>Ga0302251_1000001_pt1:360000-2274986 | contig 2274986 bp, 1931 predicted proteins | sample AAG_RA_Gln_MG_FD_193534 | JGI IMG/M metagenome (GOLD analysis project Ga0302251, IMG submission 193534) | Enriched activated sludge microbial communities from anaerobic digester in WTTP, New Holstein, Wisconsin, United States - AAG_RA_Gln | ecosystem: Engineered > Bioreactor >... | reverse complement strand
CCGAAGGTCTGGACGGCGACGATGATGCCGGGAACGAGCGGCTCGCCCACCAGCGCCTCGAGATAGACCGAGAGGGCCCTGACCGCCGCCCGGCTGAGCTCTCCCAAAAGCCGGCGCCGGTACTTGAAGAAGATCCGCAGCGTCTTGGGGATCGTCAACACCACCTGCCGGTGCGGGACATCGAGAAGCAGGGTCTCCCGCACCCACCGGCCCCATTCCTCCCGGCGCTTGGCGTGGCAGGAGGGGCAAAATCCCCTCGTCTTGCAGGAGAACGTCAACAGATGTTCACCGTGGCAGTCCGGGCAGCGGATCCGGGCGAAGCCGGAACGCGGATTGCCGCAGTCGAGGTAACGCTCGACGACCTCTTTGACAACCGGCCGCAAATGACCGTACTCCTTCTCGAAACGGCTCTCGTAGGCTGTCAGGAAGCGGTCGAAGTTATGGAACAGGACCCGATAGAGGACGGTACGCTCCGGATGGCGAGGGCGGTAGAGTCCCGGCACATCGGGAAGGCCGGTTCAAAAAACGTGCCGGAAGCGTACAGAGAGAGATGTCTAGTCCGAACCTTCAGCTCGTCAACGAACGATGACGTAGGGGGCCGATCAGCTCAGCGCGAAATCCACCGCCGCCGCGGCGTGGAGGGCCGTCGTGTCGAAGACCGGCACGGGGCTGTCCTGGTCCTTGACGAGCAGCGGGATCTCCGTGCAGCCGAGGATGACGCCCTGGGCGCCGCGCTTCACCAGGCCTTCGATGATCCGGACGTAGGCCCGCCGCGATTCCTCGCGGACGATGCCCCGGCCGAGCTCGTCGTAGATGACCTGGTGGACGACCTCCCGCTCGGGGGCGTCCGGCACCAGGACCTTCAGGCCGTGGGCCTTTTCCAACCGCGCCCGGTAGAAGTCCATCTCCATCGTGAAGCGGGTGCCGAGGAGCCCGACCGTCGCCAGCCCCTGCGCTTTGACCGCGCCGGCGGCCGCGTCGGCGATATGGAGGATCGGCAATTTGACTTCGGCCTCGATGTCGGGGGCCAGCTGGTGCATGGTGTTGGCGCAGATGACGACGGCCTCGGCCCCGGCCCGTTCGAGGGTCTTGGCCGCCCGGACCATCAGACGGCCGAGCTCCGTCCAGTCCCCCCGGTCTTGGAGGGCCTGGACGGGCGCGAAGTCGACCGAGACCATGACCATGGCGGCCGAGCTGTGCCCGCCCAGCCGGTCCTGGACGCCCTGGTTGATGAGGCGGTAGTAATCGACGGTCGAATGCCAGGTCGTGCCGCCGATGAGGCCGAGGGTCCTCACGGCCGGCTCCCCTTACCCCTTGCTCATCTGGTTGAGGAAGTCCTGGTTGGTCTTGGTCTTGCCGAGCTTGTCGATGAGCATCTCGACGGCCTCGACCTCGTTCATCTGGCTGAGGACCTTGCGCAGGATCCAGATCCGGTTGAGGTCCTGCTCCGGGATGAGGAGCTCCTCCTTGCGGGTCCCGGACCGGCTCATGTCGATGGCCGGGAAGACGCGCTTGTCGACCAGGCGCCGGTCGAGGTTGATCTCCATGTTGCCTGTGCCCTTGAACTCCTCGAAGATGACCTCGTCCATGCGGCTGCCGGTGTCGATGAGGGCCGTGGCCAGGATGGTCAGCGAGCCGCCCTCCTCGATCTTGCGGGCCGAACCGAAGAACTTCTTGGGCTTGTGCAGGGCGTTGGCGTCGATGCCGCCCGACAGGACCTTGCCCGACGGGGGCACGATGGAGTTGTGGGCCCGGGCCAGCCGGGTGATGGAGTCGAGCAGGATGACGACGTCGCGCTTGATCTCGACCAGCCGCTTGGCCTTCTCCAGGACGATGTTGGCGACCTGGGCGTTGCGGGTCGGCGGCTCGTCGAAGGTCGAGGCCACGACCTCGCCGTTGACGCTGCGCTTGAAGTCGGTGACCTCCTCGGGCCGCTCGGCGATGAGCAGGACGATGAGGAAGATCTCGGGGTGGTTCTTCTCGATGGACTTGGCGATCGTCTTGAGGATGGTCGTCTTGCCGGCCCGGGGCGGCGAGACGATGAGGCCGCGCTGGCCCTTGCCGATGGGCGTCAGGAGCTCCATGACCCGGGCGTTCATGTTCTTGGGATTGCCGTCCTGGAGCTTGATCATCTCGAACGGATAGAGCGGCGTCAGGCTCTCGAAGTGGACGTTGCGCCGCTGCTCGATGATGACGTCGGGGTGCAGGAAGTTGACGGCCTCGATCTTGATCAGGGCGAAATATTTCTCGCCGTTCTTGGGGGCCCGGACGACGCCCGAGATGGTGTCGCCCGTGCGCAGCTGGAACTTGCGGATCTGGGAGGGCGAGACGTAGATGTCGTCCTGGCTGGGCAGGTAGCTGAACTCCGGGGCCCGCAGGAAGCCGAAGCCGTCCTCCAGGCACTCCAGGACGCCCTCCGAGAACAGCAGGCCCTGCTTCTTGGCCTGGGCCTCGAGGATCTGGAAGACGAGGTGGTGCTTGCTCGAGTCGCCGATGTCGTCCTCGGAGAGGTTGATGGACTCGGCGATCTTGGCCAGGGACGAGATGTCCATGGCCTCGAGCTCGATGAGGTTGAACTCCTTCCCGGCGGGTACGGGCTGGGGCTCGGGATTGTCGGGGGCGTTGTTCTTTTTGACCATATGTGATTCTTCTCCCAAACGGAATTGACGATAGGTCTATGGATCCAAAAAAACGGGTTCGCTCAGTTGGTCAGGGGCGGTTCCTTGGCCGCCTCGTCGTCCGCCGTCCGGGCCGCCGGCGCGGGGGCCGGGGCCGTCGCTGCGGGCCGGGCTTCCCCCTCGGTCGGTTTCTTGTCGCGGGGGTCGGCCGGCTTCTTGGGGAGCTCGCGGGTCAGGGCGATCTTCAGGACGTCGTCCATGGTCTCGACGAGGTGGACGGTCATCTTGGTCTTGAGGACCTTGGGCAGGTCCCTCAGGTCGGGCTCGTTGTCCCGAGGCAGGACGGCCTCGCGGATGCCCTCGCGGTAGGCAGCCAGGAGCTTCTCCTTGATTCCGCCCACGGGCAGGACCTTGCCTTTCAGGGTGATCTCGCCGGTCATGGCCACCTTCTTGCTGACGGGGATGTCGGTCAGCAGAGAGATGATGGCCGTGGCGATGGTGATGCCGGCCGACGGGCCCTCCTTGGGGGTCGAGCCCTCGGGGACGTGGATGTGGATGTCCGAGTTGCGGTGGAGGTCCCGGGCGATGTCGAGCTCGTAGATCTTGCCCCGGACGAACGAGAAGGCCGCCTGGGCCGACTCCTGCATGATCTCGCCGAGCTGGCCGGTCAAGGTGAAAGTGCCCTTGCCGTGGATCTTGGTGGCCTCGAAGCGCAGCAGCTCGCCGCCGAACTCCGTCCAGGCCATGCCGGTGCTGACCCCGATCTCGTCCTTCTTGTCGAACTCGGAGCGGCGGAACTTGGGGATGCCCAGGTAGCTCTCGAGGTTCTTGGGCGTGATCTTCTCGCCGTGGTCCTTGCCCTGTTCGACGACCCTTTTGACGACCTTGCGGCAGACCGTCGTGATCTCCCGCTCGAGGTTCCGGACGCCGGCCTCGCGGGTATAGCTGCGGATGAGCTTCATGAGGGCCTGGTCGCCGAACTTGAGGTTGACCTCGGTCAGGCCGTGGGCCTCCATCTGCTTGGGCAGGAGGAAGCGCTTGGCGATCTCGAGCTTCTCGTCCTCGGTGTAGCCGGGGATGCGGATGATCTCCATCCGGTCGATGAGCGGCTTGGGGATGGGGTCGAGCAGGTTGGCCGTGACGATGAACATGACCTGGGATAGGTCGAAATCGGTGTCGATGTAGTGGTCGAGGAAGGTGCTGTTCTGCTCGGGATCGAGGACCTCCATCAGGGCCGAGGCCGGATCGCCCCGGAAGTCCATGCTCATCTTGTCGACCTCGTCGAGGAGGAAGACCGGGTTCTTGGTCCCGCCGCGCTTGATCATCTGGATGATGCGGCCGGGGTAAGCGCCGATGTAGGTCCGCCGGTGGCCCCGGATCTCAGCCTCGTCCCGGACCCCGCCGAGGGACAGCCGGACGAACTTCCGGCCCGTGGCCCGGGCGATGGACTTGCCGAGCGAGCTCTTGCCCACGCCGGGCGGCCCGATGAGACCCAGGATGACGCCCCGGGGGTTCTTGACCAGCTGGCGGATGGACAGGTACTCGAGGATGCGCTCCTTGACCTTGTCCAGGCCGTGATGGTCCTCGTTGAGGATCCTTTCGGCCTCCTTGAGCTCCCGTTTCTCGCGGGTCTTCTTGACCCAGGGCAGGGAGATCAGCCAGTCGAGGTAGTTCCGGCTGACCGTGGCCTCGGCCGACATGGGCGGCATGGTCTCCAGCCGCTCGATCTCCTTGTAGGCCTTCTCCTCGGCGTCGGGCGGCATCTTGGCCTTGGCCACCTTCTGGCGCAACTCCTCGATCTCGTTGGGCTGCTCCTCTTTGCGGCCGCCGGGGGCGCCGGGCGGAAATGGCTTCTGGCCCGCAGGCTGGTCCTTGAAGGACGTCCGGCGACGGGCCCGGTTGGGGTCCTTCTGGTAGGCCGAGTGGATCTTGAGGATCTCGTTCTCCAGGACGTAGTTCAGGCGGCGCAGACGCTCGAAGCTGTTGACCGTCTCGAGGAGATTCTGCTTCTCCTCGAGAGGCATATAGACGTGGGAGGCGATGATGTCCGTGATCCGCTCGGGGGTGTTCTCCCGCAGGGCCGGGATGATGGAGTCCAGGTTGGTGTTCTGGTTGAGCTTGAGGTAGTCCTCGAACAGGGCCAGGACCCGCTTGAGGAGTTCCTTGGACTCGGGCAGATGGTCGTCCACCTCTTTGACCACCTTGGCCAGGATCTGGTAGTAGGGATAGGTGCTGAGGTATTCGACGATCCGGGCCCGGCTCTTGCCCTCGACGATGACCTTCATGTTGCGGTCGTCGCTCTTGATGGTCCGGATGATCTTGGCCGTCACCCCGACCGAATAGATGTCCTTGGGTGTGGGATTGTCCACCGAGGCGTCCATCTGGGCCGCCAGGAAGATCATCTTGTCCTTCTCGGCCGCCTTTTCCAGGGCCTGGATCGAGGAGGACCGCCCGACGATGAAAGGCACGAGGGTGGACGGGAACACGACCAGGTCCCTCAGCGGAATAAGGGGGATATTCCTGAGGACCTCGGCGTGTTCGTTGGAATCCTGCATGGTCAGCGCTCCGGGCCCTCCGGGGCCCCTGGACTGTTCACGGAAACGGCCCAGGAAGCGTCAAGGACTGGGCCGCGGGGATCTGGATCCTTGGTCAACTTATTATAGCCGTTCTGACGAGAAAGTCAACTGTCTTGCGGAACAGCAGGGACTCCACGAGCTCCTCCCGCCGGTGCTCGTCCCGGCGCATCATGTCGGCCAGGGCCGCCTCGGATATGTTGTTGTTCTTGGCCAGGTTACGGATCTCGGCCTGGACCTCCTCGTCGCTGACGCCGATGCCCTCCTTACGGGCGATCTTCTCCAGGATGAGATGGTTGCGGAGGTGCTCGACGGCCTGCCGGCGGGCCTCAGCCTTGAGGGCCTCCAGGCCCTCCGGGGGCACCGGGCGGTTGCCGTAAGCCTGGAGGAGCCGCCTCAGGACGGCCAGAGACTCCTCCTCGACGACCGACTCGGGCAGCTCCAGGGAGACCTTCTCGGCCACGGCCTTGAGGACGTCGGAGGCCGTCTCGTTGCGGGCGGCCCGTTCGCGGCCCTCCTGGAGCTCCTGGCGGACCTTGGCCACGAGGGCCAGGAGCCCGTCGGGGACGCCCAGGCTCTTGGCGAACTCGTCGTCCAGGGCCGGCAGCTTCCGCTCCTTGATCTCCCGGACCCTGAGGCTGTAGGCGATGTCCTTGCCGGCGACCCTCCGGTTGCGGTGATCCTTGGGGTAGGAGACCTCGAAAGCGCGTTCCTCCCCCGCCGTCATGCCGGCCAGCTTCTCGTTGAGGGCCGGCTCGTTGTCGGCGTGGCCGGCCAGGACGACGGCCTTCTCGACGGGCAGCTGCCTCTTGGTCCGCTTGTCCCGGCCCTGCATCTCGACCACGGCGTAGTCCCCGTCGGCCACGCCGCGGCCCTCGACGGGGACGTACTCGGCGGCCCGGGCCCGGAGCTCCTCCATGGCCCTGTCGACGTCCTCCTTGGCCAGTTCGGTCGGGCGCTTCGGCACGCGGACGGCCCGGTAGTCGGGCAGCTCGAACTCCGGCAGGACCTCGATGGCGGCCGTGCAGGTGATCGGTGATCCGGGCTCGTGCTTGAGGTCCTTGAGGACCGGGACGCCGACGGGGTTCAGGCCCAGGTTGCGGAGCTCTTCCTCGAGGACCCGGGGGATCAGCGAGTCGTAGACGTCGTGGGTGATCTCGTGGTCGAACAGGGCCTTGACCCTCTCCCGGGGCGCGTGCCCCTTGCGGAAGCCGTCGAGCTTGGCTTTGGCGACGTATTCGCCGAGGATCTTCTCGTATTCTCGGCCGAACTCCTCCTCGGGGATCTCGAGGGCGATCTCCTTGCGGCTGGGGCTGACCTCGGTCAGGCGGCTCTGTCTCGTCGGTGTGGTCATAGGGGGTCTCTTTCTCTCCTGGGATAGCGGCCGGGCCGCGCCGCGGGACGTCCGTAGGCAGAGCGGGACTCGAACCCGCACTCCTTCATCAGGAACTAGGTCCTAAGCCTAGCGCGTCTGCCAATTCCGCCATCTGCCCTTCCTGATCTTATCCAACTATCGGCGTATCAACGAATTACGGATATGGAAACCCGGGCGGTGGCCCCGCCGCGTCGTCCCGCGGGCCTCGGGCCGGACCCCTATTCTAGGCGGGACGGGCCGGCCTGTCAATTCGCCCGGCGCCCCGGGTCAGCGGATGTACTTCTTGAGCTTCTCCGCCTGGGTGGGATCGATCGTCAGCAGCTTGTCGTAGATCTCCTTGGCGCTGTAGGTGTCCTTGAGGTTGATGTAGGCGATGGCCAGGTTGGCCAGGGCGACGCCGTCGTTGGGCTTCAGCTCGGTGCACTTCTTGAGCGGCTCGATGGCCGCCTCGAAGTTCTTGGCCTGGAGATAGGAGACGCCGATGCTCATCCAACCCGAGGCGTCCTCGGGGGCCAGCTCGACGTACTTCATGTACGCTTCGGCGGCCTCCTTGAACTTCTTGGCCTGGAATTGCGAAGATCCGATCTGATACCAGGCATGGGCGAAGTCGGGCTTGACGGCCAGGCTGTCTCGGAAGGCGGCCACGGCCTCGTCGTACTTCTGTTGGTTGAACAAGGCCATGCCGAGGTAATAGAAGTTGGTCTCGTTCTTGGGGTCGAGCTCGATGATCTTCTTGAGCGGGGGCACGGCCCGGTCGTGGCGGCCGGCCGCCGTCGCCGTCTGGTAGAGATGGCGGTAATAGGTCTTGGCCTCGTTCGGGTTCAGCTCGGCCATGGTGAAATAGACGGCCTCGGCGTTCTCGATCTGGCCGGCCTTGGCGTAGGCGTCGGCCAGGGCCTCGCGGACCTTGAGGTCCTTGGGCAGGCCCTGCTGGGCCTCGAGCAGGGCGGCGACGGCCTTGTCGTACTCGGCGAGGTTGGTCCGGCAGATGCCCAGCCGGTGCTTGGCGGCGGCGGCGGCCTCCGGCGGAGCGGCCGCGGCGACCCGTTCGTAGGCCGCGGCGGCCTTGGCCCAATCCTGCTGGGCCTCGTAGGCGCCGCCGAGCTCGAGCTGGACCTCGGGGCCCGTCTGCCCCTGAGCGGCGGCCTTTTCGAAGGCCTCGGCGGCGTCCTTGTACTGGGTCTGCTTCATCAGGATCTGACCCAGGCCGTAGAATGCTTCACCGCGGGAGGGATCGAGTTGGGTCACTTTGCGGTAGGAAGCGGCCGCGGCCGTATAATCTCTCTGCTGGGTGTAGATCTGGGCCAGCTGGATGTGGCCGGCCAGGTTGGCCGGGTCCAGCTTGACGATCTTCTCCATATGGAGCCTGGCCGTCATCTGCTCGTCGAAGGCCAGGGCGGCCCGGCCGGCGAACAGGTTGCCTTCGATCGTCTCGAAGTAATCCTCCGGGATCTGGGCCTTGAATTCGACCGCCTTGGGCGCCCGAGTCACGCTGACCAGTGACGAGACCGGCACGCCGACCTTGAAGCCGCGGTCGAGGACGAGGAGCATGCCGACGAGCTGCCCGTTGATGTCGAGGAGTGGGCCGCCCCGGAACGGCTCGGGGACGGGGATGGAGACCTCGAGGAGCTTGCCCGCCTCACCGGCGTCGATCGGGCGCCGGAAGGTGCCCTCGGCGATGACGACCTGGCCGGACTCGTTCGAGCCGAGGGCGAACAGGCGCGCTCCCGGGGTCAGGCTGTCGACGGAGCCGATGGGCAGGGCCTGGACCTTGCCCTTGAGCTTGAGGAGGGCGATGTCGTGGGCCTTGTCGGCGCCGAACAGGCCCTCGATCTTGACCTTCTTGCCCTTGATGTTGAGGCCTTCGGCGTCGGCGGCCCGGGAGACGACGTGATAGGCCGTGACGACGACGTCCTCGGCGAGGGCCAGGGCGGAGCCCTTGAGGATCTCGGCCTTGTCGGGGCCGTAGGCGATGACGGTGATGACGCCCGGCCCGGCCTGGCCGAGGAGGTTGTTGGCCTCCTCCGTCTGGGCCGAGGCCCGGGACGCGACGAGCGCCAGGGCCAGGGCGAGAATGACGGCGGATGTACGGGGTCGGTCCATCGTGTCCTCCTGTCGGTCGAGAGGTTCGATACCCTAGAGCGTAATGTATCCGACTCCTTCCGGTCCTGTCAATCCGGAAAGGCGCCGGGCGGCCACCGGGAGGTCCGTTCGTACGGGAGGGCCGTTCCTGTTAAAATACCGTCCATGCCCGACTCTCCCGATCGACGACGGGTCCGCGCGGTGTGGATCGCCACGGCCCTGGCCGCGGTCATCTGGCTGGGCCTCGCCGTCCTGGCCCCCTGGCTCGCGGCCCGGGGCTCGGCGCCGGCGGCCCGGATCGTCTACGCCCTCTTCTCCCCCGTCTGCCATCAGCTCCCCGGGCGCTGCTTCGCCCTTTTCGGCCGGCCGATGGCCGTCTGCGGGCGGTGTCTGGGGATATACGCGGGATTCGCGGCCGGGACCCTGGTCTACCCTTTCATCAGGGGCTTCCGGCCGGCCGCTCTGCCCTCGGCCCGGATGTTCGCCCTGGCCCTCCTGCCCATGGCCGTGGACGGACTGGCGGGAGTGATCGGCCTTTGGCGGAGCCCCATCGGCGTCCGGGCGGCCACCGGTTTCGTCTGGGGAGCGCTCCTGCCGTACTACTTCGTCCCGGGCGTGGCCGACGCCATATCGGCCCGGCGGAGGCGTCGGACCGCCGCGGCCCTTGAAAGAGCGGCCGGGAAACAATAGAATAAGGGACCCGCTGCCAGGAGGAGACATGGAGCCTACGAAGCCCGAGTACTTCCGACCCGCCCTGACCGCCGGCGCCGTGGCCGGGCTCCTCTCGGCGATCCCGTTCGTGAGCGCCGCCAACTGCGTCTGTTGCCTGTGGATCGTCGGCGCGGCGGCGATCGCGGTCAAGCTCCTGGCCCGGACCACGCCCGTCGCCTTGAAAGCGGGCGACGGCGCCGTCGTCGGGGCGCTGACGGGCATCGTCGCCGCGGTCGTCCAGACGCTGCTGTCCATCCCGCTGCGGTCCTTCAACCTCGATCTGGCCCAGCGGATCCTGGACAAGGCCGGCGAGCTCGGCGGCGAGATGCCGGCCGGCCTGGACGGCTTCTTCCAGGGCGCTTCGGCCACGCTGACGCCGGGCTGGTTACTCCTGGGGCTGTTCTTCTCGGCCGCCCTGTTCGGCGCCTTCGGCGCGCTTGGGGGGATCATCGGCGTCTCCCTCTTCGCCAAGAAGGCGGTCCCTCCCCAAGCGCCCGCCACCCCTTCCGCCCCGCCCCAAGGACCGCCCGATGCGGCATAAGACCAAGGTCATCGTCAACCCCGCCTCCAACCGGGGCCGGACCCGGAAGCGCTGGGGCGAGATTCGCGAGGGCCTGAAGCACTTCGTCCGCGAGTTCAAGTACGAGTTCACCGAGAAACCCCGTCACGCCACCGACCTGGCCCGCGAGGCCATCAAGGACGGCGCCGACCTGGTCATCGGCGTCGGCGGCGACGGGACGATGAACGAGATCGCCAACGGCTTCTTCGAGGACCGCCGGATCATCAATCCCGAGGCCACCCTGGGCCTGGTGCCGGCCGGGACCGGCTGCGACCTCATCAAGAGCCTGAACATCCCGCCGGGTCTGCGCGGCGCCCTCCAGGTCATCACCGACGCCCCGGCCGTGCGCATGGACGTCGGCCGCGTCCGGTACCGGACCAACGAGGGCCTCGAGGAGGACCGCCTGTTCCTCAACGTCGCCGACTTCGGGCTCGGCGGCGAGGTCGTCCGCGAGGTCACCGAGCGGCGCCTCCAGCGCCGGGCCTCGTCCTACGTCCGCTGCCTGGTGACGACGATGGTCCGTTACCGGAACAAGCGCGTCCGCATCCGCGTCGACGGCCGCGACCTCCCGGACGGCGAGTATCTCATCGGCGCCGTGGCCAACGGCCGCATCTTCGGCAAGGGCATGAAGGTCGCGCCCGGGGCCCGGCTCGACGACGGCCTGTTCGACGCCGTTCTCGTGCGGGGCTTCCGTTTCTTCGAGTTCTGCCGCCACGGCTGGAAGCTCATGAACGGCAGCCACGTCACCCATCCCAAGGTCACGGTCGTCAGGGGAGAGCGGATCGAGGCTTGGCCCGGCGAGGGCGAGGACGTCCTGCTCGAGCTCGACGGCGACCAGCTCGGCCGTCTGCCGGCGACGTTCGAGATCGTCCCCCGCAATCTGCTGGTCAAGGGGTTCCTGCCGGTCCGTTAGCGCGGGCTACTTCTTCACGGCCGCGGGAGGGGGGTCGTTCACCAAGACCGTCCTGCCGCTGGCGTCCTTGATCATGTAGGTGGGATTCTTGGTCGAGACCGTGGGCTTCTTGTAGGACCTCATGATCCCGGCGATATAGTTCCTGGTCTCGGGATAGGGCGGGATGCCCTTGTACTTGCTGACCGCCGACTGGCCGGCGTTGTAGGCGGCCAGGACGAGCTTGGTCCGCCCGTCGTAGAGCCGGACGAGGTCCTTGAGATAGCGGACGCCGCCCTCGATGTTCTGGGCCGGATCGAAGACGTTGCCCACGCCGTACTGGCGGGCCGTGTCCGGCATGAGCTGCATCAGCCCCATGGCCCCGGCCGAAGAGATGGCGAAGGCGTCGTAGTTGGACTCGGCCCGGATGACGACGTGGACGAGTTCCTGGTCGATGCGGTGCGTCTCGGCGATCCTCTTGATGATCGGGCTGTAGAGCTTGCGCAGGTCGGCCGGGCCCGTGGCCAGAAGGCCGGGGGCGAGGGCCAGCAGCACGGCCAGGCTCAAAAGCGACTTCTTGGCGTGGTCCATCGGCGTCACGGACATCTTGGCAAAAAACAGGCCGGTTGGCAATCCCCGCCGGAGGTGATTCCGGGGGTCAGACGGCCAGGCGCTCGACCAGGGCCGGGACGAGGTCCAGGGCCTTGTCCAGCTCCCCTGTGCCCGGGCCGCCGGACTGTGCGAAATCGGGCCGCCCCCCTCCCCCGCCGCCGATGACGGGGGCCAGCTCCTTGATGAGGGCGCCGGCCTGGACGCGGCCGACCAGGTCCTTGGTCACCGAGGCCACGATGAGGGCCTTGCCCTCGGCCGCGGAACCGATGACGACGACGCCGCTCCCGAGCTTGTTCTTCAGGTCGTCGGCTTTGTCCCGCAACTCGGCCATGGTCAGGCCGTCGAGGCGCCGGACCTCGACCTTGAAGCCCTTGACGAGCTTTTCGACCGTCGCCGTGGCCTGGGCGCCCCTGAGCTTCTCCCGGCGCAGGACCTTGACTTCCCTTTCCGTCTCTTCGATGCGGGCCTGGAGCTTCTCGACGCGGGCCGGCAGGTCCCGGCGGGCCACGCCCAGGGTCTTCTCCAGCCCGGCCAGCTCGTCCTCGAGCTCGCGGAGGTAGCGGACGGCCCCCTCGCCGGTCACGGCCTCGATGCGCCGCATGCCGGCGGCGACGCCGGCCTCGGAGACGATCTTGAACAGTCCCAGCTCGCCCGTGGCATGGACGTGGACGCCGCCGCAGAGCTCCTTGCTGAAGTCGCCGATGCCGACGACGCGGACGGTCTCCCCGTACTTCTCCTCGAAGATGGCCGTGGCCCCCTCGCGCAGGCCCTCTTCGAGCGAGGTCACCCTCGTCTCGAGGGGCACATCGGCCCGGATGCGCCCGTTGACGATGTCCTCGACCCGGCGGACCTCCTCGCGGCTCAGAGGCGCGAAGTGGCTGAAATCGAAGCGCAGGCGGGCCGGCGAGACGAGCGAGCCCGACTGCTTGACGTGGTCCCCCAGGACCTGCCGCAGGGCGGCGTGGAGGAGATGGGTCGCGGTGTGGTTGTTCGACGTCGCCTGGCGGCGGACGAGGTCGGGCGCCGCGTCGACGCGGTCGCCCTCGCGGACCTCGCCGGCCAGGACCTTGACGGCGTGGACGACGACCTCGGGCGTGGCGTAGGTCACGTTCTCGACCAGGGCCGAGAACTTCGGGCCCCGCAGGGTCCCCGTGTCTCCGACCTGGCCGCCGGCCTCGGCGTAGAAGGGCGTCTCCTCGAGGATGATCTCGCCGGCGTCTCCGGCCGACAGGGCCTCGGCCCGGCGGCCGTCCTTGAGCAGGCCCAGGACGCGGACGTCGGCGAGCTCCCGGGCCTCGTGGACGCGGGTCCGGACCTTGAGGTCCTTGAACTCGTCGTAGACCTGTTTCTCCTTGCGCTTGGCTTCGCCCTTCCAGGACAGGCGGGCCCGCCGCTTCTGGTCCTCGAGCTCGCGGGCGAAGCCGGCCTCGTCGACCGTCAGGCCCTGTTCGCGGGCCAGCTCCTGGGACAGGTCGAGCGGGAAGCCGAAGGTGTCGTAAAGCCGGAAGACCTGGGCGCCGGAGAGGGCCGCGACGCCCGACTCGCGGGCCTCGCGCACGGCCAGATCGAAGGTCCGCAGGCCCGAGGCCAGGGTGGCCGCGAAGCGCTCCTCCTCGGCCAGGCAGACCTTGGAAATGTATTCGGCCGAGGCCAGGAGCTCGGGATAGGCGTCCTGCATGATGTCGGCCACCCGGCCGACCAGCTCGAACAGGAAAGGCCGGTCGATGCCGACCAGGGTACCCTGCCGGGAGGCCCGGCGGATGAGCCGCCGCAGGACGTAGCCCCGGCCGTCGTTGGCCGGCGAGACGCCGTCGCCGATGAGGAAGGTCGCCGCCCGGACGTGGTCCGCGATGACGCGGAGCGCGACGTCGCCCTCGTCGCCGGCCGGGTATTCGCGCCGGGCCAGGGCCGAGGCCGCCTCGATGAGGGGCATGAACAGGTCGGTATCGAAGTTGCTGCGCCTGCCCTGGACGACGGCCGTCATGCGCTCGAGGCCCATGCCCGTGTCGATCGACGGCGACGGCAGGGGCCGCAGGACGCCGTCGGGGCCCTGGTCGAACTCCATGAAGACGAGGTTCCAGAGCTCGACGAAGCGGTCGCTGCCCTTCTCGATGAGGGCGAAGGGTTCCCCGGCCTCGATGTCGGCGCCGAGGTCGTAGTGGAGCTCGGAGCACGGCCCGCAGGGGCCGGTGTCGCCCATGGCCCAGAAGTTGTCCTTCTTGCCGTAGCGGAAGATGCGCTCCCGGGGGACGCCGACCTCCTCGGCCCAGAGCCGGAAGGCCTCGTCGTCGTCGAGATAGACCGTGGCGTAGAGGCGGTCCGGGGGCAGGCCGTAGACCCGGGTGACGAGGTCCCAGGCGAAGGCCACGGCCTCCTTCTTGAAGTAGTCGCCGAAGGAGAAGTTGCCGAGCATCTCGAAGAAGGTGTGGTGCTTGGCCGTCCGGCCGACGGTCTCGAGGTCGTTGTGCTTGCCGCTGACGCGCATGCACTTCTGGACCGAGACGGCCCGGTCGTAGCCGCGCTTCTCGAGGCCCAGAAAGACGTTCTTGAACTGGTTCATCCCGGCGTTGGTGAACAGGATGGTCGGGTCGTCCTTGGGCAGGAGCGGCGAGCTGCGCACGACCCGGTGGCCCCGGTCGGCGAAGTACTGGAGGAAGGTCTCGCGGACGCGCTGGGCCTTCATTTCGGGTCTTCTTCCGGTCCCCCTTCGGCCCGCTCGACCTTGCTCATGCCCTTCTCCATCTCCTCGACGGCCATGTCGAGGGTCGACTGGATGCCCATGATGCGGAGCTTGAAGTTGTCGGGGTTGGAGGAGTACTTCATGCCCTGCTCGAACGAGATGTAGCCGTCGCGGTAGAGCTGGTAGATGGACTGGTCGAAGGTCTGCATGCCGTACTGGGAGACGCCGGCCGTGATGGCGTCGCGGATGAGCATGGTCTTGTCCTTCTCGGCGATGCACTCCTGGATGTACGGCGTGGCGACCATGACCTCGACGGCCGGGACCCGGCCCTGGCCGTCCATGCGCGGGATGAGGCGCATGGAGATGATGGCCTTGAGGATGGAGGCCAGCTGGAGGCGGACCTGGCGCTGGTGGTGGGGGGCGAAGACGGAGATGATGCGGTTGATGCTCTCGGGGGCGTCGAGGGTGTGCAGGGTGCTCAGGACGAGGTGGCCCGTCTCGGCGGCCAGCAGGGCCGTGTCGATGGTGTCGAGGTCGCGCATCTCGCCGACGAGGATGATGTCGGGGTCCTCGCGCAGGCAGCCGCGCAGGCCGCGGGCGAAGCTGGTCACGTCCATGCCGACCTCGCGCTGGCTGATGGTGCTCTTCTTGTCCTTGTGGAGGTACTCGATGGGATCCTCGATGGTGATGATGTTCTCGCGCCGGAAGGTGTTGATGTAGTCGATCATGGCCGCCAGGCTGGTCGTCTTGCCGGAGCCGGTCGTGCCGGTGACCAGGACGAGGCCCCGCTGGTAGAAGGCGACCTTCTCCAGGACCTCGGGCAGGAGGAGCTGGCGGATGGTCTTGACCTCGAGGGGGATGATGCGCAGGGCGATGGCCAGGGAGCCGCGCTGATGGTAGATGCTGCCGCGGAAGCGGCCGAAGCCGGCCAGGCTGTAGGCCAGGTCGAGGTCCAGGTCCTCCTCGAGCCGCTTGCGCTGGAAGTCGGTCATCATCTGGTTGGCCAGGTCCTCGCAGTCGGCCGGCGTCAGCCGGGGGTAACCCGTCAGGGGCGTCAGCGTCCCGTGGACGCGGATCATCGGGTTGTTGCCGGCCTTGAAATGGAGGTCCGACGCGTCCCGTTCGATGGCGATCTTCAGGAATTCATCGATGACCATGCTGTCCTCCTCGCGTGCGCCTCAGACGAACGTCAGCCAGCCGTGGCGGTCGGGGACCCTGCCCTCGATGACGTCGAAGAAGGCCGTCTGGACCTTCTCCGTCAGCGGCCCCCGCTTGCCCGTGCCGATGGTGATCTTGTCGATGGAGCGGATGGGCGTGACCTCGGCGGCCGAGCCGGTGAAGAAGACCTCGTCGGCGATGTAGAGCATCTCGCGCGGGATGGTCTCCTCGACGACCTTGACGCCCGTCTCGCGGAACAGGGTCATGACCGAGTCCCGGGTGATGCCCGGCAGGACCGACGACGACAGCGGCGGCGTCAGGACGACGCCGTCCTTGACCAGGAACAGGTTCTCGCCGCTGCCCTCGCTGATGTGACCGCGGATGTTCAGGGCGATGCCCTCCTCGTAGCCGTCGAGCAGGGCCTCCATCTTGATGAGCTGGGAGTTCATGTAGTTGGCGCCCGCCTTGGCCAGGGCCGGGAAGGTGTTCGGGGCCATGCGCTGCCAGGACGAGACCCGGACGTCGATGCCGTTCTCCAGGGCCTCCGGCCCCAGGTATTTGCCCCATTCCCAGACCAGGACGGCGCAGTCGACCGGGTTGGGGAAGGGATTGACGCCGAGCGTATTGTAGCCGCGGTAGACGATGGGCCGGACGTAGCAGGCCTTGAGCCCGTTGGCCCGGACGCAGTCGACGACGGCCCGGTTGAACTCGTCCTGGGTGTAGGGGACCTCCATGCGGTAGATCTTGCAGGAGTTATAGAGCCGCCGGGTGTGGTCGGCAAGGCGGAAGATGGCCGTTCCCTTGGGCGTGTCGTAGGCCCGCAGGCCCTCGAACAGGCAGCTGCCGTAGTGGACGACATGGGAGGCCAGGTGGATGGTGGCGTCCTTCCAGGGGATGAGTTGGCCGTTCTTCCAGACGACGCCGGTCTCACGGAATGGGCTCATGAACCTCTCCTTCGGGCATGTCGTCGCGGTCGTTCCCGAGGCGCCATGGTATCTCATCACCCGCGGCGAAGTCAATCGCCTCCAGGGGGGAATTAGACGGTTTCGCCGCAGTGGGGGCAGTTGCGCGAGCGGGGCGGCAGGGGGCGCCGGCAGTTGCCGCAGAAGGCCGCCGTCTTCTGCTCCCGGGCCCGGATCCGGAGCATGATGTCGTCGATCTCCGAGGTCTTGGGGACCCGGCCCTTGTAGAGGGCGAGGTCGCGCAGGACCTCCGAGGCCGTCTGGTAGCGGTCCTCGACCTTGGGGGCCAGGGCCTTCATGATGATGGCGTCGACCTCGCGCGGCACGCGGCCGTTCTTGATCCGCGGCGGCGTGATCTTGCCCTGCTGGGCCATCTCCAGGATCTTGAACGGGTCGGGGTCGAACAGGGGCGGCCGGCCGATGACCATCTCGTAGAAGATGCAGCCCAGGGAGTAGAGGTCGGACTGGTAGCTGGCCTTGCCCAGGAATTGCTCGGGGGCCATGTAGGGCGGCGAGCCGATGCGGGTCGAGGCGTAGGGCACGGCGTTGAGCCAGGCCGAGGTCCCGAAGTCGGTGATCTTGGCCGTGCCGTCCTCGGAGACGATGATGTTGGACGGCCGCAAGTCGCGGTGGATGATCTTGGCCTTGTGGGCGTGGTCGACGCCGTAGCCGATCTGCCGGACGAAGTCGAGGGCCTTCTCCGTGTCCAGGACCTTCTCCTTCTCCAGGATCTTCTCCAGGGTCGGCCCCTTGACGTACTCCATGACCATGAAGAAGACGTTCTTCTCCTTCTCGGCGGCCAGCATGCGGACGATGTTGGGATGGCTCAGCGCGGCCTGCAGGCGGGGCTCCTTGAGCAGCTTGTAGAGCTCGGCCGACTGCTTGTGGGGCACCTTGATGGCCACCTTGATGTCGAGCCAGGTGTCCTTGGCCAGGTAGACCGAGCCGAAGCCGCCGCTGCCGAGCGAGCGGATGACCTCGTACTTGCCGACTTTCTGGCCTTGGAGGAACATAGTTATCCGTTCCAGTGGTGGGCCAGCAGGAAGGCCCCGACCAGCGCGGCCGTCTCCGACTTGAGGACCCGGCTCCCGAGCGACACGGCCTCGAAGCCGGCGGCCCGGGCCCCTCTCTCCTCGTCCTCGCTCCAACCGCCGGTCGGGCCGACCAGGAGGACGGCCGCACTCGGCGGCTCCCCCGCCTCCGAGACGACGTCCCGCAGCGGCCGGCCGCCGCGCTCGCTGAGGAACAGCCGCCGCCCGGCCGGGGGCTCGCGCAGGAGATCGGCCAGCGGCCGCGGCGGATGGACCTCGGTCAGCAGCGGGCTCTTGCACTGCTTGTCGGCCTCGCGGACGATGCGCCGCCAGCGCTCGAGCTTGCGCCCAGACCTTTCCCCCGGCGTCCGCAGGGAGCGGGCGGTCTCGACCGGCCAGACGGCCGCGCAGCCGATCTCGGCGGCCTTCTCCAGGATGGTCTCGAAAGCCTTGGCCTCGACCAGGCCCGCCGCCAGGGAGATGGCCGTCCGCGGCGCCTGCGGGGTTTCGGTCCGGATGACCTCGAGCTCCGTCCTCTCCTCCCCCACGGCGGCGACCCGGGCCAGGGCGCGGCGGCCGCTGCCGTCGAACAGCCAGACGGTCTCGCCCGGCCGGACGCGGGCGGCCCGGGCCAGGTGGCGGTGCTCCTCGCCCTCGACGACAACGCGCGCGGCGCCTTCGGGGAGCGCGGGCACGAAGAACTGGTTGGCGGTCACGCGACTCGTCGGCTCATTGGAAGATGTTCTTCAGCCGGTGGACGACGCTCTTGTCGACCGACTCGATGTCCTCGCCGCGAAGCTCGGCCAACTTGCCGAGCAGGGTCCTCTGCTCCTTGGACAGGTTCTCGGGGGTCTTGACCTGGACCTTGACGAAGAGGTCGCCCTTGCGCCGGCCCGAGACGTCCGGGACACCCTTGCCTTTGAGGCGGACGATCTCGCCCGGCTGGGTGCCCGGCCGGACCTTGAGGACCTCGTTGCCTTCGAGCGTCGGGATCTCGATGCGGGCGCCCAGGGCGGCCTGGGTGAAGGTGACGGCGATCTCGCATGTGAGGTCGTTGCCGTCGCGCTCGAAGAAGGGGTGCTTGCGGACCCGGGTGACGACGTAGAGGTCGCCCGCCGGCATGTCCTCGTCGCCGGCCTCCCCTTCCCCGATGAGCCGGAGACGCGAGCCGTCGTCGACGCCCGGGGGGATGCGGACCTTGAGGGTCCGCTTCTCCTTGACATGGCCGCGGCCCTGGCAGGACTCGCAGGGCGTGGCGTTGATCTCGCCGCCGCCCTGGCAACGGGGGCAGGTCCGGGCCAGGGTGAAGAAGCCCTGCTGGTAGCGCACCTGGCCCCGGCCGCCGCAGGCCGGACAGGAGGTGGCCTGGGTCCCGGGCTTGCGCTTCGAGCCGTGACAAACGGGGCAGGACTCGGCCCGGTTGATCTTGATCTCGCGCTCGACGCCGGCCGCGGCCTCGTCGAGACCGATCTCGATCTCCAGGGCCAGGTCCCGGCCGCGGCTGCGGCGGGCGCCGCGGGAGCGCTCGCGGCTCCCGAACAGGCCGCCGAAGCTGAAGCCGAAGACATTGCCCAGGATGTCCTCGAAGTCCTCGAAGACGGAGGAATCGAACCCGGAGAAGCCCTGGAAGCCCTCGCCCCTGAGGCCGTCCTGGCCGAAGCGGTCGTAGACCGACCGTTTCTCCGCGTCGGCCAGCACGCTGTAGGCCTCGGCCGCCTCTTTGAACCGGTCCTCGGCGTCCTTGTTGCCCGGGTTGCGGTCCGGATGGTGCTTGAGGGCCAGCTGGCGGTAGGCCTTCTTGATCTCCTCGGCCGAGGCGTCCCGGCCCACGCCGAGGACCTCGTAATAGTCGCGCTTGGCCATGCTCAGGCGGGGCTCCCCTTCTTGGCCAGGTCGAGGCCCGAGCTCCGGCGCTTGCGCATGTCCTCGACCTCCCTGGTCGACAGGCCGGACGAGGGCCGGACCTCGATCCTCTGCTCGAGGCCCGTCTCCTTGTCCCGGGCCGAGACCTGGGCCAGGCCGTCGGCCGTGATCTCGAAGGTGACGTCGATCTGGGGCACGCCGGCCGGGGCCGGCTCGATGCCGACGAGCTCGAAGACGGCCAGGGATTTGTTCATCGAGGCCAGGAAACCCTCGCCCTGGAGGACGTGGATGCGGACCCGGCGCTGGTTGTGCTCGACGGTCGTGAAGGCCTTGACCTTGCGGGTCGGGATGGTCGTGTTCCGCTCGATGATCATCTCGTAGCCGTCGTTCTCGGTCTCGATGCCCAGGGCGAACGGGGTGACGTCGAGCAGGAGGACGAGGTCGCGGACCTGGCCGTCGAGGATGCCCGACTGGATGGCCGCGCCCATGGCCACGATCTGGTCCGGGTCGACCTTCTCCTCGGGGGCCCGGCCGAAGAACTTGGCCACCCGCTCCCTGACGAGCGGCATGCGGGTCTGACCGCCGACCAGGATGACCTGCTGGATCCGGTCCGGGGTCAAACGGGCGTCGGCCAGGGCCTGTTCGATGCGCGGCACGGTCCGCTCGACGAGGTCCGCGGTCATGGCCTCGAAGGTGGCCCGGCTGAGGGACTTGCGGAGGTGCTTGGAACTGGCCCGGTCCGAGGCGATGAACGGTAGGTTGATCTCGGTCTCGGTCACGAAGGACAGCTCTCGCTTGGCCTTCTCCGCGGCCTCCTTGATCCTCTGGAGGGCCAGCTTGTCGCCGGCGATGTCGGCCCCGGCCTCGGCCCGGAAGCTGGCCGCGAGCCACTCCAGGATGCGGTTGTCGAAGTCCTCGCCGCCGAGGTAGGAATCGCCGTTGGTGGCCAGGACGTTGAAGACGCCGTCGCTGAACTCGAGGATGGTGATGTCGAACGTGCCGCCGCCGAGGTCGTAGACGGCGGCCAGGCCGTTCTTCTTGGTCTCCAGGCCGTAGGCCAGCCCGGCCGCGGTCGGCTCGTTGACGACCCTCTGGACGCCGAGGCCGCCGATCGTGGCCGCGTCCTTGGTCGCTTGGCGCTGGGCGTCGTTGAAATGGGCCGGCACGGTGATGACCGCCTCCGTCACGGGCTCGTTGTAGAAGGACTCGGCGCAGGACTTGAGGTAGCCGAGGACGAGCGAGGAGATTTCGGGCGGGCTCATGGTCCGGTCCCCCAGGACGACGGCCACGTCGCCGTTGGCGGCCTCTTTCAGCTTGTAGGGCAGCCGGCCCAGGGCCTCCTGGACCGGGGCCGAGGCGTATTTCTGCCCGATCAGGCGCTTGACGGCGAAGAAGGTGTTGTCGGGGTTGGTGACGGCCTGGCGCATGGCCAGGGTGCCGACGAGCATCTCCCCCGACTTCGTGAACGACACCACGGACGGGGTCGTCGGCAGGCCTTCGAGGTTGGGGATGACGACCGGCCGGCCCCCTTCGAGGCCGGCGATGCAGGAGTAGGTCGTGCCGAGATCGATGCCGATGACTCGTCCCATGGGGCTATTGTCCTTTCTTGGGCACCCGGACCCTGACCAGGGCCGGGCGCAGGAGCCGCTCGTGGTGGAAATAGCCCTTCTGGAGCTCCTCGACGATCTCGGGCTCCCGGACCTCCTCGGACTCCTCCACGCTCATGGCGTGATGGAAATTGGGATCGAAGGCCCGGTCGCCGAGATCGACGGGACGGACGCCGTTCTTGGCCAGCAGGCTCTGGAACATCCGGAAGATGAGCTCGATCCCCTCCCGGAAGGCCTTGTCCTCACCGGCGGCCGCGGCGCTCTGCAGGGCCCGCTCGAAGTTGTCGGTGATCTCGAGCAGCTCGAGCAGGAGGCCGCTCAGGGCGTATTGCTGGTACTCGGACCGCTCCCGGTCGAAGCGCTTGCGCAGGTTCTCCATGTCGGCCAGGCGGCGGAGACTGGTCTCCTTGAGCTTCTCGATCTCGCGGCGGAGCTCCTTGGCCTCGGCCTCTTTCTTCTTGAGTTTGTCCTTGAGGTGCCGGGAGCCCTCGGCTGGCGCGGCTTTGCCTTCGCCGTCCTTCGTCTCCGGGGCCGGGGGAGCGGCGGCCTTGGGACCGGCCTCGCCCTCGGCGGGCGGCGTCTCGGGGATGAACTCGATCTCGTCGCCGGGCTTGTCTTTGTCGTCCGTCATAGGCTGACCTCTCTGCCGAAGACCGTGATGGCCAGGCTGACCCGCTTGGCCACGCGGTCGACGAGCGGGATGATCCGCTCGTAGGGGATGCGTTTGGGACCGATGATGCCCAGGGTGCCCAGCACCTGGTTGCTGGTGCCGTAATGGGACAGGACGAGGGAGCAGTCCTCGACGTCGGGAAGGTTGGCCTCGGACCCGATGAGGACCTTGACCCGGTCCAGGCTGACGAAATCCGAGAGCAGGCGGACCAGGGCGGCCTTCTCCTCGAATTTCTGGAAGAGCGTCCGGAGGCCCTCCATGTCCGACAGGCCGCCCTTGCCGAGGAGGCGGGCCGTGCCCTGGAGGAAGATCCGGTTCTCCCCCTGTTCCCGGTCGGTGGACGCTTTCAGCAGGTCGAGGAGCTTGTCCAGGGCGTCCTCGGTCTTGGCCCGGTACTTGGGCATGTCCCGGACGAGGGCGTCGCGGACGGCCAGCATGGTCCGGCCGCGGAAGGCCTGGTTGACGACCTGGACGGCCCGGTCCAGCTCGGCCTGGCTCACAGGCCGGGGCGTTTCGAGGGTCTCGGTCAGGACCATGTGGAAGGGCGTCACCAGGATGACCATGACGCGGCGGTCCGAGATCTTGACGAAGCGCAGGTGCTCGAACGGCAGCCGGAAGATGCGCGGCGAGATGACGAAGCCGAGGTGGTCCGACGCATCCGCCAGGACGCGGCAGGCCTGCACGAGCAGGGAGTCCAAGTCGGCCGTCCGGTTGGGGAACTCCTCCTGGATGAGGGGCAACCGCTCGTCGGGCAGGGCCTTGTCGGCGAGGAGGCTCCCGACGTAGAGGCGCAGGCCCTTGTCGGTGGGGACCCGGCCGGCGGACGTGTGCGGTTGGGATAGGAAGCCCAGGGCCTCGAGCTTGGCCATGATGTTGCGCAGGGTGGCCGAAGATGCGGTGATCCGGCGCGTCTGGCAGACCGCCCCCGAACTCACCGGCCGCCCGGTGCGGACGTAGCACTCGACGACGAGGGCCAGGACCCTCCGGTCCTTGTCGCGAAGCACAGACTTAGACATCCTTCCTCTGAGGAGGTTTTATAGCATTAACCCTTCTCGGGTGTCAAATGACTGGAAGTTAGCGGAGGCCGGAAAATCGGCCCCGGCGCCGGTTCCTATGGCGTCGTATTCCCTGTATTTTCAGTCTTTTGCCTCGGCAGCTCAGTCCCACCAGGCCGCGAACGCCGCGGTCACGGCCAGGCCCAAACCGCGGATCAGGGCGTGGCCGTCCTTGAGCTCCCGGGGGCCGTTGAGCTTGAACAGGATCCAGGCGCCGACGCGGTCGGAGAAAGCGAACTCGGCTTCCTCGCCCTCCCCGCTCACCGAGGCCGCGAAGCTGGCGTCGACCATGGTCCGGCATTCCTCGAGGGCGGCCGGGCCCTCGGGATGCTTGGCGGCGAGCGACCGCTCGATGAGCTCGAGGACCTCGTCGAGCTCGGTCCCGTGGAGGACCCGCTCCTGGACGAGGCGCATGACGGCGGCGTAGACGCCGGCGACGGTCAGATAGAACTGCCACTTCTCGGCCCCGAACGCGGTGATGTGGGGATGCCGGTCGAGGATGGGCTTATAAGCCAGCGTGGCGTTGGCCCCGGCGGACCAGACCAGCCGGCCGGCCAATTCGCGGTAGCGGTCGAGGTGCGCCACGGCGGCGGCCCCGTCAGAAGATCCTCAAGCCGGCATAGCCCACGACCTGGTCGTAGTCCCCCGTGGCGTCGCCCGAGGTCCGGTAGCCGACGAGCTCGGCCCCTGTCGCGCCCAGGTCCAGGGCCGCGACGAGCGCGGCGGCCGTGGGCTTGAAGCCGCACATGGAGATGCGCTCCGCGAGGACCGTGTCGTAGAGCCCCCGCGGGTCGAGGTCGAGGACCTTGCGGATGGCCTTCGCGTCCTTGGCCTCGGCCGTCCGCCGGCTGACGTAGTGGCTCATGTCGGTGCTGGCGACGACGAGGGCCTCGCGGCCGTCGGCGCGGACGGCCCCCGCCACGGCCCGGCCGAGGGCCTCGAGGGAAACGTAATCCGCCTCGGCGGAGACGCAGACGGGGACGAGGAAGGCGTCGGGACGGAAGTACTGGATGAACGGGAGCTGGACCTCGAGGGAATGCTCGAAGGCGTGGGCCCGCTCGTCCGCCCGGGCCTCGGGGCAGCCGGCCAGGATCCGTCCGGCCAGGCCCTCGTCGACCGGGGTCTCGCCGAGCGGCGTCTCCCAGCTTCCTCTCTCCTGCACGGCGAAGAGAGGCCCGATCTCCCTGTGAGCGGGACCGAGGACGACGAAGACGGCGGGCAGGGCGGTGGTCGAGAAGACCGCCCCGGCCACGGGTCCGGAATACACGTAACCGGCGTGGGGCGAGACGACCGCGATGGCCCGTCGGCGCTCAGCGCCGGTGACGGCGAAGCCGGCGATCGCCTCGCGGAGCTTCCCGGCGCTCCCGGGATAGAACTGCCCCGCGACGAACGCCTTCCGTTTCATAGGACCTGACGCATCTCCGTGAACCGCACGCCGCGGGCCCCGAGCTCGTCCAGGATGGGGGCGTAGATCTCGGGCACGACCGGGACCTGGACCCCGGTCAGGGCGATCCGCCCCTCGAGCACGAGCCGGGCGCCGATCGCGGCCGGCAGGCCGACCGTGCGGGACATCGAGGAATCCCCGCCCGGCAGGCCGTGATCGATCAGCGTGGAGACGATCCGCTCGGGACGACCGGAGGCGGGCGCGACCAGGAACTCGTGCTGCAGGACGATCATGTCCCTTTCCCCCGGCCCGTAGGCGAGCTTCTCGACCATGAGGGCCGAGAGGTTGTCGAGGGCCGAGCCGCGCGGCAGCGGCAGAGGGACGTCCTCGAACAGGCCCAGCCAGGCCATCCGGTCGAGGACGGCCGAGCCTGAGGCGAGCTCGAGCTTGGCCGCCACGGCGGCCCGGACGGGAGCGTCCGGGGCCGCGCCGGCGAGCTCACGGACGAGACCGGCGAAGGTCGCCCCGTCGCGGTCCTTCGGGGCCTCGTCGAGCAGACCCAGGCGGACCATCTTGCGCAGGGTCTCGCACCAGCCGGCGTACCGCAGGGTGCCCCGCAGGACGGTCCGGGCTTCCGGGATGCCGTAGGTCTCCCGGTAGGAGACGGAATCGCGGTTGGGGTAGCCCTCGAACTCGCCCAGGCCCGGGATGGGGATGATCTGCGGGGAGGCGAAGAGATCCTCGGCCGGCACGGTCACGACGCCGCCGTCCTTGAGGTACTTGGCCGAGTTCTTGGAGGCCAGCAGGACGCCCCGCGGGCTCCACGAGAACTTGTAGCCGAAGGGATTGGTGTTGGACTCCGGGGCCGGCAGGCCGCCGCACCAGGAGGTGAAGGCCTCGACGCGGCCGCCCGCGCCGTGGACCTCGTGGATGACGCGCATGGCCTCCATGTGGTCGATGCCCGGGTCGAGGCCGAGCTCGTTCAACAGGATGACGCCCCGGGCCCTGGCCGCGGCGTCGAGGCCGCGCATGGCCGGACTGACGTAGGACGCCGTGACGACGTGCCTGCCGCGGTCGATGGCCAGCCCGGCGACCACGGGATGGAACGTGTAGGGGACCATGCTGACGACCAGGTCGGCCCGGCCGATGGCCTCGGCCAGGGCGCCGCGGTCGGCGATGTCGAGGCGCTCGGCCCGGCCGCGGGCGTGGCCGCCGACGAGCCTCTCGGCCCGGGCGAATTCGACGTCGGCGACGACGACCGAGAATCCTTCGAGCCCGAGCAGATATTCGACGAGCGGCCGGGCCACCAGCCCGGCCCCGAGAACGAGGACCTTGCGCATGACCGTTCCTCCTTGGACCGGGGCCTCAGCCGAGGTGCTTGGCCAGATAGGCGTAATCGGGGGCGAGCTCGCCGCGGTAGACGATGACCGCCCGGCGCAGGACGTCGGGCAGGCCGCACTCGGCGAACGGCCGGTCGAAACGGGCCGCGGCGACGGCGGGCATGTGCTCCTTGAGCTTGCCGCTGAAGTAGGTCGACGATTCGATGGGCAGCTCGGCCGGCAGGTTGTAGACGGCCAGGACGGCCGGGCCCCGGCCTTCGAACCCGAGTGTCGCCTTGTCGGCGAACGGATCGTAGACGTAGACCGGGTTCTCCGAGTCGGTCGGCATGACCGTGCATTCGATCGAGCCGCCGATGTCGCAGGTGATGTCGCCGACGACGCGGAGACGCGGCCGGGCCGGACCGCCGTAGAGGGTCCGCAGGAAGCCCTTGGTGACGTACTTGGGGAACTTGGGCGTCCAGTAGATGCCGTTGACCAGGGCCGTCAGGAAGGGGACGAATCCCTCGGTCACGGGGCGGTAGCGCTCGGGATGGTCGTAGTAGTCCTGGAGGTCGAAGGTCCCGGCCGGATCGGCGGGGCGGACCATGTCCTCCTCGTGGAAGACCGTTTTGTAGACGCGCCGGCCGTCCCCGCCGCCGCGCCCGACGAGCTCCCGGAGGCCGGCCGGAGGCACGGTCTCGGCGGGCAGCAGGTCGAAGATCTCCTGGGCGCCCTGCGAAACGTGCCCGTACCCGAAGAAGCCGACGACGAGCGGGTCGAGCCCCGCGGGCAGGCCCTCGGCGGCGATCCGCGCGCCCAGACCGGCCACGGCCTCCCTGACCTCGACCAGGCTGGCGTAGGTGTGGGTCGGCCGGAGCGAGGTGAAGGGATTGGGTGTGCCCTCGACCTCCAGCCGCCGGCCCAGGGCCCAGAGCGTGTCGACCATGCCGGCGTGGCCGGCGTAGTTGCCGAAATAGAGGACCCGCCTCCCCTTCTCGTCGACCATCTTCTCGTAGTCGATGATGGTGCAGCCGAGCTCCAGGAAGCGCCTGAGCATGGGCATGTTCTGGGGCTGGCCCTTGGCCGTGTGGGAGAAGAACAGGTAGGTCTTGCCCCGCTCGATGAGCTCGATGGGGATCTCCTTGAGGGCCAGGACGATGGGGCAGGGCGACAGGCCCTCGGCCACGGTGAGGCCCGCGGCCCGGTAGTCGGCGTCGGTGAAGACGCGGATGTCGGACGGTTGGACCCGGAATTCCATGGCCTGGCGGTCGGCCAACTCCCGGGCGTGGGACGGGATGAGGGGGACCCGCTTCTCCCACCGGTTGATATCCTCTCTGCGGATGCCGATCATGGTATTCATGAGAGCGCGACCTTTCTAGGGATGATGGTTAGAGGTCATTATGTCACAACCCCGGGGCCCGTTCAACCCCGCCCGGGCCCCCCCGCGGGGGGGCCCGGAGGTTGACGGACGCCCGTCGAATCCATAAGATGGGCGGGAGATGATGCGACTCCACAACACCCTCGGCGGCCGGGTCGAGGACTTCGTGCCGATCGAGCCCGGCGCGGTCAAGCTGTACACCTGCGGCCCGACCGTCTACGACTACCCCCATATCGGCAACTGGCGCTCCTATGTCTTCGAGGACCTCCTCAAGCGCTTCCTCCTCTACCGGGGCTACCGGGTCCTCCACGTCATGAACATCACGGACGTCGACGACAAGACCATCAAGGGCGCCAACGCCAAGGGGGTCGGCCTCGCGGAATACACCGCACCCTACATCGAGGCCTTCTTCGCCGAAAGGGACCGGCTGAGCATCCTGCCGGCCGACCACTACCCGCGGGCCACCGATCCCGAGAACATCGCCGGCATGGTCGCCCTCATCCGGGCGCTGCTCGACAAGGGCGTCGCCTACCGCAAGGACGGCTCGGTCTATTTCGCCATCGACCGGTTCCCGGCCTACGGGCGCCTGTCCAAGATCGGCCTCGAGGACCGCCGGCCCGGGGCCCGCGGCGACGCCGACGAGTACGAGAAGGAGAGCGTCCACGACTTCGCCCTGTGGAAGGCACCCAAGGCGGGCGAGCCCTCCTGGGACACGGAGATCGGTCCGGGCCGGCCGGGCTGGCACATCGAATGCTCGGCCATGAGCGCCCGCTACTTCGGTCCGACCTTCGACATCCACTGCGGCGGCGTCGACAACATCTTCCCCCACCACGAGAACGAGATCGCCCAGTCCGAAGCGGCCAACGGCGTCAAGTTCGTCAACTACTGGGTCCACGGCCACCACCTGGTCGTCGACGGCGCCAAGATGGCCAAGTCCAAGGGCAATTTCTACAGGCTGGGCGACATCCTGGCCAAGGGCTACGACCCGCTCGATGTGCGCTATCTCCTCCTCTCGACCCACTACCGGAGGATGCTCAACTTCACCTTCGAGGCCCTGGAGCAGGCCGGGACGGCCAGGCGCCGTCTCGGCGCCTTCCTGGGCGAACTGGCCGGCGCGACGAGGGAGGGCCCGGCGACGCCGGAGATCGCCCGGCTCGTCGACGAGGCCCGGGCGGGATTTGTGACCTCCCTCGAGGACGACCTCAACATCGCCAAGGCCATGGCCGCCCTGTTCACCCTGGTCAAGAGGGTCAATCCCCCGCTCGTCGAGGGTCGTTTGGCGCGGGCCGACGCCGGGCTGGTGGACGGCCTGTTCGGGGAGCTGGATGCCGTTCTGGCCATCAAGCCCGCTCCCGTCCACGCGGCGGCGGGCCGGGTCGTCGGCGCGTCCTCGGCGACCGGAACGGCGACCGTCATCAAGGGCGAGATCCCCGAGAGCGATATCCTGGCCCGCGTCGAGGCCCGGCAAAAGGCCCGGGCCGCCAGGGACTTCGCCCTGGCCGACCGCATCCGCGACGAACTCCTGGCCGCCGGCGTCGTCCTCGAGGACACCAAGGACGGCGTGCGCTGGAAGAAACGCCGCGGGACATGATCCTCCCGGGAGACCTTTCGGCCCGGGAGCTGGGGCGGATCGGCGAGGACCTGGCCTGCGACCACCTGCGGGGCAAAGGCTACGAGATCGTCGAGCGCGGTTTCAAGGTCCTGCGCGGGGAGATCGACATCGTGGCCCGGGACGGCGGGACCCTGGTCTTCGTCGAGGTCAAGACCCGGGCCGACGAGGCCCACGGGCGGCCCGAGGAATCCGTGACCCAGGCCAAGCAGCGCCAGCTCCGCCGCCTGGCCCGTGGCTATCTCCTGCTCCAGGCCGCCGGCGAGGTCCCCTGCCGTTTCGACGTCGTGGCCATCCTCTACCGCGGGCCGGATGACGTCCGCCTCGATCACTTCACCGACGCCTTCTAGGTCGCTCTAGAACGCGTAGGAGAAGCCGACCCGGAAATTCCTTCCCGGCTCGATCTGAGCGTCGGAATCGGCCCGGGCGATGTAGACGGCGTTGAAGACGTTGGCCAGCGTGGCGTGGACGGTCAAGCCCCGCCAGAGGTAGCTGGCCTTGAGGTTGACCAGCTCCGAGGAGGCCACGGCGATCTCGGCCGGGCCCGGATCGTCCTTGGCCAGGGCGAAGGTCGCATTGACCTCGGCCGAGAGCCTCCCCTTCCAGTACCGCGTCCCGGCGTGGAAGCGGAAGGACGGGACGTCGTTGAGAGGGTCTCCCGTGGCCAGGCTGCGGCCGCGGATGGCCGCGGCGTTGCCGAAGACCTTCCAACCGTCGGCCAGGAAGGTCTCGGCCTCGAGCTCCACCCCGCTGAGGAGGCCCCGCTCGATGTTCCCGTAGGTGTATGTCGAAGGATCGAGGCGGTAGCGCTCGATCATGTCGTCGATGAGCGTGCGGAAGCCGTACAGGCCGAGATAGAAGCGCCGGCCGAGGAGCTTCAGGCCGCCGTCGATATTGAAGCTCGACTCCGGCCGCAGGCCCGGCTGCCCGACGATGAAGCCCCGGCCGCTGATGCCCGTGTAGTAGAGCTCGTTGATGCTGGGCAGGCGGTAGGCCCGGGCGACGTTGACGAAGGCCGTCAGCTCGTCCGCGAGCTTGTAGGACACGGCCAGGAATCCGGTCGGCTGCTCCTCGGACTTGCGGACCGGGCCGCTCCCGCCGAGGGGCGTGGCCTTCAGGCGCAGGACGTCGTAGCGGACGCCGCCGAGGATGTCCAGCCGGTCGATGCCGGCGTAGTCCGCCGAGACGAAGACGCCGAGATCGCGGCGGCTCCCGCCGACGTAGGAGAGCTCGTCGGCGATCTCGGTCACGGCCCCCGTCCCGTCGTACGACGTGTAGGTGTTGACGGCGTCGGCGCCGGCCCGTCCGAAATAATCGACGCCGCCCTCCAGCCGGAACCGGGGCGCGATCCGCTTGGAATAGGAGAGCTGGGCGCCGTATTCCGTGCTGTCGGTCTTGGCGTACGACTCCTTGGTCAGGAGCCCGTCGCCGTATGTGTCCGTCAGGGTCTCCAGGAAGTTCGGATTGACGAAGGCGTGGAAGAGGAGCTCCCCGTCGCGGCCGACGTTCTTCTCCTTCCAGTGGACCTGGACGAGGTTCTGGCTCTCGCGGGGGTACCAGGTCGGCTTCGTGGCCGCGGTGGCGCTGGGCTTGCCGATGTCCGTGCCCCGGGCCGCCAGGAACCCGAGATCGATCTCCCGCTTGTCCGTCCGATAGGCGGCCTTGGCCAGGAGGCTGCCCTGCTCGTACTGGGACTGGAGGACCTTGGCCCCCCCGGGCGCCCGGTACAAACCGGCGTCGGCGTACCGGAACGACAGGGAGTAGGCCCAGGTCCCGGACGATCCCTCGAGGCCCAGGCCGACGCGCTTCTCCCCGTTGGCCGTGGCGTAGCCGGTCTGGAGGCGGCCGTGGAATCCGCCGTCGAAGCGAGGGGCGCGGGTCAGGAGGTGGATGACCCCGCCGATGGCGTCCGAGCCGTAGAAGACCGGCGAAGCGCTCCGCAGGACCTCGATCCGGTCGATGTCCTCGGGACTGACGAAGGAGGCGTTGGGGCCGGTGCGCCGGTCGCTCTCGAGCCGGGCGCCGTCGATGAGGTAGAGGACGCGGCGGCGGGCCAGGCCGCGGACGCTCGGGACCAGGGAGAACCCGGCCGATCCCAGGGCCCCGACGCCCGGCACGTCCTGCAGGGCGTCGTTGATGTTCGGGACGAGCTTCTCGGCCAGGGTCTCCCCGGCCACGACCGTGCTGGCGGCCGGGACGTCGATGGAGCTTTCCGGGTATCGCAGGGCCGTGACGACGACCTCTTCGCTCTGCTTGATGAGAGGAGTCATGACCAGGACGGGGGTCTGCCCCGAGCGGCGGCGGCCGACGGAGAACTCCCGCTCGTAGAAATCGGGGTGGACGACCTCGAGGACATATCGCTCGGCGTCGGGGAGGTCGAGGACGAACAGGCCCTCGGCGTCCGTCACGGTCTTGAGGCCGCTCGGACGGTGGAGGACGACCGCATCGGCCACGGGATTCTGGCCCGCGCTGACGACCCGGCCCCGGACCTCGGCGGCCTGGGCGAGAACCGCGGCGCAAAAAACGAGGACCGACGACAGGAGAGCTCGGTTACGCATATGTTTCCTCCAGGTCGTATAGACGTTCCGACCGGGAAATTTCTTCCCCCCCCCCGCCGCCGCGTTCACGGTCGCCGGCGCCGCCGGCCGGCGAACCGCTCGACCCGGGACCTGTCCGGACAGGCCTCTTTCAGCTCGCGGACGGTCCGGCCCAGGACCGGGTGCCGGAGGTCCGGGGCGATATCGTCGAGCGGGACGAGGACGAAGTTCCGCAGGTGCATACGGGGATGCGGCACGACGAGGTCCGGGCCCGCCTCGACATGGTCGCCCGCGAGGAGGATGTCGATGTCGATCGTCCGCGGCCCGTTGGTAACGGCCGGCGTCCGCTTGAGGGCGGTCTCGACGGACTTGGCCAGGCGCAGCAGGGCCGGCGGATCGAGCTCCGAAAGGACCTCGAGGACCTGGTTCAGGAACGCGGGCTGGCCGGCGAAGCCGACCGGCTCGGTCTCGTAGACGGGCGAGGCCCGGACCACGGCGACCCCGCCCTTTTCGAGCAGGCGGCGGGCCCGGGCCAGGTTCGCGGCCCGGCGCCCCAGATTGCCGCCGAGACCCAGGACATAGACCACGCGCCGCCTCCTGTCCCCCATTCTAGGCGGCCCCGCCCCCGGTTGCAATCCGCCCGTCGTTTGTTTAGTATAGCCCCTCCCGGGAGCGAGTCCCGGAATCCCGGCCCGGAGCGGAGCATGAGCAAGCTGATCTTCCTCGACAACGGCGCGACGTCTTTCCCCAAGCCCGAAGAGGTCTACACCTACATGGACCACTTCTACCGGAACTTCGGCGTCAATCCCGGGCGCTCGGGCTACGACCTGTGCATGGAGGCCGGCCTGGTCGTCGAGGAGACACGCAAGCTTCTGACGGGGTTATTCAACGGCACCGATCCCAACCGGCTCTGCTTCGGATACAACTCGACCGACGCCCTCAACATCGTCATCTCGGGCCTCCTCAAACCGGGCGACCACGCCGTCTCGACCACGGTCGAGCACAACTCCGTGCTGCGGCCCCTCTACCATCTCAGGCGCGACGGCGTCGAGGTCGATTTCGTCCCCTTCGACGGGGCCGGCTTCGTCGATCCCCAGGAGATCCGCAGGCGCTTCCGGCCCAACACCCGCCTGGTCGTCGTCAACCATGCCTCGAACGTCATCGGCACGGTCCAGCCGTTGGCCGCGATCGGACGGTTCTGCCGCGAGGCCGGCATCCCCTTCGCCATCGACGCTTCGCAGTCGGCCGGCAAGGTCCCCATCGACATGGAGGCCCAGTTCCTCGACGTCGTCGCCTTCACCGGCCACAAGTCCCTCCTCGGGCCGACGGGCATCGGCGGTCTCTACGTCCGGGAGGGCGTCGAGATCCGCCACACCCGGGCCGGAGGCACGGGCGTGCGCTCGGCCGTCAAGGCCCACCTCGACGAATACCCCTACCGCCTCGAATACGGCACGCCCAACGTCATGGGCATCGCCGGGCTCAAGGCGGGGGTGACCTGGGTCAAGGGCCGGGGGCTGGAGGCCATCCACCGGGAGGAGATGCGGCTGGCCCGCATCCTCCTCGACGGATTGAAGGCCATCCCCCGGGTCGTGACCTATTGCCTCGATAGCTTGGACGACCACATCGCCGTCCTGGCTTTCAACGTGCAGGGGATGGACGCGGCCGACGTCGGGACCATGCTGGACGTCGATTTCGGGATCGCCTGCCGGACCGGCCTGCATTGCGCCCCGCTCGTCCACGAGCAGCTGGGCACGGACAAGATCCACGGCGCGGTGCGCTTCGGCATCGGGCCGTTCAACACGGAAGAGCACGTCCGGGCGGCCGTCGAGGCCGTCGGCCGGATCGCGGCCCTGCCGGCGAAAAAGCGCTGAGCCGCCTCAGACGCAGCCGTCGGGCTTGGGCAATCCGGCGACCTTGCAGGCTCCCTTGGCCGGACCCGACGGGAACAGGTCGTAGATCTTCATCAGCGGGAACCCCGTGGCCTGGCACATCTTGCGGACCATGGGGGCCAGCTTGGTCTCCAGATAGTACCCGCGGATGTAGCGGACGACGGCCCAGTGCTCGGCCGTCAGTTCGTCCAGGTTCTCCTCGGCCTTGGCCAGCAGCCGGGCCGTGTCCTCGGTCCATTCCTCGGGCCGGACGAGGAACCCTTCCTCGTTGACCTCGAGCGTCTTCCCTTCGACTTCGATCGTCGGCATGGGGTGCTCCCTCTTACGCTTTGGCCCCGGGCCCGGCCAGGGCGTTGGAGACGAGCTCCAGGACCTGGACGACCTTCATGGGCAGCTTGTAATGCTTGATGACGTCGTTCAAACCGTCGACGCAGTTGTGGCACATCGTGCAGACCAGCTTGGCCCCCGTGGCCCGGAGCTGGTCGGCTTTGATCTTGGCGGCCTCGAGCCGCAGCGGCCGGTACTCGGCCATGGACAGCAGCCCGCCGCCGCCCGTGCAGCAGAAGTTCTCCCGCCGGTTGGGGGACATCTCCCGGAAGTCGGCGCAGACCTGCGCCAGGACCCGGCGCGGCTCCTCGACGAGGTCGCCCGAGCGGGCGATGTTGCAGGAGTCGTGGAAGGTCACCGGGTCGGGATTGCGGCCCGGATCGACGGCGATCAGGCCTTCTTCGAGGTACCGGAGAAGGGTCACGACCACCGATTCCGTCGGCCGCTTCTGGTCGTAGCCGGCCCAGGTGTAGCCTTCCCAGCGCGTCGAACGGTAGCCGTGCCCGCACTCGGAGATGACGATGCGCTTCGCGCGGAGCCGCTCGGCCGCCTCGTAGACGTTGCGGGCGACGAAGGCGCCCAGCCGGTCGTCGCCGGAGAACAGGCCGAAGTTGGTCTGGTCCCACCCCCACCTCGGCATGGTCCAGGACGCGCCGGCCAGATGGAAGATCTTGGCCGCATGGGCGATCGAGCGCGGGTCGAACTTGATCTCCCGCGGGTTGATCGTGTAGAGGATGTCGCGGTCCGGGGCGTCGACGGGGATCTCGACGGTCGGATCGCCGAGCTCCCGGCGGACCTCGTCGCGCATCCAGGCCAGCGTCTCGAGGTAGTCGTCCTCGGTGACGGCCATCTGGTTGCCGGTCTCCCATTGGTCGCGGCTGACGTTGAAGACGCCCTCGGGGACGATGCCCAGCTCCGTCAGCAGGCCGCGGGCGAAGCGGACGAGCAGTCCCGTGTCGACGCCCATCGGACAATTGTAGGTGCAGCGCCGGCAGGCGCTGCAGCTGCCGAAAACGATGTTCTTGAGCCGGTTGAGGTCCTCGTCGTCGCGGGGCGAGGCCGCCTTGACCCACCAGGGCGCGACACGGCCGGTCCAATCGACGTGGCGCTTGAAGATCTTGCGGACCTGGTCGGCCTTCCATACGGGCGTCATGGTCGGGTCGTCGGGCCGGGCCAGGAAGTAATGGCAGGACTCGGCGCAGAGGCCGCAGTGGACGCAGGCCGTCAGGGAAACGGCCAGGGGGCGGGAGACGCGCTCGGCCAGCAGGTCCAGGAAGCGGGCGGCGTTGGCCCCGGGCTCGTAAGTCCGGAGCCGGCCGTCGGCGACCGAAGGCCGGCCGTCCGTCTTGGCCTGTTCCTGCGTCCGGGTCTCGAGAGGCGCCTCGACGACGCCCGACGGACGCGCCTTGCGTCGCTTCATGAGGCCCCCCTGCCGGCCGCCGGAGGCATCGCGCCCCGGTGGCCGAGCGTACGTCCCAAGTAGGTCCGGGTGAACGGATAATAGAGATAGTGGCAGATCTTGGAGAACGGGACGTAGACGAGGAAGAAGGCCGTCAGGCCGAAGTAGGCGATCAGGGGGCCCTCTCCCCTCTCGGGTCGGTTGGGCATGGCCAGGACGGCCGCCGCGAACCAGACGATGAGCAGGGCCAGGGAGAAGTAGTCGTCCGGGGTGCTGACGCTCCGCAGGACGGGGTTCGACAGGCGCCGGGCGAACCGGACGAGGCCCACGGCGAAGGCCGCCCCGACGATCGCCTGGAACACGAGGACGACGGGGCGCGAAGCGAACAGCCCGGGCGCGTACGGGATGATCAGCGTCCCGGCGATGGCGAAAGCGACCCCGAGGTGGAAGACGACGAACTGGGCGTAAAAGAAGGGCCGGCGGCGGGTCGATTCCATGGCCCCGGGCATGGCGATGTTCAGGAGCGAGTAGCCCACGCCGGCCGCTTCCCGGCCGGCGGCGAAGGTCCTCTCCCGGCGGACCCGGAATCGGAAGATCCAAACCAGACGGAGGACGTAGACGACGGCCATGAACGACAGGGCCGCGATCTGGACCTCGTTCTCCAGGACCTTCAGGAAGGAGCTCATGTTCGGTTCCCCGGCGGGGCCGGGTCGGCCATTATAGCAGAGAGCCTCCGGCGGGCAAAGGAGCCCGGGGGGCCGGGCTGGCCGGGAGGTCAGTCCAGAGGCAGGCTGACCGTGAAGGTCGTCCCCTCCCCGATCCGGCTGGCGACCGAGACGCCGCCGCCGTGGGCCAGGGCCATGTGCTTGACGATGGCCAGGCCCAAGCCGGTGCCGCCGAGTTTCTTGGAGCGTGACTTGTCGACGACGTAGAACCGGTCGAAGATGTGCGGCAGGTGGACGGCGTCCATGCCGGACCCGGTGTCGGCGACTTGGATGAGGAACTTCCCGCCGTCGGCCGCCAGGCGGACGGTCACGCGGCCCTTCTCGGTATACTTGACCGCGTTGTCGACGAGGTTGATCAGGATGCCCTCGATCTGCACGGGATCGGCCGGGACCGCGGGCAGGTCCGGCGCGGCCTCCACGGACAGGGTCAGGCCTTTTTCCGCGGCCCGCTTCTCGAAGACCTTGAGGATGCTTTCGGCCAGAGGGCCGACGCGAACCGCGACTTTCTCGAACCTCGCGCCCCGGTCCTCGACCGAGGACAGGATGAGGAGGTCCTCGACGATGGCGATCAGGCGGTCGGTGTTGCGGCGGATGATCTCCAGGTAGGGCCGGTTCTCCTCGTCGGCTTTGGCCTCCACGGTCTCGACGAAGCCCTTGATGGCCGTCAACGGGGTCTTGAGCTCGTGGGAGACGTTGACGGCGAAATCGCGCTTGGTCTTCTCCAGGGCCCGGAACTCCGTGACGTCGTACAGGGTCACGACGATGCGGTCGCCGGCGGCGAGGCGGGCGACGCTGCAGTGGTAGGACCGGTCCCCGACGCTCGCCTCGGCGGCCGCCTCGGCCCCGGTCTCGCGGACCCTGCGGACGACCTCGTCGGCGGCCGAGCTGCGCACGACCTCCCAGAAATGCCGGCCTTCGGGCGCGTCGGCGCCGGCGATGCGGCGGAAGGCGGCGTTGGCGAGGACGATCCGGGCGTCGCCGTCGAGGACGCAAAGCCCCTCGCGGATGGAAGCCAGGATGCTGCCGATCTCCTCGCTCTGGAGGCGGATCTCGCCGAACATGTCCCGCAGGCGCCCGGTCATGGCGTTGAAGCTGCGGGCCAGGTCCCGGAACTCGCCGCTGCGGCGCGTCGAGACGGCGACGTCCAGGTCGCCGCCGGAAACGCGGGCCGAGGCGTCGATGACCTCGCGCAGGGGCCGGGTCACGGACCGGGTCAGGAAGAAGGCCAGGAGGAAAGCGACGGCCGTCACGGCCCCGACGACCTTGAAGAGGTCGGCGCGCAGGGTCCCCATGAGGGCCTCGATATCCTTCATGAAGCCGCTCAGCCGCAGGGCTCCCACGACCCGGCCGCCGGCCTCGACCGGGATGCTGAGATACATCATGTCGGTCTTGAGGGTCGAGCTGGCCCGGATCGACATCTGTCGCTCCCCGCGGAGAGAGGCCTGGATCTCGGGCCGGAAGAGGTGGTTCTCCATGTCCCGGGCTTCTTTTTCGGAATCGGCCAGGACGACGCCGGCGGCGTCGATGACCGTGATCCGGGTGCCGGTCCTCTGGCCTTGCGAGGAGATCAGGCCCGGCAGCTCCCCGTCGGAGGCTCCGGCCTCGAGGTAGGGCGCGACCTGGGGCTCGAGGAGCCGGGCCATGCGCTCCAGTCCGGCCGCCCTCTCCGCGATGTGGTGCCGGCGCATCGCCGGCGGGGCGAACACGGTCACCGCGGCGGCCAGGAGGACGATCACGGCCGCGTAGCCGAGGAAGATGCGGAGAAAGAGCGTCTTTTTCATTCTTCGACCTTGTAGCCCACGCCGCGGATGTTCTTGACCAGGGCCGCCGCCGGGCCGAGCTTCTCCCGCAAATTGCGGATGTGGACGTCCACGGTACGGTCGACGACGGCTTTTTCATCGCCCCAGAGGTGGTCGAGGATGCGGTCCCGAGTGAAGACCCGGCCGGGCTTGGCGGCCAGGAGCTGCAGGATCTTGAATTCCGTGGCCGTCAGATCGACCTTGGCCCCGTCCACGGCGGCCTCGAACTTGTCGCCGTCGATGACCAGGGGGCCGATGACGATGCGGCGGGCCGTTTCCCCGCCGGCCGGCCGCCGCAGCACGGCGTGGATGCGGGCGACCAGTTCCTTGACCGAGAACGGCTTGGTGACGTAGTCGTCGGCGCCGAGCTCCAAGCCGACGACCTTGTCCGCTTCGTCCCCTTTGGCGGTCAGCATGATGACCGGGAGCCCGGCCAGGGCCTCGGTCCGCCTGACCTGCCGGCAGACCTCGAGCCCGTCGATCTCGGGCAGCATGAGGTCGAGCAGGAGGAGCGCGGGCCTCTCCCGGGCCAGGTAGCGGAAGAGGTCGTCGGCTTCCTGGAAGCCCTCGAAGCGGTAGCCGGCCTTCTCGAGGCTGACCTTGAGGAGCTCGAGGATGTCGGCCTCGTCGTCGAGGGCGGCGATCACGGGAGCCACGGTCTCACCTCGCTCCGGTCATGATGCCGTATTATAAACAAAAAAAGGCCGGTTTCGCACCGGATATTTATCATTTCTTAACACTCCCCTGCTGGAATGGGCCTGACGAATGATGGAAAGGATGGCCATGTGGACACGATGACCTCGACCGTCCTGCTCGCCGCCAGCCTGGCCGCCGCCGTTTGGAGCTTCGCCGGCATCGTCCGGAGATACCGGAAGCCGGGCGGCTTTCCGTGGCTCCACGCCCTTGTCTTCGCCGCGACCGCCACGGCGGCCCTGGCCGCCCTGCGCGCCCTCCTCGGGGGCTGACGGCCGTTCCCCCGGTCTGGTCGATGACGGGTCCGGGGCGCGGCCGTTGCCAGGATCGTCGCCCGCGCCTTATAATAAGCCCGATCTTCTCGAGGAGGTCGATATGGACAAGATCATCCTGCCGGTCGGTTTGATCCTCTTGGGACTGGCGGCGGCCGCCGCGCCTCCGCCCGGCCACGAAAAGGACATCTTCCCCACGCCGCAGGGGGACCTGGAGATCACCTTCCTGGGCCACGGCACGCTGGTGATGGCCTTCGGTGGCCGGATCGTACACGTCGATCCCTACGGCGAGGTCGCCGATTACGCCTCTCTCCCCAAGGCCGACCTGGTCCTCGTCACCCACGACCATTTCGACCATCTCGACCCGGCGGCCTTCAAGTCCATCCTGAAGCCCGGAACGGCGGTCGTCGGCGCCAAGGCCTGCGCCGGCAAGCTCCCCTCGGACGCGATCATCCTGGCCAACGGGGAGTCGCGGACCGTCCTCGAGCTCTCTATCGAAGCCATTCCGGCCTACAATATCGCCCACAAACGGCCGGACGGGAATCCCTTCCACCCGAAAGGCGCGGGCAACGGCTACGTCGTCAGGTTCGGCGAGACGCGGATCTACATCGCCGGGGACACCGAGAACACGCCGGAGATGAAGGCCCTGAAGGGCGTCGACGTGGCTTTTCTGCCCATGAACCTGCCCTACACCATGGACCCCGGACAGGTCGCCGACGCGGCCCGGGCCTTCCGACCTAGGGTTCTCTACCCCTACCATTTCGGCGACACGGACACGTCCCGCCTGGTCCGCCTCCTCCAGGCGGATAGGGACATCGAGGTGCGGATAAGGAAGATGAGCTGAGGCCCCGGCCCGGCCTCACTCTCCGCCGGCGCACGACTTCGGCCGGGGCTCCCGCGCCTCATCGACGTGGTGCTTGATGGTCCGGCCGCGGACCATGAAGATGACGTCCTCGCCGATGTTGGTGGCGTGGTCGGCGATGCGCTCGAGATGGCGCCCGACGAGGATGAGGTCTACGGCCCGCGAAATGGTCCGGGAGTCCTGCATCATGTAGGTCAGGAGCTCCCGGAAGACCTGGTCGTTGAGCTCGTCGACCCGGTCGTCCCGCTCGCAAACGTCCTTGGCCAGCTTGTCGTCCCCGGCGATGAAGGCGTTGAGGGCGTCCCGGACCATCTCCTGGGCCATGAGGGCCATGCGCGGGATGTCGATGAGGGGCTTGAGCTGGGGCGACTTGAGGAGGTCCAACGTCCTCTCGGCGATGTTGACGGCCAGGTCGCCGATGCGTTCGAGGTCGCCGGCGATCTTCATGGCCGAGGTGATGAAGCGCAGGTCGGTGGCCATGGGCTGGCGCAGGGCCAGGAGGCGCATGGCCATCTCGTCGACCTCGATGTCGAGCTGGTTGATGGCCTCCTCGCGCTCGAGGACCTGGCAGGCCAAAAGCTCCTCCCGGTCCTTCAGTCCCCGGATGGCCAGGGCGATCTGCTCCTCGGCCCGCGAGGCCATCTCCAGGAGCTTCTCCTTGAGCAGCTTGAGTTCTTCGTCGAACGGGCGTTCCATCCTGGACATGGCTCCTCCTCGGTCCGCCGGACCTCCTAGGGTCATCCGAACCGTCCCGTGATGTAGTCCTCGGTGAGCTTGTTCGCCGGGTTGGTGAAGATCCTGTCCGTCCGGTCGAACTCGACGACCTCGCCCAGCATCATGAAGGCCGTGTAGTCGGAAACGCGGGCCGCCTGCTGCATGTTGTGGGTCACGATGACGACAGTGTACCGTGCCTTGAGGGTCTCAATCAAGTCCTCGACCTTGGCCGTGGCGATGGGGTCGATGGCCGAGCAGGGCTCGTCGAACAGGATGACCTCGGGCTCGACGGCCAGGGAGCGGGCGATGCATAGGCGCTGCTGCTGCCCCCCCGATAGGGCGAAGGCGTTGTCCTCGAGGCGGTCCTTGACCTCCTCCCAGAGGGCCGCGCCGCGAAGGCTCTTCTCGACGGTCTCCTCGATCCGGCGCCTGTCCTTCATCCCGTTGATCCGCAGGCCGTAGGCGATATTGGCGTAGATCGATTTCGGGAACGGGTTGGGCTTCTGGAAGACCATGCCGACCCTGCGCCTCAGCTCGACGACGTCGACCTCCGGGGCGTTGATATCCCCCCCGTCGAGGAGGATGCGGCCCTCGATGCGAGTCCCGGGGATGACGTCGTTCATGCGGTTGAGGGTCCGGATGAACGTCGACTTGCCGCATCCGGACGGGCCGATGATCGCGGTGACCTTCCGGTCATAGCAGTCGATGCTGACGTCCTTGAGGGCCCGGGTCTTTCCATAATAGAAGTTCAGGCCTTCGGCCTGGACCTTGATGGTGTTCTCTGCGCTCGTCATCGCTGTTTCCTTCTCAGCCGGTATCGGACGATGATGGCCGTCATGTTCAGGCCCAGGACCAGGGCGATCAGGACGAGGGCCGTCCCGTACGCCAGCGGCCGGACCTGGAGGATGGCGTGGTGCTGGGTGGCCATGATGTAGAGATGATAGGGCAAGGCCATGAACTGGTCGCCCGGGGATTTGGGCAGGAAGGGCAGGAAGAAGGCCGCCCCGGTGAACAGGATCGGGGCCGTCTCCCCCGCCGCGCGGGCCAGCCCGAGGACCGTCCCGGTCAGCATGCCGGGCACGGCGTAGGGCAGGACGTTGGTCCGGATCATCTGCCACTTGGTCGCGCCCAAGGCCAGGGCCCCTTCCCGGTACGAGTTCGGGATGGTCTTGAGGGCCTCCTCGCTGGCCGTGATGGTCCAGGGCAGGGTCATCAATCCCAAGGTGAGCCCGGCCGAGAGGACCGACGTGCCGAAGCCCATGACGTTGACGAACAGGATGACCCCGAACAGGCCGTAGACGATGGACGGGACGCCGGACAGGTTGCGGATGGACAGGCGGATGAGCCGGGTCAGCCGCGTCTGGCGCGCGTATTCGTGGAGGTAGATCGCGGCCGACATACCCAGGGGGATGGCCAGAAGGGCCGTGATGACCGTCACCAGGAACGTGCCGAAGATGGCCGGGAAGATACCCCCCTCGGTCATGCCCTTCCGCGGCGCCTTGGTCAGGAACTCCCAAGTGACGGCGCCCTGGCCCTTGCTGATGATGTCGTAGAGGAAGAGGGCCAGGACGGCCAGGACGAGACCCATGGCCAGCCGCAGGGCCAGGAAGCCGAGGGTCTGGACGATCTTCTTCCGGGTGGACGAGGTCACTGTTCCCGCTCCTGGAATTTGTGGAGAACGAGGTCGGCAACGAGGTTGACGGCGAAGGTCATGACGAAAAGGACCAGGCCGATGGCGAAGAGGGCGTAATAATGGGTCGTGTAATAGGGCACCTCGCCGAGCTCGATGGCGATGTTGGCGGTCATGGTCCGGACGGCGTCGAACATGCCGGTCGGGAACGACCGGGCGTTGCCCGTGGCCATGAGCACGGTCATGGTCTCGCCGATCGCCCGGCCCATGCCGAGCATGACGGCGGCGATGATGCCCGAGAGGCCGGCCGGCAGCTTGACCCGGACGAGGGTCTGCCAGCGCGAAGCGCCCAGGGCCAGGGAGGCCTCGTTGTAGGCCTTCGGGACGGCGCTGAGCGAATCCTCGGAGATGCTGATGATCGTCGGCAGGGCCATGATGGCCAGCAGGATGCTGCCGTTGAGGGCGTTGAGGCCGTTGCCGGTGTGGAAGAGCTTGGCCAGGACCGGCCCGAACAGCACGACGCCGAGGAATCCGACCACGACCGAGGGGATGCCGGCCAGGAGCTCGACGACCGGCTTGAGGACCTCGCGGACGCGCCAATGCGCGACGTCGGAGAGGTAGGCGGCGACGCCGATCCCGATCGGCACGGCCAGGACGAGAGCGCCGGCCGTGACCATGAGCGTGCTGACGATCATGGCCAGGAGGCCGTATTCGGCCTTCTCCGGGGAGGTGGGATCCCAGCTTGTGCTGCCGAGGAATTCGGCGACCTTGATCTCCCGGAAGGCCGGCACGGCGGTCGCGACGAGGGTCAGGAAGATGCCGACGAGGACGAGCACGGCCGTGATGCCGGAGGCGAAGAAGAAGGCCTTGATGGCCGATTCCTTCAGGGCGCTCCGCTTCTTGCGTTTCATCGCCGGTCGTCCCCTCTCAGTCACGATGCCTTATTCTATACCTAAGAAGGCAGACTGGATACGGCCCCTTCGAGGGCCGTATCCAGTCTCACGCGTGATGTCCTATGTCCGGTCCTTCGCCCGGGTCACTTGAAGTTCTTGTCGTTGGCGGCCTTGTACTTGCCCTCGCCGACCGTGAAGAAGCCCTCGCGCTCGACGATGGCCTGGCCCTCGGGCCCGACGATCCACTGGAGGAACGCGGCCACGTCGCCCTTGGGCTTCCCGTTGGTGGCCATATAGAGGGGCCGGGAGATCGGGTAGGCGCCGGAGTCGACGGCGGCCTTGTCGGTGGGCATATAGCCGGTGCCGTTCGGCTCCTTGGAGATCTTGAGGACCTTGAGGCCCTTGCGGACCTGGCCGGTCTCGTCGAAGAGGTAGCCGACCCCGACGTAGCCGACGGCGCCCGCGTCCTGGATGATGCCCTCGATGATCTGGGCGTTGCCGTTCATCTCCTTCATGTCGGTCGAATAGTTCTTGTTGCCGAGGACGAACTCCTGCATGAAGACGTAGGTGCCGGAGTTGGACTGCCGGCCGTAGAGGGATACGGCCTGGCTCGGGCCGCCGACGGCCTTCCAGTTCTTGATCTCGCCGCGGTAGATGGCCCCGACCTGGGCCACGGTCAGCTGCTCGACCGGGTTCTTCTCGTTGACGACGATGCTCAGGCCGTCGACGGCGACGACGAAGGGCCGGGGTGTGACGCCCTTGTCCCAGGCCTGGTCGATCTCCTTGGGCCGCCACTCGCGGGAGGAGTTGGCGATATCGCAGGTCTGATTGATGAGGCCGGTGATGCCGGTGCCCGAGCCGCCGCCGAGGACGGCGATGGGGGTCTTGGGGTTCTTGGCCATGTATTCCTCGGCCAGGATCTGGACGAGGTTGACCATGGTGTCGGAGCCCTTGACCTGGATCATCTTGGCCCCGAAGAGGAGCCCGCCCACGAGGGCCAGGGTCAGCAGGGCGATGAGGGTGATCTTTTTCATGTTCATTCTCCTTTGGGATCCGCGCGCCTCAGAAGGACAGGAAGAACGTCAGGTTGAAGGAGACGTCCCTGTCGCTCGTCGCCGAGGCGTTGTAGCGGAGGCCGTCCGCGTAGCTGTAGAGCCAGATGTTGGGCTGGACCTTCCAGCTGGGATGGAAGGGGGCCCAGTCGAACCCGGCGATGAGCAGGGTCATGTCGAGGCCGCGGTCGAGGTCGTTCGGCATGTAGTCGTCGTAGCGGGCGAAGAGCGCTAGTTTGTCCGGCTTGACGGTATAGCGGCCGAACACGGACCAGCCGCCGACGTCGTACTTCTCGCCGCCGGTCTGGTAGAGGTCGTTCTTGAAGACGAACCACTCGGCGCCGAGGGTCAGGTCCTTGACCATCTCGAAGAAGGCGTCGACCTTATAGATGGACTGCAGGGGCTTGGTCTCGTCCGGGAGCGAGGCCACCGGCAGTTTGCGCTCGACGTCGTAGTACCCGACGATCGAGAGCCCGGCGACGGGCGTGATCTGGGCCTGGAGCTCGATCTCCTTGAACTGGTCGGTCTCCTCCTTGCTGTAGTGGGAGCCGTTGTAGACGCCCGCGGCGACGCGGAAGTACTTGGCGAAGGAGTACTTCAGGGTCACGCCGATGTCGGCGCTCGTCGTCAGGATGTCCTTCTTGGTGACGTCCCGGTAGCCGTCGAGGAGGGTCTTGGCGACGCTCCGGTAGCCCCAGCGCTCCTCGGCCGGCTTGAAGGTCAGGGTCTCGATCATGCCGACGTTCAGGACCATCTTGGGGACCAGGAAATTGGCGTACTCGAGATAGAGGTGCTTCAGGAACGGCCGGAGCTTGCCGTCCGTGGCCGTCGTGACCCCGGTCACGGGCGAGCCGGTCAGGGTGACGCCGGTGACGTTGGAGGTGTTGTCGGCGTCGATGCGGAAGCGGAACTTGAGGTTGTCGTTGATCTTGTTCTCGTAGGTGAAGTAGGCCCGGCGGAAGACGAAGGCGTTGTTCTTGTAAGCCGTCGTCGGCGCCGACGGCTTGAGGGTCACGGGGCCGTCGGTCGACAGGAACGTCCGGTAATCGAAGTAGACGGTGGCGGAAAAGGTCTGGGGGGGCGGGGTCGTCGTCTGGGCCATCAGGCTCATCAGGCTGACCATGGGCAGCATCAGGAGGCCCAGGACCACATCGGCGGCCTTTCTCAGGACTTGGCGCATACTCTAGACTCCTTTTATGGTTTCTGTACGCGCCCATGATAGGAGGGCTCGATTAAGGAACGATTAAGGCGGGGACAATTCTCTGTTAATTCCGGCCGACGGCCAGCCAATCCGCGGCCGGGCCCGGCCGGGCCTACCTGATCGACATGTTGATGACGCTGTAGAGGGCTGTCTCGGGTATGATCTGGCTGCTGCTCCCGGAGTTGTAGAGGATGAAATAGACACGCAAGCCCTGCGGCGTTTGGACGGGGCAGAAGTCCTGGGGGTCGACCTGGTTGGACAGCGTCCCGTCTTTGGAATAACCGCGGACATAAGGCGATGCCGCGATACTGAGGGTCAATCCATCGACCGTTGGCCCGTCGAACAGCCCGGACACCGCGCCGACATAGTCGCCTGTGCAGCGGACGGCCCGGGTGAATGTGTGGTAGGTCCCTTGAGCGTCGATGATCGGCGTGACATTGCCCGGTGATTCTTCGGGCGGGCACATGACGTCCAGCCGGACGCCGTCTTCCCTGGCAAAATCGAGGCCGTTTGAAGAAAAGGCGCTCAAGCTCCGGCCGTGGTCCGCTCCGATGCCCGTGTAGTACATCCGGAAACCCCCGCCCGGAAGGGCGATCACCTTGCCCGACCAGATGCCGTTGACCTCGTAACCCGTGCCCGAGTAGGTTAGCCTCTCCCCTGCCTCTTCCGTGAAGGTCCAGGCGCCGTCAACCGAGACAGCGCTCTTGATGGCCTTGTTGCCCCGACCGTTGACCTGGCCCTGCTTCTGGTCGAGCCAGTACATCCGCCAGGTCGCGTCGGGATTGCGAACGACGCAGAATTGGAACAGGGAATAGCCCTGGAGCCGGAAGCCGGGCTCCTCGGTGAACTGCAGGCCGTCGTCCGAGATCCAGCTGACGATGCCGTTCCAATTCTCCCCCTCGTCGATGGAGACGCCGCAGTAGAGCCTGATGCGCCCGTCGTCGAGGCGGACGAGCCAGGGGTCGGGGACCGTCAGGTCGTGCGGCATGACGACGCCCTCGTAGGTCCAGCCGGAGCCGAACCTCAGGCAGGTCGCTGGCGCCCCCGCGCACGTGTAGGGCTTGGGCGTCGTGTCTTCGGGCGGCTCCGCACCGCAGCTCTGGAGAATCCAGAGAGCCAGGAGGACCAGGATAGGCAGGAGCGGGACGTTCTTCCTCGTACACACCATCGGCAACCTCCTCGGGGGGGTGCGCCGGGATGTCGGGTCCCCGCCGCCCCGATCCCTGTATCGTACGGAATAGGGAGGCTGGAATCAAGGGAATAATCGGGGGGCGAAAAAAATGGCTCCCCGTATGCAACCCTCTTCATAACCGTTCTCCACTCGGATGTCAATCCGAAAGCGCTTATCATTCAACGAGTTATCAAAGAGCACGCCGTTCCGGCAGACCGGAAGCGGTGTTGACCCGGATTTCATCCCTCTGCCTGACAACCACCAGATTTCATGGCTTGTTCCCGGACTTCTTGACTTCATAGATCATAACATGGTGAAGCCGCTGAAGATCGCGCTGCGTCAGTTCCTTCAGGGATCGGATCGGTTTCTTGATGGCCAATCGCTCTTGCGCCAGCAGATAGAGGTCGTCTTTGGAAATCCCAAGCTCGCCCGCGCGTGCGTAGATGGGCTTGTATAGACTCTCCTTCCATTTATCAGGGGCTTTCCGGCGGATTTTGGGTCTTGCCATCGCGACCTGGGCCTGAAGCCATTGAATCGCGCGATCGGAATCCTGGGCGGGAATTTCCTTGTAGCTGGTCACGTTGAATTCGTTTTTCAGGCTGCTCCAAATCCGTTGCGCGGCACGCTGCGTGTCTTTGCCCGCCGTCGTGTGGATATCGATATAATCCTTCACCAGGTCCTGGATTTTGCGAGCCACCGTGTTTGAAATGTGCTTGCCGCCCGGATCGGTCTGGACAACCGCCTTGCGAACCACTCGTTCGGTGCGGATGTTCAAGTCCCGTCCGGCAACCATGTTGCCCTTTCCTGAAACCGCCTGAATGACCTGGGGCGAATCGCTGGGAAGCGGCGTGAGCGTATTCATCTCTTCGACTTTCGAGAACCATGTGTCACGATGCTTCCGGAGCTCGCTCTCGGAAAACTTACGTCCTCTTGGATGCTGATCGTTGTAGTGTTCAACCTCCGCGTGGCAATCAAAACAGAGGGGAATGCAGTTCTCAAAGCTGTCGTCTCCCCCCTTGGAGACAGGCCGAATGTGATGCGTCTCGATCCTGACGCCACAGAACTTGTGGCAGATGCAACAGCAGCGTCCTGCAGCGACAAGGGCCAAGTCGACGACATCTTTCGGGAAGCTCATTGCGCCTCTCCTGATTTGAGAAGTCGCTCTGCCAGCTCAAAGGTCAGACGGGTTCCCTCAATGCCCCCTGTGTCAGGATAGTTGTCGCCTCTCTTAGAGAAATTTTGTGTTAATCTTGTGGGGCACAAGAAAGGGAGACGATGACAACCAAGTACTCAGAAGAATTCAGGGCGAGCATCATCGCCAGGCTTTTACCCCCGAACAACGCCAGCGTGCCCGAGGTAGCGAAAGAAACCGGCATACCCAAGGATACCCTTTACACCTGGCGGCTAAAGTACCGCGAACAGAGATGCGAAGCCAGTCATGGCTGGCAACCAGGTCAATATAGCGCTGAAGAAAAGTTTGCCGTCGTGATAGAAGCCGCCAGCTTGAACGAAGTGGAGCTGAGCGAATACTGCCGGCGCAAGGGTCTCTATCCTGAACAGATTACCGGCTGGAAGAAGGCTATCGTACAGGGGCTGGCGAAAGCTCCGAGCAAGGCCGAACGAGAGCAGCTACAGAAACAGTCCAGAACCATCAAGCAGTTGGAGAAAGAACTGCACCGCAAGGAGAAGGCGCTGGCCGAAGCGGCGGCGCTGTTGGTTCTCCAAAAAAAGTTCCAGGCGCTCTTGGAGGAGCCCGAGGACGAAAAATCGACCTCCGGGAGCGCCAGGAAATGATTGCCCTAATTGAAGAAGCCTGTACGGCGGGAGCTCGTCTGACCAAGGCGTGCGCAGTTGTCGGAGTCTCCATGCGCACCTTGCAGCGCTATCGTTGCCATGGCGAGCTCAAGCCCGACGGGCGTAAAGCCGCGGCAGCCAACCGGGTGCCGGCCAACCGACTCTCGGAACAGGAGCGAGCCGCACTACTTGAGACCGTTAACAAACCGGAATTCGCCCATTTGCCGCCCAGCCAGATGGTACCGGCCCTGGCTGATGAAGGTCGTTATCTGGCCTCTGAATCAACCTTCTATCGTGTCTTGCGTGAACAGGGTCAGGTTGCCCGTCGGGGACGTGCCAAAGCGCCCACCCATTCGCGGCCACAACCGCTGGAGGCAACCGCTCCCAACCAGATCTGGAGCTGGGATATCACCTATCTGTCTACCACGGTCAAAGGGGTGTTCTTCTACCTCTACCTGATCCTGGATAGCTACAGCCGCAAGATCGTAGGTTGGGAAGTCTATGCCGAGGAAAGCGCCATCCACGCGTCAAACACCTTCCGCAAGAGTTACCTTCGAGAAGGGATCTTCGGCAGGGACCTGATATTGCACTCGGACAACGGCTCTCCCATGAAGGGGGCAACCATGTTGGCTACACTACAGAAGCTGGGCGTCATGCCCTCCTTCAGCCGTCCGTCGGTTAGCAATGACAACCCATATTCCGAGGCAATGTTCAAAACCCTGAAATACCATCCGGGCTTTCCCGACAAACCATTTGACAGCCTGGAAGAGGCCCGATTATGGGTTGATGGCTTTCAACGATGGTATAACGAGGAGCACCGCCATAGCGCCATCAGATTTGTCACCCCGGGGCAACGCCACCGAGGTGAAGATAAAGCGATCCTTGAAAGTAGAGCTGCTCTTTATGAGGAAGCCAGAGCAAAACGGCCTGACCGATGGACTGGCAACTGTCGCAATTGGAATCCACCGCAGGTGGTTAGCCTCAATCCGCAGAAATCATCTTTATCGGCGGAAAAGAAGCTGGCAGCTTGAAAACGCAGGTGAAACCTTACGGTTCAAGCCTGTCCATAAAGGGGTGCGATTTGCCGGGGTGAGTAGCTTTCCCCCAAAAGTAAGCGAACCCCGGCAACCACTTTGTGGGCAGGCCAGGAAAAAGCCACGCATTACGGTTCTTAAGATTTTTGCTGAATGAAAGAACAAGACATCTGCGTCAAAAAATGCGACAACTTTCTTGACAACGACCGCTTGAGGGCGGGCCGCTCCATGTTGCCACCGGTGAAACCGCCGTCGTCGAAACGATCCGGGATGCACACCCACCCCTCGTGTCGTTGGCTCGCGATATAGGCTTCCGCGGATTCCCGCTGAGCGTCGAGGCTGTTGAACTCCTGTTCCAGCCCCTCGTCTGTGGACTTGCGTGTGTAGATGGCGCAGCGGATGGTCCCGCTGGTGCTTGATGCCGACTCCCGGGCTTCTCCCCGGCCACGGTTATTGTTTCTGCTCATTCGTTCCTCCGTTCCTCCTCTCGGGTTTGAGGCTCCTGCCCTTGGCCGCGGCATCGGCGATACCGAAGAAGAGGAACCCGTTCCACTTGCTCCCGGTGACCTCCTGGGCGATGGCTGAGAGGGACTTGTACCGTCGGCCGTCGAACTCGAAGCCGTTGTCGAGTACCTTGACCACAATGTCGCGGCCTTGGAACTCGCGGGCGAGCAGAGTTCCGGGCAGCGGCAGCCTCGGGTCGTGCGACGGGGATATGCGGCTGGTCACCGTTCTCGCTTTGACCTCGGCGGAACCCGAGGCGACCGGATCACGCGGAGACCGCGTTCTCAGGTCAGCGTCATTGGCCAGTTCCTCAGCCCTGCGCCGGGCCCGCTCCGAAAGGTCACCCTCCGCCAGGGCCTGGATTCGCCAGGCGATTCGCTTGCGAAGAAACTCCTTGTGGTAGGAGCGGGTCTCTTCCCCAAAGACCTCGAGGTATTTGTCCCGGAGTTCTCCGACGGTCATCCGGGAGAGCCCCTGGACCTCTTGATACGTTGTTGCTTCCATCCGAAACCTCCTTGGTTCATGGGCTTCGCCCTGCGGGCGGACCGTCCGCACCGCAATCTCAGGGCGTTAACTCGTGAATGAATGAAGGCTTCGGTGGCCCGGAATATCAAGGCGTTTCTCCGTAAACGCCTCAGATTCTTCAACTTGCGCCACATGCTCTGCCCCACTGCCGGAATCTGGGGCGATTCGGCGTCCGTTTCGATGGCGCATGTAACCCCGGGCAAGGATCGTAGCGATCTCCGATATCACCTCGTCGAGAGAGATTGGGACGTGTTCGTTGGCCGGCATCCGGTCCTCCTTTTGCGGGAGGCCGCGGAAGGTTTCCGTCATGGATGCCGCGGGACTGGATAGGCCGGTCATCGAGAAGGCCGTTGGAGCCCGTTCGACACCGCCTGAAGGCGATGTCGCCGGCACCCACAACGGTCTCCGATCTCACGGCTGTTTCCGCTGTCTGGTAATCCGCTTGCGCCGGACCCACTGGTTCGGCTTTCGGCAGATACCTACCGGAGGGGAGTTCGAAATGTCGAAGAGGGTGTCCGGATGCACTCGGGCTGTTAAACAAGGCCAAGCCGTTTTGGGGCTTGACAATATTACGGTTATCGTTTACGATTGTCGTAATAGAAAGGAACGGCCATGGATACAAACACCAGAAAAGCAATTCAGCGGGAAATCCTTCTCGGATTTTGGAAGATCCACATCCTTCACCACGCCGTAGAAGGTCCGGTTGTCGGACAGTGGATGCTTCAGGAACTTCGTCGCCACGGGTACGAGGTCAGCCCCGGAACCCTGTATCCCATACTTCACCGGATGGAAGGACTCGGATGGCTGCAGAGTGAAGTCGACGCGGGCGGTGGATCGCGAGCTATCCGTAGATATTACATCACCGACTGCGGGAAAGAGGTACTCGTGGTAGTCCAACAACAACTTGAGGAGTTGACGGGCGAATTGTGCCGCGGGAGACAACAGTGAATACGACTTGCAGTACTTGCACCCGCCAGTTGGTGATGCTGGCCTACCAGCGGTCCTTTTGTTTTCGCTTGCTGCGCGAGCCTCTTAAATTCACAATGCGCGCCTGGGTTAGACTGGCAAACATCGACCTCGGCGGCTATGAGTTCGCCACACCTGCCTGCCGCAAATGCAACCGTTTTTACAAGAATGCACTCAAGGATCATTCCGCTTTTTTTTGCAGACTGAACGACCTTATAAACCCGATCTTCGACAAGATATTGGAAGGGATCGTGGGTCAGGAGGCGATCCTTGATGCTAAAGATATGGCAAAGAATCGCGATCAACCCAAACCGCCTACAAATATTGACCAATGGACAAGTATCTGATGCTGCCTTGGCGGGTAGGAAAAGGGTAAGGCATGCGGCTCACCGCATGAAGGAGGAGTCTCAATGGATTCATTCATCATCGTAAGCGTGGCATCTTTGGTAACCGCCGGGCTAACTCTCTACTCAGGCTTCGGGCTGGGCACGCTTCTCATGCCTGTGTTTGCGCTCTTCTTCCCCATAGAAGTGGCGGTTGCGGCCACGGCAATCGTCCACGGAGCAAACAACATCTTCAAGATAGCTGTTGTGGGAAGGCATGCGGATAAGGCGCTGGTTATTCGCTTTGGAGTCCCCGCCATCATAGCCGCTTTCGCCGGTGCCGCAGCGCTCGGATACGTATCGCATTTTGGAGACATTACCAGGTACGCGATTGGATCACGGACTGCGGTAATCACCCCGATCAAGCTCGTCATGGGAGGCCTAATGCTCGTGTTCGCCTTATTTGAGCTTCTGCCCCGCCTCAGGGAACTCAAGTTCGACCGGAAATACCTTTTCGCCGGCGGTGTCCTTTCCGGTTTTTTTGGTGGTTTTTCCGGGCACCAGGGGGCACTGCGCTCAGCATTTCTCGCGAAAGTAGGGATTTCCACCGAGGCCTTTGTAGGAACGAACGCCGCCATCGGCTTTATGGTGGACATGGCGCGAATTGGAGCCTACGTGACCATGTTCTTTCAAGCGAAGGCAGCCAGCCCCATAGGTTCGGGGCAATACCCGCTGATCCTTACCGGCATTCTTGCGGCGTTTGCAGGCGTCATGATCGGTAAGCGTTTCCTCCACAAAATCACCATGAAGACGGTGCAGACCTTGACAGGCTTTCTTCTACTGGGGATCGCCCTGGCGCTGGGTTCAGGCGTCGTGTGAAAGCGGGTGTCCGGATGCAGTCGGGCTGTTAAACAAGGCGGGTCGAAAAACGGAGAACGGGAGAATTCGGAGAGGACATTTTCGGTGAGCGCCCGCAACCCCCAGGGTTGCACCCGGTCCCCGGACTGCAGGCTTCGAAATGGAGAATCAGGGCAAATGTGCGGGCTGGTGTAAGTCGGCGTGGGCACGCCGGAAACGACGAGACCCCGAGGGAATCACCCCACGGGGTCTTGCGTTAAACAAGAACCGCTGAAATCAGCGGATTGAATTTTGGCTCCTCGGGCAGGACTCGAACCTGCAACCTAGTGGTTACAAGCGCCCCAGAGTTTCTTCTGGGCTTGGACTATCTCTTCACCCGTCCCGGATAAGGGCGAGGGTGCCGGGCGCTTCCCGCGACCGGAGGCCGCGGTACGAGCGATGCTCTAGTCTCTGCACCTTCCCCTTCCCGCCGGGAAGGGGCTTGGCTCAGGATTACCTTTCTCCGCACCGGCGGAGGGAAGGCTTCCCTGAATTCACCCGGTTTTTCATCCACGATCTCTCGTGGAAGCTGCGATAACACAGCCACCCGCTCTGCCGATTGAGCTACCGAGGAGCAGGCTGGCGCAATATAACATGACCATTTAAAAAAAGCAAGGCCGTCCGCCTCCCCGGGGATATGCCGATGTTCGTTCAGAACCGGTAGCTGGCCTGCTTGGCCATCTTGCGGTAGTCGTCGCCGGAGATCCCGACGACCTTGCACATCTCGTAGATGCGGGAGCGCAGCCGGACCCCGATGCGGTCGATGAGGGTGTCGCCGCCCTTCTTGTAGAAGGAGTCCCGCTTGTCCTCCTCCTCGTCGAGGTCGGGGTAATTGGTCGTGAACAGGGTCATCTTCTTGTGGTTGTAGCGGTGGTTGATGATGTAGAAGACGGTCTCCTCGACCCAGGCCGTCGTCCGCTTGGCCCCCAGCTCGTCGAGGACCAGGACCTCGGCCGAGAAGACCGGGGCCAGGACGTCGCTCTCGGACAGGACCGAGTCGGGGGTGAAGGTGGCCTGGATCTCCCGGATGAGGTCCCGGAAATCGTAGAAGACGCACGAGGCGTCCTTGGCCCGGATGAGCTCCTGGATGATGGCCACGGCCAGGTGGGTCTTGCCCACGCCGCAGGGGCCGATGAAGACCAGCCCGACGTCCTGGGCCGGGTAGTTCTTGACGAACTGGCGCGAGATCTTCAGGGCGTCCCGGTGGGAGTCGTTGTGGACCTCGAAATTGTCCAGGGTGCAGGACTGGTAGCGGCGCGGGATGTTGGCCTGGTCGAGGAGGGACTGCCGGCAGCGCTCGCCGAAGCAGGCGCACCTCTTGGCGACCTGGGACCCGCCGGCGTCCTCGAGGAGCCAGCCCGTCCCCTGGCACTTCCCGCAGACCGTCTTGTCGCTCAATTCAGGTAGCCTTTGAGGTGCTGGAGCTTGCTCGAGCGGCCCAATTTGCGCATGGCCTTCCGCTCGATCTGCCGGATCCTCTCCCGGGTCAGCTGGAGCCGGTCGCCGATCTCCTGGAGGGTCCGCGGCCTGTCGTCGTCCAGCCCGAACCTTAATTTTAGCACAAGAGCCTCCTTCTCATCCAGCTCCCCGAGGATCTCCCGGATCTGCTGCTCGACGGAGGCCCTGATGATCTGGTACTCGACCGACGGGGACGAGGCGTCGCTGAGGCGGTCCTCGACCTCGAGATCGTCGTCGTTGACCTTGTCGCTCAGGGACAGGTTCCGCTCCCCCAGGAGCTCGAGGTCCTCGACGTCCGTCTCGGTCAGGCCCATGGCCCGGGCGATCTCCTCCCGGTTCGGCTCCCGCCCCAGGTCGGCTTTGAGCTCGGCCGTCTTCTTCTTCATCAGCGAGATCTGGTCGGCCAGCTTCTGGGGGATGGCGTAGGCCCGCGAATACAGGGTCAGGGCGTGGATGATGGCCTGGCGGATCCACCAGACGGCGTAGGAGACGAAACGGACGCCCTTGGTCGGATCAAAGCGCCGGGCCGCCTCGATGAGCCCGACGTTGCCCTCGTCGATGAGGTCGAGCAGGCCCAGACCCATGCCCCGGTACTTCTTGACGTAGGAGACGACGAATTTGAGGTTGGACTGGACCAGGCTCTGGAGGGCTTCCCGGTCCCCCTGCCGGATGCGCTCGCCGAGCCGCTTCTCGTCCTCCTCGGTCAGGGCCGGGAACTTGGCGATCTCCTCGAGGTAATGCTTGAGACTGCGCGACTCGACGAAGTCCCTGGGGTCCATGCCTCACCCGTCGCCGCGGTCCACCTTGACGACCCCGGCCGGCCGGACGTGGACGAGGGCCCGCTTGCGGGCCTCGAACTCCTCCTCGCGGCCCTCGAAGAACTCCCGGCGGACGTAGTCCAGGAACTCGCCGACCTCGCCCTCGATGCGCTCGATCTTGGCCCTCATGTTGAGGACGACCTCGACGCCGGCCAGGTTGACCCCGAGGTCCCGTATGAGGCTGAGGATGAGCTCCAGCCGCTTGAGATCCCCGGCCGAATAGAGCCGGGTGTTGCCCTCGCTGCGCGAGGGCGCCAGCAGGCCTTCCCGCTCGTAGAGTCGGAGGGTCTGCGGGTGGATGTCGTACATCTTGGCCACGCTGGAGATGTGGTAGAACTCGCCGGGGCCCTTTTTCGCCCCTTTCGCCGTTTGCCGCCGCGCTTTAGCCATGTCCGTCCGTCCCCGCCGCGCCCCTGGGATTGGGCCCCGAGAGGCCTTCCAGCTCCCTCATCAGCTCGCGGACCCTCTCGTTGTCGTGGGGCGGCGGCACGATGTAGACTTCGGCGAATTCGTCCCCGCGGCCGCCCTTACGGCCGGCCGCCGGGGCGCCTTGTTGCCTGATCCGGAACTTCTGGCCCGACTTCGTCCCGGGCGGGATGCGGATGGCCGTCCGGCCCCACAGGGTCGGCACTTCGACCTTGGCTCCCAGGGTGGCCTCGGGCACCGTGATCGGCACCCGGATGGAGATGTCGGCCCCCTCCCGCTTGAACACGGCGTGGGGAGCCACTTCGATGACGATGTAGAGGTCCCCCGGCGGGCCCCCGTCGCGGCCGGCGTTGCCCCGGCCCGGCACCCGGACCCGGGAGCCGTTGTCGACCCCGGCCGGGATGCGGACGTTGATGACCTCGGACTTGGGGACCGCTCCCCGCCCGCCGCAGGCGACGCAGGGGTCGCCAGGGGCCTGACCCGTGCCGTCGCAGGCCTGACAGGCCCCGGCGAACCTCATGAAGCCGCGCTGGACCGAGCCTCGTCCGCTGCCGCCGCACGACGGGCAGGCCCGGCGCCGGCCGCCCGAAGCCCGGCCGCGCCCGCCGCAGGCCTCGCAGGCCGCCTGACGGTTGACGCGGATGCGCGATTGGACGCCGCGGATGGCGTCCTCGAAGTCGAGCGTCATGGCGTACTGCAGGTCCTCGCCGCGCTCCGGCCCTCCGGTCGCCGCTTCGGGGCCGCGGACGCCGCCGCCCCGGAAGATGTTCTCGAAGAAATCCCTGAACGTCGAGGACCCGTAATCGGAGAAGTCGAAACCCTCGAATCCCCCGCCGCCCGGGGCGCCGGGGCCCGGGCCGGGACCGGCGGAAGTCCCGCCGAGGTCCCCGAATTGGTCGTATTGGGCGCGCTTCTTGGCGTCGCTGAGGACGGCGTAGGCCTCCTGGATTTCCTTGAAGCGGGCCTCGGCCGTCTTATCACCGGGATTGAGGTCGGGGTGGTACTTGCGGGCCAGCTTCCGGTAGGCCTTCTTGATGTCGGCCAGGGCCGCTCCCCGGGCCACCCCCAGCACCTGATAATAGTCTTTCGCCATGACCTCACCTCGGACGACCGTCGGGGCCCTCGCGGGCCCCAGTGTAACCGTCAGAGGCCCCGGGGCCTAGTTCTTTTTTCCGTCGTCGTCGACCACCTCGGCGTCGATGACCTCGCCGTCGGCGCCGTCGCCGCGGCCGTCGCCGCCCGGTCCCGGCGGCGGGGGCTGGTATCCGCCGCCCGCGTCGCCCGCCCCCGGCTGGGGGCCGGCCTGCCGGTACATCGTCTCGGTCAGCTTGTGCGAGGCCTTCGACAGGTCCTCCGTGGCCTTGCGGATGCGCTCGAGGTCGTCGGACTCGATGGCCCGCTTGGTGTTGTCGATCTCCTTCTGGATGCGCTCGGCCTCCTCGGCCGAGACCTTGTCCTTGTTCTCGCGCAGGAGCTTCTCCAGGCCGTAGACGAGCTGGTCGGCGTGGTTGCGGGCGTCGATGGTCTCGCGCCGCTTCTTGTCCTCGGCGGCGTTGGACTCGGCGTCCTTGACCATGCGCTGGATCTCCTTCTCGTCCAGGCCGCTGTGGCCGGTGATGGTGATGGCCTGCTGCTTGCCGGTGCCCATGTCCTTGGCCGAGACCTGCAGGATGCCGTCGGCGTTGATGTCGAAGGTCACCTCGACCTTGGGGATGCCCCGGGGGGCCGGCGGGATGCCGTCGAGATGGAAGCGGCCCAGGGTCCGGTTGTGGGAGGCCATCTCGCGCTCGCCCTGGAGGACGTGGATCTCGACGCTGGGCTGGTTGTCGGAAGCCGTCGAGAAGACCTCGGTCTTCTTGGTCGGAATGGTCGTGTTGCGGTTGATCATCCGGGTGAAGACGCCGCCCAGGGTCTCGATGCCCAGGGTCAGCGGCGTGACGTCGAGGAGCAGGACGTCCTTGACGTCGCCGGACAGGACGCCGCCCTGGATGGCGGCCCCGACGGCCACGACCTCGTCCGGGTTGACGCCCTTGTGGGGCTCCCGGCCGAAGAGCTCGTGGACGAGCTGCTGGATGCGCGGCATGCGCGTCTGGCCGCCGACGAGGATGACCTCGCGGATGTCCGAGGCCTTGAGGTTGGCGTCGGCCAGGGCCTGGCGGACCGGGGCGACGGAGCGCTGGATGAGGTCCTCGCAGAGCTGTTCGAGCTTGGCCCGGGTCAGCTTCATGAGCAGGTGCCGGGGGCCGGAGGCGTCCGCGGTGATGAAGGGCAGGTTGATCTCGGTCTCCATGGTCGTCGACAGCTCGACCTTGGCCTTCTCGGCGGCCTCCTTGAGGCGCTGGATGGCCATCTTGTCCTTGGTCAGGTCGATGCCCGACTCGCGGCGGAACTCCTGGACGATCCAGTCCTGGACCCGCTGGTCGAGGTCGTCGCCGCCGAGGTGGGTGTCGCCGTTGGTGGCCTTGACCTCGACGACCCCCTCCCCGACCTCGAGGATGGAGATGTCGAAGGTACCGCCGCCGAAGTCGTAGACGGCGATGGTCTCGTCCTTCTTCTTGTCCATGCCGTAGGCCAGGGCGGCGGCCGTCGGCTCGTTGATGATGCGCTCGACCTTGAGCCCGGCGATCTGCCCGGCGTCCTTGGTGGCCTTGCGCTGGCTGTCGTTGAAATAGGCCGGGACCGTGATGACGGCCCGGTCGACCTTCTCGCCGAGATAGTCCTCGGCGGCCTTTTTCAGCTTCTGGAGGACGAACGCCGAGATCTCCGGCGGGGCGTACATCTTGCCGTGGGCCTCGACGCGGACGTCGCCGTTGCCGGCCTCGGCCACCTTGAACGGGACTTGTTTGGTCTCCTGGCCGACCTCGCTGAAGCGCCGGCCCATGAACCTCTTGATGGAGTAGATCGTGTTCTCGGGGTTGGTGACCCGCTGGCGCTTGGCCACCTGGCCGACGAGGATCTCGCCCTTGGACGAGAAGGCCACGACGGACGGGGTCGTCCGGCCGCCTTCCTCGTTCGGGATGACGGTCGTCTTTTCGCCTTCCTGGATGGCGACGACGGAATTCGTCGTGCCCAGATCGATGCCGATTATCTTACCCATGGTTGCCTCCTGATGGCTTTCTATTTAGTAGAGAGATATTATAAAATCTTAGTATAAGATTGTCAAGTATTAAACTAAAATAATCCTATGCTCCATAACTCGTTATTATCTAATCGTTTAAAGGATCAGGCCCTTGATCCCGTCGAAGAAATGCCAGTAGATGGACTGGGCGTCCTTGCCGTTCTCGAAGGTCATTTCGAGCTCGGAAACAGGCCGGCCTTCGCGCGAACCGAACAGGTTCTCCAAGGGCAGCGCCACATACCAACTCCAAGCGTCAGCCAGCTTCTTGAACAGACCTCCCGACACGGCGTCCCGGGATTTGATCGTGACATGCAGGCCGTTGTCGAAATCGAGGCTGAAGCGCTCGGGCATGTCCCGGAGCTCCAGGGCCTCGAGGTCGAAGTCCGCGGCCGAAGCGGGGGCCGCCTTGGCCGTCCCCGGCTTGGCCTCCGGTCCCGGCGCCTTGACCGGAGTTTCTTCTTCGCCCGGCTTGATGACGATCCGCTCGGGGGCCTTGATGGTCGTCTTCTTGACCAGCTCCACGGACCCGGCCAGGTCGGGCCGGCCCCAGAACCTGATCGATCCCAGCGGCCAGGTCCTCAGGACCATGCCCCGGACCCGAAGCTCGAGCTTCCGGCCGGCGACGTCCAAGACGAAATAGAAATTCGGGTCCTTGGCCAGGGTGTATTCTGAGGCCAGGTCGCTCTGTTTCTTCGCCAGGGCGGCCCGGTCCGCCGTCCCGGCCGCCAGCCCGGCCGCGGCCGCCGCCAGAAGGGCCCATCCCAAGATCGTCCTTTTCATGGTGCGCGCCTCAGTAGATATAGATCTTGGCCCCGACGGGGACGGCCTTGAAAATGGCCTTGAGGTCCTCGTCGCCGACCCGGACGCAGCCGTGGGTGACGTTGCGCCCCAGCAGCCGGGTGTAGAGGGTGCCGTGGATGAAGTAGCCCTGTCCGAAGCCCAGGGCGTAGTCGCCCAGCGTGCCGGCTTCGATGCGGTCCTCCATGGCCTTGGGGATGGTCTCCCCCTCCTCGATGAAGGCCCAGTCGGGCTTGACCCAGTAGGGATTGGTGATCTTGGACTTGACGCTGAACTCGCCCCGCGGGGTGTCGAAGACCCAGCTCCGTTTCTTGCCGCCCGGCTCCTCGAGGACGACCCCGCTGCCGCAGGAGACGACGGCCTCCCGCACGGTCTGGGCTCCGTTCTTGAGGTAGAGCCGGTTCTCGGCCGTGTCGATGACGATGTAGAGCCCCTTCGGCAGCAGACCCGACATCCTCTTCTCTAGCTGCAGGACGTTCTTCTCGGCCTTGGCGACGTCCTTCTCGGCGACGGGCTCGGCCCCCCGGCCGGCCCCTTTCGGGCCCGCCGCCTGCTTGATGCCGATGAGGTAGGCCGCGCCGACGACGGAGAGGAACCCGAGCCAGGCCAGAGCGGCGAGGGCGATGAGGATCCGTTTGATGGTCATGTCAGTTGTCCCGGAGGGCTTTGATGACGTAGTTCTCGAGCTCCATGGTGCCGATGATCGTGACCGGCGTGCCGACGCCGGCCAGGGCGTAGACCTCGTCCATGTCCCTGTTGTCGAGCGAGACGCAGCCCCTCGTCAGGCTGTCCTGGCCGCCGCCGTGGATCTCGACGTCCCCCCCGATCGAGGCCGACCGCGGGATCGTGCCCCGGGCCTTCTCCCGCGCGAACCAGCGCCGGTCCTCGTCGTTCGGGTAGTTGATGAGCAGGGCTTTGTAGTAGAGGCTGGAGGGGATCTTGCGGACCACGGTGTAGCGGCCCTCGGGCGTGGCGTTGTCGCCCGAGTACCTCTTGTCGGCCAGGCCGTTGAAGCCCAGGCCGACCTCGTACGTCCGGGACAACACGCCGCTCCGGTAGACGGCTAGGCGCCGCTCCAACTTGCTGATGATGATGACCGTCGTGCCCCGGCGGCGCGACTCGGCGATGGTCTCCTCGGCCGCCTGCTTCCAGGAGCGGACCTGGTCGGGATCGAGGTAGCGCGAGATGTGCGACACGACGGCCTTCTCGGCTTCGGCGGCTAGGCGCGAAGCGGTCTCGACCTTGGCCGACGCGGCCTTGAAGTCCCGGCCCCCGGCCAGGGCGTCGGCTTCGGCCAGGGCCAGCGCGGCCCGGGCGAGATTCCGGCGGGCTTCTCCCCGTTCGACCAGGGAGAGGGTCAATCCGTCGAGCGTCCGGAGCTTGCGGCGGACGGCGTCGGCCGCCCCGGCGACGGCGGCGGAGCGGCTGGAGACGGCGGTTTGGACGGTCGACCGGAGAGTGTGGCCCGACAGGAGGACCGACCGGAACTCGCGGCGGACCCGGGCGTAATCACGGAACCAGCCCAGCTTGAGGTTCTCCGCCGCGAGGGTCTCGCGGGCGGACCTCAGGGCCTGGACGTAGGCCTCGTGCTCCCGGCCGGCGAATAGAGAAGCACCGGCCCTCCGGAGGTCCTGTTCCTGAAGATCGGCTTCCAGGACTTCCGGAGGGACCGGCGCGGTCCGACAACCGAAGAGCAAAACAGCCAACAGCAGGACGGCTGTTCTGCGCGCGCTCAAGGCGAGAGACTTACCGTCCCTTGACCTTGGCGATGGCGGCGTTGATCTGCTCGACGATCGCGGCGGCCTTGTCCTTGATGGCGGCGGCCTTGTCCTTGGCGCCGAAGAAGTCCTCGGCGGCCATGGCGGCGTCGACATCGGCCATAGCCGTCTCGATGCCGGCCAGGTCGGCCTTCATGGCCTCGATGTCGGCCTTGGTGCCCTTGCCCTTGGGGGCCTTCTCGAGGAGGGCCTTGGCCTCTTCGAACACGGTCTTGGCCTCGCCGATGGCGGTCTCGGCGGCGGCCTTGGCCTCGGCGATCCGCCCGGGGATGAGGGCCTTGACGCTCTCGGCGTCGGCGACGACCTTGTTCAGCATCTCCTTGGCGGGGCCGTACTTCTTGAAGAATTTCTTGGACTGGGCCGTGATGGCGTCGAGAGCGGCCTGCAGGTCGCCCTGGAGCTTGTTCATCTCGTCCTTCGCGTAGACGCCGCCCTTGGCGTCGATGACACCCTGGATGGCCGCCTTGGCGGAATCCATCAGCTGGGTGGGTTGCTTGGCGCAGCTCGTGAACGCGAACACGACGATCAGCGCCAGGGTCAGGCCTTTCACGATGTTCTTCATGATCTTACCTCCTTAAGGTATCATTTTATGAATGACGTGAGATAGGCGACGACGTAGGGGGATGCGGTGATTCCTCTCCGATTGGACCGATAGACAAATACCTTTGTTGTCAAATCTTATACCATAACCGCCGGAGCGTTGTCAAATCCCCACCCCATTTTTTGAGGTTCTTCTCCCCGTCCCGGGATTCCCTCTCGAGGAGGCGAGGGGATTGTCCTCGCAGGTCCCCGTTGCTGGAAGGGAGGGCCCGCGAAGCGGGGGGGAACCGTGCGAACTGGTTCCCAGGGGGGCCGGGGAGCCAGAGGACATCCCCGAGCTAAAGCCCGAGAGAGGGACTTCCCGGAATACGGAGAAGAACTAAAATAAAATGGGGAGGGCGCGACGGCCGCTCATGGTCCGCCTCGCCCTCCCCCGTCGTTACGGTTCCTTGTCCTGGAGGCCCGGGATCACTTGTCCGGGTCGATGATGATCCCTTCCCGCATCTTCTTCTGGACGTCTTCCCGGGAGGCGCGGATGATGTCCTCGGCCATCTTGAAGCGGACGTCGGCCGGGAAGTCGAAGCGGGCCACGCCCTCCTCGATGGCCTTGGACCCGACGGCCACGGCTTCGCGAGGGAAGACCTCCCATTCGTCCATGTTGGGGATGATGTACTCTTCGTGGATGCCCTTGTCCTCGGCCACCTTGGCCAGCTCCCGGGCGGCGGCGATGCACATGCCGTCGGTGATCGTCTTGGCCCGGACGTCCAGGGCGCCCCGGAAGATGCCGGGGAAGCCGAGGGAGTTGTTGACCTGGTTGGGGAAGTCGGACCGGCCCGTCGCGACGATCCGGGCCCCGGCCTCCTTGGCCTCCCAGGGCCAGATCTCGGGGATGGGGTTGGCCTCGGCGAAGACGATGGCGTCCTTGGCCATGGTGGCGACCCATTCGGGCTTGATCGTGCCCGGCCCGGGCGTCGAGACGCAGACGAGGACGTCGGCGCCCTTGATGGCGTCGGGGATGCCCCCGGCCTTGCAGGTCGGGTTGGTCCGCAGGCACATGTCCCACTTTTCCTTGAAGTTCTTCTGCAGGTTGTCCTTGTCCGCGCGGTCGCGGTGGAGAATGCCCTTGGAGTCGACGGACAGCATGTTGGCGCCGTTGGCCCCGGCCAGCATGATCTGGTGGGCGATGTTGATGCCCGAGGCGCCGGCCCCGACGACCGTGACCTTGACCTCGGCGATGTCCTTCTTGACGATCTTGAGGGCGTTGATCAGGCCGGCCACGGTGACGCAGGCCGTGCCCTGCTGGTCGTCGTGCCAGACGGGGATCTCGCACTTGGAGCGCAGCTCGTCGAGGATGCGGAAGCACTTGGGCTGGCTGATGTCCTCGAGGTTGAAGCCGCCGAACGAGGGCTGGAGGGCCCGGCCGATCTCGATGATCTTGTCGGGGTCCTTCTCGTCGAGGCAGATGGGGAAGGCGTCGACGCCGCCCAGGTACTTGTAGAGGATGCCTTTGCCCTCCATGACCGGAAGGCCGGCCTCGGGGCCGATGTCGCCCAGGCCGAGGACCCGCGTGCCGTCGCTGATGACGGCCACGGAATTCCACTTATTCGTGTACTCGTAGGCCTTCTGCTTGTCGGCGTGGATCTCCTTGCAGACGGCCGCGACGCCGGGCGTGTACCAGATCGCGAAATCCTGGAAATCGCGGATCCGGCACTTCAGGGCCGTGCCCATCTTGCCCTTGTAGAAGGAGTGGAGCCTCGGGGCGTCCAGGGAAGGCTGCTTGGCCTTGGCCAACAGCTCTTCGACGGTGACTTTCTTCATGAACGAACCTCCTCGAAAATTGGAAACCTCATCATATTGACGGGCCCCCGGAATGTCAACCGTTTTCGGGCCCGCCGGCGGGGACGAAGACGAGCCTCCGGCCCTCCCGGCGGACCGCCCCGAACGGGTGGCGGGCCTCATGGCCGAAGCCCAGAGTCCAGCCCCCGTCGGCGGCCTTTTCGAGCAGGGCCTTCTTGTTGTCGAAGGTCAGGACCGGATAGAGGTCGTAGCTCATGATGGCCGGCAGGTCGATGTGGGCCGCGGTCGGCACGGCGTCGGCCAGGAATACGAAGACCCGCCCCCCGCTCTCGACCTTGACGGCCATGTGGGACGCGGTGTGGCCGGCCGCGACGACCGCGTCGACGCCCGGGGCGAGGGGCGCGTCGCCGTCGAGGAGCGTCAGGCGCCCGGTCTCGGCCAGCGGCCGGAGCCGGGCCGGGATGTAGCTGGGCTTGTCCCGCTCGCAGGGCTCCATGGCCTGCGCCCACTCCCCTCTCTGGACGGCGTAGCGGGCCCGGGGGAACGCCGGCGCCCAGGTCCCCTCGGCCGTGCGCCGGGTGTTCCCGCCGCAGTGGTCGAAATGGAGGTGGCTGTTGACCACGATATCGATGTCCTCCGGCCCCAGGCCCAGCTCGGCCAAGCGGCCGAAGAGACCCGGCCCGCGCTCGATCGTGTAGAAGTCGACATGCCGCCGGGCCACGTCCGGCCCGACCCCCGTGTCGAGGAGGAGGGTCGCGTCCGGGGTCCGGACGAGGTAACAGTTCAAGGCCAGGGTGACGCGGTTCTCGGCGTCCGGCGCGGCCTTGCGGGCCCAGAGGGTCCGCGGCACGACCCCGAACATGGCCCCGCCGTCGACGCGGAAGGCGCCGTCGGCGAGGCGGACGATCTCGACGTCGCCCAGGACGAGCCGGTCGGCGGCGGGGATCATTCCGCGTCCAGCCTCTTCACGAGCCCGTCCCGGGAGGCCGCGGCCAGCCTGATCTCGCCCGTGTCCATGCGGATGGCGTCGACCGGGCAGGCCTCGACGCAGAAGCCGCAGAAGCAGCAGCGGTCGAGGTCGACGGCGAAGCGGGCCGGCCGCTTGGGGTCGTCCGGGTCGCCCGTGTCGGCGGCCTCGACGGTCAGGCACTCGGACGGGCAGACCGTGACGCAAAGCATGCAGGCGACGCAGCTCGGCTTCCCGTCGGGGCCGGGCCGGAGCCGGTGCAGGCTGCGGTGGCGGGACGACAGGGGCTTGCGCTCCTCGGGATACTGGACCGTCACGGCGCCGCGCCGCCGGGTCCGGACGCCGAGGAGCTTCAGGGTATGAAAGGCCATGTTGACGAAGAAGTGGCGGGCCGTGATGCCCGCCCCCCTCAGGACCTCCCTCACGGCGCGCCAGGCATTCCTCATGGCCCGCCTACCTCACCGCCAGGACGAGGGCCGTGGCCAGGATGTTCAGGACGCCGAGGGGGACGAGGACCTTCCAGCCGAAGTCCATGACCTGGTCGTAGCGGAGCCGGGGGTAGGTCCAGCGGACAAGGATCTGGAGCCAGCAGAAGAAGAGGACCTTGAGGTTGAAGGCCAGCACCCGCAGGGCCGTGACGGCCCAGGGCGCCAGGTCCCAGGTGCCTCCCCACGGGACATCGAAGCCGCCGTCGCCCAGCCAGGGCACCTGCCAGCCGCCGAAGAACAGCGTCGTCGCGAGCAGGGCCAGGACGATGACCTCGAGGAAGTCCGTGAACATGAACAGGCCGAACTTGAGACCGCCGTACTCGGTGTAGAAGCCGATGATCTCGGATTCCCCTTCGGGCATGTCGAAGGGCACCCGCTTGGTCTCGGCCAGGCCGGCCAGGAAGAAGACGGCGAAGCCGAGCGGCTGGAGGAAGACGCCCCACTTGGGCAGGAAGCCGAAGAGAAGCCCCCCCTGGTGCGCCACGATGGCCGAGAGGCGGAGCGAGGGGAAGACCAGGACCAGGCCGACGAGGGAGAGCCCCAGGGCGACCTCGTAGGAGATGAGCTGGGCCGCGCCGCGGAGGCTGCCGATCAGGGCGAACCGGTTGGACGAAGCCCAGCCGCCGAGCAGGATGCCGTAGACTCCCAGGCCCAGCATGGCCAGGACGAAGATCAGGGCGGCGTCGAGGTCGGCGACCTGGAGGGCGATGTCCCGGCCGAACAGGCGGACCGTGTCCCCGAAGGGCACCGCGACGACGGTCACGGCGACGCAGAAGAAGGACACCGCCGGCGCCAGCGCGTGGAGGGGCCGCTTGGCGAAGGTCGGGGAGAAATCCTCTTTGAAGAACATCTTGATGGCGTCGGCGAAAGGCTGGAAGAGGCCGAACAGTCGGAGGCCCAGCACCGAGGCCCGGTTGGCCCCGATGCGGTCCTGCATGACGGCGCTCTGCTTGCGCTCGACCCAGGTCAGGAAGAGGGCCAGGAGCAGGGTCCAGGTCATGGCCAGGACCGTCTTGACCAGGACGATGAGCGCGTCAGCGAGCATCGCCCTCTCCCGTTCCGAGTCCCAGGCGCCGGGCCAGGCCGGCCAGGACCCGTCCCGCCGAAGGCACCCCCGGCGCCGCCGCGACGGCCGGTTCGAAGGCCTGGCGGAGGCCTTCGACGTTGATGAAGGATCCCGACGTCTCGTAGGGCACGGCCAAGGGAACGACGAGGTCGAAGCGACCGTCGAGGGGCCCGGCGTGGCTGGCGAACAGGACCTTGAAAGCGGCCTGGCCCGAGGCCTGCCCGGTCACGGCGGCCGGGGCGGCCCCCGCGAACGGAGGGCCGAAGACGAGGAGGACGTCGACCGGCCGAGTGAGGGCCGCCGGCCCGGTCGCGAAACCGGCCTCGCGAACGCCCCGGGCGTTGGGCACGCGTTCCGCCGTCAGCAGGAAGCCGTCGGCCGCGCCGGGCGGGGGATCGGCGAAGAGGACCTCGCCGACGCCCAAGCCATCGACGAAGAGGCGGCGGGCCAGAGCGAGATCCTCGCAGGTCAGGGCGGAATGGAGCACGACGGCGATCCGGGCCGGGCGCCCGGCCGCGGGAATCGCGCCCAACCGGTCGGCGACTTCGGCCACGGCGGCGGCCCAGTCGGTCCCCGGCCGCGACACGCGGGCCAGGCGGCCCTCGTCCGGGTCCCTCCGGCCGGCCCGGCCGAGGTCGCAGATCCAGGGACCGTTGACGGCCGGATTCTCGCCCGCCCGGACGCGGAAGACGCGGCGCCCGCCGCCCGGGAGCGGATAGCCGGCGATGGACTCGACGACGACCGTGCAACCCCGGCCGCAGCGGGGACAGACCGAGGGCCGCCGCTCCAGGAACCAGGCCCTGGTCCGGAACCGGAAGTCCGCGTCGGTGATGGCCCCGACGGGACAGATGTCGACGAGGTTGCCGGCGTAATCCGTGTCGACGGGCATCCCGTCATAGACGCCGATCTCGGAGCGCAGGCCGCGCTCGAACACGCCCAGCTCGCCCGTCCCGGTCACGGTCCTCAGGAAACGGACGCAGCGGGTGCAGAGGATGCAGCGCTCGCGGTCGAGGAGGAGCCCGCGGCCGATGGGGACGAGCTTGTCCCGCTTCTCCTTGGGCTCCCGGAAGCGGCCCGGGAAACGGCCGTGGGCGTCGTAGAGGTCTTGGAGACGGCACTCCCCGGCCTTGTCGCAGACGGGGCAGTCGAGGGGATGCTCGGCCAGCAGGAATTCGAGCACGTCCCGGCGGGCCTCCGTCACCCGCGGCGTGGCCGTCCGCACGACCAGGCCCTCGCGGACGGCGGTGGCGCAGGCCAGTTCCAGCTTGGGCAGGCCCTCGATCTCGACCAGGCACATGCGGCAGCCCCCGGCCGCTTCGAGGGCGGGGTGGTAGCAGAAGTGCGGGATGTCGATCCCGGCCGCGGCCGCGGCCCGCAGCACGTTCGTTCCCTCGGCCGCCCGGACCGGGGCCCCGTCGATCGTCAGTGCGACCGTCCGCGGCGCGCTCACCGGCCGACCTCCCCTTCGAGCTCGTCCCGGAACTTGGAGACCAGGGCGTGGATGGGCAGGGCGGCCGCGTCGCCCATGGGGCAAATGGTCCTGGCCCTCATCGCGCCGGCGAGGTCCAGGACGAGGTCGAGGTCGGCGCTCCTCCCCCGCCCCTCGGCGATGCGCTCGACCGTCTTGCGGATCCAGCCCGTCCCGATGCGGCAGGGGGTGCACTGGCCGCAGGACTCGTGGGCGTAGAACCGGGACATGACCCGCAGGACCTCGAGGATGGGCGTGCGGTCGCCGACGACGACCACGGCGGCCGATCCGATCATGGAACACGCCTGGGCCAGGGACTCGAAGTCCATCGAGGTCTCCAACTCGTCGGCCCGCAGCAGCGGGGCCGACAGCCCGCCCGGGATGACGGCCTTGACGGCGACGCCTTCGGGCGGACCTCCGGCGTGCTCGTAGACAAGGGCCCGCAGCGAAGTCCCCGTCGGCAGCTCGTAGAGCCCCGGCCTGCGCACCGCCCCGCTGACGCCGAACAGCCGTGTGCCGCAGTCCTTGGGCCGGCCCAGGGAGGCGAACCAGTCGGCGCCGCGGGCGACGATCTCCGGCACCGCGGCCAGCGTCTCGACGTTGTTGACCACGGTCGGCGCGCCGAATAGCCCGACCGAGGCCGGGAACGGCGGCTTGAGACGTGGCAGGCCGCGGCGGCCCTCGATCGATTCGAGCAGCGCCGTCTCCTCGCCGCAGATGTAGGCGCCGGCCCCGAAGTGGACGACGACGTCCAGGGTGAAGTCGGCGCCGAACGCCCCCGGACCCAGATAGCCCGCGGCCCGGGCCTCCTCGACGGCCGCCCGGAACCGGGCGGCGACCCGCTCGTACTCGCCGCGGATGTAGACGACGGCCGTGCGGACGCCGACGGCCCGGGCGGCGATGATCATCCCCTCGAGGAGCCGGTGCGGGTCCCGGACGAGGATGGCCCGGTCCTTGAACGTCCCCGGCTCGCCTTCGTCGGCGTTGACGCAGAGGTAGCGCGGCCCGGGCCGGTCTTGCGGCACGAACGACCACTTCAATCCGGCCGGGAAGCCGGCGCCGCCCCGCCCTCTCAGCCCGGCCTTGCGGACCTCGGCCACGATATCGGCCGGGGCCATGGCCGTGACGGCCCTCCTGGCGGCCGCGTAGCCGCCGCGGGCCCGGTAGGCCTCGAGGCCCCAGGAGGCCTCGTCGAGGGGCAGGAAGCGGGCGTCGGGAGCGCTCATTTCGCTTCGAGCTCCCGGATGAGCGTTTCGGCCGCCTCGCGGGTCATCGGACCGCGGTCGACGCCGTCGACCTGCAGGCAGGGCGCGTGGTCGCAGTTCCCCAGGCATTCGACCGTCAGGAGCGTGAACCGCCCGTCGGCCGTCGTCTCGCCGCCGTCGGCCAGCCCGAGCCGCCCGCGGAGGAAGGCGACCAGGTCCTCGGACCCGGCCAGCGCGCAGCTCAGGTTGCGGCAGACCTCGATCACGGTCCGCCCGGCCGGCCGGCGGCGGAACATCGAGTAGAACGTGACGGCTTCGCGGACGCGGACCGGAGACAGCCCCAGCCGCCCGGCCGCCCAGAGCTCGGCCTCGGGAGATATGAAACCCGCTTCGTCCTGGATGAGGCGCAGGACCGGCAGCAGGGCCGCGCCGGGCCGCGGATACTGGGCGACGGCCCGCGCGACGCGCTCCAGTGTCTCCGGGGAAGGGCTGTAGCTCACCGGTCGAGCTCCCCGCCGATCATGTTCATGGAGCCGAAGGTCGGGATGACGTCCGCGACGAGCCGGCCCTTGATGAGCTGTTCGAGGGCCGCGACGATATGGAAGCAGGGCGCCCGGAGGTGCAGCCGGTAGGGCCGGCCGGTCCCGTCGGAGACGATGTAGAAGCCGACCTCGCCGTTGCCGCCCTCGACCGCGCAGTAGATGTCGCCCTTGGGGGGCCGGAGGCCCTTGCCGTCCATGAAGAACAGGAAGTGGCCGATGAGGCCCTCCATCGTCGTGTAGGTGTCCTCCTTGGCCGGCACGCCGGCCTCAGGGGCCGCCAGGCCCGCCAGACGCTCCTTCTCCGAGCCCTCCAAGTTGGGCGAGAGGGCGATGCGCTCCCCGATCCGTTGGCGCTTCGACCGCCGGACGGCTTCGGCCGGCTCGACGGCGGGCCCGCCGGCGAGCGGGGCCGCCTCGGGGATGAGGGCCGAGACCTGTTCGAGGAGCCGCAGGCTCTGCTCGATCTCGCGCATGCGGACGGCGTAGCGGTCGTAGTTGTCCCCGTTCTCCCCGACCGGGACCTCGAAGTCCAGGCGGTCGTAGACGAGATAGGGGCTGGCCTTGCGGACGTCGTAGGCGACGCCCGTCGAGCGCAGGCAGGGGCCCGTCCAGCCGTAGGACAGGGCGTCCTCGCGCGAGATCGTCCCGACGCCCCGGGTCCGGCCCTGGAAGATGTTGTTGGCGTCGAGCAGGCCCGAGACGTCCCTGAGGACGCGGCGCGTCTCCCTGACCGCGGCGGCGACCGCGTCCCGCCACCCGGGGGCCAGGTCGGCCCGGACGCCGCCGATGCGGATGTAGGAGGTCGTCATGCGGGCCCCGGCCGTGAGCTCGATGGCATCCCAGAGGAACTCGCGGGCCTTCATCATATAGAGGAAGACGGTGAAGGCGCCGCACTCCATGGCCATGGCCGCGAGACAGGTCAGGTGGTCCGAGACGCGCGACAGCTCGCTCATGAGGACGCGGATGAGCTGGGCCCGCTCGGGCACGGCCAGGCCCATGAGCTTCTCCACGGCCATGGCGTAGCCCAGGTTGTTGATGAGGGGCGAGACGTAGTTGAGGCGGTCCGTGTAGGGCAGGAGGTTGAACCAGGTCTTGTGCTCGCAGGTCTTCTCGAAGCCGCGGTGGAGGTAGCCGACCTCGACCTCGGCGTTGAGGATGCGCTCGGCGTCGAGCTCGAGCATGATCCGGATGGTCCCGTGCATGGCCGGATGGGACGGGCCCATGTTGAGGAGCAGGCTCTCCGGCCGGGCCTCGCGCTGCAGCCGCGTCAGGGGGTCCACGTCAGTCGCCGCCCTTCAGGGGGATGCGGGGCTGGGCCAGGCGCCAGGGATAGGACTTCCGCAGAGGGTGGCCCTCGAAGCCCTCGTACGTCAGCAGCCGGCGGAGATAGGGGTGGCCGTCGAAGCGGACGCCGAACATGTCGAAGACCTCGCGCTCCAGCCACTCGGCGTTCTTCCACAGCCCGACGAGACTGGGCGCGGCCGGGTCGGCCGCGGCGAGGGAGCACTTGACCCGCAGGCGGGCGTTGCGGGAGACCGACAGGAGGTGGTAGACGAGTTCGTACCTCCCCTCGGTCCCGGCGTAGTCGACGCCGGCGAGGTCGAGCAGGACGGCGTAGTCGAAAGGCCGGGCCCGGAGCGCGGCCATGACCTCCCGGACGGCGCCGGCCTTGACGACGACGACCGTATCGCCGAGGGACTCCCCCGCCGACTCGACGGCGTCGCCGAGCGTGGCCCGGAGGTCGGCGATCAGGGCTTCTTTCCCCATCGCCAATCCTGAGGCTCTTTCTGGATCTTGTCCTGGAGCTTCATCAGCCCGTCGAGGACGGTCTCCGGCCGAGGCGGGCAGCCGGGGATGTAGACGTCGACGGGCACGATCCGGTCGATGCCCTGGACGACGGCGTAGTTCTGGTAGATGCCCCCGCTCACGGCGCAGGCCCCGAAGGCAATGACCCAGCGGGGCTCGAGCATCTGGTCGTAGACCGTCCGCAGGACGGGGGCCAGCTTGTGGGTGACCGTCCCGACGACGAGGAGCAGGTCCGCCTGCCGGGGCGAGAAGCGGGTCAGCCCGGCCCCGAAGCGGTCGATGTCGAAGTGGGCGCAGGCCGCCGACATGTATTCCATGCCGCAGCAGGCCGTGATGAACGGATAGTGGAAGAGGGAGAACTTGCGCCCCCAGCCGAGGGCCGTCTCGAGCCGCGTCGTCAGGTAGTCGAAGCCGCTCATGACCAGCGGAAGACGCCTTTCTTCCAAGCGTAGACGAAGCCCAGGCCGAGGACGAGGACGAAAGCGCCCAGGGCGGCCAGGCCGGCCCCGCCCCGGCCCCGGTAGGCCAGCGCCATCGGGAACAGGAACACGGCCTCGACGTCGAGCAGGAGGAAGAGCAGCGCGACCAGGAAGAACGGGATGTTGACCGGGCCGATGCCCGCCTGGAGCGGCGGGCTGCCGCACTCGAAGGGCTTTTCGCGGGCCGCCCTCGGCCGGCGCGGGCCGAGGACCCGGTTGACCAGGACCATGACGGCCGACATCAGGCCGAAGACGAGGAAGGCGATGGCGAGTTCGAGCATGTCGTCCCGTGGAGCGTGCCGATTCTATCGGAAGCCCCGTCAATCGTCAACGCCCGCCCGGCCCGGAGGCGGCCCCGTTCAGGAGTTCAGGATGTGGAGGGCCCTGTTCTCGGCCTTGAGGGCGGCCTCGCCGATGGCCTCGGACAGCGTCGGGTGGATGTAGACGATGCCGTCGAGCTCGTCGAGCGTCATCCCCTTGGCCACGGCCATGGTCAGCACGGGGAGCATGTCCGAGGCCCCGGGAGCGACGACGTGGGCGCCGACGACCCTGCCGGTCCCGTCCGCCAGGACCTTGACCAGGCCGTCTGTGGCCTCCATGGTGAGAGCCCGGCCGCTGGCCTGCATCGGGAAGACGCCGGCCTTGACCGGGATCCCCTTGGCCGCGGCTTCTTCTTGGGTCAGGCCGACCGAAGCGAACTCGGGCTCGGTGAAGACGGCCGCCGGCAGGGCGGCGTAGTCGACCGTCCGCGCCCCGCCGCAGGCGTTGTCCACGGCGACCAGGGCGTCGTGGTAGGCCTTGTGGGCCAGGAGCTTGCCGCCGACGACGTCGCCGATGGCGAAGACGCCCGCCTCGCTCGTCCGCAGGCCGGTGTCGACCTTGATGAAGCCCCGCTCGAGCTCCAGGCAGGGCTCGCCGTCGAAGAGGTCCGCCGTCTCGGGCCGGCGGCCGGCCGAGAGGAGGACCTTCTCGGCCCGGTACTCGAAGGGAGCGTTGGTCTTGAGGCCGACGCCGCGGAGGGTCGCGCCTCCCTCGTCGACGGCGGCGCCCTCGATCCTCATCTCGGTGAAGACCTTCAGTCCCTGTTTCTTGAGGGCCCGCTCGAGACGGGTCACGGCCTCCTTGTCGGAGCCGGGCAGGATCTGGGGCAGGATCTCCAGGACCGTCACGTCGGTCCCCAGGCGGCGGTAGATCGAGCCCATCTCCAGGCCGATGGCGCCGGCGCCGACGACCAGGAGGCTCCGGGGGACTTCGGGCAGGGTCAGGGCCTCGGTGCTGGTGATGACGGTCTTCCCGTCGATCTTGAGGAAGGGCAGGCCGGCGGCGACGGTGCCGGTGGCCACGACGACCTGGCCCGCTTCGAGAACCCTGTCCCCCGCCTCCGTCCGGACGACGACCGTCCGGCCGGCCCGCAGCTTCGCCGGGCCCTTGACGATCTCGACCTTGCCCTTCTCGAGCAGGAAGACGAGTCCCTTGACGAGTTGGTCGACGACGGCCTGGCGGCCCTGCTGGACCTTGGCCCAGTTCAGGCGGACCTCGCCGGCCGGCCCCTCGACCGTCCGCGAACCGGCCAGCTCCTTGAGCAGTTTGGTCTGATGGAGGAGGTACTTCGTCGGGATGCAGCCGTAGTTGATGCACGTCCCCCCGACGCGGTCGCGGTCGACGAGCGTGACGCTCCGGCCGAGCTGGGCGGCCCGCATGGCGGCCAGGTAGCCGCCCGGCCCGCCGCCGACGATGACGAGGTCTTTCTTTTCCGACATGGGAGTGTCCTTTCAGACCGCCGCCGGAGCGCCGTCCGGGCCGCCCTTCTTTCTCAGGAACGTCCGCAGGAACAGGACCACGACCCCGGCCGAGAGCGCGAACAGGAGCAGGTCGGCCGCGATGAGGAGGACGTTGCCCTTGGCGATGTAGCTCTTGAGGAGGATGCCGAGGGAGACCAGGGTCGTCGCGACCATGAAGACCGCCGGGACCAGGGTGAACCAGTTCCGGCGCCGGCGCAGGAGCAGCCAGGCCGAGACCGTCAGCAGGGCCATGGCCGCCAGGAGCTGGTTGGCCGTGCCGAAGATCGGCCAAAGGGCGTTGAAGGCGTTCGAGTAGGCCAGGACCCACATCAGGGCCACGGACAGGCCCGAGTTGAACCAGAAGTGGCGCATGACGGCGGGGACCTTCTTGAAGGCGATCGTCCACAGCTCCTCGAGCAAGTAGCGGTTGAGCCGGACGGCGGCGTCGAGCGTGGTGATGACGAAGCCCTCGACGAGCAGGATGCCGAAGACCGTGCCCAGGGCCACCGGGATGCCCAGGCCGCGGTGGAAGAGCTGGCCGGCGGCCAGCGAGAAGCCCAGGATGGGATTGGACTTGACGGCCGGGTCGGCCGGCCAGACGATGGCCTTGTAGTCGGTGAACGCCATGACCGCGCCGAGGGCCAGCAGGACGCAGACCGAGAGGAGCGACTCGAGGAGCATGGCGTTGTAACCGACGCGCCGGGCGTCGGGCTCCCGGGCCAGCTGCTTGCCGGTCGTGCCGCCCCCGACCAGGCAGTGGAAGCCGGAGATGGCGCCGCAGGCGATGGTGATGAACATCATCGGCCAGACGAAACCCAGGTTGGCCGTCCCTTCCGCCAGGTTGAACTTCGGCATGGTCACGGTCAGGCCCTGGAAGCCGCAGCTGAAGAGCGAGACGATCATCAGGCCGATGCCGCCGTAGAGGATCTGGACGTTGATGAAGTCGCGCGGCTGCAGGATGAGCCAGACCGGCACCCCGGCCGCGAAGAGGACGTAGACCGAGATGATGATCATCCAGGCCGTCGGCGCCAGGGTCACCGGGAAGGTGATGCCCAGGAGGACGGAACCGACGCAGATGACCGCGGCCAGGACGTAGGCCGGAACGGTCTTGAGGTTCTTCTTGTAGAGGAGGAAGCCGAGCAGGGGCGAGCACAGGGTGATGAAGATGACCGAGGTCGAGGCGATGCCGCCGATGCGCCCCATGACGACGCCGTCCCGGACCACGGTCTTGAGGAAGGTCTCCCCTTCCTTGACCCCGATCTTGGCCAGCGGCCAGAGCGAGGTCAGCGAGATCGAGGTCGCGCTCAGGAAGGACGAGGTGACCAGGACGATCATGACGATGGTGAAGGCGATGAACAGCCGGAAGCCCGAGGGACCGAGCGTCTTGCGGGCGACCTCGGCCATGGACCGGCCGCCCTCGCGCATGCTGATGAACAGGGTCGTGTAGTCGTGGACGGCGCCGATGAAGACGCCGCCGAGGACGACCCAGAGCCAGGCCGGGACGAACCCGTACAGGACGGCCATGGTCGGGCCGAGGATGGGGCCGGCCCCGGCGATGGCCGAGAAGTGGTGGGCGAAGACGACGTAACGCTTGGTCGGGACGAAGTCCCGCCCGTCGCAGCAGGTCACGGCCGGCGTCGGATGGGCCGGGTCCTCCCCCAGGCTCTTGGCGATATAGCGGGAGTAGACCCGCCCGGCGGCGACGAAGACGGCCGCGGCGACGGCGAGGACCGCGAGGACGTTCATGGATATCTCCTCTGCGGGGCGCCGGCCCCGCGACGGACAGAGATTAGTAGCACATTTGACAGCCCGGTGACAAATCGGTACAAAGGGGCCGCAGCGCCGATAAGGAGACCCCCATGTTGACGACGCCGGAACGGTTCGCCCTCGTCCTGCTCATCCTGGCCACGGCCGCGGCCTTCTTCGGGCCGCTCGCCCGGCGCGTCCGCATCGTCCTGGCCGGGGCGCCCGAGGACCGCTTCCGGGGCCTCGGGCGCCGCTTCGTCCATGCCGCGACCCGGGTCCTCTTCCAGCGCTGTACGGTCCGGAAGGAGCGCCTGGCCACCGGCCTCCTCCACGCCGGCCTCTTCTACGGCGCCCTGACCTTCGATACCCTGACGGTCGGCCACACCCTCGAAGGCTTCGGCGTCCGCCTTTTCGGCCGCTCCGGCCTCGGCCTGGTCCTGTCGTTCGCCGTCGACGCGGCCGCCTTCACGGTCATGGCCGCCGTCGTCTTCCTGGCCTTCCGCCGTTTCGTCCTCAAGCCCGCGGCCTACGCGACGACGAAGGGCGACTCCGCGGTCATCTATCTCCTCATCACGGCGGCCACGGCGACCTACCTCTGTTACGAGGCCTTCGCCGTGGCCCACCATCCGGAGACGGCGCGCTGGTCCTTCCTCGGGCCCTGGCTGGCGGGCTTCGTCGACCGTTCCGGGCTCGACGCGGCGGCCGTGGCCGCGCGGTTCAAGGCGGCCTGGTGGGCCCACCTCGTCGCCGTCTACGCCTTCATCGCCTACGTCCCCCACTCCAAGTACCTGCACATGTTCGCCGGGCCCTTCAACGTCTTCTTCCGCCGGCCGGGGCGGGGCGGCGAGATGGAGTCCCTCGATCTCGAGAAGTCCGAGGTCTACGGCGTCGAGAAGCTCCCCGATTTCACCTGGAAGGACGACCTGGACGCTTTCGCCTGCATGGAGTGCGGACGCTGCCAGGACGCCTGCCCGGCCTTCGCCAGCGGCAAACCGCTCTCGCCCAAGATGATCCTCTTCAACATGGAGCGGGCCCTTCTCGCCGGCGACAAGGCGCTCATCGCCAAAAAGCGCGACGGCCTGGCCGGGCTGGTCCCGGACACCTTCGCCGAGGGCGAGATCTGGACCTGCACGACCTGCGGCGCCTGCCAGAAGGAGTGCCCGGTCGAGATCGAGCACATCCGCAAGATCGTCGGGGCCCGCCGGAGCCAGGTCCTGATGCAGAGCCGGTTCCCGGCCGAGCTCAACGCCTTCTTCCGGAACATGGAGACCAACGCCAATCCCTGGGGGATCGGCTTCGCCAAGCGGGCCGAGTGGGGCGAGCCGCTCGAGGTCCCGCACATCAAGGACGTGCCCGCCGCCGAGGTCCTGTTCTGGGTCGGCTGCATGGGCGCCTACGACGACGGCGGGAAGGGCATCGCGGCGGCCCTCGTCAAGGTCCTGCGGGCCGCCGGGGTGGCGTTCGGGACGCTCGGGGCCGAGGAGAAGTGCTGCGGCGACTCGGCCCGCCGGTTGGGGAACGAATACCTCTTCCAAAGCCTGGCCGCAGAGAACATCGGGCTATTCAAGCGGTACGGCGTGCGGAAGATCGTCACCATCTGCCCGCACGGCTATAACACGCTCAAGCACGAATACTCGAAGCTCCTCGACCTCGTCCCGGGCCTGACCGAAGAGGACAAGGCCCGGCTGAGGGCCATCGAGGTCGTCTCCCACGTCGAGCTCATCTACGGGCTCATCGAGGACGGGCGCCTCGCGCTCGAGCCCGGGGCCGCGGGCCCGTATACCTTCCACGACCCGTGTTACCTGGGGCGTCACAACGGCCTGATCGAGGAGCCGCGGTCGGTCCTGCGCGCGGCCCTCGGCGGCCGGCCGCGGGAGCTCGACCGCCACGGCGACGACAGCTTCTGCTGCGGCGCGGGCGGCGGGTTGATGTGGACCGAGGAGTCCCTCGGCACACGGATCAACCATCTGCGCGCCGACGAGATCGTCGCCTCGGGAGCGCCGCTGGCGGCCGCGGCCTGCCCGTTCTGCCTGACCATGCTCCGCGACGGGCTCAAGGACAAGGGCCGCGAGGACATCGCGGTCAAGGATATCGCCCAGATCGTGGCCGAACGGCTGTAGCCCTCGGGCGGGGTCAGAAGACCTTCTCGACGCGGATGCCGCGGGCGCGGAGGGCCTTGGCCAGTCGCGATGCCTGCGTCGCGAAGAACCCGTCCGTCAGGGCCTCGAGCAGGCCGTGCCGCGCGTAGACGGCCCTCACCGCCGGGACGTAGTTCATGCGGTCGATGAGGACGCGATCGACGGCTCCGGCCAGACGCGCGGCCAGGCGTTCCGGGTTTCCCGGCAGCAGGGGCCCGGCGAACGCGAAGGTCGGGACGCCCGCGGCTTTGAACTCGCGCAGGACCTCGATCCGTTCCTCGACCGGCGAGGAGGCCCTCTCGAACAGCCTGATGACCGCCTCGTCGTCGCTCGCGATGCTGAACCCCACTTCGACGTGCGGGATGCGCTTGATGACGTCCAGGTCGCGGCGGACCCGGGCCGACTTGGTCTGGATGACGACCGGGAATTCTCGGCCGGCCAGGACCTCGAGCGAGCGCCTCGTCAGCCCATAGCGCTCCTCGACCGGCTGGTAGCCGTCGCAGACCGAAGAGAACCAGATCGTGCCCCGCCTGGCTCTGGCGATCTGCTTGGCCAACAACTCCGGGGCGTTGATCTTGGCGTCGACGAACTCTCCCCAGGGCTCGCTGTGGCCGCTGTAGCGCCGCATGAACAGCGCGGCGTAGCAGTAGGCGCAGCCGACCTGGCAGCCGGTGTAGGGATTGACGCAATAGTCGTAGATCTTCGAGACGTTGAGAACGGACTTGGCCTCGATTTCGCGGACGACGGGACCTGGCATAAGTCCATTATAACCCCGGGGGGACGGTCCCCGGGGGCTCAGGCCAGGATCTCGCGAAAGGCCTTGATGGCCCTCTCGACGTCCTCGTCGCCGACGTCCTTGTGGGTGACCATGCGGATGCCGCCGAAGATGGCCAAGGCCAGGATGCCCTTCTCCTTCATCTTCTCGACCATGGCCGGGACGCCGATCGACGGATGGTCGAAGCCGAAGATGACGATGTCGGTCTCGACGCTCTCCGGATCGATCCGGACCCCGGGCAGGCCGGCGATGCCCCGGGCCAGCCTCTTGGCCCGGGCGTGGTCCTCTTTGAGGCGGTCGACCATCTCGGTCAGGGCGATGAGGCCGGGCGCGGCCAGGACGCCGACCTGGCGCATGCCGCCGCCGAGGACCTTGCGCAGGCGGCGGGCGAAGTCGATACGCTCACGGCCGGCGGCCAGCACCGAGCCGACGGGCGCCGACAGGCCCTTGGACAGGCAGAACTGGACCGAGTCGACCTCCCGGGCGTAGTCCGCGACAGGGACGCCCGAAGCCACGCTGGCGTTGAAGAGGCGGGCCCCGTCGAGATGGACCTTGAGCCCGTGCTCGTCGGCGACGCGCCGCAGGCCTTTGAAGTTGTCGAGCGGGACGACCGACCCGCCCCAGTTGTTGTGGGTGTTCTCGATGCAGATGAGCGAGGTCCGGGGGGTGTGGACGTTGGGCTTGCGGACGGCGGCCGCGACGTCGGCGGGGTCCATGGCCCCGCGCCGCGAACGCACCGGCCGCGGCGTGACCCCGGAGATGAAGGTCATGTGGGTCGATTCCATGTTGTAGATGTGCGACCGCTCCTCGACGATGACTTCCTCGAGAGGGCCGGTCCACATCTTGACGGCGATGGCGTTGGCCATGGTGCCCGACGGGCAGAACAGGGCCGCCTCCTTGCCCATCAACCCGGCCGCCCGCCGCTCGAGCTCCTGGACGGTGGGATCGTCGCCCAGGACGTCGTCGCCGACGACGGCCTCGGCCATGGCCCGGCGCATCTTCTCGGTCGGCCGGGTGACCGTGTCGCTGCGGAAATCGGAATAGGTGATGGTCATGGCGTGCCTCCGAATGGACCATTATAGCCCGCGGCGCGGGAAAAGGAAGGGGCAACCTCCCGGTCGTTTACACAGTTGGAGTTCTATGATAATAATGGATGGCGCATCCCCGGTACCGGACACAGGACATGGCGAAGAATATCCTCTATCGAACGGCCGTCGCCGCGCTCCTCTTCGCCGACCTATTCTTCCTGAGCGCCGTCATCTTCTCCCAGGTCCTCCTCAAGAGCGAGCTCGTCACCGTTCCCGACCTGGCCGGACGGACGGTCGTCCAGGCCCGGGCCGACCTCCAGAAAAAGGACCTGGCCCTCGCCGCCAGGGGGACGGAGACGAGCGACCGCGTCGAGAAGGGCCTCATCGCCCGCCAGGACCCCGCCGCCGGCTCGCGGGTGCGCGTGGCGACCGTCGTCCAGGTCTTCACCAGTTCGGGCAGCGGCACGGTCGTCGTCCCGGACCTGGCCGACAAGAGCCTGGACGAGGCCCTGACCCTGCTCCAGTCCTCCGGGCTGACCCGGGGCCCCGTGACCCGGATGCACACGCCCCGCGTCCCCGCCGGCCGGGTCCTCCTCCAGAAGCCCGACCCCGGCGCGGTCGCCGACCGCAACGCCCCCGTCGGCCTCCTGCTCAGCCAGGGCGGCCTCGACGAGAGCTACATCATGCCCGACCTGCTCGTCGGCCTGAGGTCGAGCGCGGTCCTGGGGCGCTTCGAGTCGTGGGGCTTCAAGGTCGCCGACATCCGCTACGTCTACTACCCGGGCCAGCCGGGAGGGATCGTCGTCGGCCAGGACCCCCGGCCCGGCTTCCCCGTCCGCAAGCGCGGCCGGATCACCCTGGAGGTCAGCCGCTGATGGCCCTCATCGCCCCGTCCATCCTGTCCGCCGATTTCGCCCGCCTCGGCGAGGCCGTCAAGCTGGCCGAGGACGCCGGGGCCGACCTCATCCACGTCGACATCATGGACGGCCATTTCGTGCCCAACCTGACCCTCGGCCCGCGGCTCGTCGAGGCCGTCCGCCGGGAGACCCGGCTGCCCATCGACGTCCACCTCATGGTCGAAAACCCCCGGGCCCTCGTCCCTCTCTTCCACGAGGCCGGGGCCGACTGGATCTCCATCCACGTCGAGGCCACGGCCCACCTCCACAAGGACCTGGCCCTGATCCGAAGCCTCGGCCGCAAGGCCGGGGTGGCCCTGAATCCGGCCACGCCCATCGGGGCGATCGACGAAGTGCTCGGCGACCTCGACTTCGTGCTCATCATGTCGGTCGACCCCGGCTGGGGCGGCCAGGCGTTCATCCCCTCCTGCCGCGACAAGATCCGGCGCCTCCGCGACCGCATCCGGGCCGCCGGGCTGACCGTCCCCATCGAGGTCGACGGCGGCATCAAGCTCGACAACGCGGAGGACGTCATGCGGGCCGGGATGGAGATCGTCGTGGCCGGCTCGGCCGTCTACGACGCGCCCGATCCGGCCGCCGTCGTCCGGAAGCTGAAGGACATCGCGAGGACAATCCCATGACCCCATCCGCCAGGCCGCGCGCGCTCGTCATGCTGATCCCCTTCCTCCTGGCCCTCGGGCTGGCCCCGGCCTGCCGGAAGAAGGCGGTCGAGTTCACGCCCGAGCAAGCCTCTTCCGACGAGGCCCTCTACAAGCTCGGCGAGTCTGGCCTCAAGAAGGACACGGAGAAATCCCTGCTCTACCTCCGCCAGGTCATCGACTCGTTCCCCAAGAGCTTCTACGCCCAGCGGGCCAAGCTCCTCATCGCCGACGCCTATTTCGCCAAGGGCGACGAGACCAACATGATCATGGCCGCGGCCGAGTACCGGGAGTTCATCCGGACCTACCCCTATTCGCCGTCGGCCGCCTACGCCCAGTACCAGATCGCCATGACCTTCTACAAGAAGAAGCTCAAGATCGGCCGCGACCCGTCCAAGACCATCCAGGCCCTGGCCGAGTTCCGGAAGGTCGTCACCGACTTCCCGGCCAGCGACCAGGCCAAGGACGCCCAGGCGAAGATCAAGGAGTGCGAGGAGCGGCTGGCCGCGCACAACGCCGATATCGCCATCAGCTATTGCCAGCGCCGGGCCTACCGGGCTTCCATCAGCCGCCTGACCGAGATCATGACGACCTATCCCGAGTATTCGGGCCTCCACGAGATCTACTACTACCTCGGCGAATGCCATTTCCAGACGAGACAATACGATCAGGCCCTCCCCTTCTTCACCAAGGTGGTCACCGACTACCCCCAGCAGAAGCTGGCCAAGAGCGCGACGAAGCGGCTGGCCGAGATCGAGAAGCTCAAGGCGGCGCCGCCCAAACCCGTCAAGCAGCCCAAGGCCAAAGGCCGGACCAAGGCCATCAAGGGCTGATGACGCGGCGCGCGGGAGGGTCGGACATGATCCAGGGACGGAGAAAGACTGGGCGCGTCTGCGCCCTGACGCTCGGCCTCGCCGCCCTCGCGGGCGTGGCCCCGGCGGCCGGCCTGGCCGTCAAGCCGCGGGCCGCGGGACCGGTCTTCGACCACTTCACGCGGACGGTCGTCTGGAAGGGCGACGAGGCCCCTTCGCGGCTGAGCGCCGGCCTCGTCGCGGCCCGGGCCGAGCTGGGGCTCGGCGGGAAGGGGGCCGTCGTCGGCCTGTTCGCGGGTCTCTCCTTCACCGACGCCGCGGACGTCGTCTTCGACGCCCTCCCCATCGGGCTGGCTTTCGACGGCTCGGCCGTCGCCGGCCTGGCTTTCGGCGCGGACGTCCTCGTCCCGGTCCGGAGGTTCGGGGACTTTGAGATCAAAGGCGCGGGCCGGATCGTCTATTCCATGGGACTGGACAAGACCTGGCCCCTCGAAGGCTTCGCCGTCGAGGGCCGGGCCGTAGGACAGACGGGCTGGCTGGAGGCCGCCGCCGGGCCGCGGGTCGACTACCTCCTGTTCGGCGGCGTCGTGCCCTACGTCGAGCTGACCGCCCGGTGGCTCTCGGCCTCGTTCCGCATGGACGAGAGCCTGGGCGAGCTGTCCGGATCGGAGACCAAGAAGGCCGGCGACTTCGCCGTCGGCGCCGCCCTCGGCGCGGACGCGAAGGTCGGCCGCCGGCTGGACTTCCGCGGCCGGATCGGCATCATGCCCTCCCCGGGCGGCGTGGACACGCTGGCCACGGCCGGCCTGCTCTACAGGTTCTGAGGTAAGGAGAGGACCATGGCCAAGATCCCGCTCGCGCGAAGCCTCAAGACGGCCGCCCTGCTGGCCGCCCTGCTGGCCGCCCTGCCGGCGACCGGCGACGCGGTCGGACCCCGGCCGGCGGACGGCCGGACGAAACGGGTCACGCGGCCGCCCCAGCGGACGGCCCCGCTGTTGAGGGCCGAGCGGCCGCTCGTCGCCCGGCGCGGCTCCCGGTACGCCCCCGGGCGGGTTCTCGTCCGCTTCCGCCCGGAGATCCCCGACGTCTACGCCGAGGGGATGCTCGCGTCCTACGGCTTCCCGTCCTTCCGGCGCATCCCCGGGGTCGGCGTCTACAGCGTCGAGACCGCGCCGGGCGCGTCCGTCGTCGAGACCCTGGCCATGCTCCGCCGCAACGGCGACATCGAGAAGGCCCGCCCCGACTACCGGGCCCACCTGGCCGACCTCCCCAACGATCCCTATTTCGCGAGCTACCAGTACGCCCTCCGCAATCCGGGCGGCGTCCTCGCCATCAGCCCCTCCGTCCAGCCGCAGATGACGGCCGGGGCGGACATCAAGGCCCCGGCGGCCTGGGACGCGGTCAAGGGGGACCCCGAGCTGATCATCGCCATCCTCGACACGGGCCTCGACCTCTCCCATCCCGACCTGGCGACCAAGGTCTACTCGTCCGGCTACGATTTCGCCAACGAGGACGACGAAGCGGACGACGACCACTGGCACGGCACCCACGTCGCCGGCATCGCCGCGGCCGACACCGGCAACGGCGCGGGCATCGCCGGAGTGGCTTGGAACTGCCGGCTGCTGCCGGTCAAGGTCACCGACGCCTCCGGCGACGGCTATTACAGCTGGATCATCGACGGCATCGTCTGGGCCGTCGACGCGGGGGCCGACGTCATCAACATCAGCATGGGCGGCGAGTACGACGACGCCTTCCTCGAGGACGCCTGCAAGTACGCCTTCGACCGCGGCGTCGTCGTCGTGGCCGCGGCCGGCAACGACGGCGGGGCCCGGGTCCTCTACCCGGCCGCCTACGACGACTACGTCCTGGCCGTCGCCGCCAGCGATTACGACGACGAGATCGCGTCCTGGTCCAACTACGGACCCCAGGTCGACGTCGCCGCCCCGGGGGCCTACATCCTGTCCACGGCGCCGCGGGCCTACGTCGGGAGCCTGAACCCGCCCTACCTCTTCGCCTCCGGGACATCCATGGCCTCGCCGCACGTCGCCGGCCTGGCCGCCCTGGTCAAAAGCCTCAAGCCCGGGCTGACCGCGGCCGAGGTCATGAACGTCATCCGCTACACCGCCGACGACGTCAACGCCGCCACCGCCCCCGGCTTCGACGACCACGCCGGCTACGGCCGCATCAACATGGAGAGGGCCCTGACCCCGTACATCATCCGGTGACGGCGCGACGACCATGATCAAGTTCCTGCGCGTCAGGAATCTGGCCACCATCGAAGACCTGACCCTGTCGTTCGAGAGCGGCTTCTCCATCCTGACCGGCGAGACGGGCGCCGGCAAGTCCATCATCATCGACGCCATCCGCCTGATCCTCGGCGAGAAGGCCTCCCCCGACCTGGTCCGGACGGGCCGCGCCGAGGCCCTGGTCGAAGCCGTCTTCGACGTCTCCGGCGAGCGGCTCGAGCTCGAAGGCCTGCCGGGGCCGGAGGACGGCGAGCTGCTCGTCCAGCGCTCGGTCACCGCCCAGGGCGCGGGCAAAGCCTCCGTCAACGGCGTCCTCGTGCCCGTGCGCCGGTTGCGCGAGATCGGCGGCCGCCTCATCGACATCTACGGACAGAACGACCACGTCTTCCTCCTCCACCTCGAGAACCACCTGGCCTATCTCGACGCCGCCCTCGACGAGCCGGCCCTCGTCCGGGACACGGCCCGGGCGGCCCAGGACCTCAGGCGCCTGCTCCAGGAGAAGCGCGACCTCGAGGCCCGGGAGAAGGAGCGCGAGCAGCGTCTCGACTTCATCGCCTACCAGGCCGGCGAGATCGAGGCGGCCGGCCTCAAGCCCGGCGAGGACGAGAGCCTGCTGCGCGAGCGCGACATCCTCCGCGACGCCGGGAAGATCGCCGGCCTGGTCGACCGGGCCCTCGACGTCGCCTATCTCGGCGAGGACTCCCTCGTGCCGCGGCTGGCCCGGCTGCGCTCGCTGCTCGGCGAGCTCGGCGCCTACGACGCCTCGTTCGGCGACTTCCGGGCCGGGCTCGAGGAGGCCGCCATCCTGCTCCAGGACGCCGCCGACGCCCTGGTCCGCTTCAAGGACCGGCGGGCCGAAGCGCCCGAGGACCCCGAGGCGGTCGAGGAGCGCCTGAGCGTCATCGAGAAGCTCAAGCGCAAGCACGGCGGGACGATCGAGGCCGTGCTGGCCCGCGGCGAAGATCTCCGCCGCGAGCGGGCCGCGCTCGAGGGCGGGCGCGACCGGCTCCAGGAGCTCGGCTCGGCCATCGAAGCCCGGTTCGCCGACTACGCCGCCCTGGCCGCCCGCCTGGGCACGGCCCGCCGGAGGGCCGCCGGGGCCCTCGGCCGGGCCATCGAGAAGGAGATCGCCCTGCTGGGCATGTCCAAGGCCCGCTTCGAGGTCCGTTTGACCCCGGTTCCCCCCTCCCCCGACGATCCCGCGACCGTCCGCGACCAGGGGGCCGAGGACGCCGAGTTCCTGCTCTCGCCCAATCCCGGCGAGGAGCTCCGGCCCCTGCGCCGCATCGCCTCGGGCGGCGAGCTGTCGCGGATGATGCTGGCGCTGAAGTCGGCCGGGCGGGACCGCGAGGACCGCAAGACCCTCATCTTCGACGAGATCGACGCCGGCATCGGCGGCCGGACGGCCGAGTTCATCGCCCGCAAGCTCGGCCAGCTGGCCGCCCGCCACCAGGTCGTCTGCATCACCCACCTGCCGCAGATCGCCGCGGCCGCGGCCCACCACTTCCACGTCGACAAGCGGGTCGAAAAGGACCGGACGTTCACGGCCGCCCGCCGGCTCGGGCCAGAGGAGCGCGTCGAGGAGATCGCCCGCCTGGTCGCCGGCAGCCGGCTGACCGAGGCCTCCCGCCAGACCGCCCGCGAGATGCTCGAGGGGACTCCCGGGAAAGGACAACGCCCATGACCAAGCCAGAGACCGCCGTGGCCCTCTTCCGCGAGGGTTTCAGCTGTTCGCAGGGGGTCTTCGCGGCCTTCGCCGCCGACCTCGGCCTCGACCGCGAGACGGCCCTGAAGCTGGCCCAGCCGTTCGGCGGCGGCATCGCCCGCCGGGCCGACTGGTGCGGCGCGTTGACCGGGGCTTTCCTGGCGGTGGGCCTCAGGCACGGCCGGGTCCGGGCCGAGGACGCCGCGGCCAGGGACCGGACCTACGCCCTGGTCAACGAGCTCGTCCGGCGGTTCGAGGCCGCCCACGGCGCGGTCCGCTGCCGCGACCTGCTCGGCTGCGACATCGGCACCCCGGAAGGCCAGAAATGGGCCGAGGACCGCAAGCTCCACCAGACGACCTGCGAACGGCTCGTCCGGGACGCCGCGGCCCTGCTCGAGGAGATCCTCTGAGACGGCCATGACCCCGCCCCTCGCCGGCCGGAAGGTCTTCGTCCGGACCTTCGGCTGCCAGATGAACGAGAACGACTCCGAGCACATCGCCGGCGTCCTCGTCCGGGCCGGCGCGGTCCAGGTCGACGGTCCCGAGGGCGCGGACGTCGTCGTCGTCAACACCTGCGCCGTGCGCCGGAAGTCGGAAGAGAAGCTGTTCTCGTACCTCGGCCGGCTGTCGGGGCTGAAGCGGCGGCGGCCGTTCCTCCTGGGCGTGGCCGGCTGCGTCGCCCAGGTCCGCCGCGAGGACATCCTGGCCCGGGTCCCGTGCGTCGACTTCGTCGCCGGGCCCGACAGCTACCCCGACCTGGCCGACATCGTCGCGCGGGCCGCGGAGGCACCGGCGGTCCGCACGGACCTCGGCGGCGACTGGCGCGAGGTCGGCCCCGGATCGACGGCCCGGGGGAACTCCTGGAGCGTCTACGTGCCGGTCATGGAGGGCTGCGACAACTTCTGCGCCTACTGCATCGTCCCCTTCAGCCGGGGCCGGGAGAAGTACCGGCCGCTCGGGGCCGTCGTGGCCGAGGTCCGGGCCGCGGCCGAGGCCGGGGCGCGCGAAGTCCAGCTCCTCGGCCAGAACGTCAACTCCTACCGCGACCCGGGGACCGGGGCGGACTTCCCGGCTCTGCTCGAGGCCGTCTGCGCCGTCCCGGGGCCGGACTGGGTCCGCTTCATCACCTCCCACCCCAAGAACTTCGGCGACGGGCTCGTCCGGGCCATGGCCGGGCTGCCCAAGGTCTGCCCGGCCCTCCACCTGCCCGTCCAGTCGGGTTCTTCGGCCGTCCTGGCCCGGATGAACCGGGGCTACGACCGGGAGGATTATCTCGGGCTCGTTTCGCGCCTGAAACGGGGCGTGCCGGGCCTGCTCCTCTCGACCGACGTCATCGTCGGCTTTCCCGGCGAGACCGAGGCGGACTTCGAGGCCACTTGCGGGCTTCTCCGCGAGGTCGGTTTCGCCGGGGTCTTCTCGTTCCGTTACTCGCCGCGCCCGTTGACGGCCGCGTCCGAGCTCGCCGACGACGTGCCCCTCGAGGTCAAGCGCCGCCGCCTGGTCGCCCTCCAGGCGCTGCAGAGGTCGCTGCAGGCCGGGATGTTCCGCTCGTTCGTCGGCCGGGATCTCCGGGTCCTCGGCACCGGGCCCAGCCCCAAGGGCGGCGGGCGGTTCTCGGGCCGCACGGCCGGCAACCTGGTGGTCAACTTCGACGCCCCCGCCGACCCCGCCGGGCGCTTCGTCGACGTCCGGATCACGGGCTCCGGCGCCTACAGCCTCCACGGCTCCGCCGTCTGATTGCACTTTGACCGCGATTCCGATATAATCCCTCGCCTTGAGCCCCTTCGCCCGGGAATTGAGAACAGCGGATGAAAGTCAACGTCTGGAATACGATCCTGCAGCTCAGCAAAGAGCGCAGCGTCGAGCCTCGCGTCATCATCCAGGCCATCGAGGAATCCCTTAGGGTCGCCTCGGCCAAGTTCTTCTCCCAGAAAGAGAACGTCCAGGTCCTGTTCAAGCCCGAGAAGGGCGAGTTGCGCGTCTTCGCCGTCAAGCGGGCGGCGGCGGCCCCCAAGAACCCGGCCGAGGAGGTCTCCCTGGCCGAGGCCCGGTCCATCCGCCCGGACGTCAAGGAGGGCGAGACCGTCGAGATCGACCTGCCCTCGGACACCCTGGGCCGCATCGCCGCCCAGGCCGCCAAGCAGGTCATCTTCCAGAAGGTCCGCGACGCCGAGCACGAGAAGATCATCAACGAGTTCGCCCCCCGCATCGGCGAGATCGTCACGGGCGTCGTCCGCCGCATCGAGGACGGCGTCGTCGTCCTGGAGGTCGGCCGGACCGAGGTCTTCATGCCCCTGCGCGAGAAGCTGCCCGGCGACGAGCTCAGGCGCGGCGACCTGGTCAAGGCCGTCATCACCCAGGTCCTCAAGGGCTACCAGGGGCCGCAGATCATCGTCTCCCGGGGCGCCAGCCGGTTCCTGGCCCGCCTCTTGGAGAACGAGATCCCCGAGATCGCCAACGGGACCATCGAGATCAAGGACATCGTCCGCCAGGCCGGGGAGCGTTCCAAAGTGGCCGTGGCCAGCCGCGAGCGGGACATCGATCCCGTCGGCGCCTGCATCGGCGTCAAGGGCAACCGCATCCTGGCCATCTCCAAGGAGCTCCAGGGCGAGAAGATCGACATCATCGAGTGGTCCCCCGACCTCGTGAGCTACGCCAAGGCCGCCCTCAGCCCGGCCAAGGTCGAACGGCTCCAGATCGCCAGCAAGGTCGAGAAGGCCATCCTGGCCGTCGTCCCGCAGGACCAGCTGTCGCTGGCCATCGGCAAGAAGGGCATCAACGTCAAGCTGGCCTCCCGCCTGGTCGGCTGGAAAATCTCCATCAAACAAGAAGACGCTCATGACTGAAACCACCAAGAAGCCCGCCGTGAAGAAACCGCTCAAGGCCGAAGCGGACAAGACGGCCGCGGCGCCGGCCAAGGCGCCCTTGAAGCCGGCCGTCCCGCTCCGCCCGGCCAATCCCATCAGACCCGGCGCCCCCCGCCCGCTCGCCCCGGCCCGGCCGCTCCAGGCCGGCCCGGTCAAGCCGGCGGCGGGAGCTGCCGCTCCGGCCAAGCCCGGGACCGTCCCCCTGAAACCGGCCGTCCCGCTCCGCCCGGCCAGTCCGCTCAAGCCCGCCGCCCCGGCGGCCAAGCCGGCCGCGCCCGCGGCGAAACCCGCGGCCCCGGCCAAATCCGTTCCGGCCCCCGCGCCCAAGCCCGCGGCCCCCAAGCCTGCGGCTCCGTCGGCGGCCCCTAAACCGGCCGCCCATGCCGCTCCCCACGCCGCGCCGCCCGTCCGTCCGGCCGCGCCTCCGGCGCCCCCCGCGGCCCCGGCCAAGCCCGCCGCCCGCCCGGCCCCCGCGCCGGCCGTCCGGCCGTCGGCTCCTTCGGCGCCCAAGGCCCCGGCCCCTCAGGCCGGACCGGCCAGGCCCGCCGCCCGCCCGGCCCCCGCGCCGGCCAAACCGCCCGCCCCGCCGGCGCCCCCCAAACCCCGGGAGAGGATCGCCCTGCGCGAGGGCTGGCTGATCAAGGACGCCGCCGAGGCCATGAAGGTCCGCCCCAAGGACCTCCTCGACCGGCTGGCCGCCAAGGGATTCCCGGCCGATCTCAACGATTTCGTCGACGCCGAGGTGGCCGCCGCCGTCGCCAAGGCCACCCATTTCGACGCCGAGTTCGTCACCCTCGACCAGGCCATGCGCGCGCTGGCCGAGGCCAAGGCCGCCGACCTGGCGCCGCGCTCCCCCGTCGTCACCATCATGGGCCACGTCGACCACGGCAAGACGACCCTCCTCGACGCCATCCGGTCCTCCCATCTGGTCGACAGGGAGTCGGGCGGCATCACCCAGCACATCGGGGCCTACCGGGTCCCGGTCAAGAACCGCTTCATCACCTTCATCGACACCCCGGGCCACGAGGCCTTCACCCAGCTCCGCTCCCGCGGCGCCAAGGCCACCGACATCGTCGTCCTGGTCGTCGCCGCCGACGACGGCATCATGCCCCAGACCAAGGAGGCCATCGACCACGCCCGGGCCGCCGCGGTGCCGATCATCGTGGCCATCAACAAGGTCGACAAGCCCGAGGCCAATGTCGAACGGGTCAAGCAGCAGCTGGCCAAGGAGAACCTCCTGGTCGAGGACTGGGGCGGCAAGATCATCAGCGTCGAGATCTCGGCCAAGGAGAAGAGGAACATCGACGACCTGCTCGAGATGATCCTCCTGCTCAGCGACGTCCAGGAGATCAAGGCCAATCCCCGCGTCCCGGCCCAGGGCGTCGTCCTCGAGGCCCGGCTCGACAGTCAGAAGGGCCCGCTGGCCACGGTCATCGTCCAGCAGGGCACCCTCGAACAGGGCCAGGCCTTCGTCTCCGGGCTGACCATGGGCAAGGTCCGGGCCATGTTCGACGAGCACGGCAAGGTCCTCAAGAGCGCCGGGCCGTCGGTCCCCGTGGAGATCATGGGCTTCGCCGACGTCCCCGTCGCCGGCGACCCGTTCCAGGTCATGGGCGATCCGAATGAGGCCAAGCTCGTCGTCGAGTACCGCAAGACCCGGGCCAAGCGGCCCGAGTCCGCCCGCGACAGCGGCGTGACCCTCGACGACCTGTTCAAGAAGATCGAGGGCGGCCAGGCCAAGGAACTGACGCTCGTCGTCAAGGCCGACGTCCAGGGCTCCGTGGAGGTCCTCGGCGACATCCTGCCGCCGCTCAGCACGGACAAGGTCAAGGTCCGGATCGTCACCGCGGCGACCGGCAACATCACGGAGGCCGACGTCCTGCTGGCCTCGGCCTCCAAGGCCATCGTCATCGGCTACAACGTCAAGCCGGCCCCCAAGGTCCTCGACCTGGCCAAGAAGGAAGAGGTCGAGATCCGGACGTACAAGATCATCTACCAGCTCACGGACGACATCAAGAAGGCCCTCATCGGCCTGCTCGAGCCGGTCATCAAGGAGACCTTCCTGGGCCGGGCCGAGGTCCGCAGGGTCTTCCAGATCCCCAAGGTCGGGGCCATCGCCGGCTGCTACGTCCAGGACGGCCGGATCACCCGCAACGCGGAGGCCCGGGTCCTGCGCGGCCGCGAGGTCCTGCACCAGGGACGGATCACCTCCCTCAAGCACCTCAAGGAGAACGTCACCGAGGTCAAGAAGGACTACGAGTGCGGCATCGGCGTCGGCGGCTTCAACGACCTCCAGCCCGGCGACACGATCGAGGCCTTCGTCCGCGAGAAGGTCCAGGCCATCTGACGGAGACGGAGGTTCCCGATGGTCGTCGGCGTCCTGACGCTCGATCTGTTCTTCCCGCACGCCCGGTCCCTCAAGGATAAGCGCCGCATCCTCCACGGCTTCAAGGACCGCCTCCGCCGCCACAACGTCGCCGTGGCCGAGATCGAGCACCAGGACCTCTGGCAGAGGGCCCGTCTGGGCGTCGTGGCGGTCCACGGCCACCAATCCGTCGTCGAGGACATCCTCGGCCGGGTCCTGGCCGACGCCCGCGGCCTCGAGGAGGCCGAGATCGCCGGCCAGGAGGTCCGCTATGCCTGAGAGAGGCTTCCGGACGAAGCGCGTCGCCGAGCTCGTCCAGGCCGAGATCGGCCGGCTCCTCATCGCCGAGTTCCAGGACGCCCACTCGGGCCTGCTGACCGTCACCCGGGTCGAGATGACCCCCGACCTCCTCACCGCCCGGGTCTTCGTGAGCGTGTTCGGCGCGGACGACCCCGCCGCCCTGCTCGACCGCCTCGAACGGCGCAAGGGCTACATCCGGAGGACCCTTGCCTCCCGGATCGAGTTGAAGTATAATCCCGAGCTATTTTTCGCCCTGGACCCCGGTCCGGAGCAGCAGGAGCGCATCGACCGGCTCCTCGAGGAGACCAAGAGACATGGGCGCTGACCCGAGAGAGCTCATCGCGGCCCGGCTCAAGGCCTCACGGCGGTTCGCCGTGACGTCCCATCTCCGGCCCGACGGCGACTCCCTCTGCACGGCCCTGGCCTTGGCCGGCATGGGGGCTCTGCTCGGGAAAGAGGTCGCCATCGTCAACCGCGACCCGACCCCGGTGCCGTTCTCCTCGTTCCCCGAGCTGGCCGGCGTGCGCGTCGGCCAGATCCGGGCCGCCGACTACGACACGGTCGTCCTCCTCGAGTGCGCGGACGTCTCCCGGTCGGGCCAGGAAGGCCTGGACGGCTCGTTCAAGATCAACATCGACCACCACTACTCCAACACGCCGTACGCCGAGATCAACTGGATCGACCCCGAAGCGCCGGCCGTCGGCGAGATGGTCTTCGAGCTGTCCCGCTTCCTGGGCGTCCGTCCGACGCCGGAGATCGCCGAGTCCCTCTACTGCGCCATCTTCTCCGACACGGGCTCGTTCCATTTCTCCAACACGACCCCCCGGGCCCTGGCCGCGGCCACCGAGCTGGCCCGCCTGGGAGCCAGCCCCAACCGCGTGGCCGAGAAGATCTACTACAACAACCGTCCCGAGAAGATCCTCCTGCTCGGCCGCGTCCTGTCCTCCCTCGTCATGACGGGCGGCGGAGCCATCGCCGTCATCACCATGCACAAGCGCGACACGGAGTCCCTCGGCCTCCGGGAGGTCGACACGGAGGACATGACCACGCTGGCCCGGTCCATCCAGGGCGTCGAGATGGTCATGTTCTTCAAGGAGATGGGCCCCGAGACCTACCGGGTCAGCCTGCGGTCCAAAGGCAGCGCCAACGCGGCCAAGGTGGCCGAGCACTTCGGCGGCGGCGGGCACGTCCACGCCTCGGGCTTCACCGTCTACGGGCCCTACGAACGGCTCATCCGCGAGGTCCCGGCCACGGTCGAGGGCCTCCTGCGCGAGGCCCGACGCGACCCGTCCGACGGCCGGGCCGGCTGAGGCCGGGGACGTCCCCGATGCCGCCCGACGGCGTCCTCGTCATCGACAAACCGGCCGGCCCCACCTCCCACGACGTCGTCCAGCGCGTCCGCCGGCTCCTCGACACCCCGCGCGCGGGCCACGGCGGCACGCTCGATCCGGACGCGACGGGGGTGCTCCTGGTGGCCGCCGGGCAGGCGACCCGCTTCTTCCCGTTCCTCGCCGGCGGCCGCAAGACGTACGAGGGTCTCATCCGTCTCGGGTTCGCCACCGACACCTACGACGCCTCCGGACGGCCGCAGGGCGAAGACCGTACGGACTTGCCGGAGAGGGAGGCCATCGCCGCGGCCATGGCCGCTTTCGTCGGCGACATCCTCCAGACGCCGCCCCGGTTCTCGGCCAAGAAGCTGGCCGGCCGGCCCGTCCACCGGCTGGCCCGGGCCGGAGAGTCTTTCGAACTGGCCCCCTCCCCCGTCACCGTCTTCCGGTTCGACCTGGAGGATTACCGGCCGCCCCTGGCGGCGTTCGAGGCCGAGTGTTCCTCCGGCACCTACATCCGCTCCCTGGCCCACGACCTCGGGGCCCGGCTCGGCTGCGGCGCCCATCTGGCCTCTCTGCGCCGCACGGCCTCCGGCCCCTTCGACCTGTCGCAGGCCGTGACTTTGGAGGCGCTCGAGCAGGCGGCCGACCGGGGCGAGGCCGCCGGCCTGCTCGTCCCCCTCGAACGCCTGCTGCCCGAGCTCCCGGCCGTCGCCGTGCGGCCGGAGGCCGAAGCCCGGGTCCGGAACGGCTCGCCGCTCGAGGCCGCGCACCTGGCCGCTCCCTGGCCCGCGGCCGGCCCCTCCCCCGCCGGCGGGCCCCCTTCCGCAGGCGTCGTTCGCCTGTTCTCGGCCACAGGCCGGCTCCTGGCCCTGGCCAAGCCCACGCCCGACGGCGCCGGCCTCCACCCCTTCCTGGTCCTGGCCTGACATCCCCGGGCCGGAGCCGGCGACGCTCCCCTCGGAGCCTCGTCGCGAACCGGGAAAAGAGCCTTGAATTTTGGCCCCGGGTGGTGTAAAGTAGCGGGGTTATGCGGCTGAACAAGAACCAGCTCGAGCACCTCGCTTCGGCGATCCTGCGCAACCTGTCCAAGGAAGGCAAGCTCATCGTCGAGGACCGGGGCCGTCTGCTCGAGGAGATCACCAACCTCCTGTTCGAGGAGTTCCAGAAGGAGGACCGCCTCGACCAGGAGGTCCGCGAGCTCCTCAGCAAGCACATGGAGAAGATCCGCCGCGAGAACATCGAGTACCAGCAGATGTTCAAAGAGGTCAAGAAGAAGCTGGCCCGCGAGAAGGGGATCGTGCTGTGAGCAGCCGCCTGTCGCGGGAGAAGATCAACTACCTGTCCCGCCAGGTCCTGACCGTCCTCGAGCAGGACGAGCAGGTCGATTTCCTGGACGATCCCAACGAGATCCGCCTGGTCATCGTCAAGTCGATCGAAGAGGAGATGAAGCTCTACGAGTCCCTCGACAAGAAGGCCATCGACAAGATCCAGTCGCAGAAGAAGGCCATCGAAGAGGGGTCCCGGGAGTGGGAGATCCTCTACCGCAAGTACTACAACGACGAACTGGCCAAGCTCGGCAAGCTCTCCGACTGAGCCCGTCCCCCGTATCCTCCGCCGACCACCCCGTTCCCCGTCCGTCCAAAAAAAAGGGCCGGGGACCTGCGTCCCCGGCCCGTGTGAGCCGCTGTCGCGGGCGCGATCAGAACAGGAACCGGAACCCGAGGCCCGCCTTGTAGTTGGAGTCGAAATCGCGGCCGAGGGGGGCGCGGAACTCCGCGAACACCTGGCCCTTGCTGGTCCACTTGTCGAAGACCTGGAAGCCCAGCTGGAAGGGGATGTCGACGCCGAACTTGTGGAGGTCGTCCTTGGGCATGGTCGCCGAGCTGACGCCGATGCCGGTGCCGATGAAGAAGCTCTGGAAGTGGCCGCTGATCAGGGCGTCGCCGGTGAAGACCAGCTTCCAGGGATCGCCCTTGAACGGGATGCCGCCGCCGGCGCTCAGGGTGAAGCTCCACTTGTCGGGCGTGATCCAGGCGAACAGGCCGGCGCGCAGGAATCCGTAGAGGGCCGTGCTGCCGCCGTAGAGCCCGAGGCCGCCGCCGACGGTCCAGAAGAGCTTCTTCTGGGTCACCTCGAAGGTCAGCCGGCAGGGATCCGACGCGGGCGACTGGGCGCCGTCGTTGTCGAAGACGGTCGTATTGATGGTGTAGGTCCCGGCCTTGGTGAAGACCTTCTCCCAGACCCAGGGGGCCCGGGTGGTCACGCAGGTGTCGATGACGTTGCCCTGGGCGTCGAGGAGCTCGAAGACGACCTTGACGATCTTGCCGTCGGGATCGCTCGAGCCGGAGGCGTCGAAGGTGATGGGCCGGCCGACGTAGTCCTCGCAGGGCATGCAGGAGGTCCACAGCTTGCAGATGGGCGGGAAGTTGATGGAGACCTTGCCGGCGCAGGGGTTCGACGTGGGCTCGCCGGCCATGTTATAGGCGACGCCCTTGAAGGAGTATTCGCCGGGCTTGTCGAACTTGGTCTGCCACTTGGGCGAGGCCGGGGTCAGCTCCTGGGTGGCCAGCTTCTGACCCTGCGAGTCGTAGACCTCGACGGTCATGGACTTGGCGTTCAGGGAGCCGCTCATGTCGACCGTGATGGGGTCGTTGGCGTTGGCCCGCTCGGGGACGAGGACGAGGGCGCAGACGGCCGGCTTGATGGCGTCCACGGGCGGTTTGCCGCTGAGGGCGATGTTGCCGCAGCCCTTGGGGATGACGATCTCGTAGATCTTCCAGTCCTTCTCGATGTTGACGATGAAGACCGGCAGGGGCTCCTTGCCCGCCCACTCGATGTTGCGGGCGACCTTGACCTGGTCGTGGGACTTGAAGAGCATCCAGGGCAGGACCTCGCCGACGGGCAGGGTCGTGTCCTTCCACTCGGCCGTCTTCATCTGCTCCATGAAGGGCTGGTAGAGCTCGGGGTTGCCGGCCAGGTCGAAGCCGGTCTTGACGTCGGCCGCGTGGGCGTCGAACAGCCCCTTCATCGTGGCCGGGGTCGGGTCCTGCCCCTTGATGGTACCGAACGTGTAAAGGCCGATCCTTTTCAGCTTGGTGGTCTGCGCGAAAGATACCGCCGTCGTCACGGCCAGCGCCAGGACGACGAAACAAACGAGGGATTTACGCCAATTCATGCCGATCCTCCTGATATTGATATGAGTCCGAACGAATCCCAAAGGTTTTTATAGCCCAAGCGGGCGGCTATTGTCAAGCTTTATCAAGGGTTTCCCGGGTCCCGCGGTCAGAGTCCGAGGAAGCCCCGGACGACCCGGTGGATGAGACCGCTGTCCCGGGGCGCCCGGGCCAGGGCGGCCAGGCAGGCCTCCCCGCCCCCGCGGGCGCCGCGGGCGGCGAAGTCACGGAGCGTCCGCAGGCCGTCCGGGACGTCGATCTCCGGGTGGCTCTGGATGCCCCAGACGAGCCCGTCCCCCGTCCGGAAGGCCTGGACGGGGCAGGCCTCCGTCGAAGCCAGGACCTCGAACTCCGGGGGCAGGCCGCGGACCTCGTCGAAATGGACCGAGAAGACGTGGTGGACGGTCCCGGCCGGGCCGAGCAGGACGCTCTCGCGGCCGGCCCGGACGGCGATCCAGCCGATCTCGGGGGACGGGCATCGCCCGACGCACCCCGGACCAGCCAAGGCGTAGGCGATGAGCTGATGGCCCCAACAGCTGCCGAGGACGGCCGTCCCGCCGGCGACGGCGGCCCGGACGAGAGCGGCCTCGGCCTCGACCCAGGGCTCGCGCTCCAGGATCGAGGCCTCCGAGCCGGTCAGGATGAGATGGCTGAACCCGGCCGGATCGGGGAGCTCCCCTTCCCGCGCGATGAAGGCCCGCCAGGGGACGTCGAGATAGCGGCTCCAGTGCCCGACCGGAGCGTAGATCTCCGGCTCGATGGAATTGTCGACGATGGCCACTGAGATCCGTTCGCGTCGCGGCATGGCGACCTCCGTCGCCCCATTATACGGGCCGGCCGGCAAATGGCAAGGCGCCTTGCCGCCGTCCGCGGGATTCTGGTATAATGCGCTGCCGATAGGAGAACGACCGTGACATCCGTGAGCGAAGACACCGAACTGACCGTGACCACTCCGGACGAGCCCGGCATCTTCGGGCGCGTCCTCGGGACCCTGGCCAACGCGGGGGTCAACGTCCGGGCCTTCTACGTCTATTCCGAGGCCGACCGGGGCCACTTCCATCTCGTCACGTCGGACGCCAAGAAGGCCGAGACGGCCCTGCGGACCCTGGGCTACAAGGTCAAGTCGAAGAAGGTCGTCACGGTCCGGGTCACCGACCGCATCGGCGCCGGGGCCGAGATCGGGGCCCTGCTCGGCAACGCGGTCATCGTCATCCACTACGCCTACGGATCGTCGTCGGGCGAGGGCAAGAGCCTGCTCGTCTTCCACACGAGCAACAACCGCAAGGCCCTCGACACCCTGAAGTGAGGCCGTCGAAAAGCCGTTGACAACTCCCCGGAGTTGTCCTAAAATATCTGCCTTAGAGTTGTATTAAGGAGGCCACCGTGTCCAAAGCCGAGCCCAACGTCGTTCCCCTCTGCGACGTCCTTCTCGTCCTTCTCATCATCTTCATGGTCATCACGCCCCTCGTCCAGAAGGGCATCGACGTCAAGCTGCCCGAGACGTCCGACTCCTCGAGCGGCGGCGGCCAGCCCACCGGCCTCATCGTCGTCACCCTCCAGGCCAACGACGTGGTCGAGATCAACCAGATCAAGTACGAGCTGCGCGGCCTCCTCGAAGAGCTCCGCCGCCTCTACAGCACCCGCCAGGACAAGACCATCTTCATCCGCGCCCTGGCCAAGCTGCCCTTCGCCAAGGTCATGGAGGTCATCGACATCGCCCGCGGCGCCGGGGTCGAAACGCTGGCCCTGATCCCCGAGTACATCGAGTAGGCCCCGCCGGCCTCTCCCCGGGCCTCCCGGCCCGGCCTTCGTCTTTATCGATCCCCCGTTCGTCCCCGTGGCGGACGGGTCCGTTCCCGGGAAGACCGATGGGCGCCGCGCCCGCGGGACCGGCCCGCCGGGCTAGCGGCTCTTGATGGGCCCGATGACGTCGCGGGAGATGACCAGGCGCTGGATCTCGTTCGTCCCCTCGTAGATCTGCAGCAGCTTGGCGTCCCGGACCAGCTTCTCGACCGGGTAATCCTTCATGTAGCCGTAGCCGCCGAAGATCTGCAGGGCTTCCAGGGCGTTGCGCATGGCGACGTCGGAGCCGAGGCACTTGGCCATGGCCGATTCCTTGCCGTTGGGCTTGCCCCGGTCCATGAGCCAGGCCGCCCGCCAGACGACGAGGCGCGCGGCCTCGACATCCATGGCCATCTGGGCGATCTTGAAGGCCGTGGCCTGGAAGGTGGCGATGGGTTTGCCGAACTGGACCCGTGTCTTGGCGTAGTCGACGGCGTGCTCCAGGGCGGCCCGGGCGATGCCGACCCCGGCCGCGCCGACGGCGGCCCGGGTCTTGTCGAAGGTCCGCATGGCCACGATGAAGCCGAGCCCCTCGCGACCGATGAGGTTGGCGGCCGGCACGCGGACGTCCTCGAAGAACAGCTCCGTCGTGTTCGAGGCCCGGTGGCCGAACTTGTCCTCGACCTTGCCGACCGTGATGCCCGGCGTGTCCCGGGGCACGGCGAAGACGCTCAGCCCGCGCGGCCCCTTTTCGGGGGCCGTGTTGGCGAAGACGACGTACAGGCTGGCCACCCCGCCGTTGGTGATGAAGCACTTGGAGCCGTTGATGACGTAGCCGTCGCCGTCCTTGCGGGCGGTCGTCTTGATGGCCGAGGTGTCCGATCCGGCCTCCCGTTCGGTCAGGCAATAGGAGGCGAAGGCCATGCCCTTGAGGAAGGGGGCGAAGAGCCGCTTCTTCTGTTCCTCGGTGCCGAACAGCAGCAGCGGCGTGAAGGCCAGCGAGTTGGCCATCATGGTCGTATACATCCCGGCGCAGCCCCAGGCCAGCTCCTCGCTGACGATGGCCGTGTCGAGGTCGCCGAGCCCGACGCCGCCGTGCTCGGCGGGCACGGTGCAGGTCAGGAAGCCGACCTCGAAGGCCTTGCGCATGACGTCTTCCGGGAAATCGTGGCCCTGGTCGTACTTGGCCGCCTTCGGCCGCATCTCGTTCGCGGCGAAGTCGTGGGCCATCTCCCGCAGGGCGATCTGGTCTTCCGTCAGCTCGAATTCGATCACGGATCACTCTCCCCGTTGGAATATGACACGAGTCTAGCGGATGGGGCCGGAGCTGTCAATTTCTCAGGCGGACCTCGTCCCGGCGGACGAGGAACTCGGGGTGCTCGGCCCCGAAGACGGCGCCGGCGATGTCCTGGGCCCGGATGCCACGGGCCGGGACCGGCGGCAGGAGGAGGACGAGCCGCCGGCCGGCCAGCCGGTAGCCGATCTTGTCCCCCGCCCCGCTCGCTTCTTTGAAAGCCTCGAGGGCGGCCCTCAGTTCCTTGGCGCCCGGCCGCCGTCCCAGGTCCGGATCGGCCCGGTCGACCGAGTAGACCAGGCCCTCCGTGGCGTTGGCCAGGGACGGCGCCCCGGCCGGGACGGCCTCGAGCCTGGAGAAACGGATGCCGGGCGGCACGGCCCGGTTGATCCGGGCCAGGAAGTCCGCCGCCTCGAGCCGCCGCGGCGAACGGAACTCCAGGACCTCCCGCAGCGCTTCCATCCCCAGCGGCAGGGCCGGGCCGTAGGCGAAGTCCATCTTCGGGTGGAAGCCCTCCGTCTTGCGGACCTCGATCCCGGCCCGGCGGAAGCTCCTCTGGAGGACGTGGATGAGATCGATGTGGGAGAGGTAGCGGGCCTTGCCCCGCTTGGCGTAGATGGCCCGGTAGCGCACGATCTCCGGCGAGGGCTCCCCCGCCGGGCCCGGCGGGGGCGGGACGGGCCGGATCCGGGCCGGACGGGCCGGTTTCTTCCAGGCCCGGCTGTCGCAGCCCCCGCAGACGCCGCAGGAGCGCTCCTCGCAGGACGGCGTCCGTTCGGCCCGCAGGGCGGTCGCCAGCTCGCGCGCCAGGTGGGACTTGCGGATCCCGGTGTCGGCGACGTCCCACGGCAGGGGCGCGTCCACGGGCAGGGGGCCGAGGTAGTCGCGGCGGTCGATCCCGGCGGCTTCGAAAGCGCCCTGCCAGGCCGCCGGATCGAGCTTGTCGTCCCAACCGTCGAACCGGGCCCCCCGGCGCCAGGCCTCGAGCAGCACGCGTCCGAGCCGCCTGTCGCCCCGGGAGAAGACGGCCTCGAGAAGCGACATGGCCAGCGGATGGGTCTTGACCTCGACGCCGCGCCAGCGCCGCAGCTCGGCGCGCAGGGTGGCCTGTTTGGCGGCCAGCGCCGCCTCGTCGTCCATGCCCAGCCACTGGAACGGCGTGTGGGGCTTGGGGATGAACGAGGACACCGAGACGTGGATCCGCGGTGTCGACCGGAGGATCGACCGGCCGAGGCCGGAAGCGTCCCCGACCAGCCGGACGATGCCGGCCAGGTCCTCGTCGGTCTCGGTGGGCAGCCCGACCATGAAGTAGAGCTTGACCAGCTTCCAGCCGCCCTCGAAGGCGAAGGTCAGGGCGTCGCGGATCTCGGCCTCGTCGAGCTTCTTGTTGATGACGGCGCGCAGCCGTTCGGTGCCGGCCTCGGGCACGAGCGTGAATCCCGTCTTGCGGACCCTGAGGATCTGCGACACCAGGTCCCTCGACAGCCGGCCCGGCCGCAGCGAGGACAGGGACAGGGAGATCTTCTCGCGGTCGAGCTCCTCCATGAGCCGGCCGACCATCTCCCCGAGGCGGGGATGGTCGCCGACCGACAGGGCCGAGAGCGAAGCGTCCTCGTAGCCCGTCTGGCGCAGGCTGCGGACGGCCGTGCGGTGGACGGTCCCGGCGTCCTTGGGGCGGTGCGGGAAATAGAGGCTGGCGGCCTGGCAGAACCGGCAGTTCTGGGGACAGCCCCGGGCGGCCTCGACGGCGACGCGGTCGAAGACGACACGGAGGTTCGGCACGACGATCCGCTCCGGGAAGAATGAGCGGGCGAAATCCCGGGCCAGCCGCTTGCGGACCGACGGCGGGGCGGCCGGGTCGGCGGGCCTGGGGACGGCCAGGCGCGATCCCTCCCGGGGCTCCGCGGTGTAGAGCGAAGGCACGTAGACGCCGGGGATCCGGGCCAGCTCGCGCAACCGCTCGCGCCGGGCGACGCCGCGCCGTCCGAGGTCGGCCGCGGCCCGGACGATGTCCAGGAAGCCTTCCTCGCCGTCGCCCAGGAAGACGAGGTCGAAGAAGTCGGCGACCGGCTCGGGATTGAAAGCCGCCGGCCCGCCGGCGACGACGAGCGGGTCCGCCTCTCCCCTGTCGGCCGAGGCCGGCGGGATGCCGCCGAGGTCGAGGACGGTCAGGACGTTGCTGAAGTTGAGCTCGTAGAGGAGCGAGAACCCGACGATGTCGAACTCCCGGAGCGGCCGGCCCGTCTCGAGGCTGGCCAGGGGCAGGCCGGCCGCGCGCAGCTCGCGTTCCAGGTCGGGCCAGGGGGCGTAGACGCGCTCGGCCAGGACGTCCGGGGCCCGGTTGAGCAGCCCGTAGAGGATCTTCTGTCCCAGGTAGGACATGCCGATCTCGTAGACGTCGGGAAAGGCCAGGACGACCTTGGACCGGACCCGGCCCGGATCCTTGCGGACCTCGTTCCACTCGCCGCCGACGTAGCGCCCCGGTTTCTCGACCCGGGCCAGGACGCGGGCGAGCGGGTCCCGCTCAGACATTGGCGAACCGCCGCATCCGGACGTTGAGGACCAGGCCGACGGCGATGAAGTTCGTCAGCAGCGACGAGCCGCCGTAGCTCAGGAACGGCAGGGTGATGCCGACGACCGGGAAGAGGCCGATGATCATCGTGATGTTGACCAGGAACTGGAAAGCGATGAGCAGGGAGGCCGTGAAGACGATGTAGACGCCGGCCCGGTCGCGGGCCAGGCCCACCGAAAGGAACATCCGCGCCAGCATGAAGAAATAGAGCCCCATGACGACAAAGACGCCCAGGAAGCCGGTCTCCTCGCCGATGACCGAGAAGATGAAGTCGGTGTGCCGGGCCGGCAGGAAGCGCAGCCGGCTCTGGGTGCCGTTCATGAAGCCCTTGCCGGCCAAACCGCCCGAACCGATGGCGATCTTGGACTGGATGACCTGGTACCCCGAGCCGCGGGGGTCGGACAGCGGATTGACCAGGGTCGTCAGGCGCCGTTTCTGGTAGTCCTTGAGGCCGATCTTCCAGCCGCCGACGCCGAGGACGACGGCGGCCAGGAGGAAGACGATCATGGCCCTCTTCCTCAATCCGGCCAGCACGAAGGCCCCGCCGACGATAGCCAGGAAGGTCATGGCCGTGCCCAAATCGGGTTGGATGACGATGAGGGCCAGCGGCACGCCGGCGACGAGGACGGCCATCACGGTAGCCTGCCGCGTCATGGAGGCCCCCCGGTAACCCGAGAAGAGCCGGGCGAAGACGAGGATCATGACGATCTTGGCCAGCTCCGAGGGTTGGAGCTGCATCAGCCCCAGGGTGATCCAGCTCCGCGTCCCGGCCACCAGCCGGGCGAAGACCAGCGTCGCCGCCAGGACGCCCACCGTCAGGACGTAGAAGTAGGGCGAGAGGGCGACGAAGAACTTGTAATCGATCGACAGGACGACGAGGAGGGCGGCCAGGGACACCCCGATCCAGACGAGTTGGCGGACATGGAAGCCGCCGGGCAGGAAATGGGACGAACTGTAGATGAAAGCCACGCCGATGAGGGCCTGGAGCAGGACCAGGCCGAGCAGCACCCAGTCGATCTCCCGGAACAGCCGGCGGTCGATCATCATCGGGGCTCGATCTCCCTGGCGAAGGCCTCGAAGATCCGGCCGGCCACGGGAGCGGCCGTGGCCCCCCCGCCGCCGCCGAATTCGACCAGGACGGTGACGACGATGCGCGGCCCGACGCGCGGGGCGAAGCCGCTGAACCAGGAGTGCGTCTTGACTTCGCGCCCGGCCCGGGCCAGGGCCGCGGCGCTCTCCCGGCTCATGGTCTGGGTCGAGCCCGTCTTGCCGCAGACGTCGAAGCCCTCGACGCGCGCCCCTTGTCCCGTGCCGCCGTCGTTGGCCGACCTCCACATCCCGGCGATGACGCTTTCGTAAGCCGCGCGCCCGAGCGCGGCCCCGGCCGCTTCCGGCGCGGCCGGCGCGTCCGTCCGGGCGCCCTCGCCGGCGACGAGGTGGGGCGGGGGCATGGCCTCGCCGCGCCGGGCGACCAGAGCGGTCAGGGCCGCGATCTGCAGGGGCGTCACCTGGAGCTGGCCCTGGCCGATGGCGACCGAGATCGTCTCTCCGGGGTACCAGGGCGCCTTGAGGGCCGTGCGCTTCCACTGCGTGCTCGGAACGAGGCCCTCTTTCTCCCCGACCAGGTCGACGCCCGTCCGGCGGCCGAGGCCCAGCCGTCCCGCGGCCGCCGCGATGAGATCGATGCCCATCCGCTGGCCGAGCCGGTAGAAGTAGATGTTGCACGAGTTCTTGATGGCGTTCTCGAGGTCCATGGCCCCGTGACCCGGCTCGTACCAGCAGTGCCGGACGGCGCCGTAGATCTCGGTCGATCCGGAACAGTAGACCGAGGTCGAAGGATCGACGAAGCCGTTGGCCAGGCCGCCCAGGCCCATGACCAGCTTGAAGATCGAGCCCGGCGCGTAGAGCCCCCGGATGGCCCGGTTCTCCAGCGGGGAGAGCGGGTCGGTCATGAGCTGGGACCATTCGGCCGGGGTGAACCGGGTGATGAACTTGTTCGGATCGTAGGTCGGGTTGCTGGCCAGCGCCAGGATGCCGCCCGTCCCCGGATCGAGGGCGACCACGACGCCCTCGCGTCCCTCTAGGGCCTGTTCGGCGATCCGCTGCAGCCGGACGTCGATGGTCAGGACCAGGGGCGTTCCGGGGGTGGGGTTCGTCCGGGCCCTGACGCTCTGCACCCGGCCCAGGCTGTCGACGGTCTCGTAGAGGGCGCCGTCGGCGCCGCGGAGGAGGTCGTCGTAGACCCGCTCCAGGCCGCTGCGCCCGATCATCTGGCCCGGCCGCAGCCGGCCTTCCGGCCGGGACCTGATCTCGGCCGGGGTCGGCTCCTGGAGGTAGCCGAGGACGTGGGCCGCCAGCGTCCCGCCCGGATACCAGCGCTGCGGTTCGGCCTCGACCTCGATCTCTCGGAACTCCCGCCGCCGGCTCTCGATGGGATAGATGTCCTCCGGCCTGAGGCCGTCGGCGACGACGATGGGCTCGAACAGCGGCAGGTCCTTGTGCAGGTCGACGCGGGCCCGCAGGGTGGCCTCGTCGAGGCCCAGAAGGCCGCTCAGGCGGGAGAAGATGTCGGCCGGGTCCTTGATCCGCTCGCGCACGAGGGAGACCTTGAAAGCGGCCCGGTTGTCGGCCAGGATGACCCGGTTGCGGTCGAGGACGAGGCCGCGGGGGGCCGTCTGGACCCGCATCCGGGTCTGGTTGGCCTCGGCCATGCCGGCGAACTTGCGGTGATCGAGGATCTGGACCTTCCAGTAGTAGACGAGGACCAGGGCCAGGACCGCGGCCACGGCCAGGAACACGGCCCGGGCCCGCCGGCGGACGAGCGTCAGGTCCTCGTAGATCCCGTCGACGGGCATCAGCCGCCTCGGGCCCGCCGGGCCCCGATCCGCCGCTCGAGCACCGCGAGCGAGCTGGCCAGGACCGCGGTGACGAGGGGCTGCACGAACAGGAGCCCGCCGTGCAGGGCGATGGATTCGAGACGGACGACCGCGGTGATGAGGACCCACAACAGCATCTCGGCCACGGACATGACCAGCAGGAACAGGGCGTGCCGGCCGAACGGCGCCACGTCGATGCGGCGCGAGACGTAGCCGGTCCAGAAGCCGAGCAGGGTCTTGGTCAGACCGGCGACGCCGAAGACCCCGAGCGTGAAGGCGTCCTGGACGAGGCCGCAGGCCGTGCCGAGCAGGGCCCCGAAGACCTCTCCGCGGCGGACCGAGAAATGGAGGACGACGACGGAGAAGGCGTTGAAGACGACGAGCCACTCCGGCGCCGCGGCGCCGGCCAGGGCGTAGGCCCCGACGGCAGCCAGCACGGCCGCGAGGGCGACGAGGGCGTCCTTGGCGACGGTCTCCCTCACGGGCGGCCTCCCGGCCCCTTGGTCAGGACGGCCACGACGTCCAGGGCGTCGAAGCGGAGATAGGGGGTGACGGTGATGCGCCGGAACACGGGCGAGGCCTCGTCCGGCTCGAGGCGGCGGATGGTGCCGACCCGGATCCCGGCCGGGTAGATGCGGTCGAACCCGGTCGTCAGCAGCTCTTCGCCGACCTCCCCGCCCTGGACCGAGGCCAGGACGTAGCGGAGCTCGCAGACCGGGCCGGACTGGCCGGTCAGGGAGCCCGTCAGGCCGGCCACCGCCGAGGTCACGCTGACGCTGCTGTCCTTGTCCGTGACCAGCTGGACCATGGCCTCCTTCAGGCTGACCGGGGCGATGGTCCGGCCGACGAGGTGGCCGAAGCGGTCGCAGACGGCCATGTCGGGGCCCACGCCGTCGAGACTGCCCTTGTCGATGAAGACGGACTGGTGGGGATTGGCGCTGTCGACCCCGATCGTCCGGGCCACGACGAGGGAGGCCCTGAACCCGGCCAGGCTGCGTCGGAGCTCGTCCTCGGAGGCCTGGGCCCGCAGGCGGTCCCCGAGGAAGCGGACGTCCTGGTTGAGGAAGAAGACCTCGCGCTTGAGCTTCTGGTTCTCGGCCCGGACGCCGCGCAGGTCGAAGTACCCCTGCCAGGTCGAGACGACGCCGCGGACGACGGCCGCGGCGGCCCGCTCGACCGGCGAGAAGACGAAGAAGACGGAGCGCTCGAAGAGCGACTTCTCCGCCCCGCGCGGGACCTGGATGGAGATGAGCAGGATGTGGAAGGCCGCCAGTCCGGCGAGGACGAGGGCGCTTCGTCTCTTCTCCCAGAAGGGCATGACACCTCGCGGGCCTCGGCCGGGCCCCTCTAGATCAACGAGATCTTCTTCAGGAGCTCGAGGTCGTCGAGCATCTTGCCCGCCCCCAGGACGACCGTCGTCAGGGGGTCCTCGGTGATGAAGACGGGCAACTGGGTCTCCTCGCGGATCCGCTTGTCCAGGTTCTTGAGCAGGGCCCCGCCGCCGGTCAGGATGATGCCCCGGTCGATGATGTCGGCCGACAGCTCGGGCGGCGTCCTCTCCAGGGCGATGCGGATGGCGTTGACGATGGCGGCCACGGTCTCCTCGATGGCCTCGCGGATCTCCTGGTCGTCGACGACGATGGTCCTCGGGATGCCTTCCCGCAGGTCGCGGCCCTTGATCTCCATGGTCATCGGCTCGTCGAGCGGGTAGGCCGAGCCGATCTGGATCTTGACGATCTCGGCCGTGCGCTCGCCGATGAGCAGGTTGTACTTCTTCTTGAGGAAATGGATGACGGCGTCGTCCATCTCGTTGCCGGCGACGCGGATGCTGTGGTTGAAGACGATGCCGTCGAGGGAGATGACGGCGATGTCGGTCGTGCCGCCGCCGATGTCGACGATCATGTTGCCGGTCGGCTCGGAGATCGGCAGGTCGGCGCCGATGGCGGCCGACATGGGCTGCTCGATGAGGTAGACCTCCGAGGCCTTGGCCCGCATGGCCACGTCCTTGACGGCCCGCCGCTCGACCTGGGTGATGCCGGTCGGGATGCCGATGACGATGCGCGGCCGGAGCAGGAAGCCGCGGTTGTTCATGGCCTTCTTGATGAAGAAGTCGAGCATCTTCTCGGCGATCTCGAAGTCGGCGATGACGCCGTCGCGCATGGGCTTGATGGCCATGACGCTCGTCGGCGTCTTGCCGAGCATCTCCTTGGCCCGGGAACCGACGGCCTCGACCTTGCCGGTGGCCTTGTTGACCACGACGATCGAGGGCTCCTGGACGATGATGCCCTTGCCCTTGAGGAAGACCAGGGTGTTGGCCGTGCCCAGGTCGATGGCCAGGTCGCAGAATAGCCTGTCTTTCAACCAGCTGATAAGGCTCATGTTGCTTCTCTCTCCGCCGGGGACCTTTGTAACACAATTCGCCCCCCGAGGCAAATGCCTCTTTCCCGGGGACGGGCCGGCTTGACTTGGGGCCGGTTTCCAAGTAAGAAAAGGGGGCGCCCGCGCGCCCGAGCCTACGGAAAGGAGTCCCCGCTTGAGCCATCAACCCTACGTCCCCGAGAAATCGGACATGAAGGAGTTCACCCTCCGGGCCATCCTCATCGGCCTGGTGCTGACCGTCATCCTCGGCGCGGCCAACGCCTACCTCGGCCTGCGGGCCGGCATGACCATCGCCGCCACCTACCCGGCGGCCGTCATCGGCATGGCCGTCCTCAAGGTCATGAAGGGTTCGATCCTCGAGGAGAACATCGCCCGGACCATCGGCTCCATCGGCGAATCGATCGCCGCGGGGGCCATCTTCACCATCCCGGCCTTCGTCATCGCCGGGGCCTGGACGAACTTCAACTCGTTCGACGCCTACATCAAGTCGTCCATGCTGATGTTCGTCGGCGGCCTGCTGGGCATCCTGTTCGTGACCTTCCTCCGCCGGGTCATGGTCACCGACCCCGACCTCGTCTTCCCCGAGTCCGTCGCGGCGGCCGAGATCCACAAGGCCGGCCAGAAGGGCAGCCAGGGCTCCCGGCACCTCTTCCAGGCCATGGGCCTCGGCGCCCTCCTCTATTCGCTCGGCGTCATCCAGCTCTTCGCCGCCAGCAAGGACTTCGTCATCCGGGTCGGCCGGATCGGGGCCAGCTTCGTCCGCCTCGGCGCGGCCAAGGACGCCCCGACCCTCGGCGCCGGCGGCACCGTGGCCGTGTCCGGACCGGGCATCTTCCCGGCCTACATCGGCGTCGGCTACATCATCGGCCCCCGCCTGGCCGCCCTGAACTTCGCCGGCGGCGTCCTGGCCTGGGGCCTGTTCGCGCCCCTGCTGATGTTCTTCCTCGGCCCCCAGCTCATCCCCGTCTTCTACGGGCCCGGGGTGGCCGCCGCCGACGTCAACTGGATCGACATGGTCACCAACGTCTGGAAGTTCATCATCCGGCCCATCGCCGTCGGCGGCATGCTCGTCGGCGCCGGCTACACCCTCTACAAGATGCGCAAGAACCTGGGCGCCGGCCTGAAGCGCTCCATCGGCGACGTCAAGAAGGCCGCCGGGCAGGCCGAGGTCGTCTCCCGGGTCGAGAAGGACCTCAACATGAAGGTCGTCATGGTCCTCATGGCCCTGACGTTCCTGCTCATGGTCTTCGTCTACCAGACCTTCTCGAAGTCCTTCGGTTCGGCCCTCCTGGCCGCGGTGGTCATGGCCATCGCCGGCTTCTTCTTCGCCGCCGTCTCCGGCAACCTGGTCGGGACGATCGGCTCCTCGAACAATCCCATTTCGGGACTGACCCTGTCGACGCTCATCATCGCCGCCCTGCTCATGGTCCTCGTCGGGGCCACCGGGCTCGAGGGCGTCGCGGCCGTCCTGGGCGTGGCCGCGGTCGTCTGCGTCTCCTCGGCCGTCGCCGGCGAGATGCTCCAGGACCTCAAGGTCGGCCACATCCTCGGCGGCACGCCGTACAAGATGCAGATCGGCAACATCTTCGGCATCCTCATCGCCTCGCTGGTCATGTACTTCCCGCTCATGCTCCTCAACGGCGCCTTCACCTTCGGCAGCAAGGACCTGCCCGCCCCCCAGGCCGGCCTGATGGCCGCCCTATCGCAGGGCATCGTCGGCGGCGAGATGGCCTGGCCTCTGGTCATCGTCGGCATGCTCATGGGCTTCGCCCTCATCCTGGTCCAGGTCAAGTCGCCCATGCTCGTGGCCGTCGGCATGTACCTGCCGCTCGAGACGACCTTCGCCATCTTCGTCGGCGGCATGATCAAGGGCCTGGCCGACAAGGCCATGGCCAAGCGCAAGTTCAACGCCGCGCAGACGGCCCGCTCGACCAACGTCGGCATCCTGCTCGCCGCCGGCCTGATCGCCGGCGAGGGCCTCATGGGCCTCGTCCGGGCGGCCTGGAAGTTCTTCTTCCTGCAGAACGTCATCTCGTTCGACATCCCGGCCGTCTTCAAGAGCGGCAAGTATTTCGGCGGCGTCGACCTCTACGTCGGCGGCCTGGTCGTCCTCGCCCTCATCGGCTGGTACTTGATCCGGATCCCGCTCAAGAACGCCGGCGCCGCGGACGAGCCGCCGCCGCCCTCCGCCGTCATCTGATCCCTCGGGGGACACGTACCTCAGGTACGTGTCCCCTTTTTTCTCCTGTGTCGGCCGATATCGGACGGCGAGGGGGGGACGAGGCTGGCCCCTGAGACGCTCGGAAGGCCGACGAAACTAGCGCTTTTGCAGGAACGGCGGGTTTTCGGCTAAAATAGGCGCGGGATGACAAGATGGCCCTGAGAGAGATCCGCATCATCGGCGACCCGGTCCTGGCCCGCAAGGCCGATCCGGTCGAGCGCGTCGATGACGAGGTCGTCCGCCTGGCTCGCGACATGATCGAGACGCTCCACGCCGCGCCCGGCATCGGCCTGGCCGCGCCCCAGGTCGGCGTCGGCCGGCGCGTCATCGTCGTCGACCTCTCCGTCGGAGAGGACCCGGACGCCCTCCACATCGTCGTCAATCCGGAGATCGTCGCCAAGGAAGGAGAGTCCGTCTGCGAGGAGGGCTGCCTGTCGGTCCCCGACATCCGGGAGAAGGTCGCGCGGCCTTACCGGGTCGTCGTCCGCGGCCTCGACCTCGAGGGGCAGCCGATCGAGATCGAAAGCGAAGACATCCTGGCCAGGGCCTTTTGCCACGAGATCGACCACCTCGACGGCATCCTGTTCGTCGAGAAGCTCTCGCCCCTCAAGCGGGCCCTGGTCCGCAAGAAGCTCAAGAAGAGCGCGGCGGCCCCGGCCCGGGCATGAAGACCGTCTTTTTCGGCAGCCCGGCCGCGGCCCTGCCGTCACTCGAGGCCGTCCTGGCCGCCGGGCACACCGTCGAGCTCGTCGTCACCCAACCCGACAAACCCGCCGGACGCGGCCGCCGCCTGACCCCGTCCCCGGTCAAAGCCCTGGCCCTGGAGAAGGGGCTGCCCGTCATCGAGCCCGCCCTCATCCGGACCGACGCCGCGGCCCTGGAGCGGATCACGGCCGCCGGGCCCGACGTCAACCTCGTCGTCGCCTACGGCCAGATCATCCCCCGGGCCGTCCACTATTTTCCCCCCTACCATTCCCTCAACGTCCACTTCTCGCTCCTGCCGAAGTACCGCGGCGCCGCCCCGGTCCAATGGACGGTCCTCAACGGGGACGCCGAGACGGGCGTGTCCGTCATCGAGCTCGACGACCGCATGGACGAAGGGGATATTCTGGCCGTCGAGCGGACGCCGGTCGGACCCCGCGAGACGGCCGCGGCCCTCGAGGACCGGTTGGCCGTCCTGGGCGCCCGGCTGCTCGTCACGACCCTGAGCAGGATCGACACGGTGCCCCATCTCCGGCAGAACCATGCCCTGGCCACCCTGGCCCCCAAGGTCCGCAAGGAGGACGGCCGGCTCGATTGGGCGCGGCCGGCCGATGAGATCGACCGCCGGGTCCTGGCGCTGGCCGACCGGCCCGGGACCTACACTTCGGTCCAAGGGCGCCGGATGAACGTCCTGCAGGGCCAGGCGCTAGGCTCCATCGAGGGCTATTGGCCTATCCGGCCGCTTGACCGTCAAGGCGCAGTGAGAAGGATGGTCAGAGGGACGGCCGGCCGTGCCCAAGCGATGGCCGCGCCGCCAGGTACCGTCATCTGGATCGACAAGCCGGGTCTTGAAGTCGCCTGCGGAGACGGGACGGCCTTCCTCATCGAGAAGGTGCGGCCCGAGGGCAAAGGCGACATGACCGCCCACGCTTTCTCCCTGGGAGCGAAGCTCTCCCCCGGCGATCTGTTGGGGGAATAGCCCGAGAGGGCGGGGCTATTCTTCGAGCAGGAAAGACCGCGGATCGACCCTCTTGCCGTCCCGGAAGACCTCGTAGTGGACGTGGGGGCCGGCGGCCTTGCCGGTCTGGCCGATGTAGCCGATGATGTCCCGCCGCTTGACCCGCTGGCCGGCCTTGACGTTGAAGTTGCTCATGTGGCCGTAAACGGTCGTGAAGCCGTTGCCGTGGCTGATGGTGACGTTCTTGCCCAGGTACTTGTCGGTCTCGACCTTGATGACGATGCCGTCGGCCGTGGCCAGGATGGGGTTGCCGATGTTGGTCGAGATATCGAGGCCCCAGTGCATGACCCAGGCCCCGGTGAAGGGGTCGTTGCGGTGGCCGTAGACCGAGCTGATCCAGCCGGCCGCCGGCATGATGGAGGGGGTCGTCGCCAAGCGCAGGCTGTCGCTCTCGAAGAAGCTCAGCAGGCTGTTGAGGTTGCTCTCGATGCTCTGGGCCTTCTGGCTGAGGTTCTGGATCGTCCCGGGGGTCAGGACCTGGGGGCCGCTCCCGCCCGGGACCTGGATCGGTTCGGGCTCGGGCTCGGGAACGTCCTTGTCGGGCTCTCCCCCGCCGATCCCGGCCGGGGCGGTCAGGACGTCGGGCGATTTCAGGCCGGCCATGACGTTGAGCTTCTTGGTATAGCTCTCGAAATGGGAGATGGTCGACCGAAGCTCGGTGATGGACTTCTCGTAGCCGGCGATGAGGGTCCTCTGCTCGGCCGTTTCCGCCATGAGGGCCTTGTACCGGCCCCGGATGACGCTCATCCGTACGTAGTCGACCAGGACGGCCGTCAGGAAGAGGGCCAGGACCGCTCCCGCCGCCGCCAGGATCTTCAAGGTCCGCCGGGAGAAGCACAGCGTACGGGTGCTGGTCTTCGTATGGGGGACGATGATGACCGAGAGGTGATTTTTGGGCATTTGACCTCGCCCTTTTCTACCATACGGGCCGAAAAGGTGTCAATACTTAAAAAGGGGGAATCTCCGCCCCCCTCCCTTGGCTAGCCTGGAATGCCCTCATCCCCCGCAGAGGACGGCCCCCCCGTTGACGTCCAGGATCTCGCCCGTGATGTGCCTGGCCAGGTCGGAGGCCAGGAACAGGATGGGCCCGGCGATGTCCTCGGCCGGGGGGATGCGCTTCAGGGGGATGGACAGGCGGACCTTCTCCTTGAAATCGGGGTCGCTGAAGCTGGGGGCGCTCATGTCTGTATCCACCCAGCCGGGAGCCACGCAGTTGACCCGGATGCCGAAGGGGGCCAGTTCCACGGCCAGGGACTTGGTCAGGGAGTGGAGGGCCCCCTTGCTGGCGGCGTAGTGGGAGTGGAAGGCCTCCCCCCGGACCCCGGCCGTCGAGGTGACGTTGACGATCCAGCCCCGGCCGCGCTCCTTCATGGCCGGAACGACGGCGTCGATGCCGTAGAAGACGCCGTCGACGTTGACGCCGATGGTCTCCCTGTAGACGGACTCGTCCATCCGGCCCATCTCCAGGTAGGTCCAGATGCCGGCGTTGTTGACCAGGGTGTCGAGCTCCCCCCACTTGGACTGGACGTCGCCGACCATGCCATAGACATCCTCCCGGGAAGACATCTCGGCCTTGTAGGCGAGCGCCCGCCGCCCCAGCGCCTCCACCTCGCGGACGACCTCGTCGGCCGCCTTGCGGTTGGTGGCGTAGCTGATGGCGACGTCGGCCCCGGCCCGGGCGAACAGGAGGGCGGCGGCCCTGCCGATGCCCCGCGAACCGCCCGTGATGAGGGCCTTTCGGCCGTCGAGGCGGATCATCGGACGTACCCCAGGCTGAAGTCGCCCATCTTGTGGAACTCGAGATAGCGGTAGATCTCGGCCGCCTTGGGCAGGACCTTCTCCTTCATGACGGCCATGTACTCCTCGACCGTGGGAATGCGGCCCTTGAGGGCCGTCAGGGCGGCCAGCTCGGACGAGCCGAGGTAGACCCGGGTGTTGTCCCCCAGGCGGTGGTCGAAGTTCCGGGTCGAGGTGGCGAAAACGGTCGTCCCGGCCGCGACCCGGGCCTGGTTGCCCATGCAGAGCGAGCAGCCGGGCATTTCGGTCCGGCCTCCGAACGAGACGAAGACGGAGTAATAGCCTTCCCGCATGAGCTGGGCGGCGTCCATCTTGGTGGGCGGGGTGATCCAGACCTTGGCCGACGGCAGGCCGGCCTTGTCGAGGATCGTCCCGGCGGCCCGGAACTGGCCGATATTGGTCATGCAGGAACCGATGAAGACCTCCTGGACGGGATCGCCGGCGATGGCCGACAGGGGCTTGACGTCATCGGGGTCGTTGGGACAGGCCACCAGAGGTTCCGTGATCTCGGCCAGGTCGATCTCCAGGACGGCCTTATAAGAGGCGTGGGGATCGGCCGCGAGCAGAGACGGCTTGGCCAGCCAGGCGTTGCAGGCGTCGATGCGTCGGTGCAGGGTCTCGGCGCTCTGGTAGCCTTCCTTGATCATCTGTTCCATCAGGGCGACGTTGCTCCGGAGGTACTCGGCGACGCGCTCCTCCTTGAGGGAGATGACGCAGGCGGCGGCCGAGCGCTCGGCCGAAGCGTCGGTCAGCTCGTAGGCCTGGTCGCCGGTCAGGTCCTCGAGGCCCTCGATCTCCAGGACGCAGCCGTTGAAGACGTTCTTCTTGTTCTTCTTCTCGACCGTCAGAAGGCCCTTCTTGACGGCGAAGTACGGGATGGCGTTGACGGCGTCGCGCAGGGTCAGTCCGGGGTTGAGCCGGCCCTTGAACCGGACCAGGACGGATTCGGGCATGTCCAAGGGCATGAAGCCCAGGGCCCCGGCGAAGGCGACCAGGCCCGAGCCGGCCGGGAACGAGATGCCGATGGGAAAGCGGGTGTGGGAGTCCCCGCCCGTCCCGACCGTGTCGGGCAGGACGAGCCGGTTGAGCCACGAATGGATGACGCCGTCCCCGGGCCGCAGCGAGACGCCCTTGCGGGCGATCATGAAGGGCGGCAGGGTCCGGTGGACCTTGACGTCGGCCGCCTTGGGGTAGGCGGCGGTGTGGCAGAACGACTGCATGAACAGGTCGGCTTGGAACTCCAGGCAGGCCAGTTCCTTGAGCTCGTCGGCCGTCATGGGCCCGGTCGTGTCCTGGGAGCCGACCGTGGTCATGTGGGGCTCGCAGGCCGTCCCGGGCAGCACGCCGGCCAGGCCGCAGGCCCGGCCGACGATCTTCTGGGCCAGGGTGTAGCCCTGGTCCGGCTTGGGCTTGGGGTTCTCGACCGTGGTGAAGAACGGGGCCTCGCCGAGCCCGAGGGCTTTGCGGGCCTTGGCCGTCAGCTGGCGCCCGATGATGAGGGTCAGCCGGCCGCCGGCCCGGAACTCGTCCTTGAGCGTCGGCGGTTTCACTTCGAGCTTGGACAGGACGGCCCCCGCGGCGTCGCGGACGGCGCCGGCCGCGAAGTCGAGCGTGATGAGGTCGCCCGTCTTCATCCGGGTCACGTCGGCCATGAGCGGCAGGCCGCCGGAGTCCTCGGCGGTGTTGAAGAAGATCGGGGCGATGAGCCCGCCGATGACGACCCCGGCCCGCCGCTTGTTGGGGACGTGGGGGATGTCCTCGCCGATGTGCCACATCAGGGAGTTGCAGGCCGACTTGCGGCTCGAGCCCGTGCCGACGACGTCGGCCACGAAGGCCACCCGGTGGCCCTCGTCGCGGAAGGACTTCATGACGGCGTTGCCGCCGGGGAAGCGCTTCTCGCCCATCGATTGGGCGTGGAGGGGGATGTCGGGACGGGTCGGGGCGTGCCCGGCCGGGGAGAAGTCGTCGGTGTTGATCTCCCCCTCGACCTTGAAGACCTTGAGGACGAGCGTCTCGGGGAAAGCGGGGCGCGTCAGGAACCACTCCCCCGCCGCCCAGGACTCCAGGACCGCCTTGGCGTGGGGGTTGGCCGCGGACATCTTGAGGATGGTCTCGAAATGGCCGTAGACGAGCACGGTCCTCTTGAGGGCCTCGGCGGCGGCCGCGGCGAGGACCGGATCGGACAGGGCCTCGACCAGGGGATCGACGTTGTAGCCGCCGAGCATGGTGCCGAGGAGGCTCACGGCGTCTTCGCGCGTGACGGCCGCCGACTTGACCGTCCCCTTGGCCACGCCGGCCAGCCAGCCGGCCTTGACCTTGGCGGCCGGGTCGACGCCGGGCGCCACCCGGTCCTCGAGCAGTCGGCGGAGGGCCGCGCCGTCGTCCTTGCCGGTGGTCTCGAGGCCGCGGCAGACCTCTTCGACCTCGGCCGGCGTCAGCGGCAGGGGCGGCAGACCGGCCTGGGCCCGTTCTTTCTCCATGGTCCGATAAGCGTCGAGCATCGTTCTCTCCTTGGTCCGATTCGGTCCGTCTACTTTATCGGTTTTGCGGTCGTCTTGTCAAAGCCGGGCGGGCTTGCAAAAGGCCCCGATTCCGGTTAGAATCGGGGCTCTGATCTTTGTCCGAAATCCCCTTAGGAGAGACCGACACATGCGCAAGAAGATCGCCCTCATCGGTGGCGGCCAGATCGGCCAGATCCTGGCCATGCTCGCGGCCCAGAAGGAGCTGGGTGACGTCGTCATCCTCGACATCCCCGAGCTCGAGAACCCGGCCAAGGGCAAAGCCCTCGATCTCATGGAGATGGCTCCCCACGGCAATTACGACGCGAACCTCACCGGCACGTCCGACTACAAGGACATCGCCGGGGCCGACGTCGTCATCATCACGGCCGGCAAGCCCCGCCAGGCCGGCATGACCCGCGAGGACCTCCTCGCCGTCAACCTCGACATCATCACCAAGGTCGCCGCGGGCGTGAAGCAGTACGCCCCCAAGGCCCTCTGCATCATCGTCACCAACCCGCTCGACGCCATGGTCTACGCCTTCTACAAGCTGACCGGCTTCCCCAAGAACCAGGTCATCGGCATGGCCGGCACGCTCGACACGGCCCGCTGGCGCGCCTTCGTCGGCATGGAGCTCAACGTCTCCGTCACCGACGTCGCCGGCACGGTCCTCGGCGGCCACGGCCCCGACATGGTCCCCCTGCCCCGGCTGACCACGGTCGGCGGCGTGCCCCTGACCGAGATCGCCACCAAGGAGCAGATCGACAAGCTGGTCACCCGCACCCGCGAGGCCGGCACCGAGATCGTCAAGCTCTTCGGCAAGGGCTCGGCCTTCTTCAGCCCGGCCTGGAGCGCCATCGTCATCGCCGAGTCCTACCTCAAGGACAAGCGGCGGGTCCTCCCCTGCGCCGCCCTGTGCGAGGGCGAGTACGGCGTCAAGGGCCTGTTCATCGGCGTGCCCTGCCTCGTCACGGCCAAGGGCGTGGAGAAGATCTACGAGATCGCCCTCAACGACGAAGAGAAGGCCATGCTCCAGAAGACGGTCGGCGTCGTCCAGAAGACGGTCGAGGAGACTAAGCTCTAAGGCCGTTCGCTCTTCACGCTAACCCGGCCGGAGGCGGGCTTCCCGCCTCCGGCTTTTTCTTTGGGGACATGTACGCTTCGTACGTGTCCCCGTTCCCCACCGTCTTTACTGCAGGACGGAAACGCGGTATCGTTGGGCTCCCATGCGCGTCCAGGAATACCGAGCCAAACGGCTGTTGGCCGCGGCCGGTATTCCGGTGCCGAGGGGCGAGATCGCGGAGACGCCCGAACAGGCCAGGTCCGCGGCGGAACGCCTCGGGGTTCCCGTGGTCGTCAAAGCCCAGGTCCTGGCCGGAGGGCGTGGCAGGGCGGGCGGCGTCATCCCGGCCCGCTCGGCGTCCGAGGCCCAAGCCGCCGCGGCCCGGCTCCTCGGAAAGCCCCTGGTCACGGAGCAGACCGGTCCCCGCGGGTATCCCGTCCGCCTTGTTTTAGTCGAGGAAGCCCTCGAGACCGAGCGCGAACTCTATATGGGACTGACGATCGACCGGGCCCGGGCCGCTTATACGCTCTTGGCCGCGCCCCGCGGCGGGATCGACGTCGAGTCCCTGTCGGCCGTCGGACCCGGACTCGTGCTCGAAGAGCCGTTGCTACCCCAGGCCGGGCTCACCGCGGCGCAAATCGAACGCATCGCCGCGGGCTTGGGATTCACCGGCGGGACGGTCGTCCGCGCCCGCGACGTCGCGGCCGGGCTCGCCGCCGCCTTCGGCGCTTCCCAAGCGATCCTCCTCGAGATCAACCCCCTCGTCCTCGTCCGCGACGGCCGCCTCGTCGCCGCCGACGCCAAGGCCGAGATCGACGACAATGCCCTCCCCTTCCGGACCGACCTGCGGGAGCTCCGCGACCCCGACGACGGCACGCCCGACGAGCGCGCCGCCGCCGAAGCCGGGCTGAGCCTGATCCGTCTCGACGGGGACATCGGCTGCGTCGTCAACGGGGCGGGGCTGGCCATGGCCACGATGGACCTCGTGGCCCTGGCCGGAGGCCGGCCGGCCAACTTCCTCGACGTCGGCGGCGGCGTCTCCGAGGACGCCGTGGCCCGGGCCTTCTCGCTCGTCGTGTCCGACAGCGGCGTCCGCGCGGTCCTGGTCAACATCTTCGGCGGCATCGTCCGCTGCGACCTCGTCGTCCGCGGCCTCGTCCGGTCGGCCCGGTCCGGCGTGACCCGGGTCCCCGTCGTCATGCGCCTTGAAGGCACCAACGTCGAGGAGGGCCGGGCCCTGGTCGCGGCTTCGGGCCTGCCCTTCGTCCTCGTCCCCGATATGGGAACGGCCGCCCGGGAAGCCGTCCGCCTGGCCCGCGAAGGGAAAGGACCGCGGTGAGCATCCTCGTCGACGCCTCGACCCGCGTCGTCGTCCAGGGCTTGACCGGCGCCGAAGGGACCTTCCACGCCGCGCGCATGCTCGAATACGGCACCCGCGTCGTCGCCGGTGTGACCCCGGGCAAGGGCGGCTCGATCCATCTCGGCTTACCCGTCTTCGACACGGTGGCCGAAGCCGTCCGCATGGAGGGGGCCGACGCGTCCGTCATGTTCGTTCCCGCCGGCCGGGCCGCCGGCGCCGTCGTCGAGGCGGCCGAGGCCGGGCTCCGGCTCGTCGTCTGCGTCACCGAGGGCATCCCGGTCCATTCCGTCATCCGCATGCGCGAAGCCCTCGCCCGGACACGGGCCCTGCTGATCGGCCCGAACACGCCCGGCGTCATCTCCCCGGGAAGGGCGAAGCTCGGCATCATGCCCGGACCCATCCACCGGCCCGGGCCGGTCGGCGTCGTCTCCCGCTCCGGCACCCTGACCTACGAGGCCGTCGACCAGCTGACTCGGCTCGGGCTGGGCCAGTCGACCGCCGTCGGCATCGGCGGGGACCCCGTCGTGGGCCTGTCCTTCGTCGACGTTTTGAAGCTGTTCGCGGCGGACCCGGAGACCGAAGCCGTCGTCCTCATCGGCGAGATCGGCGGCGCGGCCGAGGAGGAGGCCGCCGCCCACGTCCGGAGCGGTTATCCCAAGCCGGTCGTGGCCTACGTCGCCGGACTCTCGGCGCCGGCCGGCCGGCGCATGGGCCACGCCGGGGCCATCGCCTCGTCCGGCCGGGGCACGGCGGCCGGCAAGATCGCCGCCCTCGAGGCGGCCGGGGCCCGCGTCGTCCGCGATCCGGCCCGCATCGGGGCCGCCGCCGTCGAGGCCCTGACGGCCGCCTAGCCCCTTGATTTTCGGCCGGTTCGGCCTATAATATCTCCCATCGCGCTTTCCCCCAGAGACACCTCAGGATACCGTCCAATCCCTTATCAAGGTCCATCTATGAACGACGACAACGGTTCGCTCGGCAGGAAGATCCGGCGGACCCTCATCGGCAAGCCCCGCGACATCAAGGACCCGTCCCTCTTCCACAAGATCGCCCTCATCCCGGTCCTGGCCTGGATCGGACTCGGCGCCGACGGCCTGTCCTCGGCCTCCTACGGCCCCGAGGAAGCTTTCAAGGTCCTGGGCGAGCACACCTACTTGGCCCTGGCTCTGGCCGTGGCCACGGCGCTGACCGTCTTCATCATCTCCTACGCCTACTCCCGCATCATCGAGTATTTCCCGACCGGAGGCGGCGGCTATGTCGTGGCCAGCCACACGCTCGGCGAAAAGGCCGGCGTCGTCTCCGGTTCGGCTCTGCTCGTCGACTACATGCTGACCATCACCGTATCCATCGTCGCCTGCGGCGACGCCCTGTTCAGCTTTCTGCCGGCCTCCTACCAGCCGTTCAAGACCCCCTTCGAGGTCGCGGCCATCCTGTTCCTCGTGGTCATCAATCTGCGCGGCGTCAAGGAGTCGGTGACGATGCTGGCGCCCATCTTCGTCGTCTTCGTCCTGACCCACGCCCTGATGATCGGCTACGGCATCCTCAAGCACGTCCCCGAGATCGGGGCCGTGGCCGGAGACCTGAGCGACGGCTTCCGGGGCGGCCTGACGACCCTCGGACTGGGCGGCATGGCCCTGCTCTTCCTGAGGGCGTTCTCGATGGGCGGCGGCACCTACACCGGCATCGAGGCCGTCTCGAACGGCCTGCAGATCCTCCGCGAGCCGCGCGTCCAGAACGGCAAGAAGACCATGCTCTACATGTCGGTCTCGCTGGCCGTGACGGCCGGCGGCATCCTGGTCTGCTATCTCCTCCTGGGCGTCAGCCCGGTGGCCGGCAAGACCCTCAACGCCGTCCTGGCCGGGGAGGTCTTCGGCGGCTGGAGCTTCGGCGGCGCCCTGGCCCTGATCACCATCTTCACGGAGGGCGCCATCCTGCTCGTGGCCGCGCAGGCGGGCTTCGTCGACGGGCCCCGGGTCATGGGCAACATGGCCGTCGACTACTGGTTCCCCCACCGCTTCGCCTCCCTCTCGAGCCGCCTGACCATGCAGAACGGCGTCCTGCTCATGGGCGGCGCGGCCATCGCCCTCCTGCTCTACTCGCGCGGACGGATCACGACCCTCATCGTCATGTACTCCATCAACGTCTTCCTGACCTTCTCCCTGTCGCAGCTGGGCATGGTCCGCTTCTTCATCCGCAACCGGCGCACGGACCCGCACTGGAAGAAGCACCTGCCCGTCCATCTCGTCGGCCTGGCCGTCTGCCTGGCCATCCTGACCGTCACCGTGCTCGAGAAGTTCGGCCACGGCGGCTGGCTGACCCTGGTCATCACCTCGATCCTCGTCGGGCTCTGCTACCTCATCAAGGACCACTACAACCGGGTCCGCAAGGGCGTCCGCGAGCTCGACGACATGCTCGTGGCCATCCCCCACCGGGGCGAGTACAACGCCGACCCGACCGATCCCCGCGAGATGACGGCCGTCCAGCTCGTCGGCGGCTACAACGGCTTCGGCGTCCACACCTTCCTGTCCATCATCCGCGGCTTCCCGGGGCTCTACAAGAACTTCGTCTTCGTCTCGGTCGCCGAGGTCGACGCCGGGGCCTTCAAGGAGACCGAGTCGGTCGCCCGGCTCACCGGCAAGGCCAAGGACGACCTGCGCAAGTACGTCGAGATGGCCCGCAAGCTCGGCTTCCCGGCCGAGTCGCGCCTCGACACCGGCATCGACGTCGTCGAGACGGCCTCGGCCCTGTGCGAGACGGTCGCCCGCGAGTTCCCCCGCTCGACCGTCTTCGCCGGCCAGACCGTCTTCCGCCGCTCCGGCATCATCAACCGCATCCTCCACAACGAGACGGCCTTCGCCATCCAGCAGGAGCTGCGCTGGAAAGGGATCACGACGGTCATCCTGCCCATCCGCATCAACATCTGAGCCCGTTGACAAAAGCCCTCGGGGCGGATATTAAGGAAGCGCCCCACGATCCCGAGAGAGGTGCCCCATGACGAGAGCCCTGTCCCTGCTGATGGCCGTCCTGGTTGTCGGACCCGTCCTGTCGGCCGGGCAGACCCCGCCGGCCAAGACCCCCCCGACGCCGGCGCCGCCCACCGTCCAACCCGTCCGCGGCGGCCTGTACCTCGTCAAGGGCGGCGCGGGCGCCAACACGGCCTTCTTCGTCACCAGGAAGGCCGTCTTCGCCGTCGACGCCAAGATGACCCCGGAGTCCGCGGCCGCCCTGCTGGCCGAGGTCCGCAAGGTCACCGCGGCCCCGCTGACGACGGTCATCATCACCCACAGCGACGGCGACCATATCAACGGCCTGCCCGGTTTCCCCAAGGGGCTGAGCATCGTCGCCCACGACCGCTGCCGCGACGACATCGTCGAAGCGGCCAAGTCCCTGCCCGGGCTCGGCGACTACGTTCCGAACAGGACGTTCGACCGGACCCTGAAGCTCGGCTCGGGAGCGGACGAGATCGCGCTCTCCCATTTCGGCCCTGCCCACACCGGCGGCGACACCGTCGTCCACTTCCCGGCCCTCCGGACGGTCTTCGTCGGCGACCTCCTGTTCGTCGGCCGCGACCCCCTCATCCACCGGAACAAGGGCGGCAACTCCTTCGGCTACGTCAAAACGCTCGAGGCCCTGCTGGCGCTCGAGCCGAAGGTCGAGACGTTCCTTTCCGGCCACGCCGATCCGCTCGGCCGGACCGAGGTCGAAGCCCTCCGGGATTCCATGTCCGGCACCCAGGCCAAGGTCAAGGCCCTGGTCGCCGAGGGCAAGAGCCTGGCCGAGATCAAGAAGGCCTTCGGGATCGACGACCCGCCGGACGCGCCGGGCGGCCGCCGCCGCTGGCTCAGCCTGGTCGAGACCGTCTACCTCGAGCTGACCGAGAAGAAATAGGCCGGCCGCCGCGCCCGTCCTTTCCAAGGAGCCGCCATGAAGAAGCCGTTTCACGCCGCGCCGGCCGTTCCGGTCGCGGCCGCCGTCCTCCTCGCCGTCCTGTCCGCCGCGCCGGCCTGCCGTCCGTCCTCCTCCGGGGGGGCCAAAGCGGTCGAGGCCAAGGAAACCGTCCGCACCTACCCCTTCACCGACCCCGATCCCGTGCCCATCTTCGCCCGGTCCTCGATGGGAGGGCAGGGCGCGCGGCTCTACCCCTATTTCTTCTTCGACCGCTATACGGCCGAGCCGGTCGACAAGGCCTGGACCGTCGTTCGCCTGAGCAATCCCTACGTCGAGGTCGCCGTCCTGCCCGAGGCGGGCGGCAAGGTCTGGGGGGCGAAGGACCTGGCCACGGGCCGGGAGTTCCTGTACTGGAACAAGGTCCTCAAGTTCCGCCAGATCGCCCTGCGCGGGCCGTGGACCTCGGGCGGCATCGAGTTCAATTTCGGCGTCGTCGGCCACGCCCCCTCGACGGCCACGCCCGTCGATTACCTCGTCCGGCAGGATCCGGACGGCGGCGCCTCGGTCGTGGTCGGGACGATGGACCTGCCCTCGCGGACCCGCTGGAGCGTGACCGTCCGGCTGCCCAAGGACAGCGCCGCCTTCGAGACCAACGCCCTATGGGTCAATCCTACGCCGTTCAGCCAGTCCTACTACGCCTGGTCCTGCGCCGCGGTCAAGACGGCCGACGACCTCCGCTACGTCTTCCCCGGCCGCTGGTCCATCGGCCACGATTATTCGGTCCCGCTCGAGCCTTGGCCCGTCGACCGCTCCGGCCGCGACCTCTCCTGGTACCGCAACAACGCCACGCCCGGCTCCAAGAGCTACTTCACGGTCGGCGAGCGGGCCGATTTCTACGGCGGCTGGTACGAGAAGGCCGATGCCGGTTTCGGCCACTGGTCCCGCTACGAGGACATGCCCGGCCGCAAGGTCTGGATCTGGGACCTGTCCCGTTCCGGCGAAATCTGGGTCGACCTCCTGACCGACGCCGACGGCCAGTACACCGAGCCCCAGGCCGGTCGACTGCTCAACCAGTCCGACCACGGCGACTTCGCGCCGGGCGCGGCCGACCGCTGGCAGGAGCAGTGGTTCCCCTACCGCGGCATCGGCCCCATGGCCCAGGCCTCGCCCCACGCCGTGCTCAGCGCCTCGCGCGCGGGTGAGACGCTGTCGTTGGGGCTCTTCCCGCTTCGGCCCGTGGCCGACGATCTCACCGTCACGGCGGCGGGTCGAGAGATCTTCCGGAAGAGTCTGATCCTCAAACCCGAACAGACCTGGAAGTCGGATGTCCCGTTGGCCGGCCTGCCCGCCGGCGCCCCGCTCGTCGTCCGGCTCGGCGCCAAGCTCGTCTACGAGACCGCTCCGGAGGCCGACGACCTCGACCGGCCGCTGCGCTTCAGCACGCCCGCGGGCGGTTCGGCCGAGGCCCTCTTTCTCCAGGCCCGCGGCCTCGAGCGCGAACGTCGCTTGGACGAGGCCCTCGACAAGTACCTGGCGGCGATCGCCGCCGAGCCCCTGCACGTCCGGGCCCTGGCCAGGGCGGCCGAGCTACGCACCCGCCGCGGCGAGCCGGCTCAAGCCCTCGAGCTCGCCGGACGGGCCCTGGCCGTGTCCATGTACGATCCCGAGGCCAACTACGTCTACGGCGTCGCCGCCCGCCGCCTGGGCCGCCTCGTCGACGCCAAGGAAACCCTGGGCTGGGCGGCCCGGTCGCCCCAGTTCGAAGCCGTAGCCCTCGTCCAGTCGGCCGAGATCGCGGTCTTCGAGAAGGACTTCGACCGGGCTTCGGAGCTGGCCCTGCGGGCCCTCGTTTCCGACGACCTCAACGTCAACGCTCTCGAGGTCCTGGCCGTGGCCCACCGGCTGGCCGGTCGAAAGGGCGAAGTCAAGCGCGTCCTGGGCTGGCTCGGCGAGGTCGATCCCCTCGACCACCTGGTCCGCTTCGAGCGCTACCTCGGGAGCGGCAAGCCGGAGGACCTCGAGGCCTGCCGGTCGCTCATCCGCAACGAGCTGCCCCACGAGACCTGGCTCGAGATGGCCGCCTTTTACGCCCGCCTGGGCCTCGACGCCGACGCCGCGACAGCGTTGCGGGCAGCCCCCGAGCAGACGACCGTCCTCTACACCCTCGCCTATCTCCTGCGCGACAGCGCCCCTTCCGAGAGCGCCGCGCTCCTGGAGAAGGCCTCGGCGGCCTCGCCCCATCTCGTCTTCCCCTTCCGTGAGGAGGAGATCGCCGTCTTCTCCTGGGCCATCGCGGCCCGCCCGGCCGATTGGCGGCCGAAATACTACCTGGCCCTCATCCTGTGGGGCAAGGGCCGGCTCGAGGAAGCCAAGGACCTCTTCGAGATGGCCGAAGGCGCCGACTACGCGCCGTTCTACCTGGCCCGCGGCGCCTTCTTCGAGCGGACGGACGCCGTCCGAGCCGCCGGGGACATGGCCAAGGCCGTCGGACTCGACCCGGCGAGCTGGCGGGCCCGCCACTCCCAGACCGCCTTCCTGCTCCGGCAGGGCCGGATAGACGAGACCCTGGCCGCGGCCCGCAAGGCGGCGGCAGACTTCCCGGTCGAAGCGCCGCTCCAGGTCGATCTGGCCGAAGCCCTGCTCGCGGCGGGCGACCCGCACGAAGCCGCCACCGTCCTCGACGCCGTGGCCGCCCTGCCCTACGAGGGCGCCAGCGACATCCTCGGCCTCTACGTCCGGGCCCACGTCGCCATCGGCCTGGAAGCCATGCGGAAGGGGGCCTGGGCCGAGGCCGTTCGCGCCCTGGAGCTGGCCAAGCTCTATCCGGAAAAGCTCGGCACGGGCGCGCCCTTCCATCCCGACGGCCGGATGCAGGACTACCTCATCGCCCTCTGCTACGACAAGCTGGGCGAGAAGGACAAGGCGGCCGGCTTGCGAGGATCGATCCGGGACTACACCCTGACGTATTGGGACGAAGCCCAGCCCCACGGCTACTTCGGGGCTTTGGTCCTGGAAAAGCTCGGCCGCAGGGAGGACCGCCTCAAGGCCCGCGAGCTCTTCAGCCGCTCGGCCAAACCCGCGGCGGACGTCCTGGAGCTCCTCAAGAATATGAACTAGGCCCCGTCGGCGCGTCTCCGGACGGTCCCGGCCTCACCAGGCCTTGTAGGGCACGACGGCGGGCGCCGCCTTGCCGGCGAAACGGAGGATCTCGAAAAGCCCTCCGGCCTCGGGCAAGAGCTTGAACTTCCAGTACCGGACGAAGCCGTAGGCGGACTGCGGTTCGAGGAGGCAGGGGACCAGGTTGGCCGCCGGCTGGTCGCAGGCCGCGAAGAAGTCGCCCTTCTTGACGGGGACCGTGACGGCCTTGGCGGCGACCTCGATCTTCGGCGGCGCCTCGTAATCGACCTCGGACGGGACGACGGCCGTGACCTCGTAGACCTCGGCGTCGACGATCGCGTCGCGGTCGAAACGGCCGACCTCGACCCCGAGGGCCAGGAGCGTCTCGGCAATATCCTGTCGCACGCCGGGAACGATATAGCCCGCCGGCCGCTTCACCGAGAGCGTCGGCTCGACAAGGGGGAACCAGTGTTTGACGACCTGGTCGACGACCCTCGTTCCTCCGGGCTCCACCGGGACGAAGTCGGCCGCCGTCACCGTCTCCCCCGCCTTCTTGTCGACGCGGAGGACGCGCCCGCCGGCGGAGGCCCCGGCGGTCCGCTCGAACCGCTTCAGCCGGAGCTCGGGCACGGCGGGATCGCGGACGTAAGCCATGCGCAGGTGGACGGGATCGTCGGCCGCCCGGGCCGCGGCCCGCTCGAGCAGGCGGGCCCGCAGGCCGCCCACCATCCTGACGATCTCGGGACCGTGGCCGGCCACCGACTCGAGGAAGGCCCGCAAACCGGCGTACTGCCAAGCCGTCCGGGCCTCGAGGGTGTCGATATCATGGCGGGAGGCGCCCTCCTGGATGAAGGACATCGTCTCGAAGATGCCCAGGCTGTTGCGCCCGTCGTTGAGGTCGGTCGTCGAATAGCGCATCATCTCCTCGCGCGGGCCGCGGCCGCCCTCGGGGCGGGCCGCTCCCGAAGAGGTGTCGACGCCCAGGTCCTCGGTGACCAGGTACTCGAAGAAGGCGATGTTCTTCTTCGCCAGCGCCTTCCCGACCTCGGCCAGGACGGTCCCGCGGGAAAAGTCCTGGAGGGCGGCGGCGATGTTGGCGTTGGAGACGCAGCCGATGGAGACCCGGTAGTAGTCGTCGCCCTTCTCGTGGACGTCGATGGTCACCTCGGGCCGCCAGGCCGTGAAGACGCGGTGGATGGCCCGGACGCCCTCGGCCTCGAGTTTGACATGGTCGCGGTTCATGTCCAGGTCGCGCTCGTTCACCCGGACGTCCCGGAAGTTGCCGTAGGGATTGGTCTGGGGCATGATCAGGACGTTGACCTTCGCGAGCAGGGGCTTCAGCTCGCCCGCGGCCAGGTCGCGCAGGAGCCGGAGGATGGCCTCTTTGGCCGATTGCTCGTTGCCGTGCTGGGCCGCCGTGAAGAGGACGGTCGGCTTGGACCGGTCGAGGTCCGCGGGGCTCGCTGACGGCTTCTGGGCCAGGACGGCCAGGAAGATGTCCCGCGCCCCGTATCCGTCCCCCGGAAGGGAACGGCCGACGGTCGAGACCCGCAGCTCCGGTGTCCGGGCCGCCAGGACGCTCAGGAAGGACGCGACGGCCTCGTTCTGGGTGTAGGCGAGGTAGTTCGCCTCCTCGGCCGGCGTCTTGACCGTGGGGGGCGCGCTCATGGCCAGCGCCAGGCCCGCGGCCAGGAAAACGGGGACGCTTCTATTTATTCTTTTCATCTTCGGCCCCTCACTTCCCGTCGCCCGCGGCGGCCCTCTCGCACTTGAACGGAACGTCCTTGACGGCGCCGGCCCGCAGGACCTTGAACGCGATTTCGTCGCCGCAGGCGAGCTTGGCCAGGGTCATGCGCAGCTCGTTGATGTCGGTGTAGGCCTTGCCTTCGACCGACAGGATGATGTCGCCCTTCTCGAAGCCGGCCCGGCCGGCGACGCCCTCGGTCGGCTTGGGATCGACGACCAGGTTCTCCAGCCCTTCGACGGTCTTGAGGCCCAGACCGATGTTGGGAAAGGCCGGCTTGGCCTCCGGGGCCAGGCCGAACACATAGTCCGCGATGGCCCGGGAGACGGTCACACCCTTCGCCCCGGCCGGGACCTCGACGGCGACGACCGTCTTCGACGGCAGCTTCGACCGCTCGGAGGCCCGCCGGTTGAGGCCGAGGTTGTAGAGCAGATGCCCCGAACCGACGCAGACCATGACCCGCCGCCCCTCGGCCTGGGCGGCCCGGACGGCGTTCCAACCCATGACCTCGTCCCAGGCCGATTGCGAACGGTAGAGGCCCTCGAACATCCGGTCCAGGCCCGGGCCCTTCATGGCCTCGGGGATGTCCTCGGATTCGAAGACCGTCCGGATGAGCGTCCGGTGGTCCGCGTTCGTGAGATCGGGCTCGCCCGGGAAGAAGGCCTTTTCCTCGTCCGTCAGGGCGGCCCAGCCGCGCATGCGCATCTTGGAGATGACCTCGCGCGGCGCGTTCAGGGCATAGATGGGCAGCCGGTGCTCCCGGGCGAAGTCGAAGATCTTCTCGTAATATCCGAAGTTGAAGTTCCAGGTGACGTACCAGCGGATCTCGCGGAGGAACTCCTCCTTGGTCAGGATGCCCGCGGTCCACTTGTTGAGCGTCTCCTGGAGCGTCACCGGGACCATCTCCAGCCCGACGGCCAGGTGCCGGTCCTTGGCGTAGAGGGCCCGCAGGACCTGGAACTGGATCTCGTGCATGGGCATCGAGTTATGGGTCTCGCCGACGTGGACGATGTGGGCGGACATCATCTCCTCGATCATGCGCTCGAAGCCGACGGGACGTCCGGTGCGGCCGGCCAGCAGGGCCCCGACGCCGAGGTCCATGGTCTTGTCCTTGAGCTGGGGATCGCCGATCTTGAGCGTCAGGGTCGGGTCGGGCTTGGCCGCGGACGGCGTCGGCGCCGCAGGCGGCGTCTGGGCGGCCAGGCCCGCGGCGAACAGCGCCAACGCGGCGAGAACGGCACGAAAGCGTCCGGGATACATCATGGGGTCCTCCGTCCGTGGGATCGCCCCGTATCATACCAAAATGGGAGACATGATACCTATTCCCCGTTTATTCCGGGAGCACGCGCTTGGAGAATCCGGGCCGACGCGCTACAATCACCGCCACGGAGAAAGACCCCATGCCCCCGGAGACCCTTCGCGAAACCCCGCCCGAGACCAAGAAGACCATTCGGACCTTCGCCGCCGCGTCCTTCCTCAACGACCTGGGCTCGGACATCATCAATCCCATCTGGCCGCTCTTCGTCACCCAGGTCCTCAAGGCCAACATGGCCGCCCTGGGTTTCCTCGACGGCCTCGGCGAGGCCATCGTCTCGCTTTCGCAGGCGGTCGCCGGCTACTATTCGGACCGCATCCGCAAGCGCAAGGTCTTCATCTGGACGGGCTACCTCTGCGGCGCCGCCTCGAGGCTCGGCTACGCCGCTTCCTCCGCCTGGCCCCACCTCGTCCCCTTCCGGATCCTCGACCGGGCCGGCAAGATCCGCGGCGCGCCGCGGGACGCCATGCTGGCCGACGTCTCGACCGACGCCGACCGCGGCCGTCACTTCGGCCTGCTCCGGGCCATGGACAACGCCGGCTCCGTCGCCGGCATCCTCGTCTCCATCGCCCTCATCGACGTCCTCGGCTATCGGCTCCTGTTCGCCCTGGCCGCCGTTCCCTCGCTCGCCGGCGCGCTTCTCGTGCTGCGAAACATCCGGGAACTGAAAAGCCCCGCGACCCGCGTGTTCAAGGGGTTGTCCTTGCGCGACGTCGACCGGAACCTGGCCCTCTATTTCGTCCTCAACGCCGTTTTCGCCCTGGGCGCCTTCACCTATTCGTTCCTGCTCCTGTTCGCCAAGTCGGAGGGCTTCCGGACGGGCGCCATCCCCGTGCTCTTCCTGGTCTATTCGGTCGTGGCCGCGCTGCTCTCCTACCCCTTCGGCCGCCTGTCCGACCGCATCGGACGGAAGCCCGTCATGTTCATCGCCTACGGGGCCTGGGCGGCCGTCTGCGCGACGGTCCTCTTCCTCGGCGGCGGGCTGGGCGCGGGCGTTTCCCTGTTCATCCTCTACGGCGTCCACAAGGCCGCTCTCGATCCCGTCCAGAAGACCATCGCCGCGGAGCTCGCCCCTCAGCCCTACCGGGCCTCGGTCCTGGGAGGGTTCCAGATGGTCATCGGGCTGACCGCCCTGCCCGCTTCGGTGCTGGCGGGCCTGCTCTGGGACAAGGCCGGACGGACGACGCCCTTCTTCGTCTCGCTCGGGTTGACGGCCGTCGCCGCCCTGCTGCTGATTTTCGTCAGGGAAAAGCGCCGGGCCGGGGCCTAGTCTTCCTCTTCCGGCTTGACCCGGCCGTCCTTGACCGCTTCGGCGATGATCTTCTGCTGGATGTGCGAGGGCGCTTCCTCGTAGTGGCTGAATTCCATGAGGAAGGAGCCGCGGCCGCCGGTGATCGAGGTCAGGGTCGGCTCGAAGTCGAGCATTTCCGACATCGGGACCTGGGCCTTGAGGACGCGCATGGTCCCCTTCTGCTCCATGCCCTGGACCTTGCCGCGCCGGCCGTTGAGGTTGCCCATGATGTCGCCCATGTAGGCCTCGGGCGTGTAGATCTCGACGTTCATGACCGGCTCGAGCAGGGTCGGCTTGGCCTCGCGGATGCCCTTCTTGTAGGCCTTGCTGGCCGCGATCTTGAAGGCGATGTCCGACGAGTCGACGTCGTGGTAGGAGCCGTCGTAGAGGATGGCCTTGAAGTCGACCGTCGGGTAGCCGGCCAGGACGCCCTTCTTGCGGGCCTCCTGGAGCCCCTTCTCGACGGACGGGATGAAGTTGCGAGGGATCGAACCGCCGAAGATCTTGTCCTCGAACTCGAAGTCCTTGCCGCGGGGCAGGGGCTCGAACTTGATCCAGGTGTCGCCGAACTGGCCCCGGCCGCCGGTCTGCTTCTTGTGGCGGCCCTGGACGTCGGACCGGCCCTTGATGGTCTCCAGGTAGGAGATCTTGGGCGGCTTGAGGTCGACGTCGACGTTGTAGCGCTTCTTCAGGCGCTCGGTGATGATGCGGACGTGGAGCTCGCCGTTGCCCGAGATCAGCAGCTGGGAGGTGTTGGGGTCCCGCTCGATGCGGACCGTGGGGTCCTCCTCGGTGATGCGGTGGGTGGCCTGGGAGATGCGGTCCTCGTCGGCCCGCGTCTTGGGCTCGATGGCGAAGGAGATCGATGGCAGCGGGAAGGAGATGGGATCGAGGACGATGCCCGAGCCCTTGGCGCTCAGGGTGTCTCCCGTGACGGTGGCCTTGAGCTTGGCCGTGGCCACGATGTCGCCGGCCTTGGCCTGGCCGGCCGAGACCTGTTCCTTTCCCTGGAGGAAGAACAGGCCGCCGAGCTTCTCGTCGGTGTCCCGGCCGGGATTGAAGACCGTGGCATCGGGATTGACGCGGCCCGATAAGACCCGCATCAGCGAGATGCGGCCCGTGTACGGGTCGGAAATGGTCTTGTAGACGACGGCGGCGAAGGGCGCCTCGGGCGACGGTTCGACGGAGGACGCCTCGCCCTTGACCGTCGCCTTGACCTTCCCCGCCTCGACCGGCGAGGGCAGATAGGCCAGGACGCCGTCGAGGAACGTCTGGGCGCCGATGTTGGCGACGCCCGAGGCGGCGAAGACGGGGTAGATCTGGCGGTTGAGGATGCTCTTCTTGAGCCCGGCCCGGAACTCCTCGGGGGTCAGGGCGCCGGTCTCGAAGTACTTCTCCATGAGCTTCTCGTCGGACTCGGCGACCATCTCGAGGAGCTCCTTGTAGCGCTTCTCGACCTCTTCGGACATGGCCGCGGGCACGGGTCCCTCGGTCATCTTGCCGCTCTCGTCCTTCTCGAACGTGGTCGCCTTCTTGGCGACGATGTCGACGACGCCGGCGAAGGCCTTCTCCTCGCCGATGGGCAGCTCGACGGGGACGGCCTGGCGGCCGAAGAATTCGCGGATGGAGTCGAGGGCCCGGTTGAAATGGGCGTTCTCGCGGTCCATCTTGTTGATGACGATGATGCGGGGCAGGCCGTGCTCTTCGAGCATCTCCCAGACCTTCTCCGTGCCGACCTCGACGCCGGCCACGGCGTCGACGAGGACGGCCGCGCCGTCGACGGCCCGCAGGGCGGCCCGGGTGTCCCACAGGAAGTTGCTGTAGCCCGGCGTGTCGACGACGTTGACCTTGTGGTCCTTCCACTCGCAGAAGCAGGGCGTGGCGTTGATCGAGATCTTGCGCTCGATCTCGTCGGGATCGTAGTCGGTGACGGTGTTGCCCTTGTCGACCTTGGTCAAGCGGCTGGTCACGCCTGTGTCGAAGAGGAGGGCGGCCGCGAGCGAGGTCTTGCCGGACGAGCCGTGCCCGACCAGGGCCACGTTGCGTATCTTGTCGACGGTATAGTCTTTCATCCTCGAGCCTCCTGGGGATCTCGGAAAAACGAAAAGCTATTTTACCCAATTCCCGGGGCTTCCTCAAGGGAAAGAAAGAAATAGGGTGACCGGCCCGGTTTTACAGGCCCAATTCGCGGGCGACGACCGCCTCGAGGTCGGGCGGCAGGGGCGAGGCGAAGGTCAGGCGCTCGCCGGTCGCGGGGTGCAGGAACGACAGCGTGTGGGCGTGGAGGAAGATGCGCGGGAACTCCCGGGGCTCCCGTTTCCGGCCGTAGACGGGGTCCCCGACGACGGGATGGCCGGCCGCGGCCAGGTGGACCCGGATCTGGTGGGTCCGCCCCGTCACCGGCTTGACCTCGAGCAGGGTCGTGTCCTTGAAGGCCCGCTGGACCTGGAAGAAGGTCTCGGCCTTCTTGGGGCTGCGGGTCCGCACCGACATGCGCGCCCCCTCCTTGGGATGGCGGCCGAGCGGCCAGTTCAGGCAGCCTTCCGTCTCCGACATGCGGCCCCAGGCCAGGGCCAGATAGGTCTTCCAGACGACGCGGCGGCGGAACTGGTCCTGGAGCGAGGTGAAGGCCCGGGCGCTCCGGGCGACGACCATGACCCCCGACGTGTCCTGGTCCAGCCGGTGGACGATGCCCGGACGCTCCTCCGAGCCGATGAGGGCGATCTCCGGGAAATGGTGGATAAGGGCGTTGACCAGGGTCCCCGACGGGTGCCCGGGGCCGGGATGGACGACCAGGTTGGCCTGCTTGTCGAGGACGATGATATCGGCGTCCATGTAGACGATCTTGAGGGGGATGTGCTGCGGCACGAGCTTCCCCTCGGGCTCGGGGATCTCGTATTCGGCGTGGACGCGGTCGCCGGCCTTGAGCTTGTAGCCGGCCTTGCGGGCGTAGGAGCCGACCCGCACGCCGCCGCCGTCGATGACCCGGCGGACCTGGGCCCGGCTGAGCCCCGGCAGCTTGTCGGCCAGAAAGACGTCGAGGCGGGCCCCTCCCCCGTCCTCGGCCGTGACGACGATATCAGACTTGGGCACGGGGACGCCGCTTCAGGACGACGGCCAGGATCGCGCCGGCGACGAGCCCCAGGACGCAGAACAGCTGGGGGTAGGACAGGCTGGTCAGGGCCGAGGCGCCGCGGATGAAGTAGATGGCGTCCTCGTGGTCGCCGCGGAAGTACTCGGTGAAGAAGCGGATGACCGAGTAATTGAGGATGTAGAAGGCGAAGACCTGGCCGTCGAACTTCTTCCTCTTGAGGATGAAGAACAGGACCGCGAAATTGAGGAAGTTCAGGGCCGCCTCGTAGAGTTGGACGGGGTGCATGGACTCGTTGAGGTGGACGCCCGTGAGCTGGGCGGCGTACTCGTTCTTGAAGACCACGGCCCAGGGCGCCGAGCACCCGCTGCCGTAGCAGCAGCCGGCGCTGAAGCAGCCGATGCGGCCGAAGCCGTGGCCCATGGCCAGGGCCGGCGCGATGAGGTCGGCCGTCTTCCAGGTCGGGATCCTCTTGCGGTGGAAGTACCACAGGGCGAAGACCGTGCCGAAGAACAGGCCGCCCTGGAAGACGCCGCCCGACCGGGCCAGCGAGAAGAGCGCCTTGGGGTAGCTCGTGTAGTACGAGAAATTCGTCGCGAAGAGCAGCAGCTTGGCCCCGACGAGCGAGACGATGATGGTGTAGAACGCCGCGTCCATGATCCGGGCGGCGTCCAGGCCGGCCCGTTTGGCCTGGGCGTAGATGAACCACAGCCCCAGGGCCACGCCGACGGCCATCAGGAAGCCGTAGGTGTGGATGGTCAGGGGGCCGATCTTCACGAGGATGGGGAACATGCGGGTTTCCTCCTGAACAGGGTCGCTATCATGAGCACGGCGCCGATGGAGATGCAGGAATCGGCCACGTTGAAGAAGGGCCAATGGGCGCTGCCCACGTAGAGGTCGAGGAAGTCGACGACGTAGCCGCGGACGAGGCGGTCGAACTGGTTGCCCAGGGCCCCGGCCGCGATGAGGGTCAGGGCGATCCTCATCAGCCGGTCCGAGGCCGGCGTCTTGAAGAAGTAATAGACGACGAAGGCCAGGGCGGCCAGGGACGCCGCGGTCAGGAGCGCGAAGACGAGGGCGCTGTCCGTGCGCGAGAAGGTGCCGAAGATGGCCCCCTTGTTGTGGATGCGGGTGATGCTGAAGAAGCCTTTGACGACCGGGACGGACTCGTACAGGGCGACCTTCGCGGCGACGACGTTCTTGCTGACCTGGTCGAGGGCGACCAGGACGACGGCCAGGACAAGGTAGGGCAGGTTCTTCCTCACGGCCGGCTCCCCTCGACGGCCTTCTCGCAGCGGGCGCAGAAGGTCGGGTGCGACGCGCTCGTCCCGACGAAGGTCGAGTAGTTCCAGCAGCGCTCGCACTTGGCCCCCTCGGCCTTGACGACCTCGACGGCCGGTTCGGCCAGGCCGGCGTCGGGGACGACCGCGACCTGGGAGACAATGGACAGGGCCGCCAGGTCGTCCCGGCGGGCCTCCAGGAACGCGGCTTCGGCGGCCGGCGCCCGCACGGTGACCTTGGCCTCGAGGGCGTTGCCGATGAGCTTGGACTCGCGGGCCTTCTCGAGCTCCTTGAGGGCCTTCTCGCGGACGGCCAGGAGGCGCTCCATGTCGCCGACGAAGGAGGCCGGCTTCGAGGCCAGCCAGTCCGTCGGCCCGGGGAACTCGCCCAGGTGGACCGACGCGTCCTTGCCCGGGAAGTCCGGGACGAAGGCCCAGGCCTCCTCGGCGGTGAAGGACAGGATGGGGGCCATGAGCAGGAGCGAGTCGCGCAGGACCGTGAACATGGCCGTCTGGGCCGAACGCCGCTCGGGCGAGCCCTTGGCCGAGCAGTAGGCCCGGTCCTTGACGACGTCGAGGTAGAAGGCGCTCAGATCGACCGTGAAGAAATCGAGGATATCGTGGAGGATGGGGTGGAACTCGTAGTCGGCGTAGGACTGGACGACCCGGGCCCGGACCTCCTCGAAGCGGTGGAGGATCCAGCGGTCGAGGTCGAGGAGCTCGGCCTCGGCCACGGCGTCGCGCCCGGGCGCGAAGTCGGAGAGGTTGCCGATCAGGAAGCGCCAGGTGTTGCGGATCTTGCGATAGGCCTCGACCAGGCGCTGCTCGATCTCGGTCCCGAAGCGGGCGTCCTCCTTGTAGTTGAGCATGGCCACCCAGAGCCGGACGATCTCGGCGCCGCTGCGCTTGATGACCTCGCCGGGCTCGATGACGTTGCCCATGGACTTGGACATGGCCCTCCCCTGCTCGTCGAGGATGAAGCCGCAGGTGATGCAGGTCCGGAACGGGGCGCCGCCCAGGGCCCCGATCCCGACCAGGAGGGAGCTCTGGAACCAGCCGCGGTGCTGGTCGTGGCCTTCGATGTAGACGTCGGCCGGCCACTCGTGCCCGGGCTCGCGCCGGATGACGTTCTGCGAGGCGCCGGACTCGAACCAGACGTCGAGGATGTTGTATTCCTTCTCGAACTCGGTCCCGCCGCAGGACGGGCAGGCGGTTCCGGGCGGGACCAGATCCGCGGCCGGACGGCCGAACCAGGCGTTCGAGCCCTCGCGGCCGAAGATGCCGGCGACGTGACGGGCCACCTCGGCCGAGGCCAGGGACGCGCCGCAGGCCCGGCACTTGAAGGCCGGGATGGGCACGCCCCAGGAGCGCTGGCGCGAGATGCACCAGTCGGGCCGGCCGGCGACCATGCCGTCGATGCGCTCCCGGCCCCATTCGGGGATCCAGGTGATCCGGCCGATGGCCTGGCGGGACTTGTCCCGCAGGCCGCCCTTGTCCATGGAGATGAACCACTGCTCGGTGGCCCGGAAGATGACCGGGTTCTTGCAGCGCCAGCAGTGGGGATAGGAGTGCGTGATGGCCGTCTCCTTGAGCAGCGAGCCGTCACGCTTCATGTCGGCCGTGATGCGGGGATTGGCCTCGAAGACCTGCATCCCGGCGTAGCGGGGCACCTCGGGCGTGAACCGGCCGTTGTCGTCGACGGGCGTGTAGACGTCGAGGCCGTAGGCGACGCCGGTCTGGTAGTCGTCGTGGCCGTGGCCCGGGGCGGTGTGGACCGCGCCCGTGCCGTCCTCGAGGGTGACGTAGTCGGCCAGGACGAAGACCGAGTCCCGTTCGACGAAGGGGTGGCGGGCCTTGAGGCCCTCGAGCTCGCGGCCCGGGAACGTGGCCAGGACCCGGGGCTGCGGCCAGCCCAGCTCTTCGGCCACCACGGGCAGGAGCCGTTTGGCCAGGATGTAGACCTCGCCGCCGACCTCGGCCGCGGCGTACTCGTGATCGGGGTGGAAAGCGATGGCCAGGTTGGCCGGCAGAGTCCAGGGGGTGGTCGTCCAGATGAGGACGTGGGCCCTGCGGCCGGCCAAGGCCGGGAACTTGGCGCCCAGGTCGGAGACGACCTCGAAGCGGACGTAGATCGAGGGCGAGGTCTTGTCCTTGTACTCGATCTCGGCCTCGGCCAGGGCCGTGCGGCAGCTGACGCACCAGTGGACGGGGCGCTTGCCCTTGTAGACGTCGCCGCGCTCGAAGAAGGCGGCCAGGTACTCGAGGACCTTGGCCTCGTAGGCCGGGTGCAGGGTCAGGTAGGGCGTGTCCCAGGCGCCCAGGACGCCCAGGCGCTTGAACTCCTCGCGCTGGATGCCGATGAACTTCTCGGCGTACTTGCGGCACTCCTCGCGGACGGCCGTGACGTCCATGTCCTTCTTCCTGTCGCCGAGCTGCTTGTCGACGTGGATCTCGATGGGCAGGCCGTGGCAGTCCCAGCCCGGGACGTAGGGGGCGTAGTAGCCGAGCATGGACCGGGACTTGACGATGAAGTCCTTGAGGACCTTGTTGAGGGCCGTGCCCATGTGGATGTGGCCGTTGGCGTAGGGCGGGCCGTCGTGGAGGATGAAGGGGTGGCGCCGGGCGGCGGCCCGCTTCTCGAGGATACGCTCGTAGAGGCGCCCGGTCTCCCACTTCTTGATGGCCTCCGGCTCCCGCTGGGCCAGGGAGGCCTTCATGGCGAAATCGGTGCGGGGCAGGTTGAGCGTGCTCTTGACGTCGGGCTTGTCGGCCATAGGGTTCTCCGATCGGCGATATACAGTCGGCTATTATACCGGGAAAAGGGGGCCGTTTCTATTTCTTGATGTAATGGGCGCCGCGGGAGGCGGGGTTGGCCAGGGCGGCCTGGGTGATCATCAGGGCGACCAGGATGCCGTGGCGCAGGCCGACGATGTCGGGCGCGAGGCGGGCCGACTGGTAGAACTGCTCGATGCGGTGGCGGAGGTAGTCGAGGTCGGCCTTGGCCCGCTCCAGGCGGCGGCGGGTCCGGATGATGCCGGCGTAGTTCCACATCGTCGAGCGGATGGTCAGCCAGTCCTGGTTGACCAGGGCCGGGTCGACCGGCTCCTCCTTCTTCGGGTGGTACCAGCGGTGGATCTCGGAGGCCCGGTAGGGACGGCTGTCGTCGAACGCCTCCGCGATGTCGCGGGCCGCCCGGGTCCCCCAGACGAGGCCCTCGAGCAGCGAGGTCGAGGCCAGGCGGTTGGCCCCGTGGACGCCGGTGCAGGCCACCTCGCCGACGGCGTAGAGCCCGGCGAGCGAGGTCCGGCCGCTGCCGTCGGCCAGGACGCCGCCGCAGCAGTAATGGGCCGCCGGCACGACCGGGATGGGCGAGCGGGTGATGTCGAGCCCGTCCTCGAGGCAGGTCCGCAGGATGGTCGGGAAGCGCTCGCGGATCGTCCGGGGCGGGGCGTACGAGGCCAGGTCGAGCAGGACGTGGTCCGTGTTGGTCAGGATCATCTCCTCGTAGATGGCCCGGGAGACCTCGTCGCGCGGGGCCAGCTCGCGGCGCGGCGAGTACTTGCCCATGAACGTCCGGCCATCGCGCGTCTTGAGGCGGGCCCCCTCGCCGCGGACGGCCTCGGAGATGAGGAAGCCGTCGCCGTTCTCGCGCATGTAGACGGTCGGGTGGAACTGGATGTACTCCATGTTGCCGATGCGGGCCCCGGCCCGCAGGGCCATGGCGTAGCCGGAGCCGTCGGCCCCGGCCGGGTTGCAGGTGTGGAGGTAGACGGCGCCGCAGCCGCCGGTGGCCAGGACCGTGAACGGGGCGAAGACGCGCCCGACCTCGCCCGTGGCGTTGTCGAGGACGTAGGCGCCGATGGCCCGCGGCTCGCGGTAGTAGGCGACGGGGTTCTTAGAGTGATGGGGCACCGTGAGCAGGTCGACGGCCGCGCGCCCGGCGAGGAGCGCGACCCGCGGGTGCCGGCGCAGGGCCCGCAGGAAGCGGTCCTCGATGGTCCGGCCGGTGGCGTCGGCGACGTGGAGGATGCGGCGGCGCGAGTGCCCGGCCTCGAGGGCGTAGTCGAGGGCGTCCGGGGAGCTGCGGGTGAAGGGGATCCGCAGCCGGTCGATGAGCGTCTCCTGGACCAGGCGCGGCCCGTCGTCGACGAGGATGTCGACGGCGGCGGGATCGCCGGCGCGGTCGCCGGCCTCGAGGACGTCCTCCTTGAGCAGGTCGGGACGGTCGTCCGGGGCGAACGAGACGATGCCGCCCTGGGCGTAGTAGGTGTTGGATTCCTCGGCCCGGGCCTCCTTGGTCAGGACCACGACGCGCAGGCCGGCTTCGGCCGCTTCGAGCGCGGCGGTGGCGCCGGCGATGCCGCAGCCGATGACCAGGACGTCGGCCCGGATGTCGCTCGCGCTCATGGGACCCTCAATGGACGAAATCGAGGCTGATGTCGACGGCCCGGGCCGAATGGGTCAGGGCGCCGACGGAGATGAAATCGACCCCCGTCTCGGCCACGGACCGGACGCGGTCGAGGGTCATGTTGCCGGAGGCCTCGAGGGGGACGCGGCCGCCGGCCAGGCCGACGGCCTGGCGCATGGTCTCGAGGGGCATGTTGTCGAGCATGATCATGTCGGCCCCGGCGGCCAGGGCCTCGCGGACCTGCAGGAGGTTGGCCGCCTCGACCTCGATGCGGACGCCGGGCCGGACGCGGGACCGGGCCCGGCGGACGGCCTCGGCGACGCTGCCGACGTGGCGGAGGTGGTTGTCCTTGATGAGGACCATGTCGGACAGGCTGACGCGGTGGTTGGTGCCGCCGCCGGCGCGCACGGCGTACTTGTCGAGCAACCGCAGGCCGGGGACGGTCTTGCGCGTGTCCAGGATGCGGGTCTTGGTGCCGGCCACGGCCTCGACGAAGCGGCGCGTGACCGTGGCCACGCCGCAGAGGTGCTGGAGGAAGTTGAGGGCGGTCCGCTCGCCCTTGAGGAGGGCGGCCGTCGGTCCCTTGACCCGGGCCAGCTTGTCGGACTTGCTGAACGAGGCGCCGTCGCGGAAGCGCTCGATGAAGATGACCGCGGGGTCGATGCGCTCGAAGACGCGGGAGGCCACGGCCAGGCCGGCCAGGACGCCGTCCTCCTTGGCCAGGAAGTAGGCCTCGGAGCGGGCGTTGGCCGGGATGATGCTGTCGGAGGTGACGTCCCCTTCGGGCATGTCCTCGCGGAGGGCGGCGTCGATGGCGGCGTCCACGGCACGGTCGAATTCGGGCGTTCCCATGGGAGAAGGATTATAGGCCTTGAGAGGGCGGGGCGTCAAACCGCCTGTCGGGGATTTGCAGGGGCCGCGGGAATGTGCCATCATGGCCGGGACATGCCCCTCCCCTACGTCGACCACTTCGGGATGAGCGCGGCCGAGCTGCGGGCGGTCCTCGAGACGGCCCTCTCGAGCGGCGGCGACTTCGCCGAGGTCTTCCTGGAGCACCGGACCTACGACGGCATCTCCATGGAGGAGGACATCGTCCGGGAGACGGCCGAATCGGTCGGCCTGGGCCTGGGCGTCCGGGTCATCAAGGGCGACCGGACCGGGTACGGCTACACCAACGACCTCGCGGCGGACAAGGTCCGCCGGACGGCGCTGACGGCGGCGGCCATCGCCCGGGGCGCGGCTCCGGCGGGGCGGCCGCCCGTCCTGCGGGACCGGACGCGGACGGCGGGCCCGGACCGCTATCCGGCCCGGCGGCCGGCGAGCGCGGCCGGGCTGCGCGACAAGATCCGGCTCGTCCGCGAGGCCTACGAGGCGGCCAAGGGCTACGATCCGCGCATCGCCAAGGTCAAGGCCTACTACTCCGATTCGCTCCGGCACATGTGCGTGGCCAACTCCGAGGGCCTGCTCGCGCGCGACGTCCGGCCCATGGTCAAGCTCGTCTGCGTGGCCATCTCCGAGAAGGACGGCCAGCGCGAGTCGGGCTATTGGGGCGGCGGCGGGCGGGTCGGTCTGGAGTACTTCCGCGGGACGATGACGCCGCGGCGGATCGGCGAGGAGGCGGCGCGGGAGGCCGTCACGCTCCTCGGGGCGGTCCCCGCTCCGGCCGGGGAGATGCCCATCGTGCTGGCGCCGGGGCACAGCGGCGTCCTCATCCACGAGGCCGTCGGGCATCTCGTCGAAGCCGATTTCAACCGCAAGAGGACCTCGGTCTTCTGGGACAAGATGGGCAAGCGCGTCGGCTCGGAGCTGGTGACGATCTACGACGACCCGACCCTGCCGTCGCTGCGCGGATCGTACGCCTTGGACGACGAGGGCACGGCGCCGCGCAAGACCCTGCTCATCGAGAAGGGTGTGCTGCGGGGGCTGCTGCAGGACCGGCTGTCGGCCCGGCTGATGAAGGGCGCCGCCCTCACCGGGCACGGCCGGCGCCAGGACTACAGCCACTGGCCCATCCCGAGGATGGCCAACACCTACATCGCCGCCGGCGGGGAGGCGCCCGAGGACATCGTCCGGTCGGTGGACAAAGGCTTCTACGTCGCCAGCCTGTCGGGCGGGCAGGTCGAGGATTCCGGCAAGTTCACCTTCTCGGTCACCCTCGGGTATCTCATCGAGGGCGGCAGGCTGACGGCGCCGGTCAAGCAGGCCACGCTCATCGGGACGAACATCGACATCCTTAAGAAGATCGACCGCGTCGGCGGCGACCTGGCCTTCGGGCTGCCGACGGGGACGTGCAGCAAGGACGGCCAGGACGTGCCGGTCACGGACGGCTGCCCGACGCTGAGGATCGCCGGGATGACGGTCGGAGGGACGTCGTGAGCGGGGCGCGGCGGCGGGAGGCGGCCGGGGCCCTGCGCGACCTCGCGGAATCGCTCGTCGCCTACGCGCGCAAGTGCGGGGCGGACGAGGCCGAGGTGTCCGTCGCCGACGGCTTTGAGTTCAACGTCGACGTCCGCAAGGGGCGAATCGAGACGCTCGTCGAGGCCGGCTCGCGCTCGGCGGGGCTGAAGGTCATCAAGGACAAGAAGACGGCCTACGCCAGCTCGTCGGACCTCGATCCCGGCACGCTGCGGCGGCTGGTCCGGAACGCGGTGAAGCGGGCGGAGCTGGGCAGTCCGGACGAATGCGCCGGACTGGCGCCGAGGGCGGACGGTTTCGTCGACGCCGCGGCCCTGCGGCTCTACGACCCGGAGGTCCGGGAGCTCGACTCGCGGCGGATGATCGCGCTGGCGACCGAGACCGAGAGGGCGGCCCTGCGCGACAAGCGCATCACGAACTCCTACGGGGCGACCTTCGCCGCGAACGAGGACCGCTCGGTCCTGGCCCTGTCGAACGGCTTCGTCGGCGAGTACGCGCAGACCTACTGCGGCCTGGGCGTGGGCCTGCAGGCGGGAGGCACGGACGACCGGGTCGAGGACTCGTGGTCGTCGTCGAAGCGGTACTTCAAGGACCTCGAGACGCCGGAGGCCATCGCGAGGAAGGCGGTCGAGCGGACGGTCCGGCAGCTCAAGCCGCGCAAGATCCGGACGCAGAACGTGCCGGTCATCTTCGAGCCGACGCAGACGGCCTGGCTGATGGGCTTTTTGTTCGGTTGCGTGACGGGGACGGCCGTGTATCAGAAGACGACGTTCCTGGCGGGCCGGCTGGGGCAGCGGATCGGGAACGAACGGATCACCGTCGTCGACGACGCCCTCATCCCGGGCGGGCTGGGCTCGTACCCGTTCGATTCCGACGGCCAGCCGGCGCGGCGGACCGTGGTCGTCGAGAAGGGCGTGCTGAAGAGCTACCTGTGCGATCACTACGCGGCCCGGAAGCTGGGCTTGGCGTCGACGGGGAGCGCGGACGGGCGCGGCATCGGTCCGGCCAATTTCTATCTCGAGCCGGGGACGGGACAGGGCGCGCTGACGCCGGCGGACATCATCGCGGGGACGAAGCGGGGGCTGCTCCTCGTCCGGACGCTCGGGCACGGCCTGAACTCGGTCACGGGCGACATCTCGCGGGGGGCCTTCGGGCTGTGGATCGAAGACGGCGAGATCGCCTATCCCGTGAGCGAGATCACCATCTCGGGCAACCTCGGGCGCATCCTGGAATCGGTGGAAGCGGTCGGCACCGACCTCGAGTTCCACAGCCCGGTCGCCGGCCCGACGGTCAAGGTCGCCGAAATGACCGTCGCCGGTTCTTAGTTCGGGGTCAGACCCCAGCTTCTCCCATATTTACAGCACTTTACAGATTTTCCACTGAAGATTTAAACTATAGATCGCGTGAAAATCGCGTTTTTTTGCCCAAAAAAAACAACTATTCACAGGGCTATCTAGTGTTGCGTCTCGGAAATATATTGACATAGTCTTTTGATCTTGGCCAGGATGGAATCGGCGGTTGCGGTCCAGATGAAGGGTTGGGCTTGAGCGTTGTGTTGATGGACGAAGCGGTCGATCTTGGCGGCCAGTTCCTTGACGCTCCGGAACGTGCCTCGGCGAATGGCCTGCTGGGTAATGACGTTGAACCAGATCTCCACTTGGTTGAGCCAAGAGGCATAGGTCGGCGTCAGATGGACATGGAACCGAGGGTGCAAAGCCAGCCAGCGCTTCACCCGGGGATGCTTGTGCGTGGCGTAGTTGTCAACGACCAGATGAACCTCCAGGTCCTGAGGAACATTCCCATCGATATGCTTCAGGAAGTCGAGATACTCTTGATGGCGATGTCGCTTCTTGCACTTCGTCAGGACCTTGCCCGAGGCGATATCGAGCGCGGCATGGAGGGTCAGGGTGCCGTGGCGGACATAGTCGTGGGTCACGCCTTCGACATAGCCCAGGCCCATCGGCAGGACGGGCTGAGTCCGATCCAGGGCTTGGATCTGGCTCTTTTCGTCGACACAGAGGACCAAAGCGTTCTCCGGGGGGTTCAGGTACAACCCGACGATATCCCGGACCTTCTCGACGAAAAAGGGATCGGGGGAGATCTTGAAGTGTCCTTGTCGATGGGGCTGCAGCCCGAAGGCCTGCCAGACCCTCTGGACCGTCGGCGCAGACAGGGCGGATTCCTTGGCCATCGAGCGGACCGACCAGTGGGTTCGGCCTTGGGGCTTGCTCTGGAGTGTTTTGCGGACGAGTTCGGCGACCTGCTCGTCGGCGATGGAGCGGGGCCGGCCGGGGCGCAGCTCATCGTGCAAACCGACCAAGCCCAGTTCCCGATAGCGTTTCCGCCACAGGGCGACGGACTGGGTGCTGTAGTCGACCTTGGCGGCGATCTCCCGATTGCTCAGGCCCTCGGCCGACATAAGGACGATCTTCGCTCTTGTGACCAAGCCATAAGGCAAGGACCGCGAGCCGGCGATGGCGTTCAACTCCTGGGCTCCCTGCTCGGAAAGCACGATGGGCTTCCTGGGCCTTCCTGTTCTCATGGGTTGCCTCCTTCCGGACAAGCCCATGATAACGACAATTATTTATATAGTCAAGTTTTTTATGATACGTCACACTAGCAACCGGCTCAAACGCCTCTTTTTCGCCCCAAAAACATCAAAATGATCTCGGCCTTCGCCTGATAGAGATACGGCCGCGAGAGGTATCTTAGTGATAAATTTGGAGAAGCTGGGGTCTGACCCCACATCGACGGATTGATTCCCTGCTCCGGGTCGGCTAGAATGAGCCGACCAAAGAAGACCGGAGGACCAGATGACGACACTAAAACGGATCGTGACGACGGCCTCGCTCGCTGCTTTGTCCCTCTTACTCCACCCGCTCAGGCTCGCCGCCCAACAGGGCCAAGGCCGCGGCGGCGGACGGGGAGCGGGCATCCTCGCCGTCCTGTCCCGCCCCAAGTTCGTCACGATGCTGGTCATCGGCCTGCTCGCCGGCGTCCTGCTCCTGACCCGCAAGATGAGGAATTCCATCAAGGTCCCGATCCTGCTCCTGTCGACTTTCCTCTACGGCGTCGCGGCCAACCTTCCGCTGAAGCTCTTCGCCGGTTTCTCGATGCACCCCTCCCCCGTCTGTTCGGCGACCAAGTCCCTCCTCTACGGCTTCCGCCCGCCGATGATCGCTTTCCTCGCGGTCATCCTCGTCCTGACGCTCATCGGGCCGAAGCTCTTCTGCGGCTGGGTCTGCCCGGTCGGCGCCGTCCAGGAACTCATCGCCATGCTGGCCGACAAGCTCCGCATCCGCCGCCGCAAATGGAATTTCCGTTGGACCCAGGGCATCCGCGTCGCCGTCTTTCTCGCCTTCGTCTTCCTCAGCCTGACGGCCGTCCTCCACACGACCGGTCAGAACGGCCAAGTCACCGCTCTGTCGCTTTACGATTATATCAACGCCTTCCACGGCTACGAGATCGGCCTCCAGCCGACTCTACTCGACAACGTCTTCCACTACCTGCCCTTCATCCTGACCCTCGCCTTCGCTTTCGTCACTTACCGTCCGTTCTGCTACCTAGTGTGCCCCATCGGCTTGCTGACGAACCTCGTCGAGAACTTCGCCCTCTTCCGGGTGGTCCTGAAGAAGCCGGTGTGCAACGACTGCGGTGCCTGCGCCAAGAAAGCCCCCTGCCCGACCGTTCCGGAGATCCTCAAGGACGCGGCTTACCGGCCCGATTGCTTCTCGTGCACCGTTTGCGTTGGCAAGTGTTGCCCGTCCGGCTCCCTCGAATTCGGCGTGGGTTTCAAAAAAGAAGGGAACTGTTAATCGATGGGGGTCAGACCCCAGCTTCTCGTTTACCATTAGCTAGATACAGAATTTTGTGAAACTGCCTGCCCCCGAGACATGATCAAACTCTCAGCTATTTGCCCGTAAAAAACCTCGGCTTGATTCTGAGTCCTTGACACGCTTTTTTGGGCCAAAAAACGCGAAATTCTTGGTCTCCCTGCCTGTCAGAATAGCCCTTCTGATAGCCATCTTACTGATAATGCTGAGTAAGCTGGGGTCTGACCCCGAAGGATCAGAGGCGGAAGGCCCGGCGCGAGCGGGTCCCGGCCATGCCGCCCGGATCGGCCGTCCCGCCGCCCGCCTCGTCGACAGCGAAGAACGCCAGGTGGACGACCCGCTCATCGACGGCCAGCGCCGAGCCCACGATCCCGGGCCCCGCGTAACGGTAGGCCCAACCCATTCCGACCGACTCGTACCTTTTCTCCTCGCACGCCGCGGCCGACGTCAGGAACGCGCGTGCCTCCTTCTCGGTCGGAACGGCCGCCGTCTTGGCCGCGTCGCCCCTGCCGCGCCCGTGCCGCCGCCTCTCGGCCACGAGCATGGCTTCCATCGCGTAGCTCTTGACGAGCTTGGGGAAGAGCGCCGCGAAGGCCGGCCCTCTCGACAGGAAGTCCAATCCGGCCGGCCGCCCGTCGATGAAGACGAGCACGCCCTTGGCCGCCTCGCCCGCCTGGAACGCCTTGAGGTAGCCGTCCAGGTCGGCGCCCTTGGCCGCATACACGTCGTTCATGGCTCCCGTGCTCGAGACGACCTTCAGATCGCAGGCCATCTCGGCCACCTTGTTCCAGATCTCGCCCTGGTCCGACCGGAACGAACGGTCGCCGCGCTCGAGGCTGGCGTTGACCTTGCGGACGTTGTCCATCCGCATCTCCCGGTGCATGACGTGGCCCGAGTCCTCGAACTCACGCGACGAATAAGACCAGCGGCCATGTTCGACGCAGCTGACCGGCACCTTGACCGTCGACCGCGGGCCGACCAAGATTGTCGTGTTGAGGATGCGGTTCTGCTTGGCTCCGCGCACCTCCTCGCCGTCGAGGAGCAGGACGGCCACATCGCCCTTGTTCGCGACCAGGAGCTCGGGCACGGAGCCGCCCTCGCTGACCTCGGTCACGGTGAAAACGCCGCGCTCGAAGGCCTCCTTGAGCGTGATGTATTCCGGCCCCCCGTTGGCCGACCGGCGGAGCTCGAAAAGGGCCATGTTCTCGAAGCTGTGCGCCGCGCCCAGCTCCATCTCCAGCAGGCATGTTCCGACAGACTTGTCCATTCGTGTATCCTTTCATTTTGAATTGAACGATCTCAGAGACCCGACGCCCGCGTGGACGGCCAGCCGGTCCTCGGTCCCGGACGGGCCGCCCCCCGCGAGGGCGCTAGGTGTACCCGGTTTCGAAGCGTCCCATCATCGACCTCCCTTGTCCCGTTCCTCTATATCCTCGATCATTTCCGTATCGGCCTCAAAAGACCTCTCCGACCTCTTTCTCGAGCTCCCCCACGGTCAGGCCGGCCATCTCCGCGGCCGCCGCAATGTCGAGGATGCCCTGGGCCACCGCGTAGCGGAGCAGGCGGCGGTATCTCGTCGCCCGCTCCCGGCCCGTGTAGGCGACGGGCTCCTCGACGGTCCACCCTCTGGCCTTGAGCTTCTCGCGGAAAGCCCTCAATTGCCGGTCCGTGACGAAGCCGAGCGCGTGGGCCCGGTACATGATGGCCTGGAGCGATATGCCGTAGGCCTCCTTGATCTCGCCGAGATCCGCCAGGGTCACCCTGCGGCGGCCGGCCGGGGCGAAAACGCGCTCGAGAGCGGCCCGCGGCAACAGGAAGGCGGCGCCGAATGCGTGGCAGTCCCCTTCGGGGCCGGCGCCGGACGAGGCCTCCGGATCGCGCAGGATGTGCCCCAGCTCGTGGGCGGCCGTGAAGCGCACCCGGTCGGCCGGGAAGTCCGTGCCGACGGCGACGAACGGCCGTCCGGCGTACCGCCCGGACAGGCCCTCGAAGCCTTCGAGGCCGCGCGTCTCGCAGACCCGGACGCCGCGGTCCTCGAGGAGGCCGAGCAGGTTGACCACGGGGCCGGCCCCGAGCTCCCACCGGCCGCGGACCTCGGCCGCGGCGCGCTCGATGTCTTCGGTCGTCCCGCCTCCGGCCCGGCGGCCGTCGAGCGGGTTCTCGAAAGGTACCGGCGCGCCCAGCATCGACTCGAGCTCGGCGTACCTCCGGAGGTGTTCGGCGACGCGGTAGCGGAGCGCCTCCTCGGTCTTGGCCGGGAGCTTCTCGCCGGCCCGGAACTGGACACGGTCGACCCCGGCGTCGTTCCGCCACGCATCGAGCAGACGGGCCCGACGGGCGGCGACGGGCGCGAGCGCCTGCGGCCCTCCGGGTCTCTCGCTGCGGCATTCGACTGCGTCGATGGACGGGGGGAGGCTCAACCGAAAGAACACGCCCTCCGGGCCTTCCTTTGCAAGCTCAGAACATTCCTCCGCCTCGGGGACCTCCGAACGGGAGGAGAACGAGAAATGAACCGTCTGGGCCCCGCCCGCCAGCCGTCTCAGTAGCCCGCGTCGACGGTAGACCATCGAGGACATGCCGGGCTCGGTAGCGTCCGCCGCGGGCAGGCCCGGAAGACCGATCTGGCGTTCGCCGAGGCCGTCCTCGAGCCGCAAGGGGGACGCGCCCCAGGTGGCGTCTTTGAGGACCGCGACCATCCGTTCGAGGACTTCAGGCGACGGCATCATACGCCCCTGTTCGTACTTGCTGATGGCCTGTTTCGTGACCAGGCCGCCGAGCCTGCCGGCCAGGTCCTCCATGCTCATCCCGGCCATCTTGCGGGCCGCCCTCAGGCGGACCCCGAACGGCGTCTCGGGAGCTTTGCGATTGATATCGGCGACCATTGGTTTCCCCTGTAGGTAGACATAATAAGACTACGATAGCCATTTGTCAACTAGTATTTTATTCGGGGTCAGACCCCAACTTCTCTATGATAATCAATGATTTCCAAAATTTTTTTTCAGACCCCGCCTGATAGCCAAAATGACTTTGAACTTTTTTCACCCCAAAAACACAACTTGTTAACTGATCTTTTCCATAACCTCTTTTTGGGCCCAAAAAACGCAATATTCCGAATTCCCCCGCCTGTGGGAAACGCCCCTCGATCAGCCATCTCATTGACCAGTTTAGAGAAGCTGGGGTCTGACCCCGAAGTGTGCTAAAATCCGCGGCATGTCCGCGTCAGAAAGGAGACCCCGATGAGCCGTGTCCGTCCCGCCCTCCTCGCCGCGTTCGCCTTGGCCGCCGTCCTCGCCCTCTCCGCCTCCTCCCCGACCGCCGCGCCCCCGCCCGCCCAGCCCGCCCCTCCCGACGCTCCGGCCTGGCTGCGCTACCCGGCCATCTCCCCCGACGGCCAGTCGATCGCGTTCGCTTGGAAGGGAGACATCTACCGCGTCCCCGCCGCCGGCGGCGCCGCCGTCCCCCTCACGACCCACGAGGCCCACGATACCCTGCCCGTCTGGAGCCACGACGGCCGGGCCGTCGCTTTCGCCAGCGACCGCCACGGCAACTTCGACGTCTTCGTCATGCCCGCGACCGGCGGACCGGCCCGGCGCCTGACCTTCCATTCGGCCGCCGAAACGCCCTTCTCCTTCACGCCCGACGACTCGGCCGTCCTCTTCGGCGCCGCCCGCCAGGATCCCGCGGCCAACCGCCTCTTCCCGACCGGCTCACAGCCCGAGCTCTACCGCGTCCCCGTCGCCGGCGGCCGCGCCACCCAGCTCCTCGCCGTCCCCGCCGAGGACGCCCGCTTCTCCCGCGACGGCCGCTTCCTCATCTACCATGACAAGAAAGGCGGCGAGAACGAGTGGCGCAAGCACCACACCTCGGCCATCGCCCGCGACATCTGGGTCTACGACACCCAGGCCGGCACGCACCACAAGATCACGACCTTCGCCGGCGAGGACCGCTCGCCCGTCTACACCCTCGACGAGAAGGCCTTCTACTACCTGTCCGAGGAGAGCGGCTCCTTCAACGTCCACCGCATGGCGACGGGCGGCGGCCCCTCGACCCCGGTCACCCGCTTCAAGACCCACCCCGTCCGCTTCCTCTCGCTCGCCGACGACGGCACGCTCTGCTTCGGCTTCGACGGCGCCATCTACACCCAGCGCGGCGACGCGCCCGGCGCCGAGCCCCGCCTCGTTCCCGTCGCCATCGCCCTCGACGCCCGGGCCAACAACGAGATCGTCGTGCCCGTCAGCGGCGGGGCCCGCGAGTTCGCCGTCTCCCCGAACGGCAAGGAGATCGCCGTCGTCGCCCGCGGCGGCATCTTCGCCGCCAGCGTCGAGGGCGGCGTCACCAAGCGCGTCACCTCCTCCCTCGGCCAGGAGGCCTCGGTCTCCTTCTCGCCCGACGGCAACGCCATCCTCTACGCCTCGGAGCGCGATGGCCGCTGGGGCGTCTACGAGACGCGCCGCGTCCGCGCCGAGGAGCCCTACTTCTACGCCTCGACCCTCCTCAAGGAGACGCCCCTGGTCGTCAACGACCTCCAGAACGCCGCCCCGGCCTACTCCCCCGACGGCAAGCGGCTGGCCTTCGTCGAGGACCGGGCCACCCTGAAAGTCCTCGACCTGGCCACCAAGCAGGTCGTCACCCTCCTGACCGGCCGCGAGCTGGCCCCCTCGGCCGACGGCAGCCAGTATTTCCAATGGAGCCCCGACGGCCGCTGGATCCTCTTCGACTACGCCGTGCCCGGCTTCGCCCCGGGCGAGGTCGGCCTCGTCCGGGCCGACGGCTCGGCCAAGGCCGTCAACCTGACCGAGAGCGGCTTCGACGACGGCCGGGCCAAGTGGATCCTCGGCGGCCAGGCCATGATCTGGGCCAGCAACCGCGACGGCCTCAAGGGCGCGGCCCAGAGCGGCGGCGCCCAGAACGACGTCTACGCCCTGTTCTTCAGCCGCGACGCCTGGGACCGCTTCCGCCTGACCAAGGAGGAGGCCGCCCTGCTCAAGGACATCGAGGACAAGAAGGCCAAGCCCGAGGCCGCCAAGGACAAGAAGGACGCCGCCGACAAGGACAAGAAGGAGGAGATCAAGCCCGTCGAGATCGACTGGGGCGGCCTGGCCCTGCGCAAGGCCCGCCTGACCATCCACTCCTCCTCGCTCGGCGACGCCCTCGTCAACAAGGACGGCGACACGCTCTACTACCTGGCCCGCTTCGAGCGCGGCCTGAACCTGTGGACGACCAACCTCAAGACCCGCGAGACCAAGATGCTCGTCCCGCTCAACGCCAACGGCGGCCGGATGGCCTGGGACAAGGAGCAGAAGTCGATCTTCCTGCTCTCCGACGGCTCCCTGGCCAAGATCGATCCCGGCGCCGGGAAACGCGAGCCCATCGCCTTCCGCGGCGAGATGACGATCGACCTGGCGGCCGAGCGGGCCGCCCAGTTCGAGCACGTCTGGCGCCGGACCCTGGAGACCTTCTTCCGGGCCGGTTACCACGGCGCCGACTGGAAGGCCCTCAAACCGGTGTATCAAAAGCACCTCCCCGGCGTCGGCGACGGCTACGACTTCGCCGAGCTGCTCTCGGAGCTCCTCGGCGAGCTCAACGTCAGCCACAGCGGAGCGCGCTACGGCGGACAGATGGACAATGCCGACGAGACGGCCTCGCTCGGGCTCTTCTACGACCCCGCCTACGCCGGCCCCGGCGTCCGCATCGTCGAGGTCATGGCCGGCGGCCCGCTCGACCGGGCCGGCCTCGACTTCTTCCCCGGCACGGTCATCGAGGCCGTCGACGGCGAGCCCGTCGCCGCCGACAGGGACATCGAGCGCTTCCTCAACCGCAAGACCGGGAAGAACGTCCTGCTGACGCTGGCCGCCCCGTCCGCGGGGACCGCCGCCGCGCCCAAGGCCGGCAAGGGCGGCGCCCCGGCGGCGTCCGCGCCCGCCCGGCGCGACATCACGGTCAAGCCCGTCTCGGCGCGCGAGGAGAGCCAGCTCCTCTACCGGCGCTGGGTCCTGCGCAACCAGGCCGATGTCGAGAAGCTGAGCGGCGGCCGGCTGGGCTACATCCACATCCCGGGCATGAGCGACAGCGCCTACCGCTCGGCCTTCGAGGAGGTCCTGGGCAAGTTCGCCAACAAGGAGGGCATCGTCGTCGACACCCGCTTCAACGGCGGCGGCGACCTCGTGGCCGACCTCGACATGTTCCTCAGCGGCCGGAAGTTCTTCGACTACACGACCGACACCCGCAGCACCGGCTACGAGCCGAACTTCCGCTGGACCAAGCCCTCGATCGCCATCGTCGGCGAGGCCCAGTACAGCGACGGGCACTGCTTCGCCTTCGCCTACCAGTTCATGAAGATCGGCAAGCTCGTCGGCATGCCCGTGCCGGGGACGTGCTCGTTCGCCGGCTGGGAGATGCTGGGAGACAGCGGCGTGCGCTGGGGCGTCGTGCCCGTCGGGGTCAAGGTCGAGGGCGTCGGTTACCTCGACAACCACCAGACCGAGCCCGACGTCCGCGTCGCCCTCGGCCGCGAGGCCGTCGTCAACGGCCGCGACGAGCAGCTCGAAGCCGCCGTCTCCGAGCTCCTCAAAGGATTGAAATAGGGGGTCAGACCCCAGCTTGTTCTTTAGAATCTAGGAGATACGGATTTGGGGAGGGCCCGCTCCAGGCAGGAGGCCACCCAAAATTGTGATTTTTTGGCCTAAAAAAATGAAAAAGCCCCTCGAAACCTCTCCCCTCCTGGAGGTCTCGACGCGCGCCGCCTGGCGGGCCTGGCTGCGCCGTCACTACAAGTCGGACACCGTCGTCTGGCTCGTCTTCCACAAGAAGCACACAGGCCGCCCGCGCGTCGCCTACGGGGACGCCGTCGAAGAGGCCTTGGCCTTCGGCTGGATCGACAGCACGATCCACCGTCTCGACGACGACCGCTACGCCCAGCGGTTCACGCCCCGCCGCCCCGGCAGCCCCTACTCCGAATCGAACCTGGCCCGTCTGCGCTCCATGGCCAAGGCCGGCCGGATCGCTCCCGACGTCCTGGCCAAGGTCCGGCCGCTCCTCGCCGCCAAGCCCGTCCGCATCCCGGCCGACATCCTCGACGCGATCAAGGCCGATCCGGAGGCCTGGCGCCATTTCGGGGGCTTTTCGGAAGCCTACAAGCGCATCCGCATCGACTATATCGATCACGCCCGGGTCCACCCCGAGGAGTTCGCCAAGCGCCTCCGCAACTTCCTCCGGATGACCCGCGCCGGCCGCCTCATCGGCTTCGGCGGGATCCACAGACACTATTAGTCTGGATCGGTTCCGTCTGAGATCATTTGACCCCGCGGTCCGTCCTTCTATACGCAGGGATACTCTCCCCGAGCCTCTCCGCCGAAGAGGCTATTGACAGTCTAGTATCAATATTGATATCATATGAACGATGACAGACTCAAGGCGATCCGCTCCCTGAGAGAGCACCCCAAAGCCGTAAGATATCGAGACCTATGCCTGATCGTCGAGCGGTTCTTCGGCCCTCCGCGACAGACCGGTGGAAGTCATCGGGTTTACCGAATGCCGTGGGCCGGCGACCCGAGGATCGATATTCAGAGGAGCGCGGGCGGCTTGGCGAAGTCTTATCGAGTGCGAAAAGTGATCGCAGCCCTGGAAAAGCTGGAGAAGGACGATGGGCCTGAGGATCGATAAATACACCTACAGGGTTACCTGGTCGGAGGACGATCGGGAGTATGCGGGACTCTGTCTCGAATTCCCGAGCCTCAGCTGGCTGGACGGAACCCCCGAAACCGCCCTGTCAGGCATCCGCAAGGTCGTCGAAGGCGTCGTCAAAGAGATGAAAGGATCCGGCGAAACACCCCCCGTCCCCCTCTCCGGCAGGTCCTTCAGCGGGAAGTTCGTCGTCCGCGTCCCTCCCGACGTCCACCGGGACCTGACCATAAAGGCCGCTGAACAAGGCGTCAGTTTGAATCGACTGATCAGCTCCAAATTGAGCCGGCTTTGAAGATCGAGATCAATCCGGGCTTCCGCCGCGCCCTCGACCTCATGGAGGGCACGACCCGCCACGTCTTCATCACCGGCAAGGCCGGCACGGGCAAGTCGACGCTCCTCGAGCTCTGGCGCAGCCAGACCCTCAAGCGCGTCGCCGTGCTGGCCCCGACCGGGGTCGCCGCCCTCAACGTCCGCGGCCAGACCGTCCACTCGTTCTTCGGCTTCAAGCCCGACACGACTCCCGAGTCCGTCCGCAAGCTCCCCAAGGGCCGCGGCGCCGCCGCCGACCGCGTCGCCCTCTACCGCAACCTCGACGCCATCGTCATCGACGAGGTGTCCATGGTCCGGGCCGACCTCATGGACTGCGTCGAGAAGTTCCTGCGCCTCAACGGCCCCCGCCCCAAGGAGTCGTTCGGCGGCCTGCAGATGATCCTCATCGGCGACCTCTACCAGCTGCCGCCCGTCGTCACCGGCCGGGAGAGCGGCCTGTTCGCCCCCGACCCGCCCTCGCTCCGCCGCCGCGGGCCCGCTGCCGGGCCTTCCTCTTCACTCACCTCCGGCCCCGCCGTCCCCCGCTACGAGACGCCCTACTTCTTCTCGGCCCGCATCTTCCAGGAACCGGGCTTCGACCTCGACTTCGTCGAGCTCGAGAAGGTCTACCGCCAGAACGACTCCGCCTTCATCGCCCTGCTCAACGCCATCCGCAACCGCACCGTCGACGACATCCAGCTCGACCACCTCAACGGCCGCTGCGACCCCGAGTTCGTGCCGCCCGAGGACGAGTTCTACATCACCCTGACCAGCACGAACGACCTGGCCGCCGCCCGCAACCGCGAGAAGCTGGCGGCCCTTCGCGGCCGCTCCCGCCGCTACGAGGGGGCCATCGACGGCGAGTTCGAGCGCCGCTCCCTGCCCACCGACGAGGCCCTCGAGCTCAAGGCCGGGGCCCAGGTCATGCTCCTGACCAACGACCGCCGCGGCCGCTGGGTCAACGGCACGATCGGCCGCGTCACCTCCATCCGCCGCTCCGAGGACACCGACGGCGACGACATCGTCTCGGTCGAGCTCCCCGACGGCGACGAGGTCGACATCACCCCGGCCACCTGGGAGCTGTTCCGCTTCCGCTACGACGCCGACGCCGACCGCATCGAGTCGGAGGCCGTCGGCTCCTTCACCCAGTACCCCCTGCGCCTGGCCTGGGCCGTGACCATCCACAAGAGCCAGGGCAAGACCTTCGACAAGGTCGTCATCGACATCGGCCGCGGCGCCTTCGCCCACGGCCAGGTGTACGTCGCCCTCTCGCGCTGCACATCGTTCGAGGGCCTCGTCCTGCGGACGCCCATCCGGCGCGGCCACATCCTGATGGACTGGCGCATCGTCCGCTTCCTGACCCGCTTCCAGTACCGCAAGGCCGAGGAGGCCCTCCCCGCCGCCGCCAAGCGGGCCCTGCTCCAGGAGGCCATCTCCGACGGCCGCGAAGTCGAGATCGTCTACCTCAAGCCCGACGACATCAAGACCCGCCGCCGCGTCACCCCGGAGTCCGTCGAGCCAATGGAGTACCACGGCCGGACGTTCGAGGGTCTGCGGGCCTACTGCCACAAGCGCCGCGAGCGCCGGACCTTCCGCCTCGACCGCATTCTCGAGATCGCTTAATCGAGGGCGGCCTCGATCTTGGCCCACAGGTCCGGCCCTGGGATCTCTTTCGACCATTCGCCGGGAACGGCGCGACCCGACAGTGCCCGGTCGACGATCCGATCGACGAGGCCCTTCCGGACCGCCGCCTTCCTAAGGAACTCGAGCATCCTCTTGACGTGCGCCCTGAAAGCCCCGCGCCTCGCGCTGTGCCCGCCGCTCAGGAATAGGAGCAGCGCGTGGACGGTCGCTATCGCCCGCTCCTCCTCGCTCCCTCCCGGCATCCCGCCATCGGGCTCGAGACGCGCGGCCAGCGAGAAAAGCGGGTCCTCCGCGCCGCCGGGCACTGAAGAGCCGGCAGGATCGTATTCGAGCAGGAGCGTCTCCTCCTTTCTCGATCGCCTCAGCGCGGGAACGGAGCGCCGCTGGAAGACCGTATCCGGCGCCCCCAGGGCGAGGTCGACATCCCCGACTATCAAGGCCGGCATCGGCATCTTCCGTCCCGCGAAATACGCCGCCATCCGGACGTCCTGGGCCAGGCCGACCGGTACGACGCGGGTCACGGGGATGTCGCCCGGACGGTCGCCCGCCCTCTCGACGACCGCCACGAGCCCCATCTCGCGGCTGGCCAGGCCGTAGGCCTGGCTCAACGCCCGGAGCCGCTTCCTGACCCGCTCGGCTTCGCGGTCCCGGGCCGCCCCGCCCGGCTCGCCCCGCTCGTAGCGGCCCTCCATGTCCGTGATGAGCCGCGCGCCCTGCAGCAGGCGCAGGGTCTCGCCGTCGCCACCCGGCCCCTCACCGACGACGATCGGCGCCGCCGCCGTCCGCCTTTTGCCTGCCGCATCCCATTCCAGCACCAACCGCCCCTCGCCGCCGCCGTCCGTATCGCCGAACGCGACGACCGGGGTCCCCCCGAACACGTGCGCCGGGAGGTCCGGTGCGATGCGCCCGTCCCGCCAGCCCTCGATCCTGGCCGAGAGGCCGCGTCCGAGCGGCCGCCCGATCGAGGCGAACAGCTCGACGGCCCCCAAGTCGACGCGCTCCCTCGGGGTCAGGAACCGGCTTACGCCGCCCGTCTCCCGGGCGAGCAGGGTCAGGAAGCGGTCCTGGCTGGCGCTCCCGATCCCCAAGCAGTGCAGCCGCAATCCGCACTCCCTGGCCGTCTCGAGGATCGCTTCGGTCCCCATGACCTGTCCGTCGGTGACGACCAGGACGTCTCCCCCGACGGATCGCGCGGCGCCCTCCGCCTTCAACATGTCCGCCGCGGCCTGGATGGCCAAGGCGAGCTCGGTCCCGCCCCGGGCTTGGATGCCGGCGAGGAACTTCCGGGCCGCTTCCCGGTCCTCCGTCCACGCCCTGACCAGCCCCTTCTTGAACACATGGGGGGTGTTGTCGAAGGCGACCAGTCCGAAGCTGTCGCCGGCGTCGAGCGCCCCGAGACACGCCCCGATGGCCCGGCGCGCCTGGTCGAGCGCGGCGCCCTCCATGGAACCGGAGCGGTCCAGGACGAAGACGACCCGACGCGGCTCCTCCGCTTCGCCCTCGCCCTCCGGCTTGAAGGCCGCCGAAGGGATGACGGCGCCGAAATACCCGCGACCGTCGGCGGCCTTCCCGCCCACGATCCCGGCCAGGGACTCGCCCGTCCGGACGTCGAGGACGAGGTCCCGGTCCGGCAGGTCCCCGGCCGTCGCCAGGGACACGCGGCTCCTGCCGAGGCCCTGCCCGGCGACCTTGATCGGATGCGACGGCGAACCGATCTCGACTATAGGCTGCCCCATCGACACGGACAAGTCGAACCCGACCTCGTGGAGGGCCGACGCGTCCGACACGAATTGGGGCAGGACCAGGTCGCCGAATTCGGCGTCCGGGAGCTCGATCTCCCCCGCGCCGGGCGCCACGGCGGCCATCCGGGCCCGGGCGTGATAGGCCGGGGCGAGCGCGAACGGGAACCGGAAGCGGATGCCGTCGTCGCGCGTCTCGACCCCGGCGACGATCTCCAGGCTGACCGTCACCTCCTCGCCGGGACGGATGTTGCCCACGGTCAGATTGACCATCCCGTCCCGGTACTCCGCGGCCATGGCGGCCGTGTGGCCGGCCGCGAGGGCGTCTTCGTAGGTCTCCCGGACCTCCTCGACGGGTTTGAGCTCGGAGGCGACCGAGAATCCGGCCCCGGAGATGCGGAAGCGCCGGAGCGCCGCGTCCCGGGGCAGCACGAAGCTGTAGATCGCCTCGAGCGGCTTCGTCTCGCCCGATCGAAAGGCGTGCTTGACCAGAAGCCTAGCCCCGACGCCGAGGACCCGGCCCGCAAGCCACAGCCTCTGCATGGCCAGCTCGACAGGCACGCCGGTGTCGGCGTTCAGCGGGGCAAAAACAGTCGCTCGATCCGTGTCACTCACTCGTATCCTCCTTTTTGGTCCCCTCTTCGATCTCCGCCGCGAAACGACGCAGGGCGGCCACGAGGCGCTTCGCGCGCCACGGACTCGCCCCGGCCTTGAACATGACCACGACGTCGGGCGCGAGCGCGTACGAGCGCCAGATCTCGGGTTCGGCGATGGCGCGCTCGGGCGATCTCGCGGGGCCGGGCTCCCGCTCGACGGAGATGGAGGCCCTGTCGACGCCGCCTTCCATGTCGAACCAGACCATCCGCCTGACACCGTCGGCGCGTTCCCCGCCCTTCATCACAAGCGGCGCCGCGCTCTCGCCGCGGGCCAGCGCGTGAGCGACCTCGGTGAGCGTCAGCCCTTGGGCCTGAAGCCTGCGGATATCCTCGATCCGGGCCCTGTGCTCCTCGCCGTACGCGGCGCCCCGCCCCGCCCGCAGCGGCGGCGGCAGGATCCCGCGCGAGATGTAAAAGCGGATCGTGCGCTCGGTGGCGCCCGTCTCGGCGGCCAGCTCCCGAAGCGTCCACTCCTTGGGTCTGCCTTCGCTCATCCGTAGCTCCTATCGGTCCTCACGATCCCATTATACGACATATTTTATCAGTGTCAAGTAGTGTCGTATAAATATTTCCAAGCAGCCTTGCCCCCTCCTTCGTTGGGTGTTAGAGTTCGCCCCCTTAGGAGGGGTCCATGTCTTCCCGGAAGCCACGCGCCCACGAGCCCGCTATCAAATGGATCCGTCTTCAAGAGATCTGCCTCGGCCTGGCCGGCCACGGCGTCACACTCCACGTCCACGCTTCGACCGACGTCCCGCCCGACTTATGCGCGGCCGTGGAGCGTCAGGACGACCGCATCGATATCATCATGAACATGCTCTACAACAAGACCCTCGAGGACGTCATCGACAATCTGGCCCACGAGATGGCCCACATCGTCCTCTCCGATCCGGACCACGGCCCGGCCTTCGACGAGAAATGGGACGCGCTGAGGACGGAGATCACCAGGGAATACGAATCGCGCGAGGCCCGCTAGCCCGTCCAGGTCGCGAACACGACCGCGACCGGGCCTTCCCGCAGGATCCGCTCGAGCTCGTAGGACCGTTCGCCCGTCCAGGACCCCGCTAGGATATCGAGGATGCCGTCCCCCGGTACCCCGCCCAGTAGCTCGACGAGCCTCTGGATATTCTCGGGGGGCAGGATCCTAAAGGATTCGACTTCGCCGTCGGCGCTCACAGGACTCGTGACCGGCCCCAGATCCTGGCCGTCGATATGGAGCTGCCCGGCCGTGTCGAGATAGGCCCACAGCCGCAGCCGCGACCCGTCGGCCCGGTCCTCGTCCCTCAGGACGACGGTCGGCTCGAGCGGCTCGGCCCGCACGATCCTCACTTCCGTTTCGCCGACGTAGGCCATCAAGCCTCCTCACTCTTATTCTAACTGAGAATTTCGCCCCTTCCGAGCGTCATGTCTTTGGGGCTGAATCCGATCCGAGCCTATTGACTTCAAAGTACTATTTTAGTACTATCCATATGCCCAGAAAGATCCGGGAACTTATCCGAGAGCTCGAGAGAGCGGGTTTCACAGAGCGCGGCGGCAAAGGCAGCCATCGCCATTTTGTGCACGCGAAGGGCATTGTCCTGACCCTCTCCGGCAGCCTAGGAGACGACGCCAAACCTTATCAGGAAAAGGCGGTCATACAGAAGATCGAGGAAGTGGCGACATGAAACACAGTGACAAATACCTCAAGATCGTCGAGTGGTCCGATGAGGATGGCTGTTACGTCGGCTCGATTCCCGGATGGATAGGCCCCTGCTGCCACGGTGATAACGAGATCCGGGTCTATCAAGATCTCTGCGCTGTCCTCGGCGAGTGGATCAAGATCTACAGGAAAGACGGCCGCCCGCTTCCTCCCCCGACGGCCAAGTCCTATTCGGGTAAGTTCGTCCTGCGGACCGGCCCAGACCTCCATCAAGCCCTCTCCGTCCGGGCCATGCTCGAAGGCGAAAGCCTGAATACCTACGTCGTCCGGTCGCTGCGCAAGAGCGTCGGCGGCTAGAACCGAAAACTCTCCTCCGTTCCTATGATCCTGCCCGGTATTGGGCGTACCGCTGGCTTAGCAGTGCCGGATCCGGATGATGCTCTGCTCTACGCGGCAGCTGAATCTTCATCCCGTGCAATCCCTGGATAGCGTATCGGAGCGTCGGGCCGTCCCCTTCCTTGAGAATATCGGCTCTGACCTCGATGATGTAATCCGGTCGCAGGCCGATGAAGAGCTTGTCGAATGCCGCATGGTGCAGGTTACAGAGGGCGACCCCGTTGCGGATAACCGGCTCGCCCTCAGGCTGCGAATCAGGGATGATATGGGCCGCATCCAGTAGCTCCTCGTGACGGAGCCGGCAAAAAGCACACTGTCTTCTATAAGCTTCGAGCACGCGCTCCCGGAATGCTCTCTGATGCAACCGGACTTTGGCCGTAGATGTGATATAAGCCCGGCGAGCCGCAGCCCCTTCTTCGCCCAGGGACGATCGGATCTCCCCATCGTCACCGAAGATCCCCAGATGGCTCTTGTCATCGACCGCGACCGAAAAGGAAGGGACAAAGGGATCCGGATGATCGGCGACAATGAAAACCGGCCAAGTGGGGACGTATTTACCGACGGCGATGCCGTGAAAGTAGGCCAGCGGCAGGCGATTGGTCATCGCTTCCCGCAGGCCGACATTGTCGCGATGCTTGGGATCCACTCCCCGATAGCGATATCTCAATAGCCCGTCTTTGCCAAAGGCGTCATTATAGGGGCTATCAGGTGTCGTTGTTATCGATAGGGGCAACTCGAACGCTTGAGGCTTAAAGATGCCCGGAGGCCCGATCAGAGGGATCCTGATATCCCCATGGTAGAAGCCCTTGACCAAGAGCTCTCTTGGCAAGATGTCGCCTTGCCGGAGGACCTGTTCCGACAGCCAGTCGAAGGCCCTGGCTCTCAGGATGGCATCATAGGAACGATTGAGCATGTCGGATAAGATTTTGGGCTTAAGAATCGAGGCTGTCAAGGGAGCATTGGATCCCTCTTAGACAGCCTCAATCGACGTCCTCGCTCTCCCTCACCGTCAGCGTCCAGCGCTTTTCGATCCGGATATACGGCTCCAGGACCGCGGCGACCTCCGCGCCCCACTTCCCCGCCAGCACCGCTTCCTCGAGCGCATGCGGGTCGAGCGCCGCGACCTCGTCCCAAACGCCGAGCTCCCGCAGCTTCGCCTCGAGCGCGGCCCGCTCCTCGGTGCCCTTCTTGGGCGACGCGACGGCCTCCCGCGAGGTCACCCGGAGCTTCGCGTCCGTCCCGGCGAGGATTTGGACGCCCTCCTTCTCGGCGTAACCGATGGCCGCCTGCCGCAGGGCGTCCATCTCGGCCTCGAGCGTCTTCTCCTCCGCTTCGAGCGCCCGCTTCCTCCTCCACCTCTCGGCGTACGAGTCGACGATGACGACCCCGGGCTCGTTCCGCCACTTCTCCTCCGGGAGCGACTCGACCTTGACCAGGTGCTTCTTGGCCGGACAGAGGTCCCAGTACGGACACCAGCCGCACAGGGCGCTCTCCTTGAGCGGGAACTCCCTCTCTGCCTCTATCCGGTCGATGAGCGCCGCCACCCGGGCCTTGAGCTCGCCGAGCGACTCGGCCGAACGCACGGAGCGCATCTCGACGTCGAAAGCCACCTCGTGCCAGACGAGCCGCACGCCGCGCTCCCGCGCCTCGGGCCAGAGCTCCTCGACGCCGATCTGATAGAGGGCCAGCTGGCGGTCGGCGTCGATCTCCCGCTGGTCCGGGAGCTTCGAGCCGGTCTTGTAGTCGTGGACCTCGAAGGCGCCGTCGGGGGCCTTCATCAGCCGGTCGATGATGCCCTTCATCCGGTACCGGCCCGCGCCGTCGAGCCGGAAGCGGATGTAGCGCTCCAGTCCCAGCACCTGCCCCTCGGCGAACGGGTGGTGCCGTTTGTAATAGGCCTCGATGAAGCGCCTCCCCATGTGCCGGTAGTCGTCGGCCGTCCGGCCCGCCTTGGCGATCTTGATCTCCAGGTGCCACCGGTTCGTCCAGTCCTTGTCGTAGTACGCCAGCACCTCCTCGAGCGACGGGACGCGGACGGCGATCTCGCCGTAGAGCCACTCCATGGCGTCGTGGAAGCGCTGGCCCAGGTAGGCCTCGATGCCCTCCTCGCGCCTCTTGATGCCGTCGACGTAGCTGAACTTGTACTGCAACGGGCACTGCTCGAAGGTCGAAAGCTGCGAGTTCGAATATTCGGCCATGGACACCTCCGCCCCTCCATCATGTCAGAAGGACTATCAGGAACACGGTCAAGGTCGTGCCTATTACGAGGAGCACCGGGGCCAGGCACCCGCTCCCACCGGTCATCGGCTTTGGGAAGTTCCTGTCGGGGATGCCCTTGGACCAGGGGAAGCCGGCGCTCTTGCGGACGTCGAGCTTATCGGCCGCTTTTTCAACCAACCGTTTCAGGAATGATTCGCCGAACATCGCGTCCCGTCTCCCCGCTCAGCATAACACAGACCGCCCGAATTCATTGTACGCCGGCTCAGGCGCGCCGGGCTTCCGCCGCGGCCTTGAGGCTGGCGATCCCCTGCTCCAGCGCCCTTCGCCAGCGTTCTCTGCATGAACCCCGGGAAGAGCCTCGCCAGCCAGCCTTCGAACGACTCCTCGGTCCTAACATGCGTGCCCGCGCCGCTTTCGGTGAGCTCCCAGACATGGACCGCCCTGACGCCGATCATCTTCCCGGTCCAGGCGATCCGGCGCGGCGGGTCCATCTCCTCCAATCGAGAGGCGATCTTCATGCCGCCGGAGCCCCAATGGAACTCCGCGCCGATCTTGACCGGGCCATCCACGGAGATCCGCGACACGCCCTTGTTCCATTCCGGCCATCTCGGGAGGTCGCTCAAGATGCGCCAGACGACCTCGATCGGCGCACCGATCTGGACTTCATCGGCCCCGATGACGGGCGCGTTGCGGTTCACTTCGGTGTACGGCATGGTCTGGCCTTTCAGGACCTTTGGATATTGACGACCTTCGTGAGGATCGGGTCCTTCTCGATCTCGCCCCTCGAGACCACGATCCTCAGGGCCCCGAAAGCCCGGCTGGCCGCGATGTTCATCCGCACCGGGTAGCGCGAGGCCTCGGTCAGCACGTCCGCGACGATGACCACCGGCCTCTCCAGGCCCTTGTACCTCAGGAAGGTGTCGCAGATGACGCGGTCCCGGTGCTCGAGGTCCGTGGCTTTGGCGAACTCGCAGCGGCCGAGGGATCCGGCGTGGACGATATTCCCGGGATACATCAGCCCCCGCAGAGACACGACCGCGATGTCGCTCTCGGCGAAGCCCTGCTTCTTGGCGGCCCGGATCTCGTTCCCGACCGCAGCGTGTATCTCCTGATCGGCATCCCCGGTGGCGACGATCTTCAGCGTGCCGTCGGCGAGCCCCCGGGCCGCGGCCTCGAGCCTGTCCGGCCCGCTCCCCCATCCGCCCTCGGCATAGGAATTGACCAGGGCCTGGACGGCGGCGGGACAGCGGTAAGGCTTCGGCAGCACGTATTTGAGGGACTGCTGTTCGAGGGCGAGTGGGATCCTCCGGTCCTCCCAGAAGGCCTGCTTGTCGTCGGCGAAGATCCAGATACGCCTCAGGCCGGCCGGGCCCGCGCATTGCTCGACAATGGCCCACTCGTTCTCGCCGAAGTCCTGTCCCTCGTCAACGATGATGGTGTCGAAGCCGCAGCCGTCCCAGAGGCCGCCGGATCGGGCGGCCAGCCGGGTCAGGCCGTCCCAGAACTCGGGCTCGTAGCGCTCCGGCTCGTCGTACCCGTTCTGCCTGAGCCTTTCGAGGGCGAACCGGCCGACCGGCGAGACGGTCACTCCGGGAAGGTCGATGTGGCGGGCGAGTTCGAGTCCGAGCGCGTCGGTGAAGCTAAGGAAGAGGACCGTCCTCGCCGCCTTGGCCTCTCTCACGGCCAGTTCCCGGGCCAGCAGGGTCTTCCCCGTGCCCGCGCCGCCCCGGACGAGGACGCAGTCGTTCTCGACGATGCTCTCGAGGGCCGTGAATTGCTCCCGGTCGAGCTGGATCCTCCTCGCCTCGCGGCCCTTGACGACCTGGGACAGGGACATGCCGAGCGGCCAACTCTCGCACCAGAGCGCGTGCAGGAAACCGATCCAGTCGGGCGCGAAGAGCGGTCCGGTATGGTCCCGGAGGGCCCGGTCGAGGATCCGGGGCAGCGCTTCCTCCAGATACGGCAGCTCGCGGGCCCCGATGACGAGCCCCTCGAGGTCGCCCTGGGTCGGTTGGACGTCGAAATCCATGTCCGGAAGGACGACGGCGACACCGATCGGCGGCGCGAACAGGCCCTTGTCCTTGAACTTGGCGATGAGCGTCCTGACGAAGCGATGGGCCTGGTCGAGCGGGGACGCTTTCATCGGCTGGTTGTTCTGGAGCCAGACGCCGCCCTCCTTCTTGACCAAGCCCCCCTTGACCTCGAGGGCCAGTATGCCGCGCCCAGGGTTGGCGACAAGGAAATCGATCTCCGCGAACTGCGCCCCCTTGGTGCGGATCTTCAGCGAGTGCCAGGCGGTCCAGCCGGCAGGCAGGGCGTCCTTGAGCTGCCGGTAGACGGTGATCTCGGAATCGGGGCAGCCGGCGGAGGGCTCGGCGCGGGGGAATAGGCCGGTCGCGTCAGTGATGCTCATCGAAATCACGGGTCAATCCCAAATGACCATTTCTGACATGCTCCACAATGAACGCGCCCCGCACTTCGGGCAGGCGCATTCATGAAGGTTTTCGGATTCAGGAGGTTCGCGCCGCTGATCGTTATCATCGATATTGAGCCTCTTCAAGGGGATCCGGCATTTGTAACACCTGTATTCGATCTCGTAGCTGCCCGCACGATGGTCGAGATGAATGAAGAACCTCCCATAGAACCGACTGCACTGAGAGCACCGATAAATGGAGTGTCCATAGCCATAGGCGAGCACTGCGCCTTTTTCATCGACGAGCTTCCTGATCTGCGCAATCGTCTTCTTAGAACGAACGAGACTCGGAAGTAGCGCCCCCTCGCCGTCGATGGCGAGAACAGAGATGGGATCATAGAGCATCCCGATTCCCGTCGAAAAGCTCTTCGAATATCCGCAAGATCTACAATTAATGCTCATGGCGCTGCCAATGATAGACCTCCTGCCCAGCTATGACTTCTTTATGAACCTCATAAGTTGCCAGCCTACTTCTTTTTGATGCACGCTCTTCATCGCGGCCAAGTCCTTCAAGGCGATTTTGGCTTCGGCGGCCACGGATGCGAAAGCGTTCCGGCTCACATCAATTCGGCTCATGGCCTAATAAGCCTCCCCACGCGGATCCCATCCGTTCAGCCTTTGAAGACATTTTCGTTGTGCCATGCCAAAAGGCTTTCTTGAGGCCGGTCCGTTTCCCGCCGCGGCAAATGATCGAGCCGTTGCCCGTTGAAAGGATAATAGGATCGGCCGTTCTCGAATTCCTCCTTAAGTCGACGGCTGACTTCTATCCTGTATCCGGGTGTGATCGTGATATAGCCGTGGTCGAAGAGACGATGGAGGTCGCTTCTGAGCAGCAGACCATTATTGATGTCATGCGGACCATTATCGTTATAGGGCTTGATGTGGGCCGCTTCGAGCGCCGGTAACGAATGTTCTCCGCTGATCGCGCAGGCTCGCTGATAAGCGTCCGTCACGAGTACCCGGAAAGCTCCCTGGCCCAGGCGAGGTTTTATGGTGGTCTCACTGCCGTACCGCGCTCGCTCCTCTTCGATCCGCCGGGCTTCTCCCTCCAAGTCATGGATCCGCTGGATCTGCCAGCCCCGCTGTATGTTCCGCCAGATGAACTGGCCTGCGTCCTTATCGATCTCGTAACCCTTGGCCTTACCACGGACGATCGAAGCGCTCCATTCAGGAGCCGGGAACCACGACGACTCGTCGAAGAAGAACGGTTGGGTCAGGACGATACAGCCGACCTGGAAATCCTCATGGAGATCGTCCCTGATCCGCCGGTAAAGGAGCAATCTCCGGCGCATCTCCGATAACGTTCGGGCGCCGTTCCGATGCTCGAAAGCCTCCCACGCTAATCTGATCGGCAAGACCGAATAGGAAACAAAAACCCCTCCCCCGGCAATGAGGTCCCGGTTCTGCGTTCTTGCGCTTCGGTGGAGCTTGAAGAGGAAGAGGTCGCCCTTGCCAAGGGCCCGGAATTCCGCGTTCGGCGAAGGCTGCCAGAAGTTGACCTCCTCGATCTGAGGCCAAGAGCGCAATTGATCGAACCAATCCTGGTCGGTGACGCCGACATAGATCCTCATGAAGCTCCCTGGCCCGAATGGTATAGCCAGAGTCCGAGCATAGTCAACACCATCGATCAGGGAGTCTGGAATTCTCATCGGATCGGAGTTATCCTAATCCTTCCGTCTTCCGGAGAGGTTGATATGGCCGTGCTCGTCGAGGGGATCAGCGTCATCGTCCGCAGGGAGGCGATCGAACGGAAGATCGCGGGCGGCTGGGACGCCTTCAGGAAGACCGTCCCCAACCGGACTTTGTGCGCGGACGAGGAGATCGCCCGGGTGGGCTTCATGAGTCCGTCCGAAACTCGGATGTATATCGAGATGCTGGAAAGACTCGGATTGCGGTTCCGGGAGAACGGCGAGGCGGTCGATCTCGCCGTCGTCGACCAACTGGGCGGGCCCACGGTCAAGTGCCGCTGGCTCGAGTTCGGGCGTCTCCCCCACGGCGGGGAAGGACGCACGATCGCGGCCTGCTGGCTCGTCGAAGGCCCGGGGACCGGACCGGAAACCGATGGGCGCCCGAAGAGCCTGACTGTCGAAGTGCCCGAAGGCTGGGACCGTGAAGGCAAACGCGGGTCTGTGAGGATCTGATGGACAAGCCCGAGCCGACGACCCCGAAGTTCGCCGAGGCCCTCAAGGTGGCCGCGATCATGTTCGCCGGGAAGAGCAAGAAGGGCGGCAACATCCCGTACATCTCGCATCTGCTGGGAACGTGCGCCATCGCCCTCGAGCATGGGGCGAACGAGGACGAGGCGATCGCCGCGATCTTCCATGATGCCATCGAAGATATCGCTCCCGTAGAAGAGGCCAAGGCGACCGTCGCCCGGTTCGGCCCGGAGGTCCTTCGCATCGTCGAGGGATGCAGTGATTCGAGCGGGCATCCGAAGCCCCCCTGGCGGGACCGCAAGGCGGCCTACATCGCTCATCTCGAAACCGCCGACCGCTCGGTGCTCCTGGTGTCGGCTTCCGACAAGCTCCATAACGCCCGGGCCATCGCCGCCGACCTCCGGCAGCACGGGCCTTCGGTCTGGGAGAGATTCAACGCCCCACGGGAAGCACAGCTCTGGTACTACCGCGAACTTCTTCGGATTTTCCGGGCCCGCCTCATGGACGCGCCGGCGCTCATCCGGGAGATCGGACTGGCGGTCGAGGAGATGGACCGGCAGGGCTCTCCGGAGCGGGTTCAGTGCCCGCCGAAGACCACATAGCCGCGCTTGCGCAGGTCCTCGGCCAATTCCACCTCCATGACCTGGGCCGCGCCGAAGGACATCGGATTGAGGTGCTCGTAGAGGACCGGCACGAGCCGGACGCCGTACTTCTTGACCACGGCGGCGGCCTTGATGCCGTTCTTGTGGTTCTCGAAGCGCTTCCGCGGGTCGAGCCCGGTCATGCCGACGTAGTATCCGGCCCGGCCGTCCCCGTTCGGGTTCTTCAGGTAGACGACGTAGACATTGTGATGGGTCTTGCCGAACACCGAGGTCCCTCCTCGCACGCTCTTAGACCGGGTGTCGGCGGATTTCTTCCGGGTTTTTTTCATCGGGGAAGCTGCCGATAGAAGCGATCGACGATGTCCCGGAGCTCGGGGGTGAGGATCTCGCGGACTTCGGTCACGATCTCGGGCGGGAGGGGACCGTAGAAGGCCTCGGCGATGCCGCCGGCGATACAGGCAAGAGTGTCGGCGTCGCCGCCGAGCGAGACCGCGTTCCGGACGGCGTCCTCGTACGAGGTCGACTCGAGGAACGAGATGACGGCCTCGGGCACGGTCTCCTGGCAGGATTCGACGTGCGTGTATGCGGGACGGATCGCGTCGACCGTCCGGTCGAGGTCGTAGCCGAAGCGGGAGGCGATCTCGGCTTTGACGAGGGCCTTGTCGCGCTCCGTGCGGGCCAGGAAGGCGGCCAGGGCCGCGGCCTGGGCGCCCTTGACGCCCTCGGGATGGTCGTGGCTGAAGGCGGCGCTGCGGGCAGCCTCCCGCAGGACCTCGTCGACCGAGGAGAAAGCGAACCCGACGGGGCTCGCGCGCATGGCCGCGCCGTTGCCGTAACTGCCGTAGGGCTGCGGGTCGGCGGCGGCGAGCCACTGCCGGAAGGAACCCCCGTATCCCCTGCCCGGGTAGCGGCGGCCGAAGTCGAGCGCGGCGCGGCGGTAGTCGCCGTCGGTGAGGATGGCCTGGGCGATGGCCGCGGTCATAACCGTGTCGTCGGTGAAGCGGCAACGGGGGCCGAAGAGCGGGAAGTCCTTGGTCTTGGTCAGGCCGAATTCGTGGACCGAGCCGATGATATCGCCGGCGATCGCTCCGAGCATGTCGTTCCCTCGAGGTGATTTTGCGGCCGGCCGCAGCCCATGTCAAGCCGGAGAGGCTCAGTAGACGGGATCGATGTCCAGCCCCGAGCGCTCCAGCAGAAAGAGGCAGGCGTTCCGGAAGGGGCCCCTCGCCGGCGACCAGCGCTCCTCGATGTGATAGGACCCGTCCTTGACCCCTTCGAGGATCCAATAGGCGCCGTCGAGGCCCGACCTGTCCAGGGGCAGGCTGTGCCAGAAGTCCGCGCGCGCGAGGCGATCAAGGAAGGCCCTCGCGGTTCTAGCCGACAAGTCCTTGGAGCGCGCTTCGACCAGACGGCCGGGATGATAGCCGCCCTTTCCCGATAGCCTCTTGGCGGTCAGGACGCCCCGTCCCGAAGGCTCGACGTCGATCCGGACGGCGATGGACGGATGAAAGGATCGCAGCCAGAGGAACCGGTAGCCGTGGTAGGCCGGGTCCAGGCTCAGGCCCAGGAACGACGGCTCCCCCATGCGCCAGAGGTTCTCGTCGCCCGAAGACTCGTCCAGTGACGCACGCATTTTCGGAGGCAGGAACCAGAGCTTCGTTGCCGGGAAATAGACCGGCCGCCGGCCGTGGGGCTTGCCTTTTCTGGCATCGAGGCGTGCCTTGAGTTCGTCCATTTCGGCTGGCTTGAATGAGGACAGGGATAGGACGTGGGGGCTGAACAATCCGTGGGCCAGCGTGCCATCGCGTCTGATGACCGTGGGGACCATCCTGATGGCCAGCACGCAGAGCCGGGGGTCGAGCGGCCGGTCGGTACAGACGGCGACATCGACCAGCTCGCGGAGGTCCTCGTCCAGGATATCGTCGACGTCGAGGAGATCGAGCATGACGCCGGCGGGGTCGCGGGCGCGCATGAGGGCCTCGAGGTCGGAGCGGACGGACGCGAAGGCTCCGCGGTCGTCCGGCGGACAGGCGCCGCGGAAGACCACGTCCTCGATGCGGTAGCCATCGAATTCCGTCGATCGCGAGGTCTCGATCTTCATCGGACCACTCCCCCCCCCCCACGCTCTCGCCCGGCCGGCGGTCCCTCCAGCGGGGACTATACTCCGCGAGGGTCCCGATGACAACGGGGCGGGGAATACCACCCCTCTTTTCACCCCCCGCGGGGATGGAAGGCTAGTTGGCGGGATTTAAGATGGGGCCGGAAAGAAGCGGGAGCACGTGAAGGAAGGTGAACGATGAACACGCACTGTGAACAGGCGCACGGGCACGGGAACGGCAGCGGGCATCTGCGCGGCCACCGGACGGCCAAGCGGAGCGCGGCCAAGAAACACGAGGTCGCTTGTCCCTATTGCCGCGAGAAGGACGAGGTCATCCCCATCCTCTACGGTTTCCCGACGCACGAGGCCTTCAAGAAGGCCGACCGGGGCGAGGTCTATCTCGGCGGCCTCGACATCAGCCCGTACAGCTACTACTGCAAGCGCGACGACCGGGAATTCTAGCGCCTAAACCGTCTTCGCCAGCTCCGCGCCCCAAGCTTTGGCCCGCTCGAGCTCGCCTTCCTTCACCGGTCCGTACGACCCCTGGACGAGGAAACGCTGCTTCTTCGCGAGGGGGGCGTAGCCCAGCGCTTCGAGCATCTTCAGCATCTTGGCGGCCGACCCGCCGGGAGACATCTTGAAGCCCGTCTCGAAGGCGGCGACTTTGACGGATGGGACGCCCACCCCGCCCTCGCCCGCACCCGGCCGACCCGTCTTGGGAAGCGCCTCGATCCAAGACCGGATGGACGGGTGTGACAGGTCGGGCGGAGAAGGCGCCTTTTTGTCGGGCCGGGCCTGCATGTCGCGTCGGGTCTTGTCGCTTGGCAGGCCGAAGGCGATGATGGGCGACCCGGTGACGATGAGGTGAGCGTCCGAGAGCGCGGCGGCATCGGCCTCGGACGTGGAGAGGGCGCGGGCGTCCGGCCCGATGCCCTCGGCGACGGCCTTGGCGACCGCCGCGGTGTTTCCCCAATACGATTCATAGACGACGATGGCTTTCATGGCTCGATTTTCATCCCGCGGCCGGGATCCTGTCAAGCAGTTGGGCAGACCCTAGCAGTTGGGGGTCAGACCCTAGCTTCTCCATTCTAATCAGTAAGATATATCGTTTTTGGGGCTAAAAAAGGCCCCATTCTTTAGGTTTTTGGGGCCATAAATCGCAAGCTTGCGCCCACAGCTTCATGAGTGATCAAATGCAATATTTTGGGGCCCGATTTCATCCAAATTAGCTAGTTTTCGGGCCGCTTTTTCGGCCTATCTTTCTGATCTCATTCAAGAAGCTGGGGTCTGACCCCGTTTTCCTATTCCCCTTCTCTGTGATGGGTGCTTTAAGTCACGGCTTGTGATAGAATGGGTTTCAATCCACCTGTTCCCAAGGGAACACGACTGTCGAACCACCCGGAGGGTGACATGACCGCCGAACACCAGATCTACATTACGTCTGTCGACAGGGACAAGCTCACCAATATCCTGATGTCCCCGACCATCCAGGCGGGCAGGAACAAGGAGCACCTAGCCGAGCTGCAGAAAGAGCTGGAGCGAGCGGTGATCGTCGAACCGCACGAGATCCCGCCGGATGTCGTGACCATGAACTCGCGATTCCGCATGCGCGACATGAAGACAAGAGAGGTCACGGAGTACACGCTCGTATTCCCGCACGAGGCCGACATCGATCGGAATAGGCTTTCGGTGCTGGCACCGCTCGGGATGGGGCTACTCGGCTACCGGGCCGGCGACATCATCGAATGGGCCGTGCCCGGTGGAAAGCGCACCATCAAGATCGAAGAGATCCTTTACCAGCCGGAGGCCTCCGGCGACTCATGAGTTGGGGTCAGACCCCAGCTTCCCTAATTTATTCAATAAGATAGTTTGATTTTGGGGCCCAAAACGACCCCGTTTTCTAGCTTTTTTGGGCCAAAAACAGAAAACTCCGTCACCCCTTTATAGGGGCGGCGAAGTACGCAGTTTTTAGGCCCGAAAACATCAAATATGGGCTGTTTTCGGGCCCATATTTCAGCCTAAATGACTGATCCCATTCAAGAAGCTGGGGTCTGACCCCGCTTTTATTCTGACCCCGCTTTTATTTCGGGGTCTGACCCCGCTTTTATTTCTTGATGTTCAGCCCGCGCTTTTTCAACAGACCGTCGATCTTGGGCTCGGCGCCGCGGAAGCGGACATACTGGACCATGGGGTCCTCCGTGCCGAACGGCTCGAGGACGTTCTTGCGGAACGACTCGGCCGTAGCCCGGTCGAAGATGCCCTTCTCCTTGAAAGCCTCGTAGGCGTCGCAGTCGAGGACCTCGGACCAGATGTAGGCGTAGTAGCCGGCCGAATACCCGCCGCTGAAGATGTGGCTGAAGTAGGTCGACCGGTAGCGCGGCACGATCTCCGGGATGAGCCCGAACCGGCCCATGACCTCATTCTCGAACTCGCGCGCCCCGACCCCGTCGGCCGGCGGCGCCGAGTGCCAGGCCATGTCGAGGATGCAGGCCGCGAGATACTCGGCCGTGATGAAGCCTTGGTTGAAGAGGCTGCTCTTGTCCATCTTCTCGACGAGCGCGGCCGGGATTGTCTCCCCCGTCTGGTAGTGCTTGGCGTAGTGGTCTAGCAGCTGCGGCTCGAAGGCCCAGTGCTCCATGATCTGCGACGGCAGCTCGACAGAGTCGCGGGCCACGGTCCGGCCACGGTAGCGCCCCTGCGAGAACAGCGTCGCCAGCGAGTGCCCGAACTCGTGGAAGAAGGTCCCGACCTCGTCGGTCGACAGCAGCGCCGGCGCGTCGGCCGTCGGCCGCGTGAAGTTGCAGGTGATGGTCGAGATGGGCGGTACGCGCACGCCCTTCTCGTACGAGGCGCGGCGGAAGGCGCCCGACCAGGCCCCGCTCCGCTTGCTCGGCCGCGGGTGGAAGTCCATGTACAGGACGCCGAGGTGACTGCCGTCGGCCTCCTTGACCTCGAAGACCTGGACCTCGGGATGGTAGCGCGGCAGGTCGGGGAGCTCGACGAAATCGAGGCCGTAGAGCTTCTTGCAGAGCATGAAGATGCCGTCGCGGACGTTGTCGAGCTTGAAGTAGGGCCGCAGGGCCTCCTCGTCGAGGGCGTACTTCTCCTGGCGGAGCTTTTCGGTGTAGTACCACCAGTCCCACGAGGCGATCCGGATCTTGCCGGCGCCGAGCTCGCGGTCGGCCAGGGCCTGGAGGGCGTCGGCCTCCTCGCGAGCCTTGACGAGCGTCGGGTCCCAGAGCTCCTTGAGGAAGGCGTCGACGCGCTCGGGCGTCTTGGCCATGTTGTTCTCGAGCACGAAAGCGGCGTGGCTGGCGTAGCCGAGCAGGCGGGCCTTCTCGCCGCGCAGCCGCGCGATCCGGACGGCGATGTCCTTGTTGTCGCGCTCGCCGCCGTTGTCGCCCTTCATGAAGTAGGCCCGGTGGAGGGTCTCGCGGAGCGGCCGGCGCTCCGAATAGGTCAGGAACGGCGTCATGCTCGGGACGTGGATGGTGAAGAGCCAGCGGCCCTCGGGGAGCCCGGCCTGCTTGGCGGCCGCGGCGGCCATGGCCACGACGGACGCGGGCAGCCCGGCCAGGTCGGCTTTCTTCTCGATGACGAGCTTGAAGGCGTTGGTCTCGCCGAGGACGTTCTCGCCGAACTTGACGGACAGCAGCGACAGTTCCTGGTTGAGCTCGCGCAGGCGGGCCTTTCCGGCGGCGTCGAGGAGCGCCCCGCCGCGGACGAAGTCCTTGTAGGTGTTCTCGAGCAGGAATAGCTCCTCGCGGCCGAGCTCGAGTCTGTCGCGCTTGTCGTAGACGGCCTTGACGCGGGCGAACAGGCCCTCGTTGAGGCTGATGTCGTCGTTGTGGGCGGCCAGCATGGGCGCGGTCTTGCGGGCCAGGGCCTGCAGCTCGTCGTTGGTGTGGGCCCCCTGCAGGGCGCCGAAGACGGCGTTGACCTCGGAGAGGAAGATGCCGGCGTGGTCGAGAGCGGCAACGGTGTTCTCGAAGGTCGGCTTCTTGCTGTTGGCGACGATCGCGTCCACTTCGGCCTTCTCGAGCCGGATGCCCTGCTCGATGGCCGGCAGGAAGTGGTCGTTCGTGATCTTGTCGAAGGGAGGGACGTCGAACGTCGTGCCGTAGGGCTTGAAGAAGGGATTATCGGCGTTGGCGGCCGCGGCGGCCTCGATGGCCTTGGCGGTCTCGGGGTCGGGCGCGGCTCCGGTGCCGTCCCCGGACTTGCAGGAGACGACGGCGACGAGGGCGAGGCCGATGAGGGCGATCAGGGCGTGTCGGGTCATGGTGGCGCACCTCCGGACGAGATAGGCGGATTATATATCATTTTCCCCTAACCAATCACCCCTGGGGGGGATGGCTCCCGGACCGGGGGCGGTTCAGACTGGGAGGGCTATGACAAGGGCGCTGTTCGTCTGTGGCCGGAAAGAGCCGGCATCGTTCCGGACCGCCGTATTCACCCTCGCCCTGGTCTTGGCGGGCTTGTGGGCGCTTCCGGTTGAGGCCTTGGCGGGGTCGGGAGCGCTCGGACAGGACGAAAAAGGCGGGCAGGATGTTCGGACGCGGGCGTCGGTGAACACGGGCGAGCGAGATGGGGCCGCGCTCGTCATCGCCTCGGCCAGTATGGGCGCCGGCGGGAGCAAGCGGGAGACGCGGGCCTTCACGCTGGCGGAGGTCCCCGGCCGCGATACGCACGATACGCGCAACTCCCGCGACGCGCACGACGCCCGAGGCGCCGAGGTGACGGACCAGACCGGCGGCACGGGCGGAACGAGCGCGCCCGGACTCCCTCGCTTGGCTCTCGACATCCCTCAGGTCATAACCGGCCTCGGTGGCGGCGTTTCGAAACGGGGCGAGGGGCAAGAAGCGGAAGCGTGGCCGGCCGTGGCTTTTAGAGAGTTCGGGCAGGAGTTGCCGCCGCTCGGTTTCGAACACGGCCCGTCCGGGCCGCCGCCCGTCGCGCTGTCGGTGTTCATGGGCCGGAAGAACGGCGACGTGTTCTCGTCCCTGCACGAAGAATACGCCTGGCGGATGAAGTTCAAGTCGATGACGCTGGGCCTGGGATTCTACCGGGAGATCGCCGTCGGGGAGAGGGCGCGCATCCTCCCATATGTGGGCGTCATCCGCTCGAGCTTGTCGTTGAGGCCGGCCGGCCTGGCCAGCGAACAGCTCCTCCATGAATATCAGTTGACGGTCCTCTGCTTCGGCCTGCCCCTCGTCATCGGATTCTGATCGGGGCTGATCGGGGTCAGACCCCAGCTTCTTGATATTTATCTTACAATTACCTTAATTTCAGCAGGCTCCCCAAGCAATAACGATCACTTTTTTTGGGTCAAAAAGAGAAAATCCTTAGTAAGCTATATCGGCATCGTCGAGAACGCACTCTGGTGATGTTTTTGGCTTAAAAAGCATCAAGTTCAAACTGGAGCCGAACTCGTTTTCTGGATCTATCTTTCTGATCATATTTGATATCCTGGGGTCTGACCCCGCAGTTATCGGGGAGCGCCCATCTTTCTCATTGAAACCGCATCCCGGCAAGAGGCAAAATGACAGAAAGCGCGACGGAGGCGGCTGATATGAACGAACAACGCAATACGCTCGGGCCTCGGCATCGTCTCATCCGGATCCTTGCGGTCTTCGGCTTGGCCGTCACCGCGTTCTCCTGCCGCGGCCCGGCGACGGCCCGCCCCCGCGTCCCGCCCGTGACGGTCGAGTCCCTCCTCGGCGAAATGGTCGACCTCGACGCCCTCGTCCTCCGCCCACAACCGTTCTTCAAGCAAGCCCAGGCCTCGAGCTACGACCGCGAAAGCCACAAGGGCCGCGACGACGCCGGCTGGTTCGCCAACCGCGACGTCGGCCAATACGTTCGGACCGAGACGACGGCCGACGGCCGCAAGGAACACGTGCTCGCGGACCTGACGGGGCCCGGAACGCTCACCCGCTTCTGGTCGGCCAATCCCGGTCTCGCCGCAACGGCCCGGTTCTACTTCGACGGCGAGGCCGCGCCCCGCCTGGCCCTCCCGTTCGCGGACCTGTTCAAGGGGCTGGGCAAGCCGTTCGGCCCCGACTTCTCTTACGTCAGCGGCACGGGCGGGAACCTCTACTTTCCCCTCCCCTACGCCTCGTCGCTCAAGATCACGGTTGAGGAGACGGAACGCCCCCTCCGCCTCTACTACGAGATCGGCTTCCGGACCTACGAGGCGGGCACGTCCGTCGAGACGTTCGACCCGGCCAAGGCGGCGGATTGGTCCGTCGCGGCGGCCCGAACGGCCCGCCTGCTCGCGGCTCCGGCCAAGGCGGTCGCTCCGGACGAAGGCGCGACGAGCGGGAACGAATGGACCGTCGCCCGCCTGACCGTCGCTCCCGGCGGGACGGCTTCGCTCCCCCGTGTCGACGGCGCCAGGACCGTCCTCGAATGGTCGGCCCGGGTCCTCGGCACCCGTGAGGACGGACCCTGGACCGATCCCTTGCGCGCCCACAACGCGTACCGCTGCCTCGGGCTCGAGATCGCCTTCGACGGCGAGCCCTCGATCGCCGTGCCGCTCGGGGACTTCTTCGGCTCCGGGCCTGGCGTCAATCCCTACGAGAACCTGTTCTTCACCGTCGACGGGACGGGACGGATGACCAGCCGGCTGCCCATGCCCTTCGCCCGTTCGATGGACCTGCGCCTGACGAATCACGGGCGGGCGCCGCTGACCGTCGAGCTCGCCCTGCGCATCGCGGCTCGACCGTTCACCGCCCGGAGCTACCACCTTCGCGCTCAATGGCGGACGCTCACGCGCCTCACCTGGCCGCCCTTCGACACCAACGTCCTCGACACGACGGGGGCAGGCAAGGTCGTCGGCACGGTCTACGAGATCGCCAACGACGGGCTCATCTGGTGGGGAGAGGGCGACCAGAAGATCGCCATCGACGGCGAGCCGTTCCCGAGCACGTTCGGCACGGGCACCGAGGACGACTACGGCTACGCCTACGGCGACAACCGGCCGTTCACGCGCCCCTACCACGCCCAGACGCGGGTCGACGGCCCGGCGAGCGGCGGCCACATCAGCCTCAACCGCTGGTATGTCCTCGACGCCCTGCCGTACCGCGCGTCCGTCCGCTTCGACCAGGAGATCTGGCACTGGATGCCGTGCGTCCCGACCTGGGCCCAGGTCGTCTACTGGTACGCGGCGCCCGGCACGCCGGGACCGGTCCCGGTCGACGCGGCGGCGCTCGCCCCCGTCGACCTCGGCCCGCGCGCGGACATGCTCGAGCCGCTCGAGGGCGAGGCGCTCCGCTTCGCGGCGCACGGCGGGAAGGCAGGCCGGGAGCGGCTGGCCAATTGCTCCGGAGCGGAACACCTCGTCTGGTCGGGAGCGGAGCCCGGCGGCCGCCTCGCGGTCCGCTTCACCGTCCTTAGAGCGGGGCGTTACGCGGTCGAGCTCAATCTCTGCAAGTCACCCGACTACGGCCGGTTCGAGTTCGCGGTCAACGGCGGGCGCAGCGGGACCGGGGCTTGGGACTGCTATTCGGAGGGCCTCGGTTGGACCCGGGCCCGCATCGGCGTCTTCGACCTCGCCGAGGGCGACAACACGCTCGAGGTCCGGGCCCTCGCGGCCAATCCCGCCGCCCGGCCCGGCGCCCGCTTCGGCCTCGACTACATCTTTCTCGTCAGGTCGGAGACCTGATTCATTTGGGGTCAGACCCCAGCTTCTCGAATATTATCTGATATTTATCATGCAAAGGGAGAGCCTGCCAATCAATAAGAACCGCTTTTTTGGGGCCAAAAACGAAAGAATCCCCGATCCTGGAGGACCGCTGCCGGTAAGATCCTAATTTGATGTTGTTGGCCCCAAAAACATCGTCCTCAAACTGCAGCCAAACTCGCTATTTGTACTTAACTTCCTGTATTCACTTGACTTCCTGGGGTCTGACCCCGAGGGCATTCCAATTGATGAGGGCGTTCCAGAGCAGCCGGTGGTCGGAGCGGTTGAGGTCGCGGTGGATGGGATTGAAGTTGAAGGCCACGACCCGGCCCTTGCCCACCGCGAAGTCCATGATGGCCGGCCGGCCCTGGAGCTCGTCCTCGCCCTTGAGGGCGCCGCTGACGAGCATCTTGGGCTCGGGTTTCTTAGCCGCATCGACCACGCTCGCCGCGCCGGAAGCTCCTGCCGCCGCCCCGCCCGCGCCACTTCCCTCCGCCTTCCCGGCCTCCGCCGCCTTCTCTTCCTCGCGGTCCTCGGCCCGGAGCTTGGTCCCCCACTGCATGACGACGCTGCCGCGCGACGCCCGCGCCACCTCGTAGACCGGCATGCCGCTGCGGAAGACCGACGTGACCTCGGGCGAGCCGTAGGCCAGCGGGTGATCCGTCCGCACGAACTTGGCCCGCAGCTCGGACCCAGGCGTGAAGAACGCCCCGCGCTGGCGGTAGACGTCGCGCACCAGCCCGCCCTCGAGCGGCAGGGCGCACCCGTTGCCCAGGGCGATGAACACGCCGCCCGCCTGGATGAACTCCTCGATCTTGGCCACGCCCAGCCAGCCGATGCCGCCGGTGATGTCCGCCGAGGCGTCGGGCACGCCCAGGTTCGGCGTCTCCTTGGTCTTCTGGTAGGCCATCGGCCCGAACTTCCTGTCGATGCCGTGGATCTGGTCCTGCAGCCCGAGATAGTTGTGGCCGAAGACGAGCACGTCGTACTTCTCGCGCAGCCGCCCGGCCCGCACATCCTCGTCACGGATATAATTGTAAGGGACCTTCTCCCGATCGAGCACGTACCGGATCCAGCCCACGGCCTCGGTGTCGGCCCAAGTGTGCCAGACCGCGATGCGCGGCAGCCGCGATTCGTGCCTGGCGACGCCCTCCGGCACCGTCGCGACGCTCGCGAAGTCGAGGGCCAGTTCGCCCGCCGCCTTCGCCAGCGCCTCCGCCAGCCCCTTCTGGTCGGCGATGATCCACGACCCGGCCGGGTATTCGACCTCGCCCGCCTTGAACGGCTTCTCGGCGATCTCGACGTGGAACGCGGCCAGCCGCGCCCGCAGCGCCAGCACGCCCTCCTGGCCCGTGTCCTTCAGCAGGTAGACGGGGCCCTTGCCCTCGACCTTCCCCGTCGTCCTGGCCGCCGCGCCGACCGCGCCCACCGGCTCGAGCTTGACGACCGCCGCGTCCATGACCTTGGCGTCGTCGATCCTCTTGGCCTCGAGCCCGTAGTGGACGGGCAGCGCCCACGACACGTCGTCGTAAGGCTCGTAGACCGCGTCGGTCGGGAACGACTGCGGCGTCAGCAGGTCGACGGCGTAGCCGCGGTAGGGCTGGTCGAGCCGCACGACGTACGTCCCGGCCGAGAACTCCCCTTCCGCCACCTTGAACGCCTCCGCCGCCCGCCCGACCTCGATGCCGTGGGCGACGAGCAGGTCGACCATGTCGGCGACCCGCCGCCGATCGCCCTGGTCGGCCGGGATGGCGAAGGCGTACGGCCCGCCCTTGACGCCCTTCTGCCACGCGTTCCAGCCCTTGCGGTAGAAGTCGCGCAGCATCTCCTTGGCGTGTTTGGCCGTGTAGTCGAGGGCCGCCAGGCAGCCGCTCTGCATGTAGTTCGTGTTGTTGCGCAGCGACCACATGAACTTGCGCGGCGGCGGCATGGGCCGGTACCACTCCTGGCTCGTCGCGGGCCGCCCCGCGTAGCGCTCCTCGTTCGCCCTCAGGACGCGCTCGACGGTCTCGGCCGTGCCGTTGCCGAAGGTCTCGTAGCCGCGGCCGATACTGTTGTGGTTGACGGCGATCGAATCGAGGAAGACGTGCTCCCAGCCGTCGCTGAAGCCCCACGTCCAGACGCCGGGCATGCCGGCCGAGGTCAGGGCCCCCAGCTCGGCGAACGACATGGCGAACCACTCGTTGAGCAGGATGGGGTCGATGTTCGTGTTGAACGGCCCCGTGCCGTTCCAGGTCTGGAGGAGCGGCAGCGACTCGTGGAGGTCGTGGACGACCTGCGGATGGTACTCGAAGAACATCCGGCTGACGGCCTTGGACAGCTGCAGCGCCTCCTGGTGCGAGTCGCGGTTGTTGTCGTGGAAGACGTAGAAGCCCCAGTACGGCGGCGAGGTCGGCGGCAGGGCGTCGAAATCGGTCTTGCCCTTGAGGTAGCGGTAGAACCAATCGACCTGCTTGTCGCGTCCGTCGGGCTCGGAGACGGGGTTGATGAGGACCAGGACCTCGCTGCGGATGCGCTGGATCATGGGCTGGTCCGAGACGGCCAGCCGGTAGGCCATCTCCATGACCATCTCGGGACTGCCGAGCTCGGTCGAATGGAGGCCGGCGTTGAAATAGTAGACCGGCCGGGCCGCGGCGATGAGGGCCTCGGCCTCGTCCGGCGTGGTCTTGCGGGGATCGGCCAGCGCGGCCGCGGCGGCCTTGAGCCGGTCGAGGTCACGGAGGCCGGCCTCGTCGGCGATGACGGCGAGCAGGATGTCGCGCCCCTCCTCGGTCCTACCGATCGTCTGGAGCCGAACGCGCGGCGAGGTCTCGGCCAGCTTGCGGAAGTAGCCGTAGATCTGCGAGACCGACGACAGCTCGCCGGCGGCGCCGACGACGCGGCCGAGGTATTCCATGGGCGAGGGCACCGTGTCCGAATCGGGCAGGTAGGCCACCCACGGGTTGCCGAAGCGCGGATCGGTCGTGAACTTGGCGATGGCCTCGACCGATCCCGGCTCCACCTTGTCCGGGGCGTAGGGGTTCTTGACCGGGGCCTGCGCGGGAGCGGCGGCGACGAGCGCCGCGGCCGCGATCAGGCAGACGACGACGGGAACGAGCCGACGAGGGTTTTGCATGGGGTGTCTCCTCTCCATGGCCGGTCGATAAGATTAACAAAAACGGGGCCGCAATGCCAATCCGAGGGACCTGCCTTCGCGGGCCCGGCGGAAATTCGGCGTTTACGAAGACCCGGTCCCTTCTTTATAATCGGGGGACGATACGAAGGAGGACCGGACATGAAGAGAAATGCCCTCGCCATCGCCCTCATTTTCGCCCTCGCGCTTCCCCTCGCGCTCGACGCCGCCGAACCGAAGCTCGTCCTGACGCCCAAGCCCGGCCCGGCGCCCCGCATCAACGGCGCCCGCGTCTTCGGCGTCCGCCCCGGCTCGCCCTTCCTCTTCACCATTCCCGTGACCGGCGACCGCCCGATGACCTACGGGGTCGAGGGCCTGCCCGAGGGCCTCGTCCTCGACACGGCCACCGGACAGATCACCGGCTCGCTCGCCGCGGCCGGCGCATACGACGTCGTCTTCACGGCGGCCAACGCCCGCGGCACGGCCTCGCGGCCCTTCCGCATCGTCTGCGGCCCGACCCTGGCCCTGACGCCCCACATGGGCTGGAACAGCTGGTACGTCTGGGAGAACCGCGTCAGCGACGCCATCATGCGGTCGGCCGCCGACGCCATGGTCGCGAGCGGCATGATGGACCACGGCTACATGTACGTCAACATCGACGACTGCTGGTCGGTCCGCCCCGAGTCCGACGACCCCGGGCGCCGCGGCGAGCCCCGCGACGCGGGCGGCATGATCAACGCCAACGCCTACTTCCCCGACATGAAGGCTATGACCGACTACATCCACGCCAAGGGGCTCAAGGCCGGCATCTACACCTCGCCGGGCCCGCGGACGTGCGCCGGGTTCACGGCCGCCGCCGGCCACGAGGAGCTCGACGTCCGCCGCTTCGTCGAATGGGGCTTCGACTTCCTCAAATACGACTGGTGCTCTTACGGCGACACGGCCGACGAGACGAACCCCGAAGAGCTCCGCCGGCCCTACGAGCGCATCAGCGGCCTGCTGGCCGCCCAGCCCCGCGACATCGTCCTCAACCTCTGCCAGTACGGCATGGGCCGGGTCTGGGAGTGGGGCCGGGCCGTCGGCGGCCACAGCTGGCGCACCGCCGGCGACCTCGGTCACGACGTCGTCGGCAACCTCTTCCGAGACGGCTTCGACGTCTACTCCGCCAACGGGCTCCACCGCTACGGCGGCCCGGGGGGCTGGAACGACCCCGACTACCTGCTCATCGGCATCCTGAGCTCGGCCTTCGTCGCCGACCGCAAGGAGGGCGGCAACGAGGCCTCGCCCCTGTCCCCCAACGAGCAGTACACGCACGTCTCGCTCTGGTCGCTCGTGGCGGCCCCGCTCATCTTCAGCGGCGACATCACCCGCCTCGACGACTTCACCTTGGGCCTGCTGACCAACGACGAGATCATCGAGGTCGACCAGGACCCGCTCGGCAAGCCCGGCCGGCGCGTCACGAAGACGGGCGACCTCGAGGTCTGGGCCCGCGAGCTCGAGGACGGTTCTCTCGCCGTCGGCCTCTTCAACCGCGGCGAGGGGTTGGCGGCGGTCACGGCGTCGTGGAGCGACCTGGGCATCGCCGGCCCGCGGCGCGTCCGCGACCTGTGGCGCCAGAAGGACGTCGGCGTCCGCGACGGCGCCTTCGAGGCCTACGTCGCCCGCCACGGCGTCGTCATGGTCCGCCTTTTCCCGCTCTAATTAATGGGGACGTTTCTATTTTGATTTTTCATCTCATGAACGCCGGATGAATAGAATAAATAGAAACGTCCCCATTTTCAGAGCCCGGAGCCGATGCCGTAGGCGTCGCTCACCTTGACCGGCAGGCGGCCCGACGGCTTCAGTTCGCCTTTGAGCGCCTTGATGAACGAATCGAAGTAGACGGCCTGGTTGCCGAACCAGCCCCGCTCGCCGTAACCGACCAGGAAAGCCGCGACATCCGGGATCTTGCGGACGAGCTGGGGATTGCCGTAGGACATGGCCACCACGGCCTTCGGCTTGGCCGCGACGATCTTCTTCAGGAGGATCAGGTCGGCCTCGCGGAACGGCGCCGGATCGCCCATGCGGTTGCGGGGCACGAAGAGCGAAAGGACCACGAGGTCCGACTCCCCCACGGCCTTCCAGGCCGCGTCGTAGACGGCGGGATCGAGCTCCGGCCGCAGGGCGAAGCTCCGCGCGCCCGGGAAGGCCGCGGCCAGCTTCCCGGCCAACAGCGCCGGCATGGGATCGTCGCCGGCCTTTTGCACGGAGATGTTGACGATCCGCGGCGCCGCCCCCGCCGCCAGGGGCACCGCCCCCTCGTTCTTGATCATGGTCAGCGACCGGTCGGCGACCTCCTGGACCAGGGCCGCGTGGGCCGCCGTGCCGACGGAGGCGCCGACGGCGCCCTCGTCGACGAACCTGTGCTTGTGGAGCCCCAGCCGGGCCTTGAGCGTCAGGAGCTTGCGCACGGCCTCGTCGACGCGGCTCTCCGGGATCCGCCCCGACCGCACCGCCGCCGCCAGCGCCGCGACCGTCGCCATGGGGTCCTTGGGTTTGAGGATGACGTCGTGGCCGGCCTCGAAGGCCTTGACCGCGACCTCCTCGGCCCCGAACCGGGCCGCGACGTGGTCGTACCAGAGATCGTCCGAGGTGACGATGCCGCGGAAGCCCAGCTTGCCCTTGAGCCATCCGGAGACGAGCTTGCCCTCGACGCTCGCCGGCAGCTCGGACCCGTCCGCGACGGACGGCACGGCGATGTGCTCGGTCATGACGAAATCGACGCCGGCGTCGATGCCGCTCTTGAAGGCCCGGAACTCCTGGGCCTCGACCGCGGCGGCCGGCTTGTCGATCCAGGCCCAGCCCGGGTTCTGGGGCATGTTCCGGACGTCGCCCCGGCCCGGGAAATGCTTGGCCGAGGTCAGCATGCCGTGGTCGTGGTAGCCGTGGACGTAGGCCTTGACCATGCGGTCGAGCCGGTCGAGGTCGCCGCCGAACGACCGCACGCTCTCGGCCGGGTTGTCGGGGTCCCAGGCGATGTCGCAGACCGGCGTGTAGGTCAAGTGGATGCCCATGGCCCGGCCCTCGACGGCCGCGGCCGAGGCGGCCCGGTACATGAGGTCCTCCGAGCCGGCCGCGGCGAAGGCCATGTTGGCCGGGAATTCGCTGGCCCCGACGATCTGCTGGCCCGGCCCGCCCTCGAAGTCGGCCGAGATGAGGAGCGGCACTTCGGCCGCCCCCTGCAGGCGGTTGAGGAGGTGGGCGGCGTCGCGCGGCGTCCCGCCGTAGAGGACGAACATCCCCAGGCCGTGGTCGCGCGCCAGCGCCAGCCAGCGCTCGAGCCGCGGGTCGCCGTCGGCGATATAGCCGCCGGCGATGTCGGACGTGACGAGCTGGGCGATCTTCTTCTCGAGCGTCAGCCCGGCCAGGGTCTCGGCGGCCCAGGCGGCGCCCTCGTCCGAGACGTTCATCTCGAGCGTCGGCGCGGGGATCTTGGCCCCGGCCCCGTTCGCCGCCCCAGGGCCGAACAACCGCACCAGGAGGAACGGCAGCGCGGCCACCACGGCCATGATGACGATATAGATCTTGGGGTCAGACCCCAGCTTCTTCATATTATTCTTCATGTTACGTCTCCTTAAGGGCCCGAAAACGGCCCTTTTTTCACTTTTTTCGGGGTCAAAACCTCAAGATCACCCCGGCCTCCCATCTCTCATCTCACCCGTTCGAAAATGATCTCCGTCAAGTCCAAGCCCATGCCCTTGGCCTTGGGATTCGCGCCGACCAGGTTCAAGTAGACCACGTTGTCGCCCTTCTCCAGCGCGAACACCCCGAGCTCGGCCGGCTCTCCCACCGTCCTCTCGGCCGCGTACAGGTCGACGGACCGGCCCGCCGGCCGGTCCCTCTCGTAGATCCGCACGATGCCCTGGTCGGGCCCGAGCACGGCTTTGATCGAAACCCGGTAACTCCCCACTTCCGGCAAGTCGCAGACGAAGGAAACATGGTGGGGCCCGAAGATGTCGGCCCCGCCCGTCCTCAACGAGAAGACGCGGACCCGTTTGTCCCCCGCCGCCACCACCGCTTTGGCGAAGGTCGCGTTCTCGAACGACGTCGTGCGGATGGGCACGCTCCAGCCGGGCACGAAGACGACGCGATCGAGCCCCGCCACGCGCCGCTCCTCCGCCGGCCGCCCCGGTTCCAAGCCCTCAGGCCTCCCCTCGGCGTAGAAGTACACGACGCTCGCGTAGTCGGTCGGCACGGCGTTGCCCTCGGGACCGTGCTCGATGGTGTAGTCGATCGACTTAGCGAACGCGTAGGCGTCGTTCAGGAACAACCGGTACCCGCCCGTCCGGGCCAGCGGCTTTTTGTAGTCGAGGCAACCGCTCAGCGCGAGCGACAGCCGCTTCTCCCACCGCCCCGGCACGTCGTACCAGCCGCCGTTGAAGGAATCCTCCGAGCCCGTCCCCGGCACGGCCAACTCGCCGTCGATGACGGCCCGGTCGTCGCCCTCGAAGAATCCGGTGTGCCCCGATTCGAGGCCCTGGGCCTGCAGGGCGACCCCGACCACGTGGCCTCGCCCTCTCGCGCTCAGATAAGTGTACGGCCGCCCCGTCTCGCACGGATCCTCGCGCCGCCACCTGGCATAGAACAGGCCCTCGTCCGGGCCCCTACCGGCCGCCGCCGTGACGATCTCCGCCTCGACCTCGACGGGTTCGCCCCCGCTCCTCTCGTCGACCAGCTCGATCCGGGCCGACCGTCCGAAGGGCATCGGAAAATACAGATACCCGCGCCCGTCTGCCGCCGTGCCGAACAGAAGCGACCGCGCCGCCGGCTCGCCGAAGCTGAAGCCGACGAGGTCGCCCACCGGCGCGTCGATCGCGGGCTCCGCGTCGCCGTCCCAGTACGCCCGCAGCAGGATATCGCGCCCGTCGCCGGCGAAAGCCGCGGCCGGCCCGAGCCGCAGCCCGACGATCCGTCCGGGCCGGCGGCTCTCGAAGAGCGTCGCCTTCGCCCCCGCGGCGAGCGCGACCCTGACGGTCTTCCGCGAAAGCGCTCCCGCGTCCCCGGCCCCCGGCGCCGCCGGGGCCATCGCGTCACTCACGTCCGTCCCCGTCCGCCGCAGGAGCGCCGCGGCCCGCTCGAGCCGCGCCGCGAAGTCCGGCGCCGGCGGTTCTTCGTAGGTCGGCACATCGGTCCCGTCCGGGAAGACGGCGTAGTTGATGTCGTAGAACTGGAAGGCCGCCGCGCGCAGCAGGATCTTGCAGGACTTGCGGTAGGTCAGCGGCACATAGCTGAAATAGCCCCCGCCTCCCCACCCGGCGAGCGGCGCGACGAACGGCGGCCGCGTGCCGTCGAACAGCTCGACGACCTTCAGCCGCAGCCGCGGCGCCTCTTCGCCGTCGAAATAGAACTCGACGACGTCCTCGGTCGGCGTCGGCGTGTGGATGCGGGTGATGGCCCCCGGCCCGGCGAGGTCGGCCAGGACGAGCCCGTCCGCTTCCTTGCGCACAAAAGAATATTTGCCGCTGAAGCCGTCGTCGTTCCCCCCGCTGCGGTCGTAGCTCGAGACCATCCCGGTCCGGACGCCGTCGCGGAAGCGCGGCAGAAGGTCGGGCCGCGACAACGCGTCGAGGACGGCCAGGGCCCCGGCCGGCGCTCCCGCCCCGACCGCGACGCCCCCCGCGGCCCCGCCCGCGCCCGCGGCCCCGGCCCCGGTCTCGCTCACCCGCCCGCAGCCCCAGCCCGACACCGCGAGCCAACCGCCCAACGCCGTCGCCGCGAGCCGTGTTCCGATGCCCATGTCCGCCTCCTCGACCGGGGCGCCGCCGCGCCCGGCCGATCGACCGGCGCCCGCGCGTCGCCCCACTATGGACCAGCCCCGCCCCGCCCGTCAAGCGGCGGGAGGACGGCGCAGGACATTGACGGAATCTTCACAACCCTTTGACAATTCTTCCCCCGCCGCGGCCGATGATGGGACCGTGATGAACGACCGATCGACCGAACGACCTACCGAACACCGCGACAGGGGGATGTCATGAACGCCTGGACCGTCAGCGCTCCCGCCCTTGCCATCAGCCTCGCCCTCAACTTCTGCCTTCCCGCCCCGACCCCGTCTCCGGCACTTCCCGTGCCCGGCGTCTCCGCGCCCGCCAATCCCGCCCCCGCTTCGCCTGCCCCGGACGCCTCACCCGCCCCCCCGCCCGCCGCCCTCCAGTTCCACCCCAAGCCCCTCCTGGCCGCCGGCGAGGTCGCCGGCCTCAACTTCGGCGTCTGGGCCTTCCTCCATTACGTCGGCAACGCCTACTATTCCTATATCAGCTGGGAAACCATCCGCGACAACATCCGCGACGGCTGGGAGTGGGACCGCAGCATGTATTTCGTCAACTTCTACCACCATCCCTACCACGGCTACCTCTATTACAGCGCCGGCCGGGCCAACGGCCTCGGCTTCTGGGGGTCGTCCCTGTGCGCCATCGGCGGCAGCCTGATGTGGGAGGTCATGATGGAGAAGTACCGGCCTTCCATCAACGACCTCATCACGACCTCGTCGGGCGGCATCGCCATCGGCGAGATCGGCTACCGCTTCTCGGCCCTGGTCCGCAAGAAGGGCGCCCGCAGGCTCGGCCGCATCTGGCGCGAGGCCGCCGGGACGGTCCTCGATCCCGTCGGCGGCGTCAACCGCCTGCTCAACGGCCACAAGGACGAAGAGCCGTGGCTGCCCGGCAGTCCCGATCTCGGCCGCATCCTCGACGGGGAGCTCGTCCTGACCGGTCCCGTCATCGCCCACAGCGCCGGCCTGACGGGCACCCGGATCGCGCCCGTCCTGGGCTTCACGCTGCGCTACGGCGATCCGGCCGGCGCGGGCTGGACGGGGCGGCCTTACGACGTCTTCACCGTCGCCGGCCGTCTCCGCTGGGGCCCCGACAAGCCCCACCTGTCGCTGGCCATCCAGGGCGCGCTCGTCGGCAAACGCTGGGATGGCCCGCGCGGCTCATCGCACTTCGCCGGCCTCTATCAGCACTACGAATACTACGGCATCGACACCATGCGGGTCTGCGGCTCCTCGTTCACGGCCGGCTGGACCTCGACCTTCAGGCCGGGCCCCGAGGCGCGCATTACGGCTTCGGCCCGCTTGGGCTGGCTCGGCCGACGAACCGGGCTCCCGCCATCTCCTCGAGGCCCAGGTGTTCGCGACCTGGCAGTTCTAGCGCGGAGGGGAACATGGTCCCGACAAGGAACAGACACAGGTTCGGAAGAGGGAGCACGGCGCTCGCGGATGTCCTCACGGCGGCCGCATTCGCGGCTTTAACCGCCCTGGCGGTCCTGGTTTGGCCGGCCTCGGCCGTCGCGGGCCCCGGCGACGGGCTTTCGGCCCGTCGGTCGGTCGGGGCGGTCGTGGACTTCGGCCTGGCCACATACGGCGCCGGAGACTTCGGGCGCGGCCCGCGCTACGGCGCCGGCCTGTGCTTCCGGACCGGCCGGCACGCCGCGGTCGAGATCCTCGTCGAGCGCTTCACCGTGCCCGTCGCCGAGGGCGCGGCGGCGACCGAAGACCGGCCCGGGCTGTCGACGGGCTGACTCGCGAAGACCACGGTCCTCGTCGATCACCACTGGTATCCGTTCTGCCGAGGCCGCGTCCTCCCCTACGCCCTGATCGGGGTGGGATTCGCGATCTTCGGCTACGCTCCCGACGACGAGGCTTTGGCCGGGCGCCGGGACTTCGTCGATCGCCTGGCCCTCCAGCTCGGCGGCGGTCTCGAGTACCGGCTGACCCCGCGCCTGGCGGCCTGCGTCAAGGCCCGCTACGATCTCGTCAAGACGTGGCTCGAGGACCTGCCGCGGACCGCCCCCATCCGCGACACCGACCCCTTGGCCCAGAATATGCTGAACCTCTACGCCCTGGAGCTATCGCTGGGGATCAAGCTCGCTTTTTAGCTCCGGGCGGTGGTCGAGGACGCGCAGCACGGCCTCGGCCGCGGCGCCGTTGCCCCAGTCGTAGATCGTGAACACGCCCATGCCTTCGCCCTCGGGGCTGGTCCGGCCGCCGTGCCCGTAGTTCTCCATGGTGAATCCGTAGTCGGCCGGGCCGAACCACGGGTAGACGCGCTCCCACATGGCCTTGACCTTCGGGTTCTCCGGGCAGTACATCATGACGAAGCCGGCCTCGAGCGCGGCCAGCCCGCGTTCCCGGAAGGCCGTCTCCCCCGTCGCGTCGGCATAGTCGAGGAAGAGCTCGGCGAACAGGCTCTGGCGCGAGTCGTTCCACTCGCCGTCGGCGTTCATGACCCCGAAGCCGCCGAGGGCCGGGACGTGGATGAACGGCGGCTGCCAGACCTGCTGGGCCATCGACAGCTCGTCAAGCGTCCGCCGCCCCCAGTCGAGGTAGAGGGCGCGGCCGGTCGCGCGCCAGGCCGCGAGCAGGGCCTCGGCGGTCCAGAACATCGACAGCGTGTTCTGTTTGTAGAGGGCGTTGCGCTCGACCGGGCGGTCGAGGTAGCGGTCCTTGCCCCAGGCGCTGCACGACCAGAAGGTCTCGAAATCGAGCCAGCGGCCGCGCGGCACGATGTCCGCGACGACTGCGTCGACGGCCCGCAGGGCGGCCGCCCGGAAGCGGGGCTCGCCCGTCATGTCGGCGAGCTTCAACAGGAACGTCGCGCTCAGGCTCGATTCGGGCGTCCGGTTCATGACCGGACCGGGGGCGTGGGTCTCGGGATGGAGCCAGCCGGGGAAATAGCCGGCCTCGTCCTGGAGGCGCAAGAGGCGCTCGCCGTAGGCCCGGGCGTAGTCGAGCAGGCGGGCGTCCTTCTCGAGCTCGTCGTGCCAGCGCAGCATGGCGAGGGCGGTCACGCTCATGTCGAGGACGTGGTACCAGTCCGCCGTGATGCCGTGTTCGACGGGCGTGCGGTCGGAGTTCGTCCAGCGGGCCTCGCTCCAGGGCCGGGGCCGGGGCAGCTTGCGGCCGTCGACCGGGACCTCCTCGTTCGGCGTCGCGATGACGGACGGGAACAGGCCGTCGGCGACGGGCGCGGCCAGGGCCAGCTCTTTCGTCATGCGGGCCTTGGCCATGAGCCCCTCGTCGAGGGCCGCCCGGGCGTAACGGAACAGGCCCGAGGCGCTCCGCAGGGACGAGAACCAGGCCTGGTTCCAGATCGACAGGGACTCGCGCTGGAACCACGGCTCGGGGGAGTTGGGCGACTGGGAGACGTTGACGATGAACTGGGGCGCGCCGACGCGCCGGCCGCCGAGGTCGAACTCCTGCCAGACGAACGGGGCCCAGCCGCGGAAGGCCCAGTCGTAGGTCCGGCGGACGTAGCTTCGGAGCGGCCCGGGGATGGGCTCGCCCTTCGCGTAGAGCGGGCGGCCCCATCGCGACCACAGGAAGGACGCCGCGCCGGCCCAAGGGTCCTTGACGGGCTCGGGGTCGACGGCGGCGGAGATGAAGAAGCCCAACTCGACGCGGCCCGGCCGGAAGACCTGCCCGGGGACCTTTCTGAAAAGGACGTGCTCCGGGACATCGGTCTTGGACAGGCCGAGGGCCATGGCCCGCTTCGGCGCGTCGAGGTCGAGGAACCAGGGGTTCTCGGGCCGGGCGCCGACGAGGTCGAGATCGGGGACGACGGTCAGCACGCGCGGGCCGGCCGCGGCGATGAGGGCCGGCGAGCGGAACACGTGTTGGGCGACGACGGTGCCTTCCTCGGGCGCGAGGTGGGGGGCCCACCACAGCTCGGGCTCGAAGAGGAGGTCGAAGCGGACGGCGAGCTCGTCCTGGGCGGCCGGGGCTTCGAGGTCCCAGACGAGGCGGACGCGGCGCCAGCCCTTCTCCGGTCCGTCCAGGTCGGCGACGTCGACGCGCGGCGCCCCGGCCGGGCCGAGCGCGGGCACGGTGAAGGAAACGACGGGCTCGCCGTCGAGGCGCAGCGTGTAGCGGGCTCCGTCGCGGTCGAGGCGCGTCGCGCCGGTCTCGACGGCCCGGCAGGCCCAGAAGCCGGGAACGGCCGAGAGAAGGACGGCGAGAAGGATAGAAACACGGACGGCACGCGCGGGGTGGGCGTCCACGGAGATGGGTCGGCGGGCGCGGCGGGCACGGCGTGCGAACCGGGATCCGTTCATGGCGGCCTCCTGGCCGAGGAGATAACACAAAAAGGGCGGCAGGGAAATAGGGGGATGGGTCTTGTGTCCTTCATTTGACGGGACTATAATCCGGCCAACCGGAGTCAGAGGAGGGAGCCATGAGCGCCTGTCCATCCTGTCAGACCCAGAACCCGCCCGGCAGCAAGTTCTGCGCGGGTTGCGGAGGAGCTCTTCCCAAGATACCCGTTCCCCTGCGTTGCGCCTCCTGCGGAGCCGAGAGCCCGGAGGGCAGCCGCTTCTGCAAGGGCTGCGGTAAGCCGGTCGGAGCGGGCGCCGCCGGCGGCGGCGGCCAAGGGCGCACGGCCGCGCCCCCCGTCGCCCCCAAGCCCAAGGCCCTGGGCGAGGGTGTCCAGCGCATCAAGACGCTCCTGCTCGCCGGAGCGGGCCTGTACGGCGTGGCCATCTTCCTCATGTATTCCGAACTGGCCCGGATGAAGGCCGCCTTCGGTCCGTACGCGGGGCAGCTTCCGGGAGCCGACACCCAGTGGTTCCTCATCATCCTCGACGCCTGCCTGGCCGCGGGGAACATCTACGCCTCGACGCTGGTCGTCAAAGGCGATCTCAAGTACGCCAAGTGGCTGTTCGCGGCGATGGCCGTCCTGGGGCTCATCTTCTTCGTCCGCGGCCTCAAGGGTTCCATCGTCTTCATCCTGCTCAACGGGGCCGTCATGGCCGCCGGTGCCTACGGCTACCGGCTGGTCGGGCAGGAGCATCGGAAGACCACCCCGGTTTGACCAAGGAGACGCCATGATCGCATGCCCGTCCTGCGCCTTCGAGAATCCCGACGACGGCAAGTTCTGCACCGGCTGCGGGGCCAAACTGACGCCCCCGCCTCCCCCGCCCGCGGCTCCGGAAGCGGCCGCCGGGCCCGGCGGACCGTCGCGATTTTGCAACGAGTGCGGGGCCAGGGTCCCGGCGGATTCCAGGTTCTGCACGGCCTGCGGACGGACGACCGAGCCCACCTCCCCGGGGGCCGGCCAGGAGGCCGGCGCGGGCGGGCGGGCCGGCGGCGCCGCTTCGGCCTCCGCCGCGGCCTATCTCGCCGCGCTCGACGAACGCCTGGCCGCCGCCGGCTATGAGAAGATCGACGCGCCGGCGGTGCTCGGCCTCGACCGATTCCTCCGCCGCAAGAAGTTCGAGCTGATGCAGATCGGTATGGTCACGGCGGTCTGCGGCGTCAAGGTCCTCGACGGGCCGGCGACGCCGTCCTACGTCAAGGATTACAGCAAGGCCGTCTTCGACGCCGCCGTCGGCAAGAAGGGCTTTCTGGCGCGCAACGCCGTCCAGCAGCTCCTCGTCTATCCCGTCCTGGTCGTCCCTTCGGCCGAGGCGGGCGTGGCCGAGTTCCTGAGCTCCCATTGGCCGAAGCACTGGATGGCCTTCGAGTTCCCTGTCGTCGCGGCGATCGGGACCGGGGAGCTCCTGCTCCACCGGGGCACGCCGGTCTGGCAGGCGCTGTCCCACGGGGGGTTCCGCAAGCAGGCCGAGAGCCTGTTCGCGGTCTAGGTCAGCTGTCCGAGTCGCCCGAGGACGACGAGCCGGTGTCGTCGCTCCCCGAACCGGAAGGCTCGTCCGCGTCGGAGGACGAGGACGAGGAAGAGGACGAGCCGCCCGCGTCATAGTCGGCGCCGGACGAAAGCCCGTCATCGTCGTCGGACAGCTCCGCGTCGTCGTCCGCCGCGCCGTGGTCGACGAGATGGCCGTCGGCGGGATCGACGACCTGGTCTGCGCCGACCGTGTCGGCCGACGATCCGCGTCCCGTGGTGTCGACCGTGTCGATGCGGCCGTCGCCGTCGATGTCGTTGGCGACGCTCTCCGAATAGCCGTCTTGGTCGATGTCGCCGTAATAGGTGCCGGTGCTCGTCTTGCCGAGCTGGACCTCGACGTCGCCAAGCCCGTCCCCGTCCCGGTCGACCTTGGTCCACAGGCTGGAGCCGTCGCCGCCGCCGCGGTCCTCGATCTCGACGACGCGGGGCACGACCTCGGGCGGTCCCTCGCCGGCGCCGTCGGCGCTGTCGTCCGCGTCCGTCTCCTCCTCGACCTCCGTCACCTTGAGATCGTCCACGGCCGGCGGCTCCTCACGGTCGCGGCCGGTGTCGTCGGGTTCGGCCATGTCGTCCTCCTCGGGGAAAGCCCCTACGACTTGGGATCGATGCTATCGAGCCTGAGGCGGAACACGCCGCCGCAGGACTTGCAGGGGATGTCGAGCCAGGGTTCGGCGGGCCGGGCGACGAGACGGAACGTGAACGGGGCCCGGCAGGTCGGGCAGGTGCCCTCGAGGAGGCGGACCTTCGCCCCGGGCGGCGGTGCGGACGGGACGGGACCCGGCGCTTTTTTCGGGGGCCGGAGCTTCTTCAGGTAGCCCTTCTCGTCGAACAGGCCGTCGAGCGGGGCGCCGCTCGCGGACTCCACCTTCTGCCGGAGGGCCTCGTACGGCGGCGAGGCGGCGAAGTCGCGCAGCTCGACGAGGCGGCTGCCGAGGTAGGGCGTGGCCGAGGTCATCATCTGGCTGACCTTGGTCATGGTCGGATCCTGGGTCTCGGCCTGGCGGATCCAGTCGTCGATGTCCATCTCGGCCAGCTCGCGGCGCGAGCGGAGATGGAGCAGGAAGACGGCCCGCTTGGCGACGTCGAAGCCTCCGACGGCCAGCAGGGCGGCCCGGTCGGCGGTCATGTCGGCCACGCGCATCCAATTGGAGACGGCCGACTCGACGCCGCCTTCGATGACCTTGAGGGGATTGGAGAGGAGTCCGACGACGCCCTCGGCCATGAGGTTGGACCGCTGTTGACCGACCAGGAACATGCTGGCCGTCGTCCACAGGGCGTGCTGGCTGACGAGGTGGCCGATCTCGTGGCCGAGGACGAACAGGAGCTCCTCGTCGTTGAGGAAGCGGGGCAGGAAGGCGCCGATGTTGACGAAGGCGTCGTCGTCCGTGCCGTAGGTCGCGGACTGGTAGCCGCGGTCGAGCTCGACGTAGAAGGCGGGCAGACGGGGGGCGCCGAGGCGCCGGGCGGCCAGGCGGCCGAGCTCGAGGACGCGGGGATACTGCCTGTCCGTGGCCAGGATGCTGTTGAAGGTCGATTCGTACCAGGGCTTGCCGATCTTGCGCGACAGGCTCTCGGCCGATTTGCGCAGGACAAGCGAGCCGCGGAGCATCTGGTTCATCCGCTGCATCGAGGGGTGTTCGAAGTCGCGGGGGTCCAGGGAAAAGGGCGCGGCGGAAGTGCCGGTCGGTGGGGCGGTGCCGGCGGCCGAGGCGAGAGGGGCGCCGCACTGGCCGCAGAAGCGGCCGTGGTCGGGAACGGGAGAGCCGCAGGCGTTGCAGAACATATGACCCCGCTATTACCCGCTGAATTAGCACACGCGGCAAGGGCAAGTCAAGGCGGGAAGCCGGGAGACGAGGGCGGCACGTTCGGAAAAATGGGCGATCGGGTCTTGTGTCCCCGTTTTGGCGGGGATAGAATGGCCGGGAACGAACGTTCCGATCGGAGGCTCTCCATGTCCAGGACAAAGACCAACCCGTTCCGTTCCGGGGCGCTCCTCGCTCTTGTCGTCGCGACGGCGGCGGTGACTGCCTGTAGCCAAGGCGCCGGCGGCAAGGCCCAGGCGCTGTCAGTCGCGTCGCCCGACGGCAGCCTCGCGCTGACGCTGGCGACGGCCGCCAAACCGAGGCCCTACGCCGAGGGCGAGCGGCTCTATTACCGCGTGACCTACAAGGGCGCGCCGGTCCTCGTCGATTCGCCGCTCGGCCTCGATCTGCTCGGGGCCCCGGCCCTCGAGCGCGATTTCGAGGTCGTGGGGACGGAAGCGCGGTCGAACGACACGACCTGGGAGAACGCCTTCGGGGCCCTGCGGACGGTCCCGGACAGGTACAACGAGCTCGTCGTGTCGCTGCGCGAAAAGAACGCGCCGGGGCGGCGGCTCGACGTCGTGCTGCGGGCCTACGACGAGGGCGTCGCGTTCCGCTACGTCCTGCCGAAGCAGGAGGCCGTCGGCGAGTACGCCCTGGCGGCGGAGTCGACCGGATTCTACTTCGCCGGCGAGACGCGGGCCCTGGCGCTCGACCTGGGACGCTGGGACACGAGCAACGAGGGGCCGTACGCGTGGACGCCGCTCGCGGCGCTCAAGCCGGCGTCGCTCGTCCACACGCCGCTTCTCGTCGAGATGCCGGGCGCCGGGTTATGGGCGGCCCTGCTCGAGGCCGACCTGACCGATTACGCGGGGCTCTATGTGGCGGGCGCGGCGGGCCTGCCCAACGGGCTCGCGGCCCGGCTGGCCGTGCCGCCGCGACGGGCGCTCGATCGGGCGGTCGTGGGGACCGCGCCGCTGCGGACGCCGTGGCGCGTCCTGATGGTCGGGACGGACCCGGCCCGGTTCATCGAGCGGAACTACCTCGTGCTCAACCTGAGCGAGCCCTGCGCCGTCGGCGACACATCGTGGATCAAGCCGGGCAGGGCGGCCTGGGATTGGTGGTCCGGGAGCACCGCGACGGGCGTGAGCTTCAAGCCGGGCATGAACACGGCGACGATGAAGCACTACATCGACTTCGCGGCCAGGCACGGCCTCGAGTACATGCTCGTCGACGCCGGTTGGGCCCCGATGTCGGAGGACGGCCGGATCGAGGACATCCTGAAGTACCGGCCCGAAGTCGACATCCCGGCGATCATCGCTTACGGGAAGGCCAAGGGCGTCGAGACCCTGCTCTGGGTCGAGTGGCGGGCCCTCGACCGGGCCATGGACGAGGCCATGGCGCTCTTCGAGAGGTGGGGCGCGGCGGGCATCAAGGTCGACTACATGAACCGCGACGATCAGGAGATGGTCGCCTATTACGAGAAGGTCTGCCGCAAGGCCGCCGAGCACCGGCTGACGGTCGATTTCCACGGCGCCTACAAGCCGACGGGGCTGCGGCGGACCTATCCGAACCTGCTGACGCGCGAGGGCGTCATGGGCCTGGAGTACAGCAAGTGGAGCGAATCCATCACCCCGGAGCACGACGTCAACATCGCCTTCACGCGCATGCTGGCCGGGCCGATGGATTTCACGCCGGGCGGTTTCCGCAACGCGGCCCGGGGGAAGTTCGAGGCCCGGGACATCGCGCCGATGACGCAGGGGACGCGGGCCCATCAACTGGCCATGTACGTCGTCTACGAGAGCCCGCTGGTCATGGTCTCCGACTACCCGGAGGCGTACGAAGGGCAGCCGGGGATGGCCTTCATCGAACGCGTCCCGACGGTCTGGGACGAAACGCGCGTGCTGGCCGGCAAGCCGGGCGAGTTCGTGGTCGTCGCCAGACGTAAGGGCGCCGAGTGGTACGTCGGCGGCCTGACGAACTGGGACGCGCGGGAGGTCGAGATCGGGTTGGGGTTCCTGGGTGCGGGCGCTTTCGAGGCCGAGATCTTCGCCGACGGTCCCGATGCGGCGACGGAGGGGACAAGTCTGGCGGTCTCGAAGAAAGCGGTCGCCGCCGCCGACAAGCTGACCCTGCGGCTCGCCCCCGGCGGCGGATTCGCCCTCGGGGTCAGACCCCAGCTTTGAGAATATAATCAACAGGTTAAGTCAGAAAAGAGACCTTCTCATCAGCTTGAAACGCATGTTTTTTGGGTTAAAAACATCGAATTTTATCTCAGAGGACCATTTGGCCGGTCAAGAGGTGAAACGATCCGTTTTTCGGCCCCAAAAAGGTTGTAATTATTGATTGGAGGGTCCTCCATTTTGGGCCCAAGTGTAAGAAAACATTCGAGAAGCTGGGGTCTGACCCCAAGGAGGCCAAGGAGGAGGAGAAGATGACAAAACATGCGATCGCGGTCGGGGGCATCGCCCTCGCTCTGATCATCGTTTCCGTCCCGTCCCCAGCCGCCGCCACAGACGCCGACATCAAGGCCGCCATCGCGCCGGCCGCGACCGCCAAGCTCGACAGCTGCACGGTCATCGGGGCCGGCCGCCTGGCCACCGTCGACGGCTCGGTCATCACCTCGCACTCGGATTGCTGCAGCGAGTGCCGCATCCAGGTCGTCCCCGGCCGGACCTTTCCCAAAGGCGCCATGGCCGACGTCCACTGGGGCATGGTCTACTTCGGGGCCGAGGACGACCGCCGCGCCCTGCCCCTCGGCGACTTCGGCAAGGTCATCGGCCGCATCCCCCAGGCCGAGCGGACCTTCGCCTACTTCCACACCGGCTACTCGCAGATGAACGAGCGCCAGCTGGCCATCGGCGAGAGCACCTGCTCCCAGCGCGCCGAGCTCGACGTCCCCTACGTCGAGGGCCTGACCCGCCAGATCATGACCGTCGAGCAGGCTCAGGTCTTCGCCCTGCAGCGCTGCTCAACGGCCCGCGAGGCCGTCAAGCTCATCGGCTCGCTCGTCGAGACCTACGGCTTCCTCCCCTCCTGCGGCGGCTCCGAGGCTCTCTGCGTCGCCGACCCGCGCGAGCTCTGGACGATGGAGATCTGCAGCGTCGGGCCCGAATGGGCGCCCGGGAGCGGCAAGCCCGGCGCCATCTGGGTGGCCCGCCGCGTCCCCGACGACCACGTCGTCGTCATCGCCAACTATTTCCGCATCCGGGAGATCGACCTCAAGAGCCCCGACACCCTGGCCTCGCCGAACGTCGTCCGGGAAGCCGTCGACCGCGGCTGGTACGATCCCAAGAGTGGCCGGCCGTTCGTCTGGCAGGAGGCCTACGCCCCGCCCGTCCGCGAGGGCAACCTCAGCCGGATGTGGCTCGTCACCAGCACCCTGGCCCCGAACCTCAAAGCCTGGCCGAAGCGGGCCCTCAAGGACGCCGCCGGGCCAGGGACGATCTACGCCCAGCCGTTCGAAGGCGCCGCGTTCTACCCCTGGTCGTTCAAGCCGGAGCGCAAGATCGGCGTCCGGGACGTCATCGCCTTCCAGCGCTCGGCCTTCGAGGAGACGGTCTACGACATGACCTGGGACCCGGCCTGGATGGTCCCGGCCGGGGGCGGGCGCATGGAGAAAAGCCCGATGGCCTCGCCCTTCATCTCGGCCGAGATGGAGAAGGTCCTGCGCGTCCGGCACCACCGGACGATCGCCACCCAGGGCTACGGGATGGTCGCCCAGTTGCGGTCCTGGCTCCCGGACGCGGTCGGCGGCATCTACTGGTTCTACGTCGACAACCCTTCCGTCAGCCCCTATGTCCCGGTCTACGCCGGCGTGACCGACGTCTCCCCGTTCTACAAGACGTACGACTTCCGCGAGTTCAGCGAGGATTCGGCGCGCTGGGCCGTGGACTTCGTCGAGAAGCTTATGCTGCTGCGCTGGCAGCCGGCCATGCGCGACGTCCGGGCCGCCCGCGACCCCGTCGAGGCCGCGTTCTTCGACGAGCAGGCCGCCGTGGATGCCAAGGTCGCGGCGCTCCTGGAGGGGGGCGCCGGCGGGCGCGCCGCCGCCGCGGACTACCTGACCAGCCTGACGGTCGAGCGGATGGAGAAGCTCGTGGCCCTCTACCGCTCGCTCCGCAAGACCTTGCTCGCGAAGTACTCCGGCGACGGCGTCTGAGCCGGCGACAGGGCCGATCCGCCGGGAGCGGTCCCGGCCGTCCGGGGCTTAGCGCCCGAAGCCTTTGACCTTCTTGTAGCCGGCCGGCAGGTCGTAGTGGCCCGCGGGGGCGGCCTTCTCCGTGCATTCGAGGAGCTCGGTCGTGGACTTCATCTCCTGGCCCATGACCTTGGCCACGGTCGTCTGGTAGACGACGACGCCCTTGATCTTCTTCATCTCGGCCAGGATCTTGTCGAAACCGGGCATCGAGGCCATCATGCCGTTGGCCATGGCGAAGGCCATGGTGTAGTCGACCTTGATGTCCTCGGTGGCCCAGGCGTCGCCGCTGGTCTTGCCCATGCCGCCCATGTCGATCTCGAGGGTGTAGCGGCGGGCGTTCCAGCTGCCGATCTTCTTGGTCTCGCCGGTGTCGGTGACCTTGGCCGACATCCCGCCCATGAGGCCCTTCATCATCCCGGCCATGGCCTTGGCCTGGGCCTTGTCCTCCTCGTCGCCGCCGGCCTCGTCGGCCGCCGCGTCGAACATCTTGCCGAAATCGAGGGGCATCTCGGAGTACGACTTCTTGTTGTGGTCGATCATGTAGAGCATCTTCTTGTCGGCTTGGAAGATCATCGAGGTGTTGGCCCCCTCCTGGTCCGTGCGGGCCTTGTTGTCGCCCATCCAGAAGACCATGATCTCGTCCTTGGCCGGCTGGGACTGGCCCATCATCGTGAAGGCGTCGGTGTGGGTCTTGTTCTTCATGTAGACGTCGGCCCGGGCCTGCGCCGTCGAGAGGACGAGACAGGCAAGGACGGCGAGAAAAGCGATGCGGATCAGGCGGGATGATCTCATATTGACCTCGCTTGGGGTGTGGGTTTCCGGCGCCCCGGCGCCGTGATTCCTTTATAATGCGCCCTCCCGGCATCTGTCAAGCAACCGGGAAGCAACCGGGGGGTCAGACCCCAGCTTTTCAAAAAGAATCAACAGGATAACCCCATTTCGGACAGGTCCCATCAGTTTGAAGCTCACTTTTTTGGGCCCAAAAACATCTTGCGCCTTCCCAACGAAATAAGGCTATGTTTTGGGGCCCAAAAACGTGAGATCAAAGCTGAAGGCGGATCCCCAAAATGGGGGTATGTTACTGATTAAATTGGAGAAGCTGGGGTCTGACCCCCGACTAGTAACTGTTCCAATGGAGGACGGCCGACAGGGGGCGCTTGGGGACATGAAGGCGGCCGGCTTCGTCCTTCCAGTAGCGGCAGTTGTCGGCCATGACCTCGGCCGCCGGCTCCTCGGCCGGATACCCCAGCGCCAGGACGCTGTCGATGCGGTACCCGTCGGGCACGCCAAGCACGCCCTTGAGCTTCTCGCGGTCGATCGACAGCAGCCAGCAGGCCCCGACCCCCTCGGCCAGCGCCGTCAGGATCATATTCTCCATGGCCGCGCCGACGTCGTACTCGAACATCTTTTCGCGCAGCATCGAGTCGACGAGCGTCACGACGTAGGCCGCCGGTTCCTCCCCCGTCTTCGGGTCCCCCGCCGGCGCGATGTAGGCCGCCCACTTGAGGCACGGGAAGACCTCGGCCGCCCGCGCCGGATCGTCCACCACGACGAAGGAGAGCGGCTGGACGTTGGCCGCCGAAGGCGCCAGCCGGGCCGTCTCGACCAGCCGCGTCAGCAGCTCCCGCGGCACCGGCCCCGGCCGGAACCGGCGGATGGTCCGCCGCGCCACCGCGAGATCGTAAACGTTCTGTCCGTTCTGACCCATTGCGCGACTCCTTTCCCGCCGAAGCGACCGGGTTTCCTCATTATTATAAGCCATTCCGCCGTCGCCATCGCCATGGCCTTCGCCGGATCCGTCCCCGCCCGGCCGCGGCGCCGAGCCCCTCGTCGCCCGCGGCCCTCGGGTCTCAACGCCCTCCCGAGGCCATCCCCGCCCTCGCCCGCCCCTCCGTCACCGGGGCCTTGGCCATGAACACGGCCGTCGCGCCCAGCAACAGCAGCGCGGCGAACCGGTACATCCAGCGGTATCCCGCCGCGTCCGAGATCCACCCGAACACCGGCGAGCCCAATCCCATACCGACGTCGAAGAGCGAGTTGTACAGGCTGATGGCCAGTCCTTTGTTCTCCCGTCCCAGGAAATCGATGATATAGGTGCTCAGGGCCGGGAAGATGAGCCCCTGCCCGATGCCGCCGACGAACCCCGTGACCACCAGGAGCGGCAGGCTGCGGACCTGGGCCAGGACGAACAGGTTCCCGGCGATGATGAGGGCCGCCGGCCAGATGACCGTCTTCCTCCCGCGCCTGTCCGACAGGTCGGACAGGCGGACGCGCGTCAATATGGCCGCCAGCGAGAAGACCAGGAAGAACGTCCCCACCCTGGCGATGCCGATCGAATGCCCGAACACGGCCACGAAGTAGATCATGGCCCCGCGGATGGCGCCGTGGAAGACGGGCATGCCGGCGATGATGGCCGCCAGCGCCCAGGGCACGGCCCGCAGCGCCGGCAGCCCGGCCGGCCGCCGCCCGCCCTCCCCGCCCCCCCCGTCCTCAGGCCGGCACGATCCTTCGCGCGCCAGCAACAGGCAGACCAGCGCCGCCGCCAGGAACGCCGCGCTGACGTTGTACAGCCGTCCCGGCCCTCCTGCCCCGCGCAACAACTCCTCGGCCACGAGCGGCCCGACGGCGTTGGCCACCAGCCCGGCGACACCGATGACGCCCATGGTCTTGGCCAACCGATCGGCCGGGGCCAGGTCCGAGCACAGGGCGATCGTCGCCGTCATGCTCACTCCCCAGCCGACTCCCGCCACTGCCCGCAGCGCCAGCGGCAGCCACCCGGCGTCCCTCACGAGATGGAAAAGCGGCGTCGTCACGAGCAGCAGCGCCGCCCCGGCGACGGCGAGCCGCCTCCCGCCCCGCAGGTCGATCATCCGCCCGAACAGCGGCCGGATGGCGATGGCCACGACACTGTAGACGCCCATGATCAGGCCGATGCGGCCCGGGCTCGAACCGAACGCCTCGAGGACGACCGGGAAGAGGAAGAAGAGCGAGACGGCCATGAACAGGAAGAAGAAGCCGGCCAGGGCCAGCAGGAAGTCCCGGCTGGTGAACGACCGCGGCGCGCTCATGAGACCGATCCGATCCGCCGCTCTCCGCCCCGCTAGGCCGGTCCGCCGAGCGACTCGACCAGCCGCCGGGCCCGCGCCTCGATCGCCGCCCAGTCCCCCGCCTCGACGGCCTTGGCGTCGACGAGGGCCGCGCCCAACCCGACGCACGCCGCGCCCGCCGCCAGGAAGTCGCGGGCGTTCTCGACCGTCACCCCGCCGGTCGGCATGAGCCGGACCTCCGGCAGCGGCCCGCGCATGTCGCGCACGAACTGCGGACCGAGCGAGGTCGCCGGGAAGACCTTGACGAGGTCCGCCCCGGCCCGCCAGGCCGCGACGATCTCGGTCGGCGTGAAGGCCCCCGGCGCGACGACCACGCCCGCCTCCCGGCAGGCGGCCACCGTGTCGCGGTCGAAGACGGGCGAGACGACGAAGTCGGCCCCGGCCGCGATGACCTCCGCGGCCGTCGCCGCGTCGAGCACGGTACCGGCCCCGACGAGCGCGCCCTCCGCCTTCGCCCGGGCCAGCTCGCGGATGATGCCGACCGCGCCCGGCACGGTCATGGTCACCTCGACGGCCTTCACGCCGCCCCGGCCGAGCGCCGCCGCCACCGCGGCCAGCCGGTCCGCGTCCTTCATCCGGATGACGGCCACGGCCCGCCCGGCCAGGAGCCGCCCGAGGACCTCGTCTTTGGTCATGTTCGCCCTCTCGCCCTACCTCAGGACCCGCCCGGACCGGTCGCCCTTGACCAGCGCCGCGATGTCCCTCTCCGTCGACAGGTTGAAGTCGCCGGGGATGCCGTGCTTGAGGGCCGCCGCGGCCACGGCGAATTCCAGGGCCTCGGCGTCCGTCCCGCCTCCCGGCCGCGTCAGCCCGTGGATGAGCCCGGCGGCGAAAGCGTCGCCCGTCCCGATGCGGTCGACGACCCGGCGGATCTCGTGGATGGGCCCGGTCAGGAACTCCGTCCGGTTCCGCAACACGGCCGTCCAGCGGTTCCAGTCGGCGCTGTAGCTCTCGCGCAGCGTCAGCGCGATCCGCGCCACATTGGGGAACGCGGCCATGACCTCGGCCGTCAGGTCGGCATAGAGCCGGGAATCGAGGCGCCCTCCCGAGACCTCGGGGGCCGGCCCGATACCGAGCGAACGCTGGCAGTCCTCCTCGTTGCCCGTGACCAGGTCGGCCAGGGCGGCCAGCTCGCGCATGACCTCGGGCGCCGGACGGCCGTACGTCCAGAGCTTGGACCGGTAGTTGAGGTCGAGCGAGACCGTCATCTTCCGCGCCCGCGCCGCCCGGGCCGCCTCCGTCGTCAGGGCCGCGGCCGCGGCGCTGATCGCCGGCGTGATGCCGGTCAGGTGGAGCCAATCCATGCCGGCCAGGGCCGCCTCCCAATCGACCGCCCCCGGCCCGGCCTCGGCCACGCCCGAGCCCTCGCGGTCGTAGAAGACCTGGGACGGCCGGGCCCCGGAGCCCGTCTCGGAATAATAGATCCCCAGGCGCCGTCCGCCCCGGACGACGGCCCGGGTGTCGACGCCGTATCGCCGCAGCTCCCGCAGGGCCGCCTCTCCCGCCGGGTTCGCCGGCACCACCGAGATCCAGCGAGACCTGTGGCCGAGCAGGGCCAACGACACGGCCACGTTGGCCTCGCCGCCGCCGAAGCCGGCCCGCAGGACGGGCGACTGGAAGAGGAGCTCCCCGTCCGGCGGCGAAAGCCGGAGCATGATCTCGCCGAAGGTCGCGATGTTGGCCATGCCGCACTCTCCTACGGCCTAAGATAGCACAGGCGGCGCCCGCCCCCAAAACCGGAAAATGGGGACTTTGACGTCCCCGTTTCGCACTCCCTTGAAAAGGGCCGGGAACGGAGTACAATACGCCCGAAATTCCCGCGGAGAACATGGCCCCATGGACAAGCTCAAGGACCGCATCAAGAACGCCCTTTTCATCCTCGTCGGCTGCGCCGTCATGGGACTGGCCTACGCCATGTTCCTCATCCCCCACCACTTCGTGCCCGGCGGCGTCTCGGGCGTGGCCATGATCGCGAATTACTTCTCCAAGCTGCCCGTCGGCCTGCTCATCATGGTCCTCAACGTGCCCATCTTCCTGCTCGGCCTCAAGACCATGGGCAAGAAGTACGTCGTCAACAGCCTGGCCGGCATGGTCGTCTCCTCGGTCTTCATCGACCTCTTCTACGAGGTCGTCAAAGTCCCCTCGGCCACCGACAACGCCGTCCTGGCCTCGATCTACGGCGGCGTCATGCTCGGCGTCGGGCTGGGCATCGTCTTCCGCGGCCGGGCCTCGACCGGCGGCTCGGACATCATCGGCATGGTCCTCAGCAAGTACACCGGCATGTCGCTCGGCTACGGCATCATGGTCACGGACTTCCTGGTCATCTCGGCCTCCGGCTTCGCCCTGCGCTCCCTCGAGGCCCCGCTCTACGGCTACATCGTCCTGTTCCTGTCGACCAAGGTCATCGACATGGTCCTCGAGGGCTGGAACTACTCCAAGCTCGTCCTCATCACCTCGACCCGGACCCAGGAGATCGCGGATTACATCCTCCACGGCCTCGACCGCAGCGGCACGGCCCTGCGCTCCCGCTCGCTCTACCTCAACCGCGAGGGCGAGATCATCATGACCGTCATCCACCGCAAGCAGCTGGCCGACCTGCGGACCCACGTCCGCCGCATCGACCCCGAGGCCTTCGTCGTCATCAACGACACCTACGACGTCCTCGGCAAGGGCTTCAAGTCCCACCTCATCACCTGAAGCGCCCTTTGGCCCCGGAAATGGAGTAAAATGGGTCCCGGACACCGCCCCGGAAAGGAGCCCCGACCATGCCTCTGAGAACGAGCGCCCTGAGACGGTCCGCCGTCCTCCCGCTCCTGGCCGCCGCCGCGCTGACCGCCCTAACCGTCCTGTCCGCGACGGCCGCCGCCCAGACCGGCGGGCCCGAGAGCCTGGGCTTCAAGAAGCGGTTCTTCGTCGACCTCGTCAATCCCTCGCCCTTCGCCCTCGAGAACCAGGCCCTGGTCCTCGACGTCGCGGCCATCCGGGCCTCGGTCGCCCCCGACTTCAACACTTACTTCTACGCCCTGTTCGAGGCCAAGGGTGCCGAGCTGGCCCTGGTCGTGACCCAGGCCGACGACCTCGACAAGGACCGCTACCACGACGAGATCGTCGTCGTCCGGACCCTGCCCGCCAACTCGACGACCCGCCTGGCCTGCTGGTACACGCCAGAGCGCAGCTTCCAGCTCTTCCCGGCCGACAAGGCCTTCGCCCGCGGCCCCTGGACTGGCAGCGACGCCGCGGCCGGCTGGGAATCGAACCTGTCCGCCTTCAAGCTCACGCGCGGCCGCGTCGGCCTCTACGGCAAGCTCCAGCCGGACCTCATATTGAAGAAGTTCCCCACGCTCGAGGCCAAGCCCGGTGACTGGGGCCAGGACCTCCTCGGCGCCGGCGACGGCCCCGGCCTCGGCGGACTGTCGCTCTGGGACGGCGAAAAGCGCCTGCCGCTCTACGGCCCCGCCGCCCCCGCGCCCAAGCTGACCGTCCTGGCCACGGGCCGCGTCCGGGCCCTGGTCAAGGCCGAGTACCCGCCCCTGGCCACGTCCCAAGGCGAGGTCGGACTGACCATCCTCTACTCGACCTTCGCCGACGCCCCGTACTCTCGGCAGGACGTCCTCCTGACGTCCAAGGGGACCGGCGCCATCGCCGTCGGCCCGGCCCTCGAGAACCTGCCCAACGCCGTCTGGACGGTCGACAAGGCCAAGGGCTACGCCGCCGTCTGGGGCCGCGGCGCGGGCAAGGCCGGCGAGATCGGCCTGGCCGCCATCGCCCCGGCGGACTCGATCGCCGCCGTCGCCGAGACCGCGACCGACCGGGCCCTCCGGCTCGACGGCCGGGCCGGCCGCCGGCTGACCTATTGGGTCGCCGGGGCCTGGGAGCGCGGCACCGTCACCCCGCCGACGCCCGGGGCCAAGGGCTGGGCCGCCCGCGCCGGAGAGCTGGCCGCGCGCCTGCTCACCCCGGTCAAAGTGGAGTTCAAAACCAAATGACGAACCGCCGCCGCGGCCCGGTGCCGCCCTGCGACCCGGCCTTCGAACCCATCGTCCTCGCCTGGCGCGACTACCTCGCCAAGGCCCGGTCCTCCAGGGCCCGGGCCCTCCGGCTGGCCGTCGAACGCGAGGACGGACTGGTCTCGGTCTTCGACGCCCCGGCCCCGCCTCCCGACGCCGATCCGGCCACCGCCTTCCGCCTCGTCGAGCGCGCAGCCAAGTTCCTGCTCTGGTCGCGCGGCGGCTGGCGCATCCATTATCTCGGGCCCGACGCCCTCGGACGGCGGCTCAAGGCCGAATACGCGCCCGACGGCCCGCGCGCCTTCGACGCCCGGGTCATGGGCGGCGTCTACGGCCGGCCGTTCGAAGTCGTCCTCCACAGCCCGGCGACCTTCCCGGAGCCCCGCGAGGCCCTGCACTTCCCCGGGGGCCACGTCCGCGGCTTCCGCATCGGCTTCGACCTCGGCGCCAGCGACTACAAGGTCGCCGCGGTCGTCGACGGCGAGCCGGTCTGGAGCGAGGAGATCCCCTGGTCGCCCTCGACCGAGCCCGATCCCGATTATCACTACCGCATGATCGACGAGGGCCTCCGCAGGGCCGCCGCCCACCTCCCCCGCGTCGACGCCATCGGCGGCTCGTCGGCCGGCGTCATCATCGGCAACCAGGTCCGCATCGCCTCCCTGTTCCGGGCCGTGCCGGCGGACCTGTTCGAATCCAAGGTCCGCAACATCTTCGACCGCCTGGCCGCAGCCTGGGGCGTGCCCTTCGAGGTCATCAACGACGGCGAGGTCACGGCCCTGGCCGGGATGCTGTCGATCGGCGAGCCCGGCGTCCTCGGCGTGGCCATGGGCTCGAGCGAGGCCGCCGGTTACCTCGACGCCGAGGGCCACATCCCGGGCTGGCTCGACGAGCTGGCCTTCGCCCCCGTCGACCTCAGCCCGTCGGCCGTCGCCGACGAGTGGTCGGGCGACCGCGGCGTCGGGGCCAACTACTTCTCCCAGCAGGCCGTGAACAAGCTGGCCCTGGCGGCCGGCCTGTCCTTCCCCGCCGACATGAAGCTGCCCGAGCGGCTCAAGGAGGTCCAGGGGCTGGCCGAGCGCGGCAACATCCCGGCCACGCGGGTCTTCGAGTCCATCGGCGTCTACCTCGGTTACACCGTCCCCTGGTACGAGGTCTTCTACGGTTTCCGCCACCTGCTCGTCCTGGGCCGGGTCCTGTCCGGGCCGGGCGGCGCCCTGATCGTCGAGCGGGCCGAAGAGGTCCTGCGGACCGAGTTCCCGGAGACGGCCGCCCGCGTCCGCCTCCACCTGCTCGACGAGAAGAGCCGGCGCGTGGGCCAGGCCGTGGCCGCGGCCAGCCTGCCGGAGATCCAAGGAGCGAAACGATGAAATTCACCAAGCCCGACGCCTCGGTCTTCGTCCCCGACGGCGCGGACCCCGAGACCGCTTTCCGCCGGGTCACCCACCTCGGCATCGGCGCCCACCAGGACGATCTCGAGATCATGGCCTTCCACGGCATCCAGAAGTGCTTCACCAGCCGCGAGCTCTGGTTCGGCGCCGTCACCTGCACGAACGGGGCCGGCTCGCCGCGGGCCGGCGAGTACGCCGACTTCAGCGACGAGGACATGGCCGCGCTGCGGCGCCGCGAGCAGGAGAAGGCCGCCGTCCTCGGCAACTACGGCGTCCTCGTCCAGCTCAACCACACCAGCGCCGAGGTCAAGGACGTCGGCACGGGCCGCCTCCGGGCCGACCTCGTCAAGGCCCTGCGGCTGGCCCGCCCGGAGGTCGTCTACACCCACAACCCCGCCGACAAGCACGACACCCACCTGGCCGTCGTCTTCACGGCCATCGCGGCCCTGCGCGAGCTGGCCCCCGAGGAGCGCCCGACGACCGTCTACGGCTGCGAGGTCTGGCGCGGCCTCGACTGGATGGACGACGAGGACAAGGTCCCGCTCGACGTCGGCCGCCGCGAGGCCCTGTCGACGGGCCTCATCGGCGTCTACGACTCCCAGGTCGAGGGCGGCAAGCGGTACGACCTGGCCACGCCGGGCCGCCGGCGGGCCAACGCCAGCTACTTCCAGTCCCACCAGACCGACGCGGCCGAGCAGCTCTGGTTCGCCATGGACTTGACCCCGCTCGTCCGGGACGACACCCTCGACGTCGGCCGCTTCGTCCTGGGCCACGTCGACAAGTTCCGGGCCGGCGTCGAGAGCAAGATCAAGAAATTCGGAGTCCGGAAGCGCTGACCGCGCCCGGCCGCGAGGAGGAACCCCCCATGGAGATCATCATCCAGCCCGACAGCCAGCAGGCCAGCCTGGTCGCGGCCCGCGTCGTCGCCCGGACCGTCCGGGAGAAGCCCCACGCCGTGCTCGGCCTGGCCACCGGCAACACCCCGCTCCAGCTCTACCGCAACCTCGTCCTCATGCACCACGAGTCGGGCCTCGACTTCAGCGGCGTGACCAGCTTCAACCTCGACGAATACGTCGGCGTCCCGCCGACCCATCCCTCGTCGTTCCACAGCTACATGTGGGCCCACCTGTTCAGCCACATCAACATGCCCAAGGAGCGCATCAACATCCCCGACGGGCTGACGGCCGACATCCCGGCCGCCTGCCGGAAATACGAGCAGGCCATCCGCTCGGCCGGCGGCATCGACATCCAGGTCCTGGGCATCGGGACCAACGGCCACATCGGCTTCAACGAGCCGTCCTCGTCGCTGTCGTCGCGGACGCGCATCAAGACCCTGACCGAGGAGACGCGCCTCGACGCCGCCTCGGCCTTCGGGGGCGAGGAAGGGGTGCCGACCCACGTCCTGACCATGGGCCTGGGCACGATCATGGACGCCAAGATGTGCCTGCTCCTGGCCTTCGGCAAGAAGAAGGCCCGGGCCGTGGCCCGCACGGTCGAGGGCCCGGTCACGGCCATGGTGCCGGGCTCGGTCCTGCAGATGCACCCGCGGGCCGTCCTGGTCCTCGACAAGGAGGCCGCCTCCGAGCTGGAGATGGCCGACTACTACCTCTGGGTCCAGGAGCATAAACCCGATTGGCAGAAGCACTGAGTTTGATATAGACTGAGGCCGGAAGGAGCCACACCCATGACCCACCCCATCAAGAACGTGCTCTGGGCCACGGACTTTTCCGCCGAGTCGAAGGAAGCCCTGGCCTACGCGAGCTTTTTCGCCAAGACCTTCAAGGCCAAGCTGACGGCCCTGCACGTCGTGCCCGATTTCGCGCCGGCCCTCTACGAGGCCTGGCCGGAGGCGCAGGCCGAGCTGGCCGGCAAGATCGAGGCCAGCAAGGTCAGCGCCAAGGCCCAGCTCGAGCACATGTGTGCGGCCCAGGGCGTCTGCGCCGACAAGATCGTGGTCACCGAGGGCTCGGCGGCCAAGGTCATCCTCAAGACCGCGCAGAAGGAAGGCGCCGGGCTCATCGTCGTCGGCCGCAAGGGCGTCTCGGGGCACGAGCAAAACCTCATCGGCAGCGTCACCCACCGCATCCTGCGCGGCGCCCGCGTGCCGGTCCTGGTGACCAAGGGCACGGACGGCAAGCTCGGCGACCTGACCAAGATCCTCGTGCCGACCGACTTCTCGAACGACGAGGACGTCGAGCGCGACCACGCCTGGAAGCTGGCCAAGGCCCTGGGCGCGAGCCTGACCTTCCTCTACGTCATGGAGCTCTTCGGCCACGACTTCCGGCTGACCGACGAGATGTTCTCCTCGGTCCTGAAGAAGCTCCAGGCCCGCAAGAAACGCGAGCACAAGGCCGTCGAGATGCGCGAGGACGTCGTCAAGGCCGTCCACGGCTACGAGGGCATCATCGAGTACGCCGACAGCAAGGGCTTCGGGCTCGTGGTCATGTCGACGACGGTGCGCAAGCTGTCGCGGCTCTTCCTCGGCAGCACGACCGAGAAGGTCATCGCCCACAGCCGCGTGCCCGTCTTCGCCATCCCGCGCGAGAAGTGAAGTAGGGCCCTGAAGAAAGAATACCGGCCCATGGCCCTGGGCTTCTGGGGCGTGGGCCTGCCGCTCATCCTGTTCGGGCTCCTGTTCTGCCGGACCGCCGCCCAGCGGGTGGCGGTCCTCGGGGCGGGGGCGCTCTTCCTCGCGGCCGGAGCGCTCATCGCCCGGGCCAGGCGATAGCCGATGACGCTCGCCGCGGTCGATTGGCTGTTCATCGGCTGGTACCTGGCCCTGTCGATCGGCATCGGGCTCTATTACTCCAAGCGGGCCGGCCGGAGCATCTCCGAATATTTCCTGAGCGGCCGGACCCTGCCCTGGTGGCTGCTGGGGACGTCCATGGTGGCGACGTCCTTCTCCTCCGACACGCCGCTCGCCGTGACCGGCATCGTCGTCAAGGACGGCGTCGCCGGCAACTGGCTGTGGTGGAACTTCATGCTCGGCGGCGCCCTGACCGTGCTCTTCTTCGCCCACCTGTGGCGGCGGGCCGAGGTCGTTACCGAGGTCGAGTTCATCGACCTGCGCTATTCGGGCCGGCCGGCCCGGTTCCTGCGCGGCTTCAAGGCCCTCTACCTCGGCCTGCCGGTCTCGGCCATCACCTTCGGCTGGGTCACGCTGGCCATGGTCAAGATCATCCAGGCCGTCTTCGGCACGAGCGGCGTCACGGCCCTAGCCGTCTGCCTGGGGCTGACGGTCCTCTACACGACGATCAGCGGCCTGTGGGGCGTCGTGGCCACGGACATGCTGCTCTTCGGCGTGGCCATGGCCGGGTCGGTCATCCTGGCCGTGGTCTCGGTCGAGCAGGCCGGCGGCATCGGGGCCCTAGTCGAAGCGGTCCGGTCGATGGGCGCGGCGAACGGCAGGGACTACCTGTCGGTCTTCCCGCCGCTCGGGCGGGCCCTGCCGCTGGCCTTCTTCGTCGCTATCTTCGTCCAGTGGTGGGCTGTCTATTACCCCGGGGCCGAGCCGGGCGGCGGCGGCTGGAGCGCCCAGCGCATGCTGGCGGCCAAGGACCCGCGCCACGCCGTCCAGGGCACGCTCTGGTTCACGGTGGCCAACTACGTCCTGCGGCCGTGGCCCTGGATCCTGACGGCCCTGGCGGCCATGGTCGTCTTCCCGGGGCTCACGGGCGCGGCGCCGGGCGAGATGGAGGCGGCCTACCCGCGGATGATCGGCTTCGTGCCGAAGGGCGTCGCGGGCATCATCGTCGCCTCGCTCTTCGCGGCCTTCATGTCGACGATCGAGTCCATCGTCAACCTGGCCGGCTCCTACCTTCTCAACGACTTCTACCGGCCGTTCGTCCGCCGGGGCGCGAGCGAGAGGCACTACGTCGCGGCCTCGCGGGTCATCGTCCTGGTCGTCTCGCTCCTCGGGGCCGGATTCGCCGTCGTCCTCGGCAGCGTCAAGATGGGCTGGCAGCTGGTCATGGAGCTGTCGGCGGGCATCGGCCTGGTCCTGCTCCTGCGCTGGTACTGGTGGCGGATCAGCGCCTGGTCGGAGATCGCGGCCCTGGGGGCCTCGGCGGCCACGGCCGTGTATCTGAAGATCGCGCCGGGCAATCCGCTCGTGCGCGGGGCCGGTCGGCTCCTCGAGGGCTGGGGATTCGCGCCCGACGCCTGGGGCGCCGGCATCCTGGTCATCGTGGCCGTGACGACCGCGGCCTGGATCGCGGCCACGTTCCTGGCCCGGCCGGACGACGAGGCCAAGCTCCTGGCCTTCTACCGCAAGGTCCGGCCCGGCGGGGCCTGGGGACCGATCGCCAGACTCGACGGGCGCCGCTACCGGCTGGGCGCGGCCCCGTTCGCGGGCTGGGCCCTGGCCGTGGCCATGACCCTGTGCCTGCTTCTCGGCGTCGGCCGGCTGGTCTTCGGGGACTGGGGACCGGGCGCGGCCTATCTCGGAGCGGGCGGCCTGGCGGCGTGGGCGCTGGCCAGGATCGTCGCCCGCATCGATTGGGAGGGACAGCGATGAGGAAAATGGGGACGTTTCTATTTATTTCTGTCATCTTTCTCCTGTTCGCCGGCTGCGGCCGGACGCCGGATGGGGCGAAGGCCGGCGCGGGCCGGAAGGCGGGCCAGACCGCAGGCGAGCGGGCGGGCGCGTCGAGCCCCGCCCTGTCCCCCGGCGTCGCGGCGTTCGGTTACCCGGTCGGCGGCGAGCCCTGGTATTTCGTTAAGGGCGGGCTCGAGCTCGCCGAGCTCCCGGAGGGGGCCGACACGGACGCGCCCTGGAGCGTCGACAGGGTCGTCGTCGACGGCGAGCGGACGCGGGACTTCCTCGTCTACCAGGACGGCCGCGAGATCGACAAGCACGCGGTCAAAGCCGCGCGCGGGCGCGTCGTGTTCGAGGTCAAAGCCCGGCGTATCTGGACGCCAGGGGCCGAGTCGGAGATGACCGTCGACCTCGTCGAGCCCGTCTCGGGAGACATCCGCGTCGTCACGGCCAAGGGCACGGCCCCGGCCGGCCGCGGCTATTGGGACCCGGCCTGGAAGAACTATCTGGCCCTCGTCGTCGCCGAGGACCACGGCTTCGATCGCGCGGCCTATCCCGTCCACGCCACGCTCGGCATCCTGGCCGACTACATCCGTTCGGCCGACGAGGTCCGGGTCGTGCGGGCGGACCGCCGCGAGGGCGGGGACGTCGTCTACACCGAGGTCCCGAGCCAGGTCACCGATCTCGTCACCTGGAACGACCCGGCGGTCCTGGGGATCGAGGAGAAGGACGCCGCGACCGGAGCCAAAGTCGTCCGCTACCATCCGACGACCTCGTTCGATGTGGCCTTCCTGGCCGACGTCGCGGCCCGCTCCAAGGCGACCTATCTCGTGTTCTACAACAAACCGGGCGCGGCCGCGCCCGCCTATCCGGCCGGACTCGCCGTGACCAAGGGCAAGGGCCTGGCCCGGACGGTCGAGAACCCATTCTACCGCATCACCCTGCACGAGGCCAGCGGCCACATCTACGAGATCTTCGAGAAGGCGACCGGGACGACGCTCGAGCACAAGCTCGAGACGAACGGGGCCGTCCACTGGAACCCCGACGTCTACGCGCCGCCCCATGCCTGGTACCACAGCTCGGATTGGACGGCGCCCGAGGCGGTCGAGACGGCCGCCGGGCCGGTCTTCTACGCCGTCAACATCAAGGGCCAGCTGCCCCAGCCGGAAGGCATCGACATCGGCATCCGCTATCGCTTCTACGCCGGGTCGCCCGCTGTGACCGTCGAGTCCGTGCTGACGGTGGGCAAGGACGCCTTCGTCATGGCCCTGCGCAACGCCGAGGTCGTCTTCAACAAGGCCGTCTTCACCAAGGCCGCGTTCAAGCGGGACGGCGAGACGGAGATCCTCGACTTCGCCGTCTCCAAGCGGCACCCGGACCACGCCGTCGTCCTGCGGCCCGACACCCCCTGGGTCAGCTTCTTCGACGAGGCCAAGGGCGTCGGCTTCGCTTCGCTCTACCTCGACATGGCCACGCCCAACCTCAACGGCGGCCAGGCCTCGCTCGAGCAGCCCTTCCTCTACATCCAGCACGGGCCGTGGTACTACGTGTCCCGCGGCTTCGTCTACTCATTCGCCACGAACAATCAGACCCGGATGCTGCCGGTCAAGGCGGGCAGCGTCTACTACGACCGGAGCGCCTGGATCGCCTTCCCGTACCCGAAGGCGGAGGGCATCGGCCCGTTCCTCGACGCCCGATACAACGCCCTGAAGTTCCCGCTGGCCGTGAGCGAGGACATCGAGACCTTCAAGGAGAGCCCCGAGGGCTGGGTCGTGCCCATCCTGACCGAGCCCTTCGAGGAGGGCGTCAAGGGCGCCACCGGCGGCGCCGACCGCCGCAAATAGCCTCTCAGACGGTACCTGGCATTCACAAACGCCGGTTTCCCCCTGGTGATGTGAAGGCCTGGCACCAGACCGACATTGACAAAAGGCGGGGGAATCGCTCTAATGGCCGGTGATGCGCAACACCGCCGTTATCACCATCATCGCCCTCGCCGCCGCCCTCGGTCTCACGGCCGGCCCGGCCCTCGCCGCCCAGGAGGAGGGGCACGTCGTCGAGGTCAAGAGCCTCGTCTCCCGCGAAGCCGTCCGCCCCGGCGAGACCTTCCAGGCCGCCGTCCTCGTCACGGTCCAGGCGGGCTACCACATCAACGACAACGCCCCCGTCGACGAGTTCATGATCCCGACCGTCCTGACGGTCCTGGAGGCCCCGGACTTCGAGGTCCTCGAGACCTACTATCCCGTCGGCCGCCGGGCCCGTTTCTCCTACTCCGAGGTCGAACTCGTCGTCTACGAAGGGGAGACGGCCCTCGGCCTCCTGCTCAAGGCCAAGGACGGCATCGCGCCCGGCCCCCGGACCGTCAAGGTCTCCCTCGGCTACCAGGCCTGCGACGCCATGTCGTGCCTGCCGCCCAAGGAGCTGGCCTTCGAGATCGCCGTCCCCGTCGCGGCCGACGGCGCCGCGCCCGCCGCCGACGTCAAGCCCGAGGTCTTCAAAAAGCTCCGCTTCAAGTCCCTGAAAAAATGACGGACGAATCGAGACAAGCCCTCTTCCGCGCCATCCCGTCCCTCGACGCCCTGCTGTCCTCCGAGGCCGCCGCCCCGCTCCTGGCCGCCCACGGCCGCGAGGCCGTCGTCGCCGCCGGACGGGCCGTCCTCGACGACCTGCGCGCCGGGATCGCCGCGAATGCCGCGCCCGACGACCTGTCGCTCCCCGCCCTGGCCGCCCGCGTCGCCGGCCGCCTGGCCTCCCGCCTGGCCCCCTCCCTCGCCCCCGCCATCAACGCCACCGGCGTCATCATGCACTCCGGCCTCGGCCGGGCCGTGCTCCCGCCCGCCGCGTGCGGAGCCCTCGGCGCCGTCGCCGCCGGCTACTCGACCCTGGCCCTCGACCTCGACTCCGGCAAGCGCGTCCCCCGCGACCGCCACGTCGAGGGCCTCCTCCGCGATCTCACCGGAGCCGAAGCAGTCACCGTCGCCAACAACAACGCCGCCGCGACCGTCCTCGTCCTCGACACCATGGCCCGCGGCAAAGAGGTCGTCGTCTCGCGCGGCCAGCTCGTCGAGATCGGCGGCTCCTTCCGCATGCCCGACGTCATGGCCTCAAGCGGCGCCGTCCTGCGCGAGGTCGGCACGACCAACAAGACCCACCTCCGCGACTACGAGGCCGCCCTGTCCCCCGCCACCGGGGCCATCCTCCGCGTCCACCACAGCAACTACCGCATCCTCGGCTTCGCCGAGGAGCCCCCCATCGAGGACCTCGTCGCCCTCGGCCGCTCCCGCGGCGTCCCGGTCATCGACGACCTCGGCAGCGGAGCCCTGGTCGACCTCGCGCGCTACGGCCTGGCCGGCGAGCCCCTGGTCCGGGCCAGCTTGGCCGCCGGCGCCGACGTCGCCTGCTTCAGCGGCGACAAGCTCATCGGCGGTCCCCAGTGCGGCATCATCGCCGGCCGCACCGAGTGGATCCAGCGTATCCGTAAGAACCCTCTGGCCCGGGCCTTCCGCTGCGGCAAGCTGACCCTGGCCGCCCTCGAAGCGACCCTCAAGCTCTTCCTGGACCCCGACCGGCTGGCCGAACGCCATCCCATCTACCGCATGTTCGCCCTCACGCCCGGCGAACTCGCCCGCCGGGCCGAAGCCATGGCCGCCTCCCTCCGCGAAGTCCTGCCGGCCGCCGTCGCGGTCGCCGTCGTCGACGCCGAGTCCCAAGTGGGCAGCGGCGCCGTCCCCGTCGAGACCATGCCCTCGAAGGCCCTGTCCATCCGCGCCGCCCGCCTCCCCGCCGAGGACCTGGCCCGCCGCCTGCGCCGCGGCGCGCCGCCCGTCTTCGCCCGCGTCCACCGCGACGCCGTTCTCTTCGACCTGCGCACGGTCCAGCCCGGCCAGGAGGCCGCCCTCCGGGCCGCGCTCGCCGCGATCCTCCAAGATGAAAAAAACAAATAGGAACGGCCCCGTTTCTCGGGCCTTCTTCGAGAGGCGCAAGCGCGTCATGGGGCGGTCCATCGCCCTCGGCCATTGCATCTGCAACCCCAAGGACCCCTGCCCCTGCGACCTCTTCAAACAGAAGAACGTCTGTCTCTGCGCCGGCGAGCGCGAGGCCGACGCCCCCGACGACGTCGCCCTGACCACTCTCGTCGAGAACGCCGGCTGCGCCTCCAAGATCGGCCAGGAGGACCTCAAGCGGGCCCTCGCCGGCCTGCCGCGCACCTTCGACCGCCGCGTCCTCGTCTCCTCGGACACCTGCGACGACGCCGGCGTCTACGCCCTGACCCCGCGCACGGCCCTCGTCCAGTCGGTCGACGTCTTCACCCCCGTCGTCGACGACGCCTACGCCTTCGGCGAGATCGCCGCCGCCAACTCCCTCAGCGACATCTACGCCATGGGCGGCCGCCCCCTGACGGCCCTGTCCATCGTCGCCTTCCCCATCGAGCGCCTCAGCCCGCGCCTCATGAACCGCATGCTCCAGGGCGGCGTCGACAAGCTCCGCGAAGCGGGCGTGGCCCTCCTCGGCGGCCACAGCATCAAGGACCGCGAGATCAAGTTCGGTTTCGCCGTGACCGGCGTCGTCGACCCCCGCCGCATGACCGTGAACAACCGCGCCAAGCCCGGCGACGTTCTCGTCCTGACCAAGCCCCTCGGCACGGGCACGCTGAGCTTCGCCCGCCAGATCGGCCGGGCCCCGGCCGACGGACTGGCCGCCGCCGAGCTCTCCATGCGCGCCCTCAACAAGGCCGCCGCCGCCCTCTTACCGGCCTTCCGCGTCACCACGGCCACCGACATCACCGGCTTCGGCCTGGCCGGCCACCTCGGCGAGATCGCCGCCCAGAGCCGGGTCGACATCGAGGTCTTCGGCGCCTCCCTCCCCGTCTTCCCCGGCGTCCTCGAGCTCATCCGCGCCGGGGTCGTCTCGGGCGCCGTCGAGCGCAATCGCGAATACGCCTCGTCCTTCGTCCGCCGCGCCGCCCCGGCCGTCCCCGAGGAGCTCGAGACGCTCCTCTACGACCCCCAGACCTCGGGCGGCCTGCTCGTCGCCGTCCGCCCCTCGCGGGCCGCGGCTTTCCTCTCCGCCCTCGGCCGCGCCGGCGTCCCGGCCGCCGCCGTCGTCGGACGCGTCAGCCGCAGATCCGCCAAGCCCCACATCGTCCTCCGCGCCGCCGCCCCGCGCTGACCGCCATGGCCGAGCTCGACCACGTCATCGTCGGCACGGCCGGGCACATCGACCACGGCAAGAGCGCCCTCGTCCGGGCCCTGACCGGCACCGACCCCGACACCCTGCCCGAGGAGAAGGCCCGCGGCATGACCATCGAGCTGGGCTTCGTCTTCCTCGACGACCCCGGCTACCCGAAGCAGATCGTCTTCATCGACGTCCCGGGCCACGAGCGCTTCGTCAAGACCATGGCCGCCGGGGCCAGCCACGTCGACGCCGCCCTCCTGGTCGTCGCCGCCGACGAGGGCCTGGCCGTCCAGACCCGCGAGCATTTCGACATCCTGACCCTCCTCGGCATCGAGCAAGGGCTCATCGCCCTGACCAAGAGCGACCTCGTCGACGGGGACCGCGTTGCCGAGCTCACGGCGTCCGTCCGCGCCTTCGTCCGCGGCTCGTTCCTGGAGAGCGCGCCCATCCTCGCCGTCTCCGCCCTCACCGGCGCCGGCCTCCCGGAGCTCAAAGCCGCGCTCCAGGCCATCGGCCGCCGCGTCCGCCCCCGGCCCGACAGCGGCGTCTTCCGCATGCCCGTCGACCGCGTCTTCACCATGCACGGCTTCGGCACGGTCGTCGCCGGCACCGTCCTCTCGGGCACGGTCCGGGCCGGCGACCGCGTCGAGATCTTTCCCGAAGGCCTGAAGAGCCGCGTCCGCGGTGTCCAGGTCCACGGCTCCAAGGCCGACGCCTCGGGGGTTGGGCACCGCACGGCCCTCAACCTCCAGGACCTGGCCAAGGAGGACCTCCGCCGCGGCCAGGTCGCCGCCGCCGAGGGCTCGCTCGTCCCGACCTCCCGCCTCGACGCCCGCCTCGACGTCCTGTCCGACGCCCCCCGCGAGGTCAAGCACCGCGACCGGGTCCGGCTCCACATCGGGACCGACGAGGTCATGGCCCGGCTCTCCGTCATCGGCGGGCCGTCCGTCGCCCCCGGCGCCTCCTCCCCCGTCCAGCTCGTCCTCGAACGGCCGGCCGTGGCCCTGCCCGGCGACCGCTTCGTCATCCGTTCCTTCTCGCCCGTCCTGACCGTCGGCGGCGGCCTCGTCCTCGACGCCGCGCCCGAGAAGCACAAGCGCTTCAGCGGCCGGGTCCTCGAGGGGCTGGGCAAGCTCGGCGGGCCGGCCCGCGAGGCCGTCGACCAGATGTTCGCCCAGGCCGGCGGCATCCCCCGGACCGCCTCCGACATCGCCCTCAAGCTCGGCCGGGCCGAAGCCGACGTCGCCGAGGCCGTCGCCGCGCTCGCCGCCGAGGGCGCGCTCGTCGCCGTCGGCGAGGGCCAGCCCGAGCGCTACCTCCACCGGTCCGTCCGCGACGAGCTGGCCGCCGGGCTCGTCGACGGCCTCAAGGCCTATTTCGCCGCGAATCCCTACAAGCCGGCCATGCCCTACTCCGATCTCCGCGCCGCTTTTCTCGGCAAAAGCGACGCCGCCGGCCTCAAGCACGTCCTCGACTCCCTCCTCGCCTCGGGCGCGCTCTTCCGCAAGGACGCCGGCGTCGGCCTCACCGGCCGCGAGGTCGCGGCCGACCCCGTCGAGGCCGAGCGCCGCGCCCGCGTCGCCGGGGCCTATGCCTCGGCCCGGTTCTCTGCCCCGCTCGAGGACGACGTCCGCCTCTCCCTCAAGCTCAATCCCTCGGCGTTCGAGCCCGTCCTCAACGCCCTGCTCCGCGACGGCACGCTCGTCCGGCTGGCGCCCAAGGTCGTCTATCACCGCGACACGGTCGAGGCCGCCCGCTTGGCCGTGGCCGGCCTCATCGAGCGGCGCGGCTCGGTCTCCATCGCCGAGCTCCGCGACCGCCTGGCGCTCTCCCGCAAGTACGCCCAGGCCATCCTGGAATATTTCGACAAGACCGGCTTCACCAAGCGCGTCGGCGACCGTCACGTCGCGGGCGCGCGCCCCGCCCGCTGATCCCGCCCGGCGGGCCGTCCCGACAACGCGCGGGAACCGGCCTGACCGGACCGGCGTTATACGAGTATAATGGGCCCAGCCATGACCGCCCGCCGCGCCCTGTTCCTGTTCCATCTCCGGGTCGGCGCCCGTCTGGCCCTGCGCGTCCTGGCCCCCGTGCTGGCGGCGGCGCTTTTCCTTTATTACGTTCTCCGGCCGGAGTTCTCGCTCGAGCTGGCCCGCATCCTTTTCATCGAGGGCGGCTTCGTCGAATCCGGCCTGGCCGGCACGCTGCTCCTGCTCGGTCTGGCCCGCGTGGTCGCACCCCGGATCGCGGCCGGGAGCGCCGGCTGGACGCGCTCGCTCCCGGTCGCCCCGGCCGCCCGGCGGTTCTCCGCGCTCCTCTCGCTGCTCGTCGCCGAGATCCCCGTCCTCGCGGTGCTCGGGGCGTTCGCCTGGGTCATCACGAACCCTGGACCGACGCCCGGGGCCGCGTTCGCCGCGCGCCTCGCGGAACACGCCCTCCGCTTCCTCCCCCATGGCCTGGGCCTGATCGCGGGCGCCGCCGCGGCCGGCCTCGCCGCCCTGCCGGGGGGGGTTAGCCGCCCGGCCAAAAGCGCCTCGCTCGCCGCCTGCTTCCTGTCGTTCGGCGGCGCCGCCGCCCCCCTCGTCATGGCCGTCCTTGTGCTCGGCTTCGCCGCGGCCTGGCCCGGCAAGGGACTTGGGGCTCGCGGACGCCGCATCGCCGGGCGGGACGCGCCCTCCGGGGCCTTCTTCCAAACGCTCTCCCTCCGGGCCGTCGGATGGCGTTTCGCCCTCGCCGGCCTCGCGGCCTGCGCCGTCCTCGGCGGCGCCCGGCTCCTGTTGGCCAATAACGACCTCGCCCCGCGCGCGGCCTTCGTTCTCTCGCTCTTCGGCATCGTCCTCGGCCTAACCGCGTTCGTCGGACCGGCCGCCGACATCCTGGCCGCCCGCCGGCCCGCTTGGCCCTGGCTCAGGTCCCTGCCGAGGTCGGCCGCGGCCCGCGTGCGGGACGATGCGCTCCTCCTGGCCCTGCTCGCCCTCCCGCTCGCGGCCCTCGGCATGATCCTGCTCCGGAGCCCGGCCCGGCGGGCCGCCTACCTCCCAGGACCATTGGCCTGGCTCGCGGTACGGGGCGCGGAAGCCCTTCGCGAGGCCGGCGACCGGCCGTTCGGGGCTCTCGGGCACATCGCCGTCGAAGGGGCCTTCCTCTCCCTCGTCCTGGCCCTTTTGCCTTGGACCTCGTTCCTGCTCGCGGCGGCGTCTCCCGTCGCCTTTATCCTCGCCCGCGACGCGGAGCGCCGTCTCAAGCCGACCCGCTGGGCCGAGCGGCGCCACGCGGCCGCCGGCGACCCCCTCTCCTGGAGCGCTTCATGATGGTCTTCGAGAAGGTCTCCTTCGGCTACGAGCCCGGCCGGCCGGTCGTCCGGGACGCGACATTCGCCCTGGGCCCCGGGTTGACGCTCCTCGTCGGCCCGAACGGCTGCGGCAAGAGCACCTTGCACAAGCTCGCCGCCGGCGTCGAGCGCCCCGACGGCGGACGCGTCCTCGTCGACGGCCTGGATCTCTGGGAACGGGAAGCCGAGGCCTGCCGCGGCCTGGCCTATCTGCCGGAATTCCCGGACATCACGCCCTACGCCTCCCTCCGGGACGTCCTCCGTCTGGTCTGCCGCCTGCGCGGCGAGCCGGGAGCCGCCGGCGAGCGGGCCCTCGAGCTCTTCGGCCTCGGCGACGAATCCCGGCGCTCGGTCCGCGAGCTATCCTCGGGACAGCGCAAGCGGGCGCTCTTCGCGGCCGCGTTCGTCGGCCGCCCCCGCCACATCCTGCTCGACGAGCCCCTCGACGCCCTCGACCGCCAGATCGCCGATGAGGTCGTGCGCTGGATCGGCGAGCGGGCGGCGGCCGGGGCTTCGGTCGTCGTCGTCTCACACGCCATCGAACCCCTGGCGGGGCTCACCACCCGGGCCGTGACGGCCCGGGCCGGCTCGATCGAGGTCCGCGAGGATATCCCCGCGTCCCAAGAGGAGGGGCTTCGGCTTCTCGACGCGCTCGCCCGCGGCCAGGACCCGCGCTTTCCTGGGGGAGGTTCCCCAGATGCCGCCTGAGCGCGTACTCGTCGTGGACGGCTACAACGTCATCCACCGCGTCCCGGAGCTCGAGGCGAGCCTGGACGGGGGCCTGGCGAACGCCCGCAACCGCCTGGCCGTCCGGGTCTCGGCCTGGGCCCGGGAGCATCCGGGCGTGGAGTGCGTCATCGTCTTCGACGGGGATTTCGAGCATTCCGGCGGCCGCGACGAGCGCCTGGCCGGTATCCCCTGCCTGTTCTCTCTGAGCGCCCACGGGGGCGACGACGAGATCATCCGCTTCGTCCGCGAGCGCCGGGGCCGCAAAGCGGACGTCACCGTCGTCTCCGACGACAACAAGGTCGGTAACAACTGCCGGGCCCACGGCGCCGCGGTCCGGCCTTCGAGCTTCCTCATGGAGCGCAAGACCCGCCCCGCTTCCCCCGCCCCGAACCGTCGCAAAGACCCGGCGGAAGGCCGGGGCCTCGACCGCAAGGCGGCCGCTGCCATAGAGGACGAGCTCAAGAAGAAATTCGGCCTCTGAAACCGTTCCGGACCCTGTCCCCATCGCCGATAGGGGGGATTTTCGCCCGGCGTGCTTGACACCCGCCCCTCCCGGCATTATCGTTGACTTTGAGGATTGGGGCTAATTTATTGTTTTGGAGTAGGTTACGCCATGAGGAATCCCCTGTCTAAGCTCAAGGTCCTGGCCGCGTTGGCCGTCCTAACGGCGGGTATCGGCGCCTGCGGCCTCGGCGGCGACACCGGTCGGCTCTCCCTGAGCCTGACCGACGCCGCGACCGACCAGTATAACGCCGTCTACGTCACCATCCGCGAGGTCGCCGTCCACGCCGAGGGCGATATGGAGGATGGCTGGACGGTCGTCTCCAGCCCGAACAAGACCGTCAATCTCCTGGACCTCGTCAACGGCGTCCGCGAGCAGCTGGCCCTGGCCGACCTCACGGCCGGGCATTACACCCAGCTCCGGCTCATGATCGGCGAGACGGCCGACGGCGGCGTCAACATCCGCAGCCAGGCCCATCCCTTCGCCAACTACGTCATCGACGACCGCGACGATTATCACGAGCTGAAGATCCCGAGCGGCCTGCAGACGGGCGTCAAGATCGTCCAGGGCTTCGATATCAACGAGAACCGGACGACCGAGCTCATCCTCGACTTCGACGCCTCCCGGTCCGTCGTCGCGGCCGGCCGCAGCGGCCGGTATCTCCTGAAGCCGACCATCCAGGTGCTCGGCACCGAATTGGCCGCTATCGTGAGCGGCTCCGTCACCACGCCCGACGCCAACCTGAACCCCGTGGCCGTCCCCGGGGCCCTCGTCAGCGCCCAGGTCTACGACGCCACGGCGGCCGATCCCAAGGACCGGGTCCTCGTGCGCACCGCCACCATGAGCGACGACGCCGGCGCCTACAAGCTCTTCATCGGAGCCGGGTCCTACAACTTCGTCGCCGGCCGCCTGGGCGAGGTCGAACCCGTCTTCGCCCCGGTCGCCCTCCCTCTCACCGTCGAGGCCGACACGACGCCGACCCAGGACTTCTCCGTCGAGGACGTCGCCGCAGCCGACCTCGGCACGCTCGACGGCACGGTGACGATCGCCAGCCCGGCCACGGACGCCTACGTGACCATCTCGGTCCGCACGACCGTCACGCTGACGACCGGGGACGCCGTCGTCGAGGTCTGGACGGCCAACGTCCAGGACGGCGGGACCTACTCCATCAAGCTGCCGGCCGGGACCTACAGCCTCGTCGCCTGGACGAGCGGCCGGCCGACCTTCGAAGCGACCGGCGTCGCCCTGACGGCGAACACGACCACTTCGGTTCCCGTCTCCTTCTGATCCGCTCGCTCTGAAAGGGCCTTCCGGGGCGAGACCCGGCAGGCCCTTCGTTTATCGTCCCCTTCGTTGACCCGGCCGCCGGATTCTCTTATAATCCGTCCGGGTGCACGGGGCAATGAGGCCCCGCGCAGGTTATCGCCTCACGGGTGGTCGGGCCGCCATCCTTATCGTCCCGGAACGCCTCCCCGGCGTTCGGGGCGCCGATAGGGAGTCGCCATGGCTCAGGGTATGACCACCAACGGTTGGATTTTCTTCGCGCTCGGCTGGGGCACGATCATCGCCCTGGCCCTGTACTGCTTCCGCCGCGTCTTGTTCGGCAAAAAACCCGAGATCGTCGTCGAGGCCGGCGGCCGCGAGCAATGGGGCTCGCGGGTCGGGCTCATCCTGGCCGTGGCCGGCAACGCCATCGGCCTGGGCAACTTCCTGCGTTTCCCGGTCAAGGCGGCCGCCAACGGCGGCGGCGCCTTCATGATCCCCTACTTCGTGGCCTTCCTGCTGCTCGGCATCCCCATGATGTGGGTCGAGTGGACGATCGGCCGTATGGGCGGGGCCCACGGCCACGGCACGACGCCGGGCATGCTCAACCTGCTCTGGAAGAAAGCGCCTTCGAAGTACCTCGGCGCGCTGGGCATCGTCATCCCCTTCGTCATCGTCATCTACTACAATTTCATCGAGTCGTGGTGCCTGGGCTTCTCCTGGTTCTCGATCACCGGCAAGTATTTCGGCCACGCCAACCGCGAGGCCATGGGACAGTTCCTACGCGGCTTCCAGGGAGTCGAGTCGAACGAATTCTTCAGCTCCATGGCCCCCATCCTCATCTTCTGGGGCATCACCATCGCCATGAACTTCTTCTTTCTCTACAAGGGCATCTCCCGAGGCATCGAGGTCCTGGCCAAGTACGGCATGCCCTTGCTCTTCGTCTTCGGCATCGTTCTCGTCGTCCGCGTCCTGACCCTGGGCACGCCCGATCCGTCGACGCCGGAGCTCAACATCGGGGCCGGACTGGGCTATATCTGGAACCCCGACTTCAGCCGCCTGGGGTCGGCCACGGTCTGGCTGGTCGCGGCCGGGCAGATCTTCTTCACCCTGAGCCTGGGCCAGGGCATCATCAACACCTACGCGTCCTACGTCCGCGAGAAGCAGGACATCACCCTCAACGGCATCACGACCGCCTCGACCAACGAGTTCGCGGAGGTCGTGCTCGGCGGCACCATCGCCATCCCGGCCGCCATCGTCTTCTTCGGCCTGGCCGAGACCCAGGCCATCGCCCAGGGCGGCGCCTTCAACCTGGGCTTCCAGGCCCTGCCGGTCATCTTCCAGAAGATCCCGTTGGGCCAGATCTTCGGCGGCATGTTCTTCTTCCTGCTCTTCATCGCCGGCATCACCTCGTCCGTGGCCATGACCCAGCCGGCCATCGCCTTCCTCCAGGACGAGTTCAAATGGAAGCGCGAGAAGGCCGTCGTGGTCGTGTTCTCCGTGCTGGTCACGATGACGGCCATGGTCATCGCCTTCTTCCGGTTCGGCTTCCTTGACGAGCTCGACTTCTGGGCCGGCACCTTCGGCCTGGTCGTCTTCGCGGCCATCGAGATCGTCCTGTTCTCCTGGGTCTTCGGTCTCAAGAAGGGCTGGGCCGAGATGCACAAGGGAGCCGACCTCAAAGTGCCGCGCGTCTTCCGCTTCATCCTGACCTACATCACGCCCATCTACCTGCTGGTCATGCTGGCCATCTGGACCTACCAGGACGCGGTCAAAGCCTTCCTGATGAAGGACAAGCCAGAGGCCGACAAACCCTACCTGTGGGGCGCCCGGGTCATGATCGCCGCCCTGCTCCTGGCCATGTGCTTGCTCATCCGCAAGGCCTGGAACCGGAAAAAAGCCGAGCCGCAGGCGTCATGAAGAAGGCCGACGCGTTCACCTGCCCCGCGCCGGCCAAGCGGAAGAAGGGGGGCGGCCACCCGTTCATGCGCGCCCTGCTCTTCGGCGCGGGCGTGCCCAGCCTTCTTCTCTGGGCCTGGTTCGTCGCCACGGACCGGGCCCCGGGACTGGCCGACTTCCTATTCGGCCTGACAGCCCTGTGGATGCTGTTCGTCCGCCTGTTCGAGGCCAGCGGCATCACCGACGGGTCCGCCCCGCCCGGGAAGGCCGAGCGCCGGCGTGTCGTGGTGTTCACGGCCGCGCTGACGGCGGGCGCGGCCGGGCTCTACGCCCTGGCCAAGTTCGTCGGCCTGTGAACTCGTCAGCCCGCCGGTCGCGGCTCAGCGCTTCTTCGGCCGGAAGACGATGCCCATCGGCTTGAGGTAGTCCTCGAGCGGCGGCAGACCGAGCTCCTTGCGCCATTCGTCCACGCGGGCCTCGTCCTCGAGGGGGTAGAGCTCTTCCTTCTTGGTCAGCTCGTTGTACCTCGTGTGCGTGCCGTATCTCTGCGGCTGGTTGTCGTTATACAGGCCCCGGTCGCAGACGGCGGCGTATCGCTCCCAGGGGAGTTCCCCCGCCTCGCAGACCGTCTTGATATCGGCCAGATACGTCTTCTGGGCCCCGTCGCTCGAGTGCATCACGACCAGGAAAGCGGCCATGGTTGCCTCGCGCCCCACCGCCGCCACCCGGGGCCAGCCCTTCTCGGCGATCAGTTCCTCGAGCTCGGCCTGGCTCCGCTGCTGGACCATGAACTTGAACGGCCACAAGGCCTCGACGACCGAGGACCGCATGCCGATCCTGCGGCCGGCGATGCCGACCTCCTCGAAGAAGGCCTGATCCCAGGCCCGGAGCCTCCACAGGGCTTTGGCGTACTCGACGTCCCCGAAGGTTTTGCCGGACTTGGCGGCGAGCGCGGCCAAGAGCCCATCCTCGAACGCGCCCCAGCGCCGGTCTCCCCGGGCCGTCACGAGATCGCCGTCGGTCAGGATCTCCAGCGAAGGCGCCAGCTCCGCGGCCTGAGCGAGGTATTTGAAGCATTCGTCCATCCTCTTGTTGATGGACAGGGCCCGGGCCAGGCCGAGAATGGCACCCGCGTCCTTGGGATCCTGGAGCAGGTCCTTCCGGTATTCCTCGATGGCCCCCGGGATATCGCCTTCGGCAGCCGCTCGCCGGGGCTGCCCCCTGCCTGCGGAAGGGGCGGTTGCGCCAGGGCCCCGCCGAGGATCGCCAGGAAGACCACTATGGACAAACCGCCGCGCATGATCATATCGGCTCCTCTCCTAGTGATTTCGCCGCAGGAGCGGTCCGCGTTTATCGTCACATGGGGAATGGCGATATGGCGGCGTTCTTTGCACGGACGGGGATGGCCGGCCCCGCCGCCGGACAGTTAACGAGGCGTGACGGGTCGACGAGTGGCGTTGGTCCCGCAATGGACCTCGCCGCCGTACCGATGGTAGGGGTAGAAGTCGTCGATGACCGCGATCCTGCAGCCGAGCGGCTCCAACCGGTCCTTGACGGCCCGCAGCAGCACGTCCGTTCCCCCGACGAGCGGCCCGTGGGGATCGGGGACGATCAGGGTCTTGCCGACCTGGAGAGAATTGACCATGTTGGCCGTCAAGGCGCCGTAACGGCCCTCGAAGCGGCCGGGCCAGGTCTCGAACAGGACGGGGATCTCGACGATATCCGCGTCGTCGATGCCGAGCTCGGCCTGGAGCGTCCGGCGCACCGCATCGATCTTCTTCTGGACGAAGGCCTGGTCGGCCCGGACCTTCGGGTCCTTCAGGACCGTCGCGACCGGCGCATCGAGGTATTCCCCCTTCTCGCTGTCCGGGCGCCGGGTCCCCCGGTTCAGGATGCCGCCCGGAGCCGCCCGCTCCGCGTCGCGGAGAAGCTCCAGGGCCAGGCGGGGCGAAGGCAAGAGCATCCGAAAGGGGCGCCCGACGTCGGACGGGACCCACGACACGGTTTCGTCGACGTGGCCGATGACGAGCCACGACGTATCGAGCCACAGCACGGGAGCCTGCGCCCCCTGGGCCTCGAGGAAAGCGATGACCTCGGGATGCATGGACCGGGCCCCTTGGGTTCCCGCGTAGACGCGGCCAAAAGGAAAAGCGCGATCCCCGACCGTGACCGGAGGGCTGACCTCGAGATTGCCGTACCAATCGATCCATTCCGCCGACCGGCCCCGATCGCTCCCCGGATGGATGACCGCGGAATCGGGGCCGAGAAAGGACTCGGCGAATAACCCGTCCAGCTCATGTCCCCGATTCCCGTGGAGAGCGACAGGGATCGCCCTCCGTCCATCGCCCGCCCAACCGATCTCCGTGGCGTCCTGGATCCAGATGTCGTGCTCGGGCAGGTCCGGCCGTTCGAAGGCCAGGAGCCGCGCCCCGGCCGCTTCGACGAGCGGCTTCAGCTCTTCGACGAAGCGTTCGGTCAGCTTCGTCCGCACGACATGAACGGCGTCCGCCGGATCGAGGCAACTGGACATCAGGAACGGCGCCAGGGCGACCGCCACAACCCGATGCGCGATCGGCCGTCCTTCCCGGGTCTCGAAACGGAAGCCGACCTCGAACTCGCGGGGACGATCCCGTCCGGCGAAATCCCCCGCTTCGATGGCGATCTCGACGCTCCCTTCCCGGCATTCTTCGGCCTTGAGCTGAAGGGCGTCCGCGACGGGCCGAAAGCAACCGCCCTTCGGATCGAGATGCAGGACCCTGAGGGAGCGCACCCAGGAGGACGGCACTTCGGGCTTAAGGACCGATCCTTCAGGGAGAGACCGACCGGAGACGATCCGTGTTCTCACGAGTTCGTTCTCGATAGCCGCATCGAGGGAATCCGCCCGGCAGTCGGGACGTCCGTCCCCGTCGTCGTCGTCGACGTTCGGGATGATGGCCCGGGTCTCCCTGAGCCTCTCATTCTGGCCAGACCCGCCGGTCCTGGCCCCGGAAACGATCGTCCCCCTCAGGATGAACGCGGCCAAGAGCACCGTTCCGAGACATAAGGCCGTCAACCGGGGCAAGTCATGCCTGTCGCTCATGGAGGCACGTTAACATAGCCCACCTGTGGAATCAACGCGGCCGGCGGCCGCACGGGAAGTTCCCCATGACCCGGATCGCCTTGACACATGTTCCCCGAGAGACTACCATCACTCCGCCCTCGGGAGGGTGAAGGATCCGGTGATCCTTCCGGACTTCAAAAGCGACCTCGGCGGAAATCGCGTCCGATGGCTTCTCCCCTGTAGGATCGTAACTGGCTTGTTTTTCTTGCGTTTATCGATCTTGATGGTTTGATCACGTTTAGGCTAGACTGAGCCGTTTTGAGCAAGAGTTTGCTCAATCTCTGCTCAATTTTTTTGAGGGCACCCAGGCATTTACGGCGCGGGGGTCTGTCCCAATTGCCGAACCGCGTCCTTTGGCGCAACGGAGGGCCCAGCCTCTGACCTTCCCGGCCTGAGAGCACCCTTCCTTTGTCACCCGGGACGATCGGATTCACCGACATCAGGCCTTTACATCCAGGGTTGACCTATGGATAGCGAATCCGAGGGGCTAGGGCCCGAAACCTCCTGATTGCCCTGGGGATTCGCTATTGCGCCGCTTGGGGACGTGCGGTAGAATGGGGAAAGCAAGGGTCGATCTGTTTACCAATCTAGAGAGGGAGGACCGTATGTCTCTGGGAGTAGTGATAAAGGGTCCTGAGGGCATCGTGCTCGCCGCCGACAGCAGAATCACTCTTGACGTGGCAAGAGCTGGCCAGCCTCCGGTCACTGTAAACTTTGACAACGCCACCAAGTTGCTGAGTTTTAGCGAGCCAAATAACTTTGTCGGGGCGGTGACTTATGGGGCCGCAGTAATTGGCCTGCGGACTGCTCAAAGCTTCATTCCCGAGTTTGAGCAGCAGGTGCTCAGTCAGAAGAAACGTAGGTCGGTTCTTGATACGGCAACTGAAATGAGTATTTTTTTTGCTGAGCGATGGAAAGCTACCCCTCCAGCAAAACCAAGCCCCCAAATGACGTTTATTGTTGGAGGTTATGATGAAGGGGCATCATACGGCAAGGTATTCCTTTTTTCTATCCCCAATGAGCCGACACCAGTCGAGCAGAGTCCCGGAGATAATAGTTTTGGAGTAACCTGGGGCGGACAACTCCAAGTTGCCAGTCGGCTGATTCAAGGTTTCGATCCACTAGTTCCGGAGGTAATTAAAGCTGCATTAAAGCTATCGCCAGAGCAGACTGCTGAGCTTGCTGAGAAGCTTAAGGCCGAGGTCCAGTATATGATCCCATTCCAGGTCCTCGCTCTTCAAGATTGTGTCAATCTCGCAATATTCTTGATTCGCACTACCATCGATGCCCAAGGATTGGCTGTCGCACTCAGGGGCGTCGGCGGGATGATTGAAGTTGCCACAATAACACGGACATCAGGCCTAAAATTCGTTCAACAGAAGAAGATCCAAGGGGAATGTTGAAGTTTCCGACTCGAAGGTATCGAGATGCCCGAAATAATGACAGATAACATAACTACCAATGATTTGTTTAGACATTGGGTGGTTATGCCATCCAATTTGGAAGGCCTTGATTATCCCGCTGACCCCCCCACCCTCGGAGTCGGCTTGCGGAATCTTTCCCCAGACCCGTCTGTGCCGGTGGGTGGCGGTAATCTTTCTGCGCCATTAGAACTGGAGAGCATCGAACAGGCCATCCGAGTGGCCTCAGTTCGGAGCCAGAGCGAGGGGCTTGATCCAAGTCTATCACGGCGGCTGATTGAGATTTCCAGTCTGCTGCCTGGATGGGATGGCTATAATTCTCCCTCGATTGCTATGGATGCAATAGAAACTGGGATACAGTTGCTGTTGGCTATGTTTATTTTCGGGCAAGGACATCTCCCCATTCCGTTCGTAGCGCCCTTGCCAGATGGCGGACTAGAGCTGGAATGGGAAATCGAACCAGAAAAAGAGTTGATGATAATCATCTCTTCATCAGGACGAGAGGTTGAGTACTTATTCAATCAAGGACTTGCTGAGGAATCCGGGAACATATCTGACGATCAATCGATAAAGACACTGATAGATCGCCTCTTGTTTTGAGTTTTCAGTGCCGGCGGACCAAAGGAATTCCTTCGCACCGGCTGACGAATTCTTTAGGGCCATCCATCCTATATTCCTAAAGCCAAACGGCACCATTAGCCCTGGCGCTTTCTCTAATACAACGGGCACTCTCCTTATGTCGGTTGACTGGTCCAGGTATTCCTCTGCTATAGAGGTTGCCCAAAAGTGGGAAAACATTTGGGGAACGGCTGGAGTCGCCGCCATTTCGGCACAGCTTTGTTGGGATAACGCACAGCAGATCGAACACACCCCAACGGCAGGTAATCTATCACATTGTGATGTAATCGGAGAAAAATCGGCTTCAGTCAGAAAGACTCTATCACGAGGAGCCCAGCTAGTCTTTACAAGCTGAGTGTCTCGTCCCTATCGGATCCGGGGCTTTATGATTCTGATTCAGCGGGATCTGCTGGGGTTTCTCGGGGGAAAACCAATGGCTTGCCCAAGGGAATTCTAACCTCCGACCTTTGGATCCAGAGTCGCCTTCCCTCGATCCCAGCCTGACGGGCATGTCAATTAATCGCCTCAAGATGTATATACCCATTTCTCGGGATATGCGGCCCCAGGCTTGAAAATCTCGCTTTAGGGGTAGTACAGTGAGCGCCAGAGCCTGTTAAGTCTTTAGATGCTCGCTTAAAACCCTGTAAGTCGCGAGGTGGCAGATGGATGTTTTTGATCTTAGAACCAGACTCGTTGCCGATTACCAGGGTTATACCAGGAGTTTCATTAAGATTAAGGATCCCCGAATTCTCGAATTCGTCGACGACGCGCTGAATGCGGGCGCGTTCTGGCCTGAGCCGCTCCTTCAGCTCAATCCGACGTTCTATCCTGGTGGAACAATTGACGATTTGGCGGAAAAGGGGATTCTTCACCCTGAGTGTACTCGCATCTTTCGTCTCGATAAGTCCGATGCCGATCATACCGGCAAGCAACTCCATCTTCATGAACACCAGCGAGCGGCAATTGTCAAAGCAAAAGAGGGCAAATCTTATGTTCTAACGAGCGGTACTGGCTCAGGCAAAAGCCTGGCTTATATCGTACCGATCGTCGATCATGTCCTCAGAAACGGCTCCGGCCGGGGGATCCAAGCAATCGTAGTCTATCCTATGAACGCCCTGGCAAACAGCCAGGATGAGGAGCTCAAAAAGTTCTTAGAAAAGGGCTATCCCGAGGGCCGGCCCCCCGTTCGTTTCGCACGCTACACGGGGCAGGAAAAAGGAGAAGTCCGAGAAGCAATCAGGAGTAATCCGCCGGATGTCCTTCTGACGAACTACATGATGCTCGAGCTGCTCCTCACAAGGTCGGAGGATCGCGAACTTGTACGGGCCGCGCAAAATATTAAGTTCCTTGTCTTTGACGAACTACACACCTACAGAGGCCGCCAAGGGGCCGACGTCGCACTTCTCATCCGCCGCTGCCGTCAGGCCTTTGGGGACCACGATATCATCTGCGTCGGGACGTCGGCAACAATGGCTAGCGGCGGTTCCGCAGGAGAGCAACGCCAGGAGGTTGCGAAGGTAGCCAAGTCTCTTTTCGGCAAAGATTTCGTTCCCGACCAGGTGATCAACGAGGTCCTGGAGCGTGCAACTCCAGAAGTCGATCTAGCTAGCGACCGAATAATCGAAGCCATCCGCTCCACCATCACTTCGGATACGGCCCCTCCAGATAGCTATGACACCTTCCAGAGCCACCCGCTCTCGTCTTGGATCGAGTCGACATTTGGAGTCAGAAAAGAACCAGGTTCTGACTATCTTATCCGGCAAATGCCTCGCAGACTGCAGGGCGATACGATTGAGAATCAGAAGAGTGCCGCAGTAGAGCTGGCCGAATTGACCGACACCGACCCGGAGAATTGCGCCAGGGTCCTTCGTCGGTTCCTGCTCCATGGATCTAAGCTTCGCCAAAGCGAATCGAGTCGATTCCCAATCTTTGCCTTCCGCCTTCACCAGTTTTTCACTCGCGGCGACACCGTCTGGACCACACTCGAGCCCGAGGCCGTCCGTCATCTTGAGATTGCAAAAAAGGCCGCGAAGCCCGGCGAACCAGAAAAACCACTTTTCCCCTTGGTTTTCTGTCGGCATTGCGGCACCGCGTACTATCGTGTAAAGGTCGTTTCTGGCGAACAGGGCAAGATCCTATTCCCTCGAGAGGACCGTCACGAGAAGGACGTGGACGACAGCATCGAAGCTTACGTTTACGTCTCCGAAACGTCCCCTTGGCCGCGGACGGATGGGCCAAACCTCCTCGAACGCTTACCGGACTTTATGAAGGAGCCGACCGCCCAGGGCGAGGAGCGCGTCCGTCCGGACTCACGCCCCGATGTGCCGGAGCCTATTTTCGTCGATGCCGCCGGTCGAATAGTCGCGGAAGGCGCAGGAATGCCTGCAGCCCTGATCCGCGGCAACTTCTTATTCTGCATGGATCCACTGTGTGGAGTGGCCTATAGCAAGACCCAGCGTTCAGAGCGTAATAAGCTGGCCACTCTTGGGGTTGACAACCGGAGCACGGCCACGACGATTCTTGCCGTCCGGTCTCTAATCGAGATGCAAGGCGATCGCGATTTGGCCCCAGAGGCCAGAAAGCTACTGAGCTTTACCGATAACCGTCAGGACGCCTCCCTGCAAGCCGGCCATTTCAATGACTTCGTTCAGGTGGCTTTGTTGCGTTCCGCGCTACATAAGGCGACGCAACTGAAAGGGCCGGCTGGCCTTCGGCACGGAGAACTATCGAACAGCATCTTCGAGGCGATGCAGTTGCCTTTCGACGAGTATGCAGCCGATCCTGATGTCCGTGGGCCGGCGCTTATCGCCACCCAGGACGCCCTTCGGCGTGTCATCACCTATTTCCTCTATCGTGATCTTCAGCGTGGGTGGCGCGTGACCGCGCCAAACCTAGAAGACTGCGGATTGCTCCACTTCGATTTTGACGGACTGACTGGCGATCACGGTCTGCTCGGCGAAGCGGGGCTCTGGGATGCCGGGTTCTCGGTCCGTGAAGGCCACGAAGGTGAACGCTTCATCGAATGCCCCGCCTCGTTCAGAGCTTGCCCCGCCGCGACAAGGGAGGAGATTCTGCGCACTTTTCTTGACGTGATGCGCCGCGCTCTCGCCGTGAAGGTCGATGTCCTGGACCCACTCAAGCAACTTGACCTCGTAGAACAAACCAAACCGCGGCTCCTCGAGGACACAGTTTGGTACCTGGATGATGAGAAAGAACTAACTAAGTCAGTTGTTGCATATCCCAGACCTAAGCGCCGGGAGGACCGTTCAGCATTCCCCGTCACTTCCTACGGTTCGTTTGGTCGCTATCTCAAACGCTCTCTGGTTCCTTACGTTTCAGGGGGATTGAGTCTGGGCCGCACGGAGGTGGATGAGGCCATTAAGTTCCTGTTCCTTGCCCTCAAGCGTTACGGCATCGTGGAACAAGTCCGCAGCGGACGCGATGGCGATGACCCGGGCTATCAGCTGAATGCAGATGCGCTCCGTTGGCTGCCCGGGGATGGCGAAGTCCGACCGATAGACCGTACCCGCTTGCTTGATGCCGGCGAGATCCCTCCGGAGGTCAATCGCTATTTTGTAGATTGCTATAGCACCTTCGTAGATCTCAAGTGTATGCTCGAGGCACGCGAGCACACGGCGCAGGTCGCCCCCGAGGATCGCCAGGCCCGGGAAGATAGGTTCCGAACCGGCAACCTGCCCTTGTTATTCTGTTCGCCTACGATGGAGCTGGGTGTCGATATCGCCCAATTAAATCTTGTTAACCTACGCAACGTCCCACCCTCACCTGCCAATTACGCTCAGCGTAGTGGACGTGCCGGGCGCGGCGGACAGCCGGCTCTTGTCTTCACCTATTGTGCAGGCCGCAGCCCGCACGACCAATTCTTCTATCGGGAGCCCAGCAAGATGGTGGCGGGTGCTGTGGCGCCGCCACGAATCGATCTCAGGAATCGTGATCTGATAAAGTCCCATATCAACGCTATCTGGATGAGTGTCGCCAAACCGGATCTCGGCAAGACTCTCGCTACGGTCCTGGACCTTAATCCGGCTGACGGCAGGTTCCCTCTTCCAATCAAGGATTCGATCTTAGGTGAATTGCGCAAGCCCGCCCATCGCTCGTTGGCCCTGTCCAAAGCATCTCAGATAATCGACAGCATCCGCGGCGAACTCGAGACGACAACTTGGTTCAACGAGAACTGGGCTGCCGAGGTTGTCGATCAGATCGAACGCAACTTTGACGCCGCCTGTGACCGGTGGCGGAGCTTGTATCGCTCCGCTCTCCGCCAGCGCGAATTGCACCATAAGATCATCGGGGACCCCGCGAGACCGGAGCATGAACGCAATCATTCTCGCCGCTTGCGTGCCCAGGCCGAAAGCCAGATCCGCTTGCTTACTGAAGCGGAAGGGATCTATGAGGGTGATTTCTACTCATATCGATACTTTGCGACTGAAGGCTTCCTGCCCGGCTATAATTTCCCGAGACTCCCGCTCTCGGCCTATGTTCCGGGCCGGCGACGGCGGATGGGACGCGACGAGTACATCTCTCGGCCACGGTTTATCGCCATATCCGAGTTCGGCCCTCGGGCTCTCTTTTACCATGAGGGGGCCCGATATCGTGTTAATAAGGTTAACCTCGATTTTGGCTCCGACGATATCGAGGCCACCCATGAACTTGTGACTGTGACCATGAAACGTTGTCCGGAGTGTGGCTATGCTCATCTTGAGCAAGGCCGCAATCTGGCCGAGATCTGCGATCGATGCGGGTCCGCGCTGGCAGGGGAGGCGCGGATAGATAATCTAGTCCAGTTGCAGAATGTAAGCCTGAAGCTCGCGCAGAGGATCACGTGTGACGAGGAGGAAAGGCAACGGTTCGGCTACAAGCTCGTCACTTCATATCGCTTTCCGGAGATAGGCGGGATGCAGGACCGCAAGGACGCAGAGGTATATTGCGATGGGGCCCTGGTCCTCCGACTCAGCTATGGCGACTCAACGGATCTCTATCGAATCAACCTGGGGTGGCTGAATCAGCGGGCAACAGAGCCTCATGGCTTCAGCCTGGACCTGGAGCGAGGCTATTGGGCAAAGAACAAAGCTGATGAAGAGGATCAGGAGGACGCGGCGGCACAAGCACGTCTCCAACGGGTAGTCCCCTATGTGAAAGACACCAAGAATGTGCTAGTAATGCGTTTTGAGCCGCCTCGCTCCGCCCCGGAGATGGCAGGTCTTGAGTCGGCGTTCAAACAGGCCATCCAGCGCCATTTCCAGCTCGAGCCGCGAGAGCTGCTCAGCGAGCCCATGCCGTCATCGCAGGACAGAAGATGGATACTCTTCTATGAGGCTTCCGAAGGCGGCGCCGGGGTCCTCAGGCAGCTCGTCGAGGATCCGGCAATTATGCCTCTCTTGGCAAAACGTGCCCTCGAGACATGCCATTTCGACCCTGAAACACTCGAGGACCGGGGGGCAAGCCACTGCGGCAAGGCCTGCTACGAATGCCTCCTTGAATATGTAAATCAGCCCGACCATAAGGATCTCGATCGAACGCTCATCAGGGACCAACTGGCCTCCTTGTCAAGGTCAGAATGTCGCCTTGCCGGGGGGATCGGGTCGCGCGCAGAGCGCTTAGCCGCTCTCCGCAAACGATGCGATAGCAAGCTCGAGCAGAGCTGGCTCGACCTGGTGGACAAGCTTATGCTTCGCGTGCCAAGCGACGCCCAGTTTAAGATACCTGGGTACTTCACGCAGCCGGACTTCTTCTACCGAGAATATAACGCGGCGATCTACATAGACGGGCCTCCTCATGACGGACGTGATGTGATCCGAGAGGATGAGGCTACAAACAAGGCTCTGATGGAAATGGGCTACATCGTTATTCGCTTCCGGTACGATGAAGATTGGCTCAAGATCTTCAGTCAACATCCAGACGTTTTCGGGGTTCCGCGCCCATGAGCACCGTTTTCCTTTCAAAGCCAGGTACGCTGGTACACGCCCGGGGACGAGAGTGGGTTGTCCTGCCCGATTCCACGGAAGAACTGTTGATTCTCCGGCCCGTCGGCGGATTGGACGAGGAGACAACCGGCGTTATTCCTGCGGTCGAGCCTGTCTCTTCAGCGACCTTTCCGCTGCCCGGGAAGGACGATCTCGGGGACTTCGCTTCTGGACAGCTCTTGCGTGACGCGGCGCGCCTTTCGACTCGCGCCGCAGCAGGCCCATTCAGGAGTTTTGGTCGCATCGCGGTCGAACCGCGTCCCTATCAGCTCGTCCCTTTGATGATGGCTTTGAAACTCAATCCTATCCGTATGCTAATCGCGGACGACGTGGGCATAGGGAAGACCATCGAGGCTTGTGTTATCGCCCGGGAGCTTCTGGATAGAGGCGAGATCCGGAGAATGGCGGTGCTTTGCCCTCCACATTTGGCGGAGCAATGGCAGCGCGAACTCGCGGAAAAGTTCCATATCGACGCGGAGCTTGTCCTTTCGAGTACCATCCAGAGCCTGGAACGGGATTTGGCCTTGGGAGTTTCGGTTTTCGACCGACATCGTTTTACGGTTGTCTCAACCGACTTCATCAAATCTCCACGTAGGGCCGAGGACTTCATCCTCAAGTGTCCCGAGTTCGTGATCGTCGATGAAGCCCACGGTTGCACGCTGGCTGGAGGCGTAGGTCGGAGTCAGCAACAGAGGTTCGAACTCGTGAACCGCCTGGCGGCAGATGGAGTCAGACACCTGTTACTTGTCACAGCCACCCCGCACAGCGGTAATGAAGAGGCATTCCGTTCCCTTCTCTGTCTTCTTGATAAGGAGTTCGCAGACCTGCCCCCCGACCTCGGTAAGGATGAGCGTGCAGGGATCCGTCGAAAGCTGGCCCGACACCTTGTCCAGCGCCGACGGGCGGATATACGCCATTACCTGGAAACGGACACTGCATTCCCCGAGCGTATGGATAAAGAGTGCACCTACACGTTCAGCAAGAAATATGCTGAACTTTTTGAAGATATCTTGAGTTTCGCACATGAATATGTTTCTGAAGGCAATAATGGAGAACGGCACCGCCGGGTCCGGTACTGGTCGGCGTTGGCTTTGCTGCGGTGCGTTTCTTCAAGCCCGGCTGCAGCGGCAGCTACGCTGCGCAGCAGAGCTGCCGTAGACCAGGTTGAGGAAGAAGAAGTCGACGATGTAGGACGCCGAACGGTGCTCGACCAGGGCGATGTTGGCGATGAACTCGCGATCGATTTTAATCCTGGCTCGGATACTGAAGCCGGAGCAGCAAATACGCGGCGGAGACTCCTTGAGTTCGCCCGGAGAGCTGAAAACATCACGGCAGAAGAGGATCTCAAGCTCCAGGGCGCAGCCCGGGAGATCAAAGCGCTCCTTCGGGATGACTTCCAGCCTGTTGTTTTCTGCAGGTTCATTGACACCGCTGAATATGTAGCCCGCTGTCTTCGCGAGATACTGCCTGACAAGGTTAGGATTGAGTCCGTCACCGGCCTTCTGCCGCCAGCGGAGAGGGAGGCCAGGATTTCATCTCTCGTTGCCGAACCCGGACAGTATGTGCTGGTTTGTACAGACTGTCTTGCGGAAGGCATAAATCTCCAGCAGAAATTTAACGCTGTCCTGCATTACGACCTCGCCTGGAATCCTACCCGCCATGAACAACGCGAGGGACGTGTCGATCGTTTCGGCCAGGATAAGCCAGAGGTCCGAGTTATCACCTATTATGGCACGGACAATCCCATCGACGGCGTCATACTGGACGTTCTGATTCGAAAGCATAAGAGCATCAAGAGCGCACTTGGCGTCACGGTCGCCGTACCCGATTCGAGCGAGAAAATCGCCGAGGCGCTTTTTCAAGGCGCTTTGTTTCGGGAGAGAACAGGTCGAGGTTCCAGACAGCTGATGCTGGACTTTTTCGAAGATTTGGATTCAAAAAAACAAGCCATCCATGCCGAGTGGGAAAGGGCGAGGGATCGCGAAAAGGTCAGCCGTTCACTGTTTGCACAACAGACTCTGAGCCCGGATGCCGTTGCGGCAGAACTCCAGAATGTGCGAACCGCCATTGGCCGAAACGAGGATGTTGCCCATTTCTTCCACGCAGTACTTGGAGCGGCTAACGTACCAGTTAGAACCTCCGGAAAGGCCGTCGCCGTTTATCTTAGCAATGAAATCCCAAGAGCCTTGCGCCAGGCGATTGGACGCGACGAATCATTCAAAGGCCGATTCGACCTCCCGTTAGACGACGACGAGGTTTACCTGGGCCGGACTAGCCCGATTGTGGAAGGGCTTGCCAGTTGGACGCTCGACCAAGCCCTGGATCCTGCGGCTCGGGATGGGCAGCCTATAGCATCGCGATGTGGCATTATTTCAACCTCTGCGGTAAATATGCGTACTACCCTGCTCGTAGCACGCTTTCGATTTCATCTCCAGATCGCGGGCAGGGACGGGGAGGCGATCCTGTGTGAAGAAATCGTACCCCTGGCCTGTTCTGGCCAAGCAGACAGGCCCGAGTGGCTTACACCTGCGGAGGGCGAACGATTATTGGCTGCTAAACCAGAGATAAACCTGATGAAAACCGCAATTGACCAACAACTCGGTCTTCTTATTCCCGCGCTACAGCGCCTCCAAGCGGCGCTTGAGCCGGTTTCGATGGACCGAGCTGCGACTCAGCTTGCCACTCATGAGCGTGTGCGAGAGGCGTCGCGCACCAAAGGCCGCGTTGCCGTCCAGCCGGTCCTTCCAGTGGACATCCTTGGAGCCTATGTCTTGTTACCGAGGTTGAGCTAACCATGGCCCTCCGAACACGAGACTTCCAGGCGATACGGTCCGAGGGCGGCCTGCTGCCCGCCGACCTGCTGCGTCGCGTGCTCGATCCCAGATCGAAGCTGCAGGGCACCTGGCCTGAGGACTACGGTCTTCCCCAAAACGAACGCCTGAACGAAGTGATCACCCAGTCATGGACCAGGCTCCGAAAGCATTGGGGCGAGTTCCGTGCCGCCGCGGCGAGCCTTCCTGACGGCGAAGCGGGGACCGGCCTCACCAATGACAGGTGGAGCCTGCCACTTCTCCGCGAGCTGGGCTTCGGCCTCCTGCCCTCAAGCGCCGGTCCTGAGGTGGGCGGCCGCACCTACGCGATTAGCCGCTTCTTCGGCCCGGTACCGGTGCATCTCATCGGCTGTGGCCTATCTCTCGACCACCGTGCCGCCGGCCAGCGCGGAGCCGCCGCGATTAACCCACACGGTCTCGTGCAGGAGTTCCTTAACCGCAGTCCTAACCATCTATGGGCGATCTTATCAAACGGCCTGCGATTGCGGGTGCTTCGTGACAACCAAGCGCTTTCCCGCCAGTCTTTCCTCGAGTTCGACCTCGAGATCATGTTCACCGGCGAGGTATATTCCGATTTCGTCCTCCTTTGGCTCATGGCCCATGCTTCTCGTTTTGCGCCTCGTGAAGGGGGGCTGCCGGAGACGTGTTGGCTGGAGAAGTGGGCCAAGGAGGCCGAGGAACAGGGCACACGGGCACTTGGCAACCTGCGGGTAGGGGTCGAGAAGGCGCTACAGATTCTAGGTGAGGGCTTCACCGGCCACCCAAAAAACTCTTCCTTACGCGACGTGCTTCGTACGGGAAAACTGCTTCCCACTGATTTCCATGGCCAATTGTTGCGCGTCGTGTACCGCCTAATTTTCCTATTCGTTGCCGAGGATCGTGCACTCGAGGGACAATCACTCCTCCATCCAATTGACGATTCGGATACGGCGCGTCTCGCACGTGAACGCTTCGCAACATATTACAGCTCCACCCGGCTGCGAGACCTGGCCGGTAGGATTAAGGGCAGCCGTCATGGCGACCTTTGGCGGCAATTCCAACTCTTGGTAAAAGCATTATCGGGCGACACGCTATCGGCCTCCCTCCGCGAAAAACTAGCACTTCCTGCGCTTGGAAGCTTTCTCTGGGACCCGGCCTCAACTCAGGCCCTCAATGAAACTGAACTAACAAATCATGATCTTCTAGAAGCGCTCCGTTATCTTGCCTTCACCCGCCAAGGCAAAGTACTCCGTCCGGTTGACTACAAGAATCTTGGAGCCGAGGAACTGGGTGGAGTCTATGAGAGCCTACTTGCGCTTACTCCTCAAATCAGCGACGATGGCGCACACTTTACTTTCGCCGAGTTTTCCGGAAATGAGCGCAAGACCTCTGGTTCCTACTACACGCCGGACTCGCTCGTACAATGCCTGCTCGACTCTGCGCTCGATCCCGTGGTGGAAGAGGCCATCAAGGGGAAGAAGGGCGCTGAAGCCGAAAAGGCTCTTCTTGCACTCAAGGTCTGTGATCCCGCCGTCGGTTCAGGCCATTTTCTCGTTGGGGCAGCCCACCGGCTAGCACGGCACCTCGCTCGAGTGCGTGCATTAGCCCAAGGAGATAGCGAGCCCTCACCTCTGCTCTACCAGCACGCTTTGCGCGACGTGATTGGCAGCTGTTTATACGGTGTTGACTTGAACTCGATGGCTGCTGAACTCTGCCGTGTGAGCCTATGGTTAGAGGCGCTGGAACCCGGGAAGCCGCTTTCGTTCCTTGATCATCATATCCGTGTCGGCAACAGTCTGCTCGGCGCCACGCCCGAACTCATATCCGCCGGACTTCCAGATGAGGCATTTGCGCCCATTGCAGGTGACGAAAAGGAAGCCTGTAAGGTCCTAAAGAGGCGAAATAGAGCAGAGCGCGAACGAATGGGAGTGCTTTTCTCTCAGCAGGACGAAGAAACACAAGCCCGGTTGGAGCATGTCTCCGCTGCGCTCGACGGAATGCCCGATGAGCGACCTGAGGATATTCGCGCGAAGGAGTCCGCGTTTAATCATTACGCGCAGACCGAGGAATACAAAACGAAGAAGATGCTTGCCGACTCCTGGTGCGCCGCCTTTCTCATCAGAAAATGCTTCCGCGAACCGGGTCGAGAGGATAGCGTATTCGGCATCACTCAGGGACAATTGGATGACTTGTCTACCGGCCGACCTTTGCCCGCTCAACTCGCCACCGAAGTTGAGCTACTTTGCAGTCAATACCTTTTCTTCCACTGGCATCTGGCTTTCCCCAGAGTGTTTGAGAAGGGCGGCTTTGACTGTGTGCTCGGCAATCCTCCGTGGGAACATACGGAGCTCAAAGAAAAAGAATTCTTTGCTAGAGTGCGCCCAGACATAGCGAGTGCAAAGAAGAGTTCCTTGCGCAAGAAGATGATTGCTAACCTTCAGGAGCTAGACCCAAGGCTTTTCAATTCCTATAGCAACGCCCTAAGAGCGCAAGACGCCACTGCAAACTTCTTTTCTGCAAGCGGGCTCTATCCATATTGCGGGAAAGGAAGGATAAATCTATTTGCCGTATTTGCAGAGCGGATGCATAGGTTGGTTGTTCCCCCCGGTAATATGGGCTGCGTAATCCCTAGCGGGATCGGAACAGACGATACTACCAAGGACTTCTTCGCATTCATTGTTTCCGCAGGCAACCTGAGGAGCTTCTACGAATTCGAAAATGAGGGTTTCTTTCCTGAGGCTGGAAGTGGGCATATGAATCGCTTCTGCCTCTTCACTGCTCAAGGCCCAGGGAGCAGATCAGATCCGTCCGTAAAAACTCCGTTTCTTTTCCAGGGGAAGGACGTATCTGAAATAGATATGGCCCAACGCATCCTCCATCTATCCCCAGAGCGAATCGCTCTTCTCAACCCAAATACGAAGACAGCGCCCATCTGCACGACAGTATCAGACCTAACGTTGCTCCTGCACGTATATCGATGTCTCCCAATCATCGATAACGAAACCAGCGGTGATAATCCGTGGGCGATAACGTTCAAGCAGGGCCTTTATAATGCTACAACACATTCGGACCGCTTCTTGGACAGAGACGACCTCGCCAAATTGGGGGGAGTCGCTGAAGGTAATGTGTTTCATGATAATCGAGTGCGGTACATCCCTGTTTATGAAGCAAAGATGATGCATCAGTACGACCACAGGTTTGGTGACTACAATTCTGTGGTCGCTGGCGAGCGAGCGCATAGGCTTCCGGAGGTCTCCCTAGAAGGTCATGAGGATCCATTGTTTAGCCCGATGCCAAAGTTCTGGGTCTCGGAAGAAGACCGCAACACGAGAACCCCGGACAACTGGAACGGAAAGTTCCTCTTAGGCTGGCGTGATGTAACCGATGCCCGCGCCAGTGCGCGTACCGTCATCGCAAGTGCGCTTCCACCATTCGCCTCAGAGGGTGGGGTATTGCTTGCGTTTACTGCTCAGTTTAGCGCAAGAAATCTTGTGCCAGTGATATCAGTATGGAACACCTTTGCTTTCGATTGGTGTGCGCGCCAAAAAGTTGCTGGCAATCACCTGAAATTTTTTACGATGCGGCAGCTCCCGATGCCCATTCCCGATTTCTTTAGACAGAGTTGCGTTTGGGCAAGCTCGAGCAGCGCACTCTCGGACTGGCTGCTGCCTTATGTCCTCGAATTGACCTATACGGCATGGGACATCGAGCCCTTCGCGAAGGATTGCGGCTGGTCGGGCCCACCATTCCGTTGGGATGATGAGCGCCGCTTCCTACTGCGCTGTGAGCTTGATGCCGCCGTTTTCCAGCTTTACATACAGGCGGAGACGAACGGCAGCTGGCGCCTCGCTAGAAGCGAGCCGGCAGAAGACTTCGCACAGCTCAAAGATACTTTCCCAGCGCCGGTCGAGGCAATTGGCCATATAATGGACACGTTCTCCATCGTCCGACGCAAGGAGGAGGAAAAGTGGGGTGAATACCGCAGCAAGCTCGTCATCCTCGAGATGTACGAAGCAATGCAGGAGGCCATCCGCACCGGCCAGCCCTATCAAACCCGCCTAGACCCGCCGCCAGCGGATCCTCGTTGTTGCCACCCCTCACGGAAGGCGGATCATTCCTGAGGTGGCGGGCTTGTCCTGGGGCCCGCCCAACCTGTCCTGAATAGTCATAGATTTTGACGGACTTCTCCGATTACGCCAAAAGATGCAACAGTATCAGCCGAGTACAGGCGGTCTGGATGCGCATCGAAATCCTGCGGCGCGAGATGGCGATCGAGGCTCCGGGTTTCAGGCCGCGCTGAGATCGAAAAGGGCGCTTGACGATAGAGTGTTTGCGTGATAAGCATATCGTCTCACCTGATTTTCCGGGAGTCTCGGGTGCCTACGCCCCCACCTCGTCATCTATCTTTCTGGAGTTTTCAAGTTGAAAACGCATGCATTTGCTCCTATCCTAATCCCCTGAGAAGGTGCTGGACGCTCGAGTTTGGGGTCAACTTGGCGACCCCCATGCGGATGGCTTTGCACGGCTGATATCTAAAATATCACTTGACTTTCTAAATTTTTTGACTTATTATTCTGTTGCCATCAGGAGTGGCCCTCTAATGCAGGGCCCGGCAACCTGGGACGGACACCCAAGGTGCCTAGCTCGCCGAAGGCGAGGATGGGGTCGCTGAGAAAGCGGCAACGAAATGTCCGGGCGATATAACCCGCTCTCCTGATGTGGGAGAAGCGGGTTTTTTGTTGCCCGCCCTTTCTCCCCCCGCCTCAATAAGATCCCTCCGGCGCCCTGAAGCATGAAGGAGGAATCTCAATGCCTCAACAAATGTGGCGCCCCAGTTGCAGTTGCAGTCCCGGTATGCACAGCATGGGCTCCCCCAAATGCCGACAATGCGGACGGCCAGGACAGTACGACGGTTGGCATCTGGGCATGTACGAGGCGATGGCAGCCTATTCGAAACGAACCGGCTTGTCACCGATAGGCCCTCATCGTCCTCTGGCTGATGAACTGTTCGTTAACCGATTCGTGCATTGCCGTACATGTAACGGGCGTGGCGTGCTGGAGGCTGACGGCGGGCGGACCTGGAAGAACTGCACCGACTGTCACGCACTGGGCCGCTTTTTTAGAGGGACCATGCAGGACTTCCTGGAGATCCGGTCCCGAATCCTGGAGAAGTTCCCCAAGGCTGCAGTCGCGTCTTTCAAGCCGGACGAAAAGCAAATGAGCTACCGTGCCGACGAATGTCAGGAAGATGGGGAAAAGGACCCGTTGACCGTTCTGGAGCACCTCTCTCCCGAAGCCGAGATCAGGTGTGTCTTCTATACGCTGGCGGTCAGGAATGAGGCATTGAAGAAAAAATGGCGAGGGGGATTGTCCGATTACTGGCGTAAATACACCACAGTCCATAATGCAAGCCTCACCATTAGCTGTTTCATGGGTCCGTATTGGGATGAGCAATTCGAGGCACTGATCGCAAACGGCCTCGAAGAACGAAAAGATTTCATCGTCTTCAACGCCAGCAATGTCATTTTGATGAAAGATTTCGAGCCCTTCCATTTTCGGGTTGACTGGCTGGACGGATATGTCCATGAAGCCGGTGTGATGGTCTACGTAAAGCAATGACAAAAGAAATCCGCTAGGAGGACGAAATGGAATTCAAGAAACCGACCGCAAGAGACATTAACGACGCAATCCAATTGTTGCTCTGGAGGTGCCGCGACGCCCAGATTCATAAGGATACGCCCCTTGGAAAGAAGGGGTTCTATGGGCTCGATGATTGGATCGCCAAAGCGGAGGATCTGATGATAAGCGAACTCGGCCTGTGGTGCGCAGATATTCAGGAGCTGAACATTGGGACGCGAGACAGCTGAGAGGACAACGCCGATGGGAGGACTACACGTTGTGGCTGAGGGGCTAGTTTCGTGGAGCCTAGGAATTGAGTGTTCGCGCAATAAGCATATCATCCCAGCGCATCGCCCCGGAGTCCCGGGATCCTACTCCCCCCGGCCGTTAAAACGCGAGATCGGTAAATGCCAACGTCGACACGGGAGGCAAGAATGAACGCGCACACCACAAGAGCCGTCGGCTACGTGAGGGTTTCAACCGAGGAGCAGGCGAGGGAAGGGATATCGATCGAAGCTCAGGAGGAGAGGATCCGGGCGCTTGCAGCCGCCAAGGGCTGGAACCTTTCCAATGTCATCAAAGACGCCGGCTTCTCAGGGAAGAATCTCAATAGGCCCGGCGCCAAGGCCCTCCTGGACATCTGCCTCGGGGCCGGCACAGACGTTGTGATCGTCTACAAGGTCGACAGAATCACCAGGAAACAGAAGGACTTGTGGTTTCTCCTCGAGGAGGTCTTTGAGGCAAAGCGGGTCGGCTTTGTGTCCGTTACCGAGGCATTCGACACCACCACCGCCGCTGGGAAGGCTTTTTTGGGGATGCTGGGCACATTCGCTCAGCTTGAGCGCGATCTCGTGTCTGAGCGAACAAGGGAGGCCCTAAATCATAAGCGCACCAAGGGAGAGTGGTTCGGCCGGCTGCCCACCGGCTTCAGGATGAACGAGGCCGGCAAGCTCGAGGAGGACCTGGCGGCGCTCAAGATGATTGCCAGAGCCAAGAGGCTACGGAGGGAAGGCGCCAGCTACGGGGACATCTCGAGGGCTCTGGGGAGGCCAAAAACGACGATCTATAAGCTCGTAAATGCCCACCGGAAAAGCCGTAAGTCAGATTATTGCAGGGAGTTAAGTGATGTCGTCGTTCGTTAAAGGTCCCTTTTCGGAACGCTCCGCGGTCGTAGGCACTATCTTTAGAGATTCTATATAGTTGATATTAAATATGATACGAAACAGCTTCCATCAAGCAACTAGCCAGGCGAATCGCGCTTCCCCCCTGGTACCGTCCTTTAGACTCAAAAAGCAAGCTATGTGTTTTCTAGGGCATACATCATTCAAGGAGGTAAACATGCTCAAGTAAGCGCAGGTACCCAAGATGCGCCCCGATAGGGCACGCTCGAGCTGTGCCCGAATTGGGAGGTGCCGAGGGAATGGTCTGTCTTCTGTTCTGTGCAGACTAGATCTGCTGAAAGGGGGACCCATGAACGGTCCGTAGGATCAAGGGTTAAGCTCTGTATCGATTGGTTGGCCCAAGGAGGGCATGGGTCTTCGTGACCTTATGCAGTCCTTCTTGGCCAGTTGAGACAAGTTGAACGAGAATTAATGGAGGTCCTATGAACGAATTTTGCAGGATTTCGCTTTTCGAAGAATCCACCTTCGCGGCTGCCATCGACGGCAACGCTATCGAGTGGATTCAACAGCCCTATTGGGGAAAAGGAGAATGGTTACCTCCAGGGTATGCCCCTTCCATATGGTCCCTTCTACCGTGGACAGGTCAGGTTCGCATTGAGCCATTACTCCTCAGGCGTTCCATTCAAGATGATCGCCGAGTTGGGCCAATCACATACCTGAAGGAACTATGGCGGAAGCTATTGGCCAGCGCCATAGACTCGGTGCAGCACACAGAGCCCTGCCTGGGTGACGGTGTACGGCTAGCCCTGCCGCAAGCCATGCGGAGGGGAAATCGGATGGCCCACGAGCCTCAGTCCGGCAGCGAGAATGGTGGCGACGATGACTGAGCTCCAAAAAAAGGCTATCCTCGCGATTAAGCGCCTCAACCTTAGGGGGGTCCTGGGAACCAGATTCGGATTATCTTTCGATAAACATGGGTTCGCTGTCTGCCCGTTCCACACTGAGAACAAGCCATCTTTCCACGTGCGGCAGAGCGAAAACGAAAACTGGCGGTGGCGGTGCTTCGGGTGTGGAGAGTCGGGTGACTACATCGACTTCCGCCGGCAATGGGACAATGTCAATTTTCATGAGGCCCTGCGTCTGATTTGTTCTGAAGAGCATATTGACCTAGACGCGGGCTACCCTGTCGCCAATCAGGCGGATTCGGCCGTCGCCTTCACTTACACTGACACAAAGGGCATTCCGCTCTACAGAGTGAAAAAGATCGCCCCAAAACGATTCTACTTCGAGCGATTCGCAGAAGGCCGCTGGCTCCCGGGGCTTGCTGGCGTCAGCCGTACCCTCTACAACCTCCCCGCTCTACTAGATGCCAAGGAGGTCTTCCTGCTTGAGGGCGAGAAGGACTGTGAAACCGTCCGCCAGCTCGGCTTCGTTGCTACCACGATGGGGTCCAAGAACTCCTGGAAAAAGGAGTTCGCGATCTTCTTCAAGGATAAGGACGTCAACGTGTGCCTCGATGTGGGCAACGAGGCCGACGCGGAGCGGATCGCCAAGGACATCGAGGCGGTCGCCTCAAACGTCCGAATCCTGAAGCTTCCGGGGCTGGAACAGCGGGAGCAGGATATCACGGACTGGCTCGAAAAGATGACGGGACAGCCCCACGAAGAAAAGGCCAATAGCTTGCGAAAGGTCGTGTCCGAAACCCCCGCCAGGTCCAAGCCCGCCGACCCCTCCCCCGCCCCGCTGGCCGAGTCGATCGCTGATTTCCAGGCCCGGGCTGTCAAAGAGCGAGACATTTTTATGCGTTACTGGCTTGAGCGTGAGGGGCTGACCATCTTGGCCGGCGAACAAAAGACCGGCAAATCACTACTGGCCCTGAACCTCGCTATCAGCGTTGCGCTTGGGCGCGAGTTCCTTGGCTTCGAGGTTCCTCTAGAAAGGAGGGTCCTTCTCATCGAGCAGGAGATCTCCACCGCCTCCATGAAGGACAGGATCGGGAAGATGCTTCTGTCCACTCAGCCCGAGCAGTTGAAGGACCGGCTGTTCTTCCCCACCGCCAGGGACTCATGGTGGAAACTTACCCGTCCCGCAGATCGCACGGATCTTGCCCTGATGATCCGACAGCGGGACATCGATCTTGTGATCTTCGATCCTCTCTCTACGTTTCACGATAAGAAGGAGAACGACAACGCCGATATGGGCCTGATCTGCGAGTACCTCGCTGGCTTGATGAGAACCTGCCATGTAGCTGTGTTTGTCGTCCACCACTTCGGCAAGCCCTCCCAGGAGGAACGTTACGGCAGCTACAAGATGCGAGGGGCCAGTATCCTCGGGGACAGGCCTGACGCTATTATCACCTCGACACGCCTTCCGGAGAAGTACCAGAGAACCCCCTTCCCACAACCGTTCGAGAACTACGCCCAGCTGAAGTTTACCCTTAGAAACGACGAGGCCCCCGATCCCATTGTGGTCGAGCGCAACAGCGAAAACCTCTGGTATCGCAGGTATGACCTACCTGGATTCCTCGGCAAGAAGATCCTGCCCTCCATGGTTGCTGAAATCGTGAGGCACAATGGCGGATCATGCCTCCAGACTGAAGTCATGAGGGCGTTGGAAGAGATCGCCAGCCGTCGAATCGCCTTCGAAGCTATTGCTGAGGCCAGGCGAGCTGGGCTCGTGAAGGCCCAACCACTCCCCGGAAAGGGAAGCCCCCTTTTGCTTGTGTTACCCGAGAACTTCGAGGGTTCCAGTGTTTGTGAAGGGGTAGCATAAATGTGCTACCTTGCTGGTTTTATTGAAGTTGATTCGTTCCACCCCGGGGTGGAACGAATGGGATTCATGCTACCCCAGGGTGTAATGAATGAAGTCATTGAAAATAATGAACTTACACCGTTTATTACACCTTCTTCCCAATCCTCACAGGCAGCCTTTCTTTTCGAGGCATTCACCCGTCCTGTTCTAGCTCGCCGTCTGACGATCAACATCTACAGCATCAAGTTCCCTAGCAGATGTTCAAGCTGTGCCGGCCCCCATGTGGGGGCCGGCCCTTCCCCTACACGGCTGCCGCCGTCAGCTCCGCATACGGAGGCCTGCCATGAATAGCCAGGCCCTCCTAACGGTCAAGCAGCTCAGTGAGCAGCTGGGGTGCAGCACGTGTACGGTGTACCGGCTGGCCAAGCGCGAGATCCCGCGCATCAGGATCAAGGGACATGATATTAGGTTCAATCAGGCCGACGTGGACCAGTGGCTGGCGAAGAGGAAATCAGTCCCAGTACTGGATCTCTCTATCGAGCCGTCGCTCAATGTTGATCTGGCCCTGGACCAGTATGATAAACTCTATTTGAAAGGAGGTAGAGCTATGAAGTCGAAGGGACGGTGGACATACCCCTTCGGCTCAGTCTATGTCAGACCATCAAGATCGGGCAAGGAACGCTGGTATATCTACTACAGGGAAGCCAGCCGTCGGTACAAGCGCGAGGCTGTGAAGGGCGCCGCGAACCGCGCAGACGCTCTCAAAGTCCTCCAGGAGAGGGCTCTCGAGGCCTTCCGAGACTCCAACGGTATCAAGAAGCCCAAGGCGAGGCCAAGGTTCAGCGAATTCGCAGAGACCTACCTCGCGACCACGAAGCACCTGAAGGACTGGTACAACTACAACTACCGGGTGAGACTCCGCCTCGTCCCCTTCTTCGGCGAGTTCTACATGGATGAGATCACCCCAATGCAGGTCGAGGAGTACCGCAGCCTGAGGCTGAAGAAGGTCAAGGGTATCACGACGAACCGAGAACTGGCCATCCTCAAGGGCATGTTCACCAAGGCCATCGACTCCGGACTCATCGTAACGAACCCGGTGAAGAAGGTGAAGCTCATCCCGGAGTCAGACTGCCTGCGGGAGCGGATCCTGTCGTATGACGAGGAGCGACGGCTCATGGATGCGGCTATCCCCCACCTCAGGCCGTTTCTCGTCATCGCCCTCAACACCGGCATGCGTCGTGGGGAGATCCTTAGCCTCAGGTGGCCGCAGGTTGACTTCCGAAGCCGCCTCGTGCATGTTATCAAGACCAAACGGGCGAAGAACCGCATCGTGCCGATGAACAAGACGCTCTACGAGACGCTTAAAGCCCTTAGGGCCGAGGCCTCGGGGTCCGACAAGGTCTATGAGTGGAAGCACGTGCAGAAGGCCTACGAGAAGGCCAGAACAGGCGCCAAGCTCGACGGGCTCCGCCTCCACGACCTGCGGCACACCTTCGCCACGCGCCTCATCCAGGCCGGCGTCGACGCCTTCACAGTGCAGAGGATTTTGGGCCACAGCACCATCACAATGACCATGCGATACGTGCACTCGTTCGAGCCCGAAATGCGTGCGGCCGTCGAAAAACTCGACGAAAAGTTTGCTCAATCTCTGCTCAATTTTCAGACTGGGCCCTCCCCCGCTTTGGGGGAGGGCCCGGTATTTTATTCAGGATCAGTGAATTAGCCATGAACGGGAGGGTGAAGGATCCGGTGATCCTTCCGGACTTCAAATCCGGTATGGGGCTATAAACGTCCCGGATGGGTTCGACTCCCATACCTTCCCGCCACTCCCCTTCCCGCCGAGCCCTTGACAACCCCGGCCATCGGATTATCCTTATCTGCGGGGATCGGTAAGAAACCATGGCGCGGAGCCGAACTGCGTTCCTCCTGCTCGCATTGACGGCGGTCCTCGGATCGTGCGGAGCCGAGGCCCCCGCCGAGATCACCGTATCCGTCATCCCGGATGCGGCCGTGGTCTATCCTTTCTACTCGAGACAGTTTCGGGCCTACGTCCGTAATTCGACGGACAACAACGTCACCTGGAGCGTGTCCGGAACGGGCCGCTGCGGCACGATCAACGAGACCGGCCGTTACACCGCTCCTCCGAGCGTCCCCAATCCGGCCCGGGTGATGGTCACGGCGACTTCCGTCGAGGACCCGACCAAGTCGGCCTCCGCCGCGGTCGAACTTGTCTACGGCCCCGACGATCCCAACCAATGGACATGGGTCAACGGCAGCGACCAGGTCGACGAGCGCGGCGACTATGGGACGAAAGGTGTTTCCGCCGCTGCCAACGCGCCGGGAGCCCGACAGTCCGCCCTCTCTTGGAGCGGCCCGTCCGGCACGCTTTGGCTGTTCGGAGGCTTCGGCTATTCCCACGACGTCGGCATCCTCAACGACCTGTGGAATTACGATCCCGCGATCGACCAATGGACCTGGATCTCGGGCGGCGATCATCCCGACCAGGTCGGCGTGTATGGGACGAAAGGGACCCCGAACGCCGCGAACGTCCCCGGGAGCCGGGAGTGGTCCGCCTCCTGGATCGACGCCGTCGGCCGGCTCTGGCTCTTCGGCGGCGAAGCCTACGATGCGGACGGGAACCTCGGCACGATCAACGATCTGTGGCGGTTCGATCCGAGCGCCGGCGCGTGGACCTGGATCTCCGGCAGCGACCGATGCTGGGAGTCCGGGATCTACGGCGCCAAAGGCGTGGCGGACCCCGCGAACATGCCGGGAGGTCGACGGGGGCATGTCTCCTGGATCGACCCGGAGGGCGCGCTCTGGCTCTTCGGCGGTAAGGGCTTCGATACTACCCCCGAACAGCTCTTCGGCTCTTTCAACGATCTTTGGAAATTCGACCCGAGCACCCTTCTTTGGACTTGGATGTCGGGGACGGACGACATCGAACGGCCTGGGACCTACGGCGTCAAGAGGGTCCCCGATCCGGCGAACGTCCCGGGAGGACGGGAGGGGGCCTCGAGCTGGACCGATGCGGAGGGGAACCTTTGGCTCTTCGGCGGGTCCGGCTGCGATGCGACCGGAGGCGTCGAGGCGCTCAACGATCTCTGGAAGTTCGACCGCGTCCTGGGACAGTGGACATGGATGTCGGGGAGCGACCTCGGCGATTCGTACGGCACCTATGGCGCCCTCGGCGCGCCGGCGCCAACGAACGTCCCCGGGGCCCGCACCGGGGCCGTGGCCTGGACCGACCGCCTGGGAAGGCTCTGGCTCTTCGGCGGTTACGGATTCGCCGCGGCCGGCTACGGCCGCGAGCTCAACGATCTCTGGCGGTTCGATCCTTCGACCCTCGAATGGACCTGGATCTCGGGCAGCGACCAGCCCGAACCGCGCGGCATCTACACCGAGCGCCATATCGTCGAGTACATCGACGCTCCCGGGGGCCGCTATCATGCCGTCTCCTGGCTCGGCCCCCGCGGAGACCTCTGGCTCTTCGGCGGCCGGGGCTACGACGCCGACCGCGGCGGCCATCTCAACGACCTCTGGCGATTTCAATTCTGATCCGGTGACCGTAGAGCCACGATGCACCCGACTTGACAACCTGTCCGTTCGGGATATGCTTGAACCCGGGGTTTCGGATAGGGATGCAAGTTCCTCGTTTGATCCGGTTCATTCTTCTATCGACCGCCCAGGTCCTTTCGTCCGACATGTACTTCACCGTCGAGACCGAGGTCGCGTACTGAGCGGTCCGGTCGGTTGACTTCCCGGCGCATATCTGCGCATCATAGAAGCAGACGAGGAACGACACGGAGTGAGATGACATGACGCCCGCAACGAGGTCCGTCCGCGCCGCGCTCGCCGCGGCCTTCGCCCTGGCCGTCCTTCTCGCGCCCGCCGCGTCGGCCGAGGTCTTCAAGGCCCGCATGCTGACCGGCATGGCCCCCGTCGAACCGCCCATGGTCAACGTCCAGATGGAGGTCACCGGCTGGACGACGCTCGAGGAGATCCGCCAGTTCCAGGACGTCCTCAGCTCGGCCGGCATCGACGCCTTCCTGGCCGCCTTCAACCAGGCCGACAAGGGCACGGTCCGGTTCATGACCACGCGCGGCTGGAACCTGCCCATCCACGCCGCCGTCGTTGTCCCCGACGACAAGGGCGGCAAAGTCGTGCGGCTGTTCTTCAACCGCCAGTCCTGGAACCCGGGCTCCTACAAACCGGTCGGGCGGCACTATTTCATGGCCATCGAGCTCAAGCTCAACGAGAAGGGCAAGGGCGAGGGGCGGTTCTACGAGGACGCCCAGCTCAAGCTGAACTCCCTCGCGGCGACCGTCGAGATCGAGACCTACGAGTCGGCCCCCAAGCTCTTCCCGCAGGTCCAGGAAGTGGTCAAGAAGGCCGACGCGAAGAAGTAGCGTAGAGATCGCCGCCCTTCCCGTCGTAGATGACGAAGGCGGGCAGGTCGCGGACGACGATCCTCCGGACGGACTCCATCCCCAGGTCGGCGAAGTCGATCGTCTCGCTCGAGACGATGTGCTCCTTGGCGATGAGCGCGGCCGCGCCGCCGATCGTGCCCAGGAACACCCCTCCCCCGGCCTTCAGGGCCTCGACGGCCGGAGCGGTCCGGTTGCCCTTGCCGAGGGAGACAAGCGAGGCCCCGGCCTTCAGGAAGTCACCCATATAGCCGTCCATGCGCTGGGCCGTGGTCGGGCCGAAGCTGCCCGAGGGCAGGCCCTTGGGCGTCTTGGCCGGGCCGGCGTAATAGACGGGGTGGCGCCTGAGATAGTCGGGCAGGTCGCCCGTCTCGCGGAGCATCCCGGCCAGCCGGGCGTGGGCGATATCGCGGGCCACGACGAGCGGGCCCGACAGGCGGACCAGCGTCCCGACGGGAAGCCCTTTGAGCTTGGCCAGGATGGCCGGCATGGGCTCGCCGAGGTCGACGGCCACGGCCGCCGCGGGGCCGGACGGCCGCGCGCCCTCGAGGAAACGGGCCGGACGCCGCTCGACCTCTTCCAGGAAGACACCTTCGGCCGTGATCTTGCCGCGCAGGCCGCGGTCGGCGTTGCAGGACACGCCTAGCCCGATGGGGCACGATCCGGCGTGACGGGGCAGGCGGACGAAGCGGGCCTCGTGGGCCAGGTACCGGCCGCCGAACTGGGCCCCGAGTCCCGTATCCCGGGCCAGGCGCAGGACGCGCTCCTCCCAACCGAGGTCGCGGAAGGCGTCGCCGCGGCGGCCGCCCCGTTTCGGGAGGCCGTCGAGGAAGCCGGCCGAGGCCAGCTTGACGGCCTTCAGGGTCGCCTCGGGCGACAGGCCGCCGACCACGACGGCGACGCGGTAGGGCGGGCAGGCGGCGACGCCGAGGGCCCGGATCTTCTCGGCCAGGAAGGCCTCGAGCGCGGCGTCCTCAAGGCGGGCCTTGGACTCTTGGAACAGGGCGATCTTGTTGGACGAGCCGCCGCCTTTGGCCAGGAAGAAGAACCGGTATTCGTCGCCGGGGACGGCCTGGAGCTCGATCTGGGCCGGCAGGTTCGTCCCTGTATTGACCTCGTCCATGACCGTGAGCGGGGCCATGACGGAATAGCGCAGGTTGCGCGTCCGGTAGACGCGGGACGCGGCTTCCGCCAGGACCTCCTCGTCCCGGCCGCCCGTGACGACGCGGAAGCCCCGGCCGCCGAAGACCTGGATGGAGCCGGTGTCCTGGCAGAGCGGCAGGACGCCCTCGGCGGCGATGACGGCGTTACGCAGGACCGCCTCGGCCACGAAGCGGTCGTTGTCGGAGGCGTCAGGGGCGTCGAGGACGCGGCGCATGGCCGCCAGGAAGTCCGGCCGTAGGAAGAAGGCCAGGTCCGCGAAGGCCTCGCCGGCCAGGGCTTCGAGGGCCGCGTCGGCCACGCGCAGGGCCGGCCGGCCGCCGCAGACAGCCTTGCGGACGCCCCGCGCCGCGAGCTTCCGGTACTTGACGCGATCGCGTCCCAGGGCGAAGGCGTTCATTCGTAGATCCCCTCGACGTCGATGAGGTCCTCGAAGGCGTCCTCCCCTTTCTTGCCGACGAGGCCGATGACGTAATATTCCTTGCTCATGTGGTCGTAGCGGTATTCCTTGATGAGGCGGAAGTTCTCGATCTTGCCGCTCGAGGAGACGTGGGTCCGCGTCCCCGTGCAGGGCATGGTGCTCTCGCCGATGCCCAGGGTGTTTTCGCCGCAGACGGACAGCGGCACGTCCTTGGCGATGATGGCCAGGACCTTCTTCTCGAGCTCGTGGAGGTCGACGTCGGGCCGCTCCTTGAAGTTCAGGACGAAGCCCTGGCGGACGTCGGAGTGCAGGGGCGGGAAGGGGATGCGGTAGTCCTTCTCCAGGACCATGCAGGTGATGTCCTCGGCCGAGTGGGCCATCAGCCGGTACCTGATGGTCTTGTCGACGACCTCCTTGATGGCCCGGGGGAAGGGCCCGAAGACCGTCGGCCGGGCGACGATGATCTCCTCGCCGATGCCGATGAGGACCTGGGCGTTGTGGCCCAAGGACTCGTAGACGAGGTCGAAGTGCTCGACGACGACCCGGCGGTGGTGGGAGACGGCCTTGAGGATGGCCTCCGCGAGCTCGTACTTCTGGTGGAAGGCCAGCTCGTAGCGGGCGTCGATGTGGAAGGTGTGGCCCGAGAAGGGGTCGGCGGGGTCGAAATCGTAGAGCGGCGTCGGCCGGACGTTGATGCCCTCGTCGTCGTTGGTCAGCTCGAGCCCGGGGAAGAGCCCCTTGATGAGGGTCGACTTGCCCGAGCCCTCAGCGCCGAGGATACCGATGAGCAGGTCGGTCGGCGTCAGGTACTTCTGGGCCAGCTCGGCCGCGACCATGTACAGCCGGTTGCTGCCGCGGGGGGCGTAGTAGGTGGCGTAGAGGAGCGTCTCGCGGTGGACCGTGCCTTGGCCGAGCTTCATCATGGAGCGGCCTCCTCTCTCCCCTAGTAGGTCAGGCTCAGGAGCGGGGCGTGCTGCTGCGCGCCGTAGATGTCGGTCTCGCCCGCGTCGCCCGACGGGATGGGCCGGCGCATGGTGATCTTGAGGGCGTTGCTGGGCTCGAAGTAGACGATCTTGAGGATGTCGGCGACGGGCCGCTTGTAGAGCGCGGCGACCTTCCTCTTGGTGACGATGTTCCGGCGGCGGAAGAGCTCGAAGTGCTCGCGGTCCTTGAACAGGATGTCGAGCGTCAGCTCGTAGGGCCCGGAGTTCTTGGACCGGATGACCTTGGCGGCGCCGAGGATGCTGCGCTTCATGATATCTCCTTTCCGCCCCGGAAGACGACCGTCCGGGCGGGGAAATCGTCCGGACGGGCGACCGGCATCAGGTGATAGACCGAGAACTCGAAGACCTCGCCCATTTTGGCATCGGAGGGCGAGAAAGGCAAGGCCAGGTTGCCGGCCGTCGAGATGCGGCCGGGATAGCCGTAGTGGAGCAGGGTCGAGCGGGTCAGGCCGCAGACCGAGTCGGCCGCGGCCTGGGTCGGACCGACGGCCTCGATGACGAGGCCCAGCTCGTGCGAGCGGACCGTCTTCTCGGGCTCCAGGGCGCCCATGACCCCGTCCTTGCCGTAGACGTGGAAGAAGACCCGGCCCTCGACCTTCTCGGCCGCCAGGATGTCCTTGACCTGGGACTCGACGCCGGCCAGGATGCCGTCGATCTCGCGGATCATGATGGGGTCGCGGGTGCCGGCCACGGCGATGGTCCGGTAGCCGACCCGGCGGACGCCCTCGAGCTTGACGAAATACCGCTCGGTCTCGACGTGGCGGCTGCCGCGGACCTCGACCCGGCCGCCGGGAAGCTCGGTGAACGAGCAGGCGGTCAGGTCGAGCTCGCCGCCGGGGCCCGGCAGGTGATAGGGATCGGTCTTCTCGTAGAGGGTGTGGGCGGCCGTCGAGACCTTGGTGAAGCGGCGCTTGGGATTGAGGGACTCGAGGACGAAGGAGTCCTCGGTGAGGGTGGCGAAGGCGCAGTCGGCCCCGGAGCCCGGCGTCGCGGCGATGGCCGCGCACTCCAGGATCTTGCCCATGTGGATGGCCAGGCCCGGGCCGAAGCCGCGGGCGATGGGCAGGGCGGCGAAGACGGCCGGGTCGTAGCAGCGGCCGGCCAGGACGACCTGGCAGCCGTCCGCCAGGGCCTTCTGGATGGGCTCGACGCCCATCTGGCAGACGACGTTGACCGACTCGTCGAGGACGGCCTCGGTGAGCGGCGGGACATAGGTCAGCGGCACGATCTCGCCCTTGCGCAGGTGCCTGCGGACGACGGCCTTGGGGACGTCGGAGTAGATGATGCCCAGCGTGAAGCTCAGCTTCTCCTCGGCCGCGATCTCGCGGACGATCTCCTCGCACCAGTCGACGTGGGGCCGGGCCCCGCTGCCGCCGGCCGTGCCGACGACGACGGGGATGCCGCGCTCGACGCCGGCCTTCAGCATGAAGCGCAAGTCGCGCTTGACGGCCGAGCGGTCGGTGAAGGACTTGCCCGCCCCGAGGTAGTAGGGGCCGGGGTCGGTCGAGCCGGCGTCGGCCCCGATGAGGTCTGGCTCCTTGGCCAGGCCGGCCATGAAGGAGGCCTCCGGGAAGCCGTAGCCGAGGATGGCCGTCGTCGACAGGACGCGGAACTCTTTCTTGGCTTTTTTCGGCCGGGCGGCCATGTCAGGCCTCCTTCCCCGTCCGCGAGCGGAGCACGGCCAGGACCCGCTCCATCTCGTTGCGGACGATCATGTAGCCCTCGTCGAAGCCCATGCCCGGCTTGGCCAGCAGGCGCTCGGCCCGGGCGGCCACGGCGGCGTGGACGCAGGCCTTGGCCGAGACCTCGGTCTCGTTGCAGGTGCCGCCCTGGTAGGCCTCCATGCCGTGGGCCCGGCAGTGGAGGACGGCCTCGATGGTGTTCTGGATGCCGCCGAGGTCGGGCGTCTTGATCTGGACCATGTCGCAGGACTGGGCGGCCGTGAAGTCGACGACGTCCTCGTAGGTGTTGCACCACTCGTCGGCGACGATCTTGACCCGGGAGCCCTTGGCCCGCAGCTCGCGGCGGATGGCGGCCAGGAGCTCGATCTGTCGGGGCTTCTCGCCGGCGTCGACGGGCCCCTCGATGTAGAGCGGGAACTCGCCGGCCACGGGCTCGAGCGAGGCCAGGTAGTCGGCCACGCGGGCCGGCTTGAGGGCGCAGATGACGCCGATCGTGCCGTAGACGTCGATGTGGAGGGTCGGGACGTAGGCGGGGTCGGTCCGGACCTTGCGGATGCGGTCGACGAGCCAGCCGACGTACTCGCGGAGGAGCTCGCCCTCGTGGCCGAGCTTGGTCTTGACGTTGTTGATGAGGGCGTGGGGCAGGACGTCGACCCGCTTCATGATCATCTTGTCGGCGTTGATGTAGCGGTCGTCGCCGCTCTGCCCGAAGATGGGCACGCGCTCGGCGACGACGGGCAGGCCGTACTCCTCGCAGACGACCTCGGCCATGATCCGGCCCGTGGCCAGGGCCCGGGCGTGGAGCAGGGCCTGGGACAGGCCGTAGCGGATGGCCGTGTGCAGGCGCCGCCCCCCGAACTCGAGGGCCTCGAACCGGGCGGCCAGGTCGCGGAAGCGGCCGACCTCGGCGCCCTCGAGAAGGGGCCGTATCTCGCGCTCGAGGAGGGGCAGGTAATCGGCGGCGAGGAACAGGGGGTCGCGGCCGCCGGCCCCGGAGTACTGGACGGCGGCGCAGTCACCCAGGGCCCAGCTGCCGTTCTCGAGCTGGAGCAGGACGGACAGGGCCTCGCCGGCGACCCGGACGGCCTTGAAGCCGGGGGTCTCGGGCTTGCCTCCGTAGACGGCGCCGTCGTGCGGCGCGCCGGATTTGATGGCCTGCTGGTCGTCGAAATAGAAGGCCGACGACCCGGGCACGAACAGGGCTTTGACGATCTTCATTTGGGCCTCCCGATGAGCTTGCCTTTGCTGATGGCATAGATGTCGTCGGTCACCATCTGGAAGGTGACCGGGCGCCCCTCGGTCCGGGACCGCTCCTGCAGGCGCTCCTTGTGGAAGTTCATGATGTCGTCGCCGAGGGGCAGGGCGCCCTTGGCGAAGAGGCGGATGTAGCCCTCGTTGTCGCGGATGGGCAGGACCTTGCCCTTGTTGTAGACCGACGGGGCGAAGGGCACGTCGAGGATGCCGGAGGCGAAGGCCCGGACGACGCCCTGGACGAGGTCGTCGCCGGCGGCCGACAGGACGGCCCTCATGAGGGCGTCGACCTCGCGGCGGATGAGGTCCTTCTCGCGGTCGACGACGGCGTTGTCGGTGCAGATCCTCTGGTCCTGCATCATGCTCAGGACCTGGCGGGTGGCCTTGAGCCCGGCCGCGTTGGCCTCCTTGGTCGGGATGCCCATGGCCTCGTGGGGGGACTTGACGATGGTCTTCTCGACCTTGCCGGCGGCGGCGACGAAGGCGCCCGTGCTGATGACCGAGAAGGCCTTGGCCTCGTCCTCGGGGAAGCCGCCCATCCACTGGTGGAAGACCAGGGTCAGGTCGTAGTCGGAGAAGCCGGCGGCGCGGAAGTACTCGTCGGCGAGCTCCCGGAGGGAGGCCAGGGCGGCCAGGTCCTGCAGGACGTTGCCGCCCTGCCCGTAGCCGAGGGTCAGAGATTTGACGCCCTGCTCGAGGGCCAGCAGGCCCTCGAGGATGGCCACGGTGTGGGAGATGAAGGGCGGCACGAGGGTCCCCGTCAGCGGGCCGAAGGGCTCGCGGTTGACGCTGATGCCGTTCTCCTCGTAGTAGCCGGTCAGCCGGTCGACGTACTGCCAGTGGCGCAGGCACTCCCCGACCTCGACCTTCTTGGCGTAGGGGATGTTGTAGGAGATGCCGCCGCCCTCGTAGGACGTGAAGCCGCCGGCCAGGGAGATCTCGGCCAGCAGCCGGGCGTCCGGGGTGCCGTGGCGGACCTGGGTCGGCCGGGAGACGGCCTCGGTGACCTTGCGGCAGCCGTCGCGGCCGTGATTGACGGCCGGGAAGCCGTTGAGGAGCGAGGTGCCGGCGGCCCGCGACTTCTCGATGCCGCGGGCGGCCTCTTCGTAGCGGTTCTGCCGCGTGTAGGCGTCGATCGTCGTCGGCAGGAGGTCGGCCGTGCCCTCGGTCTCGAGGAAGCGGAGCAGGCGGATGTGGTCGTCGATGAGGGCCACGCCGGCCCGCGGTTGGATGAGGGTGCGGCCCTCGGCCTTGGCCTTGGCCATGGCTTTGGCGAAGTTCTTTTCCGCGGGCAGGGCGCGCTGGTAGCGCAGGCCGTCCTCGATGTCGGCGACGTCCCGGCCGGTCGGCCAGGAGTCGAGCACGGCCTGGCGCTGGGCCAGAAAGTCCTTCCAGGGCATGCGGTGGTGTGTCATGGGTGTCCTCGTTATGCCTTTCGATCGGAGAGGGGCGTCAGGAGCTTGAGCCCGGCGACGGCGGCGCGGGCGGCCGCGTCGGGGAATTCCGCCGCCAGGTTCCCCAACAAGGGGAAGAGGTATTGGGCGTCCGCGTAGCAGGCCGGGTCCTCGGGGACCAGGTGCCGCGTGTCGGGGTCGGTCGAGCCGGGGGCGCGGACCTCGAGCAGCAGGGACGGGTCATCGTGGCCGGCCAGGAAGCCGCCCGAGCCGACGAGGCGCGAGACCCGGCGGAGGTCCTTGCCGCGTTGGACATCGAAGCCGCCCTGGGGCGTGAAGACCCGTTGGACGACGCCGGCGTGCCGCAGGGCCGAGGCCCGGACGCAGGCGGCGGCCAGGAGGCGGTCGAAGCGCCGGCCGCGGTCGTCGGCGGGCAGGCGGTCGGTGGCCCGGCTGACCTCCTCGACATAGGCCTTGAGCGCGGCCGGCGTCTCGCCGAGGGCGGCCAGGCGCGACTCGAGGAAGGCGGCCTCGGACCGGTACAGGGCTTCGGCCGAGACCCGCAGGCCCAGGTCCCCCTCGACGGTCCGCTTGAGCCGGGGCTCGCGCAGGCCGCGCAGGAGGACCGTGTCGCCGCCGTGGAACGATTCCGTGTGCGAATAGAAGTCGGTCGTGGCCCCGCCCATGTCGATGAGGGCGAAGTCCTGCCAGCCGGGGACGCGCTCGCCGATCGTGCGGACGAGCTCGAAGACGGCCAGCGGGGTCGGCAGGGGCTCGCGGCCGGCCGCGGCCGCGACGCCGGACAGGCCCTTGCCGTCGACGATACGCTCGAGGAAGGCCCGGCGGATGACCTCGCGGGCCGGCTCGATGTCCAGGACGCCGACCTCGGGCATGACGTTGGCGGCCGTGACCAGATCGAGCCCGGCCAGGAGGCGGGCCACGTCGTCGCGGACCTTGCGGTTGCCGGCGTAGAGGTGGACGGCCGGCAGGGCCGCTTCGGCCAGGCGGGCGGCGTTGTGGAGGACGATCCGGGCATTGCCGCCGTCGGTGCCGCCGGTGAGGAGGACGATGTCGGGGGCGGCCGCGGCCAGCTCGGCCAGGTCGTCGGAGGCCAGCTCGTAGGAGAAGGCCCGGACGACCTTGCCGCCGGCCGAGGTCGCGGCCATGCGGGCGACGGAGAGCGTCAGGTCGGGGGTCAACCCGACGGCGGCGATCTTGAGCCCGCCGCGGGCCGACGAAGACCAGTGGACGGGGACGGCCGAGGCGTCGGCCGCGTGCAGGCCGGCGCAGACGGCTTCGCGGACGGCGGAGAAACCGCGGCCGAGGTCGTCGACGGTGGTCGGCCGGACGGCCCGGGCGACCGGGCGGAGCTCCTCCCCGGCCAGGGAGAACAGGCCTCCCTTGGTGTAGGTCGACCCGATGTCGACGGATAGGAGGAGCCGGGCGTCCATCGTCAGTTCTTCCGGGCCTCGATGTCCTGGCGGAGTAGGCGGACGGCCTCGGCCAAGTCGACCTGGGGCGGGAAGACCCGGTCGAAGCCCATGGCCTTGAACTTCCGCTCGACCTCCTCGAAGGGGGTCTTGCCGACGACGAGGTTGCCGCCGGCGTAGAGCAGGACCGACTCCAGGCCGCGCTCGACGGCCTTCTGGCGCAGGCCCTCGCAATCGATGAGGCCGTGGCCGTAGAGCGAAGAGACCAGGATGGCCTTGGCGTCCGACTCGACGGCGGCGTCCAGGAACTCGTCCTGGCTGACCATGACGCCGAGGTTGACGACGTGGAAGCCGGCCTCCGTGAAGTAGGCGTCGAGGATCTTGTTGCCGACCGAGTGGCAGTCGGCCCCGATGACGCCCAGGACGATGCGCGGGGCGTCCATCACAGGCTCCGGGGGCCTTCGTCGAGGAGCGTCCTCAGGCGCTCCTCCACGTTGAGCAGGGACCCCCGCTCGATCTGGTAGTCGAACGGGATGATGGTCCCGCCTCGCTCGGTGAACTCCTGGAGGGCGGCCAGGTGCTCGCGGTCGCGCTGCAGGGAATAGCCGGCCGGGATGATGACGGCGTCGAGCCCGGCGATGAAGGCGCCGAGGCGGTCGAGCTCGGACCAGAACAGCGGGGCCACGGCGGAGCCGGGCACGTCGAAGGCCTTGAGGTGGTCGAGGACGATCTCCAGGAAGCGCCGGGACTCGCAGACGACGCCGATCTTCTGGGACGGCGTCAGGCGGGCCAGGGCGATGATGGAGTTGCGGGTCGGGGCCATGGCCACCTGGACGAGCTTGGCCTTGAGGCCGGGGAAGCGCTCCAGGACCTCGCCGAAATGGGTCGTCGTCGTCAGGACCAGGTCGAAGTTCTGCAGGCGCTCGGCGCCCTGGGGATCCTCGAGCAGGTCGTCGACCAGGAACTTGGCCATGTTGACCCGGGGGATGATCTGGAACTGGCGCTCGATGATGGACAGGGTCTCGGGGTTGCAGTCGACGGCGGCCACGTTGAGGTTCTGGAGGTCGTCCTCGCGCCCGAGCAGGCGGAGGTCGAAGAAGATGCGGATGTCGTGGGCGCTGAACTTGAGGCGGGCCAGCTCGTCGATGAGCTCGTCGATGAGGCGAAGGGCCTTGTCCTTGCGGCTCTCGGCCGGCGAGGTGCGCTCGGGGGCGACGAAGCTGCCCCGGCCGGGTGCGGCCTCGATGAGGCGGCGCCGGACGAGCTCCTCGTAGGCCTTCTTGACCGTGCCCCGGGCGGTGTGGAGGTCCCCGGCCAGGTCGCGCTCGGCGGGCAGTTTCTGGCCCGGCTTCATGCGGCCGGACTTGATCTGCTTCTCGAAGAACTCCATGATCTGCTGATAGGCCGGCTTGGCCCCAGGAAATTTCTCGAGCTTGAAACCGTCCATGCTTACTCCTTATGGTATGTACCAATAATAATTGGACTATACCTTTTATATACCGCCTGATAATGTTTGTCAAGTGAAAATTATGTCAAAGGTATGGACCAATAAGAAACCACTTGCCATCGCGGTCCACCATATATATAATGAGGGGGAGGGAATGTCATGAAAGCGGAGCCTTCCCGTTACGCCCGGGACCTCCAGCGCCTGCTCGAGGCCTGGGCGGGACCGAAGGGAAAACGGCGGCCGGGGCCCGGGACGACCGGGAACAGCGCCCTGGAGCTCCTGGAGCGGGTGGAGCGGGACCTCTCCGGGGGGCGGGGTCCATCTCGCGAGGCTGGCCGGGAGTTCCTGCGGATCACCTCCGATCCGCGCTTCCTCCGCGAGCTCGGCCGCACCGACCTCCAGACACGTTGGGCCGAGGCTTGCTTCGCCCTCATCCAAGCCACGGGATACGGCATCAGCGATCTCTTCGAGGACCGGGTCCGGGAGACGCCCGGCCGGGTCTTCCTCCAGGACATGGCGGTCTCCCCTCCCCGTCTCTGGACCTACGAGGCGGCGGCCCGCCACGTCCGCGAGACCGCGGGGGCCCTCTACGCCCTGGCCGACGCGGAGGGGATCGAGCCGCGTCTGGCCATCTACGCCGAGAACCACGCCGAGGGCGCCGTCGCCGACCTGGCCTGTCTTTGCACCGACATCCTCGACACCCCCGTCAATCCCCATTTCAGCCTGGAGAACGTCGTCGGCGTCTGCGACGCCCTGGCCATCAACATGGTCCTGGCCAACGACCGGGAGCGGATCGGTCTTCTCCGCGAGGCCCGCCGGCGCGCGGCCCGGCCGTTCCGCATCCTGGTCACCGATCCGGGCCTGAACGACGGCGGAGAGGACATCGTCTTCCTGACCGAGTACGCCAAGCAGCTCGGCGCCCGCGACGTCGAGGCCCGCCTGGCCCGGCGCCGGCGCTTCCGTCTGGACGAAGTGGCCACGGTCATGTTCACCTCGGGTTCGACGGGCCGGCCCAAAGGCGTCTCGTTCTCCATCTACAACCTGATCAGCAAGCGCTTCGCCCGGGCCGCCGCCCTGCCGCTGGTCGGCCCCGAAGAGGTCTTCCTGAGCTTCCTGCCGCTCTACCACACCTTCGGCCGGTACCTCGAGCTCCTGGGCACGATCTATTGGCGAGGAACCTACGTCTTCGCCGGCAATCCCTCGGCCGAGACCCTGTTCGGGCTCATGCCCAAGGTCCGGCCGACCGGCTTCATCAGCGTCCCGGTTCGCTGGGCCCAGCTCCACGAGCGCTGCCTCGAGCGCCTCGACGCGGCGCCGGCCGGGGCCGACGCCGGGGCCATCGTCCGCGAGGTCGTCGGGACGCGCCTGGCCTGGGGGTTGTCGGCCGCCGGCTACCTGGATCCCCGGGTCTTCCGCTTCTTCCAGGCCCACGGCGTCGAGCTCATGAGCGGCTTCGGCATGACCGAGGGCACCGGCGGCATGACCATGACCCCGCCCGGCGGCTACGTCGACAACTCCCACGGCCTGCCCCTCCCGGGCCTCACGGCCCGGCTCGGGGAGAACGGCGAGCTCCAGGTCTCGGGCCATTACGTCGCCCGCTACCTCGAGGACAAGGGCCCCGGCGACACCGTCCCCGTCCCGACGGGCGACCCTGAGCGCGACCACTGGTTCGCGACCGGCGACGTCTTCGAGCGCCAGGCCAACGGCTACTACCAGATCGTCGACCGCATCAAGGACATCTACAAGAACAACCGCGGCCAGACCGTGGCCCCGCGCAAGGTCGAGGACAAGTTCGTCGGCGTGCCGGGCATCAAGCGGACCTTCCTCGTCGGCGACGGCCGGCCCTACAACGTCCTGTTCATCGTCCCGGACGCGGCCGACCGGGTCCTGGCCGGCGGGCTGGCCCGGGAGAGCGACCGGGAGAACCTCCGCGAGTATTTCCGGCGCATCGTCACGGCCGCCAACGAGGGCCTGGCCCCGTACGAGAGGGTCGTCAACTTCGAGGTCCTCGGGCGGGACTTCGATCCCGAGGCCGGCGAGGTGACGGCCAAGGGCTCCTACAACCGCAAGCGCATCGAGGCCGCCTTCGCCGGGGCCATCGACGACCTCTACCGACGCCGCGCCGTCGACCTTCGCGGCCAGGGCCTGACCGTCCGTCTGCCGCTCTGGTTCTTCCGCGACCTGGGCATCCTCGAGGACGAGATCGTCCGCGACCGCGACGGCCTGCGGGACCTCAACAGGGGCCTGCGCCTGCCCCTGCGGCGCGGCTCGGACGGGCGGACCTGGCTCGTCGGCGACCTCGAGTACGAGATCGAGGGCGGCCTCCTCGACCTCGGGCTGTTCGCTCGCCAGCCCGTCCTCTGGGTCGGCAACCCCTCGCTGGCCGCCTTCGCTCCCTGCAAGGAGGGCTGGGACCTGCCCCTCGAGCCGGCCACCGGCTGGGTGTCCCTGCCGCGGCGCCGGGCCCGGACCTACACGGAGGCCGAGACGCCGCCTCCGGCCAAGCTCGGCGACGCCCGCCTCGGCCGCCTCCACGTCCTGCTGGCCAAGCTCCTGTTCTCGCCCGAGGACGTCCCGGACGCCGTCCTGGCCGAGGTCGAGCGCGTCTTCTACGAATCGCCCCTGCGGACCGAGGAGCTCGTCCGGGCCCGCCTGCGGGCCATGGCCTGGCACCCGAGCCCGCGGCTGCGCTGCTGGGCCTACCGCATCCTTCTCATCCACGACCCGGACATCGACTACGGCCAGGTCATGCCGGCCTTCGTCAGTTCGGGCCTGCCCTTTCTCGACCGGGAGAGCATCGACGAGATCGCCTCGGCCCGTCTCGGACGAGGCCGGCTGGACGCCTTCCGGGTCCGCCTGCGGGCCTACCGCGAGACCATGCCCTGGCCGGTCACCGCGCCCTACCGGCGCCAGTTCGAGCGCATCTTCCGCCTGCTCGTCGACCTGGCCGGGCGCGAGCCCTCCTTCTTCAGTTCCGTGCGGGCCGAGCTGGCCAGCTGGGTCCTGCACCGGGCCGACCCCGAACTGGCCCGGACGGCCGAGCGCCACCTCGACCGCATGGTGGCCCGGTTCGGCCGGAACGCCGCCGCCGGCACGCGCGCCGCGTCCGAACGCAGGCCGCCGCGCCCGATCTGCGACGACAGCCTGACGGCCGCCGAGGCCCGCCGGGTCCGGGCCGTCCTGGCCCTGCCCTCGTTCCTGCGCGACTCGGTCCGGCTGGCCTCCGGCGTCGAGGACTTCGAGGCCGGCCAGATCGCCGCCGACGGCCTGTGGGTCTCGCGCATCTACAGCGCGCCGCGCCGTTCGACCTATCGGGTCAGCGTCAACACCGCCGCCGGGCGCCACTACGACCTCAAGCTCGTCCTGCCCGAGGGGCCGCGCGACGGGGCCGAGCGCGAGACCCGGCTGTGGTCGGCCGTGCTCTCGGACCAGCCCGGCGGGCCGCGCGTCCTGCCGCCGCTCGGGGCGACCGACGAGCGGACGGGCGCCGTGACCTGGCGCCACCTCGGCGACCTGACCGTCTGGGAGAAGATCCGCGAGTTCGCCGGACGGCGGGCCGTGGACGGGCCGCTGCCCGCGCCTTCGGTCTGGCGCAAGCTCTACGTCGAAGCCATGTCGGCCCTCTTCGGGGCCTGGCAGACGAGCGGCCGGCGCATCCTGCCGGGCCGTATCTCGCCGGTCAACGTCGTCGTGCCCGACCTCGAGTTCCGGGACGACACCTTCCTGGCCTCGATCGACGGCTGGCGTCCCTCTTCGGGCCCGCTGTCGCTCGTCCGCCCCATGGTCGACGGCTTCTACCGCCGGCCGGCGGCCAACTACCCCTGGCTCAAGGACCACCTCGACCTCGACTGGATCTTCGACGCCGCCTACGACGCCCTGGGCCGGGAGCGGGCCGCGGCCTTCTTCGACGCCCTCCAGCCCGAACTCGACCGCCGGCCGCTGCCCTCGCTGGCGGGGCAGGACCTGGCCGTCCGCCTGCGCCGGTACCGGGCCGAGTTCGCCCGGACCTACGTCTTCCCCATGCCGCCGTTGAGCGCGGTCGAGGCCTACCGCGAATGGCGGCAGGGCAACCCGCTGGCCCCGTCGCGGGACCGGGAGCGCAAGGTCCTCGACCTCTACCGGCGCTACTCCCTGGAGCGTTTCCCGGAGATCGTCCGCTACTACCTCTACCGTCACACCTATTTCGCCGGGCGGAGCGAGCGCATCGAAGCCCTCTTCGACCGCCTCTTGGCGCGGCTGGGCACATCCCTGGACGAGCCGGCCGTGCAGCGGACGGAGCTTTCGGACCTGCAGTCGGCCCTGCGCGACGAGCTCGACCGCCTCGTCTTCAGCCGTATGGTCTTCCCGCGCCTCGACCCGGACAGCCGTTTGGACGTCAGGACCAAGGGCGAAGAAGGCGAACGGCGGGTCGTCGTGCGGTCCTTCCTGCTCGACCGGGCCGGGCGGACCTACACCTTCAACGAGACCCTCGACCCGGCCGAGATCGGCCAGGCCTACCGGCTGTTCTTCAAGGAGAACTACCCCAAGATCGTCTCCCAACAGGACCGACACTTCGTCCTCAAGGACGGGCAGGAGCGCATCGTCGGGGGGCTGTGCTACCGGATGTTGTCGAACCGGGTGGCCTGGATCGACGTCATCGCCTTGACCTCGAACCTCAAGTCATCGGGACTGGGCGGGGCGGCCCTGGACGACTTCTGCGCCCGCATGGCCAGCCAGGGCGTGCCCCTGGTCATGACCCACCTCTATCTGCCGGGGTTCTTCCTGAGGCACGGCTTCCGCCTGGACAAGCGCTGGGGCGCGCTGGTCAAGACGCTTTGACGCGCAAATCGACGGAGACTTCCTTCTTGCCCAGGAACTCGTAGCCGACCGCGCCGAACTTGCACGACGAGACGCACTTCAGGCAGCGGACGCAATCGGGAGAGTTGGCCGATTCGTAGATGCTGATCCCGACGGGGCACTCCTTGGTGCACTTGTCGCACAGGGTGCACTTGTCGGGGTCGACGGCCATGCGGAAAAGGCTGGCCTTGTTGAACAGGCCCCAGAAGGCGCCGAGCGGGCAGACCGTGCGGCAGAAGGGGCGGCGGCTGAGGACGAACCAGCCCAGGAACAGGACGAGCAGGGCCAGCTTCCAGTAATACATGAAGCCGATGAGGGGGCGCAGGTCGGCCTTGATGAGCATGAGCGGGATGCCGGCCTCGAGCGTCCCGGCCGGGCAGATCCATTTGCAGAACCAGGTCTGGCCGTAGCCGAACTGATCGACGACGAGCAGCGGCAGGGCCACGACCGTGGTGGCCAGGACGACGTAGCGGAAGTAAGTCAGGATGCGCGGCACCTTGAGCTTGGGCGAAGGGATCTTGTGGACGAGCTCCTGGAAGAAGCCGAACGGGCAGACCCAGCCGCAGGGCATGCGGCCCACGGCGCTGCCGACGGCGGCCAGGAATCCGGCGACATAGAGGCCGAACTTCTTCTGGGCGATCGACAGGTTGAAACGCAGGCCGGCGAAGAAGGTCTGCATGGCGCCGACGGGACAGGCCCCCATGGCCGAGGGGCAGGAGTAGCAGTTGAGGCCGGGGACGCAGACACCCTTGACCGCGCCCTGGAAGATGCGGCCCTGGAACCACGACGGGATCCAGGCGTTGAGGCCGAGGGCGAAGAAGGCCTGGTACCAGGGGCGGCGGTCCCGGGGCTTGCGGGCCGCGGGCTTACGGGCCGGGACGGTCTTCCGGACGGCGCCCACGGTCGTCCTCACCCGATCCCGATGCAGTCGAGGCAGACCGTGACGGCCTTCTCGAGGACGGTCCGGTACTCGCCGAGCAGGAGACCGGCGGTCATGACGGCCAGGGACAGGACCAGGAGGACCCAGGGCAGCCGGCGCTTCATTTCACTCCCCCGCCGACGAGAGCGGCGACGGCCTTGTCGAGCGCGGCCTCCAGCTCGTCGGTGGCCCCGACGTGGGCATGGGTGACGGTGCCCGTCGCATTGAAGACATAGACGACCGGGATCTCCTGGACGCCGTAGACCTTCTTCATATCCTTGGCCGTCGCGGCCACGCCCGCGGCGGCGGGAGCCGTGGGCGCGTCGGCCAGCATGGGATAGGTGATCTTGAGCTTGTTGTAGAAGGGCTTGACGACCTTGCCTCCGGCCTCGTCGAGGGCGATGCCCAGGACGACCAGGCCGCCCTCGGTCCGGTCCGCGGCCGGCCCATAGGTCTCGCTGAGCTTCTGCATGTGGGGCATGGCCTTGCGGCAGGGCACGCACCAGGTGGCCCAGAAATCGACCAGCACGGCCGCCGGGTGGGTCTTGACGGTCTTGGTCTCGCCGGCCACGGTCTCGGTCACGGTGAGGGTCAGCCGGCCGTCTTCCACGGCGACGGCATAGTCCTTGCCGTCGACGTTCTTGAGCGAGAACGGCACGAGCTTGGCCCCCGGCTTGAGCACGGCGAAGGCCGGCAGGACGAGGAGCAGGGCCAGGAGCAGGATCGGGACCGTCAGGGCGAAACCGCGGCGCGTCTTCATGCTCCCCAGTTTAGCGGAATAAAGGGGACGATTCCAGGGGAACATCCCCATTTCTAGAATCTGACGACGAAGCCGAGGCCGGCCGAGAGGCCGCCGATCTTGGCCTCGAGGGGGTCCTCGGCGTCGCCGGCGGTCAGGGTGCAGGCCCGGTAGCCGGCGTGGACGTCCAGGCCGAACGACCGGCCCATCAAGAGGACGAGCCCCGCCTGGCCCAGCGCGCCGAGGCCGCTTTCGCTGGCCGCGCCGAGCGCGTTCCTTTCCTTGAACAGGAAGTAGGCGGCCGCGGCGCCGAGATAGGGACGGACGCCCTTGCGGCCGAATTGGAGGCGCAGGCCGGCGAAGAGCGGCGTGATCGTGACCTTGGTCGTCTCCTCGGATTCCGTCGTCAGGCCCCGCTTGGAGAACAGCTCGACGCCGGCCCAGGCCCGCAGCGGCCCGGCCACCGGCACCGCGAGGTCGAGGCCGAAAGCCGGCCCGCCGCCGTAGACGTCGCGGAAGACGGCGTCGGACGGGGTGAAGTAACCGCCCTTGATCGTGAGCGCGGTCTCGGCCGCTCGGGCCCCGGCCGCTGTCAGGGCCAGGGCCAAAAGCGCGGCCGCCGCCTTCGTCGCGTGTCTCATCGCGAGCTCCTTCTATTCCCTAGTTGACGACGAGCGTGACGGAGTCCCTGACCTCGAGGCTGCCCGAGGTGGCCTCGACGGTGATCTCGTAAGTGCCGGCCGGCGTGCCGGTATCGCCGCCGCCCCCCCCGCCGCCCGCGCTGCAGCCCGCGGCGGCGACGATGAGGACGGCCAGAAGCCCGGCCGCGGCCAGGCGCGCGGCGAGGCGCGGGAACCCCGGCCTCGTCGCGGTCCGGACGGCCAGGAGGGCCAGGAGCGCGGCCAGGGCCAGCGGCGGGAGGAGCCCTCCCGGCGGCGGTAAGGCGGCCGGTCGTGCCGCGGTCCCCGCCCCCGAGCTCTTGCGGGCCGTCGTGGCGACGGTCATCGTGGCCGTGGCCCCGCCACTGCCGGGCGTCACGCTCGCCGGCGAGAAAGAGGCCGAAGCGCCCCGCGGCAGGCCGACGGCGCGCAGGGCGACCGAGGCGTCGAACGATCCGTAGCGAGGCGCCAGTTGGACCGTGAAGGTCCCGCTCGAGCCCGCGCTGAGGGTGGTCGAGGCGGGCGTCGCCTCGACCGTGAAATCGGTCACGGTGAACGCCGCCGGGGCCGTCAGGCCGCCGGCCGGGGCCGGGTTGACGACCACGATCTCGAATTCGCCGCCCGCGGCGATGTCCGCGGCCGGGATGGCCGCCCGCAGCTCCGTCGCGCCGACGAAGGTCGTCGGCCGATCCAAGCCGTTCCACCGGACGGAGGAGTTCGAGACGAAGCCCGTCCCCAGGACGGTCAGGGTGAAGTCGGCGCCGCCCCCGTTGGCCCGCGTCGGCGAAATCGAGGCCAACGTGGGCGCGGGATTCTCGACCGCGAACGTGAGGCCGTTAGACATGCCGCCGCCCGGCCCGCGGACGACGACGCTGACGAGCCCGCCCAGGGCCAAGTCGGAGGCGGGGATGGCCGCCTCGAGCCGGCCGGCGTCGACGAAGGCCGTCGGCCGGTCGTTCCCGTTCCAGGTCACCACGGCGCCCGGGACGAAGCCCGAGCCGATGACGGCCAGAGTGAAGGGCCCGCCGTTGACGGACGCGTTCGAGGGCGAGAGGGAGGCCGCCGTGAAGGCGTAGACCATGGGCCCGCTCAGCGCCCCGGCCAGCGGGGCCCGGGCCGAGCCGCCCTGGCCGTCCTCGAATTGGAAGTAGTAACTGTGCTCGCCGGCGGCCAGCGCAGAGGTCGACCAGCGGTAGCGCCCGTCGGAGGCCGAGTAGGTCGTCGCGTGGGGGGTCCCGTCGACATAGACGTTCCGCACGGCCGGGGCGTCGCCGTCCTCGTCCGTGAACTGGACGGAGAACATGTAGGTGTCGGAGGGCGTGCCGCTCGACGGCGAGACCCGGGCGTAGAGGAGCTCCGGCGGGTGGTTGTAGTCCGGCCCGGCATAGGTGTAGTCGACCCAGGCGTAGACCTGTTCGCCGCCGTCGGCCGTCTTGGGCACCTGGGCCGAGGCGACCTCTGTGGCCGGGTCGGTGGTCAGGTCGACGATCTTGAAGGCCTTCAGGGTGGCCGGATCGCCGGCCGTGCCGTCGCGCATACCCAGATGATAGCGCCGGGCGCCGGCCCCCGCCGTCAGGATGTCGGTGAAGTCGAGGACGAACGTGCCGTCGACGGCCGTCGCCGAGCCGTCGAAGGCGAAGGCCCCGCCCTGGCCCCAGAGGGCGGTCGGAGGCCAGGTCGTCGAGGGAGTGGTGGCCGAGGTCGTCGATGTGCCCAGGGACAGCCGCATCTGGTCCCGCTTGGCGTGCTTGACCGTGAACTCGCCGGTCATCAGGGGCGTGTAGGAGTCCCGGACGGTCAGCAGGAAGACCATGTCGTTGAAGAAGGCCGGTTCGCGCGGCGTCGTCGGGGCACCGGCGACGAGAGGGACCAGGCGCAGGGCGTCGTAGGCCAGCCAGGTGAAGCCGCCGTCGCGCCAGGAGCCGCCCCAGGAGTTGGCGATGCGCAGGGCGCCCTTCTCGCCGGTGTCGATGGCCCCGTTGCCGTTGATGTCGGTCCAGATCGCGTCGTTGTAGCCGACGACGGTCATGCCGTGCGAGCCTTCGGCGCCGTTGACCCAATAGCCGACGGCCTCGCCCACCGCGCCGTCGTCGGCGGCGGTCGAGGGATCGTCGAGGGCGGCCTTGAGCTGCCAGGACGAGACGTAGGTCCCGAAGACCATGACGTAACCGTTCGTCAGGAGCTGCTTGAGGAGGTCGAGCCCCGCGTCTTCGCTGACGTCCCGCAGGTACTGGACCGGGTCGATCCGGACGGCGAGGGCCCGCCGCCAGGCGGCCGGGTCCAGGCACCAGGCCTTGAAGTTCGTGTCGTAGGGGAAGTCGGCCCAAGTCACCGCCCCGTGGCGTTCGAGGAGGTCGTAGTTCTCGCCGAAGTACGTCCCCTCGTCCTTGCCGTCGTTGAGCATGTTGTAGGACCACTTCGGCGAGTACTTGTTCGTGTTGTCGGCCGGATCGCGGATGTCCATGTCGCGCTGGAACGCGGCCATGTAGGAGAGCTGGTAATAGGTGCTCGAGAACGAGGCGCACGAGCCGAGCGGGTTCTGGCTGCGGATAGGCGGGAAGAATTTGAGCAGGCTGTTGTCGACGGAGACCGGCAGGTCGCCGGCCGCGACGAGGGACGAGGCGGAGGCCAGGACGGCGGCCTCCCCCGGCCGGGCGGAGACGAGCTCGCCGCCGACCCGGTCGACGGCCCGGACCTCGAGAGGCGGCCGTCCCTGGGCGGAACGGGCGTCGTTGATCCGCTCGAGCCCCAGCCAGTTGACCCGGACCCCGGCGACGCGCGGGTGGGTCTCGACGAATTCCCGCAGGCGGGCCTCGTCCTCCCGGAGCAGGCCGGTCCGATGGCCCTCGTCCGGCGCGATATCCTGGGCGGGAGAGACCGCCAGGAGGAGGGCGCCGAGGAGCGCCGCGAGCAGAACCTTCCGGGAAGTCAGGGGCATGGCTAGGCGTCCTTTCTCGGATTTAGTCTATTAAGACGGACGCCCGTTGAAAAGTCAAATAGGGACGGCCCGCCCCGTTTGACAGGAGGGCGCGGGCTCCCATAGAATCCGGGGCGAGCGAGGACGAACATGCCCACCTACGCCGTCGGCGTCGATTCCGGCACCCAGGGAACGAAGGCCCTCGTCGTCGACGCGGCCACCGGCCGCGTCCTCGGCCGGGGACGGGCACCCCACGTCCTGGTCCCGGGCCTCGCCGCGGGGGCCAGCGAGCAGGACCCGGCCGTCTGGATCGAGGCGGCCCGCCGGGCCGTGGCCGCCGCGCTCCGGGAGTCCCGGATCGACGCCAGGAAGGTCGCTTCCATCGGCGTCTCTGGCCAGCAGCACGGCTTCGTCCCCCTCGACGCCAAGGGCCGGGTCATCCGGCCGGCCAAGCTCTGGAACGACACCTCCACCGTCCGCGAGAACGAAGACCTCGTGGCCGCCCTCGGCGGCGTCGAGGGCGCCATCGCGCGCCTGGGCCTGGCCCCGGCCGTGGGCTTCACGGCCTCGAAGATCCTCTGGCTCAAGCGCCGAGAGCCCAAGCGTTACGCCCGGCTGGCCACGGTCCTGCTGCCCCACAACTATCTCAACCGGTGGCTCACCGGCCGCGACCACATGGAGTACGGCGACGCCTCCGGCACGGGCCTGATGGACGTGCGCCGGCGCCGCTGGGACGAAGCCGCCGTGGCCGCCGTCGATCCCGAGCTCCCGTCCAAGCTGCCGCCCCTCTCCCCTCCCTGCGAGCCCGTCGGCTGCATTCGCGAGGCCGTGGCCCGGGAGTTCGGTTTCGGCCGGGTCCTCGTCGCGGCCGGCGGCGGCGACAACATGATGGGCGCCGTCGGCAGCGGTAACGTCCGGCCCGGCGTCTGCACCCTCAGCCTGGGGACGTCGGGAACGGTCTACGCCTACTCGGCCGCGCCGTTCGTCGACCCCGCGGGCGAGATCGCCGCCTTCTGCGACAGCACGGGCGGCTGGCTGCCCCTCCTCTGCACCATGAACGTGACCAACACGACGGAGATCGTCAAAGCGCTCTTCGGGCTCGATAACGCCAAGCTCGAGCGCCTGGCCCGGAGGGCCGCGGCGGGGGCCGACGGGCTCCTGTTCCTGCCCTTCGTCGACGGCGAGCGCGTGCCCGTCCTGCCCCTCGGGCGGGCCGTCTTCTTCGGCCTCGACCGCAGGACCTTCGACGCCGCCCACATCGTCCGGGCGGTCATGGAGGGCACCGTCCTCAACCTGGGTTACGGCCTGGGGCGGATGCGCGAGCTGGGCCTGCGGCCCTCGGAGATCCGGGCCACGGGCGGCGGGGCCAAGAGCCGTCTCTGGCTCCAGATCGTGGCCGATGTCTTCGGGACCCCGGTCGTGACGCTCAAGGAAGCCGAGGCCGCGGCCTACGGGGCGGCCCTGCAGTCGGTCTGGAACGCGCGCCTGGCCGCGGGCGAAAAGGTCGAGATCTCCGTGATCGCCGACCGCTGGGTGGCCAAGGGCAGGCTCGCCGCGGAACCCGACCCGAAGCACGCCGCGCGCTACGCGGACCTCCAGGCCCGCTTCAACGATCTCTGGAGGCGGCTGGCCCCGGCCTTCGAGCCCCGCCGCCACGCCTGAGCGCTACGCCTACAAGCGCCCGAACTCGCGGGCGGCGTCGTACATGGCCAGGACGTTCTCGACCGGGGTGATGGCCTGGATGTTGTGGCACGGCGCCAGGATGTAGCCGCCGCCCTCGCCCAGGATGCGCAGGTTGTCCTCGACCTCGCGGCGGACCTCGTCGACCGTCCCGAAGGGCAGGGTGTACTGGTTGTCCATGCCGCCGTGCAGGACGACGTGCGGCCCGAACTCCCTCTTGAGCCTCTCCCGCTCCATGCCCGGGCAGCGCCACTGGAGGGGATTGAGGAGGTCGATGCCGAGAGCGATCATGTCGGGCATGATGCGCCAGCAGCTGCCGTCGTTATGATGGAAGGCGACGGCCCCGGCCTGGTGGGCCAGGTCGATCATCCGCTTCATGCCGGGCAGGAGGAACTCGCGGATGTGGCGGACCGAGATCATGAGGTCGGTCTGGCCGCCCATGTCCTCGGCGATGTAGGAGATGTCGACCTTGCCGGGCACGGCTTCGTAGATGCGGACGGCGCAGTCGTAGGCTAGGCCGAAGAGCTTGTCCAGGCAGTAGTGGGCGATGTCCGGGTTCTCGACGAGGTCGACGAAGGCCTGCTCCATGCCCCGGAGCTCCTTGTAGATGAGGAAAGGCTCGGAGCCGCCGCCGCGGACGGGATGTCCGGCGGCCCGCGCGGCCTGGGCCGGGATGACGCCGAAGTCCCACCAATCGGCCGCCGGCCAGGTGTAGTCCCGCTCGATCTCGGCCACGCTCTTGAACCCGGCCAGCGGGAAATGGACGCACTCGCGGTAGGCGCCCGGGCCGTAGTCGACGCTCCGGAAGCGACGGCCGAACTCGTCCTGCATCCGGGGCAGGCGCGGCCCGGCGTAGTCCGGCTGGAGGCGGACCTCGTAGTCGACGCCGAGCCGGTCGAGCGTTTCGCGGCGGGTCCGGCAGCCCAGGCGCCGCCTGAGCTTGCGGTCGAACTCGGGCGTGGCCCAGTAGTCGGTCGGGACGCGGTCGGGCCTCTCGCCCGCGAACAGGGCCCGCCAGCGCTCCCGGGAGGACATCGCGTCGCGGGCCATCGGACGGCTCAGTTCCTGTGCAGGTCCTTGTGCATGATCTTGCGGATCTCGTGGAGGCGGTCGTGGGCCGGCAGGTCGATGAGCTTCTTGTTCATGAACTCGTCGTTCTCGGCCTGCAGCATGGCCGCGGCATAGTCGACGACGCTCGGCGGGAAGACGCCGTCGCGCTCGTAGTGCCCGCGCTTGCGGAGCAGGACCCGGCTCGATTCGACGCAGCTGGCCGGCAGGACGGGCAGGCGCTTGAGGAGCTCCTTGTCGGCGAAGATGTTGCCCTTGACGTAGAGGTCGTCGGCCAGCTCGAGCGGCCCGTACTCCTTGAACAGCGACAGGTCGCCCTTGAAGGCCCAATTGGCGGCCATGGCGATGCCGGCCAGGGTCAGGTGGATCATGGCGCTGCCGTCGGGGCTGCGGATCTCGACGGTCTGACGGCCGCCCCTCTCGTCGGCGAAGTCGGCCGTGTCGGCCGGATTGACCCGCCGGGCCAGGTGGGCGGCGCCGGTCCAGCCGAGGGGAACGCGGATGAGGGCGCTGCGGTTGAGGTCGCTCCAGCAGATCCGCGTCGGAGCCTCCTGGTTGGGGACCAGGCGGAGGTAGGCCGAGGAGACGGTGTTGCCGAAGCCGGTCAGCGAATCGGCGTATTCGCAGAGGCCGCCGATGAGCTTGCGGGCCTCGACGGTGAGCTTGCCGTCGGCGCCGCGCATGATGTTGCGGCCGTCCTTCTCGAGCTCGAGGTGGAAGTGGAGGCCGCTGCCGGCGACGCCCTCCTCGAGCTTGGGCGTGAAGGTGGCGATGGCGCCGTGGCGGAAGGCCGTGTTGCGGATGATCCAGCGGCCGAGGACGAGGCCGTCGGCGGCCTCCTCGATGGGCCGGGGAAGATATTCGATCTCGAGCTGTTCGGCCAGGCGGCCGGCGATCTCGGGGACGTCGCTGCGGACGGGGTCGATGACGCCGTTCTCGGAGTGGGCGTACTTGACGGCCCCCGTGACCCGGGCGATGTGGGCGACCATCTCGCGCAGGATGGGGCCGCTCTTGGTGAACGGGGCCGAGCCGTGGTAGCCGCGGTGGGCCTCGACGGGGAAGGACCGGTCCGGGGGATCGGTCAGGAGGAAGAACTCGAGCTCGCCCATGGCGTTGAGCTGGAGGCCGGTCGTCTTGCGGAACAGCGCGGCGGCCCGGGCCAGGACGCTGTCGGGAGTGAAGGGGGCCGGGGAGCCGTCGTGGGCCAGGTAGCGGCAGACGAGATCGAGGCTGCCCTCGTCGAAGGGGTTGAGGAAGGCCGAGCGGTATTGCGGCACGACGTAGAGGTCCGACAGGGACATGTCGACCATGCCCTTGAAGAGCGACGAGCCGTCGACGCGCTCGCCCTCGGCCAGGACGGACTCGAGGTGGTAGCGGTCGGCGGCCGGCACGGTCAGCTCCTTGAGCTTGCCGTCGATGGCCAGGTAATGGAAGGTGATCCGTTCGAACCCCTTGGCTTCGACGACCTTGAGCAGGTCGGCCCGGGTGAAGTCGGCGGCGGGCTTATCGAGCAGGATCGAGAGCGGATTGGACAGGGCGTAGCGGGGAGACTTCGTCGCCATCTCGTCACTCTCCTCGGCGGATGATGGTCCCACGAAGGGGAAAGATGTTCATTTTAGCAAAGAACGTGGACAAAACAAACCGGTCAATACAGCAAGTACGGCTTGCGGAGGGCGTCGAAGGCGGCCAGTCCCGGCTCGAGGCCGGCCAGGATGTCAGCGACCGGCGTCCCGGCCTCGAGGGCCCGCCGGACGGCGTCCGTGCCCATGACCTTGTCGAAGTAGTCCCCGTGGAAGGCGAACTCGGCCGGGTGGGCCTCCCGCACGGCCTTCAGGATATGCAGGACCGTGGCGATGGACCGGAAGGCCTCCCTGTCCGTGATGTGGACCTGGCAGCCGCCGCAGAGCTGGCCCTGGAACTTCGAGAAGTAGGGCGTGAACCAGGCCTCGCGGAAGGTCACTCCGGGCAGGGCCAGGGCGTTGAGCGTCCTCGTCAGCCGGGCCGCGTCGATCCAGGGGGCCCCGAACTGCTCGAACGGCCGGGTCGTGCCACGTCCCTCGGACATGTTGGTCCCCTCGATGGCCACCAACCCGGGATAGACGGCGGCGGTGTCGAGCGTCGGCATGTTGGGCGACGGAATGACCCAGGGCAGGCCCGTCCCGTCGTACCACATCCCCCGCCTCCAGCCCTCCATGGGCACGACCGTCAGCTTGACCTTAGGCTCGAGGAAGCGGTCGTTGATCATGAGGGCCAGCTCGCCGGCCGTCAGGCCGTGCCGCAGGGGGACGGGATAGAGGCCGATGAAGGAGCTGAAAGCGGGATACTCCAGGACGGGCCCCTCCATGACGGCGCCGCCGATCGGGTTCGGCCGGTCGAGGACGACGAACTCGAGGCCGGCCTCGGCCGCCGCCTGCATGGCGTAGGCCATGGTCGCCACGTACGTGTAGACCCGCGTGCCGACGTCCTGGATGTCAAAGACGAGGGCGTCGATGCCCTTGACCATGGCCGCTTCCGGCGTTTTGCCCTCCTCCCGGGTGTCGAAAGAGCGCATGTAGGCGTCGATGTCCGTCAGCATGCCCGGCGCGGGCTTCATCGACTGCCCGTAGAGACTGAAGACCGGCAGACCGGTCGTCCCGTCGATGTAATAGGGCACGTACTCGCCGGCCTGGGCGTTGCCGCGGATGCCGTGCTCGGGCCCGTAGAGGGCGACCAAGTCGACGCCGGGCGCGGCCCGGAGGAGGTCGACGGTCGCGGCCAGGCGCGAGTCCGTCCCCGTGGGGTTGGTGATGAGGCCGATCTTCTTGCCCTCGACGAGATCGAGACGCTTCTCCAACAGCACCTCGACGCCGGGCTTGACCTTGACAGCGGTGATCGCCGCGGCCGGCGCGGGCCCGTCGCCGCCGCCGGGGCCGCGGCAGCCCGCGAGCAGGATGGCCGACACCGACAGAATGACGATCCCTGCGGACCTTGTGTTCATCGTCGCGCGTCCTTTCTCACGTCCTGCGAAGCGGCTCCAGGATAAACCCGGCGGCGCGGCCGCGTCAACCGCTTGATTCCCCAGGCTAAAAGGGCTATAAAAGACACGGCATGCGACGCAGCGGAAAGGGCCGGCCGTGGGGTGCCCTCCCCCTTCTGGCCCTGCTCCTCGCCCTTGGCCTCATCCCCCTCTCCCCCGCGCGGTCTTTCCTTGCCGCCGAAACGCCGCCCGCCGCGGACGAGGTCCCCTACGCCTGGACGGGCGTCGACCGGGTGGTCGCCGTGGCCGATCTCCACGGCGATTACGACCGCTTCGTCTTCATCCTGTCCCATCCGGCGGTGGCCCTCGTCGACGACGATCTCAACTGGACGGGCGGCCGGGCCCACCTCGTCCAGCTCGGCGATGTCATGGACCGGGGCCCGCAGGCCCGCCGCATCATCGACCTCATCCGCCGCCTGGAGGGACAGGCCGCCGCCGCCGGCGGCAAGGTCCACGTGCTCCTCGGCAACCACGAGGAGATGAACATCACGGGCATCGCCCTGGATTACCCCGGCTACGTCACCGTCGAGCAGTTCCTGTCCTTCCTGCCCGCGGATTTCCGCCTGGCCCGGGAGGAGGAGTTCCTCAAGACCCTGCCGCCCGAAGAGCGCAAGCGTCTCCAGGCCGGAGGCGCCGATGCGGCCTTCGAGGACGCCCTGTACGGCTTCTGGCAGCGGACCCTGGCCCGCCGCAATCCCGAGGCCCGCCAAGCCTACATGGAGGGCTTCGACCGCGAGGTCGGCGGCTGGCTCATGGGCCTCAACACGGTCATCAAGATCGACGATGTGGTCTACTCCCACGCCGGGATCAGCGAAGCCTACTCGCGCTGGCCTCTTCGGGAGATCAACACCGTCATGCGCAACGAGCTGGCCTTCTTCAAGGGCCTGATGCGCGATCCCCACCGCACCCGGGAGCCCTTCAAGCCCAAGATCGTCTACGAGCCGGACAGCCCGCTCTGGTTCCGCGGCCTGGCCACCATGGGCGAAACGGCCCAGGCCGAGGTCGACCGCATCCTGGCCAACCTCGGCGCCAAGGCCATGGTCGTCGGCCACAGCTTCTTCTACAACCGCCTCAAGAGCGGTTCCAGCCCGGTCGTCGAGCGGTCCGCCGTGGCCCGTTTCCAGGACAAGATCTGGATCATGGACACCGGCATCTCGGGCAGCTACGGCGGCATCCCCTCGGCCCTCATCCGCGAGGGCGGGACCTTCACGCTGTGGGGCGAGACCGAGGAGGTGGCCGCCCGCAGCGGCGTCAAGCCGGTCGCGCCCAAGCCGATGTCGGCGGAGGACGCCGAGGAGTTCCTGCGGACCGCCGCCGTCACCGGCCGGAGCGCCGGTCCCGGCGGCCGGACGGACGCCTGGCGGTTGACCCTGGAGGACCGCGGACGCGTCCACCAGGCCCTCTTCAAGTACGTCGACCGCCGGCGGCCCGATCCGCTGCCCGACAGCTACCGCTACGACCTGGCCGCCTACACCCTCGACCGGTACCTCGACCTCGGCCTGGTCCCGCCCATCGTCGAGCGGACCGTGGCCGAGACCGCGGGCGCCCTGCAGATGTTCGTCGTCGACGCCCTGTCGGAAGAGGAGCGCCGGGCCCGCCGGCTCGCCCCGGAGGACCCCGCCTACCACGCCCGGGCCGTCGCCGACCTGCGCGTCTTACAGGCCCTGACCTACGACGACTGCCGGAACGACAAGGACACCCTGATCGGCGGGACCGACGGGAAGGTCTACCGGGTCGATTTCTCCGAGGCCTTCGCCCCCCGCAAGAGCTCCCCGCCCCGCTGCCCCGTGCGCCGCTGCTCGCGGGCTCTGTACCGCCGTCTCCTGGACTGGAACGACGCGGAGGTCGCCCGGCGGCTCGCCCCCTTCCTCGACCAGGCCGAGATCGACGCCCTCAACGCCCGGCGACGCCTGGTCCTCCAGGTCCTGGCCACCCAGATCAGGGTCAACGGGGAAGCCAACGTTCTTTACTGAGAGCGCCACGGAGAGGACGCCCATGACCGACCGCCTGCCGCCCGGCTACCGGTTCCTGCGCCTGTTCGCCGACATCCGCCCCGGCGAGGCCTCCAAGGCCCTCCTCCTGGCGCTCAACGTCTTCCTGCTCCTGCTGGCCTACTACATCCTCAAGCCCCTGAGAGAGGCGCTGCTGCTCGTCGATAAGAACTCGGCGCCGGTCAAGAGCTACCTGAGCGGGGCCCAGGCGGTCCTCTTCATCTTCGTCATCAAGGCCTTCAGCCGACTGGCCTCCAAAGTCCCGCGCCACGTCCTCATCACCTGGACGACGTCGTTCTTCATCTCCAACCTCGTCCTCTTCTATGCCCTGCACGCCGGCGGCATGGCCGTCAAGCCGATGGGCATCATGTTCTTCGTCTGGATCGGCATCTTCAACTACTTCGTCATCGCCCAGTTCTGGGGCTTCGCCAACGACCTCTACACCGACGACGTCGGCAAGCGGATCTTCCCCCTCGTCGCCCTGGGCGCGACGCTCGGCGGGCTGGTCGCGACCCTGCCGTTCATGAAGAGGCTGACTAGCCTCTTGGGCGGCAACTGGGAGTTCAAGCTGATGCTCATCGCCGGCGTCGTTCTTTTCCTCTGCATCCTGCTGGCCCGCTGGATCCATCGCCGCGAGGTCCGGACGGCACGCGAGGAAAAGGAGAAAGGCCTGGCCGGCGCGGCCGAGAAGGCCCAGGTCCAGGAGACGCCGCTCAAGGCCGGGGGCGGCTTCCGCCTCGTCTTCAAGAGCCGCTATCTCCTGCTCATCGCCCTGATGATCGGCCTCTACAACTTCGTCAACGCCACCGGCGAGTTCATCATGACCGACGTCACGGTCAAGAAGTCCATCGCCGACAAGGCGGCCCAGGCGACCACCGCGGCCCCGGCCGTCCGGCCCGAAGCGGCCACGGCGGATCCGTCGGTTGACCGGGCCCCGATCGTGCCCCCGCCCGCGGCAAAGACCGAAAGCACGGACATCTGGAACGCGTTCAGGGACTACCAGTTCCTGACCAACCTGATCGCCCTCGTCATCCAGCTCTTCCTCGTCTCGCGCATCTTCAAGTGGGTCGGCGTCGGGGGGGCGCTTCTGTTCCTGCCGCTCATCGCCCTTGGGGGCTACGCCCTGATCTCGTTCGGGGCCGTGTTCGCCCTTGTCCAGGGCGTTAAATCCCTCGAGAACGGCACGGACTACTCCCTCCAGAATACGACCAAGGCCGCCCTCTTCCTCGTCACCGAGCGCGAGGAAAAATACAAGGCCAAGGCGGCCATCGACACTTTCTTCGTCCGCGGCGGGGACACACTTTCGGCCCTCTGTGTCCTCGTCGGGACGACCGTCCTCGGCCTGCAGATCGAGCGCTACGCCCTGCTCAATGTCGCCGTCGTCATCGTCCTCGTCGTGATCTGCTTGCGCATCATCCGGGCCTACCGGATGCGCAAGGCGGCCGCCGACGCCGAAGCCGCGGCGGCGGAGGCGGCGTCTTGAAAGCCCCGGGCCCGAGGCGTATCATCGGGACCGAGATCCCCCCGGGAAGGAGAGACCCATGACGCGTGTCGCCGTTCCGGTCCTCTTGGCGCTGGCCCTCGCGGCCGGCGCCCTGCCGCTGTCCGCCCAGTTCCTGCCCGAAGAGACCGCCGCGCGCCCGGCCCTGGAGGAATTCCTCATGACGGCCGAGATCGTGGCTTCGGAGCCCATCGGCGAGGGCGTGACCAAGCCCTTCAAGCTGACCCTGGTCAAGGACGGCGTCACCCGCAAGGCCGCCTGGAAGAACCCGAGCGGCGAGCAGCTCGGCTTCCTCGAGGGCTGGCAATACGAGCTGGCCGCCTACCGCCTGGACAAGCTGCTCGGGCTGAACATGGTCCCGCCGGCCGTCGAACGGGAGTTCCAGGGCCGGCGCGGCGCCCTCGTCCTCTGGGCCGACAACAAGTGCAGCCTGCTCGAGCTCGTCGAGGACGGCATCGTCATCCCCCCGGAGGCCGTCGAGCGGACCGAGAAGATGAAATGGCTCATCCGGGCCTGGGACTCGCTCATCGCCAATGAGGACCGGACCCAGCAGAACATCCTCTACACCGAGGACTGGCGGACGATCGCCTTCGACCACTCGCGGGCCTTCCGCTCGACGAAGGAGTTCTGCGAGCGGCTGATGTTCGGCCGGAACGGCCTCAAGGTGTCCGCCCAGGGCGCGCCCTGGCTCTTCCGGCGCCTGCCCCGGTCCTTCGTCGACCGGCTCCGGGCCCTGACCTTCGAGGACGTCAAGGCCGCCGTCGGGCCGACCCTCAAGGACAAGGAGATCCGGGCCGTCATCTCCCGCCGCCAGCTCCTGCTCGACGAGATCGGGCTCATGATCAAGGAGCAGGGCGAGGACAAGGTGCTCTATTGAGAACCCTCAGATCCCTCGTTCCCGTCGGCCTGGCTTTGGCCCTGTCGGCCGCCCTGTCGGGCGCCGGCGCGGACCCTTCGCCCCGGCCCGCCCCCGCCGGCCAGTTCACGTCCGCCGAGCTGGCCCAGCGCGAGGCGTGGGAGGATTTCCTGCGCACGGCCGAGGTCGTCTCCTCGCGGCAGCTCTCCGGCTCCCAGGCGGTCACCTCGCCCTGGGTCCTGACGCTCCAGAAGGGCGACGTCACCCACCGGGCCCTGTGGAAGAACCCCCAGGGCCGCCTCGGCGGGTACTGGGAGGGCTGGACCTACGAGGTCGCGGCCTACCTGCTCGACAAGCACCTGGGCCTGGGCATGGTCCCGCCGACCGTCGAGCGCGTCTTCCGCGACGAGAAGGGCTCCTGCCAGTTCTGGATCGACGACAGCATGTCGCTGCGCGAGCGCGACGAGAAGCGGATCAAGATGCCGCTCATCAAGGTCTTCGGCTGGAACCGGGCCACCTACCTGCAGCGGCTCTGGGACAATCTCATCGCCAACGAGGACCGGCACGCCAACCAGATCCTCATCACGCCCGACTGGCGGATGGTCCTCATCGACCACTCCCGGTCCTTCCGGACCTCGGGCCGGTTCACCAAGACCCTCCTCTATTCGGCCCGCTCCCCGGACGGGCCGAAGCTCATGAGCGAGCTGCCGCGGGCCGTGGTCGAGCGGGTCAAGGCCCTCGACCTCGAGACCGTGCGGGCCGTGGCCGGCAAGTACCTGTCCGAGGCCGAGGCGCGGGCCGTGATCATCCGCCGCGACCTCGTCCTGCAGGAGATCGACCGTATCATCCGGACCAACGGGGAGGACAAGGTCCTGTACTGATCAGAGGGCCTTGCGCAGGGTCAGGACGTTCCGGCCCCGGGAACGGCGGTAGGACAGGCCGTCCATGAGCGTCTTGTAGAAGTAGACCCCCAATCCGCCCGGCGTGCCGCAGCGCAGCTTGAGCCGGAGGTCGGGGTCCTTTTTGCGGACCGGATCGAAAGGGGCGCCCTGGTCGCAGACCTCGATGAAGAGGTCCCCGCCGTCCCTCCAGACCCGCACGGTCATCTCGCCGGGCCGCCCTTCGGGGTAGGCGTAGAGGGCGATGTTGACGCAGATCTCGTGGAGCGAGAGCTCGATCTTGACCCGGTCCTCCTCCCCGAGGCCCAGGGCGGCGACGTAGTCGTGGATGAAGGCCCGGACCTGGGGGACCTGGCCGAGCTCGGCAGGGACCGTGATCTCCCGGACGTCCTGTCGCGTCACCTCGGCCTCCCCCGTCCCCCGCTCAGGGCTTGCGCTTGACCACGACCAGGGTCATATCGTCCCCGGCCTCGGTGCAGCCGCTGAAGCCGAAGACGTCCTCGAAGACACGCTCCATGATCTCCCGGGCCGGGCTCGCGGCCAGGTCCCGGACCCGCCGCTCCAGGCGGTCTTCGCCGTACTCCTCCTTCTCCTCCTTGCGGCTCTCGACGATGCCGTCCGTGTAGAGGCAGACGACGTCGCCCGGGGCCAGGGCGGCCGTCCGCTGGCCGTACTCCTGGGCCGGGAACATCCCCAGCGGCAGGCCCGTGGCCTCGAGGGGCCGGACCGGGCCCTCGCGCCCGACGAGCAGGGGCGGATTGTGGCCGGCGTTGACGTAGGCCAGCTCGTGGGTCCGGCGGTCGAGGATGCCCAGGAAGAAGGTGATGAAGCAGTGGCTGTCGGAGCTGGTGTAGATGAACTCGTTCAGCCCGGCCGTCAGCTCGCCGAGGTCGAAACGCTCGGGGAACTTCTCGTGCAGGGCGCCCCGCAGGTTGGCCATGAGCAGGGACGCGCTGGCCCCGACGCCGGAGACGTCGGCGATGATCAGGCCCAGGCGGTCGGCGTCGATGGGGATGAAGTCGTAGTAGTCGCCGCCGACGTGGCGGCAGGCCCGGGCGCTGCCGGTGATGTCGTAGGGCTCGAAGGCCGGGTCCTTGCGCGGCAGGAAGCTCTTCTGGATCTCGGCGGCCAGGACCATGTCGCGGCGGATACGGTCGGCCTCGCGCTGGATCTCGATGAGGCGGGCGTTCTCGATCTTGTTGGCGGCCAGGTTGGCCAGCAGGGTCAGGAGGCGCAGGTCGTTCTCCGTGAACTGCTCGAGCAGCGAGGCCCGGTCGCAGTAGATGAGGCCGATGATGTCGTCGTTGTAGGCCAGCGGCACGCACATGGCCGAGTGGATCTGGGCCTGGACGACGCTGGCCTGGGCCTTGAGGGCGTCGTCGGCCTGGATGTCCGAGATGAGGATGGACGAGCGCCGCTCCTGGGCCGTGCGGACGATGGTCTGGCTGACGAAGATGCTCTGGGTCCGCAGGGCCCCGCTCTGGACGCGGACGACCTTGGGCTCGAAGGTCCCGGTCTCGGCGTTCTTCAGCATCAGGACGGCCCGGTCCATGGGCAGGTGCTGGATGAGGACGTCCATGATGTGGTCGAAGAGCTTGTCGAGGGGCATGTGGAAGATGAGGGCCTGGCTGACCTCGCTGATGACGGCGATGATGCGCTGGTCCTGCTGGAAGCGCTCCAGGTCGAGCCCCCCGCCGGGGGTCTTCATGGCCGCCGCGGCCGCGGCCGGTTTCTTCAGCAGGTCCTTGACCTCGATGATGGTATTGGAGCTGTGGGAGAAGGTCGTCCCCTCGACCCAGGTGACCCGGGACTCGAGGTCGCGGTCGAAGAACAGGCTGGTCGAGCCGATGAGGATCTCGTCGCCGCGGGCCAGGTCGATCTCCCCGCTGACCCGGCGTCCGTTGACGAAGGTGCCGTTCTTGCTGCCCTGGTCGACGAGGGCGAAGCCGCGCTCGGTCGGGACGACGACGGCGTGCAGCCCGGAGCTGTACTGGTCGGACAGGACGATGTCGTTGGACGCCGACCGGCCGATCGTCACCCGGCGCGCCGACAGGGGGTAGGTCGAGGGCTCCCCTCCCTTGGGGTAGATGTACAGGTTGGCCATGGGCACTCCCTCTCCCGCCATTCTAGTCGACGCTCCGGGTCATTTCAACCTCAGGGCCCGGCGCAGGCGGTCGGCCCGCTCCCCGGGCGTGAGCTCCTCGATGAGCGGCAGGAGCAGCGCCTTGAGCTCCCGGTCGAGCATGGTGTCCAGGTGCTCGAGGGCGTAGTCGGTCGACCGGGCCGTGCCGCGCTGGATGTTCTGGTAGATGCGGACGACGTCCTCGGCCGGATGGAGGAGGGTCAGGAGGTCGAAGACGCGCTTGAGCCGCAGGCTCAGGGCCCCCTCCGACACCGCCCCGTCCGCGTCCCCGGCGAGGGCCAGGCCGCCGCAGGCCCGGACGAGATGGACGAGCTCGGGCCGGACGTCCTTGGCCCGGAAGCGGACGTCGGGCCGCTCGGCCCGGAGCTTGCAGAGGGCGTCGACGAGGGCCTGCTCCATGCTTTCGTCGCGGCGGGCCAGTTCGGCCAGCAGGAGGTCGGCGGCGCGCTGCGTGCCGACGAGGGCCAGGACCTCGGGGACGGCCCGGCGGACCTCGGGCGGCAGGGCGGCGTCGCGCATGGCGGGGGCCAGGACGTCGACGGCGCCGGGACCGTAGGCGGCCAGGGCGGTTTGGGCCTCGGCCCGGGTCATGGGGCTCCCCAGCTGGGCCAGGATGAGCGGGACGTGCTCGGGACGGCGGTGGACGGCGGCGCTCTCCAGGGCGTAAAGGACGACCTCCGAGAAGGGATCGCCGATGAGGCGTCCCAGGGCCTCCAGGACCGGCGGGCCCGGGAGCATCCGGCCGATGAGCTTGGCCGCTTCGATGCGGTCGGCCAGGGACGGCGAGACGGAAAGCTTCCCGAGGCGGCTGGCCATGATCTCCTGGTACTCCGGCAGGAGGAAGATGAGGTCGATCTCGCGGCGGACCTCGGGATCGTCGAGGACGTCCCCGATGCCCGGGAACAGGCCGGCCCCGCCGACGTCGAGCAGGGAGTCCAGGCCGCGGGCCTTGATCTCGTCGCGCTTGATGCCGAGCAGCTCCTTGAGGTCGGGCGTCAGCTCGCTGCGGCTGACCAGGTCGAAGACGTTCATGAGGTAGACGGCCGAGCCGATCTCCCGGCTGCGGATGGTGTCGAAGACCTTGCGGGTCCGGTCGACGTCGACCTTTTCGCGGATGGCCTCGCCGGCGGGTTGCCACTTGCGTCCCTGCTTGAGGTGCTCGGGGTAGCGCCGGTAGACGAGCCGGGTCAGGACGAGCCAGAGGGCGACGAAGACGAGGACGAGCAGGCCGATCTCCCGGGCCTGGGCCAGCGGCCCGTCGGTCCGGTAGGCGAAGCTGCGGACATGGAAGAGGACCAGGAACAGGGCCGCCCCGAGCCCCGTGGCGAACTTGTTGACGAACATGTCGATGAAGATCTTGGCCTTGAACTTGACTTCCTCCGGGACGGGGACGTAGAGGAGCTCGCGCACGGACTGGGTCAGGGTGTTGTCGAAGACCTTGTCGGCGCCGCGGGCGGCCATGGCCCAGCCGAGCATGAGCCCGGCCGGGATGAGGAAGACCGCGCTCGAGACGAGGGCCAGGGCGGCCGGGGCCAGCGAAATGGCCCAGCGGATGCCCGAGGATTTGAGGACCCCCTTGGTCGTGACGAGGTGGAAGAGGGTGGCCGCCCCGAGGACGACCAGGAAGAAGACGGCGATGAAGGCCGTCCGGTCGTCGCGGTCGGGGTAGGCGCTGGCAACGATGGTCTTGAACTGGTAGTTGACGAGCGTCCCGGCGGTGACGGCCGCGCCGATCATGGCCGCCAGCTCCAGGAGGTAGCCGTTCCGGCGCACGGCCCGGAAGCTCTCCAGGTAGCCGACCCGGGCGGACGGGGCCAGGCGCGTGTCGCCGGCGGAGGCGTCGACTTTCATCTGGCCCGAATAGACGAGGTTGACCGCGACCAGGGCCGGCACGAGCAGGAAGGGGCAGACGAGGAGGAGGTTCTCGGCCCGGACGACGCGGGCCACGGTCATGAGCGCGGCCAGGGCCGATCCGGCGATGCCGCCGCCCAGGCCGCCCATGACGAAGAGCCCGACCAGGCGCTTGGCCTGGTGGGGGTGGAAGACGTCGTTGACGGCGATCCAGAACTGGGTCACGCCCATGGCGATGAACACGTCGGCCCAGAAGCAGAAGGCGATGACGAAGGCCGGGAACTCGTAGGTGATGGCCGACCGCAGCCAGAGCATGAACAGGACGGCCGTCGAGTCGGCCACGGGCGACTGGACCTGGCCGGTGCGGTGGATGTCGAAGATGTACCAGAAGACGAGCAGGCTGGCGATGAAGAAGACGATGGAGGCCGTCAGGTAGGTCCGCCGCGGCAGCCGGTCGAGAAAGCGGGCGTTGACGGCCACGACGAAGCCGATGAGCATGGCCGTGGCCAGCTCGGCGTACGGCCACCAGGCCGGCTGGGCCCCGATGAGCAGGCTTTCCTTGACCGGTTTGACGACGTAGAAGACGGCCGTGAGCAGGAAGAAGTAGCCCGTCAGGGCCAGGGCCGAGCGGTACTCGCGGCCCCGGACGTCGCCGTGGCGCCTGAGGAACCGTTCGAGCCGGCCGTCGGGCACGGGATCCCCCTGTCAACCGGCCGCGCGGTCAGCCCTTCCCGAAGCTGTCCAGGGCGGCTTCGCAGCTCTCGTGGATGTCGAGGACGGTGACGAGCCGCGTGATCTCGAAGATGATGCGCAGCTTCTCGGAAATGCGGCAGAGCTTGAAGCTGCCGCCGAGGTCCTGGATCGATTTGTAACTGGCCAGGATCTCCCCCACCCCGAAGCTGTCGATGAAGCCGACGCCGGCGAGGTTGAGCACGACCTGGCGGCGGCCGCGCTCGAGCTGGGATTGGACCAGGCCGTAGAGGCTGATCTGGGGCGTGTCGGAGCGGCGGATCTCGCCGTCGACGTCGAGGACGACGACGCCGTCGACCTCGCGGGTCTTGATGGTCAGGGGCGTCATCATCACGCTAGAGTGTTTACCAGATGCCCGCCGCAAAGTCAATCGGCCTGTGCTAGAATGGCCGGCGAAAGGAGCCGGACATGCCCCTCGTCGAGATCCATCTCATCGAAGGCCGGACGGACGAGCAGAAGAAGGCCCTGCTCTCGGCCGTCACGGCCGCCGTGCACGAGTCGATCGGCGCCCCGCTCGAGACCATCCGGGTCTGGGTCCAGGAGTTCTCCCCGAAGGAATACATGGCCGCCGGCGTCCTGGCCGCGGAAAAGAAGAAGCCCTAGCCCCCGGCCGCGAGCTTCCGGCGCAGGAAGTAGACCGGGATGCCCAGCAGGACGATGAGCAGCCCGGGGAAGGTGTTCCGCGTCTTGAAGATCAGCAGGTCGACGGCGATGGCCGCGGCGGCCAGGATGTAGATCGCCGGCACGACCGGATAGCCCCAGGCCCTGTACGGCCGCTCCCAGTCCGGCCGCTTCTTCCTCAGGATGAAGATGGCCGAGACGACCAGGACGAAGAAGATCAGCACGGCGAAGATGACGTAGTCCAGGAGGTCGCTGTAGGTCCCGCTCAGGCACAGGAGCGAAGCCCAGACGCCCTGGACGACGAGGGCCGGGCCGGGCACGGCCTTGCGGTTGAGCCGTCCCGCGGCCTTGAAGAACAGCCCGTCCTTGGCCATGGCATAATAGACCCGGGCCCCGGACAGGATGAGCCCGTTGTTGCAGCCGAAGGTCGAGATCATGATCAGGACGGCCATGATGACGGCCGCGGCCGGGCCGAAGATCATCCCGGCCGCCGCGGTCCCGACCCGGTCGAACTGCGCGAACTGGATGCCGCGGCCGAAAGCGTCGGCCGCGCCGGGGTCGCCCTGGACGGGCAGGATGGCGATGTAGGCCAGGTTGGCCAGGAAGTACAGGAAGACGACCGAGCCCGCCCCCAGCACGAGGCTGAGGGGGATGTTCTTGCGGGGGTTCTTGACCTCCCCGGCGATGTAGGTCACGGTGTACCACTCGTCCGAGGCGAACAGCGACCCGACCATGGCCGCGCCGACGGCCGCGAGGAGCATCAGGCCGGACAAGGGTTCGACGGACAGGATCTGGCCGTTGGCCATGTGCGTCCAGCTGGCCTTCCAGAACACGGCCCAATTGGCCTTGATGGCCGCGGCGTTGGCACCGACGAAGAAGCCTAGCAGGATGAGCCCGGACAGGGCCACGGTCTTGGTCACCGTGAACAGCCCCTGGATGGTCTTGCCCGTCCGCAGGCCGCGCATGTTGAGCCAGGTCAGCATGACGATGCTGGCGATGGCCAGGACCTGGGCGGCCGAGATCTTCAGCCCCAGGACCGTGGCCAGGATGTGCTTCTCGCCGAACCAGGGGACGAGCAGGCCGGTGAACTTGGCGAAGGCGACGCCGACGGCGGCGATGGTCCCGGTCTGGATGACCAGGAAGGTCGTCCAGCCGTAGAGGAACCCGACCAGGGGGTGGTAGGCCTCGCGGAGGTAGACGTAGAGGCCGCCGGCGTGGGGCATCATGCCGGCCAGCTCGCCGTAGCTCAGGGCGCCGATGACGGTCAGGGCGCCCGTGACGAGCCAGACGACGAGCAGCAGGCCGGGCGAGCCGACCGTGCGGGCGATGTCGGCGCTGACGATGAAGATCCCGGAGCCGATCATGGCCCCCATGACGATCATCATGGCGTCGAACAGGGACATCTCGCGCTTGAAGCCGGATGCTTCGGCGGCGGGCGCGGTCGCCGGGACAGAGGCGTTCATGGGGGCTCCTCCGGAGGGGGTCAGGCCTGCGGGCCGTCGGGCCCGCGGCGCAGCTTGCTCTTGCGGATGCCGTAGGTGAAGTAGATGACCAATCCCAGGGCCATCCAGGCGATCAGGCGCATCCAGGTGTCCCGAGGCAGGTTGGTCATGAGATAGACGCAAGACAGGATACCCAGGACGGGGACGACGGGGACGAACGGGGTCCGGAAAGGCCGGGGGATGTCGGGCCGGGTGTAGCGCAGGACGAGCACGCCGCCGCAGACGATGGCGAAGGCGAAGAGCGTGCCGATCGAGACCAGCTCGCCGACGATGCCCATCGGCAGGAGCGACGCGGCCACGCCGACGACGAGGCCGGTGGCGATGGTCGTGACGTGGGGGGTGCCGTGCTTGGGGTGGACCTTGGCCGCGGCCGGCGGCAGCAGGCCGTCCTTGGCCATGGCGAAGAAGATGCGCGGCTGGCCGATGAGCTGGACCATCATGACGGACATCAAGCCGACGATGGCCGCGATCTTGACCAACGGCGAGAGCCAGAACAGCCGCATGGAGTCGATGGCCACGGCCACCGGGGCCGGGACGTTGAGCTCGGTGTAGGGTACGACGCCGGTCAGGACGAGCGAGAAGACGATGTAGAGGAGGGTGCAGGCGAAGAGCGAGCCCAGGATGCCGAGGGGCATGTCCCGCTTGGGGTTCTTGGCCTCCTGGGCGGCCGTCGAGACGGCGTCGAAGCCGAGATAGGCGAAGAACATGATGCCGGCGCCGCGGATGACGCCGCTGACGCCGAAGAAGCCGGGCTGGCCCGTGTTGGGCGGGATGAACGGGTGCCACAGGGACGGCTTGATGAAGAAAAGGCCGGCCCCGATGAAAACGAGGATGATGCCGATCTTGAGGAAGACGATGACCGAGTTGACGGTCGCCGATTCCTTGATGCCCCGGACGAGGACGTAGGTGATCAGGGCGATGACCAGGGCGGCCGGCAGGTTGATAAAGGCGCCCGTCCGCGACCAGGCCCCGGTCTGGGGATCGAAGGCGTAGGGGGCCTGGGCCAGGGCGGCCGGGAAATCGACGCCCAAACCCTTGAGGAAGCTGACGACGTAGCCGGACCAGCCGATGGCCACCGTGGTCGCGCCGAGCGAGTACTCCAGGATGAGGTCCCAGCCGATGATCCAGGCGAAGATCTCGCCCAGCGTCGAGTAAGCGTAGGTGTAGGCGCTGCCGGCGATGGGGATGAGCGAGGCGAACTCGGCGTAACAGAGCCCGGCGAAGGCGCAGGTCAGGCCGGCCAGCATGAAGGACAGGGTCACGGCCGGCCCGGCGTACTGGGCCGCGGCGTGCCCGGTGATGACGAAGATGCCGGCCCCGACGATGGCCCCGACGCCGAGGAAGATGAGGTGCCAGGGGCCGAGGACGCGCTTGAGTCCCGAAGCCTCCGACGAGGCTTCGCGCGTGAGTTGTTCGAGGCTCTTGGTGGCGAACAGGGGGCTCTTCATGAGCCCGACTTATAGCACAAGGGACCTGGTCTTCGCAAACGCCAGATCGCCTCCGGAGCCGCGAAGACCCGGTCCCTTCCGGACCGTCACTTCCTTTCCCGTCTCTCCCCGAACCGGCTGTAGAGGACCGGGAGCACCAGCAGCGTCAGGAGGGTCGACGAGATGAGCCCGCCGACGACGACCACGGCCAAGGGCCGTTGGATCTCCGAGCCGGGGCCCTGGGCGAAGAGCAGCGGCGCCAGGCTGAGGACGGTGATGGTCGCCGTCATGAGGACCGGCCGCAGCCGGTTGAGGCAGCCCTCGACGATGGCCTCGCCGGCCGGCCTCCCCTCCTCACGCAGGTGGGCGATGTAGGACAGCAGGACGATGCCGTTGAGGACGGCGATCCCGAACAGGGCGATGAAGCCGACCGAGGCCGGGACGGACAGATAGAGCCCCGAGAGCCACAGGGCGAGGACGCCGCCGATGAGGGCGAAGGGCAGGTCGAGCAGGACCAGGAGCGACAGCCGCAGGGAGCCGAAGGTCAGGTAGAGCAGGACCAGGACGAGCCCGATCGTCGCCGGCAGGATGACCGCCAGCCGGCGCATGGCCCGCTGCTGGCTCTCGAACTGCCCGCCGTAGTCGAGGAAATATCCCGGCGGCAGGGCCACGTCGCGGGCGATGGCCCGGCGGGCCTCGGCCACGAAGCCGCCGAGGTCGCGGCCGCTGATGTTGCACTCGATCCCGATGCGGCGCTGGCCGGCCTCGCGGCTGATCTGGCTCGGCCCCTCGGCCAGGCCGATCTCGGCCATACCGGCCAGCGGCACCCGGGCCCCGCCCGGCGTCCGGACGAGGATGGCCCCGATGGACTCGGGGGTGCTCCGCCGGGCCTCGGGGTAGCGCAGCTGGAGGTCGAAATAGCGGTCGCCCTCGTAGATCTGGGTGACCGTCCGTCCCCCGACCGCGGCCTCGACGACGTCCTGGACGTCCTCGACGGCCAGGCCGAGCCGGGCCAGGCGGGCCCGGTCGGGCCGGACCGTGATGTAGGGCTGGCCGGCCACGCTCTCGACGGTGACGTCGGTCGCGCCCCGGACCCGCCCGAGCGCGGCGGCGATGGCCGCGGCCCGGTCCTTGAGGACGTCGAGGTCCTCGCCGAAGAGCTTGACGATGAGCTGGGCCCTCGTCCCCGCGACGAGCTCGTCGATGCGGCAGGCGATGGGCTGGCTGAAGGAGAAGGCCATGCCCGGGAAGCCTTCGAGGGCTTCGCGCATCTTCCCCGTCAGCTCTTCGCGCGTCCGGGCCGAGGTCCATTCGCGCCGCGGCCTGAGGACGCCGACATAGCCCGTCTTTTCGACGCCGCGGGCCTCGAGGGCGATGCCCGTCTGGCCGGTCTTACCGACGATCGTCACCAGCTCGGGGAACTCCATCAGCCTGGCCTCGACCTTGCGGCTCATCTCCATGGACTCGGCCAGCGACAGGCCGGGCAGGAACTGGATGTCCGCGTCGAGGGCGCCCTCGTCCATGACCGGCATGAACTCCGTGCCCAGGCGCGGCACGAGCAGGACCGCCCCGGCCAGCAGGACGCCCGCCGCTCCGACGACGACGGCCGAATGCCGGAGGCTCCAGCGCAGGACCGGGAGGTAGGCCCGCTTGGCCCCCTCGACGAGGGCGTTCCGGTCGTCCCGGCGGGGCCGCAGGACGACGTGGCAGAAGGCCGGGATGGCCGCCAGCGACAGCAGCAGCGAGGCGAACAGGGCGATGACGTGGGTGAAGGCCAGCGGCAGGAACATCTTGCCCTCGATCCCCTGCAGGGCGATGATGGGGATGAAGGTCAGGGCGATGATGAGCTCGCCGAAGATGGACGGCTTGCGGACCTCGAGGACCGACCGCAGGACGACCGGCAGCCGGGCCTCCCCCGCCCCCGCTTCCGTGAGGTGGCGTTGGACGTTCTCGACCTGGATGATGGTGGCGTCGATGATCATGCCGATGCTGATGGCCAGCCCGCCGAGGGACATGAGATTGGCCGACAGGCCGAAGAGGCGCATCATAACGAAGGTGAACAGCATCGACAGGGGCAGGGCCAGCAGGACGATGAAAGCGCCCCGGAAGCTGCGCAGGAACAGGTAGAGGACGAGGACGACCAGGACCGAGCCGATGAGCAGGGCCTCGGTCACCGTGTGGACGGCCCGGTCGATGATGTCCGAGCGCTGGTAATAGGGCTCCAAGCGCAGGCCGTGGGGCAGGACGCCGGAGCCGTTGATCTCGGCCACCCGGCCCTGGACGGCCCGGACGACGTCCCGCCCGTTGGCGCCGCGCAGCATCATGACCACGCCGCCGACGACCTCGCCCCGGCCGTCCTTGACGGCCCCGCCCTGGCGGACGGCCCGGCCGGCCCGGACCTCGGCCACGTCGCGGACGAGGACGGGCGTCCCGTCCCGGGCGTCGAGGACCACGGCCCCGATCTCGGCCACGGACTGCAACAGGCCGACGCCGCGGACGAGGTATTGCCGGTCGCCGTGCTCGAGAACGTTGCCGCCGGCGCTGAGGTTGTTGCGGCGCAGGGCCTGGCCGACGTCGGCCAGGGTCAGGTCGTAGGCCTGGAGCTTGTCCGGGTCGACGACGACCTGGTACTGCTTGATGGCCCCGCCGAAGGAGTTGATCTCGCTGACGCCGGGGACGGCCTTGAGCAGGGGCGCCAGGACCCAATCCTGGACGGTCCGGACCTCGGTCAGCCAATCCGTCTCGTCCAGGCCGGCCGGCCGCTCGCCGGCCAGGGTGTACTGGTAGATCTCGCCCATGGCCGTCGAGACCGGGCCCATGGCGATCTCGGTCCCCTCGGGGACGCGTTCGCGGGCCTCGATGAGGCGCTCGAGGACGACCTGGCGGGCGAAGTAGACGTCGACGCCGTCCTCGAAGACGACGGTGACGACCGACAGCCCGGCCTTGGAGACGGAGCGGATCTGGTCGAGGCGCGGCAGGCCGCGCATGGCCGTCTCGACCGGGTAGGTGACGAAGCGCTCGACCTCGGGGGGCGACAGCCCCGGCGTGGTGGACAGGACCTCGACCTGGATGTTGGTGACGTCGGGAAAGGCGTCGATGGGAATGCGCAGGACCGACCAGACGCCGAGGGCGATGAGGAGGAGGACGCCGGCCAGGACCAGGCCCCGGCGGCGCAGGGCGGCGGCGATGACGCGGTCAATCGTGCCCATGGTCGTCCCTCATGCTCTCTTTGTGGAACTCGGACTTGAGGAGGAAGCCGCCGGAGACGGCCACGGCCTCGCCCTCGGCCAGGCCTTCGAGGACCTCGACGAAACCGCCGGCCCGCTCGCCGGTCCGGACGGCCCGGCGGACGAAGGTCGCCTCGCCCGTGCGGACGAAGACGATCGCGCGGCCGGCGTCGTCCTGGACGGCCGATTCCGGGACGGCCAGGGCCCGGCGGTCGCCGGCCGCCGCGATGGTCGCTTCGACGAACATGCCCGGCTTGAGACGGCCGGCGGGATTGGCGAGCTCGATCCGCCCCTCGACGGTGCGGGTGGCGGCGTCGACGGCGTCGCCGACGAAGGCGAGACGGCCGCGGAACTCCTCGCCGGGATAGGCCTGGACGCGCAGGACGGCCTCGGCCCCGGGCCGGACGTCGGCCAGGTCGCGCTCCTGGATGTGCAGGCAGGCCCAGACGGTCGACGGATCGGCCAGCCGGAACAGACTCGTGCCGAGCTCGGCGGCGTCGCCCGCGACGATCCCGCTCTCGAGGACGGTCCCCGAAAGAGGCGCCCGGACGGCGAGCAGCGGCCGCGGCGCGCCGGCGGCGGCCAGGGCGTCGATCTCGGTCTCGGGGAGGCCCAGGACGCGGAGGCGGTCGCGGGCCCCGGCGAGCAGGGCCCGGGCCGGGCCTTCCTCGGCCGGGTCGCCGGCCCGCCGCGCCAGGCGGGCGGCGGCCTGCAGGAACTCGGCCTGCCGGGCCAGGAAGTCGGGGCTGTAGAGCTCGGCCAGGAGCTGGCCTTCGCGGACGCGGTCGCCGCGGACGGCCAGCACGCGCTCGAGGCGTCCCGCGGCCCGGGCGGTGAGATGGACGACGCGGCGGGCGTTCCACTCGAGCTCGCCCGCGGCGACGACCGTCCGGGCCAGCGGCCGCGCCGCGGCCGGTTCGGTCCGGATGCCGGCGGCGGCGACGGCCTGGGGCGTGAGCGTCATCTTCGCGGCGGCTTCGGCGCCGTGGTCGTGGTCGTCATCGGCCTCGGCGGTCACGGCGGCCTTGTCGCCGCCGCAGCCGCAGGCCAGAACGAGGTACGCCGCCAGGGCGGCAACGGGAATGGCGAACGGGGTCTTTCTCATGGTCGGCTCCGTCACAGGGTCTCTTCGCCGGCGGCCTCGAGGTCGGCCAAGGCGAGATTATAAAGGTAGAGGGCGCGCAGGTGCTCGACCTGGGCCAGGACAAAGGTCCGGTGGAGGTCGAGCAGGGCGAAGGCCGTCGTCTTGCCGTAGCGGAAGTATTCGAGCTCGATGCCCAGCTCTTCCTCGAGCTCGCGCAGCAGGCTCTTCTCGTAGGTCAGGGCCTGGGCCTCGGCCGACTTGGCCGCGGCGTAGGCGCCGGCCACGGCCGTCCGGAACCGCCGGTCCAGGGCTTCCGCCTCGCGCCGGCCGGCTTCGGCTTCCGAGGCCGCCTCCAGGGCCAGGCCCTTGGCCCGGCCCGGGCTGAGGAAGGGCAGGGTCAAGCCGAAAGCCACGCCCCAGGCGTTGGGCCGCACGCTCGGCAGCAGGAAGCCGGCCAGGAAGTCGGGCCGTCGGGCCAGACCGGCCAGCTTGACGGCCGCGTCCGCCTGGGCCACCCGGAGGGCCGCGATCCGGAACGACGGCCGGGCGTCCCGGGCCCTCTCGACGAGCGCGTCGAGGCCGGTCTCGAGCGGCACGAAAGGCAGGGGCGTCGTCAGTGACACGGGCCCTCCGGCATCCCGGCCCAGGAGTTCTTCCAGGGCCAGACCGGCGGCCCGTTCCTCCCGCGCCTGCTCGAGGATCTGGTTCCTCAGACGGGCCTTCTCGGCCCGGACCCTCAGCACGTCGGCATAGGCGGCCGCCCCGCTCCGGTATTGGGCCTCGAGGTCCTCGGCCAGGGCGTCGAGACGGGCCGAGGACCGCTCGAGCGCCGCGGCGGCCCCGCGGGCGAAGACCGCGGTCCAATAGGCCCGCTTGACGCGGACGGCCAGTCCGAGCCGCAGCCGGTCGAGTTCGGCTTCGGCCAACTCCTCGCCCCGGCGGCCGATGTCCGTCCGCAGGGTCCGCTTGCCGGGATACTCGAAGGTCCCCTCGATGCCGAGGCTGACCTCGATCTCGTCACCCTCGTTCCTGAGGCCGGGCAGGGGCAGGCCTTCGAGCCCGGCGGCGAGCTGAGGCTCGGGCCGGGCCCGCAGTTGGAGGGTCCGGCCGCGGGCGGCCTCGACCCGGGCCTTGGCGGCCAGGATGTCGGGATGTCGGGCGAGGGCGGTCTCCACGGCCTGTTCGAGGGACAGGCCGCCCTCCTGGGCGGACAGGCGCGGCGCGAAGGCCAGGGCCGCGAGGGCGGCCGCGGCGACGGCGGCCGCGAGCGGGACGAACGGTCTTCTGACCGGCATGGCGAACCTCCTTGTCTGGGTCGTCGGGGCGGGACCGGGACGGACGTCAGACGCAGAGGGGCTTGGGAGGGTGGGCGATGTCGGCGGCCGGGCTGACGAGCGGACGTCCCTCCGCCGGCGCGGCCATGACGGAGACGAGGCCCGAGGCCCCGCCGATGTCGACCGGTTCGGGCGGCGCGGCCATCGAGGCCCAGAAACAGAGACAGGTCTCGCCCGAGGGATGATGGGAGTGGACGTGGCCGACGCGGCCGGCCTGCGAAGGGCAGTGGATGGGGCAGTGGTCCTCGGCGAAGTAGAAATGGAACAGGCAGAGGGCGAATACGACGGTGAACGCCAGGACCAAAACCCTTCTCATGACCCGACGATTATCCCACGGGACCGGCCGCCGGTCAAACCGGCGGCCGGTCCCCGCGTCGATCAGAAGTTGAGGTAGAACGAGAGCGCGAACTTGCGCGGCGGCGCGTAGGACGTTTCCTGGCCGAAGAGCGGCTGGTCCTGCCTCATGTCGACGCTCAGGATGGTCTGGCTGTCGAAGAGGTTCATCAGGCGCGCCTCGATCGTGCCGCTGAACCGGCCGCCGAACGGGACGACGTAGGCCAGCTGGAGGTCCATGTTGATCCAGGTGTCCAGCGTCCGCGAGCCGGCCTTCTCGGCGTAGGCGTAGTAGTTGCCGTAGTAGTCCTGGATCCGGGCCTCCCAAGGCCGGCCGGTCTGCAGGCGGCCGAACCAGCCCAGGGTGGCGTTCTTGACGAACTGCCAGGTGCCGAAGAGCTTCATGACGTGCTCGCGGCTGCCGCTCATGATGCCGTTGCGCAGGTTGAGCGGGTCGTCGGGATCGCCGATGTAGAGGCCGGGGGCGTCCTCGATGTAGGAGGAGGAGTAGAACAGGGCCGTGCCGGCGGCGTAGTCGAGGTCCCAGTTCCCGGACAGCCGGCTCCAGGTGTACATGAAGGTCATGGACCAGTTGTCGGAGTATTGCTTCTTGATCTCCACGCTGGCCGCCTTGTAGACGCGGCGGGCCTTGCCGACGGTGAAATCGGGATAGCCGAGGTAGGACATCGTCTGGCCGTCGAGGTTGCCGTACACGTAGGTCGACGGCGAGGTCGCCTGGTTGCGGGTCGGGAAGTCCTCGATGACGTGCTTGACCGTCCGGTACTGGCCCCAGACCTCGACGCTCCAGACCCGGGCGAAGGGCCGGCTGTAGCCGACGACGAACTCGTCCGTGTAGGTGGGCTTCACGCCCGGGAAGATGACCTTGCCGGTCTCGCCGGCCTGGACGACCTCGGCCAGGAGGGAGCCGTCGGCCCGGCTGAAGTAGGCGTCGGTCCGGAAGATGCGGATGGGCGCCGCGGCCCGGGACAGGCTGCGGTTGTCCATGTTGTTGTAGCGGCCCCAGTTGGCGTAGACCTTATCCCCGACGCGGGGGAACAGCGTGTAGGTGAAGCCGACCCGGGGCTGGACCTCCTTGTCGAAGCCGAAGCGCAGGAAGGTGTTCCTGGTCCCCCCGGTCTTGGCGCTGTACTCGTCCCGGTTCATGAGCAGGCCCAGGGTCAGGGTCAGGCGCTCGGCGACGGTGATGTTGTCCTGCAGGAAGATCGAATAGGTCCGGCCGCGGGAATCCTGGGCCGGCTGCTCGGTGTAGTGGCGGGCCCGGAAGGCCGCGGTGCCGCTGTAGGTCGAGGTCGTGATCGAGCCCCAGCCGTTGGCCTTCCGCCACAGCCACTCGCCGCCGTCGTCGTAGGAGAAGCCGAACTTGAGGATGTGGGAGACGTGCTCGCTGTCGAGATATTGGCTGAGGACGAGTTTGAACTCGTCGCGGAAGAAGTTCTGGGTGTTGTACTCGGAGGCGCCGCCGACATACTGGCCGCTCAGGGTCGCCGGCGGGTAGATGTAGCCGGTCGCCGTCCGGAAGTAGCCCATGGCCGCCAGGTCGGCGAGGTCGAACGCCGGCCGGTAGCCGAGGTCGGTGATGGGCACGCTCTTGTAGTTCTCCTTGACGTGGTCGTAGCGCGCCTCGAGAAGGGTCGACTGGCTGATCGTCCAGACCCAGGAGCCGAAGACGATCCAGTCGGAGCCGTTGCCGTCGACGGCGACCGACGGGGCGTCGTTGACGCCCACGCCGCTGTTGCGGGAGGTGTAGTCGTTGTTGCGGAGGCTGAGAGAGAACAGGTGGGCTTTGAACGGGTTGGCCGTGAGCTTGCCGAAGAACTCGCGCGAGGTCGTCTTGGCGTCCGGGACGGCGCCGAGGTTGTTGAACCGGTCCGAGGTCTTCGAGTACGGCAGGTTGCCCGAGACGTACCAGAACAGGCGGTCCTTGATGATCGGGCCGCCGAGGCCGATGGCCGGGGCGCTCTGGTCGTAAGGCGTGACGATGGTCGACGCATGCCAGTCCTTGGGCGCCGCCTGGAAGGACGACGGCTCGAAGACGAAACGGATCGAGCCGGTGACGAGGTTCGAGCCCGACTTGGTGATGGCGTTGGTGACCATCCCGGCGGCCCGGCCGAACTCGGCGCTGATGCCGCCCCGCTTGATGTTGACCTCCTGGATATCCATCTCCGAGAAATTGGCGCCCAGGTAGCCGAACAGCGGGTTGGTGATGTTGGACCCGTCGTAGAGGTAGACGTTGTCTTGTTTGTTGCCGCCGGCGTTGGGCGCGAAGTCACGGTTGTCGGCGACGCCCGGGGCCAGCTGGAACAGGGAAGCGTAGGACCGCCCCATGGGCAGCTTCTCGACAAGGTCCTTCTGCCAGCTGGCCGAGATCTCTGTCGACTTGAGATCGACGACCGGCGAGACGGCCTGGACCGTGACCTCCTCGGAGACGCGGCCGACCTCGGACATCTCGACGGCCAGGGCCGTCTGCCTGTCGACGCTGACGAGGACTTCGACGGCGTAGTCGGCCATCGCCGGATGGGTGACGAGGACGGTGTAGGCCCCGGGCGGCACGGCTTGGAAGAGGAAGACGCCGTCGCCCTTGGTCACATAGTCGCGGCCCTGCGGCAGGCCCGACCCGACGATGGACGCCTTGGCTCCCTCGAGGGCGTTGCCCTGGGAGTCCTTGACGACGCCCCGCACGGAGCCCCTCTCCTGGGCCGCGAGCGGCAGCGCGCCCGCCAGGAGGCAGGCGGCGAGCAGGAAGACGACGACCTTCTTGTTGGATAACATCCCCTTTCTCCTTTCTGACAAAGGCCTGAATCGAGTGTAATCCCGGCCAAAAGGGGATGTCAATCCCCCTCCCTCCCCTCGGCTTTCCCCGCTCGGCGAGTTCTGTTAGAATCCGGCCGTGCGGAGTTTGGTGACAGGGGCCAGCGGATTCATCGGCCGGCGATTGGCCGCCGAGCTCGTCCGCCGCGGCGACGACGTCGCCTGCCTGGTCCGTCCGTCGAGCCGGACGGCGCCGCTGAGGGACCTCCCGGTCACCCTCGTCCCCGGCGACCTCGGCGACCCGGACTCCCTCGTCCCGGCCGTCTCCGGCCGCGACCGTGTCTTCCACGCGGCCGGCCTTATCCAGGCCTCCGGCGAGGCCGCCTTCGAGACGGCTAACGCCGCGGGGACGCGCCACCTCGTCGAGGCCTGCCTGCGGGCCGATCCGGTCCCGGGACGCTTCGTCCTCGTCTCGAGCGTCGCCGCCGCCGGTCCGAGCGGACCGGACAGGCCGAGGACCGAAGCGGACCCGCCCCTCCCGGTCTCGCCCTACGGCCGCAGCAAGCTGGCCGCCGAGGAGGCCGTCCGGGCCGCCTCGGTCCGCCTGCCCGCGGCCATCGTCCGTCCCCCGAACGTCCTGGGCCCGGGCTCGAAGGAGCTCGAGAGCGCCATCCGCCTGATGCGGCGGCGCCTCGCGCCGGCCTTCGGCGACGGCCGGCCGCGCACCAGCCTCGTCGACGTGGACGACCTCGTCGAAGCCCTCATCCTGGCTTCCGAACACCCCGCCGCCGCCGGCCGGACCTATTTCGTCACCGACGGCGGCGCCTACGCCTGGCCCGAGATCGTCGAGGCCCTGGCCGCCGAGCTCGGGACCGGGCGGCTCCGGGTCCGGGTGCCTTTCGCCGCCCAGCTCGCCGCCGCCGGACTGGCCGAGGCCGTCTCCCGCGCCACGGGCCGGCCGCCGCGGCTGACGCGGGACATCGTCCGGGCCGGGCGGGATCACTTCTGGCTCTACGACGGCTCGGTCATCGTCCGCGAGCTCGGTTTCCGGCCGCGCCGCACGATGCGCGACTCCGTCCGCCGGGCCGTCGCGGACTCCGCCGCGGCCGCCGGCCGGCGCGGCGCACGGAGGACGGGGCCGTGACCGGCGGGCGCCGCCTGGTCGTCGCCGGGCTCGAGGTCCGGCTGGCCGATTTCGTGACCCTCGGCGCCTTGATCGTCCTGACCGCCGTCGCCGTCGTCGCCCGCGGCCGCCTCGACCGGCCCCGCTTCATCATCGGCACCGGCCTGGCCGTCATCGCCTTCTACATTCTCTGCCAGGCCGCCCTCCGTCTGCTCCGTCCGCCGGTCCTGCGCTTCCTCTTCCGGACCGCCGCGGTCCAACTGACCTGCCTCCAGATCTACCAGACGGCCTCGGCCCTCCAGCTCCTGCTTTTCCCGTGGCAGGACGCCCGCGTCCTGGCCCTGGAGGGGGCCGTCTTCCGGGTCAATCCCGTGGTCGCCCTCCAGAAGGTCTACACCCCGGCGCTCTCGGAATGGATGTTCTTCGTCTACGTCTTCTACGTCGTCATCTATCCCCTGCTCGGGCTCATCGTCTTCCTCAAGCACGGCGAGGAGGCCAACGAGGACTACCTCTTCCACCTCGGCTTGGTCAATTTGGTCTGCGGCCTGGGCTTCATCCTCTTCCCGGTCGCCAGCCCCATGCACTGGCCCGAGATCCGGGCCCAGCTGACCGCGCCGCTCACGGGCGGCTTCTTCGCTTCGGTGGCCGAATGGATCCGCCACGACGTCCACACGGCCGGCGGCTCCGTGCCCAGCCCCCATTGCGCCGTGGCCACCGTCATGTGGTTCATGGCCCGCAAATACACGCGGCGGGGCTTCGCCATCCTCGCCCCCGTCATCCTGTCCCTGTATGTCTCGACCGTCTACGGCCGCTTCCACTACCTGACCGACATGGTCGTCGGGGTCGCGGCCGCCCTGGCCGTCATCGTCGCCGCTCCGGTCCTCGAGCGGGCCTGGGACCGGAACACGGTCCGCCTGCCGGGAGAGCCCCTGTGAGCCGGGTCCTCGTCACCGGCGCCAACGGCTTCATCGGCTCGAACCTCTGCCGCTGGCTCGGGGAACGGGGCTGGCAGGTGGACGCTCTCGTCCGCGAGTCCTCGGACCTCCGGTTCCTGGACGGCGTCGACGTCCGTCTGGTCAAGGGCGACCTGCGGTCTGCGGAGGGCATCGATATCCCGCCGGGGACGGATTATGTCGTCCACACGGCCGCCCTGGTCTCGGACACGGCGGGCGACGCGGACTGCGCCCGGAACATCGTCGACGCCACCCGGGGGCTGGTCCGCAGGCTGCGGGCGGCCGGGACCCCTCTGCGGCGTTTCGTGTACGTCTCGACGGCCCTGGTCCTCGGCTACGGCCGGGCGGATATCTCCGAGGAGCGTCGGGGCCGGTCGGCCTTCTTCCTGCCCTACGTCCGCCACAAGGTCCGGGCCGAGAGCGAGCTCAGGGACCTCCATGCCTACGGCGGCTTTCCCCTGGTCATCCTCCGGCCTGCGGACGTCTTCGGCCCGAACGACCGCGTCTCGTGCGCCCGCATCCTGGCCGGGTGCGAGCGCGGCATGCCCCTCGTCGCCGGACACGGCCGGTGGCGGTTCGGCTACTGCCACGTCGACAACTTCTGCCGGGCGGTCGAGCGGGCCCTGGTCACGCCGGGTATCGAGGGCCGGGCCTACACCGTGACCAACGGGGTCCTGCCCACCTGGCGGGATTTCCTCGGAACCCTCCAGCGCGGCGTGGGTCGCGAACAACGCCTCTACGTCCCCGTCGCGGCCGCCTGGGCCATGGGCCTCGTCTCGGACGCGCTCCGGGCCCTATATCCCCGTTTCAAAGGGGAGATCAGCCGCTACCGGGTCCGGCGGGTGACGACGGAGACGACTTACGACATCTCCCGGACCGTCGCCGAGCTGGGCTACCGGCCGGAGGACGACTTCCGGAGCCAGTTCGCCGGGATCCTCGCCTGGTACAGGAAGGAGAAAGAACGTGGCGGAATGGATCGTTAGCGCCGCCGGACCGGGCGGCGTCCCCCTCTCCCTCGTCTATCTGGAGCTCGTCCTGGCCCTGACCCTGCTCTCGACCGGGCTGGGCTTCCGCCGCCTCACGGAGACTCGGGACGACCTGCGGGCCGCGCGGCTGTATTTCGCCGCCGTGTTCGTCCTGTTCCTGGCCCTGCCCATCGGCCTGGTCCTAGCGACGGCCGCCGACCCGGGGGCGACGCTGGCCGGCTTCGGCTGGGCCGCGCCCAAGCCCGGCTGGGGGCTCAGCTTCATGCCGTTGCTGGTCCCGGTCGCCGTGCTGTCCGGCCTGAGCGGGGCCCGCGATCCGGCCATGCGCCGCGTCTACCCTCTGGCCGCTTCCGCCTGCGACAGGCGGCGCCGCTTCGCCGGCTACGAGCTGTCCTACGTCCTCCTCTATTACCTGCCGTGGGAATCCGTTTTCCGCGGCGCCCTGTTCTTCCCGCTCGTCCCGGCCGTCGGGCTCGTCCCCGCCCTGGCCGTCCAGACCGCGGTCGCGACCCTGCTCCACATCGGCCATCCCGACAAGGAGATCGTCGCGGCGGCGCTGTCGGGCCCGCTCTTCGGGCTTCTCGCCTATTCCACCGGATCGTTCCTCTGCCCGCTCGTCCTCCACGCGACCGCGGGCGTCGTCGCCGACACCGCCCTCTGCCGGCGACGGCGCCGGGAGTCCCGGTGAAGGTCCTCGTCACCGGGGCCACGGGATTCGTCGGCTCGGTCCTGGTGCCCGAGCTCGTCTCCCGTCACGGCGCCGCCGCCGTCGACGCGTTCGTCCTTCCCGGCGACGCGCCGCCCGCGTCGTGGCGGGACGCGGGGGTCCGCGTCATCGAGGGGGACATCGCCGACGCCGGGGCCGTCCGGGCGGCCGCGGCCGGCCGCGACCGCGTCGTCCACCTGGCCGGTTTCATCTCCTACTGGAAAGGCGACGCGGAACGGCTGCGCCGGGTCAACGAGGACGGGACGAGGGCCGTGGTCGAGGCGGCCCTGGCCGCGGGGGTCGAACGTCTCGTCCACGTCTCCTCGGTCGGGGCCGTGGGTTTCCACCCCGACGGCCGGCCGGCCGACGAGACGACGCCCTTCAATTGGCCGCCCGATATCCTCTATATGGCTTCCAAGAGGCGCGGCCAGGACATCGTCGAAGCCGCCGTCCGTGAGCGCGGCCTGCGGGCCGTCATCCTCAACCCGGCCTCGATCATGGGGCCGGGCGATCACCTGCCGGCGACGCCCCACAACGAGATCTACCGCCGCGTCTGCGGCGGTTTCCAACTGGGCTGTTTCGCGGGCGGGTTGGCCATCGTCGACGTCCGCGACCTCGTCGCGCTCATCCTCATGGCTCTTGAGGGCGGGGGCCGCGACGGCCAGAGCTACCTGGCCGTCGGCGCCAACCTGCCCTACGCCGAGGTCGTCCGGCGCGTCGCCCGGGCCTGCGGCCGGCGGGCCTGGCCCTTTCCCGTGCCGCCCCTCGCCCTCCGCGCGGCCGGGGCCGTCCTCGAAAAGGCCGCCGGGGCGACCGGCCGGCGTCCCCTGCTCACGGCCGCTTACGGCCGGCTGAGCGGTTGGACGGCCTACTACGACAACGCCAAGAGCCGGCGGGAGTTCGGCCACGCCTACATCGACCCCGACCGGACCATCGAAGACGGCTGGCGCTATTTCCGCGACACGCATCTCGAGAAGGGACCGGGTCTTCGCGGACGCCGATCCTAGCCTGAGGACGCGAAGTCCAGGTCCCGTTCCGCTCAGCGCACGCGCACGGGCACGACGACCCGCGAAGGGAGATCCTTGGACCGATACACCCGCTGCGTGGCCGGCCGGTAGTCGGACGGCGCGGCCAGGAAGATGTTGTCGACGTAGGTCTGGGGATTGCGGTCGATGAGCGGGAACCAGGTGCTCTGGACCTGGACCATGATGCGGTGGCCCTTGAGGAAGCGGTGGTCGGCCGTGTGGAGATCGATCGTGTACTCGGCCGGCTCTCCCGGAACGAGCGGCTCCGGCTTCTCGAAGCTCTCGCGGAAACGGCCGCGGAAGATGTCGTTGGCGACCATCAGCTGGTAACCGGCCATCTTCGGCTCGGCCGGGTGGTCCTCGGGGTAGACGTCGATGAGCTTGACCACCCAATCGCTGTCCGTCCCCGTCGTCGAGGCGAACAGCTTGGCCGTGATCCGCCCGGTGACCGTCACGTCCCCGGCCAGGGGCTCGCTCTCCCAGCTGAGGACGTCGGGCCTGAGGTGGGCGAAGCGCTGGTCGCCGACGAGCCAGGTCGGCCAGCCCGAGCCGCGCGGGTCGTAGGTCGGTTCGACGGGCCGCGGCCGGTAGGGCACGGGATGGGCCGGGTCGGAGACGTAGCTGTCGCAAGCCCTGTCGCCCGTCGCGTCCGGTGGCTCGAACGACAGCCGGCCGTTCTCCCGGAAGTAGAGGCCGCGGTCCTCCGTCAGGCGGCGCGGCGGCCAATCCTCGTAGACCCGCCACTCGTTGGCCCCGGTCTCGAAGGTCACGGCCTCGGGGACTTCGAAGCCCGGCTTGTCCTTGAGGAAGCGGGCGAAGAACGGGGCCTGGATGCGGGCCCGGAAGTATTTCGAGGTGTCGGAGCCGAATTTGACCCGCCCGAGGGCGTCGCCGCCCGTCCGCATCCAGCCGCCGTGGTTCCAGGGCCCGGCGACGAAGAAGCTGACCTCCAGCCCGTCGAGGGGCTCGAGCGTCTCGTAGATCTTCTGGGGTCCGTAGAAGTCCTCCTGGTCCCACCAGCCGGCGACGTGGAGGGCCGGCACCTTGACCGCGGTCAGGTAGCCCGCCATGGCCTGCCTTCGCCAAAACGCGTCGTAGTTCGGGTGGGCCACGAAGTCGTTCCAGGACGGGATGCGGCCCAGGAGGACCTTTTCGTTGACCGTCGACAGCGGCCCCAGCCGGAGATACCACTCGAAGGTGTCGTACTCGTCGAAGCGGAAGTTCGTGCTCTCCTTGGTCGTCTCCATCATGGCCGCGTACTCGAAGCCGTAGCTCAGGCGGAAGGCCCCGTTGTGATGGAAATCGTCGCCGAGGTACATGTCGGCCGGCGAGGCCTGCGGCGAAACGGCCTTGAGGGCCGGGTGGGGATCGAGCATGGCCATAGCCGCGGTCCAGCCGTCATAAGAGACGCCGCGCAGCCCGACCCGGCCGTTGTGGCCGGGCACGTGGGCCAGGAGCCACTCGATCGTATCGTAAGCGTCCGTGCTTTCGTCGACGGCCTTGGGATCGCGCCGGTCGCGCGGCGGCCGCTGCATGACGAATGTCCCCTCGGAGCCGTAGCGGCCCCGGATGTCCTGGAAGACGAAGATGTAGCCGTCGGCGACGAGCTCCTCGTAGGCCGGGCCGGCCAGCAGCCCGGGCGACGAGGGCACCCCGTACGGCGTCCGCAGCATCAGGAACGGCAGCGGCCCGGCCGCCCCTTCCGGCGCGAAGACGACGGTGTTGAGCCGGACCCCGTCCCGCATCGGGACCATGACCCGGATCTCCCCGAACGCGGGCCCCGGAGCCCCGGACCGGGCCGCCAGCCGGACGCCGACTGCGCCGGCCAGGGCCAAACCCAGGACGGCGGCGATGGGAACGGTCCTCCTCCCCGGCGCGATACGGCTCATGGCGGCCTCCTTTCCGTAGGTCGAAGCCCGATGATAGCCCCGCCGCCGCGGCGCGTCAATTGACAGGCCTTCGGCCGAACGCATAGAATGCCCTCGTCCCCATGAAGATCGTCCTGTCCGAGACGCTGAGCTACTGCTTCGGCGTCCGCAAGACGCTCGAAACGACCGACCGCCTGCTGGCCGGCCGGCCCGGCCGGACCTACTACATGCTCGGCGAGATCGTCCACAACGAGCACGTCATCGAATCCCTCCGGGCCCGGGGCCTGCGCGTCGTCCAGAGCCTGGCCGACGTCCCGGCCGGCGGCGTGGTCATCCTCCAGAGCCACGGCTCGAGCCGGCGGCGCTACCGCGAGCTCGAGGAGCGCGGGCTCGAGTACGTCGACGCCACCTGCCCCATGGTCGGCATCATCCACGACCGCGTCCGCGAGGTCGAGGCCCAGGGCCGCACGCCGGTCGTCATCGGCCAGTTCGGGCACGACGAGGTCCGGGGCATCGTCGGCCAGGTCGCCCGGGCCCTGGTCGTCAAGACCCCCGAAGAGGTCACCCCGGAGCTGTTCGCCGGCGTCGTCCGGGCCGGCGTCGTGGCCCAGTCGACCTTCGTCGAGGCCGAGGCCCGGGCCATCGTCGCCCGCATCCGCGAGCTCGTCCCGGACGTCGTCTACCACGACACCATCTGCCGGCCGACCAAGGTCCGCCAGCGCGAGGTCGAGACCCACACCCGGACGGCCGACGTCGTCATCGTCATCGGCTCCCGGCACAGCGCCAACACCCGCCACCTCTACGACATCGCCCGGGCCATCAATCCCCGGACCTGGCTCATCGACCGTCCCGAGAGCGTCGAGGACATCGCCGTGCCCGACGGGGCGACGGTCTTCGTCGCCTCGGGGGCCTCGACGCCCATGGAGCTCATCGACGAGGTCGTGGCCCGCCTGCAGGCCCGCTCCAGGGACGACGCGGCGGGACGGAAGGAGGGCCCGCCGTGACCTTCGAACGGTTCGTCGCCGGGGCCAAAGCCCGCCTTTCGGCCGACCTGGCCGCATTCCTCGCGGCCAAGCGCCCCGAGCTGGCCCGGATCGAGCCCTGGGGCCCCGATGTCCTCCGCCGGCTGGAGTCCTTCACCCGCAAGGGCAAGATGATCCGGGGCGGCCTGGTCCTGCTGGCCCACGGCATGGCCGGGGGCCGGACGGGCCCGGCGGCGGTCCGGGCCGGCACGGCCTTCGAGCTCATCCAATCGGGACTGCTCGTCCACGACGACATCATCGACCGCGACCCCCGGCGCCGCGGCGCCCCGTCCGTCCACGAGCAATACGCCCGCCTGGCGCCCGCCCAGGCCGGGACGGCGGCCGCCCATTTCGGGACGAGCCTGGCCATCTGCGCCGGGGACATCGCCATCTTCCTGGCCTTCGAGGCCCTGGCCGGGCTGCCGGGGCCGCCGGACCGCGCCGCCCGCGTCCAACGGCTCTTCGCCGCCGAGTTCGGGCTGGTCGGGCTCGGCCAGATGCTCGACATCGAGGCCGGTTCGGGGCGCCGCGCCCTCACGGAGGGCGAGATCCTCGACATCTATCGTTTCAAGACGGCCCGCTACTCCTTCTCCCTGCCGCTCGCCGCGGGTTGGCTCCTGGGCGGGGGGTCGGCCCGGGCCCTTCCGGCCCTGAAACGCCTCGGCGAGGACCTCGGACTGGCTTTCCAGATCAAGGACGACGAGCTCGGGCTGTTCGGCAGCGCCGCGGCCACGGGCAAGCCCGTCGGCTCCGACGTCCGCCAAGGCAAGAAGACCCTGTTCTGGCTGGGCCTGGCCCGACGGGCTTCCGGGGCCGACCGCCGGCGCTTCGAAGCCGTCTTCGGCCGGGAGGGAGCGACCGTCGCCGACATCCGCTTCGTCCGCGACCTGGCCGGTCGCCTCGGCGTCCGCGACGACGTCCTGGGCGTCGCGGCCGGGTTGGCCCGCCGGGCGGCCGGACGGATCGCGTCGTTGCCCGTCTCCGCCCGGCACAGGGAGCTCCTGTTGTCGCTCCTCGATTACAGTCTGGCCCGGCGTTCCTAGCCCCCCACCCCCCTTCGGCCGCGAGGGGGTGAGATATCACCTCGGGAATCACCCTTAGGGGTGATTGACCGATCCCGGCCCCGGGGCGAGAATCGTCCCGTCCTTATCGTAAGGAAACCTCGTTCGAAGGACGGGACCGATGGACAATCGCAAAGACAAGCGTTTCACCGAACGGAACACGGTTTTCATCAAGTCGACCTCCGAGACCGCCGAGGCCCTCTACGGCCACGGCATCAACGCCCACACCCACGACCTGTCCCTGTCCGGGGCCCGGATCTGCACCCCCCACTACTTCCCCGTCGGCAGCGTCGTCCGCATCGTCATCGACCTCGAGCGGACCCACCAGTCCATCAAGGTCGACGGCGAGGTCAAGTGGACCAAGAAGAGCGAGGAGGACGACGACCTCTTCGAGAGCGGCGTCGAATTCCTCCACAGCATCTCCCAGACGCTGCTGTCCCTGATCAAGCACCTCTACGCCGAGAAGAACGGCGGCGGCATCCCCACGACCGTCTCCCACTGATCAGGCCCAGGCCCTCTCCAGCGCGTCCCTCCGGTCGAGCAGCAGGCCGATGTAGACCGCCTCGAGGTCGACCATCTCCCGGTCGTCCCGTCTCAGCCATTCCGAGAGCCAGGCGAAGCGCAGCGCCAGGACGAGGTCCGGGAACACCGCCCACGCCTCGTCCGCGTAGCCGGCCTCGGCCCGGAGCCGCCGGACGAGCGTCACGACCAGCTCCTTCGTCAGGCAACGGGGGTCCTCCATCCCCAGGCACCCGGTCAGGACGGCGGCGTCGTAGGTCTCCGGCCGGTAGCCGCAGAACTCGAAGTCGATAAGGCCGTTGATCCCGGTCTCCGACCAGATGACGTTCAGGGGATGGAAGTCGCCGTGGGCGAAGGCCGTGGGGACGGCGGCCAGGCGCGGGAAGAGCCGCCTCTCGACATGGAGCACGGCCGGAAAGAGCCGCTCGAAGAGGGGCCGGTCGCGTTCGCCGATCTTGCCCATGAGGTCGCGGACGAAGGCGGGCAGGGAGAAGGCCGCCGCGCCCTCGCGTCCCGGGGCCGCTTCGGCGGCGGCCCGGAACCGGACCAGGAGACCGGCCAGGGCCTCGCCCCGCCAGCCTTCGAAGGCGTAGGCGGGCCGGTCGAGCGGCACGCCCGGGACGAACGGCGAGACCAGCCAGGCGCCGCCGTCGCGTTCGGCGACGTAACGCCCGGGCGCGAAGGCCAGCCAGGGACGGACTTCGGGCAGGCCCGCGGCGAGGTGGGCCGCCGCGGCGGCGATCTCCTGTTTGCGGGCGGCCGCGGCGGCGGCGTGGCGCTCGACGACCCACAGCCCGCCCCGCGCGTCCTCGGCGGCGGCGCGCTCGAGGCACCTCTCGGGGCTCCCGGCGAGCGGCAGGTCGGGCCGCAGGCGGGCCAGCTCGATATCCAGCGTCTTCAGGACGGCGGCGGCGCTCTCGGTCTTCATGTCGGTCCTCCGGTCTCCCCTTCGCGCCGCATGATAGAGGCCGGACCCGGGGCTGTCAACGGAATTCGTTCCCGGCCGGCCTCTTTTGCCTTATAATCGGGAGAAACCGACGGCCATGAGCGACATCACCCCGTACCTGTCCGACCGTGTCGGCCCCCTCGGCGGCCGAATAGAGGAATTGGTGCGCCGTCACGCCGCGCTCTGGCGCGAGGCGGCGTCCGAAGCCCGCCCGGCCGTCCGCCGATACACCCGGGCCGACAAGCGGGCCGCCGAACGCGAGTTGTCGAACCTGGCCGGCGCCCTGTCCGACGAAGAGGTCCGGACCGCCTGCCTCGACGGCTCGCTCGACGCCGCCCGCCTCGAAGCCCTGGCCGCCGGGCTCAAGCCGGGCCTGCGGCGGCTGCTGGGGATCGTCGGCCTGCCCCTCGACGCCGTCTACGACGCCCGATTCGTCGACGCCACCCGCCGCTTCCTCGGCGCCGCCCGCGACTTCGACCCGTCCCTCGGACTCGACGCGGCCTATCAGGCCCTGCGCAACGTCTGGATCATGAATTCGCTGCAGTCCGACCTCGGCCGGCCCGTCGTCGCGGACGACGCCGTCTTCGCCTACAGCATGGTCTATCCGTATCTCGACAACGCCCTCGACGACGCGCGGGCCGGGGAGACGGGCAAGCTGGACCTGCTGGCCAAGCTGCGGGGCTGGCTCGAGGGGGACGGCCCGGCGGCGGAGGCGCCGGCCGAGGCCCGGCTCCTCTCGCTCGTGCGGCTCATCGAACGGTGTTTCCCGCGCCCGGAGCACCCGGACGTCTACGGCTCGCTCCTGGCCATCTACAACGCCCAGGTCCGCAGCCTCCTCCAGCAGTCGCCGGGCGCCGCCGCTTCCGCGGAGGAGGTCCTGGCCATCAGCCTGGAAAAGGGAGGCGCCTCGGTCCTCGCCGACGGCTATCTCGTGGCCGGGAAGCTGGCCCCGGCCGACGAGGAGTTCTGCTTCGGGTTCGGGACCTTCCTCCAACTGGCCGACGATCTCCAAGACCTCGGCGAGGACGCGCGGCTCCGCCACCGGACGCTGTTCACGATGGCGAAGGGACGGTCCGGGCGCGAAGCCGCCGCCGTGCGGCTCGAGAACTATCTGGCCGCCGTCGTCGGGCGGGCCCGCCGCGGGGCGACGCCGACCCGGTCGGCGCTCTGCGAAGCCATCGAAGGCGGGATGTCCCTCATGTTCCGGGCCTCGGTCGGCCGGCGCCCGGAGGCCTTCCGGGGCCGCTTCGTCCGGAGGGCCAAGCGCGGCTTCCCCGTCCGCTTCTCCTACCTGGACAAGCTCGGCCGGCGCCTCGAAAGCGGGATGCCGGCGGCCGGGGCCCGGCTGGCCGACCTCGACCCGGGCCTGGTCGCCCTGAGGGCCCTGTCGTCGCGGGCCTTCGCCCTCGAATGAGGCGGCGCTATTTGGCGATGACCGCGGCCGTGTTAGGGGCCCGGACGGCCTTCCAGGCGAGCGTGGCCGCCTTGGCGTCGCCGGCCGGACGCACCGTCCCCGTGACGAGTTCGCCGTCGACCCGGCCCTCGTAGATGAGGGAAACGTCCCGGCCGTCCGCCGTCGTGTCGGCCCGGAAGGAGATCCGGTCGCCCGAGACGACGAAGCCGCCGACCGCGAGCGGCTGGCCTTCCTCGGTCGCTGTGGCCTTGACGTCCTGGAATTCCTGCGCGGCCTGGAGCGTCACCCGGCGGGTCCGGCCGCCGACCGCGACCTCCCAGTCCCAACGCCCGGAGACGTTGGCCGGAACGATCCAGAAGTGGATGTCGCGGACATCGTCGTACGAGGTCGTGATCTCGACGGTCTTGTCCGGACGCCAGTCCCCCATCTCGAAGCTGTGGGAGACGAGGCGCGTGCCCGGCTTGAGCTCGGACAGGAGCTTCGGCCGCAGCCGGACGTTGACCGAGTTCAGCAGGTACATCGTGACCACGGTGGCGTCGCGGAAATCGGCCTCGAAGATGTCCCCCTTGACGAAGCGGACCCTGCCCGCGAGGCCGGCCGCGGCCGCGTTGGCCTCGCTCTCCTCGATGCGGATGGGATCGATGTCGATCCCCATGGCCTTGATCCCGAACCGCTTGGCCGCGGCGATGACGATGCGGCCGTCGCCGCAGCCGAGGTCGTAGAGGATGTCGCCGGCCCGGACCCCGGCCAGGCCCAGCATGGCGTCGACGACCTCGGGCGGCGTCGGCACGTAGGGCACGTCGTAGCCGCGGAACTGCCCCCAGGGCAGGTCCTGGATGAGGGCGGAAGACGGCAGGACGAGCAGGGTCGCGAGGACGACGGCGTCCCTCAGGAAATGGCGTCTCATCGCGTCCTCCTCGTCGACCTCGGCCGGATAGGCGCATGATAAGCCCGGCCCGGGTCCCTGTCAAACCGGGCGGCGCCGGAACCCGGACTAAGCCTGGACCTGGCCGTCGAAGAGGCGGATGGTCCGGCCCGAGCGGGCCGCGATGTGGTCGTTGTGGGTGACCATGACGATGGTCCGGCCGGCCCGCCAGAGATCCTTCAGGATGGCCATGATCTCCTCGCCGCTCCTCGAGTCGAGGTTCCCGGTCGGCTCGTCGGCGAGCAGGATGGGCGGGTCGTTGGCCAGGGCCCGGGCCAGGGCGATCCGCTGCTGCTGGCCGCCCGAGAGCTCGGTCGGCCGGTGGTCGCGCCAGTCGTAGAGACCGACGGCCCGGAGGAGCTCGGCGATCCGCTCGCGCCTCTTGCGGCCGTTCTTGCCGTCGAAGAGCATGGGCAGCTCGATGTTCTCCCAGGCCGTGGCATAGGGGAGGAGGTTGAAGTTCTGGAAGACGAAGCCGATCTTGCGGTTGCGCACGGCGGCCAGCTCGTCGAAGGTCAGTCCGGCGACCTTCTCCCCGTCGAGGACGTAGGACCCCGCCGTCGGCGTGTCCAGGCAGCCGACGATGTTCATGAGCGTCGATTTGCCCGAGCCCGAGGGCCCCATGATGGAGACGAACTCGCCCGCGGCGATGCCGAGGGTGATGCCCCGCAGGGCCTCGAGCGACTGGCTGCCCGTCCGGTAGACCTTGGTGATGCCTTCGAGATCGATCATGACGGTCCCCTATTCATAGCGCAGGGATTCGATGGGATTGGCGCGCGAGGCCCGGAGCGCCGGGAAGATGCCCGACAGGAAGCAGAGCACCGAGAGCACGGCCGCGTAGACGAGGAAGGTCGACAGCGAGAACTCCGGCCGCAGGAGATAGGCCTCGATGCCGAACGAGTCGTAGTTGATCGGGGCCAGCCGGACGAGATGGACGAGGTCGAAGGCCAGGACGAAGCCCCAGAAGGTGCCCTTGGCGAAGACGAACAGGGTCTCGAGCAGGAACTGCCCGACGATCGTCCGCCGCCGGGCCCCGATGGCCAGCTTGATGCCGATCTCCTTGGTCCGCTCCTTGGCCGCGGCGTACATCAGATTGGTCACGCCCACGGCCCCGATGAGCAGGGTCAGGGCGCCCATGAGGCCCAGGAAGATCTCGATGCCCTTGAAGATGGCCTCGGCCTGCTTGTTGTTCTCGATGGTGTTCCAGAACGTCGTCGCGTAGCGGTCGGCCGGGTCGAACCGGTATTTGCGGCCGAGGAGCGCCCGGACGCGGTCCTCGACGAGCGGCGCCTGGGAGGCCTCGCGCGGCTGGATGTGGATCTGGTCGAGGTAGCGCTGGTTGTCGATCTGGCGGAAGGCCCGGAACGGCAGGTAGACCTGCTCGGCGTCCGGCCCGTTGTACATCGAGTCCTGGATCTTCTTCTGCAGGACCCCGACCACGGTGAAGGGGACGCGGGCGATGACGATGGACCTCCCGACGGGGTCCTCGGCGCCGAACAGGTCCGCGGCCACCTTCCAGCCGATGAAGGCGACCTTGCGGCCCTCGCGATCGTCCTCGGCATTGAGGAACCGGCCGCCGGGCCGCGGAACCTGGGTCCTCATGACGCCGAAATCGGCCGTCGTGCCGTGGACCGTGCGGTTGACCTCTTTGCCCCCGGCCGAGGCCGGCCAGGAGTTGTAGGACTCGGGGACGATGCGCACGATCTCGGGGACGCGCTCCCGCAGATAATCCACGTCCTCGGGCCGCAGCCGGACCGTGCGGCCCTTGGGCAGGCCCTCGAAGGCCAACGAGGTCTGCCCGCCGTAGACCATGATCAGCGACTCGCCGAGCCCGCTGAAGGCGACCCGGGCCTGGGTGCTCATGCCCCGGCCGAAGGCCATGAGCAGGAGGATGGACAGCGTGCCCCAGAAAAGCGAGAAGGTGATCAGGGCGGCCCGCTTGCGGCGCTTGCGGTACTCGCTCCAGAAGAAGCGGGGCAGGGTCAGGTTCACGGCGCTCTCCCCTATTTCCGCAGGGCCTCGATGGGATCGGTCGACGCGGCGGTCCGGGCCGGGATGAGCCCGGAGACGACGCCGATGACGAGCAGGATGAGGACGGTCGAGGCGACGACGAGCGGGTTGAGGACGGGCACGCCGACGAAATCGGTGAAGCCGCCCTCCGGGAAGGCCTTGGTCGCCTGCAGGGCCCCGGCCGCCAGGCCGAAGCCGGCCAGGCCGCCGATGAGCATGATGGCCAGGGACTCGCTGAAGAACTGCCGGAGGATGGTCCGGCGGCGGGCCCCGACGGCCAGCTTGACGCCGATCTCGCGGGTCCGCTCGTCGACGACGACACGCATGATCGAGGCCACGCCCACGCCTCCGACGAGGAGGGTGAACGAGCCGATGACGCCCAGGAAGACGGTGAAGGCCAGGAAGAAGGTCGTGAACTGCTTCTCGAACTCCAGCGTGTCCCACACCCCGAGGGCGTCGGGGTCGGCCGGATCGAACCCCGCCAGCTGGGCCAGGTGGCGCTTGACGCCGTCCATGACGGCCTTGCTCCGGCCGAGCTCGAGGGGCCGGAAGATGATGTTGGAGACGTAGGTCTCCCCGTAGAGCGAGGCGTACGTCGTCCAGGGGATGAAGGCGCAGCGCTCGTCGCGCTGGCCGTTGTAGTTGGAGTTCTGGAGCTTGGTCCGCATGACCCCGACGACCGTGAACGGCACCCCGTCGAGGAAGACGGACTGGCCGACGGGCTCGGCGGCCCCGAACAGGTCGGCGGCCAGGACGTCGCCGATGAAGCAGACCCTCTTGCGGCCGGCCATGTCCTCGGGGTCGATGAACCGCCCCTTCCCGGCGATGGTGTTGCGCATGAGCTCGAAACGGGGATTGACGCCGCGGACGGTGTTGCGGAACTCGTTGCGGCCGTAGCGGATGAGCCGGCTGCCGACGAACTCCGGGCTGATGAGCTCGATGCCGGGGACCTTGTCCGGGATGGCCTCGACCGTCTCCGGGGTGATGCGCACGGGCTTGCCCTTGAGGAAGCCCTGCCAAGCCAGGGTCGTCCGCGACGGGAAGACCAGGACGATGCCCTGGCCCATGCCGTGGAAGCGCTTGATCTGGGCCTTGGACACGGAATCGCCGAAAGCCAGTAGCAGGATGACCGAGAACGTCCCCCAGACCACCCCCGACAGGGTCAGGGCCGTCCGCAGGGGCTGGCGGACGAGGTCCCGGAACAGATTGCGGAAGAAGATGCCGATCACTTGATCTCCCGGGGCGGCCTCTCCACGACCTGATCGCCCTCCTTGACGCCGTCGAGGATCTCGATGTTCAGGCCGTCGGAGAGGCCCGTGCGGACCTCGACCTTGCGCGTCTTCTCGCCGTCGGGGACCTCGACGAACTTCCGGCCGCCCTCGAATAGGACCAGCCGCTCGGGGAGCAGAGCGACCTGACGGCGCTCGCGGATCTGGATGCTGGCCGTGGCCGAGAATCCGGCCCGGAGGGTGGCCCCGGCGAGGTCGTCGATGAGGATCCAGATGTCGAACAGGGTGGCGTTGCCCTCCTTCTTGGCCTTGGGGAAGATGCGGTCGACATGGCCGGGGATCTTGGCCTCGGGCAGGGCCCCGATCTGGATCTCGGCGGCCAGCCCGTCGGCGATCTTGCCGACGTCGATCTCGTCGACCGTGCCCTTGAACAGCAGGCTGCCCATGTCGGCGAGCGAGCAGAGCTCGGTCCCCGGCTGGAAGTTCGTCAGGGGGACGACGGGATCGCCCTGGAAGACGCTCTGGGCCAGGATGATCCCGGAGATGGGCGACTTGATGAGCGAGTCGATGTCCCGGTTGGCCATGCGGATGCGGCCCTTTTCGAGAAGCTCCAGGCGCTCCGAGGACGTCCGGAACCTCAGCTCGGCCTCCTTGTAGAGACCCTCGGTGGCGTCCATCTCGGAGCGCGAGATGAGGTTCCCCTTGAACAGCTCGAGCTGGCGCGTCCAGTCGCTCTTGAGCTTCTGCATGGTCACCTCGGCCAGCTCCATGGCCCGGCGGGCCTCGACGTACTCGATGGGCGTGGGATTGGGCGAGATCTTGAACAGGGGCGCCCCGGCCTTGACCGCGTCGCCGACCTTGAATAGGACCTCGGCCACGATGCCGGGGATGGTCGACTTGACCTTGATCTCCTTCTCCGGCTCGATCGTGCCGACGGCCAGGGCCTTTTCCCGGATGTCGCCCCGGGCGACGGCGACGAGCTTGGTCTCGGCCTTGGGCCGGCCGCAGGCGAGCAGGAAATAGACGAACGTCAGGAGCAGGGCCAGGCCGAAGACGCGGAAGATCCACTTTTTCATGATGCACCTCGGGCTTCGGAGCTCACAAGGAGAGACGGGAACGGGAGCGGAAAAGTTCGCGGTCCGGCCGGACCTGGCCGATAACCGCGGCCAAGCCTCAGATAACGGTGTCTTTAAGTGTTTCGGATCTCAGCGGCCGGCCTGGGTCAGGACGACCTCGACCCGCCGGTTCTTGGCCCGGTTGGCCTCGGTGTCGTTCGGGGCGACCGGGTTCTCCGGACCGAAGCCCTGGTATTTCATGCGGCTGTTGGAGATGCCCTGGGTCATCAGGAACTCGTAGACCGACCGGGCCCGGTCCATGGACAGGCGCATGTTGAGCTCGGCCGAGCCGGTCGAATCCGTGAAGCCCTCGATGCTGAGGTTCATCTGCGGGAAGACCATCAGGATGCCGGCCAGCTTGGCCACGGTCAGCTGGGAGGCCGGCTTGAGGGTGGCCTTGCCGACGTCGAAGAGGATGCCGGACAGGCTGACGATGACGCCGCGAGCCGACTCGGTCGTCTCGGCGACCGAGGACAGGGCGCCCTTGAGCAGGCCGGCCAGTTCGTCGCGCTCTTTCTTGATGGCGTCGCGCTCGGCGGCCAGGGCGTTCTTCTCCGCGGCCATTTGGTCGCGCTCGGCGGCGATGGCGTTCTTCTCGGCGGCCAGCTTCTCGGTCTGTTCGGCCAGGGCCCGGGTTTCGGCGGCCAGGGCCTCCCGCTGGAGGCGGACCTCCTTGAGCTCCTCGGCGATGCGGGCGGCGTCACCCTCGGCTGTGGTCGCCCGGGCCTCGAGGGCGGACCGTTCGGCCAGGCGCTTGGCTTCGGCCTCGGCGGCGGCTTTTTCCTCGTTGATCTTGAGGGTCTCCTTGATGGCCTGGGCGGCCAGCTGGGCGGCCACCCGGGCCTGGTCGGCCATGAGCTTCTTGTTCTTGGCCGCGGCCTGGGCCTTGGCGTAGGCGGCCTGGGCCTGGCTCAGGGCCTTGGGGCTGATCTCGGCCGCGCCGACCTTGCCGGCGATCTCGATGGCCTTGGCGGCCTGCTTGACGGCGGCCGGGGTCGGATCGTTGTACTGGAAGCTGGCGATGGAATCCAGGGCCGGCTTGAAGTCCGACGTGAAGTCCTTGAACGAGAACGGCGTGTTCAGCAGCCCCAGCCCCTGGCTCTCGCCCGAGACGAAGACGACGAGCTCGGTCGGCCGGGTGACGGTGGCGAAGGGCTCCGCCGTGACCATCAGGGCGAACACCTTCTTGCCCGTGTAGGCTTGGAGGGTGCCCGAGGAGCTCTTCTTGTCGGCCACGATCTCGCCCAGGTTCTCGACCGTCCCGTCGGGGGTCACGGCCCACAGGACATAAGCCGAGATGTCCCCGGAGAACAGGACGGCCGGCTCCATTTTCTGGAACTTCAGGCCGACCGAGGCCTGGCCGTTGCCGAAGCCGAGGGTCGCTTGCATGGCGGCGCGGGAGGGGGCGCGGGAGGTCCGGGAGAATCCGATGTCGACGGTCTTGCCGCTCTGCAGGGTCAGGGCGGTCAGCTTGACCTCGGCGCCGGCGAGGGCCGACGAGGCGACAAGGACGGCGGCGGCGAGAAGGACGAGAGCGCGTTTCGACATGGGACCTCCTTTACATGGAGGGGTGGTCTCTCGGCCGCCCCCGAACGAAGGATAGCACCGAGGCCCCGGGGCGTCAACGGCCCGGCGGGGCGCGGTTGAAATCCCGCGTCGATGGGCCTATCATGGGAACACATCGAGCAGGGAGGGCGGAGATGTCCATCGAACTCGGCCCGGCGGAGAGAGACCTTCTCGGAAGGACCTCAACAAGGAGATCGTCATGACCCGTCAAGCGCGTTCGTTGCTCCTCGGCCCACTGGCGGCCCTGGCCATCGTGGCCTCGGCCGGATCCGCCGTCCCGATTCAGGACCCGCCGGCCGCGACTCAGGCCGCGCCCGCCGACCCGCGATTGGCCCGCGTCCTCGAACGGACCAAGGCCTACTGCGCCAAGCTCGAGCGGGCCGCCCTCGACTTCACCTGTCTCGAGAAGATCGAGGAGCGGACCTATTCCATGGTCGAGGAGGCTCCCGACACGTCCATCCCGAACCCCGGGGGCATGGCCTACTCCTACAAGTCCGTCAAGAGGCCCTACTACGCCAACACCTACGTCTACGACTATCAGTTCGTCCGCAAGGGCGCGGACAAGAAAGAGAGCCGCATCCTCGTCGAGGAGAACGGCCGGAAGAAGAAGGAACGGGAGGCCGTCCTGACGACGATGGCCGTGCGCGTCGAGAACGCCCTCTTCGGTCCCATCGGCCTGCTCGGCGCGGCCGTCCAGGAGCTCCACACCTACACGATCGTCGGCGAGGAGAAGGACAAGGGCAAGACCGTGCTCGTCATCGACGCCGTCTCGAGCGTCCCGCTCGACCGGGTCCACTGCACCGGACGGGTCTGGGTCCGCGAGGACGACGCCAGCATCCTCAAGATCGCCTGGGACCAGGCCTCCGTCGGCAACTTCCAGATCATCCGGGAGACGGCCCGGCGGATGGGCGCCGAGCCCAAGCTGACTTCCATGACGGAATACGGCCTGGAGAAGGGCGGACTGCGCTTCCCCAGCAAGGACGTCACCGAGGAGGGCTATCTCAAGCATGGGAACGTCCAGGTCCGGTCGCTGACCACGATCCTCTATAAGGATTACAAGTTCTTCACTGTGGAGACCGAAGTCGGATACTGAGCGACGGCTGGCCCGGCGCTTGGCGCGCGTCCCGGATCGGGTATAATGCCCCGGTATTCCCCCACGACAGGAGAAACGACCATGCACTCGAAAGCCGCTGCCACCATACTGACGATGATGGCCGCCGTCCTGGCTCTCTCGACCGCCGGTCCGGCCCAGGATAAAAAATTTGATGCGCTCTTAGGGACCTGGGACGTCAAGATGGAGGACGGCTCCCGGGAGTTCGTCTGGGAGTTCACGCTCAAGGATGGGCTGCTGGCCGGCAAGTACACGGGCGCGTCGGGCAGCTCGGACATGGCCGATCTGTCCTTCGAAGGCGGCACGGTCAAGTTCACCGTGACCCTCGGCGGCGGCATGGTCATCCGCTACGAGGCCGCCGTGGCCGAGGACCGGCTCGTCGGGACGCTGTCGCTCGAGTTCGGCGAGGCCGCCGTCACGGGGACGAGGCGGAAATAGGCGGGCGGCCGGGCCGGGAGCGGGGCGACTTCAGCGCCCCAGATGCTTCCGTAGGAACTCGACCGTCTCTTTCCAAGAGTCGAACCCGGCCGCGGCGTTGGCCCGGTCGGAGCCGCCGTTGATGGGCGCCGTACGGGCCGTGACGAGGTAGGGCAGGAACGAGCCGTGCCCTGCGTCGGCGTGGCTGACATGCTTGAGCTCGAACGGGAATCCGGCCTTGTGGAGCCGGGCGACGATCTCGCGGCAGAACGCGTCGGCCGGCCAGGTCTGGTCGAGCGTCCCCGAAATAAGCAGGAGCGGGGCTTTGATCCTCTCGACCGGGATGGCCGCCCGTTCGAGCGCCTCGGGAGCGGTCAGGGCCAGGGCCCTCTGATGGAGGGCGACGAATGAATCGAGCTGGCCCTTTTGTTCCTTCTCCTTGTCCTCGGACCGGGCGCTGAATCCCACGAACGGCAGCGCCTTTCCGCCGGCGGCCCAGGAGGACCGCGGGACGTAATCCGGGGAGAAGTACGCTTGGCTGAGCCCCTCCCAGACGTGGGCCGCCGGGGTCCAGGCGACGACGGCCCGGAAGTCGTCGTAGCGGGAGGCCAGGAGGAGGGCCAGTTCGCCGCCTTTGGAACCGCCTGCGAGACCCAGCCGCCCGGGCCGGACGGCGGGCTGTTCCTTCATCCAGACCGCGGCCCGGTGGAAATTCTCGATGGGGATCTCCACCAGCTCGGCCGGGAGACGGGGGTAGCCGAAATAAGCCAGGGTCAGGGCCGCGAATCCGTTGGAGGCCAGGGCCTGGGCCAGCCATTCGTAGAGCCCGCCGTTCGATCCGCCGAGGATGAGGACGCCGGGAAAGGTCCCGCCGCCGGCCGGATGATAGAGGAAGCCGGACATCCCGTCCTTTTCCAAAGCCACGCGGACGAGAGCCTGGCCGGGCATCTGATAGACCCGGCGCAGCCTGGCCGAGGCGGACCTGCCCGCGGCGTCCGTGGCCGTGAAGTCCACGGTCCAGCCGTCGACCTCGTCCTGGGCGTACGAAGACGGCCGCGCATTGGGGGGCACCGGGGCCTTCATCGACCACAGTAGCCCGAAGATGTCCGCTCCGGTGTAGCTCCCCGAAACGGGGGCCTGGGAGGAGACGTCCACGGTGCCGGTCCCGGAGGCCGAGAAGACGGCGGACGACCTCCACTCCTTGCCGCGCTTGTCGGTCGAGCAGGCTTCGAGGGTCACCGGACCGCCGGGTGCGAGCCCGGTGACGGTGATCGTGAACGGGGTCCCGATGATCGCCACGTCGGGCCGGATGAGGACTTGGAAGGGCGCGGGCTGGGGGGACGGCCGGATGGGCACGGACGCTTCGGCACGGCCGTCGGCAGCGAGCGCCAAAAGGGCGGCGACGATCAGGAACGCGCGGGCTCTCAGCAGGACACGGTCTCTTCGCATGGCCATCGGGAGGCCCCCCTTTCCATGGAGATTTTCGGCGGGCTTACGAAGGAACAGACGGGGCGGGAGTTGGAAAAGTTCCATGAGGGCCGGACCGGGTGCGCGAAGAGGAGGGATCGTGCCGGTGGAGGGGATCGAACCCACACGCCTATCGCTAGGCACGGGATTTTGAGTCCCGCGCGTCTGCCAGTTCCGCCACACCGGCGCGGCGGGTCAACTATAGGGGAAAAAAGGGGTATTTACAAGGATTGGGATGGGGACACGTACCGCAGGTACATGTCCCCGAATTGTGCTATAGTCCCCGCATGCCCACACCCGAACGCATCGCCAGGGTCGAGCGGGTCCTCGCCCACCGCCAATCCGACCTGCGGGTCGTGCTCGAGGGGGTGACCCTGGCCCACAACGCCAGCGCCGTCATGCGCACCTGCGACGCGGCCGGGGTCCTCCACCTCGACCTCATCCGGCCGAACGCCGAGGCCCTGCGGCCGAACAAGGCCATTTCGACCCGGGCCGACAAGTGGCTGGAGATCGCCGTCCATGCGGACCCGGCCTCCTGCCTGAAGCCTCTCAAGGCGGCCGGCTTCGAGATCCTGGCCACCCACCTCCGCCCGGACGCCGTGCCCTACACCGAGATCGATTTCGCCCGGCCTGTCGCTATCGTCTTCGGCAGCGAGGCCGACGGCATCACGGAAGAGTGTCTGGCCCTGGCCGACCGGGCCGTCCGCATCCCCATGTTCGGCATGGTCCAGAGCCTCAATCTGTCGGTGTCGGTCGCGGTCATGCTGTACGAGGCCCTGCGGCAGAGGGAGGCCAAGGGATACCGGGACCGGGCCAAGCTGCCGGCCGGCGAGATCGAGCGGCTCAGGAAGAGCTGGCTGAACGCCGCCGAACCCGAAAAAAAAACGGGGACACATAAATAGAAAACGGGGACACGTACCAAGGGTACATGTCCCCCAGAAGACAAAGACCGGAGCAGGTCTCTCAGATCCTACGCTGTCCGCCCCGCAGGGTGATCTTCTTCAGGCTTTGCCGGAGCTCGGGCATGCCCTCGGACTGCCACTTCGAGAGCTCGTTCCGGAAGGCGTCGGTGTAGCCCTGCCAGGACTCCAGGAAACCCCGCATGTCGTCGGACTCGAAGAAGTCGCCGCTCTTGTCCTCCTGGACCTCGACGTCGACCGTCGTCGCTTTGCCGTCGCGGACGATGTCCAGCCTGAGCTTGGCCCCGCTGTCCTTAGCCTGGACGATGTCGAGGAGCTCGTCGATCGTCGCGACGCGCTTGCCGTCGACCTTGACGATGACGTCGCCGACCTTGACCTTGGCCTTGGCCGCCGGGCCGTCCTCGGTCAGGCGCGAGACGAGCAGGCCCGTCCCCTCCTTGACCCCGAAGTGCTCGGCCAGCTCGCGGTTGAGCTCGTTGCAGTAGACGCCGATGAACTTGCGGGTCTCGGACGTCCATTCGAACGAGCGCGGGGCGCCCGGCCGGGCCGGTTCCGCGCCCCGGGGGGCTCCCGGCGTCCCGGCTTTCGGCTTGGCCGACAGGCCCGGAGGGGCCTGGCCGAACAGCCCGGGGAAGCGGGCGTCCATTTCCTTGAAGGCGTCGTCCTCGGCCAACTCGCCGAGCTTGACCTTGACGTCCGTGGGCTGGCCGTCGCGCTCGATCTTCAGGGTCACGTCCTGGCTGGGCTTCTTCTTGCGGATCTCGGCCGCCAGCACGTCGGGCCCGGGGATGTCCCGGTCGTCGAGCTTGAGGACGACGTCCCCCGGCCTGAGCTTGGCCAGCGCGGCCGGGCTGTCCGGCTCGACCGTGCCGATGACGGTCCGGCCCTCCCGGTTCTCGCCGATGCCGACGCCCATCCAGCCGCGCTCGACCTTGCCCTTGTCCTTGATCTGGCCGACGACGTCCATGACGATGTCGACCGGAACGGCCAGGGCCATGCCGGACGAAGGGGCCTCGGCGCGGTTGCTGAGGACGACGCCGGAGCCGGCCTGGGCCCTGTCGCGGAACTGGAAGACGACGGGGCGCTCGTCCATGTAGATGCCCCGCAGCAGGCCGACCAGGCGTCCGCCCGCGTCGACGACCGGGCCGCCGCTCGAGCCGGGCGTGACCCAGACGTTGAGGCGGATCTTGTCCGCGGCGACGGAGCTGACGATGCCCTGGGTCACGGCCGCCGTCTCCTCGGGCGAGACGCCGACGACGCAGATCCAGGAGCCGGGCGCGAGGTCGGCGGGCCTGCCCGCGGCCAGGGCCGGCAGGCCGGCGTCCTTGGCCTTGAGCAGGGCCAGCTGGGTCTCGGTGTCGAAGCCCAGGAACTCGGCCTCGATCTTCTTGCCTTCCGAGGTCGTGACGGTGATCTTCTCCTCGCGCGGGGACATCAGGGCCGTGGTGACGATGAGGCCGCCCTTGTCGACGACGACGCCCGTCGCCACGCGGCGGGTGCCGTTCAGGGCCTCGACCCGGACGACCGAGGGATAGACCTTCTTGGCGACGCCCGCGATGTCGGGCTCGCCGCCGATACCTTCCGTGCCGGTCGTCCCGCTCCCGAACGAGGGGGCCAGGACGGCCAGGGTGGCCATGACCACGAGGGCCGGTTTGAACATCCTGTTCATGGCGCTCAATCCTCCTAATAAATGATTTCCGAAGGGACGGTCTCGGAAACCTGCTCCAGTATGTAAACCGTTTGCGGTTGGGGACGGGCGTTGCGGTATTCGGAGGCGTAGTCCATCGTCTCGTAGACGGGGACGAGGCGGGAGCCGGCGGCGGACCGGGCTCCCCCGCCGGGCGTGGCCGTCAGGGCCTCGCGCTCGGCATAGGTCAGGCCGCCGGGCTCGTCGGCGGGGCCGCGGCCGGGGGCCAGGACGAGGACGGCAAAGAGGAGGAGGGCGGCCGAGCCGGCCATGGCGTAGCCGGCGAACAGGCGGCGGCGGGCCCGGGCCCGCCCGGCGCGGGCGGCGGGCAGACGGGCCAGGACGCGGGCCTCGAAGCCCGCCGGGGCCTCGACCCTGGTCATCTTGGCGAAAAGCTCATGCTCGTCCATGTTCCCTCACCTCGTTCTCGGCCGCGAAGTCGCGGCCGCCGCGGGCCTTCTCGAGCTTGCGGCGGAGCTGCTCCCGGCCGCGGCTGATGCGGGCCTTGACGGTCCCGACCGGCCGCTTGATGATCCGGGCGATCTCCTCCTGCGAGAAGCCCTCCATGTCCTTGAGGACGACGGGGACCCGGTAGCGGGGGTGGAGCTCGTCCAGGGCCTGGCGGAGGTTGCGGACGAGCCCCGGGTCGGCCGGGTCCTCGTAATAGGTGCCGCTCGAGAAGTTGTTGGGGATGTCCTCGAGGGAGACGGTGGCCATCTTGCGGGACCGGCGGCACTCGGTCTTGGCCAGGTTCGAGGCGATCGTGTAGATCCAGGCGGACAGCGGGGCGATCGGCTTGTACCGGTCGGCCTTGAAGTAGACCCGGATGAAGGTCTCCTGGGCCAGCTCGACGGCCTTCTGGTAGTCGCCCGAGAACTGGTACAGGTAATTCACGATCTTGTCCTTGTACGCGGTCATGATCTGGGCGAAGGCCTCCTCGTCCCCGTCCTGGACGCGACGGATCAGCTCTTGTTCGTCCATGCTCGTTATCCTAGAACCCCGTTCTCCCCGAGAAAGTTACATCGGCCACCCCTCTATTATAGCAATTCGGCCCCCCGGGAGGCGGCCGGCGGCCCAGACGGGGCCAGGTCTTCACAAAGGGGACACGTACCTGGGGTACGTGTCCCCGGATTCAGCGAAGACCAGGTCCCTTCTTTTTCGGGGGAAATTGTAAGAAAATGGCCCCGGAACGGAACTTCGGGCCGTCCGCATCCGTCAACCGAGGTGAATTGAGTGGACTTGGAAGCGATCATCAGGGACTGCCTGGTAGGCAGTCAGAGCGCCTGGAAAGCCCTGGTGGACGCCTACGCCAGGAGGATTTTTAACATGGCCTATCAGTTCTGCGGCAGCCGGGAGGAGGCCGAGGACCGGACCCAGGAGGTCTTCCTCAAGCTCCACGGCGCCCTGCCGAAATACGATTTCGGCAAGAACTTCACGGCCTGGCTCCTGACCCTGGCCAAGAACCACCTCATCGACGAGTACCGCCGGACCAAGTGGGAAAAGACGCAGCGGGACGAGTTCGACGAGCGCGTCCTGTCGCAGCCGGCCCACTCCGGTCCGGAGGACGATCTCGTCGCCGGGGAGACCAAAGCCCTCGTCTGGGAGGGCCTCAACCGGCTGCCGGCGGACATGCGGATGGTCCTCATCCTGAGGGACCTGCAGGGACAGAGCTACGAGGAGGTCGCCGCCGAGCTCGGCGTGCCCCTCGGCACGGTCAAGTCGCGCGTCAACCGGGCGCGGCTCCAGCTGGCCCAGGTCCTCAGGGACAAACGAGGAGGCGTCCAATGACCTGCGAACGGTTCGAAGGGCTGCTGTCGGACTACCTCGAAGGCGGCCTCACCGCGGCCGAGAGGGCCGAGGCGGACGCCCACCTGGCCGGCTGCCCGGACTGCGCCGCCCTGCTCGAGCTGATGCGGGAGACCATGGCCGCGACGGCGGGCTTCCCCGAAGCCGAGCCCTCGGCGGCCCTGATGTCCCGGCTCTACGCCGTGCCGGAAGAGGCGGCCGCGGCCAAGGCCGGCCGTCGGAGCCTCGCCCGGACCGTGTTCGATTGGCTGGGGCGCCCTGCGCTCCAGCCGGTCTACGCCGCGGGCGCGGCCGTCCTGATGGTCCTGACCTTCGTCGCCTTTCACCCGGAGGCCCGCGGCATCCGCAAGCGGATCGACGTCGGGTTCCACCGGACGGTCGGGGCCGTCGAGAAGCTCTACGCCGACGCCGGCGGGCTCAAGGGCGAGATCCGGGCCCTGTCGGCCGACGTCCTCAAGTCGTTCAACACCCTCGGCCTGGCCGGGGATGGCGAAAAGAAACAATGACATCTCACAGGGAGGTTTAAGCACATGACAGAGAACAAGGTCGTTCCGGCGAGACCGCAGAAGTCGCCGGGGTTCGCCGGCGTCCTGGGGATCTTCCCCTTCGGGGTCGGCGCCCTTTACAACGGGCAGTACACCAAGGCCCTGCTCCACCTGGTCCTGTTCTCCGGGCTCGTCAGCATGCAGGAGCGCGGCGGCGGGCAGCCCTTCCTCGGGCTGATCCTGGCCGGGTTCATCATCTACCAGTTCTTCGACAACATCCAGTCGGCCCGGGCCATCAACGCGGCCGCCGCCGGCCAGACCCCGGCCGAGGCCGGCGTCGCCGGCCTGCCCGAGATCCCGGCCCAGGGCTCCATCTTCTGGGGCGTCGTGCTCATGGCCCTCGGCGGCCTGCTCATCCTGGCCAACTTCGAGGTCGTCAGCTACGACACGCTGTTCGATTTCTGGCCGGTCGCGGTCATCGTCATCGGGCTCAAGCTGGTGCTCGAAGCCGTGGCCAAGTCCAAGAACGGAAATTGACGGAGGCACACATGGCCAACGCGAAAAAGAGCGGTTCCCTCGTCTGGGGCGTCATCCTCATCGTCTTCGGCCTCATCTTCCTGCTCGAGCAGTTCCACATCGACGTCTGGGACGCCGTCTGGCGGTTCTGGCCGGTCATCCTGATCGTCTGGGGCGCCAACAAGCTCTGGCTCGGGCTCAAGGAGCGCAACGAGCGCGCCGAAGGCCCCGGCCCGGACAAGACCCATGAAATTTAGGGACGTCGTTCTGGTCGTCATCCTGATCCTGGCCGGCTTCGTCTTCTTCCAATTCAAGACCGGCAAGTGGAGCCTGGACGACCTCGACTGGAACTGGGACGGCGACTTCGGCATCGTCGGCAGGGAATACGCGGAGGAGGAGAGCCGGACGATCGGCTCTCCCCTGCCGCCCGTCCTCGAGATCGAGAACGGGCACGGCTGGGTCGAGGTCCGCGGGACCGACCGCGAGGACGTCCAGCTGACCTTCAAGAAGGTCGTCTGGCGGAGGAACGAAGAAGAAGCCAAGGACATCGCCGGACGGATCAGGTACGAGTCGACGGCGGCCGACGGCAAGCTGGCCCTCAAGACCAACCGGGACGAGTTCCGCAGGAAGAACTTCGAGACCGGATTCGTCCTGACCGTGCCGCGGTCGATGGCCGTCCGGGTCACCAACGGCTACGGCGTCGTCCGCATCGACGGCGCCGCCTCGGCCACGGTCCGCAACCGCCACGGCGAGCTCTACGCCACCAACGTGGACGGGCCGTGCGAGCTCGAGACGAGCTACGAGGACCTCGAGGTCCAGAACGTCCAGGGCGCCTGCACGCTCGTCAACAGCCACGCCGACGTCCGGGCCGTGGCGGTCACGGGCGACCTCCGCGTCGAGACGAGCTACGCCCGCATCCGGGTCGAGGACGCCGGAGGGCGGGCCGATCTCGGCGGGTCCAACGTCGACGTCGACGCCCGGCGCGTGGCCGGCGCGGTCACGGTCGACACGTCCTACGAGAAGGTCGTCCTGGCCGACGTCGGGCCGGCGGTGGTCACGGGCAACAACATGGCCGTCACGGCCGAGAACGTCCGCGGCGACCTGGAGGTCCGGACGAGCTACGAGCCGGTCCGGGTTCGCGGCATCGAGGGCCGTCTGGTCGTCGAAGGGCGGAACGCCGCCGTCGAGGCCAGCGGGGTCCGGGGCGCCGCGATCTCGGTCTCGACCTCCTACGAGCCCGTCGTCCTGACGGACTTCTCGGCCGAGGTCAAGGTCGTCAACCGCAACGGCGGCGTGACGCTCCAGCCGCTCGACCTCAAGTTCGGGATGGACGTCCGCAACGAATACGGCGCCGTCGACCTCGTCTGGCCGGCCGGCGAGGTGGCCCGCTTGGAGGCCCGCTCCAAGGGCGGCTCGGTGACCTGGGGGCTGAGCGAGCGGCCGGACATCGAACGGTCCAACGGCGAGTCCCTGGTCACGGCCTTCACGGCCAGCGCCGGGGCGCCGTCGATCACCCTGGCCACGACCTACGACGCCGTCCGCATCAAGGAAGGCGCCCGCAAGTTCTAGATCTTCGACGGGGACACGTACCTCGGGTACGTGTCCCCTTTTTTTGTCCCCGTTTTTATCCGCCGGGCCTAATTGTGCTTGGACCGGCAGGCGTGGATGCGCTGGGCGATGACCCCGTTGACCTTGATATTGAAGTACGAGATGAGGTTGGTGACGTCCTTCTTGTACTTCGTGACGTAGCGGACGAAGTCCGAGCGCTCCTTGAAACGCAGGAGGTTCTCGAACTCGGCGACGGTGTCGTGGAGCTCGATGACGTAGTGGTTGACGGTCCGGTACTGGGCGTTGATGTCGATGAGGTCCTTGCCGGAGAGCTTGGCGTAGTCGAGGTGCGGCGGCAGGCTCTGGAGGACGAGCAGGCCCTCGTTGTGGAGCTCGTTGACGGAGTCGCCGATCTCCTGGAAGTAGGATCCGAAGTCCTGGGCCTTCTTGAGCTTGGCCCCGGCCCGCTCGGACAGCCGCTCGAACTGGGCTTTGAGCGAGACGACCGTGTCCTTGAGCCCGAAGTACTTGCGGACGGGCGTGAACAGGTCGACGAAGTCCCGGCCGATGTAGATCTTGTCCTCGTAGCGGGACAGCAGCTCCTGGGGCGAGTGGGTGTAGAACTTGATCTCGAAGCGCCGGCCGTCGGAATCGCGCTCCCGGAGCCGGGCTAGGACGAGACCGTTGTTCTGCTCGATGAAATAGCTGCTGATGTCGAGGAGAACGGAGTACTCGGCCAGGTTCTGGACGACGGCCTCCTTGAGGTAGTCGAGGAGGCCCTCGTTCCGGGTGATGAACTCGGTGATGCCCTCGTCGGGGGTCGGGTTGAGGACGGAGTAGCTGGGCGAGAGGAGGTAGAGGACGGGGCCTCGGCCGAGCTCGAGATGGAGGTTCTTGAGGACGCCCTGGTAGAGGTCGTCGAGGAGGATGGGCTTGAGGGGCGGCAGGCCGGCCGGGTCCAGCTTGGAGAGCTCGTCGACTTCGTTCATGGCTTCGACCTCGCTTCGGCCCGAGTGTAGCCCCGGACGCGGGGGAATGTCAACGGGCCGGGGCGGCGCGCCGGAAGGTCCAGTCGTCCGAAGCGTACTTGGCCGCCTGGAGGGCGCGGACGGCCTCGAGGTCCTCGGCCGACAGGGCGTAGCGCTCGAAGGAGGCCCCGAACAGGTCGGCGAAGCCCTGGACGAAGGGCCCGACGGCGGCGTCGAAATCGACAGGCCGGCCGAGGGCCTCGGAGAGCGAGGTCATGCCCAGGCTCTCGGGCGTCTCCCCGGGGGAAGAGACCGCGGCCAGCAGGGCTTCGTCCTTCTCGAGGGGGATGGAGCCGTGCTGGAGGAAGGCGTCGCCGGTCCGCTTCTGGGCGCTGCCGACGATCTTGCGGCCGCCGGTCTCGATCTCGTCGCGGGCCGGGAAGGCAAAGCAGGGCATGGTGCTCTTGACGTAGGCCGGGGGCGAGGTCTCGGCCAGCCGGGCGGCGACGCCCAGGATGGCCAGGCCGCCGAGCAGGGCCTGGGAGATGCGGCGGTAGGAGTCGCGCAGGGTTTCCGTGAAGACGGCCGTGTCGGAGGAGGCCACGGAATAGGTGACCTCGCGGTGATGGAGGACGAGCTTGCCGCCGGTCATGCGCCGGACGATGTCGATGCCGTGGGCGGCGCAGAAGTCCCGGTCGACGACCTTGTCGGCCGCCTGGGAGTAGCCCAGGGAGGCGGTCGGGCGCTCCCACTGGTAGAAGCGCAGGAAGGTCCGGGGCGAGCCCTCGGCCAGGCGGTAAAGGCGCTCGTCGACGGCCATGTTCCAGGACCCCGGGAGGGGGGCCGGCTCGACGATCAGATGCCAGGTGTTCATGGGGCAAAAAAAATGGAGCGGGCAATGGGACTCGAACCCACAACACCCGGCTTGGGAAGCCGGTACTCTACCATTGAGCTATGCCCGCTCACGGACCTTTGGATTCTAGCACATCCGCCGGGCAGGTCAAGCCGCGTTGACAGGGCGGGCGCCCGGCCCCTATAATCGGGACAGAACGCCCGACCGGGGAGGAAAGCCATGACCGACGAATCGACGAACCGCGCCGCCGACCGGCCCGCTTCTTCCGGCCCGACCCGCGTCGGGTCGACGACCGTCCTCAACGGGGACATCGAGGCCCACGAGGACGTCCTCGTCGAAGGCCGGGTCCAAGGCAAGATCACCCTGCCCTCGGGGACGCTGACGGTGGCCAAGGGCGGCCGCGTCGAAGCCGAGGTCCGCGTCCGCGCCCTCGTCCTCCACGGCGAGATCAAGGGCACGGTCCGGGCGGCCGAGCGGACCGTCATCGCCGAGACGGCCGTCATGAACGGCGACATCATCACGCCCAAGATCACCATCGCCGACGGCGCCCGCTTCTCCGGCGGCATCCGCATGAAGGAATAGCCGGGACCGCGTCGTCGCCGGCGGGCTCAGGCCGCCCCGAAAGCCATGAAAGCATTCGAGCTGACGTCCGATTTCACGCCCAAGGGGGACCAGGTCCAGGCCATCGAGCGGCTGACGGAGGGCCTGGCCGCCGGGGCCCGCCACCAGGTCCTCAAGGGCGTCACCGGCTCGGGCAAGACCTTCACGATGGCCAACATCGTCGAGAAGGCCGGCCGGCCCGTCCTGGTCGTCTCGCACAACAAGACCCTGGCCGCCCAGCTCTACCAGGAGTTCCGCCGTTTCTTCCCCCGCAACGCCGTCGAGTACTTCGTCAGCTATTACGACTACTACCAGCCCGAGGCCTTCATCCCGGCCTCCAACACCTACATCGCCAAGGAAGCGACGATCAACGACGAGATCGACCGCCTCCGCCTGTGCGCGACGAACTCGCTGTTCTCCCGCCGCGACGTCATCATCGTGGCCTCGGTCTCCTGCATCTACGGCATCGGCGCGCCCGAGACCTACTACTCCATGAGCTTCCCGCTCACGGTCGGCGAGGCCCTCGGCCGCAAGGCCCTGCTCGACCGGCTCGTCGGCGTCCAGTACGAGCGCGAGGAGGGCGAGTTCCGGCGCGGCACCTTCCGCGTCCGCGGCGACATCGTCGAGGTCTTCCCGAGCTACGAGGACTCGGCCTACCGCGTCGAGCTCGAGGACGGCCGGGTCAAGGCCATTTCCGCCGTCGATCCCCTCCTCGGCCGCGTCCGCGAGACGCTCGACACGGTCATGGTCCATCCCCGGACCTTCTTCTCGACGCCCGCCGAGACCGTCCGGGCCGCCGTGGCCGGCATCGAGGCCGAGCTGGCCGACCAGGTCGCCCGCTTCCGCCGCCGCGGCATGGCCGTCGAGGCCGAGCGCATCGAGGAGCGCACCCTCTACGACCTGGAGATGCTGCGCGAATTCGGCTACTGTCCCGGCATCGAGAACTACTCGCGCCACCTGACCGGCCGGGCCGCCGGCGAGCCGCCCTACACCCTGCTCGACTACTTCCCGGCCGACTTCCTGACCATCATCGACGAGTCCCACGTCACCGTCCCCCAGATCGGCGGCATGTACGCCGGCGACCGCTCGCGCAAGCTGACCCTCGTCGAGCACGGCTTCCGCCTGCCCTCGGCCCTCGACAACCGTCCCCTCAACTTCGAGGAGTTCGAGGCCCGCGTCGGCGAGACCCTGTACGTCTCGGCCACGCCCGGCCTCTACGAGATCAAGAAGTCGCCCGGCCGGGTCGTCGAGCAGGTCATCCGGCCGACCGGCCTGACCGACCCCGCCCTCGAGGTCCGGCCCGTCCGCGGCCAGGTCGACGACCTCATGGCCGAGATCCGGGCCCGGGCCGCCCGCAACGAGCGGGTCCTGGTGACGACCCTGACCAAGAAGATGGCCGAGGACCTGGCCCGCCACTACCATGAGCTCGGCCTGCGCGTCCGCTACCTCCACTCCGAGGTCGAGACCCTCGACCGGGTCAAGGTCCTGCGCGACCTCCGCCGGGGCGCCTTCGACGCCCTCATCGGCATCAACCTCCTGCGCGAGGGCCTCGACCTGCCCGAGGTCTCGCTGGTGGCCGTCCTCGACGCCGACAAGGAGGGCTTCCTGCGCTCGGCGACTTCGCTCATCCAGACCTTCGGCCGGGCCGCCCGCCACGTCGCCGGCAAGGCCATCCTCTACGCCGACACAGTGACGGACTCCATGAAAGGAGCCATTGCCGAGACCGACCGCCGCCGCAAGATCCAGCAGGACTACAACACCGCCCACGGCATCACGCCCCAGTCCATCGTCAAGGGCATCGACGAGGTCCTGTCCTCCGTCTACGAGCGCGACTACCTCGACTACACGAGGATCTCCGAGGACAAGGACATCTACCTCTCCCCTCTCAAGCGCAAGAAGCGCATGGACGAGCTGGCCAAGCTCATGAAGGAGGCCTCGGCCGCTCTCGAGTTCGAGAAGGCCGCCGCCTACCGCGACGAGCTGGCCAAGCTCAAAAAGCGCGAGCTGGAGCTCGGTCTCTAGTCATGGAGAGAACGGACAAGGGGCCGGATCCGGCGGGCCTCGGGGAGCTGAAGAAAAAGGCCTCCGAGCTCCCGGCCAAGCCCGGCATCTACTTCTTCAAGAGCGCCTCGGGCGAGGTCGTCTACATCGGCAAGGCCCGCTCCCTGCGGGACCGGGTCCGCTCCTATTTCCTGCCCGACCCCGACCTCAAGGTCCGCGGCATCCTCCGCGAGACGGCCGACATCGACTACATCCTGACCGGCTCCGAGAAGGAAGCGGCCTTCCTCGAGAACAACTACATCCAGCAGCACCAGCCCCGCTTCAATCTCCGCCTCAAGGACGACAAGAGCTTCCCCTACATCAAGATCACGGTCGGCGAGACCTGGCCCGGCGTCTACTTCAGCCGCCGGGTCGAGCCCGACGGCTCGCGCACCTTCGGGCCGTTCAGCCCGGCCGGCCGGGCCCGGTCCTCCATCCACCTCGTCAACAAGCACTTCCGGGTCCGGGGTTGCGAGGAGGCCGTCTTCCGCGGCCGCAAGCGGCCCTGTCTCGAATACGAGCTCGGGCTCTGCTCGGCGCCCTGCGTCGGATACGTCCCCGAGGCCGAGTACCGCGAGAGCGTCGACAACGCCTGCCTCTTCCTCGAAGGGCGCCTGCCCGAGCTGGCCCGGACCCTCAGGGCGCGGATGGAGCTCGCGGCCGAAAGCGAGAAGTTCGAGGAAGCGGCCCGCTGGCGCGACCTGCTGCGGACGATCGAGGACTACCAGGACCGGCCCCGGGCCATCTCCACGTCCCTCGAGGACCAGGACGTCGTCGGCCTGGCCCGTCTGGCCGACCGGGCCGCCGTCTACGTCTTCTTCATGAGGCGGGGCAAGATCCGGGACTCGGAGGCCCGGACGCTGGACGTCCCCGCCGGCATCCCCGACGGCGACCTCCTGGGGGGCTTCCTGGCCGGGTTCTACGGGGGCCGCGACCTGCCGCCCCGCCTGCTGCTGCCCGTCAAGCCGGCCCCGGCGACCGGCCTGCCGTCGCTTCCCGGCTGGGCCAAGGTCCGCGTCCTGGCGCCCCGCGGCGGCCGGGACCGGAAGCTCGTCGACATGGCCGGGCGCAACGCCGAGGCCTATCTCCGCCGCCAGGCCGGCGCCCTCGTCCCTCTCGATGAGCTAAAGGCCGCTCTCGGACTGCCGGCCCTGCCGCGCACGATCGAGGGCTTCGACATCTCCAACACCGGCGGCGAGGAGTCGGTCGGCTCGCTCGTCGTCTTCCGCGACGGCCGGCCCGACAAGGACGCCTACCGCAAGTTCCTCATCCGCACCGTCGAGGGCTCGAACGACGTCGCCAGCCTGGGGGAGGTCCTGACCCGGCGCTACCGCAAGCTCATCGACGAGGGCGCGCCGCTGCCCGACCTGGTCATGGTCGACGGCGGCAAGCCCCAGCTCGGGGCGGCCGAAAAGGCCCTGGCGGCGTTGGGACTGTCCGGGCTCCCCCTCGTGGCCATCGCCAAGCGCGAGGAGATCCTCCACACGCCGGCCCGGCGCGACGGCGTCCGGCTGGCCCGGACCTCGGCGGCGCTCAAGCTCGTCCAGGCCGTCCGCGACGAGACCCACCGCTTCGCCGTCTCGTTCCACCGCGGCCGCCGCGAGAAGAGGAGCTTCGCGTCCGTCCTCGACGGCATCCCGGGCCTCGGACCCAAGAAAAAGGCGGCCCTCCTCACGCGGTACGAGAGCTTGGAAGCGGTACGGAACGCCCCGAGGGCCGAACTGGCCGCCCTCGTCGGCGCGGCCGCGGCGGAGAAGGTCCTGGAACGATTGGACGAAAGCCGGGACTGAGAGGGACAGTCCCCTTCGGCGGCAGTCCCTTACAGGACGAGGCGGACGAGCCAGCTCAGCGCCAGGGCCACGCCGACGCTCAGGGCCACCGACAGGAAGGCCCACTTCTTGCCGACCTCGCGCCACATGATGACGAAGGTCGACAGGCAGGGGATGAAGAAGCTGATGAAGACGGTGAAGACGACGATCTGCTCCCGGCTGATGACGGTCATGAGGTTCTGGTAATCGACGCCGAGCGCCTGGAGCATCATGATGAGCGACAGCTCCTTGCGCAGAAAGCCGAAGACGAGGGTCACGCCGAGCTCGTGGGGCAGGCCGAGGCCCTTGACCACGAGCGGGGCCAGGACGTCGTTGATGATCCGGTCGGCCCCGAAGTACGTCAGCAGGCTCAGGACGAGGCTGCCGCCGATGAGCAGGGGCCAGGCGAACCTGACGAACGAATGGATCTGCAGCCAGGTCTTGCGCAGGATGGACACCGGCCGCGGCGCCTTGAGCGAGGGGATCTCCAGGATGAGACCCGGCGAGGGCTCGGTCATGAACCGGCTGACGGCCCAGCCGACGAGCCCGACGACGAGGATGTTGGCCGCGTAAAAGCCCATGGCCCAGAGCGGACCCAGGTAGAAGGCCACCAGGGCCAGGACGATGGTCGTCCGGGCCGAGCACGGGATGAACGGGATGAGGAGCGAGGTCAGGACCCGGTCCCGCTGGGACTCGAGGATGCGGGTCGAGACGATGGCCGGGACGTTGCAGCCGAAGCCCAGGATGAACGGCGAGACCGACTTGCCGTGCAGGCCGATGCGGTGCATGAAGGCGTCGAGGAGGAAGCCGGCCCGGGCCAGGTAGCCCGTGTCCTCCAGAGCCGACATGAGGAGCAGGAGCGGCAGGAAGTACGGCAGGACGATGGCCACGCCGCCGCCGACGCCCTGGATGAGGCCCTCGGCCAGGTGGAAGACGAGCCCGTCGCCCAGCCGCGCCGCCAGGACCGCCCTCAGCTCGTTGAACGGCCCGAGCAGGAGCGACTCGAGCGGGCTGCCGACCTCGAAGATGATATAGAAGAAAGCCAGCAGGACGGCGGCCAGGATGACGTAGCCCAGGAAGGGATGCATGAGCACGGCGTCGATCTTCTTGTCCCAGGTCATCCGCTTGCCGTGGAGGACCCGCCCGGTCTCCTCGGCCAGCTTCATGGCCAGGTGGTGGCGCTCGGCGGAGATGACCTCGTAGGCCGGGGCGCCGCGCCGCTCCTCGAGGGCCCGGCGGACCCCGTCGACGGCGGCCCTCAGCCCGGGCTCGACTTGGCCGAGGAAATCGCCGCAGGCGTGGCCGGCCGTCTCGATGAGCTTGACGGCGGTGAAGCGGGCGTTGGAGACGACCGGGAAGCCGGCCGGCAGGGCCCGCTCGACCTCCGCGATGCGCTCCTCGACGTCGTCCGAGAAGCGGACGGGCCGGGGCGCCCCTCCCCTGTCCAGGACCTCGAAGGCCCGGTCGACGAGCTCCTTGATGCCCCGGCCGTGGGCGGCGATGGTCGCCGTGACCGGGATCCCGAGCCGCCTCTCGATCTCGGCGGTGTCGATCCGCGCGCCCTTGCGCTCGGCCACGTCGATCATGTTGAGCGCGACGACCACGGGATAGCCGAGTTCGATCAGCTCGAGCGTCAGCTCCAGCCCGCGGCTCAGGGTCGAGGCGTCGACGACGTTGACGACCAGGTCGGGCCTCTCGGCGAACAGGTGGGTCAGGACGACCTGCTCGGCCGGATCGGACGTGCACAGGGAGTAGGTCCCCGGCAGGTCGACGACGTCGAGGAGGCGCCCGGCGATGGCGACCCGGCCGTGGGTGTGCTTGATGGAGGTGCCGGGGAAATTCGAGGTCTCGGCCTTGTGGCCGGCGATGGCGTTGAAGAGCGTGCTCTTGCCGCTGTTCGGCTGGCCGATCAGGATGACCGTGGGGACGTCAGGCCGGCCCATGGACGGCCTCGACGAGGACCTTCTGGGCGACGCCCCGGCCCAGGGCGACCGTCGTGTCCGAAGTGCAGTTGCGGACGAGCAGCGGCCCCCGCAGGATGGCCCGGCCGTCAAGCTCGACGATGTCGTCCCTGTGGAAGCCCATGGCCATCAGGCGGCGGCGGACGCCCTCGCCCCCGGCGAGATCGACGATCCTCAGGGGCGCGCCGTGCGGGGCTTCGAGCAGGGTCATGGGTTCTCCGGCCACCCAGTTTATTCCATCGTGTATAGGAATCAAGGCTTATTCTCCGGTCCGGGCTATTTCCGACTGATATTGTAGGGTATCCGGGCGGCGAAGTAAAGGCTCCGCCCCGGCTCCCGGCGGCGCCGGCCCCCGGTCGGGCTCAGTACAGGACCTTGGCCTCGCCCAGCGCGGCGATGCGCTTGTCGAGCCAGGCGACGATGAGGTCGCGCCGGGCCATGGTCGCGGCGATCTCGGCGTCCGTGAGGTAATCGCCGACGACCGTCCGGACGGATTCCGCGGTCAGGGCCCTGAAGGCCTCGACGAGGGCCCGGGGCAGGGTCTCCATGATGAAGTTCGGGCCCTCCCGATACTTCTCGTCGTAGATCAGCCGGGTCGTGAACTTCTTGGTCGTCCGGAACGAGCGCGAGTGGTCGATGAGGATCATCCGCCAGTCGTCCAGGAAGAGGTAGTTCCTCTGGTGGCGGTCCTCGTTGGAGATGAGGTTGTCGAAGGCCCGCTGCAGGCACATGGCCCGGGAGAAGGACATGGCCTTGATGCCGGGGGGCGAGAGCTTCTTCTTGAGGACGCCCTCCATGTCGTTCCAGGGCTCGATCCACAGCTGGGCCGAGCCCCGGCTGCCCTGATACTCCCGCTCGACCGTCGGCGGGACCATGTGCAGGCCCAGGGCGCGGCTGAGGCGGTAGGCGGCGATCTCGCCCTTCCAGGTCTCCTTGAAGCCGCCCACCCGCTCGCCGAAGGCGTCCTTCCAGAGCGCTTTGCGCCGGACGCCGTCCTTTTCCAGGGTCAGGATATAGGGCTCGGTCACGGCCCGGGCCCCGGTCAACTTCTCCTGCCCGACGACCTGGGCCGTCCTGAGGAAGTCCTCCCACTTGTCGTACTCGGCCTGCTCGGCCGCGGTGAACTGGGCCCGGAGCCCGCTCCAGGCGCCCAGGCACAGGACGGCACAGACCGCCCACACGGCTTTTTTCATGTGCGACCCTCCCCCGGTCCGGGATTCCCTTCGGCCGCAAGTCTATGCCTCTCCCGGGCCCGTTGTCAACCGCCTGTCCGGATTGACTTTGCCGGGGCGTTCTGATAAATAATGGTAAATGTACAAGTGGATTTCCCGCAAGCTATTCGGCACCGATAACGACCGCACCCTCAAGCGTATCGCTCCCCTCGTCTCCGCCGTCAACGCCCTGGAGCCCCGCGTTCAGGCCCTGACCGACGCCCAGCTGCGCGGCAAGACCGCCGAGTTCAAGGACAAGCTGGCCCAGGGCGCCTCCCTCGACGACCTCCTGCCCGAGGCCTTCGCCGTGGTCCGCGAGGCCTCGCGGCGGACGACCCGGATGCGCCACTTCGACGTCCAGCTCGTCGGCGGGGCCGTCCTCCACCAGGGCAAGATCGCCGAGATGAAGACGGGCGAGGGAAAAACGCTCGTGGCCACCCTGCCGGCCTACCTCAACGCCCTCTCCGGCCAGGGCGTCCACATCGTCACCGTCAACGACTACCTGGCCAAGCGCGACACGGAGTGGATGGGGGCCATCTACCGCTTCCTCGGCCTGACGGTCGGGACCATCCAGCACGACCTCGGCGACGCCGAGCGCTACGCGGCCTACCGGGCCGACATCACCTACGGGACGAACAACGAGTTCGGCTTCGACTACCTCCGCGACAACATGAAGTTCCGCCTGGCCGACCTGGTCCAGCGGGAGTTCAACTTCGCCATCGTCGACGAGGTCGACAGCATCCTCATCGACGAGGCCCGGACGCCGCTCATCATCTCCGGGCCGACCAACGAATCGACCCAGCTCTTCACCCGGGTCGACAGCCTCGTCCGCCGCTTCCAGCGGGACCGGCACTTCACCATCGACGAGAAGAGCCGGACCGTCTCCATCCAGGACGCCGGCGTGGCCGAGGCCGAGCGGGTCCTCGGCGTGGCGAACCTCTACGACATGGCCAACATGGACCTCGTCCACGCCATCAACACCTCGCTCAAGGCCCACCACCTGTTCAAGCTCGACGTCGATTACATGGTCCAGGACGGCAAGATCGTCATCGTCGACGAGTTCACCGGCCGCCTCATGCCCGGCCGCCGCTACAGCGACGGCCTCCACCAGGCCCTCGAGGCCAAGGAGCGGGTCAAGGTCGAGGAGGAATACCAGACCCTGGCCTCGGTCACCTTCCAGAACTACTTCCGCATGTACAAGAAGCTGGCCGGCATGACCGGCACGGCGGCCACCGAGGCGACCGAGTTCCGCCACATCTACGGCCTGGACGTCGTCGAGATCCCGACCAACCGGACCCTCATCCGCCTGGAGAACCCGGACGTCGTCTACCGGACGGGCGAGGAGAAATGGGCCGCCGTGGTCGAGGAGATCGTCGAGCTCTCGCAGAAGGGCCGGCCGGTCCTCGTCGGCACCATCTCCATCGAGAAATCCGAGCACCTCAGCACGCTCCTGCGGCGCAAGAACGTCAAGCACGTCGTCCTCAACGCCAAGTACCACGAGCAGGAGGCCCAGATCATCGCCCAGGCCGGCCGCGTCGGGGCCGTGACCATCGCCACCAACATGGCCGGGCGCGGCGTCGACATCCTCCTCGGCGGCAATCCCGAGTACCTGGCCCGCGAGCAGCTCAAGAAGGCCGGCGTCGATCCGGCCCAGGCCGCGCCGGAGCAGATGGACAAGGCCCTGGCCGAGGTCAAGGCCGTCACGGAGAAGGAGCACGAGGCCGTCATCGCCCTGGAGGGGCTCCACGTCCTGGGCACGGAGCGGCACGAGGCCCGGCGCATCGACAACCAGCTCCGCGGCCGCGCCGGCCGCCAGGGCGATCCCGGCTCGTCGCGCTTCTACCTGTCCCTCGAGGACGACCTCATGCGCATCTTCGGCAGCGAGCGCATCTCCGGCCTCATGGCCCGCATCGGCATGGGCGACGGCGTGCCCATCGAGCACAACATGATCACCCGGGCCATCGAGCGGGCCCAGAAGCAGGTCGAGGGCCAGAACTTCACCGTCCGCAAGCACCTCCTCGAGTACGACGACGTCATGAACAAGCAGCGGGAGACGATCTACGGCCAGCGCCGCAAGATCCTCCACGGCGAGGACCAGCGCGAGTACTTCCTCGGCCTCGTCGACAACCTCGTCGACTGGATGCTCGACACCCACGCCAACAAGGAGGCCTCGCCCGAGGACTGGGACCGCGAGGGCCTGCGCCAGGCCGTCATGGCCCAGTTCGGCCTGGACATCGAGACCCTGTCCATCCCCTGGGACACGGTCGTCCACGAGGGGCTCCGGGAAGCCCTGGTCAAGGGCCTGGTCGCCGTCTTCGAGGCCAAGGAGAAGCAGCTCGGCCCGTTCATGCGCGACTTCGAGCGCATGATCCTCCTGCAGGTCATCGACTCGCAGTGGAAGGACCACCTCCTCGAGATGGACCACCTCAAGGAGGGCATCGGCCTGCGCGGCTACGGCCAGAAGGACCCCCTCATCGAGTACAAGAAAGAGGGCTTCGAGATGTTCCAGTCCATGCTCGACCGGATCGAGGAGGACGCCGTGCGCTACCTCTTCCTCATCCAGCCGGTCGCCGACCAGCCCGCGCCGGTCCGGCGGCAGGCCCCGGTCTATTACCAGAAGCCGCAGGGGCCGTCGGGCCAGCGGTCGAAGCAGGCCCGGGCCATGATCCCGGGCAAGCGCCACAAGCACTGATCCGTTCCGACGAGGAGGAGCCATGCTCGACGAGAAGATCCGGGAAGCCCTCACCTTCGACGACGTCCTCATCCTCCCGGCCAAGTCCGACGTCATCCCCCAGGACGCCTCGGTCAAGACCCGCCTCAGCCGCCACGTCACCCTCAACATCCCCGTCGTCAGCGCGGCCATGGACACCGTGACGACCTCGCGGATGGCCATCGCCCTGGCCCAGCAGGGCGGCCTCGGCGTCGTCCACCGCAACCTGTCCATCGAGAGCCAGGCCGAGGAGGTCGACAAGGTCAAGCGCCACGAGAGCGGCATGGTCGTCGAGCCCATCACCCTGCGGCCCCAGGACCGCATCTCGCGGGCCCTCGAGGTCATGCGCGAGCACCACATCTCGGGCCTGCCCATCACGGACGGGTCGAACAAGCTCGTCGGCATCCTGACCAACCGCGACATCCGCTTCGAGAAGCGCCTCAACCTGGCCATCGAGCAGATCATGACCCGCAAGCTCGTCACGGTCCCCGTCGGGACCTCGCTCGAGGAGGCCGAGAAGGTCTTCCACGACCACAAGATCGAGAAGCTCCTGGTCGTCGACGATCAGTTCCATCTCAAGGGGCTCATCACCTACAAGGACATCCTCAAGCGCATCCAGTACCCCGACGCGGCCAAGGACGGCTTCGGCCGGCTGCGGGTCGGCGCCGCCGTCGGCGTCGGCGCGGACTTCATGGACCGGACCCGGGCCCTGCTGGCGGCCAAGTGCGACGTCATCGTCGTCGACAACGCCCACGGCCACTCCCAGCGGGTCCTGGACACGGTCCGGACGCTGAAGAGGGAGTTCTCCGGGGTCGAGGTCGTGGCCGGCAACATCGGCACGGCCCGGGCGGCCGAGGAGCTCGTCGACCTCGGCGTCGACGCCGTCAAGGTCGGCGTCGGCCCGGGCTCCATCTGCACGACCCGGATCATCACCGGCGCCGGCATCCCCCAGATCACGGCCATCGCCGACGTCGCCGCGGTCTGCGGCAAGGCCGGCGTGCCGGTCATCGCCGACGGCGGCATCAAGTATTCCGGGGACGCCGCCAAGGCCATCGCCGCGGGAGCCGACTCCATCATGCTCGGCAACCTCCTGGCCGGGACCGACGAGGCCCCGGGCGAGGTCGTCATGTACCAGGGCCGGGCCTACAAGCGCTACCGGGGCATGGGCTCCATCGCGGTCATGAAGGAGGGCAAGAGCGGCGACCGCTACCAGCAGGACGGCCAGACCAACGTGACCAAGCTCGTCCCCGAGGGCATCGAGGGCCAGGTCCCCTACAAGGGCAGCACGAACGTCATCGTCCAGATGCTCGTCGGCGGACTCAGGGCCGGCATGGGCTACGCCGGCTGCCGGACCATCGAGGAGTTCAAGGCCCAGGCCCGCTTCATCAAGATCACCCAGGCCTCGCTCAAGGAGAGCCACGTCCACGACGTGGTCATCACCCAGGAGGCCCCGAACTACCACCTCGACTGAGGCACGGAGGAGGCGCGACCGTGACGGACATGACCCTCAAGACGATCCTCGGCGGGCTGTTCCTGGCCGCGGGGACGGCGGCCTTCCTGACCATGATGTCGCTCATGGGCCGGCCCGGACGGACGGCCGACACGGGCAAGGGACGGCGGGTCCACCGGGTCTTCGGCTGGCTCTACGTCGTCCTGCTGGTCCCCCTGGTCTACCTGGGCCTCGACTTCGTCGGCGAGATGGGCGACGGCATGTCGACCCGCGGCGCCCTCCACGCCGTCCTGGCCGTGACGCTCGTCTCGGTCCTGCTGCTCAAGGTCCTCGTCGTCCGCGTCTTCAAGGGCTTCGTCAAGAACGCCCCGGCCCTGGGCATGGCCGTGTTCGTCCTGACCCTGGTCGTCTACCTCATTTCGGGCGGCTTCTTCCTGGTCCAGACGCTGGCCGCGAAGTGAGCCCCGGCTCCGCGGGCAAGAGGGCCGGCCGCTCGAGCCAAGCCAGCAGCTCGCGGTGGCTGACCAGACGGACCTCCGGCTTCGACAGGGCGTAAGCGAAGAACGACTCCAGAGCGGCCCGGCGGGCGCGGATGTCCGCGGCCGTGACCGGCCCGCCGCCCGCTTTGACCGTGTAGAGCTCGCTGTGGAGCCCCACGGTCATGGGGCCGCGGTTCTCCGCGGCGTGCCGGTCGAGCGTGTATTCCACCGTGGCCAGGAACTCGGCCGGGCTCATCGAGAACTCGATCCACAGGTTCCAATCCATGCCCGTGATCTCGCCGTTCGCCGGCTGGAAATAGGCCTGCCGCCGAGCCAGCGCGGCCCTCAGCCCGGGCCGGAGGCCGTAACGGGCGCAGGCCTCGTCGGGCGGGGCGACGAAGTTGCCCAAGGGCATCTCCCAGAGACCGGGATGCGGCCCGATCGGGGGCCGGTGGGCCGGGATGCCGGCGTCGAGCCGGTAGGGCCAGGGGAAGGCGCCGGGGTGCGGTCCGAGGGCCGGGCCCTCTTCGACGCTCGAATCGTAAGCCAGTCCCGAACGCAGGACGGCCGCCATGCCGCTGTCGGACGGCTCGATGAACGGGGCCCGGAAGCCGGCCAGGTCCTGGCGCGGGATGCCCAGGCCGGGCTCGATCCCCGACGCGGGCCGCGTCAGGATGTCCATCGAACGCCCGATCTCCCGTTCCCATTCGGCGACCGACAGGTCGCGGCCGTGCGGGTGGGAATGGGTGTGGACGGCGATCTCGTGGCCGCGGTCGACGGCCTCGCGCCAGGCCCTGAGGACGAGGGCCGGGGCGTCCCCGCCCCCGTAGCCGGCCGAATGGGGATTGGGGACGTCGGGGACGACGAAGCGGGTGTTGACGAAGAAGGTGTAGTGGGGCGGCGCGCCGTCGAAGGTCCGGGCCTCCCCCGCGCCGGCCGGGTTGCGGAGCCGGGCGAAGAGTTCCGTGAGATAGCCCAGCCCGCCGTCGTGGGGTGAGCCGGGCAGCCCCGCATAGCCGTTGTCGTCCGACGAGACGCAGACGAACTGCGGCGTCCGCTCCGGCCTCCCCCATTCCCGGCCGGGCCGGCCGGTTCGGAAGCGGACCAGCCGGCCGTGTTCGACCTCGGTGACGTAGACCGTCCGGCCGTCGGGCCCGCCGAAACAGAGGTTGGAGGGCCGGGCGCCGAGGACGCCGATCTCCCGCAGGACCTCGCCGTCCGGGGAGAGCACGGCGACCGTGCCCTTGCCGTACCGGGCGACGTAGAGGTTGCCGTCGACGTCGCAGCGCATGCCGTCGAGGCCGAAGTCGGGGAACGCGGCGAACGTCCGCGGGCCGGCGAGGGCCCCGTCCGCCGCGATCGTGAAGGCCAGGATCCGCCGCCCGGCGCTCTCGCCGACGTAGAGGGTCCGCCCGTCGGGCGAGACCTCGACGCCGTTGGCCGTGCCCAGCCCGGAGGCCGCCAGGACGGCCCGGCGGTCCGTCCCGACGCGCCAGATCCGGCCCGTCCCGGCCGTCCAGTCCGGGTCGCTGGCATAGAGAGTGGCGCCGTCGGGGGCCAGGGCCAGGTCGTTCGGCTGGCTCATGGCCGGCTCGTGGACGAGGACGCGGGCCCACCGGGTGACGGGATCGACGGCCAGGATGTTGTGCCCGGTGTAGTCGGCCACGAAAACGGTCCCGTCGGGGCCGATGCGGAGGCCGTTGCCGACGCTCCCCGCGGGCAGCTCCGCGAAGATCTCGCCCCGGCCGTCGGGAAGGACGCGGCCGACGGTCCCCTGACGGCCGAAATTGACGGCCAGGACGCTGCCGTCCGCGACCGCGGCCGGCCCCTCGACGCCCGGCGTGAACGAGCCCTCGGCCGTGAACGGTTCGGCGACGAAGAGTCCGCCGCCGGGCGCCGGGGGATTTCCGCAGGCCGCGCAGAGGGCCAGGGCGGCCAGCAGCGCGGGAACGGGACGGCGGCGCCTCACTTGACGCCGGCGATGCGGTTGCCTTCTTCCATCAGGACGACCCGGGGCGCGAAGCCCTCCATCTCGGCCCCGTCCATGTAGCCGTAGGCGGCGATGATGATGATGTCGCCGACCGCGACCTTGTGGCCGGCGGCGCCGAAGACCCCGACGGCCCGCGAACCCCGTTGGCCGGAGAGGAGGTAGGTCGTGAAGCGCTTGCCGTTGGTCACGTTCCAGACCTCGATCCGCTCGTAGGGCCGCAGCCCGGCCGCCTCGAGGATATCCGTGTCGAGGGACAGGCTGCCTTCGTAGCCGATGTCGACGTGGGTCACCGTGGCCCGGTGGATCTTGGCGCGCAGGAAGGCTCTCAGCATGGGGCTCTCCTCAGACGGCGATGCGGACGTTGTCGATGAGCCGGGTCGAGCCGACGAAGGCGGCCACGGCCACCAGGACCCGGCCGCGCATCTCCGCGACCGGTTCGAGGGTTTCGGGGTCGACGGCCTCGACGTAGTCGATCCTGGCTAGGGGCTCGGCCTCGAGGACGGCCCGGATGCCGGCGACGACCTTGGCCGGGTCCCTCTCCCCCGCCGCGACGGCCCGCTCGGCCCAGCGCAGGCCGATGGACAGGGCCAAGGCGGCCTGGCGCTCCTCGGGCGAGAGGTAGGCGTTGCGCGAGCTCAGGGCCAGCCCGTCGGGCTCGCGGACGAGGGGGCAGGTGACGACCTCGACGCCGAGGTCGAGGTCGCGGGCCATGCGCTCGATGATCAGGACCTGCTGGGCGTCCTTGGCCCCGAAGAAGGCCAGGTCGGGCCCGACCGTCTCGAAGAGCTTGAGGACGACGGTGGCCACGCCCCGGAAATGGCCCGGCCGCGACCGGCCGCAGAGCTTGTCCTGCAGGCCTTCGACCTCGACATAGGTCCGGTATCCGGGAGGATAGACCTCCGCCGCGGGCGGATGGAAGAGGACGTCGACGCCGGCCCGCTCCAGATAGGCCGCGTCCTTGGCCAGGTCGCGGGGGTACTTGTCCAGGTCCTCGTTCGGCCCGAATTGGGTGGGATTGACGAAGATGCTGACAGCCGTGACGTCCGCCCGCGTCTTCGACTCCCGGACGAGGCTGAGGTGGCCCTCGTGGAGGTAGCCCATGGTGGGGACGAAGCCGACGGTCTTCCCGGCCCGCTTCCACTCGCGGGACAGGGCCTTCATGCCGGCCACGGTCTCGACGAGGATCATCGCCGCCCTCCGCCCTTGGCCGCCGGCTTGGCCGGCTTGCGGGCCCGCTTCGGGGCCAGCTCGGCGGCGACCTCGGGCCGGAGATGGTAGGAGGTGGCGTCGTCCGGGAAGCGGCCGGCCCGGACGTCGGCCGCGTAGGCCCCGACGGCGACGCCCATGACGCCGTGGAGGTCGGCGTAGCGCCGGACGAACTTGGGCATGTAGCCGGTCGAGTAGCCCATGACGTCGTGGAAGACGAGGATCTGGCCGTCGCAGGCGGGCCCCGCGCCGATGCCGATGGTCGGGATGCCGACGGCCCGCGTGACCAGGGCGGCCACCTCGACCGGGACGGACTCGAGGACGACGGCGAAGGCCCCGGCGGCCTCGAGGGCCTGGGCCTCCTCGACGATGCGCCGGGCCTCGGCGGCCAGCTTGCCGCGGACCTTGTAGCGGCCCAGGCTGAGGATGGACTGGGGCGTCAGCCCGACGTGGCCCATGACCGGGATCTCGGCCTCGACCATGGCTTTGACGAGCTTGAGCCGCTTGGCCGAGGCGCCCTCGATCTTGACCGCCGAGGCCCCGCCCTCCTTGAGGAAGCGCGAGGCGTTGCGGATGGTCTCGTCGGCGCCGAGGTGGAACGAGAAGTAGGGCATGTCGCCGACGACGAGGGCCCGGCGCACGCCCCGGGTCACGGCCCGGGTGTGATGGAGCATCTCGTCCATGGTCACGGGGACGGTGTTCTCGTAGCCCAGGACGACCATGCCCAGGGAGTCCCCGACCAGGATGAGGTCGACGCCCCGCTCGTCCAGGATGCGGGCCGTCGGGAAGTCGTAGGCCGTCAGGCAGACGATCTTGGGCCCCACGGCCTTGCGGGCCTGGAGCGAAGGGATGGTGATCTTCTCGACCGGCGTCTCGGTCATGGGTCCGTCCTTTCTCCCCACCCCGGCCGTCCCCCGGGGTTGAGGTAAAGCCGCGTTCCGTTCCGGGGCTCCCGGTCCCGGCCCCGCGACCGCGGGGTCCGGGCCGCCTCGACGCCCCTAACCTTTTTTTTGGCCCTTGCCCCCGTAGCTCTGGGGGACGTAATAGAGCGAGCCCTTCTTCATGTCGCGGATCTGGTCGAGGAGGTCGAGGACGTCCTCCTCGCGCCCGAAGTCGATGTCGTCCGCCTTGACCACCAGGAGGGGCGCCCCCTGGTAGTTGAAGAAGAAATAGTCGAAGGCCTCGACGATGTCCTCGAGGTACTTCTCGGCGATGTTCTTCTCGACGGAGTCGCCCTCCTTGGCGATCCGCCGCGTCAGCGAGCCCAGCGAGATCTGCAGGTAGATGACCAGGTCGGGCTTGGGGATGCGCTCGGACAGGATGCCGTAGATCTTCTCGTAGACGAGCAGCTCGTCGTCCGACAGGGTCTGGTAGGCGTAGATCTTGTCCTTCTCGAACAGGTAGTCGCAGATGATGCGGTCGACGAACAGGTCCCTCTGGAGGAGGCGGGTCTGCTGGTTGTACCGGTTGGCCAGGAAGACGAGCTGGGTCAGGAAAGCCGAGCCCTCCCGCTCGTTGTAGAAGTCCTTGATGTAGGGGTTGCCGGCGTTGTCGAGGACGACCTTGCCGCCGATGCGCTGGGCCAGGACGTTGGCCAGCTGGGTCTTCCGGGAGCGGAAAACGCCCTCGACGGCGATGTGCTTGAACGGGATCTCGAGGGCGCTCTTCATGGCCATGGGCGGGCGGTTAGGTTATAACCGAACTCTGACTGTAAGTCAACGGCCCCGGCGCGCCGGCCGGGACCGGCGGACCTCCCCCGGTCAAGCTTGGGCGGGGGGCGGCCCCTGGGGCACGACGATCCAGGCCACGATGTAGAAGAAGGTCATCGGCAGGAGGGCCGTCACGAAGGCCAGGCCGACCAGGAGCAGCCGGACGATCGAGACGTCGATGTCGAAGTATTCGGCCAGGCCGCCGCAAACGCCGCCGAGCATCTTCTGGCCGGCCGACCGGTAGAGCTTTTTCGCCATTTCCGTTCTCCTCTCGGGGGGCTCACGGCCCTCCATCCCATTATACGGATTTTCCGCCCCTCCGGGCCGGAAAATGGGGACGTTTCTATTTATTTTATTCATCTTCGGCGGACCGGCCCGGAGGGCCCATTCCCCCCCTGGCCGCGCCCTGGAATGCCTTGACTAAAGACGGCCCTCCGTTTAGGATGGGGATGGATTTTTTCATCTTATCCGGAGGACGCCCCATGAACGGTTGGACCGGCCAGATCCTGAGGGTCAACCTGACCACGAAGACCCATAAGACCGAGTCGTTCAGCGAGGACTTCGCCCGCAAGTGGATCGGCGGCCGCGGCTTCGCCGTCAAGATCCTCTACGACGAGCTGGCCCCCGGCGTCGACCCCCTCGGCCCGGACAACAAGTTCATCGTCGCCCTCGGGCCCATCGCCGGCATCCCGGCCCCCAACACGGGGAAAGCGGTCGTGGCCGGCAAGTCCCCCAGCACGGGCGGCTACGGCGACGGCAACCTCGGCACCAGGGTCGCCGAGCAGCTCCGCAAGGCCGGCTACGACGTCCTCATCGTCGAGGGCCGGGCGGCCGAGCCGACCATGCTTTACATCGAGGACGACAAGGTCGAGTTCCTGCCCGCCGGCGAGGTCTGGGGGCAGGGCACCTACGTCACCAACGACTGGATCTACGCCAAGTACGGCAAGAGCGTCGGCGTCCTCAACATCGGCCAGGGCGGCGAGAACCTCGTCCGCTACGCCGTCGTCCGCAGCCTCGAGGGGCGGGCCGGCGGCCGGACCGGCATGGGCGCGGTCATGGGCTCCAAGCTCCTCAAGGCCATCGTCGTCAAGGGCACCAAGCCCATCCCCCAGGCCGACCCGGCCGGGATGAAGAAGGTCGGCTACGACGACCTCCGCGAGGTCAACCGCATCGACAAGAAGACCGGCTGGTCCATCCAGAGCACCAACGGCGTCCTGGCCTGGTGCAACGAGGTCGCCGCCCTGCCCGTCCACAACTTCCGTCAGACCCACCATCCCGACGCTTGGAAGGTCGACGGCGAGCGCCTCAACAACGCCCGGGTGGCCACCTACGGCTGCCCCAATTGCACCATGCGCTGCGGCATCACCATCCACGACGACGAGGGCCGCGAGTCCGAGCTCGACTACGAGAACGTGGCCCTGCTCGGCCCCAACCTGGACATCTTCGAGCTGGCCCCCATGGGCTCCCTGAACTACCTCTGCGACGACTACGGCATCGACACGATGTCGGGCGGCTGCGTCATGAGCTTCTACGCCGACGCCGTCGAGCGCGGCGCGGCCCCGGGGGCCATCCGCTTCGGCGACGCCCCGGCCTTCAAGACCCTCCTGACGGACATCGCCCTGCGCCGGGGCGAGATCGGGAACATCCTGGCCGAGGGCTCCCTGCGGGCCGCCCGCAAGTTCGGCCACGGCTCCGAAGCCTACGCCATGCAGGTCAAGGGCCTCGAGGTCGCCGCCTACAACTGCAAGTTCATCCCCGGCATGGCCCTGGCCTTCGGCGTCTCCCCCATCGGCGCCCACCACAAGGAGTCCTGGGTCATCACCTTCGAGCTCAAGCAGTCCGTGCGCGAGTCCTACGGCCCCGAGAAGGCCCAAAAGGTCATCGACCTCCAGCGCATCCGCGGCGGCCTGTTCGAGTACATCGTCGCCTGCCGCTTCCCCTGGATCGAGAACGGCTGGGAGCTCGAGCATTACCCCAAGTACTTCAAGCTCGTCAGCGGCCTCGACTGGACCCTCGAGGACTTCTGGACCGTCTCGGACCGCATCTACTCGCTCATCAAGCTCTTCTGGCTCCGCGAGTACCCCCAGACCGACCGCACGATCGACTACCCGCCGGCCGTCTGGTTCGACCCGGCCAACGCCGACACCGAGGGGCCCATCGCCGGACAGCACCTGGAATACGACAAGTACGACGGCCTGCTCCAGCACTACTACGACCTCCGCGGCTACGACAAGCGCGGCATCCCGACCAAGGCCACGCTCGAGCGCCTGGGCACCGCCGGGGAGGGCCGGGCGGCCGAAAAATACGCCAAGCTGACATGAAGGTCACCGTCAAGCTGATCGGGCCGTTCGTCCAGATCTTCGGCTTCAGCGAGAAGGTCCTGGACGTGCCCGCGGGGACGACCGCCGACGATCTCATCGGCCTCGTCAGCGTCGACCGCTCCCGTCCCAAGATCGTCACCCGCAACGGCCGGGCGGTCGTGCCCGACGAAGCCCTGGCCGACGGCGACCGGGTCGTCATATCGCCCATCTACTCGGGCGGGTGATCTCTCAGTTCATCGCAGGAGGCCGGTCATGACCGAAGCGACCCTCCGCGCCCTCGACGGGCTGCGCGACCTGACCATGCTCAAGTGGTACGTCATCCCTCTCCTGGCCATCGTCTTCTATGTCTACGCCCGGGAGATCAAGGACGCCCGCCGCTCCGGCAACTGGGACGCCGTGCTGGCCGGGCTGACCCTGTTCGGCATGGACTTCTTCAACGAGACCTGGAACGGATGGGTCCTGGCCCTGACCGGCCGCTCGGCCGTCTGGACGGCCCCGGGGGACACGGCCCTGCGGACCATGGTCGGCTGGAACATCGAGATCATGTTCATGTTCGCCCTGGCCGGCCTGGTCTATTACCACACCCTCTCGGACGACCCGAAAGAGAGGATCCTGGGCCTGAACAACCGCTGGTTCTGGGCCGTCGGCTACGCCGCGTTCTGCGTCTTCGTCGAGGTCCTGCTCAACATCGGCGGACTGCTGATCTGGGAATACCCGTTCTGGACCCGCTCCTTCGGCGGGATCGGACTGATCTTCCTGTTCGGCTACTTCGAGTTCTACGCCGCCATCATCTTCGTCCTGGGCCTCAAGACGCGCGCCCGCCAGGTCCTGGCCGTGGCCCTCATCTACGCCGTCCCGGTCGTGATGAACGTCGTCGGCTTCGGGCTCCTCGGCTGGCGCTACTAGACGGCCCGCAGCCCGGACTCGAGGCCGGGACCGGCCTAGCGGTAGAGACAGAGGTAGGCCGCGTCGGCCGCGACCTTGAGCTGGAACTTCTGGCCCGCCGCGACCGTGAAGCTCTGGCCGGCCCGGTAGTCCCGGAAGGCCTGCTCCCCCGGCAGCTTGACCGACAGGACGCCCGAGACGACGCTCATGATCTCGACCGTCGATGTGCCGAACTCGTAGTCGCCCGGGGCCATGACCCCGACCGTGGCCGGCCCGTCGGCCGTCCCGAACGCCAGCGACTTGACCTTGCCGTCGAAATACTCATTGACCTTGAACATGTGTCCCTCTCATCTTCATCAGGAGCTCGATGACCAGATTGGCCTGCATGGCCGCGACCAGCGCTACCCGGGGGGCCATGGGGCTGATCCCCCGGGGAGACTGGCTCGACCCGTCGCCGCAGACGTAGAGATTGCCCATGCGCCGGGTGCGGAGCCGGCTGTTGCCGCCGTAGCCGGCCAGCCCGGAGGCCGCCACGATGGGCCGGCCGGGGAATTTGGCCAGCGAGGCCTCGATGAGCATCTCCTTGGCCGCGGCCTTGTCGAAGGCCTCGACCAGGACGTCGACGCGGGCGAAGACCGTCGTCGCGTTCTTGCGGTTGAGGCGGACGTCGTGGACCTCGTACAGGGAGTAGGGGTTGACGGCCAGCAGGTTCTCGCGCAGGGCCTCGACCTTGCGCTCGCCGACCTGGTCGAGGAAGAACTGCTGCCGGTTGAGGTTGGAAGGCTCGACCCGGTCGAAGTCGGCGATGACCAGGCGCCCCACGCCGGCCCGGGCCAGGGCCACGGCCACGTTCGTGCCCAGCCCGCCGGCCCCGGCGATGCCGACCGAGCTCCGGCGCAGGACGGCCAGCACGGCCGGGTCGCGCCGGGCGAAGTAGGCCCGGGCGAAGGCGATCGTCCCCGGCTTCGGCGCGGGCTTCATGGCTTTGCCGGGGGCTGGGACTTGTCCCCGGTCCGGTCGATGACGAGCGAGACCAGGCCCGGCTCGGGATCGATCCCGCTCAGGGACGTGACCATGCCCAGCACGGTCCTCTCGATGAAGGTCCGGACGAACGGGTTGAGGTTGACCTCCCGTCCGTCGACTTCGAGCCTGATGTCGGCCATGTCCTCCTCCTGGGCGAGAATGAGGTCGCAGAGCGGCCCGACGTCGTCGGGCCCGAAGACGGGGACGGCGGCCCCGCCGGCGAGGGGAGCGTCCGTCACCAGGGCCAGGAGCTCCTCCGGCCGGCTCGCGGGGATCTCCGCGACGCCGGCCCGCAGGACCTCGATCTTGCGCGTCCCCCGGACGTCCTTGCCGCCCTCGACGAGGACCGCCGCGGCGCCCGGGAAGAGGCGGCGGGCCAGGGCCCGGGCATCCGGGCGGGGCGTGTCGGCCAGGGCGGCCCAGCCCTCGGGCGAGACCATGGCCACGCCCTCGGCGCCGGCCGCGGCGAACGCGGCCGTGTCCTTGCCCTCGGTGTCCAGGGCGAAACCGTGGGAACAGCGCTTGACGGCCGCGACCCGCAGCCCCCGCCGCCGGAGCTCCCCGACGAGGCGGACGACGAGCCGGGTCTTGCCGCTCCCGGAATAGCCGACGACCGCCGCGATCCTCATCGGCTCCTAAATAGCATAGGGCCCCTGGCCTGTCAAAGCGGCCCTCACTGCCAGGCGACCTTCATGTTCTCCGGGCCGCGGGCCGTGACCTCGGGCCGCAGGTCGAGCTTGAGGAGCTCGGGCCTGTTCCCGATGTCCATGGCCACCCGGTAGACGAGCTCCGAGACCCTTTCCATCTTGGCGTAGTCGGCCTTGGCCTCGACATCGCCCTCGGTGTGGTAGTCCTCGGTCGTGCCGCAGAAGAACCACACCCCCGGGATGCCGTAGCGGATGTAGGGGTACTGGTCGCTCCGGAAGAAGAAACGGTCGGGATGGCCGGGGGCCTCGTAGGTGTCATCGAGGCGCAGACCGGGACCGGGCTTCTCGTTCATGGCCCGGATGCTGGCGTCGAGCTCCGAGCTGAGCTTGTTCGAGCCGATGAGGTAGAGATGGTCCGCGGCGTTGCGCGCGATCATGTCCAGGTTGAGGTTGGCGCTGATCTTCTCGACCGGCACCGGGCAGTGCTGGACGAAGTAGTAGGAACCGAGGAGCATGAGCTCCTCGGCCGTGTTCCAGACGAAGACGACCGAGCGCTTGGGCGGGGCCAGCAGCACGGCCTCGGCGATCTCGAACATGCCGACGACTCCGGAGTTGTTGTCGTCCGCGCCGGGATAGATCCGGCCCTCGCGGGGGGCCAGGTGGTCGTGGTGGGAGGTCACGGTCACGAACTCCCGCCGCAGGACGGGATCGGACCCCTCGGCGTAGGCGACGACGTTGAAGGCCCGGTCGCGCCGGGTGCCCGCGACGAGGTCGACGTCGAGGCGCCGCCCCGGGAGCTTCTTCGCGGCGACGGGCCTCCCCTGCCGCAGGTCCTCGGACCAGCGGGCCAGGTCGTCCGGGGAAACGCCCAGCAGGGCCGCCCCGGCGGCGTGCCGGACCTCGACCTGGAGAAAGGGCCCTGAGGCCGGGCGGGCGGCGGGCGCCCCGGGAGCGGCGTTGTCGATGTCGAGGACCCGCGTCCGCTGGGGCAGGTCGAAGCTCAGGCCGCCGTCGGCCAGGCGCTTCTCGCGGGACTCGTCGATGATCGTGACGACGGCCGCGGCGCCCTTCTCGCGCAGGGCCGAGGACCGGCCGTTGAGCAGGCGGCGGTTCTCGGCCGGCTTGAGCGCGTGGTCCGGGGGCAGGGCCGCATCGAGCAGGACGGCGATCTTGCCCTCGACATCGAGGCCGGCCAGGTCGTCCCAGCCGAGCGCGGGCGCCGACAGGCCGTAACCCACGAAGACGAGCTCGCCCGAGGCCCGGCCGGTCTCGAACCAGCGGCCGGCGGCGGCGTCGGCCGGGAAGGCGAAGTCCCGGCTTCCCGAGGGAGCGCTCAGGCGCAGCCGGGAAGCGGCCGCCACGACCGAGGTGACCTCGACCGGGATCTCCTGATAAAAGGAACCGCCCGGCATGAACGGCAGCAGGCCGATGCGCTCGGCCGTCAGGGCGATGTACTTCGAAGCGATGTCCTGTTCGACGGAGGGCGTGGGACGGCCGCGGAACTCTGGGGCGCTCAGGAACTTCAGGTGAAAGGCCATGTCGTCGGCCCGGATGGCCTCGAGGGCCTTGGTCGTGGCGTCCCCGGCGCAGGCCGCCAGGGACAGGGCCAGGGCGGCGGCCAGGGCGATGGGGAGCGGGAACGGATCTCTGCGGTCGTTCATCGGGGCCTCCTCGGTCGCGGGATGGAGCTCTTTTGGTAGCGCAACGGCGGCCGGATGTCAAACTCCCGGACGGGATTGCATTCGGTCGGCCGTGGGATATAATCCCCCTTTCGAACGCCGCGAACCGCAGTGAGGCCGCCATGAACATCTGGAAGACCAAGTCGCCGGCCCAGATCGCCGACGCCGCCGAACACACCCAGCTCAAGAAGAACCTGACCGCCTTCGACCTGGCCGCCCTCGGCATCGGCTCGGTCGTCGGGACGGGCATCTTCGTGGCCACGGGCGAGGGCGCCCACCTGGCCGGCCCGGGGGTTCTGGTGTCCTTCATCATCGCCGCCGTGACCTGCGGCTTCTGCGCCCTGACCTACTCGGAGCTCGCCTGCATGTTCCCGGTCGCGGGCAGCACCTACTCCTACTCCTACGTCGCCTTCGGCGAGGTCGTCGCCTGGATCATCGGCTGGGACCTCATGCTCGAATACCTCGTCTCGGCCAGCGCCGTGGCCTCGGGCTGGTCGGGCATCTTCATGGGCCTCATGGAGAGCGCCGGCTTGAAGCTTCCCAAGGCCCTGATGACCACGCCCCTCGCGGGCGGCATCATCGACCTGCCGGCCGTCGTCATCACCCTGCTCATCACCTGGGTCCTGTTCATCGGCATCCGGGAGAGCGCCAAGATCAACAACATCATCGTCCTGGTCAAGGTCGCCGTCATCCTGCTATTCATCTTCCTCGGCGTCCGCCACGTCAACCTGGCCAACCTCAAGCCCCTCATGCCCTACGGCTGGAAGGGCGTCATGGCCGGGGCGGCCATCATCTTCTTCGCCTACATCGGCTTCGACGCCGTGTCGACCGCGGCCGAGGAGACCAAGAACCCGAAGCGGGACGTCCCGCTGGGGCTGATGATCTGCCTCGGCGTCGTCATCGTCCTCTACGTCGCCGTGGCCTTCGTCCTGACCGGCATCGTGCCCTTCAAGGAGATCGTCGTCGACAACGCCCTGCCCGGGGCCCTGGCCAGCATCGGCATCCGGTGGGGAGGGGCGCTGGTGGCCACGGGGGCCATCATCGGCATGGTCTCGACCCTGCTGGTCACGCTCTACGGCCAGATCCGCATCTTCATGGTCATGGCCCGGGACGGCCTGCTGCCCGCCGCCTTCGCCAAGATCCACCCCAAGCATAAGACCCCCCACATCTGCACCTGGATCACGGGCGTCGTGACGGCCCTCATCGCCGGCATCTTCCCCCTGCCGATGATCATCAACCTCTGCAACATCGGGACCCTGTTCGCGTTCATCCTCGTGTCGGTCGGCGTCGTCGTTTTGCGGCGGACCCGGCCCGAGGTCGAGCGCAAGTTCCGGACGCCCTGGGTGCCGTTCACTCCGCTCGTCACGGTCGTCTTCTGCTTCTACCTCATGGCCAACCTGCCGGGGGTGACCTGGGTCCGGTTCGGGGCCTGGCTCTTGGCCGGCCTGGCCATTTACTTCATGTACGGCTTCCGCCACAGCAAGATCCAGAAGGAGGCCTGAGCCCGGGATTGACAAGCCCCGGCTCCTCTGTTAATCTGCGCCCTCGCTCCGAGTCGTAGGAGCTAAAGCCCTATCCGGCCAAGCACTCCGACCGTCAGGGATGAGCGGGAAACGGCTCATCCTTCCATCGCGAAAAGGAGAAACCCATGACCGTATCCCTGCGTTCCAAGATCCTCCCCCTCCGCGGCGCCCTCGTCCTGCTGGGCGTCGCGCTCGTCCTCGCGCCGGGCCTGGCCGGACAGGCCGCCGCCGAAGACCAGAAACCCAAGACGGAGCAGGAGAAACCCGTCCGCATCACCGAGGAGATCCAGGTCGTCGGCAAGGCCCCCAAGGACGTCCCCCTGGCCACGGTCACGACCGTCGTGGCCACGGACATCGCCAAGCTCAAGCCCCGGGACCTGGCCGACGTCGTCAAGTACATCCCCGGCGCCCTGGTCACGTTCGGCGACAAGGACACTTACTCCCTCAAGCTCCGGGGCATCGGCTCCAACCGCATCGCCCTGCTCGTCGACGGCGTCCCCGTGTACGAGCCCTATTTCTCGACCTTCGACCTGAAGACGGTCTCGGCGGGCGGCATCGACACGCTCCAGGTGACCAAGGGCCCGTCCTCCGTCCTCTACGGCCCCAACACCCTGGGCGGCCTGGTCAACGTCATCACCCGGCGCCCGTCCGAGCGGCCCTACCTCTCGCTCACCGGGAGCTACGGGGACAAGGCCATGGCCGGCATCGGGGCCGACGGCTCCTACGCCTGGAAGCGTTTCTCCCTCGCGGCCAGCGCCCTCTACCAGTCCTCCGACGGTTTCTATTTCCCCGACCCGGAGGACGGCCGGACCTTGCGGGCCAACGGCGACTTCGAGCGCCTCAACCTCAGCGGCAAGCTCTACTACACGCCTTCGGACCGGACCGAGATCATGGTCAGCGCCGGCACCTACCAGTCCGCCTACGGCATGCCGCCGGCCCTGTTCACCCAGCGGGCCCGCTACTGGCGGTTCCCGAAGTGGGACCGCTCGAACCTGAGCGCGGGCGGCTTCACCTCGCTCGGCGGCGACGCCGTCCTGCGCTTCCGCGGCTTCTACGTCAATTATTACAACACGCTCGACTGGTTCAACGACCCGGCCATGACCGACCTCGATTCGTCGAGCACGTACGACAACTCGTCCTACGGCGGCTTCGCCCTGGCCGAGGTGCCGGTCGGCGACCGGAACACGCTCAAGGCCAGCCTGCTCTACCAGAAGGACATCGCCCGCACCCAGGACGACACCGGCCTGCCCTGGGAGCGCTACGACCAGGGCACGGTCTCGGGCGGCATCGAAGACGAGTTCCGGCTGACAGACGCGTGGAAGGTCATCGGCGGCCTGAGCCTCGACTTCATCGACAAGTTCCAGGGCGGCGACAACAACACCTCCCTCAATCCCCTCATCGGCGTCAAGTTCACGCCCACCGAGGACCTCGACTTCCACGTCTCCTTCGCCCGCAAGTCGCGCTTCCCCTCGATGCGCTCGCTCTACTCGACGAGCTCGGGCAACCCCGACCTGCTGGCCGAGTCGGGCACCAGCCTGGAGTTCGCAGCGACCTGGAGCGGCCCCGTCTACCTGACCGGGACGGTCTTCTTCAACCGCTTCCGCGATTTCATCGACTCCATCGTGCTCGAGGGCGGCACCCGGCTGTACGTCAACATCGGCCGGGCCCACATCTACGGTTTCGAGGTCCAGGCCCAGAAAAAGCTCGACTGGCTCGAGGCCACGGTCAATTACACGTACCTCGACCCCCGGAACGACACCGACGACCGTCCCCTCGACGCCCAGTCCAAGAGCAACCTCAACTTCGACGTGTCCTTCCTGCCGGCCAAGGGCCTGCGGGCCGGCTTCTACGGCCTGATGGGGTCGAAGTCGTGGTGGTGGAACACGCGGACCAATCCGGCCACGCTGCTGACGATCCCCGCCTATTTCAACCTGGACGGCATCGTCAGCTTCGAGCTCCGCGACCGGTACCAGGTCTTCGTCAAGCTGGGCAACATCTTCGACCACTACTTCTACACCGAGCCGGGCTTTCCCTGGCGCGGGCGGTACTTCGAGGTGGGACTGCGGCTCGACGTCGTGAAATGAGCGTGTAGGAAGGCGCCCGCGACAAGGGGACATGTACCGAAGGTACGTGTCCCCGTTGCTACAGCCCGAGCTCCTGGTCGATGCCCTGCATGGCCGCGATGGCGATCGAGAGGAACTCGTCGAGCTCGAGGCCGAGGTTGCGGCACTCCTCGATCTCCTCGCGGCGGGCGCCCTTGGCGAAGCTCTTCTCCTTGTAGCGGCGCTTGAGGAACTCGAGGTCGATGGACTTGAGCTTTTTGGTCGGGTGCATGAGCGTGGCCGAGATGACGAGCCCCGTCAGCGGGTCGACGGAGTAGATGGCCCAGTCCATGGGCGAGGCGCACGGCACCTTGCCGGCGTGGGCCTGAACGGCGTGGACGATGGCCACGTCGATACCTTTCTCGCGCAGGATCTTGACCGTCTCGGTCGTGTGGAGCTCGGCGCTCATGCCCGTCATCTCGTAGTCGAGGTCGTGGAGGATGCCGGCCAGTCCCCAGGGCTCGGGGTCGTGGCCGAGGCGGACGGCCAGGGCCCGCATGCAGGCCTCGACGGACAGGCAGTGTTTGATGAGGTTCTTGTTCGTCATGTGCGTCTTGAGCAGGGCCAGGGCGTCGTCGCGGGTCATGGCGGTCTCCTTCAGTTGTAGGCTTCCATGATCGCCCGGTCCTCGGTCATGAGGTCGCCGGCGATCCGGGCCATGTCCATGTCCTTCCAATAGGGCAGCTTCTGATGGGCCTCGTAGTATTTGAGGGGAATGGGGTGCGTCCCCACGACGACGGGGAGGCCGTATTTCGACTCGACGAACTGCTTGAACTGCTCGATGTAGGGGCAGGGCGGGTAGCCGACGACGAAGCCCGTGGCCAGGTGGACGACCTCGGCCCCGTTCGTCTTCATCTCCTCGGGGACGTACTCGATGTTGCCGCCGGGACAGCCGCCGCAGTTGGAGAAGCCGACGACCTCGAGGGGCTCGTCCTTGGGGTAACGGGCGAAGCCGCCGGCGCGCTCGCGGACGGCCCGGAAGCACTTGCCCCCGCCGCAGGATTGGTAACGGGCACAGATGACAATGCCGACCTTGGCCATGATGTCCTCCTTGCGGTCGCGGCTAGCATAACCCAACGGGGGCGGACTTGTCCACGACAGCCCGGAGACCGGATTCGGCGGCCGGACGGCCGGCTGCGATCAGCGGGACCTGAGGAAGACCAGGCGCTGGAGTCCGGTGTCCGGGTCCTCGACGGCGGCGACGACGTAGGGAGGCGTCCAGACGGCGCCGGCGACGAGCGGCCCGGGGGCCTCGTACTGGCCAACGCGCTTCCCCGTCCTCGGGTCCAGGGCTACGACCGTCGGCGAGGCCGAAGAGACGAGAACGACGGGACCGGCCGGGGCCAATTCGTAGACGACGCGGGACGGGACGGTCTCCCAGGACAGGATCGAGCCGCCCCGCGCGGACAGGAAGTAAACGACGCTGTTCAAGGCCGGGACGACGACCGTACGGTCTTGAACGACCGCGCGTTGGAGGGGCGCGCCTTGGAGGCGACGTCGCCACTTCGCCTTCCCTGTCTCGGCCTTCAGGCAATAAAACGTCCTGCTCGCCGTGCCGAAGTAGACGCGGCCCGATGAGACGGAAGGTTCGGCGGTGATGCGCCCGTCGGCGGCGAACTCCCAGATCATCCCACCCTCGGCGTCGAATGCCCTCAAACGGTCCCCTTCGACCCGGAGGAGCGGGGTATCCGGCCCAGCCGGGCCGGGCCCGCCGCAGGCCAGAGCCGTCTGAAGGATCGTCCCCCCCGCCTCCGCCTGGCCGGGGCGACGCCAAAGGACGGCACGCGAGGGGATCACGACCGCCGTGACGAAACCGTCGTCCGTGGCGAAGGTCAGGACGCCGTCATGGGCCCGGGGTTGGCCGACGACGTGGCCTTCGATCTCGAGCGCCCCCACCTCGACAAGGGGGAAGCGCAGGGGGAAGGGATCGACGAGGGTTTTCGGGGGAGCCGCGGCGCAGGCCGCGACGGCCAAAGCGGTCAGAGCGACGGTCGCGGCGGAAGGACTGCGGCGGGTCATGGTCGTTCGGCCCTATTCTAGAATAAAAGCGGAAGATGAATAAATAAAATAGAAACGTCCCCATTTTGCGCCCGGGGGGCGAACCTGCTATGATTTCCGTCCGGGAGCCGGGCATGGTCAACTACATCCTGCTGTACAAGATCCGCCGCATCGTCAAGAAGATCCTCAAGGACAAGATCGCCGACGACGAGATCGCCACGACCCCCAAGTCGTGCATCGGCTGTCTGGCCGACGACATCAGCTGGGAGATCTACTACCTGCTGAAGGACAAAGAGGATAAGGACGCGCCTCCCCCGCCGGGCGAGAGCTGACCGCCCCGGTCATTCCGGTTTTTCCGGCTTGTCCTTCCCGTCGCCGGCGTCCCCCGGCTTGTCCTCGCGCGCGCCGGACTTGAGCCGGGCCTTGAGGGATTCCCACCAATCGATGCGTTTGCGGACCTCCCTCTCGAAACCGAGATTCCCGGGTTCGTAGAAGCGGCGGCCGCGCAGCCGCTCGGGCATGGTCTCCATATCGGTCGTCGACAGGGCGCTGTCGTGGGCGTATTTATAGTCCTGGCCGTAGCCGATCTCCTTCATGAGCGAGGTCACGGCGTTGCGGATCTGCATCGGCACGGGCTCGTGGGGGCTGCGCTCGATCTCCTTCTGGACGGCGCCGTAGGCGGTGTAGATGCGGTTGCTCTTGGGAGCCGAGGCGAGATACACGACGGCTTCGGCCAGGGCCAGCTCCCCCTCCGGCGTGCCCAGGAAGTCGTAGGCCTCCTTGGCGTGGAGGGTCAGAGCCAGGGCCTGGGGATCGGCCAGGCCGACGTCCTCGGAGGCGAAGCGGACCAGGCGGCGGGCCACGTAGAGGGGGTCCTCGCCCGAGGCCAGCATGCGGACGAGCCAATAGAGCGCGGCGTCGACGTCGCTGTTGCGCAGGCTCTTGTGGAGGGCCGAGATAAGGTTGAAGTGCTCCTCGCCGGACTTGTCGTAGAAGAGCGTCCGCTTCTGGAGGGCCTCCTGGACGTTCTCCATGGTCACGGTCTCGGTCCGGGCCAGGCCGGCGGCGATCTCGAGCGTGTTCAGGGCCCGGCGGGCGTCGCCGTTGGCGAAGTCGATGAGCATGTCCCGGGCGGCCGGGTCGATGGCCAGGCCGAGGGCGCCGAGGCCGCGATCCTTGTCGTCGAGGGCGTCCTGGAGGATGCGGGCCAGGGCCTCGCGGTCGAGCTCCTTGAGGACGAGGACGCGGGTCCGGGAGAGGAGCGGGGCGATGACCTCGAAGGACGGGTTCTCCGTCGTCGAGCCGAACAGGATGATGTCGCCCTTCTCGACGTAGGGCAGGAAGGCCGCCTGCTGGGCCTTGTTGAAGCGGTGGATCTCGTCGATGAACAGGACCATGGGCTTGCCGAAGAGCTTCCGCTGCTGCTCGGCCCGGGCCATGAACTCCTTGACCTCCTTGATGCCGGACAGGACGGCGCTGAAGAACTCGCAGGGCAGGTCGAAGTGGCCGGCCAGCATGGTGCCCAGGGTCGTCTTGCCCGAGCCGGGCGGCCCCCAGAAGATGATGGAGACGATCTGGTTCTTCTCGATGAGCTCGGCCAGGAGCTTGCCCTTGCCCAGGATGTGGTCCTGGCCGTAGACGCGGTCGAAGGTGCGGGGCCGCATGCGCTCGGCGAGCGGGGTGTGGGCGGCGGGGTCCGGCCCTTTCTTCCGGGCGGCGGCGGGGCTCATGGCGCCCGGATTATATCACATCCGTCGGGGGCCCCCGCGCCTTGACCGGACGGGCGCAAAAATGCTAATGTGGCCCTTCCGATGGCCGAAAAAAAGAACCCCGCCAAGACCAAGCTCGTCTTCAAGCTCGACGAGGTCAGCCGGATGACCGGCGTCGACCTGGCCACGCTGGAGAACTGGGAAGAGGAGTTCCCCTTCCTGAGCGCCGGGCTGACCGGGAGCGGCGAGAAGTTCTTCCGGCAGCAGGACGTGGCCATCGTCGCCCGCGTCAAGGAGCTCATGGCGGGCAAGACCCTGACCATGGCCGGCATCAAGAGGAAGATCGAGGACGAGTTCGGGCTGTCCCATTCGAATCCGGTCCATCCGGAGAGGCTGCGCAAGGCCCTCAACAACGTCCGCGACGAGCTCCAGGACATCGTGGCCGCCCTCGAGGACGGGGGCGGGAAAAAGCGTCGGAAATAGTCGAAAACGGCCCCGTTTCTGCTATAATAAGGGACCCTGGTCCGGGACGTGGCGCAGCCTGGTAGCGCACATGCTTGGGGTGCATGGGGTCGGCGGTTCGAATCCGCCCGTCCCGACCATTTTTTTTATCATCCGGCCGGAGGCGCTCATGAGGATCGGCGTTTGCGGCATCGCCTGCGAAGCGTGTCCGCGGATGACCGGGGGGACTTGCCCCAACGGGGACGCCGGCTGCCGCCCCAAAGAGAATCCTTTTTGGGCGATCGCCACCTGCGCGTTCCGCAAGGGCGTGCGGCTGTGCTTCGAATGCGCGGAATTCCCCTGCGAGACGACCAAGCCGGGCCCGGTCGCTTACGGCTACTGCCGGTACATCTCCGGGAAGAACTGAGGGAACGAGGAGGGATGTCATGTCCGCCATGAAGAGAGACAAGAGCACCGAGGACCTCAAGGGCCGGGCCCTGGACCTGGCCGGGCTCGTCGGGTATCAGGACGGGGCCATCGTCAGCCGAGAGGTCGTCAGCCAGGCGGCCGGCACGGTGACCGTGTTCGCCTTCGACGAGGGCGAGCAGCTCAGCGAGCACACCGCGCCCTTCGACGCCATGGTCGTCGACCTCGACGGCGAGGCCGACATCGTCATCGGCGGGAAGCCCCACCGGGTCAAGCCGGGCCAGATGATCATCATGCCGGCCAACATCTCCCACGCGTTGAAGGCCGTCAGCAAGTTCAAGATGCTCCTGGTCATGATCAAGAAGCCCGCGTGAACACGACGCGGCCCGTCATCCTGCTGACCAACGACGACGGGTTCTACCGCGAGACCATCCAGGTCCTCTTTCGCCGGCTCGGAAAACTGGGCCGGACCTACGTCGTCGCGCCGGACCGGGAGCGGAGCGCCTGCTCCCTGGCCGTCACGCTGAGGCGGCCGTTGCGGGCCCAGAGCGTCAAGCCGCGGGTCTGGGCCGTCGAGGGCACGCCGGTCGACTGCGTCTATTTCGCCCTGCAGAAGTTCCTGCCGCGGCGGCCCGACCTCATCGTCTCGGGCATGAACCCGGGGCCGAACCTGGGCCAGCAGGACATCAACTACTCGGGCACGGTGGCCGGGGCCATCCAGGGGACGTTCCACGGCATCCCGTCGATCGCGGTCTCGCTGCTGGCGGACGCGAAGGGGAGATTCGACCTGAAGCACGCGGCGGGCGTCGTCGAGGCGGTGGCGGCGGACGTCCTGGCGCGCGGGCTGCCCGAGGGCGTCGCCCTCAACGTCAACATCCCGCCGCCGCCGGTCAAGGGCGTCAGGATCACCCGGCTGGGCTGGAAGTTCTACGATCCCGAGATCATCGAGAAGACGGACCCGCGCGGCTCGTCCTATTTCTGGATCGGCACCGGGACGCCGCGGCGAGTGGGCGACGCGGGGACGGACGTTATGGCCGCCCACGCCGGATACATCTCCCTGACCCCCCTGCACACCGACATGACCGCGGCCCACGCGATGCGGGCTCCGGAGCTGCGGCGGATCGCCAAGCTCCTGTCCCCCGCCGGACGCTAGGGCGCCGGCGCGTCAGACCTTCGACCGGCGGTGCCGGACGTACTCCACGGCGATGGGCACCGTCGAGATGAGGATGATGGCCAGGATGGCCAGCGAGAAGTTGGCCTTGACGAACGGGATGTTGCCGAAGAAATAGCCCGCGCTGGTGAGAAGGACGACCCAGCCGACCCCTCCGAAGACGTTGAAGGCGATGAACCGGCCGTAGGACATGCGGCCGATGCCGGCGACGAACGGGGCGAAGGTCCGGATGATGGGCACGAAGCGGGCGATGATGATGGTCTTGCCGCCGTGCTTCTCGTAGAAGGCGTGGGTCCGGTCGAGATACTCCTTCTTGAAGAAACGGGACTTCTCCCGGGTGAAGACCTTGGGGCCGACGAAGTGTCCGATCCAGTAATTGACCGTGTCGCCGATGACGGCGGCCGCGGCCAGGACCAGCAGCAGCCAGCCGAGGTCGAAGGCGCCCAGGGCGGCGAAGGTCCCGGCGGCGAAGAGCAGGGAGTCTCCGGGCAGGAAGGGCATGATGACGAGGCCCGTCTCGACGAAGATGACCACGAACAGGATGGCGTAGGTCCAGGCGCCGAACTGCTGGATGAGGGCGCTCAGGTGCTTGTCGAGGTGGAGCACGAAATCGAGTACGGATCTGAGGAATTCCATGGCCACCTACTATACCCGGCCGGGCCTGGGGAAGCAAACAGGCAGGCGGACGAGTTTCATGTTTTTGGCCAGAAAAAGCCCAAAATTTGCAAAGGTCCTGCCTGGAAGGCAAGTCGGCCGGAGAGCTAACCAGCTCATTATATTTGACTTCCTGGGGTCTGACCCCGTATCATAAACTCATGAGGAAGATGGAGGCGGTGGAGAGGGCGCTCGAGCGCCTCGCGCCGCGCGAGACGGCCTGCACGCTCTGTCCGCGGGACTGCCGCGTTGACCGGACCGCAGGGGCCGAAGGCGTCTGCCGCAGCGGGCGCCAGGCGAAGGTCTCCCACGCCCTGCTCCACTTCGGCGAGGAGCCCGTCATCAGCGGAAAGGCCGGCTCGGGCACGGTCTTCTTCGCCGGCTGCAACCTCAAGTGCCTCTTCTGCCAGAACTACCAGCTCAGCTGGCTCGACGAAGGGACGCCCGTGACCGACGCCGGGCTCGCGGACATGATGCTCGGCCTCCAGGCCCGGGGCGCGCGCAACATCAACCTCGTCTCGCCGGGCCACGTCGTCCTGCCCGTCCTGCGGGCCCTCCGTATCGCCCTCGAAAGCGGCCTCGCGGTCCCGCTCGTCTGGAACTCCAACGGCTACGACGCCCTTGAGGTCGTCCAGGCCCTCGAGGGCGTCGTCGACGTCTACCTGCCCGACCTCAAGTACGTCTCGCCCGAGCTCTCCCGCAAATACTCCGCGGCTCCGGACTATTTCGCCCGGGCCTCCGAGGCGGTCAAGGAGATGTCCCTGCAGCAGCCGGCCCTCGACCTCGGTCCGGATGGGACGGCCCGCCGGGGCCTCGTCGTCCGGCACCTCCTGCTGCCCGGGGCCGTCGAGGACACGCTGGCGGTCCTCGACTGGATCGGCCGGAACCTGTCCCCCTACACCGGGCTGAGCCTGATGAGCCAGTACCACCCCTGCCACCGGGCCCCGGAGGAGATCCGCCGCTCCGTCACCGCGGAGGAGTACGGACGGGCCGCCGAGGCGGCCCTGGCCCTCGGCCTCGACCACCTCTTTCTCCAGCCCGAGCCCTTCGAGGCGGACGAGCACCTCGTGCCCGATTTTCGAAAGGACGAGCCGTTCGGCTGGAAGTAGGCCGGCCCTACTTGGCCGCCGTCGCGTAGGCCGCCGGCTTCGGCAGGCGCGCCGGGGCGATGCCCAGGGCGGCCGCGAGCTCCCTGATCTTGGCGTGGACGGCGGCCACCCCCTTCGGCCCGAGCCGCAGGACCTGCTTCTGGGCCGGGCTCAAGGCCTCGAGGGACGGATCGGTCATGGCGTAGCTCAGGACCTTCTGCTCGAGCAGGACCGGCCCGTCGACGACGGGGGCTCCGAGGACCTCGCCCATGGCCCGGACGAGCGTGTCGTCGAAATCGACGCCGGGATAGCCCAGCTCGGCATAGGCCTCTTGGAGCAGGGGCTTGACCGCCCGATAGAGCCGGGCCGCGGCGACCGCGTCGAGCGACCGGACCACGGCCGCCACGGGCTCGTAGCGGGCGTAGGAGGCGGGATCGACGAGCGTGCCCGTCCGCGTCCGGGTCACCCGGAAGCCCCCCTCGGGCGCGAAGAAGCCGATGTGCGACTTCGGGCTCAGGCCGTTGGCGACGTTGTCGACCGAGACGACGAAGGTCCGAACGAGGTCCTTGCTGAGGAGCCAGCGGGCGAACTCGGGATCGGCAGAGAGCACGGCGGCGAATTCCCGGACGGCCGCGTCGCTCGCCCCGAGGCCGACCGGGGGAAAGGCCAGGGCCTCTCCGCCCGGGACCGCCGGGGCGGCCGTCTCCGCAGGCGGCGCGGCCAACTCCGAGACGGCGGCCGTCTCGGCCGCGGTCCGGTCCGGCTTCTTCATGAAGACGAAGTAATACAGGGCCGCCCCCGCCGCCAGGACGCCCAGCAGCGCCGCCGCCAGGCCCCAGACGCCTCTCTTCTCCCCGTCGCCGGTCTCTTCTTCGTCGGGTCTGCTTTCCAGGCGCAGGTCGTCCATGGCGCTCCTCACTTGGCCTTGACGATCTCGATGCGGCCGTTCGGGGCCCGCAGGACGATATTCGGCCCGCCCTGCCCGATCCAGCCCTTGACCGTGGGCGCGGGCAAAGTCCGTCCGAGGTCGAACTCGCTGCGGACCAGGCCGCGCGGCGCGTCGGCTTCGACGATGGCCCCCGCCCCGGCCTCCAGCCGCAGGACGATGTCGCCCCGCCGGCAAGTGATGATGATAGAGTCCTCCTCGCGAAGGTCGAGGACCTCGACGTCGGCCGCGCCGGCGCCGACCGTCACGTCGATGGCGCCCGAGAAGTTCTCGACCTTGAGGTTGCCCTGGTCGACGGAGGCCTCGAGCCGCCCGAAGATGTCGGACACCCGGAGGTCGCCTTCGCTGAGCCGCAGCCCGGCCAGGACGACGGACTGGGGGGCGCGGATCCGGTAGCCGACGGCCGGAGGCGTGCCCTCGCCTTCGAAGGTCCGCGTCCGGACCAGGACGCCCCGGCCGGTCTCCCGGACCTCGACGTCCGGCGCGGGCCGGCGGTACGAGGACGTCCGGTCCCCGCCGGCGCCGGCCGCGGCGACGACGTCCACTTCGTCCCGGTCCCAGCCGGTGATCTCGACGTTGCCGTAGTCGTTCTCCAGGGTCAGGGAGCTCCCCGCCCGCAGGGGGACGGCCCTCCGGAACTCCGTCCCGCCCCCGCTCCGGGCCGGTGCCCGTTCCTCGGTCCGCCTCGGCTCCGTCCGCCCCGTCTCCGTCCGGTCGCGTTCGGGGATCCGGCGCCAGCCCTCGGCCTCCCCGGGATGGGGCAGGATGAGGCAGGCCGCCGACAGCGCCAGCCCCGCGGCGCCCAGGATGGCCAGCCACGCGGTACGTTTCATCGTTCGTCCCTCCCCTCGTCGGGTTCGGCCCTATTATACAACAACGGGCCGCGGTTCAACCGAAACGGCCGGTGATGTAGTCCTCGGTCCGGGAGTCGCGGGGGGCGGTGAAGATCAAACGGGTCTCGCCGATCTCGACGAGCTCGCCGAGCAGGAAATAGCCCGTGACGTCCGAAACGCGGGCGGCCTGCTGCATGTTGTGGGTGACGATGAGGATGGTGTAGCGCTTCTTGAGCTCGGCCATGAGGTCCTCGATGTTGGCCGTGGCGGCCAGGTCGAGGGCCGAGCAGGGCTCGTCCATGAGCAGGATCTCCGGCTCGACGGCGACCAGCCGGGCGATGCACAGGCGCTGCTGCTGCTCGCCCGAGAGGCGCAGGGCGTTCTCGTCGAGGCGGTCCTTGAGCTCGTCCCAGAGGTGGACGGCCTCGAGGCTGTGGGTCAGCTTCTCGTCGAGCGTCCGGGGGTCGCGGACGCCGTGGACGCGCAGTCCGTAGAGGACGTTGTCGGCTACGCTCAGGGGGAAGGGATTGGGGCGCTGGAAGACCATGCCGACCCTCTTGCGCAACGCCAACAGGTCGACCCCGGGGGCATAGATGTCCTCCCCGTCGATGAGCACCTTCCCCGTGACCCGGACGTCGTCGATGAGGTCGGTCATGCGGTTCAGGGAGCGCAGGAAGGTCGTCTTGCCGCAACCCGAGGGCCCGATGAGGGCCGTGATGCGGTTCCTCTCGATGTCCAGGCCGATGCCCCGGAGGGCCTGGAACTTCCCGTAGTAGAAATCGAGGTCGCGGACTTCGATGATGGCCATGGCCCTATCCGAACCGCCCGCGGAGGTAGTCGTCCGTCCGCTGGTCGTCGGGCGCGGTGAAGATCTTGGCCGTCGGGCCGATCTCGACCAGCCCGCCGTTGAGGAAGAAGGCCGTGCGGTCGGCCACCCGGGCCGCCTGCTTGGTGTTGTTGGTGACCAGGACGATAGTGTAGTCCTTCTTGAGCTTGCGCAGGGAGTCCTCGATCTTCATCGTCGAGATGGGATCGAGGCCCGAGGTGGGCTCGTCGAGGAGGATGAATTCCGGCTTGACGGCCAGGATGCGGGCCACGCAGAGCCTCTGCTGCTGGCCGCCGGAGAGCTTCAGGCCGCTCGTCCCGAGGCGGTCCTTGACCTCGTCCCACAGTCCGCCCTTCTCCAGGCTGTCCCGGACGAGGACCTCGAGCTCGGACCGGCTCCGGACCCCGGCCCTCCGGGCGCCGAAGGCGACGTTCTCGAAAATCGACCGGGGCAGGGGGACCGGCGTCGCGAAGACCATGCCCAGCTTGCGGCGGAGCGCGACGACGTCGACGTCCGGCTCGTAGATGTCGCGGCCGTCGATCCGGATCGTCCCCTCGTGCCGCGAGCCGCGAACGAGGTCGTTGAGCCGGTTCAGGGCGCAGAGGAAGGTCGACTTGCCGCTGCGGGCCGGGCCGATGATGCCCAGGATCTCGTTGCGCATGACGTCGAGGTCGAGCCCGGCCAGCTTGCGGACGCCGCCGAAGGACTGGCCGAAGCCGCGGACCTCGATGGCCGCGACGCTCACGAATACCTCCGGATGAAGCGGTTCATCAGATAGTAGGTCAGGATGTTGATGCCCAGGATGGCGATGATCAGGATGGCCGCCGTGCCGTAGGCGTTGGGCGCCGAGATGCCCTCGCGGGCCAGGATGTAGAAGTGGACGGACATCGTCCGGGAGGACGAGAACAGCGAGGTCGGCAGGCGCAGGGCGCTGCCGGCCGTGAAGATGACGGCCGCCGTCTCGCCGATGCTCCGCCCGACGCTGAGGATGATCCCGGTCATGATCCCGGGCAGGGCCGAGGGGATGACGACCCGGGTGACGGTCTGCCACTTGGTGCTGCCCAGGGAGAAGCTGACCGTCCGGTAGACCTTGGGGACGCTCTTGATGGCCTCCTCGGAGGTACGGATGATGGTCGGCAGGATCATGAAGGCCAGGGTCAGGCTGCCGCTGAGGATGGACCAGCCGAACCCGAGCTTGGTGACGAAGAGGATGAAACCGAACAGGCCGAAGATGATCGAGGGGATGCCGGCCAGGCACTCCGCGCCGAAGCGGATGATCCGCGTCACCGGTCCTTCCCAGGTGTACTCCGTGAGGTAGATGGCCGTGCCGATGCCGAGGGGCGTGGCGATGAGGACGGCGCCGGCCGTCAGGGCGATCGTGCCGACGATGGTCGAGAAGATGCCGCCCGCCTTGCCCATGTCGACCGGATCGCGCGTCAGGAACTCCCAGCTCAGGGCGGGGACGCCCTTGCGCAGGACGAAGACGATGATGTAGACGAGGATGCCCACGGTGACCGCGGTCATGGCCCAGAGGACCGTCCGGACGACGGCCTGCTCGGCACGGGGATCGAGCCGTTTCATCTCGATCCCTTCATGCGCGAAGCCGTCAGGTTGGCCAGGGTGTTGAGGACCATGATGATGACGAACAGGATGACGCCCGTGGCGAACAGGGCCTGGCGATGCTCGCCGGCCGCGTAGCCCATCTCGAGGGCGATGTTCGAGGTCAGGGTCCGGACCGGGGCCAGGACCGAGCCGGGGACGCTGGCCGCGTTGCCGGCGACCATGATGACGGCCATGGTCTCGCCGATGGCCCGGCCCATGCCCAGGATGACGCTGGCGATGATGCCCGAGCGGGCCGCCGGGAGCAGGACCATACGGACCGTCTGCCAGCGGGTCGCCCCCAGGGCGATCGAGCCTTCGCGATAGCTCGGGGGGATGGCCTGGAGCGAGTCCACGGAGATGGAGATGACGGTCGGCAGGATCATGATGCCCAGGATGGTCGAGGCGGCCAGGACGGATAGCCCCGGCCCGCCGAAGGTCTCGCGGATGAACGGCACCAGGATGATGACCCCGATGAAGCCGTAGACGACCGAGGGGATGCCGGCCAGGAGCTCGATGACGGGCTTGATGATGCCGCGGACACGCTTGGACGAGAACTCCGTGAGGACGATGGCGCAGGCCAGCCCGAAGGGCACGCCGAGGACCATGGCCCCCAAGGTGACGTACAGGGAACCGACGATCATCGGCCACAGGCCGAAGACCTTCTCGGAGGGATACCAATCGCCGCCGGCCAGGAAGCTCTTCAGCCCGTATTTGAACATGATGGGCGTGCCCTGCTCGATGATGAACACCGTGATGACGAGCAGGATTGAGACGGCCGAGCAGGCGACGGCCAGCAGGGCCAGCCGGACGAGGCGGTCCTTGCGCTCGAGCCTGTTCCCGGCGCGCTTTCCCACCGTTCCCTTCCTTGCCCCTCGCCGGTCACTTGATCGGCAGAAGGCCTTCCTTCTTGATCAGCTCCTGCCCTCCGGGCGACAGGACGAAGTCGATGAAATCCTTGGCGTGGCCCATCGGCTCGCCTCGGCTGACGAACAGGAACGGCCGGACGAGCGGGTATCGGCCGTTCCGGATGTTCTCCTCGCTCGCTTCGGCCCCGTCCAGCTCGAGGGCCCGGACCCGGCCGTCGACGAGGCCCAGGGAGATGAAGCCGATGGCGTAGGGATCGTGGGCCACGATCTCCCGGACGGTCCCGTTGGAGTCCTCGGTGATGGCGCCTTTGAAGATGCGGGTCTTGCCCATGACCAGCTCCTGGAAGGCGCCCCGCGTGCCGGACCCCTCCTCGCGCGTGACCACGGTGATGGACCGGTCCGGGCCGCCGAGGTACTTCCAGGTCCGAAGGTCGCCGGCGAAGATCTGCTTGATCTCGGCCAGCTTGGCCCCCCGCACCGGATTGGACGGATGGACGATGAGGGCCAGGCCGTCGCGGGCCACGACGATCTCGACCAGGTCCTTCTCGTCGGCCTTGAGCTCGCGGGAGGACATGCCGATCTGGCAGGCGCCGCTCTTGCAGGCCTGGATGCCGGCGCTCGAGCCGCCGCCCTGGACGTTGACCCCGTAGTCGGGATGCGTCTCCATGAAGATCTCGGCCCACTTGTCGGCGAAGGGCTGGATGCTGGTGGAGCCGGCCAGGGTCAGGTCGGCCCGTTCCCCGACCCGGCGGCAGGACGGCCAAAGGACGACGCAGAGGGCGAGGAGCGCGGCGGCCGGTCGGGACCTCATAGGAGCGGATTATACCTTAAGACGGGAGCGGCGGGAAAGACTATTCGACCTCGTCGAGTTCGCGCATCCGAAACTCGAAGAGGGCCTTCTTGGCCTCGTGGTCCGCGGTCAGCTTCTCCAGCTCCTCGAGCAGGCCGTCAACTGCTTTTTTGGTCCGGTGCATCTCCTTGGACACTTCGACGACCCGGGCGCCCTGCCGGCCCTCGGAGGCCTTGACCAGCTCGCCGTTCAGGCGCTTGAGGCAGGCGTCGTGGGCCTCGATCTCCTTCTCCACGGCCGTCATCCGGGTCTCGAGGGGCCGCAGGGCCTTGGAGCGCTCGGCCACGATCTCGGAGCGCAGGCGGCGCATCTCCTTGGGCGTTCCCTTGGGGCGCGGGGAGGACGCCTCCAGCCGGGGCGGCGGCGACGCGGCCAGGGAGCCCTGGATGAGCTCGTCGCGCCAGCCGACCTTGTCGAGGAAGCGCTGGTAGCCGCCCTCGTAGACGACGACGTCGTCGTTGTCGAAGACGACCAACCGGTCGGCCAGGGCGTGGAGGAACATCTCGTTGTGGGTGACCATGACGACGGCGCCGTCGAAGGCGTCGATGGCCTCGAGCAGGGCGTCGTTGGACTCGATGTCGAGGTGGTTGGTCGGCTCGTCGAGCAGGAGCAGGTTGAGCGGCGTGGCGATGAGCTTGCCCAGGAGGACCCGGCTCTTCTCCCCGCCCGACAGGACCTTGATCCGCTTGAGGGCGTCGTCGCCCTCGAACATCATGCCGCCGGCGATGAAGCGGGCCCGCTTGGGGTCCCCCTCGGGGTCGGCCGAGGCGATCTCCTCGAGGACGGTGTTGGACTCCGACAGGGTCGCGATGTGGGTCTGCTCGAAGTAGCCGGACGCCACCGACTGCGGCGCGTCGACCGTGCCCGATTCGGGCGCCAGGTCGCCGGCGATGAGCCGGAGCAGGGTCGTCTTGCCCCGGCCGTTGCGGCCGATGACGAAGACCCGGTCCTTGGCCCCGATGCTGATCGAGAACCGCCGGATGAGGGGCCGGTCGGGCGTGTAGCCGAAGGTCAGGTCGCGGACGTCGAGGGCGTACTTGTGGTAGCCCGGGGCCTCGGCGAACGAGAACTCGAGGGTCTTGACGGCCTCGAGCTTGTCGCGCTTTTCCATCTTCTCGAGCGACTTGACCCGCGACTGGACGAGGCCGCCGAGCCGGGCCTTGGCCCGGAAGCGGGTGATGAACAGGTCCATCTCCTTCATCTTCCGCTCGTCGTTGATCCGGGTCTTCTCGTAGATCTCCTCTTCGGCGGCGATCTGCTCGTAGTACTTGCCCGTGTCGCCCTCGACCTTGCGGACCTTGCGGCGGTGGATGCCCAGGACGTGGGTGACGACGTTGTCCATGAAGCTGCGGTCGTGGGTGATGAGCAGGAGCTCGCCGGGCCAACCGCCCAGGAAGCGCTCCAGCCAGCGGATGGAGGTGATGTCGAGGTAGTTGCTGGGCTCGTCGAGGAGGAGCATCTGGAAGTCGCCGACCAGGACCTTGGCCAGGTTCAGGCGGACCTGGTAGCCGCCGGAGAGCTCCGCGGGGCGCTTCTCGAGGTCGGCCGCCTCGAAGCCCAGGCCGGCCAGGACCTTCTCGACCCGCCAGATCTCGTTGGGGGCGTCGGGGGGCAGGGCCTTGGCGCCTTCGGCCAGGACGGTCGGCTCGGTGAAGCGGATCCGCTGCTCGACGTAGCCGATGCGGTACTTGCGGGGCTTGGTGATGGTCCCGGCGTCGGGCTCCTCCTCCCCGGTGATCATGCGGAACAGGGTCGTCTTGCCGTGGCCGTTGCGGCCGACGACGCCGACGCGCTCCTTGCGGTTGACCTTGAAGCTGACGGAGTCGAAGAGCCCCTGTTTGCCGTAGCTCTTCGAAAGATTGTCGACGACGATCATAGACCGGGACCTCGCGCGTTTTTCGGACGTCTATTATAGCAGACGGAGGGGAATTACTTCCGGGCCGGCTCCCCCGCCACGGTCTTGGTCTTGTGGGCCCCCTTGGTCACGTGGATCCGGAACCCGTCCTCGCCGGGGAGCCAGGCCTCCGAGAGGACGTAGACCGTGATGTACTCGGTGTAGGAGGGGGCGAAGTCGCCGACCTCGTCGAAGACGAGCTGGGGCCCGGCCGGCGGCGGCGACGGCGGGGCGATCCGCTCCAGGACCGCGACCAGGGTCTCTTTGCCCGAGCCCTCGTGGCGCAGGAGGAGCCCGCCGTCGGCCGTCTTGGACACGGCGTAGGTCCCCGCGGCCAGGCTCTTGCCGGCCGCCTTGATCGGGAACGGGACCTTGAACGTCGCCTGGGCCAGGGCCGGGACGGCCGCGGCGCCGCAAAGGAGGGCTATAGCCCCGATCGCCAGGATCCGTCGTCTGTTCATCGCGGGCCTCCTTGTCAGACGGTGACCTCGGCCGGGTAGGCCGGCACGGGCTCGGGCGCCTCGGGCACGCCGTTCTTGGCCGCGTCCAGCATGGCCTCGACGAAGGTGTCGATCTCCTCGAGGGTCGTGTAGACGTTCGGCGAGATGCGCAGGGCCTGGTAGTCGAAGACCGAGTTCGGGGGGGCCCCGCCGACGAGCGGGACGCAGATGATGCGATAGTTGTTGCGCAGGAAGGTGGCCAACTGGCGGACGTCGATGCCGTCGATGTTGACGGCCATGACGCCCCAGGCCTGGGGCGGCTCGCTGGTGTCGGTCAGGACCTTGATGCGGGGCTCGGCCTTGAGGGCGTTGACCCAGCGCATATTGAGGTAGCGCAGGCGGGCCGCCTTGCGCTCGGCCCCGATGGCCTGGTGGAAGGCCAGGGACTCGCCGAGCCCGGCCCGGATGGCCCAGGGGTGCGTGCCGATCGACTCGAACTTGCGGATGTCGTGGTCCTGCTGCTCGGGGGCGGCCTGCAGGGGCCAGAACCGGGGGATCATCTCCCGGCGGACGTACAGGCAGCCGTTGCCGAGGGGAGCCAGCAGCCATTTGTGGAGGCTGACGCCGTAGGCGTCGCATTCGAGGTCCCGCAGCTTGAACGGGAACTGCCCCAGGGCATGGGCGCCGTCGACGATGGTCACGATGCCCTTGGAACGGGCCAGCCGCGACAGGCGCTTGACCGGGAAGAGCTGGGCCGTCAGGTTGGTGATGTGGGTGAAGTGGAAGACCTTGGTCTTGGGCGTGATGGCCTTCTCGAACATGTTGTACAGGAAGTCCTGGGTCGCCGGCACCGGGAACTGCAGCCGGGTGACCTTGATGCCCTCCCGGCGCATGCGCTGGTCCCAGGTCGTCAGCATGCGGGGGTAGTCCTGCTCGGTCGTGATGATCTCGTCGCCCGCTTCGAGGTCTAGGCCGTTCTGGACGATCTGGAGGGCTTCGCTGGCCCCGCGGGTCAAGGCCATCTCCTCGATGTCGCAGCCGAACTCGTTGGCCATGCGGCGCCGCAGGGTCTCGCTGTTGCCGGCCACCATGCCCTGGTAATGGACGGGCAGCATGTTGATCATCTCCATGTAGCGGAAGACGGAGTCCAGGGCCACCCGCGGCATGGGGCAGGTGAAGCCGTTGTTGAGATTGATGAGCTCGCGGTCGAGCTTGAAGGCCAGCTGGATCTCGCGCCAGTAGAACTCGTCCTTGGCCACGTCCTCGGGCGTCCGCCCGGCCATCGACTGGGAGGCCTCGTCGATGCGGGCCAGGCGCGACGGGTCGAAGACGACCGAAGCGGCCCCGAAAGCGCCGACCGTGCGCATGAACTCCCTCCGGTCCCAGGTTCCGCGTTTCTTCATGGGAACTCCTCTCGCGTGACGGATATGCGGCGCGCGGCGCCGCCCGGATTGTAGAACACCGCCGGCGGACAGGTCAAGGATTGCGGCCCGGCGCCGGTCCCCGGCGGCCGGACCCGGGGATCAGTAGGTCTTCCGCGCCGGACCTTCGCCGTAAGTGATGATGTCCCCGAGCCCGACGGCGTCCCCCGGGCGCGGCTCGAGCAGGGTCAGCCGGAGCGTGTGCCGGCCGGCGGCCAAGCCGTAGCCCCAGGCGACCTCGAGCCGGCGGACGCGCTCGTCGACCGGCAGCGCGATGACGACCGGTTCGCGGCCGTCGAGCCGGACCTCGACGCGGTGGACGTAAGGGTCTTCGCCCGGGCCGGCCATCTTCTCCGGGCCCCCCGTCAGGACGTACCCGGTGCCCTCGAAGGCGATCTCGGCCGTCGTCTCGAGCCGCAGCCCGACCCGCCGGCGCTCGACGGGGTGCATCCCCGGGAAGCTCGTCTCGAGCCGGACCGGCTCGATCGGCCCGGACGGCAGGCGGACCGTCTCCCGGTCGACCTCTCCCCCGTTGCGGCGGACCATCTCCAGGGCCTGTTCGAAGCTCGTCTCGTAGACCTTCCCGAGGGACATCGAAGTGTAGGGGAAGGGCTCCGCTTCGATGGCCTTGACGGGGTTCCGCCAGACCGGCGGGATGCCGTCGTACCCCAGCATCGTGCCCAGGACGCCGCCGGCGGAGGCGGGATTGCAGTCGGAGTCCTGGCCGCAGCGGGCGGCGATCTGCAGGGTCCGGCCGAAGTCGCCGCCGCCGTAGAGCAGGCCGATGACGATGTAGGCGCCGTTGACCCGGGCGTCGATGTTGCCGGGATGGAAGACGAAGTCCGGACAGCCGACGTCCTCGGCCCACTTCCGTTCCACCTCGAACCAGGCCTTCTTCCAGTCGGCCGGGTCGGCCTCGTGGCAGGCGACGACGTCGCGGACGCAGCGGGCGAAGGACGAGCCCTCGGGCAGGACCTCGAGGGCCTTCCGGACGACGTATCCGACGTCGTCGCTGACGAAGGCCAGGCTGTACAGGGCCGCCACGTAGACGCCGCCGTACCAGCCGTCGCCGTAGTTCATGATGTGGCCGACGCGGTCGCAGACCTCGGCCCCGGCGTTGACCATCCCGGGGCTCATGAGCCCGGCGAAGTCGGCCTCGATCTGGAAGTCGATGTCGTCGGCGTGGGGCGAGTTCGTCCAGTGGCCCGAGTCGGGCGGCAGCAGGCCGTTGAGGATGTTGTAACGGGCGGCCTGGTTGGCGTGCCAGAGGGGGTAGGGGGCCCGGGCGAAGGCCAGGGCGTGGCTGGCCGCCGGCGCGTCGATGCCCTCCCGGGCCATGACCTCGACGAAGGTCAGGTCCATGTAGACGTCGTCGTAGAGGCCGGGCGAGCGGGCGAAGCGCTGGGCGACCAGGCCCTCGCTCCAGGGGATGGGCTGATAGTCCGGGATCATCGCGCCCGGGAACCGGAACTCGGTCGGACCGCCGAAGGTGCACCCGACGACCTGGCCGGCCCAGCCGCCCTTGATCTTGTCGAACAGGGCGGCCCGGGAGAGCTCGGTCCGGGGCGCTCCGGGACCGCCGGCCGCGGCGGGCCGCCGGCACGCGGCCGCCGAGGCGGCCGCGGCCAGGGCCAGGACGAGGACCGCCGCCCGCCGGGCGTTCATTTGGCCGGGAGCCCCATCTCCGCGACGATGTGCGAGGCGCCCGAGAACTTCTCGGTCACCCAGAGGACGTAGCGGATGTCGACGCTGATCGAGCGCTGCAGCTCCGGGATGACGTAGTAGTCGCCGATGACACTCTCGTAGGTCATGTCGAAGATGATGCCGATCTGCTCGCCCTTGGCGTTGAGGGTCGGCGAGCCGGAGTTGCCGCCGGTGACGTTGGTCGTGTTGAGGAAGCAGGCCGGGACGTCGCCGAGACCGGCGTCCGCGTAGGGACCGAAGTCCTTGGCCCGCCAGAGGTCCTTGACCTTGGCCGGGACGCGGAACGGGAACTCGCCCGTCTCCTTCTCCAGGACCCCCTTGATCGTCGTCTGCGGCAGGTAGGCGACGGCGTCGCGCGGCCGGTAGCCCATGACCGGGCCGTAGGTGAAGCGGATGGTGCCGTTGGCGTCGGGCGCGTAAGCGCCCTTCTTCATCTCCAGGATGGCCGCCTCGTAGGTCTTCTTGAGGTCGGCCCCTTCCCGGCCCAGGCCCTTGCTGTCCTCGCGGGCGACCTTGAGCTCGCGCTCCATGTCGGCGGCCAGCTTGAGGAAGGGATCGTCGACCGCGGCCAGGGCCGCCGGCTTGAGGCCGAGGAGCTCGAGCCGCCGGGCCGGGTCCTTCAGGACGGTCTTGTCGTACATCGCGTCGACACGGGCGGCCACGTCGGCCCCGCTCCCCGCGATCAGGCCCTTGAGAGAGGCCGGCCAAGCGGCCTCCTCGGGATGGGCGGCCTTGAGCCGCATGAGGGTCCACTTCAGGAGCTCCCGGTCCGTGGCGAAGGCGTAGCCCCGCTCGGCCAGCTGGATGCCCTGCTTGATCCGGGGCAGGTTGCGCTCCTGATAGGCCATCTCCCGGTCCTTCTCGGGCTTCTGGAGCTCGGGCACGGCCCGGACGATGGCGTAGGCCTGGTTGAGGACGGTCGAGCCGCCGAGGACGCCGTTGAGGAGCTCGGTCCGGGCCCCGAAGGCCTTCTGGCGGTCCAGGAAGGCCTCGAGGGCGGCCGGCGCGGCGCCGTACTTGGCGGTCCGGGCCGGGTCGGCGGCGATCCAATCGAGGAGCTCCTGTTCCTGGACGGCCTTCTTGTCGACAAGGCCGTATTTCACGAAGCCCTCGAGCTTGCCCTGCCGGTTCTTCAGACCGTTGTAGAGGCCCTTGACCAGGCCGGCGTAGCGGATCTCGACCTCCTTGTCGGCCTTGCCGGCGGCCTCGTAGAAGGCGATCAGGTCCTGGGTGTCCTTGATCCGGGCGGCCATGTTCTCCTGGTCGGCCTTGAGCTCGGCCAGGGCATAATTGCGGTAGGTCCGGCCGGGATAGCCCATGACGAAGGTGAAGTCCCCTTCCTTGAAACCGTCGAGCGCGACCTTGAGCCAAACTTTGGGCTTGTAGGGGACGTTGGACGGGCTGAAGTCGGCCGCCGTGCCGTCGGGCGCGACGTAGGCCCGGAGGAATGAGAAATCGCAGGTGTGGCGCGGCCACATCCAGTTGTCGGTCTCGCCGCCGAAGTTGCCGAGGTCCTGGGGCGGGGCGTAGACGAGGCGGACGTCGCGGATCTGCTTGAAGGTGAACAGGTAGTAGGCGTTGCCGCTGTACATCGAGGCCAGCGTGCAGCGCACGTCGGGGCCGGCCTTCTCACCCGCGGCGACCAGGGCCTTGGAGGCCTTGTCGAAGGCGTCGTAGCGCTGGCGCGGGGTCATCTTGGGCTTGAAATAGGCTTCCACCTTGGCCGTGACGTCCTCGTAGCCGAGCAGGACGCCGACCGTGTAGCCCTGGGCCGGGATCTCGTCGGCCCGGGTCCGGGCCAGGAAGCCGTCCGTGATGTAGTCGCGGTCCTTGCTCGAGGCGCGCTGGATGGCGCCGTAGGCGACGTGGTGGTTGGTCAGGACGAGCCCTTCGGGGCTGACGAACTCGCCCGTGCCGCCGCCGAGGTTGACCACGGCGCTCATCAGGCCGGTGCCGTCCGTCTTATAGAGGTTGCCGGGATCCATCCGGAGCCCGAGGGCCTTGAGATCGAGGGCCTTCATCTGGTGCGGCATCCACATGCCGTCGTCGGCGCCGGCCGTGAGGGCCAGGACGAGGGCCAGGGCCGCCAGGGCCATCGTTCGGGTCAGCTTGTTCATGGGACCTCCTCGGTGTTCTTGGTCGTGATATCAGTAGAGCTCGTAGAACCGGAACCTCCGGTTGAGGGCTTTGACCAGCTCCATGATCCAGAGCGGCAGGGTCGAGAAGACCATGATCGCCCCGAGGTCGATGAGGCCCAGGGCCGTCGTCTTGAAGATGGGCTGGAGGAACGGCGCGTAGATGACGGCCATCTGGAGCGCGAAGGACAGGACCACGGCCCCGACGAGCTGGGGATTGGTGCCGAACTTCAGCTTGAAGATGGACTCCCGCATGCTCCGGCAGTTGAAGGCGTGGAAGAGCTGGCTGCAGGCCAGCGTGGCCAGGGCGACCGTCCGGGCCATGTCGAGGCTCTCCTTCTCGTAGAGGAGGACGAAGAGGAAGGCGCCCAGGCTGCAGGCCGCGACCATGGCGCCCTGGATCCCGATGAGCCAGGCCCGGGCCCCGGTGACGACCGGCTCGTCGGTCTTGCGGGGCGGCCGCTCCATGATGTTCGGGTCGACGGGATCGACGCCCAGGGCCAGGGCCGGCAGGCCGTCGGTGACCAGGTTGACCCAGAGGATCTGGATGGGCAGGAGCGGCACGGGGAAGCCGGCCAGGGCGGCCACGAACATGACCAGGATCTCGCCGAGATTGCAGGACAGCAGGAAGTGGATGAACTTGCGGATGTTGTCGTAGATGCCGCGGCCCTCTTCGACGGCGGCGACGATGGAGGCGAAGTTGTCGTCGGTGATGACCATGTCCGAGACTTCCTTGGTCACGTCCGTCCCGGTGATGCCCATGGCCACGCCGATGTCGGCCTCCTTGACGGCCGGGGCGTCGTTGACCCCGTCGCCGGTCATGGCCGCGACCTCGCCGCGCTTGCGCCAGGCCCGGACGGCCCGGAGCTTGTGCTCGGGCGAGACCCGGGCGTAGACGGCCACCTGCTCCACGGCGGCGTCGAGCTCTTCGTCACTCAGGCGGTCGACGTCCTCGCCGGTCAGGGCCCGGGAATCGACGCCGTAGAAGCCGAGCTCGCGGGCGATGGCCACGGCCGTGTTGCGGTGGTCGCCGGTGATCATGACCGTGCGGATGCCCGACGTCCGGCACTTGGCCATGGCCTCGCGGACCTCGGGCCGGGGCGGGTCGATCATGGCCACCAGGCCGGCGAAGGCCAGGTCGCGCTCGATGGCCTCGGCGGCGTACGAATGGGGCTCCTGCTCGAGGGTCCGGTAGGCCACGGCCAGGACCCGCAGGGCCTGGTCCGAGTAGCCGTCGTTGGCCGCCATGATCCGCGCGCGGTCGGCCTCGGTGAGGGGCCGCTCCGCGCCGTCCTCCAGGATGGCGACGCAGTCGCACAGGATCAGGTCGGGGGCCCCCTTGGTCAGGGCCACGAGGTCGCTGCCGTCCCGCCGGACGATGGTCATCTTCTTGCGCTCGGAGTCGAAGGGGATCTCCTCGACGAGCTCGTAGGTCTCGGCCTCGGCGGACTTCCAGATGCCGGCCTTGGCGGCGGCGCTGAGGATGGCGATCTCGGTCGGGTCGCCGAAGACCTTGGTCCGCCCGTCCTCGCTCCGCAGCTCGGCGTTGTTGCAGAGGACGCCGACGGCCAGGGCCCGGCGGAGGTCGGGATGGGCCCCGGGATCGACCGGCCCGGCCGACGTCCGGAACTCGCCGACCGGGTCGTAGCCGGTGCCCGTGACCTCGTAGGCGGTCCGGGAGGTCCAGACGGCCCGGACGGTCATCTCGTTCTTGGTCAGCGTGCCGGTCTTGTCCGAGCAGATGACCGTGGCGCAGCCGAGCGTCTCGACCGAGGGCAGCTTGCGGATGAGGACGTGGCGCCGGACCATGCGCTGGACGCCCAGGGCCAGGGCGATGGTCACGACCGCCGGCAGGCCCTCGGGGATGGCGGCCACGGCCAGGCTGACCGAGGTCAGAAACATGTCGAGGAGCTTGCCGCCCCGCAGGATCTCCAGCCCGAAGACGACGGCGACGAGGGCGAAGCACAGGTAGACGAGGACCTTGCTGAACTCCTCGAGCTTGCGCTGCAGCGGCGTCGTCTCCTTCCTGATGCCCTGGATCAGGCCGGCGATGCGGCCGAGCTCGGTCTGCATGCCGGTCTCGACGACCAGGGCCCGGGCCTTGCCGGAGACGACCGACGTCCCCATGTAGAGGATGTTGGCCCGTTCGGCCAGGGGGACTTCCTTCTCCTCGAGGGCGATGTCGGTCTTGGCGACCGGCGTCGACTCCCCGGTCAGGCTGGCTTCCTGGACGGCGAAGTTCGAGGTGTGCCAGACGACCCGGCAGTCGGCCGGGACGTGGTCGCCGGCCTCGACCTCGACGAGATCGCCGGGGACGAGCTCGCGGGCCGGGACGAGGAGGGCCGAACCGCCGCGGACGGCCTTGGCGCTGGGCGCGGACAGGCGCCGCAGGGCGGCCAGGCTCTTCTCGGCCCGGTATTCCTGGACCAGGCCGAGGATGGCGTTGAGGATGACGATGGCCAGGATGGCCACGGCGTCCACCCATTCCTTGAGGAAGCCCGAGACCAGGGCGGCGGCGATGAGGACGCCGATCATGAGGCTCTTGAACTGGTCGAAGAAGATGGCCAAGGGGCCCCGGCCCTTCTTCTCCTGGAGCTCGTTCGGGCCGAAGGCGGCCAGCTGGCCGGCCGCGGCCTCCGGCGACAGGCCCGACTTCAGGTTCGTCTCCAGCTTGCGGGCGACCTCATCGGCCGCGAGATGCCACCAGTGCGTCATCGTCCATACCTCCGGTAGGATCGGAAAAGCGAGGCAGTATTATACCCTTTCCCGGCGGGCCGGGACAGAGGGACGGGCGGGGCTTACTGCTTTTTCTTGGCCGTCCAGGGGAAGGCGCCGAAGTCGCCGGCCTGGACCTCGCCGGTCATCGCGTCGCCCTCGACCTTGCCTTTATAGGTCAGCGCCATATCGCCCTGGGGGCCGCTGATGAGCACGGTCCACTCGATGTCCTGGCCCTTGACCGTGCCTTCGCCCGTGATCTCCATGCCCATCACGGTCGACGAGAACTTGATCTTGTCGCCGTCCTGGACGAAGGTCGCGTCGGCGGGCATGTCGCCCTGCGGGGTCTGTGTCGTCATCTCCCAGACGCCGGCCACGTTGGCGGGCTTGGCCGCGGGAGCGTCCTGGGCGGCCAGGCTCCCGATCGCGGCCAGGGCGAGAAGGGCCATCAGCGGGAAGCGGAAGCGCATGTCGGTCTCCTTTCCGGTTTCATCGGCCCCTTCTATTTACATCAGGTCCCCTCCGCCGTCAATACGCGCCCGGCCCTTCCCTTTCGCCGGGGAACCGTGTATAATTGGGCTCACGTCGGGGAGTAGCGCAGCCTGGCTAGCGCACAGCGTTCGGGACGCTGGGGTCGTGGGTTCAAATCCCACCTCCCCGATATTTCATCTCTCGGCCCATGATCATCAAATCGCTTCCCGCCATCGCGGGCTTCCGTGCGGGCGACGGCTCTTTCCTCAAAGAGCTGCTGCACCCGTCCAAGGAGCCCCTGTCCCTCGGCTTCAGCCTGGCCCGGGCCGAGGTCCGGGCCGGCCAGCGGACCCTCCCCCACCGCCTCGAGCAGGCCGAGGTCTACTACATCCTCGAAGGGCGCGGCCGGATGCGCATCGGCGACGAGAGCGCCGAGGTCGGGCCCGGCCAGGCCGTCTACATCCCGCCGCGGGCCGTCCAGTCCATCGAGGCCGTGGGGCCCGGCGATCTCTCGTTCCTGTGCCTCGTTGATCCGGCCTGGACGGCCGAAGGCGAAGAGATCCTCTGAAGAACGGGACCCTTGGACCTGCCCCCGGCCCTCTCCCCGCCGCCGTTCTTCCAGCGGGTCGCCGGTCTGCGCCGGCGGATGAGCTGGAAGCAGGCCTTCACCGCCCTGAAATACCCCAACTACCGGCTCTGGTTCTGGAGCCAGATGTTCTCGATGTTCGGGACCTGGATGGAGTCGACGGCCCTGGGCTTCCTCGTCTACGACCTGACCAAGTCCCCTGCCTATCTCGGGCTGGTCGGCTTCGCGGCCGGCGGGCCGACCTGGCTGTTCATGCTCTACGCGGGCGCCATCGCCGACCGCATGCCGCGCCGGAACCTGCTCGTCATCACCCAGACGGCCATGATGCTGCTGGCCTTCGCCACGGCCGGCCTGACCTTCCTCCATCTGATCCGGCCCTGGCACATCCTGATCATGGCCTTCGGCCTGGGCACGGCCAACGCCTTCGAGGCCCCGGCCCGCCAGTCCTTCGTCCTGGAGATGGTTGACCGGGAGGACATGACCAACGCCATCGCCCTGAACTCGGCCATGTTCAACACGGCCATGACCGTCGGCCCGGCCGCGGGTGGCCTCATCTACGGCTTCCTCGGCCCGGCCTGGTGCTTCGCCATCAACGGGGCCACCTTCGTCGCCGTCATCGCCGCCCTGAGGCGGATGACGCTCACGCCGTTCGCGGCTCCCGCCCGCCGGACCTCGGCCTTGGCCGACATCAAGGAAGGGCTGCGCTACGTCGCCGGCCACCCCCTCATCCGGACCGTCATCGGCCTCATCGGCGCCGTCAGCCTGTTCGGCGTCTCGTTCGTGACCCTGTTCCCGTCCTGGGCCGTCCGGGCCCTGCAGGGCGACGCCCGGACCAACGGCTTCCTGCAGTCCTCCCGCGGCCTCGGCGCGCTCGTCGCCGCCCTGCTCATCGCTTCGCTCGGCCGGTTCCATTTCCGAGGCCGGCTCCTGACCGTCGGGACCTTCGCCCTGCCCGTCGCCGTGGCCCTGTTCGCGCTGGTCCGCGGGCTGCCCCTGGCCCTCTTTTTCGCATTCGCCTCGGGCCTGGCCCAGATCCTCATCTTCAACCTGGCCAACGCCCTGGTCCAGACGCATTCGCCCGACGCCCTGCGCGGGCGGATCATGGGCATCTACACGATGACCTTTGTCGGACTGATGCCGCTCGGGGCCCTGTGGGTCGGGATCGCGGCCGAGCACGCCGGCCAGCCGGCGGCCATCCTCGGCGGGGCGACGGTCATGCTCGGCGTGGCGGCGGCCTTGGCCGCGTTCATGCCGCACCTGCGGCGCCAGGCCTGAGGCTTTCTTCGGGAAGAGACCGGTCAGGCGATCTCGGCCAGGCGGTAGGCCCGCTTCCCCAACCCGATGCGCTCGGCGTGGGCCAGCTGCGACGACCAGTCGATGTCGTAGCCGGCGCGGAGCGGGTCCTGGCCCCCGCCCTTGGCCACGAGCAGGTCGGCCGTGGCCTGGTCGATGGCCACCGGATCGAGGGAGGCCAGGATGCCGATGTCGGGGACGATGGGCTTGGGGGCCTTGGCCATGCAGTCGCAGTCCTTGGTCACCCGGGTCAGGAAGTTGAGGAAGACGGCCTGGCCCGCGAAGTGCCCGAGGACCCGCAGGGCGTACTCGGCCATCTTCTCCTGGAGCCGCAGGGAGTCCGAGTCCCATTTCATCTTGATGGCGCCGTGCTTGCAAACGACCAGGCACTCGCCGCAGCCGATGCACTTGGCCGGGTCGATGACGACGTGGCCCTCGGCCTGGACGATGGCCGCTTCGGGGCAGAAGTCCATGCAGACGCTGCAGTTGCGGCACTGCTTGGCCTGGACCCGGGGGTGGGTGACGGAGTGCTGCTCGAGCTTGCCGGCCCGCGAGGCGCAGCCCATGCCGACGTTCTTGAGGGCCGCGCCGAGCCCGGTCTGGACGTGGCCGGTGACGTGGGTCAGGGCGACGAGAGCGTCGGCGTCGAGGATAGCGCTGGCGATCTTGGAGGAGGCCGTGCGGGCCTGGGCGCCGCGCGGCTCGAGCTTGTCGCGGCCGATGAGGCCGTCGGCGATGATGATCGGCAGGCCGGTCGTCTCGGGAGTGAAGCCGTGCGACCAGGCCAGCCGGAGGTGGTCGATGGAGTTCGAGCGGTTGCCGACGTAGAGCGTGTTGGAATCGGTCAGGAACGCATGAGAGGTCCGTTGCCGGATCTCCCAGATGAGCTTGACCAGCCACTGGGGCCGGATGTAGCCGGCGTTGCCGGCCTCGCCGAAGTGGATCTTGAGGGCCGTGAACTCGCCTTCCGCCAAGCCTTCGTTGAAACCGGTGGCCAGATAGACGCGGCGGGCCTTCTCGGCCAGGACCTCGGCGGGCTCGGCGGAGTCGGCGGCGACGAAATGGACCGTGGGCGGCTTCGGGCTCGGCATGGGTTCGTCCTTCCTTCAGCGGGCTTTGAGGATGGCGTCGACGGCCCGCCGCCCCGTCCCGGGCGCGACGGCGCGGCCCAGGCCGGCCAGCGTGCGTTCGACGGCCTCGATGGCGGCGCGGACCTGGGCCGAGGTCAGGTTGCCCATGTGGCCCATGCGGAAGACCTGGCCGGCCGTGGGGCCGAGCCCCCCGGCCACGACGACCCCGTTGGCGGCCAGGCCGGCGCGGAAGGCCCGGTCGTCGACGCCGTCCGGATAGCGGACGACCGACAGGGTCGGGGCGTAGAAGCTCGGGTCGGTGAAGAAGCCGAAGCCGAGGGCCTCCAGGCCGGCCCGCAGGGCCTCGGCGAACAGCTCGTGGCGCTCGAAACGGTCTTCGAGGCCTTCCTCCATGATGATCCGGGTGCCCTCGGCGAAAGCCCGGACCTCGTTGACGCAGGGCGTCGAGAAATACTTCGTCGGATCGCGCATGACCGGCAGCCAGCGCAGGAGGTCGGAGTAATAGGCCGAGACGGAGGCCATCCCCCGGCGCTTCTCCATGGCCAGCTCGGACAGGACCAGGACGGACAGGCCGGGCGGCGCGCCCAGGCATTTCTGGGCGGCCGTCAGGACGACGTCGAGGCCCCAGGCATCCATGCGCTCGGGCAAGCCGCCGGTGGCGCAGACGCCGTCGACGATGAAGAGCGAGCCGGCCTTCTCGAGGACGGCCGCGTACTCCTCGACGGGGGCGCAGGCCCCCGTGGCCGTGTCGACGTGGGTGCAGACGACGACGTTGTAGTTCTTGGACTTCAGCCGGGCGTCGAGCTCGCGCGCGGTCACGGCCCGGCCCCAGGGGCACTCGAGGACGTCGTGCTCGAGGCCGAAGGCCTTGCAGATCTGGGCCATGCGGTCGCCGAAGTAGCCCTGGGACAGGACCAGGACGCGGTCGCCCGGGGCGACGGTGTTGAGCAGGGCCATCTCCATCGACAGGGTCCCGGCGCCGGAGACGATGAAAGGCTCGCCGCTCTCGGTGAAGGCGATGGCCTTGAGGTTCTCGCAGGCCTCCTTGAGGTCGCGGGCCATCTCCGGACTGACGTGGGAGACCGTGGGCCGGGCCAGGGCGTCCAGAATGCGCGGCACGACCGGGCTCGGGCCGGGGATGAGGAGCAACTTGTCGTCGGGCATCGGGATCCTCCGGGGGCGAAATCCCGTCCATTGTGACCAATCGCCCCGGAGAAATCAAGGCAGCGGCCCTTACGCGACGATGCGGTACGTCGTACCCTCGAAGACGACGACGACGTTGCGGCCGACGGACAGGTACTTGGCCAGTCCGGGCTTGGCGGCCAGGAGACGGTAGAACTCCTCGGAGTCGAACGCGATCTCCTGGACCGGCGAGCCCGCGCCGTATTCGCTGTCGGTCCAGACGCCGTCCCTGAGATAGAAGGTCTTGTCTTCCTTATAGAGGATGCGTTCGGAGTCGGCCTGCGACGGACGGTCGTCGTTCTTGAAGGCGAGCGTGGCCTTGGCCGCCCGGACCGCGCCGGCGCCCGCGACGACGCCTCCGAGGACGGCTTCCCGGGCCGCCGGGGCCGCGGCGTCGAGCGCGAGAGCCTCGCGCTCGGTCACCAGGAACGAGGTGTAGGGCGTGACGATGCCGTATTTGAGCCCGAGGCGCTCGATCTCGGCCACGAGCTCGGGCTCCGAGCCCCGTAGCCGGACCTCCTCGAGCAGGTCGCCGATGCGCCGGGTCGCCCACAGGCGCGGCAGGAAGGACAGGCGGCCCCCGGAGCCCATCCGGGCCCCTTCCAGAACGAAACGGCGGGCCTGGCCGCCGGTCCGGCCGGTCAACACGGCCGTGACGGGGCCGCGCCCTGTGGCGCGTCCGACGAGGACGAGCTGGGAGCCCTTGAACAGGTCCGGCAGGACCTTGGGGTAGACCCGGCTCGTCTCGACGCCGCGGAACTCCATGGCCAGGTCGGACAGGACGGGTGAAGCGATCTTCTCGTAGAAGCCGGACAGGGCCCGCTCGAGGTCCTCGTCCTCGCCGACGTAGACGGATGTGCCGCGGTGGCCGGTCGCGAGGCCGTCGAGGAGCCGGGTGTTGACGTCGTGGCCGACGCCGAAGACGAAGATCCGCGACCGGTGGACGTCGGCCTTGGCGGCGTTGGCCAGGATGTCGGCGGTGTCGGTCGTCCCGGACGTGGGCAGGCCGTCGGTCAGGAAGAGGACGTAGCCGGGGCGGCCGCCGCCGCGCGCCCGGGCCAGGGCCGTGAGCAGGGCGTCGTTGATGTTCGTGCCGCCGGTGTCCTCGATGGCCTCGACGAAGGCCAGGGCCCGGCCGACGTGCTCCGGCGTGGCCGGCACGAGGGCGTCCGTGAATGGCGTGACGCCGTCGTCGAAATCGACCAGGGTGAAGGCGTCCTCGCGGCCGAGATGGCCGAGGATGAAGCGGGCCGCCTCCTTGGCCTGGCGCATCTTCGTCCCGCTCATGCTGCCCGAGCTGTCGAGGACGAGGATGACGTCTTTGGCCGCGACCCGCTCCCCCGCCGCGGCGAACCGGGGCGAGGCCAGGAACAGGAAATAGCCGCCGTCGGGGCCGTCTTCGCCGAGGAAGGACAGGCCGACGTCGTCCGGCGACAGCGAATAATAGAGGAGGAGATCCTTGTCGGGCCGGACGTCCCGGGCCTCGTAGCCGGCGACCGCGGTCCCCGGGCCCTCCCGGCGGACGGACACGCGGTGCGACGGGGAATAGATGTTGACGACGGGGACCGGGCTCGAGACGCGAACGGTGACGCCGACGTCCTCGAGCGGGTCGCGCGAGAACCGCTCGGTCGCGAGCGGATAGAGGTAGCGGACCAGGCCGCCCTCGGCCTTGAGGACCTCGGTGTAGGAGATCTGGACGCGCTTCTCGCCCCGGGCCGGGATGGGATAGACCCGGGCCCGGAAGAGGTCGCGGCCGAGGTACTCGAGCAGGCCGGGGTCCTTCATCCGGCGGACGATGTCCTCGTAGGTCCGGCGGGCCTCGGCGCTCGTGAGGATCTCCCCTTCGATCCGGCGGTCCCCGACGAACATGGCGAAACCGGAGACCGAGGCGCCCTCGGGAACGGGGAAAATGTAGGTCCCCTCGATGTCGCGGCCGCCCGGGTTCAGGAAGACCTGGTCGACCGAGGTCCGGGCGACCTGCCCGTCGATCTCGACCTTGACCCGGTGGTACTTGACGCTGAGGGGCGGCGCGGGCTCGCCGGGGCGCCGGTCGGGGATGATGAAGCCGTCCGCGCGCAGGGGCGCGGCGGCGGCCAGGGCCAGGGCGATGGCCAGGGCGGGGGCGGCGAGGGCCGTCCGGGACCGGCGGGGAGCGGGGCTGTTCATGTTCGTCCTCCTCGAGGGGCCCGGCCGCGGGCCCGTCATGACCTACTACAACGGGGGGCCGGGGTTTGTTCCATTCCCCGGCGGAAAGGATCAGGCGGGGAAGAGCGACTCGAGGCGGTCGCGCAGGGAGTCGACGTCGGGGAAGACCTCGACGGGCAGGCCGTCGAAGAGCTCGGGCTCGTCCGACAGGAGGAAGATGGCCCCGATCCCGGCGTCGAGCGCGGCCAGGACGTCGAAGCGGGTGTCGCCGACGATACCGCAGGCGTCCGGCGCGAGACCGAGCGTCCGCAGGACCTCGAGGAAGGGGGCCCCGGACGGCTTCCAGAGCCCGCTCTCCCGGGTCACGACGCAGTCGAACGAGAGGCCGAACTTGCCGAGCAGGAACTCGGTATTGCGGCGGGAGTTGTTGGTGACCAGGGCGGCGGCCAGGCCGCGCGCCCGGAGCAGGGCCAGGAGCTCGCGGACGCCCTCCCGGAGGACCGAGGCCTCGGTCTGGGCGGCTTCGTGGGATTCCAGAACGGCCCACTTGGCCGCCCGCTCCGGGCCCACGAGGCCGTCGAGGTAGGCCAGGATGGAGGTCTCGCCGGTGCCGAGTTCGGCCCGGATGCGGGTCCAGTCGTAGTCGTTCTCGACGACGGTCCCGTCGAGGTCGAAGATGACGCCGCGGAGCTTCACGGGACCGTCACTTCTCCCTGACCCGGCCGACCTCGAACAGGGGCTCACCATCGTTGCAGGGCGGCGTACCGATGACGTAGAGGAGGATGCCGGTGAACGGGGCCCGGACGTCGGCCGCGTGCCGGCCCTGATAATCCGTGACCGTGCCGACGATCTGGCCCTCGCGGACGTGATAGCCCATCTCGACCCGGGGCCGGAAGAGGCCGTTCCATCTCGAATAGACGACCTCGTATTTGTCGATCCAGACCGGGTCGTCGACGGGCTCCGGGCGGCCGTCGATCATCCCCAGGTGGCGCATGACGCTCAGGGAGCCGCGGACGTTGCGGACGACGGACTCCTCGTCCGTGCGGCCGAGACAGCCGGCCTCGGTCGTGATGGCCGGTTTGCCGCGGAGGATGGCCGTGTTGCCCAGGTACTTGGAGTCCCTGGGGTCGCGGCCACGCGTGTCGTCGATGATGATGTGCGTCAGGCCGAAGGCCAGGGCCAGGTCCTTGGAGCGGGCGTCGAAGGCCCGGTCGCCGCTCGTCATCCAGTAGGTGTACGGGATGAGGGCCTCGTTGCCGTCGCCGCAGTGCATGTCGACGAGGACGTCGGCCCGGTCGACGACGTGGGCGGTCAGGGCGGCGGCGATGCGCTGGCTGGCCGTGCCGGCCGGGTCGCCGGGGAAGACGCGGTTGAGATTTTTCCAATCGTCGGGCCCGTAGTAGATCGTCCGGCGCTTGAAGCTCGGGAGGTTGGCGATGGGGACCATGATGACCGTGCCCTTGAGGCCGCGCGGGTCGACGAGGTCCCTGAGCCGGTAGAGGGCCAGGATGGGCGGATACTCGTAGGCGTGGACGCCGGCGACCAGGGCCAGGACCGGGCCCGGCGCCGCGCCGTGGACGACGATGTAGGGGATCTCCGTCGCCGCGCCGTCCTTGCCGCCGGGGACGGGGATCGAACCGGCCCGGCTCTCGCCCGCCGGGACCCGGGCCCCGGCGAAGACGAAATCGTCGGCCGCCCCGGCGGCGGCCGCCGCCGCCAGGATCCCGAAGAGCACCGCGCCGCCCGCCCGCGCCGTCCGTCCGATCCGCATGGGCCACCTCCCTGCCCGCTATTGTAATGAAAAACGGGGCCGTTTCTATTTATATTTTTCATGAACGATCGCACGGAAAAGTCCCCCTCTCGGTCCGTTGACCGGGGCCTGACCGCTCTGTTATAATCCAGGAGCCATCCATCACCTCAGGGAGGTCCACTCATGGGCAAGTTCATCGCCGTCGTCGGAGGATTGTTGGCCATGGCCGGCGGCCTGGCCCTGGTCATCTTCTCACCCCTGTTCCGGTCCGCCCTCTATCACCTGATCCTGGGCTTCATCCCGCCCATCCTGTTCTTCGGCGGCTTCATCGGCCTCATCGCCGGCATCAGCAGCATCAAGGACGCCAAGAGGACCAAGAAGCTCGAAATGGAGTCCGAGCCCAAGAAGGCCGAGTAGGCCCGTTCCCGGCGGGCTCATCGAGGCGTCTCCCCCGCCCGTCCGGCCAGGGCCGTGCCGGGGAGGAGCCTTATCCGTGATCAGCATCCACGTCTTCTCGCTGACCCTGCTCCTGTCCCTGCCGTTGCCCTTGGCCTCGCGGATCGAGGCCGCCTTCCTGCAGGATTCCCCCGTCCTGTTGCGCCCGCTCCTGGCCGGTGAGGGGACCATCCCCGTGTCCCTGCCCGAGCCCCTGGGACTGGCCGACCAGCTGTCGCCCGACCAGGCCTATCTCGTGTTCGCCCGCGTCTTCTCGGTCTACCGGACGACCGAGTTCACGACCGAGCCCCGCCTGTCAGCGCGGCCCGGCGCCGCCGGCGGCATCCTCAAGGCCCGTTGGTCGGTGCGCAACGTCCGGACCGGGAACCAATACCCCCTGCGCGTCTATTTCTTCCTGGCGCCGGCCCGGGGCCCGGCCGGTCCCGGCATGGCCCTGCGGATCGTCGAGATCCGCGCGGAGCTTCTGTGACGGCGCCGGGCCCCGCGACCGCGCGCCGGTGGACGGCCGTCGCGGCGGCCGCGGCCCTGCTCCTGGCCCTCGTCGTAGGCGCTCTGTCCGTCGTCCTGCCCGGGTTCCTGTCGCGCGACTACGACGCCAAGAGCCTGGCCTCGCTGCGCGCCCAGGCGGCCCGGACGCGGCAGCGGCTGGCCGCCGTCTCGGCCCGCCTCGAAACCCGGGCGGCCCGCTTCGACGGCCTCGTCCCCCCGGCCGATCCGGGCGGCTTCTTCCCGCTCTTCCGCTCCTCCGGCCTCGAGGCCGCCAACGAGGGCGTCGCCCTGACGAACGGCGACGGCTTCGTCGAGGTCTGGTTCGGCAACGTCCTGAGCCTGTCCGACCAGATCGAACGGGAGGATTTCGAGCGGCTCAAAGCGGCCGGCGGCTCGTTCCTGGTCCGCAACAAGGCCTCCGTCTACCTGGCCGTGCTCCGGCCCGTCGCGGGCGGCGAGCGATTGTTGGCCCACTTCACCCGCCTGGCCTTCATCCCCCGGGTGCAATCCGCCCACATCCGCGAGTACCACGCCCTCGCGCCCGGCGGCCGGGCCGGTTTCGACATCGACTACTGGGACTTCCGCGAGGACGTCGACGGCTTCGAACGGTTCTTCGCCCGCCACAAGGACGAGTTCGCCGGCCAGCCGCGCCAGACGAACGAGGCCCGCCCCCTGTTCTTCCCGCTCCGCAACGAGAAGGGACATATCATCGCCACGGCCACCCTGGCCTCGCCCTCCCTGACCTCCCGGGTGACGGCCGCCCGCGAAGACCTCCGCCTGATCCTGTTCCTCCTCCTTGCGGCCGCCTGCGGCGCGGGACTGGCCTTCTTCTGGTCCGGGCCCGCTTTTCGGGCCGGCCGGGACGTCCTCGCCGGTCTGGCCGGAGCGGTCCTCCTGGCCGGCTTGCGCGTGTCCCTGCTCCCATTGGGCCGGCTGGCCCGGGTCCAATCGATGCGCCTGTTCGATCCGGCCGTGGCCGGCTTCGACTCCTGGGCCGGCCTGACCCGCTCCCCGGCGGATATCCTGCTGACGGCGCTGGCCGTCTTCGGGCTGGCCTGCGGGCTGGCCGTCATGACCAAGGCCACGGGCGGCCGCGGGGCCCGTCCCCGCGACGGCCGGTCGACCGCGCTGACCGCCCTGGCCCATCTGCCGGCCCTGGCCCTGGCCGCCGGAGCGGCCTTCGTCCTGGAAGAAGCCGTCCGCCTGACGGTCTTCAACTCCAATCTATCCCTTCTGCGCTGGGACTTCGACGCCGCCCGGACCGCCCTCCAACTCGGGCTGCTCGTCTTCCTGGCCGCCGTCCTGCTCGCCCTGGGCCTCGCCCTGCGCCTGCTGCTGAGGCCGGCCCGGCGCGTCCTGCCGTCCGTCCTGGCCATAGCCCTGGCCGCGGCCGCCGGGGCCGCCGCGGGCCCGGCCGCCTCCCCGGTCACCGCCGTACTGGCCGCGGCCCTCGCCGCCGGCGTTCTCGTCGCCGCCGTCCGTCCCGCGTGGACGGCCCGCCGCGAGGCCGCCTTCGCCGGCCTCGTCCTGGCCTCCCTGTGGCTGGCCCGGTCGGCCGACGGCATGGCCGTCCTTAGGACCCGGGCCGTGCTCGAGACGACCGTGGCCCACACGGTCCTGACGCAGGAGGCTTGGGGCGGCTTCCTCATCGAGGAGTCCCTGCCGGGCCTCGACCGCAGCGCCAGTGACATCGCGGCCTTCTTCAAGGACCCGCCGCCGGCCCGGGACACCGATTTCGCCCACGAGCTCTGGGCCCGGACCTCGGTGGCCAAGGCCAACTGGCATTCGAGCCTCGAGGTCCGCGACGCCGAGGGCAACACCCTGAGCCGGTTCTCGCTCAACGTGCCGCGGATCCTCGGCGACCCGCCCGACCTCGAGCCGTCCGCGGACTGGGCCATCGTGCCCCGCAGCCTGACCTTCATCGGCCGGGAGAAGGACTTCCTCGTCGGCTACAAGGACTACGCCGAGAACGGCGTGCGCATCGGCCGCGTCGTCCTGTACGTCTCCCTCGACCCCGAAATGCTGCCCTTCCTGTACTCGGCCAACCCCTATTTCGAGGTCCTGCGGACCGATCCCCTGCCGTCGCTCGGAGAGCTCGACCTCGGCTGCGAGATCTTCGACCTCGACGGCGTCTCCCTTTTCAATCCGCGCAAGGTGACGGCCGGCCTGGCCGACCCCGACCTCGAGCGGCTGCAGGCCGCCGCGCCCCCGTTCTGGTCGAGCTTCCGGGAGCGGGGCACGGTCTACGATGCCTATCTGTTCCGGTCCGGCGAACGCGGTTACAGCCTGTTCACGCCCCGCAAGGACCTCAAGACCGGCGCGGTGGACGCGCTGCGGTTCTTCTTCCTCGGGCTGGCCTTCGCCGCCGCCGCGGCCCTCCTGGCTGCCCTCGCCGGCGGCCGGGCCTGGGTCCGCCGGCCGTGGTGGTCGTTCTCCAACCGGGTCTACGCCGGTTTCCTGGTCCTGACCCTGGTCCCGCTCCTCCTCTACACGGTCTTCACCCGCAACCTCTTCGACAGCCTGTTCACGGAGCGCTTCGTCGAGGAATCGGCCGTCCGGGCCAGCTACGCCCAGGGCCTGATGGAGGCCTTCCTGTTCGTCCAGGGCGTCGAGCTCTCGCCCTACCTGGCGCCCCGCGAGGACCTGGCCCTGTGGATCAGCGAGACCCTGTCGAACGACGTCATCCTCTACCAGGACGCCGTCCTCGGGGCCTCGAGCCGGCGGGAGTTCTTCGAGACGGGCCTGCTGCCGGACATCCTCGACGGCGAGACCTACCAGGCCCTCGTCTACGAGCGCAAGCCCTACTACGTCCAACGGACGCGCCTGGGAGATTATTCCTTCCAGACCCTGACCGTGCCGTACGAGTTCCGCAACTCGACCCTGTTCATCTCCCTGCCCTTCCCCTTCGAGCGGGAACAGCTCGGCCGGGCCACCCGCGAGATCGTCGAATTCCTGGTCCTGCTCTCGGCCTTCTTCGTCGTTCTCGTCGTCCTGTTCTCCCGGGGCATCCGGAGCCAGATCATCGTCCCCATCCGCAAGCTCCTGGCCGGGACCCGCGAGGTCGGCCTGGGCAACCTCGAGGTGGCCATCGAGCACCGCTCGCGCGACGAGATGATGACCCTCATCGACGGCTTCAACACCATGATCCGCAATCTCCGGGCCCACGAGCAGGAGCTGGCCGAGATGAGCAAGAAGGTGGCCTGGACCGAGATGGCCCGCAAGGTCGCCCACGAGATCAAGAACCCCCTGACGCCCATCCAGCTCTCGGCCGAGCACGTCCTCAAGGTCTACGAGGACAAGCGCGGCGACCTCGACACGGCCCTCAAGGAATCCATGTCCTACATCATCGGCGAGGTCGAGAACCTCCGGCGGATCGCCCAGGAGTTCATGGAGATCGCCCGGGACACGACCCCCGACAAGGAGCCCGTCGACCTCAAGGCCCTGGTCGAGGAGACGGTCCGGCCCTACCGGCGCCTGCTCTCCGAGCGCATCCGGTTCACGCTCGTCACCGAGGGGGAAGAGGTCCGGGTCCGGGGCGACGCGGCCAAGCTCCGGACGGCCTTCCGCAACGTCGTCGCCAACGCCGTCGAGGCCATCGGCGGGCGCGGCGAAGTGGCCGTGACGGTCGGCCGCGAGGGCGGCCTGGCCCGGGTCGTCGTGCGCGACGACGGGCCGGGCATGTCCCCCGAGACCCTGGCCCGGATCTTCGATCTCTACTATTCGACCAAGGACTCCGGCACGGGGCTCGGCCTGCCCATCACCCGCAAGATCGTCGAGGAGCACGGCGGCGCCATCCGTGTCGTCAGCGAGCCCGGCCGGGGCACCTCGGTGACCGTCGAGCTGCCGGCCGGCGCCTGACGGTTGGCAATTCCGGCCGTTTTCTGGCAGAATAGCCGCAACGCCCTCGATTCGAAAGGACGCCCGCGATGGCCAAGACGCTCGTCACCTACTTCACCCGGACCGGGAACACGAAGCTCGTGGCCGAGGCCGTCTACGGCGCCCTCTCCGGCGACAAGGTCCTCAAGCCCATGGCCGAGGCCGGGGACCTGGCGCCCTACGGGCTCGTCTTCGCCGGTTTCCCCGTCCAGACCCACAGCGTCCCCTACCCGGCCGAGATCTTCCTGAAGTCCGTGCCCGAGGGCAAGAAGATCGCCCTGTTCTCGACCCACGGCTCGGTGACCGGCAGCCGCCTGTCGCGCGAAGCCCTCGAGTACGCTTCGGTCCTGCTGGCCAAAGCCAAGCTCGTGGGCACGTTCTCCTGCCGGGGCAAGGTGTCGATGAAGGCCCTCGAGGTCCTGATGCAGTCGCCCGAGCACGAGGCCTGGGCCGACATGGCCGCCTCGGCGGCCACCCACCCGGACGCCAGCGACCTCGAGGACGCCCGCTCCTTCGCCCGCTGGATCCAGACGCTCGGCTCCCAGGGCCACTACCGCGGCCTGTGAGCCCGGCGGCTCAGCGCTCCGCGGCCCTCGTCCGGACGAAGCCCGAGACCTCCACGAACTCCAGGCGCTCCTCCTTCTCGACCTCGTCGAGGAGCAGGTTCAGGCCCAGCGTGTCGCTCGAGATGTGGCCGGCCAGGACGACGTTGAGGTGGGCCTTCTTGGCGTTCTCCAGGGCCTCCTCGCTGATGTGCATGCCGACGATGGTGCTGACGCCGGAAGCGGCGTAGGACTCGTAGATGGACTTGGCGCCCTCGGTCCCGCCCGTCATCTCGATCGAGATGCGGCCGCAGCGGCCGGTCTCGGAGCCGCTGACGATGCGCGGCCCGGCCATGCGGCGGACGGCGGCCCGGTATTCCGGGACCGTCTTGAGCAGGGCCAGGAGGTCCTTGAGCCGGGCCGGCTTCTCCCTCGCGAACAGGTCCTCGAGGAAGGCGCTGACGCAGTTGTCGGCCGGCGTGTGGACGCACATCATCGGCAATCCGAGCAGGCGGGCCGCGTCGACGGCCCGGCCGTGGTTGCCCGGCAGGACCCGCCGCCCGACCTCGTCCATGCGCTTGTCGAGGAGCTGCTCGGCGACGGAGACGGTGACGCCCACGGCGGCCAGCATGTCCGCCTGGACGCGCATGACCTCGGGCAGCTGGGCCAGGGCCACGCCCTGGGGATGGTGGGCCAGCACGAGGTCGATCCCGGCGCCGCGGTCCCGGTTGAGCGTGTGGGCCAGCAGGATCTCGGCGGCGTCCATGTCGATGCCGGCGATGACCTTGCGGACCTCGGTCGAGGGGTCGCCGGCGAGGATCCGGGTGTCGGCGTAGGGATTGAAGAGGCGGTCCTCCTGCCAGCTCTCGCGCTCGTCCGCTTCGAGCGTCTTCGAGCGTTCGCGCTCCTCGTCGAGGAGCTTGCGGACGGCCTCGGCCCCGCGGGGGTCCCGGGCGATGCCCGCGGCGACGGCCCTGCGGTAGAACGTGTCGAGCTTCATGTCGGTGTCCTTTCTCCGCCTCAGCGGCCCCGGCGGACGACGCCCGCGGCCTCGAGCGCGTCGAGCTCGGGCCCGGTCAGGCCGAGCTCGCCGAGGACCTCGCCGGTGTGCTGGCCGTGGCCGGGGCAGGGGCGGCGGCCGCGTTCGGACCGGTCCCGGAGGGGATGGCCGAGCCGGGTCACGCGGGGGCCGGAGGGCAGGGACGGGAGGACGAGGCCCCGGGCCGCGACCTGGGGGTCGGCGAAGACCTCCTCGATCGTCGGCACGACGCCGCAGCAGAAATCGGTCCCGGCCAGGAACTCGCGCCACTCGGCGGCCGTGCGCGAGGCGAACAGGGCCTCGAAAAGGGTGAAGTCCTCGGGACGCTCCGAGAACTGAAGGGGCAGGAGGTCGTCGCGGCCGACCTTGCGGCAGAATCCCTCCCAGAACTTGCGCTCGAGGGCGGCCAGGGAGATGTCGCGCCCGTCCCGCGTCCGGTAGACGTTGTAGCAGGGATGCTTGCCCGACAGGGGCATGCGGCCCCGGCCCGCGCGCTCGCCGGCGACGTACTCGGCCACGGGCATGACCATCAGGGCCAGGGCGCTGTCGAGCATGCCGATGTCGAGGTAGCGGCCGGCGCCGGTCCGGTCGCTCTCGCGGAGCGCCGCCAGGATGCCCGTCGCCGCGAACAGGGCCGAGCTCAGGTCGGCGATCTGCACGGGCGGGATCGTCGGGAGCTGGCCGGGCCGGCCGCACAGGCCGAGGATGCCGGCCCGGGCCGAGAAGTCGAGGTCGTGGCCGGCCAGGTCGCGGTCGGGCCCGTCCTGGCCGTAGCCGGAGATGGAGCAGTAGACGACGCCCGGGTTGACGGCCCGGACGGCCTCGTAGCCGATGCCCAGGCGGTCGACGGCGCCGGGCCGGAAGCTCTCGACGACGACCCGGGCCGTCGCGGCCAACCGGAGGAAGAGGCCGCGGCCGGCCGGCGCCTTGAGGTTGAGGGAGACGCTCTTCTTGCCCGGGTTGAGGGCCAGGAAATAGGAGCTCTGGCCGTCCACGAACGGCCCCATGGCCCGGATGTAGTCGCCGCCCTCGGTGTCCTCGACCTTGACGACCTCGGCCCCGAGGTCGGCCAGGACGAGCGTGCAGTAGGGGCCGGGGAGCAGGCGGGAGAGGTCGAGGACGCGGACGCCGGCGAGGGGCTTGTCGCTCATGGTCCTCCCCTATTTAGCAGAAAGCCCGGGCCCGGTCAATCGCGGCCGGCCGGGCGGGCCCGGCCCCGTGTTGACTTCCACGCGAAATCCGATAATAATGGTAGGGCTTCGGGTCCGCGGACCCCGCCTCGAACAGCAGACCAAGACAGAAAGGACAACGAGTGCGGCCATGCGAGTGAAGATCGCCGGCACCGGCAAATGCCTGCCCGCCACCGACCTGCCCGGCAGGATCGTCACGAACGAGGACATCGTCCGGATCCTGCTCGACCACCGGGCCATCAAGCCCGGCACGGACCGCCCCTGGCTGCCCGACGAGCTGACGCCGCAGAAGATCGTCGACCTCGTCGGCATCAGGGAACGGCGCTGGGTCGACCGGAGCGTCAACACCTCGGACCTGGCCCTGTTCGCGGCCGAGAGGGCCCTGGCCGACGCCGGCATCGACTGGACGGACATCGGCATCCTGGTCGTCGGCAGCTCGACGCCGGAGGCCATCTTCCCCTCGACGGCCTGCATGACCCTGGGCAAGGCCATCGCCAAGAAGGTCGCGGCCGGCGTGTGGGACGAGAAGACCGCCCGGACCTCCCTGCGCATCCCCGCCTTCGACGTCCTGGCCGCCTGCACCAGCGGCCTCTACGCCGTCGACATCGTCCGCAAGCATCTCCTGGCCCCCGACAACGAGGCCGAGTACGGCCTGGCCCTGGGAGCCGAGGTCCTCAGCCGGCTCCTCGACTTCTCCGACACCAACGCCGACCTGTGGGGCGACGGGGCGGCCGCCGTGGTCCTCAAACGGACCGTCGGCGCCTCCGGCATCGTCACGACCGTCACCGGGACGGACACGACCAGCGTCGAGGCCGCCTACAGCGCCGGCCACGACACCCGCTACCACGACGCGCCCGTGCGGCCCAACATCGCCATCAGGGGCCACGACATCCAGAAGTTCGTCCTGCGCATCATCCCCGAGCTCATCCTCAAGACCCTGGACAAGGCCAACCGGGCCCCCGGACGGACGCGGGACTACCGGCTCGAGGACGTCGACCTGTTCATCTGCCACCAGGCCAACGCGCGGATCTTCGAGCACCCGGCCAAGAAGCTGGGCGTGCCGCTCGAGAAGTTCTACGTCAACGTCGACCGCCGCGGCAACTGCTCGTCGACCTCGGTCCTGCTGGCCCTGCGCGAGGCGGTCGAGGAAGGACGCCTGCCGAAGGGCGGGCTGGCCCTGCTCCTCAGCTTCGGCGGCGGATTGACCTGGGGCTCGATGCTCGTCGAGTGGTGACGGCCGCGGCCGGCCGTCAATCGGCGTGGTAGACGACCCGGAAAGCGGAGAACTCCCCCGTGGCCGGCTCCCGCCGGACCTCGAACGTCTCCACCCGGGCCAGGCGCGGCCCTTCGCGCAGGTCGTCGAGCAGGCTCTCCACGCTCCCGGACGGCCCTTCGGCCAGGACTTCGACCCGTCCGTCGGCGAGGTTCCGGACCCAGCCCGTGACGCCCAGGCGGGCGGCGCATTTCTCGGCGTAGAAGCGGTAGGCGACGCCCTGGACGCGGCCGCCCGCGAGAACGCGCACCCGAACGAGGTCTTCGCCCATGCCCCGGTCATACCGCATCGGGCGCGGACATGTCAACCGCCGCGCGCGGCCCGGTTCGTGATAGAATCCCCTCGGCGCCATGATCAAAGACCTCGTCTCCATCGCCGGCTACGACCCCTCGGGCGGGGCCGGCGTCCTGCTCGACCTGGCCGTCTTCGAACGGCTGGGATACCGCGGCTCCGGCGTGCTGACCGCCGTCACGGCCCAGACCGCGGCCCGGGTGGCCCGCATCCATCCGCTCGCCCCGGCGGCCGTCGTCGGGCAGTTCGAGGGCCTGGCCGGGACGCGCCGGGTCGCGGGGATCAAGGTCGGCATGCTGGCCACGGCCGCCAACTTGGCCGCCGTGGCCGGCCTTCTGGCGAGGCGGAAGGACGTGCCCCGGGTCGTCGACCCGGTCCTGAGGGCGACCTCGGGCGCGGACCTGCTCCGGCGGCGGGCCTGGCCGCTCGTCCTCGACGCTTTCCGCGGCCGGATCGACCTCCTGACGCCGAACCTCGACGAGGCCGGGATCTTCACCGGCCGGCACCCGGAGGGCGTGACCGGGATGAAAGACGCGGCCCGGGCGATCGGCCGGGCCGTCGGCGCCGCCTGCCTGGTCAAGGGAGGCCACCTCGAGGGACGCGCCGTCGACGTCCTCTGGGACGGACGGACGGCCGCGGTCTTCGAACACCCGCGCCACGGGACCGCCGATGTCCACGGCACGGGCTGCTTCCTGTCCTCGGCCGTCGTCGCCTACCTGGCCGGCGGGCGTGGGCTCGAAGAGGCCTGCGTCCGCGCCATCGCGCTGACGGCCGTGGCCATCCGGGGTTCGCTGCCCGCCGAGGGCGGGCGCCGCGTCTTCGCGATCAGCCGGGACCGCCGCCGGGAGCGGCCTCTCCCCCCGTCGCGGCGCTAGCGGAGCGCCCGGCCCGGTCGAGGACGGACTTCGGGAGAACGATCCCCTGCCGGGCCGCGGCCCCGGCGTCGATGCGCAGCTCGACCGTGTCCATGGCCTGGATGGGGATGCGGCCCGGGCTCTCCCCCGCCATGACCCGGACCGCCAGACGCCCCGCCCTCCGGCCCAGCTCGGTGAAGTCGTAGCCGAGCGCGGCGCAGGCCCCGAAGTCGACGGAGCGCAGGAAACTGGCCACGAGCGGAACGGCGTTCTCGTCGGCGGCCCGGCCGATGACGTCGAAGGCGCTGTTGAGCGTGTTGTCGGACATGGGGAAGAGCACGTCGATGCGGCCGTTGAGCAGGCGCTGGAGGGCGGCCGGGATCTCGTGCGGGGCCGTCACGGGGACGGCCGTCAGCTCGAAACCGTTCTCGGCCGCGGCCTGGCGGGCCAGGTCGAGGTAGTACTCCGAGTTGACCTCCGAGGAGGTCCAGAGCGAGCCGATGCGGCGGGCCCCGGGGAGGATCTCGCGGATGAGGGCCACGGTCTCGCGGATGGGCCCGGTCGAGACGACGCCGGTGACGCGCGCGAGGTGGTTCTCGGCCGAGGTCCCCGCGCCGACGAGGAAGGGCACGGCCACGGCGCCGAAAACGACGGGGGTCGACGGCGCGGCCAGGAGGATCGCCTGGAGGGCCTGCGTCGACAGGGGCATGACCAGGTCCGTCCCCGAGGCGGCGAGGTCGCGGGCGATGCGCTGGACCTCGGCCAGGTCGTTGTTGGCGATGCGGATGGAGACGACGATGTCCCGGCCGTCGCGGAGCCCGGCCTCGGCGAAGGCCTGGAGGATGCCCCGGCGGACCTCGCTCCCGGTCGGCGAGTCGACGGACTGGAAGATGGCGATGACGTAGGGCCGGGGCTCGTCGGCCGGCGCGGGCGGCGCTTCGCGCCGGCAGCCCGGGGCCAGGACGGCCAGCGCGGCCGCGGCGGCCACGAACCGGACGGCCCGGTCAGCCACGGCCGGTCACCTCGCGGAATCGGGCCGCCGCGATGTTCCCGCCGCTGGCGACGGCCACGACGGTCCGGCCGGCCCACCGGGACGGCTCATGGAGGAGGGCGGCGAAGGGCAGGGCGCCGGCCCCCTCGACCGTCCGGCCGTGGCGCTCGTGGACGAGGGCCATGGCCCGGGGAACGAGGGCCTCGGGAACGACGGCGATGCCGTCGAGCAGGTCGCGGCAGAGGGGGAAGGTCAGGGAGCCGGGCTCGATGCCGCCGGCGACGGCGTCGGCGACGGTCGGGCGCTCCTCGATGTCGATCAGACGGCCGGCCGCGACGGAGGCGGCCATGAAGGCCGAGGTATCGGGCTCGACGCCGAAGACGCGGACGCCGGGACGGACGGCCTTGAGATACCCGGCGATGCCGGCGACGAGCCCTCCCCCGCCGAGGGGCACGAGGACGTCGTCGAAGCGGGCCAGGGCCTCGGCCAGCTCCAATCCCGTCGTCGCGGCGCCGAGGACGATGTCCGGGTCGTTGTAGGGCGAGACGAAGACGCGGCCCGCGCCGGCGGCGAATTCGCGGGCCAGGGCCTCAGCCCTGTCGCAGCTGGCCCCACGCACCTCGACGTCGACGCCCAGGGCCTCGATGCGCTCGCGCTTGACCGCGGCCACGGTCTCCGGCAGGAAGAGCTTCAGGCCGACACCCTCGAGCTTCGCGGCGTGGCTGATGGCCAGGCCGTGGTTGCCCGTCGAGGCCGAGACGACGCCCCGGGCCCGCTCGCCGGGCGAGAGGGAACGGAGCTTGTTCAGGGCGCCCCGCAGCTTGAACGAGCCGGTGATCTGGTCGCATTCCCACTTGACGTGGATGTCGGCGCCGAAGTCCCGGCTCAGGGGCCCGGACCGCTCGAGGGGAGTGCGCCGGATGTCGGCCGCGATGCGGCGGTAGGCCTCGGGGACTCCCCTGAGGAAATCGATCGCGACGGGGGCCATTTCCATTCGCCTTGTTTTTACCATATCTGTTTTTGATTTTCATCTCCCGTTCATCAGATGAACAGAATAAATGGAAACGTCCCCATTTTCTCGGCGGGCTAACGGGCCCAGGGGGCGCCGATAGGGAGATGGGCCTCGCGGATTGTGAAATGGCGGCGGCGGGCGTAGAATATCCGCCGAATGGCCAAGTACCACGTCGGGACGGCGGGTTGGAGCTACGAAGACTGGGAGGGCGTCGTCTATCCCGCGTCCAAGGGCCGCGGTTTCCACGCCCTGCCCTACCTGGCCCGCTACATCGACCTCGTCGAGGTCAACAGCACCTTCTACCGCCCGGCCGATCCAGGCCTGGTCAGGTCGTGGCTGCGCCGGATCGAACCCTTCCCGGATCTCCTCCTGGCCCTCAAGCTCCACCAGGCCTTCACCCACGCCCGGTCCGGTTTCACGGCCAAGGACGTCGAGGCCTTCAGGGCCGCGGCCGACGTCCTCCACCTGCGGGGCCGGCTGGCCGCCCTTCTCGTCCAGTTCCCTTGGTCGTTCCGCAATACCCCGGAGAACGCCGGCTACCTGGCCCGGCTCCTGGCCGCCTTCGCCGGCTACCCCCTGGCCGTCGAGGTCCGGCACGCGAGCTGGGACACGCCGGCCTTATATGACGCCCTCCGAGGCGCCAAGGCCGCGTTCTGCAACATCGACCAGCCCCTCTTCGACGGCTCGATCGCCCCTTCGGCCGTGGCCACCGACCCCGACATCGCCTACGTCCGCCTGCACGGGCGGAACCGGGCCGACTGGTTCCGCGAGGGGGCCGGCCGGGACGACCGCTACAACTACCTCTACGCCGCCGACGAGCTCGAGGACTGGGTGACGCGCATCAAGGAGTTGGGGAAAAAGAGCGGCAAGGTCTACGTCGTCACGAACAACCACTACCGCGGCCAGGCCATGGCCAACGCCCTCCAGATCCGCAACATGATCACCGGCGAGAAGGTCGACGTGCCCGAGCCGCTGCTGGACCGCTACCCCGTCCTGCGGGAGATCGTCCGGGCCATCAAGGCCGGCCAGAGGGACCTCTTCGACAAGGGAGACGAGACATGAATTGGTGGGAAACGGGATTCGTCGCCGTCGAGTCCAATCGCCTCAAGATCGCCGGCCGCGACGCGTCCGAGCTGGCCGCGCGCTACGGCACGCCTCTCTACGTCTACGGCAAGGACCGCATCCTCGAGCTCTACGCCCGGCTCGACGACGCCTTCGGCCGCCATACCGGCCGCGAAACCCGCATCTGCTACGCGATGAAGGCCAATCCCCACAAGGGAATCCTGCGCCTGCTCCGGGCCCGCGGGGCCTGGGTCGACGCCGTCTCCCCCTGCGAGGTCGAGACGGCCCTCAAGGCCGGCTTCCCGGCCGAGCGCATCCTCTACACGGGGACGAGCGTCAGCCGGACCGACCTGCGCTCGGTGTTCGCCATCGAGGGGCTGACCGTCAACATCGACGCCGCCGAGCAGCTCGCCGTCATGGGCGAGGTCAAGCGGGAATTCCCGGACCGGGCCATCCGCGTCTCCGTGCGTTGGAACCCGGGCGTCGGCCGGGGCTTCCACGCCAAGGCCATCACGGCCGGCAAGCGCTCCTCCGACGGCACGCCCATCAAGTTCGGGGTCGAAGCCGGCAAGGTCCTGCCGGTCTTCGCCAAGGCCCGCAAGATGGGCTTCAAACCCGTCGGCCTCCACCAGCACCTCGGCTCCGGCTGGGTCCGTGAGGATTTTGGCATGGTCCGGATCGCCGTCGACCGCTTGGTCCGCAAGGCCCGCGAGGTCGAGAAGGCCGGCTTCCCGCTCGAGTTCCTCGATTTCGGCGGCGGTTTCGGTCCCCGCTATCTCAAGTCCCGGGACGTCTTCCCGGTCGAGGACTACATCGCCTACCTGACGAAGGCCGTGGACCGGGCCGGGCTTTCGGTCAGGGCCCTGGCCCTCGAGCCGGGGAAATTCCTCGTCGGCGACGCCGGCGTCCTGCTCCTCGGCGTCGAGTACGTCAAGGAGAGCTACGGCAACATCTTCGCCTGCGTCGACGGCGGGACCTTCAACACGGTGCCGCGGCCGGCCATCTATCTCACGGCCCATCACGAGATCGTCAACGCCGGGCGCGTCGACGGGACGCACAAGGCCCGGGTCACCGTGGCCGGGAACCTGTGCGAGACGGGCGACGTCTTCGGCCGGGAGCGGTCCATGCCGCTGCCCGAGAGCGGCGACGTCCTGGCCGTCCTGTGCGCGGGGGCCTATTGCCGGAGCATGGCCTCGCACTTCAACTTGAGGCAGATCCCCCGCGAGGTCCTCGTCTGACCAGGGACGCCGCGGCCGAGGCCGCGTCGGGATAGCGGAACCCGAAGCCGGCGCCGAGAAGCCGCGCGGGCCGGACGATCTGTCCCGTGAGCAGGGTTTCCCGGGCCTTCTCCCCGAACAGCGCCTTCAGGACGAAGCCCGGCACGGGCAGTCCGCACGGCCGGCCGAGCGCCCGGCCCATCTCCCGGCAGAAGTCCCTCTGGCGGACGGGCCCCGGGGCCGTCAGATTGAAGGTCCCGGCGAGGTCGCCGCGGTCGATGAGGAAGCGGATGGCCCGGACCTCGTCCTCGAGCGTGATCCAGGAGAAGCCCTGGCGGCCGCGGCCCAGCGGGCCGCCCGCGAAAAAGCGGAAAGGCAGGACCAGGCGGGGCCAAACCCCGCCGCCGGTCCCCAAGACCAGACCCGAGCGGACGACGACGCGCCGGACGCCCATCGCTTCGACCGGCGCCGTGGACGCTTCCCAGTCCCGGGCGACGCCGGCCAGGAAGCCGGTCCCGTACGGCGCGGCCTCGTCGAGCGGCTCGTCGCCCGACGGCCCGTAAGCCCCGATCGCCGAGGCCTGGATGACGACGCGGGGCTTGGTCGCGGCGGCCCGGACGGCCTCGACCACGGCCGCTCCGGCGTCCGTCCGGCTGCGGCGGATGCGGTCCTTCTTGGCCCGGGTCCAGCGGCCTTCGGCGAGGTTGTCCCCGGCCAGGTTGACGACGGCCAGGGCGCCGTCGGCGAGGGGCCCCCAGCCGGCGGCGGTCCGGCCGTCCCAGGCGGCCCAGGCGACGGCCCCGGGCCGCGCTTCCCCGGCGTCCGCGTCGGGACGGCGGGTCAGGCCGACGACCGCATGACCGGCGCCGGCGAGCTCCCGGGCCAGGGCCCGGCCGATGAAGCCCGACGCGCCCGTGACGACGATGCGGCCGCCCGCCACGGGGCTCACTTCTTCAGGAAGGCGACGATCTCGTCGCAGTCGGGCAGTTGAGGGATGTCGTAGAGCTTGATGAGGAGGATGCGGCCCCGCTCGTCGATGACGATGTTGGCCCGCTCGGAGAAGCCGTCGTCCTCGCGGAACAGCCCGAGGACGTGGGCCACGGCGCCGTGCGGCCAGAAGTCGCAGAGCAGCCGCGTCTCCTTGATGCCCAGCTCTTTGGCCCAGGCGTGCTTGGCCGGGAACGAGTCGACGCTGACGCCGGCGGCCACCGTGTTGAGGCCGTCGAAGACCGCCTTGCGGCTCTCCAGGGCCTTCATCTGCTCGGCGCAGACCGGGGTCCAGGCCAGCGGATGGAACGACAGCAGGACGCGCCGGCCGGCGAATTCGGACAGCTTGAACTCGCGGTTGTGGTGGTCCTTGAGCGTGAAGTCCGGCGCGATGTCCCCTTCCCAGATCGTCCGTGTGTTTCCCATCGGTCCCTCCCTCGGGCCGGGCCCTGACGGCCCCGCCGCTCGGGCCATTATGGCACAGCGGCCGGGGCGAGACAAGGCCGCCGCGGCGTCCGGCCTCGCGCCTTCCGGTCCCGTCCTGTATAATGCCTCCGACCGGAGGAGACGACCATGCGCTTGAAACCCCATCTCGCGGCGGCCTTGACCTTGCTGGCCGCCCTGGCCGCAGGTTCGCCCGCCGCGGCCCAGGACCCGGCCGCCGGCAACGAACCGGCCCGCCCCGAGCCGCTTTTCGTCCGCCTGACCTTCTACCCGACGGCGAGCCTGTCCCGCTACGACTACAACAACGACCTCGACGTCTTCGAGGTCCGCGTCTACGCCGAAGTCCGCCGCCGCTCCCAGGAGGGCCCGCCGGCGTCCGACGCCCGGGTCACGGCCCTCGGACAGAAGCTCGACTTCGTCAAGGACCACTTCGAGAAGAGGGTCCTGGTCGAGCGGGACAAGCGGCCGGCCGAGCTCGACCTCGAGATCTCCATCCCCGAGAGGCCCGTCCTCCGGGAGCGGCATCCCCTGCCGGCCTGGCTCGCCCTGACGGCGCCGATGCCGTCCATCCTTCCCGCGGGGACCGACCTGGCCGTCCGTTGGGATTTCGACCGCTTCCCCTCGCCCGTCGACGTCCGGGCCTACGACTTCAAGACGGGCCGGGAGTTCTTCAGCCGCGACCACCTGGAGGGGAACGAGGCCGTCGTTCCGGCCGCCGACGTCCCCGCCGGGACCATCGTCCGCGTCTACGTCATCCAGTCCTGGCTCTACAAGCGCTACCTCTCGGGCCCGGATTACGCCCGGGGCTCGGAGATCAACGTCATCCCCTGGTCCCAGGTCTTCGTGAGGACGAAATGAGGCGCCCGGCCGTCCTCGCCGCCGTCCTGCTGGCCGGTTGGCTCGCGCCCCTCGCCGCCCGGGCCCAGATCGTCCCCCCGGACGAGCTGCGCAGCGTCGCCCCCAACGTCTACCTCGACTGCGAGCGCCGGACCTGCGACTTCGAATACATCAAGACCGAGATCACCTTCGTCAACTACGTCCTCGACCGCCAGAGCGCCGACGTCCAGATCATCGTCACCCGGCAGCAGACGGGCGGCGGCGGGGCCGAATACACCCTGGCTTTCATGGGCCTGAAGCGCAACGCCGGCAAGGACGCCGAGCTGAAGTACTTCTCGAAGCCGACGGACACCGAGGACCAGTTCCGCAGGGGCCTCGTCAACGTCCTCAAGCAGGGGCTCATCCCCTACGTCTACGACACGCCCCTGGCCGAGTTCATCTCGATCAGCTACGCCCAGAAGAAGGACTACCGGCCGACGCCCAAGTCCGATCCCTGGCACTACTGGGTGTTCGGCGTCGGCGTCCGCGGCAGCGGCGAGTTCGAGGACCAGGCCCAGCGCTACAGCTACCAGGTCAACCTCTCGGCCAACCGGACGACGGAGGCCATGAAGTTCCGGTTCTACGCCGGGACCAACTTCAACCACCGCCGCTACGAGATCCCCGACGAGGAGCCCATCGTCAGCGACTCCAAGCGCAAGAACGCCTCGATCTCGGTCTTCAAGTCCATCGACGGCCACTGGTCGTGGGGCGGCGGGACCAGCCTGTATTCCTCGACCTACGACAACGCCCGGCTCTACGCCTCGTTCGGGCCGAGCGTCGAATACAACATCTTCCCCTACGCCGAGGCCACCCGGCGCGAGCTCCGCCTGCAGTACCGGGTCAACTTCACGATGCGGGACTACTACGAGACGACCATCTTCGGCAGGGAGAAGGAGAACCTCTTCAGCCAGGCCCTGCAGGTCGTCCTCGAGATCAAGGAACCGTGGGGCTCCATCGGCGCCTCGGTCCAGGGCTCGACCTTCGTCCCCGACCTCAAGTACAACAACCTCCGGGCCGACCTGGGAGTGTACATCAACCTCTTCCGGGGCTTCTCGTTCAACGTCGGCGGCCGCTACAGCCGCATCCGCGACCAGCTGTCGCTGCCGGGCCGCGAGTACTCGCCCGAGGAGATCCTGCTCGAGCTCAAGCGCCTGGCCACGGGCTACGACCTGAGCTTCGAGATCGGCGTCAACTACCGCTTCGGCTCGATCTACAGCAACGTCGTCAACCCGCGCTTCGGCAACGTCTGAGACCGGGCTCCGCCCGGCCTACTTGGCCGGACCGGAGGGGGCCTCGACGGCCGTGATCTTGACGGCCACGGGGGCCTCGAGGCCCCAGGTCAGCCGCTGGACGTCGCTCGTCTCCGCGCGGTCCGGCTCCGGCCTGGCCTTGACGAGGCGGATGGTCTGGGTCCGCTTGACCTCGATCCTCAAGCCGGACGGCGTCTGTTCCCAGGGCAGCTCCCCTTCCTGGCCGAGCAGGGTGACCTTGGTCCCGGGCGTCGCCCGGACGGACTCGAGGACGAGGTTCCGGCCGTTGTCCTCGAGCGCGGCCAGGGCGTAGACCGTCGCTTCGGACCGCTTGGCAGTGAACCAGACGTCACCCTCGTTGGTCACGGTCCAGGGCCGGACGCCCCGCACGGACTCGCCGTAGAGCATCATCCACAGGCCGAGGTCGCGGAGCACCTCCTCGTCCGCCGGGGCGATGCGGCCGTCCGGCCGCGGCCCGACGTTGAGGAGCAGGTTGCCGCCGCGGGCCCGGATGTGGATGAGATTCTCGACGATCTCGGTCGAAGGCCGGACGACGGCCCCGGGCAGGTACGACCACTGGTAGCTCGTGGTCAGGCAGCTCTCCCAGGCCCGGTCGTCGGGCTTCCCGGGGATCTCCTGTTCGGGCGTCGGGATCTCGCCGCGGCCGATGAAGACGTCCGGACGGACGCGCCAGGCGTGCTTCTTGAGCGGCTCGCACTTGCCGTCGAACCAGAGCAGGAAGACGTCGCCGTAGCGGGTCAGGAGCTCCTCGAGCTGGCCGCGCTCGTAATCGAGGAAGCCCATCCGCATCGGCCCGAACGGGGCCCGGCTGTCGAAGCCGGGCTCGTAGATGTGGCCGGTGCGTTCGCCTGTCTCCCACTGATACCGGAAATCGCCCGGCGAATAGTAGAAGCCGACCAGGATGCCCTCCTTGCGGAAGGCCTCGGCCACCTGGGCCGTGATGTCTTTCCCGTAAGGCGTCCGGGTGACCTTGAAGTCGCTGTAGGCGGTGTCGAAGTTGCAGAAGCCGTCGTGGTGCTTGGTCGTGAAGACGACGTAGCCCATGCCGGCCAGCTTGGCCAGCCGGGCCCAGGCCGCGGGATCGAAGTCGGCCGGGTCGAACGTCTCGGCCAGAGCGTAGTATTTGCGGACGAACTCGTCGGAGGCGTTGTAGAGGGGCCAGGAGATCTCGGTCCCGACCTGGCTGTTCGGCCCCCAGTGGATGAACAGGCCCAGCCCGACGTCGCGGAAGAGCTCGGTCTTGGCCGGATCGTTGGCTAGGCGGACGGCGTCCTCGGCCAGGAGCGGCACGGCAGGGCGTTCGGCCGGCGCGGCCGGCTCCGGAGGAACGGGCTTGGCGCAGGCAGCCAGGGCGGCCAGGACGACACCGGTCAGGATAGGGAACGAAGCGCGGCGCGACGGCGTCTGGATCATGGAGGCCTCCTTCGTGACCTCCTTTTAATGGAACGGGGCCGGAAAATCAAATGCGCCTGAATTATTCACGAATCGAGGCGGCCTCAGATGCGAGGCCCGAGGGGTGAAGCTGTGCTCTGTGGTACTGCGAATCCCGAGAGCGAAGCAGATGGGGCTGGATCGGTTCGCCCAGAGGGTAAAAACGCCGGATAAAGAAAGAGGGAGAAAATAACGGGGCGTTTTTATGAATAACTCAGGTATAATCCGGCCGTGACCTCCAAGGAGCGCCTGCTCACGGCCCTGGCCCGGGGCAAGCCGGACCGCCTTCCGGCCACGGTCCACCAGTGGCAGGGCTATCACCTCGAGACATACATGGACGGGCGCTCGGACCTCGAGGCCTTCGCCGCGGTCGGTTTGGACGCCGCCGTGCAGTTCTCGCAGGATCTGGGCAATTACTGGATGGCCGGCGCGGATTTCTCCCGCTTCTCGACGCCCGAATGGCGCGACGAGGCCACGGTCGTCAGCGCCGATCCCGATCACCGCGTCGTCCGGCACGCCATCACCACCCCCGGAGGCGTCCTGACCTACACGGCCGAGGGCGACCGGATGACGACCTGGGTGACGGACTTCCTCATCAAGCGCGACGACGACATCCGGCTCATCGAAAAGCACATGCCCGTCGGGGCGCTCGACGTCGCGGCGGCCGCGCGGGCCTACGACGCCGTCGGCGACGCCGGCATCCTGCGGGGCTTCGTCTGGGGCGACCAGGCCGGCTGCTGGCAGCACGCCGCCCTGCTCATGGACACCCAGGCCCTCATCCTCAAGACCTACGACGATCCCGCCTGGGTCCACGAGCTGCTGGGCATCCTGCTCGAAAAGAAGCTCCGTTTCATCGAGACCATGAAGGGGGCCTCCTTCGACATCGTCGAGACGGGCGGCGGGGCGGCCTCGTCGACCCTCATCTCGCCGGCCCTCCACGAGGCGTTCTGCCTGCCCTACGACCGCAGGATGCACGACGCCCTCCATGCCCTCGGCTTCAAGGCCGTCTACCACACCTGCGGCGGCACGAAGGGCATCGAGGAGCACATCGTGGGGAACGGCTGCGACGCCTCCGAGACGCTGGCCCCGCCGTCGATCGGCGGCAACCAGGAGCCGTGGGAGTTCAAGGCCAGGATCGCCGGGCGCCTGGCCCTCGTCGGCGGCCTCGACCAGTTCAACGTTTTGACCGCGGGCCCGCCGGCGGCCATCCGGGCCAAGGTGCGGGAGCTGTTCGAGAAGGTCGGCGGCGACGGCGGCTACATCCTGTCCTGCTGCGACCACTTCTTCGAGACGCCCCCGGAGCACCTCCGGGTCTATGCCGAGGCCGCCCGGGCCTGCGCCTACTGACCTGCTCCGGCGCCCTCGTCGAAGCGAAAGACCTCTTCGATCGGCAGGCCGAAGACCTTGGCGATGTCGTGGGCCAGGCGCAGCGAGGGATTGTACTTGGCCTTCTCCAGGAAGACGATGGTCTCGCGGCGGACGCCCACGCGCAGGGCCAGCTCCTGTTGCGACAGGCCGGCCCCGGCCCTCAGCTCCCTGATCCGGTTATACATTCCTGGTCCCGAAGAACCGCACACCGAGCCAGCAGAACAGGAACACGACGGCCATGCCGGCGATGCCGGTGCCGACCAGGCTGTGGGCCGGAAGGGAGACCTTGTCGCCTATGTACATGACGAAGAGCCACATGTAGAGGGAGACGTAATAGGCCAGGGACGTGGCCCGGGTCATGATCCTCTTCGAGAGCTCGTCCTCCGCCGGTTCTCCGCGGCGCCGGCTCCGGAGCCTCGACACGCCGAAGGCGGCGGCGAAGCCGACCAGGATGAAGACGACGCCGGCCCGCGCGATCTCCCCGGCATTCCCTTCGATCTTCCCTTTGAGCGCCCAAGCGGCCAGGCCCGCCAGGACGAGCGTGCCGATCATGAAAATGACGATCGCTTTTTTCATCGTTCCTCCTATTCGGCTTAAAGGTAAGCGGCCAGGCCGACCACGACGAGCGCCAGGCCCGCCACGACGATCTCCCCGGCGTCCCAGGGGAGCGAGCCCGCGAACGCCCAAACTCCCAGGCCTGCCAACGTCAGCAGACCCACAACGAAGCGGACCAAGGTCTTTTTCATCACCCCTCCGAATGGAACCTGATGTTTATTAATTCTAACATAGTGATATTATTCTAACAATTTGTTAGAAATAGTCAACATATTTCTCAAAAATAATTATTCTATTTAAATACAGATAGATACGTTCGATTATGATGCGGAATGGGGCCGGGGGGTGCCCCGGCGACCGGCACCTAGGCCGGTTTGAGGAAGTCCCCGTCGACGATGAGGAGCGTCGCTCCGTGCTCGGTCCGGGACCGGTGGGAGCTGGCCCCGTCCGAGACGACGTAGGTCATGCCCTTGGTCATGACCGTCCGCGCGCCGTCCTCCTGCTCGTTGACGAACTCCCCCTCGAGACAGTGGACGATGTGCCCTTTCCGGCACCAGTGGTCGGCCACATAGCCCGGGGAGTATTCGACGACGCGGATCCGCAGGCCCGGGAGCTGCAGGGTCCTCCAGGACGACATCCCCGGGTCGCCCTTGTGCTCCGTCCGCGGGACCGTGTTCCAGTCGATCGCCCGATAGGCGAGGGCCAGGTGATCGTCCGTCATTTGTCTTCCTTCCAGCTCCAATCGTCGTCCTTGGGCATGACCAATTGCGTGATCATATAGGTCGATCTTCCGCCGTCGTCCCTTTCGTTCGAGCCCAGGCTGTAGACGATGAAGCCCTCCCCTTCGCGGCGGTAGACCAACGGTTTCCCCGTGAACGGATCGATCGGGACCTCAATCAGCAGCTCGGGGACGAGCTCGTCCAGGGTCTGAGGATAATACCCGGTCCGGCTCTTGTAAAGCCGGCAGGCCAGCCCGGCCCGCGAGGCCAGTGCGATGGCTTCCGCCTTGGCCGTTTTCATAAAGGCCGCCTCGGCGCTTCCGATCATCAGTCTTGAAGCGACGGCATGCCACGGCTTGGTCTTGAGATCTTCGTCCCTGGCTCTCAGGGCGTCGCGGCATTGATAGTACGGGAGCTTGGCCTGAGCTTCCAGGAAGTCGAAGGTCGACACGGACAGACGCATATCCCTCTTGACGAGCGGCCGAGTCAGCCAGATGGCGGACTTTTGCCACCAGCGCGGTCCCTCCCAGAGGGAACCGACTTCGCCCAGGTCCCCCTCGAGAAGAAAGGCTCCGCCTTCGACGAACGCGGTGCGTTCGCCGCGCCAGGCGGCCGCCAATCGGTCCCTCCAAGGGCCCGGCTCCAGGACCGCCATGAGGCGGGCCAAGTCCTCATCCGCGATCTCCCGGCCGCGGCAAATATCGGCGAGGGGCTGGGTGAGAAGGTTGGCGCAAGCAAGCGAGATCAGGAAAGCCATCTGCGTTCCCTCGAGGGACATGACCGGCGCCAGCCTCAAGCCGACCCCGAGCCGGTCGATCGCGCTCGTCCAATCGCCCTCTTCGGCGCTGAAGAGGACGGAGAAAAATAGGAGCCTTTCCGTCCCGAGCGCCTGGATCGCGTCCGGCATCAGGCTCGAGAAAACGGGATCGGACGGATCCCGGTAGAGGAAGCAGGGCTTTCCCCCGATATCGGCGAGGAGCGCGAAGGCTTTTTCGTTCTTGAGGATCACCTCTTTGAGAGCGGCCCGGTCGGAGGGAGCGATCGGCTGGCCGTTCGTATGATCCTGCCAGGCCCGGGAGATAAGCTTGCGGACTTCCATATCCGGGGCCTTGTGGGGCGGCCGTCCCGGCTTGAAGATATGGCGCCCGGGTATCACCGACATGTTCTCGTAAGCCTTCCAAAGGCGGGCGCCGTTGTCTTCGTCGGCGCACGGGGGGCCCAGGTCCTTGGCCGTCAGGGGGATCCCTCGGGACTTGATCTCGGCCAGTGTTCTGGCCAACGCCCGGCCCTCGGTGAAGTTGAGGACGGCGCGAACGGCGAGAACGGCCGCGACGAAGGCGAGGAAACCGATACCGATCCTAATAAGGATCTTCCGGATCTTCATATTCCCACCATCCTTTGAGTCGTTCGAGAGCTTCGAAAGATGCCCTGTCCGGGGGCTTCAGGGCCGCGGCCGCCGCCGTTCTCCGATACCTGGACCAGAGGGCCGCCTCCGTTCCGAGGCCGACCTCGGCCAACTCGGTCTCCGTTTCCGCCACGGCCACGGACGCGGGGCGGCCGTTCCACAGCGCGGCCAGTCGGGCCTGTTCTTGCCGGCTCTGGATAGGATCGAGGACGAGGAACGCTACGATCAAAGCCGCGCAGCCGGCCGCCGCGACGCGCATCCATGGCGGAAGTGCCGGCTCGCGGCGCTCCCGTGATGCCCGGGCCAGGACCCGCTCGCGGAGCCCGGGCGGGACGGGCGCGGCGGCCAGCCGGCCGAGTTCCCGCTCGATGCCGGCCGCCCCGGCCTCGAAGCGGTCCCGCGCCCCGTTCTTCCGTTCTCGGTCCTTCACGGCTTTGCCCCCAACGCTTCCCGGAGCTTGTCGATCCCGTAGCGATAGCGGCTGGCCGCGGTATTGACGGAGACGCCGCTCACAGAGGCGATCTCCTTGAAGGTCAGGCCGTCGAAGACCTTCAGGTAGACGGCCTCCCGCTGCTCCGCCGGCAGCTCCCCCGCCCGCCGCAGGAGCAGGGCCAGGGCCGGCTCCTCGGGAGCGGCGATAGCCGCTGCGAATCCCTGGGCCGCGCCCGAGGCGATCATCCTCTCCCCCTCGCACCTCCCGAGCTTTCGCCGCAGGGACCGGTCGGCCTCGTTCCGGGCGACCCGGAAGACGAAGGCCCGGACGTCGCGCACCAGCCGCCAGCGCAGGTCGTAGCGGGCGAACCGGCAGAAGCACTCCTGGAGCACGTCCTCGGCGTCCTCGGCCGATCCGAGCTTGAACAGAAGATAGCGATAGAGGCCCTCTCCATGGCGCTCGTACAGCTCCTCGGTGGTCAACGATCGCCCTGACACATTCCGCTTATAAGGACCCGCCCTGAAGGCCGTTTTGTCTAGTCCCTCGACGGCCCCGCCCCGAATGATACGACGTTCGCCGGGGCCGGTCATTAAAATCCTTGCCCTCCCCCCGAGGTTATGGTTTACAATCGGAGCTTGCGAAATCCTCCCGGAAAGGACCCCGCCATGAAAAGAGCCCTCGCCGTCCTGACCGTCCTCACATGCTGCCTCGGATTGGCCCTCGCCGCCGAACCGGCTGGTCGCACCGGCTATTACCGCTTTCCGGCCATCCACGGCGACACCGTCGTCTTCGTGTCCGAGGGCGACCTGTGGACGGTCGACGTCCGCGGCGGGGCGGCCCGGCGCCTGACCTCGCACTCGGGCGTCGAGGCCTATCCGGCCATCTCGCCCGATGGGCGGACCCTGGCCTTCTCGGCCCAGTACGAGGGCCCGACCGAGGTCTACACCATGCCCCTGGCCGGCGGGCTGCCCACACGGCGCACGTTCGCCGGATCGGGCGGGACGGTCGTCGGTTGGACGCCCGACGGCAGGATCCTCTACGGCACCCAAAAGTACGCGACGCTGCCCAACACCCAGCTCGCGGTCATCGATCCGGCCACCAACGCCGAGACGGTCCTGCCGCTGGCGCAGGCCGCCGACGGGTCCTTCGAACCCGCGGGCAAGACCCTCTACTTCACCCGCCTGCCCTTCCAGGGCAGCTATACCAAGCGCTACAAGGGCGGCACAGCCCAGAACCTGTGGTCCTACACGCTCGGCGCCGAGGAGGCCGTCCCGCTCACGGCCGACTACGCCGGCACGAGCAAGAACCCCATGATTTGGAAGGACCGGGTCTATTTCCTGAGCGACCGCGACGGCTCCATGAACATCTGGTCCATGGACCTCCGCGGCGGCGCCCTCGAGCAGCACACCTTCCACAAGGGCTTCGACGCCAGCTCCCCCAGCCTCGACGCCGGGCGCATCGCCTACCAGCTCGTGGCCGACCTCCGCGTCTACGACATCGCCGCGGGCAAGGACGAAGCCCTGGCCGTGACCCTGCCCTCCGACTTCGACCAGATGCGCGAGCGCTGGGTGAACCGGCCGCTGGACTACCTGACCTCGGGGCACGTCTCCCCGAACGGCGACCGGGCCGTCTTCGTCTCCCGCGGCCACGTCTTCGTCGCGCCCGTCGGGGACGGCCGCTGGGTCCGCGTCACCCGCCGGGAAGGCGTCCGGGCCCGGGCGGCCCGGTTCATGGCCGACGGCAAGAGCCTGATGGTCCTCACGGATGAGTCCGGCGAGTGGGAGTTCCACCGCTATCCCGCCGACGGTCTCGGCCCGGCCGAGCGCCTGACGGACGGGGCCAAGGTCCTCCGCTTCGACGGCCTGCCCTCTCCCGACGGCAAGTGGCTGGCCTTCGCCGACAAGGACTACCAGCTCTGGCTCCTCGACGTCGCCAAGAAGTCCCTGGCCCGCATCGCCGTGTCCGAGGTCGAGATGTTCTCGGGCCTAGCCTGGTCACCGGACGGTCGCTGGCTGGCTTATGTCGAGGGCGCCCCGAACGGTTTCAGCCGGATCGTCCTCCACGAGGCCGCGACCGGCCGGCGGGCCGAACTGACCAACGACCGGGTCGACTCCTACGGGCCGGCCTGGAGCCCGGACGGGAAATGGCTCTATTTCCTGTCCGACCGGTACTTCGAGAGCGTCGTCGGCTCGCCTTGGGGGGCCCGGCAGCCCGAGCCCTATTTCGACAAGACGACCAAGATCTACGCGGCGGCCCTGAGCGGAAAGGACCCCTTCCCCTTCGCCCCGGCGACAGAGTTGCAGGGCGAGAAGAAGGAGCCGGGCGACGACAAGGGCGTCGAAACTAAGGCCGGCGCCGCCAAGGATGCGCCCAAGCCGGCGCCGGGCGTCAAGGTCGAGATCGCTCTCCCCGGCCTGTCCGAGCGGGTCTTCGAGCTCCCCCTGCCCCCGGGCGTCTACGGCAACCTGGCCGTCGGCGACAAGGCCCTGTTCTTCATCGACGAGGGCTCCAACGCCGCCGGCCAGCCCAAGCTCCAGGCCGTCGAGATCAAGAACCGCGGCGTCCAGGCCCGAACGATCATGGACGAAGTCCGCCAGTTCGAGCTCACGGCCGACGGCAAGAAGCTCTTCGTCCGCAAAGGCGGCGACCTCTACGTCATCGACGCGGGCACGGCCCAGCCGACGCAGCAGACCCTGGCGGAGCGGCGGATCGACCTTTCCAAGTGGGCCTTCTCCGTCGATCCCCGCGAGGAATGGCGCCAGATGCTCGTCGACGCCTGGCGCATGGAGCGCGACTACTTCTACGACCGCGACCTCCACAACGTCGACTACGAGGGCCTCCTCGAGCGCCACCGGCCCTTCGTCGATCGCGTCAGCGACCGGGCCGAGCTCAACGACCTCCTGGCCCATCTCGTCGGCGAGCTCTCGGCCCTGCACACCTTCGTCCGCGGCGGCGACCTGCGTCCGCCGACCGACAGCATCTCGCCGGGATCCCTGGGGGCCCGCCTCGTCCGCGACGAGGCCAAGGGCGGCTACCGGATCGACCACATCTACCGCGCCGACCCCGAATACCCGGACAATCTCTCGCCGCTCGGCAAGCCCATGTCGGCCATCCGGGAAGGCGAGATCGTGGCCTCGATCAACGGCGTCCCGGCCCTGAGCGTCGCCGATCCGGCCTTCCTGCTGCGCCACACGGCCGGCCAGCAGGTCCTGCTCGAGGTCCGGCCGGCGGCGGGCGGGCCGGTCCGCAAGGAGATCGTCGTGCCCATGACGCCGGGCGCCGAGGCCGACCTGCGCTATTCCGAGTGGGAATACACCCGCCGGCTCGAGGTCGAAAAGACCTCGAAGAACGAGATCGGCTACGTCCACCTCCGCGCCATGGGCGGCGGCAACTACACGGAGTGGGTCAAGAACTTCTACCCCGTCTTCGACCGCAAGGGCCTCGTCATCGACGTCCGGCACAACCGCGGCGGCAACATCGACTCCTGGGTCCTGGAGAAGCTCCTGCGGCGGGCCTGGTTCTACTGGCAGAGCCGGGTCGGGAAGCCGACCTGGAACATGCAGCACGCTTTCCGCGGCCACCTGGTCGTGCTCTGCAACGAGCGCACGGCCTCCGACGGCGAGGCCTTCGCCGAGGGCTTCCGCCGGCTGGGATTGGGGAAGGTCATCGGCACGCGGACCTGGGGCGGCGAGATCTGGCTGAGCTCGTCCAACGTCCTCGTCGACCGCGGCCTGGCCTCGGCGGCGGAAACGGGCGTCTACGGCCCCGAGGGCCAATGGCTCATCGAGGGCCACGGCGTCGATCCCGACATCGTCGTCGACAACCTGCCGCACGCCACGTTCCTCGGGAAGGACGCCCAGCTCGAGGCGGCCGTCAAGCACCTCCAGGAGCTCATCGCCAAGGACCCGGTCGAGGTGCCCAAGCACCCGCCCTACCCCGACAAGCGGAAATAAATGGGGGACATGATACCTATTTCCTATTTTTTCCGGGGCAGACGACCGTTCGTGCGGCCGGGGCCCGGGACGGCTCCGGGGACCTCCGATCCGGTCACGAGAGGATAAGGGTTTGACAGCCGGTCTCAGCGCTTTCCGGAAAGACGCCCGGCGCCTGGACCGCGAGGACCCGCTCAGCCGTTTCCGCCGGAGATTCGCCGTCCCGCCCGGCACGATCTACCTCGACGGCAACTCGCTCGGCCTCCTGTCACGCGACGCGGAGCGCTCTTTGGCGGCGGCCGTCCGCTCCTGGAAACGCCTGGCCGTCCGGGGCTGGCTCGAGGCCGATCCGCCCTGGTTCCACCTGGCCGAGCGCCTCGGGGCCCGCTGCGCGTCGCTCGTCGGCGCCTCCCCCGACGAGGTCGTCATGTCGGGCACGACCACGGTCAACATCCACGCCCTGGTCAGCACTTTCTATCGGCCGGAAGGCCGCCGGACGAAGATCGTCGCCGACGCCCTCGATTTCCCCACCGACATCTACGCCCTGAAGAGCGTCCTGCGCCTCCGCGGGCTCGACCCGGACGAGCACCTCGTCCTGGTCCGCAGCCGCGACGGCCTGACGCTCGACGAGGGCGAGATCGCCCGGCGTTTCGACGACACCGTCGCTCTAGTCCTCCTGCCGTCGGTCCTGTACCGCAGCGGCCAGCTCCTCGACCTGGAGAGCCTGACGGCCCGGGCCCGCGAGAGGGGCATCCCCATCGGTTTCGACTGCTCCCACTCCGTCGGCGCCGTCCCACACGAGTTCGACCGTTGGGGCGTCGATTTCGCCGTCTGGTGCGGCTACAAGTACCTCAACGGCGGCCCCGGCACGGCCGCCTTCCTCTACGTCAACCGCCGTCACTTCGGGCGGGAGCCGGCCCTGGCCGGCTGGTTCGGCTCGGCCAAGGACCGCCAATTCGACATGTCGCTCGACTTCACCCCGGCGCCCGGCGCGGGGCGCTTCCAGATCTCCTCCCCGGCCATCCTCAACGCCTCGCCCCTCATCGGCTCCTTGGCGATCTTCGAGGAAGCCGGGATGGCCGCCATCCGCGCGGGATCGCTCCGGCTGACCCGGTTCCTCATGGACATGACGGACGCGCTGCTCGCCCCCGCGCCGTACGGCTTCTCGATCGGGACGCCCCGCGAGGACGCCCGCCGCGGCGGCCACGTCGCCCTCGTCCACCCGGAGGCCATGCGTATCGCCGAGGCCCTGCGCGGCCGCGGCGTCGTGCCCGACTTCCGGCCGCCAGACATCGTCCGCGTCGCGCCGGTCGCCCTGTACAACACCTTTAGCGAGCTCGTCGCGCTCGCCGGCCATCTTCGGGCCATCATCGAAACCGGGGAATTCGAGCGCTACCCGGCCGAGCGCCGGGCCATCTCCTGATCATTTGTAGGCGCCCTGCCGAGGGCCGAATGAGAGCAAGGCGATCGTGTCCCCATCCCTCTTATAGATCAGGCGGCGGGCTTGGCCGCGGACCTGGAACCGGTACGACAGGAGGTCCTTGAACTCCCCTTTGAGCTTTTTTCCGGCCGACGGGTCCTCGAGGATCCGGAGCACGGCTTCCTTGAGCGCGTCGTGTTCTTGCCTGTCCTTGAGCCTCTTGCGGAGCCTCTGGAACTTCGCCGTCTCGAGCAGGCGCATCAGAGTGCCCGGGGATCGAGCGCGGTGACCCGCCCGGCTTCGTACTCCGCCTTGGCCTCGAGGATGTCCTTGATCTCCCCGATCGTCAGGTCGGGATTTTCGACGGCCAGAAGTCCGATCCTGGCCGTGTAACGAAGGGCCCCGGAGAAATCCCGGGCCTCCTTCCGGGCGAAGAGATCGAGGTCGGCAGCCAGCTTTTCATCCATGACGACTGTTTTTCTTACCATTTCATACTCCATCATATTTTATATGCTCCTTTCGACCTCAAGTCAAGTTCCGGCCCGGGACCGCCTCCCCCTCTTCCAGACGCCGGCCCTATGGCGTTCTTCTCACCCACCCTGATCCACCGGGGTTTTGACTTGGCGCCTCGGCCGGGGCTAGAATCGCCCCAGAGCCCCCGCAGGAGGTCCCCGATGCGCATCATTCCTCTGTCCGCCGAACACGAACCGCTCTTCTGCGCTTGCCTCGAGGACTGGTCGGACGAAATGAGGGAGGCCGGCGACCACAAGGCGAAATGGCTGGCGAAGATGCGCGACAGGGGCCTGCGGGTCAAACTGGCCCTCGACGACAACGGCGTCGTGGGCGGCATGATCCAATACGTCCCCATCGAAGAGGCTTTCGTCGACGGAGAGGGGCTGTACTTCATTCCCTGCATCTGGGTCCACGGCCACAAGCGGGGGCGGGGAAATTTCCAGAAGAAGGGCATGGGCCGGGCGCTGCTCGCCGCGGCCGAAGAGGACGCCCGGGAGCTCGGGGCCAAGGGCATGGCCGCTTGGGGCATGGCCATCCCGGTCTTCATGCGGGCCTCCTGGTTCAGGAAACACGGCTACAAGAAGGCCGACGCCGTGGGGATGCAGGTCCTCTTATGGAAACCCTTCGCCGCGGACACCAAGCCACCCCGCTGGGTCCGGGACAAGAAGACGCCCGAGCCGGTCCCCGGCAGGGTCACCGTCACGGCCCTCGTCAACGGCTGGTGCCCGGGCATGAACACGGCCTACGAACGGGCCAAGCGCGCTGCCGCCGAGTTCGGCGACCGGGTCGAGTTCCGGGCCGTCGACACCTTCGACCACGCCGTCTTCAAGGCCTGGGGCGAGCCCGACGCCATCTTCGTCGACGGCAAGGGCCTGCGAATGGGCCCGCCGCCCGCCTACGCCAAGATCCGCAAGGCCATCGCCAAGCGTGTCAAGAAGCTCGGCTGAGGAGAGGACCGTGATCGGAATCCGGAGATCCTTGTCGTCCTTCATCGTCCTTGTGACGGGCCTCGGGTTTATTTCCGTCGAGGCCGCCCCGGCCGGCGGGCCGGCGACGGCCGCGGCCTACGGCTATCTCGTCCAGGCCGGCCCTCCGTGTGCCGTGTGGTGGGCGGAAGGCGCCTACAAGGTCATGCGCGACGATCCGGTCCCCGGCGCCGCGCACGGTGTCGTCCGCGTCTCGGCCGCCCGTAACGAGTACGAGCCTTTCCTGGTCGTCCTCCGCCCGTCGGAGAGGCTCGACGGCGTCCGCGTCGCCATCGGCCGCCTGGTGAGCGGGACGGGCGCGACGATCGACGCGCCGGACATCACGGTCCGCCGCGTCGAGTACGTCCGCGTGACCGCGCCGACGGACCCTTCTTCGAGACCCGGCTGGTGGCCCGATCCGCTCCCCGAGTACGAGGGCCCGTTCACCGCGGCCGCGGGAGAGAACCACCCCCTCTGGATCACGGTCCGGGTCCCGGCCGGCGCCGCGCCCGGGCTCTACGTGGGCGCGGTCACGCTGACGGCAGGCGGCGGCTGGTCCTGCCGCGTCCCCGTCGAGCTCACGGTCCGCCGCTTCGTCCTGCCCGAGACGGCTTCCGTCCGTTCCTCGTTCGGCCTGCCGACGGGCGACATCAAGGCCTACCACAACCTCGAGACCCGCGAGGAGCTCGAGCGGGTCGTCGACCTCTACTACCAGGACATGAAGGCCCATCGCGTCGCGCCGACCTCGCCGTTCGAGCTCTATCCGATGAAGGTCTCCGCCCGCGGCCTCCACTGGAACGGCGGCGAGTTCGTCGCCGAGGGCGCCCACGGCGGCCGCAGAGCCCTCCTGGTCTCCGACGACCGCGCCGACGAGAACGTCGGAGCGAAGTACGAGACGCGCCTCCCGCTCGCCGCGCACACGCCGCTCAAGCTCACACTCTGGGCCCGGACCGGCGAGACCGGCCAGCCCTGCACCGTCCTGTGCGAGTTCTTCACCGCCGAGGGGACCTGGATCGCCGGCGCCAACCTGCTCAAGGTCTTCGAAGGGGGCAAAGACTGGAAACAGGAGACGATCGAGTTCCCGCGCCCGCCCGACGAAGCGGCCGGCATGGACCTCACGCTCTTCCCCGCTTTCCGCGACAACGGCGGGACGACCCGGGGGACGGCCTGGTTCGACGACCTCGTCCTCACCGCGGCCCCCAAGGGGTCCGAGGCCCGCCTCGACAGCCTCCTCGAGGGCGGCGACTTCGAGATGCCGCTCGACGGCATGGCGGTCGACGTCGATTTTTCCGAGTTCGACCGGGGCGGCCGCCGGGTCCTCGACGAGCTCGGCTTCAACGCCTACAACCTCCCTCTGGAGGGCCTCGGCACCGGCTCGTTCTTCAGCAGCCAGAAGGGCCTCTTCTGCGGCTTCCGCCAGGGCACGCCCGAATATGACGCCCTGCTCAGCCAATACCTCATGCAGGTCGAGGCCCACCTGGCCGCGATGGGCTGGCTCGGCCGCGAGTACATCTATTGGTTCGACGAGCCCGATCCCAAGGACTACCCCTTCGTCCGCGAGGGCATGCTCAACATCCGCAGGAACGCGCCGCGGCTGACGCGGTTCATCACCGAGCACCGGCCCGGGCCCGAGATCATGGACGTGTCCGAGATCGGCTGCACCATCTTCCACCGGGTCGACCCCGCGGCCGTGGCCGAGCTGGCCCCCAAGGGCCGCGAGTTCTGGTCCTACCTCTGCACGGCGCCCCAATCCCCCTGGGTCTCGCTCTTCATCGACCACCCGGCGGTCAACCTGCGGATGTGGCTGTGGATGACCTACAAATGGGGCCTCAAGGGCATCCTGGTCTGGCGGGCCGATTACTGGAACAGCCCGACCCTGTTCCCGCCGGGCGTCCTGCAGAACCCATGGCGGGACCCGATGTCCTACACGGTCGGCTACGGCGTCCCCTACGGGCAGGTCAGCCGCTGGGGCAACGGCGACGGCCGGTTCCTCTATCCCCCCAACCGCGATCCGGGCCGGGACAAGGCCAAGTATCTCCGCGGGCCGGTCGATTCGATCCGCTGGGAGATCCTGCGCGAGGGCATCGAGGACTACGAGTACTTCGTGCTGCTCGAGAAGGCCGTCGCGGGAGCCAAGGCCGCCAAAGGGAACGTCAAACTCAGGGCTGCGGCGGCGGAAGCGGTGAAGCTCCTCGCCTTCCCAGCCTCGGTATTCACGACCGGACAGGACTATACCAAGGACCCGCTCGACCTGCTGCGCTACCGGGAGAAGGTCGCCGCCGCTATCGAGGAGCTTACGGCGCGCTGATAGGGGGCGCCGAAGAACTCCCTGCCAAGGGATGATAATGGACGTGCACGCGCTGCAGCAGGTCGATATCTCTGTGGAGGGCCCGTTCCAAGCTGGCGGAGATGGCGTCCCCCTCAGCCACGGTCATGGACCCGTCCACGGCGACGGTCAAATTGATGACGAGATACGGACCGAAGCGGTGCGCCTGCATTTCCTCGACGGCCAGCACTCCGGGCGTTCCGGCCACGCAAGCCTCCACCCTTTTCCTGATCTCCGCGGAGGGGACGGTATCCATCAAGTCCCCTGAAGATTCGCGCAGGATCTCGAGTCCCGTCCGAAGGATCACCAGGGCCACCAACGCCCCGGCCAGGGGGTCGAACCACGGATATCCGTGGCGGGCCAGGAAGATGCCGATACCGGCGGCCGCGGCGGCGAAGATATCGTTACGGTGGTCGGAAGCGATGGCGAGGACCACGGGATTGCCCGTCTGGCGGCCGATGCGTCTCGTTCTCCAGCTCAAGAGGATCTTCAGGCCTACGGTGAACGCCGCCGCGAATTGAGCCCCCGAGCTGGCGCCCGCGACGGCAGCTCCCGAAGAGAGAAGGTCGTAGACCCGGTTGATGGCGTCCCAGAAGATCGCCACGGCCGTCGTCAGGACGAAGGCGCCGATGACGACGGCCGCGATGCTCTCGAGTTGTCGATGCCCATAAGGGTGCTCTTCGTCGGCCGGCTTGCGGGCTTTCCTGATGAAGATCTTGACGATGATCCCATAGGCGACGTCGGAGGTGGAGTTGATCCCGTCCGCGAGCAAGGCGGGACTGTGTCCCAGGATCCCGATCGCGGTTTTGAGGGCCGCCAGCCCGGCATTGGCGATCAGGGCCAGATTGACCGCGAGCAGGTTCCGCTTATCGTGGTTATCCGGCATGGTGGCTATTGATCCCCGGGTGGCGGCTTTTCAAGTGAGTCTCGGAGATGAGTGATCCCCTCAATACGCCGGCTTCAGGTATTTGTCGAACCAGGCCAGATAGCGCTCGTAGCGGTCCTTGATGTAGCTCGGCACCGACAGGCCGTGGAACTGCCCCGGGTAGACGACGAGGCCGGTGTCGACGCCCTGGCTCTTCAAGGCCTGGTACATCTGCTCGCTGCCGATGATGGGGACGTTGAAGTCCTTCTCGCCGCACATGAACAGGGTCGGCGTCCGGATGCGGTCGGCCTGGAAGAACGGGAACGAGATGCGGATCCACCTCTCGGCCGTCTTCCAGGGCAGTCCGATCTCGAGCTCGTACTGGCGGATGTACTGGTCGCTGCCGTACATCGACAGCTGCAGGGCGCTGCCCGCCCCGCTGACGCCGGCCTTGAACCGGGTGTCCGTGGCGATGGTGTAATCGGTCAGGATGCCGCCGTAGCTCCAGCCGCCGAGGCCGAGGCGGGCCGGGTCGGCGATCTTGCGGGCCACCGCCGCGTCCACGGCGCCGAGCAGGTCCAGGACCTCCTTGCGCCCCCAGTCGCCGAAGATGGCCTTCTGGTAGGCGCTCCCCCGCCCGTTGCTCCCTCGGTAATTGACGGCCAGGACGGCGTAGCCGTGGGCCGCGTAGTACTGGAGGTCGAACCGGAAGCCCCAGTCGTCCTGCCCGGCCGGGCCGCCGTGGATCACGAGGATGAGCGGGTAGAGCTTGGCCGGATCGTAGCCCACCGGCTTGACGAGCAGGCCGTTGACCGTGGCGCCGTCCTTGCTCTTGGAGGTGAACGGCTCGGTCGTGGCCAGCTGGAGCCCCGCGAAGAGGGCGTCGTTCTGGCGGGTCAGCCGCCTCATCTGCCCGTTCTCGAGGGCCCAGACCTCGTCGGCCTCGTCGGCCGTGCCGCCGAGAAACGTGACGGCGCCGTCCGGTCCGAGGGACATGCCCGAGACGGTGCGCCGGCCGGACGTGAGCCGCTCGACCGGGCCGCCGGCCGAGGGAACGCGCCCGACGCAGCTCTCGCGGTCGTCCTCGAACGTGAACAGGAGGCCCGCGCCGTCGGGCGTCCAGAACAGCGGGCCGGAGACGGGCCGGTCGAGGGCTTCGGTCAGGACCGTCGCCGGGCCGCCGGCCGCGGGCACGACGGCCAGCTTGTTCTGGGCGTAGGCCGAGTACTTGGGCTCGTCGCCGACCAGGAAGGCGATCCGCTGGCCGTCGGGGCTCCAGGCCGGTTCGGTGGCGTCGGGGGTGGCGGCCGTCGTCAGCCGCCGGATCTCGGCGCCCGGTTTGGCCTCGACGACGTAGACGGAGCTGTCCGGGGCGCGGTCGGGATCGGGGCCGCGGTCGCTGGCGAAGGCGATCCGGGCGCCGTCGGGCGACCAGGCGGGCGAGCCGTCGTGGCCCGGGCCCGAGGTCAGTGGCTCGGCCTTGCGGGCGGCCACGTCGAAGAGCCAGAGGTGGGTCCACAGGCGCTTGAGATAGCCTTCGCGGTCGGCCTTGAAATGATAGCGGTCGATGACCACGGGCGGCGCCGTCTTCCGCTTCCAGCCCTCCATCTTCTCGGGCTCGTCGGCCGGGTCCCTCTCGCCGACCACGAGGACGAGGCGCTTGCCGTCGGGGGACCAGGCGTAATCGTCGATGCCGCCCTTGACCTCGGTCAGCCGCCAGGCCTCGCCGCCGCGGCGGTCGAGGAGCCAGACCTGGGCGCCGAGCTTCTTCTCCTCCTCGGTGCCGCGCGAGGCCAGGAACGAGAGGTAGCGGCCGTCCGGGCTCCAACGGGGCGCCGATTCGCCGTCGGGGCCCGAGGTCAGGCGGATCTCCTCGCCGCCGTCCCAGCCGACCATCCACAGGTCGGAGTCGCGCTTGTCCTTCTCGAGGTCGGTCGAACCGACGGTATAGGCGACCCATTTCCCGTCGGGCGACCTCTGCGGCGAGCCCACGCTCTTCATCTTGAACAGGTCGTCGAGGGCGATGGACCGCTTGGCCGGCGGCGCGGACGCGGCCGGCGCGGGGGCCTGGGCCGCGGCCGCGGCGGGAACGAGGACGAGCAGGGCCAGGAGAGCGAGGGCGAGTCCGGGGCTTCTTCTCATGGTCGACTCCTTCGAAGGATGGCGGAGCGAAGAGGTATTCTAATCCAACGGGCTTACGGGGGGAAGATGGGAAAACCGGAAGGGGCACGGGCCGAAGCGGGGCCCGAGCGGGGACGCGGGAACGCCCGGCCGCGGACGTCAGACGTTCAGCGTCGTCAACGCCGCATCGTCGTGCTGGGGCGGCGCCTCGTCGTCGCCGAGGCCGTCCTCCACGAAGATGCGGATGACGTCGCGGAGGTTGTCCAGGGCCTCCTCGTAGGTCCCGCCGCGGGCCCGGCAGTCCGGGAACTCCGGGCAGTGGGCGGCCCAGCCTTCGCGGTCGCGGACGACGTAAGCCGAGAACCGGTAGCCGTTCATATCGACCTCCGTATCATTGTTTACAGCCGAAATCGTGCCAATAGGTGTGTCCCCATCTTCAGAACGACCTCAGGAAGGCGCACCGGGTGATCTGGGGGACGCCCTCCCCGTCCTTGCGGACCTCGCCCCGGAGGAAACAGACCGGCGGCGTCCCGTAGACGGCGCAGCGGGTCTCTCCGATGCCCTGGAGCAGGCCCGTCTCGTCCTCGAACATGTAAAAATACTTTGCGCCGCCCGTCCCGACGCCGTAGCCGCCGCGCTCGTCCTCCGCCTCTTCCGGGCCTTCCCCGTCCCCGTCGCCGTTCCCGCCGCCCGGCCGGCCATATCCCCCGAAGCCCCCGGACCCGTCGCCGCCGTGCAGGGCGCCGTAGGTCACCCGCTGGCGGGCGTCGACGACCCGGACCAGGAGCTCGACCAGGGTCCCGGCGCGGTCCCCGAGGTCCTTGATCCGGAGCGGCGGCCGCTTGCCCTCGTAGAGATCGAGGTCGTCGCCCTCGGGCAGGAAGCCGAGCGACTCGAAGAGCATGCGCCGCTTCTCGCCCGCGGAGATGTCGGCGACCTCCTCCATGTGCTCGAGGCCCCGGAAGTAGCGCAGGACCTGGCGCGTCCGCCGCGGCTCGAGGGAGTCGAAGACGCCGGCCCGGATGAGGGCCAGGAGCTCGGCCTGGCCGGGTTTCGTCCGGGCCAGGAAGTCCTCGACCGAAAGGAAGTCGCCGCCGGCCGCCCGCTCGCCGAGGAGGCGGTCGATCGTCTTGAGGCCCAGCCCCTTGATCGAGGTCAGGCCGACGCGGATGGCCCCGGCCTCGACCTCGAAGCCGGCCCCGCTGCGGTTGGCGTCCGGGCCCAGGAAGCGGACGCCGCTGCGCTTGGCCTCGGCGACGTACTCGGGCAGGTCGTAGTAGCCGCCGCCGGCGTTGAGCACGGCCGCGAGATAGGGCACCGGGTGGTGGACCTTGAGGTAGACGGCCTGGTAGGCCATGGCCGCGTAGGAGGCGCTGTGGGCCTTGTTGAACGAGTAGGAGGAGAACTTCTCCATGGTCTTCCACAGCCGCTCGATCTCGGCGGCCGCGTAGCCGCGCTCGCCGGCCTCGCGAACGAACTTGGCCCGCAGGGCGGGGTCGCCGCCCCGCCCCTTGCGCAGGCTCCGGCGCAGGAGGTCGCCCTCCTCCGGAGGCATCCCGGCCGCCCGTTCGGCGACCTGCATGACCTGCTCCTCGTAGAGGAGGATGCCGCCGGTCTCGGGCAGGATGCGGGCCAGGAAGGGGTCGTCGCCCGGGGACATGTACCCTTGGTACGTGTCCCCGCCTCTCGCGGCCCCTCGCCCGTTCCGCCGGCGCAGGAGCGCCTCCTTCATGCCGCTCTCGGTCGGCCCCGGCCGGACCAGGGCCAGGGCCTGGGTGATCTCGTGGACGTCGGTCGGCTTCATCCGCCGCAGGAGGTTCATCATGGCCGGGCTCTCGACCTGGAAGCAGCCGACCGTCCGGGCCTTCCGCAGGGCGTCGTAGGTCGCGGCGTCGCCCTCGGGGAGCGTCCGGAGCCGGAGCCGGTCCTTGGTCTCCGAGACGGCCGCCAGGCCCCGGACCGAGAGGAGGTCGAGCTTGATGAGCCGCAGGTCCTCGACGGCGTCCTTGTCGAAGTGGGTCATGCGCAGGCCCTTGGCCGAGGTCTCGAGCGGCAGGCAGCGCTCGACGGGTCCCGGCGTCAGGATGACCCCGCCGACGTGGAGGGAGATCTCGCGGTAGACGTCCTGGAGCTCGGCGGCGAGCTTCCAGGCCTCGAGGCGGCCCGGCGCCGGAGCGGCCCGTCTCAGCCACGACGGCTCGGCGAAGTACGGCACGCGCTTGGACTGGCCGCGGGCCTCGTCGGGCGGCGCGCCGAAGGCCCGGAGGGTCTCGTAGAGGGCCGACCGGCCGCCGAAGTCCTTGAGCGAGCAGACGTAGGCCGCGCCCGTCCGGCCGGAGCCGTAGCGCTCGAGGACGTAGGCCAGGACCTCGTCGCGGCGCCGCGAGTCGAAGTCGAGGTCGATGTCGGGCGGGTCGGGCCGGCCGCGGTTGAGGAAGCGCTCGAAGTAGAGATCGAAGGCCAAGGGGTTGACGTGGGACAGGCCCAGGAGCCAGCCCAGGAAGGACGAGGCCCCCGAGCCGCGCAGGTTGTGGAGGATGCCGCGGCGGCGGGCGAACTCGACGATGTCGTGGACGACGAGGAAGTAGGGGCCGAAGCCCGATTGCTCGACGGCGGCGAGCTCGCGGCGGGCCCGCTGGCGCTCCTTCCAGGTCAGGTCCCTGGCGGCCGCCAGGCGCTCCGCGACGACCTCGCGCAGCGAGCGCGGGAAGAGGTCGGCCGGGAGGTTGGGGACGAGGCCTTCGAAGGTGAACGCGCACTTCCCCGCGACCTCGGCCGTCCGGGCCAGGGCGTCCCTGGCGGCGTCGCCGAAGCGGCGCAGGGCCAGGGCCTCCTGGTCCGGGCCGAAGATCCGCACTTTCGCGAGGAGCCGATCGCGCTCGGGCGGGTACGGGACCTTCTTGTCGATGGCGTGGAGGAGGATGAGCCGCTCCGGGCCGGTCAGGTACTTGACCGGGTTGGCCCAGACGACGGGGAGGCCAGCGAACGGCGAGGATGGGGACATGTACCCTTGGTACGTGTCCCCAGGATCTGCCGGCGAACGGGGACACGTACCAAGGGTACATGTCCCCGATATCCGCCGGAAGTTCGCGAACTCCGCCCCGATGTAGAGGTCGCCCGGCGCGACCCGCTCCCGCAGCCCGGCCAGCGCCGCCGCCTCGTCCGGGTCCCCTTTCCCGTCCGGGATGTAGATGACGACGAGGCCCGACGCGTCGCGGATCTCCTGCCCGTTGAAGATCTCCATGAGGTTCGGGTAGCCCTCGCGCGTCTTGACCAGGAAGACGAAGCGCCGGCCGCCGCGCTCGAGCTCGCAGCCGAAGAGGGGCCGGTATCCGCCCGGCGGCGCGACGCGCTTCCACTTGCCCCAGCCGTAGATGTTGCCGGCGTCGGCCAGGGCCGCGGCCGGGAGCCCCCGCGCGGCCGCCCAGCCCGAGGCCTCCTCGAGGGTGACGCTGCCCCGGCCCCGGCTGTACGCCGAATGGATGCGCAGCGGGACGAACATGGCGCGCGCCTCTCCCCTCTCACTTCGTCAGGGACGCGGTCTTGAGGACGTAGCCCCGCCGCGGGTCGGCGGCGTAGACGGCGTCGAGCATCCTCTCCCGCGCCGTCAGCACCGAGCCGAAGCCGTACTTGTCGCGGACCCGGTCGATGGCCCCGCCCAGGCGCTCCGGCCGCTCCGAGTAGGGCTCGAACAGGGCCAGCGGCCGGATCCGGACCAGCTCGGCGGCCTTGACCCCGACCAGGCGCAGGGCCAGCCGCGTGCCGGTGAAGAGCTCGAGGAAGAGCTCCTCGGCCACCTTGTAGATCCCGGCCGTGTCCTGGAGGGGCGACAGGAGCAGGCGCCGCTTGATCTCGGTCTTGAAGTCGGCCGTGCGGGCCTTGACCTCGACGACGTGGGCGTAGAGCCGGTCCCGGCGCAGGGCCAGGGTCAGCCGGTCGCAGAGATAGGCCAGGTGGGCCAGGAGCAGGCGCTTGTCCCAGAGGTCCTCGAGGAAGGTCGTCTCCCGCGACACGGACTTGGGCAGGGTCCGCGAGACGAGCGGCCGGCTGTCGAGGCCGCGCGACTGGAGGTAGATGTCGTCGCCGCCCGAGCCGAAGAGCGTGTGCAGGGTCGCCCGCGGCAGGTCCCAGAGCTGGCCGATCTTGTGGATGTTCATCAGCCGCAGGACGACCTGGCCCTTGGGCCCGATGCCGGGCAGGGCCTCGATGCCGAGGTCGCGGAGGTAGGCCGCCTCCTCGCCCTCGCGGATCTCGAAGAAGCCGGCCGGCTTGGCCCGGCCCGTGGCCAGCTTGGCCAGGACCTTGTTCGGGGCCGCGCCGACCGAGACGGTGATGCCGATCTCGCGCTCGACCCGCCGCTTGATCTCGCGGGCCGCCTCCGGGAACGACGGGTAGAGGCGGCCGCAGCGGGTCAGCTCCAGGTAGGCCTCGTCGAGCGAGGCCTCCTCGACGTCGGGCGTCGCGGCGTGCAGGACCCGGAAGAAGCGCTCCGAGAAGGACTCGTAGACGTGGTAGTTGCCGCGGACGAAGACGCCCTGGGGGCAGAGCCGGTAGCACTCGCGAAGCGGCATCCCGGAGTGGACGCCGAACTTGCGGGCCTCGTAGGAGCAGGTCGAGGCCACGCCCCGCTCGTGGGGCAGGCCGCCGACGATGACCGGCTTGCCGGCCAGGGACGGGTCGAGCAGGACCTCGACGGCGGCGAAGAAGGCGTCGATGTCGACGTGGACGATGTAGCGCCGGCCGTTGGTCGACAGGGACACCTCTCCTCCTTTCTTCGGCGCGATCCGTTCTCTTGTTCTCCCCTTCCGCGAAGGGGACGCGATATCGGGGGTCTCCCCCGTTCAGTACTTGCGCATGACGCCGATGACCCGCCCCAGGATCTTGGCCGAGGGCGCCGCGATCGGCTGGAAGGCCGGGTTCTCCGGGACCAGGGTGACCTGGCCGTTGTCCCGCCGCAGCCGCTTGAGCGTGACCGAGCCGTCGTCGAGCATGGCCACGACCATCTCGCCCGAGTTGGCCAGGTCGGTCCGCTCGAGCAGGACGTGGTCGCCGTCGTCGATGTAGGCGTCGATCATGCTCTTGCCGTCGACCCGGATGCAGAAGACGTTGCCCCGGCGCCGGCCGACCATCCAGGACGGGACGTCCATGGCCTCGCCCGTCGTGTCGAACGACTCGCGCGGCCCGCCGGCCGGGACGAGCCCGGCGACCGGGACGCGGACCGGGCTGTCGACGAGGGCGGGCCAGCCCGCCACCCGGATCCCGCCGTCCGCGCGGCTGATGTAGCCCTTGCGCTCCAGGCTCTGGAGGTGCTTGAGGACGGCCGAGGGGTTGGGCAGGCCGAGGGCCGCGCCCAGCTGGCGGATGGTCGGGCCGTAGCCGTGGCCGAGGATGAAGTCCTCGACGGCCTTGAGGACCTTGGCCTGCCGCAGGGTCAGTTCCCGTCTCAACGTGTTTACCATTTTGTTCACCCTTTACAGGATAAGACCACGGCAGGCGTTTGTCAAGGGAAAAATCGAAGCCGGTTCAGAGCGCTTCGGCGGCCTTGGCGATCGCCTCCAGCATCGGGGCGAGCTTGGCGAAATCGCCGGCGCCGCGCCCTTGGTCCGGCACGTTGAACAGGCCGACCAGGATGGCGCTGCCGCCGACCGAACGGCCGACCACCCGCTCCCATTTCCCGTCGACGACCAGGGTCGGGCCGGCCGTCCAGCCCGTGGGGACATTCGACGGAGGGGCGTCGTAGCGCTTTTCGGTCGTGATGCCGTCGAAGACCTCCTGGCAGGTCATCCCGGGTATGCGCATGATCTCGATGTTCGCTTCGTTCATGGCGGGGGCCATGATCTCGAGCCAGTCCACGGCGTCCTCCTCGCCGGGGGCGCGCACCAGCCAGACGAAGCCGTCATCGGGCAGGGCGAGCGTCAGGCCGCTCTTCGCCAGCTTGACCGTCCGCACGGGCGCGACGTCGCCCCGGTCGCGGACCTCGGGCCGGTGTCGCGGTTTGACGGCCGCCCAGGCGTCCTGTTGCCAGGCGAGGGCGGCTCGCTCGACCACGGGAGCCTTCGCCAGGGCGGCGACGAGGGTTTCCCGCGCGGTCCCCAGCGGCATGTCGATGAAGAACCGGTAAATCAGGAGGTCTTTCCGCCCGTCGCGGTGGGCGCACATGACGACGGCCGGGACTTTGCCGAGATCCCCGTCGAATTCGAACGTGCCGCCGCGCAGGCACCAGTGGATACCGAAGAGATCGCGTTCCTCGCTCCAGGCGTCGGCCAACTCGGCCTGGGCTACGGTGGCCCGGCAGTCCCCGGCGTTGAAATAACCGACCTGCACCCAGCATCCGGCGACGAGCTTATCCTTGATCTTCTCGTCGATGACGTCGCGGCCGTCGAAGACCGTTCCGTTATTGGAGAGCGCGTAACTGGAGGCCAGGCTCCAGGTGAAGCCGTCGCGGGTGTCAGCCGGGAGTTCGATGGCGAGTCCGGTGATGGGCAGGACGACGGCGCCGGACTTGACGGTGATCGGCTCCCCGCTCATCAGGGCGATGCCGGTGAGCGAGACCGCGGCCAGGGCCAGAACGAGCGCGACTCGAATGCGAAGCGACGACATGGCGACCTCCTGTTTCGGGAGGGGCATTCTATGGATAGTCGTCCCGATTGTCAACGGCCCGGCTGGCAGGCGGACGATGTCTGTGGATCCCTCTCAGTCCATCGTCCAGTGCAGGGAAAAGACGAGGACCTCAGGGAATCCGCTGGGCTTCTCCCGGACACAATACAGGCGGCCGTTCTTGATGACGATATCCCGCAGGGGGGGGCCGAGTTCGAGCGTCTGATACCCCAAGGACGTTCGCATGATGCGGTCGCCACTCGGCGAGAATATGTCACAAGTGTTGGCTCCTGCGGCGGGATTCTTCCCATGCCCGACGACATAGAGACGCTCGCGATCATCCGCATAAAGGGCCAGAAAAGGCGGAAATGTTTTCGGGAAGGCCAGGTTCCTCCGATAGGGATGGTCGGGAGGGAGCGGGCCGAGGAACTCTTCGCGGAAGCCGCGAGGGATATCGACCGCCGGATAGTCCGCCAAGATCCTGCGGATCAAACGGCCTGCCAAGTCGTAGACCTCGATCTCCCGGGAAGAAGCCATGGAGGTCAGGAAGATCGACGTTCGAGACGCCGCGACCACGGGAAAGTCGGTGAAGATGGTCTTGAGGTCAGTCTCTTCCGGGATAGGGTACGCACGGAGCTCGCGCCATTCGTTGAAGTCGGGCCCGAACAGGCCGACGCTGATCTTGAGCATATCCAGGGTTCGGGGATCCACCCGGATGTGGGTGACGAGATAATCCCCATTGGCGAGGGGCACGAATCCATGAGGCAGAGGGAAGAAAAGGGCCGGCAGGTCCGCCGTACGAAGCACGGTCCCCTCCGCATCGAAGAATAGGACCTTCCGGCTGCCCATGCTGACGACGGGGATCTCTTCCTTTCCATTCAGTCGCATGAAGCGAGGATTCTGGACTTCCCCGGGCCCCCGGCCGATGGGACAGAACGAACGCTCGAAACGGCCGCGGCTATCGAATTCGAATACCGTGTTCCCCGAGGTCGCATAACGCCTGTAGATGAAGATACGGCCTCGCGAGTCCGCGTCGAGGTTCTCGATGTCGGTCAGGCCGGTCGCCGCGACCGCTTCGTCTTCCAGGTCGATCCGAAACTCCTCGCGCAGGGTCAGCGCTCTGGGCTCTGCTTTGACCGCGTAGATCCCGGTCCCGTTCTCGACCGATTCGACGCCGTCCTGGATCGTCCGGCCGGCGCGATGCCCGTCCTTCCCGCAGGCGATCATAACAGCGACCGCCAGGACCGAGAGGCCCGTTTTGAAAGGACGATCATTCTCCGAGAGCAAGCTTCAATCTCCGCAGCGGGCTCCAGAACTTGATCCTCGTCGGGTCGAAGCGATCCGGCCGCCAGCGGCCCAACCAATCCAGTAGCCCTTCGGAATTATCGCTTTCTCTAAGGGCTTTGACACAGTCGTAATACCCCGGGATCCCTCCACAATCCTCAGGCGGGCCCGCGAGTTCGCCCGCCACACAAGTCGGGTACTTTTTGCCCCGTTCCCTGGGATGGCTCCCCTCAAAAAGGACGTCATGCTGCCAGTCATCGCCGTAATCGTAGGCATAAAGTGCCCGGTCCCCCGGCTCCTTGATGAAATCCGCCACGGCCACTTCGGTCGTAAGGAGCGGCGCTTCTTCTTCGAGGTCATCGAGCGCAAATGGAGATTCTATCCGAATGCCCAAGCAAGCCCGCCGCAGGGGCCGGATCTTGAAGTCGTGCAAGTGAGAGTCCAACCAGCCCATGGCGTCCTGGATCGCAACGTGCAGTTCGTAGAACGTATAGTATTCCGGCACTTGGATCCTCCTCCAAACCGGAGGATCGGTCTCGAGAAGGGTGATCTTGAACTGCCGGACGAACTGATAAGGTCTTCTCTGAGGCAAGGTGATGGAGATCTCCTTGACCATTGTGGCCGACCTGAACCGATATTAACCAAAGGTCTGCTTTCTGTCAAAATCATGCTCAGGCGCGGCCCGCCTTTCTGAGATTCCCCCGGTGAAGGCCAAAGCCATATTTGGACGTCGGCTTTTCGGAGATCCGCTTCAGGCGCTTGGCGCTGTCCTTCCGGCGGGTGACGGCAAGAACGACGACCTCGTTTCCGACTATCCGGTAATAGGCCCGGAAGTCGCCGTTCCGCAGCCGGTATAAAGGAGGATCGTAGCCGGAGAGTTTCTTGATCCGGGATTTGCCTATGGGGATCGGCCGCGTCTCTAGAGAGGACCGGATATCCCCGATCAAAGGGATCGCCTCCTCTTCCGCAAGGCTTTCCACATCCCGGACGGCCGCCGGAGCGAAGGCGACCTTAAGCCGCTTTTCCCGCACGGCGCTTCTCGAGCTTCTTGACGAGATCGCCCGCCTCCACTCCTCCGACGCTCAGGTATTCGGCGTAGGCGTCCTCGATCTTGGTCCGGAACTCGGGGTCGTTCTCGATGAGATAATCGGCCAAGTCCTCTTCGTCCACATGGTGGAGGACCGCCGCGGGCTTTCCGTAGGCCGTGATGATGATATCGCCCTTTTCGGCCTCTTTCAGGAGATCCATGGTCTTCTGCTTGAGCTCTTTGACTCCGGCGTAGCGCATCCAAGCCCTCCTCTCTGTTGTTATACTATAGTATAACTATTTCAGTTGGTATCCACAAGTCTCATTCTATGAAAACGACGCTCCGTTCCACGCTCTCTTCTCACTCCATCCCCGCCGGTCGAGATCTTCAGGATACGATCGGGCCTTCGCCCCGGGAGAGCTTTGACAGCCGGCCCGCCCGAGCCTATCATCGTCCCATGTCGGGGAGGAATGGAAGACGAGGGCCCGGTCCCCGCCCGAAGCGAACATGAATGGACCTTCGGCCGCGAATCCGCCGGCCCCGCGCCGGGCCTATTTGGACAACCTCAAGACCTTCCTCGTGGCCGGCGTCATCACGGGCCACGTCCTCATCACCTACGCGGACATCGGGTCCTGGGCCTACCGCGAGCCGTCGACGAACAAGGCCTTCATCATCCCCGCCGCGTTCTATGTGGCCGTCGGGTCCATGTTCGCGATGGGGCTGTTCTTCCTCATCGCCGGGCTGCTCGTGCCGCGGGCCTTGGCCCGCAAGGGCCCTGCGGGCTTCCTGCGCGACCGCCTCGTCCGGCTCGGCCCACCCTTCCTGGCCTTCCTGCTCGTGGTCTTCCCTGTCGTCAGATGGATGGGCGACGGCCGCGGCCGGTCCCTGGCCTGGTTCTTCCGGGACCAGCTGAAGGAGCTCGATCCGGGCCCGCTCTGGTTCGTCCTGGCCTTGCTGATCTTCTCCGCGGGGTATGCCGCCTGTCGCGTCGTCCGCCCGGCCCGGACCTCTCCCCGCCCGTGGCGCGCGTCCCTTCTTTTCGGGCTGGCCGCGGGCATCGCGGCGGCCACGTTCGCGGTCCGGCTGCGTTTCCCGATCGACTCCCACCAGATCTTCGTGCTGCACGTCTGGCAGTGGCCCCAATGCGTCGGGCTGTTCGCGCTCGGCATCGCCTGCGCCGAGAACGGCTGGCTCGACCCGGTCCCCGACCGGCTGCGCCGGTGGGCCGGAGGCACGGCGCTCAGCGGGGCGGGGATGATCGTCGCGGCCATTCTGCTCAACATGAAGAACACGGATCCGCTCGGCGGCGGGATGAACTGGCCGGCGGCCGTCATCGCCGCCGGCGAGGGGATCACGGCGACCGGCTCGTCCGTCTGGCTGCTGGGCCTCTTCCAGCGCCGGTTCGACGGCGCCGGGCCGCTCGCCCGGGCCCTGGGCCGGGCCGCGTTCGGCGCCTATGTGGTGCAGGCCCCGGTGGCCGTCGCGATCGCCCGCTTGGCCCAGCCGCTGCCGGTCGCTCCTGAGCTCAAGTTCCTGTTCGTGGCTCCCGCAGCCGTGGCCGGGTCGTTCGGCCTAGCCTGGCTTCTGACGAAGGTGCCGGGAGTCAAGAAGTTCATCTGACCCGGACGGATCAAGAGCCGGGACCGCCTCCGCCCGTTCCTATCTCGTCGTCTTGGCCCGTTTGGCCGCCGCCCGGGCCTTGTTCTCCTTGACCCGGAACTTGACGATGCGGGCGATCAAGCCGTAGGGCACCGGCGTGCCCAGCGGGAACTTCACCGTCCCCTTCGACGTTCCGTAGGGAGCGAGTTCCTTTTTGAACCTCTCGATGCCTTCAGGACCCGGGAAGATGGAGACATGGTCTTTGAAAACGGCGAAAAAAGTCAGCACACCGTCCTGGGTATAAGCGGGCATGCCCCAGCTGATCTTCTCCGTCGCGCCCGGCGCCGCCTTACGGACGGTCGCCCGGATCTTGCGCAGGACCGCCCGCACCTCGGGCTCGAACCCGGCGATGTAGGCGTCGACGCTCGCGGGGGCCGGTCGGCGGGTCCTGTCCATGGACATCTCCTTTTCCCTCACTATAACCCAAACGCCCGTCTTCCGGAAAAAGAAAGGGCCCCGCCGTTCCGGCGTGCGGCCGGAACGACGGGGCCGCGACGTGTCTGTCCGGTCCGCCGCGCCTCAGAGCGCGTCGATGATGGCGTTGAGCGTCGCGCACGGCCGCATGGCCGCGTCGAGCTTCTTCTTGTCCGGGTGGTAGTAGCCGCCCATGTCGACGGGCTTGCCCTGGAACGAGATGAGGCAGGCGTCGATCTCGGCCGCCTTCTCGCCGAGGGCCTTGGCCACCGGCCCGAACTTGGCCTTGAGCTCCCCGTCCCTGTCCTGGGCGGCCAGGGCCTCGGCCCAGTAGAGGGCCAGGTAGAAGTGGCTGCCCCGGTTGTCGATCTGGCCGACCTTGCGGGCCGGGGACTTGCCGTTGTCGAGGAACTTGCCGATGGCCGCGTCGAGGGTCTCGGCCAGGACCTTGGCCTTGGCGTTCTTGAAGGCCGCGGCCAGGTGCTCGAGCGAGGCGGCGAAGGCCGAGAACTCGCCGAGCGAGTCCCAGCGCAGGTAGCTCTCCTTCTCGAACTGCTGGACGTGCTTGGGGGCCGAGCCGCCGGCTCCCGTCTCGAACAGGCCGCCGCCGGCGAGCAGGGGCACGATGGACAGCATGTAGGCGCTCGTGCCGATCTCGAGGATCGGGAAGAGGTCTGTGAGGTAGTCGCGGAGGACGTTGCCCGTGACCGAGATGGTGTCCTGGCCCTTGCGGATGCGCCCGAGGGAATACTTCATGGCCTCGACGGGGTCCATGATCTCGATGGTCAGGCCGGCCGTGTCGTGGTCCTTGAGGTAGCGCTCGACCTTGGCGATGACCTGGGCGTCGTGGGCCCGGGCCCGGTCGAGCCAGAACACGGCCGGGGCGCCGGTGGCCTTGGCCCGGTTGACGGCCAGCTTGACCCAGTCCCGGACGGGGACATCCTTGACCCGGGACAGGCGCCACACATCGCCCGCCTCGACGGCGTGCTCCATGAGGACGCGGCCGTCGGCCGTGACCACGCGGACGGTGCCGTCGACCGGGATCTCGAAGGTCGTCCCGTGAGAGCCGTATTCCTCCGCCTGCTGGGCCATCAGCCCGACGTTGGGGACGCTGCCCATGGTGGCCCGGTCGAAGGCGCCGTGCGCCTGGCAGTCCTCGATGATGGTCTTGTAGATCCGCGAGTAGCAGCGGTCGGGGATCATGGCCTTGGTCTCGTGGAGCTTGCCGTCGGGGCCCCACATCTGGCCCGACTCGCGGACGACGACGGGCATGGAGGCGTCGACGATGATATCGCTCGGGACGTGGAGGTTGGTGATGCCCTTGTCGGAGTCGACCATGGCCAGCGGGGGCCGCTTGGCGTAGACGGCCTGGATGTCGGCCTCGATCTCCTTCTGCTTCGCTTCGGGCAGGGTCTTGATCTTGGCGTACAGGTCGCCGAGCCCGTTGTTGGGATTGAAGCCGCACTCCTTGAGGGCCGCGGCGTGCTTGGCCAGCGCTTCCTCGTAGAAGACGGACACGGCGTGCCCGAAGAGGATGGGGTCGGAGACCTTCATCATCGTGGCCTTGAGGTGGAGCGACAGGAGCAGGCCCTGGGCCTTGGCGCCCTCGATCTGCTCGCCATAGAAGGCCCGCAGGGCCTTCTTGCTCATGAAGGTGCCGCTGAGGATCTCGCCGGCGGGGGCGGCCAGCTTGTCCTTGAGGACTTTGACCGCGCCGTCCTTGGCCTGGAGCTCGATGCGGTAGTCGAGGGCCTTGTCCGCGGTCACCGACTTCTCGTTGCCGTAGAAGTCGCCGTTCGTCATATGGACGACGTGGGCCCTGTTGCCGGGCTTCCAGGCGCCGAGGGGCAGCATCTTGTTGGGGTTCTTCTGGGCGTACTTCTTGACGGAGATCGGGGCGCGCCGGTCGGAGTTCCCCTGGCGCAGGACCGGATTGACGGCGCTGCCCAGGACCTTGGCGTAACGGTCCTTGATCTCCTTCTCGGCCTCGGTCTTGGGGTTCTCGGGGTAGTCGGGGACCTTGTAGCCCTGGGACTGGAGCTCCTCGATGGTCTCCAGCAGCTGCGGCAGCGAGGCGCTGATGTTCGGCAGCTTGATGATGTTGGCCTCGGGCTTGAGGGCCAGCTCGCCGAGGAAGGCCAGGTTGTCGGGGACGCGCTGGGCCTCGGTCAGGTGATCGGGGAAATTGGCCAGGAGGCGGCCGGCGAGCGAGATGTCGCTCAGCTCGACCTCGACGCCCGTCCCCTTGGTGAAGCCTTGGACGATCGGCAGAAGAGAAAAAGTCGCCAGGTACGGCGCCTCGTCGGTCTCTGTCCAGTAGATCTTTTGCGAGCTCATTCATCCTCCTCGAAAGTAAAAACGTGGGGCTTGTAAGGTAACCGAAACGGCGCGGAGTGTCAAGCCAATAAACACATTTGTAATCAGTATGATAGATATGGATTCAGCGATGTTCAGCCGGCCCGCGCCCCGGGACCTCCGTTCAAGATCCCGAAATCGTTCAATACTGCCGGACGAGGGTCCCGTTCGACGGGAAGCTCGTCCCCAGGAGGAGGACCGTCGCGGCGTCCTTGACATAGAGCGTCACCGTCCAGGTCGCGGCCGGGGCGGTGATCGTCGCCACTCCCCGGCCGGTGGCCTCCATCGTATAGGATCCCGTGACGGGGACATCCGTCGCAAGGACCCCCGCGGCATTGATGTCGACGGCGCCGGCCAGGGCCCCCAGGCCGTTGAATAGGATCTGCCCGGAGACGTCGGTGCTCGGAGAGGTCAGCGTGCCCCGGAGCGTGAAGGCGTAATGGCCGTCGAGGGATCCCACGCCGAAAGGCCCGGCCGTCCGGGGAGAGAAGGCCGATAGCCCCGTCCCCCACGTGTCCAGTCCGGTCGCGACGGCGGAGTTGTTCGAGGCCAGGTAGACGGCCGTCGTATTCGTCAGGCCGCCCGCCGTGATCGAGGCCGTCCCCCGTCCGTTCGCGGCGACGGCGTACGTCCCGGTCACCGGCGATCCCTGGCCGACCGTGCCGCCGACGTTGGTATCGGTCAGCCCCGATGTGAACTGTCCCGCCCCGTTGGCCGTGACGACTCCCGCCGAGAAGGCGGGACCGGCCGGAACGAACGGGTCGGGTGTCGGAACGGGGACCGCCCGGTAGCCGTGGGAGATATCGGCGAGGGCCCCCGAGAGCGAGGACGCCGAGAACGGCCCGGCCGTCTGGCGGGCCATCCGGCCGATGACCCCGAGAGTCTCGCCCAGATACAGGGAACCGTACCAGCCGATGAGCAGGGCTTCGTCGGGAGAAAGCATGAAGTACGCGAACTGGTCGGCGCCGAGCGTATGGCCGAGTCTCATATAGCCCCAGCCGTAGCCCTGATAGGTGATCCAGCCGAAGAAGGTGGACCCCGAATCGCCGCCCTCGATCCACTGGCCGTTGCGGTTGATGTCGGCGATGCCGTCGTGGATCGGATCGAGGGTATCGGAGCTGATGACGAACCGGCCCGCCGCGGCGATGGGCTGGCCGCGCTTTGGATCGTCGGCCGAATGAAAATCCGTGCCGTCATAGCCGAACACGAACGTCCCCAGGGGGGTGCTCCCGGACAGGGCCGAGGCCTCTTGCCGTTCGATCTCGCCGGAGCCCGCGGCGACCGGGCCGGACCCGATCAGGTGGGCCGAATCGTCCGAGGCCAGGACGCCGCGCAGCGTCTTGGTGGTCTCCCCGTCCGAGAGCGTCAGGGCGGCCCGGCCGTCGGCCTGGACCTGATAGGCTCCTGTGAACGGCGCGGCGTCCAGCTTGCCGGCTCCCTGATAGATGTGCAGGTGCGCCTCGGTGATTGCTCCGGCCCCGTCGGCGGTCAGACGGCCCCCGATGAAGGTCGGGCCGCCGGCGTCGGCGCCGCGAAAGACGAAGGCATAGGGGCCGTGAAAGCTGGCGTTGGAGAACGTGATCGCGGCGACGGCCGTGGCATGGATCGACGGATCCGTCTTCGAGGTGGCCACGACGGTCACCTCGCCGCCGAGCGGCGGCGCGAGCGGGGCGGTGAAGACGCCGTCGGTGCCGATAGAGCCGAGGGGAGCCGTGTTCCCGTCGGCGCCCTCCAGGGACCAATAGACGTCCGCCGTGGTCGTGAACGGCTGGCTCGCGCCCGCCGGCACGGTCGCCGTCGCCGGGGAGATCGTGAACGGCGGCGGGGCCAGCACGGTCACCGTGGCCGTGTCGGACTTGCTGGCGTCGGCGACGGCGACGGCTTTGACCGTCACCTGGGCCGGAGTCGGGACGGCCGCCGGCGCGGTATACAGGCCTGTGCCGTCGACCGTCCCGACGGTGGCGTTGCCGCCGGCGACGTTGTCGACGCTCCAAGTGCATGACGTATTGGCCGTGTTCGAGACGCTGTAGTGGAACTGGAAGGTATGGCCGACCTCGACGCTGGCGGCGTTCTCGATGATATTGACGGCCACGGGCTCGGGCGGCGGATCATCGTCGTCGGGTGCGCCGCCCGGGGCGCAGCTTCCCAGTGCGAGGCACAGGCAGAGGGACAGGACGAACGCTGTTCTCTTCATGAGGGGATCCCCTAGCCTAGGGGCGAAGACCTCAGCCCCCGGTCTCTTGACATGGGCAGATGATAAGCCCGGCGGACCGGGCGAGTCAAGCCTCCAGGGAAGTCACTGACCGATGACGATCTCGCGGACGGGGGCCGCCTGGGGCCCGCGGCCGTGATAGAGTTCGTCGACCCAGAGCCGGATCCGGTAGGTCCCCGGCTCGGGCAGGCGGAAGGTCGCTTCGAGGGCCCGCTTGAAAAGGGCCTTGCAGGGCTGGCCGTCGGGCGCGTAGAGCAGGTCGAGGGTCCGGACGTTGTCGGTGCCGATCTCGACCGAACGCACCGTCAAGGTCTCCCTCTCGATGCAGCCGCCGTCGATGATCCCGAAGAGCAGGCGGACCCGGCGGTCGCCGAGGGCGGTGACCGCGTACTCCGGCGTCTCGCCGACGCGATAGGTCTTGAATTCGAGGCCGTAGAGCTCGTTGAGGTCCCTGGGCGGCGGCCAGGGGGTCTGTCCCGCCTGGGGAGACGCGGGCGCGGCCTGCGGCGAGGCCGCGGCGCGGCCGGCCGGGCTCAATTGTCGCGGCGGACCTCGAGGCGGTCGAGGCCGTTGTCGTTGAATTCCTTCTCGTACTTCTCGATGAGCGGGCGCTCCCGCTCCATGCCCTTCTCGGTGTAGAGCTCCCCGAGGGCCTCCTCGCCGAACTTGCGGACGTAGTCGCGGTCGGCCATGCGGTAGATGAGCTGGTCCCAGAAGGAGTTGTCGTTGTAGAAGTCGACCGTCTCGGTCATCTTCTCCTCGAGCTCGCCGGACGGGACGGCTTTCCTGGTCTCCTCGTCGAATTCGACGTAGTCGCCCAGGCCCTGCTTCTGGGCCGCTTCGAGGACGAGGCTCTCGACCTCGTCGTACTCCTCGATGACGTCGTCGGTCCGCCAGTCGTTAGCCATGCGGTTGCCCAGGTAGACGAGCTTGACCAGGGCGGCCAGCTGTTCTTTCGTGACTTCGATCTTCATAGCTTCCTCGGGTGTCCTCCGGCCGCGGGGCTGGGATAGGAATATACCACTTTAAGTCCCGGCCGCCAAACCTCCCCGAGGCGGCGCCCGGCGCCCCTCCCCGCCCCCGTTGACAGGGGCCCGGCCGGGGGCTATATTCCGGGAAGTCCACCCTTCTTCAGGAGGTCCCCCATGGCCCGCAGACGCGTCGCGCCGGCACCGCCGGCCATCGTCCTCGTCCTCTCCCTGGCCCTCGTTCTCGCCGTCGCCGCGGTTTCCGCCGGTCAGAAGGCCGCGCCGAACGCCGGGGAGAAGCTCTCCGTCCGCTACGAGGAACTGACGGCCCCCGACTTCGCCAGGGCCGTGGCCGCGTCGGGAGGCACGTGCATCGTCCCGCTCGGCATCCTGGAGAAGCACGGGCCGCACCTGCCCCTGGGGACCGACCTCATCGACTGCCGCGAGGTCTCCCTGCGGGCGGCCGCGGCGGAATATGCCGTCGTCTTCCCGCCCTACTTCGTCGGCCAGATCTTCGAGGCCAAGCACCAGCCGGGGACGATCGCCTACGGCAGCCGGATGATGCTCGACTTCCTCCAGCAGACCTGCGACGAGCTGGCCCGCAACGGCTTCAAGAAGATCGTCCTGGTCAACGGCCACGGCGGCAACGACGCCTTCCTCCATTACTTCTGCCAGGCCCAGCTCGAGAGCCGGCGCGACTACGTCGTCTACCTGTTCGCCCCGGAATACGACGAGGCGACCGAGGCCCGGCTGGCCAAGCTCCGCAAGACGTCTCTCGACGGGCACGCCGGCGAGGAGGAGACGTCCGTCATGCTGGCCCACCGGCCCGAGCTCGTGCGACAGGACAGGGCCCGCGACGAGAGCGGCGCCGACCAGAAGCGGCAGGCCGGGCTCAAGAACGCCTACACGGGCATCTGGTGGTACGCCGGCCAGCCGAACCACTACCGCGGCGACGGCGCCGCCGGCAACGCCGAATTCGGCCGGGCCCTGCTCGAGGCCGAAGCCGGGGCGCTGGTCGAGACGCTCCGCTCGGTCAAGGCCGACGAGGCCACGGCCGCCCTCCAGAAGAAGTTCTTCGACGACGCGGCTAAGCCCCTCGAGACCAAGCCGTTCGTGAAGAAGTGATGAAGAAGCTCTACGACTTGGGCAACCTGGTCCTCCTCCTGCTCCTGGGGGTCTTCGTCTACGGGGCTTACGGCCGGCTGCCCGCCCGCATCCCGATGCACTTCGGGATCGACGGCCGCCCCGACCGCTGGGGCGGCCGGGGCGAGCTCGTCGTGCTGGCCCTGGTGCCGTTCGTCATGACGGCCGTCTTCTATCTCCTCATCCGGTTCCTGCCGAAGATGGCCGCCGACCCGCGGCGCATGAACATCCCGCACAAGGAGGAGTTCTTCCGCCTGCCGGCCGAGAAGCGGGAGATCTACTGGGACCTCGTCAAGGAGTTCTTCGCCGGCCTGACCCTCTCGCTCAACCTCCTCTTCTATACCCTCGTCCGGGCCACCGTCCGGATCGCCGAGGGCGGGGCCGCTCTGCTGCCGTTCAGGCTCATGGCCCCGGCCCTGGCCCTCATGGCCGTGATGATGATCGTCTACATCCGGCGCATGTTCACCCTGCCCGGCAAGATCATCCGCGGCGAGGTCTGAATGCTATAATGGAACGACAGGAGTCACGCCCATGTCCACATCCCTGAAACGAGCCCTCGTCCCGGCCGCCCTGGCCCTCAGCTTCGCCCTGTTCGCCTGCGCCGACACCGGACCGAGGGAGCCCCGGCCCGCCGGCGGGGACGGGAGCGCGCCGTCCGGACCTCCGGCGGCCGTGGAGGCCCCGGCCGCCGCGGCCCAGGCCCCGGCCGCGAACGTCAACGGGCGGCTGACCGAGGACGAGCGGAACACCATCGAGGTCGTCCGCAAGACCCGCAACTCCGTCGTCTTCATCACCAACCTGCAGTACGTCAGGGATTTCTTCTACTCGTCGGACGAGCCCGTCCGGCGGGGCAGCGGCTCGGGCTTCGTCTGGGACGACCAGGGCCACATCGTCACCAACTTCCACGTCATCGACGAGGGCGACAAGTTCATGGTCAGCCTGCCCGACCAGAGGCAGGTCGAGGCCACCCTCGTCGGCCGCGACGCGACCAAGGACATCGCCGTCCTCAAGCTCGGCGAGCGCGTCGGCGGCCTGGCCCCCGTCGTCATCGGCGCGTCGCGCGACCTGCAGGTCGGGCAGAAGGTCGTGGCCATCGGCAACCCCTTCGGCTTCGACCACACCGTCACCAAGGGCATCGTCAGCGCCCTGGGCCGCTCCATGCCGGGCGCCGGCAACGTCACCATCCGGGACATGATCCAGACGGACGCCTCGATCAATCCGGGGAACTCCGGCGGGCCGCTGCTCGACTCGAACGGCGAGCTCATCGGCATGAACACCATGATCTACAGCCCGTCGGGGGCTTCGAGCGGGGTCGGTTTCGCCGTCCCCGTCGATACGGTCAAGAAGATCGTGCCCCAGATCATCCAGTACGGCAAGGTCATCCGGCCGGACATCGGCGGGGTCCAATTCGTGCGGGACGAGGTGGCCCGCCGGGCCGGCGTCGAGGGGGCCGTCATCCTGGAGGTCGCCCGCGGCGGCCGGGCCTACAACCTGGGTTTGCGGGGCCTGTACCGCGACAACTTCGGGCGGCTGCTCATCCGCGACGTCATCACGGCCATCGACGCCATGAAGATCAAGTCCTGGGACGACCTGTTCACGGCCCTCGACGGCTACAAGATCGGCGACAGGGTGACGCTGACGGTCGAGCGCGAGGGCAAGTCCCGCAAGGTCGAGATCGAGCTCGTCGGCACCGACTGACCGAGACGGGACCCCGGACGGGACCTGGCCTTTACAGACGCCCTTTTTCCCCTGGGCGCGTAAAGACCTGGCCCCCGCCGAAGATCGGGCCCGGCGCCTATTTCCTGATGGGCACGATCCCGGCCATCTCCCCGATGACGTTGACCAGGTCCTTGTCCGAGGGGACGATGATCTTGGCGTTCGCCTGGAGGGCCGTCTCGAGGGCCTGGAGGCGCCGCAGGACCTGGGCGTTGCCGACGAAGTACCTCTCGGCCGCCTCGTTGACCAGGCGGATGGCCTCGGCCTCGCCCTGGGCCTCAAGGATCTTGGCCTGCCGGACGCCCTCGGCCCGCTTGATCTCGGCCCGCCGGTCGCCGTCGGCCCCGGTCTCGCGCGCCGTGGCGAAGTCGATGGCGGCGATCTTCTCGTTCTCGGCCTTGACGACCTTGTTCATGGTCTCCTGGACGTCCTTGGGCGGGTCGATCTCCTTGAGCTCGGTCCGGACGATGTCGATGCCCCAGCGGGCCGTCTCGGTCGACAGGGTCTTGAGCAGCTCCTCGTTGATCTTGCCGCGCTCGCTGTTGGCCGACTTCAGGGTCAGGGTGCCGATGATGTTGCGCAGGGTCGTCCGGGCCAGGTTGACGATCTGCCACTGGAAGTTGTTGACGTTGTACTGCGAGGCCTTGACGCTCGACTCGTCCTCCTTGACCCGGAAATAGACCTGGGCGTCGACCCGGGCGTTGAGGTTGTCGTTGGTGATGATCTCCTGGGGCGCGGCGTCGACCATCATCTCGGTGATGTTGATCTGGCGCAGCTGCTCGATCGCCGGGATGATCCAGTTGAAGCCGGGCATGCCGAAGCGGTTGTACTTGCCCAGCCGCTCGATGAGCCCGCGGTGGGTCGGCCGGATGATGCGGATGCCCAGCAGGAAGACGAAGACGGCGAAAGCGACGATCCAAAGATAGTAAGGCATGGAGTTCCTCCCTCCCTTATGGATACGGCCCCCGGCAGGGACCGGTTTTCCCGGCGGTTACATCTTCCAGGTGCCGGCCACGACCAGGTTGGCGCCCGTCGTGCCGGCCGCCCGGTCGGAGGCGCACCAAGCGACGGCTTCGGCCACGTCCTCGGCGGTCCCGAGCTGGGCCTCGGCCGCGCTCTTGGGCAGGACGCCGCCCCGGATGAGCCCCGGCGAGACCATGTTGACGGTGATGCCGTTCGCGACTTCGGCCGCGGCGGCCGTCTTGGTCAGGGTCAGCAGCCCCGTCTTGGCCACGGCGTAGGGAACGATGGTCGGGAACGCGCCGATGTGCTCGGCCCGGCTGTAGCCGATGTTGACGATCCTCCCCCACTTCCGCTTGCGCATCCCCGGCACGGCCGCCTTCATGCAGAAGTAGGACCCCAGGAGGTTGCCGCGCAGGACCTTCTCCCAGTCGGCGACCTCGAGCTGGTCCCAGGGCTTGACCAGGAACGTCCCGACGTTGTTGACCAGGACGTCGAGCCGGCCGAAGCGCTCCTCGACCTTCTTGACCAGGCCGGCGGCCTGGGCTTTCTTGGTCAGGTCGGCCCGGAACACGGCGGCCAGCTTGCCCTTCTCCTTGAGCTCGGCCGCCAGGTCCAGGGCCTCGTCCCGGCTCGCCAAATAGTGGACGGCGACGCCGGAGACGTCCTCGGCCAGCCGCAGGGCGATGGCCCGGCCCATGCCCCGGGCGGCGCCGGTGACGAGGGCGATGCGCAGGCTCATGGCGTCACGCCAGCGGTCCGACCGCTTTCTCGACGGCTTCCAGGATCTCGCCCGAGGCGACGACCTCCTTGAGCCGGTTGATGTCGTCGTAGAGGGGCCGGTCCTCCTCGAGCCGGGCGACGTGCCTGCGGACGACCTCGTAGGCCGCCTGCATGGCCGGGCCGGGCTTGACCGGCTTCCGGAAGTCGATGGCTTGGGCCCCGGCCATGAGCTCGATGGCCAGCACGGCCTGGGCGTTGTCGAGGATCTGGCGCGTCTTGAGGGCCGTCGTCATGCCCATGCTGACGAAGTCCTCCTGGTCGGCCGCGGCCGGGATGGAGCCGGTCGCCGCCGGGTGGGACAGGATGCGGTTCTCGCAGACCAGGGCCCCGGCCGTGTACTGGGTCAGCATCAGGCCCGAGAACATGCCGGCCCCCTTGGTCAGGAAGGCCGGCAGGCCGACGTTGAGGTGCGGGTTCATGAGGCGGTTGTGGCGCCGCTCGGACAGGACGGCGATGGTCGTCACGGACGTGCCGAGGAGCTCGAGCGGCAGGGCCATGGGCACGCCCTGGAAGTTGGCCCCGGTCAGGACGAGCTGCTCGTCGGGGAAGAAGACGGGGTTGTCGGCCGCTCCGTTGAGCTCGATCTCGATCATGTAGCGGGCCCACTTGAGGGCGTCGCGGGCGGCCCCGACGACCTGGGGCGTGCTGCGGAGGCTGTAGGCGTCCTGGACCTTCTTGCCCGGCTGGGCCAGCAGCTCGCTGCCCCCGGTCAGGCGCCGGACGTTGGCCGCCGACTCGAGCGCGCCGGGATAGCCGCGGACCTTGTGGAGCCGCTCGTCGTAGGCCTTCATGTTGGCGTTGAGGACCTCGAGGGTCATGGCCGCGGCGATCTCCGACATTTTCAGCCAATTGTGGATGTCGTGGACGAGCAGGGCCGACATGCCGGCGATGACGTTCGAGCCGTTGATCATGGCCAGGCCGTCGCGGGCGTGGAGGACCAGGGGGATGATGCCGGCCCGCTTGAGGGCCTCGGCCCCGGGCAGGCGCTCGCCCTTGTAGAAGGCCTCGCCCTCGCCCATCGGCACCAGGGCCATCTGGGCCATCGGCGACAGGTCGCCGCAGGCGCCGACCGAGCCCTTCTCGCACATGACGGGCGTGACGCCCTTGTTGAGGAGCTCGATGAGCGTTTCGGTCACGACCGGGCGCAGGCCCGAGTGGCCGTGGCAGTGGCAGTTGATGCGGCTGAGGATGGCCGCCCGGACGACCTCCTCGGGCATGGGCTTGCCGTAGCCGGCGGCGTGGCTGTAGACCAGGTAACGCTGATACTGCTCGACCTGCTCCTGGGTCAGGACGACGTTGGCCAGCTCGCCGATGCCGGTGTTGACGCCGTACATGATCTCTTTCTTCTGGATCTTGTCCTCGAGCAGGGCCCGGCACTTCTCGATGCGCTTGCGGGCGTCGGGGTCGAGGGCGACGGGGACGTTCGCGCGGGCCACCTGGACGACCTTCTCGACGGTCAGGCCGGTGCCGTTCAGGGTAATCGACATGGGGAGGCCTCCTCGGGCGGGCGGTGATGGGGTTCGGTCGCTCGGCTCATGATAAGCCCTGTTACTTTAACCGAAGTCGCCGGACCGGTCAAACCCCGTGTGAGTGCCTGGCATTCACAAACGCCGGTTCCCCCCGAGAGATGTGAAGGCCTGGCCCCCGTCCTTCAAAAAGAGCCCCCGGTATGCTATAAATACCGACTGTTTCGCTCCATCCCGACGAGAGAGGACGACCATGGCCAGAGAGACGAAAAGGGTCCTGATGACGGGCGCGGCCGGGCAGATCGGCTCCGAGCTGGCCCAGGCGCTGCGCGCGAAATACGGCGCTTCGAACGTCCTCGTCACCGACGTCGTCCGCCCCCCGGCCGCCCTGGCGGAGGCCGGCCCCTTCGAGCTCGTCGACGTCACCGACAGGGCCGCCCTCGACGCCCTCGTCGTCAAGTTCGACGCCGACACCGTCTACCATTTGGCCGCACTGCTCTCGGCGACCGGCGAGAAGAACCCCCAGAAGGCCTGGGCCGTCAACATGGGCGGGCTCCACAACATCCTCGAGATCGGCCGCGAGCGCGGTCTATTCCGCATCTTCTCCCCCAGCTCCATCGCCGTCTTCGGCCCGACCACGCCCCGCGAGATGACCCCGCAGGACACCGTCCTCGGCCCGACCACGATGTACGGCGTCACCAAGGTCGCCGGCGAGCTCCTCTGCGATTATTACGTCCTCAAGTACGGCCTCGACGTCCGCGGCTGCCGCTATCCGGGCATCATCAGCCACCTGACCCTCCCCGGCGGCGGGACGACCGACTACGCCGTGGCCATCTTCTACGAGGCCGTCAAGAACGGGCGCTACACCTGTTTCCTGCGCGAGGACACGCGCCTGCCCATGATGTACATGCCCGACTGCCTCAAGTGCACGCTCGACCTCATGGACGCGGACTTCGCCCGCCTCGAACACCATTCGAGCTTCAACGTCACGGCCATGAGCTTCACGGCCGGCGAGCTGGCGGCCGAGATCCGCAAGCACATGCCCTCGTTCGAGGTCCGCTACGAGCCCGACTTCCGCCAGGCCATCGCCGACTCCTGGCCGGCCTCGATCGACGACAGCGCCGCCCGCGCCGAATGGGATTGGAGGCCCGGTTTCGACCTGGCCGCCATGACCGCCGACATGCTGGCCGCCCTGCGCAAGCGCCACGCCGCCGGCACCCTCGGCGTCTGACCTCCCCCCGGCTATTTCTTCCTATGGGGGTAGCGGTCCATGACCTCCCCCATGTGCTTGGCCCCGAACGTCTCCAGAGTCTGAGGCACGGTGGGACAGGTGTCGGCGCTGAGGGTCGAATGCCGCGTGATGATGAAGTGGGACCAGCCGCTCGCCCGACGCTCTTCTTCATGCCCGGCCTTGGCCTTGTCCCAATCCGGGACGAGAAAACGCATCTGGACGCCCTTCTGGCGCGGCCACAGGCCGTACGAGGCGTGCAGCGTCTTGCCTCCGCCGGACGTCCACGCCTTCCGGTGGAAAGAGTCCAGGACCGCGGTCTTCTTGTTGAGCTGATAGGCCATGATGAACGCGGCGATGCCGGCGATCGGGAAGATGAAGTACCCCCCGAAGAATCCGACCACGGGGACCTTGTCGATCATCGAGATGCTGATGGGGCTCAGGGCCAGGATGAACAGGCCGAGGCCGACCATCTTGAGACGTTTCTTTTTCAACACCGGGACGAGCGCCTTCTCGCAGTCGCCGCAAACGGCGCTCCGATAGCGGCCGGCCTCGCTCGCCTTCCAGCCCTCGATCTCCCATTGATTGCCGACCGGCAGGCCCGTCGTATAGGGCGTGACCCTCTTGTAGTCCTCGACATCGAGGACGACGAACTCCAGGTCCTCGGCGAACTCGGACTTATCGAGGCCGCAGCGCGAGCATTTCATGAGCCCCTCCCCTCACGGACAGAGATACCTGCGCTCGCCGCGGAAGTCAAGCGCCGGCGGCCCGATGCCGGAGAAGCGTTCCGGCGGAACGGTCGATGCCCGGACCCGCGACGCGGGGGCCGCTTATCCCGCGGGTTCCCTCCGGTTCCAGGCCGATATCAAAAACACGCGGCCTTCGGGTCCGACCGTGATCGTCCCCTTCCAGGCCCAGGCCCTGACCCAGCTCTCGCCGGGAAACGGCTGCCAGCCTTTCAGCGGCCTGATCTCCATTTCGACGGCGGGACCGCGGCGATGGACGCGGTATGTTCCGGCGACGATCCCGTGGACCTCGTCCGCCCCGGCCGCGAACCGTCCGTCGACCGCAGCTCCGTCTTCCAAGGCCGGCAGGTCGGGGATCGCGGGAGAGAACTCGAACCGGATGGCATGCCGTTCGCACCGGCTGATCATTCCTCTTATCTCCAGATGTCCGGCTCGATCGGCCAGTTCGTAGGTCGTCCCCCCATCCTGGCACTCCAGCGGACGGACCGGCCGCAGGGCCGGCAGTTCGCCATCATACGGCCGGTTCCACTGCCCGATGACCGGCGAATCGGTATAGCGGGTCAGATAGACGAATTCCCGGTTCAAGGGCACCGGAAGCGTGGCTGGAGTCCGCCGCTCCCCGCCGATCGTGACCACGGGGGCGGCTCCGCTTCGAGGCATGAAGTTCATGTTCTTCATATGATAAAGGGGGAAGTGGCGGAAGGTGACGGCTCGGCTGCCACCGACGGGCGCAAGAAAGCCCTGGGCCCATTTCTTATGACTGGTTTCTCTGAGCATGAACTCGATGCGCGTCCCGGCCTTGTCCCGCATGCTGAGCCAGGCGTCGAGCCCCGAAGCCGTCACCTCGAAAGCATGCCGCATCTCCGGCACGACATGGTTCCGATCGGTCTCCGAAGGGTCCACGAAGGCCGGATCGGAATAATAGTAGTCCGCCGGGCCTTGATGGGGATACATCAACACGCGGGCGGCCCGTCCGCGCGCGTCATCGAATGTCTGCAGCTCGATGGACGCGTAGACGGGATCCCCCTTGAAGTCCACCAGGAGGAGCTTGTCCATCGGAGCCACCCTGGCGTTGAAAGGGGAATAAAGGGCGCCGCTTCCCGGCTTCCCGTAGACGTCCGCGCTCCCGGCGCTGCGGCCTAAGTAGCGCCGAGGATCCACCACAGCGGCTTTCGTTTCGATCAGGATGAACTTGGCGAGCAGGATGGCCGCGATCCCCGCGAGCATCGATCCGAGCCCGGCCAGGATGATCCATCTCATGGCCGTGTCGGGGCCCGCTTCACTTCCCCTTCTTCAGCCTCTCGGCCAGGAAGTTCGGCAGGGCGAACGAGCCCCGGAAGACGTCGGGGTTGAAGTACTTCAGCCCGTCCGGGAGATAGAGCGTCTTGACCTCGTCCGGGTCGACCCTGTCCGACAGGAAGTCGTAGCACCACATCCCCACGGGATAGGTCGGCACGGGCCCGAGGTAGAGCGCCGCGTGCCGGAAGATCTTCCTCAGGAAGGCGCCCTTGCGGGCATGCGACTCGAGATGGAGCATGAGCGATCCGGCCTGGGCCGCGATGATGCCTCCCGGCGCGAGCTTGGTCTTGAGCTTGCGGTAGAAGGCCTCCTGGTGGAGGACCGTCGACGGACCGACCGGGTCGGACGAGTCGACCAGGATGACGTCGAATTTCTCGCGGACCTTGTCGATGAAGACGTTGCCGTCCTCGACGACCAGCTCGGCCCGCGGGTCCCGGAAGGTCGCCCGCAGCCACGGGAAGTGCTCGCGGCAGGCCTCGATGACCTTGCCGTCGATCTCGACCAGCCAGGCTTTCTCGACGGGGTGCTTGAGGACCTCCCTCAGGGCCCCGCCGTCGCCGCCGCCGATGATCAGGACCCGGTCCGGCCGGGGGTGCGAGGCCATGGCCGGATGGACGAGCATCTCGTGGTAGTAGAACTCGTCCTTCTCCGTCGTCTGGACCAGGCCGTCGAGGAGCAGCACCCGTCCGTAATCCTTGTTCCGGATGATCTCGATCCTCTGGAACTTGGACCTGCCCTCATAGAGGACGTCCTTGACGGTGAAGAATATCCCGGAGTCGCCGGTCTGGTACTCGCGGGCTTCGGTCTTCTTGGCGTTGAGCCCCTTGGTCGTCTTCATGTCTTTCTCCTGTCTTCCGGCCGCAAGCTCCGCGCCGCGGCCCAAGGATTTCCCGCCCATCATAGCACATCTCCAGGGTCGAGATTCAGGAGCGGCCGCGCCGGCGGACAGGACGTTTCCGCGAGGCGGCGCGGGATGCCGGATGGGATCGAGAGAGAGGAGCGCGTCAGTAGGTCTTTTCGACCTTGACGCCGCTGTAATACTTCTTGAGGATGTCCTGGTACTTGCCGCCGGCCACGGCCATGCCGTAGGCGCCGACTTGGCACAGGCCGACGCCGTGGCCCCAGCCCCGGCCCGAGAACGTGAGCTGCTCGACGGTCCCGTCCTCGCCGTAGGCCCGGTCGACGACGAACAGCGTGTCGCGCAGGCCGAGCGCGGCCCGGATCTGGAAGCCGTGGACGTTGGCCGTTCCCTGGGTCCCGATCAGGACCAGCTCCATGGCCCGGCCGGAGTCGCCGCGCGACTTGACCTCGATGTCGACGAGGTCCCCGATCGGATAGGATTGGCTGACGAGGGCCCCCAGCTCCTTGGCCGACCGGCGGACCTGCCAGCGGTTGAAGCGCGAGGACCGGTCGAGGACGTTGGAGTTCGGCGGGTAGAAGACCTCGAGGTAGGCGACCTGGCCGTCCCGCTCGAGCCAACGCACGTTCTCGCCGCCGAGCAGGGTCAGCTTGGTGGCGAAGGTCGTCTCGCTCTCGATCGTCCGCAGCAGGCGGACGTGATTGGACAGGCGCAGCGTCTTGCGCTCGAAGTCCTCGCCGACCTCGATGGTGCCCTTGCCCGCCGACCGGAAGGTACCCGTCTTGAAGAAGTCCTTGTGGTCCTTGACGACGCGGGCCAGGGCCATGGCCAGCTCCGCCCGGGTCACGGGCCGCCGGGGATCGCCGGTCCGGACCGAAGGCGGCACCAGCCCCGCCTGGAAGCCGTAGGCCAGCGGCCGGCGGTCCTTGCCCTGGACCTCAGGCAGGTCCCTGAGCAGGAAATCGACCTCGCCGGGCAGGATAAGCTCCTCGATCCGGTCGCGCCAGCCGAAGGCGTCGACCAGGAGGCCGGCCAGGGTGACGAAATCGAGAGGCGCCGCGTCGGGGTCGAACCCGCCGGCCTTCATCCCGACCAGCCGGCGGGTGTCGCGGATCCATTCGACGGCCTCGTCGAACGACGCGTTCTCGCGGAAGTCGGGCGGCTCGGCGCCCATGGGCACGATCCCCAGGCCGATGAGCGCGGCGATGTCCAGGCTGGCGTTGCGGCCGTCGACCCCGATGGGCATGACCGGGTCCTTGGCCTCGAGCCGCCACTCCCGCTGCTTCTCGGAGGCGCATTCGACGCCCTTGAGGTAGGGTACGGGCCGGCCCTCGAAGACCTTCTCGGCGTCCTCGGTCCGGCCGCCGCAGGTGCTCGTGTACAGGGCGTTGATGAGCTCGCCCCGGTAGTGGAGGACCTGGCCCCGCGTCTCGTCGACCGCCCGGGTGCTCAAGGGGTGCTCGGCGGACATGCCGACGTAGAGCTGGGACCGCGGCGTGTTGATGAGGTCGTAGCCGTACTTGCCGAACTGCCCCATGTTCCGCAGGGCGTACGTCCGGGCGGCCACGGCCTGGGCCTTGAGGGCCTCGAGGGCGTTGAACTGGCCCGGCGACAGTTCGCCCGGGACGACGCTCTTGAGGTAGTCCTCGAGGTTGACGTAGTTGACGACGACGATGCCCTTGGGGCTCCCCCGCATGGTCAGGAAACCGCGGTAGCTCCGCCCGTTGAAGGTCAGGAAGCTCTGGGGATTGGCCGGGACGAAATAGATCTCGGGGTTGTTCTCGAGCGACTTGAGCTCGTCGTCGACCAGCATCCAGACCGGCCGCGAGGGCTCCTCGACGACGTCCTCGCGCTCGATCCAGACGTCCTTCAGCCCGGCGGCCGAGAGCCTGGACACCTGGGCCAGGGCGTCGCCGCGGGTCAGGAAATCGCCCATGCGGACCTCGAAGATGCCGGCGGCCGCTTCCTCGGGGTCCTCGTCGACCGAGATCTTCCCGCCGAACCGGGTCCGGAAGCCGGCGGCCATCTGCTCGGCCTCGTCCTTCTCCTTGGCGTGGGCCAGGAGGATGACGAATTTCTCGGTCAGCTTCTCTCCGCCGCCCTTGACCTGGGCCTCGGCGGCGTCCTCGGCGATGAGCTTATAGTCGGAGGTGACCTCGTAGACCTTCATGCCGGCCGAGGCCTTGATCCGGATGTCCTTGAGATTGACGCCCAGCCCGACCCGGATGATGGGCTTGGGCAGCATGTAGCCGTGGAAAAAGACGCCTTCGGTCCCGAACTCGACAGGGATGCCCCCGAAAAAGAAGAAGGCGACAAAAAGGATAAACAGGTACTTAAATTTATGGGACTTCATCGGAACCTGCTGACGTAAGGGACGAAACCATGCTAGCGGATGAGATGCGGCCTGTCAAGAGGAAAATCTAGGGGTGCTACTCATTCACGCATCCTATACAACCTATTGTAGTTAGACGCCGGAAATTTCTGTCGCCGCGGTCCGGAGGGTGTGGTAGAATCCGGGGGAAACCCCGCGGAGTGTGCCCCATGAAAAAAGCGCTCCTGGCCACCCTGGTCGCCCTGGCCGCCCTCGCCCCGGCCCGGCCCGCCATGGCCGATGTCGACAGCCTTTCCCGCTTGTTCTTGCCCGGGAAGGCCGTCCTCGACCTCGACGGCGACGGCTTTCCCGAGAAGCCGGCCCTGACGATCGTCGTCCCCGACCGCCCGACCGCCGCCGAGCTGGCCCTGGCCGCCGACATCGCGGCCCGGGTGAATTTCGAGAGCTTGGCCGTCGACCTCGGCCTGGTCCGCCGTGAATCCGAGCTGACGGGGGCCGCTGTTCCGGCGCCTCCCCTGGCCATCCTCGTCGGCGACCGGCTGACTTGGGTCCGGGAGGCCCTGAAACAGTCTGGCCTCGAGGCGAAGCCCCTCCGGCCGAACGAGGGCCGGGTCTTTCTTTTCGACCGTCAGGGCCACTGCGCTTTGGCCTGCGTCGCCGGCTCCGACGAAACCCTCCTCCGGACGGGCCGGGCCTTCTTCCTGCGCTGGCCCTATTTCTGGGAGATCTGGGGCCGGGAGACGGGGGCGACCTACGAGCGCCTCGACAAGGAGCTCGATGCCTTCCTGGCCCAGGCCGGCGTCAAGGCCGGGTCGACCGCCGTCCGAGAGGCCCGCTACGAGTTCCCGGCCGCCGGCCCCGTCGCCGACGGGCTCGAGGCCCTGGCCCTCGACCAAGGCCAGATCGCCGGCCTCCGGGTCGAGATCGAGCTGGCCTCGGCCGCCGACCGCGACAAGGTCCTCGAGGCCCTGACGCGCCTGGCCGCGGACCAGCGCCGCGGCTTGCGCACGGCCGTCCTGTCTTACCCGGCCGTCGCCGTCCTGTCCTTCGATCTCCGCGCGGCCGGCGGGCCGGCCGCGACCGCCGTCCTGCCGCGGACGGGCGCCACGAAACGTCTGTTGACCCCCGGCTTCAAGGAGCGGCCGACGGCCGAAGGGGCGGGCAAGGAGTTCGATCTGGCGGGCCTGTACTCGGCCAAGGGCTTCTACGCCGACACGGACCGCGACGGCGTTCCCGACGCCCTCGACGCCGTCGTCGTCGTCCCCGCCGGCTTCACGAGCCCGGTCCCGGCCGAGCTGGCCTCGCGCCTGGTCATGGGCACGGCCGGGGCGTCCTTCCCCGTCGTCGTCCTCGACACCGAGGTCGAGAGCCGCCGGGCCCTCGCCGCGCCCATCCTGGTCGGCGACAACGCGCTCACCGCCGACCTCCTCAAGACCGGCAAGATCGCCGTCCCGCCTCTCGAACCTGGCACCGGCCTCGTCGCGGCCGTGCCCAAGGCGTTCGGCAAGTCGTCGGCCGTCGCCGTCCTGGGCTCCGACCCGGCCGGCCTCGACGCCACGGTCTCCTACCTCGCCCGCACCTTCCCCTATCTCGCCGCCTACGGCGAGGGGAATCCCCAGCTGGCCGACCTGGCCGCCGACGTCGACCGTCTCCTGCGCGGCGAGAAAGGCGCGGCCGAGGCGGTCTTCCTGGACGCCGTCGAGACGGCGGCCGCCGAACTCAAGGGCCGCGACCTCGAGTCGGTCGAGGCCGACCTCGTCCTGCCCGGGCCGAACCCGCCCTTCGAGGACGCCGTCCGCGCCGCCCTCCGCGCCTCCGCCGGCGGGGCCGCGGTCAAGGTGAGCGGAGTCTCTCTCAAGGACTCTCGCACGGTCTTCGAGAAGGAGAAGACCTTCACCTGGGAGGTCGCCGACGCCAAAGCCCTGCTCGAAAGCCGCCTCAAGGCCCTCGTCGATGCCGCCGGCAAGGGCGGCGGGGTCGAGGTCGCCTTGGCCGTCAGCGAGTCGCCGGCCGTCCGGGCCAAGGTCCGCGACGAGCTCGAGGCCTTCCTGGCCGCCGCGGGATTCCCGGCCGCCCGGGTCGAAGTGGCGTCGGCCTACAAACCGGGCTATTTCTGGCTCGTCGAGAAAGTCCTGCCGGCCCTGGCCGGCCGTCCCGTCCGCGGCCTGACCGTCCGATTCGCAGAGGAGCGCGAGGACTTCACCCGGGCCAAGCGGGCTTACGCCGAACCGTCCCGCTGGCTCCAGGAGCTCTATCCGGTCGACGAGGTCCTGGCCCCGGCGCTGGGCCTGCCGCTCGACCGCATCGCCTTCGTCATGGCCCCTCCCGGCGGCCCGACCTACGAGGTCGAGGCCGTTGACGAGGGCGGCCGAACGCTCTACAAGGAGGCCTTCTCGCCTCGCCTCCGCGAGATCCCGCTCTCCGAGGTCCTGCCCGAATGGGGCACGGCCCGGGTGACGACGGGCGGTCTGCGCGTCACGGCCGGCGGAAAGGCCGTCTGCGACGAGCCCCTCCAGACCGACCTCGAGAAGTTCTGGGCCTTCTACCAACAGGAGGTCCTCACGGCCGTCGCCGCCCACGTCCGGCGGCGGACCGGGGGCGAACCGACCTTCTCGAAACAACCCTATTTCAAGCGCCTGCTCGTCGACCTGCGGGCCAGCGAGCCCGACTTCCGGACCGGTCTCGACGAGGAGACCGTCTCCTCGCTCGAGGCCGTCCACGACGAGATCTACTTCGACACCCTCGATCTCCTGCGGGGCCTGACCCGGTTCGATCCCGAGGACAAGGACGCCGCGGCCGACAGCTCGCGCTCGTCGGCGCCCGGCAACGTCTTCCCTTCCCTCCACCCGTCTCTCGAAGGCGGGCCGACGGCCGTCCGCGTCGCGCTCGAGGACGGGCCGGCCGCCGCGCCCGAGCTGACCGTCCGTTGGAAGGAAAAGGGGCGGGACGCCGTCGTCCGCAGGACGGTCTTTCCCTCGCTCAAGCCCAAGGAGACCCGCGTCCCCGAGCTCGTCTTCGACGGCCGTTCCGGCCGCGTCGCCGGCGTGACCTTCGAGGCCGAATGGGAGAAGGAGGCGGACCATCTGGCCGCGGCCGGCCTGCTGGCGACCTTGGGCCGTCTGACGGCGTCCGGACTGGCCGCCGATCCCTTCCGCTTCCCCGGGCTCGACGCGGTGGTCCTGCGGTCGCGCTTCCAGACCCTGGTGAAGGCCGAGCGCCTGCCGGTCGCCGCCCCCGCGCCGTCGGCCGCCGTCGCGGCCGCCGCCCCGGCGCCGCGGCCGGACCGGGCCCTCGTCCCGACCCGGGAGATCCTCTCCCCGGCCATGGCCTCGGACCTCGTCCGCCGGCTGGCCTCGCTCGCGGGCGTCCGCGGCTACGTCGGCGGCCGGTCCTACGAGGGCCGCGAGGTGCCCGTCCTCGAGCTCTTCCTGCCCCACGGCGCCTACGTCTCGCTGCCGCGGCTCGTCACCGTCAAACCGACCCTTCAGGCCGTGGCCCGTCAGCACGCCAACGAGGTCTCCTCGACCAACTACCTCCTTCGCTTCGCCGAACTCCTGGCCCGCGACCCGGCTTCGCGGGGGGCCCTGAAGAAGATGAGCTTCGTCTTCGAGCCCATGGAGAATCCCGACGGGGCCGAGCTCGCCTACGCCATGCACCGCGAAGAGCCCTTCCACAGCCTGCACGCGGGACGCTACGGCGCCCTGGGAGTGGACATGGGCTACCAGACCGGCTCGAAGCCGCTCCTGCCCGAGGCGGCCGTGCGGGCCCGGCTCACCGAGCGTTGGGCTCCCGACATCCTGCTCAACCTCCACGGCTACCCGTCCCACGAATGGGTCCAGCCGTTCTCGAACTACACCCCCTACCTCTTCCGCGACTATTGGATCCCCAAGGGCTGGTTCGCCTATTTCAAGGGCCTGAGCCTGCCCCTCTATCCCGACCACGAGGCGGCCGGCCGGGCGCTGCGGGAGAGGATCGCCGCCGAGCTCAACGCCGACCCGGCCGTGGCCGCCTCGAACCGCCGCTTCTACGACCGCTACGAAAGATGGTCGGCCCGCTGGGCGCCGCACATGAACGAGCTCGAGATCTCCGACGGGGTCAATATGTACGTCAAGCGCCGGGCCTCGACCGAGAGCCGCCTGACGCCGCGGGCCCAGACGACCTTCAGCGAACAGACGCCCGAGCTCATGGACGAGACGGCCACCGGAGACTGGCTCGAGTTCCTCTGCGGACAGGGCCTGGCCTATCTGCGGGCCCACGTCGAGTACCTGTCCGAGGCCGCCTTCACGGTCGCCCGCGTCGAGGAGGAGGTCCGCGGCCGGCCGCGCCTGACGCTCGTCCGGGTCAGGCCCGGGAAGACCGGGATGGATTTTGACGGCGGAAGTTTGGTAAGATAGGCGCGACGCCTCGGGAAGAGGTCGGGGCCAGATGGACGCGCAGACCAACCTTCTGATCATCTCGGACGACTTCTCGCTCTACGAGTCCATCAAGAAAGCCCCCGTCGCGGCCGACTTCAACGTCTTCTTCTCCCAGACCGACGACGACTACCTGGCCGTCGTCCGCGACAACGGCATCCGCGTCGTCCTCGTCGACGCCGGCGACGCCCTGGCCGCCGGCCTGCTCATCCTCAAGAAGATCAAGAAGTTCGACGACCTCGTCGACGTCCTCGTCGGCGGCCGGCCGGCCGGCCGCGAGGCCGCCCTCGACGTCGTCAACGCCGGGGCCACCGACTTCGTGCCCCGCCCCTACGAGCGCGACATCCTCGGCGACATCCTCCGCCGCATCGCCCGCAAGCGGGACCTCCGGCGGGAGACCCTCCACCTCGAGAAGAAGCTCGAGCGCAAGTACGTCTTCGAGGGCCTCATCAGCCGCAATCCGACCATGCTCGAGATCTTCGGGCTCGTCGAGAACATCGCCAAGTACTTCTCGAGCGTCCTCGTCACCGGCGAGACCGGGACCGGCAAGGAGGTCGTGGCCCGGGCCATCCACGGGCTCAGCCCGTTCAAGGACAGGCCGCTCGTCGTCTGCGACTGCGCCTCGGTGCCCGAGAACCTGTTCGAGTCCGAGCTGTTCGGCTACAAGAAAGGCGCCTTCACCGGCGCGGACCGGGACAAGCGCGGCCTGTTCGAGGAGGCCGACGGCGGGACCATCTTCCTCGACGAGATCGCCGAGATCCCGGCGGCCGTCCAGGCCAAGCTCCTGCGCGTCCTGGAGAGCCGGGAGTTCCGTCCGCTCGGGGCCAGCGAGAGCACGTCCGTCGAGGTCCGCGTCCTGGCGGCCACGAACCGCGACCTCGCCGAGCGGGTCCGGGCCGGGGCCTTCCGGGAGGACCTCCTCCACCGCCTGAACAAGGTCGTCATCGAGCTGCCGCCCCTGCGCGAGCGGCTCGAGGACATCCCCCTGCTCGTCCGCCATTTCCTGCAGGCCGCCAACAGGAGCTTCGGCAAGAGCGTCCGCGGCGTCTCCCGCGAGGTTCAGAAGCTGTTTCTGAAGTACGGCTGGCCCGGCAACGTCCGCGAGCTGGCCAACGTCCTCGAGAGCGCGGTCCTGCTCTGTAAGAAGGACTTCATCGACCTGGCCAACCTGCCCAAGTACCTCCGCGACTTCATCCCGCCCGAGGGCGCCGCCGCCTTCGCCGGGCGGGGCCAGCTGTCCTCGCTCCAGGACCTGGAGAGGGACTACATCGCCTACCTGCTCAAGGTGACCAAGGGCAACCTGCGCCAGACGGCCAAGATCCTGGCCATCTCGCGGACGACGCTCTACAACAAGCTGGCCAAGTACGGGATCCGGAACTGAGGCCGGCGGTCAGGCGACGGCCGGGAAGCCCTTCTTCGTCCCCTTGTCCAGGTACATCCGGGCGTCCGCCTGGGCCAGGAGCTCCTCCAGCGAGACCGGGTGTTCGGGGTCGAAGCGGGCCACGCCCAGGCTGAAGGACACGGGATAGGAGACGTCCGGGCGGGCGTTGCGGGCCGCGACGCGCTCGCGGAGCCGGCGGGCCAGGGTCGAGGCGCCGCCGTCGGCGACGTCGATGGCCAGGACGACGAACTCGTCGCCGCCCAGCCGGGCGATGATGTCGGAGTCGCGGAAGGCCTCGCGCAGGAGGTCGGCGGCCTCGACCAGGGCCGCGTCGCCCTCCATGTGGCCGAAGCCGTCGTTGATCTTCTTGAGGTCGTCGAGGTCGGCGTAGAACAGGGACATGTCCTTGCCCGTCCGGTGGGCGACCTTGATCTGCTGCTCGGCCAGGGTCATGAAGCCGCGGCGGTTGTAGATCCGGGTCAGCTCGTCGACGAGCGACATCTCCCGCAGGGCGTTCTCGGTCCGGGTGCGCTGGACGGCCACGGCGTAGAGGGCGGCCAGGCGCTCGACGGCCTTGAGATCGCGCTCGCCGTAGGGCGTCCCCGCGTCGGCCACGACGATCAGTCCGACGATGGTCCCCGACATGACCGCGGGCACGGCCAGGACCTGGGAGAAGGGCAGGCGCCGCTCGGTGGCCTGGCCGCCGAAGCGCGGGTCGAGACTGGCCATGTTGGTCAGCACGGCCTTCTTCTTCTCGGATATCCAGGCCCACAGGCCCTCGGGGGGTCCGCCGCCGTCCCGGCCCAGGACGTTCTCCCGGAGCTCGCCGGCGTCCGGCGTCAGGGCGGCCGGACGAAGGGCGCCCGTGCGCTCGTCGACCTCGCCGACGAAGGCGGCGGCGCTCCCGGTCAGCCGGCGGGCGTGGTCCAGGATGACGGCCGACATCTCCCCGATGGGCGTCGGCGACAGCATGCGCTCGGAGATGTCGCCGACGGAGGACTGCAGGCGGACGTCCCAGGAGTGCTCCTCCTCGATCTGCCGCTTGCGGGAGATATCCTCGATGATCCCGTCATAGAACAGGACCTGCCCCCGGGCGTCCTTGGCCGCCCGGGCGGAGTCCTTGGCCCAGAACAGGGTCCCGTTGCGGCGCCGGAACCGGGTCTCGAAGATCTCGATCATGGGGCTGGTGTCGAGCACGGCCTGCCAGCTCTCGCGGTCGCCGGGATCGCTGTGGAGGTCCCAGAAGTTGACCGCCTTGAGGGCTTCGGGGTCGGCATAGCCGAGCATGCGGGCCAGGGTCGGCGCGGCGTCGAGGATCCGGCCTTCGGGCGTTATCCGGTACAGGCCGAGGGGATAGTGGAAGATGCCGGTCATCTTTTCCTCGCCGGCGGCCAGGGCGGCCTCGGCCGTCTCGGCCCTGCGGCGCTCCTCGACGAGCGCTCCGAGCGAACGGACATTGGCCAGGGCCAGGCCGGAGATGCGGGCCAGGCCCAAGGCCAGGTCGAGGTCGTGGTCGCGCCGGTCCGGGCCGCCGGAGACGGCCAGCTCGACGACGCCCAGGAGCTCGCGGCCCATGGCGACCTTGAGGAAGACCGTGCCCCGGTCGGAGGTCCAGGCGAAGTCGGCGTTGAGGCCGACGATGCGGTCGACCGGGGAGTCCTCGGGCGAGGACCGCCCGGCCAGGGACCCGGCGGGATGGAAAACGACTTGGGCCGGCTTCAGCAGGACCCGGAAGAGCTCGAGGATGCCGTCGCGGGCCTCGTCCTCGGTCTTGAAGCCGGTCACGGCCCCGATGAGCTGCCCGATGCGGGCGTAGTCGGCCATCCGCTGGCTGGCGCCCGCCAGCCGGTCCTCGATCTCCGCCCTTTCGCGCTCCAGCCGGCAGGACAGGGCGATACGGGCCAGGCTCAACTGGAAATGGCCGGTGCCGACGGGATGCGTCTGGCAGGGCAGGCGCAGGAACCGGGAGAACGCCTTGAGCTCGCGGTCGATCCCGGGATGGACGCCGGTGTCGAGGAGCACGACCTTGCCGGCCAGTTCGCGGAAAAAGGCCTGGGCGGCCTTGCGGTCCGACGGCCAGCGGGCGTCGAGGTGGGACTCCCAGTCGCGCAGCCAGCCCGGCAGGACGAGGAGCGCGCCGTCCCGGAGCAGCCCGTCGACGACCTCCTTCGGGGCGACCCATTCGAAGCACTGGCTCTTTTGATAGAGGCGGCAGGGACCGTCGAGGCCGAGGTCCTTGGCCGGGCGGGTCAGGCAGTAGCCGCCGGCCACGGCGACCTGACAGCCGTTCTTACGGCAGTCGGCCACGGCTCCGTCGAGCCCCGGCCAGGGGGACTCCACTTGGTCGCATTCGACGGGTAGAACGCGAACGCGGACGTCCTGCAGATCGGGAGACGAGCGCACGGCCAGGACCTCCCGGTCGAAGCTCGAGCAGGTGATCAGGCCAAGATGGGTCGACATCCGCGATATGTCCACGTCTCCGGATATGTCCAATAATAGGACTTTCAGATAATATCATAGAAAATTTGCCTAAGTCAAGTATTTTTATATATTTGAATGATTTGATATGTTCTATATGTAGACATATTAGCGGTCAACCATTACGTAAGTCATTATTTTTGTGTTACTTGCTGAATGGCCACAATTGGTCGTGAATATGGCTAATTAAAACAGCGAAGGGAGACTAATCACCGGCGACCGCGCGGGAGCCGCCGCCGGCCACGGCGAAGGAACCTGTTGGCAAGGCCGGGGGCGATGGCTTAGAATAAGTTCGGAGGGAGCCATGAAGACAAGGTCCTTGCCGCTTACCGCGGCGATCTTGCTGGCCGCTCTGTCCGTCGCGCCTCAAGCCGGACAGAAACCGTCCGGTCCCGCGGGCACGCGGGAAGCCCTGGCCGTCCTCGAGCGGATGATCGACGCCTTGGGCGGGCGCAAGGTCCTCGAAGCCGTCAAGGACATCACCGTCACCGGGACCGTCGAAGCTCCCGAGCTCGGCCTGACATCTCCCTTCGTCCTTTACCAGAAAGAGCCCGACAAGATGCGCATGGACATCACCGTCGCCGAGGCCGCGGTGACCATCGTCCAGGCCTTCGACGGCCGCCGGGGCTGGGGCACGGACGACCAGAGCCTGGTCCCCGAGGCCATGTCCGAGCGCGAGTCCCGCGATATGGCCCGCAAAGCCCTCGGCAACGCGGCCTACCTTTCGCCTCGCGACCTGGGGATCACCTACGCCTTGAAGCCCAAGGAGACGGCCGGGGGCAAGGACTACACCGTGCTCGAGCAGATCTTGGCCGACGGCCACAAGGTCCTCTACTTCCTCGACCCCGAGACCCATCTCCCCTACAAGGTGGCGACGCGGACCCTCGGCCCCACCGGCGCCGAGGCCGAGGCGGAGACGTTCCTCTCCGATTACCGGGAGTTCTGCGGCGCCCTCGTCGCCACGGCGTCCCGGACCCTGCTCGACGGCAAGGAGGTCCAGCGCCTGTTCGTCGCCGGCGTGACCTGCAACAACCGGCTCGAGGATGCCCTCTTCGAACTGAGAATACGATGACCGGGAGGTTACCGATGCACCGCAATCGACTGGCCGGAGTCCTTCTTCTCGCCCTCGCGGCGCTCTCCTGCGCCGTCAATCCCGTGACGGGCAAGAAGGAGCTCATGTTCTATTCCGAGGTCCAGGAGATCGAGATGGGCAAGCAGACGGACCAGGCCGTCGCCGCCCAGTTCGGGATCTACGAAGACCCCACCCTGCAGGGCTACATCTCCAAGCTGGGCCTGGCCTTGGCCGCCAAGAGCCAGCGACCCGGGTTGCCCTGGCGGTTCGCCGTTCTCGACAGCCCCGTCGTCAACGCCTTCGCCGTGCCCGGCGGGGCGGTCTACGTCACGCGCGGCATCCTGGCCATGATGAGCTCGGAGGCCGAGCTGGCGGCCGTCCTCGGCCACGAGATCGGCCACGTCAACGCCCGCCACTCCATGAGCCAGATGAGCAAGCAGCAGCTGGCCCAGATCGGGCTCGTCGCGGGCAGCGTCGTCAGCAAGAAATTCGCCCAGTACGCCGGGCTGGCCTCGGCCGGCCTGCAGGTCCTGTTCCTCAAGTACAGCCGGGACAACGAGAACCAGGCCGACGCCCTGGGCGTCGACTACTCCCGGGCCGGCGGCTACAACCCCGCGGACATGGCCGTGACCTTCCAGGCCCTGCAACGGATGGGCGACCTGTCGGGAGGGCACAGCGCGCTGCCCGGCTTCCTGTCGACCCATCCCCTGACGGCCGACCGGATCAAGAACGTCCAGAGCATGCTCCAGCCGGGGGACGCCGGCCTGGCCCGCCGGCCCGAGGGCTATCTCCGGTCGGTCGAGAACGTCGTCTACGGCGAGGACCCCCGCCAGGGCTACGTCGAGAACGGCTTCTTCTACCACCCGGGGCTCCGCTTCCAGTTCGCGGTCCCGGCCGGCTGGACGGTCCAGAACGCCCCGGCCAGCGTGACCCTGATCGCGCCCGACCAGGCGGCCGGCGTCATCCTGCGCGGCGGGACTTTCGACGGCACGGCCGAGGAGTACGCCCGCCAGGCGGCCTCGGAGATCACCCAGTCCGGCGGCAAGGTCATCGACGAGAACCGGACCACGGTCAACGGCCTGTCCTGCTTCGAGCAGGCCTACACGATCACGCAGGAAGACCAGTCCACGGTCCGCATGACCCTGTCCTGCCTGAAGAAGGACAACTGGGTCTACGCCTTCCAGGCCCTGAGCACCCCGGACGGCTTCCCGAAGTACGCCTCGAGCTTCAAGGCCACCGTCGGCTCGTTTCGGAACCTGACCGACGCCGCGAAGATCAACCGCGCGCCCAAGCGGCTGACCCTGGTCAAGGCCAACGGCACGGACACGCTGCAGGCCGTCCTGAAGAGGTCGGGCGTCGCCGAGAAGGATTGGCCGGCGTTCGCGGTCATCAACGGGCTCGAGATCACGGCCGTCCCGGCGGCGGGCAAGCTGGTCAAGACGGTCAAGTAGTCCGCCCCGGCGCGGCGGCCCGGGCGCCCGCGGCCTCAGATCTGGGGCTTTTGGAGGTCCTCGATGTCGAGGACGGTGGCGTAGATTTCCGCCTCGGCCGCCAGCTCGCCATCGACGAAGGCCTTGCCCTTCATCTGGCAGATGCGGCCTTTCTCCCGGGTCCACTCGACGTCCAGGCGGAGCTGGTCGCCGGGGACGACCATGCGCTTGAACTTGGCCTTGTCGACCTTGCTGAGGACGACGAACTTCTTCTCCGGATCGGGGATCGAGCCGAACAGGAGCACGGCCCCGGCCTGGGCCATGGCCTCGACGATGAGGACGCCGGGCATGATCTTCCAGTCCGGGAAATGCCCCTGGAAGAACTGCTCGTTGCAGGTGACGTTCTTGATGGCCACGATGGCCTTGCGGGGGACCAGGTCGACGACGCGGTCGACCAGGAGGAAGGGGAAGCGGTGCGGCAGGAACCGCATGATCTCTTCGACGGTGATCACGGCGCGGCCTCCCCGCGGCCCTATTTCTTGACCGGCGGCGCGGCCTTGAGGGCGTCGTAACGCTTGATGATCTCGGCGGTCAGGTCGATGGCCGGATTGAAATAGACGACGCCGCCCTTGACGACGTCGTAGACGAGGTCGAGCCCGCGGTCCTTGCGGACCTGCTCGATGAGGGGGATGAGGTCGTTCTGGATCCTCTCGAAGGTCCGGGCCTGGAGCTCCCGCATGGCCCGGGCGGCGTCTTCGATGGCCCGCTGGCGCTCGGTCTGCTTCTTTTGGATGTCGGCCTGGAGGGCCACGGCCGCCTCCGGCGTCAGCGTCAGCCGCTGGGTCGACAGCCGGTTCTGCAGCTGCTTGATGGCCTCGTCCAGCTTGGCGATGTCGTCGCCGTACTTCTTGTCGGCGGCCTGGACCTGGGCCAGGGCCCGCTTGCCTTCGGCCGACTGGTCCAGGATCTCCTGGGAATTGATCAGGCCGACCTTGCCGACCTCCTGGGCCCGGGCCGGGGCGGCCAGGGCGGCCGCGGCCAGCGCGGCCAGGGCGAGGGTCCGAACGGTGCGTTTCATGGCGGGAACCTCCCTAGAAGGTCGTGCCGACGGCGAACCGGAACACGAAGTCGGTGTCCGTCGAGTAGACCTTTTTGTTGTTGTAGGCAAAGATGAGCCGGAACGGCACGCGCAGGGCGGGGATGAACAGCCGGGCCTCGACGCCGGTCGAGGAGTACAGGTCGCCGAAGCGGATCTTCTCGCCGCGGCCGACGCAGTTGCCCGCGTCGTAGAAGAGGATGAAGTAGAGCGGGCCGCCGACCGGGACGATGTATTCGGCGTTGAAGACGAACGACTTCTCGCCGCCGAGGTTGTAGTTGCCCTGGTCGCGCGGGCCGATGGAGTAGACCTCGTAGCCGCGGATGGACTGCTCGCCGCCGAGGAAGAACCGCTCCCAGTACGGCACGCGCGAGTCGCCGCCGACGTTGGTCATGAAGTCGTAGTTGGCGTGGATGCCGAAGACGTGGGACTTGGCGCCCCGACCCCAGAGCGGCTGGTAGTGGGTGAACTCGAGGCGCGGGCTGATGAGGTCGACCTCGCCGCCGAGGAAGCGTCCGGCGTATTTGACGCTGATGGAGTAGAGCGTGCCCCGCGTCGGCGTCAGGGGGCTGTCGATCGTCGACCGGTAGAGGGTCGGCGTGATGGAGCTCTCGTAGTACTTGCCGGACTCGCCGTAGATGGCCGCGTAATAGGACCCCTCGGGGTATTCGATCTGGACCCTCTGGAGGTTGTAGATGGCGCTGGCCCGCCACATGCCGAACAGCCGCGTCCCCACGCTCAGGTTGATGCCCTGGGACTTGTTCTTATAGAGGCTGTAGGTCGTGTAGTCGATGTCCTTCTTGTAGACGGTGAAGCCGGCCGTGATGGGCTTGTCGAAGAGGTAGGGCTCGGAGAAGCCGAAGGAGTAGTTCTTGACCAGCTTGCCCTGCTGGACGTTGAACTCCAGGGTCTCGCCGGCGCCCAGGAAATTGACCGTGGAGTAGCCGAAGGCGATGAAGGCGCCCTCGTAGCCGCTGTAGCCGGCCGAGAACTGGATGTTGTTCCTCTGGAGCTCCTTGACGTTGACCTGGACGTCCATCTTGGTCGGGTCGTTCGGGTCGGGCTTGATCTCGGGGTCCTTCTCGAGGTCGACCAGGCCGAGCTGCTTGATCCGCAGGATGCTGTTCTTGAACATGGCCAGGCTGAAGCGGTCGCCCTCGCGCATGATCATCTCGCGGCGGATGACCTTGTCCTTGGTGTAGTTGTTGCCGCGGAACTCGAGCCGGTTGAGGTAGGCGACCTCGCCCTCGGTGATGTTGAACGACAGGTTGACGATCTTGTTCTTGGGGTCGAGGTTCTCGACCGGGATGACCTGGGCGTAGACGTAGCCGCCGTCGCGGAAGACCTCGGAGATGTCCTCGGCCGCCTTTTCCCGGGCCTTGGTGCTGTAGACCTCGCCGGGCTCCAGCTTGACCAGGGTCCGGAGGTACTTGACGTTGAGGGTCTTGCTGCCCTCGATCTTGATGTCCCCGGTCCGGTAGAGGTAGCCCGGCGTGACGGGGAAGACCAGCCGCATCATCTTCTGGCGCTTGAACAGGACGGTCCGCCGCTCGAACTCCTCGGTCCGGGGCTGGCCGACCGCGGCCTCCATGTAGCCCATCTCCTGGTATCTCTTCTTCAGGAGCTCGACGCTCTCCTCGACCTTGTTGGCCTTGTAGACGTCCTTGCCGGCGATGTAGTTGAACAGGCTGTGGGGCCGGTTGTCCTTCATGGCCCAGGTCAGGTTGCCGGCCGGGACCTTGGTCGTCCCCTCGAAGACGACGTCGCCGACCCGGACCTTGGGGCCCTCGTCGACGCGGATCTGGACGTCGACCTCGTTCTTGCCCTGCCGGACGACCTCGGCCTCGATCTTCGAGGCCAGCAGGCCCTTCTCGAAGAGGAGGTCGGTGATGGTGTCCTTGATGCGCTGGATCTTGTACGGGCTGTAATAGGAGTACGGCAGGATGGCCTGGTCCTTCTCCTTGAGCTTGTCGACGATGTCCTTTTCCTTGACCTTCTTGCCGGTCTTGAAGGTCACGGCCCGGACGACGGGGTTCTCCTCGACCTTGATCCGGACGATCCGGCCCCGTTCCCCGGCCAGCTCCTCGATGGCTATGTTGGAGAAGAAACCGGTCGACCACAGGACCCGGAAGTCCCGGCGGAAGCGCTCGGGCTCGTACGGCTCGCCTTCCCGGGAGGTCAGGTAGTAGAGGATGGTCTCGGGGGTGACCCGGTCGTTGCCGGTGATCTCGATCTTCTCGAGGATGTCCTGGGCGGCCAGGAGTCCGGGCAGGACGAGCAGGGCCAGGAGGAACAGGGAGACGGCCAGCTTTTTGGTCATGCGTTTCCTTCTACCATATACCATATCGGACGGGTCAGGTCAAAGCGCCGCCCCCGGGGCGGCCGGTCCTCCCACCCCCTTCAACTCTCCGGGGGCGCCGAGGGTTTCATCCGGCCGGCTTCCATCACGTAGACCCGGTGGCAGTAGCGGGCGATCCTCTCGTTGTGGGTGACCAGGATCGAGGACAGGCCCCGCTCCTCGTGGAGGTCGAGGATGAGACGGAGGACATGCTCCCCCGTCTTCCAGTCGAGGTTGCCGGTCGGCTCGTCGGCCAGGAGCAGGCTGGGCCCGTTCACCAGGGCCCGGGCGATGGCCACCCGCTGCTGCTCGCCGCCCGACAGCTGGCCCGGGCGCGAGCCCGTCTTGTCCGCCAAGCCGACCGCGCGGAGCATGTCCGCCGCCCGGCCGAAGGCCTCGCGGCGGGCCGCTCCCCCGATCATCAAAGGGAAGGCCACGTTCTCCAGGGCCGTGAACTCCGGCAGGAGGTGGTAGACCTGGAAGACGAAGCCGATCTTGCGGTTGCGGACGGCCGCCACCTGCCGGTCGCCGCCGGCGAAAAGGTCCTCGCCGTCGAGCCAGACCCGGCCGGCCGTCGGCCGGTCGAGCCCTCCGAGGAGGTTGAGAAGGGTCGTCTTGCCGACGCCCGAGGCGCCCATGACGGCGGCCAGCTCGCCCCGCCCCAGGGCGAAGTCGAGGCCCTCGAAGACGCACAGGTCGCCCTTGGGCAGAGGATAGCTCTTGCCCAGGCCTTCGGCGACGAGGACGCGGTCACTCATATTTCAACGCCACCACGGGATCGACGCGGGCCGCCCGGCGGGCCGGGAACAGGGTCGAGACGAAGCTGATGAGCAGGGACACGCCTACGATGGCGGCCAGGTCGAGCGGCCGCATCCGGAACGGGACGTAGGAGATCTGGTAGATGTCGACGGGGATCTTGATGAGCTCGAAAGCGTTGGCCAGGGCGCACCAGCCCAGGCCCAGGGCCGCGCCCAGGGCCGTCCCGATGATGCCGATGAGGGCCCCCTGGAAGAAGAAGATCCGGTTGATCGTCCGCGGCGTCGCCCCGATGGCCATGAGGATGCCGATGTCGCGGGTCTTCTCCATGACCATGAGGATGAGCGTGGCGATAATGTTCAGGGCGGCCACGATGACGATCAGGGTGATGGTCAGGAACATGATCGTCTTCTCGAGCTTGAGGGCCGAGAAGAGGGACTTGTTGAGGTCCATCCAGGTCGTGATGTAGACGACGGGCGGCAACACGGCCTTGATCCTCTCCCCCACCGCCGGAGCCGCGAAGATGTCGGCCAGCTTGACCTGGATGAAGCTGGCCCGGCCCTCCATCCCGAACAGCTTCTGGGCGACCCCGATCGAGACCAGGGCCGTGCCGTTGTCGAACTCGTAGAGCCCGGTGTTGAAGATGCCCGTGACCTGGAAGCGCTTGCGCTTGGGCATGAGGCCGAGGGGCGACAGGGTCGAGGAGGCCGTGACGACGTCGACGACGTCCCCGGGCTGGGCCCCGACGCGCAGGGCCAGCTCGCGGCCGAGCAGGACGCCGTCGCGGGCCCCGCCGGCCTCGGGGACTCGGCCCGACTCGAGGCTCCGCAGCCAGCCCGCGCCGGCCAACTCGCGCTCGAAGTCGATGCCCTTGACCAGGGCCCCCGAACTCTCGCCGGCGCCGGTGACGAGGACGGTGCTGTAGACGACCGGGCTGGCCGACTCGACGCCCGGCAGGGCCCTGATCTTGGCGGCCATGTCCTCGTAGCCGGAGAGGCCCTGGCCGCCGAGGTCGGAGACCATGACGTGGGAGGTGGCGCCCAGGATCTTGTCCTGGACGTCGCCCTGGAAGCCGGTGATGAGGGCGATGGCGATGACCAGGGCGGCGACGCCGATGGCGATGCCGCCGACCGAGATCAGGGTGATGACGGAGATGAAGGCCTGCTTCCGCCTGGCGGTCAGGTAGCGGCGGGCGACGAACAGCTCGAGGCTCATCGGCCTATCTCGGCCTCAGCAGGGGGAACAGGACGACCTCGCGGATGGAGCGGCGGTTGGCCAGGAGCATGGTCAGGCGGTCGATACCGATGCCCTCCCCGCCCGTCGGCGGCAGCCCGTATTCGAGGGCCTCGACGTAGTCCAGGTCGACGGGGTGCGACTCGTCGTCGCCCTTCTTCTTCTCCTCGGCCTGCTCCTCGAAGCGGGCCCGCTGCTCGGCCGGGTCGGTCAGCTCGGAGAAGGCGTTGGCCACCTCCATGCCGGCGACCATGAGCTCGAAGCGCTCGGACTCCTCGGGGTTGTCGCGCGAGGTCTTGGCCAGCGGCGAGATCTCGCGGGGCGGGTTGGTGATGAAGGTCGGCTGGACGATGCGGTCCTTGACGAAGCGGTCGAAGACGACGTCCAGGGCCTTGCCCCAGGTGGCCGGCTTCTTGTCCGGGGCCAGGCCGGCGGCGAAGGCGATCAGGCCGGCCCGGTCCTCGAAGCGCTCCGGGGCCAGTCCGCTGTAGGTCTTGCAGGCGTCGATGAACTTGAGGCGCCGGAAGGGCCGCTTGAAGGAGATGACGTGCTCGCCGTAGGGGAACTCCTCGGAGCCCAGCAGGTCGACGGCCAGGCCATGGAGGAGCTCCTCGGTCAGCTCCATCATGTCGAAGTAGTCCTTGTAGGCCTCGTAGAACTCGAGCATCGTGAACTCGGGATTGTGCTGGGCGTCGATGCCCTCGTTGCGGAAGCTGCGGTTGATCTCGTAGACCTTGTCCAGGCCGCCGACGGTCAGCCGCTTGAGGAACAGCTCGGGGGCGATGCGCAGGTAGAGGTCGAGGCCGAGGGCGTTGTGGAAGGTCTTGAACGGCCGGGCCAGGGCCCCGCCGGGGACGGCGTGCATCATGGGCGTCTCGACCTCGATGTAGCCGCGGGCGTCGAAGAAGCGCCGGATATGGGCCACGATGGCGCTGCGCAGGCGGAAGACGCGGGCGACGTCCGGATTCATGATCAGGTCGAGGTAGCGCTGGCGGAAGCGGAGCTCGACGTCCTGCAGGCCGTGCCACTTCTCCGGCAGGGGCCTGAGGCACTTGGCCAGGAAGGTGACGGCGTCGCAGAGGACGGTCAGTTCGCCCGTCCGGGTCTTGAAGAGCGTCCCGGAGACCGAGACGACGTCGCCGAGGTCGAGCAGGCCGAAGCGCTCGTAGGCCTCGGCCCCGACCTTGTCCTCGCGGACGTAGGCCTGCAGGCGCTCGCGGCCGTCGGAGACGTGGAAGAAGGTGGCCCGGCCCATCTTGCGGATGGACAGGATGCGGCCGGGGACGACGACGGCGATCTTGCGCTCCTCGAGCTCGGCCGCCGTCAGGCCGGCGAACGACGCGACGACCCCGGCGGCGTCGTGGGTCCGGGCGGCCGTGTAGGGGAAGAGCGGGACGCCGGCCTCGCCGAGGCGGCGGTACTTGTCCCGTCGGGCCACGACCTGGTCGAGCTCGGCGGGTCCGTCTTTGTCGCTCATGCTAGCCTTCCTTCCCCTCCGTCCCGGCGGGCTTGGCGGCCAGGCCCCGGCCGACGGCGTCGAGGACGCCGTTGACGAACACGGCCGACTCCTCGCCGCTGTAGCGTTTGGCGATCTCGATGGCCTCGTTCATGACGATCGGCGGGGCCAGGGTCTTCTCGTAGAGCAGCTCGGCCACGGCGATGCGCAGGATGTTCCGGTCGACGACGGCCATGCGGGCCAGCCGCCAGTTCTTCGAGGCCGCCTGGATGGCCCCGTCGATCTCCGGGCCGTGGTCGAGGATGCGCTCGACGAGCCAGGTCCCGTAGTCGCGGACGGCCTTGGAGGCCCGCTGGTGCTGCCAGTAGACCCGGACGAGGTCCCGCGGATCGCCCGCGTTGAACTCGAATTGGAACAGGATCTGGAGGGCGCACTCCCTCGATTTGCGGCGTTCTCCCATGGCCCGGCCCGGTCGTCCGCTCAGCGGAGGCCCGCCTCCTTGAGGACGTTGAGGGTCTCGACGAGCGAGAAGGCCGCGTCGTAGCCCTTGTTGCCGGCCTTGGTCCCGGCCCGCTCGATGCCCTGCTCGACGGAGTCGACGGTCAGGATGCCGAAGGACACGGGCACGCCGTCCTCCATGGCGATCTGGGCCAGGCCCTTGGTCACCTCGGCGCTGAGGTAGTCGAAGTGGGGCGTGTCGCCCCGGATGAGGGCGCCGACGCAGAGGATGCCGTCGGCCGCCTTGGCCTTGGCGATCTTCTTGGCCACGATGGGGACCTCGAAGGACCCGGGGACCTTGTAGACGGTCAGGTCGGCCTCCTGGGCGCCCGTCTTCTGGAGGGCCTCCAGGGCCCCCTCGAGCAGGCGCTCCGAGATGAAGCTGTTGAAGCGGCTGACCACGATGGCGATCCGGAACCCCTTGGCTTGCAGCTTGCCTTGATGGATCTTCATGCCTCACGCCCCTTTCGGGAGATCTGTCTTCCGAGGATCGGCCGTCCTCGGGGCCTTATTCTAACAGATGTCGGGGCGCATTTCACCTCCCATCGGCGCGACGGCCGTCTTGAGCGCGGCGGCCGTTTGTGATAGGAATCGTCCCTGGAGGTTCCCATGAGAACGAGATCGGGATTCGCCGAGCTCTCCCCCGACCAGCTCCGCTGGTCCTGCTGCGCCGACCTCATCCCCGTCGCTTCGAGCGCCGAGGCCCGGCCGTGCGAGGAGATCATCGGCCAGGAGCGGGCCCTGCGGGCCATCCAGACGGGCCTCGACATCAAGAGCAACGGCTACAACGTCTTCATCACCGGCATGGTCGGCACGGGCCGGACGACGACGGTCAAGCAGCTCCTCGAGCGGCTGGAGAAGGGCGACCGGACGCCCGACGACATCCTCTACGTCAACAACTTCAAGTATCCCGACGAGCCCGTGCTCATCGTCCTGCCGGCCGGCCAGGGCCGCGAGTTCGCCGAGGCCATGGGCAAGCTCATCGAGCTGCTCCGGGACAACGTCCCCCACCTCCTCAAGAGCCCCTACTACACGGAGAAGCGGGACGCCATCGTCGAAGGCCAGCAGAAGAAGCAGCGCGACCTCCTCCAGCGCTTCGAGGAGGAGGTGGCCGCCCAGGGCTTCTCGGTCATCCAGGTCCAGATGGGCATGTTCAGCCGGCCCGACCTCATCCCCGTCCTCGAGGGCCAGCCCGTGCCCTTCGCCAAGCTCGACGCCCTGGTCAAGGAGAAGAAGTTCGCCAAGGAGGACTTCGACGCCCTGAGGGCCAAGTACGAGCAGCTCTCGGCCAAGCTCGAGGCCGTCTTCGAGAGCCTCAAGGAGATCGACGAGCTGACCCGGACCCTGCTCCGTGACTGGGACGAGGAAGCCATCGCCCCGGTCATCCGGGACGGCATCGAGGGCCTGCGGACGCGCTTCGCCTTCCCCAAGATCGGGGCCTACCTCGACGAGGTCGAGAAGTCCCTCGTCAAGACCATCGACGTCTTCAAGGCCCAGAAGAAGGACGACAAGGACAGGGAACCGGCCGAGGACTTCCTCGAGTACCGGGTCAACCTCCTGGTCGACAACTCCGACCAGAAGGGCGCCCCGGTGGTCAAGGAGACCAACCCCAACTACGTCAACCTGTTCGGCTCCATCGAGACGGCCTACTCCCGCGCCGGCATGGGCCAGACCGACTTCACCATGATCAAGGCCGGGTCCTTCCTCAAGGCCAACGGCGGCTACCTGGTCGTCAACGCCCTTGACGCCCTGGTCGAGCCGGGGGTCTGGGCCACCCTCAAGCGGACCCTGCGCAACCAGATCTTCGAGATCCAGAACTACCTCCAGATGTACCTGTTCTCGAGCGCCCGGCTGAAGCCGGAGCCCATCAAGTGCGACGTCAAGGTGGTCATGATCGGCGACGCCTCGATCTACAACTACCTCTATTTCGCCGACGAGGATTTCAAGAAGATCTTCAAGATCAAGGCCGAGTTCGATTCCGAGATGGACCGGGCCGAGAAGGCCGTCGGGGACTACGTCCGCTTCGTCCGCAAGATCTGCGACGAGGACGGCCTGCGGCCGCTGGCCAAGGACGGCCTGGCCGCCCTCATCGAGTACGGGACGCGCATCGCCGGGCGCCAGAAGAAGCTGTCGACGCGGTTCCACGTCATCGCCGACGTCATCCGGGAGTCGAGCTACTGGGCCGGCCGGATGAAGAAGGCCGAGGTCGGCCGGGAGGACGTCGAAAAGGCCATCCGCGAGCGCTTCGAGCGGGTCAGCCTGATCGAGGACAAGATCCAGGAGATGATCGAGGAGGGCACCATCCTCATCGACACGGCGGGCGCCGTCGTCGGCCAGGTCAACGGCCTGTCCGTCTACGACATGGGCCAGTTCCGCTTCGGCAAGCCGGCCCGCATCACGGCCCGGACGTCCATGGGCCGGGCCGGGGTCATCAACATCGAGCGCGAGGCCGATCTCAGCGGGCCGACCCACAACAAGGGCGTCCTCATCCTGGGCGGTTATCTGCGCGGCAAGTACGCCGTCAAGCGGCCGATGTCGCTGACGGCCTCGCTGGCCTTCGAGCAGTCCTACGGCGGGGTCGACGGCGACAGCGCCTCGTCGACCGAGGTCTACGCCCTGCTGTCGAGCCTCTCGGGCCTGCCCCTGCGGCAGGACCTGGCCGTGACCGGCTCGCTCAACCAGAAAGGCGAGATCCAGCCGATCGGCGGCGTCAACGAGAAGATCGAGGGCTTCTTCGAGGTCTGCAAATCGCGCGGCCTGACCGGGACCCAGGGCGTCCTCATCCCCCACCAGAACGTCCCCAACCTCATGCTCCGGACCGACGTCGTGGACGCCGTCCGCGAGGGCCGTTTCCACATCTATCCGGTCCGGACGGTCGACGAGGGCATCGAGATCCTGACGGGCGTGGAGGCGGGCGCCGCCGGGCCCGACGGCGATTACCCCGAAGGCACGGTCCACGGGCTGGTCGACCGGGAGCTCCAGCGGCTGGCCAAGGGGCTGAAGGCCTTCGCGGGCGACGGCGACAAGAACGACAAGGGCGACAAGCCTGCCGATTGACGGCCGGCCCGGGGACGCGTTCCCGGCCTAGGCGCGCGGGGCTTTCTTGCGGCCGGACGGCCCGGCGGCGAGCTCCCGCAGCCGCTCGATCTCGTGCCGGGTCAGGTAGCGCCACTGACCGGACCGGAGCCCCTCGAGGGTCAGCCCCGCGAACGAGGTCCGGACCAAGCCGGCCACGGGGAAACCGATGGCCTCGAACATCTTGCGGATCTCCCGCTTGCGGCCTTCGTGGATCTCCACCTTGAGCGTCGCGTTGCGGTGGCCCCGGTGGACGACCTGGGCCCGGGCCGGGGCCGTCCGGCGGCCCTCGAGGAAGATGCCCTTGCGGACCTTGTCGAGGTCGGCGTCGTCGGGCTCGCCCTCGACCCGGGCCTCGTAGACCTTGACGACGCCGTAGCGGGGGTGGGTCAGGCGCAGGGCCAGCTCGCCGTCGTTGGTCAGGAGGAGGGCCCCTTCGGTCTCGAGGTCGAGCCGCCCGACGGGATAGACCCGGGCCGGGACGTGCGCCAGGAGGTCCATGACCGTCGGCCGCCCGAAGGGGTCCTTGACGCTGACGACCCGGCCGGCCGGCTTGTTGAGCAGGATGTAGACCGGCTTCTCCGCCTCGACCCGGACGGGCCGGCCGTTGGCCAGGACCTTGTCGCGCTCCGGGTCGATCTTCTCGCCGAGCTCCATGATGACCGCGCCGTTGACGCTGACCCGGCCCTCGGCGATCCAGCGGTCGGCCTCGCGGCGGGAACAGACCCCGGCGTGGGCGAGGAATTTGTTGAGCCTCATGTGCATCGCGGATTTCACTCGCTATCGCGGCGGCTATAAGGGACGACCGGGGACATGTACCGCCCCGGTACGTGTCCCCGTCTTCCGGGGCCATTATGTTGCCGGGACCGCCGGGTGTCAAGGCGAGTCCCCTGGTAACGGGTCCTGTCGGGTGGGCCTACCCGGAGCGAAGCGGAGGACCAGGTGCGCCGCGGAGCGACTCGGAGCGGCACACCTGGGAAATATCTTGAGAAGTCAGGGAACCCCTTCCGCCTCCAGGCGAACGGGGACTATCCCCCCGCCACCCGTTGTCGGATCGGGCGCCTTGACTCAGATAAGATGGCCATAGATGAACGGATATTAAAGAGATCCGTATTCATAGGGTAGAATAGACGGATAGGACTATGGCCAAGCTGCAATTCAAGGAATCCTTCACCATGGCCGTGGTGTCCCTGCGGGGCAACAAGCTGCGCACCTTCCTGACCCTGCTCGGCATCATCATCGGCGTCCTGACCATCATCGCCGTGGTCTCGGTCATCCAGGGACTCAACAACTACGTCTACACCAAGATGGCTTTCTACGGGGCCAACGACTTCTCGGTCCAGAAGTTCTCCATGATCGGGACCTCGCTCAAGGACTTCCGCGAGCAGCTCAAGCGCAAGGACCTGACCCTGGTCGAGCGCGACCTCATCCGGGCCAACTGCCCGTCATGCGACCTCGTCGGGGCCAGCACCTCGACCAACGAGACGGTCAAGTACGGCAGCCGCTCGCTCAAGGACACCGAGGTCCGCGGCGTGACCCACATCGACCACGAGATCGGCTCGGTCGTCGAACTGACGGCCGGCCGCCACATCCAGAGCATGGACGAGACCAACTCGCGGCCGGTCTGCGTCATCGGCTCCGACATCGCCGAGAACGTCTTCGGCGGCCTCGACCCCGTCGGCCGCTGGCTCAAGGTCGGCAGCCGCAACTTCCAGATCGTCGGCGTCGGCAAGGCCAAGGGCAAGATCCTGGGCTTCAGCCAGGACAACTACGTCCGCATCCCCATCACGACCTTCATGAAGGCCTACGGCTCGCGGCGCAGCATCAGCATCAACATCCACACGGCCTCCCAGGAGGACATGGCCCGGGCCCAGGAAGAGGTCCGGACCGTGCTGCGGTCCTGGCGGAAGCGGACCTACGCCATGCCCGACGACTTCTCCTTCGCCACCTCGGAGACGTTCATCCAGTTCTACAAGACGGCCACCTCGGGCATCTACTTCGCCATGATCGCCGTGTCCTCGATCGCCCTCCTCGTCGGCGGCATCGTCATCATGAACATCATGTTCGTGTCCGTGTCCGAACGGCGCAAGGAGATCGGCATCCGCATGGCCGTCGGGGCCCGCCGCCGCGACATCCTGTTCCAGTTCCTCATCGAGTCGGCCGTCATCTCGGGGCTGGGCGGCTTCATCGGCATCGTCCTCGGCTTCCTGGTCGCCCGGATCGTCTCGGCGGCGACCTCGATGCCCTCGAGCGTCGAGCCGGCCTCGGTCGCCCTGGCCATGGTCATGTCCTGGACGATCGGCCTGTTCTTCGGTATCTATCCGGCCAACCGGGCGGCCAAGCTCGACCCGGTCGAGGCCCTGCGGGCGGAACTATGAGGCTCCAGATCGTCCGTGAGATCTTCCGCATGGCGATCGACTCCCTGCGGTCGCACAAGCTGCGGTCCTTCCTGACCGTCCTGGGCATCGTCATCGGGGTCATGACCGTCATCGGCATGGTCTCCATCATCCAGGGGCTCAACAAGAGCTTCCTGTCCGAGCTCCAGGCGGCCGGCTCCGACATGATCATCGTCCGCAAGAACGAGGCCATCCAGATGGGCCACATGACCGACGAGGAGCGGACCCGCAAGGACCTGACCTTCGAGGACGCCCAGGCCATCGAGCGCGGCGCCCCCCTGGTCAAGGCCGTCGCCGTCAGCATCTACGTCAGCCCCTTCGACCAGGTCGAGGTCAAGTACCAGGGCGTCAAGAACGACACGGCCACGGTCATCGGCATGAACGAGAAGTGGCCCGTGGTCATGTCGCTCTACCTGCCCCGGCTGGGCCGGTTCATCACCGAGAGCGAGGTCGCCCGCAGCGCCCGGGTGGCCGTGCTCGGCTCCGAGACCGCCGACGCCCTGTTCCCGACGACCAACCCTCTGGGCAAGGAGATCCGCGTCGGCCCCGAGGCCTTCACGGTCATCGGGGTCCTGGCCAAGCGCGGCCAGATGTTCGGCCAGAGCCGCGACAACTTCGTCGGCCTGCCCATCACGACGCTGATGAAGTACTTCCGTTACGAGAAGGACGGGATGGAGATCATGGCCGCGCCGCGGCGGTCCGACACGCTCGGCGAGACCATCGAGCAGATCACGGGCGTGATGCGCCAGAGGCGCAAGGTCCCCTACGGCAGGCCCAACGATTTCTCCATCATGACCCAGGACACCATGGTCGACCTCTACAACCAGCTGACGGGCGCCGCCTACCTGGTCATGATGGTCATCTCCTCGATCGGCCTGCTCGTCGGCGGCATCGGGGTCATGAACATCATGCTGGTCTCGGTCAAGGAGCGGACCCGGGAGATCGGCATCCGCAAGGCCATCGGGGCCCGGGGAGGCGACATCCTCAAGCAGTTCCTCATCGAAGCCATGTTCCTGACCGGCCTCGGCGGGATCATCGGCGTGCTGGCCGGTTTCGCCATCGCCCTCATCGTCAACGCCGCGACCCCGCTGCCGGCGGCCGTCACGCCCTGGTCGGTCGTCGCCGGCCTGACGGTCTCGGCGGCCATCGGCCTGTTCTTCGGCATCTTCCCGGCCCAGAAGGCCGCCCGCATGGACCCCATCGTCTCCCTCCGCTACGAATAGGGCGCCTATCCCCGAACGGATCCTATCCGGTTGGTCTACCCGGAGCGGAACACCCGAATCAGGGCCTCAGACGCTCCGATCATTTTCTGCCGGCGTATCAGAGACTCCCTTTCTCGACCTCTTCCGCAGAAGCGCTTATCCTAAGAACGGGTGGCCGGGGGATAGTCCCCGTTCGCCTGGAGGCGGAAGGGGTACCCCACGGGGGGATGGGTGGAGCCGAAGCCGAACGGGGACGCCACCGGACAGGACCCGTTCGGGGATAAGCGCCGTATGAATCCCGAGGACGAGTCCTTAATAATCCCTGAGCTCACTTGAGGAGCGCTTCGATCTCGGCCCGGGTCGGGGCCGAGGGCTGGGCGCCGGGGCGGGTGACGGAGATGGCCGCGGCGGCCTGGGCGAAGCGCAGGGCCTGCGGGAGAGGGCGCTTCTCGGCCAGGGCCACGGCCAGGGCGCCGTTGAAGACGTCGCCGGCGGCCGTCGTGTCCACGGGCTCGACCGGGAACGCCGGGAGATGCCCCTCGAACCCGTCCGACGACGCGTAGACGCCGCGCTCGCCGAGGGTGACGACGACCGTCGCGGGACCGCGGGCGCGGAGCCGGCGGGCCGCCTCGCGGGCGCCGGCTTCGCCGCGGACCGCGATCCCGGTCAGCAGCGCCGCTTCGTGCTCGTTGGGCGTGAGGACCGCGACGAGGGAGAGGAGCCCGTCGCCGAGCTCCCGGGCCGGGGCCGGGTTGAGGATGACGGGCACGCCCCTGTCCTTCGCCGCGCGGGCCGCCGCTTCGACGGTCTCGAGGGGTGACTCGAGCTGGAGGAGGACGATGTCGGCCGCGCCGAAGGCCTCGGCCGCGGCCTCGATGTCCGCGCCGGCCAGGAGCGCATTGGCGCCCGAGGCGACCGAGATGCTGTTCTCGCCCCTCCCGTCCACGGTGATGAGGGCGATGCCCGTGGCGGCGCCGGGCGTCGCCCGGACGAACCGCGTCTCGATCCCGTCGCGCGCGAAACCGTCCAAGGCCTGCCGGCCGAAGAGGTCGTCGCCCACCCTGGCGACGAACGTCACTCGCGCTCCGGCCCGGGCCGCGGCCACGGCCTGGTTGGCGCCCTTGCCGCCGGCGGCCATGGCGAAGGCGCCGCCGAGGACCGTCTCGCCCGGCCGCGGGATGCGCGGCACGCGGACGACCATGTCCGTGTTGGCGCTGCCGGCGACCAGGACGCGGGTCACGCGTTCTCTTTCAGCCAGGCGACGGCCGCCTCGACGGCCGCGCTCAAGCGGTCTTTTTCGGAGGTGACCAGCTCGACCAGGCTCGGCCCTCCCCCGCCCTTGACCGGGACGACGGCGCCGACGACCGCAGAGAGTTGCCTCAGGTCCGCCCTCAGGGACGCCGACCGCGCCGCGATCACATGCCCCTGGCTCTCGGAAGTGGCGCCGTAGACGACCGTGAACTCCCCGCCCTTGACGACGTTGATGGCCAGGAAGCGGGCTTCCTCGGGGGTTTTATCGGCGAGCACCCCGAAGATGAGCGGCCCGGCCGCGGCGCGGACGACGGCCTCGGCCTCGAAGGCGGCCAGCCGCTCTTCGAGCTGTCGGGCCCGCTTCTTGAGGGCCTTGTGGTCGGCGGCCAGGCGCTCGACGTGCCCGGCGACATCGCCGGTCGCGCACGAGAAGGCCCCGGCCAGCCGGCGCGCGGTCCGGTCCTTGGCCCGGTAGTCCCCGAGGGCCCGCCCGCCGCACAGGAACTCGAAGCGGAGGTTGCCGCGGATCTTCTCGGCCGGCCCGAGCCGGATGAGCCCGATCTCGCCGGTCCGCCGGACGTGCGTCCCGCCGCAGGCCGAGAAATCGAAGCCGTCGACCTCGACGACGCGCAGGAGCCCCGATCTCTTCGGCGGCCGCCTGAGCGGCACCTCGCCGATCCGCTCCTCGGGCACGAAATAGGTTTTGACCGCCCGGTCCTCCCAGACGACGGCGTTGGCCCGGTCTTCGACCCGGTCGAGGTCGGCGTCGGCCGCCGAGGAGAGCCCGATCTCGAGCGTCGAGACGTCGGGCCCGAGGTGGAACGAGCGCGTCTCGCCTTTGAGGACCTCGAAAAAGGCCTGCGACAGGACGTGCTGGCCGGTGTGCTGCTGCATGTGGTCGAAGCGATGCGGCCAATCGACGACCCCGTGGACACGGCCGCCCTCGATCGGCCTGTCGAGGACGTGGAGGATCGCGCCGTCCTCGCGCTCGAGGACCGCCAGGACCGAAGCCCCGGCGAGTTCGCCTATGTCCCAGGGTTGGCCGCCAGACTCCGGATAGAAGGCCGTCCGGTCGAGGACGACGGCGGGGCGTCCGTCGTGCTCTGTCCGCTCGACGGCCTCGGCGTCGAACCCGGTGAGATAGGCGTCCTCGTAGTAGAGCCGCTTCGTCTCGGCCATGACATCCCTCCTACGCTTTGACGGCCACGGCCAGCATCTCGAAATCGTCCGGCGTCAGGGCGTCGGCCCGGCTGAAAGCCCCCAGCCTGGCCCCGAAGATCTCGACCGAGGCGAAGCCGGCCTGTTTCAGCAGCCACGTCAGCTCCGGGGGGATGTACCAGCGCTCATCGGAGTCGATCTCGATCGGACGGCCATCGCGGTCGCGGGTCTTGATCCGCGAACGCATCCGGAAGGTCAGGAGGTCGAATGCGTGGCCTTCGGTCGAGGTTTCGCCGGCTCCCTCGTTCTCGACCTCGCCGACGGAGCGGTGCAGGGGGAAGAGGCCGTTGAGCGCGCTCATGATGAGCTTCCCGCCGGGGCGCAGGGCCCTGGCCGCGCCGCGCAGGATCTCGAAGTTCATCTCGTCGGTCTCCATGAGCGCGAAGCCGCCCTCGCAGAGCATGATGGCCAGGCCGAACTCCCCCTGGAAGGGCAGGGCCCGGGCGTCGCCGACGCGGAAGTCGGCGGCGATCCCCGCGGCCCCGGCTTTCGCGCGGGCCCACTCGATCTGGGACGGCGACAGGTCGATGCCGGTCACGCGGTAGCCGCGCCGGGCCAGTTCGATCGCGTGCCGTCCCGTGCCGCAGCCGATGTCGAGAACGGCGACGGACCTCTCTCCCCCGATCTCGGACTCGATGAAATCGCATTCCCCCGAGGTGCCTTGGGTGAAGGGTTCCTTGTCGTACCTCTCGGCGTAGTCGGTGAACAGCGCTTCGTACCACTTCTTGGCCATGGGCCGAGGATAGTCCGGCCGCAGGCGGGAGTCAACCCCGCCCGCGGGGCCGCGCCCGCAGGGGAATTCGTTTTGACGGCGCGCGCCGGCCCGGATAGAATCCCCGTGAATACCGCCAGGAGGTCCCCATGACGTCTCTCCGCAAATCCGGCCGCGCCGCGCTCACCGCCTTGGCCCTCGGCTTCGTGCTGGCCCTGACCGGGCCGCCCTTGAACGCCCAGGCCAAGAAGGCCCTGACCTTCACCGACATGATGAAGTTCCGGCACCTGCGGAACCCCGTCATCTCGGAGGACGGGCTGTGGGTGGCATTCGCTTCCCAGCCCGACCGGGGGGACGGCGAAGGGATGACCGTCCACGTCCGGACGGGCCGGACCCACGTCGTCGCCCGCGGCTCCCGGCCCCTCCTGTCGTCCGACGGCCGCTGGGCGGCCTTCACCGTCCTGCCCAAGGCCGAGGAGGCCGAGAAGGCCGCCAAGGACAGGCCCAAGCCGGGGCTGGCCCTGGTCGACCTCGTGTCGGGCGAAGTCCGCGAGATGGCCGGCGTCGACCGCTTCGCCTTCTCCGAGGACGGGGCCTGGCTGGCCGTCCTGCTGGCCAAGGAGGACAAGAAGGAAGACAAGCCCGAGGCCAAGCCGGAGGCTAAGCCCGGAGCCAAGGCCGCCGCGCTGGAGACCGGCGCCGACCTCATCCTCGAGCGCTTGGCCACGGGTGAAGAGACCCGGACGGCCTTCGTGACGTCGTTCGCCTTCGACAAGGCCTCCTCACGCCTGGCCTACGCGGCCGCCCGTCCGGACGGAAAGGTCAACGGCGTCTTCCTCCGCGATCTGGGCCAGCCCGGCCTGCCCGAGACCGCCGTCCATCGGGCCGAACGCGGGTCCTATCGGAACCTGTCCTGGTCGGAAGCGGGCGGCCGCCTGGCGTTCGTCGCCGGCCTCCAGGACGACAAAGCCCGGGTCCGGACCTGCTCGCTGTGGCGTTGGGACGCGGCGACGGGCCGGGCCGTCGAAGCCGTGGGTGCCGGCGCCCCTCCCGAGGGATGGATCATCCCGGCCAAGAACGAGCTCACCTGGAGCAAGGACGGCCGGCGCCTGTTCTTCGGCCTGAAGCCGTCGGAGATGGAAGACCCGGCCGAGCCGGAGAAGACGGAGGTCGCGGCCGCTCCGGTCGATCTCTACGACTGGGAGGCCATCCTGGCCAAGCGCGAGGTCGACGTCTGGCACTGGAACGACCCGTTCATCAACTCGCATCAGAAGAAGATCTGGAACCGCCTCAAGGACCAGACCTACGCGGCCGTCCTCCACGCCGACACCGGCCGCTTCGTCGCCCTTGCCGACCGCGACCTTCCCCAGGTCGAGACGGGCGACCAGGCCCGCCTCGTCCTCGGCTCCTCCGATGTCCCCTACCGCAAGGAGGTCACCTGGGACGGCGACTACCGGGACGTCTATCTCGTCGATCTGGCCGACGGCTCCCGCAGGAAGATCATCACCCGGCACGCCGGGCGGCCCAGCCTGTCTCCCGGGGGCAGAGCGGTCGTCTTCTATGAGCGGGGAGATTGGCACCTGTGGGACGTGAACGGCGGCAAGAGCCTGAACCTGACGGCCGGGCTCGGCGTCCCGTTCGCCGACGAGGACCACGACACGCCGGACGAGCCCGGCGGCTACGGCGTGGCCGGGTGGATGGCCGACGACTCGGCCGTCCTCATCTACGACAAGTTCGACGTCTGGCGGTTCGAGGTGCCTACGGGGCGGGCCGCCAACTTGACCGAAGGCGAAGGCCGCAAGGCGCGGACCCGGTTCCGGGTCGTCCGCCTCGATCCCGACGCGCCCGGCTTCGCCAGGAACGAACGGCTCCTGCTCGGCGGCACCGACGAGCGCGACAAGAGCGAGGGTTTCTGGACCGCCCGGGCCGGGACCCCGGGGATCACCGCGCTCCTCGAGGGACCGCGCAAGTTCACCGTCGTGGCCAAGGCCAAGAGAAGCGACACGCTCCTCTACACCCGCGAGAGCTACGGGGAGTTCCCCGATCTGTGGGCCGCCGGGACCGACCTCGGCTCGCCCCGCAGGCTCACCGACCTCAATCCCCAGATCAAGGACTTCGCCTGGGGGACGGCCGAGCTCGTCGAGTGGACGAGCGCCGGGGGGGTCCCGCTCCAGGGCGTGCTCATCAAGCCCGGCAACTACGAGCCGGGCCGCCGCTATCCCGTCATCGTCTATTTCTACGAACTGTCCTCCCAGCGCCTGCACGAGTTCAACCAGGTCGTCGTCAACCACCGGCCCTGTTTCCCGTTCTACGCCAGCAACGGCTACGCCGTCTTCCTGCCCGACGTGCGCTTCGAGGTCGGGCTCCCGGGGCCTTCCGAGGTCCGGTGCCTCGTCCCCGGCGCGCAGAAGCTCGTCGACATGGGCGTCGCCGACCCGGCCCGGATCGGCCTCCACGGCCATTCCTGGAGCGGCTACGGGACGGCCTACGTCGTCACCCAGACGGACTTTTTCGCCTGCGCCGTCGCGGGCGCCGCCGTGGCCAACATGACTAGCGCCTACAGCGGCATCCGCTACGAGTCCGGCGTGGCCCGCCAGATGCAGTACGAGAAGCAGCAGAGCCGCATCGGGGGCAGCCTCTGGGAGAAACCGGGGCTCTTCTGGGAGAACTCGCCGGTCTTCTTCGCCGACCGCGTCCGGACGCCCCTTCTGCTCATGCACGGCGACGAGGACGGGGCCGTGCCCTGGACCCAGAGCGTCGAGCTCTACCTGGCCATGCGGCGTCTGGGAAAGGACTGCGTCTTCCTCCAGTACCGGGGCGAGCCCCACCACCCCCAGAAGTACGCCAACAAGCTCGACTACTCCATCAAGATGAAGGAATATTTCGACCACTACCTCAAGGGCGCGCCGGCCCCGGAGTGGCTGAGCAAGGGCGTCCTCTACAACGGCAAGTGAAGGGTCACAGGACGCGGAAGAGGAGCAGTTCGAGAAGGGCGAACCCGAACACCGCGGCCACGGGACCGACGAGGATGCGGTAGACGGCCCGCAGGTCGGCCTTGAAGTATTCGGCCGTCAGGGCCAGGCAGAGGTGGGCCGGCGACAGGAGGATGCCGGCGAAGCCGCTGACGAAGGCGAAGGTCAGCAGGACCATGTCCGGCGCCCCGGTCCCGACGATGGGCACGAGGAGCGGGAAGGCGATGGCCACGTAGGCTTGGTTGACGCCCGTCAGCAGCCCGACCAGGAACGGCGCCGCGAAGAGGAGCGCGTAGGCCGAGGCGCCGTGCGGCGGGACGGCCCGGACGACGGCCTCGAGGGCCCCGGAGTCCTCCAGGACGCGCTTGAAAATCATGACGGCCACGGTCAGCCAGACCGTCCGGACCGAGAAGCTCCGGGCCGCGACGGCCCAACGCCCCTTGAGGTCCAGCCGCGCCGTGACCTGCGTCAGCGCCGCCGCGACGGCCAGGGCGATGAGCATGTCCAGCCGGAAGGCGAAGATGAGGACGATGGTCAGGACGATGGGCCAGATGCTGAGCACGACCCGGGCGGCGTCCCGCCACGTGCCGTTCGCCTCCCGCTCGCGCGGCAGGCGCGGCAGCCTGCGGAACAGGAGGGCGAGGCCCGCCCCGATGGCCACCAGGCTGTAGAACCCTTGGTAGAGACCGATCTTCCAGACCGGCACGCGGAAGATGGCCGAGGCCATGATGACGCTCAGGTAGAGCGGCCAGCCGTATTCCCAGACGTGGCGGAACCAGTAGTTGTAGAAGGTCTTCCAGTCGGCCGGCACGTTCCACCGCCGGGCCGCCTCGTCGACGATGGGCGCTCCCATCATGGCCCCGCCCATCATCGGCAGCAGCCCGATGAAGGCCGAGGGGATGGCCAGGATGAGCCGGTCGTCCCGGACGAGGTTCTTCAGCGCGTCGACCATGCTCCGGAAGGCCCCGCTCGACTGCAGGAATTCGCCCAGGTAGAGGACGAGGACGACGATGGCCGCCAGCTCGAAGGTCGGCCAAGAGACCGCCCCGCCCCAGACGGCCCGCCCGAAGGCGAGCGGCCCCATGCCGAAAAGCGCCGCCGCCAGCACCGAATCGAGGAACAGGACCAGGCCCAGGTCCCATTTGAGCCGGATGAGGACGAGCAGGAGGGCCAGGACGAGGCCGATCTTGAGCAGGACGGCCATGTCAGACGAGCTTGCTCACGCCGGCCGCGGCCAGGACCCGCACGGTCGTCTTGAAGTGGCTCTTGGCCACGCGCTCCAGGACGTCCGGGCCCTTCGCTTTAACCAGCCGGACGGCGGCCGCCTCGACCAGGTCCGAGGCGCCCTTGGGAAGCTCCATCCCGACGTCCTTCGACAGATAGCCGAGGCGCGTCAGGAACTCGGCCCGGGCCAGGATGGAGGCGGCCGCGACGGCCGGGTCCTCCTCGGCCCGGTGCATCTGGACGAGCTCGATCTCCCGGCCCTTCTGGAGCAGGGCGTTGCGGACGAACTTCTCGTCGCCGAACTGGTCTGTCACGGCCTTGCCCGCCGGGACGCGCTCGAGGACGTTCTCGATGGCCCGGGCGTGGCCCCAGGCCAGCAGGCGGTTGAGGTTGCGGAGCTTGGCCCAGAGCTCGTTGTATTTCTCCGGGCCGACGGCGATGACCGAGTGGTAGGGGTAGGCGCGCTTGAGGGTCCGGGCGATGTCGAGACAACGCCCGTCCGAGACCCGCTTCGAATCCCTGACCCCGAGCTCGGCCAGGACGCCCTCCTGCTCCTCGGGCATGAAAAAGGCGGCGATGACGAGCGGCCCGAAGTAGTCGCCCTTGCCCGACTCGTCCGTGCCGATGCGGCCCGGCTCGGCCGGGAACAGGGCCGCGCTCACCGGTCCTTCCCGTAGACGACGCGGCCGTCGAAGACGGTCAGGCGGACCCGGGCGTTGCCGATCTCCTCCGGCGGGACGGTGAAGATGTCGCGGTCGAGGACGACGAGGTCGGCCAGCTTGCCCGGCTCGATCGTCCCCTTGTCGGCCTCGGCGAACTCGGCCCAGGCGCCGTTGACGGTGTAGGCCCGGACGGCCTCCTCGACGGAGACCTTCTCACCGGGGACCCATCCTCCGGGATCGGCCCCGTCGAGGGTCCGCCGCGTCACGGCCGCGTAGATGCCCAGGATGGGCTCGAGCGGCCCGACCGTCCAGTCCGAGCCGAAGGCCAGGACGGCACCCGCCCGGCGCAGCGACTCGAAAGCGTACGTCGTCTTGATCCGCTCGGGCCCGATCTTGGTCTCGGCCCAGCGGCCGTCGTCGATGGCGTGATAGGGCTGGACCGCGGCGACCAGGCCCAGCTTCCCGAACCGGGCGATGTCGGCCGGCCGCATGTGCTGGGCGTGCTCGACGCGCCAGCGCCGGTCGCGCGGCCCGTTCTCCCGGACCGCCTTTTCGAAGATATCGAGGAGCAGGCTGTTCGCCCTGTCGCCGATGGCATGGATGGCCACCTGCAGCCCGGCCCGGTCGGCGGCCAGGATGCGTTTCTCCATGATCCCCTCGGGGAACATGTGGCCGTTGAGGAGGCCCGTGTTGCCCGGTTCGTCCGTATAGGGCTCGAAGAAGAAGGCCGTGCCCGAGCCGAGCGAACCGTCGACGAAGCCCTTGAGCCCGGCCAGCTTGAGGACCGGGCCGCCGAACGGCGACTTGAGCCGCAGCGCCGCCAGCGTCTCCACCTCGGTGATCGGAATGTAGAGGTTGACCCGCGTCGTCAGCCGGCCTCGCCGCAGCAGCTCCTGGAAGACCTCGAAGCTGGCCGCGTCGGCCATCTCGGAAACCGAGGTCACGCCGTTCGCGGCGGCGTGGCGGACCGAAGCCTCGGCCGCCTCGAGCTTCTCGGCGAACGACGGCTCGGGGACCTTGGCCAGGACGAGGTCGATGGCCGTGTCCTTGAGGATGCCGGTCGGCTCGCCCGTGACCGGGTCCTTCCCGATCTCGCCGCCCGGCGGCGCCGGCGTGTCCTTGGTGACGCCGGCCAGCTGCAGGGCCCGCGTGTTGGCCACGACCATGTGCCCGTCGAAGCGGTTGACGCACACGGGATTGTCGGGGGTCACGGCGTCGATCCAGTCCCGCCGCGGCAGCTCGACCGGGTCGAACTGCTGGTGGTCCCAGTCGCCGGTCAGGATCCAGCGGTCCGGGCCGAGCTCGCGGGCCTTGGCCGCGACGCGGGCCGTGAACTCCGCGCGGCTCTTGGCGTCGCGGAGCTGAATGCTCTTCAGGGCGAAGCCGCCGGCCAGGAAGTGGGTGTGGCTGTCGTTGAAGCCCGGCAGCACGACGGCGCCGCCGAGGTCGACGAACTTGGTCCCCGGCCCCGCCAGGGCGCCGACCTCGGCCGTCGTCCCGACGGCGTAGATCCTGTCCCCGCGGGCGGCCACGGCCTCGGCCCACGGCTTGGCCGCGTCTCCCGTCCAGACCTTCCCGTTGACCAACGCCAGGTCGACCATGTTCGCCTCCGTCCGCCGGTGACAGCCGGCCGCGATCGTCACCGCCAGCAACAAGACCATCGCTCGGTACGCGTGTGTCATGTTCGATTATTTCTTTCAGGACCTTATATAAAAGAAACGGGTGATGAAAGCAACCCGGCGGGCGGAGGCGATCTCCGAGTCCCCCGAGCGGCCGGCCGGAAGGGCTATCCTCCGAGAGGCCCCGAACCGGTACGGCCGCAGTGCGCGGCTTTGACGAGTGTGGTAGAATAAGCGGCTTGACGGGCGTCTGCCGGCGCCCGATCCCTCGGAGGCCCTATGATCGACGCGACCCAGATCCGCAAAGGCATGATCATCATCATGGACGGCGCCCTGTGGCGGGTGATGGAGATGCAGCTCATCACCCCCGGCCGCTGGAAGGCCATGGTCCAGACCAAGCTCCGCAACATCCAGAACGGCTCCCAGACCGAGCACCGCTTCCGCTCCGAGGAGCGCCTCGAACAGGCCCGCCTCGACGAGATCGAGATGGAGTTCCTCTACGAGCAGGGGGGCGACTATATCTTCATGAACCTCGAGAACTACGAGCAGGTCACCCTGACGGCCGAGGCCATCGGCGACAGCGTCAAGTACCTCAAGCCCAACACGGTCATCGAGGTCGAGCTGTTCGACGGCGGCCCCGTCGGCGTCAACCTGCCCAACACCATGGAGTTCAAGGTCGTCAGCACCGAACCGCGCCTCCAGGGCGCCACGAAAACCGCCCTCTACAAGCCCGCCGTCATCGAGACCGGCGCGACCGTGCAGGTGCCGGAGTTCATCAAGGAAGGGGACACCATCCGCGTCGACACGCGCGACGACAAGTACCTCGGCCGGTCCTGAGCCCGGCCCCCGGCGACCGACCCGCCCGCCTCAGAAGTTCTGGCGGAAGACCCCGACGTTCCCGAAGCCGTCCCGCACCCGGACCGTGACCTGGTTCTCCGCCCCGGCCGGGAGCTTGAGCGAGAACTTGAAGGTTTCCGTCCGGGAATCGGCGATGCCGTCGGACGGGAAGACGACCCGCCACTCCCCCGGCCGGACCAGGACCTGGGCCTCCTCGATGTACGAGTAGGCGTCCTCGGCCTGGAAGGCGACGTCGAGCGCCGCCCCGTTGCGGACGGCCGTGAAGCCCTTGACGGCGGGCAGGGAGTTGTCGATGACCAGGGCCGGCAGGATCTTATCCGCGGCGAGCTCCAACCCGGGCGGGTTCGAAGGCGCGTCGCTGGCCGTCAGGCGCAGCGCGTACGTGCCGTCGGGGAACGACAGGGTGTCGAAGGCGTAGAGCGGCTCGGTCCAATCGGCCTCGAGGACGCGCCACTCCGCCTCGCCCTCCTTCCGGATGGCCAGGGCGTACTTCAGCGTGTCGCCGTTCTCGTCGGCCGCGTCCCAGACCACGGTCTGGAAACCCTTGCGCTCGGACTTGCGGTAGGCCAGCCCCATGCGCGCGTCGTCCTTCTTGGCCGGGGCCAGGGGGGCGCGCCGCTCGGCGCCCAGGATGACGTCCTCCTGGTCGGGGAGCTTCAAATAGACCTCGTTCGGCCGCAGGGGCTCGAGCCGCGTGACGGCCGGCGCGACGTTGGCCTGCAGGTAGAAGACCGTCAGGCGGTCGAAGACCGGAGAGGTCTTGCCGGTCTGGGTCCGCAGCAGGACCTTGACCTGGAGGTAGCGGGAGCGGGGGCTGAGGACGGGCTCCTCGGTCTTGACGTAGAGCGGGGACCAGTCGCTCCAGGTCGCGTTGGGCTCGCCGGTGTTGCCGCTCCGGCTCTGGAGTTGGACCGAGGCCCCGGCGCCCGTTGCGGCCTGCCATGTCAGACGGCCCCACGAGGCCAGGGTCCGGGCGTCGAGGACGGGCGTGACGTACTCGCCGCCGAAACGCTGTTCCGGCTGCAGCAGGCCGAGGTAGCAGGGATTGTTGGACAGGACGTAGATCCGGCCGTCGAGCGGCACGAGCTGGTAGACCTGCTCCGAGCTCTGCTGCAGGAGCAGGGCCACCCGCTCCTCCCGGTCGACCGCATAGATCCGGCCTTGCCCGCCGGTGCCGAACAGGACCTGGCCCTCGGCCTCCCGCCAGAGGAGGGCGTAGACCATCTCGTCCTCGGAACTCCACAGCCGCTTGGCCAGGCCCTCGGGCGTGATCCGGAAGAGGGCCCCGCCGTCCCGGCCCGCGGCCGCTCCCGCTCCGGCCGGGCCCGCCGCGGTCGAAGGACGGCTGGCGCCGCCCGTGGCGCTGACCGTGAGGACGACCTCGGCGTCGAGCCGCACGGGCTCGTCGGCCCGCTCGTCCTTCCGGACCCGGGTCGGCGTGCCCGAAGCCGCCGCGTAGACGCGGCCTTCGCGGTCGAGGGCCAGGCTCCGGACCTCCTCGTAGGGCGTCTCGTAGAGGACCGAGGCCCGGCCGTCCGCGCCGACGCGGTAGACGACGCCGTTGCCGCCGCTGCCGGCGACGACGTCGCCGGCGGCCGTCCGCTCGAGACAGAGGATGTGGTTCTCGGCGGCCTTGAAGAACATCCGGCCCTCGCCGAGCGGCGAGACGCGGTAGATGCCGCCGCTCTCCCCGACCGCGGCCCACAGCTCGCCCGAGTCCATGAACAGGAGGTCCCAGACGTACTTCTCGGCCGGATCGAAGAAGGGCTCGCCCTTGCCTTTGTCCGTGATCTTGTAGATGCGGCCGTTCGGAGAAGTCGCGGCGTACAGGACGCCCTTGCGGTCCTGGACGAGGCCGGTGACGTCCATCTCGGCGGCCTGGAACCACAGCTCGGCCTTGCCGTCCTTGCCGATGCGGTAGACCTTGCCGCCGTGGCCCGTGCCGAGGAAGACGGCGCCGTCGGCCGCGGGCAGGACGGACATGTAGAACTCCTCCTGGGGCGCCGCGATCCGCTCTTCCTTGGGGGCCAGGGACAGCGTGCCCTCGTACGAGACGGAGACGCCGTCGAACTTGCCCCTCAGGAAGTCCTCGCGGGTCCGCAGCTCCCATTTCTGGGGCACGACGGCCCCGAGCGAGGAGGCCAGGACGAGTAGCGCGGCGGCGGCGGCGAAGGGGGTGGTCGGGCGCATGGCGGTCCTCCTACTTGCGGATCCGGACGGGAATGGCCGCCCCGCCCTTGAAAGCGTAGGCGACGGGCAGCTGGTACTCGGCCAACGTCGAGCGGGTCATCTCGGTCGGCCCGGCGGCCGAGGCCCGCGGCGAGGCGAACATCGACTTCAGCGTCGGAGGCAGGTTGGGCAGCTCCTCGCCTCTCAGGAACAGACCCGGCTTGGGAGCCATGAGCCGGAAATAGATGCGGTTGTTCTTGCGCAGGTTGCTCAGGAGCCGGACCAGCTGCTCCAGGCCGCGCGGGACGAGCTCCTGGACCCGGTACTGGGCCCGCTCGACCTGCTGCATCGAGGCGGCGTCGCCGACGAGGAGCTGGAACTCGGTGCCGGCCGGCAGGGCCGGGGCCAGGACCGTGACCTCCTGCATCAGGCCCTCCTCCTTCGGGGTCCGGTAGAAAGCCTGCAGGCGGATGGGCTCGCCCGGAGAGACCTCGTACTTATCGAGCAGGACCCTCTCGAGCGTCGCCGTCCGCGCCTCCTCGACGGCCCGGACGTTGAGGTCGATGCGGAAGATGCCGACGTCCTTGAACGCGTTGTTCATCAGGTAGTGGACGACGGCGGCCAGGAGCCCCGACAGGCTGACGGGAGGATTGTCGTAGCTGCCCGTGAACAGGTCCTCGAGATGGACGCTCAGGCCGCCCTTGTCGAGGAAGACGTCGGCGTCGAACTCCAGCGAGATGTCGCCGAGGCTGCGCTCCTCGCTCGTGACCAGGCTCGAGACGGCGATGTTGACCAGGGCCGGGGTCAGGAAGCAGTCGGCGGCCAGGCGGAGCTTGAAGTCCTGGCGGACGCCGGGCCCGGTCTGCAGCGAGATGTTCAGCGGGATGGACTTGGGCAGGACGCCGACCTCGCCGAGGGCCCCCGCCGTCCGGTCCTGGGTGAACCGGCCGATGACCGGGCCGGGCGAGGCCAGCTTGAAGGAGCTCTCGAGACTGGACATGACCGCGATGACCTCGGCCTGGGTCAACCCGTATTCGACCGCGCCGAGATTGTAGAGCGGGTGCCCGAAGGCCAGGACCTTGCGGCCGTCGACGTAGGTCGCCGTGCCGACGGCCGAGATGTCGAGGTCGCCGCCGACGAGCTGGATGCCGACCGCGTCGCCCTCGCGGATTGACGGCCCGGCCGGGGCCGGCGCGAGCGGGAGCTGTCCGGACGTCCCGGCCCGGACGGCCCGAAAGCCCAAGGAGGAGAAAAGGGACCGGGCCCGCTCGAGGGCGCCGGCCGACAGGCCGCTGACGACGAGAGGCATCTCGAGCGGGGCCAGGCCCGCGCCCCAGGCCTCGGCGGCGGGCCGGGCGGCCAGGGCGGTCCGGAAAGCGCCCGAAAGCTCCTCCTGGCCGAGGCCGTCGCGCAGGGCCGGGGCGGCGACGGGAGCCGTCCGGGGCGCGGCCGGGGCCCCGTCGACGGCCAGCATCTCCTCGATCGGCGTGATGCCCGCGATGGGCTCCTTGGAGAAGCTGAAGCCGTAGGCGACGGCGCCGATGAGCTTGCCGTCGACGTAGACGGGGCTGCCGCTCATGCCCTGGATGATGCCCGTCGCTTCCAGGCCCTTGCCTTTGAGCCGGGCCAGGATGACGCTCCGCTTGGGGGCGTTGTTCACGAGCACGCCCAGGATCTCGGCCTCGAACTCCTCGACGGTCCGGCCCTGGAAGACGCTCTTGCCGCGGCCCTTCATGCCGGGCTTGACCTGGGACAGGGGCATGGTCATGGTGACCGCCTCGGCCGCGGCGGCGGCCGCGAGGAGGAGCAGGGCGGCGAGGGCGAAGCGGCGCCCCTTGTCGCGAATGTCCACGCGCGTCTCCTTTGCCCCCGGGGCGGGCGGCCGCGGCGGCCTCATTGACCCCCGGGTCCGAATCTCATACAATCCCGGACATGAAAATCCTCGTCACCGGAGGAACGGGGTTCCTCGGGAGCCACCTCGTCGAGCGGCTCGTCGAGGCCGGCGGGGCCGAGGTCTACGCGCTGGTCCGCGACCCGTCGCGCCTCCGCTGGCTCGAGGGTGTGGAGGGCGTCCGGCCCCTCGCCGGGGACCTCGGCGACATCCCCGCCCTGCCGTCCGGCCTGTCTTGCGTCTATCACCTCGCCGGACTGACCAAAACGCATAAACCGGACGAATATTATACTGTAAACCGCGACGGCACGGCAAATCTCCTCCGGGCCCTCGAAGGCCAGGCCGGCCCCCTGAGATTCGTCCACTTGAGCAGCCTGGCCGCCGCGGGGCCGTCCGAGGGCATCCAGGGAGTCCGGGAGGACGACCCGCCCCGCCCGGTCTCCGAATACGGCGAGAGCAAGCTTCAGGCCGAGGCCGAGGTCCTCAAATACAGGGACCGCTACTCCGTGGTCCTGCTGCGCGCCGGCGCGGTCTACGGCCCCCGCGACGAGGATTTCCTGGAATTCTTCCGCTGGATCAAGCGGGGCGTCCAGCCCATCCTCGGCAGCCGCAAGGCCCTCAGCCTCGTCTACGCCCGGGACGCCGTCCGGGCCGCCGTCCTGGCCGGCGACCCCCGCCGGCCGAGCGGGGAGATCTTCAACATCGCCGACGGCCGCCCCTGCGGCTGGGAGGACATCGGCCGCGTGGCGGCCGCGATCCTGGGGAAACGGACGGTCCGCGTCCGTCTGCCCCTCTGGACGGCCTTCCTGGCCTCGGCCGCCTCGGAGGGCCTCGGCCGGGCCTTCGGGACCGGCAGCGCTCTCTACAACGTCAGCAAATTCAAGCAGATGAAGCCCAACGCCTGGGTCGCCGACGTCTCCAAGGCCCGCCGCGAGCTGGACTTCGAGACCCGGTTCACCTTGGAACAGGGGCTGGGCGAGACGATCGCCTGGTACCTCTGGAAGGGCTTGCTGTGACGGGGGCCGCGCCGCCCGTCTATTCAAATTCCGAGAGGGTTCTTCTATAATGAGTACAGACATGCCCGTTCGAACCGTCGTCACCGGTACCGGACACTGCGTCCCCCCGCGCGTCGTCACCAACAAGGACCTCGAGAAGCTCATGGACACCACCGACGAGTGGATCCGCGAGCGCAGCGGCATCCTCGAGCGGCACCACGTCGACGCGGGGGTCGGCACCTCCGACCTGGCCGCCGAGGCCGCCCGGAGGGCCATCGCCGACGCCGGCATCGACCCGGCGACCATCGACTTCATCGTCGCCGCCACGCTGTCGCCCGACCACTACTTCCCGGGCATCGGCGTCCTCGTCCAGGCCAAGCTCGGCCTTGGCCCGATCGGCGCCCTGGACGTCCGCGACCAGTGCAGCGGCTTCCTCTACGCCCTGTCCGCGGCCGACCAGTACATCAAGGCCGGCACGTACAAGCGCATCCTCCTCGTGGCCGCCGAGGTCCAGTCGACCAACCTCGACTTCTCCGACCGGGGCCGGGACATGTCGGTCCTCTTCGGCGACGGGGCCGGGGCCGTCATCCTGGAGCCCCACGCCGCGGACGACGGCCGGGGCATCCTGTCGACCCACCTCTACGCCGACGGGAACTGCGTCTCCCAGCTGTGGATGGAGAAGCCCAGCTCCAAGGACTCCCCGACCTTCCAGCCGCCCTTCTTCGAGGAGGGCCGGTTCTTCCCCAAGATGGACGGCCGGACCGTCTTCGTCAACGCCTGCCAGCGCATGCCCGAGGCCGTCCGGACCGCCCTGACGGCCAACGGCCTGACCATCGACGCCGTCGACCACCTCATCCCCCATCAGGCCAACGACCGCATCTCCCTGATGGTGGCCAAGGGGCTCAAGATCCCGGTCGAGAAGGTCATCCGCAACATCGACCGTTTGGGCAACACGACGGCCGCCTCCATCCCCATCGCGCTCGACGAGGCCGTCAAGGCCGGGCGGATCAAGCGCGGCGACCTGGTCGCCCTGACGGCCTTCGGGTCCGGATTCACCTGGGCTTCGGCCCTGGTCCGGTGGTGAGAACGCTCATCCCGCTTCATATAAAAGAGGGTCGAAAAAGGGTTTGTCAGGGACGGAAGTTGTGTGCTAGGATTTGCGAGATGTTCGTGAGGAGGAACCCATGAAAAAGACAGCCATCGCCCTGGCCGCGCTGCTCGTGCTGGCCTGGGGCGCCGGAGCCCTCCTGGCCCAGAGCCCCGAGGACGCCAAGTTCAAGAAGTTCCAGGACACCTTCTGGGACGCCTACTTCAAGTTCTTCCCGACGGCCGGGACGATCCAGGGCTTCACCAAGTACAACGACAGGCTCGAGGACCCGTCCGAGGGCGCCCTGGACAAGTTCAACGAGGTCCTGGACGGCTTCAACCAGGAGTTGGTCTCCAAGATCGACAAGACCAAGCTCTCGGCCGACATGCGGCTCGAGCACGAGATGTACCTCGATTTCCTCGACCTCGAGTTCCTCAAGCTCCAGTACATCCTCCCCTGGGAGGACAACCCGCTCATGTACAACGAGCTGTTCGTCCAGTCGCTGCGCAGCCTGCTGGTCAAGAACGGGGCCGCCGGCGTCGCCCCGGCCACGGCCCGGGCCAAGCTCATCCCCGGATTGGTCAAGCGGGCCAAGGACAACCTCAAGACCCCGCCCCAGGAGTACACCCAGGCGGCCATCGACCAGATGCCCGCCATTCTCGACTTCTACCGCGTCGAGGTCCCCAAGCTCTCCGGCGGCGCCCCGGCCCTCCAGGCCGAGCTGGTCAAGGCCGTCACGGCCCTCGAGGACTGGCAGCGCTACCTCAAGGGGGACCTGCTGGCCAAGTCCACGGGCAACTTCCGCATGCCCGAGGCCCATCTGCGGACCCTGCGGATGAAGACCCAGGGCAACCTGCCCATCCTCGAGGAGGTCGTGCAGCGTTCGCTGGCCGACTTCAACAACATCCGCCGCGAGATGTTCCTCGTCTGCATCCCCTTCTACAAGATCATGTACCCCCACATCGACATCGAGCAGCTCGGGCGGACCAAGGGCGAGGAGCAGACCCGCAACATCGTCATCCAGGGCGTGCTCGACAAGATCAAAAGCGACCACGTCGCCAAGGACGGCTTCATCGACCGCATCAAGACGGCCGCCGCGAACCTCCAGGGCTTCATCCAGCAGCAGGGCCTGACGAACCTGCCCGACGCCGACTTGGCCATCGAGCCCATGCCGGCCTTCTGCGCCGACGGCAGCTGGACCCGCCTGATGACCCCCGGCGCCTTCGAGGCCTCCGGCCCCTACACCCTGTTCGTCAAACCCATCCCCGACGGCTGGTCGGCCGAGGACACGGCCTCCTTCCTCGAGGAGTATAACAACTATTACATGGACTTCATGGCCGTCCAGAAGATCTTCCCCGGCCCCTTCGCGGCCGCCTTCTTCACCCGCAAGGACCCCTCGGTCATCAAGCGCATGGCCGCCAACCAGGGGCTCCTGAACGGCTGGCCCATCTTCCTCGAGGACACCCTCATGGAGAGCGGCTACGGCAACTACGACCTGCGCATGCGCCTCAACCAGCTCAAGCTCATGCTCAAGACGGTCATCGACTTCCAGATGGACATCAACGTCCACGAAGGCACCTGGACCAAGGACAAGGTCATCGAGTACATGACCGTCCGCGGCTTCATGACCAAGGTCGAGGCCGAGTACCGCTGGAACCAGATCGTCCTCAACCCCGGCCGCGGCGCCATGCCCTATATCGGCTTCCAGGAGATCCTGGACATGGAGAAGGACTACCGCAAGCTCAAGGGCGAGGCCTTCTCGGTCAAGGACTTCCTCCAGAAGCTCGTCAGCTACGGCGCCATCCCGCTCCGTTCACTGAAGCCCCGGCTGGCCCAATAGGCATCCGAGGGGGACACGTACCGCGGCGGTACGTGTCCCCTTTTTTTTCCCCATGGCCGCTTCGCCCCTCCGCCTGGTCGATTCCCACGCCCACCTCGACGCGCCCGAGTTTGACGCCGACCGGGCCGAGGCCGTCCGCCGGGCCGCGGCCGCCGGCGTCGTCGCGGTCCTCTGCCCGGCCGACCTGACCCGCCCGGCGAGCTTCGCCGCCATCGCCGGCCTCCAGGCCGGATTCCCGGCCGTCCTGGCCGCGGCCGGCGTCCACCCCCACCAGGCCAAGGACATGACCGAAGCCCATCTCGGCGAGCTCCGCGCCCTCGCCGCCCGCGGCGCCCTCCGGGCCGTGGGCGAGATCGGGCTCGACTACCACTACGACTTCTCGTCCCCCGAGAGCCAGCGCGAGGCCTTTCGCCGCCAGCTGGCGTTCGCCGCCGAGGCCGGCTTGCCGGCCGTCGTCCACAGCCGCCTGGCCGGGGCCGACGTCGTCGCCGCCGTCGACGCGGAGCGCTTCGGGCGCGGCGGCGTCCTCCACTGCTTCACCGAGGACTGGGCCGTGGCCTCGGCCGTCCTCGACCGCGGTTTCCTGGTCTCGTTCTCGGGCATCCTGACCTTCCCCAAGGCCGGCGCCCTGCGCGAGGTGGCCGCCCGGGTCCCCCTCGACCGGCTGCTCGTCGAGACCGATTCGCCCTACCTCGCCCCGGTCCCCTACCGGGGTTCCGGCCGGCGCAACGAGCCGGCCTTCGTCGTCGAGACGGCCAAGGTCCTGGCCGGGCTGAAAGGATTGTCCCTCGAGGCCCTGGCCGAGGCCACCACGGCCAATTTCGCCCGCCTGTTCCCGTTTGAAAAACCGGCCGCCCGATGATAAGATGCCGGCGATGATCTCCCCGACGCCGCTCGTCGACCGCTGGTCGTCGGTCCCCAAGAGGAAGGACATGTCCTCCCTCTACCGGGAGATCCGGACCGACCTCGACCGGGTCGAGGACCGTCTCGAGTCCTGGTGCCGTTCGTCCAATCCCCTCACGGCCGAGATCAGCCGCTACGTCCTGCGCAAGAAGGGCAAACGGCTCCGGCCGGCCCTGGTCCTCCTGACCTCGCGTCTGTTCAGCCCGGGCAGCGAGGAGTCCGTCTTTTTGGCCTCCCTGGTCGAGCTCCTGCACACAGCCAGCCTCATCCACGACGACATCGTCGACAACGCCGGCCTCCGCCGGGGGCGGGAGACGGTCCACGCCAAGTGGGGGCCGAACATCACGGTCCTGCTCGGCGACTGCCTCTATATCAAGTCCATCGGGCTGTCCCTGCAGTCGCGCCACGACCGCGTCATCCGGCTCCTGGCCGACGTCTCGGCCCGCATGATCGAGGGCGAGCTCGACGAGTTCGCCCTGGCCGGCGACGTCCGCATTACCGAAGCGCAGTACCTGGCCATCGTCGAGGCCAAGACGGCCGTCCTGTTCGGGGCCTGCTGCCGCATCGGGGCCATCCTGGGCCTGGCCTCTCCGGAAGAGGAGGAGGCCGTGGCCGCCTACGCCCTCAACCTGGGCCTGACCTTCCAGATCGTCGACGACCTGCTCGACTACACCGGGGACCCCAAGACCCTGGGCAAGCCGGTCCTGTCCGACCTGGCCGAGGGAAGGATCACCCTGCCCCTCATCCACGCCCTGAAGAGGGCCGACCGGGCGGGACGGGCCCGGCTGAAGTCCTTCATCGGCCGCAAGGAGATCACGGCCGCCGAGCGCCGGGAGATCCTGGGTCTCCTGACGGATTGCGGCGCCATCGACCACGCCGCGGCCAGGGCCCGGGAGTTCACCGAGCGGGCCCTCGAGCGGATCGAGCCCTTCCCCGACTCGCCGCCCCGGGAGACGCTCATCCGCCTGACGCTCTACGGGCTGACCCGGAGCCGCTGAGGGAGAGGGGGACGGGCATGACGGAGATCGAGGTCAAGATCCGGATCGGGGACCCCCGGGCCATGAAGGAGCGGCTCCTCGGCCTGGGGGCGAAGGTGTCCCGCGAGCGCCACCTCGAGCGCGACGTCCTCTACGATTTCGACTCGGGCGCTCTGACGGCCGCGGGCCGGGCCCTTCGCCTGCGGTCGGCCGGAAAGAGGGCCACGCTGACCTTCAAGGGGGAGCCGCGGAAATCCCGCTCGTTCAAGGTCCGGGAGGAGTTCGAGACCCAGGTCCGCGACCCGCGCGGGATGCGGCTCATCCTCAAGGCCCTGGGCTTCAAGGAAACGTTCGCTTACGCCAAGCACCGCACGGTCCTGCGAAAGAACCTCCTGACGATCTGTCTCGACGAGACGGCGGCCGGGAATTTCCTGGAGCTCGAGGGGGAAAGGCACGAGATCGTCAAGTTCGCCCGGGCCCTCAAGGTCAAGCGGGCCGAATTCGTCACCGAGAGCTACGTCGAGCTCATTCGTCCTTGTCGTCCTTGACCTCGTCCTCGTCCCCGGCGTCCTCGTCCTCGGCCTCTTCGTCCTCGGTCTCGTCCTCGACGACGGCGTCGGCCTCGTCGGCCAGGACGCTGCCGGCCAGGCTGTCGCCGTCGCCGGCCTCGTCGGCGATGCCGCCGCCCACGAAGACGCGGTCCTCGCGCTCGGGGATGTCGTCCATGCGGGCCGGGATGATCTCGTACTCGACGAGCCCCTCCCGGACCTCGGCCTGGGCGATGCGGATGAGGCTCTTGGAACGGGTCTGGATCTTGGGTTTGGCGCCCTTGAGCAGCTGCTTGGCCCGCTTGGAGGCCAGGATGATGAAACGGTACTTGCTGTCGATCTTACCGAATTGGTCCACGGGCGTCGTCTCCTCGCGGTGAATTCCTCGGGATGGCGTCTTAAAATAGCAGAAAACGGGCCGGAAAGCAAGCCGCGCGAGGGCTTTGACAGAGGGGGGCGGCTGTGATATCTAGAGGGCCGGTTTTTTTCGAGGAGGTCCCATGACGCAAGGCATAACCGGTAACGGATGGCTGTTCATGGCGCTCGGCTGGGGTTTCATCCTGGCCCTTGTCGTTTATTGTTTCCGGCGCGTCCTGTTCGGCAAGAAGCCTGAGGTCGTCGTCGAGGCCGGCGGCCGCGAGCAGTGGGGCTCCCGGGTCGGCCTCATCCTGGCCGTGGCCGGCAACGCCATCGGCCTGGGCAACTTCCTGCGCTTCCCGGTCCAGGCCGCCTCCAACGGCGGCGGGGCCTTCATGATCCCCTACTTCGTGGCCTTCCTCCTGCTCGGCATCCCCATGATGTGGGTCGAGTGGACGATCGGCCGCATGGGCGGCGCCCACGGCCACGGCACGACGCCGGGCATGCTCAACCTGCTCTGGAAGAAGGCGCCTTCCAAGTACCTCGGCGCCCTGGGCATCGTCATCCCCTTCCTCATCGTCATCTACTACAATATCATCGAGTCGTGGTGCCTGGGCTTCTCCTGGTTCTCGCTGACCGGTAAGTATTTCGGCCACGCCAACCGCGAGGCCATGGGCCACTTCCTCCACGGCTTCCAGGGCCTGGAATCGAACGAGTTCTTCTCCTCGATGGCTCCCATCCTCATCTTCTGGGGCATCACCGTCGCCCTGAACTACTTCTTCCTCTACAAGGGCATCTCCAAGGGCATCGAGGTCCTGGCCAAGTACGGCATGCCCTTGCTCTTCGTCTTCGGCATCGTCCTCGTCGTCCGCGTCCTGACCCTGGGCACGCCCGACCCCTCGGCGCCCGAGCTCAACATCTCGACCGGCCTCGGCTTCATCTGGAACCCCGATTTCAGCCGCCTGGGGTCGGCCACGGTCTGGCTGGCGGCCGCCGGGCAGATCTTCTTCACCCTGAGCCTGGGCCAGGGCATCATCAACACCTACGCGTCCTACGTCCGCGAGAAGCAGGACATCACCCTGAACGGCCTGTCGACGGCCTCCACGAACGAGTTCACCGAGGTCGTCCTGGGCGGCACCATCGCCATCCCGGCCGCGGTCGTCTTCTTCGGCGCGGCCGAGACCCAGGCCATCGCCCAGGGCGGCGCCTTCAACCTCGGCTTCCAGGCCCTGCCGGTCATCTTCCAGAAGATCCCGTTGGGCCAGATCTTCGGCGGCATGTTCTTCTTCCTTCTCTTCATCGCCGGCATCACCTCGTCCGTGGCCATGACCCAGCCGGCCATCGCCTTCCTCGAGGACGAGTTCAAGTGGAAGCGGCAGAAGGCGGTCAAGGCCGTCTTCGCCGTGCTCGTCTCCTGCAGCGCCATGGTCATCGCCTTCTTCCGGTTCGGCTTCCTCGACGAGCTCGATTTCTGGGCCGGCACCTTCGGATTGGTCGTCTTCGCGGCCATCGAGATCGTCCTGTTCTCCTGGGTCTTCAAGATCAAGAGGGGCTGGCAGGAGATGCACAAGGGCGCCGACCTCAAGGTGCCGCGCGTCTTCAAGTTCGTCATGACCTACATCACCCCGGTCTACCTGCTCGTCCTCCTGGCCATCTGGACCTACCAGGACGCCGTCAAGGCCTTCCTGATGAAGGACAAGCCCGAGGCCGACAAACCCTACCTGTGGGGCGCCCGGGCCCTGATCGCGGCCCTGCTCCTGGGCATGTGCCTGCTGATCCGCAAGGCCTGGAGCAAGAAGAAGGCGGCCGCGCCGGAGGCGCCCGTGGCCTGACGTCCGTCCGTTTGAATTCGCCGGGGGCCTGTGGTAGATTGTCCCTTCGGCGCCAAGGAACAATCGAATCGTGGACAAGCGGATCTGGGCCATCGGCGGCGGCAAGGGCGGCACGGGCAAGAGCTTCGTCGCCGCGAGCCTGGGCCTGCACCTGGCCTCCCTCGACCGCCCCGTCGTCCTCGTCGACGCCGACCTCGGCGCCCCCAACCTCCACACCCTGCTCGGCGTCAAAGCCGGGCACCCCGACCTCGGCGACTTCCTGACCAACGGGGTGGCCTCGCTCGAGGAAGCGGCCGTCGAAACCCCTTTCCGCGGCTTGCGCATCGTCAAGGGCACCGAGAACATCCTGTTCGTGGCCAATCTCAACCACTACAAGAAGCTGCGCCTCCTGCGCCAGCTCCGCCAGCTCGAGGCCCCCAACGTCATCCTCGACCTGGGCACGGGCAGCTCCTATAACACCCTCGACTTCTTTCTCAGCGCCAACCCCGGGGTCGTCGTGACCACGCCCGAGCCGACGGCCATCGAGAACACCTACCTGTTCCTGAAGTCCTGCATCATGCGCGTCCTCAAGCTCTACATGGACCACTACAAGATCCAGGACCTGCACCAGAAGATGCTCGACCAGATCGAGAAGAACTCCCAATCCCTCTACGGCTTCTTCAAGTCGCTCATGGAGACGGACCGCTCTTACGGCACGCTTCTCTACCGGGCCCTGCGCGGCTTCCGGCCCTGCCTGGTTATGAACAAGACCCGCGACGAGCGCGATGTCCAGCTCGGCCGCTCCGTGGCCGACGTCGTCCGCAAGTACCTGCTCGTCGACATGAAGTACCTCGGCGGCGTGCCCGACGACGAGGACGTCCACACATCGCTGCGCGGGCTGCGCCCCTACTACGCCGACCACCGCGACGCGGCCGCGGCCCGGGCCATCCGGCAGTTCGCCGAGGAGCTGGCCTACTCGATCGAGTTCACCCTGCGGACCCCGCCGGAGATCCGCCTCCCGGACGCTTGATGCTGAAAAAGATCGAGGACTGGAACTACTACGAGCTGCTGTCGGTCGAGCGCACGGCCTCGCAGGACGAGATCTGGGAGGCCTACCAGGCGGCCCTGGCCACCTACCGGGACGGCTCGCTGGCCCTCTACGGCCTGGTCCAGGAATCCGAGCGGGCCCTGGTCCTGGAGCGCGTCCAGGAGGCCTTCCAGACCCTCCGCGACCCCGCCTTGCGCCGCGAGTACGACCTGGCCCTGTTGCGCCATGCCCCCTATTTCCCGCCCCGGGCCCCTTTCCGGCGGTCGGCCGGACGGCTGGAGATCGAGGAAGCCCCGCCCCGGCCGTCTTTCTGGGCCCGGCTCAAGGCCCTCTTCCGCCGCCGGCGCCCTCAGTAGTCCTTGGCGATGTCGTCGGCCGTGCCGAATTCCCCGTCCGGACCGGCCGAAGTCAGGCGGAAAGCGTCGTCCGAGAGTTTCTCGTAGCGTATGGCCCGGCCCCAGGCGTCCGGCAGGCTGCCGGCCGTGGGATGGAAACGGCGCAGCGCCTTGAGCGACTCGGGCAGGCCCTCCCCTTCCGAGGCGAACGTGAGGACCTCGCGCGACAGGGCTTCGAGATTGGCCGCGGTCAGCTTGACCTTGGACTCGGCGTACTTGTCGACCATGATCTCGACCCCGCCCTTGCGGCCGGCGGCCGGCGTGAAGAAGATGGCGTAGACGACGATCCCGGCCAGGACGAGCCCGATCAAGGCGCCCCTGATCTTCATGGTCCCCTCCTCCCTAGAATGCTTCCGGCGCCGCGGCGGCCCGGCGGGCGTACGCGGCCAGCCGGGCGGCGATCCGCCCGACCGTGGCGTCCGGCACCCCGTCGGGGTGGCCCGAGCGGAGCCTCATGTCGCAGATCTCGTTGACGTAGTCGACGACGACGAGCCGGCCGCGGATGTCGCGGGCCACCTCGGTCGAGAAGAACCGCAGCCGGGAGACGCGGGCGATGGCGCGGACGAGCGGGTAGAGGAGCCCGAAGCCGAGGGCCGCGGCCTCGTCGTGGTCCAGCTCGGCGTAGAGATGGGTGCGGTCGTCCCACCAAACCAGGTGGACCTCGCCGAGGACGTAGAAGCCGCGGAACCAGGACCGCCGCCCGTCCGGGCCGGTCTCCGGGACGATCCTCTCCTGCAGCAGGAATTTGTCGGCCGGGAAGGCCCGCCGGGCCGCCCGGATATCGTCGGTCCCGGCGGCGTCGACGACGACGCCGATGCTGCCGCCGGTCGTGTTGGCCGGCTTGACGACGAAGGGACGGCCGAGCGGGGCCAGGTCGGCCGCGGCCGGCAGATGGTCGGGCGCCGCGGCGAACGAGGGCAGGATGACCGTGTGCGGCGTCGGGATGCCGGCGCTCAGGAACTCGAGGTGCATGGTGGCCTTGTCGGAGGCCCAGCGGAAGCGGTCCAGCGGCTCGATGACGTCGCGGCCCCGCTCGACGGCCAGGGCCTGGAGGGCCGTGAAATCGGGCGAGGAGCCCGAGGCCCGGTCGAGGAGGACGCGGAAGTCGAGGGCGCCGGCGCGAAAGGACTCCAGGGCGGCCGCGGCTCCGGCCGGGGGCACGGTCAGGACCTCGAGCCCGTTGCCGCGGGCGGCCGCGGCCACCAGGCCGACGAAGTCCTCGTCGTACTCCCAGTCGTAGGTCAGGGCCAGGTCGTAGCGCAGGGCCTTAGATCTCCTTGAAGAGGTAGGCCGCGCCGCGGTCGGTGCCGCTGCCGTCCTCGCCGGTCGCCCCGCCGAGGATGTAGCCGCCGAAGGCGTCGACGGCCACGCCGAACTGGTCGCTGTTGGAGCCGTCGCTCGCCCGCAGGATCTGGACCTCGCCCCAGGCGCCGGGGCCGCCCTCGTTCTCGCCGAAGGCGTAGACCTGGCCGCGCTCGGTGCCGCCGCCCCGGCTGTAGGGGGCGGAAGCGACGACGTGGCTCCCGTAGAGGGCCACGTCCAGGCCGAACAGGTCGTCGTCGCGGGCGTCGGACGCCGTCAGGACGGCGACCTGGCCCCAGGCGTCGGCCCCGCCCTCGTCCCGGCCGAAGACGTAGACGGCGCCGCGGTCGGTCCCGGCCCCGTCGTGCCAGGGCGCGCTGACGACGGCCCGGGTCCCCCGGACCGCGACCGAAGTGCCGAACCAGGAGTTGTCCTGCGGGTCGGAGGGCGCGATCTTCTTGACCAGGCCCCAGGCGTCCGCGCCCCCGAGATCGCGGGCGTAGACCCGGACGGCGCCCCGGTTGCCGCCGACGGTGTCCTCGCCGGGGGCGCCAACGAGGGCGATATCGCCGCCGATGTCGACGCTGTAGCCGTACTGGTCGGTGTCGCCGGGCTCGTCGGACAGGAGCCGGACGACCTGGCCCCAGGCGTTCGCGCCGCCCTGGTCGCGGCGGAAGATGTAGGCGGCGCCCTCCTGATCGGTGGCCCCGGCATAGCCCTCGGCGCCGACGATGAGGGTATCGCCGTCGAGGGCGACGGAGATGCCGAAGTCGTCGCCGTCGGCGGCGCCTGAGGCCCGCAGGCGGGCCACCTGGCCCCAAGCGTCGGTCCCGCCCTGGTTGCGGTAGAAAATGTAGACGGCGCCGCGGTCGGCGCCCGCGCCGTCCTCGGAAGCCGCTCCGACGGCGGCGGTGTCGCCCGAGATGTCGACGGAGATGCCGAACAGGTCCCCGGCGGCCGCGTCGGCGGCGACGAGCCTGACGACCTCGCCCCAACCGTCGGTCCCGCCCTCGGTCCGGGCGAAGATGTAGGCGGCGCCGGCGTTGGAGCCCTCGTCGTCGTCTCCGGGAGAGCCGACGATGGCGAATTCGGCGCCGAGGGCGACGGCGATGCCGAAGGTGTCGTAATCGGCCGCGTCGGCCGCGACGAGCTTCTTGAGGGACTGGAAAGCGCTCTCCACAGGCGGCTCCTCGTCGGCCGAGCAGGCGGAGAGGACGCCGAGGGCGAGGGCAACGGTCAGGAGCAGGGCGCCGGTCCTATACGGTCTCATGGTCTGGCCTTTCGTGGACGGAGGGACTTGGGGACGATCTGACAACTACTTTTGCAGATAAACCGTTCCCTGTCAAACCGCCGGCGGGAGCGGGCGGAGGTTCAGCGCAGGGGGACGGCGCGGGAGGGCTCGCGGCCGATGCCCTCGACGGTCAGACGGTCTTCCGTCAGCGTCACGACCGCGGCCGCGGAGGCATCGGCCGACTCGACCATGCCGGTGAAGGTCAGGTAGGCGATGCCGTTCCTAACGGCCAGCCCGCCTTCGTGGTTGTGCCCCCCAAGATAGGCTTTGACGCAGGGGTGCCGCTCGAGGAGGGCGACGACCTCCTCGTCGTTCCACAGGTTGTGTCCGGCCGGGGGGTGGACGGGGAAGTGGCAGAAGACGAGGACCTGGAGGCCGTCGCGGTCCGCGGCCGCGAGCTCACGCTCGAGGAAGGCCAACTGGGCCCGGCCGATCCCGCCGTTCCACTTCGTGGCGTTGGGACGGCCGGCGGCTTGGAGGGCGGTGAACAGGGCCTCGGATTCGCGGGCCAGGCCCTCGTCCTTGGGGAAGTTGACGCCGAGCTCGTCGCCGTTGAGGACGATGAAACGCCGATCCCCTTCCGAAAAGGCGTAGTACCCGGAGGCGAGGCCCAAGCGGTCGAGAAGGCCGGCCTTGCGGCCGGCGGCGACGTCGTAGTCGTGGTTGCCGATGACGAAGCGCACCGGCGCCCGGGAGTGGGCGAACACGGGCAGGATGAGGTCGTAGCTTGCGGCGTCGCGATCGATGAGGTCGCCGAGATGGACGACGAAACGGACGCCCCTGGCGTTGAAGAGGTCGAGGGCCCGGCGGAGCTTGAGCCAGGACCGGTCGAAGAAGCGGGTCCCGGAGGGCGGGACGGCGGCGAATTGACAGTCGGAGACGATCCCGAAGGTCACGGCCCGGGGGGCGCGTCGGGCGCATCCGGCCGGGAGGAGAGCCAGCGAGAGGGCCAGAGCGGCCGGAAGGGCTCGGGCCGGGAGAACGGGGCGGCGGCGGGGCACGGGCCTACTTCACGGCGCAGCGGCGGGCGAAGTCCTCGAGCTGTCCCTGGGAGAGACCGCGGTGATAGACGCCGTCGAGGCGGCGGACGAGGGCTCCCTTCTCGAAGAACAGGACCGTCGGGAAGACCTGGATGCCGTACTTGTCGGTCAGAGGGTGGTCGTCGTCCACGATGATGCGGGCGTAGCAGGGGTCGCCGGCGGCGGCGTGTTTGCGGAAGACCGAGAGGAAGGCCTGGGAGAACGGGCACCACGAGGCGTAGAACAGGACCATGAGCTTGTCCCGCGAGGCGATGGCCGCGTCGAGCTCGGCGTCGCTCCCGAGCAGGACGCAGGCGTCCGGCCCGGCGGCGGGGGCGCCGTCGCCGGACGGATCGCCGAAGAGGGATTTGAGGGCGTTGCGGAAGGCCATGCGAACTCCTCTCGCGGTTCGGGACGATACGGCGTTTCGGACGTCCATATTAACAGGAACGGCGCGTGGGGCCAAATCCTGACGACCGGAGGACGGACAGGGACTACGGACCCGTCCCCCGCAAGACGAGGTCGTCGAAGGCCCCGGTGTCGTCGAACGAGCCGACGCCGACGAGGCCGTGGGCGCCGGGACGGACCCGCGCGGTCAGGATGGGCGTCTCCATATCGTCGAGATAGGCCCGGACCTCCCCCGTCCGGGCGTCCCCGGTCACCTTGAAAGCGTGCCAGGCGCGGTCGGTCAGGCGGAAGACGGACCCTCCGGCCGGTTCGGCGTTGATCTTGACCCGGTCGGCGCCGTCGACCAGGCCGATGATGTTGTGGACGGCGTCGCTCGAACCCGCGAAGTGGACGTAGGCGAAATGCGCCGGATCGAGGTAGTGGAAGACGACGCATAGGTCGCGGACGGCGGAGGCGGGATCGGCGTCGCACCGGAGGCGCCCGGTGAGCTCGAACGACGAGACGTCGTGGCCCGTCCAAAGGGAGACGGAGGTCGGGGCGCGGACGGGGCCGGGCGTGCCGGGGGCCGTCAGCTCGTAGACGAGGGAGGGACCGTCGGCGGCGACGCGCCAGTGGGCGGGGTCGTTCGGCGCCCAGCCCGCGGCCGTTCCGTCCTCGAAATCGGCCGAAGCCATGAGCGGCAGGCCGGGAGAGGACGGGCGGCAGGACAAGGCGGCGAGCGCGAAGAGGACGGCGAGACCGATGCCGGGCCCGGCGTCGGACCGGCGGGGTCTCAACCGGCTTCCCCGTCCCGATAGCCGGGCCGCATCCAGGGCACGCCGAGACCGGCATGGAAGGGCTCGAGCTTGACGGCCAAGCGGGCCATCTCGTCCTGCGAGAGGGGCTCGAAGGCCCGGAGCAGGGCAGCGTTCTTGCGGACCACCTCGACGCTGTCCGTGCCGACGACCGCGGCGTGGACGAGGGGCAAGCTCAGGGCGTAGCGGATGAGGTCGGCCGGGTCGAGGCCGGGGACGGTCTCGCGGGGGCGCACGGCCTTGATGATCATGACGCCCATCCCGCGAGCCGCGGCGGCCGGGACGGCCCCGCGTTCGAAGTCGCCGCGCCGCTCCGAATAGTGGTTGAGGGCGATGAGCATGGTGTCGAAGTCGTGACGGCGGGCGGCTTCGGCCATGGCCGCGGCGTCGAGGTGCCCGGTGAAGCCGACGAACCGGGCGATCTTCCGCTCCTTGATCTCGCGCAGGGCCTCGAGGGCGCCGCCGGGCATGCCGAGGGCGTCGAGGTCGGCCATCGACTCGACGAGGTGGACCTGGTAGAGGTCGAGGCGGTCGGTGCGCAGGCGCTTGAGGCTCTCCTCGAGCTGGCGCATGACGCCGTCGCGGTCGCGGGCCTCGAACTTCGTGGCCAGGAAGACCTCCTTGCGGCGTGTCGCCAGGGCCCGGCCGAGGCGCTCCTCGCTGACGATGGACTTGTTGGTGTAGTTGTAGGCCGTGTCCCAGTAGTAGAAGCCGTGGTCGAGCGCGGCGTGGAGGATGCGCTGGGCCTCGTCCTCGTCGGCGACGGCGCAGAAGCGGCTGCCGAGGCCGATGCCGATGCGCGGCACGGCTACGCCCGTCTTGCCGAGGACGGACGTCGGCAGCCCCTTGGCGTCGTAAGGGCCGGCGCCGGGACCGTCCCCGCGGGCAACCGTCCCACTTGCTCTTGCGATGGGGCTGTCCCCGTGGGCGGCGGTCCCTCTCGGAGTGATGGCGGGAATCGCCGCCCCGGCGGCCATGGTCTTCAGGAATTCCCGCCTGCGGATGCGCGTCTGTCCCATGGCTCTCCCCTCCTCGGGTCGTTTTTGCTATATTATCCACAATTCCGCCGCCAATAAGAAATGAGAAGGTACCTGGTCTTTACAAACGTGCTTTTCCCCCTGGCGGTGTAAAGACCTGGCACTTTTATAGGCCCGAAAGGAGTCCCCCATGAAGCACGGACAACACGGCAGCCAGGCGGTCGCGGCGGCGCTTCTCGTCACCGTCCTGGCCGCCGCCTGCGGAGGTGATCGGATGAGCGTCACGATCGAGCGCAAGACCTGCCGGGCCGCCGACGGCGTCGAGCTCGTCTATTCGGTCGCCGGACGCGGCGAGCCGGCCCTCGTGTTCGTCCACGGCGGCCTCGCCAACCGGGGCTTCTGGGACGGCCAGCTGAGGGAGTTCGGCGCCCATTGCAAGGTCATCGCCCTCGATCTCCCGGGCCACGGCGAGTCCGGCTCCGACCGGACGAAGTGGGGCTTGCCCGAGTTCGGCGCGGACGTCAAAGCCGTGGTCGAGGCCGAGAAGGCGGACAAGGTCATCCTCTTCGGCAACTCCCTCGGCGGTCCGGTGATCGTCGAAGCGGCCCTGCTCCTCGGGGACCGGGCCCTCGGAGTGGTCGGCGTCGATACGTTCCAGCTGCTCGATATGACCGTCGCGCCCGAGGAGGTTCGCCAGCGGGCCGAGCTCTTCGAGAAGGATTACGCCGGCGCCCTGAGATCCATGGTCTCCATGCTCTTCCACAAGGACGCCGATCCGGACGTCGTGGCCGACGCCGAGAAGCGCATGTCCGGGACACCGCCGGCCGCGGCCAAGGCCATGTTCCTGGGCATGACCGGCTACGAACAAGGCGCCTCGGTCCGCCGCCTGACCGTCCCGCTGCGGACGATCAACGGCGACCTTTTCCCGACCGACACCGAGGCCAACCGCGAGGTCAGGCCGGATTTCGAAGCCCTCGTCATGACGCACATGGGCCACTATCCCATGCTCGAGCGGCCCGCGGAGTTCAACCGGCTGGTCGCCGAAACGGTGGCGGCCCTCACGAAGAAGTGAGCTCGGACGCGATGGCGTCCCGGACGCGCTCGATGAGCGCCGGCATCGTCTCGGGTGTTTGCCCGGCGACGGCGACGGGCTCGTGGAAGACGATCCGCACGACGCCCGGCCGGATCGATCGACGGCCGCGCGGCATCAGCTCGTAGGTCCCCTGGACCGACACCGGGACGATGGGCGCTCCGGTTTCGAGGGCCAGGAAGAAGCCGCCGCGCCGGAACGGCAGCAGCGTCCCTTCCCAGCTCCGCGTGCCCTCGGGATAGACGAGGAACGAATAGCCTTTCGTTCTGATGAGATCGGCCGCGCGGGCGATGCTCTTCCGGCCCTCGCCGACGCCCTCCTTGTCGAGCGGCACGTATCCGGCGAAACGCATGCCCAGCCCCATGACGGGGATCCGGAAGACGAACCGCTTGACGATGAACCGGACCGGCCGGTCGACGACCGTCACGAGCATCGGCGCGTCGAGGAAGCTCACGTGGTTGGACATGAAGACGCAGGGCGTGCGGCGGTCCAACCGCTCGAGCCCGCTCACCTCGACGCGGATGCCGAGCAAGGCCCGGCCCGCGCGCATCATCCAGCGGCCGTAGACGAGGAACCCGTCGCGCCAGCCCACGAGCGCGCAGACGAGGAGGACCGGGATGCCGAGGAGGGCCAGGATCGTCAGGACGACGCCGGCGGCGATGGTACGGATCATGCGCAACGATGATATCTCTTTCGGCGGGGGGACAAAAGAAAAATGACCCGCGTAGGACTCGAACCTACAACCCGCAGATTAAGAGTCTGCTGCTCTACCAATTGAGCTAGCGGGCCAAAAAAATCCCCTCTAGGATAGACGAGTCGGGGCCGCTTGTCAAACCCCCGCGGCGTGTTCCCGGGGACCGCGTTTTGGGTTATCATCGGGGCATGGCGGACGAGCCCGGCGATCCCTTCGAGCTGCCCATCGACGGCGTTCTCGACCTCCACGCCTTCAGCCCCAAGGACGTCCGCGACCTCGTGCCCGAGTACATCGGCGAGTGCCTGGCCTGCGGCGTCACCGAGTTGCGCATCATCCACGGCAAGGGCACGGGGACGCTCAAGGCCGTCGTCCGGTCGCTCCTCGAGAAGGACCCGCGGGTGACGTCCTTCCGCGACGCCGGGCTGGGCGGCGGGAGCTGGGGCGCGACGGAAGTCACCCTGAAGCCCGCTTCGCGCCCCTGAAATGGGGCCAGGTCTTTACACTTCCAGGGAGAAAAGCCGGTTTGTAAAGATCAGGTCCCTTCTTCAGAGCTCGAAGCGGTAGGACGCCTTGAGCATGAAGATGTTGTCGCCCTTGGCCCGGAAGATGCCGCCCAGGTCGCGCCACAGGTCGAAGTCCCCGGGGTGGGCGTAGTTCTCCCGCTTCTGCGTCCAGACGAGATAGAGGATCGAGCCCGGCCGGTACTCCCAGCGCAGCACGGCCGTCCCCCGCAGCGACTTGAGGTTGAAGTCCGGATCGGTAAAGGCGAACGGGGCCGCCTCCCCCGCCGGTCCGTCCGGGTCGGCCGTGTACACGCCGTCGGCGTAGGCGATGGTCGACCCGCCTTCCCCGTAGTAATCGAAGTCGAAGGTCCGGGCCGCCCGCAGCTCCTTGAAGGCGCTGAAGTCGCCCACGGCCAGATAGGGCTGCAGGTAGGCCTGGAAGCTCAGCCGCGGCGTGAACGTCCAGCTGACACGGACCTCGATGGGCAGGGTCTTTTGGACGACGTCCGAGAGGACGTACCGCACGCCGTAGGTCGCGGTCTTGAGCGGGTCGACGACGCGCCGGATCCACTGCCCTTCGGAGTAGCGCCAGGTGTAGCTCGGCCCGGCCGACAGGCTGAAGTTCGGGCTCGGCTTCCAGACGATCCCGGCGCCGAGCGACCAGTTGTAACCGCCGCTCGGGTGGTAGCGGTAGTAGCCGCTGAACTTGAAGACGAGCGTCCGCCGGTCGTCCGTGGCCAGCGTCGCCCGCACGGTCTCCCCCGCCGGGTAGAAGGCGATCGGCCCGCCGCGCGTCAGGTAGTGGCTGTACTTGGGCGGCTCGTAATCGAGGTGGAGGGTCGCCGTCCAGTAATTGAGGAACTGGCCCTTGCCGTCGAGGTAGATGTACTCGCCGACGCGGTTGCCGCCGAAGTCGTAATTGCGGTAGTAGGACGCCGTGGCCGTCCAGTTGCGGAAGAGGCGGCCCGGCTGGAGGACGCGGTAGCCGGTCTCGACGTGGCCGTTCCAGAGGTCCCCCCGGGTGTGATAGCCGAGGTCGTTGGCTTCGAATCCGGGCGACATGGCCCCCAGCGCCGCGTTGAAGACGAAGTTGCCCTTCTGTTTGTTGACGTAGAGCCGGGCGGCCCAGCCGGAGAGCGAGGTCGCCGCCGGATCGACCTCGACCCAGTCGGCGTCGGGCCGCTGGAAATAGTGGAGCGACGAGGTCTGGAGGGCGGTGATGGCCTCGGCCGTGCCGCGGACCTCGGACACGCCGGCCCAACCGGCCACGGCCCAGCCCCTGTCCCTGCCGAGGAGGGTCCAACCGTCGATCCCCAGGGTCAGGGCGCTGCGGGCGAGGCCGGACTCGAGACCGCTCCCTTCCCTCAGGTCGCGGACGACGGACGTGGCCATGAAGCCGAAGCCGCTCCGCCCTTCACCGGACTCCTTGAGCCCGCGGACGACGCCGTAGTGGCTGAAGGGCTCGACCTCGGCGCTCGAGCGGACGCCCCCGACGTCGACCGCCGCGTATTCCCGCTCGGTCAGGGCGCTGATGACGCCCAGATTGAAGCCGCGGCCGATCTTGCCGGTCACCTTGGCCGCCGTCAGGATGGTCGTCCAGTCGGGCGATTCGGAGTCGCCTGCGCCGTCGTACCCGCCCTGGGGCGTGCGGCCGATGCGGCGGCTGTAGAAGAACTCGGGGTTCTCCCAGCCGAACGAGCGGTAGACGTTGGGCCCGCCCTTGCCGAAATCGAAAATGCTGGCGCCCTCCACGAAGAAAGGCCGCTTCTCTTCGTAATAGGTCTCTTCGTCGGTGATGTTGATGACCGCCGGGTCGACCTCGACCTGGCCGAAGTCGGGATTGACCGAGAGGTTGAGGGTCAGGTTGCTGCTCAGGCCGCCTTTGAGGTCGAATCCGCCGCCTGCGCCGAAGTCCCGGCCGGTCCGGAACGGATCGCCCGGCGCCTCGGGATAGAGCCGGGCCTGGGCCAGGGCGAAGGGCGAGATCTCGAGGCGCCGCCCCGCGGCGATGCCCTCGAGGCCGGTCAGGTCGGCGAAGCGCGACACCAGGCCGCTCTCCTCCTTCGGCACCCAGGCGAAGTGGTCCTCCTCATTCCTGCGCTTGATCGTCCGCTGGAAGTTGACGCCCCAGACCTGGCCGCCGCCCCGCCTGAAACGGAGCTGGTCGAAGGGGATGCGCATCTCGACCGTCCAGCCGCCGTCGTCGACGCGGGCCGCGCTCTCCCAGACGCCGTCCCAGGTCGAGTCCGTCTCCTCGTCGTTCGAGAGCGTGCCGTCCTGGATGGAGCCGGCGGGATTGACCGAGAAGAAGTAGCCGCTGCGCCGGTCGTGATAGGGATCGAACCCGACGTCGAACCAGTCGGACTCGGTGAACTCGTCGCGGCGTCCGAGGCGGCCGACGATCTTGTCCGGCTCCGAATCGGCCAGGCGGGCCGCGACGTAGAGGCTGTCGCGGTCGAAGGCGATCCAGACCGTCGTCCCCTCCGTGGCCGGACTTCCGTCGTCGGGATCGCGCTGGGTGAAGCCGCCGGAGCCGGGTGTTCGCCAAACGGGTTCGGAAAGGACGCCGTCGACGACGATGGGACCGTCGGCTCGGACCGCGGCGATCGAACGGACCGTGCGCGGGTCGGCCGGGCGGGCGCCCGCCCGGTCCTGAGCGGAGGCCGGGGCTAACAACGAGGCGGCGGCCAGGCCCAGCGCCAGGGGAAAAGCGGCGTTACGCATGCGAAATCCGCATGCTGATATATCACGGATATCGTCGCTAATTCAATGAAAGGGCCTGGTCTTTACAAACGCCCTTTTCTCCCTGTCTCTCATCCTCTTGCCAAGCCGGGGCGATGGGACGATAATTCTATTATCCTCATTCTCGCGCCGCTCCCGGCCAGGAGGTCAGCATGAGCCCCGTCATAAAAAGACGCGATTTCATCAAATCCGGGGTCCTTATCGGGACCGCCGCGCTCGCCGGCGGCCTCAGAGGCCAACGTGTGCCCCCGCCCGGGGCGCCGCGCGCCGCCGGTCCCGATCTGGCGGTCGTTACCGGCGCCGACCGCGTGGCCGCCGTGAACAAGGGCCTCGAGGCCCTCGGCGGCATGAAGCGGTTCGTCAGGCCGGGGACGACCGTCGGCCTGCTCGTCAACGCCCCGGCCTGGTGGACGAAGCCCGGCAGCCACACCCACCCCGACATCACCCTGGCCGTCATCCTGGCCGCGCTCGGGGCCGGGGCCAAGGAGATCCGCTATCTCATCGATCCTCTGGACAATTACTGGAACCGGTCCCCTCTCGCCGCTAAATACGCCGCCGAGACCGGCGCCGTCCGCAAGTGCTCCAAGGACTACGTCGAGACCCCCATCGCCCGGAACAAGACCCTCAAGAAGGCCGGCGTCGTCCGGGAGTTCCTCGACTGCGATGTCTTCGTCAACCTGCCCATCATCAAGCATCACGTCGGCGTCGGCATGTCGGGCTGCCTCAAGAACCTGATGGGCGTGAACACCGGCACTACGAACCAGTTCTTCCACGCCGGTTCCGGGGCCAAGGGCGAATACGACGACATCCCCTTCCTGGCCCAGTGCATCGCCGACCTCAACACGCTCCGCAAGCCCGACCTGTGCGTCGCCGACGCCACGGAGTTCCTGCTGACCAACGGCCCGGCCGGGCCCGGCGAGCTGCGCCGGCTCGACAAGGTCGTCCTCGGCCCCGATCCCGTGGCCGTCGACGCCTACGCCGCGCCCTTCGTCAACCTCAAGGCGGCCGACGTCCTGATGATCACGAAGTCGGCCGCGTGGGGACTCGGGCGGGTGGACGTCGACAGGCTCGCCGTCGAGCAGCTGACGGTCTGAAAAAGGGGACGCTTCTATTTTATTTATTCATCTTGTTTTCATCCGACGGCGAAGATGAAAAAAATAAATAGAAACGTCCCCATTTAGCGGGCTTTGGCCACCATCTCGCGGACCTCGCGCATGAGCCGCGGCGTCTCGTAGACGATGCCGTCCTTGATCGTCCACTTGATGCCGCCGCGCGTGACCGCCCGGCCGTCCCTGATGTCGAGGACTCCCGTCGGATAGAGATACTTGAGGTTGGCCAGCGGGTTCTCGTCGACGAGGATGAGATCGGCCAGATACCCGGCCCGGACCCGTCCCAGCTCGTTCTCCAGGCCCATGAGCTTGGCGTTGTTGCCGGTGGCGCATTGGATGACGTCGATCGGGTGGAAGCCCGCCTCCTGCAGCAGCTCGAGCTCGCTCAGGTAGGTGAATCCATACAAGGTATAGATGAATCCCGCGTCGTCGCCCGCCCCCACGGTCCCGCCCATGTCGGCGAAGTCGCGCACGGCCTTCATCCACAGGCGGTAGTTCTCTTTCCAGGCGATCTCGTCCTCGGTCGACCAGCCTCCCGAGAAGGCCCCGTGCCGCGCCGGGCTCGGCGCGAAGTAGGCCTCGAGGGCCGGATGGAGATAGTCCTTGAACCAGGGCAGGTTGCGGGCCCGGGTCATGTCGCGGCAGGCTTCGTACGTGCTGAAGGTCGGGATCCAGCCGACGCCCTTTTCGACCATCTCCTCGAGGACGTCCTCGAGCTTGTCCGGGTCGGCCTCCCGCCACAGGTGCCCGGCCCAGCGGAAGCGGTCGCTCTCGTTGTTGAAGTTGTAGGACGGCGGGAAGTCCTGGGATCCCTTGAGGGCCGCGTCGGGGATGCCGTACCAATGCTCGATCGTGTCGACCCCGAGCCCGGCGGCGTCCCGCGCGTCGGTCTCTTCGACGGCCATGTGGTGGGCCACCTTGAGACCGAGCCGCGTCGCCTCGTCGGTCAGGGCGGCCATGATGTCGCGGTCCATCCCGAAGATCTTGACGCCGTCGGCGCCCTGGTCCTTGATGGCCCGCACGCTCTTGCGGGCCTCCTCCGGCGTCCGCCCGCCGGCTACCGCATACACGTAGATCCTCGGGGCGACGATCGACCCCTCCTGGCTCTTGCGGCGCTCGGCCAGGGCCTTCTTCGGGTCGGTGCCGACGTCCCGGACCGTGGTGACGCCGCACGAAAGATAGATCTTGTGCTCGTACTCGAACGGTTGGGCCATCCCCGCCCGCTCGTCGTGGAGGTGGATGTGGCTGTTGATGAAGCCGGGCAGGAGGTACATGCCGGTGCCGTCGATGACGTGGGCCTCGTTCTTGGCCCGCTCTTCCCCCGCCGCGGCGCCCGTGACCGCGGCGATGCGGTTCCCCTCGACCACGACGTCGACCGGGCCGCGCGCCGGCGTGCCCTTGCCGTCGATGAGCAGGACGTTGCGGATGACCAGCCGGTCGTAGCGCTTGCCGTGCTCCACGCCTTTCGTCTCGGCGCGGGCGGCGACAGGGGCGACACAAGCCAGGGTCAAGGAGGACAGAACGGCGACGGTGACTTTGAGCGGTTTCATGCCCGGAGTATAGCACAGCCGGGCCCCCGAAGGACGGCTCGCCTACCGGTCGCCCGGCGGCGAGAGCTTGACCCGGATCCAGACGAGTTCCCTCAATGCTTCGGGAGAGACCTCGATGGTCCGGACGCCCTCCTGCCCGCCGTCTTTCACCAGCGTCACCGTGAGCTCTTTCGGCCAGACGTCGTAAAAGCCCCCCTGAGCGACGTCGAGCAGCACGAACAGGCCGATGAAGCCCAGAGCGTTCAGCCCGAACGTCGTGTGGTGGTCCGAGAGCGACTGGTAGGCCGTGAGCGGGAGCGAGCAGACGAAACCCGCGAGAAGGTCCCCCAGGAACGCCGTCCCGGAAGGCTCCCGCGACGTGCGGATCTCCGACGGGGCGTATCCCGGGTATTCCACGCGGATGACATGGACCTTGGCCTTCCGCGTCAGCCAGATCAGGGCCGGGGTCCGGCCCATGGGCCGTCCGTCGACCGTGATCGAGGCCCCCGGCGGCGCCGACGTCACCGGAATCTTGTGCATGTGGTTCCGGAGGCCGCCGCAGGCCGTGGCCGCGGCCAAAGCGACCGCGCCCAACACCGCCGCGAGCCTCGGCCCGCGCGCTTCGTCCCGGTCCATGGCCACCTCCCGGACGACAAGCCGTCCTCTCCGCCCTGCCCGGTCCATGATAATCCGTCCGGACCCGGAGTTGTCAAGGAATTGTCAATCGTGCCGATTCCGTGTATTAAGAAGGACGTCGCCCCACTACGCCGATAGGGCGGGCCCGCCGCCGGGGCCGGCCCTTTGAAAAGAGGAACGATGCGCGGTCATGTCCCGTCGCGAACCCTGGCGGTCCTCGCGGCCGCCTGCGCTGTGTCGGTCATTGTCGTCGCGAGCGCGATGCCCCCCGACCCCGCGCCGTCCGTGCCGTCCGCAGCGGCCCAAGCCCGCGCCGCCGCCATCCCCTTCCCCGCCCCCATCGACCCGCAGCGGGTCCAGGACCAGGACGCCATGACCTGGGCCGATTACCGGCCCCTCCCCGGCCTCGATTGGGCCGACCCGGCCCTCAAACCCAAGCGCGGTTTCAAGCTGGCCGTCGTCGGCATCGATTTCCCCGGGCAGCCCTTCGTCGCCAGCCTGCCCAAGGGCTCCGACCCCTTCGGCAATCCCCAGATCGACCCCGTCCCCCGCGAAAAGGTCCCCCAGTTCTACGCCGACTTCTGGATGACGCCCAACGCCACCAACCACGGCCGGACCATCAACGGCTACTGGATGGAGCAGTCGCGCGGCCGCTTCGGCATCACCGAGGTCGCCGTCTTCGGCCCTTACCGCATGCCCCATCCGATCTGGTACTACGGCCTCAACGAGTACGGCCAGGAGGGCAGCACGCCCGACGGCTCCAAGCCCGAGGGCCGGATGGAGCGCGACTGCGACGCCCTCTGGACGGCCGCGGTCGGCCGGGACATCCGCAAGGACTTCGACGCCGTCCTGCGCCTCTACGCGAGCTACGACGAGACCGGCGTCTGGCAGGAGTTCGGCGAGATGAAGTTCGCCTCCAAGGACGACATCCCGCCCGCCTGGGGCAATCCCGACCCGGCCAAACCCCGCTGGGTCCCGACGCGCTACGTCGCGTGGACGAGCTGGCTGGCCGGTTCCCAACAGTGGGGCCTGTCGTCGATGCGCCAGGGAGAGAACTCCGGCACCATCACCCACGAGCTCGGCCACTTCGCCTTCCGCCTGCCCGACCTCAACAACAACCCCTACGTCACGCCCTACCGCCGGGCCGCCGCCGGGCCCTGGGACATGATGGACCGCGGCTGCTTCAACGGCCCCGGCGGCCCCCACCGCCGCTGGGTCGTGCCGCCCACCGACGGGGCCTTCATGCCCGCCGGCCTCATGGTCCGCAACCGCCTCGAGAACGGCTTCATCGAGCCGGCCGAGCTCCTGACCGTGGGACGGGCCGCCCTGGCCGCCAACGGGCCGGCCGTGGCCGAGGTCACGGCCCGGGCCGTCGACCCGCTCCCCGGCACGTACGCCGGCCTCGTCGTCCGCTTCGACGGCGATAAGCCCGGCGACCTGACCCCGCCCGACGACCCGGCCGCGAACCCGCTCTCGCCGGGGACGCCGAATTACGCCTTCTACACCCTGGAGGTCGTCCAGCGCCTCGGTTACGACTCCTTCACGCCCGACAGCGGCGTCCTCATCGCCAAGAACAAGGACACCCTCCGCGGCCGCAACGGGGGGCCGAACGAGTTCAACAGCTACATCTGGGTCATCGACGCCCACCCCGAGGACATCGGCGTCGTCGACTACGTCCGCCCGGACGGCGGGAAGGTCATGCGCACGATGGCCGATTACCGCCAGCTCAACGACGCCCTCTTCCACGCCGGCACCGGCTCCGGCAGTCTCTGCGAATGGATCGACGGACCCAACCGCCTCCACGTCTACGTCGTCGACGTCCGCACCGGGGCGGACGGCGTCCTCGTCTACAAGCTGGCCGCCCGCTCCCTCGACGGCGCCGGGCCGCAGGCCCGCGGCGCGGCCCTGACCGCCCCCGCGCGTCCGGCCCGTCCCGACGCCGCGACGGGCCTGGCGACCCTGACGTTCACGCTGACCAACACCGGCGCTCCCGCCGCCGCGGCCGCGGGCCCCGTGTTCGGCTCCGACGTCTATCGCCTCTCGGTCTCCGCCGAAGGCGCGGGTTGGGAAGCGCGCCTTCCCAACGCGCTCGCCGCGGTCGCGGCCGGCGCGTCCGCGCCGGTCGCCGTCCACGTCGGGCGCGGGCCGGGCGCGGCCGAGACCGCGACGGTCGTCCTGCGCGCCGTGTCCGAAAGCGACCCGACGAAAGTCGCGACGGCGAAAGCGACGATCGCGCGCTGAAAAATTTTTCTGTTTTTTCTTGAACCCGCTCGCGTCGTTTGTGTTAATCTATGTTCAGATCATGCTCGAAAGCCGCCGGCGCGATCTTCCGGTCCTTCTCCTCCACAACGTCGATCCGTCGTGGACCGCGGACGAAACGAAGGAAGCGCGCGCCGACGTCCAGACGCTCGTCGACGCCCTGGCCGGCCTCGGCCACCGCGTCGACCCGGTCGCCCTCGAGGATGACGCGCTGGCCGCGCGCCTCGCCGCCCACGACCCGCTCGACCACGTCGTCTTCAACTGGATCGAGGAATTGCCCGGACGCCGCCACAGCGAACCGGAAGCGGCGGCGGTCCTGGAACGGCTGGGCTTCGCCTTCACGGGCTCCTCGTCCTCCGTGCTGGCCCTCTCGCACGACAAGCCGAGGGTCAAGCGCATCCTCGACGCCATGAGGCTGCCGACGCCGCCCTGGGCCGTCTTCGAAACGCCGCGGGCCGGCGGCTGGTCCATCTTCCCGGCCATCGTCAAGACGGCCCACGAGCACTGCAGCATCGGCATCACGCCGGAATCCGTCGTCACCTCGACGGCCGAGCTCGAGCGCCGCATCGCCTACATCCTCGACGTCCACCGCCAGCCGGCCCTGGTCGAGGAGTTCATCGACGGCCGCGAGTTCCACGTCGCGGCCTGGGGCAACGGCAAGGTGACGGTCCTGCCGGCCGCCGAGATGGATTACGGCGTCTTCACGGACATCCGCGACCGGCTCTTCACCTACGAGGGCAAGTACGTTCCCGGCTCCCGCATCTACGAAGGGGTCGAGATGCGCGTCCCGGCCGCGCTCGACGCCGCGGCCAAGGCCGAGATCGAACGCATCGTCCTGGCCACCTACCGGGCCACGGGCTGCCGCGACTACGGCCGCATCGACCTGCGTTCGCGCGACGGCGTCTTCTACGTCATCGACGTCAACCCCAACCCCGACATCAATCCCGAGACCTCGCTGACGTACGCCGCGGCGGAAGTGGGATATTCTTACGGCGAGATGGGCAGCCGCATCGTCAACCTGGCGGCCGCCCGCCATCCCGTGTTCGGGGCCCCGGCCTGACCGGCCGCCGGCGGCCCGGTCCCCCGGGCGTCATCGGCTATCTCCGATAGCGGATGGCGATGCCGACGATTTGCCGCTCGTAGACCGGCCGCGGCCCGTGCCAGTAGCTGTAGACGACGCCTTCCCGGTAGAAGCGGTCGCGGACGATGACCAGGGCGTCGGCGCCCATGGCCGCGGCCTTCTCCCGGAGCACGCTCTCGACGTAGAAGCGGTCCATGCGGTAGTTCGGCCGGATCCAGACCTCGCCGAGGGCGATGTGGTCGCGGCGCGGCTCGCGCCGCAGCAGATCGACCGACGGCGGCGCCGTCGGAGCGAAGCGCGGCACGTCGGGATAGTCGTGGGCCCCGAAGGGGCGGTAACAGGCCACCCCGCCCGCCAGGATCAGGGCCAGAAGGGCTATCGCCAGGGTCGTCCTTTTCATCTCGGTCCTCCGTGTCATCCTTCTATTTCGTCGCTCCACTTCTCTTATCTACAAGAAGCGTGCCAAGATGGGACGAGAGGGCCGTGGCCGACTTATATTATTTATTTTGTATTATTTATGGATGGATCAGTTAAGTAAGCCGGGCCCTTCCTCCCCGATTCGATGACCGCTACGACCGGCCGAGGGTGTCCGTCGCCGAGGACAGGCCGTCCCCGGCGCATCGCGTTGCCGGCGGCCGGAAGCCCGGCCTAGTCGCCCGCTAGCCGGTTTTGCGCGAGACGTGGACCGCGGCCGCGCCGAAGAGGAGGCGCCGGTACGACACGGCCGCGAATCCGGCCTCTTTCAGGATCGCAGCCAGCTCTTCCGCCCCGTAGAACTGGGGGATGGTCGTCGAAAGGTAGGCGTAACCGGCGAGCGAGCCGGATATCCGCGTCCCGACCCGCTTGACCAGGAGCGCCACGTAGGCGTGGAAAAGCCGCCGGACGACGCCGCGGCGCGGCTGGCTCGTCTCCAGGTTGACGAAGCGGCCGCCGGGTTTGAGGACGCGGTGGAACTCGGCGAAGGTCCCGACGAGGACCGGCCGCGACAAGTTGATGTTGCGCGTGGCGAACGAGATCGTGACCAGGTCGAACGCGGCGTCGGGGAAGGGCAGGCTCTTGACGTCGCCTAGGACGAAGTCCACCGGCCGGGCCATGGCCTTGCCGCGGGCGTGCGCCAGCATCGGCAGCGAGAAATCGAGGGCCACGATCGCGGTCCCTTCGCCCGCCCGTCTCGCCAAGCCCTCGGCCATCTCGCCCGTCCCCGAACAGACGTCGAGCCAGCGATGCCCGCCCTCCGCCGCCGCGATCCGGGCCGCCGCGCGCCGCCAGCGCCGGTCGAAGCCGAGCGTCAGGACACGGTTGACCTTCTCGTAGGTCGCCGCGACCTCGCTGAATATCTCGCGCAGGGGCCGGTTGGCGCGGACCGGATCGTCCATCGGTCCATCCTCTTAGTAATAGAGCTTGGGGTCTGTTTTCCAGTCCTTGTCCCGGTCGTGGGCCATGGCCGCGACCCGGGGCCGCCGCTCGAGGAGACGGACCGCGTCGACGACGCAGCCGTAGCCCTCGCTCGCGGCGTTCTTGCCGACGCCGGCCAGCCGCAGGGTGTGCGGCCCCGGCTCGGGCCAGAAGTCGAGGAGCGGGAAGACGGCCGCGGCCCCCGCCGGGCCGTGGAAGTCGAGCGGCTCGCCGATCTTGACGCCGTCGAGGTAAGCCTGGTAGAGCCCGCCGTCCGGCGCCGTCCAGCCGGCCACTTCGAGCCGCAGCGGCTCCTTGGCCGCGACCTCGACCGGGAACTCGATCCAGGCGCCCAGCACCTGTCCGGGCTCATAAGAGAGGATGTCCCGGCCCGTGGTCCCATCCACGGCCCTGGCCACGCTTCCCGCGCCGTGCCGCCGCGGCGCGGCCGGCTCCCAGGCCCGGACGGTCGTCCTGGCCAGGTTCGGCAGCTTCCTCTCCGCCCCGCCCGGCGCCCGGGCCGCGAACGTCGACGGCCCGGTCTGGTACCAGAAGGCCACGCTGGCGTAGTCGTCCTCGCGCTCGTTCCAGCTCGTGGCCTTGTAGTCGGGATTCTCGTCCTCGGACATCCAGCCCATGTGCTCGAGCGTCACCTTGATGGCCGTGTTGAAGACGACCGGGTCGTGGAGGTGCCAGCGGTAGGAGCTGACGTGGCCGCCGATCGTCCGGTAGTCGAAGAAGGGCACGCCGAAGTACGGCGTCCGCGACCGTTCCAGCCCCCAGGCGGCCAGGAAGTAATCCTCCGTGCCGGTGCCCCAGATCGAGGGCTTGGCCTCGCCGTCGATAGAGATCTTCTCGTCGCCCTCGCCGAACCAGGCCGGGCTGCGCATGCGCACGCCGAGGACGGCGCCGACGAAGTGGCCCTTGCCCTCCGTTTCGAGCAGGACATAGTCGCGTCCGTTCTCCACCGGGTACTCCTGGCGGTACTGGGCGTAAAAATTCGGCGTATCGTCCGCCAGGCGGTCGAGCTTGATCCAGTCGATGTTGTAATAGAGCAGGCTCAGGGCCTTGTCGCTCTGGTTGACGATCTCGACGCGGGCCGACTTGCGGAAGGGCATGCGCCAGAAGCAATTGTAGGAATCGCCGCCCTCGACGACGACGGGCTCGCTGACGACCTCGCTGCGGGCGCCGAAGCAATTGGCGAAGAAGTCCCCGACGGGGGCCTCGACCGCGGGCCGGTCGGCCCCGTCCCAATACATCCGCAGCAGGAGCTCCTGATGGTCGGCCGAGCCCTTGGCCGCCCAGCCCTGGGGCTCGGGTCCCAGGAAGGTCAGCCAGATGTGGGTGATGACGCCCGGGCCCGCGGCGTCCATGAGGACGTGGGTCGCGCCCGCCGGCACGTTGAAATTGTCCCAGTTGCTGCGGACGTCGCCGTCGCCGCGCGGGTCCGCGGTCGGGTCGTAGCGGCGCTCGCCGGCGTCGCGGTCACCGTCGGGTCCGCGGCGCAGCTCGCCCACCCTCATGGTCGAGGTCGCCCGCATGGACCTCCCCTGCTGGGGACGGGCCAAGCCGTCGAGGATCCCGCCTCCCGTCGTCGCGCTTTCGTCATCGTCGCGGCAGCCGGCCAGGAACACGCACCCGGCGATGAGGATGGCCGCCGCGGCCGTTACCCGCCATCCGGTCTTGGTCATGGACGCCCTCGCTTTCATCGGGCGGGATTATAGCCCCGACGGAGGGCGCGGACAAGGACGGGAGCGGCTATTTGGCGAAGAAGCGATTGGCCTTCTTCTCCTCGCCGATCGTCGAGACGGCCCCGTGGCCGGGGCAGACGCGGACGGCGTCGTCGAGGGTCAGGAGCTTCTCGCCGAGCATGCGGACGAAGCGGCGCCGCGTCTCGGCCGCCTTCCCCGTGGCCTCCTCCGGCAGGCGGCAGATGTCGTTCTTGAACAGCGTGTCGCCGGTGAAGAGGTAGCCGCCCGTGAGGAACGAGGCGCTGCCCGGGGTGTGGCCCGGCGTCAGGATGACCCGGACCGCGAAGCCCTCGTAGCGGAGCGTCTCCCCGTCGCCGACGGTCCGGTCCGGTGAGGGCGTCAAGTCCTTGGCGTCCGGCGCGGGGGCCACGACGGGCGCCCCGAAAAGCGCGGCGTATCGGGCGTTGGCCGCCGTGTGATCGGGGTGGCTGTGGGTGTCGAGAATGGCCTTGACCGTAAGCCCGTTGGCCGCGACGAAGGCCCCGATCCGGGGATCGTCGACGCCGGCGTCGACGAGGACGGCCTGCTTCGTCGAGCGGCTGAAGACGACGTAGGCGTTGACATAAAGGGGCGGCAGGAGGGGCTGGGAGAACTTGTAGGCCAGGGCGAAGCGCCACGCCCCCAGGTCCGCATCGGGTCCCTCAGCCAGGTCCTCCTCGAGGATGCCCGCCGTCGGCCGGCCCAGGGCCTCGAAGACGAGGTGTTTGAGCTTGAGGTTGATGTTGTCGCCGAGACCCTCCCGTTCGGCCCTCTCCAGGAGGTCGAGGGCCCCGGCTTGGTCGCCGGCCATGCAGCGGATGGCGGCCGCGTTGTTGTAGGCGTTGACGTGGCGCGGGTCGAGGGCGATGGCTTCGCCGTAGAGCCGGGCCGCGTCGGCCGGCCGCTGCAGCTGGAACAGGATATTGCCCAGGAAGTAGCGGTAATGGGCCTCCTGTTTCGTCCGGGCGGCCCGTTCCTTATCGGCGGCCAGCTCGATCTTGCTCTTGCGGGTGATGAGTTCGTCGTTCAGGGCCTCGAGTTCGCGCGACTCCCGGCACGAGGTCGTGTTCTCCCAGTGGGTGTCGAGCGCCTGCTGGTAGGAGGCGATGGACCGGCTCTTGCGCCCCACGGCGTAGGCGTTGAGATCGGCCATGAACGGAAGGTCGGCCAGGGCCTTTTCCTGGCGGCTCAGGGCGGTCTGGAGGTCGCCCCGGATGTAGGCGATGTTCGCGAGATAGTAGCCGGCATAGGCATGGCGCGGCACTTCGGCCAGGCACTTGTCGAAAGCGGCGGCCGCGGCGTCGTAGCGCCCGGCCGTGAACTCTTTCAGCCCCGCCTGGAAGTGCTTTTCGGCCGCGGGCAGCCGGTCGAAGGCCGGGCCGAGGGGCGGGTCCTCGGCGGTCGCCGCGAAGGGCGCCAGAACGATCATCGCGAATAACAGCAGGAAAGCCTGGCCGATGGGTTTGTTCACGTCGTATCCCCTTGTCCTTACGGCCTTTATAGTGCAATCCGCATGCCAGGAGGTCAAACCGGCGCCATGAGGTCGGCTCCAGGGAGAAACGGGGGTCGGGGGAGGGACCGCCCGCCAGAAAGGCCCAAAGAAACTTTACTTTTTCCCGGTCGAGGCGTCGAGCCCGTCGAGCTTCCCCTGGTCGACCTGGCGGATGAACTCCTCGACCTTGGCCTTGATGGTCTCGCGCAGGGCGATCGTCTTCGACAGCCGCGCGTCCCATGGCCCCTCGAACGTCGCCGGATCGGGGAAGCTCCAGACGAGCGTCCGGGTGATGCCCGGGAAGATCGGGCAGCGCTGGGCGGCCTCGGCGTCGCAGACGGCGACGACGTAGCCGAAAATGGCCCCGCTCTTAAAGACGTCGAAGACGCTCTTGGCCTTGTGGCCCGAGATGTCGAGGCCGGCGTCCGCCATGGCCTCGACGGCCAGCGGATTGAGCGTCCCGGGCTCGAGCCCGGCGCTGAAGGCCTCGAAACGGTCGCCCGCCAAGGCGTTCAGATAAGCCTCGGCCATCTGGCTCCTGGCGCTGTTGTGGACGCAGACGAAAAGGACCCGGGTCTTGACGGCGGACTCGAACATCGCGGACCTCCCTGAAGAAGAACGGATTTCCTCCCCATCATAGGGCGCGACTGTTAAGATTCGATAAAGGCGCGAAAGGAGCCCGACGGATCAGGCCTTCGGCTCCTCCTTGGGAGCCTCGGCCTTGGGCTTGGCCGGCTTCTCGGTCTTGGGTTTCTCGGCTTTGGGTTTCTTGGCCTTGCCCTCTTCGCCGCCCTTCTTCGCCTTTTCGGCCTTGGGGGCTTCTTCCTTGGGGGCGGCCAGCTTCGCGGCCTTCATCTTGGCCAGGTCCTCGGTCCGTTTCTCGTTGGCCTCGATGGCGGCGATCCGCTTGCCGATGGCCCGGACCTGGGCCTGGAGCTTGCGGACGATGGTGTCTTTCTCGGGTTTGGCGGCCTTGTCCTTCTTCGCGGCCAGGGCGGCCAGCCGCTCCTTCAGCGTCTGCTCAAAGGACGCCTTCTGTTGAATGAGCATCTGTTTGCGCATGTGACCCATGTCTGTCTCCTTAAGAACTCGGTGCCTTATATTAGCAAGGATCGGCCGAAAAAGCCACCCCTTTCTTGACGACGCCCCGGCCCCGGATGGGCTATAATGCGGGCATGAAGAACCCGGCCCTCCTCCCCGTCCTGGTCCTGGCCTCGGTCGCCGCCTGCGCGGGCGGCCGTCCCGCGGCCGACACCATCGTCACCAACGCCCGCGTCTACACGGGGAACCCGGCCCGGCCCCGGGCCGAAGCCGTGGCCGTCAAGGACGGGCGGATCCTCTTCGTCGGCCCGGCCAAGGAAGCCCTCCGCCACAAGGGAGCGGCGACGGCCGTCGTCGACGCCGGCGGCCGGCTGGTACTGCCCGGGTTCATGGACAGCCACGTCCACTTCGTCAGCGGCTCGCTCAACCTGGCCCGGATCGACCTGGCCGGGACGAAGACCGTCGAGGAGATCCAAGCCCGCATCCGGGCCCACGTCGCAGCGAACCCCGGGACGGGCTGGGTCCAGGGCCGCGGCTGGATGTATCCCGCCTTCCCCGGCAACATGCCGCACAAGGCCCTGCTCGACGCCGTCGTCCCGGACCGGCCGGCCTTCATGCGTTGCGCCGACGGCCATTCGAGCTGGGTCAACTCCAAGGCCCTGGCCCTGGCCGGGGTCGATCGCGCGACCGGGGACCCGCCCAACGGCCGCATCGTCAGGGACGAGAAAGGCGAGCCGACCGGCGCCCTGCTCGAGGAGGCCTCGTCGCTCGTGGCCAAGTTCATCCCCGAGCCGACCCCTGAGGAGACGCTGGCGGCGCTCCGCGTCGGCCTCGAGGAAGCGGCCCGCCGCGGCGTCGTGCGCGTCCACGGCCTGGGCGGCGAGTTCGAGGCCCTCGACCTGTTCGCCCGCCTCCGCGACGAGGGGGCCCTGACTGTCCGCATGACGGTCGCCATGTGGGTCGACGAGCCGGGCCCGGACGAAGCGGACTGGAAGGCCTACGACGAGGCCCGGGCCGAGTACAACGGCGAGTGGCTGGCCGTCGACGGCGTCAAGCTCATGCTCGACGGCGTCATCGACTCCGGCACGGGGGCCATGCTCGATCCCTACGAGGGCCAGAAGGAGAACAAGGGCAAGCTCTTCTGGGCGCCCGAGGATTATATGAAGGCCGTGGCCGCTTTCAACGCCAGGGGCATCCAGGTCTCGACCCATTCCATCGGCGACGCGGCCATCCGGCTGTCGCTCGACGCCTACGAGGCCGGGCAGCGGGCCGACGCGGGGCGCGATGTCCGCAACAAGATCGAGCACGCCGAGGACATCGCCGCCTCCGACATCCCGCGCTTCGGGCGGCTCGGCGTCATCGGCAGCTTCCAACCTTTCCATGCCAATCCCGAGCCGGGTTGGATCGGGAGCTGGATCGCCCACGCCGGGCCCGAGCGCGAGCAGAGGGCTTTCGCCTGGAGGGCCGTCCTCGACGGCGGCGGCCGCCTGGCCTTCGGCAGCGACTGGCCGGTCGTGACCATCGATCCCTGGCCGGCCCTCCAGGTCGCCGTCACCCGGCGCGACCTCGACGGCAGGCCGGAGGGCGGCTGGCTTCCTCAGCACAAGGTCACGCTCGCCGAAGCCGTCCACGCCTACACCCTGGGCGGCGCCTACGCCATGCACCGCGAGAAAGACGAGGGCTCGCTCGAGGCCGGCAAGCTGGCCGATCTCATCATCCTGTCGCAGGATATCTTCGCCGTCGATCCGCTGCGAATCTCGAAGACCGAGGTCGTCCTGACCATGGTCGGAGGCAGGATCGTCCGCGACGCGCGGTAGGGGCGGCGTTTTCCCTTGACACCCGGACGGGCCCGCGCCTATCATCGTCCGTAATCGACGACCTTTTTGACCGGTCCTCGCGACCTGAAGGAGAAACACCATGAAACCCGCCGCCCGTTCCCGTCTCGCCGCGCGCGCCGTCGCGCTCCTCGCCGTCCTGGCCCTCGCCGCGTCCCTGGCCCCGCGCCTGCCCGCGCAAACGCAAGCCGCGGCCCCGGACCCGGCCGTCGTCAAGAAGCTCGGCAACTTCGACGCCTGGATGGCCAAGGTCCTCAAGGACTGGAACGTGCCCGGCATCGGCGTCGGCATCGTCAAAGGCGACAAGCTCGTTTTCGCCAAGGGCTACGGCTTCCGGGACTACGGCCAGAAGCTGCCCTACACGCCGGCCACCCTGCAGCAGATCGCCTCGAACACCAAGCTGTTCACGGCCGTCGCGGCGGGCCTGCTCGTCGAGGAGGGCAAGCTGACCTGGGACAAACCGGTCCGCGAGTCCGTCCCGAGCATCAAGTTCTACAACAACGAGCTCGACACCACGGTCACCCTGCGCGACATGCTGGCCCACCGGACCGGCATCACCCGGCACGACACCATCTGGTACGGCTCCGACGACACGCGCAAGGAGCTGTTCGACAAGGTCAAGTACCTCGAGCCCCAGGAGCCCCTGCGCCAGACCTTCCTCTACAACAACCTCATGTACGCCGCGGTCGGCTACATCATCGAGCTGCAGTCGGGCAAGACCTGGGAGCAGTTCGTCCGCGAGCGCATCTTCGAGCCCCTGGAGATGACCAGCACGGTCTACTCCGTCGCCGACATGCTCAAGAAGGCCGAGCCGGCCGTCCCGTATACGGAGAAGCGCGATTCGTTCGAGCTCTATAAGATCCCCTACTACGAGGACATCGGCGGCGTGGCCCCCTGCGGCGCCATCATCTCCAACATCGAGGACATGTCCCATTGGCTGGCGGCCCTGATGAACGACGGCAAGTACAAGGGCAAGCAGGTCCTGCCGCCGGCCGTCCTCAAGGCGACCTTGGCGCCGGCCATCGCCCTGCCCAACACGGGCGCCGAGACGCGCGGCTTCTGGGAGATGCTCAATTCCGCGTACGGCATGGGGCGCTGGACGGTCTCCTACCGCGGCCAGCTCCTGGCCTACCACGGCGGCGACCTGCCGGGCTTCCACTCCCAGGTCTCGTTCATGCCCAAGGAGAAGGTCGGCGTCCTGGTCTTCGTCATCGGCGACCACTGCTCGTCGCTCTACAATATCGTCAGCTACAACGTCTACGAGCGGCTCCTGGGCCTGGACCAGACGCCGTGGAGCGAACGGCAGCTCGACACCCGGCTCAAGGGCAAGAAGGCCGGCACCGAGGCCAGGGCCAAGGCCGGCGCCGACCGCGTCCCGAACACGAAGCCGTCGCACGCGTTGGCCGACTACGCGGGCGATTTCGTCCACCCGGCCTACGGCGTCCTCAAGATCGAGATGAAGGACGGCGGCCTGGCCCTGGACTTCCATAAGATCCGCCTGCCCTTGAGCCACTTCCACTACGACCGCTTCGAGACGCCCGACGACGAGACCTACGGGCGGACGACGGTCAACTTCCAGACCAACCCGCAGGGCGACATCGACAAGGCCGTCGTCTCCCTCGACGAGGCCGAGGTCGTCTTCACCCGGCGGGCGGCGACGCTGGCCCCCGACCTGCTCAAGCGGCTGGCCGGGACCTACGAGCTGCCGAACGGCGTCAAGTTCGAGGTCGTGCTCAAGGAGGGCGGAACGCTCTTCCTGAACGTCCCGGGGCAGCTCGCCGAGGAGCTCGTCCCGTACAAGGGGCTGCAGTTCAAGATCAAGCTCTTCGCCGACGTCCTCTTCGAGTTCCTGATGGAGGGCGACAAGGTCACGGCCCTGCGGCAGCGCGACCCGGGCGGCGAATACGTCTTCCCGCGGAAATAGCGAGGAGGGACCCCATGAACGCGAAACGCATCGCGGGCCCGACGCTCGCGCTGGCTCTCTGTCTCGTCGGGACGGCGGCGCCGGCCGCCGCGGCGGGGCCGGCGCCCCATGGCATCACCACCAATAGGGACCGGGTCCTGGTCATCGCCGTTCAGGGCCAGGTCGCGGCGGCCCAGCCGTCGCGCGGCTACGTCGTGACCTGGGACGGCCGGCCCAAGGTTGCCAACGGCACCGGCGGCATCAACTACAACCTCCGGCTCGGCGACCGCGTCTTCGGCTGGGCCGGGGACAGGGCCACCGTGGGGGTGGCGGCGGAAGCGGCGACGCCGGGCGGGGCCTGGCTGGCCCACGCCTCGATCGGCAACGAGGTCCGCCTCGTCGGCGGGGCGGGCCAGGGCGAGAAGGGCGTCGTCGTCGGCAAGTTCGGCGGCTACGTCCTCATCCAGTTCCCGGAGGCGACGACGGACAAGCTCACCGTGGGCGACCGCCTCCAGGTCAAGGCCGACGGGCTCGGACTGGAGATCGACGGATTCAAGGACGTCTTCGTCCACAGCCTGGCGCCGGACCTGCTGGAGAAGATGGGATTGCGGGCCGCGGACGGCAGGCTCGAGGTGCCCGTGGTCAAGGAGATCCCGGCCGAGATCGTCGGCCAGGGCGCGGGCGGCGGGGCGCTCTCGGGGAACTGGCACATCCAGACCTGCTACCCGCCCGACATCGAGAAGTACGGCCTCGACGAGCTCCGCTTCGGCGACCTCGTTCTGCTGCGCGACACGCAGTCGGACTACGGACGGGGCTATTACAAGGGCGGGGCCACGGTCGGCGTGGTCTGCGGCAGCCCGAGCGAGCAGAGCGGGTTGGGCATCGCGGTCACGGCGGTGCTGTCGACGCGCTTCGGCAAGCTCGCGGCGAAGATCGACCCGGCGGCCAACATCGGGCGTTACCTGGGCCTGCCGCTGTCGGACGAGGGCGGGGCGGCGACGGCGACGGCGGGGGCGGCGGGCGCGAAAGCGGTCCGCAAGCCCGTGACGGCGCTCAAGCTCAACGCGGACAGCCTCATCGTCACGGCCGTGGAAGGCGTCGTCCAGCCGACCTACGCCCCTGACTACTCGGTGACCTACGACGGCAAGCCCTGGCTCGACCTGGGCATGGCCTCCATCAACTACCGCGTCTCGCTCGGCGACACCGTCTACGGCTGGGCCCAGGGCGACCACGTCGAGCCCGACGTCACAATCCAGGGGCGCGACCGGCCCTCGCCGAGCGAATGCGCCCTGGCCGTGCTGGCCTGCATCGGCAACGAGGCCGAGGTCGTCAGCGGGGAAGCGCGCGGGGCCAAGGGCTATTACATCGGGCGCCACGCCGGCTCGGACGACAAGGTCTGGCTCCCCAAGGACGCCGTCGAGAGGCTGGCCTTGGGCGACCGCGTGCAGGTCAGGGCCAAGGGCCTCGGGCTCAAGATCGAGGGCTTCGAGGACGTCAAGCTCAACAAGATGTCGCCGGAGTTGTTCGGGAAGCTGGGGCTTGCGCTCGAGGGCGGCCAGATCGTCGTCCCCGTGGTGATGGAGGTGCCCGGGCACATCATGGGCTCCGGGTTCGGCTACCAGCCCGTCGAGTCGCTCGACTACGACATCCAGACGACCTGCCCCGAGGTCATCGAGGAGTACGGGCTGAAGAAGCTCAAGCTTGGCGACGTCGTGGCCATCCGCGACCATTCGGACGTCTATTCGCCGGGGAGGCACGTCGGCGCGGTGACCATCGGGACGGTCATCCACGGCTTCAGCGAGATGGCAGGACACGGCCCGGGCGTCAACCCCATCATCAGCGCCATGCCCGGACGGATCAAGGTCAAGATCGATCCGAACGCCAACATCGCCTATTACCTGGGGATCCGGCAGAAACCGAACTGAAACGGTCATAACGCCGAAGGGCCTCTGCCGTGATGCGACAGGGGCCCTTCTTTTTGGCCGAAAAACGTCGGAATTCCTCAAACGGTAAGCTGTTGGACGGGTCTGGATTTGGACTAACTAGCTGAATTATTTCGAGATCCTGAGGTCTGACCCCGTAGCAAATAAAAGGGGCGGCGGGTATGCCCGCCGCCCCTTGAGAGAACTCGCGTGGGGCGCGAACCTCGTCCTAGAAGATGACCCGGATGCCGACGCGCGCCTGGCGTGGCGTGGAAATGCCGTAGAGGTCGTGCCCGGAAGTCGACGGGTAGCTGCCGTCCGTGTACCAGTCCGTGGAGACGCCGTCGATGACCGTCCCCCACTGGTTGACGGTGGCGTCGTTGAAGACATTGAAGACGTCCACCATCAGGCCCAGACGGTACTTCTTGGCCAAGGTGAAGGTTTTCTCCAACCTCAGGTCGAGCGTCTTGCGGATCGGATAATGGTTGGAGCCGCGGTCCTCGGCGAAGATGACGACGCGGCCCTGGTTCAACCGCTGGGTCTCGAACTGGGTCGTCCAGGCGTCGCCCGTGATGGCCCGGAAGTAGAAGTTGAAGTTGATGTCGAGCGGCAGGACGTAGGTGCCCTGGACCTTGATCATGTGCGTCGGGTCGCTGGTCAGGTTGCCCTCGGCGTTGATCCAGACGTTGGGATCGCTGCGGTCGCCGCTCCAGCCGATGTCGCTGCCGAAGCTGTTGTCGACCGTGCCCTTGGCCCGGCCGTAGACGTAGGAGGCCAGGAGCTGCCAGCGGTTGGAGAAGCGCTTGTTGAACAGGACCTCAAGGCCCTGGTAGCTGCGGTAGGGCTTGGCCAGGATCCATGGGAAGCGCTCGGCGTCCATCTTCTGGTTGGTGATGAGCATGGCCACCGTCTCGAGGGTTTCGTCGGTCCGCTGGTAGACCGTGAAGGTCCGGTCGAGGACGGACGAATAGGCCTCGACGGCCGTGTAGTCAGCGGCCATGTCGTACCTGCCGATGAGGTCTTTCCACTTGCGGTTGATGTAGGTCACGCCGAAGGAAGTGTCCTTGAACAGCTCCCGCTCGATGCCGATCGTGAACTGGTCCATGTAGGGGTGCTTGATGTTCGGGTCCATCTGGTACGGCGTCGGCGTGATGCGGAACATCTCGACCCACTCCTCGGCCCCGGGATCGTAGTAGTACCCGACGTAGTCGTTGAAATTGCCGATCGGGTTCATGCGGTCGTGGTAGGCCGTCAGCATGGCCTCGGTGAACTGGCCGTAGTGGCCCTTGAGGATGGTCGACTTGTCGCCCAGGACGTCGAAGGTGAAGCCGAGGCGCGGAGCGATGCGGTTGGTCCGGTAGACGGTGCCGCTGACGCCCTTGACGTCGCCCCAGTTCTGGCTGAGGCGCGCGCCGAGGCTGACGTTGAGGCGCTTGGTGACTTGCCAGTTGTCCTGGATGAAGGCCTCAAGGCGGGTGTAGCGGGTGTTCGTGTCGTAGCCGGCGTACTGGTAGGCCAGGTAGGGGCCGGTGTAGGGGCCGCCGCTGTAGTCCCAGTACTTGACGTGGTCGCCGAGCTCGCCGCCCGTGCCCGTGTAGCCGTAGCGGCTGCGGGCGAAGGACCGTTCGAACTCGGCCCCGAACTTGAACTCGTGGGAGCCGGCCAGGAAGTCCTCGGCGTAGTGCGTCAGACTGACGTTGGTGCCGAAGCGGGCCCGATCGGCCCAGAAATAGTAACCCGAGCTGAAGTACCTCATGTTGTCGTTGAGGTCGAAGTGCCGGTAGGCGTCGTAGCCGGCCTCGGGATCGAGGTAGTAGATGCCCTCGAAGTAGTTCGTCTTCATATCGAAGAAGGTCTTGGAGCTGAAGATCTTGGTCAGGTTGAAGCCGACCAGCCAGTCGGGCGAGTCCTGGGTGACCGTGGCCTCCGGCGAGACCGTCGAGCCGGCGCCGCGGTTCGTGCCCTGGTACTTGGTCCGCTGGAACATGGCGCTCATGTTCAGGGTCGGCGTGAGCTGGGACGTCAGCTTGATGAACATGCGCGGCTGCTTGTAGTCGACGTCCTCCGGGAAGCCCGTCGGACGGTTCTGGGTCCGGTAGAACTGGCCGCCGCCGTAGAACCAGAGCTTGTCCTTGACGATGGGGCCGCCGACGTGGGCGTTGATGTCCATGAGCTTGGCGCTCGGAGAGGTCAGGGAGGGGAAGTCGTCCAGATAGTCCTGGTTGTTCGTGGCTTGCCAGAACTTCGAGTCGGCCCGGTAGCCCTGGAAGTTGAACTCGAAGTGGCCCGAGAACTGGTTGCCGCCGGACTTCGTCACCAGGTTGAAGATGACCCCGGTGAAGTTCCCGTACTCGGCCGGCAGCCCGATGCCCATGACCTTGGCCTCTTCGATGACGTTGTGGTCCGAGAAGACCCAGGCCGAGCCGGCCTCGGGGTCGGCCACGTTGACGCCGTCCATGCTGTAGGCGATGCCCGTGTTCTGGGAGGCGCCGTAGGCGACGTTGTCCGTGACGCCGGGGGCCAGGTTGACGATGTCGGCCGTGAATTGGTTATAAGGGATGTTGCGCAGGATCTCGCTCGACAGCGTGACGGACGCCGTCTCGGTCGACTTGACGTCGACGGTCGGAGTCTGGGCCACGACCGTGATCTCCTCGGTCACCGTGGACGGCTTCAACTGGATGTCCATGGTCAGGGTGGACGTGGTGTTGACCCGGATCTTCTCGCGCAGCACCGGTCCGAAGCCCTGGAGCTCGGCCTTGAGCTGGTACTCGCCGGGCGGCAGGGCGGGGAAACGGAACTCGCCGTTGGCGTCGGAGACGATGGACCGGGTCCCCATGAGGCTTCCGCCTGTCAGGGTCACGGCCACCCCGGGGAGCGGGGCGTTCTGGTCGTCCGTCACGACGCCGCGGATGGCGCCGGTCTCCCGGGACTGGGAGAAGGCAACGGGCGCGAGAAGGAGGAGTAGGATGGCAATGAATGCGACTGTTCTCGCTCTCATGAGAACCTCCTTTCCGAACATAGAGAAATGGTGATGCCCTAGAGATGGGGGGTTAGATGCGGGACGCGATTCTCACCTCCTTCGCCGGAGTGGAACAGGACTCCCTCAATCGATCATCACGACGATGAAGAAAGCATAATCGGTGCCAACTCGAGGCGGGCGCGCGGGCTATTCGCAACTCATTGATAAATCAATAGGAATCAGATATTTCAGACATCTCGAGCCAGCGGCCTGTAAAAAAATATTGCGGAGCCCGAAATCTTTTTACGCGCACGAGGGCCGTCGACGCGTTCACGGCCTATTTGATACGAATACTCCGCGAGCGGCGCGAAGGTTTACGGGCTCCGCTTGCGGGCCGTGGTATGATGTCCTACAGCCTGAACCGCTAAAGGAAGGGGCCAGAGGCCCTGATCGGTCATTCACCTCCCTCCTTTACGACGTTCAAATATCTCTGTTAACCGGGAAGGTCCGAAAGGACCTTTCCATCGTCGAAAGGAGACGAGAATGAACATCTATGTTGGCAACCTGTCCAACACCGCCACCGAGACCGACCTGAGGGACGCCTTCCAGGCCTACGGCCAGGTGGACAAGACCGCCGTCATCAAGGACAAGTTCAGCGGCGAATCCCGCGGCTTCGGGTTCGTCGAGATGGCGAACCGCGAGGAGGCCACCAAGGCCATCTCCATGCTCAACGGCAGGGACCTCAAGGGCCGGGCCCTCAAGGTCAACGAAGCCAAGCCGAAGACCGAATCGTCGAGACCCGGCGGTTTCGGCGGCAACCGGCGCTACTGAAGCTCCGGCGCGACAACGGCCTGACCGGGGGAGCGGCTGATCCAGCCGCTCCCCTTTTTTTATCTACTTCTTTCGGACCGTGATGTCGCCGTTCGTCCTGAGCTGCAGGGTGACGCCGCCCGCGCCCTCGCCGAAGCTCACGGCCTGGGTCTCGAGTTCGCGGCTCTGCAGGAGCGTGACCGGCAGGTCCGTGAGGACCCGGCCGAAGGCGGCCTGAGCCGTCCCCCGGACCTCGGCGCCGGCGGGCAGGACGACCTCGATCGGCCGGAACGACGTCCTGACGTCGATCAGGCATCCCGCGGGCGGGCACTTGACGTCCTCGATCTCGATCCCGGCCGACTCGCCGGCGACGGTGATCGGGCCGGCGGCGCGCCGCAGGACGACGTCGCCGAACGAGGTCCGGATGTCCGACGGGCCGCCGATGTCCTCGGCCAGTACGCCGGCCGACTCGGCCGCCACGGTGAGGCGCCCGCCGACGCGCCGGGCCTCGATGGCCTCGAACGAGGAGCGCAGGGACGCGTCCTTCTTGACGTCGGCGACCGTGACCGCGGCCGATTCCCCGCCGACCTCGAGGGCGCCCTCGACGCCCCGGACGTCGATCGCGGCGAAGGACGAGGTGACGCGGCAGTCCCCGGCCACGCCCGAACCGGTCACGGGCGAGCTCTCCGCGGTCACGGTGAGCGGGCCGCCGATCCTCTCGAAACGGACCTCGCCGAAGCTGTTGCGGATCTCGGCCTTGCCGCCGATCCTCTCGAGCCGGACGGCGCCGCTCTCGTTCCGGATTTCGACCGGCCCCTTGAAGTCCGCGACCCGGACCTCGTCGAAGCTGTTCTCGAGAGAGAGCTCCCCGCCGCAGCCCTCGATCCGGACCTTGCCGCTCTCGTTGCGCAGGTCGAGCCGGCCCGTGATACCGGTGACCGTGAGATTGCCGAAGGAATTGGCGGTCTCGAGCGACTGGGCCGCGGGCACGCGCACGGCGAGCCGCGCCGCGAAGGACAAGCTGCGCCCGACACGCCTGTCCCCCCGGTCGAGCGGCGTGGCCAGGCGCAGGACCAGCCCGCCGGCCGTGGGCTCGAGCGTCAGGGTCGTCTCGTCGAGGAATTTCTTGAGGAACGCGGTGTCCGTATCACCGGCCTCCACGATGGCCTCGGCGGAGACCTCGTTCTTGTCCCAGGCGATGACCGTCAGGTGGCCCATGGCCGATTCGACGCGGAGCGTCTTGCGGGGTTCGGCGACACGGCCGGCGACGAGCGTCTTGGTCTGGACGTTCTTGGCGCCCCGCCCCAGGAGGGTCACGGAGGGGGCGGCCGACGCGGCCCGAGCGTCCGCGGTCGCGAGGAAGACGGCGACGGCCGCCGTCATCAGGATCCGAATGGTCTTATCGTTCATGGTCTTCTCCTCCGAGTCCGAGTTTCACTCCGTCGGTCCCAGCGCGTCGGACAAGGTCTGCCGCTTGTCCCGGAGCGCGGCCAGGAGATACCGGCGGACGTGGGCGTTGGCCGGGTTCGAGGCCAGGACCAGGCGGCAGCGGTCGATCTGGGCGTCGATGACGGCCAGCCGGTCCTCGTAGAGAGCCGACTCCTCGGTCAAGGAAGACGCGAGCTTCGGCCGGACCTGACGTTCGAGGGACTCGATGGCCGCGAGATGGTCCTTCTCGATCCTCTCGACCTCGGCCAGGGCCCGCCCCGCCAGCAGACCCGAGGGCGCGGCCGGACGCCTCGATACGGCGATCCCCACGACCACCGCAAGGATCAGGGCCGCCGCGGCCGGCACGAGGACCCACCGGCGGCGGCGGAAGAAGGCGCCCAGAGCGTCGAGCCGGCTCCGGCCGGGAGCGCGCGTCCCGGGGGGCACGGCCGCGGCCTCCGCCGCCGTCTCGGCCGTCCTCTCCATCTCGCGAACGAGGGCGGCCTCGATCCTCGCCCACAGTCCGTCGTCGGCGACCGGGCTTCTCATGGCGGCGATCTCCTTGTCCAATCGCGCGTCGAGCTCCGCTTGTTCGCGCTTCATGTCATCCCTCCCGCCGGAACGGCGCTCAGCCAGGCCCGGAGCTTCCGCCGGGCCCGGTGGACGGAGGTCTTCACGGTCCCGACGCTGACGCCGAGCATCTCGGCGACCTCCTCCTGGGAATATTCCTCGACGGCGAAGAGCACGAAGCAGGACTTCATCTGGCCGGGCAGGCCGTCGACGGCCTCGGCCAGGCTATGGGCCAGCTCGCTCGACGACCGGGCCCCCAGGGCGGCCATGTCCTCGACGTCCGCGGCCGGCAGCCGGCGCTTGCGCAGCAGGTCCAGACAGGTGTTGTGGAGGATCTGGAAGAGGTAGGTGCTGAAGCGGGACCCGCTGCGGAACCCGCCGATGCCGCGGAAGAGCTTGAGGAAGGTCTCCTGGACGGCGTCCTCGGCCTCCTCGCGGTTGCCGAGGAACCGGATCGCCGTCCGGAGGAGCGGCTGGCCGTACCGGTCGTAGATCCGACGGTAGGCCGCCAGGTCGCCCGCCCGGCACCGCTCGATCGTTTCGCTTTCGTCGGGTTGGTCCATGGCCTGATGCTAGCGCCTTTCCACCCCGTTAGACGGGGGACGACGACGATTCGTTGACCGCGGGGATCACTATCCTTTGGCCGCGGTCCCGACGGCCAGGAGCGACGGATCGGCCCCGAGAGTGACGCCCTCACCGCGAACCATGCGCAAGGACGGCTTCGGGCCCGCGGCGAAGCCGAGACCGGAGACGAGCGCGACGGCGCGGGCATTGGCCTCGAGGGCACCCAGGCGGACCTCGGCCTCGCCCGCCCCGAACGCGAACGCGGACAGCAGGGTGGCCGGACGAGCGTCGCCCGGGTCCGCCCACCAGGGCCCGGCCCAGGCGAAACCGAGCCGGCGGCGGCCGAAGACGTAGCCGGCGACGCGACCGCCCGATATCTTGAGCCAGGCCAGCTCGGGGTATAGGGCCGCCCGGCGCTCCAGGAAGAACGAACGGTCGCCGCCGAAAGCGCGCCGGTCGATCCCGCGAATAGTCGGCAGGTCGGCGGCCGTGATCGGACGGACGCCTTCCCCGGCCGCGCCGGGAATGGAGCCTCTGAGCCGGAGCGAGCGGCAGACCGGGCGGAAGCCGCGCGACTCGTAAAAAGGGACGGCCCGCGGCACCGCGTCGAGCGAGACGGTCCGGCAGCCGCGCCCGTCGAGATAGGCCACGGCCCTATCGAAGAGCGCCGGCCCGGCTCCCCCGCCCCGGCATCCCGGGTCGACCAAGAGCTCGCCGATGAAGCCCATGTCGTCGTACGACGTGGCCACGCAGACGCCCGCGGGACGCCCGCCGGACTCCGCGAGAAAGCAGCCGGCCGCCTCGTGTTCGAGGAAGAGCTCGAACTCCTCGGCCACCTCGGTGGCCCAGCCCTCGACCTCGGCCCAGCGGGCGGCGTGCGCGGCGTCCTCGCGCCGCATCGCCCGGATCTCGATCGAAGCCGGCATCGCTCGCTCCTCCCCCGGATGGTAGCACCGGAGGGCGGGCCGTTGGAAGCCCCGCCGGGGCCGGCGGCGGCTACTTCTTTATCGCTCTCATAACTCACTGAGCGCGTTTTCCGGTATAATCCGGGGCGAAGCGCGTCCGGGGAATTTCCTGCGAGGCCGGAGTGAGGACAATGGAGTTCATCGAAGCCGTGGCCCGAAGACGGACGGTTCGCGAGTACGAGCCCAGGCCGGTCCCTCATGAAGCCGTGCGGCGGGCCCTGGAAGCCGGCTTGCGCGCGCCCTGCAACGCCCATCTCAAGAGCTGGCAGTTCATCCTGCTGCGGGACCCGGCCCAAAGGGCCCGCGCCGTCACGGAGGGTCTCAAGGCCAGGGACATGAAGGACAAGGCGGAGAGCGAGGCCTTCGTCTCCCGCTTCGCCGACGAGGAGCTGCGCCGGGTCTACAGGCGCTCCTCCCCCTTCAGCTGAGCATGATGCTCGAAGCCCCGGAGGTCCTGGTCGTCTGCTACAAGATGAAGCCGCTCCCGGAATGCCGGACCCTCTTCGAGCTGAATCCGCTGGCCTCGGCCTGGATGTGCGTCGAGAACATCATGCTGGCCCTGGCCGCCGAGGGGCTGTTCGGCTGCACGTACACCCCCTATGACGCCGCCGGGCTGAAGGAAGCTCTGAACGTGCCGTCGGAGGACCAGATCGCGGCGGTCGTCCCCTTCGGATTCCCGCGGCGGAGGCCCGACCCCCAGGAACCTGAGATCCTCGACGAACGCCTGCACATCGACACCTGGGGGAAGCCATGAAGCTCAAAGCGCCCTGGCTCTAGCCCCCATCGATCTTCCGGTTGACGGCGGGGGGATCGGAAACCGTCCATCCCCGATACGATAAACATTCCGGCGGCCCGGTGAGTATTCTCATTAGCATGTCCGGGCTGTCAGGCCGGACCGCACGGAGGACCGAATGAGAAAGCTCGCTTTCGCTCTCGTGTCGCTCGTCCTGTTCAGCCTCATCGCGATGGCTATCGGCCAGGAGGCGGTGACGCTCCCGGCCAAACCCGCGAATCCCGGCGCCGGCCGCGTCCTCGCGCTCCGCGAGATCTTCCGCGTCTCGGACGCCCAGGGCGGCTTCTACTTCAAGAGCCCCACCCGCCTCGAATCCGTCCCCGACGGCGGCCTCCTCGTCGTCGACGACGACGAGCTCCTGCGGTTCGACGCCGCGGGACGGTTCGTCGTCAATATGTTCCGGCCCGGCCAAGGGCCCGGCGAGCTGCGGCAGGTCACGGACTGCCTCGTCCGGAGCGGCGAGGTCCTGGCCTTCCAGGAACAGCCCCTGAAATGCGTCGTCTCGGGCCTCGACGGGAGGTTCCTCCGCGAGTTCAAGCCCGACGCGCCCGTCTCCCGGCTCCTGGGTCTCTACGGCGACCGCCTGCTCATGGCCGCGAACTCGGCCATCCCCTTCGACAAGGTCCAGAAGCCCGAGGGCGATATACTGGATATCGTCTGGACGCTGGCCCTGGCGACAGCCGATGGCGCGGTCAGGCCGACCTCGCTCGCCTACGCCACCAAGTGGTTCGCCAAGCGCCTGCCCGGGGCCATGATCGCCGACAATCTGACCTTCCTGCTCTGCGCCCCGCTCGCCGAAGGGCTGGTCGCCGTGGCCAACGAAGAGGCGTACGCCGTCCATATCGTCGACCCCGGAAAGAACGCGGCCGTCCGGTCGGTCAAGCGCGACTACAAGCGCGTCAAGTACGAACCGCAGAGGCCCTCGGATAAACCCGACGCTCCCCGCCGACTGGCTCAGCCGCGCGCTTTCTTCAGCGACATCCAGAGGCTGTTCTCCGCGGACGGGAACATCTGGGCCGTCACCTCGACCGTCGTCCCGGGCAAGGGCGTCCTCGTCGACGTCATGAGCCCGCGGGGGGAATACCTCGACAGCTTCTATCTGCCCCTGCCGAAAGGCGTCGGCCCCCACGAGCTGGCCCGCTATCCGATGACCGTCGCCGGCCGGGCGTTCTTCGTCCTCGAGGAACTCGAGGACGGCCGTCTCGAGGTCGTGAAGTACGAGATCGCCCTCTAAGCGGCGACCCGCCTATTCCCCGCCGATCTGGAGGAGCCGGATGCGCAGGGTCGGCGCGGCCATGGACAGGTTCGGGTCGAGGTCGTCGGCCAGCATGTCGATGCCGTTGAGGATCTCGTCGGCCGTGCCGGCGATGGTCAGCCCCTGGACCGGGAAGGCGATCTTGCCGTTCTCGATCCAGAAGCCGGCCGCGCCGCCGCTGAAGTTCCCGTTGACCGGATTGATGCCGTAGCCGGTGACGCTCTTGACCAGCAGCCCCGTCTTGGTGGCCGCGACGATGTCGTCGAACTTGGCCGTCCCCGCCGCCATGGTGAAGTTGTGCGGGCCGATGCCCGGCAGGCCGTCGAAGCCGCCGCGCGAGGCGTTGCCCGTGCTCTTGACCCCGGCCCGCTTGGCCACGGCCGTGTTGTAGAGGAAGCCGCGCAGGACGCCCCGCTCGACGATGACGCGCTTCTGCGTCGGGACGCCCTCGCCGTCGAAGGGGGCGCTGGCCATGGCCTTCTCGCGCGTGCCGTCGTCGACGACGGTCACCGACTCCGCCGCGATGCGCTGGTCCATCATCTTGGCCAGGAAGCTGGCGCCCTGGAGGACGCGCTCGCCGTTGACCGCGCCCAGGATTCCCCCCAGCAGGGCCCGGGCGACGTCGGTGTGGAAGATGACCGGCGCCTTCTGGGTCTTGACCGTGCGCGGGTCGAGCATGTCGCAGGCCTCGCGGATGGCCTTGGCCGCGATGTCCTCGGCCGGCTTGAGGTCGGCGTAGAAGCGGCGGCTGCAGGATTCGCCGCCGGAGGACCTCTGCTCGCCCTTCTCGGCCACGACCGAGACGCCCACCCCGCACCCCGAGGCCTTGTAGCTCTTGGCCAGGCCGTTGGAGTTGGCGAGGACCGTCTCCGCTTCGGACTCCCGGTAGCTCGCGCCGTCGCTCTTGGTGACCCGGGGGTCGGCCAGGGCCAGCTTCTCCAGGCGCTTGGCCAGCTCGATCTTCTCCTCCATCGGCACCCGGGCGATGCTCGGGTCGTAGAGCCCGGCCACTTCGGTCACGCCCTTGTCGTCGGGCAGGACGTTGTTGGGATCGGCCGTCGTGGCCTTGGCGAAGGCGATGGCCCGGCCGGCGGCCTCCTCGAGGGCCTTCTCCCCCAGGTCGTTGGAGCTGGCGAAGGCCATCCGCCCCCCGACGAAGACCCGGACCCCGGCCCCGGCCGAAGCGGCCTCCTGGACGGTCTCGATGTCGCCCTTGCGGACGTCGAGGCTCAGGTTCCGGCCCGACTCGATGTAGACCTCGGCCGCGTCGGCGCCCAACTTGAGGCAGCGCTTGACGAGCTGTTCGGCAATGGCTTTGTTGTCCATGGTGCGCGTCCTTTCTCAGGTCCGGCGGGCCCGCGAGCCGCCGACGTTGATGCCCCGGATCCTGACCGTCGGCTGGCCGGCCGTGACCTCGGCCGACTGGCCCTTGCCGCAGATGCCCGGACCGAAGTCCAGGTCGTCGCCGACGGCGTCGACGCCCTTGATGACGTCGAGGCAGTTGCCGATGAGGGTGGCCCCCTTGACGGGGACCGTCTTCTTGCCGTTCTCGATGAGGTAGGCCTCGCGGCAGGTAAAGTTGAAGACGCCGTCGGTCGGGTTGACGCTGCCGCCGCTCAAGCTCTGGACGTAGATGCCGCTCGGCGTCGAGGCCAGGATGTCCTCGGGCTTGTCCGTTCCCTTCTCGATGAAGGTGTTGGTCATGCGGACGATGGGCATGTAGCGGAAGGACTCGCGCCGGCCGTTGCCGGTGCGCTCCATGCCGATCTGCTTGGCCGACAGGATATCGGTCATGTATTTGACGAGCGTGCCGTCCTGGATGAGGACGTTGCGCTTCATCGGCGTGCCCTCGTCGTCGTAATTCGTCGTGCCGCGGAAGCACGGCAGGGTGCCGTCGTCGACCATGGTGAACTTGGGGTCGGCCACGGCCCGGCCCAGCTTGCCGACGAAGACGCCGGTCTCGCGGGCGATATTGTCGCCCTCGAGCGGGTGGCCGACGGCCTCGTGGACGAGGACCCCGCCCCAGCCGTTCTGCATGACGACGTCCATCTTGCCGGCCGGGGCGTCCTCGGCCCCGAGCATGGTCACGGCCTCGCGGGCGCAGGCCCGGGCCGCGTCCTCGGGCTTGAGGTCGTCGAACATCTCGATGCCGGCGTGGCGGCTCAGGCGCTCCCGCCCCATGTGCGAGGTGCCGTTGCCGGCGGCCAGGGCCTGGACGATGAAGAAGATGAGCGGCAGCTCGTCCTCGAGGTAGAGACCCTCGCTGTTGGCCAGGACCCGGCCGCGGACCTCGTCGTAGTAGTCGATCGAGGCCATCTTGACCTTGGGGTCGTAAGCCAGGGCGGCATCGTGGGCCCGCTTCATGATCTCCAGGCGCTTCTCGTCGGCCACGGTCTGGAGAGGGACTTTGACCGTGACGTACGACGGCCGCCTCTCCTCTTTGATATCGACGGGCGCCACGGCCTTGGCCCCGCGGGCAACGTAGGAAGCGACGTCGGCGGCCCGCAGGAAGGCCTCGAGCGAGAGATCGTCGGTGTAGGCGTAGCCCGTCTTGTCCCCGGAGATGACGCGGACTCCGGCGCCGCGCGACAGGCCGTAGACGGCGCTTTTGAACTTGCCCTCTTCGAGCAGGATCGAGCGCGAGACGCGGTTCTCGATGTAGACTTCGCCGAATTCGCCGCCTTTGGCGAGGGCCCGTTGGATGACCTTGTTCAGGTCGGCCAGGGCGAACTTGGGGGCGGGCGGCGCTTGGCCGGCCTTCTTCAGGCAGCTCACGAGCGACGGCGCGGCCGCCAGGGCGATGCCGCCCTTGATGCCGAGCTCCAGGAACCGGCGCCGGGGAATGTCGTCGACGGAGAAGACGCGATGTGTCATGGGCCTCACCTCTCAGGCGGATTCGGGATACGGCCGACCGTAGAGCGGGATTATAACGCAGCTGTCAAGAGAAACCGAAAAAGGCGGGTGGCTATCGGGCCATGCCACAGGGCCATCCCGGGGCGGAGGGCGCGGCACAATTCTTGCACGCCAAACAAGAGGAGGCCTTGCGGCCGCATCCCGACCCGAGAGCTTCATTCGAGGGGGACGAAATGATGAAAAAGAACTTTACGTTCGTGGCGCTCTGCGCGTGGCTCGTTCTATTCGCAGGGGCATCCGGCGCCCAGGACATCTTCGAGGCGATAACCGCCGGGGACCTGGTCAAGGTCAGGGCCTTCGTCGAAGCCGATGCTCAGGCCCTCAAGACCAGGAACAATTATCAGCAGACATCGCTGATCGTCGCCATCCAAAAGAGGCGGCTCGAGGTCGCGGAGTACCTCCTTGCCCGCGGCGCGGACGTGAACGTGAAGGACAACTCCGGGTCGACTCCCCTGTCGTACGCCATCGCGGGCGGGGTCTCCGCGATCGCCAAGACGCTCATCGACCGGAACGCCGACATCGATTCTCCCGCGATGTGGGACATGAAACCTCTTGCCTTCGCCCTCGAATTCGGCCGGAAGGACATCGCCGCGATGCTGTATGATAAAGGCGCGGCTGTTCCTGTCGAGCCCGGCCCGGAAGCCTACCAACTCTTCTTTTCCGCCTGTTCGAACGGCTTCGAACGCCTGGTGGACCTGATGCTCGAGAAGGGCTTCAAGATGGCCGATAACCAATACAGCCGGGGCCTGCCCCATCTGGCCGCGGCCGGAGGCTCCGCCGCGATCGTCGAAACGCTCATCCGGCTCGGCTTCGACATGGGCCGGAAGAACGAGATGGGCTGGACCCCGCTGCACGCGGCCGCGGAAAAGGGCCATACCAAGGTCGCGGCGATCCTGTTGTCCCATGGCGCGGATATCGACGACCGGACGCTCTCGGGCCTGAGCGCCTACGACATCGCCGCGTCTCTTCAGAAAACGGAGGTCGCCGATCTGCTGAAAGCCGAAGGGGCCGACGTCTCCGGCCGGAAATTCCCCCGCCTCGAGGGGCCGTATCTGGGGCAGCCCGAACCCGGCTCCGAGCCCCGGATGTTCGCCCTGGACATCGTGTCGACCCAGTACATGATCCACGGCAGCATCGTCTTCACGCCGGACGGCGGGGAAGCCTACTGGTCGGGCACCTACCCCGCGGCCGACTCGGACAAGCTCCCCTATCAGATCCTCACGATGAAGCGGACGAACGGCGTTTGGGGGCCGCCCCGCCCGGCGCCCTTCGGCCTCGTCGGATATGGGGACGATTGCCCCTTCATCACTCCGGACGGAAAGAGGATCTTCTTCCTTTCCTCGAGGCCTCTCGAGCCGGGCGGGCCCAAGGCCGAGCGCGAGAACCTCTGGACGGCCGAACGGAAAGGAAGCGCATGGGGGGAGCCGCTCTATCTGGGGGACGAGATCAACTCCCTGTCCCTGCATTGGCAGGTCTCCACCGACCGCGACGGGAACCTCTATTTCGGCGGCCAGGATCCCGAGGGGAAGACAATGGGCGACATCTTCGTCTCCCGGGTCGAGAACGGGCGGTTCCTGAAACCGGAGAAGCTCGGTCCGGCCGTCTCGTCGGCCGACCACGAGCATTCGCCCACGATCGCCCCGGACGGCTCCTACATCATCTTTTCCCGGGCCTCCCAGCGGAGGGTCCAGCTGGGCCTCTTCATCAGCTTCCGGAAAAAGGACGGCGGATGGGGGGAGGCCATCTGCTTGAACGAGGCCATCGGCTGCCCGACGGCCTCCCAGTGCACCCATATGACCCCGGACGGGAAATATCTCTTCTATGTCTCATGGGGATTCGGGGAATGGGCCGCTTATTGGGTCAAGGCCGATCTCATCGACAGGCTGAGGCCCAAGGCCTGACGGGGGCGGACAGCCGGAGAATAGGACTTCCGGAAGGCGATCCACAGGGTCCATCGGACCGAGGAGCACCCGTCCCACATCGAGTTCCGCGTCATCGGGGGCTCACGGGGATCCGTAGCGACGGGTATCCGATGACGGCCGTCGCGGGATCTGAGGACCGATCCCGTGTCTTAGGGCTCAGTTCGTCAGTCGGCGCCAGGCCAGTCCCTTGTTGACCTGGGCGATGTTCCCCCGGACGGTCACGACCGCGTAATCGTAGACCCAGATGACGGCGCCCGTCCGGGGATCGACCCCGTTCCTGGCGCTCATGGAGTACGTTCCGGGGCCTATTCGCGTGGCGCGGAACACGACTTGGCCGAGCAGTTCCTTGTAGAACCTGAGCTTTTTCGCCGTCAGCAGTTGTGTCAGCGTGCCCTCATAATCGTTGCCGCCGACCCTCCGGAAATCGACGATCATATCGCTCGACGTGTCCCAGGAGCCTTCGAGCTCCGTCGACTCCTCGACGGGGCTGACGGGATCCCGCGCGATCTCCGGCTTGACGGGCGGCCTTTCCGGTTCTGTGGGCGGAGCCGTCCCGGCCGGCGGCGCCGCCGGGGGCGGTTCGGCCGGAGGCTCGTCCCCCGGCGTCCGCTCGACGACCAGCACCCGGTTCGTGGCCAGGTTCTGGTTGAGGACGTTGGCGATCCGGCAGGAAACCAGGACCAGACCGGCGGCGACGGGCGTCAGCGTCGCCTCGGGGCCCGCCGCGGACATCAGGACGACCTCGCCCGCCGGCCAGTCCTCCTTGTCCTGACTGACGAGATCCCAAACGAAGTGGGCCTGGTCGAGAGGGATCTCGAGCTTGTCCCTGCCGTTGGGGGGATCGTAGAAGGAGACCGACGCCCTGAGCTTGATAGATTGGCCGACCGTGACGCGGGGGTTCTGCGGCTCGATGTCGATGCTGGCGAAGCAATCGAGAGGCGCGGGAGGCGCCGGATAGGTGACGGGACGATGGACGGCGACTTTGAACGTGACCCCCGAGCCGGGAAGAACGAGCGTGCCCGGAGCGGGAGACTGCTCCACCGCCGTCCCTTCCGGAACGGAATCGTCGACCCGCACGTGCCAGAACGGCTCCTTGGCGGACAGCCCGGCGGCCCTGATCATCCGGATGGCCTCTTGCAAGGGAACGGCCGGCCTGGTGATATCGGGGACCTTGACCTTGAAGCGGCCCCAGAACGACACGGCGACGGTATCGCCGGCGGCGACGACGGTCCGGGGCGAAGGCGACTGCTCCTTGACCGCGAACTGCTGATCGGGCGTTTCGGCGACCCCGGCGTCTTCGCGGGGCGCGAGGACGAGGCCGTTCCTGCTCATGTAATCCACGACCTCGATCCGTGTCCAGCCGGTCATGTCCGGCAGGACCCGGCCTTCGATGCGGACGTCGCGAAGCGGCACCTCCCGGATGGCCTCCTCCGCGTCGGGCAGCGGATACCGGCCGGTGACCGTGAGCCGGACCGTCCCGGCGCCGTCGTACACGATCCGGTCGCCGTGGATCCCCGGGTCGGCGATGCGGACCTTGCCCGAGAGAGGGATCCATTCGCTCGCCCGACTGAGGGGAATCTTCGGGACCCGGCCCTCACCCTTCTGGTCCCGGCTGCCCGGGATCTCGTAGGCCAATCTAACGTCCGTCGCGTCCGCTTCGGGCTCCAGGTTCCGGACGACGGCGTGGAGCTGGTAGACGTCCCGCTCGCCGGCCAGCTTGACCAGCTTGAGGTCCTCGGGAAGCACGACCAGGGCGCTGAATGCCTGTCGCCAGAGCGTGTACGTGGCCTGGATGGCCCTCCACCAATCGTCATAGGGGACTTCGACCCGCCCCTCGGCCCGCAGTTCGGGAGGGAAGAGAGCCCCCCCGGTGACGGTGTATTTCGACTGGGTCGCTCGGGCGACCAGGCGGGTGAACACTTCGGCGGATACGCCCCTCTTCCAGACGGGACTCACGAGTCCGGTCGCGAGCAAGGCGTCCCAGCGGGCGCCGTGGTTCAGGACGTCCTTCATGTAGGCGACCTCGACCGCCGCCTCATACTGGAAGTGGCCGCTGTTCTTGACATCCGCGGGCCAGGCTCCGTCGTAATAATTGGGATCGAACCAGTCGGCCTTGCCGTCATCCGCGAAAGCCGCGGCCGCGTGACCGACCACGTCATCCCACATGTCCTCCGTGAACACGCGGAACGGGCCGGCGATCATCCGCCTCTTGACCGCGTCGTTCCGGTAGAGGCGGATCGGATCGGGGCCGGCGGTCGGCGGGACGGGCATGCCGACGACGTGGAAGGCGCAGGTCATGTCTTGGATGAAGTGGGCCAGGTAAGCCGCTTCGTGGGCGCCGTCGGACGGCGAGGGCCCGGTCCCCCGCCGGGCGCTCGGGGCCATCGCCCCTCCCTCGAGTCCCTGCGACATCAGCAGGTTCTTCAGCCCCAGAAGATATTCGGCCACTTTTTTCGGGGTCAGCCCGTTGCCCGATCCCGGCTCATATTCCAGATTGGGATTGTACCAATGCCATGAGTAGAGGGAATTGCCGGGATTGTCCGGGCCGAGTCCGTTCTGCCCTTGGTCGATGGAGCCGTGAAGAACGATCGCCGCGAGGTCCGGGAAGCGGACGTATCCGGCCCGTATGACGGGGTGCTCGGCGAGGAGCTGATAGGCCTTCTGGCTCAAGAACTGGTGGGTGGCGAAGGCCACGGTCTCCAGCCGGATGAGCCCCATATCGGAGGCGCCGACGGTCGATGACCAGCCGCGGGCCGTCCCCCGGGTGACCGTCAGCGAACAGGCGATGAAGGCCAGCACGACGCCGAAGCGCGCTATTTTTTGCACCGGCTTTCCTCCTCTCCCGTTCCCCGGGAGAATCCCGTCGCCCGCCCATTCTGTCAGCGGCTTTTGGGATAATCAAGCTCTTTTTTAGCTGAATCCCAATTCATCGCCAAGCTGAGGCCCAAGGACTGACGGGGGCGGACAGGGAACCCTCCCTTCTTCCGGCGCGTCTCTTGAGTTGTATCCGCCGTTCAGGGAGGTCTCTCATGCCGCCTCGATCCCGCCTCATTCCCGGCAGCCTCGTCGCGTTCCTAGCCCTGTTAGTCATCATCCCCGGACCGGCCTTCCTCCAGGTCGCTCCCGTCGACTGCGCCGCGAAATACCCCGGCATCGAGGGCCTCTACGAAGTCCGCCTCCCGGGCGGCAAGACGACCGTCATGCAGGTCTATTTCAAGGACGGCGCGCTGCGGACCGTCGATTCGGGGGACGCCACGTCGACGAAATTCGACCCCGTCGACGGCGCGGCGCTCCGGTTCGCCCGCACATCTTCCGACAAAGGCGAGTTCCTCCTCGAGTTCCTCGCGGACGGTGAGGGGCGTTTCACGAAGTTCAGGGTCGTCAACGCCTCCCAGAAATTGGATGTGACCGGAACGAAGTCGGCCGCATTCGACGACGCCAAGGCCGACCCGGCCTCGCCGAGCGACTGCCGCGGGTATTTCGAGCGGCACTACCGGAAGACGGAAGCCATGGTCCCGATGAGGGACGGCGTCCGGCTCTACACCCAGGTCTACAGCCCCATCGACCGGTCCGAGCGACACCCCGTCATCCTCGTCAGGACGCCCTACGGCCTCTCGCCCTACGGGCCGGAGTTCACGGGTTTCACGATGCCCTCCCTCCTATTCCTGAAGGAAGGCTATATCATCGTCTTCCAGGAGCTCCGGGGCACGCTCAAGTCCGAAGGGACGTTCGTCTATTTCCGTCCCTCCAACGGGGATAAAACGACGCCCGCCGACGTCGATGAAAGCGGCGACATCTTCCGCGGCAAGTTCCGGACGAGCTTCGAGAAACCGGAGCCCTTCGTTCCCGGCCGGGTGGCCAAGGTGGCCTTCGAGCTGCCCGATGTCCAGCACGCCTTCCGAAAGGGGCACCGGATCATGGTCCAGGTCCAGAGCTCCTGGTTTCCGCTCTTCGACCGGAATCCCCAAACATTCTGCGACATCCGGGCGGCCGAGGAGAAGGACTTCAAAAAAGCGACTCACCGGCTCCACCGGACGGAGGAGGACCCGTCACACATCGAGTTCCGCGTCATCAAGAAAGACCTATGACGAGCCCGGGTGGCCGGGGCCGGGCGCAACATATTCCTTCGCCCAAGCGTATTTTTCATTGCTGGCTTCTCCCAGCGCGAAAGGAGATCCCTATGAAGAAAGACGGATCCGCACGTGTTTTTGCGCTTTTGACGGCCGGGCTGTGCGCCCTGGCCCTGGCCTCCGGTCCGGCCATGGCCGGCCAGTCCGGCGCCGACGAGGCCCTGGCCAAGAAGTACGCCCCGATCCTCGGGGGCTATGAGCTCGATCTGTCGGCCGTGGGCGGGGACCTCCATCCCACCGACGTCGTCGTCAAAGACGGAAAGCTGTGGATAGACGACGGGGACGGCCGTCCGGCGGAGATCAAGCCGGTCGGCGATTCGGGCTTGGATTTCGAAGGCCAGGACGAATTCAACGGCTTCGTCAAGGTCACCTTCATCAAGAACGATCAAGGCGCCGTGATCAAGATGCACCTGGTCATGCCGGACAATGGCCTGGACGTTTTCGGGAACAAAGTGAAATAGGACCCTCGCCCGTTCGATTGACGGGGCTCCGGACACACGCGAGCGGGATCATACCTTACGGGGAATTGGGGAGCGCCGGTCAGTTCGGCTTCCCCTCCCCCTCTTTCCCGCGGAAAGCCAACGGCGACCGAAGCTGCTGGATCAAGGCGTAATCGACCGCCTCGCGGCCCTTGAAATAGGCGACAACCTCGGCCCGGTTCTGCTTCTCGGCCACAGCCAGGGGTGTCAGCCCTTCTTTATTAAGGGCGCCGGGATCGGCCCCGAACGCGACGAGCTGGCTGACCACCCCGAGCTGGCCCCAGAAAGCGGCCGCATGGAGAGGCGTGTCGCCCGCGGTGTTCCGGGCTCCGATGTCGGCGCCCATGGTCAGCAGAAGGTCAACGACGGACCCGTGCCCGAATCCCGCCGCCAGGTGCAGCGGGGTTGCCCCGGCGTTGTCATGGGCGTTGATGTCGGCGCCCTCGGCGATGAGCGCGCCGGCTTCGTCGCGCCGTCCCGCCACCGCGGCGGCGTGGAGCCGGGTCCGGCCCTGGGCGTCGCGGGCGTCGATGGCGCCGGACCCCTCCCCCGCCTTGGGCGAAAGCTCGTAGACATATTCCACCGTGCCCCATTCCGCCAGATCCCCGGTCCAGGGCCGGCGATTGCCGCCGACGGGCGCGCCCCAGGCCGTCTCCCAAGCGACGGTCTCCCGGATCCGCGGCGGCGTGGCCGGCACGATCTCGCCGGCGACCCGGTAGTCGAAGCGGACGACGTAACCGCCCGTCGTGTCCATGTAATGGGAATAGGCGTATTCGTAGGTCCGGCCGGAGACCGCGACCGGCTCCCAGGCCCGCGGCAGGAGCGGATGGGACTTGGGATGATAGCGGTCGCCGGGATACCAGGGATTCTCGACCTCGAGCCCGCCGCCGGCCGCGGGCCGGAAGCTCTCGAGCCCGCCCGGCCAGCCGAGCGGCTCCCCTTCGACGACGGTCCGCTCGATCGTCTTCCGGGCGTAGCGTCCCGCCGCCAGCCCTCCGAAGATGCGGGCGGCCTCGGCGTCGAGGTCGCGCTCCCTCTCCATTTCCCCGACCAAGACCTTGACGCGGGCCGCGTCGGGGGCCTGCGGGGCGAGCTCCAGATAGCGCCCGAAGCTGAGGGCCGCGTCGCCAAAGCGTCCGGCCGCCCTCTGGACCAGGCCGAGGCCGCGGACGGCGCCCGGCCAGCCCGGGGCCAGTCGGACCGCCGCCTCGAACTCCCGCAGGGCTGCCGGGTAATCGGCGCTCGACCTGGCCGCTTCGACCGCGGCCACCCCGGCCTCGTAGTGCCGGCGAGCCTCGGCCGGCACGTCCTGGACTGATGCGAACCCGGACACGAGTCCCAGCCCGAACGCGAACCCAAGGGCCGTCGTCAGGGCCCTTCCGGCCGTGCTCACGGCGCTCTTCAAGGCCGGCCTCCGTTCCGCTCCCCCAGGCGTTCGAGCGGCACGATCAGGAAATTCGTCGAGTCCACGTAGAAATCGGACGGCCCGTAAGTGACATCGGCCACGAACTTCTTGATCCTCGACGACGTCCCCGGGATGGCCATGCCCGCCCTCACGAGGGCCCAGCGCACGGTCTCCGAGCAGACCATGTCGTTGTCGCCGTAGGGCCCGTAATCGGTCGTATCGATCCAATTGTCGCCGCGGGCGGCGAACTCCTTCAGGCTCTTGATGCCGGTCTCGCGGGCGGCCTTCCAGAGGAGGTCGGCGTCGAAGGCCGAGATCGGCCGGGCCACGTCCATCTTCAGGCCGGCGTACTCGGCCTCGATCTGGGCCTCGGTCTTGACGCGCGTCCCCTGGCCGGGCATGTTGTCGAGGAAGAGCTTGACCCCGTCGACCTCCTTGACGAACAGGAACGTGTGCGAGGCCCGGGGCCGCAGGCTCCAGGTAAGGGCCTTGTCGAGGATGATGATCCAACCCGCCTTATAAAAGTCGAGCGAGGTCATGTCGTCCGGCTGGCGGACGAGGAGTACGTCGCCGACCCGGAGGTCGTCGAACCGCTTGGCCAGGGGCGCCACCTGGCCCGCCTTGAGCTTGAACGACCGGACGACGGCCGGGGCGTCGGCCCCGCGGGGCCCGATCGTTCCCTCGATGTCCCTCAGGATTCCTTCCTTGACGGCGGGCGCGCCCGAGGCCAGCTCGCGGGCGGCCGTCTCGACCCTGGCCCTGACGGCCGGCGGGTGCGCACCGATGCTCGCGACAATCGCGGGGACCGAGTCCCCGGGGACGGGCTCGAAGCGGCCCAAGACCTCGAGCTCCCGCAGGAGCTCCCGTTTCTCCTTCTCGAAGTCCGGCGCGGACGGCCGGGCAGGGCGGTCCGGGCGGGGGCCGGGCTTGCCCCCCGCCGGGGAGACCTTCGTCTTGACGGCGGCCGGCGCCGCGGGCTTGCACGCCGGCGGCCGGTTCTGGTCCGGGCACGAACAGACGTACTCGACGCCGCCCCTGACCATGATGACCGCGGTGCGGTCGCTGTTCCATCTGGCGTTCAAGCTCTTGTCCCGCACCCAGACCTCGAGCGTCTCCCGGCACATGGCCTGGGGAATCTGGGCGTAGATAAGGATGGGCAGGAGCAACGAGAGGGCGAACGACAGGAACGGGAGGGCGAACGCGGCCCGGGCAGGCTTCATGGCGAGACTCCTCGAAAAAGTAATGAGACTGGATTCTACGCCCGGCGCGCGTGTCAGGGCAAGGGCGTTATTGCGGCCGCGATCGCGGGTCGAGACCATTCGGTCTCTTAAAGATGCTCTGTGGAAGGGGGTTCATTGAGTTAGTACAGCGGGCCGGGCGACGGACCATAAAATGCGAACAATGCCGTGCATCAACATGGGAACATGGGGGGAAAACGTGGCGTGCCTGAGAGGATTCGAACCTCCGACCTTTGGATCCGGAGAACGGCGGAGCGCCGGATTATACAGTTGATATCAATGATAATACGGCCGATAAAAAGTGGGTCTGAGCCGTATTTGGGCCGTCATCTTTTCGACCCCTGATCATCCGAGGAGCCACTTCCAGACGGGTACCAAGCGAATCGTCTTGCCCTCGGCGCTCCGGGAGCTTTCTTGGTCATAGGTCAGGATGGCACCCCGAGCGATCTTCAGCTCATGGCGCGCTTCGGCCAGGCCATTGAGTTCGCGCTCTCCCGTCTTCCCGGCCAGCTCCCAGCAAACCTGCCAGGCTGCCAAGGGCCGCGTCCCTTCCTAGACGACAAAATCGCACTCGCCCTTCCCCTTGAAGTACATCGTGCGTTTGCGCCGGCGCAGGAGTTCGAGGGCTACGACGTTTTCGAGCAATCGTCCCCGATTCTCCGAGAACGACCCGCCCAGCAGGGAGAACCCCGTGTCGATGAGGTAGGCCTTTTCTGGATTCATCATCCGCTTGCGCGGCGAGAAATCGAACTTCTCTAAAGCCAAGAGGAAGAAGACCTCCTCGAGGCGGTGGAGATACTCGGCAATGCTCCGTTTGCTCCCCGGCAGGCCGTGGGATTTCAGTTGCCCCGCAAAGCCCGAGATCGAAAACAGGGAGGCATAGGACTCCAGCATGTTCCGCATCACGAGGTCAAGGAGGTGCCGGGCCCGGATCCCGTATCTATCGAGGACGTCTTTATGGAAGACGGTGTCAAAAAAGGAGAGAAATTCCCTAAACGAAAAAGGCAAGATCAGGCAATCCTCATACTTGCCGCGCAATTCGGTCGCGATCCCGGAGGCCAGGACCTTTGTATTGCTGCCGGTGATAACGATCGCGCATTTCCGGGTGCTGTGCAGAGTTCGGAGGATCCGGCTCCAGGAGGGCAGGCGGTGGACCTCGTCGAAAAACAAGTAGCGCGGCGCTTTACCCGAGAGCTTATGAAAGGCGGAGAGAAGCCGGGCGATATCGTCCGGCTGGAAACCGTCGAGACGGAGATCCTCGAGATCGACAAACAGGATCTCATCCCGGGCCGCTTTTCCGCTGCGGATCAGGTCCCCGATCATCTGATAAAGCAGATAGGTCTAACCGGCCCGGCGCGGGCCAACGACGGCGATGATGGACATCGAGAACATCTCCGCTTCCCAGGTCTCGGAGTTCAACAAGGAGCTCGCCGCCCAGGTCGAGGATTTCGCGGCGGCGGCCTCCTTCGCCCTCGCCGCCGAGGACCGGGCCGAGCTCGACCGCGTCTCCGCCCCGTTCAGGCAAGGATAGCCGAGCCTCCGGGCCTGCTTCAGCCCGTCGTCACCCTTCCTCCTTGATCGGCTCCAGGACGGCATTGAGCGCGGCGATGTAGCCAAAGGTCAGCGCCGGGCCGATGGTGCCGCCGCCGGCCCAGTATCCCTGAGCCGCCGGGGAACCGATGCAGTTGCCCGCCCCATACAGCCCCGGAATGGGCCGGTCATCACGGTCCAGGACCTGCGCCTTGGCGTTGATCTTCGGGCCGCCCTTGGTATCCAGCGTCCCTCCCGCCAGGATGATCGCATAGTACGGGCCGGTCGGGGACACGGGATACATGGTGCGGTTGGGCTTGTCGTTCCCCGGGGCCGCCGGCCCGTGGAAGGCCAGTTCAACGGGCGTCTCGCCGCGGTGGAACTCAAGGTCCACCCCGCTCTCGGCATACTGGTTGAAACGGGAGAGGCTGTCTCGCAAGTTGGCAACGAAGCTCTTGTCGAGATGGAAGCCGCCCGTCCGACCGGCCAGCCTCGTCAGCCGTTCATCTATGGCGCCGGCCAGCTCCTCGACGGTCCGGCCGGAGATGACATGCGGGGCCGGGGAGCCCTTTGGAGGAATCGGATAGCCAAATCCGGGGATCGAGCTCCAGATATCGGCGGTGCGCTGGTCATAGATCATGAAGAGAAAGAGGTTCTTGTATTCGCCAACCACCGGGTCCCATCCGAAATGGACCTGGGTCCTTTCGTTGTACACGAACTTCTCGCTCATGACCCGCCGGCCGTGCTTGTTGACCTGGATCATGCTGTCTCCGGGCACGACAAAGATATCGGTGGGAGGGCTTGGATTCTGGAGCACCTCTTCGAGGACGGTCTGGGCCCACCAGGCGTTCGCCATATTTGCCAGCTTGGCTCCAACGGCCGCGGCGATATGAACGAAGTCGCCCTCGTTGGTGGGCACGGCGCAACCGCCATAGACAGGACCCCTCAGATAATCCAGCCTCATCTCGGGATTCTGGGTGAACCCGCCGCTCCCAAAGATCACCGCCTTGCGGGTGCGTATCGAGATGGTCTTCTTTCCCTCCGCTATGCCTTCGACGCCGGCGACCCCGCCGTGGCCGTCAAGCAGCAGGCGGCTGGCGCGATGGTTCAACATGACGGGGATCCCGCGCTTTTCCACCGCGGCCTTCAGCTGACGGATCAGCTCGAACCCGCTTTGAACTCCTTGCCCGGTTTCGGGGTCCTTGGGGATCAAGCCGCGCCCCCTGGGCGCCTTGTTCTCGGGGAGGTGGGCGAAATAGTCAGGGAACATCCGCTGCCCGTCGAATTCCAGCCACGGGGCCGCCTGTAGAGCTTTCATCGCCGTCAACCCGTCGATAGCCGGAGCGGCGTTGTCATAGTAAGCGGCGATGAGGCTGTACTGATGTTCGTTCAGGCCAAAACGGGGGTCGCCTGGGTTGTACAACGTGGGGTAAGCGAGGCGGGCATAATACCTTATCGCGTCTTCTCGCTCGTCCCTGAGCCCCATGGCCCGCATGATCGAATTGTTGGGCGTATGGAACACGCCCCCCGACTTCTCCGTTGTCCCTCCGTACCTCCGGGCCTTTTCCAGCATGACCACCCGGGCGCCCTTTTCATGAGAAAACAGCGCCGCCGAAGAACCGGCCGCGCCGGTCCCGACCACGGCCACATCCGCCTCAATGTCCCACTTGGTGTCTGCCATAGTTCCCTCCTTTTAACCTGTCCCTTCCCGCAAGGAAAGGTGATGGAAAAGCTTGGCCTAAAATCCCTCCCTACAAAGAATGCCCCATTCAGGGACGAGAGTCAATGGCTCGGGATCAAGTCGGCCATCAGGGTGGGGCGGCCTCCGCCCTCCGTCTGCGTTCCGATGCCAGCAGGTTCCTCACGCCGCGCCGGAAGGACAGATTCACGGCCAGATTGGCGGTCAGGACGCGCGGGCTCGAGTACGGCACGGCCTTCAAGACGCGTGAGGCGACCCGGCCCGGCCCGTAAAAGGCCCGCCGGACCCGCAGATAGTTCGCGAACAGCGCCTCGCGGGAGAGCCGGCGGGGCTCGAAGCAGACGTGGTTCGTCACATAGCGGCTCCAGTCGCGCTCGACGATCCGGCCCTCCCGCTCCAGCCGGTCATGGAGCGGCGTCCCGGGGTACGGAACGAGGAGGTTGATCTGGGCCGTGTCGATGCCGCTCGCATTGGCGAACTCAAGGGTCCTCGGGAAGACCGTCTCGTCGTCGTTGTCGAACCCGAAGATCAGGCAGCCCATGACGGAGATGCCCCTGCGATGGAGCCGCCGCACGGCCTCCTGGTAGAGCGCCGTCCGGTCCTCCGGCGGGCCGGCCTTCGTCAGGCCCGGCTGCGCCCCGATCGATTCGAAGCCGATCGAGACCCCGGCACAGCCGCTCCTCGCCATCAGGTCCATCATCTCCGGATCGCGAGAGACATTCCAGGAGGCGTTGCCGACCCAGATCTTCCTGAGGGGGATGAGCCGCTCGAAGAGGCTCTTGAAATAATCGTTCCCTTGGGCGACGTTGTCGTCGTTGAAGACGAAGGTGCGGCCGTCGAGGGCGCGGACCTCCTCAACCACCTCCTCGACGGGCCGATAACGTGTCTTGTGGCCCATGAGGGCGGTCATGGAGCAGAACTCGCAGTTGAAAGGGCAGCCGCGCGTCGCCTGTACGGTGTTGACCGTGATGTACTCGCGCTTCCTCAGGAGGTCGCGCCGGGGGAGGGGCAGGCCGGCCATAGGGGAATCGTTCGTCGACCTGTAGATCCCCTGCATCCGGCCGGCCTCGAAGTCCCGCAGGAGGCCGGGCCAGGTGTCTTCGGCCTCGCCGGCGACGACGGCGTCGGCCTCTCCGGCGGCTTCCTCAGGGCAGGCCGTCGCGTGGATGCCGCCGAGGACGACGGGCACGCCGCGCCGCCGGTATTCCCGTGCGATCCGGTAGCCCCTCATGGCGTTGGCCGTAAGGATCGAGATCCCGACGAGGTCGGCGGGCCGGCCGTAATCGATCGCCTCGCGGTCGTCGTCGACGATGGAAATATCGTTCCCAGGCGGCGTCAGGGCCGCGACCATGGCCAGGCCCATGCCCGGATAGCGATGGGACTTGGCCTGCTTTTTGTTGGCTTGAGCCCCGTCGATGTGGCGATGGGAGGGATAGATGAGTATGAGCTTCATGACTCCGCTCCCCTAATTATCGCCAGATCAGCCCGATGTGTCAAAAGGGACGACGCCGGGCCAAAGCCGGGTCGGGACGGGTTCGGCCGGCGCCCTCAGGCTTGACTTCGGCCCCGGGCCCGGATACTTTGGGCCCATGAGAGAAAGAGCCTTGCTTCTCCTCGCGTTGTTCGGCGTGGCTATGGCCCACGTCGAAGGCGTCGCGGTCGTTTACCTGAGGAAGGCCCTGGGGATGATCGATTCCGAATCGAACCGGGAGTCGGTCGAAAAGCTCCCTCGGCGCTACCTCCATATTGAGAGGAGCCGGGAGGCGGCCACGATCGTCATGCTGGCGGCCGTCGCGTGCCTGACGGGCGGCGGCTGGCTCGAAAGGGGAATCTTCTTCCTGTGGACCTTCGCTTTCTGGGACCTGTTCTATTACCTGTCCCTCTATATCTTGATCAGATGGCCTCCGACCCTGAAGACGGCCGATGTCCTGTTCCTCATCCCGGCGCCGTGGATAGCGCCGGTATGGGTCCCGGTCGGCATCTCTTCGCTGACCATAATCGCCATTGCCCTTCTCTACCTGCTGCGGATGATCTAGCCGGGCCTCCGGGCGGCGCCTTCAAGCCTCGCGCCGACGGCCGCTATCCCTTCCGGTCCTTCCGTGCGGCATACTGCCGCACCTGGTAGGCGAAGGCCTCGAGGCGCGTCCGCTCCGAGGCGTGCTCCGACCCCGTGTAGATGAAGGTCGGGATGGGGACGTGGTCGAAGTCGCTCCGGACTCCGGCCGGGATGGCCGCCGAGGACGCCGGCGACGACAGAGCGGAAGGCTTGGGCGGAGTCGCCGCGTTTGGGGGCCTCCGCGGAGGCGACGTGCCGCAGAGAGCCGTCGAGGAGAACGGCCTTGGCGGCCGAGGACCCGATATCGATGCCGAGGACGAGAGAATCCATCCAATCACCCTGCCCTCTCGCACCCATGATATCGGGAATCCTGAGATGATTCCAGCTCAGCGCCTGGCTTGTCTCCCGTATCTTCGCCAGAACAATTTGGGTCATATTTGTGCCACATCAGGGGGCAAATGTACGACCTTTGGATCCGGAGAACGGCGGAGCGCCGGATTATGTGGTTGATATCAATGATAATAGAGCCGCAAAACTGTGGGTCTGAGCCACATATGGGCCGTCATCTCCCGGGCCTTTGGGCTTTTGACTCCGATTTCTAACCGGCAAGTGTGCCACTTAACCGCAAAGGAAACTAAGGCAAGATGAAAAAAGCGGAGATAAACTCGATGGGATTTATGCGATACTTGGCTAAGAGGATAGTGAAATGAAGCCCTACCAACCCCGCGCCCTCCCAATCAGGGAAATCGATTGGCCTGACCATGTAACGATGATCGGAAAGGCGAATGCCGCATTAGCGAGATTCGACGGCATGATCCAGAATATCGTGAATCCGGACGTAATGCTTTCCCCTCTTACTACGCAGGAAGCCGTGCTTTCTTCTCGGATCGAGGGCACACAGGCAAGCATGGAAGAAGTCCTTAGATTCGAGGCCGATCCAACCGAGCCCATCGAGCCCTCGCGCGAGTCCGATATCAAAGAGATCCTGAATTATCGAAAAGCTATCGCCCATGCCGTAAAGAAGATCAAAGAGCGGCCATTTTGCCTCAATCTCCTCAAGGAACTCCACGCCATCTTATTGGATAGTGTCCGAGGCAGAGATAAGGCGAGGGGGCTGTTCAGAAAAAAGCAAAACTATATCGGGCCGATGGGCGCGCCGATAGAAAAGGCCTCGTTTGTGCCTCCGACCTGGGAAAAGGTCGAGCCCTCGATGGGTCAATGGGAAGTCTATTATCATTCGGACGAGAAGGACCGACTTGTACAACTGGCGATCCTCAAGGCCCAGTTTGAGCTCATACATCCTTTTCTCGACGGTAATGGGAGGCTGGGCAGGATGCTTATCCCTTTGTTCCTCTACGAGAAAGGCCTCCTCTCTCGTCCCGTCTTTTACCTGAGCGCGTATCTGGAGAAGAACCGGGAGGCATATTACCGGAAGCTCCGCGCGCTATCCGTCGATAACGACTGGAACGGGTGGGTAGCGTTCTTTCTTCAGGCCCTCGAACGCCAAGCGGTCGAGAACGCGGAAAAAGCGAAGCTTATCATTTCACTCTATGAGAAAATGAAGGCGGAAATCCCCAAGGCCGTGAAATCTCAGTACGCGGTGGCTGCGATCGATGCTCTTTTCAAGCGCCCTGTATTTCAGAGCAAGAATTTCATAGCTCAGTCAGGGATTCCGAGAGACAGCGCCCTGCGAATCCTCCGCGGTCTGAAAGCGAAAGGCTTCATTGACGAGATCCGTCCCGGCAAGGGAAGGCGGGCAGCAGTTGCCGTGTTTCCTGAACTGCTCCGGATCACTAGGGAATAGCTTTATATTGCTGGCAAGCCACAATTCCCATTTTGTGTTTAATATTTTTACTAATATGCAACACAACGCTTCTTGTGCGCCACCCATGCAACTCAAGACTCGGTTCTGGACTTGAGGCCAGGAGCCTGTGAATGTTCGATGAGGAAGCCGAAGCGACGCTTCGAGCGCTCCAGCGGCAGCTTCAAGAACTCGAAGAGAAGCGCAATGAAATTCTCGGGCAGATCGAGCGCCTGGGGCTGGGAACGGTAGCAAAGGCCCTCAAGGTGGCGGAGGCCGGGGCGCCGGCACCGACGCGGCCAGCCCAAGCGGCCATTCCCGGGTTGTTCGAGCCAGGCAGCATACCGCCACGCGCCTCAACGCCACAGGCTGCTCCGGCCGCGGCAGCAGCATCCCAAGAGCTACCACGGAACATCGGGCCGATCACATCGTCATCTCCGCTTACGGATAAAGTCGCACTCTTCAGATCGCTCTTCCGGGGACGTGAGGACGTTTATGCCCTCCGCTGGGAGAGCTCGAAGACCGGGAAATACGGCTACCAGCCTGTCTGCAAGAACGATTGGATCCAGGGGCTCTGCCGACGGCCACAGATTAGGTGCGCAGGATGCCCGAACCGGGAATTCGTGCCGGTGACGGATCGGGCTATAGGCCGACATCTGTTCGGAGCTGAATTGCCGGACGAACATGTCGTCGCCCGGACATCATCCGGCGTGTCTCTCCCGCCAGGCCGCGCCAAACGCGACTTCGTCATGGGCGTCTATCCGCTTCTCGAGGACGAAACGTGCTGGTTCCTGGCTGCGGACTTCGATAAGAAGCACTGGCCCTCAGACATCGCAGCGTTCCGACAAGCATGCCTGAGCTTTGGGGTGGTCGTCGCCTTCGAGCGCTCCCGCTCGGGGAATGGCGCTCACGCCTGGCTCTTCTTTGCCGAGCCCGTCCCCGCCGCCTTGGCGCGGCGCTTGGGTTGCCTCATTCTCACTGAAGCCATCGACCTCAGCCCGGAGATCGGCCTCGATTCCTACGACCGCCTGTTCCCCAGCCAGGATGTCATGCCCAACGGAGGATTCGGCAACCTCATCGCCCTCCCGCTACAGCACCGCGCTGCCTCCTCGGGCAACAGCCTTTTTATCGATGAGGGCCTGGCGCCCATCGCCGATCAGTGGTCGTATCTTTCGTCCCTTTCTTCCCAGCGCATTCCCCGCGCTACGATCGAGGGCCTCGTCGAAGAAGCCGCGCGTAAGGGCAATGTCATCGGTATTCGTCTCCCCGTGAGTGACGATGCCGAAGACGAGACCGAACCGTGGCGAGCGCTTCCCTCGCGGCGTTCCCGCTCCGCCGATCGGGCCCTGCGCGGCCCGTTCCCACCCAGGATCCCCCTCGTCCTCGCCAATACCATCTACATCGATAAGGCACTCCTTACCCCGGCCCTCCGATCACGTCTCATCCGGCTCGCGTCGTTCCAGAACCCCGAGTTCTACAAAGCCCAAGCCTTGCGCCTCTCGACGTTCGGCAAGCCGCGGATCATCTCGTGCGCGGAGGATTACCCCCGCCATATCGCTTTGCCGCGCGGCTGCCTCGACGACACAATCGAATTCCTATCATCCCTCGGCATCGAAGCCCCAATCGATGATAAGCGGATATCAGGAGCCCCCGGTTTTCCGCCCATCTCGTTCCATTTTACGGGCACTCTCCGCCCCGAACAGGAACAGGCCGTCGCCGCACTCCTCCCCCACGACACAGGAATCCTCGCCGCGGCCACAGCCTTTGGGAAGACCGTCGTTGCCGCCCGCATGATAGCCGCCCGCTCCGTGCCCACGCTCGTCCTCGTCCACCGCCGCCAACTCCTTGATCAATGGGCCGCACAACTCAAGGAGTTCTTGGGCCTCTCCCCCGGAGACATCGGCTTTATCGGCTCGGGAAAGCGCAAGCCGGGTGGCCGCATCGATATCGCGCTCATCCAAAGCCTGTGCCGGAAGGGCGTCGTCGACGACATCGTTCAGGGCTACGGCCTCCTCGTCATCGACGAATGCCATCACATCCCGGCCGTGTCCTTCGAGCAGGTCGCGCGCCGATTCGGGGGAAGGTACGTTCTCGGGCTGTCGGCGACGGTAACTCGCAAGGACGGTCACCACCCGATCATCTACATGCAGTGCGGCCCGGCGCGATTCCGCGTCGGAGCGAAGCAGGGTACCGAGGCCCATCCGTTCGACCATACGGTCATCGTGCGCCCCACGGGCTTCGATTTGCCCCGAACTGCTCCCGAGAAGCTCACGATCCAGGAGATTTACGATCTCCTTATCAACGACGAAGCGCGCAACGACCTCATCTTTGAAGACGTTGTGCGGGCCATCTTGAACGAGAGGCGCTCGCCGGTACTGATCACGGAGCGCCGCAACCATCTCGAGATGCTCGCTGAGCGCTTCCGGCCGCGCGTACGAAACGTGGTCGTCTTCAAGGGCGGGATGGGGCAGAAGCAGAGGGATCAGCTTCGGGAGCGGCTCGCAGCGATCGGCGATGACGAGGACCGGCTTATCATTGCGACAGGCCGTTATCTCGGCGAGGGTTTCGACGACGCCCGCCTCGATACCCTCTTTCTAACGCTTCCGATCTCGTGGAAAGGGACGCTCGCGCAGTATGCCGGCCGCCTTCACCGGCTCCACTACAATAAGCGCGAGGTCCGGATTTACGACTACGCGGACCTCAGGGTCGCGATGCTCGAGCGCATGTTCAAGCGCAGGCTGGGGGGATATAGGGCGCTGGGGTATGAAGCCGAGGAGGCGATGCGGAAAGAGAACCGTCGTCAGGCGCGATAGGTTAGGAGAGGTCTCTCGGCAAAGGGAGACAGGTCATAACCTAAAGGATTTTGACCCGGGATACGACGTCCAGGAAGAACTCCTTCGACCAGAGAGCTAAGGGCCCGGGGTCCTTCAGGAAACGCTCCACCTCTTCCCGGATCTGGCCGATGTCGACGCGGTCTATTCTCCTGGCCAACAGGCTGCGGAGATTCGCTTCCGTCAGAGGCGCCGGCCCCTCCCAATGCCCGGACTGACGCATCCTCTGTTCGAGGTGAGAGAGTCGGAGCTCGGGGTGATGGGCAGCGAACCAGACGAGGTCGTACCAGTCACGGCCCTTGACCCGGCTCTTCCAATCTCGGCAAAGAACGGCGTGCATCTTTCCGGCGAAGAGATCGGGCAGACTGAACGTCCTGACAGCGAACGGGACGGGCCGAAGCAGGTAGCGGACCTCAGTCGAGAACCCCGGCGGCGGGTCCGTGTCGACCTCGAGCTTGATCTTCAGCACCTGGTTCCGGTGGACCTGCTGGATGAGGCCCTGCTCGAACTCGACCGTGATCATCTGTGTGCGCGTGTCGGCCTTGAGAAACGCGGATTGAACGGCAGTTTGAGCCTGCTTCGTGCGGCCCTCGATCTCGACCGCGAAACCGAAGGAAGCGAGCTCCCGCTTCAGGGACTCGCTGTAGTCGGTGAGATCGAAGCCCTCACTCTTCTTCAATAGCGAGAAATCCAGGCCCTCCGAATACCGGTCGAGGCGGTAGAGCACCCGGAGGGCCGTCCCTCCGTAGAACGCCGCCTTTTCGAAGAACTTGCCGCGCCAGAGGCCGAGGAGTGCGATCTCCTGCATGACCTCCCTCAAGGCCCACAGCGAGTCCTGCACCGAGCGGATCTCGTAGGTCGCCAGGATCTGACGGACGGCCTCGTTCATCGGCTCTCCCCCTTTTCAGATCTCTGGAGCCGCCTCACGAGTCCGCCGAGATGCCTCAGCTTCAACGAGCGGTAGCGTGCGGCGAAATCGTCGATCCTCTCGGCCGACAAGGACCTGAGGGCGCTGGCGTCGGCCCTCAGGTCAGCCTCGAGGAAGCTCCTCATCTCCACGATCGACGAGATGCGCCCGCCCCGCGCCGAAACGATCTTGTCGGCCAGAGCCTTCTCGGGCGAGGCGATCAGGAACGACTGGCTATGATCCCCTTCCGCGCGGATCATTCCGACTTCGTAAGCGCGCGCCGGGATCTGCCGATAGATAAAGAGCCCGGCCGGCGTGCTGAATCGCTTTGACTTGCCAACTGTGACCGATGTCAGAGCTTCGACACGCTCCGGTATGAGGCCATGATAAGCGAGGGCGTAATCGAGGGAAACGTAAGACGGGCCGTAGATCAGGTTAGCCAGCAACTCCCTTGAATAGGGGTAACGTCGGTAACCGTTTCCGAAGACGTAGAGGCCCTTCCTGATCCTTACGATGGCTCCCTGCCTCAGCATGTCCGTGATCTTGTCCCTGGGAGAAGAAAGGCCCTTCATGGCCTCGGTCAGTGTCTGATAATCGAAGATCTCCGCCTGGATACGCTCGCGGATGGCTATGACATTCACGATTGGCCCCAGTATGTCGACTATTTGTCGACATACTAGGCTAATTCTACAATATTGTCAAGCCCCTGATCGGTCTCCGGGCCGGGGGCCTGATTCGCGCCCAGGCCGATGATTTCAACGGCCATATGGGGGGGAAACGTGGCGTGCCTGAGAGGATTCGAACCTCCGACCTTTGGATCCGGAGAACGGCGGGGCGCCGGATTATGTACTTGATATCAAGGACAATACGGCCAAATTAAAGTGGGTCTGTGCCACATTTGTGCCGTCGCTTTCCTGACCTTTGGGCTGATTTTATGTTAATAGGAGCCCGTTCCATTCCATCTGCTCCCGGCCGGGCGACGGAGAGGCGGCTTTGCCGCTCTCGCTCAGCTGTCTCTTGTCCCAATATTCAGTTCTTGAATGTCCGCACACCACAAGCCCAATTCGCGTATCATGTCATCGTTTGCTTTGGCGATCCAATCATCGAGCCGATAGAACCCACCCTTCCCTTCGGGTTTGTCCTTGTGGATCTCGGCATCGCGACACCTCCAAAGCAACAGCTGGATTGCTTTGTTGACGTCGGTCGCGGTCGGTTTCTTGAATTCCGAGGTCAATTCATCTTTGCTATAGGTGGGTCGTCTTTTCGCGGGCGCTGAGAGATTCCCAGAGGGCTGTGGGGCTGCCTCCTTTTCGAGAGAACAGCCAGGACAGAGCCAGCGGCCCGGCTCCATCTGCTTCAGGGGTTGGCCGCACCAGTCGCATCTTATGAGCCGCCAGAAGCTCTCGATCTCGTCGGGGGTGAGTCCCAAACGTGCCAATGTATCGCCGTCGTTCCCGCAGGATTGGCAGACATAGACCCTCGGCTTAATCTCGATCAGTTCACGTTCGTAAAACAACTCTTCACACCCGTCGCAATCCGCGATCTCGCTGGGGTTCCGATCCTCGGCAACGACGGCGGGGTTGACCTGCGGTTCCGGTTCCTCATCCCTCAGCAAGTCGTCGGATTGCTTAACAGGTGTGAGGACACGCTCTGATGACGCCTTCTCTTGGCCTCTAGGACCGAGTTCGTGCGCTGCCGGCAAGTCCTCCTTTGCCGGGGATATCTTGATCTCTTTTACCCGGTGGGCGAAAATGGTCTCACTCCTTGGTTGAATTGCGAAAACCCTGTCTGCGCCGCGTTCGAGGTAGGAGCCAAGAGGTCCCTCCTTAAGGCTCTTGAGCATCATCTGACGTCTTAGTCCTTCAACTTCTGATTCGGTCCCCCGGGACTCCCAAACGCCGTCCGCAATCTTCCGCAGCTCAAACTTGACGGTGTCAACAAGCTCAACATTGCGCCCGCCCGGGAGCGGGACCTCTGAAACATATATTTTGGCACACGGCAGGTGGGCCAACTTCGAGAGCATCTGAAGCTCCGCCACGGGGCGACCGCCACTTATCCGATTTAGGACTTTTGCGTCCTTATAGCGATCAAAGCTGACGTACAGGAAATAGACCTTCGACCTCTTCTCAAAAGTGAACGTCATGCCTCGCGAACTTCCGTAGCGGCGCCTGAAGGGCCCGCCCTCAAGGTCTTTTCGGGCGAGCTCAGCATGACTGAAAAGAACCATCAGAAACTTCCCGGATTTTTCCAGGCGAATTTTCATCATCCCACCGCCTTTCTCCGTTCGGAGGATATAGGCAAGGTTCCCACGGGCGTAACCGTTAATTTAGTCGCGTTCAACATCATCTTTCCGATAAACTCGCCTTGCCTATTGGGACCGCGAAAATGCCGTTCCAGGGCAGCGTGGCATCAAAAAAGTGCCGGCCCTCGGCTAGCGGCCTTGAGATAGCACTGGCCGGATAGCGCTCGACCATCCGGTCATGGTCGAAAAACCCGTTTTCCTGCCTCTCTCCCCTCCCCGTCATCTCATAATGGATATCGAGCGGCTCCGGCACGTTCGGCGCGTAGCAGAGCCTGACCAGGCATTCCCCGGCTCCCGACCGTACCGCCCGCACCGCCGCATCCCTGGCCGCATAGGCCGCGATCCTGTCGATGTGGCCCATGTGCTTGCCCGAGAGCGCCCCGCCTCCAATCGGGACGCGCGGCCCATAATAGTCGACGGCCAGCTTCCGGCCCGTCTGGCCGTTGTCGCCGTCGCTCCCGCCGCGGATCAGGGGCCCGTTGGGGTTCACGAGCAGCTCGACGTCATTCCAGGAGGCGAGCCATCGCCCGTCGGCAGCCTGCATCTCCCGATAGGCCGACCCGAGCGCCGAGGCCACCGCCCCGCAGACCTCCAGGAGGTCCGCGTCTTCCCGGTGCTGAACGGTCACGAGAACTTGCTCGAGCTGCCAGCGGCTCCCCTCTTCTCTCATTCTGACGATGAGCTTGCCGTCCGGCCCCTGGCCTTCCAGGGCCCCTTCTCTGCACGAGAAGGCGATGGCATCCCGGAAGACGTTCCCGGCAAAATGCTCCGGCGGCAGGAATCGCGTCCGCCCGTCGTACCCGGCCCAGCCCACGACCACGGCCTGATCGTTCACATACCGCGACCACGGCCTCGGGTCCCCGACCGTCCGGCAGACGGTGTCCGTCACCTCGTACTTGGCCGCATCGATATGGTTGCCGGGCCCGTAACCGATGGCCCTCCCGACCTCGACGACGATGTCTCTCAGGTCCCTCGCCAGCGGCCGCCGGGTGCAGATCCCTCCCGAAAGCCAGACCCGGTCGGACCACACCGAAACTTCCACCTGCCCGTAGGCGTCCGCGTCGATCCCGGCGCACTCGGCGATGATCGCGTCGGCCACCTGGTCGCAGAACTTGTCCGGATGCCCCGGCAGGACCGTTTCCGAAACGCGGATCATGAGGGCATCCTTTCAAGCTGGGTATAGGGCAGCCCGGCGCGCAAGAGTTCCGCGGGGCTGCCGTCGCGCGTGACCAGAACATGAAGACGCGTTGCAGACGCTTTCATGATGAGCCTCCGGTCGAGAACTTCGATGTAGCCGTCGGTCACGACCACCGCCGACGCCGGGCGGGTCCGCGCCACATGCTCGAGGACGCAGGCCAGGCTCGTCCCGCCCGTGGTCCGGGCCGCGAGTTGGCCGTGTTCGATGACGGCCGGGGCGACAACATCGCTGAAGGCCCAGAACGGCCGCCGGATATACCGTGAAAGCCGGCCCAGAAGCGCGACGACGACCGGCATCTCGGCCGACATCGAGCCGGAGACGTCCAGATAGACCTGGGCCGTGCCCTCGCGCTCCGGCTGTTGCGTCCTCCATTCGGCCTCGGGCAGGAACGGCGACCACTGAGCGCGCATGAAGGCGCGGCGGTCCCGCGGCGAAAGCACCGGGACACGGAACTCCGCCTGTACCAGGCGCGCCGCCCGCGAATGCCTGTCCGGCGAGAGGTGCTGCGCGAGGATCTCCAGGGTCTTCCGCTCCCAGCGGCGCATCGGTTCGTTCCGGGCCGCGAAAATCGCCTCATAAGGGTTGGCTCCGACGCCCCGTTCCCTCGGGCTGCGCCAGATGCCGGAGCCGTTCATTTGCCTGAGCGTCCGGTCGAGGGCGTCCTGCAACTCTTGCGGGAGCGGCCGTCCGAGAGCGTCGTGGCCGCCGAGGAGGCCGCCTATGCCCTCGGGCAGCCCTCCCCGAAGGACGAAGGGCCCGTCCCCGGCAGCGCCGCTTATGTCCTGAGCCAGCGTCTCGATATCGTCGGCGACGAGCTTGCCGTCGTAAAGGGCCGCCCAGGCGTGAACCCATTGCGGGATCCCTCTGTTGGTCGACCGGCACATGGCGTAGTCAGCCTGCTCCCTCAACGTCATCGGCCGCAGGAGCTTTTTCAGATCCTCCTCGTCCGCGTAGTAGCCCGCCATCATCGAAGAATAGGCGTCGCCGTATTGACGGTGGATGACGGCGTTGATCACGGCGTCGAACGCCAGATGCCGTGCAGGGGTGAAGGGGCGCCTGGTCTCCGTGTGGCGGAGCACGACATGCAGGAACTCGTGGCAGATCAAGGCCTTGATGTGCTGGTCCGTCCGGCAATGGACGTTGAGGAACTCGAGGTTCACCAGGAGCCGAGGGCGGTCCCCGCAAGTCACGGCCAGCGTGGGCACGGCCTTCGTGAAAACGACATCGAGGATCTTCAAAACGGGTCGGATGGCGAAGGGGTTCTCATCGATGAGCTCGACGACGATATCCCGGAACCGCTCTTCGGTGATGGCTGTCATGCGTAAAACCCCCTGGGGTCGAAGAGCTCGACGGCGCGGGTGAGGCTCGTCCGGGTCCAGAGCACCGGCCGGGCCGGGTCGAAGACCTGATCCGTGCAGAGCCCCAGCATCAGCGCCTGCTCGAGGACCCTGCGGCGCGGGCAGTCCCGGACCACGAGACGGTCCTGGCACATGGCCCGCGGACGACAGATGAGACGCCCTTCCGGTACGCTGAATTCGCCGCGCAGTGCTTCCGGGCCGCCGTATCCCTCCTCCGCGAGGATCGCCGTGAGTACCATCACGGGGTCCTCCGCCTCGTCGAAAAGAAGCCCCAGACGGATGATCCGCGGGCAGCGCACGAAGCCGTCGTCCTTGCCGAGGATGGACGAGCTGATGGTTTGGGTGCGCTGCCGGCTCGACGGGCCGCCGGAGTTCGCGTAGACCCAAGGCCGTTCGCGGGCGCATTGAACGACATGCAGGGACGGGTTCATACGAGGCCTCTCCGTTTGAGGACCTCGACGCACTGCTGGATCTCGGATTCCAAGGACGCCGGGTCTGCGACCTTGCACTTGCGCACCAGGCACCCGTTGAAGAACTGCTTGGCCCGTTCGGCGCGCCCCCCCGTCAGGCCGGCGAGCGCGGCGGCGTAACGGACAAGATCGGGGTGATCCGTGTCCTTCTCCGCCAGCCGCTCGGCCCAGGAGATCAGGCCGCTCGCGGAAAGGAACGGGGAGGCCCTTTTGCCGAGGTCGTTGACGCCCTCCGCGCCGACGGGGAGCTTGCCGGAGGCCGCGGCGGGGTAGACGGCGAACGCGAAGGCCGCGGCCCGGTCGGGTGGCGACATGGCGAGGAGCTCGGCGACGGCCTGGGTGCCCTCGTCAGGCGACTGGCAGTTGTCGAGCAGGATCTCGAGCTTGCGCGGGAGCGACCCTTCAGCTAAAAAGGCTGGCAGCCACCTCCGGTCCGAATCTCGGACGACGTCCCAGGCCAGCCGGTGGGCCGCGGCTACCGCTTCACGGGACGGAGTCTCGCCCCAGCATGCGTGCGGCAGGCTGGCTCGCAGGAGAAGCTTGCATTGCCTCTCCGAGAAGTGGCCGGTGACGATGACTGACGCGAACAGGCTCCGCGTCATGAAGCGGGCCCGGCGCGGCGAGATCCGGATCCCGGCCGAATTGAGGGCCGATATCGCGGTCGTCACATAACGCAGGATGTCGGACGGGCAATCCCCGACCCCGGCGTCAAACGCTCGCGTCCATCCCTCGACGTCCCGTCGAAGGGCGCCTCCGTCATCCGCGATCCGCCCCTCCCCCGCCGGGTCCGCTACGAAAAGGTGCTCGGCCTCCGTGAGGCCGGCCCAATCCGATGCCTCGATGAATAGGGCGAAGCGGTCGGCCAAAGCGGGATCGAGGGCCTCGGACCCGGAATAATCCCCGGACCCTCCCTGATCGGAAGAGCAGGGGTTCATGGCTGCCCAGCGGTAGCGCAGCCTCGGCAAAGGAATGCCCTGGATCCGGCGCTCGCAGACGAGCGAAAAGAGCCGGTTCTGATGCTCGGGCTTGCAGCGGCTGATCTCGTCTATCAGCACGGATTCCGCGCCCCAGACCGTCGCGGGAGTCTCGAGGAACCGGACACCAGGGCCGTCCTTGTCCGGGAACGGGAAGCCGACGAGATCGTCGAAGGAGATGAGGCTGGCGTTGTAGTGACGGTGCTCGAGCCCCAGCGCCTCCGAGAGCGTGTTGAGCAGAAACGTCTTGCCTGTGCCCGAAGGGCCGATGAGCAGCAGCGGGTCCCCGGTGACGAGGGCTGCCAGGATCAGGGGCTCGACGGCGTCGAAGCCGTAGACCCCGAGACCGGCGAGCCGTGAGAGTTCATTCTTTCTGGCCATTTCGACCTCCTGACAATAGTCACCAGGAGGCCGACAACAAAAAACCCGCTGCTCCTGCATCAGGAGAGCGGGTTCGTCGCTCGGACATTTTGTTGCCGCTTCGGAGCGGCCGCATCCTCGCTGTCGGCGAGTGGCACCTTGGATGTCCATCCAGGTTGCCGGGCCCTGCATTAGAGGGCCTCTCCTGATGCAATGAATATATTCCGTCAAAGGGTTGGAAAAGTCAAGTGATATTTCAGATATCAGGCAGGTTTAGGTGAGCAAACTGATGCCCATACGGCCTAGACCTTTGGATACCCCGGCCGAGGGGGCGTTTTCCCAGGCTACGGACAGGATTGCGAATGCGGAATCGGGATCACGCCGGCGGGTCGAAATTGTGCCTATCTTGACCCTTTCCAGCGCCAAGCGTTGTCGACGAGTTCGTAATCGCTCAGTCTTGCTCTGTTGATCAAGTCCGTATCTTCGATCTTCTCGTCCATTGTCCAATAGTAGTTGTCGTCCAGGATGAAATAGTATCCCTTGCGCCTGTAATAGTAGGCCTCAAAACCGGCCTCGCGAATGAACCTGGCGACGGCTGCAAATTCTGCCTTATGCTCGATGCCAACTTTATCGAGGACTATATATTCGTGGGGAGCCGTCTTTGCATACGTCTTCGCGAACGTCCATTTGAACTCGCTTACAAATTCCCGCAACTCTTTTTCGGTGGAGATTCTAGCCAAGGCCTTTCAGCCTCTCTTCTTCCTGATCGATATCGTCAACGCATGCCCTTATAAGCTTCTTCAGGAAATCGGCAACATACGTCACGGTGGCACCCTCGGGCCGGATGCCTTTCCATTGCTCATAGCCCCAGGCCATGAAGCACTCGTCGGGGAAATCCGCGTACCATTGTGTCTGTGGCTTCTGAAGAAATGGGTTTTTTAAAGGAACGGTCCCCGTCTGCTTATAGTAATTTGCCAGGTAGCCTTCTTTTCTGATCTTCTTTTTGGAGATAATTGCCGGAAAGAAACCCCGGATTCCCTTCTCATACTTGAACCGATCAGATAACAGCCCAATCTCAAAGTGCCTCCAGGCCTTCTTCTTGAACCTGACGCCTTCGATGTGGAGGGTGGTAATGTCGAACCTACCCTTAATCCATTCCCAATCGTTCGCAATCACCCCATCCTTCTTCAGCCTTTCAAACACCAGTCTAGGCAGCTCTTCATTGAAGAGACTGTTAACGGTCTCCCGCCAATGGGTCTCCAATTGATCCTTGTTTTTTTGCCATAACTGGCTCATTTCGAAGGCCTCTAAGATGTTCTTTTCGATTGCCCCGCCCAAAATCTTGTTTTTCAATGTGTTCACTCCACAAAATTCACGGCTTATGAATTCTGAGAACTCTTCAATCATCGTGCATAGCCGGGCTGCCCCTGCCTTGCTTGCCTCAAGCGCGCAGCTATTGCACCAATCCCTAATTTCACTGTACTTGATTACTCGAAAGCGGTCGCCAAGATCCTCCCGTTCCTCCTTTGGAAGGCTGTCCTCGGATGGAAGCGACCCATCTCGCGATAGATATAGAATAAAAAGGTTGTGCTCGTCATAATTTCGAGACATAAATCCGTGATACCGATGAATCTGCTCTTCCAGATCTGTCGCATACGGCTTGTTCTCAATCGTGATGCAGTATTTCTTGTCAATATCAATTAAGATATCGATCCTACCTCCGTTAGGGATTGAATACTCAAGCTCCACAATGACATTCTTGCCCTTCCTCGCCAAGTTCTTTTCTCGGAGAAAACGCTCAAGGAAGAGATCCAGAAAAAGCCTACCCTGGGCATGAGACCCATTGGGCTTTAACAACTCTCCTATCATCCGCGAAAGTGGGAGCTCGAGGGCATAAAGAACGCAAAACGCATTAAAATCGGGTGTTATCTGTCGGGTCTTTGTCAATACTCTGACCTGCCCCCTAACATTGTGCCAGCCCTAGCGTGAACGTTCCGACCACATGCGCCTCCGGCGCCGGCGGCCTGTATCCCAACGAGCTGTGCGGCCTGATGCGATTGTAGGTCTTTCGCCAAGCCTCCACAAGCACTTTCGCTTCCTCCAGCGTGTCCAGCACTTCTCCGTTCAGCAGCTCGTCCCTCATCTTGCCATTGAAGGACTCGATATAGCCGTTCTCCCAGGGGCTCCCGGGCTCGATGAACAGCGTCGTCACGTCGAGGCGGTTCAGCCATTTCCGGACCGCCTTGGCCGCGAACTCCGGACCGTTGTCGGACCGAATGTATTCGGGCAGTCCTCTCCGGAGGAACAGCTCGTAAAGCTGGTCCAGAACGTCGGCGGATCTGATCCTCCGGGCTACGTGGAGCGCCAGGCATTCCCGCGTATATTCGTCGATGATCGCCAGGATCCGAAGAGGCCGGCCATCCGACGTCCTCTCCATCACCATGTCGTAGCTCCAGACGTGGTCCTTCCTCTCGGGACGAAGCCGGATACAGGATCCATCGTTAAGCCATAAGCGGCCCCGTTTAGGCTGCTTCTGAGGCACCTTCAGGCCCTCCCGCCGCCATATCCGCTCCACCCGCTTGTGGTTGACCTTCCAGCCGTCGTTCTTCAGCAGCGCCGTGATCCGACGATAGCCATAGCGTCCATACTGTGTCGCCAGCCTGATGATCTCGCCGATCAGCCGCTCCTCGTCCTCCGGGATCTTCCGTTCGTGCCGCTGCGTCGAGCGCGGCTGCCCGATCGCCCGGCAAGCCCGTCTCTCAGAGATGCTCATCACCTCACACACGTGTTCGACCGCCCGGCCTCGCTTGGCCGGGCTCAGAAGTTTCCCCGGTTAACCTCTTTCAGGATGGCGTTGTCCAGGGATAGATCCGCCACAAGCTTCTTTAACCGGGCGTTCTCCTGCTCGAGCTCCTTGAGCCGCTTCGCCTGGTCGACCCTCATCCCGCCGTACTCCTTACGCCAGCGGTAATAGGTCTGCTCGGAAACGCCTAGCTTCCGGCAGACCTCGGCGACCGGGTTCGATTGATTGAGAAGGACTTCCGCTTCCCGGAGCAAGGTGATGATCTGCTCCGGGGAAAACCGCTTCCTGGCCATGTCGACCTCCCTCGATCCAGCAAAATCTTATCACATGGGCTGGATCCCTGTGAGGGGGGCAGGTCACTTCACCAGGTGCTTGACCCGGGCCTCGACGCTCTGGATGGCCCGGGCCTCGGACTTGATCTTCTTGTATTCCTCCGCGAACTCCGAGAAGAGGACGACCTTCTTTTTCTCGAAGCCGAAGGCGGCCCGTTCGATGTCCGTGCGGAGGGCGGCCAGGATTTTGAGGGCCTCGGCCTTGTCGGCCGAGACGCGGAACCGCCGGCGGCGGCCGTCGGCCCCGAAATCCACGTACCAGACCTTCCCCCGGTGGAAGATCCTGCCCTGGCCGGCGACGCACTCCGAGTCGTAATGATACTTCGCGACCGGCGGCTTCGCGACCTTCTTCTGCGGCTTCCTGGCTTTCATAACGACCTCATTCCACGAATGTTATCGGCCCTCGCAATGTCAATCTGTCGCGTCCTAGGATCCCTGTCAATGCCCCTCCAGATCGGAGTTCCCCGGGCCGTCGACAGGCCAAATACGGCCCGATCCAAGGGCCGACGGGGAAAAGTTCGAAATAGGGCCATTTCCGGCCCGTTTCGGGCCAGTTCCCGGTGTTCCTTCCGGGCCATTTCGATCCATCCGTGCGGTCGCGCGCCATCGATTCTAAATAAATCACTGAGAATGAACGCTTTCGCTCAATTTCGTTGCTCCGCTTATCATTCGCACATGACCCAAATCTGACCCAAGCGGCATTCTGCTCCTCCATTCTCCCCTGGGGACGCCTCCCGAACCCTCCTACGACAAGTCCGAGGGCCTGGCCGATCTCCAGCCCGATCCCATATTCATAACGCCCCCTCACAGCTTCCCCCTCCTCCTGAGCCATCCGGCCGCGTACAGCCAGGACTCGGCGCGCAACTCTTCCGCCTTCCGGAGAAGCCTGTTCGCCTTCCTGGGATGGCGGCATTCCCTCAGCCGCTTCGCCCGGGACCGCAGGCTCTCGGCCCGGTCCAGCCTTTCGCAAAGCGTCCCGTGAGCTTGGCTCGCCAGGTAGGCCAGCCGATGGCAATGCCGGCAGGCGTAATAGCCGCCGCTGAGGTAGAGGGCCGTCACCCGCCTGAAACAGTGGCCGCACCGGAAATAGATCCTTTGGCCGCCGAAGAGGCATGGGAAGAACTCGAGCCCGTGCTGGTACTTCACCGGCTTCTTCTCCTCGCCGAGGAAATAGTCGAACCCGATGAAGCTCCGGATTCCGTCGATGCGGACGGCGACGCCCACGCTGCCCGTCTTCACCCCGTCCCTCGAGAGCGTGACGACCCCCCTGCGCTCTTCCCCGGGTCGGGGGATCAAGCCCCAGGCCTTGAGGTCGTCGAGCGTGATCCTGGGCGTCTCTTCTACCACGCTGCGGCCCGGGTGGATGATGTGCCGCATCTCACGGAACCCCGGGGAATCCGTAATAAACTGGGGTTGCGGCAGGCATAGCGCCGAAAACCCTGTAATCAAGCGTCGTCATCGTGTCTCCTACGATTTCCGGGGCATCGTTCGACCTGTTCTAGACCGTTAGAACAGGTCACGCCCGGATCGGGCGATGAAACGCCCCTTTTTCCGGCGACTTGTTCTTTCGCCGCAGAACAGGTCCTCTCGGGGAGAAGCGCGACCTGTTCTACCTGTTCTAAAGCTGTTCTAACTGTTCTCGGAAGGAGGTGGAGTGACCTGTTCTGTTCTCTCTCTCTCTTAGAGAGAACAGGACAGGATCCACGGTCAGCCGACGGGCCCATAGATCTTCGCTCCCCGCGGGCCCTTATGGGACCTCCAGTGCGTCCCCTCGCCCCGGTTGAGGAGCGAGATGAACGAGCCCCGCATCCTGGGCCCAATGCCCGCCTCTTTGGCCCAGTCGATGATCTCCGATTGGTTCCTCCCGCAGCCGGCGCCGGCGATGTACTCGGCCAGGGCGTCCGTCGCCGCCTGGTCGGGGCTCTCGGACAGGACGAGCCCCCCCTCGCCGGGCTCGAGGGTCAGGTAGATCTTGGGCGGAGGCTCGAAGCGCGTCTTCTTGCCCACCCCGAGCGACAGCAGCCCGCCCGGGTCGAAGGCCGCGCCGTCGTCGGTCTCCTCGTACGAGCCGCTCCTGACCCGGCAGAGGGACAGGGTGTGGTCGGCGAGGTCGTACCAGCCCGTCGACCCCTTCGAATTCTGGTCGTCGGCCTTGGTCGTGTGGTGGAGCAGGACGACGTCGTGGCCGAGCTCCCGGAGCTCCTTGAGGCGGCCCATGACCAGGGCGGCGGCCTCGGAGTCGTTCTCGTCCATGCCGTGGCTCGCGCGGCTCGTGTCGAAGACGATCAGGCTCCCCTCGGGAAGCCGCTTGAATAGCTCCCACTTGGGGCTGTCGAGCTTCGGCGGCGGCGTCTCCGCGGAGAGGTGCCAGAACCGAACCTCCCTGATGTCGAGCTTACGGGCCCGGTCGGCGACGACGTTCAGGGGGTTCTCGTAGTCGACGTAGACGACCGGGCAGGCCTTGGTGCTCAGGCCGAAGAGCGGCCGGCCTTCCTGGACCGCCTTGGCGAACATGAGCGAGAGCCAAGTCTTGCCGATCCCGCTCCGCCCGTAGAGGAGGGTCAGGCTCCGGGCCGGGAGGAGCCTCTCGACCCTGTACTCGACCTTGACGTCGAGCGCCTGGAGTTCGGCCCCTGTCTTGAGGCACCCGGGCGGGATGCCTTGGCCATCGCCGTCAGCGCGGGCGACGACGTCCCAGAGCGCCTGGATCCGGCCCAGCCGCTCCGGGTCGACCTCGTCGGTCGAGAGGAAGCGGTGTCCCTCGTCCTGGGCAATCTTCAGGAGTTCCGCCGCGGCCCGCCGCTTCCGGATACGGTCGACCGTCCATCGGAAGGCCTTGGGGTCGGGCCGGAAGTTGCCGTCGACGAGGCCGGATATGAACGACGCCGAAAGGCTCGTGACGTGGGCCAGGATCCTGAGGTCGACGGACTCGGGCCGATGGTCCTCCCAGATCGCGGCGATGCCCCGGAAGGCGCGGCGGTTGTCCCCCTCCTCGAAGAGCTCCGGGCCCAGGTCCTCGCAGCTCTCGAGGAGATGCGGCGCCAGAACGAGCTGGCCGAGGGCCTCGCGTTCGAGCTCCGCCGCGTTCATGAGAGCCAGTCCTTCGGCAGAACCTGACGGCGGCCCGCCCATTTGTCGAGGGCGCTCCGGTCGAACCGGACGAGCCTTCCGATCTTGATGAAGGGCACCTTGCGGCGGCTCACGAGCTTGAAGAGGTAGGAGGTCGAGAGCGAGAGGTACTCGGCCGCCCCGGCGACGTCGAGGTACCTGTTGGGGTTCATCAGTCCCCCTCCCCGTCGCCGAAGATCGCGTCGTGGTCCATCCCCAGGGCCCGGGAGATCTCGATCCGCTGCTGGAGGGTGGGGAGGATCGTCCCGTGCTCGACCCCCGACACCCAGGCGGGCGACAGGCCGATGGCCTTCGCCAGGGCGGATTGGGTGACGCCCGAGAGGATCCGGGCGACGGCCAACCGGGAGCGCGGTCTCCTTGAAATCCCTTCAGACGCGGGCAGAGAGAGACGGTGGGCCTCGTTCATGTTCCTACCTGCTGCCCTTGTCCCGGCCCGCGAGGATCTCGTCCAGGCCGAGCCTGTCGATCCGGACGCCTATCCCCCGGACCTTGGAGTAAGGGATCTTGCCCGCGGCGAGCGCCCTACGGACGGACCTCGGGTGGGAACCCAGGTAGCGGGCCGCCTCGTTGACCTTGAGCCATCTTCGTTCTTGCGGCATCGTCTGCTCTCGATGCCACGATAAGGCAGAACAGGGCAGAAGTCTTTGGCACTAATACAGATTTTTCTTCAGATTAAGGGGTGCAACTAAGCCAAAATAAACGAACCATCCGGAAGGATTAACGCGTTCCGGGACGAATCGGTACAGATTAACACGTGCCTCACGGCCTCGAGCATCCGCCCGGAATAGCCTTGAAAGTGGAATTCTCCATATTCTTCCTGCCGGTATAAAGTACGGAACTGGGCACGGGTCCTGCCGAATACCAGGACCAGGCGCTCGTTCTTCATCTCTTCTTTCCGTATCCCCAATTCATGGAGGTTGCGGACTAAGCGGCCTCCTCGGCGATATGCATAGAACAGCTTCCAACGCTTCTGATGTTTGTAGAACTTCTGGCGGAGATGGTCGGGGTCGCTGAGCTCCTTGCTCGTAAAGATTTGTCGATAGAAGTCAAAGCGCTGGAGCCTGGCCATGAACCAATCCATCAATGCGGCGATCATGGGCCAGGACACGCGCCTGTCCATGCTCCGGAGGTGCTGGGCCCAGAGGCAAGCCGCCTCCGTCTCGGGATTCGAGGGGCGGCCTACCGTCGGTCGCATCGTGAGGAGATCGAAGTACTCGTCCTGCAGCGCGGTAAGGAATCCTCCCACCTCCCACCTTGCGGCAAGCGCACGCTGGTCCTCCGGGCTCTTCCCTTTGGGCGGCGTGGGGACCATATATTTGCGGCTCACCTCGATCTCCCCGACAAGATCCAGGACCTTCTTCCTGACGGTGACGATCTTTTGCTTCAACAAACGCAGTGTCTCGCGGTCCATGTCCGGGCCTTCCTCCGGGTAGAAGCCAGCCCGATACAGATCCCCGAGCTCTTTCAGGCGAAAAGACGAGGATCGGTACCTTATCGCCAGCTCTTCTTCATTCAATGGCCGGTTCTCATGAGCATGCCATCCCGGAAAGACCCATCCGTCGTGGGCCTTGATATCGGTCTTCTTTTTCTTGATTGGTTCCTCGATCACCTCGAACAGCAGGAACGCGAAGGGGTACAAGCCGATGTGGAATTCCCGCTTCAGATACAGATCAAGGTCGTCCGTCCGCATGCCGATGAAATCCTTGTACACCTCTTCATCCAGGTAAATCTCAGCCTTGCTTTTCATCTAGTGCTCCTAGACAGGTCCCGACTGACTTCGCAGGTAAGGAACTCTCCTTTGCGGGATTATTCGGTATCAGTCTTGTCGGCTTTCGTATTAGATCTGCTATTGGGAAAATAGTATTCTCTTATCTTCTTTGGAACTCTCCATTTAATGAGGAGTATAGAAAATAGAAAAGATGCGATCATGGCTAGCGCCGTAGTAAGCGTGGCGAAGGACGCTGAATATTTACTATGTTCAATGGATTTAAGGACCTGATTAGATTCGGGAATCAACTTGGCCAGGCCAAATATTGCTAGGAAAACGAGGCTACTCAGGAGCACTGTTTGGAAAGCAGAGGCCTCATCCGTTTTCAACCTCTTTATGCCTTTCCGAGCACCCAGAATTGTCCCACGACAGATTATGGGAGTCGCTCTCCCGCCGGTGTGTAGAGCTTCAATTACTACTCCGTCGGCGCGGTCAAGAAAATTGAACGAACATTCGATTGACCAGCTTCCGTCCTCAAGATTCTTGCTTGTTGCTGTAAAATCAACTGACTCTCTAGTCTTCACCGGCACGTCGGTTTTCAGGATTTCTATCCCCGCTGGAAACACAAATCGAATAGGATCCGATTCTGGAATTCTGTCACCCAGCACAGCATCTTTGCCCCTGTTCCATAGTAGGATCTTCGCTGATGTTACTTGATCGACTTCTCTGTCATCATAAAGTATCTTGATTGGCTTCCTGCTCTGTCCCCGCTTTTGAATGACCCCATCATTGCGGTAGGCCCAGAATGGTCGCACTATTTTGAGGCCTTTCCAGTAAAACGCAGCGGCAATAATCAGCGCTACGAACCAGCCGAGCAAATCGATGCGCATCACTCGCCCTCCCTCAATCTATTTGGGAGCCTTTGGCCTCTGACTTCTCCGCCTTATCATTAACGCCATCGGAACTCGCCGAGGTTAGAAAACACAGAAGTCCTTCAGCCGCCTCAATCGCTTCTTTCATACAAGATTCGTCAATCCGCTTTTTCGTCTTCCCAGAATGAACTATCTCATTTCTTTGCTTCCTGGCCCAATCAAGAATGCCGACAATTCTTTTCCCGTCGGTCGTCTTGGTTATATCGCTAGCGACAGGCAAGAATAGATTTAACAACTGTGAAAAGGACACGTCATTATATTGATCAGCAAGAGCACCCTTGGATACATTCTGTCTAATAAGAAATTCTTTCACGACTCTTGACAAAAGTGTTTCGCAAGCGGTGCAGAGTTGGACAATCGCAAGGTCGAATAGGCCATAGAAAAAGAAAGTCTTCGCAAGGCCAATGGCATTAATATGGATCTCTCCGGCTTGGTCATTCTTAAGAATATCCTTAATAAGCTCATATTGTTCTTGGCCGAGGCTGCCTGCTGGCCGAAGCGCAGACTGGCCGAGATTTCCTGCAAACTGCTCGCATGCCACTCGCCCTGCGTCCCCAATGGCGGCAAGCCAAACGGTTGGGCAGAGTGCTGGAGATGAAATTGGCAATATATTGCTGAACTCAGGTGGGCTCATCGGTCGAAATGCATTGAGTATCTTCGATACGCCGACAAACAATTCGCTTTGCCAATCTAAGAAGTTCTTCCTTATCGCCTCCTCTGCACTCTCTTCCTTACAGCTGAACTTGCGTGAGATGAATGTTTTCATGGGAACTGGGCAAAGAGCCAACGCGTTCAACTTCTCCGATTTCCTTAGGCTCGATAATCCCAATTTGTTGACCAGGAAATATTCCGATTCGCCGAAAGAGGCGGATTGGTCATAAAAATGGACCCTGAGCATCCGATTACAAACCAAATATGTGCATCCGCCGACTGGGAGATGATAATCGGGATAATCCAAGATGTTCGGCAAATAAAAGGGAAGCTCTGTCGCTATTTCAAATAAGAAACCGTTTTTCGAAGGACGGAGGTCTTTCCATAGTTCTCCAAGGGAGGCGTGCTTAACGGCATCATCAGGAATACGGGCCACAATTCGATAGGGGCTAAGTCGGAAAGCTCTAAAGAAGAAGATCGAATTCATTTTCAAACTAAAAGGAGCACTATCTCCAACGGGCTCCAACTTGACGGTAATATGGTTGAATATCTTGGCCACGTTCTCAAACCTCCCAAGATTCTATACCACGGCGGTCTCCTTCATTCAATTAATCACCCGTCACCGGGAACTGGCCTCGTGTTTAGACTCAACAGGATGGAGCATTAGGCCCAAGTGGGTCCTGCAAAGCGCTTTTGCACTTCGTACTTGCATTCCCTCAAAGTGGTGCTGGGTCAGTTCGGGAAGATCTTCCTAGTCAGCATTCTGTCCAAGTCCCGAACCATTCGGGAATCACGCACCGAAATTTTGTGCCATCTCAGATCTTCGAGAAGCTTCAATTACCCCATATTTCAGGTCAAAATATTTGGGTCATATTTGAGCCACATTTGAGCCACATCAGGGGGCAAACGTGGACAAATCTGGACAAACGCAGGCAAATTGACTTCAGCCCAAAAAGGGGCCTACGCCGATGATTTCACTGGCCATATGGGGGGAATACGTGGCGTGCCTGAGAGGATTCGAACCTCCGACCTTTGGATCCGGAGTCCAACGCTCTATCCAACTGAGCTACAGGCACGCAAAGGCCTGAAAAAGCCCCTCAGTTATAGCGGAAACCTGTTAAAAAGGCAAGGATTTGACGGGCTTAGCTAATGCGATAGGGGCACAGGTTCAGGCTAAGAAGTAGCCGTAAAGACTTCCGGATCGAAGCCGAGCAACTCCGCCACAGCGTGGAAGGCCCGATCCCAGGAGGCGTTCGCACTATTAGTGCCCCGGAGCGCTCGGCCGGCCTTGAAAAAGGCGTTCTGGCTCCGCCAGAGGTCGAGGCTATGCCCTTGGCTCTTGTGTACGCTCAGGACGGCTTCCAGCTTTTCGAGAGCCGCCGTGTCGTCGGGCTTCCCGGCCCAGGCTTCCACGAGCGACGCCACTCCGCGTCCGAAGATCACGCCCGGCGCCTCCGCATCCTTCTCCCCCTCCGATACGAGTCCGGCGCACGGCCTCAACGGATCCGGTCTGGCGGGCTTGACCATCGTCTCGTAGACGACGGCGCCGTTCTTGACGCGGGGATCGTTGCTCTCGGCCGCCTCGAGCCGCTCGACGAACTCGGCCTCGAAGTCGGGGCCGCCCGTGTCGCGGATGAGCTCGAGGGCCCGGGCGGCATAACGCAGGTTCTGGACGGTCTCGATGTTGGAGATGTCGTCGAAGAACCAGCCACAGCTGGTGAAAATGAGCATGGACTGGCGCCCGAGCTCGAGGAGCGCCAAGATGCGATCCCTGTCGCGCGCCGCGAGCCGCCGGCCGATGTGGTCCGCCAGGAACGCTCCAATGCTTTCCGGCGAACTATCGAGGAATATCCTGATCGAGTCGTCGCGCACGGCCCAAGGGTCTTTCTCGTACTTCCCGAGCCCTCGCTCGTAGGTCTCGGCCGCCCGCTCGCCGAGCCAGTCCATGGCCTCGCGCAGCGGGGCCCGCCAGTCCTGGCGCCAGCCCGGATGCTCGCCGGTGGCGCAGGAGCACCCGGCCCGCCAGCGCTCGACGCCGTGGACGCAGCTCCAGGAGCTCATCGCGGCGACCAGGACCTCGTCCTCCGGCGGGAAGCGCTCCAGGAAGTCGCCGTAGATCGTGACCTCGGCCAGGCCCTGGCGCTCGACGTGGCGGAGCGCGTAGGCCAGGGCCATCTCGCCGAAGCGGTGGTGATGGCCGTAGGTCTCGCCGTCGGTGGCGACGTGGACGAGCTCGGGACGGGAGCTCTCCGGGGAGAAGGCCGCGACGAGCCGTTCGGCGAAACCGACGCCGTTCTTGAGGACGTCGCCGAAAGCCAGGTCGTGGGCGATGGGGCCGTCGTAGAAGAAGAGCGCGATCGACCGGCCCGAGGGCAGGCGGCAGAGGTACGGCCGCCGGGGATCGACCGTCCCGTCGCGGACGTCCCGCCACTCCCCGCCCGCGAGCGGGCGGACGGCCTCGGCCTGGCGCGGGGCCAGGACCGTGAAGCGGATGCCCTCGGCGGCCATGAACTCGAGCGTCTCGAGGTCGACGGCCGTCTCCGGGAGCCACATGCCCTCGGCCTTGCGCCCGAAGCGCCGCTCGAAGTCGGCCGCGCCCCAGCGGACCTGGGTCCGCTTGTCGCGGGCGTTCGCGAGCGGCATGATGACGTGGTTGTAGGCTTGGGCCATAGCGGGACCGTGGCCGCGGAAACGGGCCCGGCCGGCCCGGTCGGCCTCGAGGATGGCCGTGTAGGTCGCGACGTCGGCCCGCTCGAGCCAAGCCAGGAGCGTCGGACCGGCGTCGAACGAGATCGTAGCGAAGTTGTTGACGATGTCGACGATGCGGTCCCGGCCGTCGAGGACGCGGGCGGCCGTGTTGGGGGCATAGCACTCGGCCGTAACCCGCTCGTTCCAATCGTGGTAGGGCGCGGCCGACGGCTGACGCTCGACCGCGTCCAGCCAGGGATTCTCGCGGGGCGGCTGGTAGAAGTGGCCGTGGACGCAGACGAAGCGGCCGCTCATGACTCCCTCACGTTCCCCTCACGCCTCCCTTTTAAAGACCAGGACCCCCAGGGGCGGCAGGGTCAGGCGCAGGGAGTGGGGACGGCCGTGGGCCGGCTTGGCCTCGGCCTTGACCGCGCCGAGGTTGCCGAGGCCCGAGCCGCCGTAGTCGCGGGCGTCGCTGTTGAGGAGCTCGCGCCAGGTTCCGCCGGCCGGGACCCCGACGCGGTAGCCGCCGTGGGAGACGGGCGTGAAGTTGCAGACGACCAGGACCGTCTCGCCGGGAGCGCGCCCCTTGCGGAGATAGCTGACGACGCTGTGGTCGACGTCGTTGAAGTCGACCCACTCGAAGCCGGCCGGGTCGTGGTCGAGCTCGTGGAGGGCCGGCTCGCGGCGGTAGAGGGCGTTGAGGTCCTTGACCCAGCGCTGGACGTGCCGGTGCGTGTCGTAGTCGAGGGCGTGCCACTCCAGGCTCTCCTCGTGGGCCCACTCCTTCCACTGGGCGAACTCGCCGCCCATGAACAGGAGCTTCTTGCCGGGGTGGGTGTACATGTAGCCGAACAGGGCCTTGAGATTGGCGTACTTCTCGAGCTCGCCGCCGGGCATCTTGCCGACGAGCGAGCCCTTGCCGTGGACGACCTCGTCGTGGGAGAGCGGCAGGACGAAGTTCTCGGTGTAGGCGTACCACATGCTGAAGGTCAGGTCCTGGTGGCTGTGCTTGCGGAAGAGCGGGTCCTTGGAGAAGTAGGCCAGCATGTCGTGCATCCAGCCCATCTTCCATTTGAGGCCGAAGCCCAGCCCGCCGGACGAGGTGGGGCGGGTGACCATGGGCCAGGCCGTCGACTCCTCGGCCGTCGTCTGGATGGCCGGGAAGGCGGCGTAGGCGGCCTCGTTGAGGCGGCGGATGAACGACAGGGCCTCGAGGTTCTCGCGGCCGCCGTAGCGGTTGGGGAGCCACTCCCCCGCCTTGCGCGAATAGTCGAGGTAGAGCATGGAGGCCACGGCGTCGATGCGCAGGCCGTCGGCGTGGTAGCGGTCGAGCCAGAACAGGGCCGACGAGATAAGGAACTCGCGGACCTCGTTGCGGCCGTAGTTGAAGATGGCGCTCTTCCAGTCGGGGTGGAAGCCCTTGCGCGGGTCCTCGTGCTCGTAGAGCGAGGTGCCGTCGAAGCGGCCCAAACCGTGGCCGTCGGTGGCGAAGTGCGAGGGCACCCAGTCGAGGATGACGCCGATGCCGTGGGCGTGGAGCATGTCGACGAGGTACATGAAGTCCTGGGGCGTGCCGAAGCGGCTGGTCGGGGCGAAGTAGCCGATCGACTGGTAGCCCCACGAGCCGTAATAGGGGTGCTCCATGACGGGCATGATCTCGACGTGGGTGAAGCCCATGTCGCGGACGTACTCGGAGAGGAGCGGCGCGAGCTCCCGGTAGGTCAGCGGGCGGTTGCCCTCGCCGGGGACGCGGCGCCAGGAACCGAGGTGGACCTCGTAGATCGACTGCGGGGCGCCGAGGGCGTTGGCGGCGGCGCGGCGCGACATCCAGTCGGCGTCGCACCAGCGGTAGTCGAGGTCCCAGACGATGGAGGCCGAGCGGGGCGGGGCCTCGTGGAAGACGCCGAGCGGGTCGGCCTTCTCGACGCGCGTGCCGTCGGCGGCCGTGACGGCGTACTTGTAGAGGGCGCCCTTGGCGACGCCGGGGACGAAGCCCTCCCAGATGCCCGAGCCGTCCCAGCGCGGGGCGAGGGGGTGGCGGGAGGGGTCCCAGCCGTTGAAGTCGCCGACGACGGCGACGCGGGCGGCGTTGGGGGCCCAGACGGCGAAGTGGGCGCCGTCGCGGCCGTCGTGCGCGAGGATGTGGGCGCCGAGCTTGTCCCAGAGGCGGAAATGGCTGCCTTCCTTGAAGAGATAGATATCCCCGCCCGTGAGGAGCGAAGGGCCGTGGACGATGTCCATGGGCGCATCCGCCGGAGGGGCGGGGCGGGGGCTCAGGAGGCCTCCCGGCCGGACTTGACCAGGCGGGCCCACTCGTCGCGCAGGGTCACGGTGCGGTTGAAGACCGGGCGGGCGGGCGAGGACAGGCGGCGGTCGGCGACGAAGTAGCCCAGGCGCTCGAACTGCCAGCGGCTCTCGGGCGCGGCGCCGGCGGCCAGGGCCGGCTCGACTTTGGCGGAGGGGAGTGATTCGAGCGAGCGCGGGTTGAGGGAGGACTTCCAGTCGACGCCCTCGGGGACGGCCGAGGGGTCGCGGACCGTGAACAGGGTGTCGTAGAGGCGGACCTCGGCGTCGACGGCGTGGCGGGCCGAGACCCAGTGGAGGGTGGCCTTGACCTTGCGGCCGTCGGGGGGATTGTCGCCGCCGCGCGTGGCCGGGTCGTAGGTGCAGCGGAGCTCGACGACGTTGCCGGCGGCGTCCTTGACGACTTCCTCGCAGCGGACGAAGTAGGCGTAGCGCAGGCGCACCTCGCGGCCGGGGCCGAGACGGTAGAACTTGGCCGGCGGGTCCTCCATGAAGTCGTCGCGCTCGATCCACAGCTCGCGCGAGAAGGGCACGCGGCGCGTGCCGGCGGCCGGGTCCTCGGGGTTGTTGACGGCCTCGAACTCCTCGACCTGGTCGGCGGGGTAGTTCGTGAGGACGATCTTGAGGGGGCGGAGGACGGCCATGACGCGCGGGGTGACGCGGTTGAGGTGCTCGCGGCAGCACATCTCGAGGAGGGGGAGATCGACGATGCTGTTGTCCTTGGCGACGCCGATCGTTTCGCAGAACGTGGCGATGGCCTCGGGCGTGTAGCCGCGGCGGCGGAAGCCGGAGATGGTCGGCATGCGCGGGTCGTCCCAGCCGTCGACGAGCTTGGACTCGACGAGCTCGAGCAGGCGGCGCTTGGAGAGGACGGTGTGGCTGAGGTTGAGGCGGGCGAACTCGATCTGCTGGGGGTGGTGGACGCCGAGCTGGTCGAGGAACCAGTCGTAGAGGGGGCGGTGGACCTCGAACTCGAGGGTGCAGATGGAGTGGGTGATGCCCTCGACGGAGTCGCTCTGGCCGTGGGCCCAGTCGTAGGTCGGGTAGATGCACCAGGCGTCACCGGTGCGGTAGTGGTGCTCGCGGCGGATGCGGTACATGAGGGGGTCGCGGAGGAGCATGTTCGGCGAGCTCATGTCGATCTTGGCGCGCAAGGTGCGCGAGCCGTCGGGGAACTCGCCGGCCCGCATGCGGGCGAAGAGGTCGAGGTTCTCGGCGACGGGGCGGTCGCGGTAGGGCGAGGGGGTGCCGGGCCGGGTGACCGTGCCGCGGTACTCGCGGACCTGGTCGACGGTCAGGTCGCAGACATAGGCGACGCCCTTGCGGATGAGGGCCACGGCGAACTCGTAGAGCTTCTCGTAGTAATCGGAGGCGTAGTACTCGCGGTCGGCCCAGTCGAAGCCGAGCCAGCGGACGTCCTCCTTGATGGCGTCGACGTACTCCATCGACTCGGTCTCGGGATTGGTGTCGTCCATGCGCAGGTTGCAGAGGCCGGCGTAGTCGCGGGCCAGGCCGAAGTTGAGGTGGATGGACTTGGCGTGGCCGATGTGGAGGTAGCCGTTGGGCTCCGGCGGGAAGCGGGTGCGGACGCGCGAGAAGCGGCCGGCGCGGAGGTGCTCGTCGACGATGTCGCGGACGAAGTTGGACTTGGGCTTGGAGGCGGGCGGAACGGGGGCGTCAGGCATTGGCGGCTCTCCTCATGCGGGCGACGACGCGCTCGCGGCCGAGGACCTCCATCATCTCGAACAGGCCGGCCCCCTTGGTCTTGCCGCTGACGGCCATGCGGGCCGGGTGGACGATGGGGCCGACCTTGATGGCGCGCTCCTCGGCGAAACGGCGGAAGACGTCCTCGATGGCGGCGTGGCTGAAGTCGCCGAGGCCGGCCAGGCGGTCGGCCAGGGCGGCCAGGTAGGCGCGGCTCTCGGGGGAAGCGAGGTGCTTGCGGCCGTCCTCGTCGGTGGGGAAATCGTCGGTGAAGAAGCAGTCGATCATGGGCGGGAACTCGGCCAGGGTCTTGGCCCGGACCTTGTAGAGGTCGAGGACGCGGGCGACGTAGGCGTCGGGGAAAGAGTCGACGGGGAGGTTGGCCGCGGCGAGATGGGCGCGGACGAGGGGGACGAGGCGGGTGTTGGGCGCGGCCATGATGTACTCGGCGTTGAGCCAGCGCAGCTTCTGGATATCGAACTTGGCCTGGACGTCGTTCATCTCGGCGATCTCGAACAGGCGGACGGCCTCGGCCGGGGGCATGACCTCGCGGCCGTCCTTGGGCATCCAGCCGAGGAGGATGAGGTAATTGGCTAGGGCCTCGGGCAGGAAGCCCTCGCGCTTGTACTCCTCGACCGAGACGCCGCCGTGGCGCTTGGAGAGCTTGGCGCCGTCGGCGCCGAGGATGAGCGGCATGTGGCCGAAGCGGGGCGGGGTCAGGCCGAAGGCCTCGTAGAAGACGATCTGCTTGGGGGTGTTCGAGATGTGGTCGTCGCCGCGCAGGATGTGGGTGATGCCGAGGTGGGCGTCGTCGACGACGCAGGAGAAATTGTAGGCGGGCGAGCCGTCGGACTTGATGAGGACCTGGTCCTTGAGGGTGTCGGACTCGACGGCGATGCGGCCGTGGATGAGGTCGTCGTAGGCCAGGGTGCGGCCGGGCTCGACGCGGAAGAGGACGGCGTCGCCATCGCGGTAGGCGCGGCCGGCGGCGACGAGCTCGTCGGCTTTTTGGCGGTAGACGTCGAAGCGGCGGGATTGGAAGATGGGCTCCTCGTCCCAGTCGAGGCCGAGCCACTTGAGGTCCTCGAGGATCTCGTCGAGAAAGCGGGTCTCGGAGCGCTTGAGGTCGGTGTCCTCGATGCGGATGAGGAACTTGCCCCCGATGTGGCGGGCGAAGAGCCAATTGAAGATGGCCGTCCGGGCCGAGCCGATGTGGAGAAAGCCCGTCGGGGACGGGGCAAAGCGCACTCTAACCATGCGTAATTTATAGCATATGCGCGGGATAGCGGCAAGCCGCCCCCCGACGGTGCTTCCGACGGTGCCTGGCATTCACAGACGCTGATTCCCCCCGAGAAATGTGAAGGCCTGGCACCGGTTCGGGAACAGATTGGTGCCAGGCCTTCACGCATCCAGGGGAGAAGGAAGGATTGTGAATGCCAGGCACTTACCGGGTTTGACCGCGTATCGCGGTTGTTGTATATCCCCATCCTCGGAGGTGGCCGCATGAAAAAGCTCGCCGTTCCCCTCGTCGTCATCGCCCTCATCCTCGGCCTTGTCCCCGGCCCGGCCTCGGGCGCTGCGGCCAAGGTCAAGATCGCCAAAGAGAAGCAAACCGTCCTCGATTGGCTGGCCCGGCCGGAGACGGTCGAGAGATTCGGCCGCGTCTCGGATGCCGTCTGGGAGTACGCCGAGCTCGGCCTCCAGGAGTTCAACTCGTCCAAGCTCCTGGCCGACACGCTCGAGGCGGCCGGCTTCAAGGTCGAGCGCGGCCTGGCCGGGATGCCGACCTGCTTCGTTGCGACCTACGGCTCGGGCAAGCCCGTCATCGGCCTTCTGGGCGAGTTCGACGCCCTGCCGATGATCTCACAGAAGGGCCGCGTCCCGAAGAAGGATCCGGTCGTCGAGGGCGCGCCCGGCCACGGCTGCGGCCACAACGCCATGTGCACGGCGGCCGCGGCGGCGGCCATCGCAGTCAAGGAAGCCATGGACGCCCACAAGATCGGAGGCACGATCAAGGTCTTCGGCTCGCCGGCCGAGGAGATCGTGGCCAGCCGGCCGTACATGATCCGGGCCGGCCTGTTCGAGGGCGTCGACGCGGTCATCGACAACCACAGCTCGAGCGGCTTCGGCACGGGCTACGGCGTGGACGGCAACGCCCTGTTCTCGACCATCTTCACTTTTAAGGGCAAGACGGCCCACTCGGCCGGAGCACCGTGGGTCGGGCGGAGCGCGCTCGACGCGGTCGAGATCATGAACGTGGCCACGAACTACCTGCGCGAGCACCTGCCGCTCTCGCAGCGCATGCACTACGTCATCCTCGAGGGCGGCGAGGCCCCGAACGTCGTCCCCGACCGGGCCAGCGTCTGGTACTACGTCCGCAACACCGACGAGCGGCTCGAGGACATGTACGCCCGGGTCGTCAACTGCGCCAAGGCCGGGGCCCTGGCGGCGGGCGTCGAGCTGGCCTCGATGCGGGTCGTCAGCGCCATCCACCAGCGCCATGCCAACAAGGCCGCGGCCGAGCTGTTCCAGAAGAACATCGACCTCGTCGGCATGCCGGCCTGGAGCGACGAGGAGCAGGCCTTCGCCAAGGCCCTGCAGAAGGAGCTGGGGGCCAAGGAGGACGGGATGCCGGCGAAGGTCGAGGAGCTCGAGGCGCCGCGGGGCGGCCGGGAGTTCGTCGGCGGCGGGTCGTCCGACGTCGGTGACGTCACGCTCATCGCCCCGACCGCGACCATCACCTTCCCCGGCGCGGTGCCCGGTTCGATCGGCCACCACTGGTCGAACGTCGCCTGCTGGTACGGCACGACGGCCTGGAAGGGGCTCAACGCCGGGGCCAAGGCCATCGCCGCTTCGGCCATCGACCTGCTGACCAAGCCCGAGGAGCTGGGCAAGCTGAGGACCGAGTTCGAGGCCTACGCGAAGGCGCACCCCTACAAGCCGTTCCTGCCGGCCGACGCCCAGCCGCCGAACGACCTCAACAAGGAGCTGATGGATAGATACCGCGGCCTGCTCGAAAAGGCCCTGGCGGAGAAGTAAGGAAGAGAGAGAACGGGGACACGTACCGCGGCGGTACGTGTCCCCGTTATTTTATTTATAGATCGGGGTGACGCCCATGTTGTGGAACATGAACGCCCACTGATCGGTCAGCGACTCGATGGCCTTGCTCAGGTTGCTCGAGCCGTGCCCCGACCGCGTCTCGATGCGGATGACGACCGGTTTGGCGCAGGCCTGGGCCGCCTGGAGCGTGGCCGCGAACTTGAACGAGTGGGCCGGGACGACCCGGTCGTCGTGGTCGGCCGTCGTGACCATGGTCGCCGGGTAGCACACGCCGGGCTTGAGGTTGTGCAGGGGCGAATACTTGTAGAGGTAGGCGAACTGATCTTCCTTGTCGCTCGAGCCGTACTCGACGGCCCAGCCCCAGCCGACCGTGAACTTGTGGAAGCGGAGCATGTCCATGACCCCGACCGCGGGCAGGGCCACGCCGAAGAGGTCGGGCCTCTGGGCCATGACCGCGCCGACAAGCAGTCCGCCGTTCGAGCCGCCCTCGACGGCCAGGCGCGGTGTCGAGGTGTACTTCTCGGCGATGAGGTACTCGGCCGCGGCGATGAAGTCGTCGAAGACGTTCTGCTTCTTGTCGAGCATACCGGCCTTGTGCCAGGTCTCGCCGTACTCGCCGCCGCCCCTCAGATTGGGCTGGGCGAAGACGCCGCCGTTCTCGAGCAGCGGGACGTAGGCCGGGCTGAAGGACGGCGTCAGGCTGATGTTGAAGCCGCCGTAGGCCGTGAGATAGGTCGGGTTCTTGCCGTCGAGCTTGAGCCCTTTCTTGTGGACGATGAACATCGGCACTTTCGTGCCGTCCTTGCTGGCGTAGAAGACCTGTTTCGTCTCATAGGCCGCGGGGTCGAATTTGACCTCGGGCTTGCGGAAGACCTCGGAGGCGCCCGTGGCCGGGTCGAACTTGTAGATCGTCGACGGGTAGGTGAACGAGGTGAAGGTGTAGAACATGACCTTCTCGTCGCGCTTGCCGCCGAACCCGCCGGCCGAGCCGAGGGCCGGCAGGGCGATCTCGCGGACGAGCGTGCCGTCGAGCGCGTGCTGGGTGATCTTGGTGTTGGCGTCCTTGAGGTAGTTGGCGAAGAGATACCCGCCGGCCGTGCCGGCGCCGCTCAGGACCTCGGGCTTCTCGGGGATGACCGTGGCCCACTTCTCGGGGGCCGGGTGGGCCGGGTCGATGGCCACGACGCGGAAGTTGGGCGCGCCGTGGTTGGTGTGGACGAGGAACTTGCCGTCGACGACCTCGAGCGGCGAGGCGTCGTACTCGAAGCCCTTGAAGAGCAGGATGAACGGGGCGTTCTTCTTGGTCAGGTCCTGGACCCAGACCTCGGAGCCGCTCGTCCCTTCCGACACGCCCAGGATGAGCCACTTCTCGTCCTCGGTCGTGCCGGCGCCGACGTAGCGCAGCGGGTGCTCCTTGTCCTCCCAGACGAGGACGTCCTTCTCCTGCGGGTCGCCGAGCTTGTGGTAGAAGACCTTCTGGAACTCGTTCTTGGCCTTGAGCTCCTCGCCCGGGGCGGGCTTGTCGTAACCGCTGTAGTAGAAGCCGTCGCCGCGCCAGGCCGCGCCCGAGAACTTGTTCCACAGGATGCGGTCCGGGAGCTCCTGCTTCGTGGCGATGTCCATGACCCGGATCTCGGACCAGTCGGAGCCGGCCTCGCCGCGGCTGAGGGCCAGGTACTTGTCGTCCCCGGACGGGCCGATGATGCCCAGGCGGACCGTGCCGTCGGGCGACAGGACGTTGGGGTCGAAGAAGACCTCGGGCGCGCCGTCGAGGCCCTTCTGGATGTAGCAGACCGACTGGTTCTGCAGCCCGTCGTTCTTGTAGAAGAAGTAGTTCTCGCCGACCCGGAAGGGCGACGAGTAGCGCGGGTAGTTGTAGATCTCGGTCAGGCGGGCCTTGATGGCGGGCCGGTACGGGATGGTGTCGAGGTAGCCGAAGGTGACCTTGTTCTGGGCCTCGACCCAGGCCTTGGTGTCCTCGGCGTTGTCGTCCTCGAGCCAGCGGTAGGGGTCGGCGACCTTGGTGCCGAAATAATCGTCGACCTGGTCGACCGTCTTGGTCTCGGGATAGGCCAGGCGGACCTCGGCCTTCTTGCAGGCGGCGAGGCCGACGGCCAAGGCGACACCGGCGATCAGGATGATGGTGAGCATCGGTTTTTTCATTTGACCTCCCTCGGGATTACGGGGCGGTTATACCATATTTGGCCCGGCCGTGAGAAATGGCAGCCGGCAGAAATGGGGACGTTTCTACTTAGGCGTCGCCGAAGTCGACGTCGTCCGCGAGCTCGTTGACGTCGACCGCCGGGTCGAAGGGGAAATGCGCGGCCAGCTGCCGCCCGGCCTCCTCGATGCCTGCGACCAGGCCCTCGGTGAACTCGCCTTCGCGGAAGCGCTCCGACATCAGCCGGGCCACGCCCTCCCAGAACTCCTGGCCGACCTTGGCGTGGATGCCCTCGTCGCCGAGGACGACGAACTTCTTGCGCGACGGGACGATGAAGAAGAGGACGCCGTTGCGGTCCTTGGTCCGGGTCATGCCCAGTCGGACGAAGGCCCGTTCGGCCGCGCCGCGCACGCTGCCCCAAAAGAACCGGGCCACCGAGACCCGGATCTCGCCGCAGGCGGCCCGCTCGGCCGAGACGATGGCCGCCTTGACCCGCTCGACGTCGACCGTCCTCATGAGCTTGCGCCGGCTCGACACGGTCATGGCCGCACCTCCTCCGTCTCCGCCGTCACCACGAGCCCGAGGCGCCGCCGCCGCCGGAGCGCCCTCCGCCGCCGCCGAACCCGCCTCCCCCGCCCCAGCCCCCGCCGCCGCGGCCGCCGCGCCCGCCCCCGCCGAGGATATTCAGGAGAAGCCACAGCGCGAGCGAGGGGTTGGTGATGAACAGGACCAGGATGACCAGGAAGGCGATGACGCCGAAGATGCTCTTGGCCTTGTCCTCGAGACGGCGTGCCGCCCGCCGGGGCGCGTCGCCGCCGGCCGCGTTCGCGTCCCCGCCGATGTAGCCCATGAGCGCGGTCACGGCCGCGTCGACGGCCGCGTCGGGCCGGCCCTCCCGAAAGCCCGGGAGGAGGATGTTGTCGATGACCCGGTAGGCGTAGATGTCGGGGACCGCGCCCTCGAGGCCGTAGCCGACCTCGATGCGGACGCGGCGGTCCTCGGCCAGGATGAACAGGACGAGCCCGTCGTCGAAGCCCTTGCGGCCGACCTTCCAGGCTTCGAACGTCCGGACCGCCCAGTCCTCGATCGAGGCCCCCTCGCCGAGCGAACGGCCGATCCAGACGAGGAGCTGGTGGCCGGTCCGGCGCTCGTACTCCTCGAGGCGGGCGTCGAGCGCGGCGACGGCCTGGCGGGACAGGAAGCCGGCCTCGTCGGTGGCCCAGCGCGACGGCGCGGGCGGGATGCGGGGAGCGGATTGAACGGCCGCGAGCGGCGGGACGAGCCCGAGGACCGCCGTCGCCCCCGCCTCCCTGTCAGGCGGCGCGAGCAACGCCCCCGCGCCCAGGCCGACGACCGCGAAAGCCAGGGCCAGGAGCGCGAACGGGCGGCGAGGGACGCGGGCGTCGACGGTCATAGGCGGGCCTTGTTCCGGGTCCGGGCGCGCTTAGAACTTGACCTTAGGCGCGGTCTCGGCCCCGGCCTGGGCCTTGAAGAAGGGCTTCTCGGCGAACTTGCCGCCGAAGAAGTTCACGAACATGACGGCCGGGAAGCGGTTGCGCCGGGTGTTGAAGGCCTGGGCGGCCTCGTTGAAGCGCATGCGCTCGGTGGCGACGCGGTTCTCGGTGCCCTCGAGCTGGGCCTGGAGCTCCTTGAAGTTCTCGGTGGCCTTGAGCTCGGGGTACTTCTCGACGACGACGAGAAGGCGCGACAGAGCCGAGGACAGCCCGTCCTGGGCGGCCTGGAACTTGCCGAGGGTGTCGGCGTTGAGGTCGCCGGCGTTGACCTGGACCTGGCCGACCTTGGCCCGGGCCTCGGTCACGGCCGTGAAGGTGTCCTGCTCGAAGGCGGCGGCGCCCTTGACGGTCTCGACCAGGTTGGGCACGAGATCGGCCCGGCGCTGGTACTGGTTCTCGACCTGGCCCCACTGGGCCTGGACCTTCTGGTCGAGCCCGACGAGCGAGTTGTAGACGCCGGTGACGTAGACGGCGCCGATGAGAAGGACGACCAGGACGACCATCAGGCAGCCGATGGCGAATTTCTTGTTGGCCATGGGATCACTCTCCTTCGGACGATATTCTATCATACGGGGCGCGGACGGGGCCGGTTTTTTGGTATAATCCGGGTCCGCCATGAACACGCCCTCCGCTCCCGCCTCCGCCGGCGTCCCCGCCAAACCCGCCCCCGTCAAACGCATCGCCGTCCTGACCAGGGACTGCGGCGGGGTCAACGCCGCCATCCGGGCCGTCGTGCGGACGGCCGCGGCCGCCGGGATCGAGGTCGAGGGCGTGCTGCGCGGCTACCACGGCCTCATCCACGGCGAGTTCGTCCCGCTCGACCGGCGGGCCGTCTCGAACATCATCGGCCTCGGCGGGACCATCCTCAAGACGGCCCGGGCCGAGGAGTTCTTCGCGGCCGAAGGCCAGCGCGCGGCCCTCGACAACCTGAAGGCCCGGCGGATCGACGGCCTGGTCGTCATCGGCGGCAACGGCTCGCTCGCCGGGGCCCGCGTCCTGGCCGAGACGCACGGCTTCCCCGTCGTCGGCGTGCCGGCCACCATCGACAACGACGTCGCGGGCGTGGCCGCGTCCATCGGGGCCGACACGGCCGTCAACGTCGCCCTCGACGCCCTGGACAAGATCCGCGACACGGCCACCTCGCTCGAGCGCATCTTCGTCGTCGAGGTCATGGGACGGAAATGCGGCTGGATCGCCATGCAGGTCGCCCTGGCCGGCGGCTGCGAGGAGGTCCTGCTGCCCGAGAAGGACGTGCCCCTCGAGGCCCTCTGCGCCGAGGTCCGCGAGGGGCGGGCCCGGGGCAAGGCCAGCTGGATCATCGTCGTGGCCGAGGGGCGCGGCACGGCGGCCGAGGTGGCCGCGGCGGTCACGGCCGGGACGGGCCTCGAGACGCGCATCGCCGTGCTCGGGCACGTCCAGCGCGGCGGCCGGCCCACGGCGACCGACCGCATCATGGCCGCGCGGCTCGGGCACGCCGCGGTCGAGGCCCTCGCCGAGGGGCGGACGGGCGGGCTCGTCCACCTCGAGGGCGACGGCGGCCGCATCGCCTTCCTGAAGTTCGGCGCCGCCGGCGACGTCAAGACGGCCGACATCGAGTCGGATTACCATCTCCTCAAAGTCCTGTCTTAAAATGGGGGACATGATACCTATTTCCTATTTTTGGATAGGCGGCCGGGAGCGGCCATCCGGAAAATAATCGGGAAATAGGTATCATGTCCCCCATTTTCGGCCCCATTTTCGGAGGAACACGATGAGGAAAGCCGACGTTCAATCGATCGCCGGCGGGGCCCTGCTCGCTCTCGCCGCCCTCGGCCTCGCTGCCGGCCTGACCGCTTGCCGGACCGCGAAGTACCCCGAAGGCCTCTACGCCGAGGTCGCGACGAACAAGGGCCTCATCGTCCTGAAGCTCGATCTCGAGCGCGTGCCCATGACCGTAGCCAACTTCGTCGGCCTGGCCGAGGGGACGATCGCGAACACCGCCACCGCGCCCGGACGGCCCTTCTTCGACGGCACCCAGTGGCACCGTGTCGTCCCCGGCCACGTCATCCAGTGCGGCATGGGGCCGGGCGGGGCCGAAGGGCCGGGCTACGAGTTCCCCAACGAGATCGTCTCCGGCCCCGGGCTCGACCACGGCCGGGCCGGCGTCCTCGGCATGGCCAACGGCGGCCCGCACACCAACGGCAGCCAGTGGTACATCACCCTCGGCGACCGCTCCTATCTCGACGGCGACTACACGGTCTTCGGCGAGGTCGCGGCCGGTCTGGACGTCGTCAACGCCGTCGCCCAGGGCGACGATGTCGTGAGCGTCCGCATCGTCCGGGTCGGCCAAGCGGCCGGCGCTTTCCGGCCGTCGACGGCCTCGTTCCAGGCCATGGTCGAAGCCGCCAAGGCGGGCGTCGTCAAGGCCGACGCCGAGCGCCGGGCCCGCGAGGACGAGTACGTCCGGACGGCCTGGCCGGCCGCGGTCCGGGACGAGGGCGGCTTCGAATCCGTCGTCCTCACGGAGGGGCGAGGGGAAGCCCCGCGCCCCGGGGCGGTCGTCACGGCCGTCTACACCGGGACGGCGCCCCTTCACGGCAAGTCCTTCGTCAGCACGGCCGACGAGGGCAAGCCGTACTGGGCCGGGACGCCGGCCGAGCCGTTCGGCCTCACGGTCGGGACGCCCCGGGTCAATCCCGGCTTCGACGCCGCGATCGCGCGCATGAAGAAGGGCGAAAAGCGGGTCGTCATCGTCCGGCCCGAACAGGGGTACACGGCCAACGGCTTCTACGCCAGGCAGCGTCCCGGCGAGAAGCGCTTCGTCCTCTCGCCCCACACCCTGCTCGTCTACGAGATCGAAGTCCTGGATATCGTCCCCGCGAAGCGTTGAGATCGAATGGGGGACATGATACCTATTTCCTAATTTCCCGGTCCGTCGAACGGCCCTCAAGCCGCAAAAAATGGGAAATAGGTATCATGTCCCCCATTTTTGTGGTAATTTCTCCTTCTCGCCATGACTCTCACCCGGAGGTCATCCATGCGTCTCCCCCGCCGTTCCATCCTCTTCCTGGCCATCGCCGCCCTCGTCGTCGCCGTCGCGTTGGCTGCGGCCGCGCCGCAGGCCAAGGCCCCCGCCAAGGGCGCCCTCAAGAAGGTCAAGATCGAAAACACGGACCCGGCCCTGCGCCTCAAGGCTTTCGACGGGCACATGGCCCTGAAGCAGGCCTCGCCATTCAAGGACGTCCGCTGGCGCTTCATCGGCCCCTTCGACCTCAGCGGCCGCTGCACGGACGTGGCCGTCCCGGCCGGCAGCCGGACCGTCTTCTACGCCGGCGCGGCCTCGGGCGGCATCTTCAAGACCGTCAACGCCGGCACGACCTGGGAGCCGATCTTCGACAACATGCCGACGATGTCCATCGGCGACCTGGCCGTGGCCGAGTCCGACCCGAGCATCGTCTGGGCCGGCACGGGCGAGGCCAACATCTTCCGCGGCTCCATGGCCGGGCTGGGCGTCTTCAAGTCGACCGACGCCGGCAAGACCTGGACGCACATGGGCCTGGAGAAGACCTCGACCATCGCCCGGGTCGTCATCCACCCCAAGAATCCCGACATCGTCTACGTCGCGGCCACCGGCCGCGAGTGGACCCATAATCCCGACCGCGGCGTCTACAAGACGACCGACGGCGGCCAGACCTGGGACAAGGTCCTCTTCGTCAACGAGCGGGTCGGGGCCAACGATCTGGTCATGGACCCGTCCGCCCCCGATACCCTGTATGCCGCGACCTGGAACCGCATCCGCCGGCGCTGGAGCGACCCGCGGCCGGGCGGCGAGGACGGCCTCTACAAGACGACCGACGGCGGCAGGACCTGGACGCCCATCAACGCCGGGCTCCCGGACACGGCCACGACCGGCCGCATCGGCATCGACCTCTGCCGGACCAAGCCCTCGACCCTCTACGCCTACGTCGACAACCACACCCCCGGCGCCGAGCCCAAGCCGGGCGAGAAGGACGCCTACGGGCGGCCCAAGCAGCGCGGCATCGTCGGGGCCGAGGTCTACCGCTCCGACGACGCCGGCGCCTCCTGGCGCAAGGTCAGCCCGGGCGGAATGGAGAACTTCGGCGGCACCTACGGCTGGGTCTTCGGCCAGGTCCGCGTCGACCCCAACTCGCCCGACACGGTCTACATCATGGGCCTGGGCCTGTCCAAGTCGACCGACGGCGGCAAGTCCTTCCGCAACCTCTACAGCGAGGGCCTCCACGGCGACCACCACGGCCTGTGGATCGACCCCAACGACAGCGACCACCTCATCAACAACAACGACGGCGGCGTCAACATCTCCTACGACGGCGGCAAGACCTGGCGCGACTTCCACGACGGCATCCCCTCGGTCCAGTTCTACAACGTCGCCCTCGACAATTCTTCGCCGTTCTACGCCTACGGCTCGGTCCAGGACCAGTACTCGCACCGCGGCCTCATCCCGCTCCAGCGGCCGGGCGCCGGCGGGCCGGCGGCCGGGCGGCGGCGCTTCAACGCCATGGCCCGCCCGAAGTGGGAGCTCTCGCCCGGCGGCGAGGGCACGCTCCACGCCATCGACCCCGACGACCCGGGCACGGTCTACGCGTCGTCCTTCTACGGCCGCCTCGAGCGCTACGAGTACCAGCCCGACGGCACCTGGACGACCAAGGAGATCTACCCCAAGGCGGCCGAGGGCGAGCCGGCCTACCGCGGCCAGTGGCTGGCGGCCACGGCCCTCTCGCCCCACAACTCGCGGGTCGTCTACCACGGCTTCCAGTACCTGTTCCGGTCCATGAACCGGGGCGAGACCTGGGAGCGCATCAGCCCCGACCTGACTTACAACGACCCCGCCCAACAGGGGCAGTGGCCGTTCGCCATCCCCTTCGCCACCATCACGGCCGTCGACGAGTCGCCGTTCAAGTTCGGCCACATCTACGCCGGGACGGACGACGGGCGGGTCTGGGTGACCGGGAACGGCGGCGAAGCCTGGACCGAGATCACGGCCGGCCTGCCCTACAACAAGCACGTCTGGAAGATCGTGGCCTCCAAGTACGACCCGGCCACGGTCTACGTCACGCTCGTCGGCCGCCACGACGACGATTTCAACCCCTACGTCTTCAAGTCCGTCGACCGCGGCAAGACCTGGGTCTCGATCGCCGCCAACATCCCCGGCGGGCCGGTCAACGTCGTCCGCGAGGACCCCAAGGTCAAGGACATCCTCTATGCCGGGACGGACACGGGCGTCTACGTCAGCCGGGACGGCGGCGGGAGCTGGAACGTCCTCGGCGGCAACCTGCCGACGAGCTACGTCTTCGACCTGGCCGTCCACCCGCGCGACAACGCCCTAGTCATCGCCACCAATGGGCGGGGCATGTGGATCGTCGACGACCTGGGGCCGGTCCAGAACGCCGCTAAATGACGAGGTCGGCGGCCAGGCCGCCGGTGTAGAGCGCCGTGGGCACGCCGCCGAGGAAGAGCTCGGTCGAGGCGTAGGCCCCGGCGACGAGGAGCCCGGACACGGGCGTGCGGACGAGGACGCGGTTCGCGAAGGCGGCCGTCCCCCCGGCCTCCCAGGCCCAGCCGGCCACCGAGCCCTCGTAGCGCCCGCCCCAGTCGCGGTAGGTCAGGGGCGTCGCCGCTTCCATGACCTCGATCGCGCCCGACAATCCCGGCACGACGGTCTCCGCTTCCCGGACGAGGGCCGCCGCCAGCTTCGCCTTGGCCGCCGCGTAGCCGTCGCCCCTCTTCTTGTCGCCCGTCCGCCACGGCGCGAAGTCCGCGTAGGGGAAGGCCGCCCGCAGGACGAGCGCGGCCCGGCCCGGCGGGACGAGCGAGGGGACCTTGCGCGACCAGAGGCAGATCTCGATCTCGCGGCGCCCGAAGTCCCAGGGATCGGCCTCTCCCCCGTCGCCTGGCTCGCGCCGGCAGAAGAGGTGGTCGGCGCCGAGGGCCGAGAGGTCGACGGCCGCGGGCCGGAGGCCGAGATAGACGCACAGCTCGGAGCCGGTGTAGGGCGTGACGCGCAGGGCCTCGAGGTCGATCCCGCCGATGCCGGCGAGCGCCGCCGGATCGACGAGCTCGAGGAAGGTCGTCTTGTAGTCGGCGTTGGAGACGACCGCGCCGGCCTCGACCGTCTCGCCCGCCGCCGTGACGACGCCCGCCGCCCGCCCGCCGCGGACGAGGACGCGCGCGACGCCCGCGCCGAGCCGCAGTTCGCCGCCCGCGGCCAGGAACCGGTCGCGCAGCAGGTCGGCCAGGACGCGGACGCCGCGGGCCGGGGTCCAGATGCCCTCCCCCGACATGACGTCCCACATCAGGGCCAGGTTGAGCATGGACATCCAGGGAGGGCCGGAACCCATCGAGCCGAGGAGGTTGCGCAGGGGGACATCGGCGATGATCCCTTCGAGGACGGCGGCCGAGGGCGTCCGGGCCAGTTCGGCCACCGCGGCGCCCCGCCGCTCAGGGCCGGCGGCCTTGGCCGCGGCGATGGCTTCCCGGAGCGTCCCGAAGAACCGGGCCAGCCCCTCGCGTTCGGCCGGACGCTGGCGGACGAGCTCCCGCTCGAGCTCGGCCAGCGGCCTCGAGATGACCGCGCCGATCCCGGGCGCCCGGACCTCGAACGAGGCGCGCCTGAGGTCGAGGGGCTCGTCGACGCCGGCTTCGGCCAGCATCCCCCGCACCCGTCCGGGGTGCGAGAATCCCAGGGGGCCCATGGGAAAGCCGTAGCCGCCCCGCCGGAAAAAGTAGCTCGTGCCGCCCGGCAGGGCCTTGCGCTCGAGGACCAGGACGCGCCGGCCGGCCCGGGCCAGCTTGGCGGCGGCCATCAACCCTCCGAGCCCGGCCCCGACCACGACGGCGTCGTACATCCTGAGGACATCCTAGGGCAAAGGGCCGCTCGTTGAAAGCCGAATTATGTTAGAATGCGGCCATGAAGAACGTCGTCGGCGTCATCATGGCCGGGGGCCAGGGCAGCCGGCTCTACCCCCTCACCAAGGTCCGCAGCAAGCCCGCCGTGCCCGTCGCGGGGCGCTTCCGTCTCATCGACATCTCCATCTCCAACTGCATCCACTCGGACGTCCGCAGCATCTTCGTCCTGACCCAGTTCGCCAGCGAGTCGCTCCACCGCCACATCGCCACGACCTACCGGTTCGATCCCTTCCACCGCGACTCGGTCACCCTGCTCTCGGCCCAGCAGACGCTCGAGAACCGCAACTGGTACCAGGGCACGGCCGACGCCGTCCGCCAGAACCTCGACTTCATCGAGGACCGCTCGGCCCTCGTCCTCATCCTCTCGGGCGACCACCTCTACCGGATGGATTACCGCAGGTTCGTCGACTTCCACCTGACCGCCGGGGCCGAGATCAGCATCGGCGTGACCCCCGTCCGGGCCGAGCAGGCCGGCGAGTTCGGGGTCATGAAGGTCAACGCCAAGGGCCGCATCACCGAGTTCCGCGAGAAGCCCAAGGACCCGGCCGACGTCGACCGCATGCGGGTCGACGAGTCCGTCTTCGACCGCTTCGGCGTGCCGGCGGGCGGCCGGACCCACCTGGCCTCGATGGGCGTCTACCTCTTCAGCCAGAGCGTCCTGCGCGAGATCCTGGCCCGGACCGAGGCCAAGGACTTCGGCAAGGAGGTCATCCCCAAGGCCATCGGCGAGCGCAAGGTCTGCGGCCACTTCTTCGACGGCTACTGGGAGGACATCGGGACCATCCGCAGCTTCTTCGAGGCCCACATGGACCTGACCCGGCCCCTGCCCCGCTTCGATTTCTACGACGAGGAGCGGCCCATCTTCACCCATCCCCGCTTCCTGCCCGGCTCCAAGCTCCTGGGCGCCGACGTGGCCAACGCCATCCTCTGCGAGGGCAGCATCGTCGACCGGTCCTCGATCCGCGACTCCATCGTCGGCGTCCGGACCCGCATCGGCGAGAACTGCCGCCTCGAGCGGGCCGTGGTCATGGGCGCCGACTTCTACGAGTCCCGGGACGACCTGGACCGGAACCGCGACAAGGGGATCCCGAACATCGGCATCGGCCGCGACTGCGAGATCCGCGACGCCATCGTCGACAAGAACGCCCGCATCGGCCACGGCGTCCGGCTCGTCAACCGCGACGGCGCCGCTTCGGCCTCGGCCGACCACTACGCCATCGTCGACGGCATCATCGTCGTGCCCAAGGACGCCGTCATCCCCGACGGCACGGTCATCTGACCCCTTTCAGGGCGCCGTCAGGCCCAGGACGACCGATTCGAGGTCGGGCCCGGGCCGCGTCGCCCGCAACAGCCGCCACTCCCGGAGACCGGCGTGGGCCACCGTCGCGCCCCGCCGCAGGACGACGAAGCCGTCGGCGATACGCTCCATCTCGGCCAGCATGTGGGAGCTCAGCAGGACGGTCCGCCCGGCGTCCCGCAGGCCGCACAGGGCCTCGCGGACGCGCCTGATCCCGGACGGATCGAGGGCCGCGTAGGGCTCGTCGGCGACGAGGAGGTCGGGCCCGGCGACGAGCGCCTGGAGGAAGGCGAATTTCTTGGCGTTCCCGGCCGAATAAGCGGCCGGACGTCGCCGCAGCAGGGCCGGATCGAACGACAGGCTCCGGGCCGCGGCCAGCGCTGTCGGCCCGGAATCGCGGCCCTCCAGCCTCAGGATCTCCCAGCCGTCGATACCCGGGAAGAAGACGGGCCGGTCCGGCACGTAGCCGATCCGGCCCGGCGACACGGCCACGGCGCCCGCGTCCGGCCGCAGGAAGCCGAGCAGGCAGCGCAGGGTCGTCGTTTTTCCCGCCCCGTTCTCGCCGAGGAGGACGGTGATGGTGCCCTTGCGCGTCCGGAAGCTGACGTCGCGCAGGGCCTCGACCGGGCCGAACCTCTTGGCCAGCCGGCGGACGTCGATCATGCCGGCCTCCGCAGCTCGAGGCGCCCGACGATACGGTCGAGGACGGCGCATCCGGCCAGGAGCCCGGCCGCGACCTCGACGGCGAACAGGGGCTGGCGGACGTAGACGATGACGTTGGGCAGGACCGCCGTGAGCCCGGCGAAGACGAGGGCCGGTCCGGGGCCCGGAAACCGGCCCGTGGCGGCGTAGTCGAGAAGGCCCGCCCGCGGCGAAGCCGAGGCGACGAGGCCGATGAGCAGGGCGGTCTGGGCCAGCAGGACGGCCAGGACGTTCGAGCCGGCCCGCAGGTACCGGCTCAGCACGCCGGCCATGGCCACGTAGTAGAGGCCGGCCAGCAGGGCCAGCCCGAAGCGGGCCGCGAACCGGGCCTCGAACCGCCCCGTCGCGAGGCCCCAGGCCGAGAACAGCCCGAACAGGACGGTCGCGTAGACGGCCGAAGCGGCGGCCACGACGGCGATCTTGGCCTTCAAGTAGTCGCGGAACCGGCCGCCGGCGAACAGGGCGTTCTCCAGGACGCCGCTGTCGATGTCGGTCCTGAGCACGTCCTGGGCGGCGACCAGGAAGACGTGGGGCAGCAGGAAGAAGAACAGCTTCGCGGCCGTGGCGTAGGAGTCGGCGATCCCGACCGCCGCGATGACGGCCGGTAAGGCCAGCCCGGCCGCGACGGCCGGCGGCGTCCCCGCCAGCCGCCGCCGGACGACGCGCCAGGTCAACGGGAAAAGAGCCGCGTCAGACATCTTTCGAGCGCCTCCCTGCGCTCTTCGGGCGCCCGGTAGGGATCGTCGCGGTAGGCGACGTCGCGGCCGACGAGCAGGACCTTGAACGGGGCCGCGTCGGCGTCGAACCGACGCGACAGGACCCGGCGCCGGTCGAGGACGACGGGGCCGGTCCAAGCGTGCTTCTCCAGGAAGATCCTCAGGTCCTCGCGCCGCCCGCCGGCCACACCGACGACCGTGACCGGCCAACGCCCTCTGTCGACGAGATAGCGCGACTCGAACAGGTCCTCGTAGCAGACGGGACACTCGGTCGAGAAGAAGACGAGCAGGGCCGGCCCGCCTCCCGGCGGCGCGGCCTCCTCGAGGCGGTCATAGATGCGGACCGGGACCGGGCCCGCGTCCGGGGCCGCGAATCCCGCGGCCAGCGAAGCCGCCGCGGCGAAAAGGGTCAGCCCGCGTTTCATCGCCGCGCCTCCGTTTCGAACAGGCAGAGCGCGCCGTCGTCGTCCACGGCGAAGATGCGCCCGCCTCGCACGGCGAAACGGTGGACGGGGCGCGGCAGATCGACGGTCGCCCGCAGCCGGCCCGTCCCGTCGACGACGGACAGCCGCCGTCCCGGGCCGAGGTCCCGGCCGTCGACCGGCTCCGGCGCCGCGAGGTAGAGCAGGCCGCGGTCGGCCGCCGCCGCCCAGCAGAACCCGAGCAGGCGCTTGGCCGGCCCCTTGAACGGCATGTCCATGGCCACGAAGGCGTGGCGCTCGTCCACGGCCGTCTCCGCGACGAGAGCGCCTCGCACGTCGAACCGCGCCAGACGCCGATCGCCGCTCCTCCGCACGACGACGAAGTCCCCGCCCTCCCCCGGACAGATCAGGATCATGTTGCGGAAGGAGTCGTAGACCGGGTCGGCGGAGACGTCGGCGGAAAGCCCCCGCCATCGGACCTCGCCCCCGGCGCCGTAGATCCTCAGCCGGGCCTCGTCGGTCCGGCGGCCGGCCGGATTGAACGTGACCAGGAGGGCGTCGGGCTCCAACACGTAGATCTTGTCCGGGGCGGCCTCGACCGGGAAGCCGCCGCGCAGGCCGCCCTCGGGGTCGAAGACCTGGACGCGACGGTTGAGCTTATCGGCGACGTAGACGAGCCCGGCCGCGGCGTCGACCCCCGAAGGGAACGACAGTTCCCCCGGCCCGCGGCCCTTGCGCCCGAACGATCTCAGGAACCGCCCGTCGCCGGCGAAGACCTTGACGGCGCAGTCCTGGGCGTCGGCGACGTAGACCCGGTTCCCGTCGAAGGCCAGGGCGACCGGCCGACCCAGCACGGCCTCGTCGGACGCCTCCGGCGGCACGGCCATCTCGCGTACCGTCAGCCGGGCGACCTCCTGCGCCCCAAGGCCGGCACCGGCCGGGGCCGACCCGGCTCCCGACGCCGTGAACGCGACCGCGCCCCATATCCCGGCTATCGCGCCGGCGACGGCCAGGACGGCCGGCCCGGTCGGGCGTCCGCGGCCCCGGGGCCCCCGCCGCCGGGGGCCCCGTCCGTCCGTCCGGTCACAAGCCGAGCATGCACTTGCCGAAGGCGACATCGCAGGCCGTCAGGAGGACCATGACCTTGTACCAGGGCGCGTCGAGGTTGAGCGTGTACTCCCGGCACTCCTCGTGGTTGCGGTTGCAGTCGGACTGCCTGTTGAGGTCGGGGTACATGGGGAAGGCCAGGGCCGCCGTCAGGGCGATCGTCCCGGCCAGGGCGAGAACAGCGAGCTTCTTCATTCGGGGTCTCCTTTCGCCCCCGAAAGAGCAAAGCGCGTGCCACCCGCCCGGCGCTTCCGCCGCGGCCCAATCCGCACATAAAGATAGGATTACCGGGCCCCCGCCCCGTCAGCGGTAAACCGCGGTTGACGTTCGCCCGCTTCGTCTTGGGAAAACCGCCCACGGCCGGTGACGGGCGCCCCCCGCTCTCCGCCGCTCTCCGCCGCGGCCCGCCGCCCGTCCCCGCCCCTCTAGCCCAACATCGGGATCTTGATGCCGCTCTTCTTCGCGCAGCCCACGGCCTCGGGGTAGCCGGCGTCGGCGTGCCGGGCCACGCCCAGCCCCGGGTCGGCCGTCAGCACCCGCTCGAGCCGCCGCCCCATCATCGCCGTGCCGTCGGCCACGACGACCATGCCGGCGTGGATGGACAGCCCGATGCCGACGCCGCCGCCGTGGTGGACCGAGACCCAGGACGCCCCGTTGACGGCGTTGAGCAGGGCGTTGAGGATGGGCCAGTCGGCGATGGCGTCCGAGCCGTCGCGCATGCCCTCGGTCTCGCGGTTGGGCGAAGCGACCGAGCCCGTGTCGAGGTGGTCCCGCCCGATGACGATGGGCGCCGAGATCGTCCCCTTCTTGACCAGCCGGTTGATGACCGCTCCGAAGCGGGCCCGCTCGCCGTAGCCCAGCCAGCAGATGCGCGAGGGCAGGCCCTGGAACTTGACCTGGGCCCGGGCCTTGCGGATCCAGCGGGCCAGGGCCTCGTCCTCGGGGAACTCGGCCAGCACGGCCTCGTCGGTCGCGTAGATGTCGGCCGGCTTGCCCGACAGCGCCGCCCAGCGGAACGGTCCCTTGCCGAGGCAGAACAGCGGCCGGATGTACTCGGGCACGAAGCCCGGGATGTCGAAGGCCACGGCCACCCCGGCCTTCTTCGCCTGGCCGCGGATGTTGTTGCCGTAGTCGAAGGCCCTGGCCCCCCGCCGCCTCATCTCGAGCATGGCCTCGACGTGGGCGGCCATGGCCGCGTAGGAACGGGCGATGTAGCCGGCCGGGTCCTTGGCCCGCATCGCCAGGGCCGCCTCGTAGCTCATCCCGTTCGGCACGTAGCCGTTGAGCTCGTCGTGGGCCGAGGTCTGGTCGGTCAAGACGTCCGGGGTGACGCCGCGCCGGACGAGCTCGGGCAGGACGTCGGCGGCGTTGCCGAGCAGGGCGATCGACAGCGGCTCTCCCTTCTTCATGGCCGCGCCCGCCAGCCGCAGGGCCTCGTCGAGGTCGCGGGTCATCGTGTCGACGTACCTGGTCTCCAGGCGCCGCGCGATGCGCCTCCTGTCGCACTCGACGACGATGGCTACGCCGTCGTTCATCGTCACGGCCAGGGGCTGGGCCCCGCCCATGCCGCCGAGGCCGGCCGTCAGCGTCAGCGTCCCCTTGAGCGAGCCGCCGAAGTGCCGCCGGGCCACGGCCGACAGGGTCTCGTAGGTCCCCTGCAGGATGCCTTGGGTGCCGATGTAGATCCAGCTGCCGGCCGTCATCTGGCCGTACATGGTCAGGCCGAGGGCCTCCAGGCGGCGGAACTCGTCCCAGGTGGCCCACTGGGGGACGATCATGGCGTTGGAGATGAGGACCCGCGGCGCCTCGGCGTGGGTCTTGAAGACGGCCACGGGCTTGCCCGACTGGACGACGAGGGTTTCGTCGTTCTCGAGCTTCTTCAGGCCGGCCACGATGGCCCGATAGGCCTCCCAGCTGCGGGCGGCCCGGCCGGTGCCGCCGTAGACGATGAGCTCGCCCGGCTTCTCGGCCACCTGCGGGTCGAGGTTGTTCATGAGCATCCGCAGGGCCGCCTCCTGGGACCAGCCCTTGGCCGAGAGCCGGTTCCCCCGGGGAGCGCGGATGTTCGCGATCGGGGTCGACGCGTATTGGGCCATTTTTTGTCTCCTAGACGGGCATCGCGGACGCAAAATATACCATATCGCCCGCCCGTCCCGGAAGCCCTAAAAAGAGGTTGACGGGGGCGGAATTCCTGGTGTACATTTCCCCCAGGTTTCATCGGAATCAGGCGCGGCGAGGGCTATGGTCCAAAGAAGGATCGTCGTTATCCATCCCGTTCCCGAGGTGGCGGACCGCCTCGCCCGCCTGGCCCAGAAGTTCGGCCCGGCCCTCACGGCGGCCGACCCCGAGGCCGCCCTGCTCCTGTTCGCCGAGGGCGGCGTCTCGGCGGCCGTCGTCGACGCCGCTTTCGCCGCCTCCCCCTCCCTGCGCGCCCTCGTCCGGCCGCCGGCCGGGGTCCTGCTCGTCGGCCCCGACGAGGAGGGCCTGCTCAAAGCCGCCGACGCGTGGCCGCCCGGCGTCGATGTCGAGGTCTGCCGTTCCGGGCCCGGCGAGCCGCGCGACCTCTGCTTCCTGCGGGCCCTCGGCCGGGTCGTCGAGCACGCCCGGCTCAAGACCGAGGCCGCCGAGCTGCGCCGCTCGCTCAACCTCCAGGAGGCCAAGGTCCGCGACGTCCTGGGCGAGATCTCCGAGATCAAGGACCTCCTCAACACGGGCTTCATCCGCGAGGTCGAGAAGCGGCTGGCCATCGAGGCCCGCTTCGTCGGCGCGCAGAAGGAGCGCCTGCGGCTCGAGGCCATCCTGCGCAAGATCTACGGCGCCGACGACGTCAGCAGCCTCCTCGACATCGTCCCCGACATCCGGGACCTCGTCCAGGCCGAGAGCGTCACGGTCTACATCGTCGAGGAGAACGACGTCATCGGCCGCTACCTCAAGCCCCTCGTCTGGGACAACGCCTTCCTGGCCCACTCCGATTTTTCCAAGTACATCGCCCCCCTCGAGGCCCAGGACTTCGCCGCGGCCGTGGCCCGCTACGGGCACGACGTCAGCGCCGCCAACCTGACCTTCGACCGCCGCCTGAGCAAGCGCTACACGTCCTTCATGCGGACGCCGCCGCGGAGCCTCGTCGGCGTGCCCATCATGCACGGGGCCAAGGTCATCGGCGTCCTCGAGGCCGTCAACAAGACGGAGGCCGGCCGGCCCCGGCCCGAGGGCTTCACGCCCGGCGACCAGCAGACCCTGCGCGGCCTGTCGGACCACATGGCCATCGCCATGGCCAAGCTCAACCTCATCCAGTACGACGCCCTGACCGGCCTGCTGCGGCCCGAGCCCTTTTTCGACAAGGTCCTGCAGAAGGTCAACGCCCTCAGCAAGCGCCGCCGCGAGGAGGGCTCGATGGCCCTGGTCATGGGCGACGTCGACTGGTTCAAGGCCTTCAACGACCGCAACGGCCACGAGGCCGGCAACCGGCTGCTCCGGGAGCTGGCCCACGTCCTCAAGCTGTCCATCCGCGAGGAGGACCTCATCTGCCGCTACGGCGGCGAGGAATTCCTGTTCTTCCTCAAGGGCGTCAAGAGCGTCGACGAGGCCTCCCTCCTGACCGAGCGCATCCGCAAGAACGTCGAGGACCACTACTTCGAGCTCCAGGAGTTCCAGCCCCGCGGCAACCTGACCATGTCCTTCGGCGTGACGGTCTACCCGCGCGGCGAGGGCGACGCGGCGGGGCCGCTCGACCGGGCCGGCCTCAAGCGGCTGGCCGGCGAGGCCGACCTGGCCCTGGCCGAGGCCAAGGGCAAGGACCGGCCCGAGCTCCGGGCCCGCGGCGCGGCCGACGTCCCCGCCGACAAGAACCGCGTCCGCAGCTTCTGCGGCCCGGCCGCCGGCGGCGGCCTCCCGGTCGAGGCCCGCGGCACGGACCCCGGACGGGCCTACCGCGAGAAGCGCAAGTACGAGCGTTACAACGTCTCGACCCCGTTCCTGTACCGCGAGAACGGCGGCTTCCGGGTGGCCAAGACGGTCAACATCAGCCTCGAGGGGGCCCGGATCGTGTCCGACGGGCCCCTGCCCGCGGGCGGGCCGGTCGACACCATCCTGGTCGTCGAAGACAAGGCCACGGCCATCCGCGGCGAGGTCGTCTACGCGGAGAAGGGCGGCGGCGAGCCGGGGTTCTATTATTCGGGGGTGCGGTTCCGCGACCTGACGCCGGCCGACCTCAAAGGGCTGGAGAGCTATCTGGCCCACTTCCGGCGGGTCCCGAACCCCGCCTGACGGCGGCCCGGCCGGGGCGGCCGGACCTCACTCCTCTTCGATCTCCGCGATCAGGGCCCGCAGATAGGCCAGACGCGGCTCGACGCGGGCCTGGAAGTCCCGGCGCAGGTCGGCCACGGCGACGGAGAAGGCGGCGAACTCCTCGAGGTTGCTCCAGTTCTCCATGCTCAGGCGCTCGAGCAGCCGGCGCAGGACCTGGGTGTCGAGGACGTCGGCCGTGTAGGAAGGCAGGCGCCAGGAGCTCTTCTCGCACATCTTGATGACCCGCAGGAACAGGGCCCGCAGCCCCTCCTGCCAGTTGATAAGCTCCTGCTTGATGAAGAACTGGTCCTTGGGCGACTCGGTCTGGCCGAGCTTCACCGACAGGCGCTGGCCCTCCTCGAGGGTGCGGTCGACGGCGGCCAGGAGCTTCTCGGGGTCGGCCACGGCCGGGCCGTCCTTCTGGAAGTAGTGGATCTCGCCGCTGCCGTTGGCGGGCTCCGTGCGGCGGTAGCTTTCGACGAGGGCGACGGCCTCCTCTTCGGTCAGGGGGCCGGGCTCGCCGGTTTCGCCGCCCGCGGCGGGCGCGGGGGCCGGCCCGGCCAGGTCTTCGGCGAAGGCCTGCGTGGCCGCCGCGGCGGCCGGGACGGCGGCCGCCGGAGCCGCGGCGCGCGGCGCGGCCGGCGGCTCGGGCTCGGCCGGCGCGGGGCCGGCGATGAGGTCCGGGATATTGGGGATGTCGAGCGCGGCCCGGTTCGCCGCGGCGTCCATCGCGGCCAGCTCGTCCCGGCCGGCCGGCTGGCCGCCCAGGCGGCCCAGGTTGGCCGCGGCCGACTCGATGGCCAGGAGGTCCTTGATCTTGCGCAGCTTCTCGAGCTCCTCGTCGAGGTCGAGGGACAGCGGCTTGGGCTCCGGCTCCTCCATCGCTTCGGCGACGATGCCGAAGCGCTCCCGGAGGTCGTTCTTGAGGAAGGCGGCCCTCTCCGAGGTCCTGGTCCGCAGGGCCTCGAGGCGCTCCTGGATCTCGTTGACGCGCTTGATCTCGTCGACGGTGGACTTGGCCAGGGACTCGATCTCGGCCTGGAACTTGAGGACCTTCTGCATGCGGTCGCGGGCCTCGTTGAGCAGGCCGGCGCGCTGCTCCTCGAAGTCGCGGACCATGACCCGGTACTCGCCGAGGGCCGTCTTCTCCTTCTCGAACTCGCGCTCGATCTCCTCCTTGCGCTTGCGGGCGGCCTCCTTCTCGCGGTTGATGCGCTCGACGAGCTCGCTGTCGACGTCGCGGAACTTCTTCTGGAGGACGCGCTCGAGCTGGTCCTCGACTTCCTGGATGACTTGAGAGGAATCCCTGAAGATGTTCGGATCGTGGTCCATGGCCGCTCCTTAACCTTAGCGCGACTATTATGTCGGTTCGTTCGCGCCGTTGTCAAGACGCCGCGGGGGTGTTATTGAACGGGAGAAAGAAAAAATGTATAAAGGGTCGTCATGGGCTCCGCCAAGGTCCTTCTGGTCGTCGAAGATGACAAAAAACGGGCCGACATTTGCGCATTTTTGTCGGCCAAAGGCATCGACGTCGACGCCCGCAAGAGCCTGCCGGGAGCGGTCGAGGAGGCCGAGCTGCGGCGCCTCAGGCGCGAGCTGGCCCGCCACCTGCGCGAGTCGCGGCGGCTCGAGGAGGCCTACGACACGACGCTCGAGAACTTCATGGCCGCTCTCGACCTGCGCGACGTCGAGACCTACGGCCACTCCAAGACCGTGGCCCGCTACAGCCACGTCCTGGCCGAGGCCTGCGGCGTCCGCGAACCGGCCGCGCTCGACAGCATCCGCAGAGGCGCGCTCCTCCACGACGCCGGCAAGATGGCCATCCCCGACTCCGTCCTGAAAAAGCCCGGGCCGCTGACGCCGCCGGAGTGGGCGGTCATCCGCCGCCATCCGGCGCTCGGCTACGGCCTCGTGCGCGACGTCAAGATGGTGCCCGAGGTCGGGAACATCATCCTCTGCCACCACGAGAGGTTCGACGGCACGGGCTACCCCAAGAGACTCAAGGGCGAAGCCATCCCGTTCGAGGCCCGCGTCTTCGCCGTGGCCGACACCCTCGACGCCGTGACCTCGCACCGCCCCTACCGGGCGCCGCGCGACTTCAAGGCCGCCCGGCGCGAGCTCGCGGCGGGGGCCGGGAAGCAGTTCGACCCGCGGGTCGTCGACGTCTTCTGCGGCATGGACCTGGCCGTGTGGGAGAAGATCCGCTTCCAGACGACCCGGCTCCTGCCGCCCCTGAGATCGGGGACATGAGACCGATCTCCGGTCTTTAGGCCGTCCCCCGTTTTTGGAGGTTCCGATGAAGAAGGATCGCAAGGTCGTCGTCGTCATGGCCAGCCCGAGGCCGCGCGGCAACAGCTCCGTCCTGGCCGCCGAGGCCGTCCGCGGGGCGGCGGCCGCCGGGGCCGAGGTCCTGACGGTCCGGCTGGCCGACCTCTCGTTCGGCCCGTGCCGGGCCTGCGACCTGTGCCGGAAGAAGGCCGCCAAGGGCTGCGTCCAGGACGACGGCGTCAAAGCCCTGCGGCAGTCCATCAAGGCCGCCCACGGCCTGCTCATCGCCACGCCCGTCTACTGGTTCACCATGAGCGCCCAGGCCAAGATGTTCATGGACCGGCTCTACGCCTTCGGCGACAAGAGCTACCGCGAGCTCAAGGGCAAGCGGGTCGGCGTCATCCTGGCCTCGGGGGACGCGGACCCGAAGGCCTCGGGCGCGGTCAACGCCATGCGCTCGTTCCAGGACGCCTTCGCCTATCTCGGGACGCCCGTCGCCGGGATGGTCCACTGCGGCGGCGGCCGGGCCGGCGCCGCGGCCCGCAACGAGGCCCTCATGGCCGAAGCCTACGCCCTCGGCGCCGCCCTGGCTAAATAGAAAGGAGTTCCTCCATGCTTCGTCACCCGTCCCGTCCCGCCGCCGTCGCGGCCCTCCTCATCGCCCTGGCCGTCCTGGCCGCGCCCGCCCTGCGGGCCCAGGCCGCCAAGGTCGACATCCCCTACCAGAAGTTCGTCCTCGACAACGGATTGACCCTCATCGTCCACGAGGACCACAAGGCGCCCATCGTCGCCTTCAACGTCTGGTACCACGTCGGCTCGAAGAACGAGGTCGCCGGCAAGACCGGCTTCGCCCACCTCTTCGAGCACCTCATGTTCAACGGCAGCGAGAACTATAACGACGACTACTTCAAGCCCATGCAGAAGGTCGGCGCGACCGACCTCAACGGCACGACCAACGAGGACCGGACCAACTACTTCGAGAACGTCCCCGTCTCGGCCCTCGACCTCGTCCTATGGATGGAGTCCGACCGCATGGGCCACCTCAAGGGGGCCATCAGCCAGGCCAAGCTCGACGAGCAGCGGGGCGTCGTCCAGAACGAGCTCCGCCAATATCAGAACGAGCCCTACAGCGTCACCGAGGACCTCATCATCAAGGGCACCTATCCCCCGAACCACCCCTACTCGTGGTCCGTCGGCGGCTCCATCGAGGACCTCTCCAACGCCAAGCTCGAGGACGTCCACAAGTGGTTCGCGACCTACTACGGCCCGAACAACGCCGTCGTGGCCATCGCCGGCGACATCGACACCCGGACGGTCGTGGAGAAGGTCAAGACCTACTTCGGCGACATCCCGCCCTCGCCGCCCGTGGCCCGGCACTCGGCCTGGGTGGCCAAGCGGACGGGCACACACCGCCAGAGCGTCCAGGACCGCGTCGCCCAGGCCCGGCTCTACAAGGTCTGGAACATCCCCGGCTGGGGCACCGAGTGCATCGACCGGCTCGACCTGGTGAGCGACATCCTGGCCACCGGCAAGACCTCGCGGCTCTACAAGCGTCTCGTCTACGACGATCAGCTGGCCACCTCCGTCAGCGCCTCCGTCTACGCCCGCGAGATCGCCGGCCTGTTCCAGATCCAGGCCGACGCCCGGCCCGGCGTTGACCTGGCCAAGGTCGAGAAGGCCATCGACGAGGAGTTGGCCCGCTTCCTCGAGGAAGGGCCGACGGCGGCCGAGGTCGAGCGGGTCAAGGCCCAGTACGCGGCCCGCTTCATCCGCGGCGTCGAGCGCATCGGCGGGTTCGGCGGCAAGTCCGACATCCTGGCCTCCAGCATGGTCTACGGCGGCTCGCCCGACGCCTACAAGACGACCCTGAAGCACATCGACGAGGCCACGGCCGCGACCCTCAAGGCGAGCGCCGCCGCCTGGCTCTCCGACGGCGTCTACGTCCTCGAGGTCGAGCCCTACCCGGCCCTCGCGGCCGCCAAGAGCGGGGCCGACCGCAAGACCCCGCCGGCCGTCGGGCCCGCGCCCCAGGCGAGCTTCCCCGCCGTCGAACGGTCCTCGCTCTCCAACGGCCTGAAGATCGTCCTGGCCGAGCGCCACACCGTCCCCGTCGTCGAGTTCTCCCTGATGATCGACGCCGGTTTCGCCTCCGACCAGACGGCCCTGCCGGGCACGGCCGCCCTGGCCATGAACATGCTCGACGAGGGCACGGCCGAGCGGACCTCGCTCGAGATCAGCGACGAGCTGGCCCTGCTCGGGGCGACCATCGGGACGGGCTCGAACCTCGACACCTCGTCCGTGTCCCTGAGCGCGCTCAAGGACAAGCTCGACCCGGCCCTCGACGTCTACGCCGACGTCATCCTCAACCCCTCCTTCCCGGAGGCCGACTTCGCGCGGCTGCAGAAGCTCCAGATCGCCCGCATCGCCCAGGAGAAGGACTCGCCTTTCGGCATGGCCCTGCGGGTCTTCCCCAAGCTCGTCTACGGGGCGGGCCATCCCTACGCCATCCCCTTCACCGGGTCCGGCTACGCCGACACGGTCGCCAAGCTGACCCGGGCCGACCTGGTCAAGTTCCACAAGACCTGGTTCAAGCCCTCCGGGGCCACGCTGGTCGTGGTCGGCGACACGACCATGGCCGAGATCAAACCCAAGCTCGAGAAGCTCTTCAAGGCCTGGCCCGCGGGCCAGGCGCCGGCGAAGAAGATCACGGCCGTGCCGCTGGCCGCCCGGCCCGCCGTCTATATCATGGACAAGCCGGGCGCGCCCCAGTCGATGGTCGTCGGCGGCCATCCCGCGCCCCCGTCGGCCGACCCGGACAACGTCGCCATCACGACCATGAACAATATCCTCGGCGGCGACTTCGTCTCGCGCATCAACATGAACATCCGCGAGGACAAGCACTGGAGCTACGGCGCCCAGACGGCCATCCCCGGCGCCCGCGGCCAGCGGCCGTTCCTGATCCTGGTCCCCGTCCAGTCGGACAAGACCAAGGAGACCATGGTCGAGATCGGGAACGAGCTCGAGGGCATCCGCGGCCAGAAGCCCATCACGCCCGACGAGTTCTCGAACGCCAAGAGCGGCATCGTCCTGGGCCTGCCGGGGCAGTGGGAGACCATGGGCGTCGTCCTGGGCTCGCTCGAGGAGCTCGTCCAGTACGGCCTCGCGGACGACTACTACCGGAAGTACCCCGGGCTCGTCCAGAAGCTGTCCATCGCCGACCTGACCAAGGCGGCGGTGAAGACGGTCCATCCCGAGAGCCTGGTCTGGATCATCGTCGGCGACCGGGCCCAGATCGAGCCCCAAATCAAGGAGCTCGGTTTCGCCTCGATCGCCGTCATCGACGGCGACGGCAACGTCGTCAAATAGGACGGGTTGACCGTCCGCGGTCCCGGTGATAGCATCGGGTCCCTTGACCCGCGCACGCGCCGGACGCATCGATCGACCGCCGCAGGGAGGCGTCCGTGCCTAACGGTCACGGCTGGATGCCGTTCCTGCGCTACGACGAGGAACAGGACCGGCCGCAGATCAGCGGAGCGCTCGTCCGCCGGGCCTGGTCGTACGGGCGGCCCTATATCGGCCGCATCGCCGGGCTGCTGGCCCTGATCCTGGTCGTGACCGTGCTCGGGCTGGCCCCGCCGCTCCTGGTGCGCAACCTCATCGACAGGGCCCTGCCGGACCGGGACGTCCACCGGCTGACCCTGCTCGCGCTGGGCATGCTGGCCGTCCCGCTCGTCAACGGCCTGTTGGGCGTGGCCCAGCGCTACCTCGCCTCGTCCGTCGGAGAGGGCATCATCTGCGACCTGCGGACCGAGCTCTTCGCCCATCTTCACCGGATGTCCCTGCGCTTCTTCACCGGCGTCAAGACCGGGGAGCTCATCTCGCGCCTGAACAACGACGTCATCGGCGCCCAACGGGCGGTCAGCGGGACGCTCGTCGAAGTGTTCACCAACTCCATCACCCTGGTCAGCGCCCTGGTGATCATGCTGGGGCTCGAGTGGCGACTGACCCTTCTCGCCGTCGCCGTCCTGCCGCTCTTTCTCGTCCCGGCGCGCTTCCTGGGCAGGAAGCTCCGGGCGATCGTGCGCCGCCAGATGACGCTCAACGCCGAGATGAACGCCATGATGGACGAGACCCTGAACGTCAGCGGCTCGCTGCTGGTGAAGCTCTTCGGCCGGGCGGGCGCCGAGGGGAGCCGGTTCCGGGGACGGGCGGAGCGCGTGCGCGACGCGGGCGTGCGCCAGGCCTACATGATGCGCTGGTTCTTCCTGACGGTCAGCCTGATCAGCGCCGTCGGCTCGGTCGTGGTGTTCTGGGGCGGCGGCATGCTCATCCTCCGCGGGGCCGGATTCACGATCGGCACCATGGTCGCCTTCACCGCCTATCTGGGCCTGCTCTACGGGCCGCTCTCCGCGCTGACCAACGCCCGCATGGACCTGGCGACTTCGCTCGTCAGCTTCGAGCGGGTCTTCGAGGTCCTGGACCTGCCCCTCGAGATCGCGGAGAAGGCCGATGCGAAGACCCTGAAGCCGGTTCGGGGGCACGTGCTCTTCTCCGGCGTGTCGTTCAGCTACCAGCCGGACGACGCCGCGGAGGAGGCCGCGGCCGCGGGCCTGGCCGAGGTGGTCCGGTTCGGCGGGCCCCGGAGCCAGCAGCGCATGGCCCCTCCTCCCCTTTCGCAGGAGGGGGGCAAGCTGAAGACGGCCGCGGCGAAGGCGAACACCGACACGCCCGTCCCCCAGCCCCCCGCCGAGCGGCGCTGGGCGCTGCGCGAGATCGACTTCGAGATCAAGCCCGGACAGCTCGCCGCCCTGGTCGGCCCCAGCGGCTCCGGGAAGACGACCGTCACCTACCTCCTGCCCAGGTTCTACGACCCGACCGAAGGGACGGTCCGCATCGACGGGCACGACCTCCGCGAGCTCACCTTACGCACCCTGGCGGACGCCATCGGCATGGTCACCCAGGAGACGTTCCTGTTCAATGACACCATCCGGGCCAATCTCCTCTACGCCCGGCCGGAGGCCTCCGCGGCCGAGGTCGAGGCGGCCTGCCGGGCGGCCAACATCCATGATTTCATCGCCGACCTCCCCGAAGGCTACGATACGGTCGTGGGCAACCGCGGCTACCGTCTGTCGGGAGGCGAGAAGCAGCGCGTCGCCATCGCCCGGGTCATCCTCAAGAACCCGCGCATCCTCGTGCTCGACGAGGCCACGTCCTCGCTCGACAGCCAGTCCGAGGCGCTCATCCAGGAGGCCCTCGAGCGGATCATGAAGAACCGGACGAGCCTCGTCATCGCCCACCGCCTGAGCACCATCCTGGCCGCCGACATCATCCTGGTCCTCGACGCCGGCCGTCTCGTCGAGCGGGGAACGCACGCGGAGCTGCTGGAAAAGGGCGGGCTCTACGCCTCCCTCTACGAGACCCAGTTCCGGCTCGGCGGCGACGCCGCCTGATTCGTGAAGACCAGGTCCCGTTCTTATCGTCCCGATCCGGGGATGAGGGCGCGGAGGATGGGCTCGACCCAGTGGTCCCGGTCGATGTCGTAGACGATGAAGTCGGCGTCGAACTGCCAATAGGTCCAGGCCCAGCCGCGGGCCTCGGCCGCCCGGGCCACGGCCTCGGTCCACAGGACGCGCGAATCGAGCGGGGCCTTCTCGTAGGCCCCGAACTCCCCGAGCAGGATGGGCCGCCGGTGCCTCTCCGACCAAGCCTGGACGCGGTCGAAGTCGGCCGCGAGCCGGGCCCGGTCCTTGTCCGTGCCCCAGGTCACCCCCGACAGCTTGACCGTCGACGGCGACCACGCCGCGCCCTGGTGGGTGAAGGGGAAGGGCTCGTAGTAGTGGACGGTGACGACGATGTTGCGGTCGTCCTCCGGCAGGCGCAGGGCGTCGAGGAAACGGAAGCCGTTCCACTCCGGCGGTCCCACGACCTCGGTGCGGTCCGGGTTCGTCGCCCGGATGACGTCCAGGACCTCGGGCAGCCATTCGGCCCAGAGCTTGGCGTCGAGCTTGCCGTTGGGCTCGTTGAGCGGCTCGAACAGGAGCGTTTCGGGCGCGTCCTTGTAGCGCTCGCCGATCTGCCTCCAGAAAGCCATCAGCCGGGCCTTGAAAGCGGCGGGAGCCTTGGCCACGTCGTTGTAGTTGTGGAGATCGAGGATGACGTTGAGGCCGGCCGCTTGGGCCTTGGCCACGGCCCAGTCGAGCGTGGTGAGCCAGCGCCCGGGGAGCCGGTACTCCGGCGCCCGGCCCATGAGCTGCAGGGCGTGGAGGTTGACGCGCACCGTCCGGAAGCCGGCTTGGCGGACGGCCTCGAAGTGGCGCTCCTTGAACCGGCCCCGACGGAAGCTCTTCCAGACCGGGTCGTAGCCGATGATGTTGACGCCCCGGCCCAGGCGCTCGACCGCGGCGAAAGCCGCCCGGTCAGGGGACGCCGCCGGCCCGGCCTGGCCCGCTTCGACGGGCCCGGCCAGGATGAAGGCCGTCGCGACCGAGCCTATCGCGACCAAGGCCCTCAATGTCGGGCCGGCGATCCGGCGGATGCTGCGGACGGTCTTCATGGGGCGCCTCCGATCCCGCCCATCATACATCATATCGGGGGCACGATGCCCAACGGGTGAATAGGTATTGTGTGCCCCTTTTTTCTATAATAGGCGGGAAGGAGGCCGCCGTGAAGAGACGCACGTTCATCGGACTGGCCGGCGCCGCATCGGCCGGGGCCTTTCTAGCAGGAGCCGGCCCTTCTGTTCCGGACGCGGCCGCTTCGCCGCTGTGGGTCAAGGACGTCGCGGGCTATCTCCGGTCCCTCGTCGCGGTCGACGAGCCGTCGGTCGACCGGATCGTCATCGGTGACCCGGGCGCCGCCGTGGCCGGGATCGGGACGTGCTGGCTCCCCTACCGGGAGACCTGCGAGCGGGCCGTCCGCGACGGCGTCAGCCTCCTCGTCGTCCACGAACCGACGTTCTACACCCACTGGGACCTCGACGAGAAGAGCCCCGACCTGTTCGGCGCCTCGCCGGCCGGCCGCCGGGCCTACCTCGAGGCCGTCGGGAAGAAGAAGGCTTGGTTCCTCGCGAACGAGCTGGCCGTCATCCGCTGCCACGACGTCCTCGACAAGGTCGCCGGCTGGGGCATCCCGTTCGCCTTCGGCGAGGCCCTGGGGTTCGGGGCCGCCGACATCGTCCGGTCGCGCCCCTACTACAACGTCTACAAGGTCGAGCCCCGGCCGGCAGCCGAGGTCGCCCGGGCGATCGCCGCGAAGCTGGCCGCGTTCCGGCAGCCGGGCGTGGCCTTCTACGGCGACCGGGACCGTATCGTCGGCACGGTCGGCGTCGGCACCGGCTGCTACAGCGATCCCATCGAGTTCATGGACCTCCGCCCAGACCTCTTCATCGCCCTCGACGACATCGTCCGGACCTGGACCCAGACGGTCTACGCCCGCGACACGGGGCACCCCCTCGTCGTCGTCAACCACGGGACTTCCGAGGAGGCCGGGATGCGGGCCCTGGCGGAGCGCCTGAGAGCGGCCTTCCCCGGCCGCAAGGTCGTCCACTACCCGCAGGGCTGCGGCTACGACTGGGTCACCGGCTGAACTGGGAAGGAGGCGGGCGGGGGGTAAGAAACGGGGGCCAGGTCTTCACGCGCCCGGGGGAAAAACGGCGCTCGTAAAGACCAGGTACTATCAGAAGAGGAGCTTGACCGGGCGGGAGGCGCCGCGGACCGCGGTCAGGACCCTGCCGCCGCGGAGGACGACGGTCCTGGCCGTGTAGCCGTCGCCCTCCCGTCCCGTGACGAAGAGGGCCTCTCGGCGGCAGGCCCACCGATAGCCGTCGAGCGTCATCCCGTCGAGCACGGCGATGTCCTCGACGGCGCCGTGCCACCAGTAATAGGCCACCCGGACGGCGGGACGGCCGTCCTGTTCGATCTGCTCGGCGCCGAGGGAATGGCTCTTGCTGAGGATGAAGTCGTGGGCTTCGGACTCGACGTAGGCGGGCAGGCCGTCCCAGCGGGGCGCCGCGCCGTCGACGCCGTCCAGACCGAAGCGGACGGGCTTATCGTCGGCGCCGCGGCCGGCCACCACGATGGGATGTCCCTTGCCGTCCGAAACGTCGTCAGGGTCGCCGTCCCGGCGCCAGCGGACCGCCTCGGGCGTCAGGCCCTCGGGCAGGGCGACGCGCCGCGGCGCGTCCGATGCAGCGGTCCCGGCCGCGAGCCCGGCGATGAGGAGCTCCCAGGACGGCGTCGCGTCCCGCTTGGCGACGAGCGCGACCCGCCGGCCGCCCGGCTCGACAGCGGCGTCGGCGAAGTCGAAGGCCGCGGCGAAGACGGCGGCCCGGGCTTCGTCCCCCGGCGCCGCGAACAGGGCGACGTGCCCGGAACGGGAGGTCCGGCGCTTGGCCACGATCGCGCCGCCCGCCTGGGGATAGACGTCCGTGACGCCCTCGAGGAGGACCGTCCGGCCCGATCCGTCGAGGGCGCAGCGGACGAGGACGCCGTTGAGGTTGGCGTCCGACTCCCCGCCCTCGATGGCCAGGGCGAAGCTCCCTGCGCAAGCCCCCGAGCCGTCCGAGGCCGGGCCGAGATACTCGGGGCCGGGCGCGGCGACCGGGGAGGCGGGCGCGGGAGACGTCGCCGCGGGCCGGCCGGCGCAGGCCGCGCCGGCGACGGCGATCACGGCACCCGCCGCCGCGAGGGCCAGAACGGACCGCGTCACCCTCACCGCCGCCTCACCACTTCTCGCCGAGGATCTCGGCCCGCTTGGCCCGGTACTCCTCGTCGGTGACCAGGCCGTCCTTCTTCAGCCCCTCGAGCTTGCGCAGGCGGGCGTCGAAATCCGTCCCCGCCCCGGCCGGCGCCGCCGCCGCGCCCGAAGCCGGGGCCGGCGCGCCGGTCTCGGTCTCGATGTCGACGACGCTCTTGCGGGTCCGGAGGTAGTAGGCGAAGTAGAAGATGATGACGCCCAGGACGAGGAACCAGACGGCCATGAAGCCGATGGCCGGCCCCGGCTCGCCGCCGCTGTCCCCGAGGACGGCCGAGAAGAAGAAGACGCCGAAGATCAGCATAGCCACGGCGACCACGAGGCCCATCACCAGCACCGGCTTGGCCGGCTTGACTCCCGTTCTTTGGATCATAACGCTTTCCTTGTTGGGGACACGTACCCTAGGTACGTGTCCCCGGTTTCAGGCCCGGCGGGCCGTGATGACGCGGGGTTTGCCGGCCAGGTCCCAGGCCGTCTCGATCTCGGTCCAGCGCCGCCCGAACAGCCCCAGGACCCGGTCCCGCTGGCCCTCGCCGATCTCGAAGATGAGGTAGCCGCCCGGACGCAGGAACGCCCCGGCCCGGCGGACCAGCCGTTCGACGATCTCGAGGCCGGACTCGCCCGCCAGCAGGGCCCGCCGCGGCTCCCAGTCCCGGACCTCGGCCGGCAGGCCGTCCCACTCGCCGCGGGCGATGTAGGGGGGATTGGAGACGATGAAGTCGAACTTCGCCCCCGTGCCGCGGAAGGCCGAGAGGAGGTTCGACCGCCGGAAGGTGACGGTCCGGACCTTGTGCCGGGCGGCGTTGGCCGCGGCCACGCGCAGGGCCCGCTCGGAGACGTCGACGGCCTCGATGCGGGCCCGCGGCAGCTCCTTGGCCAGGGCCACGGCGATGCAGCCGCTGCCCGTGCCGACGTCGACGATGGTCTCGCTCTCGCGCGACGACAGCTCGAGGACCTTCTCGACCAGGACCTCGGTCTCCGGCCGCGGCACCAGGACCGACGGGGTGACCTTGAAGGGGATGGACCAGAACTCCCGGGACCCGGTCAGGTAGGCCAGCGGCACGCCCTCGAGCCGCCGGCCGAGTAGGCGGCGGTAGCGGGCCTCGGCCGCCGCGGGGCAGGGCCGCTCGGGCCCGGCCAGGAAGCGCTCCTCGGTCAGGGCCGCCGCCCGCAGGAGCAGGACCTTGGCCTCGAGGACGTCCTGGGGGCGGCCGCCGAGCAGGGCCACGCCCTCGCGGTAGAGGTCGACGAGGGTCCGGTTAGCGTCCAACGTCCTTGCCGGAGCCGTCCCCTCCGGGCGCCTCGCCGAGCGCCTTGGCCTGGGCCCGCTGGACGAGCCGGGCCAGGATGTCGTCGATGTCCCCGTCCAGGACGGACTCCATGTTGTGGAAGTTCTCGTTCAGCCGGTGGTCGGTGATGCGGGACTGGGGGAAGTTGTAGGTCCGGATCTTCTCGCTCCGCTCCCCCGTGCCGACCTGCGAGCGCCGGTGGTCGGCGATCTTGGCCTGCTGCTCGCGCTGGGCGATGTCCATCAGCCGCGAGCGCAGGACGCGCATGGCCTTCTCCTTGTTGCGGTGCTGGGACTTCTCGTCCTGGCAGGAGACGACCAGGCCCGAGGGCTTGTGGGTGACGCGGATGGCCGTGTAGTTCCGGTTGACGTTCTGGCCGCCGGGCCCCGACGAGCCGAAGGCCTCGATCTTGATGTCCTTGGGGTCGATGCGCAGGTCGATCTCCTCGACCTCGGGCAGGACGGCCACGGTCGCCGTCGAGGTGTGGATGCGCCCGGCCGCCTCGGTCTTGGGCACGCGCTGGACGCGATGGACGCCGCTCTCGTACTTGAGCAGGGCGTAAGCCCCCCGGCCGCGGATCTCGGCGATGGCCTCCTTGAGCCCGCCGATCGGCGAGTAGCTCGTGTCGACGACCTCGAGCTTCCAGCCCTTCTTCTCGGCGAACCGGGAGTACATGCGGAAGAGGTCCTGGGCGAACAGCGAGGCCTCGTCGCCGCCGGCCCCGGCCCGGATCTCGAGGATGACGTCCTTCTCGTCGTGGGGGTCCTTGGGCAGGAGCAGGGTCCTCAGCTCGCCCGACAGGGCTTCCTCGCGGGCGGCCAGCTCGGCCTCCTCGCTCTCGGCCAGGCGCCGCAGCTCGTCGTCGGTGGCCGGGTCGGTCCGCATGTGGCGGGCGTCCTCGCGGCCCTGGCGGACGCGCTTCCACTCCTCGTACTTGCGGTAGACGGGCTCGAGCTCGGCCCGTTCCTTGGCCAGGTCGCGGATCTTCTGGGGCTGGGCGGCGATCGCGGGGTCGGAGAGGGCCGCGGTCAGCTGTCGGTATTTGTCCTCGATCGCCTGGAGTTCAGGGATCATCGAGACGATTTTTTGGTCTTGGCCAGCTTCTTGACGTCCCGGGCGGCCCGCACGTCCTTGGCCGCCTTGAGGTCCTTGGCGTCGCCGAATTTCTTCTTGAACTTCTCGATCCGGCCGGCGCTGTCGATGAACTTCTGCTTGCCCGTGAAGAAGGGGTGGCACATCGAGCAGATCTCGACCCGGATCTCCTTCTTGGTCGAGCGGGTCTTGAACGTGTTGCCGCAGGCGCAGGTCACGACGCATTCCTGGTATTCGGGATGGACGTCTTTCTTCATAGGACGATCTCCTTGAGCGCGGTATTATAGCAGAATCTAGGCCCCGCCGCAAAAGGCCGGGATCTCGGCCGAACGGCGCTCGAATTCGTCCCTGTCGACCGTGAATTCCAGGTCCCGCAGGGCCGTTTTGACGGCCTCGCGGTAGCGGCGGGAGTCGAAATGGTCCTTGAGCGGGCGGGTCATGGGGTAGAGCTGTTCCTCGGCCCGCCACTCGTAGACCGAGCCGTCGGCCCGCCTCAGGCAGTTGAGGTGGACGATCCAGGCCAGCTGGCGGAACGGCACGTGGCTGAAGGCCCGCCGGATGGCCCGGACCTCGGCCTCCTTGGCCGGGTTCCAGAAATGGAAGTAGCGGGAGAACAGGACGGCGTTGTGAAAGTAGGCCGGGAAGGCCAGCAGGGCGTCCTTGCGGGTCAGGCGCCCGATGTAGACGAACAGGTCCATGATCCGGGAGCGCATGGACAGCCCCGGCCGGGTCTGCCCGGGCAGGGGCGAGAACGGTTCGCCCTTCTTGGCCAGCGGGTTCTGCAGGGTCAGCCACTCGAAGGCCAGGGCCTTCTGGGGCGGCAGGCCGGACGGCCCGGCCGCGGTCTCGCGGGGGGCGAACTCGCACTCCTTGAGCTTGACGTCGACGATGAGGTTATCCGGGCCGGGCTCGCGGAGGAAGATCTGGAGGCGCTGCAGGGGGTACTCGGACGAGTCGAGCTCGTAGGCGAGGGGCCACAGGAAGCGCTTGCGGGCCTCCTTGAGGAAGCCCTTCTTGTTGAGGACGGCCAGGACCTCGTTGAGGGAGTAGCGGCCGAGGAAGAGGGAGCTGCCCCGTTTGACGTGGAGCTCGCTGAAGATCTCGTTCTCGTCGACGAGCGGGGCCTCTTTCCAGAACGGATCCGCCCCCGACCCCGTCTTCTTCATGGCTTCATTTTACGGGAACGGGAGCGGCGCGGCAAGGGCCCGGCCGCGGGCGCCTCCGCCGGCGCGTCCCCGGGCCCGGCTGCGGGCGCGGCCTCGGCCTCGGGCGCGGCGAACAGGGCCAGGACGTCGTCGCCGAGCTCGATGCGGCGCCGGAGCGGGAAGTCGCCGAGCTTGATCCTGGTCCGGTAGTAGTGGCGCAGGACGACGAGGCCGCCCGGTTTGACCAGGCCCCGCTTGCGCAGGACGCGGAGGGGATTGCGCTCCTCGAGCAGCCTGTAGGGCGGATCGAGGAAGACGAGGTCGAAGCGGACGCCCTGTTTGGCGAGGTCGATGGCGGCCCGGTTGAATTCGCGGTGCAAGACGACGGACTTGTCCTCGGCGCCGCACTTGGCGACGTTGTCGCGGATGACCTTGACCGCGGGATAGAACTCGTCGACGAAGACGCAGCGGGCGGCGCCGCGGCTGAGGGCCTCCAGGCCGATCGAGCCCGTGCCCGAGAAGCCGTCGAGACAGACGGCGTCCTTCAACTGCCCGGCCAGGACGCTGAACAGCGCCCCCTTGACCTTGTCCTGCATCGGGCGGACGTTGGCGCTGGAGACCAGCTTGAGGCGCCGGCCCTTGTAGAGGCCGCTGATGATGCGGATCACGGCGTTGCCCTCCCCTCCCTCGCGCGCTCAGTAGACGACCACGACCCGCCCGGCCTCCGTCTCCAGCCGCGAGACGCCGCGGGGCAGGTCGTACCAATCCTTGAGGGTCGTCGGCTCGACGCCCTGCAGCCGGGAGACGATCTCGATGACCATGTCGATGAGGGCCGGCGAGATGGGCTGGGTGCCGAGGTAGAGGCTGTCGAGCGCGACCCGGATCTGCCCCTCGCGGCTCTCGAACCGGCCGGCGAAGAGCAGGTCCTGCTTCTGGGGCAGCAGCCCCGAGGCCTGCGGCTTGCCGAGGTCGATGGCCACGCGGCCTTCGTACCGGTCGCCGTCCAGGAGCTTGAGAGCGACCGACTTGACGTAGCGCTCGTCGGCGTCCGCCAGCCGGCAGGCGACGTAGGCGTTGAACTCGGCCTCGGTGAAGGTCAGGCGGCGCTCGCCCGGCGCCGCGGCCGGCGCGCCGGGACGGGGGGCGGCCGGACGGCTCCCGGCCTCGATGCGCTCGAGCGCGGCCGTGAGGTTGGCCGCCCGGGCCCGGACCTCGGGCGGCACCTGGCCCGCGCCGGACGCGGCGCGGACGACCAGGGCGGCGGCGAGGAGGGCGAGCGGGACGGTTCGCTTGGTCATGGGTGTCGTGGACTGCTGCCTGTATGGTAGCAGATTGTCGGGGAATTCAGAACTGGGCCAGGGTGCCGTCCTTCTTGGCCTTGCGCAGGGCCAGGCGGAAGGCGGCCAGGCTCAGGGGGACGAGGACGGCGTCGAAGACGGCCAGAGCGGCGATGTCGGGCAGGATGTCGGCGAACCCGGACGAGGCCAGCAGGCTCCGGCGCACCCCGTCGAGGGCGTAGGTGACGGGCAGGAGCGACGAGATCCAGCGCAGCCAGCCGGGCAGCAGGGCCACCGGGAAAACGACCCCGCCGAACAGGCCCGAGACCGTGCCCAGGAGCCAGCCGAAGGGGTTGCCGGACTTGTAGACCAGGATGAAGCTGGCCGAGAGGACGCCGACGCTCAGGAAGCAGACGACGGTCAGCGCCGCCACGGCGGCGAGGCCGGGGACATTGACCCGGCCGAACGACAGGCCGAACAGGGCCGCGGCCACGCCCAAGTGGAGGACGGTCCGCAGGACCTGGACGATGAGCGGGTAGAGGGACGAGCCGAACAGGATGGCCGGGACGGGCGCGGGGGTGACGAGCAGGGCCTCCAGGGTCCCCGAGACCTGGGCGCCGCGCAGGACCGCCGGCAGGCCCTCCTGGAAGATGCCCAGGAGGCTCGAGAAGGCCACGCCGACCACGGCGAAGCCGAAGTAGTCGCCGCCGAACGGCCCCAGACCGGGCGCGCCGGCCGGGACGAGCTTGGCCACGAAGTAGAACGTCGCCGACGACAGCAGCATGGCCGCCGCCGAGGAGACGAACGACAGCTTGTAGGTCAGGGCTTCGCGCAGGTCGCGGCGCAGGAACGCGGCCAGCAGGACGGCCAAGCCCGGCCGGGCGCCGGTCCGCGCCGGTCCGTTCACGGCCGGTCCTCCCCCGCCGCGACGGCCCGCTCGTAGTCCCGCCGCAGGGACTCCGGTCCCTCCGCGGCCCAGGCCGACGCCGGACCGGCCAGACGGACCCGGCCCCGGGCGATGACCGCGATGTCGTCGGCCTGGCCGGCGGCCTCGGCGAGGTCGTGCGTGGCCCACAGGACGGTCTTGCCCCGCCGGCCGGCCAGCTCGCCGCGCAGAAAAGCCCGGACGCGGTCGGCGGCCCGGGGATCGAGCGAGCGGGTCGGCTCGTCGGCCAGCAGGATGGGCGCGTCCGCCAGCAGGGCCCGGGCCAACGCCAGCATCTGCCGCATGCCCGAGGAGTAGCCGTTGAAGCGCAGGCCGGCCGCGTCGTCGAGGCCGGCCAGGCTCAGCACCTCGGCGACGCGGCGGTCGCGGGCGGCGCCGGCGAGGCCGTAGAGGGCGCCGAAGAACTCCAGGTTCTGGCGGCCCGTCAGCCGGCCGTAGAAGCTGCGCTCGTCGTTGACCGTGAAGGCCACGGCCCGCCGGGCGGCGGCCGGCTCGGCCGCGACGTCGCGGCCGTCGACGAAGGCCCGGCCGCCGTCGGGCAACACGAGCGAGGACAGGACCTTGAGCAGCGTCGTCTTGCCCGCGCCGTTCGGTCCGAGGAGGCAGAGGACGCGGCCGGGCCCGGCCGAGAGGTCGAGGCCGTCGAGGGCCGTGACCGTCCTCCGGTCGAACGGGCGGCGCAGGAGCTCGCGGAAGCCCCGGAAGACGGGATAGCGCTTGACCAGGCCGTCGGTGAGGATCGCGGGAGCGCCGCTCATCGGGGATCCACCAGCCGCCGGGCCGCGACCAGGGCCGGCCGGGCCAGGCGCTCGAGATAGCGGCCGTAGAGACGGAGGGAGCCTTCGGGAGTGCCGGTGGCCGCGGCCAGCCAGGCCCGCGGCGGGAAGAAGATGGCCCGCAGCGTCCGGGCGGCCAGCCCGAGGTCCCGGCGCTCGCAGAGCGAGAGGACCGAGGGCATGTAATAGGGCCAGGCCGGCGCGCGCCGGCGGCCGGCCGTCGCGCCGGGCGGCCAGAGCAGGCGCAGGGCTGCCGACTCGGCCCGAGCGGGGCGGAGCGCGGCCAGGGCCCGGCCGGGGACGGACCCGGGCCAGAGCGTCCGGGCCAGGCTCAGGCCGTGATGGACGGGGCCGCGGACGCGGGCCTCGCGGGCGATCCGGACGACCCAGTCCCAGTCGAGGCCGGGCCGCCCGGCCAGGCCGGCGATGTCGGCCAGCCAGACGAGCCGCTCGTAGGAGTGCTGCAGGGCGTGGACGCAGAGATAGCAGAGCTCGTTCTCGGCCGGCAGGACCAGGGCCTCGGTGCCGCGGACGGCCAGGCGCCCGGCCGACGACCAGAAGCCGTCCTCGTCCCGGCCCGGGAAGTGGAGGCCGAGCGGGCTGGAGTGGAACTCGAGGAACAGCGGGCCCCTGCGGAAATAGGGCGAATAGGCCCAATCGAGGGGCCGGCCCGCGCCGTCGGCCGCCGGCGCCGGGGCTCCTTCCGCCTCTTCGAAGCCGAGGCCGCGGAGGACGCGGCGCACCGCCGGCCAATCCGCGGGGTGGACGACGAAGTCGACGTCCCAGAAGGGACGGAGGGCGAGGTCGGGATAGACGTCGAGGGCCAGCCGGGCGCCCTTGGTCAGGGCCGCCCGCAGGCCGTCGCGGCGGACCGCCGCCAGGAACGGCTCGAGCTCGCGGTAGAGCACGGTGTTGCGGGCCAGGTTGCGCAGGAAGCTCCGGCGCAGGCCTTCCAGGGCGGCGGCGGGCACGGCCGCAGGCTCGCCGCGGAGGGTCAGATAGAGGAGCGGCCCGACGCCCTCGTCCTCGGCCCGGGCCAGGAGCGCGCTCCAGTCGCGGATCTCCCCGGCCAGGCGGCGGACCTCCCCTTCCGTCCCCGCCCCGGGCGCGAAGCGGGAGCCGAGGACGAGCAGGCGGGCCTGAGGGTTCTCTGTCACGGTTTCGAAGGGAGGCCGGGCCCGCGCCGGGCGCGGACCGGGATCCGGAACGGGTCAGTGATCCTGCCGGATGCGGTAGGGCGAGACGTGGATGTCGTCGTAGATCGCCTCGAGCGGGATGGCCCCGGCCACGATGGCCGCGATGCCGAGCGGCGCCAGGAAGAACGGCGGCACGCCCCGCTTGCAGACGATGTAGACGAAGTCGCCGGCCTCGCAGGGCTTGGCGGTCCGGATGACGGCGGTGTAACCCGACGTCACCCGCTTGGCCTTGGCCCCGTAGGCCTTGAGAGAGCGCATGTCCTGGTAGAAGTCCGTCGTTTGGCCTTTGACGTGGATGCGGTCCTCGGATTGGATGAGGCCGATTTCGATCAGGACCTCGGCCTCCTTGGTCTCGGCGAGGTACTTGACGACCTTGCCGATGAAGGCCTCGCCCTTGTCCCGCTGCGCCTTGATGACGGCGGCGGCGGCCGCGGCCGCCTCGGAGTCGTAGGGGTTGAGGGCGACCGTGATCTTGGAGGTCTTGCCGGCCGTGACGCCGAAAAAGTCCTGGGAATTGAAGTTGCCGCGCGGCGAGGTCACGCCGAGGGCGTAGAGGCCGGGGCCGAGCCCCGGGACCCGGAAGATGCCCAGCGCGTCCGAACGGCCGGCCTCGGTGACGGCCCCGGTCGAGACGTTCTTGACCACGACGACCGCCCCGGCGACCGGGGTCGAGCCGTCCTGCTCGTAGACGAATCCGACCAGACCGCCTCCGGCGGGCGCTTGGGACCGCAGCGCGGACGGGACGAGAACGAGGACCAGCGCGAGGGCCGATCCCCATGAGACCAAGACCTTGGCACCTCGCCTCATGGGCTTTCTCCTTGGCAACAGATATGATAGGCGCCTAGGGCCCGAAAAGTCAAGGGCCTAAGCGTTTCATTCGACGAAAGTTAGGGCGGTCAAAAGGAGGGTCTCGCTGACCGGGGCGACCTCCAGGACGTTTTTCCCCTGGCGCGGCCGGATGGGGAGGCTCACCGAGCCGGTGTCCCCGATATTTTCCCAGATCACCCGGCCGTTGAGGAAGATCGAGACGAGGGGGCGGCCCCCCGCCGTCGCCGGGGCGAGCTCCAGGCGGACCGTCCGGGGGCGCCCGTCGGATACGAACGGGACGGACGCCGCGCTCCCCTTTTCCACCGTGAGCCCGCCGAGGTCGATCGCCGCCGGGCTCACCAGGAGGTCGATCTCCCGGCGGACGGCGGCGGCCTTGTCCTCTTCGTTGACCCGCGCGTAGCAGCGCTCGAGGGCCAGGAGGCGATCGAGGTCGCCGGGTTCGACCTCGAGGGCCCGCAGCAGGAACCTCTCGGCCTGGTAGACGGAGTCGAGCTTGAGGCACGACTCGCCGACCAGGCCCAGGACGCGGGCGTAGTCGGCCCGGCCGGCCGGAGCGATGACGAGCGAGCTCGACTCGAGCAGATCGCCGGTCCGGACGATGTCGCGGTAGCGGTTCATCCGGAAATCGAGGGCCGTGCGGAAGGCCAGCGTGCGCAGGTCCTTGAACGGGGCCGCGGCCGTCGGCGGCTCGGCCAGCAGGCCCCGCTCCTTGAGGAAGGACTCGAACTCGCCGAGCGACACGGGGTCGTCCTCGACGGCGAGGTAGGCGGCGATCGAACCGTCCTCGTCCGCGAGCGAGCGGGCCGCCTCGACCCGGCTCATGGCCAGGGCCCGCCGGACGGCGCGCCCCGTCGCGGCGTGGTCCTCGGGAGAGAAGAGCTCGGTCCCCGCGAGGTCCTGATAGAAGCGGATCCGGCCGAGGGCCTCGAGCGCGGCGGCGTAACGGGCGGCGGCCTCGGCCGGGCGGAAGGCCTCGGCCTCGCGGCGGCCGCGGTCGAGCGCGGCCCGGGCCGCGGCCAGATCGAGCGCTTCGGCCCGGGCCAGGGCCGACAGGCGGGCCTCGCGCGAGAGGCCCCTCTCCCCCAGGAACCGGGCGTAGGTCCGGAGCGAGCCGGCCTCCTCGGGCAGGACGCGCTCGATGAGTTCCGGGTCGCCGCCCTGGAGGGACCAGGTCTCGAGGATGCCGAGAAGGCGGTCGGGATCGCCCGCGGCCAAGGCCTTCTTCAGGAGGCCGGCGGCGAGATCCCGCCGGTCGGGCTTGAGGGAGGGCCACAGTCCGGCCATGATCCTCCCCACCTCGTAGCGGATTTGGCCGTTGTGGCCGGCCAGGCGGGCCGCCCTCTCGTACTCGTCGAGCGGGTCGGCCGGCGCGGGCAGTCCCAGGTAACCCATGTAGAGAAGGGTCTGGGCGAAATGGAAGTGGGCCGCCGGGGCGCCGGGATCGAGCCGCAGGGAGCGGAGGAAGGCCTCGGCGGAGCGCCGGAACCAGGTGTCGCGCTTGGCCGGGTCGGCCAGGGCCTCGGCCCCGCCCTCGAACCAGGCCCGGCCGAGATCGGCGGCTACGGCCGCGTTCCAGGGCCAGACGGCGTCGGCCCGGCCGAGGACGCGAAGCCGGGCCTCGGGTCCGGCGGCGGCCTGGCCCTTCCAGGCAAGGTGGGCGTTGGTGGCGACCGCGGCCTGGAGCGCGGCCAGAAGGATCAGGCCGGCGAGCGGGAGGATCTTGGTCTTCACGGCGGGCCTCAGCTCTTGCGGTAATGGGCCATGACCACGGTCAGGGCCAGGACGACGGTGAACAGGACCATGTTGGCGGGGATGTGGAGGTTGAAGTCGGTGAAGGCGTGCAGTCCGGCCCCGGCGAGCGAAACGATGCCGCCGAGGGCCAGGGCCCGGGCCTGGGCGTTGCGCCGCCCGCGCCAGACGAGGAAGGCCCGGACGGCCAGGGACAGGATGACGCCCAGGAGCAGGAGCGCCCCGAGCACGCCGAGCTCGGCGGCCGTCTCGAGGTACTCGTTATGGGCGTGGATGAGGGCCATGTCGCCGCCCTGGCGCGTCTCGTAGGCGTTGTAGGCCGAGGCGAACGTGCCCAGGCCGGTCCCGAAGACCGGGAAGTCGCCGATCATGTCGGCCGTGTTGGCCCAGTAGAGCGGCCGGTCCTCGTGGAGGATGTCGTCGAGGGCGAAGCGGCGGACGGTCGAGCCGGCGCCGGCCAGGACGGCCATGACGGTGACGGCCAGCACGGTGGCCCGGATGGCCCGGCCGACCCAGGGCTGGCGGAAGCCCAGCCGGCTGTAGGAGACGACGGTCAGGCCGAAGAAGAGAAAGACCGTGAAGGCCAGGACGACGACGCCGGACCGGGAGTTCGACAGCAGGATGGCCAGGGCCATGACGGCCGCCGCGGCGAAGAGCAGGACGGTGCCCAGGACCCCCTTGGAGGTCCACAGGCGGACCTTCTCCCGGAAGCCTTGGACCCCGAAGGTCATCATGTTCATGCGGGCCACGGCCAGGCCCAGCGCCAGCGGGATGATCATCTCCAGGTAGCCCGAGAAATGGTTGCCGTTGACGAAGGTGCCGGTGGCCGCGTGGGGGCTGAAGACCTTCTTATAAAAAAGGAGGCGGGGCTCGGAGCGGGTCAGCTCGAAGAGCCCGTAGAGGGCCTGGAAGACGCCCGACGCGACCAGGGCGACGATGACGGCCCGGATGCGGCGGCCGCGGCCGGCGGCCCGCAGGACGAGCCAACCCAGTAGGAATAGGGAGGCCAGGAACAGGGCCTCGCGGACGGTCGCCGACGGCGAGACGGACAGGGTCGTGAAGCGGCGGCCGGCGAAGCCGGGGTCGTAGAGCTCCCGGAAGCGGACCGCGGCCGGGGCCAGGAGCCGGACCGCGGCCACCGGCAGCGGCAGGACCTGGAGGGCCAGGAAGCCGAAGAAGGCGGCCGCGAGCGGCCGCGTGCTCTTCAGGAGCGGCGGCAGGTGGGGATTGAGGCGCGGCTTCGGGTCGGCCAGGACCCAGGCCGCGGCCAGGACGGCCACGGCCAGCTCGATGCCGAACACGGCCCAGGCCTCGACCGAGGCGGCCGGCAGGGGGCTCCACAGGAGCAGGGCCAGGAGCCCGTATTCCAGGACCTTGAGGCTCATGGCTTCCCGTCGGCCTTCCGTCCGCCGGCGTCGGCGGAACCGTCGGATTCGTACTCGTACTCATAGTAATGGTAGAACGGCGTGCCGATACCCTGCCGGCCGATGCGGACTTCGTTGAAGACGACGCCCAAGATGTCGGCCTTGGCCTTGCGGACCTCCTCGACGGCCCGGGCCAACGGGCGGCGGGTCGTCTTGCCGGCCCGGACGACGAAGACGGTCGAGTCGGTGAGGGAGCTGACAATGACCGGGTCGATGACGGCCAGGATAGGCGGCGTGTCGAGCAGGACGACGCTGAAGCGCTCCTTGGCCAGGGCCAGCAGCTCTTTCATGCGCCGGGAGTTCAGGAGCTCGGCCGGGTTGGGCGGATGGGGGCCGCTGGGGACGGTCCAGACGTTCTCGATGCTCGTCTTCTGGACGACCTCGTCGAAGCCGTTCTTGCCGGCCAAGAAGCTGCTCAGGCCGAGCGCGTTGCGCAGGTTAAAGATCCGGCTCAGCCGGGGTTTGCGCAGGTCGGCGTCGACGATGAGGACTTTGCCCTCGAGCTGGGCGAAGGACACGGCCAGGTTGGCCACGGTGGCCGTCTTGCCCTCCTGGGGCAGGGTGCTGGTGAAGCAGATCGTCCGGGGCGCCCCGTCGGCGTGGGAGAACAGGATCGAGGTCCGCACGGTCCGGTAGTCCTCGGCGATCGAGAACTTGGGGTAAAGGTGGTTGATGAGCTCGATCTCGCGGACCTCCGGCGCGGCCGCCGCGGGCCGGGCCTCCTCGTCCCCGTAGCTCCGGTAGGAGCCGTAGACGTCGTTCTTCTTGCGGCCGCCGGCGGCGGTCAGGAACGGGATGACGCCGAGCGAGGGCAGGCCGACGAGCTTCTCGACGTCCTCGGGGCCCTTGACGGTGTTGTCCAGGGACTCGACCAGGAAGACCAGGCCGACGCCGCCGACGAGGCCGAGGAGCAGGGCCACGAGGAGGTTGCGCTTGACGTCCGGGGTGAACGGGCCCGGCGGCACCAGGGCGTGGTCGACGACCTTGATGTTGCTCGTCCGCAGGCCGCCGAGCTGGCTGGAGACCTGGATCTCGTTCTGCTTGGCGACCAGGGTGCTGAGGAGGGTCCGCATGTTCTCGACCTCGGTCCGCAGGGTGTGGTAGAAGATGGCGTTCTTGTTCATCTTCGTCACGTCGCCCCGCTGCTCGTCGAGCAGGCCCTGGAGGGAGCCCTCCTTCTTGAGGGCGGCGCGGTAATCGGCCTCGGCCGTACCGACGGCCTTGCGGATCTCCTCCTGGAGGGTGTTGCGGGTGGCGTCCAGGCGGGCCTTGAGCTGGACCATCTCGGGGTAGTCGGGCCGGTAGATCTTGCCCTTCTCCTCGTAGTCGGACTTGACCTGGGTGTAGGTCGTCCGCAGGGCCTGGATGGTCGGGTTGTTGACGGACTCGGGCAGGGAGTCGGCGTTGAGCTTCTTGAGCTCGAGATAGGCCGACTCCTTGGCGTAGCGGTCGATCTGGGCCGCCGTCAGGGCCGTGTTGACCGAGGCGAAGTTGTTAACGACGGCGCTCTCGTTGTCGCTGAGGTAGAGGAGGTTCTTCTCCGTGCCGTACTTTTGGAGGTCCTCCTCCTTGCGCTTGAGGTCCTCGCGCAGCAGGGCCACCTGCTCGGTCAGGAACTCCGAGGTCTGCTTGGTGGCCTCGTAGCGGGTCTCGACGGAGAAGCTGACGAATTCCTCGACCAGGGCGTTGACGACGTCGGCGGCCAGGCCGGCGTGGGTCGAGACGTAGCTGACGTAGACGAGCCGGGTCTCCGGGATGGGGGCCACGCTCAGGCCGCCCTGGACGGCGAAGGCGGCGGAGGCCGGGGCGGCCTCTTCGCCGGGGCCGCCCTTCTTGCCGCCCCCCCCGAAGAGCCAGCGGAAGGTCACGGCGTCCTTGACCCGGCCGGCCAGGCTCCGCCGCGGCGCGGCGGCGGCCCGGAACTCGGGCCGGGCGGCCAGGTCGAGCCTCTTGGCCACCCGCTCGGCCAGCGACCGGCTGGTCAGGAGCCGGAGCTGGGTGTTGAAATAGGTGCCCATGAAGTCGTTGCGGTAGTAGGCCCCGGCGTTGAGGACGTCCTGGATGTTGAGCAGGCTCGCGCCCGGCTCGTCGATGAGCAGGGTGGCCGTGGCCCGGTAGAGCGGCGTCTTGGTGAACGAAGCCACGGCCGCCGCGACGACCAGGGCCCCGGCGAACGTGATCAGGACCCACTTCCGCTTGAGGAGGACGCGGGCGTATTCGAGGAGGTCGGCCTCCTTCCTGTCCGTCTTGCTGGCGAAACCTTTCATGGCGGTTCTCCCCGACGGCCCGGGCTAGAGGAGGCTCTCCGGGACGTAGACCGTGTCGTTGACCTTGAGCGGGATGTCCTTGATCTTGCCCTTGAGGATGTTGCGGACGTTGACCGTGAACTCGAGGTCCTTGCCGGCCGCGTCCTTGCGCCGGATCTGGACCCGCTTCTTGTTGGCCCGGTCGGTGAAGCCGCCGGCCTGGGCGATGGCCTGCGTCAGGGTCGGCAGGCTGGAGCGGCGGACCTGCAGGGCCCCCGGATTGCGGACCTGGCCGAAGACGTAGATGGGGACGGGCTTGTCGACGGGCACGTTGATGACGTCGCCCGGCTCGAGGGCGACGTTGAGCTTGGGGTCGCCCTGGACGAACAGGCCGTCGATGGAGAGGCGCAGGGCCGTGCTCTCCCCTCCCGGGAGCTGGCGGATGACGATGATCTCCTCGCCGGCGTCCGGCGTCAGCCCGCCGGCCTCGGAGACGAGCGACAGGACCGTCTGGCGGCCGAGGAGCTCGTACGGCCCGGGCTTGCCCACGGCCCCGACGACGGAGACGCGGCGGCTGATGTACTCGAGGATGTGGACGGTGACCTGGGGCTTGAGGACGATCTTCTCCCCGGCCAGCCGGGCCAGTTTCTTCTCGACCTCGAACTTGGTCAGGTTGCCGACCTCCACTTCGCCCAGGAGGGGCAGGGTGATGCGGCCCTCCTCGGAGACGCGGACGACGAGCTTGTTGATCTCCGCGACGCCGAGGACGCTGATCTCCAGCAGGTCCTTGGGCCCGATCTTGTATTCGGCGCTGGCCTCCTGGGCGGCCGGGGCCGCGGCGGCGAGCGCCAGGGCCAGGGCGGCCAGGACGAACCCGGCGGTCCGTAGCGTGTGGGACATGGTCGACTCCTTGGGCCGGAAGCTAGAATTCGTAGGTCAGGAACGCTCCGGCGAAGTTCCTGCGGACGTCGAAGCCCGGGGCGTTGGACGTCCGCTTGTAAAAGTTGTAGGTCAGGCCCAGCCCGACCGAGCCGGCCAGGCGCACGACCGGGCCGGCGGAAAAGGTCCGCTGGATGTCCTCGCGGCGCTCGACGAGGACGGGCCCGCCGCCGGTCCAGACCGTCTGCGGCTCGGGGTAGGCCATGGTCCCGTACTGGACGCCGCCGTCGAGACGCAGGAACGGGGCCAGGTAGAGCGACAGGGCGGCCCGGCCCCGGCCGTCCACGTAGTAATAGGCCGTCTCGTTGTAGGAGAAGGCGCTGTCGCGGTCGTAGCCCACGGTGACGGCGACGCGGCCGAGGCGGACGTAGACCTCGGAGGCGGCGACGAGGCCCGCAAAGGGCCGGCGCTCCGGCGAGTCCGGCCGGAACGACTTCCAGCCGGCGATGACCGCGCCCCGGGCCCGGCCGGAGAGCGGGAAACGGAAGCCGCCGCGGACCTCGAACGACTCGGCGTCGCGCCAGGCCGAGGCCGGGTCCGTGAACGCGAAACGCGTCCAGCCGGCCGCGGCGACCAGGGAGCTGCGGGTGAAGACCCGGTAGTGGAACTCGGCCGCGGCCGAGGTCTCGCGCCGGTCGAGGGCCCGGGCGTAGGGGTCGTCGGCGCCGCCGGCTGCGAGGTCCTCGAAGCGGATGTCTTCGACGGCGGCCGCCGCCCCGAAGGCCGTGCCGCGGGCCGTCTCGAAGAACAGCCGGGCCGAGCCGCCGGTCCGGGTGTCGCGGACCCGGCGGTCGAGCTCGCTCGTCCCCCTCCGGACGTGGGCATAGGCGTGCCAGTCGGCCGCGAGCGAGAGGCGGCCGAGAAGCAGGGCCCTCATCCCGCCGGAAAAATTGTTGCTGAAGGCCCGCTGGCCCTTCTCCCGGGCGTAGAAGAGGTATTCGGGGCTCTCGGTGGCCGTCAGGATGAGGGAGCTCCCGACGAGCCAGTGGGCCCTGAGCTCGGGCGCGAGGGTCGCCGTGACGTCCCCGACGGCCTCGGCGCCGCCGTCCGGACGGAAGTAGACGTTCGAGTCGTAGCCGGCCTCGGACAGCCGGAACAGGGGCCGCAGCCGCAGGGGCCCGACGCGGAGCCGGGCCGTCTCGCGGATGGTGTCGGCCTCCTCGCGGAAGGTCCGGTAGGCCTGGGCCTCGAGGCGGACGGCCGCGGCCAGGGCCAGGACGGCCAAGACGGCGGTGATCGGGGCGCGGTGTGTCATCGGTCGAACGATCAGGACGCGCTGAAGGGACCGAGGCGGTCCCGGACGTGGCGGAAGAACCTCATGAACGAGAGCCTCTGGAGCAGGGCGAAGATGAGGCCGCTGTGCCAATCGAAATCCGCCCGCTCGCGGATGATGGGGACGATGCCGTCGGTCCGGGCCAGCTGGAACAGGCTCTCGATGCGGCCGTCGCTCAGGCGGGCGCACATCCGCCGGGTGTACTGGCCGACCAGGATCTCCTTCTGCAGCCGGGCCTTCCAGCGGCGCTCGTAAGCCGAAAGGGAGGCCGGTCCGAAGTCCGAGCGGCCGAAGGCCTCGACGACCGTCTTGGCGGCCAGGTCGGCGCAGGCCAACCCGTAGCTGATGCCGCCGCCGGTCGTCGTCTTGGTCTGTCCGGCCGCTTCGCCGACGGCCAGGACGCGGTCGCCGGCCGTGCGGGCGAGCAATCCCTGGGCCACGGGCTTGGTCCGGACGGCGCAGGTCTCGGACGCGCCGCGGACGCCGCCGAAGTGGCGGTCGAGAAGGCGGTGGAGGCAGGCCCTGGGATCCTTCCGGGTCAGCAGGCCGATCCGGGCCCGGCCGCGGCCGGCGGGGACGGACCAGGCGAAGGCGCCCGGGGCGACGTCGCGGCCGAAGAAGAGCGTGGTCGTGGCGGCGCCCGGCGCGTCGCACTCGACCTGGGCCCCCATGAGGAAATCGCGCGGCGCCGACAGGCCCAGCTTCCTGGACAGGGCGAAGTCGACGCCGGTGGCCAGCACGGCCACCTCGGCCGTCTCGCGGCGCCGGCCGCCGCCGGCGTCGCGCGCGGCGAGGACGACCCCGTCCGGGCCGACGGCGACGTCCTCGACCCGGGTGTCGCAGACCACGGCCGCGCCGGCCGCGGTCGCGGCCGCGGCCAGGGCCCCGTCGAAACGCGCGCGGTCGACCACGCCGGCGAAGGCCCGGGGATGCTCGTAGAGGAACTCGGTCGCGTACGGCGAGACCAGCCGTACGGTCCGCAGTTCCTCGACGATGGGGCCGCGGTCGAGGCCGAAGTCGTCGAAGACCTCGAGCCCGACGATGCCGGTGCAGAGGACGCCGGCCCCGGCCCGTGGCTTGCGCTCCAGGACCCGCACGCGGAGGCCGGCCGCGGCCAGGCGGGCGGCGGTCCGCAGACCGCTCGGGCCGGCCCCGACGACGACGACGTCCGCGGTCTTCATCGCTCCCATTCTATACCTTGGGCTCCCGGGACTCCCATTTCCCCCGGAAAGTGATGCCGAACGACAGGGCCATCAGGGCCAGGTCGGTCCAGAAGCTCATGCGCCTTATATAGAGGAGGTCGTAGCGGAACTTGCGGCGCCGCGGCGCCTCCCCCGGCAGGTAGACTTGGGCCAAGCCGGTCAGCCCCGGCCGGACGGCGTGGCGGGCGGCGTAGCCGGGGACGGAGGACAGGTCGGCCGCCCGGCCGTCCCCGTTGACCTCTTTCTCGTTGGGCCGCAGGGCCCGCGGTCCGACGAAGCTCATGTCGCCCCTGAGGATGTTGACGAGCTGGGGCAGCTCGTCCATGGCCGTGGCCCGCAGGAGGCGGCCGACGCGGGTCACCCGCGGGTCGCGGGCGACGGCCTGGACCGGCCCGCTCCCCGCCTCGGCCCCGACGACCATGGACCGGAACTTGAGGGCCCGGAAGGTCCGGCCGCCCCGGCCGACGCGCTCCTGGGCGTAGAAGACCGGGCCGCCGTCCTCGATCTTGACGGCCGCGGCGATCGCGGCCCAGAGGGGCGCCGAGACCAAGAGCCCGAACGACGACAGGGCGATGTCGAACGGCCGCTTGAGGAAGAGGAAGCGGCCGGCCCGGCCGGCCGGATCGGCGGCCCGGCGGCGCGCGGTCAGGGCCACCCAAGCCAGGGCGGTCAGGATGCCGGCCATGTCGACGGCCCAGTCGAGCGGGCTGCCGTAGCGGTTGGGGACGAACGACTGCAGGAACTCGTCGAGGAAGCCGTAGGCGACGGCCCCGGCCGCGGCCAGGGCAGCGGCCCGCTTCGACCACAGCGGACCCCGTCCGCCCCGGAAGGCCCGGTAGAGGAGCAGGACGAGGAAGCCGTACTCGACGAAGTGGAGGGACTTGCGGAAGACGATGTAGGCCGCGCCGAGGGCGGCTTCGGAGGCGGCCGGCGCGAGCCAGCGGAAGACCGCGGCGAAGGTCTCATAGATGCGGCTCGAGGCGAAGGCCCGGTTGCCGACCGGGAAGATGAAGGCCATCCACAGGAGCGGCGGCAGGCCGTAGAGCAGGAACTTCTTGGCGCGCGTCATGGGCCGTTCCCTAGGATACCATGGACCTCAACAGGGCGTCGTAGCGGGCCAGGACCGTCCGGCGCGAGACGCGGCGGACGGCGTAGGCCCGGGCGTTGGCGCCGAGCTCGCGGCGCCGCTCGGGCGAGGCGGCCAGGGCCCGGACGGCCGCGGCCACGGCCGCGGGGTCGTCGGGCGGCGCGGCCAGGCCGCAGCCGTTCTCGACGAGGACGGTCTCGACCTCGGAGCCCGGCGCGGCCAGCCCCAGGACGGGCCGTCCGGCGGCCAGGCAAGTGTAGAGCTTCGAGGGCACGGACAGGTCCGACTTCGACCGGTCGAGCGGCACGAGCAGGACGTCGGCCGCGGCCAGGAGGTCCGGCAGCTCGGCGTAGGGCACGAAGGGCAGGAAGAGGACGTTGGCCAGCCCCAACGCGGCGGCTTTCTCCCGCAGGGCTTCTTTCCTCATTCCCTCCCCGACCAAGGCGAAGACGAGGCCGGGCACGTCGGCCAGGAGCGCGGCCGCCTCGAGGGCCCGGCCGAGGGTCCGGTCGCTGCTGATGCTGAGCGTCCCCGAATACATGACCACGAACCGGCCGTCGAGGCCGAGGCGGCGGGAAACGGGATTGTCCTTGGGCCGGGGGGCCAGGACGTCCGTGTCCACCCAATTCGGCAGCACGGCCAGCTTGGCCTCAGGGACGCCCTTGCGCCGGAGGTTCCGGGCGAAGCCGTCGCTGATGACGGCGATCCGGTCGGCCAGCCCGTAGACCCATTTCTCCAGGGCCCGGGCGAAGCGAATGCCGGACGGGTTGCGCAGGACGCCGGACTCGATGGCCAGGTCGGGATGGATGTCCTGGACGTCGACCAGGACCCTGGCCCCGCGCAGGGCCTTGGCGAAGAAAGCCGGCAGGCCGAGTTGCAGGGGCGGCGTGCGCAGGATGAGGACGTCGCCCCGGCGGACGGTCCGGATATTGAGGAGGGCCCCGGCCGTATAGACGTTCCAGGCCAGGAGGCGCCCGAGCGGGCCGGACCCCGTGTTGGTCCAGAAGCGCTTGACGGTCAGCCGGCCCGTCCGGCGCCTCGAATAGGCGAGGCCGCGGAAGGCGAGGCCGCGGTCGCGGGGCAGGGTCGTCACGACCTCGACCTCGTGGCCGGCGTCGGCGAGGGCGCGGGCCAGCTCGTCCATGAGGACGGGCGCGCTGCCGAAGTCCGGCAGGTAGTACATCGTGTGGAGGAAGATCCTCACGCCGCCTCCTCCGTCCCCTCTTCGGGATTCTCCAGGGCCCACTCGTAGACGTAGGCGACGGCCGGCACGAACAGGAGCAGGTCGACGCCGTAGAACGCGGCCGTCGACTCGAAGAAGCTCCGGGCGGTCAGGAAGCCGAGCAGGAGGACGGACTGCATGAGCAGGGCCTGGTCCGCCGGCGCGGCCGCGCGGATCCGCCGCAGGACGCCGCCGCGCCACAGGAAGAGCCACAGGACCGCGACGCCGGCGGCGAAGAACAGGGCGCCGGGGAGGCCGGCCTGGATGGCGGCGTGGAGGTAGGAGTTGTGCATGTGCTCGGCGTCGAGCAGGAGCCGGTCGGCGTGGAAGCCCCAGCCGAAGACGGGCGACTCGCCGATCTTGGCCAACCCCTTCTGCCAGGTGTTCTCGCGGCCGGTCAGGAAGACGAGCGAGCTCCAGGCGCCGCGGGCCCGCCAGGCCACGCCCGAGGTCCAGATGGCCCAGGCCGCCACCGGCCCGGCCACGAGGAAGCGCAGGTTGACGCCCCGGACGAGGACGAAGAGCATCCCGGCCACGGCCAGGCCGAGCAGGGCCGAGCGGGACTGGGTCTGCATGAGGACGAAGAGCGAGGGCACGGCCAGGGGCAGCCACAGCCAGCGCTTCTTCGAGGCCGAGGTCACCAGGGAGACCCCGGCGACGATGAGGACGGCGACGGCGTAACGGCCGACGCCGTTGGCCCGGACCTCGCCGAGCCCGAAGGGCATGCGGTAGACCTCGAACCGCGTCGAGGTGCCCAAGCCGAAGCGGACGGCTTCGGGCAGGACCGTGAGGAGCAGCCCGATGACGATGGCCGCGTTCAGCCGCAGGATGGCCCGCAGGACCGGCAGGGGCTCCGGCCGCTCGATGACGAACCAGGCCACGGCCAGCGGGGCCAGATAGGCCAGGCCCCAATAGAGCGACGTGGCGACGTCGGGAGACAGGGCCACGGACGCGATCAGGCCGAGGACGGCGTAGCCGACGAGGAGGCCGAGCGTCGTGGTCCCGAACCGGAAGCGGGACCGCGTGGCCATCGCCCACAGCAGCGCGATGTAGGCGGCCGCGGGCGGCAGCACGGCCCGGACGGCCTGGAAGACGGCCAGGGGATCGTGGACCGAGGGCAGTGGCACGAGGTTGTAGAGGCCGGTGAAGACGCCGGCCCAGGCCATCAGCCACAGGGCGAGCGAGGCGATCACGTTCGCTCCTCCCGCCACGGCGGCGCCCCGGCCAGGACGTCCGCGTAGATCGCGCGCAGCCGTTCGCCGAGGCGGTCCCACGTGTAATAGGAGCCGGCCCGGTCGCGGCCGGCCGCGCCCAGCCGGGCCCGGAGGCCGGCCTCGGCGTGGAAGCGGCCGAGAGCCGCGGCCAAAGCCGCGGCCACGGCGTCCGGAGGCCCCGGCGGGACTTTGAAGCCCCATTCGTCCCGGACGTGGAAGCCGGGCCCGCCGACGTCGAGGCAGACGACCGGCAGGCCCGAGGCCATGGCCTCGACGACGACCGCCCCTCCCCCGTCGCGCAAGGAGGGGAAAAGGAAGACGTCGCTCCGGCGCATCTTGGCGAAGATCTCCGCCCTCGGGCTCCACGGCGTCCAGACGAGGCGGTCAGAGACGCCCAGGCGCGCGGCCAGGGCTTCGAGGCGCGGCCGCTCGGATCCCTCGCCGACGAGCTCGAGCGTCACCGGCGGGGCGACCCGGGCGAGGATCCGCAGGGCCTCGAGGGCCAGCGGCAGGCCCTTGATGGCGTCGTACCGGCCGACGTAGAGCAGGCGGAGACCGCCGCCGGCCGCGGCCGGCACGGGGCCCCCGAGGACGTCCTCGCGGCGGATGCCGTTGACCGGGAAGTCGACGACCCGGTCCGCGTAGCGGGTCAGGACGCCCTCGGTCTCGGCGTTGCAGACCAGGATGGCCGAGGCCTTGCGGGCCGTGCGCCGGCGGGCCGGGGTGGCCCGCCAGACGTTCTGCAGGAAGGTCCGGGCCCGCTCCTGACGGCGCTCGCGCGGGGCCAAGGTGCGCAGGAGCGGCGCCGGGACGCGCTGCCCGCCGCCGATGGGGCCCCAGACGAAGGGTCCGGGGAACGAGGGGGCGACGAAGCTCGGCATCCAGTCGTTGGAGAAGGTGATCTGGTGGAAGAGGTCGAAGCGCTCGGCCGCGGCTAAGTGCCGGGCCAGGCGGGCGGCCTGCCGCTGCCACAGGAAATAGTCGAAGCGCACGCCGTAGTGGCGGTCGCGCAGGGCCCGGTGGACGCAGTCCGGCAGAGCGACGTAGTGGACGGCCGCGGGCCGGCCGTCGCCGTCCGTGAGCGTCCCCTCGACGCCGTCCCGGTTGAAGGCCCAGGTGATGAGCTGCATGTCGGCTAAGCGGGCGATCTCCCGGGCCAGCGACCAGCCCAGGATGGCCTCGCCCGGGAAGTGGGCCGCGGCCGGGCTCGGATGGCAGGCGTAGGCCGAGACCAGGACCTTGGGCCGCGCCGCGCTCACGTCCGGCCTCCCGTCGCCCGCCAGCGCGACAGCCGCGAGGCCAGGCCCGGGGCCTTGCGGATGACGGCCGCCCGGGCCTTGTCGGCCCAGCCGAGCGGGGCCCGGGCGATGTCGCCCCACGACACGCGTTCGCGGCCGAGCAGCGCGAAGTAGGCCCGCGGCCCGGCCAGCAGTCCGTCGGCGTCCGCGACGCCGCGGACGATCTCGCTCCGGGCCACGAAGTCGATGATGCCCGTCATGGCCTTGGCCCGCCGGGCCACGGCCGCGGCGGAATGGTTGAACAGCCCGCCGTAGAATTGGCCGGGGTGCTGGCGGTAGACGTAGAGCGGCCGCGGCACGTAGGCGACGCGGACCGCCTTCTTGACGGCCAGGCCGATGAAGACGTCCTCGTGCGGCGTCGGCAGGCCCTCGGGCAGCGGGAAGACGCGTTCGGCGACGCGGCGGGACAGGGTCCAGGACCAGCGCGGCGGCGAGACGCGGATGCGCCGCAGCGAGGTCTCGAGGTCCATGTCCCGGAAGCGGGGGCCGACGCGCAGGCGGCCCGGCCGGTCCGCGCCGTCGGCGAGCAGAAGGGCGTCGTGGTAGGACGCCTCTTCGGCGGCGAGAAGGGGCCAGGCCGCGGAGAAGCCCGGGTCCAGGAGGTCGTCGGCGTCCACGACCTTGACGAAGTCGCCGCCGCTCCGGCCGAAGCCGTGATTGATGGCCGGGACCTGGCCGCTCCCGGGACTGGCCGCGAGGCGGACCCGCGGGTCGGCCGCGGCCAGGGCCGCGACGAGCCGGGCCGTGTCGTCCCCCGAGCCGTCGTCGACGACGACGAGCTCCCAGTCCCGGAAGGCCTGGGCCCGGACGCTGTCGACGGCCGCCTCGACGTAGGCCGCCCCGTCCTTCACGGGCATGATCAGCGAGAGGAGGGGCATCGGGGTCACGGTCTCACAGCAGGGACTTGATCAATCCGACGGCGTTGCCGAAGGCCCGGGAGAAATACGCCGTCCGGCCGTCGCGAACGGCCAGGGCCAAGCTCATCGCCAGCCGCAGGGCCAGGGCGGTCCGGCACTTGGCCAGGGACAGCTCTTCATGCTTGCGGACGAAGTGGACCCGGTTGAGGACCTCGCGGACGCCGAAGGCGTACCCCCCGCCCCGGCCGCCGGCGGCCTGTAGGTGGAGATAGCGGGCGCCGGCGACGACGGCCAGGCGGGCCGTCCGGCCGACACGGTAACTGAAATCGAGGTCCTCGAGGTAGCTGTAACCGGCGTACCACTCGTCGAAGCGGAAGGCCCGGACGATGTCGCGCCGCCAGACCGAGGCCGTGGTCGGCAGCCAGTCGGTCCAGGTCGTGCGGTCGACCGGGCCGATGAGGGTCTGGAAACCCGAGGCCGTGACCGCGCCGCGCCGGCGGTCGTAGAGGCCGAGCGAGGCGGCCAGCGGCGAGGTCTTGAGCTGCGGCCATTCGAGGGGCGGATGGTCGGCCTGATTGAACGCGGCCCCGCCGACCTCGGGGCCGGCGGTCTCGAAGAAGCGGATCATCTCCTCGACGGCGGACGGCTCGAGGACGGCGTCGTCGTCGAGGAAGCCGACGAGCCCCGCGTCCGGCCCGACGGCGTCGAGGCCGAGGTTGCGCTGGCGGGCGGCCGAGGCGACTGGCGTGCGGACGAGGCGCAGGACCGGAGCGGCGGGCCCGCCGGGCAGACGCGGCGTGGGCCGGCGGCCGGCGTCGACGACGACGACCTCGTCGGGGACGCGGCTCTGGGCGACAAGGCTCGCCCACAGGCGCCGCAGCTCGTCGGGACGGTCCTTGGTCGCGACCACGAAGGCGATCCGGCTAGGCGCGGGCATGGGCGTCCTTCAGGAAGTCCGCGACGGCCGCGCGAATCCCGGCGGCGAAGCGGTCGGCCGAGAAGGCGGCCGCGCGCCCGACGAGGTGGCCGCGCAGCGCGGACAGCCGCTCCGGGCTCGCCAGCGCGGACCGGATGGCGGCGGCGGCGCCGGCCGCGTCGCGATAGACGAGGTCCGGATGGGCGACGATCTCGGTCTGGCCGCCGCCGTCGGGCACCCAGACGACGGCCCCGGCCTTGACCATCTCGGCCACGGCCAGGCCGAAGGCCTCGTTGCGGCAGCCCGACAGGCCGTACTTGTGGCCGGCCAGGATAGCGGCCTTGGCCTCGCCGTAGACCGGCCCCTCGAGACGTATCCAGTCGCCGTGGCGGCGGCGGAGGGCCCGCACGGCCCGCGTGTAAGCCGGCCGGACCTCGCGCCCGAGGACGTGGAGGTGGACGGGGCGCGTCTCCCGGACCCGGGCCAGGATGTCGACGGCGAGGTCGAGGCCCTTCTCCGGCACCAGCCGGCCCATGAAGACGAAGCCGTCCTCGCGGTCCTCCCACGGCCCGGGCGTCGGCGGCGGCGCGGCCACGGGCGGATAGACGACCGAAGCGGGGAGCCCGAAGCGCGCTTCGAACAGGCGGCGCGTCCACTCGGAGTTGGCCACAGTGCGGTTGCGCCTCCAGCCGTCGCGCGTCCCGCCCGACAGGGCCCGGGCCAGGCCCAGGTAGAGCGACCGGGCCGGCGAGGCGCGGTAGCCGGGGCCGCCGGCGGCCCCGGCGTGGAGCTCGCGGCGCAGGGCATCGTCGAAGGAGAAATCGGCGATCCGCTGGATGCCGGGGCGGCCGAAGTCCATGACGTTGTACGCCGAGATCATGACGTCGAACTCGGGCGCGCGGCGGCGGCAGTAGCGGGCCAGGCGGAAGCCTCGCAGGGCGTCGAAGCGCGTCCGCGTGCCGGGCGGCGGGGCGACCGCGACGACCTCGAGGCCGGTCCCGGCGAGCGCGGTGCCGCAGCTGCGGTCGAGGGCGGCCAGGTCGGGCCGGCCGGTCGTGATGAGGATCACCTCGTGATCGGGCCTCAGGGCCTGGACGGTCCACATCGCGCAGGCCTCGGAGCCGCCGCCGGGGACGAGGCCCGGATGGACGACGGCGACGCGGGGCTTCACGCGGCCGCCTCCGGGCCCGGGCGCTTCAGCAGGCCGGCGAGAAAGGCCCGCTCGTCCGCCGTGAGGACGCGGGCCCAGGCGGCCGCCGCGAAAACGGCCAGGAGCGCGCCGGCGCCCCAGACGCCGCCGCCGAGGGCCGTCGAGGCGGCCAGGCCGGCCGCGAGCAGGGCCAAGGCCGCCAGAACGCCCGCGAAGCCGTTCTTCCAGACGTAACCGAAGGGGACGCCGCCCGACGTGAACGAGACGCCCAGGAGGAAGACCGAGAAGGCGGCCAGGCGGACGGCCGCGACGGCGGCCACGCCGTCGATCCCGGCCAGCTTGGCCCCGGCCCAGGTCGCGGCCGTGAAGACGACGAGCTCGACGGCCTGGTACTTCGGGGCCACGTCGACCCGGCCGATGCCGATGAGGTAGTTGTTGGGTACGGCGATGACGGTGTTGACCAGGAAGCCGGCCGAGAGGACGCGGACGGCGAAGGCGCTCTCGGCGGCGAAGTCCGCGCCCAGCCACAGCCGCAGCAGCGGCCCAGCGAAGAAGATCAGGACGACGAAGACGGGGCCGGTCGACAGGAGCAGGAACTTGACGGAGCGGGCGAACAGGGCCTCGACCTCGCGGCGGCGGCCGCCGGCGTCGAGATAGGAGAAGGCCGGGAACAGGACCATCGACAGGCTGGCGGGGACGACACCGATCCGGTTGATGGCCTCGAAGGGCGCGCTGTAGAAGGCGACGGCCGCCACGGTGATGAGGGAGCCGATGACGAGCCGGTCCATCGAGGAGGTCACGGCGTAGAGCACGCTCGACAGGCCGAGCCAGCTGCTGAAGGCGAACAGCGGCCGGACGAGGTCGCGCCGGACGGAGGGCCGGATCCGCAGTTCCGGCAGGACCCGCAGGGCCAGGGCGGCCCAGGCGGCCAGGGCCGCGAGCCGCGACAGGACGAGCAGGACGACGATGCCCGGCAGCTCGTATCCGAGGAGCGTGCCGGCGAGGGGCAGCAGGTAGAACAGGATGTTCGTCGGGACCTTGACCGCGTTGACCAGGTCGAAGCGCTGGGCGGCTTCGAGGGCGCCGCGGAAGGAAGAAGCCACGAACATGACCGGCAGGGACCAGCCGACGAGGCGCAGGGTCAGGACGGTCTCGCGCTCGAAGCCCCCGGGGATGTTGAGGACGCGGCCGGCGATCAGGGGCGCCGCCAGATGGGACAGGACGGCGGCCAGGAGGCCGAGCCCGGCCTGGAGGTGGACCGCCGTCCAGAACGTCGCCGGCAGCCGGGCCGTGTCGCCGCGGCCCAGGGCGTCGGCGACGGCCCGGGTCGCCGTCCGGCCGAGGCCGAGGTCGAACAGGCCGAAATAGCCGAAGACCACCCAGACCAGGGCCAGGATGCCGAAGCGGTCGTGGCCCAGGGCCCGGACGACCAGGGGGATGGAGAAGAAGCCGACGGCCAGTGGCAGGGCCAGCCCGGCCAGGTTCAGGGCCGTGTTCCGGACGAGCCGGGCGTTGCGGAGGTCGGTGGGCATGGGGCTAGACTTTTCGCGGCAGGCTACCGCCGTTGGATAAAACGCCGCTCCTCGCGGCAGGTTGCTCGGGCGTTTTACCGTCTATCGCGGCTGACAGGGCGCTCCGGTCCCGTCCGGAAGACCGGCGGGAGGCGTGGAAGGAGCGCGGCGTCTCATGGCGGGTCCATCATATGGCGGGCCCCCCCTGGGCGGCAATCGTCCGGCCGGATGAATCCGGGGGTGAAAAACCACCCCCAAAGGTGACCCTTAGGGGTGAGGGAAATATGGACCGGATTAGCCCCCCGCGCGCCGTCCGGTTCCTTGACACTCCCCGGACCGTCCTCTATACTCGTACTCCCGTCGCGTTCGGAGGAAACCCGTCGCCATGACACAGCTCGAACTCGCGCGCAAAGGTCGCCTCTCCCCGGCCCTGAAAAAGGCCGCCGCGGCCGAGGGCCTGGACCCGGACCGCCTGGCCGGGCTCGTCGGGCGGGGCCTGGCCGTCATCCCCTTCAATCCCGCCCACGCACCGGGCCGGCCGGCCGCGATCGGGCAGGGCCTGCGGACCAAGGTCAACGTCAACCTCGGCACCTCGCGCGACTTCCCCCGCCTGGCCGACGAGCTGCGCAAGGTCCGCATCAGCCTGGCCCACGGCGCCGACGCCCTGATGGACCTGAGCACGGGCGGCGACCTGCGCCGCATCCGCCGGGCCATCCTGGCCCGGACGCCCATCCCGCTGGGGACGGTTCCCATTTACCAAGCCGCCGTCAAGACCCTGGACCGGGGGGACTCGATCGTCGACATGACCGAGGAGGACCTCTTCGAGGCCGTGGAGTCGCAGGCCCGCGAGGGCGTCGACTTCATGACCGTCCACGCCGGGCTGACCCTGAAGGCCATCGAGCGCCTCAAGCGCCAGGGCCGGGTCGCCGACGTCGTCTCCCGGGGCGGCGCCTTCCACCTGGCCTGGATGCTCCACAAGGGCAAGGAGAACCCCTTCCACGCCGGCTTCGACCGCCTGCTCGGGATCGCCCGGAAGCACGACATCACCCTGAGCCTGGGCGACGGGCTGCGGCCGGGCTCCGTCCTGGACGCCACCGACCGGCCCCAGATCGAGGAGCTCCTGACCCTCGGCGAGCTCGTCCAACGGGCCTGGGACGCCGGCGTCCAGGTCATGGTCGAGGGCCCCGGTCACGTCCCGCTCGACCAGGTCGAGATGAACATGCGCCTGGAGAAGAGGGTCTGTCACGGCGCGCCCTTCTACGTCCTGGGACCGCTCGTCACCGACATCGCCCCTGGCTACGACCACATCGTCTCGGCCATCGGCGGCGCCGTCGCGGCCGCGGCCGGGGCCGACTTCCTGTGCTACGTCACGCCGGCCGAGCACCTGGGATTGCCCACGGACGACGACGTCCGCGAGGGGCTCATCGCCTCGAGGATCGCCGCCCACGCGGCCGACATCGTCAAGGGCGTGCCCGGGGCGCTGGCGCGCGACCTCGAGCTGGCCCGGGCCCGCAAGCGCCTCGACTGGGAGACGCAGCGCAAGCTGGCCATCGACCCGGTCCGATTCGCCGCCGTCCGCAAGCGGCGGCGGTCGCGGTCGAAGGCCTGCTCGATGTGCGGCGAGTTCTGCGCCATGAGGATCGTCGGCGAGTTCCTCGGCTCGGGAGGCAGGTCCGATGGCGACTGCGCCTAGGGGCCTGCGCTTCGGCACGGCCGGGGTCCCCTTCTCGTCGGCCGACGACTCCAGCCTGGCCGGCATCGCCCGCATCCGGGAGCTCGGCCTGGACGCCCTCGAGCTGGAGTTCGTCCAGGGCGTCAAGATGGGCCTCGACACGGCCGCCAAGGTCCGCGAGGCGGCCCGGGCCGCGGACGTCCGGCTGAGCGTCCACGCCCCCTACTTCATCAACCTCAACTCGGCCGACCCCGGCAAGCGCCTGGCCAGCCAGGAGCGCCTGCTCAAGACGGCCCGCGTCGGCGAGGCCTGCGGCGCGGCGAGCGTCGTCTTCCACGCCGCGTTCTACGGCGCCGACGCGCCGGAGAAGGCCTACGCGGCGGTTAAGGAGGAGCTCCGGACGCTCATGTCCGTCGTCCGGGCCGAGCGCCTGTCGATCGCCCTGCGCGTCGAGACCATGGGCAAGCGTTCGCAGTTCGGCTCTCTCGACGAGGTCCTGGGCCTGTGCCGGGAGGTCGACGGGCTCAAGCCCTGCCTCGACTTCTCCCATCTCTTCGCCCGCGAGGGCAAGATCAACGGCTACGACGAGTTCCACCGCGTCTGGGCTAAGGTCGCCCGCAAGCTCGGGCCGCGGGCCCTCAGGGACGTCCACGTCCACATCGCCGGCATCCAGTACGGCGACAAGGGCGAGATCCGCCACCTCAACCTCGAGGAGACGGAGTTCCGCACCGAGGAGTGGCTCCAGGTCCTGCGCGACCTCGGCGTCGAGGGGACGATCATCTGCGAGAGCCCCAACCTCGAGGGCGACGCGGTCCTGCTGAAGAAGCTCTACGGCGCCCAGCGGGCGCGATAAGATGCGATTCTCGAGGAGGGGACCATGAGATGGCAAGGCCGCAGGAAAAGCGACAACGTCGAGGACCTGCGCGGCTCCGGAGGGGCCGGCCGGGGCCTCAAGATCGGCGGCGGCGTGGGGGGATTGGGCATCGTCGTCGCCATCCTCTACTTCCTGCTCGGCGGCAACCCGGGCGAGCTGACCCAGTCGCTCCAGGTCGACCAACCGGCCGCGACGGGCGCGGGCGAGCCCCTCAGCGCGAGGGACAGGGAGATGGGCGACTTCATCTCCACCGTCCTGGCCAGCGTCGAGGACGTCTGGCGGGAGCGGTTCCGCGAGATGGGCCGGACCTACGTCGAGCCCAAGCTCGTCCTGTTCACGGGCGCCGTCGATTCGGCCTGCGGGTACGCCGGTTCTTCCGTGGGGCCGTTCTACTGCCCCGGCGATTCCAAGGTCTACATCGACCTGGCCTTCCTCGAGGACATGCAGCGCCGGCTCAGGGCCGAGGGCGATTTCGCCATGGCTTACGTCCTGGCCCACGAGGTCGGCCACCACGTCCAGAACCTGCTCGGCATCAACGACCGGGTCATGGCCCAGCGGGGGCGCCTCAGCGAGCGGGATTTCAACCGGCTCATGGTCTGCATGGAGCTGCAGGCCGACTTCCTGGCCGGGATCTGGGCCCACTACGCCGGCCGGGAAACGGGCTTCCTCGAATCCGGCGACATCGAGGAGGGCCTGAACGCGGCCAGCGCCGTCGGCGACGACCGCATTATGAGGCAGACGCAGGGCTATGTCGTCCCGGACTCCTTCACCCACGGCACGTCCGAGCAGCGGGCCCGCTGGTTCCGCCTGGGGCTCGAGACGGGCGACGTCGACCGGGGCGACACCTTCGGCGCCGCCAACCTCTGACGCCGGGCCGGATCAGCTCTTGGAGCCGCCGATCCAGCGGTAGACCGCCGCGCCCAGGAGCCCGCCGGCGATCGGCGCCACCCAGAACAGCCAGAGTTGGGCCAGGGCCCAGCCCCCCGCGAACAGCGCCACGCCCGTGCTCCGGGCCGGGTTGACCGAGGTGTTGGTCACCGGGATGCTGACGAGGTGGATGAGGGTCAGGCAGAGCCCGATGGCGACGGGCGCCAGCCCCTGCGGGGCGCGCTTGTCGGTCGCGCCCAGGATGACGATCAGGAACATGGCCGTCATGACGATCTCGCAGACGAGGGCCGCGAGCAGCGTGTAACCGCCCGGCGAATGGGCGCCGTAGCCGTTCGAGGCGAAACCGGCCGCGGCGTCGAAGCCGGACCGGCCGCTGGCGATGACGAACAGGACCCCGCCCGCCGCGACCGCGCCGAGGACCTGGGCGACGATATAGGGCGGCAGGTCCTTCGCGGGGAACCGTCCCCCGGCCCAGAGCCCGAACGAGACGGCCGGGTTGAGGTGGCAGCCGGAGATGTGCCCGATGGCGAAGGCCATGGTCAGGACCGTCAGGCCGAAGGCCAGCGAGACCCCGGCGAAGCCGATGCCCAGCCCGGGGAAGGCCGCCGCCAGGACGGCGCTGCCGCAGCCGCCGAGGACCAGCCAGAACGTGCCGAAGAATTCCGCGCCGTATCTTTTCATGGACCCCTCCCACACCGAAGGTTGACGCCCCGACTATATCGCCCGCCCGGGAGGGGTGTCAACGGCCCGGCGAGGCCTTCCCTTCGGCGGCGAACGGGCCTATAATAGCGCCTTATCCATCACCGACAAGGAGAGGCCCATGGTCGAAATCCGTTTCCACGGCCGCGGCGGTCAGGGGACCGTCGTCGCCTCCAAGATCCTGGCCGACGCCATCGCCAAAGAGGGCAAGTGGGTCCAGGCCTATCCCGAGTTCGGCGTCGAGCGCCGCGGCTCGCCCGTCGTCGCCTTCATCCGCATCGACGACAAGCCCATCTACGACAAGAGCCGCATCTACACGCCCGACCACGTCGTCGTCGTGGACCCCACCCTGGTCGAGGCCATCGACATCACCGACGGCCTGAAGCCCGGCGGGACCATCGTCATCAACAGCGACCGCCGGCCCGAGGACTTCCCGTTCCACGGCCGGTTCCGGGTCCGGACGATCAACGCCACCGAGATCGCCGTCCGGCACGAGCTGGGCAGCCTGGCCGCCCCGATCGTCAACACGGCCATCGCCGGCGCCGTCGTCAAGATCTTCGGCGCCGCCCAGTTCGAGTCCCTGGCCGGGGCCATCCGGGACGGCATCGGCATCAAGCCCGAAGACAACGTCGCCGCGGCCCGCGAAGCCTTCGAGAAGGCCTGAGGAGAGGACCGATGAGGGACAAGAAAGCCAAGAAGATCGTCTTCAAGTCGGCCGAGGACATGCCGCTCATGATCTGCTCGACCGGCAGCCAGACCCACAACCTGACCGGGGCCTGGCGCAACATCCGGCCGGAGATCGACCTCGCCAAGTGCATCAAGTGCGGCATCTGCTGGAAGTTCTGCCCCGAGCCCTCGATCGACATCGTCGACGAGTGGCCCGTCGTCGACTACGACTACTGCAAGGGCTGCGGCATCTGCGCCGAGGAATGCCCGTCCAAGTGCATCGTCATGGTGGAGGAGCGGAAATGAAGAAAGTCATCATGGGCAACCACGCCCTGTCGTACGGGGCCATGCTGTCCCGTTCGCAGGTCATCGCGGCCTACCCCATCACGCCGCAGACCCAGGTCGTCGAGCTCCTGAGCGAGATGTGCGCCGACGGCACCCTCGACGCCCAGTTCATCAAGGTCGAGTCCGAGCACTCGGCCATGGCCGCCTGCATCGGCTCGTCGGTCGCCGGGGCCCGCTCGTTCACGGCCACCTCGTCCCAGGGCCTGGCCCTCATGCACGAGATGCTCCACTGGGCCGCCGGCGGGCGCCACCCCATCGTCATGGGCAACATCAACCGGTCCATGGCCCCGGGCTGGTCGATCTGGGCCGACCAGAACGACAGCCTGTCGCAGCGGGACACGGGCTGGATGCAGTTCTACTGCGCCTCGAACCAGGAGGTCGTCGACACGGTCATCCAGGCCTTCAAGGTCAGCGAGACCCTGATGATCCCGTCCATGGTCGTGCTCGACGCCTTCGCCCTGTCCCACACCTACGAGGTCGTCGACGTCCCCGACCAGGCCCTGGTCGACAAGTTCCTGCCCCCGTTCAAGCCGGAGATCAAGCTGACCCCGGCCGATCCGCGGGCCTTCGGCGGGCTGACCGGCTCGGAACACTACATGGAGCTCCGCTACCGCCTCCAGAAGGATATAGAGAAAGCCCCGGCCCTGATCGAGGAGACGGGCCGCGAGTACGAAAAGCTCTTCGGCCGGCGCCTCGGCCTGGTCGACGCCTACAAGTGCGAAGACGCCGAGTTCGTCTTCGTCACCTCGGGCACGGCCGGCTACACGGCCCGGGCCGCCGTCGACGACCTGCGGGCCTCCGGCGTCAAGGCCGGCAACCTGCGCATCAAGGTCTTCCGGCCCTTCCCCTTCGACGCCGTCCGGGAGGTCCTGGGGCGGGTCAAGAAGGCGGCCGTCGTCGACCGCAACTGCTCCTACGGCGCCGGCGGCATCTTCGCCCAGGAGGTCAAGTCGGCCCTCTACGGGCGCCCCGGCATGCCCCCGCTCTTCGGCTACATCGCCGGTCTGGGCGGCCGCGACATCACCGTGGACTCGTTCAAGGAAGTGGCCGCGGACGCGCGGACCAAGGACCGCGCCGGCGAGGAGATCGTCTGGATCGGAGTGAAGAAATGAGCCAAGAAGCCAAAAAAGACAAGAAGATGACCCTGACCATCCCGCCCGATGAGCTGATGGCCTGCGGCCACCTGGCCTGCCAGGGCTGCGGCGCCACGCTGGCCATGCGCTATATGCTCAAGGCCCTCGGGCAGAAGACGGCCCTGTGCATCCCGGCCTGCTGCTGGGCCGTCATCGACGGACCCTACCCGTACTCGTCGATGGACTGCCCCATCTACCACTGCGCCTTCGAGACGGCCGCGTCGACGGCGACGGGCGTCAAGGCCGGGCTGGAGGCGACGGGCGACACGGAGACGACGGTCGTGGCCTGGGCCGGCGACGGCGGCACCTTCGACATCGGCCTGCAGGCCCTGTCGGGGGGGGCCGAGCGCAACGAGGACATCATCTACGTCTGCTACGACAACGAGGCCTACATGAACACCGGCATCCAGCGCTCGTCGGCGACGCCCTACGGCGCCTGGACGACGACGACGCCGGTCAAGCACTTCAAGACCCGGCCGAAGAAGGACATGGTGGCCATCATGGCCGCCCACCGCATCCCCTACATCGCCACGGCCAGCGTCTCCCACCCCGAGGACTTCGTCAAGAAGGTCAAGAAGGCCAAGGGCATCAAGGGCACGCGCTTCTTCCACGTCTACGCGCCCTGCCCGACGGGCTGGAAGAGCCGGCCCGAGGACACCGTCAAGCTGGCCCGGATGGCCGTCCAGAACGGCTATTTCCCGCTGTTCGAGATCGAGAACGGCGAGGCCTACACGATCAACCTCAAGCTCAAGGACAAGAAGCCCGTCGACGACTACGTCCGGCTGCAGGGGCGCTTCCGCCACCTCAAGCCCGAGCAGATCGCGGCCATCCAGGCCGACGTCGACGCCCGCTGGCAGCGCCTGCTGAAGCTCGCCGGCGCCTGATATCCGGAAGGGACCTGGTCTTTACAAACGCCGGTTTTCCCCTGGCGATGTAAAGACCTGGCCCCTTCTTTTTTGTCCCGCCCCACGCCGTTTTGACTTGCGACCGGGGATTCACTATAATTTTGATAGTATTTCTATGAAAAGACCCGACAGGAGCCCCCGATGAAGAGAACGACCGCCGCGACCGCGGCCCTGATCCTGTTCGCCCTGACCGCGGCCTTCGCGGCCGCCTGCGCCCCCGACAAGGCCGAGCCCCGGACAGAGAGCCCGGCCGAGACCGCCCCCGACTTCGCCCTGAACGACCTTCAGGGCAACGCGATCACGTTGGCGGACTACAAGGGCAAGGTCCTGTTCCTCAACTTCTGGGCCACCTGGTGCCCCCCCTGCCGCCGCGAGATCCCCGACTTCATCGAGGCCTACAAGGAACTCAAGGGCGAGGGCCTCGAGATCCTGGGCGTCTCGGTCGACGAGGTCACCGCCGCGGCCCTGCTCGACTGGGTCCGCAAGACCGGCATCAACTACCCCGTCGCGTTGGCGACTCCCGAGATCGTCCAGGCCTACCGCCCGGGCGAGTTCATCCCGGCCACCATCGTCATCGACGGCAAGGGCGTCATTCGCCACCGCCAGTCCGAGCTCATGGACAAGGAGACGCTCGTCCGCCTGTTCAGGGAATATAACAAATAGGGCGGCCGGTGCCAGGCCTTCACATCTCCAGGGGAAAACTGACGTTTGTGAATGCCAGGCACTCTCTTGACGGGTATCGTCTTAACGGCTTCCGATAGGGGCGCGGCTGTGCCATAATGGGGCCGTGACCCCGCTCGTGACGCTCCAGGTCCCGTCCCAGCCGCCCGCCCCGACGCCCGTCGACGGCGGCCTGCCCTTCTGGCTGCTCTGGCTCCTGCTCAGCGTCATCCTGCTCCTCGTCGCCTTCATCTTCCTCCGCGACAAGGACCTCCGCCGCCGCGTCAGCGCTTTCCTGTCCGGGGCCCGCCGCCACATGGCGCGCCTCCGCATCCAGGTCCGGCTGAAGAAGGAGCGGGAGAAGAAGGCCGCCCTGTGGCGCGAGCTGGGCAGGCTGGCCTGGAGCGAGGACGTCCGGGCCGCCTGCATCGAGGCCGAGTGCGCCCGCCTGGCCGCCTTCGAGGAGGACATCGCCCGCCACCGCAAGACCTGGCACGACGTCTACTCGCGCGTCGAGACCCTCGGCCGCGAGCACGACGAGGCCATGGCCCGCTTCCGCACCCTCGTCGCCGAGCAGGAGGAGGCCCGCCGGCCCCACCAGGAGGAGATGCTGGCCCTGGCCGGCCGCAAGCGGGAGATGCTCGACGCCCTCGAGGCCGCCCTGCGCGAGACCGAGGACGCCGAGGCCCAGCTCCGGGCCGTCGAGTCGGACGCCGGCGCGATCGAGGCCGATCCCCGCCTGGCGCCGGCCGAGAGAAAAGCCCGCCTGGACCGGGCCCGCGGCAAGGCCGCCGGCCTGGCCGCCGCCGTCCGCGCCCTGCGCGATCGGACGCCGTTGCTCCAGGAGGAGCGCTACCGCCTGGACCGCCGCCTCGAGGAGGTCGAGGGCCGGGTCCGCGTCTTCAACGCCGCCATCCAGCGCATCGACGCCGAGTACCGCGGCCGCCTCGAAGCCCTCGAGAAGGAGATCCGGGAGTGGCAGAAGGCCAAGGAGCGCGTCCAGGACAGGATCGTCGACGTCAAGCGCCTCATGGAGCCCCTGTTCGAGACGACGGGCCGCATCCTCGACGGGGCCCGCGTCCCCCACGAGGAGCTGGCGGTCCTCTACTTCCAGATCGACAGCGTCGACCGGACGGTGGCCGAGCTCGAAGCGCGCCTCGAACGCCTGACGTGACGCCGTGACCAAGCCGCGCCTGCTCGTCCACGTCTGCTGCGCCCCCGACGCCCTCTACGTCTTCGGGCTCCTCCGCGACGCCTACGACGTCGCCGGTTTCTTCTCCAACTCCAACATCCACCCCCGCGAGGAGTACGTCCTGCGGCTCGAGGAGGCCCGGCGCGTGGCTAGGACGGCCGGCCTGCCGCTGCTCGAGGACGACTACGACCCCGACGCCTGGCTGGCCCTGACCCGCAAGCTGAAGGACGAGCCGGAGAAGGGCCGCCGCTGCGACGTCTGCTACGCCGTCCGCCTGGCCCGCACGGCCGAGCGGGCCGCCCGGGAGGGCTTCGACGCCTTCGCCACGGTCATGAGCCTCAGCCCGTGGAAAAAGGCCGCCGCGCTGAACCGCATCGGCCGGATGTTCGCCGCCCGTCACCCCGGCCTGGCCTTCCTCGAATCCGACTTCAAGAAGAAGGACGGCTTCAAAAAGAGCGTCGATCTCAGCAAGGCCCACGGCCTCTACCGCCAGGACTACTGCGGCTGCCTTTACAGCCTGGAGGCGGCCCGGAAGAGGACGGCCCGGTGAGCGCCTCCGCCCGGGCCGGCGGCCGGGCCGCGCGGGCCGCGGCGCGCCTGACCGTCTTCGGCGTCGTCCAGGGCGTCGGCTTCCGTCCCTCCGTCTACCGCCTGGCCCGCGGCCTGGGCCTCACGGGCTGGGTGGCCAACGCCGGCTCCGGCGTGGACATCCACGTCGAAGGCCCGGCCGCCGCCGTCCGCGACTTCCCGGACGCCCTCCGGGCCGGCCTGCCGCCGCTGGCCGCGATCGAGCGGCTCGACGTCCGGCCCGCCCGCGCCGAGGGCCTGCGGGACTTCGCGATCCGGGCCACGCGCGACGCCGCCGGCTTCGTCTTCATCTCGCCCGACATCGCCGCCTGCGGCGATTGCCTCGACGAGATCGCCGCGCCCGGGGCCCGCCGCCACCGCTACGCCTTCACCAACTGCACCAACTGCGGCCCCCGCTACACCATCGTCCGCGACCTGCCGTACGACCGGCCCCGGACGACCATGGCCGGCTTCCCCATGTGCCCGGACTGCCGCCGCGAGTACGAGGACCCCCTGGACCGCCGGCACCACGCCCAGCCCATCGCCTGCCCCGTCTGCGGCCCGCGTCTCACCCTCCGCGACGGCCGCACGGGCCGCCGGCTCCCCGGCGACGTCCGCGAGGCCGCGGCCCTCATCCGGGCCGGCAAGGTCGTCGCGGTCAAGGGCCTCGGCGGCTTCCACCTCATGTGCGATGCCTTCGACGTCCGGGCCGTGGCCCGCCTGCGCCGGACCAAGGCCCGCCGGACCAAGCCCCTGGCCCTGATGGCCCGCGACCTGGCCGCGGCGGAGCGCCTGGCCCGGATCGGCCCGGCCGAGCGCGAGCTGCTCCTCTCGCCGCGCCGGCCCATCGTCCTTCTCCGCAAGCGGCGGGACATCCCCCTCGTCGCCCCCGGCCTCGACGAGGTCGGCGTCATGCTGCCCTACACGCCCCTCCACACCCTGCTCCTCGAGGACCTCGAGGCCGTCGTGGCCACGAGCTCCAACGCCAAGGACGCGCCCATCGTCAAGGACGAGTCCGAGGGCCTCGAGGGCCTGGCCGACGCCGTCCTGACCCACGACCGCCCCATCGCCATGCGGGCCGACGACTCCGTCGTCAAGTCCGTCCGCGGCCGGACGCTCTTCGTCCGCCGGGCCCGGGGCTACGTGCCGGCCCCCCAGCCGGTGCCGGCGGCCCTGCGCGCGGACCGCGTCCTGGTCGCCCTCGGCGGCGAGCTCAAGGACACGGTCTCGCTCTACAAGAACGGCTACGTCGTGACCTCCCAGTTCCTCGGCGACCTCGACGACTACCGCAACTTCGGCTACTTCGAGGAGGCCCTGGCCCACCTCCTGCGTCTGTTCGACGCCAAGCCCGAGGCCGTGGTCACCGACCTCCACCCCGGCTTCCGGACGACGCGCTACGCGGAGCGGCTGGGCCTGCCCCACGTCCGCGTCCAGCACCACTTCGCCCACGTCCTGGCGCCGCTCCTCGAGCACGGGCACGGGCCCGGCCGGCGCGTCCTCGGCGTCTCGCTCGACGGCTACGGCTACGGCGAGGACGGCACGGCCTGGGGCGGCGAGTTCCTGCTGGCCGACTACGACGGCTACGAGCGCTACGCCCGCTTCGAGGCCGTGCCGCTTCCCGGCGGCGACTTGGCGGCGCGCGAGCCGTGGCGGATGGCCCTGGCCTGGCTCGACCGGGCCTTCGACGGCGAGGTCCCCGGCCTGGCCGTCCTGCGCGCCGTCGGCCGGCGGCGGACCGCCGCGGTCCTGGCCATGGCCCGGTCCGGACTGCGCAGCCCGCGGGCCTCGAGCTGCGGCCGGCTCTTCGACGCCGTCTCGTTCCTCTGCGGCACGGCGCCGGAACGGCTGGAGTTCGAGGCCGAGGCGGCCATGCGCCTGGAGGCCGCGGCCGATCGGGCCTACCGCGGCGTCTACCCGGTCGGGATCGCCGCGCCCGGTTCCGCCGGCGGGCCGCTCGAGATCTCGTTCGCCCCCCTCGTCCGGGCTTTGGTCGACGACCTCGCGAAGGGAACGGCCGTGGGCACGGTCTCGGCCCGCTTCCACGACTCCCTGGCCGGCCTCGTCGTGCGCGTCGCCGAACGGGCCCGGCGCGAGCGCGGCACGGCCGAGGTCGCTTTGACGGGCGGGGTGTTCCTGAACCGGCGCCTGCTGGAGAGGACGGAAAAGAAGCTGGATGCGGCGGGCTTCCGGGTCCTCCGCCCGCTGGCCTACTCCCCCAACGACGAGTCGCTGTCCCTGGGACAGATCGCGCGCGGGCTGGCCCTGGTCAAGAGCGGCGGAATCTGAGCCCGCCGACGAGCGAGAGGACGCCGTTGGAAGCCGCAGCCGCGGCCGCGCCGAAGGCCCCGCCCAGGACGAACCCCAGGACGGCTCCGGCCAGCGAGAACGCCAGCCCGCCCCACAGGTCGCCCTGGTGCTCGACGAAGAAGCCCGGCAGCCGCGAGACAAAGTCCGCGAACAGGCCGGTCACGCCGGCCAGGAGCCCGAGGGCGAGGCCGGCGAACAGGCCGAGGACGCCGAAGAACCAGAAGAAGGACTTGATGTCGAAGGAGCGGATGACGGTCTCGCCGCCGGCGGCGGGCGCGTCCGGCGCCGCGACGCCGCCGGCCGGGACCTCGTCCCGCGGTCCCGAGCCGAAGTCGTAGGCCACTTCGGGCGCGCCGGGATCGCCCTCGCCCGGGCGGCTGCCGCAGCGGGCGCAGAAATCGGCCTCCAGGTCGTTCTCGAAGCCGCAGGCGATGCAGATGGCCTTCTTCTCCTTCTGCGAAGGCGGCTTGGCCTCGGCCCACTCGCCGTTCTCGTAGGCATACCACTTGCCGCTGCGGGCGCCGATGACCCAGAAGCGCCCCTCGTCGTCCTTGATGCGCAGTCGCTTGAGGGAATCGGAGAACTCCTGCGGCGTGATCTTCTGCTCTTTGAACCGTTCGAGCAGGCGGCCGAAAGAAGCCTCGGCTTCACGGAAAGGATCGGTCATCGTTCGCTCCTCGGGACCCCCGTATCATAACGCCACAACGTCTGCCTTTTCAACGAGTTAATAACTCGCTGAAAAGGCAGGATTTGCGACCTTGACGAGATATTGTGCAATCCGGCGCAAGTTCAAGCAGGACCGCCATTTGGCCGGGCGGGCCTGGACCTTTTCCACAGCATTTCCACAAATTGTGTGGATATATCCGTTCACAGCAGACCCTTGATGATATCGACGAGCGAGAAGCCCACGACCGGCGCCGGGATGAACGACAGGACGAAGACGGCCAGGACGAGAACGGCCGTCCGCCGCCGCCTCGGATCGAGGGGCTCGCCCTCGTCGACGACCTCGGGGTGCTTCAGGCGCGTCCCGTTCCTGCGCTCCACGACGAGCATGACGACGGCCAGAAGGATCCAGGTCGTGTGGAAGAAAACGCCCATGACGAACATGACGCCGACCATGGCTTTCGACACGGACCGGGCCCGCCGGCCGAGGACGGCGTAGAGGACGTGGCCGCCGTCGAGCTGGCCGAGCGGGACGAGGTTGATGGACGTGACCAGGAGCCCGACCCAAGCGGCCCAGCCGACGGGGTGGAGCACCACGGTCGAGCCTTCGGGGATCGGGCCCAGGATGAGGGCCGCGGCGAGCTTGAACAGGAGGGGCTCGCCGAAATTAATGGTGTCCGGCGTCGGCGTGAACGGGACCACCTTGGACAGGGCCAGGCCCACAGCCAGGGCCGGCAGGGTCAGGGCGAAGCCGGCCAGGGGGCCGTTGGCGCCGACGTCGAAGACCTGTTTCTTGAAGTACAGGGGGGACCGGATGCGGATGAAGGCGCCGAAAGTCCCCAGGAACGGCGGGCCGGGGATGAAGTACGGCAGGCTGGCGTCGACGCCGTGGCGGCGGCAGGTCAGGTAGTGGCCCGCCTCGTGGACGGACAGGATGGCCATCAGGACGGCCGCGTAGAGGGCGCTCAACGGGAACAGCCGGGCGTCGGCCGCGATCCGGGCGGGATCCGGCAGGACGCCGGCCCCCGCGCCGCCCTCGAAGGCCAGGAAGCCGGCGCTCCAGGCGAGGCCGGCGTAGCAGGCGGTCAGGGTCGTCAGGACGAACAGCAGGCCGTGGAGCCAGGTCCGTTCGGGCGCCGCCGCGTCTCTCATGGTCGGTAGAAAAAAAGGGGAGCGAACCGGATCGCTCCCCTTTCGGAACGGTTCCGTCTAGCGGGCGGTCACTTGCCCGTCAGCTTGTGGAACTTGGCCATCAACTGGTCCTTGGTCTCCTTGTTCTCGGGGTCCTGGACGCAGGCGTCGACGGGGCAGACGGCCGCGCACTGGGAGGCGTCGAAATGGCCGACGCACTCGGTGCACTTGGTCTGGTCGATGACGTAGCGCTCTTCGCCGGCGCTGATGGCCTGGTTGGGGCACTCGGGCTCGCAGGCGCCGCAGTTGATGCATTCCTCGGTGATCATGAAAGCCATCGGACTCCTCCTCGTGGTATTAGGGGATATTATATCCCATTCGGGCGGATTGGCAATCCCGCCTACTTCTTCAGGGCCAGTTTGCCCGCTTTGAGGGAGGCCTCGTAGCCGAAGTAGGACTGGGGGAACTCCTCCTGGAGCTTCCTGTAGAGGTCGAGGGCGGCGGCCGTGTCGCCCTTGCGCTCGAGGCTCTCGGCCAGGGCGAAGCGGGCCGCGTCGAGCGGGTAGACCGCGGGTTTCTCGTCGACGATCCGGCGGTAGATGGCGACGGCCCCGTCGTAGTCCTTCTTGCCGAGCGCGATCTGGGCCCGGAGGTCCTCGGCCTGGTAGTGGACGAGGTCCTTGCGGCCTCCGGCCAGGCCGGCCAGGACGGACTCCGCCTTGGCCCAATCGCCTCTCGAAGCCCAGTGCTTGGCCAGCTCGACGGTGGCCAGCCGGGAGGCGCGGCCCTTGGCGGCCAGTTTCTCGAGCTCGGGCAGCTTGGCCGGGTCCTGGGCGACCGCGACGGAGAGCTCGGTGACCTGGCCGATGGCCCGGCTGGCCACGGACCGGCTGTGAGAGCGGAGGAGGACCAGGGCCGCGAACAGGACGGCGGCCGCGGCCAGGCCCGCGCCGACCAGGGTGATCTCGCGACGGTAGGTCCTGATGAACTCGGTCAGCCAGCTCAGCCCGTGGACCATGCCGTCTTCCTGAAGGTGATGGCGCTCCGTTCTCTTCATGTGCCTCTCCCGGGGGTCGGATGAAAGGTCATTTTTAGCACATTACCCGGGGCGGGTCAAACGGGAGCCGGGCCGGGACCCGGTCTTCGCGGCCCCGGGACAACGGGGCGTCAGAGGGGAGCGTCCGCGCAGGCCTCGAGGAGCTCATCGACCGTGGTCAGGGCCAGGCCGACGGCCGTGTCGGCCGCGCCGTAGTAGACCTTGACGGCGCTCCCCGGCTTGGCGAAGCCCTCGTCGTCGACGCTCTCGACGACCATCCCCGACGGGAAGACGACGTTGGGGACCTGGCCCATGAGCTCGTAGGGCTCCCGCGGCTCCAGGATGTTGAAGCGCGACCGGCCCAGGACCTTGGTCGGGTCCTTCAGGTCGAGCAGGACGACGCCGGCCTGGTAGATGTTGGCGCTCCCGAAATGCGTGGCCACGCCGTGGTAGATGTGGAGCCAGCCGCGGCGGGTCTTGACGGGCGGCGGACCGGAGCCGATGAACTCGTCCCAGTAGTGGAAGCGGCCGCTCATGACGGGGCCGAGGGACTTCCACTTGATCAGGTCCTTCGATCCCGCCAGGCGGATCTCGCTGCCCGTCCTTGGGCCGCCCTTGAGCTTGGCCCTGTTGGGCCGCTCCAGCCGGACATAGAGCCCGCCGACCTTCTCCGGGAACAGGACCCCGTTGCGGACATCCTCGTCGCCGACGAGGCCGAGGAACTCGAAGTCGCGGAAGTTCTCCGTCCGGGCCAGGCCGAGGCGGCAGCCGGCGTCCATGTCCATCGCGAACATCAGGAAGAAGGCTTCGTCGAGGCGGGTGATGCGGGCGTCGTAGACGTGGTAGATCCGCTTGCGGACCCTGTCGAGGCCGTCGAGCTCGACGACGCCCGGCCGGACGGCGAAGTGGATGCCGTCGGCGCTCTTGGCCATGACCAGGAAGGTCTCGCGCGACCGGGCCTGGACGCGCAGGGCCAGGAAATAGCGGCTGCCCATCTTGACCGCCCCGGGATTGAAGACCGAGGTCGCGTCGACGAGGCGGGGCGGGATATCGGGGATGTCGGCCCGGGTCAGGATGGGATTGCGGGGATAGCGTCGCATGGCGGTCCCTCCTAGAGCCCCCGGCCGGGGCGGTCCGGCCGGCCCATGGTGACGGCGACGCGGCAGGTCGTGCCCGCCGGCCGCGGCGCGACGACCGTCCCTTCGACCGGGACGCCGTCGACCGTGATCGACCGGACCCCGGTCTGGGCCCCGTCCGGGTTCCGGACCTCGACGAGGTAGCGGGCGCCCCGGAAGACGCGCTCGGCCGCGAAGCCCGGCCAGGACGAGGGGATGACCGGGTCGATCCGCAGGCCGCCGTATTCGGGGCGCAGGCCCAGGATGTGGTCGTAGGCCACCCGGTACATCCAGGCGGCCGTGCCGGTCTGCCAGGAATGGCTGGCCCGGCCGGCCTCGGCGTGCTCGTCGCTGGTGATGTATTGCGAATAGACGTAGGGCTCGGCCCGGAACACGGACTGGTCGACGCGGCCGGGCAGGAGCGACGAGAACGTCGCGTAGGCTTCGTCCCCCTCTCCGAGCAGGCACCAGGCCTGGACGACCCAGGCCGCCGGGTGGCAGAAGACGGCCCCGTTCTCCTTCTTGCCGCCCACGCACCGGGTGATGAGGCCGATCGTCGGGTCGATCTCGCGGAAGGCCGGGGCGCAGATCTTGGGGCCGAAGGGCGTGCCGAGCCGTCGGCGCAGGCTGTCCATGGCCCGGACGAGCCGGCCCCGGTCGGGCAGGCCGGCGATGACCGCCCAGCTCTGGGTGTTGACGAAGATCTTCCCGTACCGGTTCGTCTCGGAACCGATCCTGCGGTCGCCTTCGCCGAAGGCGCGGATATACCATTTCCCGTCCCAGGCGTGGGCGTCGACGGCCGCGGCCAGCCGGTCCCTGAGCGTCCGGACCTCGGGGTGCGCGGCCGCGATGCCGAGGCGCCCGAGGAGCTCGAGGAGCCGGTCGAGCATGGCCGCGTAGAACATGGCGCCCCAGACGCTCTCGCCGCCGTCCCGGCCGCCGATGTAGTCGAGGGTGTCATTCCAGTCGCCGCGGCCGAAGCGCGGCAGGCCGTGCGGGCCGGGGTCGGCGCCGGCGAAGCGGGCCACGGCCAGCAGGTGCTCGAGGACCGTCCCTTCTCCCCCGTCGAGGAAGGGCTCTCGGGATCCGAGGAGCTCCAGGTCGCCGGTCTCCTTGAGGTACTCCGTCACGGCCAGGATGAACCACAGCGGGTCGTCGCAGTGCCCGGTGAATTCCCCCTGCCCGTCGCCGTAGAAGTGATGATAGACCTTGCCGTCGCTTCTCATCTGGCGGGCCAGGAGCCCGATCCGGGCCCGGGCCCTGGCCGGATCGGCGACGACGATGGCGATGGTGTCCTGGGCCGTGTCGCGGAAGCCGAAGCCGCGGCCGATGCCCCAGTAGTAGAAGCTGGCCACGCGGCCGACGTCGAAAGCGACCTTGGCCTGGTAGGGGATCCAATAGTTCAGGAACACGTCGGCTTCCCGGTCGGGGGTGCGCGCCTTGGTGTGGCCCAGGAACCGGTCCCATTCCGCCCTGACGGCGGCCAGGGCCGCGTCCGCCTCGGCCGCGGTCCGGTACCGTGACAGGACCTCCGCCTTGGTCCGCTCGAATTCGGGCTTGGCGATGACCCCGAGCGAGAAGATGAGATCGGCCGTCTCGCCCGGCCCGAGCTCGAGGTCGACCCGGAGGGCGCCGACGGCGTTACCGCAGTCCATGTCCTCCGAGCTCAACCCGGCCTCCAGCCCGAGCGGGGCCGACTCGTCCCGGAACGGCCCGATGAACCGCTCGCGGACCGTCTCATAGGCCGCGACGGGGCGGTCCACGGTGAAATAGGCCCAGCGGTCCCACTCCTTGTTCTCCTGGTGCTGGGTGCCGCGCGTCTCCGTGACCCAGTAGGTCTTGGTGGCGAACAGGGCGTTGAGCTCACGGTCGAAGAGGACCCGGTTGAAGTGCTGGTCGTCGCACTGGTTGATGAGGTCGACCAGGGCGTGGCCGAGGGCGAACTCGACGTAGCCGGTGACGGAGAGCCGGCGCGGCCGCCCCGACGCGTTCCGCAGGGAAGCCCGCCAGATCTCGCGGTCGTCGTCGGCGGGGACGAAGAAGACGACCGACGAGGCCACGCCGGCGACCTCGGCCTCGGCCCGGGTGTAGCCGAAGCCGTGGGCGACGCGGTAATCGGAGGCCGGCTCGTGCCCGACCGGCTGCCAGGTCAGGCTCCAGGTCTCGCCCGTGTCCCGGTCCCGGAGGAAGAGGTATTTCCCGGGCCGGTCGGGCGGCACGTCGTTGATGCGGTAGCGGGTGATCCGGCCGTGGAGCGGCGACCGGTCGTAGGAGAGGCCGCCGCCGTTGGCCGAGACCGTGGCGAAGTAGCGGCCGTTCTGGAGGTAGTTGATCCAGGGGGCCGGGGTGCGCACGTCGCGGACGAGGAACTCGCGGCCGTCCTCCGAGAAGCGCCCGAATTCCATCCCCTCAGTCCCCCGGCCTCTCGACGAAGCCCTGGTCGGAATGATCGCGCTTCATGACCTTGAGGGTGGCGATCATCTCCTTGAGGTTGACCAGGCCGCCGGCCGAGAACCAGACGATGACGACGATCGAGACGGCCAGCATGATCAGGGTGTAGGTCCGCCAGAAGCCCAGCCAGGCCTCGGTCGGGACGTCGCGGGTCAGGTTGAGGACCGTCCCGACGACGAAGACGGCGACCCAGCCCGCGGTCCAAACGTACGTGGCGACGTAGATGATCCGGTCGAACCGGGTGAACTCCTTGCCCATGCCCAGGACCTTCCAGCCCTTGACGGGAACCTCGTCGACGACCTTGTATTCCTCCGCGACCAGGTATTCGCCCCGGTGGAGGAGACGGTCCATGTCGAAGGCCCGGCCGCGGCCGGTGAGGAGCGAGACGGCGACGTAGACGACGCTCGAGGCGGCCATGGCCAGGCCCCAGAACATCTGGCCGTTGACCGGGAAGCCGGGGACGAGCTGCTGGACGACGATGCCGCCGACGGCGGTGACCGCGCCGACGATCATGGCCGCCCAGGCCGCGGCCGTCGTGCCGCGCTTCCAGTACAGGCCGCCGATGATGACGGCGCCGCTGCCGCCGGCGAAGATGGCCCCGGTGACGGCGAAGAACAGGAAGATGTACTCGCTCTGCTGGAAGAGCAGGCTGAAGACGAACGAGAACGCGGCCACGCCCAGGATCGACCGCTTCAGGACCTTGAGGTGCTCGGCCGGGGCGAAGGCCTTCTTGCGGAGCGGCTGGACGACGTCCTGGATGAAGATGGAGCCCCAGGAGTGGAGGTAGGTCTCGTTGCAGCCGATGGCCGCCGCCAGCATGACCGCCGCGAAGGCGCCCATGAGCCCGACCGGCAGGAGCCTGGTCAGGGCGACGGGCACCGTGAGCTGGCTGCGCAGGGCTTCGGAGCCCAGCCCGTCGAGGACCGGGCGGACCGACGCGGCCGCCTCGGTGAAGCCCGCGCCGTGCCAGAACGTGTAGGCGACGATGGGCACGAAGACCAGGAACAGGCCCCATTGGGGGATGCCCCGCCAATTGGCCAGGACGTCGCCCATCTTGGCCTCGTGGGCGCTCTTGGCCGAGGCGTTGTAGGCCTGGGTGCCCTGCCACGACAGCTTGCCGTAGATGACCCCGATCATGCCGATGAAGAAGTACCAGAAATTGTAGTCCTTGGTGCTGCCGGTGCGGAAGGGATTGACGAGCGAGGCGTCGGCCGGGGCGGTCGAGACGGCCTGCAGGATCTGGCCCCAGTCGACCTTGAGCATGAGGACGACGACGATGACGATGAAGACCGCGTTGACGAAGATGCCCTGGAGGAAGTCGGTGATCATGACCGCGATCTGGCCGCCGCTGAAGACGAAATAGAGCGGGATCCAGAGGATGACGATCATGATCAGGGCGAAGGTCGGGACCTCCAGGCCGAGCAGCGAGACCTTCTCCGGCAGGCCGCAGAAATAGATGAAGAAGCGGGCGCTGACGGCCGGGAAGATGCCGAAGTTGATGATGCCCGAGACGAAGGCCAGGCCGCCGGCGAAGACGCGGAAGGACCGGCTGTAGCGCATCTCGAAGAACTGGGCCATGGTCAGGCAGCGGGTCTGGCGGAAGCGGTACAGGACCCAGCCCGAGACGCTGATGCCGACGACGACCACGGCCATGACCATCTCCCACCAGCGCATGTTGAAGCCGGCGATGTAGTTCATCTCGAGCATGCCGACGATGGTGATGGCGCCGAGCGAGGCCGTGCCCTGGGACAGGGAGATGAGGTAGCGCCCGCCCGTCCGCCCCGCGGCCAGGAAGTCGGAGACGCTGCGCATGAGGGGCTTGCTGAGGACGACGACGGCGATGATGAAGCCGAAGACGGCCAGGACGATGCCCCAGTCGATCCAGGTCATGTTCATGGCCGGGATTCTAACCTATTTCGAGGGGACAATACTAATCACCATCGGAAATGTTGGGTCAAGACGCTTCTCCCTTATCGGGTCCTGTCGGGTGGCGTCCCCGTTCGGCTTCGGCTCCACCCATCCCCCCGTGGGGAACCCCTTCCGCCTCCAGGCGAACGGGGACTATCCCCCCGCCACCCGTACGGGTAAAGCGTCTTGACCCATCACAAGAAGGGGCCTGGTCTTCGCGTTTCCTGATAGGGACTGGCGCCTACGAAGACCTGGTCCCTTCTTGCGAAACCGGCTTTCTTAAGATGTTTCCCAGACGCACCGCTCCGAGCCCCTCCGCGGCGCATCTGGTCCTCCGCTTCACTTCGGGTACGGACCCGTCAAGGGAGAAGCGTCTTGACCGCTCCGGTCTCAGATGTCGAAGACGATGAGGCCGGTCTTGAGCCGGACCTGCTCCCGCAGGGCGTCCTTGGAGATGCGATTCTCCTTCTCCGCCTTGACGGCCCGGAAGAGCTCCCAGGTCGTCATCAGGCCGTTGCCGTCCTTCTGGGCCTCTTCGATCTGAGCGGCCGAGAACGGGTTCTGGCGCTCCTTGGCCGGGACGGCCGAGAAGTAGTTGCCGACGAGGACGGCCTTCATGCGGGTGTTGTCGAACTCCTGCATGCGGCGGCCTTTGAACTTCTGGAGCAGGGCGCACTCGTCGTCGGCGGCCCAGTTCTTGCCGCCCCGGACGAGGACGAGGACGATCTCGCCCTTGCGGATGGCGGCCTCGACCGGCGCGTCGCCGGCCTCGAGGAGCCAGGCGTCCTCCTCCTTGTTCCGGATGGTGTTCTTCCAGTACTCGTCGACATCGACGACCCGGCCCCAGCCGAGGTAGCGGAAGGCGTGGATGACGGCCTTCCGGAGGACAGCGCCCTCGCCCTTGAGCAGGCGGTGGAACTCCTCCTGGCCGCCGGCCTTGAGGTCGCGGAGCTGGCGGTCGTAGTCGGCCATGACCATCTCGAAGCGCTTCTTCTCCTCCTCGCGGCGGGCCACGAGGGTCTTGAGCTCGGGGAAGACGTAGTCCTCGGCGTCGAGCCAATCGGTCGCGGGCTCCGCCGCCGCTTCGGCGCCGAGGCCCAGGCGGTCCTTCAGGATGTACTCGACGACCTCGACCGTCTTGGCTCCGAAGGACGGCAGGAACAGGAGGCCGCCCTTGCCGCGCGGCACGGACATGGCCGCCGGCGTGCCGTCGAGCGTCTTGGCCAGGACCTCGACCGGGCTCTCTTCGGCCCCGGCCTTCTCCCACACCCCGTCGCCGAGCGTCTCGCCGAGCAGGCGGAAGACCTTGGGGATGTAGGGTTTGTAGCGCTCGAAGGGGACGTGGAACAGGGCCCGGGGATTGAAGACCACGGCGTCGCCCCGGACGCTCTCCTCGACCCGGAGCCCCTCGACGGGCCCGACCAGGTCCGCGATCCGGTCCGCGCCTGCGGCGGCGACGAAGCAGACGACGCGCAGGCCCTCGCGGAGACGGGCGTCGAAGGCCTCGCGGACGGCGGCGGGGACGGCCGGGCGGTCCTCCGCTCCGGGCCCGCCGGCCAGCCAGAAGACGATCTCGCAGCCGGCCGGGATATCGAGGGAACCGTCGGCGGCGGCCGCCGCGGAGCGGGCTTCGACATCATATTTCTTGGCCGCCAGGAGATCGCGGTCGGCGGCGGGGAGATCGACGAGCAGGATCTTGGCCATAGAACGGCTCCTTTTTCGAACTCGGCCTATCATGCGGCTAGCCCTCCTCCCCGTCAATCACCCCTAAGGGTGAACCCGGGGAGGACGAGCCGGGCCTCCGGGGACGGGGAGGCGGCCCCGATCCCGTCATCTGTTTTGTCGCGCGAGCCCGGCCGAGGGGCGGATGACAGCCCCGGCGTCCTGTGCTATCGTCCCTCCCGTGAGCCCGTCATCTCCCCCCCAGGAGGATCCCATGTTCCCTCGTCTCCGCCGTCCCGCCGCCCTGGCCTGGGCCGTCCTGTTGGCCCTTCCCTTCGCCGTCTCCGCGGAAGTCCGCTTCGCCGTGTCCTTCCCGGCCGCCCGCTCGGCGACGCCCCTCGACGGCCGGATGCTCCTCCTCCTGTCGACCGACGGCGGGGCCGAGCCCCGCTTCCAGATCTCCGACGGCCCCCGGACCCAGCTCGTCTTCGGCCTCGACGTCGACGGCCTGGCCCCCGGCGCCGAAGCCGTCTTCGATGCCCGGGCCTTCGGCTATCCCGTCCGCAGCCTGGCCGAACTGCCGGCCGGCGAATACCACGTCCAGGCCTTGCTGCACCGCTACGAGACCTTCCGCCGCGCCGACGGCCACGTCGTCAAGCTGCCCATGGACCGCGGCGAGGGCCAGCGCTGGAACGCCGCCCCCGGCAACCTCTATAGCGCGCCCCGCAAGATCGTGCTCGACCCGTCCTCGGGCGCGACCGTGCGCCTCGTCCTCGAGCGGGAGATCCCGCCCATCCCGCCGCCCAAGGACACCAAGTACATCCGCCACGAGCGCATTCCGAGCGCCCTGCTGACGAAGTTCTGGGGCCGGCCGATGTTCCTCGGCGCCTGCCTGCTCCTGCCCGAGGGGTTCGACGAGCATCCCGAGGCCCGCTACCCCCTGATCGTCAACCACGGGCATTTCCCTTACACGATCGAGGGCTTCCGCGAGCAGCCGCCCGACCCGGACCTGGCTCCCGACTACAGCGAGCGCTTCCGCCTCGAGGGCTACAACCGGGTCCAGCAGGAATACGCCCACGCCCTGTACAAGGAATGGACCGGCCCCGGCTTCCCGCGGGTCATCGTCATGGAGATCCAGCACGCCAATCCCTACTACGACGATTCCTACGCGGTCAACTCGGCCAATCTGGGGCCGTACGGCGACGCCATCGTCCGCGAGCTCATCCCCTACATCGAGAAGAAGTACCGCGGCCTCGGCCAAGGATGGGCCCGCTTCCTCTACGGCGGCTCGACCGGCGGCTGGGAGGCCCTGGCCGCCCAGGTCTTCTATCCCGACGAGTTCAACGGCTGTTACGCGGCTTGTCCGGATCCCATCGACTTCCGGGCCTACGGCCTGGTCAACATCTACGAGCACCGCAACGCTTATTACGTGGACGGCCTGTGGAAGAAGACACCCCGGCCGGCCCTCCGCAACTGGCTCGGCGAAGTCAGCGCGACCATGGAGGAGGCCAACCACCGCGAGCTGGCCCTCGGCACGCGGGCCCGCTCCGGCGACCAGTGGGACATCTGGCAGGCCGTCTTCGGCCCGGTCGGCCCCGACGGCTACCCCAAGCCCATCTGGGACAAGCTGACCGGCGAGATCGACCGCGATGTCGCCCTGTACTGGCGGGACCGCTTCGACCTGACCTACATCCTCAAGCGCGACTGGAAGACGCTCGGGCCCAAGCTGGCCGGCAAGATCCACATCTACGTCGGGGACATGGACAACTATTACCTCAACAACGCCGTCTATCTGGCCGAAGCCTTCCTCGAGAGCACCAGGGACCCCTATTACGGCGGCGAGGTCAAATACGGCGACCGGGCCGAGCACTGCTGGAACGGCGACCCCGAACGGCCCAACGCTATCTCGCGTCTCCGCTATCACCAAATGTACATCCCCCGCGCGGTGAAGCGGATGGAGGCCACGGCCCCCAAGGGCGCGGACCTCAAGAGCTGGCGTTACTGAAGGAGGACGCGGCCCGTCCTATTTCTTCTTGGCCTTGGCCGGTCCTTTGCCGGGGCCGCCGTTCCTCGCCGGGCCGGCCGGCCCGCCCTTGCCCTTGGCCCGCCCGATCTCGTCGTGGATGCGGATGAAGCTCGTCTGGCGGCCGCGCAGGACGATGATGTCGTCGGGGGTCATGCTGTGGTACTCGGACAGGAACCGCAGGTTGACCAGATCGACGACCTCGCGGTCGGACAGGACGAGGGTTCTCCAATCCCCGCCGCGGCCGTGTTTCCGGTAATAGCCGTAGGCGTTGCCGTAGGGCGGGCCGATGCGTTCCGCCCGTACCGGCAGGAAAAAGATCTCGGGAGAAAGCCCCAGCCGGACAGCGACGTCGAACCAGGTCCGCCGGCCGATCCGGAGGTCGACGACGACCTGGGGACCGACGTGGGCGCGGGCGGCCATGAAATAGACGACGGGCAGCTCCTCGTCGAGGAGCCGGTGCCGGGTCCGGAAATCGACGACGTCGCGCGGGGCGACGCGATAGTGGTCGCCCACGGCGATATAGAAGCTCCGCAGCCGGCCGTCGGAGACGGAGATGCCGAGGTCGGCCTGGGCGGCGGCCGCCGCCGCGGGGACCAGAACGGCCGCGGTCAGAGCGAGGACGAAGGCTTTCTTCATGGCGCTCACCTCTAGAAACAATCCCGTGTTTAGTCGGAGATGGCACGGGGATTGCTGATTTATCCGTGGAGAAGGCGGACGGGATGCCGGCTTCGGGGAAATGGACATCGGGAGCCCTTCCAGAGCGTAAAGAAGATCCGATGAGAAAGCCCGAACATTACAATCAACTAAAATATTAGTTGACAAACTAATTCGTTAGTTGTATATTAGGAGCGCCATGAAAGAACTCACCCGAGCCGAAGAGCAGATCATGCACGTCCTGTGGTTCTTGGGACGGGCCTATGTCAAGGACATCATCGAACGGCTGCCCGAGCCCAAGCCCGCCTACAACACCGTCTCCACGATCGTCCGCATCCTGGAGAAGAAGGGCTTCGTCGGCCACGAGGCCTTCGGCAAGACCCATCTCTACCGCCCGCTCGTGGCCAAGGAGGACTACACCCAAGCCTTCCTCCGCGGCTTCGTCCGCGATTATTTCGACAACTCCTACCAGGACCTGGTCTCCTTCTTCGCCAAGGACCGGGACATGAGCCTGGCCGAGCTCGAGGACATCCTGGGCGCCCTGCGCGAGGAGATCCGGAAGCAGAAGGCGGAGAAAGATGGCTGAGATCCTCGTCCCCATCGTCCGATCGGCGGCCGTCCTGGCCGTCCTGACCGTCTTCTACCGTCTCGCGCTCGGGAGGGACGCCAACTTCGCCCTTAACCGGGCCTTCCTCGTCGGCGCGGCCGTCCTGTCCCTGGGCCTGCCGCTCGTGCGGATCACATCGCCCTTCGTCACGACGGTCGTCCCGGCCGAGGCGCTCGCCGCCCTCCCGGCCGCGACACCGGTTCCCGCGCCTTCCCCGGGACCGGGCCCCCTCGACGTCCTCTTCGCGGCCTACATCGCCGGGGCCGCGGTCGCCCTCGGGCTGTTCCTGGCCCGGATCGCGCGCCTGGCCCTCGCGGCCGCCCGTTGCGGCTGCGAGCGTCACCGGGGCCTGCGGATCGTGCTCTGCGGCCACAGCGGCGAGCCGTTCTCGTTCTTCCGCTTCGTGTTCGTCGACCGCTCCCGGGGCGCCTCGGCCGACCTCGACCGGGTCCTGGCCCACGAGCTGGCCCACGTCCGCCAGCTCCATTCGCTCGACGTCGTCCTGGCGGAGGTCCTCTCCGTCGTCCAATGGTTCAATCCTTTTGTATGGCCATACAAAAGATCGCTGCGCGAAACCCACGAATACCTGGCGGACCGGGCGGTCATAGCGCAGGGCTGCCCGCTCGCCCGGTACCAGCTGCTCATCGTCGAGCAGTCCGTGGGCGGAAGGCTGCTCGAACTCGCGAGCAGCTTCCGGACATCCCAGATCAAGAGGAGGATCGCGATGTTGACGAAGCCACAGACAAAAGGATGGGGCCGGTGGAAGCCGCTCTTCCTCCTGCCTCTCGCCGTCGTCCTGGTCCTGGCCTTCGCCGAGTCCCGGACCGTCGTCCAACCCGGACCGGGCCCGGCCCTCGCCTCTGCGCAGGATGACGCCGGCAAGCCCGCACAGACGTCCGAAGAGGAGCTGGACAAAGCCCTCAAGGACAAGATGGCCCAGCTCGGCGAGATGAAGAAAAAGAACGACGAGATGACGGCCAAGCTCAAGGACAAGCTCGCCGCGACGACCGACGAGGCCGTCAGGGCCAAGATCGTCGAGGCCCTCAAGGATGAGCAGCTCAAGGCCCTCGAGATCGGCCTCAAAGAGCGCTCCCTGCAGATGAAGAAGATCGAGTGGGAGATGAACAAGGCCGGCGATCCGGCGGCCAAGGCCGACCTCGAGAAGAAGCTGGCCCAGCTCAAGGCGACCGAGGAAGGCCAGAAGGCCCGGCTGATCGAGATCGAGAAGGTCCGCAAGGCCCTGGCCCAGGCCGAGGACGGCGCCGCGAAGCTGGAGCTGCAGCACCGGCTCCAGGAACTCCTCAGCGAGACCGCGGGCATTCCGAAGAAGTCCGCCGAACCGACCGGGCAAAAGGCCAAGCAGGCGGCCGAAAAGAAGTAGGCCCGAGAAAGGGGCGGCCCGCTCCGCCGAGGGCCGCCCCCCTCCCCTTTCTCCTCCCGCCCTCCCCTGTCATCCCTCCGGGAAGACATCGGCCCCGGCCGCGTCTAAATAATCGGTGGATATCCTCGCTCAAGGAGACCGACCGATGCCGTCCCCGCGACGCCGCGTCCTTCCCCGGCTCGCCCAGACGGTCCTGACCGTGGCCCTCGTCCTGGCCCTGGGCCAGGCCCTGGCCGCCCAAGGACCGGTCCGACAGCTCCTCGTCGGCCCCGTGACCACGGCGCCGCCCAAGATCGACGGCCTTATCGAGGACGCCTGCTGGCAGGGCCTCGAGCCCGTCTCCGGATTCTTCCAGTACGATCCCATCAACGGGGCCAAAGCCACCGAGGAGACCCTGGTCTGGGCCGCCTACGACCAGAACTACCTGTACTTCGCCTTCCTCATGAAGGACTCCCGGCCCGACCGCATCTGGGCCGAGCTGACGCCCCGCAACGAATGGGAGAACAACGACTCCATCCAGCTCATCCTCGACGCCTACAACGACAAGCGGACCAGCCTGACCTTCGCCCTCAACCCCAAGGGCGTCCAGAAGAACTCGGTCGAGACGATCTGGAAGTCGGGCGCCGCCCTCCGCGCCGACGGCTGGAGCGCCGAGATGGCCATCCCCTTCAAGTCCCTGCGCTTCTCGGCCGCCAAGCTCGAGATCTGGGGCGTCAATTTCGAGCGCTATATCCACCGCCTCAAGGAGACCGACTACTGGACCGACGTCGACCGCGACCTGCCCAAGCTCCAGCAGTCGGGCGAGCTCCGGGGCCTGGCCGGCCTGAAGCCAGGCTACAACCTCGAGTTCTTCCCCTACGCCGGCGTGCGGACGACGAAGTGGGAGGAGGAGACGGACACCCAGGCCGCCGTCGGCCTCGACGCCAAGTGGGGCATCCGGCCCAACCTCTATCTCGACGTCACGGCCAGCCCGGACTTCAGCGAGGTCGAGTCAGATCCTTTCATCTACCAGCTCTCGCCCTACGAGAACTACCTCCAGGAGAACCGGCCGTTCTTCACCGAAGGCAGCCGCTACTTCAGCCTGTCGACGGGCGACGAGTACCACGGCGGCGGCACCAGCCTGTTCTATTCGCGCCGCGTCCGCAACCCCCGCTTCGCCGCCAAGCTGTCCGGAAAGACCGGCGGCTTCGGGTTCGGCGTCCTGGGCGCTTTGAACAAGTCCGAGGTCGGCGCCGGTGAGGACCCCCGGGACGGCTATTTCGGCGTCTTCCGCGTCCAGAAGGACGTCTTCAAGAACTCCCAGGTCGGCGTCTATTACGCCGGCGTCCGCGACGGCGAGACGCGCAACCAGAACGTGGCCCTCGACTTCAACTTCAACTTCGCCGACTTCTACTATCTCCAAGGGGTGGCCGCCCGGACCTTCAACGGCGGCGTCCCCAACGCCCGCAACGGCATCTACCAGCTCAACTTCCAGCGCGAGCCCGACGCCGGACTGCAGGTCATGTCGGGCTTCCAGCGGGTCGAGGAGAACGTTGATATCCGCACCGGCTACGTCGACGAGATCGATGTCCAGTCCTTCGACCTCATGGCCGGTTACGCCTGGCGTTACGACAAAGGCCTGTTCAAGCGGCTCAGCTTCGACCTCGGCGGGACCTTCCGCCAGGACACCCACGGCCGGGCCACGGGGGAACGTTACGAGGTCTTCCTGTGGTCCGAGCTCTTCAACCTCATCGAGGTCCACGGCGGCTTCGACTTCGGACGGAGCCGGTACCAGGTCCTCGGCGAGGACGACCGGCTCGTCTGGACGCCGGAGTTCGTCCGGACCTACGGCGGCAACATCGATTTCAGTTGGGAGCGGGGCGGCTTCCTCAAGGAGGTCTCCGTCGAGGGGAGCTGGCAGAAGCGGGGCATCTACGTCGAGGACTGGACGGCGGTCGTGCCCGGCACCCAGACAGGCGTCGAGGCCCAGCTCGTCCTGCGGCCCCGCTCCAATCTCGAGTGGTCGGTCGAGGGCGACTGGATCCGCCAGACCGTCGACGGCACGGGGGCCGAGGCCTTCAACGGCCTGGCCTACGAGACGGCCCTCCACTACCAGCTGACCCGCCGCCTGTTCCTCAATACCCGCCTGCTCGGGGAGACGCGTGACGACCAGTACAGCCTGGACTTCCTGGTCGGCTACTACTTCGGGGCCGGCAACATCGTCCAGCTGGCCTTCAAGAAGAGCGAGCGCAGCGACATCCTGGGCACGGTCGGCGGCTACTCGGTCACCTTGAAGGTCTCGTACCTCCTCCGCCTCTGACCCCCCCCTCGCCGGGGGTGAGGCGGAGGGGCGCTTTATCACCCCGCGAATGATCCCCGGGAGGGATGGACGCCGAGCCCCCTCCCCCCGAGAATGGGGCCGAGGACACTATGCGGCTCTTCGGTTCGACCGTCCCCGTTCCCTCGTTCCCGTCCGCCCCGGCCGAGGAGCCGGCCGGCCGGGCCGAGACCCGTCCGATCGCGGTCCCGGCGCCGCATGTCCGCCCGGCTCCGGGGGCCGGGCCTGCCCCGGCCGCCAAGGCCGAGGCCCGGTACTACAAGACCCCCTACATCAACGAGCGCAAGAAGTTCGAGCTCATCATCGCCGCCTCCGGCCAGGTCGTCTACGACTACGACCTGGCCACGGGCGATATCTCCTGGTCGGGCAACCTCCAGCAGGTCATGGGCTACCTGCCCGAGGAGATGGGCGGCATCAAGGAGTGGACGGAGCGCATCCACCCCGACGACCGGGACGAGGCCCTGCGGCTCCTCGAGTCCTGCGAGAAGAACCGCGAGGTCTACGAGGTCGACTACCGCTTCCGGCTCAAGACCGGCGGCTACCGCTGGCTCCACGACCGCGGCTTCTTCCTCATCGAGGACGACCGGAACCTGCGCCGGATGATCGGCATGATGCAGGACATCCACGAGCGCAAGCAGGGCGAGCTCCTCCAGAGCGCCGTCTACAAGATCGCCCAGGCCGCCGACACCTCGGCCGGCCTCGACGACCTCTTCCGTTCCGTCCACGGAATCGTCGGCACGGTCATGCCGGCCGGGAACTTCTACATCGCCCTCTACGACCGGGCCCGGGAGATGCTCGAGTTCCCCTATTTCCGGGACGAGGAGGACCCGCCTCCGGGGACCCTCAAGCCGGGCAAGGGCCTGACCGAGTACGTCATCCGGACGGGCCGGCCGCTCCTCTGCGACGAGGCCACCGACCGCGACCTGCGCGGCCGCGGCGAGGTCGCCCTCGTCGGCGCCCCCTCGGCCATCTGGCTGGGCGTGCCCCTCATCGTCGACGGCGTGACCATCGGGGCCATGGTCGTCCAGCACTACAGCGACCCGAACGCCTACGGGCCGGCCGAGCTGCGGATGTTCGAATACGTCTCGTCACAGGTGGCCCGGTCGATCTGGCGCAAGGGCGCCGAGGAGGCCCTCCGGCGCAACGAGCAACGCTTGTCCCACCACATCCAGCAGACGCCGCTGGCCGTCATCGAGTGGGACAGGGAGTTCAAGGTCCGGCAGTGGAACCGGGCCGCCGAGAGGATCTTCGGCTTCACGGCCGCCGAGGCCGTCGGACGCCACGCCTCGTTCATCATCCCCGAGGCCTACCGGGGCCAGGTGGACGAGGTCTGGCGCGGCCTGATGGACGGCACGTCGGGCGAGCGCAGCACCAACGAGAACGTGACCAAGGACGGCCGGTCCATCGCCTGCGAGTGGTACAACACGCCCCTGATCGACGGCGAAGGCCACGTGACCGGCGTGGCTTCCCTGGCCCAGGACGTCACCGAACGCCGGCACACGGAAGCCGCGCTCCGGGACAGCGAGGAGCTCTACCGGCGGCTCGTCGCAGCCATCCCCGACATGATCGTTCGCACCGACCTCGAGGGCAATATCGTCTTCGCCAACGAGGTCGCCGTCCGCCGCAGCGGCAGCGCCCGGGCCGAGGACCTGGTCGGGCGCAACATCTTCTCCTTCGTCGTCGCCGAGGAGCGGGAGAAGGCCGCGGCCGCGGCGGCCCGGATGTTCGACAAGAAGATCGGCCCCCAGGAGCTCGGCCTGGTCTTCCCGGGCGGCTCGCCCATCCGCTTCGAGGTCGAGGGCTCGGTCCTCCGCGGCCCCGGCGGCGAGCCCTACGGCGTCGTCTACCTGTGCCGGGACATGACCGAGCGCAAGCTGGCCGAGGAAAGCCTGCGCCAGGGCCTGGTCAAGCTCCGGACCACCCTGAAGGCCTCCATCGACTCCCTGTCGTCGGCCATCGAGATGCGCGATCCCTACACGGCCGGCCACCAGGAGCGCGTCACCCGGCTGGCCCGGGCCATCGCCGTCGATATGGGGCTCGAAGAGGAACGCATCGAGGCCGTGGAGATCGCCGGCATCGTCCACGACCTGGGCAAGCTCTACGTCCCGGCCGAGATCCTGAGCAAGCCGACCAAGCTGACCGACCTCGAGTACGCCATGATCAAGATGCACGCCCAGGCCGGCTACACCGTCCTGAGCAAGATCGACTTCCCCTGGCCCATCGCCCAGATCGTCCACCAGCACCACGAGCTCATCAACGGCTCCGGCTATCCGCAGGGGCTGGCCGGCAAGGACATCCTGCTCGAGGCCAAGATCCTGTGCGTGGCCGACGTCGTCGAGGCCATGTCCTCCCACCGTCCCTACCGCCCGGCCCTCGGCATCTTCGCCGCCCTCGACGAGGTCTCGCGCAAGCGGGGGCTGCTCTACGACCGCGACGTCGTCGACGCCTGCCTGCGCCTGTTCCACGAGAAGAAGTTCAAGTTCGACTGAGCGGCGGACCCCCTCCGCCCCTTGCAATCCCGGTGCGGCTGCATTACGATGCCCTCGACATGGCCGTCACCGCGGGGACCGTCGCCAAACTGGCCGCCGTCGTCGGCTTGGCCGTTCCCCTGCTCTTCGCCGGCCTCGCCCCCGGAGGGACCGCCAAGACCAAGAAGACGGCCGCGAAGCTCACCGACGAGCTCCTGGCGGCTCTCGGCACCGGGCGCGAGCCCGGCGCGGCCGTCCTGGTCCAGAAGGACGGCCGGTTCCTCTACGTCGGCGCGCGGGGCGTCGCCGACCTCCAGGCCATGCGGCCCATCGACGGCCGGACCAATTTCCGGCTGGCCTCGGTCACGAAACAGCTCACGGCGGCCGCGGTCATGCTCCTCGTGCGCGACGGCCGGCTCCGTTACGAGGACACGCTGACCGGCCTGTTCCCCGATTTCCCGGACTACGGCCGGGCCATCACCGTCCGGCACCTCCTCCAGCACACCTCGGGCCTGCCCGACTACGAGGACCTCATGCCGCCCGCCGACCCGGCCGTCCCGATGGAACAGGCCCAGATCGGCGACGCCGGGGTCCTCGAGCTGCTGAAGAAGCAGCCGGCCGGCTGGTTCGCGCCGGGGGCGCTCTGGCGCTACAGCAACTCGGGCTACGTCGTGCTCGGGCTCATCGTCGAGAAGGTCTCGGGCCTGGCCTTCAGCAGCTTCCTGCGCGACCGCGTCTTCGGACCGCTGAAGATGGCCGGGACGGTGGCTTTCGTCCGCGGCCGCAACACCGTCGAGAACCGCGCCTTCGGCTACGCCCGGGAAGGCGGCCGGTGGCGGTTCGCCGACCAGAGCCCGACCTCGGCCACCCTGGGCGACGGCGGCGTCTACTCGTCGCTCTACGACCTGGCCCTGTGGGACGAGGCCCTGCGGCGCGGCCTCCTGCTCGGCGAGGCGGACATGCGCCCGGCCCTGACGCCGGTGCGCGTGCCGGGCAAGGGCCCGACCGGTCCCGACGGCCGGCCGGCCGATTACGGCTTCGGCTGGTTCCTCAACGGCTGGGAGGGCCGGCCCCGGATGTGGCACTACGGCGAGACGTCCGGCTTCCGCACGGCCGTCCAGCGCTTCACGGCCGACGGCCTGACCGTCGTCGTCCTGGCCAACCGGACGGACGTCGACGCGGCGGACCTGGCCCTCAAGATCGCGGGATTCTTCCTGGCGGAAGCGAAGTAGGCCCGGCGGTCAGGCGACCGTCGAGGGGATGCCGTTCTGCCGGCCGTAGAGGTGGCGGATCAGGCTGAGCACGGCCTGGGACGTCAGGCGCTGGAACTCGACCCCGATCTCGTAGACGTCGTCGTCCGGGCGCGGCCTGACCCATTTGACCTCGCCGTCGAGGTTGACGAACTGGTCGGTGCCGGCCAGGTCGAGACGGACCCGGATGATGGTCCCGACGGCGTAGCTCTTCGATGTGACGATGCGGGCGCCGCCCGTGGACAGGTCGAAGGTGTGGGCGGCGATGCCGGCGCCCTGGTACTTGTCGACGGCCGTCCGGATGAGGACGTCGTTCCGCTCGCTGAAGCGGTTTCTCTTGCGTCGTTCGTACATGTCCGTTCCCCTGGACCTTCGCGGTCCCGAGGGCATTGTCCGGCCGGCCGAACGGGGCCGCAATCACCCCGAGGGGTGAATCGGGCGGTGATTTCTCTCCCTCGACCGGGCCGTTGACGGGCTTCGGAGGCGGTGCTATCCTGGCCGCGTCCCATGAAAACCGCCAAGACCTGGGCCCTCGTCCTGATGGGCGGCGGCGCTCGCGGCCTGGCCCACGTCGGGGTCATCCGGGTCCTCGAGCGCGAGCGGCTCGTCCCCGACATCGTCGCCGGCACGTCCATGGGCGGTCTCGTCGGCGGTCTCTACGCGGCCGGCCTGTCCTCGGACCGGATGGTCGAGATGATCAGCGGCCTCGACCTCGGCGGTCCGGCCGGCGGGGGCGGCCGGAAAGCGCTCTTCCCGCGGCCGCGGAACCTCTTCGAGTACATCCTCCTCTCGGACACCAAGAACCGCTTCTTCACCAAGATCGGCCTGGGCAAAGAGGACGCCGTCGAGGCCTACCTGAAGGGCTGCGTCGGCGACGTCCGCATCGAGGACCTGCCGGTGAAGTTCCTGTGCAACGCCGTCGACCTGGCCTCCGGACGCGAGGTCGTCTTCACCAGGGGCCCGCTCGTCCCGGCCCTGCGGGCGACGATGTCCCTGCCGGTCGTCTTCGAGCCGGTGCGCCGGGGCCGGATGGTCCTCATGGACGGAGGCATCCTCGACAGCGCCCCGGTCGAGGCGGCCAGGGCCGCCGGGGCCGCGGTCGCCGTCCTCGTCGACATCCATCGCCCGCTCCGGCGCGTGCCTCCGGAGAAGCTCAAGAGCGCCTTCCAGATCGTCCAGCGGACGGTCGAGGTGGCCACGGCGGCCGCCTTCGCGGAGCGGGCCCGGCACGCCGACTTCGTCCTCCGCGTCCCCGTCGACCAGGGGGTGCTGCAGTTCTCCAAGCCGCGGGCCATCGTGGCCAGGGGCGAGCGCGTCGCCGCAGCCGCGCTCGCGTCTTTGAGGAAGGCCATCGGCGCCTGACGGAGACCCGAAGACAGGGAGGCCCGAAATGAGAAGACGCGAGTTCCTGAAGTCGGGGGCGGCCCTGGCCGCCGCCGGCGCCTCGCTGTCGGGAGTGCCGCTCGGGGGCGCCAGAGCCCAGGCCCCGGCCGCGCTCCCCACGGTGCGCCTGGGAACGCTCGAGGTCTCGCGCCTCATCCTGGGCTCCAATCCGTTCTGGGGCTATTCGCACAAGTCCGCCGCCCTCGACGAGGAGATGCGCCGTCACCACACGGACGAGCGCATCGTGCGGATCCTCGACGAGGCCGCCGCTTGCGGCGTCACGGCCGTGGCCAGCCCGCCCGACGAGCGCTGGCGCAAGCTCTGGGCCCGGTACGCGGCGGGAGGAGGCCGGCTCGGGACCTGGATCTCGCAGTGCCACGGCGATCCCGGGCAGATGATGGCGGAGATCGACCGCTCGGTCGAGGCCGGGGCCAAGGCCGTCTTCATCCAGGGCGCCCGGGTCGAGGAACAGTTCGCCAAGGGCCGTTTCGACACCCTGCGGGCCTGGATCGACCACATCCGGAAAGCGGGGCTGCCGGCGGGCGCGGCCGCCCACTGGCCCGAGATCCACCCGGAGCTCGAACGGCGGGACATCCCGGTGGATTTCTACTATCAGTGCATGTACAACGCGTCCCGGTCGGACGATTACAGCCCCGCCGAGCGCGAGAAGGCCGCGGCCACCATCGCTCGTCTGCGAAAGCCGGTCGTCGCCTACAAGATCCTGGCGGCCGGAAGGCTCCCGGCGGCCGAAGGATTCGAGTACGCCTTCAGCCACATCCGGCGCAAGGACGGCGTCTGCGTCGGCATCTACGCCGCGAACGCCATCGACCAGATCCGGCAGAACGCCACGTACACGGAAATGCTCACGACGGGCTGAAGGACGGGCGCGTGCGAACGACCCTGGCCGGCCGGTTCGGGATGGCCGCGATGGCGGCCGCCTGGCTCTTGACGCCGGCGGCCTGCCACAGGGCGCCCGAGGGGGATGGGACCGAAGGATTCCAAAAGGGCATCGCTTTCACGGGCTATTCGGCGACGGCCTACGAAGGGAGCGGACCGCTCCAGGCGCTCGACGAGCTGGCCGCGACCGGGGCCTCCTGGATCACCGTCCTGGCGACCGGGTTCCAAACGGACATCCACGCCACGGCCATCGACTTCGCGGGCCCCCGGACGCAGACGGACGCGTCCCTCGAGCGGGTCATCGGCCACGCCCGGGGCCGGGGCCTCAAGGTCATGATCAAGCCCCACGTCGACCTGACCGACGATCCGGACCACTACCGGGGCGAGATCGGCCCGGGGTTCACGGACGCCGACTGGGCGGCCTGGTTCGCCTCCTATCGTCCCTTCATCCTCCACTACGCGGAGATGGCCGAACGGACCGGGTGCGAGCTCTTCTGCGTCGGCTGCGAGCTGGGGACGACGGCCGTCCGCGCCGCGGCCTGGCGTGAGACCGTCGCCGCGGTCCGGGCCGTCTACGCCGGGCCGCTCGTCTACGCCGACAACCAGGTCGAGACGAGCCTCGAGGCCGTCGCCTGGTGGGACGCGGTCGACTACATCGGGCAGGACGCCTACCCGACGCTGACGACGGTCGCGGAGCCGTCGGTCGACGACCTGCTGGCCGGCTGGACCGCCTTCCGGTCCCGTCTCCAACAGCTGTCCGAGAAGTGGGGCAAACCGCTCATCCTGACCGAGATCGGCTGCCGCAGCGTCGCCGGCGGGGCCCAGAATCCCTGGGACTGGCAGCGCACGGGCGCCCCGGACATGGAGGTCCAGGCCGCGTTCTACGAGGCGGCCTGCCGGGCCATTGAAGGACGGAGCTGGCTCCGCGGCATGTATTGGTGGGAATGGTCGCCCGACCCGGACGACGGCGGCCCCGGCGACACCGGGTACACGCCGCACGGCAAGCCGGCCGAGGACGTCCTCCGCGCCTGGTACGCCAAGCTCGACTGATCAGTACCAGTCCGACAGGATGAAGCCCACCCCGACGCGGTGGACCCGGTGGTCGTAGTCGAGCAGGCTCTCGCCGTAGCCCAGGAAGTACTGGACGTAGCCGGCGACCATGGCGAACATGGGGAAGCTCCACTCGACCTGGACGGCGCCCCGGTTCTCGCGGAAATTGAGGTTGTCGCGAAGCATGACGCCCAGGCGGTGCCTGTTGATGAAGTAGTAGGCCCAGAGCTCGCCGCTGCCGAGGTAATGGGTCAGGCCGGGATTGTCGTCGGAGTCCGGGACGCGCCACCAGCCCTTGACGAGGAGCGACATCGGGCCGCGCTCGATCCCGATATTGGCCACCAGGCGGTTCCAGCTCCGAGACAGGGGCTCGGACTGGCCGTTCGACTGGTGGTTGACGCCGAACTGGACGAACCGGCCGTCGAAGCCCAGGACGCGGTAACGGGTGCCGAAGTTCAGCAGGACCTCGGGCTCGTAGTTCGTCTCGCGGAAGGGGGAGCTGTCGTCGAAATTGTAGAGCTGCCAGAACGACCGCTGGGTGTAGGCGGCCCACAGGCAGATGTCCTTGCCGAACATGTCCCGCCACAGCCGGGCCTTGAAACTGATCTGGAAGGTGACCTCGGGTTTGACCAGGGTCTTGGCCGGATCGGCCTCCTGGAGCGGGGCCGGATTGGGGCGGTCGTTGTAGGAGAAGACCAGCGCGGCGTTCGACCGGTGGAAGGTGATGCCCGGTTTGGAGGCCCGCGCGGCCCGATCGAGCTGCCAGAGCTCGGTGAAGTAGGAGGCCTTCGTCCCGGTCCCGGCGGCCTGGGGCGCGGCCGCGAGGCGGGCCGGAAGGAGAGCGAGCAGGGCGAGAAGCGCGAGCGCCGGGACGGTCCGGGGACGGTCGGTGAACGCCATGGGGGACCTGCCTTTCACTCCCGGTTATAGCCGCGGAGGAAGCCCGGAGTCAAGGACGGGGAGGGCCGCCGGACGGCTCAGGAGACCGTGGACGGGATGCCGACGTTCTTGCCGTAGAAATGGCGGATGAGGGCCAGGATGGTGTCGGGGATGCTGTGCAGGAACTGCACGCCGATGTCGCAGGTCTTGGCCGCTTCGCCCGGCTTGCTCCAGACGACCCGGCCGTCCACCTTCAGGAACTGCTCGGTCCTCTCGAGGTCGATGGTCAGGTGGACGATCTCGCCGCAGCCGTACTCCTTCTTGCAGGCGATCCGGGCCCCGGTCAGGGACAGATCGTAGGTATAAGCGTTGATGGCGCCTTTCGCGGCGCTGCCCGAGGGCCGGCCGGCCTCGCGGATGATGCACCGGTCCCGCTCCTCGAATCTCTTGTCCTTGCGGTTTTCCACGTCCCGTCCTCCGGCATTGGCGATCTCGGATGAGGTCCCGACGGGCCCATTCTCGGGCCGGGCCGCCCCGTGGTCAATCACCCCCCGCGGCTATCCGAAAGGTGAGATATCCCCCCGAGAGGGGGCGGGTACGAGGCGGCGCCGAGGTCAGGCGGTCCGCGAACCGGGCCCCGTGACGCCCGGCGCGTTGACAGTTCCCGGGAGCGGGGCTAAGATGGCCGCGGAGGGGAACGCCATGCCCGGACGACGCCGTTTCGCCGCCCTGTCCCTGACCGCGCTCCTGGCCTTCGCCGGGTGCGCGACCGAAAGCCACGGGCCCGAAGACCGCACGGTGGCCGCGCCGGTCCTGAGCCCCGAGCCCGGGACCTACTCGGCGGCCATGGACGTGGCCCTGACGACCGCGACCCTCGGGGCCTCCATCCGCTACACCACGGACGGCTCGACGCCGTCGGAGACGGCCGGGACGCTCTACACGGCTCCCGTGCCCGTGGACGCGACCTTGACCATCAAGGCCGTCGCCTTCCGGACCGGCTGGACGACCTCGCCGGTGTCGACGGGCCTCTACACGATCCGGCCGCTGGCCGCGGCCCCGGTCTTCGACCCCCCGCCCGGGACCTATCACGACGCCCAGGACGTCGCCATGTCCACGGCCACGGCGGGAGCCTCCGTTCGCTACACGACCGACGGCTCGACGCCGACGGCGACGGCAGGGACGCTCTACACGGGCCCGGTTCCCGTCGCCGCGAACACGGTCCTGCGGGCCGTGGCCTTCGGGACCGACCTGACGACGTCCGTCGTCGCCTGGGGCCAGTATGTGATCGGACCGGCGGTGACGGCCCCGGCATTCGCCCCGCCGCCTGGCGCGTACGAGGGACCGCAGGACATCGTCCTGTCGAGCCTGACGGCCGGAGCTTCCATCCGCTACACCGCCGACGGCTCGGACCCTTCGGAGACGGCCGGCACGCTCTACACGGGCCCCGTTCGCCTGGCGTCGACGGCGACGCTCAAGGCCGTGGCCTATCTCGCGGGTTGGGACACCTCTCCGGTAACCTCGGGGGTTTACACCATTTCGACCCTGGTCGCGGCCCCGGTCTTCGCGCCGCCGCCCGGAACCTACGACGAAGCCCAGGACGTGGCCATCACGACCGCGACCGCGGGGGCCTCCATCCGCTACACGACCGACGGCACGGCGCCCACGGCATCCCTCGGGACCGTCTACACGGGGCCCGTCGCCGTGTCCGAGACGCTGACCCTCCGGGCCGTCGCCTACCGCGCCGGCTGGACGGCTTCGGCCGTGACCTCCGGGTTGTACACGATCGAGCCGCCCGGCCCGGGCTACGCCCAGTACGCCTACGTCGCCAACGCGGACGGACAGACCGTATCGGCCTACGGGATCGACGCCGCGACGGGCGTCCTGACGCCGGTCGCGGGCTCCCCCTTCGCCGCCGGCGGGACCGGGCCCTGGTGCCTGGCCGCCCACCCCTCGGGCAAGTTCCTCTACGCTCTCAACTACGCCTCGCGGAACGTCTCGATCATGACCATCGACCCGGCCACGGGGGCGCTCGCGGCCGCGGCCGGCTCGCCCGTCGCGACCGGAGGGGCCTCGCCGTCGTGGATCGCCGTCGAACCCGCGGGGAAGTTCCTCTACGTGGCCGATTCGGCCGCCAGCACCCTGTCCGGCTTCGCCGTCGATGCGGCGACCGGCGGGCTGACGGCGCTCGCCGGCGGCCCGGCGTCCACCGCCCTCTCTCCGGCCTGCCTCGCCGTCGCTCCTTCCGGCAAGTTCCTGTACGCCGCCTGCTCGGGCGCCCACGCCGTCTCCGCGTTCTCCCTGAACGCGACGACCGGGGCGCTCGCGCCGGTCGCCGGGTCGCCCTTCACGACCGGCGGCCAGTCGCCGACGGCGGTCGCGGCTGATCCGTCGGGCCTCTATCTCTTCGCCGCGAACGGCGCGACGGACAACGTCACGGGCTTCGCCGTCGACGGCGCGACCGGAGCGCTCGAGGCCGTGGCCGGCTCGCCCTTCCCGGCCGGCGGCACGGCCCCGGCCTTCGCCGCCGTCGACCCGGCCGGGCGGTTCGTGCTGGTGGCCAACGCCGGCTCGACCCTGTCCGCGTTCGCCCTGTCCGTTTCGACCGGGGCCCTGACGCCCGTTCCCGGCTCGCCGTTCGCGGCCGACGGCGTCTATCCCCGGTCCATCGCCTTCGAGCACGGCGGCAAGTTCGCCTACGCGGCCAACGCCTACTCCGGCACGGTCTCGGCCTTCGCCCTCGACCCGGTGAGCGGGGCGCTCACGGCCGTGGCCGGTTCGCCCTTCGCAGCGGGCAACGGTCCCTACTCGGTGATCACGGTCCGGGTCGCCCGCTAGCGGCGGCCGAAGCCGCTGCAAAGCCGGGCGGGAGCGGCGGGAGATGGGGAAATGCCCCTGGCCTGACTCGAACAGGCGACAAACAGATTAGGAATCCGTATGCCGGGGCAATTCAGCTTCATCTAATTGATTCTATTTAAGTGAGATAGAGAGCACAATCATGATGAATGCGACTATCGATAGCCTTCTGATGTTCATGCTAGCCCCCTCATAGATTTATTTTTCCATAATTGAGTTTAGGCAAGGTAAATACAATTAGTCAATATATTCATACGGACTGGGTTTCTTTGAGGGAGGCGGGCCGGGAATCCCTCTTCCCAGCCCGATGCTGCTTATAATATTGTCGAGCGATATAGGAAAGAAAACTGGATACAAGTAACGCGCTTCCGAAAAGTATCAATGAGAAGTTGAATTCCCCATCCAGTATGAAAGCGATAGCCACTGCCCCGATTACCGCTGAAATGAGCAGCATGATTACCCAGACCGCGAAGGCAATGTAAGCTGAGATAGGCTTCGGTTCAAGACCCGACACGGCCTTCCGGTCTCTCAATGTCTTCTTAATGAAGCCACCGATCTTCAATAGAATTATCCCGGATAAGAGGATGGATGCTAATTTGAGGTAGAGAGAGAACAGCAATCGCCCAAGATCAAATAGCCATCCGAACGCGGCTTCGAACACGCCTGAAACCGCTTTCCAGAGTCGTGGCCAGAATAGGCTGGTGCCTGCGATGGGAAACGACCTTGGGGAATCAGGCGATTTCATGAATTTTTCTACGAGCGGAACTGGGATCGCGAAAGCCATGTCCCATTTTGAGAAGGCTGCCGCACTGACACCGATGACTATCCCGCTTTTAGTGAGCAACGGACTCCCGCTATGCCCCTCATGAATGGGGGCCGAGAAGACGATGGAATCGGAAAGGCAGGCCCGCACAATCCCCTCGGAGACGAGATGTTTGCCTTCATAATCGTTACCGTAAACGACTACCGGTTGGCCGGGCATGATTTGGATTCCCGTTTCTAATGTCAGTGCGGGGACGTCTATGCCCTCCACATGCAGGAGGGCTAAGTCTCTTTCCTCATCGATTTTTTCTATCCTGGGCTGGCGGTCGATCTTATTCAGCACGCGTAGAGAGACGCTCATTGAGAATGCGCCCTCTACAACATGGGCGTTGGTCAAAACAAGGTTGGGCCCGATGAAGAAACCCGTGCCCTGGCTGACTTTATATCCCGCCTTGTCGAATACATCGATAGTTACGACGGAGGTCGCGAGCTTAGCAACAATTTCCTGGGTCGTTAGCTCTACCGACGCGCTGTACCCGTGTTTGCCAACCAGTGCCAAGCAACCGAAGGTGATGGTCAGGACTGACAATGCCCAGCGAGCCTGGCTCAGTTTCTGCAAAATGTTGAACGGTTCCCTGAGAGAGCACATGGATAATACTTCCCAGCGATTGATATTTTCGTACGTAGGTTGGCAGATCATCAATCATCTTCGGAGGTGAAATAGGGGGGGAATTTCATTCAGCATATACCATATCGGCGAGGCCCGACAAACCGCTTAGCCATGATTCCGTGCCTGCGAGTTCGCTAATATTACTCCCGGGAAAAGGGCTTCATTAGCTATCGATAATTATGGAATAATCTATGTCGCTGACCAGGGTAACAATCGTATACAAAAATTCACTCCCGACGGCACCTTTATCGGCAAATGGGGCACTTCTGGATCTTTACCAGGCCAATTTATCGGCCCTGTTAACATCGCCGTGGATGGGAATGGCTACGTCTATCTCTCAGACCTATACAACTTTAGAGTTCAGAAATTTACATCGGATGGCAATCTTGTTGCTTACTGGGGAAGCCAAGGATCAGGGAATGGCCAGTTCAATATGAACTGGGGGATCGAAGTTGATAATAAGGGCTATGCTTATGTCGCAGATAATCGGAATTCTCGCATACAGAAATTCACAGACCGTGGAATATTCGTGACGAAATGGGGCACCTACGGAACGGCGGATAACCAATTCCTATATGCTGGGGCTATCGCTATTGATAATACTGGATATATACTGGCGGGTAGCCTTCGAGATGACTTAATCAAAGTATTTACTTTAGACGGAAGATTCATCACAAAGTGGGGGGGGGGACAGGAACCGCAGATGGATTATTCGGAATTGCTAACGGAATTGCGTTTGATAGCAACGGGTATGTCTATGTAGCTGAAGGAGATAACAATAGGGTACAGGTCTTTAGAGTGATTAGATAACTTTGCCATCCGGACTCTTTGGTTAGGCCAATTGCAAATCGAATAGTTTCTACCCCAGAAGCCATATCCTGGCGAATCCGGTTCCTCCGGCCCCGCCCTTGCCCGAAATAATAGATTTGGCAGAATCGCCATATGCCTCGCCAAGTATCGTAGATGTTCAAGCGGATTATCCCCAGGTCATCCTTGAATTGGGGACAACGGGTCGATTAGGTGTGTCCAACCGGATGGACAGGGCCTGATGACGGCTCCGGGGTCTAGGCAGACTCCCCCGCCGTGTCACAAATACGTCACAGAAAGTGCCGAAACCCGCCTAATCCTGGCTAATGGTGCTTAAAGGGAAAACGCTGAAATCAGGGGAAAATGAAGTGCCCCTGGCCTGACTCGAACAGGCGACAAACAGATTAGGAATCTGCTGCTCTATCCATACTGAGCTACAGGGGCACTCAGCGGAAGCGCCCTTACTATAGCCGAACGGGGGCCGGGTTGCAATTCACGGAGGAGGCCCTAAAAGCGTGCCCTCAGCGTTTCCCGGAAGCCGGTTTTCTCTGGCAGCGGGGGCAGAAATGGCTCGAGCGGCCGCCGACGACCGTCCGCCGGATGGGCGTGCCGCAGGCGAGGCAGGGCTCCCCCGTTCGGCCGTAGGCCTTGTGCTCGAACTGGAAATCGCCGGCGTTCCCGTCCGCGTCGGTATAGCCGGCGTCCGTCAGGGTCGAGCCGCCGGCCGCGACGGCCGCGGCCAGGATCCGGCGCATCGCGCGGTAGAGGCGCTCGACGGCGTCCGGCCGGAGCGACGAAGCCGGACGCTCGGGGTGGACGCGGGCCTCGAACAGGGTCTCGTCGGCGTAGATGTTGCCGACTCCGGCCAGGCGCGTCTGGTCGAGGAGGACGCTCTTGACCCGGGCCCGGCTGGAGCCCAGGATGGCCGCGAACTCCCGCAGGCCGACTTCGAGCGGTTCGGGCCCGAGCGAGGCCAGCTCGCCGCAGGCGGCCTCGGGCCGGCCCGCGAGGCAGAGCAGGAAGCCGAACTTGCGGACGTCGCCGAACCGCAGCTCGTCCCGCCCGTCCTCGAACCGGAGGACGAGGCGGTCGTGCCGGTCGCGCGGCTCCCCTTCTTTCGCGAAGCGGAACCGGCCGGTCATCTTGAGGTGGAAGACGAGGGTCCGCTCGCCTTCGAAGGAGACCAGGAGCATCTTGCCCCGCCGGCGGACGCCGAGGACGCGACGGCCGCGCAGGGCCTCGAGGTCCTTGCGCCCGCCCGCGCGGAGCAACGGCCTATATAGGAGATCGACCGCGGCGATCCGCCGGCCCGTGACGCGGGGCGCCAGGGAGCGGGCGATCGTCTCGACCTCGGGCAGCTCGGGCATGGGGGTATTCTAGCACGCCCCGGGAAGAACGGGGACACGTAGAGGGGGTAGGTGTCCCCTTGATTTGACCGGGGGATTCCATTAAGATGCTGTCTCATGAAGCTCAAAGGGCTCCTCGCCATGGCCCTGGGTTGGGCCGTCCCCGGCCTCGGGCACGCCGTCCAGAAGAAGTACGGCCGGGCCGCGCTGTTCTTCGTCTCCATCTTCGCCATGACCGGGCTCGGGCTGGCCATGGGCGGCCGGATCTACCCGTTCCAGACGGACAACCCGTTGACCATCCTGGCCTTCTTCGCCGACATCGGCAACGGCCTGTTCTACGGCCTGGCCCAGTACCTCAAGTGGGGCGGCGGCGAGCTCGAGCGGGCCACCTTCGAGTTCGGCACGGCCTACATCGCCGGGGCCGGCCTCCTCAACTTCCTCGTCGCCCTCGACGCCTACGACATCGCCGCGGGGAAGAAGTCATGATCTTCGAGAGCCACCTCCTGTCGATGGTCGTCTACGCCTTCTTCGTGGCCCTCGTCCTGGCCCTCGTCCGCCGGACCGAGACCAAGGCCCGGGTCCGCTACGGGCTGCTCCTGTTCGCCGTCATGACGGGCGGCGCCCTGGCCTTCGGCTGGTTCATGTTCCTGTTCATCAAGAAATAGGGTGATCGAGCTCTTTCATATCTGGAAGCAGTACCAGAAGCCGTACTGGGCCCTGTCCGACGTCACCCTACGGATCGACGACGGCGGCTTCACCTTCATCACCGGGCCGAGCGGCTCGGGTAAGTCGACCCTCCTCAAGACCATCTTCCGGGAGATCCTGCCGACCGAGGGCCAGATCCTCGTCAACGGCGTCAACATCCTGAAGATCCGCGACAATCGTATCTACGGCCTGCGGCGGAAGATGGGCATCGTCTTCCAGGACTTCCGGCTGATGTTCCACAAGTCCGTCTTCGACAACGTCGCCGTCCCTCTCCAGGTCGTCGGCGTCGGGCGCAAGGAGATCCGGCGGCGCGTCTTCGCCACCCTCCAGAAGGTCAACCTGCACCAGAAGATGTGGGAGCTGCCGGGCCGGCTGTCCTACGGCGAGCAGCAGCGCGTGGCCATCGCCCGGGCCGTCGTCAACAACCCCGAGATCATCCTGGCCGACGAGCCGACCGGCAACCTCGATCCCGAGCTGGCCTTCGAGATCGTCACCCTGTTCAAGGAGATCAGCAGGCAGGGCGCCACGGTCATCATCGGCAGCCACGACCGGGAGCTCATCCGCCACTTCGGGGACAACATCCTGTTCCTCCAGAAGGGCAAGATCGTCGGCAGGGAAGCCCACCCGTGATCGAGAAGCTGAAGTTCTTCCTGTCGGTCACGGGGAACAACCTGTGGCAGTTCCGGACCCGGAACCTGTTCAGCGTGACCATCATCTGCCTGTCGTTCCTGACGGTCGGCATCTTCGTCTCGCTGACCAACAACCTCCGCGACGCGGCCCGCGAGCTGTCGGGCAACATGACCGTGGCCTTCTACCTCGACAAGGAGCTGACCGCGGCCGGGATCGAGGCCGTCCGCCGGGAGATCGGGACGCCGGCCTTCGTCGAGAGCGTGCGCATCGTCACGCCGGAGGAGGCTCTGGAGCGGTTCAAGACCAGCTTCCCGGAGCTGGCCGACATCGTCACCGGCCTCAAGGCCAATCCCTTCCCGGCCTCGATCGAGCTCCGGGTGGGCGCCAAGGCCTCGGCCTCGAAAGAAGTCGTCGCCTTCGTCGAGGCCGTCGGCAAGCGGCCCGGCGTCACCGACGTCCTCTTCAACCAGGACTGGGTCGAGAAGATGCAGGGCGTCAGCCGGCTGGCCGGGGCCATCGGGGCCTTCCTGGGCGGCATCCTCATCCTGACCTCTTTCTTCATCATCTCCAACGTCGTCAAGCTCAACGTCTTCGCCCGCAAGAACGAGATCGAGATCCTGCGCTTCGTCGGCGGCACGAACCTGTTCATCCGCGTCCCCTTCTGGCTCGAGGGCATCACCTTGGGCCTGCTGGGCAGCCTGCTGTCGCTGGCCCTGCTGTTCCTGGTCGTCAAGCTCTTCCCGGTCTACCTGGGGGCGTCGCTGGGGGCCCTCCAGGACCTGCTGAAGTTCCGCTATCCGGACCTCACCCAGTCCCTGCTCCTGCTCGCGGGCGGGGCGGCGACGGGCTTCATCGGGAGCGCCACTTCGGTCTCCAAGTTCTTGAAGGTCTAGACCTGACCCCGTCCCTTTTGATAGAATCGGGGCAAATGGCGGGAATCGGGCCGTCCCTCAAAGAAGCGCGCGAGGCGCGCCACATCTCCCTCGAGGAGATCGCCTCGGCGACCAAGATCGTCCCCCGCTATCTCGAGGCCCTCGAGAGCGACCGCTTCGACCTCATGCCGGGCGGCTTCTTCGTCAAAGGCATCATCCGGACGTACGCCAAGGCCGTCGGGCTCGATCCCGACGAGGTCCTGGGACGCTACCGCGCGGCCGGACTGCTCGGCGAACCCGAGCCCAAGAAGCGCTTCGTCCTGAAGCCCCCGGCCCCCGCGCCGGCTCAACCCGAAGACACCTCCGCGCGTCCCGCCGGTCCGGCCGCGGCGGAGAAACCCGAGCCCGACCTGTCCATCGAGGACGCCCCCCGCCCTCGTCTGTCCGAAGCCGCGCGCCGGCGGCTCTTGGGCCTGGCCTGGCGGACCCTGGCCGCCCTCCTCCTCGTCGCCGTCCTGGCCGTTCTGTGGTCGAACCGCCGGCCCCGCCCGCCCGAGGAGAAGCCGGCCACGGCCGCGCCCGCGGAAACGGCCGCCGCGACGACCCAAGCCCCGGTCCCCGCCCAGCAGGTCCCGGACGGCACGGCCGGTCCCGTATCCCCAGCCGCGGCGCCCGTCGACGCGAAGGTCACGCCCGCCCCTGCCGCCGCCGAGCCCGTACCCGCCCCCGCCCCGGCCGTGGAGGAGGCCGCCCGGGGGATCGAGATCGAGATCTCCTTCCAGGCCGAGACCTGGATCAACGTCCTCGCCGACGGCGTCCTCAAGGTCGAGGGCGTCTTCCCGCCCGGCGCGACCGCCCGGACCCGGGCCGAGGCCAAGCTTCTCATCCACACCGGCAACGCGGGCGGCTTCACCTTTCTCCTCAACGGCCGCCCGGCCAAGCCCCTCGGGCGCTCGGGCCAGGTCCTGACCGACGTCAAGATCACGCCCGACAACATGGCCGAGTTCCTCGAGGTCCGCGAGCCCGCCGTCCCGGAGGGCTGACCTCCTCTCCCCATGCCCACCGACCAGGCCGAAGCCATCGTCCTGCGCACGGCGAACATCGGCGACCAGGACAAGATCGCCGTCTTCTTCTGCCGCGAGCGGGGCGTCCTGCGCGGCGTCGCCAAGGGCGCCCGCAAGTTCGGCAACCGCTTCGGCAGCAGCCTCGAGCCCATGTCGGTCGTGCGGGTCTTCTTCTACGAGAAGGAGCGCCGCGATCTGGTCACCGTCTCCGGCTGCGACCTCCTCGAATCGTTCTTCGAGGTCCAGACCGAGCCGGAGACGGCCTTCCTGCTGACCTATTTCGCCGAACTGGTCGAGGAGTTCGCCCCCGTCCGGGCCCGCGAGGAGGTCCTCTACCGGCTCCTCCTGTCCGTCCTGCGCTGCCTCAAGGCCGGCGGCGACCGGGCCTTCGCGGCGGCCTACTTCGAGGCCTGGTTCCTCCACGCCAACGGACTCCTGCCCGACCTGGCCGGCTGCAAGAGGTGCCGCAAGGCCCTGGCCGCCGCTTGGCTGTCGCCCAAGCGGGACGGCGCCTATTGCCCGGATTGCGCCCCGTTCAAGAAGGACGAACTGCCCGCGGAGACGGCGGCCTTCCTCCGCTGGACCCGCCGGAACCCCCCTCCGGGGGCCTGCGCTCCCCCCTTCCCGCCGGACCGGATCGCGGCCATCCGCCGGGCCCTCCAGGCCATGATCGTCTTCCATATGGAGCGCGAACCGCGCACCCTGCAGTTCCTCAAGGCGAAATAGGCCGCTTTTTGCTATAATTGCCTGGAACCCGACAGCCCCGTGACGAGTTGGAACAGTTAGATCGCGCCCCGGTATCTCAGAGGAGGCTCCCGTGAAGAAAGCCGCGCTCATCCCGGCCATCCTGATCGTCGCCCTCGCCCTGCCCCTGTATCTCGCGGCCCAGCCGGGGGACGGCCAGGTCCGTGGCCGCGTCCTCGACGCCCAGGGCAAGCCCATGGCCGACGTCAAGGTCACCCTCTCGAGAGGCCAGGACGCGGACCGCCGCACGACCAGCGGACCCGACGGCCGCTTCCTGTTCGTCGCCGTCTACCCCAACCCGGATTACACCCTCAAGGCCGAGCGGGCCGACCACAAGACGGCCGTCCGGACGGGCCTCGCCGTGGTCATCGGCGGTCGCGTCGCCGTCGATCTCGTCCTCGAGCCCGGCAAGGTCGAAGAACAGACCGTCTCGTCCGCGCCCCTGCCGGCCATCGACCGCAAAGACATGACCGTCACGACCCGCTTCGGCCGGACCGAGCTCCAGACCCTGCCCACGTCCCGGGACCCCTGGGCCGTCGCCGCCCTGGCGCCGGCCGTCCTGGCCGACATGGAGAACGTCGGCGGCATCGAGGCCTCGCGCCGGCCCGCCCTGTTGGCCAAGGGCGACGCCTACGGCGGCACGAACAACGTCTGGACGGTCGACGGCGTCGACGTCGGCGACCCCCTCGAGACGGGCCGCCCGGCCGTGGGCTTCGACTTCGACGCCGTCGAGTCCCTGGCCGTGACGACCGGCGGCGCCGCGGACGTCACCCGGCAGACGGGGGGCATCGCCCTGACCCTGGTCACCCGGCGCGGCGGCAACCGCCTCGGCGGCTCGGCCCGGGTCTACCTCTCCGACGGGGCCTTTCAGGGCGTCAACTTGACCCCCGCGATCAGCTCCGAGGGGGTCCCCGGCGTCAATCGGCTGGAGCACCTGCGCGACTTCGGCTTCAGTCTCGGCGGGCCCATCGTCAAGAGCCGGATCTGGCTGTGGGGCGCGTTCGCCAGCCAGGACCTCTACGCCACCACCGTCTTCGGCGAACCGGACCGGACGCTCTTCAGCGACGTCAACGTCAAGCTCGACGCCCAGCCCTTCGCGGGCAACCAGTTCGAAGCCCAGATCATGGCCAGCGGGCGGGAGCGTTTCGGCGACAACGGGTCCTACGCCAAGCCGGAGGGCGACCACGTCTTCGGGCTCAGGAAGTTCGGCGACCCGGTCGTCAAGGTCCAGGACCTGCAGACCTTCGGGACCGGCGCCTGGCTGTCCCTCAAGGGATACCGTTCGCGGACCGGGTCCCGCTCGGTGCCCATGACCGACGAGGACCTGGAGAGCCCGGTCGTCTGGGACATGGCCGCGGCCCGCTACGTGCCCTACTCGGGCGCCTTCGACGCGTCCTGGGATTCGGCCAAGGTCGACCGGACGCACAAAGGCTTCCAGGTCCTGGCCGGCCTGTTCCGCGAATCCCTGCTCGGCCTGTCCCACGAGATCAAGGCCGGCCTCGAATCGGCGGAGCGGGAGTCCGCCACCCGGACCGGCTACGTCCATAACTTCGTCATCCAGAGGGACTTCACCGAGCCCCTGCTCGACCTCGGCGAAGGCCTGGTCGTGCCCCCCGCCGACTATCAGCGCTTCCGGATCGGCCGCGACAACACCGAGGTCCTCCAGGGCCGGCAGACCTCGGCCTACGTCCAGGATACCGTGACGCGCGGCCGCCTGGCCCTGACCCTCGGCCTGCGTTACGACCTGCAGCGCCCCGCCCGGGGGGCCGTCCGGCTGGCGACGCTCACCTCGACCACGGCCTGGACGGACATCGTCCACACCGACGTCATGAGCGCGGTGGCCACCTTCTTCCCGTCGATCGAGGTGGCGGCCATCAAGTCGCGCTACGAGTGGAGCACCTGGTCGCCCCGGATCGGCCTGAGCTGGGACCTCAAGGGCAACGGCCGGACCGTGCTCCGCCTGTCGCTGGCCCAGTACGGCGACCTCATGCCGGCCGGCTACGGCACGGCTTCGCCGCTCGGCCTCGACGGAGGCTTCAGCTACTGGTGGAAGGACGCCGACGCCGACAGCAAGGCCGAGCTCGGCGAGATCTACTGGAAGTACTCCCCGGTCCACCCCGAGAGCCCGAACCGGCTCTACGCCCTCTTCGACGACGAAGGCGTCCTGACGGACGAGGCCCTCGACGCCCTCGCCGGCGGCTTCACGAGCGACGCCTACCTGGCCGGGAACTACTGGGACTTCGACTGGGCCAACAAGACCGTCGTCGATTACGACAACATCACGACCTTCTACCGCAGCGACGTCGATCCCGACGCCAAGAACGTCAAGTCCTCGCCGCGGACCCGGGAGATCGTCCTCGGGCTCGAGCGCGAGCTCTCGCCCGACCTGACGGCCTCGGCCACCGCCACCTACCGCCGCTACGACAATTTCGACTGGGCCAAGCCGTTCTACCCCGCCGACGTCTATCCCGCGACGCCCGACCTGGTCATCGACGACACGGGCGACTGGTACGCCGCCGCGGGCATGGTCCCCGAGACCATCGTGGTCGGGGAAGGCGACGACGCCGTGACCTACGACCTGCTCGACGCCGGCGGCCGGACCTGGTACCTGCCCAACGAAGACTTCCCGGCCGAGACGCCCTACCGCATGGTTGACAAGAGCCGATCCTACCGGACCTACCTCGGCCTCGAGCTGGCCGTGACCAAGCGCCTGGCCAAGCGTTGGTTCCTCAACGGCTCGGTCACGCTCCAGGACCAGCGCGTCCATTGGAAAGGGGCCTATCTCGACCCGACCAACCAGTGGGCCCTCGACGGGCAGGCCTTCGGCACCTGGGCCTCCGGCTACGACGGCAAGGCCCCGGCCCTCCTGTACGCCCGCTGGGCGGCCCGGCTGAACGGGCTGTACCAGCTCCCCTGGGGCTTCACCCTCTCGGCCACCCTGACGGCCCGCGAGGGCTGGAAGGTCCCCCACTACATCACGCTGGCCTTCGCCGAGCCGGAGTCCTGGGACGGGCTCTACCGCTCCAACACCGTCTACCTCCAGGCCGTCTCCAAGGACGGCCTGCCCGTCATGCGCAACCTGAGCTTCCGGATCGAGAAGAGCCTGAAGCTCGGGGCCGGCAAGGTCTATCTCATGGCCGACGTCTTCAACGCTCTCAACGCGGCCATCGTCAACCGGGCCTACGACGCCTACCTGGGGACCTATTACGTCGACACCGAGGTCTTCGCGCCCAACTCGGCCAGCCGCCTGTCGAACGAGATCCTCAACCCGCGGGTCTTCCGTCTGGGGGCGCGTTTCGAGTTCTAGGACGGGGCGGGCGGGACGGGCCGGCGGCCGGCCCTACTTCTTGATGGTCGAGATGAACTCCTCGACCTCGGGGATGCCGCCCTGGAAGACGAGGTAGCCGTTGGACGGCTCCCGCTCCGTGATCTCCCCGGCGACCGGCGTCAGCATGATCCGGCGGACCTCCTCGAGGTCGGCCGTCCGGCCCAGGGCCCAGGCCAGCTTGACGTAGGCCACCTCGGGCAGCATGTTGGCGGCCGGGATGACCCCGAGCTCCATCATGTCGCGGCCGGTGTCGTAGACGTACATCTGGACGTAACCCCACAGGGTCTGGACCGTCATGTAGACGGCCACGCCTTTGTCCCGGGCCCGCTTGAGGGCCGGGTAGAGCGGCTTGTTGACGTGGCCGAGACCGGTCCCGGCGATGACGATGCCCCGGTAGCCGTTGTCGACGAGGGCGTCGACGATGTCCGGTTTCATGTTGGGGTAGTAGTAGACGATGGAGACGCGCTCCTCGAAGGAGGTGTCGATCTTGACGGCGCGGTCGGCCCGGCGGCGCTTGTAGTCCTGCCGCAGGGGCGTGATCGTCTCCCGGCTGACCATGGCGATGGGGATATCGCCGATCGTCCGGAAGGTCGAGCGGTAGCTCGAGTGCATCTTGCGGACGCGCGTGCCCCGGTGCAGGAGGCCGTAGGTGTCCGAGGTCGGGCCGAACATGCAGACCATGACCTCGGCGATGTCGCTCTCGGCCGCCGTCTTGACGCTGTGCATGAGGTTGAGGGCGGCGTCGGACGAGGGCCGGTCCGAGGAGCGCTGGGAGCCGACCATGACGATCGGCACGGGCGGGCCCTGGACCATGAACGACAGGATGGCCGCCGTGTGGTGCATGGTGTCCGTGCCGTGGCCGATGACGATGCCCTGGACGCCCTTCTCGATCTCCCGGCCGATGGCCTGGGCCGTGGCGATGTACTGCTCGGGGCCCATGTTCTCGCTGAAGACGCCGAAGAGCTTCTCGGTCTCCAGGTTGCAGATGTCGGCCAGCTCGGGCACGGAGCCGTAGAGCTCGCCGGGCGAGAAGGCCGGGATGACGGCCCCGGTCCGGTAGTCGAGGCGGCTGGCGATCGTGCCGCCCGTGCCGAGGAGCTTGACCTTGGGCTTGGCCGGATCGAAGGGGAATTCCTTCTCCGGGATCTTGTAGTGGGCTTCCTTGCGGCCGGCGACGGTCACGGCCTCGATGGAGCCGGCCGCCAGGCCGATGTTGTAGCCGGAGCGGAGCTTGATGACGATGTGATGGGGATCGGCCGTCTCCGAGCGCGGCAGGATGATGCCGGTGTAGGCGCCGTGGGTGGTCCGGATCTCGACGTCGCTCCAGACCAGGGCCCCGAAGCGCTTCAGCGTCTCCAGGGCCTGGCCCCGGTATCCTTTATAGTCGTCGCCCGCGGCCATCAGCATGTCCCTTCCGCGGCCGCCCGGACCCGCTCGACGAGGGCGGCGCCCTCGACGCGGCCGCGCAGGGCGGTCATGACCAGCCCCATCAGCACGTGGGCCCTCCTGTCCGGGTTGTGGATCCTCATGCCGCGCAGGGCGCCGTTCGACGCGGCGACCTGGCCGTAGATCTCCTCTTCGGTCGCCGGCCGGACCTCGTCCGGGCCGGGCAGGGCCCGGCCGCGGACGGCCCCTTCCATGAGGGCCCAGAGGCCGTCGCGGGAGATGCGCCGGTCGCGGTAGAGGGCGAAGATGCGGCGCAGCGTCTCTTCGGTCAGGGCGGCCGGGTCGAGCCCCTTGCGTTTGAGCCGCTTGGGGAAATGGACCAGGGCCACGGCCGCGGCCGTAGCGTCGATCCCCCACTCCCCGACCAGGACCTCGAACAGGCCGGCGAAGCGCGAGACCGAGAGGACCTCGACGACGTCGGCGGGCAGTCCGAGCTCGCGGTAGCGGGCCTCGCGGGTCCAGACGGGCGCGGGCAGGCCCCGGCGGATGGCCTCGAGGCGCTCGGCGGTGACCTTCTTGGGCGGCAGGTCGGTGTCGGGGTACATCCGGTCCGGCCCGGGCAGGATGCGCTCGAAGCCGTTGGTGCCGTCGCGCAGGGCCTGGCGGGTCTCCGAGGGGATGCCGGCCGTCGCCTCGCGGGCCCGGATGGCGATCTCCTGGACCGCGGTCCGGACGTCCCCGGCCGGGCCCCAGACGACGACGACGGTGTCGTCGGCGGCGGCCTTGACGGCCTTCCGGACCTGGTCCCAGCGGGAGCTCGACAGGGTCTCGGACAGGCTGTCGGAGTGGACGATGTTGGGAAGCTTGGTCAGGCAGGCCACGACCCGGACCCGGTCCGAGATCTCGCGCGAGAACCGGGTGTTGGTCTGGGTCGGCCAGCTGAGGAGGTCGCGGAAGCCCCGCAGGGCGACGGCCGCGGCCACGGCCCCGGCGGCCAGGGCGTCCCGGATGGGCTCGTAGCTCGTCTTGACCAGGAGGCGGGTGACGTCCTCGGAGTCGGCCCGGAAGGTCTCCGGGGTCAGGCCGCGGGCGCGGAGCTCTTCGCGCAGGCGGAGGAGGTTCCACTGCCGCATGGCCTCGTGGTAGGTCAGGAGGGGGATGCGGGGGATGCGCGGCACGCCCTTGATCTCGATGCGGGTGCCGCCCCGGACGCTGACGTTGACGTCCTCGCGGGCGGCGCCCATGCCGGTCCGGACCCGGCCCGTGCTGCGGACCAGGCGCCGCAGGAGCTGGGCCACCTCGGCCACCTCGCGGGGCGTCCGCATGTCGGGGCCGGTGACGGTCTCGATGAGGGGCATGCCCAGGCGGTCGGTCAGGTAGACGCGGCGGTGGCCGACGTCGCTGACCTCGCGGCAGGCGTCCTCCTCCAGGCCGAGCTGGACGATGGCGATGTCGCGGCCTTTATAAGGGACGGCGCCGTCGACCCCGACGATGGTCGTGCGCTGGAAGCCGGTCGGGATGCTGCCGTCGAGGTACTGCTTGCGGGCGATGTGGAGCTCGTCGACGAGGTTGAGACGGTAGAGCATGGCCACGCCCAGGGCGATGTCGAGGGCCTGCTCGTCCATCATGAACGGGGGCGTGTCGTCCATCTCGTAGGTGCAGACCGTCTCCCGGTTGATGCGGTAGATGATCTCCTTCTTGGTCTTGAACTCCATCAGGGCCGTGCCGTCGTACTCGCCGAGCTCGGACAGGGTCGGCCGCATGTGGCGGAGGATCTCGGCGTCGTACTTGTCGCTGTAGCGGCCGGCCGGGCAGCGGCAGAAGAGCTTCTTCTCGGTCAGGAGCTGCTGGTGGATCTCGAGGCCGGAGCGGAAGCCGACGGCGGCGTAGTCGTCGGGGGTCATCGCGGCGAAGGGCTTGAACCGGAAATCGTATTCGCTCATGGTTCGTCGGTCCGTCCCCGGGGGACGAAAGGGGGCATTATAGCACAAACCCGGGGTTGATTTTTGGCCGGGGATGTGTAAAATAGGCGCTTTCCCGGGCGCCGGGGGGCCCCACCGAGAGCCCGCCGGGCGCCGCTCCGCCACGCTCATCTGAGGAGAGACACATGAACCTGTTAGGGCTCGCCCGTCATGGGCTGAACTCGTTCGAGCAGATCGCCATCTGCGGCGTCATGGTGACCGCCTTCATCAGCCTCTGGTACGCCTGGATGCTGCGCAAGGTCGTCCTCAAGAAGGACAAGGGCACCGAGAAGATGCAGGAGGTCTGGAACGCCATCCGCCTCGGCGCCGACGGCTACCTCAAGACCCAGCTCAAGAAGATCCTGCCCATCATCGGCGCCCTGACCGTGGCCCTGTTCCTGAGCGTCTACGTCGTGCCGGCCAGCCGCGAGGCCGTGGCCGAATTCGGCGCCAAGAACGCCCAGATCATCATCGCCATCGGCCGGACCATCGCCTTCATCATGGGCGCCTCGTTCTCGCTGCTCGTCGGGCAGCTCGGCATGCGCATGGCCATCCAGGCCAACGTCCGGGCCGCCTCGGCCGCGCGGCGGGGCTTCAACGAGTCCCTGTCCATCGCCTACTACGCCGGGACCATCACGGGCATGCTGACCGACGGCCTGGGCCTGTTCGGCGGCACCCTCATCTTCATCGTCTTCGGCACGGCCGCGCCCGACGCCCTGCTGGGCTTCGGCTTCGGCGGCACCCTGCTGGCCCTGTTCATGCGGGTCGGCGGCGGCATCTACACCAAGGCCGCGGACGTCGGCGCCGACCTCGTCGGCAAGGTCGAGAAGGACATCCCCGAGGACGACCCCCGCAACGCGGCCGTCGTGGCCGACCTCGTCGGCGACAACGTCGGCGACTGCGCCGGCATGGCCGCCGACATCTTCGAGTCCTACGAGGTGACCATCGTCTCCGGCCTGATCCTGGGGCTGGCCCTGATGGCCCTCGACCCGACCCACGCCCTGAAGTGGATCGTCTATCCCCTGATCATCCGGGCCATCGGCGTCATCTCCTCGATCCTGGGCACCTTCACCGTGCCGGTCTGGGAGCGCTTCCCGATCAAGTTCCTGCGGGCCAAGGACGCCGAAGAGGCCATGTTCCGGTCCTACGAGGTCTCCAGCGTCAACACCATCCTGTGGTCCTTCATCGTGGCCGTATACTACGCCCACGACTGGAAGCTGGCCATGCTGACCTCCGTCGGCGTCGGCCTGGCCGTGGCCTTCAACCCCCTGACCTCCTACTTCACGGCCACCCGCAAGACCCCGGTCAAGGAGATCGTCAACGCGACCAAGACCGGCCCCGCGACGACCATCCTGTCCGGCCTGGGCATCGGCATGGAGTCGAGCGTCTGGGCGGTCGTCATCATCTGCGTCAGCTTCATCGTCGCCCTGGCCCTCTACAGCGCGGCCGGGCCGCTCTACGTCCTCTACGGCGTGGCCATGATCGGCATCGGCATGCTCAGCCACACCGGCAACAACGTGGCCATGGACTCCTACGGGCCCATCTCCGACAACGCCAACGGCATCGCCGAGATGTCCTGGCACGGCCAGACCGACCCCGAGACGATCAAGGCCCGCCAGATCATGGCCGACCTCGACGCCGTCGGCAACACGACCAAAGCCATCACCAAGGGCGTGGCCATTGCCTCCGCGGTCATCGCCGCCGTGAGCCTGTTCGCCTCCTACATCACGGACGTCGGCCGGGTCCAGCTCCAGCTCGGCATGACCAAGATCATGGACGCCATCCGGGTGTCCGACACCAAGGTCTTCATCGGGCTGCTCCTCGGCGGCGCCCTGCCCTGGCTGTTCAGCGCCCTGTCGCTCAAGGCCGTCACCCGCGCGGCCGGGCTCATCGTCGAGGAGGTCCGCCGCCAGTTCAAGATCCCCGGCCTCATGGAGGGCAAGGTCAAGCCCGACTACGCCCGGGTCGTCAGCATCTCGACCAGCGCGGCCCAGAAGGAGCTCGTGCCCCTGGCCCTGATCTCGGTCTTCATGCCGCTCATCGTCGGCCTGGTCCTCCAGGTCGAGGCCCTGGGCGGGTTCCTGGCCGGCATCATCCTCAGCGGCCAGCTCCTGGCCGTGTTCATGGCCAACGCCGGCGGCGCCTGGGACAACGCCAAGAAGTGCATCGAGGACGAGCCGCGGGACGCCGTCGCCTGCACCGGCAAGGGCTCCGACCGCCACAAGGCCGGCGTCGTCGGCGACACGGTCGGCGACCCGCTCAAGGACACGGCCGGGCCGGCCCTCAACCCGATGATCAAGGTCACCAACCTGGTCAGCCTCATCGCGGCGCCCGTCATCGTCAAGTACAACAAGATGACGCCGGGCGTGGCCGTGGTCGTGGCCGTCCTGCTGGCGGCGACCGTGTGGGCCATCTGGAAGAGCAAGCGCGAGGCCCCGAACCTGTTCACCGAGATCAAGGACGTCCCCGTCAAGAAGTAAGTTTCAACGGAACGGGGCATGGACCGGCGGTCCGTGCCCCTTTTTTTTGTCCGGGGACGGTCGCTCGGAAATGTCCCCGTGCTTCTTAGGAGACCGGCACGGCGGTCTTGCGCTGCCGCCAGCTCTTGATCTTCTGGACGAGGAGGCGGAAGACGAACCGCATCCCACGCATCAGCCGCGTGCCCAGCCAGAGCATCCCGAAGCCGACGGCGGCCATGAGCAGGGCCCCGAGGATATAGATGAGGATGTTCATCGTCGGATCGGCGACGAGGGGGTAGATGTCCATGTAGGGATCGAGGAAACCCGGTTTGAAGGCCCGGATGGCCAGGACGACCGCGCCCAGCCAGCCGGTCAGGATGAGGCTGAAGGCGACGACGTAGAAGGCGATGACGAGACCGAGCAGGGCGATGACGAGACCGACGGCGACGCCGAGGCCGCCGAGTCCGAGGGGGACGCCGAAGAAGGCGATGAGGGCCCCGGCCAGGATGAGGAAGGGCAGTTTGCGCTTCTTGCCGAGCGTGACCATGGCCTCGGGCATGCGGGCGGCGATGACGGCCGACGGCTCGCCCAGCTTGTCGAGCACCTTGAGGATCCGGGTCACCTCGTCCGGGGTCGGGTCGTTGCGGTACGATTCGTAGATGTGGGAGTTGATCTCCTTGACCAGTTCGTCCTGGTCCTTGGCGGGGATGCCGCGCAGGCCCTTTCTCAGGCGCTCGAGATAGTTGTCGACGATCTGGGCCACGGGCCCGCTGAATCCGTTAGCCATTGTTGGTCTCCTTGGCGACGTCGAGGACGTTGAGGCGTTCGCCGCCGTCGTCCGGGGCGGCCCCGGTCCGGGCGTTGGCGACGAGCGAGGCCAGCTTCCGGAACTCGTCATCGAGGACGCGGTAGGCCTCCTCCCCCTTCGGAGTGAGGGTGTAGTACTTGCGCGGCGGTCCTTGGCTCGATTCGACCCATTCGGTCTGGACGAGGCCTTCCTTGGCGAGGCGCCCCAGGATGGGGTAGATCGTCCCCTCGGTGAGGTCGATGTCGCCCGTGCCGGCGATCGTACGGACGAGGGAATACCCGTAGTGGCGCCCGAGGGCCAAAGCGCCGAGGATCGCCAGCTCCAGGATGCCCTTTCGCAACTGTGTTATTTTGTTTTCCATGTTATAACCAGATACAATGTAATACATAGTAGCATGTTTGTCAAGCTATCTTTAAAATGGGTGACATGATACCCGTTCCCTATTAATTAATTGGGAAATAGGTATCATGTCCCCCATTTTCCTCGGCGTCTTGACTTCCTGCTTAGGCCCCGGTATCGTCCCCTCTTGAATTCGGGGACGAGACGGTCGCCCCCCATTTCCCGGGAGGGAAGATGAAGCGAGATCGCGGGCTAGCCGAGACCTATCGGGCGTACGTCCATCTCCTCTGCGCGCTCTTCCTGCTTCTGCTCACGGCCGGGCCGGTCCCATCGAGCGAGGGCCCGGCCGGCAGCATGGAATACAGCGTCGGAAACTGGGACCCGGAGTCGGGCCTGGGGAACCATCGCTTCGTCGTCCGGGTCGAGGCTCCCGAGGCGCCCGGACCAGCCAAGACACCCAAGGCAGATCTGCGGCTCGCGAAGACGGCCGAACCGGCCCCGCCGGCGGCCGCTTGGGTCCGGATCGAGTGGCGGCGACGGGACCTCGAGCCCGAAAAAAAGAACGTCATCGTCGTCGACGCCGCGTCGGGCGAGCGCGTCACGCGCGTCGCGCCCGTCCGCCTCGACCGCGAGTCGGGCGAGTTCGTCTTCGAGCCGCCGACCGTGCCCGGCGATTACTATTTCTATTATCTCCCGTATAAGTCCGAAGGCCGCAAGAACTACCCCAGCGTCGCCTACGATCCGCCGGCCTGGTCCGCGGATCCCGTCCTGGCGGCGCGCGCGGCCGCGCTGGCCTCGGCCGGTCCCGACGCCGTCGCCCGGGAGAAAGAAGGCCTCCTGCGGGCCGAGGCCGTCCGCTACGAAGCGGCCGACGCCTTCGCCGCCTTCACGCCGATGGAGCGTATCGCCATGGCGGCCGAAACCCGGGCCCTTCTGGCGGCACATCCGGACGCGGCCTATCTCGTCTTCCCCGAGGACCGGACCCTCGCCGTCCGCATGACGGACGACCTCCCGGAGAAATGGGCGGCGGCCGGACCGGCCGGCGTCTTCCGGGGGAGTGCCGCGCGCGGCGAATACTACACCTACCAGCTCGGGGTCTGGGCCGCCCGGCGGGCCATCGCCGACCTCGATGTCCGGTTCTCCGATCTCGCCCTGTCCGGGAACGATACGGAAAATGGCGGCGCGCCCTTGACGGTCATCCCGGCCAAAGACATGACCTGCCTCAACGAGGGCGGCGTCGATTGGGACGGCTCCCCTCTCGTCAAGGCCGTTCCCGTCGGGCTGGGCCAGGTGCAGGCGCTCTGGTGCGGCGTCGCCGTGCCCGTCGGCGCCCGGCCCGGACTGTACAAAGGGACCGCGACCGTGGCCCCCTCGGGGCTGCCCGAGTGCGTCGTCGCCGTCGAGCTCGAGGTCACGGCCGAGGCCCTGGCCGACCGCGGCGACGCCGATCCCTCCCGGATGACGCGCCTGCGCTGGCTCGATTCGACGCTGGCCCAGGACGACGGCGTCGTGCCGCCTTACACGCCCGTCGAGGTCGAGAAGTTCACGGTCAAATGCCTGGGACGCTCTCTGGCCATCGGCCGGGACGGCTTCCCGGCCCGGATCCGGAGCTTCTTCGCGACCGAGATGACCCGCCTCCGCAAGGAGCCCGTCGACGTCCTGGCCGCGCCCATGGCCCTGCGCGTCGTCGACGGCGGCGGGAACGAGCTCGACTGGACGCCGAGCGTGACCGGCCCGCGCGTGTCGCGGCGCGGCCCCGGGGCCGTCGCCTGGGAGGCCGACAACTGCAACGGCGACTTCCTGATGCGCCTCGAGGCCCGGATGGAGTTCGACGGCTTCGTCGATTGCCGGGTGGCCGTGACGGCCCGTCGGGACCTCGACGTCGCCGATATCCGCCTCGAGGTCCCCTGGAGCGAGGCCGCGGCGACCTACATGATGGGCCTGGGCTTCAAGGGCGGCCGCCGCCCGGACTCTTTCGAGTGGGCCTGGGACCCGAAGAAGAACCAGGACGCCCTCTGGCTCGGGGCCGTCCACGCCGGGATGCAGGTCGGCCTGCGGGCCGAGAACTACTCGCGCCCCTTGAACACGAACTTCTACCTGTCCAAGCCGCTCCACATGCCTCCGTCGTGGTGGAACGAAGGCCGAGGCACGGTGACGGTGCGGACGGCGGACGCGGGGACGGCCGGGAACGGGCCCGGGGCGCGGGCCGTCGTCCTGCGGGCGGCCTCGGGGCCGCGGCGGGTCCGGACGGGCGAGACGCTCCACTTCGATTTCACCCTTCTCATCACCCCGTTCAAGCCCATCGAGCCGGGGCGCCACTTCCGGGAGCGCTACTTCCACGCCTTCGAGCCGCTGGAGAAGATCGCGGCGGCGGGGGCCAACGTCGTCAACGTCCACCACGCCAACGCCGTCAATCCCTACATCAACTACCCCTTCCTGCGCGTGCCGGAGATGGCGGCCTACGTCGACGAGGCCCACCGGCGGGGCATGAAGGTCAAGATCTATAACACGGTGCGGGAGCTCTCGAACCGGGCGCCCGAGCTGTTCGCCCTGCGGAGCCTCGGGCGCGAGATCTTCACCGGCGGGCCCGGCGGGGGCTACTCCTGGCTCCAGGAGCACCTCGGCGGCGACTACATCGCGGCCTGGTTCGTGCCCGAGCTCAAGGACGCCGCGGTCATCAACAGCGGCATGTCGCGCTGGCACAACTATTACATCGAAGGCCTCGACTGGGTGGCCAGGAACGTCGGCATCGACGGCCTCTACCTCGACGACGTGGCCTTCGACCGGACGACCATGAAGCGCGTCCGCAAGGTCCTCGACCGGAACCGGCCGGGGGCGCTCATCGACCTCCACAGCGCCAACCAGTACAACGTGCGCGACGGCTTCGCCTCGAGCGCCAACCTCTACCTCGAGCACTTCCCCTACCTCAACCGCCTCTGGTTCGGGGAGTATTTCGATTACGCCGCGAGCGGCCCCGATTACTGGCTGGTCGAGACCTCGGGCCTGCCCTTCGGGCTGATGGGCGAGATGCTCCAGGACGGCGGCAATCCGTGGCGCGGCATGGTCTTCGGCATGACGGCCCGGCTGCCCTGGGCGGGCGACCCGCGGCCGCTCTGGAAGGCCTGGGACGAGTTCGGCCTCGCCGAGAGCGAGATGGTCGGCTGGTGGGTCGAGAAGAACCCGGTCCGGACGGGGCGGGACGACGTGCTGGCGACGAGCTACGTCAGGCGCGGCGGGGGCGGGGCCGGCGGAGCCGGGAACGCCACGATGGTCGCCGTCGCGTCGTGGGCCGACGGACCCGTGGACGTGCGTTTGACCGTCGATTGGAAGGCCCTCGGCCTCGACCCGAAGAAGGTCACGCTGCGGGCCCCGGCCATCGACAAGTTCCAGGACGCGGCGGAATTCACGCCGGGCGAGGCCATCCGCATCGACCCCGGCCAGGGCCTCCTCCTCGTCCTCCGCTGATTAGGACGGTACCTGGTCTTTACAAACGTCGCTTCTCCCCTGGAGATGTAAAGACCTGGCACCCGAAAACGGGGAACGGGTATCACGTCCCCTGTTTCCCGGCGGGCGTTTCGGGCACCAGGCGGAAACGCTTGACGGTCAGGAACTCGTCCTCCCCGCGGACGATGCCGTAGGCCGCGTCGCCGCGGACGAGGTGGAGCGTTTCGGGCACGCGGACCTGCTTGAGATAGATCCCCTCGGGCGTGAAGACGTCGTAGACCTTGTCCTCGACGCCTTCCTCGACGTACTGCTCCAGCCACAAGTTCCCCTCGCCGTCGAAGAACGAGTGCCAGTCCGAGAAGGCCGGGTAGAACTCGGGGTGGGGGCCGCCCGCCTTGTACTCCGGATGACGGACGGGCGTCGTCTCGCGTCCGAACCGGAACAGGAGCTTCCAATCCGCGTCGTAGACGTCGAGCCGGTAATCCCTGTTGTAACCGAGATAGACCCGCTCGTCCGGGCCGACGTGCCAGGAGGTCGTGTAGGCCTCGCGCGAGGTCATGCTCGACACCATCTGCCCCTGGGTCTTCCTCATCATGGTGACGTCGAGGAACTCGCCCAGCCGGGTCTTGTCCCGGCCGGTCCGGTCGGTCCGGAACAGGGCCATGCGGTTCTGGACGAGCTTGAACTCCTCGCCGCCGCCGCCGGCCTCGTCCGGGGTCAGGAACTGGCTGTAATAGACGCGCCCGCTCCGGTCGGTCCCCAGGTCCTGGCAGAAGCCGTCGACCCGGAAGCTCGAGACGTACTTGCCCGCGGCGTCGAGGAAGATGACCTGGTGCTGACGGCCGGAGAGCAGGACGACGCCGCCGTCGTCGTCCACGGCGAAACGGGCCGGGATGTCGAACTCGCCCGGCCCCTGGCCCTGCTTGCCGAACTTGCGCAGCAACCGCCCGTCCGGGCCGAAGACCTTGATGTCGATGTCGCCCCAGTCCAGGACATAGAGGTTGCCCTGGGCGTCGACGTCGAGATATTGCGGACGGTTGAGGACGGCCTCCGCGCCGCCGCCCTCCGCGCCGACCGACAGCTCCTCGCGGAGCGCGCACCGGACGACGCCCTCCTTGGGGAAAGCGGGGTTGAGGACGGTCCGGACCCCGTCCACGGTCTCGATCTTGACGGGGTAGGCTTCTTCGGCCGGGCCGCCGGCCTTCTTGCAGGCGGGGCCGGTCAAGGCGAAGCCGGCGATGAGGAGGAGGGCGAAAGGCTTATTCATGGCCGTTCCTTCCAGGCCGGGCCGTCGGCCCGGGCCGCGCGCTTCACCCCGCCGCTCCGGCGGGACGCGCTCAGACAAAGTATACGCCCGAGCGGGCCGGAATATTCCCCCACCCGCTCGGCCGGCCCGCCGGCCCTAGGTCCCGCGCCGCCGGCGAAGCCGCTCCACGATCTCGCGGAACCCGGCGCTGTCCCGGACGGCGTCGAGGTCCCGGTCGGTCTCGAGGAGGCCGAGGTTGGTGAATCCCTTGTCGACGGCCAGCCCGAGATGCCGCAACGCCAGTTCCCGGTCGCCGGCGCGCGCCGCCACGCAGGCCCGGTCGTAGTGGAGCGCGGGCTCCATCGGCAGGCCCTCCTCGCAGGCGGCCAGGGCCAGGTCGAGATAGGCCGCGGAGCGCGCGAGATCGCCCTTGCCGACGAGTTCCGCGGCCCGGGCCCGGGCCGCGAAAGCGAAGTCGAAGAGCCCGCGGGACGCCGCGGCGCGGTCCTCGACGGTCCCTTTCCCCGCCGCCTCCTTTTTCAGGAAGGCGATCCCCGTCGCCCGCAGGACGGCGGGGACGGCCGCCCGGCCTCCGGTCGCGGCGTCCTCGACGGCGCCGAAGGCGTCGCCGAACGCCTGCCGGAACTCGGCCGCCCGGCGGTCGCGCTTTCTCTCGGCCTCGACGAAGCGGGCGTACCCCTTGCTCCCCTCGAGCGCCGCGACGCGCCCGGCGAGGCCGGCCAAGGCGGGCAGGACGTCCCCGAGCCCCAGGCCTTCGGCCAGGCGGGCGGCGGCCGCGAGGCGTTCGGCCGCCCAGAAGACACAACCGGCCGCTTCGAAGGCGTCCGCCTCATCGATCTCGCGCCGCAGGAAGGCGCCCGCCTTCTCCCGGTCGACGGGTCGCAGGCCCCGCTTCATGGCCTCGATCTCCATCCAGCCGACGGCCCGGGCGCAGGCGCCGGCATCGGGCCAGGCATGGCTGCCGTCGAAATAGAAGAACCGGTGAGGCAGCCCCGACGGATCGAAGGCCCGGTCCAGGGCGGTCATCTCCGGGTAGTTGAAGTCACGCAAGCCGGCCAGCCCGAAATAGGCGGCCGCGCCCAAGGAGGCGGGCTCGATCCCCCCCGCCAATCCGGCGCCGCAGCCGATGACGCCCGCGAGCGTCAGGCCAGCGACGCGCGGGAAGACCGACGCGACGCGCGATCCGCCCGAAAAGCCCGAGGCGTAGACCCTTCGCTCGTCGACGGGCAGCCGCTCCCGGAGGTCCTTCCACAAGGCTTGAGCGGCCAGGACGCTCTCCCGGAGGGGCCCGTTGCGCGAGTCGTTCGAGGCGGCCAGGACCCAACCGTGGACTTCCGCCGCCTCGCGGAAGGCTTCGACGGCGAGCGGGCCGCGGGCGCCGGGATCGAAGAGGACGAGCACCGGCCACCGGCGCGAGCCCTCGAACGCCGCGGGCAGGTAGAGCGCGTAGCTGAAGCCGGGTGAAGCGGCGCACGGAACGCTCTCGACGACGCGGCCGGGAACGAGGGCTTGAGACAAGACCGGGCGCGGGGCCGAAGCCAGAGCGGCGGCCGATGCGGCGATCAAGGCCACTAGAACGGACAGGCGCGTCGGCGGCGTCATCACGGTCCTTGTAACCATTGTAGGCGCTCCGCGTCGCGCCGTCCATTGGCCCCCCGGCAGTGCCAGGTCTTTACATCCCCAGGGGAGAAATGGCGTTTGTAAAGACCAGGTACCGACAGTTTCCTCCGCCGCGCTCCGCCCACACGTCCCGGCGGTACGGAGTCTTCACGACCCAGGGGAGGAACGATGGGAGTAAAGCGCTGTGTCCCGGAGCCGAAAGGATATTTACGTTTGGGCCCGCCGCCGCAAGTCCTTCAGGCGGTCACTGATGGCATGGATTATGCAATCCATTATGATATTCATTGGATCGGGCATGGAGCGAAGGCCATGAGCAAACGGGTGTGGCTTATCGGCATGGCTCTTCTTTTGGGTCTGGTCGCGGCGCATGTCGACGTCGAAGGAGGCCAGGTTCGCGTCGAGAATCCGGCCCGCGCCCTGGCCAAGGACGCCGGCCGGGTCGTCACCCTCGAGGAGGTCCTGCGCATCCGGGACGACGGCGACACCGTCATCTTCCGCTCGCCGCGGTTCTTCTCCCTCGGGCCCGACGGCTCCCTGTTCTTCGTCGATTTCGCCGAGGGCGACCGTCTGTACCATTTCGACGCCGCCGGCCGGTTCGTCCGCAAGCTCCTGAAGAGCGGTCAAGGGCCCGGGGAATGCCAGTTCGCCGCCGGCCACATCGTGGCCGGCGACCGCGTCCGGGTCCTCTCGTGGGTGCCGCCCAAGATCATGGATTTCGACCTCCGTTCGGGCCGCTATCTGAAGGAAGCCCGGGTCGAAGAGGACGCCCACGGCCTGTGGTTCCTCGGGACCTCCGGCGGCCGGATCTTCGGCATCCGGGACGAGGTCTTCCGCCTAGCGGCGTTCGAGAGCACGGGCGTCTTCGCCGTCCCCAACGTCGTCTACGAGATCTCTCCGGACTTCAGGGTCTGGAAAAAGCTCTACGAGTTCCCCGTCCGCATGATGATCAAGAACAGGAGCGCCTTCCGGCTGGACCCGATCGGCGCCTCCCTGCGGGGGACGGCCCTTTACATCAACCATACCGCCGAGTATCGCGTCACCCAGGTCGACCTCGTCTCCGGGGCCGCCGTCCGGCACATCTCCCGGGCCTACGACCGCATCCGGCCGAAGCCGGCGAAAGGGGACGACGCCGATCCCGAACTGAAGGGCGTCGACCTGCCCGATGACCCCTACGTCTGGGACATCGACAAGATCCACGGCGCCGCGGGGAAGCTCTGGGTCTTCACCTCGCACATGAAGCCGGACGCCGACGACCAGCAGGTCGACGTGTTCGACGCCGAGGGCCGCTATGTCGACATGATCGTCCTGCGCTATCCGGCCGGGAAGCGGAACCACCGCGCCATGTCCCGCTGGACCCTGCTCACCGACGACGGACGATTCGTCATCCCGGAGCAGGAGGAGGACGGGCTCGTGACGGTCGGCGTCTATCGCGTCCCGGACGCCGGCTTGTTCCCCAAGAAATAGGACGGGGACACCGTTTTAGCGGCGGGCCAGGCGGTCGAGTTCGGCCAGCTCGAGGCGGACGCTCGCGATATAGGGCTCCTCGCCCGCCGTCCAGTGGCCGTAGGTCGTCAGGACGAACGTCCCGTCGGGCAGGACCTCGACGCCGGGGTAGGCGCAGTCGCTGCCCTCGGTATTGTCCATGAGCCGGACCCGGTACTGCCCTTCCCGTCCCCGGACGATGTCGTCGAACGTCCCGACCCAGGCCACCCAGTCGCCGCGCGTCGGGCTCTCGTGCGTCATGTCCCGGAACGAGATCAGGAGCCGGCCGTCGGGGGCGTATTTCCCCGTATGCCGGTCGCCGGTCAAAGAGCCCGGCAGCTCGCGCGGCGCCGTCCAGGTCGCGCCCTCGTCCCTCGAGAACACGACGAACGAGTTCCGCGTCCGCGAGTTCTCGCGCAGGAGCGCGGCCAGGGTCCGGCCGTCCGGCGAACGGATGATCCCGGGCTCGCAGAGATGGACCTCGCTCGAACGATGCACGGCCTCGGGGAAGGACCAGGTCCGCCCGCCGTCATCGGACATGGTCTTGTATAGAGTGAACACGACCGGGCTTTCCTGCCGCGGCTCCTTGGCGAAGAAGCGGCCGTCGTCGTGGAACATAGCCAGGTACCGGCCGCTCCCGAACGGTTTCCGCTCGACCAGGGCCGACATGACGACGATGCCGCCCCACTCCCCCGCCGGGGCAAGCGGCGTCCAGGCCGTCCCGTCGTCCTCCGAGACCGACAACCGCGCCGGGTAGAGACCGGACCAGACGATGAGGCGCTTGGTCCCGTCCCTGCCGACGACGCGGTGGACGGTGGGCGTCTCGAGCGAGGTAGCCCAGTTCTCCGGCACCGGCAGTCGCTCGCTCCAGGTCAGGCCGCCGTCGCCGCTCCGCTTCATGACGATGGGGCCGCGGCCGTGGCCCTGGGGATACACGGCGATCATGGTCCGGCCGTCTTCCAGGAGCACGGTCGTCGGATGGCCGAGGTATCGGCCCGGCTCGCGGTCGACCACGACTTGCCGGCCCGTGTCCGCGGCCAGGTCGACGAGCGGGACGGCATAGCCGCGGGAGACGGGCATGGGAGGCGCCGTCTTCCCGCCGCAGGCGGTCCAGCCGGCCAAGGCCGCCGCGATCAAGAACAAATGGGGGACATGATACCTATTTCCCATTTATTCGATCCCTTCCCTCTGGCAGGGGGAGGCTGAGAAAACGGAAATAGGTATCATGTCCCCCATTTAAAAGAGCTTCATCAGCCAGCGGTGGAGCGGGACCACCGGCGCGAACCGCTCGAAGCAGTAGTCCACGAAGGCGGCCGTGTAGAACTCGTCCGGCACCTTCATCTCGAAGCCCGCGTAGAGCCCCTTGTGCTTGAGGAGCTCGGCGTTGGGATGGCCGGCGTCGAACCCGGCCGGCACGCGCTTGTAGTGGGTCCCCTCGACGGCGCACCCCGGGAGGGCCCGCAGGGCGGCCACGATCCGGCCCAGCTCGGCGCCCTTCTTCGGGTCGACCACGGCCTGCCGGTAGCGGCCGAGCAAATTGTCCGGGATCATATACAGCCCGCCGCCCAGCATGATGTCCGGCGGCTCGAGCCCGACGTAGAAGCCGGCCGACTCCATCCGCGACCGCGCCCCGTCCCAGAAGTAGATCCCCAGGTTGGTCTTGTAAGGCGCCGGGTCGAGCGAAAAGCGGGTGTCGCGGTAGATCCGGAAGATGGACTTGTTGACCGCTGGCACGGCCACGATGCCGGGGACGATGGCCCTCAGCCGCTCCCCCATGGCGGTGACGAAGAGCTTGGCCGGCCCGATGACCCGCCGTTCGTAGGTCTCCTTGTTCGCGGCGAACCAGTCGCGGTTGTTGTTCTTTCGCATGGCCGTGAAGAAACGCACGGTCTCCTTCGAGAATCCGGTGAACGCGTTCGCGTCGCTCATGTCGCCCTCCCGGCCGGTATTCTAGCAGATTGCCAGGGCCGAAGTCGCTATGGTATAGAGGAGCGCAGGAGGGCGCGCATGAAGGTCGTCCGGGCCGTCGTTTCCCTGCTCCTGGCCGCCGCGGCGTTCTGGGCCCTCGACAACCGCCACGGCCTGTTCCCCCCGCTCGGCCGGCTCCTCGACCCGTTCAGCGGCTTCTGGCGGAACAGCGAGGGAGCCGACGTCCTGCCCGCGGCGCTGCGCCTCCCGGGCCTCGTCGACGAGGTCCGCGTCGCCTGGGACGACCGCCGCGTGCCGCACATCTTCGCCGCCAACGACCACGACCTGTTCATGGCCCAGGGCTACGTCGCGGCCACCCTCCGCCTCTGGCAGATGGACTTCCAATCGCGCTACTCGGCCGGCCGGATCTCCGAGGTCGTCGGCCCGGCCACGGTCCGCCAGGACCTCTTCACCCGACGTTTCGGCCTGCCCTGGGCGGCGGCGCGGACGGTCGAAGCCCTGCGCGGCGACGCCCGGACGCGGGAGGCCCTAAAGGCCTTCTCCGCCGGCGTCAACGCCCGTATCGCCCATCTCGGCCGCAAGGGACTGCCGGTCGAGTTCAAGCTCCTCGACTACCGCCCCGAGCCCTGGTCGGACGCCAAATGCGCCCTCCTGATCAAGGCCATGGCCAACGTCCTGACCTCCTACAATCAGGACGCGGCCATGACCCGGATGAGGGACCGGGGCGGCCGATGGCCGGAGGCCCTGGCGGCCCTCTTCCCGGACCACCCGCCGCTCGTCGATCCGGTCATCCCGCCGGGGACGCCGCTGGACTTCGCGCCCCTGCCCGTCCCGGCGCCGCCCGGTCCGAACGCGGCCGACACCGCGGCGGACGCCGCGATCCGGAACAGGCTCGAGCCCGACGGGCCCGCCGCGGCGCCGGGCCCTTTCGACTCCCCGTCCTACCGGGCCCAGCCCGGCGTCGGCAGCAACAACTGGGCCGTCGCCGCCCGCCTGACCGAGGCCGGCCATCCCATCCTCTGCAACGACATGCACCTCGAGCTGTCGCTCCCGGCGGTCTGGTACGAGGTCCAGCTCACGGCGCCGGGGATCGACGTCCGCGGCGTCTCCTTCCCGGCCGCCCCCCTCGTCGTGGCCGGGTTCAACAGGGACATCGCCTGGGGCTTCACCAACGGCACGGACGACGTCCTCGATTGGTACGCCGTCGAGTTCAAGGACGACACCCGGACCGAGTACCGCTATGCCGGCGGCTGGCGCAGGGCCGAGACGCGCGAGGAGCGCATCGAGGTCCGGGGCGGCCCGGCGGTCGTCGACCGCGTCGTCACGACCCACCACGGCCCGGTCGTGCGTTGGCCGGGCGAGCCGGACTTCGCCGGCATGGACGTGCCGGCCGGAGCGGCCCTGCGCTGGCTCGGCCACGACCCGTCGAACGAGTTCGCCGTCCTCGACGCCCTCGACCGGGCCCGCGGCTACGACGCCTTCGTCGCCGCCATCTCAGGCTGGACCTGCCCGGGACAGAACTTCGTCTACGCCGACCGCGCCGGGACCATCGCCCTCTGGCACAACGGGCGCTTTCCGCTGCGCTGGGAGGGTCAGGGCCGGTTCGTCATGGACGGGGCCGACCCGGCCAACGAGTGGCGGGGCTGGCTGCCGCATGCCCACGTGCCCCACATGCGCGATCCGGAACGCGGCTTCGTCAGCTCGGCCAACCAGGCCGCGGTCGACGCCTCCTATCCCTATTACCTCGGCTGGGACTACGCCTCGTACGAACGCGGCGCCCGCATCAACGAGATCCTGCGCGGGGCGGCCGGCGTCGGGCCGGAGGACATGGTCCGCATGCAGGCCGACGTCGTCGACATCCGGGCCCGGGCCGTCGTGCCGCGCCTCCTCGCGGCCGCCGGTCCGCGGGCGGCGACCGAGACGGAGAAGCGGTGCGTCGAGGCCCTCCGGGACTGGAACTTCGAGGCCAGGGCCGCCCTCGTCGCGCCGACCGTCTGGCGAGAGCTCTGGGACGAACTCGAGCGCCTGACTTGGGACGACGAGACGAGCGTGGAGACGGGCCCGATGCCCCGGCCGGGGAGTCAGGTCCTGGTCGACCTCGTCCTCGGGCGCCCCGACGCCGAATGGTTCGACGACCGGGGGACGCCGGGCCGCGAGACGCTCGACGATGTCGCCGCGGCGGCCTTCCGCTCGGCCGTCGCCAACCTGGAGGGCCGCTTCGGCCCGTTCGGCGAGGCCTGGCGCTGGGGCAAGGCCAAGAACACCCGGCTGAGGCACCTGGCCCGCGTCCAGGCCTTCGGGCTGGAGATCGAGGCGGACGGCGCCTCCCAGGTCATCGACGCCATCGGCGCGGTCTGGGCCCCGTCCTGGCGCATGGTCGTCGAGATGGGCCCCGAGGTCCGGGCCTGGGGGAACTACCCCGGCGGGCAGTCCGGCAACCCCGGCTCGAGCGCCTACGCCGACCGCGTCGCCGATTGGGCGGCCGGCCGGCCGTACGAGCTGGTGTTCCTGAGATCGGCCGACGAACTGCACCCGCGTGTCGCGGGACGGACCGTGATGAGGGGGAAGAGATGATCGCCGCGCTGGCCTGTCTCGCCGTCATCCTGGTCCTCGAGGTCCTGACGCCGTTCTGGTGGTGGATCATGGCCGTTCCCTTCGCCTTCGGAGCGGCCGCGGCCCGGACGGGGTGGCGGGCCTTCCGTACGGGCCTGTTGGCGGGCGGCCTCCTGTGGCTCGGGGCGAGCCTGTGGCAGTACGCCCACGGCGGCCGGCTCATCGCCTCGCGGATGGCCGGGGTCATCGGACTGGGGAGCGGCGGCCCGATGGTCGCGCTGACCGGGCTGGCCGGGGCGCTCGCGGCGGGGCTGGCCGGCTACGCGGGATTCGCGGTCGGGGCGCTCTTCAAGAAAAAGTCGCCGCGGCCGGCCGGCAAGGAGAGGACATGAACGGACACGAGTGGGTCAAGGGCTTCCCCGGCGCGGTCACCGTCTGCGACACCGAGGGCCGCATCCTGGAGATGAACGACCGGTCACGGGAGGTCTTCGCCGCCGACGGCGGGGCCGCGCTCGTCGGGACGAACGTCCTCGACTGCCACCCCGAGCCGAGCCGGTCGAAGCTCGCCGGGATGATGCGGGAGCGGCGCGAGAACGTCTACACGATCAAAAAGAAGGGCCGCAAGAAGCTCATCTACCAGACGCCCTGGTACCGGGACGGCGTCTACGCCGGATTCGTCGAGCTCTCGCTCGAGATCCCCTGGGACATGCTCCACTTCGACCGGGACTAAAAGAAGGTACCTGGTCTTTACAAACGCCTTTTCCCCCCAAGAAGTGTAAAGACCTGGCCCCGGCGGGACAGGCGCCTCAAAGCAGCGCCGTGGTCATGAGCGGCACGTAGGTGATGAGCAGGACCGCGGCCAGCCCCAACAACAGGAAAACCCAGACGTCCTTGTAGACCCGCGTGATCGGCTCGTCGAACCGGTAGGAGGCCAGGTAGAGGTTCAGCCCGACCGGCGGCGTCAAATACCCCAGCTCCAAGTTGGCCAGGAAGATGATCCCGAGGTGCACCGGGTGGATGCCGAAGTGCTGGCCGAGCGGGATGATCAGCGGCACGACGACCAGGATGGCCGAATAGATGTCCATGAAGCAGCCGACAACGAGCAGGGCCAGGTTGAGCAGGAGCAGGAAGATGTATTTGGACGAGATGGAGGCGGCCACCCACGCGCTCAGCTTCTGGGGGATCTGGGCGTCGATGACGTAGTAGGACAGGCCGTTGGCCAGGGCCAGGATGATGAGGACGCCGCCGATGATGGGCACGGCGCTCAGGAAGATGCGCGGCAGCTCGCGGAGACGCAGGTCATTCTTGATGAAGGTCTCGACGACGAAAGCGTAGAGCAGGGCGACGGCCGCGCTCTCCTGGAGGCTGGCCACGCCGCCGAAGTAAAGGGCGAAGACGAGGACCGGCAGGAGGAGCTCCCAGAACGAGTCCCGCAGGGCCCGCAGCGCCTCGCCCGGCTTGAACGGGTGCCGCGGGATGCCCTTCTTCACCGAGTAGGCGACACCCAGGGCCATGACCGACACGACCAGGAACGCGCCCGGCAGCAGCCCCCCGACGAACATGTCCTTGATGCTCGTCTGGGAGATGACGCCGTAGATGATGACCGGCAGGCTGGGCGGGAAGAGCAGGCCGACCGAGCCCGCCGCCGTCAGCAGTCCGACCGTGAAGCGCTTGGGATAGCCGGCCTTCTCCAGGATGACGGCCAGTAGGCCGCCCAGGCAGAGGATGGTCACGCCCGAGGCGCCCGTGAAGGTCGTGAAGAAGGCGCAGACGAGGACGGCCATGACCGTCAGGCCGCCCGGGAACCAGCCGAAGACGGCCTGGAAGAAGCGGACCATGCGCTCGCCCGCCTTGCTCTCGGACAGGAAGAACCCGACCGCCGCGAAGAGGGGGATGGCCGGGATGGCGTTGCCCGTCAGGACGCTGTAGGCCTGGTTGGGGACGATCTCGAGCGGCAGGCCGGCCTTGGCGAAAAGCAGGTAGCCGATGCCGCCGAGGACGGTGAAGATGGGCAGCCCGAGCACGGCCGCGACGACGAGCAGGACGATCATCGGCCCGGCCGCCGCCGCCACGGCCGGCCCCAGGACGCCCTGGACCGCCGCGAGCGCCGGCACGGGACGGGCCCCGCCCGCCGTCACGAGCTGGACGAGCGGCCCGAAGCCGAGGACGAGCCCCAGCGCGGCCGCCGCGACCCCCGCCCCGACCCGCGCTCTCTTCCGCTCGAGAGCGCCGACGAAGCGGACGCTCATGGCCAGGAAGCCGGCGGTCATGACCAGGACCAGCAGGCGCTTCGGCACGAAGCTGATGCGGTCGGTCGCCGCGAAGGCCGTCCAGGTGAAGGACAGCGCGCTCAGGGCGAAGGCCAGGGTCAAGCCGGAGGCCAGCGCGGCCGTCAGGACCTCGGCCGGCCCCTTGAGCCGCTTGGGCAGGAACAGCCCCGTGGCCAGGGCGATGTGCTTCTTCTGGCGCGAGGTCACGGCCGCCGCGACGAAGGTCGCCGCCAGGACCAGGTGCTCGACCCAGACGGTCGAGTTCCGCAGCCCCGTATTGAGGACCCGCCGCGTCACGACCTCGACGAGGAGCAGGACGGCCAGGGCGAAGATCGACAGGAAGGCCAGCGCGTCCTCGAGGCCGCGGACGGCGCGGACGGCCTTACCGGCCACGGGACTTCCGGAATTCCTGGACGTAGCCGGCGATGCGATCGTAGACCTCCTTCGAGAACACGGGGCCGATGAGCTGCGCGATGGCCCGGTCGGCGGCCTCGTGCCATCGGGGAAGGCTGCCGGGAGCGGGGTCGTGGACGACGAGGCCGTTGTCCTTCATCATCTTGACCGCGTCGGCCTCGAGCCGCATGGTCTCCTCGTAGAGTCCGCGGGCGGCCGCGGCCACCGCGTCGAGGAAGGGCTGTCGGAACTCGGCCGGAACGGAGTCCCAGGCCCGGTCGCTGAGGATGAGCCCGCCGATGAGCGGGGCCAGGGAAGGCGCGAACATGTGCGGGATGAGGGCGAAGTACTGGCCCGAGGCGGCCACCAGGGGCGGCAGGTAGGCGGCCGTGACCGCGCCGCTTTGGAGCTGGATCATGAGCTCGTTCGAGTCCCCGGTCAGGGTCTCGTAGCCCATCCGCTTCCAGACCTGTTCGAGCTCGGGGAAATCGGCGGAGACGCAGAACTTGAGCTTCTTCATGTCGTCGGGCACGGCGATGGGCGACTTGGTGAAGAAATTGACCCAGCCGGCGAGCGTCCAGAGCATGACCTTGAAGCCCTTGTCCTCGAGGGCCTTCTCGAACGAGGGCTTGACCCGCTCGAAGACGGCGTCGAACTCCTCCCGGGAGTGGAAGAGGAGCGGCAGGCTGAGGACCATCAGGGAATGGTCGATCTTGGCCAGGCCGATGTTGGAGAAGACCCCGCCCTGGACGACGCCCAGGCGCATCTTGCGGATCATGTCCTGCTCGCTGCCGGCGATGCCCCCGGGATAGATCTTGACCTGGACCGCGCCGTTGGAGATGCGCTCCCAGTCGCGGGCGACCTGCTCGAGGGCCTTGTCCCAGGGCGAGCGGGCCGGGGCGATGCTGGCGATCTTGATGACCACGGCGCCGCCGGCGGCGGGAGCGGGCGAGGGCGAGGCGACGAGCGAAGCGGTCGAGACGACGGCGAAGGCGACGAGAAGGATCGGGAGGTTCCTCATGGCTTTTCCAGTTCGATGAAGAGATCGTCGATGTGGTCGAGATACCAGCGGGCCTTGCGCTGGTTGAGGATGTTGACCAGGCGCGTCGACGGGCTCGAGGCCGGGTCGAAGGCCAGGACCTCCTCGAGCAGGCGCTTGAACTCGGCGGCGTTCTGCTCCTTGACGCAGACGGTCGTGGCCAAGGCGACCAGCGGCGAGGTGTCGGTCTTGGCCGAGGCGGCCCGGGCCCGGGCGAAGTGCTCGCGGGCCTTGGCGGCGTCGCCGCCGAGGTAGCCGGGCAGGGAACCGTAGTAGCCGACGTAGAAGCCGTCGAGGGCGCCCCGGCCGTAGCCGGGATCGAGGGCGGCCACGCGCTCGATCATGGCCCGGGTCTGGGGCACGGTCTGGCCCAAGGTCATGTCGAGGGGATCGACCGAGAAGGCGGCCAGCCAGCCGAGGGCCGTCCAGTAGAGGAGATCGGCGTCGGCCTTGCGGAACGGGGCCATGGCCTCGGCGTAGCGGCGCTCCTTGAGCTGCCGGCGGATGCGGGGATTGCGCTTCTCGACGGACGCGAACAGGATGTCGCGGCCGCGCAGGTAGAGGTTCTTGGCCCGGGCCAGGAGGTATTCCTTCTTGTCGAGCTCGGCCCGCGGCGTCATGTCGGCGGGATTCTCGACGAAGGCGTTGGCGTACATGACGTAGAGGCTGCCGGTGCGCAGCCGCAGGCCGTCGTGCCCGGGGAGCGAGGCCAGGAGGGTCTCGTAGAGCTTGATGGCGAAGGGCAGGGCGTCGCCGACGAAGTCGGGGTCGTTGTCCGAGGTGAAGACGTCGCCCGAACCGGAGGAGCCGGCCAGGAAGCCGGCGGCCTTCTTCAGGGCCAGCTTCTCGATGGAACAGGAAGACAGAACGAGCGCGAGGACGAACGCGAGGACGGGAACGACCGGGGCGGATCCGGCACGGGCCGTCGTCATCCTCATGCGCATCCTCCAGGCACAGGTCTCGAACGACTTCCCACGTCCGCTGGGCTCCTCTTCCCTTCGCATTCCAGGATAGGACGGGCCGCCCGATTAGTCAAATCGGCGGGCCGCGGGGAGAGCGGAGCGGAACGAGGGCAGGCGCGGCCGGACCGGCCGGCTCAGGGCGTGCGGGCGGAACGGGCCTTGAAGAACAGATAGACGGGGACGCCGACGGCCGCCGTGGCCAGGGCGACCAGGGATTCCTTGGGCCGCTCGAGGAAGGACAGGACGAGGATGGCCGTCCCGGCGAGGAGATACACGGCCGAGGCCACGGGGTAGCCCGGCAGCTTGACGGCGCTGCGGCCGGTGCGGCGGAGCTTGAAGACGCCGACGACGGCCAGGAGCGGGAAGATGCCGAGCGAGAAGCTCATGTAGGTCAGGAGCTGGTCGAAGGTGCCCAGGAAGACCATGACGGCGGCGATGGCGCCCTGCAGGACGATCGAGCGGGTCGGGACGGCCGAGCGCGGGTCGACGAAGGCGATGGACCTGAAGAAGATGCCGTCGCGGGCCATCGAGTAATAGACGCGCGGGCCGAGGATGAGGTAGGCGCTGAGCGAGGAGAACAGGGCGAACGAGACGAGCAGCGAGAGGACGGTCTCGGCGGCCGGCCCGAAGAGGTTGCCGGCGGCCAGCCCGGCGACCGAGATGACGCCCTCCATCGCGCCGGGGGCGATGGCGTAGACGTAGAAGACGTTGAGGGCGGCGTAAAGGAGGGTGACGACGGCCGTGCCGAGCAGGAGCGAGCGGGGCAGGTTGCGCAGGGGGTCGCGGACCTCGGAGCCGACGTAGGCCGAGGCGTTCCAGCCGCTGTAGGCGAACATGATCCACATCAGCGACAGGCCCATGGTCTTGAGGCCGGCGAAGTCGAAGCGGAAGGGGGCGGCGGCGGCGAAGTGGGCGAACGTGCCCTTGCCGACGGCGAAGCCGGCCGCGACCAGGCCGACGATGAGCAGGACCTTGAGGCCGGTCAGGACGTTCTGGACCCGGGCCCCGGTCTTGAGGCCGCGGGTGTGGAGGAAGGTGAAGGCGGCGATGATGAGCACGGCGAAGAGCTTCTTCATGAGCTTGGCCTCGACCGGCTCGGGGAACAGGCCGAGGCGGAGGAGGCCGGGGAAGGCCCGGGTCAGGTACTCGGAGAAGCCGATGGCCGATGCGGCGATGGGCGCGGAGAAGCCGACGAAGAAGGAGACCCAGCCGGAGAGGAAGCCCAGGACCGGGTGGTAGAGGCGCGACAGGAAGGCGTACTCGCCGCCGGCCTGGGGGAAGGCGGCCCCGAGCTCGCCGTAACTGAGGGCGCCGCACAGGGCGACGAGCCCGCCGAAGAGCCAAAGGCCGATCATGACCCCGGGGTGGTGGAGGTCCTGCATCAGCAGGCCCGAGGTCGTGAAGATGCCGGCGCCGATCATGTTGGCGACGACGATGTTGGTCAGCGGGAAGAGGCCGAGCTTGCGCTCGAGGCCGTTGGCGGGGGCCGCGGCGGCGGGCGGGGGCGTCGTTCGTTCGCTCATGCGGATCGTCTCGTTTCGCTCTACTCTATCCGCCCGCGCATGACCTGTCAATTGTCCGGACCGGGCGGGCGAGCGCCGGCTGCGGGAGAGACCTGGCCTTCGCAAAGGGGGACACGTACCTGGGGTACGTGTCCCCAGGGGTCAGAGACGACCCGGCCCCTTCTTGCGGAAACGCCGGGCCACGATGGCCAGGACGTAGAGAGGGCCGTAGAGGGCGGCGGCCGCGGAGGCGAAGCCGACGTTCGTGCCCTTGAGGAGCTCGACGCCCCAGCCGAGCTGGTCGTCGTCGACGAGATAGGTCCAGGTCGAGGACGGGCCCTTGAGCCCCTCGGCGTCGAGGTCGATGGGCCCGTCGCGGCGGGCAAGGTCGGCGAGCGACGCGGCGACGACCTCGCCGATCCGGCGCTCGAGGTCGAGGAAGGCGTCCGTCGCTTCCTTTTGGAACTCGGTCAGCGGCTCCTTGCGGCCGAGCGAGACGAGGTGGATGCCTTCGCGCAGGTCCGCCAGCCAGGCCAGGTGCTCGGCCCACAGCCGGTCGATGTGGAAGAGCGCGGCCCGGCGGGCGAGGCGCTCGAAGGCCTCGCGGCCGAAGCGGGCTTCGCCGGCGGCGGCGAGCTCCGTGGCCGGCGCGAACGGGGCCCCCTCCCCCGCCGCGGACGCGAACACGGCGTCGCGCCAGCCGGCGACGATGCGCCGCTGGGTGTCGACGAGCGTCGTGTAGTTCCAGACGGCCCGGCGCAGGTCGAGGTTGCGGCCCTCGATGACGCGCTGGCCGTGGACGATCTCCCGGCGCAGGAGGGCGTCGTCGACCTCGCCGGCCCGCCGCTCCAAGCGGTGGCGCGCGAACAGGCGCGGCCCGAGCCCGTAGCGTTCGAAGACGTCGTCCTCGAGGGAGATGAAGAAGCGCGACGCGCCGGGGTCGCCCTGGCGGCCGGCCCGGCCCCGGAGCTGGTCGTCGACGCGCCGGCTCTCGTGCCGGTTGGTGCCGATGACGGTGAGACCGCCGAGGGCGGCGACGAGGTCCCGCTCCTCTTCGCCGGGCCCGCCGAGCTTGATGTCCGTGCCGCGGCCGGCCATGTTGGTCGAGATGGTCACCGCGCCGGGGGCCCCGGCCCGGGCGATGACGGCCGCCTCGAGCTCGTCGTTCTTGGCGTTGAGGACTTCGCAGGTGACGCCGGCCGGGCCGAGCGCCGCGGTCAGCTCCTCCGATTCGCGGACGCTGGCCGTCCCGACCAGGACGGGCCGCCCGGCGGCATGAAGGCGGGCGACCTCGCGGACGAGGGCCTTGAGCTTGGCGGCTTTGTGGGTGAAGACGGCGTCCGGGAGGTCGGTCCGGACGCACGGCCGGTGGGGCGGGACGACGACGACGCCGAGACCGTAGAACTCCTTGAGCTCGCGGGCCGACGGCACGGCCGTGGCCGTCATGCCGCAGAGGATCGGGTAGAGCCGGAAGTAGTGCTGGAGCGTGATCTGGCCGAGGACGCGGCCCTCGGAACCGCGGCGGACGCCTTCCTTGGCCTCGACGGCGGCCTGCAGGCCGTCGGGCCAATGGCGCTTGTCCATGACCCGGCCGGTGAACTCGTCGACGATCGCGACGCGGCCGTCGCGGACGATGTAGTCGACGTCGCGCTCGAGGAGGGCCCGGGCGTGGAGGGCGCAGTGGACGCCGGCCAGGAGCGATCCGTTCCCGGCGTCGAACAGGCCGCCGCGGCCGAGCGCGGCCTCGAGCCGGCGGATGCCCGCGTCCGTCGGATAGACGTTGGCCCGGTCGGCGTCGACCTCGAAGTCGCGGCCGGGCTCGAGGGCCCCGACCAGGGCGGCCAGGCGCGGCGCGTCCGTCTCGCCCGCGCTCCAATCGCCGGAGATGACGAGCGGGACGCGGGCCTCGTCGACGAGGATGGAGTCGGCTTCGTCGACCAAGGCCACGCCGAAGGGCCGGTGGACGAGCTCGGCGGGCTCGTAGGCCAATCGGTCCCGCAGGTAGTCGAAGCCGGCTTCCTTGGCCGTGGCGTAGACGACGTCGGCGGCGTAGGCGGCGCGCTTGGCGGCGCGGTCCTGCCCCTCCTGGACGACGCCGACCGAGAGGCCGAGCAGGCGGTAGGCCGGGCCCATCCAGGCCGCGTCGCGGCGGGCCAGGTAGTCGTTGAAGGTCAGGACGTGGACGGGGCGTCCGGAGAAGGCGTAGCAGGCAGCCGCGAATACGGCCGAGAGCGTCTTGCCCTCGCCCGTCGGCAGCTCGGCGATCCGGCCGCCGGCCATGGCCAGGGCGGCCACGATCTGGACGTCGTGGGCGGCGAGCCCGACGCCGCGGCGGGCCGCTTCGACGGCCAGCGCGACGCCCTCGACGCTGGAGGAGGAGGAGGAGGAGGAGGAGGAGGGCGCGGACGGCGAAGACCGCCGGGTGAGCCGCGCTTTCAGTTCGTCGGCCCGCTCCCGGATCTCCTCGTCTCTCGAGTGCCCGAGCCCGGCGCGCTCGCTGAATTCCCTGACCCGGCCCACCTCCTTGAAATGGGCGGTCAGATCGTCCTCGACCGGATGGCCGCGGAAGCGGTTGAACAACGTCCGTAGCTTGCCCATGGGGATCCTCCTCTCAGGAACGGGCGGAACGGCCGGCGCCGGCGAGGCCGGCGCGAACGGGGAGGCCTGAGGGGGTCAGCGGGGCGGGCTTCGGAGGAGAGGAAGGCCCGCGGGACGGGCGACCGGCGAACCGGCGAACGCGGGCTCGCCGCGCGGCCGGACCGATAGTGAGACCGCGCAGAGGAACAGGGCGAGAACGAAGGGCAGGGGCAGGAAGACCACGGCCAGGATGAGGAACGGTACGGCGAACCGGCTGATCATGGCCTCTCGCTTCTTCCCCATTCTAGGCTTCCCTCCCGGCCCCGTCAACGTCGTTCGGATGGGACCTGGTCTTTACAAACCTCACTTCTCCCCTGGAGATGTAAAGACCTGGCCCCTTCCGGCCGATGCCGGGCGTGGTCATCGGGCCGCCTTGTCCGCCATCCCCTCGGGGATTATAATGGTGCGAACCGGGAACCGCCATGGAACGCGCGCGCTGGATAGTGCCCTTCGCCGTCCTCTCGGGGATAGGCGCTCTCGCCGGCCAGGAAGCTCCCCGGCCCGCCGCCGACACCTTCCAGCTCGGGCTCGTCCTGAAGTCGGCCCGCCAGTACTGCGCCCGTTTGGAAAAGGCGGCTCTCGACTTCATCTGTCTCGAGGAGGTCGCCGAAAGCCTCGATCCGGCCCGCGACCGCCGCGAACCGGGCGTGAAGACATCACCGCTGGACGCTTCGAACAACAACGGCACGACCTCATCGGGAGGCTTCACGGCGAGAGGCACCCAGGGACGGCCGATGTCCTTCGACTCGCGCCCGGCGGCCAAGTTCGACAACACCTACATATACGACTACCAGTTCGTCAGACGCGTCGGCAAAGTCGAGGAGAAGCGCGCGCTCCTCGAAAGGAACGGGCGGAAGGCCGGTCCCAAGACGCCTGAGCCGCGGCTGATGGCCTTCCACTTCGCCGACATCTTGCTCGCCCCGGTCCAGATGCTCGACGCGCGCTTCGAGGGATTCTACGTCTACCGCCTCCTCGGCCGGGAGAAGCTCGGGGATGACGACGCATGGGTCCTCGAAGTCGAGCCCCGTCTCACGGGCGTCTCCCGCTATCTCGGGGGGAAGATCTGGCTCAAGGTGGAGGATTCGAGCGTCCTGCGCATCGAGTGGGATCCGGAAACCTTCGGCAATTACGAGACCATCCAGGCCCGGGCCCAGGCTTACAATGCCGCTCCCGAGGTCCGGTCCTGGACGGAATTCGGCGTGGTCAAGAACGGCCTGCGGTTCCCCAGCCTCGACGTCACCGAAGAAGCCTACCGGGACTCCGATGGGAAGCTCTTCGTCCGGTCGCGGACGAGCGTGCTCTACAGGGGCCACAAGTTCTTCACCGTCGAGACCCAGGCCGACTTCCAAAAGTGATCCCGGGGCCAGGTCTTTACATCTCCAGGGGGGAATCGGCATTTGTAAAGACCAGGTACCGTCTTGGCTTGAATTGGCGGGCGGTTTTTCCCATAATGGAGCGGCTTTGAGCAACGACTTCCTCGAGTTCCGCGGCGTCTCCAAGCGCTTCGGCGCCGTCAAGGCCGTCGACGGCGTCTCCCTCGGCCTGCGCAAGGGCGAGTTCTTCTCGCTCCTCGGCCCGAGCGGCTGCGGCAAGACGACCATGCTGCGCCTGGCCGCGGGCTTCGAGGAGCCCGACGCCGGCCGCGTCCTGCTCGACGGCCGCGACATCACCGACCTGCCGCCCGACAAGCGCAAGGTCAACACGATCTTCCAGAGCTACGCCCTCTTCCCCCACCTGACCGTCCGCGACAACATCGCCTTCGGCCTGACCGTGGCCAAGCGCCCCAAGGCCGAGATCCGGGCCGAGGTCGACCGCATGCTCGCGCTCATCCGCATGGCGGACCAGGCCGCCAAGAAGCCGGACTAGCTCTCCGGCGGCCAGAAACAGCGCGTCGCCGTGGCCCGGGCCCTGATCAACAAGCCCGACGTCCTCCTGCTCGACGAGCCCCTGGCCGCCCTCGACCTCAAGCTCCGCCAGACCGTGCTCATGGAGCTCGACCTCATCCACGACGAGGTCGGCATCACCTTCCTCTACGTCACCCACGACCAGGCCGAGGCCATGAGCCTGAGCGACCGCATCGCCGTCATGGACGGCGGCCGCATCGCCCAGATCGGCACGCCGGCCGAGATCTACGAGTCGCCCCGGACGGGCTTCGTGGCCGCCTTCATCGGCGACACGAACTTCCTCGAGGGCCGGGTCGTCGACCGCCGCGAGCGCGACTACTGCCGCGTCGCCGTCGAGGGCTGGCCCCTCCTCACCTGCTACAACGACCGGGACATGCCGGCCGGCCAGCCGGTCACCCTGAGCGTCCGGCCGGAGAAGGTCCATATCTCGCACGACCGGCCCGCCGACAAGCCCCTCCACAACGTCCTCGAGGCCGTCGTCGAGGACGTCATCTACCTCGGCGCCAACACCAAATACTGGGTCCGGGCCGGCGGCGCCCGCGTCCAGGTCCTGCGCCAGCACGACCGCTACTTCCTGGACGAGAAGCCCATCCGCTGGAACGATCCCTGCTGGATCCGCTGGCACGCCGACGACGGCTTCATGCTCGACCGCGTCCGCGGGAACGGGGATTAGGGCGTTGGACGCGACGCCCGGCTCCCGCCGCCGGCGCGACCGCCGGACCGAAGGACTCCTGACCCTGCCCACGTTCGCCGGCCTGACCCTCCTCGTCGTCCTGCCGACCCTGCTCGTCTTCGGCATCGCCCTCCGGCCGGCGACACCCTACGGCGGCATCGGCCCGGGCTGGACGCTCGACAACGTCCGCGCCCTGGCCTCGCCGGGCACGCTCGAGGTCGCCTGGCGGACGCTCTGGATGAGCGTCCTGACGACCGTCCTCTGCCTGGCCCTGGCCCTGCCCGCCGGCTACACCATCGCCCGGGCCCCCGCGCGATGGCGCGACCGCCTGCTGCTCCTCGTCGTCGTGCCGTTCTGGACGAGCTTCCTCGTCCGCGTCTTCGCCTGGAAGTCCCTCCTCCATCCCGAGGGCCCCCTCAAGAAGGCCCTCGAGGCCATCGGCCTCGTCGATCCCGCCTCGACCCTCCTTTACCACCCCTCGGCCGTAGTCCTGGTCATGGTCTACACCTTCCTCCCGTTCACCATCCTGCCCATCTACGCCGCGGCCGAGAAGTTCGACTTTCGGCTCGTCGAGGCCGCCCGCGACCTCGGCGCCCGGCCTTTCGCGGCCTTCCGCCGGGTCTTCCTGCCCGGCATCCGGCGGGGCGTCCTGACGGCCGTCCTGGTCGTCCTCATCCCGGCCCTGGGCTCCTACATCATCCCCGACCTCGTCGGCGGCCCGGGGAGCGAGATGCTGGGCAACAAGATCGCCCAGCGCGTCTTCACCGACCGCAACCTGCCCCAGGCCGCGGCCCTGTCGGCCGTCCTCATCCTGGCCGTCATGGCCCCCCTCCTGGCCGTGCTGGCCCTGCAGCGGAAGAACCGCCGCTCCGACATCGTCATCGGGGAGGCGCCGTGAGGCGGAGCCGCCTGCCCATCGCCGTCACCGGGCTCGTCCTGGCCTTCTTCTACCTGCCCATCCTCATCCTCGTCGCCAATTCCTTCAACCCGGCCCGCTTCTCCGGGGGCTGGCAGGGCTTCTCCTTCGTCTGGTACGAGCGGCTGTTCGCCTCGCCCGAGATCTGGCAGGCCCTGAGGACGACACTCGTCATCGCCGTCTCGGTCACGGCCGTCTCGGTCGTCCTGGGCACGGCGGCGGCCTTCGCCCTCCATCGCTACGCTTCGACCCGGCTCCAGCGCGTCCACTACGCCCTCGTCTACACGCCCCTCGTCGTGCCCGAGATCCTCATGGGCATCAGCCTGCTCATGGCTTTCGTCGCCGCCGGCGTGCCGCTCGGCCTGTTCACCATCTTCCTGGCCCACGTCACGTTCTGCGTCAGCTACGTGGCCATGACCGTCCTCGGCCGCCTGCACGACTTCGACTTCACGGTCCTCGAGGCCGCCCGCGACCTCGGCGCCGGCCCGTGGCAGAGCGTGCGACGGGTCCTCCTGCCCCTGCTCATGCCCGGCATCGTCGCCGGCGGCCTGCTGGCCTTCACGCTGTCGGTCGACGACTTCGTCATCACGTTCTTCGTGGCCGGACCGGGCTCGACGACGCTGCCCCTGCGCATCTACAGCATGATCAAGTTCGGGGCCCCGCCGCTCGTCAACGCCCTGTCGACGATCCTGCTCGCCGTCACGCTCGCGGCCGTCGTCGTCAGCCGGCGGCTGACGGAGAGGCGGAGCGGGCCGGGGCCGTCGCTGCCCTGACCGGGCCGCCCCCCCCCCGCGCTCGATCGCCCGCATACGCGCGCTCCGCCAGTTGAAAAGCCCGCCCAACTGGATTATAAGGAGTGCTTCAGGAGCCGCCCGATGACACGACGAACGACCGCCCGGACGCCGCTCGCCGCCGGCCTGGCCCTCGCGCTCGCGGCCGCTTCCATCGCCGGCGCCGCCGCCTGCGGCCGGGCCCGCCCCGTGCTGCGGGTCTACACCTGGTCGGATTACATCAAGCCGGCCCTCGTCGCGCGGTTCGAACGCGAGCGGGGCTGCCGCGTCGTCATGGACACCTTCGAGTCGAACGAGGCCATGTACGCCAAGCTCAAGGCCGGGGCCACGGGCTACGACCTCCTGACCCCCTCGAGCTACATGGTCAGCCTGATGCACGCCCAGGGCATGCTGCGGCCCCTCGACCACGCCCTCCTCCCCAACCTCGTCCACGTCGATCCCGAGTGGCTGGCCCTGGCCGTCGACCGGACCATGGACCATTCGGTCCCCTACATGCTCGTCGTCAGCGGCATCGCCTACCTCGAGGGGCGGGTCGCGGACGTCGTCCCGTCCTGGCGGATGTTCGGCCGCGAGGACCTGCGCGGGCGCGTGACGATGTTCAACGACATGCGCGAGACGATCGGGGCGGCGCTGAAGACCCTGGGCTACAGCATCAACTCGACCCGCGCCGCCGAGCTGGCCGAGGCCGAGACGCTCCTGCTCGAATGGAAGAAGAACCTGGCCAAGTACGACAACGAGCAGTACAAGATCGGCCTGGCCTCGGGCGAGTTCCTGCTCGTCCACGCCTGGAACGGCGACGTCTTCCAGGTCCGCCGCGAGAGGCCCGAGGTCCGCTTCTTCGTGCCCGAGGAGGGGACGATCATCTCCTGCGACGACCTGGTCGTCCCGGCCGACGCCCGCGAGCCGGAGCTGGCCCACGCCTTCATCGACTTCCTCCACGACCCGGCCGTGGCCGCCGAGAACACGGAGTTCATCTGGTACCTGTGCCCCAACAAGGACTCCTACCCTCTGCTGCCGGCGGTCCTCCGCGAGGACCCGGGCATCTTCCTGTCCCCGGAGCTGCGGGCCAAGAGCGAGATGATCGCCGACATCGGCGCCGCCAACGCCCTCTACATCGCGGTCTGGGACCGCCTCAAGTCCGCCCGCTGACCCCACGGAAGGGACCGATCAGACGCGGGCGCCCGAGCGCCGCAGGGCGAGAGCGCCGTGGCGGAAAGCGATGTTGACGGCCAGGTTGACGGCCAGGACGCGCGTCCGCGTGTAGGCCCAGGCCCGGGCGACCCGGCCGGCGATGCGCGGCCAGGCGCTGAACCTCTCCCGGACCCTCAGGTAGCCCTCGAACAGCTCCTCCCGGCTCATCCGCCGGGGCTCGAAGCAGACGTGGTTGGTCAGGTAGCGGCTCCAGTCCCTCTCGACGATGCGGCCCTCGGCCTCGAGCCGGGCCCGCAGGGGCGTCCCGGGATAGGGCACGAGGATGTTGATCTGGGCCGCGTCGACACGGCTGTCGAGAGCGAAGGCCAGGGTCCGGTCGAAGACCGATGCGTCGTCGCCGTCGAAGCCGAACATGAACCCGCCGATGACGCTGATGCCGCGCCCGTGGAGCCGGCGGACGGCCTCGCGGTAGAGCGCGGCCCGCGACCCGGAGCGGGCCGCCTTGGCCACGTTGGCCGGGAGGTCGAGGGACTCGAAGCCGACGAAGACCCCGGTGCAGCCGCTGCGGGCCATGAGGTCCATCATCTCCGGGTCCTTGGAAACGTTCCAGGAGGCGTTGCCGACCCAGGTCTTGCGGAGCGGGATGAGGCGCTCGAACAGGGACTTGAAGCAGTCGTTCCGCTGGGCGACATTGTCGTCGTTGAGGACGAAGATCCGCCCGTCGAGCCCGGCCACCTCGGCCACGACCTCCTCGACCGGCCGGAAGCGGGTGCCGCGCCCGAGCAGGGCCGTCATCGAGCAGAACTCGCACTCGAACGGGCAGCCGCGCGTCGCCTGGACGGTGTTGACCGTGATATAGTCGCGGGCCCGCAGGAGGTCCCTGCGGGGAACGGGCAGGCCGCGGAGCGGCGCTTCGTTCGTCGACCGGTAGAACTTGCGCAGCCGGCCCGCCTCGAGATCGGCGATGAGGCGCGGCCAGGTGTCCTCGGCCTCGCCGACGACGACCGCGTCGGCCTCGGCGGCCGCCTCCTCCGGGCAGGCCGTGGCGTGGATGCCGCCGATGACGACGGGGACGCCGCGGGCCCGGTAGGCCTTGGCGATCTCGTAGCCGCGCCCGGCGTTGGGCGTCAGGACCGAGATCCCGACGAGGTCGGTCCGCGCGTTGTCGTCGAGTTCTTCGCGCTCGTCGTCGACGATGGTCAGTTCGTGCCCCGGGGGCGTCAGGGCGGCGACCGTCGTCAGCCCCAGCCCCGGATAGCGATGGGACCGGGCCTGCCGGGGCCGTCGCCCCTGCGAGGCCCGCCGTCGCGACGAGGGGTAGATCAGCCGGATGTCCATCTCGCCCTCCCCCCTCACGATAGCGGGAGGCCCCGGGCGAGTTGTCAACGGCCTGTCAAAATTGAATTAAAAAGGGGGACACGTACCCGAAGTACATGTCCCCGAATTACTCGATGCGGGCGCGGCGGATGACGACGGGCTCGAGCGGCTTGTGCATGGCCATCTTGTTGCCCGGCCCCTCCCAGCGCTCCTCGACCGGGACCCCGGCGATGCGTTCGAGGACCTCGGCACCCTCGACGAGCTGGCCGAAGACCGTGTACCGGCCGTCGAGGTGCGGCCGGGGCGCGACGCAGACGTAGATCTCGGAATCGCCGCTCCATTCGTCGCCGACGCGGCCCAGGCCCAGGGTCCCGAACAGGTGGGGCCGGGCGTTGAACTCGGGGGGCAGCGCCGCGGCGTCGCCGCCGCCGGCCTGGATGACGTGGCCCTTGACGACCCGGTAGAAGTCCTTGCCGTCGTAGAAACCGGCCCTGACGAGCCGCTCGAACTGGGCGACCGTCTTCGGCGCGTCGGCCCCGAAAAGTTCGAAGCGCAGGGTCCCCAGCGACGTCTCCAGGACGCATACGGCCGCGCCGGCGGCCGGCGACACGGACAGGGCCTCGGGATCGACGACGGCGTGCCTGATCGTCCGCCTTTTCCAGGTATAGGTGACATGGAGGAGCCCGTCCTGCCCCTGGATGACCGCCGGGTAGGAGAACTCCGTGCCCTCCGCCTCCTCGAGCGTCATGGCCCTCCTCCAGCGTTCTCCGTCGGCGGAGACGGCCACGGCGAGCGCGCCCCGGCCTTCCGTGACGGGATTGTAAACGAGGACGCGGCGCCCGTCGCGGAGCGACACGGCGTCGATCCCGGAGTTCGGATTGGGAAAAACGGTCGGAACGGGCGCGGACCAGGTCGCGCCGCCGTCCCCGCTGCGGGCCTCGTAGACGCGCCCGGCATCGCTTCTCATCAGGGCGGCGACGGCCCGTCCGCCGTCTCCCAGGAGGGCCGGCTGGATGAGCCCGGGAGTTCCGGCGCCGCCGAGCGGCTCGGTCCGGCTCCAGCCATCGCGGTTCGCCCCGCCGTCCCGAATCGTCTCGAAATGGACGCGCCAGCCGCCACTCTCCGTGGAGCTGCCGCAGAGGAGGGACCCGTCGGCCATCCGGAGCGGACGGTTCTTGGCCGGCCCGAGGAAGCCGGCGGGGAGCTCCTCCGGATCGCCCCAGGTCCGGCCCTCGTCCGTGGAGCGCACGAGCAGGCCCCGCCACGCGGCGGGCGAGGGCCCCGACTTGTAGAAGAGCCACAGCGGCCCGCCCTCCGGCCGGCACAGCACGGGATTCCAGCAGGGCTCCCGCCGGCCTTGGGCGTCGAGGCCCCGGGCGATCTCGACCGGCGCCGTCCAGCCCGCGCCTTCGCGCCGGGAGAACCAGATGCCCACGTCCGGGGCCCCCTCGGCGGAGCCCGCGAACCAGGCGGCTGCGAGCCCGGAGGGAGTTTCGACGACCGTCGACGCGTGGCACGCGGCGAACGTTCCCTCGGGGAAGATGTCCTCGACCGGAACGACGGCCGGGGCCGGCGCGTCCGTCTCCGGCCCCGCCGACGCGGCCCGGGCAGCCATGTAGTTGCCCGCGCCGACGACGACCGTCGACAGGATGAGGACGGCGATGCCGGCCACGACCAGCCGCCGCGTCGGCCTTCCCGTCCCCTTCCATTCATGGAAGAAGATCCCCCACAGGCTGCTGAAGGTGATGATGAAGGCCATGTGGATGGTCCAGCTCGAGAAGTCGTAGCGGCCCATCTGGGTCGTGCCCATGCCGTAGAAGAAGAACTGGAAGTACCAGGTCGTCCCGGCCAGGGCGGACCAGACGTAGTTGGAGAGGAGCGAGGGGGCGGCCTCGGCCTGACGCACCCGGCCGTAGTCCCGCCACGACCGGTTCTTGAAGCTCAGCGCGGCGCACCAGACGGCGTTGGTCGTGAAGCCTCCGAGCAGGGCCACGATCATGACCGGGAAGTTCTGGAAGATCGGACGCGCCCCGGCCGTCACGGCCGCCTCGGCGATGGGCTTGCCGGCCGCGAAGGCGAAGGCCATGCACGAGCTCATGATGCCCGCGAACACGGCCACCCAGGCGCCCTTGACGAAGTCGAACTCGGCGATGGAGGCCTTCTTCTCGGCGTCCGAGAGCTCCTTCTCCTTCCTCATGCCGGCCCGCCCGCACATGGCGATGCCCGTCAGGCAGACCGCGATGCCCAGGATGACGACGATCCCGGAGGTCGTCGAGACGAGGGCGGCGATCCGCCCCTCGAAGACGGGCGGCACGAGCGTCCCGAAGACGGCGCAGAAGCCGAGCGACAGGGCCATGCCCAGCGACAGCCCCAGGTAGCGCATGCTCAATCCGAAGGTCAGCCCGCCGATCCCCCACAGGACGCCGAAGAGATACGTCCACAAGAGCGTCTTCCCCGACGCGGACCCGAGCACGCCGAGCAGATCGGGGCACGTCAGCAGGCCCACGACCCAGGGTACGACGATCCAGCTGAAGGTCCCGCCGACGAGCCAGTAGACCTCCCAGGCCCAGCCGCGGACGTTCTTGTAGGGGATGTAGAAGCTGCCGGCCGCGAAGCCGCCGAGGGCGTGGAGGAAGACACCGAGGAAGGGATTGGGGTTCATCAGGCCTCCATGAGTCCCGGAGTCTATCGCCCGTCCCGGCGCGTGTCAACACGGCCCGGCGAGGCCCGGGTTGCCGGCGGGAACGTGTTTGACCCTCCCGTCCTTTTTTAATAGCATACCCGCGAAAGGCGGCGCCATGCTGAGGAAGCACCCCCGGGCCCTGGCCTATATCTTCTTCACCGAGATGTGGGAGCGCGTCGGCTTCTACACGCTCATGGCCATCCTCGTCCTGTACATGGACAAGGTCCTGGGCTGGCCGGACGGCCGCAAGGGCGACGTCTACGGCCTGTTCCTCGCCCTCTGCTATTTCATGCCCCTTCTCGGCGGCTGGCTCGGCGACAAGGTCATCGGCCAGATACGCACGGTCCGGGCCGGCGCCTTCCTGATGGCCCTCGGCTACGTCGGCCTGGGCGTGTCGGGCCCCGGGCGCGCGACCCCGTTCTATATCGGCCTCGTCCTTATCGGCATCGGCACGGGCATCTTCAAGGTCAACATGGCCGTCCTGGTCGGCAACCTCTACGCCGACAGGCCTCAGCTCAAGGACGCCGGCTACAACATCTTCTACATGGGCGTCAACCTCGGGGCCTTCATCGCCCCGCTCGTGGCCACGCTCAACAACGCCGTCTTCCGGAGCTACAACCTGTCGTTCTGGATCGCCGCCGCCGGCATGGTCTTCGCCCTCGTCATCTTCCGGGCCGGCGAGCCCCGCCTGCGGCCGATGGACAGCAAGCTCGGGGCCGGGGCCGCTGTCCCGCCCGACTCCGCCGCTCCCGCCTCGGGCCCCGCGCGCCGCCCGCCGGCGCCGCTTTCCGACCGTCGCGAGGAGCGCCAGCGCATCGCCACGCTGGTCATCCTCTTTCTCATCGTCATCTTCTTCTGGATCGCCTTTTACCAGAACGCCTTCGGCCTGACCCTGTTCGCCGAGCGCTCGACGGTCGTCCTCAAGTGGCTGCGGCCCGAGACTTACCAGTCCTTCGAGCCCTTCTTCATCCTGGCCCTGACGCCCCTGCTCCTGGCCCTCTTCGGCCGCCTCAACCGGGCCGGCCGTGAGCCCTCGACCCCGGTCAAGATCCTCCTGGGCATGCTCATCATGAGCCTGGCCATGGGCGTCATGGTCTGGGCCTCGCTCGCCGGCGGCAACCGCGACCAGAACATCATGTCGCCGGCCTGGCTCATCGGGACCTACTTCATCGTTACCCTGGCCGAGATCCTCATCTCGCCCATGGGCCAGTCGTTCGTCTCCAAGGTCGCGCCGCCCCGTATCGCAGGGCTGATGATGGGCGGCTGGTTCGCGGCCACGGCCGCCGGCAGCTACGGCAGCGGCCTGCTCGGCAAGTCCTACAGCCGGCTGGCCCACCACGAGTTCTTCCTGCTCCTGGCCGGCCTCATGCTCCTGGCCGCCGTGCTGGTCGCCCTGTCCCTCAAGAAGCTCAAGCGCTTCGCCGCCTAAGACCGGGAGGACGCCATGACCCTGATCAAGGAAAAGGTCGCCCAGGCCGCCGGGCTCCTGCGCGAGTTCGGCCTGGACTGCTGGATCACCTTCACGCGGGAAAGCGAGATGTGCGGCGACCCGACGCTCGTCTTCCTGGCCCCGGGGCACGTCACCTGGCACTCGGCCTTCGTCGTCTCGGCCGACGGCCGGGCCCGGGCCGTCGTCGGCCTCTACGACCAAAAGGGTGTCGAGGAGACGGGCGCCTACGACAAGGTCGTCGGCTACGTCACCGGCGTCAAGGAGCCCCTCCTCGAGGTCCTCAGGGAGCTCGATCCCCGGACCATCGCCGTCAACTATTCCGAGGGAAGCGAGATCGCCGACGGCCTGACCCACGGCATGTTCCTGACCCTCGAGCGCATCCTGGGCGAGGCGGGCCTGGCCGGCCGCCTGGTCTCGGCCGAACCGGTCGTCTCGGCCCTGCGGGAGCGCAAGTCGGCGGCCGAGATCGGCTGGATGAGGCGGGCCGTACGGGAGACCGAGGAGATCTACGGCCTCGTCGCCGGCTACGTCACCGCCGGCCGGACCGAAAGCGAGATCGCGGCCTTCATCCTGGCCGAGGCGGAGCGCCGCGGCCTGCCGACGGCCTGGGGCCGGTCCACCTGCCCGGCCGTCTTCACCGGGCCCGACACGGCCCAGGCCCACTACGGCCCGACCGGCCGGACCGTCGCGCCCGGCCATATCCTCAACATGGACTTCGGCGTCAAGATCGAGGGCTACTGCTCCGACATGCAGCGCACGTTCTACGTCCTGGCGCCCGGCGAGACGACCGCGCCCGAGGACGTCATGAAGGGCTTCCGGACCATCGTCCGGGCCGTCGAGGAGTCGAAGAAGGCCATGAAGCCGGGCGCCGCCGGCCGTGAGATCGACGCCGTCGCACGCGGCATCGTCACCGGCGCCGGCTACGCCGAGTTCCCCCACGCCCTGGGCCACCAGGTCGGGCGGTTCGCCCACGACGGCACGGCCCTGCTCGGCCCGGCCTGGGAGAAGTACGCCCAGAAGCCCTTCCGCAAGCTCGAGCCGGGCATGGTCTTCACCATCGAGCCGCGGCTGACCGTCCCCGGCCGCGGCGTCGTCACGATCGAGGACATGGTCGTCGTGACCGAAGACGGGGCCGAGTGGCTGGGCCGGCCGCAGACGGAGCTCGTCCTGGTCCGTTAGGCGGATGCGGATGAACGAACGGTCCCGGGCCCTGAAGACGGCCGCCCGCGTTCTCCTGCCTCTCGCCGCCGTCGCCTTCGTCGCCTCGCTCGTCATGCGCTACCGCCTGCCCGGTCCGGACCTCATCCTCGAGCCCCTCCTCCAGGCGCCGGTCCAGACATCGGAGGGCGTGCCCGAGCCCTTCGACGTGACCCGCAAGGACATCACTTACACTGTCACGCCTCTCTACTCCTACGAGCTCTGGGGCCTCGTCGTCTCCTTCCACCACTCGGCCTCCTTCGTCGACATCTCACACCGCCAATGGAAGGACTTCCTCAACACCAAGGACATCTGTGTGCTGTGGGGCCGGAACGTCGAGACCGGCGTCTACAAGCGGATGAGGTTCCGCAACCGCGACTTCACCTGCTACTACCGATACCCGGACCGAGAGACCGGCGAGCTCTTCACGGAGAACGCGCTCTCGAACAACCACCTCCTGCCGGCCGACCCGCTCGTGGCCGCGGCCGTCCAAAGGGCCCGCACCGGTGACCAGGTCCGCCTCAAGGGCTGGCTCGTCTCGTACGGCATCAAGGGCTCGCCCTACGCCCGGCGCTCGAGCACGGTCCGCAACGACCGCGGCAACGGGGCCTGCGAGGTCGTCTACGTCACGGAGTTCGAGGTCCTGCGCGAGGCCAACACGGCTTGGCGCTCGCTCCGCAAGCTCGCCCTCGTCGCCGGCGCCCTGGCCCTGGCCGCGCTCGCCTTTCTCTAAGGCCGATGCGGTCTCGGTGAGAGATCTCCCCTCGGGAAAACGTCATTATGGATATGACGACCGAAGCTCGCCCCGATCCAGGCCTTGACAGAGGGAATACCATAATTCATACTATTGGTATGAAAATTGCTATCTCAATTCCCGACAATATTTTCCGAGAGGTCAAGAAGCTGGCCGAAGAGCAGAAGCGGTCCCGAAGCGAGGTCATAGTCGAGGCCGTCCGTCGGTATATCAAGGACCTCGAAACCCTTCGCATGATCGACCGTCTGAATGAGGTCTACGCGACTCCTGAGACGGAAGAAGAAAGAGCGACGAGGGAAGCCGACCTGGAGCACTATGCGCGCACGGTCCTCTCGAAAGAGGAAGAGGAATGGTGATCCTCCAGGGAGATGTCTTCTGGTTCGATCCCGGGATGCCCCACGGTTCCGCGCCCGGCTTCCGGCGTCCTCACGTCGTGGTCCAAAACGACGCATTCAACAGCAGCCGTATTCGAACGATCGTACTCTGCTCGATCACCTCGAACTTGGAGAGAGCTAAGGCCCCCGGAAACGTCCTCCTTCAGAAGGGTGAAGCGAGCTTGCCCCGGCCCAGCGTCGTTAACGTCTCCCAGATCGTGACCGTGGACAGGTCTCTTCTCAAGGAAAAGAGCGGGACCTTGTCGCGACTGCGGGTCAGGGAGATCGACGCCGGCCTCCGCGCGGTCCTCAAACCACGAGAGCTGCCTGCGGTTGCTCCGCCGACCCCGCGTTCCCACGAGCGAGATTGACGCAAGCGGACGGTTAGATTAGATTGCCGGATGATGCTCGCCCGGAGAACGGTCCCTTCCGTCACGTCGGCGCTCGCCGCGGTCATTGCCGTCGCCGCAGGCGCCGCGGCCTGCGCCCCCGCCGCGGCGACGCGGCCCGGTCCCCCTCCCCTTCCCGTCCGGTCGGGCCCGTGCGGCCGGGCTTTCGTCCTGGTCGACCACGGACGGCCGGCGGCGACCATCGTCATCCCCCCGGACGCCGGGGAGGCGGCCCGGCGCGCCGCCGACATCTTGCGGACCTCGGTCCTGAAGATGAGCGGCGTCGACCTCCCGGTCGTCGCCGCGGCCGAACCGAGCCGTCCGAACTGCGCCGTCCTCGGCTTCCCGCCGGAGTCGCTGCCGCCGGAGGTCGCGACCGCGCTGCCGACGCTCCGTCCGGACGGCTTTGTCGCCGCCGCCTCCAATGGCCACCTCTACGTCGTCGGCGGCAGCGGCCGGGGCGTCGTCTACGGCGTCGTCCACCTGCTCGAGAAGTACTTCGGCTGCCGCCGCTTCAGCCCCACGGCCGAGCGCTTCCCCCGCGCGGACGACCTCGCCCTCGGCTGCCTCTACGAGGCCGTGAACCCGGCCAACGACGTCCGCGCCGTCAACGGCGATCTCACCCTCGACGCCGACTACCGCGACTGGCTGCGCCTGACGGACCTCCGCGAGATCTACGGTGACGGCTATTACGTCCACACCTTCGACCGCCTCGTCCCCTGGCGGACGTGGTTCGCCGCCCATCCCGAGTATTTCGCCCTGATGAACGGCAAGCGCGTCCCCGACCAGCCCTGCCTGTCGCGCCCCGAGGTCTTCGACATCGCCGCGGCCAGGCTCCGCGAGGAGATGGCCGCCCAGCCGGACAAGCGGACCTGGTCGGTCAGCCAGAACGACAACTTCTCCTACTGCCAGTGCCCAGAGTGCCTGAAGGCCATCGAGGAGGAGGGCTCGCCGGCCGGGCCGGTCGTCCGTTTCGTCAACCGTATCGCCGCCCTTTTCCCCGACCGGACCATATCGACCCTGGCCTACCAGTATTCGCGCCCGGCCCCCCGCCGGACCCGGCCGCTCCCGAACGTCGAGATCATGCTCTGCACGATCGAGCTCGACCGCAGCCGGCCCATCGCCGAGGCCCCGGCGAGCGCCTCGTTCGTCCGCGACATCGGGGACTGGGCCCGGCTCACGGACAACATCTATCTCTGGGACTACACGGTCAACTTCTCGCACTTCGTCTCGCCCTTCCCCAACCTGCGCGTGCTGGCGCCGAACATCCGGTTCTTCGCCGGCCACGGGGTCGGGAAGCACTTCCAACAGACCAACACCGGGCCGGGGCACGAGGGAAGCGAGCTCAAGGCCTATCTCCTGGCCCGCCTGCTCTGGGACCCGAAAACGGATCCCGACGCGGTCGTCGACGAGTTCCTCGACGGCTATTACGGCCGGGCCGGGCGCTGGATCCGCCGCTACATCGACGCCCTCCACGACGCGCTCGAGCGCTCCGGGGCCCGGCTCGACATCTACGAGCCGCCGGCCGTCCACGCCGCGGACTACCTGTCCGCCGACGACGTCGCCGTTTACAACGGGCTTTTCGACAAGGCCGAGGCGGCTGTCGCAGGCGACCGGGAAGCGCTCGGCCGCGTCCGGACGGCCCGCCTGCCCCTTCTCTACGCCGAGCTCGAGATCGCCAAGGACGACATGTTCGGGCCGCGCGGCTTTTACGAAGAGCGGGGCGGCCGCTTCGCCGCCCGGCCGGACATGGTCCGCCGGCTCGAGTCCTTCGCCGCCCGCTGCCGCGAAGGCGGCGTACGGAACCTCAACGAGGGCGGTCTCTCGCCCGAGGCCTACGTCGAGGCCTTCCGGCGCTTCGTCGACGTCCAAGTCGAGGGCAACCGGGCCTTCCGCCGTCCGGTCGCCGCCGACCCCCCGCCGGCCGCGAAATACGCCCGGGGCGACCTCGCCGTCCTGACCAACGGCGTCCGCGGCGCGGCCGACTTCAAGGTCCATTGGCTGGGCTGGGAAGGCCTCGACTTCGTCCTGACCCTCGACCTCGGCGCGCCGGCCGCGGCCCGGGAGATCGCCCTGAGCACGCTGTCGGACGCCCGCAGCTGGATCCTCCACCCGGCATCCGTCGCCTGCGAGGTCTCGGCCGACGGGGCGTCGTTCCGCGAGGCCGGGACGAAGACGGTCCCCGGCGACCACCGGGACGAGGACGCCGTCCGGACCTTCCTCTGGACGGACGATACGGTCCCGCCCGGGACGCTGGCCGCGACGCGCTTCGTGCGTTTCCGCGTCGAGGGCGTCAAGCGCCTGCCGGACTGGCACGCCTCGGCCGGCGGCGCGGCCTGGGTCTTCGTCGACGAGATCGTCGTCCGCTGACCCTTCACGATTTCTTGACGCCCCGTTGACAACTCCCCTCCTCCGTTCGCCGATGATGGGCGTGCGATGAGAGGAGGGAGCCCGATGAACGCAAACAGAGAGAGACGGACGGCGGCCGCCGCGGCGGCGGCGATGGTGGCCATCCTGATCGCGGCCGCGGGGCCGGCCCGGGCCGGGGACGAGGGGGCCCCGGGGGCCGGCCGGGCGGCGGCGGGAAGCGCCTGGACGCCAGGGATCCGGCAGACCTCGGGACCGGCCGAGTACCATCTGGCCGCTCTCGCGTCGTCGTCGCGACGGTCGCGGAAGCTGGCCGGCGGGCTGGGACTGGCCGTCGGGGCGGCCTGCCTCGGCGGCGGCCTGGCCATCATGCACGACATGAACGATGAAAGCACCGAAGACCCCTGGAACATCTTCGCCGGCTTCGGGTACCTGGGAGGGGCGGTGATCGCCGTGTCCGGCGGCGTGGCCATGGCGGGCGGGATCGTGTCCATGTCTTCGACCACGCCGGCCGAGAAACGGTACGCGCGCGTCCTCGCCATCGAGGACCCCCTGGCGAGGGAGGCGGCCTCGGCCTTGGCCCTGAGCGGGCTGGCCAAGCGAGGGAAACGAGCCCGGGCCGTGCGGGCGGCCATTTACGGGGGGCTCGGGCTCGTCGGAGCCCTGTCCGCGTCCGGTTCGGACGGTCAGGGGTCGAATCTGACGTTGGCGGCCTGCGGCGGCGGCCTGGCCGCGCTCAGCCTGCTGACCAAGAGCCGGGCGGAAAAGGCCTATCTCGCCTACGAGCAGGAAAAGGGCCCCGGCATCAGCCCCGAGATCATCCTGGGCGTCGGGCCCCGGGGCGGATTCAGGGCCGGGGTGTCGCTCGATTTCTGAGGCCCCCTCGCGGAGGCCTTTTGGACCGTCGAGGGGGCGTCTGGTATAATGGCCCGGCCGACTAAAAGGGTGACATGGAAGAAAAGCGTGGCGTCCGGTTCTCGCTCCCGGAAGGGGGACGGCGCCGTTTTCTGGCTTTGGGAGCGGCCGGCCTGGCCCTGCCCCTCCTGTCCAGGATCTCCGCGTTCGCGGCCGCCGAGCCTCTCCCCGCCGACCGCGAGCTGTCCTTCTATAACACCCACACCGGCGAAGAGGCCTCCGTCGAGTACTGCCGGTCCGGCTGCCTCGTCCCCGCGTCCCTCGAGAAGATCGACCACATCCTCAGGGACCACCGCACGGGAGAGACCAAGGGGATCGACGTCCGCCTGCTCGACCTCCTGACGCGCCTCTCGACGACGGTCGCCGCCGGCGGGCCCTTCCACGTCATCTCGGGCTATCGCTCCGCCAAGACCAACGAGCTCCTCCGGAAGCGCGGCGGCGGGGTCGCCGCCTCGAGCCTCCATCTCGCGGGCCAGGCCATCGACATCCGCCTCCCCGGCCTCGAACTGAAGAAGCTCTATCGGGCCGCCGTCGGCCTGCGCGGGGGCGGGGTCGGGCTCTACACGGCGTCCGATTTCGTCCACGTCGACGTCGGCCGCGTCCGGACCTGGTGATCCGGCCTACCGCGGCGTCGCCGACGCCCTTTCCTCCAGCGCGCGCGAAAGCGCCGCGTCCCTGAGATAGATGTCGTTGCGGAACTGGATCCGTCCGTCCCCGTCGAGCCAGGCCGTCCAATAGATGAGGTGGACGTTCAGGGGCCGGCGCAGGTGGATCACGCGCGTCTCCCCGCTCTCGATGGCCTCGAGGATCGTCTCCCTCGTCCAGGCGGGATCGCCGCGCAGCACGTGCTCGGCCAGGTCGACGGGCCGCTCGACCCGGATGCAGCCGGAGCTGCGGTCCCGCTGCGCCAGGCCGAAGATCCCGCGCTCGGGGGTATCGTGGAGGTAGACGTCGAACTTGTTGGGGAACATGAACTTGATGCGGCCGAGCGAGTTCTGGGGCCCCGGGTCCTGGCGGAACTTGAAGGGCACCGACGCCCCGTCGAGGCCCGCCCAATCGACGGACCCCGGGTCGATCTCGCCGGCGCCCGCGCTCCAATCCGAGAAGACGCGGAAGCCCTTCCGTTTCAGGTAGTCGGGGTCCTTCCGGACCTTGGGCAGGATGTCCTCGCGGACGAGCTTCGGCGGCACGGTCCAGGTCGGGTTGATCTCCAGGTAGGACATCCGCCCGCTGAAGTCGGGCGTGCGGCGGTAGGCGGTGCCGACGACGGCGGCCATGGACACGACCTCCCGGCCGTCCTCGACGACGCCCAGGCGGAAATCGGCCACGTTGACGAGGACGAAGCTCTCCCCCAGGTCCGGCGCGATCCAGCGCCAGCGCTCGAGGTTGGCCCGGACCTGATCCAGCCGCCTGGCCGCGGGCACGTCGAGGGCCGCCGCCGTCCCCGCCCCGACGACGCCGTCGGGCTCGAGCCCGTGCCGGCGCTGGAAGGCCTCGACCGACCGCTCGAGCTCGCTGTCGAAGAGCTCCGCGTCGAGGGGCGGCGCCGAGGGGGAATGATCCCCGGTCGCGGCCAGGATCGTCCTGAGCGCGCCGACACGCGGGTCCCGGTCGCCCGGGACGAGCTTCGGTCCGGCCGGGAAACCCGGCCATCCCCCGGCCGCCGCCAGGCCGCTCAGGTCGCGGAGAGCCTGTCGCAATCCGGCGTAGACGGCGTGGGCGGGCCGCAGGGAGTCCAGGGCCCCGGGTACGTCGCCGGCCCGCAAGCCCTTCTCCAGGGCCGCGGTCAGGTCCTCGACCCGCCCCTGGATGAACCACTCCGACTGGATGGTCTCGGGATCGACCTGGCCGTGGACGAGGTGCGAGCCGCAGAGGAGGAACGAGTCGGTCAGGAGCATCTCGAGGTCGGCCAGGGTCTCGGGGCGCACGCGCCGCGGGCCCTTGCGCCGGTCGGCGCGCGTCTCGGCGAGGAGGGACTCGAGGGCGGCGAGATGGTAGTTGGCGGGCTCGAGGCCGTCCCCGGCGACGAGTCGCAGGGCGTCGAGGAACGCGGCGGCGTCCGTGAGCGCGAGAGCGTCGTCGATCCAGGCGGGCTTTCCGTCCCGGGCCCGGTAGAAAGCCGGCAGGACCTCGGAGCCGCAGACGCGGTCGCGGCGGCAGTAGACGGGGCCGTTCTCGCCCTGCGCTCCCAGGCGCTCGGAGAGGATCGCGGCCACCGCGGGCACCGGCGACAGAGGCGGCTTCCGGCAGGCGCCGGCCGCGAGCGCGGCGAGGAGGGCCGCGGGAAGGAGAGGGAGAAGGACGACGCGTCTGGCCATGGTCACGCGACGTAAGGGATGGTCTGCGGCCCTTCGGGCATGACACAGATCGAGGCGCCGCGACCGTATCTAGCGACGAGCGCTTCGATCGTGTCCTCGACGCGGCGGCTCGGCAGGAGCAGGGCGGAACGGATCTGGTCGTCCGTGAGGCCGTCGGAGCGGACGTAGACCTCAGCCTTGCGCTGGACGAGGGCCTGGACGTGGGCCTGCCACTGGTCCTGCTCGAGGAAGCCCGGGGCCGAGACGCGGGCCAGGAGGTCGGCCGGGTCGCGCGACTCGCGCAGGATGCGGCCGTAGAGGCCGTGCTCGGGGATGCCGTCCCAGCAGCTCGCGGCGATGACGATGGCGCCGCCGGGCCTGACGACGGGCTCTGCCGCCCGCATGCCCTTGACCGACTGGTAGAGATTGAGGTCGAGGGGGTGGCCGGAGTTCGTCGTCACGACGATGTCGAAGAGGCGGGGCACGGCGACCATGGCCTTGTCCCTGACGAAAGCGCAGCCGGCGGCGTGGGCGGCGTCGAGGTCGCCGGCAAAGACCCCGGTCACGGCCTTGTCGCGGTTGAGGGTGACGTCGAGGAGGAAGAGGTCGCCGGCCTGGCCGGCGACCTCACGGACCTCCTCGAAGATGGGGTTGCCGCGGGTGACGCCCCAGATGGCCTTGGGGTGGCCGACCATGCCGGCGTCGTGGTTGCCGAGGACCGTGCGCTGGCCGGCCATGCCGGGCATGATGGCCTTGCCGCCGCCGCTGAAGCCGGCGAAGAGGTGGGGCTCGATGAAGCCCGTCAGGACCTTGAGGTCGCAGCGCATGAGCTCGGCGTTGAGCCAGGTCTCATGGCCCTTCGAGGTCACCCCGACGCGGACCTGGGTCGAGAGATCGAAGGCGTCGTTCTGGACAATGCGGCGGCGCTCGAAGACGGCGTCGCCGACAAGGGCGCGGAGCTCGGCCTCGGTGTTGGGCCGGTGCGTGCCGAGGGCGTTGAAGAGGACGATCTCGACGCCCGGGACGGCGTCGAGGACTTCTAAGACGGCTCCGAGGAGGAGCGGGTTGGGAGCCGGCCGGGTGATGTCGCTGAAGACGACGCCGACGCGCATGCCGGAGCGGAGGAGATCGCCGAGAGGCGGCGAGCCGATGGGCGCGGCCAGGGCGGCCCGGACGGCGGCGGCGGGATCGGCCAGGGCGGGTACGAACGACGGCGCGACGACGGTGACGTCGAGGGCGTCGTCGAGCTCGAGCGGCAGTCCGGTCTTCCCATAGGCGAGGTTGAGGCGCATGGCACGGCTATTCTAGCGGAAACCCCATCAAGACGGTACCTGGTCTTTACAAACGCCGATCTCTCCCGAGAAATGTAAAGACCTGGCCCCCGTCTTCTCTCAGGGGACACGTGCCGGGGCGGTACATGTCCCCTGTTCGAGGCGGTAGAGGCCGGCGCCGTGGAAGGGCACGACCGGGGCGAACTCGTCCCGGAAGGTGCCGGCCGGTCGGCCCGTCCAGACGTCTGTCGCGCGGACGTCCCCGGCGAGGCCGAGGTCGGACAGGCGGACCGGGACGGCCAGGCCGGACGCGAGCCCGCCGGCGGGCTTGTCGCTCGTGTTGAAAACGGCGACGTAGGTCCGCTTCGCGTCGGCCGATATGGCCGTCCAGGCCGCCAGCCCGTTGGCATGGAAGAGCTGGCGGTTGGCGCGGCCGGACTGGTTGACGGCCAGGGCTTCGGCGTTGGTCAGGAGGCGGACCGTCCAGGCGTCGCTCGTCGGCAGGTCGCCGCCGAACATGAGCGGGGCGCGGGCGATCGTCCACAGCGTCATGACCGTCAGTTGCTCGTCGCGCGTCAGGAAGTTCGGCACGTCCTCGCGGCCGCCGTGGGAGACCATCTCGAAGTAGCCGCGGTTCATGGTCACGGCCTTCGACCAGCCCTCGGGCAGGGCCCGCAGGCGGCCGAGCGGCAGCATGTCGGGATCGGGCCAGTGGCCCGGCCCGGCGAAGGGCGTCCACTCGTGGAGCCGGCGGAAGGCCGGCCGGACCTGGTCCCAATAGTCCCAGAGGTCGCCGAGCAGGCGCCACATGTTGGCGTGGGCGGCCAGGGCCTCGCCCTCGTCGAGGGGCATGGGACCGTAGGACAGGCTCAGGACGATGGGCCGGCCGGTCCTGTCGATGGCCCGGCGGATCATGGCGATCTCCTCGCCGCGGTAGCAGAGGTCGTCGGCCTTGACGAAGTCGACGCCCCAGCCGGCCAGCTGCCGGAAGAGCGCGTCGTACCAGGCCTGGGCGCCGGGCTTGCGGACGTCGACGCCCCACTGATCCTCGTTCCAGTCGCAGTAGTCGGCCTTGTCGGCGACGTCGGCGGCCCGGTAGGGGGAGCCCTCGATGGGCGTGTTCCGCTCGACCGCGAGGCGCGGGATGCCGCGGACGATGTGGACGCCGAACGCGAGCCCTTTGCGGTGGATGCGGTCGGCCAGGGGCTTGAAGCCGCGGCCGCCGGCGGCGCTCGGGAATCGCCCGGTGTCCGGGACGAAGCGCCCGTAGGCGTCGATCTCCGAGCGCGAGCGGACCGGGTAGTCGGGGCCGAGGCGCTGGGGCTCCGACCACTCGATGTCGACGACGACGTAGCGCCAGCCGAACTTGGCCAGGCGGGCGGCCATGAAGTCGGCGTTGGCTTCGACCTCGGCCTCGGTCACGGCCTGGCCGTAGGAATCCCAGCTGTTCCAGCCGAGCGGCGGGCGAAGGGCCCAGGCGTGGAAGGGCGCGGCGACGGCGCGCGGGGCGGCGAGGCGGCGTGGGCGCGCGGCGGGATTGGCGGCGGGCACGGTCTTCCCGGCCAGCCGGCGGATGAGAGCGGTTTCGACCTCAAGGTAGGGCGCGCCGTCGGGCCGGAGGACGTCGTGGAACCAGACGGCCGGCTCGGGACCGCCCTGCTTCGAGCCCCAAGGGAAGATGGTCTGGGTCTTGCCGCTGACGAAGCCCCAGTTCATGGCCCCGATGCCCTTGGCGCGAAAGAGCGGCAGGATGTCCTCGAAGCGGCTGCCAGCCGTCCGGGCCATGTACTCGGTGCAGACGAGCGGGCGGCCTTGGGCCTCGAGGCGGGCGATGCGCCGTTCGGCCTCGTCCTTCGTCTGGTAGGAGTGGAAGGAGACGATGTCCGAGGCGGCGACTTGGAAGGCCTTGAGTTCAACCAGGTCAGGCGATTCATCCCAGACGCCGACGGTCAGGGGCTGGCTCGGCGAGGCGGCCCGGGCCCAGGCGAATACGCCGCGGAGGAGCGGCATGGAGCGCGAGCCGTAGCCGGAGTTGCCCGGCTCGTTGTAGAGGTCCCAGGCCAGGACGCGGCGGTCGTCGCGGAGGAAGCCGACGACGCCCTTCGTGTAGGCCTCGAGGACGCCCCAGCGCGCTGGGGTTTCGAGGAGATCCGGCCCCGGGCACTGGACCCAGCCCGAGTTGTGGACGCCGGGACGCGGCGCCGGCTGCGGGCCGAGCGCGAATTTCGGGTTCCAGCAATCGTCGAAGAGGACGAACATCGTCCCGATGTGGTGGCGGTCGGCGATCTCCAGGAAGCGTTCGAGGCGGCCGAGGAAGCCGCCGGGGTCCTGCTGCCAGAGGAGATAGTGGAGGAAGACGCGGACGGAATTGAAGCCCAAGTCCTCGGCCCAGCCGAGCTCCTGGTCGATGATAAGGGGATCGAAGGTCTCCGCCTGCCACATCTCGAGCGTGTTGATAGCCGTGCGCGGGATGTAGTTGCAGCCGAGCGTCCAGGGCTGGCCGTCGGACCAGGCGCGGGCCTTCGCGGCCGTCCAGCGGGCCGGGGGAGGCGCGGTCTCGGCGGCCGACGCGGCGGCGGCCAGGGCCGCCACTATCCCCAGGGCGATCGCGAGTGTCTTTTTGCCGGCCATGTTGCCTCCTAGAACGGGGACGCTATACCGAATCACTTTTTGACGATCGCAACGATCGAGGAGCGGCCGGGCACGAGCTCGACGGTCACCCAGGAGACGGGCCGGCCCGCCTCGTCCGTGCCGTGCTCGGCCGGGCGCACGGCGCCGTCGACAGCGAGGGCGTCCGAAGTGCCATCGAAGATCGCATTCCAGGCGAGGGGCCCGCCCGTACGCCGGGTGAGAGCGGTGCGGTCGCGGCCGTCGTGGCGGACGTCGACGAGGCCGTCGAAGACCGGCAGGTTTCGCAGCTCCGCCCAGGGAGTCGCGGGCGGAAGCGCGGAGCGCGTCTCGACGGTCCGCGCGGACGCGTCGGGCCGGACGCCCATCAGGCCCGTGGCGACCGCGCCGACGAGGGCGAACGGGACTTCGGGGTACTCGCGGCGGGCCTTGGCCGGATCGGCCAGGGCGAGCAGGCGGGCGTGGGCGGCCACGTCGCGGCCGTAGCGATAGAGGATCTCGGGCAGATAGGACTCGATCTCGATGCCCTCGGGCGCGGCCTCGACGACGCGCCGCAGGGTCGCCTCGCGCCGCGGGCCGGGCGGGACGAAACCGAAGTAGAGCGGGAAGACGCCGTTCCAGATGACGTCCTGGAAGACGAGCGCGCCGCCTTGGACGCGGCCGTCGGCGTACTTGCCCTTCTCGTCGCTCCACCAGCCTTCGTCGTAGGCCCGGCGCAGGGCGGCGGCCCGGGCGCGGAGGCCCGCGACGGCCCCCGCCTTTTCTTCGCCGCCGCGCGTCGTGAGCAGGGCGGCGTAGGAATCGAAGGCCCGGGCCATCGCGGCGATGAGGTCGGAGCCGTAGAGCCCCTGGTCCGAGAACGGCCCTTCGTCGTAACCGCCGAGTCCGCGATATCCGTACTCGGGGCGGTGCTCGGGAATGCCGTCGCCGTCCTTGTCCCAGGCCGCGATGTAGTCCTCGACCGTCAGACGGTAGAACTCGAGGAAGGCCGGATCGTCGAGATAGGCCCGGTCGCCCGTCCAGAGGTACTGGCGCCAGCAGGCGTCGAGGACGTCGAAGTTGGCCGTCAGGTTGTACCAGAAGTCGCGGTCGTTCTTGTAGTCGACGGGGGCCGGGCGGGCCCACTTGTCGATCTCCCAGTAGGAGCAGAAGTCGCGCGAGGGGGCGATGCCGCGGGCGAAGGCGCCGAGCATGTTCCGGTTGAAAGCGGCCAGGCCGAGGGCGTGGGCCCCCGTGGCCTGGTGGGAGACGTCGCGCATGCAGAAGGCGAAGCGCGACGGTAGGGCGGCCTCGTACCAGTCGCCGGCGGGGTCGTCGTGGACGGCGGCCGGGAAGACATAGTCGAGGGCCTGGTCCTTGGCCCAGGCGAATGCGGCGGCCAGCCGCGCGTCGGGCGTCTCGAGCGCGAGCGGGCTCGCGGGCCGCGTCGCCGGCCTGAAGCCGCTCGGCGGGACGAGGGCCAGCGGAAAGGGCGCGTCGCGGTCGCAGACCAGGGCGCCGTCGCGGAGCCCGAGGCGGGCGACCTGGAGAGAGGAGCGGTGCTTGCCGGGCTCGGTGTGGGCCTTGGGTCCCGCGGGGTGGGTGAAGTAGAAGAGATAGGCCTCCGGGCCCTGGACGACGACCTCGCCGTGGCGGCCGATGTCGCCGTCGTCCGGGCGCCGGCCCGGGACGCCGAGGATCGTCCCCGGCTGCTCGGTCCACGCGGCGAGGTCGGGCGATTCGAGGACCGCCATCCCCTGCCAGCGGTCGACGAGCATCCAGTAGGAGCCGCGCCACCAGAAGACGGCCGCGCCCTCCTGGCCCTTCCCGATGACGACGGGGCCGGCGACGGTCCACCGGAACAGGTCCTCGCTGTCGGCGGCGTAGATGTGCGAGGCGTGGGCCTCGTCCTTGTACCACATTCGCCAGCCGCCGGCCGGCTTGGCGTGGACGAAGGCGTCGATGACCCGCTCCGAGCTCAGGGGGACGATCCCCTCGCATGTCCAGTCGACGAGGTCGCGGCTGGTGTAATGGACGATGTGCCGGTCGCCGCTCCAGTCGGTCGGGACGCCACGGACGTAGGCCAGGAACATGTGGTAGGTCCGCCCGTGCTCGACGAGGCAGGGCGCCCAGAAGGTGTTGCGCCCCGGCTCGAACTCCAGGCCCTTGGCCGTGCCGCGGTAGGTCCAGGTCAAGCCCCCGTCGGCCGACGAGGCGATGCCGATGTCGGTGCCGTGGACCCAGCTGAGGTCGTCCTGGGCTTCGGGGGCGTTGGCCCGGCGGTTGGTGTAGAAGACCCACCAGGCCCGCTCCCGGTCGTTCCAGATGAGCGACGGGTCGGCGGCGCCGTCGAAGACCGGGTCGCGGAAAAGCGGGGCCGGGGGGGTGAGATCGGGGACGGCCGCGGCGCGGTCGGTCCGGCCGCAGGCGATCGCCGCCAAGGCGAGTGAAAGGAAGACAACGGTCCGATAAATGGGGGACATGATACCTATTTCCTATTTATCCGGAACTCCGGCGGTGCCAGGTCTTCACATCTCCAGGGGAAAGATGTCTATTTGTTGAACACGGTCCAATTATGGTTCTGGCGCAGGGTTTCCAGCCGGAAGGCCGCCGGCCAGGCCACCAGCCACTGGCTGACGGCGAACGGCTGCAGCCAGCGCGTGTGCAGGAAGCCCTCGTCCTGGCTGCCGTACGGCCGCTTCTTGCCCATGACGACGAGGTCGCCGCCCGAGATGCCGATCGACGCGTTGGCCCAGGCCGCCAGGGCCCGCTCCCGCCACTGGGCCCTGCCCGTCAGCTGGGCCAGCTTGAGCCAGTCGTTGACGATGATCAGCGCGTAGGGGTCCTGGTGGTGGTGCTGGGTCGAGACGGCCGTGCCGCCGTACGTGTCGTAGCCCATTTCGCGCAGCACGTTCCCCTCTTCGTAGGGCACCGAGTAGGACCACTGCCACGTCGCCAGGTAATAGGACACGTCCTCGGCCGACTTGAGGTAAGCCTCCTTGCCCGTCACGTCGTAGAGCTCGAGGGCGCCCTTGAGGAGCGGCGTCGCCGACTCCTTGTCGATACAGTATGTGTCGAGGGCCCCGGCCGTCGTGAAGCCGTCGCGCGCGAAGGCCCCATAATAGAACGCATAGGCCCGCTCCGCGGCCGCCAAATAGGCCGCCTTGTGCGTGGCCCGGTAGGCCGTGACGAGGGGCGGGATCAGAAAAGCCCCGATCGTCCCCTCCGGATCGACGAGCCTGCCGTCGTTCGACCAGGCCTTGCCGAACCGCCCGTCGGCCTTCTGGGCCTTGACCGCGAAGTCGCAGACGCCGAGCGCGGCCGCCCGGTACTCGGGCCGGCTCACGCCGCAGCGCGCGGCCAGGTCGTAGGCCTCGAAGTAGCCCTGCGCGGCGTGACCCAGGTTGCAGGCGTCCTGGACCTCGGTCTTGGGGTCCTCGAGCCCGATGAGGTAGTCGTAGTGGCAGCGGAACAGGCCGTTCTTGAGCCGGGCGTTCCGCAGCCACGTGTCGAGGCAGCGCAGGCCCTTGTCGAGCGAGGTCTTCTCCTTCGACAGCAGGTAATCGGCCAGCATGGAGTTGGCCAGCGACACGTTCTGCCCGGCCCAGCCGATCTCGTACTTCCAGGACTGCCGCTGGACCCAGCCCTGCTCCTGGGGGTCCCAGCGCAGGCCGATGGAGAAGCCGTTGAAGCCCTTCTCCTCGGCCCACAGACTGTCGCCGGCGAACTGGACGCCGAGCTCCCAGAGCTCTTCGGGTTCGAAACGGGGTTTGACCTCGCGCCGGTTGAGGGCCCAGGCCGCGTCGACCAGGGCGTGCCAGCCGTGCCGCGGCGTCCCCACCGGCCCCACGACGACCCAGGCCTTGAGCGCGATCGTCTGGCCGCGTGACATCCGCAGGTCGCCCCGGTAGGCCTCGGCGTAGGCGTCGCGGTTGGCATAGACGAGCGGCGTCTCCTCCTCGGGCCAGACGAGCCGGTGCACGGTCCTGTCGGCGAGCGGCTCCAGCGAGCACGAGAACCCGCCCAGGACCTGGCCCGGCGCGCTGAACAGCCCGACCGCCCAGGCCTCCGACTCCGAGTAGGTCGCCCCGGCGATCGACGACCGGTGAGAGGCGAACGTCCACGGCCGGCCGTCCTTGACGAAGCCCTTGGGCTCGAGCCCCGTGCCCCAAGCGTTGCCGTCGTACATGACGGCCGGGATGAGGCCGTAGCGCGACGCGTAGGCCGCCGCGACGTCCATCGTCAGCCGCACCGGCCGGACGTGGTCGGTCCCGGCGTGGGTGAAGGTCCGCGTCCACTCGAAGAACCCCGGCCCGATCTCGCGCACGGCGTCGGCCGCGGCGATGTCCTTGGCCGCGTAGGGCACGGTCCGGGCGACCTCGGTGCCGCCGGCCCGGAAGACGAAGGCGTCGCCGCTCTTCACGGCCTCGACCCGGGTCTGGGCCGGGGCAAGGGCGGCGGCGGCGAGAAGGAGGGATAGGCAGACGGCGGCCGTGAGAACGCGCTTGATCATGCGGGGCTCCTGCGGCGTTGACGTTCGGACATGCGGTCTTCCCGGGTTATACCAGAGCGCCGCCGAATTCACAAGGCCTGCGGCCCCTCCCGACGCCGCTCCCCTCGCTCCCCCGGTTTTGAAAACGGCCCGGGCTTGGGCTATGATGAGGGCGTCCTTACCGCTCCTCCCGGAGGTACGACCATGCCCGTGTCCTACAAAGACCTCGGCCTCGCCAACACCGGCGACATGTTCCGGCGCGCCTTCGCCGGCCAGTACGCCGTGCCGGCCTATAACTTCAACAACATGGAACAGCTCCAGGCCATCGTCACGGCCTGCGTCGAGACGCGCTCGCCGGTCATCCTCCAGGTCTCGAGTGGGGCCCGGAAGTACGCCGACCAGACCATGCTCCGCTACATGGCCGAGGGCGCCGTGCGCATGGCCCGGGAGATGGAGAAGGCCAAGGGCGCCGCCCAGCCCGTCCCCATCTGCCTCCACCTCGACCACGGCGACACCTTCGAGCTGGCCAAGTCCTGCATCGACAACGGCTTCTCGTCGGTCATGATCGACGGCTCGCACCTGCCCTACGAGGAGAACATCGCCCTGACCCGCCGGGTCGTCGAATTCGCCCGGCCCCTAGGCGTCTCGGTCGAGGGCGAGCTCGGCGTCCTGGCCGGCATCGAGGACGAGGTCCAGGCCGCGCATTCGACCTACACCCGCCCGGACGAGGTCGTCGACTTCGTCCGCCGCTCGACCGTCGATTCCTTGGCCATCTCCATCGGCACCTCGCACGGCGCCTACAAGTTCAAGCCCGAGCAGTGCACCCGCGACGCGCGCGGTGTCCTCGTCCCGCCGCCCCTGCGGTTCGACATCCTGGCCGAGATCGAGAAGAAGCTCCCCGGCTTCCCCATCGTCCTGCACGGCGCCTCGTCGGTCATCCAGGAGGCCGTGGCGGAGATCAACCGGTACGGCGGCCGGATGAAGGACGCCGTCGGCGTCCCCGAGGAACAGCTGCGCCAGGCGGCCCGCTCGGCCGTCTGCAAGATCAACATCGACACGGACGGCCGCATGGTCATGACGGCCACCATCCGCAAGGTCTTCACCGAGTCGCCGGGCGAGTTCGACCCCCGCAAGTACCTCGGGCCCGCCCGCAAGGCCCTCGTCGAGATGTACAAGCGGAAGAACCGCGAGGTCCTGGGCTCGGCCGGCCGCTACGGCGAGGAGATCTAGGGGAAGGCGCGGCGCCGCGCGCTCAGTCGTCGTCCGGCCCGCGGCTCTTGTCCCCCAAGAGACGTTTGCGGACCCGCTCGATGACCTTCGGCAGCTCGCGCCTGGACGTCGACAGGGCCAGGCCCGTCATGCCCAACGGGACCTTGCCGGGGTCGGTGAAGACCCGGCAGACGGCCAGGAGCCGCCCCTCCCCGAACTGCCCGACCTGCCAGTGACCGGACGTGTCGACGACCGAGTGGCTGAGCGGGACCTCGGGCCAGGGCACTTTGACCCACTCGACACGAAAACCCTCGGCCGCCGGCAGGACCGTGTAACGCAGCCGGTACCGCCGGCGGACGCCCAAGGGGAGCTTCAGGTGCTGCTCGACGAGGAAAACGCCGGGGCCTTCCTCCGTGACCGCGACCCGCTCGACGCGGGGCATGAATTCGTCGTAATGGCCGAAATCGGTGACGATCCGCAGGACGTCCGCGGCCGACGCGGCGAACGTCCCCACGGCTTCGAACGTCCGGCCCTTCGGCCGCGTATCGGGGACCTCCCGGACGACGATGCGCCCGGCCTCGACGGCGATCTGCTCGCCCGGGGACAGGCGCACGGGCTCCAGCCCGCAGGTGATGTCCTGGCCCGGCGGGGGGTGACTCCCGGCCCGGGCGGGGGAATGGGCGAGGACGAGGAGGAAGGACGCCGCCGACAGGACCGCCGCCAGCAGGAACGCCATCCGTCCCCCTCCCCCGGGGCGCCCCATTCTCCCCTAACGGGCGGGATTTGGCAATGGATATCTTCGGGCCCCCGACTTCCGTATAATAGGGTGGCCGGAGGTGCCGCATGAAAGACCACGTCAAGCTGCTCGGGATCCTGTGGATCGTCTTCGGGCTGTTCTGCCTGGCCGCGGCCGGCCTGGTGTTCCTGATCGGTTTCGGGACGGCCCACTTCATCGACGTCGAAGACGTCGGTCCGGGGCTGTTGCGGCTCATCGCCGTCGTCGCCGGCTCATTCCTCGGGCTCGTCGCCCTGCCCCAGATCGCCGGCGGCCTGGGCCTTCTCCGCTACAAGGAGTGGGCCCGCATCCTGACGCTCGTCGTCTCCTTCCTCAGCCTGCCCCACGTGCCCTTCGGCACGGCCCTCGGCATCTACTCGATGATCGTGCTCTTCAATCCGGAGACCGCGCGGCTCTTCCAGGAGAAAGCGCCGGCGCCGGCACCGCCTACTTCTTGACGGACGGGTCGGGCTTGAGCCCGACCTTCTTGTAGAGCTCCCGCCGTCCGTCCTTGTCGCCCTCCATGATCTTGCGGGCGTACTTGGCCACGGCCTCGGCCACGGCCCGCGGCACGACCACGACGCCGTCGCCGTCGGCCACGACGACGTCGCCGGGAACGACCAGCACGCCGCCGCAGACGACCGGGCGGTTGACGGACTCGAGCTCGTTGCGCCCCGGCCGGATGCCGCGTCCGATCTCGCGCAGGTAGAGCGGGACCTTCTGGGTGATGATCTCGTCGGTGTCGCGGGCGGTGCCGTCCGTGACGACGCCGACGCAGCCGCGGCTCTGCCAATCGAGGATGTTGTAGGAGCCGATGGAGCCCACGTCGGCGCCGGGCGCCTCGTCGATGACCAGGGCCGTCCCGGGCCGGAGGAGCGGGATGAACGATTCCGGCGAGCGCTTCTCGTACCACTCCCCGGCCCAGGCGTCGTAGGCCTCGACCGGCAGGATCCCGGCCGTCGGCTGCTGGGTCGGGACGTAGCGGGCCGTCACGGCGATGCCGGCGAACCGGTGTGAGAAGGCGGACGTGTCCCGCCACAGGGGATGGATCTCGGCGTCCATCGTTCCGGTGTCGACGAGGCCCGCGGCGTCCATGCCGTCGACGACATCGGCCACGCGCAGGCCTTTGAACAGGGCCAGGACGGCTTTGTCTTCCGCCTCCGAGAAGCGGGGCGTGGCGATGAAGTTGCGGCCAGACCGGAGCGCGGCGGCGTCCGGGGGTTCGGGGGCCTGGGCGGAAGCCGGCAGGGACAGGGAAACGAGAAGCAGGCAGAGGACGATGATCACGGCGGACCCTCCTCGCGGGGATCGGACCCGGCGGGCGGGCCGCCGGCCGCCTAGAGTATAAGCTTTCCGACGCCGACGAGGAAGAGCAGGGCGCCGACGGCCAGGACGTATTTGAACGGGATGGCCAGGCCCTCCTTGACGTGGACGACCCAGACGTCGCGCTCGTAGCTGGCCCCGGTCTCGCCGCGGTAGGTCTCCTTGATCTCCTCCACGATGCGCTGCATCGTGTCTAGCGAGGCCTTGCGCTTGTCGATGGCCGCCCGGATGTCCTGCTGCTCCTGGGCCGTCAGGGTCCGCTCGAAGACCTTGTCGACCTCGGAGAACCGCAGGGCGCCGTCGGTCTGGATGAAGAAAGTGATCAGCGGGATGCCGATGGCGAGCAGGATAAGGACGAGCCCCTGATGGGTGTGGGCGCCGCGGCGCCGGGACGCGGGTGGAGGCAGGCGGGCGTCCCATTCGTCCTGGCGGGCGTCTTTGCGGGTCTTCATGGGCGGGCTCCTTTGAGAGTTTTGTCGGACGAGGCGGCCGGCGGGCCCGAATTACTTTTTCCCCGGGGGCGAAGGCGGTTGACAGGGCCCCCGGGAAGGGAATAATGAGGGGAAGAACACGGAGGTCCCCATGAACGATACCCCTCGGGCCCCCAAGGGCAAGTCCCGCGCCCGGGCCGTCTTCTGGCTCATCGTGTCCGTCGTCGGCGTCTGGTTCGGCTTCTTCGTCCTCCAGATCACGGGCGAAGTGAAGGACCTGGGCGGAGGGGAGAAGGCCCTGCGCATCGTCTTCGCCGTCGTCTGGTTCCTGTTCTGGATCGCGGCCATGGTCTACAATGTCCTGAATTACCAGGCCGCGGCGAGGGACAAGAGAAAGGACAAGTGACCATGAGCACGCGCCATCCCAAATTCGCGGCCATCGCCGGGGTCGCCGCTCTGCTGGCCTTCGCAGAGGTCGCGGCCGGCGCCGCGCCCATCAAGGCCAAGAAGAAAAAGGACGCGGCCGTCGCCTCCGTCGAGACGCACAAGGCCGACATCGTCGCCCTGAGCGACCAGGTCTGGGGCTTCGCGGAAACGGCCCTGCTCGAGACCAAGTCGGCCGAGGCGCTCGCGGCCTACGCCGAGAAGCAGGGCTTCAAGGTCGAGCGCGGCCTGGCCGGGATGCCGACGGCCTTCGTCGCCAGCTACGGCGAGGGCAAGCCCGTCATCGGCCTGCTCGGCGAGTACGACGCCCTGCCGGGGCTGTCGCAGAAGGCCCAGAGCTCGCAGGCCGTCCTCGAGCCCGGCGCGCCCGGTCACGGCTGCGGCCATAACCTGCTCGGCACGGCCGCGTTGAGCGCCGCGATGGCCATCAAGGACCTCATGGCCGCCGGCCAGCTCAAGGGCACGGTCCGCTTCTACGGCACCCCTGCCGAGGAGGCCGTGGGCGGCAAGATCTACATGGTCCGGGACGGGATATTCAAGGACCTCGACGTCTGCCTGACCTGGCACCCGGGCGAGGAAACCGGCGTCGCCCTCGACGGCTCCCAGGCCATCATCGACTTCGTCGTCGAGTTCACCGGCAAGACCGCCCACGCCGCGGCCGACCCCTGGAACGGCCGCAGCGCCGTGGCCGCTCTGGAGTTCTTCACGACCGGCCTCAACCGGATGCGCGAGTTCGTCCGGCCAACCGTGCGTATGCACTACTCCATCCTCGAGGGCGGCGACGTCCCCAACGTCGTCCCGGCCTACGCCAAGCTGTGGTGCTGGCTACGGGATTCGAAGGGGGCCCGGGTCGAACAGCTGCTCGAAAGGGCCCGCAAGATCGCCGAGGGGGCGGCCCTGATGGCCGAGGCCGGCTGGAAGATCACCGTCCAGTCGGGCGATTGGGAGACGCTGGTCAACCTGGCCGGGGCCACGGCCATGCACGACAACATGATGTGGCTCGGGCCGATCGCCTTCACGCCCGAAGAGCAGGAGTTCGCCAAGGACATCCAGCGGGCCGCGGGCGTCGAGCCCAAGGGCCTCGACACGGCGATTCAACCGTGGCGGGCGCCCAAGCCGGACCCCGACGGCGGCTCGACCGACGTCGGCGACGTCAGCTGGGTCGTCCCCGTCATCGGGCTGGGCGCCACGACGGCGCCGGCCGACACCCCCTGGCACGCCTGGCCGACGGTCGCCTGCGCCGGGATGTCCATCGGGCACAAGGGGCTCGTCTACGCGGCCAAGGCCATGGCCGCGACCATGGTCGACCTCTACGAGGACGCCAAGCTCCTCGAAGCGGTGCGCACGGAGTTCGCGCAGAAGACCCAGGGCGTGGTCTACAAGCCGTTCATCCCGGACGGCCCGCCGTCGTTGACGCGGCATTGACCCGGGCGGTTCGAAACGGGTCGCGCCAAGACCCGGGACCCTGTCGGTGATCGCGGAAGGACCGGGCAGACGTTCTATTGATCGAGCTTCTGGGTGGTTCTCCTTCCTGGGATGGAAGTAGCGCGCCACATCCGCGCGCATCTCGGGGCCTCTGACGACATTCTCTGAGTGAACAAAAACGTCGTCGGTAGGCCAAATGCCATGTTCGATCATCCAACGGACGACACGGAATCCCACGATTCGAGTCCTGGCTTTTCTAAAGGACGCGACTCGCTCTTAGCCGATCAGCCTGCGAACAAAAACTTGTCCCGCTGCTTCTAGGTCACCGCTCAGATCAAACTCCAGAGTACGAACACGGACGTTCCCTACCATATCATTTATCGGATGCGATATCGGCTGAGGATAGATGAGAACGGCATTATGACAGTCCTTTAGATTTGCATAGGTGGCGACCTGAGCGATGTCAGACGTAGAGGGCCTATCGGGGGCCTTATATTTGGTGTCCGCAACAAAGGCTGGCTCCCCCGTCGTCCGGTCATAAATGACGATATCAATAATGAATTTAAGGTCTCCCTCCGGCCCTATATATACATTCTCTTGCGGTTTCAGAAAGTAACGGCTAGGCAGATTTGCGGCAAGCCATTCATAGATAAAGAGCTCATACAATCGATCCATATCAACCAGGAACGGCAAAACCTTATGCGTCCCAACGCTCAGGGTGGGCCCGCTATGTTCAAGGAAGAATCTGCAAAGCGCATGTAGCGGCTCATAATCTTCATTCAAACGGTTATAGAGCCTATCCACGCAATCCTTCGCAGAAAACGAGGTAAGCTCAACCAATGGCTGCAGCATTCTATAGGCTTTTCTGATTTCGGGAGCTATATCTTCATTGCAGACGCCGCTTCGAGAAATACAGCGAAGCGTCCAGTTAAGAATTTGGTTCTCTACTACGTCAGGCGTATGGTTCTGATAATGGCATAATAAAACGGCCTGCCAAGGGGCACTGGCTAATGCCAAAATATCCATCCGACCTCGAAGATAGGGGAGCTTGTCGCTATCATCAATATAGGCCCGATAGAAACCCTTGCGTCCTCGTTCGAGCACGCGCCGCGCCAATATTCTGGCCAGTTGACGATAATAGGCATCAAGCGAATCGCAAGACATCAGCCCGGCAAGAAACTTCAAGCTTTTTAAGCGATAAGCGTATTCGAGCATATGGAAGAGGTTCTCTAGGGCCACTTTCGGCCTGAGAGAGAGGCTGAGGTCCGACGAGACGGGAATATAACCGACCCATCCCTCCGATCTTAGCTCCCATTCGTACTTGGTCTTTGGAGTTGGGAATTGAACATCAACTTGCGTCCCGAATTCGCGCCAGATACGTTCGCCTTCAATCTCGGAAAGGCCCCCTCTTGGCAGTGTCTTCGGAATGTACTCCGTTAGCTCATATTCCCTCACTCGTCACCCTCTGTAAGGATCTCGCGTTGAATCTGGGCCCACCTGAACTCATCGACCCTATTCCGCTGATCATAAAAATATTCCTCAAGGTAAGGCTCGATCTCCATCTGCCAAATATCGGCGATCTGATTGCGCAAATCCTTTCTGAGAAAGAATGTAATTCCGACCTCATAGTGAGGATCTCCGATATTAGCGTTTATGCGGGTCAACGCCTTAATTAAACCTTCAGGGTCGAATTCCGTGTCTTCGTGATAGGCTCTGAGGACCTCGAAGTTAGGTTTCAACGGAATGAAAGCGAAGCGACGTCGAAGAGCATGGTCGACTAGTGCAATGGATCTGTCCGCCGTATTCATGGTGCCGATTAAATATGCATTCTGCGGAATATGAAACTCACCCCCCGACGCAAGAGGAATCGACTCATCGCGGTATTCTAATAGATACATGAGTTCACCGAACACTCGGGAGAGGTTAGCCCGGTTTATTTCGTCTAAAATGAGAACGCATCTACCCTTTACGTTTTTTGCCCGGCGGCAGAACTCCATGAACCTGCCTTCTACCAGGGGATACTCGAGCCCTCCGTCGGCACGAGATTTTGGCCTAATGCCCTGGATAAAGTCCTCGTATGCATAGGACGGATGGAACTGAAGGCAGTCCTCAAATCCGTCTCCTCCGCCAATCAAATGGCGAGCTAGATGCTTTGCGATATATGTCTTCCCTGTCCCCGGAGGCCCGTAGAAGATGATCTGCTTCTTACGCTCTATCGCTCTAACCCAACGAAGGACTTCTCCCTGCTCGAAACTAATATCATCCGCGAGCCGTTCAGGGGGATATTCCTCATTGGGCTGAGGAGGCTCTCCAGAATGAAGGTATTCGCTGATCTTAGGCATAGGATCGTCAGATGTAGAGAGGATTATCAGCGGGAAAAGGTTTTCGTATATTCTCGTTATGTCGCTAACCAGTTGGTCTTTGGACCGCTTTTCGACTACCGATCGCTCAAGAATGACAGCAGCGAAAAGACCCGTCTTTTCATGGTCTCTTATCCATTTGCCGAAATCGTCGACGAAAGATCCTTTCTTTTCCGCCTGATCTTCGGAATCCCCGTAATAGACAAGATTTTTGGGCATACTGTCACTGAGCATTTTCGCAAGTTCGTGTGCATGCTCACCACAGTTCTTAATAAACCTGTCGCGTTGGCTGCTACCATACTCGCCAATATAGAAGCCGTATCGGAATTGGTCCTTGTTAATCGAGACGAAAAGCTGTGCGTCGGTAATCCTTTTGCCGCCCTTGGGATAGAAGGCGCCCCAATAGAAATCCCAGGCCCCTGCTTTTCCATAGTCGTTTTTCGGAATCCTGCCAAAGATTCCCTTCTTGGTTTCAAGGAGGTCGAGAATCCTGGGGGGAAGCTTCTGAGCAACCTCGCCCATGATTCGTTGAAGAGGCTCCTCGACGTAGGTTTTGAATTCCTCGTTCCTCTGGCGGTATAGCTCTTGAGTCGGTGAATCATGAAGAGCCTTTAGAAGATCGAAGGCATTCGCGGAGAACGGGCTAGATACTGTGCCGCCGCCGTCCACCGGCATTCTCACGATTTCCCTAAACTCTTCTTCGTCCAACTGAACGAGCGTACGCCGCCAACCGTCCTTTTTGACCTGTCTCTTACCAAGGTCGTACCAATCGACGGGAATCCGATGGCCATGTCTTGCATTTGGGACGAAATAATACTCTCCACTTATTGTTCCGAGACCAAGCACTTCCTCCGTCCCTCTGTTGGCGACGATCTTGTCCCCCTCTTCCAGCCTAGTGAATTTCCAGACCTGATTCACGGCGGCTTTTGTCCACTCTGTCCCGGACTTCGTGATTTCTTCATATCGGGAGTCGAATTCACTCTTTGACATGCCCGATAGATCGCCAAACTCGTCCCATCCAATAGCGATGAACCCTCCCTCCCGGCACGCGTCCCAATTCCAAGCGTTCTCGCCAGGTGCAATCTTCCAGTATTTCGGTTTCCGGAAATCGTATTGCTTAATACCAACGAGCCAGTGGCAGAACATGTCGAATAAATCGCCGTCTCGTGTTTCTGGGCGGTCAAGCCCTTCGATTTTAGTACCGAGTTCCGAGATAAGATCCCTTGCTCTACGATTTGCCGCAGGGTAGTCGACGAGGCCCTGGCGATAATCGCCTTCCATAAAATAGTTAATGACCCGGCGGGACTTATTGTTAATGATTAAATACTGGTCAGGATCTAGAGCGTTAAGGATCGGGCTGAGCATGCCCGTTTGAAATCCCTTGGTGTAGCCGAGCTCGGAAAATTGTTTACACGCGAGGTTAATCTTGGAAGGATCATCGATCGCCTGCTTGACAAAATGATAAATCGCTCGGGATATTTTTGGCCAATCCTCAGCCTTGGCCCATCCAGCGCCCTCGAACCAGGCTTTGACATCGCCCGAAACCGACGGTGCGACGTGTACGAATGCCCCCTTTTGTCTGTTGCTTTCGGTATCGGCATAAGGCAATAATTTCAACAGGACAGGATCTGTGATGTCCTTCCCAGTTCTTTCACTATCTTGTACAGTTTGATAATTGGCGACAGCTGTTTGGCGCCCCTCCGAGTATCTGGTTTCGTGCCGTCGGCCATCATCTGTATTAAGATAGCTCTTCACGAATTCGTCGAATAAGGCGAGTAACTGTTCCCTTCGGTCGCTGCTTACGGTCGATTCTGGCCCTTTATTTGAAACCGAAGAGGCAACCCAGATTAGGCTCTGTACGTCTACCATATCTCGCACGCCATACTCGGCCAGCTGCCTTCTAAGCTCCGCGCACACGGATAAGATCGTTGTATATGCCGACCCGGTTGGCTTCTTTGTCAGAGAATCTAACTCCTCTGATAGATCAAGAACCCATTTTGCGACGGTCGGTCGGACAAACATATCCGTTTCAGGATTAGACAGAAAGAGGAAATATGTCGGAAAAGGCCAATTATTCGGAAGGCCTTTGGATTTCAGGTATTCGCAGAAGGTACTAAGCCGATTTGGCGAAGGTTCGTTCCCGTAGAGGAGCTCGGCCATCGCCTCACAAAACCCCTTCTTATCAAGTCCCGGCTGGTAAAGGACGCGAAGATCTCCAGCCAGCGGCACTGTATACCAAAGGAGGTTAGTTTTATGCCCGATCTTGTCCAGCCGTCCGACAAATTCTTCATAGTCTCCGGCTGAAATCAAGCGCTTAACCTCATCCTTATTCAGCAATTCGTTCAAGAGAGCGACGGCATTTCTCTTATAGCCAATCTCATCCTTAACGAATCGGTCATCATTGACAGATTCCCAACCAGGAAACTCCTGGCGGACGAGGGCGATGATCCTTTCTTTTTCTTCGGGTCCGATTTTCATTCAACGTCTCCTTGCTGAGCAGTCTCAGGCTATTAATAAGGCTTGATCTAAGAACAAGTCAAGGTCGAAACCGTTGTAGCACTTCGCGAGAAGGCCTATGCAATAATTAAGTAAATAGTACCAGAGGAATACGACTGATACGGGCAATGGGCCCGAAAAAGACAAGAATTCGACGACTAAACTAGTTGACTATTTAGTTGCGGTTTAATACTCTGATTTAAGTCGCAGAATCTCCGGAGGTTATGGCGGAGTAGCCCTCGACACCATTAAGATGAAAAAACCACGCTTGGATCCAGTTCTTATAGCCAAGATAGCCAAAAAGAACAATAAGCACGATCAATATATTTATGAGCAAATAGCGAAACGAGCAAATAGGCTTGGAATCTCCTCCGAAGCTGTTCTTGCGTTATGGGTAAAAGAAGAGGGTTTCGGAACAGCGCTTTATCGTAGAAAACTCGCCCCCGAAATTCAGGCGCAAATTAGGGGAGCACTAACAGCCCAATTTTCACCCCGGTCTGACAAGCACTCAGGAGGAACATCCACCAAAGCACGCTCTCCAAAAAAGCTAAAGGAAACTGCCGTAGTTGAGTGGATGATTGGTGACGAACAATTGCTTGACAGATGTAAGGACCTCTTGAAAGCTACGCGGAATTTCGATCGGGTATTCCGGGAAGCTACTACCGTCCTTGAAGATAGGATAAAGAAGCTCTCCGGCGTTAAGAATATGAAAACTGCAGCCCTCGTTAGCAAGGTATTAAATCCAGACCCCAATAAAGCGATCCTAGTGGTAAGCCAAGAAGCATTCGAGCAAGAAGGGTTTTTCTCGATTTGCAAAGGGTTGATGTTAGCGTTTAGAGATACGACGCATCACGAATTGAGCAATAAGTTCAATAAGGAAGACGCACTTAAGTTTTGTGGATTTATCGATAGCGTCCTTACTATCCTCGGAAATGCTAAGAAGCAGACAGTCGCATAATTCCCAAAAAGGAGCATTTATGCAGAAGAACCGGAATAATGAAAAGGCAGACGTCGAAGACCTGCTCCGAAAGATCCTAGTTTTTCAGCTTTATGCCTTGGGACTTCCTCAGGATAGGATTGCCAAGACAGTTGGAAGGCAGAAGGCCTGGGTAAATGACCTGGTCAAGGGGGTCACAAAAGGAGGCAAGCAAAATGGCGACCATGAATCAGCCCAAAAAACAAAAAAACGATCCTATAGCCGATGAACTGGAAGCGATAAAGCGTCTTCTTATTCTTCAGTTAGTTGCGCAAGGGGTTCAAGTGACAGATATCGCTTCAGCCTTGGGAGTCCACAAAAGCACAGTCAGCCGACTCGTCTCAACGCGAAGGATGAAATTGCCCTCGGAAAAGTAACCACGTATCACTTTACTCTCCATCGTTTCCTTCAAAAGCAATACCCCCTAATTGCCCGACCGCCCTGGCATAGAATCCAGGATAGCCACATCTCAGATCTTTCGTCTAATTGAACGGATCTTTTAAACTCTTATTCCCTCGATAAACGGCCTCATGTTTAGCCGAGGTCAGCACGTCACGGAATATCAGCAACAGTTCGGCGAGGGAACTTGTAAGCAATTCATGGTCCCTGACAACTGCTTTTCCTCGATGAGTAATGTTGGATCGAATTTGATAATAATAGCTGACAGCTTTATCTGGCGAACAGCGATCAAGGACTACTTTGTTATCCGGTTCATCAGCCCTATAGATCTCCCGTGGTTCTACAACATGGCGCTGCAGACTCTCAGCAAATGCATGTTCCGTGGCAAGCCAACCGAGTTTTTGATTAGGCTTCCCTCCAAGGAGGTAACGCAAGGACAGATAACGTTCAATAGAGGACCAAAGCAAGAGGTAGGCCATCTGCAATCTGAAAAGGGGTTTAAGATCCCAGTCAAAGCCACTCTGAGTTTTCAGGGTTTCTTCAACTACTTCGAGGGCGGCATTGAAAAGTGGGTCGTCCCATCCATCCCATTCTTTATCATCGGAACTAACGCTTCCTTTTAGTGGATGCCTTCCCACCAAGACGTTTGCTGATCGTCCTGTAATCTCGCTTACGCTCCAGCGGTATTGTTTATCCGGCTCCATTTCCCTTATCTTGTCGTAAGCCTCAATCGCCTGATCGGGCAAGAATGTGAGTAGTGCTCCTATGGTATGTCCCTCGCCGGTTGGATCAAGTATAGGAAGACCGTCTCGAATGAGAATAGTTCCTTTGATTTGAACGGGCTCGCTTATCTTGCTAACCAGTGTGCTTAACCTGAAAAACGCTATCTGGCCTGGCCTAAAGAGGCCATACGCAAAGAACGGCAGAGAAATATCATTTGGACGCTCCATTATCGCCTCCTCTGGATCATCCATATATCGCCTGAGAGCATGCAGTTCTTTTTCAGAAATGTATCATCCATGGAGCCCGATCATCAAGACTGGAGGTGAATTATCATTACCAAATTATCACATTTGAAGCATGGAGGGATTCGCTTTCCCTGCCAGATACTTGAAAGCTGATTGGTTAAGCTGGCCCGTTTATCACGCTTGGTTCCATCTAATCGATTAGATACAAAAAACACTATAGAAGCATATCGCACACCTAATCGCAAATTCCTCTATTCGCCGGTAAGGCCAGCAGGGCTCTTCCGGGTGTTCCGGGTTTTTTAGGGACCTGGCCGAGGGGGAAGATCGAGAACAGACCTCCCCCCGTGTGACAAATATGTGACGAACTCGATTGAAAACCGCTGAAACTACGGGTCTGTAGTTGAAAAGCCTAGATCACGGAAGACGTTGGATTATATGGGGAAACAGGGTTATTTCGGTGGTGGAGCTGACCAGGATCGAACTGGCGACCTCTTGAATGCCATTCAAGCGCTCTCCCAACTGAGCTACAGCCCCACCGAGGGAGAGTCCCCGGGCCCGTTTCCGGGACCGAAGACTGGCGGATTATAGCAGAACAGGTGGGGCTTTTCAACCCCTCGCTGTCCCTCGATTGACCGGGCCGCGGGGCTGTGGTAATTAGGGGGCACCGCAGTCGCAGGAGGTTCCCCATGATCGCGGTCCGCCTTCCTCAGTCTCGCATCCTCACCGCCATCGTCCTGGCCGCCGTCGGCCTCGCCGCCCTCTCGGCCGCCCTCCCCGTTCCGCTGGCCGCCGCCGAGCCGGCCGGGCCGTCCGCCCCGACCGCCCTGCGCTGCGAGTACCTGGACAATCCTGTCGGCATCGACGTCGCCAAACCCCGTCTGTTCTGGGTCTTTGGCCACGCCGAGAGAGGACAGGCCCAGTCGGCCTACCAGGTCATCGTTTCGACCGACCCCAAAGCGGCCGCCGGCGACGTCTGGGACAGCGGCAAGGTCGCCTCGCCCCGCTCCACGCAAGTCGTCTTCGCCGGCAACCCCCTCGCGAGCGGCAAGTCTTATTATTGGAAGGTCCGCACCTGGGACCGAGGCGGGGCCGAGGGCCCCTGGAGCGCCGTGGCCCGATTCGACACCGGCCTCTTCGAGCGGTCGGCCTGGAAGGGCGTCTGGATCGGCGCCAAGAACCAGCTCCGCAAGGAGTTCTCGCTCAAGGGCCGCGTCAAGCGGGCCCGGGCCTACATCGCCGGACTCGGCTACTACGAGTTGCGCGTCAACGGCCGCAAGGCCGGCGGCCGCGTCCTCGACCCGGCCTGGACGACCTACGACAAGCGCGTCCTCTATGCCGCGTACGACGTCACGATGGCCCTCCGCGACGGCGCCAACGCCGTGGCCGTGACGCTCGGCCAGGGCTGGTACAAGTCGCGGGCCCTCCTCCTGCAGATGGATATCGAGATGGAGGACGGCACGGCCGCGAGCGTCGTCAGCGACACGACCTGGAAGGCCGCCGACGGCCCCATCTTCGCGGACAGCGTTTACGATGGCGAGTCTTACGACGCCCGCCGCGAGACCCCCGGCTGGGACCGTCCGGGCTTCGACGACAGGGACTGGCCCGCGGCCGAGGCCGTCAAGGGCCCGGCCGGGGTCCTCTCGGCCCAGATGATGCCGCCGATCGAGGTCGTCGACACCGTCGTGCCGCTCGGCATGACCAGCCCGCTCCCGGGCGCGTACGTTTTCGACATGGGACAGAACTTCAGCGGCTGGGCCCGCCTGCGCGTCCGCGGCCCGCGCGGCACGGACGTCCGCCTGCGCTTCGCCGAGCTCCTTTATAAGGACGGCACCCTCAACCAGGAGAACCTGCGCTCGGCCCAGGCCGAGGACCACTACATCCTCAAGGGCGAGGGCGAGGAGGTCTGGGAGCCGCGCTTCACCTACCACGGCTTCCGCTACGTCGAGGTCACCGGTTTCCCCGGCACGCCGACGCTCGAGGCCGTCCGCGGCCGCGTCGTCCACTCCGCGGTCAAGCCCGTCGGCAGCTTCGCCGCCTCGAACGACGTCCTCAACGGCATCCAGCGCCTCGTGACTTGGGGCCAGAAGACCAACCTCCACAGCATCCCGACCGACTGCAGCCAGCGCGACGAGCGCATGGGCTGGATGGGCGACGCCCAGGGTACGGCCGAGGAAGCCATCATGAACTTCGACATGGCCGCCTTCTACACCAACTTCGTCCGCGACATCCGCGACGTCCAGGACGACAAGGGCCGCATTACCGACACCGTACCCCACATTTGGGGCTCGCGGCCGGCCGACCCGGCCTGGGGGACGGCCTATCCGCTGCTGTGCTGGTACATGTACCAGTATTACGGCGACACGCGCGTGATCGAGGAGAACTACGACGGGCTCAGGAAGTACGTCGAGTTCCTGAGGTCGACGGCCGAGAACGGCGTCCTCAAGTGGTTCAACTACGGCGACTGGGTGGCCATCGAGAAGTGCCCGGGGGCGCTGACCTCGACCTTCTATTACTATTATGATGCCCGGATCCTGGCCGACATGGCCCGCGTCCTGGGCAAGACCGCCGACGCCGCCCTCTACGACAAGCTGGCCGCCGACATCCGCGTCGCCTTCAACCGGGAGTTCTACGATCCGAAGTCGGGCAATTACGGCGACGGCAGCCAAGGGGCCAACACCTTCGCGCTCTTCCTCGACCTCCCCACGGAAAAGCAGGGCGGGGCCTGGGGACGGCTGTTCGACGACATCGTCTACAAGCACGACTCGCACCTGACGACGGGCATCTTCGGCACGAAGTACGTCATGGAGCTGCTGACCCGGACGGGGAACTCCGACCTGGCCTACGACATCGCCGTCAGGACGGATTTCCCGAGTTGGGGTTACATGATCGCGAACGGCGCGACGACGCTCTGGGAGCTTTGGAACAAGCGCGAGGGCCCGTCCATGAATTCCCACAACCACCCCATGTTCGGGAGCGTCGGGTCCTGGTTCTACAAGGCCCTGGCCGGCATCAACCTGGCCCCGGGCTCGACCGGCTTCGAGAAGGTCCTCATCGAACCGCGGATGGTCCGCGACCTGACCCACGCCTCGGGCTCGACCGTGACCGTGCGCGGCGAGGTCGCCTGCGCCTGGTCCCGGACGGAGCGGACCGTGCGCGTCGAGGTCACCGTGCCGGCCGGGTCGGAGGCCGAGATCGTCATCCCCAAGCTCGGCCTCCGCGACGTCAAGCTGACCGAGGGCGGCCTGACGGTCTGGATGGGCGGCCAGTACCGCGCCGGCGCGCCCGGCCTCCGGGAGGCCGTCGACAAGGACGGCACCCTGCGCGTCAAGACCGGCGGCGGCCGATACGTCTTTTTACTGGAAGGCCATTGAAAACGGGGACATGATACCTATTTCCTATTAATAAATGGGAAATTGGTATCATGTCCCCCATTTTATACCCATTTTATAGGGAGGAAAAGATGAACTTCCAAGCGCTCATACGGGCCCGTTACAGCGTCCGCGCCTATAAACCCGATCCCGTCGACGAGGACAAGCTGGCCCGCATCCTGGAGGCCGCCCGCATGGCCCCGACGGCGGCCAACCGCCAGCCGTTCCGGGTCGTCGTCATCCCGACCAAGGGCCGCGAGGAGGAGCTGGGGCGCATCTACCCCCGCAAGTGGTTCGTCCAGGCCCCGCTCCTGCTGGCCGTCTGCGCCGTGCCGTCGGAGGGCTGGGTCCGCAAGTATGACGGCTGGAACGCCGCCGAAGTCGACGCCTCGATCGTCATGACCCACATCCTGCTGGCCGCGGCCGAGGAGGGCTTGGGCACGTGTTGGGTCGGGGCCTTCGATCCCGTCGCGGCCCGCGACGTCCTCGGCCTGCCGGCCGACGTCATCCCCGCGGCCTTCACGCCGCTCGGCTGCGCCGACGACGCCGAGCCGCCCAAGAAGCGCCGCCTGCTCTCGGAGCTCGTCCGCCGCGACCGCTGGTAGAGCGGGGCTCCGGGCGAGGCTGGCTTTCTACGGTCGGACGGGCCCTTTGACGCGTTCCCAGAACGTCCGGGGCGCGACGATGTCCGTCCTCCCCCCGGCCCGGCCGAGGGCCAGGAGCTCGCGGTCGCCGGTGACGAAGAGGTCCGCACCCCCTTCGAGCGCGGCCGCGACCAGGATCCTGTCCGCCGGGTCTGGAATGGGCAGGCCGGCCTCACCCGAAGGCTCGACGACGACAGCGATCTCCCTGAGCAGGCTAACAGCCTCGGCGGCGATATCGTCCGGGGCGCGGAGCTTTTCCCGGAGGGCCCGGTCGACCTCCCGGAAGAGGTCTGCCGAGGCCACCAGGACGTGTCGGGTCAGGACGTCCCGCAGGACGTCCGCGCAAAGACCGCGCGTGGCGAAGGCCGAGACGACGACGTCGGCGTCGAGGAAGACCCTCATGGGAGCTTGGCGAAGACGTCCTCGTCCGTGAGGTAACCGCGGGCCTCGGCGAAGGGCATGATCCGGCGCCTGAGGTCCTCGAAGCGCTCGAGCCGGACCTGGCGGCGGAGGGCCTCGCGGACGATCTCGCTGCGGTTCTTGCCGGTCCGCCGGGCGGCCCCGTCCAGGAGCTCCGCGAGCTCCTCGTCGAGCCGGATGGTGACGATCCCCTTTTTCATGTCATACATTGTAATACATCACTTCTCCCCTGTCAAGTTCGGTCGATCGGATCCCCGGGGCCTCACGGTCGTTCCTCTGGACTCGTCTTTCCCCTGGACGGCGGCCGTCCGAAAAAATTCTCAAAAAACTGCCGAAAACGCTTGACTCTGACGTTACGTCAGGGTGGACAATGGGGCCGTGGACAAGGCCATGAAGACCGACGGTTACCTCGTCAGGGAGTTCGCCCGGCTGACTCGGGTGACGGTGAGGACGCTCCACTACTACGATCAAATCGGGCTCCTCGCGCCGAGCTTCGAGCGGGCCAACGGCTACCGGGTATACACGGACGCCGACCTGCTCAAGCTCCAGCAGATCGTCACCCTGAAGTTCATGGGCTTCTCCCTCGAGGAGATCAAGCGCCTGCTCGAGAGCAAGGGCTACGAAGCCGTCAAGGCCCTCAAGGTCCAATCGGCCGCCGTCAAGGACGAGATTGCCCGGCTCCGCGAGGCCTCGCGGGCCATCGATCATGTCCTGGCCCGGCTCGAGAAGGACGGCCGCGTCCCGCGACAGAAACTCATCAAGATCATGGAGGTCATCCAAATGGGCGAAGACGTCAAGAAAGGCTGGCAGAACAAGTTCTTCTCCGAGAAGGACATGGCCGAGTTCGCCGAGATCGGCAATAAGTACACCCCGGAGGACATGGTCGCCTACCAGAACCGCTGGGCAGCCCTCATCGCCGAGGTCAAGGCCAAGATCGAGCTCGATCCCGCGAGCCCCGAGGCCCAGGACTTGGGCCGGCGCTGGTCGGCCCTGCTCAACGAGGCCTACGGCGGCCATCCCGAGCTCAAGTCGAAGATCGCCAAGGCCTACCAGTCCGGAGCGGTCCCGCAGGAGTACAACATGATCGCCCCGGAGGTCTGGGACTTCATCAAGAAGGTCCAGGCCGCCGGCGGCGCCAAGTGCTGACGCCTTGAGGACGGCGGGCCGGTCCCCGCGGGCCGCCCGCCGCCCTTATTTACTTATTTCCCGTCGCGGCCTATCATTATTCCAAGGGAAGGCAGGGGGGACGAGCGTTCCCCTTTTCCAAGCGTCGGCGAAGTCGAGGGAGGCCGCATGAACATATCATCCGCCCGGATCGTCCTCGTCGGCATGGCCCTGTTCCTGGTGTTCGCTCCGGCGGGCGCCCGAGCCCAGGTCCCCGCTCCCTCCGCGGCCGGCGCCTGGGACTGGCCCGTCTCGACGCCCGAGAAGGAGGGTTTCGACGCCGCGGCGCTGGCCGGCCTGGTCGCGGACATCCGGCAGGACAAGCTGCTGCCCCGGCTCCATTATCTGGTCGTCGTCCGCCACGGCCGCCTCGTCCTCGAGGAGAATTTCCACGGCTGGGGACCGGGCAAACCTCACATGCTGCAGTCGGTCTCGAAGAGCTTCACCTCGGCCCTGGTCGGCATCGCCATCTCCCGAGGGGAATTCAAGGGAGTCGACGAGAAGGTCCTCGACTTCTTCCCCGACATGAAGGACATCGCCAACCTCGACGAGCGCAAGAAGGCCATGCGCCTCGAGGACATCCTGACCATGCGGACGGGCACCGACTATAACGAGAACGGCAAAGATTCTCCCCACGAGCGCCTCAACCGCCTTTTCAAGGGCTGGGACAAGTTCTATCTCGACCGGCCCATGGTCCAGGCGCCGGGAACGGGATTCCAGTACGACAGCGGCGGCGTCATCCTCATCTCGGCCATGCTCAAGCAACGGACGGGCCGGCATGCCCGGGAGTACGCGGCCGAACACCTCTTCAAGCCCCTCGGCATAGAGAAGTTCTATTGGGGCTCGAACCTCGAAGGGCACACCCACACGGGCGGCGCGCTCGGCCTGTCGGGCCGGGACGCCGCCAAGCTCGGCCAGCTCTATCTGGACAAGGGACGATGGGGGGACGTCCAGGTCGTGCCCGAGAGCTGGGTCAGGGAATCGTTCCAGATGCGCGTCGACCTCACCCAGCCCGGGCAGCCGCCGTCGGGCTACGGCTACCTGTGGTGGATCTGGGCCCCCGATCCGCGCGGGAAGGCCGGGGAATACATCTACGCGGCCCGGGGACGCTTCGGGCAGTACGTCATCGTCGTCCCGGAGCACGACATGGTCGTCGTCTTCCTCGGCGACGAGAAGGACCGGCCCGCCATAGGCAAGCCCATCGAGGTCTTCTACGACCGGGTCCTGACGTCGCTCCGCCGCTGAGGGGGATGCGATCGCCTTCGAACGCCGTTAGGGTCCCCGGCGGGGACCGAAAAACCCCCGCTGTGGTAAAATCGTATAAGCATCCGATAGGAGGTCTATCATGAAACAGAGAACCCATCTGGCGGCGACCGCCGCCGCGATCCTCGTCCTGGCCGCCGGGACCGTCCTGGCCGTGCCGGCCGCTCCCAAGTCCCCGGCCGCCGCCCCGGCGTCCGTCGTCCTCGAGTACAAGATGCCCGCGGGCCGCGTCCTGACCTACCAGGACAAGTCCGAGGGCTCCGAGGTCACCGAGGTCATGGGCCAGTCCATGGACACCCAGACGGCCAACACCAGCACCGTGACCTTCAAGGCCAAGGGCCTCAAGGACAAGAACTTCCTCGTGGCCGTCACCATCGACGACATGACCGCGACCGTGGCCAGCAGCGCCCAGGGCGACATGTCGCCCGACATGAGCTCGGTCAAGGGCAAGTCCTTCGACATGGTCTTCTCCCCGCTGGGCGCGGAGATCGACGTCGCCGGCGCCGAGGCCATCACCTACGAGTTCGTCACCGGGACGCGCAGCGTCGCCCCCGGCTTCAAGATGTTCTTCCCCGACCTGCCGGGCAAGCCCGTCAAGATCGGCGACACCTGGAACTCGAGCGACGGCGTCGACGAGAAGATGGGCGAAGTGACCCTGCGCATCGACGTCAAGTCCGTCCACACCCTGGAGGGCTTCGAGACCGTCGACGGCATGGAGTGCGCCCGCATCTCGACCCAGGTCTCCGGCACGGTCACCGGGTCCGGCTCCCAGCAGGGCATGGACCTGAGCCTGACCGGCACGACCAAGGGCAAGAACGTCTGGTATTTCGCCGTCAAGGACGGAATCTACGTCAAGTCGGCCTCCGATACGACGACCGAGATGTCCATCGAGGTCCCGGCCGCCGGCATGACCATCCCCTCGACCTCGACCGGCAAGACCGAGCTCAAGCTCGTCTCCAAGCAGTAGCCGCCGGCCCCGAGATAGGGTCCCGGGAAGGGTCTCGGGAATTCCCATGGGAGCCCCGCGGATCGGGGGAGGCGAAATGAAGGTCCCAGGAGGAGCGGCCGCTTTCGCGGCCCTCCTCCTGTTCGTTTTCGGGGGCCCGCCGCCGCTCCCCGCCCAGGTGACGGTCCCTTCGCCGCAGCACGAATCGATCGTCGTCAACATCGAGGTCCCCGTTCGGGTGCTGAAGAAGGACGCCTTCGTCGACGGCCTCTCCCTGGCCGACTTCGAGGTCTACGAGGACGGCGTCCGGCAGACCCTCGAAGCCGTCTACCTGATCCGGGACCGGCAAGTCCTTCGGGAGGAGAGGGCCTCGCCCTCCGCCCCGCCCGCCCCGAGGACCGTCCGCCATTACATCCTCTACTTCGACCTCAAGGAGTACCTGCCCAAGGTCGCGGGCGCGCTGGACCATTTCTTCACCGATGTCCTCGGCGAGGGCGACTCCCTCGTCGTGGTCACGCCGGTCAAGACCTACCGGTTCAAGTCCGAGGCCCTGGCCCGCGTGCCGCGAAAAAAGATCGCGGAGACCCTCCGGGACAAGCTCAAGGTCGACATCCAACTCGGCAACACCCGCTACCGCAGCCTGATGCGGAACTTCTACCAGCTCGAGGAGGAGGAGTTCCCGCCGGAGCAGGCCGACGTCAAGGAGACCATGCTTTTCGACATGGCCCGGGAGATGCGGGACCTGACCGAGATCACCGAGGCCCGGGTCATGGGCTTCGCCGACGCGCTGAAATCCCTCGACGGGGACAAGCACGTTTTCCTCGTCTTCCAACGGGACGTCCTGCCGGGGCACGGCTTCTCCGACGAACGGCAGGCCGAACTTCTCAAGACGGTGGGATTCGACGTGGACCGCATCAAGCGCTATTTCGCGGACGCCTCGATCACCATCCATTCCCTGTTCATCACCAAGGCGCCGAACTTCGCCCTGAATACCCTGAGCATCGGCAGCCCGGGCGCGGCCGCCCGCATGCAGGACCTGTCGTCCGACATCTTCGCGGCGTTCAAGGAGATGGCCGTCGCCACGGGCGGGCTCGCCGAGAGCACCTCCAATCCGGACTTCGCCCTGCGCCGGGCGACCGAGGCTTCAGGCAACTACTATCTCCTGTATTACCGGCCTGTCGCGTACCGGGCCGACGGGGGCTTCCGCAAGGTCGAGGTCCGGGTCAAGGGCGAGGGCCTGAAGGTCGTCCACCGGCTCGGCTATATCGCGGACTGACCGGGCCCGGCCGGCGGGCCGCGCGGGTCCCGCGGCCCGACAAAAACCGTTGGAGGAACCCCGCCGGCCGCATTATAATGGGCCCGACCCGCGACGAAAGGACGGCCCATGCCCGAGACACGCCCCCTACGGATCGAGGACGTCCGGAAAAAAGACGACCTCCTGGTCATCACCGGCGCCGGCGGCTTCATCGCCGGCTCCCTGGTCCGTTACTTCCACGACAAGGGTTTCACCCGCATCCGGGCCGTCGACAAGAAGCCCCTCGACGCCTGGTACCGCCGGACGCCCGGCGTCGAAGAACTCGTCCTCGACCTCAGCCGCCGCGACAACTGCGTCCGGGCTTGCGCAGGCGCCGTCGAAGTCTACAACCTGGCCGCCGACATGGGCGGCATGGGCTTCATCGAGCGCTACCGCGTCGAATGCCTGCGCTCCGTCCTCATCAACACCCACATGATCGAGGCCGCGGAGAAGGCCGGGGCCGGGCGCTACTTCTTCTCCTCTTCGGCCTGCGCCTACAACATCGACCTCCAGAAGGACGTCCGTTCGCGGGCCCTCAAGGAGTCCGACGCCTACCCGGCCAACGCCGAGCGCGGCTACGGCTGGGAGAAGCTGTTCTCGGAGATCGTCTGCCAGGAGTATTGGGCCGAACGCGGCTTGAAGACGGCCATCGCCCGCTTCCACAACGTCTACGGCCCCTACGGCACATGGGACGGCGGCCGCGAGAAGGCCCCGGCGGCCCTCTCGCGCAAGGTCATCGAAGCCCGCGACAACGGCCGCTTCGCCGTCGACATCTGGGGCGACGGCACGAGGACCCGGAGCTTCATGTGGATCGGCGACTGCCTCGAGGGCATCGACATGATCGCCCACTGCGAGGAGCTCGTGGCCACGCCCATCAACCTGGGCTCGCATGAGCTCGTGTCGGTCAACGAGCTGCTGGGCCTCATCGAGGACATCGCCGGGTACAAGGTCGAACGCCGCTACGACCTGACCCAGCCCATGGGCGTCGGCGGGCGCAACTCCGACAACACCATGATCCGCCGCGTCCTCGGCTGGGAGCCCTCGACGCCCCTGCGCGAGGGTCTGGCCAAGACCTTCGCCTGGATCGAGGAGCAGTACAACCTGCGCAAGGCCGGGAAGAAGGTGGTCGAATGACGCCGAAGGAGGCGGCCCGCGTCCGGGCCGAAGCCGCGGCCCTCCTGCGCCGGGCCCGCGTCGCCGTCACCCCGGACGAGATCGAGGCCATGGAGATCGCCGACCTGGGCTTGGGCGACATCCGGCGCATCGGCCTCGAGGTCATCGTCTACGAGAACAACGACCGCTACTGCGCCAAGGAGCTCGTCCTCCTGCCGCGCCAGACCTGCCCCGAGCACCGCCATCCCCGGGTCAACGGGCGGAACCCCGGCAAGAAGGAAACCTTCCGCTGCCGATACGGCGAGGTCTACCTCTACGTCGCCGGCGAACGGACGCCCAAGCCCAGGGCCCGCATCCCGCGAAGATACAAGGCCTTCCTGACGGCCGGGCGCGAGATCGTCCTGCGGCCGGGCGATATGTACACGCTGCCGCCCAACGCCCTCCACTGGTTCCAGGCCGGCGACCGCGGCGCCGTCGTCTCCGAGTTTTCCTCGACCAGCACGGACGAGAACGACCTCTTCACCGACCCCCGCGTCCGGAGGGTCGGCAAGTAGGGCGGGAAGCGGCCGTGATCGAGATCGGCGTCCCCGTCGAGGACCTCGCGGCCCGGCGCGCCCGCGTCGAGGCGGCCCGCCGCTTCGAGCGCCCGGACCGCGTCCCGGTCATCCCGGCCATCGCCCACCGCTTCCTGGTCCCCCAGGTCGGAGTGCGTTTCCGCGATTACTACGCCGACCCGGAGACCATGCTGCGGACCCAGCTCCTGGCCCAGAAGTGGCTCCTGGAGAACGTCCGCACGGACGCGTACGCCATCACCGGGCCGTGGACCGGGGCCTGGACCGATTTCCAGAACGCCTTCGAGGCCGGCAGTTTGGGTGTCGAGATCGTCTTTCCCGACGACGACATCCCCTGGACCGGCCGGGGCTGGGTGGCCGGCGAGGCCGACCTGCGGCGGCTCGAGGCCATGGACTTCGTCCACTCCGGGCTCAACGCCCGCCAGGTCGCCTGCCGCCGGCGGATGATGGAGGTCGCGGACAAGTACCCCGTCCGCTTCCTCGGCGGCGAGGTCTTCTACCCCGGCGCCAACCCCTCCCTGACCCACACCTCGGACGGGCCCTTCGGCGTCGCCGGCGCCCTCATGGGCCCGACCGAGCTCTTCCTGGCCGTCAAGGAGCGTCCCGACTTCGTCCGCGAGCTCCTGCGCGTCGTCACGGACAAGCTCATCGAATGGCTCGACTTCTGCTGGGCCGAGGAGGGCCTCCCCCGGCCCAAGGACTTCGCCTGGACCGACGACCTGGCCGTGTCGCTCTCGGCCCCGGACTTCCGGGAGGTCGTCCTGCCGTCCGAGAAGCGGCTGCGCTTCCACTTCGACGGCCGCCTCTCGCTCCATATGTGCGGCCGCAGCGACCACCTCCTGGAGATCTTCCGCGACGACCTGGCCATCCACGAACTCCAGGGCTTCGGGTACGAGGTCGACCTCGACCGCGTCGGCGAGGCCCTCGGCGGCCGGGTCGTCCTCCTCGGCAACGTCGATCCCCGGCTCATCCGCTCCGGGACGCCGGAGGACGTCCGGCGGGCCACCCGCCGGGTCCTCGAGAAGCTGGCCCCGCGCGGCGGCCTCATCGTCCAGGACGGCAACAACGTCCCGCCGGGCTCGCCGCTGGCCAACATCAACGCCATGATGGAGGCGGCCGAGGACTGGGGGCGGCCGTGAGCGCGCGCGGCTTCCTGACCCGGCTCTGGGACCTGGCCAACGACGACCGCCCCGGCTTCCTCGTCGGCTACGCCGGGCCGAGGGTGAAGGGCGGCGCACCCGTCCGCAGCGCCCTGTTCTCGACCGAGGGCGAAGGGACCGTGCGCGAGCGGCTCCGGGACCCGGCCAGGTTCCTGGCCGCCCAGCTGGAGGAGATCGAAGGGCAATCGAAGCTCCGGGGCGACCTCGTCCCGGCCCTCTGCCCGACGCTCGGCGTCATCGCCGTCCCCTCGGCCTTCGGCTGCGAGGTCGTCTGGTGGGAAAACGACTTCCCGGCCGTCCGGCCCCTGCCGGGCGACGCGGTGTCCCGCGTCCGCGGCCTGCGCCGTCCCGGCCTCGGCGACGGCGAGCTCGGCCGCATCCTCGACCACACCCGCGTCTTCCTGGAGCGGACGGGCGGGCGGATGCCCATCCGCCTGGCCGACCTCCAGGGCCCGCTCGACAACGCCGCCCTCATCCTCGGGCACACGGCTTTCCTCGAGGCCCTGCTCACGGCCCCGCGAGAGGTCCACCGTCTGCTCGAGCTCATCACCGAGCTGACCATCGACTTCGCCCGGGCCCAGCGCGAGCTCGTCCGGGCCGCCGGGGCCGAATTCGTGCCGAGCACCTTCCAGCCCTGGCTCCCCGACGGCCGGGGCCTTTCGGTGGCCAACGACGTCGCCGTCATGCTCTCGCCGGAGCTCCACGACGCGTTCGGCCGGCCCTACCTCGAGCGGCTGGCGGAGGCCTTCGGCGGCGTCTACGTCCACTCCTGCGGCGACTGGACCCACCTCTTCCCCAGCCTGGAGAAGGTCCGCGGCCTGCGCGGCCTCGAGTTCGGCGCGAGCGAGGCGGACTACCGGAAAGTGCTGGCGCACTTCGGCGGCAAGACGGTCCTGGCCTGCCGCGTCGGCCTCCACCGCGACATCACGTTCGACGGCATGGCCGACTTCTTCCGCCGCGTCGTCGCCGCCGCGCCGACGCCCCGAGGTCTTTTCGTCCACGTCGACATCACCAACGGTCTCGTGCCGGCGGGCTGGCCGGAGACCGACCTCGAAGAGATCTACGCCATCCTCGAGGCCGGCAACCCGGCCTGGCCGGCGCCGGGCGGAGCGGAGAGGACGGGACGATGAGCGACGGAAGCGGGCGGCCCGGTCCGCTCCCGGAAGCGCACGACCCGTTCACGGCCGTGACCGGCTGGACACTGGCCGGCGCGGGAACCGGTCCGCTCCTGCGATCGGGGACGCTGCGACCGGGGACATGTACCTCCGGTACGTGTCCCCAAAAGTTGGTCCTGGAGCTGAAGACCGCCGCGGGCGGCCACGCCCGCCTGATCGCCCAAGCCGTCTCGCCCGGGACCTGGATGCTCTCGATCGTTCCCGACGGCGCGGTCGAGCCGCGGCCGACGCCCATGGTCGTCCCCGGCGAACGGAAGCTCATCCGCCTCGCCGCCCGGGAGAAGGACGGGCGGCTCGTCGTCCGAGGTCCCGAGCTCCGCCTCGAGGTCCGGCTCGAGCCCTTCGACCTGCGCTTCGTCGACCGCCGCGGCCGGACCGTCCTGGCGGCCAATCCCGCCGACGTCGACGGCCTGGGCCGCCCGGCCGTGCCCCCGCTCGGCGCCGGCCGCGGCCCCGGCGGGATGCCCTTCGTTACGGCCGCCTTCCGCCTCGCGCCCGGCGAGCGCCTCTACGGCCTGGGCGAGAAGTTCACCCGGCTCGACAAAGCGGGCGGACGCTTCGTCTCCTGGACGGTCGACGCCCTGGGCTCGACGAGCGAGCGCTCCCACAAGAACGTGCCCTTTCTCTGGAGCGACCGGGGATACGGCCTCTTCGCCGACACGGGCGCCCGGATCGACTGGGACCTCGGGGCGACCTCGCTCCAGTCCTGGGCCCTGCGGGTCGACGCGCCGGCCCTCGATCTCTACATCTTCCACGGTCCCGGCCCGGACCGCATACTGGAGGCCTTCACGGACCTGACGGGGCGGGCGCCCGCCGTGCCGGACTGGTCCTTCGGGCTGTGGCTGTCGTCGGGGGGCACCTACCGCGACCAGGCCTCGATCGAAACGCTCCTCGACGGGATCGAGCGGCACCGCCTCCCCGCCGCGGTCGTCCACATCGATCCCTGGTGGATGCGCTGGCGGAGGTACTGCGATTTCGAATGGGACCGCGAGGCCTTCCCCGACCCCGAGGGCCTCATCCGTCGCGTCCACGGCCTCGGCCTGAAGCTCTGCCTGTGGGAGCATCCCTATATCTCTGTCGAGAGCCCGCTCTTTCGCGAGGCCGAGGCCCGGGGATATCTCCTGCGCCGGCCGGACGGTTCGACCTGCGTCGTCGACTACGGCCTGTCGCTCGCCCCTCGGCCCGACGGCGTCGTCCGGCTGGGCGAGCCGGGCTCGACCTGGAACGCCCCGGCCGCCATCGTCGACCTGACCAACCCCGAGGCCCGGGCTTGGTTCAAGGACCTCCACCGTCCGCTCCTGCGCCTGGGCGTCGACGTCTTCAAGACGGACTTCGGCGAGGACGTGCCCGCGGACGCCGTTTTCCACGACGGGCGGACGGGGGCCGAGCTCCACAACCTCTATCCCCTGTTCTACAACGAAGCGGTCTTCGAGGTGACGGCCGAGGAGAAAGGGCGAGGGCTCGTCTGGGCCCGGTCCGGAACGGCCGGAAGCCAGCGCTTCCCCGTCGGCTGGTCGGGCGATCCGGCCGCGGACTGGGACAGCCTGGCCGCGACCGTCCGCGGCGGGCTGGCGGCGGGGATATCGGGCCTGGCCCTCTGGAGCCACGACATCGGCGGCTACCGCGGCCGGCCCGATCCCGAGCTCTACGTCCGCTGGGCCCAGTTCGGCTTGTTCTCGTCGCACAGCCGCATGCACGGCGACTCGCCGCGCGAGCCCTGGCTGTTCGGCGCGGAAGCCCTGGCCGTCGTCCGACGCTATGCCGAGCTCCGCCACCGGCTCTTCCCCTACATCAGGAGCGCGGCCCTGGAGGCCGGGCGGACCGGACTTCCGGTCTTGCGAGCCCTGCCGCTGGCCTTCCCGAACGACCCGAACGGCGCGGCCTGGGACCACGAATATCTGTTCGGGCCGGCGCTGCTCGTCGCCCCCGTCATCCGCCCCCTCCGCGAGCTCGGGCGGGCCGGCGGGCGCCGGGACGGACGGCCGGTCTTCCCGGTCTACCTACCGCCGGGGACGTGGATCGACCTGTGGTCGGGAAAGACGCACGCCGGACCGGCCGTCGTCGAAGCCCCGGCGCCGCTTCCCACCATGCCGGTCTTCGTCCGGGCCGGCTCGGCCGTCCCGATGACGGGAAGCTCCCGGCGCGTCCCGGCCGTGACCGTCGACCCCCTCGAGGTCGCGGTCTACCCCGCCGCGGGCCCGACGGAAAGCGTCCTCTGCGAAGAAGGAGGCCGGAGCCGGTTCCGCCTCTCTCCGGAGAAGGGCGGCCACCGGTTCGAATGGTCGGGGGCCGTCCCGCGGCGGATCGTCGTCCGCTCCGGAGCCGGCGCCCGAGCGCCCGTCCTCGCGAGGATCCCCCCAGAGCGTTCGAAGAAGGGATCGCTGTTCCTGCGGCTCAGGCCATGGAACGGGCCGGCCGCTACTTCCCGCCGCTGACGGCCGCGGCGGCCGGAAAGGTCGCCCAGGTCCCGTTCCGGCGATAGCGGATGGCTTCGCCGAGGGCCTTGAGGTAGGCCTCGTCGGGAACGCTGTTGACCTTGCCCTCGAGACGGAACTTCTCGTGCAGGGTCTTGAAGTCGTTGCCCAAGCCGACGTTCCTCAAGGCCAAGGTCTTGTCGAGGTCGTAGAAGACCTGGGCCTCGATGGTCACGGCCGTCAGCCCGTCGCCCTCGTGGACCCAGAAGTAGTTGACCGGGTCGCCGACCTTGCGGACGGCGGCGTGGACGTCGGTCTTCGGGAACAGGATGTAGGCGGCCTCCGAGCCGGGGCCGATGTCCCGCCAGCGGTAGGCCGGGTCGTCCTGGGGGGAGCCGCCGGCCAGGCGCCCGCCCTCGAAGACGGCGATGCAGCCGCGGGCGTACTCGTTGTTGACCCCCCCGAGGACGAGCTCCTTGGCGCCGTCCCCGTCGACGTCGCCGCGCCTGGCCTCCATCAGGTAGCCGGCGTTCCAATACTCGCCTTCGAGCCGGCCGCGGGCATCGAGCAAGGCCACCTGGCACGGCCAGTCGGGCTTGTGAAAGGAGACGACCAGGACCTCGAGGGCGCCGTCGTCGTCGTAATCGTCGACGTCGAAGCCGAAGACGCGATACTCCTTGCGGAAGGAGCCCGCCTCCAGGGCCAGCGCGCGGCCGGCCGCGAACCGCCAGCGCTCGACGCCCTTGTCGTCGATGCACACAAGCTCTCCCTCGGCGTCCTCGGAGCGCGTCTGGACGCTGAACAGGGTCTCGACGCGGCCGTCGGCGTCGACGTCCCTGAACATGATCCATGGCCAGACGGCGTCGTAGGCGCCGCCAAGCCGTTTCTCCTGGAAGTGGCCCCCATAGGAGTCGCGCGTTTCCAGGTCGGCCGCCTTCGTGTCGAAAAGCCAGAGCTCCCGGCCTTTCTCGTTGAGGGCCAGGAGCCGCGAGCCGGAGATGTCGAAGCGGGAGGGCACCGAGCTGCCGTGGAGGACGAGCAGGACGACGGCCGCCCCCAGGCCCGCCAGGGCCAGGAGCCCGCCGATGACCCAAGGCCAACGGGACCGCTTGGCCGCGCCGTTCGCCTGGGCCGCGCCGCCCGCCGCGCGGGAGGCCATCCAGGCGTCGATCTGGTCCCGGTAGGCGAAGACCTTGCCCTTGGAGTCGCGGTCCAGGCGGTGGACCGGCAGGCCGTAGCGCTGCTCCCAGCGGACGCAGGTCCGGACGTCGCGGTCGAGGTAGGCGGCGATCTCCTTCCAGGAGGTCAGGATGTTCTCTTTCTTCCCGTTCGGCGCCGCGGTCATATCGGTCCTCTTCGCATGGAAGCCGCTCATTATCAACGAAAAGGGCCTTCCGGTCAAGAGGGGAGAAGCCCGGCGCCGGGAGCGTCTATGCGGCCGCGGCCTCGGCCATGGCGGCGACGTTGGCCGGCGGCACGTCGGGCAGGATGGCCTCGTGGCTGGGGCTGACGATGAGGTGGGGCCCCAGAACGGCCTTGATCCGACGGACCTCCCGGCGGACCTCTTCCGGCGTGCCGTGGGGCAGCACGCGCTGGGTGTCGACCCCGCCGAGGAAGGCGATCTTGCCGCCGAAGTCCCGGGCCAGGTTCTCGGCGTCCATGTTCGCGGCCTTGGCCTGGAGCGGGTGGAGGCAATTGACGCCCGCGGCGACGAGCTTGGGGATGACCCGGTGGATGGAGCCGCAGGAGTGGAGGATGACCTGGTGGCCGCGGCGGTGGGCCTGGTCGGTGAGCTTCCGGAACCAGGGCAGGACGAAGCGGTCGAATAGGGCCGGCGAGATCATGAGGTCGAGCTGGGTGCCGAAGTCGTTGCCGAAGAAGAAGGCGTCGACGCGGTCGCCGGCGGCGTCGAAGAAGCGCTCGTTGGCCGCGTGGTAGAAGCCGCAGACGCGGTCCGTCGCGGCCTCGACGACCTCGGGATGGGTGTGCATCTTGATGAAGTAGGCGTCCATGCCGAAGAAGTCCATGAGGTCGTGGTAGAACGGCGTCCAGAAGCCGGAGGCCCGGTAGTGGGGCCCGGCCGCGTCGAGGGCGGCCACCGTCTCCGAAAAATCGAGGGCGGCCGGGTCGGGCCAGTCGAAGCGGTCGAGCTCGGCCGGGTCCTCGATCTTGGCCAGGGGCCCGGCCTGGCCGTGGCTGGATTTGGCCGCTTCCCAGTTCCAATTGAAGATGCCCTTGGCCGCCGTCGAGGGGAAGGTCGTCGCGGCGAACGAGGGCGAGATCCAGCGGAAGTCGTCGCCGAGCTTGCGGCGCAGATCCTCCTCGGTCGCCGTGCCGAAGTAACGGTGCAGGCCCGGCCAGCTCGCGGCGTGGGGATTGCCGAGCCAGAAGCCGGTCCGGGGGGCCGGCCGCAGGGCGACGATCTCGCGAACGGTCTGGCGCGGGGTCATGGCCTCACCGGCAGCGCTCCATGAGGGCGTCGATGTCGCGCCGATCTTCGTCCGTCAGGCGGTCGCCTTTGAGGGCGAGGTAGCGGCGGCAGGCGGCCAGGGCCTTGGCCTTGTCACCCGTCTCGAGGTAGGCCGCGGCCAAATTGTAGACGGGCAGGTCGTAGGCGGGGTCGAGCGCGGCGGCCTTCTCCCAGCGGGCGATGGCCCCGGCGGTATCCCCCACGACGCGCAGGGCGCCGCCGAGACCGTTGTGGACGGAGGCCAGCGTGGGATCGACGGCCAGGGCGGCCTCGAAATGGGCGAAGGCCCGTTTGACCGTGTCGCCGTTCTTGGTCCGCAGGCCCCAGTCGACGTAGAAGTTGCCCATGTTGCCGTTGAGGACGGCGTCGCCGGGGGCCAGGGCCAGGGCCGTCTCGAAATGCTCGCGGGCCCGGTCGAGGTCGCCCTTCTTCCAGCAGGCCTCGGCCAGGGCACCCCAGACGTTGGGGTCGGCGTCGAACAGGGCCAGGGCCCGGCCCAGGACCTCGATGCCGGCGTCGAGACGCCCCTGCTCGACGAGGGCAATGCCGTAGGCCGAGACGTTGGTGAAGTCGCCGGGCGCGGCCCGGACGCCGCGGTCGAAGGCCTCAAGATAGAGGTCGACGCGGCCCTGGGCGAAGCGCAGTTCGGCCAGGCGGGCGTAGGCCCGGGAGTAACCGGGCCGGTCGCGAACGATCTCCTCGAGCAGGGCAGCGCTCTCTTCGGTCCGGCCGGCCGCGGCCAGGGCGTTGGCCCGGAGCATCTTCTGCTCGAAGGGCAGGAGCGTCTTGAGGTCGTCGGCCGGACCGTAGGACGCCTTGGGGGCGACGGCGGGACCGGCCACGTAGCCGAGGCTGCGCAGGCGCTCGGACGTCTCGCGGTCGGTCCGGCGGACGGCCCGGGCGCCGGGCCGGGAGCCCTCGGCGGCGATGTGGCGGTCGAGGGCTTTCTTGAACGGGCCGAGGTCGGCGCGCGGAGCCAGGTCGACGCGCTCGTCGGGATCGGTCTCGAGGTCGTAGAGCTCGGGGATGGGCGAATCGAAGTACTTCCTGCCGCCGTCGATGAGGCCGCGCAGGGGGGCCGCGCCGCGGTGGAGTGAGGCCTCGAGGGCTTCGAAGTAGATGGGCCGCGGCCCGAGGCGGCGGCCCTCGAGGAGGGGCCGCAGGGAGCGGCCGGAGAGGCCTTCGGGCGCCGTGAGCCCGAGGAGATCGCAGGCCGTCGGGAAGAGGTCGACGTGGGCCGCGAAGTCGCGGACCCGGGCCGGAGCGATGGACGGCCCGGCCACGATGAGCGGGACCCGGAGGGTCGCGTTGTAGGCGAAATAGCCGTGGGTCATCTCGCCGTGCTCGCCGAGGGACTCGCCGTGGTCGGCCGTCAGGACGACGACCGTGCGGCCGGTCTCGCCGCGGGCCTCGACGGCGGCGAAGAGCTTGGCCAGCTCGGCGTCGGCGTAGGCCACCTCGCCCGAGTAGGGATCGGCGGCGTAGCGGGAAGCGAAGGGCTCGGGCGGCGCGTAGGGGGCGTGGGGATCGAAGACGTGGACCCAGAGGAACCATTTGCCGGCGCGACCGCCAAGCCAGTCGAGGGCGGCGGCCACGGTCTTGGCGGCCGGTCGCTCGGGGTAGTCCATAGCGGCCGCGGCCCGGGCCGGGTAATCGTCGTCGTAGACGTCGAAGCCCTCGTCGAGGCCGAAGCGGGCGTCGAGGGGGAAGGCGGAGACGAAGGCCCCGGTCGCGTAGCCGGCGGCCTTGAGGGTCTTGGCCAGGTTGGGGAACTCGCTGGGGACGACGGCGAGGCCGTTGTCGACGACGCCGTGGGCGGGCGAGGCGGCCCCGAGCAGGATGTTGGCGTGCGAGGGCAGGGTCAGGGGCGCGTGGGAGAAGGCCCGCTCGAAGAGGACGCCGCGGGCGGCCAGGGCGTCGATGGCGGGGGTCCGCGCGTGGGCGTCGCTGTAGCAGCTCAGCCGGTCGGGGCGGAGGGTGTCGACGGTGACGAGGAGGAGATTGGCGTCGGGCGCGACGGGCGCGGGGGGCTTGGCGGGCGAGGCGCACGAAGCGAGGAGGGCCGCGAGGAGAAGGATAAGGGGAGCGTGGCCGGGAGGGGACGGGACGGGGACGGCGAATCGCTTCATGCGGGTCCGGCTTCATTAATAAAGGAAAGCGGAAGCGGGGTCAAGCGCGGCGGGCGGCTCCCCTCTTTCCAAACGGCCGGGGATGAGTATGATGGGGAGAGCCGGGCGGCCGGACCGCCCCGCGAGGAGGCCCGATGAGAGCGAACCTGACGAGAACGGCGGCGGTGATGGCGCTGGCGGCGGTCGTGTCGCTGGCCGGAACGGAAGCGGTCGCGGCGACGGCAGCGGCGTCCGAGGTCACGGGGCCGCCGGCGTCGATCAAGCCCGTCTGTCTCTACAAGACGACCTTCATCCGGGCGGCCCAGGGCCGGCTCCTCGACCTCATCGCGCTCTGGAAGGAGCGGATCGGGGTGCTGGAGAAGGCGGGCGAGGTCAAGCCTTTCTGGTGGCGGCACACCCAGGGCGACCAGTGGGACCTCATGCTCCTCACCCCCATGGGGAGCTACGTCGAATATTACGCCAAGGGGCGGGCGGCCAAGCGGGCCAAGACGGCCGAGGCGGCCGGGATGAGCGAAGAAGCGTTCGCCAAGCGGCTCGACGCCTGCTCGTCGTGGAAGGAAGACGTCTACGTGATGGGTCCGCCGCTCGAGTTCGTGCAGAAGGCCTTCGAAGGGACGGCCTATTACCACATCGAGATCATGGTCTCGCTCCCCGGGAAGCAGGAGGAGCTGTTCAAGGAACGGGAGATGGAGAACGTCTACGGCACGGCCGGGGGCCGTCCCTATAACATGATCTTCGTCCGCGAGTCGGGCGCGTCGTGGGACATCTTCACCCTCGGCTGCTACCGCGACCTGCAGCACTGGGCCGCGCCGAGCCCGCTCACCGCGGAGGAGCGGGAGGCGGCGGCCAAGAAGGCCGGGTTCGCGGGCGCCGACGCCATCGGGCCCTACATGCGGACCCTCATCGACTTCCACCGCGACACGATGGGCGTCGCCATCAAATGAAAAAGGGGGACATGTACCTCGGGTACGTGTCCCCGTCGGAGCGCTAGGCTTCCTCGATGAGCGCCGCTTCGCGCCAGGAGCCGTCCCGCTCGACGCGGACGGTCTTGATCTCGAACGGGGCGAAGGCCAAGGGGACATGTACCCTGGGTACGTGTCCCCGTTCTTGGCCGGGATCCCCGTTCGGCGCGGCCGGCCGGGCCACCTTCAACTCCGCCTTCGTCCGCTTACCCACCGCTTCCTGCAGGCGGACGACGAGCGCCCGCCCATCCCCAGACGGCTTGCAGGCCAGGAGCCGGACGGAGGCCGGGCGGACCGAGAGGAAAGCATCGACGGACGGGGCGACCGTCGCGTCGTAGGGCAGATGGGCGTAGGCCTCCGGCGGGGCGGCCAGATGGTCGGCCAGGCCCGGCATCATGGCGCGGACCGAAGCGGGCGTCCCGGCCGTGACCAGGAGCCGGAATTCGTGGACGCCGATGTCGGCGAACTTCCGGATCTGGGGACACGTACCTGAGGTACGTGTCCCCAGGTCGAAGCCGCGCTCGTGGCAGTACGCCGAGCTGCGCAGGATCGAAAGGCGCAGTTCGCCGTCCTCGAAGTCGAAGCCGTGTTGGCCGCTCGAGGCGATCCCGAGCGCCAGACCGGCTCCAGGGCCGCCCGCGGCGGGGATCGTCCCTCCCTTCCGGGAACTCGCGCCCCGGCCGGACGGCTTGCCCTCGATGACCAGCCAGCGGCCGTGGACGTGTTCCTCGCCGTCGGCGGGCCGGACGATGGCCCCGCCGGGGACCTCGGCGAGAAGAGTCGGCACGGCGAGCCCGGTCGGCACGGAGAGCTTGAGCCGGCGGCGATCCTCGTTCCAAGTGACGCGGAACCGGACCTCGATCACGGGCCAGGCCGGATAGGTCACGGCATCGACGACGATCCGGCTCGCGCCGAAGACCAGGGCCGAGCGGGTCATCGTTCTGATGGGACCCGATTCGACGACCAAGGGACGGCCGGCCGGCCTGAACCGTCCGACGATCCTGCGATAGCTCCCGATCCCGGCGCCCCAGGCGTCACCCTGGTCCTCGACAACCAGCGGCTCGAAGAGCGGTCCGGCGGGATAGCGGCCGAAGGCGGCCAAGGCGGCGATCAAGCCCGAGCGGGGATCGAGACGCGCCGCGGGAACGACGGGAGCGGGAAAGGGAGCGCGTCCCGCGGGGTCTTGTCCCCGGTCCTTGGTCCGTCCGTGCGCCTTGACCTCGAACGCCTTCAACTCGTAGCGCGAGACGCCGACGCCCGGCAGATCGTCGATGAAGGCGATGCGGCGGCGCCAGTTGTTGAAAGGCAGCAGCGACTCGGGCTGCTCCTCCTGGCACGGGACCTCGCGGCCGTCGGCCCGGAAGAGCCTCATCCGCCACAGTCCCTTCCAGAACGGCCGGTGGTCGGCCATGCACTCGAATTCGACCGGGACCCGCCGGAGGGACGGATTGGCGTGAAGGACCGTGACGGGCAGGGACGGCGATCGCCGCGAGCCACGGTTGAGGGCCGCGACGGCCCCGAGCGAGGCCGTGCGGGCGATATCCTCGGCCCGGCCGTACTGGGCCAGGGCGTCGCGCTCGGCCGGCTCGATGCAGGTGCCGGCCAGGATGTCATGGAAATCGTTGAATAGATGGATCTTCCAGGCACGGCGGAGGTCCGCCTCCGGGAATCCGGCGCCGGCCCGCCACCAGGCGGCGGCCGAGGCGGCCTCGGCCCGGACGAGCCCGCCGAGGCCCTCGACGGCCCGGCGCTTGAGCCGCGAGAGCGAGGTGTAGCAGCCGGTGAAGACGCGCTGGAGGTCGCCCTCGTGGACGGGAGAGGCGGCGGCCGCCGCGGCGACGGCCTCGCAAAAACGGTCGGGCGTGCTGTGGACGACGCGAACGCGTCTCTCGCGGGCCATGAAGGCGTCGATGGCGGCCAGGTCGCGGCGCGTCGCCCCTCCCCCGTGGTTGCCGAGCCCCCAGAAGACGGGCACGTCGCGGCCGCGCTCGAGGGCCAGGGCCACGCCGGCGCGCAGGCGCTCCTCGATGTTGTCGTGCTCGGTGTGGTAAAGGCCGACGGCGATGCGGTAGGCCGGGATCGTCGTGCCGTCGACGCCGCGCCAGCGGTAGAGGTCGGACGGCAGCTCGAGTTCGCCGGGCTGGGGACGCATGTGGACGTACATCTCGTAGCCGGCCCGACGCAGGATCTGGGGCAGGCCGCCGCTGTGGCCGAAGGAGTCGAAGTTGTAGGCGACGCGCGGCGCGGCCCCGAAGGTCTCACGGAAGTAGCGCCGGCCCTCGGCGATCGAGCGGACGAGCGCCTCCGTGCCCGGCAGGTTGGCGTCGGGCTGGATGAACCAGCCGCCGGAGACCGCCCAGCGCCCGGCCGCGACCAGCCGGCGGATGTCGTCGAAGAGGGCCGGGTCGAGGCACTCGGCCCACTCGTAGAGGACGGACTCGTTGTGACAGAAGATGAGCGACGGGTGTTCGTCGAGGATGTCGACGGCGTTGCGGAAGGTCGCCAGGGCTTCGGACGCCCCTTCGTCCCAGCGCCACTGCCAGACCGGGTCGAGGTGCGCGTTGCAGATCAGGTGAACCGTTGGGATCAAACCGGGGACATGTACCTTTGGTACGTGTCCCCTTTCTTGCCCGTGTCCCTTTTGGGGGGACACGTACCCGGGGTACATGTCCCCTTTCTTAGCCCGCTTCATGCGTCCCCCAGTCCGTGTCAAAGCTCGTCCTTAGCGGGCAGGTTCTTGTACCAGGTGAAGTAGAGGACGACGGCCAGGGCGGCGGCCGCCGCGGCCCAGGCCCCCAGCTGTTTCCAGTTGCGCATGAACAGGTAGAAGGGCAGGATGGCCAGCGAGAACTGGAAGGCGGCCGTGACGAAGCCGTTGAGCACGTCGATCCGGGGCATCTTGTCGCCCGCCGGGACGAGCCCGCGCCGCACGCACTCCCGCCGCACCGGGCCCCAGACGCCGAACGGCCGGACCTTGGCGTAGAACCTGACCAGGACCTCCATGTCGGCGGGCTCGGTCAGGAAGGTGACGACGATCGTCGTGGCCAGGCACAGGCCCATATCGAGGGCCAGCGAGGCCGCCGCGTGCAGGCCCTTGAACAGGATCAGCCGGAGCGAGATGAGGACGGCCGACACGGCCATGCTCCAGACGAAGGCCCGGGCCCCGAACCGCCAGTAGTGCCAGCGCAGGGTCGCCGGCACCAGGATGACGGTGACCACCACGAAGACCATCATCTCCCAGGCCGTGACGATGTTGACGAAGGACAGCGAGAAGACGAAGCCGACCAGGACGGCCGCGACCGAGGCCAGCTGCCCCAGCCGGACGAGGGTCCTCTGGCTCAGGTCCTTGGCGACATAGCGCTTGACGAAGTCGTTGATGACGACCGAGCTGGTGACGTTGATCATGGCGCTGATCGTCGACATCAGGGCCGCCAGCAGCACGGCCATGAACAGACCGCGCAGGCCGACCGGCATCTTGAGCAGGACGAGGGGCATGATCTTTTCGGCGTCGAAGGCCGCCTCCGAGCCCAGATAGAAGATGCCCAGGACCATGAAGGCCACGCCGACGACCCAGCGCAGGTTGTAGCCGACCGTCCACATCCCGGCCGCGAGCTGGGCGTCGCGGGGCGACCGGGTCGTCAGGAAGAACTGGAAGTCCCAGACGTTGGGCCCGCTCAGGAGGCGGAAGACCATCCACAGGAAGCCCGCGGCCATGAGCGGGCCGAACAGCCCGAAGTGCCGATAGGCCGGCGAGGTCCCGGCCGCGAAACCCGACCACAGGGTCCACGTCGGCGCCAGGCTGAACCACCCGGGGTCCTTGTGAATGAAGGCCGTCGCGACGGGCTTGGCGAAGACCATGACGGCCAGGATGACCGCCCCGACGCCGACGAGGAGGGTCTGGAGGACGTCGGTCAGGATGACGCCGAAGAAGCCGCCCAGCGTCACGTAGACCCCGACCACGGCCAGGACGATGAGCGTGGCCTCCCAGCGCGGCAGGGGCAGGAATTCCTCGGCGAACTTGCCCGTGCCGACGCTGATGAACATGAGGTTGCAGATCATCAGGACGAGCAGGAAGATGGCCGCCGCAAGGCGGGCCGCCTCGGCGTCCTTGCCCGTGCCGAAACGGGTCTCGTTCCACTCGGCGAAGGTCATGACCCCGGAGCGGCGGATGTACTTGGCCTGGAAGGCCATGTAGAAGCAGATGATGAACCAGCCCCAGAAGATGTGGGTCGCCCACATCGACTTCAGCCCGACGTAGAAGAGCAGGCCGACGAGCGACATGGTCCCGCCGATGTCGATGTAGCTCGAGCAGCCCGACAGCCCCAGCATCCACCAGGGGACGCTGCGGTCGGCCAGGTAGAACGAGTCGAGCTTCTTGGTCGCCCGCCGGCGGACGAGGACGCCGACCATGGCCACGGCGGCCAAGTAGACGGCGATGATGGCCAGGTCCAGGGGGTGGAGGTTCATGCCCTTTTCTATACCACCGCCCGCCCCGGAAAGGAAGGGGAAAGGAAGGGGGACATGTACCCCTGGTACGTGTCCCCATCTCGGCTGGGGGACATTTACGCTTCGTACATGTCCCCGTCTTCTATTATGTATGAGACATTTCTTATGGCCGGGGCGTCCACCATGACGAAGCGAGCGAAGGGGACACGTACCTCCGGTACATGTCCCCGGCTTACTTGGGGACATGTACACCCTGTACGTGCCCCCGATCTTAATGGAGGTCTCTATGCCCCGTTCCGCCCGCATCGTCTTTCCCGGCGTCCCGCACCACATCACCCAGCGTGGGAACAGGCGTCAGCGCGTCTTCTTCTCGGACGAAGACAAAGCTCTCTACCTTCGACTGCTATCAAAATGGGCCGACAAGGCCGGCTTGAAGATCTGGGCCTATTGCCTCATGGATAATCATGTCCATCATGTCGCTGTGCCGGAGACCGACGACGGACTCGCCGCGACGTTCGGCGAAACACATAAAGCCTACACAAGGATCATCAACGAGAGAGAAGGTTGGCGCGGTTTTCTCTGGCAAGGCCGGTTCGGCTCATTCCCTATGGACGACCCCTACCTCTACCGGGCCATGCGCTATGACGAACTCAACCCGGTCAGGGCCGGTCTTGTCGAGGATCCCAAGGAGTATCGCTGGTCGAGTGCCAGAGCCCATGTGCTCGGCGAGCCCGATCCGATGATCGGGAGGAATCCCTTGGGGATGAACGGATGGGAATGGGCGGCTTATCTCAAAGAAGGCCTCCTGGAATCAGAGGCGAATTTGTTCAGGGAACATACAGCCCGCCGGACGCCGCTGGGAAGCGAAGATTTCCTCAGAAGGATCGGAGCAATCTAGAGAAGGGGGACACGTACCTGAGGTACATGTCCCCAAACCACCGCCCGCCCCGGAAGGGAAGAGGCCCCGTCCCCTACCGCGGCGGGGGGAATCGTGATAAAATGGCCGGGCTAACAAGGATGGAGAATTATGCCTCAGCCTAAGATCAGGCCCGCCAAGAGCCTCTTTTTCTGGATCGCCGCCGGGATCGTCATTATCACCCTGTGGAGCCTGATCCAGAACCCTTCCCTGGCCAAGAAGGACGTCCCGTTCTCGAAATTCATGACCGAGGCCGAAGCCGGCCGCGTCGCCGACGTCGTCGTCCAGGACAACCAGCTCCGGGGCGCCTTCACCGACGGCCAGGCCTTCAAGACCGTCATCCCCGCCGGCTACAACGACTTCATCAAGGCCCTGCGCGAGAAGAACCCGGGCGTCAACATCGTCGTCAAGGACTCCTCCCGCAGCCCCCTGTTCGCGCTCCTCCTGAGCTGGTTCCCGATCCTGCTCATGATCCTGTTCTGGGTCTTCATGATGCGCCAGATGCAGGCCGGCGGGAACAAGGCCATGTCCTTCGGCAAGTCGCGGGCCAAGCTCTTCTCCGGCCAGCAGAAGAAGCTGACCTTCAAGGACGTCGCCGGCGTCGAGGAGGCCGAGGAGGAGCTCGGCGAGATCATCGAGTTCCTCAAGGAGCCGCGCAAGTTCCAGCGCCTCGGCGGCCGCATCCCCAAGGGCGTCCTGCTCGTCGGGCCCCCGGGCACGGGCAAGACCCTGCTGGCCCGGGCCGTGGCCGGCGAGGCCGATGTGCCCTTCTTCTCCATCAGCGGCTCGGACTTCGTCGAGATGTTCGTCGGCGTCGGCGCCTCGCGCGTCCGCGACCTCTTCGACCAGGGCAAGAAGCACGCCCCCTGCCTCATCTTCATCGACGAGATCGACGCCGTCGGCCGCCAGCGCGGCGCCGGCCTGGGCGGCGGCCACGACGAGCGCGAGCAGACCCTCAACCAGCTCCTCGTCGAGATGGACGGCTTCGACTCCAACGAGGGCGTCATCCTCATCGCCGCGACCAACCGGCCCGACATCCTCGACAGCGCCCTGCTCCGGCCCGGCCGCTTCGACCGGCGCATCGTCGTCAACATGCCCGACGTCAAAGGCCGCGAGGACATCCTCGGCGTCCACGTCCGCAAGATCCCCCTGGCCGAGGACGTCGACCTCAAGGTCCTGGCCCGCTCGACCCCCGGCTTCGCCGGCGCCGACCTGGCCAACCTGGTCAACGAGGCCGCCCTCATCGCCGCCCGCCTGGGCCAGGACAAGGTCCTGATGAAGGACATGGAGTACGCCAAGGACAAGGTCCTCATGGGCGTCGAGCGCAAGAGCATGATCATCAGCGACGAGGAGAAGAAGAACACGGCCTACCACGAGGCCGGCCACGCCCTGACGGCCGCCCTCATCCCCGAGGCCGACCCCATCCATAAGGTCACCATCATCCCGCGCGGGCTGGCCCTGGGCCTGACCCAGCAGCTGCCCCTCGACGACCGCTACACCTACACCAAGGAATACCTCCTGGCCCAGCTGTCCGTGCTCATGGCCGGGCGCGTCGCCGAGACCATGTTCCTCAACAAGACCACGACCGGCTCGGCCAACGACTTCGAGAAGGCCACCGAGATCGCCCGCAAGATGGTCTGCCAGTGGGGCATGTCCGAGCTCGGCCCGCTGACCTTCGGCGAGCGCGACGACCTCATCTTCCTCGGCCGCGACCTGGCCATGAACAAGAACTTCAGCGAGAAGACCTCCGAGCACATCGACGAGGAGGTCAAGAAGATCATCATGAGCAGCTACGAAAGGACCCGGGAGCTCATGGAGGCCAACCGGGACAAGCTGGTCAAGATCGCCGAGCTCCTGCTCGAGAAGGAGGCCGTGGGCTCGGAGGAGATCAACGCCATCGTCGACGGCAAGAAGCCCGCCCCCGAGGCGCCGGCGGCGCCGTCCGCCGCGGAGACCCGGGAGAGCTGAGCCGGAGGAAGACGGGGACCATGAGCCGAGAGACGCGCCGCCTGGACATCGGGGGCCGCCGCCTCGAGCTCGGCGACCGGGCCTGGCTCATGGGCATCGTCAACGTCACGCCCGATTCGTTCGCGGACGGCGGCCGGTACGCCGATCCCGCCCGGGCCGTCGAACGCGGCCTGGCCCTCGTCGCGGAAGGCGCCGACATCGTCGACGTCGGCGGCGAGAGCACCCGGCCCGGTTCTCTCCCCGTGCCCGAGGCCGAGGAGACCGCTCGTGTCGTCCCCGTCGTCGCCGGCCTGCGCCGGGAGAGCCGGGCCCTCATCTCCGTCGACACGGCCAAGGCCGCCGTGGCCCGGGCCGCCCTGGACGCCGGGGCCGACATCGTCAACGACATCAGCGCCTTCCGCTTCGACCCGGCCATGGCCGGCGTCGTGGCCCGCTCCGGCGCGGCCGCCGTCCTCATGCACATGAAAGGCACGCCGGCGACCATGCAGGACGATCCCCGCTACGACGACCTCGTCGGCGAGATCGCCGCCTTCCTCGACGACCGCCTCCGTGTCGCCGAGGCCGCGGGCGTCCCCCGCGAGCGGCTCGTCGTCGACCCGGGCATCGGTTTCGGCAAGACCGTCGATCACAACCTCGAGATCCTGCGCCGCGCGGCCGACTTCCACGCCCTCGGTCGGCCGCTCCTGCTCGGCTTCTCGCGCAAGGCCTTCCTGGGCCGTGTCCTCGGCGGCCTGCCGCCGGAGGAGCGGCTCGAGGCCACCCTCGCCGCCGCGGTCCTGGCCGTCGAGCGCGGCGCCCACATCCTGCGCGTCCACGACGTCGGGCCGGTCTTCCGGGCCGTCCGCGCCGCCGAGGCCGTCCTGGCCGGCGGGCCCGCCGGGCCCGCGCCCGCCGAAGGGAGGGCCGGCCATGTTCGCTGAGGCCTGGGCCGTCGTCCGCCAGATCACCGTTCTCGACGTCGTCGACATCCTCCTCATCGCCTTCATGATCTACTACATCGTCGTCCTCATCCGGGACACGAAAGCCTATCAGGCGGCGGCCGGGCTGGCCCTGATCGGCGCCCTCTACCTCCTGACCGTCTGGGGGCACCTCGGCGTCTCCAACCGCATCATCCGCTCGTTCATCAACTACGTCATCATCGCCATCATCGTCCTGTTCCAGGCCGAGATCCGCCGCTTCCTGACCGAGATCGGCTCGCGGACGTTCCGCAAGCCCCTGGCCCTGCGCTCCTTCCAGGAGAAGATCGACGACCTCTTCCAGGCCATCGACTTCCTGTCCCAGAAGAAGATCGGCGCGCTGATCGCCATCGAGAAGGAGATCTCGCTGTCGACCTACGCCGACCGCGGCGCCGAGGTCGACGCCGTGCTGAGCAAGAACCTCCTCGTCTCCATCTTCTACCCCCACTCCCCGCTCCACGACGGCGCCGTCGTCGTCAAGGGCGACCGCATCGTCGCGGCGGCCTGCCTGCTGCCCCTGCCGGCCGCCCACCGCCTGCGCAGCCCGTTCCAGACGCGGACCCGCCACCTGGCCGCCATCGGCCTGTCCGAGGAGACGGACGCGCCCGTCATCGTTATCTCCGAGGAGACGGGGACCGTGTCCCTGGCCATCAAGGGCCAGCTGGAGCGCTTCGCCGACAAGGAGGACATGGAAAAGCGCCTCCTCGGCTACCTGAAGGACCGATGAGAAACACCGTTCGCAACCTGTTCGTCCGGGACTGGGAGCTGAAGCTCGTCTCGCTCCTCCTGGCCGTCGCCGTCTGGCTCCTGCTCGTCCCGGCCGAGAAGAAGTTCTCCGAAAAATCGCTGACCATCCCGCTCGAGACCCGCAACATCCCGGCCGGCCTGGAGATCGTCGAGAGGCCGGCGACGGCGATCGACGTCACCCTGCGGGCCCCCGACCGGACCCTCGACGAGATCGGCCCGTCGGCCCTGGTCGCCCGCGTCGACCTCGACCGGGCCACCGTCCTGCAGCAGGAGTACCCGCTCAACCCGTCGATGATCGCCGTGCCTCCGAGCGCCGAGGTGGTCAAGATCTCGCCCGGCAAGGTGACCATCAAGCTGGAGCGGACGGCCGAGGCCACCCTCGACCTCCACCCGACCGTGCGGGGCCGGCCGGCCCCGGGCTTCCGCATCGCCCGGACCGAGATCGAGCCGGCCAGCGTCGTCGTCCGCGGGCCCGAGAGCCGGGTCCGGGCCAAGGAAGCGGCCTCGACGGCCCCCATCGACGTCACCGGGCTGGCCGATTCGACCGTCTTCACGGCCGACATCATCCTGCCCCGGCCCGAGCTGCGGCTGGCCTCGCCGGAGACGAGCGCCCGCATCACGGTCCTGGTCGAGCCCGATCCGTCCGTCGCGGAGAAGGCCCCGGTCCGGAAGAAATGAGCGCCCGCAAGAAGCTCTTCGGCACGGACGGCGTGCGGGCGGTCGCCGGGACGTTCCCCCTCGACCCACCGACCATCTGCCGTCTCGGGTCGGCCCTGGTGGACTTGCTCGAGCGCACAGGCCAGGGGGCGCGGATCCTGGTCGGCCGCGACACCCGCGAGTCGGGCCCCTGGATGGAGCGGGCCCTGGCCCGCGGCGTCCGGGCCGCCGGCGGCGAGGTCGTCTCGGCCGGCGTCATCCCGACCTCGGCCGTCTCCTACCTGACCAAGACCCACGGCTTCGCGGCCGGGGCGGTCATCTCGGCCTCGCACAATCCCTTCCGGGACAACGGCATCAAGGTCTTCTCGCCGCTCGGCGTCAAGATCCCCGACGAGTGGGAGCTCGAGATCGAGGCCGAGGTCCTCGAGGGCCGGGGGCGGCTGCCCGGCCACGAAACCGACGTCCCCTTCGATCCGGCGCTGGCCGGCGATTACGCCGATTACCTGGCCGGCCGGGTCCGCGTCGCGCGGCCGCCGGACGGCTTCCGGGTCGTCGTCGACTGCGCCAACGGGGCCAGCTCGGCCGTGGCCCCGGGCCTCCTGGGCCGCCTGGGCTTCGCGGTCGAGGCCCTCAACGCGGCGCCCGACGGCGTCAACATCAACGCCGGCTGCGGCTCCCTCCATCCCGAGGGGCTGGCCGCCCGCGTCCGCGAGACGGGCGCGGCGCTCGGCGTCGCCTACGACGGGGACGCCGACCGGGCCCTGTGGGTGGACGGCGACGGGCGCCTGCTCAGCGGGGACCACACCCTCTACGTCCAGGCCCTGCACATGAAGGAGGCCGGGCGCCTGCGGACGGGCTCCGTCGTGGCCACGACCATGAGCAACATGGGCCTCGAGCGGGCCCTCGAAGCGCGCGGCATCGGGCTCGTCCGCACCAAGGTCGGCGACAAGTACGTCCACGAGGAGATGGTCGCCCGCGGCGCCAACCTCGGCGGCGAACAGTCGGGCCACACCATCTTCCTCGACGACCTGCCGACCGGCGACGGGCTGCTGACCTCGCTGCGGATGCTCGAGGTCCTGGCCGAGCGGGGCGGCAGCCTGGCCGGCCTCGTCGAGGGCTTCGTCGAATACCCCCAGACGCTCGTCAACGTCCGGGTGCGCAAGAAACCGGACTTCGCCGGCTACCCGGAGATCACGGCCGCCGTCGAGGTGGTCAAGGCCAGCCTCGGGCGGGAGGGGCGGATCGACCTCCGCTACTCCGGCACGGAGCCGCTGGCCCGGGTCATGGTCGAGGCCCGCGACCGGGCCACGGTCGACTCGTGCGCAAGGCTCGTCGCCGAGGCCGTCCGCCGGCACCTCGGCGAAAAACACTGATCCGTCACGGAGGACGCCATGAGACTGGCCGTCAATATCGATCATTTCGCCACGTTGCGGGAGGCCCGGCGGGCCGCCGAGCCCGAGCCGGTCCTGGCGGCCCTGCTGGCCGAGCAGGCCGGGGCCCACGGCATCGTCTGCCACATCCGGGCCGACCGGCGCCACATCAAGGAACGGGACCTGCGGGCCCTGCGCCAGGCCGTCAAAACCAAACTCAACGTCGAGATGGCCGCGACCGAGGAGATGAAGCGCGTCGCCCTCGAGATCAGGCCCGACGTCGTCTCGCTCGTCCCCGAGCGGCCCGAGGAGCTGACGACGGAAGGCGGGCTCAAGGTCGCGGCCAACCGCCGGGCCCTCGGCCCGCACATCGAGGCCCTGAAGGGGGCCGGCATCCGGACGAGCATCTTCATCGACACCAGCCTGGAGGAGATCACGGCGGCCCGGGAGATCGGCGTCGACCTCATCGAGATCAACACCGGCAAGTTCGCCGAGCTCGGCGAGGGGCCGGCGCGCGACGAGGCCCTCGAGGCCGTCCGCCGGGCGGCCGCGCACGGCCGGGCGCTCGGGCTCGAGGTCCACGGCGGGCACGGTCTGGATTACCGGAACGTCGGCCCCATCGTGGCCATCCCCGAGATCGCCGAGCTCAGTATCGGCTTCGCCATCGTCGCCCGCGCGGCCATCGTCGGCATCGAGCGGGCGGTCATCGACATGCTCGCACTGCTCTAAATGGGGACATGATACCCTGTCCCCTATTTTGCCCCGAAATGGGGGACCGGGTATCATGTCCCCCGGGAGATTGGAAATGGACATGACGATCGACGGCGAACGGCTCCGGCGCGACCTCGAGGAGCTGGGCCGCATCGGCCGCGACGAGCGCGGCGGCGTCAGCCGGCCCTCGTTCAGCCCGGCCGACCTCGAGGCCCGGGCCTGGCTCAAGGGGAAGATCGAGGAAGCCGGCCTGTGCTACCGCCAGGACGGCGCGGGCAACCAGTTCGGCCGGCTCGAGTGCGCCCCGCGGACGGTCATGGCCGGCTCCCACATCGACACCGTGCCGCACGGCGGCATGTTCGACGGCGCGGCCGGGGTCCTGGCCGCCCTCGAGGCCGTGCGCCGCGTCGCCGAGGAGAAGGTCCCTCTCCAGAAGGCCCTCGAGGTCGCCTCGTTCACGGACGAGGAGGGCAACCTCGTCGGCGACTTCCTGGGCAGCCGGGCCTTCGTGGGCCTTCTCGACGAAGCCGAGGTCCGCGGCGGCCGGACCTCGTTCGGCCTGCCGTTCGCGGAGATCCTGAAGAAGACGCCCTTCACGGCCGAGTCGATCCTCTCCGCCCACCGCTCGCGGCCCGACCTCGGGGCCTACCTCGAGCTCCACATCGAGCAGGGCCCTGTCCTCGAGGACGAGGGCGTGCCCGTCGGTATCGTCGAGCGCATCGCCGGCAAGCACTACCGCCAGTGCGCCTTCGTCGGCGAGGCGGGGCACGCCGGGACGATCCCCCTCGAGCTCCGCCGCGACGCCTTCCTGGGGCTGGCCGACTTCGCCCTCAAGGCGACGCAGCTCGTCGCGACCCGGCACTACGGGGCGATGCTGACCGTGGGGCGCGCCGCCCTCCACCCCGGGTCGTTCAGCGTCATCCCCGGCCGGGCCGATTTCACGCTGGAGTTCCGCTCTGCCGCGGCGGACGACCTGGCCGCCGTCGAGCGCGAGGTCTTCGCCCTGGCCGAGGACGTGGCCTCGACGCGCGGGCTCGCCTTCCACTCGCGGACCGTCGACCGGACGGCGCCCGTGGCGGTCGCGCCGCGGCTCGTCGCTCTCTTGGAGGAGGAGTGCCGGACGCTCGGCTATCCTTCGATGCGGGTGACGAGCGGGGCCGGCCACGACGCCCAGATCCTGGCCGGGGTGTGCGACGCGGGCATGATCTTCATCCCCTCGCCCGACGGCATCAGCCACGCGCCCGAGGAGCGGGTCGACTGGGACGCCCTGGAAAAAGGCGCCAACGTCCTGCTGCGGGCCCTGATCAAGCTCGCCGCTTAGCGCACGCCGCGGCCGAAGACGACGACCTTCCGCTCGCCGATGAGCGGCCAGCCGTTCTTCCAGTCGTATTCCTCGTAGCCCTCGGGCATGGGATTGACCCGGATGACGCAGGCGCCGCGGGCCCCGGCCCCGGCGTTGTGGTCGATGCGGTCGGAGAAGTCCCAGCCGTCGCCGTAGGTCTTGGCGTTGTGGGAACGGTCCGGGCGCCCCGGCCGGCGGGGGTCGCCCTTGAGCGACCGCTGGGGCTTGACCAGCCGGTAGGGACCTTCGCCGGTGAGCCGCCCCGTGTCCTTCTCGTAGGCCGCCGGGTCCATGAGCTTCCCGTCCCTCTCGTAGGCGAGCAGGAGCCAGGGATCGCCCGGGATCCTACGGCCGTTCCTGACCCCCGGCGGGACCAGGGCCGGCCGCTCGAGCAGGGTCCTCTCGGGGTCCGTGATGGCCAGGGGAGCGTCGTAGTAGTAGCCCCGGGGGAACGGCGCGGTGATCTCCTCGATGGCGTGGTCCGTGCTGTATCCGTCGGGGGCGAAGACGGTGACGCCGGTGACTCCGGTCAGATAGACCTTGGCCGCCGCGAGCAGGTCGATGATGCGGACACCCGTGTAGGTCGCGTACTCGTCGCGCCTCTGGGTCGACTTGTTCATGAGCAGGAACTGGCTGTGGACCGGGAGAGCGCGGACCTCGTCCCAGCCGAGGACGACGGCGGGCGCCTGGGGCAGTCCCGGGCGGCTGGCCGCGTCCCCGGGATTGCGGAGGCCGGCGGCCTCGGCGCCGTTGGCCGTCCCGTCGCCGTCGGAATCCCGGCCGTCGATGGCCGCGAAGGCCTCGAAGGTCCGGCCGGCCCGCTTGTAATCGAGCCCGTAGGCGTTGAGGGTGGCTTCGTAGTCCTTGGGCACACCCGTCTTGTACCGGGCGTTGGGGAAGACGATGAGGTGGCAGTAGCTGCAGGGGCTGACTTCCCGTTCGGTGTCCGTGCCGCGGACCCCGCCGCGGTGGCAGGTCTGGCAGTCGTCGAGGCGGGTCCCGGAGACGCCCGGGTACTGCCGGACGAAGCCGCGCATGTCGGCGTCGTTCTCGTGCCCGACGTAGGCCCGCGACTTGACGGCGTCCTGGCCCGCTCGGGCGGCGAGTCCGATGCCGGTCCCGGCCAGGGCGACTATCAGCGCCAGCACGCCGGCGGTTTTAGTGAGATGTCTCATGCTCCCCTCCAAGGGGGGGCATCATACCACAAATGTGATAGAATCTGAGAGAGGAACGAACCCATGAACGGATCCCGTCAAAGCGCGTGGACGGCCGGGCTGGCCCTGCTCCTCGCGGGCATGGCCGCGGCCCAGGTCCCGTCCGCCTCGAGCCGCCGGGCCGCCGGGCCGGTCAAGGCCGACGGCGCGATCGGCGACTGGACCGGATCTGCAACCGTGCGCGACGCCAAGTCCGGCGTCGAGTTCTCCTTCCAGAACGACGGCGAACGGCTCTGGGTCCTGGCCGTCGTCAAGGGCGCCAAGGCCCGCGAGTCCCTGGAATCGAGCGGCCTGACCGTCCTCTCCGGTCCGCCCGGACGCCGGAAGCCCGGCCGCGGCGTCCTGTTCCTCGTCCGCGCCCTGCCGCCCGATAGCTACATCTACTGGCGGGAGAGCCAGGGCCAGTTCCTGACCGAAGAGGACAAGCGGATCATCCGCGCGGGCGGCCCGCGAGAGGACACCTTCGCTTTCGCCGTCGGCGCCCGCGGCAGCATCAACGGCCCGCTGCGCCGCCGGAGCGACGCCGAGCCGCCCGGCTTCGGCTTCTCCGGGGGGGCCGGGGGGGCCGTCTACGAGTTCGAGATCCCCCTGGCCTCGCCCGACCTGGTCCCCGGCGGGCTGGGCGTCCCGGCCGGCGAAAAGGTGCGCCTGGTCTTCGAGTGGGGCGGCGCGGCCCGCAAGGTCCTCGGCACCAAGGCCGCCCGGGAGACGCCGCCCGCGGAGAAGGGCGGTCTGTCCGGCGTCGCCACCCCGGCCCAGGAGTTCCTCAACAGCCTCGACGCCCTCTCGCGGCCCCGCATCGAGACAAGGACGTTCACCTTCGCCGTCGAGCTGGCCCTGGCGGGCGCACGCTAGATGCCTCTGCGGATCGGCGGCGTCCCCATCGAGTTCCCCGTCGGCCTGGGGGCGCTGGCCGGCTACAGCGACCTCCCCTACCGACTCGTCTGCCGCTCCCTCGGCGCGCCCTACGCCATCACCGAGGCCATGCTCGACCGCCAGATCCTGCTCGAGGGCAAGCTCCGCAAGCGCCTCATCCGCCTCGATCCCGCCGACCACCCCGTCGCCGGCCAGATCATGGGCATCGAGCCGGAGATCATGGCCGAGGCCGCCCGCTCCCTCGACGCCATGGGCTTCGACATCGTCGACCTCAACTTCGCCTGCCCCGTCCGCAAGGTCGTCTCGCACAAGCGCGGCGGCGCGCTCATGGACGATCCCGCGAGGGCCCTGGCCGCCGTGCGGGCCGTCGTCGCCGCGGTCCCCGGCCGGCCGGTGACGCTCAAGCTGCGCCGGGCCTTCCGGGACGCCGACACCGCCCACGGGGCGTTCTGGACGATCGCCCGGGGCGCCTTCGAAGCCGGCGCGGCCGCCATCGCCGTCCACGCCCGGACGGTCGAGCAGAAGTACACGGGCCGGGCCGACTGGGCTTTCCTGGCCGCCGTCAAGCGCGAGTTCCCCGACCGGACCGTCCTGGGCTCGGGCGACGTGACCTCGCCCGCCGAGGCCCTGCGCATGCTGGGCGAGACCGGCGTCGACGGCGTCCTGGCCGCCCGCGGCGCCATCGGCAACCCCTGGTTCTTCGCCCAGGCCCGCGACCTGGCCGCCGGACGCCCCGCCCGCGTCCCCGGTCTCGCGGAGCAGCGGGAAGTCATCTACCGCCACTACGCCTTGGCCGCCGAGGCCTACGGCGCGGCGCGCGGGCTCAAGATGCTCCGCCACTTCAGCCTCCAGTACGCCAAGATGCACCCCCGCCGGACCGACCTCCGCAACGCCCTGGTCGCCGTCCGGACCGAGGACGACTGGCGGTCCGTCATCGACCGGTTCTACGCCGCTTAGGGGATCGGGGACACGTACCAAGGGTACGTGTCCCCGGCCCGCGGCTTTACAGGCCCGGCCCGATGTGCTATCACATCGGATGCTCCGAGCCCGAGGCGCTACAGCCCCCCGGCCAAGCCCTCCGGCCGCCAGGGAGGAGCGGGAAACGGCTCCTCCTTCCGTGATCGAAAAGGAGACACCGTGCGCCGTCCTTCCCCTGCTCTCCTGCGGGCCGTCCGGCTCGCGGCGATCGCCCTGGCCGTGTCCGGGCTCGTGCCCGCTGCGCTCCCCCTTCCGGCGGCGCGACCCGAGGGGCCGGTCCCGCGGACCGTTGCGGTTCCCTCCGCGCGGGCGCGCTCCCTGATGCTGGCGACGACGACGAGCGTCGACGCCACCGGCCTCCTCGACGTCCTGGCCGACGCCTTCGCCGCCGACACGGGCATCCGGCTCAAGTGGATCGCCGTCGGCACGGGCGCCGCGCTCAAGCAGGCCCGCGACGGCAACGCCGACGCCGTCATCGTCCACGCCCGCAAGCTCGAGGACGAGTTCGTCCGCTCCGGCTACGGGGTCAACCGCCGGGTCATCGCCCGCAACTTCTTCATCGTCGTCGGCCCGCCCGACGACCCGGCGCGCGTCGCAGGCGCGGCCACCGCGGCCGAGGCCTTCGGCCGGATCAAGGCGGCCGGGCGGGCCTTCGCGAGCCGCGGCGACGACTCCGGCACTCACGCCCGCGAACGCGACATCTGGGCTTCAACCGGCGGCCCGCCCACCACCGCCTATCTCGAGACGGGCCAGGGCATGGCCGAGACCCTGCGCATCGCCGCGGAGAAACGCGCCTACACCCTGACCGACACGGCCACGTTCCTCGCCCTCAAGGGCCTCGACGGCCTGGCCCCGCTCTTCGAGAACGCCCCCGACCTCGAGAACGTCTACGCGGCCATCGCTGTCGACCCGGCCCGGGTCCCCGGCGCCCGCTACGCCGAGGCCATGGCCTTCATCGCCTTCCTGACCTCGCCGCGCGGCCAGACGCTCATCGGTGAGTTCCGCGGCCGGGCCGGGCGGCCCCTGTTCGAGCCGCTGGCCGCCGTCCCCGGGGTGGACCTCCTCAAATGATCCTCCGCGAGCTCATCCAGGCGGTCTGGATCTCGCTCAAGACGAGCGGGCTGGCCGCGATTGCCGCCAGCGCCCTGGCCGTGCCGGCCGCGCTCTTCCTGGCCGGCCGCGAGTTCCGCGGCAAGAAGCTCATCCTCGTCGTCAATCAGACCTGGATGGCCGCCCCGACCGTGGTCATCGGCCTGCTCTTCTATTCCCTCCTCGGCCGCAGCGGCCCCTTCGGCGGCCTCGGCCTCCTCTACACGCAGGCGGCCATGACCATCGGACAGGTCTTCCTCATCCTGCCGCTCATCACGGGTTTCTCGTACACGGCCCTGCGGCAGGTCGACCGGCGTGCCCGCGCGACGGCCCTGACCCTCGGCGCGGACCCGCGCCAGGCCGGCTGGATCGTCCTGCGCGAGGCCCGCTTCCCGCTCCTTGTGGCCGTCTTGGCCGGCTTCGCCCGGGCCGTCTCCGAGGTCGGCATCGCCATGATGCTCGGCGGCAACATCCGCCACGCCACGAGGAACATCACGACCTCGATCGCCCTGGAGACGGCCAAGGGAGATTTCGGCAACGGCGTCGCCCTCGGCCTCATCCTGTTGGCCGTCACGCTCGGCATCAACGCCCTGGTCCAGACGGGCCTCGGCGGCCGGGGCCGGGAGAGCTGACATGGACGCCCCTCTCTACCGGCTCGAGGACCTGGCCTTCTCCTACCCCGGGTCCGCCTTCACGCTCGCGATCGGGTCCCTCGAGGTCCGCCCAGGCGAAGTCCTGGCCCTGGTCGGGCCGAACGGAGCCGGCAAATCGACCCTGCTCGGCCTCCTGGCCTTCCTCCTCCGGCCCGTCGGCGGCCGGCTCGAGTTCCGCGGCGGCGACCCCTGGGCGGACGGCAGCGGCGCGTTCGCGGCCCGCCGCGAAGCGGTCCTCGTCTCCCACCATCCCTATCTCTTCAAGGGCACCGTCTCCGACAACGTCGGTTTCGGCCTCCGGCTCCGCAAGGTCCCCGAACCGGAGCGATCCGCCCGCGTCGAGGAGGCCCTGACCCTCGTCGAGCTCGACGGCTGGGGCGGCCGGCCGGTCGCCGGCCTGAGCGCCGGACAGGCCCAGCGCGTGGCCCTGGCCAGGGCCCTGGTCCTGCGGCCGCGGGTCCTGCTGCTCGACGAGCCGACGGCCAACCTCGACGCCGGCCTGGCACTGCGGACGGAGGCCCTTCTCCGCGAAGCCGGCCACGCCTGGGGCGCGACGGTGGTCTTTTCCACCCACAATTTCCCGCAGGCCGCCCGCCTGGCCGGCACCGTCCTCTATCTCTCGGAGGGCCGCCGCTCCGAGCCGCCGCCCTGGGACCGCCCGGAATTCCCTTCGGCCGGCGCTTCTGCTAAGATGCCGACGGATCCCCGGGGTCTCCCATGATCGAATACGCCGAAGCCCGGTCCCTCGTCCTGGCCGCCGCCCGCGCTCTGCCGGCCGAGTCCGTGCCGCTGGCCGCGGCCCTCGGCCGGACCCTGGCCCGGGACATCTCCGCCCGCGAGCCCGTGCCCCCGTTCACCAAGGCGACCATGGACGGCTACGCCGTGCGGGCGGCCGACACGCGCCCGTCCGGTTCGGGGCCGGACGGCGCGGTCACGCTCGAGGTCCTCGAGGACCTGCCGGCGGGCCGGCGTTCGCGCCGGACCGTCGGGCCCGGCCAGGCCGTGCGCATCATGACCGGGGCGCCGCTGCCGGCGGGAGCCGACGCCGTGGTCATGGTCGAGGACAGCGAAAAGCGGGACGGCCGCGTCGCCCTGCGCCGCGCCGTCCGGCCCGGCGACAACATCGGCGAAGCCGGGGAGGACCTGGCCAAGGGCGAGCGGGCTCTGGCCCGCGGGACGGTCGTCGGCCCGGCCGAGATCGCCGTGCTGGCCGCGACCGGCCGGGCCCGCGTCCCCGTCGCCCGCCGGCCGAAAGTGGCCGTCATCGCCACGGGCGACGAGATCGTCGAGCCCGGCGCGCGCAAGAAGCCCGGCCAGATCCGCAACGCCAACGGGCCGGCTCTCGCGGCCATGGCCGCCGCGGCTGGAGCCGAGGCCGCCTACCTGGGCATCGCCCGCGACCGCGCCTCCTCCCTGCGCGCCAAGCTGGCCAGGGCCCGCGGCGCCGACGTCCTCGTCCTCTCCGGCGGCGTCTCGGTCGGCGACTACGACCTGGTCAAGGACGAGCTCGAGGCCTTCGGCGTCGAGACCGTCTTCTGGCGGGTCCGCATCAAGCCCGGCAAGCCCGTCTTCTTCGGCCGCCGCGGCCGTCAGCTCGTCTTCGGCCTGCCCGGCAATCCCACCAGCGCCATGGTCACCTTCCTGCTCTTCGTCGGACCGGCGTTGGACGGCCTGCTCGGACGCGCCGCGACGGGCCCTCGCGCGGGCCGGGCCGCGCTCGCCGCGGACATCGTCCTCAAACCGGGGCGCCTCCAATTCCTGCGCGGCGTCCTCGAGGGCGACGGCCCCGCCCTGAGGGTCTCGCCCTACAACGACCAGCGCAGCGGCGTCCTGCGGTCGATGGTCCACGGCCGCGTCCTCATCGTCGTCCCGGCCGACGCCGCCCGGCTCGAAGCCGGCCGGGAGGTCGACATCCTGTACATGGACGGACGGTGAGCGCGATGGCCAAGCTCAGTCACGTGGACGGCCGGGGCAAGGCGAAGATGGTCGACGTCGGGGCCAAGGCCGTGACCCGGCGCGAGGCGGCGGCCTCGGCTTTCGTCAAGCTGGGACCGGCCACCCTGCGGCTCGTCCGGCGGAACGCCCTGGCCAAGGGCGACGTCCTCAACACGGCCCGGCTGGCCGGCATCCAGGCGGCCAAGAGGGCCTTCGAGCTCATTCCCCTGGCCCACCCCATCCCGCTCGAGAGCGTCGCCGTCGACCTCGAGGTCCTGAAGACGGGCGTCCGCGTCCGCTGCCGCGTCGCCGCCGAAGCCAAGACGGGGGCCGAGATGGAGGCCCTGACCGGCGCGGCCGTGGCCGCCCTGACCGTCTACGACATGGTCAAGGCCGTGGAGCGCGGGGCCGTGATCGGCCGCCTGCGCCTCGAATTCAAGTCCGGCGGCAAGAGCGGGACCTTCCGGAGACGTCCGTGACCGCGTCCGCCGGAAAGGCCGGTGTCCTCGTCTCCGTCAACGTCAGCCTCAAGAAGGGCCAGGTCAAGACGCCGGTGCCGCGGGCCGCGCTCGCCGCCGGCCGGGGCCTCGAAGGCGACGCCCACCGGGACTTCGGTCACCGCCAGGTCTCCCTGCTCATGGCCGAGGACATCGACGCCCAGCGGGAGAAGTGCGGCGGCGGCACGGCCGCTGACGTGATCAAGCCCGGCGCTTACGCCGAGAACCTGACCACCCGGGGCATCGACCTCGGCGCCCTGGCGATCGGCGACGAGCTGGCCGTGGGCGGAGCGGTCCGGCTCCGGGTCACCCAGATCGGCAAGGAATGCCACGCCCATTGCGCCGTCCAGCGACTGACCGGCGAGTGCATCATGCCCGTTCGGGGCATCTTCTGCGAGGTCGTCGAGGGCGGCGAGGTCCGCCCGGGGGACGGCATTGAGAAGCGGTAAGGTCCTGCGCCTCTCGGTCACGGACCGCTGCGATCTGCGCTGCGTCTACTGCATGCCGGAGTCGGGCGTCGCGCTCGTGCCCATGGCCGACATGCTGACCTACGAGGAGATCGCCGCCGTGGCCAAGGCGGCCATGGCGGCCGGCGTCCGCCGGTTCCGCCTGACGGGCGGCGAGCCCCTGGCCCGCCGCGGCTTGGCGTCCCTGGTCCGGCTCCTGGCCGCGCTGGGCCCGGACGACCTGGCCCTGACGACCAACGGCCTGCGCCTGGCCGAGGCCGCGGCGGAGCTGAAGGCCGCCGGCCTCGGGCGTGTGACGGTCAGCCTGGACACTCTGAGGCCGGACCGCTTCGAGCGCATCACCCGCCGGCCGGGCCTCGACCGCGTGCTGAATGGCATCGCGGCGGCCCGGGCGGCCGGGCTCGAGCCCCTCAAGGTCAACACCGTCGTCATCCGCGGCGTCAACGACGACGAGATCCCCGACTTCGCGCGCTTCGCGGCGGGCGAAGGGCTCGAGCTGCGCTTCATCGAGCTCATGCCCACGAGCGGCCTGGGCCCCGACTGCAAGGAGCTCGGCGCCTGGCGGCCGGCCCTGTTCGTCAAGGGCGAGGAGGTCCGGGCCCGGATCGAGCAGGCTCTCGGGCCGCTCGAGCGTCTGCCGGCCGACGGCGGCGTCGCCTCCGTCTACCGGCTCGGGGACGGGCGAACGAGGTTGGGTTTCATCGACCCGGTCTCGGAACCGTTCTGCGGCGGCTGCGAGCGTCTGCGGCTCGGGCCGGACGGGCTGCTGCGGGTCTGTCTCTTCGACCGGGCGGGGACGGACCTGCGCCGCGTCCTCCGCGGGGGATCGGGCGGCCCGGCCGGCGTCGAGGCCGTCCTGCGGGCCGCCTTCGAGGCCAAGCGGACCTGGGAACGCGGCCCGCTCGAGGGCCTGGCCGGCGACATGTTCCGGATCGGAGGATGACCATGAAGGTCGGCATCCTGACGGTGAGCGACAAGGGCGCCCGGGGCGAGCGCGAGGACCGCAGCGGCCCGGCCATCCGGGAGATGATCGAGGCCGCCGGCGGCGAGGTCGTCCGGACGGCCGTCGTCCCCGACGAGCCGGACGACATCAAGGCCGCGCTCGTGGCCTGGTCGGACGAGGGCCTGGAGCTCGTCCTGACGACCGGCGGGACCGGCTTCAGCCCGCGCGACCGGACTCCGGAGGCGACCAAGGCCGTCATCGAGCGCGAAACGCCGGGCCTTCCCGAGGCCATGCGCCGGGACGGGGCCGGGCGGACGCCGGCGGCCATCCTCAGCCGGGCCGCGGCGGGCATCCGCAAGGCCACCCTCATCGTCAACCTGCCGGGGAGCGAGAGGGCGGTCCGGGAGAGCCTGGCCGTCATCCTGCCCGTCCTCGCCCACGGCCTCGACATCCTGCGGGGCCGGGCCTCCGAATGCGGCGGCGGGCACGGGCACGGCCGCTAGACCGCGGCCCTGGCCGGCTCCGGGAGGGATTGTCCGGCGTGTTATAATGGACCCGCGCCCCGCCGGGGAGCCGCAGACAGCAGATCGAGAAAGGCCCTATCCATGAGCCGCACATCCTTCCGCTTTCCCGTCGCCGTCACCTTCGCCCTGGCCGCCCTGGCGGCCGCCGCGGCCCTCGCCGCCGCGCAGGACGTCGCGCCGGTCCCCCAGCACCTGACGGGGACGGTCAGCATCGAGGTCCCCGTCCGCGTCTTCAAGGGCGGCGCCTTCGTCGACGGCCTCCCGCTCGGCGACTTCGAGGTCTACGAGAACGGCAAGCTCCAGACCGTCGACGCCGTCTATCTCGTCAAGAAGGCCTTCGTCGAGCGGAGCGAGGAGACCAAGGCCTACCGGCCCGACACGGGGCGCCATTTCTACCTGTTCTTCGAGATGACGGAGTACGATCCCCGCGTCCGCGAGGCCCTGTCCTTCTTCGTCCGGGAGGTCCTGGCCGAGGGCGACGAGCTCGTCGTCGTCACCCCGCTCAAGACCTACCGCATGAAGTCCGACGTCCTGCGCGCCGCCGGCCGGGACGAGGTCTTCGAGAAGCTCATCGGCATCCTGCGGCGCGACATCCTCATCGGCAACACGGAGTACCGCGAGATCCTCGACGAGATGACCGGCCTGGCCGCCACCATCGCCAGCGCCGTCAACGTCAACACCTCCGGCACCACGACCCAGGCCATGGGCGAATCCTTCGGCTTCTCCGACTCCGTCTTCGAGCTGAAGACCTCCATGGAGGAGCAGCTCCAGCTCTACGCCGTCACCCTGAGCCGCCTGGAGAACGTCCGCGACCTCGACCAGACCCGGGTCGACCGCCTGGCCGACTATCTCCGCGAACAGACGGGACAGAAGGAGGTCTTCCTCTTCTACCAGCGCGAGTTCATCCCCAAGATCGATCCCAGCGCCCTGACCGTCCTCATGAGCGCCTACAACCAGCGCCCCGACGTCATCCAGACGGTCAACACCGTGTTCGAGTTCTTCCGCCGCGAGGAGCCGGTCGACATCGAGCCGGTCAAGCGGGCCTACGCGGACGCGGGCGCCTCCGTCCACTTCCTCTACCTGACGCGGCCGGCGCCCCGGGTGCGCGGCGTGGTCATGGAAGAGCAGTCGGAGGACATCTTCGCCCCCTTCCGGGAGATGAGCCGGGCCACCGGGGGGTTCATGGCCTCGACGGCCAACGTCGAGGCGGCCATGAAGACGGCCGTGGCCGCCGCCGAGAACTACTACCTCCTCTACTACACCCCCAAGGACTACGCGGCCGACGGCCGCTTCCGGCAGATCACGGTCAAGGTCAAGGGCGGGGATTACCGCATCAGCCACCGGCAGGGCTACATCGCCGACTGAGGCGGGACGGGCTCACTCGTCGAGCGGGCCGGGCCGGAAGGCGCGGCCCTTCTTCTTCTCGCCGACGCGGCGCTTGTCGGCCAGCATCTTGTCCTTGGCCCGCTTGGACCGCTTCCTCTTCTGACGGCGGATCTTGGCGATGCGCTTCTCCTCCTCGCTCTCGCGCCCGCGGACGGCGGCCTCGATCTTGTCGGCCAGGATGCGGCGGGCGAAGAAGCGGTTGAGGGCCTGGGAGCGCTCCTGCTGGCACTTGACCTCGGTCCCGGTCGGCAGGTGCTTGAGGTAGACGCAGGTCGCGACCTTGTTGACGTTCTGGCCGCCGTGGCCGCCCGAGCGGATGAACTTCTCGACGAGGTCCTCTTCGCGGATGCCGAGGGCCTCCATCCGGTCCGCCAGGGCCTGCTCCTTCTCGGGTCCGACACCGAACGTCGCCATGCCCCTATCCTAGCAAAAGGGGGGCGAAAAGGGGAATAGGTCTTGTGTCCCCGTCGGCCCTGGAATAAACTGGCCGGCGCGTCGTCTAAGAAGACGGAGGTCCTCATGACACCGAAGCCCCGCGCCCTGGCCGCTCCGGCCGCCCTCGTCGCCCTGTCGCTCGCCCTGACGGCCCCCGCCGCCGCCCAGCCCGGGGGCGGGCCGCCCCGGGCCCCCAAGATCGACACGTCCAGGATGGTCGCGCCGCCCGCGGCCCCGGCTTCGGGCCCGCGCACGACGGCCGAAGCGACCGATTACGCCGCGACGTCGACCTACGCCGACGTCCTGGCCTTCGTCCGCGACCTCCAGAAGCTCTCGCCGCGCGTCCGCGTCGAGACCCTGGCCGTCTCGACCGAGGGCCGGGCCATCCCGCTCCTGGTCATCGGCGATCCGGTGCCGCACGATCCCCTCCTCCTCCGCCACGACGACCGGATCGTCGTCTACATCCAGGCCAACATCCACGCCGGCGAGGTCGAGGGCAAGGAAGCCGCCCTCATGCTGGCCCGGGACATCCTCCTCGATCCCAAGCGGCCCTACCTCGACAGGATCGTCCTGCTCGTCGCCCCCGTCTTCAACGCCGACGGCAACGACAAGATGGACCCGCGCAACCGCATGGGCCAGGACGGCCCCGCGAAGGGCTCGGGCGTCCGCCACAACGGGCAGAACCTCGACCTCAACCGCGACGGCATGAAGCTCGAGAGCCCCGAGATGCGCGGCCTCGTCCACAACGTCCTCGGGCGCTGGGACCCTCTCCTCCTCGTCGACTGCCACACGACCGACGGCTCCATGCACGAGGAGCCGGTGACCTATTCCTGGGGCCTCTGCCCGAACGGCGATCCCCAGGTCCTCAAGTACGCCCGCGACACGATGCTCCCGGCCGTCGACGCCCGCCTGGAGAAGGCCTACGGCACCCTATCGGTCCCCTACGGCGATCCCATGGACTTCGTCGATCTCGAGAAGGGCTGGCGGACCTTCGGCCACCAGCCGCGCTACATGACCAACTACATCGGCCTGCGCAACCGCCTGTCCATCCTCGACGAGAACTACAACTACGCCGACTTCCGGACCCGCGTCGCCGGCAACTACAATCTCCTCAAGTCCATCCTCGACTACTGCGCCGGGCACGCCGCCGAGCTCCGCCGGCTCGTCGCCGACGCCGACGCCCGGACCGTCCGGGCCGGGCTGGCCCCCGGCGAGGCCGACACTTTCGGCCTGGACATCGACGTCAAGCCCCTGCCCGGCAAGCTGGCCATCCTCGGCTACGAGATGGAGGCCCCGCCGGCCCCCGCGCCCGGCGCCGCCCCGGCCCCGGCCGGGCCCTTTCCCCGGATGAGGGCCACGGACCGCCGCAAGACCTATAACGTGACCTATTACGCCGACTTCGTCGCTCCTCGCTCGGTCCGGCTGCCGTACGCCTACCTCGTCCCCTTGGCCGGGACCGAGGTCCGCGACAAGCTCCGCCAGCACGGCGTCGCCGTCGAGCGCCTGACGGCCGCGGCCACCCTCGAGGTCGAGGCCTTCCGCATCAAGGAGATCAAGGGGGCCGAGCGGCTCTACCAGGGCCACCGGACCAACACGGTCAAGGGGGAATATGCCGTCGAGACGCGGGAGTTCCCGGCCGGGACGCTCGTCGTCCGGCTGGCCCAGCCCCTGGGGCGGCTGGCCGCCTACCTCCTCGAGCCGGAATCGGACGACGGCCTGTTGGTCTGGAATTTCTTCGACCGGGACATCGTCAGCCAATGGGGCCGCGGGGCGCAGACCTACCCCGTCTACAAATTGAGGGCTGCCGCCAACCTGGCCGCCGAAAGCGTCGACTGATTACTTCTTCTTGCGTCTGGCCGAGACCAGGTACTTGCCGCAGTTCTCGCAGACGTAGATGTCGTTGGAGTCTTCCATGGCCGAGTACATCTGGGTCGAGATGTTGATGTTGCAGCCCTGGCAGACCCCGTCGACGGCGTCGGCGACGGCGAAGCCGTAGCGCTCCATCAGGCGGTCGAAGCGGGAGACGAGATCGCGGTCGAGCTCCTCCCGGATCATGACGGCCTGTTTCTGGAGCTCCTTCTGCTGGTCCTTGGTCGCCTTCTTCCTGCGGAGCTCGATCTCCTGGAGCTTCTTGAGCAGCCGGGCCCGGCTGACGATCTTCTCCTCGTGGACGAACTTGAATTCGATCCCCGAGAGGATGTCGTAGAGCTCGGCCTTGTCCTTGGCCGCCTGGATGCGGCCGCGGTTCTCGGCCCGGATGAGGAAGCGGGCCAGGCCGGCGAAGAGGTGGTTGAACAGGCCGGGCAGGGTCGGGTTCCAGACGACCAGGATGATCAGGTGGACCTTCTGCCCGTCGTGGGCGTCGAAATCGATGCCCTTGTCCGAGCGCCCGACGGCGACCGCGATCTCGCCTCCGGCGTCGACGCGGGCGTGCGGCAGGGCGACGCCCGAACCGATGGCCGTGGAGACGAGGTTCTCGCGGTCGATGATGCGGGTCAGCAGGAGCTTCTTGTTGTCGATGAGCTTCTGCTTGGCCAGGACGTCCAGCAGTTCTTCGACGGCCTCGACCTTGTCCTTGCTCTTGAGGTCGAAGACGACCTGGGCGGGAGAGAGGTAATCGGAAAAGCGTGACAGGCGCGGAGCGGTTTTATTCTCCATCGCCGACAGAGTCTATCACATCCGGGGCGGAAAGGCCAGCCTCAATTTCCCCGCTTGAACGAGCTCGTCGGCAGGAACTGCGGCAGGTCCGGCCGCTCCTGGAGGAGCCCGACGACGGCCTTGGCCCAGTCGATGAGCTGGAGCGTGCCGCGGAGGTCCCAGTCGGGCTTCATCTCGTCGGAGACCTTGTGGTAGCCGTCCCGGCGGTACTCCTCGAACTTCCGCTGGACGAGGCCCTTGTCCGGGCCCTTGGCGACGACGCCCTGGCTGAGCCAGACGGCCGGGATGCCCTCCCGGGCGAACGAGATCTGGTCGGAGCGATAGAAGAAGCCGAGCTCGCCGTTGCGCTCCGGGGTGTAGCGCAGGCCGACGGCCTCGGCCGCCTCCCGGCAGACGGCGTCGAGGTCGGAGTGCCGGGCCCCGATGGCGAAGACGTCCTCGGTCTCGCCCCAGACGTTGGTCATCTCGTAGTTGATGTCGGCCACGACCGTGCCCTTCGGGAAGGGCAGGTGGCGGGCGAAGTAGGCCGAGCCGAGGACGAGCTGCTCCTCGGCCGTCACAGCGACGAAGCAGAGGTCGTCCTTGAGCCGTTCGGGCCGTTGGGCGTAGAAGCCGGCCGTGGCCAGGAGGGCGGCCGAAGCGGAGCAGTTGTCGACGGCCCCGTTGTAGATCGGATCGCCTTCGAGCGACTCGTCCCGGCCGAAGTGGTCGTAGTGGGCCGAGAAGACGACGGTCCGCTGCCGCGCCTGGGGGTGCTTGGCCCGGACGATCCCGGCCACGTTGACCCCGTCGACCGTCCGGACGGTCCGGTTCTGGCGGACCGTGGCCCGGAGCCCGAGCGGCACGGGGGCGAACTCCGCGGTCTCGGCCTTCTCGCGCAGGGCCCGGCGGTCGAGCTTGGCCGCGGCCAGGACGCGGTCGGCCGTCTCCCCGGCGATCCAGCCCTCGAACAGGAGCCGGCGGTCGCGGTCGGGATCGTAGAAGCTCTCGTTGCCCCAGGAGGCGCGCAGGACGTCCCAGCCGTAGGCCGCGCCCTTGGTGTCGTGGATGATGAGGATGCCGGCCGCGCCGAGCTCGGTGGCCTTCTCGTACTTGTAGGGCCAGCGGCCGTAGTAGGTCATGTCCTCGCCGTCGAACAGGCCGCCCGGACGGTTGCCGGGCTCGTTGATCTCGACGAGCAGGACCTTGCCCGCGACGTCGAGGCCTTTGAGGTCGTCCCATTGCCGTTCCGGGGCCTGGACGAGATAGCCGGCGTAGACGAGCTCGCCGGAGGCCTCGGGCGGGACGTCCTCGCGTTCGGTCCGGACGACGAACTCGTCCCAGAGGACGGGCGCCAGGGCGAGGCCCGGCCCGGCGATCTCGAGCGTCGCGGCGGGATCGGGCCGGGAGCCCTTGAGCGGGAAGGTCTGGCGGTAGCTCGTCCCGAAGGCCGGGTCCAGGCCCATGGTCCGAAAATAGTCCTCGTGGTAGCGGGCGGCCAGCTCGATGCCGCGAGTCCCGACGGCCCGGCCCTCGAGCTGGTCGCTCGAGAGGTAACGGATGTGGGCGGCGATCTCGTCCACGGTGACGGGCTCCAGGCGGTCCCGGCGGCCCTGGCAGGCGGCCAGGAGGAGGAGCGCGGCGGCTCCGGCGAGAACGGCGGTCCGAGTCCGGGTCGGGTTCATAGGTCCCTCCGTGCGAAACGTTCGATCACGATTGAATATATAACATAAAAACGGGGACACGTACCCCGGGTACATGTCCCCGACCGGACACGTACCCGAGGGACATGGCCCCGAGACCGAGGTTGACCCGTTCCGGCCTTTGGCCTAACATGGGGCCTTGCGGCCGCTCCGGCCGGAGAAAGGAGTTTCCCATGACGAAGACCCATAGATCCGCCGCGGTCCTGACCGCCGTTCTCGCTCTGGCCCTGCTGCCCCTCTCGCTCCGGAGCCAGGCCCCCGAGGCCAAGGCCGAGCTGCCGGTCCTGGTCACGTCCTGCGGCCAGAGCATCGGACCGACGACCATCAAGGTCGTCCTGCAGCGGCTGAAGATGCAGTACGACATCGACCCTCTGGCCACGCCCGAGACGCTCAAGGCCAAGCCCTACAAATCGCTCATCATCACCATGGGCGCCAGCCTCAAGGGCATGGGCGCCGCCGGCATCGAGATCGAGGACGAGCTGGCCCGGGCGGCCGCCCTCGTCGCCGAGGCCAAGAAGCTGGGCATCACGGTCATCGGAGCCCACATCGAGGGCATGAAACGGCGCTCCCAGGGCGCCGCCGCCGGCGACACGACCGACGAACAGTCCATCGACGCCGTGGCCCCGAACGCGGCTATCCTCCTGGTCCTCAAGGAAGGCAATTCCGACGGCCGGTTCACGGCCATCTCGCTGGCCAAGAAGGTCCCCCTGGTCGAGTTCGAGAAGACGACGGACCTCATCCCGACCCTGGAGAAGCTGTTCGCGAAGTAAGCCCTATTTCTTCTCGAGGGTCACCAACCCGACCTTCTCCTGGACCGTCATCCAGGCCTCGAGGTCGAGGAGGTCGATGGGGCCGAACTCGGCCGAGGCGGCGTCGCGGATATCGAGCACCGAGCGGCGGCCGTCGATGAAGTTCCGGAGCTCCGTTTCCGCGACCAGGATGGACGGCGGGGCCTGGTAGGCGAGCTTGCGGAACTCCTCCCGCAATCCCCACATGGCCATCATGTCGCCCATCTTCTCCGTCCGCGCCGGGACGATCCCGGCCAGCCGGACCTCGTCCTTGGTCGGGACGGGCTTGGCCGCCGGCACGCCCAGGGCCCGGCAGCGCGCGGCATAGAGGACGTCGAGCGTCCGGAGGTCGCCGGCCCGCCCGGCGTCGAGGCCGGCCAGGCGGCCCGTCAGAACGGCCGCCGCGGCCGCGTCGTCGCCGGCGAAGAACCGCGTCGAGGCCAGGGTCTCCTTCTCCCGGGCGAAGGCCTGTTCGACGACCACCCGGGCCTCCTTGAAGGCCGCCTGGACCGACTGGGCGTCGGCGCCCAGGAGCAGGCGCTCGGCCCGGGCCCGCTCGGCGCCCAGCCGGCCGCCCTGGCGGGCGGTGATCTCGGCCATCATCCGGACGGCCTCGGCCGGGCCGGCGTTGGCCAGGAACTCCGCCGCCGCGGCGCACATGGTCACGATGCGCTTGAGCTGGGTGGGATCGGACTTGTCGGGCGTGTCGCCGCTCGTGTGGTACCACTGGTCGGGCCAGACGATCATCAGCACGCCCGGGATGCGGACCGAGCCGTCGACGAAGACGTCGTAGTCGCTGCCCGGGGAATAGCGCTCGACGAGGAAGTAGAACGGATCGCGCGAGCCGGTCGGGGCCAGGACGCCGCCCGAGCGCCAGCCGTCCTCCTGGGCATCGCGCTGGGAGTCGCCCATCCACTCGTAATAGGCGGCCATGACGTCGTTGAGCCAGCTCGGCAGGGACCACGGGGTCTGATTGAGCCGGTTGTAGCTCTGGTTCTTGATCAGCCCCTCCCCGACCATGTCGAGGTTGATGTTGGCGAACATACGCCGGCGGATGTCGGGATTGAGCCGCAGGTAGGCCGAGGTGCCCGAGATCTCAGGCACGAACAGGAAGCGGACCGACCGCTTGAGCGGCGGGATCTTCCCCTCGTCGACCAGCGTCTTCAGCACCCGGGCCGTCTCCAGGACCGCGGCGCAGCCCGAAGCGTTGTCGTTGGCGCCCTGCTTGGCCCAGCCCTCGTAGAGGTGGGCGGTGAAGACGAGCTCCTCGTCGGGCCGCTCGGTGCCCTTGATCAGGGCGACGGTCAGCTGGTCCTTGTAATCGGGGACCTGCCGGGACTTGACGACGGCCCGGACGACGATCTTCCGGCCGCGCTCGAGGGCGTCGCGCAGCTCCTGGCCCCGCCGTTCGGAGACGACGAAGCCGAACGTGGCCCGGTCGCCAGGCGCCGCGCGCAGGCCGCTCCAGCCGACCTCGTCGCGGTCGAACTCGGGATGGCTCGAGGACCAGCCGACCAGGCCGGCCGCGCCGTACTTCTGGACCCCCAGGCGGCGGGCGGCCTCGGGCGGCCCGTTGACCAGGAGGACCTTGCCGGCGACGTCCTTGCCCTCGTAGAACGACTCGCGGTTGCCCGGGCCGACGTAGACAAGCTCGGCCGTCGTGTCCGTCGTCGCGCTGCCCGAGGCCAGGCACGCGGGGACCTCGTCGAGGTCGGCGATCTTGACGAGCTCCGGCTCGACCGTCCACAGCTCGGCGGCCTCGGCGTCCCAGGTCGTGCCGCCCGCCGTGGGCAGGTCGACCGTCGCCGAGTCGGCCAGGCCGTACTCGCGGAGCTTGGCCAGGATGTGGGCCGATTCGAAGTAGCCGGTCCGGTACTCTTCGGGCTTGCGGTTGCGGTTGACGGCGGTCAGGGCGATCTCGGTCTGGAGCGCCGTCTCGCCTGAGGCCTCGTTGACGACGGCCCGCAGGACGGCGGGGGCGTTCGGGGCGGGCCGGGCGGGGGTGTCCTGGGCGGCGCCGGGGACGAGCCCGGCGAGGGCCAGTGCGGCGGCGGACGCGGCGAGAACGGCGAGAGGACGGATCTTCATGGGGCCTCCTGTGTCGGCGCGAAGGGACATTCTAATGGACGGGCCGGCAAAAGCCAAGGTCGCCTCTCCGCCGGGATGCGCTCCGGCCTCCCGTTGTGCTAGAATACCGCCGGGCCAAAGGAGTAGGACAGGGAACGAAAGGAGACGGCCATGATCGCGACGGAAACCGCCAAGACGGTCCTGCTCGTGCTGTTCGGCCTGTGCGTCCTGTGGATCGTCGTCATCGTCGTCAAGAACGACATGCAGACCATCGTCCGCGCCCTCATCGTCACGGCCCTGGTCGGGCTGGGGCTCTATTACGTCAACCAGACCAAGCTCGAGAAGCTGTCCTTCACGGCCGTCAAGCAGGAGCTCTTCCCGGTCAAAGCCCGGGCCTACACCTTCCAGAAAAGGGAAGGCTTCGTCGCCGGCCGGACGAGCACGGCCTACATCTTCGACGACCCCGGGCCGCCGCTGTCGGTGGCCATGATCGAGGGCGGCAAATACATGACCATCAAGGACCTGCGCACGGTCAACGTCGTCCTCGAGTACGTCGGCCTGCCGCCCGTCGAAGAGGCCGTCTCGGAGCTGGCCTCCCTGACCGGGAAGGCCATCGACGCCGACAAGTTCCGCTGGGACGACTACGGGCCGGGCGTGCTCCTCGTCGAAAGGGGCATCTGCCGCGACATGACCTCGGCCCAGTCCTTCACCTGCATCGCCCGCATCACCGTCACGGCCCGCTGAGCGGGGGCGGCCGGACGGCCCGCGGCCGTCAAAGCTGCCCAACGTCTTGCTTTTCCCGGCCCGTTGTCCTAGAGTATCGCCTCGGCGCGTGAAAGGAGCTGGCGAGACATGAGCGCGACGGCGTCGGCCGCCCTGATCCTGGCCGTCATGGCCGGGGCCTTCGTCGTCGCCAAGCTCTTGAAGGTCTCGACCGAACTGGCCCTCTTCGCGGCCGCCCTGGCCGGCGCCCTGGCCGGCGGTCACGGCATTCCGTCCCGGCATATCGTCGAGGGCGCCTTCACCTATTTCGACATCGTCCTCATCTTCGTCACGGCCACCCTGTTCATGAACCTCCTCAAGGAATCGGGGGCGGCCGCCTTCGTCGTCCGGGCCATCCTGCGCCGCTTCCACCGCCGCAAGGTCCCGCTGTTCGTGCTCCTGGCCCTGCTGCTCCTCGTCCCCGGCGGGCTGACCGGGGCCGGCAGCGTGACCGTCCTGATCATGGGCGGCATGGCGGCCACCATCCTCGGCACGATGGACATCCCGGGCCCCAAGGTCGCGGCCATCATCTTCGTCATCGCCGGGCTGAGCGCGGCCGCCCCGCCCGTCAACCTCTGGGCCATGCTGACGGCGGCGGGCGTCAACATGCCCTACGTCGGCTTCTTCCTGCCGCTCCTCGTCCCCTGCGTCGTCCTGGCCCTGCTGACCATCTTCATCCTGGGGGCCGGGGCCAAGCCGGTCGACCTGGCCAAGGCCATGGCCGAGCTGCCCGAAGCGCCGGCCCGCATGAGCTGGCTCCGGGTCGCCGTGCCCTTTCTCGTCTTCTTCCTCCTCGTCGCCGCCGGGCGCGTCTTCCCCTTCGACGTTCCCGTCCTCGGGCTGCCGCTGATGTTCGCCGCCGCGGCGGCCGCGGCCCTGGCCCTGTCGCCGGTCCGCCTCGACGTCTGGAGGATCTCCCGCGACACCGTGCACCAGCTCCTGCCCCTCGTCGGGACGCTGACCTGCGCAGGGGTCCTGGTCCAGATCATGGCCTTGACCGGCGTCCGCGGCCTCATCGCCATCACGACGGTCACCCTGCCCGTGACCGTCGTCTTCCTGACCCTGTTCCTGACCCTGCCCGTTTCGGAGGCCGTCCTGATGTGGGGCGCCGCCCCCGTCCTGGGCGTGCCGCTCGTGCTCCTGTTCAACACCATCGGACTCGATCCCGTCGTCGCCCTGGCCGGGATGAGCGTCATCTGGCCCCTGGGCGACGCCATCCCGCCGACGGCCATCATCGGCCGGCTGACGACGACGACGGTGGGCATGAAGGAGCCGTACGGGAAATTCCTGAAGGCCTGCCTCGTGCCGGCGGTCCTCATCGCGGTCGTCGGCACACTCATGGTCGTCTTCAGCAAGAAACTGGCCTTCCTGCAGGTGTTCTGACATGGCGACCGTCGTGACCGTCCTCTACTACCTCATAACGGCCTTCGTCGCCGTCCTGCTCGTCGCCAATTTCCTGAAGCGGAAGGATTGGCAGGAGGAGGCCCTCTACATCATCGTCTTCATCCCCTTCCTGCTGCGCCTGCTGAGGCTCAAATGATCCGCAAGGCCGCGATCGCCGGGCTGGGCCTCGTCCTGGCCGTTTTCGCCGGCCTGAGCTTCCACCGCAGCCGGCACCTTCCCGAGCCCGTCGTGGCCGGCCCGGGCGTCGCGCGCGTGGCCACCCTCGGCGCTTATTTCGCGCCGGTCAAGGGCACGGTCAACGACGCCCACGTCTACATCCTCGAGGGCCGGGAACCGGGCGGGACCGTGCTCCTCCTCGGCGGCACCCACCCGGAGGAGCCGGCCGGGCGCCTGGCTTCATGGATCTTCGCCGAGAACGCCGAGATCGTCCGGGGCCGCCTCCTGGTCGTCCTGACGGCCAACCGCAGCGGCTCGACAGCGACGCGGCTCGGCGGCGCCTATCCCCCCGACTTCACCGTCCCGACGCCCTACGGCGGACGGACCTTCCGCATGGGCGACCGCTGGTCCAACCCCCTCGACCAGTGGCCCGACCCCGAGGTCTACCTCCACTACCCGTCGCGCCAGCAGCTGGCCTACGTCGACATCCGCAACCTCAACCGGGCCTTCCCCGGGCGGCCGAACGGCACCCTGACCGAGCGGACCTGTTACGCCATCACCGAGCTCATCCGGCGGGAGAAGGTCGACATCGCCATCGACTTCCACGAGGCCGAGCTGCAGTACCCCGTCATCAGCACCATCGTGGCCCACGAGAAGGGTGCCGACCTGGCCGCGGCGGCCTCGATGTTCATCAGCAGCGACGAGGGCTTCGCCATCGGCGTCGAGAACTCGCCGAAAGCCCTGCGCGGCCTGTCGCACCGCGAGATCGGCGACGCCACCGACGCCATCTCGCTCCTGCTCGAGGCTCCGGAGCCCTTCCTCGACGCCACGCGCGGCCGCACCGACCGGGCCCTCCTGCTCACCGGCCGGGACGAGTTCGTCGTCCGCGCCGGGAAACGGGGGCTGCTGTTCGAGAAGATCGACGACAAGGGCTGGCCCATCGACGTCCGGGTCGGCCGGCACACCTCGACGGTGCTCCAGATCCTCGAGAACTGGACGGCCGACAGGCCGGACAAGGGCGTCGTCGTAGCGGGGGTCCCCCGCTACACCGAGGTCCTCGAGAAAGGCACGGGCGCCTTCCTCAAGGACCCCCGCACGGCCGACCGCTCCCGCCTCTACTACGAGTGACGGCCGGGACGGCCCGGGCGCCGTCTCAGGCGGTCTTCTTGCCCTTGACGAACCCGACGATGGCCAGGATGACGGCCAGCGCCAGCAGGATGCCCAGGACCAGGGTCGTCGACTTCTTGCTGGCGACCGTCTTGTCCAGGTTGGCGGCCAGGGCGTCCTTGTCGGCGGTCAGGGCGGCGAACTTGCGGGCCTGCTCCTCGGCCGCGGCCGTGAGGGAAGCTTCGGTCTGTTTGAGGGCGGCGATCTCGCCGTCCTTGGCCGTGATCTGGGCCTCCATCTCGGTCACCTGCTTCCTGAGGCCGGCGATAGCGCCGTTGAGGGAGCGGACCTTCTTCTGGTAGGACGCCTCGGTCTCCTTGCCGGCGGCCAGGGCCTTGTCGAGCTCGGCCTTCTGGGCCTCGAGCGAGGCCAGCTGGTCCTTGAGCGAGGCGGCCGTGGCCGTGAGCTGCTTGTTCTCGTTCTGGGCCCCTGCCAGCGCGCCCTGCGTGTCCTTGAGGCTCTTGTCGAGCGCGTCGCTCTTCTGGACGAGCTCGTCGATGCGGGCGTTGGCTTGGGCCAACTGGGCGGCGCTCTCCTGTTCGACCCGCTGCAGGCGTTTCTTGGAGACGCAGGCGGGCGACAGGACCAGCAGGACGGCGAAGGCCGCGAGGCTCAGGACGGCGAGCGTTCTTTTGGACATGACTCCTCCCTCTTCGAAGATTTATCGCGCCAAGCGGAACAGGGACGGGTCACGGAAAAGGCCGGACCGGACGGGGCCATTATCAGGCCGGTGCGCCGCCGTTGTCAACCCTGGAAAATGGGGCACTCCTCCGCCTCTCAGGGATTCCCTCTCTCGGGCTTTAGCTCGGGGATATCCTCTGGCTCCCCGGCCCCCCGGGGAACGGGGAGCGAACCCGGTGAGCGGACCAGGCAGGATCGGGACGGAGTACCCGGAGTCCCGATCCTGCGAAATATCGGGATTAGGCCCTTTCTTACGATATTTCCCAGCAACGCCCCTTCGAGTCACTCCGGGGCGTCGCTGATGGTCGCTCCGTAAGCTCCGCTCCCTGCCGGTCCCCTCCTCCAGCAACGGGGATCTGCGAGGACAATCCCCTCGCCGCCTCGAGAGGGACATCCGGAAACGCGAAAAAAAAATTATCCGGGAGATGAATATGACGAACGGGTATATTCCGTTTTTCAGAGGGGGCGGCGGAGGAGGGCCAAGAGGACGGCAAAGGCCAGGACGTAGGCGGCCGTAAGAAGGACGGGCGGGCGGGAGCCGCGGCCGGACCTGTGGTAGAGCGGGGCGGCGCCCGGCTCGGGCAGTGGCCGGGGGTCCCAGGCGAGGCCGTAGCGTTCGCAGAGACCCCGGATATTGAGGAGGTGGACGACCGGGACGCCCTCGGCGGCCATGGCCTGCAGGATGCCGCGCTCGCCCGGCGGCGGGATGAAGACGCCGTCGACGAGGCCCGGCCGGAGCTTGAGGACCTCGGCGCTCGTTCCGATATTGGCCGTCGAGCCGCCGATGTTGACGAAGGCCGCGATCCTGCGCCCGGCCGCGCGCTCGCGGTAGAGGGCCATGCGCCGGGCCACGTTTCGCGCCAGGTCCGGCTCCGACAGGAAGGGCGCGTCCCCGGCCCGGAGCCGGGCCTCGAGCCCCGACCGCCCCGCGGGATCCATGTCCCGGCCGACGTCCCCCTCCCCGCCCACGGACCGGGCGACGGACGCGGCGTCGGAGAGGCCCGCGGCCCGCAGGCAGTCCTCCATCTCCAGCCAGCCGAAGCCCGGGGCGTTGGCGCCCCACTGCGAGGCGCCGAGAGAGGAGACGACCAGCGGTTCGAGGCCCAGGACACGGGCCGCGGCCAGCGTGGCCACGATGAGCCCGGGGAACGAGCTCGAGGCCCCGACGGCCACCGCGTCACCGCGCCGCGCCCCGGCCTCGCGCAGGAGGGAGACGGCGAGGGCGGCGAAGTCGGGGTTCGTCGTCGTCCTCTTGGCCTCGAGCCGGCCGGCCGAGGTCGTCACGGGGGAGCTTTCGACGCCGATGAGGCCCGTGCCGTTCGGATCGGCCGCCGGATCGACGGTGACGCCCCGGGCCGAGCGGCAGTCGCGGATGGCGGCCGTCGCACGGACCATGACGCGGGCCGCTTCGGTCATTTCCGCGACGGCGGCCGGGTCCCGGCCGGGCAAGATCCGCAAGGCGGCGAGATAAACGAGGCTCAGCGCGGCCGCGGTATAAACCCCGGCGGCGGCGCGGCGCCTCCCCGAACCCATCACAATGCCGCCACCAGCCGGGCCACGGCGTAAGTCAGGGTCGAGACGGCGGCCAGCGAGGCCAGCGCCGGCAGGGGCTTCTGCCGGGCCAGGCTCGAGGCCAGGATGCCGGGCACGATCCAGCCGATGACCCGCGTCTCGACCGGTCCGGCAAATAACCGGGGCGCGGCCAGGAGCCAGGCCTGCGACAGGAGGGCGCCGACGAGGACGGTCAGGACGAAGCGGCGCCGGCCGAACAGGATGAGCCGGCGCGACAGGGCCCGGGCGACGGCCCAGGCGGCGAGCGCGACGGCCAGGGTGGCCGCGACGCGGAGAGGCCGGTCGAGGTAGAGGGCGAAATAGCCGGCCACGATGATGCCGCCGGGCGAGACGTCGGTGAGCTCGGCCCAGACGAGGGCCAGGACGAGTCCGATGAGCAATGTCTCAACGATCATGGGCCTTCTCCCGGATTTCCCAATGACGGGCGACCGCCTCGCCCAAGCCGACGAAATTCCCGAGCCCGACGACGACCGGCTCGCCGCTTGTCTTGGCCATGACGAGGTCCATGAGGGCTTCGGGCGAAGCGGCCGGGGACGCGGCGAAGACGGTCCCGGACGGCGCCCCGCGGTCCACTCCGCGGCGCAGGCGCCGCAGCGCCGGACGGGCCTGCGGGCCGGCCAGGACGACGGCGGCGAAATCCGCGAAGAAGCCGTCCGCGGCCGCGCCGACCCATTGCAAGGTCCGGTCGCCGCGGTCCTCGCGCAGGACGAGCAGGGCGACGAGAGGACGGTCCCCGAGCGGCAGGCGGGCCCTCACGGCGGCCAGGGCCGCTGCCGACGACTCGGGCTCGTTGGCGGCGAAGAGGGAGACGCAGGTCGCGCGGCGCGGCGGTCGCCCGTAGAGCCCGTCCCGGACCTCGAGCCGGCCCGGGTCGGGGGCGGCCGCGGCCATCCCCCGCTCGGCCGTCTCCCGGTCGACCCCCAAGTCGTCGAGGACGGCCAGAGCCAGACGCCGGTTGGGCTCGAACTCGCCGGGCGGCAGGGCCTCCCCCGCCGAACCCTCCCCCCGCTCGCCGCTCCGGACAGGCCGCAGTTTCGACCCGGCCCGCCGGACGGTGTCCTCGAATTCCGCTCGGACCTCCTCCTCCGGGAGGAAGACATCCGCCTTTTCGGGCACGGCCGAGGCCAGGGCCCGCGCGACGGCCGCCTTGTCCCTGCCCATGTCGTCGAGGTGGTCGAGCCGGACGTTGGTCACGGCCAGCGTCCCCGGACGGAGGATGCGGCGGGCTTCGACGGCCAGGGTCTCCGGGCCGATGCTCATCATCTCCGAGACCAGGGTATCGGCGCCGAGCTCCGCGGCCAGGGCGACGAGCCGGACCTGTTCGCGGACGGAGGGCGGGCCGGCCCGTTCGATGTCGCGCTCGGAGCCGTCCGGCAGGATGAGCCGGGGCCGGGACCCGGTCGTTTTGGCCAGGACGCGGACGCCCGACGCCCTCAGCCCGGCCGCGACGAGCCGGGTCACGCCGGACTTGCCGCGGGTACCGGTGATGGCCACCCGGCGCGGCACGCGTCGCAGGGCCCGCCCGTGGCGGACGCGCTCGGCCAGAAGGTAGAGAAGGAGCGCGGCCAGCGCTGCGGCGAAAACGATCAGCTCGCGCGTCGTCGGTCTCCCGGGCCTTCCGGCGGACGGCTACTTCTTCTTGGCGACCAGGGCCCCGATCTGCGCCTTGTAGGCCTCGAGGTCGGCGACCCCGAAAGTGACCTCGCGGTTGTAGGTCTCGAGATCGCCCAGGTAGCGGTTGCCCGAGCCTTGGACGATCTTCCAGGAATAGGGCTGGACGAAGGTGAAGGTGTACTTGATGAAATACTTCTCGAACGGGTAGACCCAGACCTCGGCCCGGTTGGCGGCGACGTCCTCGTTGGACCTGTCGGTCGCCTGGAGGAACTGGGTGGGCGTGCCGCTCGTCGCCCAGCCGGCGTTCTGGTCGACGTCGATCGAGGCCGGGCTGCCGTTGAGAAGATAGACCCGGGAGCGGTCGGTGTTCCAGGGTTGCTGGTTGTTCTCTTTCCAGAAGTTCTTCTTGACGTGCTCGAGCCGCGCGGCGAACGTGGCCCGGGCGTCGGCCGTGCGGACGGCCCAGAACAGCTCCTGGAAGGCCTGGCGCCCCGTCTCGGACATCTTGCGGTAGGCCTTCTTCTCGAAGTCCTGCATGATGACGTAGTGCTGGGTGTACCAGACGTCCTTTTTCGGGATGGCCGCGGCGGCGCGGCCGGCCGCGGACAGGACGGCGGCGGCGATCACGGCGGCGGCGACGGCGGCGCGAAGGGATCTCGAAGCGTTCACGGTGGGCCTCCCCGCGGACATGGCGTTACGCACTCAGTATAGGGAACGGGGCGGGGGCCGTCAATCGCCCGAACCGGTCCGGCCGGCTTGACAAATCCGGGGGGCTGGACGGACAATGGCGTGGAAAGGGTGAGGGTATGTTCTCGTTCCGGGAGGACCCATGTCGCGAAGCCGCTCTTTCCGCTCCGGGCCGGCGCGCCGCGCCGCTGTTCTCATCGCGCTCGCCGCGCTGACCGCCCTGTCCTCTCCCGCCGTACCCCAGTCCGCGCCAGCCGACCGCCCGCCGGCCCTGGACCAGAAGCCGCAGCACGAGGTTTCCGTCGTCCTCAAGCTCGTCCAGGTCTACGTCACCGATAAGAAGGGGCGGCCGGTCGAGGACCTGGGAATGGGTGATTTCTCGGTCACCGACGACGGCCAGCCCGTCGTCCTGACGGCCTTCGAGAAGCACACGCTCGCCGAGGGCGCGGCCGAGGAGCAGGCCGGGCCCGAGCCGTCGCCGGCGCCCCCGGCCTCCGTCGGGGACTCCGCCCCCGCCTCGACCCGCAAGTTCTTCCTGTTCTTCGACTTCGCCTTCAACAACGGCCGCGGCGTGTTCAAGGCCCGCAAGGCCGCCCTGCACTTCCTCGACACCAAGGCCGGGCCGGGCGACGAGGTCGGCATCCTCTCCTATACGATGCTCAAAGGCGTCCGCGTCCACGAGTACCTGACCCGCGACCTGGCCAAGGTCCGCGAGGTCGTCGAGGGCATCGGCAGCAAGGACATCGCCGGCCGGGCCGCCGACCTCGAGCTCCAGTATTGGACGATGGCCCAGGAGCCCCTCGCGGGCGCCGGCGGGACGAGCGAAGAGATGATCAAGGCCGCGGCCGGCCGCCCCGTCATCGACCCCATGAAGGACGCCCGCCAGGAGGCCAAGCGCCAGACCCAGATCTTCATCCTGCGGCTGACGGACCTGGCCCGGTCCCTGCGCTACGTCCCCGGCCAGAAGCACTTCCTGTTCTTCTCGACCGGCGTGCCGGCCTCGCTCATCTACGGCGGCCAGTCGGGCAATCCGTCGTCGGGCCGGGACCGGTCCTCGTTCGACGCCGGCGACCGCGTCCTGAGGACCCAGAACGAGGACATGTACAAGGAATTCGGCGCCTCCGACTGCGCCTTCTACGCCTTCGACACCCGGGCCTCGGCCAAGGAGACCGACCTGTTCGCCTACGACTCCATGACCTTCGAGTCGGGCGGCCGCGGTTTCCCGGGCGAACAGGGCGTCTTCCAGGACTCGACGAACATCTTCCAGGACGACAAGACGACCGGCCTCAACTCCCTCAAGCGCATCAGCGACATCACCGGCGGCCGCTACTACGCCAACATCAACATGTTCGAGCGCAACCTCGAGCAGGTCCGGACCCTGACCGGCACATACTACGTGCTGGGCTACTCCGCGACGGGGCAGGAGGACGGCCGCTTCCGCGAGGTCAAGGTGGCCGTGTCGCGGCCGGACTGCGAGGTCCGGGCCCAGTCGGGCTACTTCAATCCCAAGCCGTTCGCCGCGATGTCCAAGCTGGAGAAGGAGCTCCACCTCTACGACCTGGCCCTCAACGAGCGGTCCCTGTCGCGCCTGCCGGAGACCTTCCCGATGGCCGCGCTGGCCTTCCCCTCGGGCGAAGGCCTGGGCCTGCGGATCGTGGCCGGCCTCCCGGCCGCGGTCACCGAGCGGCTGACGGGCGCGAAGGTCGAGTTCGTCTCCCTCGTCTTCGACGCCAAGAACGACGTCCGCGACGTCCGCCGGGTCGAGGTCGATCCCCGGTCCCGGCGGGGCCGGCCGTTGACCTTCCTCGCGGGCGTCGCCCTCGAGCCCGGCGACTACACCTGCCGTCTCGTCGTCAGGGACATGGAGACCGGGCGGAGCGCGGTCGGCTCCGCCCGGGCTTCGGTCCGCGAAGCCCCGCCCGCCGGGGGGCTGCGGCTGGGGACGCCGCTCCTCCTGCGGGCCGCCGCCGGCGGGACCTACCTGGAAGCCGGAACGCCGAAGGGCCGGGCCCCTCTGGCGTGGCAGCCGGCCTACGATTTCGACCGCTCCTTCCTGGAGCCGGCGGCCGGGCCGGTGCCGCGGCTGACGCCGCGCCTCGAGGTCCTGGTGCCCTACGCCGTGCCGGGCACGGCCGAGCCCGAGGTCGTCCTGACGGCCCGGCTCATCGATGCCGCCACGGGCGCGGCGGCCTCGGCCGGAGCGGCCCTGGTCGGCCGGGCGTCGCACGGGGCGACGGAGACCCTGACCCTCGACCTGCCCCTCGACGGCCTCGCCCCGGGCGCCTACCACCTCTACATCAACGCCGAGGACCGGGTCTCGGGGACCAAGGCCATGACCCGGACGACGGTGACGATCGCGCCGGATTAAAAGAGGGGGAAGATGGAAACCCAAACATCACAGGGAAGGGAAGGGAAAAGCTAGCGTGATGCATCGCGCCGGGCTGTGTCTTTTTGCCGCGGCCATCGTCTTCGGAACGGCCATATTCGGGTCCGCCGATGCGACCGCTCCATCGTATCGCCAGGATCAGGGAAAACCTATTCAACATGAAGTCTCCGTCACGGTCCGGCTCGTCCAGGTCTATGTCACCGACAAGTCGGGGAAGCCGATCCTGGACCTGAGCAAAGACGATTTTGTCGTCACCGACGACGGAGCGCCGGTGGCCGTGACCGAGTTCGAGCGACACGGCTCGGGAGCCCTTGCCGTTTCAAAGAGCCCGGAGGCGGGGGCCGCGCCCACTCCGGAAGTCAAGGGCCTGCTTTCGCGCAAATATTTCATTTTCTTCGACTTCGCCTTCAACAGCCCGATCGGGGCGATAGCCGCCGTCAAGGCGGCCCAGCACTTCATCGATACCGAGGCCGCTCCCGGGGACGAAGTGGCCGTGCTTTCCTATTCGGCGGCTAAAGGCTTCAGGGTCCATGAGTTCCTGACGACGGATCTGGCCAAAGCCCGACAAGCCGTGGCCGACCTCAGCGCCAAAGAGATCTCCGGGCGGGCGGAGGAGATCGAACGGGAATACTGGGACCTCCGAAAGTACGTCTCCCCGGATACTCAGGACCCCTTCCTTCGAGGGGAGGTCTTGAGGACAGAAGCCGGCAGGAGGCAATCCCAGTATCAAGCGCAAGACTACCTTTCGACGCTGACGGCCCTCGCCAAAGCCATGCGGCTGGTCCCGGGAAGTAAGAGCTTCGTCCTCTTCTCCACGGGGCTTCCGACCACCCTCGTCCAGGGCAACCCGGCGATCGATCAGGGAACGGACTTTGCTCGGGGGAAGGTGTCTCAACCGACGGTATTTATGCACGACATGGGCGACCGGACCCTCCAACCGCTATGGGATGAGTTGCTCCGGGAATTCAGCGCGTCCAATTGTCCGTTCTTCGCCTTTGACACACGGGAAGCGGCCAAACAGACCTCGCTGTTCGGAGCGGAGACGATGGTCGGCGCGGGAAGCGCCACGATGACCGGATTCAAATCCGGGCTTCTGGGGACCGACACGACCAATCCTTTCGCCGACGACAAGTTCACCGGGATCGACGCCCTGAGGGCGCTCTCCAAGAGGACGGGCGGCAGGTATTTCTCGAACATCGCCTCATTCAAAGAGAACCTGGCCGCCGTCGGGGACCTCACCGGCGCCTTCTACGTCCTCGGCTACTACCCGGCCTCGGCCGAGGACGGCAAGTTCCACCGCGTTAAAGTCGAGGTCAAGCGGAAGGGGGCTCGGGTCATGGCCCCGTCGGGGTTCTTCGACCCGAAGCCCTTCGCGTCTTACACCAAGCTCGAGAAGGACCTGCACTTGTTCGATCTGGCCCTCAATCAGCGGGCCGTTTCGCGCCTGCCGATCGGCCTCCCGGTAATCGCTCTCGCTTCGGGGGCGGCGGACGGGCCGGGCCTCCGGGTCCTGGCCCGGGTCCCGGGCGGGGTCACGGCCCGGTTCACCGGCGGCGCGGTCGAATACGTGTCCATCGTGTTCGACGACAAGGGCGACATCCGGGATGTCCGCCGCGGGGAGATGGACGCGCGCGACGGCCGGGGCCGCGCCGTCGTCTTCGGAGCCTCGGTCGCGCTCGGTCCGGGCGACTACACCTGCCGCGTCGTCGTCAGGGACATGGACACGGGGCTCAGCGCCGTGGGGGCGGCCAAGGCCGCCGTGCGGGCCCCTCAGCCCCAGGGCCTGCGCCTCTGGACCCCGCTCATCCTTGCGGCCGAGCCCGGTACCGCCGGGGTCGAAGCCCGGTCGGCCAAGGACCGGAGGACGCTTCCTTGGGCGGAGGTCTACGCCTATGACCGGAGCGCCTTCGCGCCCGCGGCCGGCAGCGTCCCCAGGTCCGCGACAAGGGTCCTGGCGATCGTCCCCTTCTCGGTTCCCGGCGCCGTCGAAACGGACCTCGCGCTGTCCGCGCGGTTCATCAACGCCGCGGATGGCCGGGCCTATCCCGTCAGCCCCGCCGTGATCGCCCGGACGGCCCATCCCGTCGCCTCGGCGCTGACGCTGGAGATCCCTCTCGACGGCCTCGCCCCGGGTGCCTACCACCTCGACATCAACGCCGAGGACCGGGTCTCGGGGACCAAGGCCATGACCCGGACGACGGTGACGATCGCGGCCGATTGAGGCCGGACCCGGGGCGCCGTCAGGGGCCCCGAAAAGGGGACTTTTCCACAGCTCCCTGGGCGGTCTCTTTGCGCCCGGTTCAAGCCAAATACCCGCCTTAATCCAATTAATTGGATTAGTCCAAATAGCCGAAGGTCTTGTGGTCCACCCACACTTGTAAATTACACATAATAAACATACTTTAAGTGACCTATTATTGGCATGATAATTGCTACTAAAAGGGCTTGTTTGGCTATGAAAATGAATAAAAATCTTTACCGCGAGGAGGTGAGATCCGAAGGACGTTCACGTTTGGGGTTCAAGAGGGCGGCCGACGAGTCGCCCAGGGTTTAGGTTTTCGAATCTAGGAGGAATTTTTTTAGAAGAAACTTACGATCGCGATCCTCGTGCTGTTCATCGCCGGGACCGCCTTCGCCCAGCAGACCGCGACCTCCAAAATGGAGGGCAAGGTCCTCGACGCCACGGGCGCTCCGCTCCCCGGCGTCTCGGTCGAAGCGACGAGCCCGAAGATGGTCGGCAAGGCGACCGCCGTGACGGACGGGGACGGCTCCTACCGCCTGTTCTCCCTGCCCTCCGGCACTTATGAGGTCGTCTTCTCCCTGCAGGGCTTCAAGACCCTCATCCGCCAGAACATCATCGTCCAGCTGGCCACCACGGTCACCCTGAACGTGACCCTGGACCAGGCGGCCATCGAGGAGCAGGTCACGGTCATCGGGCAGAGCCCGCTGATCGACGTCAAGAGCACGGTCAAGGGCCAGACCATGACCAAAGAAGTGTTCATGAGCCTGCCCCGCAGCCGTAACTTCGACGGCCTGCTGTCCACCGTTCCCGGCGTCCAGTACGAAGGCAACACCGGCGGCCTCTCGGTCGACGGCGCCACGGGCACCGAGAACATGTGGTACATGGACGGCACCGACATCACGCAGGGCCACATCGGCACCCGCGGCCAGTCCGCCGTCATGGAGATGGTCGAAGAGGTCAAGGTCACCGCGTCGGGCTACAACGCCGAGTTCGGCGGCTCGATGGGCGGCGTCGTCAACGTCATCACGCGTTCCGGCGGCAATGCCTTCCACGGCGACATCATGGCCTACTACAACGACAACAACCTCCTTATGCAGGGCAAGTCCCGCGATTACCTGCGCTGGAGCCCCTACGACGACAACCTGGCCGAGTTCGTCAACGACGACGACCTGTACTGGGCCGGCGGCAAGAAGCGCGACGACTACAAGCGCTTCGAGGGCGTCTTCAACCTGGGCGGCTACATCGTCAAGGACCGCCTGTGGTTCTTCGGGTCCTTCAACCCCCAGTACTCCCGCACCTACGGCTCCCGCGGCTTCCTCTCTGATGACCCGAACCTCCTCGTCGATCCGGAAGCCACTCCAAGCCTTGACAACGTTCCCATCTACACCTTCTATCGCAAGGACTTCGTTTGGAACGGCCAGATGAAGCTGACCGCGGCCCCGTTCAAGGGCCTGCGCATGTCGGCCTCGTTCGTCAACAACTGGTCCAACTACCGCGGCGAGATCCCCAGCATCAACGGGACCTCCAGCAAGACCTACGGCGGCTTCGGCCTCAGCGCCTGGAACCGGGCCGGCTACGACTATCCCAACCTGAGCGCCGCCCTCATGTTCGACTACAGCGCGAGCAACAACTTCCTCATCAGCGCCCGCGCCGGTTACTCGATGTCGAACACCAAGAACCAGCAGATCGCCAACGACTTCACGACGTACTACAACAACACCAGCAGCTACGTGTACCAGGGCGTCATCGACGACAACCTGCTCTTCTACACCGGCGCCATCAACTACTCCGGCAGCCGGACCGTCCTGCAGCGCCAGAAGATCGAGAAGTACTCCGGCAACCTCGACCTGTCCTACTACGTCAGCCTCGGCGGCGAACACGCCTGGAAGGCCGGCGCCCAGCTCATCCGCGACCAGGAAGACTACGCCAACTCGGCCGCCTTCCCCATGGTCAACCTGTACTGGAACCGGACCTGCTCCGCCCTGTCCGCCTACGGCGTGCCCGCGTTCCGCGGCACCTACGGCTACTACCAGGTCCGCGGCTCCTGGACCTCGCCCTACGGCTATCAGTGGGACATCTTCCGCAACAGCTGGGCCCTCTACCTCCAGGATTCCTGGACGATCGGCGGCCGGCTGACCATCAACGCCGGCGTCCGGACGGAGTCCGAGTACATCCCGTCCTTCAACCCCGAGTACCCCGGCAAGCCCATCAAGTTCGACTTCGACGAGAAGCTGGCCCCCCGCTTCGGCGTCGTCTACGACGTCTTCGGCGACTCCACCCTCAAGATCTTCGGCAGCTTCGGCATCTACTACGACGTCATGAAGCTGTACCTGGCCGAGGGTTCCTACGGCGGCTTCAAGTGGAAAACCGACTACTACACCCTCGACAATCCCAACTTCTACGAGATCGGCGACGAGTACCCGGCCGGTGACACCAGCGCCGGCGCCCAGGCCGACCAGGCCGCGGGCGGCACCTACATGGGCACCATTGACTTCCGCGTTCCCTCGTTCGACACCACCGATCCCAACCTGAAGCCCGTGTCCCAGCGCGAGATCTCCTTCGGCGCCGAGAAGAAGCTGACCGAGGACCTGTCCCTGTCGGTCCGTCTCGTCCAGAAGCACCTCATCAACACCATCGAGGACATCGGCGTCGAGGACGTCGAGGCCGGCGGCGAGCTCTACTTCAACGCCAACCCCGGCAGCGACTGGATCCGCGCCAAGTTCGACGAGTTCGCTCCCGGCTTCTGGCCGCAGCCCCGCGCCAAGAGAGAGTACTACGGCATGAACGTCTCCCTCGAGAAGCGGTTCAGCCACAACTGGCAGGGCGGCCTCAACTACACCCTCAGCCGCGTCGAGGGCAACTACAGCGGCCTGTCCTCCTCCGACGAGAACGGCCGCAACTCCCCGAACGTCGAGCGCTTCTTCGACATGTGGTTCATGATGTACCGGCTCGACGGCCAGCTGCTCGACGGCCCGCTCCCCCAGGACCGGACCCACTACTTCAAGGCCTACGGCTCCTACGCCTTCCCGTTCGGCCTCACGGTCGGCGTCGTCGGCTACGGCCGCAGCGGCCTGCCCGTCAGCACCCAGCTGAGCGTCCGCAATAGCTACATCTATCCCAACGGCTACGGCGACCTCGGCCGGCTGCCCTTCACGGTCTGGGGCGACATCTACGCCGAGTACGCCCTCAAGATCGCCGGCAAGTACAACGTGTCCCTGAACGTCCAGGTCAACAACTTCACCAACACCAAGACCTGGCAGGCCAAGAGCATCGCCCCCAACCGGACGACGATGGAGATCTCGAACGAAGAGTTCCTCTCCAAAACGTTCGACTGGCAGGCCGCGCTCAACTCACCCGGCGACCCCTATTGGAAGAACACCGTGTTCAACCAGTTCACCTCCCGCTACGGAACCTGGACCGCCCGCTTCGGCGCCCGGTTCTCCTTCTAAGCAGCAGCAGCACTAGCAGAAGCACGCCCGCCCCGGCGCAAGCCGGGGCGGGCTTATTTTTATTCGCGCCGCGGGACCCGGAGATCGAGAGAGAGACGACGACCCTTGAAATGGGACGCGCGGGCGTGTAAAGTCTCTGCCATGTATCGTCAGGCCGTTCCGTTCCTGTTCGCCGCGTCCCTTCTGGCGTTCGTCCCGTCCGTCCCCGCGCAAGCCCCCGCCCCGGACCGGGCCTTCTTCCGGCCGCTGCGCGTCGATCGCCCGCCCGCGATCGACGGCCGGCTCGACGACGAGGCTTGGCGGGAGGCCCCCTCGGTCGTCCTGGCCAAGACCTTTATCCCCGACTTCGGCAAGGAGCCGAGCGAGCGGACGGTCGCCTCCATGGCCTACGACGCCGAGACCCTCTACTTCGCCTTCAAGTGCTTCGACCGGGAACCGGACAAGATCAAGGCCGCCGTGGCCGACCGCGACACCATCCGCGGCGACGACTTCATCTGCATCAACCTCGACAGCTTCAACGACGGGCAGTCCCTCTACGCCTTCTACGTCAATCCCCTGGGCATCCAGACCGACAGCCGCTTCGCCAGCAACGTCGAGGACTTCAGCGTCGACTTCGTCTGGTCGAGCGCCGGGCGCATCGACGCCGACGGCTACACGGTCGAGCTGGCCGTGCCCTTCAAGAGCATCCGCTACGCCGGCCGGAAGCGGGTCGAGATGTCCCTGTTCTTCGAGCGCCGCATCGCCCGCCGCTCCGAGCACAGCTCCTATCCGGCCCTCGACCCGGCCCGGGGCTACGCCTTCCTGACCCAGATGATGCCCCTCGAGCTCGAGGACATCCGGCGCTACACCCTGCTCGAGGTCCTGCCCGCCGTCACCTACCGGGACGGCGCCGAGCGCTTCGAGGGGGCCCTCGTCGGGGAAGCCGGGAAGGCCGACGGCCACCTGACGGCCAAGCTCGGCCTGACCTCCCAGCTCATCCTCGACGCCACGGTCAACCCCGATTTCAGCCAGATCGAGGCCGACGCCGGGCAGGTCGACGTCAACCTCCGCTACGACCTCTTCTTCCCCGAGAAACGGCCCTTCTTCCTCGAGGGCAGCGAGATGTTCAACCTGGCCGGGGCCTCGACGGGCTCGCCGCTGGCCGCCGCCGTCCATACCCGGACCATCGTCGACCCGCTCGTCGGCTTCAAGCTCTCGGGCAAGATAGGCCGAAAGGACACCGTGGCCTCCATTCTGGCCCTCGACGAGTGGCCGCGGGGAGATCCCTTCTTCGAGCCCGGCGACGACGGCACAGCCGGCTTCGCCGTCCTCCGGTACAAGCGGGCCGTCGGGTCCGACGGCTACCTCGGGGCTATCTACACGGGGCGCGGGCACGGGGGAGGCGCCAACCAGGTCGCCGGCGCCGACGGCCAGCTGCGGCTGTCCAAGTCGAGCCAGCTGGCCTTCCACGCCCTCGGCTCGTGGACGGGTTTCGGCGACGGCTCCCCGGCCGCGGACGGGCTCGCGGCCGGCGCCGCCTATCTCTACGACACACGCGATACGGGCATAAACGTCTCATTATACGGAGTTTCGGAGGACTTCCGGACCGACGTCGGCTACCTGACCCGGTCGGGCGTGGCCGGCCTCGAGGCTTCGCTCGCGCGGCGTCTCTATCCGAAGAGCCGCTTCTGGCGCAAGCTCACCCCGGCCGTCACCGCCGGCGCCGTCAAGGACCTGCCGAGCGGCCTCTTCGAGACCAACGGCGGGCTCGGCTTGACCGTCCTTTTCGGGGGGAACACCACCGTCCAGGCCCTCGGCCGATTCGCGACCGAGGTCTTCCTGGGACGCCGCTTCGACACGGGCGGCGGCCAGGTCCAGGTCGTGAGCTACGTCACGAAGGAGCTTTCCCTGCGCGGCCTCTACTTCCGGGGCGCCTCCATCCGCTACGTCGCCGATCCCTATCAGGGCTACGGGAACAGGGCTTCGGCCGGCCTGACCTACAAGCCCTCCGAGAAGCTCGACCTGACCGCCAGCCTGACCTACGCGGACTTCTTCCGCGAGTCGACAGGCGCGAAGGAGTACGGCTATGCCATCTGGCGGGGGCGCCTGACCTACCAGGCCAACCGCTACCTCTTCTTCCGGGGCGTCGTCGAGTACAACGCCTACCGGCGGGAGATGCTGACCGATCTCCTGGCCTCCTTCACCTACATCCCCGGGACGGTCGTCCAGCTCGGCTACGGCTCCCTCTGGGACCGGACCGAGTGGTTCGAAGGCGCCTACCGGGACGCCGGGAGGTTTCTGGAAATGAAGCGGGGCCTGTTCTTCAAGGCATCCTACCTCTGGCGGCTGTGATCCCGGCCGGGCCCGTCGCCCCGGTCTCTTGAAAAAAAGCCCCCGGGAAGGGATAATGGTCGAGGTCCGATCATTTGCAGGAGGCAGTCATGAATCATCGGTCATCCGCGAAAGTCGCGGCCGGCGCCGCGATCCTCATCTTCGCCGCCGGCCTGGCCCTGGCCCAGGCGGGCCGCGGCATCGCCCGCATGGGCGGCTCGGTCCTCGACAAGGCCGGCAAGCCCGTGGCCGGGGCCAAGATCACCGCCGTCTTCGACCAGCCGGGCGGCACGACCTTCGAAGCGACCACCGACAAGAAGGGCGATTGGGGCATCATGGGCGTCGGGACCGGCAGCTGGATCATCACGGCCAGCGCCAAGGGCTACCTGCCCGTGTCGACGAGCATGCGCATCTCGCAGATCGACAAGAACCCCAAGGTCATCCTCAAGCTCGAGCAGGAGGCCGCCGGTTCGGGCGTCGTCCAGGACGAGGCCACCTTCCAGGTCCTCGAGGAGGGCAACGCCTTCTTCAAGGACGGCAAGTACGACACGGCCCTGATGATGTACGAGGAGTTCCTGTCCAAGAACCCCGGGGCCTACCAGGTCCTGCTGAACATCGGCGACTGCTACCGGGAGAAGGGCGAATTCGACACGGCCGTCCAGAAGTACAACCAGCTCATCGAGCAGTCCGGCACCGACACGGCCATGGGCAAGACCATGGCCGCCAAGGGCCTGGCGGCCATCGGCCTGTGCTACCTGAAGCAGGGCAAGCTGGCGGAGTCCCAGGACTACTTCAAGAAGTCCATCGACATGGCCCCCCAGGACGAGAACCTGCCCTACAACGTGGCCGAGATCTATTTCTCCAACCAGCAGATCGACGACGCCATCCGCTACTTCGAGATGGCCAGCCAGATCAAGCCCGACTGGGCCGATCCCTACCTCCGCGTGGCCTTCGCCTACCTGAACAAGGGCGACAACGCCAAGGCCGCCGAGAACCTCGAGAAGTTCGTCAAGCTCGAGCCCGAGACGGAGCGGACGGCCCAGGCCAAGGCCATCCTGGACGCCATCAAGAAGTAGATCTCCCCTTCCGCCGCACTTCGACCGCCGGCCGGGACCTCCCGGCCGGCTTTTTTTCTCCCGTTTCCGGGATTCCCTCTCGAGGCGGCGATGGGGATTGTCCTCGCAGGTCCCCGTTGCTGGAGGAGGGGCGGCAGGGAGCGGAGCTTGCGGAGCGACCATCAGCAATGTCCCGGAGTGACTCGAAGGGACGTTGCTGGGAAATATCGTAAGAAAGGGCTTTATCCCGATATTTCGCAGGATCGGGACTCCGGGTGCTCCGTCCCGATCCTGCCTGGTCCGCTCACGGGGGTTCGCTCCCCGCTCCCCGGGGGGCCGGGGAGCCAGAGGACATCCCCGAGCAAAAGCCCGAGAGAGGGATATCCCGGCGCGGCCATCACCTTGCGGGGGCGTTTCTGTTACAATGACCTCGACGGGAGGTGCCCATGCCGCGTAGAACCGATCTCGCCCGCGCCGCCGCTCTGGCCGTCCTGATCGCCGCCGCCCTGGCCGCCCCCCCGGCCTGCCGGCGGGGCTCCAAGCCCCCGGCCCCGCCTCCGGCGACGGCCACGGCCACGGCCGCGGACCTGGCCGTCCGGGAGACGACGGTCCGCAACGTCACCGACCGCACCATCGTCTACCGCGTCTACCCGTCCGGGCGGCCCGAGGCCATCGAGACGCGCGAGATCGCCCCGGACGCCGTCGACCGCTACCCCACCTCCGTCGCGATCGAGGTCGAGTTCGCCACCGGGAAGAAGGACGCCGTCTACTCGCTCGACCCGGGCAGCCCTTATTCCTTCCGCTACGACGAGGGCGAGACGATCGACCTCTTCCTCGGCTCGCACGGCCGGGACGACGCCGTCGACCTGGCCCCCTGGGTGCCGACGCCGGCCCCGGTCGTCGACCGGATGCTCGAGCTGGCCGCCCTGACCGGCACGGACGTCCTCTACGACATCGGCTGCGGCGACGGCCGCATCGTCATCACGGCCGCCCGGCGCTACGGGGCGCGGGGCGTCGGCATCGACATCGACCCGGCCATGGTCGCCGAGTCGGAGCGCAACGCCGCGGCCGCCGGCGTCGGCGACAGGGTCCGCTTCCTCGCTCTGGACGCGACCAAGGCCGACATCTCCGAGGCCACGGTGGTCAGCCTCTACCTGCTGCCGGAGTCCAACGCGCTCATGAGACCGATCCTCGAGACGCAGCTGCGCCCCAAGAGCCGGGTCGTCTGCCACAACTATGCCATCCCGGGCTGGGAAGCCAAGCAGGCGCTCGTGGAGACGGTCAAGGACGAGGACGGCGAGAGCCACTACGTCTATCTGTACATCCGCTGAGAGCCGGCCGGACGGGGCGGGACAAAAAAAAGCGGCGCGGCCGCGCGGGCGGCAGCGCCGCGGAGAAGACGTTACGGTCCGGCCGGTCAGAAAGCGATGCCGATGGTGGCCGACCAGACGCCATTCTTGAAGTCGGGCTCGATCTCGCCCTCGAAGGTGTTGATGACCTTCTGCAGGCCCAGGCTGTAGCGGACGTCGACCATGAAGTTCCGCCCCAGGTTCAGGCCGGCCCCGAAGATGGCGCCGTAGTCGTTGTTCTTGAGCAGGGCCTCGTCGAGAGGGACCTCCTCGCCGTCGCTCTCCAGCTTCTCCTTGAGCTTGAAGCCCACGGACGGGCCGGCGAAGACGAAGGGCTGGACGACCGGCGTCGGGATGCGCAGCTTGAGCAGCAGCGGGATCTCGATGTAGTCGGCGCTCAGCTTGTCCGTGTAGGAGTCGTCGAGGGCCACGTAGGTGGCGCCCTTCATCGTGTACAGGACCTCGGACTGGATGGTGACGACGCGGCCGAAGTTGAAGGCCAGGAAGATGCCGCCCGTGAAGCCGATCCGGGATTTGAGGGTGGCCAGGGGGTCGTCGGCGTCGGCGCCGGTCGGCTTGGCCATGTTGCCGCCCGCCTTGAGGCCGAACTGGACGCCGGCGGCGGCGGGACGGGGCAGGAGCAGGAGCCCGGCGAAGGCCGCGACCAGCAGGATCGTCGTGGTTTTTTTCATGGTGCCTCCTCGATCCTCCCATCATAGCCGCCGGGGCCGGAGGCCGCAATCCACGCAAGGGAGGAATTCGGGCGGTCAGCGGCCTCCCCCCGAAAGGTGAGGCCCGGCCCGTTCCCTCATCGCCGGGCCGGCGGGATCCGGCAGATCAGAGCTCGACGAGCTTGAACTGGGCCTTGTCCTTGAGGGCCTTCAGGGTGTCCTGTACCAGGGTCCCTCGCTTGTCCTGCAGGAGCTTGGCCTCGAGGCCGGCCTTGGCCTCCTCGAACGTCCGGGTCTCCTTCTTGCGGTCGACGACCTGGATGATGTGGTAGCCGAAGGTCGTCTCGACCAGGCCGCTCAGCCCCCCGATGGGGATGGAGAACGAAGCGTCCTCGAAGGGCTTGACCATCTGACCCTTGGGGAAATTCTCGTACAGGCCGCCGTTGTCCTTGGAACCGGGGTCTTCGGAGTACTGCTTGGCCAGCCCGGCGAAGTCCTCGCCGGCATGGGCCTTGGCCAGGACCGCCTCGGCCGTCTTGCGGACTTCGGCCTTCTCGGCCTCGGTCTTGTTCTGGGTCAGGAAGAGGATGTGCCGCACCGAGGCGGTCTGGTCGGTCCGGGCGGCCTCGTCGTAGGCGGCGCGGAGCTCCGCTTCGTCCACCTTGAGACCGGCCTCGTCGAGGCCCTTGAAATAGGCGTTGATGAGCAGGGTCTCGCCGACGCTCGTCTTGACGTGGTCGATGGAGATCTCGGCCTTCTTGAGCTCTTCCAGGAAATTGGCCTCGCCGCCGGCCTGGTCGTACTCGGACTTGAGGGCGGCCTCGAGCTCGCCGGCCGGCAGGACGGCCTTGGCCGCCTTGGCGGCGGCCAGCAGGAGCTTGCGCTCGCCGAGCGTCGCGGCGCCCTGCTCGAGGACGCGCTTGAGCTGGCCCGCGTCGAGCTGCTTGAGGCCCTCGGTCCGGGAGCCCAGGTTGTCGCGGATGGCCTGGATGACCTCGGCGGCCGTGATGGTGAAGCCCTTGGCCTGGACCATGACCGTCTTCTGGCCGGGGGCCAGGGCGGGCATCGTCTTGGCCAGCTCGACGGCCAGGTCGTAGGCGGGCGTGCCCTGCTTGAGGGTGTACTGGTCGGCCTTCGACGAGCAGCCGGCGACGGCCAGCGTCGAAGCCAGGAGGATGGCGATCGCGTGTTTCATGTCGTTCTCCTTGGGCCGTGCGGACGGCCGACCTAGTTAACCATAACGGGCCGGTCAAGGCAACGGAATTCTCGGGCGTGGACGGTTCAGGCCGGGACGATCCGGTGGACCTTCTTCTTGCCGGCCTTGAGCAGCAGGCCGCCCCCCGGCCCCAGGTCCCGGACCGTGATCAGGCGCTCGGTCGAATCGACGCGCTCGTCGTTGACGTAGAGCCCGCCCTGCTCGATCATCCGCTTAGCTTCCTTGCGCGAGGGCGTCAGCCCGACCTCGGTGAACAGGGCGGCCGGCGGAATGCCCTCCTCGAGCCGGGCCCGCGGCACGGCCGTCGTGGGCAGCAGCCCGAGATCGCCGCTCGCGGCGCCGATCACGGCGCCGTCGACCTTCAGGAAGGCCGCCCCGGCGGCCTTGCGGGCCTTGTCGGCCTCGAGCTCGCCGTGGGTGATCTTGGTCGCCTCGTAGGCCAGGATCCGCTTGGCTTCGTTGAGGCCCGCGTCCTTGAGGGCCTCCAGGCGCCGGACCTCGTCGAGCGGCAGCAGGGTGAAGATGCGCAGGAAGCGGCCGACGTCGCGGTCGTCGCAGTTGACCCAGTACTGGTAGAAGTCGTAGGGGCTGAACTGGCCGCCGTCGAGCCACACGGCGCCCTGGGCCGTCTTGCCCATCTTGGCCCCCGTGGCCGTGGTCAGCAGGGGGAAGGTCAGGGCCTCGGCCGTGCCGCCCTCGACCCGGCGGATGAGGTCGATCCCGGCCAGGATGTTGCCCCACTGGTCGTCGCCGCCCATCTGCAGGGTGCAGCCGTACTTGCGGTAGAGGGTCAGGTAGTCGTAGGCCTGCAGGAGCTGGTAATTGAACTCGATGAAGGACAGGCCCTTCTCCAGGCGGAGCTTGTAGGCCTCGGCGGCCAGCATGCGGTTGACGCTGAAGTGCCGGCCGATGTCGCGCAGGAAGCCGATGTACGGGAGGGGCAGGAGCCAGTCGGCGTTGTCCACGGCGATGGCCGAATGCCCGTCGAAGCGGAGGTAGCGGGAGAGCTGGATGAGGATGGCCTGCCCCTGGGCCCGGATGGTGGCCTCGTCGAGCATCTGGCGCAATTCGGTCCGGCCGCTGGGGTCGCCGACCATGGTCGTGCCGCCGCCGACGACGGCGATGGCCCGGTGGCCGGCCCGCCGCAGGTGGACCATGGCCATGATGGGCACCAGGCTGCCTGCGTGCAGGCTCGTGGCCGTGCTGTCGAAGCCGATATAGAAGGTGGCCGGCCCGCCGCCCAGCATCTTGCGAACGGCCTCCTCGTCGGAGACCTGGGCGACGAAGCCGCGCTCCTTCAGCTCGTCGTAGACGTTGCCGCTCATGTCGTTCTCCCGGGGCGCCGCGGTCGGGACCGGCCGGCGCGCCCCGTCACTTCTTGAGGGCGAGCTCGATGACGTCGGAGTTGCCCTCGGCGTCGAACCAGCTCCCCTTGAGGGCCTCCCCGTCAAGGACCATCTCGAGCTTGATGAACATCACGTCGCCGCCCATGTCGAGGTCGAAGGCGCAGGTCACCCGGCCGTCCGCGAAGACGATGTCCCTCAGGGGGGTCTCGGCGATCATCCCGTTGGCGTCGCTGAGGACGCCGGAGTAGCCCGTTTCCGTCTTGCCGAAGACGGCCGTCAGCTCGAACCGCATGCCCGGGGCGACGGCGTAGCCGGTCCAGGTGCCGAGGATGTCGGGCTTCAGGGCGGTCTGTCCGGCCAGGGCCGGGGCCAGGGCCGCGGCGATCAGGAGGACGACGGTGACGGGGAGGGCTTTCTTCATGGCGGGGCTCCTTTCAGCACCGGTGCGAGAGGGCAATGTACCAGATGGTGGCGGCCCCTGTCCAGCCTCGCCGGGAGGGGGGAGCACCCCTTCCCCCCGGCGACGGCCCCCCGGGGCCGAAATTCACCCGGCCTATCCCCGCCGCGAGCGATGGGCGGGAGTCCGCCTCTCCCCTAGGATGGGAACGGCCGGGAGGACCGCCTCCCGGCCCTCGGGGGCGGCCCCGGGACCGAAGCGGACGGAGACGAAAGGACGGACCATGGACGGTGAACGGCGGGAAGCGGCGCGGCGGGCCTCCCCCCGCGTCCTGCTCGTCGACGACGACGCGACGACCCGCAACCTCGTCGCCCATTTCCTGCGCAAAGAGGGCTTCGTCGTCGTCATGGCCCGGGACGGCGCCGACGCCCTGGCCCAGGCCCGCGGCGGGCGGCCCGACCTGGTCGTCGTCGACGCGGCCGTGCCCGGCATGGACGGCTTCGAGCTCCTGGCCCGGCTGAAACAGGACCCGGGGACGGCCGCCCTGCCCGTGCTCATGCTGTCGTCGCTCGACGACGAGGAGGCCATCGTCCGCAGCCTCGAGGCCGGCGCCGAGTACGTCGTCAAGCCGTTCTCGCCCCGCATCCTCGTGGCCAAGGTCAAGAAGATCCTCAGGGAGGCGCACGGCCATGCTGTCGACCGTCGCCCTCTTTAGCTTCGTCTACCTCTTCCTGCTTTCGGGCATGCTGTTCCTGTTCATCTTCGTCCGCCGCCTCGTCGTCCAGGCCCGCGAGCGGCGCGACCGGGCCGTCTACGAGGCCATGGAGCGCGACCTCCTCGAGGTCCTGACCGACGCCGATCCGGTCCGGGCGGCCGAGGAGTTCTCCCGGCGCCATCGGGGCCGGGCCCGCGTCCTCAAGTCCCTGCTCGTCGCCTACCGGGAAGCCCTCCTGGGCCGGGCCCTCGAACCGCTCCGGGTCGTCTTCGAACGGACCATCAAGGCCCGCTGCCGGCGCGAGCTGCGGTCGCCCTGGCTCGCGACCCGGCTCCAGAACGTCCGCCTGTTCGTCGATTTCTCCAGCCCGGCGGAGACCCTCGACCTGGTCTCCCTGCTCCACGACAAGCCCGTGGTCCGTCTGGCGGCCCTCAACGCCTTGACGGGCATCGCCTCCCGGGACACCCTGGCCATCATCTTCGACATCTTCGAGAAGGACCCCGAGCCCAACCTCTACGCCTATTCGAACATCTTCCACAGCCTCGGTCCGCGGATCGAGCCGTTCCTGCGGAGTTCCCTCCACAGGGACCTGCCGGTCGTCAAGCTGGCCCTGCTCGTGGAGATGGCCGGGCGCCTCCTCCTGCGCGGCCTGTACGCCGACATCGTCCGCTTCGCCGGCCATCCCGACAAGGAGCTGCGCATCCGCGTCGCCCGGGCCCTCGGACACCTGCACGTCCCGGCCGCGTCCCGGACCCTGGCCGGGCTGGCCGCCGATCCGGACTGGGCCGTCCAGGCCCAGGCCCTGCGCAGCCTGGGCTATCTCCAGGACTGGAAGACCCTGCCGCTCCTGACCCGGGGCCTGTTCTCCCCGAACTGGCACGTCCGCCACAACGCCGGCTTCGCCCTGGCCGCCTTCGGCCTGGTCGGCGTCCTCGAGCTCCAGGAGGTCGCGGCCCAGCGGGCGGACCGCTTCGCGTCCGATATGGCGGCCATGGTCCTGGATTCGGTCATCCTTACGGGAGGACCGGCGTGAGCGTCCTCGGACACATCCTCGGGACCGGGCTCGAGCACGTCATCCTGTCCTATTTCCTGCTCATCAATTCGTTCTACTTCCTGTTCAACATGCTCTCGCTGGCCGGCATCCTCCGCTACCGGCGGCTGGTCACCTTCGTCCGCTTCGGCGAGATCTTCCGCATGCCCATCGTCCGGCCGGTCTCGGTCATCGTGCCCGCGTACAACGAGGAGGCCGGCATCATCGAGAGCGTCCGCTCGCTCCTGGCCCTCCGCTACCCCGTCTTCGAGGTCGTCGTCGTCAACGACGGTTCGACCGACGCCACCCTGGCCCGCCTGGCCGAGGCCTTCGGGCTCCAGCCGTCGCGGACGGTCTTCCGGCGCGTCCTGAGCACGAAACCCCTCCGGGGCATCTACCGGTCGGCCCTCCACCCGCGGCTCCGGGTCGTCGACAAGGCCAACGGCGGCAAAGCCGACGCGATGAACGCCGGCCTCAACGTCTCCCGCTATCCCCTGTTCTGCGCCGTGGACAGCGATTCGGTCCTGGAGCGGGACGCCCTGCTCAAGGTCGTCCGGCCCTTCCTCGAGGACCCCGAGCGGACCATCGGGGCCGGCGGGGTCATCCGGCTGAGCAACGGCTGCGCCGTGCGCGACGGCCAGGTCGCCAGGGTCGGCATCCCCGGCAACTGGATCGCCCGCTTCCAAGTCCTCGAATACCTGCGGGCCTTCCTCGGCGGCCGGCTGGGCATGAGCATGCTGCGCAGCACCCTCATCGTTTCCGGGGCCTTCGGCATCTTCCGCAAGGACATCGCCCTGGCCTGCGGCGGCTACCGGGCGGATTCCATCACCGAGGACCTGGACCTCGTCGTGCGCATGCAGAAGCACATGCACGACCAGGGCCAGGCCTACCGCATCCCGTTCATCCCCGACCCCATCTGTTGGACCGAGGCCCCCGAGAGCCTGCGCGTCCTGTCCCGCCAGAGACGGCGCTGGCACCGCGGACTGGTCGAGACCCTGGTCCGGCACCGGGGCATGGTCTTCAAGCCCCGCTACGGCGTCGCCGGCCTGTTCGCCCTGCCGTTCTACGCCGTCTTCGAGATGGCCGGACCGTTCATCGAGTGCCTGGGATACGCCCTGTTCGCCGGGCACATCCTGTTCGGCCGCGTCGACTACGCCTTCGCCGCGACCTTCTTCTTCGCGGCCGTCTTCTACGGCACGTTCGTCTCACTCCTGGCCATCCTGCTCGAGGAGCTGTCCTCGTTCCGCTACCCCCGGCCGCGCGACATCCTCGTCCTGACGGCGGCCGGCGTGGTCGAGAACCTCTTCTACCGGCAATACCTCGCCCTCGTCCGGGCCTGGGGCTTCGTCGATTACCTCCGCAGGAAACCCGGCTGGGGCGCGATGGAAAAGCGGGGCTTCGCCAAAGCGGGGCAAACCCCATGAGCGGCGGACGGCGCCGGGCCTCGACGGCGGTCCTCGGCCTCTGCCTGGCCGCGGCGCTGGCCGCTGCGCCGGGCCGGGCGCGAGCCCAGTCCGCCGACGAGGTCCGGGCGGCCTTGCGCGAGGGCCGCTACGACCGGACCGTCGCCCTGGCCCTCGAGGCCCTGCGGGCCCATCCGGGAGACGACGAGGTCCGCTTCCTCCTGGCCCGGGCCTACGCCTACGCCGGGAGATGGGACGAAGGCGAGGCCGTCGTCGACGCGCTCCTCGCCGCCAATCCGGCCGACGCCGACCTCATCGTCTTCAAAGGCCGCCTCCGGTCCTGGCGCGGCGACCTCGAGGGCGCCGATGGGGCCTTCCGGCGGGCCCTGGAGGCGGAGCCGCGCTCGGCCGACGCCCTGGCCGGGCTGGCCGACCTGGCCGCCTGGCGGGGCGATCCCGACGGCGCTCTGGTCCTGTGCCGGAGGGCCCTCGACCTCGACGCCGCCCACGCCGGCGCCCTCCACCGGGTCGGCGCCGTCCTGCTCGGACGCGGGGATTACGGGCGGGCCCGGGGCTACCTGGCCCGGGCCGTCGAGCTCGAGCCGGCCAACGCGGACTTCCGCCTCTCGCTCGACCGGGCCGTGCCGCTGTTCGTGCGCCGGCCCGAGATATGGCTGACGGGCCGGACCGAGCACTGGAGCGACGGCCGCCCCGACAGCGGCGACCTGGGACTGGCGGTCCTCTTCGGCCTGTTCGACGACCGGGCCCGCTTCGTGGCCAAGGCGGGCCGGTCCTGGCGCGACGGCGGACGGGACGACGGCGCCGGGCTCGAGGTCTATCCCCGGCTCTGGAAGGGGGCCTACGGGTATCTCGACCTGTCGGTGGCCCCGCGGGCCGAGGTCGTCCCGCCGTCGGCCGTCCACGTCGAGGTCTATCAGTCCTTCCTGACCCGCTTCGAAGCCTCGCTCGGCGTCCGCCGGATCGCGGCCCGCGACGGCGCCGTGCTCATGACGGTCGCCTCCGCGGCGGCCTACCTCGGCCCGTGGTATCCGAACGTCCGGGTCTACGCCGCGGATGCCGCCGCCGGAACGGGCTTCACCTGGATGGCCGGCCTGCGCCGCTACTTCGCCGGGGCGAGCTTCGTCTGGGCCACCGCGGGCCGGGGGGCCCGGCCGTCCGAGACCGGGGCCGTCGAAGAGGTCCTGGCCGGTCCGGCCTGGTTCGCGGAGGCCGGTTTCGACGTCTTCGTCCTCGGGGACGTCAAGCTCCGGGGATATGTGTCGCGGCGCGCGGCGTCGGGGGCGCCCGGGAGCACGGCCTTCTCCCTCACGGCCGGATACCGCTTCTGACCGCCGCCGGAAAGCCCGGCCCGCCCGCTCAGAGCTGCAGGGCGTACCCGATCTTCAGGAAGAAGGTCCGGTCGGTCCGGGTCAGCCCGACGCGGTCCGGGCCCAGCCAGCTGTCGAAGACGCCGCCCAACGAATTGTCGGAATAGCCCAGGAACAGGACCGTCCGCGGATTGAGCTTGTAGGAGAACAGGAACTGGGTGAACAGGCCGCGGCTCCGCGAGTCCACGGGGAAGGTGTAGACGGCCGGGTTCTGCTTCTGGTCGCTGTACTGGAGGATGGCCCGGACGAAGGAGCGGACGCTGAAGTTCCAGACCAGCTTGAGCTGGCTCAGGTTGGCGATGTAGACCGTGTCGCCCTGGTACGACAGGCGCTCGTAGGCGTGGGCGGCCACGACGTTGAGACGCCGGAAGAGGTTGAGCGCGAGGTTGGGGCCGACCGAGAGCCCCTGGGCCAGCCGCGCGTTGGCGTAGTCGATGGTCTGCCCGGCCTGGGCCTGGAAGCCGGCCTGGGTGCCGCTGAAGGGACGGATGCGAAAGACGAGATCGCCGTTGGCGGCGTCGAAGTACTGCCCGTCGTAGAAGGTGCGCGTGAAGTTGGCGTGGACGTTGACCGTGCTCTCCAGGTCGCCCTGGTACATCAGCCCGAGGGTCAGGCCGCGGTCGGTCAGCCGCCCGCCGTGGTCGTAGACGACCTCGCCGGCGACGCCGAGGCGGATGAGGTTGAACCAGTCCTTGGCCTTGCCCCAGAACTGGCGGAAGACCATCACGTCGCCCTGGCGGGTGTCGACCCGCGGCACGAAACCGTAGTCGGCCCGGAAGCCCGGGGACATATCCTGGTAGGCCAGGTTGACGATCCAGGCCCGCGAGAAGTGCTGGAACTGGACCGTGGCGGCGTTGCCGCCGAAGCGGCCCTCGCGCTGGCCGTAGGCCTCGGCGACGGCGCCGGGATACTCCGTCTCCGAATGCAGGAACTGGACGACGACGAGGTTCTTCTGGTCGAGCCGGAAGAAGCCGTCCGCCCCGGCGACGTGGTTGCCGTAGCCGGTCCCCATCCGGCCGGTGTAGAGGACGCCCAGCGTCGAGGCCCGGCCGATGTCCTGGCGCAGGCGGAAGACCCCGCCCGTGGCCGACTGGTCGAGGGATCCTTGGCTCGTGCCCTGGTTCGAAGGGAAGATGAGGTTGGTCATATCGTCCTGGGCGGCGAAGACGCCCATGGCCGTCCGCCCCGACTTGCCGGTCAGCTTGGTCCCCCAGAGCGGGTCGGCCACGGTCCGGGTGAAGACGGCCTGGAGCGGGGTCAGGAAAAAGTCGGCCCCTTCGAGGAAGAAGGGCCGCTTCTCGGGGTAGAAGAGGGCGAAGCGGCGGTTGATCTCGAGCTGGGCGACATCGGCCTCGACCTGGGAGAAGTCGGGATTGACCGTGCCGTTGAGGATGAGGTTGGGCGTGATGCCCCACTTGGCGGTCAGCCCGTAGTCGTCTTTGATGTCGCCGCGGGCCAGCGCGCCGTCCGGGTACGCGCCCATGTCCATGCCGTCGGTCCGGACGGCCGTGACGGTCGGCGTCAACTCGATGTTCTGGCCGGGCACGACGCCTTCGAAGCCGGTCAGCTTGTTGAACTGGCAGAGGATGCAGTTGACGTTCCGAGAGCGGACGTGGGAGGTCATGCGGTGGCGGGTGTCCCGGGGCCAGGAGCGCTCGGCCTCGAAGCCCCAGGTCTGGGGCCCGTCGGACCTGCGGAAGCGGAGCTGGCCGAGCGGGATGGCCACCTCGACGGCCCAGCCCCAATCCGTGATCCTGGCCGACGCCTTCCAGATGGCGTCCCAGGAGAAGTCCTCGTAGCCCTCGAGCTCGCTGAAGTTGGCGTCGGCCTGGACGCCCATGGGATTGACCCGGAACTGGAAGCCGCGGCGCTCGTCGTTGAAGGAGTCGACCATGAAGCTGACGTGGTCGTCCATGATGAGCGTGTCGGTGTCGTCGCGGTCCATGAGGTGGGCCCGGATCTTGCCCGGCTCGGGATCGAGGCAGCGGAAGGCGACGTAGAGATTGTGGAGGTCGTAGGTGACCAGGCATTCCGTGTCGACGGGCGACGGGATGTTGTCCCCGGGCTGCCATTCGAACGGCAGCGGGATCTTCGGAGCGGCGGCCCAGGCCTCCTCGTCGAGGACGCCGTCGATGCGGATGGGCGTCGCGGCCCTGGGGACGTCGAAGCGGGACGACTCGACCCGCTCCGGCTTGGCCGGGGCCTGGCCTTGGGGCGGCGCGGCCGAGACGGCGGGAACGAGGCCGACGAGAAGAGCGATGGCGAGGGCCGGGACGGTCGGTTTCTTGGTGTTCATGGCTGCTCCTGGGGCGGCGTACCTCGACATCTAAAGAATACTCCGCCCGGCCGGGAAAGGTTGACCGCCGCCCGTCAAACCCGGGTCCGGGTGATCTTGGCCACCAGGGCCGAGGTCGGATCGGGGCAGCGGACGTACTCGGTCGTCACGCCGTCGGGGTCGACGACCTTCTCGTAGGGCGTGCCCTCGTAGCGCCAGGGCAGGGTCACGCCGTTCTCGAGCAGGCGGACGAACTCGTTGAGGCTGGCCCGGAGCCACGGGCAGAGCTTGCCCCAGTCGGCGGGGTAGGCGAAGGTGTCGCCCTTCTTGTGGCACCAGGTGTCTTCGCGGGCCTCGAAGATCTCGATGTCGATCTTGTACCTCTTGCGCGAGGAGGGTGGCGGGGGCGGAGGCGATACGGCCTGTATGGCCTTGTCCTGCCCGGAAGCCAGGGATCCCGAAGCCACCAGAGCCGCTGCGGCGCAGCCGGCCTTGCCCATGAAGTCGCGACGGTCCATGAGGGGGGCTCCTTTCCTGCCGAACTGCCCCCGATTATTGCACAGAACATGCCAAGAGTCCCAGCCTGAGGGCCTTTCCCGGGGCTGTAAAGGATATTACAATGGCGTCAACGGGCTTTACCCGGCGGCCGGCCTAAACGCCGCCCCGGGGACGGACGAATTCTCGGGTGAGAGGAGCCCGGGGGTGAGGCCGGCCGGCGCCGGCGGAGGAGGCTTTATGACGCGGTCCATCGGGATCACGGTCCTGGCCGGGGCCGTCGGCTTCGCGGCCGCCTGTGCCACAGGCGGCGTCCGCACACCCGTCCGGCCCGATCCGGCCGTCGCGGCCGCGGCACGGATGGTCGAGGCCGACGCCCTCTTCGCGGCCGGCCATTTCAACGCGCTGAAGGAAGCCCGGCGGATCTACGGCGAGATCGCCGCCGCCGCGCCTTCGACCCCGGGCGCGGCCGAGAAACGCCTCCGGGCGGCCGTCGCCCTCAGCCTTCGGGCGAAGGATCTGGGCCTCGCGCCCGACGCGCCGGAGCTCGATCCCGGTCCCCTCGACGATCGCGAGCCCGCCCTGGCCCGCTACGCGCCCTGGCTCGAGCTCCTGGCCGGTCTGCCCGGTAAGATCAAGGGCAATCCGGGCCGCGACCGGATCGGCGGCCGTGACCTCGACGCGCATCTCGACTGGATCAACGCCCGGATCGCGGACATCGACCGGGGACTGGAGGCCGAAGCCAAGGTCGACGACCTGGCCGCCGCCCTTCGCCTGGCCCTGCGGACCGCGTTCGGTTACAAGTTCACGGACGCGTTCGACGCCAAGACGGCCGTGGCCCTCCACCCGGCCTCGCGGCTCGTCGCCTTCCAGGCCGCCCTCTCCCCGGCTTATGACTTCGAGGCCCTCGAGAAGCTCCTGGCATCGGACCCGGGCTTCGCCGAGGTCCGTTATTACCTCGGCGAGGCGGCCCTCCTGGGCGGGAAGCTGTTGACGGCCGAAGGCCATTACCTCGCCGCCGAAGCGGCCCTCCCCGGCTCGCTCTCCGTCCTCATCTCCCTGGCCAAGGTCGCCTTCCAGATGGAGGAGACCGAGAGCTGTCTCGAATGGAACGAGAAGGCTCTGGCCCGCCTGCCGGTCTACCGCGACGCCCTGCTCGGCAAGGGCCTGGCCCTCGGTTACCTCGCCCGGAACGAGGAGGCCCTGGCCGTTCTCGGCCGGCTCCTCGAGCTCGGCACCTACTACATGGGCGAGGGCCATTACTGGTCGGCCTGGAACCTCCACGAGCTCGGCCGGCTCGAGGAGGCCCGGCGGGAGGTCGATGCGGCCAAGGTCTTCCTCGTCGGCGTCGCCGACGTCGCGACGCTCTCCGGCATCATCGCCTACAAGCAGGGGCGGCTCGACGACGCCGAGCGCGATCTGCGCCAGGCCCTCGATCTCGCGCCCGAGGACGCCGACGCCGCCTTCCACCTCGGGCGGCTCTACGCCGACCGCAAGGACTGGCTGAACTCGGGCATCTACTTCTCCGGAGCGGCCGGATCCTTCGAGGACCGGGAGCGGGCCCTGGAGAAGAGGATCGAGGAGATCGAGGCCTCGGAGATGGCGCTCGAGCGGCGCAACCGCCTGGTCATCCGCAAGAAGGTCCAGATCCTGGCCGTCCAGGCGACCAAGGCCACGGCCCAGTACAACGGCGCCGCCGGCTACCACAACGCGGGCTCGCTCGAGCGGGCCCTGGACCTGGCCCGGCAGGCGGCCGCCCATCCCGCCTTCGCGGACAAGGCCGCCGAGCTGATCAAGCTCATCCTCGAGCGCTGACGGGCCGGCCCGCCGCCGAGGGCGCGGGCCGCCCTTTTTCCCCGGGGACCTCCGGAAAAGTTGTATAATGGGTCCTCGAGAAAGAAGGGACCATGACCGACGACACCGTGACCACCCTCAGCGGGCTCTTCCTCCGCTCCTGCCGGACCTTCCCGAAGCCCGAACGGATGCGCTTCAAGGTCGGCGCCGACTGGACCAGGCTCTCCACGGACGAGGTCGAGAGCGGCGTGCGACGCCTGTCGCTCGGCATCCGCGAGCTCGGCCTGGGCCCGGGCGACCGGCTGGCCATCCTGTCCGAGAACCGTCCGGAGTGGGTCATGGCCGACTTCGCCGCGCTGTGCGCGGGGGCCGTCACCGTGCCCATCTACACCTCGCTCCTGCCCGAACAGATCCGCTTCCTCCTCGAGGATTCGGGGGCCCGGATCGTCGTCTGCTCCGATCTCGACCTGTGGGCCAAGGTCGAGGCCGTCCGGGCCGGCCTGCCCGCGCTCGAAAGGGTCATCGTCATCGACGGCGACCCGCCGGCCGGGACCCACGCCCTGTCGGATGTCGTGGAGATGGGACGGCGGGCCGAAGAGGCCGCCCCCGGGGCGTTCGAGAAGGCCGCCGGGGCCGTCCGCCCCGGCGACCTGGCCTCCATCATCTACACCTCCGGCACGACGGGCGTCCCCAAGGGCGTCATGCTCAGCCACGCCAATTTCGTCAGCAACGTCCTGTCCCTGGCCTCGTTCATCGATTTCGGCGAGGCCGACACGGGTCTGTCCTTCCTGCCCCTCTCGCATGTCCTGGAGCGGACGGCCACCTATTTCCTCTTCCACGTCGGCGCGACCATCGCCTACGCGGAGAACATCGAGGCCCTGGCCCTCAACATGGTCGAGGTCCGGCCGACCATCATCGTCAGCGTGCCCCGGGTGTTCGAGAAGATCTACACCCGGATCATGGACCAGATCCTGGCCGGCTCCCGGCTCAAGCGGGCCATCTTCGTCTGGGCCCTGGCGACCGGGAAGAAGCACGCGGCCTTGACCGTCGCCGGCCGGCCCGTCCCGGCCCACCTGGCCTTCAAACGGGCCGTGGCGAAGAGGCTCGTCTTCGCCAAGATCACGGCCCGGACCGGCGGCCGGATCCGGTACGCCATCTGCGGCGGGGCTCCCCTGTCGAAGGACATCGGCGAGTTCTTCTACGCCATCGGCCTCAGGATCATGCCGGGGTACGGCCTGACCGAGACGTCCCCCGTGCTGACCGGCAGCACCCCGCGCCGGGTCCGCTTCGGGACGGCCGGCGTGCCCATCCCGGGGATCGAGCTGCGCATCGCCGACGACGGCGAGATCCTGGCCCGCGGGCCCAACATCATGATGGGGTATTACCGGAACGAGACGGCCACGCGGGAGGTCCTCAAGGACGGCTGGCTCTCGACCGGGGACATCGGCCGGTTCGACGAGGACGGGTTCCTCGTCATCACCGACCGCAAGAAGGACATCATCGTCACCTCCGGCGGCAAGAACGTCGCCCCCCAGCCCATCGAGGGCCTCATCCAGGCCAGCCCGTACATCGCTTCCGCCGTCGTCGTGGGCAGCAGCCGGAAGTTCATCTCGGCCCTCATCGTCCCCGACTTCGACAAGCTCGAGGCCCTGGCCAAAACCAAGGGTTGGGCCGTCGCCGACCGCGCCGAGCTCTGCCGCCGGCCCGAAACGGCCGCCTTCCTGCTCGAAGAGGCCAACCGCATGACGCCGGGCCTGGCGTCCTACGAGCGGATCAAGAAGGTCGCGGTCCTCGACCGGGAGTTCGAGCTCGACGCCGGCGAGGTCACCCCGACCCTCAAGGTGCGGCGGACGATCGTCGAACAGAAATACGCCGCCCTCATCGACGCCCTCTACACGGAGTGACGTCCGCCGAGGCGGACGGCCGCCGGGGACGCGCCCATTGCCTTCGCCCTCCCGGATGGGGTAAACCATAGGGACAGCTTCGCTCCGGAGGAGGACGCCCATGAGACATCGTGCCATTTCCCGGTCGGCGGCGGCCCTGCTGGCCGCGCTCGTTCTCGTCCCCCCGGCCGCGGCCGGGGCGCCCCGGGAGGCGCTCGACCGGTTCATCCGCCTGTCCGGGCCCGGCCCGGCGGGAGCGGCCGACCGGGCGCCGGTCGAACACCGGGGCCGTTTCAGCGGCTATACGAATTACTGGCAGACGGCGGCCTGGTCGTGGGCCCAACACGGCAACCTCTTCCTCATGGGCCGGCCCGACGTGGCCGCGGCCGTGGTCCAGAACAAGGCCGATATCGCCGAGGAGCTGGGCCTTCCCGGCCTGGTCGTCGACGAGGGCTTCCTCGACGCCTGGCTCGAACGTCCCGTGGCCGAGCTCGAGGACCCCACGGACGAGGCCCTGGCCCGGGCCCTGGCGAAGGGTCACGCTCTCGTCTGGGCCGCGCCGTCGAGCCCGCTGGGCGTCCAGCTGCTGGCCAAGGCCCCCGGACTGGCCGGCGCCAGGGCCGCCTTCGGCAGCCACCAGGCCCGGGCGGCGGGCTATCGTGAGATCATCGCCATCGCCCTGGCCGACGGGGACCGTCGTCTCTTCGCCGTGGTGGGCGAAGAGGCCCGGGACCGGGCGCGTTTGAAACAGCTGCTCGCCGATGTGCGCGACGTCGTCGCCCGCCACGACCTCCACCGCGGCTGGTTCGGGACGGGGACGCTCCTCCACAGCGTCACCTGCCATCCGGGCCACCCGCTCGAGGTCGTCGGGCAGGGCTTGGCCCAGGGCAACGACTGGTTCACCTTCGGCGGCTACATGGACTTCATGATGCGGGACGAGCTGCCGGAGTGGCTCCGGAAGGTCGGGCTCGACGGCGTCGCGGTCGACGTCGGCACCGGCAAGGCCACTCACAGCCTGGGCACGGTCGCCTACGGGCTCAGAAGCTACGACGGGCTCAAGATCCAGGACATGCCGACCGAGGAGGAGTGGATCCGCTTCGTCAAGGACCGCGGCGGCTACGTCTTCCGCCCGGTCTACGCCCCTGAATGCGACACATACCGGTACGACGGTCAGATCGCGATCGACGGCAACAAGAGGCAGATCGACACGGAGGACGTCCCCTTCATCCTCCAGACCGGGCTCGTCAAGGACGAGGCGCCGGCCTGCATGGTCCTCTTCTCGGAAAAAGGCCGGAGATGGGACCGGGACGGGATGTGGCGGGCCATCCTCGGCCGGCGGGCCGTCGGGGTCCTGCCGCAGGGCCGGATGATGGGCCCGGCGCGGTTCCGCGAGGCCCTGCAGATGCTCCTTCTCGACCGGGTCCGGCTGGAGGAGTTGTTCGGGGATCGGGTCGAGCTCGAAGCCTCGGTCGAAGGATCGGACCTCCGTGTCCGGTTGGCCAATCTCGGCGACGGGCCTTTCGAGGGGCGGGTCGTCTGCCGCCCGGCGCCGGGAGTGGCGGCCGGGAAGGCGGGAGAGGAGCTCGTCGTCCCACCGGGCGCGGAACGGACCTTGACCTTCCCCCTGCGGCCGACGGCGGCGGCCATGGGACGGGCCAACCCGGTCCTCGTCGAAGCCCGCTGGAAAGGCCGAGTGAAGAGGACGCTGGCCGCGCTCGAGCTTCCGCCGGCTGTGGCCGTCCATAAGCTCCTCTACGGGCTGGCGCCCGAGGTCGCGTTCCCCGTGTCCGTCCACAACTTCGGCCAAGGACCCGATGTCCCGGTCGAGGTCAGGGTCTTCGCCAAGGAGGGACCGGCGGCCCCGGTCCTGGCGGCGTCGCTGACGGCGGCGGCCCGTCCCGGCGAGCACCGGGCCCTCGAGTTCAAACTGCCGCTCCGGCCGGGCCACTACACGGTCCGGACGACGGCCCTCGGCGTCACGGCCGAGACCCAGCTCGGCGTCGGCGAGGCCGCGGGGCACGTGACCGTCACGCCGGTCGACCTCGATGGCGACGGCCTCATGGAATACCGGCTGGAGAACGACCGGGTCCGCGTCACGCTCCTCGCGATCGGGGCGCGGGTCATCGAGTACGTCGTCAAGGAGAAGAGCGACAACGTCCTGTTCAAGCTCTGGCCGGAGAAGGAGCATTCGGGCCGGCGGCCGTTCCGCGAGCGCGGCTTCTATCCCTACGGCGGGTTCGAGGACTTCCTGGGCCAGGCCTCGATCGAGACCCACAAGGTCTACGACGCCGAGATCGTCAAGGCCGGCGGGACCTCGGCGACGGTCCGCATGACGGCCGACTACTACGGCAACCGCATGGAGAAGGTCTTCACCCTCGACGGCGCCTCTCCCCTGCTCGAGGTCCGCTTCGCCCTGGAGTTCCGGAACCCCGAGCTGAACATGCTCGGGCCCCAGCCCATCCTGGCCCTCGGACGGGAGCACGGCCCGGAGGACGTCTTCGTCGTCCCGGCCAAGGGCGGGCGTCGCGAGGTCCGGATGCGGCCGGAGGAGTATTTCGGCGAGGTCTTCGAGCTGGCGGAGGGCTGGAACGCCGGGAGGGACACGGTTGAGGACGTCTCGTTCGTCGGGGCCTTCCCGGTGAGCGAGCCCGAGTTCCTGCACATGTGGATGAACCACCCGTCCAACGGCGAGTCGGCCCACTACTACGCCGAGTTCCAGCCCTGGGTGCCGATCTTCCGGAAGATGGTCCGCTACTTCTCCTATTACATGTGGGGCGCCGGCGGCCCCTGGGAGAACGGGCTCGAGGCGCTACGGCGGCGGAACCTCGTCACCGTCGCGAGATAGGCCGGCGGCGGGCGAAGGTCAGCCCCGCGCGGCCTTGATCTTCTTCGAAGCGGCCTTGAGCTGCTTGAGCTTGCCGTACTGCCCGGCCTTGAGGGGATGCCAGACCGTGCAGAGGTGGCCGAGGACCTTGTCCCCGGGCACAGCCAGGGACTGATCGATGAACCGGTTGACGGCCTCGACGTTCCGGTAGCTCGTCGGCAGGACCCGGAAGCCCTTGTCGGCGAAGATCCGGGGCGAGGGGAACACGGACTTCGGGGCGGTCTGGCGGGGGTACTTCGGCTCGTAGTGCCAATCGCACATGACGATGTCCTTGGGGATCATGTCGATGGCCTTGTCCGTGCCGTTCATGGACGCTTCCCACAGGCCGTATCCCGTGGCCTGGCCGTCGAGCAGGCGGTCGGCCCACATCATCATCTCCTTGCCGCGCTCGCGGACGATGTGGTCGTAGGCGTCGTTGACGGCCCGGGCGAAGACCTCGGCCGTCGTCTTGCCGCCGCAGCGGGGGCAGTCGGCGTCGGCGATGATGAAGACCTCGTCCATCCCGACGTGGAGGGCGTCGGCCTCGAAGACGTCGAGGAGCTCGTCGTAGAGGTCGTTGATGATCGGCAGGAGGTCCGGGTGGAGGGGGCACCAGCTGCGGCAGTAGAAGTCCGTGCCCCAGGGGTCCTTGCCCTTGTTGCCGGGATATTTGTCCGGGGTCTCGTCGAGGTGGGGGTACTTGACGAGGAGCGGGAAGGTCTTCTCGGCCCAGGACTGATGGCCGAGGCTCTGGAATTGGGGCACGACGCGGATGCCGCGGGCCCGGCAGGCCGCCAGGAGCGCCTTGACGGTCTCTTTTTTGACCGGGTTCTCCATCCGGAGCTCGGGATGGGAGGCGTAGTCGTACCAGTAGTCGACCTCGACGATGAGGAGGTCGACGCCGCATCGGGCCAGGGCCGGGACCTCGCCGATGAGCGTCCGGGCGTCGGCGTCGGTCTCGGTGATGGCGTGCATGCCCAGGACGAGGGGCCTCTTCGCGGCGGCGGGCACCGTCGCGGCCGGCTTGGTCGCGCAGGCCGTCAGGGCCAGGACGGCGGCGAGACCGAAGGCGACGAAGGACGGGAAGCGCTTGCTCATGGCCGGACCTCCGGATGAGGGATTCGGAGAGTAGAGGATAGCCCAGGACGGCAGATCCGGCAAGCCGGGCGGCTTAGCCGGGGACACGTACCTTCGGTACGTGTCCCCGGCTTGTCGAGAGAGGCGGCTTGTCCCCGTCCGGCGAAAATTGATAGAGTAGGATCGACATGCCCCCGAAAGGAGCCCTCCCGATGCGCGTGAAATCCATACTCGTTCCCGTGATGACGGCCGTCCTCGCTCTGTCCCCGGCGATCGCCTGCAAGAAGGCCGAGGCGCCGGCGGCGCCCGCCGCGGCCGAGCCCGCCTGGACCCCTCTGTTCGCCGCCGACCTCTCGGACGCCGAATTCCCGGCCGGCGTCTGGACGGTCGCCGACGGTGTCATCACCGCCTCCGAGGACCAGGCCCTCTGGACGAAGGGCGAACACGAGAACTTCGTCCTCGACCTCGAGTTCATGACCGCGCCGGGGACGAACAGCGGGGTCATCGTCTACTGCTCGGACGTCGCCGACTGGATCCCCAACTCGGTCGAGGTCCAGATCGCCGACGACTTCGCCGAGGAATGGGCCAAGTCCCCCGCGACCTGGCACTGCGGCGCTATCTTCGGCCATCTGGCCCCGACGAAGAGCGCCGTCAAGCCGGCCGGGGAATGGAACCATTTCACGGTCACCTGCGCCGGAAAGCGGATCTCGGTGGAGCTCAACGGCGAGAAGGTCACGGACATGGACATGGCCCTGTGGACGTCGGCCAAGACCAATCCCGACGGCAGCGAGATCCCGGCCTGGTTGAGCCGGCCCAAGGCGGAGCTGGCGACCAGGGGACGGATCGGCTTCCAGGGCAAGCACGCCGGGGCTCCGATCTACTTCCGGAACATCCGTATCAGGCCCGCGAGCTGATCTTCGGGGCCCGGTGCCGCTTTTTTGGGGCAAAAAAGCCGATTTTTAGCCCTTATTAAATCCTAAAATCGGCTTAAGTTGCTGATTTATTTTGACTTCCTGGGGTCTGACCCCAAACTTATCAGGAATTTGCGGGCGGCTGCGCCGGAGGCGGATTCCCACCGGCAGCGCTTCAGGTCGATCCGGCCGCCCGGGCCGACCGCGACGCCTTCGGCGACGAGGCGCTTCTTCTGCTCGGCGAAGCCGCGGCCGCGGGGAAGCGAGATCCGTCCGGACGCGCCGACGACCCGGTGCCAGGGCAGGCCGGCCGCCTCCGACGACGAGTGGAGGATCCAGGCCACGCCCCGGGCCGCGCCGTCTCGCCCGGCCAGGGAGGCGACCTGGCCGTAGGTCACGACCCGGCCGCGGGGGACGGAGCGGAGGACGCGCTTGACCTCGCGGGTGAAGGGGGTTTCGGAGGAGGCGGGCATGCTCGGACCTCCCCTATTTTAATCTTTTTTGACGGGTCCCGTGAAGTCCCCGCGGGCGCTCTGCGCCTCGGACAAGGGGGACAGTCACCGGGAGAACGAGGACGCAGTATGCCGGGGACACGTACCGGAGGTACATGTCCCCAGCCAAGAAATCCGGAGGACGGTCCCTATTTGGTCAGGGTGATGGAGCCGTTGGTCGTTTCGAGCTCGATCGGCAGGCCGCCCTGCCCGATCCTGGCCTCGACGTGGCGCTTCGACTGGCGCAGGGCCTTGAGCGTGACGGGGAAATCCACCGTGATGTGGCCGTTCGTGGTATGGGCCGAGAGGTCGGCGTCGAGCGTCTCGGGGGAAGCGAAGGACACGGTGATGGAGCCGTTGGTCGTGCCGGCCTCCAGCCCGCCCTTGACGGTGACGCCCTCCAGGCGGATGTTCCCGTTGGTCGTGCCCGCGTCGATGCGGCCCGTGAACCGGCTGATCCGGACGGAGCCGTTCGTCGTCGAGGCTTCGATCTCGCCCGAGCCGTCCTCGACCGTGACCGAGCCGTTGGTCGTGCCCACGTCGGCCCGGGCGAACGGGCCCCGGACCTCGACGCCGCCGTTGACGGTCCCGACCTCGTCCAGGACGACCCCCTCGGGGACGCGGATCTCGAAGTCGACGCTGACCCGGGCCCGGCGCGGGAACTTGGGCCAGACGGCCTTGACCGCGACGCCGCCGGCGACCTCTTCGACCCGGATCTCGACCTTGTCCAACTCCTCCTCGCTCCGGCGGCTGGACTTGACGGCCTTGATCTCGACCTGGGCCTCTTTCCAGGTCGTCACCCGGACATCGCCGTTGACGTTCTCGAGGGAGAAGCGTTCCCCGGACTTCAGGGGCAGGGTTTTCGAGAAGTCCTCCCGGTGCTCCGCCATGGCGAAGGTGCACGAGACGGCCAGCAGAAGGAGAGCGACGGTCAGGGCGATGAGAACCTTGATCTTGGTCACGGGAAACCTCCTAGAGAACGACGATCATAAGACAAGACGGACGGGCGGGCGGAAAGGTTCCCTAGAGGAGGCCCATGAGCTTTTTGGCCCCGTCGAGGGTCTCCCGGGCCACGCCCCGGGCCCTCTCCGCCCCCTGGCGGAGGGCCTCCCGGACCCGCTCGGGCTCGGCGGCCAGGGCCCGGCGCCGCTCGCGGATGGGATCGAGGACGGCCATGAGGTTGCGGTGGAAGATCTTCTTGCAGTCGATGCAGCCGATGGTCGCGCCGCGGCAGCCGGCGGCGATCTCCGCCCGCTCGGCTTCGGGCGTCACCAGCGCGTGGTAGCTGTAGATGTTGCAGCGGCCGGGTTCGCCGGGATCGCTGCGGCGCTTGCGGGCCTCGTCGGTCTTGGCCGGCCGGAGCTTGTCCCAGATGGCTTCGGGCTCCTCGGTGACCCCGATGGCGTTGCCGAGCGATTTGCTCATCTTGGCGGCGCCGTCGAGGCCCATGACCCGGGCGCCCCGGCCGATGAGCGTCGCCGGCTCTGGGAAAAATTCGCCGAAGCGGCCGTTGAAGCGGCGGGCGATCTCGCGGGTGATCTCGAGGTGCTGGGCCTGGTCCTCGCCGACCGGCACGGCGTCGGCCTTGTAGACGAGGATGTCGGCGGCCTGGAGGATGGGGTAGTTGAGCAGGCCGGCCGTGACGTTCTCCCGCTCCTGCTCGGACTTCTCCTTGAACTGGGTCATCCGGTTGAGCTCGCCGAGGGGCGTCACGCAATTGAGGAGCCAGCACAGCTCGGTGTGCTCGGGGACGTGGCTCTGGACGAAGAGGGTGCACCGGGCCGGATCGAGGCCGGCGGCCATGTTGTCGAGAACGGCGTCCCAGATGCGCTGCGGTAGGAGCTTCGGGTCGTAGGTCACGGTGATGGCGTGCAGGTCGACGATGGTGAAGAAGCAGTCGTACTCGTCCATCAGCCGGACCCAGTTCTCGATGGCGCCGAAGTAATTGCCGATGTGGATGGTGCCGCTCGGCTGGATGCCGCTCAGGATGCGTTTGCGGGAGCTCATGTCCGGACCTCTTTTCGGGGCTATTGTATCGGCGCCGGCCGGCGGGGTCAAACGAGGGCCAGGAATTCGGCCAGGACCATGGCCGTGGCGCCCCAGATCTTGTGCCCTTCGTAGGCGTAGAAGGGGACCTCGTGGTCCAGGTCGCCGTAATGCCGGGTCTCGCGGCCGAGGCAGGCCGGGTCCGCCAGATGGTCGACCGGCGGCTCGATGACCTCGGCCACTTCCTCCGGCTGCAGCCTGAAGGCGAGCGGGCCGGGGATGGAGGCCACGACGGGGTAGACGCAGTAATTGCTGGGAGGGATATAGAGGGGCGTCAGCCGGCCCAGGACGCGGACCGCGCCGAGGTCGAGCCCCAGCTCCTCGACCGTCTCGCGAAGGGCCGTGGCCTCGATGGATTCGCCCGGGTGCTGCTCCCCTCCCGGCAGGGAGATCTGGCCGCGGTGGTGGTTGACGCGCTCGGTCCGCCGCGTCAGGAGAAGGCGGAGACGGCCGTCCTTGGGATAGAGCAGGATGAGGACGCCGGCCTTGCGGCTGGTGTCCTCGACCTCGAAATAGGCCCTGTGGCCGGTCCGCGGCTCGGGGGCCATCCGTAGCTGGGCCGGGATGCCGGGGAGCGGGGCCCACAGGCCCTTCTCGACCCGGGCCAGCAGCGCGGACGGTTCCATGCGGGGCTCGCGGACGGAGCGGCCTCAGCGGTCCCGGCCGGCCAGGAGCTTCTCGATCTCGTCGATCTCCTTGGGCACGTCCTTGGTCAGGACCTCGCAGCCGGTCTTGGTGATGAGGACGGTGTCCTCGATGCGGACCCCGAAACCCTTGTCCGGGTAGTAGAGGGCCGGCTCGATGGCGAAGACCATGCCCTCCTTGAGGACGCCGCCGAGCGGGACGTCGTGGACGCACAGGCCGACGCCGTGGCCGAAGCCGCCGGTGAGGCCGCGCGGGTCGATGCCCTTGGCCTTCAGGACCGCGGCCACCTCGTCGCGGACGGACTGGGGCGTCGCGCCCGGCCGGTAGGCCGCGATGCAGGCCTTCTGGACCTCGAGAACGATGGCGTAGACCTCCCGCTGCTCGGACGTGAACCGGCCCGAGGCCGGCCAGGTCCGGGTGATGTCCATGGCCAGGTGGTCGAGGTCGGCCCCGAAGTCCATGAGCACGACCTCGCCCGCCCCGGCCCGCCGGGAGTTCTTCTCGTAGTGGAAGATGCAGGAGTTGGGGCCCGACCCGACGATGGGGGCGTAGGCGGCCCCCGTGGCTCCGCCCTTGAGGACCACGGCCATGGCCGCGGCCTCGATCTCGTACTCGAAGACGCCCGGGCGCGTGGTCCGCATGGCCTGCCGGACGCCTTCGGCCGAAAGGCGGCCGTTGCGGCGCAGGATCTCGATCTCCTCGGGCGTCTTGACGGCCCGCAGGGCGTCGAGGGCCGGGGCGATGTCGGCAAGCGCCATCTGCGGGTAGCGCTGGCGGAGCTTCTCGAGCCGGTACTGGTCGACCGACAGCTGGTCGTTGTAGTGGCTGCGGGCCCGGCGCCCGTCCATCAGGGCCGTCTCGGAGCGGGCGTCGTCGAGGGTGTCCCGCGGCGAGAGCCGGACGTAGAGCTTGCCCGCTCCCCGGCCGGTCAGGCGGGCCAGGAACTCGTCGAGGTCGCCGACGGCCAGCACGTCGGTGAACCCGGCTTTGGCCTTGGCAGCGGCGTCCTCGAGCAGGCCGGGGCCGTCGTACTGGATCTCGCGGGCCGAGCGCTGGGGGAGGAAGAGGTACGCGCCCGGCCGGCCGAAGGGGGAAAGGACCAGCACGGCCCCGAGATCGTCGACGCCGGTGAGATAGAAGAAGTCGTTGTCCTGGCGGAAGTGCGTGCCCGCGGGAACGGCGGCGTCGCCGAAGAGGACGACGGCGCCGTCCTTGACCTGGGCCAGGAGGGCGGCCCGGCGGCGGACGAATTCCTCGGAGGTGTAGCCGGTCCGCTGGGCCAGGAGAGGCGTAGCGGCCAGGCCGGTCAGGAGGACGGCGGCGACGAGACAGGACGGGATCCTCGGGCGTCCCATGACGGCCTCAGGCCTTGCCCAGGACCATGGCCAGCAAGGCCATGCGGACGTACAGGCCGTATTCCATCTGGCGGAAGTAGGCGGCCCGGGGGTCGGCGTCGAAATCGGTGCTGATCTCGGTCACCCGGGGCAGCGGGTGCATGACGATCATGCGGTCCTTGGCCGCCGCCATGACCTTCTTGTCGACGACGAAGGCCCCCTTGACCGAGTCGTAGACGGCCTCGCTCTCGAAGCGCTCCCGCTGGACGCGGGTGACGTAGAGGACGTCGGTCGCGGGCAGGGGCTCGTCCAGGGCCGCGTGCTCCTTCTGATGGACGCCCTTGGCTTCGAGCTCGGCGATGATCTCGGGCGGCATGCGCAGGATGTCGGGCGAGACGTAGTGGAGCTTGGCCTTGTAGAGGGACAGCAGGCGCGACAGCGAGTGGACGGTGCGGCCATATTTGAGGTCGCCGAGCATGGTCACGGTCAGGTCGTCCATGCGGCCCAGCTCCTCGTGGATGGTGAAGGCGTCGAGGAGGGCCTGGGTCGGGTGCTCGCCGACGCCGTCCCCGGCGTTGATGACCGGCTTGCCGGCGGCCTCGGCCGCCTTGGCCGCGGAGCCGAGCTCGGGGTGCCGGATGACGATGACGTCGGCGTAGCATTCGAGGGTCCGGATGGTGTCGGGCAGGCTCTCGCCCTTGGCCACCGAGGAGTAGCGGACCTCGTTGATGTTGATGACGCTGCCGCCCAGCCGCTGCATGGCCGCGATGAACGAGGACGAGGTCCGCGTCGAGGGCTCGTAGAAGATGGAAGCCAGGATCTTGCCCTTGAGCAGGTCGAACGTGCCGACCCGTTCGACCATGACCCGCATCTCGTGGGCCACTCCGAAGATATAGTCGAGGTCGTTCCGGCTGAACTGCTTGACCGAGATGATGTCCTTGCCGTACCAGGGGGCGGTACGCTGGTCGCCGAACGGCAGGTGGGGGCTTTTGGCGGGGCTGGGCATGGGGCTCTCCTTCGAGATTTTCGCCTCATGCTACACCAGCGGCCGAGACCGAGTCAACGAGGGGCGAAAAAGGTGAGTGAGGGGCGCCCCCGCGGCGCCCCTCGCTCCGGAACAAAAGAAGGAGGGTTATGGAAGGGTATCGGGAACGCGGAAGTGGAAACCGTTCGTTAAGCGTTTCACGCCATAAAATTATGCAAATTCTGTGCCAGGTCCCCTCCCCTGATAGGGACCAGGCTAGGGGCGTAAAACGTAAACTTTTTTTCAGGCCTTGCGGCCCATGAGGGTCCGGACCCCCTCGACGACCATGTCGACTTCCTTGGTCGAGACGTAGATCGGCGTCGAGACCCGGACGCCGTACGTCCCGGCCTTGACATTGCCCGTCGTCCGGACGACGAGGTTGTACTTCTCGCGGAGGAAGTCGACCAGCCGGGCCTCGAGGCCGCCGCCCATCGAGAAGGCCGTCAGCCCGGCGCTGAGGTAGGGGTCGACGGGGGTGTGGACCTTGACCCCCGGGACCTTGGCCAGCTCCTGCTTGAGCCGGGCGGCCAGGACCTTGATGCGGCGCTCGATGCGGCTCTTGCCGATCCGGGTGTTGAAGTCGAGGGCCTCGTCGAGGGCGTAGAGGAGGGCGTCCGAGCGCTGCCCGGACGGGTCGAGCTTGGCGGCGGTCGTCGCCGTCTCCCAGCCCGAGCTGACGACGGTCGGCTGGATCCGGTCGAGGACCTCCTTGCGCACGTACAGGAGCCCAACCCCCGTCGGCGCCCCGAGCCACTTGTAGGGGCTCGAGGAGAAGGCGTCGATGCCCAGGGCTTTCATGTCCAGGTCGAGCATGCCGATGCCGTGGGCGCTGTCGGCCAGGATGAACAGGCCTTTATCGTGGGCCATCCGGCTGAGCTCCTTGAGCGGCAGGATGAGGCCGGTGATGAAGCAGGTGTGGCTCAGGCTGATGACCTTGGTCCGGGGGCCGACGGCCGCGGCGAAGGCGCCGACGACCTCGTCGACCGTGCGGGCCGTCGGGCTGAGGGGAACCTCCTTGATGCGGATGCCGGCCCGCTTCTCCTTGAGCTTCCAGGGGCCGATGTGGCCGGGGTGCTCGAGGTTGGACATCAGGACCTCGTCGCCCGGGGCCAGGTCGAGGCCGTTGACGACGAGGTTCAGGCCCTCGGTCGTGTTGCTGGTGAGGGCCACCTCGTCGGGCGAGGCGCCGACGAAGGCGGCCAGTTTCGTCCGGACGGACTCGCGGATGTTGGGCAGGAAGTTGTAGCCGTCGTAGGGATTGGAGACCTGGACGCCGAAGACCCGCGTCAGCGTGTTGTAGACGGCCTTGGGCATGGGGCCCAGGGTGCCGTTGTTCATCATGATGAAGCGGTCCTCGAAGCCGTAGAGCTTGCGGACCTCTTCCCAATAGACGCCGTCGGGGGCCTCGTCGTCGAGGTACTTCTGATTGAGCTCGGCGATCTTCTGGTAGAGCCCGGCGTTGGCCTCGCCGAGGGCGGCGAGGGAGGCGGCGGACCCGGCCACGAGATAGCGGGCGAAATCCCGGCGCGTCAGACCCGAGGGACGGAACATGGGACACCTCCTGGCGAGCGGTTGGGGCGAGGGGGGATTATAGACGCGAAGCGGGGACGGATTCAACCGGACGAGGGCGGACGGGGCCAGGTCTTTACGCCTCCAGGGGAAAAACGGCGTTTGTAAAGACCAGGTACCGACGGAGGGACCGGCTTAATGGGCGGCGGCTTCGGAGGGCCGGGGCTGGAAAAGCCGGTCGATGGAGGCGTTGAGGACCTCGAGGTCGAGGGGCTTGACGAAGAAGCAGCTGATCGCGAACCGGCCCATGTCGTCGAGGCGGACCTCGTCGGGGTGCCCGGTGATGAGCATGGCCTCTCCCTCGTAACCGCTCTCGCGCAGCCTCTTGATGAGCTCGACGCCGCTGTAATACGGCAGCTTGAAGTCGGCGATGACCAGGTCGGGCCGGGAGCCCTTGATCTTGTCGAGGGCCTGCCGGGGGTCCTTGTGGGCCGAAAACCGGTATTTCTTGCCCAGGATGAGGGCGAAGGTCTTGCGGATGGAGTCGTCGTCGTCGACCAGGGCGATCTTCTTGGTGTCCATGTCTGTGGCCTTTCGTTTCTCCTACCCGGATAAATTGCACCTTTCGTGCCAACTCCGGAAGGGCTCCGACAGGGAAGAATAGGCCCGGCCGCCGGCCGGCGCCGCCCGGCCAGCTAATTTTTTTTACAGGGCGGCCCGGCCGCCCGGCCGGCTCAAGGGGTCTCCCCGAGCTCCAGCCCGAATTCCTTGATCTTCTTGTCGAGGGTCGGGCGGCTGATCTGGAGGACCTGGCTGGCCCGGGTCTTGCTGCCCTTGACCGCGCTGAGGACGTGCTGGATGTACTTCTTTTCGACTTCCTCGAGCGGCACCAGCTCCTCCGGAAAGGCCCGCCGCTCGTCCGGCTCCAGGGGCAGGTTCTCCATGAGCAGGACGTCCCCCTTGGCCAGGATGACGGCCCGGGTCAGGGCGTTCTCGAGCTCCCGGACGTTGCCGCGCCAGGGCAGGTCGCTGAGGACCTGCATGACCTCGGGCGGGACCTTGCGGACGTTGCGGCGGAGCTCCCGGTTGATCTTCTCCAGGAGGTAGGCCACCAGGTCGGGGATGTCCTCGCGCCGCTCCCGCAGGGCCGGCAGGGCGATCTCGACGACCTTGAGGCGGTAGAAGAGGTCCTCGCGGAAGCGGCCCTTCTCGATCAGGGCCTTGAGGTTCTGGTTGGTCGCGGCGATGATGCGGGCCTCAGTCTTGAGGACCTTCTCGCCGCCGACCTTCATGAAGTCCCGCGTCTCGATGACCCGGAGGAGCTTGCTCTGGAGGTTGGGCGAGACGTCCCCGACCTCGTCGAGGAACAGGGTGCCCTTGCCGGCGATCTCGAACTTGCCCTTGGTCTCGCTGACGGCGTCGGTGAAGGCCCCCTTGACGTGCCCGAACAGCTCCGACTCGAGCAGGGTGTCCTGGATGGCCGAGCAGTTGATGACGATGAAGGGCTCGTCCCGGAACGGGCTGTTGTAGTGGATGGCCTTGGCCACCAGCTCCTTGCCCGTGCCGCTTTCGCCCTGGATGAGGACGTTGGCCCGGGTGTTGGCCACCGAGCCGATGAGCTTGAAGACGTTGCGCATGGGCGCCGAGCGGCCGATGATGTTGTCGATCGTGTATTCCTTCTTGCGCTCCTCGACCAGGTAGCTGACCCGGTCCTCGAGGGACCGGACCTGGAAGGCCTTCTCGATGGCCAGGTCGAGCTCGGTCGTGTTGAGCGGCTTGACCAGGTATTCGAAGGCCCCCAGCTTGACGGCCTCGACGGTCGTCTTCATGTCGTCGAAAGCGGTCATGATCAGGATGACGGCCCGCCGGTTGCGCTCCTTGATCCGCCGCAGGACCTCCAGGCCGTCGATGTCGGGCAGGCGGACGTCGCAGAGGACGAGGTCGGGCGAGGTCTCGCCGAACAGCCGGACGCCGTCCTCGCCGGTCTCGGCGGCGACGACCTCGAACCCCTTCTTGGCCAGCTGGGAGGCCAGGGTCTTGCGGACGAGCGGATCGTCCTCGACGATCAGGATGGATTTCATGGGGCCTCCTCGGGCGGGATGAGGATGACGAAGGCGCTCCCCCGGCCCCGCTTCCGGCCGATGGCGATGGAGCCGCCGTGCTGCTCGACGATCTTGCGGGCGTTGGCCAGTCCGAGGCCGAAGCCGGACGGCTTGGTCGTGTAGAACGGCTCGAAGATGTTGGGCTTGTCCTTTTCGGAGATGCCCGGCCCGTCGTCGGTGATGCGGACCCGGACCATGGTCCGGCCGCCGTCCCGGACGGTGTCGCAGGCGATGCCGATCCGGCCGCCGCGCTCCAGGGCTTCGTGGGCGTTGCGCAGGACGTTGAGGAAGACCTGGCGGAGCTTGTCGGCGTCGGCCAGGACCGGCGGCAGGCCCGGGGCGCAGCTCCGTTCGACGACGATGCCCTTCTGGTCCAGGACCTCCCGGACGACCTTGACCGACTCCTCGACGATCTGGTCGAGCGGCCAGCGCTCCAGGCTGAGCTCCGAGACCCGGGTGAAGTTCAGGAGCTCCTTGATGAAGCGCTCGATCTGGTCGATGCCCTCGAGGGACAGGCCCAAGTGGGGCCGGACCGCGTCGGCCAGGCCCTCCTCCTCGGCCATCTTCTGGATGTTCAGCTTGACCGAGGTCAGGGGGTTGCGGATCTCGTGGGCGATGGTCGCCGCCATGCGCCCGATGGAGGCCAGCTTCTCGTGCTGGACGAGCTTGCGGTTGGCCTCCTCCGTCTGTTCGCGGGCCCGGAGGAGCTGGGCCGTCATGCCGTCGAAGCTCCGGGCCAGGTCCCCGACCTCGTCGCGGCCGGCCGGGATGGCGATCGACTGGGAGAAGTCGCCGCGGGCGATGCGGATCGTGCCTTCGACCAGGCGCTGCAGGGGCCGGGTGATGCGGCGGGCCAGGACCGTCGCGCCGGCGATGCCCAGGACGAAGCCGCCCAGGCCGATGAGCAGGAGGACTTTCTGGACCTCCCGGACCCGGGCGTACATGGGCTCGAGCGAGATGCCGATCTTGACCGAACCCCAGCGCAGGACGGACTGCGGGGAGAAGGCCGGGACCTCCCGCTCCAGGATGCGGACGGGCCGGCCTTCCAGGGACAGGGTCCGGGCCCCGGACCCGGTCTCGCCCTCCAGGGCGTCCTCCGGGAGCAGGGAGGCGGCCACGACGTCGACGTGGGGCCGGACCTCCACGTTGGCCGCCTGGGGCTGGCCCTGGCGGTCATAGACGACGATGTAGGCCAGGTCTTCCTTGACGTGGTCGTCGACGTACCTCTGGACGGCCGTCCAGTCCTGGCGGACGAGCGACTGCAGGTTGGCGTCGGCGACGTAGCGGGCCTGGATGAGGGCCCGCTCCTCGGTCTCGTCCTTGAGGATCTTGGCCTCGCGGATCTGGATGACGAACAGCATGGCTCCGACGAGGAGCAGGACGAGCAGGGTGATCCAGAAGACGAGGCGGGTCGTGATCGTGATCTTGAGCTTCACCGGGTCCTTCTCAGTCCTCCAGCCAGATCTCCTTGACGTCGAGAAAGATGAAACCCATGGCCGGGACCTTGACGCCCCGGACCTCGGGCCGGAGGGCGATGCGGACGCGCTCGGAGAACAGAGGGATGGCCGGGACGTCCTGGAACAGGACCTTTTCGGCCTCCCGGAACAGGCCGGCCCGGCGCTCCCAGCTCGACTCGACCTCGGTCAGCCCGACGAGGGCGTCGAGGCGCGGATTGGCGTAACGGGAATTGAGCCCGTTGACGACGGACCGGGACTGGAAGAGGGGGACGACGATGTTCTCGGCGTCGGGGTAGTCCATGTTGTAGTCGAGGAACTTGAGGTAGGGCACCCGGACGTCGCGGGCGTCCTCGGGCCGGCGCAGGTAGCGGACCTCCAGGCCGATGCCCAGGGCGGCCAGCTGGCGCTCGAGCTCCCGGCCGAACCGGGCCGTGGCGTCGGTGCGCTCGGACTCGAAGAGCAGCCGCAGGGTCAGCCCGCCGGGCCCGCTCCCCGTGAGCAGGCGGTCGAGCAGGAGCTTGGCCGCCGAGGGGTCGGCGGCCGGCCCGCCGGCCCGGGGGAAATAGCCCGGCAGCAGGGGCGGGATGAAGTTCTCCAGCGGCTGGTGGACGTTCGAGATGGTGTCGTAGGCCCCGGCCAGACGGGCCTTGTCGAGCCCCAGGGCGATGGCCCGGCGGACCTCCGGCCGGTCGAGCGGCGGGACGTCGCAGCTGAGGGCCAGGAAGAAGGTCCGCAGGGTGTCGTTCTCCAGGACCGGGTAGCGGCGGCGCAACATCCTCTCCGTCGTCACCGTGACCAGGTGGACGCTGCCCTCCTCGAACTGGTCGTCCGTGAAGTGAGGGCTGTACTCGACGGCCGAGAGATAGGGCCTGTGGGCCCCGAAGTAGGCCCCGTTGCGCTCCAGGCGGACGCCCAGGATCTCCAGCCGCGGGCTGCGGATCCATTCCGCGAACTTGAACGGGCCGGTCCCGACGGGCTTGTTGAAAAAGCCCCGGCCCTGGCTCTCGAGAAGGTCCTTGGGCAGGACCTTGCAGTAGGGCATGCCCAGGAGATAAAGGCCGACCGAACCGAAGGGACGGGTCCAGAGGATCTCGAAGGTCGACGGGTCGACGACCCGGAAGCCGGAGACCTCGGCGGCCTGGCCCTGCCAATAGGCCTCGGCCCCGGCGACCTTGCGGGTGAAGTACTGGTAGTAGGTGTTGCCGGGCCGGTCCCTGACCAGCCGCTCGAGTGAGTACTTGACGTCCTCGGCCGTGAGCTCGCGGCCGTTGTGGAAGCGGACGCCCCCGCGGAGTTTGAACGTGATGCGCGAGCCGCCGTCGGAGATGACCCAGTACTCGGCCAGGGACGGCATGGGATTGTAGTGGGCGTCGAACTTGACCAACCCGTCGAAGAGCTGCTCGGTGATGAAGTAGTGGGAGGCCAGGGCGGGATCGAAGACGCGGTTGAAGGGCAGCCAATTGCCTTTGATGCGGAAGGTCCCGTTGTAACGGGGCGCGGGGCCCGTCCCCTGGGGGCCGGGAGACGCCGGGGCGGCCGCGGCGGCCAGCCCGGCGAACAGGGCCAGGCCGGCTATGACGGAGCGGCGCGCGACGCGGATGGGGATCATCGGGGCCACCCCATCATAACCGAAAAAGGCGTCCTTTTCATCTCTCGGTCCGCAGCCCTGATTTTGCAAGGATCATGCCACCCTGGGAAATGGGTATGCGGTTGTTTCAAAACTAAATACGAGAATGAATGCGGACGGAACGTAAAAGATATTTACATCCGGTCGGCGGCCGGGGGCCTATTTCCCGGCCTGGGCCATGACCTTCTCGAAGACGCGGAAGAAGTTCCCGCTCCAGATCTTCTCTATCTCCCGGTCGGTGTAGCCGCGGCGGACGAGCTCCTCGGTGACGTGGATCATGCCGCTGACGTCGTCGCAGCCGACGACGCCGCCGCCGCCGTCGAAGTCGGTGCCGATGCCGACGAAATCGACCCCGACGAGGGCCCGGACGTGGTCGATGTGGTCGACGAGGTCAGCGACCGTCGGACGGGCCTGGGGATACTTCTGGTTGATGGCGTCGCGCTCGGCCATGGCCTTCTGGCGGAGGGACTCGTCCTTGAGGTCGCGCAGGCTGCCGTACTTGGCCTCCATCTCCTTGATAGCCTGCTCGCGCTCGGGAATGACCGGCGGGGTCTTGACGTAGGCGCCGAGGAAGCAGATCTGGATGACGCCGCCGGCCTTGGCCAGGGCCCGGATCTGGTCGTCGGAGAGGTTGCGGGGATTGTCGCAGACGGCCCGCGAGCTCGAGTGGGAGGCGATGACGGGGGCCTTCGAAACGGCCAGGACGTCGTAGAAGGACTTGTCCGAGGCGTGCGAGATGTCGACGATCATGCCCAGGCGGTTGCATTCGGCCACGACCTCGCGGCCGAAGGCGCTCAGACCCTCGTCCGCGGGTGCCCGACGATCGGTCGAGGAATCGCAGATGTCGTTGTCCGACGAGTGGCAGAGGGTGATGTAGCGGACGCCCTTGTCGTAGAAGGCCTTGACCAGGGACAGGTCCCGCCCGAGGGGATAGCCGTTCTCCATGCCGATGAAGGCCGTGAGCTTGCCGGCCTTCTTCAGCCGCCGGGCCCCGGCCGGATCGACGGCCAGGCCGATGGTGTCCGCGTAGGTCACGGTCATCCGGCGGACGGCCTCCACGGCCTTGAGCGCGCCGTCCTTGGCCCGGGCGTAGCCCTCCGGCGTGCGGGGGCCCTGGCCGACGAAGGCGGCGAAGAACTCGGCGTCGAGCCCGCCCTCCCGCATGCGCGGCAGGTCGATCTTGCCGCTGGCCCGCAGGGCCGGATCGTGGCGCTCGCCGATCTTCCAATCGGTCCGGAGCAGGCTGAAGGCCGTGTCGCAATGGGTGTCGACGGTCAGGATCCTCTTGTGGAGCTCCCGGGCCTTGGCCTCGACGGACGGCGGCGTCTGCGAGGCGCGGCAGGACGACAGGAGGAACGAGGCGGCGAGGACCGCTGCGAGAGCGGGGACGAAGGAAGCGGGACGGCGACGGCTCATGGTCTCTCCTTCACGGCCCGGGGCGCCGGGCGGCATAAGACGGGGATTATAGCAGAAACCCGCCTCAATCGTGGCGCAGGGCCACGACGGGATCGACCTGGGCCGCCCGGCGGGCCGGGTAGAGGCCCGAGACGAGGCTGACCAGGAGAGAGAAGGCGACGGCCCCCAGGAAGACGACGGCGGGGAAGGCGAAATAATCGATGCGGGGCATCCCCTGCCCGGCCGTGTAGAGGTTGACGACGCGGTTGATGACCAGGCTCGTCACCCAGCCGAGAAGGCAGCCGGCGCCGCCGCCGAGCAGGCCGATGGCCCCCGATTCGAAGAAGAAGATGCGGCGGATGTCGCCGTCCCCCGCCCCGACGGCCTTCATGACCCCGATCTCACGGGTGCGCTCGAGGATGGACATGACCATGGTGTTGACGATGCCCAGGGCGGCGACGACGATGGCGATCATGCCGACGGCGGCCAGGACCATGTCCATGACGAGGAAGCCCCGCATGATCTGGTCGAGCTGGTCGGCCAGGGCGAAGGTCGAGAAGCCCATCTCGCGGATCCGGGCCTTGACCGGCCCCAGGTCGCGGGGCGAGCGGACCTTGACGCTGACGCCCGAGAAGCCCAGGCCGCCCTCGGTCAGGCGGAACAGGTCCCAGACGCTCGTGAACGGCAGGCGCCTGATGCCCGCGGCCGGCCCCGGCGGCAGGAGGACGTCGTTCTGCCCCATGCCCGGCCCGCCGCCGAACTCGGAGAACTCCATCACCCCGACGATGGGGAACTCGCGGGCGTCCCGGCCCAAGGGGGACGCCGAACCGGACAGGACGGCGGCCGGGCCGGCCGAGACGAGCCGGCCGATGTCGAGAAAGACCGACGTGACGCGGAGCGTCCGTCCCACCGCGGTTGCCGGGTCCTTGGCCCCGAGCCGGCGCAGGAAGGACCGGCTGACGACCACGCCCGCTTCGTCATCGGAGGCGTAGGCCCTCCCCCACTTGACCGGCACGGCTTTGGAGCGGGCCACGGCCGCCGGCACGACCTGGACGAGGCGGAACTCCTCCTCGCCGTCGAGCCCGACGAGGGCCGGGAAGTTGACGTCGGGATAGGCCGTCTCGACGCCGGGGATGCGGGCGATGGCCTCGACGGCCGCCGCGTCGAGGACGGCCTCGGGCCGGCCCGGCTCGGGCGCCTGCGGCCGCGGCGCGTCCGGATCGCCCTCGGGGCCCCGGGCCCGGGCGGGCGAGACGAGGACGGTGTTGAAGAGGTCCGAGGCCCGGAAGGCCTCGGAGACGTTCTTCTGGACGCCCTTGCCGAAGGAGATCATGGACACCAGGGCCCCGACGCCGATGGCCACGCCCGAGGCCGTCAGGGCGGTGCGCAGCTTCCGCTTCCGGAGGCCCTCGAGGGCGAAGCGGACGGCGTCCCCGGTCCTCACGGCCGGACCTCCGGCGCGGCCACGCGCCCGTCGCGGAGGCGCACGACCTCGTCGGCGAACTCGCGGACCAGGGCCTCCTCATGGGTGACCATGACCACGGTCAGGCCGCGGTCGCGGTTGAGCCCGGCCAGCAATCCGACGATCTCCCGCGAGGTGGCGCTGTCGAGGTTTCCCGTCGGCTCGTCGGCCAGGAGCAGGCGCGGCCCGTTGGCCAGGGCCCGGGCCACGGCCACCCGCTGCTGCTCGCCGCCCGAGAGCTCGGCCGGGCGGTGCCCGCCCCGGCGGGCCAAGCCGACCTGCTCGAGGAGCGCGGCCGCGCGCCGCCGCCTCTCGGCCCGCTCGACCCCGGCGAAGACGAGCGGCAGCTCGACGTTCTCCAGGGCCGTCCGGGCCGGGACGAGATTGAAGGACTGGAAGATCATGCCGGCCACGGACCGCCGGTAGCGGGCCAGAGCCTCCCGGTCCATGCCCGACACCGGGACGCCGCCGACCTCGATGGTCCCGGCGGTCGGCGTGTCCAGGCCGCCGAGCAGGTTGAGCAGGGTCGATTTGCCCGAGCCCGAGGCGCCGGTGACGGCGACGAAGCGGCCCTCGCCGATGTCGAGCGAGACATCCTCGAGGGCGGCGACCCGGACGTCGCCGACGGCGTAGGTCCGGGCCAGGCCGCGGACGCGGACGAGGGGCGGGGCGCTCATCGGCCGGCCGCGAGGTCCCGCGTGAGGACGTAGCGATGGACCGGGCTCCCGGGGCCGGCCTTGAGGAAATCGGCCACCCGGTAGCCCCGCTCGAAGAGCCGGAGCCAAACCGTCCGGGTGGCCAGCCGCCAATCGACGGGGATGCGGCGGACGTCCTCCGCCGGGACATCCGTCTCCTGGAGCATGCGGTAGAAGTCGAGGGGCACGCGGACGAGGAGCGTGTCGCCGGAGGCCTCGGGATCCGTCCCCTCGACGACCTCGAGCTCGAGCGGCCCGCTGCGGCCTTCGACGCGGCGGACCGAGGCCCGCACGGTCTCGGCCGCCCGCCGGACCGCTTCGGCGCCGGGGACCGGGGGCCGTTCCGTCCGGGCCAGGTCCCACGACATCAGGAAGCGGTCGGTCGGGACGTCGGTCCGGTTGAGGTGGCCGCCGTACTCTCCGTAGGTGGCGATGCGGTACTCCAGGACGTCCATCCCGAACCGACGGATGTTGCGGTTGGCGTTGACCCCGGTCAGGGGATCGTAGGTGCAGATGATGGTCGAGACGCCCATCAGCCCGAGGACGGTCTCCCGCTGGAACTCCTTGAGCAGGACGCCCAGCCCGTAGCTCTGGAAGGGCCGGCGGACGCCCGCGTACTGGGCATAGAAGCGGAGGTTGGCGGGGTCGCGATAGCCGGTCTCCTTGTCGCGGACGCCGACGAAGCCGTAGCAGAAGCCGGCCAGGCCGGGCTCGAAACCGCCGCCGGGAGCCTCGGCGAAGGCCCCGATGAACAGGCTGCCGCCGTCTTGAAAGACGTTCTCGCACATCATGTTGCGGGAGCCCGACATGTGGTCGTCGGGAAAACCCCAGATCTCCTCCCGCAGGGCCTCGTACTTGTCGTAATCGGCCGGCTCGCCGGACGTCTCGACGCGCAGGAGGAAGCGCCGGTCGCGGACGGTGACGGTCTTCTCGAGGGGTACCATGTCGCCGGGTATTCTATCTTAATGGGGCCGTTCCGTTCAACGTCCGCCCGCGGCGCGTCCGGGCGACCCGGGGCGTTTTGACACTCCCCGCCGCCCCCTATACAATAAGGAGGCCCGCCCCCGGCGGGCGCAAGGGACCATGAACGCCACGACCGAAGCCAAAACGCCGCTCAAGACGGCCACCCTGATCAATCCCCGGGCGGCCAATTACAAGTGGAAGAGGCGGCGGCTCCTGCGCGCTTATCTCCAGAAGAAGCTCCCCGGGGACATCTTCGACGGGCTCGACGACGGCCTGGCCTCGACCATCGCCCGGGCCGCCGCCGCCAGCCGGGACGCCGACGTCGTCGTGGCCATGGGCGGGGACGGCACGGTCGCCGACACGCTCCAGGGCATCTTCGACGCCGGCAAGGCCCGGGAGGTCCTGTTCGGGGTCATCCCCTTCGGCAGCGGCAACGCCTTCCGCAAATCCTTCGACATCCCCAAGAACCCCCTGCGGGCCATCGACCGCCTGGCCGAGGGCGTGCCTCGGACGATCGACCTCATGGAGGTCGAGGGCCGGGTGGCCGCCTTCGCCAGCATCGGAGCCACGGCCCGGGTGACCGGCGAGAAGCTCCGGGGCAAGGTCCAGGGGCTGTGGGGGCACCTCCTGGCCGGGCGCCGCCTGTTCGACACCCCGGCCGAGGAGAAGACGATCGAGCTCTTCGACGGCCGCGACCGGTCCGGCCCGTTCGAGCGCAGGACGGTCTCGTCCCGCTTCTTCGACTGCATCGTGGCCAAGACGAACCATTTCGGCTACAGCTGGCGGGTCGCGCCCGAAGCCGTCGTCGACGACGGCTACCTCGACATCACCCTGTTCGAGATCGGGCCGCTCAAGTACGCCCTGCTGTTCCCGCTCATCTATCTCGGCTTCTATCAGCGCCGCCTGCGGCATTTCAAGGCCCGGCGGGTCGTCATCAGCGGCAAGGACCTGCCCATCCAGTTCAACGGCGAGTTTCTCGGCGACCGGGACCGCGTCGAGTTCCGGGTCCTGCCGAAGGCCATCCGGATGGTCGTGCCGCCGACGCGCCGGGCGGCCAAACGGTTCCGCGCGGCATGACCGCCCCCCGCCCCCGAGGAGGCCCCATGAGAAGGATCCCCGCCCTCATCGCCGTCCTGGCCGCCGCCCTGGCCGCCTGCGCCCCGCGGATCAGCATCGACCTGCTCGGCGAGGACACCCTGCGGGAGGTCGTCCTCGTCGACGGCCGGGCCAAGGACAAGGTCCTGATGATCGACATCGACGGGACCATCTCCTCGGCCCTCGAGACGGGCTTCCTGTCCAGGGAGAAGAGCGTCGTCGCCCGCGTCTTCGAGCGCCTCGAGCGGGCCGCCCGCGATCCCCTGGTCAAGGCCGTCATCCTCCGGCTCGACACGCCCGGCGGAGAGGTCACGGCCAGCGACATCGTCTACCACGAGGTCCTGCGCTTCAAGGAGCGCACGGGCCGGCCCGTCGTCGGCCTGATGATGAGCGTGGCCGCCTCGGGCGGTTACTACATCGCCTCGGCCTGCGACCACATCGTCGCCCACCCGTCGACCCTGACCGGCAGCATCGGGGTCATCTCCGTCTTCCCCAGCGTCGAGGGGCTGATGGCCAAGGTCGGGGTCAAGGTCGAGGTCGTCAAGTCGGGCGGGGCCAAGGACTCGGGCTCGCCGTTCCGGGACATGTCCGTCGAGGACCGGCGGATCTTCCAGGGCATCGTCGACGAGTACTACGAGGGTTTCCTGCGGGTCGTCGCCCGCGGCCGCGGCGACAAGGTCCCGGCCGACCGGTTGCGGACGATCGCCGACGGGCGCGTCTACACGGCGCCCCAGGCCCTCGAGCTCGGGCTCATCGACGCCGTGGGCTACTTCGACGACGCCTTCGAAGAGGCCAAGTCGAGGGCCGGCCTGGCCGGGGCCAGGCTCGTCTCCTACACCTATTTCCCCAAGACAAAGTCGAACCTCTACGCCGGCCCGGCCGGAACGCCCTCGCTCACGGACGCCAAGGTCCTGGAGACGCTGGCCGGGAGCCTGAAGACGGGCTTCTACTACCTCTGGCTGCCGCGGACGGACTGAGCCGGGCGGGGCGGGCGCTCCCGGCGGCCGGGAGGAACGGCCGTCAGGGCTCGACGGCGATCTCGAACTGGGGCGCGCGCAGGATGTGGGCCTTGACCGTGCAGTGGTCGACGGCCTTGACGATGGCGAACCTGTACTTCTCGGGGAAGCCGGCCGGCAGTCCCAGGCGGATGATCACCTTGTCGATCATCTTGGAGGCCTCGCCCCGTTCGGTGGCCATGGTCACGGACAGCCCTTCGGTCGCGAGCTTGCGCTCCTTGCAGAAGGCCAGGGCGTAATAACCGGCGCAGGCGGCCAGGGAGACGAGGAAGTAGTCGAAGGGCGAGGGCGCCGTGCCGTCGCCGCCGTCGCGGACGGGCTGGTCGGTCTTGACGGTGAAACCCTTGTAGGCGACGTCGATGCGGTAGTTCTCGCCGAAGACGACCTTCAGGTCCTTGGGATTCATGATCGCTCCTTGACGGTTCTTTTCCGGGACCGGCGCTCCCGGGGGCCCTCGAGGGCCTTGCGGAACATGGCCAGGATGACGTCCCGGTCCTTGGCGGTCAGGGCCATGCGGAAGAAGATGTCCTGCATCTTCTCCGTGATGAAGGCCCGGTTGGTGTCGCGCATGAAGCCGAAGCTGTCGAGCATGTCGCGGAAGCGGCGGCCGGCCTCGGCCTGTTCGGCATGGGTCAGCAGGAGCTCGCGGCGGGGGGACGGCAGGGGCCCGGGAGGGAAGACGAAGGCGTGGAGGGCCAGGGTGACGGCCACGCCGAGGTTGTAGGACGGCTGCCGGCCGGCCTGGGGGATGTGGAAGCGGACGTTGGCCCGGCCGAGCTCCGCCTGGGTCAGGCCGGTCCGCTCGTTGCCGAAGACCAGGCCGATCCGGGCCGCGGCGGGGTATTCGGCGGCGCGGGCCGCGGCGTCCGTGAGCGAGACGAGCGGGAAGTCGTGGCGGACGCGGGCCGTCGAGCCCAGGACGAGGCGGAGGTCGGCGACGGCCTCGTCGAGCGAGGGAAAGGTCCGGGCGGCCTCGAGGACGGCCTCGGCGTGGATGGCCGTGCGCCAGGCCGGGGCCTCGAGCCGGTCGAGGCCGACCAGGCGGAGGTCGGCGACGCCGGCGTTGGCCATGCCCCGGGCGGCCAGCCCGATGTTCTCGGGGCTGTCCGGGCGGACCAGGACGACGGCCAGCCGGGCCGGATCGATCTTCGCGCTCACCGCCCGATTATAGCGGAGGCGGGGGCCGGGCGGAAGACCTCCGTCCGGCCGGGGGCGATCGCTCAGGGCGAATGGCGGTCCCCGGGGCGAGGTGCTATAATCCGCCGGGGGAACGGAGGGGAGGAGGACACGCGATGGCAGACAGGAAGACGGCGCGGCGCGGCACGGCCAAGAGCTCCCCGGCGCGGCGGCGGCCCGGGACCGGTGACCTCGAGGGCCTGTTCCTGGCGCGCGGTTTCGAGGACTTCCGCTGGCTCGACCCCCGGGAGATCGTCGTCGCCGAGTGGGTCCGCATGAAGTGCCTGTACGGCTGCCGGGAGTACGGCCACAACGCCGCCTGCCCGCCCAACGCGCCGCCGGTCGACGCCTGCGCCCGCTTCTTCCGGGAATACCAGAGGGCCGTCGTCTTCCACTTCGCCAAGAGCGTGGAGCGGCCCGAGGACCGTCACGCCTGGGGCCGCAAGCTCAACCTCGAGCTCCTCAAGCTCGAGCACGAGGTCTTCAAGGCCGGCTTCGTCAAGGCCTTCCTGCTGTTCTTCGACAGCTGCGGCCTGTGCCTCGACTGCGCCGAGACCCGGGCCGAATGCAAGGAGCCCAAGCTCTCGCGGCCGACGCCCGACGCCCTGGCCATGGACGTTTACGCCACGGTCCGCAAGATCGGCTATCCCATCGAGGTCCTGTCCGATTATGAGCAGGAGATGAACCGCTACGCCTTCCTGCTCCTCGATTAAGGGAAGGAAAGGAGCCCCGACATGTGGTGGGACGGCAAGATCCAGAGGACCTTCCGCTGCCGGCTGGAGCAGAGGCCGGGCAGCCTCGGCCGCCTGCTCTCGGCCGTCGGCGAGGCCGGCGGGCTCATCGGCGAGATTCGCATCGTCCACATGGGCGGCTCGGCCGTCGACCGGGACATCACCGTCTTCGCCGACGACCTGGCCCACGTCGACCGGCTCGTCGCCGTCGTCGGGGCGACCGAGGGGGCCCAGCTCCTCGAGGTCCGCGACGAGGTCCTGGAGATGCACCAGGGCGGCAAGATCGCCATCCGCAGCCGCTACGACATCTCCTCGCTGAGCGTCCTGCGGCGCGTCTACACGCCGGGCGTGGCCGAGGTCAGCCTGAAGATCAAGAACGATCCCTCGCTGGCCCGCCGCTTCACCTCCATCCGCCACCTCGTGGCCATCGTCACGGACGGCACGGCCGTGTTGGGGCTGGGCGACATCGGCCCCAAGGCGGCCATGCCGGTCATGGAGGGCAAGGCCAGCCTGCTCGAGACCCTGACGGGACTGTCGGGCATGCCCATCCTGCTCGACACCAAGGACCCCGACGCGATCGTCGAGACGGTCGTCCACCTGGCCCCGACCTTCGCCGCCATCCAGCTCGAGGACATCTCGGCCCCGCGCTGCTTCGCCATCGAGGAGCGCATCCAGGCCCGGCTCGACATCCCGGTCATGCACGACGACCAGCACGGCACGGCCGTCGTCGTCACGGCCACCCTCCTCAACGCGGCCAAGGTCACCGGCGTCGACCTCACGAAATGCGTCATCGGCGTCGTCGGCCTGGGCGCGGCCGGGCTGGCCCTGGCCAAGATGCTCATGTTCCGCTTCGGCCGGCCCGTCCTCGGCGCCGACATCGCCCCGGACGCCCTGGCCCGGCTGAAGGAGGCCGGCGGGACGCCCGCGGACCTGGCCGGGATCATGGCCGGCTGCGACGTCGTCATCGCCACGACCGGTGTGCCCGGGCTGATCAAGAAGGAAGCGGTCCGCCGCGGCCAGATCGTCCTGGCCCTGTCCAACCCCAATCCCGAGATCGATCCCGAGGCCGCCCGGGCGGCCGGGGCGGCCTTCGCCGCCGACGGCCGGACCGTCAACAACGTCCTGGGCTTCCCGGGCATCTTCCGCGGCGCCGTCGACGCCGACGTGCCGCGCATCACCCGCGAGATGCTCATGGCCGCGGCCGAGGCCATCGCCGCGGCCGCGCCGCCGGGGCAAATCGTCCCCGATCCCCTGGACAAGGCCCTCCACAGGTCGGTCGCCCGGGCCGTGGCTCGGGTGGCCGTGGCCCAGGGCCTCAACCGGGACGACCTGACCGGGTATTTCGATTGACAACGGGCCGGGGCTCGGCTATATAGAGGCCACACGCCGGCCGGGGAAGCCGACGCCTATCTGTTTCTAGGAGGGACCGCCATGATCACCGTCAAGGACATCCTCGACCAGAAAGGCCACACGGCCTGGACGATAACGCCCGAGGCCAAGGTCCTCGAAGCCCTCGAGCTCATGGCCAAGAAGGGGCTGGGGGCGCTCATCGTCCTCGAAAAGGACGAGGTCGTCGGCATCATGTCCGAACGCGATTACGCCCGCAAGATCATCCTCATGGGCCGCCAGTCCCAGGACACGCCGGTCAAGGACATCATGACCCGCGAGGTCTACGGCGTCCACTACGACACGACGGCCGAGGAGTGCATGGCCCTGATGACCGACAAGCACATCCGCCATCTGCCGGTCTGCAAGGACGGCAAGCTGGCCGGGGTCATCTCGATCGGCGACGTCGTCAAGGCCATCATCGGCGACCAGCAGGTCAAGATCGAGAACCTCGAGAACTACATCATGGGGAAATATCAATAGAAGAACGGGGACATGTACCAGAGGTACGTGTCCCCATTTATTCAGAATTTCATGAGGCGCATCTCGCGGAGGGCGAGATAGGCCGCGCCGAGCACTCCCGCCGAATCCCCCAGGACCGCTTTCAGGACGGGGACGCGCCTTCCCGGCGTCCCGAACAGGGCTCGTTCCATGACCGGCGGGACGCTGTCGTACCAGAGCGGGATGTTCGAGACCCCGCCGCCGAGGACGACGGCCTCGAGGTCGAGGACGTTGACGCAGTTGGCGAAGAGCTCGCCCATGAGGCGGGCGGACTCGTCGAGGACGGTCCGGGCGGCGGCCTCGCCGGCGACGTAGCGCTCGTAGATGCGGTCGGGCGTCAGGTCCTCTCCCTTGATCTCGGCGTAGCGCCGGCTCAAACTGGGCCCCGACAGATAGGCCTCGCCGCAGCCCCGGCGGCCGCACTCGCACGGCCGGCCGTCGACGGCGATCGACATGTGGCCGATCTCCCCGGCGTTGCCGTGCGGCCCCCGGTGGAGCCGGCCGCCCAGGACGAGCCCCGAGCCCATGCCCGTGCCCAGGATGACGGCCATGACCGTCGAGTACGCGCCGTGGCACTGGGCGAAGTACTCGGCCAGGGCCAGGCAGTTGGCGTCGTTCTCGACGACGAGGGGGACCGCGAGCTTGGAGCGGAGCAGGCTGACGAGTCCCGGCTTCTCGTAGAGCGGCGTGTGGGGCGCGCCGTACATGATGTCGTCGGCGGCGCTGTAGGTGCCCGGGGTGCCGATGCCCACGGCCTCGCAGGCGGCCCCGCCGGCGGTCTCGGCGACGAGCTCGAGGATGTTGGCCACGACCCGTTCCCGCCCCAGCCTGGGCTCGGACGGCCGGCGCCTGCGGGCCAGGACCCGCCGCTCGCCGTCCACGAGGCAGGCCTCGACCTTGGTCCCTCCGAGATCGATGCCGACGGCGTAACGGGCCATAGTGGACTCTCGGGGTTATTCTATGCCCAACGACCGCCCGGGGCAACGGGAGACGTCCCTGACGGCGCCGGTCCCGAGCGCGGCGGGCCGGGTTCGGGTACAATAGGGCCCATGGAGATCGTCCTGGCTTCGGCCTCGCCCCGGCGCCGCGAGCTCATGGCCCGCGTCGCGCCGGAGTTCCGCGTCTTCCCGACGGACGTCGACGAGGCCGCCGTCGCCGAGAAGGACCCGCTCAAATTCGCCGTCGCCGCGGCCGTGGCCAAGGCCCGGCGGGGGGCCGAGGCCTTCCCCGAGGCCGCCGTCATCGGCGCCGACACGGTCGTCGCCCTGGGGCTGCGCATATTGGGCAAGCCCGCCGACAGGGACGAGGCCCGGGCCATGCTCCGGGCCCTGTCCGGCAAGCGCCACCGGGTCATCACCGGGCTGGCCTTCTACCGGCGGGCGGACGACCGGCTGCTCTCCGGCTACGACCTGACCTACGTCACCTTCCGCGAGCTCACGGAGGACATGATCGAGGACTATCTCGCCCAGGAGAGTTTCCTCGACAAGGCCGGCGCCTACGCCGTGCAGGAGATCGGCGACGCCTTCGTGGCCCGGCTCAAGGGGTCCTACGACAACGTCGTCGGCTTCCCCGTGGACAAGGTCCGGCGGATGCTCGAACGCTTCCTGGCCCCCACGTTCGCGGTGACCGTCGTTGACCTGGCCTTCCCCGGTAGCGAGGGAGTCGCCTCCGCGGACGGCGGGAAGGTCCTCGTCCCGGGGGCGGTGCCCGGCGAGACCGTCCGGGTCCAGGTCGTCGGCGAGCGCGGCGCCGCCCGGGTGGCCGAGGTCGTCCGCCTCGAGACACCCTCGCCGCGGCGGGCCGTCCCCGCCTGCCGCCACTTCGGGGCCTGCGGCGGATGCCTATTCCAGCACCTCGACTACGGGGGCCAGCTCGAGCTCAAGTCGCGCCATCTGCGGCGGCTGTTCGAGGAGGCGGGCCTCGCCGACGAGGCCGCCCTCCTCGCCCCCGTCACCGCGTCGCCCGCGCTCTACGGCTACCGCAACAAGATGGAGTTCTCCTTCGGCGAGAAGCACGGCGCCCTGGCCCTCGGGCTGCGGGAGAAGGTCGCGGGGAAGCGCCGGCAGACCTACCGGCGGACCCTGCCCCTCGACGAATGCCCCATCTTCTCCCCCGTCGTCGAGCACCTCTTCCCCGTCCTCGTCGACTTCGCCCGGGCCCACGGGCTCGGGGGCTTCGAGCCGGCGACGGGCGAGGGCCAGCTCCGCCACATCGTCCTGCGCGAGGGCAAGCGGACCGGCGAGCTGATGGCCGTCCTGGTGACCGCCCCGCTCCCCGACCTCGATCTGGCCCCGCTCGCCGGCCGCCTCCTCGAGGCTGCGCCGGCCCTGCGGAGCTTCAGCCACGCCGTCAGCAGCCGGGGCGCCGACTGCGTCGAGCACGAGGCCGTCCATCTCGTGGCCGGGGCGCCCTTCATCGAGGAAAAGCTGGCCGGGCTGACCTACCGCGTCTACCCGCAGACCTTCTTCCAGACCAACACGGCCGCGGCCGAGCTCCTCTATCGGGCCATCGGCGAGGCGGTCCCGGCGGGCCCGGACCGCCGCGTCCTCGGCCTCTACTGCGGCAGCGGGGCCATCGAGCTCTCGCTGGCGGGCGCGGGGGGCCGGATCACGGGCGTCGACAGCTCGCCCGTCAACATCGCCACGGCCGTCGAGAACGCCCTCGTCAACCGGATCGATAACGTCGAGTTCTTGCCCGGCACGGTCGAGGACCTGGCCGAGCGCGTGCTCCGCGAGCCGGCCGACGCCGTCGTCGTCGACCCGCCGCGCGTCGGGCTGACGAACAAGGCCCTGCGCCAGACCCTGCAAGTCGGGGCCCCCCGCGTCGTCTACGTGTCGTGCAACCCGGCCTCCCTGGCCCGGGACCTCAGGGCCTTCCGCGAGGCCGGCTACCGCGTCGACTCGCTCCGCCCCTTCGACCTCTTCCCCCACACCCCCCACCTCGAGACCCTGGCCGTCCTCTGCCGCTAGCCGTTCTCCTCTCGAGGCGGCAAAGGGGACGCTTTACTTTCAGGGCGGGCCATAGTAAAACTCCGCGCGAGGAGGGACGCCCCATGTCCGACGTCAAGACCGCTCCCGCTTTAGAGAAAGCCCCCCGCTGTTGCCCCTGTCAGGACCCTCACGGTCCGAATGGCTCCGCGTTCACACGGCGCGACTTCCTCAAGGGCGCCGGTGTCGCGGCCCTGGGCAGCGTCGCCGCCGGCGGCCTGACCTGGCCGCTGCTGGCCGCCCGGGCCACCCCGGTCGAAACCGTCTGGCGCCCCGTCCCCCTCAAGGTCAAGCCCATCCTGTCCCATGAGGTCCCGACGCGCCGGCACCAGACGAGCTGGCGCTCCTGGGGCGGCATCGCCACCGAGGCCGACGCCCGGGCCGAGGCCGGGCGCATCCGCGACGAGCTCGCGGCGCTGGCCAGAAAGGCCGAGTTCCCGGTCGAGATCCTGCCCGTGTCCGCGGTCCGCCGGGCCGCCGACGTGGCTGCCCTCAACGACATCGCCGGCGCCGACGTCCTGCTCGTCTACGCGGCCGGCGGCTGGATGGACGTCTTCGAGGCCCTCGACAAGACCGGCAAGGACCGCATCTTCTTCTGCCGCCACAAGTCCGGCCCGGTCTATCTCTGGTACGAGATCATCAGCCCCCGCTACCTGCGCCAGCACACCGACACGCTGGCCGTCAAGGGCGTCGACGAGGACGACGTCGTCATCGACAGTCAGGACGAGCTCCTCTGGCGGCTCCGGGCCCTGGCCGGGCTGCGGAACACCCTGGGCACCAGGATCCTGGCCGTCGGCGGCCCGGACGCCTGGGCCCAGCCGGCCGGCGTCGTGCCCGAGCTCGTCGCCGACAAGTGGAAGTTCGACATCGTCACCGTGCCCTACGAGGACCTGGGCCGGCTCATCAAGGAGGCCCGCGCCGACGCCGCGGCCGTGCGCCGCGCCAAGGGCCGGGCCGACGCCTACCTGCGCCAGGCCGGGACGACCCTCGAGACGGGCCGGCCGTTCGTCGAGAACGGCCTGCTCCTCGACGAGGTCTTCCGGGCCTTGCTCAAGGAGGCGGGCTGCCGGGCCCTGACCATCAACGGCTGCATGGGCACGATCATGCCCCTCGCCGAGACCTCGGCCTGCCTGACCCTGAGCACGCTCAACGACGACGGCTACCTGGCCTTCTGCGAATCCGACTTCGTCGTCATCCCCTCGGGGGTTCTGCTGGCCAATATCGCCGCCCGGCCGGTCTTCCTCAACGACCCGACCTACCCCCACGACGGCATCATCACCCTGGCCCACTGCACGGCGCCGCGCAAGCTCGACGGCAAGACCGTGGAGCCGGCCCGCCTGCTGACCCACTTCGAGTCGGACTACGGCGCCGCGCCCAAGGTCGAGATGCGCCAGGGCCAGCTCATGACCCACATCGCCCCGGACTTCGCCTCCAAACGCTGGGTCGGCCTGCTCGGCGAGATCGCCGAGGTCCCCTTCCTGCCCATCTGCCGCTCCCAGATCGACGTCCGCTACCGCTGCGACGACCGGACCCTGGCCAAGCGCATGCCCGGCTTCCACTGGATGAGCGCCTACGGCGACTTCTCCAGGGAGCTGCCTTACGCCCTGAGGCGCGTCGGCATCGAGTGGGATTTCCTGGGCTAGAGGACGGTGCGGGTGGCGACGACGTCGGCGCCCGTGCCCAGGACGTCGGCGATGAGGACCTGACCGCGGCGGACCGGGGCCTCGGGCCGGAGCTTGCCGATCTCGGCCAGGACGGGGAAGATCATCTCGCGCGGCACGGGCGCGCTCAGGCGGACCGAGACCATGCGGGCGGCCGTGCCCTTGACCGGCACCGACGTGGCCAGGTTCCGCTTCGGGCGCAGGACCTCCTCGACGGCGAACGGCACGCCCTTGTCGCACTGATTCCTTTGGACTCGAAGCCCGCCGGCACCGTCCGGCTCGACCTCGAGCTCGCAGCCGACCGGGCAGAGGACGCAGGTCAGGCGGTCGACGGGCGCGCGGTCAGACATGGACACCCACCTCGAGGTCCTCGTCGACCTCCGCCTTGACTTTGATCTTCTGGAGCTCCGAAGGCAGGAGACGGCCGAACTTCCGGCGGGCGTAGGTCTTGCCGGAGTCCCGTCCGCGGACCTCGACCCGGACGTCGCGCAAGGGGCGGACGACCCGGAAGCTCCACTCGACGCCCGCCGCGCCGGCCCGCACCGTCTGCGGCAGGGCGTACCGGACCTCCGCTCCGGCCGCGATACGGACCGTCCGCCCCGACGGCCTCTCCCCCGCCGCGTACCGGACCGCCCGCTCGCCGGCCGCGAAGCCCTCGAACGAGGCCCAGTCGGCGACGTCGTGGATGTGGAGGACGTTGCCGCACGAGAAAACGCCCGGGACCGAGGTCATGAGCGTCTCGTCGACGACGGCCCCGCCGGTGACCGGCGAGAGCTCGACCCCGGCCCTTTTCGACAGCTCGTTCTCGGGGATGAGCCCGACCGACAGCAGCAGCGTATCGCAGGGGACGACGGTCTCGGACCCGGGGACCGGGACCATGCGGTCGTCGACCTCGGCCACGACGACGCTCTCGACCCGGTCCCGGCCGCGAACGTCGACGACCGTGGACCGCAGCCGCAGGGGGATGCCGAAGTCCATGAGACACTGCCGGACGTTGCGTTCGAGCCCGCCCGCCCAGGGCATGATCTCGTAGACGCCTTTGACCCGGACGCCCTCGAGGGTCAGGCGCCGGGCCATGATCAGACCGATGTCGCCCGAGCCCAGGATGACGGCTTCGTTCCCGACCCGCAGGTTCCGCAGGTTGACCAGGTGTTGGGCCGAGCCGGCCGTGTAGATCCCCGCCGGCCTCGTTCCGGGGATGCCGATCATGTCCCGGGTCCGCTCGCGGCAACCCATGGCCAGGACGACGGCCCCGGCCCGGACGAGCGAGTAACCCGACCGGGCATTGACCCGAAGGAGCCGGTCCGGCCCGAGGTCGAGGACCATGGCCCCGGTCTCGACGGCCACGCCCTCACGGAGGGCGTCCTCGGCCAGCCGTTCGGCGTACTCGGGACCGCTGAGGGTCTCCTTGTAAAGGAAGAGGCCGAAGCCGTCGTGGACGCACTGGTTGAGGATGCCGCCGAGGGACCGGTCGCGCTCGAGGACGAGGACCGTCGCCGCTCCCGCCCGCTTCGCGCCCAAGGCCGCGGCCAGCCCGGCCGGGCCGCCGCCGATGACGGCCACGTCGATGTCGCGGGTCCGGGGCGTCTCGGGCATCGGTCAGTCCTTCAGCCGTCCGTAGAAGAGCCGCGAGCCGCCGCCGCGCTTGGTGACGCGGTCGGGCGGCACGCCTTCCTCCTCGAGGATATCGACCAGGCGGGGCGTGCAGAAGCCGCCCTGGCAGCGGCCCATGCCGCAGCGCGTGCGGCGCTTGACGGCGTCCAGGGTCCGGGCCCCGAAGGGGTTGCGCAGGGCGGCGACGACCTCGGCCCGGGTGACGTGCTCGCAGCGGCAGACCATCTCGCCCGCGTCGGGGTCGGCCGCGACGCGGGCGGCCCGGGCGCCGTCGTCGAGGTCGGCGAAGCGCGCCCCGGCCGGCAGGTCCGGCCGGAAATCCGGCTTCAGCCGCAGGTCCCGCCGCACGCCCAGCATGGCCACGACCATCTCGGCCAGGGCCGGCGCGGCGGTCAATCCCGGCGATTCGATGCCCACGAGCGAGATCCAGCCGGGCCGCGTCCCGCTCTCTTCGCAGATGAAGTCCTCGAACCGGCCCCGGCCGGACGGGTCGACGAGCTTGGGCCGGATGCCGGCGTACGCGTGGATGAAGGGGGCCCGGGCCAGCTCGGGCATGAGCCGGGCCGCCTCGGCCTTGAGCGTGTCCTGGACCGCCCGCGTCGTGGCCGGGTCCCGCTTGTCGTCGACGGCCTCGGCGCTCGGCCCGAGCAGGATGTGGCCTTCGAGGGTCGGCGTGAGGTGGATGCCCAATCCGGGATGGTCCCTCGGAGGCACGGGATAGAGGGGCCGGCCGAGGCGCGGCCCGGAGTCCTTGTCGGTGATGAGGTACTCGCCCCGGTAGGGGAAGATCGCGTAGTCGTCGATCCCGGCGAGACGGGCGACCTCGTCGGAGAACAGCCCGGCGCAATTGACCACCGCGCGGGCCGCGATCCCGCCCTTCGGCGTCGCCAGGCGGAACAGGCCGTCATGGACGCGAACGGCCTCGACGGGCGCTTCGATCCGGACCTCGGCCCCGTTCCGGGCGGCGCACTCGGCCAGGGCGACGGTGAACCCGTAGGGCGAGATGATGCCCGTGTGGGGCGACCAGAGGGCCCAGCGGCCGCGGGCCAGGGGCTCGAGACGGCGGATGGACGCCTCGTCGACGATCTCGAGGCCGGGGACGCCGCTCTTGTCGCCCTGGGCTTTGAGCTCCTCGAGCCGCGGCCGGTCCTCGTCGGTCAGGGCCACGACGAGCTTGCCGGTCTTGCGGTGGGGGACGCCGAGCGTCCCGGCCAGTTCGTAGACGAGCTTCAGGCCGGCGACGTTCGTCCGGGCCTTGAGCGAGCGCGGCGGGACGTTGAAGCCGGCGTGGATGACGCCGCTGTTGCCCTTGCTGACGCCCTCGCAGAGGTCGGACTCCCGTTCGAGCAGGACGAGCCGCAGGTCGTATCGCGAAAGCTCCCGGAGCACGGCGCAGCCGACGACGCCCCCGCCGATGACGGCGACGTCGTAGAGAGGGTCCCCGCTGCGGTCCATGGCCTTCCGGCCCGCCATCATATCAAATCGGACCGGCGGGACGAAAGCCCCTCGGCCAAGGCCGGGGAACGGCGGCTTCAGCCGGGATAGGCCGTCTCGAGGCGCTCGAGCAGGCGGTGGTACTCCTCGTGCTTCCCTTCGCCGACGATGGTCTTCTCGACGTCGGCGAAGCAGTGCTCCAGGGACTCCTGCTGGTCGGCCGTGAGCCGGGCGTCGGCCATCGGGTAGAGGACGTGGTCCTCCTTGAAGATGTGCCCGCTCAGGAGCTCGCCGTAGGCGCGGGCGGCGGCGGCGAAGGCCGCCCCGGACTCGCCGTTCCCCTCGCGGATGCCGGGGATGGCCCCGGCCATGGCCGCGACGTGCCGGCGGCCTTCGGCGTGGTCGGCCAGCATGACGCCGATCGGGCCGCGCTCGCGGGGGATGCCGGCCTTCTCCATCTCCGGGAAGAGGTGGCCCTCCTCCTTGGCATGGTGGCACTTGTCGGCGAAGACGCGGATGAAATCGACGGCGGCGTCGAGGTCGGCCGGGTCGACGGGGGCGCCCGCCTCGAGGCGGTCGGACATTCGGCCCAGGACGCGGATCATGACCAGGATGGCCTGGTGTTCGTGGCTGAGCTCGGCGGTCGGTCTCATGGTTTTCCTCCTCGTTTTCGGCCCGCGCTCCGGCCGGACCTCTCGGCGGCGAGGGTCGCGACGGTCACGCCCTCGAGCCCGGCCACGAGTTCGGCCTCGAGACGGTCGAGGGTCTTTCGCAGCGGGCAGGTGCGGACGTCGGGGCAGATCCGGGCCTTGAAGATGCAGTCGTGGATCTTGACCGGGCCCTGGAAGACCCGGATGACGTCGGTGAGACGGATGGCCGCGGCCGGGCGGGCCAGGACGAAGCCGCCGCCCTTGCCCCGCGTGGACAGGACCAGGCCGCCGCGGCCGAGGGCCTGCATGATCTTCCGCAGGTACGGCCGGGGCAGGCCCAGAGGGCCGGCCAGGCCGGTGACGTCGGCCGTCCGGCCGCCGCGGCCGGCGAGCTCCACCAGGGCCTTGATGGCGTAATCGGCGTCCTTGTTGATCAGCTTCATGGTCTCACCGGCTATAATGATACTAACTAAGTATCATTCTGTCAAGCCTTCTTTTGAACGACCTCGCTTTTCCCAAAATCCCTCTCGAGGCGGTGAGGGGATTGTCCTCGCAGATCCCCGTTGCTGGAAGAGGGGCGGCAGGGAGCGGAGCTTTCGGAGCGACCATCAGCAACGCCCCGGAGTGGCCCGAAGGGGGGGTTGCTGGGAAATATCTTCAGAAAGGGATTTTTCCTGATATTTCGCAGGATCGGGACTCCGTGTGCTCCGTCCCGATCCTGCCCGGTCCGCTCACCGGGGTTCGCTCCCCGTTCCCCGGGGGGCCGGGGAGCCAGAGGACATCCCCGAGCTAAAGCCTGAGAGAGGGATTTTCTGGAACGAAGCGAGGATCGCTCCTCAGCCTCCCAGGACGGCCCGGAGGGCGGGCGCCGTCAGGAGCCCGGGCAGGAGGCCGAAGAGGAGCAGGACGGCCGCGGCGAAGGCCAGGACGGCCGTGACCAGGCGGGAGGGGGCTTCGGTCCCCGCGGCGTCGGGGGCCTCCTCGAGGAACATGGCCCGGCCGATCCGGAAGTAATAGAAGAGGGACAGGACGGAGTTGAGGGCGCCGGCGGCCGCCAGGAGGACCATCCCCTTCCCGACGGCGGCGGTGAACAGGAAGTACTTGCCCATGAAGCCGGCCGTCGGGGGCAGGCCGGTCAGGGCCAGCAGGACGACCAGGGCGGAGGCGGCGGCCAAGGGCGCCCGCCGGACGAGTCCGCGCAGGCCGTCGACCGACTCGTCGAAGCCGCCTCCCCGGGCCGTGAGCAGGATGAGCGCGAAGGCCGCGGCGTTCATGACGGCATAGACCGCGACGTAGAAGAGGACGGCCATGCGGCCCGTCTCTCCCCAGGCCGCCAGGCCGATGGCCGCGTAGCCGGCCTGGGCCACGGCCGAATAGGCCAGCATCCTCTTGAGGCTCTTCTGGGTCATGGCGGCGATGTTGCCCCAGAACATGGTGGCCGCGGCCACGACCTGGAGGACGACGCCCCAGGCTTGGGCCTGCCCCCCGAAGAGCGACGTCAGGGCCCGGGCCAGCACGGCCACGACCGCGGCCTTGGGGGCCGTCGACAGGAACACGGCGAGCGGGGTCGCGGCGCCCTCGTAGACGTCCGGCGCCCACATGTGGAAGGGGACGAAGGCGGCCTTGAAGAACAGGCCCGTGAAGACCAGGGCCATGGCCGCCAGCGCGGCCCGGCCGGCGGACGCGGCCAGGGCCGGTCCCGCCGCGGCGTAGGCCGTCGACCCGGACAGCCCGAAGACCAGGGCCAGGCCGAGGAGCATGACGGCCGAGCTCAGTGTGCCGAGGAAGAAATACTTGATGCCGGCCTCGGCCGAGCGCCGGTCCTTCTTGAAGATGCCGGCCAGGATGTAGGAGGTGATGGCGAAAAGCTCGAAGGCGACGTAGGTCGTGACGATGTCGACCGCCGAGACGGCGGCCATCATCCCGACCGTGGCCAGGAGGACGAGGGCGTAGGCCTCGCCCGGCTCGCCGCCCTCGACGTCGAAGAATCGGAAGGCCAGGACGATCGACAGGGCCGCCGCGGCGAGGATGACGCCCTTGGCGAACAGGGCGAAGGGATCGGCGACGAAATGGCCGCCGAAGAGCGCCTCGGCCGACGCGGGCGTCAGGGCCAGGACCGCGCCCGAAGCGGCGATCCCCGCCAGGGCCACCCAACCGGCCGGCCGGCGGCCGCGGCGGCCGGCGAAGAGGTGGACGGCCAGAGCGGCCACGGCCGCCGCGAGCAGGACGAGCTCGGGCCCGACCGGACGCAGGCCGTAGCCGGGGGGCACGGTCATCGCGGCGCCTCGTAGTGAGCGGGCTGGACGATGCGGACGATCTTCTCGACGGGCTTGTCGATGAGGTCGAGGAACGGCTTGGGGAAGATGCCGATCCAGAAGACCAGGACGATGAGAGGCAGGAAGGTCGCGAACTCGCGGACCGTCAGGTCCTTGAGCGACTCGTTCTCCGGGTGGACGACGCGGCCGAACATGACCCGCTGGTAGAGCCAGAGCATGTAGCCGGCGCCGAGGACGATGCCCGTCGCGGCCACGGCGGTCCAAATCCAGCTGACGGGGAAGACCCCCATGAGGATGGCGAACTCGCCGACGAAACCGTTCAGCCCGGGCAGGCCGATGGACGACAGGACCATGACCAGGAACACGGCGGCGTAGAGCGGCATCCGCGCCGACAGTCCTCCGAAATCGGCGATGAGCCGGGTGTGCCGCCGCTCGTAGAGGACGCCGACGACGAGGAACAGGGCCCCCGTCGACAGGCCGTGGTTGACCATCTGCAGGACCGCGCCCTTGACCGCCAGCGGGGTCAGGGCGGCCAGGCCGAGCATGACGAAGCCCATGTGCGAGACCGACGAGTAGGCGATGAGCTTCTTCATGTCCTTCTGCATGAGCGAGACCAGGGCGCCGTAGACGATGGCCGCCAGGGCCAGCACGGCCAGGGCCGGGGCGTAGCGGCGGGCGGCGTCGGGCAGGAGCGGCAGGGAGAAGCGCAGGAAGCCGTAGGCGCCCATCTTGAGGAGGATACCGGCCAGGAGGACGGAGCCGGCCGTCGGGGCCTCGACGTGGGCCGCCGGCAGCCAGGTGTGGAACGGGACCATGGGCACCTTGATGGCGAAGCCGAGGAAGAAGGCCAGGAAGATCCAGCCCTGGAGGGCGGCCGGGACGGCGCCGCCCGCGGCGACCATGGCTGTCCAGTCGAAGCTGCCGTGCTGTCCGCCGAGGACCAGGATGCCGACCAGCATGGCCACCGAGCCGAACAGGGTGTAGAGGAAGAACTTGATGGCCGCGTAGAGGCGCCGCTCCCCGCCCCAGACGCCGATGAGGAAGTACATCGGCACGAGGACGACCTCCCAGAAGACGTAGAACAGGACGAGGTCGAGGGCCAGGAAGACCCCGATCATGCCCGTCTCGAGCAGGAGCAGGAAGGCGTAGTACTCCTTGAGCCGGCTCTTGACCGCGCCCCACGACGAGAGCGCGGCCACGAAGGTCAGCAGCGAGGTCAGCAGGACCAGGAGGAGCGAGATGCCGTCGACGCCGAGCAGGTATTGGGCGCCGATGGCCTTGATCCAGGGCAGGCGCTCGACGAACTGCATCTCGCCGGACGAGGCGTCGAAGCGCGCGAGCAGGAGGAGCGTCGCCAGGAATTCCAGGCCGGCCAGGGCGACGGCGGCCGTCTTCAGCAGCCGCGGCCGCGAGCCCGGCAGGGCCAGGACGACCGCCATCCCGGCGGCCGGGAGGAAGGTGACCAGGGTCAGGATGGGTATGCCCAAGACGTTCATGATGTCCGTTCCTCCCTTACCTCCGGAAGACCGCCACGGCGATGGTGACGACCAGGACCACCCCCAGCACGACGGCCAGGGCGTAGTTGTAGATGCGGCCGGTCTGGAGCCGGCGCAGGCCGGCCGACGCCGCCAGATGGGCCCGGCCGAGGCCGTCGACCGCGCCGTCGACGGCGGTCTCGTCGACGGCGATAGCCGTTCGCGAGACGCGGCGGGCGGCCGCGGCCACGCCGTCGACCAGCCCGTCGACGATGCGCCGGTCGAGCCAATCGGCGACGCGGCCGAGCGCCAGGACGCCGCCGACGAAGACCTTGCCGTAGAATTCGTCGACGAAATATTTGTTGGAGACGACGCGGTAGAGGCCTTTGAACCGCTCGGCCGCGCGGCGGGCGGGCTCGCCCCGGCGCGTCACGTAGACGGCCCTGGCCGCGAAGACGCCGGCCAGGGCGACCGCCGCCGACAGGGCCATGAGCCGGAGCTCGGCCGAGGCCGCCAGGTGGATCTCGTGATGGCCGGTCGAGCTCTCCAGGAAGCGGCCGAACCAGGCCCCGCCGCCGAGGATAGGAGGCAGGCCGACGAAGCCGCCCACGGCGGCCAGGACGGCCAGGATCTCCAGCGGCACCAGCATGACCCGCGGCGATTCGTGGACGTGGGCGGCCGTCTCACTGGAGAAGCGCGGCTCGCCGGAGAAGGTCAGGAAGATGAGCCGGAAGATGTAGAACGCGGTCAGGCCCGCCCCCGCCAGACCCAGGCCCCAGGCCACGTAATTCCCCGAGGCGAAGGCCGCGGCCAGGATCTCGTCCTTGGAGAAGAACCCGGACAGGCCGGGGACGCCGGCGATGGCCAGGGCGCCGACGAGGAAGACGCGGTAGGTCCGCGGCACCCGGGCCCGCAGGCCGCCCATGCGGCGCATGTCCTGCTCGCCGGACAGGGCGTGGATGACGCTGCCGGCGGCCAGGAAGAGCAGGCCCTTGAAGAAGGCGTGGGTCATGAGGTGGAAGACGCCGGCCGCGTAGGCGCCGGCGCCGAGGCCGATGAACATGTAGCCGATCTGGGAGATCGTCGAGTAGGCCAGGACGCGCTTGATGTCGGTCTGGACCAGGGCCATGGTCGCGGCGTAGACGGCCGTCAGGGCCCCGGTCAGAGCCACGACGACCAGGGCCGTCCCGGAGAAGCTGAACAGGTCGTGGAGGCGGGCGACCATGTAGACGCCGGCCGTGACCATGGTCGCGGCGTGGATGAGGGCCGAGACGGGGGTCGGGCCCTCCATGGCGTCGGGGAGCCAGGTGTAGAGGGGGATCTGGGCCGACTTGCCCGTCGCCCCGAGGAAGAGCAACAGGGCCGCGGCGGTGGCCGTGCCCTTGGCCAGGACGCCCGACCCGACGGCCGCGGCGATGCCGGCGATGTCGACCGTGCCCAGCGCGTAGACGAGCAGGCCCGTGCCGAGGAGGAAGCCGAAGTCGCCGACGCGGTTGGTCAGGAAGGCCTTCTTGCCGGCGCTCGCGGCCGAGTCCTTGGTGAACCAGAAGCCGATGAGGAGGTAGGAACAGAGGCCGACGCCCTCCCAGCCGATGAACATGACGGCCAGGTTGGCCCCCAGGACGAGGACGAGCATGGCGAAGGTGAACAGGTTCAGGTAGGCGAAGAACCGGGCGTAGCTCCTGTCCTTGGCCATGTAGCCGAGGGAGTAGATGTGGATGAGCAGGCCGACCCCGGTGACGACCAGGGTCATGACCGCGGCCAGGGAGTCGTAGCGGAAGGCCAGGTCGATCCGCAGCGAGGCCAGACCGCCCGACGACAGCCTGACCAGGCTCCCGGGCAACCAGCTGAAGAGCGTCTTGACGACGACGGGCTCGCCGCCCCTGACGAGCCCGGCGAACGAGGCCAGGGCCGCGGCGAAGCTCAGGCCGGCCGCCCCGACGGCGACGGCGCCGACGGCCCGGCGCCCGAAGAAGCGGATCCCGGCGAGGCCGTTGACGGCCGCCCCGAGGAGCGGGAAGAGGGGGATGAGCGCGAACATCGGGCCGTTATCCTTTGAGCTCGTCGAGGGCGTCGACGTCGTAGCTCTTCTTCTGCCGGACATAGGCCAGGACCAGGGCGAAGCCGACGGCCGCCTCCGACACGGCCATGATCACGACGAACAGGGCGAAGATCTGGCCGCGCGGCGAGTCCAGGGCCCGCCCGAGGCCGACCAGGATGACGTTGGCCCCGTTGAGGAGGAGCTCGAGGGACATCAGCATGACGACGAGGTTCTTGCGGACGACGACGCCGACGAAGCCGACGGCGAACAGGAGCAGGCCGAGGACGATGACGGCTTCAGTCGGGATCATGGACGAGCTTCCTCCGGGCGACGATGATGGCCCCGACGAGCACGGCCAGCAGCAGGACCGAGGCCAGCTCGAAGGGGAAGAGGTAGGAGGCGAAGAGCGTCTCGGCCACGGCCCGGAAGCCCCGGCCCTCCCCCACCGGGGCGGCCGCGGGGAAGCCGCCGGCGACGAGTAGCCAAGCGATCTCGACGCCCGTGGCCACGGGCACGGCGACCAGGACGATCTTGGCCAGGAGCGGCCGGCGCTCCGGGACGACCTCCTTGAGGTTGACGATGACGATGACGAAGATGTACAGGACGACGATGCCGCCGGCGTAGACGAGGATCTGGATGGCCCCCAGGTACTCGGCCTGCAGGCTGAAGAAGACCCCGGCCGTGGCCAGGACGGCGAAGGCCAGGTAGAGGACGCTGTGCATGACGTTCTTCTGGACCACGACCAGGACCGCCGCGGCCAGGGCCAGGGCGGCGAAGAAGAGGAAGACGAGAAGGCCGATCACCGCGGCCTCCGGCAGCCGCCGCAGAGGTGCTCCTGGAGGGCCTCGCCCTCGAGGTACATGTCGTCGCGGTGGAAGAGCAGGCCGTCCTTGGTCACCCCCGTCAGGCGGAACTCCTTCGAGAAGCGGATGGCGCTCGTCGGGCAGACCTCGACGCAGAAGCCGCAGAAGCTGCAGCGGTCGAGGCGCCAGTCGAACTTGACCGGCCGCATGACCTTGGCCCCCTCCTCCTTGCGGCCCTCGATGTCGAAGCAGTTCGTGCCGCAGGCCCTCTGGCAGGCCTTGCAGGCGATGCAGAGCGGCTCGCCGCTCTCGTCGCGGTGGAGGCGCAGCAGGCCCCGGAAGCGCTCGGCCGGGGCCTGGACCTTCTCCGGGTACTGGACCGTGACCTTGCGGCCGAAGTAGAGCCGCAGGGTCACGGCCAGGCCCTTGACGATGTCGACGAGGAAGAAGGACTTGAGGAACCGCGACGCCCGGCTCATCTGAGGTACCTCACGGCGGCGACGACCAGGAAATTGACCAGAGCCAGCGGGATGAGCCATTTCCAGACCAGGCGGATGAGGGAGTCGAAGCGGTAGCGGGGGAAGGTGGCCCGGATCCAGACGTAGAGGTAGAGGAAGAACATGATCTTGACCAGGTACCAGACGAAGCCGGGGACGACGCCGAGGAAATCCAGGGCCGGGACGTTGGGGAAGGGCGGCAGCCAGCCGCCGAAGAAGAGGTTGACGACGAGCGAGGAGACCAGGACCATGTGGGCGTACTCGGCCATGTAGAAGTAGGCGAAGCGCATGCCCGAGTACTCCGTGTGGTAGCCGGCGACGAGCTCGGACTCGGCCTCGGGCAGGTCGAACGGGGCCCGGTTCGTCTCGGCCACGGCCGAGATCCAGAAGACGACGAAGGACACGGGCATGAGGAAGCCGTACCAGACTCCGGAGGACTCCTGGCGGCGGACGATCTCGACCAGGTCCATGGAACGGGAGGCGAAGGCGACGGTCAGGACGGTCAGGCCCAGGGGGATCTCGTAGCTCAGGACCTGGACGACCGAGCGCAGGGCGCCCATGAGCGGGTACTTCGAGTTGGCCGCCCAGCCGCCGAAGATGACCCCGAAGACGGAGATCGAGGACAGGCCGAGGACGATGAGCAGCCCGACGGGGCTCTCGGCGACCCACAGGTTCAGGGTATAGCCGCCGATGCGGATGGGCGCGCCGAGGGGCATGAAGGCGAAGGCCAGGAGGGAGGAGAACATGACCAGGATGGGCGAGACGGCGAAGAGAAGCGGGTCGGCCCGCAGCGGCCGGATGTCCTCCTTGAAGAACAGCTTGACGGCGTCGGCGACGGGCTGGGCCAGGCCCTGCCAGCCGACCCGGTTGGGCCCGAGCCGCAGCTGCATGAGGGCCACGACGCGCCGCTCGAGCCAGATCATGACCACGACCATGATCATGGGGTAGAGGATGACGGCCACGATCTTGCCCAGGGGGACGAGGACGTCGGCGACGAAGGGCGTCACTTGTCGATCTCCCCGAGGACGATGTCGAGCGAGCCGAGGATGCCGATGACGTCCGAGAACAGGGCCCCCCGGCACATGAGGTCGAGGGATTGGAGATTGTGGAAGGAGGGCGAGCGCATCTTGACCCGCTCGGGCTTGTCCGTGCCGTTCGAGCGGACCGTGAAGCCGAGGACGCCCTTGGGGGCCTCGATGGCATGATAGGCCTCGCCGGGGGCGATCTTGAGGACCCGGGGGACCTTGGCCGTGAACTCCCCTTCGGGCAGGCCGTCGAGGGCCTGCCGCACGAGGCGCATGCTCAGGCCGATCTCCTCGAGGCGGACGAGGTAGCGCTCGTAGACGTCGCTGGCCCGGCCCACGGGGACCTCGAAGGGGAAGTCGCCGTAGGACGAGTACGGCCGGTCCCGGCGCAGGTCCCGGGCCAGGCCGGCGGCCCGCAGGGCCGGCCCGGTCAGGCCGAGGTCGACGGCGTCGGCCGCGGCGATGCGCCCCACGCCGACGGTGCGCTCCTTCCAGATGCGGTTCTCGTCGAGCAGGGCCCGGATGTCGGAGAGGCGGGCCGGAATGCCGTCGAGGACGGCCCGCACGCGCCCGACGAAGGCGGCGTCGATGTCGCGGACGACGCCGCCGATGCGGATGCCGTGGACCGTCAGGCGGGCGCCGCAGTACTCCTCGATGAGGCCGAGGACCTCCTCGCGGGCCTCGAAGCCGTAGAGCAGGACCGACATGGCCCCGATGTCGTTGGCCATGAAGCCGGCCCAGGCCAGGTGCGAGGCCAGGCGCTGCAGTTCGGCCAGGACGATGCGGATGTATTGGGCCCGCCGCGGGACCTCGATCGCGGCCAGCTCCTCGACCGCCAGGGCGTAGCCGAGGTTGTTCGACAGGGCGGCCAGGTAGTCGAGGCGGTCGGTCAGCGGCACGACCTGGACGAAGGTCAGGTTCTCCCAGAGCTTCTCCATGCCCCGGTGGAGGTAGCCGAGCACGGGCTCGACGGCCAGGACGACCTCGTTGTCGATGGTCATCTTGAGGCGGAGCACCCCGTGCGTGCTGGGGTGCTGCGGCCCCATGTTGAGGTCGTACTCCCTAAGCTCCATCGGTGCTCCCGGAGAGCGGGAAGTCCTTGCGCAGGGGGTGGCCCTCGAAATCGTCGGACAGATAGATGCGGCGGAGGTCGGGGTGGCCGTCGAAGAGGACGCCGAACATGTCGTAGGCCTCCCTCTCGGCCCACTCGGCCGACCGGAAGACCCCCGCGGCCGAGGGCAGGCGGCCGCCCTCGCCGGCGTCGGCGGCGATCCGGGCCAGGACGGCGTCCGCGGCCCGGCGGAGCCGGTAGACGGCGGTGAACCGCGGGCCGCCCGCGACGGGCGCCCGGAGGTTGTCGAAGACGGCGATGTCCTCGAGGAAGTCGAAGCCCGCCTCCTCCTTGAGGGCCCTGAGCAGGGCCGTCAGGGCCTCGGGGGCCGACCGCAGGGAGACCTCTCCCCCGCCGCCGGGCTCGACCCGGACGGCGTCCGGGAAGCGGGCGGCCAGGGCCTCGGCGAGGGCCGCGGGATCGGGAAGGCTAGGCCGGGCGTCGGGCATCGGGGTCGAGGATCTCCTTGGTCGGATGGCTGCGGGCGATCTTCTCCTGCAGCGTCATGAGGCCGTGGATGAGGCCCTGGGGCGTCGGCGGGCAGCCGGCGACGTAGACATCGATGGGGATGATGCGGTCGACGCCCTGGAGGACGGCGTAGGTCGGGAACGGGCCGCCGCCGATGGCGCAGTTGCCCATGGCCATGGCCCACTTCGGGTCGGGCATCTGCTCCCAGAGGCGGCGCAGGACGGGGGCCATCTTGTGGGTGACCGTGCCGGCGACGATGAACAGGTCGGCCTGGCGCGGCGAGGCCCGGAAGAGCTCCATGCCGAAGCGGGCGATGTCGTAGCGGGCGGCGGCCGCGGCGATCATCTCGATGGCGCAGCAGGCCAGGCCCGAGCCGAAGGGCCAGAGGGAGTTCTTCTGGGCCCAGGTGATGAAGGCGTCGGCCTTGGCCAGCAGGACGGGGGGGCGGTCGGGAGCCTCAATCATCACGCCTCCGGAACTCCAGGGCCCCGGCCTTCCAGGCGTAGACGTAGCCGACGACGAGGACGGCCAGGAAGACGAGGACCTCGACCAGGCCGAACAGGCCCAGCCGGTCGTGGACGACGGCCCAGGGGAAGAGCAGGAAGGTCTCGACCTCGAAGACGATGAAGACCAGGGTCAGCAGGTAGAAGCGGATGGAGGTGGCGCCGCGGGCCGTCGGGGTGGCAGGCTCGACGCCGCACTCGTAGGGCTCGCCCTTGTCGCCGAGCGGGCGGCGCCGGTAGCGGACCAGGGCGATGACGCCCAGCAGGCCGGCAGCGAAGGCGACGGAGACGACGAAGAACAGGAAGAAGAACCAGGAGTCCCTCATCGTGTCCGGCATCGCTCGTCCCTGTTATGCCACATTTCGCCTCGCGGGGGCAACATCTTAGCCGAACCGGCCGGGCAATTCAATAGAATTCCTATCATAATTGTAAGTATTTTGCCGGTTGACAGCCGCCCCTCAGGGGAGGTATGAAGGGGTGCCACGTCACGGCCCGCGAAAGGGGGAAGGGATGCTCGTCAAAGCCCTGGTCATCGGCGCCTACGCCGTCCTGACCCTCTCCGTCGGTTACATGGGCCTGAAGAAGACCCGCACGTTCGACGATTTCTTCCTCGGCGGCCGGGCCGTCGGGCCGTGGATGTCGGCCTTCACCTACGCCGCGGCCTATTTCTCGGCCGTCCTGTTCATCGGCTTCGCCGGCAAGGTCGGCTGGGGCTTCGGCCTGTCGGGGCTGTGGATCGCCCTGGCCAACGCCGTCGTCGGCGTCTTCGGCGTCTGGGGCCTGCTGGGCGACCGCATCCGCCGGATGTCGGTCGAGCTCCAGGTGACGACCATGCCGGAGTTCCTGGAGAAGCGCTACGGCAGCCCGGCCCTCAAGCTCGTCGCCTCGGTGGCCGTCTTCGTCTTCCTGGTCCCCTACTCGGCGGCCGTCTTCATCGGCCTGTCCTACCTGTTCAAGGCCAATTTCGGTTTCGGCTTCGCGACGGCCCTGCTCGTCATGGGGCTGTTCACGGCCTTCTACCTCGTCCTCGGCGGCTACAAGTCGATGACCATGATCGACGTCGTCTTCGGCCTGGTCATGTGCGTCGGCTCGGCCGTCCTCCTGGCTTCCACGGTCGGCAAGGCCGGCGGACTGGGGCGCCTGACGGAGGGCCTCGCGGCCATCGACCCCCGCCTGACGGCGCCCGTCGGGCCCGGCGGGGCCTGGCCGCTCTTCGCCCTGGTCTTCCTGACCAGCATCGCGCCGTTCGCCATGCCCCAGCTCGTCCAGAAGTTCTACGCCATCCGGGACGCGAGGGCCGTCCGGCGGGGCATGATCGCCTCGACGGCCTTCGCCCTGCTCATCGCCGGCACGGCCTATTTCACGGGGGCGGCGGCACGGCTGTTCCTGACGCCGGAGACCGCGCCCGGGGCCTTCTCCGGCGGCAAGCCCGTCTTCGACGTCCTCATGCCGGAGTTCCTGGCCAAGGTCGTGCCGCACTCGCTGTCCGTGCTGATGATGCTGCTCATCCTGTCGGCTTCCATGTCGACCCTGGCCGCCCTGGTCCTCATCTCCAGCTCCTCGGTCGTCAAGGACCTCTACGCCGGGTTCGTCAACCGCGCCGTCACGGACCGGGCCATGACCCGGCTCATGCGGGCCGTCTCGGCTGTCTTCGTCCTCCTGTCGGTCGTCCTGGCCTACCTCCGTCCGGCGACGATCGTGGCCATCCTGTCGGTCTCGTGGGGGGCCATCGGCTCGTTCTTCCTGGGGCCGTTCGTGTGGGGGCTGATAAGCAAGCGGGCCACCAAGCTCGGGGCCATCGGCTCGGCCGTGCTCGGCCTGGGGACATGCCTGGGGCTGGCCTTCACGGGGACGCCGCCGGCCGAGGCCGGGACGATCGGGATGATCGTCTCGTTCGCATCGACCCCGCTCCTCAGCCTCTTCGGCTGATCAGTAGCGGAAGATCATCTCGAACTGGATCCAGTCGTAGCTCGACGCCCCGGCGAAATAGTAGCTCCCGGGCCGGAAGTGCTCCCAGATGAACCGGCCGGTCAGGTATGGACTGACCTTGTAGTTGAGGCGCCCGCGGACGAGCGTGCCCCGGTAGCGGCCCGTCCCGCCGGGGAACTCCCCCGCCGCGGCGGCCCGGCCCGTCCCCATCGGCATGACCATGAGGTGGCCGTCCGAGCGGGCGCCGAAGTCGAAAGCCAACTGGGCGTAGACCGAGGCCAGGTTGCTCCAATAGGACGAGCGGCTCTCGCGGGTGTAGGTGTAGATGTAGGACTCGCTCCACTTCGGCCAGCGGCTGAAGATGGGGTCCCAGCCCTCGGCGCGGGCCGTGGCCGGGTCGTCCCCGCTGAGGAGGATCCCGCCGAGGACGAACGACTTGAGGAGCGGCAGGGTGCCTTCGAGGTCCTGATCCAGGTGGACGATGGCGCCATAGGCGGAGCGGCCGGCTTCGCCGGAACGGCCCGTTTGCAGGGCGGCCTCGGCCGTCAGCGTGAGCGGTTTGGCCAGCGTCGCGACGGCCCGGACGCCGAAGGTCTCCGTCCGCGTCGGGACGGGCCAGGCCTCGGTCGCCTCGGTCGTCTTACGGACGGCGTAGGCGTCGAGCTTGGCCTTGCCGAAGATCCCGGTGTAGTAAAGGGCCAAGGCGGCCTCGGGCTGCTCGGCCAGGGCCTGGGGCTTGGGGTGGACGACCGGCAGATAGCGGTCGGTGGCCCGAGTCGCGTGGGCGAAGGCCGTCAGCGTATGACCTTTGGCCAGTCCCGCGTCGACGCGCAGGGCGTTGAAATAGTAGGACCGCGACCCGTCCCCGGGGGTGCCGTCGGCGACGACGAAGCCCTCGCCGAGGTTGATGTCCTGGCGGCCGGCCGTGACGGTGAAAGGGACCCGGCCGGGGACGGTCCATTTGACGAACAGGTTGTCGACGAACAGCTCGTGCCAGCTGAAAGGCCTGTCCTTGGGCGCGAGATAGACGCGGAACTCGTTGGTGACCTTGCCCAGGACCTCGAGGTTCGCGAGCGGCTTCCAGTCGAGGCCCAGGGTCGTGCGGTTGCGGGTGTAAGCCATGGCGTCGGCGGCCGCGTCGTCGAGGGAGACGGCGTTGTCCCAGGCCTCGAAGCGGAAGCGCTCGACGAAGATGAGCTTCAAGCGCGGCGCGACCTCGGAGGCGGCGGGCGACGGCTTGTCCTGGGCGGCGGCCGGAAGGGCCGTCGCCCCGGCGGCCAGAAAAGCGGCGGCGAAAGCGAGGGTCAGGGGGTTCAGGTTCATGGATGTGTCCTCGGGAAAGGCGTCCGGGACATCTTATCACAAATAAGGTTCTTCTCCCGATTCCGGGAAGTCCCTCTCTCGGGCTTTGGCTCGGGATATGCCTCTAGCTCCCCGGCCTCCCGGGGAACGGGGAGCGAACCTGGTGAGCGGACCAGGCAGGGTCGGGACGGAGCACCCGGAGTCCCGATCCTGCGAAATATCGGGAGAAATCCATTTCTTCGGATATTTCCCAGACCCGCTTCTCCGAGCCGCTCCGATGCGGGTCTGATGGTCGCTCCGCAGGCTCCGCTCCCTGCCGCTCGTCCGCCTCGAGAGGGAAGCCCGGAAATGGGAGAAGTATCTAATAGAATTCGGTGAACGATCAGAAGAGGCCGGTCGAGCCGAAGCCGCCCTGGCCCCGGGAGGTGTCGTCGAGCGAGTCCGCCTCGACCACGGTGACGGCCGCGACCGGCTGGACGAGGAGCTGGGCGATCTTCATGCCCTTCTTGACGGGGAACGGCGCCCCGCCGAGGTTGATGAGGACGACCTGGACCTCGCCGCGGTAGCCGGCGTCGACGACCCCGGCCAGGCGGTGGACGCCCCGGAGCGAGATGCCGCTCTTGTCCCAGACCAGGCCGACGTGGCCGGCCGGCACGGCGATCCGGATGCCCGTCGGCACGGCGAAGACCTCGCCCGGGGCGAGGTCGCGGTCGGCGACCGCGTAGAGGTCGAGGCCGGCGTCGCCGGGGTGGCCGTAGACGGGCAGTTTGGCGTCGGGGTGGATGCGCTTGACCTTGAGCTCCATGGCCGTCTCCTCTAGGGCGCTTCGATAAGGACCTCGCCGAAAAAGGGCCGGGCCGCGGCCGCGATGTCCTCGAGCTCGGGCCGCCCGAACGGCTTGACGGCCAGGAAGGCGGGGTCGATCGTCGTCTGGGGAACGAACTGCTGGACGGCGTACCTCTCGGCCCCCTCGAGCCACTCGCCGATGCGGACGACGTCGTCCTTGCCGACGAACCCGGGCACGACGGTCGTCCGGAACAGGTACGGCAGGCCCGAGCCCCGGACGAGGTCGACGCTGCGGACGATCTTCTCCAGGTCGATGGCCGACCGGGTGACCTCGCGGTAGCGCTCGAGCGGGGCCTTGACGTCCATGGCCACGCGGTCGAGCAGGCCCAGCCCGAGCAGGGCCTCGAGCCGGTCGGGGAACGAGCCGTTGGTGTCGAGCTTGACCAGCAGCCCCCGCTCCCGGACGACCCGGATGACGTCCTCGAGGTCCTCGTGGAGGAGGGGCTCCCCGCCGGTCAGGCAGACGGCCTCGAGCCAGCCCTTGCGGCCGTCGAGGTAGGACAGGAAGCCGTCGGCGGCCATGGTCGGGATGGTCTCGGGCTCGAGGACGAGCTGGGCGTTGTGGCAGTAGGGGCAGCGGAACGAGCAGCCGCCGAAGAAGACCGTCGAGGAGATGTGGCCGGGGAAGTCGCGGCTGGAGAACTTCTCTAGGCCTTTGATCTCGACCAATCTTCGAACTCCTCGGCCGTGTTGATGACGGCCCGGACGATCCCCTGGGTGTGGGCGATGAGGGTCGGCAGCTTGACGGCGCCGGACTCGTCCCGCTTGATGACGTTGATGAACTCGCGGATCTTGGCCTTGCCGGGGGGCGAGGTCAGGCCGAACTCCTGGTAGGGGGTGCCGGCCTCGGCCAGCTTCTTCTTGAGGGCCTCGCACTTGAGGCAATTGGGGTAGGTAAAGAGCAGGTAATCCATGACGTCACATCCTCGTTCGCGAAATGCCCGGGTCTCAGGCGATCTTGTCGTAGGTCCGGCGGTCCTCGAACTCCTGCTGCTTGCCGTCGTTCCACGTCCGGACCGGCCGCATGTAGCCGACGATGCGGCTGTAGACCTCGGTCTCGTCGCCGCAGTCGGGGCACTGGTGGTGCCGGCCGCGGAGGTAGCCGTGGTTCATGCAGACGCTGAAGGTCGGGGTGATGGAGAAGTACGGCAGCTTGGTCTGGGCGATGCGCTGGACGAGCTTCTTGCAGGTCTCGCCGTCGATGGCCTCGGGCAGGAAGGCGTGGAAGATGGTTCCGCCCGTGTACATGGACTGGATCTCGCCCTGGTGCTGGATGGCCTCGAAGATGTCCCGGGTGGCGTCGACGTTGAGCTGGGTCGAGTTGGTCAGGTAGGGGTGCTTCTCGGTGCCCGAGGTGTAGATGCGCGGGTACTTCTGGCGGTCCAGCCGGGCCAGCCGGTAGGCCGTGGACTCGGCCGGGGTGGCCTCGAGGTTGTAGAGGTGGCCGGTCTCCTCCTGGAACTCGCGCAGGACGCCGCGCATGTGCTCGAGCGTCTCCTTGGCGAACTCGCGGCCCTCGGGCGTGCCGATGCCCTGCTTGAGGAAGTTCATGCAGGCCTCGTGCATGCCGCAGATGCCGATGGTCGAGAAGTGGTTCTCGAAGTGGCCCAGGTAGACCTTGGTGTAGGGCATCATGCCCTTCTCGAGCATGTTGTTGACGATCTCGCGCTTGGTCTCGAGGGTGCCCTTGGCGACCGTCATGAGCTCCTTGAGCTTGGCGAAGAAGTCCTCCTTGGAGGAGGCCTCGAAAGCGGCCCGGTTGAGGTTGATGGTGACGACGCCGATGGAGCCGGTCGAATCGCCGGGGCCCCAGATGCTGCCCGGGCGGCGCATGAGCTCGCGCTGGTCGAGGTTGAGCCGGCAGCACATGGCCCGGATGTCGCCCGGGTTCATGTTCGTGCCGATGTAGTTCTGGAAGTACGGGATGCCGTACTTGGCCGTGGCGTCGAAGAGGAGATTGGCCTTGGGCGAATCCCAGTCGAACTCGTTGCTCAGATTGTAGGTCGGGATGGGGAAGGTGAAGACCCGTCCCTTGAGATCGCCCTCGATCATGATCTCCAGGAAGGCCTGGTTGATCCAGTCGACCTCCTTCTGGTAGTCGCCGTAGCAGGTGTCGAGCTCGACGCCGCCGACGACGGCCTTCTTGTGCTTCATGTCCTCGGGGATGGTCCAGTCGAAGGTCAGGTTGGAGAAGGGCGTCTGCCAGCCCCAGCGGCAGGGGACGTTGAGCCCGAAGATGAGCTTCTGCATGTCCTGCTTGACGTCCTCGTAGCTGAGGTTGTCGTGCCGGACGAAGGGGGCCAGCAGCGTGTCGACGCTGGAGAAGGCCTGGGCCCCGGCGAACTCGGCCTGCATGGTCCCGATGTAGTTGACCATGTGCAGGGTCAGGGTGTCGAGGTGCTTGGCGGGATTGGAGTGGACCTGGTTGGGGACGTGGCCGAAGCCCTTGCGGATGAGGTTCTCGAGGGACCAGCCGGCGCAGTAGCCGACGATGGGGTAGCTCAGGTCGTGGATGTGGAACTCGCCCGTCTCGTGGGCCTTCTTGGCCCGTTCCGTGTAGATCTGGTTGAGGGCGAAGTTCGACAGGACCTCGCCGGAGACGCGGGCGTTGAGGCCGGCGAACGACTGGACGCCCTCGTTCGAGTTCTCGCGGATCTTCCAGTCGGCGTTGCTGAGGTAGTCCTTGACCAGGCGCTCGAGGTTGAGCCCGATCTTCTTGGCCTCGCGGATGCCCTTGTGCTTCTCGCGGTAGAGGATGTAGGACTTGGCCACGTCGTGGTAGCCCTGCTTCATGAGGACCATCTCGACGATGTCCTGGATCTGCTCGACCGAGGGGATGGTGTAGCCGCCGAACTTCTCCTCGATCATGAAGCAGACGATGTCGGAAGCGGTCTTGGCCACGGCCATGTCCGTGATGCCCTCGGACTTCATGGCCTTGTGGATGGCGTTGGTGATCTTGTCCTGGTTGAAATCGGAGATCGTCCCGTCCCGCTTCTTGATCCTGCCGACCGCGCTGACCATTTGTTCCCTCCTCCGTTCGAAGCGTGGCCTCACGAGCCTGGGATTCCCGCGGCCGACGTGCTACAATCAACCCTTCCCGAAACCATGGCCAAAAAGAAAAGCCTTGCGGCTCTATCCCATATCTTGTGTGGCTCTTGCACGGAAAATACCAAATCTTGTATTTTCCGAGGAGACTCTACACCCCGGTTCGGAGCCTTGTCAAGGCCTTTCGCGACTTTTTTTTAAGTTGTTGAGGTGCCGATGAATACCATCGAGATCAGGACCCGGGCCAAGGAGGAATTCGTCGACCTGACGGCCGAGGTCGGCCGGATCGTGGAGGCTTCGGGGGTTAAGGACGGTTTGTGTGTCGTGGCCGTGCCCCATACGACGGCCGGCGTCACGGTCAACGAGAACGCCGACCCCGACGTCCGGGCCGACCTTCTCGCGGCCCTGCGGCGACTGGTCCCCGACGCCCTCCCCTACGCCCACGGCGAGGGAAACTCGCCCGCCCACATCAAGGCCACCCTCGTCGGCTCGTCCGCGACTTTGATCGTGGAAGGCGGGGCGCTCAAGCTCGGGACGTGGCAGGGGATCTTCTTCTGCGAGTTCGACGGCCCGCGGACGCGTCGCGTCCGGGTCCAGGTCGTCGGAAAATAGGGACATGGACCCTTGGTACGTGTCCCCGTTCTTTGCCTCAGAACTTGAGCCCCAGCTTCTTCAGCTCGCCCGCGAGGTCCGTCTCGGGCCGGTAGAGGATGCCGGACAGGCCCGCGGCTTTGGCGCCCGCGACGTTCTCCTCCATGTCGTCGATGAAGACGCACCGGCCGGGCTCGGAGCCGGCCTGGCGGACCGCGGCCCGGTAGATGGCCGGGTCGGGCTTGAGGAGCTTGAGCTCGTAGGACAGGACGTAGCCGTCGAAGAACAGGACCTCCGGGAAGCGGCGCCGGACGAAGGCGAAGCGCTCCGGGTCGGTGTTGGAGAGGAGCAGCGTCCGGTACCCGGCCCGCTTGACCCGGCCGAGGACGTCGATCGCCGGGCCGTTGGGCGTGAAGATGTCGTTGTAGATCGCGTAGAAATCTTCGTAAGGGAGCGAGGCCCCGGCGGCCGCGGTCACCCGCTGCAAGAAACCCGCCGGGGTCACGGCCCCGCCGTCGAAAGCGCGGATGAGCCCGAGATCGCCGTGGACGGCGGCCTTGACCTCCTCGAAGGGCCGGCCGGCCCGCGCGGCCAGCTTGCGCAGGAAGACGTTGTTGTCGAACCACAGCACGACGCGGCCGAGGTCGGAGATGACGGTGTCGATCATGGGACCGGCATTATAGCAGAAAACCGCTGTTGACATCCGGTGAGGCCGGGCTTAGACTGAAGCGGTGGCGGACGAAGCCGATGGGACCGTCATCACCGGGACATAATTCCATAGGAGGGCACATGCCTCAGAAAAGAACGACCCACCGCAGCTCGAAGGGGACCAAGCTCTACGCCGTGCGCGACAGCAAGGGCCGCTTCGTCGACATCCAGACCTACAAGCGGGCCCACGCCGCCGACATGCGGAAGAAGAGCAAGGCCGAGAAGGCCAAGTAACCGGGACAGCTTCTCACTCAGCCGGTTCTCCCTCTGGAGAGAGATCTTGCCTGGGATCCGGCTGATTTCCAGGCACGAAGAATCGCATCGGGCCCTTGCCTGTAGGTAAGGGTTCGCTTCTTTCAGAGCCGGCCATGTGCCGAGAACCCGCGAAAGTCCGATCATCATAAAGCGCTGGGCCGCCTGCGGAGCTGCTCCCAGATGGGCGGAGCTGATCAGCGATAGGCGTCTTTGCGATGCTTGACCCGGTAGATGAAGACGCGCTTGAGATCGTCCTGGATGCGATAGAGGACGCGATAATCCCCGATCCGGATGCGGTATCCCTCCTCGGCCGTCAGCTTGAGGGCGCCCCGTGAACGAGGGTCCTGGGACAAATGGCGGATCTTCCTGACGACGCGATCGAGGTCCGGCGACTCCAGATTATCGAGGTCTTTCCGCGCCTCAGGGAGGACGAAGAGGTCATACACGGCGCTTCTTGAGGTAATCGTCCAAGGGGACCGCCTGGCTTTCGAGGGCCCGGAGGTCTTTCAGATCCACGAGGTCTTCCTTGAGCTCTTCGCGCTCGAGCGATTCCACGATAGCCCGCTCCACGAAGAAGCCGTACTTGACCCCGCGCTCACGGCAGAACCGCTTGACCCGCTCGGCGACGGTATAGTTGACCTTGACCGCCAAGGTCGTTTTTTCGCTATCCATTTGGCTCTATTTTGAGCTAAAGAAATAACTTTGTCAAGATAAAGTTAACTTTAGTTATACAGACACACAGAGAGGGCGCGATCCCAGGGGTGATCTGTCGATCCTAGGCCTTGGCCTTCTGCGGCCTCTCGAGCACCCCGCCCTCGCGGCGGTCGGCCCGCTTGAGCAGGAGGGCAAAGGACAGACCGACCAGGCCCAGGCTGGCGAACATGACCTGGCTGGCCACATAATCCCCCGTCTTGTCCCTGAGCAGGCCGTTGAGGAGCGGGAAGAGCCCCAGGCCGATGTTCTGGATGGCCGTCATCAGCCCGAAGGCCGTCCCGACGCGCTCCGAGCGGACGATGAGCGGCACGGACGGCCACAGGGCCGCCGGCACCAGGACGAAGGCGAAGCCGAGCAGGACCATGGGGTAGGCCGGATAGATGGACGTCAAGCCCATGGCCAGGTGGCAGGGGATGAGGAGGAGCGAGCCGACGATCATGAACTGGGCCCTCTTCCCGACCCGGTCGATGAGGCGCCCGGCGAACGGGGCCAGGACCATCGACGAGAAGATGATGATGCTGGTGACGCCCCCCGCCGTCGTGAAGAGGTGGAGGAGGTTGTTGAAGACCTGGGCCAGGAACCCGCCGCCGGCCTCGGCCGCCCGGGCGATGCCCCACTTCGTGTGGAAGAAGTCGGTCGACAGGCTCTGGAAGGGGAAGATGGCCGCGTAGAAGGTGAAGCACAACCCGGTCACGAACCAGAAGGTCGGTTTGAACTCCCGGACGTCCCGGAAGACGATCTTGTCGCCGGCGCTCTCGTCCCGCAGGTTGAGGGCCTTCTCGCCGCGCTTGTCCATGACGATGTAGAAGATGTTGCCGACGAGCGAGATGACGCAGGCGGCCGCCGCGAACAGGAGCGCGTTGCGGAAGCTGCCGAAGAACCGGGTGATGAGCTCGCCGTTGCTGAGGGCGAAGAGCGAGCCGAGCCGGCTGACGGTCAGGGCCACGCCGAACGACAGGGCCAACTCCTTGTTCTTGAACCAACGGGCCAGCATGGCGCTCTGGGCCACGACGAGGGGCTCCGAACCGGCCCCGAAGATGAAACGTCCCAGGAACATCAGCGGGATGCTCTTGGCCTGCCAGACGATGACCGCGCCGGCGAGGACGAGGGTCGAGAAGATGATGCCGGCCTTGCGCGTCCCCAGCCGGTCGATGAGGACGCCGGCGAAGAGGAGCACCAGGATGGCCGCGACGCTGTACATCGTGTTGAACGCGCCCACGGTGGCCCGGCTGGCGTTGAGCCCTTCGATGAGGGAGGGCGCGATGGCCCCGATGATGTCGTAGGCGAAGTAGCTCCCGAAGGTCAGGGAGGAGATGAAGAGCAGGTTGACGAAGCGGTAGATCGGCCGGGTCGGGTGGAAGAACCCCACCGGGGCGGCGGTCGCGGCGTCGGTCATGGGCGGGCCTCCGGGTTGGCGATGGTCCCCTCGGGGACGGCCCCTATCTTCGTGAATCCGCGCGAAATAATCAAGCGGCTTTATCGGCCGGCCGGAAGGCTGATATAATCGCCCCGCCGAGAAGGGAGCCGGCCATGGCCATTTCCGAACATCGCTTCATCCGATCCGTCGAACCGGGCGATCTCGGTCCCGCCTTCGAGGCCGCCCTGGGAGGCCTCGACAGGGACGCCGTCGTCCGCCGCCTTTGGGCCCGGAACTGGACGGTCTGGAAGGACGAAGACCGGGAGATCTCGAACCGCCTCGGCTGGCTCGACGCGCCCATCTCGGCCGCCGCGGACATCCCGGCCATGGCGGCTTTCGCCGCCGCCGTCCGCGGCGAGGGCCTGGACCGGGCCGTGGTCCTGGGCATGGGCGGCTCGAGCCTGGCCCCGGACGTCTTCGCCCGCCTGTTCCCGACCGATCCCGGCGGCCTCGCGCTCGAGGTCCTCGATACGACCGAACCCGGCGCCGTGGCCGCGGCGGCCGCGCGCTTGGACCCCGGGCGGACGCTGTTCCTGGTGTCTTCGAAGTCCGGCTCGACGGCCGAGCTGGTCGCGCTCCTGTCCTTCTTCTACGACCGGTCGGTCCGGGCCTTGGGCCGGGACGGGGCCGGGCGGCGGTTCGCGGCCATCACCGACCCGGGCAGTCCCCTCGAGGGTTTGGCCGGCTCGCTCGGCTTCCGCAAGGTCTTCGCCGGGCGGCCGGACATCGGCGGCCGTTTCTCGGCCCTTTCGCCCTTCGGGCTCCTGCCGGCCGCCCTCATGGGCCTGGACCTCGGACGGCTGCTCGAGCGGGCCCGCGAGACGGCCGCCGACTGCCGCGCCGAGACCGCTACCGGGAATCCCGGCGCCGTCCTCGGCGCGTTCCTGGGCGCGTCGGCGCGCGGCGGCCGGGACAAGCTCGTCCTGCTCGTCCCGCCGCGTCTCGTCCCCTTCGCCGCCTGGCTCGAACAGCTCGTCGCCGAGAGCACGGGCAAGGAGGGCCGGGGCCTCCTCCCAATCGTCGAGACGGATCCAGAAGCGGCCCTCCGGCCGGGCCCCGACCGCGTGCTCGTCGAGATCGGGAACGTCCCGACTGGCCTGGACGCGGGGTTGCCCCTGCTCAGGCTGGCCTTCGACGATCCGTACGACCTCGGCGGACAGTTCTTCCTGTGGGAGCTCGCCACGGCCGTGGCCGGGCACCTATTGGGGATCAATCCCTTCGATCAGCCCGACGTCGAATCGACCAAACAAAGGACGCGGGAGGTCCTGGCCGCCGGCGGCGCCGCCGGCCCGGTTCCGGCGGCCGTCCGGCTCACGGGCGGCGATCCCGCGGCAGGCGAGGCCCTGGGACGGTTCCTCGACGGCGGCCGGTCCGGGGACTATCTGGCCATCCTGGCCTTCCTGCCGCCGCGGCCCGAGGTCGTGTCGAGTCTGGCCGCCCTCCGGGCCCGCCTGGCGTCGCGGACCGGCCTGCCTGTGACGGTCGGCTTCGGCCCGCGTTACCTCCACTCGACGGGGCAGCTCCACAAGGGCGACGCGAACCGCGGGCTTTTCCTCCTGCTCGCGGCCTCGGGTCTGCCCGAGGTCGCCATCCCCGAGCTCCCCGGCGCCGCCCGCCCGGCCCGCGACTTCGCCGGCCTCTTCCGGGCCCAGGCCCGCGGCGACGAGCTGGCCCTCGAGGGAAAAGGCCGCCGGGTCCTCTCTGTCGATCTCGTCGAGCCGGTCGAGGACGGGCTCGCGGCCCTCATCGCCGCCCTCGGATAAAAAAAAAGGGACGGCTCCGAAGAGCCGTCCCCGAGCAGGCGTTCTAAGGAACGATCAGTAGAGCCCGACGCCGATGACGTCGGCGTGGAAGAGCTCCTTGGTCCGGTTCCGGACCTTGGCGTCCACGCTGTCCTTGATGTTCAGGTAGAACCAGAACGAGTCGAACAGGCGCAGCTTCTGGATGTAGTAGTTCGAGTAGACGCTGACGGAGTCGACGATGATCTTGGCCAGGTCCTTGCCCTTGGCGTCCGAGAGGACGATGACGTTCGCGTCGCCCTTCTGGAGCTTGCCGAAGACCTTGCCCTGGGGCTTGCCGGCCCACTCCTCGGGCTTGCCGGCGCCGGTGATGGCCAGGGCCGGGACGGCCTCGCGGGCCTTCATTTCGACGAAATCCTCGGCCTGGAACTCGGCGCTCCGGGTATAGACGGTCGCACCGCCGCTCTCGAGGGTGTCGGCCAGGAAGACCGGCGGATGGTCGACGAGCAGGTTGCCCTTGACCTTGACGGTCTTGCCGACCATGGGGGCGGCGTCGAAGCCGGGCAGGACGATGTCGAAGCCCGAGGCCGTCGACAGGTACATGTAGCGGCCGAGAGCGGCCCTGACGGTGCCTTCGAACTCGGTCACGGCCTGCTGGACCTCCGCGGCGGCGGTCTCGGCCTTCTTCTGACATGCCGTGGCGCCGGCGAGGGCGATGAGCACGGCCAGGCTAAGGATCAGGATACCGGTTGTCTTGGTGGAACGCATTGGACCTACCTCCATGTGTCGAACGAGCGCCCGGGATTGCCCTCCGGACAAGGAGTAGTTTATACCACTCCGTCCCCGAAAAGTAAAGAAAAAAGAAGGGGCCGGAGCGGCGGCGCTCCGGCCTATCGGAGAGGAAAGGAGGTAAGGCTCAGCCTTTGCGCTTGACGCTCCCGGACTTGGAGGAGGAGCCCGAGGACCGGGAGGACGACGAGCCGGACCGGCCGGACGAGGACGACCGTCCCGAGGAAGACGAAGACCGTGGAGCGCTCATGGACCGCCCGGAGGAGCCGCCCGGTCGCGGCGCGGCGTAAGAGCGGCCTGAAGACGAGCTCGAGCGGGGGGCGCTGTAGGAACGCCCCGAGGAGGACGAGGACCGGGGGGCGCTGACCGACCGGCCGGACGAAGAGCCGGACGAGTTCGGACGGGCGTAGGAAGATCCCGACCGGGGCGATGAGGACGGCCGGGCGACCGTCGCCGGTACCCGCGACGAGGCGGATGGAGAGGCGCTCAGCCGCGATGACGGACGCGTGACGGCGGTTCGGGAGGCGTAGGTCCGACTTTGAGACCTCCCGGAGGAAGACTCGGAACGGGCGGCGGAGCGGTCGTTCTTGATGGTCCCCGACTTGGGGGGGGCGGCGTCGCCGGACTTCTTTTCGACCGTGCGGGTCTTCGAAGCGTCCCGCTCGACGGTCGTCCGGGGCGCGGCCGGGGCGCGGTCCTGGGACCGGGGGGCGACCCGGGAGCCGCTGCCGGCGCCCTCGGACTCGGTCCGACGGGAGGGCGAGGACAGGGAGCCCCGGCGGTCGACGGTCCCTTGACCGGCCCGATCGCCCGCGGTCCCCTGGCTCGGATAAGCCCGGATGGACCGGGGGGCGGTCCCCCGTTCCGTGACGGACGGCCGGGCCACGGCCCCGCGGGCTTCGCCGGACCGGACGTCGTCGCGTTCCCGCGAGCGGACCGCGGTCGCCCCGCCGGCCTGCCGCAGACGGGAGGGCGACAGGGCGTCGGACGGCGCCACCGAACGGACCGCGGAGCGGCTGCCGGGCCGTACGGCGAAGGCCCTCTGGGCGGCCCGGGATTCGGGCCCGGTGCGGTCGACGGCCGGACGGATGGTGGGCTGCTCGGCCCGGAGCGAGACGCGGTCGATGCGGGCCAGCTCGTCGCCGCCGACGCGGCGGCGGGCGATGTCGCGGGCCTGGAGGTGGTCGCGACGGACGACGGTCATGGCCCGGTTATGGGCGGAGAAATAGCGGTCGTCGTAACGGTCGTAGAAGCGGTTCCCGACGAAGTAGCCGGGCCGGTTGTACCAGGTCAGAGGGCACCAGCCGATGTAGTCGCGGTCGTGCCACCAGTGCACCCAGGCGGGGCCCCAGTGGTTCCGGGGGATCCAGTACCAGCCCAGGCCGAAGCGCCAGTGCCAGCGGCCGTAGTGGTAGACCGACCAGCCCCAGGGCTCGGAGGACACCCAGGTCCAGCCGATGACGGGGTACCAGACCCAGCGGCCGTAGGTGTAGGGCCGCCAGTCGTCGTAATAGGACACGTTGGGGACCCAGACGTTGCCGTAGGGCCGCTCGTAGACCCATTGCCCGTTCTGGTCGAGCTCTTCCTCGTATTCCTCCATCTCGGACGGCAGGTAGCGCTGCCCGCCGCGGGCGGAGAGCTGGCTGTCGCGCGAGCCGTTCCATTCGTCGAAGGCGTCCCCGCGGGCCGAACCGGCCGCGGGCTCGCCGAGGAGCCGGCCGTCGGCGGCCGCCACCTCCTCGCCGTAGCGGACCAGGACGGAGCCGTCCTCGGCCGCGGCCTCGAGGCTGCCCTCGCGGACGGAGGCCCGGGTCTCCCGGTCGAGGGCGACGTCGAACCGGTACAGGCCCTCTTCGAGGACATAGAACGACGCGTCGGGGGTATGGACCTCGACGCCCTTCTCGAGCGCCAGGCGGCTGATCCGGAGGAAGGCGCTGCCCTCGGTCAGGTGGAGTTTGATGAGCTCCTGGCCCTCGGTGGGAAGAGAGGCGAACTCGACCTTGGTATAGTCGGCCAGCCGGAGATAGTTCCGCCGGCCGAAGTGGACCTCGGCCTGGCCGGACTCCGTCCCCAGCCGGTCGCCCTTGACGAGAGCCAGGTTGACCTCGCCCTTCTCGTAGCCCAGGTCGGCCGTCCGCTGGACGTGGACGGCGCCGTTGACGTAGCTCAGGCGGGCGTAGCTGTAGGCGTAGTACCCTTCGTCCTGGGCCATGAGGCCGAAGGGGAGCGAAACGATGAATGCGGCCGCCAGGAGGGCCGCTCGGGTCGTTTTCTTGTTCATCGTCTTTCTCCTTCCACCCCTATCTTTAGCAACTATCGTGCCAGCCTGTTCTCCAGGGGAGAAGGCTACCGGTCCGACCGCCGGGTGTCCTCATTATCGGACGCCCGTGGGGTAAAAAAGGGGCGTGCGTCCGGAAGCGCACGCCCTGGTCGGTCAGGACGGTCGAGGCGGTTCAGCGGATCCAGCGGCCGGGGCCGGCCGGCCGGTGGCGCAGGGCCCGGTCCCGGAACGCTTCCCGCCGGGCCCGCCCGGGGGCCCGCATGGCCCGGCCGCGGACGAATTCCCGCCGGGCTTCCCGGTTCTCGCGGAAGGCCCTGAGCTTCTCCCGCTGCTCGGGAGTGAAGATGCGGTCTCTCTCGGCCCGGTGGCCGAGGGCGGCCTTTTCGCGCTCCGCCCGGAGCCGGGCGGTGCGGTCGATGAGGCCCTCGATCTTGGCCCTGTTGGCCTCCGGATCGGCCATCAGCCCGCGCATCTCGCCGCGGACCTTGGCCATCTCCTCGCGGAAGGCCCGCCGTTCCTCGCTCCTGGCCCGGCGGAATTCGGCGAGCGCCTTTTCCTGCCCGGGAGTCAGATCGAGGGCCTGCCGGGCCAGGAGGCGGCCCGGACGCTCGGGCCGGGCCGGGGGGGCATCCTGGGCCAGGGCCAGGACGGGCAGGACGAGGGCGGCGAGCAAGGCCAGGACGGCCGCCAAGCGCGTCGCGCGGACGGTTCGTGCTCTCATGGGGACCTCCTTGGGTGTCACGCTTGTTTAGACGCCCGCCCGCGGAAGTCCTTTGCGGGGCCGCCGGCCGGGCCTCAGCGGTCCCGGTGCCGGAGACGGTCGAGGGCCACGGCGACGACGATGATGGCCCCGATGATGATCTCCTGGATGTAGTTCGGCCAGCCCATCATCGTGCAGCCGTTGCGGAGGAAGGACATGATCAGGACGCCGACCATGGTGCCCAGGACGCTGCCCTCGCCGCCGCTGAGGCTGCCGCCGCCGATGACGACGGCGGCGATGATGTCGAGCTCCAGGCCCACGGCCACGGTCGGGTCGCCGACCGTGAGCCGGGACAGCTCCATGACCCCGCTCAGCCCGCAGAACAGGCCCGACAGGGTGTAGACGAGGACCTTGACCCGGTCGGTGCGGATGCCGCAGAGACGGGCCGTGGCTTCGTTCGACCCGACGGCGAAGACGTGGCGGCCGAAGACGGTCCTCTTGAGCAGCACGGCCAGGACGACGGCGAAGAGGATGACGATCCAGACGCCGGGCGCGAGCAGCAGCCAGGCCGGCTCGGGGCTCCGGGACATGAGCCCGTTGATCCAGGTCATGGGGGCGTCGATCTTCTGGTTGCCGGCGATCCACTTGGCCGCGCCGCGGGCGATGCCCATCATGCCCATGGTGACGATGAACGGGACGAGCCGCAGGCGCGTCACCAGCCCCCCGTTGAGGAAGCCGACCAGCCCGCCGGTCAGGACGCCGAGGAGGACGGCGACCGCGGGCGCGGCGCCGGCGTTGACGGCGTAGGCCGTGATGACGCTGGCCAGGGCGATGTTCGAGGCCGCCGAGAGGTCGATGCCGCCGCCGATGATGACCAGGGTCATGCCCAGGGCCCCCAGGGCCACGATGACCGATTGGGTGGCCACGCTCTTGAAATTGGCGATCCGCAGGAACCGGCCCTGGACCTCCGGGATGAGGGCGAACAGGGCGATGACGAGGAGCAGGCCGATGAAGGGGCCGAAGAAGTTGAGGGCCCGGCCGAAGCGGGCCCGAGTCGGACGGCTCATGACGGGTTCCTTTGTCCGGCCGGGGTCCCGGTCGAGGCCCGGCCCACGGTGGCCGCGGCCATCAGGGCGGCGGCGTCCCACGCGGCGACCGGCCTGTCCTCGACGAGGGCCCCCCGGTGGAAGACGGCGATGCGGTCGCAGATGCCGAGGAGCTCGGGCAGATAGGAGCTGACGAACAGGACGGCCTTGCCCTCGCGGGCCAGGCCGCCGATCCACTCGTAGATCTGGCTCTTGCTGACGACGTCGATGCCCCGGGTCGGCTCGTCGAGCAGCAGGACCGCGGCCTTCTGATGGAGCAGCCGGGCCAGGGCGACTTTCTGCTGGTTGCCGCCGGACAGGTCGCCGGCCTTCTGCCCCGGGCCCTTGGCCTTGACGGCCAGCCGGTCGATCCAGCCGGCGACGGCGCGGTCGCGGTTCCGTAGGCCGAGGAGGCCCCGCCGGCGGTAGGGCCGGAGGTCGCTCAGGGTCATGTTGTCGGCGACGGACAGGCCCAGGGCCAGGCCCTCGGACTGCCGGTCCTCGCTGAGGAGGCCGAGGCCGCCGCGGATGCGGGCCCACGGGCGGCGGCCGGCGAGCTCGGCCCCGGAGACGACGACGGCGCCGCCCTCGACCTCGTCGAGGCCGAAGATCGTCCGCAGCAGCTCGGTCCGGCCCGAGCCGATGAGCCCGGCCAGGCCCAGGATCTCGCCCCGGGCCAGGCTCAGGCCGACGGGGGCGGCCATGGACCGGCCCTTGAGGCGGTCCGCGGCCAGGACGGGCGCCCCGACGGCGTGGGGGACGCGCGGGAAGAGCTCGGTGAACTCCCGGCCGACCATGAGCCGGATGAGGTCGTCGAGACGGGCCTCGGCCATCCTCCCCGACCCGACGCTCCGCCCGTCGCGCAGGACCGTGTAGGAGTCGGCCACGCGCTGGATCTCCTCCAGGAAGTGGCTGATGTAGATGACGCCGACGTCCTGGTCCCGGAGGCCGCGGACGATCTCGAACAGGCGCAGGCTGTCCTCCTGCGAGAGGGAGCTCGTCGGCTCGTCCATGACCAGGATGCGGGGCCGCCCGGCCAGGGCCCGGGCGATCTCGACAAGCTGGCGCGCGCCGACGCTGAGCTCGCCCACGGGGACGTCGGGCGAGATCTCGGGGTGGCGGACGAGCTCGAGGACCTGGCGGACCTCCCGGCCCATGGCCGCCCGGTCGAGCCAGCCCGAGGCGTGGCGCTCTCGGCCGAGCATGATGTTCTCGGCCACGGTCAGGTGCGGGGCCAGGTTGAGCTCCTGGTAGATCATGGACACGCCGCGGCGGAGCCCGTCGGCCGGCCCGGCCGGAGAGTAGGGGCGGCCGTCGATCTCCATCCGCCCGGCGTCGGGGGCCAGGGCGCCGCTGAGGACCTTCATCAGCGTGCTCTTGCCGGCGCCGTTCTCGCCGATGAGGGCGTGGACCTCGCCCCGGGCGAGCTCGAAGGTGACGCCGTCGAGGGCCCGGGTGGCGCCGAAGCTCCGGCTCACGCCGGTCATGCGGAGGACGGGCGGGCCGGCCGGCGCGGGGCTCATCGGTCGTCGATCGCGGAGAGGTCGGGCGAGAGCAGGGCCCGGATGTCGGGCGAGTCCATGTTATCGGAGGTGGCCAGGGCGACGCCCGTGTCGATGACCTTGGCGACCGTCTCGCCCCTGAGGCGGGCGACGACGGTCTTGACCCCGAGGTAGCCCATCTGGACCGGGTTCTGGAGGACGAGGCCGCGCAGGTGGCCGTCGCGGAGGCCCTGGATGAGCTTGGGCGAGCTGTCGAAGCCGACGAACGGGATCTTGCCGGCCAGCCCGGACTCCTGGAGGGCCCGGAGCATGCCGAAGGTGCTGGACTCGTTGGGCGTGAAGACCCCTTCGACGTCGGGGAAGCGGCCGAGGAGGTTCTCGGCCAGCTGGTAGGCCGTCTCCGTCGTGGCCCCGGCGTACTGGTCCTGGACGAGGAGGGTCAGCCCGGGGAACTCCTTGACCACGGTGTCGCGGAAGCCGGCCTCGCGCTGGGTCGTGCTGGCCGAACCCTCCTGGTAGCGGATGAGGAAGATCCGGCCCCGGCCGCCGAGGATCTCGCCCAGCCGGCGGGCCGCCAGGACGCCGCCCTTGTAGTTGTCCGTGGCCACATAGCTGACGAAGTCCTCGCCCTGCAGGCCGGAGTCGATGACGACGACCGGGATGCCCTCCCGGACGGCGTCGGCGACCGGCCGCACCAGGGCCCGGTCGTCGAGGGGCGCCAGGACGATGCCGTCGACGCCGCGGCTGATGAAGTCCTCGACCACCGTGATCTGCTGGGCCCGGTCGTCCTCCTTCTGCGGGCCCTTCCAGTAGATCCGGACGTCGAGCTCGCGGGCGGCCCGGGCCGCCCCGGCGTGGATGGACTTCCAGAACTCGTGGGTCGTGCCCTTGGGGATGACGGCGATGCGCAGGGCCTTCTCCCCTCCCGGGCCGGGCGCCCCGGAAGGGTTCCGGCCGCAGGCCGCGAAGGCCAGGCCCAGGCAGAGGACGGCGGCGAGGATCGGGGGGGTGGCGGGTTTCATGGGCCCAGTATACCTTGGAAGGGAAAGGACGGTCAAAGGGACCGCCCCACAAAAAGGGGGGGAACCACCTTCGGCCGGGGCGCGAAGATGGTCCCCCGTTCCCGCCGGGGGCCCGCGCCCCCGGTCTCACGGACGGCTCGGGGCCTTACTTCTTCTTGAGGATGGGCATCCCGGTCTTGGCGGTCTCCTGGACCTTGTAAGCGGCCGGGACCGCGTCCAGGGCGCCGGGACGCACGTCGCGGGCGAAGAAGTAGATGGTCTGCTTGCGCCCGCCCTTCAGCAACACTTCCTTGGAATGGAGGAAGTAGCTGACGCCCTTGGAGTTCTTGAATTCATACGCCATGTCCGTTACCTCCGATGAAGATTTTTATGTGTCGTCAGAACTTGTAGCCCAGGTTGACGCCGAAGAGATGGGCCCGCGTGTCGAACGTGCCCTGGAAGATATCGGGACGGGCGCTCGTCCTCTCGTGGAAGTTCTCGTACTGGTAGGCGAAGTCGAGCGTGACCTTGCCGAGCGTGTAGCCGAAGCCGGCCGTGAACGTCGTCCGGTTGGCGTCCGGCAGGCCCGAGTCCATGGTCGCCGCCGGCTGGGGCGTGCGGTCGTAGGCGAAGCCGGCCCGCAGGGCCAGGCGGCCGGTGGCCAGGTACTCGAGGCCGGTCCGGGCGATCCAGGAGTCCTTCCACAGCGTCGGGACGACGATGTCCTCGGCCAGGGCCAGGTCCGGCACCTCGATGTGGAAGGTGTAGCCGTCGTAGACGCTCCACAGGAAATAGTGGAGGTCGACGGCCCAGACGAGCTTCTTCGTCAGGTCGAAGGACAGGCCCAGGGTCATGATGTCGGGGAAGCGGAAGCTCGTCGCCCCGGTGCCCTCGAAGGGGGTCTCGTAGACCGGCACGTCGAGCGTGATCGAGCCGGAATAATCCAGGGTGAAGCGGCTGCGGTAGCTCAGCCCGACGCGGAAGCCGTCGCCCCGGTAGAGGGCCCCGGCGTTGAAGGCGAAGGCCGTGCCGTCGACGTCGGCCTCGGCCGGGACCTCGACGAGGGTCTCGCCCATGGGCATGAGCTGGACCTGGGATTGGGTCAGCTTCGAGAAGACGAACGAGACGCCGGCGCCGAGAGAGAACCGCTCGGAGAGCTTCACGGCGACCGTGGGATTGACGTTGAAGGTGACCATGTCGCTCTTGGTGCCCAGGAAGCGCCAGGGGAAGCTCGCCGGCTCGGGCCACTCGATGCCCAAACCGAAGGGCGAGGTGACCCCGATGCCGACGGCGACGCGGTCCGAGACCTTGTGGGAGACGTAGAGGTTGGGCGGGTAGAAGAGCTTGTGGATCTGGTCGTACTTCGGGGCGCCGGGGTAATCGGGGAAGACGGCCGACCCGGAGGGGACGATGAAGGTCGCCCCGCCCATGATCCGGGTCCCGTCGAGGAAGGCCAGGCCGGCCGGATTGTGCCAGATCGCCGAGGGGTCCTTGGCCAGGCTGGTGAAGGCCCCGGCCATGGCCATGGCCGCCGCCCCGTGCTCGTAGATCAGGAAGCCGGAGCTTCGTGCGGCGGGCGCCAGGACGAGCAGAGAGACGGCCAGAAGGGCGAAGACCCGTTTGCGGCTCATCTATACCTCCTCCCGACGACGGTTCCCGATGGACCTTTGCCGAGCGTTGAAAAGCTCAGTGAGATGATAATACTCCTGTCGATCTGGTTCAACTAATATAGAAATTCCCGCCTGATGTCAAGACCGCGACAGGCGGGAACGCCCCGTCACTGGATGAAATCGACCTTGGGCGGCAGGTCCGAGGGCACGATCGTCCCGTAGGCGTCCTCGTAGCGCTTGATGTTCGCCTGCAGGGCTTCGAGGAAACGCTTGGCGTGGGCCGGACTGACGATGACGCGGGAGACGAGCTTGCCGTATGGCCCGTCCGGGAAGAGGAAGGCGAAATCGAACAGGAACTCCTCGCGCGAGTGGCGGATGGCGGCGAGGCTGGCGTACTGGCCGACGGCGACCGCCTCGTCGACCTTGATCTCGACCTTCTTGGTTTCGGCCTTGGGGTCCATGGTCCCTCCGGGATCGAATTGACGTCCCTTCCATTCTGTGCCGAAAGCGATGAAAAATCAATCGCTTGGACGATCGCGGACGGCGTTCGAAAAAATTTGAAAATTTCGCTTTACAATGATCCGCTGTATGATATACTGATTGTGGCTTTCTTGAGCGGGCTGGGGAAAGCCCCCACCTTTTTGGTTCCCATCATCAACCCCCCTTTTGCTGACAACAGCCCGCACTTCCCCTCCCCGGGGATCCTCGTGTCAGGGATATCGGTCGAGGGCTGAGCCGGCAGTCCCGCGTTCAGGCCGCGCGGACGATGCGACCGGCGGTCTCTTTGAAGATCTTGAAGGCGGCCGCCGCGGTGATGCCCGAAGGATCGCGCGAGGGATTGAGCTCGACGATGTCCAGGCCGACGATCCTCCCCTTCAGCGATTGGATGATCTGGACCGCCTGGCGCGTCGACAGGCCGCCCGGCTCGTGGTGGGAGACGCCGGGGGCGAAGGCCGGATCGAGGGCGTCCATGTCGAAGGAGATGTAGACGGGGTTGGCGAAGCGCAGGTGGAGGGGGGCCTGGATGTCCTTCATCTCGATCATGCGGACGCCGTGCTTGAGGGCCCGGGCCCGGTGGTCGGCCGTGACGGCCCGCACGCCGACCTGGACCACGCCGGCGGCCAGGCCGTCCTCGACGATCCGGGCGAAGGGGCAGGCGTGCGACAGGCGGTCGCCGTAGAGGTCGTCGTAGAGGTCCGGGTGGGCGTCGAAGTGGAGGACGTCGAGGGGCTTGAAGCGACGGGCGAAGGCCTTGAGGACGGGATAGGTGATGGAGTGGTCGCCGCCGAGCACGATGGGAACGGCGCCTTTCTCCAGGACGGCCGCCACGCCCTTCTCGACGAGGGCGAAGGACTTGTCCATGTCGCCCGAGGTGTCGACGTCGCCGAGGTCGACCAGGACGGTATCCTCCTCGAGGTTGACCCCGAGCTCCGTCCAGCCGCAGTAGCACTTGCCGGTGGAGACGGCCCGGACGGCGGCCGGCCCGGCCGCGGCGCCCCGGAGATAGCTCGATTTCTCGTCGAACGGCACGCCCAGGACGGCGATCTGGTAGTCGGGATTCTCGGAAAGCGGCTTGGCGGCCCCGCCGAAATCGGACATCGTCGACCTCCTCGTCGGTTGCTGCCCCCGATTATACCCGAACTAGACTCGTCCCCAAAGAGGACGAGGGGGAAAAACCGGGGAGAGAGATCCTCCCTCTCCCTTTTCTGAACCTTGGCACCGCCTCTCGCGAGGCGGCCGCGGCGGCGAAGCCGCGACCGGGGCCATCGTCCCATGGGGCGCTCCGGGGGACAATCGCCGGACGGGGTGATTCCGGGGATGAGATCCCGGCCCGTTCCTCACCGCCCGCGATGACCCGCCCCGCCGGCCCGCGGTTGACAATCCCGCCCCCTTCCATACAATAGGGAGCGATGTCCGACGCCATCCGCATCCGGGGCCTCGAGAAGAGCTTCCGTCTCGGCTTCATCCCCAAGACCCGTCCCGTCCTCCGGGGCATCGACCTGGCCGTGCGCGAGGGCGAGATCTTCGGCTACCTGGGCCCGAACGGCGCCGGCAAGACGACGACCATCAAATGCCTGCTCGGCCTGATACGGCCCGACGCCGGGACGGCCGAGATCTTCGGCCGCTCCTCCCTGTCGCCCCGCTCCCGCGAGTCGCTCGGCTTCCTGCCGGAGAACCCCTATTTCTACGACTACCTGACGGCCCGCGAGTTCCTGGCCTTCACGGCCGACCTGTTCGGCCTGGCCCGCGGGGTCAAGGAGGAACGGATCGCCCGCCTGCTCGCGCTCGTCGGTCTCGAGAGGGCCGCCGACCTGCCCCTGCGCAAGTACTCCCGGGGCATGCTCCAGCGGGCCGGTTTGGCCCAGGCCCTCGTCAACGACCCCAAACTGGTCATCCTCGACGAACCCCTCGGCGGCATGGACCCCCTCGGCCGCAAGGAGATCCGGGACATCATCGTCCGCTTCAAGGACGAGGGCAAGACCGTCTTCTTCACCTCGCACATCCTCCAGGACATCGAGATGATCTGCGACCGGGTGGCCATCATCGTCGGCGGCCGCATCGTCAAGGAGGGCCTCCTCAGCGATCTCGTCTCCGAGAAGGTCCTGTTCACCGAGTTGACCGTGGACGGGGTCCCGGCCGAGGCTTTCGCCGGCCTCGGCGAGAGCGTCTCCGCCCAGGGCGGCCGGGTCTGGCTCAGGGTCTTCGAGGAGGCCCGGATCGCCGCGGTGCTCGATCTCGTCCGCGAGCGCCGCGGCCGGCTCGTCGCCCTCAGCCCGCGGACCGAGACCCTGGAGGACATCTTCGTCGAAACGGTGACACGGACATGAAGATCGCGGCCATCGCGGGAATCACCTTCAAGGAAGCCAAGCGGGACCGGGTCCTGTACCTCCTGTTCTTCTTCGCCGCGCTCGGCATCGCCGGCTCCCGGGTCCTGGCCGTGCTGACGGTCGGCGACCGGGCCAAGATCGTCAAGGACGTCGGCCTGGCCTCCATCTCCGGTTTCGGCATCCTCATGGCCATCCTCATCGGGACCGGCCTGGTCTACAAGGAGATCGACAAGAAGACCATCTTCACCCTGCTCGCCAAGCCCCTCCACCGGGCCGAGTTCATCCTGGGCAAGTTCCTGGGCCTGGTCCTGACGCTCCTGATCATGACCGGGGCCATGACGGCCATCTTCCTGGCCCTTGTCGGGGCCCACACCGGCCGCGTCGAGACCTCCCTCCTCGTCGCCGTGGCCTACATCTTCCTCGAGCTCGTCCTGATCACGGCCGTGGCCGTCCTGTTCTCCTCCTTCTCGACGCCCATCCTGAGTTCGCTCTTCGCCCTGGCCTTCACGCTCATCGGGCACCTGTCCTGGGGCCTCGAGCTGATCCTCAGGAAGATGGGCCCGGGCGCCGGACGGACCCTGGTCAAGGCGCTCTACGCGGTCCTGCCGGACCTCGAGAACTTCAACTTCAAGACGGAGGTCGTCCACGGCCTGCCCATCCCGCCGGCCATCTTCCTCTCGTCGTTCCTCTACGGCGTCTGCTACACGGCCTTCGTCCTCGGCCTGGCCGTCCTCGTCTTCCGGCGCCGGGACTTCATCTGAGCATTCATGAAAACGCCGCCGCTGCGGAAGGGATCGACGGCCCTCCTCCTGGCCCTCCTCCTGGCCTCCGGGGCCGGGCTGGCGGCCCTCAAGGGCGCGACCGACCGGGTCGTCCGGAGCCAGGTCCCCGGATCGTCCATCATCTACGTCCCCTCGGGCAAGTTCCTGCGCTTCGCGACCTTCGGCTACCGGTCGCTGGCCGCCGATCTCCTCTATCTCTGGGCCATCCAGTACTACAGCACGCCCACGATCGACGACCGCTTCGACCACCTCGACCACATCTTCGCCATCATCAACGAGCTCGATCCCCGCTACCAGGATCCCTACGACATCGGCTCGCTCATCGCCGTCCAGGAGGCCCGCGTCGCCCACGACCGCCGCCGCGACACCGTCCAGTCGTCGAACCTCCTCCGCTCGGCCTTCGCCATCCTCGACCGCGGCGCGGCCAACAACCCCGACCAGTGGATCTACCCCTTCAACGCCGGCCACATCGCCCTGATGACCCTCAAGGACTACGCCCTGGCCGAGAGCTATTTCGAGCGGACGATGAAAATACCCGGCGCCCCCGACTTCGTCGAACGCCTGCGGGCCAACGCCATGTTCAAGCAGGGCGACCTCAAGACCTCCTGGGAGACCTGGCTCGACATCTACAAGCGGGCGCCCGACGAGCGGACCCGGAAGATCGCCTCGAACCACCTCTACAACGTCAAGGCGGCCATCGACGGCGCGGCCCTGGAGGCCGCCGCCGAGGCCTACCGCGGCCGTTTCGGCCGCTTCCCGGCCGACCTGGGGACGCTCGTCCGGTCGGGGCTCGTCACCGAGGTCCCCAAGGACCTCGACGGCCGCGACTACGTCTACGATCCGGACGCCGGCCGGGTCCGGACCGCCATCAGCCCATGGAAACGCTGACCGTCGTCTTCGTGGCCCTGGCCGGGCTCGTCCTCGGCAGCTTCTTCAACGTCGTCATCTACCGGCTGCCCCGCGGGCTCAACCTGTCGCGGCCGCCCTCGGCCTGTCCCGGCTGCGGCGCCCGCATCAAGCCCTACGACAACGTCCCGGTCCTGTCGTACCTCCTGCTCGGCGGCAAGTGCCGCCGCTGCCGCCGGCCCATCTCCCCCGTCTATCCGGCCGTCGAGGCCCTGACCGCCGCCGGCTTCGTCCTGGTCTTCTACCATTCCGGGCGCGAACTGGGCCTGCCGTTCTTCGCCGGCTGCCTGTTCACGAGCGCCCTCGTCGTCCTCGGCTTCATCGATTATTACCACCAGGTGCTGCCCAACGCCGTGACCATGCCCGGCCTCGTCCTGGCCCTGGCCTATGCCTTCGTCCGGGACGACCTGACCTTCCGGAGCGCCATCCTCGGCGCCGTCGTCGGCGCGGGCTTCCTCCTGCTCGTCTACGGCGCTTATTACCTCGTCCGCAAGAAAGAAGGCTTGGGCATGGGCGACGTGACCATGATGCTCATGGTCGGCGCCTTTCTCGGGCCCCTGAGGACGCTGCTCGTCCTCATCCTGGGCTCGTTCGTGGGCGCCCTGGTCGGCCTCTATCTCGTCCGGCGCAAGGGCCGCGACTTCCAGTTCGCGCTGCCCTTCGGCACTTTCCTGGCCCCGGCGGCCTTCGTGGCCATGCTCTGGGGCGAGCGCATCGTCCGGGCTTACTTATCCCTCTACAAGCGCTAGCCCCGCGCGACACGCCGCTTCTTCACGCGGACGACGAAGACCTTCGCCGTGTCCTCCGTCACCTTGAACGCCTCGCCGACCGGCAGCCCCGGCGCCCAGGCGATCCGGCCGCGGGACAGGAGGACCGGAAGCCGGTCCCGCTCCGCCGTCGGGACGGCTTTCGCCCGCAGGACCTCCTTGAGCTTCTTGCGGCCCGGGGCGCCGAGCGGGCGGTAGGCGTCGCCCGGCCGCCGGCTGCGGACGACGAGGGGAAAGGCCAGCCGCCCGGCGTCGAAGCGGGCCCTGCGCCGGTCGTCGCCGCGGAGGGAGCGGCGGACCGACGGCGACGTCTCGAACGTCCCCGACAGGACGAGGCCCGCGGGCCCGATCTCCAGGTCCGCGCGGCCGTCCCAGCGGAGCTCGTAGGAGGGGGCCGGGGCGGCGGACGGGCGCATCAACCCGAGCCTGCCGCCTTCGCGGCGCAGGACGAGGCCCTTGCGGAGGGCGACCTCCCGGCCCTCGCCGAGCGCGAGGAGGGCCGCGACGTCGTCGAAGGAGACGTCCCGCAGACCGCCGGCGACCCGGCCGAGGAACTCGCGGGCGACGCGCCGGGCCAGGGCCGGCCAAAGGAGGGGCAGGGTCTTGAGGTCGAGCGCGGCCTCCCGGCCCGTGCCGGCGATGAACTCATCGGCGAGTTCCCGGACGAAGCCCTCGAGGAGGGCCTCGTCCTCCCGGGCCAGCCCGGCCAGCCGGGCCAGGTGGGCGGCGATGCGCGGCTCGTAGCGGCGCTCGAGCTCGGGCAAAAGCTCGGCCCGGACGCGGTTGCGGAGGAACCGGAGATCGCGATTGGAGGCGTCCTCGCGGAAAGGCAGCCCCTCGGAGGCCAGCCAGTCCCGCAGATCGGACCCGGCGATCCCCAGGAGCGGCCGCACGACCGGGCACGGCGGGCCGGGAGAGACGGGGGCGATGCCGCCCAGTCCGAGCAGGCCCGTGCCGCGCATCAAGCGCATGAGGACGGTCTCGGCCTGGTCGGTCAGGGTGTGGCCGGTGGCGATCTTGGTCGCCCCGGCCGCCGCGGCGGCCCGCCGCAGGAACCGGTAGCGGAGGTCGCGGCCGGCCTCTTCCAGATTGAGCTTCCTGCGGGCGGCATGGGCCCGGACATCGGCCGAGCCCGCCGCCAACGGCACGACCCAGCGGCGGGCCAAGCCTTCGACGAAGCGGGCGTCCGCCCCGGACTCCGGCCGCAGGCGGTGGTCGAAGTGGGCCAGCCGGACCTCGATCGGCATCTCGTCGCGGAGTCTCAGGAGGAGCGCGGCCAGGGCTACCGAGTCGGCGCCGCCGGACACGGCGGCCAGGACGCGGTCGCCGGGGACGATGAGCCCTGCCGCGGCGGCCGTCCGGAAGGCCCGGTAGACGCGATCCGGCATCCGGCGGGGTGTCATCGTCGCGCTCGGCTCATGGGTCGTCAGGCCGGGAGAAATGGCGGCGGAGGGATTTGAACCCCCGACACTGCGGATATGAGCCGCATGCTCTGACCAACTGAGCTACGCCGCCAGGGTGGAGAGATTCTAGCCGAATAGACCCCCCAAGTCAACGAGCGGGAAGGCGTCCCGGCCGGGCCGTCACTGGTACAGGGCCGTCTGGGACTCCCGGCGGAAGGCGAACCGCCCGTCGCGGAAGACCTTGACGCAGGCGTCGACGACCCGGGCGTCGTAGCGGATGCCGCGGCCCTTGCGGACCTCGTCGAGACCTTTCTCCAGACCGAGGGCCGGGCGGTACGGCCGCAGCGAGCAGAGGGCCTCGACGACGTCGGCCACGGCCAGGACCCGGGCTTCGACCAGGATGGCGTCCCCGACGAGGCCGTCGGGATAGCCCGAGCCGTCCATCCGCTCGTGGTGCTGGAGGATGATGTGGGCCACGGGCCAGGGGAAGGCGATGTCCTTGATCATGTCGTAGCCGACCCGCGGATGGTCCTTGACCAGCTGGAACTCGGACTTGGTCAGCCGGCAGGGCTTGGCCATGATCTCGGCCGGGGCCGAGATCTTGCCGATGTCGTGGATGAGGCCGGCGAAGCGGAGCCCCTCGATCTTCTCCCAGGGCAGGTTCATCTCGCGGGCGATGGCCACGGCCAGGCTCGAGACCCGGGTCTGGTGCCCGGCCATGTAGGGGTCCCGCAGCTCGAGCGTCATGGCCATGGCCTTGAACGTGCCTTCGAGGGAGCCCTCCAGCCGGTCGAGGGTGCTCTGGAGGTGGTCCTCGGACCGCCGGGTCTCGAGGACCTTGCCGTGGAGCTCGTCGTTCGCCCGGGCCAGCTCTTCGGTCCGGCTGTCGACGAAATGGTCGATCTCGACCCGGGCCAGGCGCAGCTCCTTCTCGAGCCGGAGCCGTTCGGCGGCGTCCTTGTCCGCCTCGACGGCCTTCCGGGCCGTCTCCTCCTCGAGGGCCCGGACGCGCTCCTCGAGGCCCCGGCGGCCGTGCTCCAGGCTGTCGAGCATGCCGTTGAGGGTCCGGGCCAGGAGGCCGGCCTCGTCGCGCCCGTAGACGCGGGCCCGCTGGCTCAGGTCGCCCTCCGCGACGCGCTCCGCCGTCCGGGTCATCTGGACGAGCGGCCGGACGACCTCGCGGGACAGTCCGTAGGCGAAGAGCACGCCGAGGGCCAGCGCGACCAGGCTGGTCCCGACGAAGGCGCCGTGGCGCCCGTAGAGGAGGTGGGTCACGGCGACGTACCCGAGCATGAGCAGGGCGAAGAGCAGGAGCATCTTCGTCCGGACCTTGCGCGGGCCGAGCCGGCCGAGCGGTCCGGTCGGGCCGGGTTCGTCCTGGAGCGTGCGATTCATGGTCGTTCTATCCGCGGCGGAGCCTCGTTCGCGACCAGGATACTCCGGCCTCCGGCCGGGACAATGCCCTTTGGGGGTGATTTTGGCTGGTGAGGCCTCGCCCCTTGAGGGGGGAAGGGGTGAGGAGGGGGCGGCGCGCCGCCCGGTCACCAGCGGCGGGCCTTGGCCGGTTCCATGCGCCGGAGGTCGAGGCCGCGCGCGACGGCCCCGACGCGGTAGAGGCAGATCTCCCTCAGCGAGGACGGGTGGTGGAGGACCTCGGACAGCGATTGGGCCCCGACGGCCCAGACGCCGCCGCCGCGGACGACGACCATCTTGTAATCGTGGAGCCGCCGCACGATCTCCCCGGCCCCGGCCTCGGGCGGCAGGACCGGGATGACCAGGTAGAGGAACGAGCCCTCGGCGTCGATGGGGATGATGCGGTCGGCCGGCGCGGACTCGCCGGGATAGACGTAGTGGGCGCAGGCCTCGGCCTCGGCCACGTGGGCGTGCATGACGGTCTGGAAGTCGCTGGCCGCGTAGATGGCCTTGTGCATGGCGATCTCGGCGTCGTCGGCCGGGCCGGCCGCCAGGGGCACCCGCAGGAGGGGGCCGCCGACGTCGCGGGGCATCGAGGCCTTGGGCGCGTAGAGCATGGCGTCGACGCCCCGGACCGACATCGAGCCGGTGTGGAAGGGCGAGAGGCGCGATTCGAAGACGCGATGACCGGCCTTGACGAACTCGCGCAGGATCTCCTCCTCCTCCCGGAAGTCCGAGCGCTCGTCGCCCTCGGCCTCGTAGGCCGGGGGCGGCGCGGCGAAGGCCCGGGCCGGATCGGCCGCCACGGCCCGCCGGACCGCGGCGACGTCGACGCCGAGCCGCTCCATGGCCAGGACGACGCTGCCCGCGTAGTTGCCGACGCAGAGCCGGTGGAAGGCCTCGCGGAGCGTCCGGCCCTTGGCCATGGCCCCGTGCCCGAAGATGACCGTCAGGGGATGGACGGCCAGGCGCTCGGGGATGGTCCGGGCCAGCTCGGGCGAGCCGCTGGGCACGGCGAACCAGTCGACCGGCAGGGACGGGCCCAGCGTGTGGTAGGCCAGGGGATCGACGGGCGCGAAGTCCGGCGGCCGGGCCGGCTTGGGCGCGTCGTCGAGGGTGGCCAGGATGAGGTCCTTGAGGTGGGCGTGCATCGAGGCCCGAACGCCGGGCAGGGACAGGATGCGGGCGTGGATGTCGGTCTCCGAGGAGGCCTTGTAATAGCCGTAGTCGGTCCCCGCGGCCGAGAGATGGCAGATCTGGCTCGGCTCGAGGTCGCCCTTCTGCGAGCCCGTGGCCGTGATGACGATCTCGTCCGCGCCGTCCTCGCCGGCCAGCCGGACGGCCATGTTGCCGCTGTGGCTGTCCTGGAGATCGGCCGCGAGCGAGGCCCGGCCCAGGGCCCGGAACTCCCGGAAGAGGGCCTCGTCGGCCCGCCACTTCGGTCCGCTCATCGCCGGGCCTCCTTGATCCCCAGGGCCCGGAGGAGCCCGGCCGTCGGCCGGCCGTCCTCGTCCCAGCCGCGGACCCGGTAGTAATCGCTCCTCATCCGCTCCTGGTCCGCGCGGGAAACGGCTCGCTCCTTGCCCTCGACGACGACGGGGACGTCGGCGAAGCGGTCGGGCAGGGCGTCGTCGGCGGCGACGGCGCCGGCTTCGAGGTTGAACAGGCGCTCGAGCGTGGCGACGCGGTTCTCGATCTCCTCGAGCCGGGCCACCGAGAAGTCCCGCCCGGTGACCCCGGCGACCATCCGGGCCCAGGGATCGGAGCCGAAGGCGTAGCCGGTGAAGCGGCAGACGCCGAGGCTGTCCTGGAGGATGCCCAGGTTCTGCATGTTGCGGATGGCGATCGGGGATTGCAGCAGGCTGAAGCGCGGGATCTCCTTGGCCCCGCCGAAGAAGGCCAGGGAGACGGCGTAGCCGCCGCGCAGATGGCAGGCCCCGGTCGGCGAGGTCATGTAGCCGAGGGCCTGGGTGTAGGAGGCCCGCGGGTCGTAGGCCGGGATCTCGAGCTTCTTGACCGTCATGGCCAGCTCGGGCCGGCCGCGGCCGGCGGCCAGCCGCCAGGCGCCTTCGGCCAGCTCAGCCCCGATCCCCTCCCGCCGGGCCGTCAGGGCCACCAGGGACTCGAGGGCTTCGGCGTCGCCGAAGGTCAGGGCCAGGCCGCCGGTCTCGCCGGGGCCGATGGCGCCGGCCTGGCGCAGCTCCATAGCGCAGGCCAGCGTGCCGCCGTAGCTCATAGTGTCCAGCCCGTACTCGTTGGCCCGATAGTTGGCCCGGGTGATGGCCGGGAGGTCGTAGATGCCGCAGAGCGGCCCCATCAGGACGGTCGTCTCGTACTCCGGGCCCTCGCCGCGCTCCTCGCGGCCGTCGCGTCCGGCGACCCGGGTGTGACGCTGGCAGCCGATGGGGCAGAGGTAGCAGGCCCCGGCCTTCTCGAGGAGCGTCCGGGCCAGGGTCTCGCCCGAGATGCGGTCGACGTCCTCGTCGCGGTGGGTGCAATCCCGGAAGTTCTCGTGGGGCAGCATGGCGATGAGGTTGATGAGCTCGACCAGCCCGGCCGTGCCCAGGTCGCGCATGAGCCGCTTGGTCACCGGCGCCTGCTTCATGAGGTAAAGGGCCTGGTCGAAGCCGGACCGGTACTTCTCGGGGTCGGCGACGGCGATCTTCTCCCGGCCCCGGACGCGGACGGCCTTGAGCTTCTTGCTGCCCCACACGGCGCCCGGGCCGCAGCGGCCGTAGACGCGGTTGCGGTCGTTGGCGACGTCGGCGTAGAGGACGAGGTTCTCTCCCGCCGGGCCGATGCACAGAACCCGGGCCGGGTCCCCCGGCCGCGAGACGGCGGCCAGCTCGTCGTTCGTCTCGGGGATGGTCTTGCCCCAGAGCCCGTCGGCCGGCAGAAGCTCGGCTTTCCCCGGCGAGACGTCGAGCATGACCGGGCTCGGCGAGGCGCCCTTGACGACCAGGGCGTCGTAACCGGCCGACTTGAAGGCCGCCCCCCAAGTGCCGCCGGAGTTCGAGGTCCCCAGGACGCCCGTCAACGGCGACTTGAAGACCATGTGGCCGCGGCCGGCGGTCGGGGCATTGGTGCCGACGAGGGGCGAGGCGGCCACGACGAAGGCGTTGTCGGGGCCGAGCGGGTCGCAGGCCGGGTCGACGGTGTCGTAGAGGAGGCGCGTGGCCAGGCCCCGGCCGCCGAGGTAGTCGAGGGCGTCTTCGGCGTCGAGGGGCACGGTCCGGACCTCTCCGCGCGTGAGGTCGGCGACGAGGACGCGGCCGTGGTAGCCGGGGATGGGGAAATCGCTCATGGTCAGCGCCTAAGATAGCAGAACGCCGATGGGCCCGCAACGCCCGCGGCGGCTCAGCCGCCGCCGACGAGGGGGAAGACGGCCAGGGTGTCGCCGGGAGAGAGCGGCGTCGCGGCTCCCCGCAGGGAGCCGACGGGCGCGCCGTTGATCATGACGACGAGGTGGGGCTTGAGGGCGGCGCCGTCGAGGAGCTCGCGGCGGCGGGCGGGCGTGTCGGCGAGCCGGTCCAGGGCGTCGGCGACGGTGTCCCCCGGGGCCAGCTCGAGGTCCCGCTCGCGGCCGCCGAAGACCTCGCGGAAGTAGGCGAAGAACTTAACCCGGACCGTCACGATGTCGCCCCCGGCCCGAAGAGGAGGCCGTCCAGACGGTCCGCCGCCCCCGGCTCGCGGACGTCGACGACGGGGACCGGGGCGGGGCCGAGGGCCGCGGCGAGGGCGGCCGCGCACTCCTCGCGGGCCACGACGAGGGTCGGACCCGGACGGGCCGCGGCTTCCCGGAGGGCGGGCCACAGGCCGCGGCCCTCGAGCTCGAGGGGACCGGCCTCGTCGACGACGAGGAGACCGTACGGAGCGGCGCCGCGGAGGACGGCCCGGGCCCGCTCGAGGGCTTCGGGGACGAAGACGTAGGGGCCGACGCGTTCGGCATCCGGATCGCCGTCCCGGCGCAGGTAGGGTCGCCGGCGGCCGCCGGCGAGCTCGACCAGATCGTAGGTCCGGGCGCCGTCGGCGTCCGCCGCGGCGACGCTGAGGAAGCCGTCGCAGGCCCGGCCGAGGGCCCGCCAGCGGGTCAGGGCCCGTTCGAGGAAGGTCGTCTTGCCGCCGTGGACCGGCCCGGTGAGGACGACGACCATGGGGCTAGCGGACGTTGACGCTGGCCTCGCCCGTCTGTAGCAGGATGGCCTGGCCCATCGGGCCGCCGGCCGTCGCGCTGGTGAAGCCCAGCGAGGCCTGGCCCGGCTCGAGCGACGAGAAAACCAGGACGGCGACGACGCCGCGGCCCTTGAAACCCCGCCCGCCGGGCGGGGTGGAGAAGCCGATGGTGCACGTGCCGCCGCTGATGTACTTGGAGAAGGGGGCCTTGTTGCCCATCTGCCGCAGCCCGGTGCCCTCGAGGACGTCCTTGAGCTGGAGGATGCGGGGATCGAAGGACAGGACGAGCGAGGCGTTGCCGATCTCGGCGTCGCTCTGGAGCTCGACGTTCATGCGGAACTCGCGGCCCCGGGGGGCCTCGAAGCTGGCCGGGGACAGGAAGACGGAGCTGGCCCCGGTGTCTTCGGGCTCGACGGGCTCCCCGCCCGCGCCGGCCTCGTCCCGCAGGTCGGACCGGACGGCGCCGGCCGCCCCGCCCGCGCCGGTCACGCCGGACAGGTTGTCGGGATCGACCCACAGGGGCTTGAGGTCCTCCTCGCTGATCTCGACCGGGCGGATGATGTGCGGGGTGATGGTCATGACCAGGTCGGTCTGCTCGATCTGCTTCTTGGTCGCGGAGAAGAGCTGGCCCAGGAGGGGCAGGTCCTTGAGCCCGGTGATGCCGCCGACCGAGCGCCTCTCCTCGTCGCGCAGGAGCCCGGCCAGGAGGTTCGTCTCGCCGTCCTTGAGCCGGACGGTGTTCTTGACCGAGCGGTTGGCGATGATGGGGATGCCGGCCGTGCCTTGGCCGGCGATCGACGAGACCTCGAGCTCGATCTCGAGCGTCACCTCGCCCTCGAGGTGGACGCGGGGCGTCATCTTGATGGTGATGCCGATGTCCTGGAGGTTGTAGTTGACGATGGGCTGGGTCGACAGGCCTCCGGCGGCGATGGCCGCGAAGGTCGAATTGACGATGGGCACCTTCTGGCCGACGACGTACTCCAGCTTCTCGCCGGCCACGCCGCGGATCTTGGGCTGGGCGATGATCTTGGTGTCGGAGTCCGTGGCCAGGATGGCGGCGATGGCGGTGGGTACGGTCATCTGGTAATTGGCCAGGTTGCCGAGGTCGAGCCCCTGGAGCTTGAAGAAGCCGTCCGAATCGACGCCGCTCTCGGGGATGAGGGCCCCGGAAAGGACCCCCTGGCTGAGGTCGATGCCCAGGTTCTTCTCCCGGATCCGGTCGACCTCCATGATCTCGATGTCGATGAGGACCTCGCCCTTGGCCTTGTCCCACTGGCGGAGGACCTTCTCCGCCAGGGCCACGGCCTGCGGCGTGTCCCGGATGGTGACCGTGTTGAGGTTCTTGTCGACCTGGATGGTCGGGACCTTGTACTGGGTCTTGACGAGCGAGGTCAGTCGCATCTGGACGTCGGCCGCGTCGATGTTGGAGAGGTAGAAGGTCTTGATGGCGTTGAGCTCGTACTGCATCCGCTTCTGGACGTTGTCGGGGACGATGATGACCGTCCGCTCGTCGATGACGCGGGAGAAGTTCTTGCTGGCCACGCACAGGAAGTTGACGGCCTGCTGGAGGTCCTTGCCGGTCAGGTCGATGGCCAGGTTGGTGTCGCGGAAGGTGTCGTCGTAGAGGAAGTTGACGCCGGCCAGGCGGCCCAGGGTCTGGAAGATGGAGCGCAGGGAGACCTCGTTGCGGAAGCTCAGGTTGAGCGGCTCGGCCGTGCCCTTGAGCCGGACCGGCCCCTCGAGCTTGTCCCCGTTCTTGTCCTTCTTCTCCGGCGGGGCCAGCAGGGCTTGGAGCTCGCGGGAGGCCTGGAAGTTCTGGGGATCGAACAGCAGGGCCTTGCGGTAATTGACCTCGGCCTCCTTGCGCTTGTTCTGGGCGACCAGGGTCCGGGCCTGCTGGAGGAAGTACAGCGTGGCCGAGGCCCGGGCCCGGAACAGGGCCAGGCGGTAGGCGGAGTCGTTGGGATGGGACAGGGCCGCCTTCTGGTAGGCCTGGATGGCCTCGTCGTAGTTCTTGTTCAGCTCGGCCCTGAGGCCCTGCTGGTAGTCGAGGCTGATCGTCCGGCAGGCGCCGACGGCCAGGGCCAGGACGAGGATGAAGGCGGACTTCTTCATGGCCGGTCTCCTTGCTTGGCGAACGTTTTCCTCTCGCCGTTCGGGCCCTCGACGACGATGGCCTCGGCCGTGACGCCCACGACCTTGTATCCGGGCGCGATCTCGTCGCCCTCGCCGACATCCAGCGTTTGGCCGCCGCGCAGGACCAGGCCGATGACGCGGCCGCCGGACTTGATCGATCCCAGGTAGGAGATGTTCAAGGCGAAGGCCGGGGCCGGCGCGGGAGCCGGGCCGCCGGGAGCGGGACGGACGGACGGCCCGCCTTTCCGGACGGCGGCCGCGGCGGCGGCCCTGGGCCGGAAGATGTCGCGGACGGGCGGCGGGACCTCGCCGGAGCCGAGGACGAGGAGGTCCAGGCGGACGAGCGGCTTCGGGGCCGGGGCGTCCTGGGCCGCCGCGAAGACGGCCAGGCCGCCGCAGAGGACGGCCGCCGCGGTCCGGGCCTTCTTCCTATATCCCATAGTAGCCCGCCAGGGTGAGCTTGGCGCTCAGGCGCTCGCCGCCCGAGCCGGTCCGGGGGAAATCGACCTTCTCGATGACCAGGAACTTGGGAAAGGCCTCGAGGACGGCCAGGAGCCTCTTCAGCCCCGCGTACGTCCCGGTGTAGGTGAAGGAGACGAGGGTCTTGCGGACCTTCTCCTTTTCCATGTCGGAGTAGCCGTAGTCGAGGTTGGTTATGGACGTGCCGGCCTGGGCGAAGATCTTCTGGAGGTCCTGGCGCAGGACCTGGACGCCCGCGGCCTCGTCGTAGAAAGAGCTCGTCCGCAGCTGGGCCAGGTCCCGCCCGGCGTCCTCCCAGCGCTTCCACTCGGCCCGGGCCCCGTCGCGCGACTTGACGGCCCGCTGGGCGGTTTCCCGGGCGTGCACGGAAGCTGTCCGTTCCCGCTCCAAGCCGCCCCGGAGGCGCACGAACAGGACGAGGGCCACGGCCACGGCCGCGACGGCGACGACGGCCAGACGGGCCAGCGTCCGTCGCTCCGCGTCGTCGAACAGGTCAAAGAGCGCGTTCATGGGTCAGCGATATCTCCGTTATGAGCCGGCCGTCATCGCTCCGGGTCTCGCCGAAGACCTGGATGTCCTTGAAGCCGCGGCCCGCCAGGCCGTCGATGAAGGCCAGCAGGTCCTCGAGGCTGCGCGAGGTCACCCGCAGGTTCATGGCCACGGCCCCGTCGGGCTTGAAGCTCGGGGTCAGGGCCGTGATGTAGCTGGGCCCGGGCAAGGCGTTCTCGAGCTCGGTCAGCAGCCCGGTCCAGGAGTAGGATTTCCTGAAGATGATGCCGTTGACGAGGTCGATGCGGGCCCGGTTGGTACGCTCGGCTTGGCGGATATCGGCCGTCAGGCGCTTGTCCTCGCGGACGGCCTCGGCCTGGGCCCGGGCGCTCTCGGCCCGGACGGCCCGGAGCCGCGAGGCCTCGGTGCCGTACTTGAGGAACGCGTAGGCCGCCAGGGCGGCCGCGGCGACGGCGAGCCCGGCCAGGACGCGGACGACCGCGGCGTAGAGGCGCCGGTTTCGGAGCGGCCGGGTGGCCAGGTTCAGGTCGAGCGCGCGGCCGGTCATCGCAGCACCTGTCCCACGAGCGGGGCCAGGACGGCCCGGTGGGCCTCCGTCCAGACCTCGGGGGCCTCATACGCGACGGGCAGGACCGGCAGGGGGATCCTCTCCTTCAGCCGCGAGGCCAGGGCCGGCCATTCCGAGGCCACGGACGAACGGAACCAGAGCCGTTCGACGCCCGCCCTCTCCTTGTCCTCGAGGAAGCGGAGGGTGTTCTCCGCTTCCCGTACGATGGTCTCGGCCCGCTCGTCCGCGGCCGTCCCGGCGGGCGAGCCGACGTCCTTCTGGCGGTAGAGCGTCCAGCCGGAGCCGGACAGGGCCAGCAGGGTCAGCGTCTCCTCTTCGAGATTGAGGAGCAGGCCGGAGACCGGTCCGTCGCGCCGGACGACGTTGGCCAGGGCCAGCGAAGGCGCGGTGACGGCGACGGGCTTGAGCCCGGCCTTCTCGAACAGGGCCTCGTACTCCCAGACGACGACCTGCCGGGCCATGGCCACGAGGACCTGGCGGGGGCCCCGGCCGGGAGTGACGGCGTAGTCGATCCTGGCGTCGTCGGGGATGACCGGCATCATCTTGCCGACGCGCCAGCGGATGAAGGCGTCGCGCTCCTTGCCCGAGCCGGGGAAGGAGTCGACGCCGAGGACGAAGATCCGGACCGAGGCCTCGGGGACGAGCAGGGCGGCCGTCCCGGAGGACAGGCGGAGGCTCTTCTTGGCCTGGGCGATGGCCTCTTCGAGGACGGCCGGGTCGGTCACGTTGGGGCGGTCGAACGACGGGGCCACGGCGCGGGCGCGGAAGGGCAGGACGAAGCCGGCCTTGATCGAGCCGTCGGCCCGGGCGACACGCAGGCCGCCGAGGTGGCCGGGGGCGACCTGGAAGACGGCGTCGGCCAGGAGGCGCTCCGTGTAGTGGTCCCGGATCCGTTCGGCGAGGCTCACGCGTCACTCCACGAAGGTCACTTTGTTGAGGTCCTTGAGCCCGGTCACCCCGGCCAGGACCTTGTCCATGCCGACCTGGCGCAGGAAGACCATGCCCTCGGCCTTGGCCCGCTTCTTGACCTCGGACAGGGGCCGCTTCTCCAGGATGAGCTCCCGGATGGGATCGGAGAGCTCGAGGATTTCGGCGATGGCCGTCCGGCCCTGGTAGCCGGAGAAATTGCAGTCGGGGCAGCCCTTGGGCTCGTAGAAGACGGTCGCGGCGTGGCGGGCCGGGTCGAGGCCCGACTCGGCCAGGACGGGGGCCGCGTAGCGGACCGGGACCTTGCAGGCCGGGCAGAGGACCCGGACCAGCCGCTGGGCCAGGATGCAGTTGAGGGCCGAGATGAAGCTGTAGGGATCGACCTGCATGTGCAGGAAGCGCCCGATGACGTCGAAGACGTTGTTGGCGTGGACCGTCGTGAAGACGAGGTGGCCGGTCAGGGCCGACTGGATGGCGATCTGGGCCGTCTCCGGGTCGCGGATCTCGCCGACCATGATCTTGTCCGGGTCGTGGCGGAGGATGGAGCGCAGGCCGCGGGCGAAGGTCAGGCCCTTCTTCTCGTTGACGGGGATCTGGGTGATGCCGTCGACCTGGTATTCGACGGGGTCCTCGATGGTCACGATCTTGTCCTCGGGCGAGCGGATCTCGGTCAGCGCGGCGTAGAGCGAGGTCGTCTTGCCGCTCCCCGTCGGTCCCGTGACCAGGACCATGCCGTAGGGCTGGGCGATGTACTTGCGGAACTTCCGCAGGATCTCGTCCGAGAAGCCCAGGACGTCGAGCCGGAGCTCGCGGATGGCCTGGGTGATCATCTCCTTGTCGAGGATCCGGATGACGGCGTCCTCGCCGTAGATGCAGGGCATGATGGAGACGCGGAAGTCGATGGTCTTGTCCTTGATCTTGAGCCGGAAGCGGCCGTCCTGGGGGACGCGGCGCTCGGCGATGTCGAGGTCGGACATGACCTTGATGCGGGAGATGATGGGCGACTGGAACTTCTTGTCGATGGCCTCCATGGCTTCGCCGAGGACGCCGTCGACGCGGAACTTGATCTTGACGTCGTCGTCCTTGGACTCGATGTGGACGTCGCTGGCCCGCTTCTGGACGGCCGTGAAGATGATCGTGTGGACGAGCTTGATGATCGAGCCGTCCTGGTCGGCCAGCTTCTCGATGGAGATGACGTCCTCTTCCTCGCCGCTCTCGCGCTCGACGACCTGGGTGACGAAGCCCTCGGTCGCGTCCCGCAGGACCTGCATGGCCGTCTCGCTCTTGCGCAGGGCCTCGAGGATGGCCCGCTTCGAGGCGGCGTAGACTTTGACCTTCCGGCCGAGGAAGGCCTCGACGGCGTCGATGGAGGCGATGTCGGACGGATCGGCCACGGCGATCTTCATGACCCCGTCGGACTCGCCCAGGGGGACGAAGGACAGGCGGTGGATGAAGTCGACGGGGAAGGACTGGATGAGCTCGCGGTCGAGGTGCTCGGCCTCGAGGTCGATGTAGGGCACCCGGTAGCGCTCGGCCAGGGCCCGGACGTCCCGGTCCTCGCCGCCGGCGGCCCCTCGGTCCCTGCTCACGTCGCTCGCCTCCCCCGCCCTCACCGGGCGATCCGGATGATGTTGAAGATCGGAATATACACCGACAGGAGCATCGCCGCCACCACCAGTCCCATCACGATGATGACCACGGGCTCGATGAGGGTGACCAGTGTCTCGATTTTACCACGAACCCTCTCGTCGTAGAAGTCGGCCATGTCGCCGAGCATGCCCTGGAGGTTGGCCGAGCTCTCGCCGATGCGGACCATGTCCAGGGCCAGGGGCGGGAAGGCGCCCGTCCCGGCCAGGGAGTCCGACAGCCCTTCGCCGTTGCGGATGTGGTCGGGGACGTCCGCCATGCGCCGGACCAGCCAGGCGTTGGGCACGGCCTGGATGGCGATGCCGATGGCCTGGATGAGGGAGATGCCGGCCTCGAGCAGCAGGCCCAGGGTGCGGCTGAAGAGGCTGATCCCCGACTCGTGCCAGATCGTCCGGCCGAACGGGACCTTGAGCTTGAGCCGGTCCGCGTGGTAGCGGAAGTCCGGCCGCCGGCGCATTCGGAAGAAGGCCAGGACCGCCGCGGCCAGGAGCGCCGCGAAGACGAACCAGTAGCGGGCGAGGCCGGTGGCCAGGCCCATGATGATCCGGGTGATCCGCGGCAGATCGGTCGAATAGCTCTGGTAGAAATCGGCGAACTTGGGGATGACGAAGTTGATGAGGATGCCGACGAGGATGAAGGAGAAGACGATGAGGACCGTCGGATAGGTCATGGCCGAGCGGATCCGGGCCCGGGTCTGGGAGATCATCTTGGAGTACTGGATGTAGCGGCCGAGCGAGCCCGCCAGGTTGCCGCCCTTTTCCCCGGCCATCAGGCTGGCCGTGTAGACCGGCGAGAAGACGGCCTCGTAGGGCTGGAAGGCCTCCGACAGGGCCTTGCCTCTCTTGACCTCGGCGGCGACGTCGATGAGGATCTCCCGCAGGTGGACGTTCTTGACCCGGCCGGTGATGGACTCGAGGCTCTTGAGGATCGGGTAACCGGCCTTGATCATGGCCACGAGTTCCTGGTTGAACAGGATGATGTCCCGGTCCTTGACCTTCCGCCCGATCTTCAGCCCCAGGTTGCCGAGCCGGTTCCAGTCCCTCCGGACGGACAGGACCAGGATGCCCTCGCCCTCGAAGGTCTTCCGGCATTCGGCGGCCGATTGGGCCAGGACGGACCGGCTTTGGACCCGGCCGTCCTCGCCGGCGAGCCGGCAGAGGTAGTACGGCATTTTGGCGATTTTCCGCTAGTTTTAGTCGGTTCTAATCTATTCCAGGGCGCAATTATTGTCAATCGTCCGGGGACCCGCCGCGCGACCGCGGCCCGCCGCGGCCCGGGCCGGCCCGTGAGCTCCCGGCCGTATTGACAAACCGGGGGAGAAAGAATAACTATGGGGCCGTGACCAGAAGCGGGAAGGCCTTGTCGGGGGCGCTGGCCGGGGTCGCCCTGATGCTGCTTAGCGGCGCCGGCACGGCCCAGACCGGCCCCTCGCCCGTGTCCCAGGATCCCCCGCCCCAGGACGTCCAGCGGCCCAGCTTTGACTACATGAGCACGTTCTTCCGCGGCACCGATCCCCTGGGCATCAAGGAAGACCCGGCGGCGCGGCGGATCCTCAACCAGGGTCCCGTCCCCTGGGCCGTCAGGGCCGGCTCCCGGCACATTCTCGATTAGGGGTATTTTTTTTATGTTCCGGATTCAATTTTTTGGATGGAAATGAAGAAGTCCTACGCCCTCGTGCTCGCCCCGGCGCTCGTGCTGCTGGCGCTCGGCGCCGCCAACGTCGCCCGCAAGGCGACCTGGCGCGACGTCACCGACGGCATCACCTGGAAGGCCGCGGAGGGCGGCCTGCGGGCCATCCGGGTCGACCCGGCGAGCGAGGCCTTTCTCCGGGCCGGCATCCGCAAGGGGGACGTCCTCACGGCCATCAACAAGGTCCCCGTCCGGACGCAGGCCGATGTCCTCCGCAGTCTGTGGCAGGCCGCGGCCACGGACCAGAGCGTCACCTACCAGATCAGCAAGGAAGGGATGCAGATCTATCCGACCTTCTACCCCCGCAAGAAGGCCGTCAATCCCATCTATTATTATCTCGTCGCCGTCGGCGTCATGACCCTGACCCTGGCCCTCATCGTCCTGTTCAACTCGCGCGGCCAGATGTCCCTGCCGTACGTCTTCTTCTACCTCCTGGCCCTGGCCTTCTCCGGCTTCATGATGCTCTCGCCGACCGGGGAGATGCGCGGGTTCGACCTGGCCTTCTACGGGCTCGACAAGCTGGGCTTCCTGGCCTTCTCCCCGCTGTTGCTGCATTTCTTCATGATCTTCCCCCCGCGCAAGGCCTTCCTCAAGCGCCGCTCCGACGTCCTGCCGCTCCTCTACGCCCCGGCCGCTTTCCTCCTGCTGGCCCGGGTCCGCCTCCACGTTCCGCTCCCGGGCGGGCGGACCGAGGCCTCCGTCCTGCGCATGCACGACGGCCTCGAACGCCTCGACCTCCTGCACTTCGCCGTCTTCGCCCTGGTCACCCTGGCCATCCTGGCCCACAGCACCCGCCGGGCCCCGAACATCCTGGTCAAGAAGCAGCTGCGCATCATCGTCTATGGGCTGGCCTTCGGCGTCCTGCCGTTCACAGCCTTTTACGTCGTGCCGTTCGTCCTCGGCGGCCGGCCGTCCTCGGGGGCCGAGCTGACGGTCCTCCTGCAGGCCCTCATCCCCCTGGTCTTCTCCTACTCCATCTCCCGCTACCGGCTGGTCGACATCGAGGTCTTCCTCAAGAAAGCGGCCACGCTGACGTTCTCCTTCTTCGTTCTCGCCTCCGTCTATCTCTTCGTCAGCTCGCGGACCCGGCTGTTCTCGGAGAATCGGCTCAACGCCGTCGTCCTCGGCGTGGTGGCCATCGTCCTGGGAGCGACGCTGTTCACGCCGTTGAAACGCCTCTTCCAGGGGCTGCTCGACCGGGCCATCTATAAAAGGAGCTACGAGTACCGCAAGACGCTGCTGTCGATCACCCGCGACCTCAGCCGGGAGCGCGACCTGGAGAAGCTGGCCGCCTCCCTGCTCGAGGCCATTTCCAACGCCCTGAGCCTGAAGCGCCTGGCCCTGCTCCTGGCCGACGAGTCCGGCCGCGGGTCCTTCCGGGTCCTCAAGGCCCGGGGGGACGGGCCGGACCTCCCCGGGGCCATCGAGCTCGACGCCTGGCTGGCCGGAGCGGTGCGGGCCCGCGACACCCTGGCCTTCGTCACGGCCTCGGAATCGGAGCCGGCCCGGGCCGCCTGGGAGCGCCTGGGCGACCTCGGGTTCTCCCACATCCTGCCCCTCCGGATCGAGGACAAGGTCATCGGCTGCCTGGCCATGGGCCGGAAGGTGGACGGGTCCTTCCTGTCGCGCGAGGATTGGGAGCTGCTGACGACGATCTCCGGCTCGGCCGCCCTGGCCCTGGAGAACGCCGACCTCTACGGCCGCGAGATCGTCCGGGCCATGGAGATGCAGAGGCTCAAGGATTACAGCGAGAACATCATCGAGAGCCTGACCGTCGGGGTCTCGGTCGTCGACGAGCAGGGCGTCGTCACGGGCTGGAACCGGGTCCTCGAGGACCAGGTCCTGGTCCGCCGGGAGGCGGCCCTCGGTCGCAGGCTGCGGGACGTCCTCGGCCCGGCCACCTACGAGGCCGTCTTCCCCCAGGAGGGCGAGGCCGATTTCCGGCTCCTCAGCGAGATCGCCGTCGAGGTCGGAGGCGGGCAGAAGCGGGTCTTCGACATCGCCCGCACGCCGCTGTTCGACAACGCCCTCAGGGCCTACGGCACGATCATCGTCTTCGAGGATGTCACGGACAAGATCCGCCTCCAGCAGCAGTTGTTGACCTCGGAGAAGCTGGCCTCCATCGGCCTGCTCTCGGCCGGCGTCGCCCACGAGATCAACACCCCGCTGACGGGCATCTCGAGCTACATCCAGATGCTCCAGAAGAAGCTGGCCGACCCCCATTACGCCCAGATCCTGGAGAAGGTCGAGGCCCAGACGGACCGGGTGGCCAAAATCGTCAAGAACCTCCTGACCTTCGCCCGCAGCCCGTCGGACGCCTCCTTCCAGCGCGTCGACCTCAAGCAGAGCCTGGAGGAGATCCTGTCCCTCATCGACTACAAGCTCAAGACCATGAACATCCGCCTGGCCCTCGACCTGGCGCCCGTGCCCGGCGTGTACGCCCAGGGCGAGCGGCTCCAGCAGGTCTTCATCAACATCATCCTCAACGCCCTCGACGCCATGCCCCAGGGCGGCGAGCTGGGCATCCGCCTGGCCCCCGAGGACGGGGCCGCGGTCATCCGCATCTCGGACACGGGCACGGGCATCCGGCCGGAGCACCTGTCGCGCATCTTCGATCCCTTCTTCACGACCAAGGGCGTCGGCAAGGGCACCGGGCTGGGGCTGTCGATCAGCTACGCCATCGTCAAGGAGCACGACGGCCACATCGAGGTCCGCAGCGAGCCCGGCCGGGGCTCGACCTTCACCATCACCCTGCCGACGGGCCGCGACGGCTCGCGCGGCGCCGGGGCGCCGGCCCCGAGGAAGTGACCATGGACAGCAAGGGCATCATCCACATCATCGACGACGAGCCGGTCATCCGCGACGTCCTGGGCCAGCTCCTGGCCTCGGAGGGCTACGAGGTCGAGCTCTCGGCCTCGGGCGAGGAGGCCCTGGAGAAGTACCCCTCCCGCTCGTTCGACACGACCCTCCTCGACCTGCTCATGCCGGGCCTGGACGGCCTCGAGGTCCTGCGGCGCATCAAGCGCGTCGACCCCCTGGCCCCGGTCATCATCATCACGGCCTACGGCTCGGTCGACTCGGCCATCCAGGCCATGAAGATCGGGGCCCTGGACTACGTCCAGAAGCCGTTCAAGCACGACGACCTGCTCATGGCCCTCGAGAAGGCCGTCGAGCGCAAGCGCCTCCAGGACGAGAACGCCCGGCTCAAGGACGAGCTCCGCCAGCGCTTCGACTTCGCCCGCATCATCGGCAAGAGCGAGGCCATGCGCCGGGTCTTCGACCTCGTCCGGGCCGCCGCGCCGACGCGCAGCACCATTCTCCTCCAGGGCGAGAGCGGCACCGGCAAGGAGCTCGTGGCCCGGGCCATCCACGCCAACTCGAACCGGGCCGAAGCCCCGTTCGTCACGGTCAACAGCGGCTCGCTGCCGCCCGACCTCCTCGAGAGCCACCTGTTCGGCCACGTCAAGGGCGCCTTCACCGGCGCCGTGGCCCTGAAGAAAGGGCTGTTCGAAGCGGCCGACAAGGGCACCATCTTCTTCGACGAGATCTCCTCCGTCAACCTGGAGACCCAGGCCAAGCTCCTGCGGGTCATGCAGGAGAAGGAGTTCATGCGCCTCGGCGGGACCCAGACGATCAAGGTCGACGTCCGCATCCTGGCCGCCACCAACACGGACATCGAGGAGCTCATCGCGGAGAAGGCCTTCCGCAAGGACCTTTTCTACCGCCTCAACGTCATCAAGATCGAGATCCCGCCCCTGCGCGAGCGCAAGGAGGACATCCCGCCGCTCGTCCGCCACTTCGTCGAGGTCTACGCCCGGGAGAACCGCAAGGAGGTCGAGGGGGTCAGCGACGACGTCTTCGGCATCCTCGACGCCCACTCCTGGCCGGGCAACGTCCGCGAGCTCGAGAACCTCGTCGAGCGGGCCGTCGTCCTGTCGCGGTCCAAGATCATCACCCGGGACGCCCTGCCGCCGTTCCTGCTGCGCGAGGGGGCCGTCGACGACGAGGCCCTCATCGCCTCCGAGGAGTCCCTGGACCTGCGCGAACGGACCCAGGCCTTCCAGAAGAAGGTCATCCTGGCCGCCCTGCGGAAGACGAAGGGCGTCCAGAACAAGGCCGCCCACCTGCTCGGGGTCAAGCCGACGACGCTCAACGAGATGATCAAGCGCCTGAAGATCGATACGGGCGCTTTCCCGGCCTAGTCGAATTGGCCGGGCACGGCCCGGTCGGGGTTGACGACGACGCGGTCCGGCTTGCGCGGCAGGACCAGGGAGAAGCGCTCGACCTTCTCGTCGACGACGACCAGGTGCCGGCGCGTCTCGGACCCGCGGCGCGTCTCGATCCAGAGGGGGAAGACGAACGTCCCCGCGAGCTGGGTGACCCGGAAGTCGACGCGGACGCCCTCCGGGACGGTCGTCTCCGTCCAGGACGTCCGGACGTCGGGCAGCCGCCAGTCCTCGAACCAGCCGGCGAAGAAGGCCTTGAGGTCGCGGCCCGAGGCCGCGGCCATGGCCGCGACGAAGTCCGCCGTGCGGGCCGGCCCGAACTTCTTCTTCTCGAAGAACGACCGCAGACCGGCCTCGAAGGTCTCGCGGCCGAGGAGGTCCTGGAGCATGAACAGGGCCAGGGCGGCCTTGTCGTAGACGATGGCCTGGTAGGCTTCGTAATCGAAGTAGCTCAGCCGCGAGCCCATCAGGATGGGGCCGCGGACCGACTTCCGGGCCGTCCAGCGGGCGAACTTGCGCAGGATGGCCGCGTAGGCCGCCTCCCCGTAGCGGTGGCGCAGGTAGGATGCCGAGGCGAACTGGGCCAGGCCCTCGCTCAGCCACTGGTCCTTGTGCGTGCCGAAGGACACCCCCTGCCCCCACCACTGGTGGGCGATCTCGTGGGCCAGGAAGTACTCGTCCCAGCCCGAGAGGTCGACGGGCGTGTCGACCGGCGAGGGGAAGCCCGAGTCGCCGAACCAGGGCAGGTCGTTGATGACGATGAACGAGGCCGGGCTGTGCCCGCCGGCGGCCGGCCACAGCCGGAGGACGATGCCCAGCTTCTCGTAGGGATAGGGGCCGAAGGCCCGGCCGTAGAAATCGAGGATGTCGGCGGCTTGGTCGAGCAGGCCGGGCCGGGTGTCCATGACCTCGGTGGAGACGAAGGCGGACAGGGGCACGGCCCCGGGCCGCTTCCGTTCCGGACCGAACTTGCCGACGATGAACGACATGTACTTCAGGGGCGCCCGGGAGACGAAGGTGAAGACGGAGCCGCCGGCCTTTTCGACGGCCACGGCGTCGTCCAGGTCCTCGCGACGGCCGCGGGCGACGAGCTCGCCGTTGGCCACGCACTCGTAGCCCGGCGGGACGACCAGGGTCAGCCGGGCCAGGAAGTAGTCCTCCTCGACCGGCCCGGGATACCAGTGCCCGGCGTGGGAATAGAAGTACGTCTCGTACCGGGGACGGACGCGGATGCTGCCGCCGCCGGCCCCCGTCTGGGCGATGACGTCGGTCGTCGGGCTCGCCGGCCGCATGACGCCGCGGTAGAAGATCTCGACGGGCACGGGGTCCCGCCCCATGGGCGGTTCGACGAGGTGGACGTAGAGCGTCCGGCGGACCCGGTCCTGGGTGTAGAACAGCTCCCGGTCCAGGGCATCGGTGATCTTGAGGATCTCGAGGTCGGGATTGAAGCGGAGCTTGAGGGTGTCCAGGGCGTCGACCCGGGGCACGACCTCGATCCGGGCCCGGGCCGAAAGGTAGGAGCTGGCCGGAGTGAAGCTCAGGTCGAGCGAATAGGTCGTGACGTCGAACTTCTCGTCGAAGGACAGGACCATCCGCTTGAGCGGCGGCCCCTCGTCCGGCTCCCGGGGAGTGTAGAGGCAGACGATGCGTTCTTTGGCGTGGTCGTAGAGGCTGACCTCGTCGTCGGCGAAGGGGGAGAAGATGTAGGCCATCTCCGCGCCCCGCCGGAGCTTGAAGCTCAGGCCGGCTTCGTCCCCCTGGGGCAGGAAGGACAGCAGGCTGCCGTCGATGGAGCTCTCGATGGTGAAGGCCCGGGGATAGTTGCGGGCGAAGACCGCGGCGGCCTTGTCCCGCTCGGCCGAGGAGACGTCCGGGCCTCCGGGCGCGGTCTCGATCCGGACCCGCGAGGCGAAGAAGCTGGGGGAGCAGCGGACGTACAGGGATTCGATCTCTCTCTCGATCCGGTCGCGCTTGTAGAGGAGCTCGAGCTGGTGCTTCTCGTTGGCGTCGCCGGGCGTGAAGGAGACCCGGCCCCGGCCGACGACGACGAGGGCCGTGTCGAGCCCGGGGATGTTGTCGTAGAAGACGGCGGCGTCCTCGAAGACGGCCCGGATATCGGCGTGGCCGATCTCCAGCCGCCGGGCCCGCACGGCCCGTTCGCCGGGGACGCGGACCTTCAACAGGCGGGTCGGGTTGCCCGTGACCTCGCGGCCGGCGACCCGCCAGGCGCCGCCGCTGCGCTCGAGGGAGACCGTCCAGGCCTCGATGAGGGCCGAGTAGTCGTTCTCGAAATAGGCCTGGACGAAGGCCCGGGCGACGTCCGGGCCGTCCGTGCGGACCCCGACCGTCCGCAGGGTCAGCCCGGTCATGGCCATCTCGCCGGAGTAGACGTCCAGGCGGGCGCTCTCGCCGGCCCTGGCGTCCTCGGGGAAGCCCCCCAGGTAGGCAGGCCGGTCTCCCGACTGCAGGGCGGTCCGCAGCCGCTCGACGAAGGCCGCCGCGGTCTCAGAGGAGGGCTCGGCGGCCGCCTGCCCGAAGACCGGGCCGGCCGCGGCGATGAGGCTGAGGAGGATCCCGATGAGCGCTGTTCTCACGGCTCTCCTTATTATAACATCATCCGTTTCCTGCCCAGCGCTAAAGCCGATTTCATGCCAAGGGACGGTTTCGGCCGTCCCTGTCGGGAGGACGGACGGAGAGCGCCGGGAGGCGGGTGTAAAATTGCTTTACGCCGGGAGGGTCATGTCTTGAGACGCCGGCCCAGGACGGCCTCGACGTCGCGGACCTTGCCCTCGATGCGGCCGTCGGCCGACGGCCGGTCGTCGATGGCGATGTGGGTCAGGACGCGGGTCTTCCCGCCGCGCAGGGTCTCGTGGCACAGCCGGACCAGGCCGAGGACCTCGTCCCAGCTCCCCTCGACGATGGTCCCCATGGCCGTCAGCCGGTAGGGCAGGCCCGAGCGGTCGACGAGGTCGAGGATGCGGGCGACCGGTCCGGCCAGCTCCTCTCCCCCGCCGACGGGGACGACGCTGAACTCGACGACCACGGCCGGCCCCTAGTCCTTGTCCTTGTCGCGGTCCTTCTTCGGGCCGGCCTTCTTGAGCCGCTCCTCCCAGGTGATGAAGCTGTGGTAGAAGACGGCGTCGCCCTCGTCGATGCCGCGGGTGATCTCGGTGATGTGGGAGGTCTCGGCCCCGAATTCCTCGATGGCGTAGATGACGGCCTTGTCGGGCTTGGTCGTGGCCCCGCAGGTGTAGATGTCCAGGGCGGCGTAACCCTGCTCCGGCCAGGTATGGGTCGAGATGTGGGACTCGGAGATGACGACGACCCCGCTGACCCCGGCCGGGGGGAACTTGCTGAAGGAGATGGACCAGACGTGGGCGCCGGCGATCTCGGCGGCGCGGACGAGGATCTGCTGGACCTTCTCGACGCTGCCGATGATCTTGGGATCGCAGCCCGAAGCCTCGACGATGTAGTGGCGGCCGACGGGGGAATGAGCTGTCTTGACCATCGCCTTCTCCTTCGCGCGTACCGGGAGTCCGATTATGGCACAACCGGCGATTCTGTCAAGGACGGCTCACAGGGGCAGGCGAGGCTCCTCCTTGACCACGTTGAGGACCAGGTGGGTGACGGTCCGGTCGACGTGGGGGATGGCCAGAAGCCCCTTGACGAAACCATTGAGGTCCTCGCGCCCGGTGAATCGGCCGACGATGAAGGCGTCCCAGTCGCCGGTGACGTCGTAGACCGCGGCGACGTGGGGGTCCTGGGCGATCCGCTTCTGGGTCTCGATGAGCCGGCCCTTGGAGATGCGGACGGCCACGACGGCGGCCAGGCCGAAGCCGAAGTGCTCCGGGTCGACGACGGGGACGTAGCCCCGGATGGCCCCGGCCGCCTCGAGCTTCTTGACCGTGTGGATGACCGCGGTGACCGAGGTGCCGACCTCCTTGGCCACCTCGCGGAAGCTCTTGCGGGCATTGGCGTTGAGGACCCGGATGATCTTCCGGTCCAACTCGTCGATCATGGGTGGCGCCTCCAATTATCCTGTTTACTACCATAATTAGTTCCATTTGTAAATATTTTTATTTTTGTTATTGACATTCGTCGTGTTTTGGTCATATTTATTTGACATTATAGCGGGCCCGGCGGGCCGGGCGGCGAGGAGAGACCATGGCCCCATCGGCGAAACCGAGATCCTTCAAGGCGTTCGGGACGAGGGACGAGAAGGACGTCCTGGCCGTCGTCCGCGACCCGGCGAACGAGATCCCCTTCGTCCGGTTGATCTTCCCCGACATCCTGGGCCGGCAGATGGACTTCACCATCCCCGCCTCGGAGCTCGAGGCCGCCTTCACGGAGGGCAAGGGCTTCGACGGCTCCTCGATCGCCGGCTTCGTGCGTATCGAGGAGTCCGACCTGGTCATCAAGCCCGATCCCCGGACCTTCCGGGTCCTGCCCTGGACCTACCAGGGCTTCTCCCCCGACGTCCGCTGGCGCGAGGCCGTCATGTTCGGCGACATCCTGACCCCCGACGGCTCCGTCTACGCCGGCGACAGCCGGGCCGCCCTGAAGCGGGTCCTGGACCGGGCCCGCCGGGAGATGGGCATCGACGACCTCAAGTGCGGGCCCGAGCTCGAGTTCTTCATCTTCCCCTCGAGCGAGGCCCCGGTCCCGACCGACGCCGGCGGCTACTTCTTCAGCGGCCGCCACGGCGAGGTCCGCAAGGAGATCCAGCTCCTCCTCCACCGCATGGGCATCGCCACGGAGTACGATCACCACGAGGCCGCCCACGGCCAGCACGAGATCGACCTCCGCTACCTCGACGCCGTCGACATGGCCGACACGGCCATGATCTTCCGCTACATGGTCAAGAAGGTCTGCCGCATGCACGGCCTGTACGCGACCTTCATGCCCAAGCCCGTCAACGGCCAGAACGGCAGCGGCATGCACGTCCACCAGTCCCTCTGGCGGGGCGGCCGGAACCTGTTCTTCGACAAGAACGGGCCGTACCACCTGTCGCTCCTGGCCCAGCGCTACATGGCCGGCCTGATGACCCACGCCGGGGAGATCTCGGCCGTCCTCAGCCAATGGGTCAACTCCTACAAGCGCCTCATCGAGGGCTACGAGGCCCCCGTCTACGTCGCCTGGGGCCAGAAGAACCGCTCGGCCTACATCCGGGTCCCCGAGTACCAGCCGGGCAAGGAACGGGCCACGCGCATCGAGCTCAGGGCGGCCGATCCCGCCTGCAACATCTACCTGGCCTTCGCCGTCATGCTGGCCGCCGGGGCCGAGGGCATCCGGAAGAAATACGAACTCGTCGACCCGGTCGAGGAGAACATCTACCGCATGAGCGGGGCCCGGCAACGGAAGTTCGACATCCGGGTCCTGCCCCGGGACCTCGACGAAGCCGTCCGCGTCATGGAGAAGAGCGCCGTCGTCAAGGAGGCGCTCGGCGGGCACATCTTCGACACGCTCGTGGCCAACAAGCTCAAAGAGGTCGAGGAGTACAATCGCAACGTCTCGGGCGAGTTCGAGAAGCAGGTCAGCGACTACGAGATCCGCCGCTACCTGCCCGTCCTGTGAGGGAAATAAATTCGCCGCTTGCACCGGGCCGGACCGTTCGCTTATAATCCCGCCGTGCGCCCGTCGCCCCGCGATCTCGAGGCCTTGACCGCCAGGTCCGCGGGCAGGCCCCGGGCCCTCATCCAGGTCCTCCAGGACGTCCAGGACCGCTACCACTGGCTCCCGCCCGAGGCCCTCGAGCACGTCTCGCGGGCCCTCGGGGTCCCGCTCGTCCAGGTCTACGGCGTAGCCACCTTCTACCGTTCCTTCTCCCTGTCCCCCCGCGGCCGCCACGTCTGCACGGTCTGCCTGGGCACGGCCTGCCACGTCCGCGGCGGCGCGGCCGTCCTGGAGCAGTTCGAGCGGCGGCTCGGCATCGCCGCGGGAGAGACCACGCCGGACGGCCGCGTCACCCTGGAGCGCGTCAACTGCCTGGGAGCCTGCGCGCTGGCTCCGCTGGCCGTCGTCGACGGCCGCTATCACGGCCGGATGACGGAGGCCAAAGCCGAAGCCGTCCTGGCCGACATCGACAAGGACGACCCCTCTTGACGGCCGCCCGGACCCACATCCTCGTCTGCGCCGGCACGGGCTGCGTCTCCTGCGGCTCCTTCGCCCTGCGCCGCGAGCTCGAGGACGAGGTCCGCCGCCGCGGGCTCGAGGGCGAGGTCCAGGTCGTGGCCACGGGCTGCAACGGCTTCTGCGAGCGGGGGCCGATCGCCCTCGTCCAGCCCGAGGGCGTCTTCTACCAGCGCCTGACGCCGGCCGACGTCCCCGAACTCGTCGAGGAGCACCTGGTCAAGGGACGCCCCGTCCGGCGGCTGATGTACGTGCCGCCCGAGGCGCGCGAGCCGGTGCCCCGGATGCAGGACATCGAGTTCTTCAAGCACCAGCGGCTCATCGTCCTGCGCAACCGGGGCCGCATCGACCCGGAGCGGATCGACGACGCCATCGCCGCCGACGGCTACGCCGCCGCGGCCAAGGCGCTGTCCGAGATGACCCCGGACGGCATCGTCGCCGAGATCACCGCCTCGGGCCTGCGCGGCCGGGGCGGGGCGGGCTTCCCGACCGGCATCAAATGGCAGGCCACGCGCCGCGCCCCGGGCGGCCCCAAGTACGTCGTCTGCAACGGCGACGAGGGCGATCCCGGGGCCTTCATGGACCGCTCCGTGCTCGAGGCCGATCCCCACGCCGTCATCGAGGGCATGATCATCGGCGCCCGGGCCGTCGGCGCCTCCCGCGGCTTCCTCTATATCCGCAACGAGTACCCGCTGGCCATCGAGCGCATCAACCGGGCCCTCGACCAGGCCCGGGAGTACGGCCTCCTGGGCACGGACATCCTGGGCACGGGCTTCGACTTCGACCTCGAGGTCGTCCGCGGCGCCGGGGCCTTCGTCTCGGGCGAGGAGACGGCCCTCATGGCCTCCATCGAGGGCGGCCGGGCCTACCCCCGCCAGCGCCCGCCCTACCCGGCCCAGCGGGGGCTGTGGGGCCGCCCGACCGTCATCAACAACGTCGAGACCTGGGCCAACGTGCCCTCGATCGTCCGCCGCGGCGCGGCCTGGTTCGCCGCCCTCGGCACGGCCGGGAGCAAGGGCACGAAGGTCTTCTCCCTCGTCGGCAAGATCGCCCACACCGGCCTCGTCGAGGTGCCCATGGGCATCACCCTGCGGGAGATCGTCTACGGCATCGGCGGCGGCATCCCCGGCGGCCGCGACTTCAAGGCCGTCCAGATCGGCGGGCCCTCGGGCGGCTGCATCCCCAAGGCCCTGCTCGACCTGCCCATCGACTACGAGAGCCTCAAGTCGGTCGGGAGCATGATGGGCTCGGGCGGCATGATCGTCATGGACGAGGACACCTGCATGGTGGACATCGCCCTCTACTTCCTGCGCTTCGCCGAGGAGGAGTCCTGCGGCAAATGCTCCCCCTGCCGGGTCGGGACGGGCGAGATGGCCCGCCTCCTGGCCAAGATCACCTCCGGCCGCGGCGAGCCGGCCGACATCGCCCGCCTCGAGGACCTGGCCGCCACGGTCCGGCGGGGCTCCCTCTGCGGGCTCGGCCAGACGGCGCCCAATCCCGTCCTGACGACCCTGCGCTACTTCCGCGACGAGTACGAGGCCCACGTCCGCGACAAGCGCTGCCCGGCCCTCGTCTGCAAGGACCTCATCGCCTTCGCCATCGACCCGGCCAAGTGCGTCGGCTGCCTCCTCTGCAAGAAGGCCTGTCCGTCCGGGGCCATCTCCGGAGAGCTCAAGAAGGTCCACGTCATCGACGGGGCCGCCTGCATCAAGTGCGGCCTGTGCCTGTCCGTCTGCCCGGCCAAGGTCCGGGCCGTCGTCAAGACTTCGCCGGACCCCGGCGCCGGAGCGGGACGATGAAGCTCCTCATCGACGAGCGCGAAGTCGTCTGCCGGGACGGGCAGACCGTGCTCGAGGCCGCCCGCGGCGCGGGCATCGCCATCCCGTCGCTCTGCGACCACCGGGACCTCGTCCCCTTCGCCGGCTGCCGCATCTGCCTCGTCGAGATCGAGGGCCGCCGCGACCCGGTCCCGGCCTGCGCCACGCCCGCGGAGGACGGCCAGGTCGTCCGGACCCGGACGCCCGAAGTGTTGGCCCTGCGCAGGAAGGTCCTCGAGCTCATCCTGGCCTCCCACCCCTACGCCTGCCTCGTCTGCGCCGAGAAGCCGTCCTGCGAGGACCTCAAGGCGACCATCCGCAAGGTCGGCGAGGTCACGGGCTGCGTCCTCTGCCCGGCCAACGGCGCCTGCGAGCTGCAGCGGGTGGTCGAGATGGTCGGGCTGGACAAGGTCGAGGTCCCCGCCGTCTACCGGGGCCAGGAGGTCAGGCGGGCCGACCCCTTCTTCGACCGGGACTACAACCTCTGCATCCTCTGCGGCCGCTGCATCCGCGTCTGCGAGGAGGTCCGCGGGGCCGCGGTCCTGTCGTTCGTCCACCGCGGCGGGCGGACGGAGGTCGGCACGGCCTTCGACCGGGCCCTCCTCGAGACGGGCTGCCGCTTCTGCGGCGCCTGCGTCGATGTCTGCCCGACCGGGGCCCTCGTCGAGCGGGCCGTCCGGCCCCTGCCCCGGCCCGAGCGCGCGGCGGAGGCCGTCTGCCCGTTCTGCGCGGACGGCTGCGGGCTCGAGCTGGACATCCGGGACGACCGGGTCCTGGCCTCGAGGCCGGCCGACGTCCCGCCCAACCGCGGCCAGGCCTGCGTCAAGGGCCGCTTCCTCGTCCGCGTCGCCCTCAGCGGCGAGGGCCGGCTCCTCGAGCCTCTCGTCCGGCGGGACGGGCGCCTCGTCGCGTCGACCCTCGACGAAGCCCTCGACGCCGCGGCGGCCGGGCTGGCCGCGGCCGCCCCGGGGCGGCGGGCGGCCGTCTATCCCGCCCAAGTCGCGCTCGAGGACGCCTTCGCTTATCTCGCCTTCAGCCGGGAGGTCCTCGGGACGAGCGCCGTCGACCCCTCCCCCGCGCCCGACCTCGAGCGGGCCCTCGACGCGTTCGCCGCGCGGCACGGGGACCGGCTCCCGGTGAGCCGGGGATTGGACGGCATCGGCTCCGGCGGCGCCGTCCTGTCGTGGGACGTCGACCTCGCGGCCGGCCACCCGATCGCCTGGGTCGAGGTCGTCCGGGCCGTCCGCGGCGGGGCCGGCTTCGTCGCCGCGGGCCGGGCCCCGGAAGGTCCCGTCGGCTCGTCGGCCTTGAAACTGGACCTGGGAGCCGGGGCATCCGCCGCGGCCGCCGACCTCGCCGCCGCCCTGCTCCGCTCCCCCGCCTCGCCCGCGCCGGCGGCGGCCGGCCTCGAGGCCTTCCGGAAGGCCGTCGGGCGGCGCCGGGGCGGCCCGCGCGCGGCCCGGGCCGCCTTCGACGAGGCGGCCGCGCGGTTGCTCGCCGGCGGTCCCGTCTCCGTCCTCTTCGAAGCCGGATCCGTGACCGGGCCGGACGGCCTCGAAACCCTGGCCTGGCTCTGGAACATCGCCCTGCTCACCGGAGGGCGGCTCGTGCCGCTGACCGCCGGAGCCAACGGGCGCGGGATCGGCGAGCTCGAGCGGGTTTTCGGCGGTCCGGCCGCATTCACGACCGGCGCTTGCGACGCCGTCGTCTCCGGCGCAGCCCTGACCGGGCCCAAGCCGCCCTTCCTCGTCCGCATCGACACCCACCGGACACCGGACCTCGAGCAGGCCGACGTCGTCCTGCCGGCGGCCGCGTTCGCCGAGTCCGGCGGGACCTGGGTCAACACGGAGGGCCGGATCCGGACCGTCGCGGCGGCCGTCCCGCCTCCCGGCGCGGCCAGGCCCGAAGCCGAGCTCCTGGCGGCCCTGGCTTCACGGCTGGGGCGGCCGGACTTTCCGGGACGCGACCGGGAAGCCCTGCGGGCCGCGCTCCTCGAGCGGGTGCCCGCCCTGGCCGGCGACGACCCGGACGCTCCCGGCGGCCTCCGGCTGCGGGACGAACCGGCCGCCGCGCCGCGCTTCGCCGCCGTGGCCCGCGTCCCGGTCCGGCCCCGCTGCCCGGCCGGCCCCGGGGACGCCGCGGCCGCGGCCCCCCGGGAGGCCCTGCGCGGTTTCGATCCCGTCGCCGCCAGCCGCGGCTACGCCAAGCTGGCCAGGAGGGCCGGATAATGCCCCGCGTCGTGCGCCGCGAGCGTCTCGTCCCCAACATCCATCTGCTCGAGGTCGAGGCCCCGGAGATCGCCCGCAAGTGCCGGCCGGGCCAGTTCGTCATCGTCATGCCGGACGCCCGCGGCGAGCGCGTCCCCCTGACCGTCGCCGACTGGGACGCCGCCCGCGGCACGGTCACGGTCGTGTTCATGACCGTGGGCACGTCGACCCGCAAGCTGGCCCGGCTCTCGGGCGGCGACACCCTGCCGATCTTCGCCGGGCCGCTCGGCCGGCCCTCGGACACCGGCGGGGCCGGGACCGTCCTCTGCGTCGGCGGATGCTACGGCATCGCCGCCATCCATCCCCTGGCCCGGGCCTACAAGGAGGCCGGCCGCCGCGTCGTCGTCCTCGTCGACGTCAAGGCCGACTACCTGTTCTATTGGCGCGACCGCCTGGCCGCCGTCGCCGACGAGGTCCTGGTCTCGTCGCGCGACGGCCTCTACGGCGATTGCGGCTACGTCCCCCGGCAGGTCCGCGAGGTCCTGGCGCGGGAGACGGTGGCCCGGGTCGTCGCGGCCGGCTGCACCTACCTCATGTCCAGCGTCGCCGAGGCGACGCGGCCCGCGGGCGTCCCGACGGTCGTCAGCCTCAATCCGGTCATGGTCGACGGGACGGGCATGTGCGGCGCCTGCCGGGTCACCGTGGGCGGCAAGACCAGGTTCGCCTGCGTCGACGGCCCGGACTTCGACGGCCACCTCGTCGATTGGAACGAGCTCTACGCCCGCCGCAAGGCCTACTTCGACGACGAGATCCGGTCCGTCTGCGCTTGGGAAGAGGAGACGTTCCCGTGAGCGACCGCCCGCCCCTCCCCTCCGCCCTGGCGGCCGAGATGCTGGCCGAGTTCGAGAAGGACTGGCGCAAGGACCTCCGCCGCGCGGTCGCCGTCAAGGACCGCATGAAGATCGGGCGCCGGACGATGCCCCAGCGCGCGGCCGACGAGCGGAACAGGGACTTCGCCGAGGTCAATCTCGGGCTCGGCCCGGAAGAAGCCATGCTCGAGGCCCGGCGCTGCCTGGACTGCGCCAAGCCCGCCTGCGTCACCGGCTGCCCCGTGCGCATCGACATCCCCAGCTTCGTCAAGCTCGTGGAAAAGGGCGAGTTCGCGGCCGCCGCGGCCAAGATCCGCGAGGCCAACAGCCTGCCGGCCGTCTGCGGCCGGGTCTGCCCGCAGGAGACCCAGTGCGAGGAGGTCTGCCACCTCCGCAAGGCCACCGGCGTGGCCGTGGCCATCGGCAACCTGGAGCGCTTCGTCTCCGACTTCGAGCGGCTCGAAGGGAGCTCCGTCTCCCCCGCCTGCGCCCCGTCCTCTGGCCGCAAGGCCGCCGTCGTCGGGGCCGGGCCGGCCGGGCTGACCGTGGCCGGCGAGCTGGCCCGCCGCGGCCACGAGGTCACGGTCTTCGAGGCCCTCCACGAGGCCGGCGGCGTCCTCGTCTACGGCATCCCCGAGTTCCGCCTGCCCAAGAGCATCCTCGTGGCCGAGGTGGCCTACCTCGAGCGGCTGGGCGTCGCCTTCCGGATGAACTTCATCGTCGGCAAGACGGCCACCGTCGAGGACCTCTTCGCCGACGGCTACGGGGCCGTGTTCATCGGGACCGGGGCCGGCCTGCCGAACTTCATGGACATCCCCGGCGAGAACCTGGTCGGCGTCTACTCGGCCAACGAGTACCTGACCCGGGTCAACCTCATGCGGGCCTACGACTTCCCCCGCTACGACACCCCGGTGTCCCCGGGCCGCCGGGCCGTGGTCGTCGGGGGCGGCAACGTGGCCATGGACTCCGTCCGCACGGCCAAGCGCCTCGGGGCCGAGGAGGCCCTCATCGTCTACCGCCGCTCCCGGGCCGAGATGCCGGCCCGGATCGAGGAGGTCCACCACGCCGAGGAGGAGGGCGTCAAGTTCCACTTCCTGACGGTGCCGACGCGCTACATCGGCGACGAGCGCGGCCGGGTCCGGGCCATGGAATGCCTGCGCATGGAGCTCGGCGAGCCCGACGCCTCCGGCCGCCGCCGGCCCGTGCCCGTGCCGGGCTCGGAGTTCACGACCGAGGTCGACCTCGTCGTCTGCGCCATCGGCCAGAGCCCCAATCCGCTCATCCCCCACACGACGCCCGGTTTGAAGGTCGGCAAGTGGGGCACCATCGAGGTCGACCCGCGGACCATGGCCGCCTCCCTGCCGGGCGTCTACGCCGGCGGCGACATCGTCCGGGGCGGGGCGACCGTCATCCTGGCCATGGGCGACGCCCGGGTCGCCGCGGCCGCGATGGACCGTCGCCTGCGCGGAGAACCGGACCCCGAGCCCGGGACCTGAACCCCGACGGAGCCGCCGATGAAGAAGCTCTTCGCCTGTTTCCCGCTCGCCGCCGTTCTCCTGGCCGCCCTCGCCTGCGGCGGCCGTCCGGCGGCCGTCCCGGCCGACCTCGTCCTGACCGGAGGCCCGGTCCGCACGCTGTCGGCGGCTCGTCCGAGGGCCGAGGCCCTCGCGGTGGCCGGCGGACGCGTCGTCTACGTCGGCGACGCCGCGGGCGCCCGCCGCTTCCAAGGGCCGGCGACGCGGGTGGTCGACCTCGGCGGCCGGGCCGTCCTGCCGGCCTTCCGGGATTCCCATATCCACCTGGTCACCGGCGGCGTCGAGCAGCTGGCCTGCAACGTCGCCGGGCTGGCCACGAAAGAGGCGGTCTGCGCCCGCGTCCGGGACTACGCGGCGGCCCACCCGGACCTGCCCTGGGTGACCGGCGGCGGCTGGGACCTGCCCCTCTTCCCCCAGGCCAACCCGAGGAAGGAAGACCTCGACGCCCTCGTCCCCGACCGTCCGGCCGTCCTCGATTCGGCGGACGGCCACTCGGCCTGGGCCAATTCGCGGGCCCTGGCCCTGGCCGGCGTCACCCGGGCGACACCCGACCCCGAGGGCGGCCGCATCGAGCGCGACCCGGCCACGGGCGAGCCGACGGGTACGCTCCGCGAGAGCGCCGCCGGCCTGGTCGAGCGCCTCGTCCCCCCGCTCGGCCCGGATGACTATATAAGAGGATTGCGGGCCGGCCTGGCCCTCGCCAACCGCCACGGCATCGTCTCGATCGTCGAGGCCAGCGCCGGGCCCGACCTGCTCGACGCCTACGCCGCCCTGGACCGGTCCGGGGAGCTCTCCGTCCGGGTCCTGGCTTCCCTCCACGTCGATACGAGCCGGGGCGTCTCCGAGGCGGCGCGGCTCGCGGGCCTGCGGCGGCGATACGCCGGGACGCGGCTCAAGGCCACCGCGGCCAAGATCTTCGCCGACGGGGTCATGGAGCCCCACACGGCCGCCCTCCTCGAGCCCTACGTCGACCGTCCGGGGGACCGGGGAGAGCCCCTCCTCGGGCCCGAGGCCTTCGACGCGCTGGCCGTGGCCCTCGACCGGGCCGGCTTCCAGGTCCACGTCCACGCCATCGGCGACCGGGCGGTGCGCATGTCCCTCGACGCCTTCGAAGCGGCCGGGCGGGCCAACGGCTTTCGCGACATGCGCCACCACATCGCCCATCTCGAGCTCGTCGATCCGGCCGACGTCCCCCGCTTCCGGAAGCTCGGCGCCGCGGCCAATTTCCAGGCCCTGTGGGCCTACGCCGATCCCTACATCACGGACCTGACTCTGCCCATCCTCGGGCCGGCCCGCTCGCGCTGGCTCTATCCCGTCGGCAGCGTCGCCGCGACCGGGGCCGTCCTCGTCGGCGGCAGCGATTGGTCCGTGTCGTCCCTGAACCCCCTCGAGGCCATCGAGGTCGCCCTGACCCGGCGTTCGCCGGACGACCCGCCCGGCGAGGCCTGGATCCCCGAGGAGCGGGCCGGCCTCGAGACCATGCTCCGGGCCTACACCGTGAACGGGGCCTGGCTCGTCCGCGAAGAGGCGGCGCGCGGCCCGCTCGAGACCGGCAAAGCCGCCGACCTCGTCGTCCTCGACCGCGATCCCTTCGCCGTGCCGCCCCAGGCCCTTTCGGAGATCAAGGTCCTGCTGACCCTCCTCGACGGCCGCGAGGTCTTCCGCGACCCGTCGTTCGCCCGCTGACCGGCCGGCCCGGCTGTTTACGGCCGGCCCGATCTGTGCTATAAATGGTGCTCTTTTGCCCATGGATATCCGACTGATCCTCGTCCAGGTCTTCGTCATCCTGTTCGCCATCACCGTCCACGAGGCGGCCCATGCCTGGACGGCGAACAGGATGGGCGATCCCACGGCCGCCGCCCTGGGCCGGGCCTCCCTCAACCCCCTGGTCCACATCGACCCCATCGGGACGGTCCTCTTCCCGCTCATCCTCATCCTGTTCAAGATGCCCGTGTTCGGCTGGGCCAAGCCCGTTCCCTACAATCCCTACAATCTTCGCCACGCGAAGAAGGGCGGCCTGTGGATCTCGTTCGCCGGTCCGATCGCCAACATCCTGACGGCCGCCGCCGCCGTGGTCCTGTTCCGGTTCCTCCGTCTGTTCGGGGCCCGCATCACGGACTTGTCCGCCCTGTCCAAGCCGCTCGAGGGGCTGAGCGTCATCCTGCTGTTCACGGCCATCATCAACATCTCGCTGGCCGTCTTCAACCTCATTCCCGTCCCGCCCCTGGACGGCAGCGGCATCCTGGCCGGCCTCCTGAGCGGGCGGGCCGCGGACCGCTACGAACGGTTGAGGCCCTACGGCTTCCTCATCCTGCTGGCCATCATGTACAGCGGCGTCCTGAACCTGATCTTCTCGCCCGTCCAGAACCTCATCGTCAGGCTCTTCAGCTAGCATGACCGAGACCGCCGCCGACACCCAGCCCCTCGAGGACGCCGCCGTCGCGCCCTCGCCGGCGCCGGCCGAGGCCGGCGACGGCTACCAGGTCCGCCTGGACGTCTTCGAAGGCCCGCTCGACCTCCTCCTGTTCCTTATCCGCAAGAAGAAGATCGACATCCACGACATCCCCATCGCCGCCATCACCAGGGACTACCTCGGCTACCTCGAGCGCAAGACCGAGATCAACCTCGACCGAGAGGCCGAGTTCCTGTTCATCGCGGCCCTGCTCATCTACATCAAGTCGCAGATGCTCCTGCCCCGGGAGACCGACCTGGCCGCGGGCGAGGACCCGCGCCGGGTCCTGGTCGACCGGCTCGTCGAGTACGAGAAGGTCAAGGCGGCCTGTTCCCTGCTCCGCGAGCGCGAGGACGTCCAGATCCTGCAGTGGAAGCGGGACTTCATCCCGCCCCTGTCGGGCGAGAGCGACCTCGAGCCGGTCGAACTCTCGCTCTTCGACCTGGCCGAGTCCTTCTTCCGGATGATGCGCCGCCGGGCCGCCGACGACACCCGGATCATCCGCGGCCGGGACGTCTCGGTCGAGGTCAAGATGAAGGAGCTGGTGACGCTCCTCCACGACAAGGGGATGTTCGATTTCCTCGCCTATTTCGAGGCCCACGAGACCCTCGAGGAGGCCCTGGTCTCCTTCTTCTGCGTCCTCGAGCTGGTCAAGTCCCGGGTGGCCGTGGCCGTCCAGGACGAGCTCTTCCAGACCATCCGGGTCTGGCTCCGCAAGGACGCCCGCAGGACGGAACCCCATGACTGACCTCAAGACCCTCGTCGAAGCCCTCATCTTCGTCTCCCAGGAGCCGGCGACGCCGGCCGCCCTCCAGGCCGTCCTCGAAGGCGTCCCCGCGGCCGACATCGAGGCCGCCGTCGAGGCCCTGGTCGCCGAGTACGCCGCCGACGGGCGCGGCATCCAGATCGTCCGCACCGGCGGCGGCTGGCTGTTCAAGACCAAGCCGGACCACGACCGCGAGGTCCGCAAGCTCCTCCAGATCGAGCGCAAGAACCGCCTGTCGTCGGCCGGCCTCGAGACTCTGGCCGCCATCGCCTACCGCCAGCCCGTGACCCAGGCCGAGATCTCGGCCATCCGGGGCGTCGACTCGACGGGGGCGCTGAAGACCCTGCTCGAGAAGAAGCTCATCAAGATCGTCGGCCGCAAGAAGGCCCCCGGCAACCCCCTCGTCTACCGGACCTCCGAGGAGTTCCTGCTCTACCTCGGCCTCGACAGCCTCGAGGACCTGCCCTCCGAGACGGAGATCGCCAAGATCCTCGAAGAGGAGAAAGCCGTCGACGCCTGACCGCTAAGTGTAGACGGGACCTTGACTTAGAGTTGACACGGAGGACATTCTCGGATAGTATGAAACGTCTTTTCCGGCCCCCTGAGGACGGGACGTCTCCGAATCACCTTTTCAGGAGCATTGCGCCATGACCGAGCCGAACAAGCAGCCCGAACGCGACAACCCCATGTCGTCGGAGGACTACGAACAGCTTCTCGACCGCTACGAGTACAGCACCAAGGACATCTCGATGGGGAAGGTCCTCAAGGGCCGCGTCATCAAACGGACCCCGACCCACGTCCTCGTCGACGTCGGGTTCAAGACCGAGGGCATGATCGCCAACGAGGAGTTCACCGACCCCGAGGCCCTCGAGGCCCTGGAGCCGGGCGCCGAGATCGACACCATGCTCGAGAAGACCGACCTCAAGGACGGCTACCTCGTCCTGTCCAAGAAGCGGGCCGACGGGCTGCGGGCCATCGAGGACCTGGACCGGGCCTTCGCCCACGGCCTGACCGTGACCGGCCGGGTCGTCGAGCGGACCAAGGGCGGCTTCAACGTCGACGTCGGGCTGCCGGCTTTCCTGCCCGAGTCCCACGTCGACATCCGCCCGGTCAAGGACGCCTCCGGGCTCATCGGCCAGACCCTGGATTTCCGGGTCATCAAGTTCGACCGCAAGACCGAGAACGCCGTCCTGTCGCGCAAGCTCGTGATCCACGAGGAGCGGGAGAAGACGAAGAAGCGGGTCTTCGGCAACCTGGCCAAGGGGGCCAGGATCACCGGTCACGTCAAGTCCCTGACCAGCTTCGGCGCCTTCGTCGACCTCGGCGGCATCGAGGGCCTCCTCCACGTCTCCGACATCTCCTGGGGCAAGAACGTCCACCCCTCCGAGCACCTGGCCGTCGGCCAGGAGGTCGAGGTCGTCGTCCTGGACTTCAACGAGCGCGAGGGCCGCATCTCGCTCGGCCTCAAGCAGCTCTCGCCCGATCCCTGGGCCAACATCGCCGAGAAGTACCAGGCCGGCCAGCGGATCGAGGGCAAGGTCACCAGCCTGACCGACTTCGGCGCTTTCGTCGAGCTCGAGAAGGGCGTCGAGGGCCTGGTCCACATCTCCGACCTGACCTGGTCGCGCAAGCTCGTCCATCCCAAGAAGGTCCTCAGCCCCGGGCAGGAGGTCGTGGTCAACATCCTGGACGTCAACCCGACGACCAAGCGCATCTCCCTCGGCCTCAAGCAGGCCTCGGCCCACCCCCTGGAGACCTTCCGCCAGAAGCACGGCATCGGCTCCCGCGTCGCCGGCGTCGTCACCAGCCTGACCGACTTCGGCGCCTTCGTCGAGGTCGAGAAGGGCATCGAGGGCCTCGTCCACATCTCCGACATCAGCTGGGAGAAGGTCAAGCACCCGTCCGAGAAGCTCCAGGTCGGCCAGGAGGTCGAGGTCCTGGTCCTCAACATCGACGTCGACAAGCAGAAGGTCTCCCTGGGCATGAAGCAGCTCGAGGGCGACATCTGGGAGGAGTTCTTCACCCGCCAGAAGACCGGCGACGTGGTCAAGGTCAAGATCGTCCGCTTGACCGACTTCGGCGCCTTCGTCGAGATCGTCCCGGGCATCGAGGGCGTCGTCTTCACGGCCGAGCTCGACGAGAAGAAGCTCGAGAAGCCGTCCGACGCCTTCGCCGTCGGCGACGAGCGCAACGCCAAGATCGTCAAGATGAACCCCAAGGCCAAGAAGATCTCCCTGAGCTTCAAGCAGGCCGTCTACGACCTGGAGAAACAGGACTTCCAGCGCTTCATGGAATCGCAGAACGACCGCATGACGCTCGGCGACATCATGAAGGACCAGCTCAAGGGCCTCAAGGCCCCGAAGAAGGGAACCCGGAAGGAGGACCCCCGTGATTAAAGCCGACCTGATCAACAAGATCTCCCAGGAGCTGAGCATCCCGAAGCAGGAGGCCGAGGAGGGCGTCAACCTCTTCTTTGAGACCATCCGCGAGGCCATCCTCCGCGGCGAGGAGATCGAGATCCGCGGCTTCGGCAGCTTCCGCTTCCGCAAGCGGACCTCGCGGGCCGGCCGCAACCCGCGGACGGGCGAGCCGGTCAAGGTCCCGCCGAAGAAGGTCCTGTACTTCAAGCCCAGCAAGCTCCTCAAGGAGCTGATCAACTCGTAATGCGCTACCTCGCCGCCCCCTGGAGGGCCGACTACGTGCGGCGGGCCGGAGCGGAGGACGGCTGCGTCTTCTGCCGGGCCGCCCGGGGCCGCGACGACCGCGGCGCCGGCGTCCTCTACCGCGGCCGGGCCAACATCGTCATGCTCAACAAGTACCCCTACACGCCGGGCCACCTGATGATCGCCCCGCGGCGCCACGTGGCGGACTTCGTCGCCTCCCGCCCCGGCGAGAGGGGCGAGCTGGCCGACCTCCTGCGGACGGCCCTCGCGGTCCTGGGCGCCGCCTACGGCCCCCAGGGCTTCAACGCCGGGATGAACCTCGGCCGCAGCGCCGGGGCCGGCGTCGCCGGCCACTACCATCTCCACGTCGTCCCCCGCTGGACGGGCGACGCCAACTTCATGCCCCTCGTCGGGGCCACCCGGGTCTTCATCGAGGACCTGGAGACGACCTACAACAGACTGCGTCCCCTTTTCGACGAAGAGCGGCGACGCCGTTCGAGGTGAACCCATGCTGAAATCCCTGAGACGGAACGTCAAGTCGCTCAAGCCCATCCTGTGGATCATCGTCGCCACCTTCATCATCGCCATCTTCGCCATCTGGGGCGCCGGCGGCGGCGGCATCGGCGGGGCCGACCGGGGCGACACCCTGGCCACGGTCGGCGGGGACCGCATCGCGGCCGACGAGTACTTCCAGGACCTCCGCGACCAGCTCGAGGCCATCAAGAAGCGGTTCGGCGGCGAGATCAACGCCGACCTCATCCAGCAACTGGGCCTGCCCCAGCAGGTCCTGGAGCGGATCGTCCAGCGGCACCTGCTCCTCAGGATCGCGGCGGACATGGGCCTGAAGGCGACCGACGCCGAGGTCCGGGACCGCATCCTGTCCTACCCGGCCTTCCAGATCGACGGCAAGTTCGTCGGCTTCGAGCTCTACAAGCGGGTCCTCGACGACAACCGCATCCCCCTGGCCGATTTCGAGCGCCGGCTGCGCCAGGACATCGTCGTCGGCAAGGCCGTCCGTCTCCTGACGGCCGGCATCTTCGTCACCGACGAGGAGGTCTGGGAAGCCTACCGGAAGCAGAACGACTCGGCCAAGGTCGAGTACCTGGTCGCCGAGACGGCCAAGACCGAGGTCGCCGGGACACCCTCCGAGGCGGACCTGCGGGCCCGCTTCGACGAGGACCCCGCGGCCTACCGCATCCCCGAGAAGCGGACGGCCGACTACGTCGTCATCCGGACCGAGGACCTCAAGAAGGAGGTCGCGGTCAAGGACGCCGAGATCGAGACCTACTACCGCGACAACCAGGCCCAGTTCCAGGAGCCCGACAAGGTCCGGGTCAGCCGGATCTGGCTCCCCTACACCGCGGCCGACAAGGACGCCGTCCTGGCCGAGGCCCGCGACGTCCAGACGCGGGCCGCCGCCGGCGAGGACTTCGCCGCCCTGGCCCGGGCCAAGTCCAAGGACGACAAGGCCGCCACGGGCGGCGACTGGGGCCTGTTCGACTGGCGGTCCCTGACGGCCGACGAGACCGGGGCCGTGGCCGGCCTCGAGGCGGGCGGCGTCTCCGGCGTCGTCGAGACCGAGACCGGCGCGGCCGTGCTCAAGGTCACCGAGAAGACCGCGGCCGAGGTCAAGCCCCTGGCCGAGGTCAGCGCCACCATCAAGGGCCTGCTCACCGACGAGAAGGCCCGGGCCCTGGTGGCCGAGAAGGTCCGGCGTCTGGAGAAGCTGGCCCGCAAGGAGAAGAGCCTCGACGTGGCCGCCCAGAAGGAGGGCCTCAAGCCCGCTTCGACGGGGGCCCTGAAAAAGGGCGACCCGCTCGGCGACGTCGACACGTCCGGCGCCCTCAGCGAGACCCTGTTCGGGCTCGAGGTCGAGGAGATCTCGGCGCCCGTGTTCGTCTTCGCCGGCCAGGCCCTGGCCGAGCTCAAGGCCGTCGAGCCCGAGCGGCCGGCCCGGTTCGAGGAGGTCCGGGCCGAGGTCGAGAAGGACGCCCTCGACGCCCTCAAGAAGGACCGGGCCCGGGCCCGGCTGGCCGAGGCCGTCGCCGCAATTAAGGCCGACTGGAACGCCGAAGCCGCCAAGCACGGCCTCGAGTACAAGCTCGTCGAGACCCACAAGAAGGAGCAGTACCTCAGCCTGGTCGGCGAGCGGCCCGAGATCGACGCTCTCGTCTTCGGCTCCCCGCTCCAGCAGGTCAGCCCGCCCACGGCCGTCGACGAGGGTTTCGCCGTCTTCCGCGTCCTCGAGCGCAAGGAAACGGCCCGCGAGGAGTTCGAGAAGACCAAGGCCACCGAGCGGGACGGCCTGCTCGAGCAGAAGCAGAACAAATTCCTGAGCTCCTACATGGCCAAGGCCCGCGAGGACAAGAAGGTCCGCATCGACTACGACGCCTTCGTCCGGATCAACAACGACATCCTGGCCAGGTACGGGAAATAGACCGAGTCTCTCAGCCCGCGTTCCGTCCGATACGAACAGACCGCGAAAGGAGACGCCGATGGAGACGAGCCGAACCTCTCTGCCCCCCGAAGCCTACCAGGAGCTCCCGCCCGGAAAAGCCTACACGCCCTACGTCCCGGCCGGGGCCGCCTTGCCCGAGGTCACCGTCCGGTCGGTCGTCTGGGGCCTGGTCATGTCGGTGTTCTTCACCTTCTCCATCGCCTACCTGGGCCTCAAGGTCGGCACGGTGCCCGAGGCGGCCATCCCCGTGGCCATCCTGGCCGTGGGCATCGGCTACATGTACAAGCGCAAGAGCACCATCCTCGAGAACGTCATCCTGCAGTCCATCGGAGCGGCCTCCGGAGCCCTGGTGGCCGGGGCCATCTTCACCATCCCGGCCCTGTACATCCTCGGGCTGCCGACGGACGTCGTCAAGATCTTCCTGTCGACCTTCCTCGGCGGCGCCCTGGGCATCCTGTTCCTGACGCCGCTCCGGCGCTACTTCTGCGTCGAGCAGCACGGCAAGCTGCCCTTCCCGGAGGCCACGGCCACGACCGAGATCCTGGTCTCGGGCGAGTCGGGAGGCAGGCAGGCCGGGGCCCTCATCCTGGGCCTCGTCGTCAGCGGCGCCTACGAGTTCCTGGCCATCGGCGTCCGCCTCTGGAACGAGCTCATCGACTTCCGCTTCCTGCCCTTCATGGACAGCCTGGCCGTCAAGACCAAGATGGTCCTCAAGCTCGACGCCCTGTCGGCCTTCCTCGGCCTCGGCTACGTCATCGGCCTGCGCTACAACGCCGTCATCGTGGCCGGCGGCCTGCTGTCCCATTTCGCCTTCATCCCGGCCATCTGGTTCCTCGGCCGGCACGTCCCCGGCCTGGTCTACCCGGGCACGGTGCCCATCGCCGAGATGAGCGAGACCCAGATCTTCGCCACCTACGTCCGCAACATCGGCATCGGGGCCATCTTCATGGCCGGCGTCCTGGGCATCATCAAGTCCATGCCGGTCATGGTCAAGTCCTTCTCGCTCGGCTTCCGGCAGATCTTCAAGGGCCGGCGGGAGGGCGCCGCGGCGGCGCCCCGGACCGACCGCGACCTCGACATGCGGACCATCATCCTGGGCCTGCTGGCCGTGTCCGCGGGCCTGTTCCTGTATTTCCTGTGGATCTCCAACGTCAAGCTGGCCGTCATCGGCGTCCTGGTCTGCCTGCTCCTGTCGTTCCTGTTCACGACGGTCGCGGCCAACGCCATCGCCATCGTCGGGACCAATCCCGTCTCGGGCATGACCCTGATCACGATCATCCTGTCGAGCGTCCTGCTGCTCGGGGCCGGGCTGTCGGGCACCGAGGGCATGGCCGTGGCCCTGCTCATCGGGGCCGTCGTCTGCACGGCCCTGTCGATCTCGGGCTCGTTCGTCACCGACCTCAAGATCGGCTACTGGCTCGGGGCCACGCCGCGCAACCAGGAGCGCTTCAAGTTCGCCGGCATCCTGGTCTCGGCCCTGACGGTCGGCGTGGCCATCGCCATCCTCGACAAGGCCTTCTCCTTCCAGAGCGGGGCCCTGGCCGCCCCGCAGGCCAACCTCATGGCCACGGTCATCAAGTCGATGATGTCGCGCGAGCCCGTGACCTGGCTCCTGTACGCCATCGGGGCCTCGGTCGCCCTGACCGCCGAGCTGGCCAAGGTGCCGCCGCTGGCCTTCGCCCTGGGCATGTACCTGCCCCTGCCCCTGACGACGCCGCTCCTCGTCGGCGGCTTCCTGTCGCACCTCGTCCGCAAGTCGACCAGGGACAAGGACCTGGCCGAGCGGCGGGTCAACCGCGGCACGCTCATCTCTTCCGGATTCATCGCCGGCGGGGCCCTCATGGGCATCGTCCTGGCCCTGCTCAAGCTGGCCGGCCTCGACCGCCACATCAGCCTCGGCGTATCCATGGTCCTGGAGAACGGGCGCTGGGTCGACGGGGCCGCCGCGGGCTGGTTCTCGGGCCTCGGCCAGATCGTCAGTCTCGTCGCCTTCATCCTGCTCGGCGCGTTCGTCTACTTCGACGCCCGGCGGACGAAATAAGGACACGGAGGGAAGACCATGAAAGCCAATAGACTCTACGCCGCCGCCGACCGGGCCGTCAACCAGGCCCTGCGACTCAAGCGCGGCGAGAAGTACCTGCTCGTCACCGACACGCCGAAGTTGGAGATCGCCGAGGCCTTGGCCTTCCACGCCAAGAAGGCCGGCGCCGAGGTCACGACGTACCTGATGACTGAGACCCTGCGGCCGATCACGGAGCCGACCCGGCAGTTCAAGGAGCTCATCGCCGGGGCCTCGGCCACGACCTACCTGCTCGAGGGCCGTTTCCCCGAGAAGCCCTTCCGCGGCTTTATGGTCGCCGAGGGCCAGAAGCACGGCCGCATCTGCATGATGCCCGGCATCACCCGGGACATGATGGAGCGGCTGGTGGCCATCGACTTCTCGGAGATGGCCGCCTTCACCAAGAAGGTCGTCCGGGCCGTCAAGGACGCCGGGGAGATCGTCGTCACCAACGCGGCCGGGACCGAGATCGCCTTCAGCGTCGCGGGCCGCGACTGGCACGAGGACGTCGGCGACATCGCCAGGAAAGGCGTCCACGGCAACCTGCCGGCCGGCGAGTGCTTCACCTGCCCGGTCGAGGAGACCTTCACCGGCAAGGTCGTCATCGGTCTCATCGACGACAAGCTGGGCCCCGGCGAGATGGTCTTCGAGAAGGGCCGGCTGGTCGCCCACAAGGGGGCCGGCATCGCCGAGGTCATCCGGACGGTCGGCGACGACCCGACGGCCCGGATGATCGGCGAGTTCGGCATCGGCACCAACAAGGGCGCTCGCATCTCGCCCAACATGCTCGAGGCCGAGAAGGCCTTCGGCACGGTCCACTTCGCCATCGGCGACTCGTACGGCATCGGCCGGAACAAGAGCCGGTTCCACTTCGACGCCCTGGTCGACAAGGTCACCCTCACAGCCAAGGGCAAGGTCATCGCCAGGAACGGCAAGTTCCTCATTTAATGGGGGACATGATACCCGTTTCCTATTTTCCGGAAGGGCCGCCGGCGTCCGGAGGGAACGGGATAACGGGGCGAAGCGAGCGAGCAACGTGAAGAGAACGGACCAGACACCGGAAAATAGGGAAACGGGTATCATGTCCCCATTTGACAAGGTCATCGACCGGACCGCGACCGAGTCCATGAAGTGGGTCCACCCCCGCCGGGACCTGGGCGTCCCGGACGCCATCCCCCTGTGGGTGGCCGACATGGACTTCGAGGCCCCGCCGGCCGTCGTCGAGGCCCTGGCGCGCCGGGTCGGGCACGGCGTCTTCGGCTACCCGGAGACGCCGCCGTCCTTCTTCGAGGCCGCGGCCGACTGGCTGCGCCGCCGTCACGGCTGGCCCGCCGAGCCGGGCTGGCTGACCCTGACGCCGGGCCTGGTCCCGGCCCTGAACTACGTCGTCCGGGCCTTCACCGCGCCGGGCGACCCGGTCATCGTCCAGCCGCCGGTCTATCATCCCTTCTACTACGCCATCGAGAACAACGGCCGCCGCGTCGTCCGCAATCCGCTCAAGTTCGACGGCCGGCGCTACACGATGGACCTCGACGACCTGCGGACCAAGATCGACGCCGGCGGCCGGCTGCTCATCCTGTGCTCCCCCCACAATCCCGTCGGCCGGGTCTGGGACCGCGAGGAGCTCGAGGCCCTCGGCCGGATCGCCGTCGAGCGCGACCTCCTGGTCGTCTCCGACGAGATCCACCACGATCTCGTCTACCCCGGCAGCCGCCACCATGTCTTCGCCTCGCTGCAGCCGGAGCTGGCCCAGCAGACCATCACCTGCCTCGCGCCGAGCAAGACCTTCAACATCGCCGGGTTGAGCACGGCCGCCGTGGCCGTCCCCAATCCGGACCTCCGGAAGAGGTTCGAGGACGAGAAGGAGCGCTCGGGCTTCGACCTGGGGAACGTCCTCGGCATCGTCGCCTTCGAGGCCGCCTACCGCCGCGGCGAGGCCTGGCTCGACGAGCTCCTGCCCTACCTCGCGGCCAACATCGACCTCATCGAGGGCTTCCTGGCCGAGCGCCTGCCCGAGATCAGGCTCGTCCGGCCCGAGGGCACCTACCTGGCCCTGCTCGACTGCCGCGGCCTCGGTCTTCCGCCCGAGGCCCTCAACGACTTCTTCCTGAAGCGCGCCCGGGTCTTCTTCAGCGACGGGCGGATGTTCGGCGACGAGGCGGCCGGCTTCGTCCGCGTCAATTTCGGCTGTCCCCGGTCCGTCCTCCGCGAAGCCCTGGAGCGCGTCGAGCGGGCCGTCCGCGACCGGTAGAGAGTCGCCATGGACATCGGCGGGCACCCCCGGACCCGGGCCGCCGCGGCGGACGCCGTCCGGTTGGCCCGCGACCTCTTCGGCCTCGAGGCGGCGGCCCGCCCCCTGCCCAGCGAATACGACGACAACTTCAGGCTCGACACCGCGAAGGGCGAGGTCCGGGTCCTCAAGGTCATGCATCCGATGCGCGAGGCGGCTTTCGTCGACATGCAGTGCGCCGCCCTGGCGGCCGTCGCCGGCCGCGCGCCGGATCTGCCGGTGCCGCGCGTCGTCCCCGGCCTCGACGGGCGCCCCTTCGCCGCGGCGGCGCTCGCCGACGGCGCGCCGCGCGTCGTCTGGATGCTCACCTTCCTCGAAGGACGCCCCCTGGCCGGCCTGCGGCCGGTGACGCCGGACCTGCTCGGCGGCCTTGGCGCCGCCCTGGCCCGCCTCGACCTGGCCCTGGCCGGCTTCGCCCACCCCGCGGCCCGCCGCGAGCTCAAGTGGGACCTGGCCAAAGCCGGCTGGATCCGCGCCCACCTCGGCCTCATCCCCGACGCCCGGCGCCTCGCTCTGGTCGAACGGGTCCTGGCCCGCTATGAGGCCGAGGCCGTTCCGGCCCTGCCCCGGTTGCGCCGGAGCGTCGTTTACGGCGACGCCAACGAGCACAACGTCCTGGTCCGGATCGAGCCGGGGCGGCCGGCCCGCCTGGCCGGGCTCATCGATTTCGGCGACATGATCGAGACCCCGACCGCGGCCGAGGTCGCCGTCGCCGCCGCCTACGCCACGTTCGGCCACGCCGATCCGCTCGAGGCCGTCCGGCCGCTCGTCGCCGGATATCACCGCGTCCTTCCTCTCGCCGAGGAGGAGCTGGCCGTCCTCGACGTCCTGGTCCGGACCCGGCTCGCCGTCAGCGTCGTCAACTCCGCCTGCCGGGCCGCGGCCGAGCCCGGCGATCCCTATCTGAAGGTCAGCGAAGCCCCGGCCTGGGCCGCCCTGGAGGCCTTCGACCGGGTCCCGCCGCGGCTGGCCCATTGCGCCTATCGGGACGCCTGCGGCCTGCCGCCCACGCCCGGCGGCCCGGCCGTCGTCCGCTGGCTCGAAGAGCGGCGCGGCTCCTTCGCGCCCGTTCTCGATCACGACCCTCGGACGGCCCCCGTCGCCGTCCTGGACCTCTCGGTCGGCAGCCGGACGCTCGGCGCCGATCCGGCCGAACTCGAGACGCCGCGCCTCACGGAGACGGTCCGCCGCGCCATGGCCGAGGCCGGGGCCGTCGTCGGGGTCGGCCGCTACGACGAAGCGCGAGCCGTCTACACGACCGGCGCGTTCGCGGCCGGCGCGGGCGGCCCGGCCGCGGAGAGGCGGACCGTCCATCTCGGCATCGACCTGAGCGTCCCGCCCGGGAGCGCCGTGCGCGCCCCGCTCGACGGCACGGTCCGCCTCGTCGCCGAGAACGCCGCGCCGAAAGACTACGGACCGCTCGTCGTCCTGCGCCACGAGACCCCGGCCGGCGGGGAATTCTTCACGCTCTACGGCCACCTCGACGCGGCCTCGGTCGCCGGCTTGGCGCCGGGCCGGACGGTCCGCGCCGGAGAGGCTTTCGCCGCCGTGGGCGCGCCGCCCCGCAACGGCGACTGGTGGCCGCACGTCCACGTCCAGATCATCCTCGACCTCCTCGGCCTCGACGCGGACTTCCCCGGCGTCGCCGCGCCCGGCCGGCGGTCGCTCTGGACGGGCCTGTCGCCCGATCCCAACCTCCTCCTCGGCATCCCGGCGGAGCGCTTCCCCCGGCCCGAGCCGGACAAGTCCGGGACCCTGGCCGCGCGGCGCGCCCTCATCGGGCCCGGTCTCAGCGTCTCCTATCGCGAGCCCCTCAAGATCGTCCGCGGTTGGATGCGGCACCTCTATGACGACATGGGGCGGGCCTACCTCGACGCCTATAACAACGTCCCCCTCGTCGGCCACGGCCACCCGCGCGTCGTCCGGGCCGTCCGGGAGCAGATGGGCCTGCTCAACACGAACACCCGGTACCTCCACGACAACCTCGTCCGCTACGCCGCGCGGCTCACGGCCCTGATGCCCGAGCCCCTCCGGGTCTGCTACGTCCTCAATTCGGCCAGCGAGGCCAACGAGCTGGCCCTGCGCCTGGCCCGGACGCGCACCGGCCGCGAGGATGTCGTCGTCCTGGAGTCGGCCTATCACGGCCACACGACCGGCCTCGTCGACATCAGTCCCTACAAGTTCGACGGGCCCGGCGGCCGGGGCCGCAGGCCCTGGGTCCACGTCGCCCCCCTGCCGGACGACTACCGCGGCCCGTTCAAGCGCGACGACCCCGAGGCCGGCCCGAAATACGCCGCGGCCGTCGGGCGGCTCCTGGCCGGGGAAGTCGCTCTCCGGGGCGGCCCGGCCGCCTTCATCGCCGAGACCCTGCCCAGCGTCGCCGGGCAGATCGTCCTGCCGCCCGGCTATCTCCGCGAGGCCTACCGGCACGTCCGGGCGGCCGGCGGGCTCTGCGTCGCCGACGAGGTCCAGGTCGGCTTCGGCCGCCTGGGAACGCATTTCTGGGGATTCGAGACCCAGGGCGTCGTCCCCGACATCGTCGTCCTCGGCAAGCCCATCGGCAACGGATTCCCCCTGGCCGCGGTCGTGACGACCGAGGCCGTCGCGGCCTCTTTCGCCAACGGCATGGAATTCTTCAGCACCTTCGGCGGCAATCCCGTGGCCTGCGCCGCGGGCCTGGCCGTGCTCGACGTCATGGAGGACGAGCGCCTGCAGGAGGGCGCCCTGCGGGTCGGGACGCATTTCCTGGCCGGGCTGAAAGAACTCGCCGGTCGCCACCCGATCGTCGGCGACATCCGCGGCTCGGGACTGTTCCTGGGGATCGAGCTCGTCCGCGACCGCCGGACCCTCGAGCCGGCCGCGGCCGAGGCCGCCTACGTCGTCGAGCGCCTGCGCGAGAGGGGCATCCTGACCGGCACGGACGGCCCCCTCCACAACGTCATCAAGATCCGCCCGCCCCTCTGCTTCACGGAGGCCGACGCGGACCTGTTCGTGTCCGTCCTGGACGAGGTCCTGGCCGAAGACCCCGTCCGGGCCGGCCTCGCCCCCGCCGCCCGCTAAGGAGAGCCCATGTCCATCAAGGCCAAGCTGACCACCTTCGACGCGACCATGATCGTCGTCAGCCTCATCATCGGCATCGGCATCTTCCGGACCCCGGCCATGGTCGCCGCCGCCGCGAAGACCCCGACGCTGTTCTACGCCGCCTGGGGACTCGGCGGCCTGGTCAGTCTGATCGGGGCCCTGACCTTCGCCGAGATCGGCGGCCGCTTCGCCAAGCCGGGCAGCTACTACAAGGTCGTGGCCGAGAGCTACGGCTCCGGACTGGCCTTCATGCTCAACTGGACCAACGTCGTCATCCTCAACGGGGCCGGCGCGGCCGGCGTGGCCCTCATCGGGGCCGAGTACCTGACGCCCGTCCTCTTCCCCGGCGCCGCGCCCACGGTCCTGCGGGTCGAGATCACCGCCGTCGCGCTCATCCTCGGGCTCCTGGCCATCAATTACCTGGGCATCAAGACGGGCGCCTGGGCCCAGAACGTCCTCAGCGTCCTCAAGGTGGCCATGATCGGCGTCCTGGCCGCGGCGGCCTTCCTGTCGCAGAAGGTCCCCGAGGGCCCGTCGGCCCTGCCGCTCGACCGGCCCTGGTTCTTCGCCCTCGGCGTGGCCTTCATCTACGTCTTCTACGCCTACGGCGGCTACCAGAACACCATCAACTTCGGGGCCGACGTCCGCGACGCCCGCCGCAACGTGCCCCGGGCCGTGTTCTTCGGCATCCTCGTCGTCCTGGCCTGCTACCTGACCATCAACGCCGCCTACGTCAAGGTCCTGGGCGTGCCCGGCATCGCCGCGGCCAAGCTCGTGGCCGCCGAGACGGCCCGGGCCACCCTCGGCGGGACCGGGCACCTCGTCGTCTCCCTGGCCATCTTCCTCTCGGCCATGGGCTTCCTCAACGTCACCCTGATGCAGATCCCGCGCGTCTACTATTCGATGGCCGAGGACCGGACCCTGCCGGCCGTCTTCCGCAAGGTCAATTCCCGAACCCAAACCCAGGAGTTCGGGCTGCTCTTCCTCGGGGCCATCATCCTGGTCTCCATCTTCCTGCTGCGGCAGTTCGAGAACATCGTCAACTACGTCATGTTCCTCGACACCATCACCCTGGCCATCGTCTCGTCCTCGGTCTTCGTCCTGCGGCGCAAAGCCCGCGTCGCGGGCGAGGCCTACGACGGCTACCGGGTCCCCCTCTACCCCGTCCTGCCGCTCGTCTTCATCGCCGTCATGCTGGCCGTGGCCGGGAACGTCCTGGCCACCCAGACCCGCGAAGCCCTCTACGGGGCGGTCTTCTTCGCCGTCGGCTTCCCCGTGTTCCTGCTCATGCGCCGCGTCAGCCGCCGCGGCGACGACGGCCCGCCCGCCGCCTGAGCGGGGACCGGTCCCCGGGACGCGTCCCCATTCATGGTAGAATGGGGCGGGAGGAGGGAGCCATGGACAAGACCCGCGCCATCCGCAAGGTCCTCGTCAGCCAGCCGACGCTCGAGGGGGCCGGCGTCCACCTGCGCCGCGGCTTCGGTTTCCGCGAGGTCCCGCTCTTCGACCCGTTCCTGATGTTCGACGACTTCCGCCAGGACGACCCGGACAAGTACCTGCCCGGCTTCCCCTGGCACCCCCACCGCGGCATCGAGACCATCACCTACATGGTCCGGGGCACGGCCGAGCACGGCGACAGCATGGGGAACTCGGGGATCATCGGCCCCGGCGACGTCCAGTGGATGACGGCCGGCAGCGGCGTCGTCCACCAGGAGATGCCCAAGGGCGGCCCGGACGGCCGCATGGGCGGCTTCCAGCTCTGGGCCAACCTGCCCGCGGCCCGGAAGATGATGGCGCCGCGCTACCGCGATGTGAAGGCCGCCGATATCCCCGAGGTCGCCCTGCCGGGCGGCGTCACGGCCAAGGTCATCTGCGGGACGGTCGCCGGCGTCGTCGGCCCGGTCCGGGACATCGTCATCGAGCCGGAGTACCTCGACGTGGCCATGCCCGCGGGGACGGCGTTCGTCCATCCGACCAGACCCGGGCACACCGTCGTCGCCTACGTCTTCGAGGGCGAGGGCTGCTTCTCGGACGCCTCAGGGCCCTCGTCCTACGACGTCGAGCCGGCCAGCTACTTCGACTTGGAGACGCGGCCCGTCCAGGGCGACCACGCGGTCATCCTGTTCGGCGACGGCGGCCGGGTCAGGGTGACGACCGCGGCCTCGCCGGTCCGTTTCCTGCTCGTGTCGGGCCGCCCCCTCGGCGAGCCCGTCGCCTGGCGCGGCCCCATCGTCATGAACACCGCGGAGGAGCTCCAGACGGCCTTCCGCGAGTACCGGGCCGGGACGTTCATCAAACATCCGAAGGCGGGCTGATCGCGGATGGGGACACGTACCTCCGGTACATGTCCCCCTTCCCTTTATTGCAAAGGCGGGGCGAAACAAGTAATCTGAGGGGCCGAGGAGGCCCGCCATGCCGATGACCGGCCGCGAACGCCTGGCCGCCGCGCTCGCCCACCGACAGCCCGACCGCATCCCCGTCGACTTCAACGGCACGGCCGTGACCGGCATGCACGTCAAGTGCGTCCTCGGACTGCGCCGGCACTACGGCCTGGAGGAGCGCCTGGTCAGGGTCCACGAGCCCTACCAGATGCTGGGCTGGCTCGACGACGATCTCCAGACCGTCCTCGGCATCGACGTCGAGGGCGCCTACGGTCCCACGACCATGTTCGGCTACCGCAACGAGAACTGGACCCCCTGGCGCATGGACGACGGGACCGAGGTCCTCATGTCGGGGAATTTCGCGACGACCAAGGACGGGAACGGCGACACCCTGGTCTTCCCCGAAGGCGACCGGTCGGCCCCGCCCTCCGGGCGGCTGCCCAAGAACGGCTTCTTCTTCGACACCATCGTCCGCCAGGACGCCATCGACGAGGCCAAGCTCGATCCGGCCGACAATCTCCAGGAGTTCGGGCCGATCGACGAGGCCTCCCTGGACCACTGGGAGAGGGAGAGCCGCCGGGCCGGGGCGACCGGCCGCGGCGTCATCGCCAGCTTCGGCGGCACGGCCCTCGGCGACATCGCCCTCGTCCCCGGCCCCCAGCTCAAGCATCCCAGGGGCATCCGCGACATCGAGGAGTGGTACGTCTCCACCCTGACCCGCCGCCCCTACGTCCACAAGGTCTTCGAGGGCCAGACCGAAATGGCCCTCCGGAACCTGGCGAAGATCCGCGAGCGGGTCGGCGACGAGGTCCAGGCCGCTTTCGTCTGCGGCACGGACTTCGGGACCCAGCAGTCGACCTTCTGCTCGGTCGCCGCTTACCGCGAGCTCTACCTGCCCTATTACCGGCGCATCAACGACTGGATCCACGCCCACACGGGCTGGAAGTCGTTCAAGCACTCCTGCGGCGCCGTCGCCTCCCTGATCCCCGCGTTCATCGACAGCGGCTTCGACATCCTTAATCCGGTCCAGCTCTCGGCGGCCGGGATGGACGCCCGCCGGCTCAAGGCCGAGTTCGGCCGGGACCTCGTCTTCTGGGGCGGCGGCGTCGACACCCAGAGGACCCTGGCCTTCGGGACGCCGGAGGCGGTCCGGGCCGAGGTCCTGGAGCGCTGCGAGGTCCTCGGCCGCGACGGCGGCTTCGTCTTCAACACCGTCCACAACATCCAGGCCAACGTCCCCATCGCCAATATCGCGGCCATGTTCGACGCCTTGAGCGAGTTCAACGCGTGAAAAGGTCCGGGACCTACGTTCTCGCCGTGACCCTGGTCGCCGCCCTCGGCGGCCTCATCTTCGGCTTCGACACGGCCGTCGTGGCCGGCGCCACCCGCTACATGAAGGAGCACTTCGCCCTCGACGCGCTCCAGGAGGGCTGGACGGTGGCCGTCGTCCTCATCGGCTGTATGTTCGGCGCGGGCTTGGCGGGGCCCATCAGCGACCGCATCGGCCGGCGCCGCTTCATGCTCGTCTCGGCCGTACTGTTCCTCGTCTCGGCCGTCGGCTGCGCCCTGCCGCGGACGATCACGGCGTTCATGGCCTTCCGCCTGGTCGGCGGCCTGGGCATCGGCTCGGCGGCCGTCCTGTCGCCCCTCTACATCGCCGAGATCGCCCCGGCCCGGGCCCGCGGCGCCCTCGTCTCGGTCAACCAGCTGGCTATCGTCACCGGCATCCTGCTGGCCTACTTCGTCAGCTGGATCTTCGCCGGGGCCGGCCCGGAGAACTGGCGCTGGATGTACGCCGCGGGCGCCGTCCCGTCCGTGGCTTTCTTCCTGCTCCTCCTCGGCGTGCCCGAGAGCCCGCGCTGGCTGGTCAAGAACGGGCGCGAGGCCGAAGCCCGGACCGTCCTGGCCCGGGCCGATTCGCCCGAGGCCGCCGAGACCGGCATCCGCGAGATCAAGACCGCCCTGGCCCTCGAGAAGGGATCCTTCCGCGAGGTCTTCCGGCCGGCCTTCCGGCGGCCCCTCGTCCTGGCCGTCGCCCTGGCCGTCTTCCAGCAGGTCACCGGCATCAACGCCATCCTCTACTACGCGCCGCGGATCTTCGAGGGCGCCGGTTTCGAGAGGATGTCGGCCATCGGGCAGTCGACGGTCGTCGGGCTGGTCAACCTGCTGTTCACGGTCGTGGCCATCCTGCTCGCCGACCGGGTCGGGCGGCGGCCGCTCCTGCTCGCGGCCACGGCCGGCATGGGCGTCTCCCTCGTCCTCCTCGGGGCCGCCTTCCGCTTCCCCGTCCTGCCGGCCTCGGCCCTGCTCGTCGTCATCCTGTTCTACATCGCCTTCTTCGCCTCGGCCATGGGCCCGCTCGTCTGGGTGGTCATGGCCGAGGTCTTCCCCATCAAGGTCCGCGGCGCGGCCATGGGCCTGGCCACGGTCGTCCTGTGGCTGGCCGACTTCGCGGTGACCCTGACCTTCCCGGTCCTCTCGGACCGCTCCCACCCTTCGACGGCGTTCTGGCTGTACGCGGCCATGTGCGCCCTGGCCTTCGCGTTCATGGCCTTCCGGCTGCCGGAGACCAAGGGCCGGACGCTCGAGGAGATCGAGCGCGGCTGGCGGACGGGGTCTTAGGGGCGGTCCGGCCTATTTCCCGGCCAGGGCGTCGGCCAGCTTGCCCATGACGGCGTCGAGCTCCTCGACCAGGATGTCGGACAGGACGGCCGGCAGGAACTGGACCTTGCGCGTGCCCAGGGCCTTGCGCCGGTCGAAGGTGTGCTTGAGGATGCTCTTGCCGCTCTTGAACTCGAGGAACTCCAGGTCCATGGCCAGCCGGCCGAACCAGGCGTTGGGCTCGTCGATCTCCTCGACGAGGCGGACGCTCGCGCGCAGGACGACCTGGGGATCGCCCTGGAGGACGTCCATGGTGACCCGGGGGAAGCCCTCCTTGCGGCCGAGGTAGTCGCTGATGGCCTCGCGGAAGAGGTCGTCGGGTTTCTTGGCCCAGAAGGCGTGGGAGTAGTATTTGAGCTCGAAGGGCGAGACCCGGTAGATGACCCGGAAGTCGTCGTAGAGGGGATCGACGCGGACGGGCTCGATATACAGCATCCGTTCCACCCGGGCGTGCGGCTCGGGGCTGCGGTCGATGGGAACGATCTGGAAATAGCGCTTGGCCGGCGTCGAGAAGCAGCCGGCGATCAGGAGGACGGCCGCCAGGGCCAGGGCGTGTTTCCTCATCATTTCTTGTCCTTTCGTGTCCGCAGGATGGCCGACGGCTCCTCGGCGATCTCGCGGGAAAAGCGGGCCAGGTTCTCGATGGCCACGCCCAGGCTGGCGAAGGTCCGGGTGAGCTCCGTCTGCTGTTCGAGGAGGACGCCCTCGACCTTCTTCATGGTCACCGAGGCCGTGTCGAGGAAGGACCGGACGTCCTTGAGGACCTGGCCCAGCTCCTCGGCCGAGAAGCGGTCGGCGACGTTGCCCAGGGTCCGCTCGGAGTTGGCCTCGACCGTCCGGACGAGGCGGCTCAGGTCGTCCGTCATGGGCACGAAGCGCTCGGTGGCCCGGGCGAACTCGGCCGAGGCCTTCTCCAGGCTGGCCAGGGTGTTCTCGAGCGAGGCCCGGCGCGACTCGAGGACCCCCGAGACCGCGGCCGAGCTCTTCTCGGCGTTCTCCAGGAAAGCCGAGAAGCGCTCGATGTTCTCGGGCGCCAGCAGCTCCGTGATGCGCTTGGCCGTCGTCTCGATGTTGTTGACGATGTCGTCGGCCTTGTCGCCCAGGCCCCGGCCGGTCGGGATCTCGCCGTGGGCCTGGAGGTTGGCGGCCCCGGCCGTGCCGCCGCTGAGCTCGATGTACTTCTGGCCGGTCAGCCCGACGTAGACGAGGACGGCGCGCATGTCGGTCTTGACGACCAGCTCGGGCAGGATCTTGATGCCGACGTCGACGCAGTCGAGGTCCGTCCGGCTGACCTCGATCCGGGTCACCCGGCCGAGCTCGACGCCCCGGTACTTGACGGGGGAGCCGACGGCCAACCCGTGAACCGAGGTGTCTTTGAACCGGACCATGAAGTCCGTCCCGGGATCGCGCAGCTTGGGGACGATGAAGAAGCCGGCCACGACGATGAAGATGACCGTGGCGACCGACAGGAAGATCCCCAGGCGGGTCTTTTGCTCAAGCGTCATCATGGCTGTCCCTCTTGAGGAAGAATGTCCGGATGAAGGGATCGGCGGACGCGGCCAATCCGGCGGCCTCGCCGGCGTGGTGGAGACGGCCCTCGTGGAGGACCAGGACCCGGTCGGCGATGCGCTCGATGGAGCGCAGTTCGTGGGTGACGACGACCAGGGTCGTCCCGTAGGTCTCCTTGAGCCGCAGGAGGAGGTCGTCGAGCAGCGACGAGGTGATGGGGTCCAGCCCCGACGACGGCTCGTCGCAGAAGACGACGTCCGGGTCCATGGCCAGGGCCCGGGCCAGGGCCCCGCGCTTGCGCATGCCCCCGGAGAGCTCCGCCGGGTATTTCGCCGCGGCGTCGGCCATCTCGACCTGGGCCAGGCCGGCATAGACCATGTCGCGGACCACGGTCTCGGGGATCCCCGGGTAGTGCATGCGGATGGGCAGGGCGACGTTCTCGTAGAGGCTCAGCCCGTTGAGCAGGGCCCCGCCCTGGTAGAGGACGCCGATCCTTTGGTAGAGGGTCCCCAGGGACCTCTCGGAACGGTAATCGACCGGGGCGCCGGCGAAATCGAACGCGCCGCCGAGGGGCGGCAGGAGCCCGGCCAGGGTCTTGAGCAGGGTCGACTTGCCCGAGCCGCTGACGCCGAGGACGACCGTGATCAGCCCCTCCGGGACGCCGAAGTCCAACCCCTCGAGGACGGGCTCCTTCCCGTAACCCACCGTGAGACCGTGCGCGCGGATGATGTCCATGGTCAATAGATCACGAAGGCGAAGACGCAGTCGAGGACGATGATCAGGGTGATGGACAGGACGACGGATTCCGTCGTGGCCCGGCCGACCTCCTCGGCGCTCCGGCCGACGGTCAGGCCCTTGAAGCCGGCCCCCACGACGACGGCCCAGCCGAAGACGACGGTCTTGACCAGGCCCCAGGCGAAATCGACCCAGCCGACCGTGTTGACCATCTGGTCGAGAAAGGCCGCCGGCAGCATGCCGAAGGTGATCCGGGCCACGACCATGCCGCCGAGGATGCCGGCCACGTCGGCCATGGCCACGAGGAGCGGCACGACCAGGGTGATGGCCAGCAGCCGGGGCACCATGAGGAACTTCTCCGGGACCAGGCCCATGGTCCGCAGGGCGTCGACCTCCTCGAGCACGGTCATGCTGGCCAGCTCGGCGGTCACGGCCGCGCCGACCTTGCCGGCCAGGATGACCCCGGCCATGAGCGGCACGAGCTCCCGGAGCATGGCGTAGCCGATGATGTCGGCGATGAAGGCGTCGGCCCCGAAGACCCGGAGCTGTTCGGCCGAGGTGATGGAAATGGTCACGCCGACCAGGAACAGGAGCAGGCAGACGATGGGGTACGACTGGTAGCCCATGAAGTACATCTGGTTCCAGGTCTCGCCCGGATACACGCCCTTGCGCTCGCGCAGGTAGCCGCCGACGTGGAAGACCTCGTCGCCGAGCATGGCCAGGAACCGGCCCAGGTTGCGGGCGTGACCGAGGAAGCGCTCGGCGTAGGCCCGGAAGAAGCGGCCGGGGCGGCCCGGGCCGGACGGCGCGGCGGGCTTGGCCGGCCAGGCCGCGTCGGGCGGACAGGCGAGCGCCTCCCGGGCCCGGACGAGGGGCTCGGGAACGCCGGCGACGGAGACCCCGGGGACCTCTTTACCGGCGTAGCCGAGAAAGGCCAGGGTCGAGCCGTCGAATTCCTCGACTTGGCCGAAGTCGAGGACCAGGGTCTCCCCGACCTCCAGGCGCCTGATCTCGTCGAGGACGCCGACGACCTCCGGGGCCCGGAACCGTTTGGGAAGGGAGACGGTCCGGCTCATTTCCCCCCCGGCAGGACGACGACGGTCTGGGCCCGGTCGGGGGCCGTGACGGGGAAGCGGACGGTCCGGCCGTCGGCTGCGGCCTCGACGTAGTATTCGATGTCGCCGGCCGGGGCCGGCAGGAGGACCTCGTAGACGCCCCGGGCGACGTGGCGGAAGGCGACGCGGACGAATTCGCCCCGTCCCATCTCGCGCCAGAACAGGGAGACCTGGCCGGCCTCGGCCCGGGCCAGGACCAGGGCCTTGAGCGAAAGGGCTTCGCCGGCTTCGAGCGAGGTCCGCACCGCCGGGACGACGAGCCGCGGCGGCCCGTCGTAGTCGCGCGACAGACGGGCTTCGGCCGGGAGCTCGGTCCCGAGGAGGGCGGCCAGCTCCGCCTCCGGCCGCTCCCAGGCGCCGGGCAGAAGGTGCTGTTCCCAATTGGCGACGGTCCCGAGCTCGCCCGTCGTGCTCACGGTGGCCAGGAGATCGGTGAAGACGCGTTTGAGGGAAGCGGCCATCTCGGCCCGGACCGGCAGGGCCTCGGCCGTCAGGACCTCGCGGCAGGCGGCCTCGTTCCCCGCCGCCTTGGCCTTGGCCACGGCGGCGTTGTAGACGGCCCACAGGCCGTTGAACCGGGCCACCTCGCGCATGTAGCGGAACTGGGCCAGCCAGTATTCGAACCGCTCCCGGTTGGCCGGACCGGCGACCTTGGGCCCGACGGCGGCCAGGGCGTCGACGAAGGCGTAGGTCGGGGCGACCTCGGCCCACGGCCGGGGATCCGGCTGGATGTTGCCGGGCCCGCCGATCCAGGTGACCGGCACGGGATGGCGCCCGTCGGCCCCGGCGAAGACGGCCGCGGCTTCGGGACCGGCCTCGGGGCCGAACTGGGCCCGGGCCCAGTCCTCGTAGAGGTCGAGGGCCGGGAGGTGGCGGGCCGTCGGCGGCGCGTCGGCCTCGTAATCGAGCGCGGCCGGCCCGCCGCAGTTGATCTTGCGGACGAAGCCCGGCCCCTCGATGACGAGGCCGGCCAGGGCCGGGTAATGGATGCGGTCGGCGAAGTCGACGACGAGGCGCCCGTCGGCGACGGCGACGCCCTCGACGCGGCGCTCGAGGGCCTTGAACTTGCCGGCCGCGGCGAAGATGTCGAGGTTCTCGAGGACCCGGCGGCCCTGGACGAGGACGTCGAAGACGCGGCCGCGGGCCCGGTCGATCTGTCCCTCGACGAACTGCAGGGTCACGGTGTAGGTCCCGTTGGGCACCTCGAGGCGGTAGCCGAAGACGCGGTCGCGGACGTCGGCGTAGACGGGGGCCAGGCGCCCGGCCCCGGCGACGGCGCGGCCGGCGAAGCTCACGGGCTCGCCGGTGACGGGACCGGTCTCCTCGGCCAGGCTCTTGGGGAGCGTGTTCCAGGGCTGCTCCCAGGCCGCCCGGGCCAGGGCCAGGACGTTGGCCGAGAGGACCCGGGTCCGCCAGTGGATGCCGAGCAGGCCGTCGCAGCCGTAGCGGAGGGCGTCGGCGGCGTCCCGGCGCATCCGGCCGGCCCAGAGCTGGGGCGAGGTCAGCGCGGGATCGTCCTCCATCCAGGGGATGGCCCACAGAGACCGGCCGGTGACGCGGGCGAAGCCCGGGTCGACGGGGGCCTTGCCGACCTCGCGGTTGATCGTGCTCAGGGCCACTTCCTTGGGCAGGACCTGGTCGAAGAGGGTCCGGTTGGACGGTGGGCCGAGGACCCATCCGGAGGTGGCCAGACGGAACGGCGGCGCGACCTCGCGCCAGGCCTCGACGGCCATGGCCAGGTCGGTCGTGACGGCGGCGACCTCCTCCGGCGGGGCGTCTTCCCAGGTCCAGCCTTCGGTCGTCCAGAACCAGTAGTAATCGATCGCATAGGCGGCGGCGACGCGCCCGAACATGGCCTTGTAGAGGTCCTTGACCACCGCCGGGTCCTTGGCGTCCCGGCCGGCGGCGGCCAGGCGGCCGCGGACCTCGACGGGCACCGTCAGGGGCGTTTCCGTGCCGACGCAGGTCTTGACGCCCAGGCGGCGGGCCAGGGTGAAGGCGTCCCGGAAGACGGCGGCGGCCCGGTCGAAGACGGCGACGGCGGCTTCCGGGGTCGCCGGATCGGGGGCGAAACCGGCCATGACGTCGTTGCCGTAGTCGTCGCGCTCGAAGAGCCGGCTCGCGCCGAAGTGGAAATCCCCCGTCTTCTTGGCTTCGTAGCCCCAGTTGCCGCGGGCCGTGTTCTGGTAGCTCGCGGGGTACGCGGCCAGGACCGTGCCGTCCGGGCGGGCGTCCTCGGCCCGGCCGATCCAGACGGTCGGCTCGGCGTTGGGCGTCGCTCCGAAAACACGGTTGGGGTTCTCGGGATAGGTGTGCAGCCCGAAGAAGTTCATCCGCAGCTTGGGCAGCTGGCTCAGGACGGCCTTGTAGTTCTCGCGGGTCCACCAGTCGGGCCCCTCGGGGAAATCGTGGAAGGGCTGGATGCCCCGGACGGGGAAGAGCGGGCGGCCGGTCTCGTCGAGGTCGAGCGAAGGCGCCCCGACCGTGCCGTCGGGGACGACGTCCCCTTCGAGCGAGAAGCGGACGCCGAGCGTCTCGGCGAACCGGTAGGCGCCGTAGAGGACCGCCGGACCGCCACCGCCGGCGACGAGGAGGGAGCGGCCGGAGCCGCGCGGCACGGTCTTCAGCAGGTAGTCCTCGGGGCCCAGGGCGTCGAGCGGCGCGGTCCCGTTCTGTCCGGCGGAGCCGAGCGCGAACGGACCGCCCTTCTCGACGACCACCACGGCGCCGGCGGGGACGCGGGCCAGGGACCGGACCTCCCGAAGGTCGGGCAGGCGGCCCGTGCGCACGTAGAGGTAGCGGCGGATCTCGGCCGCGGCGGCCCGCTCGTGCCAGGTGGCGTCCGCGCCCACGGCGATGACGGGGCCGGCGTCCCTCCGGGCGCAGGCGGCCGCCATAACCAGGGATGACAGGGCGAGGGCAAGGAACCTCACGCGGACCGTTCGTCGGGTCATCTCGCTCTCCTGGAGCCGGGTGTCCCCCATTCTATTACAGGCCCGGGGTCATTTCAACGCCGGCGCGACGGCGGATTGACGCCCGACGGGGGCCCGGGATATCATCCCCGGCATGATGACCGTCCGCGAGCGCTGGAACAGGGTCTTCCGCTGGGAGAAGCCGGACCGCGTCCCCGACATGGAGTTCGGCTACTGGGACAAGACCATCGCCGTCTGGCACGAGCAGGGCCTGCCGCCGCAGTGCCGGACCAACCGCGACGTCGAGCGCCACCTCGGCCTGGAGGGGTTGGAGATCATCCCCGAGGTCCCGGTCCACCGCGGCCTCTTCCCCGCCTTCGCGGAGGAGACGCTCGAGGTCAGGGACGGGCGCCGCCTCGTCCGGACCAAGGAAGGGGCCCTGACGGAGATGCTCGACTACGACTCCTCGATGCCCCATTTCCTCGAGTTCGCCGTCGAGACCCGGGCCGACTGGGAGCGCCTGCGGGACGAGCGGCTCGATCCCGCCGCCCCGGGCCGTGTCGGCGACGTCGCGGCCGCCGTCGAGGCCGCCCACGCCGCCGGGATGCCCATCCTCTTCCACTGCGGCTCGCTCTACGGCTGGCTGCGGGACTGGATGGGCCTCGAGAACCTGTCCATCGCCCTGATGACGGACCGGGACTGGGTCGAGGAGATGATGGAGCACATCACCCTCATGGACCTGGCCCTCATCGAACGGCACATCCCCGGAGGCGGGTCCGTCGACGTGGCCTGGTGGTGGGAGGACATGTGCTACAACCACGGCCCGCTCATGTCCCCGAAGCTCTTCGAGGAGCTCATGGTCCCCCGCTACAAGAGGATCACGGACGCGCTCAAGGCCAAAGGGATATTCGCCAACGTCCTCGACTGCGACGGCCGCATCTATGAGCTCGTGCCCGGCTGGCTGCGGGGCGGCATCAACGTCATGTTCCCCATCGAAGCCGCCCACACGGACCCGTGGAAGCTGCGGCGGGACCACGGGAACGACGTGTTCCTCCTCGGAGGGGTGGACAAGATGGCCCTCATCGCCGGGAAGGACGCGATCGACCGGGAGCTCGAGAAGCTGCGGCCGCTCGTGGCGCTCGGCGGCTATCTGCCGTGCGTCGACCACAGGGTCCCGCCCGACGTCACCTACGCGAACTACCTCTACTACCTCGAGAAGAAGAAGGCCATCCTCTCCTACTAGGCCTTGGCCACCTTCTCGAGCCGCTTCATGATGGCGAAGATGAAGCCGGCCGACAGGACGCAGGCCCCGGCCAGGATCGCCCACACCACCGACAGCGGCAGGCGCTCCCAGAAGAACGCCGTCACGCCGACGAGCGAGTTGCCCACGGCCGTGGCCGCGAACCAACCGCCCTGCATCAGGCCTTTGTACTTGGGCGGGGCGACCTTGGAGACGAACGAGATGCCGATCGGGCTGAGGAAGAGCTCGGCGATCGTCAACATGAAATAGGTCGAGATGAGCCACCAGACGGTGACCTGGGAGCTCGCCGGCGCGACCTGGCCGCCGAGGGCCTTGGGGCTGAGCAGGCTCAGGGAGCCGACGATCAGGATGGCGTAGGCTGCGGCCGTGGTCAGCATGCCGATGCCGATCTTGCGCGGCGCCGAGGGCTCCTTGCCCTTGGCGTTGAGGCGGGCGAAGAAGGCGACCACGAGGGGCGTCAGGACGACGATGAAGAACGGATTGAAGTGCTGGAACATCTGCGGCTGGAAGGGGTTGGTCGCCGCGTACCCGCTGTAGCGGAGGTAAGTCAGGGCGCCGAAGCCGGCGAACGCCGCGCCTCCGAGGAGGCGGGCCAGCCCGCTCGAGCCCCTCTTGACCAGGAAGACGAGCCCGAGGATGGACAGGAAGGCCGGCAGCAGGCCGACCATGTCGAAGAGCAGGTAGGTCGCCTGCCCGACGCTCGGCACCGTGTAGTCCCGGGCGAAGTAGGTCAGGGTCACGGCGCTCTGGTGGAAGGCCATCCAGAAGAAGATGACGACGAAGAAGACCAGGCCCAGGGCAATGAGGCGCTCGCGGGTCTCCGCGCGGGACATCTCGACGACCTGGGACTTGAGGGCCTCGGACTTGGCCTTCTGCCGCTCGGTCAGGGCGGCCGTCTTATAGTGCTTGCGGAAACCCCAGAAGACGGCCATGGAGATGATCAGGCTCAGGCAGGCCACGCCGAAGCCGAGGTGGTAGGATTTGCTCAGGGTGTTGATGTAGCGGGTGGCGAAGGCCCCCAGGGTGTCCATCGTGACCGAGGCGTCCTGCCCCTGGGCCAGGGCCAGGAAGGACGCGGCGTCGTCGAGCTTGCTCTTCAGGAAATCGTTGGCCAGGGCCGGGATGCGGGCGTCGTAGAGCAGGCCCGACCGGCCCATGATCCAATTAGTCACGGCCATGGACGCCGACGGGGCGAACATGGCCCCGATGTTGATGCCCATGTAGAAGATGTTGAAGGCCCGGTCCCTCATGGACGCGTACTTGGGATCGTCGTAGAGATTGCCGACGACGGCCTGGAGGTTGCCCTTGAACAGGCCCGTGCCCAGGGCCACGACGGTCAGGGCGATGACGACGAGGGCGAAGCCCGTGTTCATCATCGTCGGCAGGGCCAGCAGGACGTAGCCGATGAACATGACGATGAGCCCCAGGCCGATCGTCCGGCCGTAGCCCAGGAAGCGGTCGGCCAGGAAGCCGCCGAGCAGGGGGAAGATGTAGACCCCGACCAGGAAGGTCGCGTAGAGGGAGCCGGCCGCGGCCGCGGACATGCCGTACTTGACCTGCATGAACAGGACGAAGATCGAGATCATCGTGTAGAAGCCGAACCGCTCGCCCATGTTGGCGAAGAAGGCCACGAAGAGACCCTTGGGATGCCCTTTGAACATGCGTCACCGTCCTCTGTCGGGATTAAGGAACCGGAATTATAACACGCCTTAGCGTTTGCCGCCGAGTATGGAGCCCAGGACGCCGCGCAGGATCTGCCGGCCGAGGTTCGTACCGACCGACCGGGCCGCGCTCTTGGCCATGGCCTCGAGCAGAGTGTCCTTGGACCGGCCGGCCGTGCGCCGCGGCGCCGACGGCTGGGGATAGGACGCCCGGCCGGACGGCGGCGGATAGCCGTACGGGGTTTGCCGGCGGGCCTCGGCTTCGGCCCGGGCCTGGGCTTGGGCGGCCTCGGCGTCCGCCGCCGCCCGCTCGGCCTTGGCCTTGAGCATCTCGTAGGCGGACTCGCGGTCGACGGCCTTCTCGTAGTGCCCGTAGATGACCGAGCCCTGGACGAGGGCCTGGCGCTCGGGGGGGGAAATCACGCCGATGCGGCTGTGGGGCGGCAGGACGAAGGCCCGCTCGACGACCCCGGGCTGGCCCTTCTCGTCGAGGAACGAGACCAGGGCCTCGCCCGTGCCGAGCTGGGTGATCTCGGTCTCGACGTCGACCTTGGGGTTCTGCCGGAAGGTCTCGGCGGCCGCCCGGACCGCCCTCTGGTCCCGGGGCGTGAAGGCCCGCAGGGCGTGCTGGACGCGGTTGCCGAGCTGGCCGAGGATGACGTCGGGGATGTCGAGGGGGTTCTGGGTCACGAAATAGACGCCGACGCCCTTGGACCGGATGAGCCGGACGACCTGCTCGATCTTCTCCAGCAGGACCTGGGGGGCGTCGGTGAACAGGAGGTGGGCCTCGTCGAAGAAGAAGACCAGGCGCGGCTTCTCGACGTCGCCGACCTCGGGCAGGCGCTCGAAGAGCTCGGCCATGAGCCAGAGCAGGAAGGTCGAGTAGGCCCGCGGCGTCAGCATGAGCTTGTCGGCGGCCAGGATGTTGATCATCCCCCGCCCGGCGCCGTCGGTCTGCATGAGGTCGTCGAGGTCGAGCGCGGGCTCGCCGAAGAAGCTGTCGGCGCCCTGCTCGTCGAGCGTCAGGAGGCCCCGCTGGATGGTGCCGATGCTGGCCGGCGAGATGCGGCCGTACTCCGTCTCGAACTCGCCGGCGTGGTCGCCGGCGTACTGGGCCAGGGCCCGGAGGTCCTTGAAGTCGAGCAGGTGGAGGCCGGAGTCGTCGGCGATGCGGAACAGGATGCTCATGACGCCGCTCTGGACGTCGTTGAGATTGAGCAGGCGCGAGAGCAGGAGCGGCCCCATGTCCGACACCGTCGTCCGCACGGGATGGCCCTGTTCGCCGAAGATGTCCCAAAGGGTCACCGGGCTGCCTTCGAAGGGGTAGTCGCCGAGGTTGAGTTTGGCGATGCGCTCCGCGATCTTCGGATTGGCCAGGCCAGGCTGGCTGACCCCGGCCAGGTCGCCCTTGACGTCGGCCATGAAGACGGGCACGCCGAGGCGGCTGAAGCGCTCGGCCATGACCTGGAGGGTGACCGTCTTGCCCGTTCCCGTGGCGCCGGCCACGAGGCCGTGACGGTTGGCCATCTTCGGAAGCAGGAGCAGGTCCCTGTCTCCCTTTGCGATCAGCATGCCTTCGAGCGCCATGGGTCCCTCCTCGCCGGCGCGCGGCCGGCTCACCAGCTCAGGCTTTCGCGGAACAGGCCGGCGACGGTCCGTTCGAGGGCCGCCCGGAAGGCCTCGACCGTCGAGACTTCTTCGCCGGTCCAATGGTCCCGGATATGGAGGGGCGGCCCGACGTTGACCTTGATGGTCGCCGGCACGCCCCACATGATGTGCGTCCCGAAGATGGCGAGCGGCGTCACGGGGACGTCCAGCCCGCTCTCCTTATAGAGGTTGTAGGCCATGATCGAGACCCCCCGCCGGAACCCGGCGACGTAGGGATGGGGGTCCGAGGGCACGACCCGGCCGCGGCCCTGGAGGGCAATGACGGCCCGGCCCTGCCTCAGGTAGTCCTGGCAGGCCAGCACGGAGGCCCGCCGGCTGCCGTAGAGGTCGACGGGGATGCTGCCGACCCGGGCGATGTGCCCGGAGATGAAGCTGACCATGAAGGCGTAGAACGGCTTGAGGATGAAGTGGACGAAACCGCCGAACTTCCCCATGTGGCGGTGGAGGTGGGTCCGCACGAGCTCGCTGGCGCTCTCCCGGTCGAAGATCATCCGGTTGGCCGTGAAATAGATCATCCGGGGCGCCGTCCGGAGCAGGACGGCGACGTCCTTGTAGCTGCCGCTGTGGTTGCCGATGATGACGTTGGGGCCTTCCCGGACGAAGTTCTCGGCCCCCCGGAGATCGATCTTCTTGGGAAAGACGAACAGGCGCGTGGCCCGGTCGATGAACGGGCGCAGGTACTCGAATTCCTGCTCGTAGGTCGGCATGATCGGACCGTTATTCTATCAAAGCCCCCCCGGATTTCAAAGGGGCCGGCCGGGCCCCGGAGCGGCTTGCGCCGGCCCCGCGGGCGTGCTAAGTTAGGCCCCTGACCCGCTCGAGGAGGCGCCCATGTTCACCCTGATCCGCGACGGAGAGGTCTTCGCTCCCGAGCCGCTCGGCCGCCGGGACGTCCTGATCGCCGGCGGGGTCATCGCGGCGGTGGCCGAGCCGGGACGGGTCCGGCCCGACGGGCTCGAAGCCGAGGTCGTCGACGCGGCCGGCCGGCGCGTCCTGCCCGGGCTCATCGATCCCCACGTCCACATCCTCGGCGGCGGCGGCGAGGGCGGCCCGGCCACCCGGGCCCCCGAGATCCGGGTCGAGGACATCGTCGCGAGCGGGGTCACGACGGTCATCGGCTGCCTGGGGACCGACGGCGTCACGCGGCACATGACCTCGCTCCTGGCCAAGGCCCGGGCCCTGGAGATCGAGGGCGTCTCGACCTACATCTATTCCGGCTCCTACGAAGTCCCCGTCAAGACCCTGACCGGGAGCGTCCGCTCCGACCTCATCCTCATCGACAAGGTCGTCGGCGCGGGCGAGATCGCCGTCAGCGACCACCGCTCCTCCCAGCCGACGTTCGACGAGATCGCGCGCCTGGCGGCGGAGTGCCGGGTCGGCGGGATGCTCGGCGGCAAGGCCGGGGTGCTCCATCTCCATCTCGGAGACGGCCGGCGGGGCCTGGAGATCCTCTTCCGGCTCGTCCGGGAAACCGAGATCCCGGCCACCCAGGTCGTCCCGACCCACGCCGCCCGCAATCCCCGGCTGTTCGCCGAGGCCCTGGAGTGGGTGGCGGCCGGGGGCTCCGTCGACGTGACCGTCGGGGCCGAGCCGGCGCCGCCCGATCCCGAGGTCCCGTTCGAGGACGTCCTGGCCGCGTTCCGGGCCAAGGGGCTGCCCCTGACCCGGCTGATGGCCAGCTCGGACGGCAACGGGAGCATGCCCGTGTTCGACGAGGCCGGCCGCCTGGTCGGGCTGACCATAGCCAAGGAGCGGGACATGTTCCTCAAGCTGGCCGACCTTCTGCGCCGGGACGTCCTGCCGGTCGAGACGGCCGCCCGCGTCTTCGCGACCAACGCCGCGGATTTCTACAAGCTCGGCCGGAAGGGCCGCGTCGAGGCCGGCCGGGACGCCGACCTCGTCGTCCTCGACCGGGACTTCGGCCTGAGCGAGGTCTTCGCCCGGGGCCGGCGGATGATCGCCGAAGGCCGGCTCGCGGTCCGCGGCACGTTCAGCGCCTAGGAGCGACCGATGGCCGAAGGGACTGCCCCCATCGCCGCCCCCTCGGGCCGCCGGCCCCCGTTCGCCGTGGCCCTCATCCCTCTCGTCGCGATGGCCCTGCTCCTCGGCGTCGGCTACGGCGTCTACAGGATCAAGGCCCAGATCCTCCTGGTCGCCGCGGCGGCCGTCACCGCGTTCCTCGGCCTGCTGCTCGGCTTCAAATGGGCGGACATGGAGCGGGGCATCGTCGAGAGCATCCGCAAGGCCCTGCCGGCCATCCTGATCATGCTCTCGGTCGGCCTGCTCATCGGCTCCTGGATGGCCAGCGGCACCATCCCCATGGTCATCTATTACGGGCTGAAGCTCATATCGCCCAAGTTCTTCCTGGCCACGGCCTGCCTGGTCTCGTCGGTCGTGGCCCTGGCCTGCGGCACGTCGTGGGGCACCGTCGGCACGATCGGCGTGGCCTTCATGGGCATCGCCGCGGGTCTCGGCATCCCGCTCGGCCCGGCCGCCGGCGCCGTCGTCGCCGGGGCCTATTTCGGGGACAAGATGTCGCCCCTCTCCGACATCCCCAACCTGGCCACGGTCGTATCCGGGTCCAACCTCTTCGACCACATCAAGCACATGGTCTGGTCGGCCGGTCCCGCGTGGCTGGCCGGCCTGGCCATCTACGTCCTGGCCGGACTGAAATACGGCGCCTCGGCCGCCCGCTCGGAGACCCTCGACCTCATCCTGACGACCCTCAGGGCGAACTTCCGGTTCAACGTTCTCCTGCTCCTGCCCATGGCCGTCATCTTCTATTTCGCCATCGCCAAGAAGCCGACCATCCCGGCCATGGTCCTGTCGTCGCTCACGGCCGCCGCCCTGGCCGTCCTCGTCCAGAAGGTCCCGCTCACGGTCGTGGCCACGGCCATGAACACGGGGCTGCCGGCCCGGACGGGCGTCGCGGCCGTCGACACGCTCCTGGCCAAGGGCGGCATGATGAGCATGATGGAGACCCAGCTCATCGCCTTCACCGCTTTCTCCTACGGCGGCATCATGCAGGCCACGGGTTGCCTGGCCGTCATCCTGGACAAGGTCATGGGCTTCACCCGGCGAGTCTGGAGCCTGGTCCTGACGACGGTCGGCGCGGCCATCCTGTCGGCCATGATCACCGGGAGCTCCTACCTGTCGATGATCCTGCCGGCCGACCTCCTGGCTCCCGCCTTCAGGAAGAAGGGCCTGGCGGCCAAGAACCTGTCCCGGATCATCGAGGAGAGCGGGGCTATCATCGTCCCGCTCATCCCCTGGAGCATGGCCGGCGTCTACATCACGGGGACCCTGGGCGTGTCGACCTTCGCCTACCTGCCCTGGGCCTTCATGAACTATCTGTCGGTCGGGATGCTGGTCCTATTCGGGTTCACGGGCTGGACCATGGCCCCCAAGGTCCGGGACGACGAGACCCAGGCCGGCAGTTAGTCCCGGCCCTCGCCTTCGCCCCCGTCCTCGCCCTTTTCGGCCTTCTCGAGGGCCTTCTTGAAGAGCTCGTCGGCCTTGTGGTGCTTCTCCTTCTGGAGCTCGAACGAGGCCTCGAACTTGCGGTCGAACTCGCTCTGCCGCTTGTGCTCGTGGACCAGGAGGTCGTCGAGCGAGCCCTTCTTCTTCTTGGCCTTCTCCGACCGCAGGACCGCCCGGGTCTGGCCGTCGATCCAGAGCGTGGCCTCGCAGCAGGGGCAGACGACCGAAAAGACGCCGGTTTCGTCGGGTTGGTCGGCCATGCCGCGAATGTAGCACAAGCCGGGCGCGTTATAAAGAGGGAGCGGGCCGGGTCTCGAGGCCGTGCTTCTTGAGAAGCTTGAACAGCCCCTGGCGGGTCAGCCCGACCTCGGCCGCCGTCCGCGTCCGGTGGAAGCGGCAGCGGACCAGGGCCTCGCGCAGGAAACGCCGCTCGAAGTCGGCCCGGGCTTCGGCCAGGCGATGCGAAGCCCGGCTGTAGGTCTCCCCCTCGGGATTGATCTTGGGCGACAGGTACTCCTCGAGGACGAGGTTCCCCCCGTCGGCCATGACCAGACAGCGCTGGATCTCGTTCTGGAGCTCGCGGACGTTGCCCGGCCAGGGGTAGCGCAGGAGCATCTCCAGCGCGACGGGGGCCAGGAACGGCCGGGGCCGGCCCATCGACCGGGCGTACTCGTCGAGGAAGTGGTCGAGCAGGGTCCGGACGTCCTCCGGCCGGTCGCGCAGGGGCGGCAGCTCGATGGCGATGATCTTGAGCCGGAAATAGAGGTCCTGGCGGAAGCGGCCCCGCTCGACCTCGCGGTCGAGGTCCTTGTTGGTGGCGCTGACGATGCGGGCGTCGACCGGCCGGGAGCGCGTCTCGCCGACCCGCCGGACGCGCTTCTCCTCGAGGACGCGCAGGAGCTTGGACTGCAGGGCCAGGGGCAGGTCGCCGATCTCGTCGAGGAAGAACGTCCCGCCGTTGGCCTCCTCGACCAGGCCGGGCTTGTCCCGCACGGCGCCGGTGAACGAGCCCCGGGCGTGGCCGAAGAGCTCGCTCTCGAGGAGGGCTTCGGGGATGGCCGCGCAGTTGACGGCCACGAACGGCCCGCCCCGGCGGCGGCCGGTCTCGTGGATGGTCCGCGCGGCCAGCTCCTTGCCGGTGCCGCTCTCGCCGGCCAGGAACACGGGCGCGTCCGTGTCGCGGACCTTCTCGATCATGGCCCGGACCCGGCGGACCGTGGGGGCATCTCCCAGAAAGACGGCGGTCGAAGGGAGCCCGGATGCGGTATCCGGGGCGGCCCCGGCCGCCGCGGCGGCCGGACCCGGCGCGGGCCGGCCGTTCCCGTTCCGCCTCTGCAGATAGAGCACCGGGGCCAGCGTCAGGGCCAGGAACTCCAGGTCGTCCCGGTCGAAAGGCCGACCCTCCCCTTCGCGGGCCAGCAGGACTATCCCGCCGGACCGGCTGCCGGCTGTCCAGGGATACGAGAGGAGGCCGAAGCGGCGCCCGTCGCCCTCGAGCTCGAGGTCGGCGAACAGGGGCTCGTCGAGGGCGTCGCGGACGAGGACCGGCCGCCCGATCTCGAGGGCCCGGCCGACGAGGGCCTCGTCGACCAGGCGACCGCCGCCCGCCGGGGGCCCGTCGAAGCCCTTGGCCGCCTCGAAGAGCGTGTCTCCCCGGCCGTCGAGGGCCCGGAACAGGGCCGCGTCGGCGGGCACGTGGTCGAAGACGACCTCGGCGATCCGGGCCAGGAATCTTGGCGTCATGCCTCTGAGACGCTCGGGACGGGGGCTTTTTCTCAGTCCGGCGGCCGGCGCCCCGGGGCATTGACACTCCCGGCCCCCGAGGATAACCTGAGGTCCGTCCGTCGAGGAGGGAAACCGCCATGACCGTCCGCCGATCCGTCGCCATCGCCGCCGTGGGGCTCATGCTCGGGCTGGGGATCGTCGCTTTCACCGTGCCCGCGGTCCCGCAGGAAAAACCGGCCGCCGCCCCGGCCGCGGACCGCCTGCAGTGGTTCCGCGAGGCCAAGTTCGGGCTGTTCATCCACTGGGGCGCCTACGCCATTCTCGGCCGCGAGGAGTGGGCCCGCCAGCTCCTGCAGATCCCCCGCGGCGAGTACCGGGACATGGCCCTGGGGTTCGACCCGGCCGCCTTCGATCCCGACGCCTGGGCGGCCCTGGCCAAGGAGGCCGGGGTCAGGTACGCCGTCATCACCTCCAAGCACCACGACGGCTTCGCCCTCTACGACAGCGCCCTCTCCGACTTCGACGTCAAGGCCGCCAAGTACGGCCGGGACGTCCTCGGGCCGCTGGCCGCCTCGATGCGGCGGGCCGGCATCCCGCTCGGCTTCTATTACTCCATCATGGATTGGCATCACCCCGATTACCTGCCGCGCCGGCCGTGGGAGAAGGACCGCCCGGTCCGGGGCGCCGACTTCGGCCGGTACATGGATTTCGCGGCGGGCCAGCTCAGGGAGCTGGTCGCCAAGTACGACCCGGCCGTGCTCTGGTTCGACGGCGAGTGGGAGCACTCGAACGAGGAGCAGCGGGCCTTCGCCATCGGGAAGACGCTCCTGGACATGAAGCCGGCGCTCCTCGTCAACGACCGCCTCTACCGCCGCGAGCCGGGTTACGGCGACTTCGGCACCCCGGAGAACTTCGTCCCGGCCACGGGCGTCCGCAACCCCGACGGCTCGCCGCGGCTGTGGGAAGCTTGCGTCACGATGAACTGGAACGGCTGGGGCTACAACCGCACCGAGACCGAGTTCCGCAGCGCCCCCCAGCTCATCCGCCAGCTCGTCGAGATCGTCAGCAAGGGCGGCAACCTGCTCCTCAACGTCGGGCCCGGCCCCGACGGGCGCATCCCCGAGGAGTTCGCGGTCCGGCTCCGGGCCATCGGGACCTGGCTGCGGGCCAACGGCGAGGCCGTCTACGGGACCACGCCCAGCGTCTTCGAGCGGCTGCCCTTCTTCGGCCACTGCACGGTCAAGGGGCGGACCCTCTACCTCCACGTCATGGGCTGGCCGGGCGACGGCCGCCTCCGCCTGCCGGGGCTGAGGACGGACGTCCGGAAGGCCTACCTGCTGGCCGACCGGTCCAAGGCGCTGGCTTTCGGGCGCGACGGCAAGGACGTCGTCGTGAGGCTGCCGGCGCGGGCCCCCGACTTCGACGCGACGGTCGTCGCGGTCGAGCTGGCCGGCGATCCCGTCGTGGAGCCGTTCGCGATCGTCGCCGGGAAGGACGGGCGCGTCGAGCTGCCCGTCTTTCTGGCCGACCTGAGGTCGGAGATGGGCCAGCGCGCCTACCTCGACCACTTCTACCGGACGACCATGCTGGCCAACTGGCAGAACGTCAACGACTATCCGGAGTGGACGTTCACGACCGCGAAACCCGGGACCTACGAGGTCCGGGCCTCGTACGCCAGCATGTGGGGCGGCGCGGCCGGCTACGTGGTCGAGATCGACGGGAAGACGCTGGCGGCGAAGACCGAGCCCTCGCCCAGCGTCTATTTCCCGGCGGCGTTCCCGGTCGGCCGGGTCGAGCTCGGCGCCGGCCGGCATACGCTCCGCGTCCGCGTCACCGCCGTCGTCAACAACCACGCCATGAACCTGGAGAAGGTCGTCCTCGTCCCAACGGGAAGTGAATCCCGGTGAGAGGACCAGGCAGGACCGGGACGAAGCACCCGGAGTCCCGATCCTGCGAAATATCGGGAAAAAGCCTCTTCTTATGATGCCTCCCGGCAAAGGGGGTCTGCGAAGAACACAGGAAATAGAAGGGCGGGCGGACCTTGCGGCCCGCCCCGGGGGATCGGGGCGCCGGCAACCGGGAAAGGGGCCGGCCCGGTCAGTCGAGGACGACGTCGCACTCGCCCGTGAGCGCGGGGTCCTTCGCGTCGCGGACCTTGATCGTCAGGCGGTCCCCCTTGGCGAAGCCGGGGTTCTTGAAGTAGAGCGGGGTCATGAAGCCGTTGAAGCCGAGCATGTAGGCCTCCTTGACCGCGAGCGGGGCGCTGAGCGTGAGCGGGGGGAAGAAGCTCGAGGGCTCGGGGAACTGGTAGAGCCGGACCCAGGAGGAAATGATGCCCTCCTTGCCCAGCCTGCGGTAGAAGGACATGTCCCGGATCTCGCCGCGGTACTTGTCGCGCAGCTCCGACAGGGACAGCATGGGGATCTCCTGCCCCTTGTAGACCATGACCACGTCCTTGGCCGCCACCCGGATGGGGACGTTCGGGTCCTTCGGGGCCAGGAAGCCGTAGAACATGACATACGGCTCCTTGAGGTCCTTGTTGACCAGGGCGGCGTCCACGGCCACGAGGATGGCCCCGCTCTCGTTGGAGAAGGCGCCCAGTCCGTGGTCGACCGTCTGGCCGTAGCCCAGGCCGGCCAGGGCCAGGATGACCATCGCGTATCTCATGAGTTTCATCTCGTTCTCCTTTCTGGCTCGCTTGCCGCGTGCCGACCTCCTTTTATGCGCCCGGCGTGCCAACTTCGCGGCCGGGCCGCGAGGATGGCCGGCCGCGGCCCCGGGGCGGAGATGTCCGCCGGGGAGGACAGCCTGTCCTCATTTCCTACGGTTTAAGTAGGGTTTAGGGGCTTGGGGCGGAAAAAGGGGAACGGGTATCATGTCCCCCATTTCAGGCGGGTTGAAATGGCCCTCCCCTTTCTAATAGAATCGCACTGTCGTGGCCGCACCGAGGACCCTCCGCGCGAAGCGCCTTCCCCCGCCGGGAAGGACCCCCCGTCGCTCGCCCTGACCGGGCTTTCGGAGTCCGTCCGCCGGCCGGCCCCATCTCGACGAGGAGGGGAACGTGGCGAAACACGGATCGGCATCGACCAGGCGGGACTTCATCCGGACGGTCGGGGCGGGAGCGGCCGGCGCCGTCCTGGGGCCCCTCGGAGCGGCCGGCGCCGCCGCCCAGGCCCGACCGAACGCGGACAAGGGCGGCGCTTTCAAGCTCAAGTACGCCCCCGGATTGGGAGTCTTCGAAGCGAGCGCGGGCAAGAAGCCACTCGACCAGCTCAAGGCCCTGGCCGGGCACGGCTTCACGGCCTGGTTCGACAACGGCCTGAACAGCCGGCCGGCGGCCGAGCAGGAGGCCCTGGCCCGCGAGTCGGAGCGGCTCGGCCTGGCCATCGGCCCGTTCGTCGTCTCGGCCGAGTTCGGCAACGCGACCTTCGTCCTGCCCGACAAGGCCTTCCGCGAGGCCCTGGCCGCCAAGCTCCGTGACGCCGTCGAGGTGGCCAAGCGGACCGGCTGCCGGCTGGCCCTGCTCGTTCCCGGCCGCTACGACCAGCGGCTCGACTGGGACTACCAGACGGCCAACGTCGTCGAGCACCTCAAGTGGTGCGCCGGGATCGTCGAGCCGGCCGGGGTCGCCCTGGTCCTCGAGCCTCTCAATCCCAAGGACCACCCGGGCCTGTTCCTGACCAAGATGTCCCAGGCCTACCAGATCGTCAAGGCCGTCGCCAGCCCGTCGGTCAGGATCCTCGACGATATGTACCACCAGCAGATCACCGAGGGCAACATCATCCCCAACATCGACGCCTGCTGGGACGAGATCGCCTCCTTCCACGTCGGCGATTCGCCGGGGCGGCGGGAGCCGGGCACGGGCGAGATGAATTACCGCAACATCTTCAGGCACCTCCACGGCAAGGGCTACACGGGCGTCCTCTGCCTCGAGCACGGCCTGAGCCGCAAGGGCCTCGAGGGCGAGAAGGCCCTGGTCGCGGCCTACCGCGACGCCGACGGGTTCTGAAAGGAGCACGATCATGGACGAGAAACGCGACAACGGACTGACCCGCAGGGACTTCATCAAGACGGCTTCGACGGCCTCCGTGGCCGCCCTCGCGGCCGCCGTGGCCGGCACGCAGGGGCGCTGCGCCGGCGGCTCCGACACGATCCGCATCGGCGTCATCGGCGCCGGCGGCCGCGGCACGGGCGCGGCCATCGACGCCGTCAACGCGGCCCCGGGAGTGGAGATCGTGGCCCTCTACGACCCGTTCCAGGACCGCGTCGACCGGGCCCTCCAGACGCTCCGGGAGAAGGTCCCGGCCGCCGTCAAGGTCACCCCGGAGACCTGCTTCACGGGCCTCGACGGCTACAGGAAGCTCCTGGCCATCCGGAACATCAATTACATCGTCACGGCCGCGCCGCCCGGCTTCCGGCCCCTCCACCTCGAGGCGGCGGTCAAGGCCGGCAAGCACGTCTTCATGGAGAAGCCGGTGGCCGTCGATCCCGTCGGCGTGCGCTCGGTCATCGCCAGCGCGGAGCTGGCCGCGAAGAAGGGCCTCGGCATCGTCGCCGGCACCCAGCGCCGCCACCAGACGCGCTACCTCGAGACCCTCAAGCGCGTCCACGACGGGGCCATCGGCGAGATCGTCGGCGGGCAATGCTACTGGAACCAGGGCGAGCTCTGGGTCATCCCCAAGACCGCCGAGATGAGCGAGATGGAGTGGCAGTGCCGCAACTGGCTCTACTTCTCCTGGACCTCGGGCGACCACATCGTGGAACAGCACGTCCACAACATCGACGTCATGAACTGGGCCCTCGGCGCCAACCCCGTCAAGGTCATGGCCATGGGCGGGCGCCAGGTCCGGACGGCCCCCGAGTACGGCAACATCTTCGACCACTTCGCCGTCGAGTTCGAGTATCCGAACGGCGTCCGGGTGGCCAGCCAGTGCCGCCAGATCAAGGGCTGCGCCGACCGGGTCGAGGAGAAGATCGTCGGCGCCAAGGGCCACGCCTTCGGCTACGGCGAGATCTCGGGGCCGAACGCCTGGAAGTTCGAGGCCGACGAGCCCAATCCCTACGTCGTCGAGCACACCGACCTCATCGCGAGCATCCGGGCGGGCAAGCCCCTCAACGAGGGCCGGCGCATCGCCGAGAGCACGCTCTGCGCCATCATGGGCCGCATGAGCGCCTACACCGGCCGGGCCATCTCCTGGGACTGGGCCATGAACGCCTCCAAGCTCGATCTCTTCCCGAAAGTGCTCGCGCTCGGCCCGAACCCGGTCGACCCGGTGGCTGTCCCCGGCGTGACGCCGCTCGTCTGAGCGGGGGACGCGGAACGCAGGACGAGGAGGACACGACATGAGCGAACGGCGCACAAAGATGGACCGGCGGGAATTCCTGCGCAAGGCCGCGGCCGGCGGGGCCGCGGCGATCGCCGGGGCGGCCGGCTTCCCGACCATCGTCAAGGCCTCGGCCCTGGGCCGGGACGGGGCCGTCGCGGCCTCGGACCGCATCGTCATGGCCGGCATCGGCTTCGGCATGCAGGGCCCCTCGAACATGGCCGATTTCCTCGAGAAGCCGGAGGTCCAGTGGGTGGCCGTCTGCGACCTCGACACCGAGCCCCTGGCCATGGCCAAGGGCATGGCCGACAAGAAATACGGCAACAAGAGCTGCGCGACCTACCGCGACTTCCGCGAGCTCTTCCTCCGCAAGGACCTCGACGCCGTGTCCATCGCCGTGCCCGACCATTGGCACGCCATCCTGGCCATCTCGGCCCTGAGGGCCGGGCTCGACGTCTTCGGCGAGAAGCCCCTGACCCACACCCTGCGCGAGGGCCGGGCCCTGTGCGACGCCGTCAAGCGCTACGGCCGGGTCTGGCAGACGGGATCCTGGCAGCGTTCGGTCGAGAACTTCCACCAGGCCGCGGAGCTCGTCCGCAACGGCCGCATCGGGAAGATCAAGCGGATCGAGGTCGGCCTGCCCCAGGGGCACTACGACTTCGCCGGGACCTTCGGCCAGGAGGCGCTCGTCGCGCCGCCCAAGAACCTCGACTACGAGACCTGGATCGGGCCGGCCCCCTGGTGGCCCTATTGCAAGGCCCGCGTCCACATGAACTGGCGCTGGAACATGGACTTCGGGGGCGGCCAGTACATGGATTGGATCGGCCACCACCTCGACATCGCCCACTGGGGCATGGGCTGGGACGAGACCGGCCCGGTCGAGATCGAGGCCGAGGGCGAGTACCCGGCGTCGGGCATCTACAACAGCCCGACGCGGTACCACGTCCGGGCCAAGTACGCCGACGGGACGCCCATGGTCCTGGCCGGCGGCCACGACGAGATCTGGAGCGGCACCAAGTGGATCGGCGAGTACGGCTGGATCTGGGTCGACCGCGGCCAGTTCGAGACCGAGCCGGCCGGCCTCAAGCGCGAGGTCATCGGTCCGGAGGAGGTCCGGCTCTACAAGAGCCGCGACCATTGGCAGAACTTCCTGGACTGCGTGAAGAGCCGGGGGCGGACCATCGCCCCGGCCGAGACGGCCCACCGCTCGGCCAGCGTCGGCCACCTCGGCGTCATCGCCATGGAGGTCGGCCGCAAGATCAAATGGGATCCGGTCACCGAGACCATCATCGGCGATCCCGAGGCCGAGCGCCTGCTCGGCCATTCCTACCGCAAGCCCTGGCAGCTGCCGGAGTGAGGAGAGCGAAGATGAAGAACACGAACAGGCTCATCGTCCTCGCGGCTCTCGTCGTCTCGGCATCGCTGGCGCTCCTGGCCGCCCCCGCGGCCGGTCAGGTGGGCGATGGCATGAGTTTGATCTACGATCCGCTGGACGCCATCCTGAAAGACCTTCAGACCTACGACACTTCGGACACCGGCCCGGCCATGCGGCTGCACGCCTACGTCTTCGCCCACAAGGACGACCCGGCGTCCCGCCGGGCGACCGAAGCGGCTCTCGTCGCGTTCGTCCAGGGCGCCCCGGCTCCCGCCGGCCTGATGGCCGCCTGCCGCTCGCTCTCGCTCATCGGCGGTCCCGAGTCCGTGCCGGTCCTGGCTGGCCTGGCGCTCAAGCCGGAGACGACGGACCCCGCGCGGTACGCCCTCGAACGGATCCCGGGACCCGAAGCCGACCAGGCCTTATTGGGACTGCTCGACCGGACCGCCGGCGCCGTCCGCCGCGGCGTCGTCTTCTCGCTCGGCGCGAGGCGGAGCGCGGCCTCGGTGCCGGCCCTGGCCCGGCAGGCCGCGGGCAAGGACGCGTCGCTCGCCGCCGATGCGATCAAGGCGTTGGGAAAGATCGGAGGCGCGGAAGCGGTCAAGGCCCTGACCGGCATTCTCGGGAATTCGGCGCCCGCGCTGAAGACGGAGGCGGCCTCGGCCCTGCTTTACGCCGCCGAAAGGGCGCTCGCGGCCGGCGACAAGGCCGGCGCGGCCGCCGTCTATGACAAGGTCTTCTCGGCCAACGTGTCGCCGGCCGCGCGGCGGGCGGCCTTCCAGGGACGGATCGCCGCGGGCCCCGAGCCCAAGGGACTGATCCTCAAGGCCTTGACGGGCAAGGACGCGTCGCTCTACGAGCCGGCCCTGGCCGCGGTGCCCGATCATATCGGCGCGGACGAGATCGGCCGGATCGCCGATCTCGCGGACAAACTGCCCGTCCCGGCCCAGGTCCAGATGACGACCCTGTTGGCGCGATACCCCGCGGAGACCGCCAGGCCCTATCTGCTCAAGACGGCTGAAAGCCCGTCGCCCGACGTCCGGTCGGCCGCGCTGCGGGCGCTGGCCGCCGCCGGCGACGGCAAGACGGTCCTCTTCCTGGCCAACAAGGCGGCCCGGACGGCCGGGGCCGAACAGGACGCCGCCCGCGAGGCCCTGGCCCGGATGAAGGGTCTCGACGTCGACGCGGCGGTCCTCGAGCACCTCGGCAAGGCCGGCGACGACGCGGTCAAGGCCGAGCTCGTCAGGGCGGCCGGGGCGCGGCGCGTCGCCGGGGCCAAGACCGCCCTCATGGCCCTCGTCGCGTCCGGCGCGCCTGGACTCAAGGCCCGGGCCGCGGCCGCCCTTCAGACGCTGGCCGGCCAGGCCGACATCCCGGCCCTGCTCGACCTTCTCGGCGGCCTCGAGGACGAGACGGCCCGCGAGGCCCTGCAGGACACGGTCGCCGCGGCGGCCCGGACGAATCCCCGGGAGCTGGCCCGCGCCGGCGAGGTCGAAGCCCGTTTGGCGACGGAGAAGGACCCCGGAAAGAGGGCCGACCTGTTGCGCGTCCTGGGCAAGATCGGCGACGACTCGGCCCTACCGCTCGTCCGGGCGGCCCGGTCCGACGCCGCCGAGGCCGTCGTCGACGCCGCCGTCCGGGCCCTGGCCGATTGGCCGACCCCGGCCGCCCGCGACGACGTCTTCGACGTGGCCCGGACCGCGCTCGTCCTCAACCACCGGGTCCTGGCCATGCGGGCCTACATCCGCATGATCGGGCTCGAGCCGTACCGCTCGCCCGAGGGCGCCGCGGCCGACCTGCTCAGGGTCCTGGCCCTGTCGCCGCGGCCGGAGGAGAAAAAGCTCGTTTTGGGACTGCTCGGCCGCTTCCCCTGCGTCACGTCGCTCAAGGCGGCCGAGTCCCTCCTGGCCGACCCGACCGTCGCGGCCGAGGCCAAGCTGGCCGCCGACCGCATCCGCAAAGCCTTGAAATAGACGGTACCTGGTCTTTACAAAGGCCATTTCCCGCCTGGAAGTGTAAAGACCTGGCACCGGACCTTCTTCGGGAGGATCGCCATGATCGAAGGGCAAACGACGGGCGGCACGGCCGCCAAGCTCCGCTACGGCATGATCGGCGGCGGACCGGGCGCCTTCATCGGCGACGTCCACCGCAAGGCCGTCGCCATGGACGGAGGCGCCGAGCTCGTCTGCGGCGTCTTCTCCCAGAGCTACGACAACACCCTGGCCACGGGCGCGTCGCTCGGCCTGCCCCGCGAGCGGCTCTATCGCACCTTCGACGAGATGGTCCGGGCCGAGGCCGGGCGCCCCGACAGGCCCGATTTCCTGAGCATCGTCACCCCCAACAGCACTCACTACCCGGCCGCCAAGCTGGCCCTCGAGAATGGTTTCTCCGTCCTCTGCGAGAAGCCGCTGGCCACCCGCTCATCCGAGGCCTCGGAGCTGGCCTGCCTCGTCCGCGAGTCGGGCCTCCTATTCGGCGTCGCCTACGCCTACTCGGGCTACCCCATCGTCAAGCACCTCCGGGACCTCGTCGCCGCGGGCGAAATCGGCGAGGTCCGCTTCGTCAACGGCGAGTATCCCCAGGAATGGCTGATGTCGAAGCTCGAGGACACGGGCCAGAAGCAGGCCGCCTGGCGCACGGACCCGAAGCTCGCCGGCGCCTCCAACTGCGTCGGCGACATCGGCAGCCACATCGAGTTCATGGCCGCCTACCTGACCGGCCTGGAGATCGAATCCCTCTGCGCCCGCTTGGACCGCTTCGGCGCCGGCCGCCCGCTCGACGACAACGCCACGGTCATGGTCGACTACAAGGGCGGCGCCCGCGGCGTCTATTGGAGCTCCCAGATCGCGGCCGGCCATGACAACGCCCTGCGCCTCCGCATCTACGGCACCAAGGGCGCGATCGAGTGGTTCCAGGAGACGCCCAACACGGCCCGCCTGTCCCTCCCCGACCGCCCGACCATGACCCTTTCCCGGGGTCGCGACCCGATGTCGCCCCGCGCTCAGTCGCTCTCGCGCCTCCCCTCGGGCCACCCCGAGGGCTATTTCGAGAGCTTCGCCAACGTCTACACGACCTTCATCGCCGCCCTGGCCAAGAAGCTCCGCGGCGAGCCGCTCGTCCCGGCCGACCTCGACTTCCCGAGTGTCGACGACGGCCTGCGCGGCGTCCGCTTCATCGAGAAGTGCGTCGAGAGCTCGGCCAAAGGATCCGTCTGGATCGAATCGGGGACATGATCCGAATTCTCCGGAATTCGGTCCGTATCCCCCAGAAATAGGAGGCAACGATGGCCCGACCCGTCACCATCTTCACCGGCCAGTGGGCCGACCTGCCCTTCGAGGAGGTCTGCCGCAAGGCCGCGGCCTGGGGCTACGACGGCCTGGAGATCGCCTGCTGGGGCGACCACATGGACGTCCGCAAGGCCGCCGCCGATCCCGCCTACGTCCGCGAGCGCAAGCGCGTCCTCGAGAAGCACGGCCTGAAGTGCTGGGCTCTCGGCGCGCATCTCGCCGGCCAGTGCGTCGGCGACGACTACGACCCCCGCCTCGACGGCTTCGCCCCCGACGCCGTCAAGGGCAAGCCCGAGGCCCTTCGCAAGTGGGCCGTCGAGGAGATGAAGGCCGCCGCCCGGGCCGCCCGGGCCATGGGCTGCTACGTCGTCAACGGCTTCATGGGCTCGCCCATCTGGAAGGCCTGGTACTCCTTCCCGCCGACGACCGAGGACATGGTCGAGGCCGCCTTCCGGAAGGTCCGCGAGCTCTGGACGCCCATCTTCGACGAGTTCGACGAGCAGGGCGTCAAGTTCGCCCTCGAGGTCCACCCGACCGAGATCGCCTTCGACGTCTACACGACCCGCCGCCTGCTCGACACTTTCAACGGCCGCCTGACTCTCGGCCTCAACTTCGATCCCAGCCACCTCGTCTGGCAGGGCGTCGACCCCGAGCTGTTCATCCGCGACTTCGCCGACCGCGTCTACCACGTCCACATGAAGGACGTGGCCGTGACCCTCGACGGCCGGGCCGGCATCCTGGGCTCGTTCCTGCCCTTCGGCGACACGCGCCGCGGCTGGAACTTCCGCTCCCTCGGCCACGGCGACGTCGACTTCGACGCCGTCGTCCGCGAGCTCAACGCCGCCGGCTACGAGGGCCCCCTCTCGGTCGAGTGGGAGGACAACGCCATGGACCGCGAGTTCGGCGCGAAAGAAGCCCTCGATTTCGTCCGGGCCATGAACTTCTCGCCGTCCAAGGTCGCCTTCGACAAGGACATGAAGAAGTAATGCGGCCGCAAGTCAATTGGTGAGTTTCTCCGATAATTATTGCTAAATTCGCAAAAGGCCAAGGGCCTATTAATTGAAAAGGGCTTTTGCTAAGGCACGATGGATAACAATATTATCAGTTACGCTGAACTGAGCAACAGGACTTGTGAATTTGTATCTATTCTTACTGCTTCCATCGGGACTGCTAAAGGTATTGCCAATTACCCCACCCTCATAAAACGCCCTCAGAATTTCGGCTAAAGCGAAATCCTTTCGAGGCTCATCTTGCTTCAGCTTTTTTTCAAGCTCACCGATCGAGAAGAAATTTTTCCTTAAACTCGAGATACTTCTAAATACAATATCAACCGTTTCCCGCTCAATAATCCCATAAAGTTCATCTTGAATTTCGGTTAGAAAGTATTTCTGTGAATAATCGAGAATTCCGTCACGTATTTGATTATATGTGAGTATCCCGGAATCTGAATGCAACTGAATATGTTTTAATAATTGCAAAAAATCTCTAGGTGTACGTCGCGTATATTCCAACAACACGGAATGTATATTTCTATTGAAGATTCTAGGAGGGAAGAATTCCGCAAATAAATCCGTTAGGCCTTCTATGCTAATTTGCGCGCGCCTATTTGCTAGCTTAATAAGGGGAGAATCCTTTGGTTGTTGGCCGGAACACCAATCTATTTCTACAGAGTAATCTTGCTTTGTTTTATTTTTATTAGCCCCGGGCAACTTTTCAAACAAATCTATTCTGCAAAGCACAATATATTTGGCTTGTATAGAATTCCTTTTAAGCAATCCGTTGAGGGCTGACGCTTCGTCGATTAGAGTAGCAATTGAATGATACTGTATGGGATCACCCAAGATGGCGTTATCAAGCCCATCGAGAATTATTATATGTTGGTTTTCACTTTTAAATTCAAAACACAGTTTCTTTAGGTGCGCAACTAGATGAAGAAATTTTAGATCATCTCCATCTGATCCTTTTGGAGAATATTCGAGTTCAATGCCGACCTTCGATAAGATGCTTGCTTTTACTTTTTTCTGGGCCGATGCCAACACCAATTCACGGAGGTCCTTAGCAGGTAATATCCCGATTTTTCTGAATGAAGACAACGCTTCATAGTAGTCCGAATCGGTGGCGACATTAGATCCCGCATCATCTCCGAAAGAATCTAACAAAGTGATTAATAAAATCCATGACCACGCGGTTGGGAGACGGCCTTCAGTCCCCTTTTCGACTCCCAAAAGAGACAAAAAGCGGCTATAAGGAAAATCCCTTAAAACATATAGCCTTGAGAAGAGGCAGGGATTATTTAGAGACATTAATCTAATGTGCTCAGCTAAAGCAGTCTTCCCTGATCCCTTGTTACCCAAGAAAAGAAACCTATAACCCTGGAGTGCCTCTTCAACAATACGGTTAATGTTTAAGTATCCATCGGTTAATAATAAGGGCGATCTAGCACTTTCTGTTTCTGCGCTCGCATCCCCAAAATTGATGTCTTTAAATGTCATAATTCCCCCCGATCTCAGGGCCTGCTTCATTGCCTGAATCTGTTTCTTATCATATTATCGGCATAATTAATTAACAATAATAATTAGTAGATGTTAGGGCTGTGTGCCTAATCATCTTTCCGTCGGTTAGGGCTGACAACCTGGAACGTCCGCTCCAATCGCCGGCCCCGGTCGTCCGTCAGGACCAGCCGGTGCTCGCCAGGCGCCGGGTCGGCCGCGATCTGGTGGAAGACCCTGGTCGAGGCGAGATAGCGCTCGTCGAGGTGCCAGTGGATGGTGGCCGCCTCGTCCCGGTGGACGGCCTCGAAGACGACCGCGCCGGCCCGCCCGTCGAGCTCGACCGGGACGTAGACCGCCGTGTCCGGATCGGGGTAGACCAGGCTCATGACCCGCGCGCCCCGCTCCCCGGCCCCTCCCCCGCAGTCGTCGCGAAACGGCGGTAGGGTCCGGTACTCCGGGTGGTCGGCCCGGTAGAAGAACTCCTGGACGGGCGGCAGGACGAACCAGGTCTCGTGCCGCATGCGGTCGACAGGCTCGCAACGGCTGTCGACCCGGAACCGGCCCGAGGCATCGAGATGGACCGCCTGGTGGAAGGGGCACATCCGGTCGAAGCGGCTCTCCGCGGGCACCGTGACCGTCCCGGCCGGGCACAGATCGGTCGCCAGATAGCCCGAATCGCGGCAGACGCGGACCTCCTTGAACCCGGACGGCGGCCGCACGACGGCCCCGCCGCCGTCGACGAGCCCGATGAGGTCGAACAGGACGGGCGCCGCCGCGCCCAATCCGGTCAAGCCCGGACGGCCCTCGCCGTCGGCGTTCCCGGCCCAGACGCCGATCGTATAATGCGGCGTGACGCCCACGGCCCAGGCGTCCCGCAGCCCGAAGCTCGTGCCCGTCTTCCAAGCCACCCACTTCGACGAGCTGAAGTTGCGCCAGAAGCCCTCCTCGTCCGGCCGGTTGACCGCGGTCAGGGCCTGAAGCGTGAGGTAGGCCGCGGCCGCGCCGAGCTCCCGCATCCGGGACGGCGCCTCCCCGGTCCCCCTCAGGAGCCGCACCTCCCGCCCGCCGCCCGGCGCGTTCGAGGCCAACTGGGCCAGCTTGGCGTAGAGGCCGGCGATCTCGTCGAGACGGCCCTCGGCCCCGCCGAGGACGAGGGTCAGGCCGTAGTCCTCGGGCGGCCGGTCGAGCGTGGTCAGCCCCCACTTCCTGAGCTTGTTCTCGAACTTGGGGATGCCGTATTCCCGCAGCTCGCGCACGGCCGGCACGTTGAGCGACCAGGCCAGGGCGGCCCGGGCCGGCACGGCGCCCCGGAAGCGCCGGTCGAAGTTCTCCGGCCGGAAGCCCTCGAAGCGGACCGGCGTGTCGGGAACGAGGGTGACCGGGGTCAGGCCGCCCTCCTGGAGCATCGCCGCGTAGAGGAACGGCTTGAGGATGCTGCCGGTGCTCCGTCGGCTGCGGGCGATGTCGACGGCCTGCCCCTCTTCCCCGAGCCGCGCCAGCCCGACGTTGCCGACGTAGGCGACGACGGCGGCCTCGCGGTTGTCGATGACGACCGCGGCCAGGTTGCGGATGCCCCGCTCCCGCAACCGGTCCCCGTGCGTCTCGGCGACGCGCCGGACTGAGCGCTGCAGGCCGGGATCGACGAACGAGCGGAAGGGCGGGACCGCGCCCGGCGACGCCGCCAGCGTGTCGAGAAGATGGGGCGCCTCCCGCGGCGCGGGCCTCGTCCCCTCGGGCATCCTCTCGGCCAGGGCCAGCCGGCATTCGAGCGCCGGCAACAGGCCCCGGGCCTCGAGCCGCCGCAACAGGCGGTCGCGTTTGGCCCGCAGCCGGTCCCGGCCTTCCGCCGAGGCCAGCAGCCCGGGGTCGTTCGGCAGGACGGCCAGGAAGGCGGCCTCGGCCCAGCTCAGCCGCTCCGGGGCCCGCCCGAAGTAGAGCCAGGCGGCCGCGTCGAGCCCGACGACGTTGCCGCCGAAGGGGGCGTGAGCGGCGAACAGGGCCAGGATGGCCCGCTTCGAACGGCCCGTCTCGAGCCTCAGGGCCAGCACGGCCTCGGTGAATTTCTCGAGATAGGTCCGCGGCCTGTTCTTGCGGGCCAGCCGCACGACCTGCATGGTCAGGGTGCTGGCCCCGCTCTCGACCCGTCCCGACCGGAGGTTCTGGCGTACGGCCCGGACGAGCGCCAACGGGTCGACGCCGGGGTGGGCGAAGAAGCGCTTGTCCTCGAACCGGACCAGGACTTCGGCGAAGCGCTCCGGGACCCGTTCGCCCGGCGGGAAGCGCCACTGGCCGTCGGCCGCCGGCCGGGCCCCGAGCAGCTCGCCGCCCGCGCCGAAGAGCGCCGGCGAGACGGGGTCGTCGAAGCGGACGACCGGTACGGCGAGCCAGAGCAGCCCGCACGCCAGCAGCAGCCCGCCCGCCGCGACGAGCCTCCGGCGCGACTTCAGCGCACGATCTCGATCCATTGTCCCTTCGTGTTGGCGTGGACCGACGCGTCGTACATGGCCTCGACGGCGATGCCCGGCTGGTAGTAACGCCCCCGGTAGGACGCGTTCATGACCACCCGGAAGACCTTCTGCTCGCCCGCGCCGAGCTCGAAATAGGTGTGGACGCGGTCGTCGCGGATGTCCTGGTAATCGACCTCGTCCGGCTGGCCTTCTCCCCCGGCGAAGCGCGGGTTCTTGATCTGCAGGCCCGAGGCCACGAGGTGGGTCAGGACGACATTGCGGTGGCGGGCGAGGGTCAGGTTCTTGACCCGGACCTCGGCCACGACGTCGAGCCCCTGCGCGATCTTATCGATGGCCAACGTGTTCCCCTTGAGGTCGCGGTAGGCAACCTCGACAGAAAGCCCCTCGGCCGAGGCCGTCTCGACCCCGGCCGGCGGCACGCCCCGCCGGTAGATACTGACGTAGAGGGTCCCGCCTTCGGTGTTGGCCACCTCGAGCGTCCGGCCCTTGAGCGGGAAGCCCGGGACCTCGCGCCGGTCGAAGGGCGTCTCCGACGAGACGTCGACGGCCCGCTCCCCGTCCCAGCCGAAGCGGTAGCGGAACGGCTTGAGCCCCGTGCTGCCGTAATAGGCGGCCACGGCCATCAGCCCCCAGGCCGTTTCCTGCGTCGAAAGCCAAGTGTCCGAGGCCAGCGTCCGGGAGAGGTCGGCCACCAGGTCCTTGACCTTGGCCGGCTTTCCGGCCTGCACGGCGCAGCGGACGGCCAGCGCCCGGTCCCGCAGGTCCGAGCCGAAGGTGTCGCCGTCGTCGCGGTAGGGCTTGAACTCGGGCTTGGCCCGGTCGGCCAGGTCGGCCGCGGCGTCCGTCTGGCCCGTCATCTGGAAGGCCGCGGCCAGCATCAGCCCGGCCAGGCCGTCGAGGTCGGCGCTCTCCCGCAGCCGGTTCATGGCCCCGAGGTCCGGGTCCCTGGCCAGGGCCAGGTTGAACAGACGGAAGGCCTGGGTCAGCTTGGCCGCGGCGCCGCCGGTGACGAAGGCGTTGGCCAGGAGCTTCTGGTTGGCCCGCCAGCCGTCGAGCATGGCCTGGGGCACGTGGTACCCGAGCCGGGCCGCCTCGAGCAGGAAGTGGCCGGCATAGGCGCTCGTCCACTCGTGGCCGTCGCGGTCGCCGGGCCAGTAGGCGAAAGAGCCGTTCGGCGTCTGGAACGAGGCCAGCTTGCGGACGGCCGCCTTGACGTTGTCCTCGACCTCGCGCTTCTCGCGCTCGTCGAGCTTGGCCAGGCCCTTGAGATAGAGCTGGGGGAAGGCCACCGAGAGCGTCTGCTCGAGGCAGCCGTGGGGGTACTGGATGAGGAAGTCCAGCCGCTTCTCGAGATCGAGGGGCGGCAGGGGCGAAGCCTCGACCGTGACCGTGTTGGTGCCCTCCAGCCCGAAGGGCACGACCTCCCGGCGGGCCGACTGTCCCGGCCCGAGCTCGAGACGCGTCGTCTGCGTGATCAGGGTGTTCGACGCCAGGACGGGGATGTCGACGGCGTCCTCGGCCTTCTCTCCTCCGCTCGTCGCGCGGAAGCGGACCCGGCCGGTGCCGAGACCGCCGGTCGACTTGAGGGCGAAGGCGACGATGCGGTCGCCGGGCTTGTCGAAGGCCACGGTCTTTTCGCGCTCGCCGACGACCTCGAACAGGGCGTCGGTCTCGACGGCCACCGCGACCTCCTTGACCTTGGCGCCGTCGACGAAGACCGTGACCGGCATGACGACGTCCTCGCCGGGCCGGACGACCCGCGGCAGGGTGGCCAAAGCCATGAGGTCCCGCCGGACCGGCACGGACTTTTCGGCCCAGCCGAACGCGCCGCCGCGCCCGGCCACGACCATGACCCGAACGGCCCCGAAGTACTGCGGCATGAGGAGCTCGTGGACGCCGCTCGCGCCGGCCTTGAGGTCGAACGGGCCTTCGAACAGGACGACGGGCGGGAAGCGGCGCGGCTGCTTGGCCTTGTCCAGGGAGGCGGCGCTCTCGTCGCCGCCGACGGCCAGAAGGCGGGCCATCTCGGCGCCGTAGGCTTCGGCGACGAGGTCGAACAGGTCCCAGGTGCGGACGCCGAGGGCTTCGCGGGCGTAGAAGGCCTTGCGCAGGTCGGGCGTCGCGAACCGGGTCAGGCCGAGCAGGCCCTCGTCGACGACGGCCAGCGTGTAGGTCATGGGCCGCCCGGCCGCCTCGCGCACCTCGACCTTGAATCTCTCCGCGGGCCGGAGCTCGCCGGCCACCTGGACGGCCGGCTCGAGCCGCGTGGCCGGGTCCTCGACGAGGAGCGGCAGGACGCCGTAGAGCCGGATGGGCACGTCGGTCGCCTTGTCGCGATGCGGCTGGAGGAGCGTGACGTGGACGTAGACGTTGGGCGTCATGGCCGCCGTGAGGGGGACCTCGACGCGGTTCTGGCCCTCGACGGTGGAGACCCACCTCATGTCGAGGACCGAGGTCCCGGTCTCCAGGGAGACCAGGGCCCGCCCCTGGGCGGCCGCGGGCAGGAAGACGACGGCCTTCTCGCCGACTTTATAAGAGGATCTGTCGGAGGTCAGGGACAGCGCGGTCGCCCCGGGACCGCCCTCCCCGCGGGCCCGGCCGGCCCAATCCGGCCAATCGACGTAAACGACCTGGCCGGCGGCGTGGCCGCTCACGGGGTCCTCCACCCGGATCAGGAACCGGCCCCAGGCCGGCTGGCGGATCTTGAACGACCAGCGGCCGGCGCCGTCGCGGGTCGAGACCGTCGCCTGGGCGATGGGCCGGGTCCGGGTGTCGGAGACGTACTGGGCCAGAGACTCGCCGCTCCGCTCCCACCACCACCGCCACTCGATCTGGTACAGGGAGACGACGACCCGGTCGCGGGACACGGGCTTGCCGGCCGGGTCCACGGTCGCGATGTCGACCTGATGGTCCTGATCGGTCACCAGCAGGCCCCGCTCCCGGTCGCCCTTCGGCACGCGCAGGCCGACGTAGGAATCGTAGGGATGGAAGGGCAGGGAGAAGGTGTCGACGCTGAAGTCGCCGCCGGCCTCGAAGACCCGGCTGGTGAAGGCCGCCTCGAGCATCCCGGGGCTGGCCTGCTCGGGCTTGATGTCGATGCGGGCCCGGGCCTTGCCGCCGGCGTCGAGGACGCCCTTGGCCGCCTCGACCGTGCCGCCCTCGAAGTCGCGGGCCGGGTCGTCGAAAGAGTAATCGGGATAGCCGTCGAAGCGCGTGGCCCGCCGCGACAGGCGGACCGACACGTCGTACTCGAGGTCGGACGCCGGGGCGCCGTGGAGCCACTGGGCCGCGACGGCGGCCTCGAACGGCATGTCCTTGCGCCGCAGGGACTCCCGCCCGGCGTCGAGCGCGATCTTCAGCCGGTTGGGAACGACCGTCTCGATCTTGAGCGTTCGCTCGAAGGTCAGGCCGCCGACGAGGACGCGGGCCCGCCAGTTGCCGGTCGGGGCCGACTCCTCGGTGGCGACGCGGAAGGCGTAGAACGGCTCGACCGTCCGGTCCGGCGCGAAGGTCCCGACGAGCTGGCCCTGCGGGGCGTAGAGCTCGAGGGACACGGGATGGCCCTCGGGCAGGGCCCCGTCCCGGTCGAACAGGGCGAAGGTCAGGTGGAGGGTGTCGCCCGGCCGCCAGACGCCGCGCTCGCCGTAGAGGACGCCCTTGACGCCCTTATCGGTCGTCTCGCCGCCGACGTCGAAATGGCTCGTGGCCAGGACGCCCTCGGCCGAGACGCGGAGGTAGTTGATGTCGCCGCCGCCTTCGGCCGAGACGTAGAACGGCCGCTCGCGGAGCTCGAGCGCGGCGAAGCCGTTGCCGTCGGAGGACGTCTCGCCGAGGAGCCGGTTCTGGTAGTTGTAAGCCCGGACCTTGAGGCCGGAGAGCGGCCGGGCCGTGCCGATGTCGGTCGTCACGACGCGCAGGGCGCCGCCGGCCTCGAGCTTGGCCACCAGGCCGATGTCGGAGGCGAAGAAGTTCCGGCCGGCCACCGCCGCCGGGTTGAAGTTGGGGAAATAGTAGGCGTCCGAGCAGGGGTCCTCGCGGTCGCGCCACTCGTTCCAGGGCAGGTCGTCCCCCTCGGAGGCGTAGTCCCAGTTCTGGTAGCGGCCGTAGCCCTCGTCGTCCATGTTCCGGACCGGCCCCTCGGTCCGGACCGGGCGGTCCGAGGGCGGGCAGGGATAGGCCGAATTGCCGCGGTTCATGGACAGGACGATGCGGAACAGGCTGCCCGGATTCTCCGCGAACAGGGAGGTGACGTCGAGGTCGTAGCGGGTCCACTTGCCGGTCGCGGTAGGGTCGTCCGAGAGCGGCACGGTCTTGCGCCAGAGGTAGCGGCCGACCCGGGCCAACTCCTCGCCGCCCTCGAGGCTGTTGACCTGGAAGAACTGGGCCATGTTGCCCGGGTAGATCTGGAAGGCAGCCACCTGGACGCTGCGCAGGTTGACGGCCTCGAAGGGCACGGTCAGCCGGTCCTTGCGCGGCAGGACCAGGCCCCGGCCGACGAAGCGGACCTGGGGCCGGATGGACTCGAACGTGATCCGCCGGTCCAGCCCTTCGGCCAGGCGGCGGCCGAAGGCGTTGCGGACGCCCGGCATGACCCGGACGTCGACGGTGCCGGAGAACTCCCGGGCGGAGTAGAGGCGGACGACGTTGCCGTCGATCTCGAAGGTCAGCGGCCGGTCCTCGGCGACGATGAGCCCCTTGAGCTCCTGGTCCCTGGCCAGGGCGTCGGAGAAGCGCACCAGGACGTGGCGGGCCTCGCCCAGCACGGGCTCGACGGCCAGGATCTTGAACTCGCCTTTGGCCGGGACCTCGACCGCCTGGCGGCCGCGGTCTTCGACGCGGAGGGGCCCGCCGTCCCATTCCAGGACCACGGCCGAGGCCGTCTCGCCGCGCTCGACGCCGCGGACGGAGAAGAGATGGACGAGCCCGCCGGGCGAATGGCTCCAGTCGACGGCGAGGGACCGACCGGCCTGTTCGGCCCGCAGGACCTTCTCGACGAGGGCGCGCTCTTCGTCGTCGGCGGTGACGACCCGGCCGCGCAGGACCTGGGCCTGGGGCCGGTCGGGGTCCTCGGCGAAGAGGCCCTCGACGGCGATCTCCATGTCCGGCCGCACGACGGTGAAGCCGAAGGCGAAGCGGGCGAAGGCCTTGGGCACGTCGAGGACGCGGCCGACCCGGACGACGGCCTTGTAGTCCTGGCCGGGCTTGAGCCCGTCGCGCGGCGTGAAGACGAGCTCGCGCGGGCTGCGCCATTCGGCCTTGCCGGCGAGAGACGGGGTGAACTCGATGAGCCCGGCCTCGGCCGGGCCGGGCATGGCGGCGTCGGCGACGAAGAGGACCCGGACGGCCGCCTTGCGCGAGACCGCCCCCGTGGTGAAAGCGCTGATGTAGCGGTACCACTCCATCTCGGACGGAGCCGGGCCGGCGGGGGCCTTGGGCTTGCAGCCGAAGGCGCCGGCGACGGCCAGGGCCAGAAGAAGGCAGGACACGGTCCTCTTGGTCATGAGATGCTCTCCCCTCGGTGGCGGTGATCGGTCATGCGGGAATGGCGAAAGGCCTATGCCGGAAGGGTATGCGGGGCCCGCGGGAAAGTCAAGACGACGGCTTCATCTCCGGCCCCCATTTATTGTATGATGGGGCGGCTTCGAAGACGACAGGAGACAGCCCATGGGCAAGACGCATCCGGCGCCGGCCGCCGACCCCATCAGCCGGCGCGATTTCCTCCGATCCTCGGCCGCGGCCGGCCTCGGCGCCGCGTTCGCCGGCGCGGCCTTCGGCCAGACCGCCGCGCCGGCCGCTCCGGCGGCCGCCGCCGCGAAGGCCGCCGACGAGCTGCGGGTGGCCGTCATCGGCTGCGGCGCCCAGGGCCGGGTCCTCATCGAGGCCATGCTGCGCGTCCCCTCGGTCCGCATCGCGGCCATCTGCGACATCTGGTCCTACAGCCGCCAATACACGGGCAACTACCTCAAGAAGTACGGCCACGCCGCCAACGTCTACGAAGACTACCGCGAGCTCCTGGCGGCCGAGAAGGACATCGACGCGGCCGTCGTGGCCACCCCCGACTGGGTCCACGCCGAGCACGCCAACGCCTGCCTCCGGCGCGGCTGGCCCGTCTACTGCGAGAAGGAGATGGCCAACACGCTGGAGAAGGCCCGGTCCATGGTCCTGACGGCCCGGGAGACGGGGAAGCTCCTCCAGATCGGCCACCAGCGCCGCTCCAATCCCCGCTACATCCACGCTCTCGACCGGCTCATCCGCGACCGCGCCCTGCTCGGCCGGGTGACCGTCGCCTACGCCCAGTGGAACCGGGCCAAGGCCGACCTCCTGGGCTGGCCGGAGAAATACGCCATCGACCAGGCCACCCTCGACAAGTACGGCTACGCCAACATGACCGAGTTCCGCAACTGGCGCCTTTACAAGAAGTTCGGCGGCGGCCCCATGGTCGACCTGGGCTCCCATCAGATCGACCTGTTCAGCTGGGTCTACGGCGGGCCGCCCAAGTCGGTCGTGGCCAGCGGCGGCCTCGACTACTACAGGGACTGGGAGTGGTACGACAACGTCATGGCCATCTACGAGTACGCCACGCCGCAGGGCACGGCCCGGGCCTTCTACCAGGTCCAGACGACGACCCAGCACGGCGGCTTCTACGAGACCTTCATGGGCGAGAACGGCTCGCTCGTCCTGTCCGAGATCCCCGAACGCGGCAACTGGGCCATGCGCGAGCCCCACGCCCCCGAGTGGGACTCCCTGGCCAAAGCCGGCCTGCTCCAGTCCGAAGCCGTGCCGATCCAGAAGTCGGCGACCAAGAACATCTACGTCGACGTCCGGGTCACGGCCGAGGCGGGCCGCTGGCCGCTGCCGGTCGAGCTGGCCAAGCCGGCCCACCAGCCCCACCTCGAGAACTTCTTCGACGCCGTGCGCCACGGCACGCCGCTCAACTGCCCCGCCGAGCTGGCCTACGAATCGTGCGTCGCGGTCCTCAAGGCCAACGAGGCGGTCAAGGCCCGCCGGGTGGTCGATTTCCGGCCGGAGCAGTTCAAGGCATGAGCCGCCGCGGCAGGGTCCTCTCCGCCCTCGCGTCCTTCGCCGCGGCGATCGCCGTCGCGGCCGCCGGGCTGGCCGCCCAGACCCCGCCCGCGGCCGACACGCACGCCGTCTGGGACGGGGCCCGGACGACGCCCGTCCACCTCATCCCCCTGCGCGACGAGAACGACGAGCTCATCGTGCCGACCGAGACCGATCCCCTGCCGTACTCGGCCCGCTTCACCTGCGGCCCCTGCCACGACTACGCCACGGTCAGCGGCGGCTGGCACTTCGCCGGCAAGGCCTCGGCGAACGACGGCCGTCCCGGCGAGCCCTGGCTCCAGTTCGACCCGCGGACGGGCACCGTCCTGCCGCTCTCGTACCGCAAGTGGCCCGGCCTCTACGATCCCGCGGCGGCCGGCCTGACGGCCTGGGACTTCACCCTGCTCTTCGGCCGGCACATGCCCGGCGGCGGGGCGGCCGAGCCCCCCGACGAGGAGGTCCTGGCCCATCCCGAGGCCCGCTGGAACGTCTCCGGCCGGGCCGAGGCCAACTGCCTGGCCTGCCACAACGGCTCGGGCCGCCAGGACCCGAGCGAGTGGGCCAAGCAGATCCTGCGCGAGAACCTACGCTGGGCGGCCACGGCGGCCGGCGGCCTCGGCGAAGTCGGCGGCATGGCCTCCCGCCTCAAGGAGACTTGGGACGTCGTCGACGGGCCCAACCTCGACGACCACTTCTGGGCCGTGGCCCCCTCGGTCAAGTACCGGGCCGCGGACTTCGACTCCAAGCAGCGCACCTTCTTCGACCTCGACCACAAGCCGGCCGACGCCAACTGCCTGGCCTGCCACGCCGTTTCGCCCGCGGGCGAAGCCCAGTGGACCGCCGACGGCGACGTCCACGCCGCGGCCGGATTGACGTGCGCCGACTGCCACCGGAACGGCCTCGACCACGCCATGGTCCGCGGCTACGAGGGCGAGGCGGACGAGACCGGCAACCGGCCGGCCGAGGCCTTCACCTGCCGGGGCTGCCACCTCGGCGAGAACGCCAAGGGCGAGAAAAAGGTCGTCCCCGGCCGGTTGGGCGCCCCCTTCCCCAAGCACACCGGCCTGCCCCTCGTCCACTTCAAGCGCCTGGCCTGCACGGTCTGCCACTCGGGGCCCATGCCCAAGGACGGCTTCACCCGGGTCCGGACCTCGCGGGCCAATCGCCTCGGAATCTACGGCGTGGCGACGTGGGCGACGGAGGCGCCGGTCCTCGTCGAGCCCGTCTATAAGAAGGACGGTCGGGGCCGGATCGCGCCGCACCGGCTGGTCTGGCCGGCCTACTGGGCCAAGAGGGCCGGGCAGGACCTCGTCCCCCTCCAGCCCAAGGCCGTCGAGGCCGCCGCGGGCGACTTCCTCAAGCCCGAGGAACGGATCGCGCAAACCCTCGCCGCCCTCGGACAGACCCTGGCCGAGGACGAAACGCCCGTCCTCGTCTCGGGCGGTTTCGTCTTCGCCCCCAACGTCGACCTCGGCCTGGACGCCTCGTCCCGGCCGGAGGGCGCGGGGGACGGCGCCGCGCCCGCCTTCTGGGCCCTGCGCACGGCCGCCGGCATCGCGCCCCTGGTTCCCGACTTCGACCCCGCCTCGCCCGACAAGGACCCGTCCGTCGACGCCCGTTTCCAAGACTTCCTGCAGGCCCTGGCCACGACCCCGGGCAAGCCCGGAGAGCCGGTCTTCCTCGTCCGGTCGACGCTCTACCGCATCGTCGACGGCTTCCTCGACGCCTCCGAGGCGCCGGCCGACCTCGGCGGCGCGCCCGGCCCGGGCTGGCTCGCCGGGGGCAAGCTCGTCCCCCTGGCCGCCGACTTCGACGTCCGCACCGTCACCGCCAAGGCCGGGACGGATAAGACCCTGACCGAGGAGCAGGTCGGGCTCGTCCTGGCGGCCCTGAGGAAAGCGGACGGCCAGGCCGAGTTCGTCTACATCTCCGGCGGCCGACTCTTCCGGCTCGACAAGAAAGGCCGCCTCGAAAGCGTGAAAGACGAGGCCGCCGAGCCCGTCACCTGGCCCCTGGCCCACGGCGTCCGCCCGGCCCAGCAGTCGCTCGGCTGGAAGGGCTGCACGGACTGCCACAGCGGCGGCTCGGACTTCTTCTTCGGCCGCCTCGAGGGCACGGGCCCGCTGCTGACCGCGTCCGTGGCCGAGCGGTCCGCCTCCTCCTTCATGGGCCTCGGCGGGCTGTTCCAGCGCGTTTTCGGGCTGTCCTTCATCGTCCGGCCGGCCCTCAAGATCGTCCTGGGGGTCTGCGCGGCCGTCATCGGCGCGCTGTTGTTCCTGGCCGGCCTGGTCGCCCTGGGCCGGGTGGCCGGCTTCCTGGAGAAGAGGTGAGCGCCATGCTGTTCGCGGCCGTCACCCTCCTCGCCGCCGCCGGGACCTTCCTCGGGCTGGCCTTCCACCGCTTCTGGACGACCCGCCCGGAGGCCCACACGACCATCCTCTACGCCGAGATCGCCGAGAAATTCTTCGCCTGGCTGGCGTTGCGGACCGTGCAGATGTCCCGCCGGGCCTCGCCCCGGGCCTGGGCGGCCTATCTCCGGGAGTTGCCGGTGTGGCGCTGGCCGGTCCTGGAGAGATGGCTCCACGTCGTCCTGTACGCGAGCTTCCTCTATCTCGCGGCCAGCGGCTTCTTCTTCGCCCTGTTCGTCCACCGGGGTCTTTACGGCTTTCCGCTCGTCGGCCACGTCGTGGCCGGGGGGCTGTTCGCCGTCTCCCTGACCGTCCTGGTCGTTTTCAAGGGGCGGCACTTCATCGCCGTGCCCCGGCCGGCCCTGCTCAGCTTGACGCTCCTCGACCCGAGGAAGATGGGCATCACCCCCGCCCGGGTCAGGGCCTGGGCCTTCTGGGCCTTCGTTCTCGCGGGCTTCCTGCTGACGGTCTCGGCCCTCCTGCCGATGCTGCCGCTCCTGCGGACGGCCGGGCAGGCCTTCATGTTCGAGTTCCACCGCCTGAGCGCCGTCCTCTCGGCCGTCGCCGCGGCGGTCTATCTGGGGCTCGAGGTCTTCGCCGCCGCCCCGCCCCCTCCGCCGGCCCCCTGACCCGCCGCCCGGGGGTCCGCCGCCGCGTCCTTGCTATTTCTCCCCTGTTGGGATATCATTTTCTATCGCGGGAACCGCGACATGAGGGCGTCTTCGGAGGCCCTCATCATTTCACATCCGATAGGAGCGTATCAATGGCCGTGAAAGGGTTCAACGCCTTCGAGATGGCCCAGAAACAGTTCGACGCTGTGGCCGACCTTCTCGAGCTCGATCAACCCACCCGGGACCTCCTGCGGCAGCCGCTGCGGGAATACCACTTCTCCATCCCCGTCCGCATGGACGACGGCAGCGTCCGCGTCTTCAAGGGCTTCCGCTGCCAGCACAACGACGCCCGCGGGCCCTGCAAGGGCGGCATCCGCTTCCACCCCCAGGAGACGATCGACACCGTCCGGGCCCTGTCCATGTGGATGACTTGGAAGTGTTCCGTCGTCGACATCCCCCTCGGCGGCGGCAAGGGCGGCGTCATCTGCGATCCGCACGATCTCAGCCAGCGCGAGCAGGAGCGCCTCTGCCGCGGCTGGATCCGGGTCCTGGCCCACGACGTCGGCCCCCTCCGCGACGTCCCCGCCCCCGACGTCATGACCAATCCCCAGCACATGCTCTGGATGCTCGACGAATTCGAGACCATCCACAACGCCAAGTACCCCGGCTTCATCACCGGCAAGCCGGTGGGCATGGGCGGGTCCCTCGGCCGGACGGAAGCGACGGGCTACGGAGTCGTCTACACCCTCCGCGAGGCCCTCAAGGAGCTGGGCCTCAAGGTCGAGCTGACCTCGGCCGCCGTCCAGGGATTCGGGAACGTCGCCCAGTACGCCATCCAGCTCTACACCAAGCTCGGCGGCAAGGTCGTCGCGGTCTCCTGCTGGGACCAGAACGACCAGGCCTCCTACACCTACCGCAAGAAAAGCGGCGTCGTCCTCGAGGAGCTGCTGGCCATCACCGACCGCTTCGGCGGCATCGACAAGGCCAAGGCCGAGGCTCTCGACTACGAGCGCCTGCCCGGCGACGCCTGGATCGAGCAGGACGTCGACATCCTGATCCCGGCGGCCCTGGAGAACCAGATCAACGCCGAGACCGTCAAGAGGATCGCCAAGAAGGTCCGGGTCATCGCCGAGGGCGCCAACGGACCGACGACCCCCGAGGCCGACGAGGTCATCAAGAGCCGGGGCATCTTCGTCATCCCCGACTTCCTGGCCAACGCGGGCGGGGTCACCTGCAGCTACTTCGAGCAGGTCCAGTGCAACATGAACTTCTTCTGGACCAAGGACGAGGTCCTGATCAAGCTCGACGACAAGATGACCTCGGCCTTCAAGGCCGTCAGCGAGCTGGCCCGCACGCGCAAGCTCTACATGCGCGACGCCGCCTACGTCATCTCCGTCAGCCGCGTCGCCAACGCCTGCAAGGACCGCGGCTGGGTCTGACCGCTTCCGACGCTGCGTTCACGCGCCCGTCCTCCCCGGTCTCCCCGGGGAGGGCGGGCGTTCTATAAGCTCCCGGCCCCGGGCCGGGCGAGGACAGGGCCGCCCCGGCGGCCGAGGAGGGACGCAGCCCGATGACCAACTCCCGCACGCCCAATCCCGTCAACACCCTGTTCTCCACCCTCCACGAGCGGGCCAAGGAGCTGAACTGCCTCTACCGCATCGAGGAGATCCTCAGCCTCTACGACGTGCCCCTGGAGGAGGTCTTCCGCCAGGTCATCGAAGCCATACCGCCCGGCTGGCAGTACCCCGAGTGCTGCCAGGCCCAGATCACCTACGGCTCGGACGTCTTCGAATCGCCGGACTACGAGGAGACGCCGCACACGGAGTGCGCCGAGATCCGGGTCCAGGACGCCTCGGTCGGCCGCCTCTGCGTGTCCTATAAGAAACCCATGCCCGAGAGCGACTGCGGCCCGTTCATGAAGGGCGAGGTCAAGCTCATCCACACCGTCGCCGAGCGCCTGGGCCACTTCATCCTCCATCAGCGCCTCCGCGGCATGTACGAGAAGATGAGCGACGACCGCCGGGAGGCCGCCGGGGAGAAGCAGGGCTGGCGGATCGCCCTCGACCTCCTCCGCAACACCAATCCCGGCCTGCTCATCGGGGTCTCGCGCAAGATGATGAACTACCTCGGCTGGCGCGGCGTCCCGGAGGCCCGCGACCTTCTCCAGCGCTTCAGCGGCGGCCGGACCATCGAGAGCCTGTTCGGCGAATCGAACCTGCCCCAGAGCCGGGAGTCCATGGACCGGTTCTTCGAGCTGACCGAGGAGACCTTCCGCATCGCCTCGGCCAACCTGGCCGACGACGACATCCTCGACCGCATCCAGCGCTGGATCAACGAGGACCGCTCGAGCTCGGCCGTCCAGAGCCTGGAGAACGTCTACGCCGACCTGGCCGAGGTCCTCGACAGCATGCGCCGGATCAAGATCCTGGCCCCGGAGGGCATCGCCCTGCCCCGGTCTAAGGCCAACAGCGTCCGGGTCAGCCTCATCCGCCGTTTCTTCACCGAGCAGCTCGAGTTCATCAACGTGGCCAAGAAGTACGTCGACCTCGAGGACTTCTTCGACCTCATGGAGCGGATCGTCTTCCCGTCGGGGAGCCACGGCAAGCTCGGCGGCAAGAGCGCCGGGCTGTTCCTGGCCAGCCGCATCCTCAAGCAGGCGGCCCGCCGCAACGCCATCATCGGCTCGGTCAAGAAGCCCAAGACCTGGTACATCACCTCGGACGGGCTGAGCGCCTTCTCGACCCACAACAATCTCGACGAGGTCCACGAGCAGAAGTACAAGGACATCGAGGTCATCCGCCAGGAATATCCCCACCTCGTCCAGGTCTTCAAGAACTCGTCCTTCCCGCCCGAGGTCGTCAAGGGCCTGTCGGTCGCGCTGGACGACTTCGGCGAGGTCCCCCTCATCGTCCGCAGCTCGAGCCTTCTCGAGGACCGGCTGGGCACGGCCTTCGCCGGCAAGTACAAGAGCCTGTTCCTGGCCAACCAGGGCGACAAGCAGAAGCGCCTGGAGGCGCTCTGCGACGCCGTGGCCGAGGTCTACGCCTCGATCTTCAGCCCCGACCCCATCCAGTACCGGTCCGAGCGCGGCCTCCTCGACTTCTACGAGGAGATGGGGGTCATGATCCAGCAGGTCGTCGGGACGCGGGCCGGCAAATACTTCTTCCCGGCCTACGCCGGCGTCGCCTTCAGCCGGAACGAGTTCCGCTGGTCCCCCCGGATCAGGCGCGAGGATGGCCTGCTCCGGATCGTGCCCGGCCTGGGCACCCGGGCCGTCGACCGGGTCAACGACGATTACCCGGTCCTGGTCGCCCCCAGCCAGCCGAACCTGCGGGTCAACGTCTCGACCGAGGAGGCCGTCCGCTACTCGCCCAAGAAGATCGACGTCATCGACCTCGAGGAGAACCGCTTCGTCACCAAGGACATCCGCGAGCTCCTCGAGGAGGTCGGACACGAGTTCCCGGCCCTGACCAAGGTCTTCTCGGTCTACAAGGAGGGCCTCCTCCAGAGGCCCATGGGCCTGGCCACCGACATCGCCAAGGTCGACGCGGTGGTCACCTTCGACGGGCTCATCGCCGGCACGCCGTTCATGCTCCAGATGGAGGCCATCCTCAAGACCCTGTCGACGGCCATGGGCGTGCCCGTCGACATCGAGTTCGCCTCGACGGGGACGGACTTCTACCTCCTCCAGTGCCGGCCGCAGAGCCAGGCCTCCGAGGACGTGGCCATGGAGATCCCCTCCAACCTGCCCGACGCCGCCGTCCTGTTCACGGCCCGCAAGCACGTCTCCAACGGCCGCGTCGCCGACGTCACCCACCTCGTCTATGTCGACCCGGACCGCTACGGCGAGCTGGCCGACTACGGCGACCTCGTGGCCGTCGGCGAGGCCGTCGGCAAGCTCAACAAGCTCCTGCCCCGCCGCCAGTTCATCCTCATGGGCCCGGGCCGCTGGGGCAGCCGCGGCGACATCAAGCTCGGGGTCCGCGTGACCTACTCGGAGATCAACAACTCGGCCATGCTCATCGAGGTGGCCCGCAAGAAGGGCAACTACGTCCCCGACGTCTCCTTCGGGACCCATTTCTTCCAGGACCTCGTCGAGTCGGGCATCCGCTACCTGCCGCTCTACCCGGACGACGAGGGCGTGATGTTCAACGAGCGCTTCCTGCTCGAGGCGCCCAACAAGCTGGCCGAGCACTGCCCGGAATGCGCCGCCGTGGCCCACGCTCTGCGGGTCATCGACATCCCCGAGGCCACCGGGGGCAAGGTCCTGCGCGTCCTCATGAACGCCGACCGCGAGCTGGCCGTCGGCTTCTTCGCCCCGCCCGAGGCGGCCGTGCGGACGGCCTGCGCGGGCGGCCCGGCCGGGGCCCGCGAGGACGAGGACGGCTCCCGTTGGCGCCAGCGGATGGCCGAGCGCGTGGCCTACCATTGCGGGGGGCAGCGCTGGGGCGTCCGCGGCGTCTACTATCTCGACGAGAGCGAAGGCGCGGAGATCGACCCCTCGGCCCCGATCCGGCTCGTCCTCCATTTCCTCGGCGGCGGCCGGCAGCGCAAGGAGATCGAGACCTGGCTCCAGGGCTGGAGCCTGTCGCTGGCCGAGATGAACTACTTCCGGACCGGCTTCCACTCCGAGGGCCTTCTCGACGTCCACTTCCTGACCGACGAGAAGGTCCGCGGCGAGAAGGACGTCGCCGCCCGGCTCAAGGTCGCCTCCGACGCCGTCCGGGAGCTGCCGCTCGGCCCGAAGGCCGGGGCATGAAGCGGGTCCCGCGCTTCGCCCACGAGGCGATGGCCACGGTCTTCGAGATCTTCGTCGCCGGCCGCGAGGAGGCCTACGCCGGCCAGGCCGCCCGGGCCGCCTTCGGGGAGATCGACCGCCTGGAGCGCCTGTTCAGCCGCTTCGACCCGGCCAGCGAGATCAGCCGCATCGGGCGGCTCCGGGCCGGCGAGGCCCTGCCCGTCGGGCTCGAAACGGCCGAGGTCCTGGGCCTGGCCGCGTTCGTGCAGGCGGAGACGGCCGGCGCCTTCGACGTCAACTTCCGCACGGCCGCCGCACCGGTCCGGGGCCGCGACCGGCGGCTCCCGGGCCCGGCCTTGGCCCGGCTCATCCGGGTCGACCGGACCGGGACCGGCTTCACGGTCACCCGGCTCCCGGCCCGGGGCCGGTCGAAGCTCCCGCCGCTCGACCTCGACCTCGGCGCCGTCGGCAAAGGCTACGCCCTCGACGCCGCCCTGGCCCTGCTCAAGGACTGGGACGCCGCGAACGTCCTTCTCCACGCCGGCACGAGCACCGCCTTGGCCGCAGGGCCGGGACCCGGAGCGAACGAGACGGGTGAAGGCTGGCCCGTCGGGACCGGCGCGACGAAGGGCCGGGCCTCCGGCCCGGGCCGGGTCCTGCTCAGGAACCGGGCCCTCAGCGGCTCGGGGACCGAGGTCAAGGGCGAGCACATCGTCGACCCGCGGACCGGACGGTCCGCCGCGGGACACGCCGCGGCCTGGGCCTCCCACCCCTCGGCGGCGGCGGCCGACGCCCTGTCGACGGCCTTCATGGTCCTCGCGACCCGGGACGTGGCCGGGTTCTGCCGCAGGCACCCGGCGGTCTGGGCCCTCGTGAAAACCGGCCCCGAAACGTGTAGAATATTCAACGCGGGCGAGATCGACGGAAAAGGGCCCGCGCCACGAAGGAGTCGCCGATGACAAGAACGCTCGCCGCCACGGCCCTCGCCGCCCTCGTCCTCTCCCTGGTCCCCGCCGCCGAGGCCCAGGAAGCCGGGAAGGAGGTCCTCAAGATCCAGCTGCCCAAGCCGATGTTCGTCGGCACGCCCAAGAACATCCGCACCCCCAACCTGGAGTCCATCACCGGCAAGCCCAGGGGCCCGTTCCTGGTCCCCGCCGGGACGGTCCTGCTGTCGGCCGGCAAGCCGGTCACGGCCAGCGACAAGGAGCCCGTCATCGGCGAGACGGCCTACGTCACGGACGGCAAGAAGTCCGGCGAGGACGGCTACTACGTCGAGCTCGGGCCCATGCTCCAGTGGGTCCAGATCGACCTCGGCAAGCCCTGCGAGCTCCAGGCCATCGTGGCCTGGCACTACCACAGCCAGGCCCGGGTCTACCGCGACGTCGTCGTCCAGGTCTCGGACGACAAGGACTTCGTCGCCGGCGTGACCACCGTTTTCAACAACGACCACGACAACACCTCCGGCCTCGGGGCCGGCAAGGACAAGGAATACATCGAGACGTTCGACGGCAAGCTCTTCGATCCCAAGGGGGTCAAAGCCCGCTACGTCCGGCTCTACAGCGGCGGCAACACCTCGAACGACATGAACCACTACGTGGAGGTCGAGGTCTACGGCCTCCCGGCCAAATGACGAAGAAGGCCTTCGCCGGTCTCTTCCTCTGCGCCCTGGCCGGCGCCCTCGTCCTGCGCCTGGCCCGCCCCGAGGCCCGGCCCGTCCATCCCGACGAGGCCAACCAGGCCGTCAAGTTCGGGGCCCTGCTCGAACGCGGGGACTACCGTTTCGATCCCCGCGACCACCACGGCCCGACCCTGTATTACCTGACCCTGCCGGCGGCCCGCCTGGCCGGGGCCCGGACCCTGGCCGGGCTCGACGTGGCCGCGCTGCGCGCCGTCCCGGCCCTGGCCGGCGCGGCCGTCCTCCTTCTGCTCCTCCTGCTCGCGGGGGGCCTCTCCCGCGAGGCCGTCCTGGCCGCGGCCGCCCTGGCCGCGGTCTCCCCGGCCATGGTCTATTACAGCCGCTTCTACATCCAGGAGACGCTCCTCGTGGCCTTTCTGGCCGCTCTCATCGGCGCCGGCTGGCGCTACGCCAAGACCCGATCCGCCCGGTGGGCCCTGGCCGCCGGAGCCGCGGCCGGGCTGATGGCGGCCACCAAAGAGACGAGCGCCCTTCTCTTCGCCGCCGCCGCCGCCGCCCTGGCCGCGACGGCGCTCGCGGAGAAAGCCTACGCCCGGCCCGGCGGCCGGACCGCCGCCGATGGGTCCTGGACCTGGCACGGCGGGCGGAACGGGCTGCCGCGTCCGGAGCACGCCGTCCTGGCCCTGGCCGCCGGAGCCGCGGTCGCGGCCCTGTTCTACTCCTCGTTCTTCACCAACCCCGGGGGCTTGGCCGACGCGGTCCGCGCCCTCGGCCTGTCCCTGGAGCGGGCCGGGCATCCCGGCGTCCACGCCCATCCCTGGCATTACTATTTCGGCCTCCTGGCCTACGCCAAGGGCGCGTCCGGGCCCGTCTGGAGCGAGGCCTTCCTCCTGTTCCTGGCCCTGGCCGGCGGCATCGGGGCCCTGGCCCCGGACGGCGGCCGCGACGATTCGCCGCGCTTCCTTCGCTTCACGCTCTTCTTCACCGTGTTCACGGCGGCGGCCTACAGCCTCGTCCCCTACAAGACGCCCTGGAACCTCCTGCCCTTCTATTTCGGGCTCGTCCTCCTGGCCGGCCACGGCGTCGCCCTGCTCCTCCGCATCAGCCGATCCCGCCTGGTCAAGCTGGCCGTCCTGGCGCTCCTCGTCCCGGGCTTCGCCGGGCTGGCCGCCCAGAGCTACCGGGCCAGCTTCGCCCGCCCGGCCGACCCGGCCAATCCCTACGCCTACGCCCAGACGGTCCCGGACCTCCTCCGTCTCGTCGGGGAAGTGGAGAGGGCGGCCGCGGCCGCGCCAGAAGGGAAGGACCTGCTCGTCGCGGTCGTCGCCCCGCCGGACGAGACCTGGCCCCTGCCGTGGTACCTCCGGGATTACGGGCGGGCCGGCTACTGGACGAGCCCGGCGGCCGCGCGCGAAGGGCTCGGAGAGGCGCGGCCGGCCGTCGTCGTTTCGTCCGCCGCTTTCGCCGAAGAGGTCGGCGCGGCGCTCGGCGCCGACTATCGGATGAGCTTCTACGGCCTCCGCCCGGAGGTCGTCCTGGCCCTCTTCGTCCGCGGCGGACGGCCCTAGCCGCGACCGCCGGAGTCCCGACGGTACCCGACGACGGCGTCCACGTAGACGGGCCTGGTGTCGTCGTTGACGATGCGGATGGTGTCGGTCGACTGGGCGACCGGGAACATGGCCGGACCGAACTTGAAGCCGCCGGGACCGCGCCCCGGGTGCAGGGGCTGCCAGGCGTCCTCCCCTTCCTCGTCCATCCGGAACAGCCCGGCCAGGCCGTAGCTCGCGCCGCCCTTGGTGACGACCGAGCCGTCGTCGGACGATTCCGAGTAATAGATGCGGCCCTCCATGCGCACGGTCAGTTCGCCGCCGGGACGGATCTCGGAGAAGAGGCCGTCCGGCTCGCCCAAGGCTTGGTCGGGCGCGACCACCTCGACCTTGTCCACGACGGAGCGGGCGTAGAACTCGTCCGTCTTGTCTTGAGGCCGGGAGGCCGCGGGCGCGGCCGGCTCGAGGAGGGCGATGCCGGCCGCGACGGCCAGGGCCAGGCCGGCGGTCCGGATAAAGGTCTTGGCGTCCATTCCCCTCTCCCTTCACCCACAGCTGTAGCACGGGGAGGGCCGCCCGTCAAGGCGAGGGGCCGGCTCGGCCGCGGCTACTTCTTCAGGAGCGGGGCGTAGGGGTTCGTCGGAGACGGGTCGTCGCCGGAGATGCGGGCCGCCCAGAGCATCCCCCGCTGGACGATCTCGCGGGCCTCGGGGACGTCGAAATCGGCCCGGACGTGCCCGAGCGAGGTGTAGAAGACCCGGCCCTTGCCGTAGAGCTTCTTCCAGACGACCGGGACGACCGCGCCGTCGATCCACGGCGCGTGGGCCCCGGAGAAGGTCGTCGTGGCCAGGACCTGGACGGCCGGATCGACGTGCATGTAGTACTGCTCCGACTTCATGTGAAAGCGGCGCTCCAGTCCCTTCGTGACGGGATCGGCCGGGTCGGTGATGTCGACGTCGTAGTCGATGACGCCGCCCGGATGGGCCACCCACTGCCCGCCGACCATGAACTGGTACTCGACGGCCGAGCGGTGGGCGTCGCCCAGGCCGCCGTGCCAGCCGGCCAGCCCGACGCCGCTCTTGACGGCCTCCTCGAGGTTGCGCTCCTGCTCGCCGCCGATGTCGGACATGGTGAAGATGTGGACGATGAGGTCGAGCGTCTTGAGCTTGGCCAGGTCGAGGTAGGCGTCGAGGGTGTGCGAGACCTCGACCTTGAAGCCCTGGCTCTCGAGCCAGGGAGCGAACAGGTCGACGCACGGTTTGGGCTCGTGGCCCTCCCAGCCGCCCCAGACGACGAGGGCGGACTTGCCCCGGGCCGGGGCCTGGGCCGCGCCGGAGCAGACCAGCAGGCCGAGGACGGCGGCGGCCGCGGCGAAGGCGAGGATCGTTCTCTTCATGGCGGGCTCCTTCACTCGAGCTCCCGGAGCCAGATGTTCCGGAAGCGGACGGGATGGTCGTGGTCCTGCAGGGAAATGGGCAGGCGGTCGGCGTGGGCCTTGTAGGGCGGCCGGGCCTTGTGGGCCGTCGGGCCGGTCAGGACGTCGTTGTCGTGGACGAGGAGACCGTTGTGGAAGACGGTCATCCGGGCCGGCGCGACGAGGGCCCCGTCCTGGTCGAAGCGCGGCCTATGGAAGACGATGTCGTAGGTCTGCCACTCCCCGGGCGGGCGGCAGGCGTTGACCAGGGGCGGGTGCTGGCCGTAGAGGGCCGCCGTCATGCCGTCGGCGTAGGTTCGGTTGCCGTAGCAGTCGAGGACCTGGACCTCGTAGAGGTCCATCAGGAAGACCCCGCTGTTGCCGCGGTCCTGGTCCGTCCCCTTGGCCGGCGACGGGGCCATCCATTCGACGTGGAGCTGGCAGTCGCCGTAGCCGGCCGCGGTCCGGATGCCGCCGCTCTTGGGCACGATCTCCATATAGCCGCTCTCGACCTTCCAGCGGGCCGGCCCGCCCTTGGCGTCGGTCCAGCGGCCGAGGTCCTTGCCGTCGAAGAGGACGACGGCGTCGGCCGGCGGCGGGACGGGCGGCCCGGCCGGGCCGGGCGCGACGACCTTCGGCTGAGGCCGTTCGCGGTCGTGGACGGCCCAGGTCAGGTCCTGGGCGGCCGCCGCGGCGGCGGCGGAGAACAGCAGCGCCGCGGCGACGGCGAAGCCCACCAGAGCCAAGTCCTTCGTCCGAATTCGGAAGATCTCTCTTGGGTTCATGGATACCTTCCTCTCCCTCATGTAATGAAGGTATATCGGAGTTCCCTCTCGAGGCGGCGAAGGGGATTGTCCTCGCAGATCCCCGTTGCTGGAGGAGGGGACCCGCGCAGCGGGGGGGAACCGTGCGAACTGGTTCCCCGGGGGGCCGGGGAGCCAGAGGATATCCCCGAGCCGAAACCGAGAGAGGGACTTCCCGGGAACGGGGGCAGAGCAAAAGCAGGGACGGTCCCCGGAGGGACCGTCCCTGCGGCGATCATCGCGGGTCAGAGGCTCCAGCCGGGCCGGTAGGCGAAGTGCAGCAGCTCGTTGGCCTCGGGGAGGTTGGTGAACTCCATCTTGGCGGCGTCCCAGAGGAGCTTCATGTTCTTGTCCTTGAGGCGGACGGCGACGTTGGCCAGCAGCATGGCCTCGGTCAGCGGGCCCGAGTAGGAGAAGTCGGTCGTGGACTTGGTGCCGTTCTTGATGGCCTCGAACCACTCCTCGCGGATGCCTTTGGAACGGGGGATGGTCTTGTCCGGCCGCTTGAAGTCCTGCATCCGGGTCTCGGGGACCAGGCGCGGGTTCTCGCCGTAGGTGCCGCACATGAGCAGGCCCTTGTCGCCGCGGATGAAGCAGCCGCCCCCGTCGTCGCCGACCATGCGGCCCGGTTCGAGCTCGGCCGGGCGCGGCGGCATCAGCCCGCCGTCCCACCAGGTCAGCTTGATGGGTCCGCGCGAGCCGTTGGCCGGGAACTCGTAGGTCACGACCTCGGCCTGGGGCGCGTAGTCGTTCGAGAAGACCGTCGACGAGCCCTCGACGCTGACGGGGGCCTTGAGGTCGAGGGCCCAGAAGGGCTGGTCCATGATGTGGGCGCCCATGTCGCCGAGGGCCCCGGTGCCGAAGTCCCACAGGCCCCGCCACTTGAAGGGGTGGTAGGCCGGGTGGTACGGGCGGAAGGGCGCCGGCCCCAGCCAGACGTCCCAGTCGAGGGTCGAGGGCGTCGAGGGGATCTCCTTGGGCGCGTCGATGCCGCCCTGGGGCCAGATCGGCCGGTTGGTCCAGCAGTGGACCTCGAAGACGTTGCCGATGGCGCCGGCCCGGATCCACTCGCAGACGAGGCGGGCGCCCTCGCCGGCGTGGCCCTGGTTGCCCATCTGGGTGGCCACGTTGGCCGCCTTGGCCGCCTCGGCCAGGGCCCGGGCCTCCTTGATGGTGTGGGTCAGGGGCTTCTGGACGTAGACGGCCTTGCCCAGCTTGATGGCGGCCATGGCGATGACGGCGTGGTTGTGGTCGGGCGTCGAGACGGTGACGGCGTCGATGCCCTTCTCCTTCTCGAACAGACGGCGCCAATCGCGGTACTTGGCGGCCTTCTCGTACATGGCCATCTCGGCCGGCTCGAGGTCGTCACGGCGCAGGAGCCGGGCCACGCTCTCGTCGTCGACGTCGCAGAGGGCGACGACGTTCTGGGAACGGCAGCCGCGGGTGTCCGCGGCGCCCATGCCGCCGACGCCGACGCAGGCGATGTTGAGCGTATCGCTGGGGGCCTTCTTGGCGCCTTTCTTCTGCCCGCCGACGACGTGGCGGGGCACGACCATGAGGCCGGCGGCGGCCGTCGAGGCCGCCCCGAGGAACTTGCGCCGGCTCCAGGAGGGCTCGGCGGGCGCGGGGGTTTTGGTCGATTCGTCCATGTTTAGACCTTCCTTATCGGTGAGTGGGAATGATGGGCGGAGCCGGAATTCGTCCACATGGGGTCCATGGGGCTTATAGCACAAAGCCGCGGCGAGAATCAAACGGCCTCGAGAGGGCGACCCGGACGTGGGAAAAGAACAAAAAAGGGGGGAGGGCGGGCGCCCTCCCCCCCGGGGAATGCGAAGTCCTAAGGCCTTACCAGCCGAAACTCAGAGCGAACATCGGGACGAGGATGTTCATCTCGTAGAGGCCGGGCAGGTTGTCGCCGGACGGGGACACGGTGCGGTCCTTGCCCATGAGGTACTCGAGGGCCAGGTCGATCTTGAGGGCACCGCTCTTGAAGCCGAAGCCGGCGGTGACGCTGTTGAACGTGAAGCTCGGGATCAGGATGTTCAGCGTGGCGTCCGGAGCCGGGGCGGGGTCGTAGTAGTAGCCGCCGCGGACGGCGAAGTTGCCGAGGTCGTACTCCGCCCCGAACCGGAACTGGGTCTTGTTGGCCCAGTTCAGGACCAGCGCGGCGTCCTCGCCGAGGGCGGCATCCCAATAGGGATCCGCGAAGGTCAGGGCGATCTCCTGGAGCTTGCTCCAGTTGGTATAGTGGGCGTCGACCGCCAGGGTCAACTTATCCATCGGCTTGATGGCCACGCCGCCGGCCAGCCACATCGGGCTGACGACGCTCATGCTGGTGTCGGACTCGTTCTCGAGGCCGACGAGATTGATGTTCTCGATCTCGGTCGTCCCTTTGAGCTTCATCTTGGCCTGGGTCCGGAAGGTGCCGCCGAAGCTGATCCACTCGGCCGGCTTGACCAGGACGCCGAAGGTGGCCCCGAAACCCCAGCCCTTGACGTTGAGGGTCTGCTGGCCGAAGTTGACGAGCATGGGGGCGACGGCGACGCGGCCGTCAGCGGGGGCGCCGATCCCCAGGGCCATGTACTTGCCCCACTGGTCGGTCTTGAAGAAGCCGTAGTTGATGTTGAAGGTCGCGCCGAGGTAGACCATGTCGCTCAGCTTGACGGCGATCGAGGGGGCCAGGGTGACGGAGCCGATGAAGCTCTCCCACTTGGACGGCTCGAGCGTCGGGGTGAAGGCGGCCGGCGGATAGGGCGAAACGAGAGCGGCCTCGAGGCCGGTGTTCTCCCAGGCCACGCCGAGGCCCGACAGGGTGTAGGCGCCGACGCCGACGACGATGTTCTCGCCGACCGGGGTGAAGAAGCCGAGCAGCCCGGCGGGGTACATCTTGTTCTTGGTCGACATCTCGTACTCGCCCAGGGTGTACGTGGACTTGGGGATGAGGATGTCACCGGTCAGGCCGAAGGTCGGCTGCTTCAGCAGGGCCAGCCCGGCCGGATTCCAATAGACGGCCGTGTAGTCGTTGGCCAGGCCGACGAAGGCGCCGCCCATGGCGGCGGATCGGGCGCCGAAGCCGTTGAGGTTCAGGCCGTTGGCGAACAGGCCCGTCGTGAGGACGGCGGCCAGCGCCAGGACGAGGGACGTGCGGACGATTGCTTTCATATTTCCTCCTATCTGTATTTCCGCGGATTCTACAATATCCCGTCAAGAAAATCCAGAGGAAACCTCGCACACCACTGCATTTGTTTTATTATCTACGACATATCTGGACAAATCGAGACCTTCGCGCCGTCCGTTCCAAGCCCGCGGGGAGGAACGGCGGACCCTCGGGCCGACCGCCCCCTTGAACGCCCCCCGCCGGACCGATATGATGCCCGCATGGAAATTCCCGCCTTGTCCGAAGTGGCCCCGATCCGGGGCCTTCTTCTCAAACATCCCAAGGAGGCCTGGGGCGATCAGAAGCGGGTCGCGGCCGAGTGGCGCGCCTTAGGCTACACGGCGGAGCCCGACTTCGCCCGGGCCTGCGATGAATACGACGCGTTCGTCGCCGTCCTGCGGCGCTTCGTGCCGGACATCCGCTTCCTACCGGCCGCCCCGGGGACGACCCTCGACTCGATCTACGTCCGCGACGCCGCCTGCGCCGGTCCCGACGGCCTCGTCCTCTGCCGCATGGGCAAGGACCTCCGCCGGGGCGAGCCGGCGGCCGTCGGCGCGTTCGCGGCCCGGTCCGGCTGGCCGGTCGCCGGCGAGGTCCGCTCCCCGGCGACCCTCGAGGGCGGCGACGTCGTCTGGCTCGACGGCCGGACGGCCGCCGTCGGCCACGGCTACCGGACCAACGGCGAAGGCATCCGACGGTTCCGGGAGATCGTCGGGACGGACGGCCGCCAAGTCCTCGAGGTCCCCCTCCCCCATTGGGACGGCCCCGGCGACGTCCTCCACCTGATGTCCATGATCAGCCCGGTCAGCGACGCCAAACTCCTGGTCTACTCCCGGCTTCTCCCGGTCCCGTTCCGCCGCCTCCTCCTCGACCGGGGCTACACGCTCGTCGAGGTCCCGGACGAAGAATACGCCACCATGGCCACGAACGTCCTGGCCCTGGCCCCGGGGGTGTGCCTGGCCCCGGCCGGGAATCCCCGGACGGCGGCTCTCCTGGAGGAGGCCGGCGTCGAGGTCCTGACGTACCGGGGCGGGGAGATCTCGGTCAAAGGGGCCGGCGGGCCGACCTGCCTGACCCGGCCCTTCCGGGGCGTTTCCCCCTGAAATTGACTTATCCGGCGGGAAAATCTATACTTATCGGCTGGAAATCCTTCCGAAGGATGTGACCATGGACCTCTTCGAGAAATGCAAGGACTTCTATTCCAATCCCATGGGCGGCAAGAGATACGGCTATCCGGTGACACCCCGGTCCGCCCAGGCCATGGGCCTGTTCCCCTATTTCATCCCCATCGAGCACGCCGAAGGGACCGAGGTCTACATCCACGGCCAGAAGTACATCATGATCGGCTCGAACAACTACGTCGGGCTGACCAACCACCCCAAGGTCAAGGAAGCGGCCGCCGCGGCCGTCATGAAGTACGGCACGAGCTGCACCGGCTCGCGCTTCCTCAACGGCACCCTGGACCTCCACCTCGAGCTCGAGGAGCGCCTGGCCAAGTACACCGGCATGGAGGCGGCCCTCGTCTTCAGCACCGGCTTCCAGGTCAACCTGGGCACCATCCCGGGCATCATGGACAAGGACGACATCATCGTCACGGACAAGGAGGTCCACGCCAGCATCATCGACGGCGTCCGGATGGCCAAGGCCCTCAAGAACGTCCAGATCCGGACCTACAAGCACAACGATCCGGCCGACCTCGAGAAGGTCCTCAAGGGCCTGCCCGAGGGCCCGGCCAAGCTGGTCATCGTCGACGGCGTCTTCAGCATGGGCGGCGACATCGCCAAGCTGCCCGAGATCATCCCCATCTGCAAGAAGTACGGGGCCCGGTTCATGTCCGACGACGCCCACGCCATCGGCGTCCTCGGCGGCGGCCGCGGCACGGGCTGGCACTTCGGGATGCAGCCGGACGTCGACCTGGTCATGGGCACCTTCAGCAAGTCCCTGGCCTCGGTCGGCGGCTTCATCGCCGGTCCCAAGGAGGCCGTCCACTTCATCCAGATGTTCGCCCGGCCGTTCATGTTCAGCGCCAGCCTGCCGCCTTCCAACGTGGCCACGGTCCTGGCCTGCCTCGACGTCCTCGAGGCCGAGCCCGAGCGGGTCGAGCGCGTCAACGCCATCGCCGCCCGGGTCCGGGGCGAGCTCCGGGACATGGGCTACAACATCGGCGACAGCCAGACGCCCATCATCCCCATCGTCATCGGCGACATGATGAAGGCCCTGGAGGCCTGGAAGGTCTTCTTCGCCGAGGGCATCTACACCAACGTCGCGCTCCCGCCGTCCGTCCCGCCCGAGTTCTCCTGCCTGCGGACGAGCTACATGGCCACCCACACGGACGAGCAGGTCGACAAGGTCCTGTCGGTCTTCAAGAAGGTCAAGGGCCTCGTCCACGTCGGCGGCTGAGGCGGCGGGACGCGATGCCCGACAAGCACTTCTGGAACATCCGGGCCCGGAACTACGACCGGCTCTACTGGACCAAGGACACCGGCTACATCGACCGCATCATCGAGGTCGCCAAGTTCTCCCGCAACGACCTGGTCCTCGACGTCGGCACGGGCACAGGGGCCATGGCCCGGTCCATCCGGCCCCACGTCCGCCACGTCGTCGGCATGGACTTCTCCGACTCCATGCTCAAGCGGGGCAAGTGGGACGGCATCTCCATGGTCCGCTGGGACATCAACGAGAGCCTGTTCCACAACCACCTGTTCGACAAGATCGTCGGGCGGATGGTCTTCCATCACATCCTGGACAACCTCGACCGGGCCTTCCTGCGCTGTTACGACCTCCTCAAGTGCCGCGGCCAACTGATCATCGCCGAGGGCGTGCCGCCGGCCGAGGACCCCGACGTCGTCGACTGGTACACGGAGATGTTCAAGCACAAGGAGGTCCGGCGGACCTTCACCAAGACCCTCCTCGTCCGCTATTTCCAGAAGAACGGCTTCCAGGACGTCCGGGCCTACAAGTACAGGATGAAGCGCTTCAACATCAACAACTGGCTGGTCAACTCCGGCCTGCGCAAGGCCAAGCAGACCCTCATCCTGAACATGCACCGCGAGGCCCCGGACAAGGTCAAGGCCGCCTACAACATGGCCTTCGAGAACGGGACCTGCTACGTCGACACCGAGAACCTCATCATCGTCGGCACCAAGCTCTAGGCCGGACCCCCTCCGGCCTTAACGTTTTCGCCCCGGCGGGGGTAGAACCAGGCGAATGAACGAGACGGAAAAGGAGCTCGTCGCCATGGTCCTCGCCGGCCGTCCGGACGCTTTCGAACCTCTGGTCACCCCTTACCGGCGGCCCCTGCTGGCCTTGGCCTGGCGGCTGACCCGGGACGCCGAGGAGGCCCGGGACGTGGCCCAGGAGGCCCTTCTGCGGGCCTACCGCTCTCTGGCCGGTTACGATACGGGGCGCAGCTTCCGCAACTGGCTGTTCCAGATCGCCGCCAACGAGGCCCGGGACCGCTACCGAAGAAAGGCGCGCGAGACGGCCGCCTTCGGCGCCGTGGCCGCCGCGGCGCCGCCCACGGAAAGCCCGGAGGCGGGGCGGGAGCGCGGGGAGGTCCGTTCGGACATCCTGCGCGCGCTCGCCGTCCTCAGCCCCCGCGAGCGCGAGGTCCTCGTCCTGCGGGACCTCGAGGAACTCGACGTCCGCGAGACGGCCCGGACGCTCGGCTGCTCGGCCGTCGCCGTCCGGGTCCACCTGTCCAAGGCCCGCCGCAAGCTGCGCGACGTCCTCCGCCGCGATCTCCCCCACCTGGAGGTAGGACGATGACCTGCCGCACCATCCGCCGGCTCATGCCGCTCGCCGCGGGGGACGACCTCCGGCCGCGGCGGGCCCGGGCCTTCCGGGCCCACCTCGACGCCTGCCCGGCCTGCCGGGAGGAACTCCGGACGTTCCACGAGGCGCTCGCGACGCTCCGGACGGCGGCCACGGACGAAGGCGTCCCGGACTGGACTGAGGCCGAATGGCGGGCCCTGATGGCTCGGGCGGCCGGCCAGGCGGGGACGGGTGAAGCGGGACATGCGGCGCCGGCCCGGCCGGCCTTCCGGCCGCGTTGGGCGGCCGCGTCCGCGGCGGGGGCCCTGATCGGCCTCGTCGCCCTGGCCCTGCTCTTCCGTGGGCCGGTCCCCGGACCGGAGGGACGGGTGAGGGCGGGTGCTCCGGCGGGCGGGACGGCCCTCGCAGCCGGCGGGCAGGACGTCCTGTCCATGACCATGGTCTCGCGGGAGACCGGGCTCCAGATCGTCTGGTTCTTCGACAAGAACTTCGATTATAAAGGAGAGAACGAATGAAGAAGATGATGATCGCGGCTGTCACCTTGGCCTTCGCCCTGGCCCTCGTCCTGCCGGCCCTGGCCGATGACCCGGCCGCGGCCCCGGCCCCGTCCCAGAACACCGAAGCCAAGAACCTGCGCAAGGAGATCGTCAAGCTCAAGTACGTCCGGGCCCAGGACATCCAGCAGCTGCTCTACGCCTACGTCAGCCGCGAGGGCCACATCCAGTTCAATCCCAACATGCCGTCGATCCTCTCGGTCAGCGACACGCCCGAGAACGTGGAGAAGATCCTGGCCGCCATCCGCGAGATCGACATCAAGCCGGCCGACGTCCTCTACACGGTCCAGCTCGTGCTGGGCTCGGAAGCCGATGCGACGACGGACGCGGAACTCAAGAATGATCCGGTCATCAAGGAGCTCGGCAAGCTCCTCCGATACAAAGGCTACTCGGTCCTGGACTCGACGCTGATCCGGGTCATCAACCGGGAGAGCGCCGAGGTCGTCCTGGGCCCCAAAGCCGAATTCGAGTTCGCCCTCAAGCCCGACGTGGCCGGGGACGCCAAGGCGCCGGTCATCAAGACCGAGGTCCGGCTGCGGCAGATCACCCGCCGCGGAGCCCCGGCGTCGGAGACCATGAAGGCCTTGGATCCCGTCGTCGTCACCCTGATCGAGAGCGCCCTCAACGTCAAGTCCGGCGACCGGACGGTCGTCGGGGTGTCCAAGCTCGACGGCGGCGACAAGGGGCTCATCCTCATCATCTCGGCCAAGATCGTCGAATAGGGGCCTTTCCCACAGGCCGTCCTGAACGGGGGCACGTACCCCTGGTACGTGTCCCCGTTTTGTTTTACAATACCGGCGGACCCAAAAGGCAAAGAGGAGGCCCCCGTGAGACGATCCGTCCTGCCCGTCGTCCTCGTTCTCGCCGCCGTCGCCTTCCTGGCCATGGCCGCCGCCCAGGCGCCCAAGGCCGGCGAGGCCGCCCTCGGCACGCGCAAGTACGCCGATTACCAGACGCCGCAGTTCTGCGGCACGGCCTGCCACACGGACATCTACCGCCAATGGCAGCAGGCCATGATGTCCCAGGCCTACACCCATCACTGGGACGAGATCGAGTACTTCAAGCTGGCCGTGCCCCACGCCGAGAAGGACCCCGTCGTGGCCGGGGTCAAGGCCGGCTGCAACGGCTGCCACGCCCCCATCGCCTTCCTGGCCGGCGACGTCCCGCCGCCGGTCCCGGCCAAGAACAGCCGGGCCAACGAGTCCGTGCCCTGCGAGATCTGCCACACGGCCACCGGCTTCCAGGGCGACACGCCCCACAACTTCAACTTCGTCTCCGAGCCCGGCAAGACCAAGTACGGTCCCCGCGAGAACAAGAACTCGCCGGAGCACAACCTGGTCAGGTCCGAGTTCCTGGGCACGGCCGACTTCTGCGGCACCTGCCACAACGAGATGAGCCCCTACGGCGTCTGGGTCAAGTCGACCCACCTCGAGTGGAAGGAGGGCCCCTACGCCAAACAGGGCGTCAAGTGCCACGACTGCCACATGACCTACGCCCCGGGCAAGTCGGCGGCCATGGGCGCGGCCTACCCCGACGTCCGCCAGCATCTCTTCCACGGCGCCCACGACGAGGGCAAGGTCCGTGGCACGATCGAACTCCGCATCCACCCCGACGTCCGCGAGGCCGTGCCCGGCGACCCCGTCAAATTCACGGTCGCCCTGTTCAACCAGAAGACCGGCCACAAGTTCCCGTCCGGCTCGGTCGAGGACCGCATCGTCTGGATGCACGTCGAGGCCGTCGACGCCAAGGGGACGGTCTACCATCTGCCGGTCGACAAGAAGGGCTTCGCGGGCGAGGAGTTCACCATCGCCGCCGACACCCTGGCCTATCAGGACATGGGCATCGCCCTCGGCGACCCGGCCTTCAAGGGCCTCCAGCGCGACGGCGTGCCCATCGGCGACCGCATCTTCCGCATGGCCTACTTCGACCCGCAGGGCCGCATGACCCTCCAACAGTGGAACACCAAGTCGCTCGGGACCGACTACCGCCTCGGGCCGCGCGAGACCAAGCTCGAGACGTGCACCTTCCGGCTCCCCGACGGCGTCGCCCTGGGCGAGCTCAAGGTCACGGCCGTCCTCTACTATCAGAAGCTGGTCAAGCCGGCGGCCGACTTCCTCGGCGTCCCGCCCGACGAGGCCGAGCCCATCGAGGTCAACCGGCACTCGACGACGGTCGCCATCGTCGATTGATCGGACCCGGGAAAGGAGAACCGAACATGAAGACCGCCCTCCGCTTCATCCTGGCCGCGACCCTGCTCGCGGCCGTCTCGCTCGGCAGCCTGCGGGCCATGCCGGCCTTCGCCCGCAAGTACAGCATGTCCTGCAAGACCTGCCACGCCCCCTTCCCCAAGCTCAAGCCCTACGGCGAGGAGTTCGCCGCCAACGGCTTCGTCATCAAGGACAAGGACACGCCGCGCTATACCATGGACACCGGCGACTCGCTGCTGTCGCTCCTGCGCGAGGTCCCCATCGCCCTGCGGCTCGAGGGCTTCCTCGACTACAACGACGGCAACGACCGCAAGCTCGACTTCGGCGCCCCCCACATCCTCAAGATCATCTCGGGCGGCCAGCTCTTCAAGGACGTCTCCTACTACTTCTACTTCTTCTTCAGCGAGAAGGGCGAGGTCGCCGGCGTCGAGGACGCCTTCGTCTATTTCAACGACGTCTTCAATACCGGGATCGGCCTGACGGTCGGCCAATTCCAGGTCTCCGACCCGCTCTTCAAGCGCGAGATCCGCCTGCCCTACGAGGATTACGCCGTCTACAAGGCCCGGCCGGGAGCTTCGGGTATCGACCTGACCTACGACCGGGGCGTCGTCCTGACCTACGGCCTGCCGACGGGGACCGATCTGACCGTCCAGGTCGTCAACGGCAACGGCATCGGCGAGGGCAACATCTTCGGCAATTTCGACGACGACAAGTACAAGAACGTCATGTTCCGCCTGTCCCAGGACGTGGCCCCGGCCGTCCGGGTCGGCGGCTTCGGCTACCTGGGCAAGGAGGCGCCGGAAGGGACCGCCAACGCGGTCTGGATGGCCGGCGGCGACGCGACGGTCACGGTCAAGCCGTTCGAGCTCAACCTCCAGTACCTCGAGCGGCGGGACAGCAATCCCTTCTTCGCCGAAATCCTGCCCGAGGGCCGGGTGGCCACCCGCGGCGCCTTCGCCGAGCTCATCTACACACCCAAGGGGGATGACAGCCGCTGGTACCTGGCCGGGCTCTTCAACTGGGTCGACTCCGACCTGTCGGACCTCTTCTATACATCCGTGACGGCCCACTACGGCTATCTCCTGCGCCGGAACATGCGCCTCGTCCTGGAGGGGACCTACGTGCTCAGGGGACCGTTCGCCAGGCACGCCCGGGCCGGAGCGGGCCTGGTCATCGGGATGTGAGTTCAGGGCAGGACGGCCGGGTCAGGCCTTAGCCGGGCCGGACAGCTCCTCGAGCCGGGCGGAGACGTTGCGGAAGCCCGGGTTCCAGTCGGCGACCTGCCGGAAGAGGCCCACGGCTTCGTCCCGGTCGCCGGCGGCCTGGGCGACGTCGGCGAGTTCGAAGAGCAGCGCGAAATAGGGCTCGGTCCCGGCCTTGGTCTCGGCCAGGGCCGTCTTCAGCCATTTCGAGGCCTCGTCGAAATCCCTCTTGTAGCGGAAGCACTGGCTGATGAGCGTGTAGCTCTCGACGGCCAGCTTGGGGTCGCCCCCGGCCTGGGTCAGCTCCTCGACGGCCTCCGTGATCAGTCCCTGGCCCAGGAAGGCCAGGCCGAGCTGATAGTGGGTGTCGGCGTCCCCGGCGCCGCCCCGCGTCCGGAGGTCCTTGCGGAAGTCGGCGACGATGCCCGTGAGATCCCGCTCGTAGGGCGAGGAGCCGCCGCGGAGCTGGCGGGAGCGGGCCGCGGCGATCCAACGCAGCTCGTCCGCCGCCGCCGCCGCGAGTTCGTAGTAACGCCGCTCGGCGCGTTCTTCCCCGATGAAGGGGATGATGTCGGTCTCGGCGAAGATGTCGGCCGTGCTGACCTTCTCGCCTCCGAGGACGTCGTCTCCGAAGGGTCCGGACGTCCGGCGGCGTCCGTCATCGGGGCGGGCCGCGGCGGGCTTGGTCTCGGCTGAGGGCTGCGGGACCGGCGGCCGCGCCGGCGGGGACTCCTCCGGGACCGGGCCGGGTTCCGGTCCGGCCTCGGCCGGCGGCGGTTCGGGCTCGGGCCGCTTGTCCGGGCCCTTCCGCTCGGCGGCCCTCTTCTCGGCCGCCCGCTCCCTCGCCTGGGCCTCGAGCTGGCTCGTCTTCTCCACCCGGCGGCGGATCTCATCCTCGTCGATGTGCGTCCGGACCTCGTCGAGGACGGCGATCTTGCGGACGATCTGGGGGTCCTCGGGGTAGCGGAAGCGGAGGTTCTCGAGCAGGCGGCGGGCGATGCGGACCAGGCCCTGCTGGAGGTACATGTCGGCCTGGTCCATGGCTTCCTTGATGGCCTCGCGGTCCTTCTCCGACAGGCCCGGCGTCTCGTCGCGGACCTCTTCCACCGCCAGGCCCAGATCCTGGCGCAGCGAGCGGGCCTCCTGGGCCAGGTCGGCATCGTCGGGCCGGAGCTCGGCCAACTCGTTGTAGACGCCGATCATGCGCTCCTTGTCGCCGATCTTGCGCAGCTCGTCGAGGATGGCCCGGTCGACGACCTCGAGCTTCTTGACCTCTTTGTTCGACCGGTAGATGAGGGCCAGGCGCTCGAGGGCCGGCAGGTGGGGCTTCTGGCTCTCCAGGATGAGGCCCAGCAGGCCGATGGCCTTCTCGTCGCGGTGCTTCTTGACCAGGTTGTTGATGAGGGGCTCGAACAGCTCGTAGGCCTGGTCGAGCTTGTCCTTGAGGATCTGGATGCGGCCCAGCTTGATGCGGGCGTTGACGTTGAGGGGGTGGCCCGTGACGATGCGGGTGAAGATGTCCTCGGCCTTCTTGGTGTCGCCGGCCTCGAAGTGGATGTTGCCGAGGATGTTGAGGAGCTGGACGCTGTCGGGCGCGGCCGCCAGCTCGCCCTCGAGCAGTTCCACGGCCATCCCGGGCCGGCCCTGCTTCTTGAAGACCTCGACCAGCCCGACCAGGGTGCGGACGTCGCCGGGCCGGACGGCCAGGGCCTCGCGGAGGACGTCCTCGGCGGCCTCGAGCTGGCCCTTCTCGACGCGGACGTCGGCGCTGCCGTTGAGCTGTTCGAGGGCCGCGTCGACGTTGCCGAGGGCCCGGTACAGGCCGGCTAGGGCCCGGCGGGCCTCGTGGTCCTCGCGGTCGAGCTTGACCGTCTTCTCGTAGATGGTCACGGCCTCGGCGGCCAGGCCTTCGCCGGCGAAACGACCGGCCACGGCCCCGTAGAGGGCCTTGGCCTCGGCCACGAAGCCCTGCTGGGCGTAGAGGTCGGCCAGCTTGAGAGCGTAGTCGGATTGGTCGGGGAAAAGCTTGTGGATCTTCTTGCAGATGGCCAGGGCCTGGGAATAGAGCCCGCGGCGCTCGTACTCGTCGGCGACCTTGAGGAAGAAGTGGACGGCCCGGTCGTTCTGGCCGACGCGGATGTGGAGGTCGCCGATGATATTGAGCGTCCCGACGTCCTGGGTGTCGGCCAGGGCCAGCTTCTCGTACTCGGCGATGGCCTCCCGGAGGCGTCCGCCGCGGACGAACTTCTCGGCCTGCTCGATGACCTTGACGCGGTCGGCGCGTGCGCCCATGCGGTCCCGTCCTTATCCCAGCCGGAATGAGGCCCGGTGGAGACCCGTCGGGCCCTTCTCCCGCAACGCCCGGAAGTGCTCTTCCGTTCCGTATCCCTTGTTCCGGGCCAGACCGTACCCTTCGTAGAGGGCGTCGAAGACGGTCATCAGCCCGTCCCGGTAGACCTTGGCCACGATGGACGCCGCGGCGATCGACCGGCAGGTCCGGTCGCCCCCGGTGATGCCCATCTGGCGGTAATGTACATCTTTTATCGGGAAACCGTCAACCAGGAGGACGTCGGGGGATGCGGCCAGGCTCTCGACGGCCCGGACCATGGCCAGGTGGGTGGCCCGGTAGATGTTCCGTTCGTCGATCTCGGCCGCCGACGCCAGGCCCAGGCCCACGTCGCCGGCCTCCCTCAGAAGGGCCGCCGCGAGCTCCTCGCGGCGGGCGGGAGACAGGGTCTTGGAATCGTCCACGGCGCCGGCCCAGGCGGGCGGGCGGCCGGCCAGCCAGCTCTCGGGCAGGACGACGGCGGCGGCCACGACCGGACCGAACAGGGAGCCGCGGCCGACCTCGTCGACGCCGGCGACGAGCCGGGCCCCCCCTCGGTAGAGCTCCTTCTCGAGCTTGAGGGTGGCCACGGCTTGCGGCGGTCAGCCCTGGTCTTCTTTGAGGCGGGCAGCCTTGCCCTTGAGGTCGCGCAGGTAGTAGAGCTTGGCCCGGCGGACGCTCGCTTTGCGGACGACCTCGATGGTCTTGATCATCTTCGAGTGGCGGGGGAAGACGCGCTCGACGCCGATGCCGAAGGAGACCTTGCGGACGGTGAAGGTGGCCTTCACGCTGCCGCCGCGCTTGGCGATGACGTCGCCCCGGAAGATCTGGACGCGCTCCTTGTCGCCTTCCCGGATGATGTAGTGGACCTTGACGGTGTCGCCGACGTTGAAGTCCGCGAGGTCCTTGCGGAGATGTTTATCCTCGATCGCGCTGATCTGGTTCATTCGTCGTCCTTCCTTTCCTCTGAGATTTCCTCCAGAAGACGCCGGTCCTCCGGGGACAGGGCCCTATCCCTGATCAGGTCCGGCCTTTGCCGGGCCGTCTTTTCCAATGCCTTCTTGCGCCGCCAGCGCTCGATCCGGCCGTGGTCGCCCGAGAACAGCACGGGCGGCACCTCGTGGCCCCGGAACTCGCGCGGCCTCGTGTACTGGGGGTAGTCGAGGATCCCCCCGGCGAAGGAGTCGTTCCGCACGGAACCCTCCTTGCCGACGACGCCCGGCACGAACCGGGCCGCCGCGTCGACGACGACCGCCGCGGCCAGCTCCCCGCCCGACAGGACGTAATCCCCGATGGAGATCTCTCCGTCGGCCAGGTGCTCGGCGACCCGCTCATCGACGCCCTCGTAGCGGCCGCAGATCAGGATGACCTGGTCCTCGGCCGCCAGCTCCCGGGCCAGGTCCGCGTCGAGGAGGCGGCCCTGGGGCGAGAGCAGGAAGACCTTGCTGCGACCGGGCCCGCGAACGGCCTCGACGGCGCGGAAGACGGGCTCGGGCTTCAAGACCATTCCTTCCAGGCCCCCGAAGGGCCGGTCGTCGACCTGCCGGTGTTTGTCCGTGGTGAAGTCCCTCAGGTCGTGGATGCCGATCCGGACGACGTCCCGGTCCAGGGCCTTCTTGACGACCCCCCCCGAAAAGACGCCGGCGAACATCTCGGGGAAGATCGTAATTATATCAAATCTCATTCAACTCCAAAAGACCGTCCGGGGGATCGACGACGATCTCCCGGGCCTCCCGGTCGACCTCGACCAGGATGGGCTCGACGAACGGGACGTAAACGTCCCCATCCCCCCGTCTCACGACGAGCAGGACCTGGCCGCCGGCTTCGAGCAGGCCGGCGACCTCGCCGATCTCCGCTCCCGCGGCCGTCCTCACCCGGCAGCCGATGACCTCGAAGTCGTAATACCGGCCCGCGGCCGGCCGCTTGAAGTCGGCCGCCCGGGCCAGGACTTCCGCGCCGGCCAGGGCGTCGGCCGCGGCCAGCGTGTCCACGCCCCGGAGCTTCAGGAAGTACGCGTTCCGGTCGAGGACGAGCGATTCCACGCCGTAGGCCTCGAGCCCGCCGGGGCGGGCGATGTAGACCGAAGCGCCCTCGAATCCGGTGGGTCCCTTCTCGCTGAGCTTGAGCTTGAGGCGCCCGTCCCGTCCGTCGCTGCGGACGACCCTGCCGAGGGCGACGAGGTCAGCCTTTTTCAATGATCTCGAGGTTGTAACGCCTCTTGAGCTTCATGCCCGCGGCGCCGAGGAGGATGCGGATCGCGCGCGCCGTCCGGCCTTGCTTGCCGATAACCTTGCCGAGGTCTTCCGGGGCCACTTTGAGCTCGAGGATGGTGGTCTGTTCGCCTTCGAGCTGGGTCACGAGCACCTTCTCCGGCTGGTCCACGAGCGCTTTGGCGATGAGCTCGACCAGTTCTTTCACGCTGACCTCCTTCTAGGATTTCGCGCTAGGAGCGGGTTTGGCGGACTTGGCGACCCTGTCTAGGAGGGACTGCACGGTGGCCGACGGGCGCACGCCCTTGGCGATCCAGGCCTTGGCCTTGGCCAGGTCGAGCTTGACCCCGGCCGGGTCGTCGAGCGGGGTGTAGGTGCCGAGGGTGTCGAGGGCCTGGCTCTGGCGGGCCGTCTTGGCCTCCATGACGACGATCCGGTAGGTGGGCTTCTTCTTGGTGCCGAATCTCTGCAAGCGCATGGTCATCATTGTGGTATCACTTCCGCGAAAGAGGATTTTGCTGGGAAATCATAGCGGAATTCGCGGGCCAAGTCAACACTCCCGAGGGGGCTGTCCTCTCGAGGGGACACCCTCCCGGGAAAGGGCTTTTTCCGGCCGCCGGACTCTGTTATCCTTACGGGCGGAAGGAGACAGGGACATGGCCAAGATCTACTACGTGGGCGACTGGGCCGTCCTGACCGGCCCGGTCTTCGCCGAGACGCCCTTCTACCACTCCGTCAAGGGCTTGGACATCTTCAATTACGGCAAGTGGCTGAAGGAAGCGCTGGAGTCGACCGGGGAGCATCAGGTCGAATCCGTCCCGGCCTGGGACTTCTACAACCGCCTGGGCCCGGGCGACTACGAGAAGGTCCTGGCCGATCACGACGTCCTCGTCTTCAGCGACGTCGACGCCAAGCTCTTCCAGCTGGCCCCGGGCTTCTTCGACCGGGACAAGTTCGGCCGGTCCGTCCTGACCTACCCGGACCGCGTCCGCCTGACGGTCGAGGCCGTCAAGGACGGCAAGTCGGCCATGTTCCTGGGCGGCTGGTACTCCTTCACCGGCGAGCTGGGCAAGGGCGGCTGGGGCCGGACCCGCCTGCGCGAGATCCTGCCCGTGCGCTGCCTCGACCACGAGGACCTCGTCGAGAGCACCGAGGGCTTCGACGCCGAATTGACCGCCGCCGGCGAGCGCTTCTTCAAGTCCGTCAACCTGCGGACCATGCCGCCCCTGCTCGGCTACAACAAGACCCTGGCCATCCCCGAGGGCCGGGTCCTGCTCGAGGTCCGCGACACCCACGACCCGCTCCTGGCCGTGCGGACGTGCGGCCGCGGCCGGGTCCTGGCCTTCATGTCCGACCCCGCGCCGCACTGGGGCCTCAACTTCGTCTACTGGGAGGACTACGCCGCCTTCTGGCTCGAGTGCCTCGCGCACGTGCTCGAAGGGAAGCCGTAGGGAGGGTCCCGGCGGAGGTGGCGGTCGGGCCTACTTCAACCCGCCGAGGAGCTTGCGGACCGACGAGCTCCCCATCATCTTCTTCATCTCCTGGAACTGCTTCACCAGCTGATTGATCTCGTGGACGGGCCGGCCGCTGCCCCGGGCGATGCGGGCCCGGCGGCTGCCGTTGAGGATGCGCGGGTCGTCCCGTTCGGCCGGGGTCATGGAATTGATGATGGCCTCGAAGTGGACGACGCGCCGCTCGTCGATGGGGGCCTTGGCCAGGCCCTTGAGCGGCCCGACCTGGGGCAGGTGCCCGAGGAGGTCGGCCATCGAGCCCATCTTCTTCATCTGGCCGATCTGCTTGCGGAAATCCTCCAGGGTGAACTCCCGCTTGCGGAGCCGGCGGGCCATGTCCTCGGCCTCGGCGACATCGGCCTCGTCCTGGGCTTTCTCGACGAGCGACAGGATGTCGCCCATGCCCAGGATGCGCGAGGCCATGCGCTCGGGGTGGAAGACCTCGAGCTTGTCGCTCTTCTCGCCGACGCCGACGAACTTGACCGGCCGTCCGGTCGCGGCGACGATGGACAGGGCCGCGCCGCCCCGGGCGTCGCCGTCGAGCTTGGTCAGGACGACGCCGGAGAGGCCGATGCGCTCCTCGAAGGCCTGGGCGCTCCTGACGGCGTCCTGGCCGGTCATGGCGTCGCCGACGTAGAGGACCTCGACCGGGTCGAGGATGTCGCGGACGAGCCGGAGCTCGGCCATGAGCTCGTCGTCGACGTGGAGGCGGCCGGCCGTGTCGACGATGAGGGGGTCGAAGCCGCGGTTGGCCGTGTAGTCCCGGAGCTCCTTGAGGGCCGCCCGCGGCTCGGCCATGCGGGTCTCGGTCATCTCGTAGAAGGGCCGGCCCAGGGAGGCGGCGATCGTCCGGAGCTGGTCCTGGGCGGCCGGACGCTTGAGGTCGAAGGACACGAGCAGGGGGTTCTTGCCGATCCCGGCCACCCAGCGGGCCAGCTTGCCGCAGGTCGTTGTCTTGCCGCTGCCCTGGAGGCCGACCAGCATGAAGATGGACGGCGGGCGGCTCGCGAACTGGAGGGGCTTCTGAGCCCCGCCCAGGACGGCCGCCAGCTCGTCGTGGACGATGCGGATGACCTGGTGGGCGGGATTGAGGCCGTCGAGGACCCCGGCGCCCAGGGCCTTGTCCCGGATGCGGGCCTCGAAGTCCTTGACGACCTTGTAGCTGACGTCGGCCTCGAGGAAGGCCAGGCGCATCATCTTGAGGGCCTCGCCGAGGCTCTTCTCGGTGACCTGGACCTCGCCCCGGAGGAATTTCAGCATCTTCTCGAGGCGGCCGGAGAGCTGTTCGAACATCGCGTCCTGTCTCTCCGGCCATCATAGGCGATGGCCGAAAGACCGTCAACCGGTGTCCGCTCGGGCGGCTCGGGAGGCCGCCCATGTGCGGACATCGGAATAGCCGACGACACTCGGGGCCTCTGGGATCCTTCCATATGGGGAGAACGGGCGCGGCGGCCATCCAAAAGGGGGGCCGCGGCTTGACAAAGCCGGGCCGGGCCGATAAGGTAGGGGCACTCCCGCGAGGTGGATAAGGGCATGAGCGAAATGAACGGCAAGATCGACTACGACGAGGTCCGCAAGCTGGTCGGCCTGCTCGAGGAGAAGAACCTGTCCCTCTTCGAGCTCGAGGTCGAGGGCTTCAAGGTCAAGATCGCCCGGAACCAGGCCGCCCCGGCCCCGCTGGCCGTCCAGGCGCCCGCCGCCCCGGCCGCCCCCGCAGCGGCCCCGGCCCTGGGCACGGAAGCGGTCCAGGAGGCCAAGATCCAGGCCGCCGAGATCGCCAAGGGCCACCACCTCATCGTGTCACCCATGGTCGGGACCTTCTACCGGGCCCCCGACCCGACCTCGGCCCCCTTCGTCGACGTCGGCGACACGGTCAAGAAGGGCCAGACCCTCTGCATCATCGAGGCCATGAAGCTCATGAACGAGATCGAGGCCGACGTCGACGGCACGATCGTCGAGATCTACGTCGAGAACGCCAAGCCGGTCGAGTTCGGCCAGAAGCTGTTCTCCATCCTGCCCGCGGGTTGAGGCCGATGATCCAGAAGATCCTGGTCGCCAACCGCGGGGAGATCGCCCTCCGCATCATCCGCTCTTGCAAGGAGCTCGGCATCAAGAGCGTGGCCGTGTACTCGGAGGCCGACCGCCAGTCCCTCCACGCCCTGCTGGCCGACGAGCGGGTCTGCATCGGCCCGGCCAAGGCCTCGGAGAGCTACCTCAACGTCGCCAACCTGCTCAGCGCGGCCGAGATCACCGGGGCCGACGCCGTCCACCCCGGCTACGGCTTCCTGGCCGAGAACGCCAAGTTCGCCGAGATCTGCAAGACCCAGGGCCTGACCTTCATCGGCCCGCCGGCGGAGATCATCCGGCTCATGGGCGACAAGAACAAGGCCCGCCAGACCATGAAGAAGGCCGGCCTGCCCATCCTGCCGGGCAGCGACGCCGTCATCGACGACCTGACCGTGGCCAAGAAGACGGCCGCCAAGATCGGCTACCCGGTCATCATCAAGGCCGCGGCCGGCGGCGGCGGCAAGGGCATGCGCATCTGCCGCTCGGCCTCCCAGCTCGAGGACCAGTTTCCCATCGCCCAGGGCGAGGCCAAGGCGGCCTTCAGCGACCCGTCCCTGTACATCGAGAAGTTCGTCAGCGGCGCCCACCACATCGAGATCCAGGTCATCGGCGACCGCCAGGGCAAGGTCACGGCCTTCGGCGAGCGCGAGTGCTCCGTCCAGCGCCGCTACCAGAAGCTCGTCGAGGAGACGCCCTCGCCGTTCATCGACTGGAAGGTCCGCCGCCGGATGATCAAGGAGGTCGAGGAGGCCGCCTCGGAAGTGGGCTATCAGAGCCTGGGCACCTTCGAGTTCCTGGTCGACGACAACCACAAGTTCTACTTCATGGAGGCCAACGCCCGGGTCCAGGTCGAGCACCCCATCACGGAGATGGTCTACGGCATCAACCTCATCAAGGCCCAGATCCGCATCGCCGCCGGCGAGAAGTACGCCCCGCCCTACGCCTTGGAGATGCGCGGCCACGCCATCGAGTGCCGCATCAACGCCGAGGACCCCGTGACCTTCGCCCCCTCGCCGGGCAAGATCGACTTCCTGGTCCTGCCGGGCGGCGAGGGCATCCGGGTCGACTCGGCCGCCTACGGCGGCTGGGTCGTGCCGCCGAACTACGACTCGCTGCTGGCCAAGATCATCGCCTACGCCCCGAGCCGCGACCTGGCCATCCTCAAGATGCGGGCGGCCCTGGAGACGACGACCGTCGTCGGCATCAAGACCAACATCCCGCTCCACCTCGACATCCTGGCCAACTCGGACTTCCAGGCCGGGCGGTACACGACCCAGTTCATGGACGAGCATCTGGCCGCCAAGACGAACGGCGACGCGGCCTGAGGCGCCGGCCCGCTCAGAGCGGGCGACGGGCGACGACGACCTGGAACTCCCCCCCGTTGTCCCGGGTCACGTTCTCGTTGATCCCCAGATAGAGACGGCCCTGGAAGGGCACGGTCTGTACGCTCTCCGCCCCGACGAGGAAGAGGACGAAGATCTCGTCGCGGATCTCCTGCCCGGAGTCCTCGTCGAGACGCCGGGCCACGGGCTGGACGACCTTGCCGATGAGGGCTCCCAGGTTGGCGTTGGGGACGGGCTGTTCGACGGTGACGAGGTCGACCCCCTCCGGGCCGCACGAGGCCTCGGGATTGCCCATCTGCAGGTCGACCCGGCCGGTGGCCGCGAAGCGGATCTCCTGGCCCGGCCCGACGTCGATGCCCGTGTCCACCCAGCCGGCCGCGCCAGGGACGGCGACGGCCTTCTCGAGCGGCGGCGGGATGACGATGGCCCCGGGAAGGTCCTGGTCTTGGGCCGATCCGGCCGAACCACCGGCGGCCCCCCCAAGGGCGGCGACGGCGGCCGCGGCAAGAAGACAGGCGGTCCGAAGGCCTTTCCTCATCGCGCTCCTCCCCCCGAAGCGTCGAGCTTCAGGACCTCGACGATGTCGGCGTGGATGAGGCCGTTGGAGGCCACGATGCCGGGGGCGCCCAGGGTGAACGGCTCCCCGGCGAAGTCCGTGACCCGGCCGCCGGCCTCGGCCACGATGAGGGCCCCCGCGGCCACGTCCCAGGGCTTGAGCTTGAGCTCCCAGAAACCGTCGAACCGGCCGCAGGCGACGTAGGACAGGTCCAGCGCGGCCGAGCCGCAGCGCCGGATGGCCTGGGCCCGGACGATGAACCGGCCCCAGTGGTCGAGGTTGTTGACGGCGCTCTGCCGGACGTCGTAGGGGAAGCCCGTGGCCAGCAGGCTCGCGCCCAGGCCGGCGACCGCGGAGACGCGCGCGGGCGCCCCGTTGAGGGTCGCGCCGCCGCCCGCCTCGGCCCGGAAAAGCTCCTCGCGCATGGGGTCGTAGACGAGCCCCAGGACCGGGCGTCCGGCCCGCTCGAGGGCGGCCGAGACGCTGAAGACCGGGAAGCCGTGGGCGAAGTTGGTCGTGCCGTCGAGCGGGTCGATGATCCAGCGGAACTCGGAGCTACCCGCCCGGGCCAGGCCCTCCTCGGCCAGGAAGGCGTCGTCCGGGAAGGCCTCCGAGAGGCGGCCGACCAGGATCTCCTGGGCGCCGAGGTCGAAGGGGGTGACCAGGTCCACGGCCCCCTTGAAAGTGGCCTCGAACCGGCGGCCCAGGTTGGCCTTGAGATAGCGGCCGGCCTCGAGGACGGCGGCCTGGCCGGCCCGGGTGCGGTCGTCGGGAATGCCCATGGGAAGTCCATAGTATCAATTCGGCCCGGGGGCCGCAACCGGGGGCCCCTCCCCCCCCCGGGGCCATGAACGGAACTCCTCGGCATCCGTAGTATAATAGACGAACGACTGCATACCCCGAGGAAAGGCGGATCCCCATGCCCGAAAAACAGAGCTTCTTCAGGCGGCGCAAAAAGCCGATCATCGTCCTGGCCGTCCTTCTGGCCCTGGGGGCCCTCGTCCTGGGCAACCTGCGCTCGAAGCGCGAGAAGTCGGTCCGCGTCACGGTCGAGAAGGCCGTCAAGCAGGACCTGACCTCCATCGTCTCGGCCTCCGGCGAGATCAAGCCCAAGAAGAACATCAACATCAGCGCCCAGGTCCCCGGCCGGATCATCAAGATCGGCGTCATCGAGGGCCAGGAGGTCAAGGCCGGCGACTTCCTGCTCAAGCTCGACTCGACCCAGTACGAGGCCAACGCCGACCGCGACCAGAACTTCATCCGGGCCGCCAACGCCGACCTCATCCAGGCCGAGGCCCGGCTCCAGCGCGACAAGAACTCCTACGAACGCCAACAGAAGCTCTTCGAGGAAGGGGTCATCTCCCAGGAACAGGTCGAGGCGGCCCAGGCCCAGTACGACGTCTCCCTGGCCCAGACCAACGCCATCCGCTTCCAGATCAAGCAGGCCGAGGCCTCGCTCAAGAGCACCCTCGACAACCTGGCCAAGACGACCTACAGCTCCCCCATCGACGGCGTCATCACCAGCCTCCGGGTCGAGGAGGGCGAGGTGGCCATCATCGGCACCATGAACAATCCCGGCACGGTCCTGCTGACCATCGCCGACCTGTCGGTCATGGAAGTCGAGGTCGAGGTCGACGAGACCGACGTCGTCGGGGTCCAGATGGGCCAGACCGCCAAGGTCCGCGTCGACGCCCTGCCCGAGACGGTCTTCACCGGCCTGGTCACCGAGATCGGCAGCTCCGCCCTCCAGCAGTCGACGGGCGTGGCCGCGACCCAGGAGTCCAAGGACTTCAAGGTCGTCGTCACCCTCGACGACCCCTCCCACAAGCTCAAGCCCGGCCTGTCCGCCTCGGCCGACATCGTCGTGGCCGAGCGCAAGCAGGCCCTGGCCGTGCCCATCTCGGCCCTCGTCCTGCGCGACAAGCCCCAGGCCGATCCCAAGGCCCCGGCCGGGGCCAAGGAGGAGGAGGGCGTCTTCCTCGTCGAGAACGAGCGGGCTAAGTTCGTCCCAGTCGTCAAAGGCATCACCGGCGGCATGATGATCGAGATCGTCACCGGCCTCCAGGAAGGGCAGTCCCTCGTGACCGGACCCTACGCCTCCCTGCGCGAGCTCAAGGACGGCGTCCTCATCAGGACGGAGACGAAGAAGGACGAGCCCGTCAAATGAGCGGCGCCGAACCCGTCATCTTCGCCGAGGACCTCTGGCGCGTCTACGAGCTCGACGAACAGAAGGTCGAGGCCCTCCGGGGCGTCTCCCTGACCGTCGAGCGCGGCGAATTCGCCGCCATCATGGGCCCGTCCGGGTCGGGCAAGTCGACCCTGATGAACCTCATCGGCTGCCTCGACACGCCGACCTCCGGCACCTACCGCCTCAACGGCAAGCTCGTCAGCGCCATGTCCGAGGACGAGCTGGCCTTCACCCGCAATCGCGAGATCGGCTTCGTCTTCCAGGTCTTCAATCTCCTGGCCCGGGCCTCGGCCTTCCGCAACGTCGAGCTGCCCCTCGTCTACGCCGGGATGAGGAAGGCCGAGCGCGAAGAGAAGGCCCGCAAGGCCCTGGAGCGGGTCGAGATGAAGGCCCGCATGTCGCACAAGCCGGCCGAGCTCTCGGGCGGCGAGCGCCAGCGCGTGGCCGTGGCCCGGGCCCTGGTCAACGAGCCCTCGCTGCTGCTGGCCGACGAGCCGACCGGGAACCTCGATTCCCGCACCGGCCGCGAGATCCTCAACCTGTTCCACAAGATCCACGGCCAGGGCAACACCATCATCATGGTCACCCACGACCGCGAGGTCGCCGATCAGGCCCAGCGCATCATCCACATCCGCGACGGCCGGATCGAGAAGGACGAACGGAAAGGAGCCTGACCCATGAACCTGCTCAAGCGCCTGTCCGGGGTCTTCTTCGAGCCCCGTCCGACCTTCGAGGGGCTGGCCGCCCGCCCGGTCTGGATCGACGCCCTGGTCGTCGTCCTGCTGGCCCTCATCGCCTTCAACCTCGTCGTCGCGCCCATCCTGCAGAAAGACCAGCTCTCCCTGCTCAAGGACAACGCCGCGCTCAAGGAGCGCATGGGCGAGGACTCCTTCGCCAAGATGATCGAGCGCACGGAGCACCCCTCCCCGGCCGGCCGCATCCTCCAGACCTTCGTCATCACGCCGCTCTTCTACCTCGCGGCCATCCTCCTCTAGTGCCTGTTCCTGCTCGTCCTCGGGCGGTTCCTGTCGACCCAGGGGACGTACGTCCAGGTCCTGGCCGCCCTCGTCCACGCCAACTTCGTCGACAAGCTCCTCGGCAACGCCGTCCGCCTCGTCCTCGGGCTGACCCGGGGCTCGCTCATGCAGACCTCGACCGGGCTGGCCTTGCTCTTCCCCCGCCTCGAGGTCACCTCGACGGCCTACATCGTGCTGGCCCAGATCGACCTGTTCCAGCTGTGGATGTTCGGCGTCCTGGCCTTCGGGCTGGCCGCCATCTTCAAGGTCACCCTGAAGAAGGCCCTGGTCCTGTCCTACGGCCTGTGGTTCCTCAAGGCCCTGGTCAACATCGGCATGGGCCTCGTCGGCACGGCGTTCCTGCGGTAAATTGACTTCCCGCCGTCCCGCTTATACATTAGGGACATGGACGACTGGTTCGCCTCGGCCGAGTTCGCCCGCGCCCCGCTGGCCCGGGTCCTGGCCGAGATCTGGCGGCAGGGGCTGAGCGGCTCCCTCTACGTCCGTTCGGACGGCGTTCCCCAGTGCCTGTCGTTCGAGCGGGGCGCCCTGGTCCTCGACTCCGTGTCGTTCGAGGAAAAGGACTTCCTGCGTTTCCTGCTGACCTCGGGCGAGACGGACCTCATCGCCCTGACCCGGGTCGAGGAGCACGCCCAGCGGACCGACAGCTCGACGCTGCGGGCCCTGGTCGAGACGGCGACCGTCGAGCCGGAGCGGCTCTGGCGCCTGCTCGAAGCCCACGCCCGCGGCGAGGCCCTGGCCCTGCTCGCCGGCGGCGGCGACGAGCGCGAGTTCCACACCCGGAGCGGCCCGCCCAGCCGCGTCTACGTCGAGTCCATCGACGTGCCCGGGCTCATCCTCGAGGCCGCCCGGGCGGCCAAGGACGACGCCGTCCTCGACGGCGTCCTGCCCGGGCCGGGCGAGACCGTCCGGCGCCTCCACGCCGGCGCGCCGGACGCCTTCGGCCTGTCCCTCACCGAGCGCTACGTCCTCGGCCTGCTCGACCCGCCGCGGACCCTGGCCGAGATCTGCGGCGACAGCGACGCCGGCGAGGAGGCCACCCGCCGGGCCCTGTTCGCGCTCATCCTCCTCGGCCTGGCCGGCACGGCCCTCCCCAAGCCGAAAACGGGCAAACTGGCCCCAGAGCTGGCCCTGGCCGGCATGGACCGGCTCCTGGCCGTCTTCAACGCCAAGTGCGCCGTCGTCTTCAAGCACATCTCGAAGGAGGTCGGGCCGGTGGCCTACACCCTGGTCGGCAAGGCCGTCGACGAGGTCCGCGGCCGGCTCGATCCCGCCTTCCAGACAGCCGAGCTCAAGCCGGACGGCCGCCTCGAGCTGCGCTCGCCGCTCAAGGTCAGCGCCAACATCGCCGGCGACGAGACCCGGCTCGGCATGCTGCGGAGCATGGACGAGGTTCTGGCCGCCGAGCTCCTGGTCGTCAAGAAGACCCTCGGCCCGGAGCAGGAATCGGCCCTCGTCCGCAGCCTCGAGAAGATCGGGGAGGCCGCGTGAGGCGCCGCCAGCTCCTGGCCATGCTCGTTTTCGCCTCCCTCCTGGCTCTCTGGGTCCTGATCGAAATTGGAACCTGAAGCCCCCGTCCTCGCCGTCGTCCTCGGCCCGACCGCCGTCGGCAAGAGCCGCGTCGCCGTCGACCTGGCCCTGCGCTTCGGGGGCGAGGTCATCGGCGGCGATTCCATCCAGGTCTACCGCGGCTTCGACATCGGCACGGACAAGCCGACGGCCGCCGACCGGCGCGGCGTCCCGCACCACCTCATCGACGTCGTCGACCCTTCGGTCCAGTTCACGGCCGCCGACTTCGTCCGCGAGGCCCTGGCGGCCGCCCGGGCGATCGCCGCGCGCGGGCGCCTGCCCATCGTCGCCGGCGGCACGGGCCTGTATCTCAAGGCCCTGCTCGACGGCCTCTTCCCCGGCCCCGGACGCGACGAGGCCGTACGGGCGGCCCTCGAGGCCGAGGCCCGGGAGAAGGGCCTCGCGGCGCTCTTCGAACGCCTGCGGCGGGTCGACCCGGAGTACGCGGCCAAGGTCCGGGACCGCGACCGTATCCGCGTCGTCCGGGCCCTGGAGGTCTACGAGACGACCGGCCGGCCCATCTCCGCCCATTTCCGCGACACGGCCTCGCCTGTGGCCGGCCGCCGGGTCGTCCGCCTCGGCCTGCGCCTCGACCGGGCCGTCCTCGTCCGGCGCATCGAGGCCCGGGTCGACCGCATGTTCGCCCGGGGCCTCGTCGACGAGGTCCGCGACCTGCTGGCGCGGGGCGTCCCGGCCGACGCGCCGCCCTTCCGGGCCCTGGGCTACCGCCATGTCGTCCGCCATCTCGAAGGCGCCCTGTCCCTCGCGGAGGCCACGGCCCTGACCAAGACGGACACCCGGCAGTACGCCAAGCGCCAGATGACCTGGTTCCGCAAGATGGACGGCGTGGCCTGGTTCTCCCCGGACGACGGCCCGGCCCTTGAGGAACACCTCCGAAACCGATTACAATAGGCCCCCGGCCCGATATGGAACGCGCGCTCCTGGTCAACGTCGCCTCGACCAAGTCCGAGAAGGACGAGGCGGAGGCGTCCGTCGAGGAACTTGCCGGCCTGGCCGTCGCGGCCGGGGCCGAGGTGGCCGGCCGCGTCTTCCAGTTCCGCCCCCGTCTCAATCCCCGCTGGCTCGTCGGCGAGGGCAAGGTCAAGGAGATCGGCCAGGCCGCCCGAGAGGCCGGGGCCGACATGGTCATCTTCGACCGCAACCTCAACGCCTCCCAGCAGCAGAACCTCGAGGACGAGATCAAGGTCAAGGTCGTCGACCGGAGCCAGCTCATCCTCGATATCTTCGCCCAGCGGGCCCGGACCAACGAAGGCAAGCTCCAGGTCGAGCTGGCCCAGCTCAGCTACCAGCTGCCGCGCCTGCGCGGCAAGGGCCTGAGCCTGACCCAGCAGGGCGCCGGCATCGGCACCCGCGGCCCGGGCGAGAAGAAGCTCGAGGTCGACCGGCGGCGCATCACCGACCGCATCACCAAGCTCAAGCGGGACATCGACGCCCTCGGGAAGCGCCGCTCGAGCCAGCGCCAGAGCCGGCGCAAGAGCCCCGTCCCGACGGTCTCTCTCGTCGGCTACACGAGCGCCGGCAAATCCACTCTTTTCAACCTCTTGACCGACGAGAGGCGCTACACCTCGGCCAACTTGTTCTCGACCCTCGACCCGCTCCTGCGCCGGGTCTCCTTCCCCGACGGGGCCTTCTTCTTCCTGACCGACACGGTCGGCTTCATCAAGAAGCTGCCGGTCGAGCTGGTGACCTCCTTCCGGGCCACGCTCGAGGAGGTCGGCGAGGCCGACTGCGTCTGCCACGTCGCCGACGTCGCCTCGCCCGCGGCCGAGCACCAGCTCGGGGCCGTCGAGGCCATCCTGGCCGACCTCGGCGTCGCCGACGTTCCCGTAGTCAAGGTCCTCAACAAGATCGACCTCCTGCCGGACGACGAGCGGGCCCTGCTCCTGCGGCGCAACGCCGAGCCGGAGACCCGGACGATCGCCATATCGGCACGGACGGGAGAGGGCGTCCCGGACCTCCTGCGGCGGCTCCGCGAGGTCCTGTTCGGCGGCTACCGGCTCTACCACATCCGCGTCCCCCGGGAGACGCGCGAGATCACCGACTCCCTGCCGCTGCGCTCCCTCGTCCTCAAACGCCGCGAGAGCGCCGGCCACGTCGAGTTCATGGTCATGGCCGAGCCGGCCGGGATCGTCAACTTCCTACCCTACCTCGAACAAGGAGACGCGTCATGGTGAAACGGATCGTTGTCGTCGGACTGGCCCTCGTGGGCGCCTGGTCCTGCGCCACCGCGCCCGTCGCCCCGCCGGCCTTCTTCGTCGAGGACCTGCCGGAAGCGGCGGCCACGCGCCTCAAGCTCGACGACCGCATCGCCGCCGAGGACGCCTGGGACGCGCTCAAGACCAACCGGCCCGAGCTGGCCCGGAAATACCTGCTCAAGCTGGGCACGGCCAATCCCGTCCGCGAGGCCGGGCTGGCCTACGTCGACCTCATCGCCGGCGACCTCGCGGCGGCCGAGGCCCGCTTCAACTCCTCGGTCTCCATCACCCCCGACATGATCCCCTCGCGGGTCGGCCTGGTCCAGATCCACGAGTCGCGGCGCGACCGCGACAAGGCCTTCGCCGAGCTCAAGGAGATCCTGGCCCGCGCCCCCGGCCACCGCTGGGCCGCGCCCCGGTTCGAAGCCCTGCGGGCCGACCTCGTCCGCGAGGCCACCGCGGCCGCCCGCACCGCCTACGCGGCGGGCAACCGCGAGACGGCCAAGCGCGAGTTCCTCAAGGTCCTGGCCTACGCCCCGGAGTCGCCGGCCATCCACCTCGAGCTGGCCCGCCTCCTGAGACAAGAGAAGAACGCCGCCGCGGCCCTGCCCCACTACCGGGCGGCCGTCGAGGGCCAGAAGGCGGACAAAGCGCTCCTTCGCGAATACGCCGAATTCCTGGCTGAGGCCGGCGAGCTCGGTCTGAGCCTGGAGATCCTCGAGCGGCTGGCCGCGGCCGAGCCCAAGGACGCCGCGGTCGGCAAGAAGGTCGAGGAGATCAAATCCAAGCTAGGCGTCTACGAGCTGCCGAGCCAGTACGACGCCATCCCCGGCCTGGAGGCCGTCACCCGCGAGGACCTGGCCGCCCTCATCGGGGTCAAGTTCGGCGACTTCCTGGCCGCGCCGGGGCCGCGGACCGAGATCCTGACCGACATCGCCACCTCCTGGGCCCAGCGCTTCATCGTTAAGGTGGCCTCCCTCGAGATCATGGCCGGCTCTGTCAACCACACCTTCCAGCCGCGCCGCATCATCAACCGGGCCGACCTGGCCGACGCCGCCGTGCGGCTCATCGGCGTGCTCCAGCAGCGGGGGGCCAAGTTCGTGCCCCTGGTCGAGACGCGCCGCATCCAGATCGCCGACGTCGGCCCGGACAATTTTTACTACTCCCCCATATCCAAGGCCCTCGCCTACCAGGTCATGGCCCTGACCCCGGAGCGCAGATTCGAGCCCGACCGGACGGTATCCGGCGCCGAGGCCGTCCGGGTGCTGGACATCATCCTGGGATTGGCCAGGTAGGGAGGCGAACGTGGGCGAAATCAATGGGGCCGGAACGACGGCCGGCCGGGCCCGCCGGTCCGAGATCCTCATCCTGCCGAATCTCCTCTCGCTGGCCCGCATCCTGCTCACGCCGGTCTTCGTCCTGATGATGGTCCGCCACCGGCCCTGGCCGGCCTTCGTCGTCTTCCTCGTCGCCGGGGCGACCGACGCCCTCGACGGCTTCACCGCCCGGACCTTCAAGCTCAAGTCGAACCTGGGGCTGTGGCTCGATCCCATCGGCGACAAGGTCCTGCTGACGGCCGCCTTCGTCGTCCTGACCCTGCCCGCCCTGGCCAAGCCGAACGCCCTGCCGCTCTGGTTGACGGCCCTCTGCATCGGCCGGGACGTGGCCATCGCCCTGGGCGCCCTGATCATCGTCCGGCGGCGGGGCAAGCGGTCCTTTCCGCCCACCCTGGCCGGCAAGGCCAGCACGATCTGCCAGGTCGTGGTGCTCTACTACGTCCTCTACGCCAACGCCGCCGGCCTGTCGCCCGTGGCCCTGTGCTGGTGCTACATCGTCACGGCCCTGCTGACGGCCGCTTCCTGGGTCCAGTACGGCTTCATCGGCGTCCGCATGCTCCGCGAGGGGCGGCCGGCCGCCTAGGCCTCCTCACATCACCAGGACGACCTTGCCTTCAGCCTTGCCCGACTCGAGATAGCGGACGGCCTCGGCGGCCTCCTCCATCGGAAAACGCCGGTCGAGGATGGCCCGGACCGCGCCCGCCTCGGCCAGCTCGCGGACCGCGAGCATGTCCTTGAGACCGCCGGGCGCGATCGCGCAGACGACCCGCCGGCCGCGGCCGGGGGACGTCCGGGCCATCGCCAGGAGGTGCCGGGCCTTGAAGCTGGCGCAGAGATGGACGCCTCGCGACTCCAAAACGCGCCGGACGCGGGAGACGGGCGCCCGCCCCAGGACGTCGAAGACGACGTCGTATTTGTCCGAGCCCCGGGTGAAATCCTCCGCGGCGTAGTCGAGGACCCGGTCCGCGCCCAAAGCCCGGACGTAGTCGAGCCGAGGCCCGCCGCAAACAGCGGTCACGTCGGCCCCCCGATGCTTGGCGATCTGGACGGCGGCCGAGCCGATGCCGCCGCTGGCCCCGTTGACGAGGATCCTCCGGCCCGGCCCGAGGTCCACCCGGCGGAGGAGAGCGAGAGCCATGACGGCGCCATAGGGGATGACGGCGGCCTCTTCGTATGACAGCGCGGCGGGCTTGAGGGCCACCGCCGCCTTCTCGGGGAGTCGGAGGAACTCGGCATGGGCGCCGAAGCGCTCGCCGACATAACCGAACACGGGTTCGCCGGGCTTGAAGCGCTCGACGTCCCGTCCGGCCGCGACGACGTCCCCGGCGAACTCGTTGCCCAGGACGCGGATCCGGGGCTTCCTCCAGCCGATGGCCGTCTTGGCGAAGAGCCAGAACAGGAACGGCATGTTGAAGCCTCGGGGCGTCACGGACCGGAAGCTCCGGGCCATGAGGTCCCCGAAGTTGACGCCGGCGGCCCGGACCCGGACCAGGATCTCGCCGCGTCGCGGCTCGGGCCGGGGGACCTCCTCGAGCCGGAGGACATCGGGGGAGCCGAACTCCGTGTAAACGATGGCTTTCATGGTCGTTCTCCTCCTTAGGCCGGCGTTCCTGCCGGTCCACGGCCCGGGGCGCGGGCTTCGCTACGTTCCCTGGCCAGCTCGGCGGCCTTGAGATAACAGGCCTTGGCCTTGTCCGCCCGGCCGAGCGAGCGGTGGGCGTCACCCAAGGCGTTCCAGGCGTCGACAGATCCGGGATAGCGTTCGACGGTGTACTTCAGGACTTCGGCCGCCTTGTCGAACGCCTTACGGCCGAGGAGACGCTCCCCCAGCCCGCGCAACTCCTCCTCGGGGATCCGGCCCGCCACGCCGAACCGCTCCAACCGGGCGTCGGCCCTGGCGCGGGCCTCGGGGAACGTCCGTTCGTCGAGCGGCGTCGGGATCTTCCAGCCTTCGAAGGCGAGGCGAAGGCCTTCGACCAACGAGTTTCCGGGGACGTGCCCGCCGCCCAGGACAGCTAGCCGGCAGGACAGGCCGGCCGGGGCGAGCAGATCGTATAGCTCCTTCAACGCCCCGTTCTGGCTCAGGACGGTCGGCAGGTCGTTCTCTCCCATGATCAGGATCAGGCGCCTGTCCCCTCCCTTGAAATCGCGGATCCAGGCGTCCCGATTGTTGTGGAGAATGGGAACGGAGAGAGTGGCGCTCGCGGCGATATAGGCGCCGGCCAGCCGGGGGGTGCGAAAGAGCGCATAGACGGCCGTGAAACCCGTGTTGGACGTCCCGTACAGGACGCGGAACGGCTCGGTCCGATAGGCCTTGTCCACCCGGGGCACAAGCTCTTCCCCGACAAAATCCAGGAACGCGTCGGCCCGGCCGCCGTCCTTGGTCCCGTCGCCGTAGGTCACGACCTCGGGGAAGATGTCCTTGGAGCGGTCGGTGTTGACCACGCCGACGACGATGAATTCGGGCATCTCGCCCAGGAAGGCCGCCTGGCGGAGGCCGCCGATGACGCCCGAATGGAAGTTGATCTCCCCGTCGAGCATGTAGAGGACGGGATAGCGGTCCCCGGTCTCGTCGTAGCGGTCGGGCAGGGATACCCAGGCCTCCCGCACCTCGCCCAGGCGCGCCGAGGCGATCCGCTCGATGCGGACCTGGGGGATAGACGGGCTGACGGCTTGGGCCATAGCTGAAAGCGCGAGGGCGATCAACGCGGCCACCAGGCCAGGCAGTCGGCCAAGGCCGACAAGAGGCTCCGCTTTCCTGCTTTTCACTTGGCCCCCGTCATTTCCGCGCGTGCTTGAGTTCCGCGCCGGGCTGCGCCGCATAGCGGGCTTGGAGCTTCTTGGCCAGCTCGAAGGCGTTCGGCCATTCCTGCCAGAACGACTTGTCGCACGAAGCCAGATCGAGGCACTGGACGCACGACTCGAGTCCGGCGGCCGCCGGACAGACGCGGACGGGGCACTCGGCCATGCCGACCTTCAGGGGCTTGTCGCCCGGCTTGCAGCCGTGGCAGAAGATCTTGTCGGCATCGAAATCGATCCCGAACTTCTTCTTCATCTCCCACCGCTCGTGGACGGACCTCTTCAGCTCGACGTCGTTCAGCCGGGTGGCCTTGAACAGCTCGCACTGCTGCTCGCAATACGCCTGGGGGATGCCGCAATAGCACAGCGCCTTCATGTCGAGCGGCTTCGGGGCCTGCCCCGACGAGGTCCCGCTCCCCTGCGCCCGCGAGGGCCGGCCCAAGGCCAGGAGGGCCGCGCAGGCGCCGCCGCACTTCGCGCATTGCCCGAGAAAACTCCGCCGACTTTGCTTGTCGCTCATGATATTCTCCTTTTTATAATGCGGCCGCGATGAGCCTGATCCCATAAGGGACCATGGCGACGGACATCAGGATCGAGGCGCCGAGATTGACGATCTCCATCCCGTCCGGCGTGCCCACGAACAGCACCCCGATCAGGAAGAGGATGCTCTCCCCGCGCGGCAGCGCCCCGGCTTGGAGGAGGCCGACGGCCTGGACGGCGAACCCGGCCGGCAAGAGCATGATCCCCCATAAGAGTCCCATCCAATCCTTTTTGGCGAACAGGACCCGGAGGCCGGGCGCCAGGGTCGCGAACTCATCGTCCGGAACCGTGTCCAGGGCGCTCATCGTCAGGCACAGGGCCCCTTTGTCCGCGGCCAGAATGACCGCACCCAAGACGGCCAGAATCGCGCCCACAAAACCCGCCCAGGCTCCCCGTCCTCCGCTCAGGACGCTCATGAAGTGAAGCGCCGCCACGATGAGGAGACCGGTGTTGAGAAGGACCAGGGCGTGACCCAGCTGGAGGAGCTTGCGCCCCCTGGCCCGCAGCATGATCTCCTCGGCTTGAAGCAGCCGCGGCCTCAGCAGCCGGGGATGACAGGCGAAAGCGAAGACGAAGACCAGGGGGAAGCCGACGAACGCGACCCCCGTGCCGATCTGTCGAACGAGCGAGATCAAACTCTGGTCCATGGTGTCGCTCCTCATTATCGTATCAATCGGATCCTGACGGGACTCCCTTGCGCGCCTCCCGCTCGGCGAGGCGCTTCATCAGCTCCGCGACGGCGCGCTCCAACTGCCGGTCAACTCCCCGCATCGAGTCCTCCGGCCGGTTCTCGACGTCGATATCGGGCGAAACGCCCACGTTCTCGATGACTCCCTTGCCTTCCGCCGGATAGACGAGGACGCCGCCGTCGATGAGCCTCATCCCTCCCGTCGAAGCGAGGCGTCCCGCTGTACGGCGTCCGATGATGGGGCCGACATCCCACTGGCGGAAGATGGCCGCGAACGTCTCCCCGCTCGATTCGACGCCCTCGTTGATCAGGCAGACCTTGAGCCCGGCGAACACGGGATCGGGCTCGGAGATCGGAGCCTTCCCGTGCGGGAGCGCCGACCGGAAGATCATCCGGCGGTTCAGCCGCTCGATCATCCAGACGGGCGAGTATCCGCCGCCGTTGTCGCGCACGTCCAAGATCAGGCCTTCCTTGTGGAGGAGGGCGGGGGCCTGGCGGAAGAACGCCGCGATGCCCGGGATGTAGGTGTCCGGCAGATGGAGGTAGCCGATCCGGCCGCCGCTCGCCTTGGCAACGGCCTCCCGGTTGCGCGAAACCCAGTCCGCGTAGCGGAGCGGGTCGCCCCCGTTCTCCGAACAGGCCGCCGGCCTCACGGTCAGGCGCCGGGCGCCTTCCAGGCTCGGGCGCGAATGGACCGTGACGACGACGTCCCGCCCGGCCTTGTCGAGGAGCAGGGAATCCGGGTTAACGCCTTCTCTCAGGGGAACGCCGTCGATGGCCAGGAGATAATCTCCCGGCTTGACGTCCATCCCCGGCAGCGTGAGAGGGCCGGTCAGGTCCGGCTCCCCGTTCCGGCCCCGGAAGACCCGGGCGATGCGGTAGAGATGCGTCGCCGGGTCGGGCTCGAGGTCGACCCCCAGCAGTCCGTGCCCGCGCCTGGGGGCCACCGGCAGGTCCCCGCCCGAGATTTCCAGGTGGCTGTGGCCCAGCTCGGCGAACATCTCTTCGAGGAGGCGGTTGAGGTCCTGGCGCGAGGCCACATGGGACAGGAGGGTTTCGTATTTCCTCCGGACGGCCGGCCAGTCGAGCCCGCGCAGACCGTCGTCGTAGAAAAAATCCCTGACGATGCGCCAGGAATCGCCGAAGATCTGGGCCCATTCGCGGCGGCGGTCGACGTCCATGCGAAGCCCGGACAGGTCCAGCTTGGAGCCGCCCGCGTTTCTCTCCCCATGAAGGTCGAGAATGCCGATCCCCTCATCCGCCCGATAGACGGCCTTGGCCGAACGGGCCGCCGGCACCAGGTAAAAGGCGTCGCTCGACAGGACCGACTCCTTTTTCGAGGCCAGGTCGAACAGCTTGAAGCTCGACGCCCCGGAAGACGGCGACGAACGATAGGCGAGGCCCCCTTCGACGGCCCGCAGGGCATCGTAGGTCGAATCCTCCACGGGCAGGGCCACGATCCGCTCGCCCAGTCCTTCGACGTCGATCCGCATGGGGCCCGGCCCGGCGCCTCCGGGAACGGGGGCGTCGTTCACCGCGCCCGGGGCGAACGGAGACGGGTCCTCGCGCCGCAGCGTCGCGGCCACGATGGTCGACGGGTCGACGATATGATGGTCCCCGTCCCAGAAGGAATCCTGCACGTTGGTCTTGCCGTAGGCGACCCAATAGAGCAACCGGCCGGCGAGGTCGAACCGGGGATCGGAGGCGTAATAGGTCCCGTCCGTCACGCGAAACGAACGGTCCTGGTCCAGCGAATAGAGCCAGACCGAGCCGAGCCAATTGGGCTCGCCGAGAGTGTAAGCGAGCCAGCGGCCGTCGGGAGACCAGGCCGCGGACGCGAACGGCACCGACCCCTGATAAGCGTTGAAGAAGATCCGTTTCGTGAGGCCGGTATCAAGATCGAGGATAAGGTAAGCCGCCCGATGATCGGGGAAGCCGAGTCGCCGCCCGTCGGGTGACCAGCTCAGCGGTCCGATCCGGCCGGCTTCCATGCGACTGACCTGTTCGGGCTCCCCGTCGTCGCCTTCCCGGAGGATGTAGATCTGGTCCTCCCCCGTGGCGTCGGAAACGTAGGCGATGCTCCCGCCGTCGGGATGCCACTGCGGATATCGTTCGCAGGCGCCGGGGGTCCGGGTCAGGTTCACGGAGGACTTGCCGTCCGGGGCCAGGAAGAACAGGTCTCCCCGGGCGCTCAGGACGACCTTCCGCCCGTCGGGCGACAAGGCCGGAGCGCCCGAGATGTATCCTTCGACGCCGACGCCCCGCTCGACTTTGGGCTCCCCCGCTCCGGGGACCTCGATGGGGACGGGCTTCAGGGTCTCGGTGCGGACATCGAAGACGGCGATCCGCCCCTCGTTCTCGAAGACGATCCGGCCGCCGCCCCGGCTCGGCCAGCGGACAGGCCAATCCCCGAAAAAGGTCAGCTGCCGGGAGGCCTTGGTCTTGAGATCGTGGACCCATAGATTGGGCCGGGCCCGGTCGCCCTTGTCGCTGACGTAGTAGATGCGGTCCCCGATCCAGAGGGGGCTGCCGTTGACACACCCGTCCGCGACGAGGGGCTCCGAGGTCCCCCGGGCGGGATCGTACGTCCAGATCCCGGGCGCGGCCCCGCCGCGATAGCCCTGAGGCAGGCCATCGGAGGGCGTGCGGCTGAAGGCCACCTTGTCCCCCGCTTCGTTGAAGCTCGCCAGATCGGCTTCCGGCAACTCCAAGGCCCGGACCAGTCCGCCCTCGGCCGGAACGCCGAGGAGGCGGTTGACCCGGTCGGAGGAGCTGAGCGCGTTGGAGCGGAAGACGACGCTCTTCCCGTCCGGGCTCCAGTCGACGACCCGATCGTCGGCCGGATGGAACGTCAGCCGCCGCGGCTGCATCCCTGACACGGACATGACGTAAACATCCAGGTTGCCTTCGAGCTCCGCCGTGAAGGCGATCCGCCGGCCGTCGGGGGAGAACTTCGGCAGGAGCTCCTCCCCCGGCAGAGACGTGAGGCGCCGGGCGCTCCCCCCGTCGCTGGAAGCGATAAAGAGGTCGCCGCCGTGACAGAAGACGATCTTGTCCCCATGGATGTCCGGATAGCGCAGCAGGCGCGTCTCCCGTGACGAGGCGGCCGGCGGCCCGAGGACGAGAAGGCCGGCGGCCAGGATATAAGGGCTGAGCTTGGTCATGGACGCTCCTTTGTCCTATATACGCACGGGCGGACGGCGGCGGCTATCGGGAAACCGCGTGAATCGGGGAATTCATACCGATTCCCGAGGCCTCCGAAGGCCTTCTTGCCAGGGGGCGGCCGTTCCCCTATAATCCCCTCCCGTCAGAGAGAATTCCGGCCTTGAAGCATTTCAACGTCCTGACCATGGGCCTGAACCTCGTCGTCGGGGTCTGGGCCGTCGTCGAGTTCCGCCAGCGGGCCAGGCTCTACGCCCAGCACCGGCTAAGCGGCCTGTGGCTCTTCCTGGTCTTCTACAACGCCCTGGCCGTGGTCTCGTTCCTGGGCGCCTACGGGCAGAGCAATCTCAATCCGGACCAGCTGGCGGGATTCTCCTTCTGGTACAGGTTCGTCGATTGGCCGGTCCTGGCCGCGCTCGTCCTGGGCGTCCATATCTCGCTCTACGTGTTCATCTTCCGGCGCCGGGAGAGGGCCCTGCCGCTGTGGCTCGTCCCCGTCGCCGGGTTATCCGCCGTCGCGGTCTTGGCCTGGTACTTCCTGGCCATGAAGTATCCGGCCCTGGCGCCGCCGAGGCCGGATAACACCTATTGGCTGGCCCTCATCTGGCCCCCGGGACTTATCGACATCGCTTGTCTCGGCTGGCTGCTGGCCGCGAGCCGGAAGGAAGCCGACCCGGGACGGCGCAAAGTCGACGCCGCATTCGCCTGGCTGTTCCTGGCCCGCTATCCCGTGCACCTGGCCTTGACCGTGTGGAACCCGGCCGGTGCGGAGATCTGGGCCCTGGCGCTCACCAAGCTCCTTGGTCTGTACACAAACCTCGCGCCCCTCGTCTGGCTCAAGGGTTGGTTCCTGCCCTGGGCGGGCGGCCTCGGCCAGGTGCTGGCGACGCGCTTCGACCTGCCGGCGATCGGCCGGGCCCGCGGTCTCACCGCCCGGGAGATGGAGATCCTGGAGCTCATGATCGACGGCAAGAGCTACAAGGAGATCGAGACCGCCCTCCACATCTCCATCCACACGGTCAAGAGCCACGTCTACAGCCTGTACCGCAAGATGGACGTCAAGAGCCGCCACCAGCTGATCCACAGGATCGGCGTCTACGGCGGCGAGGGCGGCCCGGCACGCTCCGCATGAGGCCGGCCGTCATCCGCTGTTCAGATCTATTCTATCAAGTGAGTGATCCGGCTTTTGTCAATGAGCTTCCCCGTGTCATAATCAAAAATCAAACTCAGATCTGATCGAAGAAAGATCGCACCACTATAGACCCAAAGAATGGTCCGATTGGTTTCTAATACTCGTCCGATCCCAGTTTCGATTGGACGCGGATATTCGGCAATTATGATAGAAGGGCGGCCTAGTTGAACATCGACATCATCAAAGCTGTCGCCAATTTCTATTCTTGTGTTGAAGATCCTAACCTTATTATTGAATTTCCATGCTCCATATACATAGATTGGGAACGCGATGAACAGGATCCCTAAAATGAGCTTAGGCAAGGTCCTGTTTAACTTCTGTTGAATTCTCCATCTGGCTGGATCCGGTTACCATGGTCTTATGCCAAATATATGAAAAGCGCCGAGGTCAAGCGCTCGCGGTCGTTCAGAAATAACAAACGCTGGGCGTGGAGGATCTGTTCATCGATTCCGCTCTGGTCTTGGTATCTGCTCCAATAAATGTGCACGTCGGTTGACACGGCCTTCCGGTATCATTATGAGCATTAAACACCGATATTCATCACAATGAGAATTGATTTCTTGGCCTTAGTCCTCCGATCGACCTGAATAATGCCTATGACGGATTGCCAACCGACAACTGTTGCTTTAAAGCAATATCGCCCCTCGGCGACGCCAGGAATGCAAAAAAATCCTTCCCCATCAGCGTAGGTCTTGATGGTTCCGCCGCCTCCCCTTAATTCGCGTATTTCGAAGAGAATCGACGTATCTTTAGGCCAACCTCCCTGTTCATTTGTTATTTTGCCTTTAACAGCGCGGACTAATATTGGCCGTTTGATCTCATCAACAATGTGCTCAATTGGGGAAATGGTAAAACCCTCAATCCCGCAAATTAATCCAGGCCGGAGGTCTTCATGCTCGACCTGTCCGACAGAGGCGCAAGCTTGGAGGATTAAGATACTTAAAAACAGGATTATTGCGTTCTTCATAATCTCCTTCTCCGGATGGTACGGGATAATTAGCCCGAAATTAGCGAAGACGATAAAGGTTTCCTCCGCCAGGATAGCAAGTGAAATCTATGCGTTGGTTGATTAATCGTTGTTCCCAACTTAAAGCTAAAAGGTGTGCGCCCGGCGAGCCGTTCTCTCCAGAATATTGAATCCTAAACACGATTTTATAATATGCCTCTGCCAATTCGTGAAAAGCTACTGCCGCGAAGGAGACCGATTTGGATTTGGTAGCATTATCAACCCAAGCGCGGTTCGGATTAATCACCACCTGGTCATTAATCCCAAGAGGCGGCAATTCCCGCAAAGATTTCCCGCCTTTCCAATCGAATCGCCAATCCGGAGCATCATCAAGATTTGATACTCCCTCAATGGTGCACTCGCCTCCTGCTGTCATCGCAGATGTAGCTTCAGCAAATGAAAATATATAATCGCTCTCAGCAAGAGCGACTAGAAGCTGGACTCCTGGGTCTTTCAGGTCTTCATCGGTAATCTTGGACACATCGAGCCTGCCATCCTTAATGGACAATCTGGCTGCGGCTGTGCCAGCAATTGCTTGTATTGAACCATACATCTGTGCAACGTATAGTACGCTTCCTTTAGGATCAACAAGATTCTCGGGATTATTAGCGCAAAATGTATATAGATTCCAAAGCTGGGAATTGGCTATGGCTCTGCTTCTGTCAAGGACGGGATCTATAGAAAGCCAACGATAGCTACCACTTGAATGTCCATCTGCCCATTTGATCGGTGCGGTGTAATACCTCGCCCCGAAATAATCCAGACCTGTCTCCTCGTCCCTCTCCTTGTCAGAGAACTTCCTTTTCGGCTCGAAGTTGTTCACCCAGGTCTTCTGGATCCCCCCGTAGGGATCATAAGCTTCGGCATAAACGACGGCACCGGCATCATTCGTTACCACGCGGGTGGAACCGATCTGGTCCTGAGTGTAGTAGAAATATTGGGTCGTGGCGGGCTTGAACTCTGCGACAAGGCGGGCGCCCATGTAGATATAATCCTTGAGGCATTCCCCGTAGATATCGTATTCCGCCAGGAGGCGCCCGTCAAAGGAATAGATGTAGAAACAGCCTTCCCTCGGGTCGGAAAGAGTTAAGAGGGCAGACCCTCCGGCCTCGCCAGTCGGCAATTCTGCCGCGGGGACGGAGAGCCCGAGCTTGTCCAGGCCGGTCTCGGCCACGCCGGATGCGGCGTCGCTCAAGACATCATTTCCTTCGATGCCTGGATCGACGTCGTCGGTATCAATCCCAACATCCCCCGTGGTTATCGCAAAAGAGGAGAGACTGATATCGTAGGGCATGGTCTCCGGGAGTGCAATTCGTTTCATGATCAGGCATGAGCTTCCTTCCGGCTGTTCGAGCTTCAATGCTTTCAGCGGCGAGAGGAATTCACCGTCATCGATAAAAGCCGGGAAGATCCCCTGGGGATCGGCGGCTAAAGCAACTACTTGGCCGGCCTCCGGCGCGGCCTCCGCCGTCACTTCGTTCGGGGCTTCTTCCCCGACGGACCAGCCTCCCAAGCCGGGGAAGCCCCCCGAAGCGTAGGGATCGAACATCTCCCGCACGATCAGCCTGTCGATCGATGGCCATTCCTCGGGAGCCTTGATCGTTTGATCCTGAAACTCAACCTCGAGATCGTCCAGCCAAGCTTCGAACGGTCGAGGCAGGTCACGAAGGACCTCGATCCAGGGGCCGGTCGCGGCAAACGGCCCATTCGTTAAAGAGATCTTATCTAAGATAACGCGTCCATCAATGAGAAGCGACGCCGAAAGCTCCTCCAGGTTGAGCTTGATCTGGCTATTGTGCCATGGCGATTGAGGGATCCCGGTATCCTTCAGATCCGAATCAGCGCCGTTGAGCATCGCCTTGGCCAGCGATCCTTGCGGATCAGTAAAGACCACCAGTTCGGCGACACGAGAGATCTGGGCGTCCCTATCCGGCAGACATACGCGAAGCCCCCAGCGTCCATCCGAAACGGCCTCGTCCGAGGAGTGGGCAAGCTTGATATTGAAGCTGACGGACAATCCTCGCGGAACCGCGCGGAGCCCGTCGGGATCGCTGATCCTGATGAGGCAGGAGGGGAGAGGCTCTGCCGGCACCTGCCATTCGTAGAGGCCCGTATTCGGAGTCCTCTCCGCGATCGCCTGATAGGTGCTCCCGTTATCCGCGGAGAACTCCAGCTTCACGAACTCGGATGACTCGCCCCCTGTCCAGGCGATCGTCTGGATCGAGCCGGCGAGCATCTTCTCTCCACCGGCGGGAGCCAGGATCCGGAGCGCACCATCGTCCGCCTTGTCAGATCCGCTCTCTCCGTATCCCATTAAGGTGATGTTATATGGATTTTCATTTGGATCGTTGTTGGCGATCGAAAGCTGGGCATAGCTTTGGCCGATCCGGAGGGCGACGTAATCCACCAGGAACGACGCCGTTCCGCCAGGCGGTATCACGGTACTGGGCTGCTGGACGACGATGAATTGGCCGTAGGGATCGCCCGTGATCACGACGGGGGGATTTCCACTGAGTACCAGGTCCACCTCACCCAGGTTCTGGATGGTGAACTCCTGCTCCACGGATTCAGGGATCGGGACAGTCCCGAAGTCCCAAGTTCCCCCATCGGGCGCCTGAACGATGTTCATTTCCGGAAAGGGATTCCCGCAAAGAGCGATATCGTAGAACCTCTCGTCGGGATCGTTGTTCGTGATCTGGAGCGAGGCCGTTTTTGTCCCGGTCGATGTGGGTGTGAAACGCATAATGAACGTCGTGCCTCCATTGGGAACGACGGGGGATGAAGGCTGTTGCTGCACGCTGAACTGATCATGGTCCACGCCGGTGATGACGATGATCGGCGCCCCGGCCAGGATCAGATCAGCAGTTCCAGTATTCGCGATGGAGAGTGTTCTATCGACATGCTGGCCGACTTCACACTCGAAAGCAACGATCCCTCCATCTGGCACCACTACCTGTTCTCCCTCTTCTTCGCGCGTGACGTCTATTTCGGGGAGAGGGGGATTGGCAAATAATCGCAGCCCGCGTTCATCATAAAGGTATTCCCCCAGGACCTTCCCTGAGAGATCCGTGACATATGACAACTGATTATGTGCATTCCAATAGAAAGCACGATCTTCGGTCGAAGTGACGTTACCCCGGAGGTCGTAGGGGTCACCAACGATCCTGTTGTGGCTGTCGTAATATTTATCGAAATCGGGGACGCCGTCTTCCAGGACCGTCCGCATATTGCCATACTCATCATAAGCGTACGTGAACGTGCCGATCCGGCCCGAGCTATAGGCGGCGGACGTGAGCCGATTCAGCGCATCATAACCGAAGCTGGCGTTCATGGCCGGGGAGGGAGCGGCGCTTGAGATGGTCAGGACATTACCGTTCCCGTCATAAGTATAGGCAGCCTGATAGAGGGACGTGCCGCCGTTAGCTAAGGTTGCAGTCTGGAGCTCGCCTGAGCTGTAATACGTCGCCGAATGCTGCGTGCCATTCCTGGCGAACGACAACGCGGTCACCGCCTTGCCCGGTCCATAAGAGGCTGCGCTGACCAGGAGGTCATTGCCGTTGAAGGTCAGGGTTTCCGGCATATTCAGGGTGTTGCTGGTGACCCTGGCTTGCCTTCCGTCGGGGTAGATGATGCTTTCCGGATTGTTGTTCCTGTCGTACGTATAGCCGACCGTCTTGGGCGCGAGGCCGGGGATGAAAATGGTATCGCTCGTCACGTTTCCGTATGGATCGTAGGTGATATTCTCGCGCTTCCAGTTCTTATTGCTCGAAACCCGCCAAACCCGGGAGTGCTCGTTATAGACATAGGTGATCTCTTCGGGGAATGGGCCATCCGTCCAGACCATGATCAGCCGGCCGTTATTAGAGGTGTAGCCGTAATGCGTGACCGCGTCGGCCCAGGTCTTGGTGATGAGCCAATTCTCGTCGTTGTAGGAATAAGAAATGAGTCCGGTCTCGGGGTGTGTTTCGGAGAGCAGGTTGTCGGCCCGATCGTATTGGAAGCCGTGGGTGCGGGCCCCATTGATGTAATCGACCGCGATAAGCCTACCAAGGCCATCGTATCCATAGACGGCCCTGTGCCCTTGGGCATCGGTCACGGCCGTCGGCAGGCCCGGCAGATGCTCGTATTCGAATACGGTCGTTTGTTCTTTGGGGTCTCTCACGGTCTTGGTCGTGCCGGCGAGCTCAATGTGCGTGATCCTTCCCTGCGGATCCCTGATCTCCACGATGTCCCCGGCGGAATTATATGAGTATTCCGTCTTGGGCCCGGAAGTGTCGCTTCCCGTGTTCTTGGCGATAACCCGCCCCTCCGCGTCGAGCGTTTTCAGGAAATAGATCGTGGTGCTGTCGCCCTCTTCGGTATAGCCCGTATCGCGGCCCATCCCGTCCCAATATTTCGTGATCGTGTGGTAACCGTGCGTCGGGTCCCCGCGGGTCGTGACGGACTTGTTCTGTCCGCTCGGGCTCCAGACGGTGTTCCTGTCATTGCGGTCCTCGTCCGGCCAATTTTCCTGAAGGATTCGGCCGAGCGCGTCATAGGTCAAGCCGATGCTGGCCCCATCCTGGGTGCCCGCCGTTGTGACTGAACTGTCGTATTCCGAGATCGTGTGGCTGATGAGCTGTTGATCACCCAAAGATTCGGACTTCTTGACGCCGTAATTATAGGTTGCGGACGTGATGGATCCCACTGGTCCATGCGTCGAGATGAGGACGGACCGGCATTGCTCATCCTGAGGCTGGAAGTAATGCGTCCATTCGTTGTATTCGGTCGTGGAGCCGGATTTTAGTGAACGGACGTGATAAGGAGCGCCCCATTTCCCGTCTTCCTCGTGATAATCCGTGGCCTTCTTCTTGATGAGCGTATCGTCCCCGAAATACTCAGCCTCCCAGGAAGGCAGGGACAACAGATACTTCTCCTCGATCGCGGGGCGGCCGCCGAAGTAGTAGGAGATCGTTTTATAATTGAGCGGCGAGGACGAGCCGTTCACGTAGTGCGACACCTTCCAAGGGAGACCATATCTCTTATAGTCTGGGGACTCGTCATACAGGAATTCCTTTTTGAGCGTCGATTCCCCGGCCTTCTGCCGGGTAACGGACGACAGCAGAAGTCCTTTCGCCGTCCCCATGTCCGTTCCGAACACCCACCAATGCTCGGTCGATATCTCTTGGAATGCCCATTCCTTGGATTCCGAAAGGCTCCCGTCATCGTTTTGGAGCGAGTGGATCGTCCCGGTCTTCCATGGAAAAGCCGGATCATAGGCATGGTAGGTGACGGAGATATCATAAATCGGACCTTGGACATTGACCGTTCCGCTCGATAGGCCGTAATACGAGGGGTAGGCATAGTCCCAAACGGCCGGCTCGTCGCCGCTGTTGTAAGCGATCTTCTTCTGCGCCAGGACTCTGGAGTGGATCTGGGTCGACCCCATATAGAACGTCTGGTCGCTGTAGGAGTACTCGAGCGCTCCGCCATATCCGGTCGTCATCTTCTTGAGCTCGTAGTGATTCTGCGAACCATCGTTATATTCGAAGAGCGTGGGCGCCAGGCCAGGGGGCTGGACCGAGATCAGTCTCGTATAGCCGTTGGCAAATGTCCCGACCGTATAGTTGACGATCCGGTTCTGCGTCGCGGTGTATTTATGGCTGATCCGGGTGAGCTTGCGGGGCGTCCCGGTTGAGGTGAACGTGATCACGCGCCCAAAGCCGTCTGTGATCGTGCTGATCGTGGGCGAGGACGCGTTGTAGGCGATATCGACGTGCTGGCCGAAAGCATTCTCGATCTTCGTGACCATTCTCACCGGGTCCGACGTCCCGTCCGCGCGAGTGATCGTTCTCGCGACGCCGAACGTCCAGATCACCCCATTTTGGAAATAAAGCTTCGGGAACACGAGAGGAAGCGATCCCCTGTCGTATTTCAAAAAATCCCGGGTGATGAATTTCCCCTGGTTATGAGCGTCGGGGAACGCCGTCTCCAGCCGGCCGTCGGGGAATTCGATGACCGGAGCGTTGGGATTGAGGGTGTGGACCAGGCCCATGTGCATCGTCCATCCGATACCCACCCAGGATTGATGGTAGCCCTGGATCCCCGGCTGGCCGGTCTGCCAATCCTTGAGGATCTTCGAGTTGTAGATGCGCCAGACTTCGACGTCGAGCCCGTTGGGCCCGGGAAGATAGACGTCGCGATAGCGGAGGGTCACATTACCGGTGAAAAGGTCAACGCTCTCCTCCGGGAGTGTGCCATGGGAGCCATGGCTGGGGATGATCCCCGTCCGGTCAAATAGCCCGCTTTGGCCCTGGAGGTGGGCGCTCCCGGTCCAAACGAGAATAACGAGCGGGATGAGGATAATGGCCTTGAAGTTCTTGGACATGATCCCTCCTTGGCTTCTTATTTCAATTCATGAGTTGGCTGGAAGAGGATGAGCTGGTACGCCGGCTGAATGGATCTTCTTAATAAAAACCAAAGGCCCACCCGGACGACTGGCGCTATGGTCGGCGCGGAAGGAAGGAAGGAAGGAAGGAAGGAAGGAAGGAAGGAAGACACATCGGAAAAGAGAAGAAACAGGCGTTGCCTGAACAACTCGCCCATCATATGCCCTTAGGGCGGGAGATTATGCGAAAGGATTCATGAAGTCAATAGCCCCGGGACGCCTTTGTTTTTTCTCCCCCGGCGTGATAAGATTTCCCCCTCATGTCCGCATCCAGGAGCGACCGCATGAATCTCCCCTCGAATTTCGATAAGCTGGCCCGCCGCATCGAGAGCTTCCGCGACGAGATGACCGACCTCCAGATGAAGCTCTGCGCCATCCCGGCCATCGCCCCGTCGAGCGGCGGCGAGGGCGAAGCCAAGAAGGCCGCCTTCCTCGTCGATTGGCTCGGGGCCAACGGCTTCGTCGACATCTCCCTCATCAAGGCCCCCGACCTCGACGCCCCCGACGGCTACCGGCCCAACGTCCTGGCCTACTACCGCGGCCTGACCTCGGCCCGGACCGTCTGGATCATGACCCACACCGACGTCGTCCCGCCCGGCGAGATGTCGCTCTGGCGCGGCAACCCCTTCAAGGCCTGGGTCGAGAAGGGCCGCGTCTACGGCCGCGGCGTCGAGGACAACCAGCAGGACATGGTCGCCTCGCTCTACGCCGTCAAGGCCCTCCAGGCCGAGGGCATCTGCCCGAACTGCGACATCGGCATCGCCCTGGTCGCCGACGAGGAGACGGGCAGCCGCAAGGGCATCGACTACGTCCTCCAGAACCACAAGGTCTTCCGGCGCCAGGACCTCATCGTCGTCCCCGACGCCGGCAACGAGACCGGGACCATGATCGAGGTGGCCGAGAAGAGCCTGCTCTGGCTCAAGTTCAAGGTCCTCGGCAAGCAGGCCCACGGCTCGACCCCCGAGCGGGGCGTCAACAGCTTCAAGGCCGGCAGCTTCTTCATCGCCGCCCTCAACGACCTCTACAAGATCTACCCCGGCAAGGACAAGCTCTTCGATCCGCCCATCTCGACCTTCGAGCCGACCAAGAAAGAGGCCAACGTCCCCAACGTCAACACCATCCCCGGCGAGGACGTCTTCTACACGGACTCGCGCATCCTGCCCGACATCAAGGTCCAGGACGTCGAGAAGACCATCCGGACGATGGCCTCGCAGATCGAGCGGAAGTTCAAGGTCAAGATCCACATCGAGGTCGTGCAGAAGGCCCCGGCCGCGCCGCCGACCTCGCCCCAGGCGCCCGTCGTCATGGCCCTGAAGAAGGCCGTCAAGGCCGTCTACCGGAAGGAAGCCCGGGCCATGGGCATCGGCGGCGGAACCGTGGCCGCCGTCTTCCGCCGGGCCGGCTTCCCGGCCGCCTGTTGGTCCAAGCTCGACGAGACCGCCCACCAGCCCAACGAGTACTGCATCATCGACAACATGGTCGGGGACGCCAAGGTCTACGGCCACGTCTTCCTGCAGGACTGAGCCCCGGACGGGGCGCGAAGGCGCCGGCGCCTAGACCGGCCGGCGGACCGCGGCCAGCGGCGACGGCGGGTCGGGGTAGATCCGCTGCACCCTCTGGGCGATGCGCACCGTGTTGAGGTGGATGTCCACGGTGTCTTTGACGTCGAGGGCGTAGCCCCCGGCCAGCGCCACGGCCACGGGGATGCCCAGCCGGCGGGCGTTCTCGACGACCAGCTTGTCCCGCTCCTTCAGTCCCGCCTTGGTCACGGCCAGGCCGCCGAGTTGGTCCTTCTCGAAGGGATCGGCCCCGGCCAGATAGATGACCAGGTGGGGCCGGAACTCCCGGTAGACCTTGGGGATGTGGGCCCGCAGGCCGGCCAGGTACTTGGCGTCGCCGTCGCCGGCCCAGAGGGGGATGTCGAGCGTGCTCTTGGGCTTCTCGTTGGGGTAGATGTCCATCTGGTGGATGGACAGGGTGAAGATCTCCGGGAGGCCGGCCAGGGCCGCGGCCGTGCCGTTGCCCTGGTGGAGGTCGCAGTCGACGATCATGACCCGCTCGGCCAGCCCGTCGGCGACGACCTTGCGGGCGGCCACGGCCACGTCGTTGAGGAGGCAGAAGCCCTCGCCGTGGTCGGGGAAGGCGTGGTGGAAGCCGCCGCCGATGTGGACGGCCAGGCCGCACTCGAGGGCCTTGCGGGCGGCCAGGACCGTGCCCCCGACGGCCAGCAGGGCGAAGCGGACGACCTCGGGCGAGAAGCGGATCTCGAGGGCCTTGAGCTCGGCCGCGCTCAGGCCGCCGGCCTTGATGTGCCTGAGGTAGCGGGCCGTGTGGACGAGCAGGACGTCGTCGTCCGGGGCCGGGCGGGGGCGCAGGAAGTTCTCCTTCTTGGCCCCCATGGCCAGGAGGTTCTCGTAGACGAGCCGGTACTTCTGGAGCGGGAAGACGTGCTTGCCGGTCTCGACCATCCAGTACTCGTTGCTGAAGACGAGCTGGAACGGGAAGCGCTTCCCGACGAGCACCTTGAAGAGGTCCAGAAGATCGCCCATAAGGACCTCACGATATCAAAAATCGGCACCCGAAGAAAGGCTCCGGCGGCAAGCATTGGGGACACGTACCCGGGGTACATGTCCCCCTGACCGCAGGCACCGGGGCAGGCATTGGGGACATGTACCCCGGGTACGTGTCCCCATTAACCAGGTCAGCGCTTGCGGGCCGGCTTCTTGGCGGCCTTTTTCGGGGCCTTCTTGACGGCCTTCTTCGCCGCCGCCTTCGGGGCGTTGAGGATGGCCGCGCGGGCCGCCGCGAGGCGGGCGATGGGCACCCGGAAGGGCGAGCAGCTGACGTAGTTCAGGCCGACGAGGTGGCAGAACTCGATCGAGGACGGGTCGCCGCCGTGCTCGCCGCAGATGCCGAGCTTGATCGCCGGCCGGGCCTTCCGGCCCCGCTCGACGGCCATGCGCATGAGCTGGCCGACGCCGTCCCGGTCGATGACCTCGAAGGGGTCCTTGGCGTAGATCTCGCGCTCGACGTAGGGGACGAGGAAGCGGCCGGCGTCGTCGCGGCTGACGCCGAGCGTCGTCTGGGTCAGGTCGTTCGTGCCGAAGCTGAAGAACTCGGCCACCGCCGCGATCTCGTCGGCGGTGATGGCGCCGCGCGGGACCTCGATCATGGTCCCGACGAGGTAGTCGAACGTGATGCCCTGTTCCTTCATGACCGCCTCGGCCGTGGTCCGGACGAGCCGTTCCTGGTTCCGGAGCTCCTTGACGTTGCCGACGAGCGGGATCATGACCTCGGGCAGGACCGGGATCTTTTTCTTCTTCGTCGCCGCGGCGGCCTCGAAGATGGCCCGGGCCTGCATCTCGGTGATCTCGGGGTAGATGATGCCCAGGCGGCAGCCGCGGAAGCCCAGCATGGGGTTGAACTCGTGGAGGGAGGCGACCCGCTCGCGGACCTTCTCGTAGGGGATGCCCATCTGGCCGGCGACCTCGCGCTGGCCCTTCTCGTCGTGGGGCAGGAACTCGTGGAGCGGCGGGTCGATGGTCCGGATGGTCACCGGCCGGCCGGCCATGACCTCGAAGATGCCGGCGAAGTCCCGCCGCTGGAGGGGCAGGAGCTTGGCCAGGGCCGCGCGGCGCTGCTCGAGGGTGTCGGCCAGGATCATCTCGCGCATGGGGCCGATCTTGCCCTCGCCGAAGAACATGTGCTCGGTCCGGCAGAGGCCGATGCCCTCGGCCCCGAAGGCCACGGCGTTGGCCGACTGGTCGGGCTGGTCGGCGTTGGTCCGGATCTTGAGGGTCCGGTGCTTGTCGGCCCAGGCCATGACCTTGGCGAAGGTCCGGTAGACGGGGGCCTTGGCCGGGTCGAGGGTCTTCTCGATGAGGACCTGGAGGACCTCGGAGGGCTTGGTCTGGAGGCGGCCTTCGATGACCTCGCCGGTCGTGCCGTCGATGGAGATCCAGTCGCCTTCCTTGACCGTCTTGCCCCTGACCGTCATCGTGTGGGCCGAGTAGTCGATGACGAGCTCGCCGCAGCCGGCGACGCAGACCCGGCCCATCTGGCGGGCGACCAGCGCCGCGTGCGAGGTCATGCCGCCGCGGGCGGTCAGGATGCCCTCGGCCGCGTTCATGCCCTTGATGTCCTCGGGCGAGGTCTCGATGCGGACCAGGACGACCTTCTCGCCCTTCTTGGCCCAGGCCTCGGCGTCGACGGAGTTGAAGACGACGCGGCCGGCGGCCGCGCCGGGCCCGGCGTTGAGGCCCTTGGCCAGGAGCCGGCCGGACTTGACCGCGGCCTGCTTCTCGGCCGGGTCGAAGATGGGCCGCAGGAGCTGGTTGAGCTGGTCGGGCTCGATGCGCGACAGGGCCTCGCGCTCGCCGATGAGCTTCTCGTCGACCATGTCGACGGCGATGCGGATGGCGGCGAAGGCCGTCCGCTTGCCCACCCGGCACTGGAGCATGTAGAGCCGGCCCTGCTGGATGGTGAACTCGACGTCCATCATGTCCGTGTAGTGTTTCTCGAGGGTGTGGCGGATCTTCTCGAGCTCGGCGTAGGCCTTGGCGTCGTCCTTCTTGAGCTCGACGATGGGCTTGGGCGTCCGGGTGCCGGCGACGACGTCCTCGCCCTGGGCGTTCATGAGGTACTCGCCGTAGAAGACGTTCTCGCCGGTGGCCGCGTCGCGGGTGAAGGCCACGCCCGTGCCGGAGTCCTCGCCCATGTTGCCGAAGACCATGAGCTGGACGTTGACGGCCGTGCCCCAGGCCTCGGGGATGTCGTACATCTTGCGGTAGGCGATGGCCCGGTCGTTCATCCAGGAGCCGAACACGGCGCCGATGGCCCCCCAGAGCTGCTGGCGGGGGTCGTCGGGGAAGTCCCGGCCGGTCTTGTCCTTGATGGCCGCCTTGAAGCGGGCCACCAGGTCCTTGAGGTCGGCGGCCGTCAGATCGGTGTCGCTGACGGCGCCGCGCTCGTGCTTCTTCCTCTCGATGATGGCCTCGAAGGGGTCGATGTCGTCCTTGTGGACGGGCTTGAGGCCCAGGACGACGTCGCCGTACATCTGGACGAAGCGGCGGTAGGAGTCGTAGACGAAGCGCTCGTTGCCGGTCTTGGCGACCAGGGCTGCGGCCGTCCTCTCGTTCAGGCCGAGGTTGAGGATGGTGTCCATCATGCCGGGCATGGAGGCCCGGGCGCCCGAACGCACGGACACGAGGAGGGGGTTCTTGGCGTCGCCGAAGGCCTGTCCGACGGCCTTTTCGAGCTTCTTGAGGTTCTTCTCGACCTCGAGGCGGACGGCCTCGGGGATGCGCTGCTTGTTCTTGTAGAACAGGGCGCAGACCTCGGTCGAAACGGTGAACCCGGGGGGCACGGGCAGGCCGATCCCGGCCATCTCGGCCAGGTTGGCGCCCTTGCCGCCCAGGACGTCCTTCATCTTCATATTGCCTTCGGCGGCGCCGGCCCCGAAGAAATACACGTACTTCTTGGCCATCTCTGTCATCTCCTGATATAGAAAATATTTATGAAAATATACACGGATTCCCCCCGAAATTCAATTCGGGGACCCGGGCCGGGACACGTATCCGGGGCGCATGTCCGGGCTCGTGTTCGGGGACATGTACCTCCGGTACGTGTCCCCTATCTTGTCGGGGGACATGTCCCCGTCCGCTCCTTGACAAGGAGCGTGAGGCCCAGAGCCAGCATCCCCAGGTCCTCGAGGATGACGCCCCAGCCGGACTTGCGGCTGAGCGAGCCGAAGCAACCGCAGTCGACGTCGAGGCCGCGGAGCATGGTCACGGCCGTCAGGACGATGAAGAAGACGAGCAGGCCGGAGATGGCGAGCGCCGCGCTGCGCTTCCAGATACCCAGCACGAGGAAGGCTCCGGCCAGGATCTCGAGCCAGGGCAGGACGATCGCCGCGAGGAACGAGAGAGACTGGCCCACCAGGCGGTAGTTGCGGATGTCCTGGGCGAAATCGAGGGGCGCGGCAACCTTGACGGCGCCGGCGTAGATGAACAGCCCGCCGAGGACGAGGCGGAAGACCAGGAGGACGGCCTTATTCCTGAGCACCGCTCTCCCCTTGCGGCCCGCGCCCCTCGCCCTGCTCCTCGGGCAGGCTGGCCGCCCGCCACTCGTCCCAGCCGCCGGAAAAGACGCGGATGTCGCGGAAGCCCTCGTCGTGCAGGCGCCGGGCCAGGGCCAGGCTCGACTGGCAGTCGCCGCCCTCGCAGTAGACGACCAGGACCGCCTCGCGCGCCAGGGCCAGCACCCCGGCCGGGACCTCAAAGCCGTCCCGGGCGGAGGGGATGTTCCGGGCCCCGGGCGCGTGGCCCAGCGCGAAGGCCTCGACCGGACGGGCGTCGAGGAGGACGGTTTGGCCGCCGGCCCAGAGGTCCTCGGCCTCCTGAAGCGTGATCAGCCGAACCCCGGGGTAGCGCGCGGCCTCGAAGAAGGTCTCCCGGAACTCGCCGCGGACGAAACGCTTGACGAGCGGGAAGTTGACGGCGGCGCCGACGACGGCGCCCAAGGCCACGAGGGCCGCGGCCTGGACGACGAGCCGCCGGACCTCTTTCATACTCGCGCCCCCCGCCCTCAGCCGTGGGTGGCCCGGTACTTCTCGAGGGCGGCCTTGAAGATGCGGACGGCCTCGCGCAGGTCGTCCACGTTGACGACGTAGGCGATGCGGGCCTCGTCCGTGCCCAGGCTGGGCGTCGAGTAGAAGCCGGGGGCCGGGGCGATCATGACCGTCTTGCCGTCGAGCGAGAAGTCCTGGAGCAGCCAGACCGCGAAGTGCTCGACGTCCTTGACCGGCAGCCGGACGATGACGTAGAAGGCGCCCTGGGGCTTGCGGATGACCAGACCGGGGATGTCCTTGAGGCCCTCATAAAGAACGTTGCGGCGCCGGTCGTACTCGGCCCGCACCCCGGCGAAGTAGGACATGGGCATGTTGTAGGCGGCCAGGGCGGCCATCTGCTCGACCGAGGGCGGGCAGAGGCGGGCCTGGGCGAACTTGAGGGCGGACGCGTAGACGTCCTTGTTGCGGGTGATGATCATGCCGATGCGGGCCCCGCAGCAGCTGAAGCGCTTGGAGATGCTGTCGACGACGACGACGCGGTCCTTGATGTCCTCGAATTCGAGGATGCTCTTGTGCTTGAGGCCGTCGTAGATGAACTCTTTATAGACCTCGTCGCCGACGAGGAACAGGTCGTGCTTCTTGACCAGGGCCACGACCCGCTCGAGCTCCTCGGGCGTGTAGACCGTGCCCGTGGGGTTGTTGGGCGAGCAGAGCAGGATGGCCTTGGTCCGGGGGGTGATGCAGGCCTCGATAGCCGCGGCCGGGGGCAGGCGGAAGCCGTCCTCGACCGACAGGGGCAGGGGCACGATCTTCAGGCCGGCGAAGGCGGCGTAGCCGTTGTAGTTCGTGTAGTAAGGCTCGGGGATGACGATCTCGTCGCCGACGTCGCCGATGACCGAGAAGGTGAAGTGGATGGCCTCGGAGCCGCCGGTCGTGATGAGGACCTCGTCCGGGCCGAGAGGGATGCCGTAGTCCGCGAAGTAGCGGGTCACGGCCTCCCGGAGCTCGAGGAAGCCCTGGGCGGGGCCGTAGGCCAGGACGGGCTGGCTCCAGTTGTGGAAGGTGTCCATCACCGGCCCCGGGGCCGGGATGTCGGGGTCGCCGATGTTGAGATGGAAGACCTTGACGCCGCGGGCCTTGGCCGCGTCGGCGTAGGGCTTGAGCTTGCGGATGGGCGAGGCCTGGATGTCGCGCCCGCGCTTCGAAACGTTCATGGATGAGTCCTCCCTGGTGACGGGATGAATGCCTAGGGCCCATTATAAGGAAGACGGCCCGGGCGGCGCAACCGTCTCGTCGGCCCTCAGATGGCGATACCGAAGATGAGCTTGTAGTTGGTGAAACGGAACTTCAGGTGGTCGAAGGGGTCCCAGACCTCGGAAAGGCCGCCGCGCTCGAGGACGTCGGGCCGGTTGCCGATCTCCCGCCGGCCGAGCGAGAGGCCCAGGCCGAAGGTCAGGGCCGTTCTCTTGATGAAGAACTCGGCCCCGGTGACGACGTGGTGGATGTCCCAATCGGTCAGGGAGATGTTCGTGGCCGTCTCGGGGCCGCGGGCCGAGAAATCCGTCGTGTAGCTGGCGTAGCCCTTGAACCGGGACGAGTAGAACCACTCCAGGCCGAGGCCGGCGTTGAAGACGGGCGAGAGCTCCTGGGTGACGTCCGTCGACAGGATCTCGCCGGTGCTCTGGGCGGCGAAAGGCATGGTGTCGACGACCGCGTAGGCCGGGACGCGGGCGAACCACTCGGCGCTGCCGTAGACGCGGACCTTGTCGATCTTGACCGTCAGCCCCGCCGCGAGCGAGACCGGCGTCCGGTAGGTCGTCCGCCTGTGGTCCTGGTAGTCGGCGGCGAGATAGTCGTCCGGGGCCCCGTCGCCGTCCATGTCGAGCCCGGCGATCGTCGAGTTGGCTCCGGATGAGCCCGTCCCCGTCAGGGCCACGCTGGGTGTCGTCAGGGTCAGGCCGACGGTGATGTCGTCGTAATCGCAGGCCAGGCCGAACTTCCACAGGACCCTGATGTGGCTGTAGCGGTACTGGCGCGAACCCAGGGCCAGGGCGGCCCGGCCGGACCCGTCCAGCGCTTCGACCAGCTCCTGGACGCTGGCCCGGTGGGAGCGGGCCGCGACGTACTGGGTCAGGCCGACGCCGGTGTTGCGGCCGATCTTGTACGACCAGGTCAATCCGAACCAGCTCTCGGCGATCTTCTCGTCGAGCTTGAACTGGGTGACGTAGTCCTCCGCCCCGGGCCGCTCGGGCAGGACATCGCGGATGCCGGCCGAAGATACGGAGACGCCCAGCTTGACGCTCTGGCGCAGGAGGAACGAATAGCCGAACCAGTGCTTGTCGAGGCCCCGGACGCGGATGGTCCCGGCCAGGAGCGAGGGGGCCGGGCCGAGGTTGGTCGAGTTCTGGGGAACGGCCTTGTGATCGTTCCCCGCCAGGGTCAGCCGGGGATACTGGAAGACCTGGGCGGCCATCAACGTGGCCGGCTTCTCAAGGAGGCTCAGGCCGCCGGGATTGTAATAGGTCCCCGAGAGGTCGAGGACGCTGCCGATGACCGCCCCGCCGAGCAGGGTGGCCCGCGTCCCATAATGGTTGGTCCAGTAGTGGGAGTCCTGGGAGCGGGCCAGGGGGGCCCAGGCCAGCAGGGAAACCACGGCCCAACAGGCGGTTCGGGGGATTCGCATCGCCCGATAGTTATAGGCGATTCGGGCGCCCCCCGTCAAGCCGATGGATCGCCCCTAATACGCTGGTGGGGGAATTGATCTGCGATCTTCCCGGGGGTCCATCCTCTTATGGCCATCAACGGACAGTTCGAGCGGCTAACTGAAGTGAGCGAGCGATGGCCCCGGAGTTGCGAATATCAATTGAAACGGCCAGCTTCATATTCCGTAACAGTTTATTCGCCGCATTTGAATTCTATAGTCCTTATGAATGAGCCGTTGCCTAGATTCTCTGCCGGTATTCCTTCTAATCGTGCGATGATGACTATTGTTTCGCAACCGGTGCCATAAACGATGAAGGGCAGGAATAGCCTATCGCCGTCGTTTACCCATTTATCTAGCAGGAGCGTTTGATTTAGAAGGCATTTTTCACCTTCCTTAACCTCAAGAACAAGACGTCCTCCCGATATTTCATCGCTTGGTTCAGCGATCTCAACCGATAGCCATAAGGCCCCGGATGGCTCTCCTGCTTCACCTTCGCCGATGATCGTGTTCCAAAGCTCGTGGCGTTTCCCGTCCAGCAAATCATATTTGGATATTTCTCCAGATGATTGATAAAAGAGATGTGCGTGCATTGCAATAATTGAATACCTTTCTGGGGCCCTCTCCGTTGAGCTACAAAGTAACGAAAGAAAAAGAAATGCGAAACTGGCTAAGTGGACACGTTTTTTCACAATCCCTCCGTTAGCAAATAAGGACGAAGCTTCATTTCTTAGAGCTAGTCAGGTCTTTTTCAGCACCCCCGAAAACTCGCCAGGCTGCTTGTTCAGTGAATACGCCATACAAAATCCATAATTCGGTTGAACTGAGTCCTGTTATGCCAAATGCCAAATAATTTGTAACAGTCATTGCAGCGGTTTTAATGAGGGCAGCTCTATCCCCATTTGGCTCAGAGTAAAAATGAACGGGATCCCACTTTTTACTTGTTGGATCTGGCGAAAAGTCCATTCCGCTCTGAAGGCCAGAAAGTCGGGCAGCAATAAGCACGAGCATCTGAGAATCATCATCCAAACTGTTCCAGTTAATATCAATCGCCCAACCTGCGGAATGAAGGCTGTTTGGTACTTCTGAATTTATATTTTTCTGATGAGCAATTGATCTATAAGCACTCGTAATTCGAACATCTACGCCTAGGTTATGGCAACAACTTATAAACTCACCGACATTATCTGCGAAATGTGAATCTAACCAAGAATGAACGGTTTCCGCTGTTCCACCTTTGGCGATCCCGGGCAAAGCAACGCGCACAAGTTCTCTGCCATCAGGATCCAGGCAAGACAGTGGATTGTCTGCACAATATGAATAATAATTCATGCCGATAGTATTATAAATCAGACTATTCGGCGGCCTTATTGGGTCAGGAGAAATAAACCTATAAATATTCCTGTCATAGTACCTGGCCCCAAAGTAGTCGAGCTGTGACTCTGCGTCGCGCTCCTTGCCCGAGAACTTGAGCTGGGGGTCGTAGGTGCTGACCAGGGTTTGCTGGATCCCTCCGTAGGGGTCATGAACCGCCGAATAGACCATATTTCCGTTCTGGTCGGTCACGACGCGGGTCGTATTGATCTGATCGGGGGTGTAGTAGAGAAGGCGCGCGCCGACGTGTTCGTACTCGGCGACGAGCCGGCTGCCCATGTAGATGTAGTCCTTAAGCAGTGTCCCGAAGACATCGTAAACCTGGAGGAGCTTGCCGTCAAAGGAATAGATGTAGAAGTTCCCGACCGGAGAGGCCGACATAATCTTGGCCGTCCCGGACTGGGGCCCGTCGGACAAGCCGGCCTTACTGACCGAGCCGGCGACATCTCTTGGGACCTCCTGAGTCCGGTCTGCTAACGTCTCGATACCCTCCCCCTCCCGCTCGCGCCACAACTCGTCCACGAGACGGCTCCGGGAGACCAACTGGCTTTGAGCCGGGACCTGCCCCATGCCGATAGAGAAGCTCTCCTCGCTGACCCCGAAAGGCACCCGGCCCGGTAGGCTCAGCCGCTTGGTCAGGACGAGTTCTTTGGTTCCGTCCGTTCGGATGAACAACGATCGGAATCCGGTCGCCGAATCGGCCTCATCGATCACGGCTGTGCCGAACGTCAGGACCGCCGGGTCCATCACCTGAGATTCAGGCGTCCACCAGCCGCCCGGGGCAGGGAAGGTCCCGGTCTCGTAGCCTTCGAACGAGTCCTTCGAGAGCGTCTGGGAGACATCCTCGCCGGCGGTCTTGGGCTTCAGGACGAGATCCTTGTACCGGGCCTCGAAATCCTCGAGCCGGACCTCGTGCCCGGCCGTCCGGACCATGACCTCGGGCGACGCGCCCGCCCAAGCCGTCTGGACAAGGGGGATTCCGTCGAGAACCGGCCTCCCGTCGAGAACGAGCGTCGCCGACTGCGCCAGAGGCCGGAGAACGAGCCCGATCGTGTGCCACCGGTCGAGGAACGCCTCGAGCGCGCCTGCGTCCGCGGCGGCGGCGTTGAGCTTTACCGTCGCCGCTTGCCTCATCGGGTCTCCCGAGAGCGTCAGCTCGGCCGTCCAGGCGCTCATGGTCGGAAGATCCGGGAAAGAGGCCCTGATCGAGATCGCGGGCGAGCCGGTCTCGACCTCGGACGGGATCTTGAGCTTAAACCCGACCATGAGCGTCTCGCCCTGGGCGGGCCGGCCGTCCGCCGCCGAGACCCGGATCAGGCACAGCCCCGAGACCTCCGGAGGAACTAGCCAATCAAAGTTTCCCGAATTAGGGGCCCGGTCGGCAATCGTCCGGAAGCTCGTCCCGCTGTCCGCGGAGTACTCGAGGCGGACCTCCTTCGTCTCCGGCGCGCCCCGCCAGGCGACGGTCTGGAACGAGCCCGCGGCGAGAACATCTCCCTCGGCGGGCGAGGTTATGACGAAGGCCGTGTCTTCGGCGATCTTATTCGGCCCGATGATGCCGGTCCCGGTCAGGGTGACGTCGTAGGGATTCTCGCTCCAATCGCTGTTGACGATCGAGAAGGAGACCGTCTTCAGGCCCTCGGAGTTGGCCGAGAAGCGGACGACGAAGCTCCTCGTGCCCCCGGGCGCGATGGTGACGGGCGGCGTCTCGGGATACGCATAGGGTTGAGAGATGACCTCGAAGCAATCGGTGTCGGGGCCCTCGAGGACGACGACCGGATCGCCGGAGAGAATGAGGTCCTTCTCGCCGAGATTGCGGATCGTGAAGGTCTGGTCCCAGTACTGGCCGATCTCGATCTCGCCGTAGTCCCAGTCGTCGCCGTCGGGGGCCTGGAGGATCTCGATCTCGGGGGCGTAGTTCCCGCAGAGGGTGATCTCGTAGTCGGCTTCGTCGACATCGGTCGAAGGGACGTGGAGGAGGGCGACCTTGTGACCGGCGCTCCGGGGATGGAAGCTGACGGCGAGGCTCGCGCTCCCGCCGGGAAGGACCGGCGTCGAGGGCTGGACCAAGTCGAAGTTGTCCTCGGGATCGTCCGTGATCGCGACCGATCCGAGACTGAGGTTCGCGTCGCCGAGATTCCGGATGGTTAGGGTCTCGTCGAAAGTTTGGCCCACGGCGGCCGTGAAGTAGGCCTCGCCGCCCGAGGGGATCGCGACCTCGTCGTGCCTGATGTCGACCTCGGGAAGCGGCGGCAGGGCGGAGAGCCGCAGTCCCCGGTCGTCGTAGAGGTACTTGCCGATGACCGCGCCTGAGGTGTTTTGGATGTATTGAAGCCGGTTCTGGGCGTCCCAGTAGTAGATGTTGCCGCCCGAGGTGAGGAGGTTGCCGCGAGGATCATAGTAGAATCCCTCACTTTGAGGAACCTGGTTCTTGTTATTGTAGGTATGAGGGAAACCGATCCCGCCAGTGGCATTCAGCATGTTCCCGTACTCGTCATACTGGTAGGAATATGTTGAGGGGGAACCTGAAGAATAAGCCGCCGATATGAGGCGATCGAGAGCGTCATAGCCGAAGCTCGCAGTCAAGGCCGGCGCGGTCGAGGCGATGCTCAGGATATTCCCCGCGCCATCGTACTCGTAGCTGGCGTCGTAGAGCGTCGTGCCGCCCCGGGTGAGGGCGACCGTGGTCGGCATCCCGGCATTGTTGTAGCTCGCCGAATAGGCCGTCCCGTTCCCGAAAGAGATCGAGGCCGGCATCTTATTGGGGCCATAGGACGCGCCGTTCACGACGGCCGATTGGTTGAAGCTGACCGACGAAGGCGCGTCGAGGGAGCTATGGCCGACCGTGACGCCCGTGTTGGGATTCGATGACTCCTTCCAGCCCGTGGGGTTGTTGTTCCAATCGTAGGAATAGACCATCGTCTTGGGGGCAAGCCCCGGGATGGTGATCCTCTCCGAAGTCAGCCGGCCGAAGGGGTTGTAGACGATGTTCTCCCGCCGCCAGCCGGTCGTGGAGTCGACGATCGATTCCACGCGGCCGGTGACGCTGTTGAAGGTGTAATTCACGACGTCGATCGGGCCTCCGGTCGTGGCCGTCGTCCGATAGAGCCGCCTCGACAGGTCGTAATCGAAGCCGAGCGTCGAGCCGCCCCATGTCTTCGAGGAGAGGAGATTCTCGCTGTTATAGGCGTAAGCGATGCTCCCGGTTTCCGGGTGGCTCTCGGTCAGGACGTTGTCGAGGCCATCGTAGGTGTATGTGTGCGTCCTTGTCCCGTTGAAGACGACCTGGGTCAACCGGCCGGCGGCGTCGTAAGAGTAGAGGGCGGTCTTGCCCATCGCGTCGGTGACCTGGGTCGGAAGCCCGGGCAGGTCCCCGTAAACATAGACCGTCGAATGGCCTTCGGGATCGGTCACCGTCTTGGCCGTCCCCTGATACGAGATCGTCGTCTCCTCGCCCCGGGGATCCGTTATGCTCGTGATCTGGCCTGCGGCGTTATAGGCGTAGGTATAGACGTGATCATCATCGGTGCTCCCCTTGCTTTCGGTGAGCACCCGGCCCTCGGCATCCAGGGTCCGCTGTGAATGAAGCGTTAGGGCGATCCCCTCGCCCTCTTCGGTCGATCCAAGGTCCCGGCCCATCCCGTCCCAATACCTGGTAACCGTGTTATCGCCGTTGATCGCGTCTTCCCGGGTGACGGTCATGTGATTCGCGCCGGACGGCCAATCGTAGTGGATGTCGTTGTAGTTGCCAGTCAGTTCGATATCGGTGATGCGGCCGAGGTTGTCATAGGAATAGACCATGATTCCCTCGTCCTGGCGCTTTTCGCCAGCGACAGAGCTGTCCCGGTAGTTGATGGTCCTAGTTAGGCGGGAATAATCGGGGGCCGATGAACTGTTCTGGACGCCATAATTGTAGCCGGTCGTTTCCTTCTCGGCGACTCCCGGAGGATCGACTTTGACGGTCACCGTCGACGGGTTGGGCGACTCGTATTCGTAATCCCAAGTGAGATAGGTCGAGCCGGTCTTCCAATGTGTGACTTGTTTTAAAGCACCCCATTTGCCTGTCTCCTCATAATAACTGGTGTCCATCTTTTTCACGAGCTGGCTCTGGCTGGAACGGATGGCCTCCTGGCTTATGAAATCCATCATGTGGCGACTTTTGAATCCGGGATGAGCCTCATAATAATAAATGAGATAGGTCGCGTTCTTCAGGGGGCCGGACGCGCCAATGTAATTGTTGATCCTCGTCGGCAGGCCGTAGCGTTTCACTTCGGTCCGCTCATAGAGATACTCGGTCTTGCTAGAAGCGTCCCCTATCCGGTTCTCGATGACGGAGGAGGCCAGCGGCCCCTTGGCCGCGCCCATGTTCGTCCCGAGCACCATCCAGTTCGTTGAAGAGATCTGCTGGTAGGTCCATTCGTAGGAATCCGAGAAACTCCCGTCTGCCGCGTGACGCGAAGCGATCAGCCCGATCTTCCAGGGCGTCGAGGCTGTATAGGCGTTATAGGTGGCGCTCGTGGTGTAGACAGGCCCCTGGACTTGGACCGTACCCGTCGCCGCCCCCTGATAGGTCGGATATGTGAAGTCCCAGCCCGCCGCGGTCTGCCCCGGATCGAACACGATCCGCTTCTGGCTCACGACCCGCGAAATAAGGGGGGTGGCGTTGAAATAGAACGTCTGGTCGACATAGGAGTACTCCAGAACTCCCCCGTAGCTCGTCGTCATCCGGGAAAGCTCATAGCAGCTCGCGCCACCGTCGAGGTATTCGAAGGTCGTCGCCGGGAGCATGGGCGGCGTGAAGCTGTCGAGCCGGTGATGGCCGTTGGAGTAATTGCCCACGGAGTAGCTGAAGATCCGGTCATCGCCGTTGGAGTCCGCGACCACGATCTGCGTTAGTTTTTTAGGCGTCCCCGAGGTAACGAATGTGACCACGCGGTCCGTGCTATCGGTGATCGTCTGGATGGTCGGCAGTCCCGGGTCGTAGACGATATCGATATGATGGCCGTAAGGATCCTCGATCCGGGTCACGAGGCGGACGGGATCCGAGGTGCCATCGGCCCGCGTGATCGTCGCCGTCGCTCCAAAGGTCCAAACGACGCCGTTCTTGAAGTAGAGCTTCGGATAGATGAGCGGCGGCGCGCTCGTCTTGTCGTACTTCATGAAGTCCCGGGTCAGGCAGATATTGGAGCCCAGGCCGTAGTTATTGGGATAGGCGGTCTCGAGCCGGCCGTCGGGGAACTCGATGATGGGAGTGCTCGAGGAGTAGTTATGGACCATACCCATGTGCATCGTCCAGCCCAGGCCGACCCAGGACCGATGATAAGCTTGGACCGAGGGATTGCCGGACTGGCGGTCCTTGAGGATCTTGGAGTTATAGACGCGCCAAACCTCGACATCGAGCCCGTTGGGGCCGGGGAGATAGATATCCCGGTACCGGAGGGTGACATTCCCGGTGAAAAGGTCGATGTTCTCCTCGGAAAGCGATCCGAAAGAGCCATGGCCGGGGATGATCCCGGTCCGGTCGAAGATCCCGCTTTGGGCCTGGAGCAGGGTGCTTCCGGTCCAAACTAAAAAAATGAACAGGATGAGCAGAAGAGCCTTCAGGTTCTTGATCATGATCCCCCCTTTTGCCGGATAAGGATGCGAGCCGTATCGGACAAGTTCTCTTTATATGGCCGATTTGGGGCGAGGAGTGGTGATGGGACGTAACTGCTGAAGGGCATACAAAATCGGCCTTATGGTGAAGAACCGCAAACTTAATGGGCGCTTCTCCACAAATAGAAATGTTCTGAAGGAGCCGAAGGCCCGTCCGGACGACCGATGCTATGATCGCCGCGGTAGGTAGGTAGGTAGGTAGGTAGGTAGGTAACTAAAAGAAAATGAGCGTAGATTCAGTAACGCGCCCATCAACAAACCCTTCAGATGAAAGTATAGAATGGTGATTCCTGAAGGTCAAGTTGAATGAGATTCCGGTTGCCAACGGCCGGGGGTTTCTGCTAGTTTATGGGGCGAAACGAGCCCTTGGGACCCCCATGACCATCGAACGCGACGCCCGCCTCCGCGAAGTCGAGAGCTGGGGCGGCTATTTCCGGTTCGCGATCGACGCGCCCTCCCTCGGCGCCGGCGCCAAGCCGGGGCAATTCGTCATGGTCAAGGTCTCCGAGGGCGACTCCCCGCTTCTCCGCCGGCCCCTCGGCATCCACGACGCCGGGCCGGGCGGCATCGAGCTGTTCTTCGCCGTCGCCGGCCGGGGCACGGAGATCCTGTCGCGGAAGAAGCCGGGCGACCGGCTGGACATCTTCGGGCCGCTCGGGAAGGGCTTCACCGTCGGGGCCGCGCCGAAGGGCGCCCGGGCCCTCCTCGTCGGCGGCGGCCGGGGCATCGCCCCGCTCTATTTCCTGGCCCGCGAGCTCGTCAAGGCCGGGGCCAAGCCGGTCGTTCTTTACGGCGGGCGGACGGCCGCCGACATCCCGCTCCGCGGCCGGCTCGAGCAAGCCGAGCTCGAGGTCCTCTGCTCGACTGACGACGGCAGCTTCGGCTTCGCCGGGTTCGTCACCGCCCTGACCGACCGCGAGCTCGGCAAGGACAAGCCCGCCGTCGTCTACGCCTGCGGCCCGGACCCGATGATGAAGGCCCTGGCCGCGGTCACGGCGAAACACGGCGTCCCGGCCGAGTTCTCGCTCGAGTCCGTCATGGGCTGCGGCGTCGGCGCCTGCTGGGGCTGCGTCCACCGCATCAGGACCGAGGCCGGCGACGGCTGGGTCAAGATCTGCGAGGAAGGCCCCGTCTTCCCCGGGGAGCGCGTGATATGGCCGTGACCGCTGCACCCGTCGACTTGTCCGTGGACCTGGGCTTCCTGAAACTCCGCAATCCCGTCCTGACGGCCAGCGGCACGTTCGGGTACGGCCTCGAGTTCGAGCCCTACCTCGACCTCGAGAAGCTCGGCGGCTTCGTCGTCAAGGGCCTCTACTACGGGCCCCGCGAGGGCAATCCCCCGCCGCGCCTGGTCGAAACGGCCGCCGGCCTCATCAACGCCATCGGCCTGCAGGGCGTCGGCGTCGAGGCCTTCGCCGCCAAGGTCCTGCCCAAGCTGCGCGGGCTCGACACGGCCGTCGTCGTCAACGTCTGCGGCGCCGACGACGACGAGTACGCCCGGGTCGTCGAGTTCCTCGACCGCCAGGAGGGCATCGCCGCCTACGAGCTCAACATCTCCTGCCCCAACGTCAAGAAGGAGGGGGCCTGCCCGGCCCTCTCGCCGCGGACGACCTTCGACCTCGTCAAGCGCATCAAAGCCCTGACCCGGCGCCCCCTCATCACTAAGCTGTCCCCCAACGTCACCAGCATCGTCGAGATCGCCCTGGCCGCCGAAGAGGCCGGGACGGACGCCGTGGCCCTCGTCAACACCTTCCTGGCCCTGGCCGTCGACCTCGAGACGCGCCGGCCCAAGCTCGGCAACGTCTACGGCGGCCTGAGCGGCCCGGCCATCAAGCCCATCGCCCTGCGCATGGTCCACCAGGTGGCCTCGCGCCTGAAGGCGCCCGTCATCGGCATGGGCGGCATCATGACCGGCGCGGACGCCCTGGAGTTCATGGTCGCCGGCGCGGCCGCGGTCGAGGTCGGCACGGCCAGCTTCGTCGACCCCGACGCCGCCGTCCGGGTCGTCGAGGAAATGGAGGCCTGGTGCCGGAGCCACGGGGTCGCGGCCGTCCGCGACCTCGTCGGCACGCTCGAGACGCGCTGACAACCCCTTTATAGAGAGGAACGCCCATGACCCCGACCAACGCCGACCGCATCATCATCGCCCTCGACGTCCAGACCAAGGACGAGGGCATCGCCCTGGTCAGCCGGCTCAAGGACGCCCGGACCTTCAAGGTCGGGCTGGAGCTGTTCGCGGCCGAGGGGCCGGCCCTGTTCCGCAAGCTCAAGGCCCTGCGCAAGGACATCTTCCTCGACCTCAAGCTCCACGACATCCCCAACACCGTGGCCGGGGCCGTCCGCTCGGCCTTCAAGCACGGCGTCCAGATGACGACCATCCACACCTCGGGGGGGCGGGAGATGATGGCCAAAGCGGCCGAGACGGCCCGGCAGATCGCCGCCGAGACCGGCCGGCCCAAGCCCATCCTTCTCGGGGTCACCGTCCTGACCAGCCTCAAGGGCCCGGACCTCGAGGAGGTCGGCCTGAGCGGGGACGTGGCTGCCCAGGTCCTGCGCCTGGCCGGGCTGGCCAAGGCGGCCGGGATGGACGGCGTCGTCTGCTCGCCCCAGGAGATCGAGGTCCTGCGAAAGGAATACGGTCCGGAGCTCCTCATCGTCACGCCCGGCATCCGTCCCGTCTGGGCGGCGGCCCAGGACCAGAAGCGGATCATGACCCCGGCCGAGGCCGTGGCCAAGGGCGCGGACTACCTCGTCATCGGCCGGCCCATCACGGGCGCGCCGGACCCCAACGAGGCCTTCCTCAAGGTCGTCGCCGAGCTCGATCAGAGCCGGCCGTAGCGGACGGCGAAGATCATCCGGACGAACCAACCCAGGACGATGAAGAGCGCGACGGCGACGACGAAGCTGATCCCCAGGTAGGCAGGGACCTTGTCCTTGGGCGTTCCCATCATCGGCGCCTCGAACCCCAGATAGAGGACATAGACGCCGTAGAGCGTCCCCAGGATGACCAACGGGGACAGCCCGGGGACGACATAGAGGATGCCGGCCACCCAGCCCGGGGTCATGCTGTAGGCGGCCAGCTTGAGCGCCGCGGTCATGTTCTTGGCCGAGGCGAAGCTCGGGGCCAGCTCATTGATGATCAAGGCGAAGAGGTAGACGGAGGCCAGGGCCAGGACGTAGGTCAGGATGGCGCTGGCCAGGGCGCTGCCGACCGGCCAGCGGTAGCGGCCGACCATGGGCAGGCGGGTGCCGACGATGATATGCCCGATGAGCTGGGCCGCGGCCGGGACGGCCGCCAGGACCATGATGTAGGTCTTGAACAAGCCCGGGACGGTGGCCGGTTCGGCCTTGATCCGGGCCCATTCCTCCTTGGGCTTGAGGACGATCGCCTGGACTCTCGCGACGATATCCATGGGGGCCTCCTTCCGCGGTGCGGACCGACTATATACCGGGGGCCGGGGGGAGTCAACGGCCGTCGGAGGCCGGCCTCAGCGGCGGCCGGGGACGGCAGGAAGGACGGGGAAGAATGGAGGCGCGGGTCGGACTCGAACCGACGAATAAAGGTTTTGCAGACCTCTCCCTTAGCCTCTTGGGTACCGCGCCGGTGTCATCATGGACGGAGGAAGATGCTTGGAGCGGGCGATGGGACTTGAACCCACGACCTTCTGCATGGCAAGCAGACGTTCTACCACTGAACTACGCCCGCCCGCTCGTCCTTTTTCAAGGACAGCACGCCTTAAACTAGCAGAATCCCGAGGGGCTGTCAACCGCCGGATGATCCCTCGCTCGAGCAAAAAAGGGGGACACGTACCGAAGGTACATGTCCCCCATCTCGGGCAAAAAAAAGGGGACATGTACCGAAGGTACGTGTCCCCCTGGAGATCGGGGTTACTTGGCCAGGTTGATCTGGACCTCGCTGCCGATGTCGACGGCGTCGCGGGCGGCCAGGATCTTGATGGTCGAGGTGGCGCCGCGGACGTCGATGATGATGGCGCTGGCGACGGCTTCCCGGGGCAGGTTCGGTTTGGCCCGGTGGAAGACGTTGAGCTGGTCGCCGATCTGGACGCAGTGCTGGCGGCCCATGTCGATCAGGGCCCATTGGCCGGTGGCCGAGATGTGGAAGTCGTTCTCGATGAAGATGACCTTGCCCTTCTTGCTGGCGTTGGGGTCCATGTCGCCGAAGCCGAGGTCCTTGCCGATCTCGCCCTCGCCCTCCTCGAACGGCAGGAGGAAGTCGCCGGCCTTGATGGTGCCGCAGCCCTTCTCGACCTTGGCCGTGGCCGTGCCGTCGTCGAGCCGGACGATGCGGGCCCGGCCGTGGCGCTCCATGACCGTGCCGAGCTTGGCCACCTTGGCCCGCAGCCCGACCGTCAGGAAGAGCTGGCCGATCTCGATGCCGTCGGCGGCGCCCTTGTCGATGTAGATGATGTCGCCGTCGCTGAACAGGCTCTTCTCGTTCATCCGCTCGCCGCCGATGATGCGGATGTCGGGCAGGAGCTTGCCTTCCTCGTGCATGTAGAAGGAGCAGTTGAGGTCGGACTCGTTGATGAGCTGGTAGGTCTCGTCGAAGATCTTGGCCTTCCGGATCTGGTCCTGGCCCCCGGGCTGTCCCGGCACGGCCAAGAGCAGGCCGGACAGGGCCAGCAGTCCCAAGCAGCCGTACAGGATCGGTTTTTGGCGCATCGTCACACCTCTCGGCCGTAGGAGTTCCACCCGGCGTTATTATAGGGGCCGGTCCGAGCGGCTGTCAACACATAGTTAGCACCCGCTCCCGATGGACAAAGGGGCCCGATTTCCATAGAATGGCACCAACCAATGGATTAGTCGTGCCGCGGGTCCAAATGTCAAAAAAAACGGTCGTCGGCCTGATCTTCGGGGGGCGCTCGGCCGAGCACGAGGTCTCCCTGGTCTCGGCCGGCGCGGTCCACAAGAACCTGGACCGGAGCAGGTACGAGGTCCGCTCGATCTACATCGCCCGGGACGGGCGCTGGAAGCCCGTCTCGGCCCCGTCGTCCGACATCCGGGCGCTCGAGGCGGGAGCGGCCTTCTCCTTCCTGCCCTGGGAGCCGGGCGCCCCTCTCGGGGGAGCGCCGGTCGACATCTATTTCCCGGTCCTTCACGGCCCCTTCGGCGAAGACGGTACCATCCAAGGGCTCCTCGAGATGGCCGGCGTCCCCTACGTCGGGACGGGCGTGCTCGGCTCCGCGGTGGGCATGGACAAGGCCGTGGCCAAGGCCGTCCTTCGCGACCGCGGCCTGCCCGTCGTCCCTTCGACGGTGGTGCGCGAGATCGAATGGCGCGGGGACGCCGGCAAGGTCGCCCGCCGGGTCCGCCGGGCCCTGCCCCTGCCGCTCTTCGTCAAGCCGGCCAACTTGGGCTCGAGCGTCGGCATCACCAAGGTCAAGGCGTATCCGGAACTCGCGGCCGCCCTCGACCTGGCCTTCCGCTACGACGCCACGGCCCTCGTCGAGAAGGGCATCGCCGGCCGCGAGCTCGAGGTCAGCGTCCTCGGCAACGAGGCGCCCGAGACGTCCCTCCCCGGCGAGGTCATCCCCTACAACGAGTTCTACGATTACGACGACAAGTACAAGGACGGCCGGACGACCTTCGCCATCCCGGCCCGGCTCGGCCCCAAGGTCACGGCCCGCGTCCGGGCCCTGGCCGCGGCCGCCTTCGAAGCCCTGGCCGGCTCCGGCCTGGCCCGGGTCGATTTCTTCCTGGAGAAGGGCACGGGCCGGCTCTATATCAACGAGATCAACACCATCCCCGGCTTCACCGAGATCAGCATGTATCCCAAGCTGTGGGCCGTCTCGGGCCTGCCCTTTCCGCGCCTGCTCGACCGGCTCGTCGCCCTCGGCTTCGAGCGGCACCGGGCCCGCAAGACCTGCGTCGAGAGAGCCCGCTGATGCGGGTCCTGGGGATCGACCACGGCGACCGGCACGTCGGCCTGGCCCTGAGCGATCCCCTGCTCATCACGGCCCAGCCGCTCGGCACCTACCGGCTGACGGGGCGCGAAGCCGAGGACCGGCGCTTCTTCCAGGACCTCGTGGCCAAGCACGACGTCGGCGAGATCGTCCTCGGCGAGCCCCTGCGCATGGACGGCAGCGCCGGGACGCGGTCGGGCAAGGCCCGGGCCTTCGCCGCCTGGCTGGAGAAGGCCGTCGGGAAGCCGGTCGTCCTGTTCGACGAACGGCTGACGACGCAGCAAGCCCTCAAGGACCTCGACGACGACCGTCTCCGCGGCCCCAAGAAGAAAGAGTGGGAGGACCAGATCGCGGCCGTCATCATCCTCTCGACCTACCTCGAAAGGAAGCGCGGCTAGGCCGATGGTCCTCCGCGCGCTCCGGGCCGCCCTCGGCGTCGCCGTCTTCGCCGTCCTGTCCCTCGGCGGCTGGCTGGCCAGGGAACTGTCCGCGCCGGCGGCCGCCGCGGACGAGCCGGCCCTGTTCGAGGTCGGCCCGGGCACCAGCGCCCGGGGCGTCCTCGAGGCCCTCCGCGAGCGGGGCTTCGTGCGGGCCGCCCTGCCCCTGCGCCTGGCCTGCCGGCTCTATTATCCCGGGGAGACTTTCAAGGCCGGCGAATACATGCTCTCCCCCGCCCTGGCGCCGAAGGAGCTTCTGTTCCGCGTCTTCGGCGGCCGCGTCCACCTCCGTCCCGTCACCGTTCCCGAGGGCTTGACCGGAGCCGAGATGGCCGAGCTCCTGCGTCCCGGCGACGCCGCGGGGGCCGAGGCCTTCCGCCGGGCCTTCGCCGACCCGTCGCCCATCGCCGACTGGGACCCGCGGGCCCGCGATCTCGAAGGATATCTCTTCCCGGAGACCTATCGCCTGCCTCGAAGCGCCTCCGAGGCCGATCTCGTCGCCGCCATGGTCGAAGGCTTCCGCCGGGTCTTCGACGAGGGGAGGCGGCGCCGGGCCGCCGCCCTCGGTCTCAGCGTCCGCGACGCCGTGACCCTGGCCTCGCTCATCGAGGAGGAAACGGCGGTCGCCGGCGAGCGCCGTCTCGTCTCGGCCGTCTTCCACAACCGCCTGCGGATCGGCATGAAGCTCGACTGCGACCCGACCGTCGCCTACGCCCTCAAGCGCGAGGGCCGCTACACCGGCCGCCTGCTCATCCGGGACCTAGCCTTCCCGTCGCCCTACAACACCTACCTCCATGCCGGCCTGCCGCCGGGGCCGATCTCGAACCCCGGACTGGCCTGCCTCGACGCCGCTCTCGATCCCGCGCCGGAGAAGTACCTCTACTTCGTCGCTCAAGGCGATGGGAGTCATTATTTCAGCCGGACGCTCGGCGAACACAACGACGCGGTGCGGCGGTACCGGGCGTTGAAAAATAATTGAAATTTGATATATTACTTCATCCGTTCCGCCTCCCCGGACGCTGGCGTGAGCATCGAGCGAGGGCTGTAAAAGTCCTTTACACGATCCGCCATCCATCCCCGGTAGAGAGGGCGGCCATGCCGGGAAACTTGGCATGAGACTTGCTCTCTATGATTGCGGAAGTGAACGAGATGAATTTGTCAGGAGGAAAAATGAAGACTTCCCGAACGATCGCGGCCGCGCTCGCGCTCCTTTTCGTCGTCAGCGTCCTCACCGTTTCCGTGCAGGCGGCGCCCGGAATGCAGGGCAAGAAACAGGACCCCAAGGCCGCGGCCAAGGCCCCGGCCAAGTCCGGGATGCCCAAGGAGATCGCGGCTGTGATCCAGGAGGGATTGGCCACCCGTCAGGGCCGTCAGGACATCCCCTTCAGCTTCTTCAAGCAGCTCGTCCTCCCCGCCCGTGACAACAACCTGTATCCCGTGTTCTTCGTCAAGGCCAAGAACGGCGACCTCGGCTACGCCCCCTCGGCCTCCGGCTCGGGCGACATGGAGACCAACCTGGTCGCCTTCTTCCAGTTCTTCGAGCCCGCCGCCGACGGGACCATGGCGCCCAAGATGGGCGGCAAGTCGCAGGTCGCCCTGACCACGCCCGGCGCCGACTACAGCCCCGACAAGGAGGACTGGTACTCCTTCGGCCTGGGCATGCCGGCCGGCAAGTACACCCTGGCCATGGTCCTGAGCACGCCCGACATGAAGAAGCTCAGCGTCGCCTACACCGACGTCACTCTGAACGGCCCCGCGGCCTATGAGACCGCCCTCTGGCCGACCGATCCCGTCATCGTGACGGCCATGGAGCAGGGCGAACAGGACCAGCGGCCGACGCTCCACCGCGGCTACTTCACCTGGGGCGCCATCAAGTTCTCCGCCAATGTGACCGGCGAGATCGCGACCGGCCAGGACCTCGAGGTCTTCTTCTTCGTCCTCGGCGCGGCCTACAAGGATCCTGCGGCCGCCCGTCCCGAGCTCGACCTCGAGGTCAGCTTCGAGGTCCAGGACGAGGCCGGCAAGTCCGCCATCAAGTGGGCCCCCCAGACTTACCAGGCCTACTTCGTCAACCAGCCCCTGCCGCTCGTCCAGACCCTGCAGAAGATGGACGAGAAGGGCACGGTCCTGAGCACCGAGAAGAAGCCCCTGGGCGCCGGCAAGTACGGCCTCGTGGCCACCATCACCGACAAGGTCTCGGGCAAGAAGGGCGAAGCCCGGATGGGCTTCACCGTCAAGTAAGCCCGGGTAACGAGAGAGACAGACAGGGCCGCCCCCGCGCGGGGGCGGCCCTTTTTTTTGCTTATTTCTTGAGGAAGTCGAGGAGCTGCTTGGCGATGCCGGCCTTCTCGTGGTCCGGCGCGACGGCCAGGAACTTCTCCAGCGCGGCGATGGCCTCGGGCGCCTTGTTCTGGCCGATGAGGATGGTCCCCATCTGGTAGTAGGCGTCGGCGTAATCCGGCTTGAGCTCGACGGCCTTCTGGAACTTCGGCAGGGCCGCCTCCGACTCGCCGAGGTTGACCAGGCAGACGCCGAAGTTGTACTGGGCGTCCGGGTCGTCGGGGCTGAGGCCCGCGGCCTTCTCGTAGAAAGGCTTGGCCTCGGCGTACCGGTCGGCTTTGGCCAGGGACTCGCCGGTCTCCTTGTTGGCGCTGTAGCTGTCGGGATTGAGCTCGACGGCCTTCTGGAACTCGGCCAGGGCCTCGGGGGCCTTGCCGGTCTTCTTGTGGGCCAGGCCGAGATTGAGCCGATAGGCCCAGTTGGCCGGATCGAGGCCGATGGCCTCGCCGTAGGCGGCGACGGCCTCCGCGAACTTCTGCTCGGCGAAGAGCTTGTTGCCCTTGAGGAAGGCCTTGTCGGCCGCCGAATAGGACTTCTCGGCCTCGGCCTCGGCGGACTTGAGCTTGATCTCGAAGACCTCCTCGCCGGCGACGCCGACATGGGTCTCCTTGGACCCGGACACGAAGCCGGCCTTCTTGACCGTGACCAGGTAATACCCCGGCATCAGGCCGATCTGGAGGAAACGGCCCTCCTTGTCGGTCTTGAGATCGTAGCGGACCGACGAGGTCTTCTGCGAGACGATGCTGACCTCGGCCTTCTCGACGGGATTGCCGGCCGGGTCGACGACGCGGCCGGTGATCTTGCCCTGGAACTGGGCCCAGGCCGGGACGGACGCGGCCAGAGCGAGCGCGAGAACGAGGATGATGAGGGCGGATCGCTTGGATATCATCGATGACTCCTATCGAAGCTCGGGACGTTTCTTCGCCCGTTCCTCCAGGGCCCGGAGGGCCGGCTGGTCGGGAAGGAGGGCTAGGGATCTCTGGATGAGGGCCAGGGCCTGGTCGTTATGGCCCAGGGCCAAACGGCATTCGGCGGCCAGGTTGAGGACGGGGACCTCGGTCGCCTCGGCCAGGAGCTTGTCGAGATAGGTCAGGGCGGCCGCCCAGTCCTTCAGCCCGGCGTGGGCCAGGGCGGCCACCTTGGCGGCCTCGCGGTCGCCGCCGCGCTCGTAGAGCGGCCCGGCCTGGTCCAGGGCCTCCCGGTAGCGGCCGAGGCCGTAGAGCGCCTTGGCCAGCAGGAGCCGGGCGCCCGGATCCTCCCGGGCCGCCAGCGCCTGTTCCAGGACGTCCCGGGACAGGTCGTACTCGCCCTTGAGGAAATATTGGGACCCCAGGACCCTCAGGTGCTCGGGACCGGGGAAGGGGCCGTGCAGGCGGGCGTAGACCCAGGGCACGACGGGAACGGGCTGGGCCAGGACGACGAAGTTGCCGTTCTCGGCGAGCAGCGTCTTCCCGTCGGGCGCCCGGAGCGAGACCTCGGCCCGGTAGTAGCCGGGACGGACGTCCTTGAGCGGAGCGGCCCCCGAGACGAGGAGGAGCGACGGATCGCCCGGGTCGGGCGCGACGCGGGTCATCGGGAAGGTCCCGGCCGTCTCGCCCGTATCGAGGGAGACGAGGCTGAGCGAGAAGGCCGGCGGCGCGCCCGCCAGGACCCGGCCGGCGTCGAGGACTTGCGCGAAGACCTCGAGCGTCGAGGCCTGGGTGAACTCGTCGCGGGCTCCGGCGAGGTACTGCCGGCCGCCGAAGGCGAAGGCCTTGAGGTTCCGCCGTTGGGCCTCGGGCACGTCCTCGGCCGCGTGGGCCAGCAGGGGCGCGCCGATCCCCGACCGGCCCTCGCCGGCCGCCGGTACGACGACACGGGTCTCGAAGGACGAGAAGTCCTTGGCCGTCTTGTTCTTCAGCAGGAACAGGGCCTTGTACTCGCCGGGCGCCACCGCCAGAAGGTCCTGGAAAGAGAAGCGCTGGCGCTCGTGGGCCCGGTATTGCTCGGGCGTGAGGCGGAGGGGGATCTCCTCGGCCGTCTCGTGGACGAGGCGGCCGGCGCCGTCCTCGAGCCGCAGGATGAACTCGAAGCTGGCGTAGACCGTCTCGCCCTGGGCGGCGAAGTTCATCTTCTCCGGCTCGATGGCCCAGTGGAGGAAGGACTGGCCGGCCGTCCGGAAGACGCGGACCTGGAAGACGCTGGCGAGATAGTGGTCGGTGTAGTCGGTCTCGATGTAGTCCTTGTAGGTCATGTAGTTCCGGGCGTAGCTGTCGGAGAACTTCTTCTCCGGCAGCCCCCGGACGGAGGCGATGATGGAGTCGGAGGAGAACGAGGCCAGCCCCCCGCCCGAATCGCTCGGCAGATAGCTCAGCGAGGCCCCGGCCAACTCGCCGTTGACGGCCTTGATGGCGTTCACGGCCGTGGACCGGGTCAGGGAGGTCCCGAGGTTGGGGATGACCAGCTTCTCCGGCCCCTCGACGGTCGGCGAATACAGCCGGAAGTCGCCGATGCCCTCGGGTTGGTAGAAGATGAGATAGAAATAGCTCGGCAGGCCGTACTCCTCGGCGCCCTTGTAGAACCACAGCTCCAGGGGCCAGAGGGACGACTGCGTCGTGTAGTAAGTCCGCTCGAGGGGCTTGCCCAGGACGACGTAGAAATAGCCCCGGTCGGTCTGGCTGCCCCGCTTCGGCGAGTAATGGCCGAAGTTCTGGTCGGCGAAACGGACCCGCTCCTCGTACTCCTTCTGGAACTCGTTCTCGGACGTGTCGGGGTAGGGATCGCGCATCCGCCAGAAGAAGCGGATGAACTTGGCCCGGTCGGCGTCCGAGCGAAGCTGCCCGAAGACGGCCCGCTCGGTCTTGGTCATGATCGGCGAGACGTCCTCGAGCCAGGTCCGGAGCTCCGGGGCGAGGGCCGCGGGCTTCTGGGGAGCCGTTTTCTGGGTGACGGCGCGGGAGGCGGCCGGCAGGCTCAGGCCCAGGGCCAGGAACAGCGACAGGAGGGGGAACAGCCGATCGAGGACGGGGGTCCTTTGGGTCATGGGTATGCTCTCGACCTTATGGATTCTACGATAGCATATGGGGGGAGGCATTACAAATGCCGGCCCCCGGCGCTCCGCCGGGGACGAAATATCCCTTGAAACCGTCCATTATTTTGGATAACATTCAATCAAATGAATAAACGAAGGGCGGGTTCTTCACGTATTTCTATTATTTTGAAGACGATATCTTCAGGGAGACTCTGGCACTCTTTTTGCTAGCCATATAGAGCACCAAGGAGGTGTGAATCGGCATACCCCAAGACCGTCATCCCCAGGCCTTATCCCCACAGCAAGGAAAGAAGGAGGTTGGATTGAGAAAGCAAGTCATCACGTTCCTGGCCATCGCTCTCCTCCTCGCCCCGCTGGCGTTCTCCCAGTCCCGGGACACCGGCGCCCTCCGCGGCGTCGTGACCGACGACCAGAACGACCCGCTCCCCGGCGTCGCCATCACGGTCACCAGCCCGAGCCTGATGGGCTCGCGCTCGGCCGTCACCGACGCCAACGGCGAGTACCGCATCCCGGCCCTGCCGCCCGGCGAGTACAAGGTCAAGGCCGAACTCCAGGGCTTCGGCACCATCGTCCGCGAGGGCGTCCGCGTGACCACGACGGCCACGCTGTCCGTGGACATCCAGCTCAAGGCGGCCGCGGTGGCGGAGGAGGTCACGGTCGTGGCCCAGTCGCCGACCGTCGACGTCAAGTCGACCGAGACGGCGTCCGTCACGCTGTCGAACGAGATCCTCCGGAACATCCCCTACAACCAGTTCACGGCGGACATCGTCAACCTGGCCCCCGGCGTCACCGACAACGTCGCCTACGGCGCCTCCCAGAACACGGGCATCGCCTACACCATGGACGGCGTCAACGTGGCCGACCCCGAGGCCGGCTCGGCCTGGGTCTTCTCGGACCACAACATCATCGAGGAGGCCAAGGTCATGGGCATCGGGCTGCCGGCCGAGTACGGCAACTTCACCGGGGTCATCTTCAACCTGGTGACGAAGTCGGGCGGCAACGAGTTCTCGGGCCACTTCGAGTTCAATTTCCAGGGCTACCAGGCCGACTCGAAGTTCTGGCAGGCCAACAATAACGCGGCCTACCTCGACGACTTCCCCAACCTGACCTCGGCAAGCTCGAAGCTCATGGACATCAACGCCCACGTCGGCGGGCCCATCGTCAAGGACAAGCTGTGGTTCTACGCCGGCGGCCAGTTCTACCGGACCCAGAACCGTCCGACGGGCTTCCCGGAGGACGTCGACTACAAGCAGCCGCGCATGTTCGCCAAACTGACCTCGCAGCTGTCGCCGACCCTGAACATGAGCGCCATGTTCCAGCGGACCAAGTACCAGGGCACGAACCGCGGCGCCGGCTCGACGGTCTCGCCGGAGGCCACGGTCACCCAGGACTCGCCCGACTGGCTGGTCGGCTTCAACCTGACCAAGATCTTCAGCTCCAAGACCTTCTTCGACCTGAAGACGAACTACTTCGAGGGCATCTACTACCTCGATCCCGAGGTCGGCTACGATACGTACTCTCACTTCGTCTTCGACGACAACATGCTCTACGACAGCGCGGGGTACTTCTATTACGCCGACCGGGCCCGCTTCGGGACCAACCTCAGCCTGACCCACTACGCCGAGGACTTCCTGGCCGGCTCCCACGAGTTCAAGTTCGGGGCCGAGTTCGAGCGGTCCTTCGCCCGCAGCCGCTACGGCTTCACCGGCACGGGCGGCGAGCTGGGCGACCACGTCAACTATTACGACTACTACAGCTACGGGTATTCGGGCCCCTACCTGGCCTACCAGTACTCGGGCTACGACACGAACACCCGCTACACCCGCATCGAGACCTTCGTCCAGGACAGCTGGCAGATCGGCAAGCGCATCAACCTCAGCCTCGGCCTGCGCTACAGCATGAACTGGGGCGACGTCAAGGACATCAGCGGCTCGGTCTTCAAGTCCAACCGGCTGGCCCCGCGCCTCGGCTTCACCTTCGACGTCCTGGGCGACAAGACGACCGTCCTCAAGGCCCACTACGGCCACTTCACCGAAGCCATGCTGACCGTCTACCACGACAAGATGAACCCGTCGGCCAACTTCGGCGACTACGTCGGCTACTACTGGGATCTCGACGCCGAGGACTGGGTCGAGATGTTCCGGGACGTCCACCAGCCCTACACGATGGATCCCAACATCAAGCACCCCTACATGGCCCAGTTCACGGTCAGCCTGGAGCGCGAGCTCTTCAAGGACACCTCGTTCAGCGTGACCTACATCGACCGCAAGTGGAACGAGATCGTCGGCCACTACGACACCAACGGCGCGTACACGGAGAGGTTGTACTACTCCTCGGCCCTCGACCGGGACTTCACCGTCTACGAGCGGACCGCGGATACGCTCGGCGTCTCCACTTACCTCATCACCAACATCAAGAAGAACAGCGACTTCCCCAACATCCTGCTCGACCCCTACCGGAAGTTCCAGGGCCTCGAGGTCATGTTCAACAAGCGCTTCTCCAACCGCTGGCAGCTGCTGGCCTCCTACGTCTACGGCAAGGCCTCCGGCACGATCGACAACGGCTTCGCCGACGACATCGGCTACGGCGGCAGCATCTACGATCCGAACTTCTGGATCAACGCCGAGGGGAACCTGACCAACGACCCGACCCACATGCTCAAGATCCAGGGCACCTACGTCCTGCCCTTCGACATCAACTTCAACTTCTACTTCCGGGGCATCACGGGCGACGCCTGGACGACCCGCGTCCGGACCTCCCGCTTCAACCAGGGCCGGATCACGTTCTTCGCCGAAGAGCGCGGCTCGAACCACTACCCGATGGCCAAGAACCTCGACCTGAGGCTGGAAAAGGTCTTCACCATCGCCAAGAAGTACCGCCTCGGCGTGATGGCCGACGTCTTCAACGTCTTCAACGACGACACCATCACCTCCTGGGGCACGCGCATCGGCTACGACTGGAACGAGGGGGACTATCCCTCCACGGACGGCCACGAGCTCTACAGCATCGTCCGTCCCCGGCAGGCCCGCGTCGGCCTCCGGCTGATCTTCTAGCCTCTCCTCCCGCAAGACGCGCGAGGGCGGCGGGACCTCCCGCCGCCCTCTTTTTTTTGGGGGACACGTACCTCCGGTACGTGTCCCCATCCGTCCTCTTGACACCGGCCCGGCCGTTCGTCCATAATCGGCCTAAGCTCCATGCGCATCATTCCTTCCCGGGACAGGCACCGGCTGACAAGCCGGTTGGCCTACGTCCTCAATCCCGGCTTATAACCGCCCTTCCCGATCTCACGCCCGTTCCAAGGAGGTGACCCGCGGCGAATTCCAGATTCGAACATCCCTCGCATCGTTCCAGGCATTCATCACCACGGAATCGGAGGTTCCCATGAAAAAAGCACTGACGGCGGCGGCGGTCCTGCTCCTCCTCGCTTCGCCCCTCCTGGTCGCCCAATCCCGGGACACGGGGGCCATCCGGGGGAAGGTCGCGGACGAGCAGGGCGCGCCCCTGCCCGGCGCGGCCGTGACCCTGACCAGCCCGAACCTGATGGGGACGCGGTCCTTCGTCACCGACGCCAACGGCGATTTCCGCTTTCCCGCCCTGCCGCCCGGCACCTACGCCCTCAAGGCCGAGCTGGCCGGCTTCGGCACCTACATCCAGGAGGCCATCCGGCTGACGACGACGACGACCCTGAACATCGACATCGTCCTCAAGCCGGCCGCCGTGGCCGAGGAGATCACGGTCGTGGCCCAATCGCCGACGGTCGACGTCAAGTCCACCGAGACGGCCTCGGTCACCCTGTCGAGCGAGATCCTGCGCAACATCCCCTACAGCCAGTTCACGTCCGACATCGTCAACATGGCCCCGGCCGTCAACAACGACACGGCCTACGGCGCCTCCTCGGGCACGGGCGTCGCCTGGCAGATGGACGGCGTCGGGGTCGGCGATCCGGCCGGCGGCACGTCCTGGGTCTTCCTCAACCACAACACCATCGAGGAGGCCAAGGTCATGGGCGTCGGGCTGCCCGCCGAATACGGCGCCTTCACCGGGGTCATCTTCAACCTCATCACCAAGTCCGGCGGCAACAGGCTGTCCGGGCACGTCGAGTTCCTGTTCCAGGGCAAGCAGACCGACAAGCCGGCCGGCCTCTGGCAGACGTCCAACAACAGCGCCTACGCCGGGGACTTCCCCGACATCACCGCGCCCATCGACTCCATGCTGGACGTCAACTTCCAGCTGGGCGGCCCGATCGTCAAGGACAAGCTGTGGTTCTTCCTGGGCGCCCAGATGTTCAAGGAGTGGTGGTACGCCACCGGCTTCCCCGAGGCCGACAAGTACAACGAGCCGCGGGGCTTCCTCAAGCTGACGGCCCAGCTCAGCCCGAAGACCAACCTCAGCTTCTCCGTCGAGCGCGACACCTACGAGCGGACCAACCGCGGCGCCTCGGCCACGACCCTGCCCGAGTCGACGGTCCTGCAGACGGGCCCCGAATGGGTCATGAACTTCAACCTGACCAACGTCCTCAGCACGAACTCCTTCTTCGACGTCAAGGGGGCCTTCTTCGACGGCACGTACAACCTGGAGCCCAAGGTCAGCCGCGACGTCGCCGGCCACTTCTTCCAGAACGACGACCCGGAGATGCCCGGCAGCGGCAACAAGCGGCATTTCAGCTCCGGCTACTGGGCCGAGCATCCCCGGACGCGCTACCAGGTCAACGCCAGCTTCACCCACTACGCCGAGGACTTCCTGGCCGGTTCCCACGACTTCAAGTTCGGGGCCGAGTTCGAGCGCTCCATCGTCCAGGACCACTACGGCTACACCGGGGTCAACCACCGCTACTACGTCGACTACTGGTACCCCGAGTACGGCTACAACGGGCCCTACCTGGCCTACGAGTACGCCGGCTACAACTTCGATACCCGCTTCGTCCGCCTGGAGGCCTTCGCCCAGGACAACTGGCAGGTCACGAAGCGCCTAAACATCAGCCTGGGCCTGCGCTTGAGCCAGAACTGGGGCACCGCCAAGGACGTGCCCGGCGTGCCCTGGAACACCAACCGCATCGCCCCGCGCCTCGGCTTCACCTTCGACCTGCTCGGCGACAAGACCACGGTCCTCAAGGGCCACTACGGGCAGTTCACCGAGGGCATGTACGCCTACATGTACGACCGCCTCAATCCCGACGTCGCCGACCGGATCGACTACTACTGGGACGGCGAGGGCTGGTCCGAGTACAACCGGACGACCCACGGCGTATGGCAGCTCGACGCGAACATCAAGCACCCCTACCTCAACCAGTTCACCCTCGGCCTGGAGCGGGAGATGTTCAAGGACGCCTCTCTGTCCGTGACCTACGTCAACCGCCGCTGGAAGAACCCCATCGGGGCTTGGGACGACGCGGCCACCTGGGAGCCCGTCACGGTCTACAACTCGGCCCTCGACCGGGATTTCGAGATCTACCAGCTGACCTCGGGCGACGTCCACGACTACTGGATCGGCAACGTCGACGTGCCCCGCAACGGCATCCCCGTCGGCCTGTACCGGAAGTACTGGTGCCTCGAGGTCCTGTTCAACAAACGCTTCTCCAACCGCTGGCAGCTGATGGCCTCCTACGTCTACGGCCGGGCCTTCGGCAACCTCGACAACGGCTCGTCGGACGACGTCGGTTACGGCATCGGCTCCGCCGACAACTACGTCTTCAATCCCAACTTCTTCATCAACGGCGAGGGCCATTCAACCAACGACCCAACCCACATGATCAAGCTCCAGGGCACTTACGTCCTGCCCCTGGACATCACCTTCAACGCCTATCTCCACGCCATCACCGGCGACGCCTGGACGACCCGCGTCCGGAGCAGTCGGCTGGCCCAGGGCCGGGTGACCTTCCTGGCCGAGCAGCGCGGCCTCTACCACTACCCCATGGACACTCAGCTCGACCTGCGGCTGGAGAAGACGTTCACCATGGCCGGCAAGTACAAGCTCGGCTTCATCCTGGACGTCTTCAACGCCCTGAACGCCGACACCGTCACGTCCTGGGGGACGCGGGCCGGCTACGACTGGTATTTCGATGGCGACTACCCGTCGACCGACGGGCACGAGCTCTACGGCCTGACCCTGCCTCGGCGGGCACGGCTCGGCATTCGGCTGACCTTCTAGGCTCGCGTCCGAAGAACGATTCCGAGAGGGCGGCGGGACCTCCCGCCGCCCTCTTTTTTGGGGACACGTACCTCCGGTACATGTCCCCGTTCGTTCGCTCCCGCCCCCGGCGGCCCGGCCGCCCGGGGTTTTTTTATGCTAGAATGGGCTTCAGCGAGGTTCGCGATGCGCAAGAGAACGCCGATCGCCGTCTACGCCGTCGTCGCCGTCGCGGCGGCCGCGGCCGCCTGGCTCGTCCTCCGGCCCGGGCGGGCCGATCTCGCCAAGCTCCGCGGCGGCAAGGACTTCAACGTCGTCCTCGTCACGGTCGACACGCTGCGGGCCGACAAGGTCGGCTGCTACGGCAATCCCCTCGTCCGCACCCCGGCCATGGACGCCCTGGCCGCGGCCGGCATCCGCTTCGAGAACTGCGTCAGCCAGACCCCCCTGACCCTGCCTTCCCACACGACCATCATGACCGGGACCCTGCCGCCGTTCCACGGCGTCCGCGACAACGGCGGCTTCGTCGCGCCGGACGGCCTGTCCACCCTGGCCGAGTCCTTCAAGGCCGGCGGCTACGACACGGCCGCCTTCGTCGCCGCCTACGTCCTCGACTCCAAGTGGGGCCTCGACCAGGGCTTCGACACCTACTTCGACAAATTCGACCTCAGCCGCTTCGAGCGCATCTCCCTCGGCGAGGTCCAACGGCCGGCCAACGAGGTCATGGACGAAGCCCTGGCCTGGCTCGGGGCCCGCAAGGGCGGCAAGTTCTTCGCCTGGATCCATCTCTACGACCCCCACAGCCCGTACACTCCGCCGGCGCCCTACGACTCCGAATACGCCTCGAACCCCTACTTGGGGGAAGTGGCCTTCACCGACAGCCAGATCGCCCGCCTCGCGGACACCCTCGACCGCGAGGGCCTGCGGGACGACACCTTCGTCGTCCTGGCCGCCGACCACGGAGAGAGCCTGGGCGAGCACCAGGAGAGCACCCACGGCTTCTTCGTCTACCAGGAGGCCGTCCACGTGCCCCTCATCGTCGCGACGCCCTTCGCCGGGCTGCGCGGCGTGACCTCGAAGGAGGTCGTCGGCCTGGTCGACGTCATGCCGACCGTCTGCGAGATGGCCGGCCTGCCCGTGCCCGCCGAGGTCCAGGGCCGCAGCCTGGTCCCGTCGTTCTTCGCGCCGGGGGCCGGGCCCTCCCGCCTGGCCTACGCCGAGACCTTCTATCCCCGCTACCACTACGGCTGGTCGGACCTGCGCAGCGTCCAGGACGGCCGCTGGAAGCTCATCGTCGCCCCGGTGCCCGAGCTCTACGACCTCGAGCGGGACCCCGACGAGGAGAAGAACCTCGTCTACCTCGAGAAAGGGGTCTACGAGGACCTCTCGGCCCGGGCCCGGACCTTCATGGCCGAGGCCGAGCGGGGCGCGCACCAGGTCGATCTGGGCAAGATCGACGAGGAGACCCGCGAGAAGCTGGCCGCCCTCGGCTACATCGGCTCGTTCACCGACCCCTCCCGGCTCCAGGGCCAGAAGCTGTCCGATCCCAAGGACAAGATCGGCGTCTTCAACCTGCTGTCCAAGTCGCGGGAATCGGGCATGAACGGCAACATCGACGAGGCCGTGAGCACGATCGAGGCCATCATCGCCGAGGACCCGACCATCTCGGACGCCTACTTCTCGCTCGGCAACGTCCTCTACAAGGCCCGCCGCTTCGAGGAGGCCATCGACGCCTTCGACAAGTCGCTCGAACTCAAGCCGGACGACTCCTTCACGGTCATCAACATCGCCAACTGCTACCAGGCCATGGGCCGCTTCGACGACGGCGAGACGTTCGTCCTCGACTACCTGGCCCGGGGCTTCCAGGACTCCCAGCTGCTCTTCCTGCTCGGCAACCTCAAGGTCCACCAGGGCCAGCCCGAGAAGGCCATCCCCTATTTCGAGCGGACCCTCGAGGAGAACCCGCGCTCGGCTTCGGCCCACAACGCTCTGGGAGCGGTCTACATCAACCGCGACGGCGGCGCCGCCGACCTGGCCCGGGCCGAGGAGCACCTCCTGGCCGCCTCGGCCATCAATCCCACCCTCATGAGCGTCCGCTACAACCTGGCCCAGGTCCGCGAGAAGCAGGGCCGGATGGATGAGGCCGCCGAGCTCTACCTCCAGGAGGTCCGCGACCTGCCCAAGAGCTACAAGGCGCTATACAACCTGTCGCGAGTGTACCGGCTGACGGGACGGGAAGACGAGGAATACGAGACCCTGAAGAGGACGATCGAGGTCGAGCCCGACTTCCCCATCGCCTATTTCTACCTGGCCCGCATCCACCTCCGCCGGGGCGCCGGGTACGAGGAGGCCATCGGCTGGGTCCGCAAGGCCATCGAGCTCAAGCCGGCCCCGGCCGACCTGCCGCTGGGGTATTTCCTGCTGGCCGACCTCTACAACCGCGTAGGGGACCAGGGCCGGTCCGAAGAGAACGCGAGGCTGGGCCAGGCCGCGGCGGCCAAGGCCAAGGCGAAGAGCTGATCTAGATCTCGAAGGCCCGTTCGACCGCGGCCTTGCTCCCGTCGGTGGTGTTGGTCACGACCGCCTTCAGGGTGTAGGCCCCCGGCTTGAGCGGCGCCACGGCCTCGACCGTGAAGTCCTCCGTCAGGACGGTCTTCAGCCGGTCGACCGGCACCTCGAGGGGGTACTTCCGGGAGAACACCCAGGCCTCGGCGCCGGAGGCGTCGAGGACCCGGATGTCCACGTCCAGGGCGCCCTCGAAGCGGTCGCCTTTGGACTTCATCCAGATATTCTTGTAGGGCAGGACCAGCGTGATCCGGGCCCCGTCCTCGCCCGACGGGTCGACGCGGGCCTCGAGGCCCGCCAGGGCGGCGGGCCGGGCCGACAGGGCGTAGCCCGGCGGCAGGTTCTCCAAGGGCTGGTTCCATTGGCGCTGGGCCTGGTTGAGGACCCCGATCTGGGTCGCGCTCGAGGGCTCGAGCCGGTAGTCGTCGACCCAGCGCTCGTCGACGAAGGTGATGGGGAAGAAGCCGTACCACCAGATCTCCGTCGGCACGCCGTAGAAGGTCACGCCGCGGGGGTAGGTCTCGCGGTTGTCGGGCGGCCCGAGGGTGATCCAGACGCGGCCGCGGTCCTGGAGCCAGCCGGGCGAGGCGCCGCCGGAAAAGAGCCGGTTGGACTGGTCGAGGCGCTTGAAGTACTCGATCTTGAACTCGTTCTCCTCGGTCTTGGGGGAGGGATCGCGCCGCCGCCAGAAGTCGGCGATGAAGTCCTCCCGGGCCTCGGGGGCCAGGGCCAGGAAGGCCTTCCGCTCGTCGGCCGTGATGATGTAGCGGACCTTGGAGACGAAGTCCCGGCTCTTGGCGTCGAGCCGCTTCTCGACGCGCGACGTGGCGCAGGCCGCCGCCAGGACCCCGGCGAGAACGACCGAAAGGACGGCGCTCGGGCGCGCGAGAGGGCTCATTTTTTCTCCTTCATCCGGTCCTGGAGGTCGGCCAGCTTCTTCTTGACCTCTTCCTGGGCCGGATTGAGCTCGAGGGACTTCTTCCAGGCCGTCAGCGCCCCGGCCAGGTCGCCGGTCTTGACGTAGCAGTCGCCGATGGCGTTGAGGACGACGAGGTTTGTGCCGAAAGAGGTCAGGTAGTCCTTGTAATAGCCGACGGCCTCGGCGTACCGGCCGAGGGCCTGGGCGCTCTCGCCGAGGAACTGGGCGAACTCGAAGTTCTGCTTGTCCCGGTAGAACGGCAGGGCCACGGACCGCACCCCGTCGTAGTCCTTGGCCGCCAGCAGGACGCGGCAATAGTCCAGGGCGAACGGGGCCGACTCCGGGGCCCGGCGGTAGGCCGCTTCGAGCAGGGCCCGGGCCTTGGCCGCGTCGCCGGCCTGGAATTGCTGCAGGCCCAGGATGTGCGGGTAGGCCGGGTCGCCCGCGGCGGGCAGCGGCTGGTAGATGATCCAGGCCCGCGGCAGGGCCGTGGCCAGGCTGATGTAGAAATCCGACTTGGAGGACAGCACGGCCGCGCCGGCCGCGTCGAGCACGGTGACCTCGGCCGCGTAGTAGTCGGGCGGGAAGCCGGCCAAGGGGAACTCCTCGGTGATGCGGAACGGGTCGGCGGCGCCGCGCAGATCCTGGCTCCGCTCGACGACGGGCTGGCCGCCGCGGACGAGGGCCACGCGGACCCGGCCGCCCTCCCGCAGGGCCGGCGTCAGCCCGCCCAGCTCGGAGTACAGGGACAGGGTATCGGCGAGGACGAAGTCGTTGCGGGGCGAGGGCACGATCTGGACCTGGCCGAAGGTGAACGGCTTGATCTGCCCGGCGAAGGCGGGATTGCGCACGGTCCGGTTGCCCAGGACCGGCGGGCTCAGGGTCAGCGTCCGGGCCGGCGGGATGGTCAGCGAGGCCTCGATGGAGCTGAACTCCTTGGAGACCGTGTTCTTCCAGAGCAGGCTGAACTTGTAGTCGCCGTCGATGAGCGGGAAGGCGTCCTGGACGGAGACCTTGCGGTCCTTGATCTTGAGGAACTGGTCGCCCTGCAGCTCGATGGGGATGGTCCGGTCGAACTGGTAGACGGGCTTCCCCGCGGCGTCCGAGACGATGCCGTTGATCTCGAAGGTCGTCCGGAACAGGTCGCCGACGCGTTCCAGGCTGAGCCGTCCCGGCTCGAGGAGGTAATGGACGAAGGCCCGCCCGGCGCCGTCGCGGGTGACCTGGACGAGGGCGTCGCTGTCGATGTAGTTGGCCGTGTACTCGACCTCGATGACGTCCTTGTAGCGGAGGAGCTTGTCGGCGTAGGCGCTGCGGACGGCGTCGTAGGCGGACTGGGGGATCTTCTGGCCGATCAGGATGTCGGAGGAGACCGAGGGCGTCGAGCCCATGACGTACTCGTTGGGGATGAGGGTCAGGGAGACCTGGGCGATGAGGGGCTCGATCTGCATGAGCTGGCGGTAGGCGTCGATGTAGCTGGTCTGGTCCCCGCTGTAGAAGGGCAGGAGCTTCTGGGGCCCGTCCTTCATCGGCGAGTAGAGGATGTAGTCGCCGGCGTCGTTGGGCTTGAAGAAGACGATGTTGAACGAGCTGGGCAGGCTGGTCGTCGCCAGGCCCGAATAGAACCAGATGAGCATGGGGTAGACGTCGCTGAGGTTCTCGTACTTCTCGATCTGCTTGGGCTCGCCCAGGGTGATGTAGATGCGGCCCCGGTCCGAGCGCCAGCCGCCGGCGGCGAGGCCGCGGCCGAAGTTGTCGTTGGCGTACTTGATGCGCCGGTAATGCTCGTCCTTGGCCTCGTTCTGGGGAGTCGACGGGTCGGTGTCTCGGGCCTTCCAGAAGGCCTCGATGAACATCTCCCGCTCGCGGTCGTTGGAGAGCTGGAGGAAAACGGCCTTCTCCTTGGGGGAGATGATGTAGACGACCTCCTCCTGGAGCCAGTCGCGGTAGCGGGGCGGCAGGTCCTTGACGGCGGCCTTCTGGGCCGCGGCGGGCAGGGCGAAGAGCAGGACGCCGGCGAGGACGGCGGCGGTTCTCGGTCTCATGAAGGGGTTCCTTTCGTGTCCGACCCGGACGTTTCAGTGTACCCCCTCCGGGCCGCTTTTTCAAGGCGGCCGGACGGGCCGAAAGCGCTTGCAATCGCCCGTCGCTTTCTCTACACTGGACCCTCCGTCATGAAGTTCGTCGCCGATCTCCACATCCACTCCAAGTTCTCGCGGGCCACGTCCAGGGACATGTCCTTCGAGACCCTCTCGCCCTGGGCCAAGGTCAAAGGCATCTCCCTGCTGGCGACCGGCGACTTCACCCACCCGGAGTGGCTGTTCCTGATGAAGGAGAAGCTCGAGCCGATGGGCAACGGCTTCCTGCGGTTCAAGAACGGGACGACCGTCCTCGACGCCCCGCCGTTCCGCGGCCTGCCCGTGCTGGGGCGGCCGCTGGCCTTCGTCCTGGCCTCCGAGCTGAGCTTCATCTACTCCAAGGGCGGCAAGGTCCGCAAGGTCCACGTCATGGTCCTGGCCCCGGACTTCGAGTCGGTCGAACGGATCAACGCCCGGCTCCAGGCCGTCGGCAACCTGGCCTCGGACGGCCGGCCCATCCTGGGCCTCGACGTCCGCCTGTTCTGCCGCATGGTCGCCGAGGCCGCGCCGCGGGCCGTCGTCATCCCCTCGCACGTCTGGACGCCCTGGTTCTCGCTCTTCGGGGCCAACAGCGGCTTCGACCGCGTCGAGGAGTGCTTTGAGGAGATGACGCCCATGATCTTCGCCCTGGAGACGGGGCTGTCCTCCGACCCGGCCATGAACCGGCGCCTCTCGGCCCTCGACCGCTTCGCCCTGGTCTCCAATTCCGACGCCCACTCCCCGTCCAAGATCGGCCGCGAGGCCAACGTCTTCGACACGGACTTCAGCTACCGCGGCCTGGTCGAGGCCCTGCGGGCCAACGACCCGGCCCGCTTCCTCTACACGGTCGAGTTCTTCCCGGAAGAGGGCAAGTACCACTACGACGGACACCGCAAGTGCGGCGTCGTCAGCGCCCCGCGGGAGAGCCTGAAGACGGGCGACCTCTGCCCCCGCTGCGGCAAGAAGCTGACCGTCGGCGTCGCCCATCGCGTCGAGGAGCTGGCCGACCGCGAGCCGGGCGAGGGGCCGGCGGGACGGGTGCCCTTCAAGAACCTCATCCCCCTCAACGAGCTCATCGCCGAGGCCGTCGGCAAGACGCCCGAATGCCAGGGCGTCTGGGACCTCTACTTCCATTTCGTCCGCGAGTTCGGCGACGAGCACGCCATCCTGACCGAGGTCCCCGTGGCCGAGCTGGCCCGCGTCGCCCCCGAGCGCGTGGCCGAGGCCGTCGACCGGATGAGGCGGGGCCAGGTCCGCATCGAGCCCGGCCACGACGGCGAGTACGGGACCATCCGCATCTTCGGCGGCGAGCCCGCGGCCGAGGCCTGCACGCCCCAATTGAGCCTGTTCTAGGCCATTTGACAAGCCCGGACCCGGCCACTATATTGGTGTCGGAACGAACCGGCCATGCAGATCGAGATGAAGGTCAAGGGGCTCGTCGTCGACCCCATCTCCAAGATGCCCATCGTCGTTCTGGAGAACCCCCGCGACGAGCAGATCCTGCCCATCTGGATCGGGGTCTTCGAGGCCAACGCCATCGCCCTGACCATCGAGAACGTCCCCACCCCGCGGCCGATGACCCACGATCTCCTCAAGAGCTTCCTGGAGAAGCTGGGCATCGCCATCGAGAAGATCGTCGTCAACGACGTCCGCAACAACACCTTTTTCGCCCTCATCCACTGCCGCCGGGCCGAGCAGGAGATCGTCATCGACTCCCGGCCCTCGGACGCCATCGCCCTGGCCTTGCGCATGGCCTCGCCCATCTTCGTCGAGGACGAGGTCGTCAAGAAGGCCAACGGCCTGAAGTTCGACGAGAAGGTCGAGTCCTCGGAGAAGCTGCGCAGCTGGCTCGAGGGTCTCCGGCCCGAGGATTTCGGCAAGTACAAGATGTGAAGGACGGGGACCCGGCCCCGTTCTTTACGTGCGCATCCTCGAGATCCCGACGATCCCTCCCAACCCGAACAGCAGATTGGCCCCCCACGCCCCCAAGAACGGGCTTAGGACCCCCGCGGCGCCGAGGCTGCGGCAAAGGGCGAACGTCCCCCAGTAGGCCATGGCCAAGGCCAGGCTGAGGCCGAGGCCGACGAGCGTCCCTTTGCGGCCCATGCGGAAGCCGAACGGGACGGCCAGCAGCGACATGATCAGGCTGACGAAGGGCAAGGCGATCTTGCCGGCCAGGGCCGCCCGCAGCCGGACGGCCGGGAAGCCCATGGCCCGGACGTCGGCGACGTAGCGCCCGAGCTCGCCATACGTCATCCGTAGAGGCTCCCGCCAGGGCGTCCGGAAGACGGCGATGTCGCCGGTCACGTCGAGCCGGCCGGCCTCCGACCGCGACAAGGCCGGGCCGGGCCCGGCGCCGTAACGCCGGGTCCAGCCGTTCCGATAGACGAGCGCGTTCCCATCGAACGAGGCCGACTCGGCGAAGGTCCGGCTGACGAGGACCTCGCGCCCCGGCCCCGGCGGCTCCCGGCCCTCCCCGGGCTCCGGGAGAAAGCCGGTCTCGAGGACGGAGAGACGGCCGAAGGTCGACGCGCGGGGCTCGAAATAATCGAAATGGTAGATCCGGGCGCCGTACCGCCCGAGGACCCAGTTCCGGTTGAGATAGCTGGAGCGCCGCGGCGGCATGTCGTAGAGGTCGTTCCAAGCCGCCTCGGCCCGGAGGCGCGAGGCGGGAACGACGCGCTCCTGGACGAGGAACGCGATCGCGCTCGCGGCCGCGGCCAGGGCCAGGACCGGGAGGACGGTCCGGTAGACGCTGACGCCGCAGGCCTTCAGGGCCGTGGCTTCGTTCGTCCGGGCCAGGAGGCCGAGGGCCAGGAGCGCCGCCGCGAGGACGGCCACGGGCAGGAGGAAGGGCAGGAGTTCGGGCAGCTTGGCCAGCGCGTAGCGGGCGGCGAGCCCGACGGGTTTGCCGGCGTAGCGGACCTCGTCCCAGGTCTCGAGGAACGTGAACAGGAAGGCCGCGGCGGACAGGGCCGCGAGAACGAAAGCCAGGAGAACAAGGAACTTCCGGGAGATATAGCGGTCGAGGAGGCCGGGAAAGCGGAAGGCCGGAAAACGGGACCTCGCGCGGCCGCCGTCGACCGCGGCCGGGCGCGATGGGGCCTCCGCCGTTTCCCGGGCGGCCGCCGGCCGCGGCGGGCGTCCGCGGGGGCCGGAGATCCGGCGTCGCAAGAGGAGCCAGACGGCCGCGACGGTGAGCAGGAGGTTCGGGCCCCACATGCCCGCCGGCGCGGACAGGCGCCCGTCCATGGCCGCCCTCTCGCCGGCCGTGATCAGGACGTAATAGACGAGGACGAGGGCCAAGCCCAGGGAGAAGCCGCCCATGCGTCCGGCCCGGCCGGCCATGACCCCGAGGGGCAGCCCGAGCAGGGCAAAGACCAGGCAGGCGGCCGCCAGGGCGAACTTCTTGTGGATCTCGATCCGGTGGGCCCTGACCTGCCGGACCGCGTCCCCCGCCGCCGGTGGGGTGGCCTTCAGGGCCTCGAGATCGCGCGTCAGCTCGCCGATGTCCTTTTCCCGGACCCTCTTCGCCGTGGCCAGGGAAGGGAACATCCCGGCGACGTCGATCTCCTCCTCCAGGCGGTCGAACGCGGTCACGGTGTCATCTCCCGGCGAGGCCAGCGGACCGGAATAGGAGGTGCCGCCGGTGAGCTCCAGGATGGCCCGCCTCTCCTCCGGGAACAGGCGGATCCGCCCCGAACGGGCCATGAGGAACCGCGGATTCTCCGGGTCCCGGCCCATGGACGCGAAGACGTCGCGCCAAGTCCCGTCGGGGTCGACATCCCGCACCAGGAAGACCAGGCCGGGGAAGGTCTCGTTGAACTCGCGCGGCTCGACGTCGAGCTGAACGCGGGCGACGACCGATCCCGTCATGGCCCGGACCCAGGCGCCGTTGGCCCGGGGCGCGAGGATGAGGGCGAGGGGCAGGGTCGAGATCATGCCGGCCAGGCCGAAGACCGCGATCGGCCGGGCCAGCCCGCCCGGCCCGACGCCGAGCGACCGGAAGGCGACGATCTCGGAGTCGGCCGAGAACCGGGCCAGCCCGCCCAGGACGCCCAAGAGGACGGCCATCGGCAGGGCGAAGACCAGGATCGAGGGGATGAGGAGGCCGAAGAGGCGCAGGGCCGCGAGGAGCGGCACGCCCTTGGCGATGAACAGGTCGGCCAGGAGCAGGGCTTCGTTCATCAGCAGGACGAAGGAAACGAGGAGAAGGCCGACGAGGAACGGCGGCACGACCTCCCGCAGGACGTACCGGTCGATGAGGCGGACCATCGGACGTGACTATAACATAAAAAAAGCCCCGGGCGGGAGGCCGCCCGGGGCTGGCGATGCGTGGCGCGCGGGGCGCGATCAGTACATGTCGCCCGGAGGCGTCGGATAGGCGGGCTTCTTGTCCTCCTCGGGCATCTCGGCGATGAGGCCCTCGGTGGTCAGCAGGAGGCCGGCGATCGAGGACGCGTTCTGGAGCGCGATCCGGACGACCTTGGTCGGGTCGAGGATGCCGCCCTTGATCATGTCCTCGTACTTCTCGGTCAGGGCGTTGAAGCCCATGTCCTGCTTCATCTCCTTGACCTTCTCGACGACCACGGAGCCTTCGAAGCCGGCGTTGGCCGCGATCTGGCGGAGGGGCTCTTCGATGGCCCGCTTGATGATGTTGGCGCCGATCTGCTCGTCGCCCTCGAGCTGGAGCTTCTCGACGGCCTTCTGGGCGCGGATCAGGGCCACGCCGCCGCCGGGCACGATGCCCTCCTCGACGGCCGCCTTGGTGGCGTGCATGGCGTCCTCGACCCGGGCCTTCTTCTCCTTGAGCTCGGTCTCGGTGGCCGCGCCGACCTTGATCAGGGCCACGCCGCCGACCATCTTGGCCAGCCGCTCCTGGAGCTTCTCGCGGTCGTAGTCGGAGGTCGTCTCCTCGATCTGGGCGCGGATCTGTTTGATCCGGGCCTGGACGTCGCTGGCCTTGCCCAGGCCCTCGACGATGGTCGTGTTGTCCTTGTCGATGACGACCTTCTTGGCCTCGCCGAGCCAGTCGGCGCTGACCTTCTCGAGCTTGACGCCGATCTCCTCGGTGATGACCTGGCCGCCGGTCAGGACGGCGATGTCCTCGAGCATGGCCTTGCGGCGGTCGCCGAAGCCGGGGGCCTTGACGGCGCAGCACTGGAAGGTGCCCTTGAGCTTGTTGACGACGAGCGTGGCCAGGGCCTCGCCCTCGACCTCCTCGGCCACGACGAGCAGGGGCCGGCCCATGCGGGCGACGTTCTCGAGCAGGGGCAGGAAGTCCTTGAGGTTGGAGATCTTCTTCTCGTGGAGCAGGATGAGGGGCTTCTCGAGGACGCACTCCATCCGCTCGGGATCGGTGACGAAGTAGGGCGACAGGTAGCCGCGGTCGAACTGCATGCCCTCGACCGTCTCCATCGTGGTCTCGAGGCCCTTGGCCTCCTCGACCGTGATGACGCCGTCCTTGCCGACCTTGTCCATGGCCTCGGCGATGATCTTGCCGATGGAGGGGTCGTTGTTGGCCGAGATGGCGCCGACCTGGGCGATCATCTCGCCGCTGACCTCGCGGCTCATCTTCTTGAGCTCGCCGATGGCGGCTTCGACGGCCTTGTCGACGCCCTTCTTGATGAGGGTCGGGTTGGCGCCGGCCGTGACGTAGCGCAGGCCCTCGCCGTACACGGCCTGGGCCAGGACGGTAGCCGTCGTGGTGCCGTCGCCCGCGACGTCGGACGTCTTGGACGCGACTTCCTTGACCAGCTGGGCGCCCATGTTCTCCCAGGGGTCCTTGAGCTCGACTTCCTTGGCGACGGTGACGCCGTCCTTGGTGCTGGTGGGCGAGCCGAACTTCTTGTCGAGGACGATGTTCTTGCCGCGGGGGCCGAGCGTCGCCTTGACGACGTTGCTGAGGACGTTCACGCCCTTGAGCAGGGCGTGGCGGGCCTCGTCTCCGGAAAGGATCTGTTTAGCCATGGTGTCTCCTTCTGCTCCTTACTTCTCGATGACGGCGAGGATCTCTTCCTCGCGGACGATGACGTGCTCGACGTTGTCGATCGTCACTTCGGTGCCGCTGTACTTGCCGATGAGGACGCGGTCGCCCTTCTTGACCGCCAGGGCGATCGTCTTGCCCTCGTCGTTGACCCGCCCCTTGCCGGCCTCGATGACCTCGGCCTCCTGGGGCTTCTCCTTGGCCGTGTCCGGGATGATGATCCCGCCTCTCTTGACTTCCTGTTCCTCGAGCCGCTTGAGGAGCACTCGGTCGTACAGAGGATGAACTTTCATGGGTACCTCCTTGGGTTTACCTAAAATTTAGCAGTCACAAAATGTGAGTGCTAATAATACAAAAATCGGGCCCGTTTGTCAAGGGGTAATTTCGAAAATATTGGCAGTCTTGAGCGTTGACTGCTAATATCTTTTCTTGATCTTGAGGACCTTGATCCGGTTGTGGAGGGTGTTGCGGTGGATGCCGAGGGAGCGGGCCATCTTGGTCTGGTTCCCTTCGTGCTTGCGGGCCGTCTGCTCGTAGAAGATCTTCTCGAACTCGCGCAGGGCGTCCTTGAGGCTGATCTCCTTGTCGACCATGTCCCGGACGATGAGCTCCATCCGCTGGTGGAGATTGAGGTCGCTAGATCTCTTGTCCATGTTTCCCTCCGCTCTCGCGGATCCTTTTGTACGAGGAGTTGAACCGGGCCCGCAGGTCCTGCGGGATCATGTTGACGACGGCCCGGGCCACGCCCAGGCAGGCCGGGGCCACGGCCGAGGTCTCCAGGGCCGGCTTGGCGACCTCGAAGGAGACCAGGGCGAAGACGATGATGCCGCAGATGAGGACGGCCTTGAGAAAGCCGAAGACGGCCCCGAACAGCCGGTTGGCGAAGGCCAGCGGCCCTTTCATGGCCTTGGTCAGGAGGTGGCCGGCGACGGCCCCGGCGATCATGACCAGCACGAACAGCAGCAGGAAGCCGAGGAAGTTGCTGAGCAGGCGGTTGTGGATGAAGGTCTCGAAGAGCCCGGCCGTCCGCTCGTAATAGAAGCTGGCCAGGACGAGGCCCGCGACGACCGCGACCAGGCCGATGACCTGTTTGACGAAGCCCTTGAAGATGCCCACGACGGCCGTCACGACCATGATGGTCACGAGCAGGATGTCGAGCCAGTTCATCTCGCGCCTCCCCGTCTCTCCCGCAGCCGCTCGACCATGCCGTAGTCCCCCTCGGCCAGGGCGCCGAAGGCGACGTGGGGCTTGATCCGGCCGTGGAAATCCGAACCGGCCGTGGCCACGAGATCGAGCTCCGCGGCCAGCCGGCGGTAGGACCCCGTCTGCTCGGCCGTGTGGTAGAACGTGTAGACCTCCATCCCGGCCAGGCCGTGCTCCCGGAGGACCCTGGCGTCCTCGGCCGTCGTCCTCTGGAAGTAGGCCCCGGGGTGGGACAGCACCGGCGCGCCCCCCGTCTCGGGGGCCGCCGCCAGGACGTCGAGCAGGGCCACGAACCGCTTGGGGACCCAGGCGGGCCGGCCCTCGGCGAAGTAATCCTTGTAGAACATGTAGGGCGCGAAGGGGCGGTTCTCCGGCCGGCGGAAGGCCTCCAGGGCCGGGTGGCCGGCGTTGGCCTCGCTGTCGAGGAGGATCTGGGCGATCTTGACGCCGAGGGGCGGCACGCCGTTGGACTTGGCCTCGACCTCCTCGACGGTCAGGGCGAAGCCGAGGCCGCGGAGCTTCCCGATCCGCTCCCGCGTCTCGTCCATGCGGCAGGCCGTCTGGCGCTCGATGATGCCGGCCAGGGCCGGGCTCGTCCAGTCGACGAAGGGCAGCAAGAGATGGAACTCGCGGCCGTCGAACAGGGTCGTCACCTCGATGCCGGGGATGACCTCGACGCCCGCCGCCCGGCCCAGCTCGACGGCCTCGGGATAGGCGGCCACAGTGTCGTGGTCGGCGATGGAGAAGGCCCTCAGGCCGCGCTCCGCCGCGAAGCCGACCAGCTCGGCCGGCGCAAAGTCCCCGTCCGAGCTCAGGTTCGAGTGGACGTGGAAGTCGACCCGTCCGCTCATGCGATGTCGTCGAGCCCGGTCAGGAGCTTGTAGATCTCGAGGTATTTCTGGGACGTCTTGGCGACGATGTCCGGGGGCAGGTCCGGCGGCGGGGTGTTCTTGTCCCAGCTCGTCGTCTCGAGGTAATCGCGGACGAACTGCTTGTCCAGGCTGGGCTGGGACTTGCCGGGCTCGTACAGGGCCAGCGGCCAGAAGCGCGAGGAATCGGGGGTGAAGATCTCGTCGATGAGGACGATCTCGTCGCCGTCGCAGCCGAACTCGAACTTCGTGTCGGCGATGATGATGCCCTTGGAGACGGCGTAAAGGGCGGCCTTCTGGTAGAGCTCCAGGCTGGCCTTGCGGATCTTGCCGGCCAGCTCGGCGCCGATCTCCTTCTCGACGTCCTTGAAGGAGATGTTGACGTCGTGGCCGTGCTCGGCCTTGGTCGAGGGCGTGAAGATGGGCTCGGGCAGGCGGTCGGACTCCTTGAGCCCCTTGGGGATCTTGAGGCCGCAGATCTTGCCCGTCGTCTTGTACTCCTTCCAGCCGGAGCCGGAGAGATAGCCGCGGACGACGCACTCGACGGGAATGACCTTGGTCCTCTTGACCAGCATCGAGCGCTTGGCCAGGATGTCGGCGAAGGGGGCCAGGGCGGCCGGGAACTCCTTGGTCTCGGTGGCCAGAAGGTGGTTGGGCAGGACCAGGCCGACGAAGTCGAACCAGAACTTCGACAGCTGGGTCAGGACTTTGCCTTTATAGGGGATGAGCGAGGGCAGGACCCAGTCGAAGGCCGAGACCCGGTCCGTGGCGACGATGAGGAGCTTGTCGCCGACCTCGAAGACGTTGCGGACCTTGCCTTTCTTGTGGAGAGGCAGACCGGTCAGTTCGATGTCGCCGATGGGGTTTTCCATGGATTCTCCTTCTGGAACCCGTCAAGGATAGCCAAATCGTTTTCAAAAAGCAAATGGGCCGAGGCCGATGAAATTGACCATCCGGCGGGGGTCGGCGGGATTGCGACGGTAGGACAGGAGGCGCGGTTCGCAGTGTGCACAGGCCGGCCCGGCGGGAACGATCCGGGCCCGGCCGAAGCCCAGGCGCTCGAGGAGCCAGGCGTTGGCTCCGCGGAGGTCGAGGATGTACTTGGGCCTAAGGAGGGGGACATGTACCTCCGGTACGTGTCCCCGGATCGCGAAGACCGCCTCGGGAAAGCCCGCCTCGAGGTAGGCCTCGCGGACCTCGGCGCCGACCTCGTAGCAAGCGGCGCCGATGCAGGGGCCGAGGGCGGCCGTAAGGTCGGCCGGTTTCGAGCCGTAGGCCTCCCCCATGGCCCGGACGGCCTTCTCCAGGATGCGCTTCGCGGTGCCGCGCCAGCCGCAATGGACGGCGGCCACCGCCCGACGCTCGGCGTCGAGGAGCAGGACGGGCAGGCAATCGGCCGTGCGGATGACGAGCAGGAGGCCCGGGACGTCCGTCATCAGGGCGTCGCCCTCGGGCTTGGCGGCGGGCGGGCCGTCCAGACGGACGACGGCGTCGCCGTGGACCTGGCGCATGACGACCGGGGTCATGCCCTTGGCGGCGGCGAAGGCCGCGAAGTCCTCCTCGCTCCAGCGCCCGTCGCCGAAGCCGTGGACGAGGCCGGGGACGGCGAGCCAGCGGGGCACGGTGAGGAAGGGGCTCTTGCTTTCGAACACGGCCCCCCACTCATACCAGAAAGCCGGGGCCCGCTCAAGGTGCCGCCCAAGTATCCGGACGCGGCCGGAGGGCCGGCGGCGGCTTGTCATTTGGGGCCCGTCTCCGTATGATGAGGGGACCATGACGTTCAAGGACAGAGCCATGACCGTCCCCGTTCTCGCAGGCTTCGCTTTCGCCCTCGCCGCCCTGGCGGGCGCCGCCGCGTTCGCGGCCGGGTCCGCCGCCGCGCCGGCCGGACCCGAGCGCCCCCGGGCCCGCGAATTCGGTCTCGTCGTCGGCGTCCTCGCTCCCGGCCCGCTCAATGCCATCACCGACGTCGCCGGGGTGGCCGTCGGACAGGTGACGCTCGTCGAGGGACGGGATGTCCGCACCGGGGTCACGGCCATTCTCCCCCACGGCGGCAACCTCTTCCAGGACAAGGTCCCGGCCGGGATCTCGGTCGCGAACGGCTACGGCAAGCTCACGGGCGTCACGCAGGTCATGGAGCTCGGCACGCTCGAGACGCCCGTCGTCCTGACCAACACCCTGAGCGTCCCGGCCGCGGCCGGCGCCGTCGTCGAGTGGACGCTGGGCCTTCCCGGCAACGAGCGCGTTCCATCGGTCAACCCCGTCGTCGGCGAGACCAACGACGGCTGGCTCAACGACATCCGCGGCCGGCATGTCACCGCGGCCCACGTTCTCGAGGCCATCCGCGGCGCCAAGGGCGGGCCGGTCGAGGAGGGCGCCGTCGGGGCGGGCACGGGCACGACCTGCTTCGACTACAAGGGCGGCATCGGGACGGCCTCGCGCCGCCTGCCCGAGGCCCGCGGCGGCTACACGGTCGGGGTCCTCGTCCAGACGAATTTCGGCGGGGTCCTGACCCTTCGCGGCGTGCCGTTCGACAAACGTGATGCCGGCTCGGGGGCCGGCGGAGCGGGCGGCGCCGCCCCCAATCCCGGCGGCGACGGCTCCTGCATGATCGTCGTGGCCACCGACGCTCCCCTCGACGCCCGCAACCTCGAGCGCCTGGCCAAGCGGGCGCTCATCGGCATCGGCCGGACCGGCGGCTACTTCTCGAACGGCAGCGGCGACTACGCCGTGGCCTTCTCGACCGCGGCCTCCGTCCGCGTCCCCCATCGCTCCGAGGGCCCGACCCGGACGCTCACCGTGCTGAGGGACGACGCCGTCTCGCCGCTCTTCCAGGCCGCGGCCGAAGCGGCCGAAGAAGCCATCCTCAACTCCCTCTTCAAGGCCGTCCGCGCCGAGGGCAAGGACGGGCATGTCGCCGAGGCCCTGCCCCTCGACCGGGTCCGGGAGCTCCTCAAGTGAGCCGGAGAAGGCTCAAGACGATCGGCGTCCTGGGCGGCATGGGCCCCGAAGCCGGGGCCGCTTTCCTCGAACGGATCGTCCGCGAGACCGTCGCGGCCCGCGACCAGGACCATCCGCCGGTCGTCCTCTACAGCCTGCCCCAGGTCCCGGACCGGACGGCGGCCATCCTCCACGGCGGCGAGGACCCGGTGCCGGCCCTCCGGCGCGGGCTGGCGGTCCTCGAGCGCGCCGGGGCGGATCTCGCCGTCATTTCGTGCGTCTCCGCCCATCACTTCCTGCCCCGGCTCGCTCCCCGGTCGCCCCTGCCGTTCATCAGCCTGATCGACGAGACCGTCGCGGCCGCGAGAACGATGAAGCCCGTCCCCCGGTCCATCGGGCTCCTGGCCACGGACGGGACCGTCCGGTCGGGGATCTTCGCCCGGGCCTTCGAGGCCGCCGGGATCGCCGTGCTCACGCCTCCTTCCCGCGAGCAGGCCCGGCTGATGACGGCCATTTACGGCAAACAAGGCATCAAGGCCGGTTTCAGTCGGGGCCCGGCCCGAGAGGCCGTTTTGGCCGTCGCCCGGGGGCTCGTCCGCCGGGGGGCCGGGGCGGTCGTCGCCGGCTGCACCGAGGTCCCCCTGGTCCTCGAGGCGGCCGACCTGGCCGTGCCCCTGATCGACCCCATGACCGCCGGGGCCCGGGCGGCCGTCCGCCGCTCCGGCGCCGTCCTCCGCTGAATGGGGACATTCCCCCGGAAACGGCCCCATTTCCCCGATTTGACTTTGCCGGGGGAATCCGGTATAAATCGGCGGTACTTTTCCCCTGTGAGGAGGTGAAAGTTCTTGGCTTTTGTACAGCTTGACGAAGGCGAAAATCTCGAGAACGCTCTCCGTCGCTTCAAGAGGAAGGTCCAGCAGGAAGCGATCATCAAGGAGATCAAGAAGCACTCGGTCTACTTCAAGCCCGGCGAGAAGCGCCGCATGAAGGAGGCCCAGGCCCGCAAGAGGATGCGCCGGCGCATCAAAAGAGAGCGTGACGTCGAGTACTGAGAACTTTCCAGACTCCTCGGATTCCCAACGTCCCGAACCGGCCCGACGACCGTATTGTGAGGCGGGGTCCATCGCGAGAGAGGGGGCGCCACGGCGACTCAAAAACCCGCATGGCTGAAGGTGCGGCTCCCGTCGCACGGCGAGTATTTCCGCGTCGCGGGGGTCGTCCGCGCCGGCGGCCTGCACACCATCTGCGAGAGCGCCCGCTGCCCCAATATCGGCGAGTGCTGGGAGCGGCGGACGGCCACGTTCCTCATCCTGGGCGACGTCTGCACCCGTAACTGCGGCTTCTGCGCCGTGGCCAAAGGGACGCCGCTCCCGCCCGACCCCGGCGAGCCGGCCCGCGTGGCCGAGGCCGCGGTCCGCCTGGGCCTCCGCTACGCCGTCATCACCTCGGTCACCCGCGACGACCTCGCCGACGGCGGCGCGGCCCATTTCGCGGCGGTCATCCGGGCCGTCCGCGAGGCCCGCCCCGGCACCCGGGTCGAGGCCCTCATCCCCGATTTCGGCGGCGACGAGGCCGCCCTCGGCACGGTCCTCGACGCCTCGCCCGACGTCCTCAACCACAACCTGGAGACGACGGAATCCCTCTACCCGGCCATCCGCCGTCCCCGCGGGAACTATGGCCGCTCGCTCGGCGTCCTGGCCGCCGCCAAGGCCCGCGGCGCCCGGACCAAGTCCGGCCTGATGATCGGCCTCGGCGAGAGCGAGCCCGACATCCTGAGGACCTTCGCCGACCTGCGGCGGGCCGGCTGCGACCTGCTGACCGTCGGACAGTACCTCCAGCCGACGGCCGCCCATCCCCCGGTCGTCCGATACTACACCCCGGAGGAGTTCGAGGCCCTGGCCGCGGAGGCCCGCCGGGCGGGCTTCCGGGAGGTCGTCGCCGGGCCGCTCGTCCGCAGCTCCTACGAGGCCGGGCGCCTCTTCGACGCGGTCCGGGAAAAGGACGGAGCCCCATGCGCTACCTGATCTTCACCGACATCCACGGCAACATGGAGGCCTTCCAGGCCGTTCTCAAAGCCGTCCAGAAGAAGAAGATCGACCATTACATCTTTCTCGGCGACCTCGTCGGCTACGGGGCCTCGCCGAACGAGGTCATCCAGAAGATCCTGACCCTCAAGCCCCTGTCCATCATCCGGGGCAACCACGACAAGGCCGTCTCCGGCCTCGACTCCGTCCAGACCTTCAATCCCATCGCCGCGGCGGCCATCTTCTGGACCAAGAAGACGATCGCCCGCAAGAACCTCGACTTCCTGGTCCGCCTCAAGCAGAGCCCCGAGGTCATCCAGGAGGCCATCACCATCTGCCACGGCGCGCCCTTCGACGAGGACTACTACATCTTCGGCGAGTTCGACGCCGCCGAGGCCTTCTCCTACATCCAGACGCCGGTCTGCTTCTTCGGCCACACCCACTTCCCCTTCGTCTACACGGACAAGGACGGCAACGTCGAGGGCACCTTCCTCGAGGGCAACGCCAACGAGGTCAAGCTCGAGAAGGGCGTCCGCTACCTCATCAACCCCGGCTCGGTCGGCCAGCCCCGCGACCGCAATCCCCGGGCCGCCTACGCCGTCTACGACTCCGAAGCCAGGACGATCAAGTTCGGCCGGGTGGAGTACGACATCGAAGAGGCCAAGCGGAAGATCATCGACGAGCGCCTGCCCCCGGCCCTGGCCGAGCGCCTCAGCCTCGGCATCTAGGCGATCCGGGGATTCGCGTAACAGTACACGCAGCCGTGGGGACACGTCTGGGCGTAGCTGCCGATGTCCCGCGACTCCGTGCAGCCGCAATCCGCCCGCTGGCCGCGGTCCTTGCGGCGCGAGGCGGGCTCCCGGCGCGGATGGAGGGCCTCGAGGAGAGCGCCGTCGACGCAGGCCGAGGCCCGGAGGCCGGGGACGCCCGCGAGGGCCGGCTGGCAACAGGCGTGAAGGGCCAGGCCGTATCCCGCGGCGGCCGCCTCCAGATCCGCCGCTATCGCCCTCTTCTCCCCGTCCGGCGGATCGACGAAGGCGAATCCCGCCGCCGCGGCCCGGCGCGCGGCCCGGCCGTACCATTGAGCGAAGCTGAAACGGATGTCCCGGACGCCCGCCCGGGCGGCGGCCTCGGCCACCTCGGGGAAGCGGACCAGGTTGGATCGGACCCGGCCGCCCTCCCTCCAGAAGACGACGGGATCGAAGCGGACCGAGACCCGGCGGGGGTCGCCCGCGGCCCCGACGAGGCCGGCGATCTGGGCCAGGGCCTCCCGGCGGCCGGGCGCCCCCGGTTCGACCGCGGTCCCGCCCAGGCCGGTCACCGTGAAATGCAGATAGATCTGATCGTAAGCGGAGAGCAGGTCCTTGAGGCCGCGGGCGTTGCTCAGCAGGTTGTCGAAGTCCTTGGACCATAGCACGACCGTGTGGACCGTGTCGGGCGAGAGGTCGACCTCGTAAGCGCCCCCCCGAGGGCCCCGGACGATAGCCCGGCGGTCCCGCAGGGCCCCGGCCAACCACTCCGGAAAGCGGGCCACGAGGTCGGTGCGCCGGGAGGCGCCGACTACGGTCTTCAGGGGGTTCACTCCCGCGGGCGGAAGAGCCGGTCGCCCAGGGTCTCGCCGAGGAAGAACTTGAACAGGAAGAAGTAGAGGAAGACGAAGACCGCGTAGAGCAGGAGCATGGTCCCGGACATCGCGCCGAGGATCTCGAACAGGGTCATGTCCATCGAAGACGCGGCCAAGCCCAGGGCGACGAGCCAGAACAGGCCGACGAACAGGACGTCGAAGGCCTTGGATTTGAAGAACACGGCGAAGCTGAAGGGCCGGCGCGTCTCCGCCTCCTCGCTCTCGTCGAGGGGCTCGATCCCGCGGCCCGTCTCCGGTGAGGCGACCGGGCCCCGCGGGGGCAGGATGGGCTCGCGCTGCGGGCGGACCGCTTCGGCCGGGGCTTCGCGGCCTTCCGGCCCCTCTTCCCTCCCGCCGCCCTCGGGCCCTGCTTCTTCAGCCTCTTCTTCCTCTTCCTCGGCGGGCGTGCGGTCGAAGGGCAGAGGCGACTGGGCGATGCGCTCGGGTAGGCCCATGGTGGAATCGGATGGCCTCCGGCGCGGGAAGATCTCGACCTCTTCCTCGGGCTCGGCCTCGCCGGCCGCGGGCCCGCCGAGGACCTTGCGCGTCTCGACCGGGCCTGTGTCGGCCGGGAAGGCCGGGGCGCCCTGCATGGACCGGGCCCAGGGTGGCAGGGTGCCCGTCGATGGCTCTCCGGCCGGCGGCTTCGTCCCGGCCCCGGCGGGCGCGGCCGGGGCTTCCGATCCGGGAGCCGCGGCGACGGCCGGAGGAACGGGCGCGGGCGGCGGGGGCAGAGGCTGCGGCGTCGCAGCCGCGGCCGAAGCCGCGGCCCGGGCCTCGACGAACCGGTCGACCTTCTCTTTCGCCAATTCGACGGTCCGGCCGAGCCCCTCGAACTCGCCGGTGTCGAAGGTCGGCGGCTTCAGGGCCGACTCGCCGGCGGTCGAGGCGAAGTCCGTGTCGGGGGGCTCGCTGATGTATTCGACTTCGACCTCGGCCTCCGAGGCCCCGAGCGGTTCGGGGATCTCGGTCGTGCCCTGACGGACCTCCTTCTCCCCGAGGTCTTCCTCGTCTATCTCGACATCCTCGCCGTCTTCTTCGTGCTCGTCTTTTTCGTCCTCGTCCTCGTCTTCGTCTTCGTCATCCTCTTCGCCGTCGGCCTTTTCGTCCCCTTCTTCCCGGTCTTTCTTTTCGTCTTCCTTTTCTTCGTCCTTGTCCAGGTCTTCCTTCCCGTCCTCGTCGTCCTCTTCGTCTTCCTCTTCTTCGTCCTCGAGGTCTTCTTCGCCCTCGTCTTCCTCTTCCTTTACCTCGTCCTCGTCAAGGTCCTCCGCGTCGGGCTTGTCCGCGGCGGGGGCCTCGTCCGCGAGCTCTCGCGAGCCGCTCGTGCCCTTGGCTTCGGAGGCGGCGATCTCGTCGACCAGGATGATCTCCTCGGTGACGTCCTCCCCGAGCTCCTTGTCCTCTTCCTCGGCGATGAGCTCGTCGAGGGCCAGCTCTTCGGTCTTCTCGCGGACCTCCCGCTCGAGCTCCTCGTCGATCTCCGCGTCGAGGTCCTTGGCCGGGGCCGGGCGCTTCTCGTCCTCGGGCTCCTCGACCGTGTAATCCTTCTCCTCGACCTCGGCGTCGATGATCTTCTCGCCCGGGATCTCTTCCTCGATCTCCTCGTCCTCGGTGAACAGGAGCTGGGTGCCGCAGTTGTTGCAGTACTTGTCGGCTTCGTCGATGATGGCGTGGCAGTAGGGGCAGCGGGTGATGGCCATTGGCTTTATTATCACGGGGAAAGCGGCCGCTGTCAATTGAATTGCGGCCCGGATTCCCGTAGACTGGCGGCCGGAGGAAGGCATGCCCCCGACCCCTTATGCGCGCGCGCTCGTCACCGGGGCCTCGGCCGGCCTGGGCACGGAATACGCCCGGCAGCTGGCGGCCCGCGGCACCGCTCTCGTCCTCTCGGCCCGGCGGGCCGACCGGCTCGAGGCGCTGGCCCGGGAGCTGCGGGCGGCGCACGGCGTCCCCGTCGAGGTCGTCCCGGCCGACCTCGAGACCGAGGAGGGCACGGCCCGTCTCGAACGGCTCCTGGCGGGCGGCCCGGCCGTGGACCTGCTCGTCAACAACGCCGGCTACGGCGGCCGGACGGGCTTCGTCCGCGGCGAGGCGGCGGACCACGTCGCCATGGCCCGCGTCCACGTCGAGGCCACCCTCCGCCTGACCCGGGCGGCGTTGCCCGGGATGATCGCCCGGGGCCGCGGGGCCGTCGTCAACGTCGCGTCGGTGGCCGCCTTCTCCCCTTTCTCCGGAGCCATGTACAGCGGCACCAAGGCCTTCCTGGTCATGTTCTCGGACAACCTGCAGGGCGAGCTGCGCTCCAAGGGCGTCGCCGTCCAGGTCCTCTGCCCGGGCCTGACCCACACCGAGTTCCACGCCGCGGCCGGGATGGACCTCTCGGGCGTCCCCTCGTTCGCCTGGATGACCGCCGGGCGGGTCGTCGCGATCTCGCTGCGGCGGCTCGGCCGGGGCGTCGTCTGCGTCCCCGGGGCCGTGAACAAGGCCCTGGCCTTCCTGATGCGCTGCCCGGCGACGGCCGTCCTCGTCCGGGCCGTCGGGCGCTCCCGGGCCGTCCGCCGCCGGGGCGGGGGAAATTGACTTCCCGGCCAAATCGGCTAAAATGACGCCCGTGGGCGATTAACTCAGCGGTAGAGTGCTACCTTCACACGGTAGAAGTCAGAGGTTCAAGTCCTCTATCGCCCATTCTCCCGATCCCCTCTCGTTCGATCCTGTGTTCTATTTCTGTCCGGCAGGGGCCAAGCGCTCGAGCTCCTCGAACCAGTTCAGCACCAGATCGATCTGCGTCGCGGGCTGCGGCGGCTCGACGGGCTGGATCATCAGGAAACGCCGTCCGTCCGGACTGACTTCGTAGCCGGGATTGAACTGTCCTTCAAAAAGAAGCCTGGGCTTCTCCGCCGCGAAGGTCGGTCCCGTCTCGACGTCCACCGCCATCATCTTGTTCCCATAATGGTAGAACAGTTCCCGGCCGTCGCTGGCCCGGCGAGGCTGTAGATGGCCGCGATGTGAGGGGCGTTGAGGGCCGCCAGGATCTTCGCTTCACGGGAAAAACGGGCCTTCCGTTCCGGATCGGCCATGAAGTTCTCGGGCAACACTTTGACGGCCACGTCGCGATCGAGGCTGGTATCGCGGGCGCGGTAGACGACGCCCATCCCCCCACGGCCGATCTCCTCGACGATCCGATAATGTCTCAGCGCTGTGCCGATCATAAGGATGCTGAGATATTATCATCGCCCAAACAGCCGGTCAACGGGAATAGGCGACCTCGCGTTCGTGCCCGGATCGCGCCGGCGTTTCCTGCGCACGGCAGGAGTCGGATGCTCAGATCCTCTCGGGTCGTCCTGCGAGGAGTTCGGGGACGGCGGGCCTCTGGCTCCCGGGCTATCGGGATAAAGCCCGGGCCCGAAGCGCCTGGGACGGCTCGGACATGCTCACCATTTCGTGAACGGGCGGCGGACGAGGGCGGAGTTGAAATACCGGGGATCGCCCGAGACCTCCTCGCCGATCCAATCCGGGAGCTCGATCTTCCGCGCCTCGTCCTCGAGCTCGACCTCGGCCACGACCAGGCCGGCGTTCTCGCCGACGAACTCGTCGACCTCGAAGACCAGGCCCCTGAAGGGGACGCGGTAGCGGATCTTCTCGATGAGGGGCTTCTCGCAGAGGCGGTCGAGCAGGAGTTCGGCGTCCCCGACGGGGATGCCGCATTCGAACTCGGAGCGCGTGATCCCCCGGGTCAGGCCCTTGATGGTCAGGAAGCCCTTGCCCTCGACCGCTCGGACACGGACGATCCGCTCTGCGACCGAGGACAGGTAGCCCTGGCGGTGGACGGCGCCCTTGGCCCCGGCCTTCCAAGCGTCGCTTTTGACCAGGAATTTGCGCTCGATCTCTTGGCCCATGGTCTTCATCCTTGACAAGAGTCCGGGAGGAGACGATCCCCTTCTCCCGGATTGTAGCCGGTGCCGGGGCGCCGCGCAAGGACGGCCCCGTTTCGGGCCTCCGCTATAATGGACGCGGAGAAATGGAAAGCTTCATTGCCCAAAAAGAGCTTGATCTATATGTCCCTGATCCTCGCCTTGGTCACGGGCCGCTGCCGGTACTCCCTCGATAAGGGCGGCTACGACCTGTCCGGGTTCCGCGACGAACCCGGGCTGACCGAGGTCCCCGAGGCGCTGCGCGGGCTCGTCGCGACCAACGGCGAGGCCGCCCGCCGGGTCGCGGCCGGGAGCGGCGGCGGGGCCCTGCGCTTCGTCGTCATCGGCGATACGGTCTCGGACGGCAACCGGACCTTCAAGGCCTTCCTCCGCGAGATCGCCGCGCTCGACCCGCCGCCGGCGTTCATCGTCCACCTGGGCGACCGGGTCGTCTCGCCCGTCGTCGATTTCTACGGCGCGTACTTGAGGGACATCGCCGGCGCTCCCTTCCCCATCCTCCACGTCGACGGCAACCACGACGTCCGCGAAGAGGGCGCCCGCATCTCGCGGGCTTTCTTCGGGGAGACCGACTTCTACCTCGACCGGGACGGGATGCGCTTCGTCCTCATCGACGACGTCCACGGGGACGGCCGGTTCGGCTTCACGCCGGCCCAACTGGAGTGGCTCGACGGGGTCTTGAAGGAGCCTTGGCCGGCCCGGAAGTTCGTCTTCACCCACGTGCCCCCGAAGGCCCCGTTCCGGAAGATCACGCCGTTCCCGGCCTCCCTGTTCACGCCTCGGCTCGAGAACGAGCAGGCCTTCCTCGACATCCTGGCCCGCCGCCGTGTCGTCATGGCCGCGTTCGGGCACCGGCACATCCACGCGTCTCTCGTCCACGACGGCGTGCTCATGGTCATCACCGGGGGCGGCGGCCAGCGGAACGTCCTGGAACCCGACGTCCAATCGCCCTTGTTCACGAAGAAACGCCATTACTCGCTCATCGACATCCCGGGACAGGGGCTGGGCGGGCCCTTCGAAGGGATCCTCTCCTGCGTGGGGAACGGGCCCGAGGTCCTGTTCCGGACGTCGTTCTTCCAGGCGGGACCTCTCACGGCCGAAGGCGCCGGCGGCGTGTCCCTCTGGCCCCACACGGCCCCGGCGGGCGCGCTCTCCGTGACCGGCCGCCCGGCGCCCGTGTTCTCCGGCGGCTCCAGCCGCATGCCCTGACCCGCCCTCACCGGCCCGACCGGCCGGCGCCCGACGCGCGGGCCTTGAATCCCGCCCCCCGGCCGGTGTAAAGTCGCCTCCATAGGAGGCCCCATGGCACGCTCCCTCCGCTCCGCGTCCCTCGCGACCGTCGCCGTGACGGTCCCGGTCCTCGTCCTGGCCGCGGCCCTCGTCTCCGCTTCGCCCGGCCGCAAGGACGCCCTCAAGGGCGCCGGCATCCGCAGCTCGACCTACGGCCGGCCGACCGATCCCGGCCCGGGCTACTGGGCCCGCACCGGCGCGGCCATCGCGGCCAAGTTCCCGGGGGCCAAGCCGGAGGCCGTCTGGATCGTCAGCCGCCTCGACGGCCGCGGCACCCGGATGTCCTTCCCGGTCCCGCCGGGGGGCGACCCGCTCATCACGGGCATGGACGATGACCTCAGCGAGCCCGTCCTGCGGCTCTTCGACGCGTTGGGCTACCGCGTCTGGCTCCAGACCGAGCCGGGCTGGGCGCCCGTCGACAAGGCCTTCCACGTCATGCTCGACCGCTACGGACACCATCCTTCTGTCATCGGCGTCGGCGTCGACGTCGAATGGCACCGTTCGAACGATCCCGACAAGGGCGATCCGGTGACCGACGAGATGGCCAAGACGTGGCTGGCTGCGGCCCGCTCCCATAATCCGGCCTACCGGATGTTCCTCAAGCACTTCCGGGAGGAGGTCATGCCGCCGACGGCCCGCGAGGGCATCCTGTTCATCGACGACAGCCAGATCTACGAATCGCTCGGGGCCATGGTCGCCGAGTTCGCCAAGTGGGGCCGGACCTTCGCCCCGGCCCCGGTCGGGTTCCAGTACGGCTACCAGACCGACAAGCCCTGGTGGAGCCGGATGAAGGACCCGGTCAAGGAGATCGGCGACCGCATCCTGGCCGCCACGCCGAACGCGGAGACCCTCATTTGGGTCGATTTCTCGGTCCGCGACGTCTTCCCGCCCGATCCGGCCAAGGGCGACCGGCTGCCGCCGGGGAAGTGACGGGCGGCGGAAGGTCCGGAGGAGCGACGGTGTTCGGAAAGCGCCTGAGCCCGCGCAGGCTGAAAGCCATGCTCGGAAGAGAGATCGGCCTGTCGGACTGGTTCACCGTCACCCAGGAGCGCATCGACGCCTTCGCCGGGGCGACCGAGGACCGGCAGTGGATCCACGTCGACCCGGAGCGGGCGGCCCGCGGCCCCCTCGGCGGCACGGTCGCCCACGGCTTCCTCCTGCTGTCGCTCGTCCCCTTTTTCAATTTCGAGAACGAGGTCTTTTCCGGCCGTTTCCGGATGGCCGTCAACTACGGCCTCGACCGGGTCCGCTTCCCCCACGCCGTCCGGGCCGGCTCGCGGGTCCGCAACCGGGCCGTCCTCAAGAAGATCGAGAAGCGCGGCTTCCGCAAGGTCCTGGTCGCGGTCGAGAACACGATGGAGATCGAAGGCGCCGACAAGCCGGCCATGGTCGCCGAGGTCCTGGCCCTGATCTACCTCTAGGAGCCGTACATGCCCAGCGCCGAGACCATTCTCGCCCAGCTCCGGACCATCGCCGTCCAATGGAAGTCCCTGGCCATCCTCTTCCACGTCTATTTCGGGATCCTGGCCGCGGCCCTCGTCGCGGGCATCCGCCCGTCGCGCAGGAGCGCCGGCCGCTTGTTGGCTCTGCCGTTCGTGGCCGTGAGCGCCGTGGCCTGGGTCGAGGGCAATCCCTTCAACGGCGCCGTCTTTGCCCTCCTGTGGATCATGCTACTGGTCCTGGCCCGCCGTCTGCCCACGGACAGGCTCCGCCTCGCGCCGCCCGCGCTTTTAGTCCCCGGCATCGCCCTGTTCCTCTTCGGCTGGGCCTATCCCCATTTTCTGGAGGGGGAGCCGGCGTGGGTTTACCTCTACCGGGCCCCGACCGGCCTCATCCCGTGCCCGACGCTATCCATCGTCATCGGGCTCACGCTCGTCGCCGACGGATTCCGCTCCCGGGCTCTCGGCCTGACCCTGGGCCTGGCCGGCTTGCTCTACGGCGCCATCGGCGTCTTCCGCCTCGGCGTCGCCTTGGACGCCGTCCTCCTCGCCGGCGCCGTCCTGATGCTGGCCGTCGCTTTCCGGAAGCCCCCGGCCTTATAATGGGCCTATCGCCCCGGAGGAGGGAACCATGGACATCAAATCCATCGCCGTCGACAAGCCCGAGGACATGAACTTCATCCTCGGCCAGGCCCACTTCATCAAGACGGTCGAGGACATCCACGAGGCCATCGTCACGACCGCCCCGCATGTGAAGTTCGGGCTGGCCTTCTGCGAGTCGTCCGGTCTGGCCCTCGTCCGCCGCTCCGGCAACGACGAGGCCCTGGTCGAGATCGCCGTCAAGAACGCCCTGGCCGTCGGGGCCGGGCATTCGTTCTTCATCTTCCTGACCGGCGGCTTCCCGGTCAACATCCTCAACGCCGTCAAGGCCGTGCCCGAGGTCTGCGGCATCTACTGCGCCACGGCCAATCCGGCCGAGGTCGTCGTCGCCGAGACGGACCAGGGCCGGGGCATCCTGGGCGTCGTCGACGGCGTCCGGACCAAGGGCGTCGAGGGCCCCGACGGCGTCGCCTGGCGCAAGGGCTTCCTGCGGCAGATCGGCTACAAGCTCTGAACGGCCGCCCGTGAAAGCGCCCTCGCCCCTCTCGAGGACCCTGGCCGCCCTCGCCGCGGCGCTCGTCGCCGCCCTGCCCCTCGCGGCCCAGTTACGGGACGACTTCACGATCCTGCGTAAGGACCCGGCCGGCGCGGCGGGGTGGGCGACGCGGACCGGAGAGGGGCGGGCCGTCATGGACATCCTGCCGGGAGACGGCTTCGCTGCGGTCTCGGTCGACGCGACGGCCGACCGGCGCAACGTCTGGTGGGCCGTCATCGCCCGGCGCGTCTCGGGGGCCCTCGACATGGCCCGCCTGGCCCGGCCCGGCACGGAGCTCCGGGTCGAGGCCCGGGTCCGGACCGACACGGCCCCGCGGCGGATCAACCTCAGCTTCAACACGCAGAAGACCACGGACTTCCACAGCCACCTCATGGAGTACGACCTGGCCGAGGCCGGCCGCTGGTATACGATCAGTCTGACGACGAGCGGCTTCGAAGCCGGCCCGGGCGACACCGTCAACGTCCAAATGGCCCTGATGGACTGGGGCCTCGGCCGCTACCGCGTCGACATCGACTATCTCGAGGTCGATGTGGTCGAGGCGGCGCAAGCCGGCCCCGATCTGGGCCCGCCCATCCCCTATCATCCGCCCGTCGCCGATCCTTCCGCCTTCGCTTTGGCCCTGCCGGCCGCGGCCGACCTGACCGTCGACACGGCCGAGCCCGGCGTCAGCCTCGACGACTGGAAGCTCGCGGACGGCGGCGGGACGGCCCGCGTCCTCTCGGCCGGCGGGACGCGCCTCGTCCTGCTGCACTGGGACTTCACGGGCCTGGCCGGGCGCGAGGTCGCCGGTCCGGGCCTGCTCGAGCTGACGACGCGCGCCGTGGCCGTCCCGGGGACGGAGCGGCCCGATTTCGGCCAGCTCCGCGTCGTCGAGACGATTGGCGGCGATCCGGCCTGGGACGAGCGGACGGCGACCTGGACTTCGATCGCGGGGGGCCGGCCGCGCGACCTCGTCCTCAACCCACAGCCGATCATCGACGCCCCTGTCACGGCCGGCGACGGCGCGAAGACCTATCTGACCGTCCCGGCCGTCGTCCTGCAGCGCCTGCTCGACGGGAAAACCCTCGGCATCGCCCTGACCCCGCTGGGCTCGATCGAGGCCTCGTTCTACGCCCGCGAGGAGCGCGGCGGGACCCTGGCTCCGCGGCTCCTCTTCAACATCCTTCAGAAGCCATCCGGAAGCCCTGACTCGAAATGATGGCAGGGGGGACCTCATGAACGAAAAAGCCGTGGCCAAGGACCGCCTGTTCTCGCTCGACGCCCTGCGCGGCTTCGACATGTTCTGGATCATCGGCGGCGACGCCTTCTTCCGTACGTTGGCCGAGGTGACGGACTGGGGCTGGGCCCGGGGCTGGGCGGCCCAGCTCGAGCACGCCGAATGGGCCGGCTTCCACTTCTACGACCTCATCTTCCCCCTGTTCATGTTCATCTCGGGCGTGGCCATGCCCTTCTCCCTCCTGGCCAAGGCCGAGACCGCCGCGGACAAGCGGCCGGTCTACATCAAGCTGATCAAGCGGGCCCTGCTCCTCGTCCTGCTGGGTTTCATTTACAACCACCTGACCGACCTCCGCTTCGCCACCCAGCGCTGGGCCAGCGTCCTCGGCCAGATCGGCCTGGCCTACCTCTTCGCGGCATTGATCATGCTCAACGTCCGCTCCCTCCGGGGCCGGCTGGCCGCGCTCGCGGCCGTTTTGGGCGGCGTGGCCGTCCTCCAGCTCCTCGTCCCCGTCCCCGGCGTCGGGGCGGGCGTGCTGACGCCGGAGGGCAGCATCAACGGCTGGCTCGACCGCCTGCTCCTGCCGGGCCGCCTCTACGACAAGGTCTTCGACCCCGAAGGGATCCTCTGCATCCTCTCGGCGACCTCGGTGACGCTGATGGGCGCTCTCGCCGGGCTCCTCCTGCGGTCGGACCGGCACCCGGCCCACCGCAAGGCCGTCCTGCTGGCGGCGGGAGGCATGGGGCTCGCGGCCCTCGGCTACGCCCTCTCCGGCTGGTATCCCATCATCAAGAAGGCCTGGACGGCGACCTTCGACCTCTACGCCGCCGGACTGTCGGCCATCCTGCTGGCCCTGTTCTACCTGGTCGTCGACGTCTGGCGGCTCCGCAAATGGACGTTCTTCTTCCGGATCATCGGGCTGAACTCCATCACCATCTACATGGGGACGCGGATGGTCGACTTCGGACGGACGAGCGAGTTCTGGTTCGGCGGACTGGCCCGCCTGGCCGGCGCCGCCGGCCCGCTCGTCCTCATCGCCGGGACGATCGCCGTCGAGGGACTGGTCCTCTACTTCCTCTATAAGAAGAACGTCTTCCTGCGCGTCTGAGCCGGTCCGGACGGCCCGGCCGCGCCCCCGCTAGCGGGACTTCGGGCCCGCGAGCAGGTTCTCCTCCAGGAACCGGGTGAACATCGTGTACAGGTGGAGCGTCGTCCCGCGGCCCTCGTAGATGCCGTGCGACCGGTTCGGGTAGGCCATCATGGTGAAAGCCTTGTTGTGGGCGACGAGCTCGTCGACGAGCTTCTCGAAGCCCTGGTAGTGGACGTTGTCGTCGCCCGTGCCGTGGACGACGAGGAGCTGGCCCCGGAGGTCCTTGGCGAAGGTGATGGGCGAGCCGTTCGCGTAGCCCTCGGCGTTGTCGGCCGGCAGGCCCATGTAGCGCTCCTGGTAGATGGTGTCGTAGAGGCGCTGGTCGGGCACGGAGGCGACCGAGATGCCGGCCTTGTAGAGGTCCGGATGGCGGAACAGGGCGTTGAGGGTCATGGACCCGCCGCCGCTCCAACCCCACACCCCGACCCGCTCCGGATCGGCGTAGGGCCAGGCGGCCAGGGCCGCCCGCACGGCCGCGGCCTGGTCCGAAGAGGCCAGGATGCCGATCTGCCGGTAGATGGACTTGCGCCAGGCCCGGCCGCGCGGCGCGGGCGTCCCGCGGTTGTCGAAGCTGGCCACGAGGACGCCCTTCTGGGCCAGCATGAGGTGCCAGAGATAGCCGCTGCCGCCCCAGCCGTCCTGCACGGTCTGGCCGGCCGGCTCGCCGTAGACGTAGACGAGGAGGGGGTACTTCCTGGCCGGATCGAAGTCGGGCGGCAGGATGCGCCAGCCGTCGACCTCGACGCCGGCGGCGACGGGCAGCCGGAAATACTCGGCCCGCCGGCGCGCCAAGCCCTCGACCCTGGCCCGCAGCTCCCTGTTGGCCGCGAGCGTCCGGACGACCTCGCCCTTCGGCAGGCGGACGAGCTCGGTCACCGGCGGCTCGTCGAGGCGCGAGAAGGTGTGGAAAGCGAAGCGGGCCGAGGGCGAGATGTCGTAGCGGTGGACGCCGGCCTGCCCGGCCGGGCCGACGGGGACGAGCGCGCCCTTCCCGTCCATCTTGACGCGGTAGAGGAAGCGCCTGGTCGCGTCGTCGGGCGAGGCCGTGACGTAGAGCCAGCCGCCCTTCTCGTCGACGGCGTCGACGCCGAGGACGTCGTAGTTCCCCGGCGTCAGGAGCCGGGGCGCCGTGCCGTCGCGGCCGACGGAATAGGCGTGGTTCCAACCGTCGCGCTCGCTCAGCCAAAGGAGCCGTCGGCCGCCCTCGAGCCAGACGAAATCGTCCATGACCTCGACCCAGGCTTCGTCGGTATCGGTGAAGATGGCCCGCATCTCGCCGGTCGCCGCGTCGCCGACGAGGACCGTGAGCGTGTTCTGGAGGCGGTTGAGGTGTTGGAGGACGACCTCGCGGGAGTCGCCCGCCCATTCGAGCCGGGCGATGTACGTCTCGGAGGGGTCGCCGGGCGTCTTCATCCAGACGACGGGCCCGCCCGAGACGGGGACCACCCCCGCCCGGACGGCCGAATTGGGCTGCCCCGGCTTGGGGTGCTTGAAGGCCGTCGTCACCGGATAGAGCCCGCTCGTGTTGTCGATCATGGTGAACGTCGGGACCCGGGACGTATCGAACCGCCAAAAGGCGAGGGCCGCGCTGTCCGGGCTCCAGCGGAAGCCGTCGCGGATACCGAACTCCTCCTCGTTGACCCAGTCGGAGGTGCCGTTGATGATCTCGGGGCCGCCGTCGAAGGTCAGCCGCGTGACGCGGCCCGAGGCCAGGTCTTCGGCGTAGAGGTCGTTCTTGACGACGTAGGCCGCCCTGCGGCCGTCGGGCGAGAGCTTGGCGAACATCAGGGTCGACGGCTCGAAGTCGCGGCCGAGTTGCCGGAGCCGGCCCGTGGCCATCTCGTAGGTCCAGAAGTCGCCGCGGGTGTTCTGGCGCCAGACCCGCTTCGAGTCGGTGAAGACGATGAGCACCTGGCCGTCGGGCGACCAGGCGTAATTCTCGATGTCGAGGGGCTTCGCGGCCCCGGGGGGCACGAGCCGGGCCGCGGGGACGAGGACGCGGCGGGCCCCGGTGGCGGCGTCGTAGAGGACGAGGTCCCGGCTCCCTTCGGCTCCGGGGCTCGGCTCGAGCGTCGTGTAGGAGGCCCCGTCGCTCATCCAGCGGGCCGGGCCGAAGCGTTCCGCCGCGAATTCGCGGCCGGCGAAGATGCGCTCGACGGTCAGGTTCGGGTCGGGGTTGGCGGGCGCCGGCTTGTCCTGGGCCGGGACGAACGGGACGGCGAGAGCGGCGGCCAGGGCGAGCAGGATGAGTGTTCGGGGGTGTCTCTTCATGGCGGGAAGCCTCCTCGGTTTCAGATCATCGGGTCGGCGATATGACATACGAACGGCCGGGACGGGTCTCGAACCCGACCCCGGCGGCGGCGGGCAACGGAAAGGGCCTGACGGGCCCATCGGGGGACGATATCCGCATCCCCGACGGTAACCGGACCCGGCACGTCCCGCCGACCGTGGACCGGACGGTCGCTTGCCTCAGACGGCCGTCGGCCCACTTCAGGTCGACCTCGAAGCCGCCCCGGGCCCTCAGGCCGCGGATCTCGCCGGTTCGCCACGAACTGGGCAGGGCCGGAAGGAACTCGAGCTCGCCGTCCTGAGACTGGAGGAGCATATCGGCGATGGCCGCGCTGAAGCCGAAGGCGCCGTCAACCTGGAGGGCGCCGCTGCAGATGGAGAACAGGCTGTCGGTCGTGTAGGTGTTCATGGCGTAGCGGAAGTTCTCCAGCGCCTTGGCCCCGTCGCCCAGGCGGGCCCAGCAGGCCGCCTTCCAGGCGGACGACCAACCGTTGCCGGGGAGGCCGCGCTGTTCCAGGACGGCCCGGGCCCCGGCGGCCAGCTCCGGCGTCCGGCGCGGCGAGATCTCGCGGCCCGGGAACAGGCCCCAGAGCCCCGATATGTGGCGGTGGCTCTTCTCGGTCTCGCCCCAGTCCTCGAGCCACTCCTGGAGGTTCCCGGCCCGGCCGATACGCATCGGGGCCAACTTGGCCCTGGCGTCGATGACCTTGGCCCGGAAGTCGGCGTCGACGCCGAGCGTCGCGGCGGCCTCGGCCACGGCCCCGAAGAGCTCGTGGAGGATGCGCATGTCGATGGTCGAGCCGACGCAGAGCGACGACGTCGTCGTGAACCCCGTGATCTCGTCGTAGAACGGCTTGGCTCCGGGCACGGCCGGGAAGTTCTCCGGCGAGGTCGAAGGATTCGTGACCAGCCAGCCGTACCGCGGGTGCGTCACGAGGAAATCCAGAAAGAACTCGGCGCTCCCCTTCAGGACCGGGTAGTATTCCTTGAGGAACTCTTTGTCGCCGGTGAAGAGGTAGTGCTCGACGAGGTGCGTCGCCAGCCAGGCCCCGCCGGTCGTGAAGGCGCCCCAGCTCGCGCCGTCCATGGGCGCGGCGACGCGCCAGAGGTCGGTGTTCTGATGGAAGACCCAGCCGCGGGCGCCGTAGTGCTCGCGGGCGACGCCGGCGCCCTGCTCGGCGAGCTCCCGGACCATGCGGAAGAGCGGCTCGGCGCATTCCGGGAGGTTGCCGACCTCGGCCGGCCAGTAGTTCATCTCGGTGTTGATGTTGGTCGTGTACTTCGAATCCCAGGACGGGTTCATCTTGTCGTTCCAGAGGCCCTGGAGGTTGGCCGGCTGCGTCCCCGGACGCGACGACGAGATGAGGAGATAGCGGCCGAACTGGAGGACGAGCCCGGCCAGGGCCGGGTCGTTCGTCCCGTCGAAGGCCTTGATGCGCTCCGCCGTGGGGAGGTCGGAGGCCGGCCCGCGGGGCAGCGTGACGGCCACCCGGCGGAAGAGCCGCCGGTGCTCGCGGAGGTGGGCGTCGAGGAGGGCCTCGAACGGCTTCTCCAGGGCCGGGCCGAGGGCCGCCGCGACGCGGGCGGCCTGATCGGCGGAGACGTCCCGGTGGTCGACGAAGTTCGTCGCCGCGGCCACGAACAGGGTCACTGCGTCGGCGCCCGTGACGACGAGCTCGTCCCCCTCGACGGCCATCGACCCGCCCTCCGGGCGGGCGACGAGCCGGGCCTCGTACCGCAGGCGGCCTGTGACGCCCATGTAGTCGGCCGAGCGGCCCCGGAGGACGAGGCCGTCGGGCGGCGCCCCGTCCATCCGGAAGTAGTCGGTGGCGTAGTTCGAGTGGGCGTCGTTGCGCTCGCCCCGCAATTGGGCCCGGAACGAGATCCGGCCCGGGGCTCCGGCCTCGAGCCGGACGACGACGACCTGGTCGACGGGGCTGGCGAAGACGCGCCGGGTGAAGCGGACGCCGCCGCTTGTATAGGCCGTCGTGACGACGGCCGTGTCGAGGTCGAGGACGCGCCGATAGTCCACGGTTCCGCCCATTTCGGCGAAGGCCAGGACGAGGTTGCCGAGCGATTGGTACTTCTGCTGCTCGACGGGATAGCCGAGGAAGCGCCGGCCGAAGAGGACGTGGGCCTCCTTGAACCGGTTCTCGAAGAGGAGCCGGCGGAGTTCCGGCAGGGTCTCGGCGCCGCCGCGGACGGTCGTCGTGTAAGGCCCGCCGCTCCAATAGGTGTCCTCGTTGAGCTGGAGGCGCTCCCCGTCCGCGCGGCCGAAGACCATGGCCCCCAGGCGTCCGTTCCCGACCGGATAGGCGTTCTCCCACTTGTCGGCGGGACGGTCGGACCAGACCGCCGTGAGCGGGTCGGGGATGGGCCCGGCGGCCGGAGGGGCGGCCTGCGGCCGGCGCCCGGCGGGCGCGGCGGACAGGAGGGCAGGGAGGGCGAGGGCGAGGGCCCCGGCGGCGAGCGTCCGTGCGGCGCGGTGCGTCATGGCGGAAACCTCCGCCCGGCGGATCGGCCGGCGCGGGCCGGCTATTCGGCGGGGCCGGAGATCCCCGGGTAGTACTCGCGGATGAAGCGCTCCTGGACCTTGAACGACCAGTGGATGTCGCGGATGTGGTTGGCCGCGGCCTGGCTGCGGCCCGAGCGGATGAGGTCGATGAGGGCCTGGTGCTCGAGGATGGACGACTCCTCCCACTCCTTGACGAAGCCGGCCGGCCGCGGGAAATCGTAGAGCCGCTTCTTCAGGTTGTTGACCGTCTTGACCAGGCTGTCGTTGTCGCAGAGCCGGAGGAACGTGCCGTGGAAGGCCAGGTTCTTCTCGTAGTAGGCGTCGAAGTCGTCGGCCGCGATGGCCTCGCGCATGCCGTCGTTGAGGGCCTGCATGCCCTCGACGTCGGCGGTCTTGAGCCGGTCGAAGGCCTTGAGCAGGGCCATGCTCTCCAGGGCCCCGATGATCTCGTAGTAGTTCCGGACGTCCTTCTCGCCGAGGGCGTTGACGACGACCATGCGCCGGGGCAGGATGGTGACGAAGTCCTCCGTCTCGAGCTGGAGCAGGGCGTCGCGCAGGGGGGTCTTGCTGACGCCGAGCTTGCGGGACGTCTCCTCCATGTCGATGGCCGAGCCGGGCCTGAGCTCGCCGCGGCGCATCTGTTCGCGCAGGTACTCGTAAACCTGCTCTTTGAGGGACTTGACGTTCAATATCGGCTTCGGGTCCATGTCCCCAGGATATTAAACTCGCGCTCCCCAAGTCAACCGCGCCTTTGGTAGAATGGGGCCATGCGATACATCCCCGAAGACGAGATCCGGCGGACCGCGGCCATGCCGGCCGCCATCCGGGCCGTGGCCGAGGCCCTCGCCGCCCTCTCGGCCGGACGGGCCCTGGTCCCGCCGCGGACGAGCCTCGAGGTCCCGGGCACGCGGACGACGGCCCTGGTCATGCCGGCCTATCTGCCGGGGACCCGGCGGATAGGCCTCAAGCTCATCTCCCTCTGCGAGGACAATCCCGCGCGGGGGCTCCCCTACGCCCAGGCCGTGACCGTCGTCATGGACGCGGAGAAGGGAACGCCGCTGGCCGTCCTCGACGCCGGTTATCTCACGGCCCTGCGGACGGGGGCGGCTTCGGGCGTCGCGACCGACGCTCTGGCCCGCCGGGACGCCCGCGTGGCGGCGATCTTCGGGGCCGGCGTCCAGGGCCGGACCCAGCTCGAGGCCATCGCCGCCGTCCGCGCGCTCCGCAAGGCCTTCATCGTCGACGTCGACGCGGGCGCGGCCGCCGCCTTCGCCCGGGAGATGGAGGCCCGCCTGGGCCTCGAGGTCGAGCAGGCCGGCGCCGCCGCGGCCCTGCGGGACGCCGACATCGTTGCGACGGTGACCACGTCGGCGACGCCGGTCTTCGAGGACCGCGAACTCAAGCCCGGCATGCACATCAACGCCGTCGGGTCCTACAAGCCCCACGTCCGCGAGGTCCCGGGCGAGACCGTCCGCCGGGCCGCCCTGTTCGTCGACGAACGCCGGTCGGCCCTCGAGGAGGCCGGCGACCTCATCATCCCCATCCGCGAGGGCCTCATCGGCCCGGACCATGTCCGGGCCGAGATCGGCGAAGTCCTGGCCGGGACGAAACCGGGCCGCCTCGCGGAGGACGAGACGACGCTGTTCAAGTCCGTGGGCAACGCCGTCGAGGACCTGGCCGTGGCCGGCCTCGTCCTCGGCTGAGGGAGCGCCGATGGAATTCGTCAGCATCCTCAACGACGTCCTCGGGCCGGTCATGCGCGGGCCGTCGAGCTCGCACACGGCCGGGTCCTGGCACATCGCCCGCCTCGTCCGGGACCTCCTCGGCGGCGAGCCCGCCGCGGCGGAGCTCATCTTCGACCCGGACGGCTCCTACGCCGCGACCTATCGCCAGCAGGGCGTCGACCTGGCCTTCGCCGCGGGGCTTCTCGGCTGGGAGCTCACGGACGGCCGCTTCGCCCGGGCCCTGGCTCTGGCGCCGGCCGAAGGCCTCGACATCCGCTTCCGCGTCGCACCGCTCGCGGGCGCGGACCATCCGAACACAGTGCACGGGAAGCTCGTCGCCAGGGACGGCCGGCGCCTGGCCTTCACGGCCAAGTCCGTCGGCGGCGGCATGGTCGTCGTGACCGGGCTCGACGGCCGGCCGGTCCACCTCGACGGCAAGAGCGCCGTCGCCGTGAGGACGGGCGGCGCGGCCCGGACGGCCCGGCCGCTGTTCTTCGTCCGCAAGGGCGAGCCCCTGTTCCTCTCGGCCTCCGAGATGGTCCGGCTGGCGGCCAAGCGGCGCGTCTCCCTTGGCCGCCAGGCCCTGGCCTACGAAAGCGCTCTGCTCGGCCTCACGGAGGCCGAGGTCATGGCGGAGATCGGCCGGCGCTTCGACATCATGAAGGACGCCGTGCGCCGGGGCCTCTCCGGCCGCGGCCTGGCCATGAAGCTCCTCGAACCTTCGGCCGGGAAAGTCCTGCGGGCCGAAGCCAAGCGGCGCCTGGCCGCCGGCGGCCTGCCGACGCGGGCCGCGGCCCGGGCCCTGGCCGCCCTCCACGTCGCCGCGAGCGGCGGCGTCGTCTGCGCCGCCCCGACGGGCGGCTCGGCCGGGGTCCTGCCCGGGGTCCTGGTCACGCTGGCGGAGGAGCGCCGGATGTCCCGGGGCAGGACCTCGCTCGCCCTCCTGGCCGCGGGCGCGGTCGGCCTCGTCGTGGCCCGCCGGGCGACCTTCGCCGCCGAGGTGGCGGGCTGCCAGGTCGAGATCGGCGCGGCCGGAGCCATGGGCGCGGCGGCCGTGGTCGAGGCGGCGGGCGGGACGGCGGCCCAAGCCTGCGACGCCGCGGCCGTCTCGCTGCAAAATACCATGGGCTCGGTCTGCGACCTCGTCCAGGGACTTTGCGAGATCCCCTGCCACACCCGCAACGCCGTGGCCGCCTCGAGCGCCTTCGTCTGCGCCGACCTCGTCCTCGGCGGCTACAGGAACCCCGTGCCGCTCGACGACACGGTCGACGCCTCCTTCGATTCCGGCCGGATGCTCCCGGCGGAGCTGCGCTGCACGGCCCGGGGCGGCCTGGCGGTCGCCCCGTCCGCCCTCGGCCTGCGCCGGAAGAAGTGAAAGGAGCACAGGCATGAAGAAGGCCGCTCTCGTCCTTTCCCTGGCCGTGACCCTGTCTTTGACGGCCGGCGGCCAGACCGTGGACTGGTCGGCCAAAGCCGTCCAGTCCGAGCGCACCCGGTCCTACGACGCCCTCCACTACCTGATCCGGATCCGTCTCGACCTGGACGGCAAGGCCTTCGACGGCTCGACCACGGTCACCCTGGCCTCCCTGCGGGAGGGCCTGGAGACCTGCTCTCTCGACGCCGAGGAGTTCACGGTGACCTCCGTCCTCGCCGCCGACGGATCCGCTCTGGCCTTCTCCCAAACGGACAAGGCGCTCGAGGTCCGGCTGCCCCGGCCGCTCGGCTTCGGCGAGGAGACGTCGCTCACCTGCATCTACCGCGGCCGGGACCCCAAGGACGGGCTGCGGTTCATGGCCGGGACGGAGGACCATCCCGCCCTGGTGTACTCGGATTCCTGGCCCGACCACGTCCACCACTGGTTCCCCTGCTACGATTACCCGAACGACAAGGCCACGACCGAGATCGTCGCCACGGTCCGGCGCGGGCTCAAGGTGGCCGCCAACGGGCGCCTCGTCAGCACGGTCGAGGACCGCGCGTCGGGGACGGCGACCTATCACTGGTCGCAGGACCGGCCGCACTCGACGTATCTCGTGTTCCTGGCCGCCGGCCCCTACGTCGTCGTCCGGGACTCCTACAAGACCCTGCCCGTGAGCTACTGGGTCTACCCGGCGGACGAGGCCAAGGCCCTCCCGACCTACGGCAAGACGCCGAAGATGATGGCCTTCTTCGAACGGACCTTCGGGACCGACTACCCGTGGCGGAAATACGACCAGGTCTCCGTCCCGAACGGCGGCGGCATGGAGAGCACGTCTTCCACGGCCATGACTCACACCATCATGGTCGACGCCAGGAACGAGGAGGACTTCCCGGCCATCGGCATCGTCTCCCACGAGCTGGCCCACCAGTGGTGGGGCGACTTCGTGACCCTCCGCAGCTGGGCCCACACCTGGATCAACGAGAGCTTTGGGACCTACTCGGACTACCTCTATCACCGCTACGAGAAGGGCGACGACGAGGGCGCGGTCGACCTTCGGGGGAAGCTCGACGCCTACCTCCGCGAGGCCCGCTCGCGCTACATCCGGCCGATCGTGACCGACCGTTACGACGCGCCCGAGGACATGTTCGACGCCCACACGTACCCCAAGGGCGCGCGCGTCCTGCACATGCTCCGGGCCCTCCTCGGCGACGAGCCGTTCTTCCGCACGCTGGGCCATTTCCTGCGCACTTACGCTTTCGACGCAGTCGACACGGGCGATTTCGTCCGGTCGGTCAAGACCGTCACCGGCCGGGACCTCGACTGGTTCTTCGACCAGTGGTTATACAAGCCCGGCCATCCGGTCCTCGAGGTCGGGAGCGAATGGGACGCGGCCTCGAATGCCGTCCGGCTCCGGGTCGCCCAGGTCCAGGACCTTTCGAAGGGCACGCCCGTCTTCCGGATGCCCGTCTCCATCAAGCTGGTCACCTCCCGGCGGACGGATATCCGCACGATCTGGGTCGACAAGAAGGAGGAGACCTTCGTCCTGCCGCTCGAGGAGAAGCCGCTCCTGGTGCGCTTCGACGAGGGCAACGTCCTCATCAAGGAGATCCGCTTCCCCAAGGAGCTCGACGAGCTCCTGTTCCAGCTCGGCCACGACGACGTCATCGGCCGGATGGACGCGGCCGCGGCGCTGCCGGACTTCAAGGACGACCCGCGAACGGAGGCGGCGCTCGCGACGAGCCTCCGGTCCGACCCTTTCTGGGCGGTGCGCAAGAGCGCGGTCGAAGCCCTGGCCCGTTCGACCGCAAAAAGCCGGATGGCCGTCCTCAAGGGGGGCGTCCGGGACGCGGACCCGCGGGTCCGGGCCGCGGCCCTGGCCGCCCTGGGTGACCTCCGGGACCGGGCCCTCATCGGCCTCTTTAAGGAGAGGTTCGACGGGGACCCGAGCGACCGGGTCCGGGCCGAAGCCCTGACGGCGATCGGGAAGGCGGGCGATCCGTCGAACGTCCCGTTCCTCCGGCGGGCCGCCGCGGTCCCCTCCTACAGGCACATGGTCCGCAGGGCGGCCGAGGCCGCGATCAAGCTTCTCGACGGGAAGTAAGCGCCGGGCCGCTCACTTCTTCGGCGCGGGCTTCTTGGCCGCCGGCGGGGCCATGATCCGCTGCGTGTATTCGGGCTCGACGTTCTCGAAGAAGACCCCCTGGAAGCGCCCCGGCTCGAGCGTCGGCAGCCCGACCTCGATGTCGATCGGCGCGTCGGGCCGGATCCGCGACAGGTCGGCGTAGTGGCCGAGGAAGGTCCGTTCGGGCGCGTGGGGGTAGACGCTGTTGTAGGCCTTGAGCACGGGGACGGGCTGGCCGTTGACTTTGAGGGAGACATCCATGGCGTCGGTGGCCTCGAAGATGGGGATGTGGAGGAGCAGGCGCCAAGACCCGAGCCAGGTCGCCCGCAGATCGTCCTCGGTGTACTCGACGGGCCAGGCCTTCTTCCGCTCGGCCAGCTGCGCGAAAACGCGGGCCGGCACGGTGACGCGGGCCTTGAACGTCTCGCCCTTGAAGCCGGCCGGGACCTCGCCGGCCGCCTGGGAGCGCCCGAAGGCCCGTCCGGCGAACCGGACGGTGGACGTAACGCGGTCGCCCTCGGCCTTGAACGGGTGGCCGACGCCGTTGACCGACAGGGTCCGGACCCGGGATCCGGCCGGGACGAGGACGACGATGGCCTGTTTCGTGCCCGTCTCGGCCTCGACGCCGGTCAGGACGAGCCGGTTCGACACGAGCTCGGCGGCGCCCCGGACGTTGAACAGCACCGGCTCCTCGAGTGCGGCCGGTGCCGGGAAGAGCTCGTAGACGGCGGCCTCGCGCCCGGCGAGGGGCAGGACCGCCTCGGCCCCGTAGGCCCACAGGCCGTCCGGCGATCCGACCAGACGGCCCTCCTCCGGGTAGAGCTCCTTGAGCATGAACCGCTCGCCCTTGGTGAGGCCGATCGAGGCGTCGAGCTTGAGCCGGGCCTCCTTGCGGCCGGGATTGGGATTGAAGAGGAAGAGGAGGCCGCGGTCTTCGACGACGGCGGCCGTGCCGTCGACGCGCCCGGCCATGGGCGGCCCGATGATCGGCCGCAGGGCGTGAAGGTAGCGGGCGTTCTCGTCGGCCCAGTCGAGCCATTTGCGGAACCAGGCCTTGTCCTCCTCGCCGAGGGCGGCGAACTCCGCGGTGTCTCGGGCCGGGATGAAGTTGACGACGTGGTGGAAGGGCGCCGTGCCGATCGAGGACAGCAGCGAGTACTTCCAGCCGAGGACGTCCCAGTCCCGGGGCCGGAAGCGGTCGCGGCGCATGACGCCCTGCTCGTCGACGCGCTCCGACTGGTGGGTGATGAAGCCGGGCATGATCTCGGTCGGGGCGAAGCGCTCGACCCGGTAGGTCCAGGCGGCGAAGCGCTGGCGGTCGGCCGAGACCCGGTCGGTGTGGAGGTCGGGGAAGGCCTTGAAGCTCTCGGGCTGCTCGTCGGTCAGGCTCGGATGGGGATAGGAGCCGGCCAGCCAGGTCCAGGGCCCGAAGTTCTGGTACTGCTGCCGGCCGTCGACGACGGCGTCGAAGGCCTCGCGCCGCAGGCCTTCGAGCACGCGGCGGGCGCCGGCCCACTGGGCGTACTTCGACGAGGCCTTGTCGAGGGCGATCCACCAGTGGTCGAAGGAGAAGCCGGCCGCGCCCGTCGCGCGCATGAAGGCCAGGAGCTTGTCGAGCCACCAATCCTGGAACGAGCGCAGGCCGGTGTCGGCGGGCGACTTGGCCGCGTCGGCCCCGGCCCAGGCCGTCCACCGCGGGTCCTGCGGGAAGGGCAGGGACGGGTAGGCGTAGGCCATGAACTTGATGTTCTTGGATCCGGCGTAGTCGAGCATGGCCTTGAGGCCGTCCGGGACGGGGTCGCGCCGCGGGTCCCACTCCCCCTTCCGGAGCTTCTGGCCGAGGCCGAACCAAAGGACGTTCTCCCAACCCCAGTCGTCGGCGTTGTCCTCGAGGCGCGACAGCGAGCTGTTCCCGGGCGTGTAGAGGAGATGGGTGAGGCCGAGCTCGGCGGCCCGGTCGACGATGCGCTTGTATTCCTCGACGCCCTCGGGCGTGCCGACGTCGATCTGGTAGTCGTTCTCGCACCAGGGGATGTGGACGCGGACGCCGCGTCCGGGATAGTAGAGGAGGAAGGCCCGGACACAGGCGGTCAGGGCCTCGACCTCGTTCGCGTCGATGGCCGGGTTGGCGGCGACGTGGCCGGCGTAGTCGGCGACGTACTTCCACTCGGGCACGGCCTTGGCCGGGAAGCGGGTCCCGGAGAGCTCGACGACGCCCAGGCAGAGCCGGTCGGCGGCGAAGGGGCCCAGGTCGCGGTTCCACTCGATCTCGGGGCGGTAGGACACGGCGGCCGCGCGGCCGCGGAGCGACCAGGCCATGAACGGATTCTGGAGCATGAAGAAGACGCTCCAATCGGGTCCGGAGGAGGGCGCGGGACCGGGCCCCGCGAACCGGCAGATGGCGCCGAACGCGCCGTCCTTGATCCTGAGCTCCTCGGCCACCGGGAGCCCGATGGTGGCCGCGAAGACCTCGACCTCGTCCACGCGGAAGGCCCGGCCGCGGGCCGAGGTGACGACGATCTGCTTGGTCAGGAAATCCCAGGCGGGCTTGAGCTCGTAGACGACGTCGAAGGTGAACGGGTCTCGGGTGTGGCGGTAGGCGACCTTGGCCGGGGTCATCTCGATCTCGGCCGGGCCGAGGGCGCCGATGTCGACCGCCGCGCCGTCGAGGATGACCTTGGACGGGTCGGCCGAGAAGGCCAGGGCCCGGCCGGTCTTCGAGGAGCCGAGCGAGACCAGCCCGCGGTCGTCGAACTCGGCCCGGACCCGGCCGTTGTCGAGGACCATGGTCTCGGCCGCGGCGTCCGGCGGCTCGGCCGCGAAGAGCGCGGCGGCCAGGGCCAGGACGGCCGTGACGGCCAAGGCGGCCCAAGCGGGGGCGGGACGTCGGGGCGCGGCGTTTGGGACGGTCATCGGGCTCTCTCCTTGCGGGGCATGGCCCGATTATAACCGAACTCCGCCGAAAACGCCGAGGGGCTTTGCGGGCGGGCGCGGCCCAGCCGGGGCCGTCCGCTAGTCGACGGTCATGTCGATCTTTTTCGGGGGGCGGACGGCGGCCGGCGTGCGCGGCAGCCAGACCAGCATCTGCCCGCCGCCGCGATTGGCCCAGGCGTAGTAGGGCACCGCCAGGAACGGCCGAGGCGTCCCGAGCGGCTTCCCGTCCGTCCCCTGGCCCGCCAGCGGGGCTTGGCCCGTGACGACCGTGATCCCGCCGAGCAGGTCGGTCCGGAACTCCGCCTCGAGCGGGACCGCGTCCGGCAGGACGAGATCGAAGACGCGGTCGCCGTTGTCGACGCCCTCGACGGCGTAGACGACGGGGCCGCGCTGGAGGGCCACGCGTCCGGCGTCCTCGGCCACGGCCTCGGCGGCGACGACGCGGCGCACGGACATGGGCAGGTCCAGCTCGACCGTGTCGCCGGCCCGCCAATCGCGGCGGAGGCGGGCGTAGCCGTCCCGGAGCTCGATCGCGGCGGGCTCGCCGTTGACCTTCAGGGCCGGGGCGGCGCCGGCGGCATCGAGAAAACGGTAGAGGCCGGTCGGCATGGCTTCGCCCCGGGCCCAGCCCGGGATGCGGACCGCCAGCTCGAAGGGACCGGCGTCGCCCGAAGCGACGGTCAGCTTGACCGCGCCATCCCAGGGGTAGCGGGTCTCCTGAGTCAAGACGAGGGACCGCCCGGCCGGGGACACGGTCCCGGTCCCGGCGATGAACAGGTTGACGAACACGGTGTCGTCCCTGGTCGCGTAGACGTAGCCGGGAAGAGAGGGCAGGAAGCGGCTCATGTTGGGCGGGCAGCAGGCCACTTCGAACCAGGGGCTGCGGGCGTAGCCGCCGGCCGACTCGAGGGGGTTCTGGTAGAAGAAGCGGTCGCCGGAAAGGGCCACCCCCGAGAGCAGGCCGTTGTAGAGGACGCGCTCGAAGACGTCCATGTACTTCGATTCGCCGTGGAGCAGGAACAGGCGATAGTTCCAGAGGGCGTTGCCGATCGAGGCGCAGGTCTCGGTGTAGGCCTCGGCGTTGGGCAGCTCGTAGGCGTCGCCGAAGGCCTCGGAGCCGCTGCGGGCGCCGACGCCTCCGGTGAGGTATTGCTTCCGGCCGGCGACGTCGAGCCAGAGCCGGTCGATGGCGGCGGCGTACTCGGGATAGCCGCCGAGGGCCGCGACGTCGGCCATGCCCGAGAACATGTACATGGCCCGGACGGCGTGGCCGACGACCTGGTCCTGTTCGAGGACCGGCTTGTGGTTCTGGAGGTATTCGTCGGAATTGTAGATGGCGAAGGGATCGTCGGCGGCGTAGGTCTGCCCGCCGTAATAGCGGCCGCGCTCGTCGAGGAAGAACTTGGCCAGGTCGAGGTAGGCGCGGTTGCCGGTCACTCGAAAGAGCTTGGCCAGGCCGATCTCGATCTCCTGGTGGCCCGGGAAACCGCGGCGCCGGCCGGGGCCCGAGCCGAAGGTGCGCAGGAGCAGGGCGGCGTTCTTCTCGGCGATGGCCAGGAAGGCCCGCTTGCCGGTGGCCTGGAAGTGGGCCACGGCCGCCTCGTACATGTGGCCGACGTTGTAGAGCTCGTGGCTGACGCGGAGGTTCGACCAGCGCTCGGGCCCGGCGCCGGGGGCCGGGTGGACCGGGTCCGCGGTCCGGGTCGTGTAGAGGTAGCCGTCCGGCTCCTGGGCCCTGGCGATGAGGGCGACGAGGTCGTCGAGGGTTTTGTCGAGGGCGGCGTCCGGATGGAGGCGCAGGGTGTAGGCCGCGGCCTCCATGGACTTGTAGATGTCCGAGTCGTTGTAGCGCTTGCCTTTGTAGACTCCGGCCATGAGCTTGGCGGCGATGCGGAAGTTGTCGACCCGGCCGGTCTCCTCGTTCATTCGCAGGGCGTAGGGGACCGAGACCGTCCGGTTGGTCTCCAGCCGGGGCGCCCAGAACGCGTCCGTGAAGCGGACGTCGGTGAAGGGGACGGGGCGGATGGGGTAGTCCGAGGCGGGCCCGGCGGCGGGCGTCGGGGCGGCGCCTGAAGGGGCGTCAGCCGAGCGGCCGCGGCAGCCGGCCGAGGACAGGCCGACGATGACGGACAGGACGACGGCGGGGACGAGCGGGACGTTCGTCTTCATGGCTCCTCCGGGCGATAACTATACCACAGGGCGCGGCAATCCATTATAATCGCGGGCATGGACGGACCGTGGCTCATCCTCATCGGGGCGGCGGCCGGCGTCTTCGCCGGGCTGTTCGGCATCGGCGGCGGCATCATCATCGTCCCGGCCCTCATCCTGCTGGCGGGGTTCCCGCTGGTGCGGGCGACGGGGACGTCGCTGGCGGCCATCCTGCTGCCTGTGGGCATCCTGGGGGTCGTCGCCTACGCCCGGGCCAAGATCATCGACATCCGGGCCTCGGCCCTCATCGCGGCCGGGCTGTTGACGTCCGTCGTCGTCGGGGCCTGGCTGGCCAACTCGCTGCCGGTCGACCTGATGCGCAAGCTCTTCGCCCTGTTCTGCCTGTACGTCGGCTGGAACTTCATCGATCCGGTGCGGCGGTTCCGGACGTGGCGGGGTTTGGCGGTCAAGCCCGGGCCGGAGCCCGAGGCGGCGCCCCATCCGGCGACGTGGACGCTCGTAGGCGTCGGATTGCTGGCCGGGGTCATGGCCGGGATGTTCGGTATCGGCGGCGGCAACATCATCGTGCCGATCCTGACGCTGGCGCTCCACTATCCGCCCAAGAGGGCCATCGCCACCTCGCTCGGGGCCATCCTGTTCCCGTTCGGCATCCCCGGCGTGCTCTACTACCAGCGCGCCGGCAACCTCGATCTGGCCGCGGCGGCCTGGATCGCGGGCGGGCTGTTCGTCGGCACCGTGTTCGGGGCGCTGATCACGATCAGCCTGCCCTCGCGCACGGTCAAGCTCCTCTACGGCCTCTTCCTCGTCTTCGTCGCCGCCCGCTTTTTCTTCTTCTAGACCGGGGTCAGACCCCAGCTTCTCCATTAAAATCAATTTGTTACAAAATTTCCCCTTTTCCGTGCCCTACCTATCTCATTTAATTCCTGTGATCTAAAAAGCGGGCTAAAACCTATTTTGATGTTTTTGCCGGCAAAAAGCGCCAACTCGCCGTCGGGCGGTTCGGTCAGGACTTTGTCTTGAAGAGCTTGCCGGTCGCGCGGGCGACCTCCAGCCCCTCGGCGTCGGTGAGCGCGCTCTCGGCGAGGACGATGCGGCCCTTGTCCTCGATGAAGCGGCCCTTGAGCGCATAGGGCACGCCCGTCCTGGCCGGCTTGACATAGCGCACGGTGATCTCGCCAGTGACGCACATGTGACCCTTGGCGCCCGCGGCATAGATGAGGGCCTCGTCGAGGACAGAGGCGAGGAGCCCGCCGTGGACGATCCCCGACCAGCCCTGGAAGGCCTCGGGGAAAACGACCTCGGCCGCGGCCTCGCCGCGCTCGGCGTCGGTGCGCAGCTTGAGCTTCAGTCCGATGGGATTCTTCTCGCCGCAGATGAAACAGGTCCTGTCGTCGCGGGGGGGGTCGTTCATGGCCCCGATGTAACACATTCCGGCGCGCCCCGCAAGGGAACGGCCGCCGCCCTCCCCTTGTCCTGCGCGCGCCATCCGGCTATAATCGGGCCCGCGAAAACGGCCGCCGCAAAGGAGAACCGCGATGACCTCCCCGACCGAGAACGAGACCGTCCTCAAGCTGTTCAAGGATTGCGACGCCCTGCTCCAGGGCCACTTCAAGCTGACCTCGGGCAAGCACTCGGAGTGGTACTTCGAGAAGATCCGGCTCATCGAGAAACCGGCCGCTCTCGAGCGGATCGTCGACCTGCTGGCCGAGAGGATCCGGAGCGAGGTGCCCGACTTCGACTACGTCGTCTCCCCCGCCTACGGCGCCATCGCCATCGGCTTCCTGGCCGCCCTCAAGCTGGGCAAGAAATTCGCCTTCACCCAGCGGGCCGAGGAGAAGATGACCATCCGCTCCGGCTTCTCGGGGCTAGACGGCTCGCGGGCCGTCATCGTCGAGGACATCCTGACCACGGGCGGCTCCATCCAGGAGGTCATCGCCTGCCTGAAAGAGCACCAGGTCGCCGTCGCCGCGACTTACGTCCTGGTCGACCGCACCGGCGGGGCCGTGCCCATCGAGGGCAAACCCGTCGGCAGCCTCCTTGCTCTCAAGGTCGAGGCCTTCGAACCGGACATCTGCCCCTTCTGCGCCAAGGGCCTGCCTCTGACCAAGCCCGGGGCTTCGGACAAGAAACTCTAGCGAATTTTCACTTTTTCGGGGTCAAAAGCGCGCAGGGCGATTTTCTATCTCTTTCAATACCAAAGACTTCGGTTTTTCGCCCGACGGCCTTTTTCGTCTAACTCTCTGATTTCTCTGGAGAAGCTGGGGTCTGACCCCGTTTCAATTTATCCGAGACGACGTAGAAGGCCGGGACGACGATCAGGCTCAGGGCCGTCGACAGGACCAGCCCGCCGATGACCGCGATGCCCATGGGCCGGCGGATCTCGGCGCCCGAGCCCAGGCCCAGCGCCGGCGGGATGGCCGCCATCATGGTCGCCGTGGCCGTCATCAGGATCGGCCGCAGCCGGATGGGACCGGCCTTCTCCATGGCCTCCCGCGCCCCGAATCCCTTGTCCTTGAACGCGTTGGCGTAATCGACCAGGATGATGGAGTTCTTCTTGACGATGCCCATCAGGAGCAGCAGCCCGATCATGCTGAAGATGTTCAGCGACTGCCCGGTCACGAGCAGGGCGAAGGCCGCGCCGGCGATCGACAGCGGCAGGATGGTGATGATGGTCACCGGGTCCTTGAACGAGTTGAACTGCGACCCCAGGATCATGTAGGCGATGGCCACGCCCAGGAACATGGCGAACAGCAGCGAGCTCATCGAGTCCCGGAAGGCCAGGCTCGAGCCGCCCAGGACGACCCGGTAGCCGACCGGCAGGCCCTTGGCCAGGTCCTCGATGACCCGCAGGGCCTCGCCCTGGGAGTGCCCCGGGGCGACGTTGGCGAAGATCGAGATGGCCCGCTCCCGGTCGCGCCGGGTGATGGCCTGCAGGGCGGCCTGCTCCTCGAAAATGACCAGGGACGACAGCGGCACCAGCTCGCCGTTGCCGGCCCGGACGCGCAGCCGCGAGATATCCTCGGGCCGCGACCGCTGGCCGGCCATGAGCTTGAGCCGGACGTCGAGCCGCCGGCCGCCCGTGCTGTACTTGCCGACCCGGATGCCGCCGACCAGGGCGTTGATGGTCGTGGCCACGTCGTCGACGGACACGCCGACGTCGGCGCACACGGCCCGGTCCGGGGTCACCCGCAGTTCGGGCATGCCGACGCGGTAATCGGAGTCGAGGTCGACCACGGTCCCAGTGTCGGTCAGCTCTTCCATGAATTTCTGGCTCAGGGGCACGAGCTCGTTCCAGTCGGCGCCGCGCACGGAGAACTCGATGGGGAAGCCGCGCTGGGCCGTGAAGCCCTGCTGCGAGGTGTCCTGGATGACGGCCCGCAGGCCGGGGACCGCGTTGAGCTCCCGCCTCAGGACGGCCGAGAACTCGGCTTGGTCGAGCTTCCGCTCGCCCGGCGGGACCAGGGTCAGGAACATCATGCCCGAGTTGACGCCGCCCCCGCCGCCCATGCCGCCGACGAAGATGAACGTCTGGACGACCTCGGGATGCCGGTTGACGATGTCCTCGGCCCGGACGAGCAGGGCGTCCGTCTCGGAGATGTCCGACCCGACTGCCGTCTGCAGCCGGATGGAGACGCGGCTCTGGTCCTGCGACGGCACGAATTCGCTCGGCAGGATGGTGAACACGAGGATGGCCAGGCCGAACAGCGCCGCCGCCAGGACCAGGATGAGCCCGGGCCGGCGCAGACCCCCGTGGAGGACCCGCCCGTAGGCGATCTCGAGCTTCCCGAAGGCCTTGTCGACGGCCAGCCCGACCTTGTTGCGGCCTTCCCTCGAGGTTTTGAGGAACTGGGAGCAGCGGGCCGGGGCCAGGGTGACGGCCTCGACGTACGACAGCAACACGGCCAGGCACAGGGTGATGCCGAACTGCAGGAAGTACCGCCCGATGATGCCCTCCATGAAGATGACCGGCAGGAAGATGGCCACGACGGCCAGGGTCGCGGCCAGGGCGGCGAAGGCGATCTCCTTAGTCCCCTCGAGGGCCGCCGGCACCAGGGCCTTGCCGCCCTCGCGGTGGCGGAAGATGTTCTCCATGACCATGATGGCGTCGTCGACGACGATGCCGACGGCCAGGGCCAGGGCCAGCAGGGTGAAGGTGTTGAAGGTGAAGCCCAGGAAGTAGATGATGGCCACCGTGCCCAGCAGGGACATGGGGATGGCCAGGATGACGTTGAGCGTGCTCGAGAGCGAGCCCAGGAACAGCCAGCAGACGAAGGCCGTCAGGACGACGGAGAGCAGGAGCTCGAACTGGATCTCGTTGACCGAGTGGCGGATGAACTCCGTGCTGTCGTTGGTGATGCCGACGTTCATGTCGGCCGGCAGGGTCTTGGCGTACTCGCCGATGGCCGCCCGGACGCTCTTGGCCAGGGCCACGGCGTTGGCGCCGCGCTGCTTCTTGATGCCGATGCCCTGGGCCGGGCCGCCGTCCATGCGGGCCAGGCGCCGGACGTCCTCGAAGCCGTCCTCGACCAGGGCCACGTCGCTCAGGTAGATCGGGCTGCCCTTGACCTCGCGGACGACGATCTTGCGCAGGGTCTCGAGGTCGACGGCCTCGCCGAGGACGCGCACGTTGACCTCGCGCCCGGTCGTCTCCAGCCGGCCGGCCGGCAGCTCGATGTGCTCGCGCTGCAGGGCCGAGATGACGTCCCGCACGGTCAGGCCCTTCTCGTCGAGCCGGGCCGCGTCGAGCCAGATGCGGATGTTCCGCTCGAGCGTGCCCATGAGCGAGATCTCGCCGATGCCCGGGATGGTCTGGAGCTTTTCCTTGAGCCCGTAGCGGACGTAGTCGCTGAGGACGCGCTGGGGATAGGGCCCGGCCAGGCGGGCCATCATGATGGGCTGGTCCTCGGGGTTCTGTTTGGAGGTGATGGGCGGGTCCATGTCCCGGGGCAGGCGCCGCTGGGCCTGGGAGACCTTGGCCTGGACGTCCTGGAGGGCCAGATCGACGTCGCGCGAGAGCTCGATCTCGACGGTGATGTTGCACGAGCCCTGGCGCGAGCTCGAGGTCAGCGTCCGGACCCCCTCGACCTGGATGAGGGCCTCCTCGAGGGTCTCGACGACCTCGTTCTCCATGACCTCGGGCGCCGCGCCCTCCCAGGTGGCGGAGACATTGATGGTCGGGAAATCGACGTCGGGGAACTGGCTGATGCCGATCCGGCCCGCCGCGACGACGCCGAAGACGACCGTGGCGGCCATGAGCATCCAGGCCAGGACGGGTTTCTTGACGCAGGCTTCGGTGAGGTTCATGGAGTCGTTCCCCTACTTCGCGACCGGGGCGGCCGGCGTCCCGGCCGCCGCGCCGACGCGGACCGGCACGCCGTTCGAGAGGGCCTCGGCGCCGCGGACGACGAGGGTCTCGCCGCCCTTGAGCCCGGACAGGACCTCGACCCGGCCGTCGGCCGAGCGCATGCCCAGGGTCAGGATGCGCTCGACGGCCTTGTCGCCCTCGACGACGTAGGCCAGGAAGCCGCGCTCGCTCGGCCGCACGGCGGCGATCGGGACCACGGGCGCCTCGCCCGCGGACGACACCGGCACCGTGATCTCGGCGAACGAGCCGGGCCGGAGGGCCTTGTCGCCGGCGTCCTCGATGTGGGCCGTGACGTCGACCAGGCGCGAGGTGTCGTCGGCCGACTCGGCGACGTGGACGACCTTGGCCGCGAACTCCCGGCCGTCCTCGCGGACCCGGAAGTTCGCCTTCTGGCCGGGCTTGATGCGGGCCGCGTCGCGCTCGGGGACGCGGAACCGCAGCAGGAGCGGATCGCGCCGGACGAGCGTGGCCAGGACCGTGCCGGTCTGGACGTACTGGCCGGTCTGGACGGTGCGGGTCTGGATGACGCCCGAGATAGGCGCCTTGACGAAGGCGTCCCTCAGGTTGAGCTGGGCCTGGTTGAGGGCCGAGCGCTTCTCGGCCACGTCGGAGGCCGCCGTCAGGACCTTGGTCCGCCAGGTCTCGACCTCTTCCCCGGGGATGAGCCCGGGATTCTGGGTCGTGACCGTCTCCCGGCGCTTCAGGCCGGCCTCGGCGTCGGCTTTGGCGGCCTCGGCCTTGGCGAAGGCGGCCTGGGCCGACTCGACGGCCAAGCGGTAGCGCTCGGTCTCGATCTCGACCAGGGTCTGGCCGGCCGCGGCGTACTCGCCTTCCGAGAACTGGACCCGGTCGACGGCGCCGGAGACCCGGGCCGTGACCTGGACCTTCTCGAAGGCCTCGACGGACCCGACGGCCGTGACGCTGTAGACCAGGGACTGGACCGGGACCTCTTCCACGTCGACGGGGAACTGCATGCGGCCCCGGGCCCCGGGGCCGCCGGCCGGGGCGGCGTCCTTCTTCTTGCAGGCTCCGGCGACGACGACGAGCGCGGCGGTGGCGATGAGGACGGCGGTCTTCCTGAGGCTCTTGGGGATCACGTGCGCGGCTCCTTCCCGAAGGGATCGAGACCCAGGGCCGCCTCCAGATTGAGGAAGGCGACACCCAGGCCGTAGCGTTCCTGGACGAGTCCGACCTCGGCTTCGAAGAGCCGGACGTTGGCGTCGGCGACCTCGAGGGCGGAGGCCAAGCCTTGGCGATAGAGTTCGGTGGTCTCGGCGGCGTTCTTTTTGGCCACCTCGTGGGCGACGGTGGCCTGCCGGTGCGAGGCCCGCTGGTTGGCCAGCGAGACCAGGGCCTCGCGGACCTCGACGTCGACCCGGCGCGTGGCCGCCTGGAGGTCGAGGTCGGCCAGGCGGGCCAAGGCCCGCTGCTCCCGGCTCTGGCCGAACCGGGCCCCGCCGTCGAACAGGCTCCAGGTCAGTGTCGCCCCGACGCTCCAGTTCCAGTTCCGGTTGTTGAAGCTGGCCTCGTTGGTCAGGCTGTAGCGGCCGCTGGCGCCTAGCGAGGGCACCCAGCCGAGCAGGGGCAGCTTGGCCAGGGACCTCTGGGCCGAGGCCAGGGAGCGGAGCGAGCCCACGTCCAGGCGCCGGGCCAGCGCTTCGGCGACGAGGCCTTCGGCGTCGGCGGAATCGGCGGCCGCGGCCTCGATGAGGAACTCGGGGACGACGAGGGGCCCGCGGACGGCCGAGGGCGCGTCGAGGAGATGGCCGAGCTGGAGGGTGCTCGTCTCGACCTCCCCCTTGACCTGAGTCAGCCCGACCTCGGCCGTGGCGTACTCGAGCTCGGCCCGGGTGACGTCGTTGACCGAGGCCAGGCCGGCGGCGAAGCGGGCCTTGGCCGCCTCGAGGTTCTGGCCGGCGAAGGTGAAGCGGCGGGCCGAGGCCTCTCGGACCTGGGTCGTGCCGAGCGTGGCCAGGAAGGCCTGGCCGACCTCGAAGGCCAGCTGGCGCCGGTCCTCGGCCGCGGCGGCCACCCGGGCGTCGCGCTGGGCACGGACGGCGGCCAGGCTGGTCAGGCTGCGGGCGTCGAACAGCGTTTGGCTGAGGGTCAGCGTCTCCGACAGCGCGTTGTAGCGCTGGATGATGACCTCGGTGTCGCCGACGACGCGGCGGGTCTCGTAGGCCCGGCGCGTGTAGGTCCCCGTGCTGGTGATCGAGGGCAGGAAGAACGACCGCGCCTGGGTCACCCGGGCGTTGGCCGCGGCGACCTCCTCCCAGGTGGACTTGGCCCGCTCGTTCCTCTCCAGGGCCAGCTTGACCGCCTCGTCGAGGGTCAGGGGGGCGTCTTGCGCGGCGGCGAGCGGTGCCAGGAGGGCGATCAGCCCGACGAGGGCCGCGCCGAGGCGGCCCGCGCGGCCGGGTCCGGTTCTGTCTGTCATCGTCTCTTCTCCTGAAATCGGCACAAAACTCCAGTATATCTTTTTTTGACGCGGCCCGGCCGCATTTCTTCCCTGTTTTACGGCCGATCGGACAGGGGAAGAACAGGGCCCGCCTCTCCGACCCTGGCGGCCCGGGAAGAGCCCGGACGGCCGGACGTCCAAAAGGCGAGAGGGTATTTATCGGGCAAGGAGGCTCCCATGGCGGCAAGACGCGTTCTCATCACGGCCTGGGGGCTGGCCCTGGCGCTGGCGGCCGCCCCGGCGGTCCCGGCCCCCCAGGCGGCGCGCGGCGGTCCCGAGCTCGACCGCCGGGTGGAGGCCTTCCTCGAGTCCCGGTCCGGGACGTGGCGGGACATGAACGTCCCCGAGGCCGACGGCCGGACCCTTCACGACCTCATCGTCTCGAAGGGCTACACCAAGGCCCTGGAGATCGGCACCTCGACCGGCCATTCCGGCGTCTGGATCGCCTGGGCCCTGAGCAAGACGGGCGGCCGGCTGGTCACCGTCGACATCGACGAGGGGCGCCACCGCGAGGCCGTGGCCAACTTCGAGGCGGCCGGGCTGGCCCCCTGGATCGACGCCCTCCTGGCCGACGCCCACGAGCTCGTCCCGGCCCTCCCCGGCCCGTTCGACTTCGTCTTCTGCGACGCCGACAAGGACTGGTACAAGAATTACTTCGACGCCGTCCTGCCCAAGCTCGCGGTCGGCGGCTCGTTCGTCGCCCACAACGTCTCCGAGCGGATGCGCCGGGGCGGCTGGGGCGCCGCGGGCTTCGTCGTCCACGTCCTCGCCCTCCCGTTCATGGAGACGACCTTCGTCGGCGGGAGCTGGTCGGGGATGTCCGTCAGCGTCAAGAAGGCCGCGAGATAGGCCCGGCGGGGCCGCCCCGCCCGGCTACCACTTCTTGTATTTCCAGAAGACGAAGAAGCCGACGACCGAGATCGCGGCCAGCCCGATGATCATCCAGAAGGCCGGCAGCTCGCGCCAGCCGAACGGCAGGGTCACGTTCATGGAGAAGACCGAGACGATGAAGGTCGGCACCATGATGGCGATGGTGATGATGTTCAGGGTCTTCATCAGGACGTTGAGGTTGTTGCTGACGATGGAGGCCCGGGCGTCCATGAGGCTGGCCAGGATGTTCGTGTAGACCTCGGCCTGGCGGTAGCACTGGTTGTTCTCGACGGCGATGTCGTCGAGCAGCTCCAGCTCCTCCTGGGTGAAGCCGAACTTGGCCGCGTTGTGCCGCATCTTGTCGATGAGGGCGCCGTTGGAGTTGACGGCGTTCTGGTAGTAGACCAGGCTCTTCTGGAGGGCGAACAGGTTGATGAGGAAGCGGTTCTCCATGGCCTTGTTGATCTTCTGCTCGACGTCGTCGGCGATCTGGTTGATGATCTTGAGGTGCTCCATGAAGTGGAAGATGGCCCGGTAGATGAGGCGGATGACGAGCTCGCGGACGCTGCCGACCTTGGCCAGCTGCTTGCCCTCGAAGAGCGTCGTGTCGTCGGCCACGACCATGATGATCATCTCGCCGAAGAAGAACACGCCCATGGTCGAGGCCTTGAACAGGAGCTGGTCGTCGCCCGAGTAGTTCTTGGGCCGCTTGTAGATGAAGGCGATGTGGCCGGGCTCGCACTCGAGGCGGGCCTGCTCGTCGGGGTCGAGGGCCGAATTCAGGGTGTGCTCGTCGACCTGGTAGGTGTCGACGAGCAGGCGCTTCTCGGCCTCGTCGGGATTGACGTAGAGGAGGATCGGGGCCCGGGCGTCGTCCGAGGGGACGATCTTCTGGTTCTCGATCTGGTATCGGTGCAGCATCCCGGCCCTCCTTTCAGCGGCTCCTCGCCCGCGCGTCTCCCGGTCTCTCGGCCCATTATGCGCCCGCCGCCGGAGAATGGCAAGACGGCCGTCTAATCGAGCTTGACCTTCGCCTCGCGGACGCCCCCGTGGGGCGAGGCGTAGCGGACCGTGATCTCGCCCTTGCCCTCGACCAGGAACTGGTGCTCGACCTTGCCGAAGCCGGGAACGACCGTGAACTGGAGCTCGGGCCGGTCCTTCTTGTAGACGGCCTGGTCGCGGTAGGGGTCGACGAGCGTCCCGCCCGCCACGACCTTGGCCCCGGGACCGGACACGGTCAGCATGTCCTGGGGATAGAGCTTGTTCTTCTGCGACAGGGCGCTCATGGTCGGCATGGCCTTGGGATTGGCCAGGCGCGTCCGGACCCGGAAGAGGCCACCGCCGAGGGGCTTGACCTCGAAGACCTCGAGCGAGACGTCGGGCAGGTGCTTGGCCGTGAACAGGGCGGCCATGGCGTTGCGGTGGACGAGATCCTTGATCATGAACGGGGCGCCGAGCCGGGAGCTCATCTTGACCCAACCGCCGATCTCGACGTCGCCGTAGGTCGGGTGCTTGAAGGCTTTCCAGGGCTTGTAGAGCTCGCCCTGGACGACGTTGTCGCTGAACTTGAGCCGCTCCTTCTCGGAGACGCGTTCCTCGAAGATGCTCCGCACGGCCTCCTCGCGGGGGGTGCCCGGCTCGTAGCGCTCGGAAACGCCCTTGAAGGCCTCCGACTCGCCCTGGAAGACCTCGGCGCAGAAGAAGTAGGCGCCGGCGGTCTGGGTGATCCACTCGCCGGAGTCGCCGTAGGTCGTGTAGAGGTCCTTCCAGGAGATCATGTAGCGGTAGCCGGGGATGATGCGCTCGCCCTGTTTGCCGAGGAAGTCGTAGACCGCGACGTCCGAAGCCGGGTACTCGCCGAGCCCCTTGCGGCTGGGCCCGCGCAGGAGCATGCCGCCGTTGTTGTGGTAGGACCAGGCGAAGACGATGTTGGGCTTGGTCATCGTCCACTCGGCCAGGGCCTTGAGGCCGACGGCCTGGAACGGGTACTCGCCCGAGCCGCCCTGGACGTAGGGCGGGGCCCAGTCGAAGCCCCAGTTCCGGTTCGGGTCGACGTAGCCCTCGCCGTCCTCGTTGACCTGGCCGTCGCCGTCGTTGTCGAGGCCCTCCTCGCCGAGCAGGGTCCACTCTCCCTTCTCGCCGGGCTTGATGCGGACGAGGAGGCGCGGGTCCTCGGGATCGGTCTTGTAGGCGCCGAAGGGGTCCTTCTTGCGCATCTCGCAGAGGTTGCCGTCGCCGTCGAGGTCGTCGCTGCCGTCCTCGTCGACGAGCCCGTCGCGGTCGTCGTCGATGGGGATGCGCAGGGTCCGGTTGCTGCTGGGGTTGTTGGGGTCGGCGAAGAAGTGATGGCGGCCGTCGACGTTGGCGACGGGCACGACGTAGAAGCAGACCCGGTCGACGAGGGCCGTGATCTCGGCGTTGCGGCCGTAGTTCCCGAGGAGATAGTCCAGGAGGTAGAGCGAGATGTCGCCGCCCTGGATCTCGTTGCCGTGCATGTTGCCGTCGACGTACATGGCCGGCTTGGCGAGGGCCGCGCCGGTCTTGGGGTTGTTGACGGTCATGGCCATGATGGGCCGGCCTTCTTCGCTCTGGCCGACCGTCTCGAGCGAGGTCAGCTGCGGATAGGCCTTGTGGAGGGCCTCGAGGGCGGCGTAGACCCGGTCGAGCGAGTGGTACTGGTCGAACCGGAGGGGGACCTCGACCCCGGCCTTCTGGGCCGGCAGGGTCGAAGCGACGAGGAACAGGACGAGCAGGGACAGGGCGAGCTTTCTCACAGGGCACCTCCGAGGGCGACCGTCCGGGCGTCGCGCCAGGCGTTCCGGGTCTCGGCCTTGATCTCGACCTTGACCGGCTTGGCCGAGCGGACGAGCCAGGTCACGGTCTGGGCGCCGCGGGCCGGAACGGACGGGACCAGGCTCCATTTCTTGCCCTGGACGATCGTGACGCCGTCGCCGGCCAGGGTCACGACGACGGGCAGGACGCGCTGGTTGCGCCCGGCCATGGCCGTCGGGTAGGGCAGGTCGCCGGTGTTCTCGACCCAGGCCTTGACCTCGTAGAGGCCGGCGCCGAGCGGTTTGACGGCGGCGTCGGCGATCCGGACCCGGGCCATCTTCTTGGCCACTTCGAAGACCCAGGGGGCCTGACCTTTGACCAGGCCCTCGATCATCTTCTCGGGCGGCGTCGTGTCCGCGAAGGGCGCGAAGCCGCCGATCTCGGCCTCGCCGAGGGTCGGGTGCTTGAAGGGCTTCCAAGCCACGAAGCCCTGGCCGCCGAGCTCCTTGTCGCTCCAGGCGAGGAGGGCCTTCTCCTTGGGGTCGGCCCCGCCGGCGTCGGGCTTCTTGGGCATCTGCTTCATCATCTCGGCCATCTTCTTGGTGTCGATCTGGCCGGCCTTGATCATCTCGAAGACCTGCTTGGCCTTGAACGGCTCCGGTGCCCCAGCGGCCTTGAGGAAGGCGTCGACCTTCTCTTCGCCGAGGGCGACGAACTGGTCGTTGGTCATGGCCTCGAGCTTCTCGGGCGTGAGCTCGTCGGCGGGCTTGTCCTCCTTGACTTCGGGCGGGGTCCAGAAGTCGAGGGCGAACGACGGCAGGCCGAGGTGGTAGTAGGCATAGAGCTCGAGCGAGCCGTCCCTGTCCGGCGCGGCCTCGAGCCGCTTGCCGTCGAGCTTGGCGGCCTTGAGGAACTCCTTGTATCGCTCGGAGAGCTCCGTGTAGAACTTGAGGTCTTCGTCGAGCGGATTGACCACGGCGCCGAGCTCGAGGAAGCCGGCGACCATGCCCTCGGTGACCTCCATGCCCGGCGGGACGAGGGGTTTCACCAGCTCGATGATCTCGGCCATGGTGTAGGTCCGGGTCGGGTCGGCGTTGATGAAGCCGGCCACGCGCTCGGGGACCTTGATCTGGTTGAAATCGGCGTCGCCCTTGCGCCCGCCGCGGGGCGGGGCGATGCAGAAATTGGCGCCGCCGAGGACGAAGGCCAGCCCGATCTCGCGGTGGAGGTCGAAGAACCGGAGCAGGGCGAAGGTCTCCGGTTCGCTGCCGGGCCAGGGGCCGGCGTCGGGGGCGTGGTATTTGTAGAGATGCGGGAAGGCCGTGCCGAGGCCGATGCCGCCGGGGCCGTCCTCGTCGATCAGGCCGTCGCGGTCGTTGTCGAGGCCCTCGGGATAGAGCTTCCAGACGCCCTTCTCGCCCTTGGCGCCGTCGGCCTTCTTCATGAGGCGGGCGTCGCCGGAGACGGCCATCCAGGCCCCCTCGGGGTCCTTGACCCGGATCTGCGTGATGAGCCCGTCGCCGTCGAGGTCGTCCGGCCCGTCCTCGTCGGTCGCGTCGTCCTGGTCGTCGTTCTTGGGCCGGGCGTTGCGCGTGTCCGACCGCCGCGGCTTGCCGAAATAGAGCGCGGCGGCGTCCGGGTTGCCGCAGGCCAGGACGTACCAGGTCTTGTCGGCCCGGAGGTCGGCCTTGGCGCATAGGGCCTGGGCCAGCCACAGCCCGGCCTCGGCGGCCAGGGGATAGGCGCCGTCCATGTCGGCGGCGACGAAGACGGCCGGCAGGCTCTTGGCGGCCGCGGCGGTCTCGGGCCCGATCTCGAGCAGGACGAGCTCGCGCCCGCCCGGGCTCTTGGCCAGGACGTGGACTTTGGCGAAAGCGGGATGGGCTTTGGCCAGGTCCCGGAGGGAGGCGGCGATCTCCTCGGGCCTGTGGTAGCGGTCGAAGGAGAGCTCGGCCGCGGCCAGGGGGACGAGGGAGAGGCAGAGAACACCGATGGCGAAGACGGCGGGGATGCGGCGAAGGGTCACGTCGGGATACCTCCGTTCAAGAGGATGATCGGATCATTCTCGCAAATCGGGCGGGCGAAAGCAACGCGGACGCCCGGCGTCTCCTCTATATACGCATCGCCCTCGGCGTTAGTTCCTCCGTAAATGGGGACATGTTCCTCGGGTACGTGTCCCCGTTCGGGACGCCTGGCCCCGGCTCTTGCGGCCCTTGACCGCCCTGCCGGCCCGGTGATAGATAGAATCCATCGCCCTCGATCGACCGGAGGTCACCATGGTCAAGAAGATCCTTCTCGCGCTCGCCGCCGCATCGTTCGTTCTGCTCGCCGCCGCGCCGCCCGCCGCGGCCCAGCACGGCGGCCCGCCGGCCGTCCTGTCCATCCGCCGGCAGGCCGACGTCGTCCACCGGATCACGGCCAGGCGCCTCGAGACGCTCCTGCCGCGGCTCATGCGCGAGACCGGCATCGACATGTGGATCGTCTCCTGCAACGAGGACAACCTCGATCCCGTCTTCGAGACCATGGTCCCCCTCGGCAACTGGAACCCCATCACCCAGGTCCTGGTCCTCTTCGACCGCGGTCCGGGGAAAGGCGTCGAGCGGCTGAACGTCTCCCGCACCGACACCCAGGGCTTGTTCCAGAACGCCTGGGACGCCGGGGCCTTCGACCAGAAGAAGGGCGAAAGCCAGTGGCAGGCCCTCGGCCGCGTCGTCCGCGAGCGCGATCCCAAGCGGATCGGGCTCAACGAGGGCGAGGTCCAATGGGCGGCCGGGGCCCTGACGACGGTCCTCAAGAAGCGGATCGTCGAAGCCGTCGGCCCCAAGTACGCGGCCCGCTTCGTCTCGGCCGAGCCCCTGGTCACGCTTTGGGCGGAGACCCTCCTCGACGAGGAGGTCGAGCACATGGAGCGGGCCGCGGCCCTATCGCGGTCGATCATCGCCGACATGTTCTCGGCCCGGGTCATCACCGTCGGGCAGACGACGGCCGACGACCTGCGCTGGTACTATTGGCAGCGAGTCCACGACCTCGGCCTGCGGGTGTCCTTCTCGCCCTTCGTCTCCATCCGCGGCCGCTCGCCCAAGGACGTCGAGAAGTGGGGCAAGGACGACAAGATCGTCCGGCCCGGCGACCTTCTCCACTGCGACGTCGGCCTCAAATACATGCGCTGGAACTCCGACCACCAGGAGATGGCCTACGTCCTGCGCCCGGGCGAGACGGACGCGCCCGAGACCTTCAAGACGCTCATGGCCGAATGCAACCGACTCCAGGACATCTATTGCGGGGAGTTCAAGACCGGCCTCACCGGCGACGAGATCCTCGGCCGCGTCCTCGGCAAGGCCCGGGAGACGGGCGTCCCCGGGCCGCGCCTCTATTCCCACTCGCTCGGCTATTTCCTCCACGAGCCGGGTCCCCTCATCGGCCTGCCCTGGGAGCAGGTCCACAACGCCGGCCGCGGCGAGGTCAAGCTCGTCCCCATGAGCGCCTTCACGGCCGAGATGAGCGTCACCGGGCCGGTCCCCGAGTGGGGCGTCGAATTCCGGGTCCCCCTCGAGCAGGACATCCTGTTCGACGGCGAGAAGGCCTTCTTCCTGGCCGGCCGCCAGACGGCCTTCCATCTCGTCCGCTAGCCCGTTTCCTCAACATGGAGCGGTCCTCCGACTAAATCGGAAGAAGCCGCCGTTGGGCGGCTTCCGGAAGGAGACCGCCCATAAGAACGAGACATCTGGCCTTCGTCGCTGTCGTAGCCCTGGCCATATCCGGATGCGCCGTCAAGTACACCATCGTGCCGCCCGCCGTCGACCTGGCGGCCCTGGGCACGATCGGCATCGTCACCCTCGATCCGGGCGAGGCCAAGGGCGATCTCGACGCCGCGGCCACCCAGTATTTCCTGGAAGAGGTCACGGCCGCCCAGCGCGTCCCCGTCGTCGAGCTCGGCCCCGCCGCCGAGGCCCTGGCCAAGATCGGTAAGACGGCCTTCGACCGCGACGCCGCCCTGGCGCTCGGACAGCAACAGGGCCTCGAGGCCTTCTTCGTCGGCGAGATAAGGGTGACCAAGGTCAAGCCCCAGATCGACCTGGCCGCGCCCCTGAGCAAGACCCTCTTCGCCCGGACCGCCTTCGACATCGCCGTCAAGGTCCGCCTGGTCTCGACCCGCGACGGCGCGACGCTGTGGACGCAGTCGGCCACCAGGGAAGGCACGGTCGGTTCGGTCGGCATGGACAACGGCGTCCCGGTCTTCTCGGTCCGCGACAAGAGCGCGGCCATGGCCGAGGCGCTCCGCGACCTCGCCTTCCGGCTGACTTGGGACTTCCGCCCGACCCGCCGCCGCCTCTGAAGCCGTCCGGGACCGCCTCCCGGACTGTTGACAGGCCCCGGACCCGGTCCTATAGTCAGGGCCGGGAGGGGCTCATGGAAAAGAACAGCCCGAGTGTCTGCGGCGTCTGCGGCCTGGTCAAGGATCCCGACGACATCGTCCCCGGCGGGGCGGTCCGCCCGGCCTTGGCCGCGCTCATCCTCAAAGACCACCCCGACTGGACGCCCGAGAGGACCATCTGCCGGGACGACCTCAATCGCTACCGGGCCCAATACGTCCAAGCCGCCCTGGAGGCGGAGAAGGGCGACCTGTCCGCGATAGAGTCCGAGGTCATCCGGAGCCTGCGCGAAGGCGAGGTCCTGGCCCGTAACGTCAACATGGAGTTCGAGGAGAGGCGGACGCTCGGCCAGCGCCTGGCCGACCGGTTGGCCGCCTTCGGGGGCAGTTGGAAGTTCATCCTCATCTTCATGGGCGTCCTCTTGAGCTGGATCGTGCTCAATTCCATCATCCTCGCCTCGCGCCGCTTCGACCCCTTCCCATTCATCCTCCTCAATCTCTTCCTGTCCTGTCTGGCCGCCCTGCAGGCGCCGATCATCATGATGAGCCAGAACCGCCAAGAGGCCAAGGACCGCCTCCGGGCCCAGCACGACTACCAGATCAATCTCAAGGCCGAGATCGAGATCCGCGGCCTCCACGAGAAGATCGATCACCTCATCTTCAAGCAGTGGCAGCGGCTGCTGGAGATCCAGGAGATCCAGACCGAGCTCATGGGGGAACTGTCGGAGAAGATCCAGAACCGGCTCTGACGGAATCGCAGGAAGGTCGAACCGGCGGCCACCCCGTCAGAGGTCCTTGGTCCGCTCCCGGCGCTCGACCTTGATGTTAAGCCGGGCCTGCAGGTAATCGACGGCCGAGACGACCGACCTCTCCAGGATGCGCCTTTCCCTCTCCAGGGACGATTCCGCCTCGGACAAAGCGCCGCCCAGGCCTTTGGGAGCCGCGGCGAGGGACTTGAGGGCCGCCCGGGCGGCGGCCCGCTCCGCGGGTCCGGGCGACGTCGTTCGCGGGCCGGGGCGGAAGACGAGGAAGGCCGCCGCCGCGACGACGATCAGTGCGCCCGCGGCCGCGGGCAGGGGACGGAGGAACGGACGCCGGCCGAAGCCTTCCCGCGCAACGTCCCGGCTCTCCGCCTTGTCCCAAGCGGCGTCGTTCAGGGCGAATTCGGGGACCGCCGCCAGGAAGACGGGACGCTCCGCGGCCAACCGTTCCCGGAGGGAGGCCATGAACCGGGCCTGCTCGCGGCAGGCCGGGCAGCGCCCGGCGTGCCGGGCCGCCCAACGGGGCGGCGTTTGGCCGCGGTCGTCGGCCCTCGAGACCGTCCAACGGGCGATGCGGCAGATCATGGTCGTTCTCCCTTTCTGAGGTTCGTCCGGGCCCGGTGGAGGAGCAGGCTCACGGCGACCCGGCTCTTGCCGACGGACCGGGCGATGTCCGCGACGTCCATGTCCTCGCCGTAGCGCAGCCACAGGACCCGGAACTGGCTTGCGGCGAGCGTCCGCGCGGCGTCCCACAGGCCGGCGGCGGGGCCCTCTCCCGCCGGGCTGACCGGCGCCGGATCGGCGACGCCCCCGGCCGCCTCGGGCGTCAGCGGCACGGCCGCGACGCGCTTCTTCCTGTAGGAGCTGATGGCCAGGCGGGTGGCCGCCGTGTAGAGCCAGGTCGAGAACCGGTAGGCCGGGTCGTAGCGGTCGATGTTGCGGTAGAGCTTGAGGAGCGTCTCCTGGACCATGTCCTCCGCGTCCTGGTCGCTCCCGAGGCGCGGCCGGAGATAGACGAAGAGCCGGCGCTTGTAGCGGCGCGCCAGCTCGTCGAACGAACGGCGGGAGCCGGCCCGCGCCTCGCGGGCCAGCTCCTCGTCGGTCTTCTCTGCGATCGTCCCGGTCCCGGTCATGCCTCCCCCGGGGTCAGTCGATGCGGATCCCTTTGTGGTCCGACAGGAGGGCGGCGATGTCCTTGGAGGGCCGCTCGAAGTCGATCTTCACCGTCTGGCCGTCCAGCTTGACCTGGAGCCCGTCGAGCAACGGGGCGACCTCGGCCATCCCACGCTCGGCGCCGCCGAGGCGGCCCATGGCGATGAGCCCCTGGACGACGTCGGCCATGTTCTTGGCGCTCTCCGGCGACGCGGCCTTCACCTGCAGCCGGAGCGACAAGTTGCCCGTTTTTTCCTGGGCCATGAAGAACAAGCCGCTGGCCTGGTCGAGGACCTTGGACTGGCCCAGCTCCTTGCCCAGGGCGGCGAGGTCGGGCAGGACGCCGCTCAGGAAGGCGCCGGCGGGGACCTCCTTGAGCGCCGCGGCAAGAGGCGTGCCGGCGAAGGTCTTGGCCTTGCCGCCGGCGGTGTCGAGGACCTTCTCGAGCGCGGCCCGGCCTTCGGCGAAGACGAGGAGCCGGTCGTTGACGAACGCCCCGTACTCGTCGCTGCCGCTCGAGTAGAGCGTGTAGGCGCCGTAGGCCGTCTTCTGGCTGTCCTTGTCGGCCTCGGCCAGGGCGATGATGCCGGCCTTGTCGAGCGTGCCTTCGACGGCGAAGACAATGTTCTTGTCGTCGGGGCCCAACCCGATCACGGTCACGCCCTTGATGTCCTTGGCCAGGTCCATCTTGAGCCAGCGGTCGATGTCCCGGCCCTTGATCTGGAACCTGCCGTCCTTGTCCAGCAGGCCGTAGAGCTCGGTCCCGACGAACTTCTCCATGTCGAGGTGGGCCACCCACTTGGCGCTCTCGGGCACGATGGACGACGGGATCGTGCCGGGGAACGCCGGGACGGAGACGAACAGGGCCAGGGCGATGAGGGCCGCTAAGAGGAGGGTGATTCTCTTGGTCATGGGGAACTCCTTCACGGTTGATTCCTACGCCCTGTCATACGCTCCGGCCCGCCGGATGTTTCACTTACCCGACAGACAATCCAACCGGAGGGTCGTCCCCGCCTCGAGGACCGCGGGCTTCCGGAGGCCCTTGGCCGCGGCCTCGCCCAGGCGGAACGACCGCAGGCTCAGTCGGCCCCCGAGAACGGCCAGCTCGGCCATCCGTCCGCCGGCCTCGATCCGGCAGGTCCCCCAGGCGTCGCCGTTCGACCAGAACCAGGTCCCTTCGCCGGCCGCGAAAGCCATGGCCTGGATTCGGCCGTCCCAGGAGAACCCGGAGAGGGCGGGCACGGCCGCCCAGCTGGCCATGGCCCGGGCGTAATGGTGGCCGCACTCGGCCTCGTCGAAGGGGCTGCGCTTGCGGCCGTCGTAGCGGGCCCGGATGTCGCGGATGACCTCGAGCCCGCGCGCGGTCTCGCCCTCGTAGAGCAGGCCGACGGCCGCGGTGTACTCGAAGCCGGTCATGACCTCGGTGAAGTAGGGGAAGGGATTGCGCGGCCGGCCCTTCGGATAGCTGGCCATGAGCAGGGCCGTCTCGTCGCCGAGGACGAACGAGCGCAGGCAGTTGAAATGGTCGAAGAAGCCCCGCTGCCGGTTGTATTTGAGGATGCTGGCCAGCGTCGTCTTGACGTGGGCCGGGTGGACGAGATAGCCGAGGCCGCAGACGTGGGCCATGTACTGGCCGACGAGCTGGTCGACGAGACAGCCCTGCGCCAACTGGTAGTCCGGCTCGGCGATCTCCTTGGCCCCCATGTCCAGGCGCAGGCTCGGGGCGACGTCGTCGACGCGCTTGGGCGGCACGACCCGGTGCTCGTAATATTCGCCGTTCCAGAGATTCGCGTCCGTCCAGGCCCGGCCCTTGGCGAAGAGACCGGCGCAGGTCTTGGCGAAGGCCTTGTCGCCGGCGCCCTTGGCCATCTCCTCGGCCGCCCGGAGCGCGCCGAGGTACCAGAGCTCCATCTGCGGGTTCGGGCCGTAGTATTCGACGTCCATGGTGTTGTGCTGGCAGCCTTCCATGACCCCGTCGCGGTCGGCGTCCCAGCCGCCCTCGATCCAGGCGAAGGACAGGGCCCTCTTCACGGCCGGCCAGAGCCGGCGGAGCCAGGCGCCGTCGCCGGACATCTTCCAATCGCGGTAGGCCCGCATGATCGTGCCCATCTGGCCGTCGGCGGCGGCCTTGCCGAACTCCCGGGCCCGGTCGAGGGGCAGGCGGACGCGGAAGCTCATCAGGCCCTGGTCGTCCGTCGCGGCCAGGAACTCGGTCTCGCGCATGGTCCGGGCCAGGGCGCCGAAGAGGAAGCCCGTGGCCTGCTCGTAGTTCCAGACGTGCGTGCACGACCCCCAGCAGCAGCCGGCGTTGTTGCCCGAGCCCTCGAAGCCGAAGAGCTTGCCGTCGGGAGTCCGGAAGCAGGTCTGGGTCCGGAGCGTGCTGAGATTGAACAGCGCGGCCTCCTTGACCTCGGCCGGGAGCGAACTCCCGGCGAAGGCCCGCACGAACGCGACCGTCCGGGCCTCGAGCGCGGCGGCCCGCGCGGCGAAGTCCTCGGCCGCGGCCCAGGCCTCGGGCCAGCGCGTCGTGTAGTAGTTGCCGATGACGTCCTCGGGCACGCCCTTGGGCGACCAGGTCACGCGGTTCGGGAAGTGCCAGGCGATGACGAACGAGGCCTCGGCGCTGCCGTTCGCCGGTACATCGATCTCGACGGCGAGCGAGCCGAAGGGCATGTCCTCTCCGGCGGCCGGCCGGGGATCGAGCTTCCCGTCGACGGCGAAATCGTCCCAGAAGTCGAGGAGCGAGGTCCCCCATCCGGCGGCCAGCCACGAGGTCCGGCTCGTCCCCCGCGTTCCGGCCGGGGCGGCCAGGGCCATCGTGCCCCAGGCTTCGTGCTTGGGATCGACGCCGGCCGAGGTCATGAAGAGGCCGCGCAGCCCGTCGGTGGCCCGGAACGCGTTGCGGTTCTTGACCGGGCCGGTCGTGACCGGGTCGCCCTTCCAGTCCTTGGCCGTGCCCGAGCCGTCGGCCCCGATGAAGTTGGGCAGGGTGCCGCACACGACGGCCTTGAGGGGCCGGGCCGTCTTGTTGACGACGACGAACCGGAGCGCCGCGACCGGGAGGCCGCTGGCCTCGGCGTCGCCGGGCACGAGCGGGTTCCAGCCCTCGACGCGGACATCGACGGGCGCGTCCGGGTCCGAAAGAAGGACCTGGCCGAGCGGGTAGGCGGCCGCGAAGGAGACGTCGCGGAAGCGCGGCAGGCCGTGGTTGACGGCCGTCGAGCCGTGCGAGGCCTCGTAAGCGGAGAGCGGCAGGGGCCCCTCGAGGACGCGGAGGAAGGGGCCGCCCGGCGCGTCGACGCGGAGGACGAAGAACGGGCCCGTCTGCTGTCCGCCGTACGGGATGTATCCCTTGGCCGGGCGGTTCATGATCTCCCAATCGATGAGATTGCCCCGGCCGCCGAGCGAGACCGTGCCCGTGCCGATGCCGCCGAGGGGAAGGGCGATCTTCTCGACGTGGTCGCGGTCGTACGTCCTCAGAACGGGCCAATCGGCCCGCCAATCATCGGCGGCCGTTGCAGGGATGCCGGCAGATACCAGGGAAAAGGCCAAGGCGATCAGGACACAGCGGGAACGCTTCATGACGACCTCCAAGTTCAAAGGGACGCTTAGGCGGCCCGGGCTTTTCGAACGGCCGCCTGCCAGCCGGCGTAGAGACGGTCGGCCTGGCCGCGGGTCATGGCCGGGGTGAACTTGCGCTCGTCGACGGCCAGCCGCTCGATGGCCGCGGTCGACTCCCAGACGCCGGCGCCGAGGCCGGCGAGGTAGGCGGCCCCGAGCGAGGTCGTCTCGACGGTCTTGGGCCGGACGACCGGCACGCCGAGGACGTCGGCCTGGAAGCGGCACAGGAAATCGTTGGCCGAAGCGCCGCCGTCGACCCGGAGCTCCCGGACCCGCAGGCCCGAGTCCTTGCGCATGGTCTCCAGGACGTCGCGCGTCGAGTAGGCCATGGCCTCGACGGCGGCCCGCACGATGTGGGCCCGCTTCGTGCCGCGGGTCAGGCCGGCGATGACGCCCCGGGCCTCGGCGTCCCAGTACGGCGCGCCGAGCCCGACGAAGGCCGGCACGAAGTAGACGCCGGCCGTGTCCGGGACGGAGGCCGCCGCGGCCTCCGATTCCGCGGCCGCGCGGACGAGGCCCAATTCGTCGCGCAGCCACTGGATGGCCGCCCCGGCCACGAACACCGAGCCCTCGAGGGCGTAGGCGGGCTTCCCGGCCGGGCCGCAGGCGACCGTGGTGACGAGCCCGTGACGGGAGGCCACGGGCTCGCGGCCGGTGTTGAGCAGGATGAAGGCGCCCGTGCCGTAGGTGTTCTTGATGGCCCCCGGCCGGAACCCGGCTTGGCCGAAGAGGGCGGCCTGCTGGTCGCCGGCGATGCCCATGACCGGGATGCCGGCCGGCAGCCGCCCCAGACGGACGGTCCGGCCGAACTCGCCCGACGAGGGCCGGACCTGGGGCAGGACGGCGGCCGGGACGCCGAAGAGGTCGAGCAGGTCGCGGTCCCAGCCGAGCTTGCGGATGTTGTAGAGCATGGTCCGCGAGGCGTTGGTCGGGTCGGTGGCATGGCTCGTCCCGCCGGTCAGCTTCCAGAGGACCCAGGCGTCCGGGGTGCCGAAGGCCAGGCGGCCCCGCTTGGCCCGGTCCCGCAGGCCTCCCCGGTCGAGGAGCCACTCCAGCTTGGTGGCCGAGAAGTAGGCGTCGACGGGAAGGCCCGTCCGGCGGCGCACGTTCCGGGCCAGTCCGGGCCGGGCGGCCAGCTCGCGGCAGCGGTCGGCCGTGCGCCGGCACTGCCAGACGATGGCGTTGGCGGCCGGGCGGCCCGTCCGCCGGTCCCAGAGCACGGTCGTCTCGCGCTGGTTGGTGATGCCGACGGCGGCGATGGCGCGGCCGGGGACGGTCTCGAGCGCCTTCTGGACCGTGCGATAGACGCTGCGCCAGATGGCCTCCGGGTCGTGCTCGACCCAGCCGGGGCGGGGGAAGATCTGCGGGAACTCCTCGTAGGCCGAGGCCACGGCCCGGCCCGTCCGGTCGAAGACGATGGCCCGGCTGCCGGTCGTGCCCTGATCGATGGCCAGCACCAGGCCCATGTCAGGCTCTCGGCCCGGCCCAGGCGGCGACGTCCGCGAAGATCTTCTCGCGCCCGAGGTCGATGGACAAGGCGTGGAGCATGTCCGGATACTCGACGAGGGTTTTGTCGGCTAGGGCGATCTTGGCGAAGAGCCGCCGCCCGGCCCGCTCGTCGACGAGGCGGTCGTCCCCGGGGACCAGGAACAGGACCGGCACGGTCAGACGCCGGGCCACGCGTCCAGCCCGGGCCTGGACCGGCAGGAACGCGCCCAGCAGCCGGAGGCTGGCGACCCGGATCTCGTCGGGCGAAGCATCCATGGTCCGGAGATAATCGGCGTCGCGCGTGACCATGTCCGAGGTGAAGGGCACGTCGACGGTCATCTTGGGAGCGAAGAGGCCGAAGAGGCCCAGCTTGAGGTAAGCGCTCAGGGGGAACTTCATGCCGTTCTTGAAGGCCGGGGCGATCAGGACGAGACCGGCGAAGGCCTCGGGATGGGCGCCGGCCAGGTCATAGGCGATGAGGCCGCCCATGCTCTCGCCGAGCAGGAAGACCTTCCGGCCGGGGAGGTCGCGGAGGGCGGTCTCCCGCAGAGCCAGGATGTCGCGGTACCAAACGCCGAAGGAATCGACGTGGCCGCGGGGCCTCTCCGGGGTCCGCCCGAAGCCGCGCAGCTCGACGGCGTACGAGGCGAAGCCGCGGCGGGCCAGGTCGGAGGCCAGGAAGTCCCAGCGGGCCGAATAGCCCCCCAGCCCGTGGACGAGGAGGAAGACGGCCTTGGCCGAGTCCGGGGACGGCTCGGCGTCCCAGCGGCGGTAGAGAAAGTCGGTGCCTTGGAGTTCCTGCATGGCCGGATTATATCAAAGCGCCGGCCCCGGGAGGAAGGAGGCCGCTTGAACGGGCGGGCGTTTCTTTGTATGATAGGGGCCACATTCCCTTCAGGGGGAAGAATCCGGTATGAGGAGGTCTGGTGGCTAGAGGTAACCGAGCATTCAAAAGCGAAAAGCGGACCAAAGAGCTGAAAAGACTGAAGAAACAGGAAGAAAAGCGGCAGCGGAAGCTGGCCAAGCTGGCCAATCCCGAAGGCGAGCCCGAGGTCTTCTCGCCCGACGAGGCGCCGGCCGCCCCGCCCGCCCCGGACGATCCCGGACAGGAAACGACCTGAGGCCGTACCGGACACGTCGGAACCCTTCTTTTCCGGCCCGCGCGACCCGTAGGGGGTCTGCGCCGGGGCCGGTCGCCCTCCTCCCCCTCCTCGCCCTCCTTCTCGCGGCGGCCGTCCGCGCCTTCCCGGGCGCCAGCGCCGAACGGACCCTGTTCAAGGACCTGCCGGCGGACGACCCGGCGCGCGAGGTCATCGCGACGGTCCTCGCCGGCCGGGCCTGGGCCGAAGACGGCTTGCGCGCGGCCTGGGAACGGGCCCGCTCCTACTTCCCCGGCCGGACTTGGCTCGTCGTGCCCGGGACGCACTTCATGGCCCACGGCTTCGATCCCGAGGGCGAGCTCTTCATGGAGGTCCACGAGTCCGCCTTCCTGACGCTCTGCGCCGCCAACGCCCGGACCTTCAGGCCCGGCTCCGTCGTCTCCGAGTATGCCCGGATGCGCCGCGAGCCCGACGGCCGGGAGGCGGCCGCTTTCCGCGAGAAGACGGGCCGGCTCGAGCCCCGTTTCCGCGACGAAGCGTCCCTCGCGGTCCTCGCCGCGGCGCTCGGCCGCGACGGCTACGGAGGGTTGCTGCGGGCCCTCCGCGAGGAGGACCACCACATGCTGGCCGGAGGGCTGATGCACGAGGGCGTCCACGCCGGCCTCGACGACGCCCTGGCCGGCCGCGTCCGCTCCGAGTTCGAAGCGGGCGATCTTCCCGTCCAATGGGACGAGGCGCGCGCGTTCATGGCTGAGATCGCCTTTCACGGACTTCAGGCCCGGCGATTCGGCGCGGAGCTCGCCGCGGGCCGGGAGCGGACGGCCGCGCTCCTCGGCCGGCTCGAACCGCTGCGCAAGAAAGGGACCCTCGGGCGGGCGGCGGACCGCGCCGTCTACGAGACCCTGGCCGCCGGCCTGGGGGCCGAGATCGCCCTCGGACGGCTATGGATGAGGGAGCTGTGGCAGTCGGCCCGGCGCGTCGAAGGGCTGCTCGGGAACCTGAGGCGGGATTACATCCGGCCCGGCGCGCCCGAGGAGCTCGAGGGGCCGCTCGCGGCCCTCGAACGGGACGCGGCGAGGTTCGCCGCGGCGGCGGGAGAGGCCATCGGCGCCAACGAGCTGGCCCTGCGCGACGTCGAGACGCTTCTCGGTCAGTGGGACGAGTGGGCGGCCGGGACGCGGCCGTTCCCGCCCCCGATCACCGATTCGAACGCGATCGTCCGGCGCGCCGGCGCCGTCGTCTGGACGGCCCCTCCCTTCGACGGGGCCCTGGCCCTTATGCGTCTGGCCGGCCGGGCTCTCGACCGGCAGCGTTCTCCCTGGTGAGCAGGCCCTCGGTCCCCCAGGTCCGCTCGGCCGCGAGAGTGCGGACCGGCCGCTTCGGCGGCACGAAGGACATGGCCCTCTCGGCGAAGGCCGTGATGGACAGGGCCGGATTGACGCCCAGGTTCTCCGGGATCTGGGAGCCGTCGCAGACGACCATCCCCTCGTAGCCGCGGACGCGGTTGCGCCCGTCGATGACGCCTTCTTCGGGAGTCGGACCGAAGGAACACCCGCCCAGGATATGGGCCGTGATGGGGGCGTTCACGGTCACCTCGGTGACGACGTTGGCGGCGACGCCGCCCGTCCGCTTCGCCAGCCGGCGGCCGAAGTCGTTGGCGGCCGGGAGCCAGGTGGGGTGGGTCCGCTCGGGCCCGCGGCGCGACGCCAGGACCCGGACGAAGGGGAAGAACCAGGGCCGGGCCAGCTTCAAGTGGAAATAGTTGTCGAGGGTCTGCATGCCGAGGAGGATGATGGTCTCCTTGGCCCACCCGGCCGGGTTCCGCATCCGCAGGTGCCCGAGCGGCCGGCGCAGCTCGTTCCCGAGCCAGCGCAGGACCCGGGGCGTCCGTTTGCCCCCGTCGGTCAGCGCGGCCACCAGGGCGCACATGGCGTCGTGGCCCTGGCCGAAGCGGACCGGCTCGAGGTGGGTGTCGGCGTCGGGATGGACGCTCGAGGTGATGGCCACGCCGCGGGTGTAGTCGGTCCCGGGCGCGAGATCCCGGACGCCGAGCAGGGTCTCGCTGTTGGTCCGGGTGAAGCGGCCGACCGTGTCGGGCAGGTTCGGCAGCCGGCCCCGCCGCTTGAGATCGAGGAGCAGGGCGTTGGTCCCCAGCGTGCCGGCGGCCAGGATGAGGCCCTTGGTCTTGAAGACGAGGCCGCGGCGGCCGCGGAAGATCCCGGTCGTCTTGCGCGTCCGGACGAGATAGCCCTCGGCGCCGTCGGGCGAGAGCGGTTCAACGTCGACGACGCGGTTCTCGGCGAAGACTCGGGCGCCGAACTTCTCGGCGAAGTAGAGGTAGTTCTTGTCCAGGCTGTTCTTGGCGTCCTTGCGGCAGCCGGTCATGCACGCGCCGCAGAGCTCGCAGCCGACGCGGTCCGGCCCCTCGCCTTCGAAGTAGGGATCGGGGGCGGGCTCCCCCTCCTTGCCGAAATAGACGGCCACGTCGGTCAACCGGTAGGTGCCCTCGCGGCCGAGCTCGGCGGCCGTCTCCCTCATCAGGACGTCCTGCGCCGTCTCGACGGGATTGCGGACGACGCCGAGCATGCGCGAGGCCAGGCCGTAGTAAGGCAGGAGCTCCTCGCGCCCGCCCAGGCGCCGGACGCTCGGGCGCTCGAAGAAGACGTCGGGCGGAACGTAGAGGGTGTTGGCGTAGTTGAGGCTGCCGCCCCCGACGCCCGACCCGGCCAGGATGAAGACGCCGTTGAGCAGGCGCAGGCGCCAGGTCCCGGTGAGGCCGAGGCCGGGGAGCCACAGGAATTTGCGCAGGTTCCAGTTCCGGCGGGGGAAATCGTCGGCGTGCCAGCGCCGGCCGGCCTCGACGACGCCGACGGCATAGCCCTTCTGGGCCAGGCGCATGGCCGCGACGCTGCCGCCGAAGCCCGACCCGACGACGAGATAATCGAAGGTGAAGTCGGCCGTGTCTTTCATTTTCCCCGAATGCGCCCCACTCTACCCCAGGCGGCCGGGCCGGTCAAGAAAAAGGGCTTGACAGGCCCGGGCCTGAGCAATATATTCCTATGCGTATATGTTGTATAGATAAATATATTAACTTAAACGTATAGGTACACTATGAACAAAGACGTCCTGTCCCTCGAAGACCTGTCGGCCAAGACCGGCGTGCCCGCCGAGCGCATCGGCGAATGGACCCGGAGCAAGCTCCTCAAGCCTGACGGTTACACCGACGGGAAAGCCCCCCTCTTCGACGCTTCGGGGCTCGACCGCGTCGCCCATATCCAGCGGCTGGCCGATCTCGGCTACGGCACCGACGAGATCATCAAGATTGTCAAAAAGGTCGGCCTGCCCCGGGACGGGCGGCGGGCGAAGAAGGACGCCGGGAAGGGCAAGTTCCTCACGATCGGGAACCTGGCCGAGCGCTCCGGGGTCAGCCCGAGGACCATCAAGCACTGGGAGGACAAGGGCATCATCGAGCCCGACATGCGGACGGAAGGCGGCTTCCGCCTCTACTCGGAGTCCTACGTCGTCCTCTGTCAGCTCATCCGCGATCTGCAGCTCTTCGGTTACACCCTCGAGGAGATCAAGGCCATCTCGGACGACGTCCGGACCCTGTTCGAGATCGAGGCCGACCCCGCCGCCTTCCCCGCGCCCGAGGTCGAGAAGCGCCTGGCGGTCCTCAACGAGGCCATCGAAGCGCTTTTCGCCAAGATGAAGCTCCTCGAGGAAGGCATCGACCGCTGGCAGGACCTGCTCAAGAAGAAGAGGAAGGACATCGCCGCGATACGGGCCAAGAACAAAAAGAGAGAGGAGGGAGGCAAGGACAAGGCCAAAGGCAAGGACAAGGAGAAATCCCGTGCCTAAGATCGTCCTCATCGAGCCCCAGGCCCCGAACCTCCACATCTTCTCCCAGTTCCCCCTGCCCCGCCTCGGCACCCTCATCCTCGGCACCATGATGAAGAGGCGCGGCTGGGAGGTCGATCTCTTCGTCGAGGACTTCCGCAAGGTCGATTTCGACGTTGTCGCCGCGGCCGACCTCGTCGGCATCTCGACCATCACCTCGACGGCGCCGCGGGCCTACGCCATCGCCGACCGGGCCCGGGCCCTGGGCAAGACGGTCATCATGGGCGGTCCCCACGTGACCTACCTCACCGACGAGGCCCTCGAGCACGCCGACTTCGTCGTCCGCGGCGAGGGCGAAGCGGCCCTGGCGGCCTTCGTCGAGGCCCGGGAGAGGGGCGGGGATTGCGCCGACGTGCCCAACCTCTCTTATAGGGACACCTCGGGGGCGATCGTCCACAACCCCCTGGCCCCGCGGGCCTCGGACCTCGACGCCATCCCTTTCCCCGAGTTCTCGCTCCTCCGCCCGGACGCCAAGAACCTCAAGCACATGTCGTCCATCCCGGTCCTGACCTCGCGCGGCTGCCCCTTCGACTGCTCGTTCTGCTCGGTGACCGGCATGTTCGGCCGCAAATACCGCTTCCGCTCGACGGCCAACATCATCGAGGAGCTGCGCCGCTACGACGGGACCAAGTCGCTGATCTTCTTCTACGACGACAATTTCGCCGCCGACCCGGAGCGGACCCGCGAGCTCTGCGAGGCCATGATCCGCGAGGGCCTCAAGCTCAAATGGACGACCCAGGTCCGGGCCGACGTCACCCGCGACCCCGAGCTCGTCCGGCTGATGAAGAAGGCCGGCTGCCACACCGTCTACATCGGCTTCGAATCGGTCAATCCCGAAGCGCTCGTCGACATGAAGAAGAAGCAGACGGTCGCCGAGATCGCCCGGGCGGTCAAGGTCTTCCGCCGCAGCCGCATCCACATCCACGGCATGTTCGTCCTGGGCTTCGACCAGGACGACTGGAAGACCATCCGCAAGACGGTCCGCTGGGCCAAGCGGGCCCGCCTGACCTCGACCCAGTTCCTCATCCTGACCCCCCTGCCCGGATCGGCCTTCTACGATCAGATGAAGGCCGAGAAGCGCCTGCGCTTCCACGACTGGGCCCTCTACGACGCCCACCACGCCGTCTTCCAGCCGGCCCGCTTCTCGCTGCCCGACCTCCAAAAAGCCCAGAGCTTCGCCCACCGCAAGTTCTACTCGCTCAAGGAGGAGGCCCGCAAGCTGCTGGCCGGCGACTGGCTGGCCCTGGCCATCGCCCACTACGCCCGGAAGCTCGACAAGACCTGGAAGAAGCGCAACCGGACCTTCCTGCGCGTCGCCGCCCTGCTCAAGCCCCGGCCGGGCTCCCGGGCCCGGGTAACCGTGGACTACCGCGAGGACATCAGCCTCGAGTAGAACCTCAGGACCCTCCGACGACCACTGACTCGCCTTGACCGGTCTACGAATACACCCCCCCCAAGTCCGTGAGGCCGTCGCTCATTTCGTTCAAGAAGTCCTCGTCGCCGGGGATGATCTGACAATCGTCACACCCCGAACGACCTATCGCATGAACGACCAGGCCCTGCTTTCTTCGCCGAAAGAGAAGGTCATCGATAAGCTCACCAAGATCGTCCGCAAGGATATCCTCGTCGCGGACGCGGCCTACCGGTCCGCGCTCAACGACATCAAGCGACTGGTCGGGGGGAATCGCATCGATGCCAGCCAACCTCTGGGAGTGGATTATGGAGGAGGGACCGAATACGATCAGGAAGGAGGCGCCCCGTTCCTTCTAAGGTATCGTATGGATCTTCAGCGACTTGAGCAGCTAAGGTCGCTCGATCAAATGAAGCTGTTCGATTTCGCCGAGTATTTAAAAGACCGGAGTGGGCAGAAGCACGTTTTTCTCTTCTAACAGAGGGAATATGTGCCCGTTCTCGACAAAAAAACCCAGTCCCTGATGGAGAACGATCCCATCGCTCAAGCCATGGTCAACGAGCTCATGGAGCTCTACCGGAGGGAAGCGGACATCGACTTCGGGCGACTGCGCACGACCTACGCCGATTCCGCGATCACGATCCACTTCCTGTTCCTCACGACCCGGCCAAACGACTTACCGGCCGACATGGCCCCCGAGCACTCGGAGGACATCTATGCGCCCTTCTCCGAGATGGCCCGATCAACAGGAGGTCTCATCGAGCGCTCGTCGAACCTGACCTTCCTGATGGAACGGGCGTCCCAGGCGTCGGAAAGCTATTACGTTCTATACTATGCACCGACGAATAAGGACAAGAATGGAGCTTTCCGAAACATCCAGGTGCGGATAAAAGGTAAAAGCTACCGTGTCTTGCATCGGGCTGGTTATATCGCCGACTAGAGGGCAGGCGCCATCGGGGCCAAGAGACGCAGCCATTTTATTACCATAGAGTGGTGCGGATTCTTGTGGAAAACGGGGACACGATCCCTTTTCAAGAGAAAAGGGTCATGTCCCCGTTCCCGAACGGTTTACTTCCCCCGCCGTATCAACTAGAATGACCGGGATATTTTCGCGTTTCCTCAAGGGAGTCGCCCATGTCTAACGTGTTGACGGTCCGGGGATTGAAGAAATCCTACGGGCAGAAAACGGCCCTCCTCGGCATCGATTTCGATGTCCGGGCCGGAGAGGTCTTCGCCCTGATCGGCCCCAACGGGGCCGGCAAGACGACGGCCCTCCGCATCGTGGCCACCCTCCTGACCGCGACGTCCGGCGAGATCACCTTCCTCGACCGCGACCACCGCAAAGAGCCCGACTTCGTCCGGGAGAAGATCAGCTACCTGCCCGACGAGGCCGGCGCCTACCGGGACATGAAGGGCCTCGACTACCTCCGCTTCATGGCCGCCTTCTACGCCCGCTCGCCGGAGGAGGAAAGGGAGTTCGTCGACCGGGCCAAGGCCATCGCCGAGCTCGGCGACCGCCTGGGGACCAAGGTCGGCACCTACAGCAAGGGCATGACCCGCAAGCTCCTCCTGGCCCGGGCCCTCATGACCAAGCCCGTGCTGGCCATCCTCGACGAGCCGACCTCGGGCCTGGACGTCATCAACGCCCTCGAGGTCCGGGAGATCGTCCGCCGCTACGTCAAGGAAGGGACGTCGGTCCTGCTCTCGTCCCACAACATGCTCGAGATCGAGTTCATGTCCGACCACGTCGCCCTCATCGACCAGGGCCGCATCCTCGACTCGGGCTCGCCGGCCGAGCTCAAGGCCAAGCACGACGCCCGCAACCTCGAAGAGGTCTTCAGGAGTTCCCTCCGATGAAAAGATTCGGCAACCTGCTCAAGAAAGAGATCAAGGAGCTGGTCCGCCCGCAGCTCATCATATCTCTCGCCTTCACGGTCATCCTCTTCAACTTCATCGGCCAGGTCAGTAAGAAGGAGGTCCAGAAGGCGACCGGGATCCAGACCATCTCGGCCCTCGACCAGGACGGCACCGCAGCTTCGAAAGCCCTGATCCAGGGGCTCGAGTCGGTCCGTTTCAAGGTCCTCGACCAGTCGGGCAAGACCAAGGACGAGGCCCTGGCCGTGGCCAAGGCCGGCGAGTCCAAGCTCCTCCTCGTCATCCCCAAGGGCTACGGCGATTCGCTGACCGCGCTCAAGCCGAGCGAGATCGAGACCTACTCCTTCATGCGCAGCTTTTCTCTCATCGGCGCCAGGAGCCAGGTCGTCGTCCAAACCCTCATCACAGCCCTGAACGAGGCCCAGTCGAATATCTTCCTCAAGGAGCGTCTGCCGGACTTCGATCCCCAAAGCCTCAAGCGGCCCATCAAGAGCAGGGACTTCATCATCGTCCAGGACAGGATGGCCGAGGGCTCGGCCAACCTGGTCGCCGGGATGATCTCCCAGCAGTCCATGTTCATCCCCATCGTCCTGATGATGATCGTCATCTACTCCTCCCAGATGGTCATCTCGGCCATCGCCATGGAAAAGCAGAACAAGACCCTGGAGACCCTCCTGACCGTGCCCATCAAGCGGACCTCCATCATCACGGCCAAGATGCTCGCGGCCGGGCTCATCGGGCTGATCTCGGCCGCCGTCTACATGTACGGCATGCAGGGCTTCCTCGGCGGGATCGGCGATGAGGCCGCCAAGGCCGGGGCCCAGGCGGGCGCTCCCGCGCTCATGCAAAAGCTCGGCCTGACCTTCAGCACCTCCAGCTACGTCATCCTCGGCCTGTCCATCTTCCTGGCCATCCTGGTCGCTCTGGCCCTGGCCATGATCCTCGGGGTGCTCGCCGAAGACTTCCGCAGCGCCCAGAACATGATCATGCCGCTCATGTTCATGGTCATGATCCCCTACTTCATTTCCATGTTCGCGGATATGGGTTCGATGTCGCTGCCGCTCAAGGTCTTCATCCTGGCCATCCCCTTCACCCATCCGTTCCTGGTCTCGCAAAACCTCTATCTCGGTAACTACGGCATGATCGCGGCCGGGCTCGCCTACATGCTGGTCATTTTCGGCATCCTGGTCGTCGTGGCGGCCCGGATCTTCTCGACGGACAAGATCCTGACCATGAAGCTGAGCTTCGGCAAGAAGAAAGGGGCCACGGCCTGAGCCCGGCCCGCGCGGTCCCGGCGGGACGGACGCCGCGAGCCTCGCTCGCCTTTTTCGTCGCCGCCCGGACGGTCTCGAACACGGCCTATCGGCTCGTCTATCCCTTCCTGCCGGTCTTCGCCCGCTCCCTGGGCGTCGGACTGGGGACGATGTCGGTGGCCCTGGCGGTCCGCTCCGCGGCCGGCGCCCTGGGCCCCCTGCTCGCGCCCCTCACCGACCGCCGCGGCCGGCGCTTCGGCCTGACGCTCGGGCTCGGCCTGTTCGCGGCCGGGGCCCTTCTGGCCGCCGCCGGACCGGGCCTGGCCGCCTTCGTCGCCGCGCTCGTGCTTATGACCCTCGGCAAGTACGTCCTCGATCCCGCCGTCCTGGCCCACCTCAGCGACCTCGTCCCCTACGAGCGGCGCGGCCGGATCCTGGCCGTGACCGAGCTCAGCTGGTCTCTGGCCTTCTTCCTGGGTGTCCCGGCGGCCGGGTTCCTGGTCGGGCGCTTCGGCGGGCGCTCGCCCTTCCTGGCCCTGGCCGGGCTCGGCCTGGCCGGGCTCGTCGTCGTGCGGACCGTGCTGCGCCTCGGGCCCGCCGCCGACGGGGTGTCGGGCGCGACGACGGCACCGGCCGATCCCGCAACGAGCGGATACCGCGGATCGTACCGGGCGGTCCTGCGCTCGCCGGCCGCCCTGGCGGGCATCGGCGTCATCCTGGCCGTGAGCGTCTCGAACGAGCTGGTCAACCTCGTCTTCGGCGTCTGGCTCGAGGACTCCTTCGGCCTCAAGCTGGCCGCCCTGGGCGCCGCGGCCGCGATCATCGGCGCGGCCGAGTTCGCCGGCGAGGGCCTGGTCGTGGCCACGGTCGACCGCCTCGGCAAGACCCGGGCCCTGATGATCGGCCTGGCCGCCAACGCCGCGGCGGCCCTGGTCCTGCCGCTCGCCGGCCGGACCGAGGCCGGGGCTCTGGCCGGCCTGGCCGTCTTCTACCTGACCTTCGAGTACACGGTCGTCTCCATGCTGCCCGTCATGAGCGAAGTCCTGCCGCGGGCCCGGGCCACCCTGCTGGCCTTCTACGCGGCCGCCTTCTCCCTCGGCCGGGCCGCCGGCTCCCTCCTCTCCGCCAAACTTTACGGGCTCGGCTTCGGGGCCGTGACCTTGGCCGCCTTCGCGCTCAACGCCGTCGCCTTCCTCTTTCTCATCCGCCTCCACCGCCTGACCGACGGTGCGCGCTGAGGCCGTCCCGGTCCGGTCTTCTCCGGCGGGGGGAATCTGGTATAATGCCGGGCCGTGCGTCCCGAGGAAAGGACCCCATGAGAACAACCGCCGCCGTCGCGCTCGCCGCGCTCGCCGCGCTGGCCGCTCCCGTCGCCCTCCCCGGCCGGGAGAGCGGAGCCCAGGCCTCCGCGACCGACGGCTCGCCATTCGTCCGGGCCCTGCGCGTCGAGAAGGGCCCCAAGCTCGACGGCCGACTCGACGACGAGGCCTGGCGCGACGCGCCCGTCGTCTCCGGCTTCCGCATGGCCGTGCCCCGCTCCGGCGACGAACCCTCGGAGCGGACCGAGCTGCGCGTCGTCGCCGACGGCGACGCCCTCTACATCGGCGTCATGTGCTACGACCGGGAGCCGGGGCGCATCGCCGCCAACAGCATGGCCCACGACGGCGACGAGACCGAGGACATCTCGGAGGACGCCGTGCGCGTCATCCTCGATCCCTTCCTGGACCGCCGCAACGCCTACTTCTTCTCGGTCAATCCCCGCGGCGCCAAGAGCGAGGGCCTGGCCACCGGCGAGCACTCGAGCCTGGCCTGGGACGGCCTGTGGGACGCCCGCGGCACCATCGGCCCCGACGGCTGGTCGGTCGAGATGGCCATCCCCTTCAAATCCATCTCCTTCCGGCCGGACCTCGAGACCTGGGGCCTGAACGTCGAGCGGGTCATCGCCCGCCGTCAGGAGATCGACCGCCTGTCGGGGGCCCGGACGGACGCCTTCTTCACCAATCCGGCCGAGGCCGCCCCGCTCGAAGGGATCGAAGGGGTCCGCCAGGGCCTGGGCCTGACCTTCAAGCCCTACGGCCTGCTCAGCCCGTCCAAGGACCACGTCGCGGGGACGCCGGCGGACTGGCGCTGGGACGGCGGCTTCGACCTCTACAAGAGCTTCACCCCCAACCTCGTCGGGGCCTTCAGCTACAACACCGACTTCGCCGAGACCGAGGCCGACGAGCGGCGGGTCAATCTGACCCGCTTCTCCCTGTACTTCCCCGAGAAGCGGACCTTCTTCCTGGAGGGCTCGGAGATCTTCAACTTCGGCACGGTCTCGCCGAGCGACGGCTCGGGCTTCGCCCCGTTCTTCAGCCGCCGCATCGGCCTGTTCGCCGGAGACCCGGTCCCCGTCACCTTCGGGGCCAAGGTCTTCGGCAAGATCGGCGCGACCAATGTCCAGGTCCTCGACGTGCGTACCGCCTCCCACGACGACCTCGGCCTGACCTCCGAGAACTTCCTGGTGGCCAGGGTCTCCCGGAACGTCCTGGCCGAGAGCCGCGTCGGGGCCATCTTCACCTCCGGCAGCCCGACCGGGGGCCGGAACTCCCTGGCTGGATTCGACGCCGTATACCAGACCTCGCGCCTGTTCGGCGACAAGAACTTCCTGGCCGGCGGCTGGTTCGTCTACAACTGGAACGGCGCCCCGGGCGGCCGGCACGAGGGCTACGGCTTCAAGATCGACTACCCCAACGACCTCTGGGACGCCGCAGTGTCCTTCAACTCGTACGGCGACGCCCTCGATCCCGGCGTCGGCTACCTGCCGCGGCGGAACGTCCGGGTCCTCAGCGCCGGGGTCAGCTACATGCCCCGGCCGGAGAAGGGGCTCCTGGGCCGGCTCGTCCGCCAGTTCTTCTTCGAGCTCCGGCCGTCCTTCACCTGGGATCTCTCGGGCCTGCTCGAGACCCGGCGCCTGTTCACGGCCCCGCTCAACTTCCAGACCGAGAGCGGCGAGCAGTTCGAGTTCAACATCGTCTCGAACTTCGACCGGCTGCCGGAGGCCTGGGAGGTCGCCGACGGCGTCTTCCTGCCGGCCGGCGCCTACACCTTCACGAACTACGCCTTCCAGCTCGAGACGGCCGGGCACCGGGCCTGGGGCGGGCGGCTCGAGTGGCAGACCGGGCCGTTCTACGCCGGGCGCCTCGACAACGTCGAGGCCGGCTTCCGGGTCAAGCTCAAGGGCTACGCAGTCCTCGACCTCGACGCCAATTTCGTCCGCGGCCGGCTGCCGGCGGGGGATTTCCGGGAGAACGTCTATCAGCTCAAGACCGACCTCTTCCTCTCGCCGCGGCTCGGCCTGATGACCTACGTCCAGTACGACGACGTCTCCAACGAGCTCGGCCTCAACGCCCGTTTCCGCTGGGAGCCGCGGCCCGGCAACACCGTCTACTTGGTCTACTCGAAGAATTGGGAGCGGCGCTGGGACCCGGCGACGCGATTCTATCCCCTCGGGGAGCGGGGCGTCTTCAAGATCACCCTCAGCATCCGGCCTTGACGGCGAGGGCCCTCCGGCCGGGGGGAAGCCGCGGGACGGTCCCACCCGTGGCCGTTGACAGCAGCCTTCCGCCGCCGATAAGATGGGGCCGAAAGGAAGGGTTCGACATGAGCATCCTCTGGACCATTCTCCTCGGTTTCGCCGCCGGCCTCATCGCCAAGTTCATCTACCCCGGCAAAGAGAACATGGGCTGGATCTGGACCATCATCCTGGGCGTGGCCGGCTCGTTCGTGGCCACGTACCTCGGCAAGGCCCTCAAGATCTACGAGCCCGGCGAGACGGCGGGATTCATCGGGGCCATCGTCGGCGCCCTGATCCTGCTCTTCGTCTACAACCTGCTCAAGAAGAAGAAATAGCGCCCAGCGCCCGGGTCGATCCCGCCCCTAGTTCCGGGCGTTCCGCCGGTGATGCCAGCGGATGAAGAGCCAGACCGCCAGGAGCACGAGGAGCATGATCAGGACGGGGGCCACGACGGCGACGACCGTCGTCACCCCCGAGACGGCGTCCTCCGCCAGACTGACGACGGGATTCCCCGTTCCCAGGGTCCCGGCGGTCACGGCCGGCCGGGCCGCGGCCTTGGCCGTATGGACCCCGCCGGCGATGAGGAGGCCGCAGACCATGGCCAGGACCGGGCTGACGTGGCTGATGACGTTGCCGCTGGCCGCGAACAGGACGGCCCCGGCGGCCGGCCGGAAGAGCGTCTGGATGATGTCGTTGACGGTGTCGACGGCCGGGATCTTGTCCACCGTGATCTCGATCGCCAACAGGACGCCGATGACGACGAGCACGACCGGGTGCGTCAGCGCGTCCCAAGGCGCCGCGAGGGCGATGAGATCCGTATAGCGGGCCAGCAGCCCGACGATGAGCAGCGGCAGATAGGCGTTGAGGCCGGTCGCCGCGGCCAGTCCGAACCCCGCCAGCACGCCCAGCATCAGAGCTTGGGGATCTTCAGCTTCTGGCCGGCCTTGATGCGGTCGGGATCATCCAGGATGTCGCGGTTGGCCTCGAAGATCTTGGGATAGAGGCTGGCCTTGCCGTAGAACCGCTGGGCGATGTGGCCGAGCGTGTCGCCGGGCTTGACCTCGTAGACCTGGACCTCCGCCGCGGGCGAAGCGCCGGGGCCCGGCAGCGTCGGGGGGACCGCCCCCTGGACCTGGATCCTGTTGATGGTGTTCTCGGTCTTGACCATCTTGTTGAACTCGAGCATGGCCCGGCCCTTGGCGTCCAGGCTGGCCGCCTGGCCCTCGAGGGTCACGACCTTGCCGTCGATCCCGGCCCGCAGGCCCTTGATCCCGATGCCGGACTTGTTGATGACGTCGACGGCGTCCCGGACCTTCTCGTCGAACGATTTGCCGAACAGACCCATATCGTCCCTCCTTGGATCGTCGTGATCGGCGGGCGGAGCGTCCGCCCTCCGGTCTTAGCGTTTCTTCCCGAACAGGCCGCCGAGCAGGCTGCCGAGCAGTCCGCCGCCGCCGCCCGACGAGGCGCCCCCGCCGAGCGCCGGCCCGAGGAAGCCGGTGATGTCGTCGAGGATGTTCCCGTCGCCGTCCCGGTCGATCAGGGCGGCCAGGCCGCCGAGCCCGGCCCCGCCGGCCGCGTTCTTCTGCTTCGACAGGAAGCCCAGGATGAGCGGGGCCAGCATCGGGATGAGGCTCATGGCCTTGTCCGCGCTCAGCCCGAACTTCTGCCCGATCATCTGGGAGGCCTGGAGCCCGGACGGGCCGAGGAGACCGCCGAGCTGCGGGTCGGGATCGGCCTCGCGGGCCTTGGCGGCCAGGGCGGCCCCGACGTCGTCGAGGACGTCCTCGCGGCCGTACTTGTTGAGGATGTGGTCGAGACGGTCGGCGCCGCCGCGCGTCTCCATCTGCCGCTTCAGCCCGCCCATGATCATGGGCATGACCTGAGGGATGAGCTGGGCCGCGGCGTCCGGCTTGAGCCCGAGGTTGGCGCCGAGCTGGCGGCTGACGTCGCCGCCGTACGTCTTCATGAAATCGCCGATGAGATCAGCCATCACCGCACCTCCTTGAGGATCGATGTTCCCGGCCACGGCTCCGGCCTGAACGGGCGGGGGCCGCGGCTCTGCCCCGTCCGGCCCATCCCCTTTGAGCCGATTCTATGCCCCCCAAAGAAGGCCTGTCAAGGAATGAGGATCAATCTCACGGGGCCCAGGAGCCCGGACGGCAAGAGCGGCGAGTCCGAGGAGAAGTGGTTCCATGTCGAGAAGGTCCGGCGGCCGGCCGAGGGGCGCGGACGGCCCTCGAGCAGCCACTCCGGCCAGCGCAGGAGGTTCCCGCCCGGACCGTATTCCGCGTCGGGCGGCTCGCGCTCGTCGCCGATGAGCCGGTTGGGCCAAAGGTTGGCCACGCGGACCTCCAGCCGGTTGCCCTTCGCCTCGACCGCCTCGGTGATATCCACGCGCCATGGATCGCACCAGACGACGCCGAGGTCGCGGCCGTTGAGACGGACGGAAGCCATGACCTCGACCCGGCCCAGGTCGAGCCGGAGGCGCGCGCCGCCAGGAACGGCGGCCGCCGCGCCGGCCGGAAGGTCGAAGGTCTTCCGGTAGACCGCCTGCCCCGAATAATATTCGATCGCGGGCTCCGGCCTGAGGCTCCAGTCGTCGAGGGACGCGAACGTGACCTTCTCCGGGCCTCCCCGGCGCGGATCGAAGGCGACCTCCCACGGACCGGCGAGCGCCAGGACCTCCGTCTCGGCCGGCAGATCCGATCGGGGCCCGTCCGGCGGGAACGGCGTATCCGTCGAATCCGGCCGGGCCGCCTCCCGGAAGACGACGAAATACGATTGAAAGGGAGCCAGCCGCAGCCCGACCGCGGTCATCCCGCCTTCCGCCGAGAAGCCGGCCGCCGGCCCGGTCTCTCCCGTCAGCGGGTCCCAAAGCTCGGGCCTCCGCCCGGACACCCGGAACCGGGCCGCGGCGGCGACCGGCCGGTCATCGGGATTGGCCACGAAATAGATGTCCGTCCCGCCGTCGCGGCGGTGGATCCAGCGCAGGGGCGGGTCCGAAGCGAAGTCCGGACCGACCCCCAGCTTCGCCAGGGTGTCCGTGACCGCGGCGAAGTCGCCGTACTGCGCCGGCTCGTCGAGAGGCGGAGCGCCGACCCGCCACACGCCCTCTTCTCCGGGCCGCGGATCCGATAGGGACGCGCCGGATCCCCCGGGGGTGAGAGGACCGGACGGTCCCGGGCTCGCTTTGCGCTTGTCCCAAACGATGCGGCCGAGGCCGAAGGCGCGCTCGGTGACCTTCTCGCCGTCGACATCGCCCCAGACCTCGGCGGCCAGGCGGGCGACCTCGGCGTCGCACGCGGGGCGGCCGGAGAGCGACGGGGACTCGCGGGGCGGCGGCCCGACGACCGTGGCGCCGGCGGCAACGAGGTCGCGGACCTTGGCCAGGAGCCGGGGCGTCATCGTCTCGCGCTCCGGCAGGACGAGGATGGCGTAGCTCGCGCCGCCCGGGAAGACGACCCGGCCGCCCTCGACCCGGGCCGAGGCCAGCAGGGTCTCGGGCGGACAGCCGTCGAAGGCCGGTCCGGACGGCCCCGGCGGGCTGCCGCGGAGCGCCCCGGCCGGCGGCCGGAAGACGTGCGGCGCGCCCTCCGCGACCAGGAACAGGACATCGGCCACGGACGTCCCCTGCCTCAGCATGAACTGGCAGCGGGCCAGGTACTCGTGGTAAGCGGGGACCATGTCCCACCAGGTCTGGGTCCTCTCCCAATGGACGCCGTAGGGCCCCATGGTCATGCCCGGAGCGACCGCCACCCCGGCCTGGTTCTCGTAGCGATGGAAGACGACGCGGTTGACGCCGGCGGCGAAAGCCCAGTCGCCGAGGGCCTTCATCGAGGCCGGATGGGCCCGCCAGGCCTCGCGGTCGTCCGAGGTGAAGGCCTCCGCGGCCATCACCCGCCGTCCGCCCGTGTGGGCGATGCCGGCGGCCTCGAAGACGCTGTGGGCCGTGTGGAAGCCGTATAGCCAGAACTCGCTCATGGGGACGTCGGCGACCGCGCCCAGGGACATGTCCGCGCACGGGGTCATGTCGTAGGGCTCGATCGACAGCCGGAAGCCGTCCCGCAGTCCCCGCTCCTTGAGGCGGCGGGCGTGGTTCTCGAGGACGAGCTCGTTGGCCGTCTGCCGCAGGTCCCACAGGAAGCGCTCGGTCGTCTCGCGGTCGCCGACGAATCGGCCGGTGACGGCCGGCAGGAAGGGCAGAGGATCGTAGCCGCGGCGGGCCCGGAACTCCTCCCGGAAGGCCGGTGTCCAGTTCTGGGCGCCCATCTCCCAGCTGTCGATGTGGAGCGTCGTCCAGCCCGCCCGGCCGTCTTTCCGGCGGGGGCCGATCTCGCGGAGGAGGGCCCCGACGAAAGCGTCGTAGTGGCGGTCGAAGGCCCCGGCGTCGAGCTTGTCGCACTCCAGGCCGAGCCCGGGGACGGGGGCCGGACGCGTGTTGGCCCCGGTCGTCGTCCGGCCGAAGCGCAGGACGGTCCAGCGGCCGGGCGGGACGTCCCAGGCCAGGCGCCCGCCGGAGTCGAGCCGGTCGCTCAGGTCGACGACCCCCGACGGATCGACGGCCGCGCCCGCCGGGAGCGCGGGGAAGTCCGCCGGCGACGGGAAGAACGGCCGCACGCCCGGCTGGGACGAGTAGGGAGCGCGGACGTAGAGGGCTTTCCGTCGATCGCGTCGATGGGCGCGCCGGCAGCGGGTGTCGGGAAAGCCAGGACGGCCACGTCCCGATAGAACCCGTCCATCCGGTCCCTGACCGCTTGCGGCAGTCCGCCCTCGCCGAAGAAGGCCGGGCGGCGCTCCGGCCGCGGCAGGACGGCGTCGAAGGAGGCCGGCCCGGAAATCTCGGTCGCCGAGGCGACGAGGTGCTGCATGGAGTCCTCGGGCTCGACCCAGGGCCCGCCCGAGCCCGTCCAGCCGGGCCCGGCGTTGAGGGTGACCTCGAGGCCGAGGCGCTCCGCCTCCTTGACGACGTGCTTGAAGAGGGCGCGCCACTCCGGGCTCATGAACTCGACCGGGCCGCGCGGCACGCCGACGTTGACCTCGCAGATGACGACGCCGCCGAGGCCGGCGGCCCGCATGGCCTCGAGGTCGGCGGTGATGCCGTCCCGGGTCAGGTTGCCGTCCATCCACATCCAGTAGACCCAGGGCCGGGCTTCGTCGGGCGGACGGCGAAAGCCCGCGGCGAGGTCGTCGCCGCGAACGTTCCCATCCGGCCCCCGGCCGCAGCCGGGAGCGATGCCGAAGGCCAGGACCAGAATCGATAGGACGGCGAAGGGAGCGGGACAACGGCGCGGCATGGGGCACTCTCCTGAATGCCCCCGTCATAGTACAGAGCCCTCCGGGAGTCAAGAAAGTCTGACTCGAGGCCCGCCCCGCTGTTATAATGGGGCGGCAGGGAAGAGGATATGGACACCACCGCGAGCCGGGCGTCCGAGCGGACCCGCAAGGAGTACGCCCGGCGCCTCGACCTGGCCCTCGGGTACATCGACGCCCACCTCGGCGATGAGATCCCGCTGGCCCGGCTGGCCGCCGTCGCCTGCTTCTCCCCCTACCATTTCCACCGCCTGTTCACGGCCATGGTCGGCGAGCCGCCGGCCGAGTACGTCCGCCGCCTGCGCCTGGAGAAGGCGGCCGTGCGCCTGGTCAACGATCCGCGCGTCCCCGTCACGGAGATCGCCCTGGCCTGCGGCTTCTCGACCTCGGCCCTGTTCTGCCGCCTGTTCAAGGCCCGCTTCGGGCTCACGCCCCGGGCCTGGCGGGCCGGCGGCGGCGAAATGCGCAAGAACGGACAACAGGACCGCAAGAAAGGGAAAGACCTGCCGCCCCGCCCCGGTTACGATGGGCCCGCACAAACGAACTCCGGGAGGCACGGCATGAAGAAAACGCCCGTCGTCAGGATCGAGGACGTCCCGCCCCTGCGGGTCGCCTACGTCAAGCACATGAAGGGGTACGAGGACAGCGCCGGCATCGGCGAGGCCTTCGAGACGCTGTTCGCCTGGGCCGGCCCGCGCGGCTTCATGGGCCCCGAGGCCCGGGTCCTGGGCGTGTCGCTCGACAGCCCCGACGTCACGCCCAAGGACAAGTGCCGCTATTGCGCCTGCGTCGCCGTCAACGACCGGGCCGAGCCCGACGGGCGCGTCGGCATCATGACCCTCCGACCGGGAAAGTACGCCGTCGACCGCTTCTCGGGCGGGGCGGACATCTTCCGGAAGGCCTACGCGGCGATGTTCGGCGACTGGCTGCCGAAGAGCGGCTGGCAGCCCGACGACGCCCCGGCCTTCGAGTCCTACGTCGGGGAGCCCTCGGGCACGGCCGAGCGGCCGCGCTTCGTCTTCGACCTCTACGTCCCGGTCAAGCCGCTCTGACGGCGCGAGGCCCCGCCATGAAGACCATCGACCTCAAGAAGATCCTCAAGCCCTACTACACGGCCTCGTCGGCCAAACCCGCCCTCGTCGACGTCCCGGTCCTGAACGCCCTGACGGTCGACGGCACGGGCGACCCGGGCGGGACGGCCTTCCAGGAGGCCGTGGGCTCGCTCTACAGCGTCGCCTACACGCTCAAGTTTGCCGTCAAGAAGGACAAGGCCGTCGATTACCCGGTCATGGCCCTCGAAGGGCTGTGGGGAGCGGACGACCCGGCCGTCTTCCTGAGCGGCGAGCGCGACAAGTGGCGCTGGACCGTGTTCATCGTCCTGCCGGACGTCGTGACGAAGAAGGACGCCGCCGCGGCCGTCGCGGCGGTCAAGAAGAAGGCCAAGTTCCCGCGCTTTCCCGAGGTCCGCTTCGACCGCTTCGCCGAGGGTAAGGCGGCCCAGATCATGCACATCGGGCCGTACGCCGAAGAGCGGGCCACGATCGAGCGCCTGCACCGGTTCATCGGGGAGGCGGGATACCGCCTCCGCGGCGCCCACCACGAGATCTATCTGGGCGACCCGCGGCGCGCGGCCCCCGACAAGCTGCGGACGATCGTCCGCCAGCCGGTCGAGAAGGCCTGACCGATCCGGGGCTCAGCCGGGCTTCCGGAACTCGAGGAAGAACCAGCCGTTCTCGTCTTTCCGGGAGACGGCTTCGAAGCCGGCCGCTTTCGCCAGCGCGACGAAGTGGTCCGCCGCCTGGCCTTCGCGGATGCCGACGCCGTAGCCGGTGTTGATCTCCTTCCCGGGCAGACGGACATGGAGGCGATACATGATCTTCGGCTTTTCGGGCGCCGCCTTGTCCGGGAAGACCGGGTCCCAGACGAGGAGGCGGCCGCCGGGCCGGAGCACCCGGTGGAGCTCGGCGAAGACCTGGGCATGGTCGGGCGGCATGATGTACATGAAGGTGAAGAAGACGGTGGCCGTGTCGAACGACCCGTCGAGGAATCCCATCGCCCGGGCGTCCATGACGATCTTGAGCATGGGCCCGTCGGGAGCGTCCTCGAGCTCCCGCTTGATGAGGTCGATGGCGACGACCTGCCGGCCCTTGAGCTGGCCGATGACGCCTTCCCCCCCGCCCCCGATATCGAGGATGAGCCCCTCGGCCGGGAAATCGGGCACCGCGACCTCGAGCGTGGGAGGCATGACGAATTGGGCGAAGTTCGGACGGTCCTGGGCGGGCGCGGTCAAAGCGGCGCAGGCCAGGATGACGAAGCCGGCCAGGGCCGGATGGACGAACTTAACGGAACGAAGCAGGCGCATGGTATTCCTCCACAGCCAAGAATACGCGCCCGCGCCGCGCGATGTTTCGGCCCGGGCCGCTATTTTTTGGCCCAGGCGCCGTCGGCTCCCTGGACCCACCAGCCCGGCGCGGCGCTCTTGGCCCACTCCTCGGCGAAGATCTTCTGGATCTTCTCGACCTGACCGGCCTCGATGTTGAGGGCCTTGGCCACCTCGGCGTAGAGCTTGGTCCGGTCGCCGTTCTCGTCGCGGACGGCGTTGCGCAGGGCCGCCTTGGCCTGGAGGTTGAGGCCGGCCTCGTCGCGGACGTCGAGCAAGCCGTTGTTCGTCTCGCCGATCTGCCCGGCGTCGAAATAGGGCTTGAGCAGGGGGAAACGGGCCTTCATCGACTCCTTGAGGGCCCGGATGGCCGGCGTCGAGACGCTCGTGGCCTCCTGGGCGAAGGCGGCCGGGACGAGCGTGAACGGCCCGGCCTCGCGGCGGGCCGGCAGGGCGGCCGCGGCCTCGGGGGCCTTCTTCTCGCCCTCGGTCTTGCGGATCTCGTCGACGATCTCGGCCGCGGCCTGCTTGACCGTGGCCTCGGGGAAGTAGATGTTGACGGTGATGCAGGCCAGGACGAAGAGCAGTCCCACGGCCGCCGCCGTCCCCAGGGTGTATCGCTTGGTCATGGTGTCGCCTCCTCGCGGTGCGCCGCTATTTCTCGGATTGGCCGACCCGCTTGAGCCGGCTCGTCATCTCCTTGAAGCTGATGACCTTGTCGGGCTCCCGGTTCACCACACTTATACCAAAAAGGGCCGGTTTCTTCACCAGGTACTCGACGCCGCCCTCGCGGATGGTCCCGTTGAGGGTGAAGGTGTCGTTGCGGAGGGTGCTGAGGATGCCCAGCTTCTCGTAGCGGAAGCCGCGGATGAAGCGCATCCAGAAGCCGCCCGATCCGGACGAGGCCTGCTGGCCGGAGCTGAGCACGGTCAGGTTGTCGACGGCCTTGAGGCTGAAGGTCTGGGCCACGCCCTTGCGGGGCACGGACTCGAGCCGGAAGGTGAACCGCTCCGGCTGCATGTAGCTGATGACCAGGTCGCGGACCTCGCCGCGGACGATGCCGGTGACCTCGCCGAAGGGGACCTCGTCGGTCAGCCTCTTGAGGTCGAGATCGACGAGGTCGATGTTGAGGGAGATGGTCCGGCCGGCCGTGAAGGGCCTGGTCACGGCGAAGTCGCGCAGGACGATCCGGCCGCCGAAGACGTCGGCTTCGCCGCGCCCGGACACGCCGACGCGGTCGGCGGCGATGTCGAGGACCGGGAACTCGGCCCGGAACTTGCCCGTCAGCCGGAATTGGGGCGAAGCGACGGGCAGGCGGGCGATGTCGAGGTCGCGCAGGGCGAGCGAGCCGAGGCCGCGGAAAGAGCCCGTCGCGGGGTCGAGCCGGAAGGTCGTCCGGCCGAGCTCGAGGCGGCCGCCGTAGAGGTCGACGCCGAAGGGCTCGAGGCCGAGGGCGTTGAGGCCCGAGCGCAGGGGGATGTCGATCGACCTCAGGGTCAGGGCCGGGGACTGGAACTCGCCGAGCCGCAGGAAGCCGCGGTCCGGGAGCGAGCCGTCGGAGGCCGCGGGCGCGGAGGCGTAGCTCACGGGGATGTCCGCCGAAAGGCCGAGGAACAGGCTCTTCGAAGCCGGGTTCTCGATGTGAACTTCCTCGACCGTGACGCGGCCGCCGGCCGTGAGCGCGGGGCCGTCCTTGCGGAGGCGGAGCGAGGCTCCGAGCGCACCCTCGAGCTTCAGGCGGGCCTCCTCGGCGACGCCGGTCTGCGCGTAGAGGGAGTAGAGCGGACCGAGCCCGAGGCGGGCTTCGGCGCTCCCATCGAAGGACAGGGAGGGCGAGGTCCGGGCCGAACCGGCCAGGTCGACGGTCCCGATAGCCGCCAGGTCGAAGCGGGCCGCGAGGCCGTCGACGGCGCCGGCGCGGGGGTCGTAGCGGCCGGAGAAGGACAGGGCCAGCGGGTGGCGCTCCCAGGAGACGTAGACGGACTTCCAGAGCGATTCGCCCTTGCGCAGGGACAGTCCGCCGGTGACGGACAGAACGGGCGAGCCGGCCGCGGGAGAGCTCTCGAAGGTGACGACCGGATCGAGGCCTTCGCCGGCGACCGTGAAGGCCGGGTCGTTGAAGCGAACCCCGGCGAAGGCGAACGAGCCCGCGGCGGTCCAACCGGCGCGGCGGCCGGGCGGACGGCGGGCGGCGAGCGAAAGTTCGGCCGTCCCGGCCAGGTCCCAGCCGGCCAGCCCGGCCGGAAGGAAAGGAGCGGCCAGGCCGCGTACGGCGGCGATGTCGAGGCCGCGGCTCTCGAAGCGCAGGTCGGCCGCGGCGCCCGGGCCAAAGCCGTAGCGGCCGGCGAGGCGGAGCGGGGCCAGGCCGGGGAGACGGGCGACGAGGGAGGCGCGGGAGACAGCCAACGAACCGAGGTCGACGCGCCCGGCGGCCGTGACGGTCGCGCGGTCGAAGGAGAGGGCCTTTCCCTCGGCCGGCGAAACGGAAAGCCTCGAAACCACGGCGTCAAGGGACGCGACGTCCGCGGCCGAACGCGTCCCCGAGGCGGCCAGGCGCACGTCGGCGCCGGCGATGGAGGCGCCGGGGAACGCCAGCGGGCCGAGCGACGCCCGCAGGTCGACGGCGACGCGCGGGTCGGCGGGCAGGCCGGAGACGTCGACGCGGCCGCCGGCGCGCAGGCTGAAGGTCCGGTTTCCGAGGCGGTGCTCGACGGCGACATCGTCGAGCGTGATCGTGGCCTCGAGGCCGGCGTTCGATCCGGGGCTCGACTGCTGGAGGATGTAGGTCCCCGAGACGCCGGCGCGGCCGGAGAGCTTCGTGTCGCGGAAGGCCGCGGGCAGGCGGGGCCGCAGGAGCGCGGCGGCCGCGGCGAGGTCCTCGAAGTGGGCCGCGGCCTTGGCTTCTATGAAGATGTGCCGGCCGGCGATGCCGGACCCGGTGGCGTCGAGCGTGAGCAGCCCGGGAACGGTGGCCGAGAGACGGGAGACCGTAAGCTCGCCCGAGAAGCGCTCGAAGCGCCCGATGAGGGCCAGGTCGAGGGCCGCGACGGCGTCCTCGGCGGCGCCGGTCCGCAGGCGAGGCGCGCCCAGGGCGAACTCCGCATCGACGAGGAAGGGCGTGACCAGGCCGAGCCGGCCCGAAGAATCGAGACCGGTCGAGAAGGCGAAGCCGCCGTCCTTGCCGCGGACGGAGATCGCGGCCCCGCCGATGGTATACCCGACGAGGGCTCCCCGCTCGGCCGGGGTCAGGGCGAGGTCGAGGCGGTCGATGTCGATGACGCTGGGGAGGAAGTCGAAGGTCAGGCGCGAGCTTTTGAGCGAGACGCGGCCGGCCCAGGCCAGGGCGTCGGCGGCCTCCAGGAGAAGGGCCTCGACACTAAACGGCTCCTCGGAAGCCGCTTTCTGCTCGAGCCGGAGGACGAGGCCCTCGGCCGCGACGGAGTCGAAGGCCGGCTTGATGCCCCGGACGAGTTTCCAGACGTTCCCGGTCGCGTCGAGCCGGGCCGCGCTCACTTCGAGCTTTTGGAAGGCGTCCTCGCGGCCGGCGACGAGGCCCTCGACGCTGACGCGCAGGGGGAAGATCGAATAGTCGAGGCGGTCGAAGCGGGCCGCGGGCCCGGTCATCTTGACCAGGCGGTCGCGCGCGATGCGGCGGACGAGCGGCTTGTCGAATAGGAGAAGCAGAAAGGCGACGACGGCGAGCAGGACGGCGGCTGCGACGGCTCCCGCCGCGATCCTCACGCCTATCCTGAGCCCTTTCCTCATATGATCGATTATAGAAGATGGTGCCTGGTATTCACAAACGCCGGTCCTCCCCTGGAGATGTGAAGACCTGGCACCGTCACTTGTCGCTCGAGACCAGGGTGACGCGGCCGTCGAAGTCGGTGACGACGACCTCCCGGCCGCTGAGCGGGGTGACGGTATGGATGAGCGCGACGCCGACGCGGTGCTTCCACTTCACTTCGCCGGTCGCGGAGTCCAGGGCCAGGAGCAGTCCGTTCCGGGTGCCGTAGAAGACGACGCCGTCGCGCTCGACGAGCATGGCCGAGTTGACGTCCTCGCCGAAGCCGGCGTCGGTCTCCCAGACGGTCTCCTGCGAATCGGCCTCCGGCGAGACGGCGGCGATGACGTTCTCCGTCGTCCGGACGTAGACCCGGCGGCCGTCGGCCGAGACGCCGATGGACTCGCGGACGGCCAGGTTGTCGGTGCCCCAGATCTCGCGCCCGGAGGCCAGATCGAGGGCCGTCATCCACGGCCCGGGCGTGACGACGAAGACCCGGCCGGCCGCGGCCACGGGCCAACAGGCGGCGGGCGAGTAATAGCGGCTCGGCCGCTCCCCCGTCCAGGTCCAAACGGCCTTCCCGGTCTTGGCGTCGAGGGCGTAGAGCCGCCCGTCCCAGGCGCCGAAGACGACCATGCCGCCGGCGACCAGGGCCCGCGCCTCGACGAACCCGTCGAGCCCGTCGTACTCCCAGACGGTCCGCCCCGTGGCCAGCTCGAGGGCCCGGAAGACGCGGTCGCTCGAGCCGACGTAGACGACCCCGTCCGCGACGGCCGGGCTGGCCACGACGGGGCCGCCCGTCTGGACCGCCCAGACCGTATCGCCGGTGCGGACGTCGAGGGCGTAGATCTTGCCGTTCGTCGAGCCGAAGACGGCTTTGCCGCCGGCCACCGCGGGCGTCGAATAGACCGGATCGCCGGTCCGGTATTCCCAGGCGATGCTGCCGTTCGAGACGCGCAGGGCCCGGACGCTTCCGGAGGCGTCGCCGACGACGACCGTCTCGCCGGCCGCCGCGGCCGACGAGGCGATGGTCCAGCCGGCCTCGAACCGCCAGCGCTCGCGGACGCCGGGATACGCCTCGTTTACGGCGAAGTCGGGCCGGGGCGGCGCGGCCGCGGCCTTCCCGCCCGGCGGCTTCCGGGCCACGACCGGCAGGCCGTTCTTCTCGAGCTCGATGCGGAGCCAGGGCGGCGAGGTCCTCCCCGCCGTCCGTTCGGCGAAGGTCACGGCCTTGGGCCCGATCTCGACGACGGTATAGCCGGGAGCCGTTTCCTTCGTGCCGATGTTGGCCCGGACCATGACCCCGGCCAGTCCCTCGAAGTCGAGGGGCTGGTTGCGGTGGCCGTGCCCGCACAGGACGGCGACCGTGGGCACGGTCTTGAGCATGTCCAGCACCACGTATCCGTTGGCGACCGAATGGTCGAGCGGGTAGTGGGTGACGAAGAAGGTCGGCGTCCGGGCCGCCCCGGGCCCCTCGAGGATCCCGTCGAGCCAACGGACGTCCTGCGGGGCGAAGTGCCCGTCCCCGAACTTCAGGACCGGCCCCTGCGCCAGGCCGACGAAGCGGAAGCCGCCGCTCTCGAAGGCGAACCGGTCGTCGCCCCAGACCCGCCGGAAGTCCGAGCCGCCCGACTCCGACCACTTCGTGTCGTGGTTGCCGGGCAGGATGTGGTAGGGGACCTTGAGGCGGTCCAGGATGGCTTTGGCCGCCCGGAAGTTCGCGAGCTGGCCCATGTCGGTGACGTCGCCCGTCACCAGGACGAAGGCCAGCCCCGGCCGGGCGTTGATGTCGGCTACCGAGGCCTCGAGGTCGGCGGCCCCGCGATCCGAGCCGACATGGGTGTCGGTCAGCCAGGCGAAGCGGAGGGGGCCCTTGCCCCCACCGTTGGGCGTCACGGCCGCGCCGAAGAGCCCCGGCCCTGACGCGAGGCCGAGCCCGAGCAGGGCGATCCCCGCGATCAGGGCGGCGGTCCGTCCGGTCTTCATCATGGGTCGGATCCTCGGGGCGAGCGGGCTATCGCGCATCCGCTGTTTCGCCCCCATCGTAGGGACTCCCCCGCCGCTTGTCAAACGCGCCCGGCGGCGCATTGACGCCCCCCGCCCCGGGCGGTAAACTGACCGACGTCCATCATCCCCCGCCCGGAGGTGACGCCATGCCGCCCGACACTTGGGACCGCCGCGAGTTCCTCAAGACCGTTCTGGCCGGGATGCCGCTCCTGGCCTGGGATTGGAGCGTCTTCCCTCGCTCCGGCCAGGACAAGCTCCCGCCCGGGTCCTACGACGCCGTGGTCGTCGGCGCGGGGCTCGGCGGCCTCAGCGCGGCCGCGGCCTTCGCCCGCCAGGGCTACAAGGTCCTCGTCCTCGAACAGCACAGCGTCCCGGGCGGCTACGCCTCCTCGTTCACCCGGCCCGGCGGCTTCACCTTCGACGTCTCCCTCCACTCGACCACGGTCGGCCTGCGCGACGGCGTCGCCGACCTCATCGGCGGCTTCCCCGAGATCCGCGACGTCGTCTTCCGGCCCCACAAGACGCTCTACCGGGCCGTCTTCCCCGAGCACGACATCCGCGTTCCCGACCGCGACCTCCCGGGCTACGTCGCCCTGCTGAAGAAGAACTTCCCGGGCCAAGAGGCCGCCATCGACGGCATCTTTGCCGACATGCGGGGCCTGGCCGACGAGATCGGCCGGCTCTCGAGCGCGACCGCGCCGCCCGACATGGCCTCGTTCCCGACGGCCTATCCCCAAGTCTTCAAGAACTTCAACCGGACGTGGGGGGCCATGCTCGCCGACCGCGTCTCCGACCCCAAGCTGGCCGCGGTCATCTCGGGCCTGTGGGGCTATTTCGGCCTGCCACCGTCCAGGCTCTCGACCTTCTACTACGCCCTGCCGCTCATGGGGTATCTCCAAGGCGGCGGTTTCTACCCCGTCGGCACCTCGCAGCGGATCAGCGACGCTTTGGCCACCCTGATCAAGAAGAACGGAGGCGAGGTCCGACTCAACGCCAAGGTCGAGCGCATCCTCGTCCGCGACCACACCGCCACCGGCGTCCGGACCGCCGACGGCGCGGAGTACCGCGCCCGGGCCGTCGTCTCCAACGCCAACGCCATCGACACCTTCGGGCGGATGATGCCCGAGGAGGCCGATTTCCTCAAGGACCTGAGGGCGCGCATGGAGTCGTTCTCCGTCAGCTTCTCGACCCTGCTCGTCTGGCTCGGGCTCAAGACCGACCTCGTCGGCAAGGCCGGCCTGAAGGATAGCGAGATCTTCTACACGCCGACCTACGACGTCGAGGCCGACTACCGGGCCGCCCTGGCCGGCGGCCTGCCCGACGATCCCGGTTACGGCCTGACCGTCTACGACAACCTCGGCCCGGGCTTCTCCCCCAAGGGCAAGAACACGATCAACATCCTGGCCATGCAGGGTTACGACTATTGGAAACCCTACGAGACCGACTACTTCTACGGCAACAAGGACGCCTACAACAAAGAGAAGATGCGCCTGGCCGGCATCCTCATCGACCGGGTCGAGAAGCGGTTCCTGCCGGGCCTGCGTAAAGCCATCGAGGTCGTCGAGGTGTCCACGCCGCTGACGAACCGGCGCTTCACGGGCCACCCGCGCGGGGCCATCTACGGTTTCGACCAGACCGTCGACAACTCGGGCAACCGCCGCTTCCCGCAGACGACGCCCATCAAGAACCTCTATCTCGCCGGGGCCTGGACCTCGCCCGGGCACGGCTACGGCGCCTGCATCCCCAGCGGCCTGTCCTGTTTCGCGGCGGTCATGAAGGATTGGAAAAGCTGAAAGGCTCGAGCATGAAAACAAAACGGATGATCGTCACCTCCGCGCTCGTTCTCCTGGCCGCCGCGGCCCTGTCCGGAGCCCTGGACACCGGCGAGCTCGAGAAGCTCCTGCTCAACCGCACCGGCGAAGGCCGCAAGGCCGTCGGCATCGTCGTCGGGCTGGCGGACGCCTCGGGCGAGCGCTTCCTGGCCTCGGGCGCCGCGGCCCCCGGCGGCGCGGCACCGCCCGGGGCCGACTCGGTCTACGAGATCGGCTCCATCACCAAGGTCTTCACCGCCCTCGTCCTGGCCGATATGGTCGTGCGGGGCGAGGTCGGGCTCGACGACCCGGTGGCCAAGTTCCTGCCGGCGTCCGTCGCGATGCCGGAGCGCGACGGCAAGAAGATCACCCTGCGCGACCTCTCCCACCAGGTCTCGGGGCTGCCGCGCATGCCGGACAACATCAAACCGGCCGACGGGGCCGATCCGTACGTCGACTACGGGGCGGACCGGTTGTACGCCTTCTTGGCCAAGGTCAAGCTCGCCCGCGGCATCGGCGAGAAGTACGAGTATTCCAACCTGGGCGTCGGGCTCCTCGGCCACGCCCTGGCCCTGCGGGCCGGGATGGGCTACGGGGAGCTCGTCCGCCGGCGCGTCCTCGAGCCGCTGGGGATGGGCGACACGGCCATCGCGCTCGACGCGCGCCTGCAGGCCCGACTGGCCCCGGGCAGCGGGCCCAACCTCGGGCCGGTCAAGAGCTGGAACTTCGACGTCCTGGCGCCGGCCGGGGCTCTCCGGTCGACGGCCCGGGACATGCTCAAGTTCCTGACGGCGGCCATGGGCCTGCGCGAGACGCCCCTGCGGGCGGCCTTCGACCTCATGCTGAAGGAGGAGCGCCCGACCGGCGTGCCCGACCTGACCATCGGCCTGGGCTGGCACGTCTGGAGGAAGTACGGGACGGAGATCGTCTGGCACAACGGCGGCACGGGCGGCTACCGGTCCTTCGCCGGCTTCGACCCGGCGAGGAAGGCGGCGGTCGTCGTCCTGTGCAACACAGCCTTCGACATCGACGACCTCGGCCTCTACGCCCTCGAACCGAAGTGGCCCGTGGGCCGGTTCCGGCCGCCGGTCGCCCGGACGGCCGTCGCGCTCGAGGCCAAGGCCCTCGAGGCCTTCGCCGGCGAGTACGAGATCGAGCCGGGCGTCGCGGTCGCCGTCACCGCGGCGGACGGCCGGCTGCGGATCAGGTCGCCGGGCCAGCCCGAGGTCTTCTATCAGCCCTGGAGCCCGACGGAGTTCTTCCGGCCGGGCGGCCGCGAGCTGACGTTCTTCAGGGACGCCGCGGGCGCGGTCACTCGACTGGAGCTCTATAACGAGGGCCACGTCTTCGAGGCCAAGAAGATCAAATGACCCGCGCGGTCCTGTCGTTTCTCCTGATCGCCCTGTCGGCGGCGCCTGTCCTCGAGGCCGCGGGGGCGCCCCCGCGGCCCGCCCAGGACGACCTCGCCGTTTGGGAGGAGTTCGTCGCGGCGATGAAGGCCGGCGAGTTCCCCGCGGCCAAGGTCGAACCCTACTACGAGGAGCTCCGGGGGCCCCTCCTCGGTTTCCTCGCGGAGATGCGGGCCAAGGCGTCCTGGGCGGAATGGGACAGGGCGCCCGAGGTCCATCGCGTGGGCGAGCACGTCCATTTTCTCACGCCGCTGAACTTCGACGGCCGTTCGGCCGAATACTGCTTCACCTTCCTCGTCGAGGGCGGGCGCTGGTCCTTCCGCCACCTCGAGGCCATCACCATCCGCCTCGACCGGACCCCGCCGCCGCCGGCCACGAGCTTCCCTGACGTCGACGAGGCGACCAAGGCCCACATCCGGGAGGAGACCTCGTGGTCGCGCGAGGTCCGGGTGTTCAACGAGCTGGCCGCCTTCAAGGGCCGGGAGTACGCCTTCGACTCCTTCAAGGACGGCGACGGCTATTTCCTGGCCGCCAAGACCTGGGTCCCGTTCGTCGAGCCGCGGCGCGCCTTCATCCTCTACGCGTGTTGGGAGCAGGCCAACCTCAGGGGCAACACGGTCACCTTGGAGAAGCTCGGTGACGCCGAGGCCGAGGTCCGCATGTCGACCTATTTCTTCGGGCTCTACAAGGCCTCGGCCCACCTCCGCCAGAGGATCGCGTTCGAGGACTATCGGCGCATCTTCGAGACGATCTGGCGGGACCGGGCCCGCGCCGCCGGCTGGGCCCTCGAGATCGAGTACGGGAACGAGGGCTTTCCGGCGAGCGCGTGCGTGCTGCGCTTCAAGCGCGCCGATTAGCCGGCCGGCGGGCGCAGGGCTTCCGGGGGCGGGCTGACCACTTCGACCTCTTCGCCGCGCGACGGGTGCGGGAAGCGGATCTTCCAGGCGTGGAGCCGATAGCCGATCGCGCCGGGGGTCGTCGCGATCTCGTCGTCGACGCCGTCGGCGCGGGGCAGGCCGCCCGCGCGGTAGAGGGGATCGCCGGCGAGCGGATGGCCGGCGTAGGCGAGGTGGATGCGGATCTGATGGGGCCGCCCTGTCGGGATGGTCACTTCGACGAGCGTGACGTCGCGGCCGGGGTCGCGGCGCAAGACCTTGACGTGGCTCACCGAAGGCCGGCCGCCGGGGCCGGGACGATAGGCGTTGACGGTCGGCGGAAGCGTATGCGGCACGGGCCCGATGGGGGCGTCGACCGTGAACGCGTCCGGCATCGACGTCCCCGCCGCCAGCGCCAGATAGACCTTGAGGATGCGGCGCTCGAACATGGCCGTGGCCAGCGCCAGGGCGGACGCCCGGTTGCGGGTGAAGAGAATGACCCCGGACGTGCCGCGGCCGAGACGGTGGAGCGGCGACGCGGCCGGGCCGAAGCGTTCGCGCGCGAGATGGAGCAGGGTCGTCTCCAGGAAGAAGCCTCCGGGAAGGACGGGCAGGCCGGAGGGTTTGTCGAGGGCCAGGACGTCCTCGTCCTCGTAGAGCGTCCCGAACTCCCGCGGCGCGTCCGGCTCCCGCCACGGCGGGCGGCTGTAGACGAGGAGGTCGCCGCGTTCGAGGACGTCGTCGGCCCGGGCCGGCCGGCCGTTGAGGGTCACCTCGCCGCCGTCGATCTTGGCCCGCCATTCGGCTTCGGACGAATGGCGGTAGGCGCGGGCATAGAACGCGAGGACGGACAGGCCCTCGTCGGAGCGGGCGACGCGGTCGGGATAGTCGTAGCCGTTGTTCAACATGACCGCCAAGAGGGACGGTCCCTTCGGGACGGTCCCCTCGAGCCCATGATCAGGCCTTGGAGGCGTATTCGCCGGTGCGCGTGTCGACCCGGATGGTCTCCCCGACGGCCATGTATTCGGGGACCTGGACGACGAGCCCCGTCGACAGGGTCGCCGGCTTGTTCCGGGCCGTCACCGATCCGCCCTTGACGGACGGGATGGTCTCGACGATCTCGAGGTTGACGAAGGTCGGGATCTGGAGCCCCAGGACCCGGCCCTCGGAGGAGATGGCGATGATCCCCTCGAGCCCCTCGGTGAGATAGGGCCATTCGTCCTCGATCTCCTCTTTGGCGAGCGTGAACTGGCCGTAGTCCTGGAGGTCCATGAAGGTGATGCCCGACGCGTCGCCGTAGAGATACTGGACCGGCCGGCGCTCGAAGTCGGCCTCGTCGAACATGTCGTCGCCGTGGAGCGACTGGTCGACCTTGCGCTTCGACCGCAGGTCGCGGAAGCGGATCTTGTAGATGGTCACGGCGCCGCGCGCGGACGGCTTCTGGACCTTGATCGTCTCGACGATGTGGGGCTCGCCGTCGATCTTGACGACGTCGCCCTTCTTCAGGTCGGATGTTCTGAACACGGCGGCTCCTCGGCTCTCTCACTCGGGGATCTCCCGCTCGCGGCGGGGGAAAAATGATAGTCCTCGGCCAGGAGGCTGTCAAGGAACCGGGCCGACGGGCCTACTTGATGACCTTGGCCCCCTCGATGACCATGCCCTGGACGCTCATGACGCACCTGTCGATGACGCCCATGTCGTTGCGGACGAACTGGAGCTCGTAGTAGTCGCCGGAATCGGCCAGGGTGACGTCGAAGCACAGGGGCTTGCCCTCGACGGGGTGGATCTCCTCGGGCGTCTCGCCGGGCGGGGCGCCGAAGAGCTTGCCGTCCTGCTCGATGAAAGAGACGAGCAATATCTGGCCCTGCGCCCCGAACTCGTAGTCGCCGACGATCTCGCCGATGAGCTTCTTCATGTCGACGGGTTTGTCCTGGGCCGCGGCGGGCGCGGCCGTCTGGGCGGCCAGGGGCAGGGCCAGGGCGGCCAGACAGGCCAGGACCGCGACGGGATCGAACGTTTTACGGAGCGGGCTTTTCATGCGGACCTCCTCGAGGGATGGCGACTCACCATCCATAGATACGCGCGCCCGGGCCCGGATGTTCCCCGCCGGCCTCACTTGGGCTTGGCGCCGAGGTCCTTCCAGTTCAGCAAAGCGTTGAAAATGAAGAAATAGGAGCCGTGGGTCTGGCTGCGCCAGGCCGGGTTGAAGCTGAACAGGACGACGTGGCCCTTGCCGATCGAGGCGTCGACCAGGGCCGGCGAGCCGGCCAGTTCCTCGCCTCCCGCCAGGCCGCCGCTGATGAGCAGGTCGGCGACGCCGGAGGCGAAGCTCAGGACGACGCGGGGCCGGTTGGCCGCGGATATCGACGGACGGGGGCTCTCTTCGCCCTCCTCCGGCTTCGCCGCGGCCTTCTCGGCCTTGCGGAACTCCTCGATGGTCCTCTGACCGAGGTCGCGCGGGCGGCCCTGGACGACGTCGGGGTCGGAGGCGCTGCCGCGGCCGGAGACCCGGCCGGACGGCCCGCCCCCGGGCGTGGCGGTCAGACCCCGGGCCCGGCCGCTCTGGCCGCCCAGGGCGAAGACGGGCGACTGGCTGAAGTAGATACCGAGCTTGTCGTCGTAGCCGTAGGCGAGCGGGCTCGTCCGGTCGCCGAGGGTGGCCTGGTAGACGCCGCCCCGGGCCCAGAGCTTGGACGTGTCGCGGACGGCCAGCCCCTGGGCCAGGCCGAAGTGGATGGGCAGGGCCGAGCTCGAGCCGATGGTGATGAATACACCGCCGTCCCTGACGAAGTCGCGCAGGTGCATGACGCCGTCGAGCTCGAGGCCGCCGCGCATGTCGTCGGTCGAGTCCTCGACGCCGATGCTCGGGGTGAGTTCGGTCTTCTTCCAGGGCAGGGGCTTGTCGCCGCTGACGCCGTTGACGACGCTGAAGGGATCCGCCGAGGATGGGCCGAAGATGATGACGTCGTACTTGTCGCGGAGCTTGGCGTTGTCGCGGGCGGCGTGGACCGAGATGTAGTCGTAGGGGATGCCGCACTCGTCGAGGGCGATCCGCAGCCAGCCCTCGTTCTGGGTGTTCTGCCAGGTGTGCATGACGGCGACGCGGGGGGCGCCGACCTCGTGGGTGGGGACCGATGGGGCGGCCGCGGCGGCGACGAAGTTCAGGCCGTACGTCTTCCCGGCCTCGTCGAGGACGGACTCGAGGTCGGCCGGATTGTCGGCGGGCTTGATGACGAACGAGCCGGCCCGGAACTTGCGGCCCTGGGCCTCGAAGTCCTTCTCGGCCGCCTGGATCTTGAGGTCCTTGCGGGCGAACCGGAACGTGGCCAGGGCGTTGTCGGCGTTGTGGTTGACGAGGTAGGCCTGCGCGGCCCCCTTGGCCAAGCGGACGACGCCGCCGGGGGCGGCCACGGGGCCGGCGACCGGGGTCATCGGGGCGTCGAGGACGGCGGCGTCCTCGACGCGGACGGTCCGGACGTTGTAGAGCGGGCCGAGCGTCCAGCCGACATCGTCGTAGGGGGCGGGGTCGTTGACGTTGAAGTACTGGCGGTCGAGCATCATGTCGGCCATGCGCGAGTAGGGCTGGTCCATGCGGACGACGTAGCTGCCGGCCGGGTAGTCGGCGTCCTTGACCTTGAAGGCCTTGTCGGCCCGGTGGACCTCGACGCCCTGGGCCTGGAGCTGGCGGAGGAGGCGGGCCTGCTGGCCGGGCCGGGCGTCGTCGCCAGGGAAGACGTAGGCGGCCGGGCCCTCGGCCCGGGCCTTGGCGATCGAGCGGCGGCCCTTGAGGTAGAAGCTCTCCAGGAACTTGTCCTTGAGCGTCGCCAGGTGGTTCATGCCGACGAGGACGCCGCTCTGCTGGAGGTTGACGTTGTTGCGGAGGGACCACAGGGTCGAGCGGAGCGGCGGGTTGGGCCGGAACCAGGCCCGGTCGGACGCGGCCGAGACGACGCGGGTCGAGCCGTCGCCCGCGGTCTGGGTCTCGTAGAAGCGGCCGATGGCGTTGTGGCCGTTGGCCGCGTAGAAGGCGTAGTTGGGGGCCCAGCCGTCGTAGAAGCCCTGGGTCCAGACGCCGGGGACGCCGGCCTTGGTCAGCTCGTCGACCTCGCGGTAGGCCAGGAGGTTCCATTCGTCGACGGTGATGGGATCGAGCCAGGCGTTGTAGGGGCCCGTGCCCGTCGAGATGTAGAGGTAGGCGATGGATTCGTGGAGGTCGTGCATGACCTGCGGGTGGAAGTCGAGGAAGACCTTCATGACGTTCTGGCTGAGCTTGAGGGCCAGGCCGAGGTTGTCGCGGTTGTTGTCGTGGGAGACGTATTTGCCCCAGTAGAGGAGCCGGTTGGGGACGTCGGCCTTGGGATCCTTGCGCTTGGCCATGTGGACCTCGACCTGCTTGTCGCGGCCGTCGGGCTCGAGGACCGGGGTGATGAGCGTGATGGCGTTGTCGCGGATGGCCTTGACGAAGGGCGACTCGTCGACGGCGACGCGGTAGGCCAGTTCCATCAGCATCTCGGGCGAGCCGGTCTCGCCGGAATGGAGGCCGCCCGTGGCCCAATAGATGGGCTTGGCCTCGCGGAGGAGGGCCCGGGCCTCGTCCTCGGTGATCTTGCGGGGGTCGGCCAGCTTGGCCAGAATGGCCTTGTAGCGGTCGAGGTCGCGGATGGTCGCCTCGTCGGCCACGGCGACGACGATCCAGTCGCGACCTTCCTCGGTCTTGCCGATGTCGAAGACCTTGACCCGGGGAGTGGCGGCGGCCAGGGCCCGCATGTACTTGTAGATCTCGGAGGTGGTGGACAGGACGTCCTTGGCCCCGGCGATGCGGCCGAGGACCTCGAGCGGCGTCGGCACGCCCTCGGCGTAGGGCAGGGAATCGACGTACTTCGTGGTGAAGTGCGGATCGGTCGTGAACTCGCGGATCTTCTTGGTATACTCGTCGTGGACTTTCTGCTGGGCGAGGGCCGGCAAGAGGGCCAGGCCGAGGACCAGGGAGAGGAAGAGCGAGAGGGCTTTGACGGACCGATGGGAACGGCTCATGGGACTCCTCCGAACGACTTTCATGTTTTTGGGTCTAAAAACCTCGAAAAAGGCCGCTTTGCAGGCCCTTTCCCGAGGTTAAGTTGCTCATTCTATTGTTAAAGCTGGGGTCTGACCCCGATCTCGTAGAGACTGACGCTGATCGGGGGGACCATGATGGTCCGACCGAAGGGGGCATCGGCCGTTTCGTGGACCGAGACCTGGGGCTCCTGGCCGGGGACATTGCAGGCGCGGGGGTCGAGGCCGCCGACGAGGAAGAGCCGCGCGCTCTTGGGCAAGGTCAGGTCGCCCGCGTCGAGCCTCAGCGTAACGGCGCTCTTGGTCGGGTTGACGACCGAGAGGGTCAAGACCGTCTTCGACTCGTCTTTCCAGCAGGCCATGACGTCGAGGGGCTCGGGCGCGCCGCCGACCGCGACGGGGACCGTCCCGAAGTGCTTCCGGTAGAGGGCCAGGATGACGCCCGTCGTGTCGAGGACGGCCGCCGTCTTCGAGGTCTTGATGGCCCCGATGACGTTGACGGTCTGGGCATAGTTGGCCATGAAGTAGACGTCGCTCTGGCGGGCATACTCGTTGAGCGCGGCGGCGACACCCAGGGCGTCCTCGAGGAAATACTGCGTCCCGAGCTCGCCGTAGACGTGCGGGCCGTACCAGTAGTTCCATTCGTCGAGGGCGACCGGCACGGGCTTGTCGCGCAACGGAGGGATCGTCGCCCGGTATTTCCTGTGGGCCTCGGCGATGCGCCGGACCTCGGCCGGGGCTTGGTCCACGTGGGCCAGGAGCCCGGGCTTGTGCTGGACATAGAAGTGCTCGCTGACGAGGTCCATGTGGTTGGAGGCCTCGGCCAGCATGGTCTCGCTCCAGCGCCCGACGGCGCCGACGGCGACGACCTTGATCGTCGGGTCCATGGCCTTCATGGCCACCGCGAACTGGGTGTGCTTCTTGACATAGTCGGAGAGCGGCATGTGCCCGAGCTGCCAGTCGCCGTACATTTCGTTGCCGATGGCCCAAAAAGTGACGCCCCAGGGCTCGGGGTGTCCGTTGGCCGTCCGCAGCCGGCCCATCGGGGTGTCGGCCGCGCCGTTGGCGTACTGGAGCTCCTCGAGGGCCATGGCCGCGTCGCCGAGGCCGCTGTTGACCGTGATGTAGGGCTCGGCGCCGATGAGGCGCATGAGGTCCATGTACTCGTGGATGCCGACGTCGTTGTGCTCGATGCCCGTCCAGGCCGGGTTCTTGCGCGGCGGGCGCCGGTCGCGGTCGCCGATGCCGTCGCGCCAGTCGTAGCCGCTGACGAAGTTGCCGCCGGGCCAGCGGTAGACGGGGCTGTCGAGCTCCTTGAGGAGGGCCACGACCTCGGGCCGGAAGCCGTCGATGTTGTCGGCCGGCATGATCGAGGCCGTGCCGACGCGGAACGAGCCGCGGCCCGAGGAGACGATCTCGAGCCGGGCCGCCGCCGTCGTCGCGCCGGCCTTGAAGGCGAAGGGCACGGTCCGGAAGTCGCGGCCGAGGGCGTCGACCGTGAGGGACCAGCGGGCCTCGGGCGCCTCGCCCCAGACGACGCTGACCGTGACCGGCGCGGCGCCGGCGTCGCCGGCGAGAACGACCCGGCCGACGTAATCGCGGCGCTCGACGAGGGCCAGGTCGCCCTGGACGAGGCCCCGCGGCGTCGCGCCGTCGAGGGCGACGCGCGGCGTGTGGGCGCCGGTGAACGGCCGGACCTTGTCCATGGTCACGGCCGCGGGCTCCCCGACCGGCTTCCAGGGCGATTCCCCTTCTCCCACGGCCTCGAAGAACTTGCGGTCCTCGAGCAGCTCGGCCCACAGCCCCTGGTAGATGCAGCGGCCCAGGTGCTCGATGAACTGGCCGTAGATGTATTTGGAGACCGGCGCGCCCGTCTTGGCCCCATCGATGGTGACAGCGGGCCGGCCGAGCTCGCGGCCCGATAGCCGGGTCAGGGTGACGTCGTCGAACCAGGCCTGGCCCGTGGACCGGCCCCAGCCGCCGAGGAGGCAGGTGACCTCGACGGCGTCGACGGCCCCGGCCTCGAACTCGACGCCGACCTCGGTCCAGTCGAGCGTGCCGGTGAGAGGCGCCGTCCGCCAGTCTCCCTCGCCGTTGACGTTGATCTGGGCCCCGCGGCCCGTGCCGGCGGCGACGTTCTCCGTTTTGATGAAGCCGGCGAGCTTATAGCGCGAGTACGGCCGGACGGGGACGACGGCGACCCAGGAGGCGTCGACGCCCTTGTCGTTCTCCGAGCCGACGGTCACGCTCCGCGCGCCCGTCCGCCCGGACGGGGCGACGGCGAAGGCGGCGCCGCCCCGCTGCCAGGCGCGCGGCGTCCAACCCTTGGGATTCTCGCCCTCGAGCTCCTCGAACGAAGAGTTGGGGACGAACTGCGTGACGCCGCGGAGCTCGGCGAACGGGTCCGCGGCGCCGGACCGGCAGGATGCCAGCGCGGCGGCCAGGACGCTGGCGAAGAGCACGACGGCGAGCGCGGCGGCGTTGGACAGGAACCGGCTACGAGGGCGGTGCATGGAGGCCTCCTTCACGGTCCGGACAGCCGACGGCGGGTGGGGCCCGACATCGGACCGGGGACAGCAAGGGGGAATGTATCCCGCCTTCCGCCGCGTGTCAACGCCGCGCGGCGCCGGGGACCGCGGGGGCCCGTTCCGCCCGGATCGCCCCCGCGCCTCGGGTCAGGAGTGCTAAAAGTAGATCTTGCCGACGGTCTTCCAACCGTCGGCGAACTTGTAGAGAGACAGGTAATCGGTATAGACGAGCTTGCCGGCGCGGTCCAGCTCGAGCCTGACGGCCGCGGCGGTCCCGGTGACGTCGATCGAGATCTTCCGGATGGTCGTGAGCGGGGGCTTCTGGCCCGCCGTCTTCTGTTTCTCGGCCGAAGCGATCCAATCGGCGATCGGGAACCGGGTCAGCTGTCCGTTGCGGAGGCCGAGCAGGACGAAATCGGGATGGAAGCCCGCCCGCGTCCTCTCGAGGTCCCCCAGATTCAACAGGCCGTCCACATAAGCCTGTTGGACCTGTTGGGTGATGGCGGTTTCGTCGGAGGGCTCATCGGCGCGGGTGATCGGCGGCGCCGAGAGCAACAGGGCCACGGTCAGGAAAGCGGTCACCATCTTTATCATCACGGCTCCTTTAGGTAGGTTCGGAGGATCGTCCCATCATGATTACGCGGGGCGCGGTGACGGCGTTTATCCCCGGCGACCCTCCGCCCCGGCCTTGACACGGGTCCCAAGACCGGGTAACCCTATGACCGGGAGTTTAGACATGCCGGCCTCGAAACTGCTCTTCTTCGACTGCGAAACGACGGGCCTGCCGGGCGTCCGCTTCTTCTCGCCCGAGGTCGTCGACCAGTGGCCGCGCCTGGTCCAGCTGGCCTGGGCCCGCTACGACGACCAGGGGAACGCGATCGACCGCCGCAGTTTCCTCGTCAGGCCCGAGGGCTTCCACATCCCGGCCGACGCGACGCGCATCCACGGCATCTCGGACGCCCGGGCCCGCCGCGAGGGCAGGGAACTGGCCGAGGTCCTCGACGAGTTCCTGGAGGCGGCCCTGGAGCCGGGGACGACGCTCGTGGCCCACAACCTCGATTACGACCGCAACGTCATCGCCGGGGAGATCGTTCGGACGCGACGGCCTCAGGGGTTCTTCGAGCTCGCCGGGATATGCACCATGAAGTCGACGACCGGATTGGTCCAGCTGCCGCGGCCGGGCGGCGGGTGCGGCTACAAGTGGCCGACCCTCGAGGAGCTCCACACCTGGGTCTTCGGGTTCTCCTACGAAGGGGCCCACGACGCGGCCAACGACATCGAGGCCTGCGCCCGGGCGTTCTTCAAGCTCCGCCAGACCGGGCACTTCGGCTCATAGGTCCGTGAGACAGGGCTGACCGAAGGGATCGGATCGGTCTCGGAAAAGTATTGACCGGTCAGAGTCGTCCGGGCGGTATGGAGAGATCCGTGTTTGCCGTGCTTTCGCCCCCTATCTCCTCCCGGACGATCTTGCGCAAATAGGACTCGAAATCCTCGCCGCCGTGCTGGACATATAGCCGCAACACGTTGTTGATCATTGTTTGATAACTGCCCCCGCCGCGGGCTTCGACCTTATCGCGGAACCAGTCGATGATCTCGTTGTCGAGTCGTATCGTGATCCGGGTTTTCCCCGGGGGGAGAGGAACGACCGCCCCTCGTTTTCCCTTGCTGAAATCGTAGGATTTCTTCATTCTCCCCTCCCATATCGCCGACGCTCGTCAGGGCTCGCTTTCCGGGCAGAGATGATCCTGATCTCGTCTCTTCTCCAGGTATAAATAACGACAAGCACGCGGCCGAAATGATCTCGGCCCAATGTCAGCCACCGTCTTTCGTCCGCGTTAAGGTCTTCCATTGTCAGAGCCAAGTCATCTTCAAGAACCGTAAGGGCATCAGAAAAGAAGATTCCGTGCTTACGGACGTTCGCGCCTGCCTTATCCCGGTCCCATTCATAGGTCATGATTATATGTACATTTGTACATCTTGTCAAGAGGCTGTATTCATCGGCCTGCCGGACCGGGGCTCTGAATCCTCGGGCCCCGCGCTCAGAGCTACGGGCCTATCTGAAGAGACGCTCAGAGGAGACAGGGATTCTCCCCTATTCTGAAGCGGGCTTAGATTTTTGGGGAAAAGGGCTATTTGACCGCCCACTCGTGGACGCCGGCGGCCCAGTCCTTCTGTAGATCGATCTCGAGCCGCAGGGCCGTCGTGCGCACGGGCGCGAAACGGACGGCGTTCCAGGCGTCCTTGGCCGTGGCGTAGGCGCCCGAGGCCTTGACCGGGACCCAGCTCTCCCCCGCTTTGTAGAGGACGCGCCAGGCGGCCGGGACGCGGCACCCGCCGCCGCCGGTGTCGTCGAACCAGTAGACGGAGGCCTCGGAGACGCGGACGGGGGCGTCGAAGGCGTACTCGATCCACTCGGTCGTGCCCTTCTTCGGCCACCAGTGCATGTAGCCGGCGGCGTCGTCCGAAGCTTCGGGCTCGAATTGGTCGTTGGCCTTTTGAGGATTGACCGCTCCCTCCGATGCCGTGACCTTGGCCTTGGCGGCCAGGCCCGGCTCGCGGGCAACGCGGGCCTTGGAGGCGTCCCGGGCCAGCCAGACGGCCATCTCGCCCTTGCCGCGGTTGGCCCAGGCGTAGTACGGGATGAGGGTCAGCGGCGTCTTCTCGGAGACGATCCGGCCGCCCTTCTCGACGGCGGCCTCGGCTTCGCCCTTGATGACCACGACCCCGTTGAGGAGATCGGGCCGCGATTCGGCCGTGAGGGAGGCAGCGTCGGGCAGGACGAGATTGGCCACCCGGCCGCCGTTGTCGGTCCATTCGGCGCAGTAGACGAGCGGGCCGCGCTCGACGGCGACGCGCCCGCGGTCGGCCTCGACGGCGTCGTGGGCGAAGACGCGGCGGACGGCCATGGGCAGCGACAGCTCGACGACGTCGCCGGACTTCCAGGTCCGGGTGACGAGGGCATAGCCCTTGTCGAGCGCGCCGAGGTCGACGGCCTCGCCGTTGACCTTGAGCGTGGCCAGGCCCGCGGCGGGCTCGGGATAGGCGTAGAGATCGGTCGGCACGGGCCTGTTCTGGGCCCAGCCGGGGATGCGGACGGCCAGGGTGAAAGCGGCCTCGCGGGCCGGCTTGACCTCGATCCTGACGTCGCCCTGCCAGGGATACTCGGTCGTCTGGACGAGCTCGAGGTCCGTGCCGGCGACCTTCATCTTGCCCGTCCCCTGGGCATAGAGATTGACGTAGACCTCGTCCTTCGACGCGGCGTAGAAATACCCGGGCACCGAGGTCAGGATGCGGGCCACGTTGGGCGGGCAGCAGGCGCAGCTGAACCAGGGCACGCGCTCGTGCTGGCCGAACGAGGCCAGGGGATTGGGATAGAAGAAGCGGTCGCCCGAGAGGGAGATGCCGGACAGGACGCCGTTGTAGAGGATGCGCTCCATGACGTCGGCGTACTTGGCGTCGAGGGCCAGGCGCTGCATGCGGGAGTTCCACAGGAACGTGGCGATATTGGCGCAGGTCTCGGCGTAGGCGCTGAGGTTCGGCAGGCGGTAGGGCGGGCCGTAGCCCTCCCAGCCGCCGGCGGCGCCGATGCCGCCGGTGATGTAGAGCTTGGTCGCGGCCATGTCGAGCCAGATCTTCTCCAGGGCGGCGATGTAGGCGGCGTCGCCGGTCAGGGCCGCGACGTCGGCGGCGCCGGCGTAGAGATAGCCGGCCCGGACGGCGTGGCCGACGGCCTCGGTCTGCTCGACGAAGGGCTTGTGGTCCTGGGCGTATTCGCCGTAGAGGAGCTGCTCCTTCCCCTCCCGCGGGTCCTCGACGAACGGGACGCGGCCTTCGGTCCTGCCGCGGGCGTCGATGAAGAACTTGGCCAGGTCGAGGTACTTGCGCGTCCCGGTGACGCGGTAGAGCTTGACCAGGCCGATCTCGATCTCCTCGTGGCCGGGGGGATTGGTGCGCTTGCCCGGGCCGAACTCGCGGGCCACGAGGTCGGCGCTCTTGACGGCGATATCGAGGAGGTTCTTCTTTTTCGTCGCCTGGTAGTGGGCGGCGGCGGCCTCGTAGAGATGCCCGAGGTTATAGAGCTCGTGGCTCATGTAGAGGTGCGACCAGCGCTCCTTCCCAAGCCAGGGCTGGGGCGGCGGCCCGCCGACGGTGCGGGCGGCGTAGAGGTAGCCGTCCGGCTCCTGGGCCGCGGCGATCTTGGCCACCAGCCCGTCGACGTAGGAGGCGAGTTCGGGATCGGCGTGCGTGGCCAAAGCGTAGGAGGCCGCTTCGATGATCTTGTAGACGTCGGAGTCGTCGAACGGGAAACGGCTGCAGTACTTGCCGTCCGTGGCCCCGCCGAGGGCGGCCGCGGCCACGTCGAAGTTCTTGACCCGGCCCGTATCCTCGCTCTCCTTGAAGATATGCGGGATGGTCACGGTGCGGTTCGTCTCCAGGCGCGGGGCCCAGAAGGCGTCCGTCAGGTGGACGTCGGTGAAGGGCACGGGCGCGGCCGGGTAATCGGCCATGGGCGCCTGGGTACAGGTCAGGACGGCGAACGTCAGTGCCGCCAGGGCGGCGCAGCGCGCGACAGCTCTCATCTTCGACCTCCTAAAATGGGGGACATGATACCTATTTCCTATTTTTTTGAAGCTCCGAACGGCCATCTATTCATGATCTCGTCTTTAAACGAAGCAAGTCTCCCGACTATCGATAAATAGGAAATAGGTATCATGTCCCCCATTTTAATGGATGACGACGGGCGTGGGACCGACGGTCCAGCCCTGGCGATAGCGGATGACGGCCGGCTTGGCGATCTTCTTGCCCGCCGCCTCTAAGGTCACCGTGTACGTGCCGGGCTCGACCAGGCGGCCGCCGCCCCAGCCCTCGGGCCTCTGCCCGCCGGCGGCCGGCCGCTGGGGCCGCATGCCCCACGTGACCGTGTTGAGCCCGAGCTCGTTCTTGCCCGTGAGCTCGGCCAGCACGGCGCCCGAGGAGTCGGCCACGGTGACCTTGACCGTCCCGGCCACCTTGGCCTTCAGCCAATAGTGGACGACGACGGCATTGGGCTCGTTCGGCGTGAACAGGTGGCTGTCGCCGAGGAGCTGGTAATTGCCGAGGGCGCCCGTGACCCGCTGCGTCTCCGGCTCGATGTCGAAGAGATGGACGTCGTCGGCCAGGGCCGCCGCCGTCATCCCCTGGAGCGCCGCGATGTCGACGACATAGGCGCCCCGGCCGTAGGTCGCCACCACTAGGTCGTTCTCGCGTGGGTGGATGACCAGGTCCGTGACCTTGACCGAGGGCATGCCGGCCCGGAACGGCAGCCAACGCTTTCCGCCGTCGAGCGTGACGTAGACGCCCCACTCCGTCCCGGCGAAAAGCAGGTCCGGGTTCTTGCGGTCCTGGACGACGACGTTGATCGGCCGGCCCGCCGGCAGGTCGCCCGAGATCGAGGTCCAGGTCTCGCCGAAATCGTCCGTCCGGTGCAGGGACGGCCGGTAGTCGTCCAGGCGCCAGCCGGTCTTGGCCACGAAGGCCGTCCCGGCCGCGTGGGGCGAGGGGAAGACGCGGCTCGTCCAGAACCCGGCCGGCCCGCCGGCCGCGGCCAGCTTAGCCGTCCGGTCGAGCCAGGTCGCCCCGCCGTCCCTGGTCACCTGGACCTTGCCGTCGTCGGACCCGGCCCAGATGACGCCCGGCTCGACGGGCGACTCGGCGATCGTCGTCAGCGTGCAGTAGGAGATGTAGCTCTCGCCGTGCTGCTTGGCCTCCTCGTCGGTCGTCAGGTCGGGCGAGATCTCCCGCCAGCGGGCACCGCGGTCCATGGACCGGAAGACGACCTGGGCCCCCGTGTAGATGATGGCCGGGTTGTGAGGCGACACGGCGATCGGCGGCGTCCAATTGAAGCGCAGGGGATCCTGGCCCTTCTCGCGGCGCGGGGTGATCTGTGTCTGGACCCCGGTCTTCTGGTCGAAGCGCCACATGGCGCCCATCTCGCGGTTGTTGTAGAGGTAGCGCGAGTCGGTCGGGTCGACGCAGTTGTACATGCCGTCGCCCTCCCCGACCGTCACCCAGTCGGCCAGCGTGATCTCGCCGGCCCAGCCGTTCGACGGCCCCTTCCACGAGTCGTGGTCCTGCAGGCCGCCGTAGATGTTGTACGGGTCCTCCATGTCGACGCCGACGGCGTACCACTCGGTCAGCGGCAGGTTGTAGGCGTGGTGGCTGGTCTTGCCCCGGTCGTAGGAGATGTTGACCCCGCCGTCCGAGCCGAAGATGAGCCGGGCCGGGTCGAGCGGGTCGATCCACATGCACCGCCAGTCGCCGAAGGCCCGGGGCATGACCCCGTCGGAGGGCCAGCCGAGGCCCTTCCAGGTCTTGCCGCCGTCGTTGGTCGAGGCCAGGGACTGGCCGGTGATGTAGACGGTCTGGGGGTCGGCCGGGTCGATGCGCAGCTGGTTGAACGAGTAGGGCGCCTTGTCGAGGGCCGCCTCGTAGCCGGCGTTGACCTTGCGCCAGGTCTTGCCGGCGTCGTCGGTGCGGTAGACCTCGTTGCCGACCGTGCGGGGCGCCGGCTCGACGCCGCGCCGCTTGTCCTGCTCGATCTCCTGGGGCGTCGCCGGCCGCGGGTTGACGTTCTCGACGACCGCGTAGAGCGTCGCCGGGTCCTTCTGGAAGACGTCGAGACCGATGCGGCCGATGCGGCCCGTCGGCAGCCCGCCCGTGAGGCGCGTCCAGGTCCGGCCGCCGTCGGTCGTTTTGTGGATGGCGCTCCCGGGACCGCCCAGGCTGTAGGTCCACGGCCGCCGCTCTTTCTCGTACAGGGCCGCGTAGAGCGTGTCCGGGGCCGACTTGACCAGCGTCAGGTCGACGGCCCCGATGCGGTCGTCGACGTAGAGGACCTTGGTCCAGGTCTTGCCGCCGTCCGTCGTCTTGAAGACGCCGCGCTCGGCGTTCTCGGAGAAGAGGTGCCCCATCGAGGCCACGTAGACGATGTCCGGGTCGGCCGGATGGATGACGACCCGGGCGATGTGGTGCGAGTCCCCGAGGCCCATGTTCGTCCAGGTCTTGCCGGCGTCGGTCGACTTCCAGACGCCGTCGCCCGAGTTGGACGAGCGGGCGCAGTAGGGCTCGCCCGTGCCGGCCCAGACGATGTTCGGGTCCGAGGGGGCCACGGCCACGTCGCCGATCGAGAGCTTGGGCTGGGCGTCGAAGATGGGCTCGAACGTCGTGCCCGCGTTAACCGTTTTCCAGACCCCGCCGTTGCGGGTCCCGACATAGAGCGTGTAGAGATGCTCCCGGGCCGGCGCGTCCGGCACGGCGAACGACGTCACCCACGACCCGGCCCGATAGGGGCCCAGGGCCCGGGCTTCGAAACCCTTGAGCAGGTCCGCCGTGAACGGGGCCGGGCCCGCCGGTGCGGCCTGAACGGGTTTGGCCGATCTGGCCGGCTGGGCCGGCGCTGTCAGGGCCAGGGCGATCAGGACCAGGGCGGCCGATGCGATCGAGCGGGCGGTCAAGCGGTTCATCGTCTTTCCTCCCGGACGCGGATTGAACGGCCGATACATTATATTTCAGGAATCCTTATCAAGGAAGGGGACACGTACCGCCGGTACATGTCCCCAAGTCCGCAAGTCCGGTTTGCCCCCAGCCTGCCCCTGAGTATAATGAGCTCATGAAGAACGCCAAGTACGCCCTCGGCCTCGATTTCGGCACCAACTCCGTCCGGGCCCTCCTCGTCGACGTCGCCACCGGCGCCGAGGTCGGCACGGCCATCTGCGGCTATCCCAGCGGCCGCGCCGGCATCCTGCTCGACGCCAAGGACGCCAACCTGGCCCGCCAGAACCCGGCCGACTGGATCATCGGCATCGAGAAGACCGTGCCGGACGCACTGGCCGAGGCCAAAAAGACCGTCAAGGATTTCGACCCGGCCGACGTCGTCGGCATCGGCGTCGATACGACCGGATCGACGCCCCTCCCCGTCGACCGGGCCGGCAAGCCGCTCGCCCTCTACAAGGAATTCAAGAAGAACCTCAACGCCCAGGCTTGGCTCTGGAAAGACCACACCGCCCACGCCGAGGCCGCCGAGATCACGGCCCTGGCCGCCGCCGAGCGCCCCGAGTACCTGGCCAAGTGCGGCGGCACCTATTCCTCCGAATGGTTCTGGAGCAAGATCCTCCACTGCCTGCGCACGGACGCCAAGGTCGCTTCGGCCGCCTTTTCCTGGGTCGAGTGCGCCGACTACATCCCCGGCCTGCTCACCGGCATCGCCGACCCCCTGAAGATGAAGCGCAGCCGCTGCGCCGCCGGCCACAAGGCCATGTTCAACGACAAGTGGGGCGGGCTGCCCGCCAAGGCCTTCCTGTCGAAGCTCGACCCGCGCCTGGGCGAGCTCCGCGACCGGCTCTATTCCAAGACCTATACCGCCGACGTCCCCGCCGGCGGCCTGACGAGAGAGTGGGCCAGGAAGCTCGGCCTGCGCCCCGGGATCGCCGTGGCCGTCGGCTCCTTCGACGCCCATCTCGGCGGCGTCGGCTCGGGCGTCGACACCGGCCGCTTCGTCAAGATCATCGGCACCAGCACCTGCGACATCTGCGTCTGGCCGGCGTCGAAGAAGCTCCCCGACGTCCCCGGCCTGTGCGGCATCGTCGACGGCTCGGTCCTGCCGGGCTACCTCGGCCTCGAGGCCGGCCAGTCCGCCGTCGGCGACATCTTCAACTGGTTCGTCGAGACGGTCGAGCCGGGCGGCCCGAAGAAAGGCTCACACGCCGCCCTGACCCGGGGCGCGGCCGCCCTCCGGCCCGGCGAGTCGGGCCTTTTGGCCCTCGACTGGCACAACGGCAACCGGACCGTCCTCGTCGACCAGCGCCTGACGGGTCTCGTCCTCGGCCTGACGCTCCACACGACGCCGGCCGAGATCTACCGGGCCCTCGTCGAGGCCACGGCCTTCGGCGCCCTGACGATCATCAAGCGCTTCGGCGAGTACGGCGTCAAGATCGAGGACGTCGTCAACTGCGGCGGCATCGCCGAGAAGAACCCCCTGGTCATGCAGATCTACGCCGACGTCACGGGACTCCCGATGAAGATCGCCCGCTCGGCCCAGACCTGCGCCCTCGGCGCGGCCATGGCCGGGGCCGTGGCCGCGGGCAAGCGCGGCGGCGGCCACGACACCTTCGCCGCCGCCCAGGCGGCCATGGGCGGGGTCAAAAAGACCGTCTTCAGGCCCGACGCCGCGCGCCACAAGGTCTACATCGAGCTCTACGGCCTCTACCGCGACCTCCACGACGCCTTCGGCACCAGGGCCTGGACGGGCAACCTCCACCACGTCATGAAGGATCTCCTGGCCATCAAAGACCGGCAGAGGAGCCGATAGCCATGCTCACCGAGCTCAAGGAAGCCGTCCACAAGGCCAACCTGGACCTGGTCCGGTCGGGCCTGGTCATCCTGACCTTCGGCAACGTCAGCGGCATCGACCGGCGCCGCGGCATCGTGGCCATCAAGCCGAGCGGCGTCGCCTACGATACCCTCAAGGCCGACGACATCGTCCTCGTCGACCTCGAGGGCAACGTCGTCGAGGGCTGGCTCAACCCCTCCTCCGACACGCCGACCCACATCGAGCTCTACAAGGCCTTCCCCGAGATCGGCGGCGTGGCCCACGCCCACAGCCCCTACGCCACGATGTTCGCCCAGGCCCGCCGCGAGATCGCCTGCCTCGGCACGACCCACGCCGATCACTTCCACGGCCCCGTCCCCCTGACCCGCCTCCTGCGCGAGGCCGAGGTCGCGGCCGACTACGAGAAGAACACGGGCAAGGTCGTCGTCGAGCGGTTCAAGGGTCTCGATCCGCTCGAGCTCCCGGCCGCGCTCGTCGCCGGCCACGGCCCGTTCACCTGGGGCAAGACGCCGGGAGAGGCCGTCGAGACGGCCCTGGTCCTCGAGCTGGTGGCCAAGACGGCCTTCGGCTCGACGATCCTCGATCCCCGCTTGGCCCCGCTCGACCGGCCCGTCCAGGAGAAGCACTTCCGCCGCAAGCACGGGCCCGACGCCTACTACGGACAGAAGAAGGAGAAGGACAATGACTAACATGCCCAAGGTCCGGCTCGGACTGGTCGCCGTCAGCCGCGACTGTTTCCCCATCGAGCTCTCCCGCAAGCGCTCCCTCCGGGTCGCCGAGGCCTGCCGCAAGGCCGGCACGCCCGTCACCCGGATCATGACCGTCGTCGAGAACGAGGCCGACGCCCTCAAGGCCCTCGACGAGCTCCGGGAGAAGAAGGTCAACGCCCTGGTCCTTTACCTCGGCAACTTCGGCCCGGAGACGCCGACGACCATCCTGGCCCAGAAGTTCGACGGCCCGGTCATGGTCGCGGCCGCGGCCGAGGAATCCGGCAAGGACCTCGTCGACGGCCGGGGCGACGCCTACTGCGGGATGCTCAACAACTCCTACAACATGGGCCTGCGCCGCCTCCGCCCCCACGTCCCTGAGTACCCCGTGGGCACGCCCGACGAGGTCGCCAAGATGATCGGCGAGTTCGTTCCGGTGGCCCGGGTCCTCCTGGGCCTGAAGAAGCTCAAGATCTTCTCCTTCGGCCCCCGGCCGCAGGACTTCCTGGCCTGCAACGCGCCCATCAAGCCCCTCTACGACCTCGGCGTCGAGATCATGGAGAACAGCGAGCTCGACCTCTACGACATCTTCCGCAAGGCCGAGGGCGACAGCAAGGTCAAGGCCGTGGCCGCCGACATGGCCAAGGAGCTCGGGGCCGGCAACACCTATCCCGACATCCTCAACCGGCTGGCCCAGTTCGAGGTGGCCCTGCTCAAGTTCATGGAGACGAACCTCGGCGCTTCGGAATACGGCGTCTTCGCCGACAAGTGCTGGCCGGCCTTCGAAAGCTACTTCGGCTTCGTGCCCTGCTACGTCAACTCCCGGCTGGCCGCGCGGGGCATCCCCGTCGCCTGCGAGGTCGACATCTACGGCGCCCTGAGCGAGTACATCGCGACCTGCGCCACGGAGCTGCCGGCGACCATCCTCGACATCAACAACACCGTCCCCTACGACATGATCGCCGGGGCCAAGAAGGCCCTCAAGGGCTACAAGCCGACCGACCTGTTCATGGGTTTCCACTGCGGCAACACGCCCGCGCCCTGCCTGTTCGACCCGGCCATGCGCTACCAGCTCATCATGCACCGGCTCCAGGAGCCCGGGAAGGACCCCAACATCACCCGCGGCACGCTCGAGGGGCGCATCCGGACGGGCGGCGTGACCATTTTCCGGCTGCAGTCGACGGCCGACACGGCCCTGCGGGCCTACGCCGCCGAAGGCGAGGTCCTCGACATCGACCCGAAGTCGTTCGGCGGCATCGGCGTCATCGGCATCAAAGAGATGGGCCGGTTCTACCGCCACGTCCTCATCGAGAAGCGCTTCCCCCACCACACGGCCGTGGCCTTCGCCCCGGTCGGGCGGACGCTGTGGTCGGTCCTGCGCATGCTCGGGGTCGAGGACATCGGCTTCAACCGGCCGGCCGGGATGCTCTACCCGACCGAGAACCCCTTTTAAAAAGGGGGACATGATACCTATTTCCTATTTTTTCTGCAGCCGAAAATGGGGGAACGGGTATCATGTCCCCCCTTTTTTCTAGTTCCCCCGGCGGGCCGGCGCGGGCGCGCTCGGGTCGAAGTACTTCCGCGGCAGCTTCTCGTCCCGCATCGCGGCGTTGTACACGAACCAGGCCATGACCGTGGCCGACTGGATCAGGTCCGGCCTCGAGACGTGGTCGACGACGTCCATGTTCGAATGGTGCGTCAGCGTGTCGTACTCGAGGTCGTCCTGGATGAACTGGAAGCCGGGCAGGCCGACCGCGTCGAACGGCAAATGGTCCGTCCCGCCGGTGTTACGCAGGGTCACGGTCGCCGCGCCCAGGTCATGGATGGGCTTCAACCACTCCTCGAAAATGGGCACGACGGCGCTGTTGTTCTGAGCGTAGATGCCCCGGATCTTGCCGCTGCCGTTGTCGAAATTGAAATAGGCCGAGAGCTTGTCGTACTCGGGCTTCTTCTCCTTCTTGGCCCGGTCGAAGAAGTGGTTGGCGACGTAGCCGCGGGAGCCGACGAAGCCCTGCTCCTCGGCGTCCCAGAGGGCCATGCGGATGGTCCGGCGGGGCTTGATCCCGAGGGCCTTCAGGATACGCATGGCCTCGAAGGCCACGGCGCTGCCGGCCCCGTCGTCGGTGGCCCCGGTGCCCGAGTGCCAGGTGTCGAAGTGGCCGCCGAGCATGACCAGCTCGGACTTGAGCTTGGGATCGGTGCCCGGGATCTCGGCGACGACGTTGGTACCCGGCAGGTCGTCGGCCGTGAAGCGGGCCTGGACCTCGATCTCGAGCGTCACCGGGATGTCCTTCTTCAGGATGCGGACGATGCGGTTGTAGTGCTCGTTGGCGACGACGATCGAGGGCAGGGGCATCTCGGCCCCCTTGGCCCTCGACCCGCCGCTCGAGACGAAGACCGTGCCGAACTTGCCGCGGCCCGGATCGACGATGCAGCCGGCGCCTTCGGCCTTGAGGAACTTGCCGACGGCCAGCTGGAGCTGCTGGCGGGCAGCCATGTCCGGCATCGGAGGGTTCTGCGGCCGGCGGGCGCCCGGCTCCGGCGCGAGCACGAGCTTGGCCAGGTCGGTCTCGAGAAGCCGAGTGGCCATCGGCTCGAAGGAGATGGTCATGTCCTGCTCGCCCTGGGTCAGGACGATGGCGTCCTTGAGCTTGCCCTTGTACTTGTCGAGGTCGGCCACGGTCTTGGGCTGGAGCAGGGCGGCCTGGCCCTTGAGGACGCCGTTCGTCCCGGGCGTCCAGGCCTTGGGATAGCCGATGAGCGGCATATACTGAGGCGCGGTCATGGCCGCGTAATACTTCTGGAGCTCCCAGCTGCGGCCGAACGTGCCGTAGGTCTCCATGGCCGCGTTGGCCAGGCCGAGCGCATTGGCTTGGCCGACGACCCACTCGCCGGCCTGGACGTACTGCGGCGATGCCGGCAGCCGCGGCGCGTAGACGTCGCAGAGGGTGATGAGGAAGTCGACGATCTTGGAGTTCTGGAGGCCCTCGGCCCGGATGCGGTCGAGCATCTGGAGATCGAGCTTCTCCTGGGCGGATACGCCGAGCGCGGTGAACACGAGCAGCAGGGCCAGGACGAGCGTGCGAGCGAGCGTTTTTCTCATGATCTCTTCCTCCGGAACGACATCTTCCCGGGACTATACGCCTCGGGCGGGAACGATGTCAAAGCGCCCGGCGGAGGCGGCGCCCGGGCTTCCCGAATCGACCGGCCTGCCTTATAATAGGGGGACCATGAAAGCCGCCTTCCTGACCGGGGTCCGGTCGTTCGAGATCCGGGAGACCCCCGCGCCGCGCCTCGTCCGCGACGACGACGTCATCGTCAAGAGCCAGGCTGTCGGCGTCTGCGGCAGCGACCTCCATTACTACCTGTCCGAGAGCGTCGGCAGCGACAAGGTCAAGTACCCCTTCATCCCCGGGCACGAGTGCGCCGGGGTCGTGGCCGAGACCGGCCGGGCCGTCAAGAAGGTCAAGGCGGGCGATCTCGTCGTGATCGAGCCGGCCGTCTCCTGCGGCGTCTGCGACCAGTGCCGGGCCGGGCGGCCCCACACCTGCCGCTGGCTCCTGTTCCTGGGGCACTACGGCGAGCTGACCGGAGGCATGGCCGAGTTCGTGATGGCCCCCGAGCGCAACTGCGTCCCCCTGCCGGGCCGGATGACGGCCGTCCAGGGCGCCCTGGCCGAGCCGCTGTCGATCGGCCTCTACGCGGCCGGGCTGGCCGGGTCGGTGCGGGGCAAGGCCGTGGCCGTCCTGGGGACCGGGCCCATCGGGCTGTGCGTCCTCATGGCCCTGCGGACCGAGGGCGCGGCGGCCATCTACGCCACCGAGAAGATCGAGGCCCGGGAGCGGGCGGCCATGCCGGCCGGGGCCCAGTGGACGGGCAATCCCGACCGCGAGGACGTCGTCGGCTCCATCCTGGCCCACGAGTCGCAAGGCCTCGACGTCGTCTTCGAATGCTGCGGCGAGCAGTCCGCGCTCGACCAGGCCGTGGCCCTACTCAAGCCGGGCGGGACCCTGGTCGTCGTCGGCATCCCCGTCGCGGCCCGCGTCTCCTTCGACAGCTCCAAGATCCGGCGCAAGGAGATCCGCGTCCAGAACGTCCGGCGCCAGAACCGCTGCCTGGAGAAAGCCGTGGCCCTGATCCACTCGGGCAAGCTCAAGGTCGATTACCTGGCCACGCACTTCTTCGGGCTGGAGCTCGTCCGCGAGGCCTACGAGACCGCGGCGGCCCGCAAGAACGGCGTCATCAAGGCCATCGTCACGCCCTGACCGGCGGCAGGAGATCCGGATGAAAGAAGACAGGGACCACACCTTCGGCGCGCCCTTCGAGCGCGTCTTCGTCGGCGCCGTCGCCGTAGCGGCCTCCCTCGTCCTGGCCTACCTGGCCGTCCAGGGACCGCTCGTCCGCGGCGTCATCGCCTACAGGACGGCGCCGGGCATCGTCGGACAGCTCATGGGCCAGGACGCCGTCAACCTGGTCCTGATGGCCCCTTTGCTGCTCGCCGGCGGCATCCTGCTCCTTCTCCGCCGGCCCTTGGCCAAGCTCCTTCTCATCGCCACGCCACTTTTCCTCATCTACTACGCCTTGAGCTACACCATCGGTTGGGAGTGGAGCTCGCCTGATTACGCGGGCAACAGCCAGCGCTGGTTCTTCCTCTACCTCTTCGTCCTCGTCGCGGCCCTGGTCATCCTGCTCTACGCCCTGGCGGTCTTCCCCAAGAACGTCGAGAGCCGGTTCCGGAAGGGCGGGCTGGCGGCCTATTCCGCCGTGTTCGTCCTGTTCCTGCTCGTCTTCGCGGCCATGTGGGCCAAAGAGGTCCTCGAGGTCGTCGGGACCGGCACGAGCCGCGGCTACGACATCGCCCCGGCCGCCTTCTGGCTGGTCCGCGTCTTCGACCTGGGCTTCTCGATCCCCCTGGGCCTCGTCAGCGTCTATCTCCTGTGGGCCCGGCCGAAGCAGGCCTACGCCGTCGTCTGCCTGTTCTACGGCTTCTTCTTCACCCAGATCGCTGCCGTGCTGGCCATGGGCTGGACCATGCTCATCACGAAAGACCCGACCTTCCTCTGGCGCGACCTCGCCGTCTTCCACGTCCTGGCCGCCGTCATCGTCTTCGGATTCTTCTATATCCGGAAGAATTACCGCTCGGTCTGACACTTCCCGTTTTCGGTGAGATAGCGGGGCCTCCCGGAGCGTCTGTCTTCATGTGAAGCCGGAAGAAACCAGCCGGGCGCATCTCCGTCTCCCATATTGACACATATGTGTGAGTGTGTAATGATACACCTATGGAAAAGAAACGCATGAAGAGAGTCAATGTCATCCTCGAAACGGAGCTCTACGACAAGGCCCGAGTCGTCGGTTTCATCAGGAAGAAAAGCCTTTCCGAGATCATCCGCGACGCCCTGAGGGATTGGCTGACGACGAACGTCGATGAAAGGGCCGAGTTGGTTCTTTCAGAGAAGGATGAACGCCGCATCCTCAAGATCCTGGCTGAGGACGACTTCGTCCCTATGGAACAAGTCAAGAAAGAGCTCGGCCTCTAGATGACCATCATTTACAAGTAGCGTCTACTTCATCTTTTCCCGCATCTTGGCCTCGTTCTCGGAAAGCCAGTAGCCGCAGTCGAGCTCCAGGAAGACCGAAGTGTAGGGCACGGCCAGGGTCGTCTTGACCATGACGATCTTGAAGGCCTTGCCGGCCTGGTCGAGCCGGGCGATGAGCTCCTCGTGGAGGACGGGCGCGGCGCCCCGGCCCTTGAGCGCCTCATCCAGCCGCCGCTTGGCTTCGTCCGCGCCGGGCGCCAGGTCCTCGGTCACGTACGCCAGTTCCTTGTCGAGCCAGATCTTGGGCCGGATGTGCCTGGCCCCGTCGACGGCCTTGAGCACTTTCTCCAGGACGGCGAAGTGGTCCTCGCCCGTCACGATGGTCTCGATGCCCGGCGAGATCTGGAGCGGGAAGGCCGAGTCGGCGACGACGATCCAGTTGCGGTGGCCGAGGGCCGGTAAATAGCCGGCCAGGACTTCCGTCCAGGGGGCGGGTTTGGCGATTTGAGCGGATGACACGGCGATCCCCTCCTTTCCTTCGTCGTCCTCGCGGTCGCAGGCGGCGGCCGCGAAGACGGCCAGCGCGATCCCCAAAACGGCTGCGAGTTTGCGCATGAAGGCCCTCCTCCGTTCGCTTCTCATTCGGGCAGGAGCCGGTAGGTTGCCGCGATGGGCGCGGCCATTTTGAGCATGGCCCAGACGGGGCAGTAGCGCTCTTCGGACAGGGCCAGGGCCTTCTCGACCTGGGCCGGGTCGAGCCGGCCGCCCTTGAACTCGAATTCCAGCGCGATCGAGGTGAAGACGGCCGGGTGGATCTCCTTCTTCTCGCCGCGGGCGTGGACGGTCAAGTCCTTGACCTCCTGGCCCATGCGCTTGAGCAGGCCGACGGTGACCTGGCCGCTGCACCCGGCCAGGCTGGCCAGGACGAGTTCCATGGGCGTGTGCCCTCCGATGGGCTCCCCTTCCGCCGCGAAATCGATGGTCACGGTCGTCCCGGCCCGTTCGGACCGGCCCTCGAACTTCATGCCGCCCTTGAAGACGATGTCCGCGCGCGATTCCTTGGCCATGGCCGGGCTCCTTTCGCAGGGTTGAAGGCGGACGCCCGCCGCTAGTATCCAACGAGGCGACGGCCAGCGTCAATACGGAGCGGCGGAAGCCGCTGGAGGAAGGAAGGAGAGTCTGACGCCCGGAGGATCCGGATGTGGAGGACCGTGCCGGTCAGGGCGCGGGCGCCGCCGCCGGCAGGGCGACGAAGAACTCGACCCATTTCCCGGGCTCGCCCTCGACCCAGATGCGGCCGTTGTGCTTGTCGACCACGGTCTTCGAGATGTAGAGCCCCAGACCCGAGCCCTTGACGCCCTCGGTGCCCTTCTGTTTGAGGCGCTCGAAGCGCTTGAAGAGCCGCGGCATGTCCTCCTTGGGGATGCCGACGCCCTCGTTGCGGACCGCCAGCACCAGTTCGCCGCCCTTCATCGCCAGCCGGACCCGGACCGGCGTCCCCTCGGCGCCGTACTTGACGGCGTTGTTGACGAGGTTGGCGACCAGGATCTTGAGCAGGTTGGGATCGCCCTCGATGACGGGGTCGCCGTCGAGCTCGGTCACGACGGCCATCCGGCGGACGTTGTCGCGGACCCCGGGCATGTCGAGGACCGGCCCGACGACGGCCGAGGCGAAGGGGACCTTTTCCTTGAACATACCCAGCCCGTCGAGCTCCATCTTGGACAGGTCGATGTAGCTGCGGATGATGTCCTCGAGGTAGGAGCAGTTGCGGATGATGGTCTCGACGATCTTCTGCTGCTCGGGCTCGAGCTTGCCGAAATACCCCCGCTGCAGGGTCGTCGCCGTCGTCTGGACGGCGGCCAGGGGGCTCTTGAGCTCGTGGGAGACGATGGCCATGAGGTCGAGCATCTTGGCCCCGGCGGCGTCCCGGCGGGCCTCGATGGCGTTGGCGATGACGCTCCGCAGCTCGTCCGGCGTGAAGGGCTTGGGGACGTAGTCGAAGGCCCCGTTCTTGAGGGCCTCGCGGGCCGTGTCGACGCTCGAGAACCCGGTGAAGATGATGACGGTCGTCTTGGGCCGGTCCCGGCGCAGGGCCTTGAGGACCTCCATGCCGCCGAGGCCGGGCATCTTGAGGTCGGTGACGACGATGTCGTAGTCCTTGGCCATGGCCATGGCCAGGCCCTCGTCGCCGGACGGGGCCGTGTCGATCTCGTGGTCCGAGCCGGCAAAGATGCGCTTGGAGCTCCGGAGGACGATGTCCTCGTCGTCGATGAACAGCAGCTTGACGCCCATGGTGTGTCTCCCGCGCCGCCCGCCTAGCGGGCCGGCAGCTTGATGGTGAACTCCGTGCCCTCGCCGACCCGGCTCTGGACGTCGATCTGCCCGCCGTGGCGCTGGATGGCGCCGTAGACCATGGGCAGGCCCAGGCCCGTCCCCTGGCCCCGGTCCTTGGTCGTGAAGAAGGGCTCGAAGATCTTGTTCAGGTTCTCCTCGCTGATGCCGACGCCCGTGTCGGCCACCCGGATGACGGCCATGCCCGTTCCCGGCTCGACGGACGTGGCGATGGTCAGCCGGCCGCCGGCGGGCATGGCGTCGGCCGCGTTGACGGCCAGGTTGTTGATGACCCCCCGGATCTCGCCGGCGTCGACGTTGACGCGGGGCAGGTCCGGGGCCAGGTCCTTGACGATCTTGACGTTCTGGAAGGTGACGTGCTTCTCCAGGATGCGCAGGGCGTCCTCGATGAGGGCGTTGAGGTCGGCCGGGGCCCGCTCCGACTTGGTGTCGCGGGCGAAGTCCAGGATGCCCCGGACGATGCCCCGGCAGCGCAGGGTCTCGTCGCGGATGACCTTGAGGTCCTCCTCGTACGGCGTGCCCTTCATGTCCTCGAGCAGGAGCGAGCTGTAGGTCAGGACCCCCGTCAGGGGGCTGTTGATCTCGTGGGCGATGCCCGAGGCCAGCCGCCCGATGGAGGCCAGCTTCTCGGACTTGAGGATGGTCCGGTCGGCCAGGTCCGTGAGCTGGCGGTCGCGCTCCTGGATGGCGTCGACCATGCCGTTGAAGGCCCGGGCCAGGGCCCGGGCGTCCTGGTCGTCGTGGGGGTCGGTCTCGATGCGGTGGTAGAAGCCCAGGGCCATCTCGGTCGAGGCGTCGATGATGCGTTTGACCGGCTTGGTGTAGAGATTGATGAGGTAGCCGGACAGGGCCAGGGCCAGGAGCGTCGTCAGGAGGATGACCAGGAGGTAGGAGATGGTCGTGTTGCGGACGACGACGTCGAACTTCTTCTTCAGGACGCCGACGTAGAGCATGCCCAGGACCCGCTGGTCGAAGTCGTAGAGCGGCGTGTAGCCCGAGATGTACCAGTCGTCGACGACGAAGGCCCGGCCGACCCAGGTCTCGCCGCGCTCGAAGACCTTGCGGTAAACCTCCTCGGAGACCTGGGTCCCGATGGCCCGCTGGCCCGTCGGGCCGAGGACGTTGGTGGCCACCCGGACGTCGCCGAGGAAGACCGTCGTCGTCCCGGCGTCCTTGCCGTTGATCTTCTCGTCCCGGAAGACGAGGCGCTTGAAGCGGTCGACGAAGGCGTCGTTGTTGTTGAGGAGGACGGCCCCGTAGAGGATGCCGGCCAGGCGGTCGCCGTCGAGGATGGGCGCGGCGATCTTGATGATCAGGGCCCGGTCCTCGGCCGGCCGGGGCCGGGGCCGGGCGTGCGAGGTCGCGACGACCGGGATGACCGTCCGCGAGGCCAGGTCGGCGCCCTCCCGGGCGATGTCCTCGTAGTCGAGCAGGCCCGTGCCGGCGATGGGGGCGTGGGTCCGCAGGACCTCCTGGACGGTCCGGTAGCCCATCATGCTGTCGCCGAAGGCCTCGAAGTTGTTGGCCCGGACGAGCATGGTGCCGTCGGCGTTGATGGCGTCGACGATGTCGAAGCCGAACTCCCGCTTGATCTGGACGAGCTTCTCGAACAGGAAAGCCCGGTCGCGGGCGGCCGCGGCCCGGACGATCTCGGGGGTCCGGGCCATGTACTGGATGGTCCGGGAGCGGTTGTCGATCTCCTCCCGGTAGAGCTCGCTCGCCGAGGCCAGGTTGGTCCGCACGGTGGCGTAGGCGTCGCGGACGACGTTCGTGTTGAGCGCGCTCAGCCCGACGATGATCGACAGGACCCCGGCCAGCAGGACGATGGCCAGCAGGCTGACGACGAGCTTGAAGCGGATGTTCGAGCGCGCCAGGGTCTTGATCATGACAGGGCGCGGCGGACCTTGGCCAGCAGCTCGTCGAGGTCGACGGGCTTGGTCATGAACTCGTTCGGCCCCGGGAGGAAGCTGTCGGACGGGTCCATGGAGAAGCGCGAGTTGGTGACCTGGTCGATGGCCGTCAGGATGACGATGGGGACGTCGCGGAAGGCCCGGTACCTCGAGCTCTCGCGGCGGCTGCGGATGGCCGCGGCGGCCTCGAAGCCGGCCGTGTCCGTCTCCATCATGACGTCCAGGACGACCAGGTCGGGCCGCTCGGCGAGCAGGGCCTTGAGGCCGTCGGCCCCGCTGGACGCGGCGGCCACGGCGTAGCCGTGGGCTTCGAGGACCCGGGCCAGGCTGGCCGTGAGGTCGCGGTCGTCGTCGACGACGAGGATCTTCTTGCTCATGTGTTCAGGACCTTATAAATGACGTTGCGCTCCTCCCAGGCCTTGTTCCGCTCGTACATGTCGATGGGGAACTCGACCTGCTTGAGCTCGACGGGGGCGGCCTTCTTGTCGACCAACCCGAGGGCCAGGGCCACGCCGTAGACGATGGCCTCCGGCCGCGGCGGGCAGCCGGGGATGTAGTAGTCGACCGGAACGGCCGTGGCCCCGCCGCCGGTGACGTTGTAGGTGTCGAACCAGCAGCCGCCGCCCGTGGCGCAGGAGCCGATGCCGAAGACGAGCTTGGGCGCGGGCATGGCCGCATAGGCCTTCTTGACCAGGGGCAGGGTCGGTCGGGTCACGGCCCCCGACAGGAGCATGACGTCGGCGTGGCGCGGCGAGCCGACGAGCTTGATGCCGAACCGCTCGACGTCGTAATAGGGGGTCAGGATGTTGAGGATCTCGATGTCGCAGCCGTTGCAGGCGCCGCTGTTGCAGTGGTAGACCCAAAGCGAGCGGGGGAAGCACTTCTTGGCCAGCTTGGCGAGCATGTCAGTCTCCTGTCGACGCGGGGCGCTCGTAGCGCTCGGTCGGCCCGAGCTCGGCCGGGCGGAAGGTGTCCGTGGCCCGGCGGATGACCGTCCGGGCCTCCAGGCTGTCGTAGCGGTAGCCGGTCAGGCCGAGCTTGTCGATGGCGTTCTTCGTCTCCATGTCGTAGCACCGGCCGCAGCGCTGGCAGGTCAGCATGAACAGCTCGAGCGTCTCGGTGACGTCGTTGCGGTCGTCCGTGGCCTGCTCGAAGCGGTCGGTCATGGCGATGGCCTTCTCCGGGCAGACGTCGGCGCAGCGGCCGCAGTAGGTGCAGCGCGAGCCGTCGTAGAGGAGGACCCGGATCTCCTGGCAGACGTCGCGGACCATGATGGTCCGGGCCGGGCAGTGGTTCGAGCAGCCGCCGCAGCCGATGCACTTGGTGTGGTCCCAGTGCGGGGCGCCGCGGAAGCCCTCCGGGACCGGGCGCGGCTCGAACGGGTACTTCAGGGTCACCACGCCCGGTTTCAGGACCAGAAGGACCTGCTTGATCTTGCTTGTCAGCCACATGGTGTCTCTCCCGATGCCTCTCAGAGCCCGGCCACGGCCAGCCCGACCGCGACGAGGGCCACGGCGATGAGCCCGGCATAGATCTTGACGGCCTGGTCGATCCGCAGGCGTGGGTTGGTCGAGCCGACCAGGGCGATGAGGACGAAGACGAGGAGCGTCCCCAGGAGCTGGGTCAGGATGTCGCCGGCGTAGGAGCCCGTCCGCAGGAAGGGCAGGAAGACGGCGGCGAACAGCCAGGCGTAGACCATCTGCTTCATCATCATGTACCAGCGGAACAGGGCGTAGTCCGGCCCGCTGTACTCGATGAACGGCCCCTCGAGGACCTCGATCTCGGCCTCGGGGATGTCGAACGGCTGCTTGGCCACGAAGGCCTGCAGGGCGACGGCGTAGGCGGCCAGCATGACCGCGGTCGAGAGGCCGAATCCGGCCGCCGGGCCGCCGAAGACGGCGGCGCCGAGGCCCAGGCTGCGGCCGCGCGCGGCGCCGACGAGGAGGGTCATGGCCAGGACGGGCTCGACCATGACCATGGTCACCATCTCCCGGCTGGCCCCGATGGCGGCGAAGGTGTTGCGGCTGGCCAGGGCCCCGAGGAGGACCGCGACGCCGCCGAGCGTCAGGAGGTAGACCAGGGTCACGGCGTCGACCCGGGCGCCGAGGGCGTTGACCTTGGAGCCCAGGGGGACGAGCGCGGCCACGGCCAGGATCGAGGCGAAGGCGGCCGGCGGGGCCAGGCGGAAGGCCCAGTTGCGGGCCGAATCGACCCGGTCCTTGCCGAGGAGCTTGAGCAGGTCGAAGTAGGGCTGGACGACCGGCGGCCCCTGGCGGGACTGGACCCGGGCGGTGATCTTCCGCATCACGCCCTCGTAGAGCGGCGCGAGCAGCAGGAAGAGGAGGACGTTGACGAAGACGGCGACGACGCTCATGGTCACTCCTTCCCTCGCCCGCCCCTCGACATCCGCTCGAGCTCGGCCCGTCCGACGACGCGCTTGGCGCCCGAGCGGGCGTCGACGACGGCGACGCGGTCCGTGCAGGAGAAGCAGGGGTCGATCTGGCCCAGGATGATGGGGAAATCGGCGAACTGGTTGTCGAGGAGCATGGCCGGCACGGCCTGGAGGTTCGGGTAGGTCGGGGCCCGGACGCGCCAGCGCTCGGGCCGGTTCTCCTCGCCGGTGATGACGTAGTGGACCGACTCGCCGCGCGGCGCCTCGACCATGGACACGGCGTGCCGCAGGGGCGGCAGGGCCTCGGGCATGTCGGCCATGAGCGGGCCCTCGGGCATGCGGGCCAGGGCCTGGCGGAGGATGGCGATGGACTCGAAGATCTCCAGGACCCGGACGACGAGCGTTCCCCAGACGTCGCCGCTGTCGACGACGGGGACATCGAAGGCCATGTCGTCGTAGGCCGCGTAGGGGTGGTCCTTGCGGACGTCCAGCTTCAGGCCGCGGGCCCGGGCCACGGGGCCGATGAGGCTCCAGCGGGCCGTCTCCGCCTTCGACAGATAGCCGACGCCTTTGGTCCGGCGGTGGATGGCCCCGTCGCCGATGACGGCGTTCTTGAGGGTCAGGACCTCCTTCTCCAGGGCCGCCAGGACGCCCTCGATCTCGGCCCGGACCTCGGGCCCGATGTCGCGGCGGACGCCGCCGATGAGGATCATACCGTAGGTCTTGCGGTTGCCGGTGATGCGCTCCGAGAGCCACATGACCTTCTCGCGGACCCGCCAGGCCTGCATGAAGACCGTGTCGAAGCCGATGAGGTGTCCGGCGATGCCCAGCCAGAGGAGGTGGGAGTGGAGGCGCTCGATCTCGAGCATGACCGTCCGGATGTACTCGGCCCGCCGCGGCACGCGGATGCCGGCGGCGGCCTCGACGGCCTGGGCGTAGCAGCAGGCGTGGACCGAGCCGCAGATGCCGCAGATGCGCTCGGCGACGAAGGGCACCTCGTTGTAGCTGACCTGGGTCTGGCAGAGCTTCTCGATGCCCCGGTGGGTCATGAAGCCGCGGTAGTCGCACCCCTTGATGGTCTCGCCGTCGACGTAGACGGCGAAGTGCTCGGGCTCGTGGAGGCTGACGTGGAAGGGCCCGACGGGGACGACGGTTGTCCCGGGCGGGGCCTCGTCCAGGCGGTAGGCGACGTCCTCGGCCGCCGGCGGCTCGAGGTCGTGCGGGACCTCCTTGCGCAGAGGGTAGATGCCGTCCGGCCAGTCGTCGGCCAGGATGAGGCGCTTGGGCTTGGGATGTCCGGTGAAGCGCATCCCCAGGAGGTCCTGGTACTCGCGCTCGGACCAGCCGGCGCTCGGGATGTCCGGGGTGATGGAGTCGAAGACGGGGTCGGCGGCCGGGGCGGACGTCCTCAGGACCACGGCGGCGTGGTCGGCGTCGAAGGCGAAGGTGTGGATGAGGCCCAGGGTGCCCTTGCGGGCGATCTCGTCGGTGCCGATGCCGACCATGTAGCGGCCGCCCTGTCCGATCAGGGCCTGGGCGGCGGCCTTGAGGGCCGAACGGTCGACGTCGACGAACAGACGCGTCGGTCCGGGCGACTCCGTTCTCTCGAGGCCGGCGCCGAGGCGCCCCCTGAGCTCGGTCTCGATCCAGTCCAGGACGTTCATATCGGTCTCCCTACTTGCCGCTCTTGCCGCCGGCGAACTTGAACAGGCCCCGCAGGGCCGCGAACATGCCCCGGTCCGCGTACCGGTTGGCTTCGTTGAGGTCCTGGTAGCCGCAGAGCCAGGCCGGGGCCTCGACCCGCTTGGCCCCGCCCGCCCGGCGCAGGAGGGCCCCGAAGGCCAGGGCCAGCCCCACGAGGAGCAGGACGACGAGGGGCGCGGCGGCCGCGCCGAAGTCCGGCAACCCGACGCCGAGGGCCGAGGCCGCGAACGGCCCGGCCGGGGCGGCGAGCGCCTCGCCGAGGAGGAAGCCCTCCGACCGCCCCAGGGCGGTCAGGGCCAGCCCCACGGACAGGACCGGGAAGAGGCCCTGGACGAGGGCCACGGCCGCCAGGGCGATCTTGGGGGCCAACATGGACCCCGGGACCTCGCGGACGGGCTTGGCGGCGTGGTGCTCGGCGCCGGACGAGGTGAAGGCCATGCCGAAGAACTTGACGTAGCAGGCCAGCGTCACGGCGCTCGTGAACAGGGCCACGATGCCGAACAGGACCAGGGCCACGGTCGCCTTGTGGGCGGCGAACGAGCCGCCGGCCAGCAGCGAGCTGGCGATGATCGTCCACTTGCTCGAGAAGCCGCTGAAGGGCGGCATGCCGGAGATCGAGAGCGAGGCGATGCCGGCCAGGACCGCGCTCACGGGCATCAGGCGGATGAGCCCGCCGAGCTTGTTGAGGTCCTTGGTGCCGGTGGCGTAGAGGATGCTGCCGCTCGTCAGGAACAGCAGCCCCTTGAAGATGGCGTGGTTGAGGACGTGGAAGAGGGCGCCGGCGGCGGCGGCCACGGCCAGGAGCCGCAGGGCCGGCTCGCCCGTCGTCCCGAGGAAGAGGACGGCGCCGGTGGCCAGGACGATGTAACCGATCTGGCCGATGGAGCTGTAGGCCAGCAGGCGCTTGGCGTCGCTCTGCTTCATCGACTGGACGGTGCCGACGAGGAGCGTCACCGCCCCGATCGCGGCCACGGCCAGGCCCCAGGCCCGGCCGTCGAAGGCGCCGGCCCCCGCCGGAGCCATGAACAGGAAGGTCCGCATCAGCCCGTAGACCCCGGTCTTGAGCATGACCCCGCTCAGCAGGGCGCTCACGGGTGACGGGGCGATGGAGTGGGCATCGGGCAGCCAGAGCTGGCCGAGGGGCCAGACGCCGGCCTTCATCCCGAAGCCGGCCAGGAGCAGGGCCAGGGCGCCGAAGAGCGGCAGGCCGGCCGTGCTCCGCAGCCCGGCGGCGATCTCGGCCAGGGGCTGGCCGAAGCGGTAGCCGTCGACGAGGAAGGTCGCGGCCACGATGAGCAGCCAGGCCAGCTCCATGAGGACGAGGTATTTCGCGGCGCCGCGGCGGTTCTCGGCCTTGCGGCGCTCGAAGCGGACCAGGAAGAACGAGGCCACCGTCATGAGCTGCCAGGCCAGGGTGAAGCCGAGGGCCAGGTCGTCGACCGTGACCAGGGCGGCCATGCCCAGGACGAACAGCGGGTAGCACGCGAAGTAGCCGCCCAGCCCGTACTCCGGGTAGTGGTCCATGTAGCGGACCGAATAGAGGGCGCTCGTGACGGCCATGAAGGCGATGACGGCCAGGAACACGGCCGAGAAGCCGTCGACCAGGAAGGGGACGGCGACCGGGCCGAGCGAGACGGTCCGGACGGCGGGACCGGCGGGCCCGAACAGGGCCTCGGCGCTCATGCTGAGCAGGAGGGCCGCCGCGCCCGAGACGAGGACGAGGTTCGCGGTCCCGGCCGCCCGCCGCTTCCGGGCGACGAGCGGCGCCGCCGCCGCGGCGATGAGCAGCAGGCCGAAGGCGGCGAACAGTCGGACGAAGAGGTCAGCGTTCATGGCGGTTCTCCAGGCGTTCGGGGGCGAGGGCGCCCAGGACGGCGTCGCGGACGGCGGCCGCGGCCCCCGCGACCGCGGGCGTCAGGCCCTCGCCGAACTCCAGGTCGGCGGGGACGATGCCCAGCAGGAAGGACCTCTTGCCGGAGGCCGCGAGGTACTTGCCGCTGAGCGCGAGGGCCATCTTGTGGGTCGAGAAGCTCTCGGCTTCGGCCAGCTCGTCGAGGGGGCCGAAGACGACGGTCCCGGGCTCGCCCGGGGCGGCCACGGCGTCGACGAAGACGACGTTGGGCGCCGCGCCGCGGGCCACGGCCGGGACGAAGTTCTCCGGGACGTCCTGGGCGTCGACGAGATCCAAGGCGGAGACGGCCGCGGTCCCGCGCAGGGCGGCCACGATCCAGGGGCCGACGCCGTCGTCCCGGCGCAGGGGGTTGCCCACGCCGACGAGGCAGGCGCCTTGGCGGAGGACGTCGCTGAGCCCGTTCATGGCCGGCCTAGATCTGCTCCCCGAGGGTCTTGATCTGCTTGTAGGTGTAGACCGGGCCGTCCGTGCAGACGAGGGTCCGGCCGATGGCGCAGTGCTGGCACTTGCCGACGCCGCACTTCATGTGCCGTTCGAGGGTCGAGACGATGGCCTCGTCCCTGAGCCCGGCGGCCAGGAGCTCCTTGATGACCGAGTTGAACATCAGCGGCGGGCCGCAGACGAAGGCCACGGTGTCCTCGACGGGGACCTTGGCCGGGCCGACCAAAGTGTGGACGAAGCCGACGGGGCCCGTCCAGCCCGGCTCGGGTCGGTCGACGGTGAAGTAGGTCTCGAAGCCCTCGGTGGCCCGCCACTGGTCGATCATGTCCCGGTACATGAGCTCCTTGGAGGAGCGGGAGCCGTAGATGAGGATGATGCGCCCGAAGTCCTGCCGGTGCTGGAGGACGTGGACGATGGACGAGCGCAGGGGGATGAGCCCGATGCCGCCGGCGACGTAGACGACGTTCTTGCCCTTGATGGCCTCGAAGGGGAAGCCGTTGCCGAAGGGCCCGCGGAGGCCGATCTTGTCCCCGGCCCGGAGCTCGTGGAGGGCCCGGGTGACCTTGCCGACCTGGCGGACCGACAGGTGGGGCCGGTCGCCCTCGGGGCTGAACGGCAGGGACACGGCGAACTCGCCGGCGCCGAAGACCGTGCACATCACGAACTGGCCCGACTTGATGCGGAAGTCCCGGGCCGCCTCGGGTCGCTCGAACGAGAAGTAGAACGTACGGACGTCCTCGATCTCGTCCCGGACCTCGTCGATGACGGCGACCTCGGGGACGGTGACGATCGCGCCGGGGTTCGGAGCGCTCATTTCGCACCTGCCTTGGTGATCTCGCGCCGGATGTACGTGACGACGTTGGCGATGCCGATGTCGCCCGGGCAGACCCGGTTGCAGCGGCCGCAGCCGACGCAGCCGGGCCGGAGGTATTTCTTGGACTGGGAGTAGGACAGCTTGCAGAAGAAACGCTTGTTGCGGCGGTCCTCGACGGGCTTGCGGGGGTTGTGGTCGCCGGCCATGCGGGTGTAGCCCTCGAACGAACAGGAGTCCCAGGACCGGGTCCGGTCCGTCCGGTCGCCGCCCGCGGCCAGGTCCTCGACGTTGAAGCAGGAGCAGGTCGGGCAGACGAACGAGCAGGCCCCGCACTCGAAGCACTGGTCGCCGATGTACTCCCAGACGTCGTTGGCGATGAAGCCCATGGTGATGCGGTTCATGACCCGCGAGATCCAGGCCTTGTTCTCGGTGGCCTCGGCGTCGAAAAGGGCGATCGAGGCGTCGACGGCGGCCTGCTTGACGGCCGCGGCGTCGGGGCCGGCCTCTTTCAGGCCGAGCCGGCGGGCCAGGGCCTCGCCCTTCTCGCCGCCGGCTTCGTACAGATAGCGGTCGCCGACGGCCGTCAGCGCGGCGTCGTAGCCCTCCCGGGCGGCCGGGCCGCTGTCCGTGCAGACGCAGAAGCACTGGGGGAAGGGCCGGACGCAGGTGTTGGCCAGGATGAACATCTTCTTGCGGTGGTCGCGGTAGACCTCGTCGACGTACTCCTGGCCGAGGAAGAAGCGGTCCAGGCAGAGGAGCCCGGTCAGGTCGCAGGCCCGAATGCCGACCAGGGCCTTGGGCCGGACGAGGTCCTCGCGGTCGACGGAGGCCCGGCGCGTCTCGCGGTCGTAGCGGTAGGACAGGAACCGCTCGGCCTGGGGGAAGACGGCGAACTTGGGCGGGTTGTAGCTGATGGGCGCGTCCAGGCGGACCGCGGCCGGGTCGTCGACCCGCTCGAACAGGGGATCGCCGCCGTCGGCCCGGACGACGGGGCCGTAGAGCTCGTGGTCGGCGGCGAGGGCGGCGAGGAGCGCCGGGACCTGGTCTCTGGGCAGGATGTACATGGTCACACCTTCTCGATCCGCACGGGGATGGCCGAATCCTGGTCCTCGTCGACGGCCGCCCCGGCGGCATTGAGGAAGCCGGGGACCATGTCCTCGATGAAGTAGGGGACGTAGACGGTCCCGGGCCGGACGTCGCCGGAGATCCGGACGGCCACGCGCATCGAGCCGCCGGCGGCGACGACGTCGACGGGGGCCCGGTCGCGGAGCCCGAGGGCCTTGGCGTCGGAGGCGGCGACCTCGACGAAGCCGCGGGGATACAGGAGGAGCAGGGCGTTGTATTCCCGGCGGGGGATGTGGGTCTTCTTCATGACGTTGTTGCGGTGCCAGAAGTAATTGGCCTTGCCGGCCATGAGCAGGAAGGGGAACTCGGCCGACGGCGCGGGGGCCGGAAGGGCGGCCGGGACGGCGGCGAAGCGGAGCCGGCGGGGAGCGGCCGCGGCGTCGAGCCGGACCGTGCCCTCGGGGTGGGCGGCGTCGACGGGCCACTGCAGGCCGTGGCCCTTCTCGAGCTTGGCGTAGGTGACGCCGGCGTAGGCGGGCACGGCGGCGGCGATCCCTGCCAGGACCGCCTCGGCCGAGTCGAAGGACCAGGCGGCCCCGAGCCGGGCGGCCAGGTCGGCGTAGACGCGCCAGGCCGGGCGGACGCCGGGCGGCGGCTCGACCTTCTTGCGGTTGAGCTGGATGCGGCGCTCGGCGTTGGTATAGGTCCCGTCGGTCTCGGCATACGTGGTCGCCGGCAGGACGGCGTGGGCCAGGTCGGCGAAGGGATTCGTGTAAGCGCCGATATAAAGGAGGAAGTCGAGCCCCTTGATGCGGGCGGCGTGGCGGACGATCCCCTCGTCCCGGTCGGCCGCGACCAGGGCCTTGAGGGGCGAGGCGGGGTCGGCCAAAAGCTCGCGCGGCGTCCGGCCGGCGTCCGGGCCCTCGGCCCGGCGGTGGCCGGGGAGGAAGCGGTTCGAGGCGCCGACGTCGGTGCTGCCGACGATGTTGGAGACGCCGGGGACGGGATTCACGCCGCAGCCCTCCCGGCCGGTCTTGCCGGCGGCCAGGAACAGGCCGTGGAGGAGGGCCACGGTGTCGCGGTCGAGGCCGGCGATGCCGGTCGTGAAGAAGGCCATGGCCGTCGGCGCCTGGGCCAGCCCGCGGGCCAGGTCCTCGATGGCGGGCACGGTCAGGCCCGAGGCGGCCGCCAGGGCTTCCAGGTCGAGCCCGGCCAGGGAACGGGCGAAGCCGTCGAAGCCCTCGGTGCGCTCGCGGACGAAGGCCGCGGCGGTCCAGCCCTTCTCGACCGTGACCTTGGCCGCGGCGGCCAGGGCGTGGCGCAGGGAGCCGGGCTTGGTCCACAGATGCTCGCCGCTCAGCCGGGCCATCTGGGCCGAGCGGGGGGCCAGGAGGACCAGACGCGCGCCGCCGCGGGCGGCCAGATGGATCTCGCTCGCGACGATGGGATTGAGCTTGGCGATGTCGGCCCCGACGACCAGGATGAAGCGGGCCTTGCGGACCTCGGTCAGGGCGCCGGACATGGCCGGCCAACCCGTGCCCTCGAGGAGGACCTCGGCGGCGTCGCCGTGGCCCTGGTCGGAGGCCAGGCCGATGTGGGGGGTCCGGCAGACGGTCCGGGCCAGCCGGGCCATGAGGAAGTTGTCCTCGTTGGAGGCCCGGGGCGAGGCCAGGAAGGCGATCTCGCCGCCGGAGTAGCGGCCCAGCCGCTCGGCGGCGTAGGCCAGGGCCTCGTCGTAGGCGGCCGGCCGGAGGCGGCCGTCGGCCCGGACGGCGGGCGAGACGATGCGCTCGCGCGTCGCCAGCAGCTCGTGGATGTGCCAGCCGCGGACGCACAGCCGTCCCCGGCCGACGGGATGCCCGGGCGAGGCGAAGACGCCGCGGACCGCGCCGTCGCCGACGTCGAGGAGATGGCCGCAGCCGGTGCCGCAGAAGTTGCAGACCCCCGTTCGTGTGCTCATGCCGTTGGCTCCTGAGACTTGGTGGCCCGGATCTTCCCGGCCGGCGGGCCTCGACCGGACAGATGCGCGGCAAGCGGGACACGACGCCCTCTCGCTTGACCGTAGGAGCTTCGACCGAGAGCTTAGCTCGCGAGCCGCGCAGGGAATTCTATAGAAACCAAGATAGCAGAAGCGCGGGTCAAAGTAAAGGGCCGCGGAGCTTCAGGCCGATGACGTATAGGATGTTGAATAGATTAGAGATGCCGCCGACGAAGCGTTCCTTGACCAGGCCCTTGGGGATGTCGTCGATGACGGCCTTGAGGCCGTCGAGGGCGGCCTTGAGGGCCTCGTGGTCGGCCCGCAGGTCCTCGCGCCCGGCCGAGGCCGCGAGGGCCTCGACGGACGGGCCGACCCGGGAGACGTCGTCGAACATGTCCCGGTAGGCGTCGCGGCGGGAGGAGGGGACGGCCAGGACGGCCTTCTCGATGAGGGCGGCCCGGGCCACGGCGTAGCCGATGAGGACCTCGGCCGCGTTGCGGTCCCGGACCCGGTCGGGGTAGCGCTCGAAGTAGGCCTCGCCAAGGGCGATCATGTCGTCGCTCGCGAACGGGAAATCGCCGTCGAGGGCCCGGACGGCGCCGCGGAAGGCGGCGGCATCGGGCTCGCGGCGGAAGAGATCGGCCAGGGAGGCGGTCATGGGCCTGTCGGAAACGTCCGGCCGGGCGGCGGCGCCGGCGGCCGCGGCGTTACTCGGCCTTGGCGTACCGGCCGATGACGGCCAGCAGCAGGTCGAAGTTGACGGGCTTCTGGAAGACGCCGCTGAAGCCGAACTCGGACAGGCCGACGGTGGCGGCCGTGGCGTCGCCGATCGTGCTCAGCAGGAACACGGGCGTCCCGGGACGCTCCGTCTTCATGATCTTGGTCACCTGGCCGCCCGAATCGATGTCCTCCATCATCATGTCGCAGAGGACGATGTCGGGGTTCGTCTTGCGGAAGGCCTCGAGACCCTCCTTGCCGCTCAGGGCCGTGGCGGCCTCGAAGCCGCTGGCGTCGAGGATGGCCTTGACGGATTCGACGATGGCCGGGTCGTCGTCGATGATGAGCACCTTTTTCTTATCGCTCATGGTGTCCTCCGTGCGTCGTTCGGGAAGCCCATTTATATCACAATCGTCCCTTCGGGGCCAACCGGGCCCCCGCCCCCCGCGGCCCGGCCTCAGAGCTCCTGGTGCTCGGTCCGGTGGATGATCTCGTTCTGCAGCTCCGTCGAGCAGTCGACGAAGTAGTCGCTGTAGCCGGCGACGCGGACGATGAGGTCGCGGTACTTCTCGGGCTGGGCCTGGGCCGTCCGCAAGAGGTCGGCCGTGACGACATTGAACTGGATGTGGTGGCCCATGAGCCGGAAGTAGCTGCGGACGAGGTCCTTCAGGCCGTTGAGGCCGGTCTCGCCGGCCAGGAGCTGGGGCGTGAACTTCTGGTTGAGGAGGGTGCCGCCGGTCCGGATGTGGTCCATCTTGCCGAGCGACTTGACGACCGCCGTCGGGCCCTTGCGGTCGGCCCCCTGGACGGGCGAGACGCCCTCGGACACGGCGTCGCCGGCCCGCCGGCCGTCGGCCGTGGCCCCGGTCATCTTGCCGAAGTAGATGTGGGCCGTGGTCGGCAGGAGGTTGATGCGGTAGGTGCCGCCCCGGGGCGTCGGCCGGCCGTCGACGGCCTCGAAGTAAGCCTCGAAGACCCGGGTCATCAGGGAGTCGGCGTAGTCGTCGTCGTTGCCGAACTTGGGCGTCCGGTTGAGGACGCGCTGGCGCAGGGCCTCGTGGCCCTCGAAGTCGGCCGCCAGGGCCGCCCGCAGCTCGGCCATGCCGAAGTGCCTGTGGTCGTAGACGTTGTAGCGGATGGCGCTGAGGGTGTCGGTGATCGTGCCGACGCCGACGCCCTGGATGTAGTTCGTGTTGTAGCGGGCCCCGCCGGCGTGGTAGTCCCGGCCGGTCTTGACGCAGTCGTCGACCAGGACCGACAGGAAGGGCGCGGGCAGGTATTTCGCGTAGAGGGCCTCGATGACGTTCGAGCCGCGGACCTTGATGTCGACGAAGTGGCGGATCTGCTTCCGGAAGGCCTCGAAGAGCTCGTCGAACGTGGCGAACGCGTCCGGGTCGCCGGTCTCGAGGCCGATGCGCTTGCCGGTCCTCGGGTCGACGCCGTTCCCGAGGGTGATCTCGAAGACCTTGGGCAGGTTGAAGTAGCCGGTCAGGATATAGGCTTCTTTCCCGAAGGCTCCGGCCTCGACGCAGCCGCTGGCCCCGCCGTTCCTGGCGTCGACGACCGACTTGCCCTGGCGGACGAGCTCCTGGACGATGGCGTCGGTGTTGAAGATCGAGGGCTGGCCGAAGCCGGTCTTGACGATCTTGAGGGCCCGGAGCAGGAACGCGTCCGGCCCCTTGGCGCTGATCTGGACCATCGAGCTGGGCTGGAGGATGCGCATCTCCTCGATGACGTCGAGGATGAGGAAGGACAGCTCGTTGACGCCGTCCGTGCCGTCCTCCTTGAGGCCGCCGACGTTGATGAGGGCGAAGTCCGTGTAGGTGCCGCTCTCCTCGGCCGTGACGCCGACCTTGGGCGGGGCGGGCTGGTTGTTGAACTTGACCCAGAAGGCCTGCAGGAGCTCGCGGGCCGATTCCGTGGTCAGGCTGCCGTCGGCCAGGCCCTTCTGATAGAACGGCCAGAGGTGCTGGTCGAGCCGGCCCGGGTTGAAGGAGTCCCAGGTGTTGTACTCGGTGATGACGCCCAGGTGGACGAACCAGTACATTTGGAGGGCCTCCCAGAAGTCGCGGGGGGCCTCGGCGGGCACGCGGTCGCAGACGGCGGCGATCCTCTCGAGCTCGGCCCGGCGGACCGGGTCCTTCTCCCCCGCCGCCAGCTCGCGGGCCTTGGCGGCGTGGCGCCGGCCGAAGGCGATGAGGGCGTCGCAGCTCACGGCCATGGCCTTGAGCTCCTCCTGCTTGTCGTAGGCGGCCGGATCGGCCATGAAGTCGAGGGCGGCCAGGGCGGCTTCGATGTCCTTCTTGAAGCCGTTCATCCCCTTCCGGTAGATCTTGCCGTCGAGGACGGTGTGGCCGGGGGCCCGCTGCTCCATGAACTCGGTGAAGACGCCGGCCTCGTAGGCGTCGAGCCATTCGCGCGACATCTCGGCGAAGATCCGTTCCCGCTGGGAGCGGCCCTGCCAGAACGGGATGATCTCCTCGGCGTAGACGCGGCGGGTCCCGTCGTCGGAGGCGAAGGCCGTCTTCTTGCGGTCGTTGAGGTACCGGAAGTCCTGAAGGGAATGGACGCAGACCTCGGGATAGGTCGGCGTGGCCTTGGGGGCCGGGCCGCGCTCGCCGACGATGAGCTCGCCGTCGTTGAAGACGACGGTCTTCCCTTCCATGATGTGCTTGAAGGCCAAGGCCCGCTGCATGGGCGTCGACAGGCCGGCCGTCCCGGGGCGCTTGTAGAACTCGGTCAGGAGCCGGGCCCGCTCGGCGCTGATCGTCGGCTTGGCCTCGAGCGTCTGCGTCCTGAGCTTCTTGATGCGGTCGTTCATGGTCATCCTCCGATGCGGACATCGAACCCGGCGGTCCGGAAGGCCGCGGCGACGGCCGCCACGCGCTCTTCCCCGGGGGCCTCGAAAGCCCGGAAGTCCCTTTCCTTGCCGATCCGGCGGGCCTTCTCCAGGCCGCCGGAGTGATACGGCAGCAGCCCGACCCGCTCGATCTTCCCCAACGATCTGAGGAAGTCGATCGTGCGCCGGACGTTGCCGTCATCGTCGTTGACCCCGGGCACGAGCGGGACCCGGACCCAGACCCCGGTGCCCCGGGCGACGAGCCGCTCGAGATTCTCGAGGATGGGCCCGTTCGGGGCGCCCGTCGTCTCGCGGTGCCGGGCGTCGTCCATGACCTTGAGGTCGTAGAGGACGAGATCGGCCTTGGCGGCCAGCCGGTCGAGGACCCCGGCGGCGGCCATCCCGGCCGTGTCGAGGGCCGTCCGCAGGCCGCGGGCCCGGCAGGCGTCGAGGACGGCCTCGGCGAAGTCCGCCTGGACGAAGGGATCGCCGCCCGAAAGGGTCACGCCGCCGCCCGACTGCTCGTAGAAGACGCGGTCCCTTTCGACCTCGGCCACGACCTCGCCGACAGTCATCTCGCGGCCGACGATCTGCATGGCCTCGTAGAGACAGGCCTCGGCGCACTTGCCGCAGGCGTCGCACTTGGCCCGGTCGACGACGATGGCGCCGAGCCCGTTCTTGGCGACGGCCCCGGTCGGACAGGCGGGGATACAGGCGTAGCAGCGGCGGCAGCGGGCCGGCCAGTGCATGAGCTCGGGCCCGGGATCGACGCTCTCGGGGTTGTGGCACCACTGGCAGCGCAGGGCGCAGCCCTTGAGGAAGACGGTCGTCCGGATGCCCGGTCCGTCGTGGATCGAGTAGCGTTTTATGTCGAAGACGCGTCCCTTCACGTCGCTCACGCCTGATGGTCCTTCGTCTTAAAGGGGATTCCTACCCCTGGTTTAGTCGTAATATATCAGATATCATGGCGGGCGGCAAGCGATTTTTTGACCTTTTCCCTACCTTTTTCCCCTGATATGTTATAAAAAGACCCTCTGGAGCCGCCATGACCGCCTCCCATCCTTATAACATGCGCTTCGTCTGGGCGACCACCCTGGTCTCGGCCATGGGCGGGCTCCTCTTCGGGTACGACTGGGTCGTCATCGGCGGTGCCAAGCCTTTCTACGAGAAGTTCTTCGGCCTGACCACACCGTCCGAGATCGGCTGGGCCATGTCGAGCGCCCTGGCCGGCTGCCTCGTCGGCGCGCTCGTATCGGGGGTCCTGTCGGACCGCTTCGGCCGCAAGCGCCTGCTCATCCTGGCCGGCCTCTTCTTCACCGTCTCGGCCGTCTGGACGGCCCTGGCCTCGGATTTCACCCTGTTCGTCGTCTTCCGCCTGGTCGGCGGCGTCGGCATCGGCCTGGCCTCTAACCTCTCCCCCATGTACATCGCCGAGCTCGCCCCGGCCGAGATCAGGGGCAAGCTCGTCTCGGTCAACCAGCTGACCATCGTCATCGGCATCCTGGCCGCCCAGATCGTCAACTGGCTCATCGCCCGGCCGGTCGCGGCCGGGGCCACGGCGGCCGACATCCTGGCCTCCTGGAACGGGCAGACCGGCTGGCGCTGGATGTTCGGCGCCGAGACCGTCCCGGCCCTGCTGTTCTTCTTCCTGATGTTCCTCGTCCCCGAGAGCCCGCGCTGGCTGGCCAAGAACGGCCGGCCGGACAGGGCCGTCCGCGTTCTCGAGCGGGTCGGCGGGCGGGACTTCGCGGCCCGGGCCCTGGACGAGATCCGGGCCACCCTGGCGACCGAGGAGATCGGGCGGGTCCGCTTCCGCGACCTCCTCGAGCCCGGCCTGAAGAAGGTCCTCCTCGTCGGCGTCGTCCTGGCCGTCTACCAGCAGTGGTGCGGCATCAACGTCATCTTCAACTACGCCCAGGAGATCTTCACGGCCGCCGGCTACGGCGTCAGCGACGTCCTGTTCAACATCGTCGTCACCGGTACGGTCAACCTCGTCTTCACCTTCGTCGCCATCCGCCTGGTCGACCGGGCCGGGCGCCGGCCGCTCATGCTGGCCGGCTCGGCCGGGCTGGCCGTCGTCTTCGGCCTCGTCGGCGCGGCCTACGCCCTGCGCCTGCGCGGCGTTCCCATCCTGCTTCTCGTCCTCGTCGCCCTGGCCCTCTACGCCTTGTCGCTCGCGCCCGTGACCTGGGTCCTGCTGTCCGAGATCTTCCCCAATCGCATCCGCGGCGCGGCCATGTCGGTCTCGACCTTCGCCCTCTGGGCAGCCTGCTTCGCCCTGACCTACACCTTCCCTTACCTCAACGCCGGGCTCGGGCCGGCCGGCACCTTCGGCGTCTACGCCGGGATCAGCGCCCTGGGCTTCCTCTTCATCCGCTCGCGCGTCCGCGAGACCAAGGGCAAGACCCTGGAGCGGATCGAGCGCGAGCTCGGCGGGAGCGGAGCGTGAGCCGGCGATGAGCGAAAGCGCGGGTCCCCTCAAGAGACTCTACCGCGAGGAGCGGGAGGCCTGGCGCCGGACCTACAGGCGTTACTTCAAGCACGCGGCCAGGGCCCTGGGACTGGGCTTCGTCGGGGGGTTCGTCTTCTTCTCGCTCTGGCCGGCCCAGGAGCAAAAGGCGCTCGAGCTTGTCGTCCAGGCCCTCAAGGACATCCCCCTCGGCGGCTCGGCCGCCGTGCTGGCCCTGACCCTCCTCTACCACAACGCCCGGGCCTCGGTCATCGCCGTGGCCGTCGGGGCGGTCCCCTTCCTGTCGCTGTCCATCTTCGACCCGCTCCTCAACGGCGGGGTCCTGGGCCTGCTGGCCTCCGTCTCCAAACACAACGGACTCGACGTCCCTCGCCTTTTCCTGACCCAGATCCTGCCCCACGGCGTCTTCGAGCTCGCGGCCGTCTGTTACGCGACGGCCGTCGGCCTCCACCTCTCGGCCGGGACGGGCCGAAAAGTCGCGGCCGCCTGGCGGGCGCGAAGGGCCAAGAAAGCCGGGCAGGGGGCGGAGCCGGCGGTCGCCCTGGCCGGAGCGGAGACGGCAGCCTCGACCGAAGCGGCGACACCGGAACCGCCGGGAGCGGCCGGAGCCGCGCCGTGCGGCCTGTGCGAGCCGGGGCTCGTCCGCGACGCCGTCCGCTCGTTCGTCCTGGTCGTTTTACCCCTGCTCGCCGCGGCCGCTTTCATCGAGGGCTTCATCACCCCGCATCTGCGCTGACCGGAGGGACCGTGAGATTCACTTTCGCCCACAACAACATCAACGTCTTCCACCTCGAGAAGAGCTTGATCTTCTACAAGTCCGCCCTCGGGCTCGAGGAGGTCCGCCGGCACGAGGCCAAGGACGGCGGCTTCGTCCTGGTCTACCTCGGCGACGGCCGGACGCCGCACCGGCTCGAGCTGACCTGGCTCCGCGACCGCAAAGAGCCCTACGAGCTCGGCGACAACGAGTCCCATCTGGCCTTCACCGTCGACGACTACGCGGCGGCCCACGCCAAGCACGAGGAGATGGGCGTCATCTGCTACGAGAACCCGGCGATGGGCATCTACTTCATCGAGGACCCGGACGGGTACTGGCTCGAGGTCCTGCCCGAGAAACGCTGACCCGTTATTTCGTCGAGAACCTGTATTCGGAGACCGTGCGGTAGATCTCGCCCGGCCGGAGGACCGTCGAGGGGAAGTTCGGGTGGTTCGGGGAATCGGGATAATGCTGGGTCTCGAGGCAGAAGGCGTAGTGCTTCTTGTAGGCTTGGCCGCCCTTGCCGACGACCGATCCGTCGAGGAAATTGCCGGTGTAGAGCTGGATGGCCGGCTGGTCCGTCCAGACCTCCATGACCCGGCCGCTCTCCGGCTCCTCGACATGGGCCGCCAGGGCCGGCGTCCCGCCGCCGCTCCTCAGGACGAAGTTGTGGTCGTAGCCGCCCTCGACCATGGCGATCCTCTCGCCGATCGCGTGGGGGGCGGTGAAATCGAACGGCGTCCCGGCCACGGGCGCGATCTCGCCGGTCGGGATGAGATTGACCGGGGAATCGACGGCCGTGATCCGGTCGGCTTCGAGCCGGAGGACGTGCCCCAGGATGTCGCCCCTCCCTTCGCCCTTGAGGTTCCAGTAGGCGTGGTTGGTCAGGTTGAGGACGGTGGGCTTGTCCGTCGTCGCCTCGTACCGGATCTCGAGCGCGTTGGCGTCCGTCAGGGTGTAGACGACCGTGACCGCCAGGTTCCCGGGATACCCCTCCTCGCCGTCCCTGCTGAGGTAGGTCAGCTTGAGGCCGGCGCCCGACGCGCCGCGGACGGGATCGGCCGTCCAGACGACCTTGTCGAAGCCCTTGAGCCCGCCGTGAAGGGTGTTCTCGTTGTTGTTGACGGCCAAGCGGTATTCGGCGCCGTCCAGGGTGAACCGGGCCTTGGCGATGCGGTTGCCGTAACGGCCGATGATGGCCCCGAAATAGGGGTGCGTGCCGAGGTACCCCTCGAGCGTGTCGAAACCGAGGTTGACGTCGGCCAGGACCCCGTCGCGGTCCGGGGTCTTGAGGGACACCAGGATGGCCCCGTAGGTCATGATGCGGGCCTCGAGCCCGGCCTTGTTGGTCAGGGTGTAGATGTCGACGGCCGTGCCGTCGGGCAGCCGGCCGAAAAGCTCTTTCCGTACGTCCATGGTCGGTCCTCCTTCGCCGGCGGCCGCCGCCCGGGGCGTCTCGGTCCCGTTCTTGCAGGCCGGGACGAGCAGGGCCAGGGCCAGCACGGCCGCCAGGGTCGTTCTTTTCGCGCTCAGGGTCATGATCGCCTCCGAAAGAAAGCTCGCCCTCTTTGTATCTCAATCGCGGTAACTTTTCAAACGGCCGTCCGCCCCGCCAGGAAAAATCCTTGGGACACGATCCCTTTTCCGGAGAAAAGGGTCATGTCCCGGATTTTCCCGGCTCGCTGCGCGAGCCTGGGAACGATTGACCCCCGCTTCTACGTATGGTAATCCTTAGGCGTATCACTATGGCCGAACTCGTCGGAACGACCCTCAAGCACTACCGCGTCGAGACCCAGCTCGGCAAGGGCGGCATGGGCGTCGTCTACCGGGCCCGGGACACCCGCCTGGACCGTCCCGTGGCCCTCAAGACGATCTCGCCCGGCCTGGTGGCCGACCCCGAGCGCCGGGCCCGCCTGATGGTCGAGGCCCGGGCCGCCGCGGCCGTCACCCACCCGGCCATCGCCCAGGTCTACGACATCGACGAGGTCGACGGCCTCCTGTTCATCGCCATGGAGTTCGTCGACGGGCGCACGGTCACCAAGCTCGTCGCCGACGGCGAGCTCGACCTCCTGGGGGCGGTCGAGATCGTCCTCCAGGTCGCCGAGGGCCTGGCCAAGGCCCACGACGCCGGCATCCTGCACCGCGACATCAAGTCCGACAACATCATGGTCACCAAGGACGGCCACGCCAAGCTCCTCGACTTCGGCCTGGCCAAGCTCGTCGAGCCCGGCGCGGACGCCCCCGCCGGTCCCGCCGCCTCCCCGGGCATGTCCCGGACCCTGACCCAGGGCCGGGTCCAGACCATCCCCGGGGCGGTCATGGGCACCATCAGCTACATGAGCCCCGAGCAGGCCCGCGGCAAGGAGCTCGACCGGCGCAGCGACATCTTCTCCCTGGGAACGGTCCTCTACGAGATGGTCACCTCGGAGCTGCCGTTCAAGGGCGAGACCCCCCTCGACACCATGCACGCCATCGCCTATGAAGAGGCCCGGCCGGTGACCATCGTCCGCCGCAACCTGACCCCCGAGCTCCACCGCATCGTCTTCCGCTGCCTGCGCAAGAACCCCGAGGACCGCTATCCCGACGCCCACGCCCTGGCCGTCGACCTGCGGCGGCTGAAGCAGGACCTCGAGTCGGGGACGCGGACCCGGCTCCCGATCGCCGACCGGGTCCGCAACTGGGGCGTCGGATTGCGGGCCTCGTTCCCGGGCGGATACAAGGGCATGGCCATCCTGTTCGCGGCCGTCGCCCTGGCCGCCGTGCTCGTGGCCGTCAACTTCGACTGGGGCGGGCTCATCGGCCCGGCCTTCATCGGCCTGTTCCTCTACCGCTACGTCCGCAACCGCAAGAAACGGCTCATCGCGGCCTTCGCCAAGAAGGTGGGCAAGTTCCCGGAGGTCCGCCTGGTCACGGCCAGGGACGACCGCATCCTCGTCGTCGTGGACAAGGCCCCGGCCAAGGTCTACCTGCGCATCACGGCCCTGGTCGACGACCTCAACCGGGCCCTCTTCGTCGGCAAGGACGTCAAAGCCGAGGTCCGCTCGGAGGTCGCCGAGGAAGAGGCCCGGACCCTGCTGACCCAGGTGGGCGTCATCTACGCCCGCGAGGAGAAGGCCGCGCCTACTTCCGCATCTTCTCGACCGCGGCGATCGTCGCCCTGACGCTCTCCGCCTGGGGATCGTCCGGGGCCAGCTCCACGAACTTGCGCAGGCCGGCCAGGGCCTTGTCGAAGTCGCCCTTATTGAGGTAGGCCAGGCCGATCCGGTGGTAGGGCTTGGGCCACTCCGGCTTGATCTTGGCGGCCATCTCGAAGTAGGCCACGGCCTCGTCGACGCGCTGGTTGGAGAAGAAGATCTCCCCGACGTTGAAGGCGGACGCGGCGTCCTCGGGCGAGATCTCCAGGGCCCGGCGGAAGGCCGCCTGGGCGGCGTCGAGGTCGTTCCTCAGCAGGGCCGCCTCGCCCAGCCCGGACAGGGCCCGGAGCGAGGTCTCGCGAGCCCTGGAGGCATCGCCGCCGTCGGCGGCGGCCTTTTCGAGCACGCCCCGGAACTCGGCTTCGGCCCTCTCGAGGTCGCCCTTCTTCATGTGGACCGTGGCGATGTTGAGCCGGACGCCGTAGACGGCCGGGTAGGCCGCCGCGAACTCCTCGAAGGCGGCCAGGGCCTCGTCGTACCGCTCCTGGCCCAGGAGCTCGCCGCCCCGTTCGAGGATGAAGGCGGCCTTTTCGTCGGCGCCCGAGGCCGCCGCCGCGGCGGCCACCCGCTTCATCGTCAGCGTGATCGGGGGATTGGTCTTGAGCTGGCTGACCGGGAGCTCCGTGTAGGCGCCGACGTAGCCCTCCTTGGCCGCGCTGACGCGCCAAGTGCCGGAACCCAGCCCGGCCACGGCGAAGTGGCCCTTTTTGTCGGTCCGGCCCTCGAGCGTCGTGGTGCCGGGCACGATCTGGGCCGTCACCGCGACGCCGGGAATGCCGGCGCCGGCCTCATCCACGACTTGGCCAGTGATGCGGCCGCGGCCGAGGTTCTCCTGGGCGGCCAGGGCCGCGGCCAGGGCGAGCAGGGAGAGAGAACAAGCCATCGCGCGTTTCATCGTCGTCTCCGTTCGTCGGTTATTTGCGCTTCTTGATGGCCTCGACCTTGTCCCGGATGGCGGGCTGGTCCGGGCTGAGCTCGAGGGACTTGGCGAAGGCGGCCAGGGCCTCGCCGGTCTTGCCCTGCGCCAGGTAGCAGTCGCCGAGAAGGTTCATGAGCGAGGCGTTGACCCCGTAGTGGGCCACGGCCCTGTCGACGAGCTCGCCCGCGCGGGCGGGCTGGCCGACCTTCAGCAACGCCTCGGCGGCGATGACGCAGGTCTCGTACCTGGCCGTCCGGGCGGGCTCGACGAAGGGCGTCAGGGCGCGAACCGCCGCGGCCGCGTCGCCGAGGGCCAGATGGACGCGGGCCAGGTTGCCGGCCGTCTCCTCCGAGCCCGGCTTGCGCTCGAAAGCCCGTTCCAGGAAGACGCGGGCCTCGTCGAGGCGCCCGAGGTTGAAGAGCTGGGCGCCGATGATCTCCGCGTAGGCCGGGTCTCCGGCGTCCGGCAGGATCCGCGACGAGGACCAGGGCCGCGGCACGGCCTCGGCGAAGGTCAGGTCGAACTCCTCGGAGGCCGCGACGACCTCCGTCCCGCCGTTCGCGACCGAGACCCGGACCTCGTAGTGGGCCGGCGGGAAGTCGGCCAGGGCCGTCTCCTCGAGGGCCACGGGCAGGTCGGGGTACTCGGCCGGCTTGCGGCGCGTTTCCCGGAACGGCTGGCCGTCCTTGAGGAAGGCGACCCGGACCTCGCCCGAGGCGGCCAGCTCGGGCGAGAGATTGTTGAGCTGGAAGACCACGGCCAGGGTGTCGGACTTGGTGAAGATCCGCCCCGGCTGGGCGTAGACCTGGAAGGGCCCGATGCGGAAGGCCTTCATCCGCCGGGCGGCCGGCTCCAGCCGGAGGGCGCGGTAGCCGAGGAGCGGCTGGGCCAGCTCGACGGCCGCGCCGGACTGCGGGATGCGCAGGGTCCGTTCGACCGAGGTGAACTCCTTGGAGGCCTCGTTCTTGATCAGGACCGAGAGCTCGTAGTCGCCGCCGACGAGGGGGAAAAGGTCCTGGAAATCGAAGGGCGCCCGTTCCGCCCCGCTCATCTGTTCGGCCGTCAGCTTCAGGGCCACGGTCTTGTCGAACTGGTGGACGAGGCGGCCGCCGGCGCCCGTGACCCGGCCGTTGACCTGGAGCGTCGTCGAGTACTCGCCGTTATAGAGGTTGACCGACAGCCGCCGCGGCTCGACGGCGTAGTGGACGAAATAGAACCCGGAGGGATCGCGGAAGACCTTGATGAGGCTGTCGCTCTCGAGGTAGTTGGCCGTGTACTCGACGTCGACGATGTCCTTGTACTGGAGGAACTTCTGGGCGTAGCGGGCCTCCACGGTCCGGGCCGGCGTCGTGGCGATGCGCTGGAGGAGGATGTCGGAGGACATCGTCGGCCGGCTGGAGACCATGCCGCTCTCGCCGGGGATGAGGGACAGGGACACGGCGGCCAGGCTCGGTTCGATCTCCCGCAGCTTGTTGTAGGCCGTGGCGTACTCCGGGCCGCCGAACCAGCCCGACAGCAGGGCCATGGGGCCGTCGCCGACGGGGCTGTACAGGCGGTACTCGCCGCGGCCGTCGGGACGGAAGAAGACGAGGTTGAAGCCGGCCGGCAGGCCGACGTTGGTCAGGCCCTGGTAGAACCAGACCTCGGCGTCGTAGGTCGAGGATTTGCCCTCGAAGCGCTGGATGTCGTGGGGCTCGCCGAGGATGATGTACATGCGGCCGCGGTCCGTGCGCCGGCCGGGCCGGGGCGCGTCGCGCCCGAGGTAACGGTCGGCGTGTGCCAGGCGGCGCTCGTGTTCGGTCTTGAACTCGTTCTCCGGCGTGCCGGGGTTCGGGTCGCGCTGCTTCCAGAAGGCCTCGATGAACAGGTCGCGCTCCCGGTCGGACTGGAGCTTGAGGAAGACGTCCCGCTCCATGGGAGAGATGATGTACTCGACCTCGTCCTCGAGCCAGGCCCGGAACTTCTCGGGGAGCTTGGGCTTGACGGCCTTTTCCCCCGCCTGGGCCCCGGCGGCCGGACCGGCCAGGAGGACCGTGAACAGGACGAGGGCCGACGCGGCCAGGACGCGCTTCGTGACGGAGGAGCCCATGTCAGTCCCTTTCCCAGCGGGTCCGCAGGCGGGCCAGCTCGGTCCCCGCGGTCGCGTGGACGATCTGGTGGAGGAAGACCGGCCCGCCGTCGCCGTCCCCGGCCCGGCGGACGGCCGAGACGACCTCGTCGCCGAGGAAGGCCTCGGCCCGGTAGGAGACCTCGATCTCCGCCGGGCGCCGGCTCGTGAGGACCTCGGCGGGGACGGCCTCGAGGGCCCATTGGACGTAGATCGCGTTGTTGACGTGGCGGTTCCAGTCGATGTGGCCCGACTCGACCCGGAAGCGGACCTCGGCGTCGCGGGCCTCGGGCACGGGCAGGGAGTCGAAGGGATCCTCCAGGGCCCGCCGCTCGACGGCGTACGGCACGGCGATGGCCTCGTCGACCTTGACGGGCTGTTTGCGGTCGAGGGCGATGACCATCCAGGAGCTCGTCGCCGACAGGACCGGCCCGTCGGCGTCGGCCGCCTCGAAGTCGCGCAGGGCGAAATAGCCGCGCTTGGAGGAGGGCCAGGTCGTGACCTCGAGCCGGGCGCCCATCGCCGGGTAGCGGCGGATGGCGACGTGGTAACGGGACAGGACCCAGGTCATGTTCCGCCGGACGAGGTCGTGGACGCCCACGCCCAGCCGGGCGGCGTGCTCGCCGGCGGCGTCTTGGAGGAAATTGAGGAGCGTCGAGGCCTTGGCCAGCCCCCGGGCGTCGGTCTCGTAGGAGTGGACCGCGTAGTCCTTGGTGAAGATCATCTCGGTGTCGGTCATGACTTCATTATAAATGATTGAATTCATTCCGCCGGAGAATATATAATATATCGGATGTTGAGATTAATCAAATAGGAGCCGCTATGTCGATCCATAAAAAATTTGTTATCAGGTCTTTAGCCGTCCTCGGACTGGTCGCGGCGACCGCCCTGCCGCTGGCCGCCCAGGTGCTCACCTTCCAAGCACCCCGCTCCCGGGCCGACCTCGAGAAGGCTCTGCGAACCGGGGCCGGGACCGTCCACGGCCGGCTCGGCATCCTCGTCAAGCACGTCGAGTCGGGCGAGTCCTTCGGTCTGCGCGAGGACGAGCGCTTCCAGCTCGCTTCCGTCTTCAAGATCCCCGTCCTCCTCACCCTGCACAAGCAGATCGCCCTCGGCCGCATCTCGCTCGACGACCGCGTCAACTTCACGGAGAGGATGAAGACCTTCGGCAGCGGGCTGATGACGTCGATGAAGCCCGGGCTCAACATCTCCGTCCAGGACCTCCAGCTCCTCATGATGGCCCGGTCCGACAACACGGCCACCGACATCCTCTTCCACATGGTCACGCCCGAGGCCATCGCGGCCTATATGTCCGAGCTGGGGCTGCGGGCGACGACGGTCGACTACGACACGCGCCAGCTCATCCTGGCCTTCCTCGGCCTCGATCCCGGCAGGCCGCTGACCATCGCCGAGCTGGACGCCCTGCCGGAGTCCGTCTGGGCCGACCCGGCCCGGGCCGCCGCCGAGAAGGCCTTCGAGACCTCCGTCCACAACACCTCGACGCCGCGGGAGATCGGCCTCCTGCTCGAGAAGTGCGTCCGCGGCGAGATCGTCGACCGGGCCGTGAGCGACCGCGTCCTGCAGGTCATGAAGAGCCACACCGGGGCCGAGCTCATTCTCCGCTATCTGCCGTCGTCGACGGCCGTGGCCCGCAAGGGCGGCAGCCTGTCCCGGGGCGGCGGGGACACGGTCCTGCTCGACGCGGCCGTCGTCTGGTTGCCGGAAGGGGCGGGTACGCTGGTGATGTGCTTCTTCGGGAACGATCTCGCCGAGGTCCACTACGACATCAAGGACAAGGTCGGACGGATGGCCCGGGCCGCCTACGACTACTTCCTGGCCAAGAACCGCAAGCCCGGGAAGGGCTGACCCGCGTCAGCCCTTCTGGAAGAAGATCTGCTGGATCTTCCCGTCGGGCGTCCGGTACATCAGGACCTTGAGGGCGCCCGAGGCGAACTCGAGCCGGGTCGTCGAGACCTCCATGCCGCCCCGCTCGCCGATCGACTCGACGACGGTCTGGAGCGGTTCGCCGAAGGCCTTCATGCGCGCGGCGGCCGCCGGGACGACGGCGTCCTTGAGGAAGAACGAGAACTCCTCGCCGAGGCGCGACCGGTCGATCCGGCCCCGCTGCAGGTCCGCGAAGAAGCCCTGGGCCGCCTCGGCCGCCGGAGGCCCGGCGATGGCCGGGATGCCAGAGGCCGCGGGCGCCGGCGGGACGCGCTTGTCCTTGGCCGCCGGGGCCGGCTTGGGCAGGACGAGGGCCGTGAGCTCGGCGAACACGGCGTTGGTGTCGCTGTAGGACGACAGGTTCGAGAACAGGACGGCCGCCGAGCGGGTCGAGGGCACGACGATGTTGAGGGCGTGGAAGCCGTTGACGGCGCCGGTGTGGGAGAGGAACGCGACGCCGCCCCGGGTGCCCATGGCCAGCCCGCAGCCGTAGTTCGAGAGGGTCCCGTCGTTGAGCCGCCGCGGCGAGGTCATGAGCTTGAATGACGCGGGCGCGAGGACCTTGCCGTCGACGAGGGCCAGGTCCCAGGTGACGAGGTCGGAGGGCGTCGAGAACAGGGCCCCGGCCGCCGCGACCCAGCCCCGGCCCTCGAGGGGCACGATCTCCGGCGCGCCCAGCCAGAACGACATGTGGCCGCGGGCGCAGCCGGGGCCGAGCGGGTCGGGCTCGAAGACGGTGTGGGCCATCCCCAGGGGCTTGAGGATGCGCCGGTCGAGGAAGGCCCCGAACGGCTCGCCGGAGACCTTCTCGACGACCCGGCCCAGGATGAGGTAGCCCGTGTTGGAATAGGAATAGCGGGCCCCGGGCTCGAAATCGAGGGGCCGGGTGGCGAAGCGGCGGATGACCTCGTCGCTGGGCGTGGCCGCGGCCATGGGCCGGTCGACGAAGTCGAGGGGATAGTAGTCGGCGTAGCCCGAGACGTGGTTCATCAGGTCGAGCAGGGTGATGTCGGAGGCCCGTGTCAGGGCCGGATACCACTTGGCGACCTTGTCCGTGACGGCCAGCTTGCCGTCCTCGGCCAGGAGCAGGACACAGGCGGCGGTGAACTGCTTGGTGATGGACCCGATGGCGAACATCGTGTCGGTGGCCACGGGCCGGCCGGTGGCCTGGGAGCGGACGCCGAAGCCCTCGGCCAGGGCCGTGGCGCCGTTCTCCACGACGGCCACGGACAGTCCGACGAGGCCGCGGGACTTGAGCAGTCCGGCCACGGTCGAGCGGACGGTGGCGGGATCGATATCGGCCGCGGCCGGGGCGGCCGGCGCGGCGGCCAGGAACACGGCCGCGAGGGCCGCGAAAAATCGCGAACGGGTCCTGTTCATGGGGTACTCCTGGTCCGATAAGGCCTCAGACGAGCCGCTTGAGCTCGCCGAGGAGCCGGTCGATCTGGTCGGTCGTGTGCTCCGAGAAGACGGAGGCGCGCAGCACCCCGCCGGCCGGGGCCCCGACGTACTTCAGCAGGGCCACGGCGATGCCCTTGTCGTAGAGGGCCGCCTGGACCTTCTTCATGTCCTCGGCCGACTTCAGGGTCCAGGTGACGATGGGCACGGGCGTGTCGTTCATCTCGAAACCGAGCTTCTTCATCCCGCCCTTCAGCCGGGCCACGTTGCGGCGCAGGCGCTCGCGGCGCTGCGGCTCGCGCATGACGATCTCGAGCCCCTTGAGCGAGGCGGCCATGGCCGGCGTCGGGCTGGGCGTCGCGCCGGGATAGGCGCCGCAGACGGCCTTGATGTGGTCGATGAAGGCCTTGGGAGCGGGGATGAAGCCACCGTGCCCGCCGAAGGCCTTGCTCATCGTCCCGGCGTAGAAGCAGCGGTCGTTCTTGACGCCGAAGTGGTCGTAGGTGCCGCGGCCGTTCGGCCCGAGGTGGCCGACGGCGTGCGAGTCGTCGAGGCACAGGTAGCCGCCGTAGGGCTCGAGGGCCTTGAGGTACTCGGGGACCGGGGCGATGACCCCGAAGGTCGGGAAGATGCCGTCGCTCATGACGAGCGGCGTGTCGCCGGCCTTGAGCTTGGCCTTGAGCTGGCGGGCCAGGTCCTCGGGGTCGCGGTGCTTGTAGGTGTGGACCGGGAGGAGCGCCGAGTAGACGGCATCGCGGATGCTGAAGTGGGCCGTCTCGTCGATGAAGATGACCGTGGCCTTGGCCTTGAGGGCCTGGACGAGGAAGAGGTTGTCGAGGTAGCCGGAGACGAAGTGGATGGAGTCCTCGGTGCCGAAGAACTCGGCGATGCGGCGCTCGAGCTCGATCTGCACGGGCGTGTTGCCGAAGCCGGTCCGGGAGGTCGCGCTGTGGCAGCCGTACTTGCGGAAAGCGGCCACGCCGGCCTCGACGACCTCGGGGTGGCCGTGCAGGGCGTAGTAGCCCGTGCCGCCGAAGTACAGGCAGCGCTTGCCGTTGATGACGGTCTCGGGCCCGGGCGCGCTCTCCATGATGAAGCCGCCGGGCGGCAGGCCGCCGTCGCCGAGCGGGAAGGCCTCGGCGTCGGCCGCGAAGAGCCGTTCGAACGGGGTCAGGGACGAGCCCAGGACGGCCAGGCCGGCCAGGGACCGGGCCAGGAACTCGCGGCGGCCGTTGGGGGTTTGGGAAGCGGCGTTCTCGGACATGGGAAGGACCTCCTCTCCGGGATCGGACCGGGCCGGCGCCCCCGGAGGGGCGCCGGCCCGCCTGCAGCAAGGGACGAAGGGTCTAAAACTTGTAGATCAGGCCGAGCTGCATGTAGCGCGGCCCCATGATACCGTAAATGGCCTGTCCGCCGACACCCTGGAACCAGTCGTAGTTCGTGGTGTTGCCGACGCTCGTGGGCCGGTTGTTGTTGAAGACGTTGTAGGCGTCGAACTGGACGCCCAGCTCGCCCCGCCACACGGGGAACGTCTTCTCCAGGCGAATGTCCAGCAGGTGCTGGTCGGGCAGCTCGTAGGAGCCGCGCTGTTCCGCGAAGATGGCCACGCCGCCCTGGTAGAGGCTGCCGAGGCCCGCCTCGTACGTCCGGATGACGCGCGAGAACGGGATGCCGGAGCCGAACTGGTAGTAGGCGCTGGCGTTGATGCCCCACGGGCCGGAGTACGTGCCCTGGACCTTGACGAGGTGCTCGCGCTGGTAGTCGAGCCGGCCGTAGGCGTTGATCATCGAGTTGGGATCGTCGTAGAAGCCGGTGAAGCCCGTGCTCTGATCGCGGGAGGTGTTCAGGACGCCCACGCCGCGGGACCAGACGTAGCTGGCCTGCAGGGCCCAGCGGTCGGACATCCGCTTGGTCAGCTTGGTCTCCAGGCCGCGGTACTTGCGGGCCGTGCCGGGGACGTTCTGGAAGACGAAGTGGTAGTCCCCGAAGTCCTCGTTCATCTCGTAGAAGGTGACGTCGCCGCCCGTCCAGGGGTCGGTGCCGGTGACGGCGTGGTAGCCGGACCAAACGAGGTCGCCGGTCTCGAGGTAGGTGTCCCAATCGAGGTGGCCGCGGTCGACGTCGTCGATGAGGTTCTTCTCCCACTTGGCGATGTAGGTCACGGACAGGGAGAAGTCCTCGAACAGCTCGCGCTCGATGCCGATGTTGAGCTCGTCCGCGTAGGGCGAGCTAATGTCGGGGTCGACCTCGGTCATGCCGGGCGACCAGACGGGGGTCGTGTAGTTGACCGACCAGTCGGGATTGAGCTGGGCCCAGAAGGAGCTCCGCTGGTTGGGGTTGTTGAAGTAGTAGTAGATCATGAGCAGCGGCGCGTAGTAGCGGCCGAAGTTGGCCCGGACGACGGTCTTGTTGTCGCCGACGGGGTCGAAGCTCAGGCCCAGGCGCGGCGAGAGCATGTTGAAGGTCATGGCCTTGATGGTCGTCTCATTGACCCACTCGCTGCCGTCCCGGGTCTTCTGGGGAGGGTAGCTGCCCTGGGCGAAGTCGTAGCGCAGGCCCAGGTTCAGGGTCACCCTCTTGACGGGCGACCAGGTGTCCTGGAGGTAGCCACCGACCTGGACGAGGTTGTTCTTCTGCTTGTACTCGGTGCCGACCCAGGCCCAATTGGGCACGCCGTCCCAGAGGAAGATGTCGACGGCCTTGAAGCCCTCGGGGAAGACGCCCTCGAAGTGGGGGTCCTGATGGTACTCGGTCTCGGTCGTGTCGAAGGCGAATTCGGAATCGAAGCCGAGCTTGAACTCGTGGGAGCCCAGCCAATTGTCGACGAAGCGGGTGGCGTCGCCGGCCAATTGGAGGCGCCGGCGGGTGTACCACCAGTCGGAGCCGTAGCCGCCGCGGTTGATGTTGTCCGTGGCCTCGTCGATGAGGGGGGCCAGGTCGTTGCGGGCCAGGATGTACTGGTGCAGGGAGTACCAGGCGGCCTTGACGTTGGTGAAGAAGTTGTTGCTGATCGTCTTGGTCCACTGGACGTTGGCGATGGTGACGGCGCTGTCCTCCTTGGAGTTGGCGTCGAGGACCGTCCAGCGGCTGGCGTTGCGGTGGTCCCAGTTGTAGAGCCGGTAGTAGGCCGAAGCGACGATCTTGTCCTTCTGGCCCAGCTGCCAGGTCAGCTTGGCGAACGGGGCGTAGGTGTTCTGGGCCGTGGGGGCCGACTCCGGCTGGGGGCCGCCGTAGGTGGCGGGGGCGGGGAAGCCCTGGATGTAGGACGAGGACAGGTCGACGTCGAGGCTGGTGAAGAACCACAGCTTGTCCTTGACGACGGGGCCGCCCAGGGAGAAGCCGGGGACGAACTGGCGGCGGAAGCCGACGAACTGGCCCTCGAGCGGCGTGCCCTGGGTGTTGTCGGACTGCAGGCTCTTGTCGCGGAAGTAGAAGTTGACGCCGCCGCTGAACTCGTTGCCGCCGGCCTTGGTGATGACGTTGACCAGGGCGCCCTTGACGGCGCCGTACTCGGCCTTCTGGTTGCTGGTCTCGATCTCGACCTCGTCGATGGCGTTCCAGGGGACCGTCTGGTACGGGTCGCCCGTGACGGGGTCCTGCATCTTGACGCCGTCGACGATGAAGTTGTTGGACCGGGCGTCGGAGCCGTGGGACGTCCGGGCGAACATGCCGGGCGCCGAGTTGAAGATCGACGACAGGTCGCGCGACAGGGGCAGGGTCTCGATGAGCTCGGTCGTGAAGGTCGAGCCCGTCTGGGTCTTCTGCATGTCGACCGTCGGCGACAGCCCGACGACGGTGATGGACTCGTTGATCTCGCCCGGCGCCAGGGTCATGTCGATGACGACCGTGCCCTGGGCCCGGACGATGATGCCTTCGCGGACGCCGGTCTTGAAGCCCTGCAGCTCGAAGACGATCTTGTACGTCCCCGAGGGCAGGGAGAAGAACCGGTAGAGGCCGTCCTCGTTGGTGACGGTCGCCATCTCCGGAAGGATGAGGGACGGACTGCTGATCTTGACGGAGACGCCCGGCAGGGGCGCCTTGCCGTCGTCGGTGACCGTGCCCGTCAGCTTGCCCGTGGGCGTCATCTGGCCGAAGGCCAGGGCCACGGACGCGACGGCCAGGAAGGCCACCACGATGCCTTTCGTGAACCGCATGATGATTACCTCCTCGATATGCGTTAAAACGGGTGATCTCTGTCGTCTGTCGGAGCCTGCGGAACCGGAGTGATTCTCACCTCCCTGTCGTCTTTCCTTCGCCCGGCCCGGCCTCGCGCTCGACGGAGAACTCCTCGCCCCAATGGGCTTCGATGAGCTTCTCCAGACGTTTGACGTCCCGGGCCTCGACGAACCGGAGGATCTCGAGATGGTCCCCGAACGATTTCTCCAGGGCCGGGCGGGCCGCGAACGGCAGGAAGCCGTTCTTGCGGTGGAAGATGCGGATCTTGGCCATGACCTCGGCCAGCGTGTCGTAGAGGGCCGCGCTGCCGGCGTGGCGCCAGATCCGGTCGTGGATGCAAAGGTTCTGCTCGAGGTAGTTGGCGTGGTCGTCGGCGTCGTGGAAGCGGCCCAGCTCCCCGGTCATCTCGCGCAGCTCCTCGACGTCGCCGGGCGTCATCCGGGACAGGGCCCGGCGAACGGCCAGGATGTCGAGCGTGCGGACGATCTCGTAGAGCTCGCGGACCTCCTCGAGCGTGGTGTCCTGGGCCAGGACCTCCTTGCGAGCGTTGATGACCAGGAACTTCTCGGCCGCGAGGCGGAAGAAGGCCTCGCGGACGGGCGTCGACGAGGTGCTGAACAGGGCCGCGATCTCCTTTTCCTGGAGACGCTGGCCCGGCTTGATGTCGCCGTCGAGGAGGGCTTTTTTGAGCGATTGGTAGATGGTCTCGCTGAGGGTTGCGGGGACCTGAAAAGAGACGGGCTTCCAGTCCATTTTCATACCTACCGCACGATATAAGATATATTTTATTCTGTCAATGGTAAAAAATTTTTGCTCTACATTTTATTTAAAATGAACGCTTTATGAGCCGAAGGCTCGGATGGTGGGGATCTTATTCCCCTTCAGGTCCACGTACTGCCGCCACAGATCCACGGTCAGACAGGAATGGACGGGCAGGACGAACAGGATATCCCCGGGCCGCGTCCGGCGGATGACGTCCTCCGTCGTCGCGACGACGCCGTGCTCCTGCGACAGGGCGCGCACCGATGTCCCCGGCAGGACGGGCCCCCAGCCGGCGCCGCGCGGCCGGCAGACCCGGCCGTAGATGCGGCCGTCCCGCGCGGAGACGAAATCCTCCTTCGACAGGTGGATGGCCCCGCCGTAGACGACGATCTCGCGCCGGCGCCCGTGGACGGCCACGACCGGGCAGGCCACGGCCGCCGCCACGTCCCGCTCGGCGCAGCTGCCGAGCTCGAGCTGGGTGACGTCGTAGAGGACGAAGTTGCCGGGACGGACCTCGTCGACGCCGTCGAAATCCTCGAGCCGGCTGCAGGACGGCGTGTCCCCGACCGAGATCTCGAGCCCGGCGAAGCCCGCCGCCTCCAGGGCCCGGCGGGCCCGACGCATCTTGTCGAGAGAGTCGGCGTGGCTGGCCGCGAGGGCTTCGGGCGTCCGGGCCGCGTACGTCCGGCCGTTGTGGGTCAGCAGGCCGCGCAGCCGCAGCCGCGGGAGCCGGACGGCCTCGGCGCAGACGCGGGCCTGTCCGGCCCGGTCGTTCCAGTCGAGCCCGGCCCGGTTGGCCCCGATGTCGATCTTGATCCAGACGTCGACGGGACGGCCGACGCCGGCCGCGAGCGCGGCCAGGCCGTCCGCGGCCTCGACGAGGACGCCCAGCTTCACGCGCCGGGCCAGCCGCCTCAGCCCGTCGATCTCCAGGATGTTGAGCGGGAAGGCGACGAGGATATCGCGCCAGCCGTCGGCCGCGAAGTACTCGGCCATGTCGACCGAGGACACGCTGATGGCCTCGACGCCGCTGGCGCGGAAGACGCGGCCGACGGCGCGGGACTGGTGGGTCTTGAAGTGGGGCCGGAAGCGCAGGCCGAGCCGGCGGGCCTTGGCGGCCATCCGCTCGATATTGCGGCGGGCCCGGCCCGCGTCGAGGACGAGGGCCGGCTTGATGTAGGTCGGCATGGCTGTGCTCTGTCCTAGTTCCAGTCCGTGACGGCGTTGACGGCCCGCCACAGCTCGCTGTCGAGCTCGTTGAAGAACGAGTCGGCCGCGGCGGGACGGGAGTTGAACAGGGCCACCCAGCTCAGGCCGTTGGCCGTCCGGACCATGATTGTCGACGTGCCGGGCAGCGATCCCGTGTGCCACCAGTTGGCGTCCCCGCCGGTCGGCCGGACCTGCCAGCCAAGGGCGTAATAGGCCGCGGCGCCGGCGTATTCGGCGAGCGGCGGGCGCTCGACCATGAGGTCGATGGAGCCCGGCTGCAGGACGTCGGGCGTCGCCGCGCGGCCGTCGACGGCCAGGGCGAACCGCAGGAGGTCGCGGGCCGAGGCCAGCCAGCCGCCGTGGGCGTCCATGGGCTCGAGGGCGAAGCCGCCGTAGGGCCAGGGGACCGTCTCCGACCCGGCGGTGAAGACGCTGGGGGCCATGGGGGCGCCGGCGTAGTCGTAGTAGACGACCTCGTTCGGGGCCCGGTCGGCCTCGAGCGAGCGGCCCAGCCGCATGCCGGTCGCGCCGGCCGGGGCCAGGACGGCCGACATGACGTAGGCGTCGTAGGCCTGGCCCGTGACCTTCTCGATGATCCGGCCGAGCAGGCAATAGCCGAAGTTCGAATAGGCGTAGACCGTGCCCGGGTCGTGGTCGAGGGGCTGGCCGGCCATGTAGCGGACGATGTCCGCCGCGGCGGCAGGGGGAGCGACGCCGAGGGCGGCGGCGATCTCCCGGGACCGGAACATGGGGTCGTAGCTCACGGAGCGGTCCCAACCGCCGGAGTGGCGGAGAAGGTCGCGGACGGTGACCTGGGCGAGACGGGGGTCGGGCGTCGAGCCCTCGGGCGGGACGACGTCGTCGAGGATGTCGAAGACGCGGGCGTCGAGATCGACCAGGCCGGCCTCGCGGAGCTTGAGGACGGCCGCGGCCGTGACCGGCTTGGACAGGCTGGCGACGCGGAAGAGCGAGTCGACGGTCGCCGGCGTCGACGCGGACTGGTCGGCCGTGCCGTAGGCGTCGGTCATGACGACGACGCCGTCGCGGGCCAGGGCGACCGCGCCGCCGGGGATATGCCATTTCGACATCAGGGCCGTGACGACGCGCTCGAAGCTCGCCTCGGGCGTGACGCCTTCGGGCTCGGGCGAGCCCGAGGACTGGCAGCTCGAGCCGGAGACGAGGGCGGCGGCCAGGACGAGGACGGTCAGGGCCGCGGAACGGCGGACAAGATCTTTCTTCATATCGGACTCCACGCGCGGCGGCGCGCCGCGCCGGCTCGCGGTCCCGGACCCGTTCAGGGGGCCGGGTCCGCGCGCGTCAAGATTTTTCCTGGAACACGAAGACGAAATCGACCATGCAGGGATAGTTGCTCGAGGTCATCTGGACCTCCTGCGGGTTCTTCAGCCCGATGCAGAGGCGGTAGGTCTTGCCGGCCTCGAACGACAGCCCCTCTTGGGGCTTCAGGGTCACGGTGTAGGCCGCCGCGCTCCCGATCCGGAGCGTTCGGAACCAACCCTCGGCCACCGGCGTGTTGCCGTCGAGGACGAGATGATAGAGCCGGTCGAAGCGGGCGAAGTCGACCCGGATCTCGAAGGTGATCTCCGACGCGGAGGCCTTCGTCACGGTGATGTAGCCCGGCGGCACGTTCTGGCCGTGGTAATAGGTGAGCTCGGGCTTGGCCTTGTAGGTCGAACAGCCCGCGAGGACGGCCAGGGCGGCGGCGGCGAACGTCATCGGTCTCATGAAGTCCCTCCTTGCCGACGGTCCGTGATAAGGACGGGTCCGCCCGTCCGGATGGACGCGAAACAGGCGTCGAGGGCCCGGGCATTGGCCAGGGCATCGGCGACGGGGACGCGGAGCGGCGCCCGTCCCAGGACGGCGTCGCCGAAGTGCTCGATCATGAGCCGGAACATGTCGGCCCGCGGCACGGCCAGGCGCTCGACGGCGCCGCCGCGCTCGACCTCGACGGCGACGTCGAAGTCCTTGGCCGAGAAGGCCCGGTCGAGGCGGAGCGTGCCCTCGTCGCCGGCGACGGCGAGCCGGCTCTGGAAGGCGGACTCGAAGCTCGCGTCGCACTGGGCGAAGCGGCCGTCCGGGAACTCGAGCAGGGCGGCCGCGGTCGTGTCGACGCCCGTGTCCGTGTCGACCCGGGCCCGGGCGAAGGCCGCGACCGGTTCGGCGCCGAGGAAGAGGCGGGCCGCGCTGACCGTGTAGCAGCCGACGTCGTAGAAGGCCCCGCCGCCCATGGCCGGGGACCAGCGGTAGTTGGCGCCCTCGCGGGCGAAGCGGAAGGTGAACGAGGAGTGGACCGAGCGGACCCGGCCGAGGCCGCCGGACCGGACCAGGCCTAGCGCCCGCTCGATCTGCGGATGGAACTTGTACATGAAGCCTTCCATCAGCAGGACGCCGGCGGACCCGGCCGCGCCGGCCATGGCCGCGGCCTCGGCCGCGTCGAGGGCCAGCGGCTTCTCGCACAGCACGTGCTTGCCGGCTTCCATGGCCCGGATGGACCACGGCGCGTGGAGATCGTTCGGCAGCGGGTTGTAGACCGCGTCCACGTCCGGGTCGGCGACGAGGTCGGCGTAGGTGGCGGCGGCGCGGGCGAACCCGAACCGGTCCGCCCAGGCCCTGGCCCGGGCTTGGTCACGGGCCGCGACGGCGGCCAGGACGCCGTTGCGCGACGCGAGGACGGCCGGGATGAAGGCCTTCTCGGCGATCCCGGCGCAGCCCAGGATGCCCCAACGGACCCTGCGGTCCATGCGCTCCTCCCCCGCCGTCAGATCTTCTTCAGCTTCTTGACGAAAGCCGGGTCGACGTCGCAGCCGAGGCCCGGCTTCTCGGGCAGCGTCAGCGTGCCCGCCTTGACGGTCATGCCGTCGACGATGGGATCGCTGACGTGCTCGGAGTTGCCGTCGAGGTCGGCGTAGACGATGTTGGCCTGCGAGGCCACGACGTGGGCCGCGGCCGTCAGGGCCAGGCGCGTCTCCAGCATGCAGCCGACCATGCAGCGCATGTTGGCCGCGTCGGCGATGTGGGCGATGCGCAGGGCATTGAGGATACCGCCGGCCTTCATGAGCTTGATGTTGAAGGTGTCGCAGGCCTCGGACCGGACGAGCTCGATGGCCTGGGCGGGGCTGAACAGGGACTCGTCGGCCATGATGGAGATGGGGCTCTGCTGGCGGACGGCGCGCAGTCCGGCCGTGTCGGCGGCCCGGACGGGCTGCTCGCAGAACTGGATGTTCAGAGGGGCCATGCCCTTCAGGGCGTGGAGGGCCTGGGGCACGGAATAGCCCTGGTTGGCGTCGATGCGCAGATCGACGTCGGGCCCGATGGCCTTGCGGACGGCCGTCATGCGGACGATGTCATCCTCCGGGTCCAGCCCGACCTTGACCTTGAGGGTCTTGTACCCCCGGTCGGCGTAGCCCTTGGCCTCGGCGGCCATATTCTCGGGCGTGTCGAGCCCGGTCGTGATGTCCGTCTCGAAGGTCGACTTCGTGCCGCCGAGGAGGCGGAACAGGGGCAGGCCGGCGACCTTGCCCAGGATGTCGTGGAGGGCCATGTCGAAGGCGGCCACGGCGCTGGGATTGGAGTGGACGATGGGCCCGATGAGCCGGAGAAGGTCGTCGATGGCCAGGGGGTCCTTGCCGATAAGCATGCCCCGGATGGCCGCGGCGGCCGCGGCGTTGGTGGCCTGGGTTTCGCCGGTGATGGGCGGGAATGGGCAGGCCTCGCCGAGGCCGACGATGCCCTGATCGGTCTTGACGCGGACGAGCAGGTCGTTGGCCGCGGTCATCTCGCCGATGGCGATGCGGAAGGGCGAGGTCAGGGGCAGGTCGAAGAGGTAGATCTCGACGTCCGTGATCTTGATCTTCTTGGCGGCGGCCCGGGCGTCCTCGAGCGCCTTGGACGGCAGGCCGTAGGCCTTGGTGCCGGCGGCGAGCGCGCCGAATCCGAGCATCTTCAGGAATCCTTTGCGGGTGAGACTCATGATGCCTCCGTGCGTGCGAAGTGGCGATACAGAAAACATTCTATAGCAGGAGGCCCGCGGTTTGACAAGGGCCGCCCGCGTTCATAAGGGGTAAATTTTTTTTCAGACGTCGCCGTTCGCGGCGCGGTCGCCGCGGGCCAGCGAAGCGAAGACGCCGGCGGCGCAGAGGGCGGCGAAGAAGAGGAAAGCGATCCGGGCGCTGCGCAGGAAGAGCGGGTAGACGGGGGGCGTGATGGGGACGCGGCCCATGACCAGGGCGAAGATCATGAGGACCGTCCCGGCGCTCATCATCTGGCCCGTCAGGCGCATGGTGCCGAGAGCCGCGGAGGCCACGCCGAGGTGTCGCCGGCCGACCGAGCCCATCACGGCGTTGGTGTTCGGCGAGGAGAACAATCCGAAGCCGAGGCCGAGAAGGGCCAGGCTGGCGGCGATGAAGCCGAAGCCCGTGTCCGGCCCGAGGAAGGCGAACAGGACCAGGCCGGCGGCCGACAGGGCCATGCCGGCCGAGGCCAGGACGCGCGGTTCGACCCGGTCCGAGAGCCGTCCGGCGAAGGGCGAGGCCACGGCCATGACGACGGGCTGGGCGATGAGGACGAGTCCGGCCTTGTGGGGCGGCAGCCCCTTGAGGTACTGCAGGTAGAGGCTCATGAGGAAGGCCACGGCCGAGGTGGCGCTGTAATTGAAGAAGGCGGCCAGGTTGGAGAAGGCGAAGATGCGGTTATGCCGGAACAGGCGCAGGTCGAGGAGCGGCGCGTCGCAGGCCAGCTCGTAGCGGACGAAACCGGCCAGGGCGGCGGCGCCGCCGGCCGTGAGGACGAGCCCGAGCACGGACGGCAGGCGCGAGAAGCCGTACATGAGCGCGACCAGGCCGGCGCCGAAGACGGCCGCGCCGGTCCGGTCGAAGCGCTCGCCGCGGGCGTCGGCCCACTCGCCGTCGAGCCGGGCCAGGGTCAGGGCCAGGGCGAAGGCCGCGACCGGGGCCGTGGCCCAGAAGACGGCCCGCCAGCCCCAGGCGTGGACGAGGAAGCCGCCGGCGACGGGACCGAGGGAAAGCCCCGTGTAGACGGCGGCGGTGTTGAGCCCGAGGGCGTGGCCGCGCTCGCCGGGCGGGTAGACGGAGGTCAGGATGGCCACGCCGGTGCCGAAGATCATGGCCCCGCCGACGCCCTGGACGCCGCGGCCGAGGATGAGCAGGACGGCCGACGGGGCCAGGGCGCAGAGGAGGGTGCCGGCGATGTTGACGGCGATGCCGAGGACGAAGATCCGCTTGCGCCCGACGAGGTCGGCCAGCCGGCCGAAGGGGACGAGGAACATCGCGGCGGCCAGGGTGTAGGCCGTCAGGACCCAGCCCAGGGACACGGCGCTGAGGCCGAACTCGCGGCCGATGAGGGGCATGGCCACGTTCGTGCCCGAGGCCATGAACGGCGTCAGGAAGGACGAGACCATGGACACGGTCAGGGCCGTCCGCCGCAGGGACAGGGAGTGATCGTCGCCGCGCATGTCGCGCGGTATTATACACCATCAAGACGGTACTTAAGACGGTGCCTGGCATTCACAGACGTCTGTTCTCCCCTGGAGATGTGAAGACCTGGCCCCAACGGGATGGGGTTTTTGGATTCGGCTCAGTCCGGGACGGCGCGGGAGGCGACGAGGGCCGCGCCGACGGCCGTGACGATCTGCGGGTTCTCGGGAACGATGACGGCCCGCCCGAGCTTGTCCGCGAGCGCCGCGGCGAAGGCCGGGTTGAGGGCGACCCCTCCCGCCAGCACGATCTCCCCGTCCGTGGCGAAGCGGGCGGCGAGCGGGTAGATCCGGTCGGCGATCGAGCGCAGCAGGGCCCGGGCGATCGACCGCCGGTCGCGCCCGGCCGCCAGGAGCGAGACGACCTCGGATTCGGCGAAGACCGTGCACATGCTGCTCAGCGCGAGGGGCTCGGCGTCCGGGCCGGCCTCGCGGCCGAACTCATCGAGACGCAGGCCGAGACGGGAGGCCATGACCTCGAGAAATCGGCCCGTCCCCGCCGCGCAGCGGTCGTTCATCTCGAAATCGGCGAACGGCCCGGGCCCGCCGCCGAGGAGGATGACCTTGGAATCCTGTCCGCCGACGTCGATGACCAGGCCGGCCGCGGGCCGCTGGAAGCGCGCGCCCAGGGCGCAGGCCGTGATCTCGGTCACGATGCGGCAATCGAGGTGGGCGTTCGCCAGGAAGCGGCCGTAGCCCGTCGCCGCGGCCCGGACATGATCCGTGCCGGCCAGGCGGGCCCGGACCCGGTCGAGCGTGTCGGGGCCCGTGTCGAAGATCTCGGACCGCCGGACCGCCCCGCCGGCCATCTCCACCAGCTTGGTCGTCCGGGAGCCGAGGTCGAGGCCGAGGAAGACGTCCGCCGCGGCCATGGCGCTCCCCTAACGCCCCGTGCCTTCGAGGAAGGCGTCGATCCGCAGGCGCAGCTGTCCGGTGTCCTCCTCGGAGTAATCGGTGACGATCTTGAGGCTGGGGATGCCGGCCTCTCTGAGGGCGTCGGCGACGGCCACGGCCTCGATGTTGTAGGTGTGGCAGTACTGGAGGACGTACTGGAGGACGCCGTCGACCCGGTGCTCGCGCGCCAGCCGGACGACGGAAGCCAGGCGCTCCTCGTTGGGGGAGAAGCAGGAGCAGTCGATGGCCAGATAGCGGTCGGCGACGGCGGCCAACTGGGCGTCGAGGTCGCCGTCGGCTTCCTCGACGAGGCGGGCGTAATAGCGCCAGCCCGTGCAGGTCTCGTCGCAGACGACGACGGCGCCGGCGGCCTCGACGAGGGCGTGGAGCTTCCAGTTGCCCATGACCGACGGGCATCCGGAGACCATGATCCGCCGGGCCCGCGGCGGCGCGACGCCGACGCCCCGCCGGACCCGCTCCGCGAGCTCGTCGTTGAGCTCTTCGAGCCGCTCCGTGAACCGGAGCGTGTCGTCGACGAGGGCCCCCTGCATGACCACGAGCGCGTCCAGGCCGCTGATCGGCGGGCTGGCCTCCTTGCGGAACTCGTTGAAACGGGCCAGGGCCCGGCGCTTGCGGTTCATGAGGCGCACGGCCGCGGCCAGCGCGGCCGGTTCGAGCCGACGCCCGGTCACGTCTTCGAGGCGGGCCCGGAACTGACGGACCTCGTCGAGCCAGAGGTCCCGGTCACAGGGGCCCTTCTTCTGGGGCACTTCGAGGACGTGGAAACCGCCGTCGCGCGCCAGCAGGTCCCAGGTCTTCTTCTTGGCGTCGCAGGTCGTCTCGCCGACGGCCAGGTCCTCGAGGGGCCCGTACGGACAGGTGTTCGACAGGGCCAGACCGAGCGTCGACTTGACCAGCGGGCAGATGTCCCGGGGCAGCATCTTCTCGGCGTACGGGATGGACGCCGCGGTGCCGCCGCAGAGAGCCACGGGAACGGCCTCCAGGGCCAGGACGATCTCCTCGGGGACGTAGACGCAGAACGTGCCGATGAACTTGTCGCCCGCTTCTCGCCTTGCGGCGATCTCCCGGACGCGCTCTCCGTGCGCGCCGCGGATGACGCCGTCGAAGTAGGCCATGCGGGCGGGCCGGTCCGGCCGCGACAGGACCGCGCGCTCGAAGCTGCGGTCGACGGCGTCGAAGATCCGGTGATGGAGCGCGACGTCCAGGCCGAGCTCCGTCAGGAAGTCGTCGTGGCTCATCGAACGGCCGCCTTTCCGCGCGCGGGCGCCTGTCTCGACGTCGATAGGGGGAGGCACGCACCTGCGGCCGACCGGCCGGGAGGGGAGGTCATTATAGGCCGCGCCTATGAACGGGTCAATCAGCTCAGACGGGGATTCCCTCTCTCAGGCTTTAGCTCGGGGATGTCCTCTGGCTCCCCGGCCCCCCGGGGAACGGGGAGCGAACCCGGTGAGCGGACCAGGCAGGTTCGGGACGGAGCACCCGGAGTCCCGATCCTGCGAAATATCTTAAGATATTTCCCTCCTCCAGCAACGGGGATCTGCGAGGACAATCCCCTCGCCGCTTCGAGAGGGAATCCAGGAATTCGGAGAAGGACCTGTTTTGCTTTTTAGCGGCGGAGGAAGCGGCGGACGAAATCGCGGGTCTCGCGGAGGCCCAGCAGGCGGGCCGCGACGAAGAAGACGGCCAGTCCGGCGATCCCGCAGGCGGCCACGCTAACCGCCGTCGCCACGAACGAGGTCCCGAGGCGGGCGGCCAGGAGGGTGTTGCCGAGCCAGGCCGCTCCCCCGCCGGCCGCGGAGGCCGCGGCCAGCCGCCCGGCATAGGCCGCCAGCGGGCCGAGGGGCATGGCCCCGATCTTGCGCGGCAGCAGGGCGTAGAGGATGCCGACGTTGAGGATGGCGGCCAGCGTCGTCGACAGCGGGAAGGCCAGGAAGCCCAGGACCCACATGAGCGTCGCGTTGAGGACCAGGTTGAGGGCGATCGAGGCGAAGCTGGCCATCATCGGCGTCCGCGAGTCCTTGTGGGCGTAGAAGACCGCGGCGACGTTGCGCAGGGCCGACATGAACGGGATGCCCAGCGTGTAGAGGACGAGGGCCCCGGCCGTGGCCACGGTGTCGGCCGCCGTGAAGCGGCCGCGCTCGTAGATGGCCCGCGTCACGGGCACGGCCAGGCCCACGATGAGGGCCGAGGTCGGCACGGTCAGGAACAGGACCATCTTCAGCGAATCCGAGAGCGTGGACTTGACGGCCCCGACGTCGTTGTCGAGGACCATCTTCGAGAGCGACGGCAGGGCGACGGTCCCGACGGCGATGCCGAACAGCCCCAGCGGCAGGTGCATGACGCGGAAGGCGTAGTTGAGCCAGCTGACGCTGCCCTGGGCCAGCGGCGTGACCAGGACCGTATTGACGAGGACGTTGATGCGCGTCCCGGCCAAGCCGACGGCCACGGGCACGAACAGGGCCATGACCCGGCGAAACCCGGGATCGCGGAAACTCAGGACCGGGCTCCAACGGAAGCCGCGGCGGCGCAGGGACGGCACCTGGACGAGGAACTGCATCAGCCCGCCGACGAGGACGCCGACGGCCATGCCGAAGATGGGCTCCTTGCCGCGCGCCGTGTACCACCCGAAGGCGGCCATGGGCACGAGGATCGAGAACAGGTTGAAGGCGGCCGGGGCGGCCGAGGGCACGAAGAACGAGCGCTCCGTGTTGAGGTAGCTCATGGCCCAGGCGGCCAGGCTGACGAAGACGAGGAAGGGGAAGAGCGCGGCGGTCAGCTGCGCCGTCAGGTCGATCTTGCCGGGGACGCGGCCGAAGCCGAAGGCGATGGCCTTGGCCAGCCAGGGCGCCGCGACGAACCCGATGAGCGAAACCGCGCCCGTGACGACGAAGAGGACGTTGAAGATGTTGGAGGCCAGTCGGTTCTGGGCCTCCTTGCTCTTGGCCTTCTCGGCCGTCAGGACCGGCACGAAGGCGGCCGACAGGGAGGTCTCGGCGAACAGGTCGCGCAAGAGGTTGGGGATGCGGAAGGCGACGTTGAAGGCGTCGGTCGCCGCGCCGACGCCGAAGAGGAGGGCGAAGACGGACTCGCGGACGAGGCCCATGACCCGGCTGACGGCCGTGCCGAGCGTGAAGGACCGGACGCCCCGCGAGATGTCTTCCATGCTCAGGCCATTATTGGCCAAGCGGGGCCCTCATGGCAAGGGAAGGCCGGGGCTTGCGTCGCGCAGCCGCCGGCCTATAATGGGCCCATGCCGTTCGACGACAAGACCGAAGCCCCCGACGACAAGGCCCTCGCGAAGGGATTGGGCAAGTCCAAAGCGCTCTGGGACGGGATCGTCGGCCACATCCGCGGAACGTATGTCCCCGTCACCGAGGCCTGGGGCTTCTACAAGGCTTGGTCGTTGCGGCTCAAGCGCAAGGACCGGACCGTCCTCTATCTCCTGCCCGGCGACGGCGGGTTCCGCTGCGCCTTCGTCCTCGGCGCCAAGGCCACCGAAGCCGCCCGGAAGGCCAAGCTCCCCAAGGCCGTCCTGAAGGCCATCGACGACGCTCCCGTCTACGCCGAGGGCCGCGGTTTCCGGTTCGAGGTCCGCACGGCCAAGGACGTCGTGACGGTCAAGACGCTGGCCGCGATCAAGATGGCGGGCTGAATCCCGCTCTCACCGGCGGTCACCGACCCACCCTCCTTCTTGAAGATCGTATTTGACACATATTCTGATTTATCTTATTATACTGAATAGTTTGATTCTGACATCCGTTCAGGAGGTGGGTATGGCCGGACGCGAGAAGAGCGACGAAAGCTGCTGCGCCGTCGAGGCCCTCATCAGCGTCGACGAGCGCGGCCAGATGGTCCTGCCCAAGGACGTGCGGGACGCCGCGGGCATCCGCCCCGGCGACAAGCTGGTCCTGATCGCCTGGAAGAAGGACGGGGCCGTCTGCTGCATGTCCCTGATCAAGGCCGACGAGTTGAAGGGCATGGTCCGGGGCAAGCTCGGACCGCTCATGAAGGACATCCTCACATAAAGGAAGGACCCATGACAGACAAAGACACCGAGATCAAGAAGCACGTCCGCGACCGGTACGCCCGGGCGGCGACGACCGGCTCATCCTGCTGCGGGCCCGCTCCCAGCCCCTGCTGCTGCGGCGGGACGCCGTCCCCGGAGGGGACCGAAGCCAGCCGGATGGTCGGCTATTCGGCCGAGGAGCTGGCGGCCATCCCGGCCGAGGCCGACCTCGGGCTCGGCTGCGGCAATCCGACAGCCCTGGCGGGCCTGAAGCCCGGAGAGACGGTCCTCGACCTCGGCTCGGGCGGCGGCATCGACTGCTTCCTGGCGGCCCGCGGGGTCGGCCCGACCGGCCGGGTCATCGGCGTGGACATGACCCCGGAGATGATCGACCGGGCCCGGGCCAACGCCCGCGAGACCGGCGCGGCCAACGTCGAATTCCGGCTGGGTGAGATCGAGAACCTGCCCGTCGCCGACGGCATCGTGGACGTCATCATCTCCAACTGCGTCATCAACCTCTCGACCGACAAGCCCCGCGTCTTCCGCGAGGCCTTCCGCGTCCTCCGGCCGGGCGGCCGGCTGATGGTCTCCGACCTGGTCCTGACGAAACCGCTGCCCGAGGCCGTCCGCCGGTCGGTCGAGGCCTACGTCGCCTGCATCGCCGGGGCCATGGTCAAGGACGAGTACCTCGGCGCCATCCGCGGCGCCGGATTCGGGAAGGTCGAGACCGTGAGCGAAAAGGCCTTCCCGGCCGAGCTGGTGCTCGAGGATTCTCTGGCCGGCGGCGTCGCCGCGAAGCTGAAGCTGTCCCGGGAGGAACTCCAAGGCCACGTCGGCTCGGTCGTCAGCCTGAACGTCGCGGCGACGAAACCGGGGGCCTAGCGCCGGTCTCGTCCCGTTCTTTGACACGCGGCGGCAGACGGACTATCCTCTGCGGGAGACAGGCGCGTTCTCCCGGGGGTGCAAATGGACCCTGAGCCCTTCCGCCGCGAGTCCCTCTTCGAAGCGGTGCTGAATACCGTCAGCGACGCCATCACGGTGATCGACAGGGACCTCAAGGTCCTCTATCAGAACGAGGCCGTCCAGAAGCTCTACGGGGCCAAGACCGGCGAGACGTGCTACGAGGCCTATCGCGGGCGCCGGGAGCCCTGCGAGAATTGCATCATCCTCGACGTCATCAAGGACGGTCGGCCCCAGAGCGCCCTGCGCGACATCCGCCTGCCGAATGGGAACATCTTGTGGATCGAGGTCTTCGCCGGGCCCTACCGGGACCGGGACGGCCGGATCATCGGCGCCGTGGAAGTCGTCCGCAACGTGACGGAGCAGATGAGGCTCACGGAGACCTGCGCGACCCTCCGCCGGGAGATCGAACGCCAGGCCCAGTTCCACAATATCGTCACCCAATCCAAGAGAATGAAGGCCATCTTCCGCCTCGTCGAACGGGTGGCCTCCACGACGAGCTCGGTCCTCATCACCGGAGAATCCGGGACGGGCAAAGAGCTCATCGCCCGGGCCATCGTCTTCAACTCGGACAGGAAGGACAAGCCCTACGTCACGGTCAATTGCGGGGCTATCCCGGAGAACCTGCTCGAGTCGGAGCTGTTCGGCCACGTCCGCGGCGCGTTCACGGGGGCCGTCAGGGACCATCCGGGCGTTCTCGAGGCCGCCGACGGCGGGACGGCCTTTTTGGATGAGATCGGCGAGATCCCGCCCGCGGCGCAGGTCAAGCTGCTCCGCTTCCTCCAAGAGGGGGAAATCCGCCGCGTGGGCGATACGAAGGTCCGGAAGCTCGATGTCCGGATCATCGCGGCCACGAACCGGGACCTCGAAGGGGCCGTCCGGGACGGGACGTTCCGGGAGGACCTGTTCTTCCGCTTGAACGTCATCCCCATCGCGCTCCCCCCGCTCAGGGACAGGAAAGAGGACATCCCGCCCCTGGCCGCCCACTTGCTCCAGCGACTCTGTGACGCGCACTCCCGCAACGTCACAGGCCTTTCTCCGGAGGCCCTGAAGGCCTTCATGACCTACGACTGGCGGGGAACGTGCGGGAGATGGAGAACGCCATCGAATACGCCCTGCACCTCACGGACGAGGGGAATCCCATCCGCCCCGGCCAGCTTCCCGCCAAGCTCCTCGCGGAGCCGGACACAGGGTGGAGCCCGGGCCGCTGCGTCTCGATCGAGGAGTACGCCAAGCGGGCCATCCTCGCGCTCCAGGCGGACCATTCCGAAGAACGGATCGCCGAGATCCTGGGGATCAGCCGGAAGAACCTGTGGGAAAAGCGGAAGCGGTGGAGCATCCCGAGACCGGGCAAGGACAAGTGACGCCCCGAGTCCATCGCCCGTCCGCTCGCCGGCTGGACGATCCTGCGGAACTCCGTTACGTATCGTAACCAGCCTCCTCCCTCTCTGTTGCTTTCGGTAACATCGCCCTGACGGCAGATCCTCCCCGCGCGCCCAGGAAATGTCTTTATGTGTATTGTATTCAATATGTTATTGAAGGCTTCGACCGTCCACGCAACCTTGGCATGCTTTCGGCAAAATGGGGGGTGTGGAACGAGAAGGACAAAAAGGCCCGAAGATGACAGAAGACAAGGATCGGCCTAAGACGGTCAGTACCTGTTTCGATGGATCGCCTTGCGCCGAGAACATGCAGAAGGCCCTTGGCGGAGGCGGGATCGGCTCGCTGTGCGAACGGCTATTGAGGTCCGCAAGGAAGACGCTCGGCCGTGACCCCCAAGGGCCGCGGGAAGCCATGAGACCGGTCCGGGAGGAGAGTACTCATTCGAATTCCCGAGCCGTCCAATGTCGGATGAAGGATCAAAACGACGGAGGTATGAAATGATCGAATCCCTGATGAAGCTCCACAAGTGCGCCCACTGCCCGATCGGGTGCCGGGCCTCACGGAAGCCCGGGTCGCTCTTCGGGCGCATCCATCGCTGGCACGCGACCTGGTGGCCGGGCTGGAAGCTCTACCAGGCGGAACTCGGCGCACGGACGGCTAAAGCCGCTCCGCGCGTCTGAAGTCCAGATCCGAAAAGACCATTCAGAGGAGGACATGAAATGAACAACCCGATGAAGGGCGTTGAAGCCGGCGATCCGTCCGGCGACCGCCGGCAGGGCCGGCGTCTCGATGAGATCTCCCTGGCCCTGGTCCTTATCATGACCGGAGCGATGTGGCTCTCTCCCGTGACACTGTTGCCCGAGGGCTCCTGGCTCGTGGGCCTGGGACTGATCGTGCTCGGACTGAACGCCGTCAGGCGCCTCCGGGGCCTCGAGGCGAGCGGCTTCGGCATCATCATAGGTCTGGTCGCGCTCGCGGCCGGGATCTCCCGATCATCCCCGGCTTGCTGATCGTCCTGGGCGCCGGACTGGTCCTCAGGGCCGCCGCCGGCGGCAAGCGCCGGACGGACCGGCCCGACGCGTCGTGAGCGGGGCGCCATGGACATCATGACGGTCATCGCCCATCCGAACCCCAAGTCGTTCTGCCACGCCCTCCTCGAGGAGTTCGACGCCGGATTGAGAGAGGCCGGGCCGATGAACTTCCCGGCCATCCTCAAGGGCTGGTTCGAGCGGGTCTTCTCCCCCGGCTTCGCCTACAGCCTGACGCCGGAGGGATGGCGCGGGGAGTCGGCCGGACGCATCCCGCTCTTCCGCCACGAGAAGGCCCTGGTCATCAACACGACCCACTTCAAGGAAGAGACTTACCAGGGCGACTTCGGCAAGGCCATGGCGCGGATCATCGACGACTGGGGACTGCGCTATCCCGGCGTGAAGAAGGTCGAGCACGCCTACTTTTACGGCGCCGACGTGTCGACGCCCGGGCAATGTCGGGACTGGCTCGCTCAGGCGCGCCGGTTGGGGCGCGAATTCGCCGCCTGATCGCCTTCCGTGAGCTCCCGGCGTATCTCCCGGATCAAGGCCGCGATCTCCGCGACGTCGGGGAACGAGACGGCCCCGGCCGGGCACCGGGGCTGGCAGCCGCTGCATCCGACCAGGCAATTGAGGGGCCGGGCGACGACGGGCCGGCCGGCCGTTTCGTCCCATTCGTAGACGCCGTGTTGGCAGAACTCATAACAGACGCGGCAGCCCGTGCATTTCGCAATTTCGACGGACGGATGCCAGGGGATCCGTTCCCGGGGGACCTTCCGCGCCGTCATGGCCGCTCCGCCGCGAAGAACCGGCGCCTGAAATAGAGCGCCACGTTGACCAGGCCGATCATGACCGGCACCTCGACCAGCGGCCCGATGACGGCGGCGAAGGCCTGGCCCGAGTTGATGCCGAACACCGCGACGGCCACGGCGATGGCCAGCTCGAAGTTGTTGCTGGCCGCCGTGAACGACAGCGTCGCCGCCTTGGGGTAATCCGCGCCCGCCCTCTTGCTCAGGACGAACGAGACCAGGAACATGACCACGAAGTAGATCAGGAGCGGGACGGCGATGCGCAGGACGTCGAGCGGGATCTTGACGATATACTCGCCCTTGAGCGAGAACATGACGACGATGGTGAAGAGGAGCGCGACGAGCGTGAGGGGGCTGATCCGGGGGATGAACTTGGTCTCGTACCAGGTCTTGCCCTTGAGCTTGATCAGGCCGAAGCGGGTCACGACGCCGGCCAGGAACGGGATGCCGAGGTAGATGAAGACGCTCTCGGCGATCTGCCGCATCGTGATGTCGACGGTCGTCCCCGCCAGTCCCAGCCAGGTCGGGAAGACGGTGATGAAGATGTAGGCGTAGACCGAGAAGAACAGGACCTGGAAGATCGAATTGAAGGCCACCAGGCCCGCGGCGTACTCGCGGTCGCCGCCGGCCAGGTCGTTCCAGACGATGACCATGGCGATGCACCGGGCCAGGCCGATCAGGATGAGACCGTACATGTACTCGGGCTTGTCGCGCAGGAAGACGACGGCCAGACCGGACATCAGGAGCGGCCCGATGACCCAGTTCTGGACCAGGGACAGCGCCAGGACGCGGCCGTTCTTGAAGACGTCGCCGAGCTCCTCGTATTTGACCTTGGCCAGGGGCGGGTACATCATCAGGATGAGCCCGACGGCGATGGGGATGTTCGTCGTGCCCGACTGGAACCGGTTGATGACGCCGACGACGGCCGGGACGAAGTAGCCCAGCCCGACGCCGGCGGCCATGGCCAGGAAGATCCAGACGGTCAGGTAACGGTCGAGGAACTTGAGTCTGGTGTTGCCGGGTGTCATGCCTTCCTCCTCTCGCCTGGCCGGGGCTCGCAGCCGTCGCGGGCGCGGATGCCCCGGCGGACGCAGTCCTCGAGCTTGCGGATGTCCCCCGCCCTGCGGACCGGACGGCCGAGGCCCGACCGCGCCAGGCCTTCGACCAGGCCGTCGACGAACGCGCGGGACCGCGGCGGGATCCGGTAGACCATCCAACGGCCCTGCCGGAGGTCCTCCACCAATCCCGCCTGGCGCAGGATGCGCATGTGGTGCGAGACCCGCGATTGCTCCATCCCCAGGATGTGCGTCAGCTCGCAGACGCAGAGCTCGCGCACGCCGAGGAGGAGCATGACCCGCAGCCGGGTCGGATCGGCCAGCGCCTTGAGGACCGTGACGGCGTCTTTCACGGGCATTGGATGACCCCCTGGGCCCACAGGCAGCCGCCGCAGGCCGGGAACGCGTTCCCGTAGCAGTCTTCGCCGTTCGTCTCGAGCAGCGAACAGCCTCCGCAGACGTGGCAGGGCGAGAAGTCGAAGGCCTTGACCTTGTCCCGGAAGCGGGCGTAGGCCTCGGACTCCCAGATGTCGGGAAGGGGCCGCTCGCGGACGCTGCCGAAGTCGTGGGCCCGGACCCGCCGCTCGAGGCCGTAGAGGAAGGTCCGGTGCGAATGAAGGAGCCCCATGCAGGGGCTGACCCGGCCGTCCCAGCGGACGAACGCGGTCCGGCCGTGGACGAAGCGGCAGCGGCGGCCGTCGACGGCGACGCGGTTGCCCATGAAGGTCAGGTTCTCGAATCCCTGGAGCAGGCGGAAGAGCGCGTCCTTGGTCGTGTCGTTGACGTCCATGCGGGGCAGGCTCAGCTCGGTCTTTCCTGGGGCGAAGGTGAACGTCTCCAGGGTCAGGGTCTGGAGGCAGAGCATCTCCTTCTCCATGGTCTCGCTGTAGGGCAGGACGTGGCTGACCAGGATGCGCCGGGCGCCGACCGAGCGGGCCAGGCGGTCGAGGTGGGGGACGTCCCCGAGGTTGGTCTTGGTGACGACGAAAGCGATGGCGATCTCGATCCCGCGTCCGTCGCGGCCGTTGCGGCGGGCCAGGCGGTCGACGTTCTCGAGGACGCGGGCGAAGCCGGCGCCCGGCCGGGCGGCGGCGAAGCTCTCCTCGGTCGTGCCGTCGAGCGAGATCCAGAGCGTGTCGAGGCGCTCCCGGAGGAGGCCGTCGACGAGGGCGTCGTCGAGGAGGGTCGCGTTGGTGGTCATCTCGGCCCGCAGGCCGAGCGCCTTGACGGCCCGGACCATATCCAGGATGCGGGGATGGGCGGTCGGCTCGCCGAAGCCGCCGAACATGACCGACTCGAGGTGGGGGAAGCGGCCGAGCCCCGCGACGAGGCCGTCGAACGTCGCGGCGTCCATGTCCCCCATGGGCTCGTCCCAGGTGTTGCGGATGCAGGTCCGGCAGGCCAGGTTGCAGCGCGAAGTCGGCTCGATATAGAGGCGGTTGAGGCTATGGATGTTGGGCAGGACCTCGGCCCGGCCGTTCTCGAGGACGACCTCGAGCTTGGCGCCGGGGAACAGGCCGAGCGACCTGGCCAGCTCCGGAGGGACGGCCAGGGCGCCGTTCTCGAACCGGAGCTCGTGGACGTCGCGCGGGCCGGAAGGACGGGCCGCGGACGGTCCCCATCCGGCCTTCTCGTGATAGGCGAGGAGACCGGTCCCTTCGGGCATGTCCCGGGCGAATTTGGGGGCGTTCATGGGGCCAACATATGAAGATATATTCATATATTAAAAGCGGATGGCTGTCAACGCGGGTCACGGCCGGCCGGGCCCGGAGCGGGCGGCCCCTGGTCACGGCCCGCGATCCGGGTTAGAATCCGGGCATGCGCGGCAAGGACATCGTTCGGTTCACGGGTATCGTGTTCGCGGCGGCCGGCCTGGCGGCCTGCGGCCGCGACCGGGCGGCGGGCGGAGCGGGCGGGCCCCTGCCCTATCGCGACGCGTCCCTCCCGGTCGAACGGCGGGTCGAGGACCTCCTCGGGCGGATGACGCCGGCGGAGAAGTTCCGCCAGCTGTTCATGGTCGCCGGAGACCTCGACGCGGGGACGGCGGCCTACGGGGACGGGATCTTCGGGCTCCAGGTCCGGGGCGACGCCGACGCGAGGGGCGCGGCCGCGAGGATCGACGCCATCCAGGAGTTCTTCGTCGAGCGGACGCGGCTGGGCGTGCCCATCGTGCCCTTCGAGGAAGCCCTCCACGGCCTGGTCGCGCCCGGGGCGACGGCCTTCCCGCAGGCCATCGGGCTGGCGGCGACATGGGACCCGGCGCTCGTCGGCGAGGTCGCCGGCGCCGTCGCGGCCGAGACGCGGAGCCGGGGTATCCGCCAGGTCCTGTCGCCGGTCGTCAACATCGCCCGCGACGTCCGCTGGGGCCGCGTCGAGGAAACCTACGGCGAGGACCCGTATCTCGCCTCGAGCCTGGCCGTCGCCTTCGTGCGGGCCTTCGAGGAGCGGGGCGTCGTGGCCACGCCCAAGCACTTCGTCGCCAACGTCGGCGCGGGCGGGCGCGACAGCTACCCCATCGCCGACGGCGAGCGGGCCCTACGGGAGATCGACTTCCCGCCCTTCCTGGCCGCGATCCGGGAAGGCGGGGCCCGGTCGATCATGACCGCCTACAATTCCTGGGACGGGGTGCCCTGCTCCATGCACCCGCGGCTGCTCACGGACATCCTCAAGGGCGAGTGGGGGTTCGGGGGCTTCGTCATCTCGGACGCCTGCTCGGTCGGCGGGGCCTTCAGCCTGCACCTGACGGCCGATTCCTATCCCGAGTCGGGGCGGCAGGCCTGGGCGGCCGGGCTCGACGTCGTCTTCCAGACGGAGATCGGCCACGCGGCGCTCTTCGAGCCGGCCATCCTCGAGGGCCGGGTGGCATCGGCGCGCGTCGACGACGCCGTGCGGCGCGTCCTGCGGGCCAAGTTCGAGCTGGGCCTGTTCGAGGACCCGTACGTCGATCCGGACGAGGCCGGGCGCACGAACGGGGCGCCCGGGCACCGGGCGCTGGCCCGACGGGCGGCCCGGGAGTCCGTCGTGCTGCTGAAGAACGCGGCGGGAACTCTGCCGTTGAAAGCGGAAGGCGGGCCGCGGTCCATCGCCGTCATCGGGGCGGACGCGGTCGAGGCCCGGCTCGGCGGCTACAGCCGGCCGGCTGGACGCGAGGTCTCTCTTCTCGACGGCGTCAGGGAGCGGGCCGCGGGGTTGGGCGCGGAGGTCCGCTACGCGGCGGGCTGCGGCCGGACGGACGGGGTCGGAAAGGACGGAGAGGCCGCCATCGCCGAGGCCGTTCGTCTGGCGAGCGGCGCCGGACTGGCCGTCATGGCGGCCGGCATCGAGGAGGGTGAGGCCCGCGACCGGTCCGAACTCCGGTTGCCCGGACGGCAGGCCGAGATGATCCGGCGCGTGGCGGCGACAGGGACGCCGACAGTCGTCGTCCTCTTCGGCGGGAGCGCCGTGGCTATGTCCGAATGGCTCGAAGACGCCGCCGCGGTCCTCATGGCCTGGTATCCCGGCGAGGAAGGCGGACGCGCGGTCGCCGACGTCCTCTGGGGCGACGCGGACCCCGGCGGGCGCCTGCCCATCACCTTCCCGCTCGCGGTCGGGCAGCTGCCGCTCGTCTACAGCCACAAGCCGACGGGGCGGTTCGACGGCTACCTCGACCTCCCGGGCGATCCGCTCTTCCCGTTCGGGTTCGGACTGAGCTACACGGAGTACGCCTACGGGGACCTGCGGATCGAGCCGGCGGCCATCGCCCCGGGCGGCACGGCGCGGGTGTCGTGCCGGGTGACGAATACAGGCGGCCGTGCGGGCACCGAAGTCGTCCAACTCTATGTGCGCGACAAGCTGGCTTCGGTCGTTCGCCCTGTACTCGAGCTCAAGGGCTTCCGCAAGGTCGCCCTCGGGCCGGGCGCCTCGGCCGAGGTGACGTTCACGCTCGGGCCGGAAGAGCTGTCGATGCTCGACGCGGCCATGAAGCGGGTCGTCGAGCCGGGCGGGTTCGAGGTCCGCGTCGGCCGCTCGTCCCGCGACCTCCCCCTCTCCGGCCTCCTGACCGTCAAATAAAAAGTAGGTGCCTGGCATTCACAAACGCTATTCTCCCCCTGGAGTTGTGAAGACCTGGCACCGTTTTCCGCTTCAATCGTCCCCGGCTTGGCCCGTGAGCAGGCGCTTCTGGGCCTTTTTCTCGGCGTACGGGCGCGGCACGTAGACCGGCTCCCCGGTGATGGGATCGAGCCCCGTGTGATACATGCAGGTCGAGCGGGTCATGGGCGTCGGCGTGAAGATCTGGACGCCCTCGACCGGCTTCTCCCCGCTCCGCTCGAGCTCCCGCAGGAAATCGGCCAGCTCGCGGGCCTCCTTCTCGGTCGTCCCCGGATGGGCGACCATGAAGTAGTACTTGAGGTGCTGGGGCCGGCCGCCCTTCGGGTCCGCGACGGCGGCGAAGAGCTTGCGGAACTCGTCCAGCCGGCGGCGGCCGCCGCTCTTGTTCATGAGCTTGAGGACCTTGTCCGAGACGTGCTCGGGGGCGATCTTGAGCAGGCCGGAGACGTGATGGCGGACGAGCTCGCGGACGTAATCGGGGCACTCGACGGCCAGGTCGTACCGGATGCCGCTGCGGACGAAGACCTTCTTGACGCCCGGCACCTTGCGCGCGGCCCGCATCAGGGCCAGGAGGCGGCGATGGGCCCCCGCGACGTGGGCCCCGTCCAGGCCGTACATGTTGGCCGTCGGGCCGCCCAGGTCGTCGACGATGCCCTTCCACTCGGGGTGCTTCGTCATCCGACGGATCTCCTCGAGGATGGAGGCCTCGCTCCGGGAGACGATACGGTCGCCCTGGTGGAGGGACAGGGCGCAGAACGAGCACCGGCCGACACAGCCGCGGTGGGTCTGGACCGAGAAGCGGGCCATGCCCAGCTCGGGGAAGCCCTCGGGGATGCGCCGCGTGAACGGCAGTCCGTAGACGCGGTCGAGGTCGGCCGGCGCGTAGTCGGGCGCGGGGTACTGGACGACGAAGCGGTTGGCGTGCTTCTGGGCGATGGTCTTGCGGTTGGTCAGGCGCTTCTGGGCCTCGGCGAACCGGGCCTTGTCGTCGCGGACCTCTTCATAGGACGGGACGACCAGGGCGCCCGCGGGCGGCTCGGACCGGATGACGGCCGTGCCGCGGACGCCGTCGAGCCCCTCGCTGCGCCCGAGGCGGCGGGCGATCTCGACGGCCTGGAGCTCGCCGGGGCCGTAGACGAGGATATCGGCCCGGGTGTCGAGGAGGATGGAGCGGCGGACGTCGTCGCCCCAGTAGTCGTAGTGGGCGAAGCGGCGGAGCGAGGCCTCGATGCCGCCGAGGACGATGGGGACGCCCTTGTGGAGCTCGCGGAGGCGGTTGGCGTAGACGATGACGGCCCGGTCGGGCATCCGCGACTTGAACGGGGCGTTAGGATCGACGGCCCGCTCGCGCTTGAGCGGGGTGTAGTTGACGAGCATGGAGTCGATGGAGCCCGAGGTGACGCCGAAGAACAGCCGCGGCCGCCCGAGCTTCAGGAAATCGTCCTTGCCCTTCCAGTCGGGGCACTCGATGACGCCCACGGCCAGGCCCTCGGCGTCGAGGACCCGGGCGATCATCCCGACGGGCGAGAGCGGGTGGTCGGCGTAGGGCTCGCCGCTGACCAGGATGACGTCGAACCCCGTGCCCTCGGTGGCGATCATGGGTCTATTCTACAAAAACGGGGACATGATACCTATTTCCGTTTTTCACGTGAGGGATCGGTCCCCTTCGTATCCCCTCAGACAGGCAAAAAAGGAAATAGGTATCATGTCCCCCATTTATTCTTTCGGGAGGGCGTAGAGGCCGAAGGCGGCGTTGGCCAGCAGGACGGCGCCGGCGACGATCATCGGCACCTGGAGGCCGGCCCGGAAGCCCAGCCACGAGAACAGCAGGCTCCCGGCCATGTGGCCCGTCGTCTGCAGGGCCATCAGAAGGCCGGCGCTGCCGCCGATCGTGGCCGTTCCGAACAGGCGCGACATGGTCAGGATGACGAAGGCCCCCATCAGGCCGTCGCCGCCCTCGTGGAGGAACCGGAACAGGAACGACAGGCGGACATCGCCGACCGTCATCAGGATGAGGCCCAGGCCGGACAGGGTCATCCCGGCCAAGAACAGCCGCCGGTTGCGGACCGGGTCGAATTTCAGTCGCCCGACGAGGAAGGCGGCCCCGGCCAGGGCTAGATAGGCCCCGGCCATGTAGAGGGAGACGCCCGAGTCGCTCAAGCCCAGGCGGGTCTTCAGGAACGGCCCGTAGACCGTCAGCTCCGTGCCCCAGTGCAGAGCCAGCAGGACCAGGAAGGCCGAGAACAGGAGCGTCCGCCGGTTGAAGACGCTGAAGCGGTAATCCCGCAGCGAGACGGCCGCGAACCGCTCCTCGCCGAGGCCGCGCACGGCCGCCGCCGCGCCCAGGCACAGGACGGCCATGACCGCGAGCAGGGTCCGAAAGCCGGCGACGCGGGCGACGAAGCTGCCCATGAGCAGCCCGGCCGGCGGCCCGAGCGACAGCCAGCCGACGTAGCGGCCGTACTTGCGGTTCGGGTCCGTCTCCGCCCGGTCCTTGAAGTACAGACTGTTGATGGAGACGTTGAAGGCGTTATTGGCCACGCCGAGGAGCAGGAAGGCCGCGGCCATGGGCGCGACGCCCCGGATGAAGCCCAGCGCCGCGAACAGGGCCGACATGGCAAGCAGGGCCGCCCCCATGACGGCTTTCATGGACACGCGGTCGTTCAGCCAGCCCGTCGGGAAGGAGAAGACCATGGGGGCCGAGGCGAACAGGGCCACGATGACGCCGATGCCCGCCCCGTCGAAACCCAGCTCGAGGAAGCGCAGCGGGGCCAGGAAGGCCACGGTCGTCACGGCCATGGTTCGGATGAAATTGAGGACGTGGACCCGGCGCATGCCGGCCATTATACAAAGAAAAGGGGGACATGATACCTATTTCCTATTTCCGGGAACGTCAGCGACAGGCGGGAAAATAGGAAATAGGTATCATGTCCCCCATTTGATCATTTCTTCTTCAGGTCGACGTTGCCGCTGAAGCTCTTGAGGACGAGCGTGGCCCCGCCCTTGCCGACCGTGCCGCGGACTTCCTTGGGCGTGATCTTCCCGGACACGGTGATCTCGAAGTCGCTGTCGATGTCGCCGCTGAAGGTGTTGGCTTCGAGGTCGAAGGACGAGCCGGCCGGGATGGACATCCGGATGTCGCCGCTGTGGGCCTTGAGCTCGTAACGGCCGTCCGGCTCGACGGCGCCGATGTAGGTAACGTTGCCGCTGACCGTCTTGACGCTGACCGTCCGCGAGCCCGCGACATCGGTCATCCGGACGTCGCCGCTGACCGTCTCGGATCCCACCGAGCCCTTGATCTTGTTCGCGGTGATGTTCCCGGAGACGGCGTTGATGAAGAGGTCCCCGGCGATGTTCTCCACGACGAGGTCGCCGCTGACCAGCTGGACCTCGGCCCCGGCCGCGCCGGCGAGGTCGACGTTGCCGCTGACGCACTCGATCTTGGCCTTGCCGCCGATCGGGGCGACATCGACGTCGCCGCTGACCGACTTGAGGTCGACGGCGGCCGCCTCGGGCACCCAGACCTTGTAGTCGACCGAGACGTTGATGGAGTTGCCGCCCCAGAAGCCGCCGCTCTTCTTGGGGTACTTCGTCTCGACCCGGACGGCGTCGCCGTCCTTGGTCACCTCGATGGTCACCAGCCCGGCGTTCTCCTTGGCCTTCTCGAGCGAGTTGGCTTTGGACGTCTTGAGGGCCTCGATCTTGACCTGGGCTTCCTTCCAGGTCATGACCGCGATCTGGCCGGAGACGTTGCTCAGATAGAGTTTGCCGTTCTTGGCCAGGGCTTCGGTCTTCTCGAACTTCTCCTCGTACTTCTCGTCGGCCAGCGCCGGCGCCGCGACGAAGACGGCGGCGAAGACCAGCGCGGCGGCGATCGTCAGGGCCTTCTTGAGGTTCGTGTTCATGTCGGTCCTCCTTCTCTCGTCGCTTATCAGATGATCGGCCGGCCCGGCGCGGCGTCCCCGTCCCCCCGGCGGAGGTCCAGGGCCGCGTCGAGCAGCGTGATCTTTCTCGTATAGGCGGCCAGCAGGTAGTTGCGGGCCTCGAGGTCGTCGGGCTCGGCCGTGACGGCCGCCCGGCAGGCCCGGATGGTGGCGTCGACGACCGACAGGTTCCGGTCGAAGAACTCGGCCACCTCGGGCGCCAGCACGCCCTTCTGGGCCGCGAACGCCTCCCCGAGGACCCTGACGGCCTGCTCGTAGTGCGCTTCGGCTTCGTCGAGCTTGGCCAGGGTGTAGGCCTCGCCGCCGCGGGCCGCCGCCGAGGCCTCGTCCCGCCCCAGGCGCCGCCCGCCGACGATCCCGGCCGCGACGAGGACGACGGCCAGCGCCGTTACCCCGGCGTACCGGACGGCCGGCAGGCCCATCCCGAAGAGCGGCCGGCGGTCGAGCCGGGCCCCGACGGCGACCGGCCGCTCGGCCCTCTCCGCGAGCCGGGCCCGGATATTCTCCCAGACGCGGTCCGACGGCTCGGGCGTCTCGAGCGCGGCCGTCCGCCCGGCGATCCGCTTCATATCCTCGCGCAGCTCGCGGCACTCCGGGCAACGGGCCAGGTGGCGCTCGAGCCGCTCGAACCGGCGCGGGGAGAGCTCGCCGTCCACCGACCGGCTGATCTCTTTTCGGGCTTTACCGCATCTCATCGTCGCGCTCCCTCAGACGGCCCCTTTGGCCCTCAGGAAATCCCGCACCTTGAGCCGGGCCTTGAAAAGCTGGGACTTCGAGGTCCCGACGGCGCAGCCCAGGGTCCGGGCGATCTCCTCGTGCTTGAAGCCCTGGACGTCGTGCAGGACGAAAACGCTCCGCAGGCGCGGCGCCAGCCGGCCGATGGCCTCCTCGAGCGGCCCCCGCAGGTCATTCTCGACGGGCTCGCCGGCCCGGTCCTCGAGGCTCGCTTCCACGTTCTCGAGGGGCACGGTCCGGTCGGCCTGGACCCGCTTCTGCCGCAGGTGGCTGTAGGCCGTGTTGACGGCGATCCGGAAGATCCAGGCCGGGAAGGTCGCGGCGTCCCGGACGTCGGCCATGTGGCTGAAGGCCTTCAGGAAGACGTCCTGGAGCAGGTCCTCGGCGGCGACCCGGTTCTGGGCGTAACGGTAGAGGAGGCCGAAGACCGGCCCCTTGAACATGCCGTAGAGGGACTCCAGGGCGGCCGCGTCGCCGGCCCGGCCCCGGGCGACGAGGTCGTCCAGGCGGGCCCGGTCGATCGAGCCCCAGCCCGTTCCTTCCCCCTTGTCCCCGCCCATGGCTAGGAGCGCCTCCCAGAAGGCTTCGTGGTCCGCACGGAGGCTATTATCGCCGAATCGGCCGTCCATCGCCAGGACCAGGGTGCAGGCGCTCATTCCGTTCACACCCCTATAGATGTGAACGGGCCCGAAAGGGTTGCCTGGGGCCGGCAGGTTCCGGGGGCCCGTCAGGCCGGCCCTTGGGCGTTGTCCGCCTCGACGGCCTCCTCCAGACGGTCCAGGAAATCGGGGATGGCCGAGGTGACCCGGTTCCAGCTCGGGATGAGGGGCGAATAGAGGGGGTCCTCCATGAACTCCTTCCCGGCGATCTGGATGGCCCGGGTGAAGGCCTCGACCATGACCGTCTCCAGGTGATAGTCGAAGGTCAGGCCGTTGAAGTCGGCGTCGTCGCGGTAGCTTTTGACGGCGTCCTTGGCCGTGCGCTGGTAGTTGACGACGAGCGTCCGCAGGGCGCTCTCGCTGAGGACGATGCTCTCGACGGCCAGGTTGCGGAAGACGGACTTGGCGATGTCGACGGCCATCTTCATCAGGCCCGTGCGCGGATCCTCGGCCGAGAGCGGCTGGTGCTTGTGCTCGTAGGTCTCGCAGATCTCGGCCTGGCAGATGCGCCGCAGGGAATAGTTCCGGAAGACCTCGGCCAGCGTCTCGACCTCGAGTCCCCAGTCGCTGGGGATGCGGTTGATGCGGGCCAGGTCGGCGACCATCGAGAACTCCCCGGCCAGGGCGTAGCGGAAGCTGTCGAGGTAGACCAGGAAGGGCAGGTGGCCGAAGAGCTTGATGAGGCTGCGGACGAGCGGGGTGACGAAGAGCCGCGTGACCCGGCCGTGCATGCGGTCCGTGACCCGGGCGTAGTAGCCCTTGCAGAAGGCGTAGTCGATGTGGGGCGAGGCCACCGGGTAGAACAGCCGGCCGACCATCTCGCGCGAGTGGTTGACGATGTCGCAGTCGTGGAGGCAGATGACCTTGCTCTCTTCGCGGGCCAGGACGTAGCCGTAAGCCGTCCAGGCCGACCGGCCCTTGCCGTCCTCGCCAGCCGAGAGGTCGTTGGCCTCCAGGAGCTTATAGAGGTCGAGGAAGCGCGGCCCGGAGGCCCAGACGATCCGGTGCCGCTGGGGCAGGATGGAGAACAGCTCGCGGACCTGGGCGAAGTGGGCCGGGTCGTCGGTCCGGCCCAAGGTGACGACGACCTCGTTCAGGTAATCGAGCTCCCTGATGTTGGCCAAGATCCCCCGGAGGGCCGGGGAGTCGAGCTCCTTGGGCGTCGTGGGCAGGACCAGGGCCAGGGGCCGGTGCCGGTTGAACTCCCTGAGGTCGTCTTCGAGACGCTCGAGATGGAGCGCCCCCAAGCGATGGAACGTGGCCACCACGCCGGTCTGATAGAAGTCGGCCATGCGCGCCTCCTTTCGAAGAGATTGGCCTCCCGGCGCCCGGCCCGCGGGTCAGGCCGCGCCGCGGAGGATATCGAGGACGGCCTCCCGCCAGCCCTCGGGCCCCGCGTAGGGGGCGACGACCAAGCCCGGCAGGTGGATCGCGCCGGCGTGGCCGCCGTCCGGCTTGCGGACGAGGACGGGGAGGTCGACCTCCCGGAGCATGGGCTCGTCGTTGGGGCTGTCGCCCAACCCGGCCGTGCGGACGGGGCCGCGGCACCGGACGAAGAGCTCCGTCAGGGCCCGGACGGCCAGGCCCTTGTCGCTGCCGCCGACGAGGTGGTGGAAGCGGCCGCCGCTGACGATCCGCAATCCCTCGGCCTCGGCCGCGGCGACCACCCGGGACAGGGCCGGCCCGTCGGCGCCGACGAAGGGCTCGTCGTACTCCCGCATGGCGGCCAGGGCGGCCTCCTCGCGGGTGAAGCCGCAGAGGGAGGCGATCTCCTCGACGGCCATGTCGCCGAAACCGCGAAGCGGGAGGCCGGTCGCCGTCCGGATGGCGCCGAGGGCCCGGCGCAGCTCCCCGTACGGCCGGCCGAACTCGAGGAGGCCGTAGCACCCCTCCCGCCGGTCGAAGGCGGCGTCGGACCCGAAGTAGCCCTCCGGGACGAACACGGCCCCGCCGTTCTCGACGATGAAGGGGTGGACGTTGGCCAGCGACCGCCGCCAGCGCTCGGTCTCGAGACGGGTCTTGCTGGTGCAGAAGACGAGGGGCACGCCGGCCTCGAGGAGGGCCTCGAGCGCCGGGCGGGCCGGCTCGAAGGAGTAGGTCCGGTGTTCGAGCAGGGTGCCGTCGAGATCTGTGAAAACGACCAAGGACATCCGCTTCATCTCACTTCCTCGCAATGTATTCCCAGAAAAGCCGGGAGGCGATAACGGAGCGGGCCTTTTTATGATAAAGGCCGAACGGCGGCTTGTCAAAGGGAAAAGGGAAGTTGACTTGCCCGGCCCCGGCCTTTACCATAGGGATGCCCATCGGCCCGAAAGGAGACCGGACCCGTGGCCTACGACACCGCCCTCCGCTACTACACGTCCAAGCGCATCGAGGAGATCGACACGGCCGACATCCTCGTCGGCATCCCCTGCTTCAACAACGAGCGGACGATCGCCCATGTCCTCCAGCGGGTGACGCACGGCCTCGACCGCTACTACCGCGACATGCGCAACGTCATCCTGGTCGCCGACGGCGGCTCGACCGACGACACCCGCGAGGCGGCCCGCGACTACGAGATCAAGCCCTGGCAGGAGAAGATCGTCTCCATCTACCGCGGCCCGGGCGGCAAGGGGACGGCCCTGCGCTCGGTCTTCGAGGCGGCCGAGCGGCTCGCCGTCAAGGCCTGCGTCGTCGTCGACGCCGACCTGCGCAGCATCACCTCGGATTGGGTCCTCGACCTCCTCGACCCGGTGCTCGAGACCGGCTACGAGTTCGTCGCCCCCGTCTACCTGCGGCACAAGTACGACGGGACGATCACCAACAACATCGTCTACAACATGACCCGGGCCCTGTACGGCAAACGGCTGCGGCAACCCATCGGCGGCGACTTCGCCTTCTCCCGCGAGGTGGCCCGCTTCTACGCCTCCCAGGACGTCTGGGAGACCGACGTGGCCCGCTACGGCATCGACATCTGGATGACGACCATGGCCGTGACCCAGGGCTTCAAGGTCTGCCAATCCAACCTGGGGGTCAAGATCCACGACGCCAAGGACCCCGCGGCCCACCTCGGCCCGATGTTCCGGCAGGTCGTCTACGTCCTGTTCTCGCTCATGGAGAGGCTCGAGTCGGACTGGCGCAACGTCCGGGGCAGCGTCTCGGTCGAGACCTTCGGCCGGACGACCGATCTCCAGCCCGAGGAGGTGGCCGTCGACCTCGACAGCCTCGTCGAGCGCTTCAAGACGGGCTTCCAGCAGTTCGGGCCGCTCTGGAAAGAGATCTTCTGCGCCGACTGCTACGAATCCATCCGCCGGGCCGCGGAGAAGCCGGTCGCGTCGTTCGAGCTGCCGCTGTCGACCTGGGTCCAGATCCTGTTCGAGCTGGCGGCGACCTTCCACGCCTGGACGCGCAACCGCTTCAAGATCATCGAGCTGGTGACGCCCCTCTACTACGGGCGGGTGGCCTCGTTCGTCAACCAGACCCGCGACATGTCCTCGGAGGAGGCCGAGCGCCTGGTCGAGGAACAGGCCCTGGAGTTCGAGCGGCAGAAGGACTATCTCGTCGCCGTCTGGGACAAGGCCAAGCCGGCCTAGGCCGGGCCCCACTTCATCAGCACGGGCGGGATGAGGGCCAGGGCGGCGAACAGCACCCACAGGACGAGCAGGGGCACCATCCACTTGGCCCACTTCTCCCAGCGCAGCCCGGCCAGCCCCAGGACGCCCATGGTCACGCCCGACGTCGGCAGGACGGGGTTGATGTACTCGGCGAACTGGAAGGCCAGCACGGCCGTCTGCCGGGTGATGCCGACGAGGTCGCCGAGCGGGGCCATGATGGGGATGGTCAGGGCGGCTTGGGCCGTCCCCGAATGGACGAAGAAGTTGATGACGCACTGCGACAGGAACATGATCTGGGCCGAGAGGACCGGGCTGAAGCGGGAAATGCCCCCGGCCAGGCCGGCCAGGATGGTGTCCATGATCCGGCCGTCCTGGGCCACGATGAGGATGGCCCGGGCCGTGCCGATGATGAGGCAGGCGTTGACCATGTCCTTGACGCCGTCGATGAAGGCCCGCCCGAACTCGTCGCCCTTGAGCCCGCCGGCGATCCCGGCCAGGATGCCCATGGCCAGGAAGACGCCGCCGATCTCGTTGATGTACCAGTGCTCGATGAGGATGCCCAGGACCATGGCCGCGAAGCCGGCCGCGAACACGCCCAGCACGAGCTTCTGGCGGACGGTCAGGGGGACGCGCTCGAGGACCGGCTTGTCGACGCTCAGCCGCTGCCGCTTCTCCTGGTCCTCGTCGTAGGTCGGGCTGAGCCGCGGGTCCTTGTGGATGCGGGCCGCGTAGACCATGACCACGGCGATGGCGATGGCCGTCCCGATGGCCCAGATGACGATCCGGTAGCCGAGCCCCGAATACATGGGCAGGCCGGCGATGCCCTGGGCGATGCCGACCGTGAAGGGATTGAAGAACGCCCCGGCGAACCCGGCCGCCGCGCCGACGAAGGGCATGGCCACGCCGACGATGGTGTCGTAGCCGAGCGACAGGGCCAGCGGCACGAAGACCAGGATGAAGGGCATGGTCTCCTCGCACATGCCCCAGACACCGCCCCCGATGGAAAAGATGAGCATGACGACCGGGATGAGCAGGACGCGCAGGGCCTTCTGCCGGCCGAAGGCGAAGGCGATGTTGCGGATGACGGCCGTGATGGCCCCGGTCTGCTGGATGACGTTGAAGGCCCCGCCGACGACGAACAGGATGGCGATGATGGCCCCGGCCTCCATGAAGCCGCGGATGGGCGAGACGAGCAGGCCGCCGAGGCCCTGCGGCTCGCTGGCCACCCGGGCGTAGGACCCGGCCACGGGGACCTGCCGACCGTCCTTCTCGACCCGCTGGTACTCGCCGCCCGGGATGAGCCAGGTCGCGACCACGGTCAGGACGACCATGGCGTAGATGAGGATGAGGGTGTGGGGGAGGCGGAGCGGTTTGGCGCTCACCGGGCCGGCTCCTCGACCGCGCCGGTCGCCGGGTCGTAGATGTCGCCGGCGAGCAGGACGTGGGCCGTGAGGCCGTGGCCGCCGAGGCGCCCGTCCGCGGACCGGAGGGTCTTGGCGCGCCGGGCGTCGTAGACGACGACCTGGCCCTCGCCGAGGACCTCGTACTTGCCGTCGGGCCGGACCAGGACGGCCGTCGACTCCTCGATGCCGACGCCGACGAGCGTGGGGTTCTCGAGGACGACGCTGATGAGGCGGTTGTGGCGCTTCCGGGTGACGAAGTGCTGGTCGATGACGGCCGCGGTGACGAAGCCGAAGCCGCGGCTGTGCTCGACGTTGTCGGCCAGGATCGTCTCCCAGCTGCCCTCCTCGCCGCCGGCCCGCTTCTCGTTGCCGGTGATCATGAACTCGCTCATGACGGCCGCCCCGGCGCTCGTCCCGCCCATCAGGCAGCCCTCGCGGTAGAGCTCGAGCATGCGCGTGTGGAGGGGCGTGTCGAGCAGGACCGCCGTCTGCTTGGCTTGGTCGCCGCCCGAGAACCAGACGCCGGTGACGCCGTCGAGGATCGTGAGGTTGGCCGGGTCCAGGGCCTCGTCCCGGGTCAGGTGGTAATAGGCGACGTCGGCCACCCCGTAGGCCTTGAACTCGGCCACCAGGGCCGGGCCGGTCTCGAGGGGCACGCCGCTGGCCATGGTGAAGACGACGACCTTGGCCGGGCCGTTGGCCTGGGCCAGCGCGACGTAGCGGCGCATGAGGGGCTCGTCGCGGTCGCCGCCGCCGACGATGAACAGGTGGCCTTTCGGAAGCGGGGCGGCCGCGGGGGCCGGGGCCTTCGGGGCGCAGGCCGCGACGAGGATCGCCGCTGCGAGGACGACGGGCAGGACGACGACGGGGTTCTTCTTCACGCTCGACCTCCGATCGAAGGACGACTTCCGGGCGGGTATCTTATCAAAAACGGGGACACAATACCTATTCACCTATTTTCTAAAATCCTTCCCTGGACTCGATGATTCCCTCTCTCGGGTTATGGCTCGGGGATATCCTCTGGCTCCCCGGCCCCCCGGGGAACCAGTTCGCACGGTTCCCCCCCGCTGCGCGGGTCCCCTCCTCCAGCAACGGGGATCTGCGAGGATAATCCCCTTCGCCCCCTCGAGAGGTAATCCCTGTATTGTGTCCCCGATCTAGAATTTGAGCATTAAGGCGAGCGGCTTGCCGGGCTCGATGCGGACGGGCTGGAGCCAGCTCAGGAGGACGGTGTTCCCCGTCTGGCGGACAGTCGGACGGGCCGCGGTGCCGCCGACGGTCGCGTCGGCCGCCCGGACCCGCTTGCCCGCGAGCGACGGCGGCAGGACGACGGTGACCGTCTTGAGCGCGACCGCCCCGCTCCGGGCCTCGAGGCCGGCCTCGAACGGCCGTCCGGCCGCGGCCTTCTGGGTGTAGACGCCCCAGCCCGCGCCGGTCGTCCAGACCGTCCGGAAATCCTCGGCGTTGACCTTCGGGTCGAAATCCATGCGCATCTCCGGGCCCGAGTAGACGCAGCCCGAGAGGGCCAGCAGCACGCCCCACGAGGACATGGCCCGGGCGTAGTGGTGGCCGCACTCGACCTCGTTCCAGGGATTGCGGCGCCGGCCGTCGTAGCGGTCGCGGACGGCCTTGACGATGTTCAGGCCCTCCTCGACGAGGCCCTCGTAGATGAGGTGCGAGGCGACCTGGTACTCGATGCCCGTCCAGACCTCGTCCGAGTAAGGGAAGGGCAGCGGCGGCCGCCCGCCCTTGGGCCAGGAGCAGAGGAGCAGGCCCTTCTCGTCGTTCAGCGCGTAGGTCCGCTGGACGTTGGAGAAGCCCCGGAAGTCGGACAGGAAATTGTATTTGTAGATGGCCTTCAGGGACGACTGGACGCGCTCGGGCGGCAGGTAGCGGCCGAGGCCGGTGACCATGCCCAGCCACTGGCCGAGGAGCATGTCGGACAGGCATCCCTCGCCGTACTGGTACTTCTTCTCCATGACCTGGGCGTACTTCTGGACGTAGTACTCGCCGTTCCAGAGCTCGCGGTCGTAAGCCGCCCGGCCCTGCTCGTAGATGGCCAAATACTTCTTGGCCGCGACGACGTCGCCGGCGACGAAGGCCATGGCCGCGCCGGCCTTGAGGGCGCCGAGGTAGAAGGCGCCCATCATGCTGTTGGGGCCGTAGAACTCGATGTCGTAGGTGTTGTGCTGCTCGCCCTCCATAAGGCCGTCGCGGTCGGCGTCCCAGGCCTTCCAGGCGTAGTCGAGGGCCTTCTTGGCCTGCGGCCAGAGCTTCTTCAGCCACTCGGTGTCGCCCGAGAGCTGCCAGTCGCGGTAGAGGCTGATGATCCGCCCCATCTGTCCGTCGGCGGCCGGCTTGAAGTCCCAGAGGACGCCGCTCGCGAGCGGCAGGGAGGTCCGGAACATCATGGCCCCGTCGGGCTTGACGTTGTTGAGGAAGTCGGTCTCGCGCATGGTCCGCTCGAGCGACGGGAAGAGGAAGGCCAGGGACTGGGCGTAGTTCCAGACGTGGGCGCAGTTGAGCGGGCAGCAGCCGGACTGGTCGCCGCAGCCCTCGAAGCCGAAGAACCGGCCGCCCTCGAGCCACAGGCCGGTCGTCGTGCGGATGATGGAGGCCTGGCTCGAGACCGCGTCGAGGACCTCGGGCGGCAGGGTCTGTGAGAAGAAGGCGTCGTGGAAGGCGCGGCTCGAGGCCTCGAGGCGGCCGAGGTTGGCCTGGAGATATTCGGCCGCCGCCCAGGCGTCGGGGAACTTTTCGGCGTAGTGGTTCCGGAAGACGCGGCCGCGCTGTTCGGGGACGACGTCGAAATAGTTGAGGACGTTGGGGAAGTTCCAGGACAAAATGAACGGCAGGACGACCTCGCCGCCCGGCTCGATCGTGGCCACCAGGCCGAGCGTGCCGACATCGGTCTGTTTGTCGGGCGAAGGCGAGGGCTCCGGGACGTCCTTGAGCAGGCCGTCGGCGGCGAAGTCGTCCCAGAAGATCTGCAGGTCGTCCCACCAGTCGCCGCGGACCCAGTGGGCGAGCGTCGTCGTCTCCGGCCACGGCGACGTCAGGGCCACGGTCCCGAAGGCGGCCTCCTCCGGCTTGACCCGGCGCGAGGACATGGCCAGGCCGCGGAGCGTCGGCGTGGCCTTGATCTCGTTGAGGTTCTGGCCGAACTTGTCGTGGCCCAGGCCGTCGACCGCCCCGACGCCGTCGTAGCCGACGGGATTGGCGACCGAGCCGGCGACGGTGACCTTGGCCGGAGCCGTCCCCGTGTTCCTGATCCGGTAGCGCCAGACGAAGGCCGGGATGCCGGAGTCGTCGGGCTCGAGGGGGATGAACGGGTTGAAGGCCTCGAGCGTGATCTCGAGCGGGACGTCGGGGTCGGACAGGGCCACCTCGGCGAACGGGTACTCGCCCTTGAAGCGGGCCTTGGCCATGCGCGGCAGCCCCGGGACATGGACGCGCTTGATGCCGAAGCCGGACGAGAACGGCGGCTCGAGCGGTCCCTCGAGGACGCGGACGAGCTTGCGGCCCGCCCCCTCGTAGTAGAGGGCGAAGAAGGTGAAGGGCATGTGGACGCCCTTGCCGGGCCGGTTGAAGATCTCCCAGTCGCGGAGGTTGCCGCGGCCGCCGAGCGAGACCGTGCCCGTGCCGATGCCGCCGAGGGGGAAGGCGATCTCGGAGAGGGCGGCCCCCTCGAAGGTCCGGACGGCGCTCTGGTCCGGGGCGGCGGCGGCCGGCGGGACGAGGACCGCAGCGGCGAGCGCGGCGACGAGGACGAAGCGGGCGATCGAGCGGGCGGGAGCGTTCATGGACGGCCCTCCTGGACGGGGATGGCGTGACGCCTGTCCCCTGTTCTAAAAGAACGGGGGCCGGATGTCAATCGCCGGAAGAGGGCACGGGGCGCCGGGCCAGGATCCGGGCGATCTTCTTCTCCATGTCGCCGTGGTGCGTGCCCTGCCAGTAGACGCGCTCGCAGCCGGGGCAGAGGGCGAAGGCCGAGGCCCGCTCGCCGACGTAGGGCGTGACGAGGTTGCGGGCCCGCTCGCGGCTGAGCGGCTTGAGGGGCATGTTGCAGACGACGCAGCGGGTTTTCGGCCGGACCTCGTCCCATAGCGTGTACTCGTCGAGGACCTGGACGACCTGGTCTTCCCAGGCGTCGCTGCGGACGAAGAGGCGGCCGGCGCGCTTGGCCGTGCGCTCGATGAGCCCGGAGTCGCGGGTCAGGAGGACGCGGCCCTCGCGGCGGGCCAGCGCGACCAGGTCCGGGTCCTCGACCTTGGGGAGATAGGCGGCATCGAAGCCGAGGATGCGCAGCCACTTGGCCAGACGGCCGAGCATGCAGTCGGCGACGAAGGTCACGAAGACCTCCTAAAGGCCGAGGAATTGGACGGCCAGGCCGGAGACGAAGATCATCAGCCCGGCCAGGGCGTGGGAATAGCGCTCGAGCTTGCCCAGCTTGACGAACTTGGCCCCGTACGAGGCGGCGGCGATGATGACCAGCATCGTGGCCACGGTCGCGACGCCGAAGGCCGCGGCGACCAGGGCCACCCCGGCCGTGCTGTGCCGGGCGGCCGGGTACATGACCAGCGGGATGAGCGGCTCGCAGGGACCGAAGACGAAGATGGTGAACAGGACCCAGGGGGTGATGTTGGCCTTCTTGGGGTCCTCCCCGTGGGGATGGGCGTGGGAGGCCAGCTCGTGGGTGTGCGGGTGGGCGTGCTCGTGGCCGTGATCGTGATCGTGATCATGCGCCTCGCCCGCCGCGCGGCCGTGATCGTGCGCCGGGACAGGGACGGCGTTGTGCAGGTGGTCGTGGAGATGGGGGTGGGTGTGGGGCTTGGCCCGCCAGGCCCGGCGCATGCCCCAGACGAAGTAGGCGAAGCCGAAGCCGATGAGCAGCCAGGCCGCGACCGCGCCGCGGGTCGACTCGACGCCCTCGAGCTTGGACACGGCGATGCCCAGGGCGATGCCGGCGAAGCCGAGGACGATCGAGCTCAGGATGTGGCCGAGGCCGGCCAGGAAGGCGACGCCGAGCGTCTTGCGCAGGGACCACTCCCGGGCCCGGCCGATGACGATGAAGGGCAGGTAGTGGTCGGGGCCGATGACCGTGTGGACGAGCCCGAGGGTCGCGGCCGTGCCGGCCAGCATCCAGATCTCGTTGCCGATCATCGCCCCTCCGTCCTTGGGGACATGTCCCTGGCGCCTGTCCCCCGATCGGCTATGGGGACATGTTCCTTGGGTACGTGTCCCCAAATGCCGGATAAAAAAATGGTGGACGGTAGGAGATTCGAACTCCCGACCTCAGCGTTGCGAACGCCGCGCTCTCCCAGCTGAGCTAACCGCCCGTAGCACAATATTTTAGCGATTTTGCCGAGCTTGTCAATTTTAACTACTCAGCTGTGTTACACGCCAGGGGAATCTCGGGGAGGCCGTTCTTTCCTCGAGCTCCGCGAGATCCTGAAGGCGATCTGGCATAGGCTTAGGCCAAAGGCTTCCGTGTCCGACAGTGGACCTCAGGTCTGAATACCATTTGATAAGGCTATGCTCAGTCTTGACGTCGAAGTACCGGTATTTTGCATATTTCGTATCGATCGTGGACTTGAGGACCAGGCTCCCGAGAGATCGAGATACCGGGTATTCGATCCGTACCGCAGTATGGGAAGGCAAGGCGACAGTTTTATATTGCGTGCCATATTCACACGACGTGACAAAGCGAGGGTGAATCCCGAGCTGGGCACAATCGGCGAGGACTTCTTCAAATCCCTCAATGGGCACGCCTTCGATCTCGCACTTGAGAATCCGATAGTTCTCTTTATCGACCCAGATCCTCGCTAACTCAATGCCCTCGTCGTTTCCGCTCTTGGGCAAAGCCTCGACGATGTCGCATTGTCTTCCTTGGAGCTTGCCATCGCCGATCAAACGGAATGTAAACAAGCCCTGTCGCTTCGTGGAGAGGATCCGAACTCCTTTTAGAATCGGCATGAGAACCGAGTATCTCTTTTCCTCCAGAACGATTCCTCCTGAGGCTTTTTTGCCGTCCCTCTTTAAAATGATCCGCCGTTCTTTTATCAAATCCCTGTCTTTTACGATCTGGTAATCACAAAGAAAACGCGTTCTCTTTGTCTGTTGAGGGTCCATAAGGGTTAGTCTGGCGGATACGGCTCCAGTCGCGACCCCGAGATTCGTCCTTATCGGCCCAAAGGTCTTATAATAATCCACTTCCAGTTGCGGATCCTGCCGGAGCTTATAGCCGATTTCGTTGATCGTTTCTTCGCAGACGTAATCGAGTATCGAGTCCGAAAGAGATTGGCAGTAATCTGCGCTTCCGGCAAGCACCGTGACCAGCCTGCCTGAATCCGTCATTCCCTTTCCATCGGGTTGCTCGTCCTTTTCGGGCGGAGCGCCCGCCAAATGTTCGAATCGATATTCATAGGGAAACACGGCCTCGACGGGCTTGCCGTTCTTGAAAATAGGGGAAAAGCGCTCGAGGATGACGGCTTGAACGACGGAATAATCGAGATAAGGATGGAGTGATTGGGTGACCCTAGTGCCGATAACAGCTCCGGACTTGTCTATCGCAATGAGTAGCCCGACCTTACCCTCTATCCGTCTCTGGCGCAGGCTGTCGGGATAATACGGGTGGATTCGCCCAAGAGGAATCTGAGATTCAACGATTTCTAGCCCGGACTTGCTCGTTTTTGAAACCTCTTTCTTCGTCTGGCCGATATTCTTGGTCACGGCAATTACGACAAAAAGTGCTCCCTCCTCGAGAGGAGAACGAACAACAACTGGGTCGTCTAGGCTGAGCTCAATTCCATTCTCAAATATTTTATCCATCTTCTTCGGATTCGAGCCGGATTCAAGAGCCCTCCGGGCCCGTGTCTCAAGGCTCTCATCCTTCGGGATCACCCCTAGCTTCGAGCGGAACAGAGTCGCGCGAATAGTGAAGTTCTGAATTCGTCCGTTTCTTGCGGAAGTCTCAAGCCTGAACACGACATCGCTCCCCAAGAAACGATCGAGCCAGTCTCTTGATCGCCCATCCCAACCCCGAGATACGGAAAATAGCTCGCTCAACGTCTCTAGGTCCGCCAGGTCGAAGAGGACCTTGGTGACATTTGCCGACCATTCCGAATCCGGGGCGGCGATGACATCGACGAGGGAAGAAAGGAGCGGCTCCTGGGAAGTTCTCCAAAGCGCTTCGTTTTTATCGGAGGGCACGTCCTCCATCACCTTCCCCTGATACACTTGGACGCGGAGCAGATAGGTGTCTTCAGGATGAAGCCAGGAACTCAAAATGAGGATGGAGATTGAAAACAAGAAGAGTCTACTCAGCCTGAGCATGCTGGGTCTCCTCCCCGTCCCTCAACCCCACGAGTGTTAAAGTCCTTGCTATATTGTATCACCTTAGAGGAACTAGAGTACATTCCCGCATGCAAAAATGGAGCGCACCCACCTTGACCAAATCTTGACCAAACCAACGGAAAAACCGGGACGATTGGGTACGGATAGGGACGAATCGGTAAGCGGGTCTTCCCTGTAGAAGGGGCTTATATGGGATTTTCAGGGAGGACTGAAAAAGGCGCCAGTGAGCTAACCGCCCACATCCCCAAAGCCCCCTCATGATAGCAGAAGGCGGGAGGGGCTTCAACCGGCCGGTTGACGGCTATCGGGGCTTGTGCGAACATAGGCGCGGCCCCCATGTCGACAGATATCAGAGATCCCGAGATCGTCGCCGACGACATGGCGGCCGTGTTCAGGGGCAAGACGCCTGTCGAGCGGCTTCGCATCGCTTTCGGACTGTGGACCTCCACCCGGAACATGGTCGAAAGGCTCCTCCGGTCCCAGCACCCCGACTGGGACGACCGCGCCATCAGGTCGGAAGTCGCGAAAAGGATGTCTCATGGAGCAGGATGAGCTCCTGAGACACGCCGCTCGCTGTTTTAACGAGCACGGCATCCGTTATTTCGTGACGGGCGCCGTCGCCGCCATCGCTTACGGAGAGCCGCGGCTGACGAACGATATCGATATCGTGGCCGATCTCGGAGAAGACAAGATCGCTCGACTCAAGGGTTGTTATCCGGCCGACGAATTCTATTTCGACGAGGAATCCGCCAAGCGAGCCGTTCGAACCAGGTCCCAATTCAATATCATCCATCCCGGTTCGGGCCTGAAGCTCGATATCATGATCACCCAAGGCGACGAGTTCGACCAGAGCCGCTTCCGCCGGGCCCGGCGGCTCAAGCCCATCGAAGACACCGAGGTCGATTTCGCTTCGCCTGAGGACGTCATCCTGAAGAAGCTGGACTTCTACAGGAGGGGGCGTTCCGACAAGCACCTCCGCGATATCGCAGGCATCCTCAAGATCTCGGCGGGTATCATCGATCGCACGTATATCGAGGCTTGGGCCCGAAAGCTCGATCTCGTTGAGGAATGGGCAGCGGCGGCAAAAAGGGCGAGAGAATCCTGAAGCCGGTTCGTTACGGGCCGGGTCCACCCTTGTGAGAAGGGAAGGTCAAAGCCCGACGAGACGGCACTTCCTGATCACGATGAGGCCGTCGCTCGTTTCCTCTTTGAAATAAGCGCACCCCCCGGCAAAGGTCATGTGGATCCGCGCCGGCCGGCCGCCCTCGTCTTTCATCATCGACTGGATATAAAAACAGTCAAGATACCGGCCATTGGTGTCGAAGACGTCGAAGAGGATGCCTTTCTCCTCGGTTACAGTCCAAGTTTGGACCCAGAGGCGGCCATCCACGATGTGAAGGGCGTAGATGTCCGGCCAGAACTCAGGGGCGTCGGGGCCGCTCCCCCGCAAGGAGGAGACCCCGCCGCTCGCGGTCCTCTTTTGCCGCGCAAAAGGCCTCCGGAAGCGAAGGGCGACCGACCTCTTGTCCCTGACGAATTTCTCGATCAGATATTCAGGCGAAGAATTCAGGAAAAGGGAACGGCCGTCGAGAGCGGCAACTTGAAGCCGATTCCAGCTCGTCACGCTGATCGCGCCACCCGCTTCGACTTCCAAGAACGAGGAGATCGAAAAGGACCCGATCCTCTCTTGGGAAGTGCCGGCCGCGGAGATCGCGAAGATATCCCAAGGCGTGTCCCGCAGGCCTACTCCGTCTGCCGGATCAGGCCGGCCTGGCCCATAGAGCAATAGGCCGGCGTGATCAGCCCAGATGAAGCTCCCGGCGGGGGTGCCGCCGCGGAGCGGAAGTTCCTCGATAAGGTTCCCTTTGAAGTCGCAAATGAGGATCTTCGGCGGATTGCCTCTGAGGAATAACTGGTCCGGGGACACCCACGTGTCTGACACAGAGGTCAATTCCCCGGGACCTTGTCCCTTTTTAAAGAGATCCCGGACGAAGCGGCCTTGGGGATCGAACAGGAGGGCCTGCTCTTGGCCGTCCCTGAAAAAGATGTCTCCTCGCGGCGAGACGCGAATGGAGCTGGGGTTCTTGAAGAAGTAGCCTTCCCCCGTGTCCTCGATCCGCAATTCTTCTTTCAGTGTGACGACTCGCCCGGCATTCGCCGCCGGCGGCTTGGCGGGGTTCTCGACGATCTGCCCGGATGCCCAAACACGCATCAGGAACAGAGCCACTAAAATCCTGATGAGGGCCCCCGGACATATCCTCATCGACGACCCCTCCTTCGCGGAGCACTAAGTTGATGATAATCCTCAAGGGCTGAAGTTTCAAACTTCGGCTACCCGAATCAGCAGAAAGTCTTGTGAGCGAAGGTCTTGTGAGCGGAGGGATCGTCAGTGGGCGTCGATGTAGGCGTCGAGGGCCCGGTGCCAGGCCTCGGGCTCGAACGTCCCGGGCGCGGTCGGCTCCCCGAAGAGGAGGTCGACCAGATGGCGGGGCCGGCGGCCGCCGATGTGCATGGCCTTGACGCAGGAGACGCAGTAGACGGCGATGTCCTCGACCGGCATCTCCCCGGCCCGCTTCCTCATCAGGGCCTCGACCTCGGCGTTAGGGAGCTCCCCGTAGAAGCCGTCGCCGCAGCAGATGCCGTGCGTCCGGGTGGCTTTCGGCTCGACCGGCTCGACGTTCATCCGGCGGAGGAGGGCCCGGACGGCCTCGTGGACCCGCTCCTGGTCGCGCGTCGGGCAGGCGTCGAGGACGGCCATCTTGGCCCCGCCGTAGTCGGGGAACGGAAAGGAACGTTCCTCCGCCAGGACTTCCCAAAGCGAGATCGTCGTGATGCCTTCGTAGAGGGTCCGGAAGCGCTTGTCGCAGCCCGGGCAGACGTTGATAACACGCGTGCCGGGGGTCAGACCGGGCTCGTGGCGGCAGCAGAGGGCGTGCTCGGCGACCGGGCCGAGCCGCTCGGAGAGGACGTCCGTCAGCCGGTGGGCAAGGTCGGGCCGGTGGAGCATCAGGGCGCAGCCGGGGGCGAAGACGGGGGTCATGACCGGGCGATTATACACGAAAAGCCGGCCTATTGTTTCGGGGCCGGGGCTGGCTTACAATGCCGGCGGAGGAGGGACCGCCATGGGCAAGACGATCGTCGTGCTCGTCCTCATCGCCGCGGCCGCGTACTTCGTCTACCAGCAGACGAGCCAGCCGGCCTCGGAGGAGGTCCAGCTGGTCAAGCATCTCGAGGAACGCTACGCCGTCGTCGTCAACAAGTTCCTCAGCGCCTCGGGCCGGGCCGGGTCCATCGGCATGGACACGACCTTCGACTCCGAGACGGCCGTGGTCCAGATCAAGCAGGTCCAGTCCGAGCTGGCCGAGCTGCAGGCGACGCTGACCGAGGACAAGGCCATCGCCAGGGCCGACGCGCTGGCCGAGAAGATCGCCTACTTCTGCAATAAGAACGACATCACCCGGCCTTGACCTTCCAGCTCTTCGGCAAACCCGCCCGCGCCGGCCGGCTCGTCCGCCGTTACGGGGTGGCCCGCGTCGAGGCCGAGGTCGAGCGGACCGACGAGGGCTATGTCGTCCGGGGCACGGTCTCGGGACGGCCGGGCCGGATCGAGGCCTTCCGGGCGCCGGCGCCCGCCGTGTTCCTCCTCAACAACTGGCAGTCGTGGGGACCGGCCGAGGCCGTCACGCCGGAGACCCGCTACCCCGAGCTCGGCACCATCGTCCGCGACTACAGCCCCTATCTCTTCTCGCCGCTGCCGGGAGAGCTCTTGAAGGGGCCGGTCAGCGACTATTTCGCGGCCTGGGACGGCGGGCTGGCCGGGTTCGCGGCGGCGCGCGCCGGCCACCCGTTCTTCACGGTCGAGGGCGACGACCTCGTCGGCTGGATCGACTACTTCGACGCCGTGTTCGAGGCGCCCGTGCCGCTCGAGCCGCTGGCCGTGCTGGAGGGCGGGTCCGGGGCAGGCGATGTCCTCGAGGGCTACGGACGGCTGGTCAAGCGGGCCAACCGGGTCCGCGTCAATCCCTGGAACCCCGTCGGCTGGTGCAGCTGGTACCACTATTTCGGCAAGCTCGGCTGGGCCGATGTGCTCGAGAACGTCGAGGCCGCGGCCGGGGACCGTAGGGGCCTGCCCTTCGACGTCTTCCAGGTCGACGACGGCTACGAGACCGAGATCGGCGACTGGCTGTCGCCCAAGCCCGGCTACCCCGACATCGGCGGGCTGGCCCGGGCCATCACGGAGAAACGCTTCCGGGCCGGCATCTGGACCGCGCCGTTCAGCGCGGCGGAATCATCGCGGCTGTTCGCCGAGCACCCCGATTGGATGGTCGCGGAGGGCGGGAGGCCGAAGCCGTGCTACAAGGGATGGGGGCGGACGATCTACGCCCTCGACACGACCCACCCCGAGGTCAAGGGCTGGCTCGGCGCGACCTTCGGCGCCCTGCGGCGGGCGGGCTTCGACTATCTCAAGATCGATTTCCTGTTCGCGGCGGCCATGCCGGGGGAACGGCGGAAGGCGGTGACGCCCATTCAGGCTTACCGGGAAGGGATGCGTGCCGTGCGCGAGGCCGCGGGCGACGCCTTCGTGCTGGGGTGCGGCGCTCCCCTGCTGCCGTCGGCCGGGCTCGTCGACGGCATGCGCATCGGCGAGGACACGGCGCCGTACTGGAAGACCAAGCCGTCGCCGTTCCAGGGCCCGAACGCCTACTTCGCGCTCAAGAACGCCCTGACGCGGCAATTCATGCACCGGGCCTTCTGGCTCAACGACCCGGACTGCCTGCTCCTGCGGGGCTCGGAGATCGAGTTGGCGCCGAACGAGCGGGAGCTCTACGCGCTGGCCGCCGGGGCCCTGGACAACATGGTCGTCGACAGCGACCGGCTGGCGCTTTTGGGACCGGAGGAGAGAGCGCTTTTCAGGCGGGCGTTGCAGCTGCGCGGGGGGCGGGCCCGGGTCGAGGGGCTATTGGGGGAGTTGGGGCCTGACGCCTATATCGTCGACTCCCAGGGGGGGCCGGGCGGGCGGACGCGGCTGGCCGTGAACCTGTCCGACCGGGAGACCGTCATCAGGGGCCGGGCCGTCCCCGCCAGGGCGGGAGCTTTCCTGGGCTAAAAAAAAGGCCCCCTTTTGCCGTAACCTCACCTTTTCGGGGGCCCGAAAACCGCACCTTCCAGTTCCATATGGGAAGATAGCCCATCCCACAGGGGTGTCAATGGGTTTTCGGGGCGTGTCCGAATATGTCAGTTATTGTCAGATGGGGAGGGTGCGCCAGGGGCGGAGGGACCGTCAGACCAGGGTGACTTCACGGCGGCCGCGGACCACCTCGCCTATGGTCCAGGCCTTGAAGCCCTGCCTGGAGAACAGGGCGATGGTCCGGTCCGCGTCCCCGGCCGGGACGACCAGGGCCATGCCGATGCCCATATTGAGGGTCCGGAACATCTCCCGGTCGTCGACGTTCCCGGCCCGCTGGATCTTGCGGAAGATCGGGGGGATGGGCCAGGAGCCCAGCTCGACGCGGACGCCGAAACCCTCGGGGATGACCCGGGGAATGTTGTCGTAGAAGCCGCCGCCCGTGATGTGGGCCATGGACTTGATGCGGACCTTCTTCAGGACCTCGAGGATGGCCGTGCAGTAGATGCGGGTCGGCCGGAGCAGGTCGCGCCACAGGCCGGCCTTGATCTCCCGTTCCGTGAAGACCTTGCGGGCCAGGGAGTAGCCGTTGCTGTGGAGGCCGCTCGAGGCCAGGCCGATGACGGCGTCGCCCTTGCGGCAGGTCCGGCCGTCGATGATGCGGTCCTGGTCGACCAGGCCGACGCAGAAGCCGGCCAGGTCCCACTTGCCGGGGCCGTAGAGGCCGGGGAGCTCGGCCGTCTCGCCGCCGACCAGGGCGCAGCGGGCCTCGCGGCAGCCGCGGACGACGCCCTTGACGATGTCGACGAGCATGGACGGCACGACCTTGCCGACGGCGATGTAGTCGAGGAAGAAGAGGGGCTCGGCGCCGAGGACGACGACGTCGTCGACGGACATGGCCACCAGGTCGACGCCGACCGTGTCGTACTTCTTGACCATGTCGGCGATGAGGAGCTTGGTCCCGACGCCGTCGGTCGAGGAGACCAGGACGGGCTTTTTCATGCCGGCCAGGCGGGGCCGGAAGAGGCCGGAGAAGCCGCCCAGGCCGCCCAGGACCTCGGGCCGGCCGGTCGACTTCACCAGGGGCTTGATCAGGCCGATGAAGCGGTCGGCGGCGTCGATGTCGACGCCGGCCTGCTTATAGGTCACTCGGGGCATGTCCGTTCTCCAGGGGAAGTTGGCGCATTCCTTATAGCATCCGCCCCCCGCCAAGTCAAACCCCTCCGGATGGTACCTGGTCTTCGCAAAGGGGGACACGTACCTGGGGTACGTGTCCCCGGAGCTTGCGAAGACCTGGCACCCGCCGGGACGGGATCTTTCCGTGGAGGGCGTTTGACCCGGTGTCCTTCGGGGTGTAACCTTTTGGCCAAAGGGCGGTATTTCCCCATGAACGACGCCGAAACCGAGAGAGGGAAGACCGGACCCATGTCCCCGACCGACAACGAGCTGATGGAAGACGTCAGGGACGGCCGCGTCGAGAGGCTGGCCGTCCTGTTCGAACGCTACCAGATCCCGCTCTACAACTTCTTCCTCCGCCTGACCGGCAACCGGGCCGCCAGCGAGGACCTGGTCCAGGACGTCTTCATGCGCGTCCTCAAGTACCGGGCCGGCTACCTCAGCGAGAGCCGCTTCAACGTCTGGCTCTTCCAGATCGCCCGCAACGCCCACGTCGATCACCTCCGAAAGCACAAGGCCACCCTGCCCCTCGACGAGCAGTTCGCCGAGACGCCCGGGCGCGAGCCCCTGCCGGGGGCGGCCTACGAGTCCGACCGCGAGGCCGAGCTCGTCCGCCGGGCCCTCGACCGCCTGCCGGTCCAGAAGCGGGAGGTCTTGGTCCTTTTCCGCTACCAGAACCTCAAGCTCCGGGAGATCGCCGAGCTCCTCGGCGTCCAGGTGGGCACGGTCAAGGCCCAGGTCCACCGGGCGCTCAAGGACCTCAGCCGCATCTACCTCGATCTTCAGAAAGGGAACGTGTCATGACCTGCGAGAAGACCCAGGAACGGTTCGCCGATTACCTGACGGGCGACCTCGACGAGGCCGGCTGCGGCGAGGTTCGGGCGCACATCGCCGCCTGCGCCGCCTGCCGCGGGGACCTCGAGGACCTGACCGCCGTCTGGACCAAGCTCGGCGTCCTGCCCGAGGAACAGCCGAGCGGCGCCCTGCGGGCCCGGTTCTACACCATGCTCGAAGAGCACAAGGCCGCGGGCGAGCGCCGGGCGGCGCGGCCCGCGTGGCGGGAGTGGTTCAGCTTCCGCCGGCCGGCCTTCTCCGCGTCGTTCTCGGCCGTCCTGCTCGTGGCCGGCCTGGCCGCCGGCTGGCTCCTGAACGGCGGGATGCGGGGGCGGCTGAAATACGCCAGCCTCTTCCGCGAGGTCCAGGACATGCGCCAGCAGATGGCCGTGTCGCTCCTCGACCGGCCGTCGGCTAGCGAGCGCATCCAGGGCGTCGGCTACACAGCCGAGGTCAAGGAGCCGAACGACGCGACGCTCGCCGCGCTCTTCGACGCGGTCGACAAGGACCCCAATCCCAACGTCCGCCTGGCCGCCGTCGACGCGCTCTATCTTTTCCGCGACCGGCCCGGCGTCCGGGAGCGGCTGGTCCGGTCCCTCACCGTCCAGACCTATCCCCTCGTCCAGGTCGCCCTCATCGACTTCCTGGTCGAGGTCCGGGAGGCCCGGGCGGCCGCGGCGCTCAAGACGCTCGTCGAGGGCGACGCGCTGACGCCGGAAGTCAAGAAGCGGGCCGAGCTCGGCCTGCAGCAGATCACGATCTGAGGCGGCCATGAAGACGCGCGCCCCGATCCTCGTCGCCGCCGTCGCGGGCCTCGCCGTCGCCGCGGCGGTGGCCGTCACGGCGGCGCAAACCTGGCGGGACGACGACCGCGACTGGAAGTCCTTTAAGACGGAGGACATCCGCAAGACCCTGAGCTTCCCCGATCCCGCCAAGCCCGGCGAGGTCGCCGTCGACAACATCTTCGGCCCCGTCACGGTCGAAGGCTACGCCGGCAACGATGTCGTCCTGGAGGCGCGGAAGATCGTCTACGCCCGCGACGAGGCCCGGGCCCGCAAGGCCGAGGACGAGGTCAGGCTCGACGTCGCCGTGAAGGGCAACACCATCGAGGCCTACGTCGACGGGCCCTTCCGCGAAAAGGACGAGGAGGGACGCGGCGTCCGCATCCGCCGCGATCCCGGCTACCGGGTCTACTACGGCTTCCGGCTCAAGGTCCCGGCCGCGTCGCGCCTCTACGTGTCCACGGTCACCGACGGCGACGTCGAGGTCCGCGGGGTCGAGGGCGCGTTCGACGTCCGCAACGTCAACGGCCAGGTCCGCGTCGTCGACGCGGCCGCCGCGGGCGACGCCCGGACGGTCAACGGCGGCGTCACCGTCGTCTTCCGGCGCGAGCCCGGCGGGGCCTGCCTGTTCAAGACCGTCAACGGCGACGTCGAGGTCGGCTTCCCGGCGGCGCCGGCGGCCGACTTCCGCATCGAGACCATGAACGGCGAGGCCTATTCCGACTTCGACGTCACCCGCCTGCCCCGGTCGCTCCCGGTCCGCGAGGAGCGGCGGGAGAGGGACGGGAAATCCGTCCACCGCTGGGACGGCGCGTACGGCGTCCGGTCCGGCAAGGGCGGGCCGGAGATCCGGCTCGAGACCCTGACCGGCGACGTCCTGATCGCCAAACGCTCGAAACTGATGTCCTGAGAGGACAAGGAGGAGAACATGAAGAACAGAATCATCGCGAACATCGTCGCCCTGGCGCTCGTCGTCGCCGGGACGTGCGGCTGGGCCGTCGCTCAGACGAAGGAAGAGGCCCCGGACCGGGCCGTCGTGCCGCTCTCCAACCCGGCCAAGCCGGCCAAGATCGAGATCCAGGTCATGCGCGGCAGCATCACCGTCAAGGGCTATCCGGGCAAGGAGATCATCGTCGAGGCCCGGGTGCGGGAGAAGGCCCTGACCGGCGTCGGCGCCTATTACAGCGGGGCCTACGCGGGGACCGGGCCGTGGGTCGCCGTCCCTCCCCCCGCGCCCCCGGCCACTCCGGCCCCGGCCACAGCCCCGGCTCCGATGCTCCGCCTGAGCGAGAAGGATATGAAGGAGATCGAGGCCAAGCTGGCCGAGACGCTGGCCGACCAGGAGGTCCTGGCCAAGAAAGTCACCGGCCAGCAATACGCGCGGGCCACGGCGCTCTACGACGAGTACTTCCAGGACGACAAGAAGCGGCGCGAGGAGAAGGCCAAGAGAACGGCCGGCATGAAGCAGCTGACGGGCGTGTCGTCGGGCCTGGAGATCGAGGAGGAGGGCAACGTCGTCAGCGTCAGCGCCCAGTCCTTCAAGGCGGCGACCGACCTCGTCATCCAGGTCCCCGTCGCGTCGTCGCTCGAGATCCGCACGAACATGGACGGCGCCATCGTCGTCGAGGGCGTCGGCGGCGAGATCGACATCAACAACATCAACGGCCCGGTGACGCTGAAGAACGTCTCGGGCAACACCCTCGTCCACACGGTCACGGGCGACATCCGGGCCGAGCTGACGCGGATCGCGGCCGACAAGCCGATGTCGTTCAGCACCATGAACGGCGATATCGACGTGACCCTGCCGGCCGACATCAAGGCCAGCATGAAGATGAAGACCGACCAGGGCGAGATCTATACGGATTTCGACATGAGTGTCGGCCGGAAGGCCGGCCGGGCCGAGGCGGCCGAGAAGACCGAGCAGGGCAAGTACCGCATCTCGTTCGACAAGGCCCTGCTGGGGCAGGTCAACGGCGGCGGGACCGAGATCTCGTTCAACACCTTCAGCGGCGACATCTACATCCGCAAGCGGAAGTAGGGCGCCGGCGGGCCCGGGCGGGCGCTCGTGTGGGCGAGCCCGAGCAAGCCCGCGGTCAGTGGCTCCCCAAGGGCGGCCATCCGGCCGCCCCTTTTTTGTTCGGGGTCAGACCCCAGCTTCTCGAATATTTACAGCACTTTAACCCCGTTCGGGGACTCGCCTCAAGCAATAACTATCGTGTTTTTGGGCCGGAAAAAGTGGAAATCACCTGGTCCATGAGGGGCCAAGGCCGGGGAAAACGCCGCGGGCGATGCCGGCCGCGGCGATAGCCGGAGCGCCGGCGGAGGCGGTCAGCCCGCCTGTCGGGCGCGGGAGCGCTTCCGGTTCCAATACAGGTAGGCCGGGATGCCCAGGGAGATGATGACCAGCCCGGCGAACGAGTTGCGGAACGATCCGACCAGGGCATTGACGATGACGAACAGGGCCGCCAGGATGAACAGGACCGGCGTCACGGGGTAGCCGAGGGTCTTGTACGGGCGCGGCAGGTCCGGTCGTTTCTTGCGCAGCACGAAGACGCCCACGACCGCCAGGCCCAGGAAGATCCAGTTGCCGAACACGGCGTAGGTCAGGAGCTGCTCGAACGTCCCGCTCAGGCTGAGGACGATGCTCCAGGCCCCGACGACCATGAGCGAGACGTGCGGGGTGTGATACTTCGGGTGGACGGCGGCCATCTTCTTGAAGAACAGGCCGTCCTTGGCCATGGCGTAGTAGACGCGCGGCCCGGTCAGGACGTGGCCGTTGGCCGCGCCCAGGATCGAGAACAGGATGATGGCCGAGACGACGGACGCGCCGACCGGCCCGACCGCGACATTCATGGCCGCGGCCGCGATCCGGTCGGCTTTGGCCATCTCCGCCGCCGGCACGACGTAGAGATAGGCGACGTTGGCCAGGATGTAGAGGATCGTGACGATGCCGCAGCCGGCGATGAGCCCGATCGGCAGCGACCGGGACGGGTCCTTCGTCTCGCCGGCGTTGAAGGTCGAGACCTCGAAACCCTTGTAGGCCCAGAGCACGGCCACGAGGGCCAGTCCGAAGGCCTCGACGAGGCCGCCGCCGAGCCCGGACGAAGCCGGAGCCGTCAGGTTCCCCCAATCGCCCTTGCCGGACAGGAAAACCACGGCGATGATGCCGAGCAGGGCGACGAACTTGAGAGTCGTCAGGAGGTTCTGCAGGAGGGCGCCCCGCTTGACGCCGAAATAGTTGATGGCCAGCAGGAAGAGGATGAAGGCGACGGCGACCGCCTTCTGGGCGACGGGCCCGATGGGCACGAAATGGGGCAGGTACTTGGAGGCGAAGGCCACCGACAGCGTGGCGATCGTCCCCGAATCGACGACCAGGAAGATCGTCCAGCCGAACAGGAACCCGAACATGGGCCCGTAGATCTCGCGCAGGTAGACGTAGATGCCGCCGGTCTCGGAGAAAGCCGCGGCCAACTCGGCCAGGGCCAGGACCCCGAACATGCAGGCGATGCCTCCGGCGATCCAGACGGCCAGCATGAGCAGCGGCGAGCGGACCTGGCCCGCCACGGTGGCCGGGACGATGAAGATGCCCGAGCCGATCATGGTGCCGACGACGATGCTGATGATGCTGCCCGTGCCGAGGCAGCGGACGAGAGGCGTGCCGGGAGGCGTGGGTTCATGGTGCGACATGCCGCTATCTTATTGATGGAGCGGTCCGAATGCAATCGCGGAAAACGTTGTTTTTGGGGGTAAAAACATGAAAATTTCTCACTCGCCTGCCTGATGCGAAAGCGTGCTCGCGGGCTATGTTCAAGATTATATTGAAGAAGCTGGGGTCTGACCCCGGAGATTGACAGAGGTGGACGGCGGAAATATCCTTGTCCTCTCGAGAACGTCCGCCGCGAAGGGAGCAGCGCTATGGCCTCGAAGAACCGCCGCGTGGGATTACTCCTCTCTCTCCTCCCCATCATCATCATCCTCTTCATCGTCAATCGCCGCCAGCGCCAGACCGAGCCCGCGGCCGACCTCATCCTCATCAACGGCAAGATCGTCACCGTCGACGAGAACGCGCCCTCGGCCTCCTGGCTCGCCGTCCGGGGCGACCGCATCGCCGCCCTCGGCACCGCGCCCGACGGCTACAAGCGCTACGTCGGCGACACGACCAAGGTCATCGAGCTCGGCGGCGCCCTGGCCGTCCCCGGGCTCATCGAGAGCCACGGCCACTTCACCGGCCTCGGCCAGTCCAAGACCGTCCTCGACCTGACCACCGCCCGCTCCTGGGACGACATCGTGGCCCAGGTCGCCGCCGCCGTCGCCGGGGCCAAGCCCGGCGACTGGATCATGGGCCGCGGCTGGCACCAGGAGAAGTGGGACCGCGCCCCCGAGCCCAACGTCGACGGCCTGCCCATCCACACGGCCCTGAGCCGGGTCTCCCCCGCGAACCCCGTCCTGCTCGAGCACGCCAGCGGCCACTCGGCCCTGGCCAACGCCAAGGCCATGGAGCTGTCGAAGATCACCCGCACGACCACCGACCCCGAGGGCGGCCAGATCGTCCGCGACGCCCGGGGCGAGCCCATCGGCGCCTTCATCGAGACGGCCCAGGGCCTCCTCCGCTACGAAGCCGGCCACTTCACCCCCGACGAGGCCGCCGCCCGCACCCGCCGGCTCGTCGAACTGGCCGCCCGAGAGTGCCTCGTCCACGGCGTCACGACCTTCCACGACGCCGGAGCCCTGTTCGGCACCGTCGAGATCTACAAGAAGATGGCCGAGGAGGGCGCCCTCCCCGTCCGCCTCTACGTCATGCTCAGCGCCGATTCGCGCACCCTCGCCGAGCGGGCCGCCGGCTACCCCCTCATCGGCGCGGTCGACAACCACCTGACCGTGCGGACCATCAAACGCCTCATCGACGGCGCCCTCGGGGCCCACGGCGCCTGGCTCCTCGAGCCCTACGCCGACCTGCCGCCGGGCGCGCCGAACCCGGCCGGCCTCAACACCGAGTCGCTCGAGGAGATGCGGGCCACGGCCGCCTTCGCCATCGAGCGCGGCTTCCAGCTCTCGACCCACGCCATCGGCGACCGCGGCAACCGCGAGACGCTCGACATCTACGAAGCGGCCATGAAGGCCCACCCCGAAAAGACCGACCTGCGCTGGCGCATCGAGCACGCCCAGCATCTCTCCCCCGCCGACATCCCGCGCTTCCACGCCCTCGGCGTCATCCCGGCCATGCAGGCCGTCCACTGCACCTCCGACGCGCCCTGGGTCCTCAAGCGGCTCGGCGCCGCCCGGGCCGCCGAAGGCGCCTACGTCTGGCGCAAGCTCATGGACGCCGGCTCGATCATCCCCAACGGCACGGACGTCCCCGTCGAGCCCATCGCGCCCATGTCCTGCTTCTACGCCGCCGTGACCCGCAAGCTCAAGGACGGCACGCTCTTCTATCCCGACCAGAAGATGACCCGCGAGGAGGCCCTGCGCTCCTACACCATCAACGGCGCCTACGCCGGCTTCGAGGAGGCGCTCAAGGGCTCGCTCACGCCCGGCAAGCTGGCCGACATCGCCGTCCTCAGCCGCGACATCCTGACCTGCCCCGAGGACGACCTTCCCGGGACCGAGGTCCTCTACACGATCGTCGGAGGCAAGGTCCTCTACCAGAAATGAACGCGCGAGCGGTCTTCGTCCTCCTGGTCGTGGCGACGTTCGCGGCCGCGGCGTCCGCCGCTCCGGGTGCCGCTCAGGGTCCCCCGGCCAAGGTCCCCCGTTGGGAATCGAACCTGTCCCTCGGCGCGGTCAGCTCCGGGCGGATCGGGATCGTCAAGTCCTTCTGGTGGTACGCCGTGCCGCGGATCGTGACGGTCGGGTTGAGCCTCGACCATGTCCTGGAGGCCATCCCGGTCTCGCTCACTCTGGCCGTCAACGCGCCCACGCCCATCGTCGTCCCCTTCGTCTGCGCCGGCGCCGGAACCACGCTGACCGTCGGCGGCATCTCCTTCTACGGGGGCGGGCTCAAGATCCGCCTCGGACGCCGCCTCGGCATCATCGCCGAATGCCGGAGGTACGCCTTCCGGCAGACCGACGGCGCCTTCGAGCCGACCTACACCAAGGCCACGGCCCGTTATTTCGGGGCCGGGCTGGCCTGGATCTATTGAGGGCCGGCGCAACGGGACGCGGCGCTCCGGGGTATAGGGGTATAGTGGAGATCGGAAGGGAGAGATCATGACACGAGCGAACCGCGTCATATTCGCCATAGCGGCGGCCGGCTTCCTGGCCCTCGCGCCGGCCCTGCCCGCCCGGGCCCAAGCCCGTTTCGACACCCGACCGGTCACCTTTCTTGTCGACCTCGGCTACGTCAACCTGGCCGACTATCCCAAGTGGATCGCCCTCGGCCCCGAGGTCGAGTTGCGGCTCGGCCGTTTCCTGTCGCTCAACCCGGAGGCCTCGATATGGCTGCGGCAGTCCCGCGGCGGCACCGTCCAGTTCGTTCCCGGCGCGACGGCCAACGTCCACATCGGCCGCTTCTCTATCGGCGGCGGCGCCGTCCGGCGCGTCTCGGACTGGTCCGAGAGCGCGGGCGGCGCACTCGTCCCCAAGTTCCAGGTCGGCCTGCGATCCGGTCCGACACGCCTGACCCTGGCCGGCTACTACCTGAACGTCACGAACGATGTCGTCCTCAGCCTGACGGTCGGGATCGGCGTCGGCCGCCGCGAGCCCCGCGACCCCGACGATTAGAGACCGGCCAGGCGCCGGCGCGGCAGGCCGTGACGGGCTAAGTCGTCTTCAGCGCGGCCAGGGCTTTGAGGGCCAGCTGGTAGAGCCAGCGATGGGCCTTGTTCCCGTTGGTCAGGATGGCCACCCCGGCCCGGCGTTCGACGCTCCCGGCGAAAAAGGCCGTGTAGCCGTTGACGCTACCGCTGTGGGCGATGACCGTCTCGCCGTCGAGCTTGGACACCCACCAGGCCAGGCCGTAGCCCGAGGTCTCGTTGAGCCAGCCGCCGTTGATGGGCCCGGCGAAGCGGTCGAACTGCCGCCGGGTCATCTCCCGGAAGGTCGTCTCGCCGACCAGGCGCCGTCCCTTGTAGACGCCTCGGTTGAGTGTGGCCATGAGCCAGCGGGCCTGGTCGACGGCCGTGCCGTAGACGACGCCGGCCGGCCAGGCGTCGGCCTTGACCCAGTCGACGGGCCGGAACATCCCGGGCCGCCGCCGCACGGGCATGTAGGGGATGGCCAGGCGCTCGGCCATGTCGGCCCGCGGCTCGAAGGCCGTGTCGCGCATCTCGACCGGGGCGAAGACGTTCTTCCGCATGTACTCCTTGAACGGGACGCCCGAGAGCTTCTCGACGAGGTGGGCGACGAGGGTGAAGGCGATGTTGGAATAGAGGACGCGCGTCCCCGGCCGCCGGGCCAGGCGGAGCTTGCCCGAGAGGTACCCGGCGAGCGACGGCGCCGCGGTGTCGTCCCACACGGCGTGGCGGCCGAAGTCCGTGGGCAGGCCCGAGGTGTGGGTCAGGAGGTGGCGGAAGGTCACCGGGTAGCGCTTGTTCTCGCCCTCGATGCGCAGGTCGCCGAGGTAGTCGTTGACGCGGTCGTCGAGCTTGAACTTGCCCTGCTCCATGAGCTGGAGGAGGGCCGTGGCCGACATCGTCTTGAAGGTCGAGGCGATGAGGTAGACCGTGTCGCAGGCGGCCGGCGTCTTGACCCGGACGTTGGCCAGGCCGGCCGAGCGCGTCCAGGCGATGCGGTCGCCCGAGACGAGGACCACGGCCATGGACGGAATGCGGCCGGCCTTGAGGGCCCGCTCGATCTCGGGGTCGAGCAGGGCGGCCAGGCGGGCGTCGTCGACGGGCGAGAACGGCCGCGCCGCGTAGGGATCGGAGATCATGGCCGGCCCGGGCAGGGGGGCGTTGTCGACGTCGTCGTCGCCCTCGAGCTCGTCGGGCCCGGACTCGAGGTCGGCGAACCCGTTCGGGCCCGAGAGGTTGTCCGAGGACAGGACGGCCTCGGCGGATCCGGCCCCCTCCTTGCCCGCCGCGGCGCGCCCGCCGTCCGTCCGGCCGCCGATGATCTTGACGGCCACGAACAGCCCGACGGCGACGAGGCCCAGGACGACGAGGGCGATGTCGGCCGCCCGCCGCAGCCGGGCGGCCGGGCGCGGCGCGCCCTTGCGCTTCGCGGGCCGGGCCATGGGGCTCATGATGTCTCGCTCGGGCAGGGATTATACCACGCCGCGCGGGCCGCCGCGCCGATTTGACCTCCCGAGTCCCTTTATTACATAATCCGCCCGGGGATCGTCCTTCGCGACCCCGGAGGGGAAACGTCATGCCAAGACACCGTCGGAACCGCCTTCTTTCACGCTTCGGTCTCCGCACCGCCGCGGCGACGGCCGCGTTCGGGCTCGTCCTCGCGGCCGGACCGGTCCCCCGGGCCGGCGCCCAGGACAAGCCCGCCCCCATCCAGGAGAAGGTCACGGTCGCTCTCAAGCTCGTCCAAGCCTACGTCACGGCCAAGAACGGCCGGCCCGTGACCGACCTCGCGGCGGCCGACTTCGAGGTCACCGACAACGGCAAGCCGGTGACCGTCGCCCATTTCGAGAACCACGTCCTCGGCGGCGACGAGCTCGCGCCCGCCGGCCCCTTCGAGACGTCGCGGCTCGGGCGGAAATTCCTCTTCCTCTTCGATTTCGCCTTCACCGATCCCCGCAGCGCGCGCAAGGCCCGGGAAGCCGCCCTCGCGTTCATCGACTCGGCCGTCAGGCCTGGCGACGAGGTCGGGGTCCTGTCGTACTCGCCCTCGCGCGGCCTGACCATCCACGAATACCTGACCACGGACCACGCCAAGGTCCGGACGATCGTCGACGCGTTCGGCCTCCGATCGGTCGTCGGCCGGGCCGAGAGCCTGACGAACTTCCTCTACGCCGACGAGCTCCGGCTCATGGACGCCGGCGACCTCACCCAAAAGCCGGGCGTGGAGGAATTCTACGAGAACCTGGCCAGGGCCCAGACGGGCGGCGTCGTCGACGAAGGCCGCCGGCAGGGCTACGTCGACCAGGCCCGGCAGTTCGCCCAGACCTTCGCCAACCTGGCCCGGGCCCTGCGCTACGTCCCCGGCTGGAAGAACATGATCCTGTTCTCGTCGGGCATCAGCCGGTCCCTGATCACCGGCCAGAGGAAGGGCCTGGACGTCCCGAACATGGACGCGGGCAACCCCGACCAGATGATGGCCGAGCTGAACGCCTACGACAACGCCCAGTCGAACACGGGCGTGCGGACCGAATTCTCGGAGGCCCTCAAGGAGCTCAAGACCTCGAACACGCCGATCTACGCCATCGACTGCGCCCCCCCGCTCGGGGAATCGGACATCAACAACCCGTACGGCACGTCCGTCGGCGCCCGGGAGGTCTCCGGCAAGGACTCCCTGATCCAGCTCGCGGGCGAGACGGGAGGGAGATATTTCAGCAACACGACGGATTACACGAACGCCCTGGCCGAGATCGAGAACGTGACCAGCGCGTTCTACGTTCTCGGCTATACCGTGCCGGCCGCCTGGGACGGGGCCTTCCACAAGATCAAGGTCAAGGTCGCCCGGCCGGGCTGCAAGGTCTTCAGCCAGAACGGCTATTACAATCCCAAGCCCTTCTCGCAATACAGCCGCTTCGAGCGCCTGCTCCAGATGACCGACCTGGCCCTCAGCGACAATCCGCTGGCCGAGCTGCCGGCCGAGGCGCCCATGGCCGCGCTGCCGGTCCTCGTCGGCGGCTGGCCGCACGTCGTCGCCTACGCCGGCCTCGACGCGGCGACCGCCCGGTCCGTCGTCGGGGCCCGGGCCGAGGCCTACCTCCTCGTCTACGACGAGGGCCAGGGCCGGTCGGCCATCAAGAGCTTCCGCATCAAGCCGCCGCAGGAGGGCTACGCCGACCTCTATCCCGTCTTCGCCGTCCCCCTCAATCCCGGCCGCTACACCTGCCGGCTCATCGTCCAGAACACCGAGACCGGCCGGGGCGCCCGGGGCCAGGCCGCCTTCGTGGTGCCCAAGCCCGGGGCCGCGCTGCTGGCCCTCGATCCCCCGCTCCTGCTCGACGAGAGAGCCGGGGCCACGGAGAGCGGGGCGGACGCGAACTCGACCCTGTCGGCCCTGTTCGGTTACGATCCGGCGAAGTACGCGCCCTGGACGGGGCCGCTGCCCGCGGGGCCGCGCCGCGTCTACGCGGCGGTCCGCTGCGCCTTGACGGCGCCCGAGACCGAGCTGGCGTTCACGGCGGCGGATACGGTCGACGGGACGCGGACCGAGGTGCCGGCGACGGTCGTCTCGGCCCGGACGGCCAGGAACCTGCGGCAGTGCGTCGTCGAGCTGGCCTTCGGCGCGCTGGCGCCCGGGACGCACACGCTCACGGTCGAAGCGCGGGACCCGTCGGGGACGATGCGGGGGGAGGCGACGGCCTCGTTCGCCGTCCGCTGATCACTCTTCGGCGAGGCCGGCCAGCTTGTCCTGGACGCGGCGGAGCTCGTCCTGCGCCTCCCGGAGCAGCTTGGCCTTGAAGGCGATGGTGTCGATGGCCTTGGTCTCGTTCATCGTCCGCTTCAGGCGGTCGACGCGGGCCAGGATCTCGGCCTCCCGCTTCTTGAGGCGGGCGACGTCCTCATCGCTCAACGGTTCGTTGGTCATGGTCGGGTCCCCATTCTAAGCCGAACGGGCGCCGCGGGCAAGCCCCTCCGTTTGACCCTCCCCGGCGGATGTGCCATCATATCCTTTCGAGGCCATCATGACCGTCCGTCCGAAGCCCTTCCGGGCCGCTCTGGCCCTCGTCCTGGCCGTGGCCCTGCCCGCCCTGGCCTGCGCCGCCGCGGCCGCGCCCGCCGGGGTCCCGGCCGCCTCTCCCGAGCCGCAAAAAAAGAAAAAAGCCTCCGACGAGAAGAACCCCCAGGCCCAGTACGAGATGGGCGTCATCGCCCTGCGCTACGGCCTGACGGACGAAGCCTTGCGCTACGGCCAAGCGGCCGTCGCCCTCGACCCGGAGCATTTCGACGGCTGGAACCTGCTCGGCTCGGCCTACTACACCAAGGGCGAGTTCGAGCTCGCGGCCGAGGCCTACGGCAAGGCCGCGGCGCTCAAGCCCAAGGACGGCGAGGTCCGCCGCAACCTGGGCCTGGCCCTGGCGGAGACCGGCCGGACCGACGAGGCCGAGGCGGCGCTGAAGGCGGCCTACGCCGCCGACGGCAGCGCCGACACCGTTTTTTTCCTTGGCAAGCTCTGCTACAACGCCCAGCGCTACGAGGAGGCCCTGGCCTACGCGCTCGAGTCCATCAAGAAGGACGGCCGCAGCCCCAAGGCCTACAACCTCAAGGGCGTCATCCTCAATCAGCTCGGCCGTCACGCCGAGGCCGCCGGCAGCTTCCAGGCCGGGCTCGTCCTGGCGCCCGAGGACGTCGGGCTCATGGTCAACCTGGGCATCGCCTACATCAACAGCGGCGAGCCGGCCAAGGCCCGGGCCACGCTCGAGACGGCCCTGCCGAAGGTCAAGGACGAGGGCCTCAAGAAGCGCATCGCCGACTACCTCCAGGCCATCAAGGACGACCGGGCCTGACCGGCCGGACCGTTCCCGCTTCCCGCGAAGGTGTTAAACCCCGTCCCGCCGTGCTATGATAAGGGCATGGACTGGGTCAGCGTCCACAGGTCCAACGGAGTCACGGAGGCGGAGATCCTCAAGAACATGCTCGAGTCCTTCGGCATCCCCGCGCGGGTGAGCGCCGAAGCCTATGGCAAGGTTCTCGGGATGACCGTCGACGGGCTGGGCGTCGCCGCCCTCCTCGTCCCCGCGAACCGCGCCAAGGAAGCCCAGGACATCCTGGCCGAGCACTTCACCGCCGAGGCCTGAGGGGGCCGCCGCCGCGATCCGCCGAGGGGGGCCCGTCCCCCCGGGCGGTGGAGTCTACCCAGATAGGCTATTTGAAGATCTCCCGACGAAGCGAGGCCAAGGCGACGCGGGACTCGACGGGATTGACGCCGATGCCCGGCCCGTCGGGCACCTTGATGGTTCCCGGCCCGCTGAGCTCGATGGCCGGATCGACGAGGTCCTCCCTGAAATACCGCCGGCTGGCGCTGAGGTCGTTCGGGTACTTGAACCCCGGCAGGGCGGCAATGTGGAGGTTGTGGGCCCGGCCGATGCCGCTCTCGAGCATGCCGCCGCACCAGACCGGCACCCCGGCCGCCTCGCACAGGTCGTGGACGCGGCGCGTCTCGACGACGCCGCCGACGCGGCCGACCTTGATGTTGACGATCCGGCAGCTGCCCATCTCCAGGGCCGCCCGGGCCGTGTCGGCCCCGAGGACGCTCTCGTCGAGGCAGACGGGCGTCTTCATCCGCTTCTGGAGCTTGGCGTGCTCCCACAGGTCGTAGGGCGCGAAGGGCTGCTCGACCATGAGCAGGTCGAAGGCGTCGAGGGCCGCGAGCGTCTCCGTGTCCCTGGGGCCGTAGGCGCCGTTGGCGTCGACCTGGAGCATGTTGTCCGGGAAGGCCTCCCGGACGGCGGCGCAGGCCGCGACGTCCCAGCCCGGCTTGATCTTGATCTTGATGCGCCGGTAGCCCTGGTCGAGGTAGCCCCCGACGCGGGCGACGAGGTCCGGGAGGGAGTCCTCGATGCCGCAGCTGACGCCGGCCTCGATCTCGGTCCGGGCCGCGCCGTAGAGGGCCCGCAGAGGCACTCCCGCCTTCTTGGCCTTGAGATCCCACAGGGCCAGCTCGATCCCGGCCTTGGCCATGCGGTTGCCGCGGAAGACGGCCGCCTCGCGGGCGAAGTCCTCGGGCTCGACGACGCCCTTGCGGAAGACGAGGGGAATGAGGAAGTCCCGCATGACGTGCCAGGCCGTCTCGGCCGTCTCCCCGCTGTAGAGGGGGGCCTCCTCGGCCACGCACTCGCCCCAGCCGCAGAGGCCGTCCTCGCAGACCTTGATGAGGCTGAAGGTCCGGTCGTGGGAGCGGCCGAAGCTGGTCTCGAAGAAGTGGACGTAGGGCAGCTTGACGAGGTCGATCTCGATGCGGTCGATGGCCATCGGCGCTCCTCCGGGCTCGGCGATTCCCGCTTAACATAATCCAGGACCCCGCGGGGTTCAAGCGCAAGGGAGAGAGGGCCGGGCAAAAAAAGACTTGACAGGCGCACGAGAACTGCTATTATGCAGACTAGTCTGTATCGCAAACTTCAAAGGAGCGAGCGATGGTCGACATCGACAAGATCGAGAAAAGGACGGTCCGGAGCTTCTACGAGGACGGCCTGACGGAGATCGCCCTGGGCCTCATCTTCCTCCTCCTCGGCGCCTATTTCTACGCCGAGGCGACGCTGCCGCCCGGATCGACGGTCCTCACCTTCGTGTCCTCCGCCGCCTTCCTGGCCGTCTTCGCCGCGGCTTTCCTCGTCAACCGCCTCCTCCGCTATCTCAAGCGGCGCATCACCTACCCGCGGACGGGCTACGTGACGTTCAAGAAAAAGGAGGCCGGCCCGAAGCGCCGCCTCGCGGCGGCGGCCGTGGCCATGGTCATCGGCGGCGGCATGGCCGTCCTCTACGGCCTGTCCCCCTCGGTCCGGCTGCTCCTGCCCGCGGTGAACGGCCTGCTCTTCGCGGTCGCCGGGCTCCTCGTCGCCAACCGCGTCGGCGTCGGCCGGTTCTACGTCCTGGCCGCCGCCTCGGCCGCCATCGGCGTCGGCCTGACCGCGGCCGGCGCCGGCGACGCCAAAGGGGTCAGCCTGTTCTATCTTCTCTTCGGCGCGGCCGTCATCCTCACCGGCGCCGCGGCGCTCGCCGTCTATCTCCGCCGCAATCCCCGCTCCGCCGACGACGCGCCCGATGCCCCGGAAGGCCCCGATGCCCGCTGACCTGCGCTCGCTCGCCGAGATCGACCGGGTCATCCACGAGCCGGCCCGCCTGGCGCTGACGGCCATCCTCTCGGTCGTCGAGAGCGCCGACTTCCTCTATCTCCAGCGGGAGACCGGCCTGACCAAGGGCAACCTGTCCTCCCATCTGGCCAAGCTCGAAGAGGCCGGCTACGTGGCCATCGAGAAGACCTACCGCGGACGGATCCCGCTGACCCTCGTCCGCCTGACCGACGCGGGCGCCGCGGCCTACAAGGCCTACCGGGCCCGGTTCAAGAAATTCCTGGAGAAAGCCTGATGTCCGCGACACCCATCATCCGCACGGAACGGCTCGGCCGCGACTTCAAGACCGTCACGGCCGTCGACGACCTGACCCTCGAGGTCCCGGCCGGCATCGTCTTCGGCTTCCTCGGCCCGAACGGGGCCGGCAAGACGACGACGATCCGCCTCCTCCTCGGCCTCCTCGAGCCCAGCCGCGGCCGGGCCGAGGTCCTGGGCCGCGACGTCCGCGGGGACGCCGGCGGGATCCGGGCCCTGGCCGGGGCCCTGCTCGAGCAGAACGGCCTCTACGAACGCCTCAGCGCGGCCGACAACCTCGACTACTACGGCCGCATCTGGCGCCTCCCCGCGGCCGACCGCCGGGCCCGCGTCCGCGAGCTCCTGACCCACTTCGGCCTCTGGGACCGGCGCGACGAGCAGGCCGGCCGCTGGAGCCGGGGCATGAAGCAGAAGCTGGCCGTGGCCCGGACCCTCCTCCACTGGCCGCGCCTGGTCTTCCTCGACGAGCCGACCGCCGGCCTCGATCCGGTCGCCGCCGCTTCGCTTCGCGACGACCTGGCCGGCCTGGCCGCCCGCGAGGGGACGACGATCTTCCTGACCACCCATAACCTCGACGAGACCGAGCGCCTCTGCCGCCGCGTCGCGGTCATCCGGGCCGGCCGCCTCATCGCCGAGGGCCCGGTCGAGGATCTCAAGCGGGGCCCCGCGGCGCCGGCGACCGACGTCCGCGGCCGCGGCCTAACGCCCGCCCTGGCCGACCGCCTCCGCGCCCTCGCCGGCGTGGCCCGCGTCGAGACGGCCGACGGGCGGCTCGCGGTCTTCTGGGCCGGGGCCCCCGACACTCCGGCCCTGCTCCGCGCTCTCGTCGAGGGCGGCGCCGAGGTCGAGGGCATCGCCCCCCGCCAGGCCACCTTCGAGGACGCCTTCCTCAAGCTCGTCCGCGACACGGACGGCGGGACGGATACCGCACAGGAGAACGCCCCATGCTCCACGATCTGAAGACCGTCGTTTGGAAAGAGATCAAGGAGATCCTAGGCCAGCAGGGCCGGTTCAAGGGCGGCAAGATGGGCATGCTCATCTTCCTGGCCGTCTTCGGCGCCTTCATGCCCATCCAGAACGGACCGGACTGGATCCGATCGCCCTTCGTCCTTATCTACTGGTCCTGGGTCCCCTTCCTTCTGGCCAGCGGGGTCGTCGCCGACTCCTTCGCCGGCGAGCGCGAGCGCCACACGCTCGAGACGCTGCTGGCCAGCCGCCTGCCCGACCGGGCCATCCTGGCCGGCAAGATCGGGGCCGCCGTCGTCTACGCCTGGGGCCTGACCGTCGCCTGCGCCCTCCTGGGCGCGGCCGCCGTCACCGTCGCCCACGGTCACGGCCGGATCCTGTTCTACAGCGCGCCGCTCGCCGCGGGCATCCTCGGCCTGACCTTTCTCGTCGCCCTGCTGGCCTCGGGCCTGGGAGTCCTCGTCTCCCTGCGGGCGGCCACCGTCCGCCAGGCCCAGCAGACCTTCAGCGTCGTCTTCCTGCTGATGTTCGTCCCCCTGTTCATCCTGCCCATGTTGCCCGCGGCGTTCAAGGCCCGGCTGTTCGCCGCGCTCTCCGGCCTGGATCCCACCGCCGCGGCCCTCGCGGCCGCCGGTGTCCTGGTCGCGGTCAACGCGGCCGTCCTGGCCGCGGCGGACGCCCGCTTCCGCAGGAACCGGCTGATCCTCGACTGACGGGAAACGGGAGAGAGCGGACGGAGGGGACGGCCTCAGGAAAGCTTGAGGCCCTTGCGGTGGGCCCGGTATTCGTAGACGCCGATGATGCGCCGGGCCATGGCCTCGGCGGAATATTTCTCCAGGACGGCCTCCCGGGCGCCGGCCGCCAGGCGCGCGGCCAGGTTCTTGTCGAAGTGGACCTTGATCACGGCGTCGGCCAGGGCCCGGGCGTTGCGGGCCGGGACGAGGAAGCCCGATTCCCGATGGACGACGACGTCGCGGGCCGTCCCGACGTCGGCCGCGGCGACGGGCAGGCCCGAGGCCATGGCCTCGACGAGATATCCGCCCAAGCCGTCGAGATGGGAGAAGACGGCGAACATGTCGAGGGAGGCCAGGACCTGGGGCGCGTCCTTCCAACCGCCGAGGCGGTAGTGCACGCTCTCCGCGGGGGCCGCCGTTTCCGTTCCCTCTTCGGCCGCCCCGGAGTCCAGGCGCAGCGTGCCCTCGCCGAGGACGACGAAGCGGACCTTGGGGGATTGGGCCCGGGCCAGGGCGGCGGCTTCGAGCAGGGCCCGCAGCCCGCGCTCGTCCTCGAGCGGCAGGACGGCCCCGACCAGGAAGTCGTCCTCGGCCAGGCCGAGCTCGCGTCGGACGAGGTCGCCCCGGGGCTCGGAGGTGAAACGCGACAGGTCGAGGCCCTGCGGCACGACCTCGACGCGCTCCTCGGCGACGCCGCCCCGGACGAGGATGGAGCGGACGGCGTCCGATCCGGCGATGAAGGCGTCGACGGCGGCCAAGGGCAGCTTGCCCTCGAGCGGTGAGGAATCGGCCGGCCGGGACAGGACGCGCAGGGGCACCTCGGCCGCGGCCGCCGCGGCCAGGCCCAGCCCGGCGCCGAAAGTATCGTGGACGTGGACCAGCCGGCAGCCGCGGGCGCGCATGTAGCGGGCCAGGGTCCGGCGGACGGCGAAGGCGAAGCGCCCCCGCATCCGCAGCGGGATCGTCGACAGGCCCTCGGCCCGGGCCTTCTCGAGGAGAGCGCCGCCGGGCTCGGCCACGACGTGGGCGGTCAGGCCCTTCTTGAGGAGCTCGCGGGCGACGTAGAGCTCCTGGCGCTGGCTGTCCCGCCACTCCCGGCCGCTGTCGACGAGGAAGATGCTCACCCGGCTATCCTAGCACAGGAAGCCCATGTCCGCTTACTTGACGTAGTCGCTCAGGCTGATGTTGCGGGCCTCGAGGGTCGAGCCCGTGATCTTGGCGATGGAGGCCAGGGCGATGTTGTAGTCGACCAGGGCCCGCATCTCCATGGTCCGGGCGCTGGCCAGGGCGTCCTGGTAGGTCAGGACGAAGTAGTTCGTCGACATCCCGACGTTGAGCTTCTTCATCTCGGCCTCGAGCTGGCGCTCTGCGAGCTCGCGGGCGACGCGGTAGGCGTCGACGGCCTTGGCCGCGGTCTCGAGGGTCCGGACGGCGTCGCTGGCCTCGAGGTAGACCTGCTGCTCCTGGCTCTTGAGGCGGGCCTGGGCCTGCTCGAGATCGAGCTTGGCGTAGGTGTAGTTGGCCCGGCCGACGACGTCCCCGAGGGGGATGGTCAGGGTCACGCCCGCGCTCCAGTTGTTGTAGAGGAACTTGAAGACGTCCTTGAAGGCCTGGGAAGCGCTGCCGGGGTCGCCGAGCGTGGGGTCCCCGAAGGGATTCTCCGGATCGTAGATGAACTGCTGGCCGGAGATGCCCGGGCTGGCCTTGGTCACCTGAAGGTCGAGCTGGGGCAGGAGCCGGTTCTTGGCGACGCGGAAGTCGACGGTCTTCGAGCCGATCTGGGCCCGGGTGGTCTCGAACTCGGGCCGGCGGGCCATGGCCATGGCGCAGGCCTCGTCGACGGTGATGGCGTAGGGCTTGAACACGGGCGCGTCGGCCGGCAGGAGGGCCTGCTTCCGGCCTTCGGGGTCGGCGCCCAGGTTGAGGAGCATCCGCAGCTGGTCCTGGTTGCGCTTGACCAGGGCCTCGGCCTGCAGGATGTCGGCCTCGCGGCGGGCCACGGTGGCCTCGGCGTTGAGGACCTCGATGGGGGCCTTGGTGCCGACCTGGACCTCGCGCTTGGTCTTGGCCAGGAGGTCGCGGCCGCTCTCGAGGGCCTGCCGCAGGGTCTTCAGGTTCTCGATGGAGTAGACCAGGTTCCAGTAGGCCGACTCGACGGAGAAGACCGTGTCGATGAGGACGGACTTGAACTGGCTGCGGGAGGCCTCGAGATTGTGCTGGGCCACGACGATGGCCCGGCGGCTGACCGTCCAGCCGAAGTTCTTGAGCAGGGGCTGGGTCAGCGAGAAGTTCAGGCGGCCCGAATAGGAGGGATTGTAGCTCTGGAAGAGCTGGTTGTTCTTGGAATAGTCGTAGCTCAGGGAGGCCTGGAAGGTGCCGCCGAACGGGATCTGCTGGGACAGCGTGGCCGACGTGGTCGTGCCCCGGTTGACGTAGGTGCCGGCGCTCTGCAGGGACCAGGTCGAGAGCTGCTCGAAACGGTTCCCGGTCAGGTCGGCCGCTAAGGTCGGCATATAGACCTGCTTGGCCTGCGACAGGGTGGCCGAGGCCAGGCCGGGGCTGATGACCTCGGCGGCGATGTTGAGGTTGTTCCGCAGGGCCCGGACGATGGAATCCTCCAGGGTCAGCGAGAGGTCCCCGGTCTCCTGGCCGAAGCCGAGGCCGGAGACGAGGAGCAGGGCGACAAGGGCGCCGAAGAGCCGTTTCTGGATCATGGCCGTCCTCCGATCGAGCGAATAGGGGAGTACTGTGAAGCTCACCCATTATAATACGGCCGGCGCCGGATTTCGTTCCCCCCATAACCCCGGGGGCGGCGCGCCCGTATATCTTCCTGAAGCGTCCGTCGAGGACCGCCTCCGGCCGGGGGCTCGTCTTCGGCGGCGCCTTTAGGTTATGATAAGCCCGTCCCACACGGAGGCTCGCCGATGAAAGTCCTCAAGACGTTCGCCGCCGCGGCCGTCGTCCTGGCCGCCGCCCTGGCCCTGGCCGCCCAGACCCAGGAATCCCAGAGCATGAAGCTCCTGCGCCTCAAGAGCGCCCAGCTCTCGCTCGAGCTGCGCAAGGCCGACTTCGACCGCTACCTCAAGCTCAAGGAGGACGGGCTGACCTCGGAGGCCGACTACGCCCAGCGCCAGACGGCCTACCTCCAGGCCCAGGTCGACTACCAGCAGGCCCTCATCAACTTCATGGGCAGCGAGGCCCGCATCTCGGTCGCCAGCGCCGTCAAGTACCAGGACCGCAGCGGCAAGAAGTTCGTCCGGGTCTCCCTGCGCTACGCCTCCAAGGAGCTCAAGGAGCTGGCCAAGCTCAACATCAGCGCCGAGGACCTCTTCCCGCTCGACTTCATGAAGGAGATCAAGGACGTCTACGTCTCGCTCCTGTCGGAGGGCAAGATCATCTCCGATCCCTACGAGAAGTCGGTCGCCTCCATGCCCATCGAGACCGAGCGCGACGTCACATTCCAGCTCCTCAAGGACGTCGAGAACCTCGACATCAGCGTCTCCTATTCCGGCAAGACCGAGACGACCGCGGTCTTCCTCCAGAAGGGCGTCAGCGCCAACATGGTCACCGTCAACTCGGCCCAGTTCTCCCAGGAGGCCGACCTCGAGAGCACGGCGACCTACGACCTGTCGCTCGAGAAGTTCAGCGGCGAGGCCAACGTCTTCAAGCTCGAGGCCGTCGACCTGCCCCAGCAGATCACCTACGAGTTCAGCGACCCGACGACGAGCGCCCGGCTGTCGCAGATCAAGTTCAGCGAGGGCGTCACCAGCCTCAAGCTCCAGCTCAAGCTGTTCCTGCCCAAGAATCCCGACGAGAAGGTCGTCCTCGACCGGCCGCTCGAGTTCTTCGTCCTGGCCCTCGACAACGACCAGACCCAGAGGCTCCGCGACATCGAGGCCGCGGCCGGCGGCGCGACGGGCATCGGCCTCGACGCCCTCGAGGGGCTCAAGGCCGGCCTGGCCAAGCTCGAGCTCATCCCCCGCGGCGTGCCCAAGGTCGAGGTCCAGGCCGTCAACCTCTACCACGAGATCAAGGCCGGCGACGACATCGCCATGGACGTGACCATCCGCAACACGGGCACCCGCAAGCTCAACAACGTCCGCGTCTTCTGCGACCTACCCCTCAACTGGCGGGTCGAGATCGCCCCCGACCTCATCGCCACCCTCGAGCAGAACAAGGACGAGGTCGTCAAGATCAAGTTCCTGCCGCCGGACGACGTCTCCGTCGGCGACTACGAGCCCAAGATCCGCACCGACGCCCGGGCCGACAACCGCCGGGTCGAGTCCGAGGACAAGATCGTCCGCATCCACATCACCTCGAAGGCCAACGTCATCGGCATCGGGGCCCTGGTGCTCCTGCTCGTGGGGCTCCTCGTCGGCATCGTCGTCTTCGGCATCAAGCTGACGCGGCGGTAATCCCCGGGGGACGGCCATGTGGAAGACGGTCGCTGGGAAAGAGGTCCTGGCGAACCTTCTCGGCTCCCGGTTCTACGTCGTCGTCCTGCTCGTGGCCGCGCTCGTGGCCACGAGCTTCTTCGTCATGGGCCGGGACTACAAGGCCCGGTTGGCCGACCACGACCTCATCAAGGCCAAGCCGGGCGAACCCGTCGCCGTCAACCCGCCCAATGCCCTGTCGATCGTGGCCAAGGGCCTCGACGAGGCCATGTCCCGATCATTCGAAATCACGCCGATCGGCGTCACCGTGAGGGCCGGCCAGAAGTCGGGCAACACCGTCTTCGCCTTCTTCCCCGCCCCCGACTTCCTCTACGTCGTCCGCGTCGTGATGTCGCTCCTGGCCCTGCTCTTCGGCTTCGACCTCGTCAACCGCGAGAAGGAGGACGGCACGCTCCGCCTCGTCCTGGCCAACCCGGTGCCGCGCGGCGCGGTCCTGTTCGGGAAGTGGGCCGGGAGCTTCGTCAGCCTGGCCGCGCCCTTCCTGCTGGTGACCGGGATCGGGCTGGCCGTCCTGGCCCTCGACCCGGCCATCCGCTTCACGGGCGGGCAGGTCGCGCGCCTGGCCCTCATCCTGGGCCTATCGCTCCTCTACATCGCCTTCTTCCTCAGCCTGGGCCTGCTCGTCTCGGCCCTGACCCGGCGGGCCTCGAGCGCCCTGGTCATCCTGCTTTTCGCCTGGGTCCTGGTCGTCTTCGTCCTGCCCAACCTGGGCACGCTCGTCGCCCGCCAGGCCGTCGAGGTGCCGTCCGTGCGGGCCCTCAGCGAGAAGCGCCAGCAGATCTGGACGCGGGAGGTCCTGCTGCGCATCCGCGGCCAGGGCGACTGGCCCTCGCACGTCAAGGCCATCGGCGCCGAGAACGACGCCCTCGAGGCCGACTACCGGGTCAAGTTCGAGCGGCTGGTGGCCCTATCGAAGGCCATCAACCGCGTCTCGCCGGCGGCCGGCTTCGTCTACGCCGTGACCGAGATCGCCGGCACGGGCATCGGCGAGGAGAGCGCCTTCAAGCGGGAGGTCGTCCGCTACAAGAACGGCCTCCTCGGAAGCACCCTGGCCGCGCCCGACGGCGGCGTCGCCGACAACCCCGCCTTCCGCTACGCCTATCGGCCCCTGGGCAGGGTCTTGGCCGCGGGGGCGCTGTTCGACGCCGGCTGGCTCGCGGCGGGCGCGGTGCTGCTCTTCGCTTTGGCCTACGCCGCGTTCGTCCGCTACGACGTGCGCTGAGAGGGAGGACGGGAGGCCCATGTTCCGAACGATCGTCCGCAAGGAGGTCCTGGGGCACATCCTGTCGTTCCGCTTCGTCGTGACCCTGGCCCTGCTCCTCGTCGTCGTGCCCGTGACGACCTTCGTCCTGACGAACGACACCCTGAGGCGCGTCGGCGACGAGTCCCATCGGCGGGCCGAGCTCGAGACCTACATGCGGACCTACGCCCACTTCAACCGCGTCTCGAACGTCCTGCGGACGGCCATGCCGCCCATCCCCTTCCACGTCCTGGTGCGCGGCCTTTCCGCCGAGGCCAACCTGTCCGAGCTCGACAACGATCCGCTGCCGGTCATGTTCCCGCTCGTCGACCTCGTCTTCGTCGTCTCCATCCTGATGAGCCTGGCCGCCCTCATCTTCGCCTACGACGCCGTCTGCGGCGAAAAGGAGGACGGCACGCTGAAGCTGGCCCTGTCCAACGACCTGTCACGGCCGGTGGTCATCCTGGCCAAGGTCGCCGGCGGGGCGGTCAGCCTGCTCGTGCCCTTCCTGATGTCGCTCGTCGTCGGGATGCTCGTCGTCCTCGTCCACCCCGGCGTCGGCTGGGGCGGCGCGGACTGGGCCGCCCTGGCGCTGCTCGCGGCCGCCTCAGCCCTCTACATCGTCCTCTTCTACGCCCTGGGCGTCTTCGTCTCGACACGCCACCACGCCGGCTCGGCCTCGATCATGACCTCGCTGCTCGTCTGGGTCCTGCTCGTGCTGGTCATCCCGAACCTGAGCCCGTACGTCGCCTCGTTCCTGTCCCCGACGCCTTCGCGCATCCGCACCGAGCGGGAGGTCCAGCGGTTGGGCGACACCGAGCGCGACGAGCTCGGCCGCAAGCTCCAGGCCGAGGCCCTGCGGCCGCTGCTGGTCAAATACCCCGTCCTGGCGGAGGGGCTGTCGGAGTCGGACCAGAAGCGCCTGGTCCAGAGGGACCCGGCGGCGCGCGAGGCCTTCGAGGCCCGGCGCAAAGCCGTGCAGGCGGCCTGGGACGAGGCCAACCGGGTCCAAAGCGCGAAAATCGAGGCTGTCCGGGCCGAGGCCGGGCGCCGGGAGGCGGCCCAGACGAGCCTGGCCCGCACCCTGTCCATGGTCTCGCCGCTGGCGACGTTCACCTACGTCGCGACCGATCTGACCTCGACGGGGATGCGGAACGAGGCCTACCTGGGACGGCTGAGCGGCGTCTGGGACCGGGCCTTCTGGGATTACGCCCGGGCCAGGATCGACGGCCTGCAGGCCAAGGACCCGGCCACCGATTGGTGGAACACGGCCGTCGACATGAGCGACCGGCCCCGCTTCGAGTACCGCGAAGAGGCCCTCGGGGCGCGCGTGGCGGCCGCCCTGCCGGGGCTGCTGCTCCTGGCCGGCTACGGCCTCGTCCTTTTCGCCCTGGCCTACGTCTCGTTCCTCCGCTACGACGTCCGTTAGAGCTCGCTCCAGATCCTGAGCCCCGGGACCGCCGCGAAGTGGGCGTCGTAAGTCACCAGGAGCGAACCGGTCTCGAGCGCGTGGGCGGCGATCCAGACATCGTTGAGCGGAAGGGGCTGTCCCGACGTTTTTAGCGCGGACTTGATCAACCCGAAGTAGTCGGCCGTCTCGCGCGTCGCTTCGAGGACCCGGACCGCCGGCTTGGCTAAGATGGCCTCCAGAATCCTTCGATTTTCCTTCTCCATCGATCCGTTCCGGAAGCCCGCGAAGAGCTCGCCCAGCACGAAGACCGACATGTGGACGACGCCGGCTCCGGCCAAGGCGTCGAGAACGCGGGGATCGCCCCTCAGGTACTTCGTGTAGGCGTTGGTATCGAGCAGCAGGGCTCTCATGCCCAGTCCTTTTCGTCGGTCTTCTCCAGATCGGCGATGGAGTCCAGGAATTCCCGTTCCTGAGCTTCCGTCCAGACGCCGCTCAGGTCCTCGAACATGGCCCGATTGTCCGGCGGCCGGTCGCCCAGGCCCAGGGCTTTGCCGATCAGTTCCTTCACGATCTTATTGACGCTCCTGCCCTCGCTTTTGGCTCGCTCCAAGATCTTACGTTCCATTTCCTCGTCGATGCCGTGGAGGCTTAAGGATTTCATGGCTTGCCCCCCTGTCCTTAATTCTGAATCATAACTTAGTTCATTATTGATTATATTATGATTCATCTGCTCAGGAAGTCAAGCCTCACAGAATGGGGGAAGTAAAATGGGGGACATGATACCTATTTCCTATTTATTCCAGGCCTGATCACAGCCATGTCGGAAAGGCATTCAAGCCAACGGTCGATGTTCCAAGGACCATCGGAGAAAGAAATGGGAAATAGGTATCATGTCCCCGTTTTTAACGGGCGTAGGCGTCGAGGTCGAGCTCGGGCGCGTCGACGGGGGCGCGGACGAAGCGCTTGAGGGCCACGGCGCCGACCATGGCCGCGTTGTCGGTGCAGAGCTTGGGCGAGGGGACGTAGGCGTCGATCCCGGCCGAGCGGGCGAACTCCTGGAACCGGGTCCGCAGGCGCGTGTTGCGGGCGACGCCGCCGCAGAGGATGAGCGACCGGGGCTGGACCCGGTCGGCCGCCGCCCGGACGTGGCCGACGAGCGTCCTGGCCACGATCTCCTCGAAGCTGGCCAGGAAATCGGCCAGCCGCGGGCCGTCCTTCGAGACGCCGTGCTCCCGGATGAGCTTGATGGCGCCCGTCTTCAGCCCGCTGAAGCTGAAGTCGAGGCTGCGGTCCTTCGTCCGCGGCACGGCGAAGGGGAAGGCCTTGGGATCGCCGCCCTGGCCCAGTTTCTCGATGACCGGGCCGCCGGGATAGCCGAGGCCCAGGAACTTGGCGATCTTGTCGAGCGCCTCCCCCGCCGCGTCGTCGCGGGTCCGCCCGAGAAGCCGGTACGAGAGGGGCTCGGTCATCTCGTAGAGGGCCGTGTGGCCGCCCGAGACGAGAAGGCCCAGGACGGGATAGGCGATATCCGGGTGCTCGAGAAAACAGGCCTCGAGGTGGGCGTCGAGATGGTCGACGCCGACGAGCGGCTTCTTGTGGAAATAGGACAGCCCCTTGGCGAACGACAGCCCGACGAGAAGCGATCCGATGAGCCCCGGCCCCTGGGTCACGGCGTAGAGGTCGACGGCCTCCAGCCCCACGCCCGCCCGTCCCAGCGCCTCGCCGACGATGGCCGTCACGGACTTGATGTGCTGGCGCGAGGCCAGCTCGGGCACGACACCGCCGTAGGGCGCGTGGACCTCGTCCTGGGACAGGACGATGTTGCTCAGGACCTCGGGCGCGGCAGGCGGCACGGCCGAAGGGACGGCGCGCAGGACGGCCGCGGAGGTCTCGTCGCAGGAGGTTTCTATGGCCAGAACGAGCACGTCGCGGCGCCTTTCCCGCTCATCTTAGCAGAAAACCGGGTCCCCGTCAGGCGCGGACCGGGGCCGGTATCTGCTAATTTTTTAGCATTTTTCGCAACAGCCCGGGCCTCCCGGGCGTATAAATTGCGACGGCCGTGGGAATTTCCGGCTCCGACGGCCGTCTTTGACCATGGGCGCCCCCCGCGACGGGCGATGCCCCGGATGTTGCGTTCTCCGGGACCCGGACGTATAATTCGGACAAGGTCCTTGTCAGCCCGTCGAGCGCGCCCTGGCGTTTCGATTCGAACGGAGGTTGCCGATGCGTGTTCCCAAAGCCGTCCTGGGCGGGTTCCTGGCCCTCGTCCTGGTTGCCGCCGGCGTCTATTTCCTCGTTCTCGACAAAGCTCCCGCCAAGACGGAGGGCGCGGCCGGCAACACCCCCGCCGCGGCCGCCCCGGGCGCCCCGTCCTCCCCGGCCCCGGACCAGAAGACCGAAGCCGCCCCCCTGCCGGTCAGAGTATCCAAAGCCGTCGTCGGCGACCTCGTCATGACCCTCAAATCGCCCGGCGAGGCCTACACCGAGAAACGCGTCGCCATGAAGGCCGAAGTCGGCGGGATCGTCAAGACCCTCTACGCCGCCGAAGGCCGCCACGTCAAGGAAGGCGACCTGCTCGTCGAACTCGACGACCGCGAGTACCGCCTCAACCTGGAGCGGCTCGAGGCCCAGCGCCTGCGCTTTCTCTCCGAGCTCTTCCTCGAGCGGCAGTTCTCCGTGGCCGAGGAGCCGCCCGCCCCGGCCATCGTCGACCGTCTGGCCAAGGCCCAGACCGCCTACGACCGCGTCGCCGAAGGCTTCAAGTCCGGCGTCGCCTCGCAGGCCGACCTCGAGAAGGCCCAGGCTGCGCTCGAGCTGGCCCTGATCGAGGCCGGCCGAAAGAAGGACGAGGTCCAGGCCGCGACCAAGGGCCTGACCCAGGCCGAGGTCGACGTCAAGATCGCCCGCCTCAGCCTCGAGAAGACCCGCGTCCGGGCCCCCTTCGCCGGCATCCTGACCGACATCAAGATCTCGCCCAAGGAGCGCCTCGACCCCGGCCGCGACCTCTTCACCCTGGTCGACATCAGCCGCATCAAGGTCAAGGCCAAGGTGCTCGAGAGCGAGGTCGGCAAGGTCGTGGCCGGCCGCGAGGTCGACCTCCGCTTCAGCGCCTTCCCCGGCCGGGCCTTCCGCGGTCGCATCGAGGCCGTCAGCCCGGTCATCGACTCCGCCGACAAGACCTGCGGCGTCTACGTGGCCATGGACAACCCGTCCGAGGAGATCAAGCCCGGCATGCACGCCGAGGTCGAGTTCCCGACCGAGATCTTCACCGGCCGGCTCCTCGTGCCCCAGCAGGCCATCCTCGTCCGCGGCGGCCGCAAGCTCGTCTTCGCCGTCGAGGGCGACATCGCCAAGTGGCGCTACATCGAGGTCGGCCTGGAGAACGAGGACTTCGCCGAGGTCCTGCCGGGCAAGGAGCCCGGCTGGGGCGTCCAGGCCGGCGACACGGTCATCATCGAGGGCCACATCACCCTGGCCCACGACACCAAGGTCAGCGTCGTCCGATAGCCGCTGGCTGGAAAAGCGGCCATGCGCAGAACATCCGTCGTTCAGTCCGTCCTGGCCCTGGGGATCCTGACGCTCGCCCTGACGGCCGGCTCGGGCCTCGGACAGGTCGTCGAGAATCCGGCCAAGCCGTTGGCCAAGGATGCCGGCCGCGTCATCGCGTTGAGCGATGTCTGGCGGATCACCGACGTCAGCGGGGAATTCTTCTTCAAATACCCTCACGACATGCAGGTCGCGGAGGACGGCTCGCTCTTCCTGGCGGACGCCGATCAATTCCTGAGGTTTTCACCTGAAGGGAAGTTCTTGGGGAACCTCTACAAGAAGGGGCAGGGCCCGGGCGAGATCGGCCGGGAATTCACTTATCATCCGCGCGGCCGCGACCTCTTCGTCCAGGACATGAACTCCCAGCGGTTCTGGCGGACCGATCTCGACGGGGTTTTCAAGGAACAGATCGGCCTCGCGAACAAGGACTACCGCGGTTTCGCCGGGGTCCTTTCGGAAGGTTTCTTGTTCCTGAAAACGGTCTGGCCTCCGTTCGACGAGAGGACCGGCAAGCTCATGGAGATCCTCGAAACGGTGGTTCTTGTCGGCTTCGACGGCTCAGAACGTCGAGAGGTCGCCTCTTTCCGGCCGAAGACCTTTCTGGCGCCGGACGCGGGGATGAGTTGGGACCCCGATATCCTCGGACTCAGCCCCGATCGGAACATCCTCTATGCCGTGCACTCCCGCGACTATGTCGTCGAGGTCATCGACCTTGGCTCCGGCAAGCCGGTCAGAAGCATCAAGAGGGCCTACCCGAAGGTCGCCCATGCCGAAGCCGATTGGGAGCCGGATTTTCGTAAGAGGACCGGAGCCCCGAAGATCGAATTCGAGCCTGATATCCAGGCGCTATACGCCGTCGGAAACGGGCTATGGGTGGCGACGTCGACCGACGACAAGGCCAAGGGCCGGCTCATCGACGTCTTCGACCAGGACGGCCGGTTCATCGATAGCTTCTATCTCGGTGCGGGGAGGGCGCTCATGGCCGTAGATGACGACGCCCTCTATTGTCGGGAGAAGAACGAAGACGAGACGATCTCGATCGCGAAATACAGGATCGTCAGGTAGGGGGAGAGGATGGCAAAAGCCGTCTGTCGGTGCTATGGCGACCAGCCGGCGTTCATGGCCGTGATCCTGCTGCTGGCGTTCGCTGTGACCGTCCCCGCCGCCGGGGCGCAAAGCATCGTCGAGAACCCGGCCAAGCCGAAAGCCGCGAACGCCGGACGTGTCATCACGCCCCAAGAGGTCCTGGCCGTCTCCGACGAGGGCACGGGCGATTTCTATTTCAAATGGCCGCAGAGATTGACGGCCGCGCCGGATGGGGCCCTTTTCGTCATCGACGAGAACCAGACGATGTGGTTCGGCCCCGACGGGAGCTTCAAGCGCAACCTCTTCAAGAAGGGCCAGGGTCCGGGCGAAATGGCCAACGCCGGAGCCTGCCTATTCGCGGACGGCTCCGTCATCGTCCAGGCCAGATCCCCTTATAAGTTCCTCTGGTTCGACGCCGCCGGCCAATACCAAAAAGAGCTCCTCATCCGCTCGAAGACGCGCTCCTTGATGACCGCCTTGTCCATTCAAGCGGGCGTCATCTACCTCCACGCCTTCGATTTTCCCAGGGTCGAGGGAACACCCCGCGAAATCGAGGTGCCGCAGAATATCGTAGCCGTACCGGAGGATTCGGGGGAGATCAAGACCCTGTCGTCATTCCCGATAACCGCCTTCGTCGTTTCTTCCGCCAGCGGCGCGAGCGGATTGATGCCCATCGGCCGATTCCTGTCGGCCGTTTTCGGTCAGAAGCGGCTGGTGATCTCTCATACCAACGAGTATCGCCTCAAGCTCTACGACCCGGGGGCAGACAGGATCGTCCGTGAGTTCCGCAGGCCCTACGAGAGAGTCAAGACCGAGCCTCTCACGGAGCAACAAAAAAGGGGCGGCGTCATCATTGACGGTAAGCACTTCGGGCCGCCCGAGCAAAAATACCAGTCCGATATCTGGAACCTGTTGACCCGCGACGGTGAGATCTGGGCCGTGACCTCGACGAAGGACAAGGCCAAGGGCGTGCTCGTCGACGTCTTCGACGGCGAGGGCGCCTACCGGGATTGCTTCTGGCTCCGGCTGCCCGAGGCCGCGATCGTCAGCCTCCTCGAGCCGGGCCAGTGTGCTCTCGACGGCGAGTTCCTCTGGGTCGTCGAACGCGCCGAGGACGAAACCGTCACGATCAGGAAATACCGGGTCGCCCTCTAGGGAGGCGATGAGCGAAGCCAAGGAGGACGAGATGAGCGCGAAACCGAGGAGGCCGCGATGAAGCTCGCCCGCATCGCCGTCGACCGGCCGGTGACGATGTACATGTTCTACTTCGCCGTCATCCTCCTCGGCGCCGTGTCGCTCCGGGAGCTGGCTGTCGACCTTCTGCCCGATATCAGCTACCCGCGCCTGTCGGTCGTCACCAACTACCCCGGCGTGGCCCCCGAAGAGATCGAGACGCTCATCACGGCCCCGCTCGAGTCGGCCGTCAGCCGGGTCCCCGGCCTGCGCCGGGTCGAGTCGGTCTCCAAGGAAGGCGTCTCGCTGCTGACCCTCGAGTTCGACTGGGGCACGGACATGGACTTCACCATGCTCCACACCCGGGAGCAGCTCGACAACGCCAAGGACCGCTTCCCCGAGGACGCCGAGAGCCCGACCATCGTCCCGCTCGACCCCCAGAGCCGTCCGATCATGACCCTGGCCCTGTCGGGCGACCGGACCCTCCTCGAGCTCAAGGAGCTGGCCGAGGAGCTCATCAAGCCCCGCCTCGAGCAGATCGAGGGCGTCGGCTCGGCCGAGATCACCGGCGGCGTCGAGCGCGAGATCCACATCGAGGCCGACCCGGCCAAGCTGGCCCTCTACGGCCTGACCATCGAGGCCGTGGCCGCCCGCGTCGACGCCTTCAACCGCAACCTCCAGGGCGGCACCATCCGCAAGGGCACCTTCAAGTACGCCCTCCGCGTCGTCGGCGAGTTCGAGTCGCTCGACGAGATCGGCGAGATCGGCCTTCTCGTCACGGAGGCGGGCGGCGTCGTCCGCCTGCGCGACGTGGCCGCGGTCCGCGACTCGGTCAAGGAGCGGCAGGGCATGACCCGCCTCGACGGCGCCGAATCGATCGGCCTGCTCGTCCGCAAGGAGTCCGGGGCCAACACGGTCAAGGTGACCAAGCTCGTCCGCGAGACCATCGCCCAGGTCCGGGCCGAGAACCCCGGCCTGACGCTGAGCGTCGTCAGCGAGCAGGCCAAGGCCATCGAGAGCGCCATCGGGGCCGTCAAGAGCGAGCTCTGGCAGGGCGCCGTCCTGGCCTTCCTGACGCTCCTCGTCTTCCTCCAGGAGTGGAAGACGCCGCTCATCATCGGCACGGTCATCCCCGTGTCCATCGTCGGCGCCTTCAGCCTGCTCTTCTTCGGCAACATCACCCTCAACATCATGTCCCTCGGCGGCCTGGCCCTGGCCGTGGGCATGCTCGACGACTGCGCCGTCGTCGTCTCGGAGAACATCTTCCGCCACCGCTCGCTCGGCAAGGGCCTCAAGGAGGCGGCCTACGACGGCACCCGCGAGGTCGGCCCCGCCGTCGTGTCCACGGCCCTGACGACCATCGTCGTCTTCCTGCCGGTCATCTACGTCCACGGCGTGGCCGGCCAGCTCTTCAAGGACACGGCCCTGACCGTGACCTTCGCCCTGCTGGCCTCGCTCCTCGTGTCGCTGACCCTCATCGCCACGCTCGAGTCGCGGGCCTTCGACCTCGGCGTCGGGAAAGAAGGCCGCTGGCGCTGGACGTGGGGCCTGCGCAAGTTCCCCGTCGCCGAGCGCCCGCTCTACGCCCTGTTCAAGGCCGTCGGCTTCGTCCTCAACGCCCTGGCCAGCTTCCTCGTCCAGCTGGCCGCCTTCGCCGCCCATTACCTCGCCCTGCCCAGCCGCCCCGTCCTCAAGGCCGTCTTCGCGGCCTTCAACAAGGTCTACGAGCGGTTCGTCGCCGGCTACGTCCGGTTCCTGCGCTGGAGCCTGGACCACAAGGGCCGGATCGTGGCCTGGACCCTGGTCTTCTTCGCCGTCACCTTCGCCCTCGGCGGCCTCATCCGCCGAGAGCTCATGCCGCCCATGGAGACGACAGCCTTCGAGCTCGACCTGCGCATGCCCGTCGATTTCTCGTTCGAGCAGACGACCGAGACGGCCGTCATGCTCGAGTCGCGCCTGCGGGGCCACCCGACCGTCAAGACCGTCCTGTCCCAGGTCGGCATCGTCAGCGGCCTGGAGAGCGCCGACCCGACCATCTCGGTCAACTCGGCCCGCCTGTTCGTCGAGGTCCGCCGGCCCAAGGACCTAGAGGCCGCGCTCGACGCCGCACGGACCCGCCTGGCCCAGCTCCCCGACATCGCCTACACGGTCGTCCGCGAGGAGTCGGCCTTCAACCAGTTCCTGGCCCTGTCGGGGGCCGAGATCGGCCTCCAGATCAAGGGCAAGGACCTCGACCGCCTCAAGGACATCGCCGCCGACCTCACGGCCCGGCTGGCGGCCATCCCCGGCATCGCCGACGTCGCCACCAACATCGGCGAGGGCAAGCCCGAGTTCAAGGTCACCGTCGATAAGGATTCGCTCAAGAGATACCCCGGCCTGTCGCCGGCGACGATCGGCGACTTCCTGGTCAGCGCCGTGCGCGGCCGCGTCGCCACGCAGTTCCGGGAGATGGAGAAGAAGTACGACATCCTGGTCCGCCTCGAGGACGCCTCGCGCGAGAACATCGAGGCCCTGCTCGGCGAGACCCTGCCGTTCGAGGGGCGGGCCGTGCCGCTACGGGACCTCGTCTCCTACGAGATCGTCCGCGGCCCCCGCGAGATCCGCCGCGAGAACCAGCAGCGCATGGTCCTCGTCTCGGCCAACCTCAAGGGCCGCAAGCTCAGCCAGGTCACGCCCGCCGTCGACCGGGCCATCGCCGCCCTGCGCCTGCCGTCCGACTACCGCGTCACCTGGAGCGGCGAGCGCGAGGAGATGGCCCGCTCCTTCCGCTCGCTCGTCATGGCCCTCGTCCTGGCCGCCCTGCTGACCTACATGATCATGGCCGCCCAGTTCGAGTCCCTCGTCCACCCCTTTATCGTCATGTTCACATTGCCGATGGGCGCGGCCGGGGCCATCGTGGCCCTGCTCCTCACCGGCGGCACGTTCAACGTCATCTCCATCATCGGCCTGGTCGTGCTGGTCGGCATCGTCGTCGACAACGCCACGGTCAAGATCGACTACACCAACCAGCTGCGCCGCGGCGGGATGCCCCTGCGCCAGGCCGTCGAGGAGGGCAGCCACGTCCGGCTGCGGCCCATCCTGATGTCCACGGGCAGCACCCTGGTCGGGCTCATCCCGATGGCCTTGGCCCTCGAGCGGGGGGCCGAGCTCATGCAGCCCCTGGCCGTCGTCGTCATCGGCGGCCTGCTCTTCTCGACCTTCCTGACGCTCATCCTCATCCCGGTCATCTACGAATGGGTGGAGGCCCGCAAGGGATGAAGTTCCTCATCGACCGCCCGGTGGCCACGGCCATGGTCTTCCTGGCCCTGTTGGCCACGGGCGTCTACTCGTTCCTGAACACGCCCATCGAGCTGGCGCCCAAGGAGACCTACCCGTCCGTCGACATCTATACGAGCTGGTACGGCGTGCCGCCCGAGGTCGTCCAGACCCAGGTCACGGCGCCTCTCGAGGAGGCCTGCGCCACGGTCAAGGGCATCACCAAGATGACCTCGACCTCCCAGATCGGCCTGTCGCGCATCACCCTGGAGTTCGACCCCAGGACGAACATGGAGTTCGCCACCCTGGCCCTGCGCGAGGAGCTGGCCAAGGCCCGGCCGCTGCTGCCGCCGCGCGTCCGGCCCTACGTCCAGCCGTTCGTCCCCGAGGACTTCCGGGTCCGCCCCTTCCTGGCCTACACGGTCTCGGGGCGCTACGGCCTCCAGGAGCTCCAGGAGATCGTCAAGGAGAAGCTCGAGATCGGCCTGGGCGCCGTCCGCGGCGTGTCCGGCGTCGAGGTCGCCGGGGCCTCGGAGCCCGAGATCCGGGTCACCCTCGACGAGGACCGCGTCAAGGCCCTCGGCCTCCACCCCTACACGGTCAACATGGCCATCGGGGCCCGGCTCGGCACCTACCCGACGGGCCGGGTGCGGCGCGGCCACCGGGAGTTCCTGTTCAAGTTCGCCGACCGCATCGACAGCCTCGAGGAGCTTCGCGAGACGATCGTCGCCCACTCCGGCGCGAACCCCATCCAGGTCCGGGACGTGGCCACGGTCGAGGTGACCTACGCCGATATCCGCCAGATCCACCGCATCGACGGCCAGCCCACGGTCACCCTGACGGTCTCCAAGGAGCGAGGGGCCAACACCATGCGCGTGGCCGCGGACGTCCGCCGCAAGCTCGAGGGCATCCGGGCGGAGCTGCCGCCCGACCTCGTCTTCAAGGTCACCGACGACGAGAGCGACGAGATCCGCAAGAACCTCAACGACCTCTACCTCCTGGCCGTCCTGATCACGGTCATCGTCTTCGCCATGGTCTTCGCCGTGCTGCGCCGGTTTACGCCGTCGTTCCTCATCCTGTCCTCGATCGCCTTCTCCATCGTCATCACCTTCAACCTCATCTACGCCTTCGGCATCTCCCTCAACATGCTGACCCTGGGGGCCCTGGCCCTGGGCTTCGGCATGTTCGTCGACAACTCCATCGTCGTCTTCGAGAACACCCTCCGCCTGCGCGAAGGCGGCATGGAGCCGCGCGAGGCGGCCGTCCGCGGGCCTAAGGAGGTCTTCGTCGCCGTCCTGGCCTCGACCCTGACGACCATGGCCGTCTTCTTCAGCTTCCCCTTCTTCCAGGGCAAGCTCAAGATGTACTACCAGCCGCTGGCCATCGTCGTGGCCTCGTCGATCGCCGCCTCGCTCCTGGTTTCCTTCACTCTCGTCCCGTCATTGAGCCCGCTCCTGCTTAAAAAGCGAAGGACCGCGCCCGTTGCGAACGCGGACGCCGCGGGCGCCGGCGCCGTGCGGAGCTCCCGTTTCGAGAAGGCCCTCGGCGTCCTCATCCGCCACCCCCTCGAGGTCCTGCTCGTCGTGGCCGCGCTGCTATTCGGGTCCTACAAATGGTTCCGGTCCGAGGTCACGCTGGGGCGCTGGTACTCGTGGTATTCGAAGGAGCGCCTCTACGTCCGGGTCGGCATGCCGCCGGGGACCGACATCGCCCGGACCGACGAGACCATCCGGGCCTTCGAGGACAAGGTCCTGGCCCAGGACTACGCGAAGGAGATGCAGGTCAGCATCGTCCCCGAGAACGCCCAGCTCCTGGTCGAGTTCCCGCCGGAGATCGAGAAGTCCTACCGGCCCTACGCGCTCAAGGAGGAGCTCATCCAGCTGGCCACGCAGTTCGCCGGCATCGACGTCAGCGTCTCGGGCTTCGATCCCCAGTACTACGCCTCGAGCATGGCCGCCGGCACCTACTACAGCTCCCGCATCAAGTTCTACGGCTACAACCTGCGAAAGCTCAAGGAGATCACCGGCGACCTCGAGAAGACCCTGCGCCGCAACCCCCGCATCAAGGAGGTCCGCACGGTCTCCAGCCGCTTCGGCTGGTGGCGCGGCGACACGGTCGAGGACATCCTCAAGATCGACAAGGCGGCGCTCAAGCGCTACGACGTCGATCCGGCCTACCTCTATTTCGCCCTGCAGACCATGATCCAGGGGACGTTCGGCCAGCCGGCCCGCATCCGGACGGAGGGCAAGGACATCGCCGTCTCGGTCAAATACCCGGACGCCGCGACCCTCGACATGCGGGCCCTGTCCGAGTCGCTCATCCAGACCCGCGGCGGCGAGTACCTGCGGCTGGGCGAGGTCGCCGCCTTCGCCGAGACGCCCATCCCGGGGGCCATCGACCGCGAGGACCAGCGCTTCCAGCAGACCATCATGTGGGAGTTCCGCGGCCCGAGCAAGGCCGAGGAGCGTTACCGGAAGGCCGTCTTCGACTCCCTCCACCTGCCGCCGGGCTTCTCGGCCACGCTCGACGAGGACTGGTACGTGACCGAGGAGGAGCAGAAGCAGATCAACTTCGCCATCGCCGTAGCCCTGGTCATCATCTACATGATCCTGTCCGCCCTCTACGAGTCCTTCGTCACCCCGTTCTTCGTCCTGCTGGCCGTGCCGCTCTCGCTCGTCGGGGTCTTCGTCGCCTTCGTCGCGGCCAAGGCCCCGTTCGACCCGACGGCCTACATCGGCGTCATCCTGCTCTCGGGCATCGTCGTCAACAACGCCATCCTGCTCGTCGACCACATCGGGCTGAGGCGCCGCCAGGGCCTGGGGCTCCTCGAGGCCGTCGTCCGCGGCACCCGCGACCGGGTCCGTCCCATCTTCATGACCACGGCGACGACGGTCTTCGGGATGCTGCCGCTCCTGCTCATCAACGCCCAGGCCAACGAGCGGCAGATCTGGTCCTCGCTGGCCCTCTGCACGGTCGGCGGCCTGACGACCTCGACCCTGCTCATGCTGTTCGTCATCCCCGTCCTCTATTACCACGGGGACGGCCTGCGGGCCTGGGGTGCGGAGAAGATCCGCGAGGCCCGCGGTCTGTTCGGTAAAACCCCGGCCTGACGCGGCCGGATTCCTCACCGCGGGCCGTGGCAGCGCTTGCAGTCGAGCAGCAGGTCCGAGTGGAAGACGTTGCGGAAGAACTCGTTGTCGAGGATCATCTCCTCGGCGATGCGCGTCCGCGCCTGCTGGATGAGGTCGGCCAGGGCCGCATCGACGGCGTCCCCGCCGCCCTCGGGCCGCAGGCGGGCGATCTCCGCGCCCATCCAGTAGACGACGGCCTCGGGGGCCGCCGTGACGGCGCTCTCGCCGATGAGCGCGGCCGGTTCGGAGAGATCGGCGGCGACGCCGACGAACTCGGCCGAGAAGACGGGGTTGGCGGCGGCCTCGACGCACTTGGCCAACCGGGCGGCGAAGGCCAGGTCGGCCGGCCGCGAGGCGCACAGGAACACCCGCAGGTGGATGGGATCGACGTAGGCGGCGAACAGGGCCAGGGACGCGGCCGACGGCGCGAACGAGACCAGTGAGCCGTCGGACGCGGCGGCCAACTCGACGACGCGGTCCTTCGCGAGGTAGCCGACGAGCCCGGCCTCCTGCCCGCCGTCCCCGGCGTCCGCCGCGGCGAGCGCGAACGACGCCGCCAGGCCCAAGGCCACGACACCGACGAGGCCCGCCGTCCGATTCATTTCGTCGTCAGGCCGGCCAGGCTCTTTTCGTAAGGCGGGCGGTGGACGCCGCGCTCCGTGATGATGGCCGTGATATAGGCGGCCGGGGTGACGTCGAAGGCCGGGTTGCGGACCTCGATGTGGGGCAGGGTCAGGAGCCGGCCGCCCACCGTCCGGACCTCGTCCGGATTGCGCTCCTCGATGGGGATCCCGCCGCCGTCGGGAAGCGAGAGGTCGATCGTCGAGGTCGGGGCCGCGACGTAGAACGGGACGCCGTTCTCCCGGGCCAGCACGGCCACGGAATAGGTCCCGATCTTGTTGGCCGTGTCGCCGTTCGCGGCGATGCGGTCGGCCCCGACGACGACGGCCTGGACCTCGCCCCGGCGCAGGAACCAGCCGGCCATTCCGTCCGTGATGAGGACGACCGGGATGCCGTCCCGGTCGAGCTCCCAGACGGTCAGCCGCGCCCCCTGCAGGAACGGCCGGGTCTCGTCGGCGAAGACGCGGATGGATTTGCCCGCCTCGACGGCGGCCCGGACGACGGCGAGGGCCGTGCCGTACTCGGCCGTGGCCAGGGCACCGGCGTTGCAGTGGGTCAGCACGGTCCAGCCGTCGCGGAGGAGCGCCTGGCCGTGGCGGCCGATGGCCCGGTTGGTCTCGGCGTCCTCGCGCTCGATGGCCTTGGCCTCCTCGAGCAGGGCCTCGCGCACGGCCCGCAGGCCGGATCCGCGGGCGCGTTCGTAGGCCGCCTTCATCCGCGCCAGGGCCCAGAACAGGTTGACGGCGGTCGGCCGCGTCCTCTCGAGCCGGGCGTGGATCTTCTCGTACTCGCGGTCGAGGGACCGGCCCGAGGCCGCGCCGGCGCCCATGACGCCGAGGACGATCCCGTAGGCGGCGGCGATGCCGATGGCCGGGGCGCCGCGGACGACCATCTTCTCGATGGCCTGGGCCACCTGGATGTAGGTCCGGCAGCGGACGTAGGTCTCGACGGCAGGCAGCTTGCGCTGGTCGATCATGACCAGGGAACGGCCCCGCCAGGCGATCGTCGGCAGCATGGTCACTCCTTCTTCCAGGGCGGCGTCCGCTCGTCGCGCCAGCCCCAGGCCCTCGTCCAGGCCGCGTGGGCGGCCAGGAAGGCGGCCCGTTCCCCCTCGGGCAGGGCCGCGGCTAACCGCGTATAACAATAAACGAGCGCGTTGTCGTTGTCACGCCCGATCTTCCCGGTCGGCAGGCCCAGCTCGCGGGCCATGACGGCCTCCTCGTAGGCGCGGGCCGTGTCGCCGAGGTGGGCGTCGACCTGGGCGTGGAGATAGTGAAAGAGGCCGCAGGCGAAGTCGCGGTCGAGGAGCCGGTCGAGCGTCTTGAGCAGGGCGGACAGGGCCCGCTCGCGCTCCTTGGCGGGGAGCCCGGCCGCCCCGGCCAAAACGAGGCTCGTCCGGCGCTCGGCCGCGAACATCAGGGCCGGCTTGAAGTCGGACCTGTCGACGAGGCGGGCATGGAGCCGGAGCGCCGCGGCCTCGAGCCCGAGCTCCTCGAACGAAGCGGCCAGGCCGGCCAGCGCGGCGTCGGCGGCCCAGGCCTCGGCCTTGTCGAAGCCCAGGCGGAAGGCCCGCAGGAACGAGGCCTCGGCCTCGCGCCACAGGCCCAGGTTCGTCTCGGCCAGGCCCTTGACCGTGAAGAGCTGGGCCGACGGCCGTTTGAGCGAGGCCCGCTCGGCCTCGAGCCGGGCCTTCTTCCAGGCGGCGACGGCCGCCTCCGTGCGCAGGGCCGCGGCGTGCTCCTGCCCCGCGGCGTAGTGGGCCTTGGCCCGCCGGAGACCCGTCAGGCAGGCGGGCGAGAAGGCGACGGAAATGGCCAGAGCAAGGGCGAGAACGGCGGACCGGACTCGGGCGAAGGACAGGGTCCTGGTGGGAAAATAGGAAACAGGTATCATGTCCCCCATTTTTTCCCCATTTTTTCCCCATTTTTTAAGCGTCGGGGGGGATGGACGGGCCCAGGCTGGCTGGCCCCTTGAGCAGGCTGACAATCATGTCCTGGACCTCCTCGTCCTTGAGGAGATGGAGGCCGAGCGCCGCGGCTTCGGCGGCGACCAGGAAAAGGGCCTTCCAGAACTCCGGATCGTCCGCGGCCGGCGCCAGGCCCTCCTTGGCCTTGGCCGTCCGGCCCGCGAACTCGACGACGATCGTCCGGTAGTCGGCCCGGTCGAGCTCGGGCTTGAACAGGGCTTTCAGGAAAGCGTCCTCGAGGCCGAGGACGGGGTAGAGGGCCGGGAAGGCAGCCCGCAGGGCCCGCAGGTCCCCGCGCTCGATCTCGCCGGCGTATTCGCGGGCCAGGCCGGCGTTCCCGGCGAAGAAGTCGAGGATGAAGCCGTCGGGCTTGGTCCGCACGAACTCGGGATCGAGCCAGACCTGCCAGGCCAGGATGCGCTCGCGATAGTCGAAGACGCGCCGGACGGCCCAGACGCAGGCCGCGTAGAGGACGGGGAAGACGAGCCAGGACTTGAGCGGCAGGAACTTGTCGAGGACCTCGACGCCCCGGGCCAGCGCCGCCTCGACAGACTTTTCGCTCATGGCCAACTCCCGTCAGCCGCCGGAGTCGGGGACACGTCCTGCGGACGTGTCCCCTCTCCGTTACTGCTTCTCGACGGCGAAGGTCCCGGCGTAGCCGCTCTGGCTGAATTCGCCGGAGAGCTTCGTGCCGGTCGCGTCGATCGTACCCTTGAAGGCCGGATCGCCGGGAACGCCGCTGAGCACGAAGGTCGCGTCCTTGCCTTTGATCTCGATGGCGCCGAGCGGCAGGCCCATGGCGCCCTGGGTGATCGAGTCGAACGTGTCGGTGATCTTGTTGGCCTCGTCGAGCTTGAAGTGGAGGCCGATCTCGAGCTCGGCGCCCATGATGCTGATGGTGCCCTTCCAGTCGCCGAGGAACGGCTTCGGATCGGCCGATTGGGCGGCGGCAACGCCGGCCAGAACGACGAGGGCCACGACGAAAGCGGCCATCTTGAGGTTCTTCATGAAGTTCTCCTGACGAAACATCGTTAGATCATTATACGACATCCACCGACCGGACGTTCGGAGATAGGGGCCACGTACCGGGTACATGTCCCCTATTTGACTTCGAGGATGGCCAGGAAGGCCTCCTGGGGGATATCGACCTTGCCGACGCGCCGCATGCGCTTCTTGCCGGCCTTCTGCTTCTCCAGGACCTTCATCTTGCGGGTGTAGTCGCCGCCGTAGAGCTTGGCCAGGACGTCCTTGCGGAAGGGCTTGACGGTCTCGCGGGCGATGATGCGCTTGCCGATGGCCGCCTGCAGGGCCACCTCGTACTGCTGGCGCGGAATGACCTTGCGCATGCGCTCCGTGAGGGCCCGGCCGATGGGCACGGCCTTGTCCTCGTGGACGATGAGCGACAGGGCGTCGACGGGGTCGCCGTTGATGAGGATGTCGAGCTTGACCAGGGGCCCCTCGCGGTAGCCGGCGAACTCGTAGTCGAGCGAAGCGTAGCCCTGCGAGAGCTGCTTGAGCTGGTTGTAGAAGTCGAAGACGACCTCGTTGAGCGGCAGGGAGTAGGTCAGCAGGACGCGCCCCGGCCCGATGTACTCCATCTTCTTCTGGACCCCGCGGCGCTCCTCGAGCAGCTTGAACAGGCCGCCGAGATAGCGGTCGGGGGTCAGGATGACGGCCTCGATGACCGGCTCCTCGATGGCCGCGACCTCGGTCGGCTCGGGCATCTCGGACGGATTGTGGATCTCGAGCGTCTCTCCCTTCCGCGTGGTCACCCGGTAGCCGACGCTCGGGGCCGTGGTGATGAGGGTCAGGCCGTAGTCGCGCTCGAGCCGCTCCTGGACGATCTCGCGGTGGAGCAGGCCCAGGAACCCGGCCCGGAAGCCCAGGCCCAGCGCCGGCGAGTTCTCCGGCTCGTACTGGAACGAGGCGTCGTTGAGCCGCAGCTTCTCCATGGCGTCGCGGAGCTCCTCGATGTTGCTCTCGCCGGCCGGGAAGATGCCGCAGAAGACCATGGACTTGGCCTCTTTGAAGCCCGGGAACGGCGCGGCCGTCCGCCGGTTGCGGTGGGTGACGGTATCGCCGACCCGGGCGTCGCCGAGCTTCTTGATGCCGGCGACGAGGTAGCCGACCTCGCCCGTCCTCAGGACGTCCGACTTGACCGGCTTGGGGGTCAGGTAGCCGATCTCCTCGGCCTCGTACTCGGCCCCCGAGGCCATCAGGACGATGCGGTCGCCCGTCCGCAGCTCGCCGTCGACGATGCGGACGAGGACGACGACGCCGCGGTAGACGTCGAACCAGGAGTCGAACAGCAGGGCCTTGAGCGGCGCGTCCGGGTCGCCCTTGGGCGGCGGGATGCGCTCGACGACGGCCTCGAACAGCTCCGGCAGGCCCAGGCCGGTCTTGGCGCTGACGAGCAGGGCCTCGGACTTGGGCAGGCCGATGACGTGCTCCATCTGCTCGAGGGAGTCCTCGATCTGGATCTGGGGCAGGTCGATCTTGTTGATGACCGGGACGAGGACCAGGTCGTTGTGGACGGCGAGGTAGGCGTTGGCCAGGGTCTGGGCCTCGACGCCCTGGGAGGCGTCGATGACGAGCAGGGCGCCGTCGCAGGCCGACAGGCTCCGCGAGACCTCGTAGGAGAAATCGACGTGGCCGGGCGTGTCGATGAGGTCGAAGACGTAGTCCTCCCCCGAGCGGCTGCGGTAGCTCAGGCGGACCGTCTGGGCCTTGATGGTGATGCCCCGCTCCCGCTCGAGTTCCATGGTGTCCAGGACCTGCTCCTTGAGCTCCCGGGCCGACAGCGCCCCGGTCAGCTCGATGAACCGGTCGGCCAGGGTCGACTTGCCGTGGTCGACGTGGGCGATGATGGAGAAGTTCCTGATGTTCTTCATGGAATCCCCAATTATCGCAGATTTCCGCATAAAAGATAAGGGGACACGTACCCCGGGTACGTGTCCCCGGTCGGATTGACTTTTCGGGGGTGGGAGCGTATCCTCTAGGGGAGAAAACGAGCGGCATCGCCCGGAAACCCAAGGAGAATCACATGCTTGGCTCTATCGGACCGACCGAACTGATACTGATCCTCCTCATCGTGATCATCATCTTCGGGGCCCGAAAGTTGCCGGACCTCGGCAAGTCCATCGGCGAGGGCATCAAGAACTTCAAGAAGTCCATGAGCAACAAGGACGACTCGGAAGGCCCGAAGAACCCCGAGCCCCCCAAGAACTGACCCCCCTGCCCCGCCCCCCGGCGGCGCCCGCGGCCGGGCGGGTCCACGAGCGCACCCCATGACATCGTCCTTCGACGCCGGCTTCGACATCGGCGGCACCGACATCAAGTACGGCCTCGTCGACCACGACGGCCGCCTGGCCTATAAGAACAAGGTTCGCAGCCCTGAAACGATCGAGGGCATCCTGGACGCCCTCGAAGAGGCCTGGCGACGGCTCAAGAAGAACGCCCCGGGGCCTATCCGCTCCTGCGGCTTCGGCATCGCCGGCTTCTACAGCCTCCGGGAGCGGAAGGTCCTCCAGTCGCCCAACTGCCCCAGCCTCGACGGCTATCCGCTCATCCCCGCCCTGAGGCGGTTCATCGACGTGCCCGTCCGGGCCGGCAACGACGCCAACATGGCCGCTTTCGGCGAGTTCAAGCACGGGGCGGGCCGGGGCGTCCGCAGCCTCGTCCTCCTGACGATCGGCACGGGCATCGGCTCGGGCCTCATCCTCGACGGGAAGCTGTGGCAGGGCGAGGGCGGCTTCGCCGGCGAGATCGGCCACATCCCCGTCAATCCCGAGGGCTCGGCCTGCGCCTGCGGCGGCCGCGGCTGCCTGGAGACCGAGGCCTCGGCCCCCCGGCTCGTCCGCGATTTCCGGGCCCTGACGGGACGGACGGACGTCACCGAATCCAAGCAGGTCTACCTCCTGGCCAAGAGCGGCGACGCGGCCGCCCTGGAGAGCTTCCGCCGGCTCGCCTACTGGCTGGGCATCGGCTTGGGCACCGTCATCAACCTTCTCGATCCCGAGATGATCCTGCTCGGGGGGGGCGTAGTCTCGGCCGGCCGCATCCTGCTCGACCCGGTCGTCGAGGAGGCCCGCCGGCGCTCGAATCCCCTGTCCTTCGCCGGCTGCCGGATCGAGAAGGCCGCCCTGGGCAACGACGCCGGCTTGGTCGGCGCCGCGGCCTGGGCCCGGCTGGCCGGCCGGCGCCGGGCTTGACCGGGCGGCCGGACGCCCCGCGGCCGGGAACGATATGGGGAGAACGGAAGTTTAGGACTTTGACAAGACGGGCCGAACACACTATAAAAGTACGGTACCGACAGGCACGAAGGAGGCCCTTGTGACCAGGACATTCCCCGCCGCGCTGGCCGCCGTCGCGGTCCTCCTCGCGCTCTGCACGCCCGCCGCCGCCGGCCCCGAGGGCTCTCTCCGGGGCCGCGTCCTCGACGACAAGGGCGCCCCCCTCACGGGGGCCTATCTCTACGTGACCTCGCCGGCCGCCATCGGCGTGGCCAACTTCATCACCCCGAAGTCCGGCCGTTACGCCCTGTCGGGCCTGGTCCCCGGGAGCTACAAGGTCGTGGCCGAGATGCCGGGATTCAAGACCCTGACCGTGGACGGGGTGACCCTGTCGGCCGGGGTCACCGTCACGCTCGATTTCCGGATGCAGCCGACCGAGATCGAGGAAGAGCCCGCCACGGGCCGCCCCGGCTCGCCGCTCGACCGGGACTCCGCCAGGACCGCCGTCGTCATCGACAAGGACCTCATCGCCCGCCTGCCCCTGGCCCGCGACTTCACGTCCCTGCTCGGGCTGGTCCCCGGTCTGGTCTTCGAGAACGAGACGCCCGGCCTGCGGGCCTCCATCCAGGGCGCCCCGGTCACGGCCAACGTCCTGGTCGAGGACGGCGTCATCGTCAGCCATCCCGTCGACGCCCGCGCCTTCGCCCCCATCAACGTCGCCATCGTCGACGAGGTCGTCGTCGAGACGGCCGGCCACTCCGTCGAGGCCGGACCGGCCCAGGGCGCCTACGTCAACGTCCTCTACCCGCCCGGGGCGGGAGCGACCATGGGCGCCCTGTCCTACGGCGTCTCCGGCAAGGGCCTCTCGGACAACCTCTGGACGGAGGCCGAGCGGGCCGAGATGGACGGGGCCGAACCCCTGTCCCTGAAGCGCGAGCACGACCTGTCGCTGACCTACGGCGCGCCCGTCCTCGAGGACATGGCCTGGCTGTTCGCCAACGTCCGCTACCGGACCCGGGGCTACCGGGCCCCCTTCCGCTACTGGACCGATCCCACGGGCGGACGGAACTTCGTCTACGACTCCGCCGACCGGGATCTCTCCGGCCTGTTCAAGCTGCAGATGAACGTCATGGACCTGTTCCGGGGCGTCCTGGAGTTCGGCTTCTCCAAGGTCGACCAGCCCGCCGCCGCGGACGACATCGATCCCCTGCGGCCGGAATCGGCCACCCGGGTCCTCGACGGCGAGCGCCTCCTGCGCATCCGCTTCGGCGGCAGCTATTCCGTCAACCAGGGCACCCGCATCGATCTCTCTCTCGGCTACGCCCGATACAAACAGCCCCTCCTCCTCAGCGACCTGGGGACGACCAAACCCGAGTATTTCGACGTCATCAGCGGCCGCCGCTGGGGCAGCGCCTCGGTCAACGACCGCGAGACCGCCAGCCGCATGAGGACCGGCGTCTCCCTGACCCGGTACGCCGACGGGCTCCTGGGCCTTTTCCACGAGATCGTCGTCGGCGGCGACTACGAGACGACCTCGGCGACCTCGGAGACCTGGAAGGCCGACAACCTCATCTACAACTACGCCGCCGGCAGCCCCTACACCTACGGCACGGCCGTCTCGCCCATCTCCGGGGACGAGGTCGGCTGGGGCCTCGTCGGGTTCTATATCGCCCCGGCCACCGAGGGCGCCATGACCCTCAAGAGCGAGCTCAAACGCATCGGAGCCTACGTCCAGGACACGGTCAAGCTCGGTCCCCGGATCTCGCTCTCGGGCGGCCTCCGTTTCGACCGCTCCGACGCCCGGTTCGCGTCCGTCTCCAAGGGCACGAGCGGCAACGCCGTCAGCGTCTCGGTCGGCAGCAGCCTGATCGACCCGCTCATGGGCTACAACGTCTACAGCACGATCAGCTTCGGCGCCTGGGAGAAGGCCATCGTCTGGAACACCCTCTCGCCCCGGGCCGGTCTGGCCGTCGATCTCTTCGGCAACGGCCGGACGGTCCTCAAGGGCTCCTGGGCCCGCGTCCCGGAGTACCTGGGGCTCGGGTATTCCCAGGACCTGTCGCCCATCGACCCCCGGATCTCCCACGACTTCGTCTGGTACGACGAGGACGGCGACGGCAAGGTCGACTCGACCGACAGCTATTCGCTCGTCTCCTACGACTTCCGCGTCTACAAGAGCGAGTTCTTCCGCCAGGCCGTCGACCCCGACCTCTCGGCCCCCGTGATCGAGGAATGGACGGCCGGCCTGGAGCAGGAGCTCGCGCGCGGCTTCACCCTCTCGGCCCGCTACATCGAGCGGCGCGCGACCAATAACATCGGGCACGTCGTCTACGACCCCTCGACCGGGGCGCGCTGGTGGCGGCTCGAGGAGGCCCCCGACGGCTGGTGGGTACCCTTCGAGACCGTCGTGCCGGGAACGGGCGGCTACGCCGACACGCCGCTGACCGTCTACCTGCGCTCGGCCACGGCCCCCGACTTTTTCGAGCGCATCGAGAACGTGCCCGAGCTCACGGCCCGGTACCGGAGCTTCGAGCTGGCCTTCCACAAGAGATACTCCCACGGCTGGCAGCTGTTCGGGTCCCTGGCCTGGAACCGGGCCACCGGGACGACGACCATGGCCTCGCGCTGGAGCGCCGGCAACGCCCCCGTCCTGCTGACGCCGAACGCCTTCACCAACATCTCGGCCGACGACGTCCTCCTCCAGGACCGGCCGCTCGTCGCCCGCCTGGGCGCCACCCTGCACTTCGGCAAGGGCTATTTCGCCAGCGTCCTCGTCAAGGCCCAGAGCGGCGCCCCCTGGGGGCGCACCGTGACCGTCCTGCCGCCCGCGGACTGGGCGGCCGCGCACGGGGCCGTGGCGGCGCCCGTCACCGTCTACCTGGAGAGCCCCGGCGCCCGGCGCTTCGACGGCTGGAAGAACCTCGACCTGCGGCTGGAGAAGGAGTTCGCCAAGGGCGGCCGGGTGCCGTTCGGCGTCTCGGTCGACGTATTCAACCTGCTCGGGGACAAGTACCGGCTGCTCGATCTCGACGACGGCGGGACCTGGGCCCCCGACGGCGAGGGCGCGGCGACGGGGACGCGGGTCCTCAGCGACACCTACAACGCCTACCGGCCCCTGTGGGGGACGCGGGTCGTCCGGCTCAACCTCGACCTAAGATTTTAGCCGGAACTCGACGGCCTTCTTCAGGGCCCCCGACTCTCCCGCGCTCCTGACGGCGACGTCCATCCGCAGCTTCTTGGCCTTCAGCGCGGCGACGTCCCGGTCGATGACGATGGGGAACTCCATGCGGAAGCGGCCCTTGCGGTTGTCCGTGAGCTCGCTCTCGGCCAGGGACAGCGGGAACGCGCCCTCGGCGTCCCAGACGGGGTTCCCCGACTCGTCGGAGATCTCCACCCGGACGTCGAAGCGCGTCTCCAGCCGGCCGTCTTTGAAGTCGAACCAGATCGTGTTGTAGGGGATGTCGACGAAGACCTTGCCTTCGAACAGATCTTCCTCGAGCCGGGTCTTCTGCATGCTGACCTGGTAGTCGAAGAGCCGTTTGGACTGGTCGAAGGTCTTCTGGAAGTGCCCCTGGGCGATGTTGAGCTCCTGGAGGTGCTCCAGGTTGATGGCCCGCATGACGAAGTTGCCCGAGCAGTGATCGTCGATGAAGACGACGGGGAAGCCGCCGTAGTACCAAACCTCGCGGCAGTAGCCGCCGGCGTCCATGGGATAGGTCTGGCGCTCCGAGGGCGGCCCGAACAGGATGAAGATGCGCCCGCGGTCGGTCTGCCAGCCGGACCGGCCCTCGCCGTGGAAGAGCTGGCCGGCCCTCTCGACCCGCTGCTCGTACTCGAGCCGGTACTCGTTGAGGGCCGTGTCGGGGTCGGGGTCGCGCCGCTTCCAGAACTCCTCGATGAAGTCGTCCCGGCCCTCCGCCGGGAGCTCGAGGAAGATCTTGCGCTCCTCGCGCGTGATGATGTAGCCGACCTTGGCCAGGAAATCGGCGTGGGCCGGGCCGAGCCGGCGCTCGAGCTTGTACGTGCCGCAGGCGGGCGCGGCCAGGAGGACGGCGGCGGCCGCCAGGACCGGGGCCAGGGCGGCCAGGACGGCCAGGACGGGAACGGCGGGCTTGACCGGGGCGGGGGTTCTCATCGGGTGGGGGTCCTTTCGCCTCTAGGGTAGTCCTCGGGTGAGGATTTGACAAGGGGCGGGAACGAAGCTGGTGCGGAAGGGGGGACTCGAACCCCCATAGCCTTGCGGCCACAAGCTCCTGAGGCTTGCGCGTCTGCCAATTCCGCCACTTCCGCACTCAGGGAAGCGGTATTATAGCGATTTCCCCCCCCGGCGTAAAGGCCCCTCCGGAGGGCGGCCCGAGGCCGCTTGACAAAGCCCGGCCCCGGGCCTATTGTGGGGATGTTGATGGCCCCCCGCTTTCCGTTCGCCCCCGTTCGCCGCAAGCCCCCCCTAACATATCCCAAGGAGGATGAATGAAATTCCAGAGCCGTTCCCAGATCGAGGCCCTGGCCAGGCTCAAGGCCCAGGGCGATCTCGTCACGTCGGTCTACCTGGACTCGGACAAAGGGCGGCTGAACAAGAAAGAGATCCAGCTGGCCCTGAAGAACCTCCTGGCTGAGGCCCGGACCCGGGCCTGCGGGCTCGGCGCGTCGAAGGCCCGGACCGATTCCCTGCTGGCCGACCTCGATCTCGTCGCCGACCACGGGGCCCAGACCCTGGCCGACTCGAACGCGGCCGGCCTGGCCTTCTTCTCCCACAGCCGGGAGAAGTTCTGGCACGTCCTGGAACTGCCCCACGGGCCGCGCAACCGGATCATCTTCGACACCAGCTTCTACATCCGCCCGCTGGCCGCCATCCTGGACAAGTACAGCCCCGTCTGCGCCCTGCTCATCAGCCGCCGCGAGGCCCGTTGGTACGACGTCACGATGAACGAGATCCGCCTGCTCGACGAGCTCGAGAGCGACGTCCCCGGGCGCGTCCGCGAGGGCGGCTTCGAGGGCACGGCCGCCAAGCGCATCGAACGCCACATCGACGCCCACCTCCAGGACCACTTCAAGCGGACGGCCCAGCGGACCTTCGACCTGAGCAAGAAGCACCCCTTCGACTGGCTCTTCGTCGGCTGCGAGGACAACCACTGCCCCGACTTCGAGCCCCACCTCCACGCCTATCTCCGCGGCCGGCTCAAGGCCCGCCTCAAGGCCCGCGTCGGCGACGCTCCGGCCAAGGTCCTCCAGGAGGTCCTGGAGGCCGAGGCCCGGCTGAAGAAGGCCGAGGAGGAGGAAACCGTCCAGAAGCTCGTGGCCGAGCTCGAGCGGGGCGGCCTGGCCGCCTCGGGCTTGCGCGACACCGTCCACCGCCTCAACCAGTACGAGGTCCAGACGCTCGTCGTGACCCACAATTTCTCCAAGCCCGGCCGGCTCTGCCCGACCCACCGCTTCTTCTACCTGGACGATCTCAAGTGCCCCGTCTGCGACAAGAAGACGGAGATCGTCCAGGACGTCGTCGACGAGGTCATCGAGACCGTGCTCAAGCGCGGCGGGACGGTCCGCCACATCGCGCCGCCGTCGAAGCTCGACCGCTACGGCTCGATCGGCGCTTTCCTCAAATACAAATCCTAAAAAAAAGGCCGGGCTCCCGAAAGGGAGGCCCGGCCTCGATCTATAATGGCCGGCGGGGCGCCGCGGCTCAGGCCGCGGCCGGCTTGCGCTCCTTGAAGCGTATCTTGTTGACCACGCTGTAGATGACCGGGACGACGAAGAGCGTCAGGATGGTCGTCGCGGTCAGGCCGAAAGCGATGGCCACGCCCATGGGGGCCCGGAATTCGGAGCCCGACGACCGGGAGAAGGCCATGGGCAGGGCGCCCAGGATGGTCGTCAGGGCCGTCAAAAGGACGGCCCTCACGCGCGTCGTCGCCCCCTGAAGGATGGCCTCGCGCTTATCGACCCCCTTTTTGATCAACTGGTTGATGTAGTCGATCATGACGATGCCGTTGTTGACGGCGATGCCGGCCAGCATGATGACCCCGACGAGGGCGGCCATGCTGACCGTCCTTCCGGTGACGGCCAAGCCGAGGATGACGCCGACGATGCCGAGCGGCACGGTGAACATGATGATGAACGGGTGGACGAAGTGCTCGAACTGGGAGGCCATGATCATGTACACGAGCAGGATGGCCAGGGCGAAGGCGCCGGCCAGGATGAGGAAGGCCTCCTGCATGTCCTCGTAGGAGCCGGCGTACTCGAGGAAATAGCCGGGGGGGAGGGAGCTCTCGAAGCCGGCCAGCCGGCCCTTGATCTCGCGGACGACGCTGCCCAGGTCGCGGTCGGCGATGTTGGCCGTGACGGAGACGACCCGGGCCTGGTTCTCGCGGGCGATCTTGATCGGCCCCTCGGCGTAGGCGACGTCGGCCACCTGCTCGAGGTAGACGGTCCGGCCGGCGGCCGTGCGGAGCGGGATGCTGCGGACCTCGTCCAGGGTGTCGCGGTATTCCTTCTTGAAGCGCAGCCGGACGTCGATCTCGTCGTTGCCCTCGCGGTAGCGCGTGACCACCCGGCCGAGGGTCGCGGTCTGGACGGTGTTGGCCACCTGGTAGACGGAAAGCCCCAGGCGATAGGCCCGCTCGCGGTCGATCTTGATCTGGACCTCGGGCTTGCCGGCGGCCAGGGTGTGGGTGACGTCGCGCAGCCCCTCGATGCCCGAGATGAGTTGGACGGCCTGGTCGGCGTTCTTCTTCAGGGCGGCCAGGTCCGTGCCGAAGATCTTGATCTCGACCGGGGCCGCGGCCCCGCCCAGTATCTGCTGGCTCATGTTGAGGGCCTCGAATTTGACCCCCTTCAGGTTCGGCAGCTGGCGCCGGATGCGCTCGAGGATCTGGGTGTTGGACTCCTTGCGCTGGTCGCCCTTGACCAGACCGACCCAGAGCAGGCCTTCGTGGGTGCCGGCATTGGAGAAGCCCGAGGCGGCGTCGCCGGCGTCCTGATCGGCTTGGGAGCCGATCTGGGCAGAGATGGTCGTGATCTCGGGCGTGGTCATCATGATCTTCTCGACCAGTCCGACGACGCGGTCGGTCTCCTCGAGGGACGTGCCGACGGGCATACGGACCTTGAGCATGAGCATGTCCATGTCCTGGGCCGGCATGAACTCAGTGCCCAGGAAGGGGATGATGGCCAAGGACAGGACGAACAGGCCGATGGACCCGCCGAGGACCCAGCGCCGGTGATGCAGGGCCCAGTCGAGCCGCGTCCGGTACCAAGCCTTGGCCTTGGCGAACTGGCGCTCCTCGGGGGCCTTGGCGATGGACTTGAGGCTCTTCGGGGTGCTGAAGAGGAGCGAGGTCGAGAGCGGCACGACCGTCAGGGACACGAACAGCGAGGCCAGGAGTGAGAAGGTGATGGACAGGCCCAAGGCCTGAGTCAACTTGCCGGTGATGCCCGAGGCGAAGATCATGGGGAAGAAGACGGCGATCGTGGTCAGGGTCGAAGCCGTGATGGCCATGCCGACCTCGCCGGCGCCGGCCATGGAGGCCTCGTCGGCCCCTTCGCCTTCCTCGAGGTGCCGGTAGACGTTCTCGATGACGACGATGGCGTTGTCGACGAGCATGCCCACCCCCAGGGCCAGGCCGCCGAGGGTCAGCAGGTTCAGGGTGTAGCCGGCCGCGTACATGGCGATGAACGTGGTGATGATCGACAGCGGGATGGCCAGGCTGATGACGAAGGTCGGGCGCCAGTTGCGCAGGAACAGGAAGATGAGCAGGATGGCCAGGAGGCCGCCCTGCCAGGCGTTGGTGACCGTGTTCGAGGTCACCCGCTCGATCATGTCGCCCTGGTCCATGGCGACGTGGAAGACGGGGTTGCCCGGGATGGTCCCTTGGAGCTTGGCCAGCTCCCGCTTGACGGCCGCGCTGGCCTGCTGGGTATTGGCGCCGGAACGCTTGCTGACGATGAGGTAAACCCCGTTCTGGTTCTGGATGCGGGAGGTGTAGCGCATCTCCTTGAGGGTGTCCTTGATCTCGGCGACGTCGGAGACGTAGACGGGCTCGCCCGCGGCGGTCATGCCGACGACGGTCCGCCGGATGTCGTCGAGGGTCTTGTACTCGCCCATGGTCCGGACGAGGATCTCGGAGTAGCGCTCGACGAGGTTGCCGGCCGGCAGGTTGATGTTCTCCGTGCCCAGGGCCATGCGGACCTGGTCCAAGGTCAGGCCGCGGCTCTCGAGGGCGGCCCGGTCGACGTCGACGAGGATCTCGCGCTCGTCCATGGCGAAGACGCGGGCCGAAGCCACGCCGTCGATGCGCTCGAGGCGCGGGGCGATCTCGTCCTCCATGACGGTCCGCAGCTTCATGGCCGGCAGGTCGCTGGTGATGCCGTAGAAGATGACCGGGAACTGGCTGAAGCTGAACTTCATGACCAGGGGATCGGCCGCCTCCTCGGGCAGGTACTGCTCGTAGAGGGCGATCTGGTCGCGGATGTCCTGGGCGGCGAAGTCGAGGTTGGTGCCCCACTCGAACTCGACGCTGATGGCCGAGACGCCCTCGGAAGTCTGGGAGGTGACCTTCTTGACCCGGTTGACCGAGCTGACGAGCTGCTCGAGGGGCCGGGTCAGGACCTTCTCGATGTCCTCAGACGACGCTCCAGAATAGGACGTGATAACCGAGACGGTCGGAAACTCGAGGTCGGGGAAGAAGTCGAGCCCCAGCCGGGTGAACGAAATGGCTCCCAGGACGACCAGGATGGCCGCCATCATTGACGCGGTGACTTTTTTCTTGACCGAGAATTCGGGGAGCTTCACTTTTTCACCTCTTCGAGGATCTGGACCGGCGCGCCTTTCTCGAGCCCGTAGTTGCCCTCGACGACGACGGGGTCGCCGTCGGCCAGGCCGGACAGGATCTCGACCATGGTCGTGTTCTGGATGCCCAGGGCGACGTCCTTGCGGACGGCCTTGCCGGCCTCGACGACGAAGACGTAGGAATTCTCGAGCACGGCCGTCTGGGGCACGACCAGGGCGTTCTCGTGCGACTGGACCTCGAAGACGAGGTCGCCGAAGGTGCCCGGCCGCAGGGTCCCGTCCGGATTGGGGACGTGGACCTCGACCCCGAACTTCTTGCTCTGCGGATCGGCGGTCAGGTTGACGACGCGGACGGCGCCGCGGAACTCGCGCCCGGGCAGCGACCCGACGCGGAGGACCGCCTCCTGGCCCTTGCGGACGCGGCCGATGTCCTCGGAGGAGACGGCCACGGCCAGCTTGATCGTCGCGAAGTCGACGAGGGTCAGGACGCCCGAGGCGCCGCCGCCGTACCCGCCGCCCATCATGGGGTTGATGACGTCGCCGACCTCGGCGTTCTTGGAGGCGATGACCCCGGCGAACGGGGCCTTCATGAGGGACTGGTCCAGGGCGTGGCGGCCCAGGTTGAGGGCGGCCCGGGCCTGCTCGAGCTGGGCCGCGGCGGCGTCGAAGGCCAACTGGACCTTCTCGCGCTGCTGCTCGGAGACGGCGCTCTCCTTGATCAGCCGGTCCATGCGCTCCTTGTTCTTGAGGGCGTCGGCGTAGCCGGCCTCGGCCACGGCCACTCCGGCCTCGGCCTGCCGGACTTGGAGGCGGATGGACTCCGTCTCGAGCTCGGCCAGCAGCTGGCCCTTGGCCACGCGGTCGCCGGCCTCGACATGGATGCGGGCGATCTTGCCGCCCGTCTCGGGCATGATGTTGATCTTGTTGAGGGCCTCGAGGGTCCCGGTGTAGGTGATCCTCTCCGTGATCCGCTCGCGGGCGGCCTTGAAGACCTTGACCGGGGCGGCGCCGAAGGCCTGGTCGGGCGCGGCCTGGGCGGCCTCCTTCTTGCAGGCGGCGACGACGACGACGGTCGCGGCGAGAGCGGCGAGGGCGAGCGACTTGAGGGTGTTCGGGGTGTTCATCGGTTCCTCCGTTAGTTCGAGCGGCTCTCGGACCGGCCCCGGCCGACGGCCTTCTCGAGCTGGGCCTGGGTGATGACGCAGTCGTAGAGCGCCTGGGAATAGTTGGTCCGGGCCTGGCTCAGGGCCACCTGGGCCGTGGAGACGTCCAGGTTGGTGGCCAGCCCTTCGGCGTAATTGAGCTCCGCGATGCGGACGGCCTCGCGGGCCTGTTCGACGTTCTTTTCCTGGGAGAGCAGGGTCTCCCGGGCCTGGTTGAGGTTGAGAGAGGCCTGCCGGACCTCGAAGGCGACGGCGTTGGTCAGGCCCTTGCGGGTCCATTCGATCTCGCGCAGGGCGGCCTTGGACTGGCCGATGCGGGCCTTGGACTCGAAGCCGTTGAAGATGGGCAGGGACAGCGACAGGCTGATCGTGTAGTAGTTCTGCCAGGTGCCCTTGCGCAGGTTCAGGGCGTCCGCCCAGACATTGTACTGGCCGCCCAGGGCCAGGGTCGGCAGGACGGCGCCGCGGGCCAGCTTGAGAGACTGCTCGGCCATGCCCCGCTGGTAGTCGAGCAGGCGGAGCTCGGGCCTCTGCTCGAGGGCCTCGGCGACGATGTCCCGGGCCTCGGGATCGAGGGGGGGGGCGACGAGCTCGCCCCTTACCTCGACGGGGGTGTCGAGCTCGAGGCCGCAGACGGTCTTCAGCCCGAGCGCGGCCACCTCGACGGCGTTGCGGGCCCGGATGGCCTGGGGCTTGAGGTTGGCCACCTGGACCTCGGAGCGGAGGAGATCGAACCGGGAGGCCATGCCGACGGCATGGAGGTTCTGGACGTTGGCCATGAACTTCTCGGCCAGGGCCAGTCCCTCCGCGGCGACGGCCGAGAACTCCCTGGCCAGGAGGTAGCCGTAGAAGGCCCGCTTGGCCTCCAGGACGGTCTCCTGCTCGGACAGGCGGACGGATTCCTGGCTGGCCTTGAGCCCGTAGGTCGCCTGCTTGTATCCGGCGGTCAAGCGCCCGCCCGCGTAGAGGGGCAGCCCGAACTGGAAGGACATCTGGTAGTCCTTGGTGAAGTCGATGGACATCCGGGTCGGCGGCTGGCCGGGGACCATGGACGGGAACTCGAGGACGAAGAGCTTCTCTTCCAGGGTATCGTTGCCGGAGGCGTTGATCGTCGGCAGGAAGCCGGCCGCGGCCAGGCGGACGCCGGCCCGGGCCTGGGCGATCTTCTCCTGGGAGGCCAGGTGGAAGGAGTTCTGCCGCAGGGCCAGGGCGATGGCGTCGTCGACGGTCAGGACGACGGTCTCTTGGGCCTCCTGGGCGTCGAGCCCGGCCGGGGCCAGGGCCGCCGCGGCGAGCGCGGCCAGGACGAGAAGGAAGGACGTCTTCCTCATATCAGTTCTCCTTGACGGGACGATCGGGATTGCGGATGCCTCCGAGTACGAACCCGGTCAGCTCCTCGGCGGCCACCGCCGGATCGAAAGCGCCGCCTTGCCATAAATAGGCGTGCGTGTAGCCCTCGACGACGGCCTCGAGGAACTCGACCGCCCGGCCGGCGTCGAGCGGCCGGAACTCTCCCGCGGCCACGCCGTCGGACAGGATGCGGGCCCCGGCGGCGGTGAGGGCCCTCCTCTTCTCCATCAGGACGTTGAGCCTCTTGCGGTCGCCGGTCGCCGCCGGCCCGGACTTGCCGGAGGACGCGAAGAACAGATGCACGAGCTTGAGCATGGACTTGTCCATCCACAGGACGCGGGTCAGGCTCCGCCTGGCCTCGGACTCGCGCAGGGCCATCAGGAAGACCGAGCGGAGCCGGTCGGTGGCCGTGCCGGGACCGGCGGCGATGGCTTCCGTCTTGGCCCTGAGGTCGTCGAAATAGTGGTTGAGGATCTCGAACAGAAGGACCTCCTTGCCGGTGATGCACTTGTAGATGGTGGCCTTGGACAGCCGGGCCTCCCGGGCCACGTCGTCTATGGTCGTGGCGCTGTAGCCCTTGCGGACGATGACCCGCTCGGCGGCGTGGAGGATGGACTCGCGGTAGTAGGCGCGGCGGCGCTGCTCGCGCTCGCGCAGGAGTTCGGCGGATTTCATGGCGATGAACCTATGAGTTTATTTTATTGAACTAACCGGTTTACTTCGTGAACCTAACAGTTCTGGCCAGGATACGCCTTCCCCGGCCGTTTGTCAAGGAATCGGCGCCGGGGTAGAATAATAAGGTCCATAGGAGATACGGACTGCCATGGCCGAAGGTTCAACCCGGACCGTCCGGGCCCTGCTGGCGGGGGCCCTCCTCCTCCTGGGCTTGTCCCCGGGAGCGGCCGCTCCGGGCCGCCCGCCCGGCGGCGGCCCCGGGTGGTGGAGCGTCCGCCTGACCGTCTCCGTCGAGGGGGCCTACCGCCTCGGGGACGGGCCGGGAACGGGGAGCAAGGCCGTCACGGGAACGTACGCCTACCGGGCCCGCTGGGAGGGCCGCCTGGAACCGGACCAGGACGATTTCCTGCTCGTCCACCTCAAGACCGAGGTCCTCGAGTGGCGCCTGAGCGAGCGGACCGAGTCCGGGGACCGCATGACCCTCGTCGAGACCACGGACGTGCCGGCGCCGGACCTTTGCCTCAATTACGTCCTCAGGGACGGCAAGACGGTCGAGTTCGATTTCGGGCTCGAAGGCGCCGTGCCCGTGCCCCTGCTGAACGCCGCCGCCGGCCTCCGCCTTACCCTCCCCCGCACCGCGACGACCCCGGAGGGCTTCGCCGGCGGAGGCTACGACGCCGGATTGACCAAGGGCTCGAACCGCGTCGTCCTCCCGGCCGGGGACCTCGGCCGGCGCCGGGCCGAGCGGGCCTTCTCCTGGGAATGGGAAACGGCCGGACCGCAGAGCGGAGTCCCGCTCGGCCCCCCCGAGCGGCACGAGGTCAAGGCCGTGGTCGCGCTGGCCATGCGCTGACGCGCCCGCCCCTCACGCCCGCGGATGGAACTTGTCGTAGACCCGCCGCAGCCGCTCCCGGCTGACGTGGGTGTAGATCTGGGTCGTCGTGATTTGGCTGTGGCCGAGCATGAGCTGGACCGCGCGCAGGTCGGCGCCCCGCTCGAGCAGGTGGGTCGCGAACGAGTGCCGGAGAACGTGCGGGAAGACCTTCGCGGCCAGCCCGGCCTTGGCGGCGTGCTTGCGAAGGAGCTTCCAGACACCCTGGCGTGTGAACGGGCGGCCCCGCCGCGACAGGAACAGCTGCTCCCGGCCGTCGGCGTCGACGAGCGGCCGGGCCTCGGCCAGCCAGCGCCCGACGGCCGCCGCCGCCGACCGGCCGAGCGGCACGATCCGCTCCTTGCCGCCCTTGCCCCGGCAGACGAGGAAGCCGTCGCCGAGGTTGACCTCGGCCGCCTTGAGCGCCGCCAGTTCCGAGACGCGCAGGCCGGCCCCGTAGAGGACCTCGAGCATGGCCCGGTCCCGGACGCCGGCCGGTTTGGCCGGATCGGGCGCCTGGAGCAGGGCCTCGACCTCCTCGACGGTCAGGAACTTGGGCAGGGACAGCCAGGTCGACGGCGTCGTCAGCCGGGCCGCGGGGTCGCGTTTGACGAGGCCGCTGAGGACGAGGAAGCGGAAGAAGGACCGCAGGGCGGAGACGAGGCGGGCTTGGGAGCGGGCCGAGAGCCCGGACCGGCTCTGGTCGCGGAGGAAGCCGGCCAGGACGTCCTCGGTGACCCGGGCGAGCGGCGTCCGGCCGGCCTTCAGCCGGACGGCGAGCTTGCGGAGGTCGCGCTCGTAGGATTGGAGCGTGTTCGGGGCGAGGCCCTTCTCGACGGCCAGGTACTCGAGGAAGAGCCGGAGGGCGTCCTCGGGCGAGGAGGCGGGGGGCTTCATGTCAGGGAGGGATTGGAGAGCCGCTCCTGCTCGACCGTGGTCCACGGCCCGTGGCCGGGCAGGACGACGGTCTCGCCGGGCAGGGTCAGGATCCGCTCCCGGATGGACCGCTCGAGGTCCTTCCAGGAGCCGCCCGGGAGGTCGGTCCGGCCGACGCCGCCGCAGAAAAGAGTGTCGCCCGAGAAGAGCACCCCGCCGTGGAGGAAGCCGACGCTCCCCGGCGTGTGCCCCGGCGTGTGGATGACCCGGAGCGACGTGTTCCCGACGGCGACCTCGTCCCCGTCGGCCAGGAGCCGGTCCGGCGGCGGCGAGTCGCGGGCCCCGAGGAGCAGGCTGAGCTCGATGTTGTCGCTGACCCGGAGCATGCCCGTGTCGGCGGCGTGCATGGCCAGGGGGATGCCGTACTTCTGGATCAGGTCGCCGTTGCCGCCGATGTGGTCGACGTGGCCGTGGGTGTTGAGGACGACGGCCGGCTTGAGCTCCAGGGCGGCGATGGCGGCGACGATCCGCTCGGGGTCGGCCCCGGGATCGACGACGGCGCAGGCCCGCGTCTCCTCGCAGTAGACGAGATAGCAATTGGTCTCCAGGGCCCCGACGACGACGATCTCGTATTTCACCGCTGTCCCCGGCCTCATCTTATCGCCAATTCCCGCCGGGAGTCAACGGTGCTATAATCGGCCCGTGGACGCGCTCATCACGCCCGAGGCCCGGCGCGAGCTCGAGGCCTGGGCCGTGTTCCGGCCGCGGCCGGGCGCGTGGGGGGTGCTCGTCGGGCACGTGCGGGGGAGCCGCTTCATCGTCGAAAAAGCCTTCCCGGCCGGTTCGGCCGCCGAGGCGCCCCGGCCGCGCCTGCTGGCCGGGCTCGACGGCGTCTGGCCGGACCGGACGATCGGCCTGTTCGCCTTCCGTCCGGGGGCCGCGTTCCTGGCGGCCGTCCGGGGGCCCGCCTGGTACGGCAAGCTCGTGCTCCGCTTCTCCGGCCCGGGCCGGGCGCCGGTCCTCCACCCCTTCGTCGTCGCCTTCGAGCGGCGGTTCACCCTGGCGCCGGTCGGGCTCGCGCCGGCCGTGAAGGAGGGATCCCCGTGAGCGAACCCCTGACGCGCGACGAGGAACGGGCCTGCCTGGCCCTGGCCCGCCGGGCCCTCGAACACTGGTTCCGCGACGGCGAGCGCCTCCGCCCTCCGGCCGGGGCCAAGGGCGTTCTGGCCGAGAAGCGAGGCGCCTTCGTCACTCTGACGGTCGACGGGGACCTCCGCGGCTGCGTCGGCTATCCCCTGCCGGTCAAGCGCCTCGACGAGACCGTCGTCGAGATGGCCCTGGCCGCGGCCACTCAGGACACCCGGTTCGAGCCCGTCGGGGCGGACGAGATGGGCCGCCTGCGGATCGAGATCTCCGTCCTGGGCCAGCCCGAGCCCGCGGCCGGGCCCGAGGTGGTCGTCGTCGGCCGCCACGGCATCATCGTCTCGAAGGGCTTCCACAAGGGCCTGCTCCTGCCCCAGGTGCCGATCGAGCACGGCTGGGACAGAGAGACCTTCCTGCGCCACGGCTGCTTGAAGGCCGGATTGCCGCCCGACGAGTGGAAAAAGGGCGCGAAGATCGAGGTCTTCACCGCCCAGGTCTTCTCCGAATAACCGGCTATTTCTTCTTTTTAGCCGCCAGGGCGTCGAGCTCCGTCTTGGCCTCGGCCTTGATGACGTCGTCCTTGGAGGTCGTCTTGGGCAGGTCGAGGGCCTTCTGGAAGCTCTCGTGGGCCTCGTCGTACCGCTTGAGGGCGACGAGGGTCCGGCCGAGCTCGAGGTAATGGTTGACGTACTCGGGATGGAGCTCGATGGCCCTGCGCAGGGCCTTCTCGGACTCGGCGTAGGAGCCCTTGGGGATGGAGCCGTAGATGAGGCTGCCCAGAGCCCGCTTCATGCCGCCGATCTCGTCCATGCGCCGGTGCCAGCGGCCGAGGGCGTGCCAGGCCAGGTGGTTGGTCGCGTCGAGCTCGAGGGCCTTGTCGATCTCGGTCCGGACGGCCTTGGAGGCGTCGATCTGCTCCTTCTTGCCGAGCAGGAGCAGGCGCTTGCCGTTGGCGGCCGCGTACTGGAAATGGCCCCAGGTGTCGTTGGGATTGACGCCGACGGCTTTCTTGGCGACGGCCGTGGCCTCGGTGTACATCTTCTCCTGCTGCTCTTCGACGCTCTTCTTGGTCGCGGGCGTCACCGGGATGACGTCGGCGATGTCGACCATGGCCCGGGAGGCCTTCCAAAGGGCCTCGTAGTTCTCGGGCTCGAGCTTGAGGGCCTCCTGGTAGTGCTCCAGGGCCTTGGCGTCGTCGAGCGCGGCGTAGGCCTGATCGCCCATCCCGATGTGCTCGGCGGCCGTCTGGGCCAGGACGGGCCCGGCCAGCAGAGCGGCCAATGCGAATACGAACAGTGTTTTCTTCATTTTCTCCCTCCGTGCCCCCTATTTTACCATTTCCGGGAAAAAGTCAAGCCGCGGGGGGCGCGGCCCCGGCCGGGCGACGGACAAAGCGGTCGAGGGCCAGGCCGGCCAGGAAGCCCGCGGCCCCCAGGAGGACCCCCGCCGGCAGGGAGCGCGGCCACGGGGGCAGGGACGGTCCGACGAGGCCGGTCTCGGCGAGGAACGCGACCAGGGCGTGGCCGCCCCCGGCCAGGAGCGACAGGAACCCGGCGAGAGGCGCGGGCCGTTTCAGGGCCAGGGCGGCCAGGCCGGGGACGAGCAGGCCTTCGGCCATGACGGCCGAGGCCAGCCCGAGGGTCTTCAGGATGTCGCCGAGCCGGGCGGCCACGAAGAAGGCGGCCGCGGCCAGGACGACGGTCGCCCCCCGGGCGACGAGAAGGGCCCGGCGCGGGTCGGCGGCGGGCGAGCCGGACGGGGCTTCCGTGACCCGGCCTCGGCCCAGCAGGTCGCCGGCGAGGGTGAAGGCGCCCGTATTGAGGGCGGCGTCCATGGTCGACAGGATGGCGGCCAGCACGGTGACGAAGAGGAGAGCTCCGAGGGCGCTCCCGGCTTCGAAGCGGACGAACCGGGAGACGAGCGGAAGGCCGGTCCCCCCGTCCGGGAAGAGGGGCAGGAAGAGCATGCCGGCGGCGACGATGGCCGCGTAGAAGCCGCCCAGGACGAGGGCGGCGCCCAGGGCGCCGCGGCGGGCGGAGGCCTCGCTCCGGGCGGCCTGCAGCCGCTGCCAGGCGATGGGCGAGATGGTCCAGGCCAGGGCGAACGAGAGGGCGACGAGGACGTTGCGGCCGGCTCCGTCCAGGGGATCGAAATAGCCGGCCCGGCCGGCCGCCCGCGCGGCGGCGCGGACATCGGCCCAGGAGACGCGCGAAGCGAGCGAGGCGATCATGCCGGCGACGCCGGCGACGAGCAGGCCGATCTGGACGACGTGGGTCCGGGCCACGGCCCTGAGGCCCCCGGCGGCGGAATAGACGACGGCCAGGCCCGCGGCGACGAGCAGGCTCGTGAGAGGGCCCGTGCCCAGGAAGGCCCCGAGGAAGGGCCCCGCGGCGACCATCTGGGAGGCGGCGAGGAGGGTCATGTACCAGACGACGAGGACCGTCGCGGCCGTCCCGGCCGCGCGGCCGTAGCGGTCGCGGATGAGTCCGGAGAGGGTCAGGCCCGTTGCGGCCCGGATGGGCCGGATGAGGACGGCGAGGACGAGGAGGGTGACGACGGCCGGGACGCCGACGATCCAGACGGCGCCGGCCCCGGCCCGGCAGGCCTCGTCCGTCGAGACGAGCAGAGAGGCGGCCCCGATCCACGAAGCGCAGAGGGTGAAAGCGACGCGGCCGGCCCCGAGCCGCCGGGAGGCCAGAAAGTAGGATTCCAGCCCCCGGGCGCCGCGGCCCGGGCCGACGGCGGCCACGGCCCAGAGGACGGCGGCGTAGATGAGGATGGCCGCCAGGAAGCCCGTTCTCATGCCCCCGGAGTATACACCAACTTTGGGGACATGCAACTTTGGGGACATGTACCTCAGGTACGTGTCCCCGTCCCCGTCCCGGCCCCCGTCCCGGCCGGGAAGCGCGAAGGCCCGGTTTTCGGGTATAATGGGCTCCATGAACCGCCTCTCGCCTGTCCGCGCAGCCCTGGTTACCCTCGTCATCACGGCCTTTGGCGCGGTCCAGGCCCCGGCCCAGACCACGTCCGCCTCCCCCGTACCCCAGGCCGCCGCGCCCGCCGCGACTCCCCCGGCCCTGACGGCTGGCCAGGCCGTGGCCAAGCTCCAGGCCTCCCTCAAGGCTCTGACCACTCTGCGGGCCAAATTCGAACAACTCCACTATTCCCTGACCGTCACGGAGCCCATCCGCGAGACCGGGGAGCTCTTCCTGAGCAAGCCCGACCGCATGCGCTGGGAGTACAAGGATCCCCAGGACAAGGTCTTCCTCTACAAGGCGGGCGTCGTCGAGATGTACCTGCCCGAGGAGAAGCAGCTGACCCGCAGCCCCGTCCCCCCGGAGACCCTCAAGACCGACATCTTCGGCCTCTTCCTGGGCGTCATGCCCGTCGAGGAGGCTTACACGGTCGAGGACAGCCCCTTCCCGACCGACGCCGCCCGGGTCCGCCAGATCAAGCTGACGCCCCGGGAGGAGGGGGACTTCTCGTACCTCCTCCTCGAGATCGACGAGGCCGCCTGGCTCCCCCGCCGGGTCCTGTTCTACGAGTGGTCCGGGAACAAACGCGAATTCGTCTTCAGCCAGGTCCGGACCGGGGTCCGCATCCTCGAACGGACCTTCTCCCTCAAGGTCCCCCCGGACACCGAGATCATCGACGACACGGAGGGCGCCATCCGCTAGGCGCTGAACCTTTAGGCCGCTGGGCCGTATGAACACCCGAGGGCAGGATACTCTCTCGATGACAGACGACCGGAAGCTGGTATCCCGCGCCCTCAAAGGAGACCGTAAGGCGTTCGAAATGTTGGTCCGCAAGTACGAGCAGCCGCTCACGAGCTACCTCGGCCGCATGACCGGGGAGCGGGAGGCGGCGCTCGACTTCGCCCAGGAGATCTTCCTCAAGGTCTACTGCTCGCTCGACTCCTACAGCCCGGCCTACAAGTTCAGCACCTGGCTGTTCAAGATCGCCTCCAACCACATGATCGACCACTGGCGCAAGAAGAAGATCGCCACGGTCTCGCTCGACCAGCCCGTGGGCGACGAGGACGACGACCTCCTGCCCCAGGTCGCCGACCCCGGCCCGTCGGTCGTCCGCAAGTTCGAGCTGGCCGAGATCCGGAGGAAGATCGAGCGGGCCCTGGAGACCGTCCCCGAGGCGCTCCGGGAGCTGTTCGTCCTTCGCCACGTCAACGAGTTCTCGTACGAGGAGATCGCCGAGATCAAGAGCCTGCCCGTCGGCACGGTCAAGAACCGGGTCTTCCAGGCCAAGGAACTGCTCCGCAAGAGGATGGAGGCCGCATGAACGCCCACCCCCGCGCCGCCGACCTCTACCTCTATCTCGAGGACGGGCTCAATCCCTACGAGGCCCGCAAGATCGAGGAGCACGTCGAGGCCTGCCCCGGCTGCCGCGAGGCCCTGGAAGAGCGCCGGCTCCTCCACGAGGCCTTCACGACCCTGCCCCCGTTCGAGGTCCCCGAGGGCTTCGCCCGCTCGGTCCTGGCCGCCCTGCCGGAGCCCGAGCCGGCCCGGGGCGGCTGGGAGGCGCTTCTGGCCGGGCTCACCGCGCTGACCCTGGCCCTGCTCGGCTTCTATTTCTTTACGGGGCACGGGCTTTCGGACCTGCTCGTCGCCTTCAACCGCTTCGCAGGATCTTGCGCGGCCGTCTGCCTGCCCGCCGCCGTCATGCTGCTCAAGATCGCCGGCCTGCTCCTGAAGGTCGGCACCGACCTGGCCGGCCTGGCCGTCGACGGCGCGGCCGCCATGGCCCGCTCGCTCGGCCCCGAGGGCCTGGCGGTCGTGGCCGGACTGGCCGTGCTCCTGGCCGCCCTGATCTGGTTCGGGACGAGACGCTATCACTCCGCTGGAGAGAGATCATGATGAAGAAAAGCCTGGCCCTGGCCCTGTTCGGGCTGTTCCTGCTGGCACCCCTGGCCGCGTCGGCCACCCCCCGCGGCGCGGCCGGCGCTCAGAAGGAAGTCGTCGTCGGCGCCGGCGAGACCCAGGACAAGATCTTCAGCCTGGGCGGCCACGTCGTCGTCGACGGCGAGGTCCGCGAGGACGTCATGGTCATCGGCGGCTCGATCACGGTCAGCGGCACCGTCGGCCAGTCCGTCGTCGGCATCGGCTCGCGCATCCTGGTCAAATCGACGGCCGTGATCAAGGAGGACCTGGCCGCCCTCGGGGGGACGCTCGAGAAGGAGGCCGGCTGCTCCATCGGGGGCGACACGATCTACTTCCAGACCCGCGAGCTCGGCGACAAGATCTTCCGGGACAACGGCTTCTTCCAGGGCCTGTTCTCCCTGTCGCTCATCCCCGTCATCGTCATCTTCAAACTGATCTTCATCTTCCTGTGGTTCATGGCCGCCCTGCTCGGGGCGTCGCTCTTCCCCAAGCCCCTGGCCTACGCCGCGGGGGAGATCCGCCAGCACTTCTGGCCCGTGCTCGGGACCGGCCTGGTGGCCCTCATGGTCTTCTTCACGCTCTTGGTTTTCACCGTCCTGTTGAGCTTCATCCTCATCGGCATCCCCATAGCCATGGCCCTGGTAGCGGCCGGTTTCGCCATCTGGCTCTTCGGACGCCTGGCCGTTCTCTATTTCCTGGGCATGGCGATCTTGGCGAACAACCGCGGGCGGGCCGTTTCCGCCTTAAGCGCTATGCTGATGGGCCTCGTGGTCTCCAGCATCGCCGGATTCGTCCCCGTGCTGGGATTCCTGTTCACCCTGGCGATGAACGCCGTCGGCTGGGGCGTGGCCCTGCGGACGAAGTTCGGCTCGCGCGAGAACTGGTTCGTGAAATCGGCCCCCAAGCCGGGCTGTTAGAGTCGCTCGAATCGGGGCGCTTCCTTCCTCGGCACCACCCCCGTCCGTGCTCCGGCGGGGAGCGCAGTCTTCGGAGCGGACCTGCAGAATGGGGCTGAGCGCTCGAAGCCCAATTCTGCGAAATATCTTAGGCCATAGACTTATCTTCAGGGATTTCCCGGACGCGTAGGCCAGCTGGAAAGGCCGCCTGCGGGCGGCGGAGATTCATCGTTCCAAGATTTCTTTTTCTTTGGCGGCGGCCGATTCCTCGGCCTTGGCGACGGTCTCGTCGAGGAGCTTCTGGAGCTGCTCGATCCCCGAGAACTTCTCGTCCTCGGTGATCTCCTTCTCCTTCTCCAACTCCTCGATGAACTCCTTGGCCTCCCGGCGCATGTTGCGCAGGGCCGTCTTCTCTTCCTCGAGCATCTTGCCGATCTTCTTGGCCATCTCCCGGCGGCGCTCCTCGTCGAGGGGCGGGATGGGGACGCGCAGGAGCTTGCCATCGTTGAGGGGGTTGAGGCCGAGGTCGGCGCCGCGGATGGCCTTGTCGACGGCCTCGAGGACCGAGGGGTCGTAGGGCTGGACGACGATGAGGGTCGGCTCGGGGACCTTGAGCGTCGCCACCTGGTTGACGGGGGTCATGACGCCGTAGTAGCTGACCTTGATATCCTCGAACATGCCGATGTTGGCCCGGCCGGTCCGGAGCATGCCGATCTCCTTGCGGAAATGGTCGGCCGAGGCCTTCATCTTTTTGGCGGTGTCGGCGAGAACGTCTTTGACCATGGTGTTCCTCTCAGTAAACGCGGGTGCCGATGGGCTCGCCGAGGACGGCCCTCTTGATGTTGCCCCCCTTGCCCAGGGCGAAGACCAGGATGGGCATGCCGTTGTCTTTGCAGAGCGAGATGGCCGTGGCGTCCATGACCCGCAGGTTCTTCTTGAGGACGTCGATGTAGCGGATGGACTTGAACTTGCGGGCCGCATTGTCCTTGACCGGGTCGGAGGAGAACACCCCGTCGACCTTGGTGGCCTTGAGGATGACGTCGGCCCCGATCTCCAGGGCCCGCTGGGCGGCCGCCGTGTCGGTCGTGAAGAAGGGGCTGCCGATGCCGGCCGAGAAGATGATGATGCGGCCCTTCTCCATGTGGCGGATGACCCGCCGGCGGATGAAGGGCTCGGCCACGGACTTGATCTCGATGGCCGAGACGTGGCGCGTGTCGGCCCCAGCCTTGTCCAGGGCGGCCTGCAGGGCGATGCCGTTGATGACCGTGGCCAGCATGCCCATCTGGTCGGCCGAGCCCTGGTCGATGCCGTCCTTGATGCCCTTGGCCCCGCGGAAGAGGTTGCCGCCGCCGATCATGACGGCGACGTCCACCCCCAGCTCGTGGACCTCCTTGATCTCGCGGGCCACGCTGAGGGCCCGGTTGAAGTCGATGCCGCTGGCGACGTCGCCGAGGAAGGACTCGCCGGAGAGCTTGAGGAGGATGCGCTTGTAGACGGGTTGAGGCATGGCTGGACTCCGGCGGGTATTCTATACCCGATGCGTCCGGAGTTCAATCCCGGGGGGCGGCCCCGGGGGACGGGACGGCGTCAGTCCTGCCCGATCTCGAAGCGGGCGAAGCGCCCGATCTTGATGTTCTCGCCCATCTTGGCCACGAGCTGGGTGATGAGGTCCTTGACCTTGATCTTGTCCTCGCGGATGTAGGGCTGCTCGAGGAGGCAGACCTCCTCGAAGAACTTGGCCAGCTTGCCGGTGACGATCTTCTCGAGGATCTCGGGCGGCTTCTTCATGTCGCCGAGCTGGGCCTTGATGATCTCCTTCTCCTTGGCCACGATGTCCTCGGGGACGTCGCTCGGGGCGATCCACTTCGGCTTGGCCGCCGCGATCTGCATGCCCAGCTCCTTGACCAGGCCCTGGAACTCGGCGTTGCGGGCCACGAAGTCGGACTCGCAGTTGACCTCGACCAGGACGCCGATACGGCCGTTCATGTGGATGTAGGCGCCGACCAGGCCTTCCTTGGCCGCCCGGCTCGACTTGGCCTCGGCCCGGGCGTAGCCCTTCTTGCGCAGGATCTCGATGGCCTTGTCCATGTCGCCGCCGCACTCGGCCAGGGCGCCCTTGCACTCCATCATGCCGATGCCGGTCCGTTCGCGCAGTTCTTTGACCTTGTCCGCCGTGATGTCCATGATATCCTCTTTCCGGAGCGTGGTGTCGGTCGCGTCAGTTCTCTTCGGGGGCGCCGCCCTCGGGGGCCTCGCCCTCGCCGGCCTCGGCCTGCTCGGCCGTCTTCTGCTCGAGGAGCTCCTTGCTGATGCGGTTCTTCTTGCCCTCGATGATGGACTCGGCCGCCTTGGAGGCGAACAGCTCGATGGCCCGGACGGCGTCGTCGTTGCCGGGGATGGGATAGTTGACGACCTCGGGATCGCCGTTGGTGTCGACGACGGCCACGATGGGGATGCCCATCTTGCGGGCCTCGGCGATGGCGATGGTCTCCTTCGAGGAGTCGATGATGAAGATGACCCCGGGCAGGCCCGACATGGTCTTCAGGCCGCCGAGGTTCTTCTGGAGCTTGCGGTAGACCTTCTCCTGCTTGGACTGGACCTTCTTGGACAGCAGCTCCCAGCGGCCGTCCTCCTTCATCTCCTCGAGCTCCTTGAGCTTGTCGACGCTGGTGCGGACGACGCCGAAGTTCGTCAGGAGGCCGCCCAGCCAGCGCTGGTTGACGTAGGCCGACTCGCACTTGGTGGCGTAGTCGCGGACGATGTCCTGGGCCTGCTTCTTGGTGCCGACGAAGAGGATCATCCGGCCGTCCTCGGCGACGCTCCGCAGGTAGTTCAGGGCTTCCTTGAAGTTCTTGATCGTCTTCTGCAGGTCGACGATGTAGATGCCGTTCCTCTGGCCGAAGATGTATTCCTTCATCTTCGGGTTCCAGCGCTTGGTCTGGTGCCCGAAATGGACGCCCGCCTCGAGCAGTTCTTTCATCGTTACGGAAACCAACGGCTGCCTCCTGATTAACGCTTGTGGTACTGAGGAGCCTTGCGGGCGCCCAGCAATCCGTATTTCTTGCGTTCTTTGACCCGGGCGTCGCGCGTCAGCAGGCTGGCGGACTTGAGCACGGGCTTGAGCTCGCGGTTGAACTCGACGAGGGCCCGGGCGATGCCGAGCCGGATGGCCTCGGCCTGGCCCTTGGCGCCGCCGCCGCTGACCCGCAGGAACATGTCGAACTTGTCCTGGGTCTCGGTCAGGAGGAGCGGCTGGCGGATGATGTTCTTGTAGGCGTCGAGGCGGAAATAATCGTTGTAGGGCCTCGGCCTCTTATTGACGAAGAGGGTGATGTCGCCCTTGCCCGAGCGCAGGAAGACGCGGGCGATGGACGATTTCCTCTTTCCCGTCCCGTAGTACTGGATCAGACTCAAAGGGGCCTCCTAAAACTCGTATTTCTGGGGGTTCTGGGCTTCGTGGGGGTGGGAGGGTCCGCGGTAGACCTTGAGCTTCTTGTACAGGGCCCGGCCGAGCTTCCCCTTCGGGATCATGCCCCAGACGGCTTTCTTGATGACCTCTTCCGGCTTCTTGGCCAGGAGGTCCTTGAGGGTCTCCTCCTTGATGCCGCCGGGGTAGAGGGAGTGGCTGTAGTACTTCTTCTGCTCGAGCTTGCGCCCGGTGACCTTGACCTTCTCCGCGTTGACGACCACGACGAAGTCCCCGGTGTCCAGGTGGCTGGTGAACTGGGGCTTCTTCTTGCCGCGGATGAGGTCGGCGATCTCGGTGGCCATGCGGCCGAGGATGCGGCCCTCGGCGTCAACGAGCCACCACTTCTGGTCGATGTCGTCCTTTTTAGGGATAAACGTCCTCATGAGCTTCTAACCTTATTCAGAGATAGAAAGACGCCCTAAAATACTAGTTTTCGGGAGAATTGTCAACTTAATCCGAGAAAACCGCCGGGGGCCTGCGGGCGCCCCTCCCCAGGGCCAGCCGGACCAAGGCCAGGCCGGCCAGGAACCCCCCGATGTGGGCGAACCAGGCCACCCCGCCCCCCATGCCGACGTTGAGGAGCTGCATGACGAACCACAGGCCCAGGACGACCCCGGCCGGCACGGCCACGACGTCGATGAAGAAGATGAGGAAGACGAAGACCTTGACCCGGGCATGCGGATAGAGCAGGAAGTAGGCCCCCAGGACCGCGGCGATGGCCCCGCTGGCCCCGATCATGGGGACCCGGGAGCCGGGCTCGAACAGGATGTGGGTCAGGGCGGCGGCCACCCCGCCGGCCAGGTAGAACAGGGCGAACCGGACGTGTCCCAGCCGGTCCTCGATGTTGTTACCGAAGATCCACAGGTAGAGCATGTTGCCGGCCAGGTGGAAGAGGCTGGCGTGGAGGAACATGCTCGTCAGCAGGGTCAGGAGGGGCGGCACGGCGGCCGGCGCGGCGTCGCGGAAGTGGACGATGTCGTAGGGCACGGCCCCGAACAGGAGGACGGCCGACTCCAGGCCCCGGGGGGCGGCCGCCTGGAGCAGGAAGACGGCCGTGTTCAGGACGATCAGCGCGATCGTGACCGCGGGGAACCGCGAGGTCGGATTGTCGTCGCGGAGGGGGATGAACATGGCGGCTTAAAAGAAAAATGCGCTCCGCCCGGAGGGCGGAGCGCATATCGTTCGCGTTTCTATGGTCGTCGGGACCGCGGTTACTTCTTGAGCTCTTCCTCGAGTTTCTTGCGCTCGGCGGCCCGCTTGCGGAGCTCCTGGAACTTCTCCAGGTAGCGGTCGCCCTCGGCGTTGTAGCGGGCTTCCTTCTCGGGCTCGAGCTTGGCCAGAACGGCCTTGTACAGGGGGCCCATCCAGGCGTACGGCTCGGGGTAGTTGGCGTCGAGCTCGATGGCCTTGGAGATCGACTTGAGGGCCTCGTTGGCCATCCTCAGCCGGTCGGCCGAGGACAGGAACTGGAAGCGGAAGGAGCGCGACCACTGGTTGACGCCCAGGGCCAGCCAGGCCTCGGCGGAGTCGGGCTGCAGGGTGATGCGCCGCTGCCAGAACTCGGCCGCCTTCTCGTAGGACTTCAGCAGCTCCTCGGGGCCGCCCGCGGACTCCTGGAGGTAGGTCGCCATGTAGGCGTAGCCCTGGGGGTTGTCCGGGTCGGTCTCGATGCGGCGCAGGTACATGGACTCGGCCTTCTTGGCGATGTCCTTGTTGTCGGAGGAATAGCGCTTGTAGAACTCGGCCACGACGTAGTAGTTGCTCATGTCCTCGGGCTCGAGCTCGATGATGCGCAGGTAGAGCTTCTCGGCCTCGGGGAACTTGCGGAGCTTGTCGTACATGTCGCCGAGCGAGTAGATGATGTCCTTGTTGTTGGGCTCGATCTCGAGGGCCTTGTTCAGGGCCGCCAGGGTCTTGGCCTCGAGCTCCTTGTTGATGGCCGATTCCACGCCCGGCTTGTAGAGCTGCTTGTAGCTCTCGCCGAGGAAGCGGTAGGCCTGGGTCATGTTCGGGTTGAACTTCAGCGTGGCCTCGTACTCGGTGATGGCCTTCCGGTACTGGTTCTCGCGGAAGTAGCTGTTGGCCCGGCCGAAGTGGTAGTTGGCCGAGAGTTTGGAATAGGAGATGTTCTGGCAGGCCGCGAACGCGAAGATCACCGCGAGGGCGGCGGCCGCGAACAAGAATCTTTGGGTCGTCTTGCGGGACATCCTGACCTCCTTGACTGTCAAGCGCGAATCACAGAGAAAGACAGAAACTTATTTATAGACGAACGCACCCTCAAAGTCAAGAAAAAATGGACCGGTCCGGAGCCGGGCCGGGAGCTTTTCAGCTCGTCCGGACGACCAGCCGGAGGGGGGTGCCGTGGAAGCCGAACTCCTCCCGGAGGGACTCCAGGAAGAACTTCTCGTAGGTCGGCGACAGGGGGCCCCGGGCGCCCAGGAACAGGATGAAGGTCGGCGGGGCGACCCCCTTCTGGGTGATGTAGCGGAGCTTGGCCCGGGCCCCGTTCTTGAGGCGGGGCGGGTGCGCTTCGGTCGTCTTGGCCAGGAATTCGTTCAATTTCGAGGTCTCGACCCGGGTCGTGGCCCCCTTGTGGACCTCGGCGGCGGTGTCCAGGATCTTGACGACCCGCTGGCCCGTCTTGGCCGAGATGAACAGGAGGGGGGCGTAGGAGACGAAGCCGAGCTTGCGGAAGACCCGCTCCCGAACGGCCTCGGGGCGGACGACGTCCCGGTCGACGAGGTCCCACTTGTTGAGGGCAATGACCAGGGGCCGGCCCGATTCCAGGGCCAGCTGGGCGATGCGGGCGTCCTGGCGGGTCGGGAACTCGGCGACGTCGAGGACCAGGCAGACGACGTCGGCCTGGCGGATGTTGGCCTTGGCCCGGATGACGCCGGCTTTTTCCCGGGTGTCCTCGGCCGCGGCCATACGGCGGATGCCGGCCGTATCGACCAGGCAGAAGGGCCGGCCGTCGCGGACGAGCAGGGTGTCGGTCGAGTCCCGGGTCGTGCCGGGGATCTCGCTGACGATGAGGCGCTCCTCCCCGGCCAGGCGGTTGACCAGGGACGACTTGCCGACGTTGGTCCGGCCGACGACGGCGATGCGCAGGGGCACGGCGGCCTCGGGGGCGGGAAAGGCGGCGGAGGGGGGGGCGGGCAGGGCGGCCGCGATGGCCTCCTCGAGCTGTTCGATGTTGACCTTGTGCTCGGCCGAGACGAACAGGACCGCCCTGTCGCCCAGGCGGTAGTACTCGGCTGTCATCGATTCCTCCTTGGCCGGGGAATCGAACTTGTTGACGACGAGGATGATGGGCCGCCCCTGGCGCTTGAGCTTGATGTAGAGCTCCTCCTCTGCCGGGGCGACGTCGCGCATGCCGTCGAGGACGAACAGGACCAGGTCGGCCGAAGCCGTCTCCTGCAGGGCCCGGGCCCGGACCCGCTCGCTGAGCGGCTCGTCGGCGACGCCGAACAGGCCGCCCGTGTCGACCAGGGTGAAGCGGAGGTCGCCGAGGGCGCACTCGGCCGACAGGCTGTCGCGGGTCATGCCCGGCTCGGAGTGGACGAGGGCCTTGCGCTGTCCGAGCAGGCGGTTGAACAGGGTGGACTTGCCGACGTTGGGGAAGCCGGCGATGACCACGCGGGGGAGCTTCGTCACGGGGGCGCTCCGGGCTATTTCGCGACGAGGGAGTAGTCGGCGAAGAAGGCCCGCGACAGGTCGACGTGGCCGCCGAGGGTGTCGCGCTCGGCGCCCTCGACCAGGATGACGACCTTCTTGACCGATTTGAAGTTGTAGACGAGGGTGTCGACGACGGCGTAGACGGCGGCCAGCTCCGAGGAGGAGCCGTAGGAGAACGTGTCGGCGATGTCCCGGCTGAAGTCGACCGTGGCCAGGCCGTCCCGGGCGATGAAGACCTGGCGGACCTTGGTCTTGGGCGGCAGGGGCGACAGGAAGCCCTTCTCGGAGCCCCGGACGAGCTCGGCCAGGGCCCGCTCGGCCTCGTCGGCGTCGGTCGGGCCGGCGGCGATCTCGCGCGCCTCCTTGTGGAGGGAGTCGTCGTCCTCGGAGACGAAGAAGAGCGTCACGGGCTTCGTCTCGGCGGCGGGGGCGGCGGCGCCGGATTCGGGCGGCTTGGGGACGTTGGCGTCGACGAAGCGCTTGACCTTCTCGCCGCCGCCGAAGAAGAAGAGGTACGCCAGGACGGCCAGGACCAGGGCCAGCCCGCCGAGGACGAGGACGCGCGGCGAGACCGCGCCTTTGCGTTTCTTGGCGGCCACGGGTTACTCCGGGAGCCTCAGGAAGCGGGTCAGGCCGCGGTAGACGGCCTCGGCGATCCTGGCCTGGTAGTCCTCGGAGGCCAGCTTCTGCTCCTCGTCGGGATTGGACAGGAAGGCGGCCTCGACCAGGATGGCCGGGCAGGCCACGCCGCGCAGGATCTTGAACGGGGCCTGCTTGATGCCGCGGTTGCGCAGGCCGAGCATGGCGTCGAGCTCGATCTGGACGTACTCGGCCAGCCGGCCGCTCTCCTTGACGTAGGCGTTCTGGGCCATGTCCCAGAGGATCATCATCAGGTCGTCGTCGGAGGACGGGTCGATGCGGCTCTGGAGGTCGGAGCCGTTGTTCTCGAGGTAGGCCAGGCGGCGGGTCTCCTCGTCGGTGGCGTTGAGGCTGAGGAAGAAGGTCTCCGAGCCGGCGGCCTTCTTCTGGACGGCGCCGTTGGCGTGGAGGCTGATGAACAGGCCGGCCTTGTGGTTGTTGGCGATGGCCGAGCGGTTCTCGAGCGAGACGTCGACGTCGCGGTCGCGGGTCAGGACGACCTCCGAGCCCATGCCGCGCTCGACGAGGGCCTTCAGCTTGAGGGCGATGGCCAGGGTGACGTCCTTCTCGAGGTTGCCGAAGCGGCCCTTGGCGCCGGACTCCGTGCCGCCGTGGCCGGGGTCGATGACCACGGTCTGGATGCGGCGGGCGGCCGGGCCGGGCTGGGCGGCCGCCGGGGCGGCCAGGCAGAGGACGACGGCGACCGCGAGGAGCGCGGCCAGGGCCGCGGCGCGGGCGGCCCGTCGGGTCCGTCGTCTATCGGCGATCATCGTGTCAGGCGTTGGTGGAGGCGGCGGGAATCGAACCCGCGTCCGAAAGCATTTGGCATCGAGTGACTACATGCTTATCCTCTTCTTTGTTCTCGTCTCCCGTCGCCCGAAGAGGAAGGGCGTCGGTCGACCAGCCCCGAAGGTGTTTCGCTCACCGGCCTCAGGACCGGACCGGCTCGCCATCCCGCAGAGTCGGCGCTCCGGAGGCCCCGCGGGAGAGGACCCCAGGAACGGCGTGCCTTTCTATTAGGCCGCGACTGCTAAAGGTTCGGCAGTTAAAGGGTTCCACCAGTTTAACGAGGTGGGTGGGACCTCGACATGCCACTCGTGTCTCATTACCTCCGTCGAAACCAGTTCGCCCCCATACTCCTTTCGCCTCTCATTATACAAGAACGGGCCGGGCCGGCGCAAACATCAGGGATGGGAACCGGCCTTCGCGATCCGCGATCGGGGACACGTACCCGGCACGATCGGGGGCACGATCTGGGCACGATCGGGGACATGTACCCTTGGTACGTGTCCCCGATCGTGCTTGGTACGTGTCCCCAGGAACAAGCCGGAACAAGCGCGGGCCCGGCCCCTTCTTGCGGCAGCCGTCATTTCGCCGAGGCGGCGGGCCAGATGCGGACCATGACGACTCCGTGCGGCGGGACGCGGACCTCGAAGCGCTCGTCGTAGTGCTTGCCCGTGTCGCTGTGGACGCCGATGTCGGCGTGGGCCCACAGGTCGCGGACCTTGGCCGGCCCGGGCGGCAGGCCGATCTGGGCCCAGCGGACGTACTGGGCCAGCTCGCGGTCCGTGTAGTTGACGAAGGCCACGGCCCGGGAGCCGTCGGCCAGGGGCTTCATCCAGACCTGGCCGCCGTAGCCGCGCTCGATGACGACCTCGCCCTGGACGCCGAGGGGGTCCTGGTCGACGGCGATGACCTCGGCGTTGAGGAGGATGGTCTTGGTCTCCTCGGTCATGGCCCGCAGGTCGTTGCCGGCCATGAGCGGGGCGGCCATGACGGCCCAGAGCGAGAAATGGGTCTTGTACTCGTCGAAGGTCATGCCGCCGTTGCCGACCTCGAGCATGTCGGGGTCGTTCCAGCCGCCGGGGCCGGCCGCCGCGGCGTGCCGGGAATTGGCGCCGATGATGTAGACGACGCTATCCCAGTTGTCGCCGATATCGGCGGTCGTGCGCCAGAGCTGGCCGACGCCCTTGGCCCATTTCCAGGGGTCGTTGCGGCCCCACTCGCAGATGCTGAGGACGATGGGCCGGCCGGCGCGGCGCAGGGCGTCGCGGAAGCGGGCGTACTCGGAAGGGGCGTCGAGGTCGTCGCAGTGGCACCAATCGACCTTGATGTAGTCGATGCCCCACTCGGCGTAGGTGGCCGCGTCCATGTCGAAGAAGCCGGCCGAGGCCGGGCGGCCGGCGCAGGTCTTCGGCCCGATGTCCGTGTACAGGCCGAACAGCAGGCCCTTCGAGTGGACGTAGTCGGCCAGGGCCTTCATGCCGCCGGCGAACTTCTTGGGATCGGCGATGATCCGGCCGTCGGGGCCGCGGTCGACCTGCCAGCAGTCGTCGATGACCAGGTACTTGTAGCCGGCGTCGCGCATGCCCGTCTCGACCAGGGCGTCGGCGGTCTGGCGGATGAGGGTTTCGTCGACGTCGCAGCCGAACTTATTCCAGGTGTTGAAGCCCATCGGCGGCGTGGCCGCGAGGATCGGGGCGGGGTCGGAAGCCGGGGCCGGTTCGACTGCCGAGGGGTCCTTGGCGGTCTTGGCGCCGTCGCAGGCGGCCAGGACGGCCAGGGCCAGGCCGGCGGCCAGGGCGATGCGCGTGATTGGGGGCTTGGTCATCGTCTTCTCCTTGAGCGGGTCTCGAACGGACTATAAGGCGGCCCCGCCCCATAGTCAACCCGCCCAAGAAAGTACCTGGCATTCACACCTGTGAGTTTTCCCCTGGGAGTGTGAAGACCTGGCACTTTTTCATGTTCAGCTCACTTGGCGGCCCGCCGGTGCCAGGTCTTCACATTTCTCGGGGGGATTTGGCGTGTGTGAATGCCAGGCATTCACATAAAGGAACGGGCGGCGGGGAGGACCCCGCCGCCCGGAAAGAGCGAAGAGCGGATCAGCGGACGAACGTGTAGGCGATGACGCTGTAGGCGTGCCAGCTCCAGGCCGTGTCGGCCTTGACCGGGCGGACCCAGATCTTGACCCTCTGGACGGCCGGCGTCAGCAGCGCCTCCCAGTCGGCCGGCAGGACCGGCAGCGTGAACGTGGCCAGGTTGGTCCGGCCGTTCCAGACGAACGAGCCGACCACGGTCTGCAGGTCGCCCGTCGTGTCGAGCGCGACCGTCATGTCGACCGGGGTCGCGCGGTCCCAGCAGTCGTAGGTCGAGACGACCATCGTCCCGCTCGCGGCCGTGTAGCCCGTCGTGATGCGCGTGAAATCGTGCAGGCGCAGGGGGGCCAGCACGAGGTCCTCGACGACCCAGCGCGTCCCGGCGGCGTCCCAATAGAGGTTGGCGCAAGCGAACAGCCACAGCCGGGCCGCCCGGGCCTGGTCGACGGCCTCGATGAAGTCCGCGACCGCGGTCGAGCGCCCCGACGGCAGCCCGTAGAACCACCAGCCGAAGGGGTGATCGGCGACGGCGCTGTAGACCATGGTCCGGGTCCGGTCCCACCAGCCGAAGGTGAAATTGTCGGCCGTGGCCGAGGTCAGCAGCCCCTCGGCATGGGCCGTGCGCACATTGACCGTGGCCGCGACCTTGGGCGAGGCCTCGGGATCGGCGAAGGTCACCTCGACCCGGAAGCCCCGGGCGATGTGGGCCAGCACCGACGTCCCCGTGCCCATGGGCTGGTCGTGGAAGGTCCAGACCGTGTTGGCATCGACGAAGACCGTCTCGGAGTTCCAGTCGCAGCGATGGTAGCGGCTGCCCGCCGAAATGGTCTCGGTCCGCTTCTTCATGACCGTGAACCAGTTGTCGCCGATGCGCCGCACCAGGCCCTCGGGGGTGAACTGAGGCAGGGTGGCCATCTCGGCGGCGTACCAGACGCGCCGGGCATACAGGCTGCCGTCGGCGTTCATGTTCGAGGCGACCAGGGCCGCGCCCGTGCCGGCCAGAGCCCGCAGACCCTCGAAGCTGCCGGCCATGTTGGCGTCGGCGTCGACGTAGATGGTGTTGGCGTTGACGTTGAAAGTGATCTCGGCGCCCTGCACGGTCTTGACCGTGAACGTCGTCAGGTCGGCCGCGGCGGCCGTGATGTCGCCGATCGTCCGAGCGAACTGAATCGAAGCCAGCCGGCGCGGCAGGAGCTTGTGCCGGACCTTGAGGCTGATGGTCACCTTGCCGTCGAGGTTGACGATGGACAGGGGGTGGGCCAAGTCGAAGTCGACCAGCAGGTTGGTGTCTTTGCCCTCTTCGACCGTGACCCACGGGTCGAGCTCGACCGTGATCTCACCCCGTCCGGAGGGATCGACAACCGTGACGTCGGCCGGATCGATGGTCGCGCCGTCGTCGGTAACGAGGGTCATCGAAGCCGGGTCGGTGTCGATGACCAGCCGGAGCCGGTCATAGGTGCCGACAGGGATGGTCGCCTTTTGCAGGATGGAGACGACCGTGCTGAGGTCGACGAGGTTGACCTTGCCGGCCGCCGGGTCGGCCGTGTCAGCCTTCCAGACCTCCGTCCAGCCGTCGCCGCGCAGGCTGACCGATTTGATGACGACGACGATCTGCGACCATTCGTCGGTCGGTCCGTCGGTGAGGAGCAGGTTCAGACCGCCCATGGCGCCGGACCCTCCGCCCCCCGCGATATTGCAGGAGGTGACCAGGCCGAAGCCGGCCGCGGCGGCGAGCGCCAGGAAACCGAGTGTGATGCCTGTGAAAAGACGATTCAATGGATCCTCCTTATCAGGCCGGTGAAGAAAACATCCCCTTCTTCGCAATATCATAAGGCCGCGTCCCGGCGGTGTCAAGGCCTGTCCCGACAGTCGGTCCGCGGCGCTTATCGTCCCTGTTTTCAGTCCTTTGGATACGGGAAAAGAGGCCGTTCACACCCCCCAGGATAACCCGGCCCTCCGGCCGCCTCCCATCCCCAAGGAGGGTTATTCCCGGGGGCAATTCACCGGCGATGTGGCTACTCTCGGTTCCAGTCCCGGCGACCATCGCTTCCTCTGCCCGGTTAGACGACGGGCCCGGACGGACCTTTGCGCGGCCGGCGCTTCGGGCCCGTCAGGAAGCCTGCTGGGCGAGCAGGCCGCGCCGGGCGAACATGGCCGCCTCGGGCGCGGGCAGTCCCGCTCCCGCCCCGGCCCCAGCCCCGGCCTCGTGGCCCTCGCCGAGCTCGCGGTAGCAGGCCTGGTAGGCCGTCAGGGCCAGCCTGGCCCGGCCCTGGATGCCGCACTTGGCGTGGATGCGCTTGACGTGGGTCCGCACGGTTAGAGGCGAGATGAACAGGCTCTCGGCGATCTCCTGGTTCGACAGCCCGAGGCCGAGCAGCCGGAAGACCCGGAACTCGCTCTGGGTCAAACCGTGGACGCAAGCCATGGCCTCTTCCCTCTGGCGGGCCTGCTCGGCCTGGCGCTTCTTGAAGGCCTCGGCATCGTCGCTGTCCCAATATTTCTGCCACAGGAAGTCGTTGACCTTGTTCTGGATGACCGAACGCACGAAGGACCGCGGCGGCGTCCAGCCGTCGCCGAGCTTGCGCAGGGTGGTGAAGACCGCGAAATGAACTTCGGAGACGATGTCCTCGGCCCAGGGGATGTTGCCCATGGCCTTGTGCACGGAGTTCCGGATCATGGCCCCGTGCTCGCGCACGATCCTTTCCATGAGGGAATTGTGCTTTTTCAGGACGTCGTTCATGGTCGCCTCCAGCGCGATCCTTCGGGTATCGCACAGCCAAGGTATCAGCCGAAGATGAACCGGATGTTAAAAGAAGATTAATTTTAGATTAAAATATCTGTTGTAAAATTCATTTAATTTTCATAATCTATTCATCATGGACGGCGTACAATCCCCTCATCATGTCGCAACCCGCTCCGTTCGCCCCGTCCCCCCACCCCGCCCATCCCGCCGTCGGAGACATGCCCATGCGCGTCCTGGTCGTTGAGGACTCCCGCCGCCTGGCCGGCATCATCAAGCGCGGCCTGCTCGAAGAGGGCTACACCGTCGACAACGCTTACGACGGCGAGGAAGCCCAGTACATGGCCGAGTCGACGCCCTTCGACCTCATCATCCTCGACATCATGCTGCCCAAGAAGGACGGCCTGGCCGTCTGCCGCGACCTCCGGGCCAAGAACGTCAACATCCCCATCCTCATGCTGACGGCCAAGGACAGCGTCGAGGACCGCGTCCTCGGGCTCGACACCGGGGCCGACGACTACCTCGTCAAGCCCTTCGCCTTCTCCGAGCTCCTGGCCCGCCTGCGGGCCCTGCTGCGCCGCGAGGTCCTGCCCCGCGTCCAGAAGCTCCAGGTCGGCGACCTCTCGCTCGACCCCCAGAGCCGCGAGGCCTGGCGCGACGGCTCGCGCATGGACCTGACCGCCAAGGAATACGCCATCCTCGAGTACTTCATGCGCCGCCCCAACGCCGTCGTCACCCGGACCATGCTCGGCGAGAGCGTCTGGGACTACGAGTTCGACGGCCTGTCGAACATCATCGACGTCTACGTCCGGCGCCTGCGCCGCAAGATCGACCGCGAGGGCCAGGACAGCCTCATCCAGACCGTGCGCGGCTCGGGTTACCGCCTGCGGGTCCCATGAGCGTCCTCAAGAGCATCAAGTTCCGGCTGACGCTCTGGTACCTCATCGCCATCGCCGTCCTGCTGGTCCTGTTCGGCACGGTCGCCTACTACCTCCTGTCGCGCAACCTCTACAAGGCCCTCGACGAATCCCTGCGGGCCCGGGTCATCGAGCTCGAGGGCTCCATCAAGATCGAGGGCCGCCGCGTTCAGTTCGAACAGAAGGTCAACGAGCTGGTCATGATCTACGACGCCGACGGCGCCCTCATGCAGCGTCTCGGCCCCAACGTCGAGTTCGCGAACATCGACAAGAGCGTCCGCGAGGCCCTGTTCGGCAAGAGCTCGTTCGTCTCGGCCTCGACCCCCGCCGGCCCGGACGTGCGCCTATACGTCTCGCCCTTCAACGTCGACTCGCAAACGCGCGTGGCCATCGTCGTCGGCCGCCTGCCGAACGACATCCTGAACGTCCTCGGCATCTTCCGCATGGTCATCCTCAACTCGTCGCTCCTGCTCGTCGTCCTGGCCGGGGCCGGCGGCCTGTTCCTGGCCGACCGAACGCTCAAGCCCGTCGAGCGCATCACCGACATCGCCCGGGGCATCGGCGAGAGCGACCTCAGCCGGCGCATCGACGTCGAGACCGACGACGAGCTGGGCCGCCTGTCGCAGACCCTCAACGGCATGATCGGCCGCCTCGAGGAGGCCTTCACCAAGCAGCGCCAGTTCGTGGCCGACGCCTCGCACGAGCTGCGCACCCCCCTGGCCGTCATCCAGGCCGAGAGCTCCCTCGTCCTGGAGAAGCCGCGGACCGAGGCCGAGTATCGCAAGGCCCTGGAGCTCGTCTCGCAGGAAGTCTCGTTCATGTCCAACATCGTGGCCAAGCTCCTGCTCCTGGCCCGCAGCGACGCCGGCAGCGAGCCCATGGACTATCAGAACGTCAACGTCACGGACCTGCTCACGGAGGTGGCCCAGGACATCGACGTGCTGGCCCAGGAGAAGGGCCTCACGTTCGACCTGGGGCAGATGGACGCCCTGACCGTGCGCGGCGACCGGACCAAGCTCAAGCAGCTCTTCCTCAACATCCTCGACAACGCCGTCCGCTACACGCCCAAGGGCGGCATGGTGGCGGCCTCGCTCGCCCGGCGCGACGGCAAGGCCGTGGCCACGGTCGTCGACTCGGGCATCGGCATCGCCCCCGAGCACCTGCCGTTCATCTTCGACCGTTTCTACCGCGTCGACAAGGCCCGGACCTACGCCGAGGGGGGCACGGGCCTGGGGCTGGCCATCGCCAGCTCCATCGCCAAGATGCACGGCGGCGAGATCCGGGTCGAGAGCCAGCCGGGCGGCGGCACCACGTTCACTATCGTCCTGCCGACGGCCGACACCCAGGCCCTGCCGTGGACGCTGCCGACGCCGAACTGGTCGAAGGACGGCTAAGGGACCTGAGGGCTGCGCGCGACGGCGTCCCCCAAGGCGAAGCCATCACGGGGCTGGCCCCGCGTTTCGAGCCCGCGGGTCAGTCCGTATCGAACAGCTTGATCCCGATACTGAGAGCGACCTTGAACCCGCCCAAACGGACCGGCTGGTCGCCGGCCACCTCGGAAGCGATATCGGTCGCCTTGGCCGCGAGGTAGCCGAATTTCAACCCGAGGAAGAAGCCCTGCCCTTCCTCGGGCATGTAATAGATCCCGCCATTCGTCAGGAACCCCCATTCGTTCCCTTGGATCAGCGTGTCCAAGGCATCTTCGCTGAACCTCATAGCGGCGGCGCCGACATCCGCTTGGACGCAAAAACCGCTCGAGATCCTTTGGAGATAGCCTAGACCCGCCGCGATGTAGCCTTGTTTGCCCTGGGTCTCGAAACCGAGCTCGGGCGTCGTCCCCTTCCTCGTGAATTGGCCCAAGTGGCCCGTCAGGCAGAATCCTCCGGCCACTCGGACGGCGATGGCCAGCTCCGGATAGAGCGCCTGATTGCCATAGATGCTCCGAAAGGCCTCGTCCGTCGGGCGGATCAGATTCGCCCCGAGGGAGAGGTAGAGCCGGCTCTGGGCGGAGGCCGTAACGAGGAGGAACAGGATACCCGTCGTGGTCAAGAAGAGCTTCTTCATCATCCTTGCCTTTGCACCCGTTTCAGATCGTTATGACATTGGATGCCCCGATGACATTGCCTTGGGCATCGATCGCCAGGACCCGATAGGTATAGCTCGTTCCCCCTTCGAGGAACGTGTCGTTATAGACCCAGGGGGACGTGACCGAAGCGCCGGCGACTTCCCCCACGGCCGCAGGATCACCGCCCGCCGCGGCGCGAGTGATCACGAAGCTGGAAATCGGGACCGAGGATGGATTGCTGACCGTAACCGTCAGCCTCCCGTATTCCCTCTGGACGATCCAAGCCCGTTCGACCATCCTTTCGACCGTGAGGCCCAGGGCGACCGTGCTCGTGGCCTGCGTGATCGTCAGGTCCAGGGGGCTATGCGTGGCCCCCGCGGCCGTGACCCGGATGGTCCCGATCCTCGGCGAAGCCGTCGTGTTCTCGGTATAGGCGACGGTGATCGTGCCAATCCCCGTCCCGCTTGAGCCCGAAACGATGGAGAGCCACCCCGCCCCCGCGACCACGGACGCCGTCCAGTTCAGCGTTCCGCCGCCCGCGTTGCTGACGGCGAACGTCGAGGTCCCGGCGGCGAAAGCGACCGCCTGGCTGGTCGGATCGATGGCGAGGTCGGGGCCGAGACCGACGGTGAGGGCGACAGCGCGGGCCGTGTTGCCGGATCCGTTGGTCGTGTTGGTGAAGGTCACCGTATCGTTGTAGGTCCCGGCGGCCAACGTGTTGGCCGTCGCATTGATCGAGACCGTGACCGTGGCCGTCGCCCCCGCGGCCAGGGTCCCGGACGCGGCCGAGAGGGTCGTCCACCCTTGGGTCCTCGTGCTCGTCCAGTTGATGGCCGTACCCCCGGTATTCCGGAGCGTGTAGGCTTGGCTGGACGGGGTGAACGGGCCGCCGGCGATCCCCGTCGAAGAGAGGCCGTCGGCCGGCGTGACCGCGAGAGCGCCCGGCACGGCGACGTTCAGGGTGATGGCGCGGGTTGTGTTGCCGGAACCGTTGGTCGTGTTCGTGAAGGTCAGCGTATCATTGTAGGTCCCCGCGGCCAGGTTGTTCGCCAGGTTGTTGATCAGGATATCCACGGTGACCGAGGCGCCAGGGGCCAGCGATCCCGAGGTCACGAAGAGCGAGGTCCAGGATTGCGTTTTCGAGGCCGCCCAGTCGATGTTCGATCCGCCCGTGTTGCGCAGGGTATACGTCTGGGTCGAGGGCGTGAACGGCCCCCCGACCGTTCCCGAGGACGCGAGGCCGGAGGTCGGCGTGACCGAGAGGATGCCCGCCGCGGCGACGGTCAAGGCGACGGGACGGGTCGTGTTCCCGGACCCGTTGGTCGTGTTGGTGAAGGTCACCGTATCGGCGTAGGTCCCCGCGGCCAGGGAGTTGGCCGCCGAGTTGATCGAAACCGTGACGGTGGCCGTCGCTCCCACGGCCAGCGTGCCGGAAACCGCCGACAAGGTGGTCCACGCTTGGGTCTTCCCGGCCGTCCAGTTGATGGATACGCCGCCCGTATTCTGGAGCGTGTAGGCTTGGCTCGAAGGGGTGAACGGACCGCCGGCCGTGCCCGAGGATCCGAAAGCGCCGGTCGGCGTGACCGAGAGAGCGCCGGGGGCGGAGATGGTCAAGGCGACAGGCCGGGTCGTGGTGCCGGACCCATTGGTCATATTGGCGAAGGTGATGGTGTCGTTGTAGGTCCCGGCGGGCAGCGCGTTGGCCGCGGTATTGATCGAGACCGTGACCGTGACCGTCGCCCCGGCGGCCAGCGTGCCGGACGCGGAAGACAGCGTCGTCCAGGGCTGGCCGTTGGCCGCGGTCCAACTGAGGGCCGTCCCTCCCGTATTCCGGAGCGTATAGGCTTGGTTGGAGGGCGTGAACGGCCCTCCGGTGAGACCTGACGAGGTCAAGCCGCCGGCCGGTGTGACCGAAAGAACGCCGGGCGACGTCACGGTTAAAGCGACGGGGCGGGTCGTGTTGCCGGTCCCGTTGGTCGTGTTCGTGAACGTCACCGTATCGTTGTAGGTCCCGGCGGCCAGGGTGTTGGCCGTGTTGTTGATCAGGACGTCGACCGAGACCGAGGCGCCGGGAGCGAGCGTGCCGGCAACCACGAAGAGCGACGTCCAGGCCTGCGTCTTCGCGGCCGTCCAGTCCAGGCTCGTCCCCCCCGTGTTCTGGAGGGTATACGTCTGGGTCGCGGGCGCGAACGGGCCGCCGACGGGCCCCGTGGAGGTGAGCCCGGTCGCCGGGGTGACCGCGAGGGCGCCCGGTGTCGTCACCGTCAGGGCGACGGCACGGGTCGTGTTGCCGCTCCCGTTTGTCGTGTTCGTGAAGGTCACCGTGTCGGCGTAGTTCCCGGCGGCCAGGGAGTTGGCCGCCGAGTTGAGAGAGACCGTGACCGTTGCGGTCGCGCCGCCGGCCAAGGTGCCAGAGGTCGCGGATAACGTCGTCCAGGCTTGGGTCTTGGCGGCCGTCCAGTTGATGGACTGCCCGCCCGCGTTCTGGAGCGTAAAGGCCTGGTTCGTGGGCGCGAACGGCCCGCCGACCGTCCCGGTCGAGGTGAGCCCGGTCGCCGGCGTGACAGCGAGAACCCCCGGCACGCCGACGGTCAGCGTGACGGCGCGGGTCGTGTTGCCGGATCCGCTGGTCGTATTGGTGAAGGTCACTGTGTCGGCATAGGCCCCGGCGGCCAGCGCGTTGGCCGCGCTGTTGATCGAGACCGTGACCGTGGCCGTCGCGCCGGCGGCCAGCGTCCCTGACGCGGCCGAGAGCGTCGTCCAGGCCTGGCCGTTCGTGCAGGTCCAATTGAGAGCCGTCCCGCCCGTGTTCTGGAGCGTGTAGGCCTGGCTCGACGGCGTGAACGGGCCGCCCGTGAGGCCCGTCGACGTGAGCCCGGTGGCCGGGGTGACCGAAAGAACGCCGACCGACGTCACGGTCAGGGCGACGGACCGGGTCGTATTGCCGGTCCCGTTGGTCGTGTTGGTGAAGGTCAGCGTATCGTTATAGGTCCCGACGGCCAGCGTGTTGGCCGTATTGTTGATCAGGATGTCCACCGTTACCGAGGCTCCGGGAGCCAGCGATCCCGAGGTCACGAAGAGAGAGGTCCAGGCCTGCGTCTTCGCGGCCGTCCAGTCGATGTTCGACCCGCCCGAGTTCCGGAGCGTGTACGTCTGACTCGTGGGCGTGAACGGGCCGCCGACGGGCCCCGTGGAAGTGAGCCCGGCGGCCGGCGTGACCGCGAGGACTCCCGGCGCGGACACCGTCAGGCTGACGGCGCGGGTCGTGTTGCCGGATCCGTTGGTCGTGTTGGTGAAGGTCACCGTGTCGCTGTAGCTCCCCGCGGCCAGCGCGTTGGCCGCCGTGTTGAGCGAGACCGTGACCGTGGCCGTCGCGCCCACGGCCAAGGTCCCGGACGCCGCGGACAGCGTCGTCCAGGCCTGGAGCTTGGCGGCCGTCCAATTGATGGGCACGCCGCCCGTGTTCTGGAGCGTGTAGGCCTGGCTCGAGGGCGTGAACGGCCCCCCCGCGACCCCCGTCGCCGTGAGCCCGGACGTCGGAGTGACCGTGAGCGCGCCCGGCGCCGAGATGGTCAAACTGACGGCTCGGGTCGTATTGCCGACCCCGTTGGTCGTATTGGCGAAAATGACCGTGTCGGTGAAGGTCCCGGCGGCCAGCGCGTTGGCCGCGGTGTTGATCGAGACCGTGACCGTGGCCGTCGCGCCGGCGGCCAGCGTCCCGGACGCGGCCGAGAGCGTCGTCCAGGCCTGGCCGTTCGACGCCGTCCAGCTGAGGCTCGTTCCGCCCGTGTTCTGGAGCGTATAGACCTGGCTCGACGGCGTGAACGGACCGCCCGTGAGGCCCGTCGATGTGAGCCCGGTGGCCGGCGTGACCGCGAGGACGCCCTGCGACGACACGGTCAGGGCGACGGCGCGGGTCGTGTTGCCGGTCCCGTTGGTCGTGTTGGTGATGGTCAGCGTATCGTTATAGGTCCCGGCGGCCAGGGAGTTGGCCGCGTTGTTGATGAGAATATCCACCGTGACCGAGGCCCCGGGGGCCAGCGATCCCGAAGTCACGAAGAGCGAGGTCCAAGCCTGCGTCTTGGCGGCCGTCCAGTTAAGGGTCGTTCCGCCCGTGTTCTGGAGCGTATACGTCTGGCTCGAGGGCGTGAACGGGCCGCCGACCGGCCCCGCCGAAGTGAGCCCGGCGACCGGCGTGACCGCGAGAACGCCCGGAGCCGTCACCATCAGGGCGACGGCGCGGGTCGTGTTGCCGGACCCGTTGGTCGTGTTGGTGAAGGTCACCGTGTCGCTGTAGCTCCCCGCGGCCAGCGAGTTGGCCCCCGTGTTGATGGTGACCGTCACCGTGGCCGTCGCGCCCACGGCCAAAGTCCCGGACGCCGCGGACAGCGTCGTCCAGGTCTGGACCTTGGCGGCCGTCCAGTTGATGGGGACGCCGCCCGTGTTCTGCAGCGTGTAAGCCTGGCTCGAGGGCGCGAAGGGACCGCCGACCGGCCCCGTCGAGGCGAGGTCGGTCGCCGGAGAGACGGCGAGCGCCCCCGCCGCCGACACGGTCAGGGCGACGGCGCGGGTCGTGCTGCCCGATCCGTTGGTCGTGTTGGTGAAGGTCACCGTGTCGGCGTAGGCCCCGGCGGCCAGCGCGTTGGCCCCCGTGTTGATGGTGACTGTCACGGTGGCCGTCGCGCCCGCGGCCAAGGTCCCGGACGCCGCGGACAGCGTCGTCCAGGTCTGGCCGTTCGACGCCGTCCAGTTGATGGCCGTGCCGCCCGTGTTCTGGAGCGTGTAGGCCTGGCTAGAGGGCGTGAACGGCCCTCCGGTCGTCCCCGTCGAGGTGAGCCCGGTCGCCGGCGTGACCGCGAGGACGCCCGGCGCGGACACCGTCAGGCTGACGGTCCGGGTCGTGTTGCCGGTCCCGTTGGTCGTGTTGGTGATGGTCAGCGTATCGTTATAGGTCCCGGCGGTCAGATCGTTGGCCGTGTTGTTGATCAGGATGTCCACGGTGACCGAGGCGCCCGGGGCCAGAGTCCCCGAAACCACGTAGAGGGACGTCCAATTTTGCGTCTTGGCGGCCGTCCAGTTGATGCTCGTCCCGCCCGTGTTCTGGAGCGTGTACGACCGGCTCGTGGGGGCGAAGGGGCCGCCGACCGGCCCCGAGGAGTTGAGCCCGGCGGCGGGCGAGACCGTGAGGACGCCCGGGGTCGTCACGGTCAGGGCGACGGCGCGGGTCGCGTTCCCATTCCCGTTGGTCGTATTGGTGAAGGTCACCGTGTCGCTGTAGCTCCCCGCGGCGAGCGCGTTGGCCGCGGTGTTGAGCGAGACCGTGACCGTGGCCGTCGCCCCGGCGGCCAAGGTCCCGGACGTCGCGGACAGCGTCGTCCAGGCCTGGACCTTGGCGGCCGTCCAGTTGATCGAGGCCCCGCCCGTGTTCTGGAGCGTGTAGGCCTGGCTCGAGGGCGTGAACGGGCCGCCGGCCGGTCCCGTCGAGGCGAGGTCGGTCGCCGGCGAGATGGCGAGGATTCCCGCCGCCGCCACGGTCAGGGTGACGACGCGGGATGTGTTGCCGGATCCGTTGGTCGTGTTCGTGAACGTGATCACGTCGGCATAGGTCCCGGCGGTCAGCGTATTGGCCCCCGCATTGATCGAGACCGTCACCGTCGTCGTCGCGCCGGCGGCCAGCGTTCCGGACACGGCCGAGAGCGTCGTCCAGGTCTGGACGTTCGAGCCGGTCCAATTGAGGGCCGTGCCGCCCGTGTTCTGGAGCGTGTAGACCTGGCTCGAGGGCGTGAACGGCCCCCCGGCCGGGCCCGTCGAGGCGATACCGGTCACCGGCGTGACTGCGAGCACCCCGGGATTGGTCACGTTCAGGGTCACGCCGCGGGTCGTGTTGCCGGTCCCGTTGGTCGTGTTCGTGAACGTCACCGTGTCGGTGTAGGTCCCGGCGGCCAGGGCGTTGGCCGCCGCGTTGATCGAGACCGTGACCGAGGCCGACGCGCCCGCCACCAGCGTTCCGGAAGCGGCGGAGAGCGTCGTCCACGTCTGGACGTTCGCGGCCGTCCAATTGATGGCCGTACCGCCCGTGTTCTGGAGCATGTACGTCTGGCTGGATGGCGTGAACGGACCGCCGATGAGGCCGGTCGCCGTCAGGGCCTCGATGGGCGTCACGGTAAGGACGCCGGGCAACGGAGCGATATTCAACGTGACCTGGCGGGTCGTATTGCCGGTCCCGTTGGTCAGGTTGGCGAACGTCACCGTATCGTTGTAGTTCCCGGGGCCTGCCGAGTTCGCCGCCTCGTTGATCGAGACCGTGCACGTGATCGAGGCGAAGGCGGCGAGGGTCCCGACCGCCGCCGGATCCACCGTCGTCCAGGCCTGCGTTTTCGTGAAATGGTAGGTGATGGCTTCATCGCCGGTGTTCGTGACCGTGTAGACCTGGCTCGAGGGCGTGAACGGCCCCCCCACGGAACCCGATGAATCCAGGGCCGTCGTCGGCGTGACCGTCATCGGTCCGGGGGCCAGGATGCGCGCGGGGGCGCTGAAGAAGATATCGTCGTCGGCCGAGGTGTCCGTCCAGAGGATGCCGGCGGATCCTTCACCGTCGGGGACGGGCATGGGCAGAACGATGGCCGATCCGAGAGCGGGAAGACCTTCGCCTTCCGGGTAGGCCATTTCCTTCGTCCAGGATTCCAGAGCGGAGCCGGGCGCCCTGAGGAGGATGACCCGGTCGTTCGTTTCCACATAGGAGGCGAAGAACGTGGCCGGGCCCGGGCCGGCCAGGCTGCGGACGTCGGGAGACCGTTCCGCCGCGGCCGAAGCGGCCAAAGCCCGTCCCCGCGTCCAACTCCGTCCGGAATCGGGAGAATAGGCCATTTCCACGTCTGGTTCTTGTCCACGGACGTCGTACTGATAGGCGACGACGACCGTGCCGCCCCGGGCCGCGATGGCCGGGCCGGCGGCCTTGCCGTCCGCGGTCGTCGTGAGCTCGACGGGCGCCGACCATGTCGCGCCGAAGTCCCTCGAGGTCGCGACCGCGATCCCCGCGGAAGATCCTCGAGCCGAGGTGAAGGCGACGTGCAGGGCGCTCTCGTCGGGATCGAAATCCAGGGCCGTCTCGACGGCCGCCGCGACCGGCCAGGGGAACGAAGCGACCGGGAAAGCCCGGCTCCAGGTCGTCCCGAGATCCTGGCTGACCCTGAACTTGATCGATCCCCCGTTACCGTCCCGTTCGGCATAGACGATATAGACATAGGGCGAAGCGTAGGCCTCGCGGTCCGTGGCGATCGAAGGGGCGCTCTGGTCGGACAGGCTCAGGGCGACGGGGATCTCGACCGACGCGTCCATCGCCGCGTCGACCCGTCCGAAATGTATATCGCGGTCCGCGGCGTCCCATTCCTTCGTGAAGGCCACGCCGATCGAATCGTCCGCGACCAGGCGGAGGGAGGGGTGCGTCACGGCGCGGCCGGTCCCCAGTACGAGAGACCGGGGCCAGGTCAGGCCGTTGTCGGTGCTCCGGCGGATCCGGATGTACCCGGGGCGGTCACCTATCCACTGCTCGGCCGCGGAATAATACGTTCCGGGGCCCTCCGGCGACATCCGGACGTCCGCCGAGGGGTTTTTTTCATATTCCGCCGTGGCGAAAACGGGAAATGCGCCCTCGGCGGTCACGACGGCCTTGGCGTCCGCGGAGGTCCCGACGGGACTGCCCGTCGGCCACGAAGCGCCGGTCTTCATCGTCGAGACGGGGTCCCCGGCCGGGTCGGACGGGAAGAGCTCCGCGAAGAGCCGGGCCGCCCCGGCCAGATCGCCGGCCTTTCGATATCGCGTCAGTTGGCGCACGAGCCGGAAGGTGCCGACTTCCCCCTCTCCGGCCCTATCCTGGAGGGGGGGCCTAGCCTGCGCAACACCCTCTTTGGCCCCGGCCAAGGTCTCCTGAGCCCGCGGGCTGGTCTGGGAAAAGACGAACATCGCCGCGAGAACGAGAGAACCGTATACCCTCTTTTTAAGGGAAAAATCCTCCATGCCCCTTCTCCTTTAGCCCGGTATCAAACCCCTGATCCGCGGGTTTCCGCGATTCACGGATGCCCCGCTCTCGGCATAGGGGGATACTATTCCCGGAGGCGAAGCCAAGTCAAGTGCCGCCTGGGAGCAGGGCCTAGAATCCCGCCCGGGGCGGGAGGACGTCCCAGCCGATGCCCAGGCCCAACCCTGGACGCTGCCGACGCCGAACTGGTCGAAGGACGTTTGACAACGCCCGCGGCCTGGCATACCATCCCCCGCTCATTTCGCCGCGAGGAACGAGCATGTCCAAAAGAGGCTGGGTCGTCGCCGCGGCCGGGCTCGGCCTCAATCTGGCCCTGGGCATCCTCTTTGCCTGGAGCGTGTTCGGCAAGCAGCTCACGGAGCCCGTCGAGGCGGGCGGCTTCGGCTGGTCGCGGACGGCCGCGACCCTGCCCTACACCGCCGCCATCGCCTGTTTCGCCGTGATCATGGTCCCGGCCGGACGCCTGCAGGACAAGCTCGGCCCGCGCGTCGTGGCCACGGCGGGAGCGGCCCTGTTAGGCCTCGGCCTCGTCGTCTCGAGCTTCGGCGCGGCCGGGCGGAGCTGGCCCCTCATCGCCGGCTTCGGCGTCCTCACCGGCACGGGCATCGGCCTGGGGTACGCCGCGGCGACGCCGGCGGCGGTCAAGTGGTTCGGGCCGGAAAGGAAAGGCCTCATCGCCGGCATCGTCGTGGCCGGGTTCGGTCTGGCGCCGGTCTATATCGCGCCGCTCTCCAGGTCCCTGCTCTCGTCCCAGGGCATCCCCGGCGCCTTCGGGACGCTCGGCTTCGTGTTCCTCGTCGTCGCCGGCATCTCGGCCCAGTTCCTCGTCGATCCCAAGCCGGGCCAGGTCCGGACAAGCGCCGCGCCCCTCGAGGCGAAGAAGGGCCGGCGGGCGGCCCCCCCGCCCGTCGACGCGACTTGGCGGGAAATGGTCCGGACGCCCCGGTTCTGGTCCCTCTACGCGCAACTCGCCTGCGGCGCGACGGCCGGCCTCATGGTCATCGGCCACATCGCCAAGATCGTCTCGTCCCAGTCGGGAGGGGCGGTCGAGGCCGGCTTCGTCTTCGTCGCCGTATTGGCCGTCTTCAACGCCGGCGGGCGCGTGCTGGCCGGCCTGGCCTCCGACTTCATCGGCCGGGTCGCGGCTATGGTCGGCGTCTTCCTGCTCCAGGCCGCGGTCATGTTCTTCTTCGACCGGTTCTCGACCGCGACCGGCTTCCTGTTCGGCGCCGCTCTGGTGGGCTTCAACTACGGCTCGTGCTTGTCCCTCTTCCCGGCCACGGCGGCCGACCACTGGGGGACCAAGAACCTCGGCCTGAACTACGGTATCCTGTTCACGGCCTGGGGCGTCGGCGGGGTTTTCGGGCCCAATCTGGCCGGTATGATCGCCGACTCCACCGGCGCCTATACCACGGCCTACCGGGTCGCGGGCGGGATGCTCGTCTTCGCGGCCATGCTGGGCATCCTCAGCCACATCCTCCTGTCGTCGAAGATGAGCGAGCCGGCCGCCGAATAAGGCCGGGTGAAAGCCCGGCGGCGGCTAGCGTCCTATCCGGACGAAGCGCGCGGTGGCGCTCTGTCCGTTGCTCCAGCGCCCGGTCAGCTGGAAGTCGGCCGTATTGCCGCTGACGGTGCCCGACATCTCCCCGCCCGGCTGCCATTGGAGGCTGAACGTCAGCGTCGCGGGATCGAACTTCCAGACACCTTTGCCGGAGAAGTTCCGCGATTGCTTGGGGAAATCCTCGTCGCTGGTGAAGGTCCCGTCGACGCGGAAAGTCACTTGCCCGTAGTACTCGTCACTGGGCCTGTACAGATCGGTGATGCTGAATAGGCCGATGAAATCCGGCGCCGTGGCCGTCTCGACCGACCGGGCGTTTTTCGGCACAGGCTGCCGCGGGTCGGGCTTGTAGGTGGCGTACGACAGAGCGTGTTGGCGGTCGGGGGTCCGGGTGTAGGCGCCCACGGCCTCGACGACGACATCCCAATCCTGATTGGGATCGATCTGGACGAACCAGCTCCACATCCGGGCGCCCATGCCGGCGATCCCGCCGGACGGCGGCTGGACGTTCTCGATCACGACGCCGCCGCCCTTGACGACCCGCAGGCGCAGGCTGACGTCCCGACAGTCCTCCAGGGAGTGATTCTGGACGTTGACCGAGACGACCAGTCCCTCGTTCGGCCGGGCCGGGTCGCGCCCGATGACGATCATCGGCTGGAGGGCCGTGTAGGCCGACCGCCACATCGTGTAGACGGCCTCGACGGCGGCCCGAATAGCCGTCTCGGGGGCGCGCCAGTAGGCGTCCGTGCGCTCGCGGGTCCTTTGAGCGATCTTCGCGGCGAAGTTCTGTACCGCGAGGCTCTGGGCCCGCCAGGTTTCTCCCGAGAAAGCGTAGTCAGGATAGGGATTGACCCAGAGGGGATCGTAGGGCGGGGGCGTGCCGAAGGCCCGCCGGTAGCCGCCGCTCTGGACGAACCTCCCATGGGCCAGCGATTCGTAAGTCGCGTGGGTCGACAGGACGGAGCGGCCGGGGTCGGTGTTGGGATCGGTCGGAAGGTAGCCGCCGACGACGACGGTCCGGGCCGGGAAGCCCGTCCAGTACCAGGGATCGAACCAGTCGAGGTGGTTGGTCCCGCCGCCATGCCCGACGGCCTGATGGTTGACCTGGAATAGGGCGTAGAGCTCGCGGAAGTTGGAGTTGAGACCCCAGCCCTCGCGGCTCCAATTGTCGTAGGCCCGCGTGAGGTCGCCGTAGACCGTGCCCGGGATGGGCCCGCCGGGGGCGGGCGGCTGGGGCTCGAAAAGGAATGCGGGGCCGGCCTCGGCTTCGCCCAGCGTGAATATCCCGGCGCCGGCGCGGGCCAGGGCGTCGGCGGCCGGGATGCCGTTGAGGTGGTAGGGCACGAACATATCGGCCAGGAAATGGGACGACCAGGCCAGACCCTTCAATATCTCTTCGTCGCCGCCGCCGAGGCCCAGGACCCCCTTGATGAACCGCGAATACCAATCCGCGGCCGCTTGGGGCGCCAGCCCCGCGCCGGTCGACGGATTGAACCAGTGGCAGGAGTAGGTCGTCGAGCCCTCGGCGTCCGGTCCCGGCCCGTAGGCGGAGAGGGTGAGGAGGGAGCCGTTGACGCCCTCGTATTCGAGGACTCGGTCGATCCAAACGAGGCGGCTGCCTCCTACGGGAATGCCGCTGAGGCCCTTGATGCGGGGATCGTTGAGGAAGAGCTCGAAGGCGGCCTGAACGATCTGCTGGTGTGTATCCGTGACCTTGAGCATGGCGACGCCCCGGAACGAGCCCCAGGGGTAGGCCGTAGCGGCGACGAGACCGAGCGTGAGGACGGCGAGGGCGGTTTGTCTACGAGGGAAGAAACGGCGGGAAGAACGTGCGGAGCAAGGGCGCATGAGGGTCCTCCTCGGCTTCCTGGTTGGGGACTATATACCCCAGGCGCCCCGGGGAGTCAATCGACGGGAACATTCCGTCGTGACAGGGCGTAGTCTAGATGTAATGACCCGATCAGACAGACGGGATCCGGCGAGGAGAATCCGATGAAACAGCGATCTCTCATCAGTGTGCTTGGGATCATCATCTTTACGGCCGCGATCGGCGCCGACGCGGCCGCCGAGGTCATCGAAAAGACGGTCGACGTCGGCCCCATCGACCTCTTCTTCCGGATCCTCGCCGAGTTTGAGGCTCTGCTCCCGATTCAAAAAATCAACCAACTGATAAATGTCTGGCATCTCTCACTCCTAGCCGACGTAACCTGATTTCTACTACCCGTCCGATCTCTTGCCGATAACTGATTTTCTTAAATAGGGACGTAGAACGGCTTCAATAAGAGATTCTCGTCGTATCGACTTCTTCCCATATTCGGACAATAGGGATGCGACGTCAATCAGCAGATCCTTTTGGGTCTTGTGGCGAAGGGCACGTCCGTCAAGCGCATCTAATAAATAGGGTGTCATGGATGTGAAAAACGGAAGAATCCGTTTTGCATTTTCATATCTTTCTGCGACCTCGGGGATCTCGCTGATCCGTCCATTTTCTTTATCAAGCGATCTGATTAGTTGCGTTGCGGCTAATTTCATTTCGTTCATATGCTTTTCATCAACGGCAAATCTCGTATTAAGCAGCTCTTCCAGGGCTTCCATCCTCCGACTTAAGGAAATAGCCGAACTACGTTGTTTCGAGGACGTACGGCATAGTTGACTAAGATATCTTCCTAATGACGCCATTCTTTCCAAGAAGTCTTCATAATATTGGGTTTGTTCAAATCCATCTCGTCGTGCGTTGAGCTTTAATTTGTAGGACAGTTCAATCTCACCGATATGCCAAACGGCAAACCTCCGTTCATTAAATGCCCATTCCAGGAAGTGCTCGTCACCAACCTGAATATTGCCCTGCCTTATTCTTATGCCCCTCATAGTGACGTTGGGCGACAGCGCGGCAAGGTACTTTGTTCGTGCGAACCACCCTAGTCCTATTAGGTCGCCATTGGCTCCCTTCAGGTCGAATGTTTCAATTCCGCCTATGGCATCCTTGATGTTTCTACTGGGGCTAAAAGAACAGATATATGGCTTATGTAGGACTTTGCCGTTGAGGGTGATTTGATAGCATTTATAGTTGGGCAAACGTGAGAAGTACTGTTCAACTTCGGCTGCAAACGGAAATGATCCTCGGTCGAAGGGAACGGGCGCGGTCTGGCAGAGGTAGTTTGAAGCAGCTACTACGTCTAGTAGTTCATCCTTATGAAATCGAAGGACGCCATATAGGGTCACTCGGAAAAAGTGGCCTTCTTCCCCACTTTTGGGTTGCCTCGACGACATAGTGATGGATGTCTTAAGCAGGGAAGCAATATCTTTCGACATTTCTGAATGCCTGAGGCCCATCTTCAGTTTCTTACAATCCCAAATGATCGTAAGTACTTCTGTGGCTCCAGGGGCACGTGTTTCAAATTGAACACGGTCTGAGTATCCTATTCCACTAAGTCTCCCGACTCCTCGAAAACCCCGACTATCACCAAGTTCCTTTGTGCTAATTCCCAGGCTCGCCAGGACACTTGTTGCTCGCTCCTCCGCAACCCCGGCCCCATTGTCCAATATCGTTATTGTCCGTTGGGCCCCCTCTATGGAGACGTCTATATGTCCTTCCTCAGGACTGAGGATCCCACTGGCAACCGCTTCGTCAATCGAATCTGCCGCATTCTGAATATACTCTCTGAGAATCATCAACGGATTACTGTACATGCCATTCGTAACGATCTCGATAAGTTGCCGACCGGTCGAAAATGCCTTATTGGATCCAAGCACTAATTCTTCAGGTATAGCTTTAGCCATCTAATGATTTCCTCATCCTCAGATTCCTCAATGCCCCGTCTTATCTCTGCCAACGAATTCTCGCTTACTGCATTATGAAAGAAGGAGAACCGGTCGTCTCTTGACTTGAGCAACCCCAGCATAAATTCACGGAATTCTTCTATCTTGCCGGACCCTGGCCTTCTTTGGGGCTCAAATTGATAAATCCGGCGCTCGTGCTTATTTCTATTCCTTATGAGCTCCTCCGGCATGTAAAGGTTGGTCATGAACTCTTCGAAGGTTTGGCCGATTGTCCTCCAGGCTAAACTAGCCGTGGGAGATATTGCCCCGTGAGCCACCCCTTTCATCAATTCTATATTCCTGACAAATCGTTTGGTCCATTTAGGCAGGCTAAGCCAGTCATGATGCCCAGAAAGCGGCTTTTCGACATAATCGCGCCGTTTGTTTTGGCCAGTGCCATCTGGGTCATCAATAGGAGCGTATCTCATTGGATAGCTGAATATTTTTCCCGACAGTTGACCACGATCGGATGCCCATTCTTCATTAAGCCGGATATTTACTATAAGGCGTTCATATAGATCGCGGGGGCCATCTTTAAAGTTGTAAAGCATGTAATTTGAAAATTCGTTAACCCCATAGTCTTTAGCAATCGTCAGGGCTCTAACGTATATTCTCTTTTCAGATAGACGATCAAACGCAATCCTCATCGGTCGTATTTCTAGGCGCGAAAGCAGCTTCATCGTTTTTTCTGAAACAAACGAAGCGTCAAGTCCTTGATTGAAGTCGATCGCGCGGTGCCTTCTGGGCATATTCTCAGTACTTTGTCCACGCCCAAAACCCAGCTCTTCAAGATCATCGACGATTCGAGGAAGTTCCCGGCTCGATAAAACATTATTGTCCATCAAACGAAGGGTTGATTTGTCTCCATATTCCTTTCTGAGTTTCTTTATTGTTGGCTTGATATCGATATACTCTATGTAAGCCGGCTCGATTGTGGGCACACCGCACCATGCACACCGGTTCCTACAACCCCTGGTTGTATAAGCATAAAAAGTGTCGTTAATGGCATAAAGGTGCGGTTCAAGGATGCTATAGTCGGGCGGAAGCTGATCAATATTGGTTTTTCCCGACAACCCTATTTTGCTAGGTGAATCCAAAATTCCCGTTATAGGACTGATTCCCGAAACGGCATAAATTTCTTTTGCCATCAAGGAGGCCATTATCCCTCCCACGTAAATCTTTCTCTTTGTTCCTCCAACTGCTTCTAAATAGAATTGAATCGTTCTGATTACTTGGTCAAAATGATACGTAAACAAAGTGGTTATATAAACTCGATCCCAAAGGTCGGCAAATAGCGGCCCCTTTTCAAAGAGCGCCTTCTCGCAGCCACGGACGAATCTAACTTCGTCCCCTCGCCCCTTATGGAACCTCGCTAGCTTCATGAGCCCGAGAGGGGGGTACCAAAGAGTCTCGTCATTTGCTGACTTCCTTTTCGAGAAGCCCGTCGTGCTTCCCTGCCCACCAATTTCACCAACAGCATTCGCGCCTCTCCGGTAATTAGGCTCGACAAGCAGGATTCTCATCTTCCCACCACCGCTCGAATTATCTGGTATGCCTGGTTGGCACCCTTCTGCCCTCCGATGTTCGCGAAGGGTCCATTAGAAGTCCAATCTACCTTCCCTTTCATGCTAGATAGTTTTTCAATAAAGTACGAATCCCATGAATTGTGATTAGGTGACATTCTAATTAGATCTGACAAAAGAAGCATCATCGAATACAATCCCACCCCTTTTGTTAGGAGGCTCTGTCTCGGATTATTCCATTCGTCAGGGAAGACAGCTCTGACAACCGTCCAAAAGGCAACGATTATTCTATAGAGTTCTTCGATGTCTTTCTCAAAAGAATCGGGAAGGCGTCGCATAAATCGCTGAAGAGTTTTTTGCATCATTCGAAGCGATGTCCTTCTCTTCAGTCCAGAGTTTGTCTCCCCCCCGTATCTTATTGTCCGATACCATGGTGAGGCCGGGTCCTCGTTAAGTCGCCTGGCAATAAAGAGATGCGGAGCTTCTCTCGCGAGATCGGAAAGCAAAGTACTTTCATGATAGTCTGTCAACGACGAAGAAAGCCCTTTGGCTCTGCTATTGATTATGGTAAAGAGCGCCATTTCTGTCCGGAGATCGAGACCTATAAATGCCATAAAAGCTAGTGGAATTTCTTCGTCTTCTAAGTCTCCGAGCCTGTGCTGGCAATCGACCTGTGCGAGACTCTTCTGCTCTGCGGAAATGAGCAGTGTTGCTCTACCGTTTGAAGATTCTTCTATCAGCCAAAAGCTACTAAGTTCTTTGCGTAAGTTGAATGTTAGGGGAATGGTCGAAGCATTGGGTTGGTTGATATAGTGACGAAAATTCCGGCTATGCGCAATATTCGGGGGACGTTGGTATCCTTCTCCGCTATCTTCATTCAGGACGTCGGCAAAAGATAGCTTATGCAGGAGCTTTGCTGGCGCGAATCCCAAAAAGGCTTTGATATCTCCACAAAACCCAATCTGGCCATATATCCGGAATTGCTTCTTTATATTCTTCATTATGTAGATATTTACTACATTTTTTTCAAAGAAATCAATAATTATCTGCCCTGGGCGACTGAAGGGGTGAAATCATGATCAAGCATATTGAAGAAATATGGTTTGCTTTGATAGAGTTCAAATAATTAGACGAACGAGAGACAGGAGGTTTCTCACATGCCCACCTACGCGAACTTAGATATCTATAAGCTGGTTCTTGACCTAGAAAATCCGCGCATCAAGCGGTTCGTTGAACAATATAAGCGCCCTCCGAAGGCCTCAGATATATATATGGCATTAGGGGCTGGGACACCAGAGGAAGGGCAGTCTAGCACGACCTTCTTCAGTTTGCGCGAATCGATTCGAACGAACCACGGCATCATTCATCCAATTATCGTAAACAAAAAATCTAAGGATGAGTTCTTGGTAATCGAAGGGAACACTCGGGTCGCCATCTATAGAGAGTTTGATGAATCAAAGGTCGAGGGCAACTGGAAATTTATCCCCGCTGTAGTCTTTGATAACCTCAAAGATCAAGATACTGATGCGATTCGTCTCCAGGCACACCTGGTCGGACCTCGGGAATGGGATCCATATTCCAAGGCGAAATATCTCAATTACCTTCGTCAGGCCCAACACATTACTATGCTTCAGATAGTTGCATACTGCGGAGGAAAGCAAAAGGAGATTGAGAACTATATTGATGCATATAATGATATGGAGAATTTCTATCGACCAGTGGTCGGCTCTGATTCCGAGTTTGATCAGAAGAAGTTTAGCGCATTTGTCGAACTTCAAAAGCCGGGCGTTAAGCTCAAGATTACCACTTCAGGCTTCAGCATAACTGATTTTTCTAAATGGGTTCATGAGGAACTCATCTATCCATTGAGCACTGTCCGACAACTTCCGGAGATACTCGCAGACCCCAAGGCTACAGCGGTCTTCCTGAAGGACGGAGCTAGGGAGGCAATGAAGTTACTGAATGCAGGCGACCCAAGCAAGAATCTTGCGGAAGCGGATATTGAAGCCTTGGCAGCTGCACTTTATAAAAGACTGAGCGGTCTTCCCCTGGAAGAGTTTAAAGAAATGCGTAAGGATCTCAGCAAAAAGAAAGTTGTTGCCCTATTTAGTTTAGAAGAAGAATTAGTCGATACATGCAGGATGCTTAGAGATTAAGGTTATTAATGGCTCTCTCGGAAAGTCATGTCAGGCTCGTGCACCAGCTCGAAAGATACGTTCGAGAGACGTATAAGGATCAGATACTAATCTATACCGATAATCCCGATCCAAACATAAGAGCCAAGGTTCCGATTATCGGTGGAATCATACCAGACTTGTACGCGAGGTGTTTCTCTCCGGATCTAATCATTCTTGGCGAAGCCAAAACAATAAACGATATCGATTCCAGACACTCTGTCTCGCAATATGAGCAATATCTACGTTATTGCCGGGCTACCCCACACTCTGTCTTGATTTTTGCGGTGCCCTGGACCGTCGTTGTCGGCCTAAAGAACAAAATTAGAATATTAAAGCGTCAATTATGCATTGATTCTGTCAACCCCCACTTTATCGAGCCACTTCCGGAATAGGAGATCCGATGGGGAAGATCGTTTTGCGGAATGAGCCAAGACTCGACGCCAAACACCGAGCCTTCCCATATCAAATTGAAGCGTTCCTTGCGCTCCGCGAGCTTGAGTATGGAGCAATATTTCATGAACAGGGCCTGGGAAAGACGAAGATCGCGATCGATTTGCTCCTGTATTGGCTTGAAAAAGGCACTGTGGATACGGCACTTATAGTAGTAAAGAAGAGCCTTATACAAAATTGGATCCTGGAACTGAAAGAACATTCGTATATACGCCCTGCGCTGCTCACTCAGAACAAGCATAACAATTTTTACGTTTTTAACGGGCCTTCCCGACTTATTCTAACCAACTATGAGGTGCTCCAAGCCGAAGAAAAGAGAATGAAGCTTTATCTGAATTCTAGGGACGTTGGGATTATTCTTGATGAGTCTGCAAAAATAAAGAATCCTCGATCAACCCTAACGCAGGCATTTTTCCGACTCGCTCCACAATTCAAGCGCCGTTTCATTATGACGGGAACACCTATCGCAAACCGCCCTTTCGATATATGGTCTCAGATCTTTTTCCTCGATCAGGGAAGAAGTTTGGGTGATAACTTCGCAGATTTTGCTAGGAATACTAATCTTTCGAATGATCTCGCGGGTGACGACCAGAAGCGTAGTCAATTTGAAAAGGCCGTCTCGTCAATTATGGACAAAATTAGTGATTTCTGTGTAAGGGAGACAAAGTCGAGTGGAGTTATTTCTTTGCCAGAGAAGGTATATCAGAATATTGCAGCGGACTGGGAGCAGGTTCAATACGAAAAGTATGAACAAGTCCGCAAGGAAATGAGGATCATAATTATACAGGAGGGGCTCCCAACCGAGGATATTTCCGAAAATCAACTAAAGCGCCTTTTGAGGCTTATCGAGATTGCGTCGAATCCGAAACTAGTCGATCAGGACTACGATAAGCTGCCCGGCAAATTTCCATATTTATACAACCTGCTAACGAACATAGCAAACAAGAACGAAAAGGCGATCGTATGGAGTTCTTTCATAGAAAACGTAGAGTGGCTGTACAAGCAATTTAAGGAGCTCCAACCGGTCCGCGTGCATGGCAGGTTGGACATGATTCTGAGGACTAGATCCATCGAGAGATTCAAGAAGGAACCTGAAACGAGGGTAATGTTCGCGACTCCAGGCGCTGCAAAGGAAGGACTGACCTTAACGTGCGCAAATCACGTTATTTATTACGATCGTGGGTTCAGCTTGGATGATTACCTTCAATCCCAGGATAGAATACATAGAATATCTCAAACTAAGACCTGCTATATCTATAACCTTATTATGGAAGATTCTATTGACGAGTGGATAGACGTCCTGCTAAACGCCAAGCATTTGGCTGCCCAACTTGGACAACATGATATTTCTCCCGATTATTATCGGAGTCAGATATCGTACAGCTTTGGGGACATTGTTAAGGCTATCCTAAAAATCGATTAAGGAGGTATCTGTGGTTTTTAAGGGATCAACGCAAAAAGAGGTTATGCGAATTAGAGGAGTAGATATATCAACTGTCATTGGCGAGATGCCGCATATCGGACTTCGTTTTTATCCAGACAATCCCCGAATCTATTCGTTCGTCTGTGCCGGTAAAGCAGAACCGTCCCAAGAAGAGATCTTCGAAAAACTTAGGGCGATGGAGCATGTAAAGCAACTGGTTCAGAGCATAAAACTAAATGATGGCCTTATTGAGCCTATTATCGTCCGTGACAACGTGGTCCTGGAAGGCAACAGTCGCCTCGCAGCCTATCGGTTATTGTATGACAAGGACCCAATAAAATGGGGGCTGATTAAGGCCCAAGTTTTCCCGTCGGATACTCGTGACGATCTGGTTTATGCACTCCTTGCGGAATTTCATTTAATTGGGAAAAAGGACTGGGCGCCCTATGAACAGGCCGGTTTCCTATATCGTCAACAATATATTCATGGGATCGATCAAAAGAGGATCTCTGTTGAGAGTGGAATTAGCAAAAAGAAGGTAAGTCACCTCATCTCCGTATATAAATTCATGATAGATAGGGGTCAAGACGACCCGAGCAAATGGAGCTATTATGATGAGTATCTAAAGAGCCGAGATATGAGGAAGATGCGAGAAGAGTTCCCTGATCTAGACTCAATCGTCATTGAAAAGATCGAATCAGAAGAAATACCACGTGCGGTAGATCTACGATCTAAGCTCAAAGTCATAGCCAGGTCAAATCTGAGGAATAGGAAGAAGTTTGTTACTGGGGAAAGGAATTTTGAGCAGGCATATGAGGCCGCGGCTAATCAAGGCGTTGGCTCAAATTGTTTTGATAAACTGCATTCATTTCGCAAGTTTATTTGTGACCTTGATACCGAAAAGAAACTCGCCAAGTATGAGAAATGCATACAGGGAAAGTGCCATTACGAGTTAAAGAAAATCCAAAGCCGCGCGGCCCATCTTGAAAGAAGATTAAAATCCTTTATCGACTAGATGGACACACAAAGCCAGCAATATCCACTTATTCTGCTAGTCGCACAAGCGAGTAGGCCCCTCTGTCCAGAATTGCGCATCACAAATAGTCCGTTATGGCAGCCATGATTTCTGAACAGTAGCCGTCAGCGATCTTCTTTTGGTACTCAAGAATTGATTGGTCTCTATTGTGGGCGAGAGGCGTCCTGATTGCCCGAGTAGGCCTCACACAGAGATACGCTGATATTCTGTAGCTTGCGTCGGCTGGGGCATTCCGGTTGTGCTGCCATATAGGACGCTATCGATTTCCTTCGAATACTTTGAGATGTTGAATACCGTTAGCGTAGAACCAATACTATTTTTCATATCTGAATGAAAAACGTCCCGGCTTACTTCCTTTTGCCAACTGACTTTACGGCGATGCTTATAGGGCATGTCGCCGAGCTTTTTTGTGCCGTATGAATAATCGCTCTTAACTATGCCGATATGGACGGTCCTGGTAAGAGAATTAGGGGTTAAGACGATGTCGCCCTTTTGCATCTCCCCTAAGAAGCACCAAAATTGGCCAGTGTTTGTGCTGATTGCGGGCTTGGATTCCTTACCATAGGCCCGCTTATAGAGCTTCTCCACGTCGGCACGTGATTTAGATGCCTTCGCATTTTTTATCTTGTCCCAGCCGATGGCAATAATATTATGCTTTAAGAACTCATCGATATACTTGCCGCCTTCGCCAGCTCTGACAATCCAGTATTGCATCCACCCTCCTATTCACGGTTAGCTATCATCAACCGTTATTCGAGAGCTAGTTCATGTCTAATGTTATTTTCAAAGCTGCCTCAAGTCTATTGAGGCTTGATGTGGGCAATATCCCCAATTGATGAATCAAACGTTGCTTACTTATAACGCGGATTTGATAACACAACGCCACAGAATCCTGTGTCAATCCCCCTTCGCCTTGGTGCAGTAACAAGCAGCCGGGTATCTGGGCTCTTTTTAGGTTCGTGGTAAGAGGAATAATTACGACAGTTTCAGAATATCTGTTGATACTATCTGCCTGGACTACTATTACTGGCCTGGTTCCGGATTGTTCAGACCCTGTCCCACTCCCCAGGTCAGCAAGATATATCTCGCCCCTAGTCATTCTACATCTTCAGCCAACAGTGTCGTCCCATATTCGGCAATGCCCATTTCTGCGAGCCCTATATCCTCTTGGGCAAATTCAGAAAAGAGCTGGCGAAGCTTCTCCTCGGCCTCAATCTTACCCTCTTCAATAACTAGACTCTTGGCCGTATCTGGGAAGCTAAGGAGAAAATAGGGAATGTCCAGAGGTATGGCGGTAGAAGCACTTGCTTCTACGGTGATTGGATTCCAATAGCTTTTAATCGTATTTATTGTGGGGACGTTCGTTGACATTTTATTCTCCCTCATTGGATTCCATATCCTGCCAGCCGATAATATTTTCTTGAATCCCGATTTGAGGAGGCCCTCCAAGCTGCTGAATGGGCAAACGCGTAAGCTCTATAGCTTTCTGGTATTTTGAGTGAAGACCTTTGCTGCAAACGGCTGCAATATATACATTCATCACATGGGACTTTTGCTCTGCAGGTATAAGCTGCATAGGATTAAAGGGTTTGTTCAAGCCCATTTCTTCTTTGAATTCAGAATACAAATCCCACATGAGTTGTTCGAGTTCTTCTGATGGCAATACTGTATTAAGGCCTAGTTTCGAAGCCTCCTTACGGTTAATCAGATAATTGTGATAATAGAGTTTTTCTACCAATCCCTCCACAATCTTCTTAATCTCAGCTTTTTCTTTGTCCTCATTCATATGGAGACTCAACAACTTCGACGCTAATAGCCTAATCAGAGAATGGCTTCTATATACAGCACCTATGGCCAGAGGGTGAATCTTGTCGACGAGTTTTTCGTAAATGCTAACCAAACCTGCTTGTTCTGTAATGGCCAACTTCTCTTTGGCTAAATTGATGAAGCCAAAAACATCTTCTACAGAAATTTCGATTTTGGGCTCATTAGGGATATCTGGATGTGGCGGATTAAAAGGGGTCCCAATATTCGGGTCTATTGGAGATAACTCCCCAAGCCTCCCCATCAATATTTCATCTGCCCCGAGAGCAATCATAGTCGCCGCACTATGGGCTTTATAAGGAACCAACACACTAAAGCTATTAGTGAATTCGCGTATTAGGTTGACCAACCGCCACGGAGGCATGATATCGCCGCCTGTGCTATAAATGAAAAGGTCAATTTTTTCAGCATTACCTATTCTCTTAAGATGATTGTAAAAAATTGGAATAATATCTGATGCGATTTGAGCTCTGAATGGAGGCTGATTGTCGGACGTAACATAGGCAATAACTCTTGAGTGTCTTGACGCCTCGATACTAGAAATTAGCTTGTCCAAGTTCACTTCAGACATGCGTCCCTCTCACGACTCATAAGATAATTGCCCATTATGTATTTAGTCGTTAATTCGTCGAGTCCACGAAAAAACAATCCTTAGCAGGCACCCCTATAGTTCTCCCCGGACGGATTCTATTTATATCATACATTATCGCTTATGTTAACCAGAGAGGGGGCTGTAGCCGCATTAACTAGACCTCTCCCCGTGTAACGCCGGTGTAACAGATTTTGCCTAAACTCGCCTAATTTTTGGTAAAGGTGCCTAAACCAAAGACGAAGGAAAACGCTTGATTATCAGGGGAAAATCAAGAACATAGGTGGCGGGGCCGACGAGACTCGAACTCGCGACCTCCGGCGTGACAGGCCGGCGTTCTAACCAGCTGAACTACGACCCCGCGAGGGCCCGCCTATTATAGGGAAAGCCGTTCCGGTTTTCAAGCCGTCCCCCTCCCATGGCCGGCCGCCCCTTTCGGGACGCCCCCTCCGGGCCGCGGCTACGGGGCCTTCGGCGGGACCGCGTCGCACGAGCCGGCGGCGCAGGAGGCGTCCTCGGCGGCCTCGATCTGGAAGGTCGAATGGCGGACGCCGAAGCCCCCGGACACGGCCTCCTGGGCCCGCCGCAGGACATCCCTGGCTTCCGCCTCCGTTCGCACCGTCAGGTGGGCGCTCAGGGACACGAACTCCGAGGTGATCGTCCAGACGTGGAGGTCGTGGACGTCGAGGACGCCGTCGATCGCGGCCAGGGCCGCCCGGACGGCCCCGGTGTCGACGTGGGCCGGGGTGCCCTCCATGAAGACGTGGACGGCGTCGCGGATGAGCCGGGTCGAGCTCCAGAGGATGAGCAGGCAGACGGCGGCGCTGACGATGGGGTCCCAGACGAAGGAGCCGGTCAGGCCGATGAGCAAGGCCGCCAGGAGGACGCCGACGCTCCCCAAGGCGTCGCCGACGACGTGGAGGAAGGCGCCGCGGACGTTGATGTTCCGCTCGCGGCCCCGGAAGAGCGCCGCTCCGACGGCGATGTTGGCCAGCAGGCCGAAGCCGGCCACTGCGAGCATCAGGCCCCCCTTCACGGGTTGAGGGGACCGGATCCTCAGGAAGGCCTCGTAGCCGATCGCGATCGCGATGACCCAGAGAGCGGCGCCGTTGATGAGGGCGGCGAAGATCTCGAAGCGGCGCCAGCCGAAGGTGTGCCGGGCCGACGGAGGCCGGGCCGAGAGCCGGAAGGCGAACAGGGCCAGGCCCAGCGCGGCGGCGTCGGTGAGCATGTGGCCCGCGTCGGCGAGCAGGGCCAGGCTATGGCTCAAAAGGCCGCCGGCGACCTCGACGACGAGGACGGCGGCGGTGATGGCGAGCGCCAGCCGGAGCGGTCGGCGGGGTGTCTCGTGCGCGTGGGCCAATTCCTGCGTCCCTCCAGGGCGTGAAGCCCGCGGCCAGTATACTCCGGATCCGCCTACATCTTCTCGAGGGCGGCGATGCGCTCCTCGATCGGGGGGTGGGTGCTGAAGAGCTTGTTCATCCCGCCACCCCCCTTGAGGTTCTTGAGGGGATTGACGATGTAGAGGTGGGCCGTGGCCTTGTTGGCCGCCTCGAGGGGCTCGGGGTCGGCCGAGATCTTGCGCAGGGCCGAGGCCAGGCCGGCCGGGTAGCGGGTCAGCAGCGCGGCGCTGGCGTCGGCCAGGAACTCGCGCTTGCGCGACACGGCCAGCTGGATGATCGTGGCGATGAACGGCGAAAGTACGGCCAGGGCCAGGCCGACGAGGACGAGGACGCCCTCGCCGCCTCCCGAACCGCTCTTGCCCCGGCCGCGCCGGCGCCCGCCTCCGCCGCCCCACATGAACGAGCGCAGCATCCAGTCGCTCAGCAGGGCCACGACGCCGGCCATGACCACGACCAGGGTCTGGAGCCGGACGTCGTAGTTCCTGATGTGGGACATCTCGTGGGCGACGACGCCCTCGAGCTCGACCCGGTCGAGCTTCTCGAGCAGGCCCGTCGTGACGCAGATGACGGCCGTCTCGGGCTTGCGGCCGGCGGCGAAGGCGTTGGGGGCCGTGTCGTCGATGACGTAGCACTTCGGCGCGGGCAGCCCCGCGGCGATGGCCAGGCCCTCGACGGCGTGGTAGAGGTGGGGGAACTCCTCTTTGGCCACGGGCCGGGCCTTGCTGATGCCGAGGACGATCTTGTCGCTCGCGTAGTAGCCGACGGCGGCCGTGCCCATGGCGATGGCCACGGCCAGGACGAGGCCCCCCTTGCCCCAGCCGGTCACGTACTCGAAGAACCAGACCAGGACGAAGATGAAGGCCACGAAGAAGACGACCAGGGCGGCCGAGACCCACTTGTTGCGCGAGATCTGTTCGTACATCGTCGGGCCTAAGGCGGGGACACGTACCGGCGGTACATGTCCCCGGTCAGATCGCTATTCCGCTCAGAACTGGACCTTGACCGGGCCCTTGGCGACCTCGTCCTCGATCTGGTAGTACTCGCGGGGCTTGAAGCCGAACATGTTGGCGATGAGGCTCGAGGGGAAGATCTGCTGGCGCATGTTGAACTTCATGACCGTGTCGTTGTAGAACTGCCGGGCGTAGGCGACCTTGCTCTCGGTGCCGGCCAGCTCCTCCTGGAGCATGAGGAAGTTCTGGTTGGCCTTGAGGTCGGGGTAGGCCTCGGCCACGGCGAACAGGGACTTCAGGGCGCCGGAGAGCATGTTGTCGGCCTCGCCCTGGGCCTTGACGCCCTGGGCGTTGACGGCCGCGGTCCGGGCCTGGGTGACCCGCTCGAAGACGCCGCTCTCGTGCTTGGCGTAGCCCTTGACGGTCTCGACCAAGTTGGGGATGAGGTCGTAGCGCCGCCTCAGCTGGACGTCGATCTGGGACCAGGCGTTGTCGCAGCGGTTGCGCAGCGTGACCAGGGCGTTGTACATGCCGATGGCGATGAGGACAAGGCCACCGATGATGACCAGAAGAAGAACGAACGCTCCCATGTGTGCCTCCTTCGGACTCGCGGTCCGTTCCTAAACAATACGGGCCCGGGGCCGAAAAAGCAAGGCCCCGCGGCCGGCGGCGGGGTGTGCGCCCCGCCAGGGAGAAATACGAATGCTTCGCACGGGAGTTTTTCCTTGAATTCCCCCTGTCGGAAGGGACATAATCGGGGTCCGCCCATGACGCGTTCCTTCAAGGAGGCTCCCGTGAAGAAGACCCTCGTCGCCGTCGTTCTCTGCCTGGCTTTCGCGGCCGCCCTGGCCACGCCCGCCCCGGCCCAGACCGCCGCCAAGCCGGCCGGCAAGACCCCGGCCCCCGCGCCCGCGCAAGCCCAGCCCCGCCTCACATCCGACCTGCTCTCGGGGCTGGCCTTCCGCAACATCGGCCCGGCCATCATGTCGGGACGCATCAGCGACATCGCCATCCACCCGCTCAAGCGGGCCACCTGGTACGTCGCCGTGGGCTCGGGCGGGGTCTGGAAGACCGAGAACGCCGGCACGACCTGGACGCCCGTCTTCGACGCTCAGCCGTCCTACTCGATCGGCTGCCTCACGCTCGACCCGTCCAACCCCGAGATCGTCTGGGTCGGCACGGGCGAGAACGTCAGCGGCCGGCACGTCGGCTACGGCGACGGCGTCTACAAGAGCCTCAACGGGGGCAAGACCTGGACGAACACGGGCCTGGCCGGCTCCGAGCACATCGCCCGCATCCTGGTCGACCCGCGCGACTCGAACGTCGTCTATGTCGCGGCCGAGGGCCCGCTGTGGTCGGCGGGCGGCGAGCGCGGCCTCTACAAGACGACCGACGGCGGCAGGACCTGGACGGCCGTCCTCGCGATCTCCATGGACACGGGCGTGGCCTCGGCCGAGCTCGACCCGTCCGACCCCGACACGGTCTACGCCGCGGCCTACCAGCGCCGCCGCAGCGTCGCCGCCTTCATGGGCGGCGGCCCCGAGGGCGGCATCCACAAGAGCGAGGACGGCGGCAAGACCTGGCGCAAGCTGGCCGTCGGCCTGCCCAAAGGCGACGTCGGCAAGATCGGCCTGGCCGTCTCGCCCCTCGACCCGCGCGTCGTCTACGCCACGGTCGAGGCCGGGCCCGAGGAACGGGGCTTCTACCGCTCGACCGACCGCGGCGAGAGCTGGGAGAAGCGCAGCGACTACATCAGCGGCGGCACGGGCCCGCACTACTATCAGGAGATCTTTGCCGACCCGACCGTGTTCGACCGCGTCTACCAGATGGACCCGGGACTCAGGGCCACCGACGACGGCGGCAAGACCTGGCGCCGGGTCGAGGAGAACGCCAAGCACGGCGACAACCACGCCATGGCCTTCGTCAAGGGCGACGCCGACTACATCCTCAACGGCAGCGACGGCGGCGTCTACGAGACGCGCGACGGCGGCCGGACCTGGCGCTTCTTCGACAACCTGCCGGTAACCCAGATCTACAAGATGGCCCTCGACAACGCCCTGCCGTTCTACAACGTCCACGGCGGGACCCAGGACAACGGCAGCCAGCTCGGACCGTCGCGGACGCCCAACGCCCACGGCATCTCAAACGCCGACTGGACCATCACCTACGGCGCCGACGGCTACGCCACGGCCATCGACCCGACCGATCCGAACACGATCTACCTCGAGTGGCAGATGGGCAACCTCCTGCGCTACGACAAGCGGAGCCACGAGACCGTCTATATCAGCCCGAGGGCCGAGCCGGGCGACCCGCCGTTGCGCTTCAACTGGGACGCGCCCGTCCTCATCAGCCCGCACGCGCACACACGGCTCTATTACGCCGGGCAGTTCGTGTGGCGGAGCGAGGACCGCGGCAACAGCTGGACGCGGATCTCGCCGGACCTGACGCGGGGCATCTTCCGGCTCGAACAGAAGATCATGGGCCGGCAGTGGAGCGTCGACGCGCTCTGGGACCACGGGGCCATGTCGCAGTTCGGGACGGTCACCTGCCTGAGCGAGTCGCGTCTGGCCGAGGGGCTCATCTACGCCGGGACCGACGACGGCCTCATCCAGGTCACGGAGGACGGCGGCAAGAGCTGGCGCAAGGTCGACAAGATGGCCGGTGTCCCCGATTATTTCTTCGTCAACGACATCCGCGCCTCCAAGCACGACAGGAACACGGTCTACGCGGCCGTCGACAGCCACAAGACGGGCGATTACAGGCCGTTCCTGATGATGAGCGCCGACCGCGGCCGGACCTGGACGAACATCGGGGCCGGGCTGCCGGCGCGGACGCTGGTCTGGGCCGTGGACCAGGACCATATCAAGAAGGAGCTGCTGTTCGCCGGGACCGAGTTCGGCATCTACGCCACGGTCGACGGCGGCAAGAGCTGGCTCAAGCTCGCGGGCGGGGTGCCGACCATCTCCTTCCGCGACATCGAGGTCCAGGAGCGCGAGGGCGACCTCGTCGGGGCCTCGTTCGGGCGGAGCTTCTTCGTCCTCGACGACTACGCGCCGCTGCGGGAGATGACGGAGGAGGCGCTGGCGCGGGAGGCGGCGCTCTTCCCGGCGCGCAAGGCCCTGCGCTACATCCCGCTCCGGCCCATCGACTCGGACGGCAAGGGCTGTCTGGGCGACGGCTATTACACGGCGCCCAACCCGCCGTTCGGGGCGGTCTTCACCTATCACCTGAGGGACGGCGTGAAGGGGGCCGCCGAGGTCCGGCGCGAGGAGGAGGCCAAGCTCGTCAAGGACGGCAAGCCCGTGCCGTTCCCCGGCTGGGACCGGCTCAGGGCCGAGGAGAACGAGGAGAAGCCGGCCGTCGTGCTGACGATCGCCGACGAGACGGGCCAGGTCGTGCGGCGCCTGACGGTGCCGGCGGGCAAAGGCCTCCACCGGGTGGCCTGGAACCTGCGCTACGCGACGGCCGAGCCGACCCAGCTCGAAACGAGCCGGCGCGAGATCTGGCAGCGCGAGACGCTCGGGCCGATGGTCGTGCCGGGCAAGTTCACGGCGACGCTGCAGAAGAAGGTCGACGGGGCGCTGACGACACTCGCTGGCCCTGTGCCGTTCGTCGTCGAGTCGCTCGAGTACGCGAGCCTGCCCGAAAAGGACAAGGCGGGCCTGTTGGCGTTCCAGAAGAAAGCCGGCGAGCTGCAGCGGGCCATGATGGGCGCGGGCGCGGCGGCCCAGGACGCGCTGGGGAATCTCCGGTACATCAGGAAGGCCCTGCTCGACGCGCCCAAGGCCGATCCGAAGCTGGCCGAGGCGGCCAGGGCCATCGAAAAGCGGATCCAGGGGCAGCTGGCCGTGCTCTACGGCGACCCGACGCGCGGCATGCGCTCCGAGCCGGCCGAGCCGTCGATCCTGGAGCGGGTCCAGGCCCAGCTCGACGCCACCGGGCCGATCACGGAGACGGCCAAGCGCGGCTACGACATCGCCGCCGAGGCCTTCGGCGCGCTTCTCGAGGACATGCGGCAGACGATCGACGTCGATCTGAAGAAGCTACAGACGGCGCTCGAGGCCGCCGGCGCCCCCTGGACCCCCGGCCGCGGCGTCCCCATCTGGAAGAAATAAAATGGGGGACATGATACCCATTTCCCATTTATTAAATCGGAAACGGGTATCATGTCCCCCGATTTGATCACCAGCCGTCCGTCCGGAACGGCGAGGCGGGCAGGCCTTCCCTGTTGGCCAGGTTGGGCACGGCCAGCTGGTGCCAGCCGAAGCGCACGGCCTTGGGCACGGCCACCCGCGGGCTCCAGACGACGACCGTGTCCCCGGCGATCTCGGCTTCGGCCTTGTAGAAGACGCGGTCCTCGCCGGCGATCTCGAACCACTTCACGCCCTGGCCGTCGTTGGTGATGAGGCCGCCGCCCACGTGCTCGAAGGCGATCCGGGCGATGGCCCCCTCGACGGTCATGGCCTTGTAGAGCGGTCCCGAGTACTCGAGGGTCTTCTCGCCGTAGGTGTTGGCCCGGGCCCAGAGCGACAGGCGGTAGCCGACGTCGCGCTTGTTCGGCGGGTGGATGTTGTCGGGCGTGGCGATGTCGGTGACTACGGCCATACCCGTGTTGGGGATGCCCAGGGCGTTGCGCTGGGCCTCCCAGATGAGCGGCAGGCGCAGGAAGTCGGGCACGTCGCCGGCGGGTGTCTCGCGGTCGTAGCCGTAGTTGTAGGGCGCCAGCTGGACGAAATAGAACGGGAAGTCGCCGATCTTCCAGGCCAGGCGCCAGCCCTCGATGAGGGCCTCCATGCGCTTCGCGTAGAGCAGGCCGTCGTTGCGATTGCTCTCGCCCTGGTACCAGATGGCGCCGCGGATGGCGAACGGCGTCAGGGCGTGGATCATGCCGTTGTAGAGGGCCGTCGGCGCCTGCGGGTCGTCGTAGGGATTGGCGGGCAGTCCGGGGTCGGGCACGGGCGGCAGGGCGGCCTTGGCCGTCAGGGCCTTGCGGCTGTCGCGGACCCACGACTCCCAAGCGGGCAAGGCCTTGGCCAGGGCCTGCTGGTAGGCGGCGTAGCGGGCCACCTGGGCGTCGAGCGGGGCCTTGACCCCGGGCACCGCGGCGAATCCGACCGGCGGCGTCCAGGGCTCGATGAGCGTGCCGCCCCAGGCCGATTCGATGAGGCCGACCGGGACGCCGAGTCGCTTGTGGAGCTCGAGGCCGAAGTAGTAGGCGACGGCCGAGAACGGCCGGACCGTGTCGGGGGCGCAGGGCTCCCACTTCGCGGCCACGTCGTCGAGCGGGCGGTCGGCCGGGCGCTTGGGGACGAGGAAGAGGCGCATGTTGGGGTTGTCGGCCCGCAGGATGTCGGGCGCGGGATTGGGCAGCCATGACATGGCCCACTCCATGTTCGACTGGCCCGAGGCCAGCCAGACCTCGCCGACGAGGATGTCGCGGACGATGAGGGCCGGCCCCTTGGCGCCGCGCACGGTCATCTCGAGGGCCGGTCCGCCGGCCTTGAGGGGGTCGAAGGCGACGCGCCAGCGGCCGTCGTCGCCGGCCACGGCCTTGCGCTCCTGGCCGGCCAAGGCCACCGTGACGGTCTCGCCCTTCGCGGCCCAGCCCCAGACGGCGACGGGCTTGTCCTGTTGGACGACCATGTGGTCGCCGATGACGGCGGGCAGGCGGACCTGGGCCGCGAGGGCGGCGGGCAGGGCGCAGAGAAGGAGAGCGGCGAGGAAGAGCGCCGCGGGTCTTTTCGTCGATGGAGCCATGATCGCCTCCGTTCGTTCGATCCGGTGTTCGTCACGGGGAAGATATCGTCCCGGCCGCGCCAAGTCAAGGCGCGGCCGGCTTGAATGGGGGACATGATACCCGTTTCCCAATTGGTTAATTAGGAAACAGGTATCATGTCCCCCATTTTTATTGCGGCGAGGGGGGCGAATGTGGAGAATAGGGCTTCGCGCATCGCCGCCAGGAGGTTCGCCGTGAAAAGATATCTCGCCGCCGCCCTCGCTCTCGCCTGCTCTCTCTTCGCTTTCGCCGCCGACCAGGACCCGGCCGTCGACCGGGACATGGCCGCCAAGATCCGCGAGGAAGGCCTGCAGCGCTCGGAGGTCATGGACATCGTCGGCTACATGACCGACGTCCTCGGCGGGCGCCTGACCCTGTCCGAGAACATGAAGCGGGCCCAGGCCTGGGCCAAGGGCCGGATGGAGGCGCTCGGCCTCCAGAACGTCGTCATCGAGCCGTTCATGGACTACGGGGCGGCCTGGGACAACGAATACTTCTCGCTCCACATGCTCGAGCCGGAGTACCAGCCGATGACCGGCTACCCGCTGGCCTACACGGCCGGCACCAAGGGCAAGGTCGTCGCGCCGGCCGTCCTCGCCGCGGACATCCAGGTGAAGAAGGACCTCGACCGTTACCGCGGCAAGCTCGCGGGCGCCGTCGTCCTGGCCACGCCGCCCCTCGCGCTCGACATGGCCGCCCTGTCGCAGGGCGTCTCGCGCCTGACCGACGCCGACCTCCGGCAGCTCGAGGAGGCCGTCGTGCCGCGGCCGCAGCGGGCCCCCCAGACCCCGACCCCGCCCAACCCCGACCTGGTCAAGCCGGAAGAGCGGATGGACTTCTTCAAGGCCGAGGGCGCGGTCGCCGTCCTTCAGTGCCCGGGCGGCCAGATGGGCTCGGTCGTGGGCTTCTCGCGCCCCGGCGCCAACGAGGACAAGTGGTCGCGCGAGAAGACGCTGGCCACGCTGCCGATCATCGCCGTGACGCCGGAGCACTACAACCGGATGGTCCGCATCCTCAAGCGCGATATCCCCGTCAAAGTCGAGGTCGAGGTCCGCAACCGCGTCGGCAGCCGGGTCGAGAAGGCCGCCAACGTCCTCGGCGAGATCCCGGGCACGGACCTGGCCGACCAGGTCGTCATGCTCGGGGCCCACTTCGACAGCTGGCACGCGGCCGCCGGCGCCAGCGACACGGCCGCCGGGTGTGCCGTGGCCCTCGAGGCGGCCCGCATCCTCGGGGCCGTGGGCGTCCGGCCGCGCCGCACGATCCGGATCGCCTTCTGGGGCGGCGAGGAGCAGGGCCTGCACGGCTCGCGCGAGTACGTCCGGGCCCATTTCGGCGACCCGAACGACCCGACGGTCGGGGCCAAGCCCGGCCACGACACATTCTCGGTCTACTTCAACCAGGACTACGGCGCCGGCCAGTTCCGCGGCGTCTACCTGCAGAATAACGAGCGGGCGCGCCAGCTCTTCGCGGCCTGGATGGCGCCGTTCCGCGACTTCGGCTTCACCGCCCTGTCCATCCAGAGCGTCGGCAGCACCGATCACGTCTCGTTCGACGAGGCCGGCCTGCCGGGGTTCCAGTTCATCCAGGACCGCATCGGCGGCACGTACGGGCACACCAATCTCGACTTCTACGACACCCTGCGCGCCGAGGACCTGATGAAGAACGCCGTCATCGAGGCCTTCTTCGCCTACCAGGCGGCCATGGCCGACGAGCTCTTCCCTCGTAAGCCGCTGAATTGGATACGCTTACGGGCTAACTAGGGCGATTGGACCGGTCCATTTTCCGATTGACACCCCCAGGGGCGCATGTTATCATGTGGCCCCTTGTGGGGTGGCATCCACCCTTCAAATACATCTAACAGGAGGTCTTATAGGAATGTCGACATTGAAAGAGAAATTCTACCTGAAGGTCGGCCCGATGCAGGCCCGGGTCAAGGCCCTGGCCAAGGACCACGCCACGGTCCCCGTGTCGAAGGTCGACGTCGGCCAGGTCGTCGGCGGCGCCCGCGACATCATCTCGATGCTCTGGGACGTCTCGCTGCTCGACAAGTTCGAGGGCATCCGCTTCCGCGGCTACTCCATCCCCGAGCTGCGCGAGAAGCTGCCCAAGGCGCCCGGCGGCACCGAGCCCCTGCCCGAGGGCATTTTCTACCTCCTCCTGCTCGGCGAGGTCCCGACCTACGAGGACTGCGTCGCGATCACCGAGGAGTGGCGGTCGCGGAGCGTCCTGCCCCAGTACCTCATCGACGTCCTGAACGCCGTCCCCAAGGACACGCACCCGATGACCCAGTTCTCGCTGGCCATCCTGCAGCTCCAGCGGGAGTCCGAGTTCGCCCGCCGCTACAAAGAGAAGATGCCCAAGACCCAGTACTGGGACGCCATGTTCGAGGACGTGATGAACCTCATCGCCAAGCTCCCGAACATCGCGGCCTACATCTTCCGCCGGACCTACTTCGACGGCAAGCACATCGCCCCCGATCCGAAGCTCGACTGGGGCGCCAACCTGGCCCACATGCTGGGCGTCAGCAACGACCCCGCCTTCAAAGAGCTCATGCGGCTCTACCTGTGCATCCACAGCGATCACGAGGGCGGCAACGTGTCGGCCCACACGACCCACCTCGTCGGCTCGGCCCTGTCGGACGCCTACTACTCCCTGTCGGCGGGCATGGACGGCCTGGCCGGCCCGCTGCACGGCCTGGCCAACCAGGAAGTGCTGGCCTGGATCATGGACCTCATGAAGGAGTTCGGCGGCGTCGTCCCGACCAAGGAGCAGATGGAAAAGTTCATGTGGGACACGCTGAACGGCGGACGGGTCATCCCGGGCTACGGCCACGCCGTCCTGCGCAAGACCGACCCCCGCTACGTCGCCCAGCGCGAGTTCGCCCTCAAGCACCTGCCGGACTACGACCTGTTCAAGATCGTCAGCCTCATCTACGAGGTCGCGCCCGACGTCCTGACCAAGCACGGCAAGACCAAGAACCCGTGGCCGAACGTCGACGCCCACTCCGGCGTCCTGCTGTACTACTACGGCGCCAGCCAGTTCGACTTCTACACGGTCTTCTTCGGCGTGTCGCGCGCCCTGGGCGTCCTGGCCCAGCTCGTCTGGGACCGCGCCCTCGGATTGCCGATCGAGCGGCCCAAGTCCGTCACGACCGAGTGGCTGGAGAACTTCATCAAGGAGCAGCAGGCCGCTGCCCCGGCCGCCAAGTAAGCGCGGCGAAGAGCGAGATCTTCAGGGCCGCCGTCCTCCGGGACGGCGGCCTTTTTTTTATCCAGACGGTACCTGGCATTCACACATCCCGGTTTTCCCCTGGGGATGTGAAGGCCTGGCACCCGTTCGGGCCCTCAGAGACGGGCTAAGCGGAAGACCTTGACGATGTCCATGAAGTCCGCGGCCGTGAAGGCGACCGACCGCTCGCCCGTCCGGTCCGCGCCCGGGACGTAGGAGGCCCGGCGGGCCAGGTTCTCGTCAGTAAAGACGATCTCGAGCTTGTAGGGGGCGCTCGGCTTGTACGGTTTGTAGGCCTTCAGGTTACGCAGGGCCGCGGTTACGCCCTTGCGGATCATGTCCTGCGCTTTCGACGGGTGGAGCATCGAGGCCGCGGGGCCCATGGCGTCCTTGACCGCGGCGGTCTCGATGGGGCCGATGATCTCCTGGATCTGCTTGCAGACGGCCGAATCGCCTGACAGGAAGACGACGGGAACGTCGAAATAGCCGGCGATGGCCGCGTTCCAGGCAGCCTCGGGCAGGCGCACGCCGTTGAGGATGACGTCGAAGAGCGACAGGCTCATGGTGTGTTTGAGGACCGCGTTCGGCGTGCCGGCCCGGGCGTGGTTGCCGACGAAGACGACGGCGTCGAATGTCTTGTCGATGCCCTCCATCATGCTCAGCGGACTGTTCCACTCGCGGATGAGCCGGGCTTCGGGACGGAGCAGGTCGGGCAGGATGTTCCGGGCGCTGCCGTGGGCGTCGCGGACGACGATCTCGCTCGCGCCGGCGTCGAGCGCCCCGGCGACGGCCGCGTTGGCCTCCTCGGTCATGAGCCGGCGGAAGAGCCCGTAGTCGGCCCCGCCCTCGGACGTCTCGTCCCAATGGATGAGCCCGGCGACGCCCTCCATGTCGACGGAGATGAAGACCTTGAGCTTCTTGGCCGGCGCCTGTCCGCCCGCGAAGGCGAGCGCCGCGGCAAGAAGAACGGCGAGCAGCACGGTCAGGGATCTTTTCATCGGACCTCCTCGAAGAGGGGATTGTCGCACCAAAAAAACGGGGACACAATACCCATTCACCTATTTCGACGGCCAAGAACGGTGCCAGGCCTTCACATCTCCAGGGGAAAACTGAGGTTTGTGAATGCCAGGTACCAGCTTAAGAATGGTGCCAGGTCTTTACACGCCCAGGGGGAAAACGATGTTTGTAAAGACCAGGTACCGTCTTTAACGGATGAGGCGGTCGAAGGCGGCGGCGGGGGACTCGACGGGCAGGCCCGCCGCGGCCGACTCGCTGAACGCCTTGGCCGCGCCCGCCGCGATCCCCGGCCCGCACACGGCGTAGGGCACGGGCCCCGCGGCGTGCGTCTTGATGGCCACCGGCGTCTCATGGTCGGTGGCCACGACGACCCGGACGTCGCCGCGCGCCTCGGCCCACCGCAGCATCTCGCCGACGACGAAACGGTCGAACTCCTCGATGGCCTGGACCTTCCTGTCGGCCCGGCCCTCGTGCCCCATCTCGTCGGGCGCCTCGACGTGGAGGTAGACGAAATCCCCCGTCTCGAGCGCCGCCTTGGCCGCCGCGACCTTGCCGGCGTAGTTGGTGCCCAGGTAGCCCGTGGCGCCTTCGACCAACCGGACCTCGAGACCGGCCAGGACGCCCAGACCGCGCACGAGGTCGACCGCCGAGATGACCGAGCCGGTCAGCCCGTAGCGCTCCTTCAGCGTGGCCAGCGTCAGCGCCCGTCCCTGGCCCCAGAGCCAGATGTCGGTCGCCGGCTTCTTCCCGGCCGCCGCTCGCCGCGCGTTGACCGGATGCCCCGCCAGGACGCGCCGCGCCCCCTCCATCAGCTCGAGCACGGCCTCCCGGCCCGCCCCCCGCGGCAGATGAGGCTCCCACGGTCGCCCCGAGATGTCGTGCGGCGGGGTGCAGTCGAGCCCGTCCGGGAAGTCCGCCATGACCGTCAGGTGCCGGTAGCTCACGCCGGGATGGAATCGCACGCCCGGCCGGCCCAGCGCCGCCTCGAGGTCCAGGACGAGGAGCCGCGCCTCCTCCGTCCCGATGTGGCCGGCCGAGTAGTCGGCCATCAGCCCGCCCTCGAGCGTGACCAGGTTGCAGCGGAAAGCCGTCTCGTTCGGCGCCAGGGCCACGCCCAGGCTGGCCGCCTCGATCGGCCCGCGCCCCTGGAAGTGGGCCACCGCGTCGTAGCCGAGGAGCGACATGTTGGCCACGTCGCTGCCCGGCGGCAGGCCCTCGGGCACGGTCCGGACCCGCCCCAACCGCCCCTTCGCCACGACCTCGTCCATGTTCGGCGTGGCCGCGGCCTCGAGCGGCGTCCGCCCGCCCAGCTCCGCGACCGGCCGGTCGGCCATGCCGTCGCCCACCAGGAACGCGTACTTCATACGAGCATCTCCTCGACGACGTCCCTCATCCCGGCGATGTCCGCCACCCGGGCATGGCGCTCCGGCTTCTCCCGCAGGCCGCGCACGGCCCGGTGCAGGGGGACGCCCGAGACCTCGCGCAGCCGCTCGATGGCCGCGAACTCGTCGGCCGGCCGCTCTCCCGTGATGGCCGCCAGCACATCGCCCGAGAACTTGTAGGGCGAGGCCGTCGACGCCACGATCACTGGCGGGCCGTCCGGCCCCAGTTCGCCGCCCGCGGCCGTCTGGTCCTCGCAGACCGCCAGCGCGACGGCCGTGTGCGTGTCGACGAGGTAGCCCGTCTCGCGGAAGACGCGGCGGATGGTCGCGAAGACCCGCTCCTCGTCGACCCAGCCCGGCGTCACGACCTCCGCCATCGCCGCCCGCAGCGCCTCCCCCACGGCAAACCGCTCCGTCCGCCGCAGCTCGTCGAACCAGCCCCGCACCGCTCCCGCTCCCGCCGCCGCCCCGTCCCCGCCCGCCGCGTGGAACAGGAAGCGCTCGAGGTTGGACGAGATGAGGATGTCCATGGACGGCGACGAGGTCCGATGGAACGCGCGCCGCAGGTCGTAGACGCCGGTCCGGAAGAAGTCGGTCAGGATGTTGTTCCTGTTCGAGGCGCAGACCAGCCGCCGCACCGGCAGGCCCATGGCCCGGGCGTACCAGCCGGCCAGGAAGTTGCCGAAGTTGCCGGTCGGCACGCACAGGTCGACCTCGCCGCCCGCCGCCACCGCGCCGCGCCCGACGAGCGCCCGGTAGGCGTGGACGTAGTAGGCGATCTGCGGGCAGAGCCGGCCCCAGTTGATGGAGTTGGCCGACGAGAAGACGATGCCCTTGGCGGCCAGCCGCTCCCTCAGCGCCGCGTCGTTGAACAGGGCCTTGACGCCGGTCTGGCAGTCGTCGAAGTTGCCGCGCACGGCCACGACCCGGGTGTTGGCGCCCTCGGTCGTGGCCATCTGCAGGCGCTGGATCTCGCTGACCCCGCCGTACGGGTAGAACACCACGATGGACACGCCCGGCCGGTCCCGGAAGCCCTCCAGGGCCGCCTTGCCCGTGTCGCCCGAGGTGGCCACCAGGATGAGGGTGTGGGTGCGGTCGTCCCGGACCGCCTTGGCCGCGGCGATGAAGAAGGGCATGATCTGCAGGGCCACGTCCTTGAAGGCGGCCGTCGGCCCGTGCCAGAGCTCGAGGACGTGCCGGCGGGCGTCGAGCGACTTCAGCGAAACGATCTCGGGATGGTCGAAGGTCTCCGCGTTGTAGGCCCGGGCCACGGCGTCCGCCAGGACCGGCCCCGGGAAGTCCGTCAGGAAGGGCGTCAGCACCTCGAGCGAGGTCCCGCGGAAGGCCGCTCCCGGGCCCCCCGCGCCTCCCGTCCCCGGCCCGCCCGCCACCCCTCCGGCCGGGGCCTTCGGCACGCTCTCGGGGACGTAGAGCCCCCCGTCCGGGGCGATGCCCCTCAGGATGGCCTCGGCGGCCGGGGCCGCCGGCGCCCCGCCGCGCGTGCTCAGGTAGCGCATGCTCGTCTCCCTTCCTCCGCCGGCACTATAGCCACCCGCCGCCCGGCCTGTCAAGGAACCCGCCCCCCGGTTGACTCGCCTGCCCTTTTTTTATATGCTTGGGGAGCAGTTCCGACTGTATCATGCCTTTCGCTTCAGCAACGACCGCGCGTCCGTCAGACCCGCCCTCTATCCGTCCATCCCCACTGGAGGTATCATGAGCTCCGTCCCGACCTATTCGCCCGGCGTCATGAAGTACGTCGAGGAGGCCCAGAAACTCATCGCCGCCCGCGAGGCCGCCCTGGCCCGCATGAGGACGATGAAGTTCGACACCATCGCCGTCCACGGCCTCTACACCGTCGAGGAGGCGCTCAACCGCAACCAGGGGGCCGTCATCGAGCCCCTCTACCTCTCGACCTCCCAGGCCTACGCCGACTCGGACGAGCTCGAGGCCGCCCTGGCCTACCTCGTCCCGACCTGGTGCTACACCCGCATCGCCAACCCGACGACCTACTACCTCGAGTGGGTCCTGGCCCTGCTCGAGGGCTACGGGGCCGGCTGCGACACCTCCTGCTGCGTCACGGCCTCGGGCATGGGCGCCATCATGGCCGCCACCGACCCCCTGCTCGTCAAGCAGAAGGACGGCCCGGAGCGCATCAACTTCGTCTCCTGCGTCCAGGTCTACGGCGGCACCTTCCAGCAGTTCTCCCTGCGCAAGATGAAGGACCGCGGCGTCGAGTGCCGCTGGGTCCTCCACCCCTGGGACATCCAGGAATGGAAGGCCAGGATCGACGAGGACACCCGCTTCCTCTACATGGAGATGCCCTCCAACCCCCAGCAGTCGTTCACCGACGTCAAGGCCCTGGCCGACCTGGCCCACTCCTTCGGCATCCCCGTCATCGTCGACGCCACCTGCGCCACGCCGGCCCTGATGCGGCCGATCGCCCACGGCGCCGACATCGTCGTCCACTCCCTGACCAAGTCCATCACCTCGGGCGGCTTCGCCATCGGCGGCGCGCTCATCAGCCGCAAGCCCATCACGACCAAGGTCGCGAACGACCACCCCCTGTTCAAGGAGAGCTACGCCGAGTACGTCAAGTTCCTGCCCTACCGGGACAACGGCCCGGCCGCGGCGCCCGTCAACGCCCTGTTCGCCCTCAACGACCTGCGGACCCTGCGCTCGAAGATGGACCTCGTCAGCCAGAACTGCCAGAAGGTCGCCGAGTGGCTCCAGAAGCACCCCAAGGTCTACCAGGTCGACTTCCTCGGCCTGCCGGGCCATCCTCTCCATGCCGTGGCCAAGAAGTACCTCAAGCTCGTCGACTCGGGCGACGCCCCGGGCGGCGAGGTCAACCGCTACGGCCATCTCATGAGCTTCCGGGTCGACGGCCCGCCGGCCAACGCCCGCAAGGTCTTCGACGGCTTCCGGATGATCTACCGGGCCACCGACCTCGGCCGCATCAAGAGCGTGGCCACCATCCCGGCCATCTCGACGCACCAGCAGCAGGGCGAGGAGGCCCGCCGGATGGCCGACGTGCCGCCCCAGCTCATCCGCCTGTGCGTCGGCGCCGAGCACCCCGACGACGTCATCGCCGACTTGGACCAGGCCCTCGAGGCCGTCTGAGACGGGTTGAATTCCCGGGGGCCTTCCTTTACAATCGGCCCGATGGAAAAGCTCGTCGTCCGCGGCGACCCCGGCCTGCGCCTGCGGGGCGAGGTCCGCATGAGCGGCGCCAAGAACGCCGCCCTGCCGGCCATCGCCGCCTCCCTCCTGACCTCCGAGGAGATCCGCCTGACCAACGTCCCCCGGGTCAAGGACATCGAGACCATGATGACGCTCGTCGACGACCTCGGCGGCTCCCACACGGCCGACGGCGACGCCGTCGCCCTGCGCGTCCCCCGCCTGCGCTCCGACGAGGCCTCCTACGAGCTCGTCCGGGCCATGCGCGCCTCGATCCTCGTCCTCGGCCCGCTCACGGCCCGCTTCGGCAAGGCCGTCGTGGCCCTGCCGGGCGGCTGCGCCATCGGCTCGCGCCCGGTCAACCTCCACATCGCCGGCCTGCAGAAGCTCGGCGCCGCGATCTCCCTCGAGCACGGCTACATCCGGGCCGAGGCCGGCCGCCTGCGAGGGGCCGAGATCACGTTCGAGAAGAAGACCGTCACGGGCACGGAGAACCTGCTCATGGCTGCGGCCCTGGCCAAGGGCGAGTCGGTCCTGCGCAACTGCGCCCAGGAGCCCGAGGTCGCGGACCTGGCCGAGCTGCTCAACAAGATGGGCGCGAAGATCGAGTGGCTCGACGAGGAGACGGCCCGCGTCCGCGGCGTCAAGGAGCTCGGCGGCGCCGACCACGCCATCATCCCCGACCGCATCGAGACCGGCACCTTCCTCGTGGCCGGCGCCCTGACGGGCGGCGACTTCGTCGTCCGCGGCGTCGTCCCCGCCCACGTCGCCAGCGTCGTCGACCGGCTGCGGGCCTCGGGGGCGGCCGTCGAGCCGGCCGGCGAGGGCGCCCTGCGCGTCGTCGGCGCGGCCGAGGTCCGGCCCCAGGACATCACGACCTCGCCCTACCCGGGCTTCCCGACCGACATGCAGGCCCAGTTCATGGTCCTTCTGACCCAGGCCGCCGGCACGTCCATCATCACCGAGACCATCTTCGACCGCCGCTTCTCGCACGTCAACGAGCTCGTCCGCCTCGGGGCCTCGATCGAGGTCCAGGGCGACAAGGCCGTCGTCAAGGGCAAGACCCCGCTCTCCGGGGCCGAGGTCGTCGCGACCGATCTCCGGGCCTCGGCCGCCCTCGTCCTGGCCGGCCTGGTCGCCGCGGGCGAGACGACGGTGACCGAGATCGACCACCTCGACCGCGGCTACGAGCGCATCGAGGACAAGCTCCGCGGCCTGGGCGCCTCGATCGAGAGGGTCCCGGCGTGAGCGGCGAGCCGCGGCCCGACTGCCTGTTCTGCCGCATCGTCCGCCGGGAGCTCCCGGCCAAGGTCGTCCACGAGGACGAGCGCCTCTTCGCCTTCGAGGACATCCACCCCAAGGCCCCCGTCCACGTCCTCATCGTCCCCAAGCGGCACTTCGCCTCGCTCGCGGACGTCCCCGAGGGCGAGGCGGCCCTGCTCGGCGAGGTCCTCTTCCGGGCCCGGGCCCTGGCCGAGGCCCGGGGCGTCGCCGGCTCGGGCTACCGCGTCGTCGTCAACACCGGGCCCGACGCGGGCCAGTCGGTCTTCCACGTCCACTTCCACCTCCTCGGCGGAAGGACCCTCGAGTGGCCGCCGGGCTGACATGGCCTACCTCATCGACGGCAACAACCTCCTCGGCCGGATCGCCCCGCACGAGCTGAGGGAGCGCGGCGGCCGCGACGGCCTGGTCGTCCGGCTGCTGGCCTTCCAGCGCGTGACCCGCTCCCGGATCCACCTCGTCTTCGACGGCAACCCCGAGGAGAGCCGCACGGCCGTCCCGGTCAACGACAAGTTCACCATCCACTACCCGGGCGCCGGCCAGAGCGCCGACGACGTCATCCGCGACATGATCGAGGCCCAGGCCGACAAGCGGCGGTTCTTCGTCGTGACCTCGGACCGGGCCCTGCGCGACCTGGCCCGCGAGCGCGGCATCGAGTCCGTCACTTCCGACGTCTTCGCCCGCGAGATCAAGGGCGCCATCAAGGAAGGCAAGAAGCGGCGCGAGCTCGACAAGCGGGTCGAGGACCCGTCCTCGCTCGAGATCGACCTCTGGGGCCAGGTCTTCAAGGCCAAGCCATGACCAGGAGCTTCTCGGTCGTCGGCGCCGGACGCCTCGGGACGGCGCTCGCCGCGGCTTTGGCCCGCCGGGGCTGGCGGCCTGCGGCGCTCGTCGACCGCGACCTCCGGGCGGCCCGCGAGGCGTGCCGCCTCACCGGCGCCGGGCGGGCGTCGACCGCGCTCGGGCCCACGCCCGATCCCGGCCGGCTCGTCGTCGTCGCCGTCCCCGACGCCGAAGTGGCCAAGGCGGCCGCCGCCCTGGCCCGGTCCGGCGTCGATTGGACGGGACGCGTCGTCGTCCACACCAGCGGGCTCCTCGCGGCGAGCGCCCTCGCCCCCCTCGCCCGTCGCGGCGCCCTCACGGCCTCGTTCCATCCGGTCCAATCCTTCGCCCGCAAGGACGCGCCGGCCTCGGTCTTCGCCGGCGTCACCTGGGGCGTCGAGGGCGACCCCGAGGCGGTCGAGGCCTGCGGCCGGGTCGTCCGCTCCCTGCGCGGCCACGTGCTGTTGCTCGCCGCGAAGGACAAGCCCCTCTATCACGCCGCCTGCGCCCTGGCCTCGAACGCCTTCGTGGCCTTGGAGGGAACGGCCGTCGACCTGCTCGGGCGGGCCGGGATAGACCGGGGAACGGCCGAAGCGGTCCTCCTGCCCCTGGTCGAAGGAACTTTACAGAACGTAAAAAAGCTTGGGGTGGAAAAAGCCTTGACTGGTCCGGTCATCCGCGGGGACCAGTCCACGGTGGCCGCGCATCTGGAAGCCCTCAGGAAAGACCCTCGGGCCGCCGATATCTACCGGGTTCTTGGGAAGGCGGTTCTCGAGATGGCCGCCCGGAGAGGGCTGGCGCCCGCCCGGGTCAGATCATTGAGGCGTCGGCTCGGAGGTGGATGACCTCTTCCTCGAGCCGGACGCCGAACGTCCGGAAGACGAGCTCCTTGAGGTCCTCGGCCAGCCGCAGCACGTCGGCCGACGTGGCGCTCCCCTTGTTGACGATGAAATTGCAGTGGACGTCCGAGACGGCCGCGTCCCCGACGGCCAGGCCCCGGGCCCCGGCCCGGTCGAGAAGCTGGCCGGCGGCGATGCGGGCCCCGCTCGCGGAACAGGAGTTCTTGAAATAGCTGCCGGCGCAGGCCGTGCCGTGGGGCGGGTGCTTGGCCCAGCGCTTCTGGAGGATCTCCCGGATGCGGGTCTCGGATTCGGCCTTGTCCCCAGGGGTGCAGAGGAGGGTGGCCCTGAGGACGATGCCGGCCTTTTTCTTGAGGACGGAGTCCCGGTAGCCGAAACCCAGGTCCTCCCGGGCCACGGTCTTGCGCTCCCCGTCCGGCCAGAGGATGGTCGCCCAGCGGACGACGTCCCCGATGCTCCAGCCGTAGGCCCCGGCGTTGCCGTAGACGGCCCCGCCGACGGTGCCGGGGATGCCGGCCAGGAACTCCAGGCCGGTCAGCCCGGCCCCGACGGCCTCGCTGAGGACGCAGGCCAGGCTGGTCCCCGAGAGGACGCTCAGGCACTGTCCCTCCTGACGGACACCCTCGAGCCTGTTGCGGATGATGAGCCCCCGGTAGCCGGCGTCGTCGAAGAGAAGGTTGTAGCCCCCCCCGATGACGTAGAACGGGAATTTCTCGGCGAAGGCCAGGGCCACCGCCTTGGCCAGCTCGTCCTCGCTGAGGGCCTCGAAAAAGAGGTCGGCCGGGCCGCCGATGCCGAAGCTCGACAGGGCCGACAGGGGGACGTTCCTCGAGGGGGCGGTGCCCACGGCCTCGAGAAAAGCCTTTTCGAAGGCGGTTTTCGCGTCCATCGGCGGTATTATACCCCAATCCTGGCATAATTTTTGCTAGTATTTGGGTGGAACGAGGCGATATTGACAAGCGCCGGGTTAGAAGTTATGATTCCAGAAATTTTCTCAGAGAGGTTAGCATGAAAAGGACACTACTCGCCATCGTGACCCTGGGGTTCGTCCTCACCGGCCTGGCCGTGGCCCAGTCCGCCGACGAGGAATACCTCAAGGCCATGCAGATCTCCGATAATTGCCAGAAGTCCAAGGCCCTCGAGGCCTACATCGGCAAGTACGCCGGCCAGGGCACGACCAACGAGCATTGGGCTTACGCTTATTATTGCCTGACCCCCTGCGCCTCGACCGACGCCGCCAAGGCGGCCGCGGCCGGCGAGAAGGCCCTGACCATGGAAGGCCTCGACGGCGGCACCAAGACGCAGCTCGTGATCGCCATCCCTCAGCTCTATTACAAGGCCGGGCAGACCGACAAGGCCGACGCCGCGGCCCATAAGCTCATCGACTACGGCAAGGGCCTGAGCGACGCCAAGACCGGTTCTCAGCTCCGGGCGACGGGGTACTTCCTCATCGGCAAGGCCGCGGAGACCGCCGGCAACAACACCAAGGCCACGGAGAACTACATCCTGGCCTACGACGCGTTCAAGGACCCCAACATCGTCAAGCAGATCAAGAGCCTGGCCGACAAGCTTCTCAAGGCCCAGCAGCTGGCCGAGGCCGAGGCGGTCCTGCAGAAATTCTACGCCGCCGACCAGGGCCCCGAGAGCGCCACGGTCTATGCCCAGACCCTCTACAAGCAGAACAAGATCGACCAGGCCCTGGCCATCTACCGGGAGGCTTACGCCAAGAAGCGGACCGGCTCCCTGGCCCAGAACATCGCTATCATCCTGAACGCCCAGGTCAAGACCGACGCGTCCAAGACCATGGAGGCCGTCAACGCCAACATCGAGGCCGCCCTGCTCGTCCCGGCCCAGCAGAAGAACTTCCTCGGCATGGCCCAGAACCTGTTCGTCGGACAGGACAAGGAGCTGGCCTCGAGCTACGCCAAGATCGAGGAGCACAAGAAGGCCATCGAGGAGTTCAACAAGACCATCGACCAGAAGTTCGAGGGCAAGAGCGAGGACGAGCTCTCGGCCACCGACAAGCGGCTGCTGCAGACGCTCAACGCCAACATCGAGGCCGAGAACCAGGCCATCGCCAAGATCCAGGCCTCCCAGAAGGGCGTCCTCGACAAGTTCAACGCCCTGGTCGCCCAGGTCAAGTCCCGCCTCGGCAAGTAAGGCCCGTCCCGGAACGGCCCGCGACCCCCGTTCCCGGCCCGCCCGCGGGCCGGGGGCGAGGAGTCATCGATAGACAGGAGGGTTGACGTGTCCCCCGCGTCCGCCGGCCGGAAGGAGCGCGCCCGGGCCGAGGCGCTCCGCCGCGACATCGTCCATCACGAGCGCAAGTACTACGTCGACGCCGACCCCCAGATCTCCGACGCCGAGTTCGACCGGCTCATGGCCGAGCTCCGCGACCTCGAGGCCCGCTTCCCCGAGCTGGTCACGCCCGAGTCGCCGACCCAGCGCGTCGGCGAGAGGCCCCTCGAGGGCTTCGCCACGGTCGCCCACCGGACCCCGATGCTCAGCATCGACAACGGCTACGACGAGGACGAGATCCGCGAGTTCGAGGCCCGGGTCAGGAAGGCCCTCGGCGGCCGGCCCGTCGCCTACACGGCCGAGCTCAAGATCGACGGCCTCGGCGTGTCGGTCCTCTACAAGGGCGGCCGGTTCGCCCGGGCCGTGACCCGCGGCGACGGCTTGCGCGGCGACGACGTCACAGCCAACGTCAAGACCATCCGCTCCCTGCCGCTCACCATCCCCGAGACGGGCGACGTCGAGGTCCGCGGCGAGGTCTATCTCCCCTTCGCGTCCTTCCGCGAGATCAACCGGGCCCGCGAGGAGGCCGGCGAGCCCCTGTTCGCCAACCCCCGCAACGCCGCGGCCGGCTCCCTGCGCCTGCTCGATCCGCGCCAGGCGGCCTCGCGCGGCCTGGACGTCTTCCTCTACTACCTCGTCGTCGACGGGGCCGAGGAGCCCGGCCAGTGGGGCGCCCTGGGCCGGCTCAAGGCCCTCGGCTTCCCGACGGATCCCCACTCGCGCTTCTGCCCCGACCTCGAGGGCGTCCTGGCCTTCTGGCGGGAGTGGACGGCCCGGCGCGACGAGCTGGCCTACGACGCCGACGGGGTCGTGGTCAAGGTCGACGACGCCGAAGCCCGGCGAGAGCTGGGGACGACGGCCAAGTCGCCGCGCTGGGCCATCTCCTACAAGTTCCCGGCCCGCCAGGCCACGACCCGGGTCGAGGACATCGTCGTCCAGGTCGGCCGGACCGGGGCCCTGACGCCGGTGGCCGTGCTCGAGCCGGTCAAGCTGTCGGGGACGACCATCTCCCGCTCGACCCTCCACAACGAGGAGGAGCTCAAGCGCAAGGACGTCCGCGTCGGCGACACCGTGCTCATCGAGCGCAGCGGCGACGTCATCCCCCAGGTCGTCTCGGTCATGTTGGAGAAGCGGCCGCGCGGGGCCAAGCCCTTCGCCTGGCCGTCCCGCTGCCCCGTCTGCGGCACGGCCGTCTTCCGGCCCGAGGGCGAGGTCATCTCGCGCTGCGTCAACGCCTCTTGCCCGGCCCGGGTTCGCGAATCCATCCTCCATTATGCCTCGCGCCGGGCCATGGACATCGACGGCCTGGGCGAGGCCGTCGTCGACCAACTCCTCGCCGCAGGGCTGGTCAAGTCCATCCCCGACCTCTACGGCCTGGAGTACGAGGCCCTCGTCGGGCTCGAGCGGTTGGGCCCGAAGAGCGCCCGCAACCTCCTCGACCAGATCGAGGCCTCCAAGGGCCGCGGCCTGGCCCGGCTGCTCTTCGCCCTGGGCGTCCGCCACGTCGGCGAGCGCCTGGCCCAGAGCCTGGCCGCCCGCTTCGGCAGCCTCGACGCGCTCGCGGCGGCCCCGGCCGAGGACCTCGTCCAGGTCGAGGACGTCGGGCCCCGGGTGGCCGAGAGCGTCCTCTTCTTCTTCGCCCAGCCGGCCCACCGCGAGCTCGTCAAGCGGCTGCGCGAGGCGGGCGTCCGTTTCGAAGCCGCGGCGGCCGCGGCCGGGCCCAAACCCCTGGCCGGGCAGGTCTTCGTCATCACCGGGACGCTCGAGGGCCTGAGCCGGGACGAGGCCCGCGGGCTCCTGGAGGCGCTCGGGGCCGAGGTCGGCTCGTCGGTGACGAAGAAGACGACCGGCCTCGTCGTCGGGGAGTCGCCGGGCTCGAAGCTCGAGCGGGCCCGCGAGCTCGGCGTGAGGGTCATCGACCGGAAGGAATTCGACCGGCTCGTCGGCCGGTCCCGCTGACCGCCGCTACTTCTTCTTCTTCTTCGAACCGAACAGGTCCATCTTGAACAGGCTCTTGGAGCCCTTCTTGGACCCGCCTGTCAGCTCGTCCAGGGCCTCGCGGGCGGCCGAGTGGCCGGGCTCGACCTCGAGGGCCTTCTCCAGCTGCTTGACGGCCTTGGTCTGCAGCCCCTCGTTCTTGTAGAGCAGGCCCAGCCCGACGTAGCCCTCGGGATTCCAGGGCTCGAGCTGGACGGCCTTGAGGAAGTCCTGCTCGGCCTTGCGGACGTAGGCCGGCAGGTGGGATTCGCACATGGCCAGGAGCAGGAAGTAGTCGCCCTTGTCCTTGCGGACCCGGACGGCCTCCTCGAGATAGGCGATGGCCTCGTCGTAGCGGGCCTGGGCGTGAAGCGTCTTGCCCTGGCGGAACTTGATGTCGGCCCTGCGGAAGGAGTCCTGGACGTCTTCCTGGGTGGTCGCTTCGCCCGACTTGGCGTCGTAGATCCGGCGCGAGTCCTTGTTGCTCAGGACCCGGTAGGCGTTGGTGATGCCGTCGAAGACCTCGTCGATCGTGGTCTTGAAATCGGCCACGATCTTGCGGTCGAAGCGGTCCGGGTGGAACTTGCGGGCCATCTGGAAGTAGGCCTTCTTGATGTCCTCTTCCGAGGCCGTCTTGGGCACGTCGAGGATCTGATAGAGCGTCATCGAGGGCAGGATCTCGCGCAAGGACATGACCTCGGCGACCTCACGGGGGACGTCGGGCCGGGCCACCGTCGAGGGGCGGAGGCGGGTCTTGGGGTCGGCCGGCTCGGGGGCCGGTTCGCCGGCGAGGTCGACGACGCCGAGGCAGTAGAAGAGGTAGAGGCTCTTCCAGAACTGGTCGGCCGGCACGGTCAGCCCGCGCAGGACGACCTCGGCCGGCTCGGAGCCGTTGATCTTCTCCAGGACGTCCCGCTCCTCGGCGGTCAGCAGGTAGGCGTAGGTCCGCCGCCCGAGGGACGGCGTGCGGCGGGCCAGAAAGGCCTGCAGCATCGGGTTCGGCTGCATGCGGCGGATGCCGTACTCGATGAGCAGGGGTACGCTGACCTGCGGGGCCTCGCCCGAGGCGGCGAAGCTGTCGTGGGCCTGGAACTCCATCTCGGCGTCGAAATGGGGGAAGACGTTGAGGACGCTCTCGCGGACCTGGTGGGCCAGGGCTTCGGCCAAGTCCTCCTCGGAGATGACCCCCCGCGTCCGCAGGACCTCGCCCAGGTTCTTGTTGGGCTCGATGTACTCGTCCAGGCGGGCGTGGGCGTCCCGGGGAATGCGCTCGAGTTTGAAGAGGATCTCGCCCAGCCGCTCGTCGGCCTGGTTCGTCTTGACCTGGATGATGGCGCCCTTCTCGAAGAAAAAGTACTTGAGGATGTCGGCCCGGCGGTAGATGAGGCGCCCCGTCTTCTTGCCGAAGAAGATGTCGCGCAGGTGCGTCGCGATATGGTTCATGGGTGGCGTAAACCTCTGGCGGGCCAACTATATCCCCATCGGCCGGAATTTTCAACCGTTTGAAAACCCGCGTCGAATGTGTTACTCATGAGGCATGAACATCGCCCTCGCCCAGATCGCGCCCAAGCTCGGCGACGTCGAGGCCAACTTCGCCCTCCACGCCGAGGTCCTGGAGAAGGCCCGGCGGAAGAAGGCCGGCCTGGTCGTCTTCCCCGAGCTCGGCTTGACCGGCTACACGCTCAAGGACCTCGTCGAGGAGGTCGCCTTCGACCCCCGCACGGACCGGCGCTTCGCCCGTCTCGTGGCCCGGACCAAGGGCCTGTCGGCCGTCTTCGGCTTCGTCGAGGAGAGCCCGGACGAGCAGGGCCTGTTCTACAACGCCGCCGCCTTCGTCGCCGACGGCCGTCTCGTCCACGTCCACCGCAAGGTCTACCTGCCGACCAACGGCATGTTCGAGGAGGCCAAGTTCTTCGCCCAGGGCCGCGACTTCCGGGCCTTCGACACCCCCTTCGGCCGGGCCGGGCTGCTCATCTGCCGGGACTTCCTCCATTACGGGGCGGGCTACGTCCACTACGCCGCCGGGGCCGAGGTCGTCATCTGCGCCTCGGCCGCGCCGGGCCGCGGCATTGGCGGCGGCGGGGCCTTCGAGACGGCCCGGATGTGGGAGCTCATGGGCGAGGCCCTGTCCTACTTCTCCACGGCCTTCGTCGTCTACGCCAACCGGGCCGGCGTCGAGGACGGCGTGACCTTCGCCGGCGGCTCGTTCGTCTTCGGGCCCGGCGGCCGGCTCCTCGGCCGGGCCGCCGCGGCCGAGCCCGACCTGCTGATCGTCCCCGCCGACCTCTCCGCCGTCGGCCGGGCCCGCCGCCGCTGGCTCTTCAAGCGCGACGAGAAGCCCGAGGCCATCTGGAGATCGCTCGAAAGGATCGTCCGTGCCGCCGAGGATTGACGCTCCCTTCGTCGAGAAGGTCCTGGTCGCCTTCATCCGGGAGGAGCTCGGCAAATGCGGCTGCCGCCGGGGCCTCCTGGGCCTGTCGGGCGGGCTCGACTCGGCCGTCTGCGCCGCCCTGGCCGCCAGGGCCCTCGGCCCGGAGAACGTCCTGGCCCTGGTTATGCCGTACGGCGGGGCCTTCCCGCAGGACGTCCGCGACGCCCTGGCCCTGGCCCGCCGCCTGGGCATCCGCCACGACGTCGTCGACATCTCCCCTCAGATCGACCTCTACTTCGCGGCCCATCCGGCCGCGAGCCGCGTCCGGCGCGGCAACAAGATGGCCCGCGAGCGCATGGCCATCCTCTACGACCGGTCGGCCGCCGAGGGCGGCTTCATCCTCGGCACGAGCAACAAGACCGAGCTCCTCATCGGCTACGGCACGATCCACGGCGACATGGCCTGCGCCGTCAATCCCATGGGCGACCTCTACAAGACCCAGGTCCGCGAGCTGGCCCGCCACCTCCGCATCCCCCCGGCCATCCGCCGTAAGGCGCCGACGGCCGGACTCTGGCCGGGGCAGACGGACGAGGGCGAGATCGGCCTGACCTACGAGGAGCTCGATGCCATCCTTTGCGAGCTCGTCGAGGGGCGCGAGGGCCGGGACGCCGTCGTCGCCGCCGGGCACGCCGCCGCGGCCGTCGACCGCGTCATCGGCCTGATCAAGGGCTCGGAGTTCAAGCGCCGCATGCCGCCCATCGCCAAGCTCTCGCCGCGATCGGTGGGCCACGATTTCCTCTATCCCTACGACTGGGGCAAGTAGGCGTGGCCGGCCGGTTGTACGTCGTCGGCACCCCCATCGGCAACCTCGAGGACATCACCCTGCGGGCCCTGCGCGTCCTGGGCGAGGTCGAGGCCATCGCCTGCGAGGACACCCGCCAGACGGTCAAGCTCCTCAACCGCTACGGCCTGCGCAAGCCGCTCATCAGCTACTTCCAGCCGAGGGAGGGGCGGCGCATCCCCGAGATCATCGGCCTGCTCGAGGCCGGCAAGGACGTCGCCCTGGTCTCCGACGCCGGGACGCCGGGCATCTCCGACCCGGGCTTCCCGCTCATCCGCGAGGCCCTCAAAAAGGGCCTGGCGGTGGTGCCCATACCGGGGCCGGCGGCGGTGACGGCGGCCCTGTCCGCGGCCGGCCTGCCGACCCACCGCTTCCTGTTCGCCGGCTTCCCGCCGCCCAAGGCGTCGGGGCTGAGCAAGCTTCTCGCGGAGCTGGCGGCGGAGAAGGCCACCCTGGTCTTCTACCTGCCGACCCGGCGGATACCGGACTTCCTGGCCGCGGCGGCCGAGATCCTGGGAAGCGGCCGCCGGATCGTCGTGGCCCGGGAGCTGACCAAGGTCCACGAGGAATTCCGCAGAGGGACGGCCGCGGAGCTGGCGGCGGCCCTCGGAGGCCGGGCCCTCAAGGGCGAAGCGACCATCCTGGTCGAGGGCGCGGATTAGCCCGAACGCCTTTATTTTGATTCATTTTCAATAACTTATGAATTAAGAAAATATTTTCCTAAATACTTGACAAAAGGCCGCTAAGATATTATATTGTTATCTCACTAAGATATAAAAACACGGAGGTAACCGATGGCTATTATCAGATGGGATCCCTATCGGGACATGGTCACCCTGAGGGACAGGATGAACCGGCTGTTCGAGGACATGGCGACCCAGAAGGGCGAGGACAAGGACCTCATGACCCATTCCTGGGCGCCCTCGGTCGACATCTACGAGACCGAGAACGAGGTCGTCCTCAGCGCCGAGATCCCCGGCGTCGAAGAGAAGGACGTCGAGATCAAGGTCGAGGACAACAACCTGACCCTGCGCGGCGAGCGCAAGTTCGAGAAGGAGACCAAGGAGGAGAACTACCACCGCATCGAGCGGTCCTACGGCTCCTTCTTCCGCTCCTTCGCCCTGCCGAGCTACATCGACCAGGACCGGATCGAGGCCGAGCACGAGAACGGCGTCCTCAAGATCCGCATGCCCAAGCGGGCCGAGCTCAAGCCCCGCAAGGTCAAGATCCTCAAGCCCATCGCGGCCCAGGCCGACAAGGCCAAGAAGTAACTCGCCACTTCCCCCGACAAGGCGGCTCCTCCCGGAGCCGCCTTTTTTTTATACGGCTTGGGCGAGAGTGACAGCCCGGACTTCGCGGGCCCCGGCCTCGACGAGAACGCGGGCGCATTCCCGCAGGGTCGCCCCGGTCGTGGTGACGTCGTCCACAAGGACAAGGACCTGGCCGGCGACGCGGTCCGCGCGCCGCACGGCGTAGGTCCGCCGGACGTTCCTCTCCCGTTCGGCGGCCTTCAGGCCCGCCTGGGCCGGGGCGTTGCGCGTCTTGACCAGGACGCCGTCGAGGACGGCGAGGCCCCGGAGCCGGCCCAGCTCGGAGGCCAGGAGACGGGATTGATTGAAGCCCCGCTCCCGGCGGCGGGCCGGGTGCAGGGGCACGGGGACGAGGGCGTCGGCGCCGGCCCACAGCCGGCCGTCGGTCCCCAGGCAGCCGTCCGCGTAGCGGGCCAGGGGCCGGCCGAGCGGCGCGTACCGGCGGTACTTGAAGAGCAGGATGACCTCCTTCAGGGTCCCGCCGTAGAGGCCGCAGGAGCGGTGGACGGCGTAGGCCGGCTCCCTCTCGAGGCAGCGGCCGCAGACGGGCTCGGCGCCCGCCGTGTCGAGGAAACGGCCGCAGCGGACGCAGGCCGGCCCGGTCCGCGGCTCGAGCCGGCCCAGGCAGCCGCCGCAGACGATCCTCTCCCCGGGCGTGTCGAGCGGTTCGCGGCAGAGGCGGCAGAAGGACGGGAAGAGGAGGAGTTCGGCCAGCTTGGCCAGGGCCGAGGCCCGGGCCCGGAAGGGCCCGTTCACGGCTCGTTCTGTTCTCGCTCGGCCTTCTCCTGGCAATCGATGCAGGTGGGCGTCCAGGGGATGGCGACGATGCGCTTGGCGCCGATCTCCTTGCCGCAGGTCTGGCAGACGCCGAACTCGCCGTGCTCGAGGCGCCGCAGGGCCTCGTCGATGAGCAGGAGCGTCTCGCGCTCGCCGTCGGTCAGGCTGAGCAGGAATTCCTTGGTGTAGGAGGTCTCGGCCTTGTCGACGAGATCCTGGGCTACGTTGGACTCCATCTCCTTGCTCTCGGTGATGGTGTCGGTCAGCTTACGGATGATGCCCTCCTTCTTGGCGGCGAGCAGCTTCCGGAACTCGTCCTTTTCCTTCTTGTTCAGCTTCTTGGCCATCGGCAATCCCTTCATTTGGCGTAGTGCCGGCCCCCGATGATGGTCAGGGCCCGGTAGACCTGCTCGAGCAGGAGAACGCGGGCGAGCTCGTGCGAGAACGTCATCCGCGAGAGCGATAACCTCATGTCCGCCCCCTCCAGGACCGCGTCCGCGAGGCCCAGGAAGCCGCCGACCGCGAAGACCACCGGCCGGCCGGACTCCCGCCCGCGGGCGCCGAGGAAACGGGCGAACTCATCGGACGTCATCTCCTTGCCGCGGTCGTCGAGACAGATCAGGTAGGCGCCGTCGAGGTGCTTCCCGAAGGAGGCGGCCTCGAGATCCTTGATGCGCCCGGCCTGGCTCTCGTCGATCCCGCGGGCCTGGCGCGTTTCGACGATCTCGCAGGACGCGAACGGCCGGATGCGCGCCTGGTAGAAGCCCACCAACCCCCGTAACTCGGGACTCTTCGTCCGGCCGGGCCAAAGGAATTTCAACCTCATCGCCGAAAACGCCCTCAAACAATAGCGATTCGACCCCGGCTTGTCAACCCCTCGGGGCGCTCCCGCGGGGGCCCCCGGGCGGGGGAACAAGGCCGGGGCCGGCGGCGGGCCTAGAAATCGACCCGGGGCGCGTCGCCCCAGAGCTTCTCCAGGGCGTAGTGCTCCCGCGCCGCCCGGGAGAAGACGTGGACGACCAGGGAGCCGTAGTCGAGGAGGACCCACTCGGCCGACTCGCGGCCCTCGACGCTCAGGGGCCGGAGGCCGGCCGGTTTGAGGGCGGCCTCGACGGCCTCGGCCACGGCCGCGTTCTGGCGGGACGAGTTGCCGTTCGTGACCAGGAAGAAGTCCGTGAACGACGACAGCTCCCGGAGGTCGAGGACGCAGAGGTCCTCGGCCTTGCGGGCCAGGCAGGCCTCGACGGCCAGGCGGACCGGCGCGGGCAGGCTTCTCTTGGTGAACCGTTTTTTCTTCTCTTCGGCCATGGCTCCTATCGACCTCGGTAAAGTTGGCGTTCACGGATGTAGGCGGCCACGGCCGGGGGCACGAGGCCGTCGATGGACCGGCCGCTCCGGACCCTGGCCCGGACGGCCGTGGACGAGACGTCCAGGGCCCGGATGGGCAGGAGGATGACGCGCGGAAGCCGCGGCGCCCCGCCCGCCAGGCTCCCGGGGGACGCGAGCGGCCCGATGGCCCTTCCCAGCCTCCCGCCGAGGACGCCCCGGGCCCGCCCGAGGTCGTACCCCGGCCGGCCCGTGACGATGAACCCGCACTCCGCGAGGACCTTCTCGTACTCGCGCCAGGTCCCGATCTCGAGGAAGGCGTCGACGCCCAGGATGAAGAACAGGCGGGCCCGCGGATAGAGGGCCTTGACCTTCCGCAGGGTCAGGATGGAGTACGAGGTGCCGCGGTCCTCGACCTCGATGGCCGAGGCCTCGAATCCCTTCCGGCGGCGGCAGGCCAGCTCGACCATCCGCAGGCGGTCGGCGGCCGGCGCCGCGGCGCCCCGGGCCTTGTGCGGCGGAAGGTAGGAAGGGATGAACAGGATGCGGTCCAGGCCCGTCCGGCGGCGGACCTCGGCGGCGGCCCGGAGGTGGCCGAGGTGGACAGGATCGAAGGTCCCGCCGAACAGCCCGATCGTCTCCATCAGTCCCCGCCCCCCGGTCCCTTGGCGGCCACCACGTTCGCCGCCGCCTCCTCGGCCAAGCGGTCGAGGGCCGCGGCCAGGGCCCCGACGAGCGGCCGGAGCCCCTCGCGCTTGAGGGCCGAGACGGCGAAGAAGGGCAGCTTCCTGCGGGCGGCCATCCGCTTGAGCCGGTCCAGGCGGGACCGGTCCCCGGCCAGGAGATCGACCTTGTTGGCCACCACGAACTGGGGCCGGGCGGCCACCTCGGGCGAGAACGCCTCCAGCTCCTTCATGATGATCCGGTAGTCGTCGAGGGGGTCGCGCCCGGAGTAAGGCGAGACGTCGACGATGTGGACGAGGACCTTGGTCCGCTCGATGTGCCGGAGGAAGCGGATGCCCAGTCCCTGGCCGAGGTGGGCGCCCTCGATGAGGCCGGGGATGTCGGCGACGACAAAGCTGCGGTACTCCCCGAGGTCGACGACGCCGAGGTTGGGGGTCAGAGTCGTGAACGGGTAGTCGGCGATGACCGGCCGGGCCGCGGAGACGCGCGAGATGAAGGTCGATTTACCGGCGTTGGGAAAGCCGACCAATCCGACGTCGGCGATGAGCTTGAGCTCGAGGAAGATCTCCTTTTCCTCGCCGGGCCGGCCGGGCTGCCACTCGCGCGGCGTCTGGTGGGTCGAGGTCGCGTAGGAGGCGTTGCCGCGACCGCCCTTGCCGCCCCGCACGGCCAGGCCCTCCTGGCCGTGGCGGACGAGGTCGAACAGGACGGCCCCGCCGTCCTTCTCGCGGACGACGGTGCCGACGGGGACGGTCAGACGGACGTCGAGGCCCCGCTTGCCCTGGCGGTTGCCGCCCTCGCCGGGCGCGCCGTTCTTGGCTTTCTGGATGGGGTGGAAGCGGAACCAGGCCAGGGAACTGACGTTCTGGTCGGCGACGAACGAGATGGAGCCGCCGTCGCCGCCGCGTCCGCCGTCCGGGCCGCCCTTGGGGACCTTGGCCTCGCGGCGGAAGCTGACGCAGCCGTCGCCGCCGCGGCCGGCCTTGAGGGTGACGGTGACCTGATCGACGAACAACGGAGGGCGGGCTCCTCCTCCTCAGGCGGGCAGGACGGAGACGACCTTCCCCTTGCGGCCCTTTTCGGCGAACGCGACGGTCCCCGTGACCAGGGCGAAGAGGGTGTCGTCCTTGGCCCGGCCGACGTTCAGGCCGGGCTTGATGGGCGTGCCCCGCTGGCGGATGATGATCGATCCGGCGTTGATCTTCTGGCCGCCATGGCGCTTGACGCCGAGCCTCTTCCCCGCGCTGTCGCGTCCGTTCTTTCCGGCTCCGCCGGCTTTCTTATGGGCCATGGCTTACTCCTTGGTCGTTTTCTTCTTCGGGGCGACCGGCTTCGCGGCGGCCTTGGGGGCGGGTTTCTTGGCGGCCGGCTTGGCCTTGCCCTTGGCGGGCGCGGCGGCCGGGGCCGGCGCGGGGGCGGCCTTCTTGGGCTTGGGGGCCGGGGCGGGCGTCTCGACCGGGGCCGGCTTCTCCTCGGCCAGGTCGGCGGCCGTGATGGTCGTCCGGTCGGGGGTGATCCGGGTGATGCGGACCTTGGTCAGCTGCTGCCGGTGGCCCTTGGTCCGGCGGTACTGTTTCCTTCTCTTCTTCTTGAAAACGAGGACCTTCTCGTCCTTGAAGTTCTCGAGGACGAGGCCGAGGACCATGGCGTCGTCGAGGACGGGGGTGCCGACGAGGACCTTGTCGCCGTCCTCGATGAGCAGGACGCGGTCGAAGTGGGCCTTGCGGCCGGGCTCGAGGGCCAGCTTCTCGACGGACAGGACGTCCCCTTCCTTGACGCGGTACTGCTTGCCGCCGGTCAGGATCACTGCGTACATGATGGCCTACCCTTCGGAAAAGATAAAGAAATGGAACGATAAATTTAGCATAGGGGAGGCCGGAAGTCAAATGGCCGGCCCGGGGAGACCCGCGGACCGGGCCGGTGGAATTCGGGGCGGTTGGGAATTCGGGACATGACCCTTTTCTCTTGAAAAGGGATCGTGTCCCAAGAATTCCCTGTGGCCCCGAATTCCAGAGGCCTGGCGGCCTTGACAGGCGGGGGCCGTTTCTCTACGCTTGACTCGCTTTTCGGGCGGTTAGCTCAGCGGTAGAGCGTCGGTTTTACAAGCCGAGGGTGGCAGGTTCGACCCCTGCACCGCCCATCCCGGAGCTCGCGAAGCGAGCGGAGGAGGCAGAACTCCAGCTGAGCGACTCGAAGCTGGAGTTCTGCGAAATATCTTAAATAGGTGTTTTCCGGCTCTTCCGCGCAGCGGGCGGAGGAGGCAGAAACCCGGCGGAGATACGCGTAGCCGGGTTTCTGCGAAATATCGGAATCAAGGTGTTTTCTTGGATTTAAACGCGAAGCGAGCGGAGGAGGCAGAACTCCAGCTGAGCGACTCGAAGCTGGAGTTCTGCGAAATATCTTCAGCGATCTCCGGGCCGCGAGAAGGGAAGCGCCCCCGACGGGATTCGAACCCGTGTTGCCGCCTTGAAAGGGCAGTGTCCTGGGCCTCTAGACGACAGGGGCGGGACGACGTGAGCCGTGCTGGATTCGAACCAGCGACACCCGGCTTAAAAGGCCGGTGCTCTACCGCTGAGCTAACGGCCCGGAAAAAAGCCTATTATAGTGAGGCGGGGAAAAGAGTCAAATCGCGGCGGAGAGAAAGGCCCGAGCCCCTCAGGCGAGGGGCTCGAACCGGATGATGACCCAACGGCCGCGGTGCGGGATCTTGTTGGCCTCGTCGCGGAGCAGGTACTGTTTCATCTCGAGCCGGTAGTTCTTGGTCGCGCCGGCCCGGTTGGTGACGGCGATCTCGACGATCTTGGAGTGGACGTCGCCGACGAGCTCGCGGACGGTCGGCAGCTCGCGGGCGCCGAGGGAGAACATCGTCATCTCCTCCTCGGCGGCGGCGGCGGTCTTCGCGGCGTTGTAGACCCGCTTGAGCTCCTGCATCTTGGCGTTCTCGGCTTCGTACTTGGCCTGGAGCTCATTGACCTGCTTCTTGAGGGCGGCCTTGGCGGAAGCCGACCGGGTCGTGTCCATCTCGAACTGGGCGTCCTTGACGGCCGTGTCGGCGTCGATGGTCGGGCCGATCTGGGCGTCCTGGGCCTTCTTGGCCTCGATCTCGGCGGCGTTCAGCTGGGGCAGAGAGGCGGGCTCGATCTTCTCTTCGCCGATGCTGACGATCTTCCAAGAGCCGAGCTCGGGCTGGAAGGGCTCGAGGGCCATGCTCGACATCGTGTCGTTGTCGTTCATGGTCACGGCGTTGAAGTATTTCTTCAACAGCGTCTTCTCGGGCGCCGACGTGCATCCCTGGATGACGAAGAATGCGAGGAAAACACCGAGGACGATCAGTGTCTTTTTCCGCATGATACCTCCTGTCTGTTCTGTTCCGAGACTTCTCTGGGGGAATGATAACTTGTTCCACGGGGCAAAATCAAGCCCTTTTCTGCCGGGGCCCGGCGGGCCGTTCCCAACTCCCATTTTTTGTGTTACACTAGCCGCCTTTTAGATCTCCATACCGGGGTTCGCCATGACACACGACAAAGACGTCATCGCCCGCCAGCCCAAGGACCCGGCCGTCCTGCTCGACGCCCTCCGGGAGGTCCAGGCCGCCTCCGGCCGCGTCTCCGACGAAGCCGTCGCCCGGATCGCCGCCCGCCTCGGGCTGTCCGAGACCGAGGTCCGCGGCGCGGCCACGTTCTACCACTTCTTCTCCCTGGCGCCGCGGGGGGCTTCGACCGTCTACCTCAACGACTCCGTCACCTCGCGCATGAAGGGCCGGGCCGCGGTGGCCGCGGCCCTCGAGGCCGAGGCCGGCTGCCGCTTCGGGGAGGTCTCCCCTGACGGCCGGATCGGGCTCTTCCCGACCTCGTGCGTCGGCATGAACGACCAGGAGCCGGCGGCCCTCGTCGACGGCGTCGTCTTCACCTCCCTGACCCCGGACCGGGCCCGGGCCCTCGTCCGCGGCCTGCGGGCCGGGACGCCGGCCGCCTCCCTGGCCGAACCGCTCGGCGACGGGGAGAACGGGTCGGACCTCGTCCGGGCCATGGTCGTCAACAACATCCGCCGGCGCGGCCCGGTCCTGTTCGGCGCCCACGAGAGGGGCGCGGCCGTCCGCAAGGCCGTGGCCCTGAAGCCCGAGCAGGTCATCGACGAGATCAAGAGGTCCGGCCTCCTCGGCCGCGGCGGGGCCGGCTTCCCGACCGGGCTCAAGTGGGAGTTCTGCCGGCGCGAGAACGCCCCCGAGCACTACGTCGTTTGCAACGCCGACGAGGGCGAGCCCGGGACCTTCAAGGACCGGGTCATCCTGACCGAGCTGGCGCCCCTGCTCTTCGAGGGCATGACGGTCGCCGGCTACGCCGTCGGGGCCAAGCTCGGCGTCCTCTATTTGCGGGCCGAGTACGCCTACTTGCGGGCCCACCTCGAGGCCGTCCTGGCGGGTCTCCGCAAGGACGGGCTCCTCGGCCGCGGCGTCGCCGGCGCCAAGGGCTTCGATTTCGACATCGAGATCAAGTCGGGCGCCGGGGCCTACATCTGCGGCGAGGAATCCGCCCTCATCGAGTCGGCCGAGGGCAAGCGCGGCGAGCCGCGCGACCGGCCGCCCTTCCCCGTCTCGGTCGGCTACCGCGGCCGGCCGACGACGGTCAACAACGTCGAGACCCTGGCCACGGCGGCCCGGGTCCTGGCCGAGGGCGCGGCCTGGTTCAAAGCCATGGGCACGGTCCAGTCGGCCGGCACCAAGCTCCTGAGCGTGTCGGGCGACTGCGAGCGGCCGGGCGTCTACGAGGTCGCCTACGGGCTGACCCTGGCCGAACTGCTCGAGATGGCCGGCGGCGCCGGGGCCCAGGCCGTCCAGGTCGGCGGTCCGTCCGGGACCTGCGTCGCCCCCGACGGCTTCGGCCGCAGGATCTGCTTCTCCGACCTGGCCACGGGCGGCTCGGTCATCGTCTTCGGCCCCGGGCGCGATCTGCTCGAGGTCGTCGCCAACTTCATGGACTTCTTCGTCGACGAGTCCTGCGGCTACTGCGTCCCCTGCCGGGCCGGGAACGTCCTGCTCAGGAAGAAGTTCGAGAAGGTCGCCGCCGGCAAGGGCACGGAGGGCGACCTCCGCGACCTCGAGGCCTGGGGCAAGCTGGTCAAGGCGACCAGCCGCTGCGGCCTCGGCCAGACCTCGCCGAACCCCATCCTGACGACCCTGAAGGGCTTTCCCCACCTGTACGAAGCCAAGGTCCGCAAGGGCGAGGATTTCGTCCCCGAATTCGACCTCGCCGAAGCCATCCGCGACGGCTGCGAGGCGGCCGACCGGCCCCCCCTCGGCCCGGAGGATCCCCATGAGTGACATCCATTTCACCATCGACGGCAAGCCCTGCGTCGCCCGGCCGGGGCAGACCATCGTCGAGGCGGCCCTCGCCAACGGCGTCTGGATCCCCGTCCTCTGCCGCTTCGAGGGCCTCAAGCCCGCCGGCAGCTGCCGCATCTGCACCGTCCGGGTGGCCGGCCGCTTCATGGCCGCCTGCACCCAGCCCGTGACCGAGGGCATGGCCGTCGAGAACGAGGTCGCCGACCTCGAGGACATGCGCAAGGCCCTGGTCGAGATGCTCTTCGTCGAGGGCAACCACTTCTGCCCCTCGTGCGAGAAGAGCGGCAACTGCGAGCTCCAGGCCCTCGGTTACCGCTACCGGCTGACGGCGCCCCGCTTCCCCTACCTGTGGCCCGGCCGGGCCATCGACGCCGGGTCCCCCTTCCTCATGCTCGAGCACAACCGCTGCATCCAGTGCCGGCGCTGCGTCCAGGCCGTCAAGGCCAAGGACGGCCGCAAGGTCTTCGCCGCGGTCGAGCGGGGCGGCCGCGTCTCCATCGAGGTCGACGGCAAGCTGGCCGCCAAGCTCTCCGAGGAGGAGGCCCGCAAGGCCATGGAGCTCTGCCCGGTCGGGGCCATCATCAAGAAGCGGACGGGCTTCGCCGTGCCCATCGGGAAGCGCAAGTACGACCACGCCCCCATCGGCTCCGAGGCCGGCAAAGGGGCCGGGAGGTAGAGCCATGAGCAAGCCCGTCGTCGCCACCGCGTCCCTGGCCGGCTGCTTCGGCTGCCACATGTCCATCCTCGACATTGACGAGCGCATCCTGAAGCTCGTCGAGCTGGTCGAGTTCAACAAATCGCCCATCGACGACATCAAGACCTTCACCAAGCCCGTCGACATCGGGCTCATCGAGGGCGGCTGCTGCAACAGCGAGAACGTCCACGTGCTGCGCGACTTTCGCAAAAACTGCAAGATCCTCGTCTCGCTCGGCGAGTGCGCCATCATGGGCGGCCTGCCGGCCCTGCGCAACAGCATCCCCCTGAAGGAGTGCCTGGAGGAGGCCTACCTCAACTCCCCGACGGTCGATCCCGAGGACCGCCTCATCCCCAACGACGAGGACCTGCCGATCATCCTGGACAAGGTCTACCCCTGCCACGAGATCGTCAAGATCGACGCCTTCCTGCCGGGCTGCCCGCCCTCGGCCGACCTCATCTGGGAGGCCGTGACCGCCCTCGTCGAGGGCCGCCCGATGAACCTGACCTACGACCTCATCAAATTCGACTAAGGATTCTCCCCATGGGTCAAAAGATCACCATCGAGCCCGTCACCCGGGTCGAAGGCCACGGCAAGGTCACCATCCGGCTCGACGACGCCGGCCGGGTCACCCAGTCCCGGTTCCACATCGTCGAGTTCCGCGGCTTCGAGCGCTTCGTCCAGGGCCGCCCCTATTGGGAGGCCCCGGTCCTCGTCCAGCGGCTGTGCGGCATCTGCCCGGTCAGCCACCACCTGGCCGCGGCCAAGGCCATGGACGTCGTCGTCGGGGCCGGCCCGGGCAAGATCCCGGCCACGGCCGAGAAGATGCGCCGGCTCATGCACTACGGCCAGATGCTGCAGTCCCACGCCCTTCACTTCTTCCACCTCTGCTCGCCCGACTTCCTGCTGGGCATGGACGCCGACCCGGCCGTGCGCAACGTCATCGGCGTCATCGGCCTGGACAAGGAGCTGGCCACCCGGGCCGTCCTGCTGCGCAAGTTCGGCCAGGAGGTCATCCTGGCCACGGCCGGCAAGAAGATCCACGGCACGGGGGCCGTCCCCGGCGGCATCAACAAGAGCCTCGAGACGGCGGACCGCGACCGCTTCCTCAAGGGCGCCGCGCCCCTCAACATCGACACGATGATCGCCTGGGCCGCGGACGCGCTCGAGCTGTTCAAGGGCTACCAGCGCAAGAACAAGGACGTCGTCGACGGCTTCGCCGCCTTCCCGTCCAACCACCTCAGCCTGGTCCGCAAGGACGGGGCCCTCGACTTCTACCACGGCGTCCTCCGGGCCGTCGACGCCGAGGGCCGCAAGGTCCTCGACGACGTCGACTACGCGGACTACCTCGAGCACATCGGCGAGGAGACGCGGTCCTGGAGCTACATGAAGTTCCCCTACCTCCGCTCCCTGGGCAAGGCCGACGGCTGGTACCGGGTCGGGCCGCTGGCCCGCCTCAACACCTGCGACTACGTCCCGTCGCCCCTGGCCCAGAAGGAGTTCGAGATCTACAAGGCCTACACCGACGGCAAGCCCAACAACATGTCCCTGCACACCCACTGGGCCCGCCTCATCGAGCTCCTCCATGCGGCCGAGGTCATCAAGGAGCTCCTGCTCGACAACGACATCCAGGGGGCCAAGCTCGTCAAGACCGGCAAGCGCGTCCCCGAGGGCGTCGGCCTGGTCGAGGCGCCGCGGGGCACGCTCTTCCACCACTACCGCGTCGCCGACGACGACCGCATCACCATGGCCAATCTGATCGTCTCGACGACCAACAACAACGAGCCCATGAACCGGGCCGTCCACTGGGTCGCCATGAATATGCTGTCGGAGAAGCCCGAGATCACGGAGGGCATGCTCAACCGGGTCGAGGTGGCCATCCGGGCCTACGACCCCTGCCTGAGCTGCGCCACGCACGCCGTCGGGCACATGCCGCTCGAGGTCACCCTCCTCGACGCCCGGGGCCGCGTCCTCCAGAGGAAGGTCCGCTGATCGCCAAGACCGCGCGCAAGCCCACGGCCCTCGTCCTGGGCATCGGCAACCCGGGCCGCCGCGACGACGGCCTGGGCGCCGCGCTCGTCGCCCGGCTGGCCCGGCGCCGCCTGCGGGGCGTCGCCTGCGACGCCGACTACCAGCTGAACGTCGAGAACGCCCTGGACTGCGCGGCTTACGACCTGGTCGTCTTCGTCGACGCCGCCCGCGGCCTGCGGCGGCCGTTCGCGTTCGGTCCGGTCCGGCCGGCCGCGTCCCTGCCGGCCATGAGCCACGCCCTGACGCCGGGGGCCGTCCTGGCCGTCGCGGCGGACCTCTACGGCAACAGGCCGGACGCCCGCCTGCTGGCCGTCCGCGGCCACAGCTTCGCCGTCGGCGAGGGGCTGACGGCGAGGGCCGAGGCCGACCTGGAGCGGGCCCTGGACTTCCTCGTCGCCTTCCTGAAGGGAGACCGCCGATGACCGTCAAGACGATCGAGGTCGCCGCCGACGTCCTGGCCACGAACAAGCGGGCCGCGGCGGCCATCCGGGCCGAGCTGCGGGCCCGGGGCATCCTGGGCGTCAACCTCCTGAGCTCCCCGGGGTCGGGCAAGACGACCCTGCTCGAGGCCCTGGCCGACCGCTTCCGCGGCCGCCGCCGCATGGCCGTCATCGAGGGCGACATCGAGACCGAGCGCGACGCCGAGCGCGTCCGGGCCAAGGGCGTCCCGGCCTGGCAGATCACGACCGGCGGGGCCTGCCACCTCGAGGCCAAGATGATCGGCAAGGTCATCGGCGAGGTCCCGGCCGAGATCGACTTCCTGTTCGTCGAAAACGTCGGCAACCTCGTCTGCCCGGCCGGCTACGACCTCGGCGAGGAGCTGCGCCTGGTCCTGCTGTCGGCGCCCGAGGGCGACGACAAGCCGGCCAAGTACCCCCAGGCCTTCCTGTCCGCCGACGCCCTGGTCCTGACCAAGACCGACCTCCTGCCCTACCTGCCCTTCGACCCGGACCGGGCCGCGGCCGAAGCCCGGTCCATCAAGCCCTCGCTCGAGGTCTTCCGCGTTTCGGCCCTGCGCGGCGACGGCGTCGACGGCCTGGCCGAGTGGCTCGACGCGGCCCTGGCGCGACTGAGGTCCGGCCGTGCATGAGCTGTCCCTCGTCGCGTCCGTCTTCGAGGTCGTCGAAGCCAAGGTCCGCGAGCACGGCGCCCGGAGGGTGACCCGGGTCGTCCTCGAGGTCGGCGTTCTCGCCGGCGTCGTGCCGGACCTCCTGGAGACGGCCTTCGACTCCTATAAGAAAGGTACGCCGGCCGAAGACGCCCGGCTGGAGATCGTGCCCGTCGCCGTCCGGCTGCGCTGCCCCGACTGCGGCGGCGCGACGGTCCGCGAGGAGACGGATTTCTCCTGCGCCGCCTGCGGCTCGCGCCGCGTCGAGATCGTCGCCGGCCGCGACCTCGTCGTCCGGACCATCGATCTCGAAACTTGACAAGCCCGAATTCGTTCTGTTATAAATCCCGCATTAATTTGGTCTGACGATCTCCTGGCTAGGTTTCAAGGAGATTTGGATTTTTATAGACCATAGCCGTCCGACCCCGAGGCCGGCGAAGGGCCCCGAAGCCCATCCCGCCTCCGCGCGGACTTCCTCGCCCGGACGCTCCTCCCGCCAGGCCCCGCGGCCGCGACCCTTTCCCGCCCGCCCGCCCGCATCGCCAACGCCCGCATTGGAGGGATGACGTGGACTACGACGCCGCTAAAGTCAAGGACCTCATCGCCAAGCACCAGGGGCTGCAGAAGAACCTCATCGCCCTCCTCCTCGACATCCAGGAATGCTTCAACTACCTCCCGGCCGACGCCCTGCGGCAGGTGGCCAAGGGCCTGGACATGCCGCTCATCGACGTCCTCGGCGTGGCCACCTTCTACCGGGCCTTCAGCCTGAAGCCCCGGGGCAAGCACACCTGCCTGGTCTGCCTGGGCACGGCCTGCCACGTCCGCGGCGGCCCCAAGATCCTCGAGGAGGTCGAGCGCCGGCTCGGCGTCCCGGCCGGCGAGAACACGCCGGACGGGCAGTTCACCCTGGAGACGGCGGCCTGCCTGGGCTGCTGCGCCATCGGGCCGGTCGTCGTCGTCGACGGGGAGTACCACGGCCACGCGACCGTCCGCCAGATCGGCCCGCTGCTGGCGCGCGCCGCCGCCCGCGGTCCCGAGCCGAAGCCGAAGCCCAAGCCCAAGGCCGCGTCGGGCAAGGCCCGCCGCCCGGCCCGGGAGAAATGACGGAAAGAGAGGCGATACCATGGCCGAACCGAAGAAGCTGCGCATCCAGGACCTGGCCAAGATCCGGGAGAAGACCAAGGCGATGATGACCATCCGGGAGGGCCAGGGCCGGGCCCGGGTGACCGTCCACATGGGGACCTGCGGCATCGCCGCCGGGGCCCGCGACATCATGGACGCCCTGCTCGGCGAGATCGCCAAGTCCAAGGCCTCGGACGTCGTCGTCACGACCTCCGGCTGCGCCGGGCTGTGCAACAAGGAGCCCATGGCCACGGTCGAGCTCAAGGACCAGCCCCCCGTCAAGTACGGGGACCTGACGCCCGCGAAGATGAAGAAGATCTTCGCCGAGCACGTCCTGGGCGGCAAGATGGTGGCCGAATACGTCCTGGGAGTCGGCAGCGAAACCTTGTACTGAGGGAGGCCCCGTGAAACAGTATCGAGCTCACCTTTTGGTCTGCGCCGGCACGGGCTGCGTCTCCGCCGGGTCCTTCCGCGTCAAGGAGGCCCTGGAGAAGGAGATCGCCAAGCGCCGCCTCCAGGACGAGGTCCAGGTCGTGGCCACGGGCTGCAACGGCTTCTGCGAGCGGGGGCCCATCGTCCTGGTCCAGCCGGACGGCATCTTCTACCAGCTGCTCAAGGCCGAGGACGTGCCCCGGCTGGTTGAGGAGCACCTCCTCAAGGGCCGGCCGGTCAAGAAGCTCATGTACGTCCCGCCGGCCGGCGACAAGCCGGTGCCGAAGATGAAGGACATCGAGTTCTTCAAGCACCAGCGGCTCATCGTCCTGCGCAACCGCGGCCGCATCGACCCGGAGAAGATCGAGGAGTACATCGCCTTCGACGGCTACGAGGCCCTGGGCAAGGCCCTGACGAAGATGACGCCCGAGGCCGTGCTGGCCGAGATCTCCGCCTCGGGCCTGAGGGGCCGTGGCGGGGCCGGCTTCCCGACGGGCCGGAAGTGGGCCGCCTGCGCCGCCCAAAAGGGGACGCCGAAGTACCTCATCTGCAACGGCGACGAGGGCGACCCCGGCGCTTTCATGGACCGCTCCGTCCTCGAGGCCGACCCCCACGCCGTCCTCGAGGGCATGGCCATCGGGGCCCGGGCCATCGGCGCGTCCAAAGGCTTCGTCTACATCCGCCACGAGTACCCCCTGGCCATCAAGCGCATCCAGATCGCCATCGAGCAGGCCCGGGCCTACGGCCTGCTGGGGAAGGACATCCTGGGCACGGGCTTCGACTTCGACCTGGAGATCGTCCAGGGCGCCGGGGCCTTCGTCTCCGGCGAGGAGACGGCCCTGATCGCCTCGGTCGAGGGCTCGATCGCCATGCCCCGCCAGCGGCCGCCCTACCCGGCCCGCAAGGGCCTGTGGGGCTCGCCCACGGTCATCAACAACGTCGAGACCTGGGCCACCGTCCCCAACATCGTCCGCCGGGGCGCGGCCTGGTTCTCGGCCCTGGGCACGGACACGAGCAAGGGGACCAAGATCTTCTCGCTCGTCGGCAAGATCGCCAACACGGGCCTGGTCGAGGTGCCCATGGGCATCTCGCTCCGGGAGATCATCTTCGGCGTCGGCGGCGGCATCCCCGGCGGCCGGGCCTTTAAGGCCGTCCAGATCGGCGGCCCCTCGGGAGGCTGCATCCCGGCTCCGCTCCTCGACCTGCCGGTCGACTACGAGAGCCTGACGGCCGCGGGGGCCATGATGGGCTCCGGCGGCATGATCGTCATGGACGACAAGACCTGCATGGTCGACCTGGCCAAGTACTTCCTGAACTTCCTGCGCGACGAGTCGTGCGGCAAGTGCGTCTCCTGCCGCGAGGGGACGCAGCGGATGTACGAGCTGGTCAGCAAGATCACCGACGGGCAGGGCACGATGGAGGACATCGCCCTGCTCGAGGAACTGGCCGTGGCCGTCAAGGACGCCTCGCTCTGCGGGCTGGGCCAGACGGCGGCCAACCCCGTCCTGTCGACCCTGCGCTATTTCCGGGCCGAGTACGAGAAGCACGTCGTCGACAAGCGCTGCCCGGCCATGGTCTGCAAGGAGATCGTCTCGGCCCCCTGCCAGTACATCTGCCCCATCGACCAGGAGGCCTCGAGCTACATCGGCCTGGTCGCCCACAAGCGCTACGAGGAGGCCTACCGGGTCATCCGCAAGGACAACCCCCTGCCCTCGGTCTGCGGCCGGGTCTGCAGCCGGGCCTGCGAGTCCGTCTGCCGGGCCGGGGAGATCGGCGAGCCCATCGCCATCCGGGCCCTCAAGCGCTTCGTCCTGGATTGGGCCCGCGAGAAGCGGCTGGGGCCGCCGGAGCGCTTCCCCGTGACGCGGACCGAGAAGGTGGCCATCATCGGGGCCGGGCCGGCCGGCCTGGCCGCCGGCCACGAGCTCATCAAGAACGGCTTCCCCGTCCGCGTCTTCGAGTCCCTGCCCGTCGCCGGCGGCATGCTCCGGGTGACCATCCCCGACCACCGGCTGCCCAAGGACCGGCTCCAGGACGACCTCGACTACCTGGCCGCCTGCGGCCTGAGCGTCAAGACCAACATGACCCTGGGCAAGGACTTCACCCTGGACGACCTGTTCCAGCAGGGCTACAAGGCCGTCTTCCTGGCCACGGGCGCCCACCGGCCCCTGGAGATGGGCGTGCCCGGCGAGGAGGCCGAAGGGGTCCTCCAGGCCCTCGAATACCTCAAGGACCACCACCTGGGCATCCCGGTGGCGCTCGGGAAGCGGGTCGTCGTCATCGGCGGCGGCAACTCGGCCGTCGACGCGGCCCGCGTCGCCTTCCGCGACAAGCGGGTCAAGGAGGCGACCATCCTCTACCGCCGGACGCGCCGCGAGATGCCGGCCTACCCCGAGGAGATCGAGGCCGGCCTCGAGGAGGGCGTCAAGATCGAGTACCTGACCGCGCCCGTGCGGGTGCGGACCCAGGACGGCAAGGTCGTCGGCGTCGAGTGCATCCGCATGAAGCTCGGCGAGAAGGACGCCAGCGGCCGGGCCCGGCCGGTGCCCGTCCCGGGATCGGAGTTCCAGGTCCCGGCCGACACCCTCATCCTGGCCGTCAGCGAGCGGGCCTACACGCCCTACCTCAAGGACAGCGACGGCCTGACCCTGTCGCCGGAGTGGGGCACGATCATCGTCGATCCGGCCAGCATGGCCACGACCCGGCCCGGCGTCTTCGCCGGCGGCGACGTCGTCTCGGGCCCGAGCAGCGTCGTCGAGGCCATGGCCGCCGGCAAGACGGCCGCCCGGGCCATCCACAACTACCTCGACGGCCGGCCCCTGGCCCGCGTCCCCGGGGTCACCCGGCCGGCCTGCTACGTCGAGCCCGTCACGCTGACGGAGGCGGAGGCGGCCAACACGAAGAGGTCCAAGATGCCCCACCTGGCCCCGGCCAAGAGGCGCTCGGGGCACGAGGAGATCGAGCTCGGCTTCACCAGGGAGCTGGCCCTCAAGGAGGCCCGGCGCTGCCTGCGCTGCGAGCTCGAGACGCGGGACGCCAAAAAAGCCATGGGACGTGACACATGATGGAACTCATCCTGAACGGGCTCAAGGTCCAGGCCGAGGAGGGCTGGACGCTCCTCGAGACGGCCCAGTTCTACGGACTGGCCATCCCGACCCTCTGCCACCACGAGGGGCTCTCGGAGTTCGGCGGCTGCCGGCTCTGCCTGGTCGAGATCGGGGAGCCCCCCAAGTCGAAGCTGGTGACCTCCTGCACCTACCCGGCCGAGCCGGGGCTCGTCGTGAGGACGGACTCGGACCGCGTCTGGAAGGCGCGGCGGATGATGATCGAGCTCATGCTCTCCGTCGCGCCGGGGTCCAAGGTCCTCCAGGACCTGGCCTCGAAGTTCGGGGTCACGGCGGTCCGCTTCACGCCCCGCAACGAGGAGTGCATCCTGTGCGGCCTGTGCACGCGCATCTGCGCCGAGCAGATGGACGCCCGGGCCATCGGCTTCGAGCAGCGGGGCTTCAAGCGGGAGATCACGACGCCGTTCGACATGCGTTCGGAGGTCTGCCGGCTGTGCGGGGCCTGCATGTATATCTGCCCCGCCTGCCAGCTCCGCTGCCAGGGGCCCCAGGCCGACACGGCCCTGTGCAACGGCTGCCTGACCATGGAACCGACCTGCCTGGAGCATTACGACGATCTCCAGTGCTGGATGTACGACGCGGGCCGCTGCGGCACCTGCGTCCGGGACAAGAAATCCTAAGCCGGAAGACCATCAAGGAGGTAACGATATGCCGACCATGACCAAGCTCAACAGAAGCGCCGCCACCCTGACCAAGAACCGGACGGAGGGCTCGATCAGTCCCTTCAGCGGGATGTGCGTGACCTGCGTCGACGGGTGCGTCGGGATGTGCGAGATCGGAAAATCCGCCTACCGGGGCCACGAGGTCCTCTACCCGCAGCCGTTCGGCATCATCACCGCGGCCTGCGAGAAGGACTACCCCATCGACCTGTCCCACTTCAGCATCATGGGCACGGCCAAGGGGGCCTACGGCGCCCCGGCCGACAGCGACAAGGCCACTTTCGAGAAGGTCACGACGGAGACCGCCATCGGGGCCAAGAAGGACCTCAAGCTCAAGCTGCCCTTCGTCATCTCGGGCATGGGCTCGACCAACATCGCCAAGCAGAACTGGGCCGGGCTCGGGGGCGGGGCGGCCGTCTCCGGCGTCATCCTGACGATCGGCGAGAACGTCTGCGGCATGGACGACGAGACCGAGCTCAAGAACGGCAAGGTCGTCCGCTCGCCCGACATGGAGTTCCGCATCAAGTCCTTCCGCGACTGGCAGGAGCCCGGCTACGGCGACGTCGTCGTCCAGGCCAACGTCGAGGACACCCGCCTCGGCGTCCAGGAGTACACGATCCAGAAGCTGGGCATCGAGACCGTCGAGCTCAAGTGGGGCCAGGGGGCCAAGGACATCGGCGGCGAGGTCAAGCTCAAGACCGTCAAGAAGGCCCAGGCCCTCAAGAAGAAGGGCTACATCGTCCTGCCCGACCCCGACAACCCGAAGGTCATCGAGGCCTTCGAGAAGGGCTCGTTCAAGGAGTTCGAGCGCCACTCCCGCATGGGCATGGTCGACGAGGGCGACTTCATGGCCCGCGTCGCGGAGCTGCGCAAGGCCGGGGCCAAGCGGGTCTTCCTCAAGACGGGCGCCTACCGGCCGGCCGACCTGGCCCGGGCCGTCAAGTTCGCCTCCAAGGCCAAGCTCGACCTCCTGACCGTCGACGGCGCCGGCGGCGGCACGGGCATGAGCCCCTGGCGGATGATGAACGAGTGGGGCATCCCGGCCGTCGAGATCTGGTCGCTGACCTGGAAGTTCGCCGACCAGCTGGCCAAGCAGGGCGAGTACGTCCCCGACCTGGCCTTCGCCGGCGGCATCACCTTCGAGGACCAGATCTTCAAGGCCCTGTCCCTCGGCGCCCCCTACGTCAAGCTCGTCGGCATGGCCCGCTCGCCCATGGCCGCGGCCATGGTCGGCAAGACCATCGGCGGCCGCATCGCCGACAACCAGATCCCCGTCTACGTCGAGCGCTTCGGCAACTCGCGCGAGGAGATCTTCGTCACCGCCCCCGAGCTCAAGCACCGCTTCGGCGACCGCTTCAAGGACCTGCCGGCCGGAGCCATCGGCGTCTACACCTACTTCGAGCGCCTGAGCCAGGGGCTGCGGCAGCTGATGGCCGGCGCCCGCAAGTTCAACCTGAGCTACATCGGCCGCGACGACATCGCCGCCATCACCAAGGAAGCGGCCGACATCAGCGACATCCCGTTCATCACGGACGTCGACAAGGCCGAGGTCCAGAAGATCCTCAAGGCCAAGTAAGCGCTTTTGCGGCCAAGCGACCTCCCACGGGGGGACGGGCGGAGGCCCGTCCCCCCCTTTTTCTTCCCGGGCCCCACGGCCCGGATCCGACCCGTTTTCATTTGCCTCCCGTTCCATATATAATGGGAACATCCCGGCAGTCGCGGTCCGGCGGGAGGTCCCGATGATCGTTCTCAAGGACGTTCTGGCCCTTCTCGACGGCGAGCTCCTGACCCCGGGCACCGATCCCGGGGCCGCCTTCCGCAAGGTCTTCGCCTCCGACCTCATGAGCGACGTCCTGGCCTCGGCCGAGCCGGGCTCGCTCCTGCTCACCGGCCTGGCCAATTCCCACGTCGTCAGCACCTGCCGGGTGGCCGACGTGGCCGGCGTCGTCTTCGTCCAGGGCAAGCGGCCCGCGCCGGCGGTCGTCGAGGAGGCCCGGGCCAAGGGGCTGCCGCTCGTCTCCACGAAGATGACCATGTTCGAGGCCTGCGCCCGGTTCGCCGGTCTCGTCGAGGACGGGGGCCATGGGCGAGGCTGAGTCCGTCTACCGCAAGGAGTTCCCCGTCCGGGGCGGCGATTTCGCCAAGGCCGGCGCCGCCGCCTGCGAGATCAAGGAGCTCCTCAAGGACCTCGGCATCGACGCGGCCTCGGTGCGCCGGGCGGCCATCGTCGCCTACGAGTCCGAGATGAACGTCATCATGTACGCCCGGGAGGCCCGCATGGACCTGACGGTCTCGCCCGGCAAGGTCCGCCTCGTCGTCGACGACCGCGGCCCGGGCATCCCCGACATCGCGCTGGCCCTGACCGAGGGCTACTCGACGGCCACGGCCGAGATGCGCGAGCTCGGCTTCGGGGCCGGCATGGGCCTGCCGAACATCAAGCGGAACGCCGACGACTTCGCCATCGACTCCACCGTGGGGCGCGGCACGCGCCTCGACATCACCATCCGGACGAACGGACATCTCAAGCCATGAGCGACACGCCCCCCCGCAACTTCCACGCCATCCACATCACCAGGGACAAGTGCATCGGCTGCGTCCACTGCCTGTCGGCCTGCCCGACCAGGGCCATCCGGGTCGAGGGCGGCAAGGCCCGCATCATCGACCAGCTCTGCATCGATTGCGCCGAGTGCCTGCGGGTCTGCCCCCACGACGCCATCCACTCCCACATGACATCGTTCGCCTCGCTCGAGGCCTTCGACTACAAGGTGGCCATCCCCTCGACCGTCCTCTACGGCCAGTTCGGGCCGACGGTCGTGCCCAACGAGATCCTCTCGGCCCTGCGCCGGGTCGGCTTCGACGAGGTCTACGACCTCAGCTCCATCTGCGAGCTCAACTGCGCCGCGACCGAGGAGTACCTCAACGAGCACCCCAGCCCGCGGCCGTACATCACCTCGACCTGCCCGGTCGTGGTCCGGCTCATCCAGCGCCGCTACCCGACCCTCTGCGCCCAGATCCTGCCCATCGAGCCGCCCCGCGAGATCGCGGCCAAGATCCTGCGGACCATCCTGCCGAAGTCCCTGGGCATCCCGGTCGAGCGCATCGGCATCATCCACATCACCCCCTGCCCGGCCAAGATGGTCTCGATCAACAGCCCGGCCACCCTGGCCAAGTCCTACCTCGACGGGGCCATCTCCATCCGGGACATCTTCCCCCAGATCCTCCAGGCCCTGCGCAAGAGCGAGGAGGACGCCCTCATGCGGCACCTCTTCCCGGAGACGCTCTTCAGCGGCATCGGCATGGGCTGGCCGCTCTCCGGAGGGGAGACGCGCGGCCTCAAGAGCCACCGGGCCGTGGCCGTCTCGGGCATCCGGGACACGATGCGCGTCCTCGACGAGGTCGAGGGCGGCCTGCTCCAGGACATCGACCTCCTCGAGTGCACGGTCTGCCCGGACGGCTGCGTCGGCGGGCCGCTCGGCGTCGAGAACCGCTTCCTCGCCAAGAGCCGGGTCATGGAGCTCGTCGCCGCGGCCGGCGAGCACGCCGTCGTCGACCAGAAGGACGTCAGCCGCCTCTACCACAGGAATTTCCTGTCCTTCGACCACCCCGTCTCCCCGACCGAGCCCCGTCCCCTCGACAAGGACGCCGTCAAAGCCATCCGCAAGGCCAAGCTCCGGGAGCGCGTCTTCGCGGAACTGCCGCTGAAGGACTGCGGCGTCTGCGGGGCGCCCGACTGCCGGACCCTGGCCGACGACATCGCCCGCGGCTACGCCCGGCTCGAGGACTGCCCTTTCGTCGCGTCCAAGCCCGAGCGGACGACCGACGCGTCCCGGAAAAAAGCCAAGGGCGGGCCCAAGACCGGGCCGAAGAAGAAGGAGAAGCCATGACCCTCGGCGATCTGGTCTCGCGCCTCGACCTGCGGGTGTTCACGCCCGGACCGGGCCTCGACCGGCCCGTCCTCGGCGGGTACTGCGGCGACCTCCTGTCGGACGTCATCGGCCGCGGCCGCAAGGGCGACCTCTGGCTGACCATCCAGGTCCACCCGAACGTCGTCGCCGTGGCCGTCCTCAAGGAACTGGCCGCGATCGTCCTGGTCAGCGGCCGTGAGCCAGCGGCCGAAACGGTCGAGCAGGCGGCCCGGGAGAAGGTGGCCGTTCTGGGGACGTCCCTGCCGTCGTTCGAGCTGGCCGGGCGTCTCCACGGGATGGGCCTCAAGGGGAGTTGATGGCCCTGAGGCGGGTCCGGGCCGACCTCCACATCCACACCTGCCTGTCGCCGTGCGGCGAGCTGGCCATGTCGCCGCGGGCCGTGGTCGAGCGGGCCCGGGCGGCCGGCCTCCACCTCATCGCCGTCACCGACCACAACACGACCCGCAACGCCGCCGCCGTCGCCGCGGCGGCCGCGGGCACGGGCCTGGCCGTCCTGCCCGGCATCGAAGTGACGACGGCCGAGGAGGTCCACATCCTGGGGCTGTTCGAGGCCGGGGCGGACCTCGGCCCGTTCCAGGCGGACATCGACGGCAACCTGCCCGACGTCCCCGCCAAGCGGAAGTTCGTCGAGGACCAGGTCGTCGTCGACGCCGAGGACTTCGTCACGGGCTTCGACCCCCGCTGCCTCTTCGGGGCGACGCTGTTCACGGTCGGCGAGACCGTCGCGCTCATCCACCGGCACGGCGGGCTGGCCGCGGCCTGCCACGTCGACCGGGAGGCCTTCGGCCTCGTCTCCCAGCTCGGCTTCATCCCGCCCGGCCTGGCCCTCGACGCCGTCGAGGTGTCGCCCCGCATGAGCGCGGCGGAAGCCGAGGCCCGCTTCGGGCCGTTCGCCCCGCACCCCATCGTCCGTTTCTCGGACGCCCATCGGCCGGAGGAGATCGGCGCGGCGGCGACGGACATCCTCGTCGAGGCCCCGACGCTCGCGGAGGTCCGCCTGGCCCTGGCCGGGCGCGACGGGCGCAAGGTCGTGGCGGCATGATGGAGGACCTGTCCCTCCACGTCCTCGACCTGGTCGAGAACGCGGCCGCGGCCGGCGCGAAGCGGGTCTCGGTCTCGATCTCCGAGAGCGCCGCGCGCGACCGGCTCGTCATCCGCGTCGCCGACGACGGCCGGGGGATGTCCGAGGCGGAGAGGGCCCGGGCCTTCGACCCGTTCTTCACGACGGGGAGGAAGCGGACGGGGCTCGGCCTGCCGCTCCTCGCCCACACCGCCGAAGCCTGCGGCGGCCGCGTCGCCCTCGATTCCGTCCCCGGGCGCGGCGCCCGCGTCGTCGCCGCCTTTCGGCTCGGCCACGTCGACCGGCCGCCGCTCACCCGCATGGCCTCGACGATGATGACCCTGCTGTTCGGCCACCCGGATCTGACGATGGCCTACCGGCACAGCCGTAACGGACGTTATTTCAGATATTTGCGAACAGGCCGCATGGCCGGAGCGCCCCTCCCTCCGGCCGACATCCTCCGCGCCGAGAGACGGCTGCGGGAGGGTCTGCGGCGGATCGGGGCGGACTGAGCGCGGTCAGCGCGGCGCGCCGCCCGGCGTCTTCTCGAGGCGCTCGAGCTCGGCCCGGGCCAGAGCCAAGTTGCGGGCGTCGTCCTTGGGGAACATCCGCAGGTACGACCGGAAGGCCGCCGCCGCGTTGACCGTGTCCCCGCTCTTCAGGTAGGCCACGGCCAGGTTGAAGGCCCCCGTCGGGGTCGGGGCTATCTCGACGGCCCGGCGCAGGAACGAGACGGCCCGGGCGAAGTCGCCGCGCATGGACGAGGCGATGCCGGCGTACTGGTAGAAGGCCTGCTCGTCCGGGAAGTCCCGGATGAGGCCCTCGTAGACGCCGACGGCATCCTCGAGCGATCCGGTCGTGGCCAGGTTGGCCGCCAGGCTCATCCGCAGGTGCCGGCTCTCCGGCTCGACGCGAAGGGCCCGCTCGTAATAAGCCCGGGCCTCGGGCTTCCGCCCGGTGGCGTCGAGGATGCCGGCCACGACCGTCAGGGCGTCGAGGCTCTCGGGATAGAGGACGAGGACCTTCTCCATGGTCTCCAGGGCCTCGCGGGGCTTGCCCGAGACGAGATAGGTGTGGCCGAGGCGGACGAGCAGGACGTCGGAGTCGGGGATGCGGGCCAGCCCCTCCCGGAGCGTCGCCAGGGCCCGGTCGAAGGCCCCCTGCCGGGCCTCGACGAGGGCCAGGTTGACGTAGCTCTCGGGCGAGTCCGGGATGTCCCGGACGACCTCGCGGTAGGCCGCCTCGGCCTCGGCGAACTTCTCCTCGGCCTCGAGGCGCTGGGCGTTCTGGAGCTTCGCGAGCAGGCCGATCCTGTCCTTGGGATCGGGCGGGGCCCCGGCCGCTCCGGCCGGCGCGAAGTTGACGTAGCCGAGTGACCGCAGGCGCTCGCGGACGGCGGCGTCGCCGCCCGCGGCCGCCGCTCCCCCCGTCGACGGGCCGGCCGCGAGGGCCAGGAGGGCCTGCTCGAGCCGGCGGGCCATGTCCGCGGCCCGGTCGCCGGAGGAGGCGGCCTGGTCCCGCGTCTCGCCGGGGTCGCCGGCGAGGTCGTAGAGCTCGGGCCGCGGCGCCTGGATGTATTTCCAGGGCCCCGAGACCAGGGCGACGAGCTCGGACCAGCCGAAGTTCTCGCGCGGGTAGAAGGTCTCGACGAGGGCGTCAAGATCGCCGCCCTCGCGGCCGCGCATCCTCGGCCCCAGGTCGCGGCCCGGCAGGCCGGCGGCCTCGGGGGCCAGGCCGAGCGCGCCGAGCACCGTCGGGGCGATGTCGACGAGCCGGACGGCGTCCTCGACGACGCGAGGCCGGGGGAACAGGCCGCGGTGGCGGACGATGAGGGGCACCCGGACGGTCTCCTCGTAGAGGAAGATGCCGTGGCCCATCTCGACCTTGTCCCCGAAACCCTCGCCGTGGTCCCCGGCGACGACGACGAGGGTGCGGTCCGCGAGGCCCTTGGCCTCCAGAGCGTCGAGAACGGCGCCGACGTAGCGGTCCATGTAGGCGACCTCGCCGTCGTAGGGCCGGCCGGCGAACTCCTCCTTATAAGGAGAGGGCGGATCGTACGGCAGGTGGGGGTCGTAGTAGTGGACCCAGGCGAAGAACCGGCTCGCGCCCGCGCCGTCGAGCCAGCGCGAGAACTTCGCGAAGGTCTCCTCGGCCCGCCGCTCCGCGTTGGCCCCCTTGAGGGGAGAGTCGGCCCGGAAAGTGTCCTCGTAGACGTCGAAGCCCCGGCTCAGGCCGAAGCGGGAGTCGACCGAGAAGGACGAGACGAACGCGGCCGTGGCGAAGCCCTTGGCCTTGAGGACCTCGGCCAGGGTCCGGAAGCGGGGCCCGAGGCCGCCGCCGTTATTGCGGACGCCGTGCGTCGCGGGATAGAGGCCGGTCAGGACGGTGCAGTGCGAGGGCAGGGTCAGGGGCGCGGGCGCGTAGGCCCGGGCGAACCGGACGCCCTCGGCAGCCAGGGCGTCGAGGCGAGGCGTGCGGGCCGGGGCGTAGCCGTAGGATCCCAGCCGGTCGGCCCGGGTCGTGTCGAGGGTGATGAGGAGGACGTTGAGTTCGGCGGGATCGACGGCCGGACCGCCCGGGGCGGGCTTCAGGACGAGGAAGCGGAGGGCCAGCCCGAGACCGGCCAGGAGGGCGACCGCCCCGAGGACGAGGGGCAGCCGGCGGCTTTTCTTGGGAGGGATCTTGCGGCTCATGGGGACCCCTACAGGATAAGGGATTCCCGGCATTAGTCAAGAAAAGAGCCCGCCCCCCTCGCGGGGGGCGGGCTCCGGTGCGCTGCTAACGAACGCGCGGAACGGTCAGAAGGAGAGCTTGACGCCCAGCCGGGCCGTCCAGGGAGCGAAACGGGACGACCACCAGTTGTACGCGGGGTGCGTGTCGCCCTCGTCGGCCGTGTAGGTCGGGTAGTTCACGGCGAAGTCGCCGCTGAGGATCTCGTCGTCGTACCCGGAATAGCCGTCGAGGTTGAATTCAGAGATCCGGTTCTGGATGGTCTTGGTGTTGGTCACGTTGTCGACCTGGAAGTTGATCGAGGCCCGGTACTTGGCGCCGAGCTTGACCGTGTAGTCGAGATAAAGGTTGGCCCAGAACGTGAACGGCAGCCGGCCCATATCGCCGCGGCCCTCGGGATAGAAGTACTTGCCGTTGTAGTAGAGCTTGGTCGTCAGGGGCAGGCCGCTGCGGCCGTAGGCGGTCACGCCGACGGTCAGGCCGAACGGGAAGTAGTAGGAGCCGTAGGCCTTGAAGTAGTGGGTGCGGTCCTGGGGCAGGGGCCCGTCGAGGACGTTGCCCAGGGCGTCGTAGCCCATAAACCAGCGATCGTAGTCCTGCTCGACGTTGGGGCCGAGCCGGCCGCCCTCGTCGGAACTGGCCAGGCCGGTGTAGCTGCCGGTGACCCGGCTCCAGGTGTAGTTCACGCCGCCCTGCCAGTTGTCGCTGAACTTCTTCTCCAGGGAGACGTTGACACCCCAGTACTCGCGGGTGGCCTTGGGGCAGCGCCAGTAATCGTCGGAGAACAGGCCGCCCTCGGAGACCGGCCGCGAAACGCCGAAGCCGGGGTTGGTGACGTAGAACTGTTGTTCGAGGGTCTCGCCGTCCCAGACGTAGACGCCGACGTCCTCGATGGTCCGGATGAGGTGCTTCTGGACGAGGCGGACCGATAGGGACAGGTCCTCCATGAGCTTCTTCTCGGCGCCGAAGGAGATCTCCCGCTGGGCCGTCGGCTTGAGGTCGGGATCGACCCGGTCGAACGACGGGGGCAGGAAGTCGACGGTGCCGGCGTAGGTGCCGCCGGCGCCCTGGCTAGCAGCGTCGGCAAGGTCGCCGCTGGCCGCGATGAGCCGCCAGTCGAGGACGTTGAGGGAGTAGTAGTCCTGTTTCCGCTTCCAGCCGCCGAAGGTTAGCTCGGCCATGTACAGCTTCATGACGTCGTAGTAGATGCCGAAGCTGCCGAAGATCTTGAGGCTGGAGTCGCCGAAGACGTCGTAGACGACGCCGAAGCGGGGGGCCAGCATCTGGCCGAAGTCGAAGTTGACCGGCTTGGCGTTATAGCCCACGTAAGACGTGTCGTCGGTCATGGCCGGGATGTACTGGTTCTCCGTCCGCAGGCCGAAGTTGACGGTCAGCTTGCCGCCGATCGTCCAGGAGTCCTGGACGTAGGCGGACCAGTTGTTGGCGTGGATGTTCCAGACGCCGCCGTAGGGGGAGGTGAAGGAGCCGCGGACGTAGTAGTAGCCGTACTGGCCGTAGTAGGGACTGTCGACGGCGGCGCCGCGGCCGACCGGGAAGCCCAAGCCGGTGTAGGTCCGGCCCCAGTACAGCCAAACGCGCGGATGGGTCGAGGCGTCGAGGACGTCCTCGTGGAGGTAGGCGTAGCCGACGCCGGCCTTGAAGGAGTGCTCGCCGCCTGCGCTGAGATAGAACGTGGCGTCGAGGTTGTTGCTGACCTTCTCCGTCATGTACTTCTGGGTTTCGAAGTAGTTCCAGGTCGTGGCGTAGCCGCCCGAATGGACGAGGTCCGGGTTGGCGACGTAGAAGGGATCGCTGGCGTAGATCGAGTTGGAATACGGGAAATAATAGGTCGAGCCGTCGGGCGGCAGGATCTGCTGGTTGTTCTCGTTCTGCCGGTGCCAGCCGGCGCGATAGCTCAGGAGGCCGTTGTTGCCGAGGGAGTAGTCGGCGGTCAGGGCGGCCGTCCAGTTGGGGTAGTCCATGCCCTCGAGGTTGTACTCGTACTCGCTGTCGTCGGTGCCGGTGATGCTGGGCAGGGTGCCCCGGTACTTGGTGAAGTTGTTGAGGAAGCTGGCCGACACACGCAAGTTGGCGAACGGCGAGGCGGTCAGCTTGACGGACCCGTTGTAGCCGTAGTTGCGCTCGCGGAAGGTCGAGAACGGACCTTCGCGGAGGTTGAAGTCGCGCTCGGCCTCGGTCCGGTCGTAGCCGACGTTGACCGAGGTGAAGAACCACAGCTTGTCCTTGATGATGTAGCCGCCGAGGCTGAAGATGCCCTCGAAGCGGTCGTAATTGTCCCGGTCGCGGCCGTCGCGGAAGTACTGGGTGTCGTTGTTCCAGTACTCGTAGAGGTAGTCGTCCTCGGGATTGGTGCGGAGGTAGTCCCGGGCGTAGCCCCGCATGAGCCGGGTGTTGTTCTCATAGTAGCCCATGAGGTCGCCGTGGAACTCGTTGCCGCCGGTCCGGGAGATGACGTTGACGACGCCGCCCATGGAGCCGCCGAACTCGGCGTTGTAGCCCGAGGCCGTGACCTTGACCTCGTCCAGGAGCTCGAGGACGACGTTCTGGCCCTTGACGCCCAGGTGGAAGTCGGTGATGTCGGCGCCGTCGACGTAGAACATGTTCTCGGCGCCCGACGCGCCGTCGACCGAGATGCCGCCGGTGATGCTCTCGTTCTGGACGCCGGGGATGGTGCTGATGAGCGAATCGAAGGACCGGCCGCGGGGCAGGGCCAGGTAGGTCTCCTTGGTCATGGTCTGGCCCTTGACCGTGCTCTTGACGTCGATGAGGGGCGATTCACCGACGACGGTGACCGATTCCTCGATCGTCGCCTCCTGCATGGTCACGTTGAGGGCCAGCGTTTGGGACAGCTCGAGGAGGATGTTCTGCCGGACCAGGGTCTTGAAGCCCTGGAGGGCGAACGTGATCTCGTAGGTCCCGGAGGGGAGGGCCATAAGCCGGTAGACGCCGTCCGCGTCGGTCACGGTCGAGGCCGCCCCGACGAGCTTGGGACTGACCGCCTTGACCGAGACGCCGGGGAGCGGGGCGCCCTGGCCGTCGACGACCCGGCCGGCGATCCGCCCTTCCTGCGTCATCTGCCCGAGGGCCAGCCCGGCCGTCGACAAACACGCGATGAGGACGAAAACGAACAATCTTTTTTTCATCGGTCCTTCGTACCTCCTCTGAATATCCAGTCTGGGTTGGGTCCTTGGCGAACCGTCGCGGTTCACCGCGCCTCTTGTTCTTGTGTCGGTGGGCTCTGAGTCATCGTCCTCCTCAGCGATCGGTGGGTCTGCGGGGCGCCCGTTTCGGGACCGCGCCGGTCCTGGCGACGAGCGAAAGGACCACTCCCCGGAGGACCAAGGGTAGAACCTCCGGAGAGGTCTTGTCAAGACTCTCGATAGGGGTGATGGCCCTCATTCGAGATCGGGCTCCTTCGGGTCGACGTTGATGGGGTCGTACCGCGGATTGACGGCGGAGGACACGACGACGAAGGTCTCGGCCCTCTCGATCATCTGGACCTTCGAGAGCTTGGCCATGAAGAATTCCTGGTACTCGTCGATGTCCCGGACGTTGACCTTGATGAGGTAGTCGATCCGCCCGGTCAGGAAATAGATCTCTTCGATCTCCTCGAGCTGCTGGAGGCGCTCCTCGATGCGCTGATAGGCCTCCTGGCTGTGGAGGTGCTTGACCTGCAGGGCGAGGAAGCAGGTCAGGCCCCGGCCGAGCTTCTTCTTGTCGAGGATCGCCTTTTGGCCCTGGATGATGCCGTTCGACCGGAGCTTCCGGACCCGCTCCAGGGTCGCCGGCGGGGAGAGCTTGATCTTCTGGGCCAGGGCGGAGTTGGAGATCTTGCCGTCTTCGTACAGGATCTTCAAGATCCCCTTATCATATTCGTCAAACTTCATGTTATTAGGAATATTATGCGGCTCGAAACCTCATTGTCAAGCAAAAAAGCAATAACTCAGCCATATTGCTTTAATAATGTTAGGGGTTCGTCCCGCCGCGGCCGATCGGGCCGGCGGGCGAACGGGCCGGGTCAGCTGATCTCGCCGGTCAGATAGGCCTTCGTCCGCGGGTCCTTGGGCGCGGCGAAGACCTCGGCCGCGGGGCCCTGTTCGACGAGCTCGCCGAGGTAGAGGAAGGCGATGTGGTCGGCGATGCGCCGGGCCTGGCGCAGGATGTGGGTGACCACGACGACGGTGTAGTCGCGCTTGAGCTCCGTCAGCCGGCGCTCGACGTTCTGGCTCGACTGGGGGTCGAGGGCCGAGGTCGGCTCGTCGCCGAGGATGATCTCCGGCTCGACAGCCAGGCCCCGGGCCAGGCAGAGGCGCTGCTGCTGGCCGACCGACAGGCCCGAGGCCGGCTCGCGCAGGCGGTCCTTGACCTCGTCCCACAGCCCGGCCAGCCGGAGGTAGTGCTCGACCCGGCGGTCGAGGTCGCCCTTGCCGGCCAGGCCGTGCAGGCGCGGGCCGTAGGCGACGTTCTCGTAGATCGACATGGGCAGGACCTGGGGCCTCTGGGACAGCAGCCCCATCTTCTTGCGGACGGCGGTGACCTCGACCCGGGGGCCGTAGATGTCCTCGCCGTCGACGAGGACGCGGCCCGCGACCCGGGCCCCGTCGGCCGTGTCGAGCAGCCGGTTGAGGGCGCGCAGGAGCGTCGACTTGCCGCAGCCGGAGGGACCGATGATGACCGTGACGCGGCGGGCCGGGATGTCGAGATCGACGGACTTGAGGACCTGGAGCCCGCCGTACCAGACGCTGAGGCCGCGGATGCTGAGGGGAGGCTCTCCGTTCATGGGCGTCCGTCCTTTACTTGACGACATGGCGGTCGGCCTTTCGGCTCAGGACCCGGCCGGCCAGGCTGATGAGCAGGATGATCAGGGTCAGGACCGCGGCCGAGGCGTAGGCCCGCTGCTGGACCTCGGGGAAAGGCGTGCCCAGCTGGAAGAAGATGGCCAAAGGCAGGGTGGCGGCCGGGTCGGCCAGCGAGGCCGGGACGCGGTCGGTGAAGCCGGCCGTGAACAGGACCGAGGCGGCGTCGCCGATGCCCCGGCCGAAGGCCAGCAGGACGCCGGTCAGGATGCCCGGGGCGGTCTGCCGGACGACGACCTTCAGGGCCGTCTCGAAGCGGGTCGCGCCGAGCGAGGCCGAGGCCTCCTTGAGCTCGCGGGGCACCAGGCGCATGACCTCGTCGATGGCCCGGCACATGATCGGGAACTCCAGCAGGGCCACCGTCAGGATGCCGGCCAGGAGCGAGGCCCGCAGGCCCAGGGCCAGCATGACGACGAAGCCGAAGGCGCCGTAGACGATGGACGGCACGCCCCACAGGACGTCGAGGAAGAAGCGCGTCCAGACGGCCGTCTTGGACGACCTTCCTTTGTAGACGTTGAGATAGAGGGCCAGAGGCAGGCTGAGCAGGAAGGCCAGGGCGGTCGCGCCGAGGCCGAGGGAGAGGGAGCCGGCCACGGCGTTGAGGATGCCGCCTTCCCGGCCCAGGTAGAAGCCGCCGCGCGGCGTCCGGGTCAGCATGGACAGGCTCAGCGCCGGCAGGGACTTCCAAAGGATGGCCCCGAGGATGACCAGGAGCGACAGGAGGACCGCGGCGGCCGAAGCCGCGGCCAGGACGCGCCAGACCCGGTCGACCCGCTTGCGGCGGCGCAGGCGGCGGCCGGCGTCCGCGCTCACCGCGCCCTCCGCTCGACACGGACGAGGATGGCCCGGGCCAGGACGTTGAAGCCCAGGACGATGACCATGAGCACGAGGGCGGCCGTCATGAGGGCGGCGTCGTAGCGGGGCACGGACATCATCTCGCCGTAGTTGTTGGCGATGAGGGCCGGCAGGGGGTAGCCGGGATCGAACAGGGAGCGGGGCACGGCCGGGACGTTGCCGACGACCATGAGCACGGCCATGGTCTCGCCGAAGGCCCGCGAAAAGCCCAGGACGGCGGCGGCCAGGATGCCCGGGGCGCCCTTGCGCAGGACGACCCGGCGGGTCGTCTCCCACTTCGTCGCCCCGAGCGACAGGGAGGCGTCCCGGAGGGAGCGGGGCACCGCGGTGAAGACCTCGAGGGTGACGTGGATGATGGTCGGGAAGGACATGACGGCCAGGACGATGCCCCCCGCCAGGATGCTGTAACCGGACGAATAGACGCCGGCCAGCGGGGCCAGGACGCCGGAGACGAAGGGCACGACGAGGAGGACGCCCCAGACGCCGTAGACGACCGAGGGCAGCCCGGCCAGGAGGTCGACCACGGGCTTGGCCGCCTCGCGGACCCGGCGCGGGGCGTATTCGGACAGGTAGACCGCGGCCAGGATGGAGACCGGCACGGCCAGGACCATCGCGGTCACGGTCACCCAGACCGTCCCGGCGATGAAGGCCAGGAGCCCGAACTCGCCCTTGACCGGGTGCCAGGCGGGCGAGAACAGCAGCTTCGAGAGCGGCGCGACGCCGAGGATGGCCCGGGACTTGAGGAACAGCCCAATGACGATGACGACGACCAGGAGCCCCGGCAGGGCGGCCACGAGGCCCGTCGCCCGCCGGGCCAGGGCGTCCTTGGCCGTCCTCATTTTCTCCCCGCGCCCGCGCGGACCGAGGCCAGGCCCGCGGCGATGCGGTCCGGGCCGACGGCGATGTAGCCCATCTCGCCGACGTATCTCTGGCCCTCGACGAGGACCCACTCGAGGAAATCGGCCAGCAGGGGCCGGGAGGGAGCGCCCTTGACGACGAAATAGAGATCGCGCGCGGGCGGCGAGGGGTAGACGCCGGCGGCGATGGCCCGGGTCAGGTCATCGCGGGTCGCGTAGACCCGTTCGGCCGGTTCGAGGGCGCCGCTCCGGTCGAGGTCGAGGGGACCGACGGCCAGGCCGGCCACGGGGACCAGGGTCTTGGCGTCGTAGGCGAAGTTGACGTTGTTGAAGCCGACGGCCAGCGGATCGCGCCGGACGGCCTCGGCCAGCCCCGGGTCGCCGTAGACGCCGACGCCGCCCAGGTCCTCCTGGTGGCCGCCGAGGTAGGCGGCCCAGGTCTCCGCGGCGCCGCAGGCGTCCGAGCGGGTGAAGACGTGCAGGGGCGTCCGGCCCTTCCGTCCCAGAAGCTCCTCCCAGGTCGTGACCGTCCGGCCGATCCAGACGGCGGCCAGGTCTTCCTTGCGCAGGCCGCGGCGGAGGATCTCGTCGAGGAACGGGTTCTTGCGGCTGAGGGTGACGACGACGGCGTCCTTGGCCACCGCCAGGGGGACGGCGCCCTTCGACAGCTCGGCCGGATTGATCTCGCGCGAGACCATGCCGATGTCGACGACGCCGGCCAGGGCGTCGGCGATGCCCTTGCCCGCCCCGCCGGCCTGGACGTCGATCGAGACGCCCGGGCGGACCTTCTGGTACTCTTCCTGCCAGCGGATAGCCAAGGGATAGAGGGCCCAGGCGCCGGAGAGGGACAGGCTGCCCCGGACGGCGGGCGCTGTCTTCTGGGGTGGACCGGGGGCGGCCGGGACGGCCGTCGCGGCCGCGAGGCCGAGGAGGAGGGCGAGACCGAGGGAGGTCGGGGCGCGGCGCGTCATGGCCGGCCTCCCCTCTTGCCCGCGCCGGGGACCGCGGGCGCGCTCTTGCGCACGAGGTCGGCGAACGTCGTCCGCTCGAGGATCTCGGCCACCGCGTCGCGGACGTCCTTCCACAGCCAGCGCAGGCCGCAGGTGCCCTCCATGGGGCAGGGCTCGTGGGCCATGACGCTGACGCAGTCGATGGGGGCCAGCGGGCCGTCCATGACCCGGATGACCTCGGCGACGTTGATCTTGTCGGGAGGCTTTGCGAGTACGTAGCCGCCCTTCTGGCCCTTGCGGCTCTTGAGGTAGCCGGCCCGCTTCAGGAGAAGCAGGATCTGCTCGAGGAAGCGGGGCGGGATCTCTTGTGCCTCGGAGATCTGCCGGCTGTGGACGGGTCCGCCGTCGTACCGCCGCGAGAGCTCCAGCATGGCCCGGCTGGCATATTCGCCCTTGGTCGAAAGCCGCATCGCGCCTCCTCGCCCCCGGGACCCGGGCCTTTCCGGACCGTGTCCCGGACTGTTAGTTGACTAACTCAATAGACTTAGTCATTTAACACCCTCGGGACCTGTCCTGTCAAGTGTTTTGGCGTTCGGCCCGGCGAGCCGGGTCGTCTACCGCTTGAACGTCGCGCGGCCGGAGAAGACGGCCTTCGAGCCCAGCTCCTCTTCGATGCGCATGAGCTGGTTGTACTTCTCCACCCGCTCGCCGCGGCACGGCGCCCCGGTCTTGATCTGGCCGGTGCCCATGGCCACGCTGAGGTCGGCGATGAAGCTGTCGACGGTCTCCCCGCTGCGGTGGGAGATCATGGCCGTCCAGCCGGCCTCGCGGGCCATCTCGATGGCGGCCACGGTCTCGGTCAGGGTGCCGATCTGGTTGAGCTTGATGAGGACCGAATTGGCCGACTTCTCGGCGATGCCCCTGGCCAGGCGCTTGACGTTGGTGACGAAGAGGTCGTCGCCCACGAGTTGGACGCGGTCCCCGATGGTCTTCTGGAGCAGGGCCCAGCCCTCCCAGTCGTCCTCGGCCAAGCCGTCCTCGATGGAGACGATGGGGTAGCGGCCGACCCAGTCCTCGTACATCCGGACCATGTCGGCGGCGCCGACCTTCTTGCCTTCGGTCCGCAGGTTGTAGACGCCGTCCTCGTAGATGCTGGAGACGGCGCCGTCGAGGACGATGGCGATGTCGGCGCCGGGCCGGTAGCCGGCCTTCTCGATGGCCCTGATGATGTTCTCGACCGCGTCCGCGTTGCGCTTGAAGGCCGGGGCGAAGCCGCCCTCGTCGCCGACGCCCGTGGAGTAGCCGCCCGCCTTGAGGACGCTCTTGAGGGCGTGGTAGGTCTCGGCGCCCCAGCGCAGGGCCTCGCGGAAGCTCGGCGCCCCGACGGGGGCGATCATGAACTCCTGGAGGTCGGTGCTCTGCCAGTTGGCGTGGACGCCGCCGTTGAGGATGTTGAACATCGGCACGGGCAGGAGGTTGGCCGCGTCCCCGCCGAGATAGCGGTAGAGGGGCATCTTCTTCGAGGCGGCCGCGGCCCTGGCTACGGCCATGCTGACGCCGAGGATGGCGTTGGCACCCAACTTGCTCTTGAACTCCGTGCCGTCCACGGCCAGCATGGCCTTGTCGACGGCAGCTTGGTCGAGGGCGTCGAGCCCCCGGACGGCCGCGGCGAGCTCGCCGTTGACGTGCCCGACGGCCTTGAGGACGCCCTTGCCGAGGTAGCGGGCCTTGTCCCCGTCGCGAAGTTCCAGGGCCTCGTAAACGCCGGTCGAGGCGCCCGAGGGCACGCCGGCCCGGCCGAACGAGCCGTCCGACAGGGTGACCTCGACCTCGACGGTGGGATTGCCGCGGGAATCGAGGATCTCGCGGGCGTGGATCGTGCTTACGGATGCGGACATGGTGTTCCTCCTGGCGGACGCGCCGAGTCATTCTATCAGAGAGGGACCGCGATTGACAACCTCCCCGGCCGATGCTACAAAGGCGCCATGGACATCCTCGCGACCCTTCTCAAGCTCGTCCTGGCCATCGCCTTGGGCGGGCTCATCGGCCTCGAGCGGGAGGCCAGCCAGAAGCCGGCCGGCTTCCGGACCAACATCCTCGTCTGCGTCGGCTCGACCATGATGATGACCCTGGCCGTGCTCCTGGTCCAGGGCAAGGGCGGATCGCCCGACACCCTCGTCCGCATGGCCGCGGGGGTCATCACGGGAATGGGCTTCCTCGGCGCGGGCACCATCCTGCAGGCCCGCGGCACCATCGCCGGGCTGACCACGGCCTCGACGCTCTGGCTCGTCGCCGGCCTGGGCCTGGTCATCGGCGCCGGCTACTACGTGCCGGCCCTGATCTTCACCGCCCTGACCATCACGACCCTGCTCCTGTTCGGCAAGATCGAGGCCTCCTACCTCCACAAGTCGCAGTTCCACTACCACCTCAAGGCCAAGGCCCGGCCCTACATCCTGTCGAGCCTGCGCAAGCTGGCCCTCCACCACGGCGTCCGGCTCGAGCGCCTGGCCATGAAGCAGGAGGGCGCCTCCTACCTGTTGACCTTCGCCTTCTCGGCTTCCGAAGAGAAGGAGCAGGAGTTCAACCAGGGCCTGCTCGAGCTGGCCGACATCGAAGAGCTCAAGATTGACTGAGCGCCGCCTCCTTCTGGCCACGGGCAACGCCGGCAAGGTCCGCGAGATCCGCCGCGCCCTCGAAGGCCTGGACCTCGCCGTCGTCGGCTTGGACGAAGCCCCGCCGGCGCCGGCGCCGGCGGAAAGGGGCCGGACCTTCGCCGCAAACGCCCGGGCCAAGGTCCTCTATTACAGCCGCCTCTGGCCCGGCCCGGTCCTGGCCGAGGACTCGGGCCTCGAGATCGAAGCCCTGGACGGCGCGCCCGGCGTCCGCTCGGCCCGCTTCTCGGCCCCCCGGCCGTCGGACGCCAAGAACAACCGCAAGGTCCTCCGGCTCCTGGCCGCCGTCCCGCCTCGGGGACGCAAGGCCCGGTTCGTCTGCGTCATGGCCCTGGCCGCCGGCGGCCGGGTCGTGGCCGAGTTCCGGGGCCAGGTCCGGGGCCGGATCGCGCTCGAGCCCCGCGGCGAGAACGGCTTCGGCTACGATCCCCTCTTTTATTACGCGCCTCTCCGCAAGACCTTCGCCGAGCTCCCTCCCGACGCCAAGAACGGCGTCAGCCACCGCGGCCGGGCCGTCCGCAAACTGCGGGCCTTCCTCGAGCGGAAGAGGGAGGCCCTGTCCGGGGCCCGGCCGGACAGGGCCCGGACGGTCACTTCGGCGCGCTCTCGGCGCCCACGGTGATCAGGTCCTTGATCTGCTCGTAGACCTTCTCGCCGATCCCCTGGACCTTCATGATCTCCTCGACCTTCTTGAAGTTCCCGTTCTTGGTCCGGAAGTCGACGATCCGCTGGGCGACCTTGGGCCCGATCCGGGGCAGGGTCTCGAGGTCCGAGGCCGGGGCCGTGTTGATGTTGACCTTGGCCTTGGGCGCGCCCGACTGGGCGTAGGCCGGCGCGAACGCGACGGCCAGGACGGCCGCCGCCAGGGCCAGCGCCAGGGCCCGGTGCTTGGTGGTGAACATGATGAGGACTCCTTTCGCGGAGTCCCGATGCGCCCTTCGTGCCACACCCGTCCCGTCCTCTCTTCCTTTGTTTTGTGCCGGTTACGGGGGAGCCGGCGGCGCGCCCGTCAAGCGCCGTGGACGGAAAGGGCGCTCTCCGGGAACTCCGGTTGACCTACGGGTCAGGCGACGGGGCCGCCGCCCGGGCTCAGGACCGGGGATGGCTCTTCTTGTAGACCGTGAGCAGCTGCTGGAGGTCGACGTGGGTGTACTTCTGGGTCGTGGCCAGGCTGGCGTGGCCCAGGAGCTCCTGGATGACGCGCAGGTCGGCGCCCCGCCCGAGGAGGTGGGAGGCGAAGGAGTGGCGCAGGGAATGGGGGCTGATCTTGCGGGCCACGGCCGTCCGGCGGATGCACTTGCGGACCATCCGCTGGACCGACCGCGTCGTCAGCCGGCCGCCGCGGTAGTTCAGGAAAAAGGCCCGGCCGTCCCCGCCGTCCTTCAGGAGCCCGGGCCGGGCCCGGCGGTAGTCCTCCAGGGCCGCCAGGGCCTTGCCGCCGAAGGGGACGATGCGCTCCTTCTTGCCCTTGCCGCGGACCCGCACCAGTCGCTCCCCGAAGTGGAGGTCGTCCGGCTCGATGCCGACGAGCTCCGAGACGCGGACCCCGGTCGCGTAGAACAGCTCCAGGATGGCCCGGTCGCGCAGGTCGAGGGGGTCGTCCGAGCGGGGCAGGTCGAGCAGGGCGGCCGTCTCGTCCTCGGACAGGAACGAGGGCACGCGCTTCTCCTGCCGCGGCGTCGCCAGCAGGGCGGCCGGGTTGTCGGCCAGCCACTTCTTGCGGACGGCGAAGGCGTAGAAGGAGCGCAGGGCGGCCAGCTTGCGGCCGACGGTCGTCTTGCGGCGCTTCAGCTCGTGGAGCTCGGCCAGGAAGCCGCGCAGGACGACGTTGCCGGCCCGGTCCCAGCGGACCTCCCGCTCCTTGAGGTAGGCCGCGACCTGGCGAAGGTCGCGTCCGTAGCCGGCGACGGTGTGGGGCGAGGCGTTCTTCTCGTGCCTCAGGTAGTCCAGGAACTCAGCGATTTCCCTGTCCATCGCCGCCGTCCGTCCCCGACGGCCCCTCCGGCCCGGCCGGGGCCGCCGCGTCCGTCCCAGCCGGACCGGCGGCGGGGGCGCCGCCCTCGGCCGCCTTGTCCCAGATCTTGTCCCGGGGCGCCGCTTCCTTGAAGGCGCACTTCTCGGTCTTGCAGTGGATGTAGGGCTCGCCCTTGATGAGGTTCTTCTTGTAGAGGATCTTGGCCCCGCAGAGCGGGCAGGCCCGGTCGACGGGCTCGTCCCACGAGGCGAAGGTGCACTTCGGGTAATGGCTGCAGCCGAAGAAGAGCTTGCCCTTGCGGGTCTTGCGGCGCAGGATCTTGCCGCCGCAGCCGAGCGGGCAGGCGATGCCCGTGTCCTTGACGTCCTTCTTGATGTACTTGCACTTGGGGTAGCTCGAGCAGGCCACGAAGGGCCCGAAGCGGCCGAACTTCTGCTCGAGCGGCGAGCCGCACTCGGGGCACTTCTCGTCGAGGGGCTTGGACTCCCGCTTGTCCAGGCTCTCGCGGAATTTGCACTCGGGGTAGGCGGAGCAGGCCTTGAAGCGGCCGAACCGGCCGCCCTTGACGACCAGGGCCGCGCCGCACTTGGGGCATTTCTCGTCGAGCGGGATGCCCGTCTGCTTGACGCCCTCGGTCTCGCCGCCGGCCTTGAGGTAGGTCTCGAGCAGGGCGTAGTACTCCTTGAGGCTGTCGACGCCCTTGCGGGCGCCCTCGGAGATCTGGTCGAGCTCCTCCTCCATGTGGGCGGTGAACTTGTATTCCATGAGCTTGGCGAAGTGCTTGACCAGGAAGTCGGTGACGTACATGCCCAGCTCGGTCGGCCGGAACTTGCCCTCCTCCTTGACGACGTAGGTCCGGCTCTGGATGGTGGCGATCGTCGGGGCGTACGTGCTCGGCCGCCCGATGCCCCGGGCCTCCAGCTCCTTGACCAGCGTGCCCTCGGTGAAGCGGGCCGGCGGCTCGGTGAACTTCTGCTTCATCTCGAGCTCGAGGAGCTTGAGCGTCTCGCCCTCGGCGGCCTTGGGCAGGACTTCCTTGTCCCCGCCTCCGTTGGGCCAGACGGCCAGGAAGCCGTCGAACTTGACGACCTCGCCCTTGGCCTGGAAGAGGTAGCGGCCGCAGGAGATGTCGAAGGCCGTCTCCTCGACTTTGGCCGGGGCCATCTGCGAGGCGATGAACTTCCGCCAGATGAGCTTGTAAAGGTCGTACTCCTCCTTCTTGAGGAAGGGCTTGACCTTCTCGGGCGTCAGCTCGACGTGGGCCGGCCGGATGGCCTCGTGGGCGTCCTGGGTCTTCTTCTTGCTGACGTAGACGTTCGGCTTGGCCGGGACATAGGGGGATCGGTGTCCGTCGGAAGTCTCGGGAGGGGCCGGGAGATCGGCCGTTTTGGCCGGGCCGACGGTCGCGGGGTAACTCTGCTCGATGAAGGCCCGGGCCGCGGCTTGGGCCGTGTCCGAGACGCGGAAGGAGTCGGTACGCATGTAGGTGATGAGGCCGGTCTGGCCGAGCTCGCCGATGGGCATGCCTTCGTAGAGCTTCTGGGCCACGAACATCGTCTTCTTGACCGGGAAGCGCAGCAGCCGGAAGCCGTCCTGCTGGAGAGTGCTGGTGATGTAGGGCGGGCCGGGATGTTTGAGCTTGGGCTTGATCTGGACCTTGTCGAGGACGAACGGCGCCCGTTCGCACTCTTCGCGGACGATCCTGGCCTGCTCGGCGTTGGCGATCTTGGCCTTCTTGCCCTCGATCTTGGTCAGGGCGGCCTTGAAGGCCGGCGGCTCGGCGGCCTCGAGACGGGCCGCGACCGGCCAATACTCCTCGGGCTGGAAGGCCTTGATCTCCTTCTCCCGGTCGACGATCAGCCGCAGGGCGACGGACTGGACCCGCCCGGCCGACAGGCCCCGGGCGATCTTCTTCCAGAGCAGCGGGCTGATACGGTAGCCGACCAGCCGGTCGAGGACGCGGCGGGTCTGCTGGGCGTCCAGCAGGTTGAGGTCGACCTGGCCCAGCCGCTCGAAGGCGGCCTTGACGCCCTCCTCGGTGATCTCGTGGAAGGTGGCCCGGACGATGTTCGGGTTGTCCTCGCCGAGGAGCTGGCTGAGGTGCCAGGAGATGGCCTCGCCCTCGCGGTCGGGGTCGGCGGCCAGGATGACCCGCTCGCTCTCCCGGGCCGCCTTGCGCAGCTCGGCCACGATCTTCTTCTTGTCGGGGATGACCTCGTAGGTCGGCTCGAAGTCCTTCTCGACGTCGACCCCCAGCTTCTTCTTGGGCAGGTCGCGGACGTGGCCCATCGAGGCCTTGACCGTGAAGTCCTTGCCCAAATAATGGTTGACGGTCTTGGCCTTGGCCGGCGATTCGACGATGACGAGTGATGTCCCCAATTACATTCTCCTCTGGAACTCTTTCCCGGGCCGCTGGACGACGGCGCCCTTCAGCTCGAGGCCGAGCAGGAGCGCCAACAGGACGGGGACGGCCAGGCCCGTCCGCTCGGCCAGCTCGTCGACCGGCGTGGACGCGTCGACGGCCAGCTCGTCCAGGAGCCGGCGCTCGTCCCGGCTCAGAGAAGCGGCGCTATTCTCCTCTTTCCCGCCGTCCCGCGCAAGGAGAATCTCCCCCCACGGCGACGGCAGGGCCTCGGCCACGTCCTCCCAAGACCCGACCGGGCGGGCGCCCTCGCGGATGAGGGCGTTGGGCCCGACGCTCAGCTCGGAGGTCACGTTGCCCGGGACGGCCATGACCTCGCGGTCCTGGGACAGGGCCAGGTGGGCCGTGATGAGCGAGCCGCTCTTGCGGGCCGCCTCGACCACGACCAGGCCCAGGGCCAGGCCGCTGATGATCCGGTTGCGGACGGGGAAGTGCTCCGCGAGCGGCGGGGTGCCGAGGGCGTACTCCGACACGACCGCCCCCCGCCCGGCGATGTCCCGGGCCAGGGCGCGGTTCTCCCACGGGTAGATGACGTCCAAACCCGAACCGAGCACGGCCACCGTCCTCCCTTGGCGAAGAGCCCCCCGATGGGCGCAGGCGTCGATGCCCGCGGCCAACCCGCTGACGACCACACAGCCGCGGCCGGCCAGGTCGGCGGCCAGCCGTTCGGCGACGGCCCGCCCGTAAGGGGTGGGCCGCCGGGCCCCGACGACGGCCACGGCGGGAATCCCAAGCGCCTCCGGATCGCCCTCGCAGAACAGGACGAAGGGAGGGTCGAAGATCTCTTTCAGACGGCCCGGGTATCCCGGGTCCGCCAAGGTCAAGAGAGTATACGCTTTCCCCGCCGTTTTTTCCAATTCCCGGGCCGCCGCCTCGAGGGCCCGGCCCGAGACGACGGCCTCGACCGCCCCGGGATCCAGGCGGAGGCCGTCGAGATCGGCCCGGCCGGCCCGGAAGACGCCGGCGACGTCGGGGAACCGCCCCAGGAGCCGCCGGGCGGCGGCCGACGGCCCGTGGAACAGGAGATGCAGGGCCAGCCAGCACAGGTCCCGGTCGCTCACGGCCTCCTCCGCCTCTTAAGGACGCCCGGCGAGCCCGATTTGTCCCAGGACTTCGGTCATAAAATCATTCCTCTCGAGCGAGCGAAGGGGATTGTCCTCGCAGGTCCCCGTTGCTGGAGGAGGGGCGGCAGGGAGCGGAGCCTGCGCAGCGACCATCAGCGACGCCCCGGAGTGACTCGAAGGGGCGTTGCTGGGAAATATCGTCAGAAAGGGATTTTTCTCGATATTTCGCAGGATCGGGACTCCGGGTGCTCCGTCCCGATCCTGCCTGGTCCGCTCACCGGGTTCGCTCCCCGCTGCCAGGGGGGCCGGGGAGCTAGAGGACATCCCCGAGCAAAAAGCGAGAGAGGGTTCCTTAACGGCCGAAGAGGACGGACGAGCCGGTGTAGAACGTTCCGGCCACGGCCCCGGTCATCAGGCAGGCCAGGGTGGCCGCGAGCAGGGCCCGGAAGCCGATCCGCGACAGGTCCTTGACCCGGGTCGGCGCGAGCGCCCCCGTCCCGCCGATGAAGATGGCCAGGGAGGCGACGTGGGCGAAGCCGCACAGGGCGTAGGAGGCGATGATGGCCGAACGGGGGTCCTTGAGGGCGCCGGAGGCCATCAGCTCGGCCAGGCGGCCGTAGGAGAAGACCTCGGTCAGGATGGTCCGGTCGCCCAGGACCTTGGCGATCGACAGGGCGTCGGAGGGCGGCACGCCCATGGCCAGGGTCAGGGGATAGAAGAGGTAGCCGAGAAAGGCCTCGATGGACCAGACGACGTGCCAGCCGAAGAGCCCGTTGACGAGCCCGCCCACCCAGCCGAGGCCCAGGTTGGCCAGGGCCACGAGGCCCAGGAAGGCGATGAGCAGGGTGACGATGCCGCCGAGGAGCTTGAGGCCCTCCCCCGCCCCGTTGATGACGGCCAGGAGGAGGTTGTCCTCGCGCTCGTAATGGGGCTTGACGTCGACGCCGAGGGTCAGGGGCCTTTCGGTCTCCGGCATGACCAGCTTGGCCATGACGACGCAGGCCGGGGCGGCGATGAACGAGGCCGAGACGAGGTGTCCGGCGATCGTCGGGACGGACTTCTGGAGCATCATCACGTACATGGCCAGGACGGTCGAGGCGATGGTGCCCATGCCGGCGGTGATGATCGTCCCCAGCTCGGAGCGGGTCATGTCCTTGAGGTGGGGCCGGACGACCAGGGCCGACTCGACCCCGACGAAGATGTTGGCCGAGACCGAGAGGGCCTCGGCCCCGCTGATCCGCATGGACCGGGAGAAGATCCGGGCGAACAGCCGGACGAAGAAGGGCAGGATCCGGAGATAATAGAGCGCGCCGAGAAGGGCGGCGAAGAAGATGATGGTCGGCAGGCCTTGGAAGGCCAGGAAATAGCCGAGCGACGGCTCGCCGGCCTCGTTGGCCGTGCCCGGCGGCAGGGCCAGCCGTCCGAAGACGAACCGGACCCCGGCCAGGGAGGTGTTGAGCACGGCCGTGACCGCGTCGTTGACCCACAGGAAGACCTTGGCCCCGGCCGGGACGACGAAGATGAAGGCGGCGAAGAGGAGCTGGAGCCCGATGCCCCAGGCGACGACCCGGGCGTTGACGGTCTTGCGGTCCGACGAGAACAGCCAGGCCACGCCGGCCAGGACGAAGATGCCCGCGAAGCTGACCAGGTTGTAGACCGTCATGGGCCCCCCTCAGGTCTCGAGACGGAATCGCTTGCGGGACGACGACGCGCCCCGGACCAGCGTCAGGAGCGAGGGCGGGACGCCGAGGTGCGCGGCCAGCCGCTCGGCGACTTCTTTATTGGCCCGTCCCTTTTCCGGCGCGGCCGCGACCCGGACCCGGAAATCGTCCGGTCCCAGGGCCTCGACGCCCGGGGATTTGGCCCGGGCCTGGACCTTGACCGTCAGGATGCGGGCCAGCGCTCGTCCCTCCTAATCCCTGTCGTCCTTGAGGGCCTTCTCGTACTTGACGAACAGCTCCCGCAGCTCCTTGCGGGTGACGACGTAGCGGCTGACGTAGACGGACAGGGTCGAGCGGACGGGGTCGTTGGACTTGATGAGGATGTAGTCGCGCTGGACGCCCGTCCGGGCCTGGGGCGGGAAGCGCAGCTCGACCTCGCGGGCCTCCCCCGCGGGCAGATAGAACGGCGAGGGCAGGGGCTTGCCGCCGGAGAAGAACTTGACGTTCTCGTGCTCCATCTCGACCTTGAGCTCGCGCTCGCCGGTGCTGCGGACGACGATCTTCGAGGCCGGCGTCTCGCCCTCGAGGCAGAGGCCCATGTCGACGTTGTAGCGGTCGACGTCGATGCGGGCCGACGGCGGGACCTCGATCTCGGCGACGAGGCTGAGCTCGCGCTGCCCGTTCTCGGCGTCGTTCGAGACGAGATAGATGTATTTGGCCAGGCGCCCGGCGTAGCCGCGGGTGTCGAAGGTCGTCTTGATCCGCCCCTGCCGGCCCGGGGCGATCTTCTTCTCGCTGATCAGGGCGGCCGTGCAGCCGCAGGTCGTCTCGACCCGCTCGACGACGAGCGGGGCGTCGCCCTCGTTGGCGAAGACGAACTCGTGCGTGACGACGTCGCCCTGCTTGACTTTGCCGAAATCGTGGCTGACGGCCTTGAAGACGGCCTTGGGCTTCTTGGCCTGGGCCCAGGCGGCCGGGGCCAGGGCCAGGGCCGCCGCGGCGGACAGGGCCAGGACGGCGGCGAAGCGACGGGATGCGCGTGCGTTCATCGGGTCTCCTCTTCGTTCAAGGATACTCCAGCCCCCTCCTTCCCATCAAGAGCGTTATTCGACGGTGACGCTCTTGGCCAGGTTGCGGGGCTGGTCGACGTCGAAGCCCTTGGCCGCCGCGGCGTGGTAGGCGAACAGCTGCAGCGGCAGGACGGTCAGGAACGGCGTGAACAGCTGGTGGGTGGCCGGGATGGCGAAGACGTCCCCGGCCACGGCCCGGGCCTTGTCGTCGCCCTCGTCGGCCACGGCCAGGATGCGGCCGCCGCGGGCCTGGACCTCGGCGATGTTGGACAGCATCTTCTCGTAGACGCGGTCGCGCGGCACGACGGCCAGCGTGGTCATGCCCTCGTCGATGAGGGCGATGGGGCCGTGCTTCATCTCGCCCCCGGCATAGCCCTCGGCGTGGGTGTAGGAGATCTCCTTGAGCTTGAGCGCCCCCTCGAGGGCGATGGGGAAGTTGATCCAGCGCCCGAGGAAGAGGTAGTGCTCGCAATCCAGGCGGGCCCGGGCGGCCCGCTCGACCTCGGCGGCCCGGGCGAGGACCCGGTCCATCTTGTGGGGGACGCGCTGGAGCTCGCGGACGAGCTCGAGGCTCTCGGCCTCGCCCAAAGCGCCCCGGGCCTGGGCGAAGGCCAGGGCGAACAGGGACAGGGCGGCCATCTGGCCGACGAAGGTCTTGGTGGCCGCGACGCCGATCTCGGGCCCGGCGTGCAGGTCGAGGACCCCGTCGGCGGCCCGGGCCATCGAGGAGCTGAGGTTGTTCGTGACGGCCAGCACGGCCCGAGCCCGCTCGCGGGCCAGCTTCAGGGCGGCCAGGGTGTCGGCCGTCTCGCCCGACTGGGAGATGCCGAGGACGAGCGTGGCCCGGTCCATGGCGAAATCGCGCGAGCGGAGCTCGGAGGCGTACTCGACGTCGACGGGGACCCGGGCCAGGGTCTCGAGGAGGTACTTGCCGACCAGGCCGGCGTGGTAGGAGGTGCCGCAGGCGACCAGGACGACCCGCGAGACCTGGCGGAAGACGTCCGGTCCGACGCCGAGGTCGTCGAGGAAGACCCGGCCGGAGTCGAGCGAGACCCGGCTCTTGAGGGTGTCGCGGACGACGTCGGGCTGCTCGAAGATCTCCTTGGCCATGAAGTGCTCGAAGCCGCGCTTCTCGACCATGGCCGGCTCCCAGTCCAGGGTCTCGGGCGTCTTGGCCACGGGGGCCCCGGCGAAGGTCCGGAAGGCGGCCCCGCCGGGGGTCAGGACGGCCATCTCGCCGTCGCCGAGGTAGGCCACGCGGCGGGTGTGGGAGAGCAGCGGCGTCAGGTCCGAGGAGACGAAGGTCCGGCCCTCGCCGAGGCCGATGACGACGGGCGGCCCGCTGCGGGCGACGACGATCTTGCCGGGGTCGCGCGGCGAGATGCAGGCCACGGCGAAGGCCCCCTCGAGCTCGCGGACGGCGGCCTGCAGGGCCTCCTCGAGCGAGCCGCGGAAGTGCTTCTCGACGAGGTGGACGATGACCTCGGTGTCCGTCTCGGTCCGGAACGTGTGGCCCTCGGCCCGCAGGCTCTCCTTGAGGGACCAGTAGTTCTCGACGATGCCGTTGTGGACCAGGGCGATGGCGCCGCCGCAGTCCGTGTGGGGGTGGGCGTTGTCCTCGCTCGGCCGCCCGTGGGTGGCCCAGCGGGTGTGGCCGATGCCGCAGGCCCCGGCCAGCGGATGGCGGCGGACCTCCTCGTCGAGGTCGCGGATCTTGCCCTTGACCCGGCGCCGGCCGAGGCCGTTCCCGTCGAGGACGGCGATGCCGGCCGAATCGTAGCCGCGGTACTCGAGCCGGCGCAGCCCCTCGATGAGGGAGGGGACCGCGTCGCCGGTCCCGGCGCAACCGATGATGCCGCACATGTCCGTCCTCCCTATCCGATGTCGGCGTCCGGCTCCCCGGCCTCGTCGCCGGCGGCGGCGGGCGGCTCGGGGCAGCCGATGAGGGGCAGGTATTTCGCGCCCTCGCCCTGGGGGTTGAGCGAGGCCGTCACGCGGACGTCGGGCCGCAGGGCCAGGTCGACGACCTCGCCGGCGTTCTCCGGGGCCAGGACCTGGACGGAGGGCCGGTCGGGATCGGCCTCGTTGACCGAGCGGACAACGCCGACCCGGCCGTCGCTCATCGAGACCAGCGTGCCGAGCGGCCAGACGCCCATGAACGAGAAGAACTTGTCGAGCAGCTGGGGTTCGAAGATCTTGCCCCGCTCGAGCATCATCAGCTCGTGGATCTTCTCCGGCGGGTAATCCTTCTTATAGGAGCGCTTGAGGGCCAGGGCGTCGTAGACGTCGCAGATCGAGACCATCATCGAGGCCGGGTGGGGCTTGCGGTGGTAGGGCGACTTCGGGTAGCCGGTCAGGTCGTAGCGGAGGTGGTGCTCGTAGGCGACGACGACGGGCAGGATCCCCAGGGCGTCCTTGTAGCCGTCGAGGATGCGGGCCCCGAGCAGGGGGTGGTTGCGGACCTGCAGGAACTCCTTGTCGGAGAGCTTGCTCTCCTTCTGGATGACCTTGAGGGAGATGTAGAGCTTGCCGACGTCGTGGTAGAGGGCGGCGATGCCCAGGTCGAGGACGTCGTCCTTGGCGAACTGGAGCTTGGAGCCGAAGAACATGGCCAGCAGCGTGACGTTGAGCAGGTGGACGAAGGTCACCAGGTCGCGCCGCTTGACCGAGACGAGGTTGAGGAGCTCCTGGTGGCGGCCGACGAAGTCCTCCATGATGCCGAGGATGTTGAAGCGCAGGTCGAGGTAGTCGACCTCGTCGTTCTCCAGGACGACGTTGATGGCGTGGGAGACGGTCTGGACGGAGCTCTCGTAGCGCGTCCGGGTCTCGGCCGCTTCGGCCGCGGCCCCCTCGGCCTTGACCATGGTCCGGAGCTTGCCGGCCCGGATGTTCTGGATGCCGTGGAGGGTGAAGTACTCCTGCTCGCTGATCCTGTCCTGGCGCTTGACCCGGGTCAGGAAGATGATGAACTCGCGCAGCTCCTCGAACCGCAGGCCCTGCTGGAAGATGATCCGCTCGACCCCGTTCTTCTCCAGGAAGTCGATGAGCAGGCCGAGCTTGCCCCGGAGGTGGAAGAAGATCTCGTCCTCCCAGGCCGCCTCGCCGCCGATGATGCCCAGGACGAGGTCCTTGCGGTCCCGGAGGATGTCCTGGACGACGTCGTAGAGCCGGTTGAGGTACTCCTTGAACTTGGGGTGGTCGCCGGTGTAGATCTTGCCGGCCTGGATGGCGTTCATCAGGTAGATGAAGCAGATCTTGATCTTATCCCTCACGCCACGTCTCCAGTCCCCAGGTCTCCATGAGCCGTTCGGCCGCCTGGCGGACCTTGCGGTTCCAGAAGTCCTTCCGCTCGGCCAGCCGGGCGACGTAGGGGGCGGCCTCACGCAGGCCGTAGCGGGCCACGATGCCCAGGTTGCGCAGGAGGGTCCGGTTGCGCCAGCCGTAGGGCGAGGCCAGGCCGAAGAGCTTGGTGAAGGCCACGTGCTTGGTCCGCTCGTGGCGCATGAGGAGGATGAGGGCCTCGGCCTGGATGAGCTCGTTCCGGGACTCCAGGGCCGGGAACAGGAAGGCCTCGTCGAATTCCTTGAGGTTCTGCATGGCCTGGAGGGCCTTGACCTTGACCCCGGCGTCGCCGGCCTCGTAGACGCGCTCCAGGGTGTCCAGCGACCGGGGCGAGTCGACGAGGGCCAGGGCCTCGGTCAGCCGGCCCAGGAGCTCGCTGTCCGAGGACCTCTTCTTCATCCGGGCCTGGAACGACTCGGCCTCGCCGGGGAAGAACCGGAAGCAGGCCCGGAGCAGGGTGGCCGAGACGATGCGGTCGGTGAACAGGGTCGCCGCGTAGGCCTCCCAGGGATGGAGGCTGTAGCTCAGGCGGTCGACGAAGAGGTCGAGCTCGGGCCGGGTCTCGCCGCGCAGGATGCAGCCCTCGACGTGCTCGGCCACGGCCCGGCGCATGTCGTCGGCGACGGCCTCGCCGGCCCAGTCGCCGGCCCGCCGGGTCAGGACCTCGTCGAGGGCCAGGAGGAACTCGAAGTCGGCCTCGTCGACGATGCGCTCCCATTCCTCGGTGACCCGGTTGAGCTCGGCCACGGCCGCCTCGCGGCGCTCCTCCTGGGAGAGCAGGACGAGGAGGAGAAAACGGTAGTTGCGCTGCAGGAGCGGCCGGTCGAGGGTCAGCCGGCGGTCGAAGGCGATGTCGTTGAGGAGGTTCGACAGGGTCTGCCGGTACATCTCGGAGTGGAGCTGGGACGAGACGCCCGACAGGAGGATGCGGATCTTGGACTCCGTCTCGGCCCGCCGGTTGCCGGGGTTGTCGGTGTGGAAGAGGGCGTGGAGGGAGGTCGAGATCTTCTTGTGCCGCTCCTTGTCGATGAGCCGGGAGAAGATGCTGAAGCTCAGGGAGTCGAACTTGTCGTTGCCGATGATCTCCTCCCACAGCGTCGAGGCCAGGTCCTCCTCGCTGAGGTCGGAGATGAGCAGCTTGAGGTTCTCGAACTTGGCCTCGGTCGGGGTCTTGCGGGCCGAGACGATGGTCTTGAGGAGCTGCTTGGCGCAGGTCCGGTGCTTCTCCTCGGAGGTCTCCTTGAGATAGTGGAAGAACTTGGCGAAGTTCTTGTGCAGCTCCTCGTTCTGGATGAGATCCTCGGTGTTGAACTTGCCGACGACCTTGTCGAAGGTGCCGGAGATCTGCTCGAGCTTGCCGGCGTCGTTCTCCTCGACGGCCTCCATGAGGAGGTAGGGCCAGATGTCCTTGATCTCCTCGCCCTCGCCCTGGAGGAGGATGGAGTACTCGAGGGTGTCGACGGCGATGTGGACGATGTTCTCGCGCTTGACGATGGCCTGGGCGCCGCCCTCCTTGATGAACATCTTGACCGGCAGCATGACCTTGGAGGCGAAGCGCATGAACTCGGCGTGGGGCACGCCGGGGCGGATCTCGAGGCGCTTGATCTTGCGGAAGTGGAAGAGCTGGGCCAGGTCCATGTAGGTCCGCTCGCCCTCCCAGAAGCGGCCGTCGATGAGCAGGGCGTGGGGCGAGAAGCCGATGGTCACCGGGTTGATGTAGGCGAACAGGGCCTCGAGCTTGGCCATGAGCTCGTTGACGCTGCTCTTGAAGGCCGGATGCTCGGCGTGGTACATCGAGGCCATCTTGAAGGCCACGCGCAGGGACTTGGCCATCGAGCGGATGAGCTCGTCCTTGTCGGCCGGGATGACGACGGCCGGCGCGGCGGGCGGAGCGGACGGGCCCCGGGCCGCGGTCCTCTCGTCGGCGTCGCTCTCGGGCATGGCTCTCCTCGCAGGATGGGTCCGGAGGCCATTCTCCCCCGGCCCGATGAAAATAGCATGCCCCCGGCGGATGATTCAAGGGGTGATACGGGGCCGCGGCGGGGGGCAGGGCGCCCCCTCCGGCGGCGGGACGCTCTCGTTTTTCGCGGAGTTGTGCTATACTGCCGCGCAAATGGACCGGAGGTCGACCCCATTCGCAGAGCGGCATTGGCCCTCGCGGACGGCACCGTCTTCGAGGGCGTAGGCTTCGGCGCGGTCGCCGATATCGGGGGGGAAGTCGTTTTCAATACCGGGATCGTCGGCTACCCGGAAAGCCTCACCGACCCCTCCTACCGCGGCCAGATCCTCTGCCAGACCTACCCGCTCGTCGGCAACTACGGCGTCGACCCGGCCCGCTTCGAGTCCGAGCGGCCGCAGGTCGCCGGCTACGTCGTCTCCGAGCTCTGCGCCCGGCCCTCCCACGCCACCTCCCGCAAGACGCTCGACGACTGGCTGCGCGAGAGCGGCGTGCCGGGGATCGCCGGCGTCGACACCCGGGCCCTGACGAAGCGGCTGCGGGCCCACGGCGTCATGACCGGTCTGCTGGCCGCGTCGGGCCGCTCCCTCGACCCGGCCCGCCTGCGGCGCGAGGCCCGGGCCGTCCCCGACCCCAACGCCCGCGACCTCGTGGCCGAAGTGACGACCCCGGAGATCCGCATCTACAATCCGCGGGCGTCGCGGACCGTCGTCCTTCTCGACTGCGGGGCCAAGATGGGCATCGTCCGGGCCCTCGTCCGCCGCGGCGTCTCCGTCGTCCGGGTCCCGGCCGACACGGATGCCGCCCGCATCCTGGCCTTCGGCCCGCAGGGCGCCGTCATCTCCAACGGCCCCGGCGACCCCGAGCGGGCCGGTGCGGCCGTGGCCACGGCCCGCCGCCTCCTGGCCGAGCGGGTGCCCCTTTTCGGCATCTGCCTGGGCAACCAGGTCCTGGCCCTGGCCGCCGGCGGCGCGACCTACAAGCTGCCCTTCGGCCACCGCGGCCAGAACCAGCCCTGCCTCGAGGAGGGCACCTCGCGCTGCCACATCACGAGCCAGAACCACGGCTTCGCCGTCGACGCCTCGCGCCTGCCCCGCGGCTGGGCGCCCTGGTTCCGCAACGCCAACGACGGCACCAACGAGGGCATCCGCCTCAGGCGGCGGCCCGTCTTCGGCGTCCAGTTCCATCCCGAGGCCGCCCCGGGCCCGACGGACACCGAGTTCCTCTTCGACCTGTTCCTGGAGGCGGCCGGATGAGCAAGCTCCGCCGGGTCCTGCTCCTCGGCAGCGGCGCCCTCAAGATCGGCGAGGCCGGCGAGTTCGACTATTCCGGCAGCCAGGCCATCAAGGCCCTTAAGGAGGAGGGCCTCGAGGTCGTCCTCGTCAATCCCAACATCGCCACCATCCAGACCTCGGAGGGCATGGCCGACCGGGTCTACTTCCTGCCGGTCACGCCCGACTTCGTGGCCAAGGTCATCGCCCGCGAGAAGCCCCAGGGCATCCTCGTCTCCTTCGGCGGCCAGACGGCCCTTAACTGCGGCCTGGCCCTGTGGAAGCGCGGGATCGTCGGGACGCCGGACCTGCCCGTGCTGGGCACGCCGATGGGGGCCGTCGAGACGACCGAGGACCGGGCCCTGTTCAACCGGTCCCTGGCCGCGGCCGGTCTCAAGACGCCGCGCGGCATCGCCGCCCGCTCCGTCGAGGCCGGCCTGCGGGCCGCCGCCCGCATCGGCTACCCGGTCATGGCCCGGGCCGCCTTCGCCCTCGGCGGCAAGGGCAGCGGCATCGCCCACTCGCCGCGCGAGCTGCGCGAGGCCCTGCGCCGGGCCTTCGCCGCCGCGCCCCAGGTCCTCATCGAGGAGTACCTCGAGGGCTGGAAGGAGATCGAGTACGAGGTCGTCCGCGACCGGGCCGACAACTGCGTCACCGTCTGCAACATGGAAAACTTCGACCCCATGGGCATCCACACCGGGGAGAGCATCGTCATCGCCCCGTCGCAGACGCTGACCAACGAGGAGTACCACCGCCTGCGGGCCGTGGCCATCAAGGCCATCCGCCACCTGGGCATCGTCGGCGAGTGCAACATCCAGTACGCCCTCGATCCCCGCACGGGCGACTACCGCATCATCGAGGTCAACGCCCGGCTGTCGCGGAGCTCCGCGCTGGCCAGCAAGGCCACGGGCTACCCGCTGGCCTTCGTCGCGGCCAAGCTGGCCCTGGGCCGGCTCCTGCCCGAGCTGCGCAATTCCGTCACCCGGGTGACCACGGCCTGCTTCGAGCCGGCCCTCGACTACCTGGTCGTCAAGATCCCCCGCTGGGACCTCAAGAAGTTCGGCCGGGTCTCCAAGAAGATCGGCTCGGAGATGAAGTCGGTCGGCGAGGTCATGGCCGTCGGCCGGTCCTTCGAGGAGGCCGTCCAGAAGGCCGCCCGCATGCTCCAGGTCGGTGTCTACGGGCTGGTGGCCAACGAGAATTACTCCTTCCGGAACTTGGAGAAGGAGCTCCGCCAGCCGACCGACGAGCGGCTTTTCGGCATCGCCGAGGCCCTCGAGAAAGGGATGTCCGTCGACCGCATCCACGACCTGACCCGCATCGACCGCTGGTTCCTGGAGAAGATCAAGTCCGTCGTCGACTGCGGAGCCCGCCTGCGCGGGCGGCGGCTGGCCGCCGTCGGGCCGGACCTCCTCCTCGAGGCCAAGCGCAAGGGCTTCTCGGACAAGCAGGTCGCCCTTCTGACCGGCTCGTCCGAGCTCCGCGTCCGGCGGCGCCGCCGGGAGGCCGGGCTGCGGCCGGCCGTCAAGCAGATCGACACGTTGGCCGCCGAGTACCCGGCCCGGACGAACTACCTCTACGTCACCTATCACGGCCGCGAGGACGACGTCGGCTTCGGGAACGGGAAGGGCTCCCGGGGCAAGGTCATGGTCCTCGGCTCGGGCTCCTACAGCATCGGCTCTTCGGTCGAGTTCGACTGGTGCTGCGTCAACGCCGCCCTGGCCCTCAAGAAGATGGGCTACGCGACGGTCATGGTCAACTACAACCCCGAGACGGTCTCGACCGACTACGACATCTGCGACCGCCTCTACTTCGACGAGCTCAGCTTCGAGCGCGTCCTCGACATCTACGAGCGGGAGAAGCCGCTCGGCGTCCTCCTGTCCATGGGCGGCCAGATCCCCAACACCCTCGCGCTCCGCTGCCACAGGGCCGGGGTGCGCGTCCTGGGCACGCCGCCGGCCAGCATCGACCGGGCCGAGGACCGCTTCAAGTTCTCGCGCCTCCTCGACGGCCTCGGCGTCGACCAGCCGGCCTGGCGCGAGCTGCGCAGCGTCCGCGAGGCCAAGCTCTTCGCCCGCCAGATCGGCTATCCCGTCCTCATCCGGCCGTCCTACGTCCTGAGCGGCGCGGCCATGAGCGTCGTCTTCGACGAAACCTACCTCGACCGCTACCTCCAGCGGGCCTCGCGGGTCACGCCCGAGTACCCCGTGGTCATCTCCAAGTACATCCTCAACGCCAAGGAGATCGAGCTCGACGCCGTGGCCGACCGCGGCGAGGTCGTGGCCTCGGCCATCGTCGAGCACGTCGAGAACGCCGGGGTCCACTCCGGCGACGCGACCATGGTCCTGCCGCCGCAGAAGCTCTACATCGAGACCGTCCGGCGGATCCGGGAGACCGGCCGAGAGATCGCCCGGGCCCTCGACATCACCGGCCCCTTCAACATCCAATTCATCGCCAAGGACAACGGACTCAAGGTCATCGAGTGCAACCTGCGGGCCTCGCGCTCCTTCCCCTTCGTCAGCAAGGTGGCCCGGACGAACTTCGTCGAGCTGGCCGTGGCCGCCATCATGGGCCGGCCGGCCCGGGCCGGGCGATCGACCCTGGACCTCGACTACGTCGGCGTCAAGGCGCCCCAGTTCTCGTTCTCCCGCCTCAAGGGCGCCGATCCCGTGCTGGGCGTCGAGATGGCCTCGACGGGCGAGGTCGCCTGCCTGGGCCGGGACGTCCAAGAGGCCTACCTCAAGGCCGTCCTGGCCACGGGGCTGACCCTGCCGAAAAAGAGCGTCCTCGTCTCGGTCGGCGGCGAGGAGCCCAAACACCGCTTCCTCGAGGCCGCCCGGACCCTGGCCCGGCTGGGCCTGCGGATCTACGCGACCGAGAAGACCTCGGCCTACCTCAAGGCCAACGGCGTCGCCAACACCCGCCTCTACAAGGTCCACGAGCGCCGCGGCCCGAACATCCGCGACGTCTTGGCCGCCCGCAAGATCGACCTGGTCGTCAACATCCCCGACCCGGGGAAAAGGGTCGAGTACAACTCGGCCTACCGGCTGCGGCGGCTGGCCGTCGACTACGCCATCCCCGTCCTGACCAACCTCCAGGCCGCCGAGCTCCTCGTCCAGGCCCTGGCGGCCAAGAGGCCGGCCGACCTCGAGGTCAAGCACTGGGCCGAGTACGAATAGCTAGTCCTGCCCTTTCTTATAGACCGCCCATAGACAACCGTTTTCGAACTGTTCCGATCTGACCAGCCGGAAAGCTTTGTCCCCTTGCACTTCCGAGAACATCGGGTAATATTTTTCTCCGACGATCAGAGGGTGGATAAGAAGGCTCAGCTCACTGACGATACCGAGGTTCATGAGATGGTTGCCGAGGATCCGTCCGGTATCTGTCAGGATCTTCGAGATACCCGATTCCGCATTCAGCCGGGCCAACGCTTCGACGATATCGACCTTATCATGACCCGCGATGATGAACCTGTAATTCCTTTCCTTCAGATGTTCGATATATTGCGGGGATGTTCTTTCCGAAATGAGTATGATCACATCCCGGCAGTATTCGAATCTGCGGCAGGTATGGAGGGAACCTTCGAGCCGGCCGCGGGAATCGACGATGATCCAGTAGGCAGATTTTCAGGTCTTTGGGGTCGTTCAAGATCGGAAGGCATTTCTTCAGGTATTCCCTGGCCGAACATCTCCTGGCCTGTGATCACGGTATCGGCTCCTATCAGGTGGGCCTGGGGGTGATAGTCGCCGGCGATCTTATAATGCAATGCCATGTCGGGCATGAAACCGGTCAGGGAGCCGTCGATACTGATCGAGTTGTGGATGATCATTTCCTGCTTCATGATCTTCTTCGTTTCGCGATAGGGATCCCTTTTTGCGCCCGGCGTCAGATCGCCGGCCGCCAACCCAGAATCAACCCTTCCCCCTGCAAAAATGAAGATATTCCGGCCCCGCGCGGATGTCAATATCCCGAGGTCGCGCCGACGAGGCTGTCGGCGAGCGGATGGCCGGACGAGAAATCCGTCAACGCCCGTTCACGCTAAGGGAGCCTATAGATGGATCCCTCATCCCTTTTTCTTGACGACGATGAAGGCCATCGTTCCCGCGAAGACCAGGAGGCACAAAGCCGCCGTTCCGATAACGGCCGGGTATTTCCCATCGAAACCGCCCGCGGAAAGATGCTTGGAAAGGATGGCGCCGTAAGCCCAGACGAGCACCAGCCCATACGGGACGGCGCGGTCGCGAAGCAACCTCAACGAGCCCATGAGCGCCCCGGCCAAAAGCAGGACGATCGTCCAGAAGACCTCGGAAAGGCCGAACCTGTTCCAGCCGATGCCGACCAGAAAAACGGTCATGTTGGCGATGGTCGCCACCGTGATCCAGCCGAAATAGACGCTGAAAGGCCAGCGCACGAGCCAGGTCTCTCTCGGAGCTATCGGGCGATCGCGGAAGATATCGGCGATCTTGATCAGGGTGATGATCAGTCCGGCCATGATGACGACCGAGAGCCAGATGACATCGTAGTGCCAGGCGAATATCCAAGCGGCGTTGAGCAGGGCGTTGACGATGAACAGGCGGTTGACCCGGGCCGCGATCTCGTTCCTGCCCTGTCCCAGTTGATAGACGGCATAGATCCCCAAAAGGATGTAGATCACACCCCAGATGGAAAAGGCGTATCCGGCCGGCGCGAAGAGATTCGGGTAACTGTCCGATATGTCCCCGGTCCGCCTCCCGGCGATCGGAAGTCCTACGGCCAGGGCGTTGACCCCCACCATGACGATATAGGCTCCCAGCGTCGAGATCCTCAAGATCATCGTGTTCATGGGTTTCTTATTGTCCTTCATCGATCGATAAGGATGTCCTTCTCGAACCCGGCCCCTCGCAAAAGGAGGATATCCCGGCCGTGGACAAGAATCAAGAACGCGCGATCCGGCCGGCCTCGAGGTCGGGCACGGAGGCGAGACCGGACAGGTCCTTGACCGCTTTTTGACATTTCCCTGACAAACCGGCCGCCCCGCCGCCCCATCATGACACTGCCCGGCCGAGCCGGGCGCACATTCCCATCAAAGGAGGGAGACCATGAAAAGGGTCACGGTGACGGTCGTGGCGGTCCTGCTGGCCGCCGGGCTCCTGGCCGGGCCGGCGCTCGCCCAGGACAAGAAGATCGAGTTCAGCCTGAACGCGGGCGCGATGACGGACCTCGGGGAGGGCGGCTCGTTCAGCGACGTGCTGTTCACATTCGCGCCCCAGCTCGACGTCCATGTCACGAAGGGGTTCATGATCAGCCCCGAGATCATGCTGATCATGGACAAGCACTTCAGCTTCGATCCGGTCCTGCTCTACCCCGGCGTCATCCTGAACTACACGGCCAAGGGCGGTTTCTTCGCCGGGGCCGGCATCGTCCTGCCGGTCGGCATCGGCGACGGCCACGTGGACTCGGGCGACCTCCTGCCGAAGATCAACCTCGGCTACAGAGGACGCCACGTCAACGTCACGGCCTATCTCCTCACGGACACCCACGAGATCTTCCAGTACAACCTGATCGGCCTCGCCCTCGGCTACCGCTTCTGACGGCCGCGGCGAGACGGACGGCGGCGAGGGGACGCCGGACGCCCGGCGTCCCCCCGCGGGGCGGCCCTTGTCCGGCCCGGCCCTGTCGTCTATAATCCTGACAGGGTGAACCCGCCATGCGCATGATCCGAATCGTCCTCTCCGTCCTGGCCCTGATGGCTCTCGGCGCCGGGCTCCTGGCCGCGGCGGCCGCCGGCCCGGTCCGGCCGGTCAAGGTCAGGATCACGGCCGAACAGGCCAACCTGCGCGAGAAACCGGACATCGGCAGCTCCATCGTCCAGCAGGTCCCGGAAGGGACCGTCCTCGAAGCCGACCGCAAGGAGGGCGAGTGGTACTTCGTCCGCTACGTCCTCGAGGACGGCGGCGTCCTCGGCGGTTGGATCCACGAGAGCCTGGTCGTGGAAGTCGGGGCCGAGGCCGGCGAGCGGGCCGGAGCCCCGGAGCGGGCGACGGCGAAGGCCCCGGCCGAGCGGAAGGCCCGGCCGATCCGCATCGGCCGGATCCGCATGCCCGAGCTGCGCACGGGCGACTTCCCCTTGGAATTCTCGGTCTCCGCCGGCCTGGCCTCGGTCGGGCCGGGTCACCTCAACGACGCCGCCCGGGGCTTCGTCGCCTGGACCGCCGCCCAGAGCGGGGTCGCCGCGCCTGAAAGGCCCGGGGTCCTGCGCCTGGGCTACCTGGCCGGCTTCGAGCTCTGCTACCGGCTCTCGCCCCGGCTGGCTTTCGGACTCGGCGCCGATTATCTGAGGGCCGTCAACCGGGACCGGATCGCGTTCGAGGACCCGGCTTTGACGGCGACGCTCGTCACGCAGCCGGCCGCCCGGGCCGTGCCCTTCAAGGCCCTGGTGCGCTACTACCCCGGGGCCGGCTTCTACGTCCGGGGCGCCCTGGACGTCTACGCCGTCAAGGCCTCCTACCTGTACCGGAACGAGCGCCCGGGCGCCGCCGGGACGGTCCAGATGAAGGGCGCGGCGACGGGGAGCGGTTTCGGGGGCGAGGCCGCGCTCGGCGGCGAGTGGGAGATCGGCCCCCGGACGGTCTTCTTCGCCGAAGCCGGCTTCCGCCTGGCCCGTTTCGACGGCCTGACCGGGACGAACACCTCCACGGACCTGACGGGCGCCTCCTCCTCGGAGGCCGGCACGCTGTACTATATCCACCGGACGGCGACCGACGGCCAGGACTACCCCCTGCTCTACGTCTCCTCCGGCGCGCCGGACGACGTCGTCGACGCCCGCCCCGCCGTGGTCAACCTGTCGGGGACGGCCGCGCGCGCGGGCGTCCGTTTCCGCTTCTGACGGAGGCCGCGGGACCCCGCCGGCCTCCGGCTTGACGGGGGGGCCTCGGGCGGCTATCCTGGTGGCGGAGTAGCCCATGCCGATCAGCCCGTCCCTGCTGGCCATTCTGGCCTGCCCGCGGTGCAAGGGCGACGTCAAGCTCACGGCCGACGAGAAGGGCCTGAAGTGCGTCGCCTGCCACCGCGTCTACCCCGTCAAGGACGACATCCCGGTCATGATCGTCGACGAAGCCGTCGTCGAGCCCGGCCGGGCCGTCAAAACCTGACCATGTGCGGCGTCATCGGCCTCTGGGGCAACGGCCCCGTCATCCGCGACCTCTACCAGGGCCTCTTGGCCATCCAGCACCGCGGCCAGGACTCGGCCGGGGTCATCACCTTCGACGGCCGCTTCCACACCAAGAAGGGCAACGGCCTCGTCCACGACATCTTCACCCCCGAGGCCGTCGAGGGTCTGCGCGGCCCGGTCGGCATCGGCCACACCCGCTACCCGACGATCGGCGGCGGCGGCGACGAGGACGCCCAGCCCTTCCAGCTCAACTCGCCCTTCGGCATCATCATGGCCCACAACGGCAACGTGGCCAACTACCGGGAGCTCCGCGACGAGCTCTACGGGACGAGCCACCGCCTCCTCAACTCCGACTGCGACGTCGAGATCATCCTCAACCTGTTCGCCGAGTCCCTGGCCCGGGAAAGGACCAAGGACCTGGCCCCCGAGCACATCTTCCGGGCCGTCGAGGCCGTCTACAAGAAGGTCCGCGGCGCCTATTCCGTCGTCGCCTACATCGCCGGCCAGGGCATGGTCGCCTTCCGCGACCCCTTCGGCATCAAGCCCCTCGTCCACGGCGTCCGGCGCGACGGGCTGCTGCCCTCCCACGCCTTCGCCTCGGAGACGGTCAGCCTGAACATCATGAACTTCGGCGAGATCCGGGACGTCGAGGCCGGCGAGGTCGTCTTCATCGACCGGTCCCGGACCCTGCACCGCAAGAAGGTCCGCAAGGGCTGCCCCTCGCCGTGCCTGTTCGAATGGGTCTACTTCGCCCGGCCCGACACCTTCATCGACAAGGCCAACGTCTACAAGTGCCGGGTCAACCTGGGCCGGTCCCTGGCCGCAGACATCCGCCGCCGCAAGCTGGACATCGACGTCGTCGTGCCCGTGCCCGACTCGGCCCGCGACGCGGCCATCGAGATCGCCCGCAAGCTCGGCCTCAAGTACAGCGAAGCCCTGGTCAAGAACCGCTACATCGGCCGGACCTTCATCATGCCCGCAGACGGCCAGCGCAAGACCTCGGTCCGCCAGAAGCTCAACCCCATCGCCTCGGAGATCAAGGGCAAGAAGGTCCTTCTCGTCGACGACAGCATCGTCCGCGGCAACACCTCCCGGGCCATCGTCGAGATGCTCCGCGAGGCCGGGGCCAAAAAGGTCTATTTCGCCTCCTACTCGCCGCCGCTGCGCCACCCCTGCGTCTACGGCATCGACATGCAGACCAAGACCGAGTTCGTCGCCCAGGACGCCGACGAGGCCGCCGTGGCCAAGAAGATCGGCGCCGACAAGGTCATCTATCAATCCTTGGCGGCGCTCAAGAAAGCGGTCCAGCAGGAGAACCCCAGGATCAAGAACTTCTGCGCCGCCTGCTTCGACGGCATCTACCCGACCGGCGACATCACCACGGACCTGCTCGAGGACATCGAGTCCGACCGCAAGCGGACCCAGGACGGCCAGCTCGAGCTCAATGTCTGACGCCGTCGGAACCTTTCCCGGTCACATCGAGTATAAACCAGTGGGAGGCCGTCGCCTCTCCCCATTTTCCGTTCTCCGAGGAGCGCCATGAAAAAGCCCGCTTCCGTCCTCGCCCTCCTGGCCCTCGCGACCGCCGCGAGCGTCGCCGCCCCCGCCCGGACCCAGGTCCCGGCTCCGGCCCAAAGCGATCCCGCGGGAACGCGGATCGCCCGCGTCGAGAACGGCCTTCTGCCCGGCATCGTCATCTCCGGCCGCCCGTTCCCCGCGGCCCCGATCGCCGCCCGCATGGCCTCGTTCCGCGTCCCCGGCGTCTCGGTCGCCGTCATCGACGGCGGAGAGGTCGCCTGGGCCAAGGCCTACGGCGCGCTCGAGGCCGGCTCGGCGGCGCCGGTCACGCCCGAGACCCTATTCCAGGCCGCTTCTATCAGCAAGTCCGTGGCCACCCTGGCCGCCCTGCGGCTCGTCGAACGGGGCGTCCTGTCGCTCGACGAGGACGTCAACGCCCGGCTCGTGTCCTGGAAAGTCCCGGAGAACGAGCTCACCAAGACGGAGAAGGTCACCCTGCGCCGCCTCCTCAGCCACACGGCCGGCCTGACGGTGTCCGGCTTCGGCGGCTACGCCGCGGGCGTGGCCGTGCCCACGGTCGTCCAGGTCCTCGACGGCGTCAAGCCGGCCAACAGCGCCGCCGTCCGGGTCGAGGCCGTCCCGGGCAGCCGGTGGAGCTATTCGGGCGGCGGTTTCACGGTCATGCAACTCCTGATGACGGAAGCGACGGGGAGGCCCTTCCCCGAGCTCATGGCCGAGCTTGTCCTGAAGCCGCTCGGGATGACGGCCAGCACGTACGAGCAGCCCCTGCCGGCGGCCCGGCTGGCCGCGGCGGCGACCGCCCACGGTCCCGACGGCAAGCCCATCACCGGCCGGTATCACACCTATCCCGAGATGGCCGCGGCCGGGCTATGGACGACGCCGTCGGACCTGGCCCGCTTCCTCATCGAGATCCAAAAGGCCGTCGCCGGGCGGTCGTCTGTCCTTTCGGCCGCGACGGCCAAGCTCATGACCACCGTGGTCAAGGAAGGCTACGGATTGGGCTTGCAGCTCCAGCGCCTCGGCCCGGCCGCGAGCTTCGGCCACGGCGGCTCGAACGAGGGCTTCAAGTGCCTCATGACGGCCTATATCGCCAACGGCCGTGGCGCCGTGGTCATGACCAACGCCGACGGGGGCTTGCGGCTGGCCAACGAGGTCCTGCGGTCGGTCGCCCAGGAGTACGGCTGGCCGACGCAGAAGCCCCAGGTGAAGACCACGGTCGAGGTCCCGGCGGCCGCCCTGGCCGCTCTCGAGGGCCGCTACGAGATGTCGCCCGGGCACGTCATCACCGTGGCCCTCGAGGGCCGGGCCCTCGTCGCCCGCGACGGCGACCAGCGCATCGAGCTCTATCCGGAGTCCGAGACGCGCTTCTTCGAGCTCGTCGAGGAGACGACCGTCGTCTTCTTCAAGGGCCCCGACGGCCGCCCCACCCACCTGCTCATCGACAACCGCATCAAGGCCCCCCGCCTCGACGGGGAATAGGCCGGAAGCTCAGAGCGGACGGGTCTTGAGCCGCCGCCACCAGCTGCGATTGGCCGCGTACCAACGCGCCGTACGCTCGATCCCCTCGGCGAACGGCACCTTGGGCTCCCAGCCGAGGGCCCGGATGAGCCCCGATTCCATGGCGTAGCGGCGGTCGTGCCCGGGGCGGTCGGGCTCGAATTGGACGAGGTCGCGGGACGCCCCAACGGCGTCCAGGAGGAGTCGGGCGACGTCGAGGTTGGTCCGCTCGACCCCGCCGCCGACGTTGTAGACGGCCCCGGCCCGGCCCCTCAGGACGGCCGCCTCGACGGCCAGGCAGTGGTCGTCGACGTGGAGCCATTCCCTCACGTTCATGCCGTCGCCGAAGACCGGCAGGGGCTTGCCCTCCAGGGCGTGGGTCAGGAAGCGCGGGATGAGCTTCTCCGGGTACTGGTTCGGGCCGTACGTGTTCGACGGCCGCAGGACGAGGACCGGCAAGCCGTAGGTCACGTGGTAGGCCCTGGCCAGGTGGTCGCCGGCCGCCTTGCTGGCCGCGTAGGGCGACGACGGGGCCAGCGGGTCGCTCTCCCGGGCGGCCCGGCCCGGACGGCTGCCGTAGACCTCGTCGCTCGAGATGTGGACGAAGAACTCCAGGTGGGGCGAGGACCGCGCGGCGTCGAGCAGGGTGTAGGTGCCGTGGACGTTGGTCAGGACGAACTCGCCGGCGTCGTAGATGGAGCGGTCGACGTGGGTTTCGGCGGCGAAGTGGACGATGCCCTGGACCCGGGCGGCCAGGGACCGGACCAGGGCCTTGTCCCGGATGTCGCCGGCCACGAACTCGTGGCGGGGGTCCTCCCGGGCCTCGCCGAGGTTGGCAAGGTCGCCGGCGTAGGTCAGCTTGTCCAGGTCGACGACGCGCGTCCGGGCATGGCGCCGCAGGAGCCAGCGGACGAAGTGGCTGCCGATGAAGCCGGCCCCGCCCGTGACCAGGACCGTCTTGCCATCGAGGGTCCGCTCCGTGCTCATGGTCGTTCTCCCCGTTTTAGAATCCGCCCACGCCGAGCATGTCGAGCGTCCGTCCGATCGTCCCCAGGCCCAGCGAGAAGCGGACCTGGACGTCGGGCGGGTCGCGGTAATAGTAGGAGCGCACGTCGACCAGGAAGTCGAGGCACTGGTAGTGGTAGGTCAGCCGCCCGCCCGCGTAGAGGAGCTCCCGGGTCTCGATGTTGTAGTCGGCCTCGACCTCGAGGTCGACGGCCAGGCGCGGCAGGCGCACGCCGGCCAAGGCCCCGACCTGGTCGCGCTGGTAGACGGCGATGAGGGCGGGGTCGACGCCGGTGATCCAGGAGTTCCGGCCGGTCAGCCAGTTGACCGTCAGGAAGTCGCCGCCGGCCCGGGACCCGACCGTGGCCCCCAGCCGCAGGCTCGAGAGGCGGTCGTAGTAGGGGTTGTAGGCCGCCGAGGCGTCGACGCTGAACCGGGCCCGGGGATAGAACCGGAGCGTGCCGGTGATCTCGGAGAAGCGCGGCGCGACGCCGTCGACGGGAAAGCGCGACAGAGGGCCGTCGGCGGGCGAGAAGTAATAGGTCTGGCCGAGGCCGAGCGAAAAGACCTCGAAGGTCCGCTCGCCGTCCCTGAACAGGAAGCGGCTGGTCAGGCCGTAGCTCATCTGGTGGTAGCGGAAGAAGCCGAAGTTGGTCACGACCCGGTCGGAGCCGCGGGTCGGGCTGTCGTAGGAATAGCGGACGTAGGGCTCGACGACGTTCTTGAGCCTGGCCCGGCCGTCGCGCCCGGAAAAGGTCCGGTAGAGGACGGGGCCGACGATCTCGACCGCGGCCAGGAGGTTCCTCGTGAACAGGGGCGCGTCGACGACGGCCCCGGTCCCCGGGTCGAGGCTCTGGGCGTACCTGTTGAGGTTGGCCGTGACCGAGGCCGTGGCCGTCAGCCAGGGGACCGATGTGAACGGCACGCTCAGGGTCGGGCTGGCCGAAAGCCGCGTCGAGCGCCTCTCGGTCCCGGCGGAGTAGTCGGACTTCCAGCCGTACTGCCAGCGGTCGAGCGAGGCCGCCAGCGAGAAGTAGACGGGGGCGAAGAGGCGGGTCTTGAAGACGTTGACGTTGATCTGGGGCAGGGACGTCGCCACGTTGGCGTCGTCGAGCTCGGAGAAATAGGTCTCGAAGCGGGAGGCCCGGGCGCTGACGTTGAAGCGGCTCCAGGACCGCGACAGGTAGACCTGCCAGGTCCGGTTGAACGACAGGGCCCGCCGGAAATCGTTGTCGTAGTCCCGCAGGAAGCCGTAGGAGGTCTGGTGGTCGACGTTGGCGACCAGGCTGAAGCCGAACGGCAGGGCCTGGGTGTGGTCGAGCCGGACGATGGAAGAGCCGCCGGGGCGCGGGCCGTCGGCCTGCCGCTTGGGGAAGAAATGATAGACGTTGAGGGCGCCCTTGGTCCCGCCGGAGAAGAGATAGCGGTACTCGAGCCCGGCGCCCAGGCCGCGGGCGGCGTAGAGGTCGATGCCGGCCGTGGCGTCCATGTTCGGCGCCATGGCCCAGAAAAAGCTCTGGGAGAACGAGAACCCCTTCGAGCCGCCGAAGCCGACCTTCGGCATGAGGAAACCGGTGGCCCGCTCCCGGAGGGGATAGCTGAGGTAGGGCAGATAGAGCACGGGCAGTCCCTTGACCCGGACGACGGCGTCCCAGAGCTCGAGCCGGTCGCCCGTCCGGACCTCGGCCCGCGACAGGCCGAAGCTCCAGCGCGGGTTGGGCTGGGCGCAGATTGTCAGGAAACCCCGGGTCAGGGCGTAGACGTCCGCCTGCCGGCGCTCGACGCGGGCGGCCTCGAAAAGGAGGTTCGGACCGACGAGGCCGGAGGCCGCCTCGATCGAACCGCGGCCGGTGTCGAGGTTGTAGAGGACGCGCTCGCCGCGGATGACCTCGCGGCCGGACTGGATGACGACATTGCCCTCGGCCCGGCAGTCCTTGGTCTCCGGGTCGTACTCGACCCGGTCGGCCAGGAGCAGGACCTCGCCGAAGCGGACCTCGACGTCCCCGGCCGCGAAGATCCGGCCGGCCGCACGCTCCTGGGTCCTGGCCAGGATGCGGACCTGGACCGGTCCGCCGGACTGGGCCGACAGCCGGGTCGGGACGAGAGCGGCCAGGCAGAGGGCCAGGGCGAAAGCCCGAATGGCAGGCCGGAAGGGACGGGACTCCATCGCCCCGATTTGTAGCACAGCGGACGGGGGGAAGCAAACCGGGACGGGACGGGCGCGGCGGCCCGGACGATCACTCTTCCGGGGGCGGGGCCTCGTCGTCCTTCATCTGCCTGCGGACGGCCCGGAACAGGCTGAGGAGGCCGGAAGCGACGCCGAGCAGGGTGAAGACGAGCAGGAGCCAGGGCGCCGTGGCCAACTTGCGGTCGAGGAAATACCCGAAGAACAGGCCCACGGCGATCGACGAGGGCAGGATGAGGGCCGTCGAGCTGAGCTCGGCCATGCGGGCGATCTCGGACCGGAAGGACCTGCGGCTCATCGGACCGGGCCTCCCCCCCCGGGCCCCGCTTCGCCGGCCGCCGCGGGCGGCGCCGCCCAGGCGCCTCCCTCGTTGACCAGGGCGTTTCCACCGAACCCGAAGCCGAAGGCCAGGGCGAAGAGCCGGAAGAAGGCCTCGAACGTCCGCCCCTCGGCGGCGCCCTCGAACCTCGGGAAGAGGACCAGCGTGAAGATGAGGCCCAGGGCCAGCGAGGCCAGGGCCGTGCGGAGATAGCGGCGGTCGAAGCGCCGGACCTTGCCCTCCCGGACCTTGCGCAGCCAGGGCAGGACGGTCCGGGCCGTGACGCCCAGAAAGAGCCCGGCCAACTCGACCAGGAACGCGGTGGACATGGGCTGTTTCCCTCCCGGGCGCGGCGCCGCTCCCGGCCCTATTCTCGGGGAGGGCCGGGACGAAGTCAAGGCGGCCGCCGGCGCCCACTCCCTTATACGGAGCTTAGCGGCCTCCGTCGGGAAGTGCTATAATCGGGGGGCTATGGCCGCCGAGACCCTGGGCGCTTACGAGGACCGTCTGTTGAGGCGGATCCCGGCCGAGATCGCCGTCCTCGCGGCCGTCCTGGCCCTGGCGGCGGCGGTCCTCTTCGACCCGGCCACGGGCCTGTTCCTCCTCGCCGGAGGGCTCCTCTCGGCCCTCGGCTTCGTCTGGCTGAGGCAGTCCCTGACCCGCTTCCTGGCCAAGGGCGCCCGGGGCGCGCGGCGCTCCGGGGTCCTCCTCTACGCCCTCCGGCTGGTGTTGATTTGCGGCGTCTTTGCGCTTATAATCCTCCTCTATCCGAAGAAGGTTCTCGCCTTCGGGGCGGGCTTCTCCGCGATCGTCCCCGTGGCCCTGGCCGAAGCGGTCCGCGGGCTCCTTCAGCTGAGACTATGGAAGGCTTAGAGCACAGCCTCTGGATCGTCGACGCGTTCAACCGCGTCTTCGGCCCGCCCCTCGCCGGCCTCCTCGGCCTGTTCGGCATCCGGGTCGCCGACCCTCTCCACACCGTCCCCGACTACCTGGTCATGGTCTTCTTCGTGGCCGTCCTGGTCCCGGTCCTGCTCAAGCTGGCCGCCCGCAAGCCGGCCCTCGTCCCGACCCGTCGCCAGACGGTGGCCGAGACCGTCGTCCGCATGTTCGAGAGCGTCGTCACCGACGCCGTCGGCCCGGCCGGCCGCAAGTACGTCCCGGTCGTCGGCACGGTCGGCATCTTCGTCTTCGCCAGCAACATGATCGGGCTCATCCCCGGGATGATGTCGCCGACGAGCAAGCTCAACGTCACCGTCGGCTGCGCCCTGGTCGTCTTCTTCTACTACCACGCCATGGGCGTCCGGGCCCAGGGGCTCAAGTACTTCAAGCACTTCATCGGCGAGATCCCGGCCCTGGCCCCGCTCATGCTGCCGATCGAGCTCATCAGCCACTTCTCCCGGCCGATCTCCCTGTCCATGCGGCTGTTCTGCAACATCTTCGCCGAGGAGCTGCTCATCCTGATCATGGCCTCGATCATCCCCTTCCTGCTGCCCCTGCCGTTCATGGCCCTGTCCATCTTCACCTCGGCCATCCAGGCCTACGTCTTCGTCCTGCTGTCCTGCGTCTACATCGCGGGCGCCGTCGCCCATGAAGAAGAGCACTCAAAGTAAAGGAGTTCCCCCCATGTCCAAGAGACTCAAAGCGCTGTGCCTGATGGCCTTCGGCGTCGCCCTCATGACCCTGCCCGCCCTGGCCCAGGAAGGCGGCGTGGCCGGCGAGCTGGCCAAGCCCCGGGCCGACCTGTTCAAGCTGTCCCTCATCGTCGGCGGCGCCGTCATCAGCCTGGCCGTCATCGCCGGCGCCTTTTGCCAGTCCCGGGCCATCTGCTCGGCCTGCGAAGGCATCTCGCGCAACCCGGCCGGCGCGCCGGCCATCCGCGGCCTGCTCGTCCTCGGCCTGGTCCTCATCGAGACCCTGGTCATCTACGCCCTGCTCATCACCATCATCATCCTGATGGTCCAGTGGGGGAAGTACGTCTGAGGCCGAGGCCCGGGGGCCGAGGTCCCGCCGAGATCCCGGAGCCGATGGCGCCTTCCCCGCTGTCGCTCGTCGCCGCGTCCTTCCGGCGGTTCAACGGGGACAAGTGCTGGACCTCGGCCATCGTCATCTCCTATTTCGCCCTGCTCTGCAGCGTCCCTCTGGTCGCCCTCCTGTTCAGCGTCGCGGCCCGTTTCCTGGGCGACACGGAGATGGCCCTGCGGAGCCTGAACCTGTTCACCGACGAGTTCTTCGCCCGGCTCGACCCGGGCTTCTTCAAGGGGCTGGCCGACCTCTCGGGCGGCATCGGCGACCTGGGCCTGTTCGGCATCGTCGGCTCGCTCGTCTCGGCCTCCTTCCTCTTCTCGACCCTCATCGCCACGGTCAACCAGATCTTCCGGACGAACTACCACCGCTCCTTCGTCTACAACCGGCTCATCGAGCTCGTGCTCATGCTCGTCGTCGGCGTGTTCATGTTCTTCTCGCTGGCCATGACGGCCATCTGGACGGCCCTGGGCCGGACGCTCGAGTCGAGCGAGCTCGTCCGGACCACCCTCAACCCCGAGATCGTGGCCCTGGTCAACAACGTCTTCCTCAAGTACGTCATCCCCTACGCCCTGGGCCTGCTGATGTTCTTCGTGCTCTACAAGTACATCCCCGAGACCAAAGTCCACACCCGGGCCGCCCTCGTCCCGGCGGCCGTGGCGGCCCTGCTCTTCGAGGTCTTCAAAAGGGCCTTCGCCTTCTACGTCGTCCACTTCTCGGCCGTCGGCATCGTCCTCAGCAAGATCCTCCAGGGTACGCTGACCTCGGTCCTGTTCTTCCTGCTGTGGATCACGTCCTCGCTGGTCATCATGCTCTGGGGGGCGGAGCTGGCCGCCGTGCTGAACGAGAAGTACGAGGCCGGGGCCGCGGCGGCCGTCAGGTGAGGCGCTCGAGGTGATCCTGCGCGGATAGGGCGGCGTGGACGCCCGTGCCCACGGCCGTGGCGACCTGCTTGGGACAGGCGTCCGAGACGTCGCCGGCGGCGAAGACGCCGGGGACCGAAGCTTGCATGCGGGCGTCGACCTTGATCTGGCCCCATTCGTCGAGCTCGAGGAACCCCGTCACGAAGCCGGTCCGGGGGGCCGTGCCGATGGAGACGAACAGGCCCTCGACCGGCAGGCTCGAGGAGGCGTCCCGCTTGAGGTCGCGGACGGTCACGGACTCGACCGCCCTGTCCCCCTCGACGGCGCAGACGACCGTGTCCAGGAGGACGCGGACCTTGGCGTTGGCGGCCAGCCGCTCCTGGTAGATCCTCTCGCCGCGGAACTTGTCGCGGCGGTGGACGAGGGTCACCGAGCGGGCGAACCGGGTCAGGTAGAGGGCTTCCTTGAGGGCGTGGTCCCCGCCGCCGACGACGGCGATGGCCCGGTCCCTGAAGAAGGCGCCGTCGCAGACGGCGCAGTAGGAGACGCCCGCGCCCGTCAGGCGCTCCTCGCCCGGGACGCCCAGGCGGCGGTGCGACGAGCCGGTGGCCACGATGACCGACCGCGCCTCATAGGCGCCGGCGTGGCCCGCGACCGTGAACCCGCTCCCCGACCGCGCGATCGACAGGGCCTCGTCGGCCTCGACACGGGCGCCGAACGTCCCGGCCTGGCGGCGGAAGCCGGCCATGAGCTCCGCCGGCGTGACGCCGGTCGGGAAGCCGGGGTAGTTCTCGACCCAGTCGGTCAGCAGGATCTGGCCGCCGGGCATGGCCATCTCGAGGACCGTCGTGGCGAGCCGGGCCCGCCCCGTGTAGATGGCGGCGGCCAGGCCGGCCGGTCCGGCCCCGACGATGAGGACATCCCGGGGCTCGCCCATGGCCGGATCAGAGGTGCTTGGCGATGAGCTCGACGAGCTTGGGCTTGGGCAGGAAGCCGACGACCTTCTCCTTGACCTCGCCGCCCTTGTAGAGGATGAGGGTCGGGATGGCCATGACCCCGTAGGCCTGGGGCGTCCGGCCGTTGTCGTCGACGTTCATCTTGACGACCTTGAGCTTGCCCTTGTGGGCCTCGGCGATCTCCTCGACGAGCGGGGCGATCATCTGGCAGGGCCCGCACCAGGGGGCCCAGAAATCCACCAGGACGGGCAGGTCGGACTTGAGGACGTCGGCGTCGAAGGCGGCGTCGGTGCCGTTGAGAATGGCGTCGGACATGGCGTGATCTCCAATTACTAGTATTTTAGTAGTATTTTATCGATCCATCGGCACTTTGTCAACACGGCTCTATTCGGCCCAGCCGAGCTTCTCCTTGACCAGGTCGTAGTAGGACCGCCGCGGCGAGGCCACGAGCTGGAGCTCGAAGGGGGCCTTGCGCACCTCGACCAGGTCGCCCGCGGCCATGGCCCCGCCGCGCTGGCCGTCGAGGGTCATGTGGACCTCCTCCCCGCCCGTCAGCAGGCGGACGCCGACCGTCGAGGTCGCCGGGACGGCCATGGGCCGGAACGAGAGCGTGTGCGGGCAAATGGGCGTCAGCAGGATGGCCGGGACCTTGGGATGGAGGATGGGCCCGCCGGCCGAGAGCGAATAGGCGGTCGAGCCGGTCGGGGTCGAGACGATCAGGCCGTCGGCCTTGAGGTCGGCCACGTCCCGCCCGTCGACGAAGATGGCCAGTTCGATCATCCGCGACTTGGCGCCCTTGGTCACGACGACGTCGTTCAGGCAGTAGGCGGTCTCGTCCCCGGTCCGGGCCTCGACCAGCCAGCGGGGGCTGACCAGGGGGCCGCCGTCCGCCAGGAAGCGGTCGAGCGTCGACAGGGCCTCGCTGACCGGGATCTCCGTGAGGAAGCCCAGACGGCCCAGGTTGACGCCCATCACGGGGACGCCGGCCCGGGCGGCGTGGTGGGCGACGCTGAGGAGCGTCCCGTCGCCGCCGAGGACGACGACGAGGTCCGAGGCCGCCGCGACGGCCTCCCGGGCCGTTCCGTCGGGGCGGCCGAGCTTGAGGGCCGCGGCCTCCTCCAGGATGCAGGCGATGCCCCGGCCCTCGAGGGATTCGACGACCATCTTGAGGATGCCCTCGACCGAGGGCGCGTGGGGCTTGATGACGATGCCGGCCCGGCGCACGTTAGTCATGGCTGACGGCCTCCTTGATCCATGCGGGGAAGCGCCCGGAGTCGAGGTCCGGCGCCCCCTTGACCCAGCGGGCGAAGAACTCGACGTTGCCCTTCTGGCCGTGCGTCGAGCAGCGGACGAGGCCCCGGCAGCCGAAGCCGAGGGCCCGGGCCCCCGCCAGGACCCGCTCCAGGACCGCGGCGTGGACGGCCGGGTCGCGGACGACGCCCTTCTTGCCGACGTCCTTGGGCCCGGCCTCGAACTGGGGCTTGACGAGCGCGACGAGGGTCCAGTCCCCGGGCAGGGTCCGGAGCGCCGGCAGGATCTTCAGCACGGAGATGAACGAGACGTCCATGGTGACGATGCCGGGCGCCTCGGGGACGTCGGCCGCGGCGAGTTCGCGGGCGTTCTTCCCGATCGGGACGACCCGGGGGTCCTTCGTGAGCGTCCAGTCGAGCTGCTTGGTGTCCACGTCGACGGCATACACGCGGACCGCGCCGCGCTGGAGCAGGCAGTCGACGAAGCCGCCCGTGGAGGCCCCGACGTCCAAGCCGACCAGGCCGCGGACGTCGATGGCGAAGCGCTCCAGGGCCTCCTCGAGCTTGAGCCCGCCGCGGCTGACGAAGGGAAGCGGGCGGGCGACCGCGAGGGGGGCCTCGGCGTCGAGGAGTTCGCCCGGCTTCTCGACCCGCCGCGGGCCGCTCGAGACCAGGCCGGCCATGATCAGTGCCTGGGCCTTCTCCCGGCTGGGGGCCAGGCCCCGGCCGGCCAGGAGCTTGTCGGCGCGCTCCTTCATGGCCGCCTCAGGCGCGGGGCGTCCGGTGGAAGTCCCGGATCCGGCGCACCAGGCCGGGAACGTCGATGCCCAGCGCGGCCCGGATCTCGTCGGACTTGCCGAGGGGGTAGATCGTGTCCGGCAGGGCGATGGCCAGGAAGCGGACCCCGAAGCGGCCCTCGCGGTCGAGGAGCTCGCGCACGGCGCTCCCGGCCCCGCCGTCGGCGACGCCCTCCTCGAGGGTGACGAAGGTCCGGCCGTCGCCGGCGAAACGCAGGACCGCGTCGCGGTCGAGCGGCTTGACGAAGCGGGCGTTGACCACGGCGAAGGACAGGCCCTCCTTATCCAGGGCCTCGGCGGCCTCGAGGGCCGGCCGGACCATGTGGCCGAAGGCGAACAGGACGTCCCGGCCCTCGCGGAGGACCTCGGCCTTGCCGAGCGGCAGGACCGCGAGATCCTTGTCCAGCGGGACGCCCAGGCCCTTGGCCTTGGGGAAGCGGACCGAGGCCGGCCGGCCGTAGGCCAGGGCCGACCAGAGCATGTGCCGGAGCTCGTTCTCGTCCTTGGGGGCCATGACGACCATGCCCGGCATCGTCCGCAGGAAGGCCATGTCGTTGACGCCCTGGTGGGTCGGGCCGTCGTCGGGGACGACCCCGGCCCGGTCGAGGACGAAGACGACGGGCAGGCCCATCAGGCAGACGTCGTGGTAGACCTGGTCGTAGGCCCGCTGCAGGAAGGTCGAGTAGATGGCTACGACGGGCTTCCAGCCGGACGCGGCCAGGCCGGCGGCGAAGGTCACGGCGTGCTGCTCGGCGATGCCGACGTCGAAGAAGCGGTCGGGGAGCCTCTCGGAGAATTCCTTGAGCCCCGTGCCCTCGCCCATGGCCGCGGTGATGGCCAGGACCTTGGGGTCCTTGCCGGCGATCTCGATCATGGCCTGGCCGAAGACGGCCGAGTACGACGGGCCCCACTCCTTGCTGAGCGGCTCGCCGGTCTCGACCTTGAACGGGCCGGCGCCGTGGAACTTCTCGGGGTGGGACCGGGCCGGCTGGTAGCCCTTGCCCTTCTGGGTGACGCACTGGATGAGGACGGGGCCGTCGTAGGTCTTGGCCGTCTCGAAGGCCTCGACGAGGGAGCGGACGTTGTGGCCGTGGACGGGCCCGATGTAGCGGATGCCCAGCTCCTTGAAGACGAGGCCGGGGAAGAGGACCTTCTTGGCCGTCTCCTCCATGGCCCGGCCGGCCTTGATGACGACGTCGCCGAGGGGGCGGACCTTGCGCAGGATGGACTTGGCCTGGTCCTTCATGCGGATGTAGCGCTGGCCCGAGACGAGATAGGAGAAGTACTTCGACCAGGCCCCGACGTTGATGGAGATGGACATCTCGTTGAAGTTGAGGACGATGATGAGGCGCCGGCGGAGGTGGCCGATCTGGTTGAGGGCCTCGAGGGCCACGCCGCCCGTCAGGCTGCCGTCGCCGACGACGGCGACGACGTGGTGGGTCTCACCGGCCTTGTCGCGGGCCACGGCCATGCCCAGGGCGGCCGACAGGGCCGTCGAGGCGTGGCCGGTGTTGAAGGCGTCGTGCTCGCTCTCCTCGCGGCAGGGGAAGCCGACGAGGCCGCCGCAGCGGCGCAGGCCGGCGAAGCGGTCCCGCCGGCCGGTCAGGATCTTGTGGGTATAGCACTGGTGGCCGACGTCCCAGACGATCCTGTCGCGCGGCGAGTCGAAGGCCAGGTGCAGGGCCAGGGTCAGCTCGACGACGCCCAGGTTCGAGGCGAGGTGGCCGCCGTTCCTGGCCACGGTCTCGAGGATGAGGCCGCGGACCTCCGCGGCCAGGGTCGTCAGCTCGTCCTCGGTGAGCGTCCGCAGGTCGGCCGGCCCGTGGATGCGGTCGAGGATGTCGGCCATGGTCCCTCCTCCCGTCTCAGGCGTCGCCGCCCCCGCCCTCGGCCCCCTCGGGGCCGGCCTCGAAGTCCTCGGTTTTGAGGCCGCCCTTCTCGTCCTTGAGCAGGATCTCGACCTTGCGCTCGGCCTTGTCGAGCTCCGTCCGGAGGAAGCGCGACATCTTGACGCCCTTCTCGAACAGGGCCAGGGACTCGTTGAGGGAGATGCCGCCCTTCTCGAGCTTGGCCACGATCTGCTCCAGCTCGGCCAGGGCCTTCTCGAAGGTCAGGTTGGTCATGGTCCCTCCTTCAGGAATCGGGATTCCAGGCGCTTCTTGCGGTCGACGGTCTCCACCCGGGCGCCGAACTCGCCCTTGAAGTAGGACACCGTGACCGTCTCGCCCGGCTCGACGTCCTCGATGCGGCCGGCCAGGCGCAGGCCGCCTTCCTTCCAGACGATGGCGTAGCCCTTCTTGACGACGCCGAGCGGGCTCAGGGCGTTCAGCGAGGCCGTCAGCCGCTCCCAGGCGGAGCGCCCCTCGCCGACCGTCCGGACGAGGACGTTGGCCAGGCGCTCGGCGGCCAGGCGGGCGGCGCCCTTCTGCTCGGCCAGGGCCTGGCGCTCGGCCCGCAGGATGTTCCGGCCGCGCGTCTCGAGGTCGTCGACGCGGCGGGCCAGATTGGCCAGGCGGACCTGGAAATTCTGGAAAATGCGGTTCCGGGCCAGGCCGTCGACCTCGCCGCGGCGGTCCCGGAGGCCGTACCGGAGGAGGTCGGCCAGGCGCCGGGTCGCGCCGTCGATCCTCTCGACGAAGGCCTCCTCGGTGGCGATGACCATCTCGGCCGCGGCCGACGGCGTCGGGGCCCGGAGGTCGGCGACGAAGTCGGCGACGGTGAAGTCGACCTCGTGGCCGACGGCCGAGATGACCGGCACGGGCGAGCGGGCGATGGCCCGGGCCACGGGCTCCTCGTTGAAGGCCCACAGGTCCTCGATGGAGCCGCCGCCGCGGCCGACGATGAGGACCTCGATGCCGGGCCGGCGGCCCAGGGCCTCGATGCCCTCGACGATCTCGGCCGCCGCGCCCTCGCCCTGGACCCGGGCCGGGTAGATGACGACGTGGAGCCGGGCGTAGCGGCGCTCGAGGACGCGCAGGATGTCGCGGACGGCCGCCCCGGTCGGCGAGGTCACGACGCCGATCGTCCGCGGCCGGAGCGGCAGCGGGCGCTTGCGGGCCTCGTCGAACAGGCCCTCGGCCCGGAGCTTCTCCTTGAGCTGCTCGAAGCGCAGCTGGAGGGCGCCCTTGCCCTTGGGCTCGACCTGGTCGACGTAGAGCTGGTAGTCGCCGCGGGGCTCGTAGACGCTGACCTTGCCCCGGCAGACGACCTTGAGGCCGTCTTTGAGGTCGAAGGCGACCTTGCGGGCGGCCGACTGCCACAGGACGGCCTTGATGACGCTCTTCTCGTCCTTGAGGCTGAAGAAGACGTGCCCGGAGGCGGCCTTCTTGTAGCCGGAGACTTCGCCTTCGACCCAGACCTGGGGCAGGGCGACCTCGAGGGCCGTCTTGACGATCTCGGTGACCTCGGAGACCGCGTAGACCCGGTCCTTGATCACCAGCCCTTCAGTCTTCGTGGCGACCATCCTCCGCCAGGACCTCTCTCACGATGGACAGGGCCTTGCCGGTCCCGGCGTCGACCTTGATGAACACGCCCGAGAGGAACAGCCCCTCGCGCGACGGCTCGAACCGCTGCGGCCGCGAGGTCAGGAAGCGCTGCAGGGCCTGCTCGCGGGCGATGCCGATGACGGCGTCCCGGCCGCCGGCCATGCCGGCGTCGGTGATGTAGGCCGTGCCCTTGGGCAGGACCCGCTCGTCGGCCGTCGGGACGTGGGTGTGCGTCCCGACGACGGCCGAGACCCGCCCGTCGAGATACCAGCCGAGGGCCTGCTTCTCCGAGGTCGCCTCGGCGTGGACGTCGACCAGGATGATGGGGGTCTCGGCCCGCAGGCGCCCGACCTCCTGGTCGGCCCGCAGGAAGGGGCAGTCCAGGGGCTCCATGAACACCCGCCCCTGGAGGTTGAGCACGGCCGCCTTGACGCCGTCGGCGGCCTGGAAGACGTAGGACGACCGGCCCGGGTTGACGGCCGGGTAGTTGGCCGGGCGCAGCAGCCGGGGCTCCCGCTCGAGGTAGGGCAACGACTCCTTCTTGTCCCAGATGTGGTTGCCCGAGGTCAGGACGTCGACGTGCAGGAACAGGTCCTTGCCGATGTCCTCGGTGACGCCGCTGCCCCCGGCGGCGTTCTCCCCGTTGGCCACGATCAGGGACGGGGCGTGCTTCTTGATCAGGCCCGGCAGGAACTTGTCCAGGGCCCGCCGGCCGGTCCGGCCGACGATGTCGCCGAGGAACAGGATGCCGAACTCAGCGGGCATATTCGACCGCCCTCATCTCCCGGATGACCGTGACCTTGATCTGGCCGGGGTAGTCCAGCTCGTTCTTGATCTTCGTCGCCGTCTCCTTGGCCAGGAGGGCGGCCCGGTCGTCGGTGACCTTGAGGGCCTCGACGATGATGCGGATCTCGCGGCCGGCCTGCAGGGCGAAGGCCTTGGAGACGCCCTCGAAGGAAGCGGCGATCTCCTCGAGCTTCTCCAGCCGCTGGATGTAGGTCTCCAGCAGCTCGCGCCGGGCCCCTGGCCGGGCGGCCGACAGGGTGTCGGCGGCCTGGACGAGGACGGCCTCGATGGACGGGAAGTCGATGTCGCGGTGGTGCGAGGCGATGGCCTGGCAGACCTTCTCCGACTCGCCGTACTTCTTGGCCAGCTCGACGCCGAGCTCGGTGTGCGTCCCCTCGGTGTCCCGGTCGACGGCCTTGCCGATGTCGTGGAGCAGGCCGGCCCGCAGGGCGACGTGGGTGTCGAGTCCGATCTCGCGGGCCATCATGGCCGCCAGCATGGCCACCTCTTTGGTGTGCTGGAGGACGTTCTGCCCGTAGCTCGTCCGGTACTTGAGCTTGCCCAGGAGCTTGATGAGCTCGGGATGGATGTCGCGGACCTTGAGCTCCAGGACGACCGACTCGCCCTCCTGCTTGATCTTCTGCTCGAGGTCGTTCTTGACCGATTCGACGATGTCCTCGATGCGGGCCGGGTGGATGCGCCCGTCGGTGACGAGCTTCTGGATGGACAGGCGGGCCAGCTCCCGGCGGATGGGGTCGAAGCTCGACAGGATGACGGCCTCGGGCGTGTCGTCGACGATGATGTCGACGCCCGTGGCCATCTCCAGGGCCCGGATGTTGCGTCCCTCGCGGCCGATGATGCGGCCCTTCATGTCGTCGGAGGGCAGGTCGACGACCGAGACGGTCGTCTCGACGACGTGCTCGGCGGCCGTCCGCTGGATGGCGTTGGACATGATCTCGCGGGCCGATTGGACGGCCTTTTCGCGGGCCTCCTCCTCGATCCGCCGGACCGTGCCGATGGCCTCGAGCTTGGCCTCCTCCTCGATCTTCTTGATGAGCATGGCCTTGGCCTCTTCCTGGGTCAGGCCGGATATGCGCTCGAGCTCCTGCAGGCCCTTCTGGATGGCCTCGACGATCTTGGCCTCCTCGACCTCGAGGTCCTTCTCCTTCTGGGAGATCTTGCGCTCCTTCTGGGCGAAGTCGCGCTCCTTGCGCTCCATGGACTGGAAGCGGCGCTCGAGGTTCTCCTCCTTGCTGAGGAGGCGCCGCTCGGTCTCGTTGATCTTGCGCTGCTTCTCGCGGTTCTGGGCCTCCAGCTCGTTCTGGCGGGCCAGGTCCTTCTCGCGGGCCGCGATGTCCGCTTCCCTCTTGATCTTCTCGCCGTCCTCGCGGGCCCTCTCGAGGATGGCCTTGGCCTGTTCCTCGGCCTCGGCGGCCTTGCGGGTGCCCTCCTGCCGCTTGAGCAGGAGGACGACGACGATGACGGCCAGGACGGCGCTGAGCGCCAGTCCGGCGTAGCTGAGAACCCCTTGCATGACGAACCTCCTCATCTATATGGAATGAGGAGACGCGAGAACAGGTCCGGAGGCGTCAGATGCCCGTGGGGCCGGGAGCGGCCCGGCCGGCGAGCCGCCCGCGGGGCGGCGGCCCGTCACGACGGGGATTTATCGGCGTCCGTGTATGTATGCTCATCTGAGAACAGGTGGACCTCCAGGCTTTCGATCTCCGTCTCCATGTGGCCCAGGGCCTCGTTCAGTTGATCCAGCTTCTTCTGGCTGAGAAACAGCTCGTCCGCGATGTTCAAGGCCGCCAGGACGGCGATCTTGGTCGTGTCCGCGGACTTCGATTTCACTGCCACTTCGTGCATCTTCTGGTCAACGAGCGAGGTCAAGTGGCCGATATATCGCTCATCCTCTTCTCCTTTGACGCGGATCTTGTACCGCTGTCCGAAGATCTCGATCTCGAGGATTTTTTCGGTCATAACCCCAGCTTGTCGATCTCGCCGATGATGGCCTCGATCTTGCCCTTGAGGACCTCGCGCTCGCCCTCGTACCGCTTCATGTCCTCGTCCATCTTGGCGAGCTTGCGGGCGCCGTCCTCGAGCTCCTTCTTCTCGGTCTTCGATTCCTTGAGCTGCTGACGCAGCTTCTCGTTCTCGGCCGTCAGCTTGTGGATGTGGTCGACGACCTGCCCGATCTTCCCTTCGAGAATCTTAATGCGCTCGAGTTCCGATGTCAATTCTTTCCCTCCCGGAGTTGGATGTTGAGCGCGGCCCGGAGCTGGCCGACGATCTCCTGCTCGACGCGGTCGACTTCCTCGGCCACCAGCGTCCGCTGGGGGTGGCGGTAGCGGAAGCGCACGGTCAGGCTGACCCGTCCCTCCGCGAGCGACCCGCCGGCGAAGCGGTCGACGAGCTCGAAGCTCTCGAGCAGGGGCTGGTTGAGGCGGCCGAGGACGCGGGCGACCTCGGCGTACGGGACGCCGGCGTCGACGACGACGGACAGGTCGCGGACGACGCCCGGCAGCTTGGGCACGGGCACGAACTGGAACGGCCGCGGCGTCTTGCCGAACAGGGCTTCGAGGTCGATCTCGGCGGCGTAGACCGGCCGCTCGATCGAGGCCGAGGCGGCCAGGTCGCGGCGCAGGGCGCCCAGGCGGCCGACGGCCTGGCCTTTGTAGAGCACGTCCAGGGCCCGGCCGGGCTCGAAGTAATCGGGGCCGCCGGAGGTCCCGGCGAAGTCCACGGGCTCGACCCGCAGGGCCTCGCAGAGGGCCTCGACGGCGCCCTTGAGGACGTAGAAATCCGTCTCCGCCGCCGGGGCGGCCCAGCCGGCCCCGGGCACCAGGCCGGTCGAGACGAGGCCGAGGTGGCAGCCCTCGCGGTGCCTGTCCTCGTCCTCCCAATAATAGACGTGGCCCAGCTCGAAGAGGTGGACGCCCTCGAGGCCGCGGTTGAGGTTCCAGGCGGCGTTGCCGAGGAGCCCGGGGATGAGCGTCGTCCGCAGGACGGAGTGCCGGACGGAGATGGGGTTCTGGATGCCGACGGGCGTCCGCCCGCTGCGGGCGGCCGCCTCGCGCTCGGGGTCGGCGAAGCTCTCGTTGATGGCCTCGTCGAAGCCCTGGCCGAGCAGGGTCTCGCGGACCCGGACGCGGCGGTCCCGCCGCCGGTCGACGGGCGGCGGGAAGGTGTCGACCGGGGTCAGGGCCGAGGGGATGCGGTCGTAGCCGTAGAAGCGGGCGATCTCCTCGATGAGGTCGGCCTCGCCGGCCACGTCGACGCGGAAGGCCGGGACCTGGACGCGCCAGGCGCCCCGGTGGGACATGTCGGTCCGGAAGCCCAGGCGGCCGAGCAGGCCGGCCACGAAGTCCTCGGGCACGTCGACGCCGAGGAGCTCGGCCACGCGGCGCGGCCGTAGGCGGACGGTGACGGGCTTGGGCGGCCGGGGATAGCGGTCGATGAGGCCGCGGGTGGCCCTGCCGCCCAGGCGGCAGAGGAGCGAAGCGGCCATCCGGGCGGCCTCGGGGGCGAAGGAGACGTCGCTGCCGCGCTCGAACCGGTAGGAGGCGTCGGTCGAAAGGCCGAGGGCCTTGGCCGTCCGCCGGATGGAGACGGGGTCGAAGTGGGCGCTCTCGATGAAGACGTCGCGGGTCGCCGCCGTGATGCCGGAGGCCTGGCCGCCGATGACCCCGGCCAGGGCCACCGGCCGGGACTCGTCGGCGATGACGAGCATGTCGGGCTTGAGCTCGAGGGTCCGCCCGTCGAGGTCGACGAGCGTCTCGCCCCGCTTGGCCTTGCGGACGACGATGCGGCCGCCGCCGATGCGCCCGAGGTCGAAGGTGTGGATGGGCTGGGCCGTGGCGAAGAGGACGTAGTTGGAGACGTCGACGACCGTGTTGATGGGTTTGAGGCCCATGGCCTCGAGGCGGCGCCGCAGCCAGTCGGGCGACGGGCCGACGGGGACGCCCCGGACGACCAGGCCGCAGTACCGGGGGCAGAGGGCCTCGGCCGCGATCTGGACGTCGGCGACGTCGGCCGTGGCCTCGGGGAGCTCGACGAGCGGCCAGTCCGGCGAGAGCAGGGGCTTCGCGAGCAGGGCCGCCAGCTCCCGGGCCACGCCGAGGTGGCCGAGCGTGTCGGGCCGGTTGGCGTAGGTCTCGAGGTCGAGCACGGCGTCGCCGTCCCGGTCCTCGACGGTCTCGGGCACGAGGCCGATCATGGTCAGGCGCTCGGCCGTCTCGTCGCGGCCGAGGCCGGTGTCGACGTAGTCCTTGAGCCAGTCCAGGGAGATCTTCATGCGGCCCCGAATTGCCTGAGGAACCTCAGGTCGTTCTCGTAGAAGTGGCGCATCTCGGGGATGCCGAGGGCCAGCATGGCCGTGCGGTCGATGCCGAGGCCGAAGGCCCAGCCGGAGTACTTCTCCGGGTCGATGTTGACGTTCTTGAGGACCTGGGGGTGGACCATGCCCGAGCCCAGGATCTCCTTCCAGCCCGTGCCGCCGCAGACGCGGCAGGCGGCGTCCCGGCCGCCGCAGACGAGGCATTCGACGTCGACCTCGGCGGAGGGCTCGGTGAAGGGGAAGAAGCTCGGCCGGAAGCGGACCTTGAGCTTCTCGCCGAGCAGGGCCCGGATGAAGTGCTCGAGCGTGCCCTTGAGGTGGGCGAAGGTGACGCCCTCGTCGACGACCAGGCCCTCGACCTGCAGGAACATCGGCAGGTGGGTCGGGTCCGGCGTCTCGTGGCGGAAGACCCGGCCGGGGCAGATGATGCGGATGGGCGGCTTGGACCGCTCCATGACCCGGACCTGGACCGGCGAGGTGTGCGTCCGGAGGAGCAGGTCGCCCTTGATGAACAGGGTGTCCCACTTGTCGCGGGCCGGGTGGTGGGGCGGGAAGTTGAGGGCCTCGAAGTTGTAGTAGTCGGTCTCGATCTCCGGCCCCTCCTCGACACTGAAGCCCATGCCCGTGAAGACGGCCTCGATGCGCTCCTGGAACTGGGTCAGGGGGTGGGGGGTCCCGACGTAGCGCTTGCGGCCCGGCAGGGTCAGGTCGGGCCGGGCGGCGGACTTGGCGGCGTCCGCGCCCGCCTCGCGGAGGCGGGCGTCGGCGGCGTCCAGGCCGTCCTGGACGAGGGATTTGAGCTCGTTGATCAGGCGCCCGGCCTCGCGCCGGTCCTCGGCCGGGGCGGACTTCAGGTCCTCGAACAGAAGGGTGACGTGTCCCTTCTTGCGGCTCAGGTACGCCGTCCGGAGCTCCTCGAGGGACCGGGCGTCGCCGGCCTTGGGGAGCTCCTCCTCGAACGCCTTCCTGAGACCTTCGACCCGGTCCTTCAGGCTGGCCATGGCGGGAGCTAAGCCGCCGGGGTCTGGGTCATCCGGACGAGGTGGGCGAAGGTCTCCGGGGCGTTCGCGGCCAGGTCGGCCAGGATCTTGCGGTCGAGCTCGACGTGGAGGGCCTTGAGGCCGCTGATGAAGCGGCTGTAGGACGTCCCGTTGGCGACGGCCCCGGCCTTGATGCGGACGATCCACAGGCTGCGGAAGTCCCGCTTTTTGGCCCGGCGGTCCCGGTAGGCGTAGAGCAGCGACTTCTCGACGGCCTCCTTGGCCGTGCGGTAGTTGCGGCTCTTGGCGCCGAAGTATCCCTTGGCCAGCGTGAGGACCTTCCTCCGCCGGTCGCGTCTCTTGGTGCTGCGTTTTACGCGTGGCATGGTCGTCTCCTATGGGCGCGGGGCGCCGGTCACATGTCGTACGGGAGCATCGTCTTCAGCACCTTGCGGTCGGCCGGGCTGGCTTCGCCGCCCTGCCCCAGCTGGCGCTTGCGCTTGGACGTCTTCTTGGTCAGGATGTGGCCCTTATTGGCCTTCTTGTGAAGGAGCTTTTTCTTGGCCGTGACCTTGAACCTCTTTTGCGCTCCCTTGTGGGTTTTTAACTTTGGCATCTTTTCCTCCTGTCTTGGTGGGGACCAACAGGGCCGACACGGCCCAATCCTGCTTGCGGGCCGACCCGTCCTGGGTCGCCAGCTCCTTGACGTCGCCGAGGACCCGGTCGAGGACCTGGTAGCCGAGCTCCGGCTTCTGCTTCTCGCGGCCGCGCAGCATGACCGTGATCTTGACCTTGTTGCCTTCGCCGAGGAAGCGCTTGACGTGCTTCATCTTGAAGTCGTAGTCGTGGATGCTGATCTTGGGCCGGAACTTGATCTCCTTGATCTGGATCTGCTTCTGGTGCTTCTTGGCCTCGTGGTCCTTCTTGTGCTGCTCGTACAGGAACTTGCCGTAGTCCGTGATCTTGCAGACCGGGGGGTCGGCCGTGGCCGCGATCTCGACCAGGTCGAGGCCCCGGTCCCGGGCCAGATGGACGGCCTGGGCGGTGGGCATGACGCCGAGGGCGTTCCGCTCCTCGTCGATGACCCGGACCTCCCGCGACGAGATCATCTCGTTGATCCGGTGGGGCTTGGCCTTGGCGACCGCAGGATAGTAACCGTGTCTCTTGAAAATGGTCGGTCCTCCTCTAGAATGAGACTGAGAGACTCTTCGTCTTGACGAGCTCGACGGCCCGCTCGAGGAGCCGGTCGAGCGCGATCTCGCCCTTGTCGCCCTGGCCGTGGACGCGCAGGGCGGCCGAGCCGCGCTCGACCTCCTTGTCGCCGACGACCAGGATGAGCGGGACCTTCTGGAGCTCGGCCCCGCGGATCTTCTTGCCGACCTTCTCCCGGCTGAGGTCGGCCTCGGCCCTCAGGCCGGCCGCCTCCAGGCGGGCGACGAGGGTCTTGGCGTAGTCCTCGTGCCTCTCGGCGATGGGCAGGACCAGGGCCTGGACCGGGGCCAGCCAGAGCGGGAAGGCGCCGTTGTAGTGCTCGACGAGGACCCCGAAGAAGCGCTCGAGCGAGCCCAGCAGGGCCCGGTGGACCATGTACGGCCGGTGCTCTTTGCCGTCCTCGCCGACGAAGGTCATGTCGAAGCGCTCCGACATGTTGAAGTCGAACTGGATGGTCGTGCACTGCCAGTGGCGGCCGATGGCGTCCTTGATCTTGATGTCGATCTTGGGCCCGTAGAAGACGGCCTCGCCCTCCATCCGCTCGTAGGGGTAGCCCCGGGTCTCCAGGGCCTTGACCAGGGAGGCCTCGGCCTGGCACCAGCGTTCGTCCGCGCCGCAGTACTTGGCCGCGTTCTTCGGGTCGCGGATCGACAGTTCGATCTTGTTGTCGGTGAAGCCGAAGTCGGCCAGAAGCGAGACCGAGAAGTCGAGGACCCGCAGGATCTCGCCGTCGATTTGCTCGGGCGTGCAGAAGATGTGGGCGTCGTCCTGGGTGAAGCCGCGGACGCGGAGCAGGCCGTGCAGGGTGCCGCTGCGCTCGTAGCGGTAGACGGTGCCGAGCTCGGCCCAGCGCAGGGGCAGGTCGCGGTAGGACCGCATCCGCGACTTGTAGATCTGGATGTGGAAGGGGCAGTTCATCGGCTTCAGATAGTACGGCTGCTCGTCGATGTCCATCGGCGAGTACATGCTGTCCTTGTAGAAGCCGAGATGACCCGAGGTCTGCCACAGGTTGGCCCGCCCGATGTGGGGCGTGTAGAGGATCTCGTAGCCGCCGGCCCGGTGGCGCTCGCGCCAGTGCTGCTCGATGACCGAGCGGACCCGGGCCCCCTTGGGGTGCCAGAGGATGAGGCCGCCGCCGAGCTCGTCGTTGGAGCTGAACAGGTCGAGGTCGACGCCGAGGCGCCGGTGGTCGCGCTTCTTGGCCTCCTCGAGGAGGCGGAGGTGGTCGGCGAGCTCCTGGGCGGTCGGGAAGACGGCCCCGTAGATGCGCTGCATCTGGGCGCCGCGCTCGTCGCCCTTCCAGTAGGCGCCCGAGACCGACAGGAGCTTGACGTTCCGGAGGAGCCCGGTCGAGGGGACGTGGGGGCCGAGGCAGAAGTCGGCGAAGGCCCCCTGGCGGTAGACGGTGACGGTGGCCTCGCCCTTCTCCCTGATGAGCTCGACCTTGAGGGGCTGGCCCATGTCCTCGAACATCCGGACGGCCTCGTCCTTGGCGAGGACCAGGCGCTCGACGGGGACGTCCGCGGCGGCGATCTCCTTCATCCGGGCCTCGATGCGCTCGAGGTCCTCGGGGGTGAAGGGTTCTTCGCGGAGGAAGTCGTAGTAGAAGCCGGTCTCGACGGCCGGGCCGACGCCGGTCTTGGTGCCCGGGTAGAGATCGAGGACGGCGTGCGCCAGGAGATGGGCCGCGCTGTGTCTCAGGACGTCGATCGGCGTATGCTTATCGTCGCTCATGCTCTTTTGCCGTTGCCAAAGGCGGGAGATCCAATCCGGCCGGGACGACGGCCCCTTGAATTCTGACCGCTTGGGTCGAAAGTGGTAGGCGCGGAGGGGATTGAACCCACGGCCTCTTCCGTGTCAGGGAAGCGCTCTCCCACTGAGCTACGCGCCTAACGTTCTCTATCAAAAGCCGTTCTATATTAAGCAAATCGCCCCGAATAGTCAATACGGCGCTTCCGGAAGGGAACGGGGATCCGGGCCCGCTCGGCCCGGGCTGGTTTCCGTTGGCGCAACCCGTTGTTTGGATTATAATAAGCGGCAGACCATGATCGGCCTCCTGTCCGACACCCACGACAACCTGGACCGGGTCCGGGCGGCCGTCCGCCTGTTCAACGACGCCGGCTGCGACCTGGTCGTCCACGCCGGGGACTTCGTGGCCCCGTTCACGGCCGACGAGCTTCGCAACCTCCGGGCCCCCGTCAAGGCGGTCTTCGGGAACTGCGACGGGGAGAGGGCCGGCCTGGCCCGGGCCTTCCGGGGCCTGGGCGAGATCCGGGAGGAGCCGTTCCCCTTCGTCCACGGCGGCCTCCGCTTCGTCGTCTGCCACCTCGAGGGCCTGGCCGCCCCGTTCTTCGTGGCCAAGACCTGCGACGTCATCGTCTCGGGCCACACCCACCGCCCCCTGGTCGAGCTCAGGGACGGCGTCCTCCTGGTCAATCCCGGGGAGGCCTCGGGTTGGCTCCGGGGCCGGGCGACCGCGGCCCTCCTGGACCCGGACGCCCGGACCGCCGAGATCGTGACCCTATAAGGAGGTTCTCCGTGACCCACCCCGTCAACCGCCGCCAGATGCCGGGCTGGAAGCAGGCCCGCCGGCCGCCGGCCCCGCCCAAGTTCCAGGGAGGCCTGGCCAAGCGGGCCCCCGGCCGCAAGATCGCCCCGCCGCCCAAGCCCAAATAGCCTCCCCGCCTCCTTATTGATTTAAAGCCCTTATTGGGCTATACTTTACGTTCGTTTCGGCACAATTGAAGAGTTCGCGCATTTTTGGATGGAGAAGTTTTTCTATTCTTGAAAGGAGTCAGACGATGAAGAGGGTCCTCATCATGGGCGCCGCCGGGCGCGACTTCCACAATTTCAACACCTATTTCCGGGACAATCCGGATTACCGGGTGGTCGCTTTCACGGCCACCCAGATCCCGGACATCGAGGGGCGCAAGTACCCCGCCGCGCTGGCCGGCAAGCTCTACCCCAAGGGCATCCCCATCGAGGCCGAGTCCGAGCTCGACCGGCTCATCGCCGAGCTCAAGGTCGACGACGTCCACCTGGCCTACAGCGACCTGCCCCACACGTATGTCATGAACAAGGCCTCCCAGGTCCAGGCGGCCGGGGCCAACTTCGTCCTCCTCGGGCCCAACGCGACCATGATCAAGAGCCGCAAGCCCGTCGTCTCCGTGTGCGCCGTCCGCACCGGCTCGGGCAAGAGCCAGACCAGCCGCCGCGTGGCCCAGATCCTCCAGGCCAAGGGCCGCAAGGTCGCCGCCATCCGGCACCCCATGCCCTACGGCGACCTGGTCAAGCAGAAGGTCCAGCGCTTCGCCAGCTACGCCGACCTCGACAAGCACGAGTGCACGATCGAGGAGCGCGAGGAGTACGAGCCCCACATCGACAAGGGCATCATCGTCTACGCCGGCGTCGACTACGGCGCCATCCTCCGCCAGGCCGAGAAGGAGGCCGACGTCATCCTCTGGGACGGCGGCAACAACGACTTCCCCTTCTACAAGTCCGACCTCGAGATCGTCGTGGCCGACCCCCACCGGGCCGGGCACGAGCTCGCCTTCTACCCCGGCGAGACCAACTTCCGCCGGGCCAAGGTCATCGTCGTCAACAAGATGGACACGGCCACGCCGCAGGGCATCGAGACCGTCCTGGCCTCGGCCAAGAAGGTCAATCCCAAGGCCACGATCATCCGGGCCAACTCCCCGACCATCGTCGAGGACGGCGGGCGCATCCGCGGCAAGCGGGTCCTGGTCATCGAGGACGGCCCGACCCTGACCCACGGGGGCATGACCTACGGCGCCGGCATCGTCGCGGCCAAGAAGTACGGCGCGGCCTCGATCATCGACCCCCGGCCCTTCGCCGTCGGCTCGATCAAGAAGACCTTCGAGAAGTACAACCACCTCGCCGACGTCCTGCCGGCCATGGGCTACGGCGACAAGCAGACCCGCGAGCTGGCCAAGACCATCGAGGCCATCGACTGCGACCTCGTCGTCAGCGCCACGCCCATCGACATCACCCGGGTCATCAAGGTCTCCAAGCCCATCCTGCGCGTCGGCTACGAGCTCGAGGAGATCGGCACGCCCACCCTCAAGGACGTCCTGAAGAAGTTCTAAGGCCGATGAGACCGAAGATCGCCCTCGTCGCCTTCGGCGGCAACGCCATGCTGCCCGAGGACCAGAGAGGTCTGCAGACCGAGCAGATGCGGAACGCCCAGCGGGCGGCCGAGCTCATGGTCCACATCGTCCGCAAGGGCTACGAGCTCATCATCGTCCACGGCAACGGGCCGCAGGTCGGGAACCTCCTCATCCAGATGGAGGAGGCGGCCAACAAGATCCCGCCCTACACGCTCGACGTCTGCGACGCCATGACCGAGGGCAGCATGGGCTTCATGCTGGAGAGGGCGATCGTCAACGAGCTCAGGCGGCGCTCCATCGACAAGGAGGTCGCCTCGCTCGTGACCCAGGTCGTCGTCGACAAGGACGACCCGGCCTTCCTCAAGCCGACCAAGCCGGTCGGCCCGTTCTACTCGAAGTTCCGGGGCCAGCAGCTGGCCCGGGAGAAGAAGTGGACGATGGTCGAGGACGCCGGGCGGGGCTACCGCAAGGTCGTGCCCTCGCCCAAGCCCATTGACGTCGTCAACAACGGCATCATCCGGGAGCTCGTCGAGGCCGGCCGCATCGTCATCGCGGCCGGCGGCGGCGGCATCCCCGTCGTCCTCAACGCCAACGGCCTGTTCGAGGGCGTCGAGGCCGTCATCGACAAGGACTACGCGGCCAGCCTGCTGGCCCGCGAGGTCAAGGTCGACCTGTTCGTCATCCTGACCGCCATCGAGCGCGTCTTCATCAACTTCGGCAAGCCCGACCAGGCCGAGGCCCCCGTCCTGACCGTGGAGGAGGCCCGCAGGCACCTGGCCGACGGCCAGTTCCCGCCGGGTTCGATGGGGCCCAAGATCCGGGCCGCCGTCGAGTACATCGAGGCCGGCGGCCGCGAGGTCCTCATCACCAAGGACACCCACCTCAAGGCCGCCCTGCTCAACCGTTCGGGGACGCGGATCGTCGCGTCACATTAGGGAGGAGGAACCGCGATGCAGAAAGATTTCCTGTCCGTCAGGGACCTGAGCGTCTACGAATTCGGCCAGATGCTGGACCGCGCGGCCGGGGTCAAGAAGCACCCCGACAAATACCGCAAGGCCCTCAAGCACAAGATCCTGGCCATGATCTTCCAGAAACCGTCCCTGCGCACGCGGATGACCTTCGAGGCGGGCATGCTCCAGCTCGGCGGCGAGGCCATCTACCTGGCCCCCTCCGACATCCAGATGGGCAGCCGCGAGGGCGCCTACGACATCGGCAAGAACCTCGAGCGCTGGGTCGACGGCATCATGATCCGGACCTTCGGCCATCAGATCGCCGTGGACCTGGCCGCCAGCTGCCGCATCCCCGTCATCAACGCCCTGACCGATCTGTCCCACCCCTGCCAGGCCATGGCCGACTTCCTGACCCTGCGCGAGCACAAGGGGGCCCTGTCCGCCCTCAAGCTGGCCTACGTCGGCGACGGCAACAACGTCTGCCACAGCCTCATGCTGGCCGCCGCCCGCGGCGGCACGAAGATGGCCGTGGGCACCCCGGCCGGCTACGAGCCCAGCCCCGACGTGGTCCGCTGGGCCCGCGAGGACGGCAAGGACACCGGATTCGCGCTGACCCTGACGAACTCGCCCGAAGAGGCCGTCGCCGGCGCCGACGCCGTCTACACCGACGTCTGGGCCTCCATGGGCCAGGAGGCCGAGAAGGAGAAGCGGGCCAAGATCTTCGCTCCCTACCAGGTCAACGCCCGGCTCATGGCCCACGCCAAGAAGGACGCCCTGTTCATGCACTGCCTGCCGGCCCACCGCGGCGACGAGGTCACGGACGAGGTCATCGACTCGCCGAACTCCGTCGTCTACGACGAGGCCGAGAACCGCCTCCACGCCCAGAAGGCTATCCTGCTCGCGCTGATGGGGGAGAAGGGATGACCATGACCGAAGAACCGACCCCGCTGACCAGCGTCGCCGACGCGGACTTGGTCCTCGTCGAAAGCGAGCTCGGGCGGACGCCCGCGCCGCGGACGACCAAGGACCTGGCCGGCAAGCTGGCCTTCGAGAAGACGGCCACCGAGAGGACCCAGGACGTCAAGAAGTACGACCCCGACGTCCGCTACGAGGTGGGCGACACGATCGAGAAGAGCTACAACGAGCCCCTGACCGTCGGCAGCAAGTCCGTCGAGCACTTCGAGGGCCGCGTCATCCTCAAGGTCGTCGGCAAGACCTATTCCAAGCACTTCAACTGCGAGATGCTCGAGGTCGACTACCCCGGCGGCGGCGTCTTCCGCAAGTACATCGACTACATGAAGAAGACGCGGACCCAGGTCCTGCTGCCCTCGAACTTCGAGGGCCGGGCCAAGCCGGCCGAGATCATGTCCCGGGGGGACGACCCCCGGCTGACCGAGCTGCCCATGACGGAGCGCGACCTCCGGGCCCTGGAGAAGAACCTCCGGCTGCGGCTGGCCAAGGACCCCCGCTTCTTCGGCTGGAACGACTTCTGGCACCTGGCCGCCAAGCGCGTCGAGATCCTGCCCGAGAAGGTCCAGGAGATCGCCGACGCCTTCGCCGCCGGCGGCAAGTCGGCCACGACCGAGGACCTCGTCAAGTCCCATTTCGGGCTCGAGGCCTCCTCGGACCTGTTCGACCTGACCTGCCTGAGCCTGAGCGCCCTGCTCGACAAGAAGCACAAGAAGGAGTTCATCCTCCTGGCCGAGGCCGGCTGGGGCAAGTGGCACCTCAAGGCCATCCTCAACGCCATGCCCGAGGGCCTGGCCCTGTCCGCCCCGATGGCCGACCTGACCGAGCTCGAGGAGATCGAGAAGCCCGAGATGAGCATCGTCCAGGACTTCCCGATCAAGATCTACCTGACCTGGCGCGAGATCCTGTCGGGCGGCCTCAGGATCCCCCGGAGCCTGGCCAAGGAGCTCTCCCACGCCCGGGAGTACACCTTCACCGACCCCGACGAGAACAAGGCCTATACCGTCTACTACTTCCCCGTGCCGAACTTCTTCCTGGGCCTGCAGGATTTCTACACGACGCACAACATCCCCCAGGGCGCCAGCCTGACCCTCGAGCGGACCGGCCCGACGACGTTCAAGTTCTGGGTCAAGAAGTCGAAGAAGAAGATGTCCGTCATCCGCATCGGCTACGACGCCGAGAAGGACGAGTTCGTCGACTCCGGCGAAGAGGCCTACACCTTCGCCGAGCCCAACAAGATCATCTACATCGAGCGCGAGACGCTGGCCGGCCTGCTGCCCCTGGCCCCCCTGCGCGAGGGCCACGACCTGCGCGACCTCGTCGTCACCGTCTACAGCGACCCCGTCCTGGCCGGGTCGGCCCGGTCCCTCCACTTCCTGCGGGCCACCCATCTCATCGACATCATCCGCCAGACGACGCAGGAGGACGTCGAGTTCACCCTCCTGAATTCCCCGGAGTTCACCAAGTCGGACAAGAAGAAGGGCGTCTTCACCTACCACGAGCCCTACATCCCCGAGGAGGTCCCCGAGGAGACGGCCTACGAGGGCTACGAAGAGCCCGGGGCCGAGGCCTACACGCCGGAAGAGGCGGCCCTGGAGGCGGTGGCCGAGGACATCCTCGGTCTCGAGCCCGACACGGCGGCCGAGCGGGCTCCCGCCAGGCCGGCCGCCCCGGTCGAGCCCGGGCCCGTGGCCGTCCCGCCGCTGAAGAAGGACAAGACCTTCAAGCGCAAGAAGCCCAAGACCGAGGGCGAGAAGGGCCCGCGGCCGAAGAAGAGCGAGCGGCGCGTCATCGAGGAGAAGCTCCACGAGGTGGAGTCCGCTCAGGAAGCCCTGGCCGCCGTCAAGGAGAAGGCGGAGGAGACCCAGGAGCAGCGGGCCGCCCGGGAGAAGAAAGAGGAGTTCAAGCCGGCCCCGAAGAAGGACGAGCCCAAATTCGGCATCTTCGCCGACCTTCTCAAGACGGCCCTCAAGAAGAAGCCCGAGGACGAGGCCGGGGAAGGGGTCCCCGAGGAGCCCGCGGCCGAGGACACGCCGGAAGGCGAAGAGAAGGCATAGCCCCCGCTAGAGGATATCGCGGACCGACCCCTTGCGGCGGGTCACGCCCATGCTGTCGAGGAGCTCGAGGAGCGGGATGCTGTACTTGCGGGACAGGCCGGTCAGGGCCTTGAAGTCGGCCACGGTCAGCTCCCGCTTCCCCGAAGCGCGCAGCTTGGCCACGATCCCGTCGAGCCAGGCCGAGTGCAGGATGAAGCCGTCGAAGCCCTCGACGATGCGCTTGCGCTCGGCCAGGGCGTCCAGCAGCGTCTGAAGCTTCCCCTGCGTCAGCCCGAGGCGGGCCCTCAGCTCGTCCGGAGTGGCGCTGCCGAGCTCGCCGTTCAGGACCATGGCCTCGAGGGCGGCCAGGGCCTCCTCGTCGGCGGCGCTGAGGGGGATGCGGAAGTCGGGCAGCCGCACGATGCCGCCCTCCTCGACGGCCCGCCCGTCCTTGGCCAGGAACCGCAGGGCCAGCGTCAGGACCGTCCGCGGCGCGTCGAAGCGCGCCTCCAGCTTCTCGAGCGGCGCGCCCCTCTGCCCGGGGTGCTTCTTGTGGTACTGGGCGACGAACGCGACGATCCGTTCCCGCAGGAAATCGAGCGCGGCCTGGGAGACCAGGCGCAGGGGCGCGAACTGCAGGATGCGGACGGCGTCCTCGGCCTCGAGCGCCCCGGCCAGCTCCTCGATCCGGGACCGCGACAGGCGGCAGAAGAAGGCCAGGTCCTCGCCCTTCAGCCCCTTGAGCCCGCCGAGTTCGGCCATGACCAGGACCATGTCCTTCTCGCCGAGGGCCAGACGCGAGAGGACGGCCTTGCGCTTGGAGGCCTTCATTTCGTCCGGCCCGGGCGCGCCCGGGTAGAGGCAGCGGCCGCGGCCGAGGAGGGCGCCGCCGTCCCCGCGGACCTCGAAGGGATCGGCCCAGCGGACCTCGGCCGGCCCGGCGGTCCAGACCCGGACGAAGGGCGCGGACTTGCGCCCGGGCATCGCGTAGTCGGTGATGCGGGCGGCGGCCCGGCCGCCCAGGAAGACGGCCTCGGCCCGGAGCTCGCGGCGGTCCGCCCCGAGCGGGAAGTCGAGCACGGCGTCGAACGCGGGCGCTTTCATCGGGAACGCTCCTCCGCGTCCGGCGCGGGGTCGAAGCCCATGCGGCGCAGGGCCGGATCGCAGGACACCAGGATTACACGAACCGGATCGCCCAAGTCAAACGTTTTGCGGCGGCGCTTCGGGCGCAGGCGCCGGCCGGCGGCCCGGGGCTCGTGCTCGCCGCGGAGCGAGGCGAACGGCAGGAGGCCGGAGACGAACCAGCCGTCGAGCTCGACGACCAGCCCGGCCTTGACGACGTCGACGACGACGCCCCCGAACTCCTCCCCCAGCCGCTCCCGGATCAGGCGGAAGATGCGCCACTCGACCAGGGCCTGTTCGGCCGCGGCCGCGTTGCGTTCGCGCTCCGAGGCCCGCTCGGCGACGGCCGCGAGCGGCAGGGGGCTCGGCCCCTCGCGGGCCAGCAGGTCCTTGAGCAGGCGGTGGACGACGAGGTCGGGATAGCGCCGGATGGGCGAGGTGAAGTGGGTGTAGTCGGTCTTGGCCAGGCCGTAGTGGCCGACGTTCTTGGCCGCGTAGACGGCCAGTTTCATGGCCCGCAGGACCTGGGCGCCGACGAACTTCTCGCCCGGAAGGCCCCGGGCCTTCTCCAGGACGCGCTGGAGGTCCTGGGGCCGGACCTTGTCGGGCTCGGGCAGGGTCAGGCCGAAGCCGAGCAGGATATCCCGGAGCTTGGCCAGGTCGCCCGTGTCGGGCGCCGGGTGGACGCGGTAGACGGCCGGCAGCCGGCGGACCGTGAAGGCCGAGGCCACGGCGACGTTGGCGGCGACCATGAACTCCTCGATGAGCCGGTGGGCCTCGTTCCGCTCGGACGCGGCCACGGCCAGGAGGCGGTCCTTCTCGTAGACGAGCTCGGGCTCGACCAGGTCGAAGTCGAGGCTGCCCTCGGCCAGGCGCCGGGCCCGCAGAGCGGCGGCCGCCTCGCGCATGAGGAGGAGGTCCGGGACGACGTCGGCGCAGTCGCGACGGGCCGCCGGGTCGCCCTCGAAGACGGCGAAGACCGCCGTGTAAGTCAGGCGGTGGGCCGTGCGGATGACCGAGGGCGTGAACTCGGCCGCGGTCACCCGCCCGTCCGGGGCGATGTCCATGAGGACGGACACGGCCAGCCGGTCGACGCGGGGGCGCAGGCTGCACAACCCGTTCGAGAGCTTTTCGGGCAGCATGGGCAGGGTCAGGCCGGGGAAATAGATGCTCGTGCCGCGGGCCTCGGCCTCCCGGTCGAGGGCGCTCCCCGGCCGGACGTAGTGGGAGACGTCGGCGATGTGGACGCCGAGGCGCCAACCGCCGCCGGGAAGGGCGCGGACGGCGACGGCGTCGTCGAAGTCCTGGGCCGTCTCGCCGTCGACGGTCACCGAGGTCCAGTCCCGGAAGTCGCGCCGCCCTTCGGGGGCCGGCGCGGGCCGGACCTCGGACGGCAGGGCCTCGGCCTCGCGGACGGCGTCCTCGGGGAACTCCGACCGCAAACCGTACCGGGCGACGACCACCCGGGCGTCCACGCCGGGCTCCTCGGGCCGGCCGAAGACCGAGGTCAGGGCCAGGGTGGCCCGGTCGGCCTCGACGATCATGCCCGGCTCGGGCCGCAGGCGGCCGCGCGACTTGAGCGGCAGGTCGTCCTGCGAGAGGGAGTCGAACGGCTGCAGAAAGGGCGCCCCGCCGCGCTCGCGGTAGATGCCCAGGACGGTCTTGCGTCCTTTGCGCACGACGCGCTCGACCCGGCCCTCGGGCTTGCCGAAGCGGCCCTCGGCCTCGACGAGGACGACGACCTCGTCGCCCGGCATGGCCCCCTGGGCGTGGCGGGCCGGGACGAAGATGTCCTCGCCGCCTCCTTCGGGCGTGACGAAGCCGAACCCGGGCCGGGCGGTGACGAACCGGCCGCGGACCAGGCCCGTCCCGGCGGCCAACCGGTAGCGGCCGCGGAAGAGCTTGACCGCGCCGCGGGCCTCGAGGGCCCGGACGGCCTCGACGAGCTTGGACCGGTCCCGGCGCTTGACGCCGAGCTCGGACTGGACGCGGTCGAGGTCCAGGCCTTCGGGGTGCTTCCCGATGAGCGCGAGGATGCGGGCGGAGGTCAAAGGGGCTCCTTTCAATAATAGAACAGCGAGACGTGAGGGACGCGCCGGGCGGCCCGGGCCGCCTGGACGGCCCTCCGGCGGACGGCGCCGGCGAGGTCCTTGGGCCTGCGGCTCCCCGGCTCGCGCCGCAGGCCGGCCTCGGCCTCGGCCCTGTCCGCGGCCGTCGTCCCGGCCCAGAGCGCTTCCTCGAGCGCGGCCTCGAGCCGCTCGAGCCCGGCCTCGTCGGGCGCGGCGGCTTCGAGCAGCCGGAGGGCCTCCGTGAGCGGAGCGGCCAGGCCGGCGTCCCCGGGCCCGAGCCCGGCCAAGGCCTGGGCAATCTCGCGCCGGGCCCGGTCACGCTTGCCGGGCCGGGCCGCGGCCGGCGCCGCCCCGGTCCGTCCGCCGGCGTGTCGTTCCCGGTACTGGGCGAAGGCCGCGTCGACCTGCCGTTCGCAGGCGGCCAGGGAGACGCCCTTGGGGCCGCGGCCCCGGGCCTTCAGGCCCTCGAAAGCCCGGGCGAGGCCCTCGAGGACGACGCGGAGCGGGATGCGGCGGGCCTCCCAGCCGGCCAGGACCGCCTGGTCTTTCGGGGACAGGAGGAAGGGGGCGCCCCGACGCTCCAGGAAGGCCTTGGCGATGGCCTGGTAATAGCCGGTCCGGCGGTCGTCTTCGCGGTCCATGGGGGGATGGCCGAGCGGCGGCCTATTCGCGGCCGCCGCGGTTGCGCTCGTGGATGATCCGCAGCCCCTCGAGGACGAGGTCGGGCTCGTAGGCCTCGATGAGCGGCAGCTCGGAGGCGACCTGGCTGCCGAAGCCGCCCGTGGCCACGACCCGGGCCTCCCGGCCGAGCTCCTTGCGGACCTCCTCCACGATGTTCGTGACCAGGCCGATGTAGCCGAAGTAGAGCCCGGACTGCATGCTGGCCACGGTCGTCCGGCCGATGGCCTTCTTGGGCTTGCGGATCTCGATCCGCGGCAGGCGGGCCGTCTTGAGGGTCAGGGCCTCGGCGGCGATCTGGATGCCCGGGGCGATGGCCCCGCCCAGGTATTCGCCCTTGGCCGAGACGGCGTCGAAGGTCGTGGCCGTGCCGAAATCGAGGATGATGAGCGGCCCGCCGTATTTCTCGTAGGCGGCGACGGCGGCGGTGATGCGGTCGGCGCCGACCTCGAGCGGGTTCTCGTAGAGGATGGGCATGCCCGTCTTGAGCCCGGGCCCGACGACGAGGGTTTCGGTCCCGAAATAGGCCCGGCAGGTCTCCTCGACGACCGGGGTCAGGGGCGGGACGACGCTGGAAACGACGGCCGCGTCGATCTTGGCGGGGAGGATGCCGGCGATCCGCATGAGGTCGATCAGGACGGCCCCGTACTCGTCGGCCGTCTTGCCGGCGTCGGTCCGGACTTTCCAACTGCGGACGAGCTTGCGGCCGCGGAAGATCCCGACGGCGATGGTCGTGTTGCCGACATCGAATGCCAGGAGCATGGCCTCCCTCCCTAGGCGGTCTCGAGACCGAGGATGGCGTCGAGGACGGCCGTCCCGGCCCCGCCATCGCGTTCGACGACCAGGCGGCCCTCGGCGTCGAGGCCGCGGCAGAGGCCCGTGACAACCCCCGCGGCCGTCGCGGCCCGTACGGCCTCTCCGGGCGGCGGGACCATGGCGGCCTGGAAGGCCGCGACGACGGGCCCCTTGCCGTCCCGGGCCAGGGCATTATACCAAGTGTCGAGGGCCCGGCAAAGGGCGGCGAAGAGGGCCTCGACGGCCACGCCGGGACGCCCGGCCAGCCGCAGCGAGGTCGCCGTCCGGGCCAGGTCCCCGGCGAGGTCGTCCGGGCCGTGGCCGGCGTTGAGCCCGATGCCGGCGACGGCGAAGCCCGTCCCGGCCGGCCCGGTGACGGCCTCGCAGAGGACGCCGCCGAGCTTGCGGCCGCCGAGGACGAGGTCGTTCGGCCACTTGAGACCGGGGACGAGGCCCGAGGCCTCGCGGACCGCCTCGGCCGCGGCCAGCCCGACGGCGAGCGGCAGGACGTGGGGGAAGGGCGCGGGACCGCCGTCCGGCCCGCGCAGGACGAACGAGGCGTACAGGCCCAGGCCGGGAGCGGAATGCCAGACCCGGCCTTTGGTGCCGCGGCCGCAGGTTTGGGCGGCGGCCAGGACGGCCGTGCCGTGGGGGGCGCCGGCCAGGGCCAGGGCGCGGGCTTCGTCGTTGGTGGAGGCGACGACCGCCAGGCGGTGGACGGTCTCTCCGACGGGCATGGCTCCCCCTCCGGGGCGCCGGCTCACGCGGCCAGCTTGGCCAGGTTCCGGCCGAGCTTGTCGCGACGGTCGAGGAGCTCGGCCAGCCGGGCCCGGTTCTCCTCGACCACGGCGGCCGGGGCCTTGGCCACGAAGTCGGCGTTCCCGAGCTTGCGCTCGATCTTCTCGATCTCGGCGGCGGCCTTGGCCAGGTCCCTCTCGAGGCGGTCGCGCTCCTGGCCGGCGTCGGCCGGCTGCGGCGGGACGAGGCCGATCTCGAACGGGCCGGCGACGCCCTTGAGGAGGCCCTCGCCGGCGGGCAGGGCCGCGACGAGCTCGAGCGACTCGAGGCCGGCCAGGGTCCGGACGAAAGCCGCCTGGGACCCGAGCGCGGCCGTCTCCTCGGCCCCGGCGGTCTTGACGAACAGCCGGACCTTGTCCTTGGGGGCGATCTTGTTGCCGGAGCGGATGGTCCGGGTCTCGACCACGACGGCCTGGACCAGGGCCATGGTCTTTTCGGCGGCCGGGTCGGCCCAGGCCGGCTCGGCCTTGGGATAGGGGGCGACGACGATGGACTTGCCGGCGCCCGGCAGGTGCTGCCAGATCTCCTCGGTGATGAAGGGCATGAACGGGTGGAGGAGGCGCAGGATGCGGTCGAGAGTGTCGGCCAGGACGGCCTCGGTCGTCCGGTTGCCCTCGCGCAGGCCGACCTTGGCGAACTCGATGTACCAGTCGCAGAACTCGTGCCAGATGAAGTGGTAGAGGAGGTCGGCGGCCTCGTAGAACTTGTACTGGGCCAGGCTTTCGTCGAGCGCCGCGGCGACGGCGCTCACCCGGCTTCGGATCCAGCGGTCGGCCAGGGTCAGCCCGCTCTCGCGGACCTCGGGCGTCTCCGCCTTGAGGTTCATGAGCGTGAAGCGCGAGGCGTTCCAGATCTTGTTGGCGAAGGCCTGGTAGCCGGCCATGCGCTCCTCGGACAGGGCCAGGTCCATGCCCGGGACGGCCAGGGCGGCCAGGGTGAACCGCAGGGCGTCCGTGCCGTACTTGTCGATCATCTCCAGGGGATCGATGATGTTGCCTTCCGACTTGCTCATCTTGCGGCGCTTGAGGTCGCGGACGAGGCCGTTGATGAAGACGTGCTTGAACGGGATCTCCCCCCGGAACTTGAGGCCCAGCATGATCATGCGGGCGACCCAGAAGAAGATGATGTCGAAGCCGGTCGACATGAGGTCGGTCGGATAGAAGGCCTTGAGGTCCTCGGTCTCGTCGGGCCAGCCGAGCGTGCCGAAGGGCCACAGGCCGGAGGAGAACCAGGTGTCGAGGACGTCCTCGTCCTGGTCGACGGGGCCGCCGCACTTGGGGCAGCGTTCCGGCGCCTCCACGGCCACCGCGATGTGGCCGCAGTCGCGGCAGTACCAGGCCGGGATGCGGTGGCCCCACCAGAGCTGGCGGGAGATGCACCAGTCGTGGATGTTGTACATCCACTCGTAGTAGGTCTTGGTCCAGTTGGCCGGGATGAACTGGATCTCGCCCGATTCGACGACCCGGATGGCCTCGTCGGCCAGGGGCTTGATGCGGACGAACCACTGCCAGGACAGGTGCGGCTCGATGACGTTCTTGCAGCGGTAGCAGTGGCCGACGGCGTGTTCGTGGTCCTCGACCTTGACCAGCAGGCCGCGCTCGCGGAGGGCCTCGACGACCTTGGCCCGGGCGGCGAAGCGGTCCAGGCCGGCGAAGGCCGGGCCGGCCGCCTCGGTCATCTTGCCGGCGCCGTCGATGACGATGACCTGCTCCAGGCCGTGCTTCTTGCCGAGCTCGAAGTCGACCGGGTCGTGGGCCGGGGTGACCTTGACGGCGCCGGTCCCGAAGTCGCGTTCGACCCGCTCGTCGGTGATGACCGGGATGGGCTTGTCCTGGAGCGGCAGGACGACCTTCCGGCCGTGGAGGTGCGCGTAGCGCTCGTCGTCCGGGTGGACGGCCAGGCCCGTGTCGCCGAGCATGGTCTCGGGCCGGGTCGTGGCCACGACCACGGACTCGTCCGAGCCCTCGACGGCGTAGCGGATGTGCCAGAGCTTGCCCTTGAGGTCCTTGTGCTCGATCTCGATGTCCGAGAGCACGGTCCGGCAGTGGGGGCAGCGGTTGACCAGGAAGTAGTCGCGGTAGATGAGCCCCTCGTCGTAGAGGGAGACGAAGACCTGCTTGACGGCCCGGCTGAAGCCGGGGTCCATGGTGAAGCGCTCGCGCGACCAGTCGAGCGAGGCGCCGAGCTTCTTGAGCTGCGAAGTGATGACGCCGCCGTACTTCGTCTTCCAGTCCCAGGCGATGCGCAGGAACTCGTCCCGGCCGATCTTCTCCCGGGTCAGGCCCTTCTCGGCCAGGCTCTTCTCGATGACGTTGTGGACGGCGATCGAGGCGTGGTCGGTGCCGGGGAGCCACAGGCAGTTGTAGCCCTGCATACGCTTCCACCGGGTGATGATGTCGGGCAGGGTGAAACACAGGGCGTGGCCCATGTGCAGGATGCCGGTGACGTTCGGGGGCGGCAGGACCATGGAGAACTTGGGCTTGTCCGACCGGGGGTCGGCGGTGAACAGGCCCTCGTCGAGCCAGAACGCGCCCCACTTCTCCTCGACGGGCTTCGGGTCGTAGGCCTTGGCCAGCTCTTTGTTCGTGGTCATGTTCACGGGTTCCATTCCTTGATGTCGGCCAGGACGCGGGCCCGGACCCTCTTCTCGATCTCGCGCTCCATCTCCCCGATCTCCTCCCGGACGATGGCCTTGACCTCGGTCTCCGACAGGCCGGCCGGGACCGGCGACGCGAGGGCGCCGGCGGCCGACGCGCCGCCCATGGCCGGCTCGCCCGGCCAGAGGGGCTCCTCGGGCAGGGACGACGGCCCGGTCTTGCGGGCGATGAGCTCGCGGACCGTCGCGGCCAGCCGCTCGGGGTCGAACGGCTTGGGCAGGACCTCGTCGTAGTCGCCCGGCGGGGTCCGGTCGGCGTCGACGCACTCGAACGTGCCGCGCAGGCCGACGAGCGGGACCGAGGCCAGGTCCTTGCGGCTGCGCAGGACCCGCCCGACCTCGTAGCCGTCCCGCCCGGGCAGGGTCAGGCTGACGAGCAGGGCGTCGGGCCGGAGGTCGGCCACGGCCCCGAGCAGGGAGGCCCCGTCCTCGAAGACGGTGACCCGGAACTCCGGCTCGGCGAAGACCAGCTGGACCGCCTTCTGGACCGAGGGGCTGGGGTCGGCGCAAACGATCCTATAGGGCACGTCGCTCCTCACAAAATCAACAAAACAGTCAGTTTACTTTACCCGTTTACAGGCGGGGTGTCAATTTGCCCGGTATCCGGCCGAAGGCGCCTCATGCCTGCGCCGGATCATCCTCGCGGGGTGTGAGAAAAAGTCGCCTCATGACCGTCGTAGAAGAGGAACGGCTTGACACATCATCGAGAAGGATATAATGTAAGAAAGTAAGGATGTAGGAGACGACCATGGAAATCGAAGAGACGGCCACGATGACCTCTAAAGGACAGCTCACGGTCCCCGCCCCGATCCGGGAGATCTTCAACCTCCGCAAGGGCTCGACCGTGCTCTTCAAAGTCACGGAAAAGGGCGTTCTGTTCATGCCCTGCGAGATCATGGCCAAAGAGGCCTATTCCCGGGAAGAATGGGGCAAGATCGAGCGCCTCGTCGCGGAACGCGGGACGACTTATAAGACCGTCCGGGCCGCCAGAAAACACCTCGAGTCTTTGTGAGATACGAATTCAAGCCGGCTTTCGATCGCTCTCTGAAATCGCTGCTCCCCGGACAAAAAGACGATCTGGTATCATCCTGCCTGGCATTTTTGGATTTCCTGGAAAAACGGTCCCCCTTGCCCGCCGGCCTGGGCCTCAAGCGTCTTCGCGATGGCTATTGGGAGATCCGGCGCGGTCTCAGGAACCGGATCCTGTTCCGTTGGACGGAGGATCTGGTCGAATTCACGCTCGCCGGGGATCACGATTCGATCAAGGATTTCCTGAAGGACGCTTAGCTTCCGTCGTCAATATTCGACGGCGACCGAGTTCTCCCCCAGGAGCCCCTCGATCTTCTTGATGAGGTCCTCGGAGGGCGTGACCTTCTGGACCTCGGCGCTCTGGGCCACGACCCGGTAGGAGTGCGGCGTCACCAGCTCGAACTGGACCGGGCAGCGGCCCTCGTAGCCGTCGAGGACGGTCTTGAGCTCGGCGATCGTCGCGTCCTCGAGGCCCGGCAGGAAGATGCGGACGACGACGCGCTTGGCCTGCTTCTCGAAGGCCTCGGCCAGGGGCATGGCCGCGCTCAGGCTGATACGCCGGTTCTCCTCCTCGCCCATGTACTTGCCCTTGATCCAGACGAGCTGGCCCTCGCGCAGGTAGGTCCCGAAGCGGCCGAAGCTCTCCGGGAAGGAGACGACGTCGATCTTGCCGGTCAGGTCCTCCAGGACGAAGGCGGCCATGCGCTCGTCCTTCTTGGTCTTGAGGGGCTTGAACCCGCCGATGATGCCGGCCAGGCGGACGTCGCGGTCGAAGTCCCGCTCGGGGTCGATCTCGGCGACCATGTGGGAGACGAGCTTGCGCAGGCGGTCCTTGTACCGGGCCAGGGGATGGCCGGTGATGTAGAGGCCGAGGGCGTCCATCTCGTAGGACAGGACGTGGGACTCGTCCCACTCGCGCATCTCCAGGACCTCGGGCGGGACGTCCGGCGTCTCGGCTCCGGCCGGGCCGAAGAGCGAGACCTGCTTGGCCGCGGCCGCCTTCTGGACCTCGTGGCCGTAATCGATCATGCGGTCGAGCATGTGGAAGCACTGCGAGCGCTTCCAGCCCAGGGAGTCGAAGGCCCCGGCCTTGATGAGGCTCTCGACGGCCTTGCGGTTGACGACCTTGGTGTCGTGCTCGAGGAACAGGTCGAAAGGCGACTTGAAGCCGCCGAGCGAGAGGCGGGCGGCCACGATCTCCTCGACGGCCGCCTGGCCGATGCCCTTGACGGCGGCCAGGCCGAAGCGGATGTTGCCGCCCTCGACGGTGAAGCGGAACTCGCTCCGGTTGATGTCGGGGGGCAGGACCTGGATGCCCATCTCGTGGCACTCGCCGATGTACTTGACGACCTGGGGCGTGGCCCCGCGCTCGGCCTCCGAGGTCAGCAGGGCGGCCAGGTAGTGGACGGGATAGTGGGCCTTGAGCCAGGCCGTCTGGTAGGCGACCAGGGCGTAGACGGCGGCGTGGGATTTGTTGAAGCCGTACTCGGCGAACTCCTTGATCTGCTCGAAGATCTTGTCGGCCTTGGCGGCGGCGATGCCCTTCTTGCGCGCCCCCTGGACGAACTTCTGCTTCTGGGCCTTCATCGTCTCCTTGTCCTTCTTGCCCATGGCCTTGCGCAGGAGGTCGGCCCCGCCCAGGGTGAAGCCGGCCAGGTCGGTGGCGATGCGCATGACCTGTTCCTGGTAGACGATGATACCCCGCGTCTCGCGGAGGACGGGCTCGAGCTCGGGGAGCTCGTAGGCGATGCGCTCGGGGTGGTGGCGGCGGTGGATGGACTCGTCGGTCATGCCGCTCTTGAGCGGGCCGGGGCGGTAGAGGGCGTTGAGGGCGATGAGGTCGCGGAACTCGGTCGGCCCGAAGCGGCGCAGGAGGTCCTTCATGCCCGGGCTCTCGAACTGGAAGACGCCGTCCGTGTTGCCCGAGCGGAACAGCTCGAAGGTGGCCGGGTCGTCGAGGGGCAGGGCCCCGATGTCGACGGTCCGGCCCGTCTCGGCCTTGATGAGGGCCAGGGCGTCGTCGATGACGGTCAGGTTGCGCAGGCCCAGGAAGTCCATCTTCAGCAGGCCCAGGGCCTCGACGTCGCTCATGGCGAACTGGGTCGTGACCTCGCCCTTGGTCGATTGATAGAGGGGCAGGAACTCGACCAGGGGTTTGGGCGTGATGACGACGCCGGCGGCGTGGATGGACGGGTTGCGGACCTGGCCCTCGATCTTCTGGGCGATGGCCAGGAGCTGGGCGACCTTGGAGTTGCGGTCGCGCAGGGCCCGCAGCTCGGGCACCGTCTTGAGGGCCTCGGCGATGGTCGCGTCAACCGAGAAGGGGATCATCTTGGCGATGCGGTCGACCTCGGGCAGGGGCACCTCGAGGACGCGGCCGACGTCGCGGATGGAGCCGCGGGCGGCCATGGTCCCGAAGGTGATGATCTGGCAGACGTTGGCCGCGCCGTACTTCTCCGTGACGTACCCGATCATCTCCTGGCGGCGCCGGGCGCAGAAGTCCATGTCGATGTCGGGCAGGCTGATGCGCTCGGGATTGAGGAAGCGCTCGAACAGGAGGTCGTATTCGAGCGGGTCGATCTCGGTGATGCGCAGGGCGTAGGCCAGGAGGCTCCCGGCGGCCGAGCCGCGCCCCGGGCCGACCGGGATGCCCCGCTCGCGGGCCGCCTTGAGCAGGTCCCAGACGATGAGGAAGTAACCCTCGAAGCCCATCTTCTTGACCAGGGCCAGCTCCCGCTTGAGCCGGTCCTCGTACTCGGCCGGGGTGTGGGCCCCCCGGGCGTCGCCGTTGCCGTTGCCGGTGCGCCGGGCCTCCATGCGGGCGTGAAAGCCGGCCCAGGCGACCTCCTCGAGGTACTCGCTCAGCTCCTTGCCGGCGGGCGGCTCGAAGTTGGGCAGGTGGTACTTCTTGGGCGGGAAGTCGAAGTCGCAGCGGGCCGCGATCTTGCCCGTGTTCTCGACGGCGTCGGGGGTGTCCTTGAAGAGCTCCGCCATCTCGGCCGCGGACTTGAAGTAGAACTGGTCGGTCGAGAACTTGAGCCGGTCCGGGTCGGAGATCTTGCGGTTGGTCTGGATGCAGACCAGGACGTCCTGGCTCTCGGCGTCCTCGCGGCGGGCGAAGTGGATGTCGTTGGTGGCCGCCAGGGGCAGGCCGAGCTTGCGGGCCACGGCCACGAGCTGGGGGTTGACGGCCTTCTGCTCCGGCAGGCCGTGGTCCATGAGCTCGACGTAGAAGTCGCCGGGAGCGAAGATCGAGGCGTACTCCCTGGCGGCGGCCTCGGCCTTCTCCGGAAGGCCCCGGGAGAGCCAGGTCGCCAGCTCGCCCTTGAGGCAGGCCGACAGGCCGATGAGGCCCCCGGCGTGGGCGGCCAGGAGCTCCTTGTCGATGCGCGGCCGGTAGTAGAAGCCCTCGGTGTAGCTGCGGGTGACGAGCTCGCAGAGGTTGCGGTAGCCGGACTCGTCCTTGACCAGCAGGACGAGGTGGAAGTGGTGGATGTCCTGGGGCCCGCCGGGCTTCTTGTCGAAGCGGCTCTGGGGGGCGACGTAGGCCTCGCAGCCGAGGATGGGCTTGACGCCCTTGGCCTTGGCCTCCTTGAAGAACTGGACGGCGCCGAAGATGTTGCCGTGGTCGGTCAGGGCCACGGCCGGCATCTTCTGATCGTAGGCCTCGGAGACGAGGCGGGGCACCCGCAGACAGCCGTCGAGCACGCTGTACTCGGAATGGTTGTGCAGGTGGACGAAGATCGGTTCCATGAACGGCTATCTCTTTCGAAACCGGACGGACCGCGGGGCGGGCCGGCCGGACGGCCTAGGCTATTCCCATTCGATGGTCCCCGGCGGTTTGGTCGTCACGTCGTAGACGACCCGGTTGACGCCGCGGACCTCGTTGACGATGCGCGTCGACATGCGGGCCATGAGCTTGGCCGGCGCCGGGTACCAGTTGGCGGTCATGCCGTCCGTGCTCTGGACCATGCGGATGACGACGACCCGGTGGTAGGTCCGCTGGTCGCCCATGACGCCGACCGAGCGGACCGGCAGGAGGACGGCGAAGGACTGCCAGAGCTTCTTGTAGATGCCGGCCCGCTGGACCTCCTGGAGGACGATGTCGTCGGCCGCCCGCAGGATGTCCAGGCTGTCGCGGTCGACGGCCCCGATCATGCGCACGGCCAGGCCGGGACCGGGGAAGGGGTGCTGGTGGATGAAGTCGGCGTCGACGCCGAGCTCGAGGGCCAGGGCCCGGACCTCGTCGTCGACGGCCCCGATCATGCGCACGGCCAGGCCGGGACCGGGGAAGGGGTGCTGGTGGATGAAGTCGGCGTCGACGCCGAGCTCGAGGGCCAGGGCCCGGACCTCGTCCTTGAACAGCTCCCGCAGGGGCTCGACCAGCCGGAAGCGCAGGCCCTTGGGCAGGCCGCCGACGTTGTGGTGCGACTTGATGACCGAGGACGGCCCCTTGACGGGGTTCGACTCGATGACGTCGGGATAGATCGTGCCCTGGGCCAGGAAGGCCGCCCCGCCGAGGCGCATGGCCTCGCGCTCGAAGAGGTGGATGAACAGGCGGCCGATGGTCTTGCGCTTGCGCTCGGGCGAGACGACGCCGCGGAGCTTCTCCAGGAACAGGTCCGAGGCGTCGATGCCGATGACCTTGAGGGCGAACTTGTGCCGGAAGGCCTCCATGAGGGCCTCGTACTGGCCCTTGCGGAGGAGGCCGTTGTCGATGAAGATGCAGGTGAGCTTCGAGCCGATGGCCTTGTGGATGATGAGCGAGGTAACCAGGGAGTCGACGCCGCCGGACAGGCCGCAGATGACCTTGCCCGGGCCGACCGTCTCGCGGATCTCCCTGACCTTGCGGTCGACGAAGGACGAAATCGTCCAGTCGGCCTTGAGCCCGGCCTCGCGGAAGAGGAAATTGCCGAGGACCTTGAGGCCCTCCTTGGTGTGGATGACCTCGGGGTGGAACTGGACGCCGTAGAACCGGCGGGCCCGGTCCTCGATGACCGCGGCCCGGGTGTTGGCCGTGCTCCCGGTCAGGCGGAAGCCGGGCGGGACGCGCTCGAGGCGGTCGCCGTGGCTCATCCAGACCTGCTCCTTGTCCTTGACCTTGGCCAGCAGCCCCGCCCGGTCGAGGACGCGCAGGGCGGCGAAGCCGTATTCGCGCTCCTTCGAGGGGATGACCTCGCCGCCGAGGAAGTAGGCCATGAGCTGGACGCCGTAGCAGATGCCCAGGATCGGGACGCCGAGCCCGAAGACGCCCCTGTCCGGATGGGGCGCGCCCTTGCCGTAGACGCTCTGCGGCCCGCCGGAGAGGACCAGGGCGGCGGGCTTCTCGCGCTTGATCGCGTCGAGCGGCGTCGAGAAGGGCAGGATCTCGGAGTACACGCCGAGCTCGCGGATCTTCCGGGCGATGAGCTGGGTGTATTGGGACCCGAAATCGAGGATGAGGACTTTCTGCATGGAGGGATTTTATCAGAGCCCGGGGGATGTTTCAATTTGTGCTAAAATACGTTGGCCCGGAGGGGAAAGGACACGCGAAAGGGGACATGTACCCGGGGTACGTGTCCCCGTAGGAGTTGCATCATGGAATGGGAAGACCTGGCCCGCGACCTGAGCCAACAAACGGATACGAAGATCGTCCTGCTGGTCATGGACGGCGTCGGCGGGCTGCCCGTCGACGGCCGGAGCGAGCTCGAGACGGCCCGCAAGCCGCACCTCGACGCGCTGGCCGCGGCCGGCGTCTGCGGCCTCGCCGACCCGGTCCTCATGGGCATCACGCCCGGCAGCGGGCCGGCGCACCTGGCCCTGTTCGGCTACGACCCGCTCAACTACCAGCTGGGCCGCGGCATCCTCGAGGCCCTGGGCTCGGGGGTCGAGGTCGGCCGGAACGACCTCGTGGCCCGCGGCAACTTCGCCACGGTCAGGGACGGCCTGGTGGCCGACCGGCGGGCCGGCCGCATCCCGACCGAGGAGAACGTCCGGGTCTGCGAACGGCTCAACGCCGGACTGCCGAAGCGCGACGGCCTCGAGGTCAAGGCCTTCCCGGGGAAGGAGCACCGCTTCGTGGCCCGCTTCACGGCCGAGGGCCTGGCCGACGCCCTGTCCGACGCCGATCCGCAGAAAGAGGGCCAGGCGCCCGTCCCGACGGCGCCCCTGCGGCCCGAGGCGGCCAAGGCCTCGGCGGTCGTCAACCGCTTCCTCGAGGACGTCGCCGGGGTCCTGGCGGACGAGCCCAAGGCCAACGCCGCCCTGCTCCGCGGCTTCTCCAAGTTCCCGTCCATCCCGACCATGCAGGCCCTGTTCAAGCTCCGGCCGGCGGCCGTGGCCAACTACCCCATGTACAAGGGCCTGGCCAAGCTCCTGGGCATGGAGGTCCTCGAGGTGGGCGGCGAGACCGCCGACCTCTTCGACGCCCTGGAGAAGAACTGGGACAGGCACGACTTCTTCTACGTCCACTACAAGAAGACCGACTCGACCGGCGAGGACGGCAAGTTCGCCGCCAAAGTCGCAGCCATCGAGGCCCTCGATCCGTTCATCCCCCGGCTCCTGGCCCTCAAGCCGGACGTCCTCGTCGTCACCTCGGACCACTCGACGCCGGCCGCCCTCAAGGGTCATTCCTGGCACCCGAATCCGTTCCTGCTCGTCTCGCCGACGGCCGGCTCCGACGACGTGGCCGCCTACACCGAGAGGGCCTGCGCCAAGGGGATGCTGGGGCGCTTCCGGTCCATATCGGCCATGCCCCTGATGCTGGCCCACGCGCTCAAGCTGCAAAAATACGGCGCCTAATAATGGGGTAAAATGGGGGACATGATACCTATTTCCTATTTTTTCGGACCCTCGGAATAGGGAAATAGGTATCATGTCCCCCATTATCGGGCTGTGGACAAGCCCGGCCGGGTCCTATAAAATTGATTCGAATTGAAATCCGCAGCGGCGCGCCTCGGCATCCCGGTCCTGGCGGTCGCTCTCTCCCTCGCGGCCGGGCCACAGACCGATCCGCGGGCCGAGATCGTCAACCTGCGCCGGTCCACCCATCCCAATTTCACCCGCGTCGTCCTCGACATCGGCACGCTCCGCGAATATACCTTCGGGGAACTGCGCGATCCCGGACGCATCTACGTCGACGTCCTACAGGCCAAGCTCAACCCGCTCCTCCAAGGGCAGGCCTACCCCGTCAAGGCCGATTACATCAGCCAGATCCGCATCTCCCAGAAGACCGTCTCGACGGTCCGGGTCGTCGTCGACGTCGACTTCTCCCGCGTCCAGTCCTACCGCGTCTACCATCTGCCGGATCCCTTCCGCCTGGTCATCGACGTCTATCCCCGCGAGGGGAACGGCGCGGCCGCGGCGGACCGGCCGGCCGATAAGCCCTCCGACAAGCCCGCGGCGCCTCCCGACAAGACCGCGCCCCAGGTCAAGCGCCAGGTCGATCCCAACGACCCCAACCTCAACGCGACCTCGCTCGCCCGCCAGCTCGGCCTCGGCGTCAGAACGGTCGTCATCGACCCCGGCCACGGCGGGCCCCGGCCCGGCACGATCGGCAAGAGCGGCCTCCAGGAGAAGGAGGTCAACCTGGCCGTGGCCCTGGCCCTCCAGAAGCTCCTCCGCGAGAAGGCCGGGCTCGAGGCCGTCCTGACCCGGGAATCGGACGTCGACGTCAGCCTCGAGGACCGCACGGTCATCGCCAACCAGAAGCGGGCCGACCTGTTCGTCTCCATCCACGCCAACGCCCACCGGGACCGCCGCCGCGGCGGCGTCGAGACCTTCTTCCTCAACGTCAGCCCCGACCCTTCGGTCGTCGAGCTGGCCGCCGCCGAGAACGCGACCTCGACCAAGAACATCGGCGAGATGAAGACCATCCTCCAGAAGATCGTCCAGAACAGCAAGGTCCAGGAATCCAGGGGCCTCGCCGAGAAGGTCCAGCGGAACCTGGTCAAGGCCCTGTCCCAGGACCTGCCTTCGGTCCGGGACCTCGGCGTCAAGGGCGGCCCCTTCTGGGTCCTCATCGGCGGCGAGATGCCCTCGGTCCTGGTCGAGATCTCGCATCTCTCCAACTCCCGGGAGGAGGCCAAGCTCCGGACTCCGAGGTACCGCGAGCTGGCCGCCCGGGGCATCTTCGACGGCATCATGGAATACGTCCACTCTCTCGGCAAAGGATGACACGCATGAAAAGACGCGATTTCCTCAAGGACGCCGCCGTGGCCGGGCTGGCCCTGCGCTTCGGCGGGGCCTCCCCGGCCGGCCAGAAGGCCGCCGCGGGCTTCCCCGACCTGGTCCAGGTCGAGGGCGAGTCGCCGGCCGCCCTGACCAAGGGCGCGCTGGCCGCGATCGGCGGCATGGGCCGCTTCGTCGGCCGCGGCGACCGGGTCGTCATCAAGCCCAACGTCGGCTGGGACCGCACCCCCGAGATGGCCGCCTGTACCAATCCCGAGGTCGTCAAGACCCTGGTCGAGCTCGTCCTCCAGGCCGGGGCCAAGAAGGCCGTGGTCATCGACAACACGACCAACCAGGCCAAGCGCTGCTACGTCCGCTCGGGCATCCAGGCCGCGGTCGAGGAGGCCGGCGGCGACATGCTGTTCGTCGACGAGTACCGGGTCAAGAAGATGGCCCTCAAGGGCGAGTGGCTCAAGGAGTGGGAGGTCCTCCTCGACGTCGTCGAGGCCGACAAGCTCATCAACGTCCCCATCGCCAAGCACCACTCCCTCAGCCGCCTGACCCTGGGCGGCAAGAACTGGCTCGGCGCGGCGGGCGGCGCCCGCAACCAGTTCCACCAGAGCCTCGACAAGACCATCGTCGACCTGGCTGCCTTCTTCAAGCCCCAGCTGACCGTCCTCGACGCCTACCGCATCCTCGTCCGCAACGGGCCGCAGGGCGGCCGCGTCTCCGACACCGAGCTGCGCAAGACGGTCGTCGCCGGCACGGACCCCGTGGCCGTGGACGCCCTGGGCGCCTCGTTCTTCGGGGTGGCCCCGGCCGAGCTCCCCTACCTGGGAATGGCCCAGGCCCGCGGACTCGGCCAGACCGATCTCGGGAAGGTGCGCCTTGAAAAAAGAACGGTCTAGGAAATACCGCGCCCTCGAGCGCCTGCGCATGCTCAGCCAGGCGGCCTTCTTCGGCCTCTTCCTCTATCTCCTCATGGGCGCCCACTACACGGGCGAGGACTACATCGGCTCGACCGTCCAGCGCTTCTTCCACTTCGACCCGCTGCTGGCCCTGGTGACGGTCGTCGCGGGGCGCCTCGTCTACGCCTATTTCGCCTTCGCCCTCGTCACCGTCGTCGCGACCGTCCTCTTCGGCCGCGTCTTCTGCGGCTGGGTCTGCCCCCTCGGCGCCGTCCACCAGTTCGCCTCGTTCGCCTTCAAGCGGACCAAGTTCCTCAAGCCGCCGCGCGAGGACAAGGCTAGCCTGGCCCCCAAGTATTACGTCCTCGTCGCCGTCCTCGTCGGCGCCGTCTTCGGCCTCGACCTGGCCGGCTACCTCGATCCCCTTTCGTTCCTGACGCGGTCCTTCTCGCTGGCCGTCCTGCCTTCTCTGGCCCAGGCCCTGGCCGCCCTCAACGGCGCCCTCTACGGCATCGGCGCGACCGGCCTGGCCCGGTCCCTGTCCCAGACCCTGACGAGCTGGACCATCCACACGACCTTCGTCCAGGGCTTCACGGTGGGACTGCTGTTCCTCGGCGCCATCGCCCTCAACGCCCGCAAGGAGAGGTTCTGGTGCCGCTACCTCTGCCCGACCGGCGCCCTGCTGGGTTTGCTCAGCCGCTGGAACCTGTTCAAGCTGCGCATCGACGACGAGAAGTGCATCAAGTGCGGCCTCTGCACCCAGCACTGCGAGACCCAGGCCCGGCCCTACCCGAACGAGGACTGGAAGAGCGGCGAGTGCGTCTACTGCCTGGACTGCGCCTCGATCTGCCCGACCGCGGCCATCGGCTTCCGGCTCTCGGCCAGGCCCGAGAAGCTGACCAACGTCTCCAACGTCGCCCTGTCCCGGCGCCGGCTCCTGCTCGCGACCCTGACCAGCCTCGTCGCCGTGCCCTTCTTCAGGCTGACCCCGTCCCACAAGCGGGCCTCGCTCAAGCTCATCCGCCCGCCCGGCTCCCTCGACGAGCCCAAGTTCCTGGCCAAGTGCGTCAAGTGCGGCCAGTGCATGCGGGCCTGCCCGACGGGCGGCCTGCAGCCGGCCCTGGCCGAAGCCGGGCCCGAGGGCCTCTACACGCCCATGCTCGTGCCCAAGATCGGCTATTGCGAGTACTACTGCTCGCTCTGCACCCAGGTCTGCCCGACCGGCGCCATCACCAAGCTGACCATCGAGGAGAAGAACAAGGTCAAGATGGGCTCGGCCTGGGTCAACAAGAGCCGCTGCATCCCCTACGTCCTGGGCAAGCCCTGCATCGTCTGCGAGGAGCACTGCCCGGTCTCGCCCAAGGCCATCAAGCTCGTCGACGTCGAGACCAAGCTCCCCGAAGGGACGGCCGTCGTCCAGAAGGGCCCGGTCGTCGACCTCGACCTCTGCATCGGCTGCGGCATCTGCGAGAACAAGTGCCCGGTCATGGACGACCCGGCCATCTTCGTCACCAGCGTCGGGGAGACGCGATCGGCGTCGAACCGGCTGTTGCTCGACATCACGGCCGGCGCCGCCGAAGATCCGTATGAGTAGTCCGGCCCGGGCCGGCGTGACGCGTTTGGAGCGGCCTCAGTCCGTAGTGAGGGCGTCCGCCGGGATCGCCTTGGGGATCTTCAGCTTGATGTCCTGGGTCTTGCCGCCGCGCTCGACCACGGCCGGCACGGTCTTCCCCAGGTTCGACTTGATCAGGAGCTTGAGCTCCTCGATGTCGTCGGTGACGCCGAAGGCCCTCCCCCCGACGGAGACGATCGTGTCGCCGGGGCGCAGACCGATCTTCTGGGCCACGCTGCCGGCGGCGACGATCAAGAGATAAAAGGGATTGTTGGGATAGGAGTTGATGCCGAGCCGGAAGCCGCCGGACCTCTCGGCCAGCCCGAGGTTGTATCGCTGCTCGAAGGGCAGGAACTCCCGGAACTTCGCCGACTCCGCCTCCAGGGTCTTCAGGTCGGCCTTGAGGGCCGCGATCTGGCCGCGGATGCCCTGGCGGATGGAATTCGAGCGCTTCTGGGCGTCCTGGGACTGGGCGTCCCAGGACTTGGCCTGCTGGCCGACGACGACGGCCCGGATGAAATTCTCCGAGGCCGCCTTCTGATTGGCCAGGATCTGGACGAGGGCCCGGCCGACGCGGAGGCGCAGCTCGCTGTCGGTCCGGATCTCGCCCACGGCGGCCATCGCCGCGTCCAGCCCCTGTTGGAGCCGGTAGACGGCCTCGGGGACGCCGGACTGGAAGCCGTAACCGCGCGTGATCTCGTTGGCCCAGGTCAGGCAGATATCGTCCTCGGCGACGGCCAGGAAGCCCCGGCCGAGGCGGGCGTCGATCTCGTCGAGGGCCGTCAGGTTGGCCGCGGGAGCGGCCGCGGCCGCCGGCACGGCGCCCCAGGCCTGGGTCTGGAGAGAGGCGTCCAGCCCGAGCACGTAGGCGGCCGGGACGGCCAGGGCCTCGGCCTTTCCTTCGACCTGCAGCACGACGGTCAGGCCGACGACGCTTCCCGCGGCATCGACGACGGGGCCGCCGTACGCGCCGTCCGGGACTTCGCCGGCCAGCCGGACGAGCCGGACGCCGTCGAGCACGGCCGCCTCGCCGGCGGAAGCCGCGACGAGGCCGAAGGCGCCGTCCTTGACGGCCGCCACGGCCACCGGGGTGCCGGGGAGAAGCTCGGCCGGCTCCATCTTCAGGACCGGCCGGCCGAAGACCTTGATCCGGACGAGGGCGACGTTGCGCTTCTCGTCCTTGTCGACGACGCCGGAGCACTCGAACTCCTCGCCGTTCGGGAACCGGGCCACGACGGCCTTGGCGTCCTTGACCAGCCGCCAGGCCGTGGCCAGGACGCCGTCCTTGACCGCCAGGAAACCGGTCCCGAGGGCCGTCCGGCCGTCCGCGGCCTGGACGCGCAGCTCGACGAACGAAGGCAGAACCCGGCCGCTGAGGTCGGCGGGGAGCGGGCTTTGGGAAAAGGCGGGGCCGGCCGCGGCCAGGACGGCCAGAGCCAGGAGCGCGAAGGGACGGCGGGCGAAGTCGGTCATGCGGGCCTCCAGGGACTGATTAGTCGGCCCAGGATGGAAAAATCGGAGAAAACCGCCCGGACTACTCGGCGAAGGCCTTCTTCAGCTCCGCCGTGAGCCTGGGCAGGACCTCGAAGAGGTCGCCGACGATGCCGTAGTCGGCGATCTTGAGGATGGGCGCCTCGGGGTCCTTGTTGACGGCCACGATGACCTTCGAGGACGACATCCCGGCCAGGTGTTGGATGGCGCCCGAGATGCCGGCCGCGATGTAGAGGTTCGGGGCCACCGTCTTGCCGGTCTGCCCGACCTGGTGCTGATGGCCGATCCAGCCGGAATCGACGGCCGAGCGCGAGGCGCCCACGGCCGCCCGCGGGAAGGCCGCCGCGAGGTCGCGGACCAGGGCGAAGGCGTCGGGGCCCTTGAGCCCGCGGCCGCCCGAGACGACCACGTCGGCCTCGGTGACGTCGATCTCGCCGCTCTCTTCCTTGATGACCTCGGTCACGCGACCCTTGACCGTCCCCTCCGGGACCGTCACGCCCATCCGGACGACTTCGCCTTCGCCCGTCCGGGGCTCGCCGAGCGGGAAGATGTTGGGACGCAGGGTGGCCAGCGCGGGCCTGGTCCTGAGGGCCACGGTCAGGAAGGCCTTGCCGGCGTAGATGGGCCGGGTGAACTCGAGGGCGCCGTCCTTGACGGCGACCTTGACGCAGTCGGAGGCCAGCCCGGCCCCGAGCCGGGCCGCGACCCGGGGGGCCAGGTCCCGGCCCATGGCCGAAGCCGGGAAGAACACGGCCGCGGGGGCCGCTTCGGCGGCGAAGCCGGCCACGGCGACGGCGTAGGCCTGGCCGGAATAATCGGCCAGGGCGGGGTCTTCGAGGACGAAGACCTTGGCCGCGCCCTGGGCGAACGCGGCGGGGGCCAGGCCGGCGACGGCCGCCCCGGCCAGGACCGCGGCCGTCTCGACGCCCAGCTCGGCCGCCCGGCGGGCGGCCTCGGCCAGGGTCTCGAGCGAGCTCTTCTTGATCTTCCCGTCGCGGGTTTCGAGGTATGCGGCGATCATCGTGCCTCTCCCTATATGACCTTGGCTTCGTCGCGCAGCAGGCGGACGAGGTCGCGGGCGGCCTCGGCCGGGTCGCCCTGGAGGACCCGCCCGGCCTTGCGGGCCGGCGGCAGGTCGAGGGCCCTGACCTCGACGGCCGGGGCGAGGTCGTCGGGCCCGAAGCCGAGGTCGGCCAGGGAGACGACCGGGATCTCCTTCTTCTTGGCGGCCATGATGCCCTTGAGCGTCTCGTAGCGGGGCTCGTTGAGGCCCTTCTGGGCCGTGACGACGGCCGGCAGGGCCAGCTCGACCTTCTCGGTCCCCCCCTCGATCTCGCGGAAGGCCACGGCCGTCCCGTCGCCGACCTCGAGCTTGGTCACGACGGTCGCCTGCGGCAGGCCGAGGAGCTCGGCCACCATGGCCGGCACCTGGCCGTTGTCGGCGCCGATCGACTGCCGGCCGAAGAGCAGCAGGTCGGCCCCGGCGAAGCGGCGTTCGACGGCCCGGGCGATGATGCGGGCCGTCCGCAGCCCGTCGTAGGTCTCGGGCGATTCGTCCTTGATGAGGAAGGCCTCGTCGGCGCCCATGGCCAGGCACTTGCGCAGGACGGCGACGGCCTCGTCGCGGCCGACGGAGACGACCCGCACCGCCCCGCCCTTGGCCTCCTTGAGGCGCAGGGCCTCCTCGACGGCGTATTCGTCGTAGGGGCTGGCGACGAAGTTCAGGCCGTCCTCGGCGACGGCGTTCTGCTGGATGCGGATGCGCGACTCCGTGTCGGGCACCCGTTTGACGAAAACGAGCATGTTCATGGTCTCTCCTCTGGGGCGGCGGCGCGCCTCCGCCCGGACGGTCGCCCCGGCTCAGGCCTTGTCGAACCTCTTGAGCACGAGGGAGGCGTTGGTCCCGCCGAAGCCGAACGAGTTGCTGAGGCCGTGGACGATCTCGGCCTTCCGGGCCGCGTTCGGGACGTAGTCCAGGTCGCACTCGGGATCGGGGAACTCGTAGTTGATGGTCGGCGGCATGATCTGGTGGAAGAGGGCCAGGGCCGTGACGCCGGCCTCCAGGCCTCCGGCCGCGCCGAGCAGGTGGCCGGTCATGGACTTGGTCGAGTTGACGGCCAGACGGCGGGCGTGTTCGCCGAAGACGGCCTTGATGGCCGCCGTCTCGGTCTTGTCGTTGAGCTCGGTCGAGGTGCCGTGGGCGTTGATGTACTGGACGGCGTCGGGCCCGAGGCCGGCGTCCTCGAGGGCCCGCCGCATGACCCGGACGGCCCCGTCCCCGTCGGGGGCCGGCGCGGCGACGTGGTAGGCGTCGCTGGTCATGCCGTAGCCGACGACCTCGGCGTAGATCCGGGCGCCCCGCCGCAGGGCCCGGCCGAGCTCCTCGAGGATGAGGACGCCCGCGCCTTCGCCCATGACGAAGCCGTTCCTCTGGGCGTCGAAGGGCCGGGAGGCCTTGGCCGGGGCGTCGTTGCGCTCGGAGATGGCCTTGATGGCGTTGAATCCGGCCAGGCTGAGCGGCGTCAGCGGGGCCTCGGCGCCGCCCGTGATCATGATGTCGGCCTCGCCCCGGGCGATGATGCGGAACGAATCGCCGATGGAGTGGGAGCCGGTGCTGCAGGCCGTGGCGTTGGCGCAGTTGGGCCCCTTGGCCCCGAAGCGGATGGAGATCTGGCCCGAGGCCTCGTTGATGATGGTCTGGATGAGGAAGAACGGCGAGACCCGGTCGGGGCCCTTCTCCAGCAGGACCTTGTGGTTCTCCTCGATGGAGCCCAGCCCGCCGATGCCCGAGCCGACGTAGGTGCCGGCCCGGTCGCTCCGGAGGTCATCACGGTCGATCCCCGAATCGGCCACGGCCAGCTCGGCGGCCGCCAGGCCGAAGCGGATGAAGGGGTCCATCTTGCGGACCTCTTTCCGGTCGATGAAGGCCAGGGGGTCGAAGTCCTTGACCTCGCCGCCGAACCGGGTGGCGTAACGGGAGACGTCGAACCGGGTCAGCGGCGCGATGCCGCTCTCGCCGCGCAGGAGGGCCTGCCAGTTCTTGTCCGTGCCCGTGCCGAGCGGCGAGACCAAACCGATGCCGGTGACGACGACGCGCCTTTCGGGAATGCTTCCCCTTGTCATGGAACGAAGACCGTTAAAAAGTCGGGAGCGGAGGGGGCGCTTACTTGGCGTGCCCCACGATGTAATCGATGGCCTTGCCGACCGTGGTCAGCTTCTCGGCCTGATCGTCGGGGATGTCCAGCCCGAACTCGTCCTCGAGGGCCATGACGAGCTCGACGGTGTCCAGGGAGTCGGCGCCGAGATCATCGATGAAGGACGCGTCTTCCGTGACCTGCTCCTCGCTGATGGACAGCTTGTCGGAAACGATGGCCCGGACCTTCTTGAGCAGTTCCTCTCTTTGCATGGTGTCCTCCTTCCAAAATGTTGTAGATGATGACGGACCGCCTACATATATAAGCCGCCGTTCACCGCGACGACCTGTCCGGTGATATAAGCGGCCTCCTCGGAGAGCAGGAATTGTACCGCAGATGACACGTCCTTGGGAAGACCGAACTTCTTCAGGGGGATGGCCGCGAGGTAGGCCGCCTTGATCTCCTCGGGCAGGGCGTCGGTCATGGCCGTGGCGATGAAGCCCGGCGCGACGGCGTTGACCGTGATGTCCCGGCTGCCGACCTCGCGGGCCAGGGACTTGGCCAGGGCGATGACGGCCGCCTTGGACGCGGCGTAGTTCGTCTGGCCGGCGTTGCCCATCTGCCCGGCGATCGAGGCGATGTTGACGATGCGCCCGTAGCGGGCGGCGATCATCGTCCGCAGGACGGCCCGGGAGAAGGCGAAGGCGCCCTTGAGATTGACCCGCAGGACGGCGTCCCAATCCTCTTCCTTCATGCGCATGAGCAGGCCGTCGCGGGTGATGCCGGCGTTGTTGACGAGGTGGTCGACGCGGCCGTGGGCGGCGACGACCGCGGCCACCAAGGCCTCGACGGCGGCCGTGTCCCCGACGTCGGCCGTCCGGGCCTCGGCCCGGCCGCCGGCCGCGGCGATCGAGGCGGCCACGGCCTCGAGCTTGGCCGCCTGGACGTCCACGAGGACGACCGCGGCGCCGGCCGCGGCCAGGTCCCGGGCGACGGTCTCGCCGATGCCCTGGGACGCGCCCGTGACGATGGATACCCGGCCCTCGAACCGCATCATCCGCCGGCTCCTTTCAGGGCCTGGGCGTAGCGGAGGATCTCCGCCTGGATCTTCTCCTGGACCCGGCCCTCGACGAACTCCTTGGCCCGCCGGACGGCGTTGCGGACGGCGGCCGGATTGGACCGGCCGTGGCCGATGACGCAGACGCCGTCGACGCCGAGCAATTGGGCGCCGCCGTACTCGGTGTAGTCGATCTTCTTGTAGATCTTCTTCAGATGACGCTTGAGGAGGAGGTAGCCGAGCTTGGCGAAGAGGTTCTTGGTGATCTCGTGGCGGGCCATGGACAGGACGTTCTGGACGACGCCTTCGGAGGCCTTGAGGGCCACGTTGCCGGTGAAGCCGTCGCTGACGATGACGTCGCAGACGCCGGAGAAGATATCCTTGCTCTCGACGTTGCCGACGAAGCGCAGGGGCGCCTCCTTGAGGCGGTCGAAGGCCTCCTTGACGAGGTCGTTGCCCTTGCCCTTCTCCTCGCCGATGCTCATCAGCCCGACGCGGGGGTCCTTGACCCCGGCGATGGCCTCCATGAAGATCTTGCCCATGAGGGCGAACTGGACGAGGTTGTGGGGCTGGCAGTTGGCGTTGGCCCCGACGTCGAGCAGGAGGGTCTGGCCGTCGCCGCCGGGGACGAGGATGGCCAGGGCCGGCCGGTCGACGCCTTTGATGGCGCCCAGGACGTCCCGGGAGGTGTAGACGACGGCCCCCGTGTTGCCCATGCTGACGAAGGCGTCGGCCCGGCCGTCCTTGACGAGCTGGGTCCCGACGCGGATGGAGGAGGCTTTCTTCTTGCGGAAGGCCAGCAGGCCCTCGCCCATGCCGATCTCCTCCGGGGCGTCGATGATCGCGGCCCGCTCGGAGGCGAGGCCGCTCCGGGAGACTTCGCGGGCGATGGCGCTTTCGATCCCGACGAGGAGGACGTCGACGCCGAAGTCGGCGGCGGCTTTCAAGGCGCCCGGGACGGCGGCCTTGGGGCCGAAATCCCCCCCCATCGCGTCGACGGCGATCCTCATGGACCGGGCCCGGTTCAGTCTTTGGTCCCTTCCGTGACCTGCCGTCCTTTGTAGTGCCCGCACTCGGGGCAGGCCCGGTGGGGCAGCTTGGGGTTGCCGCACTTGGGGCAGACGGAGAAGGTCGGAAGGGTCAGGCCGTCGTGGGCGCGCCGCTTGCCTTTTCTCGTCGGCGAGTGTCGTCTTTTTGGATTAGGCATTTAACTCTTGTCTCTCACATGGATTTTGAGCTTGTTCCAAGGGGTTTCGGTCCCCCTGACCAGGCAGGAGCACTTGGCGTCGCGGACGATCTCGCCGCAGACGGCGCAGATGCCCTCGCAGTCCGGCGCGCACAGGGGCTTGGCCGGAAAGGTCAAGTTGAGCTGCTCGAGGACGACGGCCCGGAGGTCGAGCTGGCGCCCGGTGTAGAACATCTGGTCCATCTTGTCGTCCGACAGCTCCTCGCCCAGGCCGTCGACGTCCTCGGGCAGGTAGACGAGGTCGAACCGGCTGGCCACGGGGAACTCGAACGGCGTCAGGCAGCGGGCGCAGACGAAGCTCAAGCGGGCGGAGACCTGCCCCTGGACCAGGACCTCGTCGCCGACCCGGCGGACCGTCAGTTCGGCGTGGGCCGGCTCGAGGAAAACGGCGTTCTCCTCGACCAGGTCCAGGCTGAGGAACTCGAAGTCCCGGGAGACGCGGAGGCCCTCCGCGGGCAGGCGGTCGATATCGATCATCATCGTCGTATCCAACGGATTATCCTCGGGAAAAAGTCACCTTATTATACCAATCGGGTCCCGTATGTCAAATGGGCCCGGCCTCCCCCGGGGGGACAGAACGGGCTTGAACCGGGGGGGCGCCCGGGTATAATACGGCCATGGGAGGTTATAACACCCGGGTGGACTTCAAGGGCGACGCCTACAACGTCCAGACCCAGGACAAGGGGCCCGCCGCCCAGTACGTCGAGTCGCTGATCTACAAATCGGGGCGGCTGCTGGCCACCCGGAGGGCCTTCTATACGGCCTTCATCGGGGCGCCCGACCTCCGGGACCGCATCGAGCGCATGATGGAGGACCAGCACAAGGGCATCCTCGGCCAGATCGTCGAAGGCAGGTTCGACTGAGCCCGGCCCGCTTGTTCCTCGTCGACGGGAACTCCCTCCTCTACCGCTCCTATTACGCCATCCAGCGGCTCTCGAACTCGGCCGGCTTCCCCACCGGGGCCATCTACGGCTTCCTGGCCTCCCTCCGCAAGCTCCTCGACCAGGAGAAGCCCGAGTACCTCGGCGTCGTCTTCGACGTCAAGGGAGCGACCTTCCGCCACGAGGTCGACCCGGACTACAAGGCCAAACGCAAGCCCATGCCGGACGACCTGGCCCTCCAGGTGCCCAAGCTCAAGGAGGTCCTGCGGGCCCTGCGCATCCCCACGGCCGAGTACCCCCGCTACGAGGCCGACGACGTCCTGGCCACGCTGGCCGGCCGGGCCGCCGCGAAGGGCCTGAGGGCCGTCGTCGTCACCACGGACAAGGACCTTCTCCAGATCGTCGACGGGACGACCTCGGTCTGGAATCCCGCCAAGGAACGGACCCTCGACGAGGCCGGGGTCGAGGACTTCTTCGGCGTCGCGGCCGGCCAGGTCGTCGACGTCCTGGCCCTCTGGGGGGACCCGTCGGACAACATCCCGGGCGTCCCGGGCATCGGCGAGAAGACGGCCAAGTCCCTGATCCGGGAGCACGGCTCTCTCGAGGCCCTGCTGGCCGGGCTCGACAAGGTCAAGAACCCCCGCGTCCGCAAGGCCATCGAGGACCACCGGGAGGAGCTCGCGCGTTGCCGGACGCTGGTCACGGTCGTCCGCGACCTGCCGGTCGAGCTCGACCTCGACCGCTACGCCGTCCAGGACCCCGACGAGCGCGAGACCGTGCGCCTGTTCGGCGAGCTCGATTTCTCCACGCTCCTCGCGGACTTCCTGAGGAAGCCGGCGGCGCCCGCGGCCGAGGATTTCCATGTCGTCACCGACGAAGCCGCGCTCCGGGACCTGGCCGCCCGGATGGCCGGGGCCGCCGAGATCGCCCTCGACTCGGAGACGGATGGCCCGGCGCCGACCCGGGCCCGCCTGGTCGGGCTATCCTTCTCGATCGTCCCCGGGGAGGCCTACTACGTCCCGGTCGGGCACGACTATCTCGGGGCGCCGGCCCAGGTCCCGAAAGCCAGGGCTTTGAAGATCATGCGGCCCGTCCTGGAGGACCCCCGGATCCGCAAGACGGGCCAGAACATCAAGTTCGACCTCATCGTCCTCGAACGCGAGGGCGTCCGGCTGGCCGGTTTGGACAAGGACACCATGGTCCTGTCCTACCTCCTGGAGCCCAACTGGGGCCGCCATAACCTCGAACGGCTGGCCCTCCACTACCTCCAGAGGGTCAAGGCGCCCTACGAGGAGATCGCCGGCAAGGGCAAGAACGAATTGACCATGGACAAGATCGCCGTCGAGCGGGCCGCGCCCTACGCCTGCCGCGACGCCGCTCTGGCCTTCGATCTCGGCCGGCTGCTCTGGGACAAGGTCCGGGAGCGGAAGCTCGACCGCCTCTACGAGGACATCGAGAGGCCTCTCGTCGGGCTCCTGGCCCGGATGGAGATCGTGGGGGTGCGGGTCGACCCGGCCGTCCTCAAGGCCATGTCCCGGGAGCTCGAAGGGGAGATCGGCCGCCTGGAGAAGGAGATCCACGCCCTGGCCGGGACCGTCTTCAACATCAACTCGCCCCGCCAGCTGGCCGACGTCCTCTTCCGCAAGCTGGGGCTGGCGCCGGTCCGCCGGACCAAGGTCACCAAGGGCTTCTCCACCTCGATCGACGTCCTCGAGGACATGGCCGGGCTGCACCCGATGATCGGCCTGGTCCTCGAGTACCGGCAGATGGCCAAGCTCAAGTCGACCTACGCGGACGCCCTGCCCGCGCTCATCGACCCGGCCGACGGCCGCATCCACACGTCTTACAACCAGACGGTCGCCTCGACGGGGCGGCTGTCGTCGAGCGAGCCCAACCTCCAGAACATCCCCGCCCGCGGCCCCTGGGGCGTCCGGTTCCGCCGGGCCTTCGTCCCGGCCGACGGCTTCGGCCTCCTGGCCGCCGACTACTCCCAGATCGAGCTGCGCGTCCTGGCCCACCTCTCGGAGGACGAGACCCTCGTCGAGACCTTCCTCAAGGGCCGCGACGTCCACGAGGAGACGGCCCGGCTGGTCTTCCCCGACACCCCGGCGGAGGAGGCCCGGCGGCGGGCCAAGATCGTCAACTTCAGCGTCATCTACGGGACCTCGGCCTTCTCCCTGGCCCGCGAGCTGGGGACCTCGGCCGGCGAGGCCCAGAAGTTCATCGACCGCTACTTCGCCGAGCGGCCCCGGGTGCGCGAGTACCTCGACCGGGTCGTCGACGAGGCCCGCGAGCGCGGCTATTCGGAGACGCTCTTCGGCCGGCAGCGGCAGGTCCCGGAGCTGCGGGCCCCGGACCGCAACCTCCAGCAGGCCGGCCGGCGCATCGCCCTCAACAATCCCATCCAGGGATCGGCCGCCGACATCATCAAGATCGCCATGGTCCGCATCGCCGCCGAGCTCGAGCGCCGGAAGCTCCGGACGCGGATGATCCTCCAGGTCCACGACGAGCTCGTCTTCGAGGTCCCGGCGAAGGAGCGGGCCGAGGCCGAGGACCTCGTCCGCGAGGCCATGGAGGGCGTCGCCGCCCTGCGCGTCCCCCTCACCGTGCGGCTCGGTTACGGGCCGAACTGGGCCGACGCGAAATAGCCCCGGACCGGCGCGCATGCTCGGAATTACGGGACATGACCCTTTTCTCCTGAAAAGGGATCGTGTCCCAGGAATTCCTGGCCGGATCGAGGGCGGCTCGCGGGCAAAACCGGTCTGGGGCTATTTCGCGTCGGCCGCCGGACGGAGTCCGGCAGGCCGATGGCGTCACAGCATCTTATAGAACGCCCGGAACTTCTTGTACACCTCGCCGCCCATCTTCTCCATCTCGGCCCGGACCTTGACGTTGGATTCCATCTCGTGGTGGGTGTCGATCTTCTCCATGCCGGCCTCGTAGGCGGCGATGAGGACCTTGATGCCCATGAGGACGTCCAGGCCCTGGCCCCGGTACTTCTCCTTGACCGCCCCGAGCAGGAGGTCGAGCTGCTTGGTCTTGCGGGCCGCCCGCAGGACGCGGAAGAAGCCGAACGGGAACAGGCGGCCGCGGGCCCGGACGATGCCCTCGGTCATGTCGGGCATGGCGATGATGAAGGCCAAGACCTCCCCGTCCTTGCGGATGGCCTTGACGAAGCGGGGGTCGAGGATGGGCAGGAAACGGCGGGCCAGGTCGTCCATCTCCTGCTCCTCCAGGGGGGCGAAGCCGTAGATGTTGCCGGCCATGTAGCACTCGTTCATGAGGGCCAGGATGGGCCGGACCCAGGGCTTGATCTCCCGGCGGTTCTTGAACTCGAGGATCTCGTACGTGCCCCGCTTCATGGCCCGCTCGTAGATCTTCCGGTAGAGCTCGGGGGGTTCCTTGGGCACGACGAGCTTGTAGACGAACCAGTCGTTGTCCTTGGCGTATCCTTCTTCCTCGAGCCAGCGGGGCATCCACTCGAAGTTGTAGTAGGTGGCGATGGTGGCCCGGTGCTCGAAGCCCTCGATGAGGAAGCCCTCGGGGTCCTGGTCGGAGAACCCGTAGGGACCGACGATCTTGGTCATGCCCTTGTCCCGGGCCCAGCCCTCGATCCGTTTGAGGACGGCCCGGAAGACCTCCCGGTCTTCGATCGTCTCGAGGTAGCCGAAGCGGGCCGTGCGCTCGTTGCGGTGCTCGTTGTAGCGGTGGTTGATGATGCCCATGACCCGGCCGACCGTGCGGCCGTCCTTCTCGGCCAGGAGCAGGAGCGTGTCGCAGTAGCCGAAGGCCTTGTTCTTCTTGGCGTCGAAGTACTTCCAGTCGTCGGTGAAGAGGGGATGGACCCAGTTCTTGTGGCCGGCGTGGATCTTCTCGGGCAGGTAGATGAACGTCTTCAGGTCCTGGCGGGACGCGACCTCGCGGAGCTCGATGGCCATGGCGACTCCTCTCCTCGGCGTTATCCCATTTTTATCCTACAATCGGGGCCAAAAAGCAACGGAATTCTAGCTCTGGAAATCCCTGTCGAAAAGCTGAGGACGGGGTGTGGAAATCCTTGACATCATGGGGGGCGGCCACTATACTTCTGCTTCACTTTAAGGAAGGCACCGACCCCATGAACGTCGAAACAACCGTCCTCCTCACGATCTTCGTCCCCATCCTCGGCTCCCTGGCCGTCCCCCTCGCCGGCCTCATCGACCGGCGGGTCCGGTCGGCCTGGGCGGTCCTGGTGAGCGGCGCGACGGCCGTCCTGCCCCTCACCCTCCTCCCCTTCGCTCTCGGAGGAGGGGAGCAGGTCGTCCGCCGGACGCTGGCCATGGGCTTCGACTTCATCCTCATCGTCGACCCCCTGTCGATCTTCATGGCCGCGGTGTCCTCCTTCGTCGGCTTCCTCATCGTCCTCTACTCCCTGGGCTACATCCGGCACGAGGAGAACCAGAACGAGTACTACCTGCTCGTCGTGCTGTTCATCGGCTCGATGATGGGGCTGGTCTTCTCCGGCAACCTCGTCTTCCTGTACCTGTTCTGGGAGATCATCGCCATCGCCTGCTGGCGGCTCATCGGCTTCTACCGCGAGCCGGCCCACGTCCGCAAGGCCGACAAAGCCTTCCTGCTGACCTTCTTCGGCGCCGTGGTCATGCTCCTCGGCTTCGTCCAGATCTACGGCGTCACCAACACCTTCGACCTGACGGCCATGCGGGGCACGCTCATCCCCGGCTCGGCCGTCCTGCTCATCCTGTTCGGCCTGTTCTCGAAATCGGCCACCGTGCCGCTCCACACCTGGCTGCCGGACGCCGGCGTCGCCCCGACCACGGTCACGGCCCTGCTCCACGCCGCCGTCCTGGTCAAGATCGGCGTCTACGCCTACGCCCGGCTCTTCCTCTACGGCTTCCGCCTGCCCGAGGGCTGGCAGCAGGCCATCCCCATCGTCGTCGTCGTCTCCAGCCTGGTCGCCGCGGCCGCGGCGGCCGTGGAGAACGACCTCAAGCGCATCCTGGCCTACTCGACCGTCAGCCAGATCGGCTACATCTTCCTCGGCTTCAGCATGATGAACGCCGCCGGCGTCTCCGGCTCGCTCCTGTTCATCCTCATGCACGGCCTGGCCAAGGCCGGCCTGTTCCTGTGCGCCGGCATCGTCATCCACGCCGTCCACACCAAGGACATCCGGGAGATGGGCGGCCTCATCAAGACCATGCCGGTGACGGCCGTGGCCTTCCTGGCCTGCGCCTTCTCGGTCATCGGCATCCCGCCCTTCGGCGGCTTCTTCTCCAAGTTCCTGGTCATCATGGGCACCGTCCACGCCGGCCAGACCTGGCTGGCGGCGGTGGCCCTGTTCACGGCCGTCCTGACGATGTACTACCTCTTCAAGGTCTTCTCGATGGTCTTCCTCGGCGAGGCCCGGCATCCGGCCCCCGAGAAGACGAAATCCATGGTCTTTGTCGTCGCCGCCCTGGCCGTCCTCAGCCTGGCCGCAGGCCTCCTCGTGGCCGGGCCGATGAAGCTGGCCAACATCGCGACGGCACAGATGAGTTGGTGGCTCCGATGACGCCGAACACCCTGCTCCTTCCGGTCCTCCTGCCGGCCGCGCTGGCCGTCGTCCTGCTCCTCCTGCCCCGGGCGCTGCGGGCCCTCCGCGACGCCCTGGCCGTGGCCGGAGCGGCGGTCCTCCTCTATCTCGCCTACGTCCTGTTCACGGTCAAGGACCTCCGCTACAACGTCCCCTGGCTCGGGATGGGCATCGACTTCGACCTGCGGCTCTATCACTTCTCGAGCTTCATCCTGCTGGCCCTGGCCGGCTTCCTCCTCCTGATCGCCGTTTACGCGACGGTCAAGATGAAGGACGCCCCCCGGTCGCGGGAGTTCACGGCCTACGTCTTCCTGACGGCGGCCTTCGCCAACGGGGCCGTCCTGGCCAACAACTTCGTGCCCCTGGTCTTCTTCTGGGAGGGGCTGCTGGTCACCCTGTACGGGCTGATCACGACCGGCGGCCGCCCGACCTCGGGCCGGACGGCGGTCAAGGCCCTGCTCATCAGCGGCTTCTGCGACTTCTGCCTGATCCTGGGCATCGGCCTGCTGTGGGCCGTGAGCGGCACCCTGACGATGTCCGAGGTCTCGGTCGAGCCCGTCGGGCCGGCCGCGGCGGCCTTCGTCCTGATGATGATCGGGGCCGCCGGCAAGGCCGGGGCCATGCCCTTCCACACCTGGATCCCCGACGCCGCGGTCGATGCCCCGGTGACCTTCATGGCCTTCCTGCCGGCCGCCTTCGAGAAGCTCCTGGGCATCTATCTCCTGGCCCGCGTCGCCCTCGACTTCTTCAAGATCGTCCCGGGCGGCGCCCTGTCCATCCTGATGATGACCGTGGGCGCGGTGACCATCGTCCTGGCCGTCCTCATGGCCCTCGTCCAGAAGGACCTCAAGCGGCTGCTGTCCTACCACGCCGTCAGCCAGGTCGGCTACATGATCCTGGGCATCGGCACGGCCATCCCCGTCGGCATCGCCGGCGGCGTCTTCCACATGATCAACCACGCCATGTACAAGAGCGGCCTGTTCCTCGGCGCCGGCTCGGTCGAGCACCGGACCGGGACGACCGAGCTCAAGAAGCTCGGCGGCCTGCGCAAGGAGATGCCCCTGACGGCCCTCGGCTTCACCGTCTGCGCCCTGGCCATCTCGGGCGTCTGGCCGCTCAACGGCTTCGTTTCCAAGGAGATGGTCTTCCACGGCGCCCTCGAGACGGGCTACACGGTCTTCGCCATCGCCGCCTGGGTCGGGGCCATCTTCACCTTCGCCTCGTTCCTCAAGGCCGGCCATTCCGTCTTCTTCGGCGAGCGCGGCCGCGAGGCCGCCCCGGTCAAGGAGAGCCCCTTCGCCATCACCGTCCCCCTGCTCGTCCTGGCCGGGCTGTGCATCCTGTTCGGCGTCTACAACAAGCTGCCGCTGAACCTGTTCATCGGGCCGGTCGTGGCGCCCCACGTCGAGGCCGGCGTGCGTCTCGACCTGACCCACCACGCCCTGTCCCTGTTCACCCCGGTGGCCCTGATCTCGGTCGGCTGCCTGGTCCTGGCCTTCCTGCTCCACCGCTACGGCTACCTCAAGTCGGGCCGCAAGCCCTACCTGGCCTCCGAGCCCATCCACGGCCTGCCCGTCGTCCACACCCTGTACGACTGGGCCGAGAAGCGGGTCTTCGATCCCTACGAGCAGGGCGTCAAGGGGCTCCAGGGCCTGTCGCTGGCCCTGTTCAAGGGCATCGACCGGCCCATCGACTTCGTCTTCGAGAAGGTCGTCACGGTCGCCGGCGTGAAGTTCACCGGCATCTTGAAAAAGGCCCACAACGGGCACTACGCGAACTACCTCGCCTGGTGCCTGGCCGGCCTGGTCATCGTCGCGGGCCTCATCGGCCTGCTCTCGAGATAGAGAGGAGGAGCGTTGATCATACTGTTCGTCGTCCTTCCGCTCGTCGTGGCGGGCATCCTGCCGCTCGTCGGCAAGGTCTCCCGGCGGGTCGCGCCGGACCTGCTGGCCAACGGCACCCTGCTCTTCCTCCTCGCCTACGCGGCCGTGGCCGGGCGGGCCCTCATCGCCGGCGGCCCCGTCCTGCAGCAGTCCCCCTGGCTCGGCGAGGCCGTCAACATCCGGCTGGCCCTCGACGGCTTCAGCCTGCTCATGCTGGTGGCCGTGGCCCTGGTCGGGCTGGCCGCCGCCCTGTTCTCCGTCGACTACATGGAGCACTACGGCGCCAAGGCCAACTACTACGCCCTGTACCTGGTCATGATCGCGGGCATGAACGGCCTGGTCCTGGCCACCGACCTGTTCGGGGTGTACATCTTCCTCGAGGTGGCCGCCGTGGCCTCCTACGCCCTGGTCGCCTTCGGCCGGGGGCCCGACGAGCTCGAGGCGGCCTTCAAGTACCTCATGCTCTCGGTCGTGGCCTCGGCCTTCGTGGTCGGCGCGATCGCCGTCCTCTACGGCATGACCGGCAGCCTCGACTTCGCCGCCGTGGCCATGGCCCTGCGCGAGCTCAACGCCGGCCCCGTCGTCGGCGTCGCCGCCGCCTTCCTCATCGCCGGGTTCGGGCTCAAGGCGGCCCTGGTGCCCTTCCACTCCTGGCTGCCCGATGCCCACCCGTCGGCCCCGGCGCCCATCTCGGCCGTCCTGTCCGGCCTGCTCATCAAGGTCTCGGGCGTCTACGCCCTGACCCGCGTCTTCTTCGGCGTCTTCGGGCTGACCCCGGCCCTGTCCTCCGTGCTGATGATCCTGGGGACGGTCTCGCTCGTCGTGGCCGCCTTCCTGGCCCTCGGCCAGAAGGACATGAAGCGCATGCTGGCCTACTCCTCGATCAGCCAGGTCGGCTACGTCGTCCTGGGCCTCGGCATCGGCACCCCCCTGGGCATCGCCGGCGGCCTGTTCCACCTCTTCAACCACGCCCTGGCCAAGGGCCTCCTGTTCTTGACCAGCGGCTCGGTCCAGCAAGCCACGGGCACCCGAGACCTCGGGGCCATGGGCGGGCTGGCCAAGCGCATGCCGGTCACGGCCGCGACCAACCTCGTCGGCTCGCTGTCGATCGCCGGCGTCCCGCCCTTCAACGGCTTCTGGTCCAAGCTCATCATCATCGTGGCCCTGGTCCAGGCCGGCCACCCCGTCTTCGCGGTCGTCGCCGTCCTGGCCTCGGTCCTGACCCTTTGGTACTACCTGATCCTCCAGCGCCGGGCCTTCTTCGGCAAGCTCGACGAGAAGTGGGCCGCGGTCAAGGAGGCGCCGTTCTGGATGACGGCCTCGACCGTTCTCCTGGCCCTCCTCTGCCTGGGGATCGGCATCCTCTTCGCGTCGACCGTCACGACCTGGATCCAGCCCGCCGCCGACGTGCTCGCGGACGGGGTCCACGCCCTGACCGGATCGTGGGGATTTTAAGCGATGATCCTGCAAACCGCTCTCCTCATCGGCGTGGTGCTCTTCTCGGCGCTGGCCCTCGTCCTCAGGGACCTGCTCAAGGCGGCCATCTCCCTGGCCGCGGCCAGCCTCCTGCTGGGCATCCTCTTCTTCCGGATGAACGCCCCGTACGCCGGCGTCTTCGAGATCTCCGTCGTCGCCGGCCTGATCACGGTCCTGTTCATTCTGGCCATCTCCCTGACCCGGCCGGGCGACGAGGTCCGCGAGACCAAGCTGGCCCGGTGGGCCTTCCCGCTGGCCTTCGCGGCCTTCCTGGTCATCGACGCCCTGGTCATGAAGGGCCTGATGGGCAAGGTCCCGGCCCTGGCCGCGGCGGCCGAGTCGGGCACCTTCGGCGAGGTCCTCTGGAAGGGCCGGACCCTCGACCTGGTCGGCCAGATCGCGGTCATCCTGGCCGGCGTCTTCGCCGTCCTGGCCCTGTTCCGCAAGGATGACAAACATGAGTAACGCCTGGTACCTCTATCTCTTCTTCGCCGCCGCGCTGGTGCTGGCCGGCCTGCTCGGCCTGCTCCTCAACCGCAACCTCATCCGCCTGTTCATCGCCATCGAGGTCGTCGGCAAGGGCGTCAGCCTGCTGCTCCTGTCGACGGGCTTCGCCAAGGGCTCCATCCTGACGGCCCAGGCCCTGGTCGTGACCTACATCGTCATCGAGGTCAGCCTGGTGGCCACGGCCCTGGCCCTGATCATCAACGTCTACCGCCACGGCAAGAGCCTCGACGTCCGCGGCCTGGCCAAGCTGAAAGGGTAAGCCATGACCGGAATCGGCATTCTCCTCTCCCCGCCCGTCGCCTTCGTCGTCTTCCTGGCCGCGGCCCTCGGGCTCTACGCCCTGGGCCGGGGCATGGCCCCCAAGCCGAACCCGGCCGGCGGCAAACTGACGACCTACGCCTGCGGCGAGGACAGGCCCGGGGCCAAGGTCCAGTTCGGCTACCGGCTGTTCTTCTTCATCGCCCTGTTCTTCACCATGATGCACGTCGCCGTCCTCGTCGTGGCCACCGTGCCCTCGGGCCGGATCGCCTTCTTCGCCCTGTTCTACCTGGTCATGATCGTCCTGTCCGTCTCGGCCCTGGTCACAAGGAGTTAACATGCTCAACAAGCTCGCCCGCTGGTCCAGGATCAAGTCGCCCTGGATCCTGCACCTCAACTCGGGCGCCTGCAACGCCTGCGACATCGAGATCGTCGCCGCCCTGACCCCCCGCTTCGACGTCGAGCGGTTCGGGGTCCTCCTCAAGGCCACGCCGCGCCACGCCGACGTCATCATCGCCAGCGGCCCGGTCACCCGCCAGATGCGGGACCGCATCGTCCGCATCTACGAGCAGACCCCGGACCCCAAGTTCGTCATCGCCGTCGGGGCCTGCGCCATGTCCGGCTGCGTCTACCGCGGCGCCTACAACATCATGGGCGGCATCGACCAGGTCATCCCGGTCAACATGTACGTCCCGGGCTGCCCGGCCCGGCCCGACGCCATCGTCGACGGCGTCGTCAAGCTCCTGGGCAAACTCTAGGCATCAAGGAAACGCCATGTCCGACACCGACATCGTCGCCAACCTGACGCGGGACCTCGGGGCCAAGGCCCTCGAGATCGCGAACCCCGCGCCCCGCCGCATCTTCGTCCGGGTCGCCCCGGCCGACCTCGTCGCCGCCGTGACCCTCCTGCGGGACGGGTACGACTGCGCCTTCCTGTCCACCATCACCGGCCTCGACGCCGGCGAGACGTTCGAGTTCCTCTATCACTTCGCCTCGCCCGTGACGACCGTCCACGTCCGCACGGCCGTGCCGAGGACCGATCCCCGGCTCCCGTCCATCTGCCCCGTCATCCCCGGCGCCGTGCTCTACGAGCGCGAGCTGCAGGAGATGTTCGGCGTCGTCGTCGAGGGCATCCCCGACGGCCGCCGCCTCAACCTGCCCGACGACTGGCCCGACGGCGTCTTCCCCCTGCGCAAGGATTGGAAGCACGTCCGGCCCGAGGAAGTCATCCCCGGAGGCCAATCATGAGCTTCGAGATCCCCATCGGCCCCCAGCACCCGGCCCTCAAGGAGCCCATCAGCCTCCGCATGACCGTCGAGGGCGAGGTCATCACCGGCGTCGACATCCGCCTGGGCTACAACCACCGCGGCGTCGAGAAGGTCGCCGAGGAGAAGAACTGGACCCAGAACATCTACCTGGCCGAGCGCATCTGCGGCATCTGCTCCCATTCCCACGCGACCTGCTTCGTCCAGGGCGCGGAGAGGCTCATGGAGCTGGCCCCGCCCAAGCGCGGCCTGTACATCCGCTACCTCGTCTCCGAGCTCGAGCGCGTCCACAGCCACCTCCTGTGGCTCGGCGTGGCCGGGCACGAGGCCGGCTTCGACTCCTTCTTCATGTACACCTGGCGGGACCGGGAGATCGTCATGGACCTCCTGGAGATGATCACCGGCAACCGCGTCCACTACGCCATCAACACCATCGGCGGCGTCCGCCGCGACCTCGACGAGGGCCAGAAGGCCAAGGTCCTCGAGGGCGTGGCCACGCTGAGGAAGCGCAGCGAGTACTACTTCAAGATCGGCGCCAACGAGCCCAGCTTCGTGGCCCGCATCGCCGGGGTCGGCCTGCTCAGCAAGGAGCAGGCCATCGCCCTGTGCGCCACGGGCCCGGTGGCCAAGGCCTCCGGGGTCGGCCGCGACGTCCGCAAGGAGGACCCCTACGCCGTCTACGACGAGCTCGACTTCGAGGTCTGCACGGCCGACACGTGCGACGTCCTCGGCCGGGTCGTCGTCCGCGTCAAGGAGCTCCTCGAGTCCTACAAGATGATCGAGCAGATGGTCAAGGGCCTGCCCGAGGGCGACATCGCCTGCAAGGCCCCCCGCAAGGCCAAGCCCGGCGAGGCCGTCAGCCGCTACGAGGCCCCCCGCGGCGAGAACATCCACTACATCAAGGCCAACGGGACCGACCGGCCGGAGCGGCTCAAGGTCCGGGCCCCGACCCTCGGGAACTACCCGGCCACCGTCGAGATGCTCCGCAACGGCTTCATCGCCGACATCCCCCTCATCTTCGCCGCCATCGATCCCTGCATCTGCTGCGCCGAGCGGACGGTGACCCTGGTCAGCGCCAGGAGCGGCCAGGAATCCGACGTCCGGATGAGCGAGCTGCGCCGGCGGGCCCTGGCCCGCCCCGCGAACGCCGCCGTGAAAAGGAATGCGGTATGGCCGTTCTGAGAACCATCCTCTATCTCCTCGTCTATCCCGGTCTGCTCTTCCTGTTCGTCTACTCGACGTTCTGCGAGTGGTTCGACCGCAAGGTCTACGCCCGCCTGCAGAACCGCATGGGGCCGACCCACACGGGCCGCTTCGGCCTCCTCCAGCCCATCGCCGACTTCGTCAAGCTGCTGGCCAAGGAGGACGTCGTCCCCGCCGCCGCGGACAAGGGACTGTTCGGCGCCCTGCCGGTCTTCGGCCTGGCCGTCGTCTCGACGGCCGGCCTGCTCCTGCCGGTCTGGAACTTCGACCTGGCCGCGCCCGGCTGGACCTCGTTCCCCGGCGACATCGTCGTCCTCCTGTACCTGCTCAGCCTGCCGACGATGGTCCTGTTCCTGGCCGGCTGGTCCTCGACCAACCTGTTCTCGACGATCGGCGGCTCCCGCGTCCTGACCATGCTCTTCGGCTACGAGGTGCCCCTGTTCCTGGCCGTCCTCGGCCCGGCCATCCTGGCCGGCTCCTGGCGGCTGGCCGAGATCGCGGCCTTCTACCAGGCCCGGCCCCTGCTCCTGCTGGTCAACGCGCTGGGCTTCGTCGTCGCCCTCGTCGCCGTCCAGGCCAAGCTCGAGCGGACGCCCTTCGACATCCCCCACGCCGAGACCGAGATCGTCGGCGGCACCTTCACCGAGTACTCGGGCAAGAAGCTGGCCCTGTTCCGGCTGACCTTCGACATCGAGCTGGTCGTCGCCAGCGGCCTGCTGGCCGCCGTGTTCCTGGGCGGCTTCCCGGGAGGGGCCGTCGTCGGGTTCGTCCACTTCGTCGTCAAGACCCTGGTCATCATCTTCCTGCTGAGCCTCATCCGGGCCCTGACCTCGCGCATCCGCGTCGACCAGGTCGTCTCGTTCGCCTGGAAGGTCCTGGCTCCCCTGGCCGTCGTCCAGCTCCTGGCGAACATCCTGGTGAAGGGATTCCTGTCATGAAGATCGCCGTTTTCCTGCCCGAGCTCCTGCGCCACCTCTTCAAGAAGCCGGCCACGGTCGACTACCCCTTCCAGAAGCTCGAGGTGCCGCCCGATTTCCGCGGCACGCCGTTCCTGAACCCCGCGATGTGCATCGTCTGCAAGGCCTGCGAGCGGGACTGCCCGGCCGAGGCCATCGAGATCACCGACGTCGATCCGGCCGCGAAGCGGTTCAAGATGGTCATCCACAACGACCGCTGCATCCACTGCGCCCAGTGCGTCGACTCCTGCCCGACCAATCCCAAGGCCATGCAGATGGACCACCTTCACGAGATCGCCACGGACGACCGCCACAAGCTGAAAGCGGAGTGGGTCTACGTGCGGGCCGTGCTCAAGCCCAAGGCCCCCGCCGCGCCGGCCGCGGCCCCCGTCGAACCCAAGGCCTGATCTTTTCCGGCATCCCCGAAGCCCTCATCCGGTCCCCGGATGAGGGTTTTTTTTCAGATCTTCATGGGCATGAGGACGTAGATGTGGGTCAGGGCGTCCTCGCCCTCGGGCTTGATGAGGACGGCGCTGTTCTCGTCCTTGACCTCGAAGACGACCTTCTCGGCCACCGTGGCCGTCAGGAAGTCGAGCAGGTACTGGGCGTTGAAGCCGATCTCCAGGTCCTGGCCCTTGTACTCGACGGCCAGCCGGTCGCGGGCCTCGCCGATCTCGGGATTGGAGGAGAACAGCCGCAGGCGGTTCTTCTCGATGGTGAACTTGATGCCTTTGGAGCGCTCGGCGGAAAGCAGGGAGACGCGGCGGATGGCCCCGGCCAGCTCCTCCCGCGGCACGACCAGGCGCCCCGGATTGTCCTTGGGGATGACGGCCTGGTAATTGGGGAACTTGCTCTCGATGATGCGGGAGATGAGGGTCCGCGGGCCGACCCGGAAGAAGAGGTTGTTCTCGTCGAGGTCGAAGGCGACCGTCTCGTCCTCGAACTTGCGGATCTCGCTCAGCGTCTTCTTGGCCACGATGACGCTGAGGTCCTTGTCGACCTTCAGGGCGTCCTGGGCCTTTCTCGTGTACGACAGCCGGTGCCCGTCGGTGCTGATGAGTTCGATCTGGCGGTTCTTGAGCGACAGCAGGGCCCCGTTGAGGTAGTAGCGCTGTTCCTGGGTGATGGCGTAGAAGACGCGGTCGATCATGTCCTTGAGGTCCTGGAGGGGGATCTCGATGCCCTTCTCGAACCGGCCGTCGGGGACCTGGGGATAGTCCTCCTTGGCCAGGCACAGGACCTTGAACTCGCTCTCCCCGGCCCGGATGTCGAGGGTCTCGTCCTTGAGCTCGACCTGGACGGACTGGCCTTCGGGCAGGGACTTGACGATCTCGAAGATCTTCTTGCCGTTGACCGTGATGGCCCCGGGCTTCTCGATCTCGGCCTGGAGGTGCGTCCTCAGGCCGACCTCGAGGTCCGTGCCCGTCAGCTCGATATCCGAGGCCGAGACGTTCATCAGGATGTTGGCCAGGATGGGCATGGTGTTGCGCTTCTCGACGATGCCCTGGAGGATCTGCAGTTCGGCCAGGAGGGCTTCTTTGGGGATGGCGAATTTCATGAGGTCACCTTTCTCGCGGTTCCTTTTTATTCTTATTATTTAAATCAGAACAAATCGTCAAATCAAGAAGAGAAATAATAAAGTCGTCTGGAAAAGTGGGAATCTCGCGCAAGTCCTTGTCCCTTCTCATTGGATGAAGGCGATCAGGCTGTTGATCTCTTTGTTGAATTCGGGATCGTCGTTGCGCAGCTTGTCGATCTTGCGGATGCTGTGGATGACCGTCGTGTGGTGTTTTCCACCGAATTTCTTGCCGATCTCGGGCAGCGAGGAATCCGTCAATTCCTTGGCCAGATACATGGCGATCTGGCGGGGAAAGGAGATCTTGGGGGAGTTGTTCTTCGATTTGAGCTGGGAGGTTTTTATCTTGAAGCGGTGGCAGACGAGTTTCTGGATCTTTTCCACAGTGACGAGGGACGCCGACGAGTCCAGCAGGCCCTTGAGGGCCTCTTTGGTCAGGTCGAGGTCGATGCGCTCTCCCTTGAGGGAGGCGTAGGCGATGACCCGGCGGAGATAGCCCTCGAGCTCGCGGATGTTCGTCTGGACCTTGTCGGCGACGTAGAGGGCCACGCTCTCGGGGAGAGAGACGGCCTCGGCCTCGGCCTTTTTCTTGAGGATGGCGATGCGGGTCTCGATGTCGGGGGGCTTGAGGTCGGCGATGAGGCCCCACTCGAAGCGGGATCGGAACCGCTCCTCGAGGTGGGGGATCTCCTTCGGGGGGCAGTCGCTGGAGATGACGATCTGCTTCTGGCTGTCGTAAAGGTGGTTGAAGGTGTGGAAAAACTCCTCCTTCGTCCGTTCCCGGCCCGCCAGGTAGTGGATGTCGTCCATGAGCAGGACGTCGACGCTGCGGTACTTCTCGCGGAACTCCAGGACCTTGCCGTACTGGAGGTGGGTGACGAGGTCGTTCATGAACTTCTCGGTCGTCACGTAGAGGACCTTGTTGCGCCCGTTCTGCTGGAGGCAGAAATGGCCGATGGCGTTCATGAGATGGGTCTTGCCGAGGCCGGCGCCGCCGTAGATGTAGAGCGGGTTGTAGGACTTGGCCGGGCTCTTGGCCACGGCCGAGGCGGCGGCGTGGGCGAACTGGTTGCAGCTGCCGACGACGAAGTTCTCGAAGGTGTAGTTGGGGTTGAGGTTGGGATTGACGGCCTGTCCGGGCTTGGCCTTGCGGTCGTCGGGCGAGCGTCGCATGAAGGCGGTCGGGGTGTCCTCGTGGATGTAGCGGATGTCGAGGGCCTGGCCGAAGAGCTCGCGGGCGCAATCGGCGATGACGTTGGAATAGTGGAACGACAGCCAGTCCCGGAAGTAGGCGTTGGGGACCTTGACGTAGAGGCGGTCCTCGTCGCGGCCGATGAAGGCCGTCGGCTCGAACCAGGTCTCGAAGGAGCTCGGATCGACCTTGGCCTCGACGGCCCGGAGGATCTCGCTCCAAGGATTTTGATTTTCTTTGAGTTCCATGGATGCCGGCGCTTTTTCCACAGTTTTTTCCACATCTGTGGAAAATCCTCTCCGGGAGCTTGGACCGTCCGGGAGAGGCCCGGCCATCATAGCATTCCGGGGGGGGCGGTTCAAGCTTTTTTTTAGGGGAAAACCGGGACCGGGAAGGTCCGCGGCGGGGGCTTCCCGGCGCCGGCCCGCGGCCGGGTCCCGAAGGTCCCGAGAAGGCCTCCGAGGGCCCCGGAAATGGCTCCGGCCGGGGTCCGGCCCCCCTGTGGAAATCTTGCCTTTTGTCGAACTTAGGGCGGCGCCGGGGTCAGCGGCGCAGGAGCGTCCGCCGCTCCACGGTCGTCGTGCCGAGCAGGGCCGGCAGCAGGCGGTCGCGGATGCGCTGGGAGAGATCGGAGAAGGCGAATTCGGCCGGCTTGTCGAGCTCGGCGTATTCGCGCTCCTCGCTGAGCGAGGTCCGGTGGACGGCCTCGCCGGTCGCGGCGGACACGAAGACGAGATCGACGGCCATCGTCCACCGCTTCTTCTCGACCAGGGTCCGCTTGAACGGTCCGTCCGACGGGGCGTCCTTGTCGACGGCCTTGCGCACCTGTCCGGCCAGCGTCACGGTGCCGGTGAGGAAGACGGCGCGGTCGAGGCCCGATCCGGCTTCCCGCCAGACGGCGCCGGGCGGCTGCCCGGCCAGGGCCGCGACGGGCCCGGCCGCCCGCGACACGCGGCCGGGGAAGGCGCGGCCGAGCTCGGCCGCGAGATAGGCGGCCAGCTCCGTTCCGGCGGCGAAGCCGGGGACCGGAGAGGGCTCCGCCAGGTCGGTCACGACGATCTCGCCGTAGGCGCCGGCCGGCAGGGCCGCGACGCCCGGCAGCTCCAGGCTGATCTCCACCGGGGCGCCGCCGCAGGCCATGGCCGCGGTCAGGGCGGCCGTCACGGCGAGGGCGGCGGCGGCCTTCACGAGGACTTCCCTCTCAGCCGTTCCAGCCGGGCCTTGAAGGCCTCGTGGTTGGCCCGGATGGCCGCGTCGTCCGGGGCCAGGCGGCGGGCCGTCCCGTACTCCCTGGCGGCCTCGTCCCAGGCGCCCCGGCGCTCGTAGGCGACGGCCAGGTTGTTGTGGGCGGCCGCCGAGCCGGGCTCTCTTTCGACGGCCCTCGTCCACTCGCGCACGGCGTCGTCCCAAGCGTCGGCCCGGGCCGCGGCCAGGCCCGAAGCGACGAGAGCGGCGGACGGGGAGCGGGCGCAGCCCGAGAGGGCGAGCAGGACGGCCGCGGCGACGGCGGCCGCGGCGGGCGCGGGGGACCTCATGACGGCCTCGGTCCCAGGATAAGGCCGTCCGGCCTCCGGGTCAAGCGCGGCCGCGGATTTGCGTCCGGCCGGCATTTGTGGTATAAATCCGGTTCAAAACGAGACGAAAGAGACCGAACCATGCCGAAAGTCTGCGCCATCTGCGAAAAAGGCCCCGTCTTCGGGCATAGCGTCAGCCACTCCCACAAGTCGTCCCCGAAGAAGTGGAAGCCCAACCTGCAACGGGTCAAAGCCCAGACGGCCAAGGGCAACCGCCAGATCTGGGTCTGTTCGCGCTGCCTGCGCTCGGGCAAAGTGGCCAAGGCCGCTTAGACCCGGTCGACCGAAACGACTTCTTTCAATCCCGCGATCTTCCTCGAGATGGCTTCGAGGTGCCGGAGGTCCCGGATGCGGACGTCCAGCGTGATGCGGGCCTTCCCCTCCGCGGCCGTGGCCGCCTCGGCTTTGGAGATATCCCCTTCGAGCCCGGCGACGGCGGTCGCCACCTTGGCCAGGACGCCCGGCGTATCGTGGGTCTTGACGAGGAGCCGGGCCTTGAAGGTCCCGGCCAGGTCCGGGTCCCAGGACACCTCGACCAGGCGCTGGTTGTCGAGGACCTCTTTGGCCACCAGGGGACAGCGCAGGGAGTGGACGGTCAGGCCGCGGCCGGCCGTGATGTAGCCGACGACGGGCTCGCCCTTGACGGGCGAACAGCAGCGGGCCAGCTTGATCATCGGCGAGTCGGCGTCCTTGATACGGACCCCGCCGCCGGGCCCGGGCACGAAGCGGGCCGCGGCCTTGGCCGCGAGGCCCGGCCGGCGCGGCGCGACCGGTCCGTAGACCGACTCGACGAGGGCCCGGTCGACGACGACCCGCCCCAGTCCGACCTGCCGGAAGAACTCCTCGAGCGACGACACCCGCGGGCCGAGCGCGGAGCCGATCCGCGCGGCCAGCTCCTCGTCGCGCCGCTTGCCGGAAGGCAGGACGTACTTGGCCGTCTCCTTCTCCCAGAGCCGCCGGCCGAGCGCCGCGCTCGTGGTCCGGCTGCGGAGGTTGAGCCAGCGGCGCAGCTGCTGGCGGGCGCCCGGCGTCGCCGCCGCGGCCAGCAGGGCCCGGGTCGGGGCCTTGGCCGGGTCGGTCAGGATCTCGACGATGTCACCGGTCTTGAGGGCCGTCTTGAGGGGGGCCGCGGTGCCGTTGACGCGGGCCCCGGCGGCGTGGAGGCCGACCTCGGTGTGGATCTTGAAGGCGAAGTCGAGGGCCGTGGCCCCGGCCGGCAGGTCGACGACCTTGCCCTTGGGCGTGAAGGCGTAGACCTCGTCGGGGACGAGGTTCGATTTCAGGCTGCGCAGGAACTCCTGGGGGTTCTTCTTCTCCTCGAACAGGGCGGCCATCTCCCGGAGCCAATGGAGGCGTCGGTCCTCCTTCATCGGGGCGGGCGGCGCGTCGTCCTTGTAACGCCAGTGGGCGGCGATGCCGTTCTCGGCCAGGTCGTGCATCTCGCGCGTCCGGACCTGGATCTCGAAGGTCTTGCGCCCCTCCGTGATGACCGTCGTGTGCAGGGCCTGGTACAGATTGGGCTTGGGCATGGCGATGAAATCGCGGAAGCGCTGCGGCAGGTGCGGCCAGCGCTGGTGGATGATGCCCAGGACGGCGTAGCAGTCCTTGACCGACCCGGTGACGACGCGCAGGGCCAGGAAGTCGAAGACCTGGTCGAAGTCGATGTCGCGCCGCTTCATCTTGCTCCAGACGCTGTAGGGCCGCTTGACCCGCGAGTAGACCTCGGCCTCCAACCCGTTGGCGGCCAGGAGCCCGCGCAGGGTCGCGGTCATCGCGGCCAGGTCGGCCTCGGCCGCCTTGCGCTGCGGCTCGACCTCGGCGGCGATCTTGGCGAACTCCTCGGGCTCCACGTAGCGGAAGGACAGGTCCTCGAGCTCGGCCCGGATGCGCCCCATGCCGAGGCGGTTGGCGATGGGGACGTAGACGTCCAGGGTCTCGCGGGCGATCTGGCGCTGCCGCTCCTCGTCGAGGAAGCGCAGGGTCTTGAGGTTGTGGATGCGGTCGGCCAGCTTGATGAAGATGACGCGGATGTCGTCGGTCATGGCCAGGATGATCTTGCGCAGCGTCTCGGCCCGGCGGGCCTCGGCCGAGACCTCCTGGAGGCGGCTGATCTTGGTCACGCCCTCGACGAGGCCGGCGACCTCCTTGCCGAAGGCCTCGCGCAGCTCGGCGGCCTTCGTCTCGGTGTCCTCGAGGACGTCGTGGAGAAGGGCGGCGACGAGGGTCGTGCGGTCGAGGCGCATGTCGGCGAGCAGCGCGGCCACCTCGAGGGGGTGGCTGAGGTAGGGTTCGCCCGACCGGCGGACCTGGCCCTTGTGGGCCTGGCCGGCGAAGACGTAAGCCTTGCGCAGGACGGCGACGTCCTTCTCGCCGATGTAGGCCTCGGCCTTCTCGACGATGTCGTCGAAGCGGACCATGGCCTCAGGCCCCTCCCCGCCCGGCGATCCAGTCGGCCGCTTCGAGGATGCCGGCCGCGGCGTGGGCCGGCCGGACCCCCAGGGCCTCGAGCCGGGCCGCGGCGGCCCGGCCGTAGCCCGTCAGGACCAGGACCGGCGTCGCCCCGAGGTTGAGGCCGAACAGGACGTCGACGTCCTTGTCCCCGACCATGTACGACGCGGCGAGGTCGAGGCCGAGCTCGCGCGCGGCCCGCCGCCCCAGCCCGGGCGCGGGCTTGGCGCAGCCGCAGCCGGGGCCGTCCGGCGTCGCGTCGCCGTGGGGGCAGGCGTAGATCTTTTCGAGCGGGGCGCCCTCGCGGGCGAAAGCCTCGAGGAAGCGGGCGTGGAGCCCGTCGAGCTCGGCCGGCCCGAAATAGCCGCGGGCCACTCCGGATTGGTGGGTGACGACGACGGGGACGAAACCGGCCGCCCGCAGCCGGCGCACGGCCTCGAAGGCGGCCGCATAGATGTGGACCTGCCGGAAATCGGCGGGATAGCCCGTGTCCTCGTTGAGCGTCCCGTCGCGGTCGAGGAAGACGGCCCGGCGCATGGTCATGTCTGGCGCTCGCCCCCGACGAAAGGCCTCCGCGCGGAGGTCATTCGGACGGCTTGTCCGGCTTGCCCTTGGGCGCCTCTCCGGAACAGGCCTCCGCGGCCGGCTTGGACGGGGACTTGGAAGAGGCCTTGCCGGCGGCGTCCGGCGAGCTCTTCTTGGCGTAGTCGGTGATGTACCAGCCGTTGCCCTTGAACTGGATGGCCGGCGAGGAGATGAGCTTGACGACGGCGCCGCCGCACTTCGGGCAGGCCTCGAGCGGCTTGTCCTTGGCCTTCTGCAGGACCTCGCAGACGTGGCGGCACTTCGTGCACTGGTATTCGTATAGCGGCATCGGCGATGACTCCGGTCGACGGATAATGTCCCATTATAGCAGAACGGAGGCCCGAAAGGGCGCCCTCTATTCGTGAAAGACGACGGCCTCGAAGACGGACAGCCGGGCCCCCCGCCGCCAGGCGTCCGGCGGCAGGCCGGCCTTGAGGCAGACCTGCCCGAGGAAGGCGGTCCGGTCCCAGCCCTCGTCGACGGCGACCTGAGGCAGGAGGACGCCGCTGCGGCCGTCCTTCTCGACGATCAGGCCGTGTGTCCCGACCACGACGGTCCGGGGATCGTCGATCTCGCGGGCCGGGGTCAGGACCGAGATCTCGAAGCGCAGGCCGTCCAGTTCGTCCGGCTCGACGCGCGGGAAGCGCGGGTCCTCCGTGGCGGCGTAGATGGCCGCCCGGATGACGGCCCGGCCGAGCGGCAGGACCGGGGCGATGAAGCCGATGCAGCCGCGCAACTCGCCCTTCCGGGTCAGGGTGACGAAGGCGCCCCGCGGCTCGGCCAGACCGGCCCGGCCGGTGCGGTCCTCGATCTCGGCGCCGGTGGCCAGGAACTCGGCCACGGCGGCCCGGGCCAGGCTCAGGAGCGCGGCCTTGTCCGCGGCGTCCAGAAACGCGCCCGGTCCGTCCGTTGCGCCCGGCGCCGCCGCGTAGACGGCCGCGGCGAGGTAGCCGACGACCGGGCCGCCGAAGGACGAGGAGTCCGTCCGGGCCGCGATCCGGACCCGGGCCTGCCCCGCCTTCCGGGCGTAGAGCAGAAGGGCCGCCACCGGCCCGCCGCCGCACATGACGTTCTCTCCGGCCTCGGCCTTGCGGATGAGCGTCTCCGACTTCAGGCCCTCGATGAGGGCCGCAGTCGCGGCGTCCGTCCTCCGGGCCTGGGCCTTCGGCAGATAGTGGGAGAGGTCGGTCGAGGCGACGACGAGGACGTCCTTGTCGAGACAGGTCTTGGCCAGCGCGGCGGCCAGGCCGCGGACGGTGGCCCCGGTCTGCCGGCCCATGACCAGGGGCACGATGGCCGCCCCGGGCAGGGCCCTTTGGACGAACGGCACCTGGACCTCGACGGCGTGCTCCTCGGCGAAGGCCTCGGGCCGATAGCGGGCGCCGGAGGCCTTGGCGATGGCCTTGGCCAGGACCGCGTCGACGCGGGCGACGCCGAGCGGGGTGCGGAAGCCGCCCTCGGGCCAGACGGCCAGGCCTTCGAAATCGGCCCGGTGGGACGGGGCGACGATGACCACCGCGGCGATCTTCCGGCCGCGGACCCGGGCGTAGGCGGCCGCGGCCGTGCGCCCGGAGTAGACGTACCCGGCGTGGGGGGCGATGAGGCCGACGATCCGGCCGGCGGGCTCGTCCCCCGGCGCGCCCGCGGCGTCCAGGGACCGGTCGATCTCGGCGGCCAGCGCGGCCGGATCGTCCGGATAGAACGTGCCCGCGAACGCGGGCGGGCGCACGGACGGGCCGTCGGCTTGGGCCGGGAAGAGCGCGGCCAGCAGGACGGCCGCGGCCAGGACGTGCGTCATCGGTCCCTCCGGGGCGCGCCGCCGCGCCCCACGGCCCCACTATAGGCACGGCCGGTCCAAAAAGCAATCCGGCGCTCATTGACTTTTGGGCGCGTTTGAATAGAATGAAACAGGGAAGGTTGCGATGAAAGGCTTCTTCAAATTCCTGCTCGCGGTGCTGACGTTGGGCACGGTGTTCTTCCTTGGCCACTATCTCGGGAAAGAAAAAGAGAAATCCAAGATCCCGATCTTCCAGGAAGAGCCCGAAAACCCCGAATGAACCGTCCGGGACCGTCGGGGCTTAGAACGCGCCGTCACGTCCCGGCCGGGAGACGGACGCAGGGGGTCGGACCATGAAATGGAGCATGACCGCGGTCCTGATCATCTTCGCGGCCTTCGTCCTTCTCCTCATCCTCAACCCCAACATGTCCTGCTTCGGCCGCCGCGTCAAGTCGCCGTTCTATCCGCTGTTCCGCAAGAAACGGCTGCAGGCGCGGGCCGAGGAGCCGAAGAAGCCGCCCAAGACCGAAGATTATGGGTTCAAATAGACCGGCCGTCCGCGGCCGGCTGTCCCTTCTCCCCATCGCCGCCGCTCTCGCCGCCGTGCCGGCCTGCGCCCCGCGGCCGCCCCGTCTCGTCCCGCCCGCGGGCGGCGTCGCCGCCGTCGAGGGCGTCGGCACGGCCTCCGTCGCCGGCGCCGAGGCCTCGGTCAAGGGCCGGTTCGCCTTCGCCTTCCGCCGTCCGGACCGCGGCCGGGTCGAGGCCTTCGATCCCCTCGGCCGGACCGTCTTCCTGATCGTCTTCCGCGACGGCCGGGGCTGGTTCGTCCTGCCGAACCGCAAGGTCTACGCCGAGGACGACGCCGGGACCATGATGGGCCGGGTCCTCGGGGTGGCCCTCGAGCCCGGCGACGCCGTGCTCCTGCTCTCGGGCGTGTGGCCGGGCGACCCGGCGGCCGCGGCCGGCGGCGACGCCTGGCGGCCGGAGCGCGACGCCGCAGGCCGGCTCGCGTCCGGCCGGCGCGGCGAGTATGCGTTCGCCGTCGAGGCCTTCTTCCCCGGCGACGGCGTGCCGCGCACGATCGGCCTCGCCGGGCCCGGGACGACGGGCCGGATCAAGGTCTCGAAGCTGGCCTTCGATCCCCCGGAGCGGCCGGAGGCTTTCGACACGGCCTTCCTCCGCGGCTACGCCGCGAAGACCTGGGAGGAGATCCTGGAGCTCGTCGAACGATGACCGTCCGGTCCTTCGCCAAGATCAACCTCGGCCTGGAGATCGTCGGCAAGCGGCCCGACGGCTATCACGACATCCGGACGCTCTTCCAGACGATCACCCTGCACGACGAGATCGACCTCGAGCCCGGCCCGCCGGGCACGGTGACCCTCGAGGGCGACGATCCGTCGATCGCCTGGGACCGGACCAACCTCGTCGACCGGGCCGCCCGCAAGATCATGGACCGGGCCGAACGGACGGTCGGGGCCCGGATCGCCGTGCGCAAGTCCGTCCCGGCCGGCCGGGGCCTCGGCGGGGGGAGCTCCAACGCCGCGGCGACCCTCCTGGGCCTGCGAAAGATGTGGGGCCTGTCCCTCGGCGAGACCGAGCTGGCAGGCCTGGCCCGGGGCCTCGGAGCCGATGTCCCCTTTTTTCTGAAAGGGGGGCTCTGCCTGGGGGAGGGCATCGGCGACGTCCTGACGCCGCTCTCCGATCTCAATCCCCTGCCGTGCCTGCTCATCTTCCCCCCGTTCCCCATCCCCACGCCCCTCATCTACGCGGGCGTCGACGCCTCCTTGACTTCCCCGGGGAAAATCAGTAAAATTGTGCGCTTTCTGGAGTCCGGAGACTTCGGTCTTCTGGTAAACGACCTGGAGCGCGTCATCTTCCGGGCCCATCCCGAGCTCGAGCGATGGACGGCTTTTTTGCGGGAGGCGGGGGCCCTGGTCGCCCAGGTCAGCGGTTCGGGCTCGGCGGTGTACGGGATCTTTCCCGGCCCGGAGAGCGCCGAGGCGGCGCGGAGGAGGCTCCCCGGCACGACGGAAGCCCGGCTGGCGGCGACCCTGCCGCGGCGGGGCTATTGGGCCCAGCTCGGTGCTGGGGCGTAGCCAAGCGGTAAGGCAACGGACTTTGGCTCCGTCATTCGGAGGTTCGAATCCTCCCGCCCCAGTTCGGACGATATAAGGCGAGGAAAGAACGATGAAGGTATTCACGGGATCGTCGAATCCGGCCCTGGCCCAGGAGATCGTCGATTACCTGAAGATCGATCTCGGCCGCTGCGTGCTCAAGCGCTTCAGCGACGGCGAGATCCGCTTCTACATCGACGAGAACGTCCGCGGCGAGGACATCTTCATCATCCAGTCGGGCTCGTCCGACGCGAACAGCCACCTCATGGAGCTGTTCCTGATGATCGACGCCTTCAAGCGGTCCTCGGCCGGGCGCATCACGGCCGTCATCCCCTACTATCCCTACGCCCGGCAGGACTGGAAGGACAAGCCCCGCGTGCCCATCTCGGCCCGCCTGGTGGCCGACCTCATCGAGCGCTCGGGGGCCAACCGCGTCCTGACCATGGACCTCCACTCGCCCCAGATCCAGGGCTTCTTCTCCATCCCCGTGGACAACCTCATGGCCGCCCCCGTGCTGGCCGGCCATATCAAGAGCCTCAAGCTCGAGGACCTGACCATCGTCTCGCCGGACGCCGGCGGCGTGGGCCGGGCCCGCGTCTTCGCCGAGCGCCTCAACGCCCGGCTGGCCATCATCGACAAACGGCGCCCGGCGCCCAACCTGGCCAAGGTCCTCCACGTCATCGGCGAGGTGGCCGGCCGGAACATCGTTATCTTCGACGACATGGTCGACACGGCCGGGACCCTGGCGGCGAGCGTCGAGGCCCTGGCCGAGAAGAGCGCCAACCGGATCTTCTTCGCCTGCACCCACCCCGTCCTGTCGGGGCCGGCCCTCGACAACATCGCCGGCTCGAAGCTGGAACGCCTGTTCGTGACCAATACCATCCCGCTGACGGAGCGGGCCGCGGCCACCGGCCGCTTCTCGGTCCAATCGGTCGCCGAGCTGTTCGGCGAGGCGATCCGGAGGATCAACGAGGGGAGCTCGGTCAGCTCCCTGTTCACCTAAGGAGAACATGATGCAAATCGTCGTCAAGAGCGAGAAACGTTCGGAGCTGGGATCGAACGCCGCGCGCCGCCTGCGGGCCCAGGGCTCCGTCCCGGCCGTCCTGTACGGGGAGTCCATGGAGAGCGCGTCCCTCGTCCTGAGCAAGAAGGACATCGTCCGCATCCTCAAGCTCGACACGGGCGAGAACACGATCTTCAAGGTCGCCGTCGATGCCGCCGAGCTCGACTGCATGATCAAGGACCTCCAGGTCGACCCGGCCAGCGACGAGCTGCTCCACGTCGACCTCATCCGCATCTCGATGGACAAGGCCATCCGGGTCACCGTGCCCGTCGTTCACCGCGGCGAGCCCGTCGGCGTCAAGACCGAGGGCGGCTTCGTCGACTTCGTCACCCGCGAGGTCGAGGTCGAGTGCCTGCCGCGCGACATCCCGGAAAGCCTGGGCATCGACATCTCCGAGCTCCACGTCAACCAGTCCTTCAAGGTCCAGGGCCTGACGCCGCCCGAGGGCGTGAAGATCCTGACCGACCCGGCGACCGTCCTGGTGCTGGTCTCCATGCCGCACAAGGAAGAGGAGTTCCCCGGCGAGAAGCCCGAGGGCGAGGTCGCGGCCGAGGAGCCCAAGGAGCCCGAGGTCATCAAGAAGGAACGGGCCGAGAAGGAAGAGCCGGAGAAATAGCCCGTGTGGCTCGTCGTTGGCCTGGGCAACCCGGGCGACGAGTACGAAGCGACGCGCCACAACGCCGGCTTCATGCTGGTCGACCGCCTGGCGCGGGCCTGGGGCGTCGAGCTCCGGGGCCGGCTGTTCAAGGCCCGGACCGCCCTGGCCCGCCGCGGCGGGGAGGAGGTCCTCCTCGTCGAGCCCAAGACCTTCATGAACCGCAGCGGCCTCTCGGTGCGCGAGGCCCTGGCCGGGCGGGACGTCCCGCCGGAGCGGCTCCTGGTCGTCTACGACGACCTGGACATCCCGCTCGGCGAGATCCGGGTCCGCCGCCGGGGCCGGCCGGGCACCCACAAGGGCATGATCTCGGTCGCGGGCGAGGCCCGGACGGACGATTTCGCCCGGGTCCGCATCGGCATCGGGCCGCTGCCGGCCGGCCGGGACGCGGCCGAGTTCGTCCTGGAGCCCTTCCGCAAGGGCGAGCGGGCGGCCCTCGAGGAGGGGCTGGCCATGGCCGAGGAGGCCGTCGGCCTCGTCCTCGACGGTCGCCTCGACGCGGCCATGACCCGGTTCAACCGCAAGGTGGCCGGGAGCGCCGGGGATTGAATTTTTCCGGGAATCGTCTAGAATAGACCTTTCTCCTTGCTCCTCCCTTTAAAGAGGAGGGGCTGTTCAAACCATAAGGAGGTCTCATTGAGACAGTACGAGACGGGGTTCGTTCTCTCCCCCACGCTCTCCGAAGAAGAGACGGCGCAGTTCCTCCAGCAGATGTCCGAGATCGTGGCCCAGAAGAAGGGGCGCATGGTCAAGCAGGACGTCTGGGGCAAGCGCAGGCTGGCCTTCCCCATCAAACGGTACCAGGAAGGCCTCTACGTGTTCTTCACCTACGACGGCCCGGGCGACGTCTCGCTCGAGCTGGAGCGCCGGTTCAAGCAGTCCGACGCCGTCATCCGGTTCATGACCGTCGTCAAGGACCCGCGGGACCTCGTCCGGCGGAAGAAGAAACGGCGGGCCGAAGAGGCCGCCGCTGCGGCCCCGGCCCCCGCCCCCGCCGACGCCAAACCCGAGGAGAAGTAAGATGCCGCGCGACGAAAGACCCGAACGCAGCGAGCGGGGCGGCTACCGCAAGTATTTCGCGCCCAAGAGGAAGTTCTGCCGGTTCTGCCAGCGGGACGTCCGGGGCATCGACTACAAGGCCGTCGAGATCCTGAAGAAGTACATCCCGGACAGGGGCAAGATCACCCCCCGCCGGATCACCGGGACCTGCGCCTTCCACCAGCGCAAGCTGGCCCTGGCCGTCAAACGGGCCCGGCTCATGGCCCTGCTGCCCTACGTCGAGGACTGAGATGAAAGTCATCCTGAAACAGGACGTGGAAAAGCTGGGCCGGCGCGGCGACGTCGTCAACGTCGCCCCGGGCTTCGGGCGGAACTACCTCATCCCCCGGAAGATGGCCCTCGCCGTCACCCCCACCAACGTCAAGATGATCGAGATCGAGCGGGCGGCCCTGAAGAAGAAGGCCGAGGTCGAGCGGAAGTCGTTCCAGTCGCTCGTCGAGAAGCTCAACCAGGTCACCCTGACCTTCACCCGCCGGGCCGGCGAGAAGGACGTCATCTTCGGCTCCGTGTCGGCGGGCGACGTCAAGGAAGCCCTGGACGGGCTGGGATTCGAGGTCGACAAGAAGAAGATCCTGCTCGACGAGCCCATCAAGCGGCTCGGCAACTTCGCCGTGCCGGTCAAGATCAGCATGGACGACCGGGCCGAGATCAAGATCGTCGTGGCCCGCGAGGAGGCCGAGGGGGCCGCCGCGGGCGCGCCGGAGGCGGGCGCGGAAGGACCTGCGGGCGACAAGTCCTGAGCGTCGGCGGCCCGTCCGGGGCCGCGCAGAGGTGGCCATGGAACTCGACACGATGTTCCTGAAAAGGACGCCGCCGCACAGCCTGGAAGCCGAACGGACCGTCCTCGGGGGCATCCTCGTCCAGAACGAGAACCTCAACGTCGTCCTGTCGACGATCTCGCCGGAGGACATCTACCGGGACGCCCACCGCAAGATCCTCGAGCGCATCGTCGGCCTGGTCGACCGGGGCCTGCCCGTCGACCTGCTCAGCCTGACCGAGGACGCCCAGCGGGCCGGCATCCTGGAGGAGATCGGCGGGGCCTCCTACCTGGCCTCCCTCCTCGACGGCGTCCCCCGCAACCTCAACGTCGAATACTACGCCCAGATCATCAAGGAGAAGGCCCTCCTCCGCCGGCTCATTCTGTCCTCCTCCCGCATCATCCAGGACAGCTACGACCAGAAGGAGGACGCCGACGAGCTCCTCAACGCGGCCCAGACGGCCATCGTCGAGATCGCCGAGCAGCGCATCAAGCCGGGCTTCCGGGCCATGAGCGCGCTGACCGGGCCGACCCTGGAGACCATCCGCAAGACCGCCGCCCGCAAGGAGGCCGTCACCGGCGTGCCCTCGGGCTTCCGGTCGCTCGACGCCATGACGGCGGGTTTCCAGCCCGCCGAGCTCGTCATCCTGGCCGCCCGGCCGTCCATGGGCAAGACGGCCCTGGGCCTGAACATCTCCCACCACGTCGGCCTCAAGACCGACAAGACGGTCGGCTTCTTCTCCATGGAGATGTCCGAATCCCAGATCGTCAACCGCCTGCTGTGCGCCGAGGCCCAGATCGACCTCCAGAAGACCCGGACCGGCTACCTCAGCGAGCGCGACTTCGAGAAGCTCCGCCTGGCCGGCGAGGCCCTGTCCCGGGCCCGTATCTTCATCGACGAGTCGGCGGCCCTGACGGTCATGGAGATGAAGGCCAAGTGCCGCCGCCTGAAGATGGAGCACCATCTCGACATCGTCTTCGTCGACTACATCCAGCTCATGCGCACGGGCGGGCGGTTCGAGAACCGCAACCAGGAGATGTCCTTCATCTCCCGGTCGCTCAAGGAGCTGGCCAAGGAGCTGCACATGCCGGTCGTCGGCATCTCCCAGCTCAGCCGGGCCCCGGAGAAGGGCCGCCGGGAGCCCAAGCCCATGCTCTCGGACCTGCGCGAGTCGGGAGCCATCGAGCAGGACGCCGACGTCGTCATCTTCATCTACCGGCCCGAGTTCTACCATCGGGACGACGAGACCCTCCGGGGCGTGGCCGAGGTCAGCGTGGCCAAGCAGCGCAACGGCCCCATCGGGGACCTCCAGCTGGCCTTCATCCGCGAATACGCCCGGTTCGCCGACATGGAACAATCCGCCCCGGATTATTGATCGGGAGAACGGTGAGGGACAAGACCGTCTTCGTCTGCCAGGGCTGCGGCGCCCGGTCCCCGAAGTGGCTGGGCCGGTGCTCGGCCTGCGGCGAGTGGAACACCCTGGTCGAGGAGCTCGAGGAGGCGTCCTTCGCCGCCGCCGGCGGGATCGTCCTGACTCCTGCCGAGCCCGTCCTCTACAAGGACGTCGCCGACGTCCCCCGGCAGCGGCTGGCCCTGGGCATCGAGGACTTCAACAAGGTCCTTGGCGGCGGCCTGGTGCCGGGCTCGGTCGTGCTGCTCGGCGGCGAGCCGGGCATCGGCAAGTCGACCCTGCTCCTGCAGGTGGCCCGGGACATGGCCGCGGCCGGCTCTCCCGTCCTGTACGTCTCGGGCGAGGAGTCGCTCGAACAGATCAAGCTCCGCGGCGACCGGCTGGGCGTCCGGGACGGCCGCCTCTACCTCCTGGCCGAGACCCAGCTCGAGCGCATCCTGGCCCAGGCCGAGAAGCTGGCCCCGGGGCTGCTCGTCGTCGACTCCATCCAGACGGTCTTCTCGGCCAAGATGACCTCCGGGCCGGGCACGATCGGCCAGGTCCGGGAGGCGGCCAACCAGATCTTCCGCTTCGCCAAGACCCGGCAGATCCCCGCTTTCCTGGTCGGCCACATCACCAAGGAGGGATCGCTCGCCGGGCCCAAGTCCCTCGAGCACATCGTCGACGTCGTCCTGCTTTTCGAGGGCGAGCGGGACCACAGCCAGCGCGTCCTGCGGGCCATGAAGAACCGCTTCGGGCCGGTCTCGGAGCTGGCCGTCTTCGAGATGACGGCGGCCGGGCTCCAGCCCATCCTCAACCCCTCGGCGTTCTTCCTCCGGGAGCGGCCCCGGGGCGAGCCCGGCAGCGCCGTCGTCTGCACCCTCAAGGGCACCCGGCCCCTGCTGGCCGAGATCCAGGCCCTGGTCTCCTCGACCCTCTTCGCCGGCAATCCCCGGCGCATGACCATCGGCCTCGACCACTACCGGGCGGCCATGCTGTTGGCTTTGGTCGAGAAGAAGGCCGGCTACAGCTTCGCCGGCGAGGACATCTACCTCAACGTCGCCGGGGGCATGACCATCGAGGAGCCGGCGGTCGACCTGGGCGTCGTCATGGCCGTCGTCTCGTCGCTCAAGAACGTCCCCTTGCCCGAGGGCATGGCCTTCTTCGGCGAGGTCGGCCTGTCGGGCGAGATCCGCTCGGTCGGCCAGCCGGTCTTCCGTCTCAAGGAGGCCGCGGCCCTCGGCTTCGGATCCGCCGTGCTGCCGGCGGGCAACCTGGCCGCCCTCGACAAAAGGGACCTGCCCGACATCGAATGCCTCGGCGTGAGGACCGTCCGCGAGGCCCTGCAGAGGGTGTTCTAAGGGAAGGAAGGGAACGATGGGCATCTGGCTGTTCCGGCTGTTCGTCCTCGGCCTGCTGACGGTCGGGGGCTATTTCTATCCGCCGTTCAAGCTCGGCCCGGCCCCCGGGGCCGGCGTCGCCATCGGCAGCGGCGCCCTCATGTTCTACCTGGAGACGCGCATCCGGAGGGTCTCCTTCCGCGTCCTCTGGAGCGCCGGCGCCGGCTTCATCCTCGGCCTGCTCCTCGGCTGGATGTTCGGGGCCATCTACCAGTCCGTCGTCCGGACGCCCGAGATGGCCACCTTCATCCGCATCTTCTTCCTGGTCATCATGCCCTACATCGGCCTGCTCATCGGGACCAAGAAGCCCGAGTGGCTCGAGCCGGCCCACCTGGCCTCCCTGTTCAAGGAGAAGAAGCCGGGCCGGGCCGTCAAGATCATCGACACCAGCGTCATCATCGACGGCCGCATCGCCGACCTCTGCGACACGGGCTTCGTCGAGGGCACGCTCGTCGTGCCCCAGTTCGTGCTCAAGGAGCTCCAGGCCGTGGCCGACGCCCCCGACCCGCTCAAGCGCCAGCGGGGCCGGCGCGGCCTCGACGTCCTCGACCGCATCCAGAAGTCCTCCCTCGTGGCCATCTCGCTCTCGGACCTGGACTTCCCGGACGTCAAGGACGTCGACTCCAAGCTCATCGAGTGCGCCAAGGCCATGGACGCCAAGATCGTCACCAACGACTTCAACCTCAACAAGGTCGCCCGCATCCGGGGCATCGCCGTCCTCAACATCAACGAGCTCGTCAACGCCCTGCGGCCGGTGGCCCTGCCCGGCGAGACCATGAGCGTCTTCATCCTCAAGGAGGGCAAGGAGAAGGACCAGGGCGTGGCCTACCTCGACGACGGGACCATGGTCGTCGTGGACAACTCCCGGCGGATGATCGGCCAGACGATCGACGTCACCGTGACCTCGGTCCTGCAGACGACCGTCGGCAAGATGATCTTCGGCCGCTTCGCCAACGGGGAGTCCAAGTGAGCCGGACCGCGGCCCTGGTCGTCGCCGCCGGGGCGGGCAAGCGCTTCGGCGGGCCGAAGCAGTTCGCCTACCTCCGCGGCAAGCCCGTGCTCGAGTGGACGCTGGAGCGCTTCCAGGCCCACGAGGCCGTCGACGACATCGTCCTCGTCCTGCCCGACGAGGAGGACCTCAAGCACTACCGCCTGCGCTATCCCAAGATCGTCGATATCGTGCGCGGCGGCGAGAGGCGCCAGGACTCCGTCTGGCAGGGCTTCCGCCTGCTCCGGGCCGAGGCGACGGGGATCGTCCTCGTCCACGACGGGGCCCGGCCGCTGGCCGACGCGGACCTCGTTTCCCGGGTCATCGCCGCGACCCGGGTGCTGGGCGCGGCCGTGCCGGTCCTGCCGGTCGAGGAGACGGTCAAGGAGGTCCGGGAGGGGGCCGTGGTCCGGACGGTCGACCGGACCCTCCTCGTCCGGGCCCAGACCCCGCAGGGTTTCCTGTACCCCGTCCTTCAGAAGGCCCTCGAGACGGCCCGCAAGGACCGCTTCCAGGGGACCGACGAGGCCTCCCTGGCCGAGCGCGCCGGCATCCCCGTCGCCGCCGTGGACGGCGATCCCCGGAACATCAAGATCACCACCCCGGTCGACCTCAGGATCGCGGAGGCCCTCCTCGATGCTTAAGATAGGGATCGGCTACGACATCCACCGGCTCCAGGCGGGCCGCCGGCTCGTCCTCGGCGGCGTCGACATCCCGGCCGCGGCCGGGCTCCTGGGCCACTCCGACGGCGACGCCCTCGTCCACGCCGTCATCGACGCCCTGCTCGGCGCCCTCGGCGAGGGCGACATCGGGTCCCATTTTCCCGACACGGAGTCCCGTTTCGAGGGCATCCGGAGCACGGTCCTCCTGGAGACCGTCATGGGCCTCCTGCGGACCCGCTGCGCCCGCGTCGTCAACGTCGACGCCGTCATCGTCGCCGAGGAGCCCAAGATGGCCCCGCACGTCCCGGCCATGAAGGCCGCGCTCTGCCCCATCCTCGGCGTCGGCGAGACGGACCTGGGGATCAAGGCCAAGACCGACGAAGGCCTGGGGCCCGTCGGCGAGAAGCGGGCCATCGCCGTCCACGCCGTCGCCCTCCTCGAGATCTCCGCGTAGCGGCCGTCCCCCCGGTTGACTTGGCCGGCGGTTCCGCTTATCCTCGGCTCTTCTTCCATCGAGGAGGTCCGATGAACGCACGCGCCCGCAAGGTCCTCGTTCTCGCCGCGATCGCTTTCGCCGCCGTCATCGTCCTGGCCATGGCCCAGGACCCCGGCTTCCGGGGCCGGGACGGGCAACCGCCCAAGCCCTCCGACGCCTACGTCGTCGGCGGCGTCCGCCACGGGGCCAGCTTCTTCCCGCGGGCCCGCTACGAGTTCACCAAGCCCGGGAAGGACGGCGAGATCGACTTCCTCCACTACCACACCTACGACGAAGTCGTGGCCATCCTCAAGCGGTGGGCCGAAAAGCATCCCGGGCTCGTCGACCTGTACTCGGTCGGCAAGTCCTACGAAGGCCGCGACATCTGGCAGATCACGATCACGAACAAGGCCACCGGCAAGGACACCGACAAGCCGGCCATGTTCATCGAGGGCAACCGGCACTCGGGAGAGGTCACGGCGGCCGAGTGCGCCCTGTGGTTCGCCGACCACGTTCTCCGCGGCTACGGACAGGACCCCGGGCTGACGGCCCTCGTCGACACCAAGGCCCTCTACGTCCGGGTCAAGAACAACCCCGACGGCTCGGAGATGTACCTCCAGACGGCCCAGTCCAACCGCAGCACGGTCCGGCCCAACGACGACGACCGGGACGGCCTGCTCGACGAGGACCCGCCCGAGGACCTCGACGGCGACGGCTTCATCCTCCAGGTCCGTAAGAAGGTCGAGCCCGGCAAGGGCACGATGATCCTCGATCCGGCCGACCCGTCGGGCCGGCTGATGAAGCGGGCCGAGCCCGGCAAGGGCGATTACACGGTCTCGTCCGAGGGCCTCGACAACGACGGCGACGGCCGGGTCAACGAGGACGGCGTCGGCGGCCTCGACCTCCACCGCAACTACCCCGAGAACTGGCGGCCCATGCCCGGCCGCGACCTGACCGGCCGCGGCTTCACCCAGGGCGGGGCCGGCGAATACCCGCTCTCGGAGCCGGAAACGCGGGCCGTCTTCACCTTCCTCCTCGAGCACCCCAACGTCGGGATAGTCCAGACCATGGACACGACCGTGCCGATGCTCCTGCACGGCCCGTCGACGAGCCGGATGAGCGAGTCCATGTTCCCCGAGGACATGGCCGTCTACCGCTATTTCGACGAGGAGGGCAAGAAGATCACCGGCTATCCCAACGCCGGCGACACCTATTGGGACTACGCCAACCTCGGCCGGGGGGACCGCGACATGCGGGCCATGGCCGCCGAGATGGGCTTCGAGATCCCGCGGGAGCCCCAGGGCTCGCCGCTCTTCGGCCACTCCCCCGACTTCGGCTACCTCTACTACGGCGCGGTCTGGTACGGCGACGAGCTCTGGAACGGGGGCCGGGTCAAGGACTACGACGGCGACGGACGGGTCACCGATCTCGAGGCCCTCCGCTTCATCGACGAGGAGCTCGGCGGCCGCTATTTCAAGCCCTGGACCAAGTTCGTCCACCCGGCCCTCGGCGAGGTCGAGATCGGCGGCTTCAACCCCAAGTTCTGGCGCCAGAACCCGCCGGTCGAGCTGCTCGAGGAGTGGATCCGCAAGGAGGGCCAGTTCAACCTCTTCCTGGCCAAGTCCCTGCCCCAGGTCAAGGTCCTGTCCGCGGCGGTCAAGCCGGTCAAGAAGGAGGCCGATACCTTCGAGATCGTGGCCGTCTTCACCAACGAGGGCTATCTGCCCACGGCCCTCAAGATGGCCGACCGGGTCAAGATCGTCCGTCCCGACGCGGCCGCGGTCCGGCTGCCGGCCGGCGTCGAGCTCGCCCCCGGCGTCCGGGCCCGCCAGGACATCGGTTACCTGCGCCAGAACGAGCGGAAAGAGGTCCGCTGGAAGGTCAAGATCAAGCCGGGGACGTCCGGCGAGGCCGAGGTGTCGATCTCGTCGACCCGCGGCGGCTTGGCCAAGGCCGCCCTCAAGATCGGCTAGGCCCGCCGGGACCGGGCTTGGGGCCGCCCTCGCCGGCCAAGCCGTAGGTCTTCATCTTATAGGCCAGCATCCGTTCGGTGATGCCGAGGGCCCGGGCGGCCCGGCTCTTGATGCCGGCCGCCGCCCGCAGGGCCAGGCGGATCTCCTGGACCTCGAGCCGGCGGACCTTGTCGGGCAAGGCGGCCCCGCCGGCGCCGGGGTCCGGCGCTCCGGCCTCGGCCAGGAAGACGGGCAGGTCGGCCACGCCGATCGCGTCCCGCTCGGCGAAGACCACGGCCCGTTCGACGATGTTCTCGAGCTCGCGGACGTTGCCCGGGAAGGAATAGCGGAGGAGGATCGCCAGGGCTTCCCGGGTGATCCCCGTGATCGTCTTGCCCTCCCGGGCGGCGTATGTCTTGATGAACAGATCGGCCAGGAGGGGGATGTCCTCCCTGCGGCCTCGGAGCGGCGGCATGACGATGGGGATGACGTTGAGGCGGAAGAACAGATCGTCCCGGAACTTCCCCTTGGCCCTCAGGGCATCGAGGTCCCGGTTGGTCGCGGCGATGACCCGGACGTCCGCCCGGAGCGGGCGGTTGGAGCCCAGCCGGTAGAATTCGCGGTCCTGGAGGAAGCGCAGGAGCTTGGCTTGGGCGTCCGGGGCCAGGTCGCCGATCTCGTCGAGCAGGACCGTGCCGCCCGACGCGGCCTCGAACTTGCCGATCTTGCGCTCGTGGGCGCCGGTGAAGGCGCCTTTCTCGGCCCCGAAGAGCTCGGCTTCGAGGAGCGTCTCCGGCAGGGAGGTGACGTTGAGGGCGATGTAGGGACCGTTCTTGCGGGCCGAAGCCTGGTGGATCGTCCGGGCCGCCAGGTCCTTGCCCGTCCCCGTCTCTCCCGTGATGAGGACCGTGGCCTCGCTCCGCGCGGCCTTGGCGACGAGGCGGGCGACCTCCTCCATGGGCGGGGAGGCGAAGACGAAGTTGCGGGCGCTGAACTTCTCCTCGAGCCGCTCCCGGAGCAGGGAGATCTCGCGGCGCAGCTTCCGGCGCTCGACCGCCCGTTCGAGGACGGGGAGGAACTTCTCGATGTCGACCGGCTTGACGATGTAATCGTAGGCCCCGGCCTTCATGGCCTCGACGGCCCGCTCGATGGCGCCGTAGGCCGTGACCATGACCGGGGTCACGAGCGGATCGGCCGCCGCGATGTCGCCGATGACCGCCGTGCCGGTCTCCTCGCCGAGCTTGTAGTCGACGACGGCCACCTCGACGGGGTGCCGGAGAACGGCCTCCAGGGCCTCCTTCCGGGACGAAGCCTCGATTACGTCATAGCCCCGCGCGCCCAGGTTCTCCCGCAGCAGGCGGCGTTGGACGGGATCGTCCTCCACGATCAGGATGAGGGGTTCTGCCATGTCACGCTCCCGGCAGCTCGATCCGGAAGGTCGTCCCTTCGCCGGGCCGGCTGCGGACGGCGATCGTCCCGCCGTGAGCTTCGACGATCCTCTTCGTGAGGTAGAGGCCGATGCCCATGCCTTTCTCCTTCGTCGTAGAGAACGGCTCGAACAATCGTTCGGCCGCCTCCGGCGGCAGCCCGGGCCCGTCGTCGCGGACCAGGACCTCGATCCGGCCGCCGGTGCGTCGCCCGGCCGCCGTGACGGGGGCGTCGGGAGAAGCCTCGACGGCGTTCTTGAACAGATTGAGGAAGGCCTGGGCCAGCAACTCGCGGTCGCCGGCCAACCGCGCCCCAGGCGATGCCTCGACGCGGACGCGCCGGGCGGCCTGGGGCACTTCCCCGGCCAGACTGGCGACGGCCGCGGCCAGGATGTCGTCGAGGGCGACGTCCTCGACGGCCGGCCGGACGGCCTTGACCACGTTCGAGAAGCGGTCGACGATGCGGGCGATCGTCCGCACCTGGGCTTTGCCGAGGTTGAGGTCGCCCTTCATGTCGGACGAGGCCCGCCGGTCCAGAAGGTCGAACAGGAGGGACAGGCTGTTCAGCGGGTTCTTGATCTCGTGGGCCACGCCCGACGTGAAAGCAGAGATCTCGCGGAACCTCTCCTTCTCCTGCCGCTCGGCCTCGGCTTCGCGGGCCTTGGCCACGTAGCGGGACTGGAGCGTGTAGAGGCCCCGGAAAAAGAGGGCCCCGGCCAGGAGGATGAGCGCGGACAGGAGGAAGGACGCGCGGCGCGACAGGGCCAGCATGTCCTCCCATCCGGTCAGGGCGTAGCCGAGGTAGAGGCGGTAGCGGCGGCCGTCCGCGGTCGCGAACGCGGACAGATCGCTGAAGATCTTGCCCGCCGGCGAATCGATGATCCCGGCGGCGGCATCGCCGGCCTCGCGGAGCGAGAGCGGCAGGTAGCCCTCGAAGCGCGAGTTCCAGGCCAGGACGCGGCCCTCGCCGTCGAGCAGGGCGACGAAATAGAGAGCCTCCTCCGCGGCCAGGGCGTCGAGCACGGCCCCCGGGGCGGTCCCGCCGTCGAGGGACCGGGACACCATCGTTCGCAGCAGGCCGGCCGTCGCCGCCAGCTGGCCGCGCACGAGCCCCTCCGTCCGCCGCTTCAGGTCGGCCTGGGTCAGAACGGACGAGAGGGCGAAGAATACGAACACGCCCAGGAAAGGCAGGCCGAAGAACAGCCAGACGTTACGGCGCTTCAATCGCTGCCCAGCCTCCGCGGCCCGCGCCGGCCCCGCGGCCCGCCCTGCCAGTTCGGGAAACCCCTCTTGTCGCGGAGGGTCAGGATCTCGCCCCGGAGCTGGAGCTCGCGGGCGATGATGGTCCGCCGGCCTTCGGGCCCTTCCGACAGGGAGCCGATGCCCTTGATCTTCTCGCCGCCGTGGATGTCCTCGCGGAAGAACCAGGACGGGCTGACCTCGACGTCGGTCCGGGCCGCGCTCCCGGGCTCCTCGATCCGCAGGACGAGGAACGGGGCCGTGCCCTTGTACCGCGGCTCGAGGACGATCTCGCGGACCGTGCCCTCGAAGCGGACCTCCTTGTCCACATCGTAGAAACGGCCCGGCGTCTGAGGGCCGGCTGACCCGGCCGCGATCAGCCCGGCGAACAGGACGAGGACGGCGCTGCGGGTCCTCATGACGTCCCTCCCTTGGACTTCGCCGGCAGGTTCCATTGGATCCCGCCCATGACGGAGCCGCCGGCCCAGTCGAACAGCGGGTCGGTCGACCCGTTCTTGATATAGGAATAGGCCGCGAACAGCGTCAGCCGGCGGAAGCCCTTCTCCAGCCGGGCTTCGAACAGGCGCCGGACGTCGTTGCGGACCGTCCCGAGAGGCAGGCCGTCGAGGCCCAGGCTCTCGACGCCGGGATACGTCCGGTCGGAATGCGTGTAGCCGGACTTGAATTCGACGCTCCAGGGGAGGCTGATGGTGATCCGCGCGGTCAGCTGGGTCCCTTCCCAGGAGAAAGCATCGGCGCTCGGATTGGCGACGAGGTAGAACTCCTCGATGGACAGGAACGGATTTTGGCCCGAGACGGTCCATTGTCTGACGGCCGAGACGCTCAGGCCGACGATATCGCCCAGGCCCTGGGCCGCGAGGCCGGACACGGACACGTGGCCGATGCCGGCGCCGCCTCCGGCCGGATCGACCCGGGGGACGAAGCCGCTGCCGCCTTCATAGCGCTGGCCGCCCCAGCCGGAACCGGAGCCCGAGCCGGAGCCGCCGCCCATCCCGTTGCCGGACCCTCCGGCCGTGAGCGGCCCGGGATCGCCGACGAGGATCTCCGTTCCGGTCGTGACGGGCTCAGCCAGGAACGGGTGGAGGAAGTACTTGTATCCGTATTCCGCGTCCAGCTTCAAGGTGGTGCGGCTCGGGAAATATTTGTCGATCGAAAGCGAAGCGACGTGGCTGACGAAATCGAACAGGCTGTCCCGGTACGACGCGTAGGCCCCCAGCCACTGCAGCTTCAGGATGGAGGAGGGCGAAAGGTAGGTCTTGAAGGCCCCCAGAAGATGGCCGCCGAGCGTGCTGAAGGGCGCGTAATCGCGGCTGTAGAAGGCGCCCTCGCCGCCGGCGGCGAAGTAGAAGGCGCTCTTCTCGCCGGAGGGGACGAGATAGTCCAGGCCCAAGGCGGCCGAGAAGAAGCTCAGGCCGGCCGTTTGGCTGAAGGCGGAATAGGAGACATCGGCCAGGAGGGACAGGGCCGAGACGTCCTGCTCGACGGCCAGCGAGAAGGCCGAGATCCGCTCGGAGACGGCGTCGCGGGTCTGGAACAGGTTCTGCGTGGCGTGCTGATCGAACGACAGATGGACCGTGCCGCCCCGGGCCGGGAGGGCGGCGAAGAGGAGAAGCGGGGCCAGGCGCCTCATCATCGTCTTCATCATGATGCCATTCCCCCTGACATTCAAGCGGAAATGGCCTCCCTTCCGCCTTGGCGGAAGGGAGGCCCGATACGATTTTAGCGGCGGCCCTTTCTCTGGGCCGTGCCCTTGGGGCCGGTGCCGTCGCAGACGCCCGCGCCGGCGACGCGGCCGGCGGCCGTCGCGCCCGTCCGGAACCCGCCCTTGCCGATCTTGTGCTGGGCCTTGTAGCCGGTGCCGTCGGCGGGCTTGACCCAGTCGGGGTCCTGCCCGTTCGGGACACCGTCGCCGTCCGCGTCCTTGGCCAGATCGTTGATGCCGTCGCCGTTCTCGTCGACGAAGGCGATCCGGTTGCGGTGCCGGAATTCCGACTTCGCCTGGACCTTGTTCTGGGCCTTGACCTGGGCCTTCTCCTGGGACCGGGTCTGGGCCTGGTCCTGGGCGGCCGCGAAGGCGAAGCCGAGGACGAGGAGCCCGACCGCGAGAGCCGTTATCTTTTTCATCTCATGACCTCCTTGAGTCATTTCGCCCCCCCTTATATGCGGGTCTCGTGCCAACTCGCATTTATAATATAATCTATAACATAGAAATTAGTGCCCGAGAAAAGTCCGACATTTTTGTCGGACCCCTCGACATTTTGGGCCGACCCCGTCGGCGCCACAGGGAATCCTGTATAATAGATGGAAATCGGGGCTCCCAGAGGGAACCGGACCGGGGGACCCCGAGTTCTGGAAGAGGACCGGACCTGGAAGAATTGACCCCTCCCCCCGTCTAATAGGGTGCGGAGGACAAGTGAGCTTATCCGCATGGAAGACAAACAGCTGGTCCGACTGGCTCAGGAAGGAAGCCCCGAGGCTTACGAGGAGCTGGTCACGAGATACCAGTCGAAGGTGTACAGCATGGCTTTGAGTTTCACCCGGAACCGGGAGGCGGCCGACGACCTGGCCCAGGAGGTCTTCCTGAAGGCCTATCTCGCGCTGCCCAAGTTCCACGGCAAGTCCGAGTTCGGGACCTGGCTGTACCGCATCTCGATCAACCACATCCGGGACTACCTCCGCAAGAAAGGCCGGGCCAAGGAGGTCAGCCTGGACGACGTCGCCGAGGTCGCGTTCTCCGACCGGGAACAGGCCGAGCGGGCCGAGATGGAGAAGGAGACCGAGGCCCGGCGGACCCTGGTCCAGAAGTTCGTCCAGGGCCTGCCCGAGAAATACCGCATCATCCTGACGCTCCGGGACATCCAGGGCCTGCCCTACGAGGACATCTCCCGCGTTCTCAGGCTGTCGCCGGGGACCGTGGACTCGCGGCTCCACCGCGCGAGGCGGATGCTCCGCGTCAAGCTGGCACCCTACATGACCGGGGAAGGAGGGGCGCATGAACTGTCGTAAGGCGGAACGCCGGCTTCTCAAGTCCGCCGACGGCCGGCTCGACCGGCGGGAAGCGGACCTTCTGGCCCGGCACCTCGAGGCCTGCCCGGGCTGCCGGAAGGCGGAGAGGGACTACCGGACGATGTTCGCCCTCCTCGCCGACGGCCGCGCCGCCGAGCCCCGCCCCGGCTTCTGGGCCCGTCTCGAGCCCCGGCTGAACGAGGAGCGGGAGATCGTGCCCCTGCTCTTCTGGGAGCGGCTGAGCCTGCGGGCCATCCCCGTGTTCCTCGTCCTCGTCGCCCTCATCGGCGGCGTCCTCATCCTGACCCCGCAGGCCCGCGAGACGAGCGCCTCGGCGGCCCTCCTGCTCGACGGGCAGGACCCGCTCTCGGACGTCCACGCCCTGTTCGACGCGGACAAGCCCGAGGCCAAGAGCATGCGGCTGATGTTCGCGTCCCTCGACGACAAGACGCTCCTGAGGAGGCCGAGGCCATGAAGACGAAATACAAGATCATCGCCGCCCTGTTGATGCTCGTCGTCTTCGGCCTGGGCGTCGCCGCCGGCGTCCTGGGCGAGCGCTATCTCGTCCACAAGAAGGACCGGCGGGCCGCGATCAACCGGCCGCACCCGCCGTCTCCGGAGGACTGGGCCAGGGAGCTGGGCCTGACCGAGGACCAGAAGGCCCGGATCCGCGACATCTTCAAACAGAACGAGGAGCGCATGCGGGCCTACCGGACGGAGAGCCGGGCCCGGCTCGGCGAGCTGCGCAAACAGCTCTGGGACGAGACCAACGCCGTCCTGACGCCCGAGCAGAAGGCCAAGAACGACGAGATGATCCGCCGCTTCGAGGAGCGGCGGAAACAGGACGCCGCCATGAGCGGCCAGGACCGGACCAATACGCGCGACCGCCGGGGCGACGATCCACCGCCGCCGGACCGCGAGCGATAATAAGGAGAGACCCATGAAGAAGAAGATCGTCTGGATCATCATCGCCCTGGTCGTGGTGACCGGGGTCATCCTCGGCCTGACCGTGTTCGGCAAGAGCAAGAACGGCAAGGTCGAGTACAAGACCGAGGTCCTCGGCCGCGGCGACATCGAGGCCCTGGTCGTCACTTCGGGCACGCTCAATCCCATCGAGACCGTCGATATCGGCGCCCAGGTCTCGGGCAAGATCGAGAAGCTCTACGCCGACTTCAACTCCGTCGTCACCAAGGGCCAGGTCGTGGCCGAGCTCGACCAGGAGCCCCTGTTGCTCAAGATCCAGCAGAACGAGGCCAGCTACAAGAGCCGCGTCGCTTCGCTCGAGCAGGCCAAGGTCACGCTGCAGACGGCCGAGAAGGCCTACGAGCGGGCCAAGGCCCTGTTCGCCAAGTCCCTCCTGTCCGTCGAGGAGATGGACGCCGCCGAGGCCAGCTTCCTCAACGCCAAGAGTTCCCTCATCTCCGCCGAGGCCAGCCTGGCCCAGGCCAAGAGCACGCTCGACCTGAGCAAGGTCGACCTGGGCTATTCGGTCATCAAGGCCCCCGTCGACGGCGTGGTCATCACCCGCAAGGTCAACATCGGCCAGACCCTCCAGTCGAGCTACCAGGCCCCGGTCCTGTTCCAGGTCGCCACCGACCTGACCAAGATGAAGGTCGAGTGCAGCGTCGACGAGTCCGACATCGGCAAGGTCAAGGAAGGGCAGAAGGTCCGCTTCACGGTCGAGGCCTACCCCAACGAGGCCTTCAACGGCGTCGTCCAGCAGGTCCGCTTCTCGCCCGAGACGGTCCAGAACGTCGTCACCTACACGACCATCGTCAATGTCGAGAATCCCGACAAGAAACTCCTGCCGGGCATGACGGCGACCGTGTCCATCATCGTCGGCGAGGCCAAGAACGTCCTGCGGGTGTCCAACGCGGCCCTGCGGTTCACGCCCAACCTGACCCCGGCCGAGCTCGAGAAGATGCAGCAGGAGATGCGCGACCGGATGATGGCCAAGCGCACGGCCGAAGGCGGCCAGCCCGGTCAGGCCGCCCCCGCGGGCGCCGGCGAGGGCGGCTCCGGCCGCCAGCGGCAGCAGATGCCGCGCGTCTGGATGCGGGACGCCGACGGCAAGTGGAGCATGGTCTTCGTCCGCACGGGCGTCTCCGACACCAGCTACACCGAGATCGTCCGGGCCATCGGCGCCGAGCTCAAGGAGGGCGACACCGTCGTCGCCGGCAACATGACCGCGACGACCGTCTCGCCGAACCAGGGCAGGGGAGGCATGATGTTCATGGGCGGGCCCCCGCCGGGCGGCCGGCGCTGAGCGGCGGGCCTGACGGCAGGGAAAGGATAACGACCATGCCCGGCAACGTCATCGAACTGCGGAACCTGGTCAAGACCTACTGCGTCGGGGAGACGGAGGTCCGGGCCCTGCGCGGGGTGTCCTACAACATCGGCCAGGGCGATTTCCTGGCCATCATGGGGCCGTCGGGCTCGGGCAAGTCGAGCCTGATGAACATCCTCGGCTGCCTCGACCGGCCGACCTCCGGGGAATATTTCCTGGAGGGCGAGGACGTCGCCAAGCTCGATAAGGACCGCCTGGCGCGCATCCGGAACCAGAAGATCGGCTTCGTCTTCCAGAGCTTCAACCTCCTGTCGCGGACGACGGCCCTGGAGAACGTCGAGCTGCCGCTCTACTACTCGACGGTGGCCGAGAGCCAGAACATGACCGGCCGGGCCTTGGCCGCCCTGGAGGCCGTCGGCCTCAAGGACCGGGCCCACCACAAGACGAACCAGCTCTCGGGCGGCGAGCAGCAGCGGGTGGCCATCGCCCGGGCCCTGCTCAACAACCCGACCCTGATCCTGGCCGACGAGCCGACCGGCAACCTCGACAGCCGGACGTCCTCCGAGGTCATGAACATCTTCAAGTCCCTCAACGAGGACAAGGGCATCACCATGGTCATGGTCACCCACGAGCCCGACATCGCGGCCTGGGCCGGCAAGCGGATCTACCTCAAGGACGGCCTGATCGTCCGCGAGGAGACCTCGTGAGGCGCGCCGGCCGCGCCGCGAAGGAGACAGCGTCATGATCAAGAGAACCCTCAAGCATATGGGGAAGACGTTCAAGATCGCCCTCCGGGCCCTGGGCCGGAACAAGATGCGGTCCTTCCTCACGGCCCTGGGCATCATCATCGGCGTCGGCGCCGTCATCGCCATGATCAGCATCGGCGAGGGGGCCCGCCGCGGCATCGAGGACCGCTTCGCCTCCATGGGCACGAACCTGCTCTTCGTCTCCCCTGGCAGCCAGAACCAGCGCGGCGTCCACGGCGGCTGGGGCAGCATGACGACGCTCAAGGAGGACGACGCCCTGGCCATCGCACAGGAGTGCCCGGCCGTCATGTACGTCTCGCCTTCCGTCAGCGCCCGGGCCCAGACCGTCTACGGCAACAAGAACTGGAACACGTCCATCTCCGGCACCGGCGACCGCTACCCCGAGGTCCGCAACTGGGAGGTCGAGTTCGGCGCCTACTTCGACGAGACCATGGTCAAAGCGGCGGCCAAGGTCTGCGTCCTCGGGGCCGACGTCAAGACCAACCTGTTCGAGGACGAGGACCCCATCGGCAAGGTCATCCGCATCAAGAAGATCCCGTTCAAGGTCCTGGGCGTCCTCAAGAAGCGCGGCGAGTCGGGCGGCTTCGGCAGCCGCGACGACATGATCACCATCCCCTACACGACGGCCATGCGCCGCCTCCAGGGCATCGACTACATCCAGTCCGTCGACGTCCGGGCCGTCTCGACCGAGGCCATGCCCGAGGCCGTGGCCCAGATCCAGGAGCTCCTGCGCAACCGGCACCGCATCGCGCCGGGGGCGGAGGACGACTTCACGGTCCGCAACATGTCCGAGATCGCCGAGACGGCCGCCCAGGCCACCCAGATGATGACCGTCCTGCTCGGCAGCATCGCCGGCATCTCCCTGCTCGTCGGCGGCATCGGCATCATGAACATCATGCTCGTCTCCGTCACCGAGCGCATCCGCGAGATCGGCCTGCGCATGGCCGTCGGCGCCCGCGAGCGCGACGTCCTGTTCCAGTTCCTGACCGAGGCCATCGTCCTCAGCCTGATGGGCGGCTTCATCGGCGTCGCCCTGGGCGTGGGAGCCTCCAAGCTGCTCAAGAACATCAAGATGTTCTCGAGCATGAACACCTTCGTCTCGCTGGAATCCGTCCTGCTGGCCTTCTCCTTCGCCGCCGCCATCGGCATCTTCTTCGGCTTCTACCCGGCCCGGAAGGCCTCCCGGCTCGATCCCATCGAGGCCCTGAGATACGAATAGAGGAGTCCGCACATGAGAAGAATAACGATCATCCCGGCCGTCATCCTGATCCTGGCCCTGGCCGTGCCCGCCGCCGCCCAGGAAGGCAAAGGCCCCCTGTTGCTGTCCCTCGAGGACTGCATCGTCAAGGCCCTCCGCGACAACCTGGGCGTGGCCATCCAGGTCCTCGGCCCGCAGAGCGCCGCCGAAGGCGTCAACGCGGCCCAGGAGAAGTACATCCCTTCGCTGAGCCTGAGCTACCAGTCGCGGAAGACGGAGAATGCGTCCTACTCCTACCTCGACGCCCCCGGCGACAGCTCGATCAACCGGACCCAGAACTACAACTTCATGACCGCCTCCCAGAACCTGCCGACCGGCGGCACGATGAACCTGAACTTCACCGGCTACCGGACGACGACCAACCAGCGCGGCCGGACGATCGACCCCCGCTTCGGCACGACGCTCTCGTTCAGCCTGAACCAGCCCTTGCTCAAGAACTTCGGCCTCAAGCTGAACCGCCGCGAGATCATCGTGGCCAAGAACAACCTCGGGGTGTCCGAGGAGACCCTCAAGAACACCCTGATGACCACCGTCTATAACGTCGAGAGCGCCTACTGGAACCTCGTCTACAGCATCGAGAACCTGGCGGTACGGCAGCAATCGCTCCAGCTGGCCAAGGACCTGCTCGAGAAGAACCAGCGTTCCGTCGAGGTGGGCACGCTGGCCCCGATGGAGGTCCTCAGCGCCCGGGCCGAGGTGGCCACCCGCGAGGCCGACCTCATCCAGGCCGAGACCCAGATCAAGAGCAACGAGGACCAGCTCAAGCTCCTGCTCGGCCTGACCGAGACGGAGGACGTCAACTATTCGGCCGTCATGCCCAAGGACAAGCCGACCTACGTCGTCCGCCAGGTCGCCCTGGAGGAGGCGCTGGCCGCGGCCATCGCCAACCGGCCCGACCTGGAGATCTCCCGCATCGGCATCGAGAGCGACAAGCTCAACCTCAGCTTCGCCAAGAACCAGGTCCTGCCCGAGGTCAACCTGTCGGCCTCCTACTCCAGCCCCGGCATCGACGGGACGCGGCTCATCTACGACATCAGCCCGATCGACCCGAAAGCCCAGATCATCGACCGCCTCCCCGGCGGCATCGACGGCGCGCTCAAGCAGTCGTTCAAGTTCACCTATCCCAACTGGAACCTCGGGCTGACCCTGAACCTGCCCATGTCGAACTTCTTCGGCCGGGCCAACCTGGCCCAGGCCCGGCTCAACATGCGCCAGGCCCTGCTCGAGCTCGAGCAGAAGAAGCAGGACGTCTACCTCGAGGTCAAGAACGCCGTCCGCGCCGTCGAAGCCAACTACAAGCGCATCCTGGCCTACACGACGGCCCGCGAGCTGGCCGAGCAGAAGCTGGCGGCCGAGGAGGAGAAGCGCCGGGTCGGCATGAGCACGAACTACATGGTCCTGTCCTATCAGCGGGACCTGGCCAACGCCCGCATCTCCGAGCTCAACGCCATCATCTCCTACAACGTCTCGCTGGCCTCGCTCGAGCGCTCGATGGGCACCAATCTCAAGGCCAAGAACATCAACCTCACCGATTACGCCCCCGGGCTCGACTGAGGACGGCGGCGAAGCGATGGCCTATGCCCCGCCGCCGGAGCGCCCCGACAGGGCCCTCCGACGGCGGGTTTTCTTTTTTTCTCGTTGACTCTAAAGGATTTAACTTGCATTCGGAGAGAACTCATGGTATCCTCGAATCAAAGGGGTAGACCCCGCCGACCCGATTCCGCGTATGGAGAGGGCTCCGCCATGAACCGAAAGCTGATCCGTCCCGACCTGACCGAGATCAAGGAGCGCATGAGCCAGGAGAAGGAGCGCGACAGGGACGCGGGCCGCAAGCGCATGCACCCCCCGACCGACACCTTCGCCGAAAGCTACTACTACCTCAAGCAGATGAACAAGAAGACCCCGATGGCCGTCGTCTACACCAGCGGCGAGATCGTCGAGGGCTACATCGAGTGGTACGACCGCAACTGCATCAAGCTCAACCGCGACAACGCCCCGAACCTGCTCATCTACAAGTCCAGCATCCGCTGCGTCTACAAGGCGGCCGAATCCCCCGACGAGGGGGACGCTCCCGGCTCCAAATGACCGTCCCCCGCGTCGGGGTGACCGCCGGGGACCCGGGCGGCATCGGCCCCGAGGTCGCCGTCAAGTCCCTGGCCGGTGCCGGCAGCCTGCCTCCGGCCTCCTACGTCCTCTTCGCTCCCGCGGACGTCGTCGAAGCCGAGGAGAGGCGGCTCGGCGTCCGTTTGAACGCCCGGCCCTGGGATCCCGGCCGGGAGCCCGAACGGGGCGTCTTCCTGGCCGACCTTCCCACGCCGGTCCGGGCGCCCGAGACCGGCCGCATCACGGCGGCCAACGGCGAGATCTCGTTCCGGGCCTTCGAAGCGGTTGTGGCCGGCGCCCGGGACGGGCGGCTCGACGCGGTCGTGACCGCCCCCATCTCCAAGGCGGCCTGGGCCGCCGCCGGCCTGCCGTTCCTGGGGCACACGGATTACCTGGCCCGGTTCTATCCCGGCGCCGTCATGACCTTCTGGTCCGACCGGTTGAAAGTGGCCCTGCTGAGCCATCACCGGCCCCTTCTCGACGCCGTCGCGTCCGTCCGCAAGGACGCCCTCCTGGGCCTCTTCCGCACCCTGCACGCCGCCCTGGACCGTCTGCCGGGGCGCCCGTACCGCCTGCTCGCGGCCGGCCTGAATCCGCACGCCGGGGAGGAGGGCTACCTGGGGCGCGAGGAGATCGACGAGATCCGTCCGGCCGTCGAGGCCGCGGCGGCCGAGGGCATCCCCGTCACCGGCCCCTATCCCCCGGACACGGTCTTCCTCAAGGCCCTGGGGCAGAGGGACGCCGTCGTCGTGGCCCTCTACCACGACCAGGGGCTCATCGCCTTCAAGCTGGAAGCTTTCGCCACGGGGGTCAACGCCACCTTGGGGCTCCCTTTCCCGCGGACCTCGCCCGACCACGGCACGGCCTTCGATATCGCCGGGAAGGGCGTCGCCGACGCCCGCAGCATGGAAGAGGCGATCCGCCTGGCCGCCGCGTTCAGCGCGACCGGGTCTTGAGCGCGGCCCGGATCTCCCGGTCCGTGTCCCTCTTCTTGATGGCCTCGCGCTTCTCGTGCTCGCGCTTGCCGCGGACGAGGGCGATCTCGAGCTTGATGCGGCCCCGGTCGGCCAGGAAGACCCGCGTCGGCACGATGGTCAGGCCCCGCTCCTGGGTCTTGCCGGCCAGGCGCTTGATCTCGCGGCGGTGGAGCAGGAGCTTGCGCTCGCGCAGGGGTTCGTGGTTGAAGATGTTGGCCGCTTCGTAGGGGCTGATGTTGCACTTGATCAGGAAGACCTCGCCGCCGCGGACCTCGGCATAAGCCTCCTTCAGGCTGACGCGGCCGGCCCGCACCGACTTGACCTCGCTGCCGACGAGGGCCAGGCCGGCCTCGAAGGTCTCCAGGACGATATAGTCGTGGCCGACGCTCTTGTTGACGGCGACGTTCTTCATGGGATGTCCCGGGGGGCCGGCGCGGCGGGGGCGATCTCGATCTGGGCGATGCGGCGCTTGATGACCTTCTCCACGGTCAGGCGATAGCCGTTCCACTCGAGCGATTCCTTCTCGCGGGGCAGGCGGCCGAACTCGAACAGGAAGAAGCCGGCCAGCGTCGTGTAGTCCTTCTTCTCGGGGACGGCCAGCGGGACGAGGGCGTTGACGTCCTTGACCGGCACGGCCCCGGCGACCAGGACGCGGCCGCCGTCGAGGCGCGTGTACCAGGCCTCGGCCTGGCCGTCGTGCTCGTCCTGGATGTCGCCGACGATCTCCTCGAGGATGTCCTCGAGGGTCACCAGACCGTCGACGTTGCCGAACTCGTCGACCACGAGGGCCATGTGGACGGCCTTCTCCTGCATCTGCAGGAGGACCTTCTCGAGCGAGGCCAGCTCGGGCACGAAGAACGGCTTGCGCATCAGGGCCCTGACGGAAAGCTCTTTTTTATCAATAAAATAGCCGATGATATCCTTGCTGTGGATGACTCCCTCGACGCTGTCCAGCCGGCCCCGGTAGACCGGGTAGCGGGAGTAGCCGGACGAACGGACCTCGGCCAGAACGTCCTCCGGCCGGGCTTCGATCTCGATGGCCCGGATCTCCGGCCGCGGCACCATGACCTCGCGCACCGGCCGGTAGCCGAGGTCGAGGGCCCCGGAGACGATGCGCCGGCGAAGGGACGACAGGCCGCGGGCGCCGGCCCGCAGGGCCAATCGTGTCTCCTCCTCGTCGTGGAGGCGCGCGGAGCCGTCCTTGGGCGTCCGCGACGAGGGCATGATCAGCCGGGTCGTGAGGTTGAAGACCCAGACGAACGGCGACAGCAGGACCATGGCGCCGCGCAGCGGATAGGCGAACAGGGCCGCCAATCGGGCGGCATTGTGGGCGGCGAAGGTCTTGGGATTGATCTCGCAAAAGACGAGGAGGAGCAGGGTCGTGGCCACGGTGGCGTAGATCACGGCCTGGTTGCGCCGGCTCTCGGGCAGGACGCTCACGAACAGGGTCGTGGCGATGGAGGCGGCCGCCGCGTTGACCAGGGTGTTACCGAGGAGGATGGTGGCCAGGAGGTCGTTGGTCCGCGACCGGATCCGGCGCGCCAGGGCGGCCCGCTTGGAGCCTTTCTTCTCCCGGGATTCGAGGGCGAAGGGGTTGACGGCGATATAGGCCGTTTCGGACGACGAGAAGAAGGCGCTGAGCAGAAGGCAGAGGGCGAACAGCAGGATCCCCGTCAGGATCATGGTTGTCCGTTCAGGCCGCGACGCGGGCCTTGGCCGTCTTGAAGCAGCGCGACAGGGTGCCCAGGAGCTTCTCCTCGACCTTGTCCGACGGGGCGGCGGCGGCCACCGCGATCTCGGAGACGATGAGCTCCTTGGCCTTCTCCATCATCTTCTTCTCGCGGAAGGAGAGGGGCTTGTGGAGGCTCAGGTAGTAGAGGCTCTTGAGCACGGTGGCCATGTCGAGCAGGGTGCCCGACTTCATCAGGTTGAGGTGCTCCTTGTAGCGCCCCTTCCAGTCCGTGGTGACGTCGATCTCCCCGTGGGCCATGTAGTCGTAGATCTTGCGGATGCAGCCCTCGGTCACCGGGCGGCGGATGCCGATCTCGGTGACGGTCGCGCTGGGCACGGAGACCAGGGTGTTGTTGGCGATGATCCTGAGGTGGAAGACCGTCAGCTGCTCCCCGTAGTGGGCTTCCTCGTGGATGGCTTCGACGACCCCTAAACCCTGATTGGGATAGATGACCTTATCCCCTATCTTGAGTGAATTCATTAGGGTCCATTATACCCGACCCGGGGGGTCGGAGTCAACGCGCCCGGCCCTCCCCGGCCGGAGCTCCCTACGGGGGAACGGCCTTGACAGGCGGGAGGGCTTCGGGTAACATACGGGACTTAATAGGAATAGCCGCACATGAAGAGAACCTTTCAGCCAAACAATCGTAAACGCAAGAAAGCCCATGGTTTCCGGGTCCGTATGAAGACCAAAGGCGGTCAGGAAGTCATCAAGAGCAGAAGGCGCAAGGGACGGAAGCGCGTTTCTGTCGGATGAACGAGCGCCTCACGCCCCTCGAGAGGATCCGCCGGAAGAGCGACTTTTCGACCCTCTACAGGGAGGGCGGACGCTTCCGGGGGCGGCTTTTCACCCTGGTCTTCCTCGGGAACGGGCTCGGCCACTCCCGCCTGGCGGTCGTCGCCAGCCGGAAGGTCGGCCCGGCAGTCGTCCGGAACAGGGTCAAGCGCCGGTTCCGGGAGCTGTTCCGGAGGAACAAGGAGCTCTTGAGAGAGCCGATCGACCTCGTGGTCCTCACCCGGCCCGAGTCGGGGGAGGCGCCCTGGCCGGAGCTCCGGGACGCCTACATCTCGTCCTTGACTGCGATCTTTCGCAGGCGGATAGCGCAATGAAAGCCGTCGCCCTGGCCATGATCCGGCTGTACCAGAGGACCCTGTCCCCCCTCCTGGGCACCCACTGCCGATTCCATCCCACGTGTTCGGCCTACGCGGCCGAGGCCATTTCCCGGCACGGGTTGGTCAAGGGCCTCCTCATGGGCGGCCGCCGGCTGCTGCGCTGTCACCCCCTGCACGCGGGCGGGTTCGACCCCGTACCCTGAGAGCGAGAGAGAATGGAAAAACGCCTCGTCCTGGCCATCGTGCTGTCGTTCCTGGTCATCTTCGGCTTCCAGGCCTTCTTGGCCAGGAACCAGAAGCCGGCCCCCGTTCCGGCGGCTCCCGAGACCGCGCCGGCCGCGGTCCAGGGCCCGGGGGCGGCGGGGACGACCCAGGTCCAGGCTCCGGCCGTCGAGGCCGAGCCCGCGCCGGCCGTTCCGGCCCCCGCTGCGGCTCAGGTCCCCGTCTCGGCCGAGAAGCGGGAGACCATCACCGTAAAGACCGGCCTTTACGAGGCCACGTGGTCCAACAAAGGCGGCGTGCTCACGGGCTGGGCCCTCAAGAAGCACAAGAGCTACGAGAAGACCGACTTCGAGCTCGTCCCCGAAGCGGCCGGCAAGCCCGGCCTGCCCTTCCCCTTCTCCGTGAGTCTCGAGGATCCCGCCCTGGGCGCGCGGCTGAACGGCATGGATTACGTCTGGGAGAGCGATCTCGAGCCGGTGACCGTCCCCCCCGACGCCGCCTCCGCCCGCAAGGACGAGGTCGCCTACGTGCTCGACGTCCCCTCCGGCGGGACCGGCGAACTGCGTTTCACCTACGCCGACGGGGCCTCCGTTCGGATCGAGAAGGTCCTGCGGTTCAGGGACGGCGTCTACCCCATCGAGATCGAGATCCGGGTCTGGAAGGACGGCGTCCTTCTGCCCTCGTCATTCCTCTGGGGCCCGGGGATCGGGCGCATGTCCGAGAAGGAACAGAAGGTCCGCAACGCCACGATGGGCGGCACATCCGCCTCCGGCGCCGTCTTCTACGCCAACGGGCGGCCGCAGCGGCTGGCGGAGCGGGGCTACAAACCCGAATTCGCCGCCCCGACGGCGCCCAACTGGGCCGCCTACGAGGACCAGTATTTCACGGCCCTGTTCGTCTTCCCCGGGCGCATCGGGCAAGCCGCGTTCGTCAAAGAGACGGCGGAGGGCGGCGCCGGATTCTATCTGGCCGTCCAAGCCTCCTCGCCGGCCGCCCCGAACGCCAAGGTCCTGGGCTATATCGGGCCGAAGGAATCCGAAGCTCTGGTCGCGTTCGGGCACGGGACCAAGGCCGTCATCCGCTACAGCAAGTTCCTGGGCCTCAACCTCAAGCCCATCGCCGAGATCATGCTGGCCGGCGTCAAGCTCTGCTACCGCGTCGTCCCCAACTGGGGACTGGCCATCATCCTGCTGACCATCGTCATCAAGCTCCTGTTCTTTCCGCTGACCTACAGCTCGACGAAGTCGATGGCCCGGATGGCCGAGCTCCAGCCCAAGGTCAAGGCCCTGCGGGCCAAGTACAAGAAGTCCAAGACCGACATCGAGCAGCGGCGCCAGATGAACGAGGAGATGATGCGCCTCTACAAGGAGGAGGGCATCAATCCGGCCGGCGGCTGCCTGCCCCTGCTCATCCAGCTGCCCGTCTTCGTGGCCGTCTACCAGATGCTGGCCACAGCCATCGAGTTTCGCAACAGCCCGTTCATCCCCTTTTGGATCAGCGACTTATCCGTCCGCGACAAGACCTTCGCCCTGCCCATCCTGATGGGCGGGACCCAGTTCATCACCCAGAAGATGACCCCGACCTCGGCCGACCCGACCCAGGCCAAGATGATGCTCATCATGCCCTTCATCATGACCTTCTTCTTCGTCTCGGCCCAGAGCGGCCTGGTCCTCTATTGGCTGACGACCAACGTCCTCCAGATCGGCCAGCAGGCCCTCATCAACCACATGATGGCCCGCCACAAGAAAGATGCCCATGGAAAACGAAAATAAGACCGTCAACGGACCGGCGGCCGACGAACGGCCGGAATACAAGGGACCGAACCTCGAGGATGCCATCAGCCTGGCCGAGCACCGGCTGAAGCTGCCCCGCGAGAAGTTCAATTACGAGATCGTCACCGAGAAGACGCGCCTGTTCGGCAGCAAGGAGATCGTCATCCGGGCCTGGCCCAAGGACGAGGGCCTCGACGGCGCCGTCGAGAACTTCCTGGAGAAGTTCCTGGAGGTCTTCCCGCTCGAGCTGACCTTCCACGTCAAAAAGCGGCCCGACATCGTCTTCGTCATCTTCGACGGCCCCGACAAGACCGTGCTCCTGCGCAACGACGGCGCCCTGCTGCTGGCCATCCAGCACGTCCTCAACAAGCTTTCGAAGGTCAAGGTCCAGGTCGACTGCGAGTTCTACCGCAAGCGCAAAGAGAAGAAGCTCCGGGACTACGCTCAGCGCGTCGCCCGCCAGGTCTCGGAGTCGGGGCGCGACGAGGTCCTGGAGCTCATGAACCCGTACGAGCGGCGCATCGTCCACATCGTCGCCAACGAGACGGCCGGGGTCACCAGCGAGAGCCTGGGAGACGGGTTCCTGAAGAAGGTCAAGGTCTTCCGCGTCCCCCGCTAGCCCGCATTCGGCTCCGGCTCAGGGATACATCTACCCGCTTATTCTGGGAGACTCTCTCTCGGCTTTCTGCTCGGGGATATCCTCTGGCTCCCCGGCCCCCCGGGGAACCAGTTCGCACGGTTCCCCCCCGCTTCGCGGGTCCCCTCCTCCAGCAACGGGGATCTGCGAGGACAATCCCCTTCGCCGCCTCGAGAGATTCCCTAATTGGGGCTTTATGATGTGCTTGTCATCGCCGGGGCGGTCATCTAGAATGGGGTGCCGGAACGCGCGCCCATGCTCGAAGACACCATCATCGCCGTGGCCACGCCGCCGGGCTTCGGCGGCCTGGGCGTCGTCCGCGTCAGCGGGCGCGAGGCGCTCCGGGTGGCCGGGCGGATCTTCGCGGCCAAGGAGAGGACGGGCAAGTCTTTCCCGGCCCGGCGGCCGGTCTTCGGCGCCGTTCGCGATCCCGACGGCGGCCCGGCCCTCGACGAGGCCTTCCTGACCTATTTCAAATCCCCCCGGTCGTACACGCGCGAGGACGTCGTCGAGATCAGCGTCCACGGCAGCCCGGCCGTTCTCGAGGCCGTCCTGCTCCTGGGGACGCGCGCCGGGGCCCGCTTGGCCGGGCCCGGCGAGTTCACCCTGCGGGCCTACCTCAACGGCCGCCTGGATATGATCCAGGCGCAGGCCGTCGACGACCTCGTCCGCTCCGTCTCCCTGACCCAGGCCCGCGTCTCGTCCCGCCAGCTCGGCGGCAGCCTGTCCCGGCGCGTCGGCAAGCTCAGGGCCCGCCTGGTGTCCCTGCTGGCCCGCGTCGAGGCCGGCCTCGAATTCCCCGAGGAAGGGCTCAGGACGAGCGCCGCCGCCGATCGTAAGGCCCTGGCCGCCCTGGCCGCCGAGGCCGGACGCCTGGCCTCGGGATTCGAGGCCGGCCGGGCCATCGGCGAAGGCGTCACCCTGGCCATCGCGGGCCGGACGAACGTCGGCAAGTCGACCCTGTTCAACGCCCTCCTCGAGGAGGACCGGGCCATCGTCACGCCTTACCCCGGGACGACGCGCGATTTCCTCCGGGAACGGGTCGTCATCGACGGCATCGTCGTCCACCTGGTCGACATGGCCGGGCTGGGCCGGGCCGCCCATCCCGTCGAGAGGACCGGGATCGCCCGGGGCCGTAGGATCGCCCGCGACGCCGACGGCGTCCTGATCGTCCTCGACGCCTCGCGCCAGGCGGCACCGGCCGACCGGGAGATCGTCCGGAGGTACGCCCGCAAGAAAGTCCTCGTCGTCCTGAACAAGACCGACCTGGCCCGGAAGCTCGACGCGTCCGCCGCGCGACGCCTGGCCGGCCCGGCCCCCGTCGTCGAAGTCTCGGCCCTGAGGGGCACGAACATCGACGGGCTGCGGGCCGCCATCCGGTCGTCCTTCCTGCCGGGGACCGAGCAGGCCGAAGAGGTCGTCCTCCACGCCCGCCAGAGGGACGGCCTCCGGGGCATCCGGGAGCGCCTCGAGAGCGCCGGGCGCCTCCTCGACGAGGGACATTCCGGCGAGGTCTACGCCGAGGAGGTCAGGGCCGCCCTGCGTCTCGTCGGGGAGATGACCGGGGAAGTCCGGATGGACGAGGTCCTCGAGGACATCTTCGGCCGCTTCTGCGTCGGGAAATAGGGGAAACACAGGCATGTCCCGAGGGAGCGATTTCGAGGTCGTGGTCGTCGGGGCCGGGCACGCCGGCTGCGAGGCCGCCGCCGCGGCCGCGGCCATGGGCCTCGAGACCTGCCTGGTCACCATCCACCTCGAGACGATCGCCCAGATGTCCTGCAATCCGGCCATCGGCGGCCTGGCCAAGGGCCATCTCGTCCGCGAGATCGACGCCCTGGGCGGCCTCATGGGCGCGCTGGCCGACGGGACCGGGATCCAGTTCCGGCTCCTCAACCGCAGCCGGGGCGGGGCGGTCCAGGCCCCCCGGGCCCAGTGCGACAAGGCCGCCTACCGGCTGGCCATGAAGCGCCTTCTCGAGGAGACGCCCCGCCTGACCGTCTTTCAAGGCATCGTCGCGGAGGTCCTGGTCTCGGGCGGACGGGCCAGGGGAGTCCGGACCCTCGACGGGACCGTCCTCAAGGCCAAAGCGGTCGTCCTGACGCCCGGGACCTTCCTCAACGGCGTCATCCACATCGGCCTCAGCAGCTATCCGGCCGGCAGGGCCAACGAGCCGCCCTCGGTCGATCTCGCCGAGCAGCTCAAGGCGCTCGGCTTGAGGGTCCTGCGCCTGAAGACCGGGACCCCGATGCGCCTCGACCGGGACACCATCGGCTGGGAGCGGTTCTCGCCTCAGCCGGGGGACGAGGAGCCCGTTCCGTTCTCCTACCGGACCCGCGGCCGCCTCGAGAACAAGGTCCTCTGCCATCTCGGCTACACCAATCCGGAAACCCACGACGTCATCCGCCGGAACCTGGATCGATCGCCTTTGTACAGCGGGCGCATCAAGGGCGTCGGGCCGCGCTACTGCCCGTCCATCGAGGACAAGGTGGTCAAGTTCCCCCAGCGGGCGCGCCATCAGTTCTTTCTCGAGCCGGAAGGCCTGGGGACGACCGAGATCTACGTCAACGGCCTGTCCTCGAGCCTGCCGTACGAGGTCCAAAGAGCGTTCCTGGCGACCGTCCCGGGGCTCGACGGGGCCAAGGTCCTCAGGCCGGCCTACGGCATCGAATACGACGCCGTCTCCCCCACCGAGCTTAAGCCGACGCTCGAGACGCGACGGATCGACCGGCTCTATCTGGCCGGCCAGATCAACGGCACCTCGGGCTACGAGGAAGCCGCCGCCCAGGGCCTCATGGCCGGGATCAACGCCGCCCTAGCCGTCAGGAAGAAGGCGGCCTTCGTTCTCGGCCGGGAAGAAGCCTATATCGGCGTCCTCATCGACGACCTGGTCGGGACGGGCGTCGAGGAGCCCTATCGCCTGTTCACGTCCCGGGCCGAGGCCCGGCTTCATCTCCGGATCGACAACGCCGACCGCCGCCTGATGCCTTACGGCCGAGAACTGGGTCTCGTGGGCGACGGGGGCTGGGAGGAGTTCCTGGCCCGCCGGCAGCGGATCTCGGAGGTCGTATCGTACCTGAAAAAGGACCGTATCAAGACGCCGTCGGGAGACCGGGTGAGCCGGTTCGATCATTTGAAAAAGCCTGAAATCGGCCTGGCGGATGTGTTAGAATGGGGAAGATTCCCGTTCAGTCTGAGCGACGAAGAGACGAGAGCGATCGAATCGGAAACGAAATACGAGGGATATATCAGGAAGCAGGACCGGGAGAACGCCAGGGCCATGAAGACCGACGCGACGGCCATTCCGAAGGATTTGGATTTCCGGGCCGTCGCCGGCCTGACCCGGGAGGCCGTCGAGAAGCTCGAGAAGAGAAGGCCGGCCACCTTGGGCGCGGCCCGCCGCCTCCCCGGCGTGACCCCCGCGGCGGTCCAGAGCCTCGGTCTGCACCTCGAGATCCGGAGGAAAGGGCGCCTAACGAGGGTGTCCGTTCCACGTGAAACAGGACGGGACGATGAATAAGGTCATCGCCATCGCCAACCAAAAGGGCGGGGTCGGAAAAACGACCTCGGCCATCAATCTGGCCGCTAGCCTGGCCATGAAAGGCAGGCGGACACTCCTCATCGATCTCGACCCCCAAGGCATGTCGACCCTGGGCTTGGCCAAGCCCAAGGAGCCGGGCAAGGGGATCTACCAGGCCATGATGAACGGCCGGGACCTCATGGACTGCATCCTGGGGACCGAGCTCGACAATTTCTATCTCTGCCCCTGCTCGCCCGAGCTGGCCGGGGTCGAGGCCGAACTCTACCCGGCGGAACGGCGCGAGAAGCGTTTGGTCGAAGCCGTCGAGAAGGCCCGCCGCTTCTTCAATTACATCCTCATCGACTGCCCGCCTTCCCTGAGCTTCCTGACCATCAACGCCCTGTCCGCGGCCGACTCGCTGATCATCCCGGTCCAAACCGAGTTCTTCTGCATGGAAGGCATCCCCGACCTTTTCCAGACCCTGGAGACCGTTCGGACCTATTTCAATCCCAAGCTGGCCATCGAAGGCATCCTCCTGACCATGTACGACGAGCGGACCAACCTCTCCAAACAGGTCGCCGAGGAGATCCGCAAGTCGCTCAAGCACATCCTGTTCGAGACCGTCGTGCCCCGCAGCGTCCGGCTGGCCGAGGCCCCCAGCTTCGGCAAGCCCGTCGTCCTCTACGACGTCAAATCGAAGGGGGCGGAGGCCTATCTCAATCTGGCCGAGGAGATCATTCGCCGATGAGCAAGAAAGCCCTGGGAAAAGGTCTGGGCGCGTTCATCCCGGAGGAGTTCAGCATTCTCAAGGACGAGCGCTTCGCCGAGCTCGACGTCGAGGACGTCCGCCCGAACCCGTTTCAACCGCGGACCAAGTTCGACGACCAAACGATCGAGGAATTGGCCCAGTCCATCAAGGAGACGGGCATCGTGCAACCGGTCATCGTCGTCCCGGAGGACGACCACTACAAGATCATCGTCGGGGAGAGGCGCTGGCGGGCCGCCCAGAAAGCGGGCCTGCGCAAGGTCCCCGTTCTCATCCGCAACATCCCCAAGGACAAGCAGCTCGAGGTCTCCCTCATCGAGAACATCCATCGCGAGGAGCTCAACGCCCTGGAGATCGCCCAGGCCTACCAGCGCCTCATCGACGAGCACGGCTACGCCCAGCACGAGCTGGCCGACAAGGTCGGCAAGGACCGCAGCTCGGTCACGAACTACCTGCGCCTCCTCAAGCTGCCCCGCGAGATCCAGGACCGTCTCGCCGACGGGGACCTTTCGATGGGCCACGCCAGGGCCCTGCTGGCCCTCGAGGACACGGCCACCCAGCTCTATGCCTGCCGCCAGGTCATCGACCGGAGCCTCTCGGTCCGCAATACCGAGGCCCTGGTGAACAAGCTCAAGAAGAAGGCGCCGCGGGCCCAACGCAGCCTGGCCGACCCGGACCTCCACGCCCTGCAGGAGGAGATGCTCAAGACGCTGGGGACCAAGGTCGTCGTCGCCGGCAGCCGCAACAAGGGCGTGGTCAAGATCTTCTATTTTTCCCTCGACGATCTCAACCGCATCTACGACCGGATCAAAGGAGCGAACGCATGAAAGACAAGCCCCGGGAACTGAACGAGACCAGGCTGGCCGGCCTCATCGACGTGGAATCGGAATTCAAGGGCGAGCTGACCTTCAAGGGCTCGTTCCGCATCGAGGGCCACTTCAAGGGGACCATCCATTCGGACTCCCTGCTCGTCGTGGGCGAGCGGGGCAAGGTCGAGGCCGACGTCAAGGTCGGCCAGCTCGTCGTCAACGGCGAGATCCGCGGCACACTCGAAGCCTCGGAGCGGATCGAGGTCCACGACAAGGGCCGCGTCTACGGCACCGTCCTGGCGCCCGTCCTGGTCGTCGAAGAGGGCGCCTACCTCGAAGCGACCTGCCAGACCAAGGGCGGGCCCGGGCCCGCGGCCCGGCCCGATGACACCGCCGCGGCCTGACCTTCGCCGCCGGCCGCGACCGCCGCGGCGACCGTCATTCTCCGCTTGAGTGCGGCGCTCCCGAGGGTTATAATCGGGAGGAAAAAATCCGGAATGCGAGTCCCATGAACAAGTACATCTTCGTCACCGGCGGGGTCATCTCGGGCCTGGGCAAGGGCATCGCCGCGGCCTCCATCGGCCGCCTGCTCGAAAGCCACGGCTACCGCATCACCATCCAGAAGTTCGATCCCTACCTCAACGTCGACCCGGGGACCATGAGCCCCTTCCAGCACGGCGAGGTCTACGTCACGGACGACGGCGCGGAGACCGACCTCGATCTCGGCCACTACGAGCGCTTCACTTCGACCAAGACGACGCGGGGCCACAACTGGACGGCCGGCCGCATCTACGAGTCCATCATCCGCAAGGAGCGCAAGGGCGAATACCTGGGCAAGACGGTCCAGGTCATCCCCCACGTGACCGACATGATCAAGTCGGCCGCGGAGTCCGTGGCCGACGCTAACGATATTATTATCTGTGAGATAGGAGGAACGGTCGGGGACATCGAGAGCCAGCCCTTCCTCGAGGCCATCCGCCAGATGCGGCTGGCCCTGGGCGTCGGCAACACCCTCTTCATCCACCTGACGCTCGTCCCCTTCGTCGGCGTCTCCGGCGAGCTCAAGACGAAGCCGACCCAGCACAGCGTCAAGGAACTGCGGGCCATCGGCATCCAGCCCGACATCCTGCTCTGCCGCACCAACCGCGACCTGGCGGCCGACATCAAGTCCAAGATCGCCCTGTTCACCAACGTCCCCGTCGACGCCGTCGTGACCGCGCGCGACGTCGACACGATCTACGAAATCCCGCTGAACTACGCCGACCAGGGCCTCGACGCGACCATCCTGAAGATGCTCCACCTGCCGCGTCGCAAGAAGAACCTGGGCGCGTGGGAGGCCATGGTCGACCGGATCAAGCGCCCCAAGGACGTCGTCGACATCGGCCTCGTCGGCAAGTACGCCGGCCTGCACGACTCCTACATGAGCCTCAACCAGGCCCTCATCCACGGCGGGCTGGCCCACCGGCTGCGCGTCCGCATCGACTGGATCGAGGCCGAGGCCCTGGAGAAGGACGACCCGGCCAAGGTCCTCGGCGCCAAGGACGGCATCCTCGTGCCGGGAGGCTTCGGCAAGCGCGGCATCGAGGGCAAGATCCGGGCCGTCACCTACGCCCGCGAGAACAAAGTCCCGTTCTTCGGCATCTGCCTGGGCATGCAGTGCGCCTCCATCGAGTACGCCCGCTCCCTGGCCGGGCTGAAGAAGGCCAACAGCACGGAGTTCGTCCCCGACGCCCCGCACAAGGTCATCGTCCGCTGGCGCGAGCTGGCCATGGACGCCGACATCGGCGGCACGATGCGCCTCGGCCAGTTCCGCTGCGACCTCAAGAAGGGCTCGGTCGCCCACCAGGCCTACCGGGCCCTGCGGATCTCGGAGCGGCACCGCCACCGCTACGAGTTCAACCCGGCCTACCAGGACTGCCTGGCCGAGGCCGGCCTGGTCTTCTCCGGCATCAATCCCGACTACGGCCTGGTCGAGATCGTCGAGGCCCCCGACCACCCCTGGTTCCTCGGCTGCCAGTTCCACCCCGAGTTCAAATCCAAACCGCTGGCCCCGCACCCGCTCTTCAAGGCCTTCGTCGGGGCCAGTCATGCCCGGCGGCGCCGGTCCGGCAAGGCGCCCGAGAAAGCCGGTTAGTTCCCGGTCAAGGAGGACGACGGTGGACATCAATCCCAAGATCTTCCGGGAATACGACATCCGCGGCATCGTCGGCCAGGACCTCGACGAGGGCACGGTCGAGACCCTCGGCCGGGCCATGGCCGCCTACTTCCTCGGGCGCGGCCAGGCCAAGGTCGCCGTCGGTCGGGACGTCCGCCTGAGCTCGCCCGCGTTCTCGCAGGCCCTCGTCCGGGGCATCCTGTCGACGGGCTGCGACGTCGCCGACATCGGGGTCGTGCCCACGCCGCTCCTCTACTTCTCGGTCTTCCACGGCAAGCTCCCGGCCGGGGTCATGATCACGGGCTCGCACAACCCGCCCGAGCACAACGGCTTCAAGATGATGTCGGGCACCGAGACCCTGTACGGCAAGACCATCCAGGCCCTCTACGAGATCGTCCGCAAGGGCGTCTTCCCGCGCGGCCAGGGCCGGCGGGAGACGCTCGACGTCGTCCCGGCCTACCACGACTATGTCGCCGCGAACGTCCGCTTCGAGCGTCCGGTCAAGGTCGTCGTCGACGCCGGCAACGGCACCGGCGGCGTGGTGGCCGCGCCCCTCTTCCGGCGGATGGGGGCCGAGGTCGTCGAGCTGTTCTGCGAGCCGGACGGGCGCTTCCCCAACCACCACCCCGACCCGACCCTGCCCGAGGCCATGGAGAAGCTCGTGGCCCGCGTCCGCGAGACCGGGGCCGAGCTGGGCATCGGCTACGACGGCGACGCCGACCGCATCGGCGTGGTCGACGACGCGGGCCGCATCGTCTGGGGCGACCAGCTCCTGGTCGTCTTCGCCCGCGACATCCTGCCCGCCCGGCCCGGCGCGGCGGTCATCTCCGAGGTCAAGGCCTCCAAGGTCCTGTACGACGAGATCGCCCGCCTCGGCGGCAAGCCGGTCATGTGGCGGACGGGCCACTCCTTGATCAAGAAGAAGATCCGCGAGGAGAACGCCCCGCTGGCCGGCGAGATGAGCGGGCACATCTTCTTCAACGACCGCTGGTTCGGTTTCGACGACGCCATCTACGCCTCGGCCCGCCTCATCGAGATCCTGTCCCGGTCGGGACGGAAGCTCTCGGCCCTGATGGCCGACCTGCCCAAGACCTTCGCGACGCCCGAGATCCGCATCTACGCCTCCGACGAGGTCAAGTTCAAGATCGTCGACGAGGTCCGCCGCGAGTTGGCCGCCCGCGGACCGGTCATCGACATCGACGGCGTGCGGGCCGTCTACCCGAAGGGCTGGGGGCTGGTCCGGGCCTCGAACACCCAGGCCGTCATCGTCCTGCGGTTCGAGGCCGACACCGAGGCCGACCTGGCCGCCATCCAGGCGGACGTCCGGGGCGTCCTCCAACAGGTCATCAACCGGCTCGGGACGGCATGAGCAAGCCGGACGTCCGGGCCGTCGTGCTGGCCGGCGGCAGCGGCACCCGGTTCTGGCCACTCGGCCGCGAAGGCCGGCCCAAGCAGTTCCTGCCCATCACCGGGCGCGAGCCCATGCTCGTCCAGACGGTGCGGCGCGTCCGACCGCTCGTGCCCGAGAAGAAGGTCCTCGTCGTCGCCGACGCCGCCCGGACGCGCGCGGCGCGCCGTCTCCTGCCGCGCCTGCCGAAGAACGCTTTCCTGGTCGAGCCCCGGGCCCGCAACACGGCCCCGGCCCTGATGCTGGCCACGGCCCGGATCTGGCTGGAGGATCCCGAGGCGGTCGTGGCCGTGCTCCCCGCCGACCACCTCGTCCGCGACGAGGCCCGCTTCCGGCGCGTCCTCGCCGCCGGCGCCGAAGCCGCGGCCCGGGAGCCCGTCCTGGTGACCTTCGGCATCCCGCCGACCCACCCGGCCACGGGTTACGGTTACATCCGCCACGATCGGAAAAGAGGGCGGAGGATCGCCGGGACCTCCTTTTATCCGGTCCTGGCCTTCAAGGAGAAGCCCGGCCCGGCCCTGGCCAGGAAGTATCTCGCCGCCGGCGGATACGCCTGGAACTCGGGGATGTTCCTGTGGCGGGCCGGCGTCTTCGCCGCCAAGCTCGAGGCCTTCGCCCCTGAGCTCGTGCCGGCCTGGAACGGCCTCCTGGCGGCCCTGCGCTCCGGGAGCGCCGCCCGCCTCGCGGCCGCCTTCTCCCGCGTCCCGGCCCTGTCGATCGACTACGCCCTGATGGAGAAGGCCGGCGGCGTCCTCGTCGCCGACGGCGATTTCGGCTGGTCGGACGTCGGGGCCTGGTCCACGCTCCTCGAGGTCTGGCCCCGGGACCGGGCCGGAAACGCCGCCCGCGGCGAGACCCTGGCCCTCGACGCCGAGGGCTGCCTCGTCTGGAACCCCGGGCGGCTGACGGTCCTCGTCGGCGTCCGCGACCTCGTCGTCGTCGAGGCCGGGGACGCCCTGCTCGTCTGCCCCGTCCCGCTCGACCAGCGGGTCCGGGAGGTCGTCGAAGTCCTCAAACGGAAGAAGGGCGGCCGGAAACTCGTCTAAATTCCGTGTCCGCATAATCCCCAGGAGGTGTCGGAGATGAAAAAACGCATGTTCGCGCTCGCCGCGGCGGCCTTCGTCCTCGCGGCGCTCGTCCGGGCCGGCGACGTGACCCTGGACGTCAAGGAGCACGTCCTCGCCAACGGCATGAAGATCCTGATGATCCCCAAGCCCGGCGTGCCCCGGGTCGTCTGCCACGTCTACTTCAAGGTCGGCTCCATCAACGAGCGGCCGGGCATCACCGGCAGCGCCCACGTCCACGAGCACCTGATGTTCAAGGGCACCGAGGTCATGGGCGTCACGGATTACGCCAAGGAATCGGCCCTCGACGCCAGGATCGACGCGCTGATGGCCCAGGTCTACCGGGAGAGGTTCTGGAAGACCGGCGGCGATACGGCCCGGATCGCGGCCTGGCAGAAGGAGGTCGACGAGCTGGTCAAGGCCCAGAAGGCCTACATCATCAAGGACGACCTCTGGACCCAGTACATGAAGAACGGCGGCACGGGCCTCAACGCCTCGACCAGCCAGGAGACGACGGGCTACTACGTCACCCTGCCCTCGAACAAGATCGAGCTCCAGATGCTCATGGAGTCCGACCGGATGATGAACGCCCGCTTCCGCGAGTTCTACTCCGAGAAGGATGTCATCATGGAGGAGCGCCGGTTGAGCGAGAACCAGCCGGGCTACCTCTTCGGCGAGCAGGTCCAGGCCGCCTTCTACACGGCCTCCCCCTACCACTGGGACGTCATCGGCTGGATGGACGATCTCAAGAAGATGACCAAGGAGGACCTGGTCGCCTTCCACGACACCTATTACGTCCCCAACAACGCCGTGGCCATCTACGTCGGCGACTTCGACCCGGCGGCCGTCACGGCCATGGCCGAGAAGTACTTCGGCCGCATCCCCAAGGGCCCGGACCTCGAGCCCATCCGCACGGGTGTGCCGCCCCAGTACTCCGAGAAGCGCTTCTACGGCGAGGGCCCGGCCCCGACCAGCCTGCAGATGATGTTCCACGTCCCGCCCGACGGCGACCCCGACACGGCGGCCCTGTCCATCCTGGCCGGCACGCTCGGCTCGGGCGGCGGCGGCTTCCGGGGGATGGGCGGCGGCGGCACGGGGCGGCTCTACAAGTCGCTCGTCCGCGACAAGCAGCTGGCCGTCAACGCCTCGGCCTTGAGCCGGCCGCAGTGGTACGCCGGCGCCTTCCAGTTCAGCGCCACGCCGCGCGTCGACAAAGGCGTCAAGCCCGAGGACCTGGAGAAGGAGATCTGGGCCGAGATCGACAAGGTCAAGAAGGACGGCCTGACGGACGAGGAGATCCAGAAGGCCAAGAACAAGGGCGAGGCCGCTTTCGTCCGCAGCCTCTCCAGCACGGCCGGGCTGGCCAGCCGGGTCGGCCGGGCCGAGCTCAAGCGGGGCTGGCGGTCCATCCTGACCGACCTCGAGGACCTCAAGAAGGTCACCAACGACGACATCAAGCGGGTCGCCGCCAAGTACTTCGTCAAGGACAACAGCCTGACGGCCATCTACACCCGGAAGTCGGGCCGGTAAGGAGGACGCCATGAAAAGAACCCTCATCGCGATACTGGCCCTCTCGTTCCTGTGCGCCGGACTGGGTCTGGCCCAGGCCAAGCACCCGTCCGAGCTGACCTACCCGGGCCTCAAGTACGAGCCGCCGGACCCCAAGGCCTTCCGGACCGTCTACGCCGGCGGCCTGCGGGCCTACGTCCAGGAGGACCGCGGCCTGCCGCTCTTCAATATCACCGCGATCGTCAACTGCGGCGACCTCTATGTCCCCAAGGACAAGTCCGGGCTCGGCCGCCTGCTGGGCGACCAGCTCATCAAGGGCGGCACGGCGGCCAAGGAAGGGCAGGCCATCGAGGACCGCATCGATTTCCTCGGCGGCTCGCTGAACTTCATGGTCGGGGAGCGGACCGCGACCCTGACCCTGTCCGTCCTGGCCAAGGACCTGGACGAGGGGCTGGCCACGTTCTTCGACGTCCTGCGCAACCCGGCTTTCCGCGAAGAGCCCCTCAAGCTGGCCAAAGCCCGCTTCGTCGAGCAGCTGCGCCAGGCCAACGACAACCCGAGCGCCGTCCTCAACCGGGAGTACGAGAAGCTCCTCTACGGCGACAACGCCGTGACCTGGCAGGCGACCAAGGCCACCTACGAAGGGATCACCGCGGCCGACCTCAAGGCCTTCCACAAGAAATATTTCGTCCCCAAGAACGTCATCCTGGCCGTGTCCGGCGACTTCGCCAAGCCCGCGCTCAAGGCCAAGATCGACAAGCTCGCGGCCGGCTGGGCGGGCGGGGCGGCCGCCTTCCCGGCCCTGCCGAAGGCCTTCCCCGCGCCCGAGCCGGGCGTCTACTTCATCCAGAAGGCCATCAACCAGGGCTACATCAGCCTCGGCCACCTCGGCCTCGAGGACACCAATCCCGACTACTACGCCGTCCAGGTCATGAACTTCATCCTCGGCGGCGGCAGCTTCACCTCGCGCATCACGACCAAGGTCCGCTCGGACGAGGGCCTGTCCTACAACCAGGGCAGCCGCTTCACCTACCGCTGGGGCCTGCCCGGAACGTTCGCCGGCTACGTCCAGACCAAGTCCTCGACCGTCGGCTACGCCATCTCCCTCATCCAGGCCGAGTTCGACCGCATCCGCAGGGAGCCGGTCACGGACGCCGAGATGGAGACGGCCCTCAACTACTACCTCGAGAGCTTCGCCGACAGCTTCCAGTCGGCGCAGGCGACGATGATGAGCTTCGCCAACCTGGAGATGACCGGCAAGCCCATGGACTACTACAAGACCTACCGGGCCAGGATCCAGGCCGTGACCAAGGCCCGGGTCCAGGAGGTCGCGAACAAATACATCCACCCCGACAAGCTGGCCATCATGATCGTCGGGGATTGGGCGCCCTGCGACAAGGGCGGCGACAAGTGGCCGGGCCCGCTCGACAAGCTGGGCAAGGTCCACAAGGTCGCCCTCATCGACCCCATGACCGGGCAGGAGGCGAAGTAGAGAACGATTCCTGACCGTCGAACATTCCCCGGGGCCGGGGACGCCGGTTTGCGTCCCCGGCCCCTTTTGTGCGACTAATATCAGTCCAACCATGAGCGCAGCCCCCTATTCCGCGGCCACCGTCCGGGCCCTCGAGGACCGCTTCCGGGCCGAGGGGACCCTCCGGCCGCTCAAGGTCCGGCGCTACGAGGCCGGTCAGGTCCTCGAGTACGACGTCCGCGGCGTCTGGCCGGACCGCCCGGCCCGCGTCCGGCTCGAGGTCGAACGCCACGTCGGCGGCGGCTTCGCCGGCCAGGTCTACCGGGTCCGCGTCCTGGACGTCGCCGCGCCCGAGGGGTCCATCGAGGGGCTCGAAGCCGGCCGGGCCTGCGCGCTCAAGGTCCTCGTCCCCGTATCGGGCTTCGGCCGCTTCGTCCGCAACACGCTCTACGGGCTCGGCTTCCAGGCGCCTTTCGCGCCCCAGGCCGACCCCGAGGCCGCCCGGGCCGGCGCCCTCTGGCAGAAGTTCATCCGCCGGGCCGCCGCGGCCCGCTTCGGCACCGACCGGGCCGTCGTCGACGTCCTGGCCACGCTCGTCGATCCGGAGCTCGGCAGCTGCGGCGAGCTCAGCGAATGGGTCGACGGCCGGCTCTGGCGCTACGAGATCGACGACGATCTCTTCGCCCGCCTGGCCTGGAAGCCCGGCCGGCCCGGCGACGGGCTCGGCTCGCCCGAGTACCGGTCCAAGCGCGTCTTCATGAGGGAGCTCGTGGCCCTCATGCACGAGATGGGCGCCTCCGAGCTCGCCCGCCAGTACGAATGGGGAACGCTCAAGAGCCAGCCCAACGCCCTCAAGCGCCTGGAGGCCGACGACGACCCGGAGCGCGGCCTCGTGGCCGTCGACTTCCGGGCCGGCATGGCCCTGCTGCCGTTCCTGCCGCAGTGCCCGGCCGACTTCAGGCTCATCGCCCGGGGGGTCGCCCGCGGCTCTCTCGTCCAATTCGACCGCGGCGACGTCGACGCCCTGGCCGCCTACGTCGCCGCGCGTCACGGCGAGTTCGCGGGGCTCGAGGGAGCGCTCGAGGCGCTGCGGAGCGCGGACGGCGCCTATCGCGATTCGCTCATCGACATCACCCATCACCATATCCGGCTGCTCACGAGGCCACGTCTCTGGACGGCCATCCACCGGGCCTGGGTCCGCGGCTGGGGCATCCGGGGCCTGGCCGACGCGAAGGCGGCCGGGACGCTCGGCCGGAGCGGCCTCGCGTCGGCCCTGTTCGTGCTGCTGGGGCTCGCGCCCATCCTCACGCCCCTTCTTTTCCTTTTCCGCTTCCCGGGGCGTTCCGCCGCCCTGTGGGCGCTCTGGCTCCTGCCCCTTCTCGGGCCTTTCGTCCGCCGGCTCTGGGGCCGGGCCGACGTCCGCCGGCACGCGGCTGCGCTGGTCGCGAAAGCCGGCTATCTCGGCCGGGCCTTCCGGGCCCACGTGGCCGAGCGCCTCGTCGGCTGGGTCCGGTCGGGCCGGGTGAGCGAGCCGCGGGCCCTGGCCATCGCCGGGAAGCCGGGGCTCTATGTCGTCCACAGGCCCCTCGCGTTCCTGCCCGCCGGCGTCCATCGCTTCCTGACCGACAAGGCCGTATTCAAAGAGCGGCTGTATCTCATGTTCGTCAAACCGGTCCAGCTCTACTTCAAACCGGCCGTGCGCGAGAAGTGGCTCCGCGACATGGTCGAGGAGGGCCGCCGGAACCGCATGCTGAGCGACGCCGACGCGGCCGTCATCCAGGCCCAGATCGACGAGCCCTTCATCCAGAAATACCTCAAGAGCCTGGCCGTCCACATGGCCACGCTGTTCGTCTCGGAAACGGTCTTCCTGACCGTCGCCGCGGTCTACGTCCTCGGCCATCCCGAGTTCGGCTGGGCCGAGGCCACGGCCCGGGCGGCCCTCATCGTGGCCGCCTTCAACCTGCTGCCGGTCTCGCCGGGCTCGCTCATCCGCGGCTTCTACACCCTCGGGCTGTGCGTCAAGGAACGCAACTTCAAGGATTACCGGCTGGCCCTGCCGGTCGGCTTCTTCAAGATCATCGGCTACCTGGCCTTCCCGCTCCAGATGGCCTACCGCTTCCCGGAGCTGGCCCGGTTCATGGCCGGGCACTGGGCCACCGAGGGCGTCCACGTCGTGCCCGTCTTCGGCGAGCGCGGGGCCTGGCTCGAACACGCCGTCTTCGACGCCTGCTACAATTTCCCCCTGAGCCTCGGCATCCGCATCCGGAAGCGCGACGAGCTGGCTGCGGCCAGGCGCCCGAGACGGTGGGCCGTCCCGGCCGCCGCGCTGGCCGGCGGCGCGTTCACGGCCCTCGTGGAACTGATCTTCGTCCGCACGTCGGGGCATGCCGCGGCGCTCAAGAACGTCTGGGGAGCCGTGTTCCTGGCGCCGCTCGGGGCGGGCTTCCTGGCCTCGCTCTGGTCGAGGCGGAAAAAGATGGGCCGGAGGATCGCCGCCGGGATCACGGCCGGCGCCCTCACCGGTCTCGCCTACGGCCTGGTCAACGCCTTCCTGGCGCCGTCGATGCCGGGATACGCCGTCCTCGCGACGGCCGCCGACGCCTCTCCCTGGCTGCCCATCCTCTGGAAGACTTTCGTCTTCGCGCTCTTGGGGATCCCCGGCGCCTTCCTGGCCGAGCTCCGCGATCCCGGACGCCCCGTGACAACGGCAGCCGACAGGATCACGGATCCGTCATGATCAAAAGACGCCTCCCCTCAGGGGCTCTGTTCTCCCTGGTGTTCCTGCTCTCATGGGGCCGCGGCGCGGCCCAGCCGGCGGTCCCTTCGACGGAGATCGGATCCTTCGACTCGAACGGCGTCCGGATCCGGTACGCCGCGGCGGGCGAGGGCGAGCCGGTCGTGCTGGTCCACGGCTGGCTGGCGGACGCGACCATGTGGGGAAGGGACGCGGCCGGGAACCCGAGGCTGAAACCCTCGCCGGGCTTCCGGATGATCGCCCTGGATTGCCGGGGGCACGGGCAGAGCGACAAGCCCCACGACCGCGCGCTCTATGGAACGGAAATGGCCATGGACGTGCTGCGGCTGATGGACCATTTGAAGATCCCCAAGGCGCAGCTCGTCGGGTACTCGATGGGCGCGTTCATCGTCGGCTGGATCGCCGCCACCCACCCGGACCGGGTCGTCAGCGCGGTGTACGCGGGCCAGGTCCCGCTCGTCTTCGGGGCCCCGCCGTCGGGGTCCCGGGAGACGGCCGTCTTCGCGAAGGCCGCCGAGGAGGGCCGGGGCATGGGTCCCTACATCCTGGAAGTCCTCCCTCGCGGGAACTACAAACCTACGCCGGAACAGGCCAATTACCTGGCGGAGGTCATGCTGAAGGGCAAGGACGTCCGGGCGCTGGCCGCGGCCGGCCTCAGCTTCGACGACCTGCAGGTCGCCGAGAAGGACCTCGTTGCCTGTCCCGCCCCGGTTTTGTTCATCCACGGCTCCCTCGAATCGGACCACCTGAAGGGCCGGGTGGAGGCGTTGCGCAAAGCCCTGCCGCGGGCGGACGCGGTGGTGATCGAGGGCGGCGACCACGTGACAACCCTCGGGCGCCCGGCGTTCGGGGAGGCGGTCCTGGCGTTCCTGCGGAAGAACGGGTCCTGACGCTCAGCCCTTGAGCTTCAAGCCCAGCTCGTCGAGCTGACGCGGGTTCACGGGCGACGGCGAGCCGGTCATGAGGTCGAGGGCCCCGGTCGTCTTGGGGAAGGGGATGACCTCGCGGATGGACTCCTCGCCGGCCAAGAACATGACCAGGCGGTCGAAGCCGTGGGCGATGCCGCCGTGCGGCGGCGCGCCGTAGCCGAGAAGCTCCAGGAAGTAGCCGAAATTGGCCTGGACCTCCTCGTCGCTCAGGCCGAGCGTCCGGAAGACCCGGCGCTGGATGTCGACGTCGTGGATCCGGATGGACCCGCCGCCGGCCTCGGTGCCGTTGAGGACGAGGTCGTAGGCCTTGGCCCGGACCCGGCCGGGATCCGTCTCGAGCAGGGGCAGGTCCTCCCCGTAGGGCGCCGTGAAGGGGTGGTGCATGGAGACGAAGCGCTTCTCCTCCTCGCTCCACTCGAAGAGCGGGAAGTCGACGACCCAGCAGAACTCGAGGCGGTCGCGGCGGGCCGGGTCCTCGACGGGCCAGGTCCGGCGGATCTCGCCGAGGGCCTTGAGGGCCGTCACCTTCTTGTCGGCGACGAGGAGGGCCAGGTCGGCGTCGCCGCCGCCGAGGGCCGCCCAGATGCGCTCGTAGTCGGCTTCGGCCGTCTTGAGGGAGGACTTCCAGCCGTCCTGTTCCTTGATCCAGACCAGGCCCTTGGCCCCGAGCGACTTGGCCTTGTCGACGAGCTTGTCGAGTTGGCCGCGCGAGAGGGCGCCGGCCCCCGGGACGAGCAGGCCCTTGACCTCGCCGCCGCCGGCGACGACGGCTTTGAGGGTGTCGGAGCCGGACGCGGACGCGACCGCGGTCAGGTCGCGCATCTCGAGGGGCACCCGCAGGTCGGGCTTGTCGGAGCCGTACTTCTCCATGGCCTCGGCGTAGGGGAGGCGGCGGAAGGGACGCTCGACCTTGCGGCCGACGAGGGCGAACAGGGCCTCCATGAGGCCCTCGTTCATGGTGAAGAATTCGTCGCGGTCGATGAAGCTCGTCTCGATGTCGATCTGGGTGAACTCGAGCTGGCGGTCGGCCCGCAGGGCCTCGTCGCGGAAGCAGCGGACGATCTGGAAATAGCGGTCGCAGCCGGCCACCATGAGCGTCTGCTTGAACTGCTGGGGCGACTGGGGCAGGGCGTAGAACCGGCCGTGGAGGACGCGGCTGGGCACGAGGAAGTCGCGGGCCCCCTCGGGCGTCGGGTTGGCCAGGATGGGCGTCTCGATCTCGAGGTAGCCGTTCCGGCTGAGGTAGTTGCGCGCGGCCAGGGCGGCCTCGTGGCGGAGGCGGATGTGGCGCTGCATGCGGGGCCGGCGCAGGTCCAGGTAGCGGTACTTGAGCCGCAGCTCCTCGGAGGCCTGCGGCGGGTCGGCGACGACGAACGGCGGCACCTTGGAGGCGGCGAAGACCTTGAGCTCCGCGGCCTCGACCTCGACCTCGCCGGTGGGGATGTCCTTGTTGACCGACGAGCGGCGGCGGACCCGGCCGCGGACGCCGACGACGAACTCGCCGCGGAGCTTCTTGGCTTCCTCGGCGAGCTCCGGCCGGTCGGACTGGAAGACGACCTGGGCCAGGCCCTCGCGGTCGCGCAGGTCGACGAAGACGAGGTGGCCCATGTCGCGGGTCTTGTGGACCCAGCCGCACAGGACGACCTCGAGGCCGTCGTGGGCGGCCCGGAGGCCGCCGCAGTAGTGGGTGCGCTTGAAGGGCGCGCCGGTCGCAGGGAGTGGGTTCATGGGATTCCCCGAACGGTCAGTTTTCACGCAGGAAGGCCAGGAGCTCCTCCCGCGTGCCTTCGATCTGGCGGCCGCCGGCCATGTCCTTGAGGCCGAAGCGGCCCTTGCGGACCTCGTCCTCGCCGACGACCAGGACCCAGGCCGCGCCGAGCTTGTTGGCCCGGCCGAAGTGGGCCTTCATGCCCCGGTCCTTGAACTCGACCAGGGACGGAACGCCGTTCCCGCGGAACCAGCGGGCCAGCTCCTGGCCGGTCCTCTTGGCCGTCTCGCCGAGGTAGGCGAGATAGAGGGTCCGCCGGGGCGGCGCCGGAATGTCGGCCGCGGCCAGGACGCGCTCCATGCCCATGGCGAAGCCGATGCCGCAGAGGTCGGGCCCGCCGAAGTCCCGCATCATGTCGTCGTAGCGGCCGCCGCCGAGGATAGCGTTCTGCGCGCCCTCGTGGGAGGTGACGATCTCGAAGGTCGTCTTGGTGTAATAGTCGAGGCCCCGGACGAGGCGCGGCTCGACGCGGTAGGCCAGGCCGTAGAGGTCGAGCGAGGCCAGGAAACCGGCGAAGTGGTCGCGGCACTCCGGGCAAAGGAAGTCCCGGATGAGGGGGAAGCCGGCGGCCACGGCCCGGCAGGCCTCGACCTTGCAGTCGAAGATGCGCAGGGGATTGGTCTCGGCCTTGCGCCGGCAGTCGGGACAGAGGGCGTCCATGTGTTCGCCGGCCGCCTCGCGCAGGGCCGCGCTGTAGGCCGGGCGGCAGGCCCGGCAGCCGACCGAATTGACCAGGGTCTCGGTCCCGGCCACGCCCAACCGGCGGAGCAGGCCGTCGGCCATCTCGACGATCTCGGCGTCCAGGGCCGGGTCCTTCTCGCCGAAGACTTCGACGTCGACCTGGTGGAACTGGCGGTAGCGGCCCTTCTGGGGCTTGTCGTAGCGGAACATGGGCCCCATGTAGTAGAAGCGCAGGGGCTCGGGCTGGAGGTCGAGCCGGTGCTCGATGATGGCCCGGACGACCGACGGCGTGTACTCGGGCCTCAGGGTCAGGGAGCGGCCGCCCTTGTCGACGAAGGTGTACATCTCCTTGGTGACGACGTCGGAGGTGGTCCCGGTGCCCTTCTCGAACAGCTCCGTGGCCTCGAAGACGGGGGCCCGGAGCTCGCGGTAACCGTAGCGCTCGAAGGTCCCGCGGGCCAGGGCCTCGAGGGCCTGCCACTTCTCGACCTCGCCGGGCAGGATGTCCCTGGTCCCCTTGACGGCCGCCAGCTCTTTGCGGGGGGAGGTGTCTTCGCTCACCGCTCTTCGAAGACCCCGATCCTGCGGATGCGCCGGTATCTCTCCTCGATGAGCTCGTCGGCGGGGACGCCCTCGAGCTTTTTGAGGGCCTGGTAGAGGTGCTTGTCGACGTTCTTGAAGGTCTGCTCGGGGTCGATGTGGGCCCCGCCGGGCGGCTCGGGGATGATCTTGTCGACGATGCCCAGCTCGAGCAGCTTGGCCGACCGGATGCCCAGGTTCTCGGCGGCCTCCTCGACGGCGTTCTGGTCCTTCCAGACGATGGCGGCGCAGCCCTCGGGCGAGATGACCGAGTAGAAAGAGTGCTCGAGCATCATCAGCTGGTCGCCGAAGCCGATGCCCAGGCCGCCGCCGCTGCCGCCCTCGCCGATGACGACGTTGACGATGGGCGTCTTGAGCATGGCGATGGTCTTGAGGTTGTTGGCGATGGCCTCGGCCTGGCCCCGCTCCTCGGCCCCGATGCCGGGGTAGGCGCCGGGCGTGTCGATGAAGGTGACGACGGGGAAGCCGAACTTCTCGGCCTGCTGCATGACCCGCAGGGCCTTGCGGTAACCCTCGGGATTGGCCTGGCCGAAGTTGCGGTCGATGCGGGCCCGGGTCGTCCGGCCCTTCTGATGGCCGATGACGGCCACGGTCCGGCCCTTGTAGAAGGCCAGGCCGGCCACGATGGCCGGGTCGTCGGCGAAGCGCCGGTCGCCGTGCATCTCCATGAAGTCTTGGAACAGGAAGGCGATGTAGTCCAGGGTGTAGGGGCGCTTGGGGTGGCGGGCGATCTGGACGATGTTGATGGTCGAGAGGGTGGGCACGATCTTGGCCCACTCCTTCTCGATCTCCCCCCGCAGGGCGGCGATCTTGTCCTTCTTGTCGATGTCGTCGGTCTCGTTCAGGGCGTCGATCTGTTCCTTGAGGGACAGGATGCCCTTCTCGAGGCTGTAAAACTCGACCGATTTGTCCATATGGCGCTCTTTCAGGGGGCTGTGGTACGGGCCTATTCTAGGGGCCGGGGGAGGGCAAGTCAAGCCGCCCCGTCGAGCCGACGATACTTATCTCGCAGGGTGGGTCAGGCGCTGGCGGACGACCTCGAAGAGGAAGACGGCGGCGGCGGCGCCGACGTTGAGGGAGCCCACCCGGCCGCCCAGGGGGATGGCCAGGACCTTGTCGCAGGTCTTGCGGACCAGGGGCCGCAGGCCCCTGCCCTCGGAGCCGAGGACGATGCCGACGGGGCCGGTGTAGTCGAAGGCGTACCAGGGCTCCTCTCCGGAGCCCTCGGCCCCGACGAGCCAGAGGCCCTTGGCCTTGAGCTCCTCCATGGCCCGGACCAGGTTGGTGACCCGGGCCACGGGCAGGTGTTCGAGGGCCCCGGCCGAGACCTGGTCGACCGTCTCCGTCAGGCCGGCCGAGCGGCGCTCGGGCAGGACGATGCCGTCGGCCCCGGCCCCCTCGGCGCTGCGGACGATGGCCCCCAGGTTCTGGGGGTCCTCGACCTCGTCGAGGATGACCACGAAGGGCTTGGCCGACCGGCCCAGGATGTCCTCGAGGCGTGCGTACGCCCGGGGGGAGACCTCGGCCACGACGCCCTGGTGGCCCGGGGCGATCTGGTCGAGGCGGCGCGAGGGGACGAAGACGACGGGGACGCGATGGGCCTTGGCTTCGCGGATGACCTCGCCGATGCGGGCGTGGCCCCGCTCTTCCTGGACGAAGACCTTGTTGACACGGCCCGGGGCGGACCGGAGGGCCTCGAGGAGGGGGTTGATGCGGATGATGCGGTCCATGGGTGGCTCTGTGGGTATTATACATCGGGGACACGTACCGACGGTACATGTCCCCATTTGTTCGCCGGTTGTGCCGGCGATGCGCATCGGGTAAAATGGCCCCCGCTCGAAACCCAGGGAGACCGACCATGCCGGACAGCATCAAGACGACCCGGATCGCGCTCATCGTCGCGGCGGGATTGGAGTTCGCGACGGCGGCCCTGTTCCTTTTCATCTTCCTTTCGGGGGCCGTCCTGGCCGGCTGGGAGAGCGAAGCTCGCGGCCTTCTCGGCAACGCCCTGCTCGGGCCGGCGGGGCTCCTCCTCGCGGCGGCGTTCGTCCTCTTCGGCGTCGCCGACCTCGTCATCGCCTCCGGCATAGCCAAGGGACGGCCCTGGTCCCGCTTCGCCGGCGTCGCCATGGGCATCGTCCTTCTCGCCGGGATCCCCGTCGGCACGGTCCTCGGGATCATCGCCCTCCTCGGACTCCTCGGCCGCGACGCCCGCGACTGGTTCGGCGGCCGTCCGGCGCCTCGTGCCGCGGCCCCCGTGCGCCCGTCCGGCGTCTAGACCCGGCCCTGTCTTTCTGATATCCTAGCAAATCAGTCGGAAATGATGCGAAGGAGCGCGTCCATGGCCAAGCGGAAGATCGTCGAGATCGACAGGGACACGTGCGACGGCTGCGGCCTGTGCACGACGGCCTGCGCCGAGGGGGCCCTGGCCCTCGACGGCGAGAACAAGGCCGTCCTGGTCCGCGAGATCTACTGCGACGGCCTGGGCGCCTGCCTGGATGTCTGCCCGACCGGGGCGCTGAAGGTCGTCGAGCGGGAGAGCGACGGATACGACCCACGGGCCGCCTTCGACCACGTCCTGAAGACGCGGGGCGCGGCGGCGGCGGCCAAGGTCCACGGCGCCGCGGGCGGGCACGGGCATCCGCACGCCGGGCACGGCGGCTGCCCCGGCAGCCTGGCCCGCGAGATCGCCCGGGAGCCCGGGTCCGGCCTCGCGCCGGCGGGGGAGGTCCCGTCGAGCCTGACCCAGTGGCCCATCCAGCTCCACCTCGTCTCGCCGGCGGCGCCCTATTTCAAAGGCAGCGACCTGCTCGTCGCGGCCGACTGCACGGCCTTCGCCCTGGGCGGCTTCCACGGCCGGCTGCTCGAAGGGAAGAAACTCGTCATCGCCTGCCCCAAGCTCGACGAGACGGCCGGCTACATCGAGAAGCTGGCCGAGCTCATCCGGACGAATGGGCCCGCTTCCCTGACCGTGGCCATCATGACCGTGCCCTGCTGCTCCGGGCTCGAGCGCCTGGTGCGGATAGCCGTGGAGCGCTCGGGCGTGGCTATCGAGGTGAAGAAGGTCGTCGTCGGGATCGACGGCCGCATCGTTCCGGCCCGCTGACGCCCCGCGAGCCGGCTCAGACCGACAGGGCGATAAGAAGCTGGGCCGGGAAATAGGTCCCCAGGACGAACAGCCGGGCCAGGGGCACTTTCTTGGCGAAGCGGTCGTAGGCCAGCACCGAGTCCGAGATCAGGAACAGGACCCCGCCGGCGAAGGCCAGGAGCGTCTTCGTCCCCCCGATGTCGACGTAGCGGGCCGCGGCGAAACCGGCCATCGTGGTGATGGCGGCGATGTAGACGAAGACCGGGACCTTCATCGGGCCGAGCTTGGGCGCCAGCAAAAAGAACATCAGCAGGCCGAAGAGGATGTAGGGGAGGAGCGTCGACAGTCCGGGCGGGTGCCCCGGCCGCGGCCGGAAGGCCAGGATGTAGAGGCACTGGGCGGCCAGGAAGGCGACCAGGCCCGCCGTGAACCACTTGTCGTCGAACATCAGGGCCACGTCGCCGAGGAGCGAGAAGCATAGGCCGGCCAGGACGAGCGTCTTGTAGACCGGCGGCACAGGGACGGGCGCCAGGGCGGCCACGGCGATGATGAGCGCGGTCGCGAGGGGCTTCGTCACCAGGTGGACGCGGCGGCGCTCCTTGATCTCGGACCAGGTGGCCAGGGCCCCCGAGACGAGGACCAGGGCGGCCAGGGCGACGACGGGCAGAGACAGGCTCATGGATTATCTCCCTTCCTCTTTCTCCCGGCGCAGGCGCTCGCGGGCCTCCGTGAACATCGGCTCGGCGTAGGCGCTGGACCAGGTCCTCTCCTCGAACGTCCGCTTCTCGACCATCTTCAGGAAGCCCTCGAACTCCGCGAAATACGAGCCGTAGATGTGGAAGCTGTCGACGAGGTCGGCGTAACGGCCGACGCGCACGGCCCGGCCGCTCTTCCCGGAGACCCGGGCGGCGACGACGCGCTGGAGGTCGGTCAGGGCGAAGACGTTCATGTAGGCGGCCTTGTAGGCGTCGCGCGACCGCCAGTGGGCGTTCATGTTCAGGACGGGCGTGCCGTCCTCGTCCGGCAGGAGGCGGAACCAGAGCCGCTGCAGGCAGGGCGGGTCCTCGGTCGGGCCGTCGAGTTTGGGATTCCAGGTGATGGCCTGGGCCCGCCGGGTGTGCCCGGTCCGGGCCAGGCGGTCGACGGCCTGGGCGATCTGGTCGACGGTCTGGCCTTCGATGTCGTAGGCGAACAGGCGCTTGTGGTAGGTGTAGGTCCACTTGCCCTCTTCGGGGCAGATCCAGTGATCGTGGACGCCGTCGACGACTTCCTGGCGGTAGACCTCGAGGTCCTCGAGGCCGCCGGGGAAGGCCCGGTGGATGCGCGGCTCGGCGAAGGGGTCCTCGACGGTCCAGAGCATGGTGCAGTCGCGGCTCGGCGGATCGCCCGGCTTGTCGTACTCGGTCGGGATGGCCGCCCCCATGGTCCAGCAGGCCAGGACGGCTTTTTCCCAGGCCTCGGGCAGGGTTTTACCGGACACGGCCAGCGTGGGGATGTTTCCGCTCATGGGCCCTCCTCGGCTCCGTCCTTCCCGCTTTTAACACACGCCGGCCGGACCGTCAACGCGGGACGTCGGAGACGGGTACCTGGCATTCACAAACGACGGTCTTCCCCTGGGCGTGTGAAGACCTGGCACTTGAAGGCGGAGGCCGAATGGATTATCTTTTCCGCAAGGAGGCGCCCATGACCGGATCAGCCGTCGCCTATTACGAGTCGCCCATCGGCCTCATCCGCGTCGAGGGCGGCCCGGCCGGTGTCACCCGGATCGATTTCGTCGAGGCCCGGGCCGTCCCCGCGTCCAAGGCCCCCCTGCCGCGTCCCGTCGCCGACGCGCTTCGCCAGCTCGAAGGCTACTTCCGGGGCACCCGCAAGGAATTCACCGTCGCCCTCGACCTCCGCGGGACCCCCTTCCAGAAGAGGGTCTGGGAGCGGCTGCGGAAGGTCGCCTTCGGCCGGACGACGACCTACAAGGCCCTGGCCAAGTCCGCCGGCCGCCCGGCCGCGACGCGGGCCGTCGGCGGGGCCAATCACCGCAATCCCGTCTCCATCGTCGTCCCCTGTCACCGGGTCATCGGCAGCGACGGCCGCCTGACCGGGTACGGCGGGGGTCTCTGGCGCAAGGACTGGCTCCTCCGCCACGAGGGCCACGACCAGATCAAGATTTGACAGCCCGGCGGCTTTCCAAGATATAATAAGGCCCATCCCGACAGGAAGGAGACCCCCATGGCCGTCGAGACCATTCCCCAGATCTTCCTCAACACGGTCAAGTCCTACGTCAAGAGCGACCTGCTGGCGGCCAAGATCGACGGCCGCTACGTGCCCATCTCCACGGAGGAGTTCGACCGCCGCGTCCGGCACCTGGCCCTCGGCCTGGCCGACCTCGGACTGGGGCCGGGCGACAAGCTGGTCATCTTCTCCGAGAACCGGCCCGAGTGGCCCATCACCGACTTCGCCGTCCTCTGCAACGGCGCCGTCACGGTGCCCATCTACACCTCGCTCATGCCCGAGCAGGTCAAGTACATCATAAACGACTCGGACGCCAAGATCGTCGTCTGCTCCAACCGCAACCTCTGGCTCAAGGTCGAGGCCGTCCGGGCCGACCTGCCGAACGTTCATCACTTCGTCCTCATCGACGAGGCCGGCCCCCAGGGCGTGGTCAGCCTGTCCGAGGTCATGGGCCGGGGCAAGGTCATCGCGACATCCGATCCCGGCCGGTTCGACCAGAGGGCCCTGGCCGTCAAGCCCGACGACCTGGCCTCGATCATCTACACCTCGGGGACGACCGGCGTCCCCAAGGGGGTCATGCTGACCCACGGCAACTTCGTCTCCAACTCCAAGGCCCTCGACGCCGTGACCGAATTCTCGGTCAAGGACACCATCCTGTCCTTCCTGCCCCTGTCCCACGTCCTGGAGCGGATGACGACCTTCTCCTTCCTCTACAAAGGCGCCTCGATCTACTACGCCGAGAGCATCGAGACCGTGGCCGAGAACCTGATCGAGGTCCGGCCGACCATCATGATCAGCGTGCCCCGCCTGTTCGACAAGATCTACGCCAACGTCATGGACAACGTCCTGACCCAGTCGCCGCTCAAGCGGAAGATCTTCTTCTGGGCCCTCGGCGTCGGCAAGAAGTACGGGGCCCGCAAGATCCGCCACCTGCCCATCCCCTGGAGCCTGGCCCTGCGGCGGAAGATCGCGGCCAAGCTCGTCTACGGCAAGATCCTCGAGAAGACGGGCGGCCGGGTCCACTTCTTCGTCTCCGGCGGGGCGCCCCTCTCGGCCGACGTGGCCGAGTTCTTCTACGCCATCGGCATCGTCATCCTCGAGGGCTACGGCCTGACCGAGACCTCGCCGGTGCTGGCCTGCAACACCTTCGACAAGATGAAGTTCGGCAGCGTCGGGCCGCTCGTCCCCGGCGTCCAGGTCAAGATCGCCCCGGACGGCGAGATCTGGGCCAAGGGTCCCAACGTCATGAAGGGCTACTACAAGAAGGAGCAGGAGACGCGGGAGGTCTTCGAGGACGGCTGGTTCAAGACGGGCGACATCGGCCACTTCGACGAGGACGGCTTCCTGGTCATCACCGACCGCAAGAAGGACATCCTGGTCACGGCCGGCGGCAAGAACGTGGCCCCCCAGCCCATCGAGAACCTGCTCAAGACCAATCCCTACATCCAGACCGCCGTCGTCGTCGGCGGCGGGAGGAAGTTCATCTCGGCCCTGATCGTCCCCAACTTCGACAGGCTCGAGGCCTACGCCCGGGCCAAGGGCATCGTCTTCGCCGACCGCAAGGAGCTCGTGGCCAAGGAGGAGATCGCCGACTTCGTCCTGGCCGAGATCAACCGGACGACGCCCAACCTGGCCTCCTACGAGCGGATCAAGAAGGTCGTCCTGCTCGACCAGGACTTCGACCCCGAGACCCAGATGACGCCCTCGCTCAAGGTCAAGCGGCACATCGTCGAGAAGGTCTTCAAACCGCTCATCGACCTCCTCTATAAAGACTGAACATCTTCCGCGCCGTGCGATAAAACGGCTCCGCGGGGCGTCTCTTAGGAAGGACGCCATGAGCGAGAGCGAGAGCGGCAAGGCGGCGGGGCGGGACGAGGCCCCGGGGGCCGGGCACCGGGACCGCCTGCGCCAGAAGTTCCTCAACGGGGGCCTGGCCGCCTTCCTGGACTACGAGATCGTCGAGCTCCTCCTGACCCTGGGGACGCCGCGGCGGGACTGCAAGCGGCCGGCCCGGGAGGCCCTGCGGGAGTTCAAGACCTTCGGGGGCGTCCTGGAGGCCCGCCCGGAGGACCTCCAGCGCATCCCCGGCATCGGGGCCCGCAACGTCTTCGGCCTCAAGCTCGTCCACGAGGTCTCCCGGCGCTTCCTCAAGGACCGCATGATGAGCCGGCCCGTCTGCCACTCGTCCCAGGAGGTCTACGACTACCTCTGCCACGCCCTGCGCGACCTACGGACGGAGCGGTTCAAGGTCATCTTCCTCGACCCCAAGAACCAGGTCATCGAGGAGAAGACCCTGTTCGAGGGCACGGTCGACTCGAGCGCCGTCTACCCCCGCGAGGTCATCCGGGACGCCCTGCGCTACGAGGCCTCGGCCCTCATCTTCGCCCACAACCATCCCTCGGGCGACCCGGAACCGTCCCTGTGCGACCGCGAGGTCACCCGGGACCTCGTTTTCGCCGCACGGGTCGTCCAGATCAAGGTCCTCGACCACATCGTCGTCGGCGCCAACCGCTACTTCAGCTTCGCCGACCAGGGCCTCATCGACGACTACGACCTGATGTTCAACGGATTCCCGCGCTAGCCATTAATGAAAACGCCGTTCGGATTGTTGATCGACCGGGTTGAAAGCCCGGCCGAATCCGGGTACACTCTGAGGATAAGGGAGGGGCCGATGGGCAGAACAAGCGCCGACAAGGAGCGAACCGACATGGTCAAGAAAGACACCGCCCGCGAAGCGGAGGCGGCCAGGGCCGCCGAGAGCGAAGAGAAGGCGTCCTCCCGGCACAAGGCCATCGACGCCGCCCTTTCCCAGATCGAGAAACAGTTCGGCAAGGGCACCATCATGAAGCTCGGCCAGAAGGGGGCCGCGGTGGCCGTCGAGGCCATCCCGACCGGCTCCATCTCCTTCGACCTGGCCCTGGGCATCGGCGGCTTCCCTCGCGGCCGCGTCGTCGAGATCTACGGCCCCGAGGCCACCGGCAAGACGACCCTGGCCCTGCACGTCATCGCCGAGGCCCAGAAACGGGGCGGCCAGGCCGCCTTCATCGACGCCGAGCACGCCCTGTCCCCGGCCTACGCCGCCCAGATCGGCATCGACATCGACAACCTGCTCATCTCCCAGCCGGACTTCGGCGAGCAGGCCCTGGAGATCGCCGAGGTCCTGGTCCGCAGCGGCGCCGTCGACGTCATCGTCGTCGACTCCGTGGCCGCCCTGGTCCCCAAGGCCGAGCTCGAGGGCGAGATGGGCGACGCCCACATGGGCCTCCAGGCCCGCCTGATGTCCCAGGCCCTGCGCAAGCTGACGGCCATCGTGGCCCGGTCCAAGACCTGCTTCATCTTCATCAACCAGATCCGGGAGAAGATCGGCGTCTTCATCGGCAACCCCGAGACGACGACCGGCGGCCGGGCCCTCAAGTTCTACGCCTCCCTGAGGGTCGACGTCCGCCGGCTGTCCGTCATCAAGGACGGCGAGAGCGTCGTCGGCAACCGGGCCAAGGTCAAGATCGTCAAGAACAAGATGGCCCCGCCCTTCCGCGAGGCCCAGTTCGACATCATCTTCGGGCAGGGCATCTCCAAGGAGGGCGACCTCGTCGACGTCGGCTTCGAGACCGGCCTGCTGGAGAAATCCGGGACCTGGTACTCCTACAAGGGCGAGCGCGTCGGCCAGGGCCGCGAGAACGTCAAGAAGCTCCTCAAGGAGAACACCCAGCTGGCGGCCGAGCTCGAGGCCGAGATCCGGGCCAAGATCGGCCTGGGGGCCGAGGGCGAGGCCGGGAAATAGGTTGCATAAATCCTACGCTTTTGATAGGATTTAGGCGGGAGGGGCGACGACCGTGCTCCGGCGCCGGGATTTCGTCAGGCTCGCGGCTTGGGCGGGGCCCGTCTGGGCCGCGCGCCGGGCGCTGCGGGCCGGGGAGCGGCGGGCCCACGCGATCAAGGAGGGACGGGACATGAATTATACGGCGAAGGATTACTCCAAGCTCCTGGGGATGCCCGGGTTCAGCGAGACCCTGCTCAAGAACCACTTCACGCTCTACCAGGGCTACGTGGCCAACAGCAACAAGGTCCTCGACATCCTCGGCCTGATGGCCAAGGACGGCAAGGCGGGGACGGCCGAGTTCGCCGAACTCAAGCGCCGCCTGGGCTGGGAGTTCGACGGCATGCGCCTGCACGAGCTGTACTTCGAGAACCTCGGCGGCAAGGGCGGGCTCGACCCGGCTTCGCTGCTGGCCCGCCGGCTGGCCGAGCAGTACGGCGACGTCGAGGCGTGGGAGAAGGAGTTCCGGGCCACCGGGGCCATGCGCGGCATCGGCTGGGTCGTCCTCTACGAGGACCCGACCAACGGCCGGCTGATCAACTTCTGGATCAACGAGCACGACGTCAGCCATCCGGCCGGCTGCCTGCCCCTGCTGGTCATGGACGTCTTCGAGCACGCCTTCATGATCGACTACGGCCTGAAGCGGGCCGACTACATCGAGGCCTTCTTCAAGAACGTCGACTGGGCGGCCGTCGGCGCGCGGCTCAAGTAAGGGCCCGGCCGGTCCTCCCCGGCGGCGTTCCGCCATGCCTTCCGAGCCCCTCCCGGCCGAGCGGGTCCGTTCGCTCAACGGCCGCCGGACGACGGGGCGGCCGTTCGTCGTCTACTGGATGCAGGCGGCCCAGCGGGCCGCGGCCAACCACGCCCTCGAGTACGCCGCCCGGACGGCCAACGAGATGGGCCGTCCGCTCATCGTCCTGTTCGTCCTGGCCGACGCCTATCCCGAAGCCAACGCCCGGCACTACGCCTTCATGCTCGAGGGCCTGCGCGAGACGCGGGAGGACCTGCGCCGGCGCGGCATCCCCCTGGTCGTCCGGCGCGGCGGCCCGGGCCGCGAGGCGGCCGTCTTCGGGCGCGACGCCGCCCTGATGGTCGTCGACGACGGCTACGTCCGGGTCGAACGGGCCTGGCGGCGGGATGCCGCGGCCGCCCTGGAGTGCCCCCTGGTCGAAGTGGCCACGAACGTCGTCGTGCCCGTCGGGACGGCCTCGCCCAAGGAAGAATACGCCGCGGCCACGCTGCGGCCGAAGATCACCCGCCTCCTCGACCGCTTCCTGACGCCCGTGCGCGAGACCTCCTTGCGCGTCCGCCCGGTCGAGCCCGCCGTCGAAGGCCTCGATCTCGACGGCCAGGCCGCCGTCCTGGCCGGGATGGCCGTCGACCGCTCGGTCGGCCCTTCGCCCTCCCTGCGGGGCGGCCCATCCGAGGCCGCCCGCCGCCTGCGCGAGTTCGTGGCCCGCAAGCAGGCCGCTTACGCCGTGGACCGCAACGATCCGGCCCTCGACGGCTCGAGCGGCCTCAGTCCCTATCTCCATTTCGGCCAGATCTCGCCGCTCACGGTGGCCCTGGCCGTCATGAAGGGGCCGGCCTACGGCCGGGCCCCCTTCCTCGAGGAACTCGTCGTCCGCCGCGAGCTGTCGTTCAATTTCGTCCGCTACAATCCGGCCTTCGACCGCTTCGACGGCCTGCCGGCCTGGAGCCGGGAGACGCTGCTGGAGCGGGCCAGGGACCCTCGCCCCTATCTTTACACCCGGGCCCAGCTCGAGGCCGCCGCCACCCACGACCCCTACTGGAACGCGGCCCAGCGGGAGCTCGTCCTGACCGGCCGGATGCACAACACCATGCGCATGTACTGGGGCAAGAAGATCCTGGAGTGGTCGGCCTCCCCCCGGGCAGCCTTCCGGACGGCCCTGGCCCTGAACAACATCTACGCCCTCGACGGCCGCGATCCCAACTCGTTCGCCGGCGTGGCCTGGGTCTTCGGCAAGCACGACCGCCCCTGGGCCCGGCGGCCCGTGTTCGGCACGGTCCGCTACATGAACGCGGCCGGCCTGCGGCGCAAGTTCGACATCGACGCCTACGTCCGGCGCGTCGACGCCCTCGGCCGGGTCTGACCGCGTCCGGGATCCCCCGCCAAGGCCCGAGAGAGGGACTTCCCGGAGCCCGGAGAAGAGCCTGGAAAAAGAGAGCGGACAGCGATATCCTGGGGTGAACACGCGAACGAGGAGGCCGGCATGGCGAGCGATCTGACCAAGCGTTCGGACAAGGCCGGGCTCGAGCCCGGCACCCTGGTCCACGTCGGAGAGAAGAAGGCCGGGCCGTCGCGGATCACGGTCATCGATTACGACGCCGCCTCTTTCCTGGAGAAGGAGGTGGCCACGGTCGAGGAGTGCTTCCCGTTCAAGGACACGGCGACCGTGACCTGGATCAACGTCGACGGCGTCCAGGACGCCTCCGTCGTCGAGAAGCTCGGGGCCCGGTTCGACATCCATCCCCTGGTCCTCGAGGACATCCTGACGACCAGCCAGCGGCCCAAGATCGAGGACCTGGGAGGCGCCGTCTTCGTCGTCCTGCGGATGATCGAGTGCGCGAGCGACGGGACCGGCATGACGGCCGACCAGCTCAGCCTCATCCTCGGCCCCAACTACGTCCTGTCCTTCCAGGAGACCCCCGGCGACTGTCTGGGGCCCGTCCGCGAGAGGATCCGCGGCGGCAAGGGCCGCATCCGCAAGCTCGGCCCCGACTACCTGGCCTATTCCATCATCGACGCCGTCGTCGACAACTATTTCTTCGTCCTGGAGAGGATCGGCGAGCGCATCGACGACCTCGAGGACGGCCTCGTCGGCGGCCCCGGCCGCGAGACCCTGCGCGAGATCCACGCCCTCAAGCGCGAGATGATCGGCCTGCGCAAGTCGGTCTGGCCGCTGCGGGAGGTCGTCAGCGGCCTGGAGCGCCTGGAGACCCCGCTCATCAAGCGCTCGACCGACGTCTTTCTTCGCGATCTCTACGACCATGCCGTCCAGGTCATCGACACCGTCGAGTCCTTCCGCGAGATGCTGACCAGCATGCTCGAGACCTACCTGTCGAGCGTCTCCAACCGGATGAACGAGGTCATGAAGGTCCTGACCATCATCTCGACCATCTTCATTCCCATCACTTTTCTCGTCGGCGTCTACGGCATGAACTTCGAGCACATGCCCGAGATCGGCTGGCGCTGGGCCTACCCGGCCCTGTGGGCGGTCATCCTGGCCTGCGTCGGCGGGATGATCCTCTTCTTCCGCCGCCGCAAGTGGATGTGAGGCCGTGAGCCGGGGCGGGCCCCGTCAGCGGATGCCGGCGAGATCCGCTTTCCAGGCCTCGTAGGCGGCCGAGGCGACGGACTCCTGGAAGGCGGCTACTTGGGCGACCGTCGGACGGGCCTTCTCCCACTTCGCGAGCTCGGCGGCCGTCCGCTCCAGGACGGCGTCCTCGATCCTCTGGCGCTTGGCCGGCCAGCCCTCGCCGCCGTAGGTCCGCAGCCGGGTGAGGCTGAGGTACTGGGGCATGCGGCCGCGCCGGTCGGGGTAGAGGTAGGCCACGGCCGCGCGGGCCAAGTCGCAGAGCGGGGCCGTCGGCGCGCCGGCCGTCGGTCCCGGCACGGCGCCGGCGAAAGGCCAGACGGGGACGGCTACGCCGGCCACGGGTTGGCCCAGGACGACCCACATGGTGGCCAGATCGGCCCGCTCGGGCGACGGGGCGCCCTCGAAGACCATGGCCGAGGCGCTCGAGTTGCGGTTGATGGTGTCGTTGGTGTTGATGTAGAGGGGCTCGGCCGGGTCCTCGGGCAGCGGCCGGCTCAGGGGATAGGAGTGGAGTTTCTCGTGGACGAGGTCGCGAGAGGCCTCCTGGAGGATGAACCGGGCGTCGAGCCGCCCCGCGCCGCGGGCCGCCTCGACGAGGTGGGAGATGCGCTCGAAGCGGATGAAGCCGCCGCCCTTGAGAGGGTCGGGGGAGGTGAAGGCGAAGTTCGTCCGGACCAGGGTGCCGAACGGGGCCACGCGGGGGTCGGCCGCGTCGAACTTCTGCCAGCCGTGGCGCGAGGTCTCGAAGAAGCAGGCCTGGCCCTCGGCGTCGATGACCCCGAAATTCGCGGCCAGGTCGAGCGTGCCCTTGGTCCGGGCCAGCAGGGCCTCGAAGTCGCGGACGGTGGCGCACTCGCCGAGGGCCCGGCGCATGAAGGCGCCGTTGGCGGCGCCGTCGCCCTTGAGGGCCGGGTCGATGAGGTCGTCCGACTGCGAGTTCATGATGGCGAAGCCGGCCGTGTTCAGGCCGCCCCAGACTTCGTCGCCCGCGGCGTCGGCGGCGTCGACGACGGCCGTGAAGGCGTACTTGGGTCCCCTGAGGGCCATGAGCTTGTTGTCGAGGGCCGAGGTGTCGCGGTTCTTCCACATCAGGGGCCGCCCGTTCCGGGCGGCCTTGCCCGAGATGACGGCCAGGGTGCAGGGGGCCGCGGCGCCGGCCAGCAGGACGATCCCGAAGGCCAGGGCCAGGGCGCGGTGTGCGGCGGGGCGGCGGATGTCGGTCATGGGCTCCTCCTCGAGCGGGCTGCGGGGCCGAGGATATCACAGGGCTCGGGCGCGGGGGAAGCGGGGAGGCGCGGCGGAGAACGCCCCGGGTCAGGGCTCGGGATAGCCGGCCGCGAAGGGACCGGCCTCTTCGTCGGGGATGCGGTAACGGCGGATCTTGTGGTAGAGCGTGGAGCGGGAGATGGCCAGGATCCGCGAGACCTCGGCCCGGTTCTGGCCGGTGACCTCGAGCAGGAAACCGATGTAGTCCTTCTCCAGGGCTTTGAGGGTCGGGAAGCCGGCGGGCCGGGAGAACACGCGGGCCTCGTCGAGTCCCAGGTATCGCTGGAGGTAGACGTTCATGGCCGTCCCCGGTCAGCGGGCGCGGGCCCCCTGGATGAGCCGGTAGTTGTTGGCCACGACGTACGACAGCAGGGCGTTGCTGGCCGTGGTCATGATCCAGGCCACGGTCCGGTTCTTCTTGAACAGGACCTTCATGCTCCAGTAGGACAGGGCCGTCGTGCCCAGCTTGACGGCGGCGAAGGCGGCCGGGCTCTTGACGAAGGGCTTCATGAGCGGGTTGGTCTCCGTCAGGCCGGGGTACTTGAGGGCTTCCCTGGTCGAAACGTAGTCGGCGACGTTGAGCCCGACCAGGAGGACCAGATTGGCGTCGAACAGGGCCTTGCCGGCCCGGGGGGCGGGCCTGTAGACGGGCAGGCGCAGGGGCGCGCTCACCGCGACCGGCGCGGGGGGGGCCGTTTCGAGGGCGTACTCGACATAGGCCGGCACGGGCAGAGGGTCCGGCAGGACGGTCGTCGAGGGTTGGAGGCCGGTCGGGATGATGACCTCCCACACGGCCTCGGAGGCTCCGAGGGAGACGGTCACCGCGAGGACCGTCAGGGCGGCGAGAGCGAGTTTCGTCTTCATGGGCATCGTTCCTTGTCCTTGATTCACGCCAGACTAATGGCAAGAACGATGCCAAAGCGGCAAATTTATTCTATGTTATACATATTGAAGTAATAAACGATAAACATAAAGATCCTTCCGTTTTTATTAAATGTTTAATATATGTACATAATGAGTCACATGAATGTTATTATATTATTGATAATGAATAAACAACAATACTATTTTAATAATATTATAATATATGGACACTAATAGGCCACAACAAAAGCCGATTGTGACCTGAATTTAGGCTTTGCGTGAGCGCTTCTTGTCCGCGGACCGGGCTTTGAGGATCCCGCCGTTCGTCCGGCCGAGCGCGTCCTTGAGGTATTTCGCGGTGATCGATCCGGCGGTCTGAGCCACTTTCTCGGGCGTCCCCTGGGCGACGATCCGGCCCCCGGCCTCGCCGCCCTCGGGCCCCAGGTCGATGACGTGGTCGGCGCTCTTGACGACGTCCAGGTTGTGCTCGATGACGACGACGGTGTGGCCCTCGGCGACGAGGCGCTGGAAGGACCGCAGCAGGACGGCCACGTCGTACGGGTGGAGCCCGATGGTCGGCTCGTCGAAGAGGTAGAGGAGCTTGCGTCCCTTCTCGTGGACGAGGTGGTAGGCCAGCTTGATGCGCTGCAGCTCGCCCCCCGAGAGGGTCGTCGTCGGCTGGCCGAGCTTGAGGTAGCCGAGGCCGACCTCGACCAGGGGATAGAGCTTCTTGGTGATCTCGGGCCGCCCGGCGAAGAACAGGCAGGCCTCGGTCACGCTCAGGCCGAGGACCTCGTCGATGGTCCGGCCGTTCCAGCGGACCTCGAGGATCTCCTTCTTGAAGCGCCGGCCCTTGCAGGCGTCGCAGACCAGGCTGACGTCCGACAGGAACTGCATCTCGACGACCTGGACGCCGGCGCCCTTGCACTCCTCGCACCGGCCGCCGGCCGTGTTGAAGGAGAAGTAGCCGGGCCGGAAGCCCATCAGCTTGGCCTCGCGGGTGGCGCTGAACAGGTCGCGGATGCCGTCCATGGCCTTGGTGTAGGTCGCCGGGATGGAGCGGGGCGAGGCGCTGAGAGGGGACTGGTCGACCATGATGACCTTGGCGATCTTGTCCCGGCCGCGGATCTCGCCGTAGCCGTCGTCCGAGTTGCCCTCGAGGCCGCGGTAGAGGACATCGTGGACGAGCGTGCTCTTGCCCGAGCCCGAGACGCCCGTGACGCAGGTGAAGACGCCGAGCGGGATGCGGACGTCGATGTGCTTGAGGTTGTGCTTGTGGGCGTCGCGGACCTCGAGGAAGGCCTTCGAGGTCCGGCGCGCGGGCGGCGGCGCGATCTCCTTCTCGCCCCGGATGTACTGGGCGGTCAGGGAGTCGGGGGCGCGAAGGAAATCCTCCCAGGGGCCCTGGAAGACGACCTCGCCCCCGGCCTCGCCGGCCCGCGGGCCCATGTCGACGACGTGCTCGGCGGCCCGGACGATGTCGGGGTCGTGCTCGACGACGACGACCGTGTTGCCGATGTCGCGCAGGGAGCGGAGGATGCGCACGAGGCGGTGGTTGTCGCGCGGGTGCAGGCCGATGGACGGCTCGTCGAGCACGAACAGGGTCCCGACGAGCGAGGCGCTCAGCGCGGCAGCCAGGGCGATGCGCTGGGCCTCGCCGCCGCTCAGGGTGAAGGTCATCCGGTCGAGGGCGATGTAATCGAGGCCGACCTCGAGCAGGAAGCGCAGGCGGCCGCGGATCTCGAGGACGAGCTTCTCGGCCACCTGGCGCTCGAAGGGCTCGAGCTCGAGGGCGTCGAAGAAGGCCGCCGCTTCGCCGACGGTCATGCGGACGACGTCGCCGATGTGGAGGCCCTTGACCCGGACGCTCAGGGCCTTGGGATTGAGGCGGGTCTTGCCGCAGGCAGGGCAATCGATGTACTTGCGGTAGCGGCTCAGCAGGACCCGGACCTGGACCTTGTACTTCTTGGACTGCAGCCAGTCGAAGAAGCCCTTGACGCCGTAGTAGCCGTCGGCGCCGTCGAGGACGAAGCGCTGGTGCTCGGGCCTGAGGTCCCGGAAGGGGACGTTGGTCGGGATCTTGCGCCGGCGGGCCTCGGCCAGGAGCTCCTTCTGCATGTTCTTGGACAGGGGCTTGGTCCAGGGCTCGACGGCGCCCTGCTCCAGGCTCTTGGACCGGTCGGGGACGACCTTGTCCTCGTCGACGACGGCCAGGTCGCCGAAACCGTGGCACTCGGGGCAGGCGCCGTGGGGCGTGTTGAAGGAGAACAGGTTGGGGTAGGGGTCGTCGGCCGGCAGGCGGCAGGCCTTGCACTCGAGCTTCTCGGAGAAGCGGTACTCGCGGCCGGCCTCGGTCCGCACCAGGACCCGGCCCTCGCCCCGCTTGAGGCCCATCTCCAGGGAGTCGGCCAGGCGCTCGCGCTCGTCGGCGCCGAGGGCGATGCGGTCGACGAGGACGTCGACGGGGCCGGCGGCGCGGGGGACGCGGTCGATCTCGACGACGGCGCCGTCGATGACGGCCCGGGTGAAGCCGTCCTTCTTGAGCCCGGCCAGGCCGCGTTCGCGGGGCCAGGCGAAGGTGACCAGGACCCGCGTCCCGGCGGGCTCGGCGGCCAGCTCGGCGATCATGCCGTCGACGGTGTCGCGGCGGACGGGCCGGCCGCACTGGAGGCAGTGGACGGTGCCGATGCGGGCGAACAGGACCCGCAGGTAGTCGAAGATCTCGGTCACGGTGGCCACGGTCGAGCGGGGGTTCTTGGCCGCGCCCTTCTGTTGGATGGCCACGGCCGGCGGGATGCCCTCGATGGCCTCGGCGTCGGGCTTGTCCATGCGCTCGAGGAACTGGCGGGCGTAGGAGGACAGGGACTCGAGGTAGCGGCGCTGGCCCTCGGCGTACAGGGTGTCGAAGGCCAGGGACGACTTGCCCGAGCCGCTGACGCCGGTGACGACGACGAGCTTGTAGAGAGGGACGTCGATGTCCACGTTCTTCAGGTTGTGGACCCGCACGCCGCGCAGGATGATGTTCTCTGTCGTCTCCATGGGCCGGCCTTAAACGCCCATTATAACACGGTTCGGACGGGGACACGTACCGCTTCGGTACGTGTCCCCTTTGCTATATAATGGCCCGCTCGAGGAGATCCCATGTCGTTCGTCGTCGTCCTGGGAATGGCCCTGGCGCTGGCCATGGACTGCTTCGCCGTCACCCTGGGCCTGGCCTGCGGGGCCAAGGGCCTGAACGCCAGGCAGGCGCTGCGCATGGGCGCCGCGTTCGGCGGCTTCCAGGCGGCCATGCCCGTCCTCGGCTGGTTCGCCGGGGACCGCCTGCTGGGCCTCATCGCGAACTTCGACCACTGGGTCGCCTTCGGCCTGTTGGCCGCGATCGGCGGCCGCATGATCTACGAGTCGTTCGAGCTCAGCGACGAGGAGAGGGCCTGCCGCCCCGACCAGACCCAGGGCTCCCGGCTCCTGGTCCTGGCCCTGGCCACGAGCGTCGACGCCCTGGCCGTGGGGCTGAGCCTGGGCGTCGTCGGCAGCGGCATCCTCTTCCCGGCCGCCGTCATCGGCGCGACGAGCTTCGCCGTGACCGTCGCCGGGGCCAAGTTGGGACCGGTCGTCGGCCGCGTCGTCGGCAAGCGGGCCGAGCTCGCCGGCGGGCTCATCCTCATCGGCATCGGCCTCAAGGTGCTCGTCGAGCACCTCTCCTAAGACGGCACCATAAGACGGTGCCTGGCATTCACAAACGCTGTTCTTCCCCTTGGAATGTAAAGACCTGGCCCCGGTCCGCTCAGAACGGAAAGACGACGAAGACGGCCAGGTCCCAGAGGGTGTGGCTGACCACGTTGAGCAGCGGCGAGCGGAAGCGGAGATAGAGGGCGCCCCAGAAGACGCCGCAGACCGCCGCGGCCAGGACCAGCATGAGGTTGCCCGAAGCCATGTGGACGGCGGTGTAGAGCAGGGCCGTCAGGACGAAACCGGCGACGGGGCGCGTCGTGGCCCCCGTCCGCTCCTGGAAGAAGCCGCGCCAGAACAGTTCCTCGCCCGGCCCGATGATCAGCCCGATGAGTAGGACGACGCGGGGCAGGGCGACGCCGGCCTTGAGGCCGTAGACGGCGGCGATGCCGCCCGCGGCGAAGGGGAACAGGCGCAGGGCGACGAGACGGCCGACGGCGAAGACGCCGTAGAGCGCGGCGGCCGAGGCGATCCCGAGGGCGATCTTGCGGACGGCGCCCGTCCGCAGGTCGGCCACGAGGCGCCGGGCGTAACCCCTGTCGACGGCGAAGGCCGGGACGAGCGCGACGACGATGCTCGCGGCCAGCCCGGCCCAAAAATCGAACGGCCCGAGCCGCCCGAAGCGGAACAGGGCGATGAACAGGGCCGCCGCGATGGCGCCCGCGGCGCCGACGAGGAGCGGCTCCCGTTTCGAACGCGCGACGGTCATCCGAGCCTCAGGAGCCCTTCGAGGACGACGGCGGCCGCGCTGAGCAGGCCGAAGACCAGGTTGTGGCGGGCCGTGGCGCCGTCCAGGATGACGAAGTCGAGCGGCCGGCGCGGCGCGGCGCGCCGCGCCGCCCGTCCCCACAGCCGCAGGGCGTTCGGCAGGGACAGCAGGACGAGCAGGAACGTCCAGGGCATCGGCCGGAGCGGCCCGCCGGCGACGCGCGGCAGGCCGATGAACAGGAGGTCGAGGGCGATCGGGCCGAAGACGAGCAGCCCGTAATAGGCGAGCGAACCGCGGTCGCCGATGAGGCCCGCGACGGTCCGGACCCGGCGCTCGCCGTCCGAGCCGATGTCGCGCCAGTTGTTGGCGTGGAGGATGGCGATGACGAGCATGGCCATGGGCACGGTCCAGACGACGGGCAGCCAGGAAAAGCGGCCGGTCTGGACGATCCAGGCCCCGGCCGCGCCGAGGAGCCCGAAATCGAGGAAGACCGCCAGGTCGCCGAGGGCCCGGGCCTTGAGGAGCGTATAGAAGATCCCGACCGCCAGGCCTATGGCGCCGACGGCGAAGAGGGCCCGGCCGGTGACGGCGGCGATGGCCAGGCCCGAAACGGCCCCGGCCGCGAACAGGACGGCGGCCGCACGGGCCGCCTCCCGGTCCGTGAGCCAGCCGCGGACGACGGCCCCGCTGACCGGGGTCACGTCGCGGTCGAGGCCGCGCCGGAAGTCGAAGACGTCGCTGAGCATATTGGCCGCCGAGTGCAGGACGACCATGGTCACCAGGGCCCAGAGGAAGAGGAGAGGGGAGAAGCGGGCCCCGCCCGCGACGACGGCCAAGGCGGTGCCGAAGACGATCGGCATGGTCGAGGCCGGCCACGACCAGGGACGGGCCGCGACGAGCCATTTCCGGAGGGTCGATGGCGGGGCGGCGATCGGTTCGCTCATGGCCGTTTTATAGCATAAAAATGGGGGACATGATACCTGTTTCCTATTTATCCGCTCCCAGACCCGTCTCCCCGTCCGCCCCGTCTCGACAAGTGGGAACGGGTATCATGTCCCCCATTATCGGCGGCTTGACTTGGGCCGCCCCGGCTCCTATGCTTAGGCCTCGTCATAGGAGAGAGAGATGCTGTCATTGAAGGACAAGATCGTTTTCGTCACCGGCGCCAGCTCCGGCATCGGACAAGCCACGGCCGAGGCCTTCGCCGGGCTCGGTGCCCGCGTCCTGATGTGCGCGCGCCGGACCGACCGCCTGGAATCCCTGGCCCGCAGGCTCGAGACCGAACGCCGGGTCCCCGTCCTTTACTTCGGATTGGATGTCCGCGACCGGGCCGCCGTCGACACGGCCATGGCCGCCCTTCCGCCCGATTGGCGGGCCGTCGACGTCCTGGTCAACAACGCCGGCCTGAGCCGCGGCCTCGACAAGCTGCCGGGCGGGCTCGTCGGCGACTGGGAGGAGATGATCGACACCAACGTCAAAGGCCTGCTCTACGTCACCCGGGCCGTCCTGCCCGGCATGATCGAGCGCGGCCGCGGCCACGTCATCAACGTCGGCTCCGTCGCCGGCCTCGAGGTCTATCCGGCCGGCAACGCCTACTGCGCCACCAAGTTCGCCGTCCGGGCCCTGACCAAGGGGCTGCGCCTCGACCTCAGCGGCACGCCCGTCCGGGTCAGCGAGGTCGCGCCCGGCATGGTCGAGACCGAGTTCAGCCTGGTCCGCTTCCACGGCGACGCCGAACGGGCCGCCAAGGTCTACCAGGGCCTGACGCCCCTCGCCGCGGACGACATCGCCGACGCCATCGTCTGGTGCGCCACCCGGCCCCTCCACGTCAACGTCAGCGATGTCGTCATCTGGCCCACGGCCCAGGCTTCGACGTCCGTCGTCCACCGGAAATGAGGCTTCGATCGCCGGCGCGACCGGATATGCTATGATGCCCGCGGAGGAGACGCGCCGCCATGGACGCCGATCGAGATAGCCTGCTCGCCGCGTTCATGGCCGTCCGCGACGCCCTGCTCGCCGGCGACACGGAGGCCCTCCGCGCGCTCTACGCCGAGGATTTCCGCTCCCATTCGCTCCGTGGCGAGGTCGAAGGTCGCGAAGCCGTGCTCGAGGCTTTCGGGCCGGACGGCGTACGCCTCGACATATTCGAGGTCGAGGACCTCGCCGTCGAGGTTTTCGGCGACGTCGGCATCCTGACCGGCCTGGGCTCCATCGGCGGCCGCTTCGACCGGACGGAGTTCCGCCACCGGGTCCGCTTCGTCGACATCTTCCTCCGCCGGGACGGGCGCTGGCGCTACCTATTCTCCCAGTCCACGGAGATCGTCCCCGATCGACCCGCCCGCGGCGAGGGCTGACCGCTCCTTGCTTTTCCGGCCCCGGCCCCTATAATATCCCCGGCCTTCGCCGACGGAGAGAACTCATGTACGGACGTTTCAAAGAGCACCTGGCCGCCCAACTCGACGACATCCGGGCCCGCGGCCTCTATAAGAAGGAGCGCGTCCTCGAGACGCCCCAGGGCGTCGAGATCCGGACGGAGTCCGGGGCCAAAGTCCTCAACTTCTGCGCCAACAACTACCTCGGCTTCTGCAACGACCCCCGGGTCATGGCCGCCGCCAATTACGCCTTCTTCCGCTGGGGCTTCGGCCTGGCCTCGGTCCGCTTCATCTGCGGCACCCAGCGCGTCCACCGGGACCTCGAGCGCCGCCTGGCCGAGTTCCTGGGCACGGACGACGTCCTCCTCTATTCCTCGGCCTTCGACGCCAACGGCGGCGTCTTCGAGCCCCTGCTCGACGAGAAGTGCGCCATCATCTCCGACGAGCTCAACCACGCCTCCATCATCGACGGCGTCCGCCTGGCCAAGGCCAAGCGCTACGTCTACCGCAACAACGACATGGACGACCTCGAGGACCAGCTCGTCCAGGCCCGGGAGGCCAAGTTCAAGCTCATCGTCACCGACGGCGTCTTCTCCATGGACGGCATCATCGCCCAGGTCGACAGGATCTGCGACCTGGCCGACCGCTACGAGGCCCTGGTCCTCGTCGACGACTCCCACGCCACGGGCTTCATCGGCCCGACCGGCCGCGGCACGCACGAGCACTGCGGCTGCATGGACCGGGTCGACCTCGTCGTCACGACCTTCGGCAAGGCCCTCGGCGGGGCCTCCGGGGGCTGCGTCGCCGGCCGCCGCGAGATCGTCGAGTTCCTGCGCCAGCGCTCGCGCCCCTACCTGTTCTCCAATTCCCTCTCCCCGGCCATCACCGGCGCCACCGTCGAGGTCCTCAAGATCCTCGGCGAGTCGGGCGAGCTGCGCGAGAAGCTCATGGCCAACACCCGTCTCTTCCGCGAAGGCATGGAACGGGCCGGCTTCCGCATCGTCCCCGGCATCCACCCCATCGTCCCGGTCCTGTTCGGGCACCTGCCCGACGACGCCCGGCTGAGCCAGGACTTCTCGGCCGCCCTCCTCGAGGAGGGCGTCTACGTCATCGGCTTCAGCTACCCGATCGTCCCGGTCGGCAAAGCCCGCATCCGGGTCCAGCTCAGCGCGGCCCATTCGACCGAGCAGATCGAGTTCGCCCTGGACAAGTTCCGCAAGGTCGGCCAGAAGCTGGGCGCGATCTAGCTCCGGACCGCGGCGCCGGGCCCTTCCGCCGCCCCTGAAATCCACGGCGGCGGCTTGATTTACCGGGCCGGAACACGTACTCTGGATGGGTCCTGGAAAGCCGGGACCGGCCCCCGCATCCAAGGAGGAGTTCGATGCCCAAAACCCTGAAAGCCCTGTTCGGTCTGTGTCTGATCGGCCTGCTCGCCGCCGCGGCCCTGGCCGCCGAAGAGGGCCGGTTCTTCACCTACCCGACGATCGCCGGCGACAAGATCGCCTTCACCTACGAGTCCGACCTGTGGGTGGCCCCGGCCCAGGGCGGCACGGCCTCGCGCCTGACGACCTTCCCCGGGACGGAGAGCTTCGCCAAGTTCTCGCCCGACGGCAAGTGGCTGGCCTTCACGGCGACCTACGACGGCGCCGCGGCCGTCTACCTCATGCCGGCCGAGGGCGGCGCCCCGACCCGCCTGACGTACAATCCCGGCGGGGCCCAGGTCGTGGCCTGGACGCCCGACGGCTCCGAGATCGTCTTCCGCTCCATGTTCGAGAATGTCGTCGGCCGCGACGCCAACCTCTACAGCGTCGGCGTCAAGGGCGGGGCGCCCGTCCGCCTGCCCCTCGACCGCGGCGTGCTCATCAGCTTCATCCCCGAAAAGCACCAGTTCCTGTTCTGCCGCCGCGGCAACGAGGAGTACTACTGGAAGCGCTACAAGGGCGGCCAGTACCAGGACATCTGGCTCTACGACGCCCAGGCCAGGACCTACACCCCCGTGACCGACTACGTCGGCAAGAACAGCTACCCGATGTGGGCCGGCGGACTGATGTATTTCGTCTCCGACCGCGGCACCGGCATCTCCAACCTCTACACCCAGAAGCTCGGCGCGAAGGAGGCCGTCCCGGTCACGAAGTACGCCGACTTCGACGTCATGTTCCCGAACACGGACGGCAAGTCCATCGTCTACGTCCAGGACGGCCGCCTCCACGTCCTCGACGTCGCCTCCGGCGCCGATACCCGCATCTCCGTCAAGGTCCCGTCCGACCGCTGGGCCCTGCGCGACCGGGTCATCAACCCGCGCGACTACATCCAGACGGCCGGCGTCGCCAACGGCGGCGAGGCCGTCGTCCTGGCCGCCCGCGGGGACGTCTTCCGCGTTCCCACCGGCTCCGGCCCGGCCCTCAACCTGTCCCGGACCCCCGGGACGCGCGAGATGTACCCCGCCCTCTCGCCCGACGGCAAGACGGTGGCCTTCTTCAGCGACAAGAGCGGCGGGTACCAGCTCTACACCCAGCCGGCCGCGGGCGGCGACTGGACGCAGATCACGACGGCCCTCGACCGGACCGTCTACAAGCTCCTGTGGTCGCCTGACGGCAAAAAGATCCTCTTCGGCGACAAGGACTATGCCCTCTTCTGGGTCGACCTGGCCTCGAAGAAGGTGGTCAAGTTCGATTCCTCCAACCAGATGAAGAACGACGAGTTCACCTGGGAGATCGCCGACTACGTCTGGTCGCCCGACTCCAAGTGGATCGCCTACAGCTTCGTCCAGGCCAACCGCAACAGCCAGATCTTCCTCTACAACATCGAGACCGGCAGGAAAGTCGCCGCCACGACCGATTTCTACGACAACCTCTATCCGGCCTTCGACGCGAACGGCGACTATCTCTACTACGTCTCGAGCCGCAACTTCGACCTGCTCATGGACTTCTACGAGGACAACCACGTCTACGCCACGCCCCAGCAGGTCATGGCCGTCCAGCTCCGGGCCGGCGAGGCCCCGCCCTTCGCCGGCGAGCCGGCGGAGAAGGCCGACCCGAAGGCCGCCCCGGCCCCCTTCCGCGTCGACGCCGAGGGCCTCGTCGAGCGGACCTTCCCCCTGCCCGTGCCGCCCGGGAACTATTTCCACCTCAAGGCCGGCAAGGGCAAGGTCTTGTGGCTGGCCGTCGACGCCTTCACCGAGGACGAGTACGAGGACATCGCCAAGCCCCAGGGCGCAACCAAATGGTCGCTCCACGTCTTCGACACGGCCGCCCGCAAGGCCGTCGTCCTCGACGGCAAGGTCCGCGACTTCTCCCTCTCGCCCGACGGCGGCACCCTGCTCGTCCGGCGCGACGCGGACCTCTTCACCGCCGCCGTCGACAAGGCCTTCGCCGCCAAGTCGGCCGGGGACAAGCTCGACCTCTCGGGCCTCGTCTACCGGGTCGAGCTCCGCAAGGAGTGGCGCCAGATCTTCGACGACGCCTGGCGCTGGTACCGCGACTTCTTCTACGACGCCGGCTTCCACGGCCGCGACTGGCAGGCCATGGGCGAGAAGTACCGGGCCTACCTCCCGGACCTCTCGTCGCGGGCCGAGCTGAACTGGGTCCTGTCCCAGATGGTCGGCGAGCTGTGCGTTTCCCATACCTATATCGGCGGCGGCGACATGGGCCCCGGGGCGGCGCCGTCCTCGCCCGTCTTCGCCGGCCTGCTGGGGGCCGACCTCGTCCCCGACAAGGCCTCCGGCCTCTACAAGCTGGCCCGCATCTACGGCCCGACCGACGTCAACCGCAACCTCCGCGGCCCGCTCGTCCGGCCCGACATCGCCGTCAAGGAGGGGGACTTCCTCCTGGCCGTCGACGGCACGCCGCTCAAGGCCGGCGACGACTACTTCAAGCTCCTGCAGACGACGCCCGGCCGGAAGATCGCCGTCACGGTCAACGGGGCGCCCTCGATGGCGGGGGCCCGGACCTACGAGGTCGAGCCCCTCCGCAGCGACCAGCAGCTCCGCTACTTCCGCTGGATCGACGGCAACATCAAGGCCATCGACAAGGCCACCGGCGGCCGCGTCGGCTACATGCACATCAACGCCATGGGCGGCGGCGGCATCGGCGAGTTCGACAAGTACTGGCGCGCCTTCCGCTACAAGGAGGGCGTCATCATCGACGTCCGGCGCAATTCGGGCGGCTGGACGGAGTACTTCCTCATCGACAAGCTCGAGCGCCAGCTCGTGGCCTACAACAACCTCCGCAACATGGTCCCGTTCCGCTATCCCGGCTCGGCCGGCAACGGCAACTACGTCGTCATCTCCAACGAGAACAACGGCTCGGACGGCGAGGCCTTCGTCGAGCATTTCAAGGCCCGCAAGCTGGGCACGGTCGTCGGCGTGCCGTCCTGGGGCGGCCTGGTCGGCATCCTCAACGCCCAGCCGACCATCGACAACGGCTCCGTCCAGCAGTCCAACAACGCGTTCTACGGCCGGGAGGGGACCTGGTGGGTCGAGAACCACGGCGCCGACCCCGACATCCTGGTCGACAACGACCCCGGTTCGGCCGCGGCCGGCCGCGACCTCCAGCTGGAGAAGGCCATCGCCGTCATCATGGAGAAAGTCCAGGCCAACCCCCTGAAGTTCGCCCCCAAGCCGGCCTATCCCAAGAAATAGCCAAAAAAGGAGGGACACGAAATGAGCAAGTCCATCAAGGGCACCGAGACCGAGAAGAACCTGCTGAAGGCCTTCGCCGGCGAATCGCAGGCCCGCAACCGCTACACCTACTTCGCCGGCGCGGCCCGCAAGGCGGGCTTCGAGCAGATCGCCGCGATCTTCCTGGAGACCGCCGAGAACGAACGGGAGCACGCCAAGGTCTTCTTCAAGCACCTGGAGGGGGGCGACGTCGAGATCACGGCCGCCTATCCGGCCGGCGTCATCGGGGACACCCGGGCCAACCTCGAGGCCGCGGCCGACGGGGAGAAGATGGAGTGGAGCGACATCTACGCCGGGTTCGAGAAGACGGCCCGGGCCGAGGGCTTCCCGGAGATCGCGGCGTCCTTCAAGGAGATCGCCGACGTGGAGGAATTCCACGAGAAGCGCTACCGGAAGCTGGCCGCCAACGTCGGGACCGGCCAGGTCTTCAAGCGCCCGGCCGCCGTCAAGTGGCACTGCCGGAACTGCGGCTACGTCCACGAAGGCCCCGAGGCCCCGGCCGTCTGCCCGGCCTGCCAGCACCCCCAGGCCCACTACGAGATCCTGGCCGAGAACTACTGAGCCATGAGCTACTATTTCGCCAAGACGTTCGAGGCGCCGTTCGAGGAGGCCGTCGAACGGGTCAAGGCCGAGTTGAAGAAGGAAGGATTCGGCGTCCTGACGGAGATCGACGTCCGCAAGACCCTCAAGGACAAGATCGGGGTCGATTTCCGGCCCTACCGGATCCTCGGGGCCTGCAACGCGCCCTTCGCCCACAAAGCCCTCCTGGCCGAGGACAAGATCGGGACCATGCTGCCCTGCTCGGTCATCGTCCAGGAGCTGGCCCCCGGCCGGGTCGAGGCCGCGGCCATCGACCCCCTGGCTTCCATGGCCGCGGTCAAGAACGAGGACCTGGGCGCCATCGGCCTCGAGGTCCGGGAGAAGCTCCGGGCGGCCATCGGGCGGCTTTGAGGCGGCCCGGGCGGCGGCTTTGACTTTTGGGCCCGCTTATCTATAATAAGGGTCCGTTTTTCGAGGTCTGACACTCTACCGACGAAAGGCTCACAAGCCGTTGATCTTCGGGGCCGGGACGGACATCATCGAGGTCCAGCGGGTCGAGGAGAAGCTCGTCCGCACGGAGAGCCTCAAGACCAAGCTCTTCACCCCGATCGAGATCGCCTACTGCGAGTCCAAGCACCGCCCCGCCCAGCACTTCGCCGCCCGGTTCGCCGCCAAGGAGGCCTTCCTCAAGGCCATGGGCACGGGCTGGACGGGCGGCCACAAGTTCTCCGACATCGAGATCGTCAACAACTCCCAGGGCAAGCCCACCCTGGTCGTCCACGGCAAGGTCAAGGAGTTCTGCGAGGCCCACGGCATCGGCGCCATGGAGGTCTCGCTGACCCATATCAAGGACGTCGCCTCCGCCGTCGTCGTCCTCGAGAGGAAAGCCCCCTAATCCCCCGAACGGAGTGAAAACGCCCATGTCGAACATCGGCTCCTACGACGAACGCGTCAAGGACTTCAGCTGGTCGATCGCCGAGAAGGAGCTGGGCTACAGGCCCGGCGACGTCATCAACATCGGCTGGTACTGCACGGACCGCATCTGCCAACAGGGCCAGGGCGACAAGGTCGCCCTGTACTGGGAAGGCTTCACGGGCGCCGAGAAGACCTTCACCTACAACGACATCCGCCTGGCCTCGAACACCATCGCCGCCTTCCTCCGCGGCCTGGGCATCGCCCCCGGCGAGCGCGTGTGCCTGTTCATGGACAAGGTCCCCGAGCTCTACCTCGGCTTCCTCGGCATCCTCAAGACGGGGGCCATCGCCCAGCCGCTGTTCTCGGCCTTCGGCGACGAATCGCTCTTCGTCCGCCTGGCCAACGCCGAGACCTCGGCCGTCATCACCCAGAAGAAGCACGCCCCCAAGGTCCGCAAGATCCTGGACAAGCTGCCCCACCTCCGGCACCTCGTCATCGTCGACCACGACGGCGCGGCCCCGCTCAAGGACCGCGAGGTCGCCTTCTCCCTCGAGAAGTCCGCTCCGGTCGAGCATTTCGACGTCCACCCGACCACGGCCGAGTCGCCCTCGGTCCTCCATTACACCTCGGGCACGACGGGCATGCCCAAGGGCGTCAAGCACGTCCACTACTCGCTCATCTCCCAGTACCTGACGGCCAAGTGGGTCCTGGACATCCGCGACGACGACGTCTACTGGTGCACGGCCGACCCCGGCTGGGTCACCGGCACGTCCTACGGCATCATCGCCCCCTTCGCCCTGGGCGTCACCCAGTGCGTCCTCGACGCCGGCTTCTCGGCCGAGGCCTGGTACAAGTGGATCGAGAAGCGCCGCATCTCGATGTGGTACTCGGCCCCGACGGCCATCCGCTCGCTCATGAAGGCCGGCGACGAGATCGTCAAGAAGTACGACCTGTCCTCCCTCCGCCACCTGGCCAGCGTCGGCGAGCCCCTCAACTCCGAGGCCGTGGTCTGGTCCCAGAAGGTCTTCGGCAAGCCTTTCTACGACACCTACTGGCAGACCGAGACGGGCTCCATCGTCATCAGCAACTACCCGGGCATGGAGGTCCGGCCGGGGTCCATGGGCAAACCCTTCCCCGGCATCACCGGGACCGTCCTCGACCCGGTCAAGAACGAGCCCTACCCGGCGCACGGCAAGATCGGCCTGGTCGCCCTCAAGTTCGACTGGCCCTCGCGCATGCGGACCTACTGGAACAACGACGAGGCCTTCCAGAAGAAGTTCCGCAACGGCTGGTACATCACGGGGGACCGCTCCAAGCTCGACGCCGACGGCTACTTCTGGTTCGCCGGCCGGGACGACGACATCATCAACACGGCCGGCCACCTGGTCAGCCCGTTCGAGGTCGAGTCGGCCCTGCTCGAACACCCGGCCGTGGCCGAGTCGGCCGTCGTCAGCAAGCCCGACCCCCTCAACCTCGAGGTCGTCAAGGCCTTCGTCACCCTCAAGCCGGGATTCACGGCCAGCAAGGACCTCGACCTGGAGATCATGAACTTCATCCGCAAGAAGCTCTCGCCCCTGGCCATGCCCCAGGAGATCGAGTTCGTCCCGTCGCTGCCCAAGACGCGCAGCGGCAAGATCATGCGCCGGCTCCTGCACGCCAAGGAATGGGGCGAGGAGATCGGCGACACGTCCACGTTAGAGAACGATTGACGGGGACATGTTCCGAATTCTCGCGAATTCGGTACGTGTCCCCCACTTCAAGTAAGAAGGAGACCCGCCATGGCCGAAGACCTCAAAGACATCGTCCTGAACTACGTCACCAAGGAGTACCTCGAGGACGACAGCGAGCCGCTGACCTACGACACGCCCCTCATCTCGGGCGGCATCGTCGACTCGTTCTCGATGGTCTCGCTCAAGCGCTTCCTCGAGAACAGGTACGCCATCTCCATCCCCGACGAGGACGCCTCGCCCGAGGCCTTCGACTCGGTCAACAAGATCGTCTCCCTGGTCGAGCGCTTCGTGGCCAAGAAGGGATAAGACCGTGGCCTACAGCGACAAGATCCGCGGCACCTACCAGGCCCAGATCAAGGGCATCCAGGATGCGGGGCTGTTCAAGCAGGAGCGCTTCATTCACTCGCCCCAGGCGGCCGACATCGAGGTCGAGTTCCCGGCCGGCTCGCCCCTCAAGAAGGTCATCAACATGTGCGCCAACAACTACCTCGGGCTGTCCAGCCACCCCGACGTGGTCAAGGCCGCGCACGAGGGCCTCGAGAGCCGGGGCTACGGCATGTCGTCCGTCCGCTTCATCTGCGGCACCCAGGACATCCACCGCGAGCTCGAACAGCGGCTGACCGAGTTCCTGGGCACCGAGGACACGCTCCTGTTCCCCTCCTGCATGGACGCCAACGCCGGCGTCTTCGAGGCCATCCTGACCAAGGACGACGTCATCATCTCCGACCGCCTGGTCCACGCCTCGCTCGTCGACGGCATCCGCCTCTGCAGCGCCATGCACGACACCATCAAGCACTCCGACATGGGCCACCTCGAGGAGAAGCTCCAGCTCCACGCCGACAAGCGCCTCAAGCTCGTCGTCACGGACGGCGTCTTCTCGATGGACGGCGACACGGCCAAGCTAGACGAGATGGCCGCCGTCTGCGAGAAGTACGACGCCATGGTCCTGGTCGACGAGTCCCACGCTTCCGGCTTCATCGGCAAGACCGGCCGGGGCACGCACGAGAAGTGCGGCGTCGTCGGGAAGATGGACGTCATCACGACGACCTTCGGCAAGGCCCTCGGCGGGGCCTCCGGGGGCTGCGTCAGCGGCCGGCGCGAGCTCGTCGAGCTCTGCCGCCAGCGGGCCCGGCCGTACCTGTTCTCCAACACCATCGCGCCCGTCGTCGTGTCCGGCGTCCTCAAGGTCATGGACATCATCACCCGCTCGACCGAGCGGCGCGACAAGCTCGAGCGCAACGCCGCCTACTGGCGCAAGGGCCTGACCGAGGCCGGCTTCGTCCTCAAGGAAGGGGACACGCCCATCGTCCCGGTCATGCTCTTCAACGCCAAGCTGGCCCAGGACTTCTCCCGGGCCCTCTACGACGAGGGCATCTACGCCATCGGCTTCTTCTTCCCCGTCGTGCCCCAGAGCCAGGCCCGCATCCGGACCCAGATCTCGGCCGGCCACGAGACCCATCACCTGGACAAGGCCCTCGAGGCCTTCACCAAGGTCGGCAAGAAGTTCGATATCCTGGGCAAGACGAAGCAAGAGATCATCGCCAAGTACGGCATGTAGGAGGCCCCATGGACAACAAGCTCGCCAACCCCGCGCCCCTCGGCCTGATGGGCTTCGGGATGACCACCGTGCTCCTCAACATCCACAACGCCGGCTTCTTCCCGGTCAGCGCCATGGTCCTGGCCATGGGCATTTTCTACGGCGGCATCGCCCAGATCATCGCCGGCGTCATGGAGTTCAAGAAGGGCAACACCTTCGGGACGACGGCCTTCACGTCCTACGGCCTGTTCTGGCTGACCCTGGTCGCCCTGTGGGTCATCCCGGGGACCGGCGCCCCCAACGGCGGGGCCACGCCCCTGCCCTACCTGGCCTGGTATCTCTTCCTGTGGGGCGTCTTCACCCTCTTCATGTGGTTCGGCACCTTCGGCAAGAACCGGGCCCTCCAGTTCGTCTTCTTCTCGCTCTGGATCCTGTTCTTCCTCCTGGCCGCCCGCGATTGGACGGGCTCGGAGCTGGTGGGCCGGATCGCCGGCTTCGAGGGCATCGTCTGCGGCGCTTCCGCGATCTACCTGGCCATGGCCGAGGTCCTCAACGAGGCCAAGGGCCGGACGGTCCTGCCGATCGGCGAGATCAAGCACATCATCGACTGACCGATCGTACTTGCTCATGACCGGCCCCCCGACGCCTCCGTCCGAGGGGCCGGTCTTTTTCGAGAGGAGCCCCCTATGACCAAGAAGCTCGCCCTCGCGGCCGTCTGCCTCCTGGCCCTGGCCGCCGTCGTTCCCGCTCAATATGCGCCTTGGCTCTACTGGACGTTCCTGCCCAAGGCCCAGATCGACGAGATCGTCGGCGAGGCCTCCGGCGAGGCGGCCTGGAACACGATCGCCGAGATCAACGCCTTCAACCGGCAGCGGTTCGCCGACGAATGGACCGGCCATTTCTTCGAGACCCAGGTCGTCGCCCGCAAGCTCAAGGAGTACGGCTTGGCGGGCGTCGAGGTCGTCGCCTATCCCGGCGGCCCGGCCTGGGTCCCGGTCAGGGGCGAGCTCTGGGAGACCAAGCCCGAACGCCAGAAGATCGCCTCGATCACCGACCTGCTGCCGATGCTCGCCTCGGGCAGCGCCGACGCCGACGTCACGGCCGAGCTCGTCTGGGTCGGCCGGGGCTCGTCCCAGGAGCTCGGCGCCGCCGCCGTCGGGGGCAAGATCGCCGTCACCGAAGGCCCCCTGATGATGGTCTACGGGGCGGTCATGGCCAAGGGCGCCCTGGGGGTCGTGGTCATCAGCAACTCCCGGCCCTACTTCGACCCGCTCCAGATGCCCTGGACGGGCATCATGTCGCGCCGCCGCCCCGGCGGCGGCCAGGCTCAAGCGGCCCCTCCGGCCCGGCCCGGCCAGGCGGCCGCGGCCGCGCCCGCCGCGGCGCCCCGGCCCCCGGCCCCGGGCTTCGCCTTCCAGCTGCCCGTCCGCGAGGGCGATATCCTCAAGCGGCGCCTGCTGGTGAACGAGAAGATCACCGTCCGGGCCGAGGTCAAGGTCAAGACGGTCGAGGCCGACCTAGAGAACGTCGTCTGCGTCATCCCCGGCGCCGACCCCTCGGCCGGCGAGGTCATCCTCTCGGCCCACCTGTTCGAAGGGATGCAGAAACAGGGCGCCAACGACAACATCTCCGGCAGCGCCACCGTCCTCGAGGTCGCCCGGATCCTCCAGGCGCTCGTCTCCGAGGGCCGGCTGCCGCGGCCGAAGAGGACCATCCGCTTCATCTGGGGCCCGGAGTTCTCGGGCATCGGCGCGTGGGTCAAGGCCAATCCGGCCGTCATGGACCGGACCCTCTGCAACATCAACATGGACATGGTCGGGGAGTGGCTGTCGAAGAACAAGTCGTTCTTCAACCTCATGCGCACGACCTACGGCAATCCCCACTACATCAACGACGTCATGGAGAACTATTACCGTTACGTCGGCGAGGGCAGCCGGGAGCGCATCCAGAACCGGGCCACGGCCGCGGGCGTGCCCGTGCGCGTCGTGGCCCCGTCCGGGGCCGACGAGCCTTTCTATTACTCCATCGAGACCCACTACGGGGCCTCCGACCACGAGGTCTTCAACGACTGGGCCGTCCGGGTGCCCGGCATCATGATGATCGCCTGGCCCGACCAGTGGTACCACACCTCGGGCGACACGGCCGACAAGGCCGACCCGACTCAGCTCAAGCGGGCCGCCGTCATCGGGGCGGCCGGCGCCTACACGGTGGCCTCGGCCGACGCCTCGCTGGCCTCGGCCATCGCCGCCGAAACGGCCGCCAACGGGACCCGGCGGATCGGTCATCTGCTGACGGTGGCTCTCGAGGCCCTGAACGCGTCGACGGCCGGCTCGTTCGACGAGGACTTCCGCTACGCCCGGGGCCTCGTCGAGGCCGCGGTCATCAACGAGAAGGAGACCCTGGCCACCGTCCTCGAGCTGGCCCCCGGCGACGCGGGCCTGGCGGCCGACGTGGCCCGTCTGGCCAAGTCCGTGGACGCGGCCGGCGCCGCGGACCTCGCCGTCCTCGAGGCCCGCCGGGCGGCCGTGGCCCGGCGCCTGGGCGTCAAGGCCGCGCCCCTCGTCCCGACCGAGCTCGAGAAGAGAGCCGCCCGGCTCGTGCCCCGGCCGACGGCCAAGGTCCGCGAGGGCGGCTATCGCGAATACCAGAAATACCTGTCCGCCGTCTCCGGCACGGACCGGCTCAAGTACCCGATCGCCGGCAAGGACCTGGCCCTGGCCAACCAGGGCGAGCTCCAGCTTCTCGTCGACGGCCGCCACAGCGTCCTCGACATCAAGAAGATGCTCGACGCCCAGCACGAGCGGCGCTCGAGCCTGCAGGCCGTCCTCAACTACCTCGAGATCCTCCGGCTGGCCGGCCTGGTCGAGTGGTGAGGGGGGATTTGGCGGCCGCGATATAATGGATGTCCATGAGCGCGGTTAGGGGGGGGACGGGGAAGGCGGCCGTGGCGGCCGCGACGGCCCTCGTCCTCGCCGCCGCCCTGTTCCTCGTCCCCGGCTGCGGCCGGCGGGCCCCGGCCCTCAAGCACGTCATCCTGTTCATCGGCGACGGCATGTCGGTCCAGACGGAGGTCGCGGCCAGCCGCTACCTGACCGGCCGGGACGACGGCCTGGCCTGGCACGCCCTCCCGGCCAAGGCCTACGTCGCGACCTGGGACGTCAACGTCTACAACGCCCGGGCCCGGCGGGCCGGCCGCCCGCCCTACACCCGGGGCGCCTTCACGCCGCTTCTCGGCTACGACGTCCGCGACGACGGCGCCCGGCCCCGGGTCGGTCCCGGCGCCCTGCAGAGGTTCCCGCCCGGTCCGGCCACGGACTCGGCTTCGGCGGCGACGGCCATGGCCACCGGATACAAGACCGATTCGGGCAACATCTCCTGGCTCCCCGGCGATCCTCCCGACGGCGCCCTGCCGACCATCGCCGAGGACCTCCGGGCCCGCCGCGGCGCGGCCATCGGCGTCGTCAGCACGGTGCCCTTCGACCACGCCACGCCGGCCGCCTTCGTCAGCCACAATCCCAGCCGCAGCAATTACTACACCGGCCTCAAGGGCTACAAAGGCCTCGGCCTGGCTGACGAGATCGCCCTGCGGACCAAGCCCGACGTCGTCATCGCCGGCGGCTCGCCCCTGCTCGACAATCCCGGCTTCGACCCCAAGAAGGGCTACATCTCGGGAACCCTCTACCGGGCCCTCCGGGCCTCGACCGAATACGTGTTCGTCGAGCGCCAGGCCGGACGCGACGGCGGCCGGGCCCTGGCCGAGGCCGCGGTCCGGGCCGCCCGCGAAGGGCGCCGGCTGTTCGGGCTCTTCGGCGGCAAGGGCGGCAACTTCGACGTGCCGCGGGTCGAGGATTCCCCCGGGCGCCGCGCGATCGTCCCGGCGACCGACGAGAACCCCTCGCTGGCCGAGGCCGCGGAAGCGGCTCTCGACGTCCTCGGCCGCGACCCCGACGGCTTCTTCCTGGCCGTCGAGCAGGGCGACATCGACTGGGCCAATCACGACAACGACTTCGCGGCCATGATCGGCGCCGTGGCCGACCTCGACGCCGCGGTCAAGGCCGTGTTGGCCTACGTCGACCGGCCCGGCGACGGCCTGGACTGGTCGAACACGGCCCTCATCGTCACGGCCGACCACGCCACGGGCGGACTCTGGCTGGACCCGGGGAAGCCGCTCGGGATCGGCGACCTGCCGGCCCAGGAGCCGCGCGTCGAGACCGAGGAGCCGCCGGCCCGGACCGGGAGCGACCGCGGCAACGGCGAGAAGATGACCGCGCTCAAGTCGCCGGAATACGCCTCGCCCTTCGTCTATCCGGACGGAGAAGTGTCCTACGGCACGGCCGGGCACACCAACGAGCTGGTCAACCTGGCCGCCGTGGGGGCCGCGTCGCGCGAGCTCCTGAGGCTCCGGGGCACCTGGTACCCCGGGCTCATCATCGACAACACCCAGATCAACGCCGCCCTGCGGCGGGCCCTGGGCCTGCCCGCCCGCTGACGCGGGCGCCTACTTCAGCTCCTTCAGCCGGATGTTCCGGAACTCCAGGACCGCGCCGTGGCCGAGGAAGCCGATGTGCCCGCTCGTCCGCTTCAGGCCCGGGTGCTCGTTCCCGTCGATCGTGCCGCCGGCCGAGGCCTGGTCGAGATCGGCGTCGACGATCGTCACGCCGTTCACGGCGACCGCGACCCGCCGGCCTTTGACGGTCACCTCCTCGGCGTTCCACTCGCCCGCCGGGCGCAGGACGCCTCGGCGGGCCGGGACGACGCCGTAGACCGAGCCGTGGTATTGGTAGGGCCGCAGGCCCCAGTAGACGGGCGAGCCGTCCTCGAGGATCTGGAGCTCCATCCCGGCGTAGGCGGCGTCGCCCTCGAGCGGGGCCCGGATGCCCAAGCCGTTGTTGGCGGCCGGGGTCAGCTTGAACTCGAAGCGCAGGGTGAAATCCGAGTACTCCCCGGCCGTATAAAGGTTGCCGCTCGCGAGCTCGGGCCGGATGACGATCTTGCCGTTCTCCGCGGCGTAGCCCTTGGTGTCGCCCGTCCAGCCGTCGAGGTCGCGGCCGTTGAAGAGGGGCGTGAAGCCCTCGTCGAGCTCGGCCGCCGCGATCGACGGCACGGCCTCGTCGCGGGGGATCTCCCGGATGTAGACGTTCCTGAACCAAAGAGGATTGCCGTGGGCCTGGAGCTCGATCGGCCCTGACGGATAGATGGGCTTGTCCCGTTCCCAGTAGTTCTCGAGGACGACGTTGTCGACGACGAACCGGTCGTTGAGATAGACCGAGACCCTGTCGCCGATCATGACGACGCGGAACGAGTTCCATTCGCCGACCGGCCGGTCGGCCTTCTCCGAGGGCTTGCTCGGGCCCTTCTGGTTGTTGTAGAGGCCGCCCGAGCCGACGGGGTTGGCGGCCGGGTCCCAGATCTGGACCTGGGGCGAACCGCGCAGGTAGAGGCCGCTGTCCCCGCCCCGGTCGATCTTCCAGTCGACGAGCAACTCGAAGTCGCCGTAGTCGGCGGCCGTGCACAGGCTCTCGCCGCCGCCGTCGAAGACGAGGGCGCCGTCGACGACCCGCCAGTGGGCCCGCATGCGTTCGTCGGCCGCGGCCTGGGCCGCGGCGAGCTCCTGGGGCGTCATCTTGGCCCGGGCCGGCGGGTCGGACACGAGCCCCTTCCAACCGGCGAGCGAGCGGCCGTCGAAGAGCGGCACGAAGCCGCCCTGGCGCAGGCGCTCGGCGATGAGGGCGTCGATCCGGGCATATTCGGCCGGGTCGCCGGCGGCTTTGGCCTGGACGCGCCGCAGCAGGGAATAGGCCTCGTGGCCCGAGAGCCAGCGCTCGTGGGGCGCCTGTTCCGAGGCCAGCTCGAGGAGGCCGGCCGCGGCCGTCTCGCCGAGGACCGGGTGGTCGATGAAGCGGCCGACGAGGCGCAGGGCCTCGGGCTCGCGGACGGAGGCCGCCCCGGCGACGGCCAGCTTCTTGTCGGCGTCGTCGAACGGCTGGGCCAGGAGGTCCTCGAACAGGGCGGCCTTGCGGGCGCCGGTCATGCCGGCCCGGCCGATGAGCCGGACGTAGCCCTCGACGGCCATCAGGCGGAAGCGCTTGCTCCCGGTGGTCGCGGCGATGCGCCGGAGGTCGGCGGCCGCCGCGTAGTCCGGCCACTGGGACAGGGCGTAGACGGCCGCCGTCTGGACCTGGCCGTCGGGATCCTCCGTCCCGGCCACGGCCGCGCTCAGGGCCTTCGCGCCGGCGACCCTGGGCAGGACGCGCAGGATGACGGCCTTGCGGGCCGGCGGGGCGGCCCGCAAGAGCTCGACCAGCGCGGCTCCGCGCAGGGCCGGGTCGGGGTTCGACCGGGCCGCGGCGGCGACCGCGTTCTGGAGGTTGACGACGTCTTCGGCTTCGGCCGCCTTTTCGAGCAGGCCCACGAGGTCGGCCAGGTCGCCCTCTCCCGAGAGCGCGGCCAGCGCGGCCGTGGCCGAGGCCCGGGTGGCCGGGTCCGGATCGCCGGCCAGGGCGAAGACGCGGCCGAACTCGCCCCGGGCGCCCTTTTCGGCCAGAAGGTCGATGAGCGCGGCCTTGCCGGGGTGGGGTGTCGTGCCGATGAGCCGGGCGGCGAAGGGGACGACCTCGTCGGCCCGGAACTGGAGGAGGGCCGCCTTCAGGGCCGCGGCTTCCTCCGCGTCGGCGCCGGCGAGGAGAGGGAAGAAGTCGGCCGGCCGTCCGCCGCGGGGAGCGGGGGTCCGGATGGCCGCCAGCCGGACGGCCTTGTCGGCGTCGCCGAGGCATTCGCGGAGATAACCCAGGACCTGAGCGGGGTCGCGATGGCGGCCGAGCATCCCGACGATGGCCGCCCGGACCTCGGGCCCGGCCGCTTCGGCTTCTTCGACCCAGAGCGCAGCTTCCTCGCCGGTGCCGAGGGCGGCGAATTCGAGGGCGGCGGCCCGCAGGGCGGGCGAGGGGCCCTTGACGGCCCGGACCAGGTCGGGGAAGGCCTTCTCGCCGAGGATCGAGACGATCAGGGTCAAGGCCTCCGCGCCGGTCTGGCTCTCGTTCGGCCGGCCGTAAGCGGCGAGAACGGCCCGGGCGGCCTCGAGGGCTTCGGCGGTCCGCCCGCCCTCCTTCAGGCGCCGGGCGAAGCGCAGATAGAGAGCCGGGGCCTCCGCCCGCTCGTTCCAGGACGCGGCGACCCGGACCTTGGCCAGGGCCGGAGCGGCGAGGGGATCGCCGATCTCGGCCAGGGCCGCCCGGGCGGCCCGGCGAAGGCCTTCGTCGGGGCTGTCGGTCAAGGGCAGGAGCTTCCTCACGGCCTCCCGGCCGCGCAGGGCGCCGAGCGCGCCGACGAGGGAGAGCCGGGCCGCGGGCGGGGCCGTGTCGAGCGCCTTGAGGAGCGCACGGACCGCCTCGGGCCCGCCGACGGCCTGCAGGACCGCCGAGGCTGGCGCGGCCAGATCCTTGTCCGTCAGGTAGCGCGCGAGTGGCCGGATCGCCTCGGCCCGGCCGCAGAGCTGGAGCTGGGTCATGAAGAAGGAGGCCACGGTCCTGTCGCGGCTCGTCGCGAGGGCCGCGAGAAGAGCTTTGGCGAACACCAGCCGCTCGGCTTCGGCGCCCGCTCGGGTCACATGGACGGCCAGGCCGTTCACGGCGAAGCGGGCCTTGGCGTCGTTCCCTTCGTCCGGGGGCAGAACGAGAGCGAGCGTCCGGGCCAGGCCGGCCGGGCCGAGGGCGACGAGCTCGGCGGCGAGGGCGGTCGTCGCGGCCGCGGAGTCGCCGGGGAAGCGCCCGACGATCGAGGCGACCCGGGACCCGAGGTCGTCGGGCGGAGCCGGAGAGCCGCTCCGGGCGAAGGCCGGGGAGATGACGGCGCCGGCGAGGCCGATGGCCAGGGCCGCGAGAGCGAGAACAGCGATGGGTCTTCTCATGGTCGTCTCCTCACGGCCTTTCACAGATGCCACGGGGCCCGCATGGGCTGGCTCGCGAAGCGGTCGGCCGCCTCGTCGCCCGGGAAGGTCTCGGTCGCGGGATCGAACTTCAGGGACCGGCCGAGCTGGACGGCGATCTTGGCCAGGTTGACCAGCGTGCAGGAGCGATGGCCGTTCCGCTCGTTGAGGGCGAAGGGCCGCCGCGTCCGGACGGATTCGGAGAAATCGGTGACCTGCGGTTCGGGATCGGGCAGGGCGGCCAGCGCCCGGCGGAGGTCGGGGATGTCGGACTCGAAGCCGCGGTAGAGCCTGCCCTTCGGGCCCTCGAGGAACGGGGCCCGGGTGTCGCGGTTCTCGCCGTCGAGGACGATGACGCAGCCGTCGGCGTACTTGAGCTCGATGCGGCGCCAGGCGCCGCAGGCGTCGGGGTGCTGCTGGGGGCAGTCGGCGAAGACCTCGACCGGGGACTCGCCGTCCTTGTCGAGGATGTACTGGACGGGATCGAGGTAGTGCATGCCCATGTCGCCGAGGCCGCCGCCGTCGTAGTCCCAGTAGCCGCGGAAGGTGCCGTGGACGCGGTGGGGATGGTAGGGCTTCCAGGGCGCCGGGCCGAGCCAGAAGTCGTAGTCGAGCTCGGGCGGCACCGGCTCGGGCCGCGCGGAGGTCAGGCCGCTCCAGTAGAACTTCCAGTCGAAGCCGGTCGTGGCGCTGACGGTGGCCTTGATCGGCCAGCCCAGCAGGCCGTTCCGGACGGCCTTCTTGATGGGCTTGACGTCGGTGCCGAAGCCGTAGAAGCGGTCCGTGAAGCGGAACCAGGTATTGACGCGGAAGACGCGGCCCGTGCGGCGGACCGCCTCGACCAGGGCCCGGCCCTCGGCGATCGTCCGGGTCATCGGCTTCTCGCACCAGACGTCCTTGCCGGCCTCGGCCGCCGCGATGGCGATGAGGGCGTGCCAGTGCGGCGGCGTCGCGATGTGGACGATGTCGATGTCGGGACGGGCCAGGACCTCGCGGAAATCGGCGTACCCGGCGACGCCGGGCCCGGCGGCCTCGAGGGCCGCCGCCAGGTGCCCGCGGTCGACGTCGCAGACGGCCCGCAGGACGGAGCCCTCGTAGCCGAGATGTCCGCGGCCCATGCCGCCGACGCCGATGACGGCCTTGGTCAGGGTGTCGCTCGGGGCCAGGTAGCCCGGACCGCCGAGGACGCGGCGGGGGACGACGGTCAGCGAGGCCGCGGCGGCGGCGCCGGCGCGGAGGAAGTGACGGCGGGAGAGCGGGCGGGATCTCGGCATGGGGCGTTCCTCTCGAGGGGACATTCCGGCACATTATACGGCTTTTCCCGGAAGAATGGGACGGGGGCGGCGTCTAAAAGAGCGGATGTCCCCGTGCCATCCTGCCCGTTCCTCGCAAATCCCCCCAAGGAGGTCGGCGTGCGTCGTTTTCTGATCCATCCCCACCGTCCGGCGGCTTGGCTGCCGGTCCTGGCCGTCCTGGCCTTCGGCACCGCGGCCGGTCCCGCGGCCGCGCAGGGCCAGCCCGGCTATCACGATCACGCCGCGCTCAGCAAGGCCGTCCAGGCTTTGGCCGCGGCGAACAAGGCCGTCGTCAAGGTCGAGTCCATCGGCAAGACCCGCGGCGGCCGCGACCTCTGGGTCCTGGAGATCGCCAAACCCGGTGCCGTCGCGCCGGACATGCGCCCGGCCCTGCTCGTCGCGGCCGGTTTCGAGGGCGACCACCTCGCCGGGACGGAGATCGCCCTGGCCGTGGCCGGGGCCCTGGCCAAGGACCCGTCTTCGGACGCCACGGTCTACGTCCTGCCGCGCCTCAATCCCGACGGCGCCGAGGGCTTCTTCGCCCCGCTCAAGACCGGCGCCAAGACCAACCTCGAGCCGTACGACGACGACAACGACGGCCGCGCCGACGAGGACGGCCCCGAGGACCTCGATGGCGACGGCATCGTCACGGTCATGCGGGTCCCCGCCGCGGGCGGCGAGTACATGATCGATCCCGAGGACGCCCGGCTGATGAAACGGGCCGACCCGAAGAAGGGCGAGACGGGGGCCTTCCGGCTCTACACGGAGGGGACCGACAACGACGGCGACGGCTTCGTCAACGAGGACCCGCCCGGCGGGACCGACCTCGGCCGCAACTTCGCCCACGAGTATCCCTATTACAAGCCCGGCGCCGGACCCCACATGGTCAGCGCCGCCGAGAGCCGGGCCCTGATGGCCTGGATCGTGGCCCACCGCAACGTCGCGGCCATCCTGACCTTCGGGGAGAGCGACAACCTCATCGTGCCGCCGACGGGCGCCGGCCGGCTGGGACCGGCCCGCGAGCTGGACCTGGTCCGCTTCGCGGACACGGCCGTCACGGCCGCCCGCGCGGCCGGCTTCGTCCAGACCGGCGGGGCCATGGGCTTCGGCCGCGGCGGCCGGATGATGATGGGCGAGTTCTCCATGGACATGCTCATGGGCGGCGGCGGGCGGCAGGCTCCGCGCGGCGCCCAGGCCCAGGGCGGCGCGGAATCGTTCCGGGCCATGATGCCCGACCGCAAGGCGGCCACCACGGTCGCCGCGGGCGATGTCGACTATTTCAGGTCCGTCTCGGACAAGTACATCGAACTGACCGGCATCCGCCAGCCGCTCTGTGTGCGCGAGCCGCAGGGGGCTTTCTTCCAGTACGGCTACTTCCAATTCGGCGTGCCCTCCTTCTCCACGCCCGGGTTCGGCCTGACGACGGCCGAGCCCGGACGACGGATGATGGGCGGCGGAGCCCCGGGCGCGGGCGAAGCCGGCCCGCCGGCCGGGTCCGGCCGGGCCTCCTCCGGCGGCGGCGCCGTCACGACCGTCGTCGCTTCGGGGGGTCCCGAGGGAATGATGATGATGCAGATGAGCCCGGGAGGCGCGCCGGGCGGCTTCGGCCAGGGCCCGGCCGCGGGCGGCGGTGCGGCCGCCGCGGCGGCGCCCGGCGTCGACCGCCAGGTCCTCAAATGGCTCGACGGCGAGAAGATCGACGGCTTCGTCCCGTGGACCAAGGTCAGGCACGCCGAGTTCGGCGAGGTCGAGGTCGGCGGCTTCAGGCCCTACGCCGCGGCCAATCCGCCGGCGGCCCGGCTGGAAGCGCTCGGCGCCGCCCACGCCAAGTTCGCCGCCCACCTCCTGACCCTCTTCCCGCGGGTCCGGGTGGCCGCCCTCGAAGCGGCCGCCCTCGGCGGCGGCCTCTACCGCGTCAAGGCCGAGGTCGAGAACGCCGGATTCTGGCCGACCGCGCTGGCCCAGGCCGTGACGGCCCGGTCGGTCAAACCGGTCATGGTCCAACTCGGTGTCGATCCCGGCGCGATCGTCTCGGGGAACGCCAAGACGTCCTTCGTTCCCTCCCTGGCCGGCTCGGGCGGCCGGGCCAAATACGAGTGGCTCGTCAAAGGCAAAGCCGGCCAGACCGTGGAGCTTCTGGTCCGGTCGGAGAAGGGCGGGTCGGCGACGGCCCGGGCCACCCTGAAGTGAAGGAGGCGACGATGAGAACACGCCAATCCATGGTCCTGGCCCTGGCCGCGGCGGCCGGGCTCCTGCTCCTGGCCCCCTTCGCCCCGGCCCAGAAGGCCTCCGACCCCGCTTTCAAGGTCAAGCTCGACTTCAACCGCTGGCACGACACGGACGAGCTGGCGGCGGACATGAAGCGGCTGCAGGCGGCCTTCCCCAAGTTCCTCAAGCTCGACTCCATCGGCAAGAGCCACGACGGCCGCGACCTCTGGCTCATGACCGTCAACAACCCCGCCACCGGCCCTGAGTCCGGCAAGGCGGGCATGTACATCGAGGCCAACGTCCACGGCAACGAGATCCAGGGCGGTGAGGTCTGCCTGTACACCATCTGGTACCTCATGGAGAACTACGGCCGAATCCCCGACGTGACCCGGATGGTCGACGAGCGGGTCTTCTACATCATCCCGACCGTCAACCCCGACGGGCGGCAGTATTTCATGGAGGGCCCGGGGGGCAACGCCCGCTCCGGGCACGTCCCGGTCGACGATGACAACGACGGCCGGTTCGACGAGGACCCGCCCGAGGACGTCAACGGCAACGGCGTCGTCGAGCAGATCCGCAAGCGCGTCCCCGGCCAGGGCAACTACCGCGTCAGCCGGACCAATCCCGACACCCTCGAGCCGGTGCCCTTCGGCGAGGCCGGCGACTACATCCTCCTCGGCCAGGAAGGCGTCGACAACGACGGCGACGGGATGGTCAACGAGGACGGGCCGGGCAGCTACGACGGCAACCGCAACTGGCCCAGCGACTGGCAGCCCAACTACGTCCAGAGCGGAGCCATGGACTATCCCTTCCAGCTGCCCGAGGCCAAGGCGGTCGGCGATTTCCTCAAGGCCCACCCCAACATCGCCGGCGTCCAGTCCTATCACAACAGCGGCGGCATGATCCTGCGCGGGCCGGGGGCCGAGGCGGTCGGGGAATACCCGATGACCGACGTCCGGTTCTACGACGAGCTCGGCCGCAACGGCGAGCGCATCCTGCCCTTCTACCGCTACATCGTCCTCTGGAGCGGGCTCTACACCGTGCACGGCGGATTCATCGACTACACCAACGACGGCCTGGGCATCCCCTCGTTCTCCAACGAGCTCTGGAGCAACGACCAGTACTTCACCAGCCCGGCCCTCAAGGAGCAGCAGCAGGACCCCTCGAGCCCCATCGCGCCGGCCCAATCCCGCTACTACTTCGACCGCAAGCTCGAGTTCGGCGACCAGTTCGTCGAATGGGCGCCCTTCGACCACCCCCAGTTCGGCCCGGTCGAGATGGGCGGCGTCTGGAAGAAGTTCCAGGGCCGGGTCCCGCCCCGCTTCATGAACGAGGAGCTCTGCCACCGCAACATGGCCTTTTCCCTCTACCAGGCCGATGAGATGCCGCTCGTCCGCGCGGGCGAAGCCGAAGTCGAGCGCATCGGCGGCGACGTTTTCCGCGTCTATGTCGACATCGCCAATCCCCGGGTCACGCCGACCATCATGGCCCGGGCGGCCCAGAACGGCACGGTCCGGCCCGACCTGCTCCTCGTCGAGGGCAAGAGCGTCGAGGTCCTGGCCGCGAGCTTCATCGACAACAAGGCCGTCTACAAGGCCAATCCGTCCGTGACCCCGCTCGTCGACCAGAAGGACCTCGAGCGGATCCTCGTCCGCAACGGCCTGCCGGGCAAGACGACCCGCACGGCGGTCCTCATCGTCAAGGGCTCGGGAGCGGTGAAGGTGACCTACGACAGCGTCAAGGGAGGAAAAGGCAGCGCGACCGTCACGCTGAAATAACGCTTCTCCCGAGGGAACTTCCGGGCCCCGCGCTTCGTCATTAAGGATGACGACGGAGGTTCCTATGAAAAAAACCGCTTTTCTGGCTCTCTCCATCCTGCTCGCCTGCGGCTCCCTGGCCGCCCTGGACACCACCAAGACCCTGACCCTTCCGGCGGAAGGCCTCAAGACGCTGGAAGTCCGGGCCGGAGCCGGGACCCTCAAAGTGACCGGGCACGACGGCCCGGCCGCGATCGAGGTCCGGGCGGAGATCGTCGCCAAAGGCGTCGACGATGAGGATCTGGACGCGTTCCTGAAGGACCGTGTCGAACTGACCCTGGAAAGGAAAGGGGATCGGGCGGTCCTGGTCGGCCGGGTCCGGGAGAGGTTCCGGCTCTTCGACTTCGAGAGCGCCGTCATCAACCTGACCGTCTCGGTCCCCAAGGCGCTGGCCCTCGACGTCGAGGACGGTTCGGGCAGCCTGGTCATCGAGGACGTGGCCGCCCTCCGGCTCGACGACGGGTCCGGGTCGGTCCGCGTCGCCCGCATCGCCGGCGATGTCGAGATCGATGACGGCTCCGGCGGGATCGAGATCGCCGACGTCGCCGGCGACGTCTCGATCGAGGACGGCTCGGGAGAGATCGACGTCCGCCGGGTCGGCGGGACGGTGACCGTCGACGACGGCTCGGGCTCCATCTCGGTCGACGGCGTGGAAAAGGACGTCCGGATCGTCAGCGCCGGCAGCGGCGGCGTCGACGTCAACGGGGTCAAAGGCCGGGTCATCCGCGGCTGAACGGGGCGCTAAGCCCTGAGCGGCCCGTCCGGCCCCCGCCGGCCGTTCCGGACCCCGTGTCCGCCTCGTTCTCGTCTAGTGCGGCTTCGCGGCCGGGGGGCCGTTCAGCCACCAGGACAGGACGCCGACGAAGAAGGCGCCGCCGACGATGTTGCCGAGGGTGACCGGCAGCAGGTTCCTGAGCAGGAACGCGCCGACGCCGACCCCGGCGCCGTGGAGCATGCCGTTGGGGATGAAGAACATGTTGGCCACGCTGTGCTCGAAGCCCAGGCCGACGAAGGCCATGATGGGGAACCAGACGGCCAGGATCTTCGCCCCGACGTCGTCGGCCGCGGCGGCCATCCAGACGGCCAGGCAGACGAGCCAGTTGCAGCCGACGCCGCGCCAGAAGGCGGCCCCGAACGACAGGCCGGTCTTGTCGACGGCCATGGCCCGGACGGCGCCTAGATAGGGCTCGGCGGCGCACAGCCCGGCCAGGTAGGAGAGGGCGAAGGCCACGAACAGGGCCCCGGCGAAGTTCCCGAGGTAGGACAGGGCCCAGTTCCGGAGAAGGCCCCGGACGGGGGCGCGCCCGGAGAGGACGCCCGGGACGAGGATGGCCGTGTTGCCGGTGAAGAGCTCGGCCCCGGCGACGACGACCAGCATCAGGCCGACCGGGAAGACGGCGGCGAAGAGGAGCCGTCCCCAGCCGGCGTAGCGGACGCCGTCCACGACGGCCGGGGCGACGCCCTTGCCGATGAGGATGGCCAGGAGGCCCCCGATGGCGATGTAGGCCCCGGCCAGGAAACCGGACACGAGCAGCCGGGGCCCGCGCATCCCCGCCTTGACGGCGCAGGCCGCCCCCATGGCCTCGACGACCTCGGCCGGCGTCTTGACGCCCATCAGAACAGGCCCGTGACCCGGCCGGTCTCGAGGTCGAGGTCGACGTCGTAGTAGACCGGCCGCGTCGGCAGCCCGGGCATGGTCCTCATGTCGCCGCAGAGCGGGTAGAGGAAGCCCGCCCCCACGCTGGCCCGGACGTCCCGGACCGGCAGCGTGAAGTTCCGCGGCACGCCCTTCAGGTTCGGATCGTGGCTCAGGCTGAGGTGCGTCTTGGCCATGCAGATGGGCAGCTTGTCGAAGCCGAGGCGGGTGTAGAGCGCGATCTTGGCCTCGGCCTCGGGGGAGTACTCGACGCCGTCGGCGCCGTAGATCTGGGTGGCGATGGCCTCGATCTTCCTCTTGATGTCCCATTCGAGCGGGTAGAGGAAGCGGAAGTCGCGGGGCTTGGCGCACGCGGCCATGACGGCCTCGGCCAGGGCCAGCGCCCCGGCCCCGCCGTCGGCCCAGTGCGTGCAGGGGACGGCGTCCTCGGCCCCGACGGCCAGGGCGGCCCTGCGGATGAGCTCGATCTCGGCGTCGGTGTCCGCGGTGAAGCGGTTGACGGCCACGACGACGGGGACGCCGAAGAGCTTGGCGTTGCGGATGTGGGCGGTCAGGTTGGCCAGGCCCTTGGCCAGGAGGTCGAGGTTCTCGTCGGTGTACTCGGGCGCCAGGGGCTTGCCGGCCACGACCTTGGGGCCCCCGCCGTGCATCTTGAGCGCCCGGACGGTGGCCACCAGGACGACGCAGCTCGGCTGCAGGCCGCTGGCCCGGCACTTGATGTTCATGAACTTCTCCATACCGCAGTCGGCCCCGAAGCCCGACTCGGTGACGACGTAGCCGTCGGCCCCGACGAGGCGCAGGGCGATCCGGTCGGCGATGATGGAGGAGTTGCCGTGGGCGATGTTGGCGAAGGGACCGGCGTGGACGATGGCCGGCGTGTTCTCGACCGTCTGCATGAGGTTGGGCATGAGGGCGTCCTTCATCAGGACGGTCAGGGCCCCGGCCACGCCGAGGTCGTCGGCCGTGACGGGCTCGCCCGCCCGGCTCGTGCCGACGACGATCCGGCCCAGGCGCTCGCGCATGTCGGCCAGGCCCGTGGTCAGGGCCAGGATGGCCATGATCTCGGAGGCCACGGTGATGTCGAAGCCGGTGTCCCGGACCAGGCCCTTCTCCTCGGGCCCCAGCCCGATCTTGACGCCCCGCAGGAAGCGGTCGCTGATGTCGATGACCCGGTTCCAGGTGATGCTGGCCGGGTCGATGTCGAGGCGGAACATGCGCCGCTTCTCCTCCGGCGTCAGGTCCGCCGGGTCCGTCTTGTCGATGCCGAGCTTCCGGAGCCGGCGGAACATGATGGGGGAGAAGCGCCTCCGGCCCTTCTTGTCGGCCGGGCAGAAGGCGTTGAAGAGCTTCTCGTCGTCCTGGCTCGATTCGTGGAGGACGCGGACGTCGATGGCCGCGGCCAGGAGGTTGTTGGCCGCCGTGATGGCGTGGATGTCGCCGGTCAGGTGGAGATTGAAGTCCTCCATGGGCACGACCTGGGAATAGCCGCCGCCGGCCGCGCCGCCCTTGATGCCGAAGGTCGGGCCCATGCTGGGCTGGCGGACCACGGTGACGACCTTCTTCCCCAGGTGGGCGCCGAGGGCCTGGCTCAGCCCGACGGTCGTCGTCGTCTTGCCTTCGCCGAGGGGCGTGGGCGTGATGGCCGTGACGTCCACGTAGTGGCCCTGGGGGCGGTCGGCGAGGCGGTCGAGGACGTCGAGGTGGATCTTGGCCTTGAGCTTGCCGTAGAGGTCGAGGTCGTCCTCCTCGAGGCCGATCGACGCGGCGATCTTGACGATGGGGTCGAGGTCGGTCGCCTGGGCGATGTCGATGTCGCTGGGAACGGGGGTGACGATCTTCACGGACATGGGCGGGCCTCCTGGTCTGCTAATCGCGAGGCCCTATGGTAAGGGGAAACGGGGGCCGAAGACAAGCCCCCGGCGGCTTCGCCCGTCCCGGCCGCTACATGCTGATGGAGATGGACCGGCCGCCGTTGCCGAACCGCGGATTGACGACGTTGCTGCGGGTCGAGCCGAAGGAGAAGTTGAAGCCGACCGAGAGCGAGTAGTCGTAGCCCGTGGCCAGCTGCCGCCGGCGGAGGAGGATCTCCTCCAGGGTCGCCCCGGCGGCCGACAGGGCCAGCTGGTCCCGGATCCGGGTGTAGCTGCCGTCGATCTCGAAGCTCAGGCCGCGCCAGACGCGGAACTCCAGCTCGCCCTCGAGCTCGAGCCGGTTCTTGGAGAAGTCGTGGAAAAAATGGGACCCCTCGATCTGGACCGAGGCCTTGCCCCACGGCCGGACGACCTCGTAGGCGACGTTGAGGGCGCCCTGCAGCAGGGTCTCGGCCGTCTTGAAGTAGATGGTCTCCTCGTTATAGCGGGCCCGGGTCAGCCCGAGGCGGTAGAGGACGCGGAGCTGGCGCTTGGTCGATTCGGAGTAGGGGAAGACGTCGAACTCGAGGGCCGGGGCGGCCGTCAGGACGAGCTTGAGATTGGAGTAGCTCGAGGACTCGGCCTCGACATAGCCGCCCACGGACCAGTGCGGGCCCAGGCTCTTGACGATCATGGCCGAGCCGCCGTAGCCGTGGCGCGAGCTCTCGTAGACGTCGCCGCCCCCGAGGTCGAACCAGTTATGGTTCCAGTTGCCGTAGACCTGGGTCAGGACCTTGAAGGCCGGCGTGACCCGGTTGGCGGAGACCGAAGCGTAGTAGGAACCGTCCCGGTATTGGGTCTCGCCCATGAGGAAGGCGTTGCCGCTGAGGCTGAAGACCCAGAAGTCCCACCTGTCGTCGACCGAGGTCGGCTTGGCCTGGTCGAGGAACTTGACCGAGAGGTCCTTGGCGACTGGCGTCTTGGCCGCGTAGCGCAACAGGCCGAGCTTGAGGGTCCCGGCCAGCCCTTTCCGGACCTCCTCGGGGGGCGCTTCGGCGGGCGGATCGAAGTGGAGGGTGTTATCGTCCCCATGGAACTCGCCGAGGCCGGTGAACTTGAGGGAGAAAGCGCCGCGTCCGGGAGGCCCGGCGGGGGTGACCGTGACCCGGACCTGGGCGGCGGCGAGCTCGGGCACGAATTCGACGAAGGCGATCTCCCCGGCCAGGAAGCCGATGTCGAGCCCCGGGCCGTTGACGAAGACCTTCGGGCGGGGCGAGGGCCCGGAGGGCGCACCGGCCGGGCCCGGCGGCGGGACCTGGGCCGAGGCCGCCGCGGCGGCCAGAAGGAGGACGGCCAGGATGAGGGAGGGGACGCGCCGATGTCTCGTGGTCATGGGGATCTCCTCCGCTCTAGTGGATGCTGATGGACATGCCGCCGCTCCCGGACGATCCGAAGCGGGGATTGATGACGTTGGTGAAGATGGAGCCGAACTGGAACTGGAAGCCGACGGCCAGGAAGTGGTTGCTGGTCGTGGGCAGCTCGACCAGGCGCAGGAGGAGCTCCTCGTAGGTCGGCTCCCTGAGGCGCAGGGACAGCTGGGCGTCGTGGAGCCAGGAATAGCCGCCGAGGACGTAGACCGACAGCCCCTTGTAAAGCCGCAGGTTGACGATGCCGAAAGTGTCGATGCGGTACCGGCCCAGGTCGCCGAGATAGTTCGAGCCCTCCGCGCTGACGCTGATGGTGCCGAATTTCTCGCGCAGGTCGAGGCTCAGCGACAGCTCCTGTTTGAGCAGGGTCTCCCGCAGCTTGCCGAAGACCGTCTCCTCCCGGTAACGCATGGGCTTCACCGACAGGGTGTAGAGGGCCCGGAGCTGGCGCCGCGTCGACTGGGAGTAGGGAAAGAAATTGTATTCGACGGCCGGGGCGAAGCGCAGGCTGAGGTCGACGTTGTCGTAATAGGACGACTCGGCCTCGACGTAGAGGCCGGCCGACCAGTGCTCCCCCAGGCTCTTGACCCACAGGCCGCTGGCGTCCCAGCTCGAGGACTTGCCGGTGGTCGTGGCGACGCCCCCCTCCTCGTCCTCGATCTCGTACCGCTGGCGCTTCTCGTTGACCGACAGGCCGAGCCGGACCTTCGAGGCCGGGGTGACCCGGTTGGCCGAGAAGGAGCCGCTGAGGTAGCGGCTCCGGTAGGCCTCCTCGCCCTGGGCCATGCCGTCGCCGGACAGGCTGAAGACCCAGGACTTCCAGCGGTCCCGGGCTTCGGCCGCCCTCTCGGGCGGCGTGTAGTCCACGGCGATCCGGCCGGCGATGGGCGTCCGGGCGACGAAGCCCATGAGCCCCAGCTCGAGCGTCTTGACCAGGCCGCGGCGGACGTCGTCGTCGGTGTCGGTCTTGACCGAATAGTACGTCTGGATGTCCCGGACGTCCCGGCAGTCGTTCTGGCCGATGAAGGTCAGGGTGTACTCGACGCCGCCGCCGCCCGTGGATTGGGTGCTGATGAGGACGTGGACCTGGGCTTCGAGCCGGTCGCGGACGTAATTGACGAAGGTGATCTCGGTCTTGATGTATTCGAGGTCGCAGGAGTCGCAGTCGAGGAAGACCTTGAGGGCGGTCTTCTTCAGCTCGTCGACGCCGGCTTGGGGGGCCTGTCCGGGGAGGCCCCGGGCCTGGAGAGGCGCGTTAACGGCCAGGGCGAGGATCGAGGCCAGGACGAGTGCGGCGGCCGGAACGGTCTTGGGCATGGGCGAACTCCTTGGCGGGGCCGTCGGCCGGGCCCGCAGCGGTCCGGGACCTCTGTCAGGGAAGCAGCAGCTTGCGTGCCATAAAAAAACCGCCTCTCAGGGGAGGGCGGCCTTCGGCTCACAGGATATATACGGCCGGACGTAATGATATGTTACATATCTAGAAGAAATAGTAGGCCGCCAGCAGGAGCCGGAGGTTGCGGACGAAACGGGCCTCGCGGACATTGCCGAAGGCGTCCGGGATGCCGTAGGAGGCCGCCGTCCACTCGACCTCGCCGGCGAAGCGCATCTTGCCGGCGTTGTGGACGAGCCGCGGAGCGAGCCGGTAGAGCCGGTCGATGTTGAAGCCGCGGGCGTAGTTGGCCCCGGTGATCTCGTCGGGGGATCCGAGGTTCCTGGAATACCCCGCGAACAGGCCGGCCTGCCAGCGGGTGCCGTTGGTCATGATCTCCGTCCAGGCGGCGAGCGTCCGCACGGGCGTGTAGGCCCAGTCCAGGCGGACCTCGTCGACGACGCCGCGGACGGCGTAGCCGCCGAGCATGGTCAGGTGATGGAGGTTCTGGCCCCAGACGGCCTCGGCCTTCCATGTGGCCTTGGCCCAGCGCTGCTTGAAGAAGGCCATGGCCGCGAGGCCGGTGATGGATTCGTCCGTCTCGTAGCCGGCGGCGGTGACGATCCGCGGCGAGAGCTTCATGACGTCGGCCCCGAGGCCGGCCACGGTCTCGGTCTTGCGGGCCTCGCTCTTGGCGGTGTATTGGAGCTTGAGGTTGAATTCCGGCAGGGCCGCGTTGCGGAGGTAGGCCGAGGTCGTCCCGTCCGGCCCGTTGCTGAGGAAGTCGCGCTGGGCCAGGGCGGTGGCCGTCAGGCCGACGCCGCCGAGCTTGACGGTGTAGCGGACCTGAGGGCTGCGGTTGAAGGGCTGGAACGGCGCGCCGGTGTTGAAGGAGACGACGTCGGGGAAGCTCTCGATGACGAACATGGGGTGCCAGTACTGGCCGATCATGAGCTCGGACCGCTGCCATTCGAGCTTGAGGTAGCCGTGGCGGAGGCGGAAGCCGTTGATGTCGGCGTCCGCGGTGCCGAAGAACTCGGCTTCCAGGTAGGCCGAGGTCTTGGCCCCCAGGGCGTCCGGGCCGGTGATCTTCCCGGCCAGGCGGGTCTGGACCGAGAGGATGTTGAAGCTGCCGCGGCCGTTGACGTCGCCGCCGTCGGGGGCGGCCAGGAGGGCCTTGGGGTAGAGGAGGAAATGGCCCTCGCGGATGCTGACGGTCTGGCGGGTGTCGTAGAAGATGTCCGTCTTGACGAAGCCGGAGAAGGAGATGCCGAAGACGGGCTTCTTCTCCTCCGACTGGGCCGCGGCGGGGCGCGCGGCGGCCATGACGAGCGCGGCGGCCAGGGCGAGACCGGCCGCGGCCGGCGCGGCGGGGCGTGTGCTCATGGGGCTCCTCCGGGGAGGATTATAGCGGCCCCGGGGACGATTTCAAAATATGGTAGAATCCGGTAGCCGGGACATTTCCGACCGAGGAGAAGCCATGACAACGACGCTCCGGGCGGCCGTCGCCGCCGCGCTCCTGTCCGCAGCCCTGCCCGGGCTGGCCGCGCCGGCCCATACCTTCAAGCTGGGTCGGGACGAGTTCCTCCTCGACGGCAAGCCGTTCCGGATCATGGCCGGCGAGATCCACTACCAGCGCATCCCGCGCGAGTACTGGGCCGACCGGCTGATGAAAGTCCGGGCGGCCGGCCTCAACACGGTCGGCACCTACGTCTTCTGGAACGCCCTCGAGCCCGAGCCCGGGCAGTGGGACCTCACCGGCGGGAACGACCTCGGGGCTTTCATCCGGACGGCCCAGCGGCTGGGCCTCTGGGTCATCGTCCGGCCCGGCCCCTACGCCTGCGCCGAGTGGGACTTCGGCGGCCTGCCGGCCTGGCTCCTGCGGACGCCCGACATCAAGGTCCGCTGCTCCGACCCGCGCTATCTCGCCGCCTGCGAGAGCTACGTCGGGAAGATCGCTTCGGTCATCCGCGACCTCCAGGTCCACGCAGGCGGCCCGGTGCTCATGGTCCAGATCGAGAACGAGTACGGCAGCTACGGCAACGACCGCGACTACATGACGGCCCTCAAGGGTTTCTGGGAGAGCGCCGGGATCGAGGTGCCGTTCTTCACCGCCGACGGGGCCACCCCGTACATGCTCGAGGCCGGCTCTCTCCCCGGCTGCGCCATCGGGCTCGACCCGGGGACCTCGGAGAAGGACTTCGCCGAGGCCGCCCGTCTCGAGCGCGGCGTGCCGGTCTTCTGCAGCGAGCTCTACCCCGGCTGGCTGACCCACTGGGGAGAGGATTGGGCCCGGGTCAAGACCGAGGAGTTCCTGCCCGACCTGCGCTGGCTCCTCGACCACGGCAAATCCTTCAGCCTGTACATGTTCCACGGCGGCACGAACTTCGGCTTCTGGGCCGGGGCCAATTTCGGCGACAAGTACCAGCCCGACGTGACGAGCTACGATTACGACGCGCCCCTCGACGAGGCCGGCCGGCCGACCCCGAAGTTCTTCGCCATCCGGGAGCTCGTGGCCCGCTACCGGCCCGGCGGGGCCGACCCGCGCGGGCTGCCGGAGCCCATCCGGACGATCGCCGTCCCGCCCATCGCCTTCGACGAGGCCGCCTCCGTTTTCGACAACCTGCCGCCGGCCGTCCGGTCGGCCCAGCCCGGCCCGATGGAGTCCTACGGCCAGAACCACGGCTTCATCCTCTACCGGACGAAGCTCCTCGGCCACCGCGGCGGCAAGCTCGCGGTGACCGACCTCCGCGACTACGCCACCGTCTTCGCCGACGGGCGCTACGTCGGGGCCCTCGACCGGACCAAAGGGGAGACGGCGGCGCTCGACCTGCCCAAGGCCCAGCCGGCCAACGAGACCCTCGACATCCTCGTCGAGGCCATGGGCCGCATCAACTACGGGCCGCGCCTCGTCGACCGCAAGGGCATCACGGAGCGGGTCACCCTCAACGCCATGACCCTCATGGGCTGGGACGTCCACCCGCTGCCCATGGACGGCGACTACCTGCGCCTGCTGCGCTACACCCGCCGTCCGGCCGAGCGCCCGGGCAACTTCTTCCGCGGCGCGTTCGACCTGGGGACGGTCGGCGACACTTACCTCGACATGAGCGGCTGGCGGAAGGGGGTCGTCTGGGTCAACGGCCACAACCTGGGCCGGTACTGGGACATCGGGCCGCAGAAGCGGCTCTTCTGCCCGGGGACCTTCCTGCGGACGGGCGCGAACGAGATCGTCGTCTTCGACCTCCACGCCCTCGCGCCGGCGACGGTCGCCGGCTTCACGGACCTAGACTAGGTCCTTCGAGACCTCGACGAGCGAGGTGGCCAGGTCGCTGACGACCCGGAAGCCGCGCTTCTCGAACACGGCCACCATGCGCGGATTGTCCGTCGTCGTGATGGCCGTCAGCGTGCGGATGCCCCACTGCCGGGCGATGTCCGTGCAGGTGTCGGTCAGGAGGCCGCCCAGGCCCCGGTCCTGCCAGGCGTCCTGGACGAGCACGGCGTACTCGGCCTTGGCGCGGCCGGGCTCGGCGACCAGGCGCCCGACGCCGACGAGCCTGCGGCCGTCCCCCTCGCCCGTCTCGGCCACGATGGCCAGTTCCCGGTCGTAGTCGATGTAGCAGTAGCGGCTGGCCACGTCGTGGGACTGCCAGAAGAAGAAGTAGCGGAAGCGGGAGTAGATCGACTCGCGCGAGCAGCTCGAGAGCAGGGCCAGCCAGAGCGGCTCGTCCTCCGGCTTGATGGGCCGCAGGGTGATCGGCGTGCCGTCCCGCATGCGGACCCGGCGGACGAACTCCTCGGGATAGGGGCGCAGGGCCAGGTGGGCGTACGGGCGCTTGGGGTCCTCGGCCGCCCCCGGGTCGCCGACGATCCGGGCGTCGAGGGCCGTCACCCCGTCCGGCGTGACGAGCAGGGGATTGATGTCGAGCTCGGCCACCTCGGGCAGGTCGGCGGCCAGGTAGGAGAGGCGGACCAGGGTCTCGACGAGCTTGTCGACGGCGGCCCGGGGGCGGCCCCGGAAGCCCTCGAGCAGGGGCTTCATCCGCAGGCCGTCCAGCATGCGCCGGGCCAGCCGCTCGTTGAGGGGCGGGAAGCCGATCGACCGGTCGCGGTAGATCTCGGCCGCCGTGCCGCCCATGCCGGCCATGACGACCGTGCCGAAGGTCGGGTCCTTCTTGACCCCGAGGATCATCTCGACGCCGTCGCGGGCCCGGACCATCTTCTGCACGGTGACGCCCTCGAGGCGCGCGCCCGGGGCCCGGCTGGCCACGGTCTCCATCATGGCCCCGAAGGCGGCCCGGACCGCGTCCGCGCCGTCCAGGTCGAGGGCCACGCCGCCGACGTCCGTTTTGTGGGTGATGTCCGGGGACAGGACCTTGAGGACGACCGGGAAGCCGGCCTCCTCCGCGGCCCGGACGGCCTCTTCGGCGGTGGCCGCCGGCACGGGCCGCGTGACCGGGATGCCGTAGGCCGCCAGGACCTCTTTGGACAGCGTCTCTGCGAGCGGCCCGGCGGCCGCGGCGAGCGGGCCGGCATAGCGGGCGCGGATCTCGGCCCGGTCGACCGGGAAGTCGACGGAGATGTCCTTGGGCGTCTCGTAGAGGGCCCCGAGGTCGCGGGAGTAGGAGACCAGGGTCATGAAGGCGTTGACGGCCTGTTCGGGCGTCGGGTACGTGGGGACGCCGGCCTCGTTAAGGAGGTTGGTGCCCTCGCGCATGGCCGCCCCGCCGAGCCAGGCGGCCAGGACGGGCTTGGGCGTCGCCGCGGCCAGGGCCGCGACCTCCTTGGCGATGGCCGTGGGGTTGGTCATGGCTTGGGGCGTGACGATGACGAGGAGGGCGTCGACGCCGGGGTCCTCGAGGACGATGCGGGCGGCCTTGGCCACGAGCTTGGACTTGGCGTCGCCGAGGACGTCCACGGGGTTGCGCGGCGAGCCCTGCGGCGGGATGTTCTCCCTGAGGCCGTCGACGGTGGCTTCGGCCAGCCGGGCCAGCGCGCCGCCGGCCGCGACCAGGGCGTCGGTGGCCATGACGGCCGGGCCGCCCGCGTTGGTCAGGACGGCCAGCCGCGGCCCCTGCGGCACCTTGGAGCGGCCGAGGAGGTCGACGCAGTCGAAGATTTCGCCGATGTCGTTGACCCGGGCCAGCCCCATGCGCCGGAAGGCCGCGTCGTAGACGGCGTCCTCGCCGGCCAGGGCCCCGGTGTGGGAGGCGGCCGCGGCGGCCGACTCGGCGAAGCGGCCGGCCTTGTAGACGACGATGGGCTTCATCCGGGCGAAGGCCCGGCCGGCGGTCATGAACTTGCGGGCGTCCCGTACGGACTCGACGTAGAGGATGATGGACTTGGTCTCCTCGTCCTCGCCGAGGTAGTCGATGAGGTCGCCGAAGTCGACGTCGACCATGTTGCCGGTCGAGACGAAGTGGGAGAAGCCGATCCTCTCCTCGGCCGCCCAATCGAGGACCGAGGTGCACAGGGCCCCCGACTGGGAGACGAAGGCGACGTGGCCCGGCCGCGGCATGGCCCCGGCGAAGCTGGCGTTGAGGGAGCGGCCGGGAGAGATGAGGCCGAGGCAGTTGGGGCCGAGGACGCGCAGGCCCTCGAAGCGCCGGGCCTCGGCGAGCAGGGCCTCCTCGAGGGCCAGGCCGGCCGGGCCGGTCTCGCGGAAACCGGCCGAGACGACGATGAGGCCGCGCAGGCCGGCCTCGCCGCACTCCCGGACCAGGGCGGGGACCTGGGCGGCCGGGGCGCACAGGATGCCGAGGTCGGCCGGCTTGGGCAGGGCTCGGACGTCGGGGAAGCAGGGGATGCCCATGACGGCCTCGGTCGTGGGGCTGACCGGGTAGACGACGCCGCGGAAGCCGCCGCCGACGAGGTTGGCCAGGATCTTGGCGCTGACGCTCTTGGGATTCGGGCTGACCCCGACGAGAGCGATGCGCTGGGGTTTGAAGATCGCGTCGAGCGAGAGGATGTCCATGGGGCCTCCGGGGCGTTCCGATCAGCCCCCTATTGTCCTCCCGGGGGCCGGCGTTTTCAAGAGGCCGGCGCGGCTCAGAGGGCCAGGCGCAGGCCGGCCCGGACCGTGCGGCCCGGCGTGCCGTACCCCCAGACCGTCTCGTAGCGGGCGTCGAGGATGTTGGAGACGCGGGCGAAGACCGTGAAGCGCGGGCCGGCCGGGGCCGAGACGACGGCGTCGAGCAGGAGATAAGGGGCCAGGACGACGGTCGCGGCGGGATAGGCGCTGTAGTCGCGGTCGGGACGGCGCCCCGTCCACAGTCCCGAGACGGCCAGGTCGACGGAGCGGAACAGGCGCAGGCCGAGGTCGGCCGAGACCCGGTCGCGCGGCCGGCGGACGAGCGCCGTCCCGGCGTCGAGGTCGCGGGCCGAGAGCCGCGTGTAGGCCGCGGCCAGGCGCAGGCCCGGGGACGGCCGGGCCTCGAGCGAGGCCTCGAGCCCGCGCGTCCGGGCCCGGCCGATGTTGACGTAGCCGGTCGCCGTGTCGAAGTCGACGAGGTCGCGGAAGTCGTTCCCGAACGCGGTCAGTCCGAGGACGACGCGTCCGTCGGCGAAGCGCTGCTCGAGCCCGGCGTCCCAGCCGGCAGCCCGCTCGGGACGGAGCCCCGGGTTGCCGATAGGGCCCCAGGACGTGGCCGGGGCGTGGAGCTGGTAGAGCGAAGGCGACTTGAAGCCGGTGCCGAACGAGGCCTTGAGCCGGGTCCCGGTGGCCGGAACGAGGAAGGCCGGCGCGACGCGGAAGGTCAGGGCGGCGCCGGACAGGCTGTGGGTTTCGGCCCGGATCCCGGCCGTGACGAAGAAGCGGCCGCCGGCCTCCCAGTGATCGAGCGCGTAGGCGCCGGCCGAACGGGCCCGGGCCGCGGGGAAGGCCGACTCGGACGGGCCCCAGGCGCTCTCGGCGACGTACTCGGAACGGCCGCGCTCCTCCTCGATCTCGAGCCCGGCCGTCAGGGTGTGGGCCGGGCCGAGGAAGAGGTTGTTCTGCCAGTCGATCTTGACCAGGCCGCTGCGGAAGGCGCCTTCCTCGCGGTCGGCGGGATGGGCCTCGTCGAACGGATTGAGGCTGTCGCGGGCGGACCCGAGCCAGGAGACCGAGAGGAGGCGCTCCCAGCGCCCGGCCGCGGCCAGGCCGCGGTACTGACCGCGGACGAGGAGCGAGCCGTAGTCCTGGACGTTGTTGGGATCGTCGCCGCCGGGCCCGCCGAAGTTGTCGAGCTCGGTCCGGTCGCGGACGGCCCGGACGGTCAGGGTCACGGAGTCCGAGGGCCGCGGCGTCCAGCCGAAGCGGGCGGCCAGGGTCAAGTTGCGGTAGCCGTCCGTCTCGGTGTTGCCGGCGTAGGCCGAGGAAGCGGCCGACAGCCCGGCCGTCCGCTCGTGGACGAGGGACAGGGCGTAGTCGGTCCGCCGGCCCGAACCGGACAGCGAAAGGTCGGCGCCGAGGGAGCGGAGCGAGCCCGCCGACGCGCCCAGGCTCAGGCGGGGCCGGCCGCGGCCGGCGCGGGTGATGACGTTGACGACCCCGCCGAGAGCGTCCGAACCGTAGAGCAGGCCCTGCGGGCCGCGCAGGACCTCGACGCGTTCGACGTCGACGAGGGCCAGGTGGGCGAGGTCGCACGAGCGGGACGGATTGATGGGATCGTTGAGCTCGAGCCCGTCGAGAAGGACGAGGGTGTGCTCGCTCCCGGCGCCGCGGACGAAGACGGCGGAGGCGGCGCCGGGGCCGCCGTTGCGGACGGTCGACAGGCCGAGGACGGATTCCAGGGCCTCGAGGACGAAGGCCTTGCCGGCGCGGCGGAGCTCCTCGCCGGAGATGACGGTCAGGGAGCTGCCGACCTTGCGCTCCGGCGTCTCCAGGCGGGTGGCCGTGACGACGACGTCGTGCTTGAGGACGGGCGGCGCGCCGTCGCGCGCGTCCTGGGCCGGAAGGGCGGGGGAGAGGATGGCGAGGAGGGCGACGAGGACGGGGAGACCGGCGCCGAAGGCCGCCGGGAAGGGCGTGCGCGCGTTCATGGCAGGGGCTTCGCCTCCGCCCCCGCCGTATTCGTTCGCCGTCTTCCACCCGAAGACCGGCCGAGCGCGGCTCGCGGAAGGTATCCTGACTCCCGGATCGTCCTCCTCCCGAGCCTTCCAGCCTTTCGGCCGTGGCGTCCCTCGGGATTCGTCCCCGGTTACAGTAGCGGGGGCTGTGTCCGTCTCTAACGGACTTCCCTTCGACTCAAGCCGCAGGGATTATAGCAAAGGGAAGAAGAAAGGGCCAGGTCTTCAAAGCGGGAGACCGCCCCGGCCGGGCATCAGGCCGGAGCGGTCTCGGAGGGGGAATGGGGTCTATGGGTGATATCGAAAAGGAGGTCTTGGGTCGCCATTCTCGTCTCTCATCCCTATAAACGGAAATCCGCCACCGTCCGTTGCCTCTTTTATGATTGCACGATAAATCGGTTCTGCGCCTCTTCTCGGTTGTCCCTCTCGAGGTGGTGAGGGGATTGTCCTCGCAGATCCCCGTTGCTGGAGGAGGGGGAAATATCGTGAAAAAATGCTTTTTCCGATATTTCGCAGGATCGGGACTACGGGTGCTCCGTCCCGATCCTGCCTGGTCCGCTCACCTGGGTTCGCTCCCCGCTGCCCGGGGGGCCGGGGAGCCAGAGGATATCCCCGAACCAGAATCCGAGAGAGGGACTTCCGCCTTTAGGTGAAGAACCGATTTTTTTCGAACCCCCGTTCGATGACCAATACGAATTATACCACAGCCGGGGCCCCGGGTTCAAGGGCTTTCGGCGACTTTCGCAAAAATGCCTCGAACACCCCCATCGGAGCGCGCTTCCCCCCATAAAAAGGCCCTTTCCGCGCCATTTCGGCGAACAGGCCGTTTTTCGCCGTCTCCCCTGGCGGGGAGCCCCCCGGTTGGGTTATATTGAATAGGCCCTTCGAGCCCGAAATAGGCCTCCGGACGAGGAGAAAGGCATGAAAAACGAGGAATTCCGGCGCCACGGATACCGGTTCGTGGACTGGATCGCCGATTATTTCGAGAACATCGAGAAATTCCCCGTCCGGTCCCGGGTCGAGCCGGGACAAGTCAAGGCCCTCGTCCCCGCCGTGCCCCCGGCCCGGGGGGAGGACATGGAGGCCGTGTTCGCCGATTTCGAGCGGGTCGTCCTGCCCGGCATCACCCACTGGCAGCATCCGGGCTGGTTCGCCTACTTCCCGGCCAACAACAGCCCGGCCTCCGTCCTGGCCGAGCTCCTGACCGCCGGGTTGGGCGCCCAATGCATGAGCTGGCAGACCTCTCCGGCCGCGACCGAGCTCGAGGAGGTCGTCTGCGACTGGCTGCGGCAGATGATCGGTCTCCCCGAGGGCTTCACCGGGGTCATCCAGGACTCGGCCTCCTCGGCCACCCTGTGCGCCCTCCTCTCGGCCCGCGAGCGGGCTACCGGATTCGAGTCCAACGAGTCGGGCGCCCGGGCGCCCCTCGCCGTCTACGCCTCGAACGAGGTCCACTCGAGCGCCGAGAAGGGCGTCAAGATCGCCGGTTACGGCCGCCGCAACCTCCGGCGCATCCCCGCCGACGCCCGCTTCGCCATGGTCCCGGACAAGCTCGAGGAGGCCATTCTCGAGGACAAGGCGGCCGGCCTCGTCCCGGCCCTGGTCATGGGGACGGCCGGCACGACCTCGTCCGGGGCCGTCGATCCGCTGCGGGCGATCGGCGAGATCTGCCGGCGCCACGGCGTCTGGTTCCACGTCGACGCGGCCTGGGCCGGCACGGCCGCACTCCTGCCCGAGGCGCGTTGGGTCCTCGACGGCGCCGAGCTGGCCGACTCCCTGGTCTTCAACCCCCACAAGTGGATGCTGACCAACTTCGACTGCTCGGCCTATTTCGTACGCGACCCGGGGGCGCTCGTCCGGGCCCTCGAGATCCATCCCGAGTACCTCAAGACCGGCCCCGACGCCAAGGTCAAAAACCTCCGCGACTGGGGCATCCCCCTCGGCCGGCGCTTCCGGGCCCTCAAGCTCTGGTTCGTCATCCGCAGCTACGGCGTCGAGGGCCTGCAGGCCATGGTCCGCGAGCACCTCCGGCTGGCGGCCCTGGTCAAGGAGTGGGTCGAGGCCGATCCCCGCTTCGAGCTCATGGCCCCCGCGGACCTGGCCCTGGTCTGCTTCCGGCTCAACGACGGCCGCGACGAGGCCGGGCTCGACGGCCTCAACCGGCGCTTCCTCGACCTCGTCGACGCGGCCGGACCCGTCCACCTGACCCACACGACGCTGGGAGGGAAGTTCACGGTCCGCCTGGTCGTCGGCCAGCGGACGACCGAGGAGCGCCACGTCCGGGCCGCCTGGGACATCCTCAGCGCCGCGGCGGACGAAGCCCTGAAGGGCTGACGGGTCCCCGTCAATCCGGTCCGAGCGCGTAGCGCAGGGCGCCCTCCGGATCGGCGAACCGGACGAAGTAGCCCCAGCCGCCGGCGCCCTGCAGGACCTTGATCAGCAGCCGGTTCCAGCCCTTCTTCAGCCGGACCGCGACGCGGTCGAGGTCCGGCTCGGCCGCCCGGTAGGCCGGGTTCGTGTGGACGAGCGCGCCGTTGACCCACACTCTCACGCCGTCGTCGCTGCCGAGGAGGAGGTCCGCCGCGCGGTCGTCGGGGGACAGGACGTAGGCGGCCGCGTAGACGACGGCCTTCTCGTCGGGCTCGACGAGGCCGTCGAGCCGGACGTAGCCCGCGGCGTCGGCCTTGACGGTCCGCCAGGCGACCGTCGCGCCGCCCTTGCCCTTGTAGTTCTTGGCCGGCGCCGTCTCGGTCTCCGGCGGATAGGCCGTCGGCAGGTCGTCCATGTCGGCCGCCTCGAACGGCCCGACCAGGCGCCACTCCGTGATGAAGCGGCGGGCCGACGGCCGGAGAGAATTGCCGACGAAGAAGAGGTCGTACCCCGCGCTCCGCGTATCCCTGCCCTCGGCTTCGAAGACGACGGCGTTCGGGCCGGCCTCGAGGAGCTTCTTGTCTAGGACGATCGAGGCCATGGCCGGCTCCGGAGCGTAGCCCTCGAGCCGCCGGCCCAGGACGCGGAAGTCGCCCGCCGCGGGCCCCTTGAGGAAGTGGACCTCGATGTCGTAGAGGTCGCGGACCCCGACGGGGAAGCGGAGCTCGGCTTTGTCCCCGGCCGCCGCGCCGTCCGTCCGCAGGACGGGGTAGCGGGCGCCCGACGCGCCGTAGAACGAGGCCAGGCCCGCGGCCAGGCGGGGCCCGGTCATGGACAGGCCCGCCTCGGCATCGACGAAGCGGTCGAAGCGGCCCTCGACCGCCGGCGTCCAGCGCGGCTGGACGAAGTTCTCCGGCGGTTCGAAGGCGAACAGCAGCCGCTCGGCGGCCGGCGGCAGGTCGGGGAATGGCCGGTGGGGCTCGGTCTGGTACCAGTAGGCGACCGAGGACAGGAAGTCGGCCCGGTCGTTGGCGTGGCCGTGCTCGATCGCGGCCTCGATCCTCCTCGTGAACGGGATGGGATCGGGGACGTGGAAGCGGTAGACGGTGGCCTTGGCCCCGGCCTGGAAATCCTCCTCCTGGAGGGGACAGCCGTAGAAGGGGCTCTGGCCCTCGCGCATGCCCCAGGCGTCCGAATAGTAGTCCTCCGAGCCCGTGCCGTGGAGGGACGGCCGGCTCTCGCCGTCGACGCGGATCATGTCGTCGCCCTCGCCCCACCAGCCCAGGGCCCGCTGGAGGACGCTGAGGTTGGTGCCGACGAGGTGTCCGGCGCCCTCGGCCGCGAGCAGGAGGTAGTTCCGGCCGGGCGCGGGCGGGAACTCCTGGCGGTACTGGGCGTGGAAATAGGGCGTGTCCGCGGCGAGGTCCGGCAGCTCGCGGTAGTCGATGTAGTAGTAGAACGCGTCGACCGGGCGCGTGCCCTCGTTCTTGACCGTGATGCGGCAGGACCGGCGGAAGGGCATGAACCAATAGGCGTTCCGGGCCCGCCCCTCCGAAGAGCAGACGATGGGCAGGGAGACGAAGTCCCGGTTCAGGCCGTGCCCGACGCCGAAGAAGTCGCCGATGGGGGCCTCGACCGAAGGCGATTTCTCGTTGTCCCAGTAGACGCGCAGGACGATCTTGCGGCCGTAGAAGGGCTCGGCCGCGATCGTCGTCCAGATGTGGTGGATGGCCCCCGGGCCCTCGATCTCGGCCAGGACGGCCGTCCGGCCCGGGCCGACGACGAGGGAGTCGCGGTTGCCGCCGGAGCGGTCGTAGGACGAAACGCGGCGGCCGCGGAAATCCTGTCTCCGGCCGAGACCCTGGAGAAGGTCCTGGCCGGCGACGAGGGCGGCCGCGCCGATGAGGAGCGCGGCGGGGACGAGCCACGGGCGAAGACGGAGGGCGGGACGGCGGCGGGACGTGAAGGGCATCATCGGGACCTCCTGGTGACGGGCCGGCCCCGCCGCGGCCTAGCGCGCGGGGCGCCCGGACTTCGGGCCGCCGGGGGTCCGGATCCGCGACTTGCGGTCCCGGCGGGTATACGGCTTGATGTCGAGGACGGGCGTGCCGTCGACGAGGTCGAGGCCGGAGACCTCGAGGACGGCGCCGTCGCGGCGAAGGAGCCGCAGGACGGTCATCCCGACCGGGTTGGGACGGTGGGGCGAGCGGGTGGCGAAGATGCCCCGCTCCCGCGTTTCCCCCGGCGGGACGGCCTTGAGCTTGGCCGGCCCGGCCTTGTGGAATTGGAAGAGGACGACGATGTGGGAGTACTCCTCGAGGCGGTCCAGGGCCGGAGCGTACTCGGGCCGGACCTCGATCGTCCCCGTCGACCGTTCGAAGAAGCCCCGCGGGGCGAAGGCCGGCGGGGGCAGGTCGGCCGGCTCCTTATAGGGCGAGCGGACGACGCCGACGGGCGTCAGCCGGAGCGGGCCCGTCATTTCCCGACGTAAGTCAGCCACTTCTCGTAGCGGGGATCGCGGCCGCCGACGGCGTCGGCGAAGGCCTTGACGAGGCGCTGGACGACCGGGCCGGGCTTGCCGGTGCCGATCGTGTGCGCCGTCCCCGGGCCGGCCGGATCGGAGCCGTCGGTGACGGCGACGATGGGGATGACCTCGACGGCCGTGCCGCAGTAGAAGGCCTCGTCGGCCCCGAAGAGGTCGTCCTTCGAAATGGGCCCGACGGCCGTCTTGTAGCCGAGGCCGGCGCCGATCTCGAGGATGCTCGTCCGGGTGATGCCCTCGAGGGCCGATTCGGTCCGGCCGTTGGTGACGAGGGTGTCGCCCTTGACGACGAACACATTCTGGCCCGGGCCCTCGGCGACGCGGCCCTCCATGTTCAGGAAGATGGCCTCGTCGAAGCCCCGCTCGCGGGCCTCCATGCCGCAGATCGTCGACTGGACGTAGACGCCGCCGAGCTTGGCCGACATGTTGAACTGGGTGTGGTGGACCCGGCGCCAGGGCACGATCAGGGCGTTGACGCCGCGGGCCGCGTTCTCGCCGAGGTAGGCCGCCCACTCCCAGGCGCTGACGGCCATCTCGACCGGGCAGGCCATGGGCACCAGGCCGAGGTTGCCGTAGGAGTAGAAGAGGAGGGGCCGGATGTAGCAGCTGTCGAGCCCGTTCACCCGGACGATGCTCTTGACGGCCTCGTCGATCTCGTCCCTGGTGTAGGGGACCTTCATCTTGATGACCCCGGCCGACAGGAGAAAGCGGTCGGTGTGCTCCGGCAGGCGGAAAATGGCCGGGCCCTTATCGGTCTTGTAGGCCCGGAGGCCCTCGAAGACGCAGGTGCCGTAATGGAGGGCGTGCATCATGGGGTGGAAATCGGCCGCGGACCAGTCGTAGAACTTGCCCTGATACCAGTATTTCTCGGCCTTGGGGAAATGGGTGTTGAGGAACATGGCTGGCTCCTTCATGGGTTTGGGTACGGAAAGCGGGCGGCGGGAAATGGGTATAAGGGACCGCCCGGTCCGGCGCTGATCCGAATCAGCTTATAGAAGGCACTACCTCTCGGGGCGATCGGGCTGACTTCTCCGGCCTCGGAGAGAGGCCATCCTATCACACGGCCGGGGTCAAGTAAAGCTAAGCCGGCCGCCGCGAGAAGTAGGTCCGGCCGTCGTGGACGAGGCGGCGGACCCGGCCCCTGGCTTCCAGGGCGGAAACGGCCTTGAGGACCTCGTCGTGTTGGCGGCCGAGGGCCACGGCGATGTCGGCGACCGTCTGGGGGCGCCGGCCGACGGTGGCCAGGACCTTCCGGTCGAGGGCGCCGGCGGCGGCCGGCCGCTTCCGTTTGGCGAAAGAGGCCACGATCTCGGCCTTGGGCCCGAGGGCGGCCCGGACGCGGCGCAGGTCGGCGGGACCCAGGGCCCCCGTCCCGGCCTCGGCCGGCGGGCGGACGACCGTGTTGAGCTCGATGCGGTCGGGCCGGATGCGGGCGACGGCCTTCTTGAGCGCGGCCAGGGCGGCCGGGGAGTCGTTGACGCCCTTGACCAGCATGACCTCCAGCCGGATCTCGCCCGCGTACTCGTCGCGGAAGCGGGCCAGGCCCTCGACGACGCGCCGGTTGTCGAGCCCGGCGTGAGGGCGGTTGACGCGCCGGAAGAGGGCCGCCGGGACGGCGTCGAGGGACGGCACGACGACGTCGGCCGCCCCGAGGTCCCGCCGGACGTCGGCGCGGGTGAGGAGCGTCCCGTTGGTCAGGACGGCCACGGGGCGGCCCGTCTCCCGCTTGATGTCGCGGATGAGGCGCCCGATGTCCCTGCTCAGGGTCGGTTCGCCGGAGCCGGAGAAGGTGACGAAGTCGATGCGGGGCTCGGCGGCGACGGCCGCCTTGACCTGGGCCAGGATGTCCTCCGGCGGGAACCACGTCCCCCGGCGCAGCCGGGTCTGGCCGGTCGAGCCGAGCTGGCAATACGTGCAGTCCAGGGTGCAGGTCTTGAAGGGGATGATGTCGACGCCCAGCGAGAAGCCCAGGCGCCGGGAGGCCACCGGACCGTAGACGTACTTGCGCCCGGCCATCAGACGGCGTCCTTGTAGATCTCGATGAAGCGCCTGAGGGAGCGGTCGTAGGTCCGTTCGACGGCGTCGGGGAACAGGCAGGCCGGCAGCTCCCGGTTCCGCCAGTGATAGGCCAGGCAATCGCAGCAGACGCCCTTGCGGCCGCAGGGCTCGTAGCTGCAGTTGCAATGGGCCTTGCTCCTGGCGCTCTTGCATTCGCTCATGGGGACCTCTCCGTCGGGGATGGGCTTCCTTATTATATAGGTTCCCCCGCCCGCGGGGAATGGACGGCCGTCCGCGAATCGGGTATCATAGGCGCCATCAAGGAGTTAGTGAGGACGCCCATGCCCGGCTACACGGACCGCGAGGCCAAGGCCGGCCTCGGGGCGAAGCTGCCGCCCCTGGAGACCTTCGCCAACCAGTTCCCCGACTACGAGATCACCGTCGAGGTCCCCGAGTTCACCTCGGTCTGCCCCAAGACGGGCCTGCCCGATTTCGGCCGCCTGACCCTGACCTACGTCCCCGTCAAGCGGGTCCTCGAGCTCAAGTCCCTCAAGGAGTACTTCCTGGCCTACCGGAACCTGGGCATCTTCTACGAGAACGTCGTCAACCGCGTCCTCGAGGATGTCGTGGCGTCCTGCCGGCCGTCGCGGGCCGCCGTCCGCGGCGAGTTCAATCCCCGCGGCGGGCTGAGCTCGATCGTCGAGGCCCGCTTCCCGCGGTCCCGGAAGCGGCGGCCCTGAGCGGGGCCGGACGCCTCCCGACATCCGGAACGGACTCCTTCCCCCGGCCCCGATGAACCCCTTCCGCCCCGCGCCGACGGCCAACGGCACCCGCCTCTGCCGCACCGACCTGCTCATCGTCCTGGTCGTCGTGCTCTGGGCCGTCAACCTCTCGGTCATCAAGATCGGGCTGCGCGTCCTCACGCCCCACGCCTTCAACGCCGTCCGGCTGGGCTTGGCCGCGCTGGCCTACCTGGCGGTCCTGTCGGTGCGCCGGCCGCGCTTCCGGCCCGGGCGCCGCGGCGACGGCTGGAAGGCCGCCGGCCTTGGCCTGCTCGGCATCACCTTCTACCAGGTCTTCTTTATCCGGGGCGTCGACACGATGAACGCCTCGACGGCATCGGTGGTCATGGGCACGAGCCCCATCTTCATCGCCCTGCTGGCCACGGCCGTCGGCGAAGAGCGCGTCACTTGGGCCGGCTGGGCCGGCATCGCCATCTCGTTCGGCGGCTTCCTCCTCGTCCTGTCGGGCGAGAACGGCGGCCTGGTCTTCACCTGGGAGGCCTGGCGGGGCGCCTTCCTGATCCTGCTCGCCAACGCCTGCTGGGCCGGCTACACGGTGTTCTCGAAGCCCGTCCTCGACCGCAACGCCGCCTTCGACCTCGCGGCGATCGGGACGGTGGCCGGGACCGCGGTCTATCTGCCGTTCGCGGCCGGCGACCTGGTCCGCACGGACTGGGCGGCCGTGCCCTGGCAGGGCTGGGCGGCCATCGCCTACGCCGGCCTGGTGGCCATCTTCCTCTGCTTCGTCCTCTGGCACCAGTCGGTCAAGAATGTCGGGGCCGCCAAGACCGGCGTCTACGGCAACCTGACCCCCATCCTGGCCATCCTCTTCGCCGGCCGGATCCTGGGCGAGCGCCTCACCGCCGTCCAGGCCGCCGGCGCGGCCGTCACGCTGGCGGGCGTCTATCTGACGCGGTCCGGCTACCGGTTCTTCGAGCGCCGCGGTCAGCGGATCCCGTAGACCTTGTGGAGCTGGATCGAGAGGCGGATGCCGCCGAGCCCCGCGCGCGAGGCCCCGTCGAGCAGCGCCGCGGCCTTCCTCAGGCTCCAACCGGCGTTGGACTGCGGCTGGAGGAAGAGCGGCGTCGCGGCCGGAAAGGCGGCCCGGACCGTCCGGACCGCGTCGAGCGTGAGCGAGCGGCAGACGACGAGCTTGACCTCGCGGGCCCGCCGGGCGAAGGCGGGGTGGACCGCGTAGTCCGGCGGCTTGGGCGAGACCGTGTGCCAGTCGGCCCGGGACTCGGGCGGGAAGGTGCCGTTGGTCTCGACCTGGACGAGGTAGCCTTCGGAGTGGAGGCGGTCGACGAGCGGCCGGACGTCCTGGGCCAGGGGCTCGCCGCCGGTCAGGCAGACCCAGGCCGCGGCGAGGGGGGCGCCGAGCCGCAGGACCTCGGCGACGACGGCGTCGACGGCGAGTTCGCGGCCGCCGCGCCAGGCCGTTTGGGTGTCGCAGAAGCCGCAGCGGAGGTTGCAGCCGGCCAGGCGGACGAAGACGGTCGGCTCGCCCTGGCGCAGGCCCTCGCCCTGGACCGAGGCGAAGATCTCAGTCGTCTTCAGCGTAGGTGGCCGACGCATCCTCGGATTCCCAGACCGTGACGGAGTCGACGGGATAGGCCTTCTTGAGCTCGCCGTAGAGGTGGCGGGCGATGTTCTCCGCGGAGGGGTTGAAGGGGAAGGCCTCGTTGAGCAGGGTGTGATCGGGGAGAAGGGCAGCCAGGGTCCGCTTGATCTCGGTGAAGTCGAACCCGATGCCCGCGGCGTCGAGCGTCCGGGCCCGCACGGCCACCTCGACCTGGAAGGTGTGGCCGTGGATCTTCTCGCACTTCCCCTTGTACTCCTTGAGATAGTGGGCGGCCGAGAACTTGTCCCGGACCTTGAGCGTCCAGCTCATCGGTGACCTCTCTTTCGCAGGCGGGCGAGCAGCGGGTCCTCGAGGCCGACGGCCCGCCAGGCCTCGGCCCGGAAGCGGCAGGACGAGCACGCGCCGCAGGGGCGCTCGCCGCCGGCGTAGCAGGAGACGGAACGGGAGTAGTCGGCCCCGAGGCGGAGACCCAGGCGGATGATGCCGGGCTTGTCCAGGCCGATGAGCGGCGCCAGGATGCGGGGCGGCGGGCCGCCGAAGGCGGCTCTGGTCCCGGCCCGGACGGCCCGCTCCATGGCCCGGACGAAGGCCCGGGTCGTGTCGGGGTAGTCGGGCGAGTCGGCGACGTGGAAGCCGCAGACGAGGTCGCGGACCCCCCGGGCTTCGGCCCAGGCCGCGGCCAGGGCCAGGAAGACGCCGTTGCGGAACGGCACGTAGGTCGAGGGCGGCCCGGCCGGCCGGGCGGCGCGGCGTCGGACGGGGGAGCGGGGGAGGGCGATCGCGGCGTCGGTCAGGGCCGAGCCGCCGACGGGGCGCAGGTCGACCTCGAGGACGGCGTGGGGGACGCCCAGGCGCCGGGCGGCCCGCCGGGCCAGGGCGATCTCGACCCGGTGGCGCTGGCCGTAATCGAAGGTCAGCGCGTGGACGCGGTCGTAGCGTTCCAGGGCCCAGGCCAGGGCCGTCGTCGAATCGAGCCCGCCGGAGAACAGGACCACGCAGGATGTCACGAATCTCACCTGGCATGAATAATAGAGGAGGCCCCCGAGATTAGCAAGTTGGCCGTCGGAACTCGCGACTTCATCATTTCAAAAGGAGGCGTTGAAGAGCGGAGAGGAGAATCGTTGAGCCCGATTTGGGAAAGTTTAGCCAAACGGCGTGGCGGACGAGGGGAGTTTCCCTGGAAACCGACAAAACGTGTTTGAGCGAGGCTTAGCGCAAGCCGAGCGAGTTGTTTTGGCGCCGAGTCCGGCGCACCGGAGGGCGTCTTTAAACTTTCCCCATGAGGGCGAAATGATCCTCCGAACCGCTCCAAGCCGACGTTTGACACCTCGGGGCCCGGATGGTATATCTTGAGATTCCGAACATGAGCGAAAAGTCCATCGTCGACGGCATCGGCGGCGTCGTCCGCACCTACGAGCTCATGGACCGCGTCCGGACGCGGCAGGACCTGGTCATCCGCGACGACCAGTTCGACTTCGAGGCCCTGGCCGACGCCGTCCGCTACGCCGCCCGGCGGCGCATCCGGCTGAGCCTGCTCGACACCGGGCGTTTCGACCTCGTCCGCCTCGAGTCCCTGGCCGATGCCGGCGGCCGCATCCTGACCTCGGACGAGGCCCGCCCGCGGGCCGACGAGTGGGAGGTCCTGCTCGAAGCCTGCCGCCGGGGCGGCACCCGGCCGGCCGCCTTCTGGCACGGCCCGCTGCCGTCGCCGGACGCGACGGAGGGCTTCACCCGCCTGGCCCTGACCGACCTGCTCGGCGCGGGCCTCGACCTCCACGTTTCCGACCGGGCCCACGCCCGCGACCCGGAGGACCTGGCCGGGCTGGCCGCGGCGGCCAGGAAGGGCCGCGGCTATTTCGTCGTCTACCACGCCGGGGCGCTCCCGGCGGAGCTCGCGGCGCCGGCGGCGCGCCGGGCCTGGGTCCACTTCTCGGACCGCGGCGCCGCCGACGAGGGCTGGGCGGACAGGGCCCTGGGCGTGGCCCGGGCCGCGGCCGCAGCCGGTTCGCGGGCCGTCGTCCACGTCGAGACCGGCCTGGCCCTCGAGACCTTCGCCGCGCTCTGGGAGGCGGGCGCCGCGCTCGTCGTCCTGACGCCGCCGAGCGACGACCGCTCGCTCCTGCGGCCGTACGAGGAAAAAGCCGCGCGGCGCAAGGTCCCGGCCCGGGCCTTCTACCTGTCCACGGCTTTCCTGCCGTGATATAATCGTCCTCTTATGGAAGCCCACAACCTCGGTCAGACGCTCTCGCTGTGGACGGTCGTCCCGTTCGTCGGGCTCCTTCTGTCCATCGCCCTGCTGCCGCTCAAGGCGCCGCACTTCTGGGAGAGCCACAAGAACAAGGGCCTGGTGGCCTTCCTGTGGTCCCTGCCGATCGCGGCCTACTTCCTGATGCACGCCCCGCACGAGCTGGTCCTGTCGATGAAGGACTACGCCTCGTTCCTCATCCTGCTGACGGCCCTGTTCATCATCTCGGGCGGCATCGTCCTCAAGGGCGACCTCAAGGCCACGCCCGAGGTCAACTCGCTCTTCCTCCTCGTCGGCGCCGTCCTGGCCAACTTCATCGGCACGACGGGCGCCAGTATGCTCCTCATCCGGCCGCTCCTGAAGACCAATTCCGAGCGCAAGCACACGCTGCACATCCCCATCTTCTTCATCTTCGTCGTCTCCAACATCGGCGGCCTGCTGACCCCGCTCGGCGACCCGCCGCTGTTCATGGGCTTCATCAAGGGCGTGCCCTTCTTCTGGACGCTGCGGCTCCTGCCGCTCTGGGCCCTCATGGTCGGCGGCGTCGTGGCCGTCTTCTACCTCTACGACGGCTTCCAGTACCGCAAGGAGGAGTGCCGGGACCTCATCCGCGACCGGCGCCGGGTCGTGCCCCTGCACATGACGGGGACGATCAACTTCCTCTGGCTGGCCGGGGTCATCGCCGGCATCTTCCTGCCCTTCCCGCGCCGCGAGGGCGTGCTCGTCCTCATGACCGTGATGTCGCTGCTGACGACCAAGCGGGAATGCCGCGTCGACAACCGCTTCACCTACAATCCGATCATCGAGGTGGCCGTCCTGTTCGCCGGCATCTTCGTGACCATGGTCCCGGCCCTGCTCATCCTGAGCTCGCGGGCCGCGGAGATGGGCATCGGCAAGCCCTGGCAGTTCTTCTGGATGACCGGCTCCCTGTCCTCCTTCCTCGACAACACGCCGACCTACCTGGCCTTCCTGTCCATGTCCCAGGGGCTCGGCCTCAACGGGCCCGTCGTCGGCGTGCCCCACCTGTTCCTGATGGCCATCAGCGCCGGGGCCGTGTTCATGGGCGCCAACTCCTACATCGGCAACGGCCCCAACTTCATGGTCAAGGTCATCGCCGAGGAGCACAAGCTGAAGATGCCGTCGTTCTTCGGCTACATGCTCTACTCGTTCGTGGTCCTCGTGCCGCTCTACGTCGTCGTCACGCTGCTGTTCTTCAGGTAGAGACCTCCGGACACCCGCCATGAACTCCCCGTTCGCCACCCGCCTGGAGCCCTGCGCCGCGGCGGCGGTCCGGTCGCGACGGGCGCGCGCGAAGGGCCAAACAGGAGGCCTCCGAACGGCCCCACTAATGGTGGTCCGGCCGCGTCACGACACAAAAAAAAGCGGTCAAAAGCCAGAAAACGCTTGACAATCGGTTAGAATGGTCTATAAATGAAAATGAAAAAATGGAACTCGAGAGAGATTTCCGCGCAAGAACAGGTTGAGAGAAGGAACACGAGATGAAGATCGCTTTGGTCTATAGCTCGAAAGCGGGCATGGAGGCGACGCTCGATCGCCGGCCCGACGAGCCGAAGGGCGAGGAGGACGAGCCTCCACTTCCGCCCGACATGCTCGCCGAGTGCGATTCGGACGAGACGATCGCCGCGGTCGGGCAGGCCCTCCGGGAAAAACACCAGGTCGTCTTCGTCGAGTCCGACGACAAGGCCTACGGCCGGCTCAAGCGCCAGCGCCCCCAGCTCGTCTTCAACATCGCCGAGCGCGTCGTCGGCCCCAACCGCGAGTCCCACATCCCGACGGTCTGCGAGATGTTGGACATTCCCTACACGGGCTCCGATCCGCTGACCCTCGGCATCTGCCTCGACAAGTCGCGGGCCAAGGAGATCCTGTCCTACCACCGCATCCCCAACCCGGCCTTCTGGATCGTCGAGTCGGCCGCGGCCATCCCGGCCGGCGTCCGCCTGCCGGCCATCGTCAAGCCGCTGACCGAGGGCTCGAGCAAGGGCATCAAGAACAACTCCCTCGTCCACAGCCTGGGCGAGCTCTACGAACGGGTCGACGAGGTCGTCGCGACCTACAAGCAGCCGGTCATCGTCGAGCGCTTCCTCGGCGGGCGCGAGTTCACGGTCGGCGTCCTCGGCAACGACCCGAACTACGAGGTCCTGCCCATCGTCGAGATCGATCACGGCCAGCTGCCGGCCGGGGCGGCGCCCATCTACTCGTACGAGGCCAAGTGGCTCTGGGACACGCGCGAGAAGCCGCTGGACATCTTCAAGTGCCCGGCCCCCGTCCCGCCCGTCCTGGCGGCCAAGATCGAGAGCCTCGTCGCGCGGACCTGCCGCGTCCTGCGCATCCGGGACTGGGCCCGGATCGACGTCCGGCTCGACGACAAGGGCGAGCCCAACATCCTCGAGATCAATCCCCTGCCGGGCATCCTGCCCCGGCCCGAGGACAACTCCTGCCTGCCCAAGGCGGCCCGGACCGCCGGCTATTCCTATTCGGACCTGATCCACAGAGTGGTCGAGGAGGCCGGCAAGCGCTACGGCCTCCGTCCGACGCGCATCCGGCCCGCGGCGAGCGAACGGCCGGCGGTCCTCGCGGATCGTGCATGACCGCTTCCCCCCATATCGCCATCGTCTACAACGCCTACGAACCGAGACCGACGGCGACGGGCGAGCGTCTGTCCGAGGAGTCCGTGGCCGAGATGGCCAAGCAGGCCCAGGAGGCCGTCCAGAGCCTGGGCGTGGCGACGACGCTCGTGCCGCTCCAGAAGAGCCTGTTCAACTTCCTGGGGCGGGTCCGCGAGCTCAACCCCGACGGCCTGATCAACCTCTGCGAGGGCTATTACGGCCGGCCGCAGTGGGAGTCCAACATCGCCGGCATCTTCGAGCTCCTCGGCCTGACCTTCACCGGCTCGCCGGCCAAGACGCTGGCTTTCTGCCAGGATAAGTTCAAGGCCAAGGCCGTGCTCAAGGCGGCCGGGCTGCCGACGGCGCCGGCCCAGCTCATGCTGACGGGAGAGGAGCCGCTCGAGCTGAGGTTCCCCCTTATCGTCAAGCCGAACTCCGAGGACGCCAGCTTGGGCGTCTACCCCGATTCGGTCGTCCGCGACGAGGAGGCCCTGCGGCGCCAGGTCCGGCGATGCCTCGAGAACTACAAGCAGCCGGCCCTGGTCGAGGCCTTCATCGACGGGCGCGAGTTCAACGTGGCCGTCCTCGAGAACGGCAAGGTCCGGGCCCTGCCGGTCTCCGAGATCGACTTCTCGGCCCTGCCCAAGGACACGCCGCGCATCCTCGGCTACGACGCCAAGTGGTTCGAGGACCATCCCTTCTACCAGAAGACGCCGCCGGTCTGCCCGGCCCCCATCGACGACGAGCTGCGCGGGCGGCTCCAGGGGCTGGCCGAGGCGGCCTTCCGGACCCTGGGCTGCCGCGACTACGCCCGGGTCGACTTCCGGATGGACGCCAAGGGCCGGCCGTTCATCCTCGAGGTCAATCCCAACCCCGACATCAGCAACAACGCCGGCTACGCCCGGGCCCTGGCCGCGGCCGGCATCGGCTACGCCGCCTTCTGGGGCCTGATGATCGACAACGCCATGGCGAGGAGGGCCGTCCATGATCCGGCCGATGGCGCCGCGCGATAAGGCCGACGTGCTCGGGCTCGTCCGGGCCACCGGCTTCTTCACCGAGGCCGAGGTCGGCGTGGCCGAGGAGCTCATCGACATCTACCTCGGGCAGCCGGACCAGAAGGACTACCATGTCGTCGTCGTCGAGGGCGAGGGCGGCGGCGCGGCCGGGTACATGACCTGGGGCCCGACGCCCCTGGCCGAGGGGGCCTACGACCTCTACTGGATGGCCGTCGCGCCGTCCGAGCAGGGGAAGGGGAGGGGCAAGGAGCTCGTCCGCTGGCTCGAGGACGAGGTCCGGAAGAGGGACGGGCGGGTCATCATCATCGAGACCTCGTCCCAGCCCAAGTACCACGGCACGAGACGGTTCTACATCGATCTCGACTATAAAGAGGTCGCCCGGGTCCCGGACTTCTACCGGGCCGGCGACGATCGCGTCATCTACGCGAAGTATTTCCGTTAGGAGTTCGGAGATGGACGACTGGCAACGCCTGCTCAAAGGGGCTCTCCGCAAGCCCGAAGACATCGCCGCGAAGTTCGGCCTCGACCTCGAGGAGGTCCGCCGCATCGCCAAGGTCTTCAAGATCCAGATCACGCCGTATTACGCCGGTCTGATCAAGGAGCGCGGCGACGCCATGTGGCGCCAGATGGTGCCCGACGCGGCCGAGCTCGAGGCCGACACGGGCGTCGCCGACCCGCTCGAGGAGGACCACGACTCGCCGGTGCCGAGCATCGTCCACCGCTACCCCGACCGCTGCCTGTTCCTGGTCTCCCACAGCTGCGCCTCGTACTGCCGCTTCTGCACGCGGAAGCGGAAGGTCGGCGACCCGTCGAAGATCCATCCCCGCTACATCGAGGACGGGCTGGCCTACATCCGCAGCCACCCGGAGATCCGCGACGTCGTCATCTCGGGCGGCGACCCGCTCATGCTCAGCGACCGCCGGCTCGAGGCCGTCGTCAAAGGCGTCCGGGCCATCCCCCACGTCGAGATCATCCGCATCGGCACGCGGGTGCCGTGCGTCCTGCCGCAGCGGGTCACCGAGAAGCTCGCGGCCATGCTCAAGAAGTACCACCCGCTCTACGTCAACGTCCACTTCAACCACCCCGACGAGATCACGCCGGAGTCGTCGCTGGCGCTGGGGCGGCTGGCCGACGCGGGCATCCCGCTCGGCAACCAGACGGTCCTGCTCAAGGGCGTCAACGACGACCCGCTGGTCATGCGCCGGCTCATGCAGAAGCTGCTGTCGGCGAGGGTCCGGCCGTACTACATCTACCAGGCCGACTACGTCAGCGGCACGGAGCACCTGCGGACGACGGTCGAGAAGGGGCTCGAGGTCATGGAGAACCTGCGGGGCTGGACGTCCGGCCTGGCCGTGCCCTACTACTGCATCGACGCGCCCGGGGGCGGCGGCAAGATCCCGGTCCTGCCGAAGTACCTCCAGTCGATCAGCGAGGACCAGGTCGTGCTGCGGAACTACGCCGGGGAGCTGTTCGTCTATCCCCAGGTCAAGGGCAAGCCGAAGCGCAAGCCGCGCCCGTCCGCGCCGCCCTGCTACAGCTTCGACGGCGCCCCCCCCATGCCCTAAGTCGGTGCCTGGCATTCACAGACGCTCTTTCCTCCCTGGAAGTGTGAAGGCCTGACCCTCTCCTTTTCGCGTTCACTGAGAAAAAAGCCCCGTCCTCTCCGTCAGTACTATTGGGACGGAGACCAAAGGAGACCGATATGGCCAGGCGACCCCGGATCGAATTCCCGGGGGCGTTCTATCATGTCACGTCCAGGGGCATCCGAAAGCAGGCCATTTTCGGCGGCGACGATGACAGGACCCATTTTCTCAATGGCCTCTGTAAAGCCCATGAGCGGTTCGGTGTCGTCATCCATGTCTATTGTCTTATGGAGAACCATTATCATCTCTTCCTTCAAACGCCCGACGGGAATCTCTCAAGGACCATGCATCTCATCAACTTCAGATATGCCCACTATTTCAATAGAGAACACGCCCACTGCGGACATGCCTTTCAATCCCGGTTCTGGGCCACGCTGGTCCAGGCCAAGGAGTACGCTCAAGAGGTCGCTCCCTATATCCACTTGAATCCCGTCAGGGCCCACATCGTAGAACGTCCCGAAGACTATGAATGGTCCAATTACCGCGAATATCTCGGGACCGCTCCCTCCCGGCCATGGACCGAAAGCAGGTTCGTCCTCGGCCTCTTCGGGAACTCGCTGGATGAAGCGCGGAAGGCCTATCGAGAACAGGTCCTGGCCCGCATGATGCGCGGGGACCCCGATCCGCTGGCTGCGGCCAGAAAGACCGGGATCCTCGGGAACCCGGACTTCGTGACGCTAGTGACGAAGGCGTTCTCGAAGTCCGCCGCCCAGCCGGAGCGCCCTAGTCAGGTCCGGCTCAGCGGGCCCCAGAACAGGCCCGATATGCGAGTGATCCTCAAAGAAACGGAATCCGAACTGGGGCCCAGAAGCCGGTTCGTCCGGAATGTTGCCATCTATATCGGACATACCGTGACCGATCATTCGGTAAAGACGATAGGCGAGTTCTTTAGCCTCGGCGAACCTGCGGTTGCCAATGTCTGTCGTCGAATGAAAAGGGAATTGGAACATAATATAACGCTGACCCGGGCGGTCGATGAGATTGTCCGCCGGCTGCTCTGTCCTTAAGCCAAAATGGTGCCAGGCCTTCACACTTTCAGAGGAGAAACCGACTTTGTGAATGCCAGGTACCGTCCTAACGGAGGCTGGAGAGGTAGGGGCTGAGGCCGGGGGACTTGACCAGGGCCAGGGCTTCCTCGCGCGGGACGCCGCGCTTCTGCCGCAGCGACTCGAGGATGCGGATGATCGAGAAGGCCACCTCGGCCGTCTGCCCCGCCTCGGCCGGCTTGTCGCGCAGATAGGCGATGGCGTCGTACAGCACGGCGTTGGCCTCGCCGTACGTCACCGGCTCCCGCCTCCCGTGCGCCTTCACCCACGCCGCCGTCCCCAGCGCGTCGTTGACGTGCGACTGGATGAGGAACGTGGCCCGCCCGATAAGCTTGAGGTTGCTCGGGCTGACGTTGGTCATCGTGTTGCCGACGACCTTGCCCAGCTTGGCCATGACCGCCGTCGAGTGGGCGTTGAGGAGCATCTTGGCCGCCATCTGCTGCCGGATGCCGAAGGCGTCGCCCTCCGCGGCCACCGCCACGGGCACCACGACGAGCCGCCCGTAACGGCTTTTCCAGCCGCTCCGGACCCGCTCGACGAGCGCCGGGACCGCCTTGCCCGCCCGGTCCGTGACGAGCACGACGGCCGCGTCGGCCCCGCCGTCCCCGGCCAGCTCCAACACCCTGGCGAACGAAGACCCCGCCCGCCCGAGCTCGCCTTCCTCCGGCGTCACGGCCACGAGCACGACGAGGTCGCCCTTCTTAGGGCCGCGCCCCGCCGTGTTCGCCTCCGCGAGCGAGAAATCGTAGAGCTCCGCCTGCTCGTCGCCCGCCTTCTTCAGGCTCTCCAGGGCCGCCCGCCTCAGGTACGGGTCCCCGACCTCGGTCTCGAACGGCCCCCGGTACCTCTCCGCCGCCAATCCCCGGAACGGCCGCCCCAGGAACGCCCGCCAGGCCTCCTCCGCCGTCCCCGCCTTCGTCCAGACCTGGATCCAGCACTTCCGGGCCGGCTCCCGGACCGTATCGAGCGGGAACAGCCGGAAGGTCGGGCTGCGCTCCGTGCTGTCGATGAAGACCGTGATCAGGCCCCGCTCGGCGTAATACGTGGAGAACCGTCCCGCCGCATAGGCCGCCGCTTCGATCTCCGTGAGCGCCGCGAGCTCCGGCAGGGCCGCCTTGACCCCGTCGAGCGCCTCGCCGAAGCGCCTCAGCCGCGCCGCCACGTCCGCCGCCGCGTCCGTCCGTCGCGCGCGCCCTCCGAACCCCAGCCGCTCCATCTCCCCGGGCCCGAGCGCCTTCGCCAGCACCCGCTCCACGGCCGTTTCGACGACCGACGCCACCACGAAGGTCTCGATCGTCGTCGCCTGCATCCGCGTCGACCCGGTGATGGCCTGCGGCCCGGTCGTCAGGTTGATCTTGGTGATGCCCGGCTCGTCGATGACCCGCCGGCTGCGCTCGAACGGCAGCAGCCGGTCGTCCGGGTTGTTGTAGACGAAGTACAGGCTCTCGCGGCTCCGCGCCGGGTCGTATCCCGGATCGGCCTTCCACTGTTCCAGGGCCGCCAGCGCCGTGCCGATGACCGACGACGTCTCGCCGCCCTCGGTGACGCAGATGACGACGTCGCCCTGCCGGACGCCGCGGTCCTCGAGCTGGAGCTTGCCGATGAGCAGGAGGTCCTCGAAGCCCTCGAGCGAACTGATGAGGGCCCGGTCGGCCCCGGTCATCTCGCCGACGAGGCTCTCTTCGATCCCGGCCCCGACCCGCCCCTCGACCTTGCGCCACGCCCGCCCGTCCGCCTTGACCCGGCGCCAGAACGGCCGCCAGAACGCGCTCTCCATCTGCTTGGCCAGCCGTCCCGTCGCGCCGCAGCCGTATACGTAGATCTTCCTCCCCCCCAGGATCGCCGCCTCGACCGCCCGGGCCGCCCGCTCGAGCTCGCCGGGTGCCGCCGCCAGCTCATCCACCTTGGCCCTCACGTCCTCGTCGACCGCGGACAGCATCCTCAGCCCGGCCAGGGTGTCCTCGCGGACGCGCTCGCCGAGCGGCCAGGTCTTCGGGTGGCGCTGCTCCGTGAGCAGGGTGTGGAGCTGGAACTGCGTCTTCGTCAGGACGTAGTCGATCGACTCCGCCGACGGTTCGATCCCCAGGAGCTTGAGCAGCCCCGTCCCCGTCCCCGCCTCCGTCCCGGCCGGGGCTTGCGGGCCCTGGCCGCAGAACGCCACCGCCAACACCGCCAGCGCCATCGCTACGATCGCCACCGTCGCCAGAGCCCCCGCCGCGACCGCTCCCGCCCGCCGCGCCATGGCCTATTTGTCCTTTCCGTACTGGTGCTCGTCGTCGAGGATGTCCCGCTCGTGCCAATCCCGGATCCAGTCGTCGACCCGGAAGATCATGGCCCCGCCCTCGGCCGTCGAGCAGACGACCCGGACCAGCCCGCAGTTGATGAGCATCTTCTTGCAGATGTAGCAGGGGAACGCGTTGATCGGCGCGTCTCCTTCCGGCGCGCTGCCGTAGATGTACATGTCGCCGCCGAGCAGGCTGACCCCGGCCCGGGCGGCGTTGATGATGGCGTTCTGCTCGGCGTGGACGCTCCGGCAGAGCTCGTAGCGCTGGCCGTGGGGGATGCCCAGCCGGTCGCGCAGGCAGAAGCCGTGCTCCAGGCTGTCCCGGGTCTTCCTCGGCGCGCCGACGTAGCCCGTCGAGATGATCTGGTCGTCCCGGACGATGATGGCCCCGATGGCCCGCCGGAAGCATGTGCTCCGTTTCGAGACCTCGCGGGCGATGTCCAGATAGTAGAGGTCCTTGGATTTTCTCGCCGCCGTCATGCGACCTCCTCGAGCTTGCGGTGGAATTCCTCGAGCGTCCCGTCGTTGACGACGAGCCGGTCGGCCGCGGCCATGACGGCCTCGAGCTGCTGGGCCTTCGCCCCGCCCCGCCGTTCCTCGTCCTCTTTCCGCTTGAAGGCCTCGAGGTCGCCGGCCGACTCGTCCCGCCCCCGCGCCGCCGTCCGGGCGAAGCGCGTTTCGACGGGCGCGTCGATGGCCAGGAGCGTGAACCCGTCCTGGCGCCTGAGGTACCCGACCTCGGCCAGGTTGCGGACGCTGTCGATGACGGCCCGCTCGCCCTTCCCGACCTTGGCCACGGTCCGCCGGGCCAGGACGCCGGGCCCGAACCGCTCGCGCAGCTCGTTGCCCGTCCGGATGAGGGCGTCCCGGCTCTCGGCCTCGCCCCGCGCCCTCAGTTCGTCGCGGATGACGTCGGAGAGCGAGTAGTAGGCGTAGCCGCGCCCCTTGAAGTAGAGCGCCGCCTCGCCCTTGCCGGCCCCGTTGGTCCCGGTCAGCCCGATCAGCCGCGGCGGCGGCGCGCCCTGGCCCGTCATTTCTTCAGGATCCTCGGCAGGGCCCGGACGTAGTTCCGGAGGGGCGCGGTGGCCAGGATCCGCCGCCACTCCTTCCTCAGCCCGGCGAGCGCTTTGAGCCGCGCTCCGAGGCCGGCGCCGTGGAAGATCGCGGTGGCCTTCTCCATGATGCCGATGAGTTCCCGGTCGTAGGGATACCACCACGTCTGGCTCTTCTTCCGGAAGAAATCCATGCCGACGTACTTGATATCGACGAGCTCATGCAGGCCGAAGGGGCCGTGGGACCGGCCCATGCCGGTCTGCTTGATCCCTCCCCAGATGGCCCGCGGCTCGACGAACGAGTACATGTGGTCGTTGACCGTGACCGACCCGGCCTCGAGCCGGTCGGCGAACCACCAGGCCCTCTTCCGGTCGCGCGTCCAGACCGAAGCCGTCAGTCCGTAAATGCTGTCGTTGGCCAGCGCGACCGCCTGCTCGTCCGTGTCGAAGACCATGATCGGCAGGGTCGGCCCGAAGGTCTCCTCGGTCATGCAGCGCATCGTGTGGTCGACCCCAATGAGGACGGTCGGCTCGATGAAGTGCCCGGCCAGGCCGGCGACCCGGCTGCCGCCAAAAATGACCCGCGCGCCCCTGGCCTTCGCGTCGGCGATGTGCTCCTCGACGACCTTGAGCTGGCCGGCCGTGGCCATGGGCCCCATGCCGGTCCCCTCGGCGAGAGGATCGCCGACCTTGACCTCCTTGGCCAGCTCGACCGCCCGGGCCGTGAACGCCTCGGCGACGGGGCGGGCGACGTAGACCCGCTCGACCGATCCGCAGCTCTGGCCGCAGTTCATGAAACCGGCCCAGACAGCCCCGCGCGCGGCCTTCTCGAGGTCGGCGTCCTCGCAGACGATCATCGGGTCCTTGCCGCCGAGCTCGAGGGTCAGGTTGGTCAGGTTCCGGCTGCAGAGCTCGACGACGCGCTTGCCGATGCCCACGCTGCCGGTGAACATGACGGTCTGGATCTCCGGGTCGGTGATCATTCTCTCGGCCTCGGGGACGCGGCTGACGACGACGTTGAAGACGCCGGGGGGCATCCCGGCCTCCAGGAAGATCTCCCCGATGAGGAGGGCGATGAGAGGCGTCGCGGTCGAGGGCCGCAGGATGACCGTGTTGCCCCCGGTCAGGGCGCTGAGGGAGTCGCAGACGGGGATGAGGAAGGGGAAGTTCCAGGGCGAGATGATGAGCGTCGGGCCGAGCGGGTGGAAGTGGAACGTCCCCGACTTGTTGAAGAACAGGGGCGTGTGGTGCCCGGCCCGGTGGGGCTGGAGGAGGCGCCCCTGGTTGTGTCCGTAGTAATTGAGGGACTGGAGGGCGCCGAAGACCTCGACGGACAGCGACTCGGGATAGGGCGAGCCTTTTTCCATGGCGATGAGCCGGCCGGCCTCCGCGGCGCGCCGGGCCAGGATGTTCTCGGCCCGCTTGAAGATGGCCCGTTTCTCCTTGGGATCGAGCCAGCGCCAGACGGGATAGGCCTCTTTGGCCGCCTTGATGGCCCGGTCGCAGTGTTCCCATGAAGCGACCGAGACCTCGCCGACCGGTTCGAGGGTGGCCGGGTTCTCGGAAACGAGTTTAGCCGTTGTCTCGACGCGTTCGCCGTCGACGATCAGGCGTCCGTCCATGGGCGGCACACTCCTTCGCGCCGGTCTCAGCCGGCCGGGTTTTCTTCGGAGCGCCGCCTCTTCTCCTTGCCCCGCCCGACGGCCAGGGCGATGAGGATGCTCAGGCCGTACAGGGCCAGCATCGGGATGGCCACGATGCTCTGGGTGATGATGTCGGGCGTGGGCGTGATGACGGCGGCGATGACGAACACGGCGAGAACGGCGTACTTGAAGTTGTGGATCATCCATCTGGCCGTGACCAGGCCCATCTTGGCCAGGAAAAAGATGAGCGTGGGCAGCTCGAAGACGAGGGCGATGCCGAGCAGGACCTTGAGGGCGATGCCGAAGTACTGGTCGACGGTGATGACGGCCTGGAAGTCCTGGCCGAGCTGCAGGAAGAAGCGGCAGGCCCAGGGGAAGACGATGAAGTAGCCGAACAGGGCCCCCAGCGAGAAGAAGAAAGTCGTCATCAGGACGAAGGGGACGACGTACTTCTTCTCCTTCTGGTAGAGCCCCGGGGCGATGAAGTACCAGAGCTGGAGGAAGACGAAGGGCGACATGAAGAAGATCGAGGCCAGGAAGGCCGTCTTCATGTAGAGCATGAACGGCGCGGTCAGCGTGGTGAAGGCCAGCTTCGTCCCCTCGGGCAGGTACTGGGTGACCGGCCGGGCCAGGATGGCGTAGATCTGCTTAGAGAAGATCCAGCCGGGGATGAAGCCGATGAACAGGGCGACGAACGAGTAGAACAGGCGCTTCCGGAGATCCTCCAGATGCTCGAGGAAGGTCATCTCGTCAGGTGACTTTCGGCCCTTCCCCAGTCTCATGGGTCTCCGTTTCTTTCTTGATCTCTTCCTTGATGTCCTCGGGCACGCGGGTGAGGTCCGCGGCGACCTGGGTGACGCTCTTTTGCAAGTCGGCGACGCTGGAGGTGATCTCCTTGCGGACGTCCTTGAGCTCGGAGGCCTCGATCTCCTCCTCGATACGGCCCTTGATCTCGTCGGAGGTCCGCTTGAACTCGCGCATGGCCTTGCCGACGGAGCGCCCGATCTCGGGCAGCTTCTTGGGGCCGAAGACGAGCAGGGCGATGACGAAGATGAGGATGAGCTCCGCGGGTCCGATGCTGCCGAACATGGGTTTCTCGAGCCGGTATTATAGCACGGCCCCTCCGGGGCCCCAAGCCCCCGGGGCGGCTTTACTTGGCGGGCGGGGGGTGATAAAATCGTAAACACGTGAGGTCTATGAAAAAACGCCCCGTTCTCCTCATATTGGCGGCCGTCCTCGCCCTCCATGTCCCGTCCCACGACGAGGACCTCTGGGCGGCGTCCCTGGCCAAGGCCCGGTCCATCGCCGGCGTCCTTGAGGCCAACTACTTCAAGCCCCTCGACGAGGAGACCCTGGCCGTGGCCTCGATGAAGGGCACCCTGGACGCGCTCGACCCCCACTCCTACTTCCTCGACCCCTCGAGCTACTCCCGGATGCGCGAGGACTACACGGGCTCCTACTACGGCGTCGGGCTGCAGATCCAGAAGCAGGGCGACGCCATCGTCGTCATCGCCCCCATCGAGGGCGGCCCCTCCTACCGCCTGGGCATCCAGCCCGGCGACATCATCTCGCACATCGACGGCGAGTCCACCGTGCCGCTCTCGAGCTACGACGCCATGCAGAAGCTCCGCGGCACGGAGAAGGGATCGAAGGTCACCGTGACCTTCGTCCGCGAGGGCGAGAAGCCGTTCGACCTGACCATCGCCCGCGAGGAGATCCCCCTCCTGAGCGTGCCCTACGCCTTCCTCCTCGAAGGCGACGTCGGCTACGTCTACGTCCGCAACTTCGGCGAGGAGACGGCCCGCGAGCTCGAGACCGCCCTGGGCAAGCTCACCGCCCAGGGCATGAAGGGCCTCATCCTCGACCTGCGGCTGAACACGGGCGGGTCCTTCCCCGCCTCGATCGAGATGTCCGACCTGTTCCTGCCCCGCGGCGCCCTCATCGTCTCCATGGACGGCCGCAATCCGGCCTACGACCGGGAGTTCCCGGCCTACCTCGACGACCAGTACGAGAAGCTGCCCCTGGTCATCCTCATCGACCAGGGCACGGCCAGCGCCTCGGAGATCGTCAGCGGCGCGGTCATGGACCACGACCGCGGCCTCGTCGTCGGCGAGGACTCCTGGGGCAAGGGCCTGGTGCAGACCGTCTTTCCCCTGGCTCCCGACATGGCCGTGGCTTTGACGGTGGCGAAATACCTGACGCCGTCCGGCCGCTCCATCCAGCGCGACTACAGCCGCATCGACGACTACCTCATGAGCAAGCGGGCCCCCGACGACAGCCGCGAGGTCCGCTACACCGAACACGGCCGCAAGGTCCTCGGCCAGGGCGGCATCACGCCCGACTACGCCGTCGAGTCCCTGCTCAAGCCCGTCACGGGGCGCCTGCGCATCAGCGGGGCTTTCTTCGCCTACGCCCGGCGCCTCGTCCAGCACCAGACCGACCTCGGCAAGCGGCTCGTCCTGCCCCAAGAGCCCAAGGACGCCGCGGCCGCCGCCTCCGGCAAGATTCCGATCGGCGCGGCCTTCGTCGCCGACGACGCCGTCGTGGCCGATTTCCGCAAGTTCCTGGCCTCGCGCAAGATCGAGGTCGACGAGAAGGCCTTCCGCGAGGCCGACATCGAGATCCGCCGAGAGCTCGAGCGCGAGATCGCCGGCGCCATCTGGGGCGTCGACGAGGGCGTCCGCGTCGCCCGCAAGACCGACCCCGTGGTCATGAAAGCCGTCGAGGTCCTGCCCGAGGCGGCCAGGCTGATCGGCAAATGAAGATCGCCCTGGCCTCCGACCACGCCGGCTACGAGCTCAAGACCGCCGTCGCCGCCTACCTCGCCGCCCGCGGCGTCGCCTTCGACGACCTCGGCTGCGGCCCCGGCGAATCGGTCGACTACGTCGACTACGGGGCCAAGGGGGCGCGGGCCGTCCTCTCGGGCGCCTGCGACCGGGCCATCCTCATCTGTGGAACCGGCCTGGGCATGGCCATCGTGGCCAACAAGTTCAAGGGCATCCGGGCCACGCCCTGCTGGAACGAGTACACGGCCGAGATGAGCCGCAAGCACAACGACGCGAACTGCCTGACCCTGGGCGGCCGGACGCACACGCGCGAACAGGCGCTGGCCGTCGTCAAGGTCTGGCTCGATACGGACTTCGAGGGCGGCCGCCACGGCCGGCGGGTCCAGATGGTCCGCGACCTCGAGGACGCCAACTTCAAATCATAAGGACGGTATCATGCCCTCATTCCCCGAGAAGGCCCGGGACCTGGCCGCCCGCGTCGAGCGGAACAGCGCCTGGCGCCAGAAGGACTGCTTCAATCTCATCCCCTCGGAGTCGACCCCGTCGCTCCTGGTCAAGATGTGCGAGATCGCCGACCCGGCCGGCCGCTACGCCGAGCACCGGACGATGAAGGGCGAGGAGGTCTACTTCTACCAGGGCACGGACTTCATCCGCGACGTCGAGGTCGAGTGCCAGAAGGAGATGGCCGCCTACTTCGGCTGCTCCGACGTCGAGCTCCGCCCCGTCAGCGGCCAGATGGCCAACGAGATCGTCTTCAAGGGCCTGGTCAAGTACCTCAACCGCGGCCGGGCCGAGGGACGGCCGTCCCGGCGCATCCGGCTGGTCTTCAACAACGAGCTCATCTACGGCGGCCACCTCAGCTCCCAGCCCATGGGCGCCCTCTTCAACTACGTCGAGGAGGACCCGGCCACGGGCAAGGAGCGGGTCGTCAACCTGCCCGTCCGCAAGGACAATCCCTACAAGCCCGATCCCGAGGCCCTGGGCAAGCTCCTCGAGGCCCACCGGCCCGAGCTCATCGTCTTCGGCAAGAGCATGTTCCTCTACCGGGAGCCGGTCGCCTTCGTGGCCGACATCGTCAAGTCGTGGCCCGACCGCCCCGTCCTGATGTTCGACATGGCCCACGTCCTCGGGCTCTACGGGGCCTTCCAGGCCCCCTTCGCCGAGGGCGCGGACCTCGTCACCGGCAGCACCCACAAGACCTTCTTCGGGACCCAGCGCGGCGTCGTCGCCGGCAACATCGCCAAGGGCTCGCCGCTGCGGCCGCTCTGGCCGGAGATCAAGAGCCGGGCCTTCCCGGGCTCGACCAGCAACCACCACCTGGGCACGCTGCTCGGCCTGCTCATGGCCGCCTACGAGATGAACGCCTTCAAGGCCGAGTTCCAGGACCAGGTCCGCCGCAACGCCCGGGCCCTGGCCAAGGCCCTCCACGCCCACGGCATCCCGGTCGAGGGCGACCCGGCCGACGGCTGGACCGAGACCCACCAGGTCATCATCCGGGTCAAGGCCTTCGGCCCCGGCATGGAGATCGCCCGGCGCCTGGAGACGAACAACGTCCTGACCAACTACCAGGCCCTGCCCGACGACGCCACCTTCCTCGAGTCGAGCGGCGTCCGCCTGGGCGTCCAGGAGATGACCCGCTTCGGCATGAAGGAGAAGGACTTCGACGCCCTGGCCGGCCTCATGGCCGACATCATCGTCCGGAACAAGCCGGCCGGGCCCGAGGTGGCCGCCTACCGCAAGAACTTCCTGACCATGGGCTACACCCTGCCGCCCGACGAGGCCCTGCCCCTGGCGGCCCGGGTGCTGGCCGGCGTCCTCCCCGGCGGGGCCTACGCGGCCCGCTTCGCGGACAACCTGCGGCGGGCGGCCGGAGCCTGACCGTGAAGGTCCTCGTCGTCGGCTCGGGCGGCCGGGAGCACGCGCTGGCCTGGAAGATCGCCCGCAGCCCGCGGGTCGAGAAGGTCTACGTCGCGCCCGGCAACGGCGGCACGCGCCTGGTCGCCGAGAACGTGCCCATCGCCGAGACCGACATCGCCGGCCTCGTGGCCTTCGTCGAGCGGGAGGCCGTCGGGCTGACCGTCGTCGGCCCCGAGGTCCCCCTGGCCATGGGCCTGGCCGACGAGCTCCACAAGCGCGGCCGGCGCGTCTTCGGCCCGTCCAGGAAGGCGGCCGAGATCGAGGGCAGCAAGATCTTCGCCAAGGAGTTCATGGCCCGCCACCGCATCCCGACGGGCCGGTTCAAGGTCGCCGACAGCTACGACCAGGCCAAGAAGGTCCTGGCCTCGGGCGAGTTCGGCTACCCGGTCGTCCTCAAGGCCGACGGCCTGGCCGCCGGCAAGGGCGTCGTCGTCTGTCACACCGCGAAGAAGGCCGAGGAGACGGCCGGCGAGATCCTGGTCCGGAAGAAGTTCGGCGAGGCCGGCCGGCGCGTCCTCATCGAGGAGTTCCTGCGCGGCCGGGAGGTCTCGTTCATCGTCGTCACGGACGGCCTGCGGGCCCAGCCCCTGGTCACGGCCATGGACCACAAGGCCGCCTACGACGGGGGCAAAGGGCCCAACACGGGCGGCATGGGGGCCATCTCGCCGTCGCCGCTCATGTCCGAGGCCCTCCACGAGGAGATCATGACCTCGGTCATCACCCCCGCCCTGACCCGCCTGCTCGAGGAGGGCCGCCGCTTCAAGGGCGTCCTCTACGCCGGCCTCATGATCACCGAGGAGGGGCCGCGGGTCCTGGAGTTCAACGGCCGCTTCGGCGACCCCGAGACCCAGCCCCAGATGCTGCGGCTGGAGAGCGACCTCGTCGACCTCATCGAGGCCGCCATCGACGAGAACGTCCTGGCGACCGAGGTCCGCTGGTCGGCCAAACCCTCGGGCTGCGTCGTCCTGGCCTCGGGCGGCTACCCCGGCCACTACGAGAAGGGCAAGGTCGTCTCCGGCCTGGACGAGGCCGGGGCCGTTCCCGGCGTCACCGTCTTCCACGCCGGGACCCGGTTCGAGGGCGGCGCCACGCTGACCGCGGGCGGCCGCGTCCTCGGCGTCTGCGCCACGGACGACACCCTGGCCGGGACCATGGGCAAGATCTACGACGCCTGCGGCAAGATCTACTTCGAGGCCATGCACTACCGCCGGGACATCGGGGCGGTCAAGGAGGACCGGACATGAAGGTCGCCATATTCCTCGGCAGCGAGTCGGACTTCGGCGTCGTCGAGGAGGCCCTGGCCGTCCTCCGGGAGTTCGGCGTCCCCTTCGGGCTCGAGGTGACCTCGGCCCACCGCTCGCCCGAGCGGACCCTGCGGCTGATCAAAGCGTCCGAGGCCGCCGGGGCCGAGGTCTTCATCGCCGTGGCCGGCAAGGCCGCCCACCTGGCCGGCGTCGTCGCCGCCCATACCGTCAAGCCCGTCGTCGGCGTGCCCGTCGAGAGCGACGCCCTGGCCGGCATGGACGCCCTGTTCTCGACCGTCCAGATGCCCAAGGGCGTGCCGGTGGCTTCGATGGCCCTGGGCAAGCACGGCGGCACCAACGCGGCCCTGTTCGCGATCCAGGTCCTGGCCCTGCGCGACGAGGGGCTCAGGGCCAAGCTCGCCGCCCACCGGGCCGGGATGGCGGCCAAGGTCGAGGCCGCCTCCGTCAAGCTCAAAGAGAAGCTCTAGACGGAGCGATGCCCTCCTTCGCCGTCCGGAACTTCGGCTGCCGCGCCAACCAGGCCGAGGCCTTCGCCTGGTCCGAATCCCTCCGCGAGCGGGGCCTGCGTCTGGACGAAGAATGGCGGCGGAGCGACGTTGTCGTCGTCAACTCCTGCACCCTGACCGGCCGAGCCGACCGGGACGTGCGCAAGTTCATCCGATCGGCGGCCCGCCTCAATCCGGCCGTCCGCATCGTCGTCACCGGCTGCCTGGCCGAGCGGGAGCCGGAAGGGCTGGCCGCGCTGCCCAACGTCGTCGCCGTCTGGCCGCAGAGCGCCAAGGACGGGCTGGCCGACCGGCTCGCCGGGCTGGCGGGCGAAGCGCCCGCACCCGCGGCCGGGCCCGAACCGGCCGAGCGCGCCGCCGAGCCCGGGGCCCTGTTCCGCCGCCGGGCCTTCCTCAAGGTCCAGGACGGCTGCGACGCGCGCTGCGCCTTCTGTGTCATCCCCTCCGTGCGGGGGAGGAGCCGGAGCGTGGCTCCGGCCGTGGCCGCGACCGAGACGGTCCGTCTGCATGGCCGAGGCTATCGCGAGATCGTCCTGGCCGGCATCCACCTGTCCTCGTACGGGCGGGACCTCGAGCCCCGGAGCTCGCTCCTCGGCCTCCTCGAGGCGATCGAAGCGGCCGCCCCGGAGGCGCGCCTGCGGCTGAGCTCCCTCGACCCGCGGCTGACCGACGGCGCCCTCGTCGCCCACATGGCGTCGAGCCCGGCCGTCCGGCCGCACTTCCATCTCTCGCTCCAGCACGCCGCGCCGGCCGTCCTGCGGGCCATGGGCCGTCCGGTCGAGCCCGGGTCGTATGAGCGGTTGCTCGGTGAGCTGAGGCGACGCTCCCCCGACGCGGCCCTCGGCGCGGACGTCATCGCCGGGTTCCCGGGCGAGACGGAGGCCGATTTCGAGGAGCTGCGGGCCTTCGTCGAGGCCTCGCCCCTGACCTATGTCCACGCGTTCCCCTATTCCGCGCGGCGGGGGACGCCGGCCGCGGACCGGCCGGCCCTGCCCGCGGGCGTCGTCACGGCCCGGGCCGGGACGCTGAGGCGCCTCTCCGAGGCCAAAGACCTGCGCTTCCGGCAGGGGCTCGCCGGCCGCGAATTCGAGGCCGTGGTCATCCGACGGAAAGGGCGCGGGGCCCGGGTCCTCACGGCCAACGGCGTGGACATGGACGTGGCCGAATGCCGCGCGCCCGAGCGCGAGACCGTCAGCGTCGTCGTCCGCGCGGCCCGTATCGGCCGGACCGAAGGCGAGGTCGTCCGATGAAGAAGATCCACATCCTGCCCGAGGACGTGGCCCAGAAGATCGCTGCCGGCGAGGTCATCGAGCGGCCGGTCTCGGTCGTCAAGGAGCTCGTCGAGAACTCCCTCGACGCCGGGGCCGCGGCCATTCGCGTCGAGCTCGTCGACGGCGGCAAGGCCTCCATCAAGGTCGTCGACGACGGAGCCGGCATGGACCGCGAGGACGCCGCCCTCTGCTTCCGCCGGCACTCGACGAGCAAGATCGCCCGCGAGGAGGACCTCGAGCGCATCGCCACGCTCGGCTTCCGCGGCGAGGCCCTGGCCTCGATCGCGGCCGTGTCGCGGCTGACGCTCAAGACCTCGGACGGCGCGTCGGGCCGGGGCACGGTCATCGAGCGGGAAGGGGAGCGGCTGGTCTCGGTCACCGACCTCGCCTTCCCGCGGGGCACGTCGATCGAGGTCCGCGACCTGTTCTTCAACCTGCCGGCCAGGCGCAAATTCCTGCGCTCGGGGCAGTCCGAGCTCGGCCCGGTCACCAAGTACATCACCCAGGCCGCTTTGGCGGCCCCCGGGGTCCGGTTCACGCTTGTCCACGGCGCCCGTGAGGTCCTGGCCTGCCCGCCGGTAGCCACGCTCCGGGAGCGCGTCTTCCAGCTCTTCGGCCGCAAGATGGTCGACGGGCTCATGGACGTCGCCGCTGAGGACGGCGAGGCCCGGCTCGAGGGCCTGTCGTCGCTCCCGCTGGCGGGGCGGGCCGACAAGTCGGTCCAGCACTTCTTCGTCAACGGACGGCCGGTCAAGGACCGAATTCTCATGGCCGCCCTGGCCCAGGCCTACACGGGCATCCTGGAGAAGGGCCGGTCGCCCGAGGCCTTCCTGTTCCTCAAGGTCCCGTACGGGGACGTCGACGTCAATGTCCACCCGGCCAAGTCCGAGGTCCGCTTCCGCGACACCCAGGCCGTTTTCCGGCTCGTCCTGCGGGCCGTCGGCGAGGGCGCGGCCCGCGGCCACACCATCAAGGAGGTCGTGACGCCCGGGGCCGGGGGAGTGCGGCCTCTCGCCGGCGGCGTCGCGGAGGGGGATGTGCCTTATGCGACGCCCGGGCTCGGATTTGGTCCGGCTGGCCCCGGTGACGCCGGCCCGAGATCGGGCTTAGGGAGCGCTGATGGGGACATGTACCGAAGGTACGTGTCCCCGGATTCGGGCCCTCAGACCGTGTCCGCGTCGGCCGCGGGCCCGTCAGTCCCGATCGTCCTCGGCCAATACGCGAACATGTACATCGTCGTGGCCGCCGAGGACGGGCTCCTCGTCGTCGACCAGCACAACGCCCACGAGCGCGTCCTCTACGACAAGTTCCGGGACATCGACCGCCGGCGCCTGTGGCCGCGCAAGACCCTCCTCGTCCCGCCCGTGCTCGAGCTCCCGCCGTCGGCGGCCGTGGCCCTGGAGGCCAACGCCGCCCTCCTCGAGGAGATGGGCTTCCGGGTCGAGCCCATGGGCGGCCGTTCCTTCGCCCTCAAGGAATACCCCGACGTCTTCCGGACCGAGGAGGCCGCCGACATCTTCCTCGGCCTCGTCGAGGAGGCGGCGGGGACGGCGGCCGAGGACCGGCGCGAGAAGATGCTGGCGACCATGGCCTGCAAGGCCGCCATCAAGGCCGGCGAGCCCCTGACCCGGGAGAAGATGGGCTACCTCGTGGCCGAGCTCTTCAAGACCTCCCAGCCGTCCCTCTGCCCGCACGGCCGGCCCATCGTCGTCCGCGTCGACCGCTCCCTCATCGACAAGTCCATCGGCCGCCATTAAGACGGTACCTGGCATTCACACCCGCCGTTTTTCCCCTGGAAACGTGAAGACCTGGCCCCGCGTAAGGCCTTCCGGCTTTTTGTTTTGCCTCCCGCTTGTGCTAAGATTCTGGGGCCGAACGGAACGGGGAGTGGCGCAGCCCGGCTAGCGCGCCTGCCTTGGGAGCAGGAGGTCGGCGGTTCAAATCCGCTCTCCCCGATCTTTTCTCCGCGGCCTCGACGCGCCTGTAGCTCAGGTGGATAGAGCAGCTGCCTTCTAAGCAGCGGGTCGGGGGTTCGAGTCCCTCCAGGCGCGCTCTCCTCTGCGGCTTCCGTCCCGGCCGTGTGCTTTACCAAAACGGGAGTTTGTGGAATATTGGTGGCCATGCGCGGAGCGAAGCCGGTCCGGATCGGGGCGATGCTGGTCCTTCTCCTAGTCCCGCATTTGAGCGCGCCGGGGGCCCTCGACGCCGCCGGGATCCGGCACGTCCTCCTCGTCACCCTCGATACGGCCCGCGCCGACCGCCTCGGCTGTTACGGGCACAGGGAAGCCGTCACGCCCCGCTTGGACGGGCTGGCCCAGAAAGGCGTCCAGTTCCTCAAGGCCTACACGCCCACGCCCCTGACGTTCCCCGCGCACTGTTCGGTCATGACGGGGACCCTGCCCGTCTATCATCAAGCCCGGAACAACGGGTTCTACTATTTAGAGGAAGGGATCCCGACCCTCGCGGAGGCCTTCCGGAGCGCCGGGTACCGGACGGCCGGGTTCGTGGCCTCCTTCGTCCTCGATTCGCGGTTCGGGCTGGGCCGCGGCTTCGAACGCTACGACGACGACATGAAGGAAGGGGAGGCCCTCAAGAACTACCGTTCGGAGCGGAACGCCCGCGAGGTCGTCGACGCCTTCCTGCCCTGGCTCGCGAAGAACGCCCGCGATCCGTTCTTCGCCTGGGTCCATTTCTACGATCCCCACTTGCCTTACGATCCCCCGCCTCCGTTCAGGGACGGGCTGCCCGGAAGCCCGTACGACGGCGAGATCGCCTTCGTGGATTCGGAGCTGGGTCGGATCCTGGACGCGCTCGAGGAGCAGAGGATCCTCGACGACACCCTGATCGTCGTCGCCGGCGATCACGGCGAGGCCCTGGGGGACCACCGCGAGATCGACCACGGCCTCTTCCTCTACGAAGCCGCGGTCAGGGTCCCGCTCCTGTTCGTCCACGGCCGGGCGCTGCCCCGGGGAAAGACCGTCCCCGCCGCGGTCCGGTTGACCGACGTCATGCCGACCGTGCTCGAGCTGGCCGGCCTGCCGAAGGCCAAGTCCGTCCAGGGCGTTTCGCTGATGCCGTGGATCGGCGGACGAAAGAGCGCCGACCTGCCGGTCTACCTCGAAACCTACTATCCGTTCGAGACGTTCGGCTGGTCCGAGCTGAAAGGGATCACCGACGGCCGCTGGAAGCTCGTCCAGGCCCCTCGCCCCGAGCTCTACGACCTCGCGAGCGATCCGCGCGAAACCGTCGATCTGTTCGAGAGGGAGGCCTCCCGTGCCCGGAAGATGATGAGGGACCTCCGAGACCTGATCGAGCGGTCCGCGCGGCCGGCGCCCTCGCCGACGCGGCCGCTGTCCACCCGGGACCAGGAGCGGCTGCGATCGCTGGGGTATCTGGGCGGCGGCCGGCCGGAGGCGCCCGAGACCGGCCCGAAGGCCGATCCCAAGGACAGGATCGACGATTACCTCCTCCACCATCGCGGCGGCCTGATGGAAGGCGAGGGGAACCTCGCCGCCGCCCTCGAGTGTTATGACGAATTGGCGCGCCGGAACACCGGCGTGCCCTCCTACGCCGTCAGCGCGGCCTTCGTGCTGATGAAAATGGACAGGACCGCGGAAGCCATCGCCTTGCTGGAAAAGGCCAGGGCCCGGTTTCCGTCGTCCGCCCTGGTCTTCTCGCGTTTGATGAGCTTCTACCTGAAGGCCGAGCGTTGGAACGAGGCCATCGCGGCCGGAAAGGCCCTTCTCGACCTGTGGCCCGACGACTTCGACGCCCTGTTCCTATCGGGGAGCGCCTACGCCATGCTTGGGAAATGGGACGAAGCGCTCGAACTTTACGAGGGAGCCTTGAGGGTCGAGCCGGAGAACAAGCTCCTCCGCCAGCGACACGCGTTCGCCCTGGCCGCCGTCGGCCGGACCGAGGAGTCCCTGGCCGCCTATCGGAAGCTGAAAGACGAGTTTCCGGGGGATCATGTCTTCGACCTGGATATCGGCCAGGTCTACGAGAGGACCGGCCAGATCGTCCAAGCGCGCCTGACGCTCGAGGCGGCCGTGCGGCGCCATCCGGGCCCGGATACCTACCACGCGTACGCGCTCGTCCTCGCCAAAGCCGGCATGTTCCCCGAGGCCGTCCGCTGGATGCGGGCCTACGTGTCGGCCGCCCCTGAGACGGACGGCGCCCGGCGGGCCCGCGCCCTCGTTCTGATCGCCGAATGGGAAAAAAGAAAGAAGCCCGCGGATCAATGAAGAACCCCGCCAAGGCCCGCCGCGGAACGACCGGGTTCTTTTACCGCCTGCTCGCCCACCGGGACCGCGTCCAAGCCGTGTTCGCGGCGGCCTGGCTGGCGCCGCTCCATTGGTTCAGCGTCTGCGCCCCCGTCTTCCACTGCAACGCCTGTCCCTTGGCCAGCTTCGCCTGCCCGATCGGATCGATCGCCCGCGCCGGGGCGCTGCACGTCTTCCCCGTGGCGGCCGTGGGCACGCTCCTGGTCGTCGGCTTGAGCCTGGGGACGTTGACCTGCGGCTGGGCCTGCCCCTTCGGTTGGCTCCAGTCCCTGGCCGCCAAGGTCCCGATCCGGCGGTGGCCGATCCCGCGCGCAGCGGGCCATTTTCGCTATGTCGTTCTGGCGGTGGCCGTCCTGGCCGTGCCGATCATGTTCGGGGGCGACCACGCGCTGTTCATTTGCCGCGTCTGCCCCGCCGCCGGGCTCGAGGTCTCGGTCCCGCGGCTCGTCAGGACCGCCCTCCTGCCGGGCCCCGCGATCTGGCCCGACGCGCCCAAGCTCGTCATCCTGATGCTCTTCCTGGGCGCCATCTTCGTCTTCGAGCGGCCCTGGTGCCGGGTCCTCTGCCCGCTGGGCGGACTCTTCGGGCTCTTCAACAAGATCTCGTTCCTCCGCCTGGGCGCCCGGAAGGACCGGTGCTCGGACTGCGCGCAGTGCCGGAAGGCCTGTCCCGCGGGGCTGGACCCGGAGAAGGACGCCAACGGCCCGCGGTGCCTGCGCTGCCTCGCCTGCCTGTCCTGCGCCCGCCAAACCATGGAGATCGAGCCCCGCTTCGGGCCCTGACCGGCGCTCCCGCCCGAGCCGCGGCCGAGCCGGATAAAATTCCGCTTGACAAGCATGCCGCGTTTTCTTCATTATTATGAATGTGAGAATGCAGTTACGATATTCGTAATTTGATGACCCCTCCCGCCAAACGAACGAACCGCGCCCGGCCTTACTACTCCGAGCCCTTCGCCAAGGGGCTGCGGATCCTCCGGCTCTTCGATCCCGAGCACAAGACCCTCAGCCTGAAAGAGATCTCGGACGCCCTGAAAGTCAGCCCCAGCTCGGCCTTCCGGTTCACGAACACGCTCGTCCAGCTCAATTACCTGAACAAGGACGCCAGGCAGAAAACCCTCTCGCTGGGCAAGAAGGCCTATCTGCTGGGCCTGGGCATCGTCAACAGCTTCAGCCTGCTCGACGTCGTCAAGCCCTTCATCGACGAAGTCAACGAGCGCTACAACATCAGCGTCGATTCCTGCGTCCTCGAGGACCGGGCCCTTCTCCAGCTCTATTTCCGGGGGGCCAAGGATTCCCCGGTCTACAAGGCCCTCATCATCAATCCGGCCATCCATTGCACCGGCCTGGGCAAGGCCATCCTGGCCTTTCTCCCCGAAGACGAGTTGACCGACATCCTGGAGCACCTGCCCCTCGTCGGGCGGACCCGGAATTCCATCACCGAAAAACGGGAGCTTCTGGCCGACCTGAAGCGCGTCCGGGTGCGCGGCTACGCGACGAACGACGAAGAGTACATCAACGGCCTGATCACGATCGCCGCCCCGTTCTGCGACCCGAAGACGGACCGGCCCGTCGGCGCGGTCTCGTTCGATTTCCTGACCTCCCAGGCCTCGCTCGCGGAGGTCGAGAAGAGATACGTCAAGCCCCTGCTGAAGCTGGGGCAGGATATCTCCGCGGTCATCAAATGAAGAAGCCGTCCCCCGTGCCGTTCCGACCTTGGCCCGTTTGGCTGGGATCCGGCTGTTTTCATAATCCCTATTCCAAGGAGGAGGAGAAGATGTCGTTTTCAAAACGGACCTGGGCATCGGCCCTGGTGATCTTGCTCTTCGTCGCCGCTTCCCTTGCGGGCCAAACAAGGGAAACGGCGTCGATCCAGGGCCAGGTCACGGACGACACGGGCGCGCCGCTTCCCGGCGCCTCGGTCACGGCCAGCTCTCCGAGCGTCATGGGGAAGCCGGCGGCCGTCACGGATCAGGACGGGCGCTACCGGTTCCGGGGGCTCCTGACCGGTATCTACGAAGTCGAAGTGACGATGAGCGGTTTCGCCCCGAAGAAGATCTCGAACGTCAATCTCCACGTGGGCATGACCGCGACCCTGGACTTCGTCCTGTCCTCGGCCAGGATCGAGACGGAAGTGACGGTCATCGGGGCCGCCCCGGTCATCGACATCACCGACGCGTCGCTGGCCAAGACCTACATCACGAAGGACCTTCTTCTCAAGCTCCCCACGGCCCAGGATACGCACGCCATCCTGAACCTCGCCCCGGGCGTGACCCAGCTCAGCGCCTACGGCGGCGGCGACCAGGTCGGCAATTCCTGGACCATCGACGGCACCGAGGTCAGCAGCGCCTGGTTCGGGGGCGGCCAGTACTCGACGCCCATCGCCTACAACACCGTCGAGGAGCAGCAGGTCGTCGGCCTGGGCGCGCCGGCCGAGTACGGCGGCTTCACCGGCGTCTACGTCAACATCATCACCAAGTCGGGAGGCAACCAGTTCCACGGCGACGCGCAGGTCCTCTACCGGGGCAAGTCCTGGCAGAGCTCGAACGTCAGCGCGACCGACGAGACCTGGCGGCTCCTGGGCGAGACGCCCTCCACGAACGATTTCAGCGGCAGCTTCCATCTGGGCGGCCCGATCATCAAGGACCGGCTGTGGTTCTTCGGCGGCGCCGAGTACAACAAAGAGACCATCATGCTGGAGTCGACCGGCAAGGACAGCCCGCGGACCCTGCCGAAATTCTTCTTCAAATTGACCTACCAGCCGTCCCAGAAGGACCGCGTCCAGGCCTCCTTCGAGACCCATACCTACACGGCCCTCAGGACCCAGATGGATACGCTGGTCACGGCCGACGGCAACTGGGACGACAAGTGGAAGTCCAATCTGTTCAACGTCTCCTATCTCCACACGTTCTCGGCGGATTCCACCCTCGAGCTCAAGATCGGCGGCAACTGGGGCAGCTGGGCCCGCTATCCCTCCCATAAGAACCGCGATCAATCCGGGTTCTGGGACCTCGTCAACGGGACCCACGCCTGCTACTGGTGGTCCTACCAGCCGGACCACAAGTACACGCTGAGGACGGCCTTCACCCAGGCCGTCGACGATCTGGCCGGCTCCCACGACTTCAAGGCGGGCTTCGAGGCCGAGCGCAGCGGCGGGTACTGGGACATGACCCTGCCCGGCGGCGTCGCCTACTACACGCTCGACAACGAGCCCTACATGGCCTTCGCCCAGCACGGCTACCAGGGCTTCGACAACTGGCTGTTCTCCTGGTACCTCCAGGACGACTGGAAGATCGGCAAGACCCTGACCATCAACCCGGGCCTCCGCTACAACATCGCCCGGGGCACGGTGCCGGGCATCGACGAAACGGTCTGGAAACCGCACCAGGGCCTCGAGCCCCGGATCGGCTTCGCGTGGGACGTCACCGGAAGGCAGAAGACGGTCCTCAAGGCCCATTTCGGCAAGTACTACGAAGGGACCCGTTCCTACAACTTCTGGAACTTGACGCCCCAGGGGGACATCATCTATTACCTGACCCCCGATTTCGACACCCTCGATTACTGGTACACGGTCTACGGCGAGGACCTCTACTCCGTCGATCCCGCGATCAAGGTCCCGTCGATGGACCAGGCCGTCTTCGGCCTCGAGCAGATCCTCGGCCCGAACCTGTCGGCCAGCGTTTCGGTCATCTACAAGAAGTGGCTCAATATCATCGACGTCGTCGACCTCAACGCGACGTTCGAGCCCATGGCCTACAAGAACCCGCTCACGGGCGAGTCCATGACCGTCTACAACCAGACCAACGTCGGGACCCAGCCCCACTACCTGATCACCAATCCCAAGGTCGGCCGCGACATCGGCGCGGCGGACCCGGACATCGTCATGGTCGATCCGTCCCGCAAGTACGTCGGCGTCCAGTTCACCCTCAACAAGCGGTTCGCGGACAAATGGCAGATGTTTGCTTCCTACACCTACAGCAAGGAAGAGGGCAGCTATTCCAACTCCCACACGGCCACGGGCTCGTACGGCACGGGCGGGACGGGGAACTACTACGACCCCAACCTCCAGATCAACCTCTACGGCCGGTCCTCCATCAGCCCACCGCACATCTTCAAGCTCATGGCGACCTACATCCTGCCGTGGGACATCAACGCCAGCGCCGTCTACACCTACAACTCGGGACGGACCTGGACCAAGACGACCACGCTGACGGAAGTGGACCAGGCCACCAAGCCCTACCTGCTCCTCGAGCCGTCCGGTTCGACCCGGATGAAGGCCAATAACAACCTCGACTTCCGGCTCGAGAAGTCCTTCGCCTTCAACAGCATGCGCTTCTCGCTCATGCTGGACGTGTTCAACGTGCTCAACCAGGCCATTCCCTGGGGCCAGTACGGGACCTACGTCCAGGTGTTCTACGGCGACGACATGGGCCTGCCCCTGTACGTCTGCGATCCCCGGGTCTTCCGGCTCGGGGTCAAGTTCGATTTCTGATCGGGAATTTCGACAGGACGAGGGGCCCCTCCGCCGGAGGGGCCCCTTTTTTCCTGAGGGGAGGAGAACGACGATGGCACGCCTTCATCCCAAGATCTCCGTTGCGCTGGTCATACTCGCGGTCCTGGTCCCGGCCTTGAGCCCGTCACGGGCGGCGGCCGCGGATACCCTGGTCGTCAAGGCCGACCGGATCCATACGGCCACGAAAGGCACGATCGAGCACGGCGTGATCGTCATCGAGAACGGCAAGATCGTCCGGATCGGGTCCGGTCTCGCCGTCCCCGCCGGGGCCCGGGAGATCGCCGCCAAGGTCGCCATCCCCGGCCTCGTCGACCTGCACAGCCACATGGGCGTCTATGCCATGCCCCTGGTCGAGGAGAACTACGACGGGAACGAGGCCACCAACCCCGTCACCCCGCAGGCCCGGGCCTTCGAGGGCTTCAACTTCGACGACCTCTCCATCCCGCCCGCCCGCGCCGCGGGGGTCACCACGGTCATCGCCCGCCCGGGCAGCCTCAACGTCATCTGCGGCACGAGCGTGGCCGTCAAGCTCAAAAAGGCCTCTCCCGAGGAGATGGTCCTCAAGGAGGACTGCGACCTGAAGATGGCCATCGAGGGCAATCCCTCGGGCTACTACGCCGGCCTCAAACAGATGCCGTCCACCGTCATGGCCGTGTATCACGTGGCCCGGCAGGCCTTCGTCGAGGCCCAGGAGTACCAGAAGGCCTGGGACAAGTACGAGGCCGATAAGAAGAAGGACCGGAACGCCGTCCCGCCCAAGAGGGACCACGGCAAAGACGTCCTCGTCCGTGTCCTCAAGAGGGAGATGCCGGTCCACATCCACGTCTACACGGCCTCGGAGGCCATGACCGCCATCCGGCTGGCCGACGAGTTCCGCCTGCGCCTGAGCCTCGGCCACTGCGACAAGACGTACTTGATCGTCGACGAGCTGGCCAAGCGCAAGGACATCTATTACAACGTCGGTCCCGCCCTCTTCGACACCTACTACCAGAACTCCCTGGAGTTCGCCAACGTGCCCGCCATCCTGGCCCGGGCCGGCCTCAAGGTCTCGCTGCAGATCGACGGCAGCGCCAAACAGCAGAACCTCCGCGAATCGGCCGCCCTCTGCGTCCGCTACGGGATGAGCGAGGAGGACGCCCTCCGCTCCATCACCATCAACGCGGCCGAGGGCGCGGACCTCGGGGACCGCATCGGGAGCCTCGAGGCGGGCAAGGACGCGGACCTGGTCCTGCTCGACGGCGAGCCTTTCGAGTTCCTGACGTCCGTCGAGACCGTCATCATCGACGGCCGGGTGGAATACCAGAAGTCCCCCGGCGGACAGGCTCCGGCCCGTCCGTCCCCGCCACCGGCTTCGGGCCCGCTGGGATTGCCGGCCGGCGTGAAGACGGCCTCCGCCTACGCGATCCGCGGCGGGACGGTCTACACCATGGCCGGCGAGCCCGTCGCGGCCGGCGTCGTCCTGGTGAGGGACGGCAAGATCGAAAAGGTCGGCCGGGACCTCCCGGTCCCCGCGGGTTATCCGGTCGTCGACGCCGGCGGCCGCGTCGTCATGCCGGGCCTCGTCCTGGCCCGGACCCAGCTCGGCCTGACCTCGAACTGGCGGATGCAGAGCTCGACCGACGAGACCTCCAAGCCCGCGACCCCCGAGATCGAAGCCAAGCACGCGGTCGAGCCCCAGGCCCCCCATTTCTATCTGCTGCCCGAACTGGGGGTCACGTCGGCCCTCGTCACGCCCGGCGACCTCAACGTGATCGGCGGCCGCGGCCTGGCCCTGAAGACCCGCGGCGGCGTCGTGGACCGCATGATCGTCAAGGACCAGGCGGTCATGGTCTTCGGCCTGGGCTCGAAAGCCAAGCGGAAACAGCAGATGCCCTCGACGCGGATGGGCATCGCCGCCCTGCTCCGGGAGACCCTGACCAAGGCCCGGGAGTACAGGGACGCGCTCGACGCGAGCCGGAAGGACAATAAGAGCCCCGCGCCGCCGCGGGACCTGCATCTCGAAGCCCTCGTCCCCGTCGTCAGGGGCGAGATGCCGGTCATCATCCATTGCGACAGGAAGGACGATATCCTGACCGCCCTGCGGCTGGCCGACGAGTTCAAGCTGAAGGCGATCCTGGACGGGGCGACGGAAGCCTACGCTCTCGCCGACGAGATCAAGAAAAGGGACATCCCCGTCATCCTCGGCGAGATCTTCCGAGGCGTCGGGAACGTCGAGGACGCCGGCTTCAACGAGGCCAATCCGGCCGTTTTGGCCAAGGCGGGCATCCGCCTGGCCTTCCGGGCCGAGGACGGCCTGTGGCAGTGGCCGGCCGCCGGGACGGCGGGAGGCGATCTCCTCGAGATCGCCGCCTACGCCTGCCGCAACGGCATGCCGGAGGAAGCCGCTCTCCGGGCCGTCACCCTCGACGCCGCCCGGATCGCCGGCATCGACGCGCGCGTCGGCAGCCTCGAACCGGGGAAGGACGCCGACATCCTCATCCTGCGCGGGCATCCTTTCCGGACGGGCTCGGTCGCCGACGCCGTCTTCCTCGACGGCAAGCTCGTCTACGAACGGACGCATGGCGCCGCGGCCGAGGGGACCGCCCGGTAGAGGCGGGAGCATCGAGATGCGAAGCCCTATCATGATCGGGGCCGCCGGCGTCGCGGCCCTGGCGCTATCCCTCGGCCTCGCCGGCCGGCCCGCGCCGGGCGACGGGCCGATCGTTATCCGCGGCGGCCGGATCCATACGGTGACCCAGGGGATCCTCGATCACGGCGTCATCGTCGTCCGGGACGGGAAGATCGAGGACATCGGCCCAGACGCGGCCATCCCGCCGGACGCCCGGATCATCGAGGCCGCCGCCTCTTTCATCTGCCCCGGGTTCATCGACGTCGGCACGAACCTGGGCACTGCCGAGCTCGAGACCGTCGAACGGGACGACGACGAGCCGGCCGCGCCGGTGACCCCTCAGATGAGGGCCCTGGACGCGTTCAACCCGGACAGCCGGCTGATCCCCGAAGCCCTGAAGGATGGGATCACGACCGCCCTGCTGAGGCCCTCGAGAGGCAACCTCCTGTCCGGCCAGAGCGCGCTCGTCCGGCTGGGGGGGGCACGGGATCCGCGGGTCTTGGCCGTCCTGCCGTCGGCCGCGGTCCACGGCAGCCTCGGCGACGTCCTGAGGTCGCGTTCGAAAGAAGGCACGGTCTACCCGTCCACGCGCATGGGCGCTGCGGCGCTCCTCAGGCAGACTCTGTCGGACGCCCGCCATTATCTCGATTCCAAGCTCCGGCCCGGGACGGCCCCGAAGCCGGCCCTTCAGCCACAGCTCGAGGCCTTGGTCCCGGTGCTCAAACGAGAGCTGCCCCTGGTCATCGCCGCCAACCGGATGGACGACCAGCTGACCGCGCTCCGGATCGCCGGGGAATTCGATGTCCGGATCGTCATCGACGGAGGCGCGCAGGCCTGGCGGATCAAGGACCGGCTGGCCGCCCGGAAGGTCCCCGTCATCCTGGGGCTGAGGACCGGGGCAGGGACGACCGTCGAGACGGACGGGGCGAGGCGCGATAACGCCGCCCTGCTCCAGGCCGCCGGCGTCCCGATCGCCTTCCAGTCCGGAGGCATCCAGGACCTCGGCGGCCTGCTCGCGGCGGTCCAGGCCGCGGTCCGGTCCGGTTTGAGCTCCGAAGCGGCGCTGCGGGCCCTGACCGTCGCTCCCGCGGAGATCTTCGGCGTCGCCGACCGCCTGGGCTCCCTCGAAAAAGGGAAACACGCCGATATCGTGATCTGGGACGGCGATCCGATCCTGACGCCCGCGCGGGCCCGGGCGGTCATCGTCGGCGGCCGGGTCGTCGCGGGCCCCGGGGCCTGAGATCGAGGACGAAGGACACGGAGAGAGATATGAAAGAGACGCACCCCTGGGTCGAGGGATTCCCCGGCACCATCACCGTCTGCGACAAGGACGGCATCATCGTCGACCTCAACGACGCCTCCGCCCGGCAGTTCGCGGACCGGGGCGGTCGGGCGCTCATCGGCTCGCTGATCTTCGACTGCCACCCGGAACCGGCCCGGACGCGGCTGGCCGAGCTGTTCGAGAGCCGCAAGCAGAACGTCTACACGATCCGGAAGGACGGCCGGCGAAAGCTCGTCTTCCAGACCCCCTGGTCCCGGGACGGCCAATATGCCGGCTACCTGGATATGACCATCGAGATCCCCTGGGCCATGCCCCATTTCGACCGGGACGCCGAAGCGGCCGCGGTTCATGATAAGCAAGGGAACTCCGAGGAGAAATGATGGATGAACGTCATCAAGTCCGTTTGTCTGGTCCTGATCGTGGCTATAATAGGAGCGAACTGCTCGCGATCCGAGGCGAAAATGGCTGACCTGGTCCTCTTGAACGGCAAGATCTGGACCGTCGATCCGTCCCGTCCCTGGGCGGAGGCCGTGGCGGTCGACGGCGACAGGATCTCGCGCGTCGGCACGAGCCGGGAGATCAAGCCGCTCGTCGGCCGGGAGACCAAGGTCGTGGACCTGGGCGGGGCCCTGGTGCTGCCCGGATTCATCGACAGTCACACTCATTTCCTCAAGGGCGGCATGGCCCTGGCCAGCGTCCAGCTCCGGGACGTGACCGGCCGCGAGGAATTCACCGCGAGGGTGGCCGCCAAGGCCCGGGAGCTCGAGAAAGGGGAGTGGATCCTCGAGGGCAACTGGGACCACGAGCAGTTCACCCCGGCGGAGCTCCCCCGTAAGGAGTGGGTCGACGCCGTCTCGTCCGACAATCCCGTCTGTGTGACCCGCTACGACCTTCATATCGCCCTGGCCAACAGCCTGGCTCTGAAACTGGCCGGGATCACCAGGGACTCTCCCTCGCCCGAGGGCGGGGAGATCCAAAAGGACCCCGTGACGGGAGAGCCGACCGGGATCGTCAGGGACGCGGCGCTGGCTCTGGTCACGAAGCACGTGCCCGAGCCGAACCTGAACGCCCGGGCGCGCGCGGCGACCGCCGCGCTCCGGCATGCCGCGGAATTCGGCGTGACCTCGGTCAACGACATGGCCGAGGCCCCCATCTTCGACCAAAGCTTCGAGACCTACCAGAAGCTCCTCGCGGACGGCCTCCTGAAGACGAGGATCTATTTCTACATCCCCATCGACAAGATGGAGCTCTTCGAAGAGCTCCGGCTGAAGACCCCCTTCGGGAACAATTGGCTGACGATCGGCGGCCTGAAGGCTTTCGCCGACGGCGGCGTCGGGGCGAGCACGGCTTACTTCTACGAGCCCTACGCGGACGACGCCGGGAACCGCGGCCTGCTGGCCCCCCAGATGCTCCCGGAGGGCATCATGGAGGCGCGCGTCCGCCGGGCCGTCGCGGCCGGCCTCCAGGCCTCTATCCACGCCATCGGGGACAAGGCCAACGCGCTCATCCTGGACATCTACGAACGCCTGGCCGCGGCCGGGCCGATCAGGGACAAGCGCTTCCGTATCGAGCACGCCCAGCACCTGCGCGACGAGGACCTCGGGCGGTTCGGCCGGCTCGGGGTCGTCGCTTCGGTCCAGCCGTTCCACGCCGTCGACGACGGCCGCTGGGTCGAGACCCGGATCGGGGCCGAGCGCTGCCGGACGACCTACGCCTTCAAGTCCCTGCTGGACGGCGGGGCCGTCCTGGCCCTCGGTTCCGATTGGCCGGTGGCCCCGCTCGACCCGCTCACGGGCATCCACGCCGCCGTCACGCGCCAGACGACCGACGGCAAGAACCCGCAGGGCTGGCATCCCGAACAGAAGATCTCCCTGGAAGAGGCCATCAAGGGCTACACCTGGAACGGCGCCTACGCCGCGTTCGCCGAAGACGTCAAAGGGTCCGTTGCCGAGGGCAAGCTGGCCGACCTCGTCGTCCTCGACCGGGACCTGTTCGCGATCGAACCGGCGAAGATCAAGGACGCCCGGGTGACGATGACCATGGTCGGAGGGCAGGTCGTCTACGAGCGGCCCCGGCCGTCCCGATGAACCTTTTCCATCGACGGCTGTGCCGGTCGGAGAAGTGGAGGAGGAAGCTCGAGGACCGCATCCTGCCCTTCGCCCTGGCGGGTGTGGACCTCGGCGAAGACGTTCTCGAGATCGGGCCCGGTCCCGGCCTGACGACGGAGCTCCTGAGCCGGATCGTCCCTAAGCTGACCGCCGTCGAGATCGATCCCCGCCTGGTCAGGTCCTTGAAGGCGAGGCTTGCTGGCGCCGGCGTGACGATCGTCCAAGGGGACGCCCTGGCGCTCCCTTTCCCCGAAGCGAGATTCTCGGGAGCGGTGGCCTTGACGATGCTCCACCACGTCCCTTCGCCCGGGCTGCAGGACCGGGTCCTGCGGGAGGTCGCCCGGGTCCTCAAGCCCGGCGGGCTGTTCGCCGGCGTCGACAGCCTGGCCAGCTTCAGCATGCGGCTCATCCATATCGGAGATATCCTGGTCCCGCTGGACCCCGCGACGTTCGGCGGGCGGCTCGAGAGAGCCGGATTCCGGGAGATCGTCGTCGAGGCCAACGCCGAGCGCCTCCGGTTCCGGGCCCGGCGCTGAGCCCCGGGCCCGCCCTGCCGACAAATTTTTTTCCGGCCGCCTGCGCCCCGGCCCGGTCGGCTGCCCTCACCCCCCGGCCCAGGGGGGCAAGCGCTACCGGCGCCGCGGCCCTGCCTGGAGAGAGGGCCGCCCTCACCCCCCGCGAGGAGACAATTTTTGGTAATTTCACCCAGGCAATGCTCACCCCGGGTGATTGACGGAAATTGTCTTTGACGTAGAATAGGTGGCATCGGAGCCTAACTTTGTTACAGAGAGCCGTGCGAGAAATATTGCCTCCCCGGGCGTCTTATCTTGGGGAGGGAACGCCGTACTGGTTAGGATTGACAGGAATTGTCCAAAATATTAAGATGACGGAATAAAAAATGGCATCCAACCTGGGCGAACTGCTCCTGAGGGAAAAGATCCTTTCCGTCGACCAGCTGAAGTCCGCCCTGGACTTCCAGAAGAAGAACAGCCTGCCGATCGGCACCTCGCTCGTCCAACTCGGCTACCTGACGGAGGAGGACATCGCCCAGGCCCTCAGCCGGCAACTCGGCTACCCGTACATCGACCTCGACCAGTTCGACGTCTACTCCGAGGTCATCAGCCTCATCCCGGTCGACGTGGCCAAGAAGTACCTGGTCATGCCGATCCACCGCATCCGCTCCTTCCTGACCCTGGCCATGGTCGACCCGACCGACCTCGAGATCATCGAGGACGTCCGCTTCCGCACCGGCCTGTCCATCCAGCCGGTCATCGCCTCGGAGACGGGCGTCGTCAACGCCATCAACAAGTACTACGGCACGGCCGACGCCATCCGGGTCAAGAAGATCATCGAGGACATCGCCCTGGCCGACGACGGCCGGGTCAACATCATCGAGGACGACAAGGACAGCGACGTCCTGACCGACGAGGACAACGAGGCCGAAGAGGCCCCCATCATCAAGCTGGTCAACCAGACCTTCATCGACGCCATCAAGCGGGGCGCCAGCGACGTCCACTTCGAGCCCTACGAGACGAGCTTCCGCGTCCGCTACCGCATGGACGGCGACCTCTACGAGATCGTCAACCTGCCCCTCAAGTACCGCAGCCCGGTCATCTCCCGCGTCAAGATCCTGTCGAACATGGACATCGCCGAGAAGCGCCTGCCCCAGGACGGCCGGATCAAGATGCGCCTGCGCCTCGACAACGGCAAGAAGAAGGAGGTCGACATGCGCGTCTCCTCCCTGCCGACCCTGTGGGGGGAGAAGATCGTCGCCCGCATCCTCGACAAGGAGATGCTCAAGCTCGACCTGACCCAGCTCGGCTTCGAGGAGGAGTCCCTGGCCATCTTCCAGGACGCCATCGGCAAGCCCTGGGGCATCGTCCTGGTCACCGGGCCGACCGGCAGCGGCAAGACCAACACGCTCTACTCGGCCATCTCGACCATCAACTCGCCGGACATGAACATCATGACCGCCGAGGACCCGGTCGAGTTCAACGTGCCCAACATCAACCAGGTCCAGATCAAGGAAGAGATCGGCCTGACCTTCGCCGCCTGCCTGCGGAGCTTCCTCCGCCAGGACCCCGACGTCATGCTCGTCGGCGAGATGCGCGACCAGGAGACCGTCGACATCGCCATCAAGGCCGCCCTGACCGGCCACCTCGTCTTCTCGACCATCCACACCAACGACGCCGCCAGCTCCATCACCCGCATGGAGAACATGAACATCGAGCCCTTCCTGATCGCCGACTCCCTCATCCTTGTCGTCGCCCAGCGGCTCGTCCGGCGGCTCTGCAAGAAGTGCGCCCAGCCGCACCCCCTGCCCGAGGCCGCGCTGCTCGAGATGGGCTACCAGAAGAGCGAGCTCAAGGGGCTCCAGGCCATGAAGCCGGGCGGCTGCGACGCCTGCAACAAGACCGGCTACAAGGGCCGGACGGCCCTGTTCGAGGTCATGAAGATCGACGACGACATCCGGACCATGATCCTGACCCGGGCCCAGTCGCGCGAGATCAAGCGGAAGGCCATCGAGAAGGGGATGCTGACCCTCCGCCGCAGCGGCCTCATCAAGATCAAGAACGGCGTCACCTCGGTCGAAGAGGTCCTGCGCGAGACCATCCGCGACGAATGATCCCCGAAACCCGCTAACGGAGGTTCTCATGGCCAAGCCGATATTCGAGCTGCTCAAGGCCTGCGTCGAGGGCGACGCCAGCGACCTGCACATCACGACCTACATCCCGCCGCGCATCCGCGTCCACGGCGTGCTCAAGGACCTCGACCACCCCTCCCTGACGCCGGCCGAGACCAAGGAGATCATCTACAGCATCATGACCGACAAGCAGAAGCGGCTGTTCGAGGAGAAGCTTGAGCTCGACTTCTCCTTCGGCGTCAAGGAGCTGGGCCGCTTCCGGGCCAACGTCTTCATGCAGAAGGGCGCCGTGGCCGGGGCCTTCCGGCGCTTCCTGCCGTCCATGTGGAGCTTCGCCCAGCTGGGCATCCCCCAGCGCATCCAGCAGCTCTGCTACCTGCCCCGGGGCCTCATCCTCGTCACCGGCCCGACGGGCTGCGGCAAGTCGACGACCCTGGCCTGCATGATCGAGCACATCAACGCCGAGCGCCCGGTCCACATCGTCACCATCGAGGACCCCATCGAATACTACCTCACGCCGCGCAAGGCCATCATCAACCAGCGCGAGCTCTACGCCGACACCATGTCCTACGGCAACGCCCTGCGCTCGGTCCTGCGCGAGGACCCCGACGTCGTCCTGGTCGGCGAGATGCGCGACTTCGAGACGGTCGAAGCCGCGCTGCGCGTCGCCGAGACCGGGCACCTGACCTTCTCGACCCTGCACACGAACTCGGCCGTCGAGTCCATCAGCCGCATCATCGACATCTTCCCCAGCCAGTATCAGACCCAGGTCCGGATCATGCTGTCGATGTCCCTCGAGGCCGTCATGACCCAGGCCCTCCTGCCCCGGGCCGACGGCAAGGGCCGGGTCCTGGCCATGGAGATCCTCATCCCCAATCCGGCCATCCGCAACCTCATCCGCGAGAACAAGATCCACCAGATCTACTCGGCCATGCAGATGGGCCAGGAGAAGTTCGGGATGCAGACCTTCAACCAGTCCCTGGCCAACCTGTATTTCCGGAAGCTCGTCTCGCTGGACACGATCATGGCCATGACCTCCTTCCCGGAAGAGCTGACCGACATCGTCCAGCGCCGCGAGGGCGTCAAGATCGCGCCGGCCCCCTCGGCCGGCTCGTACCGCAAATAAGGAACGCACCGCAAAGCGAGGTCAACCATGCCGACGTACGTTTGGAAGGGCAAGAACCGCTACGGGGACACGGTCGGCGGCGAGCGCGTCGCCGCGTCCAAGGAGGAGCTCGGCCGGATGCTCCAGAAGGACCAGATCACGGTCCTCAGCATCGGCGGGGCCAAGGGCGGGTTCGCCATCCCGTTCCTCAAGCGCGAGAAGGTCAAGCTCAAGGACCTGGCCGTCTACAGCCGCCAGCTGTCCGTCCTCATCGACGCCGAGCTGCCCCTCATCCAGAGCCTGGGCATCCTCGAGGAGCAGCAGAAGAACGCCTACTTCAAGAACGTCATCAAGACCGTCAAAGAGGACGTCGAGGCCGGCTCGACCCTGAACCAGGCCAAGCGCAAGCACCCCAAGGCCTTCGACGACCTGTACTGCAACCTCATCGCCTCGGGCGAGCAGTCGGGCTCCCTCGACGTCATGCTCCGGCGCCTGTCGGAGTTCATCGAGAAGAACGTCCGCCTGCGCTCCAAGATCAAGCAGGCCATGATCTACCCGGTGGGCATCCTGATCTTCGCCGTCGTGGTGACGATCTTCATGCTCTGGAAGGTCATTCCTGTCTTCGCCTCGATCTTCCGCGACTTAGGGGCCGAGTTGCCTTTGATCACGGCGGCCGTCGTGGCCATGAGCGAATTCGTCCAAAAATACATCTTCCTCATCTTCGCCGGCCTGGTGGCCCTCGTCCTGGCCTTCCGGTATTACCGGAGCACGACGCCCGGCCGCTGGCAGACCGACACACTCCTTCTGAAGATGCCCCTGTTCGGCAAGCTCATGCACAAGGTGGCCATGACCCGCGTCACCCGCACCCTGGCCACCCTCATCTCGGGCGGCGTGCCCATGCTCGAGGCCCTCAAGATCACTTCGACGACGGCCGGCAACGTCGTCATCGAGAAGGAGATCGTCGAGGCCCGCAAGCTCGTTTCCGAAGGCAAGACCCTGAACGAGTCCTTCAAGCAGGCCGGCAAGTTCCCGACCATGATGCTCCAGATGATCAACGTCGGCGAGGCCACCGGCACGCTCGACGAGATGCTCAACAAGCTGGCTAACTTCTACGACGAGGAGGTCGACGCCGCCGTGGCCGCCCTCCTGTCGGTCCTCGAGCCCATCATGCTCATCTTTATCGGCGGTCTTGTCGGCGGCCTGGTCGTCTCGATGTACCTGCCGATCTTCAGCCTGATGCAGCAGTTCTGAGGCGGGCGGAAGGGAGCGGACGATGAAGCCGGAAGTGACGGTCGAGCGGCGACACGTCTTCTTCTACAATGTCTACCGCCTCGTCGTCCTGACCTCGCTCCTCGTCTCGGCCATCATCATCCAGCTGTCCTCGCCCGAAGCGCCGTCGAACCTCCCCTTCTATTACCTCATCCTCGGGGCCTACGTTTTTGCGGCCGCCTTCTTCGTTCTCTACGCCGGCGGCCGGCGTCTGGCCGCCCAGGCCTACCTCCAGATCGTCTTCGACCTCCTGCTCATCACCGCCTTCGTCTACATCTCCGGCGGCCTGGGCTCGTCGATGTACTTCCTGTACCTGTTCCCGATCATCGCCGCGAGCCTGGTCGTCTCCGGGCGGGCCGGGTACCTGGCGGCCGCGCTCTCGGCCGTCCTCTTCGGGGTCCTGGCCGACGGGCTCTATTTCGGCTTCATCCCCGGCTTCCGGCCCGAGCACGCGGTCCGGCCGCCCCTGGGCTCGATGCTGGTCCAGATGTTCGTGGCCTGGGGCGTCTTCTTCGTCATCGCCGCCCTCATGAGCCGGCTCACGGGCAGCCTGCGGCGGACCCGCGAGGCCCTGCGGGCGGCCGAGAAGGAGCTCCTCGTCCGCGAGCGCCTGGCCGAGGCCGGCCGCGTCTCGGCCAGCCTGGCCCACGAGATCCGCAACCCTCTGGCCGCCATCTCCGGCTCCGTCCAGGTCCTGAAGAAGGAATTGGCCCTGACCCCCGAGCAGGGGGAGCTCATGGGCATCGTCCTCAAGGAATCGGAGCGGGTCTCCCAGAGCCTGGAGCAGTTCCTCGATTTCGCCCTGCCGGCCAAGCAGGTCTTCTCGCCCATCGAACTCGGCCGCCTCATGGACGAGACGGTCAAGGTCCTTAAAGCCGGGGGCGAGCTCAACGGCCGTGTCGAGCTCGGCGGCAACTTCCGGGAGGCCGACGTCCCGTTCGTCGGCAACGCCGGCCAGTTCAAACAGGTCTTCTGGAACCTCATCAAGAACGCGCTCAAGGCCATGCCCGACGGCGGCCGCCTGACCCTCGACGTCCTCCAGCCGAACCGGAAGGAGGTCCGCGTCGTCGTCGCCGACACGGGCCGGGGCCTGACCGAGGAGGACCGCGAGCACCTCTTCGAGCCCTTCTATTCCGGCTTCGGCAACGGCCGCGGGCTGGGCCTGTCCATCGTCCGCAAGATCGTCGACGATTACGACGGCCGCATCGACCTGCGATCGGGGCCGGAGCGGGGGACCGAGGTCGTCATCACGCTGCCGCGGCGCCGGCCGGCGGCGGCGCAGGGGTAGACCGATGGAAACGATCCTCATCATCGACGACGAGAAGAGCCTCCTCGACCTGCTCTCCGTCGTCTTCAAGAAGGAAGGGTACGCCGTCCGGACGGCCCAGTCGGCGGCCGGGGCCTACGAGGTCCTGGCCAAGGACGAGGTCGACCTCGTCGTCACGGACATCAAGATGCCCGGGGCCGACGGCATGGACGTCCTTCGCTACGCCCGGGAGAACCTGCCCGACCTGCCGGTCATCCTCATCACCGCCTACGGCAGCATCGCCCAGGCCGTCGAAGCCCTCAAGGCCGGGGCCCTCGACTACGTCGTCAAGCCCTTCGACGTCGAGGAGCTCAAGATCATCGTCGGCCGGGGCCTGGCCGCCCGGCGCCTCAAGCAGGAGAACCTCCTGCTCAAGCGCGACCTCAAGGAGCGCTACGGATTCGAGCAGATGATCGGCAAGAGCCGCCCGATGCAGGAGATCTACATCCTTATCGAGAAGGTCGCCTCGACGGACTCGACCGTGCTCATCACCGGCGAGAGCGGCACCGGCAAGGAGATGGCCGCCCGGGCCGTCCACCAGCAGGGCGCCCGCCGCGACCACGCCTTCGTCTCCATCAACTGCGCCGCGCTGCCCGAGAACCTCCTCGAGTCCGAGCTCTTCGGCCACGTCCGGGGCTCGTTCACCGGAGCCGTCTCCGACAAGAAGGGCATGTTCGAGCTGGCCCAGCGCGGTACCCTGTTCCTCGACGAGGTCGGGGAGATGTCGCCCTGGACCCAGGTCAAGCTGCTGCGGGCCCTCCAGGAGCGCAAGGTCCGGCGGGTCGGCGGGGCCGACGAGATCCCCGTCGACGTCCGCATCATCGCCGCGACCAACCAGGACCTCAAGAAGCGCATCGCCGAGGGCAAGTTCCGCGAGGAGCTCTTCTACCGCCTGAACGTCATCTCCGTCGACATGCCGCCCCTGCGCAAGAGGGTCGAGGACATCCCCATCCTGATGGCCCACTTCCTCCAGAAGTACTGCGAGAAGATGGGCAAGAAGCCGAAGCGCTTCACGCCCGACGTCGTCGGCCTGCTCGAGGGCTACTCCTGGCCGGGCAACATCCGCGAGCTCGAGAACGTCATCGAGCGCATCGTGGCCATCGAGGACCGCGAGACGGTCACCGCGGCCTGTCTGCCCCAGGAGATCGTCTCGCCGCAGAAGAAGAAGCTCGAGACCCAGGAGCTGTTCGCCCCCGGCTTCAGCCTGACCCGCCACCTCGACGAGATCACCAAGAAGTACATCCAGGAGGCCCTGGCCGTCACGGGCGGCAGCCTCCAGAAGGCGGCGCCCCTGCTCGGCCTGAGCTACCGGACCATCCGCTACCTCATCGGCAAGTACGACCTCAACCAGGTCCGCAAGGCCGAAAAGCGGAACGGCAACGGCGACCGCAATCCCGCTTGACGACAATTTGTGTCAAAAGTGACAAAAAGCGGCGTCTTTTTTTCGTCAGACCATCCGACAATGTTTATATATTGTTTAATATCAACGATATAAGACGATTGTGAAGTTGGCACGCAACTTGCTATAATAGGGGTGCCAACTATGAGTGGCAAATAACCCGGCTGAGGAGATCAGCCAGGGAATTTAAAGGAGGTTTTCAATGATCAAGAAGATGAGAGGCTTCACCCTCATCGAGCTGCTGATCGTCGTCGCGATCATCGGCATCCTGGCCGCTCTCCTCATCCCGAACGCTCTGGCCGCCATGCAGAAGGCCAAGCAGAAATCGGCCATGAAGGAGATCATGACCATGTCCACGGCCGCCGCCGACTACATCACCGACCACGGTGATTGGACGGGGATCGCGAATCCCGGCGGTGCCGCAATGGCGACGGGAGCGGGTACTTTTCCTACCGAGCTCGGCTCCTTCTATGTCAAGACCATCCCCATCTATGACCCCTGGAACGGGCACTATCGGGTTTGGCTTGGCGACAATCCGGGCGACTATTGTGCGGCTGCCACCGATGACTTCGGTGTCGATGATTTCGTCATCGCCTCGACCGGAAGAGATCAGGCGCCCGGGACGCTCGTGTATGATCCGGCGACGCCTACCGCCGGGTTCTACCCTGTCCAAGGGATGACCTCGTTCGACAACGACCTGGTGGCCTGGGGTGGGAACTGGGTCATCGGTCCCCGCACGAACGTTGGCGCCTCCGGCAGCTGACGCTAAGTCCTTATCGAATTCTTCCCGAGGGGGCGGCTTCGGCCGCCCCCTCATTTTTTATATCGGCGCTCTTTATGAATTAAAAGCCTGGATATGCCTGGCCGTGATCTATTTCCATGTTGAAGAGAGGATTCGGGTTCCTACTTGCCGGCAATCTCAGGTCCATAATAGGAGCGCATACGATTGGAAAAATAGCTATATATATCGGGGTGTTCGTCGGCGACATCATGCGTGCAAGATGGGTCCTTCCGGATGTCGAATAGAGAAAAATGGAATCGCTCCTTTTCTCCCCGAACAAGGACTTCTGCGATCAGCTTCCATTCCGGCGTCAGGAAGGCCCGGTTCCGACGCCGGATGAGTATGTCGTGATATTCATCGCGAACGGTGATTAGGCCTGTTTTATCGAATTCATAGAAATCTATCCCTTGTTCGATCATGGATTGTACCGCAAGCCCGATCCCTCCCGGGGTATCCAACGAGAATTCCGTCTCCATGAACACGGATTCATCCCGAGCTTCTTCCGACTGAGCCGATGTCGTAAAAAGGGGGCGCAGGCTCGCGCCGTCATAATTCATTCCGTCCAGAGGCAATCCAAGCGAATCCATGACGGTTGGCGCGATATCGATAGTCCGGACCAGAGTGTCGATCTCCCGATGCGGCAGGTTCTCGGTCGGTTTCCAGGCCAGGAGCGTCCGGTTTTGCTCCGATTCCTTGAGATCCGAGCCATGTCCCTCGACGGATTCCCCGTGGTCTGAAAGCACGACGATGATCGAATTGTCATAGAGTCCATGGCGATGCAGGGCTCCCAGAATGCGGCCCAATTGTTGATCGACCTTGAATACCGCGGAATCATAAAAGGACATCTGGGGGTCCGTCCCGGGAACGGGGTCGAAGGTGTGTGGGGACGCATGAAAATAGGGCCAGTGGGCGAGGCAGAGGTGTACCGTCAGAAAGAAATTCTCCTCATTTTTTAGCGCCGCGATCGTGTCCTCGATCGAGTTCATAAAATAGCGCCCGTCATAAAGATGGGATACCGCCCGGTTGTTCTTAAGAAAAGGGAAGATGCCGTAGCCGAGGGGGTTGTTGAAGAAAACGTTCGTGAGACTGAAATCGTGAATGCTCCCGAAGACGAAATCCAAGATCCCCATCGGAGGATGGGCCAGATGGTCGAAACCGTCTTCGGCCGTTATGTTGCTGAACCGGACCTCGTCCGTGAAATGAAGCGTCTTATAGCCTTCGCGGCCGAGGGCGTGACCCAAGCATTGGTCCTTGGATCTAATATACTTCCTTTTCATGAGATTGAGGCGGACTCCCGAGGACTTCGGATACTGCCCGGTCAAGATCGAGTACCAGGCCGGAAAAGTCCTTGCGATCGGTGTGTATGCGTTCTTGAAGTACAGACTTTTCTCAAGGAATGCATCCAGATTCGGGCTGATCGGCAACGGATATCCCGAATATCCGGTATGGAGGGGGTTTAACGAGTCCAGGCCGATGAAGACGACGTTGGGGCCTGTGTTACGGTTCGCTGCCGGACGGGGGAACAACCCCTTGGCCAGGTGCACGGGATCGAGGGATGCCAGGAACAGGAGCGCAACCAGCGAAATCGCCGCCCAAGCCAATATTTTGCGGCGAAGATTCAGAAGAAAAAGGATGAACACCACCGCATAGAACGCTAACATTCCCATGAGGACCGTGCCGATTGCGGTGTGTCCCGTTCCTTCTTTGATGAATCCGGGTATGCCGGAGGCTAATGCGGAAGTAGGATAGTAATAGGCATTAATGGCGTAGACGATGGCTAAGAACGATAGGTGGACCGATAAAAAAGCCAAGATATCCTTGAACGGTCCCCAGTGTGGCTTTCTTTGGGAGAGCCAGCGAGCAAGTGAGAGGACGAAATGAGCGTTAAGAACGGCAAAAACGAAATATATCGCGGACACCTTGATAGCATAAAGGACGAGATGTGAAATGAGCATCCATAAGCCGGTGCCAGCCCTGGAAACGATAGAGGATGTCACCTTGTGACCGGAAAACATCCCGTATACCGCCAGAGCCTTGACGGCCAATTCCGTGAGGAGCAACCCGGCATATAAGAAGTAGCTCAACTTAAGCAGTTTCGCTTCAGACTCATCTCGCGTGGTTTTCATCGAAATTGTCCCTTAAACTCCGGAACCCGAGATCAGGTCCCGATTTACGTTGATGTCACAGGCTCCGATCCCGCAAAGGATATAGAATAATTTCGATTTGTGTCAAGCGTGACGTAAGGCGTGACGTAAGGCTTGATTGAATGGCTCGATATATTTCTATGAGAGCCAGGCCTGTGCTATCATTGTGATCCTTTTATGCGCTCCACCCTCGCCGTCGCGTTCGCCGTTCTCGCGGTCCTGGCCGGGCTGCCGTTCGTCCTCGTCTGCCTGGCCGCCGGCTTACGGGAGCCTCTCCTCGCCTTCGGGCTGGGCATCGCCCGCGTCTGCCGGCGCATCGCCGGCATCTCCCTGGACGTCTCCGGGGCCGCGGCCCTCGCGCCGGGGACGCCCCGGATCTACATGCCGAACCACACGAGCTTCCTCGACGGGCCCCTGGTCATGCTGGCCATCCCGGGCGCCGCCCGGGTCATCCTCAAGAGGTCCATCCTGCGCGTCCCTCTCGTCGGCACGGCCATGCGTTTCGTCGGCTTCGTGCCTGTCGACCGAAGGGGCGTCGAAGGCGGCAAGAAGAGCATCGCCCGGGCCGCCGCGTTCATGAAGGAGCGCGGGTATTCCTACCTCATCTTCCCCGAGGGGACGCGCAGCCTCGACGGCCGGCTCGGGCCGTTCCGGCGGGGCGGCTTCTTCCTGGCCCTGGAGACCGGCGCGCCCATCGTTCCCGTCACCGTCACCGGCTCGGGCGAGCTCATGCCCAAAGGGCGATCCACGGCGCGCCCGGGACGGGTCGGGATCGTGTTCCACGAGGCGTTGCCGACGGCCGGCCTCACCGTCGAGACCATGCCGGAGCTCATGGACAGGGTCCGGGCGGCCATATCGGGGGGAGGGACGGGGGAGACGGGGATGGCGGGGAAAAGGTCCCGCGAGATCTAGCGGATCTCGGGCTCGGCGACCTTCTTGACGGGGATCCCCTGCCGCTCCATCTTGGCCCGGATGCCGGCCTGCCGGGTCTTGGCCTGCTCGAGCCGCAGGTTCGTCTCCTCCATCTGCTGCTGGATGACGGAACCGGGGACCATCGTGTTCTGGGCCTCGAACTGCTGGCGGAGGGCGTTCATCTCCTGGGTCAGGCCCTCGACGACCTCGTCGACGACCCGCAGCTGTTCCTCGAGCGGCCCGCCGCCTTCGGCGACCTCGCCCGGAACGGCTCCACCGGCCGGGCCCGTCCCCGCCATAGGCGGCTCCTGGCCGGCCTCGGGCCACGACTCCGTATACAAGGTATCGTCGAACCCGCCCGGCGGCAGGCCGACCTCGACAGCGGGGACTTTCTTGACCCGGAGGAGGTCCCGGTTGGTGATGACGGCGGCGTGACGTTCCTTGAGGGCCTCGCGGCGCTCCTTCTCGCGCTTGGCCAGTTCGACGAGGCTCTGGGCGCTCAGGGAAGCGGCCAATCCGAGGACGGCGACGACGATGAGGATTCTTTTCATGGGCATCACGACCATTATCCGCCCGCCCTCCGGTCCTGTCAAATCCGCAAGAAAAAGCCCGTCCCGGCCGGGGCCGGGACGGGCTGTCATCGTTCGACGGAGGGCGGGCGCTAGCGGATGATGCGGTAGATCTCCCGCCACTGCTTAATGAGCAGCTTGGAGGCCTGGACGGAGATGGCCAGGACCTCGCTCGGCGGCTCCGGCCCCTCGCCGGCGGGCGCCGTATAGTCCTGGATGAAGACCTTCTGCTTGTTGATGGCCGGCTGGCCGCCCTGCTGGACCGCCTGGATCTCGCCCAGGACGACGGCCGAGCGGACCTTCTGCTTGGTGTAGAGGGACTGGATGGTCTCGCCCGTCTGCCCGAGGAGGGCGGAGGCGCCGACCTTGTCGCCGATCGTGTAGCGGGCGTAGATCTTGCCGCTGCCGGTCAGGGTCATGCAGGGATTGAGGTTCTCGATGCTGTAGAACAGGGTGGCGATGTAGACGATGTGGTTCGAGACGACCGGGTCGGCCCAGACCTTCTCTCCCTGCCCCAGCTCGCCCTTCTTGGCCACGGAGGAGATCCCGAGGCTGGCGGCCACGGCGTCGGGTCCCATGTACCAGTTGACCGAAGCCGGCCCGTCGACGGCGGCCCGAAGGGCGTAGAAGGCGTAAGAACCGCTGTTGGGAGCAAGTTCGTCGCCGCCTGTGCCGAAGTAGAGCGTGGCGTACGTCTCGGAGGCGTTGATCTCGACGGCCGGTTTGGTGATGATGGGGTTCTTATAGGGATCTCGGAAGATGACTTCGCCGTCCCAGCGATTGACGGCTTCGGTCAGGTTGACGCGCCACATCCGGCCGTGCATGTCGCCGATGAAGACGGCGTCGACGTAGCCGTCGCTGTCGAAGTCGATAAGGGCCGGCGCGCCGGGCAGGGTGTTCTGGATGCCGTAGGGGCTCGATTCTCTGTTCTCGCTGAGCTCGATCGTCTTGACGGCCGCGCCGGTCTCGATGTCGACGATGTAGAGGCGGTTGCCGACGACCTCGGTCGTGTTGTTGTCGTAGCCCGAACCGAACACGGCCACCCACCGGCCCGTGCCGTTGAGACGGCCGATGGCCGGCGTCGACCAGGTCTGGCCGATGGTCGCGGCGTCGGTGAACTCCCAGAGCGGCTGGGGGTTCATGGGATCGGTGACGTCGAGGCAGAAGTAATAACAGAGGTTGTTGCGGCCCCAACCGGCGCCCTGGCCGCAGACGACGACCGTGCGCCAGGCCCCGCCGTAGTAGACGTCGTGGATGGCCGGCGTGCCGTCGACGAAGAACTCGTGGTTGACGTACTCGCCGCAGTCGGGGTCGACGTAGCGCATGCGCCGCAGCTTGGGCAGGAGGTTGTTGGGGATGAAGCCCCAGAGCTCCTCGAGGGTGACCGGGTCGAAGCAGTGGAGCATGCCGTCGTTGGCCCCGACCAGGACGACCTTGGGCCGGTCGGCGTTGTCGTTGACGAAGGCCTCGTAGCCGGCCCCCATGCGGGCCACGTTGTCGTTGGGCGGCAGGAGGGTCTGCGGCGAGGAGTGGTTGATGTCGCCGAGCTTCCAGGGCCGCTCTCGGGCGCTGGCGTCGTTGTAGCCCAGGACGAACCGGACCAGGGGGGGCACCTCGGGGCTGTCCTGGCCCAGGCCGAGATAGTCGTCGAGCGTGGTGATCGTGGAGATGGCGAAGCGGATGCGGTCGTTGTAGCGGCCGTCGCTCTGGCCGTCGTGGGCGGTATAGACCGTCCGGGCCGACCAGGACTTGGCGTTGAGCTCGATGCCGGCGTCCCGGAGAAGGACGGCGTCGGCCGTCTTGATGTCCTTGATCTCGGAGTTCCGGGTGTAGGCCAGGCTGAGGTCGGTGACGTCCCAGGACCGGAGATGGCCCTGCCACTTGGGGAACTCGAAGGAGGCCGAGTAGAGGATCTCCTCCTTCTCGTCGCCGCCGCCGACGTCGACCATGGCCAGGGTCTGCGAGGTGCGCGAGTACTCGCGCTTGGTCAGGTACTTGTAGTCGAGGTCGATCCGCCGCAGGCTGGGCGTGACCAGATTGTTGGTCGAGCTGAGGACGGCCCGCCAGCGCAGGAAGTTGCCGGGGGCGTTGAAGTTCCACTCGACGCCGGGGGTGACCGGGCCTTCCCAGCGCGGCACGCCGGCTTCGGTGTTGGAGTTCGACAGATAGTAGGCGATGCCCGTGTTGGCCGGCTTGGTCTCGGTGACGTAGATCGTGGCCGAGATGACCGCCTGGTCCGAGTCGAGGAAGCTGCAGTCGAGGCGGTTGCGCGAGGAAGCCGTGCCCGTCGGCACATAAATAGGGAAGGTGTTGTTCATGAAGAAGTAGCAGCGCATCGAGTCGTTGCCGTCGGCGACGAAGAAGTCGGGGTCGCCGTCGCCGTCGAAGTCGCCCACGGCGCCCGAATCGCTGTCGCCTGAGCTCGAGACCCGGGCGCAGGAGGGCGGGATACAGACCTTGGTGAAGGTCTCGTTGCCCTCGTTGCGGTACCAGTAGACGTAGCCGCCCCGCCAAAGCGGAGAGGACAGGTAGCCGTCGGTGGCAAGGACGAAGTCCTGGTCGCCGTCGCTGTCGAGATCGGCCCCTCGGAGGAAGTTGGGGAAGCCGTAGCTGTTGACGTACTCGAAGGCGATGGTCCGGGCGTTGATCTTGGTGAAACCGCCCAAGCCGTCGCCGCGGTAGAGGTAGAGGCGGCTGTCGGGGTGGCCGCCCGTGCTGTCGCTGACGGAGCAGGTGATGAAGTCGAGCCGGCCGTCGCTGTTGTAGTCGCCGACGGCGATGCCGCAGGCGCCGTAGAGGAAGCTCGTCGAGGTCGAGTAGGGGTTGTAGGCGTTGCCGCGGGAGAAGACGCCCGAACCGTTGTTGATGAAGACGACGACCTGGCCCCAGCGGTACCAGTTGGTCGGCACGGCCACGAAGATGTCGAGGTCGCCGTCGTTGTCGAGGTCGCCCGAGGCCAGGTTCGTCTCCCAGCGCCAGTGGGACGTCGACGTGCCGTACTGGCCGTAGTTGTCCCGGGTGACGTTGGAGTTGGCCGCGGCGCCCGGCAGGATGGGCGTGGGGACGCTGTCGAAGTGAGGGACCGCCCCGGGGCTTTGCGAATCCTCGATGAAGCGGTTCCAGAAGATCCAGACCGTGCCGTTCCAGTCGAGGGTCGCGAAGTCGGGGTCGCCGTCGCGGTCGTAGTCGCCGGCGGCCAGGCCGATCATCTCGTAGGTGCCGCCGGGGATGGTCGCGTAGTAGTTGATGTAGAAGCCTGCGTCGAACAGGAACCGGTTCGTGTCCATGGGATCGACGCCCCGGCAGATGTGGATGGACAGGTTCGTGTCGCCGGCGACGTAGTTGTGGTTGTCGCAGTCACGGCCGCCCTGGACGAGGTCGTCCAGGCCGTCGAGGTTGAAGTCGGCCGAGGCCGCCGTCATCCGGTAGTTCGAGGTCACCGGATAGTTGCTGGTGCCGTAGAAATTGGCCCCCAGCCCGCGCAGGCGGATGGCCTGGAGGGAGATGTCGTTCTCGACGTTGTTCTTCTCGGACAGGTAGGAGTCCGAGCCCGGGCCGCCCAGGTAGCCGAGGATCCTCGGCCCGGCGACGATATCACAGGTCGGGGTGGTCGTCTGGGCCTGGCCCGGGGTGAGGACGATCAGCCCGGCGGCGACGGCGGCCGCGAGGGCGAGAGTGGCGATCTTTTTCATGGCTCCCTCCTTATTGGGGGCACTCGATGAGGATCTCGAGGCGCTTGAAGGTGTTCCTCGGACCCCGGCCGATGCAGAGGAGGATGGCGTCGTTGTCGTTGGGGGCGATGGTGTTGGGCGGTTCGTCGCTGATGAGGAAGACGGTGTAGGAGCAGCGCGTATCGGTGGCCAGCGGCTCGGCGTTGAAGAGCAAGACCGTAGGGTCGGGGTTGGCGACGCAGTCGTTGTAGATCTGCTCGTCGGTCAGGTTCCGGAAGTAGGAATCCGGCCGGGTCGGGTCGTCCAGCCCCTCGGCGCCGGCGAAGGTCGTCCGGTAGAGCCCGGCGAAGGACATGTAGACGCCGCTGTTGAAGCCGTCGTTGAGCGCGGCCCAGGCGGCGTTGAAGCCGGCCTCGGCGGCGTCGAAGGCCATGCCCTGGAGGCGCAGGCTGTCGGAGGCCTTCGGGCTCGTCCCGGTGACGGTCAGGAGGAGCATGCCGACGGCCAGCATGAAGGCCACGATCATGATGACGACGATGAGGCCGGAGCCCCGTTCGCGGGAAGCGAAGATCGGGCGATGTCTCATGGCGCGCTCCTCACCGCTGTCCCAGGTTATAGAGGTTGAGGCTCATGTTGCGGATATTGGAGGTCGAGTCGAGCAGGATCCGCCTGTGCCGGTCGTCGGCCGCGGCGGCCGGGCTGTTGGAGATGAGCGGCCGGCGGTAGGTGTGGATGCCGCCGGGCGGCGTCCCGCCGACGGACGTGAACGGCTGGGCCGTCCGGCCGAGGACCCAGACCCGGACCTGCTGGATGCGGCCGACCTCCTCGAGCGTCCAGGTGTCGTCCCAGACCGACCAGCCGTCGAGGAAGCTGTCGTTGTTCATGTCGCCGTTGTACTCGATCTGGAAGTTCTCGATGTTGCGGGCGATGGGGAAGTGGACGGAGTTGTGGGTGCAGTAGAGGACGCCGCCCACCCCGCCGCCGATGTAGCCGCGGACCCCGGCGGTCAGGCCGGCCGCGTTGCCCGTCGTGTCGAGCCAATAGGTCTTGACGTTGATGAACGAGACCGAACCGCCGTCGTAATCGTTCGCGTCGGGGCAGGTCCCCGACAGGCCGCCCGGGGGGTCGATGCCGGGGGCCAGGCCGGGGGAGAAGTTGAGCTTCTCGGTCGTCCCGCCCGTGTTATGGGTGACGTGGGTGATCTGGCGGACCTCGCCGGCCCGGCAGCTCGAGGTCGGGTTGGGCAGGACGAGGACGACCTTGTTGTCGTAGAACTCGTCCGGGTAGCCGTAGAGCTCGAAACTGAAGTCGTGGATGTCCAGGGTGACGGAGGAGCCCTGGTACTGGTCGATGGGCAGGTTGAGCGGGTCGTCGATGTTGCCCATCAGGGTGATCCGGTCGGGCTGGACCTCGCCGCCCCCCTGGTCCTCGTTGTCGACGCCATCGATGTAATAGGCCGAGAACTCGACGGGCAGGCCGGCCCCGGCCATCCGCAGGTCCCGGGTGACGAAGTACATCGAGGCCCGGACGTCGTTCTGGACCTCGGTGACCATCTGCTGCTCGACGGAGACCTTGTTGCTGCGCCCGTAGATGAGCAGGGCCCCGATGACGGCCATCAGCATGATCGAGCCGCCGACGAGGACCTCGAGCAGGGTGAAGCCGCCGTCCCGGCGGCGCGCGGTCGGATGCGTTCTCATGGCTGCCGCTCCCTCACCGGCTGATCAGGGTCGAGAACTCCGCGCGGGGCCGGTGATGGACCGGGTCCGCCAGGAGCTCCGAGGCCGTCAGGCCGGAGATCTTCTCGGCCGAGTAGACGTGGACCATGACCTGGAAGACGTTGTCGATGGGCACCGGGACGACGGTGATGCGGCGGAAATCGTTGGTGCCGTCCCCGTTGATGTCCATGATCTCGTCCCGGATGCCGGAGGCGGTCGTGCTCAGGACGTCCAGCTCTTCCCGGGTGAAGCCGCGCAGCCAGTCGATCTGCTGCTGGGCCAGGAAGGTCGCGTTGGCCACCCGGTCGGCCTTGAGGTTGTTGGCCACGGCGACCAGGAAGAGCTGGGCCAGGCCCAGAACGGCCACGCCGACCAGGAAGACGGCGACCAGGACCTCGATGAGACTGAAACCGCGCGGTGCTTTTCTTTTGATCATGTCACGCGCTCGCTCTCTTGACGTATTGGATGGCCCCGCCCATGAAGATGCTCAGGACCCGCTCGTCCATTTGTCCGGGGCGGGCGAGCTTGGGGCTTTGGATGGTCAGGGAGTTCTGGCCGATGGCGAACTCCGGGAAGGTCCCCAGGGGCGAGAAGACGGCCTGGCGGTCGGCCCCGTCCAAGGGGAAGGTGATGGTGACGTTGAAGTCCGCCGGGATCGACTTGCGGGGGGCGCCGCCGACCCGGGCCCAGGTCCCGTCCGCCTGGAGCGCTTCCATCTCGTAGGCCCAATAGCCTCCGGCCTCCTGGGAGAACCGGACCCTGTGGACGACCTTGGTGTCGACGGCCCGGAGCTTGGTCAGCTGGAAATAGGTCTGGACCTGGCGGGTGGCGTTGTCGAGCTTCCTCACGGCCATGACGTTGAGGATGCTCGGGTACGACACGGCCACGAAGATGCCGATGATGCCGAGGACGACGAGGGCCTCGATCAGGGTGAAGCCCCGCGGCGCCCGGTGCCGGAAGGACAGGGTGGTCATGGTATCTCCCTCTGTGTATCCCGTTTTCCTTCTTTTATATAGCAAACGCGGCACCTCTTCAATACAGCCCCCCGGGGCTGGTCCGCCGATGTTGATTATGGGGCCGGCCGCCGCCCCGGGCAATCATCGCGTTCGGTGAAAACCGGGGTGATTTTTCGGGGGGCCGGCCTCATCGCGGCCGGCTAGCCGCCCGGCGGGCCTCAACGGCCGGAGAACAGGAGCTCCTTGAGCTTGTCCGCCCCGGCCGCGCCGCTGTTGAAGAGGACGCACCGGACGGGGCCCAGGAGCCGTTCGAAAAAGGCCTTCTGGGCCTCGATCTTCTCGGGGCCCGTCCCGAGGAGGTGGGGGTTCCAGAAGGGCTGGGCCTTGCCGGCGGTCAGGGCCTTCTTGGCCCCGGCGGCCTCCCCGGCCTCGAGGGCCCGCAGGGCCTCGTCCCGGGAGAGCTCGACCACGGCCGGCGAGGTGGCGTCGTTGCGCAGCAGGACGAGCCAGCGCAGGTCCGTCCGGCGGACCGAGGCGGCCGGGCCGAGCCAGGCCGGGTCGAGGAGGGCGTGGGCCTCCTTGGCCGCTTTGTAGCAGTAGGCCGAGCCCCGGTCGAGCCGGCAGTCGTCGCCCCTCTGGCACGCGAGGTCCTGGCAGTCCTCCTTGCGGACGACGACGTTCTCGCACTTGCTGCGGTCGAAGAGAGGGGCCAGCCGCCGGTCGAGCTCGACCGCCGCCGTCGGCATGTAGAGCTTGCGCTCGACGCTGTCGGCCGCGGCCCGGCCGCCGGCGACCTCGACGAAGACGACGTCGTTCGAGTGGAGCTTGACGCGGGGGTCGGCCAGCAGCTCGAAGAACAGCTCGGTCTTCCTCGTCCCCGGCGGCCCGACCAGGACCAGGCCGCGGCCGTCGGCGTCGACCGACATGCCGCGCACGGCCCCGGCTGCCCCGGCCCCGTCGGCCCGGGCGGCGATGTCCGTGGCCAGGCCGATAGCCAGCCCGCGGAGCGTGCCGTAGTGGTCGCTGTTGACCAGGACCCCCGTCCGGGTCGCCTCGTGGGTGAAGGCTCGCGGCTCGCGGCCGGCCACGCCGTCGACGGCGTAAAGGACGCCGTGCGGCTTGACGCCGGCCTCGCCGGGGGCGGGCGGGAAGTTCTCGATCCAGAAGTCGTTGAGGTGGACGGCGTTGGTCCGCAGCTGGAGGACGGCCCCGCCGACCCGGGCGTTCCACTCGTAGCGGCCCTCGACCCCGAGGTGGCTCTCCATCTCGGCGACCAGGGCGTCGCGCATCCGGGCCTCGGCCACGGCCTCGACCGGGACGGCCTTCTTGACCCGGGTGACGGCGTTCTGCAGGGCCACCCGCTGGACCTTTTTGGCCGTCTTGAGCTTGCCCAGGGCCTCGACGATGCGGTCCATGCTCTTCTCGAGGTTGGCCATCGAGGTGGCGTAGGACAGGCGGATGTAGTCGTCGGCGCCGAAGGCGTCGCCGGGCACGATGGCCACCCGGGCCTCTTTGAGCAGGTAGTAGGCCAGGCCGTAGGAGTTGCGGATCTTGGCCCCGTTGGCCTCCTTGTCGTAGAAGGCCTTGACGTTGGGGAAGAGGTAGAAGGCGCCCTGGGGCTTGAAGCACGACAGCCCCGGCACGGCGGCCAGCCGCATCAGGCAGTAGTTGCGGCGGCGCTGGAACTCGGCGATCATTCGGGCGACCTCGTACTGGGGCCCGTCGTAGGCCTCGAGCGAGGCCTTCTGGGCGATGGAGCAGGCGTTGGAGGTCGTGTGGCTCTGGATCTTCGACATGCCGTCGATGACCTCGGCCGGCCCGGCCGCGAAGCCGATCCGCCAGCCGGTCATGGAGTAGGACTTGGACACGCCGTTGACGATGACCGTCTTCTTCTTGACGTCCTCGCCCAGCGCGGCGAAGCTCGTGAACTTGAAGTTGTCGTAGACCAGGCTGGCGTAGATCTCGTCGGCGACGACATAGAGGTCCTCGCCCTTGACGACCTCGGCCAGGGCCAGGAGCTGGTCCCTGGTGTAGGCCCCGCCGGTCGGGTTCGAGGGATTGTTGAGGATGAGGGCCTTGGTGGCCGGCGAGATGGCGGCCTTGAGGGCCTCGGGCGTCAGCCGGAAGCCGTCCTCCTCGCGGGTCCGGACGACGACCGGCCGGCCCTTGGCCAGGGCCACGCACTCGGGATAGGTCACCCAGTAGGGGGCCGGGACGATGACCTCCTCGCCCTCGTCGACCAGGGCCTGGACGAGGTGGAAGAGGGAGGCCTTGGCCCCGGCCGAGACGATGATCTGCTTGGGATCGTAAGCGACGCCGTAGTCCTCTTTGAGGCGCTTGGCGATGGCCTTGCGCAGGGGCAGGATGCCGTCGCTCGCCGTGTATTTCGTGAAGTTGTCGCGGATGGCCTGGATCCCGGCCTCTTTGATGTTCTCCGGGGTCGGGAAATCCGGCTCGCCGACGCTGAGGTCGACGACGTCGATGCCCTCGGCCTTCATGGCCTTGGCCTTGGCCGAGATCTTCAGCGTGGGGGAGGCGCCGATGCGCTGGACTTTTTCGGAGATCATGGTTCACCTCGCACGACGCCCCGCCGGGCCGTCATTTCCTCGCGTCTTTGGCCTCGGGGGAGAGCTTGGTTTTGAGGAACTCCCTGATGTCGGCGCCCGTCAGGGATTTGACCACCTCGGGCATCTGGGCCAGGACCTGGGCCACCTGCCCGGTGATCTTGGCCGTGCCGAGCTCCTTGTCGCCGCCGACGATGACGATCTTGTCGACCTTGGACAGGGGCTCGGAGACGGCCCGGGCCAGCTCGGGCAGGGCCTTGATGTAGGTGTCGAGGACGGCCGCCTGGGTGTACTTCTCCCAGGCCTGGGCCTTCTTCATCATGGCCTCGGCCTCGGCCGCGCCCTTGGCCCGGATCTCGTCGGCTTCGGCCAGGCCCTCGAGCTTGAGGGCCTCGGACTTGCCCTTGGCCTCGGCGGCGATGCGGAACTCCTCGGCCTCGGCCTCGGCCTTGATCTGGTACTTGCGGGCGTCGGCCGGCTTGATGACCGTGGCCTCGAGCTCCTTCTCCTTGCGGGCGATCTCGAGCCCCTCGATCTTGATGGCCTCTTCCTTCTCGACCTGCTTGACCTTGGCCTCCTCCTTCTTCAGCTCCTGGCTGATGCGGTTGCGCTCGAGCTCGTAGGAGAAGTCGGCCTGGGCCTTCTTGGTGTTGACGAAGACCTGGCTCTCGGCCTTCTTGGCCTCGTTCTCCCACTGGGCCTTGGCGATCTGGGCCTCGGACTGCAGGCGGGCCACCTCGGCCTCTTTGCGGGCCGCGGAGGCCTTGATGATGGATTCCTTCTCGGTCTCGGCCTGGGCGATGGCCGCGTCGCGCTTGGCCGCGGCGATCTGGGGCTTGCTCAGGGCGTCGATGTAGCCCTGGGTGTCGCTGATGTCCTTAAGGGCGAACGACAGCATGACCAGGCCCATGGCCCGGAAGTCCTCGCGGACGGCGGCGACGACGCGCTTGGAGAACTCCTGCCGGCCGCGGTAGATCTCCTCGACGGACATGCCGCCGATGACCTCGCGGACCTTGCCCTCGAGGACGTTGACGACGACGTCGCGGATGCCGTCGCGGCCGATGCCCAGGAACTGCTCGGCGGCCCGGTGGATGGTCTCGTCGGACGAGTCGATCTTGACTTGGGCCGAGGCCTCGGCCATGATCGGGACGCCGCCGCTCGTCAGGACCTCGGGCGTGCGGATCGAGACGGGGATGATGTCCATGGGGAGGACGTAGACCTTCTCCATGCCGGGCCAGACGAACACGCCGCCGCCGAGGCGGTAGCGGTAGCCGACCTTCTGTTTGGTCCCGTCGGCCAGGGTGACGGTGTGTTTGCGGCCCCCGGCGATGATGAGGGCCTCGTTGGGCCCGACCTTGCGGTAGCGCAGGGCCAGGACCAGGATGACCAGGGCGGCGAGGACGACGACGGCGCCGACGACGATGAGTCCGGATGTCAGGTTCATGGCGACCTCCTACTCGGGCTGGCTCCCCGCGGCCGGGCAAAAAATCGAAAAAAAGACCTCACCCGCCGGAATGGGGGCCTCTCTTAGTGGTTTACTGAGGATTGATTCTATTGATTATCCGGGAGGGATGTCAAGCCGTTCGGAAGTCCCCGCCTCGACACAAATCAAGGGGACACGATCCCATTTCAGGAGAAATGCGTCATGTCCCCGATTTGTGTCAGCCCGTCCCCTTCTCGGGGACGGGCTTGTCTTTATACCCGTAGGCCATGAACAGGATGCTCTTCTTCTTGAGGGTCTCTTTTTGGAGCTTGATGACCCGGGCGATGCCGCGGTCGGCCATCCGGAGCAGCCCGAGCAGCTCCTTGCGGGAGAAGGGATTCTTCTCCGCCCCGGCCTGGACCTCGACGAGCTCGCCGCGGTCGGTCTCGATGATGTTCATGTCCAGGTCGGCCTGGGAGTCCTCGGCGTAGTCGAGGTCGACCAGGGCCCGGCCCCGGACGATGCCGACGCTGACCCCGGCGACGAGGTGGCGCAGGGGCATGTGGTCGATCTTGCCCTCGTCGATCATCTTCTTGAGGGCCAGCCCGAGGGCGACGCAGCCGGCCGTGACCGAAGCCGAGCGCGTGCCGCCGTCGGCCTGGAGGACGTCGCAGTCGATGATGATCTGCCGCTCGCCGAGGGCCTTGAGGTCGGTGACGGCCCGCAGGGCCCGGCCGACGAGGCGCTGGATCTCCTGGGTCCGGCCCGAGACGCGCCCGGCCGTCCGTTCGCGCGGCGTCCGCTCGACGGTGGCCCGGGGCAGCATGGCGTACTCGGCCGTGACCCAGCCGCGCCCGGTGCCCTTCAGGAACTGCGGCACCCGCTCGTCGATGGTGGCCGCGGCCAGGACGCGGGTCCGGCCCCACTCGATGAGGGCCGAGCCGTCGGCGAAATCGAGGGTGTCGATGGAGATCTTGACCGGCCGCAGCTGCGTCGGCGTGCGCTTGCCGGAGCGGACGGGATCCACTACTTGATCCAGATCGCCGGCGCCTGGCCCTTCTTGACCTGGGCCAGGAAGTCCTCGAGCTCCTTTTCGGCCTTGCGGGCGTCGCTCTCGGCCTGGAGGAGCTTGTCGTAGGTGTCGCTGATCTGGGCCTGCAGCATCTCGCGGGACTTGAGGTTGTCGAGGCTGTAGAACTCCTGGTAGAGGGAGTTCATCTTGAGGGTCAGGAGGTCGACCCGTTCCTGCTTGTCCTCGACGGCTTTGGTCAGCTCGAGGGCCCGGGCCTGGACGTCCTTGTCGGTCATGGCCGGCGCCGCTTCGGGCGGGGCGGCCTCGGCGGGCTTGTCCGCGGCGGGCGGTTCGGCGACGGCTTCCTCGGCGCCCGTCACGGCCGCCGCGGCTTCCGCGCCGGCTTGGACCGTCGCGGCGCCTTCCGGCGGGACCGCGGCGCCGGCCTCGCCGGCCTGGGCGGCCTGATCCTCGCCCGCCGTCTGCTCGACGGCGGCCGTCTCGACGGCCGGCCTCTTCTTGACCTTGGCGATATCGGCCGAGGTGATGATCGTGGCCCGGCCCTTCAGGGCGGCCCGCCGATCCTTCTCCTTCTTGGCCAGGTCGGCCAGGCTCTGGGCCTGGAGGAAGCCGGCCAGGAGGAGCGTAAGGCAAAGAGTGACCGTCAGTTTCGTCTTTCCCATGTCGCTGAGACTCCTGTGGACCGCGACGATTATCATGCTTTTAGTCGCGCGTGTCAAACGGAAGTCCGGACCCGGACCCGCCGCCCGTCCGTCCGGACCTCGACGGCCCCGTCGAGGTCGGTCCGCAAGACCCCGGCCCCGGCCTTCCGGCAGCGGGCCAGGACCTCGGGGCTGGGGAAGCCGTAAGAGTTGCCGTCGCCCACTGAGACGAGAACGAACCGGGGCCGGACGGCCTCGAGGAAGGGCGGGCCGGTCGAACCGGCGCTGCCGTGATGGCCGGCCTTGAGCACTTCGCAACGGAGCGGGACGTCCTGACCGGCGATGAGCCGCTCGGTGGCGGCGCCGCTGTCGCCCGCGAGGAGGATGGACACCCGGCCGTAGGTGAGACGGAGAACGAGGGAGTCCTCGTTGCCGGGAGGGGCGGGGAGGGGCTTTCCGGCGGGCGGAGGGTGGAGGACATCGATCGTGACGCCGTCCATGGCGATGCAGTCGCCGGCGGCCAGGCGGCGCCGGATCATCTTTCGAGGCAGCCGCCGCCCGAGTTCTTCGTAGAGGGGGTCTCCCGGGGCCGGCCGGCCTTCCCAGAGCTCGCCGACGCGAAAGTTCCCGGCGACGGCGAGCAGGCCGGCGAGATGGTCGGGGTGGGGGTGGGTCAGGACCATGCGGTCGACCGCCCGGATGCCCTTGCGCCACAGGAAAGGGGAGACGACCCTCTCGCCGACGTCGAACGGGCTGCCGGCCAGGCCGCCGCCGTCCACGAGAAGGACCCGCCGGCCCGGCAGCTCGACCAGGATGGACTCCCCCTGGCCGACGTCGATCAGTGTGACCCGGAGGTCGGGCGAGGCGGGCCGCGGCGGCGGGAAGACGAGGAGGAGGGCGAAGACGGCGGCGGCGCCGGCGGCCAGGGCGCGCTGTCCGCGGAAGCGGGGCCGGACGAGGACCAATCCCAAGGCCAGGGTGTAACCGGCCAGGACCCAGGGCCGCGGCGTCGCGACCCGGAAGGACAGGAACGGCAGCCCGTCGAGGGCGTGGGAGACGCGCCCGAAGAGCCTGACGAGGAAGGCCAGGAGGGCCGCCGGAGGTCCTGCGGCCGAGGGGAAGGCCGCCGCGAACGGCAGGAAGACATAGCCCAGGGCCATGACGACGCCGGTGAGCGGGATGGCGGCCAGATTGAGGACGAGCGAGGACAGCGAGACCCGGTTGAAACTCGCGGCGATGATGGGCGCGGCGCCGAGCCCCGCGGTGAGCGACAGGAGGGCGAGCTCGGTCGTCTTGAGGGGGAGCCGCGGCAGCCGGCGGAGAAGCGGCGGCGTGAACAGGATGATGGTCAGGGTCGCGGCGTAGGTCAGACGGAAGCCGATGTCGAACAGGCTCGAGGGATTGGCGAGAAGCAGGACGAAGGCGCTGGCGGCGATGGTGTTGAGGACGTGGACGTCCTTCCACAGGTGTCTGCCGGCGAGGTAGGCCAGGGTCATGAGCGTGGCCCGGAGGACGGACGGGCTGCCCTCGACGAGGACCGTGTAGAAGACGAGGAAGGCGGCCAGGGCCAGGCCCGAGGCCCGCCGGGACAGGCGGACGAGGCGGAAGAGCGAGAACAGCAGGACGTTCAGGATGGCGATGTGGCCGCCGGAGATGGCGAAGAGGTGGTAGAGCCCGGTCGCCTGGAGGTTCTCGACCGTGGCCTCGTCCATCCGGCCGTCCTCGCCGAGGAGGAGCGCTTCGAGAACCGCCCCGTCGGGCGAGATGTCCCGGCCGTCGGGGGCCGGGAAGCGGCGCTCGAGGAGGCGCTGGACGCCGCGGCGGGCGCGGGCGATCCAGGTCCGGGGCGAACCGGGCGGCGCCGGCCGGACGCGCGCCACGAGGAGCGGGGATTTCGTCGAGGCCCGGCGGTGGACGCCGAGGCCCTGGAGATAGCGCTCGTAAGAGAACCCGCCGAAGTTGCGGAAGGAGCCGCCCGTGCCGAGGCGGACCGAGGCCCGGACGGTGTCGCCGGCCAGGAAGTCGAGGCGGCCGCGGCCGTCCCGGGCGAAGGGCACGCTCAGGCGGAGACGGCCCCGGACGGGGCGTTCCCGGCCCGCCGCAGCGACGCTCCGGACGTCGATGAACAGGACGTCCCGGTCGCGCTCCCGGCCGGGCGAGCGGGCCAGGCGCCCGGCGACGTCGACGTAGCCTTCGGCCCTCAGGCTGCGCAGGGCGTTGGCCCGATAATCGCGGTCGTGGGCGGCCAGGCGGGCCGCGCCGGCGGCGGTGACGGCGGCCAGCAGGCAGACGGCCGCGGCCCGGTCGGACCGTCGGGCGAAGAAGAGCCAGGCGGCGGCGGCGAAGGCCAGGGGCGGGGCCCACGGCGGGCCGGCCGCCGACGGGAGAACACGCCCCAGCACGATGCCCAGGACGAAGGCCGAGGTCAGATGGACGAAGGGATAGGGGCTGACCCTCAGAAGCCCGGGCCGCCCGAGGCCAGGGCGCTCTGGCCTTCGAGGGCGTCGACGACCAGGTGGCTGAGGACCTTCATCCCCAGCGGGATGGCCCTCTCGTCCGGGCTGAACTGGGGGCTGTGGAGGGGGGCCATCGTCGGCAGGGCGGGATTCTTGACGCCCAGGAAGAAGTACAGGCCGGGGGCCTTCCGGGCCAGGAAGGCGAAGTCCTCGGCGATCATCTGGGGCTTCCAATCGAGCAGCCGGTCCTTCCCCAGGAGCCGGACCAGGGTTGGGGTCATGGCCGAGGCCAGCTCCGGATTATTATAGACGGACGGGTTGCCCGGTTTGTACTCAAATTCGAAGCCGGCGCCGTAGATCTCCGTGATATTGCGGACGACGCTCTCCATGAGCTGGCGGACCTTCTTCTGGCTGGCCTCGCTCAGGGTCCGGACCGTGCCCTCGAGGACGACGCGGTCGGCGATGATGTTGCGGCGGCTGCCCCCGGCGATGGTGCCCACGGTCAGCACGGCCGGGTCGGTCGGGTCGGAGGCCCGGCTGACGACGGTCTGCAGGGCGGTGACGATCTCGGCCGCGATGACCACGGCGTCGATGCCCTCGTGGGGCCGAGCGCCGTGGGCGCTGCGCCCCTTGACCGTGACGACGAAGGTGTCGGCCGCGGCGGTCACGTTGCCCGGGGCGAAGAGCACGGTGCCGACGTTCTCGGGCCAGACGTGGAAGCCGAAGACGGCCCGGACGGGGGGATCGTCGAGGGCCCCCTCGCGGACCATGAGGTCGGCGCCGCCGTCCTCGCCTTCGGGCGGGCCTTCCTCGGAGGGCTGGAAGAGGAAGGTCACGCTGCCCTTGAGCTGGTCGCGCAGGGCGTGCAGGACGAGGGCCGTCCCCAGCACGACCGAGCTGTGGACGTCGTGGCCGCAGGCGTGCATGACCCCGGCGTTGAGGGACTTGTAGGGGAGGTTGGTCGCCTCCTGGACGGGCAGGGCGTCCATGTCGGCCCGCACGGCCACGGCCGGACCGGGCTGGCCTCCCTTGAGCACAGCCACGACGCCGGTCTTGGCCACGCCGGTCCGGACCTCGAAGCCGAGGGGCTCGAGCCGGGAGGCGATGAGGCGGGCCGTCTCGACCTCGCGGTTGCCGAGCTCGGGGTTCATGTGGAGGAAGCGGCGGACCTTGACGACCTCGGCCCTGTTCCGCTCGATCTCGGCTTCGATCCGCTTGGCCGTCTTCGGGTCGACGGGGCGGGCGGCCGGGGGCGCCGCGGCCAGCACGGCCAGGCTCAGGACGACGGTGGATAGACAGACGCGAATTCTCATGGCGCTCCGATCCCCCCGCCCCGGCGAACGGTCGACGGGTCCCGAGCGGCCCTCGACGGGCCGCCGGCCCGGGCTATTTCTTCTCTTCGGCCTTCTGGAGGAATTCTTCCCGTTTCTTCTCGATGAAGTCGCGGATGGCGTCGACGCCCTCCCCGGTCTTCTCCTTGACCATGCGGATGCTCTTCTCGGCTTCCTTGGCCACCTTCTCGTAGCCGTCCTTGGCGGACTCGCCGGTCCGGACGGCCTGCTCCTTGATCTTCTTGCGCGTCTCCTTGCCGCTCGCGGGGGCGACCAGGATGCCGACGACGAACCCCGTAGCCACCCCGGCGACGAAGGTCAGCAGGGAATCCCAGAAATGACTGTCTTTGTTATCACCCATCCTTCTTCTCCTTTCTTTTCTTCAGCTGCTGGAGTCCGAAGCGGACCAGCGGAAAGAGGAACGGCCAGTACTTCGCCGACGGCCGTATGACCTTGGACGTCAGGAAGAAGGCGACCTCCGACAGGCCGGAGACCGCTTTCTTCGACGTCGCCAGGACCTCCCCGACGTTGTCCAGGCTGGCGTTGATCTTGGCCTCGATCACTTGGAGCCCGTCCATCGTCTCCTGGGCCTTCACCAGGGTCTTTTCGGCCTCCCGGGCGGTCTTGCGCAGCTGGTTCAGGAACAGGGCCAGGAACGTGACCGCGACGACGGCCGCGACCGTCAGGATGATCCATAAGACCTGGTTCAGGGTCAGGGTCATGGTACCTATACCCTAAGCCAACCGCCCCCGAAAGTCAATTTGAAGGGGGGACATGTCCCTTAAGGACGTGTCCCCGGGGTTCACCGCCAGAGGAGCTTGCGGGGAGTCGGCAGGCCGAGCTCCCGGCCGAGGCGCTCGAGGAGAGCGGGGTAGCGGGCTTCGTCGCGGCGCTCGACGGCGTCCTCCCACTCGGCGAGAAGGGGGTCGGCGACGAACTCGTGCCGCTTGACGGCCAGGCGCGAGAGGCCCCGCAAGGCCTGCCACTGGATGACCATGAGGATGGCCAGGGCGTAGAAGATGACGTTGGGGCCGGGGAGAAGGGCGGCCAGGCCGGTGAAGGGGACGACGACGGCCTCGGTGGCGAGGATGGCGATGTGGCGGGTCTTCATGCGCTGCAGGAAGAACAAGAGGCGGGCCCGGGCGGCCCCTTCGTCGCGGCGGCCCGAATGGCGGATGACGAGGGGCTCGGGGCCGGGCCGGCCGCCGTGCGCGAAGGCCTGCTCCTGGAGCAGGGTCCGCGGGTCGAGCCCGGTGACCTTCTTCTTGGCCTTCTCCCAGACGGCCCGGGTCTTCGAGAAATGGGCCGGGAGCGGGCCGAGCGGCTCGGCGGAATAGAAACGGAAGCGGCGGCGGTGGTCGCGGACGAAGAAAAAGTCCATGGAGCCTCACTCTAAGATACGGCCCGCGGACCCGGCCGGTTCAGGCCGGCTAGCGTTTCTTGTGGAGGAGATAGAGGAAGAACGGGGCGCCGACGGCGGCGGTGATGACGCCGATGGGCAGCTCGGCCGGCAGGATGGTGCGGGCCAGGAGATCGCAATAGAGGAGGAAGGTGCCGCCGGCCAGGGCCGCAGCGGCGAAGAGGCGGCGGTGCCCGGGACCGATGAGGATGCGGACCCAGTGGGGGACGACCAGGCCGACGAAGCCGATGATGCCGCTCACGGCGACGGACAGGGCCGCGAGGAGGGCCGACAGAGCCAGGAAGACCTTGCGGACCCGGCCGACCGGGCTGCCGAGGGCCCGGGCCGTCTCGTCGCCGAGGGCCAGGAGGTCCATGTCCCGGGCCAGCCAGATCGAGACGGCGAGCGAGAGGACGATCCAGGGCGCGATGGTCGCCGCCTGGCCCCATTCGGCCAGCTGGAAGCTGCCCAGGAGCCAGAAGACGGCTTGGTCGTAGGAGTCCGAGCGCATGAACAGCAGGAACGAGGTCAGGGCCGAGGCCAAGGCGCCGGCGGCGATGCCGGTCAGAAGCACTGTTTCGACCTTGTAGCCGCCGCGGCGAAGCGACAGCGCGTAGACGAGCGTGACGATGGCCAATCCGGACAGGAAGGCCAGCAGGCCGGGGCCGCTGAAGCCGAAGGCCGCGGCCTCGAACCCGAGGGCCGCCGCGGCGACCGCGCCGAGCGAGGCCGCCGAGGACACGCCGACGACGAAGGGGTCGGCCATGGGATTGCGGAAATAGCCCTGCAGGATGGCCCCCGACAGGGCCAGCGCCGCCCCGACGAGGAAGGCCAGGACGGCCCGGGCCAGCCGCAGGTCGAGGAAGATGGCCGCCTGGATTCGGTCGGGCGACTGGATGAACCGCCACAGGTCGGCCGGCGTGGTCTTGACCGGCCCGACGAGGACGGAGGCCAGGAAGCCGGCGGCGCACAGGGCGGCGCAGACGGTCCAGAACAGCCCCCGCCCGGTCCGCCCGCTCACCGCTCCCCTCCGAAGCGCTCGGGGTGGAGGAGGCGGGCGACACGGTCGAGGATGTCGACGAGGCGCGGGCCGAAGCGGCTGGCGGCGTTCTCGTCGATCTCGAAGATGCGCCCCGCCCGCACGGCCGCGACGCGGTCCGCGCCCGGCATCTTCATGAACCAGTCCCGGCTCGCGGCGAAGTCCCGCGGCGAGCGGGCCAGGACCAAGACGACGTCGGGGTCGTCTTCGACGATGCGCTCCCTTTTATAAAGGGCCCACTTCTTCGGCAGAGCCGCGGCCACGTTCGTCCCTCCGGCCCGGGCGATGAGGTCGTCGACGTAGCTCTCGCCGCCGCTCGTCCACAGCCCCTGGCCGTGGAGGAGGACGAAGACCTTGGGCCGGGCCGCGACGCCGCGCAGGGCCGCGTCCACGGCCTCGAGCCGCCGGCGCAGGCCCGCGGCGAGCGCGGCCGCCCGCTCCTCCGTCCGGGTGACCCGGCCGAGGCGCTCGACGAACGGGGCGACGGCCTCGAGCCCCTCGCCGACGTCGCAGACGAAGACCGGCAGGCCGAGCTTGGCCATGCGCTCGACGAGCCGGAGGGGATTGCCGCGGAAGGCGACGACGAGCCCCGGATCGAGGGACCGGACGACCTCGATATTGGGATCGACCAGGCCGCCGACCTTGCGGACGGCCGCGGCCCCCTCCGGGTAGTCGCAGAAGCGGGTCACGCCGGCGACGCGGTCGCCCAGGCCGAGAGCGAAGAGGGTTTCCGTGACGTTCGGGGCCAGGGAGACGATGCGCTCCGGTGTCCTCGCCGGGAGCGGGAAGGGGCGGCCGAGGTCGTCGGTGATGACCTGCCCCGCCGCGGCCACGGGCTGGGGGACATGTACCCTAGGTACGTGCCCCCGGCTCTCCGGCGCACCTATATCGATCGGCCGCGCGGAGATATCGCTCATGGTGAACAACAACATGATCATGGGCACATACCGGGCGCACATGACCCCGAACGCGGCCGCCCGCGCCCTCATGCCGGCCTCCGTTCGCCGGCCAGCGAGATCTCCGGCAGGCCGCTGCGGGCGTTCTCGCGGATATCGACGTCGGCGCCGAAGATCTGGCGGATGTTGGCGGCCGTGACCGTCTCGCGCGGCGTCCCTGCCGCGGCCACGGCGCCGTCCTTGAGGAAGACCAGCCGGTCGGCGTGGGCCGCGGCCAGGTTGACGTTGTGCTCGGCCACGACGACCGTCTTGCCCCCGTCCCGGCGCAGGGCCGCCAGGATGCGGTAGATCTCCGCCTGATAGCGGATGTCGAGGTGGCTGCTGGGCTCGTCGAGCAGGAGCAGGGGCGCGTCCTGGGCCAGGGCCCGGGCGATGAAGACCCGCTGGCGCTCGCCGCCGCTCAGCTGGGACAGTCCCTTCGCGGCCAGCCCGTCGACCTCGGTCAGGCGCATGGCCTCGGCCACGGCCGCGTCGTCGCCGGCCGAGGCCCGCTCGAGCCGGCCCTGGCGGGCGAACCGCCCCATGCGGACGATCTCCCCGACCGTGTACTCGAAGGCCGGCTCGGCCATCTGGGGGACGTAGGCGATCATCGAGGCGATCCGGCGCGGCGACAGGCCCGGCAAGTCCTCGCCGGCGCAGCGGACCGTGCCGCGGACCCCCGCGAGCAGGTTCTGGACGGCCTTGATGAGCGTGCTCTTGCCCGAGCCGTTCGGGCCCAGGACGGCCACGAACTCCCCCGGCTCGACCGAGAGCGAGAGGCCTCGGATGACCGGCCCGTCGCCGTATCCGGCCTCCAGATCGCGCACCTCGAGCAGGCTCACCGCCCCAGTATAGCCCGTCACTCCGTTTAATGCCACGCCGCCTGGGGTTCCTTGACTTCCGGGGGCATTGAATCTAAGATGAGAACCCATTCCCCGGAGGTTTTCAGGACCATGACCGAGACCTACGATTTCGCCGCTTTGGAGAGCAAATGGCAGCGCGCCTGGGAGGATAAGCGGGCCTTCGCCGCCGTCGAGGACCCCGCCCGGCCCAAGTTCTACTGCCTGGAGATGTACCCCTATCCCTCGGGGCGCATCCACATGGGCCACGTCCGCAACTACTCCATCGGCGACGTCATCGCCCGCCAGAAGCGCATGACCGGGGCCAGCGTCCTCCACCCCATCGGCTGGGACGCCCTGGGCATGCCGGCCGAGAACGCGGCCATCAAGCACGGCACCCATCCCCGGACCTGGACCCTCGACAACGTCGCCCACATGCGGGCCCAGCTCAAGCGCATGGGCATCAGCTACGACTGGGACCGCGAGGTCAACACCTGCCTGCCGGATTACTACAAGTGGAACCAGTGGATCTTCCTGCGCATGCTCGAGCGCGGCCTGGCCTTCCGCAAGGAGAGCTGGGTCAACTGGTGCTCGCAGTGCCGGACCGTCCTGGCCAACGAGCAGGTCGTCGGCGGGGGCTGCTGGCGCTGCGACACGCCGGTGGCGCAGAAGAAGATGGAGCAGTGGTTCCTCAAGATCACGGACTACGCCGACGAGCTCCTCTCCGGCCACGCCGCCCTCGGCAAGTGGCCCGCCCACGTCCTGGAGATGCAGAAGAACTGGATCGGCAAGAGCACCGGCGCCCAAGTCCTGTTCGCGCTCGACGGCAGCGCCGAGGCCATCGAGGTCTTCACGACCCGCCTGGACACGATCTTCGGGGCCACCTTCCTGGTCGTCTCGGCCGAGCACCCGGCCGTGCCCGGGCTCATCGCCGGCCCGCGGGAGAAGGAGCTCGGCGCCTGGGTCGCCCGGACCGTGGCCGAGATGCGCAAGCGCCGCGAGATCGGCGAGACCGAGAAGGACGGCGTCGACACCGGCAAGACGGCCGTCAACCCCTTCACGGGCGAGCGCGTCCCCGTCTGGATCGCCAACTACGTCCTCATGGACTACGGCACGGGCGCCATCATGGCCGTCCCGGCCCACGACGAACGCGACTTCGCCTTCGCCAAGTCCTACGGCATCCCCATCCGCACCGTCGTCGTGCCGGCCGAGCGGGCCGGCGAGCGCTTCGACGGCGAGCCCGCCGAGGTCACGACCGACGCCGGCGTCCTGGTCAACTCGGGGCCCTTCTCCGGCCTGCCCTCGGCCGAAGCCGTCGAGAAGATGGGCGAGTTCGCCGAGAAGGCCGGCTTCGGCCGCCGCAGCACGGTCTTCCGGCTGCGCGACTGGGGCATCTCGCGCCAGCGCTACTGGGGGACGCCCATCCCCGTCATCTATTGCGACACCTGCGGCGTCGTCGGCGTCCCCGACGCCGACCTGCCCGTCGAGCTGCCCTTCGACGTCAAGCTGACGGGCGAGGAGGGCTCGCCGCTCGAGCGCCACGAGGGCTTCGTCCGGACGACCTGCCCGAAGTGCCAGGGCCCGGCCCGCCGCGAGACCGACACGATGGATACCTTCGTCGACTCCTCGTGGTACTTCTTCCGCTACTGCTCGCCGCGGGAGACGTCACTGCCCTTCCGGCCCGAGGCGGCCGCCCGTTGGCTCCCCGTCGACCTCTACATCGGCGGCGTCGAGCACGCCATCCTCCACCTCATCTACTCGCGCTTCTTCACCAAGGTCCTGCGGGACCTCGGGATGACGGACATCTCCGAGCCCTTCCCGTACTACCTGGCCCAGGGCATGGTCACCAAGGACGGCTCGGCCATGTCCAAGTCCAAGGGCAACATCGTCGACCCCGACGAGATCCTGCAGCGCTACGGCGCCGACACCCTGCGCCTGTTCATCCTGTTCGCCTCGCCACCCGACAAGGAGTTCGCCTGGTCGGAGGACGGGCTCGAGGGCTGCCACCGCTTCCTGCTGCGCGTCTGGGGCCTGGTCAACGACAACCTGGACCTGTTCGCCGAGGCGCCGGCCGTCCCCGGGGGAGGGGAGCCCGGCGCGGCCCTGGTCAAGAAGACCCACCAGACCATCCGCAAGGTCAGCGACGACATCGGCGTCCGCTTCCACCTCAACACGGCCATCAGCACGATCATGGAGCTCTACAACCAGGCCCGCAAGGACCGCGACGCCCTGCGGGGCTCGCCCGAAGGCCGGGCCGCCCTGCGGCTGGCCCTGGAGTCCATCGTCCGCATGCTCTCGCCCTTCGCGCCCCACCTGGCCGAGGAACTCTGGGAGCGCACCGGGCACCAAGGGCTGCTCATGCTCTCGGATTGGCCGGTCTACGACCCGGCCCTGGCCCGAGAGGAGACGGTTTCCGTCGTGGTCCAGATCAACGGCAAGGTCCGGGACCGCTTCGAGGCCGCGGCCGACACGCCCGAAGCCGAGCTCGAGGCGGCCGCCCTGGCCCTGCCCAAGGTCCAGGCGGCGCTGGGCGGAAAGCCGCCCCGCAAGGTGGTGGCCATCCGCAACAAGCTCGTCAGCATCGTGGTCTGAGGGCGGGGCCGAGGCGCGCCGCCGATGACCGCGATGACAAGGGCACGACGGAGGCCGGGCATCCTCCCTGCGGTCGGTCTGCTCGCGGCCGTGTCCCTTTTCCCTTCCGCCTGCGGCTACCGACTGCGCGGCACCGGCTCCTCGCTGCCGTCCCGCATCCGCACCGTGAGCGTCCCCGTGTTCAAGAACCTGACGACGCGCTTCGAGCTCGACGTCAAGCTGACCCGGGCCGTCATCGCCGAGCTCGTGGCCCGGGGCAAGGTCCGCGTCGTCTCCGACCCGGCCGCCGCCGACGCCGTGCTCGAGGGCGAGATCACCGGGTTCACGGCCCAGCCCATCGGCTTCGGCGCCGGGCGCCAGGCCGACCGCTTCAACGTCACCGTCACGGCCAAGGTCGCGCTGCGCGAGAAGGACGCCCGGGAGCCGATCTTCGCCGACCCGTCCTTCGTCTACCAGCAGGAGTACGAGGTCCCGACCGGGGCGGGCTTCGAGTCGCTCCAGACCGAGGCCATCGAAAAGATCGCCGACAAGTTCGCCCGCAGCCTCGTCGTCAGCCTCCTGGAGGGGTTCTGACGTGGCCGGCCCGCTGCGCGAGGACGCCCTGCTCGCCGGGTATCTCTTCTACGGCGAGGAGGAGTATCTCGCCGACGAGTTCATCGACGAGCTGCGGCGGCTGCTCACGGAGGCGGCCGGCGGCGAATTCCACCTGACCCGCATGGACCTCGACGAGGCCAAGTGGCCGGAGATCGTCGACGCGGCCCGGACGGCGCCGTTCCTGTTCGAGCCCTGGCGGGCCATCGTCGTCCGCGTCCCCGACAAGAAGTCGGGCCCGGCCAGGGGCGGCGGCGCGTCCGCGGGCGGGGACGGGGAGGAGGGCCGCGGCTCGCGCTTCCTCTCGGCCCTCGACCAGAAGGTCCTCAAGGCCTACTTCGCCGACCCGCCGGCGCGCACGGTCGTCGTCGTCGTCCGGGCCGGCCGCTACCGCAAGGACGATCCCGTCGTCCGCTTCTTCTCCTCCCTGCCCAAGGCCGCCGTCTCGGTCACGGAGATGAAGCGGCTCTATCCCGCCGAGCTCATGCGCCGGGCCGACGACAGGGCCCGCTCCCTCGGCAAGACCGTCACCGAGGGGGCCAAGCGGCGGCTGTTCGAGCTCGTCGGCCAGGACCTCCGCCTGATGATGAACGAGGTCGCCAAGCTGGCCGTCTTCGTCGGCGACAAGAAGGGCATCGAGGAGGACGACGTCAGCCGGGCCACGGCCGGGCAGCGCAGCTTCGAGTCCTACGATCTCGACGACGCCCTGGCCGCCGCCGACTTCGCCCGGGCCGCGGCCATCCTGGGCGACCTCTTCGCCGAGGGCGAGCGCCCCGAGCAGATCGTCGGGCGGCTGGCCGGGTTCTTCCGCAACGTCCTGGCCGCCCAGACCTGGCTCGGGGAGAAGAGCCGGACCCGGGACGAGGTCTTCCAGGCCTTCTTCCCGAAGATCCAGAAGGGCTGGAGCCTCTACGCGGACAAGTCGCGCCAGTTCTTCGGAGTCGTCGACGGGCTCTCCCCGGCCGAGCTCAACGCCCTGCTGAGGAAGCTGCGCAAGGTCGACCAGCGGCTCAAGTCGACGGACTCCGACCCCCGGACGCTCCTGGAGGTCTTCGTGGCCGAGTACTGTCTGGCGAGGAAGAAGAGGACGGTTATTTCGCCGGAGTGGGGGTGAGCCCGGCGACCTGACGGCTGAGCCGCGATTTGTAGCGGCTGCCCGTGTTCTTCTTGATGCCGCTCTTCTTGACGGCCGTGTCGATGGCCTTGAAGACGGCGGGGAGGAGCTTTTCGGCGGCCTCGCGGTCCTTGTCCGCGATGGTCTCGCGCATCTTCCGCATCTGGGTCCGCAGGGCCGACTTGACCTGGGTGTTGACCGCCTTCCGGCGCAGGCTGCGGCGGTGCTGCCGTATCGCTGATTTGTGACGGGCCATTGTTTTCTCCTCTTAAAAGGGGCCTATGATAGAATATCCGGGCCTCAAAGTCAAACGGCCCCGGGGCCGGGAGGACCATCGACCCATGGACCGCGACGACCGGAGAGACCGGCTGATCCGCTCGACGGCCGCCGTGGCCGGGCCGACCCTGGTCAGCCGGGTCCTGGGCTACGTCCGGGACCTCCTCCAGGCCTATTACCTGGGGACGGGGCACGCCGCCGACGCCTTCACCATCGCCTACACCATTCCCAACCTGTTCCGCCGTCTGACCGGCGAGGGCGCCCTCACACCGGCTTTCGTGCCGACGTTCGCCGGCCTCCGGCGGGCCGGCGACCGGGCCCGGCTGTGGGCCTTCGGCCGGGCCGCCTTCTGGGACCTGGCCCTGGTCATGGCCGCCGTCACCGCGGCGGGCGTCGTCTTCGCCCCGGGACTGGTCAAGGTCATCGCCTACGGCTTCGGCGACGTCGCCGGCAAGTGGCCCCTGACCATCCACATGACCCGGGTCATGTTCCCGTATCTCTTCTTCATCACCCTGGCCGCCCTGGCCTCGGGCATGCTCAACGCCTGCGGCCGCTTCCTCGTCCCGGCCTCGACCCCGATCCTGTTCAACGCCGCCGTCATCGCCGCCGTGGCCGGCTGGGCGAGCGGGGCCAGGGAGCCGGCCCTCGTCTTCGCCGCCGGCGTCGTCATCGGCGGCGTCCTCCAACTGGCCTTCCAGGTCCCGTTCCTCCATAAGGAGGGCCTGCGCTTCCGGTTCGCCCCGGACTTCCGCGACCCGGACGTCCGCCGCGTCGGCCGCCTGATGGTCCCCGGGGTCTTCGGGGCCAGCGTCTACCAGATCAACTTCGCCCTCAGCCGGATGTTCGCCTCGGGCCTGGAGAAGGGCAGCGCCTCGGCCCTTTATTACGCCTCGCGCATCGAGGAGCTGACGCTGGGGCTGTTCTCCATCGCCCTGGCCGCGGCCCTGCTGCCGGCCTTCTCCGAGCAGGTCGCGGCCCGCGACCTCGGCGAGCTCAAGCGCACCCTGGGCTTCTCCCTCAAGCTGACGGCCCTGGTCAGTTTCCCGGCCGCGGCCGGGCTCATGGCCCTCAACGCCCCCATCATGCGCACGCTTTTCGAGCGCGGCCGGTTCGACCCGGGTTCGACGGCCCTGGCCGGGTCGTGCCTGCTCTTTTTCGCCGTCGGTTTGCCTTTCGTGTCCGGAGTCAAGGTCGTGGCCCCGGCCTTCTTCTCCCTCAAGGACACCCGGACGCCCGTCGTCCTGGGCGTCGCGGTCATGGCCGTCAACGCCGCCCTGTCCTTCGCCCTCATGGGCCGGCTCCGCGCCGGCGGCCTGGCCCTGGCCCTCTCGCTCTCCCAGGTCCTCAACTTCGGCCTCCTCCTCGTTTGGCTGGAGAAGAAGATCGGGCCGACCGGGAAAGCCGCCTGGGTCCCCTCGGCCGTCCGCGCGGCCGCCGCGGCCGCGGCCATGGGCGTCCTTCTGCGCCTGGCCTGGCCCCTGCTCGGGGTGGACGGGGCCGCCTTCGCTCCGCGGGCCGCGGCGCTGGCCGGGGCCATCGCCGCGGGCGTCCTGATCTATCTGGGCCTGCTCCGGCTCGTCAGCCCGGCCGACCTCAAGAGCGTGGCCGGGCTCATGAGACGGGCGACGGCCAAGGAGGCGCGATGAGGATCGTTCTCCAGCGGGTCAAGGACGCCCGCGTCGAAGTCGACGGCCGGACGGCCGGGCGCGTCGGGCCGGGCCTCTGCCTGCTCGTCGGCGTCGAGCGGGGGGACGGCGAGGCGGACGCGGCCCGTCTGGCCCGCAAGTGCGCCGAACTGCGCGTCTTCCCCGACGCGGCCGGCAAGATGAACCTGTCCCTGCTCGAGACCGGGGGCGGGGCGCTGGCCGTCTCCCAGTTCACCCTGGCCGGCTCGGTCCGCAAAGGCCGCCGGCCGAGCTTCGACGACGCCGAGGAGCCCGGCCGCGCCGCCGAGCTCTTCGAGGCCTTCGTGGCCGCCCTCCGGGCCCTCGGTCCCCGGGTCGAGACGGGCGTCTTCCGGGCCGCGATGGACGTCCACATCGTCAACGACGGCCCGGTGACCTTCATCCTCGACTCGCGCCGGGAGGCCGCCGGCGGTCCGGACGAGGGGTGAGGACCGCCGCGCCGTCTCACCCCCCGAGGGGAGGCGGGGCTCCCGAAAATCATCCCCCGATTCCCCGGCCCCGGCCATGCCGGGACGCATCCAGGCCCCCTAAAGTGGGGACGGGTACCCGTGCGAGCACGGGTCTGCCCCGGACACGAGGACTATGTCGATGAGCCGTTTCGTCGCCCGGAAGAAGGTCGAGAGCCTGCCGCGCCTGCCCCTGCGCGGGACGATCGACCTGACCTACCGCTGCGCGAACGACTGCCGCCACTGCTGGCTGCGCCTGCCGCCCGGGGCCCCCGAACGGGCCGCCGAGCTCACGGCGGAGGAGATCCGCCGTATCGCCGCCGAGGCCCGGGCCCTGGGCTGCCGCGAATGGGCCATCTCGGGCGGGGAGCCCCTGCTGCGGCCCGACTTCCTTGAGATCTTCGAGGCCCTGACGGAGCGCGCGGTCTGGTACACGCTGAACACCAACGGCGGCCTGATCACGCCGGCGATCGCCCGGCTGCTGCGGCGGCCGGGCACCCTGCTCGTCGCCCTCTACGGCGCGACCGCCGCCGTCCACGACGCCGTGACCCGGAACCCCGGCTCGTTCGAGGCCCTGACGAGAGGCGTCGCCTGTCTCCGCGAGGCCGGGACCCCGTTCACCGTCCAGGTCGTACCCATGCGGACGAATTTTCCCGAGTACGGGGCCATGGTCCGGCTGGCCGGATCCTGGAGCCGGAGCTGGCGGATCGGAGCCACCTGGCTCTATCTCTCCGCATCCGGAGACGCGGTCAAGGACCGCGAGATCGCGGCCGAACGACTCTCGCCGGCCGAGGTCGTCGGGCTCGACCCGGCCCGCGGCGGCGGTCCCGAGGGAAGCTTCGACGCCGATTGCGCCGCGGCCGCCGCGCCGGACGCCGGGCTCTATGCCGCGTGCCTGGCCGGCCGCCGCGACTTCCACGTCGATCCGTACGGCGGGCTGAGCTTCTGCTCCTTCGTCAAGGACCCCGCGCTCCGCGTCGACCTGCGGACGACGCCGCTGGCCGAGGCCTGGGAGGACCGACTGCCGGCCCTGGCCGCCGCGGCCGCGCCGTCGCCGGCCTACCGCGAGGGCTGCGGCGCCTGCGAGCTGCGCTCCGACTGCAAGTGGTGCCCCGTCTTCGCCTGGCTCGAGCACCGCGATCCTTCGGTCCAGATCGACTCCCTGTGCGAGATCGCCCGCGAGACGCGCCGGGCCCGGACGACCTGGGCGGCCGGGCACCGCCGGCGCTACCGCATCGCCGGCCTGGCCGTCGACGTCGAGTCCGACCTGCCGATCACGGACGGGACATTCGCCCCGAAGTTCGCGGCCTTCCGGGCCCCCGCGGACGGCGGGCCCGCCGACGTCGTCCTGAGCCACCACTTCGCCCTGCCCGACCTCGAGGGCCGGGACCTCGGACGCGAGGTCTACCGGCGCGCCCCCTGGGCCGTCTACCGCAGGGACCGCTCGTGGATCTACCTCATGCTCGCGCCGGGCCCGGACGACCGGGAGGTCCGCCGGGTCATGGTCTTCGACGACGGGCACACCCGCGGCCGGATCTTCCACCCGTCCGAAGAGGCCTTCCGCGCCGGCGGGCTGGATTCCCTGGCCCTTCTGGCCTCGGACCAGCTGGTGCTGGCCCGGACCCTGCCGGCTTTCGGCGGCCTGTTCGTGCACGCCGCCGGCGTCGCCGTGGACGGGCGGGGCCTCGTTTTCGCGGGGGCTTCGGGAGCCGGGAAGTCGACCTTGGTCGGGCTCCTCGGCGACCGCGCCGAAGTCCTCTGCGACGACCGGGTCGCCCTCCGCCGCGGCGAGGGCGGTTGGCGCGTCCACGGCACCTGGAACCACGGCGACGATCCCCGCGTCTCGCCCGGCTCGGCGCCGGTCGCGGCGGTCTTCTTCCCGCGCCAGGCCCGGGTGAACCGGATCGACCGGCTCCCGGGGACCCGGGACGTCCTGGCCGGCTTCCTTCCCCGCCTCGTCCGCCCGCTGACCACGGCCGATTGGCTGGAGCGGGCCCTCGACCTGGCCGGCGAGATCGTCCGCGAGGTCCCGTTCTACGAGCTGAGCTTCGACCGCGGCGGCGCCGTCGCCGGCGTCCTGGACGAATTCCTGGCCGGGGAGGCGCGGCCGTGACGGCGAAGGCGTTCGTCCGCCGGGTCCCGTCCGCCCGGTCCGGCCTGTGGGCGGCCAAGGCGCCCGCGCTGACACGGCTCGACATAGAGCTCACGGAGCGGTGCAACAACGACTGTCTCCACTGCTCGGTCAACCGGCCGGCCGGGGACGCCGAGGCCCGCTCGCGGGAGTGGCCGGCGGCGCGCTGGCGGGCCTTGCTCGACGAGGCCGCGGCGCTCGGCTGCCTCGTCGTCCGCTTCACCGGCGGCGAGCCCCTCCTGCGCGACGACTTCGCCGAGATCTACCTCCACGCCCGCCGGCGCGGCCTGCGGATCATGCTGTTCACCAACGCCGCGCTCGTCACGGACGAGACGGCCGCGCTCCTGGCCCGGGTGCCGCCGCTCGAGGCCGTCGAGGTCTCCGTCTACGGGATGACGGAAGCGACGTGCGAGGCCGTCACCCGCGCCCGCGGCTCATTCGCGGCCGCCCGCAGAGGTCTCGGGCGCCTGCTCGACGCGGGCGTGGCCGTGGCCGTCAAAGGCGCGGTCCTGCCGCCGACGCGCGGCGAGGTCGAGGCCTTCGAGGCCTGGGCGGCCGGCCTGCCGGGGCAGTCCGGCCCGCCCCCTCTCGTCACGCTCCTCGACCTGCGCTCGCGCCGCGACGGGGACAAGAGCGCCGCCATCGCCGCCCTGCGCCCGACCGCCGACGAGTTCGTCCGCCTGGCCCGCCGCCGCGGCGACGCCGTCGTCGGCGAATGGCGGGAGTTCGTGGCCCGCTCCGGCGGCCCGCCGGGCGACCGGCTCTTCACCTGCCACGGCCCCGGCGGCTCGGCCGCGGTCGATCCCTACGGCCGGCTTCAGCTCTGCCTCGGCCTGCGCCATCCGGCCGCGGTCTACGACCTGTCCGGCGGCTCCCTCCGGGAGGCCGTGACGGAATTCCTGCCGCGCCTGCGCGAAGCCCGGGCGACGGACCCGGCCTACCTGGCGCGGTGCGCGAAGTGCTTCCTCAAAGGGCTCTGCCAACAGTGCCCGGCGAAGTCCTGGGCCGAGCACGGCACGCTGGACATGCCGGTCGAATATTTCTGCGGCGTGGCCCACGCCCAGGCGGTCGCCGCCGGCCTGCTCGAACGGGGGGAGAAGGCCTGGACCGTCGGCGATCCCATATCGAGGACGGAAAGGAGGACCGGACCATGACCGACAAGATCGATCTCGCCAAGACCTACGGGCCGTCCGAGGACGTCGTCGTCCGGGAGATCGAGGGGGAGATCGTCATCGTGCCCCTGGCCTCGGGGATCGGGGACCTCGAGGACGAATTGTTCACTCTCAACGAGACGGCCCGGGCCGTCTGGGACCGCGTCGACGGCTCGCGGCCGCTGGCCGAGGTCGTCCGCGAGCTCACGGCCGAATACGAGGCGCCCGACGGCCTGGTCGCCTCCGACGTCGTGGGCTTCCTGCAGGAGCTCTACGACCGGCGGATGATCGTCGCCAAGGACTGAGCTATGGACCCGTCGCCCCGCCCCCGCCCCGCGCTCGAGGACGGCTATCCGTTGGCCGGCCTGATGCGGGACGTCCTCGGCCGTGGCAAGCCCTTCCGGTTCGAGGCCCGCGGCTCGAGCATGTATCCCGCCGTCCGGGACGGGGACGTCGTCACCGTCGCCCCGCTCGCGGACGACGGGCCGCGGACGGGCGACGTCGTCGCCTTCGTCCACGCGGCGACCGGCGGTGTCCGCCTCCACCGGGTGGTCGGGACCGCGGCCGGCCGCTACCTGGTCAAGGGCGACAACGCCCTGGCCTCCGACGGCGCTCTCGACCGCGAGGCCCTGCTGGGCCTCGTCGTCGGCGTCGAGCGCGGCGGCCGCGCCCTCCGCATCGCGCCGCCGCTCCTCGCCGCCGCCACGGCCCGGCTGTCGCGGTGTCCCGGTTTCACCCGGCTCGTCCGCCGCGTCCGGCGGGCCGTCGGGGCCGGGGAGGGGAGGGCCTGACATGCCGGGGAGCTTCGTCGTCCGCCGCCCGCTCGCGGAGTTCGGGCTGTGGTCCAAGATGGAGGCCGGCCGGGCCGTCTTCAGCTTCGACCTCGAGGCCACGGCGCGCTGCAACTTCGACTGCCGGCACTGCTACATCGCCCGTCCGGCCGGCGACCGGGCCGTCCGCAAGAGCGAGCTCTCGGCCGCCGAGATCGGCCGCATCGGGGCCGAGGCGACCGCGCTCGGCGCCGTCTGGTGCCTGATCACGGGCGGCGAGCCGCTCCTGCGCCAGGACTTCTTCGACGTCTATCAGGCCCTCCTGAGCAAAGGCCTGGTCCTGTCGCTCTTCACCAACGCGGCCCTGGTCACCGACGAGCACGTCCGCTTCTTCCGCAAGTACCCGCCGCGCGAGGTCGAGGTCACGGTGTACGGCGTGACGCGCGAGACCTACGAGCGGGTGACCCGCGCGCCGGGCTCGTTCGAGGCCTTCCGGCGCGGCCTCGACCGACTGCTCACGGGCGGCGTCACGGTCCGGCTCAAGGCCATGGCCCTGCGGTCGAACAAGCACGAGATGGCCGCCATCGGCGAGTTCTGCCGGGCCCATTCCAAGGAGCCCTACCGGTTCGATCCCCAGCTCCACCTCCGGTTCGACCGCGACGAGGCCCGCAACGCCCTCATCCGGGCCGAGCGGCTCAGCCCCCGCGAGGTGGCCCGGCTGGAGCGGTCCGATCCCGAACGCTTCGGCGCCCTGGCCGCGGCCTGCGGCGAGATCCTGCCCGGCCCCGAAGCCGAGGCGCCGGCCGAGATCTGCCGGCACATCTTCCGTTGCGGCGTCGGGCAGCGCAGCTTCGTCGTCGGCCCGGAGGGCCTCATGCGCCCGTGCCTGTCCCTCCACCATCCCGACTTCCTGTACGACCTCAGGAAGGGCGGGCTGTCCGAAGGTTGGACACGATTTCTCCCCCGGGCCCTGGCCCGCGAGACCGGCCGCGCGGAGTGGCTGGACAAGTGCGGGGCCTGCCCGATCGTGAACCTCTGCCTCTGGTGCCCGGCCCACGCCTATCTGGAAACGGGGCAGCTGGACCTTCCGGTCGAGGAGTTCTGCCGGGTCGCCGAAGCCCGGGCGGAGGGCTTAAAATCCGGTTGACACGGCCGATCGAACGGCCTAATATATTGAGAAGGAAGCGTTTATGGAGGATCTGGAGCCATGAAAAAGCCGTGGAAGACGCCTGAGCTCATCGTCCTGTTCAAGGGGCGTCCCGAGGAGACCCTCCTGTGCCATTGCAAGCACACGACGGCCCCGCCCGTGGCGCCCTACAACCACAAGGACAACTGCACGTCCAACCCGATGTGCTGCCAGGCTTGCTCGGATATCCGCTACGCCTCTTAGCCGGACTATTCGGAAGAAGATTCTTCCCCAGATTCCGGGGAATCCCTCTCTCGGGCTTTCGCTCGGGGGATGTCCTCTGGCTCCCCGGCCCCCCGGGGAACGGGGAGCGAACCCAGGTGAGCGGACCAGGCAGGATCGGGACGGAGCACCCGTAGTCCCGATCCTGCGAAATATCGGAAAAGCATTTTCTCACGATATTTCCCAGCAACGCCCCTTCGAGTCGCTCCGGGTCGTTCCTGATGGTCGCTTCGCAAGCTCCGCTCCCTGCCGCCCCTCCTCCAGCAACGGGGATCTGCGAGGACAATCCCCTCGCCGCCTCGAGAGGGAATCCCGGAAATGGGAGAAGATCTGATAGAACGCCGGTCAGCTGAAACGCACGCCGCTCGTCTTGCCGATCGCTTCCTCCGCCGCCGCCCGGACGTAGGGATTGGCGTCTTTCTTCAACCGCACGAGGAGGCGCACGGCTTCCTCGCCGCCGAGCTCGCCCAGGGCCTCGGCCGCCGCCCGGCGGACGTCGGCGTTGGCGTCCCCGACCGTTCCCCCGACGCCCGCCAGCGCCTCGCGCATGCGGCGGCGCCCGATGACGGCCAGCACGGCGCTGCGGGCGTACCAGGGCGGCAGGCTCAGGCGCCGCAGGGCCCATTCGAGGCGCAGGGTCCCGCGCCGGCAGAGCTCGCGGGTGACGGCGTCCCGCAGGCCTTCGTTGGGATCGGCCAGGGATTCCCAGAGGAGCTCCTCGGTCCAGGCCTTGTCGGCCCTGATGCAGGCGGCCAGGATCCGCCGCCGCCGGGCCGGGTCGGGGGTCCGGCCGAACTTGAGCAGGAAGGCGCGGCAGACGGGGGAGGGGGCGGCTTCTTCGGGGGCGCGGGGGCGGTCCATCCTCAGACCCGGTCCAGGATGTGTCCCAGCTTCTCTTTCTTGGTCTTGAGGTAGCGCAGGTTGCAGGCGTTCGGCTCGATCTCGAGCGGGACGCGCTCGACGATCTCCAGGCCGTAGCCGGTCAGGCCGACGAACTTGCGGGGGTTGTTGGTCAGGAGCCGCAGCCGGCGGACGCCGAGGGCGACCAGGATCTGGGCCCCGATGCCGTAGTCGCGCATATCGGGCTTGAAGCCCAGCTTGCGGTTGGCCTCGACCGTGTCGAGGCCCTTGTCCTGGATGGCGTAGGCCCGGATCTTGTTGGCCAGGCCGATGCCGCGGCCTTCGTGGTTGAGGATGTACAGGACGACGCCCCGGCCGGCCTTCTCGATCATCTCCATGGACATGTGGAGCTGGTCGCCGCAGTCGCAGCGGGCCGAGCCGAAGGTGTCGCCGGTCAGGCACTGCGAATGGGCCCGGACGAGCACGGGCTCGCCGCCGGCGACGTCGCCCTTGACCAGGGCGACGTGGTGGTCGCCGCGGATGGTGTCTTCGTAGACGTGGATGCGGAAGCGGCCGTGGGCTGTCGGCAGGTCGGTCTCCTCGAGCTTGCGGACGTGGGTCTCGTGGCGCATGCGGTAGCGGATGAGGTCGGCGATGGTCAGGATGGGGATGCCGAAGCGCCGGCCGAACTCCTCGAGCTGGGGCCGGCGGGCCATCGTGCCGTCCTCGTCCATGATCTCGCAGATGACCGCGGCGGGATAGAGCCCGGCCATCCGGGCCAGGTCCACCGAGGCCTCGGTCTGGCCGGCCCGCGTCAACACGCCGCCCTCCTTGGCCTGGAGCGGGAAGACGTGGCCCGGCCGGGCCAGGTCCTCGGGCTTCGTCCGGGGGTCGACCGCGGCCAGGACCGTGCGGGCCCGGTCGGGAGCCGAGATGCCCGTGGTCACGCCTTCTTTGGCGTCGACGGACACGGTGAAAGCCGTCTGGAAGCGGGCCGTGTTCTCGCTGACCATGAGCGGCAGGCTGAGCTCCTGGAGGCGCTCGCCCGTCAGCGGCAGGCAGATGAGGCCGCGGGCCTCGCGGGCCATGAAGTTGATGATGTCGGGCGTGGCCTTCTCGGCGGCGACCATGAGGTCGCCCTCGTTCTCGCGGTCCTCGTCGTCGACGATGATGATCATCCGGCCGGCGCGGACGGCCTCCAGGGCCTCCTCGACGGTGGCGGTGCGGCGGTCCTCGGTCATGGGATCTGCGGCCTCTCTCAGCGCGTCCGGGTCGTTCGGGACACGAAATTATACACGTATTTCCCGACCATGTCACACTCGAGGTTGACGGCCGCGCCCGGGCGCAGGGCGCCGAGATTCGTCCCGGCGAGCGTCAGCGGGACGAGCTCGACCTCGAGCGAGGCCGGGCCGAGCGCGGCGACCGTCAGGCTGACGCCGTCGACGGCGACCGAGCCCTTGACGACGAAGAAGGGGCGGAGGTCGGACGGGAAGGACAGGGCCAGGCGCTTGCCGGGCGGCCGGGCCGACAGGCGGAGGACCCGGCCGACGCCGTCGACGTGGCCGCTGACGAGGTGGCCGCCGAGGGGCGCGGCCAGGGTCAACGGCAGCTCGAGGTTGAGCCGGTCGCCGGGCCGCAGCCGGCCGAGCGTCGTCCGGGCCAGGGTCTCGCGGGACAGGTCGAAGCGCCACTCGCCCTTGGCCGCGGCGGCCAGGGTCAGACAGACGCCGTTGACGGCCAGGCTGCCGCCCGGCTCCAGGCGGCCTTCGAGGCCCGGGCAGGCCAGGGCCAGCGCCTTGCGGCCTTCGCGGTAGCCGCGGAACTCGCCCCGGTGGGAGATGAGGCCGGTGAACATCAGAAGTATCCTTCCACGACGATGTCGTCCCCGAGAGCGAAGGAATGGGTCCGCGTGAGCTTCGCGGCCAGGCCGACCGCGGCGGCGCCCGGGCCGCCGACGAGGCCCGGCGCGGTCTCCCCGCCGATCAGTCGCGGGGCGTAGGTCAGGACGGCCTTGTCGGCCAGCCCGGCCTCGACGAAGGACGTCAGGACGCGTGAGCCGCCCTCGACGAGGAGGGCGGCGATATCGCGCCGGCCGAGCTCGGCCAACACCGCGGGGAGCGTCCAGGCCGCCGCCCCGTCCGGCGGACGGGCGACTTCGGCCCCGCGGGCCTCGAGGGCCCGGGCCCGGGCGGCGGGAGCCTCGCGCCCGGCGAGAAGGACGACCGGGCCGCGGTCGAGCGTGCCCCATATCCGGGCCCCGTCGGGGACGCGCAGGCGCCCGTCGAGGACGGCCCGCAGCAGCTTCTTTTCCGGCCAGGCCGGGTGGCGGACGGTCAGGAGGGGATCGTCGGCCAGGACCGTCCCGGAACCGACCAGCATGGCGTCCTGCTCGCCGCGGAGAAGGTGGACGTAGTCGCGCGTCCCGGCCGAAGTGATCCACTTCGAGTCGCCCGTCCGGCAGGCGACGCGGCCGTCGAGCGACAGGGCCGCCTTGACCGTCACGAACGGGACGCGGCGGACGATGAACTTGGCGTAGGCCTCGTTGAGGACGGCGTTGCGCGCCGCCAGCAGCCCGACCGAGACGTCGAGCCCGGCCTCCCGGAGGCGGCGGATGCCGCGCGTGTGGACGAGGGGGTTGGGGTCGACGGCCGAGACGACGACGCGGCCGAGCTTGGCGGCGACGACCGTGTCGACGCAGGGCGGGGTCCGGCCCCAGTGGACGCAGGGCTCGAGGGTCAGATAGAGGGTCGCCCCGGCCGCCTTCCGTCCGGCCGCGGCCAGGGCCAGGACCTCGGCGTGGGGCCGGCCGGCCTCCTCGTGGAAGCCGTGGCCGACGGCCGCGCCGCCGCGGACGACGACGGCCCCGACCAGGGGATTGGGGCTGGTCCGGCCGCGGCCCTTCCCGGCCAGGCCGTAGGCCATCTCCATCCAGGCCCGGTCGCGGTCGGCGCTCATGCCAGCAGGGCCTCCACGAACTCGCGGGCCGAGAACTCGTAGACGTCGTCCTCGCCCTCGCCGACGCCGACGTAGCGGATGGGCAGGCCCGTCTCGACGGCCACGGCCACGGCCGCGCCGCCCTTGGCGGTGCCGTCGATCTTGGTCAGGACGAGGCCGGTCAGTCCGGAGAACTTCAGGAACTCGCGGGCCTGGGCGACGGCGTTCTGGCCGACCGTGGCGTCGAGGACGAGCAGGGACTCGTGGCGGGCGCCGGGCAGCTCGCGGGCCAGGATGCGGCCGACCTTCTCCAGCTCGCCCATGAGGTTGGCGTTGGTGTGGACGCGGCCGGCCGTGTCGACGACGAGGACGTCGGCCTTGCCGGCCTTGACGGCCTGGGCTGCGTCGAAGGCGATGGACGCGGGGTCGGCGCCGTAGGAGCCGCGGACGACGGGGACGTCGAGCCGCCGGCCCCAGATCGCCAGCTGCTCCTGGGCCGCGGCCCGGAAGGTGTCGGCGGCCGCCAGCACGACCCGCCGGCCGTCGCGCTTGTAGAGCGCGGCCAGCTTGGCCGCCGAGGTCGTCTTGCCGCCGCCGTTGACGCCGACCATGAGCACGGTCCGCGGCCCCGGCCCGGCGGGGCCCGGCGCGGCGGCCCGCGGCGAGAGCAGGGCGACGAGTTCGTCCTTGAGGACGCGGTCGAGCTCGCCCTCGTCGGCGTCCTTGCGGGTCTTCGTCCGCAGGGCCCGGAGCAGGCGTTCGGCGGCGGGCACCCCGACGTCGGCGAGGATGAGGGCCTCTTCGAGCTCGTCCAGGATCTCGTCGCGCCGGCGCCCGCTTTTGAACAGGTCCTCGATGCGCCGGAAGGAGTTCCGGGTCCGGGCCAGTTTTTCGCGCAGGCTGCCGAACATGGTCTTAACATTTTATTTTTCAAGTGTTTAATTGTCAATGCCGCGGTTGAGCGCCCACGGCGGATGTGCTAGAGTGGGGGGCGCCATGAACGACGTCGCCTGGCTCGTCCACCCGCCGCGCCCCGAGACCGAGGCCTTGGCCGCGGCCCTGGACATCCCGCCGGCCATCGCCCGCGTCCTCGTCAACCGCAAGATCGCGACCGAGGAGGCGGCCCGGGAGTTCCTCTACGGCGGGCTCGACCGGCTCCACGATCCCTACCTCATGAAGGGTATGGACCGGGCCGTGGCCCGCATCGAGGCGGCCGTCGCCGCCGGCGAGAAGATCCTCGTCTTCGGCGACTACGACGTCGACGGCATCCTGTCGACGGTCATGCTGGTCAAGGCCCTGACGACCCTCGGCGCCCGCGTCGAGCACTTCATCCCCGAGCGCCTGACCGACGGCTACGGCATCAGGCCCGAGCACGTCCGCATCCCGGTCGAACGCGGGGCGACCCTGGTCGTCAGCGTCGACTGCGGCGTCAAGGCCGTCGAGTTCACGGCCCTGGCCCGGGAGCGGGGCATCGACGTCGTCGTCACCGACCACCACCGGCCCGGCGAGACCCTGCCGGAGGCCGTGGCCGTGCTCGATCCCGTGCTGGCCGACGCGGGCTATCCCGATCCGGGGCTGGCCGGCGTCGGCGTGGCCTTCAAGCTCATCCAGGCTCTGCTGACCCGGGCCGGCCGGGAGGCCGGGCTGCCCCACTACATGAAGCTCGTCTCGATCGGCACGGTGGCCGACGTGGCCGAGCTCAAAGGCGAGAACCGGCTGTTCGTCAAGCACGGCCTGGAGGGCCTGCGCAGCGTCGCCAACACCGGCCTGCGCCAGCTCATCGAGGCCTGCGGGCTGGGCCGCCGGAAGATCTCCGAGGGCGACCTGGGCTTCCGCATCGGCCCGCGCATCAACGCCGCCGGGCGCATGGGCATGACCGACCTCGCCGTCCGGCTCTTCTTCACGGAGGACGCGGCCGAGTCGAGGGCCCTGGTCGAGAAGCTCGACGAGCTCAACGCCCTGCGCCAGCGGACCGAGGAGAGGATCTTCACGGAGGCCCGCGAGCGCGTCGAGTCCCGCGGCCTCGACCGCAAGTACAAGTGCCTCGTCCTCGGCAGCCCCGACTGGCACCGCGGCGTCATCGGCATCGTCGCTTCCAAGCTCAAGGACCGCTTCAACCGTCCCGTCGTCCTGTTCGCCTACGAGAACGGCCGGGCCCACGGCTCGGGCCGGAGCATCTCGGACGTGCCGCTCATCGACCTCCTCGAGGACTGCCGCCACCTCTTCCTGAGCTACGGCGGGCACAAGCTGGCCGTCGGCTGCACGCTGCCGACCGAGCGTGTGCCCGATTTCCGGGCCGCCCTCAACCCGCTGGCCGAGGCCCGCATCCCGGAGGACAGCCTGCGGCGGCGGATCCGGATCGACGGCCCGCTCGACTTCGCCGCGGTCGACGAGCGCTTCATGGAGGTCCTGGGCCGGCTCGTGCCCTTCGGCGTCGGCAATCCCAAGCCGCTGTTCATGGCCGACAACGTCGAGGTCGTCAGCGAGCCCAAGGTCCTGCAGGGCAAGCACATCAAGTTCCTGGCCCGCCACAACGGCCGGGTCCTGGAGGCCCTGGGCTGGGACAAGGCCGACTGGCGGCACATCGTCCGCCGCGGCGGCCGCGTCAGCCTGGCCTTCTCGCTGATGACCTCGGAATATCTCGGGGAAACCAAGACCAATCTGTCCGTCGAAGACCTGAAGATCTGAGACGATGAGCGCCCAGAGAGCGCCGGGCCCGGTCCGCGTCGCCGCGTTCGTCGCGGCGGCAGCCGCCGTCGTCTTGGCCGCCCTCCTGGCCGTCCGCGTGGCCGGGCGGCGCGAGCCCGCCCGGACCCACGACGCCCCTCCCTCCCCGTCCGGGGTCCCGGTCGACCGCAAGGAGCGCGTCCGTCACGAGGAATTCCGCGACGGCCGCCTGGCCGTCTCGGTCCGCGGCGACCTGGCCTTCCGGGGAGCCGACGGCCGCGAGCACCTGACCGGGTCCGTCGAGGTCGTCCGGTTCTCTCCCGAGGGCGAAGCCGCCGCGCGCCTGACCGCCGACGAGGTCGCCTACGCGAAGGGCGCGCTCCGATTCGAGGTCACGGGCCGGGTCCGGGTCGAGGCCGGCGGAGCCGCGCTCGAAGGGGAGGCCTTCCTCTACGACGAAGCCGCCGGGACGTTCGGGACGGTCTCCGGCGGCCGCTTCACCGCGGACGGGCTCGCCGGGGAGGCCCGGGAGATCGTCTACGACGAGAAGGCCGGAGAGGTCCGCCTCGGCGGCGGCTTCCGGGCCGGCCTCGCCGCGGCGGACGGCGGGACGCTGACCCTGTCGGGCGAGTCCCTGAGCTACGGGCGCGGCCCGCGCCGGGGCCGCATGACGGGCCGGGCCTCGCTCGCGGCGGAGGGCCTCCGCGCCGAGGCCGGGACCGTCTCCTTCCTCGTCGCGGCGGGCGAGGCCGGCCTCGAAGCCGCGGTCCTCGAAGGCAGCGCCGTCCTGTCGGCGGGGTCCGGCGAGGCGGGTGTCCGGACCGTCGCCTCGCCCGAGGTCCGTTTGGACTTCTCACCCCCCGGTGGCGGGCCGGCCTGGTCGGCCACGGGGGGGGTCCGGGTGGAGATCCGCGGGCCCGGGGATCCCGGCCGTATCCTCTTCGGAGAGGAAGCCCGCTTCGACGCGGCCGGCGTCCTCCGCGTGTCCGGACCGGCCGGGGGCCAGGCCGCGGCCGATTCCGCCGAGGCCCGCGTCGAGGCCCCCGCGATCGAGATCGCGTCCGGCGCCGGGGACCTCAGGGCCGAGGGCGGCGCCACGGGCGTCCTGAAGAAAAGCCCCGGGGCCGGGCCGACCGGCTTTTTCGTCGGGGACGAGGACGTCTCCTTCTCGTGCCGGACCCTGCGAATGCCGACCGGAAGGGAGGCCGTCCGCCTCTCGGGCGAGGCCCTGGTCCGGCAGGGGAGGGCCGCCGTCCGGGGCGGCGCGATCGAGATCGCCGGCGGCGGCGGGCGGATGAAGGGCGGGGACGGAGTGACCGTCACCCTGCCGGACACCGGCGCCGCGGAGCGTCCGGAGCCGGGCGCGAAGCTCGCCGGCCGGGAGATGGCCTTCGACCCGGACACGAGGACGTTGACCCTCTCGGGCGGGGCCTCGGTCGGATTGCCGGGGGCGCGCCTCGAGGCCGGGTCCCTCGCGGCGGTCCTCGCCCCCGACGGCCGGGCGGTCGGAACGCTCACGGCCGAGGGCGGCGTCGTCGTCGCCAGGGGCGGTCATACGGGCCGGTCCAGGACCGCTTTCTACGACGCCGCGGCCCGCCGCCTGGTCCTCACCGGCAGCCCCGTCCTCGTCGACGCCGAGGGCGGCGCCGCCAGGGGGGACAAATTGACTTTCGATCTGGCCGATGATAAGATTTTCCTCGAGAATGAGGGAACGGGACGAACGTCGACCGTCATCAGAAAGTGAACCATGAAGGGGTCACTCGAAGCGGTCGGGCTCGAGAAGCGTTACGGGGGTAAGAAGGTCGTCGACGGCGTGTCCGTGGCGGTCGCGCCCGGCGAGACGGTCGGGCTCCTGGGCCGCAACGGGGCCGGCAAGACGACGACCTTCGCCATGATCCTCGGCCTCGTTCCCCAGGACGGCGGCCGGGTCCTCCTCAACGGCGAGGACGTCACGGACTTGCCGATGTACCTGCGGGCGCGCAGGGGTTTGATCCTGTTGCCCCAGGAGCCCTCGGCCTTCCGCAAGCTGACCGTGGCCGAGAACCTGATGGCCGTGCTCGAGACGCGGCCGGCGGCCGCGGCCTCGCGGGCGGCCCGCGTCGACGAGGCCCTGGCGGAGTTCGGCCTGGACCGGCTGGCCGGGGCCAAGGCCCTGACCCTGTCGGGCGGCGAACGGCGCCGCTTGGAGATCGCCCGGGCCATGGTCCTGGAGCCCGATTTCCTGCTCCTCGACGAGCCGTTCACGGGCATCGACCCCTTGGCCGTGCGGGACCTCCAGGCGGTCATCCGGGGCCTCCGGGACAGGGGCGTCGGCGTCCTGCTGACCGACCACGCCGTCCGGGAGGCCCTGGCCATCACCGACCGGGCCTACATCCTGGAGGCCGGCCGGGTCCTCCGCGAGGGGACGCCGGCCGAGATCGTCTCCTCGGAGGCGGTCCGGAAGAGCTATTTAGGCGACGAGTTCCGTCTATAGATGAGACCATGACCCTGAAACAACGGCTCGACCAGCGGCAGGTCCAGAAGCTCATCCTGGCCCCGGCCCTCCAGCAGGCCATCAAGCTCCTGCCCCTGACCAACCTCGAGCTCATCGAGGTCATCGACGAGGAGCTCTCGCAGAACCCGATGATCGAGATCGCCGACGAGGCCCGGGAGGCCGCTCCCCGTGACAGCGAGACCGTGGCCGCCGAGGAGGCCGGCGTCGAGGGCCGGGCCGGCCTCTTGGACGGCCTCAACCTCGAATCGACGGAGGCCAAGCTCAGCGGCGACACGCGGGGCCCCGACGTCCTGACCAACTTCCAGGAGTACCTCGACGAGGGCTTCCGGCCCCACTTCAGCGAGAACCGCGAGGCCGTCTCCCTCGAGAACACCCTGTCCCGGACGCCCTCGCTCTGGGACCATCTCGAGTGGCAGGCCTCGCTGACCTTCTTCGACCCCGAGGAGCGCGAGCTGGCGGCCAACGTCATCGGCGACATCAACGAGAGCGGCTATCTCGAGTCGAGCGTCGAAGAGCTGGCCCGCCTGAACCGGACGACGCCCGAGCGGGTCGACGCCGTCCGCGAGAAGATCAAGACCTTCGACCCCGTCGGCTGCGGCAGCCGGGACCTGCCGGAGGCCCTGCTGGCCCAGATGGACAACCTCCAGATCGGGGACGAGATGACCCGGGCCATCGTGACCACGCACCGGGCCCTGCTCGAGAAGTCGGACTACGCCCAGCTGGCCCGCGTCCTCAACGTCCCGATGGCCGAGGTCCGGTCGCGCATCGACGTCATCCGCGGCCTCGATTTCGCCCCCGGCCGCAAGTACACCGAAGAGCGGACGGCCTACGTCGTCCCGGACATCGTCGTCAGCCGCGAGGGCGACGAGTGGAAGGTCGCCGTCAACGACGAGGGCCTGCCCCAGCTCCGGCTCAGCGGCTACTACCGCCAGCTCCTGGCCAAAGCCGTCACGGCAGAGCCCGAGGCCTACCGCTTCCTCAACGACCGGCTGAAAAAGGCCATCTGGTTCATGCGCAGCCTCAACCAGAGGAACCAGACCATCTACAGGGTGGCCCGGTTCATCGTCGACCGGCAGAAGGACTTCTTCGACAAGGGCATCGACTACATCCGGCCCCTGACGCTGATGGAGATCGCCCAGGACATCGGCGTCCACGAGTCGACCGTCGGCCGGGTCGTGGCCAACAAGCACATGATGACGCCCCGCGGCGTCTTCTCGCTCAAGTACTTCTTCCACAAGTCCCTGCAGGGCGCCTACGGCGAGGACGTCTCGTCGCTCAAGGTCAAGGACAAGATCCGCAAGCTCGTCGAGGCCGAGGACCGGGACAACCCCCTGAGCGACATCGAGATCGGCGAGCTCCTGGCCCGCGAGGACCTGCACATCGCCCGGCGGACGGTCGCCAAGTACCGCCAGCAGCTGCGGATCGAGCCGTCCCACATCCGCAAGCGGAAGTCCATCATGGAGGAGAAGTCATGAACGTCCACTATACGGCCCGGCAGTCGGCCCTGACGCCCGAGATCCAGGCCTATTGCGAGAAACGCCTGACCCGGCTGAGGAGCCTCGTCGACGACGTCCTCGACGTCAACATCGTCCTGGCCGTCCAGAGGAACCGCCACAAGGCCGAGATCAACCTGCGGGCCCGCGGCGGCGGCCTGGTCGTCGCCGAAGAGACCCTGGACATGCGGGATTCCCTCAACGCGGCCTTCGACACCCTGGAGAAGAGGATCCGCAAGGAGCGGGCCAAGTGGCGCGAGAAGAAGCGCCGCGGCGGCCGCCAGCAAAAGGCCCTGGCCCCGGCCTTCGAGGCCCCCGAGCCCGAGCGCCGCGTCGTCCGGGCCGCCTTCTTCTCCCTCAAGCCCATGTCCGTCGAGGAGGCCCTGGTCCAACTCGACGTCAAGAACAAGGAGGTCTTCCTGTTCCGGCGCGAGGATAGCGGGGGCTGGGCCGCGGTCTACCGGCGCAAGGACGGCCAGATCGGCCTGGTCGAGCCCGAATGAAGCTCCACGACCTGCTCGACGAGGGCCTGGTCCTGCCCCGGCTCGAGGCCCGGGACCGGACGGGCGTCCTCCGCGAGCTCGCCGCCCGCCTCGAGACCCGGCACGGGGCCGGGATCGACGGCGCCCTGCTCGACAAGCTCCTCAAGCGCGAGGAGCTGGGCACGACGGCCATCGGCCACGGGGTGGCCGTGCCGCACTGCCGGGCCAAGGGGCTCAAGGCGCCGGCCCTGGCCCTGGGACTGTCGCCCGACGGCGTCTCGTTCGAAGCCGGCGACGGCAAGCTGTCCCACGTCTTCTTCCTGCTCGTCTCGCCCGAGGACTCGCCGGGCGAGGGCCTCCGCCTCCTGGCGGCCATCGCCGCCCTGACCCGCTCCTCGCGGACCCTGGCCTCGAAGCTCCTCAGGCAGCCGTCGGCCGCTGACGTCATCCGCACGCTCAAGGCCGAGGAGGAGAAGGGACGTGGCTGACCGGCCCGCCCCGGCCGCGCCGGCGCCCGACCTGCCGCCCGTCGAACAGACGACCATCTCGGCCGGCTTCCTGCGCATCTTCGGCCTGGGCACGCTCATCCTCGGCGACAGCGGCATCGGCAAGAGCGAGAGCGCCCTCGAGCTCATCGCCCGCGGCCACCGCTTCGTCGCCGACGACGTCGTCCAGGTCCGGATCGGGCCGGGCGGCGAGCTGTGGGGGACGGCCCCGGCCCTGAGCCGCAACTTCATGGAGATCCGGGGCCTCGGCATCATCAACATCCGGGCCATCTTCGGCCCGCGCTCGATCGCCCGGCAGGCCCGGGTCGACCTGGTCATCCGCCTCAAGAAATGGCGCCGCGGCTACGAGGTCGACCGCCTCGGCCTCAAGTCGGGCGACGACCTGCCCCTGCTCGGCCGGCGCATCCCCCAGCTGGCCATCCCCGTCGCCCCGGGCCGCAACATCGCCACGCTCATCGAGGTGGCCTGCCGGGTCCACATCCTCCGCCAGAAAGGCTACAGCGCGCCGGACGAGATCATCCGGCGCCTCGACCGCGTCCTGACTTGAGAGGGGCCATGGCCAAAGCCGCGCCGGACAACCGCTTCCTCATCGTCACCGGGCTCTCGGGCTCCGGCAAGACCGTCGTCAGCCGGGCCCTGGAGGATTTCGGTTACTACTGCGTCGACAACCTGCCGGCCAAGCTCATCGGCAGCTTCGTCGACCTGTGGCTGCGCAAGAAGGTCGAGATCGACCGGGCCGCCCTGGTCGTCGACATCCGCGAGCCGCGCTTCCTGACCGATTTCCCGGCCGTCCTCAGGGACATCCGCAAGCGGGCCTCCGTCCGCCTGGTCTTCCTCGAGGCCACGGACGAGGCCCTGGCCAAGCGCTTCAACGAGACCCGCCGGCCCCATCCCCTGGCCCCGCGCCGGCCCATCCTCGAGGGCGTCCGCCTCGAGCGCCGGCGGCTGGCCGGCATCCGCCGGATGGCCGACGAGATCGTCGACACGTCGGGGCTCAACATCTACCAGCTCAAGGACCTCATCGGCGAGCGCGTCCTGCGGCGGAAGAGGCCCCGGACGCAGGTCGTCCTGACGAGCTTCGGCTACAAGCACGGCCTGCCCCTGGAGTCCGACATCGTCTTCGACACCCGGCTCCTGCCCAACCCGTTCTACGTCGAGCGCCTGCGGGCCCGCAACGGCAAGGCCCCCAGCGTGCGCCGCTACGTCCTCGCGGCCCCGGGCGCCAAGCCCCTGCTGGCCCGCCTGTCGGGCCTGCTCGAGTTCGCCCTGCCCCGGTTCGCCCGGGAGGGCAAGACGACGGTGAACGTCGCCGTGGGCTGCACGGGAGGCCGGCACCGCTCGGTCGCCGTCGCCGAGGAGCTCAAGGTTCGGCTCCGCAAGGGGCCCTACGACGTCCGCGTCCATCACCGGGACCTTTATAAATAGGCCGCTTTGTCGTACAATGGCGCACTGACCGGGAGAGCGAACGAACCATGATCGGCGGCATCATCGTCTGCCACGGCCGGATGGCCGAGGAGTTCCTCAACGCCCTGACCATCATCCTGGGCGAGGCGCCCAACATCGAGGCCATCTCCATCGGCTGGTACGACGACGTCGAGGACTCCAAGAAGAAGATCAACCAGAGCCTCAAGCGGGTCGACCAGAAGAGCGGCGTGGTCATCTTCACCGACATGTTCGGCGGCACCCCGTCCAACCTCAGCTTCAGCTTCTACAAGGAGAACCACGTCGAGATCGTCACCGGCGTCAACCTGCCCATGCTGATCAAGTTCGTCTCCCTCCAGCGCAACAACAACCTCAAGGACGTGGCCAAGAAGGTCGTCGACCAGGGCAAGAAGAACGTCCACCTCGTCAGCGCCCTGCTCGGGGCCAGGGCCAAGTAGCCCCGCCATGCTCGACCGGACCGTCACCATCCGCAACCGGCTGGGCCTGCACGCCCGGGCCGCGGTCAAGTTCGTCAATCTGGCCAACCGCTTCGGGGCCTCGGTCAAGATCGTCAAGGACGGCGACGAGATCGACGGCAAGAGCATCCTCGGCATCCTGACCCTGGCGGCGACCCAGGGGACCGCCATCCGGCTCCTCGTCTCGGGCAAGGACGAGGAGGCGGCCATGAACGCCCTGGCCGAGCTCATCGCCAACCGCTTCGACGAGAAGGAGTGACGCGGTGACCGACGTCAAGCGCCTGAGGGGCATCGGGGTCTCCCCGGGCATCGCCATGGGCGAGGTCCTGCTGGCCAAGCGGGTCGTCTTCACCTCGCGCAAGGAGATCATCGACGAGGCCCAGGTCCCCGACGAGATCGAGCGCCTGCGCCGGGCCCTGGCCCGGACCCGGGCCGACCTGGTCAAGGTCAAGGACGGGATCAGCGAGAAGATGGGGCCCGAAAGCTCCCTCATCTTCGAGGCCCACCTCCTCATCCTCGAGGACCCGGCCCTGGTCAACGGGCTCGAGGCCGTCATCCGCGACGAGAAGGCCCGGGCCGAGTGGGCCCTGTCCAAGGCCAACGCCCGCTTCGAGCGCCTGTTCGAGGCCCTGACCGACGACTACTTCCGGCAGCGCAAGTCGGACGTCTCCGACGTCCTCAAGCGCGTTTACAAGAACCTCGAGGCCCGCCGCGAGAAGGAGAAACCGCCCCAGAAGGAGCACGTCCTGGTCGCCCACGAGCTCCTGCCCTCCGAGGCCGCCCTGCGGCTGAGCAAGGAGTTGACCCTGGGCGTGGCCCTCGACATGGGCGGCCAGACCTCGCACACGGCCATCCTGGCCCGCTCGATCGGCATCCCGGCCGTCCTCGGCCTGCGCGACGTCACCCGGCAGGTCCGGGAGGGCGAGTTCCTCATCGTCGACGGCACGGACGGCGAGGTCCTCGTCGACCCGCCGCCCGCCGTGCGCCGGGAGTACCAGGCCAAGAAGGACAAGTACGAGACCTACGGCCGCGAGCTCCAGAAGACGGCCAAGCTCAAGTCGGAGACCCTCGACCGCGTCCGCTTCGTGCCCCAGGCCAACATCGAGCTGCCCGAGGAGGTCGCCCTGGCCCAGTCCATGGGCGCCGAGGGCGTCGGCCTGTTCCGGTCCGAGTTCATCTACCTCCGCCGCGAGTCCCTGCCGACCGAGGAGGACCACTTCGAGATCTACTCGCGGCTGGCCCGCGGCGCCGCGCCCCATCCGGTCACCGTCCGGACCCTGGACATCGGCGGCGAGAAGAGCCTGCCCCAGCTGAACATCGAGAAGGAGCCCAACCCGGCCCTCGGGCTGCGGGCGGTCCGGTTCTCGCTGCGGAACAAGGACCTCTTCCGGGTCCAGCTCCGGGCCATCCTGAGGGCCAGCGTGGCCGGCAACATCCGCGTCCTGCTGCCCATGGTCACCGAGGTCGACGAGGTCCTCGAGGTCAAGGACGTCCTCGAGGACGTCAAGCGGGGCCTGCGGCGCAAGGGCGAGGCCTTCGACGAGGCCATGCCCCTGGGGGTCATGATCGAGGTGCCCGCGGCGGCCGCCCTGGCCGACGTCATGCTCAGGGAGGTCGACTTCGTCAGCATCGGGACGAACGACCTCATCCAGTACTACCTGGCCGTCGACCGGGCCAACGAGTCCGTGACCCACCTCTTCAAGCCGTTCCACCCGGCCGTCCTGCGTCTCGTCCGCTCGGTCATCCAGGCCGCCCGGGAAGCCGGCAAGGACGTCGTCGTCTGCGGCGAGATGGCCGCGGACACTCTCTCGGCCATCGTCCTGCTGGGCTTCGGCCTGCGGACCTTCAGCATGAATCCCATCTTCATCCCCCGGGTCAAGAAGGCCCTGCGCTCGATCGAGGCCAAGACGGCCGAACGCATCGCCGCCGAAGCGCTCAAGCTCCGCAGCGCCCAGCAGATCGAGGAGTACGTCGTCGAGGAGATCCTCCTCCGCCACCCCCAGGTCTTCCTGACCGGCCAGCCCGTCGAATCCGCCCCCAAGAAATAGGGAAAAGACGGTACCTGGTCTTTATAAGCGCGGTTTTTCCCCTGGAGACGGAAAGACCTGACCCCGGCCGGATCTATCCGCGGCGATAGTCGTCCGAGAGGCGGACGATGTCCGCTTCGGTCGATTCTCCCAGCCAGAGCTCCATGATGCGGGCCGGCTTGTCGCCGACGTTGCGGACGCGGTGGACGGCCCGCCGGGGGACGACGAACTCCTCGTCGGGGGCGGCCACCCAGACGCGGTCGCCGAGGGTGACCTCGAGCCCCGGGTCGAGGACGACCCAGAACTCGGCCCGGCCATCGTGGTACTGCAGGGACAGGCGTCCGCCGGGCGCGACGGTGATGATCTTGACGCTGCTGACGCCCTCGTGGGGGAAGCGGCGGAACTTGCCCCAGGGCCGGACGCTCTCCGCGATGCGGGCCTCGTAGCCGGCCTCGGGCGGGATCTTGTCGCTCACGGGCTAGAACGGGATATCGTCGTCGGGGCCGCCCGTGCCGCCGCCCTCGTCGCCGGCCGGGAAGTCCTCGTCGGCCCCGCCGCCGGAGGCGGCCGCCGGGCCGCGCCCGCCGCCGCGGCTGTAGACCGCGTCGAGGTCGGTCGTGTCGGTCGAGGTGGCCGAGCTCTCCTCGCGCTTGCCGAGCAGGACGATGTTCATGGCCTCGATCTCGGTCGTCGTCCGCTTGTTGCCTTCCTTGTCCTGCCAGCTCCGGGTCCGGAGCTTGCCCTCGAGGAGGATCTGGCGGCCCTGGGCCAGGTACTTGTCGCAGAACTCGGCCAGCTTGCCGAAGACCTTGATGCGGTGCCACTCGGTCCGGTCGGACGACTCCCGGGTCGTGGGATTGAAGGCCCGCTCGTTCGTGGCCAGGGTGAACGAGGCGACCCAGCGGTCCTGCTGGGGCAGGCGGCGCATCTCGGGCTTGCCGCCGAGCCGGCCGACGAGGATGACCTTGTTGAGGCTGTTGACGTCTCTCATTTCTCGTTGAGCTCCCTGATCTTGTCCTGGGCGATGCGGCTCTCTTCCTCGAGCGGGTACTTGGCGACGAGGAGCTTGAGGGCGGCCAGGGCCTCGGGCTTGCGGCCGAGCTCGATGAAGCTCAGCCCTTTCTTGAGGTGGGCCGCGGCGGCCTTATCGCCTTGGGGATAGGCCAGGATGAGCTCGTCGAAGGCGTCGATGGCCTCCTCGAACTTCTTCTGGCTGTAGCGGCACTCGCCGATCCAGTACAGGGCGTTGTCGGCCAGCGGGCTCTCCGGGAACTGCTGCCGGTAGAGCTTGAAGCTGTCGATGGCCAGGTCGTAGTTGCCCTTGAGGTAGTCGTTGTAGGCCACCGAGTAGGCTTCCTGCGGCGACATTGTCGGCGCCTGAACCGGGGTCGGGGGAGCCGTCTGGGGCCTGGTCTCGGCCGGCGTCTTGACCGGGGGCGGCGAAGCCGGAGGGCCGCCAGGGGCCGGGGCCGCCGCCTGGGGAGCCGAGGGAACCGCGCCGCCCGCCTGGACGGCGGCCAGACGCTGGACCTCCAGGGTCAGAGAGTCGAGGCGGCGGACGATGTCCTGATACTGGGCGGGGAACGCCCTCAGGCCCTCCTGGGTCTCGGACTGCGCGCCCACGGCCTGGCGGACGAGGTCCGCCAGAGCCTTGATCTGGTCCTGGACGGCGCGGATCTCCGCGGCGTTGCGGTCCAGCCGGTCCCGCAGGTCCTGGACCTGCTGCTTGAGGACCTGGACGTCGTCGTAGACGAGCTCGTAGGCCTTCTTGCTCTTGTCCTGCCCGGCCGAGGCCAGGACGAGAACGGCGAGAAAGAAGGCCCCGAGGCTCGCGCGGCGCAAGGCTTACTTCTCGATGACCAGGAACTGGGCGCGCCGGTTCATCTGCCAGGCGCTCTCGTCGTGCCCGGGATTGACCGGCTGGCTCTTGCCGTAGGAGATGATCTTCATCCGGTCGGCCGGGACGCCGGTCGACAGGAGGTAGTCCTGGGCGGCCTTGGCCCGCTTCTCGCCGAGGGCCAGGTTGTATTCCTCGGTGCCGCGCTCGTCGCAGTGGCCTTCGACGAGGATCTTGATGGTCCGGAACTTCTTCAGCCAGGCGGCGTTGCCGTCGAGCGTGGCCCGGGCGTCGTCGCGGATGACGGCGCGGTCGTAGTCGAAGTAGACGGTCCCGAGGGGCTTCTCGCGGTTGATCTGGTCGAGGGACTTCTGGAGCAGGAGCTCCTCTTCGCTGAGCTGGGGCTCCTGGACGACGGGGGCTTCGACTCTCTCGACCGGGGGCTGTTCCTGGGTCTGGGGCGGGGGCGGGGGGACTTCCTTGGGTTTCTTCTTGCAGGCGGCGGCGAGCGAGAACACCAGGACGATGGCGAGCGAGTAAATGAGCAGTTTTTTCATTGAGCCTCCTTGTCGTTCGCGTCCTGCGCCCCGGAGCGGGCGGCGCGACGCTTTGTTCCGCCCATCTTATACCCTGACAAGGGGGACGTGTCAATACGTTTTCCCCCTGATTCGGCCATTTTCCCCCCTCTGGGCTACTCCTTCTGTTATGGGGGGGAGGGGCGAGGGATGTCGTCCGAGCGAGCATTGCGGTGATTTAGCCTTTCCCGAGACGGACGAGGGACGTGTGCCTGCAAACCGGCTAAACGCGCCTGAGCGAGGCTTAGCGCAAGCCGAGCGGGTTGTTTTGCCGCCGAGTCTGTCGAACGGAACGGCGAAAACAATCACCGCGGCGAACGAGGACGATACCCCGAGGCTAATTCGTCCAATTGGGGAGCTTGTTCTCGCCCCGGTCCGTCAGCCGCTTCAGGTTGGCCCCGTCGTAGTCGACGCTGTAGATCTGGATGGAGCCGGACAGGTTCGAGGCGAACACCAGGTGGCGCCCGTCGGGCGACCAGCTCGGCGACTCGTTGCGGACGTTGTTCTCGGTGATTTTCGAGATCTGGTTGGTCCTCAGGTTGAGGACGTAGATGTCGAAGGTGTTGTCGACCCGGGAGACGAAGGCGATGCGCTCGCCCGTCGGGGCCCAGGCCGGGGCGTCGTGGTAGTTGCCGCCGAAGCTGGCCTTGCGGACGTTGGAGCCCTCGGCGTCCATGATGTAGATCTGGGGGCTGCCCTGGCCCAGGCGGTCGGTCGTGAAGGCGATCTCCCGGCCGGTCGGCGACCAGGATGGGGCCGTCTCGATGGCCGCGTTGTAGGTCAGCCGCTTGATCTTCTTGGTCTCCAGGTCCATGACGAAGATGTCGGCGTTGCCTTCCTCGGCCATGGTCGAGCAGAAGGCCAGCCGCTTGCCGTCGGGGGAGAAGGCGGCCGAGTAGCTCGTACCCTTGGCCGCCAGCGCCGTCTCCTGGCCCTCGTAGATGTTGCGCAGGAACAGGCCGGCGTTGCCGCCCCGGTAGGAGGTGAAGGCGATCGTCCTCTGGTCGGGCGACCAGGCCGGCATGTAGTCCTTGATCTTGTTGAAGGTGATCCGGGTCGGGTTGGACCCGTCGAAGTCCATCATGTAGATCTCGTCGTTGCCGTCGCGGTTGGAGACGAACGAGATCTTGGTCGTGAACAGGGGCTTCTCGCCGTGGAGCTTGAGCAGCTCGTCGGCCATCTTGTGGGCGACCAGGCGCAGGCCGTTCTTCTCGGCCTGGTAACGCTTGCCGACGATGAAGCGCTCGCTCTTGACGTCGTAGATCTTGCCGTCGAAGACGATGCGGCCGCCGTCCTCCCGGACCTCGCCCGTGACGAGGAGGCGGGCCTGGATGGAGTCCCAGTCCTTGAAGTTGATCTTGTCGGCCGTGACCAGCCGCCCGACGTAGTCGTAGTAGCTCTTGGGCAGGAGCTGGAAGATCCGGGTGTAGGCGATGTCGTCCGACAGGACCTGGCGGATCTCCTGGGCGGCCGCCTGGGCCGCGGCCGAGCCCGGCCGGACGATGAAGTCCGGCAGGGCCAGCGGGATCATGGGCATGCCCTCGCTGATCTTGAGGACGACCTCCTGCTGGGCGGCGGCCCGCGGGACGGCCGCGAGGGCGGCGAGGACGGCGAAGGCGAGAAGAGCGGCGGGTATTCTGAGGTGTTTCATTTGCTGTGCTCGAAGACCAGGGTGATGCCGAGGTACTGCCCGGCGTACTCGTTGGGCAGGGCGGCGAAGGGGGCGGCGTTGCTGATGGCCCGCTTGGCCGAGAGATCGAACGATTCGACCCCGCTCGAGACGTCGACCTTGACGTCCGAGATGGAGCCGTTGCGGTAGATGCGGAAGTAGACCTGGGTCTGGAGGAGCCCGCCGACGCCGGGATCGACGAGAGACTGGAACCAGTTGGCCGTGATCCTGTCGGAGATCATCTGGAGGTAGAACTGGAAGGGGAATCCGGCCACCCCGAACGGGTCCCCCGCTCCGGAGCCGGTCCCGCCGCCGATGCCGCCGCCTCCCGTGCCGCCGCCCCCGGTCCCGCCTCCGCCAGTGCCGAAGCGCAGGCCGTAGCCGGAGCCGCTGGTGGCCCCGGCCGTAGCCGCGTTGACGGCGTCGGCCGCGGTCGGGGCGGCCGCCGCCGCCTCGGGCTTGGAGATGGCCGCTTTCTTCTCGGGGGCCTTCTTGGCCGTCTTGGGCTTGGCGGTCGGGTGGGTCAAGGAGGTCGATGGCTCCGTCTTGAGCTTGGACGCGACGGTCAGGTCGCGCAGGGCCGGCTTCTTGGGCGCGGGCAGCGCCTCGGTCTTCGGGGCCACGGTCCCGCCGCCAGCCGGTCCGCCCCCGGCCGGCCCGCCGCCCGTGCCGCCTCCGCCGCCGATGAAGTTGACGTACTGGACGAGGCCCTTGGGCTGGGAGCGCGTGAAGGAGGGCGAGGCGGCGATGAGGACGAGCAGGCCGAGGTGGAGCGAGGCCGAGATGACGACGGCCCGCTTGAACGCCTGGGGCAGGGGCGCGCGCGCGGGGCTCATTTCCTCTTGTCTTTGACGTCTATGGGTTCGGTGATGACGCCGACGATCTCGACGCCCGCCTTCTTGGTGATGTCCATGATGCGGACGCCGACCCCCCAGGGGACGTCCTTGTCGACCTGGAGGTAGACGACCTTCTTGGGCTTGTTATAGAAATACTCGGTCAGCCGGCGCTCGAGGAGGTTGATGTTGACGATGGAGTCGCCGACGCGGACGTACTGGTCCTTGGTCACGGTCAGGGTCAGGCCCTCCTCGGCCGGCTTGGTGTCCGTCTCGGCCTGGGGCAGGTTGACGCCGATGCCCGACTGCATCATCGGGGCGGTGACCATGAAGATGACCAGCAGGACCAGCATGACGTCGATGAACGGCGTGACGTTGATCTCGGACAGGTGGGTGCCGACCTGCCGGCGGCGCGAGCCCGAGGTCGGCAGGGACTGCGTGCTAAGAGCCATGGAGCCGCTCCGCGATGCTCAGGAATTCGAGGGAGAAGTCCTCCATATCGGCGATGACGTCCTTGATGCGGCCGAGGAAGTAATTGTAGGCGATGACGGCCGGCACGGCCGCGAACAGGCCGACGGCCGTGGCCACCAGGGCCTCGGCGATGCCCGGGGCGACGACCTGGAGGCTGGCCGAACGCATGGCCCCGATGCGGACGAAGGAGATCATGATCCCCCAGACCGTGCCGAACAGGCCGATGAAGGGCGAGACGCTGCCGGTCGTGGCCAGGAAGAACATCATTTTCTCGAGCCGGGCCACCTCGGCGTTGGAGGCCTTGAGCAGGGCCCGGTTGAGGCTCTCGGTCTTCTCGCCGGTCCAGCCGTTGCCGCCGCCCGACTTGGACTGGTAGGCCAGCTCCTTGTTGCCGGCCAGGAAGATGACGGCCAGCGGGCTGGCCTTGAGGCGCTTGGCGGCCTCGTTGACCTCGGTCAGGCTCTTGCTGCGGCGGAAGGCCTCCAGGAAGCGGTCGGACTGCCTGACCGCGGACTTGATGGTCTTGATCTTGAAGTAGATGATGGCCCAGGAGAAGACGGAGAAGAAGACCAGCAGCAGCAGGATGAGCTGGACGACGATGTCGGCTTCGGCGACGATCTTGAAGATGTTGATATTCATGGTTATCCGTTGAAAAAGTAGCACATGGTCCGGGGGCTGTCAAATGACCGGCTTGCCCGGCGGGGGCCGGCCGTTGTATAGTCGGGCCGTGAAGCCCTGGGAGCGGGTCAAGCGCGTCCTCATCGGCGGCGGCAAGAACGTCCGCGACCCGCGCATCTTCCATCGCCTCTCGCTGGTGGCCTTCTTTGCCTGGGTCGGCCTCGGCGCCGACGGGCTGAGCTCGTCGAACTACGGTCCCCAGGAGGCCTTCCTGTCGCTCGGCGACCACCGCCACCTGGCCCTCTACCTGGCCCTCATGACCGCGGTCACGGTCATCACCATCTCGGCCAGCTACTCCCAGATCATCGAGCTCTTCCCGACGGGCGGCGGCGGTTACGTCGTGGCCACCAAGCTCCTCGGGCCGGTCTTCGGGCTGGTCTCGGGCTGCGCCCTGGTCGTCGACTACATGCTGACGATCAGCATCTCCATCTCGAGCGGCGTCGAGGCCGTGCTGAGCTTCCTGCCGCCGGGCTTCTTCCAACACAAGCTGACCTTCATCCTGATCATCACCCTGGCCCTGGTCCTGCTCAACCTCCGCGGCGTCAAGGAATCGGTGGCCACGCTGACCCCGATCTTCCTGTTCTTCTTCGTCTCCCACGTCGGCCTCATCCTCTATGGCATCTTCTCGCATCTCTCGGCCACGCCGACGCTCTTGGTCGACACCGTCCGGGAGACGCGCCAGGGCATCCAGCAACTCGGCTTCGGGGCCATGGCCTTCATCCTCCTCAGGGCCTACAGCCTGGGCGGCGGGACCTACACGGGCATCGAGGCCGTGGCCAACGGCCTGCAGATCCTGCGGCCGCCGCGGGTCAAGACCGGCAAGAAGACCATGGCCCTCATGGCCGCCTCCCTGTCGCTGACGGCCGGCGGCCTGCTCGTCTGCTACCTCCTGACCGACGTCCAGCACGTCGCCGGCAAGACCCTGAACGCCTCCCTCATCGAGACCCTCCTCGGGCACTGGACGGTCGGCGGCTTCCCGCTCGGCGTCTGGCTGCTGGGCCTCATCCTGCTGTCCGAGGGGGCCATCCTGTTCGTGGCCGCCCAGACGGGCTTCATCGACGGGCCGCGGGTCCTCGGCAACATGGCCATCGACTCCTGGGTGCCCAACCGGCTCATGCACCTCTCGGAGCGCCTGGTCGTCCAGAACGGCGTCCTGCTCATGGGCCTGGCCTCCGTCCTCATCCTCGTCTTCACCCGGGGCTCGGTCCAGCTCCTGGTCGTCATGTACAGCATCAACGTCTTCCTGGACTTCTCGCTGGCCCAGCTGGGCATGTGCCTCCACTGGCTGAAGACGCCGGCCCCGCGCCGCGGCAAGAAGCTGGCCGTCAACCTCCTCGGCTTCCTGATGTCCGTGTCCATCCTGGCCGTGACCGTGGCCATCAAGTTCAGGGAGGGCGGCTGGATCACGCTGGTCATCACCCTGTCCTTCATCGCCGTCTGCCTCCTCGTCCGGCGGCACTACGACCGGGTCAAGGACATGATGCGCCGCCTCGACGACATCATGGCCCAGGTCCAGAAGAAGGACGCCCGGCGCGAGCCGCCGGCCCGCGACGCGGCGGCCCCGACGGCCGTCCTGTTCGTGCGCAACTTCGCCGGGCTGGGCATCCACTCCTTCCTCAACATCCACCGCATCTTCCCGAACTACTTCAAGAACTTCGTCTTCATCTCCGTCGGCGTCGTCGACTGGAAGAACTTCAAGGGGGCCGAGGAGGTCAAGAACCTCGAGGCCCACATCGGCGAGGAGCTCAAGAAGTACGTCCGGCTGGCCAACAGCTACGGCTTCCACGCCGAGGCCGTCCACTCCGTCGACACCGATACGCTCGATGTCGTCGAGCAGCGCTGCGAGGAGCTGCAGCGGCGCTACAACAAGGCCGTCTTCTTCGTCGGCAAGCTGGTCTTCGAGGAGGAGAACCTGTTCACCCGGCTCCTCCACAACCAGACGGCCTACAGCATCCAGCGCATCCTGCAGTTCCGGGGCATCCCGTCGATCATCCTGCCCATCCGCGTCATCAAGACCAAGTAAGTCCAAGTAAGTACCTGGCATTCACAAACGCGATTTTCCCCCAAGAGATGTGAAGGCCTGGCACTTTTCGCCTTCGGCTGGTGAAAGGGAAAGGTGCCAGGCCTTCACGCTTCCAGGGGAGAATTGATTTTTGTGAATGCCAGGTACCTTCTTAGCTGGGGAGGGGGGAGCGGGGGCCGTCGAGGCCGAGCAGGCCCTGGAGCAGGACCCGGGCGACCTTCTTGGCCTCCTTGCCGCTCTCGTTGGTCGCCCCGGTGCACGACGGGCAGCCGTCCCGGCAGGGGCAGGCCTCGAGCGTCCGCAGGGCGTGCTCGAGCAGGCGCCCCTCGAGGGCGAAGAGCGACGGGCTGAGCCCGATGCCGCCCGGGTAGTTGTCGTAGATGAAGATGTTGGGCTCGAAGTCCGGGTCCATGACCACGGGCGTCTCGCCCTCGGCCAGGGCCGCCGCCCGGGCCTGCGGCGTCAGCTGGCGCACGGGCTCGCCCGTGGCGTTGTCGCCGATCGACACGCCGACGTCGTGCAGGTCGCACATCATGAACAGCGGCGAGACGTGGTGGAGGAGGTAGGCCAGCCCGAACAGCCCGTTGACCCTCTGCTCGGCCGGGAAGGGCACGGCCTGCATGAGGGCCGAGGGCACGGTCAGCCAGTAGGCCGTCGTGTGCATCTCGTTCTGGGGCAGCTGGAGGTCGCCCGCGCCGACGTTCTCGCCGGTGTGGAACTTGATCTTCTTGAAGCCGACGACCTGCGTCGCCACGTGGACCTCGCCGTGCGACAGCCGCCCCGTCCCGGCCTCGATCCCCTTGCCTTCGAAGACGTCCAGGATGGTGATCTTGGTGTAGTCGATGGCGTCCGTGTAGTAGTCGATGTCGGTCTTCTTGACGTAGGCCTTGCGCTCCTCGAAGTCGAGCTTCTCGACGAAGTACTGCTCGCCCTCGACGATGTAGATGGCCTTGGGGTGGAGGGCCGTCAGGGCCGAGGTGAAGTCGACCTCGGCGATGACCCGGGCCTCGCCCGTGACGTCGACGACGACGAAGTTGTCCGAGGAGATGCTGCGCAGGCTGATGGCGTCGGCCGGGTAGGCCTCGGACGTGTAGAACCACTTGTCCTTGGAGTGGTGGAGGAGCTTGTCCTCCTCGAGGTAGCTGAGGATGGGCCCGATCTCGGCCCGGCCGAAGGTCTCGCCGTCCCCGAAGGGCAGTTCGAAGGCCGCGCAGCCGACGTGGCTGACCAGGATGGACAGGTTGTCGGGGTTGATGAGGGCCATCTCCGGCGACTTGGAGAAGAAGTAGTCGGGGTTGTTGATGATGAACTGGTCGAGCGGCGAGCTCGTGGCCACCAGCACGGCCGCCGACAGCCCCGACTTGCGCCCGGCCCGGCCGGCCCGCTGCCAGGTGCTGGCGATCGTGCCCGGGTAGCCCGCCAGCACGGCCACGTCGAGCGTGCCGATGTCGATGCCGAGCTCCAGGGCGTTGGTCGAGACGACGCCCAGGATGTCGCCCGTCCGCAGGCCCTTCTCGATCTCGCGCCGTTTCAGCGGCAGGTAGCCGCCCCGGTAGCCCCGTATCAGCCCCTCCTTCCGGATGTTCGTCTCGATGTCCTCCTTGAGGTAGGTCAGGAGGACCTCGGTGATGAGGCGGCTGCCGGCGAAGACGATGGTCTGCAGGCCGTTCTTGAGGAAGATCGAGGCCACCCGCCGCGATTCGTTCACATAGGACCGGCGGATGCCCAGGGCCGCGTTGACCACGGGCGGCGTGTAGAAGACGAAGTACTTGCCGCCCCGCGGCGCGCCGTTGTCGTCGACCAGGGCCACCGGGGCCTCGATCATCTTCTCGGCCATCTCGGCCGGGTTGGCGATCGTCGCCGTGCACAGGATGAACTGGGGGCGGGCGCCGTAGAAGGCGGCGATGCGCTTGAGCCGCCTCAGGACGTTGGCCAGGTGGCTGCCGAAGATGCCGCGGTAGTTGTGGAGCTCGTCGATGACGATGTACTTGAGGTTCTCGAACAGCTTGATCCACTTCGTGTGGTGGGGCAGGATGCCGGCGTGGAGCATGTCCGGGTTGGTCAGGACGATGTGGCCGCGGGCCCGGATGGCCCGTCGGGCGTCCTGGGGGGTGTCGCCGTCGTAGGTGAAGACCCGGACCTCCTCGGGGAGCCGCTTGTTGACGTCGTCGAGCTCGGCCTGCTGGTCCTGGGACAGGGCCTTGGTCGGGAAGAGGTACAGGGCCCGGGCCGAGGGGTCCTTCATGATGGCGTCGAGGACGGGCAGGTTGTAGCAGAGGGTCTTGCCCGAGGCCGTCGGCGTCACGACGACGATGTTCTTGCCCTCCGCCAGGGCCTCCCAGCTCGAGCGCTGGTGGGAGTAGAGCCGGTGGAAGCCCTTGGCCGCCAGGGCCTCGCGCAGGGCCGGGTGGACGCCGTCGGGGTAGTCCCGGTACGAGCCCTCCTGGGCCGGCAGGTGCTTGATGGCCTTGATGGAGTCGCTCTTGTAGCCGATGTCCTTGAGGATGTCGAGCGACCGCAGGATCTTCTCTTCGTTGGACATGGGGGCCCTCCCATCCTAGCGAAAACAAAACGGGGACACAATACCCATTCACCCATTTCGCCGAAGGAAAACCGGCGGGCGAGCCGGGATTTCAGAACGACGCTTTGACCTTACCCTCGGCGTACTGATGGAGGATGGAGCCGATCAAGGTTTGATAGGGGATACCCAACTCGCCGGCCTTGGCCCGGAGGCGGAAGAGGTCCTTTTCGGAGAGCCTGATGCTGATGTGCCTGTTCTTAGCGAGCGTCGCCCGCGCCGCTCGGACCAGCTTTTCCTTTTCGGCCTCCTCATCCGGGACGGGGGCGAGCTCGCCTCCTTCGATCGCTTCGCGGAGATCTCGCTCCTGATCGTCCAAAGGCTCGAAAAAGCCCTTATGGCGGGCCTTTTCTTTTATTCTTCGCTCCAATTCCGAAATACTCTCCGGTTGCTCGCCGGCTCGGATAGACGGTTTTGAAGTGGATGGTTTCATCCGTTTCCTCATAGGGGACGATGAAGACATAACCCGCGATCACCACGCCAAGTTGGCGCTGGCCCGGGTACTTGTCGGGCCGTTGATGCTCTCTCGCCCATACGGGTCCGCTCCGGACGAGGATCTCGGCGACATCTTCGAACGAGATGCCCCGGCGCTCTCTAAGGAGGGCGTTCTTCTTCTCATCCCACGTGATCAGTTTATTACAATATATATACAATGTCAACATACCCGCGGATCGGGCCGTCGGGCCCAGCCGTCATATTCGACGCCTCACGAAGCTGCGGATTCTCAGTTGTCTCGAAAATCGGACTATCCCTTAGGCCGTCCCCGGAAATCTGTGCTAAGATGGATAGGTTATGCTGGACGAGATTCGCATCAAGAGGGCGGCGCAGCACAATCTCAAGCGCATCGACGTCGCCCTGCCGCGCCACAAGCTCATCGTCGTCACCGGCCCGTCCGGCTCCGGCAAGTCGTCCCTGGCCTTCGACACCCTGTTCGCCGAGGGCCAGCGCCGCTACATCGAGTGCCTGTCGGCCTACGCCCGCCAGTTCATCGACCAGATGGAGAAGCCCGAGGTCGAGTCCGTCGAGGGCATCTCGCCGTCCATCTCCATCGACCAGAAGACCATCTCGGCCAACCCCCGCTCGACGGTCGGCACGATCACCGAGGTCTCCGACCTCCTGCGCCTCCTCTACGCCCGGGCCGGCACGCCCCACTGCCCGAGCTGCGGCCGGGCCGTCTCGTCCCAGACGCCCGAGGAGATCCTGCGCCGCGTCGCCGCCGACTCGGCCGGGTCCAAGGTCCGCGTCCTGGCCCCCGTCGTCAAGGGCCGCAAGGGCGAGTACCAGCGGCTCTTCGAACGCCTGCGCAAGAAGGGCTTCCTCAGGGCCCGGGTCAACGGCGTCCTGCGCGACCTCGACGACGACATCGTCCTGGAGAAGAACCGCAAGCACACCGTCGAGGTCCTGGTCGACGCGATCAAGGTCGGCCCCGACTCCGAGCGGCGCCTGGCCGAGGCCGTGTCCAAGGCCCTCGAGGTCGCCGACGGCGAGGTCCTCGTCGTCGACGAGTCCGGCCGCGAGCGCTTCTTCTCCCTGACCCTTCTCTGCCCCTACTGCGAGGTCTCGCTGGCCGAGCTCGAGCCGCGCAACTTCTCGTTCAACAGCCCCTACGGCGCCTGCCCCAAGTGCCACGGCCTCGGCCACCGCACGGCCGCCAACGAGTGGGGCGAGGTCGAGCTGACCGACGAGGTCTGCCCCGACTGCCGCGGCGCCCGCCTCAAGCCCGAGAGCCTGGCCGTCCGCGTCGGCGGCCGCAACATCCACGAGGCCGGCGAGCTGGCCCTCGCCGACCTGCGGGCCTGGTGCGCCGGCCTGTCCTTCCCGCCGGCCGAGGCCCTGGTCGCCTCCAAGGTCCTGCGGGAGGTCGCCGCGCGCCTGGCCGTCATGGAGGAGCTGGGCATGTCCTACCTCCAGCTCAACCGAGCGGCCTCGACCCTGTCCGGCGGCGAGGCCCAGCGCGTCCGCCTGGCCGCCCAGGTCGGGGCCCGCCTGCGCGGCGTCCTCTACGTCCTCGACGAGCCGACCATCGGCCTCCACCAGCGCGACAACGGCCGGCTCATCTCGCTCCTGCGCGGCCTGCGCGACGAGGGCAACTCGGTCGTCGTCGTCGAGCACGACGAGCAGACCATCCGGGCCGCCGACTTCATCCTCGACCTCGGCCCCGGCGCCGGCGAGGGCGGCGGCTTCAAGGTCGCCGAGGGCCCCCTCGAGGCCATCCTCGCGTCGCCCGATTCGCTCACGGCCCAGTACCTGCGCGGCGAGCGCTCCGTGCCCGTACCGGCCGCCCGCCGCAAGGCGGCCGGCTGGCTGGTCGTCCGCAAGGCCACCGAGCACAACCTCAAGGGGATCGACGCCCGCATCCCCCTGGCGGCCATGACCGCCGTCACCGGCGTCTCGGGCTCGGGCAAGAGCACGCTCGTCTACGACATCCTCTTCAAGGCCCTGGAGAACCGCCTCCACAAGGCCCGCCAGCGCGTCGGCGCCCACGAGCGGCTCGAGGGCGTCGAGGGCCTGGACAAGGTCGTGGCCGTCGACCAGAAGCCCATCGGCCGCACGCCGCGCTCCAACCCGGCCACCTACACGGGCCTGTTCGCCGCCCTGCGCGACCTCATGGCCCGCACCCCCGAGGCCCGGGCCCGCGGCTACGCCTCCGGCCGGTTCAGCTTCAACGTCGCCGGCGGCCGCTGCGAGGAATGCGAGGGGGCCGGGGTCAAGAAGATCGAGATGCACTTCCTGCCCGACGTCTTCGTCACCTGCGACCGCTGCCAGGGCCGCCGCTACAACAAGGAGACGCTGGCCGTCACGTACAAGGGCCGGTCCATCGCCGACTACCTCGACATGACCGTCGACGACGCCTACGAGCTGCTCAAGGCCTACCCCCAGCTCAAGCGCAAGCTGGCCACGCTCAAACGCGTCGGGCTGGGCTACATCCGCCTCGGCCAGCCGGCCCCGACCCTGTCGGGCGGCGAGGCCCAGCGCATCAAGCTGACCAAGGAGCTGGCCCGCCGGGCCACGGGCCGCACCCTCTACCTCCTCGACGAGCCGACGACGGGCCTGCACTTCGACGACGTCCGCAAGCTCCTCGAGGTCCTGGGCGAGCTGGCCTCGCTCGGCAACACCGTCGTCATCATCGAGCACAACCTTGAAGTCATAAAATATTGCGACTATATTATCGACTTGGGACCGGAGGGCGGGGCGGACGGCGGCCGCATCGTGGTCCAGGGCACCCCGGAAGAGGTGGCCGCCGCGGCGGCGCGCTCCCACACCGGGCGCTACCTGCGCCCGCTCCTCGACGGCGGCAACGGCAAGGGCGGCGGCGCCGGCGCCGGCCGCCGGCCGGGACGAAAGGACGGCTGAGGTCGTGGCCTTCAAGGACATCGCGGGCAACACGGGGATCAAGCGCATCCTCCAGCTGGCCCTCGAGCGCGGGCAGGCCCCGCACTCGCTCATCTTCGCCGGTCCCGACGGCGTCGGCAAGTCGGCCGTGGCCCTGACCCTGGCCAAGGCCCTCAACTGCCGCGACCTGACGACCGATTCCTGCGACGCCTGCCCGTCCTGCCTGGCCATCGATGCCGGCAACCACCCCGACGTCATGACCTTCGCCGTCGAGGTCCAGAAGCTCAAGGTCGAGCAAACCGAGCTCGTCAAGCAGATGGCCTATCTGCGGCCCATGTCCGGGCGCCGGCGCGTCTTCATCATCGACGACGCCAAGGACATGACGGACACGGCGGCCAACTCCCTGCTCAAGGTCCTCGAGGAGCCGCCGGCCTTCTGCCACATCGTCCTGCTGACCGACAGCCCCGACCGCCTCCTGCCGACCATCCGCTCGCGCTGCCGCCTGCTGTCCTTCTCTCTCGTCGGACGCGAGGAGATCGAGTCCGCTTTCCTGGCCCGCGGTTTCAGCCGCGAGCAGGCCCGCGTCCTGGCCCTCGTCGTCGGGGGCAACCTCGACCGGGCCCGGGAGCTCGAGTGGGACGAGGTCCGGGCCCTCAAGGACGAGGCCTGGGCGCTCTTCGAGGCCCTCGTCTCGGCCGACCGGTCCGGCCTGTTCCTGGAGCGCTTCGGGACCGTGACCAAGGCCGTGCAGGAGGAGTTCGGCGGCGTCCTGGAGGTCCTGGCCTCCTTCGTCCGGGACCTCCTGGCCCTGCGGACCGGGGCCCCGCCGGCCCTTCTCCTCAATCCGGACCTCGAGGACCGGCTGCGGCCGGCCGCGGACGGCTGGACGACGCCGCGCCTGCTCGGCGTCCTGGAGGAGCTCGATTTCGTGTTGGCCCAGCTCGCCGGCAACCTCAACAAGGGGCTGCTGGCGACGACCTTCTTCTCCAATTTCGGGGAGTTGAGACATGTCTGACATCGTCTGCGTGAGATCGGAAACCACGAGCCGCCTGGTCCGCATCCATAAGGGGGAGCTGGACCTCCAGGTCGGCGACCGCGTCCTCATCGAGTCCGAGCTCGGCGGCGACCTGGCCGTCGTCGTCGACGGGACGAGCACCTACTGCCACAACCCCAAGGCCTCGCGGCTGGCCGTCCAGGCCCTGCGCAAGGCCACGCCCGAGGACGTCCGCAAGTTCGAGTGGCTGCGCGAGCGCGAGGCCCGGGCCTACGACCTCTGCCTGCAGCGCATCGCCGCCCACGGCCTGGCCATGAAGCTCGTCGCCGTGCGCTACTTCTTCAGCGAGAAGAAGGGCATCTTCTACTACACGGCCGACGGCCGCATCGACTTCCGCCAGCTGGTCAAGGACCTGGCCAAGGAGCTGCGCATGCGCATCGAGATGCGCCAGGTCGGCGTCCGCGACGAGGCCAAAATGATCGGCGGCCTGGGCGTCTGCGGCCGCTGCCTGTGCTGCTCGAGCTTCATGACCAACTTCGAGCCGGTGACCATCCAGAAGGCCCGCAAGCAGCAGATCGTCATCAACCCGACCAAGATCTCGGGCCTGTGCGGGCGGCTGATGTGCTGCCTGGGGTTCGAGGAGACGACGCGCGGGCGGATGTTCGCCGACGACCGTCCGATCGAGGATTAGCGGCCGAGGCCGAGCCGCCTGAGCAGGCGGCGCCAGAGGGAGGCCGGCTTGGGAACGTGTTCGCAGCCCCCGCCCTCGCCGGTCTCGAGGACCCCTTCCTTCTTGAGGATCTGGACGATCTCGCTCTGCTGGTCCATCTTGGCGAAGCAGTGGGGGCAGATGAAGTAGTGCTCCTCGAACTCGGCCTGGTCCTCGGGCTTGAGCTTATCGAGGAGATAGCCGTCGATCCAGTGTTCGTACTTGCACTTCTTCATGGCCGGAGCCTTTTCGGGCTTCGGTATTTTAGTCGCTCGAAGGGGTGACAAGACGGACTTCCCCGGCCTATTTCCGGACGGCCTTCTGGATGAGCTTGAGGGCGTAGTTGACGCGCTCCGAGACCCGGCGGGGGGAGATGTCCAGGGTCCGGGCCACCTCCTCCCGGGACAGCTCCTTGTAGTAATAGAGGTAGAGGACGTCGCGGAACTTGGGCTTGAGGCCGCCGACGACCCGCTCGACCTGGCGGGCCCGTTCGCTCTTCTCCATCTCCTCGTGGGGGTCGGGGTAGGGGGCGGGCTCCGGGGCGTGTTTGAGGACCCGGGTCTTCTGCCGGATGTAGTCGATGATCCGCCGGCTGGTGATGGTGTAGAGGAAGGTCCCGATCGAGGAGTCGCCGCGGAACTCGCCGCTCTTGATCTTGGCCACGGCCTGGGTCAGGATCTCGTTGACGACGTCCTCCCAGTCGGGGTTGGAGCTGCCGAGGGCCTTGCGGACCCGGAAGGAGATGACGGCCCGGTACGGAAGGACGGCGTCCTCGGGCGGGGCGGCTTTCCGGGGGGGCGTCATGCCGGTCAGTCCTCCCGGTCCCGGTCCGCGCCGGCGGCCCGCTTGCGGGCCAGCTCCTGGAAGTACTCCTTGCGGTCGATGAGGATCTCGCGGGGCTTGCTGCCGTCCTTGGGACCGATGAGGCCGGCGTCCTCCATCTGGTCGATGATCCGGGCCGCCCGGGCGTAGCCGAGCTCGAGGCGGCGCTGGAGATGGGAGGCCGAGGCCTGGCCGCTCTGGAGCACGGTCTCGACGGCCTTGTCGAACAGCTCGTCCTTCTCGCCGTCCGCGTCGGCCGCGGGGTCGGCGTCGCCCTTGACGACGTGGAGGATGCGCGTGTCGTAGGTCGGCGTGCCCTGGCTCTTGACGTGCTTGACCAGGCGCTTGATCTCGCCCGCGGAAACGAAGGAGCAGTGATGGCGGACGAGGCGGGGGTTGAGGGGCGGCATGAACAGCATGTCGCCCATGCCCAGGAGCTGGTCGGCGCCGGAGGTGTCGATGATGACCCGCGAGTCGACCTTGGACGGGACGCGGAAGGCGATGCGGCAGGCGAAGTTGTTCTTGATGGTCCCGGTGATGACGTCGATGGACGGCCGCTGGGTGGCCATGACCAGGTGGATGCCGACGGCCCGGGCCAGCTGGGCCAGCCGGCCGATCAGGAACTCGACCTCCTGGGCCCCGACCATCATCAGCTCGGCCAGCTCGTCGATGATGATGACGATGTAGGGCAGGGGCTGGAACTGCTGCTTCTCCTCCTCCGTCAGGGGCCCCTTCTTCTCGGCCAGGAACTGCCGCATCTGGGTGTTGTACTGGTCGATGTTGCGGACCTTGACCCCCTGGAGCTTCTTGTAGCGCTCGTCCATCTTCCGGACGATGTCGTTGAGGACGACGTGGGCCTTCTTGGGGTCGTTGATGACCGGGCAGAGCAGGTGGGGGATGTCCTCGAAGAGCGTGAACTCGAGCCGCTTGGGGTCGATGAGGACGATCTTGACCTCCTCCGGGGTGGCCTTGTAGAGGAGGCTGGCGATGAGGGCGTTGAGGGCCACGCTCTTGCCCGTGCCGGTCGAGCCGGCGATGAGCAGGTGGGGCATGATGGCCAGGTCGGTCACGACGACGCCGCCGTGGACATCCTTGCCCAGGGCGAAGGTCAGCTTGGAGGGCGAGTCCTGGAAATGCGGCGACTCGATGATGTCCCGGAGCTTGATGATCTCGCGCTTGTTGTTGGGGATCTCGATGCCTAGGGTGGACTTGCCGGCGATGCGCTGAATGCGCACGGACACCGTCTCCAGGGCCAGGGCCAGGTCCTCGGTCCGGCTCTGGACCTGCGAGACCTTGATGCCCGGGGCCGGGAAGTACTCGTAGGTCGTGATGACGGGGCCGGGGTGGTACTCGCGGACCTCGCCCTCGATGCCGAACTCGCGCAGCTTCTCCTCGATGCGGCGCTTCTTGTCGGACAGCTCGGCCGGGCTGATCTTCTCGGCCGGCAGGCCCGGCTCGAGCAGGGTGAAGGGCGGATAGCGGTAGTCGCCCTTCTTGCCCGGGTCGGGGAAGAGCAGGGGCTGGGGCGGCGGCGGCGCGGCCGGCTTGGCCGGGGGCGCCGGGGCCTTGAAGACGGGCCGGCGGGCGGCCTCCTTCTCGAGCCGGCGCTCCTCCCGCTCCCGTTCCTTCTCGGCCTTCAGCTCGGCCTTGCGGGCGGCCTTCTCGGCCTTGGGGTCGGGCTTGTCGGGCGGCGCGGCGTACTTGTCCTGGACCCGCTCGCGCATCTTCTCCTTGGCCTTGGCCTTCTGCCGGTCCGTGACCTGAATGCGGACCTCCTTGGCCGTCGACTCGAAGGCCCCCTTGGCGAAATGGAGGGACTTGGCCAGCGACCAGCGGGTCGAGAAGAGGAGAAAGACGGCCAGAGCGGCCAGCAGGAAGAAGAACGTGCCGATCTCGCTCAAGAAACTCGACAGAAAGGTGTGGAGCAGCTGGCCCAGAAGGCCGCCGGCCGGGAAGTCGCCGCCGCGGAGGGGGAAATGCTCGAGGAAGGCCAGGAGCGGGCAGGCGATGAGCAGGCCCAGGGCGATCGTGCCCAGCCGCTTGAGGAGGTGGGCGGCCGTGCCGCGGAGGACGGCCTTGAGCGCGGCGTAGCCGAGGACGAACGGGAGCACGAAGGCGGCCAGGCCCAGCAGGGACAGGACCAACTCCGCGAAGTACGATCCGGCGCCGCCGGCCCAATTGCGCGTGGCGTGGCCTTCCACGGGCCGGGTATTGAACGACGGGTCCTTGGCGTCGAAGCTGACGACGGCGATGAAGGCGAACAGGGCCAGGAAGACGAGCAGGACGCCGGCGATCTCGACGGCCAGCGCGCTCTTCTTGGCCGCGGACTTGCCGGCCTTCCCGTTCTTGCCGTTCCGGGCCGCCGCGGCGCCCTTCTTCCGCTTTTTCACGGCGGGAATTATAGCATACTCTCGGCCGTCACCGCCTTCGTCACCGCGGCCGGTCCCTTTCGGCCCGGGCGCCCGCCGTCCCGTCGGCGATGAGAGGAGACGACGTCGAACGGCGGCATTTGACCATGGGTCCGTAAGGGGGCTATCCTAAGGATCGGCAAAAAGGATCATCGGAGGGATGACATGAAACGCGCCGTCTTCATCTTCGCTATGGCCTGCCTCGCGATCTCGGCGCTCTTCGCCCAGGCGCCGGCCGCCGCCCCGGCCTCTCTTCCCGTATTGCCGGGCGTGGACGTCACCGTGCTCGTGGAGAACATGGCCGGGGACCCGTCGCTGCTCGGCGAATGGGGGTTGGCCTTCCTCGTCGAGACGGGCAAGCACCGGATCCTGTTCGACGCCGGCGGCGGCCGGACCCTGCTCGAGAACGCCCGGGCCATGAAGGTCGATCTGGCCAAGCTCGACGCCGTCGTCGTCAGTCACGGCCACTTCGACCACACCGGCGGGCTCGAGAAGGCGCTCGACTTCAGCGGCCCGGTCGACCTGTTCATCCATCCGGCCGCCTTCGCCCCGAGGTATTTCAAGGGCCGCGAGCGCGTCCTCCGGGAGGAGAACGGCATCTCCCGCGATGTCCTGCGGGGCAAGTCCCGCGGCTTCCGAGAGACGACCGGGCCCACGCTCGTCGGCGAAGGCGTGATGGTCACCGGCGAGGTCCCGCGGACGACGGCCTACGAGGACACCGGCGTGGGCGGGTTCATTTTCCTCGACCAGGACTTGAAGACGCCCGACCTCGTCCCGGACGACCAGGCCATCTTCTTCCGGGTCCCCGAGGGCGTGGTCGTCCTGCTCGGCTGCGCCCACGCCGGCGTGGTCAACACGGCCCGCTACGTCATGAAGCTCACCGGGGCCGACAGGATCCACGCCGTCATGGGCGGCACCCATCTCCTCAGCGCGTCGCCTCAGAGGATGGAGGCGACGATCGAGGCCTTCCGCGCGATGGGGATCGAGAGGATCCTGCTCGGACACTGTACGGGGGTGAACTCCTACGCCCAGTTGGCCGCGGCCTTCCCCGGCCGTTGCGCCTGGCCGCCGACGGGGGCGAAGATCCACTTCGGCGGGAAATGAGGAGGATGAAGCCCCTCTCCCGCTAGTCGGCCTTCTTGAGAGCCGAGAATAGGGCGTACAGGGCCTCAGGGGCCAGTTCCTCCGCTCTCGCGCCCCTGGCGATCCCGAGCCCGGCATAGGCCCGTTCGAGCGCGGCCGGGGTGGCCCGCCGCGCCAGGTTCTTCCAGAGCATCTTGCGCCGCTCGGCGAAAGCGGCCCGCAGGAAAGCGCGGAAGGGTTCGTCGGCCGCGCCGGGGAGGAGCGGCGCCGCCCGCCGCTTGAGCAGGAGCAGGGCCGACTGGACCTTGGGCGGCGGCGCGAACGAGCCCGGGGCCACGGTGAACGCGATGCGGGCCTCGAACTCGTTCCGGAGCAGGATGCCCAGGGGGGCGTAATCCTTCGTCCCCGGACCGGCCGTGACCCGCTCGGCGACCTCCTTCTGGAGGAGGAAGGCGCAGTCCGCAAGGTGGGCGCGCTCGTCGAGGACCAGAAAAAGGAGAGGCGAGGAGATCGAATAGGGGACGTTGCCGACCAGGCGGAGCGCCACCGCGCCGGTCTTGGCCCGGATGGCCCCCAGGTCGGTCCTCAGGATGTCGCCGGGAACGATCTCGACGTTGGCGGGCACGGCCTCCCGGAGCTCCGGGACGAGGCGCTCGTCCTTCTCGACCGCGACGACGCGTCCCGCCACCGCGGCCAGGAGCCTGGTCAGGGCCCCCTTGCCGGGGCCGATCTCGACGATGACCTCGCCGGGCCGCGGGCCGATGGCCGCGGCGATCTTGCGCAGGACGCCCTCGTTGGCCAGGAAGTGCTGGCCGAGGGCCTGGCGGCGGGACTTGTACATGGGACGGAGCCATCATATAATAATCGTTCCCGGGAACCAATCGAAGGAACGCGCGAGATGAAGCTCAAGAAGATCCTGCTCTTCGCCCTGGGCGTGGCCGTCGTCGTGGCCGGCGTCCTGGCCCTGAACAAGCGGCAGAAATAGGCCCCTGGCCCGCGGCTCTCCCCCCGGCCGGGCCCCCGGGCGTTTGACAAGGTTCGCCCGTTTGCCTATCTTAGGGGGTACCTGTGCCATGTCCGAGAAGAAGGTCCTGCTCATCGATTACGACGCCCCGAGCCTGGAGAAGCTCTCCAAGCTGCTGAAAACGAACAAATACCACGTCGTCAAGGCCGTCGACGGCAAGGCCGGCTACGACGCCTACATCACCGAGAAGCCCGACCTGGTCGTCCTCGAGGCCATGCTGCCCAAGCTCCACGGCTTCGACCTCTGCCAGAAGATCTGCAAGGACTCCAAGGGGCGGGTCCCCATCATCGTCATCACCGGCCTCTACAAGGGTCCCAAGTACCGCCAGGAGGCCCTCAACGGCCTGGGCGCCTCGGACTTCTTCGAGAAGCCCCTCGACCCGGCCGCCTTCTTGGCCGCCGTCAAGCGCCTGCTCCACGACGAGGACGATTTCGAGGACGAGCTGCCCGATCCGAACTCCGTCATCGAGGCCCTCAGCCGCCGCGGCCGCGGGCCCGCCGCTCCCAAGGGGGAGGGGAAACCGGCCCGGAAAGGATAACGCCCATGACGAGCCTCTGGACCCGTTGCAACAACTGCCAGCGGATCCTCTACAAGCAGGACATCCTGGACAACCTGGCCGTGTGCCCCGCCTGCGGCTTCCACTTCCGCGTCTCGGCCGAGGAACGCCTCCAGATGCTCTTCGACGACGGCGCCTACGAGGTCCTCGACGCCCACATCCATTCCGTCGACGCCCTCCACTTCGTCGACATCAAGGCCTACGCCGACCGCATCAAGGACAACGAGCGGAAGACCGGCCTCTCCGAGGCCATCGTCACCGCCCGGGGCCTGATGGGCGGCCTCCCCGTCTACATCCTGGCCATGGACTTCGGCTTCCTCGGCGGCAGCGTGGCCTCGGTCGTCGGCGAGAAGATCGCCCGGGCCTGCGAGCGGGCCCTCGAGGACGGCCGGCCGGTCGTCGTCGTCTCCTGCTCCGGCGGCATGCGCATGCAGGAAGGCATGCTCTCGCTCATGCAGATGGCCAAGTCGAGCGCGGCCGTGGCCCGCCTGGGCCAGGCCCGCATCCCGTTCATCTCCGTCCTGGCCGACCCGACGACGGGCGGCACGACGGCCAGCTTCGCCATGCTCGGCGACATCAACGTCGGCGAGCCCCAGGCCCTCATCGGCTTCGCCGGGCCGCGGGTCATCGAGCAGACCATCAAGGAGAAGCTGCCCAAGGGCTTCCAGCGCTCCGAGTTCCTGCTGGCCCACGGCATGCTCGACGACGTCGTCGAGAGGAAGGCCCTCAAGCCCTACCTGGTCAAGGCGCTGCGGCTGTTCCTCAACCGCCCGCAATGACCCCGTCCGAGTGCCGGGACTATCTCGGCCGCCTCCAGCACTTCGGCATCAAGCTCGGCCTCGAGAACGTCACGACACTGTGCGCCGCCCTCGGCAATCCCCAGAACCAATTCCTGTCGGTCCACGTGGCCGGGACGAACGGCAAGGGCTCGGTCTCGGCCATGCTGGCCGGGATCATACGGGCCCACGGGCTGAGGACGGGCCTCTACACCTCGCCGCACCTGGCCCGGGTGGAGGAGCGGGTCCGTATCGACGGGAAGGCCATCGCCCCGGCGCGCTTCCGCGAGCTCGTGGCCCGGCTCAAGGGCGTCATCGACGCCCTCATGGCCGAGGGCCGGCTCGTCTATCACCCGACCTATTTCGAGGTCCTGACGGCCCTGGCCTTCCTCGAGTTCGCCGAGCGCGGGGTCGACGCGGCCGTGCTCGAGGTCGGCATGGGCGGCCGGTTCGACGCCACCAACGTCGTCCGGCCCCTCGTCTCCGTCGTCACGACCATCGCCAAGGACCACGAGGAGCACCTCGGCGCGACGCTCGCGAAGATCGCCTTCGAGAAGGCCGGCATTGTCAAGCCGGGGGTGCCCGTCGTCTGCGGCGTCGCCGGCGGGCCGGCCCTGCGCGTCATCCGGCAGGCGGCGCGCGAACGGGGAGCGGCCCTGACCGAGGTCTTCGGGAAGGGGAGGGGGCTCGAGACGGTCAAGACCCGCGACGGATACCGGTTCGTCTACGCGGGCGAGAACGGCCGCTACGCCTTCACGCCCGGGCTCGCCGGCCGCCACCAGGGCGCCAACGCCGCCGTGGCCATCGCCGTGACGGAAGTCCTGTCCCGGACCTGGAAGCCGTTCGGTAAGAATAAGGTCCTCGGGGCTATTCGAGAGGCGCGTTGGGAAGGCCGGCTCGAGACGGTTCGGCGCCGTCCCCTCGTCCTCCTCGACGGGGCCCACAATCCCGAAGGCGCCGAAGCGCTGGCCGTCCACCTCGAGGACGTGATCCGCCGCCCGGTCGTCCTCGTTTTCGCGGCCATGAAGGACAAGGACCTCGCGGCCATGACCCGGGTCCTCTTCCCGCGGGCCGCCGCGGTCGTCCTGACCCGCGTCCCCTACAAGCGCTCGGCCTCGCCCGAGGAGCTCCTGGCCGCCGCGCCGCCGTCCTTCAAAGGCCCGATCTTCCTCGAGCCCGACACCCGCAAGGCCGTCGAGCTGGCCTTGTCTTTGGGGACACGTACCCGAGGGACATGTCCCCGAACGCCGGTCGTCATCGCCGGCTCGCTCTTCCTCATCGGCGAGGTCAAGCGTCTGCGGTTGTTCTAGTCCCTACGCCCAGATCCCTCGGAAAGAAAGGGGACTTGTAATTCTGGTGCCGCTGTAACGGGCAGTCTCGAGCTTCGAGTGGCGTGTCCCATTTCAAGCGCCCACTTTTTCCGGGAGGTCGTCCCGTAGTGCCTTCGATATCTCTTCAATTAAAGCTCTTCTAACCTCGAAAAGACCAGGCTCATCTACACTCTCAAGGGCTTTTAGCCGTAACCTCAATTCACTTGTCTCGAGATCAGAGCCAACTTCATATCTTGTCATGATTGCTGGGGCAAGATAATCCTCGGAGTTTGACAGTTTTTTGTGCTTTTTTGCGACAATGAGAAAATCAAGCGGGTTTTCCCGCAACGAATCTCCTAATATTATCATTATCTCCTCTGACGCTCCCCCGTCGGTGAAATTGAAGATCCTAAAAGCGGCTTCTATCGCGTATCTATCCCCCCCACGAACCCTTTCGATGAACTGACTAAAATAATCGGCGGCGAAGATCAGGCTAAGGGTCGCCAGACGGTCTTTATATGCAGCTTCCATTTCACCGAGGACATGTCTTGTTGTCGGAAGCACTCTCACGAGTTCGTGGCCGTGAATTTGTGATGGATCGTTTATATAGGACTTGAAAGCTTCTTGCACTTTATTCCAGTCTATTCCCGTTTCCTGGTGCGATGCCAATAATGGGCCATAGAAAAGAAATAATATCAGCAAGGAAAAGAGCGAAAGACCGCCCACCTTCAAGCAGAACTGCGGATGCATTCTTTTTTTCATTAGAAGACCTTGGTTACCTTGTATGTATATGTCACGATAGGTATTAGCTCTTTAATTTTGGGAAAGTCCCACCAAAAGACGTAGACAATTATCGGACCATTGCTAATCGGGACATCAATATTAATCCCCCCGTTCGGACCAAAATACGGGAAATTACCCATGATACCAAGCTTGCCCATGAGCGACTGAAAGGCCCACCCCCGTTTCATTCCAATACATCCGTAATTGCGCCTTCCATGAGGGTGAATCTGAATAGACATCCTTCCCTTAACATTATCCAATTGAATGACATCGTATCCTAGGTCTAGGCGGAGCACGGCATGTCCCGTATAAATGCCGGACTCAATGCAGCTAATATTTTGAGCATTATTGTTATAGCCGAGCTCCCAGGTCGGCCCCAGAGATTCGGTCGGATATAACGACTTATCGCAAAGGAACATAATGCCTGTCGTGCTGTTAGGGGTCGAGCTTGTCCGGAATACGCTGATAATTACATCTCTTCCATCTGGGTCCATACCAAGGGCGGGGTTATTTAGGCAATATGAGTAAAGATTCAAGTATTGTTGGTTTATCGCCGCGTCACTCGAAGTAGCACCGGGGTCCACCGAAATGAACCTATAGATATTCCTGTCGAAGTACCTCGCCCCGAAGTAATCGAGCTGCGATTCGGCGTCGCGCTCCTTGCCCGAGAACTTCGGCAACGGGTCCACGGTACCCTGCTCAGTCCTGATCTCGCCATAGGGAGCATAGGTCGCCGAATAGACGACATTTCCGCTCTGGTCCGTCACGACGCGGGTGGAATTGATCTGGTCCGGCGTGTAGTAGAGAAGGCGCGCACCGACATGGTCGTACTCGGCGATAAGCCGGCTTCCCATATAGATGAAGTCCTTTAGCAGCGCCCCATAAACATCGTACACCTGGAGCAGCTTGCCGTCAGAGGAGTAGATGTAGAAGTTTCCGACGGGGGAAGCGGACATCATTTTGGCCGTACCGGATGAGCAATCGCCAGACCTATCTGTTCTATCGGCCGGCCCGGCGGCATCGGTCCTCCTCTCCCGGGCTCGGTCTGAGTCTTTATCGGCTTCCTTCCCCTCCCGCTCTCGCCTCTGCTCGTCCAAGAGCCGGCTCCGGGAGACGATTCCAGATCAATCAGTCCATTGCCATTCTTTGACACCGCATTTTACCGTTCTCGACCGGCTATTAGCCAATTAGCATGCAGATCATCCATCGTTCTGATCCCCCCGACGCCTCCTCCATCTCATACGCAGAGCTCTTGACAGACTGCCTACGAAGAAGCCAAGCGTACCCATATAGATCAAGAAATATATCCGATAACCGCTGGGCGGCCCCTCAACAGTACCGAAGAATAGGCTTAGCAGCATCGCCCAGATATGGACTGCAGGAATACTTAATATCATAAAGAAATTTCCCCAGAAGCCTCCGTCCTCACCGAGAAGCACAGTCAAAATGCCCACGGCAATAAAGATCGCAGCGCCAATTGCGCCCCAGGAAACAGTGCTCCGGATCTTCATGTTGTTGTTAGATGGCCCCGGAGAGGGCAAAACCAATTGATACTGAAACTGATGTAGCAAACGCTTCTAGGCGCTCCTGAAAAGCCTTCATGAGATCGAGTGTCAGCTGAGCCATTTCCATCACCTTTGACCATTCATAGGCGGAATCCCAAAGCCAATAATCAGGCGTTGCGCCCATCATCGACTCGCCCTCGATCTGAGGATATTCAAGCGAAAAGGCTAAGTCAAGCCGAAATGGGCGGGCGGGTCGACGCCACCAACGTTGGCCGGCCGGCCTTGCGCACCTCCGCTCAATTCAGGGGAAGAGGGTTAGGCCCTTGATGGAGGCGAAGTGGGATGTGTTCCCGGTGAAGAGGGGAAGGCCGTTCGCCAGGCAGGTCCCGGCGATGAGGATGTCCTGGTTGCCGACGGTCACTCCCGCCGACCGGAGATCCGTATAGATCCGGCCCGCATAGGCGGCCGCCAGGACGTCGAGCGGCAAGACAGGCACGTGCGTGAAGAACGATTCCAGCTGTTTCAGTCTCTTGGCACCCCGGATCCCCGCATAGAGCTCGAAGACTGAAATGGCCGCGACGGCCAAGCGCTTCTCTGTCAGCAGCTCCGCCACGACCCGGGCCCGTGGGGCCTCGTCGGTGAAGAAATCGATGACGACGTCGGTGTCCGCGACCACTAGGCGGGCCAATTTGTCCGTAGCTCCTCGAGTTTCTTTCTCGTCTCTTCGGCTTCTTCGGCGGTCCAGCTCCCCCTCATCTTCATAAGGACGCTCCAAGTCCCCTCTTTTTTCTCGAGATCGCGGAGATAGTGCTTGACTGCCTCCTCCATGATCCGGGAATAGCCCCGGTGCCCTTTCCTCACCGCCAGGGCGTGGAGGGCGGCGATCAGGTCGTCCGACAATTCGATGGTCGTTCTCATCAGGTAACCCTATTCGTTCCTTGGTTCAAATGCATTGTAATATTCAAATGTCTATTTGTCAAGTCCCCTCACGAAAGAACCCGCAGAACGTCGTCCCGGCCGTCCTCAAAGGCGAGGTCGGGCGATCCGGCGACGGCCATGCCGGAACATGTCGTGAGAGGTTCTGAGCGATTGCTTTTCGACCCCAATCGTGGTACATTTTCCTTTACTTTTCCCTCTGGGAAAGTCGCCTGATGCTTCAAATCGACGCGACGGCCTTGGTCGTCTTCGCCATCGTCTGGGTCCTGGTGTTGATCCTCACCCGGATCTTCTTCAAGCCCATCCTGAAGGTCCTCGACGAGCGGGCCTCGCGCATCGCCAGGGACAAGGCCGCCGCCGAAGAGGCCCTCAAGGCCGCCGAGGGCGACCTCAAGCGCATCGAGGACGGCCTCAAGGAGGCCCGGGCCGCGGCCGACGCCATCCGGGCCGCCGCCGAGACCGAAGCCCTCAAGGACAAGAGCCGGCTCGTCCGCGAGGTCCAGGCCGAGGGCCGGGCCGAGGTCGAGAAGGCCAAGGAGGAGCTCCGCCGGGAGACGGAGGCCCTCAAGAAGGACCTCGACAAGCGTACCGAGGAGATCGCCGAGTCCATCGAGAAGCGGGTCCTGGGGGACTGATGCGCCGCCGCCCCGCCCCGGCCCCCGTCCTCGTCCCGCTCATCATCCTGATCCTGCCTCTCCTTTTAGGAGCGTCCACCGAAGAAGGCGGCCACGCCTCGGCGACCATGGACTTCGTCGGCAAGGTCGTCAACTTCCTCATCCTCTTCGGCGGCCTGACCTTCCTCCTGCGCAAGCCGGCCAAAGCCCTGCTCATCAAGCAGACCGCGGCCGTCGGGGATTCCATCCGCGAGGCCGAGAGCGGCCGGACCGCGGCCGAGTCCCGCGCTGCCGCCTCCCGGGCCAAAGCGGACGGGTTGGCCGGCGAGGTCGCCGCCCTCAAGGCCCAAGCCGAGGCGGAAGGGAAGCGCGAGAGCGAGCGCATCGCCCGGGCCGCCCGCGACGAGGCCGAGCGCCTCAAGAAGCTGACCCGCCAGGAGCTCGAGGCCCAGGTCCGCCAGAGCGTCGGCGAGCTCAAGGCCTACGCCGCCGCCCGGGCCACGGCCCTGGCCCGCGAGCGCATCCGCCGGCGCCTGACGCCCGAGCGCCAGGCCGCGCTCATCGACCGATCCATCGACAGGCTGTCCCGCATCCATGAGAAACCTGCCCCTCGTTAAGAAGTACGCCGAGGGCCTGGCCCGGGCCCTCGAGGGCGAGGCGGAGTACGCCGCCGTCGGGGCCGAGGTCCGCGCCCTCGCCGACGCCCTGGCCGCCCACGCCGACCTGCGGCGGGCCCTTGTCAGCCCCTTCGTCAACGCCCGCCGCCGCGAGGCCATCCTCGACGAGGTCCTGGCCCGCCTAGGCACCGGCCCGAAGGCGACCCGCTTCTTCAAGCTCCTCCACCAGCACAAGCGCATGGCCCTCCTGCCGGACATCGTCGCGACGCTCCCCGAGGCCTGGAGCGAGAAACAGGGCGTCGTCACCTACCGCGTGGCCTCGGCCGCGCCCCTGTCCGCCGCCCAGCGCGACCGGCTGGCCGCCTCCCTCGAGTCGGCCGAGGGCCGGCCCGTCCGCCTCGTCCTCGAGGACGACCCCGGCCTCGTCGGCGGCCTGGCCCTGCGCAAGGGCCACATCGTCTATGACGCGTCCGTCGAAGGGGAGCTCCGCGCCCTCCAGGAACGGCTCGGCCACGAAGAGAGATAGAGGTTGCCATGAGCATCAAAGCCGACGAGATCACCAAGATCATCCAGCAGCAGATCGAGGGCTTCGCCCAGGAGGTCGACATCCGCGAGGTCGGCACGGTCACCTCGGTCGGCGACGGCATCGCCCGCGTCTACGGCCTGGACCGGGTCATGTCCAACGAGCTCCTGGAGTTCCCCCGGGGCGTCTTCGGCCTGGCCCTCAACCTCGAGGAGGAGAACGTCGGCGCCGTCCTGCTCGGCGAGAGCCACCTCGTCCGCGAGGGCGACGTCGTCAAGCGGACCCGGCGCATCATGCAGGTTCCGGCCGGCGAGGCCATGATCGGCCGCGTCGTCAACCCCCTCGGCCAGCCCCTCGACGGCAAGGGCCCCATCCAGACCGACACCTTCATGCACGTCGAGCGCCTGGCCCCGGGCGTCGTCGACCGCCAGCCCGTCCGCGAGCCGCTCCAGACCGGCATCAAGGCCATCGACAGCATGATCCCCATCGGCCGCGGCCAGCGCGAGCTCATCATCGGCGACCGCCAGACCGGCAAAACCGTCATCGTCCTCGACACCATCATCAACCTCAAGGGCTCCGGCGTCGTCTGCATCTACGTCGCCATCGGCCAGAAGAACTCGACCATCGCCCAGACCGTCAAGACCCTCGAGGACTTCGGGGCCATGGACTACACCATCGTCGTGGCCTCCTCGGCCAGCGACCCCTCGCCCCTGCAGTACCTGGCGCCCTACGCCGGCTGCGCCATCGGCGAGTACTTCCGCGACACCAAGCGCCACGCCCTGGTCGTCTACGACGACCTGTCCAAGCACGCCGCGGCCTACCGCGAGATCTCGCTCCTCCTGCGGCGGCCGCCGGGCCGGGAGGCCTTCCCCGGCGACGTCTTCTACCTCCACTCGCGCCTCCTCGAACGGGCCGCCAAGCTCAGCGACGAGCTCGGCGGCGGCTCGCTGACGGCCCTGCCCATCATCGAGACCCAGGCCGGCGACGTCTCCGGCTACATCCCGACCAACGTCATCTCCATCACGGACGGGCAGATCTACCTCCAGCCCGACCTGTTCAACGCCGGCGTCCGGCCGGCCATCAACGTCGGCATCTCCGTCTCGCGCGTCGGCGGCAACGCCCAGGTCAAGGCCATGAAGCAGGTCGCCGGCAAGCTCAAGCTCGACCTGGCCCAGTACCGCGAGCTCGTCACCTTCGCCCAGTTCGGCACCGAACTCGACAAGACCAGCCAGGCCCAGCTCGACCGCGGCGAGCGGCTGACCGAGATCCTCAAGCAGGGCCAGTTCGCGCCCATCCCGGTCGAGAAGCAGGTCCTGGTCATCTACGCCGCCAACCGCGGCTACCTCGACACCCTGCCCGTGGCCGAGATCCGGAACTACGAGAAGAAGCTCTACGAGCGCTTCGAGCGCCGGCACGCCGACATCCTGACGCGCCTGCGCGAGAAGAAGCACATCGACACGGCCCTCGACGGCGAGATCGCCGCCGCCCTGAAGGCCTTCACCGCCGAGTACCGGGAGGGCCTGAAGTAGGATGGCCACCCTCATCGATCTCCGCCGGCGCATCCGCAGCGTGCAGAACAGCCGGCAGATCACGCAGGCCATGAAGACCGTGGCCACGGCCAAGTTCCGCAAGGCCCAGCGCACGGTCCTGGAGGCGCGGCCGTTCTGGCACATCTTCCCCGAGCTCATGGAGCGGCTGGCCCGGTGGGCCTCGGCCGGGGCCCATCCGCTCCTGCTGCGGCGCGACGAGAGGAAGGCCGCGGTCGTCGTCGTCACCTCCGACAAGGGCCTGGCCGGGTCCTACAACTCCAACCTCCTGGCCGCGGCCGACGCCTTCATCGCCGAGAAGGCCAAGACGGCCGAGGTCCGCCTCGTCCTCATCGGCAAGAAGGCCGCCCTCCACTACCGCCGGACCAAGCACCCCGTCGACCGGGTCTTCGGCGACCGGACCGACCGGCTGACCCGCGAGGAGCTGCGCGACCTGGCCGAGGCCCTCATGCGCGACTACGCCTTCCAGCGGACCGACGCCGTTTACATCGTGACCAACGAGTTCCGGTCCATCGTGGCGCCGCGGATCATGACCCACCGGGTCCTGCCCCTCGAGCCGGCGCCGGGGGAGGGGGCCGCGGCCGGCGTCGCGCCCGACTGGGAGCCGGAGGACCGGCGCCTGGCCGCCTTCCTCCTGCCGCTCTACGTCGAGAGCCAGATCCACCACGCCGTCCACGAGTCCCAGGCGGCCGAGCAGGCGGCCCGGATGATGGCCATGGACAACGCCACCAAGAACGCCGAGGAGCTCATCGAGGCCCTCGTCCTGCAGCTCAACAAGATCCGCCAGGCCGGCATCACCAAGGAGCTCCTGGAGATCATGACCGCCGTCGAGGCCCTCAAGCAGACGAACTAGGGAGACCACTCATGGCACAGAAAGACGCCACCGTCGGCACCGTCGTCCAGGTCATCGGACCCGTCATCGACGTGAAATTCGAAGGCGGGGCCCTGCCCGAGATCTACACGGCCCTGCGGGTGACGAGCGAGGGTTTCGACGTCGCCGAGCCCATGTCCGTCATCGTCGAGGTCGAGCAGCACATCGGCGAGGACCGGGTTCGCTGCGTGGCCATGCACCCGACCGAGGGCCTGGCGCGCGGCATGAAGGCCGAGAACCTCGGCGGGCCCATCGCCGTACCCGTCGGCGAGGGCACCTTGGGCCGGGTCATGAACGTCATCGGCGAGCCCGTCGACAAGCTCGGGCCCATCGTCACGGACAAGCGCTACCCCATCCACCGCGTCCCGCCGCCCCTCGACCAGCAGAGCACCAAGCTGGAGATGTTCGAGACCGGCATCAAGGTCATCGACCTCATCCAGCCCTTCCTCAAGGGCGGCAAGATCGGGCTGTTCGGCGGCGCCGGCGTCGGCAAGACCGTCATCATCCAGGAGCTCATCCACAACGTGGCCATGAAGCACGGCGGCTACTCCGTCTTCGCCGGCGTCGGCGAGCGGACCCGCGAGGGCAACGACCTGTGGCTGGAGATGAAGGACTCGGGGGTCATCGGCAAGACCTCGCTCATCTACGGCCAGATGACCGAGCCGCCGGGGGCCCGCCTGCGGGTCGGGCTGACGGCCCTGTCGGTCGCCGAGTACTTCCGCGACGAGATGGGCCAGGACATCCTCCTGTTCATCGACAACATCTTCCGCTTCACCCAGGCCGGCTCCGAGGTCTCGGCCCTGCTCGGGCGGATGCCCTCGGCCGTCGGCTACCAGCCCAACCTGGCCACCGAGCTGGGCGAGCTCCAGGAGCGCATCACCTCGACCAAGAAGGGCTCCATCACCTCGGTCCAGGCCATCTACGTCCCGGCCGACGACTTCACCGACCCGGCCCCGGCCACGACCTTCTCCCACCTCGACGCCACGACCAACCTGTCGCGGGCCCTGACGGACATCGGCATCTACCCGGCCGTCGACCCGCTGGCCTCCTTCTCGCGCATCCTCGACCCGCGCATCGTCGGCGAGGAGCACTACCGGGTGGCCCGGCGGGTCAAGGAGATCCTGCAGCGCTACCGCGACCTCCAGGACATCATCGCCATCCTGGGCATCGAGGAGCTGTCGGACGAGGACAAGGTCGTCGTGGCCCGGGCCCGCAAGCTGCAGCGCTTCCTGTCCCAGCCCTTCCACGTGGCCCAGGAGTTCACGGGGCGGCCCGGCCGCTACGTGACCATCGAGGAGACCGTGCGCGGCTTCAAGGAGATCACCGAGGGCCTGCACGACGACAAGCCCGAGCAGGCCTTCTACATGGCCGGGGCCATCGAGGACGTCGCCCAGCGGGCCGAGGAGCTGAGGGCGGCATGAGCGACGCCCTGCCCGCGACCCTCCACCTCAAGGTGGTGACGCCCCGGCGCCTGCTCGTCGAGACGGACGCCGAGGCCGTCTTCCTGCCCTCGCTCGAGGGCGAGATCGGCGTCCTGCCGGGCCACCGGCCCCTGTTCACCGGCATCGGGCGGGGCCGGCTGCGCTACGTCGCGGCGGGCGACGAGGAGTCGGTGGCCATCCGGGGCGGCTACGCCCAGGTCCAGCCCGAGGCGGTCGTGGTCCTGACCGAGGTCGGCGATGACGACGAGGCCGGCGGCGACGCGGCCTGACGGCGGCGAGACCCTCGACGCCTTCTACCACGGGCGCGTCCGCGTCCTCCAGCGGAAGAAGGGCTACCGGTTCTCCGTCGACGCGCCGCTTCTCGCGGACTTCATCCGGACGCGGGAGGGCGACGAGGCCCTCGAGATCGGGACGGGGAGCGGCGTCGTGGCCCTGCTCCTGAGCGTTAAGCCGTTCAGACGCGTCACGGCGCTCGAGATCCAACCGGGGCTGGCCGACCTGGCCCGGCGCAACGTCGAGCTGAACGGCCTGGGCGGCCGGATCGAGGTCGTCGAAGGGGACCTCAGGACCTACGACCCTGGGAGGACTTTCGACCTCGTCTTCTCGAACCCGCCCTACATCAAGGGCGCGACCGGCTTCCTCGGCCCGTCGGCCGAAAGGTCCGCGGCCAAGCACGAACTCCACGGCACGATCGCCGAGATCACGGAGCGGACCGCCGAGTGGCTCGCGCCCGGCGGACGGGCTTGCTTCGTCTATCCGGAGAGACGGCGGGCCGACCTGCTGGCCGCGGCGCAGGAGGCGGGGCTCGGCCCGCGGCGCCTGCGCTTCGTCCATCCCCGCGAAGGCGCGCCGGCCAACCTGATCCTCGTCGAGCTGGCGAAGGGGGGGGCGGGGGAACCGGCAGGCGCCGGGCCGGAAGTCATGCCGCCCCTCGTCCTCTTCGGCCCCGACGGCCATTACACGGCCGCGGCCGAGGCCGTCTTCTCCGGCTAATTCGGGGACATGATACCTATTTCCTAATTAATAATTGGGAAATAGGTATCATGTCCCCCATTTTTGCCCCGTTTTTGGAGCAGGGCGACGAGGTCGTCGAAGGCGAACAGGCGGGCGTAATCGAGGGCCGTCCGGCCCGAGGCGTCCTTGGCGTCGATGTCGGCGCCGGCGGCGATGAGGTCCCGGGCGAACGCGACATGGCCGCTCCGGGCGGCCCGGAGGAGCGGCGTCGAGCCGCCGCCGTCCCGGGTCTCGAGCGCGGCGCCCCGTTCGAGGAGAAGGGCCGCCAGGCGGCAGTTCCCGGTCAGCGACGCCAAATGGAGCGGCGTTTCCCCGAAGCCGTCGACGGGATCGACGGCGGCCCCGTGCTCCGCGAGCAGGCGGGCGGCGAGCTCGTGGCCGCCCTGGCAGGCCAAGTGGAGAGGCGTCAAGCCCTCGTCGTCGCGGACGTCGACCATGCCCCCTTGGCCGATGAGCCGCTCCAAGACCTGGGCCTGTCCCTGATCGGCGGCGGCGTGGACCGCCGTCCGCCCCGTCCGATCCCGGCCGTTCACTGCCGCGCCCGCGCCCAGCAGGGCCCCGACGATCTCGTCCCGCCCTCGCAGCGAGGCCAGATAGAGGGGCGTGCGCCCCTCGTCGCCGGCCGGGACGCCGGTCTAGGCCCCGGCGGCGAGCAGGAGGTCGAGGACTTCCCGGCGGCCGCACAGGGCGGCCCAGTGGAGGGCCGTGTACCCGAACTGGTCGGCCTCGGCCACCGCATCGGGCGAGACGCGGAGGACCTTGACGACCGTGGGGACGTCGCCTTCGCGGGCCGCCCGGCAGAGCCGCTTGGCGGCGTCCTCCGGGGGCCGTGCCGCAGCGCCGGCCGCGGCGAGGTTCGCGGACAGGGCCAACGCCAAGGCGACGGGAAAACGCCGGCGCCCATGTCCGGTCATCGCCTGGTATCCCTTCGTCGCCCCGCTATCTCGGGGAGGTCCCGTCCGCCGGCGGCACCCCGGCGAGGACGCAGGCGTAGTACTTGCGCAGAGGGCAGGGGATGAGGGCCCGGGTCGTGAACAGCCTCTCGGCGAGCCAGGCGAACATCTCGTGCCCGCACATGGCCCTGGTCGGATTGGCCGCCAGGATGTCGCCGATGCCGGCGTACGAGCGCAGACAGCGGGGGTCGGCGGCGTCGTCCCCGGCCCCGGCCAGGAACCGGCGGACCTCGTCCGCGGTCAGGGCCCTCCGGTAATCGCGCATGAAGGCCTCGCCCTCGCGGGAGAACGCGGCCCGCTCCCGCTCGTCGAGGACGTTGGCCCACAGGTCGTGGCAGATCTCGTGGACGAGGACCGGCATGACGCGGTCGCCGACGTCGACGCGCTCGACGACCCCGTCCAGGCCGACGTCGAAATGGGCGAACAGGTCCTTGTTCAGATAGACGGCGTCCCGTTTCCCCGCCGTCCGGGAGAAGCAGGCCAGGCCGCGGACCCCGGCCGGAGCCCGGGGAGCGCCCCGGCCGAAGAACGCGTAGTCGTTGTTGGCCAGTTCCCGCAGGACGGCCTCGTTCCGCTTGAAGAAGCCCGAGGCCCACAATCGGGCCAGCAGGGGAGCGGCCGCCCGCGCTCCCGGGGAATCGCCCAGGACGATCCGGTTCCCGGTCGGCGGGCTTTTGGCGTCCGGGCCTCTCCCTTCGTCCCCGGCCGGGGTCGAGGCCGCCAAGCCCAGGACGGCCAAGACGGCCGCAGCGAGGACGGCGATCGCGCGGGCCGCGGGCTCCCTCTTCCGCCCTTTCCCCACGGTCACCCCCTCCGTGACGGAAAAGCTCTCTATCGCTACATCGGCTGCTTGACGATCCGCTTGGTGATCAGGATGTGCTGCCGCTTGACCTTCCAGTTCAGGGTCTGCTTCTTCAGCCCGAGAAAGGCCGCCGTGTCCTTCTGGCAGCCGTTGGACCGGAGCAGGGTTTCGAATACGACGGCCCGCTCGAACCGGGCCAGGAATTCCTGGAGGCCGAGCTCGGGCGGATCGCCGCAATACCTGACGTAGAACCCGTAGGCGGCGTGGTCGAAATGCCGCTGGAGCTTGGCCTCCCTCAAGGCCCTGCCCCCGAATCCCATGTCCGAGGACGGGGGCTTCTGGAAGTTCCGCATGGACCGTTCTCATCTGTGCCCGGATCGGCGCCGGACGGCCTATCCGATCTCGGACCCATCCACAAAATGGGACCGGGCCGGATTACTGTCAACAGGGATGCGCATCTTTGCGCATGTTGCGCCACGATGTCGCACGGTGTCCCATCATCGCCGGCGTAAAGATTCTTGACAGGCGGCTTGCGGCCGCCCCGCTCAGGCGAGGAGGGCCCGGAGCTTGCCGAGGGCTTCCTCGACGACATCCACGGGGAGGGAGGCGAGGCGTTCGGCCCTGAGGGCCCGCCAGTCGAAGCACTCGGCCTGATCGGCCAGCAGGACGCCCTGGACGGGAAGGCCCGGCGGCAGGGGCACCTCGAACGGATAGCCCGTGACCTCGGTGACGACGGGGCAGAGCAGGGCCAGCCCGACGCGGCCGTTATAAGCTTGCGGCGACAGGACGGCGGCCGGCCGCCGGCCGGCCGCCCCCCGGCCGCTTCTCGGCGCGAACGTGACGAGGACCAGGTCGCCGCGCTCGGGGACGTAGAAGACGGTCTTCACGGGACCTCGGTCTCCCAGGCCGGATGGACGTTCTCGTCGGTCACCTTGTCCAGGAGCTCGCCGAGGTCCCAGGTCCTCTCGGTGTCGGTGCGGACGACGAGGGCGCCGCCGTCGACGGCCATCTCCACCGGGGTGCCCTCCCGCCAGCCGAGCTCGGCGGCGAACGACTTGGGGATGCGCACGGCCAGGCTGTTGCCCCATTTGAGGATGCGCGTCTTCATGGTTGCTCTTCAGTGTATCTACAAAGAAGATACAATTCGTAAGGAACAGATGTCAAGAGCCGGTTTCTGAGGGCTTGCGGGGCGTCCGGCGGCCGGGCCGCCCTACTTCTTCTTCAGGGCGCTCCCGATGTCCGCCACTCCGACGCCGAAGACCTTCCGGGCGATGGCGTCGAGGTCCTTCTCCGGGCCCGTGAAGTGCACGGTCGTGTGGACGTGGGTCAGAGACCCGCCGGGCGCCAGGGCCGCGGCCGGCGACGACGACTCGAGCTCGTAGAACGGCCCGAGCGGCTTGGCCCCGGGCGCGGCCGGCCCGTCGTTGTAGCTGTTGACGGCGTCCCCGGCGAAGGGCTCCTTCTGGATCTCCCACATCGAGTTGACGTAGTCCGTCGCCCCCTCGGGGAGCGTCAGGTGGACGACCGTGAGCGCGCCGCTCCCGGCGTCGTAGCTCCCGGCGAAAGGCCTGGCCCGGCGCGGCGAGATGCCGATCTTGCTGCGGTAGCGGCCGTCGCCGCTGAAGAAGAGCACGCCCTCGCTCTCCCGGACGACCAGCCGGTCGGCCGGGACCTTGCCGAAATAGGCGTCGTTGACGGCCGGCCCGAGCTCCGACTCCGGCCCGGGCTTGAAGGGGATGACGATGGTGGTCTCCGGGGAGGGGTTGAACATGCCCAGGATCCAGACCGACAGCAGCCCCGTCTCCCTGGCCCAGGCGTCGGCGCCCGTGTTGGTGACGGTGTTGCGGGAGGCGTAGGCGACCATCCTGACGCCGTCCGGGACGGGCACGCCCAGGGCCTCGACCTCGGCTTCGCCGAGCAGGCGGACCTCCCGGTCGACCGCGAGGTCGAACCGCGTTCCCGAGTAGTTCAGAAGGCCCAGGACCTTGCGGAAGAGGACGCGGTCCTTCTCCACGGCCGCGACGTCGAAGGCCCCCTCGTTGACCGGGGCCGGCGTCCACCAGTGGTCGAGGTCGAACGGCTCGCCCGGCTTGAAGAAGATCGAGAACTGGCCGCCCTCCGGGCCGAGCCAGAAACGGTCCTCGCCGCCGAACGAGTTCATGTGCGCGTTGTTGACGCCCGAGGCGATGGCCTCGCGCCCGATCCAGCCGAAGCTCAACCCGTCCGGGCCGCCGGCCGTGCTGGTCATGACCCGGCCCTGGAGGTCGGGGCTGACCGCGACCAGGGCCTGGCCGGACGCGTCGCCGAGGACGACCGGCTTGGTGTGCCGTTCGAGAAAGGCCAGGTCGTCCTTGAACAGGACGCCCTCGGGGGCCTTGGCCGGCTTGGCGCAGGCCGCCGCCAGGATCGCGATCAGGATCGCCGCTCCGACTCCGTATCTCATGTCCGCCTCCATCCGCAGGTTCGAGCCCTCATTTTATACCAAATCGGAGGCACATTACCTATTCTCTAGTCCATCCAGGTTCGTTGAATACACGAGACATCTGAGGGATGAGATCCCTCTCGAGGCGGCGAAGGGGATTGTCCTCGCAGATCCCCGTTGCTGGAGGAGGGGACCCGCGCAGCGGGGGGGAACCGTGCGAACGGATTCCCCGGGGGGCCGGGGAGCCAGAGGATATCCCCGAGCCAAAGCCCGAGAGAGGGATTCCCGGAATCCGGAGAAAGCCGGTCGAATTCGGATCTAGGCCTATCGGTTCATATGGGGGAATGGGCCGCTTTACCCATTTACTCCCGCCGCGCCCGGCCTATCGTGGAAGCGTGACGAAAAAGACCGGGACGACCATGGACGCATCTATCCTCGCGAATAAGGAGGTGGTGGCCACTCCGCTCGAAGACGCACGCATTCCCCAGGGTCGGGGGCGATCCGCAGGGTCGCTCCGAGCGAAGACATCCGGACGCGCCGGCTCCCCAGCCCGGCGCGCGGACAGAGAGAACAGCCCGGCCGGCCCTCGATGGGTTACGGTCCGGGATAAGGAGAAACCATGAAGTCTCTCAGATCATTCGGCGCCCTCGCGGTCGCCGTGCTTCTCCTGGCCGGGGTCCTCTCCGCCCAGGCTCCGACAGCCGGCAGGATCATCGGTTCGATCAAGGACGACCAGGGAGCCCCGCTCCCCGGGGTCTCGGTGGAGGCCAAGAGCCCGCGCCTCGTGGGCACGGCGGCGACCGTCTCGGACACGAACGGCAGCTACCGCCTCCTGGCCCTCCCGCCGGGGGCCTACACCATCACTTACAGCCTGAACGGCTTCAGCGCCGTCGTCCGCAACGACATCGTCCTGTCCGTCGAGCAGGCCCTGGTCGTGGACATCGCCATGAAGCCCAGCGCCATCGAGAACGAGGTCGTCGTCGTCGGCCAATCCCCGCTCATCGACGTCAAGAACACGGCCCGCGGCCAGGTCCTGACGGCCGAGACCTTCAACGCCCTGCCCAAGGGCCGCAGCTTCGACTCCCTGGTGACCATCCTGCCGGGGGTCCAGGGCGAGGACGACCTCCTCGACGGCATCTCCGTCGACGGCGCCTCGGGGGCCGAGAACGTTTTTTTCGTCGACGGCACGGACACCTCGGACCTCAACGGCGGGACGCGCAAGCAGAACGTGGTCTTCGATTTCGCCGAGGAGGTCCAGTTCAAGGCCTCCGGCTATAACGCCGAGTACGGCGGCTCGGTCGGCGGCGTCGTCAACGTCATCACCCGCTCCGGCGGCAACGCCTTCCACGGCGAGATCATCGGCTACTATTCGGGCACGGGCCTGGAAGGGAAGCGCCGCGACCGGTTGTCGCTCGACCTCTCCGACGACACCCTGGCCCGCTACTACCCCTACGACGAGTACGTCGGCAAGGACACCGAGCACGCCTACGAGGCCGGGTTCCTGCTCGGCGGCTACGTCGTCAAGGACCGCCTGTGGTTCTTCGGGGCCTTCACGCCGAGCATCTTCAAGCGGAACCGGGTCATGGACATGGCCATCCAGAGCGTCGATGCCGTCAACACCTACGACCGGACCGAGACGAGCTGGAACGCCTCCTTCAAGATGACCGCCCAGCCCCTCAAGAACCTGCGGGCCGGGGCCAGCTTCGTCATGAACCTGTTCAAGTACAAGGGCGGCAGCGATCCCATGGTCTACCCGTCCGACCAGACCTACGCCGCCACCTCCAACGCCACGGGCGACTACAACAACCTCGGCTACTCCTACCCGAACTATTCGGTCACGGCCTACGCCGACCTGACCCTCAGCAACAACGCCCTGCTCAGCGTCCGCGGCGGCTACTTCTACAGCAACATGAACAACCGCATCGCGCCCCTTCCCGCGACCCCGTATTACGGCTTCCGCCTCGAGCAGCCCGGCGGTTACGCCGGCGTCACGAACAGCATGTTCCCCGAGATCCCGGCCGAGCTCGTCCATCCGGCGAGCTGGCAGAACTTCCCCCGGGCCAACACCCTGGGCCTCGTCCAGCGGATGGACGGCCGCCTCAGCGCCAACGCCGACTTCACCTATTACCTGGGCCTCGGCGGCGAGCACGCCTTCAAGGCCGGCGTCCAGTTCATGCGCCGCACCCAGAACGTCAACGAGACGGCCCAAGTGCCCATCGTCTTCCTCGGCTGGGACCAGGAGCTCGACGCCTACGGCACGAACTACGGCCGCGGCGCCTACGGGTACTACGCCGTCCGCGGCTTCGCCGACGCCGGCCCCTACGGCGACAATTACCTCGTCAACATGAACAGCTGGTCCCTCTATCTCCAGGACAGCTGGACGATCGCCGGCCGGCTGACCCTCAACCTCGGCCTGCGCGCCGAATCGGAGTATCTGCCGAGCTACACGACCGATCCGCTCTACGCCGGCCAGAAGCCGATCAACTTCTCCTTCGCCGACAAGCTGGCGCCCCGCGTCGGCTTCGCCTACGACGTCTTCGGCGACTCGAACCTCAAGATCTACGGCAGCTTCGGCATCTTCACGGACGTCATGAAGCTCAACATGGGCGCCAACGGCCTGGGCGGCTTCAAGTGGCGGAGCGCCTATTACACGCTCGACGACTGGGACTACACCCAGATCGGCATCGACGGCAATTTCCCCGGCACGCTCCTGACGACGATCGATTTCCGGCCGCCCCTGTTCGACGTCATCGATCCCGACATGAAACCCTTCACCCAGCGCGAGATCTCCTTCGGGGCCGAGAAGAAGCTGGCCGAGGACACCTCGCTCTCCCTGCGCCTGGTCAACAAGAAGGTCCTCTGGGCCATCGAGGACGTCGGCGTCCCCATCGAGAACTTCTACTACGGCAACCCCGGCGGCGAGTACATGCACGACATCTTCGAGGAGTGCCGCGAGAGCGGCCTGCTCCTGCCCGGGACGCCCGATTCGCCCAAGGCCAAGCGGGACTATTACGCCATGAACCTGTCGCTCGAGAAGCGCTTCAGCCACAGCTGGCAGGGCGGCCTGTCCTACACGCTCAGCCGCCTGGTCGGCAACTACAGCGGCCTGGCCTCGTCCGACGAGGACGGCCGCAACTCGGCGAACGGCGAGCGGTACTTCGACATGTGGCACCTGTCCTACGACAAGGAGCTCAATCCCATCGACGGGGTCCTGCCGACCGACCGGACCCACTCCCTCAAGGCCTACGGCAGCTACGCCCTGCCCTTCGGCCTGACCGTCGGCATGGTCGCCAACGCCTACAGCGGCACTCCGGTCACCGAGGAATGGAACGTCGATTCGGCCGGCTACTTCCCCTTCAACCGGGGCAACATGGGCCGGACGCCGTTCGTCTTCTTCGCCAACGCCTACGCCGAGTACGAGGTCCGGCTCGGCGGCCGCAAGGCCGTCCGCTTCAACGTCAACGTCGACAACATCTTCAACGCCCGGACGGCCCAGCGCATCTATTCCATGAAGTACCGCTACAACATCTCGCCCGGCGACGCCGCGCTTCTCTCGACCGACTGGGCGCCGGCCCCGGACGAGCCCCTCGATCCGCGGTTCGGGATGTCCTACAGCTTCATGGCCCCCATTTCCGGGCGCGTCGGCGTGAGGTTCGTGTTCTGATGCATTCGCGAGGGGAGTGACGCGGAGCCCGTCACGGTCCGCCCCTTTCCCGGAGGGGCGGGCCACCCCTCCTTTTCTTTCCCCCGCGGCCCGGGGCCGTCAGCGGTCTTGGCCGGCTTTGGCCGGCCCGGTCGACAGGCGGTTCCGGGCTTCTTCTATCTCCGGCCGGCCCGGCTCGGCGTCCTTCCACAGCTCGAGGAAGGCGCTGTACCCGGCCCCGGCCGCGTCCGTCCGGCCGAGCTTCGCGTCCAAGCGGGCCAAAGCCAGGAGGGCCCGGCCGTAGGATCCGCCCGCCCGCAGGGTGTTGCCCGGGGCGGCGACGTAAGGCCGCAGGACCCCGGCCGCGCCGGCCGCGTCGCCCGCCCGATCCCGGGCCTCGGCCAGCGCCAGCGAATAGAGGACGTTGCGGCCGTCGAGCCGATCCCGCCGGAAGACGAGCGAGCCGACCTTTTCGAGGCGTCCGACGGCCTCGCCGGTCCGGCCCGCCGCGAGATCGATCAGCCCCAGAAGGAACTCGTGTTCCCGCGCCAGCCGCGCCGTCTTGCCGGTGGCGGCCAGGGCCCGCGATTCGGCGGCGGCCGTTTCGGCTCCGGCCGCATCCCCGGACCCGAGGCGGGCTTCGGCCAGGAACGTCAGCGCCGCGGCCAGCCGGTAGCTCTGGCTGGCCTTCCGGGCGGCCGCGACGGCTTTGTCCGCTTCGACGGCCGCGGCCGCCGCGTTCCCCAGTTCGAGGAAAGCCCGGCCCCGGCCGAGACGGAGGACCGTCACCCAATCGGTCTGGCCGGTCGTCTCGGCCATGTCGGCGCCCTTGCCGTACTCCTCGGCGGCTTCGCGGAACCGGCCGCCGGCCTCGGCCACGGCGCCGAGCTGTTCGTGGGCCCTCAGGAACCAGGGCGCCTCCTCCATGAGGAAGAGGCGGCGGAACTCCTCGCGGGCCGCGGCGGCGCCCCGGGTATGGAAGAGCACGGCGCCCCGCCAATAGGACCAGGCGGGGTCGGGGAACACGGCTTCGGCCTTGGCCAACGCGGCCTCGGCCGCCGTGAAATCGCCGCCGTCGATCAGGACGTCGAGCAGCGTTTCGTAGACGAGCCGGTTGGCCGGGTGCACGGCATGGTAGGACTCGAGCAGGCGCGCGGCCTCGGCGCTCCGGCCCAGGGCCCTCAGGGCGATGGCCCGGGTGTGGTAGGGGAAGGGGTTGTCCGTCCCGCTCCGGATGGGGACCTCGGCCGAACGGGCGGCGGCCTCGTAGTCCTCGAGGTCGTAGTAGAGCATGCCCAGGTTGTTGTTGGCGACGAGGTCGTCCGGGTGGCCTTCGAGAACCAGACGGAAGGCCTCGACGGCCAGGGGGAAGGTGGCTTCCTGGAGGCTGTAGTAATCGCCCCGGATGAGATGGCGCTCCCGGGAGCTCTCGGGCAGGCGCCCGCTCAGCTCGAAAGCCGTCCGCATGTACTCGGCTTCCTGGGCGAAGTAGCCGAGGTTGCGGGCATCGACGGACATCAGCCGGTAAGCCAGGGCGAACTGGGGGTCGAGCTCGACGGCTTTCTTCAGCATCAGCAGGCTCTGCTCGTAGTCGCCGGTGGCATGGTAGCGCAGGGCTTCGGCGTAGTAGCGGTAGGCCAGAGCGTACGACGTGGTCAGATCCTCGACGTCGTGGTCGACCTCGTCCCTCGCGGCGGCCGCCTTCCGCTCGAGGCCGGACCTGATCAGCCGGCAGAGCGCGTCGGCCTCGCCGAGCAGGGCCTGCTCGTCGGCGCAGACGATCCGGTCGGTCCGGACGGCGTCGCCGGTCCGGGCGTCCTGGAGGGTGGTCGTCACGACGATGGCCGGGCCGGCCTTCATCAGCCGGCCGCAGAGGAGGTAGTCGGCCTTGAGCTCGCGGGCCAGGCGGCGGAGCTCCTCGCGGGAGAAGCGGCCGGCCGCGGCCAGGCCGTGCTTTCTGAGAGCGCCGAAGACGAGGTCGGTCCCCACCGTGCGGAAGCGTTGGGATTGCTGGAGGTCGGTCGTCAGCAGGGCCGGGAGCCCCGTGGCCCACTTGCCGAGGTCGGCGTCGCCCGAAGCGTTCTCGAAATCGAGCACGGCCAGGGCCGGGGGCGGCGCCGACACGCCCCGCCCGGCCCGCCGGTGCCAGGGCTTCCAGGCGACGAGGGCCGCGGCGAGGCCGAAGACGAGGACGGCGGCCAGGGCGGCCCGTAGGAGGCGCGGCCGGCGCACCGTGGCCGGGGGCGCCGCGGCGGCCGCCGCCCGGCCGGGCTCCTCGAGAACGGCCTGGAAGCGGCGCACGAGTTGGACCCGGTTGCGGATGTCGAGCTTGCGGTAGATGTTGTGGATGTGGTTCTTGACGGTGTGGTCGGCGATGAACAGGGCCTCGGTGATGGCCCGGTTGTCCCGTCCCTCGAGGAGGAGGCGGACGATCTCGGCCTCGCGGGCCGTGAGACCGGCCTCGGCGGCCGAGGCCTCGAAGGCGTCGCCGCCGCGGAGGCGGAGCGCGGGGGGCGGATCATCACGGCGGAAGAGCCGACGGAGCACCGACATCCCGGATTCACCTCGCGCCCGGCGGCGGCGCGGTCACGACGTGGACGACCTGTCCATGATAACGGCCGCCCGGAGGGGTGTCAAACGGTCTAGCGGCCGCGGCTCTCGACGAGCTTGGACCCGAACCAGGTCCAGATGGCCTTGTTGAAGGCGGCGCTCGGCGGGGCCTCCTCCAGGATGGCCTTGAGGCTCGTCGGCGGGTCGCCGGGCTTCATGCGGAAGCGCGGCTCGGCGTCGAAGTGGAGGTAGTGTTCGGGGTGGAACTGCACCCCGAGGACGTGGGGGAAGCGCTTGTGCTCGACGGCCTCGACGACGCGGCCGTCGCGCGAGGAGGCCACGGCGACGAGGTCGCGCCCCATCTTCTCGAGGGCCTGGTGGTGCGAGCTGCGGATGCGGGGGTGGTCGGAGGACTTGAAGCCCATGGCCTTGACGAACAGGCTGTTGTCGCCGAGCTGGAGGGTGTGGTAGTTGACGCCCATGACCCGGTCGAGCGGGAAGAGGAAGCGGTAGGGATTGTTGTGCCACTGCTCCGGGCCGAGGGCGACGATGTCCTCGACGGCCGTCTTGCCGTAGGTCTCGGTCCAGATGTCCTGGACGAGCGTGCCGCCCGCGCCGACGTTGAGGGTCTGGAAGCCCAGGCAGATGCCCAGGACCGGGAAGCCCGGGCGGGCCTCGAGGAGCGGGGTGAACTTGGGGTCTTGGGAGCCGCCGAGCAGATGGAAGACGGCCGAGGCCTCGAGATAATGGCGGAAGGGATCGGTGATCGAGGTCAGCAGGAGGGTCTTCTCGCCGAAGACCGAGGGCGGGATGTCGGGGCCGCCGAAGAAGATGACGCCGTCGGCCTTCCTGACGATCGTCTCGAACTCGGGCGTGCAGGCGTTCCTCTTGAACAGGACGGGCTCGCTGATCTCGGCTTCGACGGCGTGGAACTTGATCCAGTCGAGTCCGTTGTCGGCGACGAATTTACGGGCCTCGGCGAACGTGTCGGTCTGGCGGACGTGGTAGACGCCGACGACCGTCAGCCCGGGCACGTCCAGGGCCCCGTTCTTCCGCAGGGCCTCGAGGCAGCGGAGGTTGAAGGTCTCGGGATTGAAGACGACCAGGCGGACGCCGTCGCCCCGGTCGGGCGCGGTGTCGAGCCAGCGGTCGACGGGCGGGCGCGGGGCGGGCGCCTGGCCGGCCAGGGGGGCCGCCGCGGCCAGGGCGAGGGCCATGGCCAGGGACAGGGCGAGGAGAGGGGCGGGGGACCGGAAGGACCGTGAGGACCGGGACTTCGTCATGGGCATACCTCCGTGCGCGGGCTCGAGCCGCCATTATACTCGCGGCCGGCCCTCAGGGGAACCTTTTGGACCGCGCCTCCGTCATTGTTAGCGCGGGGAACGAGATCCCCGCCGGTTCCTATTCCGGTCCAAGGCAGGCAGGCATGAGATACCGAACAGCCCTCGCGGCGTTGACGATAGCTTTGGCCGCGGCCTCGGCCGCGGCCTTCCCCTCCGCCCAGACGCCCGTCCCCAAGGAGCCTCTGCGCATCCCGCGGTTGACGGAGGCCCCCAAGATCGACGGCGTCCTGGACAATCCCATCTGGGAGACCCAGGCCCTCAAGGTCGAGGACTTCATCCAGCTGGCGCCCAAGGAGAACGGCGTCCCGACCGAGAGGACGGTGGCCTACCTGGCCTTCGACGAGAAGAACCTCTACGTCGCCTTCCGGGCCTTCGACTCCCAGGCCGGCAGGGTCCGCTGCTCGATCACCAAGCGCGACGGCTGCATGGAGGACGATTGGGTCTTCATCATGCTCGACACCTTCAACGAGAAGCGCCGGGCCTTCTCCTTCCTCATCAATCCGGCCGGGGTCCAGATGGACATGATGCGGATCGAGGAGGGCGGCAGCGACAACATGGACGACAGCTGGGACACGGTCTTCGCGTCCGACGGCAAGATCGACGCCGAGGGTTACACCGTCGAGATGGCCATCCCGTTCAAGAGCCTGCGCTTCCCGAACGTCGATCCGAAGACCTGGAACATCGTCCTCGGCCGGAACCTGCCCCGGACCGGCGAGGTCATCCTGTACCCGAACTTCTCCCGCGACATCCCGGGCCTGCTCTCCAACGGCCGGCCCTACCTCCTGCAGGGGGCCGTCGAGCGCAGCCGCAACGTCGAGGTCATGCCCTTCGTGACCTCGCTCGCCCGCGGCGGCCCGGCGGTCGAGGGGCGGAAGCTGGACTTCGAGCCGGGCGCCAACTTCAAGCTCGGCCTGTCCTCCAATACGACCCTGGACCTGACGGCCAACCCCGACTTCAGCCAGATCGAGGCCGACGAGCCCAAGATCGACTACAACCTCCGCTACGCCCTGCGCTACAACGAGAAGCGGCCCTTCTTCCTCGAGGGCATGGAGATCTTCAACTCGCCCGAGATCGAGACCGTTTACACCCGCCAGATCAACGACCCCATCTTCGGGGCCAAGGCCTCAGGCAAGGCCGGGCGGTTCACCTACGGCCTGCTCTCGGCCTACGACACGCACCCCGTCGAGAGCCTGTGGGACATCTCCGGCGGGACGGGTCTCGCCGACGCCAAGGCGTTCTCCAACGTCTTCCGGACCAAGGCCGACGTCGGCACGGGGTCCTACATCGGCTTCACCCTGACCGACAAGGAGCTCGGCGGCGGCACCTGGAGCCGGCTGGGCGGCCTGGACGGCCAGCTGCGGTTCAAGGACCGGGTCTTCTTCAACTTCCAGGCCCTGGCCTCGAGCTCGAGCCTGGAGGGCGACCGGACGGACTTCGCCCCGGGCTTGTACGGCGAGCTCTACTACACGACCAAGCACTGGACCCTGGGCGGCTTCTACAAGGCCATCCACCCCGATTTCCAGGCCGCCCTGGGCTTCGTCAACCGGGCGGACTACCGGAGCGCCGGGGGGTTCGCCTCCTACGTCGTCTATACCGACAAGAAGTACCTCAATCAGGTCCGCTTCCGGCTCCAGGCCGGGGAACGCTTCGGTTACGCCGACAGCGTCAAGCAGGACACCTGGATCCGGCCCTCGGTCCAGTTCCGCATGACCGAGTTCAACCAGGTCTTCGTCTCGTACGAAGCCGGGATGGAGCGCTTCGCCGGGATCGATTTCAAGAAGCAGAACCTGTCGGTCGAGGCCCAGTTCACGTACATCAGCTGGATGCCCCTGTTCCTGTTCTTCGAGACCGGCGACAGCATCAATTACGACCCCGACGATCCCTACCTCGGCTACAGCAACACCTATGGCATCTCGGCGACCTTCAAGCCCGACAAGCGCCTCCAGCTCGGCACGGACTTCAGCAAGCAGACCTTCTGGGACCGGGACGGCGGGGCCGGGAACTGGGACTACAACGTCGTCCGCGAGAAGGTCACCTATCAGGTCAGCAAGACGCTGTCCTTCCGGGCCATCGTCGACTACAACTTCTTCTACAAGCAGGCCTTCGGCAGCCTCCTGGCGAGCTGGGTCCTGCGGCCCGGCACGGTCTTCTTCCTGGGCTTCGACAACAACTACCTGCGCGACGAGTTCGGCAAGCTCATCCGCGACAACTACAACGTCTTCGTCAAGTTCTCCTACTGGTGGCGTTTGTAGGCCCTTCGGAGCCACACTAGGCGGTCGGGGCGCTTATCCCCGAACGGGTCCTGTCCGGGGGGCCTACCCGGAGCGAAGCGGAGGACCAGATGCGTCGCGGAGCGGCTCGAAGCGGCGCATCTGGGAAGTATCTTAAGAAGAAGCTCCCGTGGGGAACCCCTTCCGCCTCCAGGCGGCCGGGGACTGGCCCCCGGCCACCCGTTCTTGGGATAAGCGCCAAGCCCCCGCGGAAGCAAGCTGAGGAGCCAGTTGTCTAGCACTGTGTTCGATGCTAAGATACCCGGCGCCGGGGAGACCATGGGCAAGTACCGCTGCCGCATCTGCCAGTACGTCTACGACGAGAGGACCGAGGGCATCTCCTTCGCCGCCCTGCCCCCCGATTGGGTCTGCCCCGTCTGCGGCGCGGCCAAGTCGGAGTTCGAGCGGGTCGAGGACGAGCCGGAGCTGGCCCCGCCGCCGGCCGAGCCCGCGCGCGAACCCAAGACCGTCGACGACCTCCGCCGGGCCTCCGACGAGCTCGAGACGCGCATGGCCGACATCCACCGCGTAGCCCTGACCGGCGAGTCCGTCGTCGAGCCCATGCGGACGCGCAAGCCGGTCGTGTCCTGGGACGACGTCCTCGTCAAGGGCGCCCAGCTGGCCCGCCGGCCGCTCGACCGCGACGACCCGGTCGACACGCGGACGGTCATCGGGCCGCGGGCGGCCAAACCGCTCGTCCTGGGCACGCCCATCCTCGTCAGCCACATGTCGCTCGGGGCCCTGTCGAAGGAGGCCCTCTCGGCCCTGGCCCTCGGCAGCGCCGCCGCCGGCACCGCTCTGGGCTCGGGCGAGGGCGGCATCCTCGAGGACGCCTTGGGGCAGGCCCACAAGTTCATCTTCGAGTACGTCCCCAACCGCTACGGCGCCACGCCCGAGAACCTGAAGCGCGTCGACGCCGTCGAGATCAAGTTCGGCCAGTCGGCCAAGCCCGGCATGGGCGGCCACCTGCCCGGGAGCAAGGTCACGGCCGAGATCGCCGCCGCGCGCGGCTTCCCCGAGGGCGTGGACATCGTCAGCCCGTCGCGCTTCGCGGACATCGTCACCCGGGAGGACCTGCGGCGCAAGATCGACGAGCTGCGCGAGATCTCCGGAGGGCGGCCCGTCGGGGTCAAGTTCGCCGCCGGGGACGTCGAGGCCGATCTCGATTTCGCCCTGGCCGGCGGCCCCGACTTCGTCACCATCGACGGCCGGGCCGGGTCCACCGGGGCGGCCATCAAGGTCGTCAAGGACGCCACGTCCGTGCCGACGGTCTACGCCCTCGACCGGGCCCGCCGTTGGCTCGAGGCCCGCGGCATCGAGGGCGTGTCGCTTATCGTCACGGGCGGCCTGCGCGTCTCGTCCGATTTCGCCAAGGCCTTGGCCCTAGGCGCCGATGCCGTAGCCATCGGGACGGCGGCGCTCATGGCCATCGGCTGCCAGCAGTACCGCATTTGCGATTCGGGGCGCTGCCCGGTCGGCATCGCCACCCAGGACCCGGGCCTGCGGGCCCGGCTCGACGTCGAGGAGGCGGCCCGCGGGCTGGCCAACTTCCTGCGCGTCTCGACCGAGGAACTGCAGGCTTTCGTCCGGCTCACGGGCCACGGCGCCGTCCGCGAGCTCTCGGTCGCCGACCTGGTCACGACGAACTCCGAGATCTCGGCCCACACCTCCATCCCCCACGCCTGAGCCCGGCTCCCGACCTGCCTAGGTGTCGGGTCCCTGAGAGCTCATGAGAAAGTCAGGGTTGCCCGAACGTCTCTTGGAATTTGGCAGGCGATCCGTCGGCCTTGACAGAGACCGAAGGTATGACATATCGTAATACCGAGTCCGCGAACATGCCCAAAGCCAAGATCGCCATATCCATCGACGAACAGGCCCTGGCGCGCATCGACGCGCTGGTCCGTGGCGGGGACTTTTCCAATCGGAGCCAGGCCATCGAGATCGCGGTCGCCGAGAAGCTCGACCGGCTGGCCCGTATCCGCCTGGCCGCCGAATGCGCCAAACTCGACCGGGCCCACGAGAAGGAGCTCGCGGAGGAAGGGCTCTCCGCGGAGGCGGCCGAATGGCCCGAATATTGAGGGGAGAGGTCCGCTGGGCTGACCTGAGCCCTGTGCGCGGCCATGAGCAGTCGGGCCGCCGCCCGGTCCTCGTCATCAGTCACGACGTCTTCAACGAACGGTCCGGGACCGTCATCGCCATGGCCCTCACCGGCCGGCCTCAACGGGCCGGATTCCCGTTGACCATAGAGATCGGGCCCGGAGATTTGCCCAAGAGGTCCTGGCTCAAGATCGGCCAGGTCCGCACGCTTTCGGTCGACCGTCTCGGCGAGGTCGCGGCCGTGCTCTCCCCGGAAGAGCTGGCCCGGGCCATCGAAGGATTGATCGAGATCGTCGGCGATTGAGCCGGCGCCGGCCCCTTCAGCGCTCCCCGATCCAGGCGGCGATGTCCGCTACGACCTCCTCGGCGACGCTGCCGTGCTTCTGGACGTACTCGAGCGGCGTGATGAGGCCCTCGCCGGCGAAGAAGAGGTGGTTGAGCCTCGGGTAGAGCTTGAAGGCGACGTCGGGGCGCGACGCCAGGGCTTTCTTCCAGTTGTCCAGGTCGACGGTCTGGACCTGGTAGTCGCGGCCGCCCTGGAGGAAGAGCATCGGCCGCTTGACCGTCTTGGCCAGTGCGGGCGGGTCGTAGCCGCGGAGGTCGAGCCAGTAGGCCGGCATGGCCCCGAGGAGCTTGACCGTCGAGCCCCGGTCGGCGTCGGTCAGGGCCTTGATCTTGGCGATCGCGGCCTCGACGTCCTGGACCTTCTTCATCTCCGCCTCCGACGTGGCCGCCGCGCCGCTCAGCATGCGGATGAAGTTCATCTGGCGGAGGATGGTGTCGTCGAGGGGCCGGGTCAGCCCGGCCATCGAGATGTAACCGGCGACGCCGAGGGGCTCGGCCGCCAGCGCGAGGCGCGGCAATAGGAAGCCGCCCAGGCTGTGGCCGAGGATGAAGACGCGCTTCGGGTCGACGCCCTTCGTTTTTTGGAGGAGCGCCGCCGCGGTCACGGCGTCGTCCACGGTCTCGTCCTTGACCGTCATGGTCGCTTCGAGCTTGGGGTCGGCCACGATCTTCTTGCCGTGGACCTTGCTGCGCTTGTCGTAGCGCAGGACGGCGACGCCGCGCGAGGCCAGGCCCCAGGCCAGGTCCTTGAACGGCTTGTTCGGGCCGAGCTCTTCGTCCCGGTTGTTGGCGCCCGAGCCGTGGACGAGGACGAGGCCGGGGAAAGGCCCGACGCCTTTCGGCAGGGTCAGCGTCCCGGGCAGGGCCCATTCGCCGGAGCCGACCGTGACCTCGCGCTCCTCGAACTTGGCCGGGTCGGCGTAGGCGGGCGGCTCGTATTTCACCGGCGGGGCCGTGGGCACGAAGCCGAAGCCGGCGATCTTGCCGGCCTTGTCGAAGACGACCCGGATGTCGATGTCGGACTTCGCGAACGAGCAGGTCACGAGGACGATCTCGTAGCCCTGCATCTGCTCGCGACGCGCGGCGCCCTGCTTGCCGAAGGGGCCGAGCTGGGCCGGGAGCTGCTTGGTCCACATCGTCTCGAGCTTGTCCGGGCCCGAGACCTTGGCCATCGTGTCGTCGAAGTCGAGCGCGGCCTGGGCGAAGTCGCCCTTGGCCAGGGCGGCGATGAAGGCCCGGGCCTTGATGGTCAGGGCGTCGTCGCCCGTCTTGGGGCCTTGGGCCATGAGGGCCGGGGCGAGGGCGAAGAGCAGGAGAGCGGACAGGACTGCGGCGGTTCTTTTCATGCCGCTATTATATAACGAACGGAGACGCTTCGGCGCGCCGGTGCCAGGTCTTCACATCTCCAGGGGAAGATCGGCGTTTGTGAATGCCAGGTACCGTCCGGGGGCGGTTTGACCGGGCCCGGCGCGGCCGTTAGAATAGCCCGGTGAGCCTCGATTTCCTCCTCCGCACGGACGAGTTCGCCGCCCTGGCCCGGGCCGCAGCCTCGCCGGAAAGGCCCCTGTCCGTCCGCGGCGTCATCGAACCGGCCAAGCCCTACCTTCTGGCCTGCCTGGCCAGGACGGCCGGCCGGCCCGTCGTCCTGGTCCGCCCCGAGTCCGCCCCCCTGGCCCCGTTCGAGCGCGACTGCCGCTTCTTCCTCTCCCGCCTCGCGCCCGACGCCGCCGCGGCCACCCTGGCCCCGCTCGCCGACAACCCCTACTTCGAGGTCGCCCCGGCCCTCGACGTCGTCTCGTCGCGGATGCGCCTCTTCCACCGCCTGCTCACGGCCCCGCCCGCCGTCGTCGTGACCTCGCTCGGCGGCCTGCTCAAGCCCGTGCCGCGGCCGGACGACCTGGCCGGCCTGTTCCTCTCGCTCGAGACGGGCGGCGAGGCCGACCGCGACGCCTTCCTGGCCACCCTCGACCGCTTCGGCTACGCCCGCGAGGACCTCATCGCCTCGCCCGGCGAGTTCGCCGCCCGCGGCGGCATCGTCGACGTCTTCTCGCCCTGGGAGGAGAATCCCTTCCGGGTCGAATTCGACGGCCCGCGCGTGGCCTCGCTGCGGGAGTTCGACATCTCCAGCCAGCGCTCGCTCAAGCGCCTCGAGCGCCTGACCGTGCCCGGCCTGCGCGAGTTCCCGGCCACGGCCGAATTCCTCGAAGCCTGGAAAGCCGCCGCCCGCCGTCGGGCCCGCGGCGCCGCGCGCGACCTCGACGCCAAGGCCGCCGCCCTCGACCGGGGCGATTTCGGCCCCGACTTCTCCTCCCTGGCCCTCCTTCTCGCCGACCGCTTCGTCCCGGTCACCGACTACCTCCGCGACCCCGTCTTCGTCCTCGACGACCCCGAGGCCGTCGACGCCGAGTGGGACGGGCACACGAAGGAGCTGGCCGACCAGTGCGCCGACCTCCTCGCCGGCGGCGCCTTCGCCCTCGAGCCCGACGCCGTCTTCCCGCCCGCCCTCCTGCGACGGGTCCGCAAGGAGGCCGTGCGGCTCGAGGACCTCGGGGCCCCGGCCCGCCGCCGGGCCCACGTCTTCGGCTTCCAGCCCGTGCCCCGGTTCGAGAACCGCATCCCGTTCTTCCTCCAATACCTCCGGAAGCTCCAGGACGAGAGCGATCTCTGCTCCCTCTATGTCCTCAACGCCGGGACGCGCCAGCGCCTGGCCACCCTCCTGCGCGAGAACGACGTCCCCGTCGTCGAGACCGACGACCCGTTCGCCGTGCCGCCCCGCAACGAGGCCGCCCTCCTCGTCGGCGGCCTGCCCGGGGGCTTCAGCTATCCCAAGGAGAAGCGCCACTTCTTCTCCGAGAAGGACATCTTCACCGAGGAGAAGGTCATCGTCAGCCGGGCCTCGCGCCGCCCCTTCTTCTCCCAGTTCCAGGACCTGAGGGCCGGCGACTACGTCGTCCACGGCGACTACGGCATCGGCGTCTTCCGGGGCCTCCGCCGGGTCGAGGTCGAGGGCAAAGGCCGCGAGTTCATCGAACTCCACTACCGCGACGGCGACAGCCTCCTCGTCCCGGTCGAGAGCCTCGACCTCGTCCAGAAGTTCTCCAAGGGCGGGCCCGAGCCGCCGCCGCTCGACAAGCTCGGCACGAACACCTGGGAGAAGACCCGGACCCGGGCCAAGAAGGCCGTCGAGGCCGTGGCCAAGGAGCTCGTCGAGCTCTACGCCCGGCGCAAGGCCGTCAAGGGCCACGCCTTCTCCTCGGACGGCCCCTGGGACGAGGAGTTCGGCAAGACCTTCGAGTACGAGGAGACCGAGGACCAGCTCCGCTCCATCCGCGAGGTCCGCCGCGACATGGAGGCCGAGACCTCGATGGACCGGCTCCTCTGCGGCGACGTCGGCTACGGCAAGACCGAGGTGGCCATGCGGGCGGCCTTCAAGGCCGTCATGGACGGCAAGCAGGTCGCCGTCCTCTGCCCGACGACGGTCCTGGCCAGCCAGCACCTCAAGACCTTCCGGGCCCGCATGGCCCTGTTCCCGGTCCGCGTCGAGGCCCTGACCCGGCTCCAGTCGCCCCGCGAGCAGAAGGCCGTCCTCGAGGAATGCCGCAAGGGCTTCGTCGACATCCTCGTCGGCACCCACCGGCTGCTGTCGAAGGACGTCGGCTTCAAGGACCTGGGCCTGCTCGTCGTCGACGAGGAGCAGCGCTTCGGCGTCGGCCACAAGGAGCGCATCAAGCAGCTCAAGGCCACCATCGACGTCCTGACCCTGACGGCCACGCCCATCCCGCGGACGCTCAACCTGTCGCTGTCGGGCCTGCGCGACATCTCGCTCATCGAGACGCCGCCGCGCGACCGGCTGGCCGTCCACACCGTCGTCACGCCGTTCAACGCCAAGCTCGTGGCCGCGGCCGTCCGCCAGGAGCTCGGCCGGGGCGGCCAGGTCTACTACATCCACAACCGCATCGAGGACATCGACAAGGTCGCCGAGCTCGTCGTCAAGCTCGTGCCCCAGGCCCGGGTCGTGGCCGTCCACGGCCGGATGACCGGGCCCCAGCTCGAGAAGCGCATGCTCGACTTCGTCGACCGCCAATACGACGTCCTCGTCTCGACGACCATCGTCGAGAACGGCATCGACATCCCGCTCGTCAACACCCTCATCGTCGACCGGGCCGACCTCTACGGCTTGGCCCAGCTCTACCAGCTCCGCGGCCGGGTCGGGCGGTCGTCGCGGCAGGCCTACGCCTACTTCCTGGTGCCGCCCTACCTCGAGCTGACCCCGCTCGCCCGCGAGCGCCTCAAGGCCCTCAAGGAGTTCAGCGAGCTCGGCTCGGGATTCCGGCTGGCCGCCCGCGACCTCGAGATCCGCGGCGCCGGCAACCTCCTCGGCCACCGCCAGCACGGCACCATGGAATCCGTCGGCTTCGAGTACTACATGCAGCTCCTCGACCAGGCCATCCGCGGCCTGAAGGGCGAGCCGGTCGAGGAGGACAACCCCGAGATCAACCTCAAGGTCGATATCCGCGTGCCCGAGGACTACCTGCCCCAGGTCAACCTGCGGCTCAACTTCTACAAGCGCCTGGCCTCCGTCGAGGACCTGGCCGAGATCGACCGCCTCCGCGACGAGGCCCGGGACCGCTTCGGGCCCGTCCCCGAGCCGGTCGAGAACCTCCTCCGCTACGGGGCCCTCAAACACTTGGCCAAGAGGCTCCGCCTGCGCTCGGTCGACCGGACCGAGCACCGGGTCGTCTTCAAGTTCCGGCCCGAGACCGGCGTCGACTGGTCCCGGGTGACGCCCCTCCTCAGGCGCTACTCGGGCTCGCTGACGCCCGAGGGCGTCCTGTCCCTGGCCTTCCGGGGGATGACCGAGCGGGCCCTGCTCGACGAAACGGTCGGGGTCTTGATGGAGTTATCCAAATAGAATACAATGAATTGATACTAAAAAAGATGGACACGCCCCGCCGGACCGCCGCTTTCGCTCCCGCCCTGGCCCTGGCCCTCGCGTCCGTCCTGCTGGCCGCCGCGGCCTGCGGCCGCGACGAGGGGCGCGGGCCGGTCTCCCGCGTGGCCGGCCTGGTCCAGAGCAAGCTCCGCGGCCGCCCCGTCCTCGAGGTCGAGGACCGCGAGTACTTCAACGCCGACTTCCGGGCTTACCTCGAGGCGACCGGGGCCGACGCCAAGGGCCTGCCGGCCGAATCGCTGAGCCGGCTCTTCGACCGCTTCGTCGACGAGATGATCCTGCTCCGGGCCGCCCGCGAGCGGGGCATCGTCCTCGGCGAGGACGAGAAGCGGGAGTACCTGGCCCGGCTGGCCGTGACCGGGCTCGGGCCGGACGCGCCGGCCGGACCGGCGCCCGACCCCGGCGAAGCGGCCTTCGACCGGCTCCTGGTCGAGAAGTACACCTATCTCGCCGTCAAGGACGTCCGGGTCGAGCCGGCCGAGGTCCGCGACTACTACGAGCGGAACAAGAGGGACTTCCTCCATCAGGGCCGGGCCCAGGTCAGCCAGATCCTGGTGGCGACCGAGGAGAAGGCCGTCGGCGTCCTGCGCCGGCTCCAACGCACGGGCGAGCCGGAGTTCCGCCGCATCGCGGCCGAGGAGTCCCTGGGGCCCGAGTCGGCCCGCGAGGGCGTCATGGGCGTCTTCGAGCAGGGCGATCTGCCGGCGGACATGGAGAAGGTCATCTTCGCCCTGGACGAGGGCCGGACGAGCCAGGTCGTCGAGTCCTCCTACGGCTATCACATCTTCCGGCTGGACCGGAAGTTCCCGCCCGCCCTGCGGACCGAAGAGGAGGCCGCGCCGGAGATCCGGAGGCGCCTCCTGGCCCAGAAGATGAAGGAGGCCCTGGCCTCCCATCTGGCCGGGCTCAAGGACACCCTGGAGTGGCGGGCCCTGACCGAGAACCTATTCTTCGCCTATCAGAGGTCGGACGAATGAAAAAGATCATCGCCTGTCTCATCGCCGCCGCCGCCCTCGGCCCCGCCGCCCTGCCCGCCTTCGGCCAGGAGGTCGTCGAGGAGATCGTCGCCGTCGTCAACGACGACGTCATCACCCTGACCGAGTACCGGGAGCAGTTCGAGGCGGCCGCCGCCCAGCTGCGGTCCCAGCAGATGCCGCCGGGGGAGTACGAGAGGCAGTACGCCAACCTCAAGGCCCAGATGCTCGACCTCATGATCACCGAGATGCTCCTCCTGCAGAAGGCCAAGGAGCTCGGGCTGAACGTCCAGGAGCAGCTCAAGGGCATGATCGAGAACATCAAGAAGGAGAACAACTTCGCCTCCGACCAGGACCTGCGCCGGGCCGTCCAGCAGTCGGGCATGTCCTACGAGGGCTGGCTCAAGCAGTACGAGGAAGGCATGATGCGGCAGGGCGTCCTGTACACGGAGGTCGAGCGGTCCATCGCCCTCGAGGACTCCGAGATCGTCCAGTACTACAAGAAGAACCCGGCCGAGTTCACGGTGCCGACCGAGTACCGGCTGAACGCCATCTACCTCGCCGCCACGGACCGGACGCCGGAGGACCTGGACGGGCTCAAGGCCGCGATCGACGCCAAGCTCGCGGGCGGCGCCGCGTTCGGGGACGTGGCCGCGGAGCTGTCCGACCCGCCGATGAAGGACGCCAAGGGCGACCTGGGCACGTTCAAGGCCGGCGAGCTCGACAAGGACCTCGAGACGCCCGTCGAGAAGCTCAAGTCCGGCCAGACCGCCGCCTGGATCAACACCAAGAACGGCTGGTACCTGCTCCAGCTCGTCGAGAGGAAGGACAGCCACCTGCTGCCGTTCGACGAGGCCCGGGGCCGGGTCGAGGAGAAGCTCTACGGCCAGAAACGGGCCGTCAAGGGCGAGGCCTACATCAAGACGCTCCGGGAGCGGAGCTACGTCAAGATCCTCAAGCCCGACCCCCTCGGGCTCGATAAATAAAGAAGGGACCAGGTCTTCGCGCCAGACCGGCGAATAGCCAATACGCGCGAAGACCTGGTCCCCTCTTTTACGAAGACCTGGTCCCTTCCGGCAGGATGAGCACGGCGGCGGCGACGGCCGTCGTCCAGACGCCCTTTTCCCCCCGCGCCGTCTGCGTCGCGCTGCGCGTCTTGAGCGACACGCCGTTCGAGATGCGGAACGACCGGGCGCCCGGGCCCGGCTCCTTGAGCGTGTGCCCGAGCTTGGTGGCCAGCATCTCGGCGGCCAGGTACTCGGTGTGGAGCGAGGTCTCGCGATGGGTCTTGCCCGTGTCCGAGTGCTCGGCCAGGTAGCCGTACCGGGCCGGGTCGTCGGGGACGGCGACGCCGATCGAGGCCGAGATGAGGGCCCCCGGCTCGTCCGTGGCGTTCTCGCTGAGGACGACGAACAGGACCTGTCCGGGATCGAGGAGCTCAAGGCCGGCCGCCTTGGGGACGAACGTCGCCCGCGGCGGGAAGATGCTGGAGACCCGGACCAGGTTGAACGGGGCGATGCCGGCCTCGCGCAGGGCCTTCTCGAAGCTGACCAGCTTCTCCTTGTGCCGCCCGGCGCCGCGGACGAGGAACACCTTCGAGGGGACGAGGGCGCCCATCCTACTTCTTCGGCTCCACCGGCTCCGGCTCCTTGAAGGCGATGTCCCGGGAGACGTCGTAGACGCCCAGCAGGACCGGCGTCGAGCCCTTGGAGATGGCGAAGAGGCGGACGAAGGCCTGCTTCCACTCCGGGTTGTCGCGGATGCCGGCCAGGTTCTTGCCCTCGACGCCGAGGTTGCTCTTCAGGACGATGACGTCGCTCGTGCCGCCGGGCGGGATGGCCTTGCCGCGGATGGCGGCCATGAAGGCGTCGCCGAAGTTCTCGGGATCGCCCTTGAACTGGTAGACGGCGTTGAAGTTGACGTAGGTCAGGGGTTTGGCCCCGACGTTCTTGACCCGGAACGAGATCTGGGGGACGAGGATGAGCCGCTGCGGCCAGGGCTGGTAGTACTTGTCGACCCAGACCGAGACGTAGTCGACGATCTCGATCGAGCCCTTGAGCTCGTCGCTCGACATGGTCTTGCACGCCGGCAGGACGGCCAGGGCCAGGGCGGCGCAGGCCAGGACGGCGGATAGGGATCTTTTCATGGGCTCCTCCTCTCTCACTCGCCTGTATGATAACGGACAGGGGGCCTTTAGGCAACAGCCCGTCAGCGGACGAGCCGGGAGACCGGCACGGCCTCGAGGCCGTAGGCGTCGAGGAGCCGATAGGTCGACTTCAGGACGGCCAGCGTCTCGGGGAAGGGGTGGCAGATGCCGACGGCCCGGCCCCTTTTGCGGGCCTTCTGGAAGAGCTCGATGAGCCGGCCCCGGATGCGGCCGCGGTCCTCGTCGGCGTCGAGGAAGACGTCCCTCTGCGCCGCCGGGATGCCCATCCGGCGGGCTTCCTCGAGGGCCACCGTCTTGGCCGTCGTCCGGCTGTCGACGAAGAACAGGCCCCTGTCCTTGACGGACTTGAGCAGGACGCGCATGAGGTCGCGGTCGGCCGTGAAGCGCGAGCCCATGTGGTTGTTCGTCCCCGCGGCGAAGGGGACCCGGTCGTAGCCGGCCTCGAACGCGGCCACGATGGCCGGCTCGGTCATCATGGTCATGATCAGCCCCTCCGTGCCGGCCATGGCCTCGTGGTTGTTGACCGACTCGAGCGGCAGGTGGAGCAGGACCTCGAGGCCGCGCTCGTGGGCCCGGCGGGCCGTCTCCGCGGCGTAGGCGCTGTAGGGCAGGACCGAGACCGTGACCGGGCGTTCCAAGGCGATGAGCTCGTCGAGCGTCTCGAGGCTCTGGCCCATGTCGTCCATGATCAGGGCGACCAGGCCGCGCGGGCCCCGTTTGCCGGCCGCCGGCGCCGCCGCGACCGCGACGGGCGGCTCGACCGGCAGGACGAAGGAGATGGCCGCTTCCTGCTTGGCGGGACGGCGCAGGGTCCACAGGACCTCGGTCCTCTCCTCGCCCGGCTTCCTTTTCTTCTCCAGGACCCGGACGCCTTCGGCCTTGAGGGCCTTCTCGACCGCCGGGCCGACCGACTCGTAGAGCTCGGCCGGGATCTCGACTTCGAAGAGCGGGCGGCCTTTGGGCCCCTTGAGCCGGAGGACGGAGTCCTCGGAGACGCCGGCCGCGGCCAGGCTCGAGGCCATGACCTCATCGAAAGTGCGGGGGGCCGGTCCGGACGGACCTTCGGGGGCGGGTTTCTCGGAAGGGACGCCGGTCCGGTAGGGCGCCGCCGGCTTGGGAGTCGCCGGCCGCCCGGCCGCCTCGCGGACGGCCGCGGCCACCGCGAAGAGGTACGACCGCTCGCCCCGCCGGGCCCCGATGTAGTCGAGCAGGACGGCCGAAGCCAGCGCGCAGGCGGCCAGGGCGATGGTCAGTCGGGTGAAGGTCGGGCCGAGCGGGCGACCTTTGGGCTTGAGCCTCTTCCTCATCCGTCAGAGCTTGGGCAGGAGAGAGGCGCTCTTCTCGAAATAGGTCTTGTCGTCGAGCTTGTCCACGGGGAGGGCGACGTCGGGCTTGAGGCCCTCGTCCCAGAGCTTGCGGCCCGAGGGCAGGGCGTAGACGCCCGAGGTCAGGACGACGCCGCTGCCGTCCTTGAGGGGGTACAGGGCCGTCCGCCCGGCCAGCCCGGAGGTGGCGAAGCCGACGACCTTGGCTTTGCGGACTTCCTGAAGCAGGCCGGCGACGATCTCGGCCGGCCCGGCCGTGCCGGCGTCCGTCCAGACGACGAGCGGCAGGGCGCCGAGCGCGGGCGCGTCGGGGCACGAGAGAGGCTCCTTGGCCCCGTCGCGGCCCTCGAACCGGCCGGCGTCCGCGGCCTTGACGAACAGATTGGCCAGCTTCAAGGCCTCCCCGGGCTCGCCGTCCTGGCAGCCGCGCAGGTCGAGGACCAGCGGCGTCTTGGCGGACTTGAGGGCGGGCAGGACCGACTCGCGGAGCCCGGCCAGGAGCGGGGCGTCGATCCGGCGCACGGCCAGGACGGCCGGCCGGCCCGCCGCGGCCGCGGCGAAGGCGAAGGGCTCGGCGGCCAGGAGGGCCCGCGGCACGTCGAGGTCGAGGGTCTCGTTGCCGCGCAGGAGCCGCATCCGGACGGGCTTTCCGTCCGAACCGGCGAGCAGGAGCTTGACCTCGGTCAGGCTCATGCTCAGCGTGCTGCGGCCCTCGATGGCGCTGAGGAGGTCCCCCAGCCGGACGCCGGCCGCTTCCGCGGGCGACTTGGGGGTCACGCCCACGACCTGGGGAAAGGCGGCGTAGCGCTTGAGGACGACGGCGCCCGGCCCCGTCTCGCGGCCCGTCAGGGCCCGGTACCGGTCGACGAGGTCCTTGGACAGGTAGGCCGACAGGGGATCGAGGGAATTGACCAGGCCGCGGTAGGTCCCCTCGGCCGTCTGGACGGGGTCCCGTTCCTCGAGGTAGTCCCGGCGGATGTGGCTCATCAGGGAGTCGAGGAGCTCGAAGCCCTTGGACACCTGGGCCCCCGGCTTGCCCCGCAAAAAGTCCATCTGGGTGACGAAGAACAGGGCCGCGGCCAGGGCGGCCGCCCACAGGAACCAGCGGTATCTCGGGACCTTTTTCATGGCGGAACGGATGTCCATTCTATCACCTCCGCTTCAGCCATTGCAAGGGATCGAGGGCCCGGGTCTTCTGCCGGAGCTCGAAGTAGAGGCATTCGCCCTTGAGGGAGCCGCTGTCGCCGACGACGGCCACGGGCTGGCCGCTCCGGACCATGTCGCCGACGGCGGCCACGAACTCGGCGCAGTGGCCGTAGAGGGTGTAATAGCCCATGCCGTGGTCGACGATGAGGAGGTTGCCGTAGCCCTGGAAGTAGTCGGCGTAGACGACCTTGCCGGCGTGGACGGCCTGGACGAGGGTCCGGCCCTTGGCCGGGGCGATCTCGACGCCCTTGTTCTGGACCGCGGTCTTGAAGTCGGGGTGCCGCTCGAGGCCGAAAGCCGTGATGACGCGGCCCTCGATGGGCCAGTCGAGCCGGCCCCGCCGTTCGGCCAGGGGGACGAAGGCCGCGGGCAGGACCCACTCCTGGGCGACGATCTTGGCCATGAGCTTCTGGAGCTCCTCGGCGCTCTCGGCCAGCTCGGCCAGGGTCTTCCGGTAAGTCTCACGGTTGCGGCGGATGTCCTGGACCAGGGCCGCGTTCTTGCGGGCCTCGGTCTCGAGCTCCTGGCGTTTGAGGGCCGCGGCCCGGGCCATCGCGGCCAGGTCCCGCTGTTTGCTCTCGAGCGCGGACTGGGCCGCCCGGAGCTCCTCGAGCGAGGCCAGATAGCCGGCGACGACCTCGTCCTGGTTGCGGGCCAGCAGGGCCAGGTGCTTGCTCTCGGCGGCATAGGTCTCGATGTCGCGGGCCTGGAGCAGGAACTGGAAGAAGTCGACGCGGCCGAACTTATAAAGCGTTACCAGGGTCCGTTCGATGGACTCGCGCTCGCGGTCGATGCCGGCCCGCAGGTCCTTGACGTTCGCCTGGATGGCGGCGAGCTCGGCCCGGCCGCGCTCGAGCTCGACGTTCTGCGCCGCCAGCTCCCTCCCGACGATGGTCCGGGTCAGGTTGATGCGGGCGAGCGACGACAGGACCGAGGTCTCCTTGCGGGCCTCGGACTCGAGCCGGGCCCGCAGGTCCTTGATCTCGCCGTTGAGGCGGTCCAGGCGCCGCTCGAAGTCGGCGACGTGAGGGTCCTGGGCGGCGGCCTTGGCGGCGGGCTTACCGGCGGGCGCGGTCTGGGGGCGGCCGGACGCCGGATAGATGATGACCGCCGCGAGGGCGAGGACGAGGGCGGAAGCCGCCGGGCGCATGCGGAACATCCCTTATTTTATAGCACAGAACGCTCTTTCCGATTAGTCGCGGCGGCGGGTTTCCCTTTGGCGGGGGTTCTGGTCTATAGTAGAGACGCCATGGACCTCGAGCGGGGGAGGACGGGTTTCGTCACCGACGCGGACGCCATCTGGCGCGCCGCGGTCGCCGCCGTCGACCCCTGGGAGCTCGTCCGCCAGAACGTCGTCCGCGAGGGCGATGTCGTCCGGGTCCGAGGCCTCGAGATCGACCTGGCCGCCCGCGACCGCGTCTTCGTCATCTCGTTCGGCAAGGCCGCGGCGGCCATGGGCGAGGCCCTGGCCGCCGTCCTCGACGACCGGCTGACCTCGGGCCTGGTCGTCGTGCCCGGCCCGGCCGGGCGCGAGGGCTCCCGGCTCGAGTACCTCGAGGCCTCTCATCCCGTGCCCGACGCGCGCAGCGTCGAGGCCGCCCGCCGGGCCCTCGAGATCGCCTCCGGCGCCGGGGAGCGGGACCTCCTCTTCGTCTGCATCTCCGGCGGCGGCTCGTCGCTCCTGTCCCTCCCCGCCGAGGGCATCGCCCTGGACAAGAAGCGCCGCCTGGCCGACGACCTGATGCGGGCCGGGGCGGACATCCGGGAGCTCAACGTCGTCCGCAAGCACCTCTCGGCCGTCAAGGGCGGGCGCCTGGCCCGGGCGGCCTTCCCGGCCGAGGTCGTAACCCTGGCCATCTCGGACGTCGTCGGCGACGACCTCGGCACGATCGCCTCGGGCCCGACCCACTGGGACGCCTCGACCTTCGCCGAGGCCCGGGCCGTCCTCGAGAAGTACAGCCTGTGGGACGGGGCCTCGGCCTTGGTCCGGGCCCGCATCGAGGAAGGTGAGCGCGGCCTGGTCGAGGAGACGCTCAAGGAAGGCGATCCCGTCTTCGGGCGGGTCCGGTCCTTCGTCATCGGGGACAACATGACGGCCCTGCGGGCGGCCAAGCGCGAAGCCGAGAAACGCGGTTTCGAGCCCATCTTCCTGTCGTCGGGCGACGGCGGCGAGGCCCGCCGGACGGCCGCCGGCTACGCCGCGTTCCTGGCCGAGCTGGCCTGCTCCGCCGCCGCCCTGCCCCGGCCGCTCTGCCTCCTGGCCGGCGGGGAGCTGACGGTCACGGTCACGGGCCGGGGACGGGGCGGCCGCAACACGGAGTTCGTGCTGGCCGCGGTCGTGGAGATGGAGAGGGCCGGCGTCCGCGGGCTCGACTGGCTCATCCTCAGCCTGGGGACGGACGGCATCGACGGACCGACCGACGCCGCCGGGGCCTGGGCCGACGCCGCGACCTTCGGCCGGGCCCGGGCCCTGGGGCTCGATCCGGCCGCGTCCCTCGACGACAACGACTCCTACGGCCTGTTCAAGCAGACCGGGAACCTCGTCGTCACCGGACCGACCGGGACGAACGTCATGGACCTGCGCGTTTTCCTGCTCCGGGCGGCCTGAGCCGCCCCGCCTTCGACCCGGCGCCCGCCTACTCGTAAACGCCGGCCGCGTCCCAGCGCTTGACGGTGTCGAGGACGAGCTCGGCCACGCGGTCGTTGACCTTGCGGAAGTACTCCTTGGCCTGGGCCGCGTCGAAGGTCGGGTAGCCCTGGCCCTTCTCGTAGAGGAGGATGGTCGAGGACACCGGGACGGCCGCGTAGGCCCCGGCCGGGGCGATGGGTTCGGCCATCTCCGGTTTGTAGCGCTCGGGATGGATGTGGGCCGGGACGATGGCCTGGACGTAGGCCGTCTCGTTGTTGCCGGCGTGGCCGCCGTTCTGCTTGAAGACGGACTTGGTGATGTCGTCGGCCAGCGTCCACCAGTTGACGACCAGGACCCGGACCCGGCGGGCGTTGGCCACCTTGGTCGCGGCCGCGTTGAGCACGGCCGTGTTGCCGCCGTGCCCGTTGAGGACGATGAGGTTCTTGAAGCCCTGCAGGGCCAGGTTGTCGAGGACGGCCTCGGCGAAGGGCCCGTAGGCCTCGGCCGGTATGGACACGGCCCCCGGGTAGGCCTTCATGGCCTCGGTCTGGCCGTAATTGAGGGTCGGGGCGATCAGGGCGTCGACCCGTCCGGCGATGTCGCGGGCCATGGCCTCGGGGGCCAGGCTGTCGGTGCCGCTGGGGATGACGCCGTGGGGCTCGAGCGAGCCGAAGGGGACGAGGACCGTCCGGACCCGGGCCGGCACGAGCTCGCCGAACTCCTGCCAGCAGAGCAGGGCCATCTCGCGCGTCGTCGGAATCCTGGTCTGGGCCGCGGCCGGGAGGACCGCCGCCGCGAGCGCCGCCGCCAGGGCCGTCAGGGCTTTTCTCATGTCGTTCGCCTCCTCGCTCGCCCCATCATACGCCATCGGGACGCCGTTTAGGAAATGGGGCCGGCCCTTGATTTTTTTCGCGGACGGGGTATAATGAAGTCAAGTTTTCTTGGGCCGGCTGGAGAAAGCTTCCACCCAACGAAATACATCATTTTCCCCCTTATCTGCTGTTAAAGAACAGCCGGCACTTTCCCCCGCCCCGCGGCGAAAAAAAATCTTTGCTTTTCCGCGCCGTCCCGCTATAATGGCCTTGGCTCTCTTTCGCCGGCTGGAGAGGGCTCCCTCAATCAACAATCATCACCCCCCTTTTGCTGACCTCAGCCGGCACTTCCTCCCGCTTCTCCCGGCCGGACGTTTGTGCTATCATGCGGGCAGTTCACGAGAGCGGAGTCGCGATGGGCAAGATCGACTGGAAGAAAGAGCTGGCCAACCACTTCGAGAACGTGCGGGTCATCGAGCTCTGCCAGGCCGAGACCGTGGCCCAGTTCGATCAGTTCTGCGAGTTCATCGCCGAGCCCGCGTTCGAGGCGCTGTCCGACGAGCTGGGGAACTTCCGCATCAAGTGCGAGCAGCAGAAGACCAAGGGCCGGAGCATCCGCTTCGACATCTGCTTCCCGGGGCTCAAGGACGAGCAGTTCCACTACCGCATCTCGCTGCCCAAGAACGCCGTCGAGCTGCGCCTCAAGCTCCAGGTCAAGGCCCGGCGCACGCCCAAGGCCGAGTATCAGACGACGGACGAGGACTTCATGCCGGAGCTGTTCCCGTTCAAGGTCCTGCGGATGGACAAGGAAGAGGTCATCGCCGACGTCGTCAAGCACTACACGGGGTTCTGCTACACGGCGCTGACGTCGCCGGACTGAGCGGGCGGGACGGGCTCTATTTCTTCTTCTTGGCCTTGGCCGGCTTGGGCGCGCCGGCCCCGGCCTTCTGCCACTTGCCGGGCTTCCAGACCCAGCGGCTGCCGACCTGTTCCCACGTGCCGGGGACCCATTCCCGGCCCTTCTTGGCCTTGACCCAGCGGCCCTCGACCCACTCGTAGTTGACGTCCTTCCATTTCCAGAAGCCGGGCACCCAGACGTGGGCCTCGCTCGGCCGGAGGGTCGGGGACTCGACCCGGACGGGCGGCGGTCCGACGCGCGGCCGCTCCGCGGCCAGGCCCGCGACGGCCGCCAGGCAGACGGCGGCCAGGGCGAATAGGGCGGTCTTCCTCATCGGCGTCCTCCGCCCGTTTAGTCGGCGGAGGGGAGGGAAAGTCCGGCCTCACTTCCCGGCGTTGATGACCTCGAGGACCTTCAGGAGGTAGTCGTAGCCGGGGCGGTCGACCGTGTTCTGGCTGACGTACTTGAACTGGAGCGTGCCGGCGGCGTCGACGATGAAGACGGCCGGGATGTTCTGGTCGACCTTGCTGCCCGTCCACTCGTGCCGGAAGAGGTCGAGCTTGGACGACAGCGTCCGCTCGCCGTCGACGAGGATGGGGAAGGGGGCCAGGACCGCGCCCTTCTCGAGGGCGTAGTCGTTCGGATAGATCTGGCGCGAGCGTTCCATGCGGGCCTTGCCCGCTTCGTCGAGCTTGGCCGCGTCCTCGGGGTACTTGCGGGCCTTGATGGACTCCATCTGGCCGGGCAGGGCCTCGAGCCAGGTCTTGACGACGTCCTGGGCGTAGGGGAAGACGACGACGATCTCGAGGTTGTACTTGGCGCGGATCTTCTCGGCCTTTTCGAGCTCGGCCAGCTCGACGTAGCGGTAGTTGCAGATCGTGCACCAGTAGTTCTCGGCCGCGTAGCCGCGGGGGAAGAGCAGCAGGACGTTCTTGCCCCGGAGCGAGGACAGGGTCATCGTCCCGCCCTGATAGACGGGCAGGGTGAAGTCGGGCATGGGCTGGCCGACGACGGCCGGCTGGGGCCGGGGGGCGGCCGGGGCCTGCGGCGCCGGAGCGGGCTGCTGGCCCCGGGCCTGGCCCTTGAAGAGCACGATCATCGCGGCCACGGCCAGAACGGTCAGGGCGATGGCCAGGACGGCGGCTTTTTTCTTGTCGATCACGGGCGTATCTCCTTCGTCGGGGATACGCCTATTAGAGACGAGCCGCGCCGCCGAGTCAAGCGCCCGGGCGGGGACCTTCAGGTCCCGGCCCGGGCCGTTCGCGCGCGCTCGCCGCGGCGCTCAAAACCGGACGCGGAAGCCCGCCCTCAGGCCGAAGCCGCTGAGGTCGAACTTGGGCTCGCGGACGGTCGTGCCGGGGTCCGGCGAGGGCTCGGTCTCCGAGATCGTGAACATGCCGATCTCGTAGCCTTTCATATCGCCGGTGATGAGGTACAGAATGCCTTCGGTCGTGTCCGGAGAGCCGCCGGAGGAATCCTCCGTCGCCGTGACCGACACGAAGTTCTTGAACTTCGCGTAGCGGCCCGCGCCCTCGACGAACAGGCCCAGCTTGGGGGACAGCTTGTACTCGAAGCCCAGGCTGCCGTGGAAGCCGATATCGAGGCCGCTTCTCTCGGTGGCTTCGAGGGACATCCTCATCCAGTCGTCGGCCGCGAACTCCAGCCCCTGCATCCCCGTGAACTTGAGGCCGAGGTAGTAAGCCGCGCCCGCGCTGGCCGTCAGGGCCAGCTTGCCGCCCAGGGGGACGTCCAGGAACAGGCCCAGCCTGATGGGAATGGCGGAGAGCGCCGTTTCGGCGACGAGGCCCACCGTTTCCTCACCGGTGAACGTCGCCCGGGAATCGGCCGAGCTGCGCAGGTAGCCGGCCCCGATCCCGACGCCGAAGGACGGCGTGACCTGATAGATGAGGTCGGCCCCGAAGTCGTAGCCGCCGTGGAGAGGCGAGTAGCCTCCGGTGGCGGTCCCGAACCCTTCGGCCGCGTAGGCCTCGACGAGCTGGAAATAATAGCTCGAGCCCTTGTTCACGTCGTCGGCGAGCATGTGGTTGTAGCCCCCGTAGAGCCGGAGGCTGAGCCTGGAGAAGGCGGCCGGGGTGTCGGCGTCCTCCTCGTCGTCCTGGACGCTAAGGAAATCCAGGGGCTTGACGGCCGCCTTGGCCTTCCCGGTCTCGGAGCCGGGGACACCGGAAGCCGCGGCCGTCGCCGGCGTGGCGGCGAGCCAGGCGACGAACAGGGCGGCCAGCGCGATGGCGATGTTCTTGGACCGTGTGTGCATGAAGATACCTCCCGGTATTATGAATACGATCAGCCTTTAGTCGGCCGGGGGAGGGCGATTACGGAATCCGGGTGCGCGCGGTCAGCCCTTGATGCGGAACTCCCTGAACTGGGTGCCGCGGAGCTTGTCCAGGAGGAAGAGGCGGTCGCCGAAGACGAAGACGCCGTTGACGAAGGAGTCGAGCGGCATCGACCCGAGCAGGACGCCGTCCGGGCCGAAGACCTCGAGCTTGTAGGCGTCGGTCGTCCTCAGCTCCTGGCCCTCGCCCTGGGGCTTCATGCCGATGGTCTGTCCGCCCGAGGCGCCCATGCTCATGGTCATCGCCATCCCGACCTGCTCCTCCTTCCTGAGCTGGCGGGTCTGGGTGACGACCCAGACGCGGCCCCGGCCGTCGACGGCGATGCCGGCCGCGCAGCGGTTCAGCTCCGGCCCGCGGATGGAGACGCTGCCGCCCTCCCTCTTGATTTCTCCCTTGTCCTTGATCTCCATGGAGTAGGGGAGCTCCCGGTCGGCCCGCCAGAGGAGCTTGCCGTCGGCCGCGTATTTCTCGATCCGGTTCTGGACGGTGTAGGCCAGGTAGACCTGGCCGGCCGCGTCGACCGTCATGAGGACCTCGTTGCCGGCGTTGTTGACCAGCTCGGAACCGAAGTCGCGGGGCTCGCCGAAAGCGCGGACGGGCTTGCCCTCGGCGTCGAGGACCTGGACGAGCTTGGGCAGGGGCGCGGGCTTTTCGTTCTCCCGGTTGATCATGAAGCGCATCCGGGGCGCGCCGGTGACGAACTCGCCGCCGGCTCCCAGGAAGACCGGGCCGGCCCCCTGCTCGAGGCCCTTGATGACCTTGTGGTCCTTGCCGTCGGGCGTCAGGACCTGGATGCGCTGGTTGAACGGGTCGGTGACGTAGATGAGGCCCTTGGCGTCGATGGCCAGCCAGGCGGGGTACTGGAACTCGCCGGGGCCCTGGCCCTGCCGGCCGAACGTGGCCAGGTACTTCGCGTCCGGGCCGAACTTCTGGATGCGGTGGTTGCCCGTGTCCACGACGTAGAGGTTCCCGGCGCCGTCGACGGCGATGGCCGAAGGCATGTAAAAAGCCAGGTTCTCGTCGGCCGTGTCGACGTCTCCGAGGGTGCGCACGGGCTCGAGGGCGACCTGGGGCGTCTTGCCCCAGGTCCCGGGCCCGGAGTTGTGGACGACGCGGACGCCGTTATCGGTCTCGATCTTCTGGCCGGCCAGGACGGGCGAGGCCAGGGCGAGGACGATGACGAGCGGGATCAGGGTGCGTTTGCGGTTCATGGGCGGATCTCCTTGTTTAGAAAACGCCTCGGGCGCGGCGCCGGTTGCCTTTCGATGCTAATATTTTACCATAGGGGGCCGGAGATCCGCCGGTCCGGTTGAACCCGTCCCCGACTTCCAATATAGTTCGGGAGAAAGCGCGCCGCAAGGAGGCGAAATGGACGACCGCGGCATCCTCGAGCTTCTGCTGGAAATGGTCAAGGCCCCCAGCCATCCCGGCGTCGACCGGCAGGAAGAGGCCGCCGCCCGGGCGCTGGCGGCCTATCTCGGCGGGCGCGGCGTCCCGGCCGAGCTCGTCGAGGTCCGGCCCGGGAGGCCGAACGTCCTCGCGTCGGTCGCCGGGCCGAAGCCCGGGCCCCATCTCGTCCTCTGCGGCCACCTCGATACCGTATCGCCCAACGACGGCTCGCCGGTCGACTTTTTTTCGGGCGCGATCCGTGACGGCCGGATGTTCGGCCAAGGCACCGTCGACATGAAGGGCGCCCTGGCCGCCATGGCCGGGGCCCTCGTCGACATCCGCGACGAGGGCGGGCTTGCGTCCGGGAAAGTCACGCTCGCGGCCGTCGTCGACGAGGAGATGGAGAGCCTCGGCGCCGAGGCCCTCATCCGCGGCGGCCTGCGGGCCGAGGGCGCGGTCGTCGGCGAGCCGACGTCGAACCGCGTGGCGATCGGTCACAAGGGCCTGGAGTGGCTCGAGGTCCGTTTCCGTGGCCGGGCAGCCCACGGCAGCACGCCCGAAGCGGGCATCAGCGCCATCGCCGCGGCGGCCCATTTCGCCTCGCTCGTCGAGTCCGAGCTCGTGCCGGCTTTCGAACGGCGGCGCGATCCGGTCCTGGGCTTGCCCGTCATCAACTTGGGCACCATCGCCGGGGGCCAGCAGCCGAGCATGGTCGCCGCCGACTGCGTCGTGCAGCTCGACCGGCGCTGGGTCACGACGGAGAGCATCGACCAAGTCATGGGCGACCTCGAGGCCCTGCTGGCCAAGGTCCGGGCCGCCCGCCCAGGCCTCGCGACGAGCCTGGCGCGGATGCCCGGGGGGATGGCCACCATGCTCCACGGGCCGCTCGTCATCGACAAGGGGCATCCGCTGGTCGGGGCGGCGCTGGGGGCCTTCTCCGACCTGGGGCTCGCGGCGCCGCCGCTCGACGTCTTCCCGGCCTGGACCGACGGGGCCCTGCTCGCGCGCGAGGCCGGCATCCCGACATTGGTGTGGGGGCCGGGCGAGCTGGCCCTGGCCCATTCGGCCGAGGAGAGCGTCGCCCTCGACGAAGTCCTTCAGGCCGCCCGTCTCTACGCCGCGGCGGCCCGCCGGTTCACCGCGGCGCGCTGAGCGGAGCGGGGGGGTTAGCGGCGGGCCGAGAGGACCGCCTCGAGCCGGGCCCGGGCGGCGGCCTCGTCCGGCTCGCCGAGAACGAGGGCCGCGAACGCGCCCCGGCGGGCGAAGAGGAACAGCCGTCCGGCCGGGTTGCGGCCTTCGATGACGCCCCCGGCTTCGCGGACGTCCTGGAGATAATAGTCGAACGAGGACCGGACGGCCTCTTCCAAAACGCCGTCCGGGGGAGCCGTCGCGAATGCGACGAGAGCCAGTTTCGAGACGCCGGGATCGGCTGCGTATTTCGCGGTGTAGGCCACCGTGGCCGCGGTCCCGCCGGCGCCGGGCTTGCCGAAGCCCCAGGCCTCGCCTTCGAGGAACGGCGATTCGTTGGCCGCGGCCACCGCGCCCTTGAGGAAGCGGGCGCTCGAGGGGACCATCCCGTCGCGCGGCAGCCGTCCCAGGCCTTCGGGCCGGACCGTGCCGCTTCCCGGGACGAGGCGCTCGACGGCCGCGGCGAAGGCGGCGAGCTCGCCCTCGCCGCAGTCGGGGCCCAGGACGTTGACCGTGAACGGGCCCTTGACCAGGGCGGCTTGGCCGGGAACGATCCAGCTGTCGGAGAGGACGCCGGGAGCGGGCGCCTCGCCGCCCTCGAGCTTGGTCGCGTACAGGCCGAAGGCGTCCTCGCCCGTGGCCATCCTGTAGATCTCGAGCGTGATCTCTTTCTCGCCGCCGCCGGCCGGCCTGTATCTCGATACCGAGAGCTCCCGGAAGCCGTAGGGCAGGACGATCTCGGCCCCGCCGTCGATGTAGCCGTAGAGCCCCTCCCGGTTGAAGGTCTGCGTTTCGCCCGTCCGGGCCCAACCGGGGATGCCGTCGGGGCCCCGCATGAGGGACGCGGCGTCCTGAGCGCCGCCGCGGCAGGCCGCGAGGACGGCGGCCGCGCCCAGCGCCAGGATCACGTGCCGTCGCATTCCCGGACTTTCTGTTCGACCGATGGATCCCCTCGCCCCGCTCCTACCGCTCGATGGCGCCGATGTCGTTGCCGGCGCCCTTGGGCCGGGCCGCGCCGAGCTGGTCGGTCGTCTCGCGCCAGAACGTGTTCGGGTTCCGGGACACCGTGATGACGCAATGGTCGCCGACCGGGCCGCTCGTGAACGAGTTCCAGAAGTCGTCGCCCAGGAAGACCTGTCCGAGGCGGTCGCCGATGGCCGTGTCGAGGTCGTGCCAGAAGGCCACCCAAGCCGCGTTCTCGGGATTGGTCGGCCAGGTCACGGCCGGCCCGTACCAGGTCACGCCAGTCATGTCGCCGAACTCCGTCCCGAAGTCGGCCCCCAGGATGCCGCTGTAGAGGGAGCGGCACTTCAGGATGACGTGGTTGAGGAAGTCGTCCGTCGGCACCCCGAAGCCCGAATACCCGGCGTTGACGTAGGTGATGGAGTAGCTGGCGTTGGCGATCTTGTCGACGGCCAGGTCGGCCGGGGGATACCACAGCAGGGCGGGCCCGCCGGCGTCCGTGCCGGCCGAGAGGGCCGCGGCGTGGAAGTGGGCCCCGCCGGCGTCGAGGACCTCCCCGATCGTCACGCCCTCCACGTCGCCCGTCTTGGGCCAGCGCTTGCGGCTCGACATCATCCAGTCGGGGACGGGGACGAGGATATGGCTGAAGTTGATCCGGCCGATGAGGTTGTAGCCGCCGCTGTCGAAGTACAGGATGGACCCGGCGAACCAGTCCTCCGGCTCGCCGTTGAGGGTGTTGCCGACGACGATGGAGTTCTGGACCTCGACGTACTCCACGGTGTGGGCGTTGCCGACGGTCGCGGCGATGCCGCCGGCCATGTTCGGCTTGCCGCTGAAGACGGCCGCCTGGCCGGTCGTGGCGTTCTCGGCCACGGTGCAGGCCTTGAGGGTCAGCGAGCCCCCGCCCATGTATATCCCGGCCCCCCGGTAATAGAACTGCCCCATGTTCGGGATGTCCGGGTTGTCCTCGACGACGTTCCGGGCCACGGTGCAGTTGGTCAGGGTCATGCGGGCCAGGTTGTCGGGCCCGCCGCTCAGGGTGAAGATGCCGCCGCCGTAGGCGTGCTGGGCCGTGACCCGGTTGCCCGTGACGGCGCACCGCGTCAGGGCCGTGTCGTTGCCCCGGCCGTAGCCGTTGTCGGCCCCGCCGACGGAATAGATGCCGCCCCCGCCGGCCCCGGCCCCGAGGGCCCGGTTGCCGCTGACGACGGTGTCCTCGAGATCGAGCCCGTCGGAGTAGATGCCCCCGCCGTAGGTGCCGCGGTCCCGGCTCGCGGCGGTGTCCCCGACGCAGGTGTTGCCCGTGACGACGCAGTCGCGCAGGCGGGCCATGCCCCAGACGGCCAGGCCGCCGCCCCGGGCCAGGGTGTAGGGCTGGGTGCCGCCCGTGATGGCCTCGGCCTGGGAATACCCGTCGGCGACGGTCACGTTGGACATGGTCAGGTTGCCGTACACGGCCATGACCCGGGCGTGAACGGCCTCGCCGCCGCCCCACCGGACGGTGATGCCGTGGGGCAGGTCCGAGGCGTCGATGACAACGGTCTTGCGGGCGTAGAGAGCCGATTTGCCGTAGTCGCGCTCGGCGTAGCCCGAGTAGACGTTGGCGACGTAGACCTCGCCCTTGAGGACGGAGTGCTCCTCGCCGACGATCGTCAGGACGATCGTGCCGCCGTCGAGCGACGGATCGAAGGTGATGACCTCGCCCGAGCCGGCCGCCTCGAGGGCCGAGCGCAGCGTGATCGTGCCGGCCGCGGGCGTGGCCGTGTCCTCGAGGGAGTTGACGATGAGATCGGGGTCGGGCTCGTTGCCGTCCTTCGCGGCGCAGCCGAAGGCGGCCAGGGCCGCCGCCAAAGCCAGAACGCCCGCAAATCGGGGGATGCGCGTCATGTCCGTTCCTCCTTATCGACCGTGGTTCCAGTATAGGCCGCGGCCGGGGGCTTTACAAATCGACGCCCGCGCCGTCCCGGTCTTGACATAACTTTGACCGCGTCTTCACCCCGGATTGACACGTCCTTCCCCGGCGCCCATTATGATAAGGGCGGAAGGGGAACGGCGATGAGAAAGAGCGTCGTCGCGGCGGGCCTCGCGGCCGCGGTCCTCCTGGGCAACGCCTGCGCGTTCTACCACGTCAAGAAGATGGATCCCAAGGTCCTGGCTGGGACGGGCCCGAAAGGCCAGATCGTGGGCATCCGGACCGCCGGGGAGTCCTTCGCCTTCCCGGAGGACGATCCCGCTGTCGTCCGGAACGGCATGGTCCTGGGGTACGTCCACATGGGCTGCCTCCTCGACCCCGTCGACATCGTCGACATCTCGCCCGGGCGGCTCGGGCCCAACGTCGTGCTCCAGGACGGGACCCGCTTCCAGTCGCCGGACAGCCGGCCCGAGGGAGACGTCATCTCCTGCGAGGCGGTCCGGACCGTGTGCGTCCCCGTCGACGAGGTCGTCGGGGTGGACGTCCGGAAGCTCAACGGGCTGGCCTCGGTCCTGGGCACTCTCGCGGGGGCGGCCCTCTTCGTCGCGGCCGTGGCCCTCGACGACGACGGCGAGAGCTGGTTCGACGACGACGACGGGGGCTTCGCGGATCCCGGCAACGCCGCGGGATACCGCCCGTCGGACTTCCTCGGGGCGCTCCTCGACGACGCCGGGGACACGCCGGAGAGGGCCCGCCGCCGGAGCGCCGGCCGGGCCCTCCTCGGGCTGAAGGAGGACGCGGACCCGGCCGGCGAGACGGAGTTCTGGGCCGTCGAATGGGTCCCCGTCGAGGCCCGGCCCGGCGCCGACGGGACGCTCGTCGCCGCCCTCGGCAACGGCTCGGGCGTGCCCCGGACGGTCGACGAGGCCCGCCTCGTCGTCGTCGACCACCCGCCCGGGGTCCGGGTCGCCGCCGACGCCCTCGATGCCGTCCGGGCCCTCGCCGCGCCCGTTCCTCCCGACGCCGCGAACGACGGCGGCGGGGCGGACGTCCTCGCGCCCCTGGCCGCCGCCGACGGCGTCCTGTGGCGTTCCGTCGGGGGAGAGGCCATTCCCGCCGGAGCCGCTTCCGCCCGCGACGAGTTGACGGTCGGCTTCCCCCGGCCCAAAGGCGCCCGGCGGGCCCGGCTCGTCGTCACCGCGGCCAATTCGGCCTGGCCGACCGCGTCTACGACCTCGACCTGGCCGACGTCGGCACGGACAAGGTCTGGATCAAGATGGCGCCGCCGGCCGGCTACTGGCTCTTCGACCGGGTGGCCTTGGACTTCGGGGAGGAGCCGGTCATCGAGGCCGTCGCCCTGGCCGCGGCGTCGGCCGACGGGCCCGACGGGGCCGAGGTCACGGCGGCCCTCGGGGCCGAGGACGGCTCCGTGCTGCGCCTCGGGCCGGGGGCGGAACCCGTCGCCTTGACCTTCGTCCTGCCGCCGCCGAAGGAGGGCCTGGAGCGCACGCTGCTCCTGCGCACGGTCAGCGGTTACGCGACGCCTCTGACCGATTCGCATAATCCCCCGAATCCTCTATATTAGAGGGGATGAACAAGCCGCGCCCGACCGTCCTCCGCGTCCTTTTCCCCCTTCTCCTCCTGGCCGTCCTCGTCCCGGCCCTGGGGCCCCTGGCCGCCCAGGAGGCGTCCCCCGACCGGGTCTACGCCCTCGACGAGAAGATCCCCGTCGACCCGCGCATCACCGTCGGGGCCCTGCCGAACGGCCTGCGCTACTGGATCCGCGAGAACCGCGAGCCCCGCAACCGGGCCGAGCTGCGCCTGGTCGTCAACGCCGGCTCGGTCCTCGAGGACGAGGACCAGCGCGGCCTGGCCCACGTCGTCGAGCACCTGGCCTTCAACGGCTCGACCCACTTCCCCCAGCAGAAGCTCGTCGAGTTCATGGAGTCGATCGGCATGCGCTTCGGCTCCGACCTCAACGCCTTCACCAGCTTCGACGAGACCCTGTACATGCTCAAGGTCCCGACGGACTCGCCCGAGATCATGGCCAAGGCCTTCCTGGTCCTCGAGGACTGGGCCCACAACCTGACCTTCGACCCCAAGGCCATCGACAAGGAGCGCGGCATCATCGTCGAGGAGTGGCGCCTGGGCCAGGGCGCCGACGCCCGCATGCGCGACGCCCAGCTGCCGATCCTCCTGAAGGGCTCGCGCTACGCCGAGCGCTTGCCGGACGGCAAGAAAGAGGTCATCGAGACCTTCGGCTACGACACCCTCAAGCGCTACTACCGGACCTGGTACCGGCCGGACCTCATGGCCGTCGTCGCCGTCGGCGACTTCGACAAGGCCAAGATCGAGGAGCTCATCAGGAAGCACTTCGGGCCGCTCGCGGTCCCGCCCGACGCCAAGCCCCGCCCCGTCTATCCCATCCCCGACCACGACGAGACGCTCTTCGCCGTCGCCGCCGACAAGGAGGCCGAACAGAGCGTCGTGGCCGTCTACCACAAGCTGCCTATCGCCCCGCAGGACACGGTCGGGGCCTACCGGCGCATGCTCGTCGAGCGCCTGTTCAACGACATGCTCAACCAGCGCCTCGGCGAGATCGGCCAAAAGCCCGACCCGCCCTTCCTCGGGGCCGTCTCGAGCCGCGGGCGCTTCGTCGGCACCAAGGACGTCTACGTCCTCTCGGCCCTCGTCGGCGAAGGCGGCATCCCGCGCGGACTCGAGGCCCTCTACACGGAAGGGGAGCGGGTGGCCCGCTTCGGCTTCACGGCGACCGAGATCGAGCGGGCCAAGAGCGAGGCTATGCGTTACTTCGAGCGGGCCGTGACGGAGAAGGAGACCCAGGACTCGACGAGCTACGCCGAGGAATTCACCCGGGCCTTCCTCGAGGGCGAGCCGACCCCCGGCATCCAGTACGAGTACGCCCTGCACAAGCAGTTCCTGCCGGGCATCGGGCTCGACGAGGTCAACGCCCTGGCGCGCGAATGGATGACCGACCGCAACCGGGTCATCATGGCCAACCTGCCCGAGAAGCCGGGCGCCAAGGTCCCGACCGCGGCCGAGCTGGCCGCCGTGCTCGAGAAGGTCAAGAGCGCCGAGATCGCCGCCTACGAGGACACGACGACCGACGCCCCGCTCGTCGCCGCCCCGCCCGCGCCGGGGACGGTCGTCTCGAGGCGGACGCTCGAGGCCATCGGGGCCGTCGAGTGGACGCTCTCCAACGGGGCCAAGGTCGTCCTCAAGCCGACCGCCTTCAAGGAGGACGAGATCCTCTTCCGGGCCTCGAGCGCCGGCGGCATCTCGCTGGCCGGGGACGCCGACCTCATCCCGGCCAACACGGCCGACCAGGTCGTGCCCGCGGGCGGATTGGGCGAGTTCAGCGCCGTCAATCTGGAGAAGAAGCTGGCCGGCCAGGCCGTCCAGATCCGGCCGTCCATCGACGAGCTCGAGGAGGGCCTGTCGGGCAGCGCCTCGCCCAAGGACGCCGAGACCCTCTTCCAGCTCATCCATCTGACCTTCACGGCGCCGCGGCCCGACCCGGTCGTCTTCGACGTCATCAAGACCCAGCTCAAGACCTTCCTCGAGAACCGCACCCAGAGCCCCGAGTCCGTCTTTTCCGACACCCTGCGGACGACCATGCAGCGCGACCAGCCCCGCTTCCGGCCCATGACCGTCGACGAGATCCCGCGGATGAGCCTGGAGAAATCCCTGGCCTTCTACCGCGACCGATTCGCCGACGCCGGCGACTTCACGTTCTTCTTCGTCGGCAACATCGACCTCGAGAAGATCGAGCCGCTCGTCTGCACGTACCTGGCGTCCCTGCCGTCGATCGGCCGCAAGGAGACCTGGCGCGACTGGCGCGTCCCGCCGCCCGAGGGCGTGGTCAAGCGGATCGTGGAGAAGGGCGTCGAGCCCAAGAGCCTGACGGCCATCGTCTTCTCCGGGCCCTTCGTCAACACCCCGGTCAACCGGGTCCAGATCCGGGCCGCCGCCCAGATCCTGGAGACGCGCCTGCGCAAGCTCCTGCGCGAGAAGCTCAGCGGCACCTACGACGTGCGCGTCTCCCCGGGCTACAGCAAGATCCCGCATGAGGAGTACCGGCTGTCCATCGACCTGGGCACGGACCCGGCCCGCATCGACGAGATGAGCGCGGCCATCTTCCGCGAGATCAGGGCCCTGCTCAAGAAGGGGCCGACGGCCAAGGAGGTCGAGGAGGTCCGGCTGGGCGAGGAGCGCGACTTCGAGACGAGCAGCCGCCAGAACGCCTGGTGGCTGTCCCAGATCTCCGAGCGCTACCGCGTCGGCGAGGACCCGGAGGCCATCCCGCGCCTGCCCGAGTCGTTCGCCCGGCTGACGCCGGCCTCGGTGCGGGCCGCGGCCCGGGCCTACTTCGACCTCGGCCGCTACGTCCAGGTCACGCTGTATCCGGAGAAGCGCTAGCCCTGAAGGGGGATTCGGCTATCAGAGCTCGGCCAGCGAGACGCCGAGCTTCTGGAAATCCTTGCGGTTGAAGGTGGCCACTCCCGTGCACTCCGCTGCCCGGCCGCTCGCGGCGACGTACGCGTCCGCGAACTCCGCGCCGGTCGCGGCGGCCAAGCTGAGGGCGGCGGCGACGAGCGCGGCATCGGTCAGCGACATCTCCGGCATGGCGAACACCGCGCTCAGGGCTTCGAGGACGCGGTCTTTGGGAACCTTGTAGGCCGCCCGAAGCGTCCAAGCCACTTCGAACAGGACGGGCGGACCCGTGACCAGTCGGCACTCGCCGCGCCGGGCCGATTCAAACAGCCGGGCCGCCTTCTCGTGCTGGCCCCTGTCGTCCAGAGTCAGAAGCCTGAGGAAGACGTTGGCATCGACGAACCAGGCGGTCACGCGGCCTTCTTCACCCGGCCGGCGAGAGCCCGGGTCATCCGCTTGATCTCTTCCTTCCGAGGCAAAGCCTTGCCTAGGATCCCTTTGAGGTCCAGAAGGTCCGGGGCGCTTCGGATAACGATCGTCCCGTCCCGGACCTCGACGATCACCCGGTCGTGGGGCTTGATGCCGGCCTCGCGACAGGCCGCGGCCGGCAGGGTGATCTGGCTTTTCGAGGAGACCGTGGCCGTCGTCATGATCCTATCCTTTACCATTATGAAATTGCTTTGTATATTATAATAAGTAAAGAAATGGCTGTCAAGTTTAGGTCCTTGATCCGCCTTCCTCATGATAGACGCCGTTAGAGGGCCGATCCTCTCATTGGCGTCCGACGCGGAGGCCGTAGTAAGATACCGCCAGACCCCTATAAGGCAGGAGAGGATGCGATGATCGGGAGACCCGTTTCGATGGCCTGCGTCGCCGCCTGTATCGCTCTCGTGGCCTGTCCGTCCGGCCCGTCGTCTTCCGGCCCGGACAAGGCCTCGGCCGAAGAGCGGAAGGCCGCGTTCCTAGGAAGTCTCGCGGTCGGTCGGGATGAAGCGGCGCGGTCCTGGGGCGCGATCGTCGCGGCCCTGCCCGACGGCCTGTGGCCGACAGAAGTCACGTACGACGGCGGAGAGGTCAAGATCACGGGTCAGGCCCTTTCCAATAACCTCCTGGCCGACTTCATGTCCCAGCTCGAGGAGGGCGCTCGCCTGACCGGGGTGGAGCTCCGCTCCTCGGTACAGAAGAAAGGCCGGACCGGGGACTACCACGAATTCACGGTCGCGGCCCGAGTCGCCGATGGCGGGCGAGCGGCGTCCCCCGAAGCGCTCGAGGATCTATTGCCGCCCCGTCCGGGACCGGCCGACGGGCTCCGGGAGCTCCAGCGCCTGGCCGCCGATTCCGGTCTTCAGATGACCAAGTGCGTCTTCGGCCAGGCCAGTTCCGGAGAGTTCGCCGGCGAGCTGCCCGTCGCCGTCGAGGTCGCCGGCAGCCGGGCGGAGATCGGCCGCTATCTCGACGGCTTGACCCGCCTGCCGCATTTCTGGCTGGTGAAGAAGCTGACTGTCAAGGCCGTTGCCCCGCAGGATCCCCGGTCTGCCCTCAAGGCGGCGGTTTCGGCCCAGACTTACTACCCGGACTAGAAACCCAGGGCCGCCGTTTAGTGCTTGCCGGGCGGGTCGGGCTGGGGAGAGAGCTTGGCCAGAGCTGGGCGGTTGAAGATGCGCAGCTCCGGGAACTCGATGACCGCGGGGAGCCAGGTGATCTCGTCGTCGATCTTGATGTAGTCGGCCGGCGGCGCCCCCTTGACGGCCTTGCCCGCCACGGCCTTGAGCACGCCGTGCTTGCCCGAGGCGATGAGCTTGCCTTTGGCGTCCTTGATGCCGCAGTCCCCGATGATGCCGCAATCGCCGAGGATGCCGGCGGCCGCCGGACCCGCCGCGCCCTTCCCCGTCTTCTGGAACGACGTGACGGAAAAGACGACGCCGTCGGGGGTGGTTAGCTTGAAGCTGCCCGGGCCGAGCTTCTCGCACTTCGTCCCCTTGGGGACGGCCACGGAGTGGCCCGCGGCCAGGGCCGACCCCGCGGCCGCGGCGAGGAGCAGCCCGCCCACGGCCAGAACCAGGAAGACGGACTTCTTCATGGGACCTCCTTCTCTGCTGCCGGATGTGAACCCTTCTGCTTATAATATCGGCCGCGCGAGGGGGCCTGTCAAGGGGGCCGGATCAAGCGTACTTCAGGCCGGAACGATGTCCTCGATCCGGATCTTGGCCCTATCGGCTACCCCCAATCCCAGCTCCGCGGCCAGGTCCAGGAAGGCGGCGCTCCGCCGCCGGGGATCGTCCACCTGCTGGACGCCCCGGGCCATGCGCTCCTTGACCACGACGTCGTGGGCCACGGCGTCCACGGCCACCGGGTCGGTGCCGAGGAGCAGGAGGTTGGCGTCGTAGATGAACTTGGGATTGGCCCCGGGCCCGCCGTCGTAGCAGGCCTGGAGGCCGTCGACGACGTTGAGGACGACCTTGTCCCGGAGCACGGGGAAGGCGCAGGGCTCGGCCACCGACTTCATCCACAGCTTGTGCAGGCGGCTGGTGTTGCTGATCGAGCCGTAGGACAGGTTCTTGAGGCAGCAGGTCGTGGTGGCCCCGGCGTTCTTGAGGATGGGCACGTTGACGATCTTGGTCACGACGTCCGTGACGATCTTGCTGAAGTAGGAGGCCTGGCCCTCGTTGATCATGTAGCCGAGGGTCTCGGCGTCGTACTTCTGCTCGACCTCGGCGACGTAGGGGAGGGCCTCGCGGTCGACGTTGTCCTTGGCCCAGAGCTCCCCCTTCTCGTCGTAGAACTTGCCGTTGGGCCCCATCATCTCCGTGCCCAGGATGCGGATGCCGGGGAAGCGGTCGGCCGTGAAGCCGGCCTCGGTCAGCTGGAACAGGCGGCGGTCCCAGATGACGATGTTCGCCTTCCTGACGCCCGCCGCGAGCAGGCCCTCGATCACGGCGTCCACCACCTCGGGCTTGGTCGAGAGCAGCTTCTCCCCGATGGGGTTGACCTTGATGCCGACGACGTCCTTGGGCCCGACGAACTTGGCCCAGGCCTTGCCCGGCTTCTTCTCCCCGGTCAGGGCGGCCATGCCCGCGGCCAGTTCCAGGCGCACCCGGGCCCCGTCGACGGGCTTGCCGACCGGGTTAGCCCCGGTCTTGACCCGGACGACCTTGCCCGGGTACTTTCCCGGCATCGACGTCGCCACCCGGGGGATCGCCCGGACCTCGTCGATGTTGGTCTTGATGTCGGGGGGCGCGGCCGGGACCTTGCGGTCCTCGGGCTTGTCCTGCCCCATCAGGCGGGGGGCGATGGCCGCCCCGGCCGCGGCCACGGCCGCGGAGCCCAGGAAGCGCCTCCGTGAGAATCTATCCGAGGGACAAGCGTCTTTCTCTCCGGTGAGGGTCGCGATGTCGTCTTTGCGCATGGGGCCTCCTGGGCGGGGGATGGGGGAAGTATAGGGGAGTGAGGGGCGGAAAGGCAATGAATAAGGATTGATTCGGAATGGTACGCTTTCTATAATCTTGGTGATAGCGAGAACGGGTGCAGCGATCAGGGCAGGAACTAGGTTTGAATAGGAACTTACTGATCCTTTTGAACGTAGGAGTGTTGGCTGCGGCCATCCCGTGCATCGCTGGTCAGAATAACGCGTCTTCTGTTCATGGCGAGATTGTGCGCGCTACGCACCAAGCTCGGATCGGCGATCTTTCAGGAGCCTGCCAAAATCTGGAGATCACACTTACCCGTGCCCGGGTCTCCAACTCACTCGTCGCCGAGAGGAAGATACTCATATGGCTGGCGGTTCTCCGATGGGATCTCGGTGACATCGAAAGATCCATGCGCTACTTCGAGGAAGCCCGAGCAGCTTTCCGGCAGTCGGGTGACAAGTGCTCGGCTTTGTTCTGTTCCTTGTGTCTTCAGATCGTTAGATTGTATGTGAGTGGGAAAGAACATCGTGCTCGAGGGGAATACGAACGTTCAGAGGAATCCTTCCAACAGGCCATTTTGCTAGGCCGAGAAACCGGGTACTCCGGTTTCGAGCTTAAATGCCTGAGGCAACTGGGGATGATTTCTTGGGATACGAGACTCTGGAATGATTTTAAGGAAAGGAACTTGGCGGCCTTGGCCATCGCCCGAGCGATGGGGCACCTCATTGAGGAAGGGCGGTGCCTCAATAACATCGGAGCTTTCTATCATAAAACGGGATTATTCGCTCAAGCCGCTGACCATTTCGAGAAAGCTCTGGATAAAGCGAGACGCAGCTCTGACCGGGGGACCGAGGCTGAATGCCTTAACAACCTCGGCTTGCTGAGCCGGGACCTCGGTGACCATGGCAAGGCGCTTCGCTACCTATCCGCTGCGCACGAGATCGACACGGAACTCGGGGACCTGTCGGCGATGGCGATCAATGTGGGCAACATGGCCGCTGTCCTGCTGAGAAAGGGTGTTGATACCGGTGATGCCGATGACCTTGCGGAAGCGTTTGAATTGTATCGAACGAACCTCGGCTCCGGGCATCTCGATCCCTATCAAAGGTTCGTCTCGTTAAATAACATGGGCGTTGTGTTAAACGAACAGGGCAAAACGGTCGACGCCCGGGCCTGTTTCGCTCGGGCTTCCGCGGTGCTGGGCGAGGCGGGATATCCCCAGGAGCGGGCAGCTGCTCTTAACAATATCGCCACGACATACCTGTACGAAGGCCGGTACGATGAGGCCTTGCGCGACTTTCGGTCTGTCCAAGAAGCAAGTCGAGATGATCCATTGTCCGAATCATTGATGGAATCTTATGTTGGAATGGGACAGTGTCTCGAGGGCCTACGGAACTTACCCGGCGCGCTGGCGAGTTATGGGAGAGCGACGGAGATCTTGGATCGTCGGATGTCCCGGATCTCCTCCGAGATATTCATGATAGGTTACGCGAGGAATAAATATGGGGCCTATCAGAAAATGCTCCGGATCCTGTCGGACCAGTATTTGGAGCGGCCCTCGGAGGCCTTGATCGCGGAGATCTTCAGGATCATCGAACGGGCTAAAGCGAAGGCTTTTTTCGAGAGCCTGGGGGAGCATCGGGGCGTCTGCCAGGTCGGCGGTCCAGAGGCCGACATCCGTCTGGCTCGGTCTGCTTTGGGCGATGAGAGGACCTTGATCCTCGAATATTATCTAGCCGAAGACCGGTCATATCTGGTCTCGGTCTCTTCGAATACTCTTCATCTGGATATCCTGCCAAACCGACATGAGCTGACCCGGTCGATCCGCGGCTTTCTAAAATTGTTGCCGGATCGGGCGCAGCCGCTCCGGTACGCCCTCGACGCGAACAAGCGGATCACGAATACGCTCTTCCCGCAGTCGCTGGCCCGGGAGATGTCGCGATATGATCGCCTCATCGTTATGCCCGATGGATTCTTGAACTATCTCCCTTTCGAGAGTCTCGGCGCCGGGCCCGGTTTAATGACCGATTTCCTCATCGAATCCATGTCCGTTTCCTATTCTCCATCGGTGTCCGTTATGAACACGCTTGGGCGTCGGACCTCCTTCGCTAAGGACGCGTCCATCTTGGCCATCGGTGGTATCCGATATGAATCAGGAAGGATGCGTGCAGGTAATAAATCGATCGGAAACATGACCGAGGCCTTCGGCGATCTTCCTTATAGCCAGAATGAGGTTGACAGTATCAAAAAAGCTTTCTCAAGCAAGCAGGTAAGGGCGCTGACGGGTGACGAGGCCAACGAACGAGCCGTAAAGGAACTGCGGTTGAAGGACTATAGGATCGTCCATTTTGCCTGTCACGGTTATGTGGACGAGATCGATCCCCTGAGGACGGCGTTGGTTCTGATGCCGGAGCCGTCAGCCGGAGAAGATGGATTCTTGAGGGCCGGGGAGATCGCCGGACTGGAGACCGACGCCGACCTCGTCGTGTTGTCGTCGTGCCGTTCCGCTAGCGGCATTCTCGAGAACGGCGAAGGGGTCCTTAGCGTGGCCCGACCATTCTTCTTCGCCGGGGCCCGTTCCGTCCTGGCCACGCTCTGGCCTATCTATGACAGATCGACAGCCGATTTCATGGGCGAATTCTATCGGCAACTAGCTAAGGGGCAGGAATTGAGCGAAGCTCTGAGAAACGCCAAGATTAGAATGATCAGAACGTCTCGTATGCATCCGTTCTACTGGGCTGGATACGTGCTCAGCGGGGCCGTGGACAGATGACTAGGCGCACGTAGCAGTCGAAATCCGGTCATCTCGTGACGGTGAACCGGCAAAGGTCCGATTCCCCGACTTTTCCTTCTCCCGAGTACGCGATTACCGCCCAATAGAAAGGTCTTCCCGCCTCGAGCCCGATAGAGGTCGGATCCGCGATGGTGATCTGAGTTCCGACGGTCTGCTCGCTCGTCCAGACCGGAAGGAGGCCCTCATCGAAGACCTCGAGGACATAACGATCGGCGGTGCGGTAGGCTTCCCAACGAAAGACAAGCGGTTTCGATATAGGATGTGAAGACCGGGGGTAGATCAAGGAGAAAGCGGTTCGGATGTTCTCGCCGGTCCGAGGAATATCTCCCGGACGGATCAGGAGCATGATCGATGACGCGATGAGCAGAAGGCCGGCTGCCAGGGCGGCATATCGGAAAGAGAACCCATGAATGCTTTTTGTGTGGCCGGAATCTGTTTCTCGGAGTTCGTTCTGAGTATCTTGTTCGACGACGTCCTTGAGGATCGAGAATGCATTTCTGCATTCTTCGCATTCGTTAATGTGATCGATGATCTTGTCTTTCGTCCGTTTCGAAGCTTTGGGCGAGAAGGATTTTACCAACTCCCTCGTGCTGGGGCATCTTTCTGTCGGTCCGGTCTTCGAATGGCTATTGGGAATGTTCATTGCGCGGTCCCGTCCCATTGAGGTGTTTGCGCATATCGGCCATGCCCCGGTAAAGGAGGTTCCGGATCTTATCCGGACTGACATTTAGGTAGCTGGCGATCTCGCGGATATTCAAGTTCAGAAGATACAGTTTTACGACACGGCGCCTCGACCGGATGAGTCGGTCCACGGCCTTTGTCAATTCTACCGACATCCCCTTCGTATGAGTGGCTTCTCCTCGGTAATACGTTTCCATCTCTGAGATGTGCTTGAGTTTCTCGTGCTGGACCAGGTCCATTTCTCGCCGTTTCCTTCGGAATTGGTCGATGATCGAGGTGTAGACGACTTTCTTGATATAAGGTCCGTGCTTGCGAATAACTCTTCCGCAGCAGACTAATTTCCAGATCCTGACCTTGACGTCCTGGATCACATCTTCGGGATCAAGCCCGTATTTTGGGAGATCGTAGCTGTGAACCTGGTATATGATATCCTTCTCGTGCCCTTGGAGGATTGCCAGGAACTCTTCTTCTTGTCTCAGAACGGAATCGGTGGACATCTTATCGGCCTGATGAAAATTATCCCTATTCTAATAATATAGAAGGCGGAGATGAAGGAAATTTCTCACAACGTCGAAAAAACTCCGCTAAGCGAGGAATCCGGGCGAGCAGGGATTGACTAATTGGCTCGGCTAAATAAGATATATACTTTATAATAAATATTATGGCCGATTCTTCAAAACCCAACCTCCTCCGCTCCTGGAAGGACATCTCCGCCCACCTAGGGTGCGACGTCCGGACCTGCCACCGCTGGGAGGCCAACCTGGGCATGCCCGTCCACCGGGCCGAGGGCGGCGGCGGCAAATCCCCTGTCTTCGCCTATCGGGACGAGCTGGACGCCTGGTTCCGGGAGACCTTCAAGTCCTCCCGGCCGAACGGGAACGGAGCCCGCGAGGGGATGCCCGCCAAGCCCCGCCTGGCCTGGGTCCTGGGGATCGGGGCCGTGGCCGTCCTGGCCGGGGGATTCGTGCTTTACCGGGAGATCGGGGTCCGGCGCCAGCCCGCCGGTTTCGAGATCGACGGCCCCGTCCTCATCGTCAAGGACAAGCACGGGCGGGAGCTCTGGCGCTTCGACACCAAGGTCGACAACCTCGAGATCGACGCCTATTACCGGGCCAACTTCCAGGTCATCAACAAGGACGAGGGCAACCTCCTGCCGATCATCGGCATGTGGGACATCGACGCCGACGGGGACCGGGAGGTCCTCTTCGCCCTGAGGCGGCAGTCCGACCAGACCGGCGAGGGCCGGCTCTACTGCTTCGACCGCAAAGGCGTCAAGCGGTGGGAGTTCCTGGCCGGAGGCCCCCTGGTCTGCGGCGGGCGCGTATTCTCGCCGGACTACCGGCTGGCCGGCTTCGTCGTCCGCGACCACGACGGCGACGGCCGGCTCGAGATCGTGACCGAGGCCTTCCACGCCCCCGACTGGCCCTGCCAGCTGGCTGTGCTCGACTGCGAGGGCCGGAAGATCGGCGACTACCGGCACGCCGGCTACCTGCGGGAGATCGTCTATCACGACATCGACGGGGATGGACGGGAGGAACTCATCGTCGTGGGCGTCAACAACGAATACCGCGGCGGGGCCGTGGCCGTGTTCGATCCCCGCGACGTCCGCGGCGGCTCGCCCCAGACGGGCGAGTTCGCCTGCGCGGGCATCGGGCCGGGCTCCGAGCTCTATTACGTGACCACCCCTTACACGGACGTCTCGGCGGCCAACGCCCACTACGTCTGCGGCTTCAATAACGTCGACATCACCGAGAGCAAATGGATCCGCGCTACGACCGCCGAGGGGTTGATCATGGATTTCGGGTTCGACCTCGAGTGCCTCCAGGTCGGCTTCGGCCACGGCTACCGGGTCCTCCACGATGAGGGGGTCCGGGAGGGCAGGATCGCGAGCGTCCTCGACGACGCCTACAAGCAGATGGTCATGGCCGGGGTCCGCTACTGGAACGGCTCGGCCTTCGTGGCCGAGCCCACGCCGGTCAAGCGCCCGACTTCTTGAAGAAGTGGTCGATCTCCCACTCGGCCGTCTCGCGGCTGTCCGAGCCGTGGACGGCGTTGCGCTCGATGCCGAAGCCGTAGCTGTGGCGCAGGGTGCCGGGCTTGGCCTTGGCCGGGTCGGTGGCGCCCATCGTCTCGCGCCAGCGCTTGATGGCCTCCTCGGCCTCCAGGACCATGAGCACGACCGGGCCCGACGACATGAACTCGCACAGGCTGTCGAAGAAGCCCTTCTCCTTGTGGACGTGGTAGAAGGCCTTGGCCTCGTCCTTCGTCAGGTGGGCCAGGCGCATGCGGACGATGCCGAAGCCCTCCTCCTCGATGCGCGTGACGATCTTGCCTATGATGCGTTTCTTGGTGGCGTCGGGCTTGATGATGGCCAGGGTCCGTTCCATGGGGCTCTCCTTGCTGAAGGTGAGGGAGTTTTATACCCCGGGGGGGCCGCGGGAGTCAATCCGCCTTGACAAGGCCCCGCGGACGGACCTAGCATGGGGCCATGGACAAGCCGAAAGGGACCGGGACCCTGCCCCGGCGCGACATCCTCAGGCTGGCGGGCACGGCGGCGGCCTTCTGCACCTCCTTCGGGTTCCTCCGGGGGAGCCAGGCGGGCGGCGTCGTCCAGGACAAGCACCTCGTGCAGGACAAGCACATCGTCCAGCACAAGTGGGAGAAGGCCGAGATCAAGTGGTACGACGGCGCGACGCTCCTCCACTCCCAGGCCATCCCCGCCAAGGTGGCCAAGCACCTGGAGTCCGGCGTCGACGCGGTCGTCGAGGTCAAGCTCTTCCGCTCCGGCCAGATGCTGAGGAACCTGGGCACGGTCCAGGGCAAGTTCTGAAGCGGCGCCGTTGGATTTCCGACACGTCCGCGAGGACCCGTTCTCGTTCGCCTGCCGGGCCTGCGGACGGTGCTGTTCGGGCAAGGTCATCTGCGCCGGCCCCCACGAGGTCCTGGGCATGGCCCGCCTCTTGGGCTTGAGCACGACCGAGTTCCTCGAACGCTTCGCCGACAACGGCGGTACCACCCTGCGCGCGGACGGCGAGGGCCGCTGCGTCTTCGTATCGCCCGGGGGCGGCTGCCGCGTCCACCCGGCCCGGCCGCTCGTCTGCCGGCTCTACCCGCTCGGGCGGGCCGTCGACCCGGCGGGCGAGGAGCGCTTCGCCGTCTTTCCCAGGCAGGCGGGGTGCGAGGCGGAATTCGGCACGGACGGGACCGTGGCCGGGTTCCTCGGGTCGCAGGGCGTCGCGCCCTACATCGCCTGGGCCGACCGCTACGGCCGCGTCTACCACCGCATGATGGCCCTGCTCGAGCGGCTCGGCGTGGAGGGCCGGATCGAGGCCGGGCCCGAGGGCGAGACGAGCGCCCCGGAGGGCGGGGAGGCCGCGCCGCTTTCGACCTGGCAGGACATCGACCGCTCGCTCGCCGAGTATTGCGGCGCGCAAGGCCTGGCCGTCCCGGCCGGGATCGACGCGGCCATCGATATGCATCTGCGGGCTATGTCCGAATGGCTCGACGGACTGGAGAAAGACCATAACCAACTTCCGTGAACCGGTCGCGCTCGGCCGGACGGGCTTCAAGGTCGGGCGGCTGGGCGTCGCCTCGGGCTACAAGGCGCCGGCGGCGGCCATCGAGGAGGCCTTCGAACGCGGCTGCAACTACTTCACCTGGGGCACGGTCATCAAGGGCTACCTGCCCGGGATGCGCGACGCCCTGCGGAACATCGTCGCCAAGGGCCAGCGAGACCGTCTGGTGCTGGCCTGCATCACCTACGCCCACAACAACTATTTCACCGAGAAGATGCTCCGGCGGGGGCTGAAGAGCGCCGGGCTCGACCGCGCCGACGTCCTCATCATCGGCTATTACTCCAAGATGCCGCCGCGGCGGCTCATCGACGGGGCCCTCAAGCTGAAGGGATCGGGGCTCGTTCGCGCGATCGGGCTCTCGAGCCACAGCCGGAAATTGTGCGGGGCGCTGGCCAAGGACGGGCCGTTCGACGTCCTCCACTTCCGCTACAACGCCGCCCACCGCGGGGCGGAGCAGGACATCTTCCCCTGCGCCGGGGCCGAGGGGCGGCCGGGGATGGTGGCTTTCACGGCCACCCGCTGGGGCAAGCTCCTCAACGCCAAGAAGATGCCGCCGGGCGAGGCGCCCCTGACGGCCGCCGAGTGCTACCGCTTCGTCCTGTCGCACCCGGCCGTCGACGTTTGCATGTCGGGGGCCAAGTCGGTCGAGGAGATGCGCCAGAACCTGGCCCTGCTCGACGCCGGTCCGCTGTCGCCCGACGAGATGGCCCGGGCGCGCCGCGTCGGCGACTTCGTCTACGGCCGCAAGCGCGCCTAGGGTTACTGCCAGGCTTCCTCGAACGCGGCCTTGATCTGAATAATGCGCTCCGTCCTGGCGTTGAACGCCCGGTTGCTCGCTTCGATGCGCTTTCCGGGCATCCAGTTGCCCGCCTTGGCCGCCGCCGCGATCCGGGCGCTCTCCGCGTGCCAGGCCTGGTAACAGGCGGAGATATCCCCGATGAGCTTCTGGACCGACCGTAGCTCGGAGGGGGTCCTCGATCTTCTGATATAACTCAGGACGTAGCCGTGATCCCTGAGATCCCATTGCTCCCTGAGGCGGACCGGCTCGAGGTTGTTGATGACGGCGTCTTTCTCGGATTGGGTCACGGTGGCTTCGTCCGGCTTGAACGCGGGCGTGCCGGCCGCCTGGGATCGCGCGGCCAGGACGTCCGCCCGTTTCTTCTCCAGGGTCCGGACGATCTGGCGGAGCCTTTCCGCCTGCTGCTCCTTGATCTCCCGGATCGCCTTGTCCTGCTTCACGAGCTCGGCGTAAGTCGACTTGACGAAGGATTCGATCCGCTCCCGGAAGACGCTCTTGATCTCCAAGCTGAAGTCGCGTTCTCCGATCAGATGATTCTGGCTGGCTTCCCAGATCAGCCTGAGGATCGCCCCCTCCCGGAGAGCCCCGACGAGCTCCTCGTCGTCCGTGGCGAGGACTTCTCCGCTCTGGAGGCGCACCCAGATCAGCGAGGGATCGGATAGATCCTTGACGATCCCGGCCAGCTGTTCTTTCTAGGCCGCGATCTCCTCGCCCAGTTGATCCGCAGTGAGGGTTCGCTCCGTCGTCTGGGTGACCGCTTGCCCTGAGGCATCGGCCGGGATGGCCGGCCCGATCGCGATAACGGCCGCAATGAGGACAAGGATGGACTTCATGTGAGGCCTCCTTTTACCGAGTTCCCCGATGTGGGCCCAGTATAGGAACGAGCCCGGGCACATGTCAATCGCCGTGAGACGTCCTGCGGATCGTCTTCCCCCACGATCAGATGACTGAGAATTCGTCCTCGGCCCGGACGTCCTTGATATCGAAGAACGAGAACGAACGCGGGGCGCTTGACAGATCGCCAATAAAGGAACCATAATGGAACCACATAGTAACCATTGTAGAACGGAAATGGCCATGAACTACACTCTGAAGAACATCCCCGACGAGATCTACGAAAAGATCAAGCTGCGGGCCCAAAGGCACCGGCGCAGCGTCAACAGCGAGATCATCGATATCCTTTATGAAGCGACGGCCCGCACGAGACCGTCTGTCGAAGAGATCCTGTCCGTCGCCGATGAGCTTCGTTCTCACACTAAGGGTGTTGTGACCGACGAGTTCATCAGCCGGGCCAAGCGGGAAGGCCGGCTTTGATCGTCGCCGATACGAATCTCGTCGTCCATCTCTACGTCGAGAGCGAGTCCAGTCCGATGGCCCGGCAAGTGATGCTCCGGGATCCCGATTGGACTTCGCCGATCCTGTGGAGAAGCGAGTTCCGGAACACGCTGGTCAAGTGCCTCAGGGGCGGCCTCCTGCGGCCGGATCAGGCGTTCCGGATCATGGCCGCGGCGGAAACGATGATGGCCGGCCGCGAGTTCCATGTGGCTTCGGACGACGTTCTCGATCTGGCGGCAGCCTCGGATTGCTCGGCCTACGATGCCGAGTACGTCGTCCTGGCGCGAGGAACGCGTCTGCCTCTGGTCACCACGGACAAGGAGCTTCTCGAGAAATTCCCGGGAACAGCCGTGACTCCCGAGATGTTCCTGGCCCGATAAGCGGCCCGCGCCCGTCTCGTCTCCGTTGACGGGAACGTAAGATAACTATGCACTTCTGTAGACCGGTTATGAGGGGAAGGCTGGCATGGAAATTGCTTGATGATCGGTTAGCGGAAATCTAACCATGAGCAAGAGGATCTCTTTTCCGGCCTTCCTTCTCAGCTGCTTATTGTACGCCGCGGCCATGTCTTCGGGCGCCGCCCAGTCCGGCAACCCCTCCCGCGACGCTATCGAGCAGCCCGCCAAGGTCATGGAAGCGGTCGGGGTCAGGCCCGGCATGGCCGTCGGCGAGGTCGGCGCCGGCCGGGGCCCTCGACATGGTCTTCATCGTCAACGCCTTCCACGACCTCGAGAAGCCCGTCGAGCTATTGGCGAACCTGCTCCCGGCGCTCAAGCCGGGAGGGACGGTCGTCATCATGGACAGGGACCCGGCCCGGTCGGGGGAACGGCATTTCCTGTCGCGGGAGAAGGTCGAGGAGCTCGTCGGCCGCTCGGTCTTCGAGCTCGTGCGGACCGAGACCTTCCTCCGCTACCACAACCTCTACATCCTCAGAGCCCGCGACTGAGCCGGTCGGTGAGCGCCGCGGCCTCGGCCAAGGCGCCGGCGACGTAGGCGTCGAGCCGAGCCACGGCCTTGGCCTTGTCCTTGCGGTAGAGGGCGGCGAATTCCCGCTCGAACTTCGGGCGGGCCGCCAGAAGGCCCTTCTCGAAGGGGTCCATCTCTTTGCGGAGCCGGCCGATCATCGTCCCGTAGTTCTCCTCCGCGGCCTTCTCGAGCGCCAGGACCTTGGCGTTCAGGGTCAGCGCCTCCGCGGGCATGGTCGCGACGCCGTAGTAGAGCGGCAGAAAGACGGTCGTGTCGGGCTTGCCGAAGGCCAGCCACACGGCCGTCGCCAGCGGCTCGGGCCGCGGCCCGCCGAGCGAGACGACGAAGGCGTTGATGGTCGAGGCCGTGCAGATCGTCCGGAACTTGGTCCGGTTGGGCGAGCCCGTTGTGTAGCCGTCGGTGGCGTCGTACGGCGTGCCCTCGTAGTGGTCGCGGAGGATGGCCATCAGGGCCTCGGCCGTCATCTTCCCGGCCGGCTTGACCGAGAACGGGTAGGCCCGGACGAGGTCCCAGGCCTTGCCGGTGACGAGCTCCAGGCCGCGCCAGTGGCGCAGGGCGTTGCCGTCGGCGGCCGGCTCGCGCGTCGAGGGCCGTTCGAAGGCCTTCTTGAAGTCGAACGGCCCGTCGGCGGCCTCGTCGTACCAGCCGTTGGCCTTGGCGTATTCGGCGATATCCGGGCTGCCCATGAAATTCCCGGGGTCGTCCGGGCGGATGGCGCGGACGGTGAAGTGGTTCGGGATGACGGCGACCTCGTCGTCGGGCACTCGCTGGGCGTACCAATGCCGGCCGCGCAGGACGGCCATCAGCCAGGCTTCCTTGCGGTCGGCGATGGAGTAGGTCCGGCCCGAGCCCCGGTAGCCGAATTTCTCGACGAGCGCGCCGGCGATGCGGACGGCCTCCCGGGCCGAGGTGGCCTGCTCGGCGACCAGGCGGCGGAGGGCCCCGCCGATGCCGCCGTCTGTGTAATCCTCGGCCGTTACGCGCGACGGGCAGCTGTCCGAGGTGACCAGGACGCCGTGCTCGTTGACGAAGCTGTCGGCGAACTCCTGGGTCGTGGCCTCGATCCAGAGCAGGCCGGCCGCGCGCGCGGCGCCGTCCGCCCGCGGGGCGACCTTGCGGACGTTGACGACGATGTCGCCGCGGTCGTCCTCGTTGTGGGCGACCATGACCGAGCCGTCGGCGCTGGCGGCGCGGCCGACGAGGACGGTGAAGCACTCCGCGCCGTCGCCGTCCCGCGGGAGCGGGACGGTCGAGGGCGAGACACGCTCCGCCCGGACGGGCGTGAGCAGGGAGACGATGGCTAGGGCGCTGATCGTGAGGAAGATGGAGCGGGCGGTCGTTCGGGCGTCTGTCATGGCGGCCTCCGCGGGAGAATGTAGTACGGCCCGGCCGCGTTTTCAAGCGGCTTGACTCGCCGGGCGCGGCTCCATAATATCGGTCCTTCCCGAAGGAGAGGCGTCCATGAACCGAAGAACGATCGTCCTGGCCGGGGCCGCGCTGGCGCTGGCCCTGGCTTCGCCGGGCGCGTCGGTCGCGCCGGAGACCGGCGTGACCGCCGTGGTCGGGGCCCGCGTCCTGACCGCCGCCGGGGCCGAGTACGCGAACGGCGTCGTCCTCATCGAGGGCGGCAAGATCAAGGCCGTCGGGCCGGCCGAGTCCGTCGCCGTCCCGGCCGGCGCCAGGATCTTCGATGCGGCGGGCCGCGTCGTCACGCCCGGTCTCGTCGATTCGCACTCCCACCTCGGCCTCGGCGCTTCGGGCGGAGTGACCGAGGACAACGAGATGTCGAACCCGGTGACCCCCGAGCTGCGCATCATCGACTCCATCCATCCCGAGGGCGAGGGCCCGGACGAGGGCCAGTTCCGCCGGGCCCTGGCCGAGGGCGTGACCGCGGTCGTGGCCCGCCCGGGCAGCGGCAACGTCATCGGCGGGCAGTCGGCCGTGCTCAAGCTCCGCGGCGGCACGGTCGACGACATGGTCGTCCTCTTCCCGGCCGACATGAAGATGGCCCTCGGGCGCAAGGGCGCCTATGCCGCCAAGGGCGTCCTGCCGACGACCAAGATGGGCGCCGCCTACCTCGTCCGCAAGGCCCTGGTCGAGGCGGCCGAGTACGGCGAGGCCCTGGAGCGGTACGGCCGGCAGAAGGCCAAGGACCCCAAGGCCGCCCCGCCCGCGCGCGACCTCGGCAAGGAGGCCCTGCTCAAGGTCGTCCGCCGCGAGATCCCCGTCCACATCCACGTCGACTCGTCCGACGACATCATGACCGCGGTCCGGCTGTCCGAGGAGTTCCAGTTCCTGCGCCTGTCCCTCGGCCATGCCGTCGAAGCTTACAAAGTGGCCGGCGAGCTGGCCCGGCGCGGCGTCACGGTCGTCGTCGGGCCGCAGATGATCGCCTACGACGACGAGGGGCGCCTGGTCAACCTGGCCGGCTATCTGGCGGACAAGGGCGTTCACGTCGACATCATGACCGACGCCGACGTCGTCCAGGAGTCGTTCCTCCGTTACCAGGCGGCGATCGCCGTCAAGTACGGCATGGACCCGCGGCGGGCGCTCGAGGCCGTCACCATCAACCCGGCCCGGACCATGGGCCTGGAGGGACGGATCGGCAGCCTCGAGCCGGGCAAGGACGCCGACCTGGTCGTCTTCGACGGCGATCCGTTCGACGTCGCCACCCGGGTCCTCGCGGTCTTCGTCGACGGCCGGGCCGTCTACGAGGCCGGCGGAGAGAATAAGTGAAGGGCGGTGCGAAGATGAGACGAGCGGCGGTCCTCCTGTCGGCGGCGTTGGCGGTGTCCGCCCTGGCGGCATCTTCGATGGCCAGGGCCCAGGCGGCGCCGGGCGCGGGTCCGGCGAGGCCCCTGCTCATCCGCGGCGGCCGGGTCGTCCCGGTGGCCGGGCCGGAGATCGAGAACGGGGCCGTCCTCGTCGAGGGCGGCAAGATCAAGGCGGTCGGCAAGACCGGCGATATCGCCGCGCCTCCGGGCGCCGAGGTCGTCGACGCGACCGGGCGCTGGGTCCTGCCGGGCTTGGTCGAATGCCTGGCCTCGATCGGCCTGGGCGGCCGCTACGGCGGCGGCGAGGGCGACGAGGTCTCGGACCCCGTCACGGCCGGGCTGCGGCTCCTCGACGCCCTGGACCCTTTCGACAAGCGCTTCGGGCAGGCGGCCCGGGCCGGCGTCACGACGCTCATGATCGCGCCGGGCCGGTCCAACGTCATCGGCGCCCGGACGATCGTCGTCAAGCCGCGCGGGGCCACGGCCGAGGCCATGGCCGTGCTCGAGCCGGCCGGCGTCAAGCTCGTCCTGGGCGAGGGCCCGAAGGCCGCCTTCGGCGCCAAGGGGCGCCTGCCGGGGACGCGCATGGGCAGCGCCTACGTCGTCCGCAAGGCCCTGCTCGACGCGGCGGAATACGCCCGCAAGCGCAAGGACCACCAAGCCGCCGTCGCCGCGGCCAAGGGCAAGAAGGGCGCCGAGCCCCCGCCGGCCCCGCCCCGCAGCCTCGACCTCGAGCCGTTGGCCGACCTTCTCGACGGCAAGCTCACGGCCTTCGTCGAGTGCCACCGGGCCGACGACATCCAGACGGCCCTGCGCCTCGTCGACGAGTTCCGTTTCAAGGCCGTCCTCGTCGGCGCGACCGAGGCCTACAAGTGCGCCGGGGAGATCGCCAAGCGCGGCCTGCCGGTCGTCGTCGCGGTCATGGGGGTCGGCTCGAAGCGGGTGGAGACGAAGGACGCCCGGCCGGAGAACGCGGCGATATTGACCGCGGCCGGGATCAAGACGGCCGTCGCGGCCGAGGACGCCCTGGGCATCGGCGCACAGGAGGAGCTGGCCCTGTCGGCGGCCTTGGCCGCCAAGGGCGGCCTCGAACGGGCGGCCGCCCTGCGGGCCGTGACGCTGACGGCCGCCGAGCTCTTGGGCGTGGCCTCGCGGGTCGGCAGCCTGGAACCGGGCAAGGACGCCGATGTCGTGCTTCTCGACGGCGATCCCTTCTCGGTCCGGACCCGGGTCGTGCGCGTCTGGATCGACGGCCGGCCGGTCGCCGCGCCCGAGCCTCTCAAGTAGCCGACCGCCGGCGGGTCACTTCTCCAGGATGAGCCGGCCGTTGCGGAAGTCCATGTGGACGCGGTACGGCCAGAGGAGCGGGTTGCCGAGCAGGCCCGCCGTGTAGCGGCCGGGGATCATGTTGAGCGTCTCCATGGAGAACTCGTTGAACTGCTGGCCGGCGACGAGGAGCGGGCCGAGCCGGACTGCCAGGCCCTCGACCCGGTCGACGGATTGTGGGCCGCCGGCGCCTTGGATGCCGCCCCGGACGATGCGCGACGGGTCGAGCTTGGGCTTGATGTGGTCCCCGAAGAACCGCTTGTCGACGAGGTTCGTCGCCGCCGCCGTGTCCAGGATGTAGAGGGCGGGAGGCGCGCCGTCCAGGACGGCCTCGACCGTCGTCGCGTCGTAGCAGTAGAGAGGGACGTCGGCGGCCACGGCGTCGCGGGCGATGGCGGCGGCGAGGCGGTCCGGGCGGTCGAGCGGGTAGAGGACCATGGCCCGGGCCGCCGCGTCGATGGTGACGTTGAAGCGCTTGAGCAGGGCCGTGCCCAGCAACCCTTTTTTCAATCCCCTGAACGTATGGAGGTCGGAGACCATGACCGGGACGTTCCGGAAGGAGACCGGGCCGAGCTCGACCTTGTCCAGGACGGCGAAACGGACCTGGGCGGTCGAAGTGCCCACGCCCGTGGCCGTCGAATAGCCGACGGGGACGAGCTTCAGCTCCTCGGCCAGCACCGGGCTGATCGTCAGGAAGTCGGCCGAGGCCGAATCGATGTCGACGGGATATTCGGCGCCGCCGTTCAGGCGGAGCGGGATCATGCGGATGCGCGAACGGCCGTTCTCGCCGCCGAGGAGGGGGACCGTGAGCTTCTCGAAGGAGCCTTCCATGGCGAACAGCTTCCGGCCGGACAGCCCGCGCAGGAGGGCGGCGCCGTTCTCGATCGAGGTGTGCAAAGGCAGGGAGCGTTCGCGAAAGCGGGCCTCGACGAGCGCCCGGACGGCCTCCAATTCGGCCACGTCGCCCCGGGTCCAGGCCGCCCGCCAGAGGTGGCGGCAGGCGTCCTCGAAAAAGACGGCCGAAGCCACGGCCCGGCGGAGATGGGCGACGGCGGCGTCCTCGTCGTTGCGGATGCGGGCGATCCGGCCCAATCCGAGATGGGCCTCGGGACAGTCGGGCGCGAGCTCGACGGCCCGCCCGAGGATCGCTCTCGCCTCGCCGATCCGGCCGGCCCGGAGGACGGCCAAGCCGCACAGGGCCAGGGCCGGGCCGTCGAGGCCGGGTTGGGCCAGGAGCTTCGTGGCCAGGCGGTCGGCCTCGTTGAAAAGGGGCGTGCCGAGGAGCGCCGCCAAGTTGGCGGCGTCGGTCGCGGCGGCCGGCCCGGTCCGGGCCGGGGCCGGCGCGAGCGCGAGCAGCCAGAGGGACGCGAGGGCGATCGAGACGCCTTGTGTGACCTTCATCGGCCTCACCCATACGAGAATACGCCCGGCCCGTCCCGGACGTTGACGGGAAATGAGGGAAATCCGGAACTGGGGTGAAGGACCGGGAATGGCGGGACGGGACTCGGGCGTCGGGCCGCGCCGAAGGGCCGGCCCGGCCGGCCGGAACGGTTTCCCTCCGGCGGGTCGGGCGGGCCCCGGCGGGCGGCCTTAGCCGACGATGTGGACCGAGACGTGGGTCTCGGGCTGGGCGGCGGCCATGATCCGGTCGACGGACAGGGCGTCCGCCAGCAGGCCGAACCCGGCCAGGGACAGGAGAGCGGCGGCCGCGACGATGGCGATCTTGATCCGGAGCTTCATATCGTTCACCTCCTTCGGGAATTGTCTCATCGGTACCGACATCCCTATAGACGAGGCCCCGTAGGGAAAAGTTGCAGTTTCCGATTAAAAAAGTAGGGAATGCCGGGCTCCGGCCCGGAGGAGGTCCGGGCCGGCCGTCAGGGGAGCTTCAGCCAGGCCTCGAGGAAGGCGCTCTGGGAGGGCGTGGGGTCGGCCACGGGGGTGATCCTCCAGCTCGGCCGGCGCCTCTCCGTCAGGACGGCCTCCGTCCGGCCGGTCTGGCCCCGCCTGGCGTAGAGGACCTCGAGGCGGTCGCCGGCCTTGCGCTCCCCGAGGGCCTGGGCCAATGACCGGGCCTCGACGCGCCGGCCGTCGACGGCCAGGATCTCGTCCTGGGCGCAGAGGCCCGCGAGCGAGGCCGGCGAGCCCTCCTCGACGGCCGTGACGACCGCCTTGCCGTTCTGGTCCTGCGTGGAGGCCCCGAACCATGGCTCGGGGACCGGTTTGGGCTCGAGATCGATGGCCAGGCCGGCCGGGGCGAGGGGCTTGGCGTAGTCCCAGGGTCCGGTCGTCCGGGCGTAGACGTCGAAGATCTCGCCGAGGGGCGCGCCTGCCGCTTTCTCGCAAGCGTCGCGGAGCTCGCGGGCGGTGAAGCCCCTCTTCTTCTCCTTGTAATAGGTCCGGTAGAGGGCCCGCATGACGTCGTCGAGCGAGGCCCGGCCGCCCGAGGCGGCCCGGATCCTCAGGTCCAGGAGCAGGCTCAAGCCGCAGCCGATGTCGTAATAGGAGATCGTCGAGGCCGCCGCGTGCTCGTTGCGGCCGAAGAAGCCGGTCCACGTGTCGAAGCTCGAGAGGGCCGCGGGCTGGCGGCGGCGCCCGGGGGCGTTCTCGTAGGACGCCACGGTCGAGCCGAGCCGGTCGAGGACCTCGTCGCGGCTCATCAGGCCGGCCCGGTCGAGGAGCAGATACTCGTAGTACACGGTCGCGCCCTCGGAGAACCAGAGCAGGTCCGTGTAGTTCTCGCGGTCGTAGTCGAAGGGCCCGAGGGCGATCGGCCGGATGGCCTTGACGTTGAAGAGGTGGAAATATTCGTGGGCGATGAAGGCCAGCCAGCCCTGGTAGCCCCGCGGCGTCGCCAGCGAGCCCGGGTCGAGGGCCACGGCCGTCGAGTTCAGGTGCTCGAGCCCGCCGCCGCCGGGCCCGATGACGAGGAACGTGTAGTGGCGGTAGGGCAGCTCTCCCATCGTCGTCGCCGCGGCTTCGACGATCCTCTTGAGGTCGCCCGTGAAGCGGGCCCGGTCGACGGCGCCGAGGTCGTAGGCCGCGACCGTGTGCGGCCTGCCGGCCGCTTCGAAGGCCAGGACCTCCTGGTTCCCGACGAGGATGGGACAGTCGTAGAGCGTGTCGATGTCGGGCGCCGTGAACGTGCCCGGACGGCCCGGGACGGGCTCGAGGCCCGTCGAGACCTCCGTCCAGCCGGGCGCCGGGACGACGGTGACGGTCACGGGGTCTTTCAGCCGCCCGCCGACGTGCATGAACATGCCGGCCGGGGTGATGAAGCCGCCGTCGTCGGAGAGGTAGCTGTCGGCGCAAAAGCGGTTGAAGGCGTAGACGTCGTAGCTCACCACGGCCGTCGTCGAGCCGCCGGTCCGGACGCGCCAGACGTTCTTGGCCGTCTTTTCGAACGGCAGGGGGCGGCCCGAGCCGTCCTCGGCCCGGAAGTCCCGGACGTTCTTGGCGTAGTCCATGATGCGATAGTAGCCGGGAGTCCAGACCGGCATCTTGAAGTCCTGGGCCGCGCCCGCGAGCCCGTCGGCCCGGACGACCACGCGGTAATAATGGGCCGTCGGCCGTTCCATGGAGACGGTGACGGACAGGGCCGGCGCGGCGGCCCGGACGGCCGGAGCGCCGGCGAGAGCGGTCCCGGCGACGGCCAGGGCACAGAATAGGATGAAGGGCCGACCCGTCTTTTTCACGATACTTCTCCTCATTTCAATACGTCGTACCGGCGCCATGCCGGCGCCATGCCGGGGACACGTACCAAGGGGACATGTACCTTAGGTACGTGTCCCCTGACCGGTCATTTCCAGTCGGGCAGGCGGCCCGGCGTGTAGGGCGCGCCGACGGCGTCGAGGCGCTTCTCGATGGCCTTGACGTCCTCCGCCAGGATCCTCTTGATCTCCGCGTAGACCGGCCGGAACTCCTCCTCGGCGATGGCGTACCCGTCGCGCTGGGCCTTGGTCGGGGCCGAGGTCGAACCGGCCGTCTCGTAGACGACCGTGCCGACGCGGGAGGCGATGCCGGGGTAGGTGTCCTTGTCGAGACGGGCCAGGGTCCGGTCGCCGGACATCTTCGATTGGAGCCCCTCGAGCTTGGTCTCGAGGGCCTTGATCGCGTCGAGGATGTCCTGGTGCGGCGCCGTGACGCTCTTGAGCGCGGCCCGGTAGTGCCGGGCGAGCGTGGCCGTTTCGCGCAGGGCGGACGAGGCGGCGTTGACCGAGTTGTACAGCCGGCCGACCCGCGTCTGGAACGCGGCCAGTTCGGCCCGGTCCTTGGCCGGGAGGGACACCGCGGCCAGGGCTTTGACCGCGAACTTGACCGGCCCGGCCAGTTCCCGGACCTGCCCGCCGTGGCTCAGGGCCATCGAGACGGTGTAGGTCCCCGGCATGACCAGCGGGCCCGACGGGCCGGATGAGGCCGGCCCGGCCTGGGCCGGGCTGGTCGGGACGAGGCCCGGATATTTGAGGTCCCAGGCCGTCCGGTTGAGGCCCTTGCGGGCCGGTTCGCGCAGGACGCGGACGGTCCGGCCGTCCTCGCCGGCGACGGTGAAGAGCAGGACCGCCGGCTCCTCCTCGCGCTCGGCCTTCAGCCGCTCGTAGGTGGGATAGGGGACGGGCTTGCCGGCCTTGACCAGCGCGGCCTCCTCCTCTTTTCTCTGTTCGGCGAGCGACTTCGGCGCGTCCTTGAGGTGATAGGTGAAGACCGCGGCCACGGGCGGATTGGGCGCGGAGAAATAGCTCTCGCCCTGGAAGCCCTTCTCGCGCGAGCCCAGGCCGCCGAGGGGCATCTTCTCGATGAACTGCCAGGCGTCCCTGACCGGGAAGAGGTGGCCGTCCTTGGCCAGGGCCTCGGGCGTGACGCCGCGCAGCGGGGAGTAGTCGTCGAGGACGTAGAAGCCCCGGCCGAAAGTGGCCAGGACGAGGTCGCTCTCGCGCTTCTGGATGTCGAGGTCGCGGACGGCGGCCGTCGGCAGGCCCGCGCCGAGCTTCTTCCAATGCCTGCCGCCGTCGAAGGTCGCGAACAGGCCGAACTCGGTCCCGGCGAACAGGAGGTCGGGACGGACGGGGTCTTCGGCCAGGGCGTAGACCGAGCCCCGCGCCGGCAGGTCCGAGGCGATCGAGGCCCAGGTCCTGCCCAGGTCCGCGCTCTTGAGGACGTAGGGCTTGAAGTCGCCCCGCTTGTGGTTGTTGAAGGCGGCGTAGACCGTGCCCCGGTCGTGGCGGGAGGCGACGAGTTCGTTGACGTAGGTCAGGTCGGGCACGCCGGGGAACTTGTCGATCTTGCGCCAGGACGTGCCGCCGTCCTCGGTCACCTGGACGAGGCCGTCGTCGGTGCCGGCGTAGAGCAGGCCTTCGGCGACGGGCGACTCGTCGAGGGCGACGATGTTGCCGTACTGCGAGGTCGAGGCGTTCTTGGCCACGGCGTCCATCGGCCAGACCCGGCCCATGACCTCGAGGAGATTGCGGTCGAGGCGGCGGGTCAGGTCGTCGCTGACGACCGTCCAGGAGTCGCCGCGGTCGTCGCTGCGGAAGACCTTGTTGGCCGCGAAGTAGAGCCGCGTGTGCGAGTGCGGGCTGACGAAGAGAGGCGAGTCCCAGTTCCAGCGGTACTCGGCCTCGCCCTTGCGGGGCTTGGGCTGGATGGGCGTCGACTCGCCGCTCTTGCGGTCGAAGCGGGCCAGATTGCCGTGCTGGGACTGGGCGTAGACGATGTTCGGGTCCTCGGGATCGACGGCCGACTCGAAGCCGTCCCCGGTGTCGGTCGTGATCCAATCGGCGTTGACGATGCCGTGGGCGCTCGTCGTCCGCGACGGCCCGCCCAGGCTGTAGTTGTCCTGGGTGCCGCCGAAGACGTTGTAGAAGGGCGCGTCGTTGTCGGCGACGACCTTGTAGAACTGGGTCACCGGCAGGTTGGGCATGTATTTCCAGGTCCGGCCGCGGTCGAACGACTCGTAGACGCCGCCGTCGTTGCCGTTGAGGTAGTAGTCGGTGTCGTCGGGGTCGATCCACAGGGCGTGGGAATCCCAGTGCTTGCTCTCGTCGCCCAGGGCCTGCCATGTGGCGCCGCCGTCGTCCGTGACCTGGAGGAAGACGTCCATGGAGTAGACGCGGTCGGGGTCCTTGGGATCGCAGACGAGCTCCTGATAGTAGTTGCCGCTCGAGGTGTAGGCGCTCCGCCGCTCCCAGCTGGCCCCGCCGTCCCGGCTGCGGTAGAAGCCGCCGCGGTCCTCCTGGGCCTCGACGATGGCGTAGAGGAGGTTGGGCGCGACGGGGGACAGGGCCAAGCCGATGCGGCCGAGGTCGCCGCCGGGCAGGCCGGCGACGATCTTGCGCCAGGTCTTGCCGGCGTCGGTCGACTTGTAGACGGCCGAGCCCGGCCCGCCGCTGATCTGGGTGAAGACGTGGCGGCGGCGCTGGTGGGCGGCGGCGTAAAGGGTGTCGGGGTCGTTCGGGTCGAGGTGGACCTCGTTGAAGCCCGTGTTCTCGTCGACGGTCAGGACGGCCGCCCAGGTCTTGCCGCCGTCGGTCGTCTTGTAGACGCCGCGGTCGCCGCCCGGGCTCCAGAGCGGGCCGTAGGCCGCGACGTAGACGACGTCCGTGTCGCGGGGGTCGACGGCGATCGTGCCGATGTGCTCGGAGGCCTTGAGGCCGACGTTCGTCCAGGAGGCGCCGCCGTCCTCGGACTTGTAGACGCCGTCGCCGTAGCCGACGCTGCGCTGGTTGTTGTTCTCGCCCGTGCCGACCCAGACGACGTTGGGGTTCTTGGGATCGAGGACGACGCAGGCGACGGAGTACGAGCCCTGGGCGTCGAAGACCGGCGTGAAGGTCGTCCCGGCGTTCGCCGTCTTCCAGACGCCGCCCGAAGCCGAGGCGACGAAGAACTCGTGGCGCCTGCCCGGGCGCACGGCGAAATCTGAGATGCGGCCCGAGGTCAGGGCCGGCCCGATGGACCGGAGCTTGAAGGCGCCGAGAGACAGGCCGGCGTAGGGGTCGGCATCCTTGGCTGCGGGCGCCTTGGACTTGGCTTGTCCGGCAAGCGGCGCCGTGGGGACGGCCGCGGCCAGGACGGCCAGGGCGAGGGCGGCGAAGAGGACGCGACGAAGGCGGGTCCGAGGCGACATGACGACCTCCTGAGGCGGGGATGCGGGAACGAACGGAAACGAATGATAGCGCCCCCCGCCCGGGGGGTCAAGTCGTTGGACCGGTCATGGCCGAGGGCGCTTCGCGGCCGTCTTCTGGCGTTCGGCGCGGGAATAGGGTACGAGTTTCTCCCAGTTTCCGGTCGCGGCCGGTTCGCCCAGGTCGGCCAGGGGGACGAGGGACTCGGCCTTCTCGCCGCGGCCGGCAGCCATGCCGATGGCGAGCCCCAAGACCCCGGTGAAGGCGCCGGCTTTAACCGGGGTACGGATGCCATGGGAACCGCTGTCGCCGTATCCGATCCCCCATGCGACTCCGGGCAAGGCGCCGAAGATGAATCCCTTGATGGCGCTCGAGGCCATCCGGGACCTGCGCATGACGCTTACCGAGTGGATCCCATTCCGAGGGATCGTCAGATCGTCTCCGCCCCTGAGAAGAAGGAGGGAATCGGGCTTGACCGAGACGAGCTCGCCCCTGACCCGGGCCCCGTCGGTCTTGGCAACGACGACGAGAGCCCCGCGCCTCGTTCTGGCCGAGAGCTGGGCCGGCAGGCCCAACGAACCGGCCATCAGGACGACGGCGATGAATGTGCCGGCGGCGCGTTTGATGAAAGCCTCCTCCCCGATGGCCCGATGATGCGGCAATGACCCGGGCTTGTCAACGCGGCCGGGCCCGGCCGTCAGATCCGGAATCCGATCCTGAGGCCGTAGACGACTCCGCTCCAGGAGAATTCCCTGGCGGGAAGCGTCATCTCGACCTGGCGCGTGATCGGCTCGGCCGGATCCTCCCAGTTGTCCCGGTCGTGGAACGTCAGCTCCCGTGTCACGGTCGCCGGAGCGAAGCTCGCTTCGCTGTATCGATAGCCGCCGTAAACGCCCAAGAAGAAGGAGGGCGTGAAATAGTGATCGTAGGCGGCGCGGATCCGGACGGCCGGGACGGTCTTTTTCTCCGCGGGTATGGCCGGTTCGTCCGGTTCGGCCTTGACCCAAGCCGGCCCGGCCGAGATCCCGATCTCGACGGCCGCCCGGCGCCCCAGCGAGGGAACGGTCGGGCGGTACGCCAGGCCGACGAGGACGTAATCGTATCCGACCCGGAGGCGATCGCTGACGTACGCCTGGTAGGTTCTATAGTCTGTCGTCGATATGAAGAAGGGATATGTGTTCGCGCGGGCCTCCATGTCCCTGCCCCACAGGGAAAGCTCGATCTCGGAGACCCAGCGTTCGGTCCACTCGTAGCCCAGGCTGAGCGGAGCCGGGGAGGCCAACTCCGGAGCGTAATTCAGATAGTATTCCGTGACCTGAGGGAGGGCTTCCTCCGGAGGCGGGTCCTCCGTGAAGCGCCAGGTCGCCTCCAGGGGCCGGTACCGCTCGCCGACGAAGGGCCCCATCGTCGTGGCCAGCGCGATCCGGAAACGGGATCGCGCCGCCGATCCGGACCTCCCCCGCAGGCGGCTTTCCCGGGACAGCCCCTTCAGCCGGTCGAGATCGCGCCGAGACGCGTCCGCCGGCCCTCCCCAGGAGGATAAGGACCTGTCCTTCGACGAGACCATGCCGTAGACCAATCCCTCAACCCCTCCTAATACGCCGGCACCTGCGGCGCCCGCCCACCCGAATTCGATGTCGGGTTCCGTGGACATCCCCACGAGCCCCGAGCTCAGCAGGAACCCCGAGAGCGTCAGGAGGCCGGTCGGGGCTCGCCGCACGATCCTCACGCGCCAGATGTCGGCCAGGGCGACGCTCACGTCCTTCTCGCCTGGCCCCAGGAGCAAGAGCGAGTCCGGCCTGACGGCGATGAGCTCGCCTCGGACCTGGCTCCCGTCCTTAAGGGTGATCAGGATGCCGGCCCCTTGCCTTTCTTGGGCCCCGAGGCCGGGCGCCTGGACCAGGAGAGTGGCGACAAGGAGCGGGGCCGCGAAACGCCCGGTGACCGCGGTTCTCATCTGAAGCCTCCCTTCCGCCCCTATGATGATGGTTTCAAGGGTCCGAGTTGTCAATGATGTGTCAAAAAACCTCGCCGGCCCCGGGAGTTTGACAGCCGGGAGGCGGCGCCGATAGAATGAGTCCGCTCGAGGCCAAGTGACAACCGCAGAGGACCGTCGGGACGTCGGCGCTTTCGCCCTCGGGCTCGGCTTCGACCTCTTCGGCGTCGCCGACGTCACGGGGTTGCGAGAGGGATTCCTGCTCGACGCGGCGACGCGCGGCCGTTTCCCGTTCGCGGTCTCTCTCGGCAAGGCCCTGAGCGGCGCCGTCCTCGAGGACATCGGCGACCGTCCGACGGCTCTCTATTTCCACCACTACCGGCAGGCCAACCATTTCCTCGACCGGGGCGCCTTCCTCGTCGCCGACTTCATCCAACAAGCGGGTTCGCGCGCCTTGCCCATCGCCGCTTCGCAGATCGTCGACTGGGAGAACCAGAGAGCCCACGTGTCGCACAAGCACGTCGGGCGGGCCGCCGGTCTGGGCTGGTTCGGCCGCAACAACCTGCTCGTCAACCCGGCCCTCGGCTCGCGCTTCCGCCTGGTCACGGTCCTGACGGACATGCCGCTGGAGGCGGGATCGCCGCTCGATCGCGACTGCGGCCCGTGCCGGGCCTGCGTCGCGGCTTGCCCGGCCGGGGCCGTCAAGGACTCGCGCGCGGACTTCGACCACAGGGCCTGCTACGAGACGCTCAAGGATTTTCGCAAGAAGGGCTACGTCAGCCAGTTCATCTGCGGCATCTGCGTCCGCGACTGCCGCGGCCCCAAGCCCTGAGGCCCGGCTCAGACCTGGGCCATGGGATTGCGCACCCTCAACGAGGGGAAGCGGCCGAAGTCCCGGTCGATCGTCCACAGCTCGTCGATGCCGTGCCGGAGGCAGATCGCGGCAACGCGGGCGTCGTGGACCCGGGGCCCGGCGATCTTCCCTGCCAATAGGAGGGCCTTCAGGCGGGGCCAATGGGAGGCGTCCTCTCCGATGAGAACGAGGCTCGGCGATCCCAGCCAGGCTTCGACCTGGGCGAGCGCCGCTTCGACCGGCGTCGGCGGCACGTAGATCCTCGGGTGGGTGACGACGGCCAAGAACTCATGGATGCAGGGCCAGGGGATGGCCCAGGGCGCCCGCCCCTCGGCCAGCCCCCTCACGCGGTCGAGGGCGGCCGCGTGCCAGGGAGAATCCTCCCGATGGGCGTAGACGAGAAGGTTGCCGTCGACGGCGACCATCAGCCCCGGTCCTCGTAGCTCAGATCGAGGACGCGGTCCCAGCCCGCGCCCTCGAGCCGGGGATTGAGGCCCTGCCCCTTGAACGAAGCGGGGCGCAGCTTGAATTCCCCCCGTCCGGCCTCATCGCGCTCCAATACGACCTTGCGCAGGCCTTCTTCCACCAGCGCTTTCAGGGTCGTTTTCTCCCGATTGGCGATCTTTTTAGCCTCCTCGAAAAGACTATCGGGAATATGTATGGTTGTTTTCATATGGCTAGCCATATCATGTCTCCCCATGTTTGTCAATCTTCCCCGGCTATCTCAGAGACGTCCGGCGGCGGCCATCCATCTCAGGACCCCGTTCGGGGGTGGCCCGGCGAATGGGGATGTGCTAGATTGGTGAAGGACCGCTCATCGCGATCGAGGGAGGGAGAAAGCCCATGAAGAAAAACAGCGGCATGACGAGACGGGAGTTCTTCGCCGCCGGGGCCGGGTTCGCCGGCGCCGCCGCGCTGGCCTCGAGGGCTTCGGCCGCGGGTATCGGGCCGGTCGCTCCCGGCGCCCCCCGCCGCGCCGGCCAGGCCGCGCCGCCCAAGTCGCGGGTCGTCCTGGTCAGGACCGATTCGCGCGCCGACGGGGTCAAGAAGTGCCTCGACCTCCTCGGCCTGGACGCCTTCCGGGCCAAGCACGTCCTGATCAAGCCGAACTTCAACACCTCCGACCCGACGCCGGGCTCGACCCACAACGACACCCTGACCGCCCTGCTGGCCCGCATCCGGGACGAGGGGGCGCTGAGCCTGGCCATCGGCGACCGCAGCGGACCGGAGGACACCGAGCAGGTCTTCGACAAGAAGGGCGTCCGGGCCATCGCCGCGTCCTACGGGGCCAAGCTCCTGAACTTCGACGCCCTGGGCGACAACGGATACGTCAAGTTCGACCCGCCGGCCTCGCACTGGAAGGACGGCTTCCTCGTCGCCCGGCCGGTCGCCAACGGCGAGTGCGTCGTCTCGACCTGCTGCCTCAAGACCCACCAGTTCGGCGGCGTCTTCAGCATGTCGCTCAAGAACTCCGTCGGCATCGTGCCGCGCAAGGGCCACGGCTACATGCGCCAGCTCCACGGCTCGCCCGACCAGCGCCGGATGATCGCCGAGATCAACGCCGCCTACCGGCCGGCCGTGGTCGTCCTCGACGGGCTCGAGGCCTTCGTCGACGAGGGCCCGATGACCGGGCCGCGCAAGGAGGCCGGCGTTTTCCTGGCCGGCACGGACCGCGTGGCCGTCGACGCCGTGGGCGTGGCCATCCTCAAGGAACTCGGCTCGAACGACGCCGTCATGAAGCCGCGGGTCTTCGAGCAGGAGCAGATCGCCTGGGCCGTCCAGCTCGAGTTGGGCGCTTCGTCGCCGGCCGCGATCGTCGTCGACACGCCGGACAAGGCCAGCGAGGCCTACGCGGAGAAGATCCGGGCCCTCCTGGCCGCCTGACCTAGGCGCTCTGGTCGCGGACGAACTCCTCGACCTTGCGGACGAGGTCGCGGTCGCCGATGAAGAGCGGCGTCCGCTGGTGGAGCGAGGACGGCTTGACGTCGAGGATGGGCCCGTTGCCGTCGGAGGCGTAACCGCCGGCCTGCTCGGCGATGAAGGCCAGCGGCCCGGCCTCGTAGAGCAGGCGCAGCTTGCCCGAGGGCGCCTTGGGGTCCTTGGTGTCGGCCGGGTAGTAGAAGACGCCCCCGGCCAGCAGGTTGCGGTGGAAGTCGGAGACGAGCGTCCCGATGTAGCGCAGCGACAGCCCCTTGATCCCCCCGCCGTGGCCCTGCAGGTATTCCGTGAACAGCTGGACGCCGCGGCTCCAGTACAGCTGGTAGCCGAGGTTGACGCTGAAGTACTTGGGCTTGGGGATGCGGATGTCGGGGTGCGACAGCAGGAACTCGCCGACCGAGGGGTCGAGGGTGAAGCCGTGGACGCCGTGGCCGGCCGTGTAGACGAACATCGTGCTCGTCCCGTAGGCGATGTAGCCGGAGGCGACGAGGTTGCGGCCCGGCTGCAGGAACTCGTCCTCCGAGGTGGGCCCCGATTCCTTCTTGCGGCGGTAGATGCCGAAGATGGTCCCGACGGGCATGTTGAAGTCGACGTTCGACGATCCGTCGAGGGGGTCGAAGACGAGCAGGTACTTGCCCATCGGGTAGCGGTCGGGGATGCGCAGGAAGTCGGCGTTCTCCTCCGAGGCCAGGCCGGCCAGCCGGCCGGTGTGGTCGGTCAGCCGGGTCACGGTCAGGTCGGCGAAGCGGTCGAGCTTCATGACCGTCTCGCCCTGGACGTTGGTGTCGCCGGTCCGGCCCAGGATCTCGGCCAGCCCGGCCCGGGTCGTCTTGCTGGCGATGACCTTGCCGGCCAGGGCCAGGTCGTAGAGGATGTTGGTCAGCGTGCCCGTGGCCTCGGGATGGAAGGCCTGCTCGTCGAGGATGTGCCGCTCGATGGTGATGATGGGGGACGGGTCCGCGTGATCGGTCATGGCGCCTCCTGGGATCCCTCGGGGGGAGAGGGACCAAGGTAACACGCTTCACGGGCCCGTTCAAGCCGGGAGACGCGCTTGTCATCGGGCCCGCGGCTCGCATATAATCGGGCCAAGAAGGTCAAAGGTGGGTCGGGACCGGCGGACATTCGTCCTTTCCCTCTTCGCGGGGGGCCTCGTCCTCGTCGTCAGCGTCTTCGGGTTCGTCGGCATGCTCGGCCGCCCGGACATCCCCTGGGACGAGCTGGCCCAGCAGACCGGCATCCCGGCCGAGGCCCTGCCCGGCGCCGCCCTCCGCGTCGACGGCTTCCCCGTCGTCGACCGCGACGCCGATTTCAAGTTCGTGGCCGCCCGCCATCGCGTCGGCGACATCATCGAGTTCGTCTTCGCCAAGGACGGCCGGGAGGTCGCCGCCCGGGCCGCCCTCGAGGCCCACTACGCCGGGGAGGGCTATCCGCTCGTCTTTTTCCTGACCGGGGCGTTCGGCTTCCTGGTCGGCTTCGCCGTCTACCTTCTCCGCCGCGGCGACCGCCGGGCCGGCTATTTCTACTGGTTGTGCATGGCCTTCTCGGCGGCGGTCATGATCAGCGGCGAGTGGTACGGCGTCCACGGCCGGCCGCTGGCCATCCTGCCCGGGGTGGCCTTCTTCTTCGCCTACACGATGACGCCCATCGCCTTCCTGAGGTTCGCCCTGACCCTCACGGCCCGCGACCACCTTCCGGGCGGCCGGACCCTGTTCTGGATCTCGATCCTGTTCGGGGCCTTCTTCAGCGCCGGGTTCGCCGCCTCCATCCTTCTGCCGTCCGCCGTCGTCTTCCGGCTCAAAGGCTACTTCCAGGTCTTCCGGGTCTGGTTCGTCGTCCTGTTCGTCGCCGGGACCGCGCTCCTGGTCCGGGCCTTCCGGACGGCGCCCACGCGCGTCCGGCGCGACCAGATCCGCTGGGTCCTCATCGGGGTCCTGGGCGGGCTCGGCCCCTTCCTCTTCCTCTACCAGCTGCCGCGGGCCCTCGGCGCCGTCTCCGTCCTCAGCGAGGAGGCGGCCAGCGCCTTCTTCGTCCTCCTGCCGCTGGCCCTGGCCCTGGCTATTTTCAAGTACCGTCTCCTCGACGTCCCGGCCTTCGTCAACAAGAGCGTCGTCTATGCCCTGCTGACCGCGGTCACGGTCGGCGTCTACATGCTGGCCGTCGAGGCCATGAAGCCCCTCTTCGCGGTCCGCACCGGGGCCGGCCGCAAGTGGCTGTCGGCCGGAGCCGCCTTCGTCGCCGCGCTGGCTTTCGCCCCGGCCCGGGCCTGGATCCAGAAGCTCGTCGACCGGGCTTTCTTCCGCCGGGGCTACAACGAACGCCTGGCCCTGCGGGAGTTCGCCGAGCGGGCCGGTAAGGCCTGGAGCGCGGGCGATGTCCTGTCCGGGTTCGCCGACACCCTGGCCGGGGCCCTCCCGGTCGAGCGGACCGGCGCCTTCGTGCCCTCCCCGGGCCGGGCTCCCGCGGGGGCCGCCCTGCGGACCGGGCTCGACGACGGGGCCGTGGCCTCGCTCCTGGCCGCTCCGCCCGGGCCCCCGGCGCCGCTCGGCCCGGACCGGCTCGAGCGGCTGGGCTTCGAGATCGCCCTGCCGCTCGCGGTCGGCGAGGGCGCGCCGAGCGCCTGGCTCTTCGTCGGCCCGAAGCGCTCGGGCCTGCCCTTCACGGCCGAGGACCGGGCGCTCGTCGAGGCCCTGGCCGCCGAGGCGGGGGAGGCCTTCCGCCGGGTCCGCCTCCAGGAGGAGGTCGTCTACGAGCGGGCCTCGCGGGAGAAGGCCGAGGAGCTGGGCCGGATGAAGACCGAGTTCATTTCGGCCGTCTCGCACGAGCTGAAGACGCCCATGACCTCCCTGCGGTCGATCTCGGAGCTCCTCAAGTCGGGCAAGGTGGCCGACCCCGAGCGGCGCGGGCGCCTGCTCGAGCTGATGGCCGGGGAGTGCGGCCGTCTCGGCCGTTATCTCCACAACGTCCTCGACTTCGGCCGCATCGAGCAGGACGTCAAGAGCTACGACATCCGCGAGACCGACCTCGTCCCCGTCGTCGCCGGGGTCGTCGAGATCGTCCGCCCGGCCGCGGCCGAGGAGGGGCTGGCGCTCGACGTCGCCCTGCCCGGCGGGCCGGTCCCGGTCGAGGCCGACGCGGACGCCGTCCGGCAGGCCGTGCTCAACCTGGTCGACAACGCCGTCAAGTACGCGGCCGCCCCGAAGCGCGTCGCCGTGCGCCTGACGGCGACGCCGGCCGGGGCCGAGATCGCCGTCAGCGACAACGGCATCGGCGTCGCGCCGGCCGAACGCGACCGGCTCTTCGACGCCTTCTTCCGCGGCGCCGAGGCCCGGCGCCTCGACCCTCGGGGCGTCGGCCTGGGGCTGATGATCGTCAAGCACGTCATGGACGCCCACGGCGGCGAGATCGCCGTCGCCGGCGAGCCCGGCCGCGGCGCGACGTTCACGCTGAGATTCCCGAGGAGGCGAGCGGCATGAAAAAGGTCCTCATCATCGACGACGACCGTGTCCTCCGGCAGACCCTGGCCGCGGCCCTGGAGGCCGAGGGCTACGCCGTGGCCGAGGCCGCCGACGGGCGGGAAGGCCTGAACAAGGCCCTCCGGGGCGGCTTCGACCTCGTCGTCCTCGACGTCGTCATGCCCGAGCTCGGCGGGCTCGAGGTCTGCCGCGGGCTGCGCGAGGCCGGCCGCCAGGTGCCCGTCATCGTCTGCTCGGGCAAGAAGAAGAAGGAGGTCGACAAGGTCCTCGGGCTCGAGCTCGGCGGGGACGACTACCTGACCAAGCCCTTCGGCACGGACGAGTTCATCGCCCGGGTCCACGCCGTCCTGCGGCGTTCCAAGCCGGAGGCGCCCGAGCTCGACGACGCGGCTTTCGGGGACGTGGCCGTCGATTTCCGGGCCAAGTCCGCGACGAGGGCGGGCCGGGAGCTCCACCTGACAGCCCGCGAGTTCGCCCTGCTGCGCCTCCTGGCCGCCCACGAGGGGCAGGTCGTCTCCCGGGAGACCATCCTCAACAAGGTCTGGGATTACGAGCGGTTCCCCACGACCCGGACGGTCGACACCTTCATCTACAACCTGCGGCGCAAGATCGAGGACGATCCGAGGACGCCGAAGCACCTGATCACCGTGCCCTGGCTGGGCTACAAGTTCCAGCGCTGATCCCGCGCGGAACGGGTATAATCCGGACTATGAGAAAGTGGCTCCTGCTGCTTCTGGCGATCGCCATCCTCTTCGCCCTGCCGAAGATCAACACGCGCGGCCGGCGGGACCGCTTCCCCCTCCTCAAGCGCGTCAACGACGCCGTCAATGTCGTCGCCGCGGTCCTGCTCGCCGTCTACCTCGTCGCTTTCGGCTACTGGCTCTGGACCGAGGTCATCCGCTGACCCGGCCCGGGCGTCAGATGTCGAAGCAGACCGTCCGGTGCGGCAGGCGCCCCTCGATCCGGACGGGATCGTCGTGGGGCGCGTAGGCCAGGACCGTCGTGATGTGGGCGATCATGTCGACCGGCTGGCTGCCAGGCTTGGCGGGCGGGTATTTGACCTGGGCCATCCGATACTCGGGGCTGTCGAAAGGCAGATACTCGAGCTCGACACGGACGCTCTGGGCGTCGACGTAGGTGCTGACGGCGACGATCCGGGCCAGCTCGGTGACGACGGCCTCGACGCCTATGACGACCGCGCCCGTTTCGGTCGTCAGCTTGGGGTGTTCCAGGTAGGTGCCGGCGAAAGGGTTGACCTTGGCGGCATCGGCCAGCCAGGGCCCCAGGAGCCGCCTGAGGCCGTCGATCCGGTCGGCCTTCTCGGCCGGAGACAGGCCCTCATCGGCCAGGACGGCGCGGACGGCCTCGCGGTAACCTTCCAACGCCTCGGACGTCCTCGCCGCGCTCAGGAACGCGGACAGCCTGGCGTTGTCCTTCTCGACCTTGGCGGCGCAGCTCGACTCGAGCTTGGTGCCCGGATACAAGTGGAACGAGATGGGGCAGATCTTCTCGTAATCCTGGCCGGGCGGCGGGGCCGGCGCCGTCCAGAGCGCCGCCGCCAGGGCCAGCGCGGCGACGGCCGCCGCGCCCAACGTCCTTCCGTTCTTCATGGTCCCCTCCTTTCGCGTTATAGGTTCTCGAGCTTCTTCAGGTCTTTCCCGTACCGGGCTTTCTGTTTCTTGAGGATATCTTCGAAGCGGGCCAGGCCGCGCAGCGGCGCGAAGGCCGGGTTCCCCTTGAGCGAAGGATAGGCGTAGAGGTAGTCGCCGGCCGTCTCGAAGCCCCGGGCGATGCCGGCCTCGATATTGGCCAGGGCCTCGTCGTTCATGCCCAGGAGGAGATAGAAGCAGGTGCCCTGGATGGTCAGGACCTCGGTCCGCCCCTTGAGGGTCAAGGCCAGGTCCTTCTCGCCCCGGGCCGCCGCGAGCAGGCCCTCGGTGAAGGGCAGGTAGCGGAAGTCCGGACGGATGCGCCGCATGGCCTCGATCTCGGCCGCCCCCTCCTCGAGCCGTCCGGCCAGGATGAGGTGGATGGCGTGGGCCAGCCTGACGCGGAGGTCGTTCGGATCGAGCGCCACCGCCCGCACGGAACGCGCGGCGGCTTCGGCGAACCGCCCGAGACCGGCGAGGCAGTTCGAGATCTGGAAGACCGGCTCGGGATCGTCGGGCGCGAGCCGGGCCGCCCGCTCGAGGTGGGGGATGGCCTGCCGATAGAGCCCGACGCTCCTCAGGAACGCGCCGACGTCGCGCCGGACGACCGCGCTCGCGGGCTCCAGGCGCAGGGCCTTGGCGAAAGCGTCGTAGGATTTCGTGAAATCGCCCCGGTTGAAGTGGGCCCAGCCGAGGCCCACGCTCGTCTCGGGCGAGAGCGGATTCTCGTCGTAGGCCCGCTGGTAGAATTCGCACATCCGGTCGACGTCCCGGGGATCCCGCTGGGACGGGGGCGAGGAGTTGTAGCGGGCTTCGTAGGCGTTGCCCGTGGCCCACAGGGCCAGCGCGAACCCGGGATCGAGGGCCAGGGCGCGTTCGTATTTGGCCAGGACCTCCGCGAAGACGTCGGGGTGGTCCCTGACGGGGGAGGCCGCGTCGAGCATCTCCATCCCTTCGTGGACGAGGAGGCGGGCGTCCAGGTTCGAGGAGATCCCCTTGTTCGACCGCTGGACCTTGTCCTCGGCGATGTCGTAGCGGATGACGGTGGCGACGCCCTCGGCGAATTCCTCGACGGCGGCGACGCGGTCCGGCGCCGCCGGCCGCGACAGCTCGTAGGTCCGGGCGGTCAGGTTGCGCCGGGCGTTGATGAGCCTCGCGGTGAGGCTCATCCCGTCGCCCTGGGCATGGACGGCGGGCTCGAGGAGGTAATCGGCTTCGAGGAGCCGGCCGATCGCCTTCGGGTCCCGGCCGGCGGTCTTCCGGGAGTTCACCGTGATCGGAGGGACGACGACGAGCCCAGGGATGCCGGAAAGCCCGGTCGCGAGGGCGTCCTGAAGACGGCGCCCGAACTCCGGGCCGCCTCCGGGGGCCTCGGGAACGCCGAGCACGGCGACGGAGCTCGTCGGGGACGGCGGATCCGGCGGGATGACCGTCCCCAGGTAGACGAGCAGGGCCAGGAGCGCCGCCGCGGCCGCGAACGAAGCCGGCTTGTGGCCCCGGACCAATGCCCGGACGGCCCGGAGGATCCGGTGCGGCGCCGGGGTGCGCAGCCGGTCGAGGTCCGCCCGGACCTCCGCCGCGCCCTGGTACCGTTTGGCCGGGTCCTTCTCCAGGCACCTCAGGACGACGCGGGCGAGCTCGGGAGAGATGCCGCGGTTGTGCTCGCGCGGGTCTCTCGGCGCTTCGCGCAGGTGTTTCTCGGCCAGATCCGCGGCGCTCTCGGCGTGGAACGGCGTCGTCCCGGTCAGCATCTCGTAGAGAAGGACGCCGAGCGAATACAGGTCGGACCGGGCGTCGGCCGGCGCGCCGCGGGCCTGCTCGGGCGAAAGGTAGGCCGGCGTCCCGCTGCGCGACCCCGGCCCGGCGCTCGCGGTGGACGCGGACACGAGCAGGGCCAGCCCGAAGTCCATGATCTTGGCCCGGCCGTCCTCGTCGATCATGACGTTCTGGGGCTTGAGGTCGCGGTGGACGATGCCCAGCCGGTGGGCCTCGTCCAGGCCGTCGCAGATCTGGCAGGCCACGGGGATGGCCTGGCCGGGCGAGAGGCGGCCGACCTTGCGGATGAGGCGCTTGAGGTTCTCGCCGCGGACGTATTCCATGGTGATGAAGGGGACCCGCCCCTCCTCGTTCAGGTCGAACATCCGGGCGACGTTGCGGTGGACGACCTGGCGGGCCAGCTTCAGCTCGGTGGCGAAGCGGGCCACCGCCGCGCGGTCCGAGGCGATCTCGGGCCGGATGAGCTTGAGGGCGATCTCCTCGTCGAGCTTGCGGTCGAGGACCCGGAAGACGCGGCCCATGCCGCCCGTGCCGAGCTCCTCGATGACCTGGTAGCGGCGGGCGAAGAGGACGCCCGGGAGGAGGCCGTCGGGCGCGGGGCCGTAGGGAGGAGTGCCGCCGTCGTAGCTCCGCGTGGCCGCGCCGGCCCGGGACGCGGGGAGCGGCGTACCGCATTCGCCGCAGAAGCGCTGCGTGTCCGAGTTCTCCCCGGAGCAGTTAGGGCATCGGCTCATGCCCGTCCCCCTTGACCGGCGTAAGCCCAATCTACCGCCGTTGCGGGCCGGTGTCAATCCTTCACGCGGGCGCTGGGCCGTCAGGCGCGGCGGGCGCGGCCGGCCGGCTCAGCGGCCCGAGGCCGGCAGCCGTTCCAGGCGCTCGAGGGCCAGCCGGGCCGCCGGAGGGACGGCGGCCGTCTGGTCGAACCCGAAGACCGAGACGGAAACGTAACCGTTGCGGACGGCCCAGATGTCGGTGCCGGGCAGGGCCGGTTCGAGGTGCTCCCAGCCCGGGAGGTAGAGCGTCAGGCCCTCGGGCGTGGTCCGTTTCCCGAAATGGTCCACGGGGGCCCGGGTGTCCTGGCGGGTGACGCGGACGCCGCGCAAAGCGGCGCGGGGGAGGGGCGGGACGTTGACGTTGAGGAAGGTCCCCGGCGGGATGCCGTTCCCCCCCAGGGCCCGGACGATGTCCGCGGCGACCGCGGCCGCCCCTGCGAAGTCCATGTCCTTGGACGAGACCAGGTTGACGGCGATGGCCGGAAGCCCCAGGAAAGCCGCCTCGCGGGCCGCTCCGACCGTGGCCGAGTAGAACGTGACCGTGCCCAGGTTCTCGCCGTGGTTGATGCCCGAAAGGACGATGTCCGGCCTCTCGGCGAGGAGCTCTTCGACGGCCAGCCGGACGCAGGTCGCCGGCAGGGCGTCGACGGCGATCCAGCGCTGGCCGGCCCGCACGCTCTCGCGGACGGCGATGGGACGGTCCGAGGTCACGCCGTGGCTCGCGCCCGAGCGGCCCCGGTCGGGAGCGGCGACGGTCACGGCGCCCAAGGGGGCCAGGGCCGCGGCCAGCGCCGCGATGCCGGGCGCTTCGATGCCGTCGTCGTTGGTGACGAGGATGGACAAGGGCCGGGGAGCGGACGGCGCGGGAGCGCCGGCGCCGCAGGCCGCGGCCAGGAGGAGGGCGATCAGCACGGACGCGGCGGGCATCCTCCGTTCGTTCATCGCTCCCTCCTTCGCGCGTCGCTCGGTCTGCACATGCCGCTGTGCGATTCATCAAAAGTCCGCGCCGGACAAGTCTTTAGCCCGCGCCGTCCGGCGCTTTTCCACAGGCTTATGCACAAACTCTGTGGAAATCCGTTGTTCACTTTCTGTTCTTCACGTGGATGTCGAACCATTCGATCATCTCGGCCAGGACGTGGAGGACCGACTCGCGGGCCGAATAGCCGTGGCTCTCGTACGGCAGGTAGACGAACCGCGCCGTCGCGCCGAAGCCCTTGAGCGCGGCGAACAGGCGCTCGGACTGGATGGGGAAGGTGCCCGAGTTGTTGTCGGCCATGCCGTGGATCATCAGCAGCGGCGTCTTGATCCTGTCGGCGAACATGAACGGCGACATCTTGACGTAGGTGTCGGTCGCTTCCCACAGGGTCCGCCGCTCGCTCTGGAAGCCGAAGGGCGTCAGGGTCCGGTTGTAGGCCCCGCTGCGGGCGATGCCGGCCGCGAACAAGTCGCAGTGGGCCAACAAGTTGGCGGTCATGAAGGCCCCGTAGCTGTGGCCGCCGACGCCGACCCGCTTGGGGTCGCCGACGCCCATCTCGTCGAGCTTGCGGATGGCCGCCTCGGCGTTGGAGACGATCTGCGGCACGAAGGTGTCGTTGACCTTCTCGGGGTCGCCGACGACGGGCATCTCGGCGTTGTCGAGGACGGCGTAGCCCTGGGTCAGGAAGAACAGCTGCGAGGTGCCGCGGAAGAACGTGAACCGGTTGACGGAGCCGCGGACCTGGCCGGCCGTGGCCGCCGTATCGTATTCGAGGGGATAGGCCCAGATGACGACGGGCAGCCGCGTGCCGTCCTTGTATCCCGGCGGCAGGTAGAGCGTGCCGCTGAGCTCGAGGCCGTCGATGGCCCTCTTGTAGGTGATGCGCTCTTTGCGGAGGCCGGTCAGCTGGGGCGCCGGGTCCTTGAAGTCCGTCAGGGCCGAGCGCTTCTTCGTCTTGAGGTCGAAGAGGCAGTAGTTCGGCGGCTCGGTCTTCGATTCGTAGCTGGTGACGATCTTCGTCCGCGAGGCGCCGGCGAAATCGACGAAGGTCTCGTAGGCCGGGTCCTGGCACTGCCAGAGGCGCTCGACCTTGAGGGTCTTGAGGTTCATGCGGTCGAGGAAGGGATGGTCGCCCCGGGGGGACGAACCGGCGCCGCTCAGGTAGATCCAGTCCTTGTCCTGGAGGATGACCCGCTCGCCGGTCTCGAGGGTCGTCGTGACCGGGCGTCCGGGGTTCTTGTAGCTGTCCCGGACACCCAGGTCCCAGACCGTGACCGGCGCGGCGGCCGGGGCCGCGAGGTCGACCAGGAAGGTCGTCCGCCAGCTCCTCTTCCATTCGCTCTGCGTCGCCAGGACCTTGCCCGGCGCCGCGAAGTACTGCAGGCCCGCGGCCCTCTCCTTGAGCTTGAAGAGCTCCTTGGGCTCGGCGGCGAACGGAGCGTCGAGCGACACCCAGCGGTCGCGGAAGGGGGCGTCCTTTTTCGGATCGCCGCCGTCGAGGGCCTCGGCCCAGATCAGGGTCTCCGGCCTGTGGACCATCCAACCGACGTTGCGCGGGCCCGTCGGGACGCCGTTGATGGGCACGCCCTCTTCGGTCGGCAGGTCGGCCACGACCTTGACCAGGTTGCCGTCGAGGTCCCAGACCTCCAGCGAATGGGCGAAGCCGTCGGCGGGCAGGGCGTAGGAGTAGGGCCGCTTGATCCGGCCGACGTAGAGGTAGCGCTGGGACGGCGAGACGGCCAGGGTGTCGTAGATGCCCGGCTTCCCGATCCCGCGGACCTCTCCGGTCACGGCGTCGACGAGGGCCGTCTGCGAAGCGGCATAGTGGTCGAAGAGGACCTCATCGAAGGCGTTCTTGAGCAAGTCCTGGTAGGTGGCGACCTTGGCCTCCTTGCCGCCCGAGACCTGGATCTCGGGGCCGACGGGGACGCGCGGCGCGACCGGGGTCGGGCCGCGGCCCTCGGGGACGAGCGAGACGAGGACGCGGCGCGAGTCGGGGGCCCAGTCGACGCCCCCGAGGACGGCGTTGACGACCGGCCCGGTCAGGGCTTTGGCCGTGCCCGCCTTGACGTCCACGGCCCAAAGCTCGACGCCGCCCTCGACGTAGCGGAGGAAGGCGACGCGCGCGCCGTCGGGGGAGAAGGCCGGGAAGGTGAACTTGACGCCTTCGGGCAGGGCGACGCGGCGGACGAGGCCCGTCTTCATGTCCTTGAGGGCGAGGCCGGTGGAGAAGCTCAGGACCTGGCGGCTGTTATAGGCCGGGGTGATGCGCATCCCGGCGATCCGCAGGATGGGCTCGGAGAGGTAGGCGATCGAGGGCATCGACTCGCGCTCGACGAGGAGCATCGTGTCGCCGGCCGGGCTCATCGTCACCGATGGGGTCGGCGGCGCGTCGAGGATGTCGACGACTTCCTTGGGGGGCATCTTGTAGGGCTCCTGGCCGGCGGCGCAGGGGACGAGCGCGGCGGCGAGGACGGCGAGGACGGCGAGGCGGACGGCGGTCTTGGTCATGGGCGCACCTCTCTCCCGGATGAGGTCATGGTCGAAGACAGGGATTTTAAACCAATTCTCGTTTTTTCAAAACGGTTCTTTTATAATCCCGGTGCTTCACCCGAGAGCCCGAACGATGGCCGAACAGACCGCCAGCGCCGTCCGCCTGTCCGTCGTCGTCCCGACGTACGCCCGGGAGCCCGGCATCGCGGCGACGGTCGGGGCGGTCGCGGCCTTCCTGGCCGGCAAACCCGCCGATGCCGAGATCGTCGTCGTCGACGACGGCAGCCCCGACGGGACGGCGGAGGCGGCCCGGGCCGCGCTGGCCGCCCTCGGCGGGCGCCCGGCCGGCCGGGTCATCCGCCTCGAGAGGAACCGGGGCAAGGGCGCGGCCGTGCGGGAGGGCATGCTGGCCGCGGACGGCGACATCGTCCTGTTCACCGACGACGACCTGTCGACGCCCATCGCCGAGGCCGATAAGCTCGTGGCGGCCATCGAGGCCGGGGCGGACGCGGCGATCGGCTCGCGGGCCCTGGCCGCCTCCGTGATCCGGGTCCGTCAGCGGCGGCCGCGGGAGCTCATGGGCAAGGTCTTCAACGCCCTCGTCCGCCTGCTCGTCCTGCGCGGTTATCCCGACACCCAGTGCGGCTTCAAGGCCTTCCGCCGGGAGGCCGCCCGCGACGTCTTCTCGCGCCTGCGGACCGAGGGCTTCTCCTTCGACGTCGAGGCCCTGGTCCTCTGCCGCGAGCTCGGCTACCGCGTGGCCCAGGTCCCGGTCGTCTGGAGCGACTCCCGGCCGAGCCGGCTGCGCTTTCTCAAAGGCTCGTGGGGCATGCTCCGCGAGCTCCTCGGCATCCGCCGCCGCGCCCGCCGCGGCCTCTCCTCCCGATAGGGGGGGATTTCACCGCCGGATTCACCCCAAGGGGGGATTGCCGCTTCCCGCCCGGGACGCCAGAATGGCGGGGAACCGGGGCCGTTCCCCGGACCGGAGTGCCGCCATGGAAAGACGCAAACATCGCCGCTTCCAGCAGTGGAACAAGGCGATCATCAAGTCCGTGACCGGCGGTCAGGGCATCCTGCCCGACTGCCCGATGGACGCCTACGCCTGGGACCTCTCTCTGGGGGGGGCGAGGATCCAGTGCGACGCCGGCTTCCCCGTCGGCTGCGTCGTGCGCCTCCACCTCGAGCTGGTCCGGTCCCGCGAGTTCGTCGGCCTCGACGCCGCCGTCCGCTGGAACCGCTGGAACGAGGAGCTCAAGGTCCACGAATTCGGCGTGGAGTTCCAGGACTGCACCGAGCAGACGCTCCGGGCCATCATGCGCAATCTCTATCACGACACCGACCGCAAGCCGAAGGACGAGCCGGCCGGCGAGGGGCTTGACAAGGCGCCCGTCTGACAGGGGCGCGAGGGGACAGAAAGAGGGGCCGATCATGCAAAGGCGAAAAGACCGTCGCGTCAAGCAGTGGAACAAGACCCTGATCCGGGTCCCGGGCGCCCTGGGGCCCGTCGAGATCCAGGCCTTCACCAGCGACATCTCGCTCGGCGGGGCTTGTCTGCACAGCCCCGAGCCCTTCGCCGTGGGCAGCCTTCTCCCTCTCCGCATCGAGCTCGTCCGGACCGGGGAGACGATCACCATCGAAGCCGTGGTCAAGTGGTCCCGGCATCACGAGGCCGACGACATCCACGAGCTCGGGGTCGAGTTCCAGCACTCGGCCAGCGCCGCCTTCATGAGCCTGATGAAGAACATCCACGACCTCGACCCCCGGACCAGGGCGGCCCGCCCGGCCTCCGAGCTGGGCAAGGTCTGAGGGGATGAGGGCCGTGCGCACCCCCGCCTCCGTCGCCAAGTCCGCCCAGCGCCGCCGGGACCGGCGCTTCAAGCAGAAGAACCGGACGACCATCACCCTCCATGGCACAGAGCAGGGCCTGCGCGGGGCCGCCGAGGCCAAGGCCTTCACCTACGACCTGTCCCTCGGCGGGACCATGATCCAGTCGCAAGAAGCCTATCCGGTGGGGACGCGCGTCCAACTCCGCATCGTCCTGTCGCGGACCATGGCCAGCCTCAGCCTCGACGGCGAGGTCAAATGGGTCCGCCGCCACTCCTCGGAGAACATGTACGAGATGGGCGTCGAGTTCCTCCACGACCGCCCGCAGAGCTTCATGAGCCTGATGAAGGAACTCTACGAGGTCAAGAAGCCCGATCTCGCCCAGGACGCCGCGCCTCACGCCGTCCCGCCGCAGCCTCGACTCAACCGGTCCTGACCGACCGGATCCGTCCCGTGATGGCCACCGTGATCCGGTAGGCCCCGGCCGCGTTCCCGACCGTGACCGCCGCCAACGGGGCCACCGTTCCCTGCGGATAGAAGACGGGAGCGGCGTTGGCCTCGACCGCGACCCCGTCCAGGACTTCGGTCCGGGCCGTCCGCCATGTTCCGGAAGCGTCGTCCGGGCGCTCGAACACGAGCGTCGAACCGGCGAAGCGGACCCGGACGGGCTGGCCGGACATCACGGCGCGGAACCGGGCCTGGCCCAGCCCCGACGTCACCGCCCAGACCCCCGCCCGAAGCCGGAGCCTCGGCCCGAGCCGGCCGACCGAATACCCGGCCCCGGCGGCGAACAGGCCGGCCAGGGCCAGGGCGACGAGGACCTCGAAGAGCGAGAACCCCCGGCCATCGGCGCGGCGGCCCATTCAGTACTCCCTCCAGGCCAGGACGCGGAGGGCGTAGAAGGCCAATTGAGAGGACGCGGTCAGGGGCGAGCGGGCCGGAAGCCTCCCGTCGGCGGCCCGGTCGTCGGCGGCCAGCCGGAGCGCGTTGCCGTTGCCGGCGTAGCCGCCCGCGTGCAGGGCGCCCATCACTTCGACGGTCTTGCCCGTGCCCTCGACGCGGAACCCGCCCGAGGCCGCGGTCATCGCGGCCTGGACCCGGAGGTCGGTCGGGGCGCCGGAGGCGACGACGATGCCGCCCTCGACGGCCTCTCCCGTCGCGATGTCCCGGCCCGAGGAGTAGATGACGAGCTGGGCCCGGGTGTCCTTGGCGTAGGGGATGCCGTCGCGCCAGCGCACGCCTTCCAGGACCAGGTGCGAGGCGATGGCCACCGCGGCGGACGAGACGATGGTCAAGTCGACGCCGTCGAGAACGGCCGGCGTCTCCCCGTCGTAGGCCATGGCCACCGACCCGTCGGGGAGGACCGCGCCGCCGCCGAGCGAAAGGACGGCGCCGTCGACGATGACGAGAGGCAGAGGGACGAGATCGTACGCGCGTTCTCCCTCGGGCGTCCGGAACGAGGTCCGGCTGCGGGCCGGGCTGAAGTCGAGGCGCCATTCCGCGCCGCCGGCCCGGAAGACGATGACCTGCGTGTCGCCGTCGACGGCCAGGACCAGCTCGTCGACGTCGCCCTCGACGAAGACGCCGCCGAGGCCGAGGTCGTTCGCGATGAGGTAGACGCCGTCGGGCACGGGCTCGGCCGAGGGCTCGAGCCCGAGCGCCGCCCGGAGCGCGGCGGGGGAGAGGTCGCCGGGCCGGAAGACCCCGACGCGCAGGGCCTCGGCGGCGAGGAGACCGGGGTCGTCCGGGAGGACGCCGTCCGCGCCCGCGGCCAGGCCGGTCCCCGCGAGAGCGCCGGGACGGCGGACGAGCCGGATCCCGTTCTCCCCGAGGAAGCCGGCCGCGTCCCCGTCCGGCGCTCCTCCCTTTATATAAAGGGGGACGGCCGCCAGCGGCAGCCGGCCGGCCAGGAGGCCGAGCCTCCCCTCGAGACGGGAGAGCCGCCGGGGCCCGGCCGCGAGCAGCCCGCCCCTGGACTC